>Ga0228535_1000001_pt1 | contig 1889433 bp, 1595 predicted proteins | sample SJ1metagenome_FD_168457 | JGI IMG/M metagenome (GOLD analysis project Ga0228535, IMG submission 168457) | Enriched culture of PCE-dechlorinating microbial communities from Ithaca, New York, USA - SJ1 | ecosystem: Engineered > Modeled > Simulated communities (microbial... > Unclassified...
CGGTTCACCCCCACACGCGTGGGGACAATACTGAAAAAAGGCTTTGTTTACGGTATCCGGACGAGAAAAAGCCCTTCAAAGTCTTCGACAGAACGAGTCATATCGCCCCAACTCCGAAATTTAAAACCCTGTTCGTTGTTACTTGAATAAATCATCGCGCAACTGCCTGATTTCGCTTGAGAACATGATTTTTCCCATAGTTTATCGCGCACCATGGCCGAGATTTTCCCAACGAAGACTCCAGCTTTTGGTTCCATTAGCCAACGCGTTAATTCGCCCCGCAAACCGGATGATACGCGTTCAAGAATCAGAACCACCATTGGTAGCCTCCGTTTCTTCAACTACCAACGAATAGTCGCGGCCACCCTCCTCTCTTTCTGTAATATTGTCCCACAAAGCACCCGGAGCTGCGGAATCTTGGTCGAATGAGGCGTCATTAGTCAGAGTTTTTTCTGGCAACATCAACACCTTCTTGACGTCCGGAATTATTCTCTCCAACAACCGGGTCGAAACAAACAGGTCGCGGCAAAAAATCCGTACTCGTCTTTCCAAGCTACCTTTCTCTTCTGCTGCCGCACGAAATGCCGCTGGAATCGTGATTTCCGCTTTGTAAAGATCCGCGACATCATAAATAAACGACAACATTTTTCCCGTGTGGATGAAACCAATAGCCGACGAAAATCCCGCTGAGACGATAGCCGCATGGCAGATGCCGTAAAGACACGAATTGGCCGCAGATAAAGCCCTGTTCACCGGATCAGCAACAGTCCATTTGTCGCGCCGGTAACTGCGGCCTGACCACGGCACTCCGGTCTCCGCGGCAGCTTTAGCGTATGCTTCTCTGACACGAACGCCTTCCATTCCGCGAATCTGACGAAGGGTTAGGTCTGGATCTAGTTTCTCAGCAAATCTCAACTGGTATAACCGATATACAACCATCAAACGGAGGTTTATATCTGCCCAGACTCGCGCCTGATGTAGAAAGTTCGCGGCACTCCGAGTCTCGCCCATGCCTACTGCGTAGAACCGGACACCTTCTTCGCCGCACCAGGCAACGAGGCAGCCATGATCCGCCAGAACCGAAATCGCGGCATGCGTAATTGAGACACCGGGTCCAAGCATGAGAAGAGCCAAATTGGCGCAGGGGACAGGTACCTTACCTGATTCATCGTGGATGGCAACGGCCCAGGCTTCCTGATCGATGCGACAATGCTCGACATAAAGATAACTCCATCCGTCGCTGAACTTTGGCAGAACGTGCAGGTCCTTTACTCGCACGTCCTCCCCCCTTCACCCGATGCATTGGCAGGAGCAACCGAAAGCAAGCCAAATCCAAAAGCTTTGCCGGATCCGATGCCGCGAATTAGCGTTTCCTTGAAGAGCTCCGGATTGTCCACTGTGAGAATCCCCTCGTAACGCGCCGAGTGGAGGCGCTTCCCTTGGCCTTTGCCTTCCTTATTGATATAGACGTAACCCGGCTGAACGATGGTGAAATTCGGATCGATGGCAAACCCTGCAGAATCGATTGTCCGCCCGTTTCGCATCAGCCGCCAATTCGCCAACCATTCGTGGAGTTTCTCATGAACAAACGTTCGGGGGTCTTCCCCCTGGTGTTTTCCGCGCCAGTCATCGATTTCCTGGCTACTCGGGACTGGCACACGTTTCCCGTGCCGCGTTTTCTCTTTGTTCTGTTCCTCTTGCGACATCGTGTTCCAGCGCCGTTTCGGCAACGTCGCCTTTTTTTGAGTCGGATTCGCCAGGAGGCGGAATCGAAGACGCTGGCCTTTCGAGAAGACGGGGTCAAACGATTTCACCTCAGGCGGCGCAGCCAGAAGATAATCCGCATTGTGAAAGGCATAGTCCCAGTCGGGCTCTATGGCAGACTGCACGATGATCATCACTCGGCCGTTACAGAGAGGATCGATGCGAAAAAGAAAGCCGGCTTCGTCGTTGCGCGGGGAGTGGACTTGTTTCAGGGCATCGTACTCAACTTCGTTCTTCTTCCGGTCAGCCAAGTGTCGTTGCTCGGGAAAATCGTCCTGATCGTAAGGTATAAGGAATTCAGGATCGCGCTTTTTCCGTGGATCGGATGGAAAGGCCATGCAAAGGCGCTGATGGACATGATAACGGTTCCTGAGCCACAACCGTCCAGGCCGATGCCGATCGGGATCGTCCCCTACGTTGATCAAGAGACAGGAGAGGTACATAGCTATTCCACCTCTTCGGAGACGAGGCGTCGGCGTCGGGTTTCCAGCGAGCGGTATTTGAGAATCTCGGCTCGCTTTTGAATGATTCGGTCGCGCCAGCGTGGTTCCTCAGGATTGATGCGGTCAAGTTCCATGCCGAGGCCATATTCAAGCATGGTGACGGCATCATGGCACAGACCGCAAAGCGAACGCAGGTCCTCCAGGGTCTCGTTGCCACCGGCTCTTCGGTAGGTGACGTGCTGGACGGTCATGCGCGGGCCGGGCGACTTGCAGAAGACGCACAACCCGGTGTCGGCTTTAATTCGTTCTTCGCGACGCTTCCGATATTCTGTATTCTTGTAGTCCGCGCGCGGACGCGGCGGTGCTGGCGTGGAAGTCTGGATCGGATCCCCCACTTCAACTGGGACTGTGCCACGCAGGACAAATCGCGCCTCGTGGACCGGTGGATCGAAGCAAACCGGCACGTCATACCACACTTCCGCGTCGTCGGGGGCGACATCACAATCCGGGGCGGACCGCCACTCCACAAGCGTTTCCACCGCCCTGTTCTTCGGCGCAACGTCAGTCTTGTACCGCGGGTGCCACGGCATGGCGCCCAGCGCGGCGTTCAGGCCGTCATAACCGGCGGGATTCGTCCACAACTCACCCTCACTGGGCCTTGCAAGCACCGGGACGGACGGCGGGCAGGACTTGCGGCCAAGGAAAACCGGCCACTTTGGCGACGCAATCGCCGCGGCAATATCATGGATCAACTTCGCATCACCCTGGAGCGCCACGAGAAAGCTCGCGTCGGCCAGGTACTCCCGGCGCGTGATAAGGGTTTCAATCTCGCCGGTGGAAGGCGTCCGCTTAATTCCCTTCCCGTCAGCTGTTATAATGCCGATTCCCGCTCCTACCGTGTGGTAATCCCACCACCGCGTGCCGGGTCGGTCGATGCGCACACCCATCGCAAGCCTGTTCAGCTCCGACAGGCGTTCCCGCGCCGCCTGGCGCGGCAGGCCCATGGCGCAGCAGAGCAGGCCTAGCACGCCGGACTTTGTCGGCGCATCCATTGTCCGCCGGATAACGAACTTTGACGTGTCGCCCCAGGCCTGGAGTGGGCCTTCAAGGCGGAGGAAGAGTGTGTTGGCCTCGGTCATTTCGCCGCCTCTGCAGGCGTCCCGGTTGTCTCCATCTTGTCCATGACCTTATCGACGAACTGATCGAACTCACCGAACTCGTCGGAACCGACCACGGATTGTTCTTGCTCGTGTTCCTTCTTGCTCTTGTCGATCCAGGTAAGACGATGGCGCAGATTCGGCGAGAACCAGAAACGCTCAGCCTCGATGCTGTAACCTACAACGAGATCGTGGGTATACTTGCCGAGCCGGGCGATACTTTCGCCGACCAATCCTCGTTCGGACTTTTCCGGCACCGGATCGGCGAAGGCGTTGGCGTAGCTGACGGGCGTGGCCGACTTGGTTTTGACTTCGACCAGAACTCCGTCTGGCGGATTGAATGCCGCGAAGGCGTGCTGTTTGCCGGAGGGGTTGGCCTTGGCGGCTGCTTCAAGGAAGCACTTCACGGTGGTCCTTGCAAGTGCGGTATCGTTGTTCAGATTCGCGTGCAACTGGCTCCAGTCAATCACGAAATGTTTGTAAAAACACGCCGAATTGAACATGGCCTCGTTGACGTGGGCCGCGCCGGCGTCCTGGCCTGGCACATCGTCGGCAGCGGTGAAGTAGTCTACCTCGTTCACGATTGCGTGAGTCGAGATGGCGTGAGCGGCGGAGAGCGCAGCCTCAACGGTAAACTGGCCTTTGAGGTCCTGAAACGGCCCCTTTGCATCGAACTCCGTCATGCGGCCACAAAGTGCGATGTCGGGGGTCTTGACGAACTCGCCGATGATCTCGGCGAATTTCCTGCCCAGGTCGCTGTTTTCGTCGCGCACAGCCTCGCCCATTTTGTTGATGGCGGATTGAGGCAGAAAGAAGAGTATTTCAAAAGTGTTCTCATCCCTCAGGCCGACCCCTCCGTCTGTAAAGACCTTCCGAATGGCTTTTAAATGTTGCTCATTCGGTTGATTACCCTCGCCCGCCGCCGCCTTTGCGATCAACTCAATCAGCCGCCGTGTACGAACGCCGCCATCCTTTTCTAAAGCGGCTGCGAATTCCGGACTACGCCGGATGCTTCGCTTGAGACACTGGCTGGAGATGCGTGCCCGGGTAACACCGCCGAAGATGCAGGTCTTTGGCGCACCCAAGTCGTCCCGGTTCAAATTCGCCGGACTGTGGTTCTGGATCATGTGGATTTCAATGATCATTTTAATATCCTCCTTTCTTTTTTGACAGCGTTGAGATATGTTTCGGCCCAAATGTCGCGAACATCGCGTCCACGGCAGTGCACCTCGCCCCGTTCCCAGATGGAGAGATCGTCGAGGAGTTGTTCCCAGTCGATGCCCTTCACATCCCGCACGTGCGGCACGTGTCCGGCGACGACCTGGGCGACCTCTCCCAGCGCCCAACGTAGGTTTGGCTCAAGGGCTGACAGGGGCGAGCAGAGCAAGGCATCAAAACGCTTTCGGAAACGATTGCGGGACTTGAACTCCGGTGGGTCGCAGGGTTCGCAGCGGCCCAAAATTTTGGGCAAAGACGGCCCCGCACCTGAATCGGGCCTGATGTGCGGGACGCGGAACGCGCCGAAAAGCTTGGCAACGAGCCATGACGGCTCCCGGCGCGGAGTCGCCGGGCTTTTCGCCCGCAGCGGCCACCAGAGGCCCGTGAAGAGGTCGAAACCCTGGAGCGTTGCGTCGAGCGGCCGTCCGGCCAGACGGCGCAGCCGCGAACGCTCACCTTCCTGCAAGTCTGAAAGCCTCTTGATGTATTCAGCGGTCTGGCTCATTTTGTGCCTCTCTTCTTGCGGCCACGTTTCGGTTTGCTAGGCATGGCCGCCTCCGATAGCGCGTCACCATGTTCTGTCTTATTGAGTGTCGACTCCAGGGCCGATCTTGCCCGCGCCAAGGCCTCCCGCCGTTGCAGCAGCGAGCCAGTAATAGTGGAACGGACGACTTGCTCAATGACCCGGATGAGAATCTCTTTAACCGATTGTCGCCACTCCTTAACGTCGTATTGTAACAATAGTTCCCTGAAGCAATTCTCCATATCGACATGCGTTTGGCTACTGAGCGCACACAGACTCGAACGTATCTCGTGCCCCAGGGATTTTTGCCCATGCAAACTCTCAACAATCGCATGCCCTTTCGGAGGTTCCCCCCATACTTTCTCCTTCGTCTTCCCTTTACCTGTACGCGCGCTTACTGTGGCCCATGTCGCTCGGCGCGCCCAGTCGAGTTCCGCACGGACGGCATTCTTGCGTTCCTGGTCAAGGGCGGCCATGAAAAGGGAATGTGATGCGATGTGTTTGTAAAGCGCTTGTACGGCTGCGACAAGGACTGTTTCATACTTCGTTCCATTCTGATCCGTTGTCCGGTTCAGAATCCCCTGCATGACTGAACTCCACGTTTCCGCATGGTGTTCCAACGCATCGTTGGGGCTCGGCCAAGAGGGAACAATCTGTTTATCATGCACATCCAGTCTGAGTAGATGTGGATCGTCGCGCCATGGCTCGCTGGAATTGCGCTTCCAGCCTGGTCGGAAGCGTATGGTATATACGATTCGATCTGACTGCTTTTCACAATAAGAGCAGCGGCCTTCACGAAGATTGCGCTCTCCGTTTTCAGAGGGTGGCGCCAGCCGGACACACCTAGAGCGCCATGTGAATGCCTTCAAAGGGCCGATTGGAGTTTTTTCGTCAGCGCCATCCCAGACGGGGCGGTCTTTTTCGACAGGCATCAACCTTTGCAATTCGCGTCTGAGAGTAATGAAAAGGTTCGGTCCAGCATGAAACGTATACGAAGGCGTGTTTCCATTCAAGCTCGCAGTCATGCTCTGTCTGGCACCAGCGGTCCCCGCGCTCGCAAGGACCGACCAGCGCACGAGTGCCAGAGCGCAACATCCTAAACACAGCCCGTCGCTGTCGTCGCGTATGTGACGAAAGTGAGCGATCTTAGACCCGGAAGGGAACTCGTGCATTAAGTTGGAGGCACCGACATCCGGCGTTGCCGCATTGAGATCCTGATAGAACCTCTTACCATCCCCCAATAGATTGAACGCGGCCTTGTGTTCCTTCAGTCTACCCAGCCAGTTCTCCGGTATGCCGGAGTTCTTCTCGTCCAACGCCGCAAGGGAAGACTTCGCGTCCTCTTTGCACCACATGAGCACGGCCAACAGAAAGCGCAAGAGGGCCACCCTGTCCATGGGATTACTGGCGGCTATCTGCCGGATTTCGCATGCATCGGTCAGCACCTGGCAGATCCCGACGCGATCCGTCTTCCCATTACTGTAAAGAACAGGTATCCACTTCTCTTCAAGCAGGTTGTACGCCCCTTGTGTTACTGGAAGGCCCATATGATTTTCCTCCTTGGCATGTTGCTGTGGATTTCACGAACCTGCAAACCGCGCTCTGCATAAAGGGACAGCACCTGGAGGGAGTAATCCACCGAACAGGTAACCGCGATCAATTGATAGAATGTGCCGGTTTCCCAAAGATGTTGAAGCCACTGGATGCTGGCGTCCACGATGGACCGGTTGCACTCCGGAGCGAGGGCCACTCCATGGCTGAACCATTCCTCATCCCGCAGTTGAAGAACCTCATCAAGCGTGTGCCGTCTGGCATCTCCTCGATAGGTGAAGGAGATCTCCTCAGGTGCGACGTTCACAACCGAGATTTGCTTGATGTATCCCTGCACCATGGAAGTCCCGAATAGGTAGGCATAGACCCGCTCACCGGCAATCTCGCGTCCGTCTCCTCTGAAGCGTGTGGCCGTGAGGCTGACGACCTCAGCATTAAGGAACCGCTCAAAGACCCGCTCCCAACTCCTGGCCATGTTGCGGTGCCCCTCGTCGACAAGTGTCAGGTCGAAGAAATCATCCGGGAAAGCGGGAAGCCGACGGTCTGCCCGACTGGCCAGTTGCTGGATGCTGGTGACCACGATGTGGGAGTTTTCGCAGTCGTAGATATTTGCGTCCCGACCGTCCGGGACCGCCGGAAAGGGGCCATGATTCACGTCGGTCAGAACGCGCGTAGAGGTCCAGAAACACTCACGTCCGGCGACATCGAAGGCGGCGAAGATGCCCCGCCGAATCTCAAGGTTCGGCGCGAGATCGCCAGCACCCGCCCCCGGGCGATCTCGAAAGGCATATTCCGGGCGAAAACGGCCAGCGATTTCGGAGGAAAGCAACCACTGAATCCGGTTGAATCCGGCCACTTTTCGGCCGGAATATGCAATAAGGCCTTCGATCTTTGTAGACATGCTTTCCCCCGATTGACATATCAAGGGAATTGTAAACCAGAAAAAAGGAAAATGCTAACTAAAAAAAATAAAAAACTGCTATGTGAAAAATAAAAAAATAGAAGAAAGGCGGTTTTGGCTCCCCGGGCAGGACTCGAACCTGCAACCTATTGGTTACAAGGGCCCCGGAGTTTCCTCCGGGCTTGGACTATCTCTTCACCCGTTCTCTCTCGAAAGAGGGACGAGGGTGTCGGGCGCTTCCCCGGGCGGATAAGCCCAGGTACGAGCTTTCGCTCTAGTCTCTGCACCTTCCCCGCCGCACCGGCGGGGCTTGGCTCAGGATTACCCTCTCCGCGCCGCGGAGGGCGGGCTTCCCTGAGTTCACCCGATTTTTCAACCACGATTTCTCGTGGAAGCTGCAATTGAGCTTACAGCCAACCGCTCTGCCGATTGAGCTACCGGGGAGCAAGCCGGAATAATTTAACATGACCACTCGGTAAAGGCAAGGGGGATCGGGCGGGGCCGGCGCGGGGAGGACCGCCGGAGACACGATGTCGGATCGGCCGATGACAACCGCCGGCGTAAGCGGGATTGGATCCGGGGATTCGGCGCCCCCGCCGCGTCTTCAAAGCCGCGCTGTTTCCATTTATCGGAGATTTCTGCTATTTTTCCTTTCCGGAAAAGCCCGGGAGGCCGGAAAAGCCTTCTCCGCGGGCCCGCGGCGCCGTCGCAAGCCTTTCCCGGCTCGGCACGCCTCGGCCTTGGGGGATCGCCCTCCCTCCGCGGCGCCCTGCCCGGCGCTTCGCGCGTCGCATCGCCCGGCCCGCCGCGGGCCTCTCCGGACATCGGCCAAAGGAGAAGCTCATGAAAACCATCGGCCTCATCGGGGGCATGACCTGGCATTCGACGGTCGATTATTACCGCTTCCTCAACGAGGACGTCCATCGGCGGCTGAACGGCGCCCACTCCGCCTCGATCGTCATGCGCTCGGTCGATTTCGAGGAAATCGAAAACCTCCAGATCGCCGGCGATTGGGAGCGCTTGACCGCCCTCATGATCGAGGCCGCCCGGACCGTCGAGGCGGCCGGGGCGGACCTTCTCCTAATCTGCGCCAACACGATGCACCGGACGGCCGAGGCCGTGGCCGCGGCGATCGGAATCCCCCTGGTTCACATCGCCGACGCGACCGCGGCCGAAATCCGGCGCCAAGGGTTGAAATCGGTCGGCCTGCTCGGAACCCGCTACACCATGGAAATGGATTTTTACCGCGGCCGGCTGGAGAAAATGCACGGCTTGCGCGTCCTCGTCCCGAGCGAAGCCGAAAAGACCTCCGTACATGACATCATCTATAACGAGCTCGGCCTGGGAAAGATCCACGACGCATCAAGGAAGACCTACCAGCGGATCATCGACGGCCTCCGGGATCGCGGGGCCGAGGGCGTGATTCTCGGGTGCACCGAGATCCCCCTCCTGATCAAGCCGGCCGACGCGTCCGTTCCCGTGTTCGACACGACAGCCCTCCACTGCAAGGCGGCGGTCGACCTGGCCCTCGAATAACGGTGAACGATCCTCGTCCGCTAGCCGACCCGGGTCTTTTCATCGAAAAACCGGCCTTTCGAGCCGGCCTCCTTCCCCGTCCATCCTCCGGGCCGACGATTCCTCCCCCGGTCATGAAAAGCACGCCGCCCCCTTCCCTTTCCGCCAGGGGGCCGGATGAGGCTTCCTCGAACCCGGACTCGGGCTTGGATGCCCGGCGGAGAATTTCGTTTTGACTTCGCGGCCGCGCCCGTGATATTTTGTTCCCTCTTTCTTGCCGAGGAGGGACATGTCCACTCCGGTCGAGCGATGGGTTGAGGAACAGGAACGGATCTACAAGCCCAAGCGGGTCTACTGGTGCGACGGGTCCGAGGCGGAGGCCCATCGTCTGATCGAGATCGGCCTCCGCGAGGAAAAAATCGGGCCGCAGCCCGTTTTCACCGCCCTCAACCAGGCGAACTGGCCCGACGCCTATCTCCATCACAGCCACCCGACCGACGTCGCCCGGACCGAGCAACTGACCTTCGTCTGCCACCCCGAAAAGGACCAGTCCGGTCCCAACAACAACTGGATGGCCCCCGACAAGGCCAAGGCGATGCTGACCAAGCTGGCCGACGGGGCGATGCGCGGCCGGACGATGTACGTCCTCCCTTACATGATGGGCCATCCCGACTCGCCCTACGCCAAGGCCTGCCTCCAGGTCACCGACATCTCCTACGTCGCCGTCTCGATGCGGATCATGACCCGGATGGGAACCCATGTCCTGAAGAGAATCGGGACGTCGGAGCGATTCGTCAAGGGCAGCCATTCGGTCGGCGACTTCAGCCCCAACCGCCGCTACATCATGCATTTCCCCCGGGAGAGCCTGGTTTGGAGCATCGGCTCGGGGTACGGCGGCAATGCCCTGCTGGGCAAGAAATGCTTCGCCCTCCGGGTGGCCTCCTACCTCGGCCTGCGGCAGGGCTGGCTGGCCGAGCACATGGTCGTCATGGGGATCGAGGACATGAAAGGCCGGGTGACGTATATCACCGCGGCCATGCCCTCGGCCTGCGGGAAGACCAACCTGGCCATGCTCCAGTCGGCCCTCCCCGAATACCGCGTCTTCACCATCGGCGACGACATCGCCTGGATGAACGTCGGGCCCGACGGCCGCCTCTACGCCATCAATCCCGAAGCGGGCTTCTTCGGCGTCGCCCCGGGCACGTCGATGAAGACCAATCCGAACATGATCCGGACCCTCAAGGGCCGGAATTTCTACCCGACGCTCTACACCAACGTCGGGCGGGACGTCGACGCGAACGAGCCCTGGTGGGAAGGCCTCGACGGCCTTCCGCCGCGCGTGGAGGACTGGCAGGGCCGCCCCTGGATCCCCGGCTCGAAGGACAAGATCGCCCATCCCAACAGCCGGTTTACGGTCTCGCTCTACAATTGCCCGACGTTGTCGCCGGAATTCGACAATCCCCGGGGCGTTCCCATTTCGGCCATCCTCATCGGCGGCCGCCGCTCCCACCTCATGCCCCTGGTGGTCGAGGCCTTCGACTGGACGCACGGCGTCTTCATGGGAGCCCGGACCGGCTCGGAAACCACGGCCGCCGCGGCCGGGGCGGTCGGCGTCCTTCGCCGCGACCCGTTCGCCATGCTCCCCTTCTGCGGCTACAACATGGGCGACTATTTCCGCCACTGGATGAACACCGGGGCCTTGATGCGCAATCCGCCGAAGATCTTCGCCGTCAATTGGTTCCGGGTGGACGAGAACGGCAAGTTCGTCTGGCCCGGCTTCGGGGACAACATGCGGGTCCTCAAGTGGATCATCGACCGGGTGGACGGCAAGGTCGGGGCGCGGGAAACGCCCATCGGCCTGGTCCCCGACATGAATGATTTCAACATGGAAGGCCTGCCGATCCCCCGCTCCAAAATGGACCGGCTGTTCGAGATCAAGCCGTCCGAATGGAAGGGGGAAGCGGGCGAGATCAAGAAGTTTTTCAACGGCTTCGGCCGGACGATCCCCTTCGAGCTTCGGACGAATCTCGAGAAGATGGAGCGGGCCCTGAAGCTCTGATTCCGGCCGGGGGTCGATCGATCCGGCGGCATTCAATCAAGCGGGAAGCTTTTTTCTTTATCCCCGAGAGAGGCGGCGATCCGCTCAATCACCCTGTCGATATCGTCGCGAGGAATCGTCAGCGGCGGGAGAAGCCTGATGATGTTGAGACCTGAAGGGAGGACGAGGAGCCCCCTTTCCAGAAGGTCCAGCACATAAAGCTTCGCTTTTTCCTTGAGCTCGATGCCGATCATGAGGCCGAGCCCTCTTACTTCCCTGATTTTGGAGGATTTGATGAGGCGCAGTCTTTCCATCAGGTACGAGCCTTTTCTTTCGGCTTCAAGCCAAAGCTTATTTTCGAGCATGAACTCGATGGCGGCCGTTCCGGCCGCGCAGCAAAGAGGATTGCCGCCGAACGTGCTGCCGTGCTTCCCGATACCGACCTCGATTTGATCCGAGGCCGCGACGGCTCCCATCGGAAGGCCGCCGGCGATCGATTTCGCCAGGCAGAGAATGTCGGGAGCAACGCCGAAGTGTTCAAAGCCGAAGAACTTTCCCGTTCGACAGAAGCCCGTCTGGACTTCGTCGATGATCAAAAGAGCGCCTCGCTCCGTGCACAGCCGGCGGAGCCGCGCGAAATAATCCGGACGTCCCGGATAAACCCCTCCCTCCCCCTGCACCGTCTCGACGATCACCCCGGCGGTTTCCAGGTCGACGGCGCGTTCCATTTTTTCGAAATCGTTGTACGGGACGAAGGAAAAGCCGTCGAGAAGGGGGAGGAAATCCTCCCGGTACTTGCTGTTATGGGTCGCCGACAGCGCGCCCAGCGTCCTTCCATGAAATCCGTTTACGGTCGAGACGAATTTTTTCCTTTTGGTCGCGAGCCTCGAGAACTTGACCGCCGCCTCGACCGCCTCGGCGCCGGAATTGCAGAGGAAGGCCTTGCGAAGCCCTGCGGGCATGACGGAAATCAATTTTTCAAGAAAAGCCGCGCGGGCGTCGTTATAAAATATATTCGCGCAGGAGATGATTTTTTCCGCCTGGTCTTTCACCGCCTTGACAACGGCCGGGTTGGAATGGCCGACGTTGAGCGAGCCGTTCCCCGCGACGCAATCGATATACTCCCTGCCGTTCTCGTCAAAAACCGCCGCGTTTTCCCCTTTGACCAGCACTAAATCCCGTTTGGGGTAAACGGGGAAGGAATAAATCTTTTCGGCTTCCCTTAAACCGGTCATGAGATCACGGTCCCTCGATTGTTGAGAGCGTCCCAAACCGGGTTTTCGCCCCTTCCGTCGGAAATCACGGCCCGGGCCCCCTCCCGGCCGGCGATTTTCAAAAGGGCATGAAGCTTCCTTTTGATCCTCCCGGAGGCGTTTTCGACAAAAAAAGCCAGCTCGCTTTTGGATATCCTTTCCATCGCCGAATCGGGGTCGGACGGATCCCGGAGATAACCCTTTTCCTCGATGAACATGACGATTTGATCCGCCTTCAGCTCTTCCGCCAGAAACGCCGTGATGTCGTCGTTTTCAGAATTCACGGCATAGCCGTTCTCGTCGATGATCGGCACGGTGAGGACCGGCACATAGCCCCGGTCGAGGAGCATCTTGAGAAGACCGGCGTTGATCCCGGACGGTTTTCCGGAATAATCCCTCACCATCAGGATTTTGGAATCTTTTCTCATCCTGATGCCGGCGTTCCTTTTCCCGGCGATCAGCCGGCCGTCCAGGCCCGTAAGCCCGACCGCGTTGATCCCGTGCCGCTGAAGAGTCTCAACCCACCTTTTGTTCGCCAGCCCGGCGTAGGCCATCATCATCAAGTCGATCAGCCCGGGGTCGGAAAAGACGCTTGAATAGCCCGAGACGGACGTGATCCTCTTGATGTCGTATCCCGTCTTCAGCGCCAGCTCGTCCCGCAGGCCGTTGGCCCCGTGGACGATGAGAAACGGTTCGTGAACCAGGCTCAGTCCCTTCGCGATCCCCTCCCGGTTGATGTCCTTCCCTCCGCCGATTTTAAAAATGATCATTTCTAGGCTTCAAGGTAAGAATGGTTGGGAACCCTTTCCCAACACGATTCCTCGTCATCCGGATACTTTTCTGAACATAAAAGAAACGTGCCGTTTTCCCTTTTGATCCTCATCGAGAAATACTCTTCGTCTTCGCTGAAACGGGAATAAACGGCGATTTTGCTCATGTCGCAGGAAACCATGTTCATCGCCCGGACATAAGCGGTTCGTTCGGCGATGATGTCTCCGCCGCTTTTCAGGGGCCGCGGAAGCCCGGTGTCGCCGAGCCGTTTGACAAAATGAAATATCTTTTCCGCCCCGCTGACGCCCCGGCCGCCGATTCGGACGCCCCGGAGCTCTCCATTGAAAGCGAACGCCAGGCGGCCCGAATCAAACGGCATGTTATACTCAAGGTTTATGTTTTCATTCCTGAACGCGCTTCGGGCGTGGACCATGAGAAGCCGGCTCCGGCCGAAGCCGCGCATTTTTTGCTCCCAGACCGGCGCGAGGCTCTTGTAAACCTTCCACCGTCCGCCGTCCGGAACCGCTAAGCCCCAGCCGTGGCCCTGGTATTCCTTGCTTCTCCGGCAAAGAGCCGCAAACCGTTCCAGGTGGCGGGAAATCTCGAATTCCTTGTCGGATTTTACAACCAGGATCCTGCACATGGTCACGCCGGGTGAAGTCCGCAGAATTCGAGTCCCCGGTTCTCGGGAAATCCGCACATGATGTTCATCGCCTGGACGGCCTGCCCGGCCGCTCCTTTCATGAGGTTGTCGATCGCGCTGATCACCACCAGCCGGTTTGAATCCGGGTCTTGTTCAAATCCGATGTCGCAGAAATTGGTGCCGGCGAGAATTTTCGGCTCCGGATACCGGTAACCGCCGCTTCTCTCCTTGACGATCCGGATAAACGGTTCGCCGGCGTAGTGCTCTCTGAAGATCTTCCAGATTTCCTTTTCCCCGAGCTTTTCCTCTAAAAAGACGTGGCACGTGGCGAGAATTCCCCTGACCATGTCGATCGACGTCGCCGAAAAATGGACATCGTTTTCTCCAAGCCCCAGCTCCTGAATGATTTCAGCCTTGTGCCGATGGGACGTGGGTTGATAAGTACGCACGCAGCCGCTTCTTTCGGGATGGTGCGAGTATTCGCTTGGGGAGCGGCCGCCTTCGCTTGAGCCGGCCTTCACCTCGATCACCGTTTTTCCCTTTTCGACTGCGCCCTGTTTGAAGAGAGGATAGAGAGCAAGGATCGAAACCGTGGCGTTGCAACCGGCGCTGGAAATATAGCTCGCTTTTTTCATCTCCTCCCGGTGAAGCTCGGGGATTCCATACACGAACTGATTCACAAGCTCGGGCCGCGGATGGCCCGAGCCGTACCATTTCACCCTGTCCTCACTCCTCTTCAGCCTGAAATCGGCGCTTAAATCGATGATTTTCGGGGCCTGATTCATAAAATGGTCGATGTTCTTGATCCCTTCTCCGTGCGGCAGGCACAAGAAAATCAGATCGCACTCGTTCAGTTCGCTCGATGAGGAAAAACAGAGGCCGGTGATCTTCCGAAGATTGGGATGACGCCTCGTCACCGGCAGACCCGCGTTCCTTTCCGACGTCGCGCGGACGACTTCGACGTTCTCGTGAAAAAGAAGAAGCCTCAAAAGCTCGCCGCCGGCGTATCCCGAAGCCCCCACGATCGCGGCCCTTATGGTTCCCATCGTCAGTTCCCCCGTCCCCGCTCGATGACATAATCGGCGATCAACGCCGGGATGTTCACCCCCGTAGGTTCAAGGCTGTTTTTGAATTCCATCGTATGGTTCACTTCGTTGATCAAGTAGCCCGAGTCGCTTTCGAATACATCGATCGCGACAATGCCCCCGCCCACGGCCGCGGCGGCCCGGACGGAAAGGTCCGCGAGCTCCGGCGTCACGGGGCAATTCGTCGCCGCTCCGCCCCTTGCCGTGTTGGTGATCCAATGCGGAGAACTCCGGTGGATGGCGGCGACGCATGTTCCGCCGACCACGAAGCTCCGGATGTCTCTTCCGTTTTTTTCGACATATTTCTGGATGTAGAAGATCGAATGATGGTAAGAGCCGAGGACCGCTTTGTGCTCGAGCAGGGCTTCGGCCGCGTCCCGGTCGTTCACTTTCGACAGAAGCCTTCCCCAGGAACCGACCGCCGGCTTCAGGACGACCGGATACCCCATGTCCTCGATGGCTTTGAGGGCCGATTCACGGGTGAACGCGATCTTGACCTCCGGCTGGGTGATTCCGGCTTCCGCCAGGGCGATCGATGTCATTAGTTTGTCGCCGCACGTCGCCGCGACCGCGTAAGCATTCACGCATTTGATTCCCGCCGCCTCGAAAAGCCGGATTGCGTAAAGCGCCTTCGAATGGCTGAGGCATCGTTCAACGACGACGTCGAAGCGATGGTTTTTTCCCCCGAGGGTATAAACGAGGTCCCGGTCGTCGAGAAGGACGACGTCGAGGCCGCGCCGTTTCGAGAATTCATCCAATAAGAGCTTTTCATCCTTTCTGATAAGCGAATGAAGAAACCCGATTCTCATTTTCGATTCCTCCGGATAATTCTTTCTGATATTTCACGATCATTTTCAGTTCTTCAAGATCCACGGTTCTTCCTTTTTTCCCCACCTCCTTCACTTTCTGAAGGACGGCGTTCAGCCATTCCCTGTCGTCGGCGGGCTCGCCGATTTTTTCGAGGTTGTACTGGAGAGAGGAAATCCCCGACATGTGATCGAGGGCGATCGTTGAAGCGCGGCCGAAGCGGCCGGGATCGAGGCTTTCATAATGAAGCGGATTCTTAATGGCCGCCTGGGTGTGCACTCCGGCGCAATGGGTGAAGGCGTTCTTTCCGGTGGCGGGAAGGTTGACCGGCACGGGAACATTCGAATATCTTGAAACCGTCGCGTAAATCTCCGGCAGGATCTTTGTGTTCCATTTTCCCTCAAGGCCGAAATCAAACGACAGAACCGCAAGAAGCGTCCCGAGGTCCGTGATGCCGGCCCGCTCGCCGAGGCCGAGAACCGCCGCGTCCACGATATGGGCCCCCGCCCTGATCGCGTCGAGGGAATTCGCCGCGGCCAGGCCGCGGTCGTTATGGCAGTGCACCTCCAGGAACGGAGCCAAGCCGTCCTTCCCGAGATCGTCTTTCAACCTCGAAATGAACTCGTACATGCTCCGTTCGGTGCCGGGAATCATGTAGCCCGTCGTATCCGCCACGCTGATAATATCGGCCCCCGCCGAGACGGCCGCCTTGGCCGCGGAAAAAACGTTTTCATATTTCGACCTGACCGTGTCTTCGGGGGTATACCTGATGATGAGGGACGGCCTTTTTTCCTTGGCATATCGGATGACGCTTGTGATTTTATCCACGGCCGAAACAAGATTCGTGGAATAATCCTGAAGCCGCCGGTCGGATACACAGTAAAATATTCCGATGAAATCCGCGCGGCATTCGAGCGCTTTATCGATGTCCGATCTCATCGAACGCGAATGCGCGGCGATTTTCGACTTCATCCCCCCGGCCGAAATGAGGGTGACGGCTTTCGCGATATCCTCGGTGACGGCGGGGTGACCGGCTTCAATGAAATCGACGCCCAGCTCGTCAAGGATCCCGGCGATCGCCAGCTTGACATGAATATCGAAGTACACCCCGGGCGTCTGTTCGCCTTCTCGAAGAGTCGAGTCGAGAATTTTCACCATGTCACTGGCCCCAGTCTTCTTCCTCGGCGGCCGCTTCGGCCACCACGACAGGATCAAGGCTCACCACTTCCATTTGAGAGCCGCACTCCCGGCAAGGGAAAAGTTCTCCCTCGATGGTCCCGCTCAAAAGGATCATCAACGCCCCGCAAACCGGGCATTCCGTTTTCAATTCCGACATCGTTCTCCTCCAATTCAATTTGAGACGGCATTATGGAGAACGAGGCGCCCCATTGTCAAAAATACATAAATTATTTACTAATTTTATTATTCTTGTTATATTTTTGACATGTTAACCATATCGGAAGAAATCCATAGAATCGTCATGAGTACTCCTTTTTTGGAGGAAGGTCTTCGGAGCGGGATCATCAACCTGTCCTCTTTGGCCAGGAATATCCTTCCCGAAATCAAAAAAAGCCTCGAGAAGAATGTCACCGAAAGCGCTATGATCATGGCCCTCAAGCGGTATTCAGACGGAATCCGGGGCCGGGCTCAAAAGGGATCCTTCGAGGTTGAGATCCTCGATCTCACCGTGCGCTCGAACCTCGCGGAATACACCTTCGCCGCGTCGGAGAACATCATCAAAAAGCAGGAAAAGCTCATTCACGACGTGTCTCATCAAAGGGATAAATTCCTGACCTTCACCAGGGGCATATATGAAGTCACGCTGATCATCAGCGAAGAGTTCAGGAAAAACGTCGACGAAATCTTCAAAGGCGAACGGAAGATTTCCTCTTTTTCGAACCTTTCGGCGGTCATTCTCAGGCTTCACCCGAAAACCGTCTCGACCCCCGGCGTGCATTATTCCATTCTCAAACAGCTCGCCTGGTCGAATATCAACGTCATCGAGGTCGTTTCCACATACACGGAATTCACGGTCATCATCGACAATGCCCGGATCGACACGGCTTTTTCCGTTCTGAAGAACCTGATGATGAGATAAAAAGGAAATCCGGGACGTATCCGGACCCTCGCGGGCCGGATCGCCGCCCGGCTCTCCACACCCGCCGCCGGCCGGAAGGACGACGCGCGCGAGGTCCGCCGGAAAGGTCTTGACGGCGAACGCCGCGGAGCGGACCCGAATTTCCAGGACGATCTCCGGCCTCCCGGGCAGGGAAAAAACCGCGGGAGCGGTTCAGAAGCGGTACCCGGCCTGCTTGGCGACTTTCCGGTAATCCTGCCCGGAGATCTCGACCACCTTGCACATCTCGTAGATCCGCGAGCGGAGGCGGACGCCGATCCGGTCGACGAGCGTGTCCTCGGGCTTGCGGGTCGCGCCGAAGCCGGCCGTTTTCTTGAACATCGGGGCCCGGTCGTCGGCCGTCTCGGATGTGTCGGGGTAGTTCGAGGTGAAGATCGTCAGGCGCCGCTCGTTGTAACGGCGGTTGATGATGTAGAAGATCGTTTCCTCGACCCAGGTCGACGACCGCTGGGCCCCCAGCTCGTCCAGGACCAGGACGTCGCTTTCGAAGATCGGCCGGAGGACGTCGGACTCGCTGACGTCGGAATCGGGGGCGAACGTGGCCTGGATGTCGCGGATCAGGTCCCGGAAATCGTAGAAGACGCCGGCCGCCCTTTTCTTCGTCACCAGCTCGGCCAAGATGGCCGTGGCCAAGTGGGTTTTCCCCACGCCGCAGGGGCCGATGAACAGCAGCCCGATGTCTTGGGCCGGGAAATTGGAGATGAATTTCCTCGAGATCCGGAGGGCGTCCTTGTGGGAGTCGTCATGGACCTCGAAATTCGCCAGGGTGCAGTCGCGGTAGCGGGTGGGGATGCGGGTCCGGAGGAGGACGGCGCTTTCGGTTTTCGCCTCGTGGCAGGAACAGCGGCGGGCCGCGGGGCCCGCTTTCGTTTCGACCTGGATCCAGCCCGTGTCAAAGCAGCGCGGGCATTCCTCGCGTCCCTTGTTCTTCACCTCATTCGTCCCCGTTCAGTTCAAGTATCCGCGAAGCTCCTGGAGCTTGTGGGACCGGCTCAGCTTGGTCATGGCCGTCTGTTCGATCTGGCGGATCCGCTCGCGGGTCAGGTGGAGGCGGTCGCCGATCTCCTGGAGCGTCAGCGGCCGGTCGTCGTCCAAGCCGAAGCGTAATTTTAACACAGTCGCTTCCTTCTCATCCAGCTCGCTTAGGATCTCCCGGACCTGGTTCAAGATGGAAGCCTTGATGATCTGGTATTCGACCGAGGGGGAGATCGGATCGCCGATCTTCTCCTCCAGCCCCTGGCCGTCCTCGTCGAACCGGTCGTTGAGCGAGATTTCCTTGTTTTCCAACAGGGCCAGGTCCTCGATCTCGGAGACCGTCATCTTCATCGCCGCCGCGATCTCCTCCCGGTTCGGCTCCCGCCCCAGCTCGGCCGACAACTGGGCGACTTTCCGCTTCATCAGGAGCATCTGGTCGGAGATTTTCTGGGGGACATGGGTGACGCGGGCCGAGGCGGTGAGCGAATGAATCACCGCCTGGCGGATCCACCAGACGGCGTAGGAGATGAACTTGACGTTGCGGCCGGGATCGAACCTCTTGGCCGCCTCGATCAAGCCGAGATTGCCCTCGTTGATGAGGTCGAGCATGTCCAAGCCCATTCCCTTGTATTTTTTGACGTAGGAGACGACAAACCGCAGGTTGCCCTCGATCATCCGCTCGAGGGCCTTGGCATCCCCGGCATGGATGCGCTCGGCCAGCTCTCTTTCCTGCTCCTCGGTCAAGCGCGGAAAACGGCCGATCTGCTCCAAGTAGCGGCGGAGGTTCCGCGATTCCGTGAAATCCTTGTAGGACGTCATTCGGATTTGTCGACTTTCACGATCTGGGACGACGAGACGTGGACGAGGCTTTGGCGGCGGGCCTCGAACTCCTCCTCCCGGCCGGAGAAGAACTCCCGCTGGAAGGAATCCATGAAGGCTTGGACCTCGGCTTCGATCCGCTCGATTTTCGCCCGCATGTTCAAGATGACTTCCACCCCCGCGAGGTTGACGCCCAGGTCGCGGACAAGATTGAGGATGATCTCCAGGCGTTTCAAATCCTCGTCGGAATAGAGCCGGGTGTTGCCGCACGAGCGGGACGGTTTGAGCAGCCCCTCTCGCTCGTAGAGGCGGAGCGTCTGCGGATGGATATGGAACCGGTCGGCCACGCTGCTGATATGGTAGTAGCTCGATCCCGGGCACCCAGCCTCGCCGGCCTTGGGCCGCGGCCGCCGCGGCCCGGCGGTTTCGGCTTTCCGGTCCGCCGGCCGGGGCTTCGTTTTATTCATTGTGTTTCTTTTCATCGTGGAACCTCTTCATTCATTCCGGCCCGCGGACTGCCCCCGTAGAGGGGTTCGAGCTTCTTCATCAGGTCCCGGACGCGCTCGTCGCCGAAGGGCGGCGGGACGATCATGACCTCGACGAATTCATCGCCGCGGATCCGGGCCCCGGGCTGCGGCGCCCCCTTGCCCTTCAATCGGAAGCGCTGTCCGGATTTCGTCCCCGGCGGGATGCGGATGACGGCCGGTCCGTCCAGCGTCGGGACGTCGATTTTCGCTCCCAGGGTCGCCTCGGGAACCGTGATCGGAACCTTGACGTGGAGGCTCATGCCCTCCCGCCGGAAGAGCGGATGGGGCAGGGTCTCGATCTGGATGTAAAGATCCCCCGGGGGACCGCCGCCCAGGCCGGCATGGCCCTTTCGGGGGATGCGGACCTTGCTTCCCGTGTCCACTCCGGCCGGGATGCGGACGTTGATCGTTTCGGGCATCTCCCGCGTCCCCTGCCCCCGGCAGTCGCCGCAATCGCGCCCGGCCACGGTCCCGCGGCCTCCGCAGGCCGGGCAGACGCCGGAAAACTTCATGTAGCCGCGCTGCTGAAAGGCCTTGCCGGATCCCCGGCACGTCGGGCAGGTCTTGGCCTCGCCGCTTTTGGAGCCCGATCCGCCGCAGGCCGGACAGGCCGCCCGCCGGTTCAGGCGGATCTTGGTCTGGACGCCGCGAACGGCGTCCTCGAACCCGACTTTCATCGTGTAGAGAAGGTCTTCACCCCTCTCCGGGCCGGCCGCGGCCGCCGCCCGGGCGGCCGCCCCGCCGAAGATGTTCTGAAAGAGGTCGCGGAACGATCCCCCGCCGAAATCCGAAAAGTCGAATCCCTCGAAGCCGCCCGAGGCGTAGTCGCCGCCGCCGGGCCCGCCGTCGGCCGGCGGGCGCTCGCCGGCGAACCCGAACTGATCGTACCGGGCTTTCTTCTTGGGATCGCTGAGAACCTCGTAGGCGGCCGATATCTCCTTGAATTTGGCCTCGGCCGCCTTGTCATTGGGATTGAGATCGGGATGGTGCTTGCGGGCCAGGCGGCGGTAGGCTTTCTTGATTTCCGCGTCCGAAGCCGACCGTCCGACTCCGAGGATCTCATAATAATCCCTGGCCATGCGCTCCCCTCTTTCCTTTCCCCCGTCTTAACCCGGGGAAAAATCGCCGGAGGAGCGGAGGGCCGCTCCTCCGGACATTCAATCCCATCCCGGCCGGGCCGGGCGTCAGTTTGATTTTCCGTCGTCAACGACTTCGGCGTCGATGACGTCCCCCTCGGACCCGCCGTTTCCGCCGGACGGGCCGGACGAAGCCTGCTCGGGACCGTCGGAGGCGGCCCCCGCTCCGGGCTGCGGGCCGGCGCTCCGGTAGAGAACCTCGGTCATCTTGTGGGAGGCCCGGTTGAGGCTTTCCAGGGCTTTCTTGATGGCCTCGGGGCTGTCGGATTCGACGGCCTTCTTGGTCGCCTCGATCTCGGACCGGACGGCCTCGGCTTCGGCCGCCGGGATCTTGTCGGCGTTTTCCCGAAGGATTTTTTCCAGGCTGTAGATCATCTGGTCGGCCTGGTTGCGGGCGTCGATCGTCTCCCGGCGCTTTTTATCCTCGGTCGAATGAGCCTCGGCGTCGGAGACCATCCGCTTGATTTCCTTCTCGTCGAGCCCGGAATGCCCGGTGATGGTGATCTGCTGCTGCTTGCCCGTCCCCATGTCCTTGGCCGAGACATGGAGAATGCCGTTGGCGTCGATGTCGAAGGTGACTTCGATTTTTGGAATGCCGCGGGGCGCCGGCGGGATGCCGTCCAAGTGGAAACGGCCCAGGGTGCGGTTGTCCGAGGCCATCTCCCGCTCGCCCTGGAGGATGTGGATCTCGACGCTCGGCTGGCTGTCGGAGGCCGTGGAAAAAACCTCGGTTTTCTTCGTCGGGATCGTCGTGTTCCGGCTGATCATCCGGGTGAAAACGCCTCCGAGCGTTTCGATGCCCAGGGTCAGCGGAGTCACGTCGAGAAGAAGGACGTCCTTGACATCGCCCGAAAGGACGGCGCCCTGGATGGCCGCGCCGACGGAGACGACTTCGTCGGGGTTGACGCCCTTGTGGGGCTCGCGGCCGAAGACCTGCTGGACCAGCGCCTGGATGCGGGGCATCCGGGTCTGGCCGCCGACGAGGATGACCTCGTGGATGTCCTCGGGCTTCAGGCCGGCGTCCGACAGGGCCTGCTTGCAGGGGGCCACGGACCGTTGGATCAAATCCTCAATGAGGGCCTCGAGTTTCGCCCGGGTCATTTTCATCAAAAGGTGCTTGGGGCCCGAGGCGTCGGCCGTGACGAACGGCAGGTTGATCTCGGTCTCCATCGTCGTCGAAAGCTCGATCTTCGCCTTTTCCGCGGCTTCCTTGAGACGCTGGATGGCCATCTTGTCCTTGGCCAGGTCGATGCCGGTTTCCTTCTTGAATTCCGTCGTGATCCAATCCTGGATCCGTTGATCGATGTCGTCGCCGCCGAGGTGGGTGTCGCCGTTGGTCGATTTGACCTCGACGACGCCTTCCCCCACTTCAAGGATGGAAATATCGAACGTTCCGCCGCCGAAGTCGTAGACGGCGATCGTCTGGTCCTTCTTCTTTTCCATGCCATAGGCCAGGGCCGCGGCCGTGGGCTCGTTGATGATCCGGACCACATCCAGGCCGGCGATTTGGCCGGCGTCCTTGGTCGCCTTCCGCTGGCTGTCGTTGAAATACGCTGGAACGGTGATGACCGCCTTCTCGACTTTTTCCCCGAGATAATCCTCGGCCGCCTTTTTCAGCTTCTGAAGAACCATCGCCGAGATCTCGGGCGGCGAGTACTGCTTGTCGAAGACAGCGATCCGGACGTCGCCGTTGGGCGCTTCCGTGATCTTGAACGGCACCTGCTTGATTTCGTTCGGGACCTCGGCGTACCGGCGGCCCATGAACCGCTTGATCGAGTAGACCGTGTTTTCGGGATTGGTGACGCGCTGGCGCTTGGCGACCTGCCCGACCAGTCGCTCGCCCTTGGCCGTGAATCCGACGACGGACGGAGTCGTCCGGCCGCCTTCCTCGTTGGAGATGACCGTCGCTTGGTCGCCCTCCATGATGGCCACAACCGAGTTCGTCGTTCCTAGATCGATGCCGATAATCTTAGCCATATATGATACTCCTTAGCATTAAGTCGATTGTTAATATAAAACTTTAGCGTATCGTTGTCAAGTATTTTATTGCGATATATTTTATTTATATTCAATATAATACAATTATTTTTTACATTTTTATTTTTCGTTCCCAATTAATCCGGATTAAATCGCTTTCCCTTTATACGGAGATCGCTTCCGTCCCCCCGCCGGAAATTATTCCGGCCAGTAAAGGATGCACTTCTGGCCTTCGAAAAAAGACCAGTAAATGTTTTTGGCCGCGCTTTCCTCGAGAAAGACGATCTCGATTTCCGTGAACGGCCGTCGTCCGATTCCCCGGACGATCGTTTTCACCGACCGGCCGATCCCCCGGGAAAACAAACGGCCCGCCCCGTCGAGAATCCAGGCGAACCCGCTTTTCCTTAGACGGACGTTCATCCGGATGTCGCCGGGAAGCTCAAGCGTGAAATTGACCGGCATCTTCACCAATTCCAGGATGTCGAGATCGTCGTTTTTGGCCGTCGGCTTCTTGTCCGTTTCGTCCTCGACTTTGCCCGGCGTGACGTCCTTCCTCTTGGGCGCGTTGTAGGCGGTTTTTTTCAACAGCGGGCACGTCATGACTCCGCCGTGCCGCCCCCAGGTTTTCACCTTGAAGATCGGCCATTCTTTGAGAACGAGGCCCCTGGCCTTCAAGGAGACCTTTCCGGCCTCGAAATCGAAAATAAAATACGTCGACGGCGTCCGGGCGAGGCCGTATTCCTGCTCGACGCGGGCCGCTTTCCGCGGGGACGGGGCGGCCGCTTCCTGTCCGGCCGCGCCGGCAACCAGAAGGGCGGTTCCCGCGACAAGACCTAAAATCCGTCGGGTTTTCATGTCAGTAGATGTAGACTTTCGCGCCCATGGGCACGCTTTGATAGACTTTTTTTAGATCATCGTCCCCCACCCGGACGCAGCCGTGGGTCACGTTCCGGCCGAGCATCCGGGTGTACAGCGTTCCATGGATAAAATAACCGCTGCCGATGCCCAGGGCGTAATCGCCCAGGGTGTCGTTGTCGATCCGGTCACTGAAATTTTTCGGCAGATCCTCCCCTTCCTCGTAAAAGGCCCAATCCGGCTTGATCCAAGTCGGGTTGACGAGCTTGGAGGATACCGTAAATTCCCCGCGGGGCGTGTCGAAAACCCACTTTCGCTCGCCGCTGGGATCCTGGAGGATGTCGCCCGATCCGCAGGACACGATCGCCAGCAGAAGCTCTTTGCCGTCCCGGATCACCCGGAGGCGGTTTTCGGCCGTGTCGATCATGATATAAGTCCCCCGGGGCAGCAGGCTTTTCATCCTCGATTCGAGCTGCCGCGTCTTAGCCGCCAGGGTCTTGGCCTCGACAGGCGGCGGGATTTCGGCCCGCTCCTCGCTCCGGGCCCAGGAACGGGCGATTATGTTCGCTGCGAGGACGATCAGCCCGGCCGCGAGGATGAATCCCGCGGCCGCGATCAGAAGAATTTTTCTGATTTTAGCGGACATTTTTCTTGAATTTCCGGATTTCATCCAGGATCGTGTTTTCGACGTCGGTCGCCCCGACGATCGTCACCGGCGTGCCGACGACCGACCAGGCGTAGATGTCGTCCATATCCTTGTCTTCCAACCCAACACAGCCCTTGGTAAGGCTGTCTTTCCCCCCGCCGTGGATCTCGATGGCCCCTCCGATCCCGGCATGGCTCGGAATCTGGCCCCGGCGCTTGGCCTCGGCGAAGAACCGCTTGTCGTCCTCGTTGGGATAATCGATTAGAAGGGCTTTATAAAACTTGGAGGCCGGGATTTTCTTAACGACTTTGTACCGCCCCTCCGGAGTCGCCTCGTCCCCGGCCCGGCGTTTGTCCGAAAGGCCGTATTTCCCCAAACCGATGTCGTACCGGGCCCGGACCTTGCCCTTTTCATAGACGGTCAGCCGGCGCTCGACCTTATTGACGAGGATCGCCACGCCGTCGCCGTTCTGGGATTCCTTCACGGCCTCCTCCGCCCAGCGCCTCCACTTGGCCAGCTGGCCGGAATCCAGGTAGCGCTCAAGGAGCCGGACGGCCGCCTCCTCGGCTCGTTCCAGAAAAACTTCGCCGGCCGCGGCCGCGGCCGAAGCCGGTTCATATTTTTCCTTGGAGACCAGCATCCGGGCCTCGACCAGCTTGATCTCCGCCTGGGAGGCGTTTTTCCGGATGTCGTCGTTTTCGTTGAAATACTGGGTGATGCGATGAAGGCTTTCGATTCGGGCGGCCAGGGTTTCAGCCGATAAGGCGAAGGTTTTGGCCCGGGCGGCCTTGTCTTCGTCGATTCGACGGAGCAGCGCCTCCCCCTCGGCGACGAGCTTTTGAAGATCGGCCTGGATCCGGGAATAGTCCCGGAACCAGCCGAACCGGGCTTTCTCGGCCTCGATCCGTCCGTCGGCGTCCTTCAAGCCGGACCGGAAGGCCTCATAATCCCGGGGAATAAGGAGAGAACCGCCGGCCCTCCAGAGGTCTTGCTCCAGGACCGAAGCCCTGGCCGCCTCTGGAGGTACCGGCGGCGTGCTACAAGAACAGTTGACGAACAGACTCAGGAGGCAGGCAACGCCGGCAAACCCAAGGTTTTTCAAGCGCGCCCGCGATTCCTCAAGTCCCGTCGTCGATTACCGCTTCACCTTCGCGATGGCCGCGTTGATCTGATCGGCGATGGCGGCGACTTTCGCCTTGACGGCGTTGGCCTTGTCCTGGGCGCCGATGTAGTCACCGGCGTCGAGGGCGCCCTGGATCTCCGTGTACATCGTTTCCGCGCCCTCCAGGTCGGCCTTCAGAGCTTCGAGGTCCTTCGCCGTGCCCTTGCCCTTGGGAGCTTTCTTCAGAAGCTCGGTGGTCTCGGTGATCGCGGCCTGGGCTTCGCCCTGCAGCTGGATCGCGAGATTCTTCGCGGCTTCGATCTTCGCCGGCAGAGCGGCCTGCAGGTCGGCGACCTTCGTCTGAAGGGCCGTCAGCATTTCCTTCGCCGGACCGAATTTCTTGAAGAACTTCTTGTCCTGAGCGGCGATTTCGTCGAGAGCCTTGGTCAGGTCGTCATTGACGGCCCTGAGCTCCTCGGGGGCGTACTTGTCGGCGCCGGCCGTAGTCACGGTCTCGATGGCCGCTTTCACGTCGTTGATCAGCTGGGTAGGCTGCTTGCAGCCGGTCAGAACGACAGCGATCGCCAAAACGAGAACGACAGTTTTCGTGAGATTTTTCATTGCGTCCTCCTTTTCTCACTCGATCGCGTCACTCTTCATCGGACACGCACATCGAAACCTAATCTCGAAGGGTATCCTCGTATAGACGTCGATCTGGACTGGTATTTATCATAAAAAAATATCCTTGTCAAATGCGCCGAAATACAAAAAAGGGGGAGGGATTTTCGTCCCTCCCCCTCAAATAACGAGTTGAATCCGGATTATTGATCCGGGTCGATGATGAATTTTTCGTTCATCATCAGCTTGACTTCATTGCGGGCTTTCCCGATCGTCTCCTTGGCCATGGCCAGAAGCTCCTCGGCCGTGAACTTGAACCGGGCCACGCCCTGCTCGATGGCCTTCATCCCGACGGCCGCGGCTTCGCGGGGGAAAACTTCCCATTCGTCCATGTTCGGGACGATGTAGTCCTCGCTGATCCCCTTGTCCTCGGCGACCTTGGCCAGCTCGCGGGCGGCGGCGATGCACATCTCGTCGGTGATCGTCTTGGCCCGGACGTCGAGCGCGCCGCGGAAGATGCCCGGGAACCCGAGCGAATTGTTGACCTGGTTGGGGAAATCCGACCGGCCGGTGGCCACGACGCGGGCGCCGGCTTCCTTGGCTTCCCAGGGCCAGATTTCGGGGATGGGATTGGCGCAGGCGAAGACAATCGCATCCTTGGCCATGGCCCTGATCCACTCGGCCTTGATGGTTCCGGGTCCCGGGGTGGAAACGCCGATCAGGACGTCCGCGCCCACGACGGCGTCGGCTGCGGATCCCTGTTTCGCCTTGGGATTCGTCCGCATACAGAGGTCCCATTTCTCCTTGAATTTTTCCTGGAGAACGGCCCGGTCGGCCCGGTCGCGGGAAAGAATGCCCTTGGAATCGACCGAGAGCATGTTGTCCGGATTGGCCCCGGCGGCCATGATCATCTTGGCGATATTGATCCCCGAGGCGCCCGATCCGAGAACGACGAACTTGGCCGCGGCGATGTCTTTCTTGACGAGCTTGAGGGCGTTGATCACGCCGGCGACGGTGACGCAGGCCGTGCCCTGCTGGTCGTCGTGCCAGACCGGGATTTCGCACTTGGCCCGCAGTTCGTCGAGGATCCGAAAGCACTTGGGCTGGGCGATGTCCTCGAGATTGTAACCGCCGAAGGAGGGCTGGAGGGCCCGGCCGATTTCGATGATCTTATCCGGATCCTTCTCATCCAGGCAGATGGGATAAGCATCGACGCCGCCGAGGTACTTGTACAGGATGCCTTTGCCCTCCATGACCGGAAGGCCGCCCAAGGGGCCGATGTCGCCCAGGCCCAGGACGCGCGTTCCGTCGCTGATGACGGCCACGCTGTTCCATTTGTTGGTGTACTCGTAGGCCTTCTGCGGATCGGCGGCGATTTCCTTGCAGACCGCGGCCACGCCCGGCGTGTACCAGATCGCGAAATCATTGAAGTCCCGAACCCGGCACTTCAAGGCGACGCCCAGCTTTCCTTTGTAATACTTGTGAAGGCGCGGAGCGTCTTTGGCGGGCTGCGCGGCTCTCCTGAGAAGTTCCTCTACCGTAACCTTTTCCATGCAAGACCTCCTTTGAAATAAAGAGTTTCCGATTATACCTGATTGAAAAAAGAGAAACAATACTAAACGGCGGGAATTTCATGAAAAGTTTCGTTTTAAAACGGAGAAGCGGACGGCCGTCCGCCTCACCGCAGCAGATCGTCCAAGGTCCAGACGAGCTCGGCCCGCGCGCGGGCGGCCAAGTCGATCCGGCCGGTGTCCATCCGGATGGCGTCCTCGGGACACGCCTCGACGCAGAATCCGCAGAAGCAGCAGCGGGTCAGGTCGATCTCGAACCGGCCCGCGGTCTTCTGGATTTCCGGGTCGCGGTCCCCGGCCGCCTCGACGACGATGCATTCCGAAGGGCAGACGGTCGCGCAGAGAAGGCAGGCCACGCACCGCGGCTTTCCGCCGGGCCGCTTCATCAAGCGGTGGACCGCCCGGTATCGAAGGGGAAGCGGCTTCGTTTCCTCGGGATATTGGATGGTCACCGCCCCGGGCCGATATTTTTTCAGGCCGATCAGCCGGAGGAAATGGAACCAAAGATTGGAGAAAAAATGGCGGGCGGTGACGATCGTCCCCTCGACGAGTGCCACGAGAAGGCGGAACGCGTTTTTCATCGCAGGCTCATGACCAAGCCGGTTCCCAAGACGTTGAGAAGACCGAGAGGGACGAGCAGCTTCCACCCCAGATCCATCAATTGATCATAACGGATCCGCGGATAGGTCCAGCGGATGAGAATCTGAAGCCAGCAGAAGAAAGCGACCTTGAGTTGGAAGGAGAGGACCTGGAGAAAGAGGACGACGCCGCCGGCCATCGCCCAATGTCCGCCCCAGGGCCAGCGCACGCCGTCGGGACCGAGCCACGGCGCCTGCCAGCCGCCGAAAAACAGCGTCGCGGCCAGGGCGGCCACGACGATGATCTCCATGAAATCCGTCAGCATGAAAAGGCCCCACTTGAGGCCGCCGTATTCGGCGTTGAAGCCGACGATCTCGGACTCTCCTTCCGGCAGGTCGAACGGCACGCGCTTCGTCTCGGCGACGGCGGCGACGAAGAAGACGAGAAAGCCGAGCGGCTGGAGAAAAACGCCCCAGCGCGGGAGGAAGCCGAGAATCAACCCGCCTTGATAGGCCACGATCTCCGAGAGCCGCAGCGAGGGATAGACCATGATCAGGCCGACCAGGGACAGCCCGAGGCCGATCTCGTAGGAGACGAGCTGGGCCGCGCCCCGCAGCCCGCCGATCAAACCCCAGCGGTTGCGCGACGACCAGCCGGAAAGGAGGATGCCGTAAACTCCCAGCGAGAGCATCGCCAGAAGGAACAAGAGCCCGGCCGTGCCGTCGTAAACCTGGAGAAGGACGGGCGTCCCGCGGATCCGGACCGCCGGACCGAACGGCACCACGGCGACGGCCGCCGCGACGAAGAAAAAGGAAACGAACGGGGCCAGGGTATGGAGAACCTTGTCGGCGAACGGCGGGACGAAGTCCTCTTTGAAAATCATCTTGATCGCGTCGGCGAACGGCTGAAAAAGGCCGAACATCCTCAGGCCCAGGACCCGGGCCCGGTTGGCCCCGATCCGGTCCTGCATGACCGCGCTCTGCTTTCGCTCGACCCACGTCAGAAAAAGAGCAAGGAGGAGAAGCCACCCCAGGGCGACGACGATCTTCACCAGGAGAACAGAAATTTCGCTCATTCCCTTTTCCCTCTCCGGACGGCCTCGAGAAGCGACCGGAGGATGCCCCCCTCCGTCCGGATGCCTTCCGAAACCGGCCGGGCGGCCCCAAATTCCCGCCGCCGTCCTTCGACGTTCGTGTAGCTTCCGGATTTCTCAAACGCCGAGGCGCAGGGAAGGACGAAATCGAAGAGATCGTCCGCTTCCGTCAGAACCGGCGAGACGAGGACTTTCGTTCGGATCGACCGCCACTCCTCCGGGTGGAGGATCCAGGGGGTGACCTCTCCGCGGACGCCGGCGAAAACGAACAGGAGATCGGCGCGGGCTCGGAGCTCGTCCAAATCCAGGGGACGCAGATCGGCTCCCCCGGCCGCCAAGGCGCCGCGGCGGTTGGGCGTCCGTTCCGGCGTCCGGAGGAATCCATCGCCTCCGTCGTCGGGGGGATCGGCCAGCCGGAGGAGCGGCCGGGGATGGAATCCGTCCCGGAACATCCGCACATCATCCCATTCTTCGTTGGTCAATCCGGAATGAACGACGAGCGCCAGGCGGCCGGTCCGTTCGGTCTCGTCCAGGGCCCGGATCTTGGCGCCCAGGAGGGCGAACGCCTTCTCGGCGCTGAGCACGGCTTCCCCGCCGCCGCCCTTATTCCAGACGATCGCCCGGGCCCGGCGCGATTCGATTTCGATCCAAGCGTACCGGCCGACGTCGCAGATCCACGGTCCGGCCGGGGTGGCGTCGGGCCGGGGACGAACGCGGAAGATGCCGCCTGTTTCCGGATGCCGGGCGAAGCCGGGGTGAACATCGACCTCGATCCCGCAGCCGCGGCCGCAGAACGGGCAAATCGACGGCTTCGGCTCCAAAAACCAGGACCGCGTCCGGAAACGAAAGGCGGCGTCGGTGATCGCTCCGACCGGGCAGAGATCGACGAGGTTGCCGGCGTAAGGCGTGGCCACCGCCGCCCCCTCGATGAAGCCGATCTCCGACCCGCCGCCCCGGCCGAAAACACCCAGCTCGCCCGTCTTGGCGACGTCCCTCAGAAACCGGACGCACCGGGTGCAAAGAACGCAGCGCTCCCTGTCCAGGATCAGCCGCTCTCCGATTTTTAAAAGCTTCTCCCGTCGCGTCTTCGGCTCGCGCAGGTCGCTCGGAAAAAGCCCGTAATCCCGGTAATAATCCTGGAGCCGGCACTCCCCCGCCTTGTCGCAGATGGGACAATCGACCGGATGATCGGCCAGGAGGAGCTCGAGGACGTTCCGCCGGGCTTCGGCCACCTGCGGCGTTTGCGTCGCGACCTTCATCCCCTCCCGGACAGCCGTCGCGCAAGCCGGCTCGAGCTTGGCCGCGCCCTCGATCTCAACGACGCACATGCGGCAGGAGCCTTCGGGAGTCAAGGCCGGATGATGGCAGAAACGGGGGATGGAAATCCCGGCTTGTTCGGCCGCGGCCAGGATCGTCGTTCCCTCGGCCGTCTCCAGGACCCGTCCGTCGATCGTCACTTTGACCATGGCGCTATTGTTCCAATTCCGCTCGGAATTTTGTAACCAAAGCCAGGATCGGAACGGCCGCCGCATCCCCGAACGGGCAGAGCGTCCGTCCCTTCATCGCCCCGGCCAGCCGGACGATCCGGTCGAGATCGCCGGCCCGGCCCTCTCCGGCCCCGCGCCGGAGGACGATCCGCCGGATCCAGGACGTTCCCACCCGGCAGGGGGTGCATTGACCGCAGGATTCATGGGCGTAAAACCGGCTGATCCGGTCCAGGACCGTCTTCATCGAAACCGCGTCGTCGATCACGATGACTCCGGCCGATCCGATCATCGAGCCGGCCGCGGCCAGCGAGGCGCTGTCCATGGGCACGTCGATTTCTCCGGGCCCCAGGACGGCCGACGACATTCCTCCGGGAATCACGGCCTTGAGCGTCCGGCCGGGAGCCAAGCCGCCGGCATGGACGAAAACGACGTCCCGCAGCGGCGTCCCGACCGGGAGCTCGTAGACGCCCGGCCGGACCACCGATCCACTGACGCTGACCAGCCGCGTCCCCCCGTCCTTCGGTTTTCCGAGACCGAGAAACCAAGACGCCCCGTTCCGGATGACGGCGGGCAGATGGGCCAGCGTCTCGACGTTGTTGATGACCGTCGGCTTGCCGAACAGCCCGACCGCCGCCGGGAAGGGAGGCTTGAGGCGCGGCTGCCCGCGGAATCCCTCGAGGGATTCGAGGAGAGCCGTCTCCTCGCCGCAGATGTAGGCCCCGGCCCCGCGGTGGACGATCACGTCCAGGGAAAAGCCCGAGCCGAGGACGCTCGCTCCCAGGACGCCCGCCCCGGCGGCTTCGGCGATCGCCTTCTCCAAGCGCCGGGCCGGCTCCTCGTATTCGCCCCGGATATAGATGTACGCCGTATGAACGCCCACGGCATAAGCGCAGAGAATGATTCCCTCGAGCAGGAGGTGCGGATCGTGGGCCAGGATGTGCCGGTCCTTGAACGTCCCCGGCTCTCCCTCGTCCGCGTTGACGCACAGATAAAAAGGACCCGGATCCGTCCGGGGAATAAAGCTCCATTTCACCCCGGCCGGAAAACCCGCCCCTCCCCGGCCTCGGAGCTCGGCGGCCTTGACTTCGCCGGCTACCGCCGCCGGTGTCATTTCGGCCAGGGCCCGGCGGGCCGCGGCGTAGCCTCCGCCGCGGACGTAGGCCTCCAGCGACCGGGGGCCGGCCGGGTCGAACGTCGAGGTGAGGGGTCTTTCCGCCATCGGTCACTCCAGCTCCCGCAGGATCGCGTCCAGGGCGGCCGGCGTCAGGTTTTCATGGAGCGTGTCTCCGGCCAGCAGGCACGGCCCCTTGTCGCAGGCCCCGAGACACTCGACTTCGACCAGGGTGAAGCGCCCGTCCGGCGTCGTCCGTCCCGGCTGGAGGCCGAACGCGCGGCGGAGATGGTCCAGGATCCCGGCGCTTCCCCGGATGGAGCAGGACAAATTCGTGCAGACGCGCAGAAGATGGCGGCCGGCGGGCTCGCGCCGGAACATCGTGTAAAACGTCAAGACTTCCCGGACCTCGACCGGCCGCAGGCCGCAGAGGACGGCGGCCTCGGCCTCATCCTCCGGACCGATGAACCCCCGTTCCCGCTGGACAAGGTGAAGGACGGGAAGAAGAGCGGCCCGCCGGTTCGGATAGCGGGCGAGGATCGCCTCGATCCGGGTCCGCAGTCCCGAGGGAAACGCGTTCGTCACCGGTCCAGCTCCCCGCCGATCATGTTCATCGAGCCGAAGGTCGGGATGATGTCCGCCAGCAGCCGCCCCTGGATCAAGCCGGCCAGGGCGGAGACCACGTGAAGACACGGAGCCCGCAGGTGGAGCCGGTAAGGCCGGTCCGTTCCGTCGGAAACGAGGTAAAATCCCAGCTCGCCGTTGCCCCCCTCGATCGCCGCGTAGACCTCCCCGGCCGGCGGCCGCAGGCCGTGTCCCTTCATGAAATATTGGAAATGGGAGATCAAGCCCTCGATCGTTCCGTAGACGGCGTCTTTTCCGGGCAAGCCGTATCCGGGAGCGGATGTCTGGATGCCGCCGAGAACGTCCCGTTCGGCGCCCTCGAGCGTTGGGGACAAGCGGACGGGGGCCTCGGGCGGAGACGTCCGGGCGGCCTGGATCGCCTCGGCCGGCTCGATCGCGGCCGCTTTGGCGGCCGGCCGCTCCCGCCGGAGCGGGCCGAGACACTGCTCGATGATCCTCAAGCTTTGCTCCATCTCGGCCATCCGGACGAGGTATCGGTCGTAATTATCGCCCCGGTCGCCGGTCGGGATTTCAAATTCCAGGCGGTCGTACGTCAGGTAAGGCCGGGCCTTCCGGACGTCGTAGGCCAAGCCCGTCGAGCGAAGGGCCGGCCCGGTCCAGCCGTGGGCCACCGCCTCCTCGCGGCTCATCGCCGCGACGTCGCGCGTCCGGCCGAGAAAGATCGGATTCCGGTCCAGAAGGCGGCGGACGTCCCGGAGAACGCGCCGGGTTTCCTCGATTCCACGGCGGATGGCGGATTCGTAATCAGCCTGGAGGTCGGCCCGCACGCCGCCGATCCGGATGTAGGACGTCGTCAGCCGGGCGCCGGTCGTCTGCTCGATGACGTCCCAGAGGAACTCACGGGCCTTCATATTGTAAAGGAAGGCGGTGAAGGCCCCGGTTTCCATGGCCATGGCCGCCAGGCAGGTCAAGTGGTCGCAGATCCGCGAGATCTCCCCCATCAGCACCCGGATCCACTGAGCCCGCTCGGGGATCCCCAGCCCGCAGAGCTTTTCCACGGCCAGGGCGTAGCCGAGGTTGTTGAGAAGCGGCGAGACGTAATTCAGCCGGTCGGTGTAGATCAGGAGATTCCACCAGGTCCGGTTCTCGCAGGTCTTTTCGAAGCCGCGGTGGAGATACCCCACCTCGACGTCGGCGTTTTGAACCCGCTCGCCGTCGAGCTCGAGCATGATCCGGACCGTTCCATGCATGGCCGGGTGGGACGGCCCCATGTTAATCAGCAGGTTCTCGGGGCGGGCGGCCGAAACCAGCGGGGAGGTCACGGCGTCTCCTGTTTCGAATTCGAAGGCAGCGGCTGACGTCCGCGGAGGGGGAAATCCTTGCGGAGCGGATGCCCCTCGAATCCTTCATCCAGGAAAAGGCGCCGGAGGTCGGGATGGCCGGCGAAGCGCACGCCGAACATGTCGAAGATCTCCCGCTCGAGCCAAGCGGCGTTTTTCCACATCGCGGCGAGCGAGGCGATTTCAGGTCGACCGGCCGGAAGGTCCGCCTTGACCCGGATCCGCCGGTTCCGGGCGAGGGAAAAGAAATGATAGACCATCTCGAAGCGGCCGGGGCGGTCCGGATAATCGACGCAGGTCGCGTCGAGCAGCATCGCGTACCCGGGCGGCTCGGCCTTGAGAAGGCCGGCCGCCGGCAACAGCGCCTCCGGGCGGATCCGAACGACCGGATCGCCGAACGATTCTCCTTCCTCGAGGACTGCGCCGGGAAGGGCCTCGCGCAGGGCGGTCAGGATGTCTTTTTCTTCCATCGCCAGTCCTGGCCCTCGGCCTTGATTTTTTCCTGGAGCTTGAGGAGGCCGTCGAGCACCGTCTCCGGGCGGGGCGGACAGCCGGGGATGTAGATGTCGACCGGGATGATTTCGTCGATTCCCTGGACGACGGCGTAATTGTCGTAGATGCCGCCCGAAACCGTGCAGGCCCCGAAGGCCATGACCCATTTCGGCTCGGTCATCTGGTCGTAGACTGTTTTCAACACGGGGGCCAGCTTGCGGTTGATCGTTCCGACGACGAGCAGCATGTCCGCCTGGCGCGGTGAAAACCGGGTCATGCCCGCGCCGAAGCGGTCGATGTCGTAATGGGCGCAGGCCGTCGACATGTATTCCATCCCGCAGCAGGCCGTGATGAAGGGATAATGGAAGAGCGAGTATTTGCGGCCCCAGGAAAGCAGGGCGTCGAAGCGGGTGGTGAGGAATCCTCCGGCCATGGCTCTATTCCCAGCGGAAGGCCCCCTTTCTCCAGGCATAGACGAATCCGGCCGCCAGCACGGCGGTGTAGGCGAGGAGGAGAAGGAACGCCGGTCCCTTCATTTCCCGGAAAACGAGGGCCCAGGGGAAGAGAAAGGCGACTTCGATGTCGAACAGGACGAAGAGGAAGACGACGAGCGGAAACTTGACGGCGAAACCGGGGATCCCCTTCTGAAGCGGCGGGCTGCCGCATTCGAAAGGCTGCTCCTTGACGGGGTTGGTCTTCCGCGGGCCGAGAAGCGCGTTCAGGGAAATCATGACCGCGCCGAGAAGGCCGAACACCAGGAAGACCAAGGCCAGGGTCATGGAGCATTATCCTCGCGGGAGCGGCAGGATTTTAATCCCATTTCTCAATTCAAGCAATGGATCGCCCGTCCGTCGACTTTCAAGGCCGCTTCCATGACCGCTTCCGAGAGCGTCGGATGGATATGAATCGACTCCCCGATGTCGGAGGCCTTCAAGCCCCGGGTCATGGCCAGGGTGATCTCGGCGATCAAGTCGCTGGCGCAGGCGCCGAGCACGTGGGCGCCCAAGATCCGGCCGTCCGCCCCGGCGATGATCTTGGCCAGGCCGTCGGGGGAATTCATGGTCAGCGCCCGGCCGTTGGCCTGGAAGGAGAATGTGCCGATCCGGACCTCGCCCCCTTCCGCCCGGGCTTCTTCCTCGGTCAGGCCGATCGAGGCGAATTCCGGCTCGGTGAAGACGGCCATGGGCAGGGCCCGGTAATCGACATGGCCGCGCCCCCCGGCCGCGTTCTCGGCGGCCGCGATTCCCTCGTGCGAGGCCTTGTGGGCCAGGAGTTTTCCGCCGATCAGGTCGCCGACGGCATAAATGCCGGGGACGCTTGTCTCCAAACGCTCGTTGACTTGGACAAAGCCCCTCTTGTCGAGGGCGACCGGAGAGGCGCCTTCCGAGAGCCCGCCGGAATTCGGCCGCCGGCCGGCGGCCAGAAGGACCTTCTCGGTCGCGCAGGCGAACGGGGCGCTGGTTTTCAGGCTCGTGCCCTTGAGAACGACCAGGCCGTCCGGACCGCGCTCGCAGCTTTCGATCCGGGACTGGGTCAGAACCTTGAGGCCCTGCTTTTTCAACATGAGCTCGAACCGCTGGCCCATTTCCCGGTCGCAGCCGGGCAGGGCGGAGGGTAAAATCTCCAGGACGGTCACATCGGTCCCAAGACGCGAGTAGATCGTCCCCATTTCCAGGCCGATCGCCCCGGCCCCGATGACAGCCAGGGATTTGGGCGGGGCCGCCAGGTCGAGCATTTCAGTGCTCGACAGGATGTCCGTTCCGTTGAACTTCAGAAACGGCAGCTCGGCCGGACGGCTTCCATGAGCCAGGATGACCGCCCCGGCTTCATAGGCTTGCTCCTCCCCCTCCCCGTTCCGAACGACGATCCGGCGTCCGCCGCCCAGAACCGCCGTTCCCTTGACGACCTCGACTTTATGGCTCTTCAAAAGAAATTCGACTCCCCGGACGAGGCGGTCGATGACTTTCCGTTTCTCTTCCAGCACCCGGGTCCAGTTCAACGTCACCTCGCCAGCCGGGCCGTCGAACGTCTTGGCCGTCCGCAGGGCGCGCAGAAGGCTCGTCTGGTGGAGCAGGTGCTTGGTCGGAATGCAGCCGACGTTCATGCAAGTCCCGCCGATCCATTCCTTCTCGAACAGGACGACGGATTTCCCCAGCTGGGCCGCCCGCAGGGCCGCGACGTATCCTCCCGGCCCGCCCCCGATCACCGCGATGTCCTTTGTGAGAGTCATGATCTTGTCCTCCGTCGTCGTTTTCTCTTTTCCGCGGAAACGCTAAGATACCCGACCGCGCCGATATTTTCAATCTTCCGGGCCGCTCGGGGAGATTCCGAACTCCCGGCCTCTTTCCTTTTTCGTTGACAACCGGAGGCCTTCAGAAGAAAATACGATGGCTTTGCCGAAAACACGAACGCAAATCCGAATCTCGATTTATTCCGCCGTCTGTCTCTGCCTGTTTTTCTTCCTGGCCTCCCCTCCTCCGGCCGAAGCCGGGGCCGAGACGCTTGTCTGGGGCCGGGTGCTCGACGCCGGCGGACAGCCGATCCCCGGGGCGGTGGTCTCCGTCTCCGGCGAGGACTTTGAGGAGGAGGCCTCGGTTTCCGCCGACGCGGCCGGCTGGTACGCCCTCGTCGGGCTCCGGCCCGGCGCCTACGCGATCCGGGCGGCCGCCCCTCTTTACGCGGCCGTCGTCCGCCCCCGCGTCGTCTGCGAGCCGGACGGCCGGGTCTTCGCGGCCTTCACCTTGGAGAAAACGGGGGCCGGGACGGGATCCGCGGCCGTCAGGGAAGACCTCTTCCCCAACGGGCGCGTGTTCATTCCGGCGGTCCAGATCGAGAGCCTGCCGACCGGCCGTTCCGTCGACTCGCTGATCGAAAACCAGGCCTCGACCGCCACCGCCGACCGGATCGACGTCGGCGGCATGTGGGAGGCGGTCCCCTCGCTGTTCGGCTCCCGGGGCGCCGCCTCCTGGACGCAGAACGTCTTCCTCTGGAACGGACAGGACGTCACCGAGCCGTTCGAGGGGGGAACTCCGCTCGTCGTCCCCGACCTGTTCGCCCTGGAATCATTTTTCCTGACCGATTCGGCCGTCCCGATCCAGGCCCTGACCCCGGGCTCGACGGTGGACCTCACGCCCTTTAGAGGGACGTCGTCCTTCCATGGCGCGGTCCAGGGATTTTATCTCGACAAGTCCTTCGCCTCGTCCAACATCACCCCCGCCCTCCGGGAAGAGGGCCTGACGGAAAGCGACACCTTCAACCGCTTGATGGACGTCTCCCTGCGGCTTTCGGGTCCCCTTTTCGGCGGGCGCTGGACGTATTTCACGTCCTGGACGGTCGACACGGCCGCCCGCGATCTGGCCGATTATGAGCCGCTCGACGAATCGCGCCTGGTTTCCGGCCTGGTTCATCTCGTCCGGGACGGCGACCGTCGCCGCCTCCGGCTCTTCTGGACCGGCCAAGCGGCAAGCCATTCGTCGGCCGGGGCGGCCGGCGGCGTTCCCCCGGAGACGACCGTCCGGAGGAACGAAGGCCGCCATCTCGTCCAGATCCTCTCCGAATCCCGGCCGGGCGGACGATCCTCCTCCCGCTACGGGCTGAGCTTCTGCCTGGCCGGATGGAACGACGACCTTCAAAACGGAGCCTCCGGCGTCCAACGAATCGAGAAATTCCTGAACATCCCGGAGGGCACGGCCGCCCAAACGGGGGACGAAAAACGCGTTCGGGCCTCGGTGTTTTTCGACGGCCGGTCGTTTTTCCGCAACGTCGTCCGGACCCATCATCTTTTCGAATACGGCGTCCGGCTGCATTACGCCGGGTCCGAGAGCGCGGCTTCCGTTCCCGGCGATCTTCGTCTTGTTTTTTATGACGGCCGCCCGCTGGAAGCCCTCGTCTTCGATTCGCCGTTCCGCCACCGGCAAGAGACGGCCGGCCTCGACGCCTACGTCCAGGACACAATCAACCTGGCCGGAGGCGTCTCGCTGTCCCTGGGCCTCCACGGAGCCGCCGTCTACGGCCGGGGCGGGGGCGGCTCGATCCAGAGCCTCAATTTCTCCCCGCGCTTCGCCCTCCGCGTCCCTCTGTCCGCGGCCGGCTCCTCGGCCGTCCGGCTTTCGGTCGTCCGGTACTTCTGGACCCTTCCTCTTTCATGGCTGGCCTGGGGGGATCCGGCCGCTCCCGGCCGGCTGGCTTTCCGCTGGAACGACGCCGACGGCGACGCGGGCTGGAGCGAGGACGAGCGCGGACCGCTTCTCCGCCGGGAAGGCCCCCGCTACGGGGGGATCGACGAAAACCTCCGCCTGCCCTATACGGATGAGCTGACCCTCGCCTTCATCCGGGGAATGGGCCGGGGCTGGATGATGTCGCTGGCCGGCTTTCTCCGGGAAACGCGGAACCTCGTGGAGACCGTCAACACCGGCGTGCCGGGCGCGGCCTATGATCCCGTTTCCTTTTTCGACATCGGCGACGACCGGATCTCCGGCTCGATCGACGATCTGGAATTCACCGTCTACGATCAGCGGCCGGAGACGTTCGGCCGGGATTTCCATCTTCTCTCGAATCCCGGCCATGGTTCCCGCAAATCCACCTACGCCGGGCTTGATTTCATTCTTTTCAAGCGGCCCACCGACGAATCCTTGTTCTTCCTGGCGATGACGGCCACCCGGGCGTTCCAGACCAACGGCCCGGGGAACACGGCCTGGGAAAACGACGAGGGGATGATCGGCCCGCTCTACGACAATCCGAACGCCGGGATCAACGCCCATGGACGTCCCCGCTTCGACCGGGCCTACACAATCCGCCTGGGGATCAGCCACGAGCTTCCCTTCAAGACGCGGGCCGGCCTGGTCGTCAAGTATTACGACGGCCAGCCGTTCACCCGGATGATCATCGTCGAGGGCTTGAACCAGGGCCCGGTCATGATCCAGGCCCACGGCCGGGGGGTGGCCCGGTATGAATTCAACCTGACCGCCGATTTCCGGCTGGAAAAAATCATTCCGTTCCCCTTTGGATCGATCCGGCTGATGTTCGACGTCTTCAATCTCTTCAACATGCACCAGGCCACGTCCGAAAACCCGTGGACGGGGCCCGAGTTCCCCCTGCGGTACGCGACCGGCATCCAGTCCCCCCGGATTTTCCGGCTGGGTTTCCACTTCGCTTTTTGAGGAGGCCGCATGCTCCCCCCTTTGGAGAAAGCCCTGTTCGCCCTGGCCGTCCTGGCCACGGCGGTTCTGTTCCTCCGGCCGATGATCCTCCGCATCCGGATCATCGCGGCCGGGCATTCGGAGAACCGGTCCGACCGCCCGGTCCGGCGGCTGGGCGCCGCCCTCGGCAAGATCCTGCTCCAGCGCTGCACCTTGAAAAACGAGCGGCCGTTCACCGGCCTGATGCATGTCTTCATCTTCTACAGCGCCCTGACCTTCGATACCTTGACCGTCAACCATACGCTCGAGGGATTCTTTTCCGGCTTCAGCCTTCTCGGTCACGGCCGTTTCCGGATGTTCTTCGCCCTCCTGACCGACGTGATGGCCGTCCTAGTCGTGGCCGGAACGCTCTATTTCATCGTCCGCCGCTTTCTCCTCCGGCCGAAGGCCTACCGGACGACCCCGCTCGATTCGGCCGTGATCTACGCCTTCCTGATCCTCGTCACCGCCAGCTTCCTTTATTATGAAGCCTTCGCCATCGCCGCCCGCGGCGGAGCCCGGGGGTACGCGTTCCTCGGCAACCTCCTGGCCGACGCGATCAGGGGAGCCGGGGTGCTTCCGGCGGCCGTCGCGGCCCACGAGCACGCCGGCTGGTGGCTCCATATCCTGCTGGTCTTCGGTTTCATCGCCTATGTCCCCCATTCCAAGTATCTCCACATGTTCGCCGGCTCGTTCGGCATGCTGGTCCGGCAACCCGGCTCGGGCCGGATCATCCCGACCTTGGATCTTGAAAACTCCGAGACGTTCGGGATCGAAAAAGCGGCCGATTTCTCCTGGAAGGACAATCTCGACGCCTTCGCCTGCATGGAGTGCGGCCGATGCCAGGACGCCTGCCCGGCGTCCCGCACGGACAAGGCGCTATCGCCCAAGATGATCCTGGTCGACATGGAGAAGAACCTCCTGGCCGAGCGGAAGGCCGTCCTCGCCCGCGACCGGGACGCCCAGAAGCCTCTCGTCCCGGACGTCCACGCCGAGGACGAAATCTGGGCCTGCACGACCTGCGGCGCCTGCATGCACGTCTGCCCGGTCGAGATCGAGCACATCCGCAAAATCGTCGGGATGCGCCAGAGCCGGGTCCTGATGGAAAGCAAGTTCCCCGCCCCGCTCAACGCCCTGTTTCGCAACCTCGAGACGAACGCCAATCCCTGGGGAGTCGGGTTCGCCGAGCGCGGCCGCTGGGCCGAGGGCTTGAATCTCCGGACGATCGCCGATCACCCGGACGCGGAATACCTCTTCTGGGTGGGCTGCGCCGGCTCATTCGAGGAGGAGGGACGGCGGACCGCCAGGGCTTTCGCCCGGCTTCTCACCGCGGCCGGCGTCGACTTCGCGATCCTCGGGACCGAGGAGAAGTGCTGCGGCGACGCGGCCCGGCGCCTGGGCCATGAATATCTCTTCCAATCCTTGGCCGCGGAGACGATCGAGACGTTCGCCCGGCACAAGGTCCGGAAGATCCTGACGACCTGCCCCCACGGCTACAACGCCTTCCGGAACGAGTACCCGCGGCTGGCCTCGGGCCTCGCCTCCTTGAGCCCCGAAGCCCGGGCCCATTTCCCCCGCATCGAGATCCGCCACCATTCCGAATTCCTGCTCGAGCTGATCGCTTCCGGCCGGTTGAAACCGGCCCCGGGGACCGGGACAAGGATCGCCTACCATGATCCCTGCTACCTGGCCCGCCACAACGGCCTGGCCGACGCCCCGCGGGCCGTCCTCCGGGCCGCGGCCGGGGCTCCCCCGGTCGAGCTCGCCGACAACCGCGAACACAGCCTCTGCTGCGGCGCGGGAGGCGGGTTGATGTGGACGGAGGAAACGGCCGGAACCCGGATTAATCATCTCCGGGCCGGCCAGATCCTGGAGGCGGATGTGGCCGCGGTGGCCACGTCCTGTCCGTTCTGCCTGACGATGCTCCGCGACGCCCTCGTCGACAAGGACCGGGCCGACGTGGCCGTCCGCGACCTGGCTCAAATCCTGGTCGAAGCCGCCGGCCTGGCCGCGGATTGATCCGCCGCGCGGCCGGGGGGCACGTCCGACGTCCCGGGAAGCGCCGGCCGCCGCGACAAGAGGGCCGGGGACGCTTAGGATCCCTGTTTGTTGTTCGTATACTTTGAAATCAGGGTCGAGCGCAGATCCCGATAGGCCTTGACGGCCCGGTCCATGTTCGTCCAGGCGGATTCGGTCAGGAACGTCCGGGCTTGGCCGGGGTTCTTCTTCATCAGCTCCAAGGCCTTCTTGTCGACCTCGGGCAATTTTTCCAGGAACTCTCTCTCCAGCGGATCCCGGACGGCCCGCAGGTCGCGGATCGCCTCCTGCCATTTCAGATAGAGGAGATTCTCGGCGAAGTCATACACCCAGCGGGCCGAGTCTTCGCTGAACCGGTCCGGGTCGTAGGTGCTGTAGAGCGGATTGATCCGCTCCACGCCGGCGTGGATCGGGACGTAGATGCCGGTGTATTGATTGTCCAGATAGACCCAGTAGACCCCTCCGATGGGATCGGGAAGCCAGCCCCGGAGCTGGGCGATCATTCCGTAATTGCCGCGGGCGACGTTGCGACGCGAGGAAATTTTCAGCAGCTCCCGCATGGGGCGGGTGGGAAACGGCGTGGTCAGGGGGCTCAGCTTCATCCCCCCCTGGCCGTCGGGGATCAGCCAGTCGGGATCGGCGGTCATGTCATAAATGGTCCCCTCGTTGACCGAGCGCTGGAGTTTCATGAGATCTTCGACGCCGAGCGGCTTTTCGGGCTTGGCCGAGAAGGGATAGAGCGAAAGGGGTTCGACGTACTGGTGGTAGGGATCGATCCCGCTGAAGGGGCCCGTGATCTGCCGTTCCGGCCAAGCGCGAAGCCGGGGCGCGATCGTCTGGAAAAACAGCCAAAACCGCCCGGTGGCCCACTCCCGGGGAATGGGGGCGTAGATCTCCTGCCAAACAAACGGCTTGCCGGCCGCCGGATCGTACCAGCCGCGGTCGATCGCGAACTGCTGATAGTTGCTCGAAGCCATGAACCAGTCCGGCTTGTCAAGGTCGATCTCCTTGATGATGCTCCAATTGGGGACGATGGCGGCCTCGTCGTCCGGCACGCGCTGGGCGGCCCAGATCACTCCGGGAATCCCCTTCCCCGGTTCCCAGCCCGGGCCGACGCTGAACATCTCCATGATCCAAGCCTCGTCGGGATCGGCGATGCAGAGGTCCTCCGACTCGGGCCCGCAGGAAGGGAGGAAGCCGTAGGTCTCCATCCACTCCCCGATCATGGCCACGGCCTCCCGGGCCCGCTTGCAGCGCTGAAGGGCCAAGGCCATGGCTTGCTCGACCGTCATGATCTGCTTAGCCCCCTCGCGCTCGACCCGGAGCTCCTCCCTCTGGCTGGTGGTGCTTTCGCCGATGGCCAATTGGTGTTCGTTGATGTGGGGGTAGCCGGAGTGGATATAGGAATAGGTCCGCTCCGCCTGGGGGATGCGGCCGATCACCTCGCCGAAATCGCCCAGGGGAAGCGCGACATCCTGAATCCCCCAATGAAGAGGCGCCAGCGTTCCTTTCGGGAACGTCCGCCCGGGCACCACCATGAGGCGGGAATTATTGCAGGTGTCGGTGTGGGAATTGAGCACCGATCCATCGACCGTCGCCTTCTTCCCGGCCACGATGATCGTGCAGGGATGGACGGCCGACGCCAGGGTGAAAACCATCGTCAGCAGGCAGACAACGCTTCTCGGTTTCATCATGTTTCTCCTCTCACATCGGAACGGATTCATTCTTTCGGGCTCAGGCCGCGCCGGTCACGGGAAAAAACGGATGGATCTACTGAACGACCAGGACGGCGGGCGCGCCTTCCCGGGAGGCGCTGTTCACCGCGACGATATGGTACGTGTAGGTCTTGTCCTTAAGCACCCCGCGGTGTTGAAACTCGACGGCGGTCTCGAGCAGGGCGATCTCCGTCTTCTTCGTCCCCTCCACTTCGTAGAGCCGGTGAAACTTGATGTCGACGTTGTCCGGATTGGGCTCGAAGGTGATCAGGTTGATGTACTCGGCCTGGGAAAAGGAACGGTTGAGGATCTTTTGCCCGGAGGCGCTCAGGGGGGCGTAAATATTCCGGAGGAAGTTGGCCGTGGCGGTCTTTTCCATGTCGACCACGATGTCGACGGGATTCTGCGTCCCCGAGACGTCGCCCGTCCAGCCGGTGAAGGCATAATGCGTCTCCGGGACCGCGGTCGCCCGGACGATCTGGGTCGTGCCGTAGGGATACACGTACGTCCCGGGTGACGGGACGGTTGTGCCTCCCTCCGTCGCCTTCAGCGTCAGTTTGATCCGAATCGGATGGATTCCGATCACGGCGTAGTCCCACTCGGCGTCGCCGAAATGGTAAATGTGGTCCACGGAATAATAGTTGTCGGCGAATCCTCCCCAGCCCATGTTGATGTGGAGCTGGTTGGACGGCGAGGTCCGGTACCCGTCGGCCACCACGGCGTGGCCGGACTCCTCGGCGCGGTTATAGATGGCCATGATCACCGGCTGGTGAATCTCCACCTCCCGCCGGATGACTTCGAACCAGGCTTCCCAGCTTCCGGCTTCCGCCCGGTCGGTTTCATGGGCGTCCGGGCTGTACTTGAAGAACGCCGTCAGTGCGTCGTTGTCGTTGATGTAAGATCCCGAACCGTCGACCGCATATTGCATGTCGATGGAGATGCCCACGTCCGAACAGAGCCGGGCCACGGCGTCGGCTTGGGCGGCCGTGTAAGTGCCGGCGTAGTAGGTGTCGCGCATCAAGCTCCAATGGTAAGGATGGTTGAAATCCGCGCTGAGGGTCTGGCCGTTCCATGTATAGGAATGGCTCCCCTGGCCCTGGGCGGGGTGTTTCCAATAATTCATGACCTGGGCCATGGCCACGGCCGAGCACCCCGCCGGGGTCGGCTCGCCGCCCACCCGGGGCGTATAGTTCCAAAAAGGCGTGTCCTGGTTCCACTTGGTTGCGAGAAGGGGGGTGACCTCCGCCGACGGTGATCCGTCGGCGGAACGGGCGGCGGCAACCTCGCCGCGTCCCAGGGCTTCCCAGCGCCGCTCGTTCCGATTCACCGCTTCCCGGTCCGGTGATTCCGCGGCCCCGCGGCCTGCGGCCGCCGGCCCGGACGCCGGGAGATAACGAAGCTGGACCTTGGCATAGTCGAGGCGGTCGAGAAGGCGGGCCAAGTAGGGAATCCGGGCCATCCGGTCCGGATCTCCCTCGTAGGAGACGAACACCTGGGGCGATCCCTCGGTGATGTCCGACAGGATCATGAATCCCCGCGGCTCGAGCCGGGCCAGGTAGGCGACCGGACGGCCGCGGCGGAGCAGGGGCTCGACGCGGCCGAGGGCGAACACGCCCGGCGTCAGGCGGAGATCGGGCCGGGCGTTTTCGAATTCCAGAAGGCGGGCGGCCGCTGTCCGGGCCTCGGCCGGACCCACGATTCGGGCCTCGGCCGCGGCGGCCGCGGCCAACAGGATGCAGACGGCGGCGATCAGGGCCGCCGGCCGAGCGGACTTGGGCTTCGTCATATTCATAAACTCCTCACGGATGAATTGTCCTCCGAGACCGCCCGTCAACCGAGAATGTCCCGGAACGCGCCGATCGCCGCGTCCACGTCCGCGTCGTCGACGTCCTTGTGGGTGACCATCCGGATGCCGACGCCGCCCGGCGCGGCGAGAGCCCGGATGCCTCTCTTTTCCAGCTCCGAAAGCAAGCCGGGGACCGTAAGCTCCGGATGCTCGAACTTGAAAATGATGATGTTCGTCTCCACTTCGGCCGGGTTGAGGACGATTCCGGGCATGGCCGAGAGGGCTTCCGCCAGCCGGCGGGCCCGGCGGTGATCCTCGGCCAGGCGGCCGGTCATCCGGGTCAGGGCGAGGAGACCGGCGGCGGCGATGACGCCGACCTGGCGCATTCCTCCGCCCAAGGCCTTCCGGATCCGCCGGCCGTATTCGATGAAGTCCTTCGGCCCGACAAGCATGGAGCCGATCGGGGCCGAAAGCCCCTTGGACAGGCAGAACATCACCGAGTCGACTTCGTCCGCATAGCCGCGGACCGGGACGCCCGAGGCGGTCGAGGCGTTGAAAATCCGGGCGCCGTCCAGGTGAACCCGCAGGCCGTGACGGACCGCGACCTCCCGGATCGCCTTGAAATTTTCCAGGGGGACGACCGCCCCGCCCCAATTGTTATGAGTGTTTTCCAGACAGATGAGCGTCGTCTGGGGCGTGTGGACGTTCGGCTTCTTGACGAAATGTTCGACCTCGGCCGGATCCATGGCCCCCCGCCGCGAGGGAAGCGGACGCGGCGTCACCCGGGAGATGAACGTCAGGTGGGTGGATTCGAGGTTGAAAATGTGCGACCGGGATTCGACGATGACTTCCTGGAGTTCTTGGGTCCAGGCCTTGACGGCGATCGAATTGCCCATCGTCCCGGAGGGGCAGAACAGCCCGGCCTCCTTGCCCATGGTTTCGGCGGCCAGGGCTTCCAGCTTCTGGACCGTCGGATCGAATCCGATGACGTCATCGCCAACCTCCGCCTCGGCCATCGCTTTTCTCATTTCGGGGGTCGGCCGGGTGACGGTATCGCTGCGAAAATCAGAGGGATTCATTCCGGACCTCGCTTTCTTCAGGGCATTATAGCGCAACGGCGCGGCGGTTTGCACCGGTGAATGCTTTATGATACATTTTTTCCCGACTCTCCGGGACAGAAAGTGAATGGCCTCCTCGACGAAGGCGAACAGCATCCTCCTTTTCGTCCTTCTCTATCTTTTTCTTTTTTTCGCCTCGGCCGACATCTTTTCCGAGCTCATTTACCGGGGTGAGCTGATCAATTTGCCCGAACTCACGGGCAAGACCGTGGAGGAGGCCCGGGCGCTCCTGGCTCCCAAGAAAATCAGCCTGGCGACCGTCGATTCCCGGTTCGACACGCGCTTGGAAAAAGGGCGGATCCTGACCCAGGATCCGGCCAAGGGATCCCGGGTCAAGCCGCGCCGGACGGTCGGCGTCGTCGTGAGCCTGGGGAACGAACAGATCGTCGTCCCCCGGCTAGAGGGCCGCAGCGTCGAGATGGCCGCCCAACTGCTCAAAGCGGCCGGATTGCGCCGGGGCCGCGTTTCCCAGATCCATACCCCGCAGGCCGCGGCCGGCCGCATCCTCTTCCAGGACCCCCCGGCCGGGACTGTCGTCAACCGGGCTTCGGCGGTGGACTTTCTCGTCAGCCGCGGCCAGGAAGACCCCCGCTACATCATGCCCGATCTCATCGCCCGGAACGCGGACTCCGTCCTGCGGCAGCTGCGATCCCTGGGCTTCCTGAAATACGACGTCAGCTACGCCTGGTATCCGGATATCGGCCCCGGGGTGATTTTAAAGCAGAGCCCGGTCGCCGGGTCCCTGATCCTCAAGCGCAACCAAATCCATTTCGAAGTGAGCCGCTGACATGATCCAGATCGCCCCTTCGCTTCTTTCCGCCGACTTCAGCCGGCTGGCCGACGCCGCCCATATGGTCGAGAAGGCCGGAGCCGACCTGATTCACGTCGACGTGATGGACGGCCATTTCGTTCCGATGCTGACGTTCGGGCCGGCCCATGTCGCCGCCCTGAAAAAAGTCACAGCCCTCCCGTTGGATGTCCATCTCATGGTCGACAACCCCTCGGCGATGATCCCCCTCTTCGCCGAGGCCGGGGCCGACTGGATCTCGATCCACGTCGAGGCCGCCCCCCATCTCCACCGCGACGTTTCGGCCATCCGCCGGGCCGGCCGCAAGGCCGGCGTCGTTCTCAACCCGGCCACGCCCTTGACCGCCCTGGAGGCGATTCTTCCCGACGCCGATTTCGTCCTGTTGATGAGCGTCAACCCGGGCCGCGGCAGCCAGCCGTTCATCGAGGCTTCCCACGAGCGGATCCGCCTCCTCCGCCGCCGGATCGAGGAACGGGGCCTTCGGACGCTCGTCGAAATCGACGGCGGCGTCAACCTCGAGAACTTCGAGCGCCTCTGCGAGGACGGCGCCCAGGTGTTCGTCGCCGGAAACGCCGTCTTCGGCAGCCCCGACCCGGCCGGGGTCATCCGGACGATGAGGGACATCGCCGCCCGGAAGGAGCGGCGATGAAAGTCCTGGTCACGGGAGCCGCCGGATTCATCGGGTCCCGTCTCTGCCGGCGCCTGCTGGACGAAGGCTGCGACGTCTGCGGCCTGGATTGCCTGACGAATTACTATCCCCGGTGGATCAAGCGGCGGAATCTCCGTCCCCTGCAGGCCGACCGCCGCTTCACCTTCATCGAGGCCGATCTCAACGATCTGCCTCTCAACCGGACGCTGCGCCCGTTCGAGGCGGTTTACCACCTGGCCGCCCAGGCCGGGGTCCGGGCGAGCTGGGGGCGGAGCTTCGCCTCCTACCTCCATCACAACATCGCCGCCACCCAGCGGCTCCTCGAGGCGGCCAAGGAACGGCCGCCGCGGAAAATCGTCTACGCCTCGTCCTCGTCGGTCTACGGCTTGACGCCCGATTTGCCCATGAAGGAAACGAGCCCGCTTCGGCCCATTTCGCCTTACGGCGTGACCAAGCTTTCGGCCGAACAGCTCGGCGTTCTCTATCACCGCAATTTCGGCCTGCCGGTGGTCGCCCTCCGCTTCTTCACCGTCTACGGCCCCGGCCAGCGGCCGGACATGGCCTTTCACAAGTTTTTCAAGGCGATCCTGGAAGGGCGGGAAATCCCCGTGTTCGGGGACGGCAGCCAGACCCGGGATTTCACCTACGTGGACGACATCGTCGCGGCCCTCGTCTCCGCCGAGCGGAACGGGACGGCCGGAGAGATATACAACATCGGCGGCGGGCACCGGGAAAAGCTGTCCGACCTCTTCCCCGTGTTCCGGGAAATCACCGGGCGCCCGGTCAAAACGCGCCGGATGGAACAGCAAAAAGGAGACGCGCCCCACACGTTCGCGGCGATCGCCAAGGCCCGGCGGGACCTGGGCTACCGGCCGCGGACGGCGCTCCGCGACGGCCTCGAGCGCGAATGGGCCTACGTTCTCGATCTTTATGACAAGCGGAGCCGTCCCGCGACGACTCAAGGAAGCCTCTCATGAAAAAACACAAGGGAGCCGCCGCCGTCCTGGTTCTGGCGGCCGCGCTCGCTCTGACGCCCGGGTGCCGGAAACAACAGGCGGTGATCTCCCCGGACATCGCCGGTTCCGACGAAGCCTTGTTCAAGCAGGGCGAACAGCTGATGAAAAAAAATCCCGACAAGGCCTTGATCCTGTTCCGGCAGGTCATGGAATCGTTCCCCCAGAGCTTCTACGCCCAGCGGGCGATGCTGGCCATCGCCGACACGTACTTTCAGAAAAAGGACGAGGGAAGCCTGATCCTGGCGGCCGCCCAGTACCGCAGCTTTCTCGGTCTCTACCCGACCAGCCCCTCGGCCCCCCTGGCCCAGTATCGGATCGGCCTTTGTTCCTACAACAAAATGCTGAAACCCGGCCGCGACCAGACGAAAACCGAGGAAGCCCTGGCGGAATTCAAGAAAACGGTTTCCATGTTTCCCCTGACCGAGGAGGCGGAGTCGGCCCGGGCCAAGATCCAGGAATGCGAGAACCGCCTGGCCGAGCATATTTTCGTCATCGGGGAGCATTATTACCGGAAGAGGTCCTACCGTCCGGCCATCAGCCGCCTGACCGACGTCGTGATGAATTATCCCCTTTACCCGGAAATGGACAAAGTCTACTTCATCCTGGGCGACTCCCAATACCGTCAGGGAAAACCCGACGAAGCCCGGCCGTATTTCACCAAGGTCGTGACCGATTACGGCAACGGCAAATACGCCTCCAAGGCCCAAAAAAAGCTGAAGGAAATCGAGGACGCCGGAAGAAAGAAAGCCGCGGAAAAAACTCCGGCCCCCCAAAAACAATAAGGAGCGGACCATGCCCTTGCGCGCCCGATCGATCGCCGTCTTGATCCTGGGGGCGGCCGTTCTCGCCGGTCCGGCGGCCGCCGCGGCCCAGGAACCGGCGCCGTTCTACCGCATCCATGCGGGGATCGAAGCCGAGGCCGGCTCCCGGATGGTCGTTTGGGACAAGGACGCCGGCTCCTCTTTTCTGAAATCGATCCGGGGGAGGATCCGTTTCGGGCTGGAGCTGTCCGGCGGGGCGTCGTTCTCCCTCCTGGCCGGCGGCGGCGCGGAAAACTGGAACGGCCTGATCTTCCGGCACCTGCCCTTTTCCGTCGACTACGAGGCCGGATCGCGCGGCGCGATCGTCCTCGGGGCGGAGATGGAGGTTCCCCTGTTCCGGCCGGGAGACTGGGAAATCGGCGCCGCCGTCCAGGCTCTCTTTTCCCTCGGTCTCAAAGGCGAATGGACGTCGGAGGCCCTTCAGCAGCCGGCCCGGCTCTCCGGCCGGGCCTCGGGCACGGCCGTCCGCCTCGGCCCCACCCTCGCTTACCGGGGATTCGAGACCTTTACGCCCACCGCCTCCGTTTTCTATGACGGCCTCTGGTCGTCGTTCACCATGGAAGAGACGATCGGCTCGCTCAGCGGTTCGGAAAAAAAGAAAATCAACGGCCGCGGATCCGTCGGCGCGTCCCTGGGGATGATCATCGAACCTTCGGCGTCCTTCCGTTTGAAGGCCGAAGGCTTCCTGATCCCCGGTAAGAAGCTCGAGGGCGGCTGGAATCTCAGCCCGGGGGCCGCGGCGAGGATGGAATTCCTGTTTTAAGGGGGAGGATCATCATGACCCAACGGCCGGCCATTCTCCGATTGCTCGCCGCGGGCGTCTTGATCGCCTGGGTGCTTCCGATGAGCGCCGGGCTCGTCGGGGATGTCCGTCCCAAGGGATCCGCCGGACCGGCGTCCGGATTCGACCCGAACGGGACGTACGCGCCCGGAGAAGTGTTGATCAAGTTCAGGCCCGAAATCCCCCCGGCTCACCGGGCCGCCGCCATGGCCGTTCAAAGAGTCCGGCCGATCGGCCGGATCGCCGCCCTGGACGTGTACCGGGTCCTTCTTCCGGAAGGAACCGCCGTCGAGGAGAAAGCGGCCGCCTTGGCCGCCGATCCCCGCGTCCTGTACGCCGAGCCGAATTACATCGGACGGGCGTCGGTCACGCCGAACGACAACCTGTTCAAGTATCAATACGCCCTGTCCAACATCGGCCAATCGATCGGCGACGTTCCGGGGAGCCCCCAGGGAAAGACCGGGGCCGACATCAAGGCCACCCAGGGCTGGGAGGAATCCCGGGGCGACGCCGCGGTCACGATCGCGATCGTCGATTCCGGCGTCGAGCTGACCCATCCCGATCTGGTCGGAAAAATCGTCGGCCCGGGCCGTGATTTCGTCAACGACGATTACGACGCGTCCGACGACCTGTACCACGGCACGGCGGTCGCCGGCATCGCCGCCGCCTCCACCGACAACGGCGAGGGCATCGCCGGGGTCGGCTGGAACGCCATGATCCTGCCGGTGAAAGTGTTGAACGACCAGGGAACGGGAACGGTCTCCCAAGTCGCCGACGGGATCGTCTGGGCGGCCGGCCAGGGCGCCCAGGTGATCAACCTCAGCCTCGGATTCAACGACGTCAGCCAGGTGCTGTTCGACGCGGTCGCCTATGCCTCCGACCAGGGCTGCGTCCTCGTCGCCGCGGCCGGCAACAACGGCGGCCCCGTCCAGTATCCGGCGGCCTACAATGATTACGTCCTGGCCGTGGCCGCGACGGATTACAACGACGACGTCTGGGAAGGCTCCAACGCCGGACCCGAGGTGGACGTGGCCGCCCCGGGCGTGTCGATCCTGACGGCCGTGCCGACGTGGTTTCTCGGTTCCGGTCCTTTGCCGTACAGCCGGTTCGACGGGACGTCGATGGCCGCCCCCCATGTCTCCGGGCTCGCGGCCATCCTGAAAAGCCTGAAACCCTGGCTGACGGCCGCCCAGATCCGGGAAATCATCCGTCTCAGCGCCGACGACGTCAACGCGGCGACGCTTCCGGGGATCGACGACTCCATCGGATGCGGCCGGATCAACATGGCCAAGGCCCTGGTCCCCCTGAAGCTCGAAGCCGGCCGTCCCTGAGTCCTCCGCCGAATGATCAAGTACCTCCGCCTCCGCAACCTGGCCACGATCGAGGATATCCGGATTGATTGGGAGAACGGATTTTCCGTCCTGACCGGCGAGACGGGGGCGGGAAAATCGATCATCATCGACGGGATCCGCCTCGTCTGCGGTGAAAAAGGATCGGCGGATCTTGTCCGGGCCGGAGCCGCCGAAGCCTCCGTCGAGGCGATCTTCGACCGGCCGGCCGGCGAGGAGGGCGAAGGCGACCTCATCCTCCAGCGGCTTCTCGCCGCCGGCGGAGGCAAGGCCTACCAGGACGGAATCCTGGTTCCCTTGAAAAGGCTCAAGGAAACGACGGCCGGCCTCATCGACGTGTACGGCCAGAACGATCATATCTTCCTGCTTCAGATCGAAAGCCATCTCGCCTACCTGGATCAGTTCGCCGGGACGATCCCCCTGCGCGAGGAAACCGCCCGGGCCGCCCGGGAGCTGCGCGGCCTGGCCCGGCAGAAAGAGGAATGGACCGCCCGGGAGCGGGAGCGCGGCCAGCGGCTCGATTTCCTGGAGTTCCAGATCGCCGAGATCGAAAAAGCCGGGCTCCGCCCCGGCGAGGAAGAGGAGCTGCGGGAAAAGCGCCTTCTCCTCCGGAACGCGGAAAAAATCCGCGGCCTTCTCGACGCCTCCTACGACTTGGCCTACGGCGGGGAGGCTTCGCTGTCCGCCGCGCTCGTCAAGCTCGAACACCTGCTCCAGGAGCTGAGCCCCTTCCATCCGGATTTCCGGGAGATGAAGGATTCCCTCTCCTCGTTCGGGATCACCGTCCGGGAGCTTTCCGACCTGCTCCTCCGTTTCCGCGACCGGGGGGAGGAATCCCCCGAGCGGCTGGAGGAGATCGAGGAACGGCTGAGCTTGATCGAACAGTTCAAGAGAAAATACGGGGCGGAAATCGGCGAAATCCAGGGCTACCTCGACCGCCTGAAAGCCGAACGCGAGGATTTCCTTCAAATCAAGGACCGCCTGCTCCGGGTCGACGCGGACATCGCCGCGGCCGCGGCCGTTTATGCCGCCTCGGCCCAAAAGCTGTCCAAGACCCGCCGGACGGCCGCCGGCGAGCTGTCTTCCCTGATCGAAAAAGAGATCGCCCTGCTCGGGATGAAGAACGCCCGCTTCGAAGTCCGCCTTGACGGCCGGCCTTTTTCCCCGGACCAGCCCGACTCGGTCCGGGAAGCCGGCTTGGACGACGTCGAGTTCCTCATCTCCCCCAATCCGGGGGAGCCGCCCAAGCCGCTGCGGAAAATCGCTTCCGGGGGAGAGCTGTCGCGGATCATGCTCGCCCTCAAGTCGGCCGCCCGGGAAAAAGACGCGGCCTCCACCCTGATCTTCGATGAAATCGACGCCGGGATCGGCGGCAAGACGGCCGAATTCGTCGCCCAGCGGCTTAAGGCGCTCGCCGCCCGCCACCAGGTCTTGTGCATCACTCATCTTCCCCAGATCGCCTCGTTCGCCGCCCACCATTACACGATCACCAAGAAGACCGAGAAAGACCGGACCTTCACCACGATCCGGAAGCTCGGCCCGGATCAGCGGATCGAGGAAATCGCCCGTCTCATGTCCGGAAGCCTCCAGACGCCGGCCTCTCTGGCCGGAGCGCGGGACATGCTGGAGCGAAACGCCGGGCCCTGACTCCTCGCGGAAGCGCTTCGGGGAACGGATTTCCTCAAACCGCCGGCCTTAGGTACAATAGCGCGGAGAAATCAATCATGTCCAAACCAGACGCCGCCGGCCGGTTGTTCCAGGCCGGCTTCAGCTGTTCCCAAGCCGTTTTCACCCCCTTCGCCGAAGACGCCGGGCTCGATACGGAAACCGCCCTCAAGCTCAGCCAGGCGCTGGGCGGAGGGATGGCCCACCTCGGCTTCACGTGCGGAGCCGTCACCGGCGCGTTCCTGGCCATCGGCCTCAGGCACGGACGCGTCCGGGTCGAGGACTCGGCGGCCAAGGAAAAAACCTACGCCGTCATGACCGAATTCGCCCGGCGGTTCCGGGCCCGCCACGGCGACGATCTCTCGTGTCCCCCCCTCATCGGCTGCGACTTGGCCACGGCCGCGGGCCAAAAGAAAGCTCGGGACGGAAATCTCTTTCAAACGCGCTGCGCGACGTTTGTCCGGGACGCGGCCGCGATCCTCGAAGACCTCCTCCGATGACCGCCCCCGGCCCCCCTCTCGGCGGACTGCGGTTCGCCGTCCACACCTTCGGCTGCCAGATGAACGAGAACGACTCCGAGCGGCTGGCCGGGTTTCTTCGGGCCGCCGGGGCTTCCCCGGCCGCCTCGGTCGCCGAAGCCGATCTCGTCGTCGTCAACACCTGCTCGGTCCGGGCCAAGTCGGAGGAAAAGCTGCAGTCCTTTTTGGGACGCCTCCGGACGCTGAAAAAGAAACGCCCGCTTCTCGTCGGCGTCGCCGGTTGCGTCGCCCAACTCCGGAAGGAGAGCCTGGCCGGCCCGAAATCCGGCGTCGATTTCGTCCTCGGATTCGACCAGTATGACCGGATCGCCGAAGTGGCCGCGGAAAGCGCCCGCCGCCGGGTCGTCGCCGTCTCCCGGACGCGCGGCTGGCGGGAGAAGAAAACGGCCCCTCTCCGGGAAAGCGCCGTCAGCGGGTATGTCACGATCATGGAGGGCTGCGACAATTTTTGCGCCTACTGCGTCGTGCCCTTCACCCGGGGGCGGGAAAAGTACCGGCCGGTGGAGGCGGTTTTGGAAGAAGTCCGGGAGCTGGCCGCCCGCGGGTACCGGGAAATCCAGCTGCTCGGCCAGAACGTCAACCATTACCGCGACCCGGAGTCGGGGACGGATTTCGCCGCCCTCCTCGGGCGGGCGGCCGCCGTCCCCGGGCCGGAATGGATCCGCTTCCTCACCTCGCACCCGAAAAGCTTCCCGCCCGCCTTGGCCCGGACGATGGCCGCCACGCCGAAGATCTGCCGGCAGCTCCACCTGCCGCTTCAATCCGGCTCGGCCTCGGTCCTCGAGCGGATGAAGCGGGGATACACCCGGAAAGACTACCTGGAAACCGCGGCCGCCCTTCGGGCTCTCATGCCCTCCATCCGCCTCAGCGCGGACATCATCGTCGGCTATCCGGGCGAAACCGAAGCCGAATTCAAGGAAACCCTCTCGGCCCTGGCCGAAATCCGCTTCGCCGGCATTTTCTCCTTCTGCTATTCGCCGCGGCCGCGGACGGCCGCGGCCCGCTTGACGGACGACGTCCCGGCTGAAATCAAGAAACGGCGGCTGATGGAGGTTCAAGCCCTTCAGAAAGACATCCAGCTGGCCTTTCATAAAACGCTGATCGGGGGGCGGGAACGTGTTCTCTGCACCGGCCGGAGCAAAAAGGACCCGGCCGTGTTCGCCGGCCGGAACGAGGGAAACCAGGTCGTCAATTTCCGGTCGAACGCCAACGTCGTCGGCCGGTTCGTCGAGGTCGAAATCACGGACGCGGGCCCTTACAGCCTGCGCGGGATCGCCGTCGCCGGATAGCGGAGCGCGGTTAAAAAAACGCCCGCCCCGTCTCCGGAGCGGGCGTCGAATCGTCTTAAAAAACTCCGATCACAGAAGGTGAACCACAACCGTCACGCCGGCCATGACGATCGCGACCATGCTCATGAGCTTGATGAGGATGTTCAGGCTGGGGCCGGACGTGTCCTTGAAGGGATCGCCGACCGTGTCGCCGATGACCGCCGCCTTGTGAGCCGTCGAGCCCTTGCCGCCGTAATGGCCTTCCTCGATGAATTTTTTGGCATTGTCCCAAGCTCCGCCGGAATTGGCCATGAAGACGGCCAGGACGAAGCCGGTGGAAGTCCCGCCGATCAAGAGGCCCATCACTCCGGGGACGCCCAGAAGAAGGCCGGTCACGACCGGCAGGGCGATGGCCAGCAGCGAGGGTAAAAGCATCGCCCGCTGGGCGCCCTTGGTCGAGATGGACACGCATCGGGCGTAGTCGGGCTCGGCCTGGCCGGTCATGATCCCGGCAATCTCCCGGAACTGCCGCCGGACCTCGTCGACCATTCGGGAGGCGGCCCGGCCGACGGCCGTCATGGTCAGGCCGCAGAACATGAAGGCCATCATCGCCCCGAGGAAGATTCCGATCAGGACGATCGGATTCATTAGGTTGACGTTGTAATACCGCATGAAATCCATGAATCCGGCCCGGGCCGTATCGATCGTCGTTCCGTCGGCGAATTCGATGATCGTCCGCCCGATCCGGATCAATCCGACCTTCAGCTCCTCGACATAGGAGGCCAGGAGGGCCAGGGCCGTCAGGGCGGCCGAGCCGATGGCGAATCCCTTGCCCGTGGCCGCGGTGGTGTTGCCCAGCGAGTCGAGGGCGTCGGTCCGCTTCCGAACCTCCTCCTCCAAGCCGCTCATCTGGGCATTGCCGCCGGCGTTGTCGGCGATCGGGCCGTACGCGTCCGTCGCCAGGGTGATGCCCAGGGTCGACAGCATCCCGACGGCGGCCATGCCGATGCCGTACAGGCCGTGACTGACGTTGTTCAGGTCGAAATTCGAGGCGAAGAGGAACGCCAGGATCGTCCCGACGACGACGGCCAGGACCGGGATCGTCGTAGACAGCATCCCGACGCCCAAGCCGGCGATGATGACCGTGGCCGGACCGGTCTTGGCGTTCTCGGCGACCGTCCGGGTCGGCTTGTAGGAGGCCGAGGTGAAATATTCGGTAGCCCGGCCGATGACGATCCCCGAGGCCAGGCCGACGATCATGGCCAGCCAGACGCCCAGGGGAAGGCCGAGCAGCTTGATGACCGCGAACGAGACGATGACGATGCCGATCGAGCTGCCGTTGACGCCGCGGCCGAGGGCCCCCAGGAGCTGTTTCTGGGAAGCGCCTTCCTTCGTCCGGACGAGGAAAATGCCCAGGATCGAAAGGAGCGTCCCGACGGCGGCCACGATCATGGGGGCGATGACCGCCTTGAGCTGCAGGTCGGGAGTCCCCAGGAAGGCCGAGGCGCCCAGGGCGGCCGTGGCCAGGATGGAGCCGGCGTAGGATTCATAAAGGTCCGCGCCCATGCCGGCCACGTCGCCGACGTTGTCGCCGACATTGTCGGCGATGACCGCCGGGTTCCGCGGATCGTCCTCGGGGATGTCGGCCTCGACTTTACCGACGAGGTCGGCCCCGACGTCGGCGGCCTTGGTGTAGATGCCGCCGCCGACGCGGGCGAAGAGCGCCTGGGTGGAGGCGCCCATCCCGAACGTGATCATGGTCGTGGTGATCAGGATCAGGTTGTGCCCGCCGTCGTTGACGGGATAGATGGCTTTCAGGATAAGAAACCAGAGGGAGATGTCGAGAAGGGCCAGCCCGACGACCACGAGACCCATGACCGCCCCGCTGCGGAAGGCGATCCGCAAACCGCTGTCGAGGGACCGGCGGGCCGCCTGGGTGGTCCGGGCGGCCGCAGAGGTGGCCGTTTTCATCCCGAAGAACCCGGCCAGGCCGGAGAAGAATCCGCCGGTCAGGAACGCCACCGGAACCCAAGGATTCTGAACCTTGAAGAGGAAGGCCAGGATCGCCAGGAAGATGACCAGAAAAACAAACACAATCGTCACGACCTTGTACTGTTGCTTCAGGTAGGCCATGGCCCCCTGGCGGACGTACAGGGCGATTTGAGCCATGCGCTCGCTTCCCTCGGGGGCTTTCTTCATTTGGTGATAGAAAAACCAAGCGAAAAACAACGCCAGGATCGATCCGAGAGGCGCGAGCCAGAACAGGTGTGCGGCCATCGTCTTCTCCCTCAAATAATTAAAATCGGGCTCCGGTTTCGGCGAACCCTCCCCGGAGGTGGCGCTTAATATATAAAAACCCGCCCGTCATGTCAAAATCCCCTCCGCCGCCGGACGGATCGCAAAAACCGGCGAATTTGAACTCCCCGTCTCTTTCCGATATAATGTTTCATTCCGACCGGATCCCCCAAAATGAAGAGGATGTCTTGAAAATCAACGTCTGGAATACCATTCTGCAGCTCAGCAAGGAGCGCGGTGTGGAGCCGAAAGTCATCGTCGCGGCGATCGAGGAATCCCTTCGGGTCGCGGCCGGCCGGATTTACACGCGGAATGAGGACGTTCAAATCACCTTCAAGCCCGAAAAAGGCGATCTGCGGGTCTATTGCCTGAAAACCGTCGTCGAGGCGCCGGCCGACGCCGGCCGGGAGATCAGCCTGCCCGAGGCCCAGCGGTTGAAAGCCGACGCGGCCGTGGGCGAGACGATCGAAATCGACCTTCCGTCCGACACCCTCGGCCGGATCGCGGCCCAAGCGGCCAAGCAGGTCCTGGTCCAGAAAGTCCGCGACGCGGAATCGGAAAAAATATACGACGCCTACGCCGATCGGATCGGGGAAATCGTCACCGGGACTTACCGGCGGATCGAAAACGGCGCCCTGATCCTGGACGTCAATAACCTGGACGTCGTCCTCCCCCCCTGGGAAATGATCCCCGGCGAGACCTACGACCGAGGCGCCCAGATCCGGGCGGTCATCGTCCAGGTGCGGCGGGGACAGAAAGGCCAGGAGACGCAGATCATCGTCTCCCGTTCCAGCAACGAGTTCCTCGGGCGCCTCCTTCAAACGGAAATCCCCGAAATCTCGTCCGGCATCATCGAGATCAAGGACATCGTCCGCCAGCCCGGCGAGCGGTCGAAAGTCGCCGTGATCAGCCGGGAGCGCGATGTCGATCCGATCGGCGCCTGCATCGGCCCCAAGGGAAGCCGGATCCTGGCGATCAGCAAGGAACTCGACGGCGAAAAAATCGACATCGTCCTCTGGTCGCCCAATCCGGGAGCCTACGCCAAGTCCGCCCTGAACCCGGCCCGGATCGAGCGCGTCATCCCGGTCTCGACGGCCGATAAATCGCTGGAAGCGCTCGTCTCCCGGGACCAGCTTTCCCTGGCCATCGGGAAGAAAGGCATCAACGTCAAGCTCGCCTCCAAGCTGACCGGTTGGAAGATCGCCATCAAGGAGCTGGGTTAATTTTTTCAAAGGAATCCCCCGTGAGCGAAAAGAAAACAACGAAACCGAAAACCAAGGCCGCCGCGACGCCTCCCGCCTCCCCCCCTCCTCCCGCGGTCAAGCCGGCGGCGCCCGCTCCTCCTCCGTCCGCTTCCAAGCCCCCGGCGGCCGGAACGGCCCCGAAGAAAAGCGCCGCCGCGGCCAAGCCGGCCGCCCCCGCGGCTCCGGCGAAAGCCCCCGTTTCCGCTCCGTCTCCCGCGCCCAAGCCGGCCGCCTCCGCGACTCCGGCGAAGGCTCCCGTTTCCGCTCCATCTCCCGGGCCCAAGGCGGCCGCCCCCGCGCCTCCGGCGAAGGCCCCCGTTTCCGCCCCGTCTCCCGCCCCCAAGCCGGCCGCCCCCCGGCCCCGGCCCCAAGCCCGCCTGCGGGAGGGAGCCACGATCAAGGACCTGGCCGACCGGTTCAAAATCCGGCCCCGGGATCTGGCCGACAAGCTCGCCGTCAAGGGGTACAACCTGGCGATCACCGATATCATCAGCCCCTCCCTGGCCGCTTCCCTGGCCAAGGATCTCAACATCGTTCTCGACATCGTCCCGGTGGAGGAATCCTGCCGCCTGGAAGCGGCGGCCCGTCCGGAGCTGTTGGCCCATCGTCCGCCCGTCGTCACGATCATGGGACACGTCGACCATGGCAAGACCACGCTGCTGGACGCGATCCGCAAATCCAACCTGGTCGACCGGGAATCGGGCGGAATCACCCAGCACATCGGCGCCTATCAGGTGACCGTCAATAAAAAGGCGATCACGTTCATCGACACGCCGGGTCATGAGGCGTTCACCCAGCTGCGGGCCCGGGGAGCCAAGGTGACGGATATCGTCATCCTGGTCGTGGCCGCCGAGGAAGGGCTCATGCCCCAGACCCGGGAGGCGATCAATCACGCCAAGGCCGCCGGCGTCCCCCTGCTCGTGGCCATCAACAAGATCGACAAGCCCGAAGCCAATCCGGACCGGATCAAGCGGGAGCTGCAAAAAGACGGATTGCTCGTGGAGGAATGGGGCGGCGATGTCATCAGCGTCGAGATCTCGGCCAAGGAACGGAAAAACATTCCGGAGCTTCTCGATATGATCCTCCTGATGGCCGACGTTCTCGACTTGAAAGCCAATCCCTCCGCCCCGGCCCAGGGCGTCGTCCTCGAAGCCCGGCTCGATCCCCGGAAAGGCCCGATGGCCACGGTTATCATCCAGAACGGGACGCTCCGGCCCGGGGACACCTTTCTTTCCGGAACGACGTTCGGCAAGGTCCGAGCCATGACCGACGACCTCGGGCGGACGATGCCCGCGGCCGGACCGTCCTCGCCCGTGGAGATCCTGGGATACTCCGATGTCCCCCGGGCCGGCGATTTCCTCCAGGTCCTGCCGGACCTGGAGACGGCCCGGCGCATCGCCGGACAAAGAAAGGAAGCGGCCGCCAAGGCCGAACCGCAAAGACAAGAGGCCGTCGCCTCGCTCGACGACCTTTTCCGCAAGGTTGAAACCGGCGCGGCCAAGGAGCTTCCCTTGATCATCCGGGCCGACGTCCAGGGCTCGATCGAGGTCCTGACCGGGCTGCTCCCTTCCCTCGGAACCGATAAGGTCAAGATCCGCATCATCCAAGCGGCCACCGGCTCGATCAACGAATCGGACATTGTCCTAGCCCAGACGACCCAGGCCATCATCATCGGATACAACATCAAGCCGTCCCCGAAGATCCTGGAGACGGCCGGCAAGGAGAACGTCGAGATCCGGACCTACAAGATCATCTACCAGCTCACCGACGACATCAAGAAGGCCCTGACCGGGCTTCTCGAGCCGGTGATCAAGGAAACGTTCCTGGGCCGGGCCCAGGTCCGGAAGATCTTCCGGATCCCCAAGGTCGGCACGATCGCCGGCTGCTATGTCCTGGAGGGCAAGATCGCCCGCAGCGCTGAAATCCGCGTCATCCGGGCCGGGATCGCCGTCCACAAGGGCCGGCTCTCCTCCCTCAAGCACGTCAAGGAGAACGTCAACGAGATCAAGGCCGGGTACGAATGCGGACTCGGCCTGGCCAACTTCAAAGACGTCCAGGAAGGCGATCTCATCGAGGCCTTCCAGATCGAAAAAGTCAGCGCCGTCTGAAGGGGGCGCGGGTCATGGTCGTCGGCCTTCTGCTGGTGGAAATCCATTTTCCGCACAGCCGGTCCTTGAAAGACAAGCGCCGGGAGCTTTCCGGCCTCAAGGCCCGGATCAAGAGCCGTTTCAACGCGGCCGTGGCCGAGATCGATTTTCACGAAAAATGGCAGCGGACGGCCGTGGGCGTCGTCACCCTCAACCATGATCACCTCGTCGTCGAGCAGGTCCTCGAGTCCGTCCGAAAGGACATCGAGAGCCACGTCCAGGGCGAGATCCTGAGCGCGGAAACGAGGTATTTCTAAGATGCGGACGGAATCCCGCCGGCAGAAGAGGATGGCCAGCCTTCTTAGGGAGGCCTTGAGCACGGTTCTTCCGGCGGAATTGAGGCCGTATTCTTCCTCCCTGGTCTCGGTGACCCGGGTTGAAGTCCCGGCCGACCTTCGGACGGCCCGCGTCCTTCTGAGCGTCTTCGGCCCGGCCGATCCGGAGGAGGTCCGCGGACACCTCGAGCGCCGGACGGGGGCCATCCGTCATCGTCTTGCCGCGGCCGCCGAATTCAAGTATAATCCGCAGCTTGTTTTCGTGATCGACGCCTCGGCCGATACGGTCGAGCGGATTTCACGGATTGTGGCCGAGAATGCCCATGACGATAAAACCCGTTGACGAGATCGTCCGGAAGATCCGCGACTGCCGGCGCCTGGCCGTGACGTCCCATCTCCGGCCCGACGGCGATTCCCTCTGCTCCGGCCTGGCCCTGGTCGAGGCGTTCGAGGGGATGGGCAAGACCGCCGATTATGTCATCACCGACCCGATCCCCGTCCCCTTCAACACGTTTTCCGATTTCCGCCGCATCCGGGTCGGCCAATTGGCCTCGACGGGCTACGACGCGGTCGTTCTTCTGGAATGCGCCGACGTCTCCCGCTCCGGGCAGACCGGCTTGGACGGCTATTTCAAAATCAACATCGACCACCACTATTCCAACAGCCATTACGCCGACATCAACTGGGTCGACGCCGAGGCGCCGGCCGTCGCCGAGCTCGTTCTCGACTTATGCGAAACCGCCGGCCTCGCCCTGACGCCGTCGATCGCCAACCACCTTTATTGCGCCATCGTTTCCGACACGGGGTCGTTCCAGTTTTCCAACACCACCGCCCGGGCCTTCGCCGCCTGCCACAAGTTGGTCCTGGCCGGAGCCCGCCCGATCGAAACGAGCGAAGCCCTCTTCCATAACAACCGGCCGGAAAAAATCATCCTCCTGGGCCGGGTTCTCTCGACTCTCCGGCTCAACGCCGCCGGAACGATCGCCCAGATCGGGATGTTCCGGAAGGATTTGATCGAGCTCAACCTCCGGCAGGTCGACACGGAAGACATCACCACCCTGGCCCGATCGATCATGGGCGTCCGGGTCGTCCTCTTTTTCAAGGAAATGGAGCCCGACGTCTTCCGGGTCAGCATCCGGTCCAAGGGCGAGGCCCACGCGGCCGGGATCGCCGAACACTTCGGGGGCGGCGGCCACGCCCACGCCGCCGGCTTCACGGTGTACGGCCCGTTTCCGATCATTTCGGCCGAGGTGATGGCCTCGGTCGAAAATCTCCTGGACGCCCCCGCCTCCTCGGGCTCCCGCTGACCGCCGGCATGGACGGGCTCCTCCTCCTCCGCAAACCCTCCGGCCCCACGTCCCACGATTGCGTCGTTCGTCTCCGGAAAATTCTCGGGGAGAAAAGAATCGGCCATTTCGGCACGCTCGATCCATTCGCCGAGGGACTTCTTTTAGCCGGGATCGGAAAGGCGACCCGCCTGTTCCCGTTTTTCGGAACGATCGGCAAAACCTACGAAGGCGTAATCCGTCTCGGCCAAGCAACCGATACCTACGACCGGACCGGAACGGCCCTGGGCCCGGCGGTCGATTCCCTGCCCGCGGAGGAGGACGTCCTCCGGGCCATGGCCCGCTTTCGGGGCGATCTCATTCAGTTGGCTCCGCCGTTTTCGGCCAAGAAGCTGGCCGGCAAGCCCCTGTACGTCTACGCCCGCGGCGGCACCGAGGTCGAGCGCCGCCCGGCGGCCGTCCGCGTCGACCGGTTTGAGCTTCGGTCGTACGCCCCGCCTGACATCGATTTCGAGGTTTCCTGCTCGGCCGGAACCTATGTCCGTTCCCTGGCCCACGACCTGGGCGCGGACCTGGGCTGCGGCGCCCATCTCCACCGCCTCGTCCGGACGGCCATGGGCAAATACAGGCTGGATGAAGCCAAAACCCCGGAGGAAATCGAGGCGGCCGCCGCCGCCGGACGTTTTGAGGCGTTTTTGATTCCGCCGGAAGGCCTTCTGGAGGACCTTCCGGCGGTTTCGGTGACGGCCGCGGGGCGGGCCTTGGTCAGGAACGGACGGGCGATCGGCCTTTTCGGATCGGCCGTCGCCGTCCCGCCCGAGCCGGCTCCGGCCCCCGGGGCCGTCCTCCGCCTTTTCGACCCGGAAAACCGCCTGATCGCCCTGGCCCGGATCAAGGAAAACGAGGCGGCGCCTTTCCTCGTCTTGATTTAAGCCGGACTTTTGTTGTATCGTATTCTGGAAATGAGACTTAACAAGAACCAGATCGATCATCTTGCCGGGATGATCCTGCGCAATTTGCTGAAAGAAGGCAAAATTCTGGCCGAAAACAAGGAACGTGTCCTCGAGGAGATCACCGTTCAAATCACCGAGGAATTCCAGAAAGAGGACCGCCTCGACGTGGAAGTCCGGGAAATTCTCACAAAACACATGGAAAAAATCCGCCGGGAGAACTTGGAATATCAAACCATGTTCCGGATGATTAAAACCAAGCTGGCCCGGGAACGGAACATCGTCCTATGAGCAGCCGCCTGTCCCGGGAAAAAATCAATTATCTGAGCACCAGGATTCTGGAAGTTCTCTCGAAAAACGACACGGTCGAGTACCTTGACGAGCCGAACGAGGTGCGCTTGTCGATCGTCCGGGCGATCGAGGAGGAGATGCGCCTCTACGACCAGCTCGACAAGAAAGCGACCGACAAGATCCAATCCCAGAAAAAGCCGATCGAGGAAGGCAGCCGGGAGTGGGAGATCCTCTACCGCAAGTACTATAACGAAGAGCTGTCGAAGCTCGGCAAGCTCTCCGAATAAGCCGATCCGTCCGTCCCCTCGGTCCCCTGTCCCGGGGATGATTCCGTCCCCCCGTCTCTCGATCCTTCCCGCCGACGGCGATCGTTCTAAGACCGCCGAAACAAGCGTCGCTGAAAAGCCGGGATGGACGGGATTTCGGCCGCGGTCGACTCCCGGAGAAAGACCCTACCGGGCCGGCGAGGGGGGGGAAGCGTCCTTGAGATAGGCGGCCAGGGCGTCCCGCCAGAAGGAAAAAGGAGTCAGCCCGGTTTCTTTCATCCGGGCGTTTTCAAGAACGGAATACGCCGGCCGGCGGGCCTTGGCCCCCAGGGCCGCCGAATCCACGGAAACGATGATCGACGGATCCCGGCCGGACAGCTCGAAAACCGCCCGGGCGAAATCCGCCCAGGAACACGATCCCTCGGCGGTCATGTGATAAAGGCCGTAGGCGTCGGTCCGGAGGAGCTCGGCGATCCGCGCGGCCAGCTCGGCCGTCGTCGTCGGAGTGACGACCTGGTCGTCGACGACCCGGATTTCCTTCCGTCCGGACTCGGCCGCCTGGAGCATCGCGGCCACGAAATGCCGTCCCTTTTCCCGGCAGCCGGCCTTCCCGTAAAGCCCGCAGGTCCGGATGACGAAGGCCCGCCCCGCGTACGCCCGGACGAAATGCTCTCCGGCCAGCTTCGACGCCGCGTACACGCTGAGCGGCCCGGGAGGGTCCTGTTCGACGTACGGCGTCCTCTTCTCCCCGTCAAAGACATAATCCGTGCTGAAATGGACGAGAACGGCGTCCAGCTCCCGGGCTGTCCGGGCCAAGTCCCGGACGGCGATCGCGTTGACGGCGAAGGCCGCCTCGGGCCGGTCCTCGCATTCATCCACCCGGTGGAAGGCGGCGGTGTTGACGATGGCGTCGGGACCGATGAGGGAAAGCTTCCCGGCCGTTTCCTCCGCCCGGGTGACGTCGAACTCCGGCCAAAACAAGGGAACGACCTCGTGGCCTTTCAAGGCCGTCCTCAGGTCGGTGCCCAACTGTCCGTCCGCCCCGATCAGCGCGATTTTCATGATGAAAAAAAAGCCGCCCCGCCGTTCAGGCGGGGCGGCTGGGAAATCTCACCCGCGCGGCTCAGAAGATGTAGCGGAAACCGAGCAGAAGCTTGTAGTGATCGTCGACCGGGCGATCGGAGGTCAGGACGGGAATCCGGGCCTCGGCGAAGATCGAGCCGGCCGATGTGTAATGGTTGAAGATGTTGACGCCGAACTGGCCGACCAGGTCGATGCCGCTCTTCCGCGTTTCCTGCTCCTTCGTCGTGTATCCCAATCCCGCGCCCACGTAAACGGACGGGCCGAGATGCAGGTTGGCCGTGACGTTGCCCATGAAGAAGACTTTCCAAGGATCGCCCTGGGAGGGGATGGCCGGGCCCATGGTCAGGACGATGTCCATCAGATCGGGAACCACGCCCCAGAGCATGCCGACGCGGCCGAAGAAGAATCCCGTGTAGGTTCCGCGGGCTAGGAGGCCGCCGATTTCGGCCACCCAGAAGAATCTCTTCTGGGTGACGTCGAAGGTAAGGTGGCAGGGATCGGCCGTGGAGGAGGCGGCGCCCATGTCGTCGAACACGGAGACGTTGACGCCGTATTTGCCGGCCTTGGTGAAGACCTTCTGCCAGGTGAACGGCTTGGCGTTGGCCGTGTAAGAGTCGATGACGTTGCCCGTTTCATCGGTGATCTCGAAGACCGCCTTCACCAGCTGGCCGTCGGGATCGGTCGAGCCGTTGGCGTCGAAGGTGATCGGCTTGCCGACATAATCCTCGCAGGGGAGGCAGGACGTCCAGAGCTTGCAGGTCGGCGGGGCGTTGATATAGGCCGTGACTTCGCAGGGATTCGACGAGGCGACGCCGTCGGCGTTGACGGCCGCGCCTTTGAAGACATACGAGCCGGCCTTGTCGAAGGAGGTCTGCCACTTGCAGTCGGCCGGGGTCAGGTTCCGGTCGGCGATCTTGACGCCCTGGGCGTCGAAGATCTCGACCGTCATCGAGGCCGCGTTCTGGGTCCCGCACATGTCGATGACGACGGGCTCGTTGAGATTCGCCTTCATCGGGTTGACCACGAGCAGGCAGGTCGCCGGCGGAGCCGGCGGAATCACGTCGACCGCTTTGTACAAGGCCAGGTTGCCGCAGGGACGGGGCATGGCGTACGTGTACAGCTTGGTCGGGGTTTTCACGTCAAAAAGGAAGACGTCGAGAGGTTTTTTCCCGGCCCATTCAACATCGGTCCAAACCTTAACCTTTCCGCCCAAGCGGAAGAACATCCAGGCGAATTTTTCCCCGGCCGGAAGGGAGGCTTCAGTGAAAATCCCGTCCTTCAAGGCTTGGAGGACGGGCTCGTAAAGATCGCCCTGTCCAACCTGATCCATGCCGATCTTGATGTCGCCGGCGTATTTATCGGCCAGCGTTTTCATGACCTCGGCCGTCGGGACCTTGCCCTTGATCCGGACAAAGGTATTGGAGCCGGTTCGCCGCCATTTCTTGGTTTCGGCGTAAGACGTGACCAGGCCGAAAGCGAGGAGAACAATCAAAAAGACCGTCAGCTTCTTGGATTTCACGATAAAGCCCTCCTTCCAAGGACGATCAAAGGGATTTTTTTTGCGTACATGGAACGTATTTAATTCTTAACACCGGGACGGCCTAATGTCAAGAGAGTATTTTTTCATGCTTCACCTGAAAAAACGGGGATTTCTTGCCTTCGCGCCTCGTTCTGGTTTATGATGACCCCCTCGAGGAGGACGATGTGAAGGACGTCAAAGTGGAGTCGGAGCTCGAAGTCATCACCCCGAACGAGCCGGGAATTCTGGGCCGGGTTCTTGGGACGCTGGCCAACGCCGGCGTCAATCTTCGGGCGATGTGCGTGACGTCCCATCCCGAGGGAGGGCGGTTCCGGCTGCTGACCTCGGACAATAAGAAAGCCGAGGCCGCCTTGCGGACTCTGGGCTACAAGGTGAAAGCCCAATCGGTTCTGACGGTCGTCATCAGCGACCGGATCGGGGCCGGGGCCGAGGTCGGCGCCCTCCTGGGCAACGCCGTGATCGACATTCACACGGCCTACGCCACGGCCGCGGGGAAGGACGCGATTCTGCTCGTCCTCCAAACCAACGCCAATAAAAAGGCCTACGAAACGCTGCGCTGAGCCCGGGTCGGCTCTGGATCAGGCCTTTTCCGCCGCCGTCCGCCGCCTTTCTTTTCGCAACAACCGGACCGTCAAGACCACCACTCCGGCCGCCAGGACGAACAAGGCCGCGTCGGCCGCGGCCAGGACATAATTCTTCGTCCGCAGATACTGACGGAACAGGATCGCCAGGGAGGCGATCGTCGTGGCCAGCATGAAGACGGCCGGGATTTCCGTAAACCACGCCCTCCTCCTCCTCAGCATCAGCCAAGCCGAGACGGCCAGCAGGCTCATGGCCGCCAGAAGCTGGTTGGCCGTTCCAAAGACCGGCCAGAGGAGGGTGAAGGTGTTCGAGGCCGCCAGGCACCACATGAGAAGGACGGAAATCCCGGCGTTGATCCAATGTTTCCGGAGAAAGCCCGGCACCTTCCGGAAAAGGATTTCCCAAAGCTCCTCGAATAGATAGCGGTTCAGGCGGACGGCCGCGTCAAGCGTCGTGACGACGAATCCCTCGACCAGCAGGATTCCGAAGACGGTTCCCAAGGCCGTGGGAATCCCCAAGCCCCGGTTGAAGAGATGTCCCGCGGCCAGGGAGAATCCGAGAATGGGATTGGATTTGATCCCCGGCTCCGTCGGCCAAACGATCGAGCGATAATCGCCGAAGCTCAAGAACGCCCCGATCGCCAGAAGAACGCAGACGGCCAGGAGCGATTCCAGGAGCATGCCGTTGTACCCGACGATCCGGGCGTGCGATTCCCTCGAAAGCTGCTTGCTCGTCGTCCCGCCGGCGACCAGGGCGTGAAATCCTGAAATCGCCCCGCAGGCGATCATGCAGAACATCATCGGCCAGATCGATCCCAAGGCCCGGACGCCCTCGGCCAGATTGAAGCCGGGCATCGTCACCCGGACGCCGGCCAAGCCCGTCCGGACCAGGGAGACGGCCATCAAGGCGATGCCGGCGTAAAGGATCTGGACATTGATGAAATCGCGCGGCTGGAGGATCAGCCAGACCGGCAGGCCCGCGGCGAACAGGACGTAAACCGAGATGATGATCATCCAGGCGGAGGCGGAGACGGTTACGGGAAAAGCGATGCCCAAGAAGACGGACGTCACGCCGATTGCCGCGGCCATCGGATAAGCGACGGTCATCTTCACGCCCTTCCGGTGAATCAGGAATCCCAGAAGCGGCGAGCACAGGGTGATGACGATAACCGACATCGAGGCGATGCCCCCGATCCGGCCCATCGGCACGCCGTCCACGACGACGGTTCTCAGGAAGGTCTCCCCTTCCCGGACGCCGATCTTTTCCAGGGGCCAGAGCGAGGTCAGGGAGATCGAGGTCGCGCTCAGAAACGACGACGTCACGAGGACGATCATGATCAAAGTGAAGGCGATGAACAGGTGAAAGCCCCGCTCGCCGAGCGTTCGGCGGGCGATTTCGGCCACCGACCGGCCGTCCTCCCGAAGACTGACGAACAAGGTCGTGAAATCGTGGACCGCCCCGATGAAAATCCCGCCCAGGAGAACCCACAGCCAAGCCGGAACGAAACCGTAAAGAACGGCCATGGTCGGGCCGAGGATCGGGCCGGCACCGGCGATCGCGGAAAAATGATGGGCGAAAACGACGGGGACTTTCGTCGGGACGAAGTCGCGGTCGTCCCGCAAAGCGACGGCCGGGGTCGGCCGGGAGGGATCCTCGCCCAGGCGGCGGGCGATGAAGCGGGAATAGAAGCGGCCGGCCAGAACAAAGGCGGCGGCGGCGGCGATCAGGACGGCCAAAACGTTCATGACGGCCTCCAAAGGCGGTTACTATAGGACTCCGGGAGGAATTTTTCAAATCCGTTGACTTCCCCCCGGCGTTTGGATTAAAATGAGCGCCTTGAGATTGGTCTTTTCGAGGAGGAATCGATATGGCGAAAGCTGAACCGAATGTCGTCCCCCTGTGCGACGTTCTCCTGGTGCTCCTGATCATCTTCATGGTCATCACTCCCATGGTTCAAAAGGGCATCGACGTCCGCTTGCCCGAAGTGGCCAGCGAAGGCTCGGGCGGCCAGCCGGCCGGCCTGATCGTCTGCACCCTGAACAAGGATCTGACGGTCAACATCAACAATGAAAATTATCCCGGTCTTCAGAATGCCGGTGACGAGCTCCGCCGCCTGTATTCCACCCGTTCCGACAAGACGATCTTCCTGCGGGCCGACGTCAAGCTGCCGTTCAGCAAGGTCGTCGACCTGATCGACGTCTGCAAGGGCGCCGGAGTCGACACGCTCGGCCTCGTGCCCGAGATGATCGACGAATAATCCCTCTCTTTGCGCCGTCCGCGATGGACGGCTGAAAAGAAAAAGGACGCTCCCGCGAGCGTCCTTTTTCTTTATCCCCGGATTTTTAACCGGGCGGGCGGCGGCCCGCCGGCCGGGCCTTATTCCTTGACCGGCCCGATCACCTCGTGGGCGATGACCATCCGCTGAATTTCGTTCGTTCCCTCGTAGATCTGAAAGAGCTTGGCGTCCCGGAGATACTTCTCGACCGGGTAATCCCTCATGTAGCCGTATCCGCCGTGGATCTGGATCGCCTCGTTGGCCGCGGCGAACGCCGTGTCCGAGGCGAAAGTCTTGGCCATCGCCGATTCAGAGCCGTTGGGGAGGCCCCGGTCGGCCAGCCAGGCGGCGTGATAGACCAGATGGCGGGCGGCCTGGATTTCGATGGCCATTTGGGCGATCTTGAACTGGATGGCCTGGTAGAGGGCGATGGGCTTTCCGAACTGCCGGCGGGTTTTGGCGTAGGCAACGGCGGCTTCCATCGCCGCCCGGGCCACGCCGACGGAGGCCGCCCCGACCGAGGCCCGGGTCTGGTCGAAGGTTTTCATGGCGATGATGAACCCATGGCGCTCGCGGCCGAGGATGTTGGCCGCCGGGACGCGGACGTCCTCGAAGAAAATCTCGGCCGTGTTGGAGGCCCGCTGGCCCATCTTGTCCTCGACTTTGCCGACCGTGATCCCCGGCGTGTCGCGGGGAACGAGGAAGGCGGTGACGCCCCGGGCGCCCTTGGCCGGGGCGGTGTTGGCGAAAACGGTATACAGGCTCGCCACGCCGCCGTTTGTGATGAAGCATTTCGCGCCGTTGAGAACGTAAACGTCGCCGTCCCGGACGGCCCGGGTCTGGACGGAACCGGCGTCCGAACCGGCCTCGCGCTCGGTCAGGCAGAACGCGGCCAAGCTCATTTTCCTGCACAGCGGCTCCAGGAATTTCCTCTTTTGCTCCTCGGTCCCGAAGAGAATGAGGGGGGCGGTGGCCAGGGAACAGGCCATCATGCTGGTGAAAAGGCCGGCGCAGCCGGCGGCCAGCTCCTCGGAAACGACGGCCAGGTCGAGATTCGAAAGGCCGCCTCCGCCGTAGGCTTCGGGGATGTTTCCCGTCAGGAAACCGGCCTGGAACGCTTTTTCCATGACATCATAGGCAAACTCATGGCTTTGGTCGTATTTGGCGGCCACCGGACGCAGCTCTTTTTGGGCGAACTCCCGGGCCATTTCTTGGAGGGCTTGCTGCTCCTCGGATAAAGTGAAATCCATCATGAACATCTCCTTTGGGGCGTCTGCCGTGATCTTTTTCTGGCGTGAAAAATCGCTTCCTTTTATACCGGATTCGTCCGGGACTGTCAATTTGCCGGACGGGGCGGGGCCGGCTCAGTCGACAAGAACCGCGTCGCGGACGAGGACGGAAGCCGGATTCGTCAGCCCGAAGACGGCCGACAGGACATCCTGCGGGCGGGGGGCTTTGGCCGGATCAAAACGAAACGTCATGACCAGGCGGTTGCGGTCCGGATCCAGGCGGATCTCCGGGCCGCCGGCCGGAAGCCCGGCGGCCTCGATTTTCCGCCGGACGAATTCGGACGTCCCGCCGTCCGGTCCCGGGCCGGCCAAAACGTCCCCGACGGCCAGATGTCCCAAGTCCACGCTGTAAACCAGCCCGCGAAGGCGCCGGGAAAGGGGCGGCGCGTCCCGCTCCAGCGGCCGGAGCCCTCGAAACCGAAGCCCGTCGGGAGCCGAGGAATTCAAGGCGTCCGCGCAGACGGCCGGGGCCAGGACCGCCCGCGTTTTGAATTCGAGGCGCTCGTCCCGGCCTTCCATCCCCAGGGCCAGCGGAGGCGGGAAGGCCATCCGCATCATGGGATGAAATCCCTCCGAATAGGCCGCCGGAATCCCGGCCCGCCGGAACGTTCTCTGGATGACATTGACCAGGTCGTTGTGTCCGATGAACCGGAGCCTGCCTTCCTTAATATAGACGGCCTCGTACCGGACGACCTCCTCTCCCCCCCCGTCCGCCCGCTCAGGCGGCGGGGCCGCCGGAGGGGTGAATCGCGGCGGAGCCGGCGGCTTTTTGCCGATCGCCCCGATGAAGGCGCAGCCGCGGCAGGCGCCGCAGGACGCGTCCAGGCAGGAGGGAGTGGGCTCGGCGGCCAGGGCCTTCAAGAATTCCCGCCGGAAGAATTCTTTGGCCACGCCGGAAGCCATGTGGTCCCAGGGAAGGGCGGCCTCGGGATCCAGGGAGGAAACATACGCCGCCGGATCGACTCCCTCCTCCTCGAACGCCCGCCGCCACACGTCGAACCGGAACCGGTCGCCCCAGCTGTCGAACCGCGCCCCGGCCCGCCAGGCCCGCAGAAGAACGCCGCCGAGCCGCCGGTCTCCGCGGGAAAACACGGCCTCCAGCAGCGAATTCTCCACCGGGTGCGTCTTGACCTTGACATTTCTCCGCTTGAAGAGGAGGTCTTTCAGGAGCCGCTGCTTCTCCTGGAGCGTTTCCGGGCCGTCCATGGCCGCCCACTGGAACGGCGTATGGGGCTTGGGAATGAACGAGGATACGCTCAAGTTGATCTGCGGCGATCCGCCCGTCAACTCCCGGCCTAAAAGGGTCAGCCGGCCGGCCAACCCGGCGATCGCCTCCACGTCCTCCCGCGTTTCCGTCGGCAGGCCGATCATCACGTAGATTTTCAGGAGCCGCCAGCCTCGGCGGAACGCGTTGGCCGCGGCTTCCATAAGATCCTGATCGCTGACGTCCTTGTTGATGACCCGGCGCAGGCGGTCCGTCCCGGCCTCGGCCACCAGGGTGAAGCCCGTTTTCCGGACCTTCGTGATTTCGCCGGCGATGCCGGCCGAAAGGCCCCGCGGCCGGAGGGCCGAGAGCGAAAGCGAGGCCCGCCGCGGCTCCAATTCGGACATGAGCGCCCGGACGGTCTCGGAAAGATAGGGATAATCGCTCACCGAGAGGGCGAACAGCGAGGCGTCCTCGTAGCCGGTTCGGACGACACCGTCCAGGGCCGTTTCGACCACCGACTCCGCTTCCCTCAGCCGGTAGGGGGCGTACAGCGAGGTCGCCTGGCAGAAGCGGCATTTCTGGGGACATCCGCGGGCGACCTCGACGGCGATCCGGTCGAAGACCGATTGGACGTTTGGAACGACGATCCCGGAGGGAAAGGGCGCCCGGTCAAACGATGGGAGGACGCGTTTCTCAACCGGAAACGGCGCGTCTCCGGACGCCGGGCGGACGACGAGGAGCGGCGGAGTTCCGGCCGGCCGGGTCTCGTACAAGGACGGAACGTAAACGCCTCGAATCCCGGCCAGGGCCCGGAGGATCCCGGCCCGCCGCTCGCCCCGGGCTTTCAGGCGGATCCACAAATCGATGATTTCCGGAAACGCTTCCTCCCCGTCGCCGGCGAGAAAGGCGTCGAAAAACGCGGCCGCCGGCTCCGGATTGAAGACGGCCGGCCCGCCGCCGACGACCAGCGGGGCATCGTCCGGCCGGTCGGCCGCCAAAAGCGGGATCCGGCCGAGGTCGAGCATCGTCAGGACATTGGAATAGTTCAGTTCATACAGGAGGGAGAATCCGACGACGTCGAAGGCATCGAGCGGCGTCCGGTTTTCCAGGGAAAACAGCGGAATCCCGGACGCCCGGAGCGCGTCCTCCATGTCCGGCCACGGGGCGAAGACACGCTCGGCCCGAAGATCGGGCCGGGCGTTGAGAATATCGTAAAGGATTTTCTGCCCCGGGTACGACATCCCGATTTCATAAACATCGGGAAAGGCCAAGGCGACGGCGACGCTCGTCCGGGCGGGATCCTTGCGGATGGAGTTCCATTCCCCGCCGGTGTAGCGGCCGGGTTTTTCGATCCGGGGGAAGAGGCGCTCCGGGTCAAACATTCGCGAACCGCCGCATCTTGACGTTGACGACCAGCCCCAGGGCGAAATACGTCGACAGGAGCGACGACCCTCCGTAGCTGAGAAGCGGAATGGGAATCCCGGTGATCGGGAGCCATCCCACGATCATGAAGACATTGACCAGGAATTGGAAGGAAATCAAACCGGCGGCTAAAAACGCGATGTAAATGCCGGCCCGGTCGCGGGACAGTCCGACGGAAGAGAACATCCGGGCCAGCATGGCGAAATAGGCGGCCAAGACCGCAAAAACGCCGGCAAAGCCGAAATCCTCGGCCAAGACGGCGAAGATGAAATCCGTGTGGCGGGCGGGAAGAAACCGGAGCCGGCTCTGCGGGCCTTTTAAATATCCCTTCCCGGTCAGCCCGCCCGAGCCGATGGCGATCTGGGACTGGAGCACGTGATAACCGGCCCCCCGCGGGTCCTGGGCCGGATTGATCATCATCTCGATCCGCTTTTTCTGGTAATCCTTGAGAAAGAAATTCCAGCCGGCCGCCCCGAGCACCACCGCCCCGATGAGCATCGCGGCCACGGTTTTCTTCGTGAGCCCGGCCAGGACCAGGGCGCCGAAAAGAATCGGCAGGAAACACATGGCCGTTCCGAAATCCGGCTGCAGGAGAATCAGCCCCATGGGGACTCCGACCAATCCCGCGCTCAGGGCGATCACGCCTCGCGAGGCGTAGGGCGCCCGGTATTCCGAGAAGACCCGGGCCAGCATCAACAAGACGGCGACTTTGGCCAGCTCCGACGGCTGCCCTCCCATGAAGGCGATCCGGATCCAGCTGCGGGAGCCGGAGACCGTCCGCCCGAAAAGGAACAGGCCGGCCATGAAGAGGAGAAACAAGGCATAGATATAAGGAGCAAAGGCCATCCAGGCCTTGTAATCGATGGAGATCGTCAGAAAGAAGACGATCAATCCGGCGGCCATCCAAAGAAGCTGCTTCCAGGCGTATCCGCCGCCGCTGTCGGCCGAGGCGCTGTAGATCAGAAGGATCCCGGCGAGAGTGTTCGCGACCATCAAGGCCGTGAGCACCCAGTCAATTTCCTTGAGTTGAACGCGGTCGATCATGGTTTGATTTATAAAGAGAAAACAATTTCCCGGCGATCGGCGCGGCCGTCGCCCCTCCCCCGCCCCCGTATTCGACGAGAACGGTGACGACAAGCCGGGGCTGAGCGCGCGGCGCGAACCCGGTGAACCAAGAGTGCGTTTTCGCGGCTTTGGCCCCGGTTCCGATGCGTTCGGCCGTCTCCCGGCTGATCGTTTGGGTCGAGCCGGTCTTTCCGCAGGCGGCGAAGCCCTCGACGCGGGCTCCTTGGCCCGTTCCGCCCTCGTTGACCGACCGCCACATCCCCTCGATCACCTGTTCGAAAACCTCCGGCCGGACGTTCAAAGCGGAATCCCCCGGCGGCTCCTCCGAAGCGCCGAGAACGAGATGAGGCCGAATGCCCCGCCCCCGGTTGGCCAGCCGGGCGGTCAAGACGGCCATCTGCAGCGGCGTCACCTGGAGCGGCCCTTGACCGATCGCCACGGAAATGGTCTCTCCGGGATACCACTCCTCGTTGCGCGTGGTTTTTTTCCACCGGGTCGAGGGCACCAGCCCTTCCTTTTCGCCGGGGATGTCGACGCCGGTTTTCCTCCCCAGCCCCATCATCTCGGCATACCGGGCGATGGTATCGATCGGGATCCGGCGCCCGAGCTGATAGAAGAAGACGTTGCAAGAATACCGGATCGCGTCGCGCAGGGAAAGGGCGCCGTGACCGGCCTCATTCCAGCAGCGGCGGAGGGCTCCGTAGATCTCGATGCCCCCGCCGCAATAAAACGTCGTCTCCAGGCCGATGGTTCGGGAATCGAGAGCCGCGATCCCCATGACCGGCTTGAACAACGACCCGGGCGAATACTGCCCTTGCAAGGCGCGGTTGAGAAGGGGATTGTCGGGATTGTTGACGAACGACTGCCATTCCTCCGGCGTGAAACGGGTGATGAATTTGTTCGGATCGAACGTCGGGAAGCTGGCCAGAGCCAGGATCTCTCCGTTCGAGGGATCCAGGACGACGATCGCCCCCTCCCGGCCGGCCAGGAGCTCCTCGGCCTTGGCTTGGAGATCGTAATCGATCGTCAGGGCCAGCTTCTTTCCAGGCACGGGGTCGACGCGCTCCAGCTCGCTTTGCTTGCGGCCGAGGCTGTCGACGACGTCGATGACCCGTCCCTCCCGGCCGGCGATGCGACGGTCATATCCTTGTTCGATTCCCATTTTTCCGACCATGTCGCCGGGCCGCAGCTCTCGGGCCCGTTCCTTCAGGTCGTTGGCGTCGGCTTCCTGCAGGTACCCGAGGACATGGGAGCAGAACGACTGTCGCGGGTATAATCGTCTCGGCTCGGTCTCGACGATCAATTCCGGCAGGTCGTTTTTCCGCGCCTCGATCCGGGCCACTTCTTCGAACGTCAATCGGTCCTTGACGACGATGGGCCGGAAGGCCGGCCAAGACTTGTATTTTTCGATGCGGGAGGCGACGACGGAGGGATCCAATTCCAGGAGGGACGCGACGCGGGCGATGGAGGCCGCCTCGTCCCGGGTGTTCTCCCGGATGAAGGAAGCCTTGAAAGCCGCCCGGTTGTCGGCCAGGATGATGTCCCCGGTCCGGTCGGTCAGAATCGCCCGGGGCGCCGGCAGGATGATTTCCCGGGTCCGATTGGCCACGGCCAGGGATTCGTACTTTTTATAATCGAGAATCTGGATTTTCCAGTAGACGGCCAGGGTCAGGCCGCACAAGACGGCGACGATCACGAAAATGCGCCGGGCCCGGCGGCGGACCAGGGAGAAATCCTCGTAAATGCCCTTATCGCTCACGGCGGGCTTTCCATCGGCGGATTCCGAGGTTGATCATCGCGGCCGCCGAGGCCGATACCGCCGGGCGCAGGAGGAGGAGCCCCCCGGACCACGGGAGGGGACTCCGGCCGATCAGGGCCGAAAGCCCGGCCCAGCCGGCGAACGTCCCGGCGGCCAGGACGGCGAAAAAGGCGAACATCCGGAAAAACGGCTGGATGTTGATTTTGCGGGAGACGTATCCGGCCAGGAAACCGCCGAGCGTCAGGCTCAAACCGGCGAGGCCGAAGACGCCGAGGGAAAACGCGTCGACGATCAAGCCGCAGGCGGCGCCGAAAACAGCCCCCGGCGCCTCGCCCTTGTGCGTCCCGAAGACGAGGACGGCCACGGAGAACACGTCCACGACCAGGTCGGCGGAGGCGGACAAAGGCCGGAGCAGGGAAAAGGCGAGAAAGGCGGCCGCCGCCGCGAGCGCGCCGTCGATCCAGTTTCTCATTCCCTTCCCCCCGACGGCCCGGTCAAGACAGCGACGATCTCCAGGTCGCGGAAATCGAAGGCCGGCTGGACGGCGATTTTCTTGAAAAGCGATCCGTCCGTCCCGATGGAGACGATCGTTCCGGCCGGAAGTCCCGGCGGAAAAACGCGGTCGAACCCGGTCGTCGCCAGGGCTTCGTTTTCGACCAAGGATTCGTCGGAGGCCGGAACATAAATCATCCAAGCCCGGCCGGAGGCCGGGTCCCCGCTCAAGATCCCCGAGACGGGGTGCTCCAGGCCGCGGACGCTGACCGCGCTGAGGTTGTCGGTGATGAGCTGGACGGTCGCTTCGCCGGAATCGATCGGGGCGATGATCCGTCCGACCAGACGTCCCCGGGCGTCGACGACCGGCATCTGGAGCCGCACTCCATGGCGTGTCCCCCGGTTGATGACGATCGATTTGAAGGGCTGGAGGGCATCGACGCCGATGACGTCGGCCAGGACGAACGCCCGGTCCAGCCGGTTGAGAAACGCGTCCGCGGCCTCCCGGTCCTCCAGCCGTTCGAGGCTGTTTCGGAGGAGGGCGTTCTCCTGCCGGAGCCGGAACAATTCGTCCCGGTACCTCCGGTTTTTTTCCTCCACGCGGCGCAGGTAAAGATACCGTCCCAAGAAATCCCCGCCGCCCCGGAGCGCGCTCCGAATCCCGTGCTGGATCGGGGCGAAGACGGCGAACGCGGCCCGCTCGATATAGCTGGCCTCCTCGCCGAGGGGGATCTGGAAGGAAAGCAGGACCGCTTGAGCGAACATCAGGCCCGCCAGCACAAGTCCGTTTTTGCGCTCCTTCAGAAATCGCGGCATGGCCGGGCCGCCGTTTTACGGAATGGCGATCTTGCGGAGCAGGTCGATATCGTCCAGCATCTTTCCCGCTCCCAGGACGACGGCCGTCAGCGGATCGTCGGTGATGAACACGGGCAGCTGCGTCTCTTCCCGGATGCGCTTGTCCAGGTTCTTGAGAAGAGCTCCGCCGCCGGTCAGGATGACCCCGCGGTCGATGATGTCGGCCGACAACTCCGGAGGCGTTTTTTCCAGGGCGATCCGAACGGCGTTGATGATCGCCCCCACGACCTCCTCGAGGGCTTCGCGGATCTCCTGGTCATCGATGACGATCGTCTTCGGGATGCCCTCGCGGAGGTCGCGGCCCTTGATCTCCATGGTCAGGGGCTGGTCGAGGGGGTAGGCCGATCCGATTTGGATCTTGACTTGCTCGGCCGACCGCTCCCCGATCAGGAGGTTGTATTTCTTCTTGAGATACTGAAGGATCGCCTCGTCCATCTCGTTGCCGGCGATCCGGATCGAATGATTAAAGACGATGCCGTCCATGGAAATGACGGCGATATCCGTGGTCCCGCCGCCGATGTCGACGACCATGTTCCCCGTCGGCTCGGAAATCGGCAGCTCGGCCCCGACGGCGGCCGACATCGGCTGCTCGACAAGGAAGACCTCGGTCGCCTTGGCCCGCATGGCCACGTCCTTGACCGCCCGGCGCTCGACTTGGGTGATCCCGGTGGGAATGCCGATCACGATGCGCGGCCGGAGGAGGAATCCGCGGTTGTTGGTCGCTTCCTTGATGAAGAAGTCCAGCATCTTCTCGGCGATCTCGAAGTCGGCGATCACCCCGTCTCGCATCGGCCGGATGGCCAGGATGTTGGCCGGGGTTTTCCCGAGCATCTCCTTGGCCCGCTGGCCGACGGCCTCGACCTTGCCGGTCTGCTTGTTGAGAACAACGATGGACGGTTCCTGGATGATGATCCCCTTGCCCTTCATGTAGACGAGGGTGTTGGCCGTTCCCAAGTCGATGGCTAAGTCGCAGAAAAGCCTGTTCTTGAACCAGCGATAAAGACTCATGCCGAACTCTTCCTTGCGTGAATCCTAATTCTTTTGAGAGACGCTATTTAAACACAATTCGTCGCGGGGCGCAATGGAACGCGGATCCGCCGCCGGCGGACGCCCGGAAACGGGAGGAAGAGGTCCGCCCTTGACTGAAAACATGATTCCCGATATAAATGGGGCTTCCGTTCCAAGGAGGCCGCATGAGCCATCAACCGTTCGTTCCAGAAAAAACCGATATGAAGGAATTCACCCTCCGGGCCCTTTTGATCGGGCTCGTGATGACCGTCGTCCTGGGAGCGGCCAATGCCTACCTCGGCCTGCGGGCCGGAATGACGATCGCCGCCACCTACCCCGCGGCCGTCATCGGCATGGCCGTCCTGCGCCTGATGAAGGGTTCCATTCTTGAGGAGAACTTCGCCCGGACCGTCGGTTCCATCGGAGAATCGGTCGCCGCCGGGGCCATTTTCACGATTCCGGCTTTCTTGATCGCCGGCGTGTGGCTGAAGTTCGACACCTTCGACGCTTATATTAAAACGACCGCGCTGCTCTTCGTCGGCGGCCTTCTCGGAATCCTGTTCGTCACTTTCCTCCGCCGGGTCATGGTCACCGATCCCGAGCTCGGCTTTCCCGAGTCCGTGGCCGCGGCCGAGATCCACAAGGCCGGCCAGCACGGCAGCAGCAGCGCCAAGCACCTCTTCCGGGCGATGGGCGCCGGGTCCTTCTTCTATGCTCTCGACATGTTCGGCATCTACGCCGCCAGCAAGGATTTCCTCTTCAAGATCGGCAAGATCGGCCAGAGCTTCGTTCGTCTCGGAACGGAGGAAGCCTCGACCAAGGTGACCGCCGGCGGCATGGTCTCCGTCTCGGGCCCGGGCATTTTCCCGGCCTACCTCGGCGTAGGCTATATCATCGGCCCGCGGCTGGCCTCCCTCAACTTCGCCGGCGGCCTCCTGGCCTGGGGCCTGTTCGCCCCGGTGCTCATGTTCTTCCTCGGCCCCCAGCTGATCGACATGATCTACGGGGCCGGGGCCGTCGTTCCCGCCGAGGATTGGGGCGGCTTGGTCACCAACGTATGGAAGTTCATCATCCGGCCCATCGCCGTCGGAGGGATGCTCGTCGGGGCCGGCTACACGCTCTTCAAGATGCGGAAGAACCTGTCCGCCGGCGTCAAACGGTCGTTCTCCGACGTCAAGAAGGCGACCGGCCAGACTCACGTCGTCTCCCGTCTCGAAAAAGACCTCAACATCAAGATCGTCCTGGGCGGCCTGGCCCTGACGTTCATCTGCATGATTCTCGTCTACCGCGTTTTCGCCGGGGCGTTTTTCCCGGCCCTGATCGCCGCGGTCGTCATGGGCGTGGCCGGCTTCTTCTTCGCCGCCGTCTCGGGGAACCTCGTCGGGACGATCGGCTCCTCCAACAATCCCATCTCCGGCCTGACTCTTTCGACCTTGATCATCGCCGCCCTCCTCATGGTCGTCGTCGGGGCGGCCGGGGCCAGCGGCGTGGCCGCCGTCCTGGGCGTGGCCGCGGTCGTTTGCGTGTCCTCGGCCGTGGCCGGCGAAATGCTCCAGGACCTCAAGGTCGGGCACATCCTCGGCGGAACGCCATGGAAAATGGAGGTCGGAAACGTCATCGGAATCTTCTTGGCCGCGGCCGTTATGTATTTTCCGATGATGCTGCTCCACGGCGCCTACACGTTCGGCAGCCGCGAGCTGGCCGCCCCCCAAGCGGGCTTGATGGCCGCCCTGGCCAAGGGGATCGTCGGCGGAGAAATGGCCTGGCCCCTGGTCATCGCCGGAATGCTGATGGGCTTCGCCATGATTCTTCTCCAAGTCAAATCTCCGATGCTGGTTTCCGTCGGCATGTACCTCCCGCTGGAAACGACCTTCGCCATCTTCGTCGGCGGCATGATCAAGGGACTGGCCGACAAGGCCGTGGCCAAGCGCCGGCTCAATCCCGCCCAGAAGGCCCGGGCGGAGAACGTCGGCATCCTGATCGCCGCCGGGCTGATCGCCGGCGAGGGATTGACCGGCTTGTTCAAGGCCCTCTGGAAAATCCTGTTCCTTCAGAACGCCATTAAGTTCGACGTGCCGCGCCTCTTCAGCGCCCCGTCCTACTGGCTCGGCCTCTTGGCCATCGCGGCCATGGCCTGGTACCTGATCTACGTGCCGATCCGGAACGCCGGAAAGGCCGATGAGCCCCCGCCGCCGTCGGCGGTTATGTAAAGCAAGGAAAAAGGGGGACGGAACCTTGTTCCGTCCCCCTTTTTTTTTCCTCTCGAGAAGCCGCCCGGCGGCCGCCGGCAAGCCGCCGCGCCGGCGCTCTTTTTTTCACCCCCTGGAAAGCAACGGAAAATTCCGTTAAAATGTTTTGCGGAAACGGCCCATGTCCCTGAGACCCATCATCACCATCGGGCATAAAACCCTGGCCGCGAAGTCCGCTCCGGTCACGGTCATCGACGACGGCGTCCGGACACTGGCCCGGGACATGATCGAAACCCTCCATGCCGCCCCGGGTCTCGGCCTCTCCGCCCCCCAGGTCAACGTCTCCGTCCGCCTGATCGTCCTCGATCTTTCCATCGGTGAAAATCCCGACGATCTCATCATCATGATCAACCCGGAAATCACCTCCCAGGAAGGCCAAATCATCCGGGAGGAAGGATGCCTGTCCGTCCCCGAAGTCTTCGAAAAAGTGACCCGGCCGCAGAAAGTCACGGTCCAGGGGCTCGACCTTGAAGGAAAGGAAAGGGTTTTGGAGGCCCGGGATCTTCTCGCCCGGGTGTTCTGCCACGAAATCGATCACCTGGACGGCAAGCTGTTCGTTGACCGCCTCTCCCCCCTGAAGCGCAGCTTGATCCGGAAGAAATTCAGAAAAGCGGCGGCCGCGAAGCCCTGAACGCCCCCATGCGCGTCGTCTTTTTCGGAAGTCCCGAGGCGGCCGTCCCCTCGTTCCAGGCCCTCCTCGAAGCCGGCCACGAAATCCCTCTCGTCATCGCCCAACCCGACCGCCCCGTCGGACGAGGCAGGCGCCTTCTTCCCGGTCCGGTCAAGCGGTTCGCCCTCGACCGCGGGATCCCCGTCGCCCAGCCGGAAAAAATCCGTTTGGATCCGGAGATCCTCGACCGGCTTCGGGCCGCGGCTCCCGATATCCAAGTCGTCGTCGCCTACGGCCAGATCATCCCCATGACGATCGTGGCCCTTCCGCCGCGGGGGACGGTCAATGTCCATTTCTCCCTCCTGCCCCGCTTCCGGGGAGCCGCCCCGGTCGCGGCCGCGATCGCGGCCGGAGAGACACGGACGGGCGTGACGATCTTCAGCTTGAACGAGAAAATGGACGAGGGCGACATCCTGGCCGAGGAGGAAACTCCGATCGGTTCCTCGGAAACGGCCGGAGAGCTCGAAGCCCGCCTGGCCTCGCTCGGGGCCGGACTTCTTCTCCGAACGCTCGACCGCATCGATGAAATCATCCCCCGTTCCCAGGATCATTCGCTGGCGACGCTCGCGCCTAAGATCCGCAAGGAGGACGGCCGGATCGAATGGACGCGGAGCGCCGTCGAAATCGACCGGCGCGTCCGGGCCTTAAGCCCGAAACCGGCGGCCTTCGTCCGGCTGCGGGGAAGCCGGTTGATCATCCTCGCCGGCCGGCCCGTCGAAGGCGTCGCCACGCCCGCCCATCAGGGCCCGCCGGGGACGGTGACAAGCCTGTCCAAGGAGGGGATTACGGTCGCTTGCGGCGGGGGGACGCGTTATCTGATCACCCGCCTCCATCCGGAAAGCCGGGCGGAAATGGACGCCCATGCCTTCGTCTTGGGGGGAGGGATTCAAGCGGGGGATTTGCTCGAATAGCGGTCAGAATTCGTCCAAGATATACAAATTGGGATTGACCGCGCTGCCGTTAAGGCGGACCTCGTAATGGACGTGGTCGCCCAGCGCCCGGCCCGTCCGTCCGACGAGGCCGATCGTATCGCCTCTCTTGACCCGGGCGCCCGGCTTGATAAGCGCTTTGCTCAAGTGCCCGTAGAGCGTCGTGATTCCGTTGCCGTGGTTGATGATGATATTGTTCCCCAGGGCGCCGTCGTAGGCGACCCGGAGAACGGCGCCGTCGGCCGTGGCGACCACCGGATTTCCATGAACCGTGGCGATGTCGAGGCCGGAATGGAAGGCACGCCGGCCCGAGCCGAACGGATCGAGGCGCCAGCCGAAACCGCTGGAGCGGTAGCCGATGACCGGGGCGATGGAGGGCCGGGTGGCGAACTGGCCCTGGAGCTGCTCGAAATGGGAAAGCAGGGCGTCAAGGTTTTTCTCAAGGTCATCGGCCGTCCGCGTCAGATCCTGGACGGAGGCGATCGACGGCGGCGGATTTCCGGGAGGAGGGATCACTTGAGCCGCATCCGGCGGAAAGGCGGATTGCCCGCCGCCGACGCCGGGATTCGTCAACATTTCCGGCGACTTGATCCCGGCGAAGACATTCAGCTTGCCGGCGTATTCCCGGAAGCCGTTCAGCTTCCGCTCCAGCTCCCCGACCTTCGTCCCATAAACGCGCAGCTCTTCCTTCTGCTTCGCGTTTTCGGCGACCAGGGAGTGGTAGCTCCGGCGGGAAAGGCGGACGCGGACGTAATCGACCGTGACGGCCGTCATCAAAACGGCCAGACCGATGCCGCAAACCGTCGCAGCCTTGACCGTCCTCCGCGAAAACGACCATGTCCGGGGAGACTTGGTGGTATGCGGAATGACGATCAGGGAGAGATGCTTCTTTCCCATGGGAATTCTTTAAACCGCCCTCCTGAATAACACAAGCCCGAAAGGGATGTCAAGGCATAATTTTTCGGCCGGGGTCAACCGCACAGGACCGCTCCGCCGTTGACGTTGATGATCGCCCCGGTGATATGCCGGGCCAGGTCGGAGGCCAGGAAGAGGATCGGGCCGGCGATATCCTCGGCCGGCGGGATGCGTTTCAGGGGGATCGACTGGCGGATGCTCTCCCGGAAGGCCGGGTCGGCGAACGAACCGGCGCTCATGTCCGTGTCCACCCAGCCCGGGGCGACGCAATTGACCCGGATGCCGAAGGGAGCCAGCTCCGAGGACCAGGACTTGGTCAGGGCGTTCAAGGCTCCCTTGGTCGCGGCGTAATGGGAATGATGGGCCTCGCCCCGGATTCCGGCCGTCGATCCGACGTTGATGATGCATCCCTTGCTGCGGGCCTTCATCTGCGGGACGACGGCGTCCGTCAGGTAATAAACGCCGTCCAGGTTGACCTCCATCGTCGTCTTCCAGGCCTCGACGTTTCCCTCGCCCATTTCCAGGTAAGTCCAGATGCCGTGATTGTTGACGAGGATGTCGACGCCTCCCCAGGCGTCGGCGACCGCCCCGGCCAGGGCCGCGGCGTCTTCCCGGCGGGCCAGGTCGGCTTTCCGGACCAGGCAGAGCCGGCCTCGGGATTCGACGGCTTCCTTGACCTCGGCCGCCGCTTTTTCGTCGCGGACATAATTGAACGCGACGTCGCTGCCGGCCTCGGCGAACAGGATCGCCGCCGCCCGGCCGATGCCGCGGGAGCCGCCCGTGATCAGGGTGCGTTGTCCGTTCAGGGTAATCACGGCGCTCACCTGTCCCCGGCGTAGCCGAGGGTAAAATCCTTGGTCCCGGCGAAATCCAGCGGGGCGTACAATTCCTCGGCCGCCGGCAACACTTTCGCCTTCATTGTCTCGAAATATTCGGCCGGGCTCGGAAGGGCGCCCTTGAGGGCGGCGACCGCCGCCAGCTCGGCTGAGCCCAGATAGACCCGGGCCCCGTCGCCCATCCGGTCGTCGAAATTGCGGGTCGAGGTGGACAGGATCGTCGCCTTGGGGGCCACCCGGGCTTGGTTGCCCATGCACAGCGAACACCCCGGAATCTCCGTCCGGGCCCCCACCTGGGAATAGATCGCGTAGTACCCTTCCATTTTCAGCCGGGTCTCGTCCATTTTCGTCGGCGGCGTCAGCCAGATCTTGGCCGGCGGGCAGCCGGCCTTGTCGAAGATCCGTCCGGCCGCCCGGAAATGGCCGATGTTCGTCATGCAGGAGCCGATGAAGACCTCGTCGATCTTGTCGCCGGCGACCTTCGAGAGGAGCTTGACGTCGTCGGGATCGTTGGGACAAGCCAGGAGAGGCTCGGGGATATCGGCCAAGTCAATCTCGAGGACGGCCGCGTACGCTCCGCCGTCGACGGCCTTCTCATCCCGCTCGATCAGCGCCGGCTCGGCCAGCCAGGCCTCGACCGCGGCGATCCGCCGCCGGAGGGTTTCGGCGTGTCCGTAGCCTTGTTCGATCATCTTGGTCATCAGGGCGATGTTGCTCCGCAGGTTCCGGGCCACTTGGTCCCGGGACAAGGCGATGACCGCCCCGGCCGCCGACCGTTCGGCCGAGGCGTCCGTCAGCTCATAAGCCTGGTCGACGGTCAGATCCGGCAGCCCTTCCATCTCCAGGATCCGGCCGTTGAAGACGTTGACCTTTCCTTTCTTGGCGACGGTGAGCAGCCCCCGCCGGATGGCGAAGTACGGAATGGCGTTGACCGCGTCCCGCAGCGTCAAGCCGGGATTGAGCTTCCCCTTGAAGCGGACCAGGACGGACTCGGGCATGTCAAGGGGCATGAAGCCGAGGGCTCCGGCGAACGCCACGAGCCCCGAACCGGCCGGAAAGCTCAAGCCGATCGGGAAGCGGGTGTGGGAATCGCCGCCCGTTCCCATCGTGTCCGGCAGCAGAAGACGGTTGAGCCAGGAATGGATCACGCCGTCGCCCGGCCGCAGCGAAACGCCTTTCCGCTCGGTGATGAAGCCGGGCAGGAACCGGTGCATCTTGACGTCGGCCGGCTTCGGATAAGCCGCCGTGTGGCAGAACGACTGCATGAAAAGGTCGGTTTGGAATTCCAGGCAGGCGAGCTCCTTCAGCTCGTCGGCGGTCATGGGGCCGGTCGTGTCCTGGGAGCCGACGGTCGTCATTTTCGGCTCGCACGCCGAACCCGGGAGCATGCCGTCCACGCCGCAAGCCCGGCCGACGATCTTCTGGGCTTGAGAGAACGGCTGTCCCTTTTTCGCCTCGGGATTGCGGACCGGGATAAAGAACGGCGCCTCGGGGAGGCGAAGGGCCGCCCGCGCTTTCTGGGTCAAGGCCCGGCCGATGATCAAGTTAAGACGGCCGCCCGCCCGGAACTCGTCCTTGATCGTCGCTGGCTTGAGCTCGAAGGTCGAGAGAAGGGCGCCGGCGGCCGACATGATCGTCCCCTTTTCAAGATCGAGGACGATCGACTCGCCGGTGTTCATCCTTGTGACGTCGACGTTCTGGATCGGCAGGCCGCCGGAATCCTCGGTGGTGTTGAAGAAGATCGGGGCGATCAAGCCTCCGAGGACGACGCCGCCGCGGCGCTTGTTGGGAACGAAGGGAATGTCCTCCCCGATATGCCACATGACCGAGTTGCAGGCGGACTTGCGCGACGAGCCCGTGCCGACGACGTCGCCGACGAAGGCCACCCGCTTGTTTTCAGCCCGGAATCGGGCGATGGCGGCCGCGCCGTCCGGAAACCGCGTCCCGCCCATGGCCAGGGCGTGGAGCGGGATGTCCGGTCTCGTGGCGGCCTGCTTGGCCGGGGAAAAATCGTCGGTGTTGATTTCCCCGTCCACCTTGTAGACCGTCAGGGTCAGGGACTTGGGGAAGGCGGGGCGGCGGAGAAACCATTCGCCTTCGGCCCAGGATTTCAAGACGCCGGCGGCCGCCGGATTCGTCGCGGCCAGGGCGGCGACTCGATCGAACGCCGCGTAAACGAGAATCGTCCCCTTCAAGGCTTCGGCCGCGGTTTGGGCCAGGGCGGGAACTCCGAGAAATTCGACGAGCGGACCGACATTGTAGCCGCCGATCATCGTCCCCAGGAGAAAAACGGCTTGTTCGGGCGGAACGACGGGCGAGGTCTTCCGGCCGCGGGCGACGTCGGCCAGCCAGGCCGCCTTGACTCCGGCCGAGGGATCGACGCCCGGCGAAACGCGGTCCCGGAGAAGGGAGAGAAGCCGGTCGGCCTCGCCGGCCGGCGGGGCTTCGAGCAGACGGCAGACTTCGGCCGTATCCTCCGGATTCAGCGGCAGGGGCGGAATGCCCAGGGCCCGGCGTTCATCGGCGTGCTTGAAATAATGATCCAACATCGCGGCGGCTCCTTGCGGACGTAATGAATCGATCCGCTCCGAAGGCGGATTCGGATTCTTCTAGTTTACTCGAGGAACGGGGGCGGCGGTCAAGTCATTGAAATGTTCCCAATGATCGGCGGCGCTTTTCTTTTCGTTCCGGCGGTCGCTCCGAAGCCTGGGCCGGGAGAGGTCTCGCCGGGACCCTCCGTCCGTCTCAAACGCCGCGTTCTGTTGGTCGGCGGCCTTTCCTCCGGGCGGACGGCCGTCCTCTTTCCTTTCATCAAGCTCTTTTCCCGGCGTTCTCCATGATCAAGCGAACGCCGCCCTTCGTTCTAGATCCGAACGGTTTCCCGAGAGAGGGAGCCGGTCCCGGATTCGGCGGCTCAATGCCGGATGCGGGCTCTTTGGACGTTCTGGTAGCCGGAGAGACGGGGACGCTTTTCGAGATAGTTGATCAGGGCGTCGGCCGTGGTGATCCCGAGCGACTTGCCGGGATCGCGGTGGGCGAAATCATAAGCGCTGGGGATGTAGCTGGAAAAACCGACCTTGTATGTCCGGTCTTCTTGGAGGGGCCGGCCGTCCTGGCCGATGAGCTGGACGTCCTGAACGCGCCGCTCGGCGTCGATGCGCACCGTGTAGACGAGACCCGAAACCTGGAGGTCGATGCCCTCCCCCTTTTCGAACGAGATCCGGATCAGGTTGCGGATCTCGTCGGTCGTCATGATCATGACCACGACCTGGTTTTCGAAAGGATCAAGGGCGTAGACGTCTTTGACCGTGATTTTCCGGCTCAGGCGGCGGAGCCGGATGCCGCCGTTGTTTTGGAAGGCGATGTCCAGGCCGAGCTCGCGGCGCCAGGCGTCGGTCATCAGGCTGCCCAAGGCCTCCTTGCCCGTGATGTCGAAGGGGGCCGAGGCGAGGACTCGGGCCAAGGCCGGATTCTCGTTGAATTCCTCGATCAGGCGCTTGATTTCGCGGTCCTCTTTCTTTTCCCGGTCGAGGTCGATCAGGCAGCCTTTTTTCTCCGCCACCCGCCCGTCCCGAAGGACCAGGTCCACCCGGCCCAGGAACCGGTTGTCGCTCCCCGCTTGGGCGACCAGCACGCCGTTAACGGTCGCGGCCGGATCCACCCTGGTATGGGAGTGTCCGCCGATGATGGCGTCCAGGCCGGGCATTTGCCCGGCCAGCTTCCGGTCCTGGCCCAGGCCGAGGTGGGTCAGCCCGATGAACAGCGGGGCGTCTCCGCGCAGATCCTTTAATTCCGAGGCCTTGAGGAACGGTTCCTCGAACCGCAGGCCCGCAACCCGTTCGGGCAAGGTCGAGGGAAGGCCGTTCCCGGCTTCAATCTGAATCAGGCCGAAGAGGACGATCTTCGTCCCTTTCCGGCCGGTGAGAACGACCGAGGACCGCAGGTGCGGCAAGACGCCCGAATCGTCGCGGGCATTGGCGCAAACGACCGGGAAGCGGGCCCGGGCGGTGAAGCTCTCCAGGACATCCAGCCCGTAATCGAACTCGTGGTTTCCCAGGCAGAGGGCGTCGAGTCCGAGGCGGTTGTAGATTTCCAGGACGGGCTCGCCCTTCGGCTCGAACCGGTCGACGACCGGATTGCCGGTGAAGTTGTCCCCGGCGCACAGGTAGAACACCTCGGCCCCGCTTGCCCGCTCCTTCTTCAGGATCGCGGCCACTTTGGCGAAATTTTCGATTTTGCCGTGGACGTCGTTGGAGTGGAAAATGACGATCCGTGTTTCCCCGGAAGGTGGAATCTCCGCCGCGGCCGGGGAGCCGCTTCCGGACGCCAGGATTCCGGCCAGGACCAGCCCGGCCGCCGGAACGAGGCGGATCATCCTCTTCATCAGGATCTCTCCCCGGCGCCGGAGGAACGAACGAAGATCTCGTCGCCCTCGGAAAGCGCGCCGTCCAGGGCGATTTCGTTCCCCCAGGCGTCGAAAACGAAGGCCCGTTTTCCCCGGACGTTCCGCCAAGCCTCCCGGGAATGGCGCCGGATTGCGTCCCCGACACTGGCCCCGGCGAAGAGCTCGATCGTCCGGCCGTTCACCTTGATGATCATGAGCGCGCACCTTCTTTCGTTCTTTTGAAATTTCAGTTTAACCGATGACCGGGGTCGGCGGCAACCTGAAGCCGGAGAAGCGGTTGTGTTTTTCGGCGAATCGGGGTAAACTCCCCCATCCCGATTTCACTATCGCGGCCGATGAAGCAGACACGGATGCGATTCCGGGCTGAAACCCGGGAATCAAAATATCAGGAAGGAGAGACGTTATGCGCAAGAAGATCGCCCTGATCGGCGGCGGCCAGATCGGACAAATCCTGGCGATGATCGCCGCTCAGAAGGAACTCGGAGACATCGTCATCCTCGATATTCCCGAGTTTGAAAATCCGGCCAAGGGCAAAGCTCTCGACCTCATGGAAATGGCCCCTCACGGCAACTACGATGCTTTTATCACGGGAACGTCCGACTACAAGGACATCGCCGGAGCCGATGTCGTCATCGTCACCGCCGGCCGGCCCCGCCAGGCGGGCATGACCCGGGAGGATCTTCTGGCCGTCAACCTGAAGATCATCTCCACCGTGGCCGCCGGGGTGAAACAGTACGCCCCGAACGCCTTCTGCATCATCATCACCAATCCGCTCGACGCGATGGTTTATTCCTTCTACAAACTGACCGGATTCCCGCGCAACCGGATCGCCGGAATGGCCGGGACTCTGGACACCGCCCGGTGGCGGGCCTTCATCGCCATGGAGCTCGGCGTGTCGGTGGCCGACGTGGCCGGAACGGTTCTCGGCGGACACGGCCCGGACATGGTTCCCCTGCCCCGCTTGACCACGGTCGGCGGCGTTCCCTTGACCGAAATCGCGACCAAGGAACAGATCGACCGGCTGGCCCTCCGGACCCGGGAAGCCGGGACGGAAATCGTCAAGCTCTTCGGCAAGGGCTCGGCTTTCTTCAGCCCGGCTTGGAGCGCGATCGTCATGGCCGAATCTTATCTCCGCGACAAGCGCCGTATTCTCCCCTGCGCCGCCCTGTGCCAGGGCGAATACGGGGTCAACGGGCTTTTCATCGGAGTGCCGGCGATGATCAGCGCCAACGGCGTCGAAAAGATCTACGAAATCAAGCTGACCGAGGACGAAAACGCCCTCCTTCAGAAAACGATCGCCGGCGTGAAAAAAACCACCGAGGAAACCAAGCTCTAGGCGTTCGGTCCCCGAATCGGTTCGGCCGCCCCGCCTTCTTTCCGGCGGGGCGGCTTTTTTTCGGCCTCCTCCGCCGGCCGCGGTTGACACCCGCGCCGGCCTCCATTACCATTCCTCTATGTTTAAAAGGCTCAATCCGCTCGTTTGCCTCGTGGTTTCAGGGTTGTTAATCTTCGGCCTTTCGGCGTCCTGCCGCAAAAAAGGGGTGGATTCCGGCTCCCCCCGGGTGATCCTCATCGGGGTGGACGGCGCGAGCTGGAATTTCATGAATCCCCTGATCAAACGGGGAAAACTCCCGAATTTCGAACGGTTGATGAAAGAAGGAAGCTCGGGCGTCCTGAGAACGATCAACCCGACGAAATCCTCGGTCATCTGGACATCCATCGCCACCGGGAAAACCATGGTCAAGCACGGGATCGTCGATTGGACCTATATCAAGGACAACGACATCACGGTTCCCTACTCCCAATCAGCCCGCCGGGTGAAGGCGTTCTGGAACATCCTCGGCGAGCTCGGCCTGAACGTCGGGGTGGTCAACTGGTTCGTCACGTTTCCCCCGGAGGAAGTCAACGGCTACATGGTCTCCCCGGCCTTCGCCACCGGCGCCGACGATCCCTTAGCCCCGGGCGCGGCCATAACCTATCCGCCCGAACTGCTCGGCGAACTCGATTTCGTCCACGGGGAAAACTACGAATCCCTCCGGACGAAGGAAAGCATCCCGGATCTCGGGGCGGGCGCCCCCAAGGGCAGCCTGGCCGCCCACTTTTACAAGTACCTCCTGGCCGACCGGGCCGTCGAATCGGCCAGTCTCTATCTGTATAAAAAACACCCGGTGAACGTCTTCGCCACTTATTTCCGCATCTTGGACGTCACCAGCCATTTCGCCGTGTCGCACGTCGACCCCGAGCTCCTGGCCAAGGCGAACGAGGAGTCCAAAAAGGACGGCGTCTCCAAGGCCACCCGGGGTCAAGTCGATTTGGCCTTCAGCCGCGTCCTGGAGCCGGTCTACGCCTACATGGACCGGGTCGTCGGGCGGATCCTCGGGCTGGCCGATGACCGGACGACGGTCATCGTCGTCTCGGATCACGGGTTCATGCTGGGCAAGGACGGCATGGGCTACAACCACTTCAAGATGCCCACCCTCCCCCACGGGGTCGTCTTCCTCAAGGGACCCGCCTTCAAGGCGGGCTACAAGATTGAGAAGGCCCACATCTACGACATTCTGCCCACGCTCCTGTACCTCCTGGGACAGCCGGCGGCCGAGGACATGGACGGCAAGATCATGACCGAGGCTTTCAAGGACGAGTTCTTGAAAACGCATTCGGTGAAAACGGTCAAAACCTATGAAGGCGGAGCGGCCCGAAAGATCGCTCCGGACAATAAAGAGATCGAGAAGAAAATGCTCGAGGACTTGAGGACGCTGGGCTACATCAAGTGAGGCCGCCGGCCCTCCGCTTTTTTCGATCCGGCGTCGAGGCGATGATCCCGGGATGAGACTGATCGAGCACCGGTCCAAGGCCCTCTTGTCCCGATACGGCATTCCCCTCCCCAACGGCGAGCTTGTCGAAACATCCGCCCGGGCGGCGGCCGCGGCCGAACGCCTCGGCGGCCGCGTCGTCCTGAAAGCCCAGGTTCCGGCCGGCGGCCGCGGTCAAGCCGGCGGCGTCACGTTCGCCCTCGGCCCGGAGGACGCCCGGGCCAAGGCCGAATCCCTGTTCAAGACGCCCCTCGTCACCGCTCAGACCGGGGGAAAAGGCTTGCCGGTCCGGACGATTCTCGTCGAGGAAGCCGCGGCTCTCCGCTCGGAGTTTTACCTCGGCGCCGCGGTCGACCGGTCCGAAGGCCGGATTCTTCTTCTCGCCTCCACCGAGGGCGGCGCCGACCTCGAGGAAACCGCCCGGACGAAGCCCGGGGCCGTCGTCCGGGAGACGGTCGATCCGTTCGCCGGCCTGCGGCCTTTCCAAGCCCGGCGCCTCGCCTTCGCCCTCGGCCTTTCCGGCGAAACGAGGACTCAAGCCGAGGCGATCATGGACGGTCTCGTCCGAGCCTTCCTCCAAAACGACGCGACTCTCGCTGAAATCAATCCTCTGGGCTTGACGGAGGATGACCGCTTCCTGGCCCTGGACGCGAAGATCGTTCTCGACGACAACGCCCTGTTCCGCCATCCCGAGCTTCGTCCGGCGGCCGAGGATCCGGACGCCGATCCGGCCGAAGCGGCGGCCGCCCGGTCCGGCCTGAGCTACGTCCGCCTCGGCGGAGACATCGGCTGCCTGGTCAACGGGGCGGGCCTGGCCATGGCCACCGCCGACCTGATCCAAGCCGCCGGCGGCCGGCCGGCCGACTTTCTCGACATCGGCGGAGGAGTCTCCGAGGACGCGGTCAAGACGGGATTTGAAATCGTTCTCTCCGACGCCGGCCTCCGGGCCGTTTTAGTCAACGTCTTCGGGGGCATCGTCCGCTGCGACGTCATCGCCCGCGGCCTTCTCCGGGCGGCCGGGGAAAAAGGCGTCCGCGTCCCGTTCGTCGTCCGCTTCCAGGGAACAAACGCCGAGGAGGGCCGGAATCTGCTGGCCGCCTCGGGCTTGGAATACGAGAGCGCCGAAACGATGGGCGAAGCCGCCGCCCGGGCCGTCGCCGCCGCCCGGCGGACGGGGGAAGGCCGGGCATGAGCATCCTGGTCGGCCGCGATTCCCGGGTCATTGTCCAAGGATTCACCGGAAAGGAAGGCTCGTTTCACGCTCAGCGGATGATCGAATACGGAACGCGCCTCGTCGGCGGCGTCTCCCCGGGCAAGGGCGGCCGCCGGCATCTCGGCCGGCCGGTGTTCGACACGGTCCGCCAAGCCCGAGCGGCCTCCGGAGCGGACGTCTCGGTTCTATTCGTTCCGCCGTTCGCGGCCGCCGATGCGATCATGGAGGCGGCCGAGGCCGGCATCAGCCTGATCGTGGCCGTCACCGAGGGCATCCCCGTCCTGGACGTCCTCCGTGTCCGGGCATTTCTCCGCCGGACTTCTTCTCTTCTCATCGGCCCGAACACGCCCGGCGTGATCACTCCCGGCCGGGCCAAGGTCGGGATCATGCCGGGGTCGATTCACCGTCCCGGGCGGATCGGGATCCTCTCCCGCTCCGGGACTCTGACCTACGAGGCGGTCCGGCAGATCTCCGACGTTGGGCTGGGGCAGTCGACGGCCGTCGGCATCGGCGGCGACGCGGTCACCGGACTGAGCTTCGTCGACGGGCTGAAGCTCTTTCGGGCCGATCCGGAAACCGACGCGGTCGTCCTGATCGGCGAGATCGGCGGCACGGCCGAGGAGGACGCCGCCCGCCTCATCCGCGATCAATACCCAAAGCCGGTCTTCGCCTATATCGCCGGCTTGACCTCCCCGCCGGAGCGCCGGATGGGACACGCCGGGGCGATCATCGAGGGTCGCGCCGGGCGGGCCGGAGACAAGGCCCGGGCTCTGTCCGAGGCCGGGGCGATCGTCATTCCCCTGCCCTCGGAGATCGGGGCGACGGTCGCCGCCCGGTTATAGTCCGGACCGGCTCATCCTCTTTACATCGGCCGGGCGGCGAGGCAAACTGGGGAAAAGGAAGGACCGTCATGACCCGATTCATCTTAACCGCCGTTGTTCTGAGCTCGACCGTTTTTCTCGGGGGGCAGACGCCCCCGGCGGATCCGTCGCCCAAACCGGCCGCGACCCGGCCGGGGCCGATGACCGTCGGCCGAGTATCCGGAGGTCTTTATCTCGTGAAGGGCGGGGCCGGAGCGAACGCCGCGTTTTACGTCGGGGAGGAGTCCGTGATCGTCGTCGACGCCAAGATGACGGAAGAGGCGGTTCGCGGCATGCTCGCGGAGATCGCCCGGGTGACGGACCGGCCGGTGAAATTTCTCATTCTCACTCACAGCGACGGGGACCACGTCAACGGCCTGCCGGGATTTCCGGGAGGCCTGACAATCATTTCCAGCGCCGCGACAAAAGCGGAAATGGCCGCGGCCTTTCAAGAAGAACGATCCGCCGGCCGCCGGGCCTTCCTTCCCGCCGAAACTTATGAAGCCCGACTCGAGCTGATTTTCCGCGTGCCCGGAGGAAAAACCGCCGCGGTCACCCTCCTCGAGCTCGGCCCGGCTCACACGGGCGGCGACACCATCGTCGTCTTTCAGGAGGAAAAGGCCGCCTTCATCGGGGACCTGGCCTTTGTCGGCCGCGACCCGCTCATCCACCGGTCCAAGGGAGGAACCGCGGCCGGCTACGTCGCCGCCTTGAAAAAAATGATCGAGCTCGACGGGGTGGAGACTTACCTCTCGGGCCACGCCGACCCGTTGGCCAAGGCCGATCTCAGGGCCCTTCTTTCCGACCTGGAGGAAATAATCGCCCGGGTCAAGGCGCTCGCCGCCGGGGGGAAATCCCTCGAGGAAGTGAAGGCCGCTCTTCTTCCCCCTCCCCTGCCGGACGCCCCCCCGTCCCGCTGGCCGTCCTTCGTCGAAAACGCCTATCTCGAGCTGACCGAGAAAAAATAGCTCGGTCGAGTCATTTCCCGGGCGCCGGGAGCGTTTCTTCCATCTTGAGGACGACGTCTTTTTCCATCCCGGCCCGGAGCAGCCTGAACCGGACTTCATCCCCCCAGCCGAAACCGGCCAGGAGGATCCGCATCTCATCGATGTCGGTGAATTTGCGCCCGTCCACCGACAAAACGACGTCGCCTTTTTCAAAATCCCGGCCCCGGGCCGCCCCGTCGATCGGGGTTCTCTCGATCACCGGGTTGTCCAAGCCGGCGAACTTTTTGAAGGCCAGCCCGATGGAAGGATACGCCCGGCGCTCCTCCGCCTCGAGGCCGACGATGTAATCGGCCAGCGTCCGGGAGACCGTCAGCGATGATTTGCCCCGGGGAATTTCCACGGCCACGACGGTTTTCCCCGGAAGGCCGCTCATCTCCACGGTCCGCCGGTTGAGACCGAGATTGAAAAGGAGATGGCCGGAGCCGACGAGGACGACGACCTTCCGTTCCCCGCCGCCGCGGGCCTTGACCGCGTTGGCGGCCATGACCGAATCCCAGGCCGCCTGCCCCCGGTATAAGCCCTCGAACATCATCTCCATCCCGGCCCCCTTCATGGCCTCGGGCATTTCTTCCGACGAAAATATCGTCCGCATCAGCCTCCGGTGATCCTCGTTGGCCAGGTCGGGCTTCGGGACGATCGCCTTCTCTTCATCCGAAAGCGCATCCCAACCGGCCCGCCGGATCCGAGTGATGATCTCGCGCGGGGCGTTGAGGGCGTAAAGAGGGAGGCGGCGTTCCTTTATCAAGGCGAAGATCGGCCGGTAATAGGCGAAGTTCTGGTTCCAGGTCGTGTACCAACGGCCTTCCCGCAGGAAGGCGTCCTCGTCGAGGAGGCCGGCGCTCCACCGCGAAAGCGGCTCCTGGAAAGCGACCGGATACATCTCCAAGCCGACGGCCAAGGCGGGATCGCGGTCGCTCAGGGCCCGGAGGATTCGGGCTTGGAGCTCATGCATGGGCAGGGAATCGTGAGTTTCTCCCAGGAAGACGAAGGGAACGGCCCGCATCTCCTCGATCATCGTCTCGAAAGATACCGGGGCTCCCGTTTCCAGGGAAACGATCTCCCCGGCTTTCACTTCGACGGTCAGGTCCTTGAACCGGGGATCACCGATATGGAGAAGAAAGGAAGGATCGATCTCCTGTCCGAACAGCGGGGCCGCCAAGAGAATCGCCGTCACCCTCGCCAGCCGCGGCAGTATGCTTTTCATCATGGCCGTCTCCCTCCGTCTTTCGGGGAACCGCGGTCATGATAGCCCGGGAGACCGGCCCGGTCAATTCCGCGGCCAGCCTCAAAATTCAGCCGGCCGCCACGGTCGTTATTCTTCTTCCGTTTTGATCCGGCCTTCCTTGACCGCCTCGGCGATGATTTTCTGCTGGAGGTGGGCCGGCACTTCCTCCATGTGGGAATATTCCATGAGGAAGGAGCCCCGGCCGCCGGTGATCGACGTCAGCGTCGGCTCGAAATCTAGCATTTCGGACATGGGAACCGTGGCCTTGAGAATCCGCATCTGGCCCTTCTGCTCCATTCCGCTGACCCGGCCGCGGCGTCCGTTGAGGTTGCCCATGATGTCGCCCATGTAGGCTTCGGGCGTGTAAACCTCGACGTTCATCACCGGCTCGAGAATCGTCGGCTTAGCCTGCTGCATGGCCAGCTTGAAGGCCTTGGAGGCGGCGATTTTAAAGGCGATATCCGAGGAATCGACCTCGTGGTAGGAGCCGTCATAGAGGATGACCTTGAAATCCACGACCGGGAATCCGGCCAGGACGCCCTTTTTCTTGGCCTCGATCAGGCCTTTCTCGACCGAGGGGATGAAATTGCGGGGGATCGCTCCGCCGAAGATCTTGTCCTCGAACTCGAAGTCCTTGCCCCGCGGCAGCGGCTCCATCTTGATCCAGACGTCGCCGAACTGGCCGCGCCCTCCGGTCTGCTTCTTGTGCCGGCCCTGGACATCCGCCCGGCCTTTGATCGTCTCTTTATAAGAGACCTTGGGCGGCTTGAGGTCGATATCGACGTTATAGCGTTTTTTCAGCTTATCGGTGACGATCCGGACGTGCAGTTCGCCGCCTCCGGAGATCAGGAGCTGGTTGGTGTCGGGATCGCGCTCGAAGCGGATGGTCGGATCCTCCTCGACCAGGCGCTGGGACGCCTGGGAGATGCGGTCTTCGTCGGCCCGGGTCTTGGGCTCGATGGCGAACGAGATCGCCGGCTCGGCGAAGGTGATCGGCGGGATCATGAGGCCGCTCCCCTTGGCGGCCAGGGTGTCGCCGGTCATCGTCGCTTTCAGCTTGGCCGTGGCCAGGATGTCGCCGGCGACGGCCGCTCCGGCCGGCGCCTGCTCCTTTCCCTGAAGGAAGAAGAATCCGGAGAATTTTTCATCGGTTTCCTTGCCCGGGTTGACGGCCGCTCCGTCGGAAGGCATCTTCCCGGAGAAGACGCGCATCATCGAGATCCGGCCCGTGTACGGGTCGGAGATGGTTTTGAAGACGAGGGCGGCGAACGGCTCGTCCGGGGAGGGTTTCAGCGTCCCGGGGCGGCCGTTGATCGTCACCTCGATCTCCGGCCGGTCGAGGGGCGAGGGGAAAAGCCCGGCGACCCGGTCGCAGAACGGCTGAACGCCGATATTGGCCCCGCCGGCGGCCGCGAACACGGGGAAAATCTGCCGGGCGGGGATTCCGGCTTTCAATCCGGCGAGGATCTCCTCGGGCGACAGCTCGCCCTTGTCCAGGTAGGTCTCCATCAGTTTTTCGTCGCCTTCGGCGATCATTTCGACGAGCTCGCGGAACCGCTTGTCGGCCTCGTCCTTGATCTCGGCCGGAACGGGGGCCTCGGTGAACTTGCCGCTTTCGTCCTTCTCGAAAACATAGGCTTTCATCGACAGAAGATCGACGACGCCCTGGAAATTTTTCTCCTCGCCCAGGGGAATCTGGATGGGGATGGCCTGGCGGCCGAAGAACTGCCGGATGGATTCGAGGGCCGGGCCGAAATGGGCGTTCTCCCGGTCCATCTTGTTGACGATCAAAACCCGGGGGAGCTTGTATTCCTCGAGCATATCCCAGACTTTTTCCGTGCCGACCTCGACCCCGGCCACGGCGTCGACCAGGACGACGGCCGCGTCCACGGCCCGAAGGCAGGCCCGCGTGTCCCAGAGAAAGTTGGAATATCCGGGCGTGTCGACGACGTTGATCTTGGCCTCGCCGTGCTCGACGACGCAGAGAGCCGAGCTGATCGAGATTTTCCGCTCGATTTCCTCGGGCTCGAAGTCGGTGATCGTGTTTCCCTTGTCGACCTTGGTCAGCCGGTTGGTGACCCCGGCGTTGAAAAGCATGGCCGCGGCCAGCGAGGTCTTGCCGGCCGCTCCATGGCCGGTGAGGGCGAGATTGCGGATTTTGTCGGGCGTGTACGCTTTCATGCCTGTTCCTTTTCGGGCTCGTTCCGAAGGGACCGGGCCCGCGATTCGATTTCCGGATGGAAAGAGTAAGGGGTAATATACACGAAAACCGTCGTTTGGAACAAGCCGGTTGACAAGCCGCGCCGTGGAAAACGATAATGGCCGTTGACATGAAGATCCGGCGCGCCGCAAAGGGGATTTCGACGATTTTGGTTTTTGCCGCCGGCTCGGCCCTTGTCTTGTGGGCCGCGGCCCGCCCGAATCCTTCCTCCGGGGAGACCGCTCCTCCGCCGGCGGACCTGTCGGGGTACGCCCTTCCGTTGAAAAGCACCCCGTCGAAAATCGACTCGCCGCTCCGGCGGCTGATCCAAACCGAAACCGCGGCCGTCCGGACGGTCGTCGAAATCCGCGACGACGGCCGGAGGCTCCCCTCTCCGGACGATACCCGCTTCTTCGTCCGCCGGATCGAAGAGCTGGGCGGGACGGTGGAACGGACCTCGGGACGGCTGATCCAAGCTCTCCTGCCGCCGGAGTCGATCGCCTTCCTGGCCATGTCTCCCGGGATTTCCCGGCTCCGTCTTCCCTCCCTCCCCCAACCCGCGGCCGTCCTGTCCGAAGGCGTCGCCCGCAGCGGCGCCTATTCGTGGTTCGACCTCCCGTCTTACCGGTCGACGGCGAATCCCGTCAAAATCGCCGTTCTCGACTTGGGATTCTCCGGATACGCCGCCCTCATCGGCGGCGAGCTGCCGGCCGGGATCATCGTCCGCTCCTTCCGGGCCGACGAGGACCCGGAAGCCGGGCTCGTTCACGGCACCGCCTGCGCCGAGATCGTCCATGATATGGCCCCGGACGCCCTCCTGTACCTGGTCAATTTCCAAACCGACGTCGAGCTGGGCGCCGCCGTCGATTACCTCATCGCCGAGAACGTCGACGTCATCTCGTGTTCCCTGGTCTGGCCGGGAGCCGGGGCGGGCGACGGCACCGGGCCGATCTGCGAGATCGTGAAACGATGCGCGGCCCGGGGGATCCTCTGGGTCAACGCGGCCGGAGACGACGCCTTGAGCCACTGGCAGGCGGATTTCACCGACGCCAACAACGATTCCTTCCAGGATTTCGCCTCCGGCGACGAAATCCTTCAGTGGGCGGTCGCGGCCGGCGGGGAAACGCGGGCCGTTTTGACCTGGGACGATTGGGGGGAATGGAACGGGTCGTCCTACGACGCTCCGACCCGGGACTTCGACCTCCTGCTCTGGCGCTGGACCGGCGCGGCGTGGGAGCTGCTCGAATTCTGCGACGACTGGCAGACGGGCGAGGCCGGCCAAAAGCCCCTCGAACAGACCTCGTTGTGGAAAACCGGCAAAGCGACATACTACGGGATTTCGATCCTGAAATGGAACGCCGCCGGCGCTCCCCGCCTCCGGCTCATCGTCCAGGGCAACGCCGAGGCCGTTGAATACGCCGTTCCCGGCGGGAGCCTGGGCATTCCGGCCGACGCGCCCGGGGCGGTCGCTGTCGGAGCGACCGACTTTGAAACCGATGTCCTTCAAGCCTGGAGTTCCCGGGGACCGACGGCCGACGGCCGGATCAAGCCCGACTTGACCGCCTTCTCCCGGGTCTCGACCGCTGTCCTGGGCCCGCGGGCTTTTTCCGGTACTTCGGCCGCCGCTCCTCACGTCGCCGGCGCCTTGGGTCTCCTGATGGCCAAGACGCCGTTCGCTCCCGGCCAGCTCCGGACGATCCTGGAGGAGCGGGCCAAGGATCTCGGCGAGATCGGGCCGGACAATCTTTTCGGCCGCGGCCGCTTGAACCTTTACAAGAAAACCGGATCCTGATCCTGGACGGACGCCCCGCTAAAAGGTAAAATATTTCCGTTATGCCGCTGTATGAGTTTCAATGCAAGAAGTGCCGGAAACGGTTTGAAGCCCTCGTCCGCCTCGGCCGGGAAGCCGAGGTGGTCTGCGCTTCCTGCGGGAGCTCCGACGTCCGGAAGCTCGTCTCCGGCTTCGGGATCGGCGGCGGATCGAGCCGGCTGAAGGAATCCTCCGGCTGTTCCTCCTGCAAGGGAGGCACCTGCAGCACTTGCCATTGAAATGAGAATCGTCCGGATCGGCGTCGACACCGGCGGGACCTTCACCGACTTCGTCATCAGCAGAAACGGACGCCTGTCGACGAAAAAGCTCCCCTCGACGCCGGACGATCCCTCCCGGGCCATCCTGGAGGGTCTGCGGGAATACCTCGAGGCCGGGCCGGGCCTCGTCCTCATCCACGGAACGACGGTGGCCACCAACGCCCTTCTCGAGCGGAAAGGCTCCAAGATCGCTCTCGTCACGACGAAGGGATTCGAGGACATCCTCTCGATCGGCCGCCAAACCCGCCGCCTTCTTTACAGCTTGAAAGGCGAGCCGCGGATTCCCCTCGTCCAACGGGACTTGTGCTTCGGGATCGCCGAGCGGACGACCGCCGACGGAACCGTCGAACGGACCCCCCCGCCGTCCGCCGTCCGAACCCTCGCCCGGACGCTCGTCCGCCGAGGCGTCGAGGCCGCGGCCGTCTCCTTCATCAACGCTTACGCCGACGGGACAAACGAGGAGGCGGTCGCCGCCGAGCTCGAGCGGCGCGGCCTTCTCGTTTGCGTCTCCTCGCGCCTGCTTCCGGAATACCGCGAATACGAGCGCACGTCGACGACCGCGGTCAACGCCTTCCTGATGCCCGTCCTGGACCGGTACCTGGAATCGCTGGAAGGAGGGTTGGACAAGGCCTCCTTGTTTATCATGCAGTCCAACGAGGGCTACATCTCCCCCCGGAAAGCCCGGAAGGAGCCCATCCGGACCGCTCTCTCCGGCCCGGCCGGGGGCGTCGTCGGCTCGCTCGAGCTGGCCCGGGCCGCCGGATTTCCCGAATTCATCAGCTTCGACATGGGCGGCACGTCGACCGATGTCTCCCTGGTCGACGGGGATATCCGCCGGACGAACGAAAACACGGTCGGGGATTTCCCGATCCGCCTTCCGATAATCGACATTCATTCGGTCGGGGCAGGCGGCGGCTCGATCGCCCATATCGATTCCGGCGGGTCGCTGCGCGTCGGCCCCCGAAGCGCCGGCGCCGACCCCGGCCCGGCTTGTTACGGCCGGGGCGAGGACCCTACGGTCACCGACGCCGATCTCGTCCTGGGACGCATCGATCCCGATTATTTCCTCGGCGGCCGGATAGTCATCGAGCCGGAGCGAAGCCGGGCGGCGATCGGACGCCTGGCCGTCCGGATCCGGAAAACGACGCTCGAGACGGCCCAGGGGATCGTCGACATCGCCAACGCCAACATGGAGAAAGCGATCCGGGTGATCAGCCTCGAGCGCGGCTTCGATCCCCGCGAATTCGCCCTTCTCTCCTTCGGCGGGGCGGGCGGCATGCACGCGGCCGATTTAGCCGCCTCCCTCCGGATGAAAGCCGTTCTCGCCCCCCAAAACGCCGGCGTTCTCTCCGCATTCGGACTTCTCCTGGCCGATTCCATCAAGGATTACTCCCGCTCGGTCCTCAAGACCGTCGAGAAAGCCGACCCGGCCGTCCTCGAGCGCGGCTTCCAGGAGATGGAGAAGCGGGGCCGGCGCGACCTGGCCGAGGACGGGTTCGCGCTTCAAGCCATGTTCTTCGAGCGGTCGGTCGATCTCCGGTATCTCGGGCAGTCCTACGAAATCAACGTTCCCTTCCCTCCGGGCGGCTTCAAGTCCCTGGCCGAGGAGTTTCACCGCCTCCACGAAAAAACCTACGCCTACCGTCACGCCCGGGGTGTCGTGGAAATCGTGACTCTCCGGGTGAAAGCCCGGGGGGCGGCCGGCAAGATCCGTCTGCGTAAAATCCCGCCCCGTCCGGGGGCTTCGGCCGGAGACGCCGCGCGGAAAATCCAAGCCATTCATTACCGCGGCCGGGCGCACAAGGGCCCGGTTTACGACCGGTCGCGGCTTTCGCCGGGACTCCGGTTTGACGGACCCGCCCTGGTCGTGGACGAGGGATCGACGACGTTTCTCCCGCCGGGCTTCGCCCTGCGGGTGGACGGCTATCACAATCTGATCATCCGGAAAAAAGAATGAGAAAATCCGGCGACGCGATCGAGCTTGAAATCTTCCGGAACCTCTTCATCTCGATCGCCGAGGAGATGGGCGCGGTTTTGGGACGGACCGGCCTCTCCCCCAACATCAAGGAGCGGAAGGATTATTCCTGCGCGGTCTTCAACCGGCGGGGGGAGACCCTGGCGCAAGGCTCGCACATCCCGGTCCACTTGGGAGCCATGCCGCTTTCGGTCCAAGCCGCCCTCGGCGCTTTGACGTTCGAGGACGGCGACCTCGTCCTGGTCAATGATCCCTACCGGGGCGGCACTCATCTGCCGGACATCACGGCCATCTCCCCGGTGTTCGTTCGCGGTCGTCCGGCCTTTTTCACGGCCAACCGGGCCCATCATTCCGACGTCGGCGGCATGTCCCCCGGCAGCATGCCCCTGGCCACGGAGATTTTCCAGGAAGGCCTGATCCTCCCGCCCTTGAAGCTCGTTTCCCGCGGCCGATTGAACGAGGACGTCCTCAACCTCATCCTGGCCAACGTCCGCACGCCGGAGGAACGGCGGGGGGACCTGTTGGCCCAGATCGCCGCCTGCGAGAAGGGACGAGGCCGTGTCCTCGAGGCGGTCGAGAAATTCGGCTTGGACCAGGTCGAGCGATATGCCGGACTAATCCAGGACTATACCGAAACCTTCCTTCGAAAAACACTCCGGACGATCTCCCCAGGAACGTACGCCTGCGCCGACTTCCTGGACAACGACGGAATCACGGAAGAGCCGGTCCGGATTTCCGTCCGGATCACGGTCCGCGGCGGACGAGCCAAAATCGATTTTCGCGGTTCCTCCCCCCAAGTCAAGGGCGGGGTGAACGCCAACGCGGCCGTCACGATTTCGGCCGTCCTCTACGTCTTCCGGTCGCTCATCGAGGAGGACATTCCGGTCAACACCGGGCTTCTCCGTCCCTTGGAGATCGTCGCTCCGCCGGGGCTTATCATCAGCGCCCGTTTTCCGGCGGCCACGGCCGCAGGGAACGTCGAAACCTCCCAGCGGATCGTCGACGTCCTTCTCGGCGCCCTGGCCAAGGCCATGCCCGGCCGCATTCCCGCGGCCAGCCAGGGGACGATGAACAACATCGCTCTCGGCGGGATCGATCCCGTCCGGGGACGGAGCTTCGCCTACTACGAGACCCTCGGAGGGGGGATGGGAGCGAGCCGCGAGCGGCCCGGGCTTTCAGGGGTTCATACCCACATGACGAATTCTTTAAACACCCCTCTCGAATCCCTGGAAAAATATCTCCCCCTGAGAATCCGCGCCTATTCCCTCCGTCCCGGTTCCGGAGGCGCGGGCGCCAACCGCGGGGGAGACGGGCTCGTCCGCGAATACGAATTCGGCGTTCCCACCCGGGTGACGATCATGTCCGAGCGCCGGGTTTTCCCTCCCTACGGTCTCGCCGGCGGCGGGCCCGGACGGCGGGGGCGGAATATTCTCATTTCCAAGGGTCGCCGGACCGTTCTCGGCTCGAAAAGCGACGTGACGGTCCAAGCCGGCGATGTCATCCGCATTGAAACGCCCGGGGGAGGCGGCTACGGCCCGCCGGCCCGGAAAAAGGAATCCCGATGAAAAAACGCCTCCTCCTGGTTGCGGCCGCGGTCCTGGTTTCGGCCGCCGCCGCCCCGGCCGAATTCTATTTCGGCGCGGCGGGGATCTACTCCGCCCCCCTGGATCAGCCGTATTCCTCCCGGTTCGGCGCCGGAATCTCGGCCGGATGGGTCTGGAGTCCCCGGTTCGCCGTCGAGCTCGGCCTCGGCTGGCGGCCCTCGCGCGTGACCGGCTCGCTCGAGGGGCTCAGCGACGGAACCCTGCGCGTCTTTCCGCTCGAGGCCTCCCTGCGGGCCCGCCTGCCCTTGGGCTCCGGATGGGTCCTGGGTGGAGAAGCGGGAGCGGGTTGGGCCTTTCATTCATTCTCGCTGAGCGACAACCTCCGGGCCGCTTGGGAGGCGCTCGGAATCTCCATCAAGGAATCAGCCGACGGCGGCCCGGTCGTCCATCTCGGGATCGGGATTGAATACCTCCTGACGCCCCGCTGGTCCTTGGAGGCCGGCCTTCGGTACACGCGGAGCCGGACCAAGGGGACATGGTCGATCACCGACGAGGCCGGCGGTCTCGTCCAATCCGGAACGCTGGAGAAGCTGAAGCTCGACGCCGTCTCGCTGACGTTCGGCCTCAAGATCGCCCTTTTCGGGGCCGGAGAATCTCAATAACGACGGCGCCGGAGGAAAATCCTCCGTCCGCCGCCGGGGAGCGTCCCTCATGACCCGTATTCTTCGCTCGGCCGGCGCGATTCTCGCCCTGCTCGTTTTCCCGCCTTGGATCTCTCCCCCGTCGGCGTTCCCGGCCGCCGCCCCGGAAAACGATTTCATCCGCGGCGTCTGGCTTCATCCCGGCCAATTCGGGCCGGACGAAACCGCGGCTGCAACCGCGATGGGCGCGGTCTTCGAGGCCTACGTCCGAGCCGGGATCGACTCCGTCTTCATCATGGTGAAGTCCCCCTCCGGCCATGTCTATTTCCGGAGCTCGGCCGGCGTTCCCGATCCCGCCTACGCTTATGACTTTTTCGGGCTTTTCCTCCGCGAGGCGCGGCGCCGGAACTTGACCGTCCACCCCTGGTTCTGCGTCTTCCCCGAGAGCGCCGGAATCGGCGAAGCCGGGCGCCGGCCGGAGTGGCTCGTCCAGGGACTGAACGGCGAGACCGCCGGCTCGGTCAATCCGGCGATCCCGGAAGCCCGGGCTTATGAGCGGGGACTGATGCTGGAGCTTCTCCGCAACTACCCCGAGGCGGACTGGATCCATCTCGATTACATTCGCTATCCCTGCGAGCCGACCGAGCCGTTCTACGGTTTCGACAAGCGAAGCCGGGACCTGTTCAAAGCCGAAACCGGGGCCGATCCCCTCGAACTGAAGGCCAAGGACACCGGGAACATGATGTGGGCCGAATGGCTGCGCTGGAACAGCCGCCGGGTGACGCTTTTCATCCAGGAGCTCCGGCGGGAGACGCAAACCCTCGGCCGAACGGTCCGGATCTCGGCGGCCGTCTTTCCGGACGCCGCCGCTTCCAAAGTCCTCATCGGGCAGGACTGGGCGGAATGGGCCCGCTCGGGCCTGGTCGACATGCTTTGCCCGATGCTTTACACCAACGAGGTGGAGTTGTTCGAAACTTACGCCCGGGAGGCCGTCGCCCTCCGGACGGAGGGGTGCCGAGTCTGTCTCGGGATCGGGATCGGAACGTCGCACAACCGGAACACCCCCGAAGGCATGGCCGGACAGATCGAGATCGGCCGGAAGGCCGGAGCCGACGGGGTCGTCTTTTTTTCCGGGAACAGCCTCGGCGAGCCGTTTTTAAAACGGCTGGAAGCCGACAGGGCCGGAAGGGAATGACGGCCCGAGGCCGGCCGTGTCCCGAAGGGATTGCTCCAGAGAATAGGCCGGAGCCCACCCCATCTCGCGGCGGATTTTATCGGTCGCGTAGGCCCGGTCGACATTGACCGTCCCCAGGGGCCTCAAGCCGGGGTTGAGGCCCAGGGCGGTGAGCGCGCGGATCAACCCGTCCGTCGCCCGGAGGATGCTCCCGGGGACGACTTTCACCGGCCGCATCAAGCCCATGGCTTTTAAAAGCACCCGGGTGAACTCCGGCATGTCGACATCGTACCCGTTGACGATATAACGCTCGCCGTCTCGGCCGGCCGAAAGCGCCGAGACGGCGGCCCGGGCGACGTCGCGCACATCCACGAAGCTGTTCCGGGCGGGGATCATCGGGACCGCGGGAAGATACTTCAATCCGCGGAGAACAGCGTCGAGCCGCCGCGAACCGGGACCGATGAAAACCGAGGGATTGAGGATGATCCGCCGGATCCGGCCGGCCGCCCGCTCGAGCTCGAGCTCTCCCAGGCGCTTGCTGTATCCGTAGGGATCGATCCGCCGCTTTCGCTCCAGATCGGGAATCAGGCTCTCGTCAGCCGGAGCGGGAGGCACCGGCCGGCCGACGGCCGCGATCGAGCTGATGTAGATGAAATTCCGGCAGCCGGCGGCGGCCGCCGCCTCGAGCAGGCGGCGCGTCCCCAGGACATTGGACCGGTACAGGTCCGGGGCGGCCGACGGCTTGAAGGAAACCAAGGCGGCGGCGTGAATGACCGAGGCGGCCCCCTCCAAGCCGGCGGCATAAGTCTCCGGCCGGTTGAGATCGCCCCGGATCATTCGGACGCCCGGCAGCCCCTCGAGGCCGGAAGGCGTCGGGCGGGGCGTGCGGACAAGAAGCCGGATCCCGCCGTCCGGATTCAGATCGGAGACGGCCTTGACGATGTGCCGGCCGAGATGGCCGAAGCCGCCGGTGATGAACGTCGCGGTCACGGCGCCCCTTTGGGAAGCTTCGCCCGGCGCCGGGTTTCGGCCGGTTCGGTCATGAAAGGCCCGGCTGGAGCTCAGCGGGAATAAAATTCGCGGATCTTGTCGACGACATAATCCTGCTCGTCCGTCCTCAGCTCGGCATAGATGGGTAAAGCCAGGACTTCCTTCGACGCTTTTTCCGCGACCGGAAGATCGCCCGGACGGTAGCCGAGCGAGGCGAAGCATTTCTGGAGATGGAGCGGCAGCGGGTAGAACACGGCCGTTCCGACTCCGTTTTCTCGAAGAAAGTCCCGCAGACCGTCCCGGTCGGCCGCCCGGATCACGTACTGGTGGAACGTGTGGTAATCCGCCGCTCCGGAAAATTCATGGACGGCCGCCGGCGGGACGACGGCCCCCTCGGCCTGAAGCCCCGTCTCGGCAAACTTGCGGTTGTAGGCCGCGGCCAGGGCCCGCCGCTTCTTCTGCCATTCCGGAAGATGGCGGAGCTTGACCCGGAGAACGGCGGCTTGGAGGGCGTCGAGACGGAAATTACCTCCGACTTCGTCGTAAAAATAGCGTTCCGTTTCGCCGTGGGTGCGGAGCTTGCGCAGCCGGCGGCCGAGGCCGGGATCGTTCGTGAGAACCATTCCGCCGTCCCCGAAACCGCCCAGGTTCTTGGTCGGGTAGAACGAGAGCGTGCCGGCTTGTCCACAAGCGCCGGCCTTCCGGACGCCGGACCCGGAGGGATAATCGGCCCCGATGGCCTGGGCCGCGTCCTCGACGACGGCCAGGCCTTCGTCCCGGCCGAGGGCCAGGAACGCATCCATGTCGGCGCATTGGCCGTAGAGGTGAACCGGCAAAACCGCCTTGACCCGGACGCCGGGCTCCCTTTTCCGGAACGCGGCCAAGGCGTCCCGGGCCCGGAGGGGGTCGAGGTTGAACGTCACCGGGTCGATGTCGGCGAACACCGGCCGGGCGCCGAGACGGGCGATCGTCCCGGCCGTCGCGAAAAACGTGAACGGCGTCGTGAGCACCGCGTCGCCGGACCCGACCTCCAGGGCCATTAGGGCGACGAGGATGGCGTCCGTGCCGGAGGAGACGCCGACGGCGCGGGCCGTTCCGCTGAGGGCGGCCACCTCTTTTTCCAGAGCCTCGACCTCGGGACCGAGGACGAATTGCTGGGAAGCGATGACCTCAAGCACCTTGGCTTCGATTTCCGGCTTGAGGCCGGCGTACTGGGCCTTGAGATTGAGAAGGGAGACATTCATGACAGGACCTTCTTCAATTTGGATTTTTCGATGAGCAGCTGCCCCTGGTAACTGACGTAATTCAAAAGAATCATCACCCGGTCCCGGTCCGAAAGGCTCTTTTTAAAAACACCGCGCAGGCCCTTCCACGGTCCGTCGGCGACCTCGATCTCGTCGCCAGGGGACGGCTCGACCCCGTATTTCTCCAGCTCGATCAAGCCGCTGATCTCCCGGGATTGGAGCTCCTCGATGAAGCGATCCTCCAGGGGCACGGCCCCGGCGTCGTTGCCGACGACGCGGCGGACGCCCCGGGTGTATTTCACCAGCTTGAATTGTTCAGGGTATTCGAAGCGGAGAAAGACGTAACAGGGGAAAAACGGCTTGATTCGCCCGCTCGACTTGAAGCGCGGGCAATAGAACGGAAAGCCCGCTTCCTGAAAAAGGCGCTCGACTTGGAACTCCTTCTGGGGTTTCGTGCAGAGAACGAACCAGCTGACCATGCGCGCTCGTTTCCGTCCGGAAGCGTCCTCTTCCCTTTCAGAGCCTGATCGCGGCGGCCAAGTCGACGGGCGTCTTGGGTATGGCTTTCCCCAGGATCCGCCGGCCGGCCGCGGTCACGAGGACGTCGTCCTCGACCCGGATTCCGCCGAACCGCCGCCAGGATTCCAGCTTGCCGTAGGCAATGAAATCGGCGTGTTTTTTTTCGGCCTGCCATAAATCGATCAAGGCGGAGATGAAATAAACGCCGGGCTCGACGGTGACGACGAAGCCGGGCCTGACGGGCTTGGCCAGGCGGAGGCTTTTAAGGCCGAATTGCCCGCTCCGCTTGGTCGCCTCGTCGTAGCCGACGAAATCCTCGCCCAGGTTTTCCATGTCATGGGCATCGAGGCCCAATTGGTGGCCGACGCCATGGGGGAAAAAGAGGGCGTGGGCGCCCTCGCGGACGGCGGCCTCGACATCGCCCTTCATCAATCCGAGCTCCTTCAGGCCGGAGGCGATGGTCAGGGCCGCCGTTTCGTGGACGTCCTTGAAGGATCGGCCCGGACGGACGGCGGCCACGGCGTTTTCGTTGGCCGCCCGGACGATCTCGTAAACATCAAGTTGCCGCGAGGTGAAGTTTCCACCGACGGGGATCGTCCGGGTGATGTCGGAGGCGTAATAACACGGCGACGAGGCTCCGGCGTCGACGACAAGCAAATCGCCTTTTTTCAACCGGTGGATGTGGGAATGGTTATGAAGGATCTGCCCGTCCCGGGAAAGAATGATCGGGAAGGCGAGGCCCCGGCCGCCGGCCGCGGCGATCCCTTCCATCCGGCCGGCGATGTCCATCTCCCGGACGCCGGGCTGGGCCATCCGCATGGCTGCGTCGTACATTCGGCGGGTCGTGAAAAGGGCCGCTTCGATTTCGGCCACCTCCGCTTCGCTTTTAACCTCGCGCTGGGCGACGACCGCCCGGATGAAATCGATCGAGACGGCGGCCGAAACCCGGGCGGGCTTGAGGCCCAAGAGGGATTCGAGCTTTTGGAGATGCTCGGCCCGGTACGACGGAAGAAAATGGATTTTCCGTTTCTTCCGGGCCGCTTCCTGGAGGACGCCGGCCAGGGCGGCCGCCGGCCGTGTCAACCTTACGCCGACCGAGGCCGCCCGGTCTTTCATTTTCGGCAGGTCGCCCATCCAGATGACGGCGTTGATGTCGATGTCGTCGCCGAAGAGGATCTCCTTTTGTCCGTCGACGTCCAGGACGGCGGCCAAGCCGGGCGTGTCCAGGCCGAAATAATAAAGGAAGGTCGAGTCCTGGCGGAAGGGGTAGGCGTTGTCGGCGAAATTCATCGGGCTTTCCTCGTTGCCGAGGAAGAGAGCCAAACCGGATCCCAGGCGTTTTCTCAGGAGGCGGCGTCTTTGCGTGTAGGTCTTCGCGTCGAACATGGAGGACTCCTTCATCCGGGCGGTTCCGCTAGCGTTTTCGAATTTCAAATGTATCAGACCGCCGGGGCGGATGTCAAAAAACGGCCGGGGGAGCGTCGTCCCGGTGCCTCCGGAACACGTCGTCGAATTTGTCCGCTGATTTCCGGAACGCCTGGAGGACCTCGGGGTCGAACTGGGCCGGGGAACAATCCGGCCCTCCTTCCAGGATGGTCCGGACGGCCGTATCGTGGTCCAAGCCGCTTTTATACGACCGCTCGCTCCGCAGGGCGTCGTAATAATCACAGAGAGCGACGATTCTCGCCTCGGGCGGGATTTCCTCCCCTTTCAGGCCGGCCGGGTATCCCGATCCATCCCACCGCTCATGATGGGCGAGGGCGACGGCCGCCGCCTCCCGGATGCGCGGATGCTCGGAGGCGGCCAGGATCCCGTAGCCGATCCGGGCGTGCGTCCGCATGATCTCTTTTTCGTCGTCCGTGAGAAGGCCCCTTTTCAACAGGATATCGTCGGGGATACCGATTTTCCCGATATCATGGATGGAGCTGGTGAAGGCGATCGCCTCGACATAGTCCAGCGGCCGGCCCAGGGCCTCGGCGATGATCCGGGAATAGAGGGCGACCCGGGCGACGTGGTTTCCGGTGCCCGCGTCGCGCGATTCGACCGCCCGGGCAAGCCGGACGATCAGCTCGTTGCTCATCCGTCCGACCATCGACAAGGCTTCCGCCAGCTCTCGCGTTCTCCGCCAAACCGCCGCCTCCAGCGTTCCCTCGTAGGATTTCTCGATCTCCAGGAGTCCGCTGATTTTTTCGTTGATCCCGTTACGGGTGAACAGGCCGATCAATCCTTTTTTCCCGCCGCGGCGGCCGAGGTCCCCGCCGCCGGCGAAATGGCCGGCCAAGCTGGCGTACTTGACGTCGAGCTGGCGGGCGGCGGCGGCGAGCTTCAGGAGATACGCGGCCAGAAAGACATAAGCCGTCATGAAATAAAAAAGCGCCGGCCCCAGCCAAAGGTGAAACCGGGCGAACAGAAGATACGAGGCGGCCGTGATTCCGGCCAAACCGGCCGCCCAGATCCAGGCCGCCGTCCGCTCCGGCGTCCGGATGAAAAGCGCCAAGCCCAAAAGGGCGGTCAAGAACGCTCCCAGCCATGCGGCGGGGAGGGGAAAATCGCGGATTTCCGTCCCGTCCAGGAGATTGTTCAGGGCGTTGGCTTGGATCTCCACGCCCGGCATTTCCTGCCGCGTCCCGCTGAACGGCGTGGCCGAGCGGTCCTGGAGGCCCGCGGCCGTCGCCCCGACGAGAACGATCTTCCCCTTGAAAAACGATTCCGGGACGCCGCCCGACAAGACATCGGCCAAGGAGATCCGGAGAAACGTGCCCGGGGGGCCGTAATAATTGATCCGGGAATGATCGGTCTGGAAGAGGCGGCCGGCCGCGCCGTCCGGCCGAAAATCCGGCAGGGGGTTGCGCCCCGCCCAGGGGCGCCCGCCGCGGAACATCCCGTAAACGGCCGCGCTGAAGGAAGGAACCGGACCTCCAGGGCGGGATATGGTGTGAAACAGAGAACGGGAGATCTGGTCGATCCCGCGCTCGATATGGACGTGGCCGACCTGCGTCCCGGCCAGCGGACCGGCCGGGAGAACCAGGTTCAGCGCCTCGTCGAAATAACAAGCCAGGACCACCCGGCCGTTCCTTCGGACGGCCTCCGCCAACCGCTCGTCGCCGGCCGACGGCTCGGCCAGGATCAAATCGAAGCCGACCACGGCCGCTTCATCCAGCTTGTCCAGAAGGCGGGCGTACACGTCCCGATCCAGGGGCCAGCGCCCCAGGACGCCCAGGCTCCGGGCGTCGATCCCCACGAGAACGATCGCCTCCGACGTCGGCCGGCTGCTCCGAACGCGGAAGAACGCGTCATGCGCCCGGATGTCCCAACTGTCGAAAACGCCCAGATAATCCGCTCCGAAGAAAAGAAGAAGACCGGCGATGACCGGGATGAGCCGGCGTCGAGAAAGAAACGGGATCGATCCGAACGGCGGGAGCCGGGACCTCCGGTGCGTCGCCATGGGATTTTCTAGATCAGGAGGACCAGCAGAAGGGCGATCGCCGGAATCAGGCAGAGGAACCGGAACACGCCTCCCTTGAGAACGCGGAATGTCCGGACAGCCGAAAACGGACTTTCCACGCCCGAGGGAGCGACGGCCGCGACCCGGGCGCGATAGAGGCCGGCCTCGTCCGGCATGAGGAAGGCGATTTCCGGATCGGGAGAAAGGCGTTCCTCGACCAGTCCGAGAAAACGATCGTCCCGGGCCAACTGGAACCGGTAGACGATGCCCGGGCCCCTGTTTGTGCAGGTGAAGAAGACCCGGCGCCCGTCGATATCGGGCTCGGACAGGAGGGGCGCGTCCGGAAGGGCGATGATCTGGAAACGGCGGGGCGCGGTAAAGGCACTCTCCCGCCCTTGACCGTAAACGGCGCTCGCCCGGAGCCGGTAGAATCCGGGGGAAAGCGCCGGAGTGCGGAACACGGCCGCGGCCAGGTCGGTCCGGTCGACGACGAGGCGGTTGAAATCCTCATCCTCGGCGATTTGGAGATGGTACCGGCCCGTCCGGGGCGGCTCCGGCCAAACGACGTCGATGAACGTCGCGGTGAACATGGCGCCCTCCACGGGGGACGATGGTTCGGGGGGCAAGGGAATCCCGACGCGCACGGGCACCGGCGCCGATCCCGGCCCTTCCAGTCCGTCGGCGTCGATGGATTGGGCGATGAGATAATAGGTCCCCTCGTGCAGGAGGCCGTCGAACACCGCGGCTTCTTCCGGACGGACGGCCGCCTGAAGGATGATTTCGCGCCCCTCCACGTCCCGGGCGAGAAAGACGCGGTAACCGGCGGCCTCCTCGACCTTGGAGAACCGGAAGCGGAGCGGAGGAAATTGCTCTTCGGCCGGAATATCAAGAACGGCGGGAGGCGGCGGGAGCTTTCGAGGCTTTTGGGGGGCTTGGTCCTTGTGGACGATCGTCCCCTCCCCTTCCCCGACGATTTCCAGGACGGCTTGGGCTTCGACGCCGATTTGGCCCTGGAGCGTTTCGGCCCGCGTCGTCTCCGTTTCGTCCAGGCCGACGCGGAAGACCGTCCCCCGGGCTGCGGCCACGGCCGAGGGCGTCTTGACTTCGAAGCGGGACGACCGTCCGGTCACGTCCTTGATCCGGGCGACGGCTTTTCCGGCTCCGAGGAGTATCCGCTGAAAGATGTTCAAATCGTCGATCTTTTTCGTCACCAGGACGGTCAAACGGGCCTCCGGCATCAGTTGGAGGGTATTGCCGCCGGCGAAGGAAATGAAAAGCCCGCCGTCCCCGCCCGTTTTCAGTTCATCGCCGGAATGAACGACGTCGCCGGGACGGAGGGGCGTCCATTCCTTGTCTTTTTTCGCTCTTCGGACGGCCTCGCCGACAGCGATGGTCACCGTCCCTTCATCCTCGAATCCGCCGATGTATTCGAGGGGGATGTCGATTTTCTGTCCGGGAAAGATGAGGTTCGGGTTCGCCAGGCGGTTGAGAACGGCGATTTTCGGCCAAACCGCCCGTTCGACCAGGTAGGCCCGGCAGATGTTGTTGAGCGTGTCTCCCTTGACCACGGTGATGGCGACCAGACCGGCGTCCTGGGCCGCGAGGACGGCCGTTCCAAAGAACCACAAGGCCGCCGCGGGCAGGCGGATCGTTTTCATGATCGGGCGCCCTCCTCTTCGCGGGGAAAAAGACAAAATACCGGCTTCCCCGATCTGCATAACCTTGTTTTAATCATAGCGCCTGCGGGAAAACGAGTCAATATCAAGCCGGAAGTATGTCATATCAATATTGAAATTGGACTGGGCCATTCAGGCCGGAAAGCGGCAAGTCAACGGAAAACCGCTCCCTTTGCCAGGGACTGAGAGGGCCCCGGACGCTTTGGGTGATCAGGGCCTGATCCCGGAAGGCCGGCCGGGATGTTCCGGCCGCGGGTATTCAGGCGGCTCGAGAAGAAACGCGGTTTTCGGCTCCGGCCGCCCGCGAGACGAGCTTATCGATCCGAGCCGAGCCGAGCCTCTGGAAAGAACGGAAGACGCCGGAAGAGACAGCCGGAGTTCCTCCCCAAAACCGAAAAGCGGGGGCTTGATGATCCCGAAAGAAAGAGGCCGCGGCCTCGTATATCTTCAAGGGAAAAAATGGACGGTTGGTAGCGGGGGTTGGATTTGAACCAACGACCTCCGGGTTATGAGCCCGACGAGCTACCAGGCTGCTCTACCCCGCAGACATCGGCATTATAACAAAGATTCATTTTTTGTCAAAATGATTTTCCGTCCGCCCCGCGGCCGGGGCGATCGCTTCGTCCGAATCCTAAACGGTCGGGAAAAAAACGCTTTTCAGCCAATCGCCGACCGCCCGGGCCAAGCCGGCCCGGGATTTTCGGAACGCATGGTCGTCCTGGAAGGCGGCGATCGAAGCGCTTTTCGCCTTGCGTTCCTTCAGGGCCCGGTAGAGGGGCAGCGCGTTGCGCTCGACCTTGTTCGTTTCGTCGTCCCAAGCGCAGACAAGCAGGATGTCCTTGCCGGCCAGGGCCGGGGCGATTCGGAGGAAATCGAGATTCGGGTCCAAGGCCGCCGGGCCTATGTCCGCCCATTCCCGCGGAACGGCGCCCTCGGCGAACCTCACCGGGCCGGCCGGGGCGGCCATGGCCGCGTATGTCTCGTCGACGATTTTCCTCATCTCGGGATTCCGGGCGTATTCCCGGAGGAATTCCCCGTGATCCGTGCCGGCGATGGAGAAAACGACGCCCACCTCCGGGCGGCCGGCGGCATAAGCCAGGACCATCCCGCCGCCGTAGTCGTAGCCGCCCAAGCCCAGGCGCCGGGCATCGATCTTGAACCGGAGGATGTTGTCGGGACGGTTTACGAAATAAAAGGCCGCCTCGATGTCCTTCAAGGTGTCGGCGAAGCTCCATTCCCCTTGGCTCTCGAACGTCCCGCTGTAGTTGAAGGTCAGGACGTTGATCCCGTTTTTAACCAAGGCGGCGCCCAGGCCAAGAACATCCGATTCGTTTCCCGGCAGGCCGTGAAGGAGAATGACTGTGGGAAAGGGCCCGTCTCCCTCGCAGACGCGGAGGCGGCCCGAAAGAAGAACGCCGCCGCGGTCCAGGACGATGTTGAAAACCGTCGCGGCCTGAAGGACCGCGGCGGATAAGAGCAGCGTGAAAAAGGCGAATCCCACAGCCGCGATCCGGCCTTTTCTTTTCATCAAGCGCATGTCGTGTTTCCTCTCTCCGGCGATGATCGACCCCACCCGGGGGAATTCCATCCGGCCCGGACGACCCGGCGCCGCCGGATCCGGCCCGGCCCGGCCGCCGGAGCCTGTTCGGCCGCATCCCGCGTTCCTCCCGGCGCGATGATGCCGCGAGGTCGGGATACGCCTTCGTCGCGATCCCGCCGGGCCGGGCCGCGAGGATCATCATCGATCCTCCTCCTTGTCGGGCTTCAGCCGCATCTCGGAAGGGCGGCGACTCCACTGTACCCCGGCCCGGCCGTTCCGTCAAACGGTCGCATCGCGCGGTCTGAAATCCAGCCCCGCCCGCCCGCGGGCGCTCGAGAGGCGGCGAGTACTCCTCAGTTGCTGATGAAAGGAAATGGTTGACCAGGTTCCGATATCAAGGAAAACGGATATCGGGAAATGGAGAACCAGGTTCGGAATGGATTCGGAAGAAGCGGAGGGATTGGGTCTTGTATCCCGCCGGTTTTGTTTTATAATTACGCCCGCCATGGCCGCAGATATTGTGTTTTGGATTCTGGCCGTCGTCAGCGCGGGAGCCGCCGCGGCGATGATCATTTCCCGCAACCCGGGACACAACGCCCTTTTTCTCGTCCTGTGCTTCTCCGCCTTGGGCGGCATCTTCGGCCTGCTCGACGCCCCCTTCGCCGCGGCCGTCCAGATTCTCGTCTACGCCGGGGCGATCATGGTTCTTTTCATTTTCGTCGTAATGATGGTCGATCCGCGGACGCCGGCTCCCCCCGAGCGGCGGAAACGGGCGAAAATCCTGGGCCCGGCCATCGGCCTCGTCCTTCTTTTTGAATTGGGAACGGCCGCCTGGGGGATCCTGGCGAATTCCAACCGGAGTCCGGCCTCCGGTCCGGGCGTCGCGCCCGCGGACGTCGGCCGCCGTCTTTTCACGGAATTCGCCTATCCGTTCGAAATCACGTCCGTTTTGATCCTGGCCGCTTTGGTCGGGGCCGTTGTGCTGGGGAAAAAAGAGGAGCCGGAGTCTTGAGCCCGGCGGCCGTCGTCGGCTTGAGCCTCGTTCTGTTCGTCCTCGGGGTCATCGCCTTTTTCGTCAAGCGCGACCTCCTGACCCAGTTCATGGCCGTCGAAATCATGCTGAACGCCGCCAACCTCGCGTTTCTCGGCTTGGCCCGGGGGTCGGCCCGGATCGACGCCCAGGTCATCGTCTTTTTCGTCATGACCGTGGCCGCGGCCGAGGCGGCCGTCGGCCTGGCCATCATCCTTCACCTTTACCGCCGCCGGAAATCCATCCGGACGGACGAACTCGACAAGCTGAGGGGTTGAAGGATGCCGGCCTTCGTTTTCATTCCTCTCGCCCCGGCCGTCGGCGCCCTGGTCCTCTTTCCGCTCGGCCGGCGGCTGTCCCGCCGGTCGGTCTCGACGCTGGCCTGCGGGTCGGTCGCCGCGTCGTTCGTTCTGTCCGTCGCCGCGGCCCTTTCCGGTTCCGGAGTCCGCATCCACCGGCTTTTCACCTGGATCCAAGCCGGCGGCTTCCGGGCCGAAGCGGCTTTCCGCTTCGATCCCTTGGCCGCCGTGATGGTTCTGGTCGTCACCGGCGTCGGCCTGCTCATCCACGTCTATTCGGCCGGCTACATGTCCCGGGAGCGCGACTTCGGGCGGTATTTCGCCTGTTTGAACCTCTTCATGTCCGCCATGCTCCTTCTCGTCCTGGCCGACAACCTGGTCTTGATGTTCGTCGGCTGGGAGGGGGTCGGCCTCTGTTCATATCTCCTGATCGGCTACTGGTTCGAAAAACCGGCCGCGGCCGACGCCGGCAAGAAAGCCTTTCTCGTCAACCGGATCGGGGACGCCGGCTTCCTTCTGGGAATCCTCGTCCTTTGGTCGGCGGCCGGAACGGTGTCGTTCGCCGGCCTTTCCGAAGCGGTCGCCTCCGGAGCGCTCGCCCCTTCGGCGGCCGCGGCGGCCGCCGTTCTCCTGTTCATCGGGGCGACGGGAAAATCCGCCCAGATCCCCCTCTATGTCTGGCTGCCCGACGCCATGGAAGGCCCGACGCCGGTCAGCGCCCTGATCCACGCCGCGACCATGGTCACGGCCGGGGTGTACATGGTCGCCCGGTTGAACCCGCTTTACGCGGCCTCTTCCTCGGCGTCCGGGATCGTCATGCTTGTCGGGGCCTTGACCGCCGTCTACGCCGGAGTCCTCGCCCTTGTCCAAAACGACATCAAGCGGGTCCTGGCTTATTCCACGATCTCCCAGCTGGGATACATGTTTCTCGGCTGCGGCGCGGGGGCTTACGCCGCCGGCATTTTCCACCTGTTCACCCACGCCTTTTTCAAGAGCCTTCTTTTCCTGGCCGCCGGAAGCGTCATCCACGCCCTGTCCGGCGAGCAGGATCTGCGGAAAATGGGCGGGCTTCGAAAACTCCTGCCCCGGACCTATCCCGCCTTTCTCGTCGGCGCCCTGGCGATCTCCGGCATCCCCTTTCTTTCCGGATTTTTCTCCAAGGATGCCATCCTCCTCACCGCCTTCGCCGGCGGACACGTCTTCGCCGGAATCCTCGGCCTGGCCGGCGCCGGGCTGACGGCATTTTACATGTTCCGGCTGGTCTTTCTCGCTTTTTTCGGGAGCAGGCGCTTCTCGGCCGAGGTCGAATCCCGCCTCCACGAATCCCCGGCCGTCATGACCCGGCCTCTCCTCATCCTAGCCTTTTGTTCGATCGTCGCCGGCTATGTCGGCCTCCCGGCCTTGTTCGGCGAACGAGCGAACCTGTTTTTCCGGTTTCTCGCCCCAGTCGCCGGAACACCGGCCTCCGGGCACGCGGGACCGGGGGCCGAGGCCGCGCTGCTGGCCGCCTCGACCATCTCGGCCCTCGCCGGCTTGTTCCTCGCGTATCTTTTCTACGTCCGGAATCCGGCCCTCCCCGGCCGGGTTTCAGCCCGCTTTCCCGGCTTCCACCATCTTCTCCTCCGGGGCTTCGGCGTCGACGCGCTTTACGAGACGGCCCTCCTCAATCCCCTCCTCCGCGGGTCGAAGGCGGTTTACCGCCGGTTCGACCTGGGGGTCATCGACGCGGCCGTGAACGGGGCGGGCGGAGCCGCCGGCCTTCTCGGAAAAGCCCTCGCCCTTCTCCAGACGGGATGGGTCAAGGATTACGCCCTGGCCATCCTCCTCGGGGCCGTCGCTTTCCTCGGAGTCCTCCTCTTCTGACATGAACATCCCGCTGCTGAGCCTGATCACCTTCCTCCCGCTGGCCGGGGCGATTCTCCTCATCTTCATCCCGGCCGCCGAACGGCGGCGCCTGTTCGCCGCCGCCCTGGCCGTCACGCTTGCCGTCTTCGTCCTCGCCTGCCTGCTAGCCGTCCGTTTCGACGGACGCGAGGCCGGGCCTCAGTTCGTCGAGAAAAGCCCCTGGCTGGGCTATGGGCTCGGCTACCACCTCGGGGTCGACGGCCTCAGCCTCTTTCTCGTCCTGCTGGCCGCTTTTCTCACGCCCCTGGTCGTCTGGGCCTCGGTCTCGTCGATCCGCGACCGGTTGAAGGAATATCTCCTATTCCTGCTCCTCCTGGAAACCGGGATGATCGGCGTCTTTCTCTCGCTTAATCTCTTCCTCTTCTACGTCTTCTGGGAAGCGGCCCTGATCCCGATGTATTTCTTGATCGGCGTCTTCGGCGGAAAACGCCGGCTCTACGCGACCACGAAATTCGTCCTCTTCACGATGGCCGGAAGCCTCCTGATGCTGGCCGGCATCTTCGTCCTTCACGGAGCCTACGCCCGCGCAACCGGGACATATTCCCTGGACATGTTCGACTTGGGCCGGATGGTCCTCTCCCCTTCCGCCCAGACCTGGCTCTTTCTCGCCTTCGGCCTGGCTTTCGCCGTCAAGGTCCCCCTGTTCCCGTTCCACACCTGGCTTCCCGACGCCCACGTCGAAGCTCCGACCGGGGCTTCCGTTCTCCTGGCCGCCGTTCTCCTCAAGATGGGCGCCTACGGATTTCTCCGCTTGGGTTTTCCCCTCTTCCCCGAGGCCGTCGCCCGCCTCGCTCCGGTCCTTTCCGGGCTGGCCGTGGCCGGCATTATTTACGGCGGGTTCATGGCCCTCGTCCAAAAGGACATCAAGGCGCTCGTGGCTTACTCCAGCGTCAGCCATATGGGGCTTATCCTGCTGGCCGTGACGGCTTGGAACACGGTCAGCCTCCAAGGCGCGATCCTCCAAATGATCAACCACGGCCTGAGCACGGGACTGCTCTTCTTCGGCGTCGGCGTCTTGTACGAACGGACCCGGGCCCGGGGCGTCTCCGACTTCGGCGGCGTCGCCCGGAAGATGCCCGTCTTCGCCGCTTTGTTTCTCATCGCCGCGCTCTCGTCCCTCGGCCTTCCCGGACTCAACGGCTTCGCCGGAGAGATCCTTTGCCTGAGCGGCGTGTTCGCCGCGGATAAAATCCTGGCCGCCCTGGCCGTCACGACGGTGATTCTCTCGGCCGCTTACCTCCTGGGCATGTACCGGAAAGTCTTTCACGGCCCCGTCGCCTCCGGGCGCGTGGCCGCTCTCCGGGACATCGGCGGACGCGATCTGGCCGTCTTCCTCCCCGTTATCCTCCTGATGTTTTGGATCGGGCTCTTTCCCGGGACCTTCCTGAAAAAGATCGAGGCGACCGCCGTCCGGTATGCCGACGCCCTGCAAAACCGCCGGACCGCATACGTCCGGGTGGACGGCCGTCCCGCTTTTCCGGCGATCGTCTCCGGAAGCGGCGGCGGCGAGGAAAAAGCGCGATGAGCGGACCGGTCGTTCTCGCCCCCCTTCTCTTCCTTGCCGGCGGGGCGGTTCTCGTTTTGCTCCTGGGGACGCGCCGCGGCGGAGGATCGAATTCCGTCCAAGCCGCGGTCTCCGTCGCGGCCGCGGCCGCGGCCGGATTCGCCGCCGCCCGCCTCTGGGGCCGGCCGGCCGAGGCGTTCGGGGGGCAGCTCCGATGGGATGAGCCGGCGCTTTTCCTCGCGTTCCTCTATCTTTTGGCGGCCGTCCTGGCGATCCTTCTCGGGATGCGCTTCATCGTTCTCCGCCGGATCCCCCGGGCGGAATATTACGGCCTTCTTCTCCTGGCCGTCTGCGGCCTCATCCTGATGACGGCCACCCGCCACCTGCTCGTCGTTTTCCTCGGCTTGGAGGTGTTTTCCATCTCCGCCTATGCCTTGACCGGACTGAACCGGCGGGACGACGGTTCGGCCGAGGCGGCCGCCAAGTATTTCCTGACCGGATCCTTCGCCTCGGCCTTTTTCGTCTTCGGCTTGGCCCTGCTGTTCGGAGCCTCCGGCACGCTCGACCTCGACGCCGCGGCCGCCGGGCTCGCCGGAACGGGGGCGGTTCCCGCCCTGGCCGCGGCCGGATTGATCCTGGTTCTCTGCGGGCTGGGCTATAAAATCGCCGTCGTCCCGTTCCATATGTATTTTCCGGACGTCACCGAGGGCGCGCCCACGCCGGCCGCGGCGTTTTTTGCGGCGGCCCCGAAAGCGGCCGGATTCGCCGTCCTCCTCCGGATTCTCTTCGCCTTCGCCCGGGCGGGGATCGGGGCCGGGCCGATCGCCTCCTTCCTGAGCGCGGCCGCCGTCGCGACGATGATCCTCGGGAATTTCGCCGCCCTCCGCCAGCGGAATCTCAAGCGCCTCCTGGCGTATTCCGGCATCGCCCACGCCGGATACATGCTGATCGCCGTCGTCTCCGGCGATCCGGCCGGGCTGTTGTTCTACCTGGCCAATTACCTGTTCATGGGGGTCGGGGCCTTCGCCGCGGTCATCGCCCTGGCCGGGCCGAAGCGCGAAACGCTCGAGCTGGACGACTACGCCGGACTCGGCCGCCGGTCGCCCTGGGCGGCGGGGATCTTCACCGTGATCCTCATCTCCCTGGCCGGGTTTCCCCCGACCGGCGGTTTTTTGGCGAAGTTCTTCGTCTTCAGCGCGGCCGTCCGGGCCGGCCGTCTCGGCCTCGCCCTCGTCGGCATCGCCGCCAGCCTGGTTTCGGTCGCGGTCTACCTGCGGATCGTCCGGGTCATGTTCATGAAGGAGCCAGAACGGGAGATCGAGGTCGACACGGAAAATTACCCCGTCTACCTCGCCTTGTTCTTCTGTCTTTACGCCGTCCTCCAGCTCGGCCTCTTTCCGGGCGGCGTTATGACCTTCCTTCGCGGCGCGGTCGCGGGCTTTTAATCCGTCGGGAGTCATGGAATGGATGATCTGATTCAGCGTCTCCGCAAAGAGCACCAGGCCGTTTTCGGCGTCGAACCCGCGGTCGTCGCGTACGCCCCCGGGCGGGTCGAGATCCTGGGCAACCACACCGATTACAACGAGGGCTTCGTCCTGTCGGCAGCCATCGACGCCGGGATCGCCTTCGGTCTCTCGCCGGCCGACGAGGATGCCTGCACCCTGCGGGCGGCCGACTTCGGCGAGAGCGTTCGTTTTCAGGCCGTCAATCCGGGACGGACGGACCGGGAGCGCTGGTCGAACTACCCGCGCGGCGTCCTGGCGTTCCTCCGGGAACGATACGGGTTCCGTCCCCGGGGATTCCAAGGAACCTTCTGCGGCGATATCCCGGTGGCGGCCGGGCTTTCCAGCTCGGCCGCCCTGGAAATCTCCTCGGGCCTGGCCTTTTCGGCTTTCCACGGAATCGTCGCCGAGAAGCTTGCCCTGGCGAAAATCGGCCAGCGGGCCGAACACGAGTTCGCCGGCGTGCGCTGCGGCCTTCTCGACCAGATCTCAAGCCTCTTCGGCCGGGAACAGGCTCTCGTCTTCACGGATTTCCGTTCGCTCGAAGCGGACACCGTTTCCCTTCCGCAGGGGACGGCTTTCCTGATCGCCGACACGGGGGTCAAGCACACGCTGGTCGACTCGGAATACAACGAACGGCGCCGGCGGTGCGAGGAGGCGGCCGCGGCGTTCCGCCGCATCCTCGGCCCCGGGATCGCCGCCCTCCGGGACGTGACGCGGGCGGACATGATGAAATACCGGGACCGCCTGGATCCGGATGTTTGGAAAAGAGCCGCCCATCCCGTCGGGGAAAACGAACGCGTCTTGACCGGGGCCGAAGCCCTCAAGCGCGGAGACGCGGCCGCCTTCGGCCGCCTCATGTTCGAATCCCATGAAAGTTCCCGGAAATATTTCGAAAATTCCTGTCCCGAGCTCGACGCCTTGGTCGAGGCGGCGGGGAAGATCCAGGGGGTTCTCGGCGCCCGCCTGAGCGGAGGGGGATTCGGCGGCAGCGCCGTCGTCCTGGTCGAAAAGGATCGGTCCCCGGCGATCGCCGCTTCCCTGGCTTCGGCTTATGCCGCCGCCCGGGGCCGCCGCCTCGAGCCCCGGATCGTCCTTCCGTCGGCCGGCGCCCGGCTCGTCACCTGAGCGCCGGGAGGCCGGGACGCTCCGGCCCGATCCGGATTTTTCCCCAGGCGAAGCGGCAAGCGGCCGGCCGACCGGCCTCCGAGCCCGTCTTCCTCCCCGCGTCCCGTCAGACCGCGCGGAGTTTCTTCATGTCCGCGGCCGAAGGACGGTTCGGGATCACGGCCACGGTCTTGCCCCGGTATTCAAAGACTTCCTTGTCGTCGTTGTTGATCTCGCCGATATGCTCGGCCCGGACTCCCTTGGCCCGGACCGTTTTCAAAATGAGATCGACGTCCTTCTTGGCGACTTGGACGACCATCCGCGCCTGGGTTTCGCAAATCAGGATTTCCTCGGGCGAGAGGTTCTTTTCCTTCAGCGGGACCTTGGAAAGATCCACCCGGGCCCCGAAACCGCCGTACCGCGCGGATTCGCAAACGCCGGCCCCGACGCCGGCCGCGCCGAGATCGGAGCACGCCCGGATCTTCCCCGTGCGGAACGCGGCCAGGGACGCTTCCATGACCTTGCGTTCCTCCCGGAACTGGGCGACGGCCGGCTTCATTTCCCGGACCAGCCCGGCCCGGTAGAGGGTGTCGTTGCCGTCGCTTCCCGTCCGGCCGATCAGGATGATCTGGCTGCCGGCGGCCTTCGCCGGCTTGGTCAGCGGCCGGGACGTGACGAGGCGTCCCATCACCGCGACGACGACGGCCGGGACGATATCCGAAAACGACGTGGAGAACCCGCCGCCGACGATGAAGACATCCATGGCCCGGCACATGTCCTTCAATCCCTTGACCATCAAGTTGACCCGCTCTCCGCTGGTCATCTCCCGGCACTGCCCGCAGGTGCATTTCCCCTTGAAGCCGCACGGGCCGACGATGACCTTCTCGTCCAGGGGTTTGGTCCCGATGAAGTTCATCAGGAAAAACGGCCGGGCGCCCATGGCCACCACGTCCCGCATGGATCCGCCGGCCCCGGTGGCCGCCGCGTCGTACGGCCGGGGAACGCAGGGAGAGCAATGGCTCTCCATTTTGCCGACGAACATGCCCGGCGTGCCGGGAAACTTGAAGGCGGCGGCGTCGTCGCCCGGGCCGACGACAAGCGAGCCGGGGAACAGTTTGCCGACTTTTTTATTCAAGGCATCGATGGCCTTGAAATCGATGGCCTTGTCGATATTGTGGTGGAGATGGACGAAGAGCGCATGCATCAAGGCTTTTTCGATGTCGTTCATGAGCGGGCCTCCTGGACGGTTGGATTCTTTCGCGGATTGCGCGGCCTCCATGTTACCCCATCCCGACGGCGGTTGTAAATCGGGTTGCCCGGGATTCATAATGCCCCCCTCGAAACAACCCGGCACTCCACCCCAGAAGACGTTTTCACCGGGCGGTGACGGGGCATCATGCGCGGAAGCCCTGAAGCCGAGGCGCATGAGCGGGAGTTTTCACGCCGACTTGACGCTCCGATTCAGGCCGTTGACAGGCGGGGCCGGCGGCCGATATATTCGTTTCATGAACGACCGCGCCCCGCTTCTATCCCGGGCGGTCCGTGGGAAAAAAGGCTTCCGGACGGCCGTCTTTGTCCTGGTCCTCGCGGCCGCGGCGGCCGGGCCGGCCGCCGCCCAGCAAGCGGTCATCCTGGTCCGTCACGCGGAGAAAGCCGACTCCTCCAAAGACTCCGCCCTGTCGGAGGCGGGCCGGGCCCGGGCCGAAGCCCTGGCCGTCCTCGTCGCTCCCCTGGAAATCACGGCCGTCTATGCCAGCGAATACCGGAGAGCCCGGCTGACGGCCGAGCCGGCGGCCGCCGCATTAGGATTGAAGGTTCAGACATACGCCGCCGGCGACGCGGCGGGGCTGGCGGAAAGGCTCCGGACCCGCCATGCCGGCGACACGGTCCTCGTGATCGGCCATTCCAACACGCTGCCGGAATTGATGCGGCGCCTCGGCCACCCGTCCGAGGAAATCATCGCCGACGATGATTACGGCAGCCTCTTCGTCCTGCTCCCCCAAACCGGCGACACGCCGGTCGTCGTCCGGCTCCATTATTGATTCGGCGGGGAGGCCGGCCCGGCCGAGGCGGCCGCCGGACGGATTCCGGGCCCGTCGAAAACCAGTTCCACCCGCGCGATGACGGCTCCCTCGAGGATCCTGTCGACGACGTCCATCCCGGAAACGACCCGGGCGAAGACGCGGTATTCGCGGTTCAGGCGGTCGTTGTCGACGGTGTTGATGGAAATCCGGGCGTCGCCGGCGTCGCGGCCGCGGGTGGAGACGCCGACGGTTCCGCACGCGTTCGATGCCCGGCCCGTCTCGTCTCGCCTGAACGGGCCGTCTCCCGCGTACTCGTCGGTCCGCGGGCTGGCCTCCCTGGATGAGGAAGCCGGGGACGGCGCGGTGGAACGTGAGGCCGTTATAATAACCATTGGTCACGAGGGCGGCGATCCCTCGATTCCTCAATGATATAAATTGATCGATGCATTTCCGTTTGTTATACTTTTATTTAGAGGGAGGCGGAACGGTTGATGAGAAGAAATTCCGCTCGCAACCGCGGCAAGGTTCTCGTTCTTATCAGCAAACGGGACAAGCCGGATTTCATCAATAGACTCATCCCCTTTCCCGCCTCGTTGAGAGTCGTGGAATCCAGAAATCGCTTCCCGTCTCAAAGCGGTTTTTCGCTTGTCTTTCATGTTTGTGATTATTCTTGTTTGACGCGGAATTGTCTTCGTTCTTTTATTTCTCTTCAGAGGTTGAACACCCCCATTGTCGTCCTGAGGCCGGCGATTTTTTCGAAAGCCGCGGGCTTTTCGAAAAGTTTTTTTCTCACGTTCTTCGACGACAGCGTCTTGTCACCCCGGCAGCGGGAGATGAAGGAAACCTGCGAAAGATCGCGTTATTATGGATGGGGCCAAGGGCGGCTTCATCCCTCGGATCCTCTCCATAAAGTCCTGCTCATTCAGAAAGACGTCGTCGAGAATCCATGGCGGAATCATGATCTTGCCGGCATTTCCAAGCTCATTCATCGAAGTCCGTCTTGGACCTCATCAACATTCAAAGAGTTGACCGGCGTCTCTTTATGCCGTTTTGTCATCAATAATCGCTTTTGTTATTCCTTGTGGAAAATTCTTTCGTCGGACAAGTCAATAAAAGAAATCGCGCTCGACCTCGGCTACCGCCCCCTTTCCTTCAGCGGCCGTTTTCGTTCCCAGTTTGGGATCAGGCCGTCGCGGGTGATAAATAAATACGCCTATCTATCACGGGGGGGATCTTCCTCAATTAAAAACATGCAAATAAAAAAATAATCGATCATATTATCTTTTTTATCGGCTTATTTCCCTTGAGAAATCGGATGATTTGCTTATATATGAATATACAGGTGAAAAATGGAAATGGGGAGACATCTTGTGCAAATACTTACTGCGTGGGTTATTGGTTCGCGCCCTGTAACACCTATGATTGGCGATGTGAAAATTGCTGGCCTTGCAAAACGTCTTGTTTTTATCAAGCCGTTTATATCGTCTGTACGGACAACGAGGGGAATCAATGGTGGTTGCAGCGGTGCATAACAGGGTTTTGCCACGGATATTCTCCGCTTTCGAATTATCAATTGAAGCAAGGAGACGGGAAATGAATAAACGATTTTTATTCGTTTCGTTTTTGCCGATGGTCCTTTGTTTCGCTCATTCCCAAAACTTGATTCTCGAACGAGAAATCGACCTCGGCTTCTTTCTCAAACCTCATCAGGCTCATCTCGTTTTCGCCGCCTCGGATTCCGCGGGAAACGTATTCATCACGCAGCGGGGAAACGACTCGTTCCTCAAACTCGATCGGGCGGGAAAGGTCGTTTTAAGAGCTCCCCGCCGGAATGAAGGAGAGATTATCAAGTTCGATATCGACGGCTACGGCAACTCTGTTTGCGTTTTTTCGGGAAGACTGGAAGAAGGCAAGTTCCGTCTTCCGTTGGCTTGGTACAACGGATCCACCGGGGAGAAGTTGAAGGAAATCAACCTGGGCGAACGATTCTCTTTTATCGCCCATCTGAGGATTCTCAGGCCGAGGGATCTCATCTTGGTCAACGGCATCGCGAGTGAAGAAGGCTTTAGAAACGACTCTCTTCACCTCCTCGATTTCGACGGAAACCATGTGAATTCCTTTTCCCCCTTCGGGAATCAAGGATTGACGGTAGAAGCCATCCTCGAAAGAAACGGGGATTATTTCGCCTCTTCCCCGCAATTTGATTCGACGAACCGAATTGTTTTTCAAGCCTTGCCTGAAATGAAGCTGATCCGATATTTCGATTTGGCAGGAAACCGTTTGGGAGAAACGGATTGGGCCGAAAGAGATCATTTTTTACTGCACTCGGGGAATATTTGGTTTCAGGGCGCGGAGGGTTTCCGCGTGGTCGAGAAAAAAGGAAATCAATATGTTCCGACAAACGTTAATATCAGGGATGCCGATGGGGCCCGCGTTCCCTGGCATCCCGTCGCCGTCGATTCCTATGGAAATATCTATTTTCTCGGGGGGAAAGACCTGCAATCGCTGATCATCTACGCTTTGAAATAAGATTCGTTGATTGCTGGAGGCGCTACGACAATAATTAATTAGAGTGCCCGGGGGAGCGGATATCAAGTCCGCTCCCTCTTCATCTCGTCATATGAGAGCGTGAACGATGAAGAAAACGCTTATCAATTTATTATCTCCTCTCATGATCGCCGGCCCTTTCGTTTTCGGGCAAGATATTCGTCTCATCGATAAAATTCCCGTCTCTCAGCAAGATTGCTTGATAGAAGCGGATGATGGAATCGCGGTCCTGCCCAACGGTTCCTTTATCATCTGCGACACGCGGGCCGGCAATTTCAAAATATTCGATAAAAACGGACGATTCGTCAAAATCTTCGGAAGACGGGGGAACGGACCGGATGAATTTTCTTACCCGACGATTTTTGATTATTCCGACAATAAGCTATTGATTTCGAATTCTGAGAAATATCGTATCCTTGTTTATCATGTCAATGAGGATCTCGAAATTAAATTAGGAGAAGAATTCTTCGGTTATTGCTGTGACGCCAGGATTTTCCCGGATCATTATTTATTTTCGGGGTCGAAAGCGGATCCCGCCGGCAAATGGTATGAAATCTATCTCTCCTATCCGCGACAAAAGAAACATTCGTTTTTATTGACGCTCCAGGATTTATTCAATATCTCTCCCAACGCGGGTCAGCCTCAATTGGCGGAAAAAGCAAGCATGGGCGTTCGCTCGTATTGTGATTCTCACGGAGATCACGTCTATGCCGTATGGGAAGGGCTGTTAAGCGTCATACGGGTGGACACGAAGACGAATAAACAGTACCGGTTTGGGAATAAAACGTCATTATATACGGCGCCGGTGGCATCAAAGGAACTGATTCAGGCAAAAAAAGAGCGGAATTTGAAAAAGCATTTTAAGATCCTTTTTAATTATTCCATAATTCGAAAATTATTTGTTACAGATCGTTATATCGGCATCGTGTATATGAATTATGACCGCGAAATCGATCTATTGAATCCCATCGTTCAACTATATTCATTGGATGGGAATTTCATTATGGAGAAAAAGCTGGATCAAGTGACATATCCCCATATGCTTATGTCATTATATTACGATAAAAAAACGAATGTCTTATCCGCGCTGTCCCTGAAGATCGACGACCAAGCCGAATCTCATTATACGTTATTGAAATATCAAATTATTTAATGAGAAAATCGCCGGCGCGTGTGCCGTGACGTTCACGATTTGAAATCGGAGAGACCACGGGAACGAAGACAAGCTAAGGGAAGCGGTCATGTAGGGCAGAACTCACGGCCGTATTTTTTTACACGCCGGAGGCGTGTGAAAGACACGGCCGGAGCGGCCCATAAGCCGGATTCTGTTCCCGGCGCCGAAGCGCCGGGGACGGTCATTTTTCTCGCCCCGCGGTTGCCCGCGGGATCCAGCGGCCGACCCGCCCCCGGGACGGGCGATCCCATGGGGGGCACGTTTGGCCTTGCTCCGGGTGGGGTTTGCCCTGCCCCCGATGTCACCACCGGGGCGGTGAGCTCTTACCTCGCCATTTCACCCTTGCCCTGGCGGGCGGTGTGTTTTCTGTGGCACTTTCCCTCCGGTCGCCCGGGGTCGCCGTTAGCGACCACCCTGCCCTGCGGAGTCCGGACTTTCCTCCCCCTCTTCCTTGACGGATTCGGGAGCGACCGTCTCGTCCACTCCGGCCGTGATCTTGATTCCGTACTGCTCAAGCTTTTTATAAAGGTTCGAGCGCGGCGTGTCAATCTCCCGGGCCGTCCGGCTGATGTTCCAGCCGTTGGCCTCGAGCTTGGCCAGGAGGAATTCGCGCTCGGCCAAGTCGCGGAAATCCTTGAGCGACTGGACCTTGGACGCATCGGGAAGGACGACGCCCTTCTCCCCGCGGATCTGCTCCGGCAGGTCGCTCTTCTCGATCCGGTCGCCCTCGGTCATGATCAACAGCCGCTCGACCACGTTCCTAAGCTCCCGGACGTTTCCCTTCCAGGAGCAGCGGGTCATCACCTCGACCGCCTCGGGGGAGAACGTCTTGACCTTGAAGTTGTTCTCCTCGGCGAACATCCGGGCGAAATAATCGATCAGGACGGGAATGTCCTCGCGCTTCTCGCGCAGCGGGGGCGAAGACAGGGGCAGGACATTGAGCCGGAAATACAGGTCGCTGCGGAAGAGATTCTTCTCGATCTCGGCCTTGAGGTCTTTGTTGGTGGCCGCGATCACCCTCACGTCGACCTTGGAGATCTTGTTTGATCCGACCTTCTGGACCTCGCCTTCCTCCAGGACGCGGAGGACCTTGGATTGGGTCTTAAGGCTCATGTCGCCGACCTCGTCCAGGAAGATCGTCCCTCCGTCGGCCAGCTCGAACTTGCCCGGCTTTTTCTCGGTCGCCCCGGTGAAAGCCCCTTTCTCGTGGCCGAAGAGCTCCGATTCGATGAGCTCCTCCGGGATAGCCGCGCAATTGACTTGAATGAAGGCTTCCTTGGCCCGGAGGCTCCGGGCGTGGACGGCTCGGGCGATCAGCTCCTTGCCCGTGCCGCTTTCCCCGAAGATGAGGACCGTGGCGTTGGTCGGAGCGACCGCCTGAATGTCCCGCCAGAGCTTCTTCATCAGGGGGTGGTTGCCGACGAGCTCGTACCGTTTCTCCGCCTTGCGCCGCAGATCCAGGTTTTCCCGGGCCAGCTTGTTGCGATCCAGCGCGTTCCGCAGGGTCAGGAGGATGCGGTCCCGGTGGAGCGGCTTTTCCAGGAATTCGAACGCGCCGAGCTTGGTCGCCTCGACCGCCGTCTGGACCGTCCCCTGTCCGGAGATCATGACCACCTCGGGCGGGAAGGGGCGGTTGCGGATCTCCTTGAGGATCTCCAGCCCGTCCCGGCCCGGAAGATGGATGTCCAGGAGGACGAGGTCGAGGCCGGGAATCTCGTCGATCGCCTGAAGGCCGGATTCGCCGTCGGCCGCCTCGTAAAAGATGTACCCGTCGTATTCCAAAATCATCTTCAGCGACTTGCGGATGTTCTCCTCGTCGTCGATGACCAGGATGCGGGCTTTGCGGTCAAGCTTCATGCGTTTCGCCTCGATCTCAGGCCGATTTTAACACAGGAGCCTCCCTCTCCGGAAACGCGCCGGCGCCTCCTCTTGAAAGTCCCCTCTCTTCGGGCCCGCCCCGGCAGGAATTTTACAAAAAACCCGTCCCTTGTAAAAAATCTTCCCGGCTCCCTTCCGCCCCGGGCGCCGACGGCGGGCGGAAATTCTTTTTTCCCACTCCCCAAGCGCTCGAAAACCCTGCTTTCCGCGGATTCTGGAACCTCCCCGTTTCGGTCCGCGGCTCCGTCCGCCGGCCAACCCGCCCGATTCGCGAGTCAAGACAACCGCCGTCTGATCCGCTGAAGATAAAAACGAAAAACGGGTTTAATGAAAGGCGGATTTGAGAACGCCCGCCGCGGGGCCGGGCGTTCAACAATCCGCTCCTCCGGCGGGCGAGACTTTGGAAGGATGACAAGCCCCGGCTGACACAAAGATTGCTTTTTCTCTCCGCAAGGAAAGGATAAAATAAACCCGAGCGGAGACATGATCGAAAGGAAGGCGGAACGGCGGCCGGCGGCCATCCAAGGGGCGGCCCTCCTCCTTCTGGCCGGCGCCGCGACGGTCCTGCTTTTCCCCCCGCTCGTCCGGCCGGCATCCTCCCCGCAAAAACAATTCACCCTGGACAACGGCCTGCGCGTCTTCCTGCTCGAGCGGAATTCCGTTCCCCTGGTGAACATCGTCGCCGGAGTCAACGCGGGTTCCAAGGACGAAACCGACGAAACGTCCGGCTTGATCCATCTGCTCGAGCACTACATCCTTTTCCGGGGAACGGACGTTCGTTCCGGAAGCGAGATCGCCCGGGATATCCGTAGCCGCGGAGCCGTCTTCAATGCCCACACCGGCCAGGACGCGGCGTTCTTCGACCTCACCCTGCCCGCCGAGCACTTCCTCTTCGGCCTGAAAAACCAGAAGGAAATCCTCTTCCGAATGAAAATCGAGGAAGAAGGGCTGAACGCCGAAAAAGAAGTCATCGGCGAGGAGATCCGGCAGATCGAGGATGATCCGTTCCGCCTGGGCCAGGCGCTCGTCTTCCAAAATCTCCTGGCCGGCCATCCCTATGGACGGCCCATCTACGGCGACCCCGGATGCTTGGCCGATCTCACGGCCGGGGATATCGAGCGCTTCTACAAGAGGCTGTTCGTTCCCAACAACACCGTCTTGGCCATTGTCGGAAACCTGCCGGTCGACGAAATGGAAGCCCGCGTCCGGGAGGTCTTCGCCGACGTTCCCCGGGGGGAGGATCCTCCGCCTCCGCCGGAATTCGCCCGCCCTCCTTCGAAGACGGTTGAGATCGAGCGGGAGCTCGACATCAGCGAAGCTTACCTTTTCGTCGGCGTCCTCGGCCCTGATTACAACGACCCGGGACAGTACGCGGCCGACGTCCTCACCCAGATCCTCGGTCAGGGCATCCACCCGATGATGACCGTCGCCCTCAAGAACAGCCGCCGGGCGGGAGTCAACTCGGCGCATTTAAGCTACATCGCCTTGAAGCGGGCCGGAGCTTTCGTGGCCTATATCACCCTGGAACCATCCAAGATCTCGGTCGCCAAGCGCGAGACGATCACCTTTCTGAAGGGAGTCCGCAGGGAGAATTTTTCCCCTCAGGATGTTCTGATCGAGGACCGGGCGGCCGCCTTCGATCTGCTGGAGAGCGCCAAGAATAAAATCCGCTTTCTCGGCCAGCAGGCTTGGGAAAGCGGTCTCGGCCTGGCGTCCTCGATGGCCGCCCATATGCTCCTCGCCGGCACGGAGTCGGAAATCGACTACCTGGAGAGGATCGCCGCCGTGACGTCGGGCGACCTCCGGAAGGCCGCCGGCGCGTCTTTCAACCGCGACGCCTTCGTCATCGTCTCCATCGTCCCCCGAAAGAAATGAAATCCTTCCCAAGGCGCGCATCCTCCGGCCGGCGGCCCGCCCGCCCCTGGTTCCGGTTTCCGGCGGCCGCCCTCCTCGCCGCCCTCGGCGGATTCGCCGCCGGGCCCGCATTCGCCGGAGCGCAGGCTCCCATCCTGAAGAAGGTTCTGCCCAACGGCCTCACGGTCATCACCCAGACGGACGCCTCCTCGGCGATCACGGTCGTCGAAATCGTCATCGGCGGCGGGGCTTCAGCCGAACCCGGCGGCCGGGCTGGAATCGCCCATCTCACCGCCCGGCTGTCCGTCAACATCCCCGACGAGACGACCAGCCGCGACTTCACGGTGAAAGCCCTCAAGAGCGGGATGGGCGCGCGCGACGACGACGCCGTCATCCACCTGGAATTTCTAACGGAGTTCGCCGAGCCGATGCTGGCGACGATCGCTAAGATTTTCAACCGGCCGATCTTTTCGGACATCCGGATGAACCGGCTCGTCGAATCGATGGAGCACCAGCGCCGCATTCAGATCGACGACGCCCGGTACGAATCCCACCTCGTCCAGCGGGAGACATTCTTCGGCGATTCCGCCTATGCCGGCGAGACGCTCGGGACGGAGGAATCGCTCCGAGCCTTGAGAGTCCGGGACGCTCGGGATTTCTACGAGCGGCTGTTCGTCGCCGGCAACATCACCATTGTCGCCGTCTCCGACCTGGCGCCCGACGCCCTCGGCGCTTTGATCGAGCGCCATTTCGCCTCCCTCCGCCCGGGAGCCCCGCCGCCCCCCCCGGCCGCTCTCGTCCTCAAGGATCCCCCCTACCCGCCGAGGATCGTCATAAAAAAGCAACAACAGAGCGTCGTCTCCTGCGGCTTTATCCTGCCGTCGATGAGCCGCCGGGACTACGTCCGGATCTCCCTCATTGAAAACGCCCTCGGCCGGGGCGTCGGCTCGCGCCTGTGGACGCTGCGGGTCGATCAAAAGCTGGCCTACAACGTCTTTGCCCAAGCCTTCTTTTTCCGGAGGGCGGGGCTGTTCGAAGCTTACCTCGAGACGGACGCCCCAAAAACCGCCTCGGCCCGGGAAGCCCTGGCCGAGGTTCTCCGGGACTTCCAGGAGCGCGGCTTAACCGCCGAGGAGCTGGAAGCCGGCCGGGCCATTCTGTGGTCCGGCTTCCTCCGGGCCAACGAGACCAAGGCAGCCCGGGCGACGACCCTGGGCTGGTATGAATCGATGGGACTGGGAGCGGATTTTTTTACTCATTTCCGCGATGAGCTCTATTCCCTGACCCTGGATGAGGTCAACGCCGAGATCCGTCGGCTCATGGATCCGGCCCGGGCCTCCTGGGTCACGGTCGGTCCCGAACAATAATCAGGGGATGCATCCCCTATTGACGCCAGCGAAGGATCGGCGGATACTTGCGGAAAGGGAGGCCAGCCATGAACATCGCGATTTGCGGGCTTGATTGTTCCGTTTGCCCGGCTTACGTCGTCCACCAAACGGGGGACGCGGCGCTTCGGGAGAAAACGGCCGAAGAGTGGAAGAAGCAATACGGCGCGGAGATCACTCCGGAGATGGTGGATTGCGCGGGCTGCACCGTCTTGGAGGGGCCGCACATCGGCTACTGCTTCGAGTGCGAAATCCGGAAATGCGGCTTGGAAAAGAACGTCGCGAATTGCGCCCTGTGCGACCTCTATCCCTGTGGCGTCGTCTCCGCCTTCATCGACAAGGTCCCGCCGGCCAAGGCGAACCTTGAAAAAATCCGGGCCGAGGCTGGAGCCGTGCCTTCGGCCAAGACCGGAGTCGCGGCCAAGCCCCGGGGAAAGATCAAACCCAAAGCGAAACCCAAGGGGAAAGCCAAGGCGAAACCTAAGGTCAAGCCGAAGCCAAGGGTCAAACCCAAAGCCGCGGCCAAAGCCAAGGCCATGGCGAAGCCCAAAGCGGCCAAAAAGCCGATGAAAAAGGTCAAGCCCAAAGCCAAGGTTAAAGCCAAGGCGAAATCCAAAACCAAAAAGCGCTGAACGGCGGCCTTTTTCCTGATCTCCGTCTCTACCGAGACACCGTCGCGCCGGGCCTCGATGTCCAAGCCGAGGGCGTCCTCTTGAGTCCGGGGCAATACTCCCAGGACGGATCTCGTTGCATCGTCAGCCCCATCCGGGAGTCGACGGGGAGGACGGATTCGGCGCTTGGGGGGCTCGACGCTGACGCTTGGGACGAAAACCGTCTTTGCGCGGCCAGCGACGGACAGTCTCCCGCCCGATCCGAAGGCCTTCCTTTTCCGCCGGCATCTCGACGAAGCGGCGGTTAACAGCCCTTGCCTCCATCGAGCTTTACATCGGCTCAAAGTGATCATCTCCTTTGTGGCAGCCTCCCCTCGGAAGGGGACATTTTCGCTTTGCTATCACAAATTTGCGGCCCGGCGTTTTCCCGGCGGCGCAATTCGGTTATAATATTCTTTCGACTTCCTCAAATCGAAAACCAATCAAAGGAGACTTGCCCGTGTCCTTTCCGGAATCCCTGCTTTCCCAAACCACCCGGTCGATGGGCGTTTCGTTCATCCGGGAGATGATCAAGGCGACCAAGGGGGTCGAGGGGATGATCTCCCTGGCCGGCGGCCTGCCCAGCCCCGATTCCTTCCCCAAGGAACAGCTCGCCTCGCTTTTCAAGGAAGTGATCGAAAAGGAAGGGGCCGATGTTCTCCAGTACGGACCGAGCGAAGGGGACGATTTTCTCAAGGAGCAGATCCTCCGGTTCGAGAAGGAGCCCGGCGTCCTTAAGGAAGAGCTCCTGATTACGGACGGCGCGACCAACGGCATCTATTTCTTCACCCGGGCGGTCATCGATCCCGGCGACATCGTCATCTGCGAGGGGCCGTCGTTCAACGGCACGCTCGTCGCGATCGAGGCCTGCGGAGCGGAGCTGGCCGCCGTGGGCATGGACGAGGAAGGCCTGCTCGTGGACCGCGTCCGGGAGACGATCCTCGCCCGGAGGAAGGAAGGCCGGACCGTCAAGTTCATCTACACGATCCCCGAGTTTCAAAATCCCAGCGGCCGGACGATGAGCCTGGCCCGGCGCCGGGAGCTGATCCGGGTCGCCCGGGAATTGAATGTCCTGATCCTCGAGGACCAGCCCTACCGCGATCTCCGGTTCATGGGCCGGCGGATCGATTCGATCTGGGACATCGCCCGGGCCGAATTCGACGACGCCCGCACCGTCACGATCTGCAAGTCCTTCTCCAAGGTCCTCGGGCCCGGGTTGCGTCTCGGCTTCGCCGCCGGGCCGGCCGATCTCATCGCGGCCATGGCCAAGTGGGCCCAGAAGGTCATCGTCTCGCCCGAAGGCGTGGTCCAGCGGGTCGTCGCCCGGTTCCTGGAACGCGACCTTCTCGAACCCCACATCGAGAAGATCACGGCGATGTACCGCCACAAGCGGGAAGTCATGATTTCCGCCCTCAAGGAGACGATGCCTCCATCCATCCGCTGGACGGAGCCCGAGGGCGGCTTGTTCATCTGGCTGACCTGCCCCGAGACATATGATACGGACGTTCTTTTCCACGAGGCGGCCAAGGCCGGCGTCGCCTACATCCCCGGAAGCAAGTTCTACCCCTCGGGGACGGAAAAACGGAACGAAATCCGGCTTAATTTCTCCTACGCGACGGCGGAAGACCTGCGGACGGGAGTCGCCCGGCTGGCGAAGATCCTGAGCCGCTGAGCGGCCGGGCGGACGCGGAGATCCGCCGGCTAGTCTTGGGCCAGCAGGCTCGCCCGGATCCTGTTGGAAATCGAATACCACCGCTGGACCGTGTTTTCCAGCCGGTAATAATGGAAGACGTAAGCGGTTACCATGACGAGCAGCATCCCCGTGAGGGCCAGCATGGCCGGCGAAAACCGCCACATCGTGAACCCCAGGGACAAGACGAAAAACAATCCGAAAAACAACGTCGTGATCAGGTGAGCCAAGCGCTCTTGTTGAAGCCAAGCGATCTGTTTATCGTGAAAGGCCAGAAGCTCGGCTAAAGCCGGCTTGCCCGGGGCGGACGCCATGGCCTTCAGCAGATTCCGTTCGTGTCGTTTCATATAGCGGGTCATGATGACGAAATCATATTTCCGGCCGGGAGAACGTGTCAAGAAGACGATTCGGGAGGGCCGGATCCCCCGCTCGCAAAAAAAAAACGCCCCGCCGCTCCCGGTCAAGGGAACGGCGGGGCGGGCGCGGTTCGAGCCGGCCTTCGCCGGCGTCCTTTTACTCGGCCATCTTTTTATAAACCGCGTAACGCCTCTTGGCTTCCTCGGCCGCCCGGGCAAACAGCTCCTTGGCGATCTCGGGATACTGCTGCGTCAACGTCCGGTAGCGGACCTCGTTCTTCAGGAAGTCTCCGTAGGCCAGTTTCGGCTCCCTGGAGTCGAGCTGGAGCGGATTCTTCCCTTCCAAGGCCAGGAGCGGATTGTACCGATAGAGGATCCAGTAGCCCGTATCGACGGCCAGCTTTTCCTCGGCCTGGGTCTTCTTCATGTCGATTCCGTGGTTGATGCACGGAGCATAGGCGATGATGATCGACGGCCCGTTGTACGCCTCGGCTTCCTGGAAGGCCTTGATGCACTGGTTCATATTGGCGCCCATGGCCACCGCGGCCACGTAAACGTAGCCGTAGGTCATGGCCATTCTGCCCAAATCCTTCTTGGTCGTCTTCTTGCCCGAAGCGGCGAACTTGGCGACCGACCCGGTCGGGGTCGCCTTGGACGCCTGGCCGCCGGTGTTGGAATAGACCTCGGTGTCGAGAACCAGGATGTTGACGTTCCGGTTCGTGGCCAGGACGTGGTCCAAGCCGCCGTAGCCGATGTCGTAGGCCCAGCCGTCGCCGCCGAAGGACCAGACGCTCTTTTCAACCAGGAAATCCTTGAGCTCGTCGATCTTGGCCAGGTGAGGCTTGGCTCCGTCGGCGCTCTTGAGCGCGCCGGGCAAGGCCGCCCGAACGGCCGCCGCGGCCGCCTTGGCTTCGCCGCCCGTGTCTTTCCAGGCCGCTTTCATCTTGGCCAGGGCGTCGGCCAGGGCGGGGGTCGTTCCGGCCGCCAGGACCGCCTCGATCGAGGCGGCCAACAGCTTCCGGTTGGCGTCCACCGCCAGCCGCATGCCGAATCCGTACTCGGCGTTGTCCTCGAACAGGGAGTTGCCCCAGGCCGGCCCCTTCCCTTCCGCCGTCTGGCAGTAGGGCGAGGTCGGGAACGTGCCGCCGTAAATGGACGAGCAGCCGGTGGCGTTGCCGATGATCATCCGGTCACCGAAAAGCTGGGTGGCCAGCTTGATGTAGGGCGTCTCGCCGCAGCCCGAGCAGGCGCCGCTGAATTCGAACAGCGGCCGCAGGAGCTGGCTGCCCTTGATGCTGTCGCGCTTGTTGCCGTCCAGGACGTCATAGGGAGCTTTCTCGAAGAAGGCCAGGTTCTCGTTTTCCCCTGCCTTCCGGGCGTCCTCGATGGGGACCATCTTGAGGGCTTTGACCTTGCTGGGACAGACCTCGACGCAGTTTTCGCAGCCGACGCAATCCTCAACGTAAACTTGGAGGCGGTAGGCGAGATCCCGGTCGTTCTTGGAGTTGGACTTGATCGTCTTGAACGTCGCCGGAGCGCCTTTCAAATCGGCTGGAGCGATCTGTTTCGGCCGGATGGCGGCGTGGGGGCAGACGAGCGAACACTGGTTGCACTGGATGCAATTTTCCGGGATCCAGGCCGGGACCTCGACCGCGATCCCGCGCTTTTCCAGGCAGGACGTGGCCGTGGGAATGACGCCGTCAAACGGCATCTTGGAGACAGGGAGCAGGTCGCCCTTGAAGCGGGTGACCGGATCGATGACATCCTTGGCGAACGCGGAGGCGTCGTCGGGGACGATCTGGATCATCGGAGCGGCCTTGGAGCCGATCTTATCCGGAATCGGGACGGCCGCCAGGCCGTCGGAGGCATGGTCCACGGCGGCCCAGTTCATTTTAACGACGTCCGCGCCTTTCCGGCCGTACGTCTTTTCGATCGCCTTCTTGATCAGGGCGATAGCCTCGGCTTCGGGGAGCACGCCCGAGAGCTTGAAGAAGCAGGCCTGCATGATCGTGTTGATCCGGAGGCCCAGGCCGAGCTCGCCGGCGATCTTGTAGGCGTCGATAGTGTACACTTTGATCTTCTTGTCGATGATCGTCTTCTGCATGTCCGCGGTCAGGTTCTCGAAGACCTCCGAGGCGTTCCAGTTGGAGTTGATCAGGAACGTTCCGCCCTCGCGGATCCCCTCGAGAATGTCGAGACGGCCGATGTAAGACGGCTTGTGGAGCGCGATGAAATCGACGGTGTTGAGATAGTACTGGGACTGGATGGGCTGCTTGCCGAAGCGGAGGTGGGAGATGGTCACACCGCCGGACTTCTTGGAGTCGTACTGGAAATACCCCTGGCCGTACATGTCGGTGTTGTCGGCGATGATCTTGATCGAATTCTTGTTGGCGCCGACGGTGCCGTCCGAGCCGTAGCCCCAGAACTTGCAGCGGACCGTGCCGGGAAGCTCGGTGTCCAGAACCGGGCCGACGGGGACCGAAAGATGGGTGACGTCGTCCGTGATCCCGACGGTGAAGCTGTGGAAGGCTTTTCCGGCCAGGTGGTCATAGACGGCCTTGACCTGGGCCGGGGTGAAATCCTTCGAGGACAAGCCGTAGCGGCCGCCTATGATTTTTAAGCCGGAGCCGGCGAGGGCCGCGACAACGTCCAGGTAAAGCGGCTCGCCGATGGAGCCCGGTTCCTTGGTCCGGTCGAGGACGGCGATCCGCTTGACCGACTTGGGCAGCGCTTTCTTGAGGGCTTCCACGTCGAAAGGCCGGTAGAGGCGGACCTTGATCAGCCCGAGCTTGGAGCCGCGGGTGTTGAGGTAATTGATCGTTTCCTCGGCCGTTTCCGCGCCCGAACCCATCATGATGATGACATCCTCGGCGTCGGGGGCTCCGAAATAATCGAAGAGATGGTACTGCCGGCCGATCGCCTTGCCGACTTTATCCATGTAATGCTGAACGAGAGCCGGGGCTTCTTGATAGAACTTGTTGATCGTTTCCCGGCCCTGGAAATAAACGTCCGGATTTTCCTGGCCGTTCTTCATCGTCGGCCGTTCCGGATTGAGCGACCGCTTCCGGAAATCGTCGAGGTATTGCGGCTCGAACAAGCCGGCCAGGGTCTCATAATCGACGACGTCGACTTTTTCGATGACGTTGGACGTCCGGAATCCGTCGAAGAAATGAAGAAACGGAATCCGGGTCCGGAGAGTCAAAAGGTGGGCGACGATGGCCAGGTCCTGGGCTTCCTGGACCGAGCCGGCGCAGGTCATGGCGAAGCCGGTGTTGCGGGCCGACATGACGTCGCTGTGATCGCCGAAGATCGAGAGCGCCTGGCAGGCCAGGGAGCGGGCCGAGACCAGGAAGACCGTGGGGAGCATCTCCCCGGCGATCTTGTGCATGTTCGGGAGCATGAGCATCAAGCCTTGGGAGGCGGTGAACGTCGTCGTCAGGGCGCCGGCCGAAAGGGCCCCGTGGACCGCGCCCGAGGCGCCCCCTTCCGACTGCATTTCGACCACGTCCACCGTCTGGCCGAAGATGTTCTTCTTGCCCTGGGCCGCCCATTCATCGGCCAACTCGCCCATCGTCGAGGAGGGCGTGATCGGATAAATGGCGGCGACTTCGGAATACGCGTAGGAAACATGGGTCGCGGCCGTGTTTCCGTCGATCGTTTTGAAGTTTTTCTTCATGAACCAAGCTCCTTTGCCGCCGCGCGAAAACGGCGTTTTCGTTTATAACTCGCGGAATATCCGCTGTTTAATCCGAAAGATCCGTCCGCCCTTCCAAGGCCTTGCGGACGGTGACTTGGTCGGCGAAATCGATGTCCGACCCGACCGGCAATCCCATGGCCAGGCGCGTGAATTTAATATTATACCCCTGAAGGGCCCTCACAAGGAAGTGGGCCGTCGCCTCCCCTTCCGAGGTCGGGTTGGTGGCGATGATGATCTCCTTAAAACGGCCGTTTTTCAAGCGCTGCTCGAGCTTTTCAAGACGGAGGCTCTCCGGCCCGATCCCCTTGAGCGGGGCCAGGGCGCCCAGGAGGACGTAATACCGTCCATGGAAGACGCCGGATTTCTCGATCGCCGCGATATGGAAGGGCTCTTCGACGACGCACAAGCACTCGTCGCCGCGGTTCGGATCGGTGCAATAGGAACACGGATCGGCCTGGGTGATATTGTTGCAGATCGAGCAGGACAGCAGGTTTTTCTTCAGGTCGCGGATTGCATCAGCCAGGCGCTCGGCGTCGTCCTGGTTGCCGGCCAGAAGGTGAAAGGCCATCCGCTGGGCGCTCTTGCTGCCGATGCCGGGGATCCTCTTCAGCTCCTCGATGAGGCGTCCGAGAGGAGGGGCGTATTCGTTCATCAGAACATCCCGGGGATTTTCAGGCCCGCGCCCAATCCGCCGAGCTTGTCGGCCAGGGCCGCGTCGACCTTGGCCGAGCCGTCTCGGAACGCCGCCAGGATCAGATCCTTGAGCATGTCGATGTCGTCCTTGTTGACGACTTCCGGATCCAGCCCGATATCGAGGACGTTTTTCTGTCCGTCCAGAACGACCGTCACCATTCCGCCGCCGGCCGAGCCCTCGATCCGCATCTCCGCCGTCTCCCGCTGGAGGCGCTCCTGCATTTCCTTGGCCGACTTCAGCATTTTCTGGATGTCGCCGAAACCCTTCATCTTTCCTCACTCCTCGTCTTTCGGACGCGGCGGCTCGGGATCTTCCACGGAAATGACCCGGCCCTTGAGCTTTTCCTGGAACATCCGGACGTTTTCATTCTTGAGCGCGGCATCCCGGCCTGTTTCGCGCTCGCGGCGGGCCGCGCGCAGGGCGGCCGACGCGTCCTCGCGGGCTTTCGGCTCGGTGGCCGGATCGCTCGAGGCGGCCGGGCGCGCCGGCCGCGCCGGAGCCGGTGTTTTCGCGGAAGCCGGGGGCGCCGCCGCGGCGGCCGCGCGCCGCTGGATGAAGGCCTTGGCGGCGTCCAGGGCCGACGGCTTCGCCGGGGAGGCATACGCCGCCGGAGCCGCCGGCACCGCCGCCTGAGGCCGGATCGCCGCCGGCCGGACGGTCGCGGACGACGGCCGAAGAGCCGTCCCGGCGCTTCCCCCCTCGAGACCGGCCAAAACGTCCTTCAGCTCGACCAGCTTCCCGAAATGACAGAGACGGACCAGGATCGTTTCGAAAGCGATCTGCGGCTGGGAGGAATATCGGAGGCCGGCTTCCCCGTCCTGGAGGGCCTGGAGGAACCGGAGAAGCTCTTCCCCGCCGGTTTTCTCCGCCTCCGTCCGGAAGAAGGCCAGGTCCGCTTCGCCCAGATGGAGGATGTCCTGGGGCTTATCCATCGTCCGGACGATCAAGAGATCGCGGAAATGCTCGATCAACCGCTTATGAAACGTCCGGAGGTCGTAGCCGGAATCGACGACTTTCTCGACGAGCGGAAAAATCCGGTCCGGGGCGCCGGCGATCACGGCCGAGGAGAATTCGAACAAGAGATCGCGGTTGATCGTTCCCAGGATCAGGTCGAGGTCGGCGTCGGCGATGGTCCGGCCGCAGAAGGCCACCGCCTGGTCGAGCAGCGTCAGGCTGTCGCGGACGCTTCCCTCGGCCGCCCGGGCGAGCAGGGCGAAGCCGTTTTCAGTGAGCTCCAGCCCTTCCTTCCGGGCGACATCGTGAAGATGATTGAACAAGTCTTTCGGGGAGACGCGCTTGAACTCGAAATGCTGGCAGCGGGAGATGATGGTCGCCGGTACTTTTTGCAGCTCGGTGGTGGCAAAAATGAACAGCGTCTTTTCCGGGGGCTCCTCAAGCGTTTTCAGCAGGGCGTTGAACGCCGGCTTGGAGATTTGGTGGACCTCGTCGATGATGACGACCTTGTACCGGCTCTTCATCGCTTTGTACCGGACAAGGTCGCGCAAGTCCCGGATGTTGTCGATGCCCGTGTTGGACGCCCCGTCGATCTCCAGGACATCCAGCTGGCGGTCCTCCTGGACGGCCCGGCAGGATTCGCAGATGCCGCAGGGCGTCGGCGTCGGACCCTGTTCGCAGTTGAGGGCCTTGGCCAGGATGCGGGCGGCGGTCGTTTTGCCCACTCCCCTCGTCCCCGAAAAGAGGTAGGCCTGAGCGACGCGGCCGGTCCGGACGGCGTTTTGAAGAGTCTGGACGACGGCTCTTTGACCGACCATTTCCTCAAAGGTCATGGGCCGGTATTTGCGGGCTAAGACGGTCGAATGCGGTGTGGACATGCTGTTTTCCGGGTGTACCGCCGGGAGGATCAATCTCCCGAAGAGTACGGATTAATTTACCACAAACCGGGTCTTCCGGGAAAGGGGATTTTTGTTATAATCGGGGCGCCGTGAGCCGATCCCGAAGCCTGTTGGCCGTCCATGCGGCCGTCGCGCTGTTCGGGTTGGCCGGTCTTTTCGGCAAGTGGCTGACCCTTCGGCCGCACTTCATCGTCCTCGGACGGGTCGTTTTCGCCGCCGCGGCCCTGGCCTTGATCATCCGCCTTTCCGGAGGCCGGTTTTCGATCCGCCGTAAAATCGACGGCGGGCTCTTTCTCCTTCAGGGCTTGATCCTGGCTGTTCATTGGATCCTCTTTTTCGAGTCGATCCGCGTCTCGACCGTGGCCGTGGGGCTGCTGGCTTATTCGAGCTTCCCGATCTTCACGGCCTTCCTCGAGCCGTTGTTTTTCCGGACCCGCCTCAGCCGGCGTCACCTCGGCCTGTCCCTGGCCTGCCTGGCCGGCGTGTTCCTCCTCGTTCCGCGCTTCTCCTGGTCCGAGCGCGTTTTTCAAGGCGTTGTGACCGGCCTCGGCGCCGGGGCGACCTTCGCCCTGCTGAGCATCATCAACCGGAAGCTGTCATTCCGGTACGCCAGCCCCGTCGTCGCGTTCTACCAGGACGCCGGGGCGGCTCTTTTTCTCCTCCCCGCCGCCTTGCTCAAGCCGCCGGCTCTTACGGGACGCGACTTCGCCCTGCTGGCGATCCTCGGGCTTCTGTGCACCGCCCTCGCCCACACGCTTTTTATCGCCGGGATGCGGCGCCTTTCGGCCCAGACGGCCAGCATCATCAGCGCCTTGGAGCCGGTTTACGGGATCGCTTTGGCCGCCCTGCTGCTTGGGGAACGGCCTTCCGCCCGGACGATCGCCGGCGGATTGATCATCTTGACGGCGGTTTTCGTCCTTTCCCTGTCGAACCTGAAAAGGAAGAAGCCGGCGGCCGCCGGTCGAGCGACGCCCGCTTGAACGTAATCTCGAGACGGGCCTCCGCCCGCTCCACCCGTCCGTATTTCCCTTGGAAATCGGAGAAATCGAATCCCCCGCCCGGACACTCGGCGATGATCTTGAGATAGGGATCGAGATGGGCCCGGAGGTTCCGCAGGACTCCATCGGCCGCCTCCGGCGAGGGGTAATCCGCGACAAGACGGGTGAACGGCGGATCATCGCCTTCCCGGTAATCGGCCAGGAAGGCGAACGTCCTCCCCTCCAACCCGAGGATATCCCCTTCCCCGAAGGAATAATACGGCTGGAGGCCGACCGGACCCCGGATCAAGCGCTCGCTTCCGGCGACACGGCCGTCTTCCGCGAGGGCGGCGAACGGATTCTCCAGCGGAACGTCCGGGATGCGGGACAAGACATTCCGGGCCAAGGCGATCATCGCCGGACGAAGACCCGGGCCCGAATCGTAATGTTCGACCTTGAGGAAATACCTCCCCTTGACCGCGACGATCTGCGCCTCCTCGCTCGAATTGCGGGCCGGGATCTCCGGCCACGGCGTTTCCCGCCCGGCGCTCATCAGGTAAATGCCCAGGGCGGCCGCCGGTTCGGTCATTTCGTACACCTCGAGAACGAGCTCGTCCTTTCCCCCGCCGGCATAGGGCTGGACGAGAAGCCGGGCGAAGCCGAATTCCAGGAAAAGCTCCGCCCCGCCGTTGATATGGTTGAACAAGTCTTTTTCGATGAAGGAGCGCGGACGGCCGGCCGCTTCCCAGCCGCGGACAAATCCGCCGGGGGGAAGGATGTCCTGGGCCGCGGCGGCTCCGGCCAGAAGAGCCAAGGGAATCGCCCTGAAAAGAAAACGGCGGCAAACGGATTTCATGAAAACCTCCGGCGGCGGCCGGGACCATTGTACCAGCGGGCGGACCTTTGGAAAAGGCGGGTCCGGCCTTACGGCCGGATCGAGAGCGAAAGCTTCAGGACGCCCCGCTCCTCGGACGGCAAAAAACGCGAGGCCGGATCCCAGCGTCGCTCCCAGTTCTTGTTGTATATCACGTAGATTTCGTTTCCCGGGGAAATCCTCCACCGCAGGCGGCTGCTCCATCCCAGCAGGCGGGAAACATCATCGTATTGGATGTAATTCATCAAGCCGAGGTCGGGGGAGAGAAAAAAGTCGGCCTTGACCTCGTAAACGTTCTGGCTGAAGTCGCCCTGAGCCAGGAAACCGCGGACGAGGTTGGTGCTGAAGGAGAGGTTGACGAACCCGTCGACCTTGACCGTCAAGCCGGCGTTGAAGTCGTTGTAGCGGCCCGAATAGAACGGGCCGAAATTGTAATGGACCGAGACAGCCACGGAGCGGCGGGCCGACGTGGAGAATTCGAGCCTGGTCTTGGTGAAATCATAAGCCCCGGCCGGAAGGACGATTCCCCTGGAAATCTCGAAATCATAGGGCAGGACGTCGCGGTTCGATTCGATTTCGAACGTGATCCGCTCGCCGCTTTCTGTCTGGAACCCGAACGGCGAAGCGGTCAGCCGGCGCGTTTCGAGGTTCCCGGCCAAGTCCCAATAATAATCGGCGCTGGCGGTGAAGAAGAATTGCCGGACGAGAGCCCCGAGGAATCCCGCGGCCGGCCTCGGCTGGAACGAAAGACGTCCGAAGGCGGTTTGAATGCCGCGGCGCATCATGAACCCGATGCCGGGATTCAAGGCGTCTCCGTAGTACGCGTAGGTCGTCTGGATGTTCCAGAGATCGTTGGGATAGTCGGCCCGGAAGCCGAAGCCGTGATGCCGGCCGTCCTTCCTCTCGGTCCAGTTGTAAGCTCCCCAGGCGGCCAGCATGATGTTCTTGTTTCCAAGAAACGTGGATGAGCTGAAGGTGATGTCCGCCCCGAACAATGAATTTTTCTCGCCCGAGGGACTGCCGTTGGTGAAAATCCAGCCGATCTTGCTTTGGGCGAAAATGTTCTGGGTCATCCGGGCGGCCAGGAAGTTGAGGCCGGGCCGGCCTTCGTCCGCCCGGGTTTGGACATCGAGCAGGGCCAGGTTGGTATCTCCGATCTTGCCGTAGAGCTTGGCCCCGAAGAGAACCGGGACCGGCACGCCGTTGACCAGCCCGACGGCCCGGCTGAAGAAGGGAGTGAAGCTCATGCTCGAGCTGAAGCTGAACGTCTCCGATCCCTCCAGGAAAAACATCCGCTTCTCGGGGTAGGACATCGGAAATCGCGTCAGGTTGAGGCGGCGCTCGTCGGCCTCGGTCTCGGCGAAATCCATGTTGTAGCTGAGCACGCCGACCAGGTTGGGCGTGAAACTCTTGTAAACGTCGAATCCGCCGTCCAGCCGGAAGGAGGCGCCCGTCCCGGCGGCAAAGCTCTTGGCGATTCCGGTCAGGCCGTAGGGCCGGAAGGTGATTCCCTTGCCCTGGCGGATGTTCTCGATGCCTTCCAGGGACGCCGCCTCCCGCGGATTGTAGAAATTGGCGTCCCGGGAGACGCCGGCCAGTCGGATCGTCTCCTGCTTGCGCGGGATATACCGTTCGACGTTGAGCCCCCAGACCGAAAGGCCCGGCTTGAAGGAGATCGTTTTAAAGGGAATGCGGAATTCGGCGCTCCAGCCGTCCTCCCGGATGCGGGCGGCCGCGGTCCAAATCCCGTCCCAGTTCAGGCTGGCGCTTCCGGCATAGACCAGTCCCTCGCCTCGGGCCCCTCGGGGATTGACGAAAAAGACATACGCCGTGCGTTTGTCCTGGAACGGATCGAGAAGAATCCTGACCAGATCGTCACCCGGGGCGGTGGAGCCATGCCCGTAACCGCCGCCGGACCACCCTCCCGAGGAGGACGCCCCGGTATTGTCGTGAGCCATGGTATTGCCGACGATCCGGTTCGGCTCTCCATCGAAACACAGGACACCGATATACAGCGCGTTCTCGTCATAGACGATCCGCAGCTCGGTCCTTTCCGACGGATCAGCGTTCGGCGTCGGCTCGACCATGCGAAAAGCGGACACGGCCGGCGCGGCGGCCCAAGCGGGATCATCCAAACGGCCGTTGATTTCGGGCCCGGCGGCGACGCGGACGGCCCGAATCCCGTCGGCGGCCGAAAGGGAGACGGCGAAGGACAGGACGGCGAGGAAAAGGGAGACGGCTCGGGGCGCTCCGTATTTATGGCCGTTTCGCGTTGTCAACGTCATGAGGATATAAAGACGGTTATGATAACCGCATCGAGGAAAGACCGCAAGGGGATTGTTGGGCGGCCCCCAAGAGATATTGACATGCCGGCCGGACCCGAATATTCTTTATTCTTTTTTCCCAGCCCCTGATCGAACGGGCGCCGAGGAGAGCACGTGAACGAAGCCGGACGGCGGAAAATCCGCGACCCGCGGGGGACGCCGTTCCCGGAAAAACGCTTGGCCGCTTCCTCGGACGGGAAAACGAAACGGCTGGCCGCCCTTCTCTCCTTGGGATACCTCGTCCTCGCGGCCGCGATTCTTTACGTGGGACGCGCGTCCTACCTCCTTTATTTAAAAAAACTCGAAATCAAAGTCCAAGACGAGCTGGTTTCGATCGCCGACCTGAAGACCGAGCAATTGGCCCGATGGCGGGCGGAACGCCTGGCCGACGCGTTTTTCCTGGACGAAAACGTCTTTATCTCGGTCCTGGCCGGACGAGTGCTCAAAACGCCCGACGACGATCGTTCCCGCCGGCAGCTCGCCGCTTGGGTGGAAAAATTCGAGGCCAGCGGCATCTATGACCGGATCCAGCTCCTCGACCGCGAGGGAGCGGCTTTTCTCTCGGTCCCGGCCGGCCTTCCCGGCGTCTCGGCCGCCGTCAAACGGCGGCTCCCGGACATTTTTTTCTCGGGAAAGCCCGAGATCGTCGATTTTTTCATGGACGAATCCGAAGGCCGGCCGTTCCTCAGCCTCCTGATTCCGATTTTCAAGAACGGCATCCGTCCGGACGTCGAAAGCGTGCTCGCTCTCCGCCTGGATCCGAGGATGTACCTCTATCCCTACCTCGCCCGCCGGTCCTCGTCCAGCCGAACGGCCGAAACTCATCTCGTCCGCCGGGACGGCGACGATGCGGTTTTCCTCGACGAGGACCGCTTCCGGCAAAACAACCCCTTTCCCGTCAGAATTCCCCTCCGGGACAATACGATTTTCGGACAGGCCGTCGAGGGGCGGGAGGGCCTCATCCGGGGAATCGACGACCGCCGGAATCCGGTGATTGCCTGCCTCCGCCGCGTTCCCGGCTCTCCCTGGTTCCTGGTCGCCCAAATCGACACCGATGAGCTCTACGCCCCGGCCCGGAAACGGTTCCTGGGACAAATGGCGGTCATCATCTCCATTCTGACCGCCGTCGGGCTGGCCGCGGCGATGATTCCCCGGCGGCAGAAGATGCGCTTCCTCCGGGAGCGCCTGGCCGCCGCCCGGTCTCTCCACGAGCTGTCCTCGCGCCAGGAAGCCCTGATCGCCTCTCTTCCCGAGATCATCATCGAAATTGATCCGGCGAAGGTCTGCTTCTGGGCCAACATGCCGGGCCTGGACTTCTTCGGGGAAGACGTGATCGGCAAGAACATCGGCCGGTATTACGCAAGCGATGAGGACCTGCAGACGAAAATGTCCCCCCTCTTCGAGGGCTCTGGCGAGGCGGTTCACATCGAGGGCCGTCATCGCCGCCGGGACGGGGAGATCCGGCTTCTCGGCTGGTGGTGCCGGGGGATCAAGGATCCCGAGGGCCGGGTGACCGCCGTCCTTTGCTCCGGCCGGGACATCACCGAGGAACGGCGGGACGCGGAAGACCGGCGGGAAAGCGAAGCCCGCTACCGGACGCTGGTCGACAACGCCCCGGCGGCGGTCTTCGTCGTCCGCGAAGACCGGGTCGTCCTGGTGAACGCCGCCTGCACGCGGCTGTTTGGAGCCGCCGCTCCGGACCTGCTGCTGGACAGATCCCCTTACGACCTGATCCACCCTGATCACCGGGAGGCCTTTCGTGAACGGATCCGCCGCCTCCGCGACGCGGGAGAGGTTTTCCCGACGCTCGAGAAAAAGATCGTCCGCCTGGACGGCTCCACGCGCGACGTTGAAGTCACGGCCGTTCCCTTCCCCGACCGCGGCGTCATGGCCGTCCACGTGGTCCTGTCCGACATCACCGAGCGCAAGCGGGTCGAAGCCGAGCGGGAAACCGCTTTGGCGGCCGTGAAGGAAAATCAGTCGATTTTCGACCAGTTCATGAAAAACAGCCCGGTGTACATGTTCTTCAAGGACGAGAACATCCGGGCCCTCAGCTTGAGCGCGAATTATTCAATCATGCTCGGCATGCCCGTCACCGCGGCGCTCGGCAAGACCATGTCCGAGCTTTTCCCGTCCGACTTGGCCCGAAACATGGTCGCCGACGACCAGCGGATCCTGCGGGAAGGCCGGACGATCACCGTTGACGAGGAATTGAACGGGCGGCATTACACGACGATCAAGTTTCCGATCCATATCGAAGGCAAGCCCCGGTATCTGGCCGGATTCACTCTCGATATCACCGAGCGGAAGCTGGCCGAGGACCGGATCAAGGCGGCCAACGAAGCCCTGCTCGTCTCTCTGCGGGAAAAGGAGCTCCTCCTCCAAGAGGTCCACCACCGGGTCAAGAACAACATGCAGATCATCTCCAGCCTGTTCAACCTGGAATCCGAGCACGCGTCTTCGGAAACCCGCGAGATCCTCAAGCGGGGACAGGCGCGCATCCGGTCGATGAGCCTGATCCACGAGAAGCTCTACCGGTCGGTCGATCTTTCAAAAATCGACCTGTCCGGATACCTCGAGAGCCTGTCCACCCACCTGTTCCAGATCTACGTGGTCGATCCCCGCCAGATCCGCCTGGAGACGGATATCGCCGAAGTTCGGCTGGACATCAACTCGGCCATTCCCTTCGGCCTGATCATCAACGAGCTGATTTCCAACGCCTTGAAACACGCCTTCCCGGGCGGCCGAAAGGGCGTCATTCAGATCCGGCTCGCCCGGGCCGCCGGAGATACGGTGATCCTGCAGGTGTCGGATGACGGCGTCGGGCTGCCGGAGGGCTTCGACCGGAGCAACTCCGCCGGCTTCGGATTTCAGATCATCAACCTGCTCGTCGAACAGCTGGACGCCGTCTTGGACGTCGACCGCAACGACGGGACGACCTTCACCTTGAAGTTCAAGGAGCTGAGATACCCGTCCCGGCCCTGAGCCCGGCTCAAATCTTCAGGTGGCTGATTTTGCCCGCGGCGACCACACCCAATCCCAGCCGCTCGGCATAGCGCAGGTACTCGGTGAACCGCGGATTCTCGTTGACCGCCACGCCCATTTCTTTCCGCTTGGCCGCCAGGAGGTTGTGGCAGACCATGTCCAGGGCGAAGGGGTCCGTGGCCAGGTAAATCCGGTTGTCGATATACGTGAATTTGGCGTTCGGCCCCGGGCCGCCGTCGTACTGGCACAAGAGCCCGTCGGTGACATTGAGGACCATCTTGTCCCGGACGTCGGGGAATGCCAGGACCTCGACACAGACGTCAAGGAACAGCGGGGCATGGAGGCGGTTGGTGTTGCAGACCGCCCCGTAGCCGATGTTCTTGGTGGCCATCGAAGCCGCGTTGCCGGTGTTCTTGAAAACCGGGAGGTTGATGATCTTGGTCAGTCTCTTGGTCAGAAGCTTCCCGAAGTAAGAATATTTGCCGTTGAAGACATGCTGATTGAGATAGCCGAGGTCCTTGGGACCGTCGACATCGGCCCAATAATACCGGTCGAGATCGAAATTCGGGACGCTGACGTGGGTGCCGTCGGGCTTCAACCACTTGCTGTTGTCCGCCGTCGTTCCCTCCTGGGCCTGCTCGTCCATCGTCTGAAGCCCCTCGATCGACATCCCGGGAAACCGACCGGCCGTGAAGCCGGCGTCGGTCAGCATGAAATCGAACCGGTCCCAGATGACGATGTTTTTCCGGGTGATGCCGCCGGCCTCGAGCCAGGCGGCGACGGCATCAACCAGCTCCAGCCGGGTGCTGATCAAGCCCGCCCCGACCGGATTGACCTTGAGACCGACGATGTCGTCCTTGGAAAAAAAGAGTTCAAAGCTTTCGGCCGGATTTTTTCCGGTCAGGGCGGCGAGCCCGTTCTCGAACATGGCCCGGACGGCCGCCGGATCGGGTTTCCCCGCCGGCATCGCCGCCGGATCGTGAACCTCAACCACCCGGCCGGGGCGGAGTCCCGGAAGGGAGAACTTGGTTCGGGGAATTTTCAGGGCATCCTCGATGTTGGTTTTCGGCCGGGAAGGCGGCGTCTTGACGGCCGAAGCCGCTTGACCTGATTCGTGGGCGAAGAGATATCGGCTTCCCAGCCCGGACGAGGCGACCGCCGCGGCCGCGGCCGCGACGGCCGCGCCGCGCTTGAGGAAATCGCGGCGCTCGATTACATTTTCAGAGGGCATCGAACGGTAAGCACACGAACGCTTCATGGCTCCTCCTCGGCCGGCGGGAAAGCGGCCGGCGTCCCCGGGACATTCCCGGGAACGCCGGTCCGGCGGATCAGTTTTCGAGCCGGTCGAAGACGCTCTTGATGCGGGCGAACGCCCAGTCGAGATCCTTCGTGCCGATGATCAGGGGCGGGGCGAAACGGATGACGTTGTCGTGGGTTTCCTTGCAGAGGAGCCCGTCGGCGGCCAGGGCCTCGCAGTACCGGCGGGCGCCGCCGGCCTCGGGGAAAAGCTCCACGCCGATCAAAAGGCCCTTGCCCCGGACTTCCTTGATGTTTTTGCTCTTGATCGTCCGCAGCTTGGCCATGAAATACTTGCCCATCTTGACCGCGTTGGCGACGAGCTTCTCCTCCTTGATCACCCTGAGGGATTCGCGGGCGACGGCGCAGGCCAGGGGGTTGCCGCCGAACGTCGAGCCGTGGGTGCCGGGCGTATAGACGCTCATGATGGCCGCGCTCGTCAGGCAGGCGGAGATCGGATAACATCCGCCGCCGAGGGATTTGCCGATGACGATCATGTCGGGCTTGGCCTTTTCATGCTCCCAAGCGAACAGCTTGCCCGTCCGGCCCAGGCCGGTCTGGATCTCGTCGGCGATGAACAGGACGTTGTTCTTTGTGCAAATTTCCCGGGCGGCCTTGAAATATCCGTCCGGGGGGATCAGGATGCCGGCCTCGGCCTGGATGGGCTCGACGAGGAAGGCGGCGGTGCGGGGCGTGATCGCCTTTTCGAGGGCGGCCGCGTCGCCGAAAGGAATGACGGTAAAGCCCGGGGTGAAGGGTCCGAAATTCTTCCGGTAAAGTGGCTCGGTCGAGAAGCTGATGACCGTGACCGTCCGGCCGTGGAAGTTATTGGCGCAGACGATGATCTCGGCCTTGTCCTCGGGGATGCCTTTCTTCTCATAGCCCCACTTCCGGGCGGTCTTGACCGCCGTCTCGACAGCCTCGGCCCCGGAATTCATCGGCAGAACCATGTCGTAGCCGGCCATCCGGCACAGTTCCTGGGCCAACAGCGGCCACTGGTCGTTGCGGAAAGCCCGGGAGGTCAGGCTCAGCTCGCGGGCTTGGGCGACCAAGGCCCTTATGATGCGGGGGTGGTTGTGGCCGTGGTTGACGGCTGAGTAGGCGCTGAGGAAATCGAGATATTTGCGGCCGTCCACATCCCAAACCCAGATGCCCTTGGCCTTGTCGATGACGACGTCAAGGGGATGGTAATTGTGGGCGCCGTACTTGTCTTCGACGGCGATGTACTGTTTTGTGTTCACGTGAAACTCCTTTGGCCCGCTCGGCGGCGGACATTGAATTCAGAAGACCGAAACGGCTTCAAATTATTGTTGCTTTTCGATAGAACGTTCATCGGTTCTCGTCATGATCCTTAAAACCGGGCCGCCTCCCAAGACTCAATCATCAATTCTCTACTCCTCCGGCTGCCTTCTTGCATGTACCTACCCTCCTTCCTCCCCTATGACTCGGGGAGGACGTCAGGCAGGCGTTCCTCCTATATGAACCTACCCATCCTGCCTTCCCTATGACTAGGGAAGGACTGCAGGTAGACGCTCCTCCTGCAGGAACGGAGAGGGCGGGATTCGAACCCGCGGTACACCTTGCGGCGCACACGCGCTTTCCAAGCGCGCTCCTTCAGCCACTCGGACACCTCTCCGGAAAAAACGCGATTAAGAAGAAATAAAATACCAGAAATGCCCCCTCAAGGTCAATTTGCGGGCCATCTAAGCCGGAACTGTAGATCTCCGCCGGAAAATACATTTCATCCGACTCTTAATTGGAACCTGGTTATCCATTTCCCGATTTGAAATCCAAACCTGGTTTACCATTTCCTTATTCCCAACCGGTGAGATTCGGCGTCCCGAGAGCCGCAAACGTCCGTCCTGCTTATATTTATATGAGGGAGTCGTGGACATTAAAGATTCGGGGGGAATAAACAAGGAAACGGTTAAACAGGTACCGATATCCCGACACCGAGGGCGCGGTCCCGTCCTCCCTATCGGTCGCGATAAATGTTGATGAGATCCTTCAAGACCGCGGCCGCCGTGCCGCGCGGATCGGACTTCCCGTCCGTGACGGCGATCGATCCCATCGTATCCGTCCGGAAAACGATCCCCTTGTTCGTCCCGGTCAGCCGGAAAAGCGGATGCGATGAGGGAACGGCCTGAACCTTGACATCGGCTTTGAAACGACCGCCCTCCTCGTAAAGGCGTCCCAACAGCTTGAGGGCATTCCCTTCGGCCCGGGCGGCGGCCAAGTCCTTGGCCGCGACAGCCCGAATCCCCTCCACCTCGAGATCGTCCAGAACAAACTCCGTCCCCGCCGAGGCGTTGGCCAGGAGGAGGACCTTGCAGGCGGTATCCCAGCCGTCGATATCCATCGACGGATCGGTCTCGGCGATTCCCCGGGCCCGGGCGTCCTTGAGGGCTTCCTCGAAGGAAAGCCCTTGCTCCAGCCGGCTCAGGATATAGTTGGTTGTCCCTGTTAAAACACCTTCGAAACCCAGGATTTTCGCCCCGGCCAGGGAAATCGTCGCGACATCGAGCGTCGGGAGGGCGGCGGCCGTCGCTCCGCTGAACTTGAGGGAAAGTTTTTTCGCCCGGGCTTTGGCTTGGAGATTCTTAAAATCGACGACCAGCGCGCCCTTGCTGGCCGCGACGACATGCCAGCCCAGGTTGAAGGCGGCATGGATGAACTCGAGTTGCGGCTCCCCCGTCCTCCAATTGGAGGACGTACACTCTACAAGAACCCCCGTTCGCCGCGGGCGTATCAAAACCTCGGAAAAGGACATCCCGGGAAACCAGCCGGGGAAGGATTCGAGCGGCGCCGGAGACGGATCGGCCAGATAGAAAAATTCACCTTCCTTGTTCGCCACCCAGGCGCCGGCCTTTCGAACGATCGCGATCAGGTCGAAATCCAACCCATAGCGGGCCCGGCAATCCTCGTGTTTCTCGGCCAGCAGGCGGACGAAAGCCTTGCCGACGTTTCCGTATCCGGTCAGGATCAGCGGGATGGACATGAAGTCATCTCCTGGGGCGGGGACATGCATTCCCCCGTCGTTCGGATTTATTCGTATTTATCCCGGGCATTATAAAACGAAACCGCATCCAAGACCATTTTCCAGAAAAGGGATAATGGAAAAACCGGAATGCTCTTAAGACCGGGCCGCCTTCCAAGACTCGATCATCAATTCTCTGCTCCTCCGTCCTCCTCTAAGACTAGAGAAGGACGGCCGGACGGCGGCCCTCCTTTATGAACCTGCCCATCCCGCCTTCCCTATGACTAGGGAAGGACTGCCGGTAGACGCTCCTCCTGCGGGGTCTTAAGACCGGAGCGTCTTTAAGATCCTTTGTATCCGTATCTGCCCATCCTGCCTTCCCTATGACTAGGGAAGGACTGCAGGTAGACGCTCCTCCTGCGGAGTCTTAAGACCGGAGCGTCTTTAAGACCCTTTGTATCCGTATCTACCCATCCTGCCTTCCCTATGACTAGGGAAGGACTGCAGGTAGACGCTCCTCCTGCGGGAACGGAGAGGGCGGGATTCGAACCCGCGGTACCCTCACGGGCACACCGCTTTTCGAGAGCGGCACCTTCAACCACTCGGTCACCTCTCCGCAAGAAGCGACTCATTATAGCGGATATGGGCGAAAACGCCAAAATGAAATCAAGATCAAGTCCGGAATCCGATGCCGTTAAATTCGGAAACAATTAAACAGACGCCGGTATCAAATTCCTGAAAATCGGGAAATGGATAAACAGGTACCGATTGAAATACGGAAAAGGATAACCAGGTTCGGATTTGAATTGGGAAATGGTTAAACAGGTTCGGGTTTGCGGGCGGGGCCGTTCTTGCGGCGGGCGCGGAAGAAATCCCTCAAGACGGCGGCGCTCTCTTCCTCCCCCACGCCGCCCCGGACATCGAGCTTGTGATTCGTTTTGCGGATGGGAAAACGGATAATGGACTTCACCGCCCCGGCCTTGGGATCGGCCGCGCCGTAGACCAGCCGGGCGAGCCGGGCCTGGAGGATCGCCCCGAGGCACATCGCGCACGGCTCGACGGTCACGTAGATTTCACACCCCGTCAACCGGTAATTGCCCGTCTTCCGGGCCGCCGCCCGGATCGCGACGATTTCGGCGTGGGCCGTCGGATCGCCGCTCCGGATCGGCTTGTTCCCTCCCCGGGCCACCGCCCTCCCCTCGCGGACGATCACCGCCCCGACCGGAACCTCGCCCTTGGCCGCGGCCCTCCGCGCTTCCCGAAGCGCTTCCCCCATCCACCGGGCGTCTTGTCCGCTAAGGCTAATTTTCGTTTCCATCTGAGGCCGAAATATTATAAGGTATTCCTTCGCCGTCCGTAAGAGGCAACGATCATGAGCCTGGATGCGTTCATCTGCCCGATCTGCCGCCGGCCCTATCCGGCCGACGTCCGAAGCCTGTTTTGCCGCGCCTGCGGCGATCCCCTTCTCTCGGCCTTTGTCCCGAAATCGCCGGCGATCCGCCGCGGCCGGCCGATGGGCGTCGCCCGCTACCTCGGCTTTCTTCCTCTTCCGGAATTCGATCCGGATCTCTCGTTGGGAGAAGGAGGGACCCCCCTCTTCCCTCTCAACCGTCTCCGGTCCGCTTTCCGGACGCCGCCGCTCTGGGTCAAGAACGAGGCGGTGAATCCCACCGGGAGCTTCAAAGACCGCGGCTCGATCGTCGCCATCCATATGGCCAAGGCCCTCGGCTTCGAGACGGTCGGGACGATTTCAACGGGCAACATGGCCGGCTCGACGGCCGCCTACGCGGCCAAGGCCGGCTTGCGGACGGTCGTCTTCATCAAGGACGACACGCCCCTGGAAAAAATCCTGTCCGCCGGGATGCATGGAGCCAACGTCATCCGGGTCCGCGGCAATTACGCCCGCCTTTTCGTGAAAAGCTTCGAGATCGGCCGGGTCTTGAGCTTCTACTTCATCAACTCCGTCGATCCGTATCGCATCGAAGGATACAAGGTCACGTCCTTCGAAATTTATGAGCAGATGGGCGGCAAAGCCCCCGATTTTCTTTTCGTTCCGGTCAGCTCCGGCGGGCACCTCATCGGTCTCCTCCGCGGCTTTCTGGACCTGAAGCGGGCCGGCCGAATCCGCCGCCTTCCGCGAATCGTCGGCGTCCAGGCCCGGGGCTGCGCCCCCATCGCCCGGGCCTTCGCCCGGGGCCGGGCGGCCATCGTTCCCGTCCGCAAGCCCCAAACGATCGCCCACGCCATCGCCAACCCGCAGCCGCCCGCGGGAAGAGTCGTCCTCAAGCTCCTGGCCGCCCACGGCGGGGCGATGGAAGCCGTCGGCGAAACCGAGATTCTCCGGGCCCAGCGCCTGCTCGCCGAGGACGAGGGACTCCTCAGCGATCCGGCCTCGGCCACGGTCCTGGCCGCTTTTTTGAGAATGTCCAAGGAGGGCCGGATCCCGGCCGACGCCGCTTCGGTGCTCGTCCTCACCGGATCCGGGCTGAAAACCCTCGGCGACGTGGACCAAAGCCGGCTCCGAATCGCCGAGGCCGACCTGTCCGACCTTCCCCAGCTGATGGCCGCCTGGAAATAGCCCGCCCGGCTCGATTCGGGATTCCGCGTTCACTTTCGCCGTCGTTTTCCGTATGATGGAAGACGGCGAAAGGAAAGGAGGAGAGGCGCATGACCAACCAGAATCCATTTCAGGGATGGGAGGGGCAAATGCCCAAGCTTCCCAAAATCCCTCGGAAGCTGATTTTTTACGTCCTCGGCGGAATCATCCTCGCGATTCTCCTGGCCGGATCGTTCTACCAGGTCGACCCGGATGAAATGGGAGTGATCCTGAGGTTCGGCAAGTTCGTCCGGACGACCGATCCGGGGCTTCACTTCAAGCTGCCCTTGGGCATCGAAGCCCTGACCAAGGTCCCGGTCCAGCGGCAGCTGAAGCTGGAGTTCGGATTCCGGTCGGCCGGCGGCGGCGGGGCTCGAACCCAATACATCGCCCCGGCCGATGTCGAAGCCGAGGCGATCATGCTGACCGGCGACTTGAATGTCGTCGTCGCCGAGTGGATCGTCCAATACAAGATCAAGGATCCCTATAAGTTCCTGTTCAAGATGCGGGACACCGAGCAAACGTTCCGGGACATGAACGAAGCCGTCGTCCGCCGGGTCATCGGCGACAACGCCGTCGACGAGACGATCACGACGGGCCGGGCCCGGATCGCGGCCGAGGCGAAAGAAGATCTCCAGAAGCTCTGCGATCTGTATGAAATCGGGATCGACGTCAACCAGCTGATCTTCCAGGACGTCAATCCGCCCAACCCGGTCAAGCCGGCCTTCAACGACGTCAACGAAGCCCTCCAGGAGAAGGAGAGGAAGATCAACGAGGCCTGGGCCGAGTACAACCAGGAAATCCCCAAGGCCTCGGGCGAGGCCGAACAAGCCGTCCGGGCCGCCGAGGGCTATGCCTCCGAGCGGGTCAACAATGCCCAGGGCGACGCCAGCCGCTTCGTCTCGATCTACCGTGAATACGCCAAGGCCCCGGCCGTCACCCGCAAGCGCCTCTACCTGGAGACCATGACCGAGATCATGTCCAAGATCAACCGCAAGGTCATCGCCGACGACAAAATGAAAAATCTCCTGCCTCTTCTCAACTTGTCCGAGGAGGTGAAGAAATGAGCCCCAAGATGAAACGGACCACGCTCGTTCTTTATCTCGCCGCCGCCTTGATTCTCCTGGCCCTACTCGGCGGCGCCGTCTACATCGTGAGCGAAACCAACCAGGTCGTCATCACCCAATTCGGCGAGCCGGTCGGCGGAACGATCATCCGCCCCGGCCTTCACCTCAAGATCCCCTTCATCCAGAAGGCCAACTATTTCGAGAAACGCTGGATCTCCTGGAACGGCGATCCCAACCAGATCCCGACCAGGGACAAGAAATACATCTGGGTCGACACGTACTGCCGGTGGCGGATCGCCGATCCGCTCGTCTTCTTCCAGCGGGTCGACAACGAGCGGAACGCCCGGTCGCGGCTGGATGATATCGTCGACGGCGAAACGCGAAACACCATCGCCAAGTTCGATTTGATCGAGATCGTCCGGTCGTCCAACCGGGCCTTCGAGATCTCCGAGGACGCCGCCGTCCTCGATGCGTCCGAAGCCATCTCCAAGATCGAGGCCGGCCGGGACAAGCTGGCGGCGATCATCTTGGAAAACGCCTCGAAAATCACCCCCCAGTTCGGCGTCGATCTCAAGGACGTCCGCATCAAGCGGGTCAATTACGTCGACGAGGTCCAGCGGAAGGTCTTCGACCGGATGATCGCCGAGCGCCGGAGGATCGCCGCGATGTACCGGTCCGAGGGCGACGGCAAGAGCGCCGAGATCCGCGGCCAGAAGGAGCGGGAGCTGAAGCGCATCCAGTCGGAAGCCTACAAGACGGCCCAGGAGATCAAGGGCAAGGCCGACGCCGAGGCGACCCGCATCTACGCCGCGGCCTACAACCTCGATCCCGAGCTCTACCAGTTCATGAAATCGCTCGACACCTACCGGGCCGGGCTGATCAAGGACACCTGGCTGATCTTGACGACCGACAGCGAGCTCCTGAAATATCTCAAGAATCCCGGCAAGTGAACGGAGGCTGAACATGAAAACGAAATTCGCCTTGTTTCTCGCGGTCTTCCTTGTTTTATCCCTGGCAAGCTGCGCGACGCTGTTCAAGGGAACGACCGAGGAAGTGAATTTCGGCTCCAATCCCACGGGGGCCGAAGTCTGGGTGGACGGGAAATTGATGGGGACCACGCCGATCAATTTCCGCCTGATCACCAAGAAAGTCTACCTGATCGAGTTCAAGTATCAGGACCAGACCAAGTCGGTTTATCTGAACAACCACGTCGGCGCGGGGTGGATTGTTTTAGACGTCCTCGGCGGCTTGGTCCCGGTCATCATCGACGCGGTCACCGGGGCCTGGTATTCCTTCGACCAGAGCAACGTCAACGTGGATTTCCGGGCGCCGGGGGCATTCGAGCCGGCCGTCCTGTAAAGGAGGCACGCGGAGGGGACGCCCCCTCCGTCCTCCTCAGTCGAGGGCGTCGATCAGCTTGTGCTTATTGGGGAAAAGGGCCGGCGTCCCGCCCGTATGGAAAAAGACGATCTTATCGGTCTTCTTGAAACAGCCCTTCTTGACCAGGTCGAGCATCCCGATGAACGCCTTGGCCGTATAGACGGGATCCAGGACGACGCCTTCCGTCCGGAACAGGCGCCGGATGGCCCCGGTCACCTCCCGGTTCACGATGCCGTAGCCGTCGGTAAGGTATTCGTCTAAAACGATGTAATCTTCCGGCCGCGGTCCCGTCTCCATCTGAAGCGTCCGCTGGACCGCCTCGGCGACCGTCCGAACGATTTCCGTGAAGGAATCCGCCGAGTCAGACACCGAGATGCCGACGACCCGGGTTTCGGGCGAGGCCCAGCGGGCCCCGCAAAGAAGCCCGGCCTGCGTCCCGCCCGAGCCGGTTGAGTGGACGACGGCATTCGGCCGGAAGCCCTGGCTTTCCGCCTGGTCCAGCATCTCGAGGAACGCGCCGATATAGGAGATCGCCCCCAGCGGCCGGTCCATGCCGCCCAGAGGCACCGATCCCCCGTTGGAGACAAGATAGGGATTTTTCCCGGCCGACCGGAACTCCGCCGCGACTTCCTCGGCGGCCGCCACCGCGATTTCCTGGGTGACGAGCTTTCCCCGGACCGCCTCTTGGAACCGGATCTCCGCGCCGAGGAGACGGTCGAGGAGAATGTTCCCGTCGGCTTCTTCCGGTAAATCGTAGGATTTGAACAGAACCAAAACCGGATGAAGGCCGCTTTTAGCCGCGGCCGCGGCCGCCTGCATGGCCCAGTTGGACTGGGTCGCCCCCCAGGTGACCAGCACGTCGGCCTTTTTGGCCAGGGCGTCGGGGATGATGTACTCGAGCTTGCGGGATTTATTTCCACCGAAGGCCAGGCCCGTCAGGTCGTCCCTCTTGATCCAGATCTCCGGCCCGCCCAGCTCGGCCGACAGCCGCTCGAGCTTCCGTATCGGCGTGGGAAGATGAATGAGGGGAAGGCGCGGAAGCGCGGCCAGCTTTCCGCGAAGCGTTTTCTCAGTAGGATTCATGGCGGTCCTTTCGACGAGATATTGTCCCGCCGCGGCGGCGGAAATTCATCTTAGCCGCAACGGGCCGGCTTTTCAAGACGGACGGCTCCGGATCCGGCTCCACCAGGCCGCCGCCCATCGCCGCAGGTGATCGACTTGGACATAGACGATGGGAACGACGATCAGGAGAAACAAGGCGGACGTCACCAGGCCGCCGGCGGTGCAGAGGGCCAGGGACGACCAGATCCGCATTTTCCCCGATTCGACCGGCAGGAGGAGCATCGGCAGGATTCCAAACACGGTCGTGCCGGTCGTCATAAGGATCGGCCGGATCCGCTCCCGGGCGCCCTCGACGGCCGCCTCGATCAAGGGACGCCCCCGCTTCCGTTTCAAGTTGATGTGATCGACGAGCAGGATGGCGTTGTTGACGACGATGCCGGCCAGGAGAATGACGCCGATATACGCCGAGGAATCGAAGGTCGCGCCGGCCAGGATGAACGCAAGGAAAACGCCGATCAAGCCCAGCGGGACGGCCAGCATGATGATGAACGGCTGCGTCAGGGATTCAAAGAGGGCGGCGATGATCATGAAGATCACGAGCAGCGAGATCACGGCCGCCTGGAGGATTTGGGATCGTTCTTGGACGGTCATGAGCCGGTCGTCGTCAAGAGAGGCGCTGAACCCGGCCGGGAGATGAAGACCGGCGAACAAACTCGTCCGGAAGCGCTCGCCGGCCTTCACCGGCCCGCGGAATTCCCAGGAAACGGTTTGCTGGAAGCGCCGGTTATCGCGGTCGATCGATCCGGCCGACGGCCGTTCGATCAAGTCGGCCACCTCGCCGAGGCGGAGATATTCCCCCCCTCTTGTTCGAATCAAGGCGTCCTTCACCCCGCGGAGGTCGAGGATGTCGGCGTCGGGAAATTTCACGGCCGCGGCCATTTCTTTTCCCTCCGTCCGGATGACCAGGGGCGCCCCGAACCGGCCCTGGAGCAAGGTCTGAAGATATCCGTAGAAGAAGCGGGGGTCCACGTCGTAGGCCCGCAACCGCTCCGGATCGATTTTCAGGATGTTCTCGATCGAACTCCCCCTTCCCCACCAACCGTGCCTGTTCGAGGTGATCATGACTTCTTGGATCCGGGGATTCAGCCGCAGGGTTTTTTCCACCTCGGCGGTGATTTCCTTGAGCTTCTTCAGATTGTATCCGAAGAACCGGATTTTCGAGTCGAGGAACGATCCCGGTCCCATGCTGGAGCCGTACATCTGGGGATCGAATCCGTAAACATAGACGTCCAGGCCGGCGAATTGGGAGGCCGTCCGGATCAGCTCCTCTTTCATCCGGTACGGAATCGCGGAGCGTTCGATCGCCGGCGGAAAAGAAACGCGAAGCGTGGCGCTCGTGGGACTGACCTGGACGTTCATTTCCTTGGCGCACGCCTGGGCCAGGACGAAATCCTCGAACGGCTTGATCGCCGCGTCCGTCCGCTCGATGTCCGTCCCCGGCGGCAGGCCGAGGTAAACAAAGAGATATTGCCGGGAGGTGAAGGAAAACCACTCCCCCGTCCGGACCTCGGCCTTGAACCACCGGTAGGAACCGATGAAAACGACGGCCGCGACGAGCATCACCTCGACCGGATGGCGGAGACAGGCGCGCAGGAACCGCCCGAAGATCCCCTCCGGCCGCCGGGCGGTCTCCTCCCGGCGCCGTTTCAACAAGCGCGGGCTCAAGGCCGGGATCAGGGTGAAGGAGACCAGCAGGGAGGCGGCCAGGGCCGAGCCGATGACGAAGGCCAGCGGCAGGTAATAGATCTTGAGCCTCCCCTGGAAAAACGGGAAGCTGAAAAACACGGCGATCGTCGTCAAGGTGGATGACAGGACGGCGGTGAAGACCTCCCGCGGCCCCCGGACGGCCGCCTCCCGCGGGGGAAGGCCGTTTTCCCGCAGGCGGAGGATGTTCTCAAAGACGACGATGGAATTGTCGACGAACATGCCGAAGCCCAGGGCCAGCGCCCCGAGGGTCAGCATGTTGAGGGAAATCCCGAAGGCGGCGATGAGGTTGAAGGTGATGACGACGGAAAAGGCGATCGACGCCAGGATGAGAAGCGACGGTCCGATCCGCCGGAGGATGAGGAAGATCATCAGGAAGACGACGATGGTGATCAAGCCGGCTAATCGGTAGAGATCGCCGAGGCTTTTTTTGATGTCCCGGCTCTCGTCGTCCACGACCTGAAAAACGAGGTCCGGAGGCAGGTCCTTCCGGATGAGGGCGAGCTTGGCCTTGACATCCCTGGCCACCCGCATCGTGTTCGTCCCCTTTTCCTTGTGGACGGTGAAGCTCACGGTCGGCCGGCCGTTGATCCGGTGGATGGAATCCACATCCGCCCAGGTCGTGTCGACCGCGGCCACGTCGCGGACGCGGAGGACGTTACCGCCGGCGGAGCCGACGATCGTCTCGGCCAGATCGTTCTTGTCCCGGATTTGGTCGCCGTATTTGAACAGGAGCTCGCGGTTTTCGTCCCGCACCCGGCCGGAGGGATAAATCCCCAGCCGGCCGGAGACGGCCCGGATGATCTCGTACGGTTGAAGACCGTAGGCATCCAGCTTGGCTCTGTCCGGAACGATCCGGAATTCCGGATCGGATCCCCCGGTCAGGACGACCCGGGAGACGCCCCGGACGGAACCGAGGCCGAACGTGATCCTATCCTTGATCAACCCGCGGAGCTCCTGGAGGGAGGCGGTCCCCGAAACCGTGTACCGGAGGAAGGGATTCACCCGGAAATCCTCGGGAACGAACGGCGTGACCGCCGGCCGGAGCCCGGGCGGAAGCACCGGCCGAAGCTTGGAGAGCTCCTCGCGCAGGGCCAGCTGGACGAATTCCATGTCGGCCTTGGAATCGAAATCGACGACGACGCGGGACATCCCGGTCTCCGAGGACGAGGAGATGCCCCGGACGGCCTTGACCGCGGAGGCGGCTTCCTCGAGGGGGGCCGTCACCCGCGTCTGCACGACCTCGGGCGAAACGCCGGGCCAGGAGACCGAAATCGTGACCTGGGGATAATCCTCCTTCGGCTCCAGCTCGAGCGGCGTTTGAAGATAGGAATAGACCCCCAGGATGAGAAGGGCGCAAAAAGCCATCGCCGTCGCGACGGGACGATCGATGAGGAATTTCACGCGGCTCCCCGGTTCCCTTTCCGTTCCTTCCGGGCCTCGACCGCTTCATACAGGACGGGGATGAGGATCAGCGTCAAAAACGTCGAAACCGTCAACCCCCCGATCACCGTGATCGCCAGCGGCCGCATCATCTCGGCCCCGGCTTCCAGGCCGAGGGCCATGGGGACGAGGCCGAAGAGCGTGCTCAAGGTGGACATCAGGATGGGCCGCAGCCGGGTCCGGCTGGACTCGACGACCGCCTCCCGCAATCCCGTCCCCTCCCGGCGAAGCTGCCGGGTATAATCGATCTTGACGATGGCGTTGTCGACGACCAGTCCGACCAGGACGACCATCCCGATGACCGAGATGACGTTGATCGTCTGGCCCGCGGCCCACAGGGCGAACAAGGCCCCGGCCGCGCCCATCGGGATCGTGATCATGATGAGGAAGGGATGGAGAAACGACTCGAATTGGGCGGCCATGATCATATAGGTCAAAAGGACGGCCAGGCCGAGGGCGAACAGAAGGCTCCGGAAGGACCGGGACATTTCCTCGCGCTCGCCGCTGAAGACGACGCGGTATCCGGAAGGCAGATCGAGGGCCCCGATTTCCCGCTCGATGTTCGGGATGACCTCGCTGATCTTGGCGTTTTTCAAGCCGGCGGTCACTAGGACCTCCCTCTGCTGGTTCTCCCGCCGGATTTCCCTCGGGCCCCGGACGATCTCATAATCGACGAGCTCGCGGAGCGGAATGAGCTTCCGCTCGTGGGGATACGGCTCGGCCAGAAGCGCCTCGATGTTGCGGCGGGCGGCCCCTTCGGCCCGGACGCGGACATCGAATTTCTTTTCCATTTCATTGTACTGGGTGGCGATCCGGCCGTTGACCGCGTCGACCAAAAAACCGCCGAGATCGGCCGGCGAGAAGCCGGCGTACTTGCGGAGGGCGTCCTTGCGGACCGACATCCTGAACTCGGGCTTGCCCTCGCCGAGGTTGGTGTTCACGTCGGCCAGCCCGGGAATCGCCTGAAGGCGGGCGGTCAAAATTCCGGCGATCGTTTTCAGCCGGTCGAGGTCGTTTCCCTTGATCCGAAGGCCGATCTCGGCCGTCCCCAGGGCCAGGAATTCTCCGAGGAGCGACTGATCCTTGGCCACGCGATAGCTGAGGTCGGGGTATTGGACCATGATCCCGCGGAGAGTTTCGAGGACTCCTTCGAGACGCCCGGGCGCGTCTATCTCGACATGGATCCGGGCTGAATTCATCGAAACGTCCGGGTCGGCGGCCTCCAGCCCGGAAACGATGCCGATCTGCGACATCACCGAAGCGACGGCCGGCTCCCGGCCCAACCGGGTTTCGATCATTCCGGCCATGGCCGCGGTCTGCTCGAGCGAATAATCGACCGGCGTTTTCAGGACGATCTCGAAAGCCTTGGTCTGGAGCGGGGGCATCAGCTCCCGGCGAAGGGTTGATCCAAGGAGGAAAGCCGCTCCAAAGAGGAGCAGCGTCGCGGCCAAGGTCCGGACCTTGTGATCGAGGCACCAGACCAGGGCCCGATCGTTGAACCGGCAAAATCGTCCGTAGGCGGCGTTGAATCCGCCGAAAACGGCCCGGAGAACCGGCCGGAAGGGAAGGCCGAGAAAATGAACGGCAGGTTTAAGAAGCCGGCCGGCGAATGTCGCCAAGCCGTTCAAGACAAAACCGATCCCCTTGAAGACCGCGTACAGCAACCACCGCAAGGCCCGCAGCGGCCAAAGAACCGCGTTTCGCCGATTCCTTCCCCGGACGGGCGGCAGCCCCCACCGCCAGGACCAGGGGCGTCCCTCCCCGGCCTCGGCCGGGGTGAACCGCCGGGACTGGAGCATCCCGATCAAGGTCAAGGAAACGAGAAGCGACGCGCTCAAGGCGTACGTGACGGTCAAGGCGGTGTCCTTGAACAACTGACCGGCCGGCCCGCGCACGTAAACGACGGGCAGAAAGACGACCATTGTCGTCAGGGCGGTCGAGACGATCGCCCCGCCGACCTCCGCCGTTCCGGTCACCGCCGCCTCCTTGAGGCCCTTGCCCAGGGTCCGGTGGCGGAAGATGTTTTCCGAAACGACGACCGCGCAGTCGTCGAGCATGCCCACCCCCAAGGCCAGGCCGCCGAGCGACATCAGATTGAGGGTGAGGCCGCTGAAATACATCAGGCTGAACGTCCCGATAACCGAGATCGGGATAACGGTGTCGATGATGAGCGGCGTTTTCCATTCCTGAAGGAACAAAAAGAGAATGAGAAAAGCCAGCAGGGCGCCCTGGATGATTTCATTCTTGACCGCCCCGATCGCCGTTTCGATGAAGCCGGCCTGCTCGGCAGCGACCTGGATTCCGATCCCGGGGTTTTCCTTCCGGATCTCCCGCAAGACCTTCCGGGCGGCTTTCGTCGCTTTGACCGTGTTGGCCCCGGCTTCCTTCCGAACCTGGAGGCCGATGCTCTCCTCCCCGTTCCACCGGGTGATCCCGTGCCGTTCCTTGAGGACGTCCCGGACGGCGGCCACGTCTCCGAGACGGATGACCCCGCCGCTTTTCGTGATCCGGAGGCTGATGCCGGCGATTTCAGCGATCGTTTCGAATTCACCGACCACCCGGAGCGTATATTTAAAGGCTCCCTTCCGGATCATCCCGCCTTGCAGGTTTCGGTTGAAAGCGTCGATCCGGCCGGCGATCTCCTCGATCGTCAGCCCGTACAGGGCGAGCTTCGCGGGGTCGACTTCGACCGCGATTTCCCGCTCGACGCCTCCCGTGACTTCGGCCGAACCGATCCCCTCGACCTGTTCGAGCCGGGGTTTGATCAAGTCCTCGGCGATCTCCTTGAGCTCGAGAAGGGCGCGATCTCCGGTCAGAACCAGGGTCATGATCGGCTTGCTCTGGGGATCGAGGGTGACGATCCGGGGATCCTCGACGCCCTCGGGAAGTCCGTCGCGGGCCGCGTCCAGCTGTTCCCGGACATGGAGCATCGCGAAATCCATGTTCGTGCCCCAATCGAACTCGAGGCTGAGATGGGAGATCCCCTCCTTGGAGACGGATTCAACCCGGCGGAGGCCGGGGACCCGGCTGACGGCCGATTCCAGGGCGGCCGTCACCAGGGTTTCCATCTCCTCGGGGGCCGCTCCGCCGTAAGCGGTCACGACGGCCAGCCGGGGATAGCGGATGTCCGGCAGGAGGTCGACGCTCAGCTCCCGGAGGGAGACGAATCCCAAGAGAATGACGCCCAGGAAAAACATCGACACCGTCACCGGACGTTCGACGGCGAAGCGGGCGAGCTTCATGAGGGATTCCGTTCCCCGCCCGCCGCCGGCGAGGCGCCCGTGATCCGGTCGAGGCGGGCCAGGGCGATCTTGTATTCGATGACGGCCTGGATTTCAGCGGACTTGGCGTTGGCCAGCTCCCGCCGGTAATTGAACAGCCATTCGCTTCCGACGAGCCCTTGCTGGTACCGCTGCGTCTCGGAGGCGACCCGTTTTTCCGTCAGCTCCCGGTACCGGGCGGAGGAGGCGATCATCCGGGCTTTCGCCTCCAATTCCCGGATGACGTCCCGGACTTCGAATTCGATGTCGTTCTTTTCCTTTTCGAGCCGGAGCTCGTTTTGCTCGCCGGCCGCCCGCGCCCGGGCCAGCCCGGTCCGCGAAAGAAAAGAAGCGATCGGCACCTCCAGCGTCAACGTCACGCTCCAATTCGGATATTTCCCCTTGAGGATGTCGGAGAAGGATTCGCCCCGGCCGCCGGCGATCCGGCCGATCACGACGCCGCTCAACGGATTGTCGTCCTGGTAGACGTACCGGACGCCGGAGATGCCGGGACTCCAGAAGGAAAAATTGAGGTCGACCTTGGGCAGGGACTGATTCCGGAAATAGTCGACATCGCTCCGGCTGTTATCGATCCGGCGCCGCGCGATGTCCATTTCCGGCCGGTTCGCCAGGGCTGCCCGCAGGACGTCCGCGGCCGAAACCTCCCGGATCTCGATCTCCGGCCGATCCAGGGGGATGATCCCCGCTTCCCCTCCGGCCGGAAGACGCAGGAGCTTTCTCAAGAGGTCTTCCTGGCTTTGAACGGCCCGGGAAGCCGCGAGAACGGCATCCTCATAGCGGGCGACCTCGGTTTCGGCGTTGAGGACCCCGATTCCCGATTCCGTTCCGATCCGGGCCGCTTCCCGGTTCCGGTCCAGGATCTGCCGGCTCGACGCCAGCGACGATTCCTGAACCTTGAGATTTTCCCGGGCCAGGACCAGGTTCCAGTAAGCCGCCTCGACTTCGAAGGCCGTCTGAGCGGCCGCCGCCCGGACGGAGGCGTCGGCCATCTCCACGGCCCGGGCGGCCTTGATCCCCTCGACGTTCGCCGCCTTGGATCCGAATCCCCGCAGCAGCGGCTGCCTCACGTCGAGCCGGACGCTGCTGAAATACGAGGGATTGATGAGAGAAAAGGATCGCGTCGTGTCGGTCATGGCGCTCGAGACGCCGAGGCTCAGGGACGTTCCCCAGGGGAACGACTGGACCAGGCCGAGGTTCACGGAATCGAACGAGCTGGCGATGTCCGACCCTTCCACGCCCCATGTTCCGGGGGTGTTCGTGTCGCCGTTTTGATAGGTCAGCTCGAATTGCGGCAGGTACCTCTCCCGGACCTCCTTGAGGGCGAGCGCGTCCATGGCCGGGTTCAACCTCTCGATGGATAAAGCGAGGTTCTCCCGGAGGGCCGTGTCGAGGCATTGCCGGAGGGTCAAGCTCAATGTCCGTTCCTCCGGAACCCGCCGCCCGGGCGCAGCGGGAGCGATGACCGAGGCCAGGAGAAGCAAACCGGCGGCCGCGAGCCGCGAACGGACGGGCGTGGAACCGATGATGTTGAAGCGCGTCATGGGGGTTTCCCTTCGTTTGAAAGCGGGTCTACCGGACGACGACTCTCGAGTCATGGGCCAGGGTGAAATGGCCCTCGACGATGACCGTGTCTCCTTCGGAAATTCCCGAAGCCGCGTCGTTCCCGGGAAGGATTTCGGCGTCGTGCTCGTTTTCCAGGCCGATCTCGACGTATCGCCACTTGGCCAAACCCTGTTCCACGACGAACACCAGTTTCCGGCCGCCCCGGACGAGAATGGCGTCCTGCGGGACGAGGAGGCGGTTCCGATGGATTTCGGCCGCGATCTCGACCTCGGCGTGCATCCCGGGCTTGATCTCGTCTCCCGACCCCTCCACGGCGATGAACACCGGACACGTTTTGTCCTCGGCATCGACGATCGGACCGACGGATTCGACCAGGCCCTTGAACACCCGGCCCGGGTAAGCGCTGAACCGGAGATCGACGCCGCGCCCGGGCATCATTTTTCCGATGTCGCTCTCCAGCACCCTGGCCTTGACCTTCATCCGGCTGAGATCCACGATCGTGCAGATCTCCCGGCCGCTTTCGATTCGTTCCCCCGGGGAAACCTTGAAGTCGGTCAGGATTCCGGAAAAGGGCGCCCGGATCACGGTTTTTTCGAGGATCAGCCGGGCGGTTTTGACGTCGATTTCGGCGCCGGTCAGCCCCTTTGTCGTGGCGATGATTTCCTCTTTCTTCCGGCCGGCGGCGATGAGAGCCAGCTCATAGTCCCTGCTTGCTTTTTCCAAGTCGGCGGCGGTGATTTTTCCCGCTTGGAACGCGGCCAGGGCCGCCTCATGATCCGCTTGAGCCTTCGTCAGGCCGGCCTGTGCCTCCGGAGAGGCTTCATCATCGGCCGCGGCGAACTGCTTTTCCAGGTGAAGCTCCGAAAGATATTTCAGCCGCAAGGCTTCGAGCTTATCCAGGCTCAGACGGTATTCGGCATCGTCGATCTCGGCTAAGACGTCGCCTTTCCGGACGCGCAAGCCCTCCCGGGCGGGAAGGCTCTTGATCACCCCCCCGGCTTCCGCCTTCAAGACGGCTTTCCTCTCGGTATAGGCTTCGCCGGGGGATTTGAGCGTGATGATCAAATCGCGGCGCAGCGCGGTCACGGCTTTGACGGGAAGAGGCGCCGGTTCGGCCGAAGTTTTAGGCGATCCCGAAACAGCCGGCGCGAGGCCGGAAACCCCCTCCGCGTCCTCCCAGTTTCCGGATCCGGACGGCGGTTTTCTCAGGAAAAGAACGTATCCCCCGGCGATCAAAACGACCAGGACAAGCACGATCCCCCACGCTGTTTTCAAACGCCGCATCTCCGCCCCCTTTGTCGTCGGCCGAGCTAGAGCAACCCGTCGCCCCGGCTTCAAGAAAACGAGTCTCTCAAGCTGCTATTCGACTGGAAATTCTTTTGCTTAACCCTCATTCTCAGCATTGTTTTCATATCACGGCACATCGGGAAAAGCAACGGCTCCATGGAATGAAAGACGCTCGCTCGGAGCGTCTTGTCTCACTTAGGCTGACCTTCGAACCTCGTCCGGGGAATCATGGGCGGCGATCACGACACATCCATGGCCGGATGCCCGAAAATCGGTTTCATTTCTTGATGAGCTTATAGATATTGATCGCGGTCTCATCCGCTTCCTCGTCAAGATCCGGATTTCCATTTTGATAGCAATACAACCGGCCGTCCCGTTCGGCAAGCAGCAGGTCATCCATATAAACGATCTCCTCCGGAGAGCCGTCTTTTTCCAAATCATAGAGAAGGAGCGCAAACCTGCCCGGGCTCTCCCGGCACGTTCTCATCTGAATAAGAAGGAAATTATTTTCATAAAGGACCGCTTTCGTGATCGCCGAATAGGACTTCGCCCACGTGTCCAAGTCTAATAAATACGCGCTTAAACTCCCTTGATAATTTTTCAACGCATAGAAGTCCCTTGGCAGGGATTTATAGAAATCCGGAACCTTCAGCTCGAGCGTCTTTTCCACGCCGAGAGTTTTCTGAGATATGAAGAGAATCCTCGGCTCGCTTTGTTTGATATAGAGAACGTCATTCCCATAAGGGATAAGAAACCGCTCGATCTCGTATCGACGATCGAACTTGATGCCGCGCTCGAGAATGATGCTCCTCCCCGGCGATGATGAATCTTCCTCAATGGCATGCAGATTGGCGATGTCCACCTTCTCCGCGGAGACCGGACCGTTCAGCATTTTCACCCCGGCAAGGAAAAATCGACCGTTTACGAATAGCGCCGTCTTCAAAAGAAACAGGAACGGGTCCCTCTTCAGCCAAATCGTTTTTTCCCCATGATATGTCTTGCCCGTCCGGCGAAATATTTTGATCTTGTTTACGTCCTCAAACAGAGCCAAGTCTCCCCGGTATTCGCATACCGTAAAGACCTGCGTCGCTTCATCCGGGCTTTGGCCGAAGGGAGCGATCGCCGTCGTTTTGTCTTGACTCACGGCCACCGGTCCGCTTTTTCTGAACATCAAAATAAGATCCCCCGCGGAATCCAAAAACGACCCCGATATCGGTCCCCAATACATTTGCTCGTGTTTCCAATGGTCAATCCTCTCCAGGCGCGTCCCCAAGACGAGTGCAGGGATCATGGCCGCTGTTAAGAAGACGACGATCAATCGTTTCATCGGCCGCCCTCCTTCGAGGAACCGCATAAGGAGCCCCCCTCCCGTTTCTCTTTTTGCGATTTGATCAACCTGCCTCCGTTCATTGTACCGCCTGTAGAGTGATGAATCGAGGCGTTGACCTGCTCCCCCTTCCTCGCCCATTTTGTCAGTAACTTTTCGGATATGCAAGTCCGTTGTTGATCGCTTCCGGATTCAGGCTGGGCGGCGCTTTTCGAACTTCCTCTCGAGCCGCCAACTCCTCGAGAATCGCGTCGCCGAGCGGACTATGCGGCTGTTCGGCGTTGTAATCCCGGCGACGTAACTCGACCCTCTCGAGGGTGACTTCCGAGATCTCCATCTTGATCTCGGCCACGGGCGTTCCGCCCTCATCTTGCCGGAGGGCGCGAAAGGGAAATTTCTTTAGTCTCCCTAGAACCTTTCCAGGTCGGCACGCGTATCGATATATGACGATTGAGCCGGAGGAGGCGAACATGGCGAGAATGAATAGAGCGGGGTTTTGCGTTGTTTTGCTTCTTCTTGTGCCCGCATTATCGGCGTCCACAGGGCACGACCCGGGACAATACAACAAAGAGGTCGCGCCGTACGTCGCTTTCTTGAAGACTCAGAAGCGCGGTCCGGTTGATTACATATTGGATCTGTTCGAGAAGTACGACATTGTCATCTTGTGCGAAAGATTTCATCCCGAAACGACTCAATATGATCTCATCTATAATCTAATCAAGGACAAGAAATTTACCGACAAGGTCGGCCACGTTTTCACCGAAATCGGTACCAGTACGAACAATGCGTATCTACATGATTTCATGTCCACCGACGGCCTGAGCGACGCCGAAGCAGATCGCAAGGTCATGCATCTCTTTCGGAACCTGTTTTGGATGCCCGTTTGGGAAACGCAAAATTTTTTTGATTTTTTGAAACGTCTGTACGCGCTCAACAGATCACTACAGGCGGATTTAAAGATCAAGATCAGCTTCTCTGACATGCCGTTCTCGTGGGAAGGCATGAACCGGGAGAAATATGCATCGTTCTCAAACTCTCTCGTTCAGCGGGATCAGGTCATGGCCGAGCAGATTATCGAGGAATTCAAAGAAATCCTCAGATCAACTCAGTCGCGCAAGAAGGCCCTTGTCATCATGAACTACCGCCACGCTTTTAACGACCGCGTCAAGAACGCGAAGGGCGAGAAGGCGAATAACGCAGGGCGATACATTTTCGAGGCTTTCCCTGGAAGAGTGGCAAACGTGATGATCAACAGCGTAGCCCTTCTTCCCGGCTCAGACGACAGGAAAGCGGTCACAGCGCCGATTTGCGACGGCAAGTGGGACGCCGCTTTTAGGATTGCCGGCAATCCTGATCTGGGGTTCGATTTCAAGGAGAACGTCTTCGGGGCGGATCATTTCGATTATTTCCCGTTTTTCAAGCATGACTATACATACCACGATGTTTTTACCGGATTCGTTTTCTTCGGACCGCTCGAAAAGCACAAGATGGTTTCTGGAATTCCCGATCTTCTCCGGGATGGTTATGATAAGGTCATTCTGGAAAGAATGGCAATCGCAGGTTCCCCCGTCGAGGAAAGCAAAGCAGCCGAGTTCATCGCTGAAATCGAGACGAGACATGAAACGAGCTACGACAATCTCCCGGTTTTGATGGGGAGAATACGCAGCTGGCTGTCACAAGCTGAAGATCATTAACGGCGGCCCGATCAATAGGTTATCGCTGTGGGGAAGAATTCCGTCCCGGAAAGAGGAGGACTGGTACGAAGTGCCCGGTCTTGGGCCGACCCTCCTCGTACACGCGGCGCAACCTCTCCGCGATTGCTTGCCTCCGACTCCGCTCCTCTCGAGAAAAAGGCCCCCTCCGGAGTGGAGGGATGCATCTATCTTGACTTCCCGTTATCTCAACTTTATTATTTTGATATATGAGGGAGGGAGATATTTATAAAGTCGAATTTTAACCCAACATTGCGTTGAGATTGATTTTTCAAGGGCGATTCATGAGAAAGAGCTTTTTGACGAGGGGACTATACGGATTGATGTTTTTCTTCGGTTTCGGATGCTTGACGTATCCCCAGGATCTTCAACTCCTCAAACAGTGGAAGCACGATGCCGATTTTAACGGAGAAGTCTACCGGTCTCTATTGGACGAACATGATAATCTCATCTTGGTCCATCGTTCCGGGATATCGATGGTCAACGAAAATAAATTCGTAACTTTTGCCCGATGGGGCCAAGGGCCCAATGAGATCAACGGCACTTACGGAATGTGCGAATACCATGGCGACCTGGCGGTGTTTGTCCATAAAAACAAGATCAAACTCTTCCGAAGGAATAATAATCGTTACGATTATCATAGCCAGAAGTGGTTGAAATCCGACCCTGGCTCGTATTATCTCAAGGACGCGTTTTTCGCCGACAACCGGTTTTTCTTGGGGGGAATAATCATCTTGGAAAAGATGAAAAGCGTGCGCAAAGGGGCGTTGCTGCGGATCTATAACGACAAAACTGAAAAAATAGAAGGGGATTATTGCGGGATTCAATATCCCGAACCCTCTCGTTATCATGAAATCCGGAAACACTTCGCCGTCGACGGACGTTATGTATATTTCCTGTCCCAGCACGAAATGAAGCTCTACGCGATCTCATTGGATCATATCGCCTCAACGAAAACCATCGAATTGAAGCGGCCCGATTTTTATGTTTCCATGCCCAAGGATTTTTTTCTCGTAAAAAACTATAAAGACGATCTTGAATTCTTTAAGGACATGGAGAGCTGGTATACATCCTTTTCCGCGGTCACCCGAATGGCCGTGCTTCAGGGCGGATATCTGGTGATTCAAGCGCGAACGTGCCAACCGCATCTAAAGAAATTCGCCCTGCTCTTTTACAATATCGGAAACGGTTTTTCCTTGGATAAGATTGTTTATCAAGACGGCTTGCTGCTGGCGGGGAAAGCCGATCTTCTGTATTGCGTCCACAAGGGAGATCCGATGGTCGATGAAGAAGCGAATCAGGTTATCATCGACATCTTCCGGGTCGTTCAATAAAAGGAAGACAACATGTCAAAGGAAAGTTTATGATTGCGCATAAACACGATCAGCGAATCATCTCATCGCGGCCCCCGAAAGGCAACCCGATGTTCGCCGGGGTTTTCTATAAAAGCAGCCTCGCGGTTCCAACCTTGAAAAGGCCGGATTCCTTGAGGTTTTTAATGAAAATTATATAGTCGATTATATTGTTGATTGTTGTTTGTTGCGCCTCTTATAAAGGGTGCTCCCGGAATCCGTCGATACCCATGGAGATTATAGAAATCACCCCTCTTCTCGAGTTGAATGCCGTTATTCCGGATTATAAGATCATGCCCTTCTTCAATTTATTTCAGAATATGGCCATTGATCAACAGGGCAATATCTATTACCTGAAGTTCGGCCATGACAGGATCCAAAAATTCGATAAGACGGGCCGGCTCGCGGCCGATATCGGAGGAATCGGACAGGAGGCCGACGCCTTTTTCTCTCCAACGGCGATACTGGTGGAAAACGATTCTCTATATGTCCTGAATGATGCGGGCCGTCAAGTAAAGATTTTCAACCTCGACGGCGAATTCAAATCGTCTTTCAAGATTGACAATGCCTGGCCCCCCACCTCTCTTTGCGTCGACCGCGAGGCCATTTACGTGAATGTCATTGATAAATCCAACAAAACGAGGAATGACGGCAAGCTCATTTCCGTCTATGACCATGAAGGAAGACTCGTCAAGAAGATCGGCCCGATTATCAAGTGCAATTCTATGATTGGATATAACACGTTCAACAGGATACGGATGATTGCGCGCGACGAAAATATTTATTACGCCTTTATCAACCAGCCCTTGATCTCCTGGAGCGGAAAAAACGGCGGCCGGACGGCCGTCTTGGATCTACGGAAATTCGGAATCCCCGTCATCGACGCGATCGCCGGGAGAATCGACGCGGAGGGAATTGATACGCCGGAAACGTTTAAAGATGATTCCGTTTCATCTGGAACTTGCATATCTTTCTGCAGTGGATTCGCGGTTGATGAAGCCGGAAGGATTTTTTATATCCCGAATACGGCCGGTTCCGGCTCCCGTGATGAATGGGATAATTCCATTTTATTATTCAATGAAAATCATAAATTATCAAAAAAGATATATTTGAAAACGGGAAAAGAAACCGTCACTCCGAGAGACTTCTTGATCGCCGGCGGAAAAGCAATCTATGGAATTGGAACCATTAAAGAAAGGAGCATTTTATTTAAATTCTAATCGCGGCAGGATTTTATGGAGAATCGCCTCCGGAAAATGGGGACGCGGCGAAACGCGATCGCTTGGATTTTTAGTCTATTCCTCTGGCTCACCGCTTCAGGCGCGGCCATGATTGCCCATGAGGCCTGTAAAATCGCGGAAAATCGGGCCGCTCATGGAACCCTGGCGCTTGAGCTGGAAGAGGAAGCCGTCATTCGCGAATCGAACGAGAACGACGATTATCGTTTTTCTTTCATTAGGGACCTGGCCGCGGATGCGGCGGAAAATTTATTCGTCCTGGATAAAAATAGTATCCTGAAGTATGACCGCCGCGGAATTTTCTTAAAATCATTCGGCCGTAAAGGCCAGGGCCCCGGGGAATTGATGGAACCCCGGAGTCTTTTCGTCGACGAACACGACGATCTCTTTGTCAATGATCAAGGCGGCTTGCTGCACGTTTTTGACAAGGAGGGAACATTTCGGCATCAGATCAAATTGGATTTCCAAATTCCCTTTGATTCCAACGCCTTCTACGTAACCGGCGAAGGTTTCATCTACGCTTTTTCTTGGGACATGATCAATCTGGAGATGAAAAAGACTTTCGTGAAAGCGGATTCGAGCGGGGCGGTCATTCTTCGCCTGAAAACGATGGATGACGCGGGGTGAAGATCTCAGGAAGCCAAACGGGCGGAGTCATGGGGGGAATGATTCACCCCTATTCGGCGAATTCCTTTTTTTGCCCGATCGGCAATACGATGTTATGTTATGGAGAAAACACTCGATATCAATTGATACTCTATGATTTCGACGGCAACGTGAAATCCGTGATGGACCGGGATGAAAAGCCCCGGTCCATTTCTTCAAAAGAAAAGAAATTCTTGGGCAAGAATTGCGTCTTTCCTTCCCATCGCCCCTTTTTCAAGAAGTTGATGAGTGATGACAAAGGCCGAATTTACGCCATAAGAGTGAAGTCGGTTTGGGATGAAAACAAGGCCGAAAAGGCGGATATTTTCAGCCGGCACGGCCGCTATCTCTACCGGACGGAATTCCCCGCGACGCCTTCGCTCATCAAAAACGATTCCGTGTATTTCATTGACGAAGGCCAGGACGGGCTGAAGGTCATCAAGCGCGTGAAAATAAGGAATTATCTCCAAATGAAAGAGGAATAAGGGAGACCCCGTGCCAATTCACCCTAATAAATTTTCCTTTCCGCTTTATGTTTCCTTTTCCGCCTGATCCGAACTAAGAATTTATACGAAAAAAATGAGGTCCATGGGGATTGTGTCTCCTCATTAATATTGGGTTATAATCACGCCGCGCGGGGAGGCGGCCATGGAAATCATCGATCTGGATGAGCGGTTCGAGAACGATTACTTCGTCTGCCTGGAGGGCTGGTCGGACGAACCGAAGGAAGCCGGCCATCATCGGGAGACGTGGTTCCGGCGGATGAAGGAGAAGGGTCTCCGGGTCAAGATCGCCCTCGTCGACGGCCGGCCGGCGGGCATGATTCAGTATGTCCCGATCGAGCACGCCTTCGCCGAAGGCCGCGATCTTTATTTCATCCACTGCATCTGGGTCCACGCTTACAAGGGAAAAGGCATCGGGGACCAGCGGAAAAAAGGCCTCGGCAGCGCCCTCCTGGCGGCCGCCGAGGAAGACGCCCGGGCGAAGGAGGCCAAGGGCATGGTCGCCTGGGGCGTCGGCCTTCCCGTCTTCATGCGGGCCTCCTGGTTCAAAAAGCACGGCTATCGCAAGGTCGACAAGAACGAGGTCGCCCTCCTTCTCTGGAAGCCTTTCACCCCGGATGCCGTCGCCCCGCGGTGGATCCAGGAGAAAAAGAGACCCGCCGCGGTCCCCGGCCGGACGTCGGTCGCCGTGTTCCGGAACGGCTGGTGCACGGCGATGAACATGGTCGGCGAGCGGGCCCGCCGGGCGGCCGCGGAATTCGGCGACCGGGTTGCCTTCACCGAGGTGGACACGTCCGACCGGGCGGCGTATCTCGAATGGGGCATCGCCGACGGTTTGTTCATCGACGGAAAGCCCGTCCGGACCGGCCCGCCGCCCTCGTACGATAAGATCCGCCGGAAAATCGCCCGCCGGGTGAAAAAAATAAAATGACGTCCATGACGCCGGCCGTCCGCGTTCTCAAGGACCTCGCCGCGGATTTCGAGATCAGGCTCTATCGCTACGAAGAACACGGCGGGACGGCCGCGGCCGCCCGCGCCCTGGCCGTCGAGGAGCACGACGTCATCAAGACGCTCGTATTCGAAACCGACGGCCGGACTCCTTTTTTCGTTCTGATGCACGGCGACCGGGAAGTCTCGGCCAAGCGACTGGCCCGCATCCTGGGAGTCAAGTCGGTCGCGCCCTGCCCGCCGGCCGCCGCCGAACGCCACACTGGATACCAGGTCGGCGGCATCTCCCCCTTCGGCGCCAGGAAAAACCTTCCGGTCTACATGGAACGGACGCTGACCGAATCCCCCCGCGTTTGGATCAACGCCGGCAAGCGCGGACAACTGGCCGGAATGGCCCCGGCGGAGATCCTCCGGATTCTCGCTCCCGTCCTGATCGAAGCGGCCGTATGAACAACGCGGGGAGGCCTCCCTCAGGCCTTCGATTCATTTGAAGATTGAGGAAGCCGATTTCCAAAAAATTGACAGAAGGGGTATACTCGCTGCCTCTTGAAGTGAAGAGAGGCCCCTTGTTGCAGGAGATACAAAAGCTCAACGAACGCTTCGCCGCGGCCGAGGCGGAGGACATTCTCGGCTGGATGGTCCGCGCGCTTCCCTACCAGACGGCGATGACCTCGTCTTTCCAGGCGTCCGGGGTCGTCCTCATCCACATGCTGAGGAAGATCGCCTTCGATTTTCCGATCTATTTCATCGATACCGGCTACCATTTCCCGGAAACGCTCGAGTTCAAGGCCCGCCTGACGCGGGAGTGGAAGCTGAATGTCCACACCATCGTCCCGGAAATGAGCAAGGTCGAGCAGCTCAGCCTCCACGGCCCCCGCCTCTTCGAACGGGATCCCGACCTCTGCTGCCGCCTCAACAAAGTCGATCCGCTCCGCGGCCTCCAGCGGGAGCTCGGATTGAAGGCCTGGGTCTCGGCTCTCCGCCGCGACCAGGCGGAAACCCGCCGGAATCTCCGGCCGGTGATGATCGACGAGAGCGGCGGCCTGCGGATCCACCCGCTCCTCGCCTGGAACCGGGAACGCGTCTGGGCTTACATCGAAAAACACCGTCTTCCGACGAATCCGTTGTACGAGCAGGGATACGCCTCCATCGGGTGTTTCCCGCCGTGCTGCACCTCTAAATCCGAACCGGGAAGCGACGAACGGTCCGGCCGGTGGGCCGGGAAAGGAAAACTCGAATGCGGACTCCACAGCCATCTCAAAAGCGAAAAATAGCGGGGGCGGGCTCCTTGCGGAAGAAATTCGTCCTGCGTTGCGTCCTCTGCGGAGCCGAAATCGACGGATTCGGCCCTTGGTTCGAGGCCGGGCAGCGCTGCCCCGAATGCGGCAGCGACCGGGCCGACGTCGTTTACCGGACCACGCCCGCCAAGGTTCGCGACCTCTTCCGCCGGCCGGCCAACGGCCTTCCGGGCATGTGGCGCTATTTCGACGTCCTTCCGGTCAACGACCGAAAAAACATCGTCACCGCCGGCGAGGGCCTCGTCCCGATCGACCGGTGGGAATTCCTCGAGGAGTACGCCCGCCGGCGCTTCCAGATCCGCTGCCAAGTCTACGCCCACCGGCAAGACGACAACTACGCGACCGGGACGTTCAAGGACCTCTCCGGCTCGATCGTCTCCAGCGTTCTCAAGGAAAACGGCATCCAGAACTTCGTCGCCTCCAGCACCGGCAACACGGCCGTGGCCTACGCCCGGTACCTGACGGCCGCCGGAATCTCCTTCTACGCCTTCATCCCGAAGAACGCATCCCTGACCCAGGCGGCCGAAATCGGCTGCTTCGGGCAGAACGTCTTCCGGGTGAAAGGCGACTACACCCTGACCAAGGAAATCGCCATGGCCTTCGCCCGGAAACATAAGATGCCCCTGGCCGGGGGCAATTTCGATCCGATGCGGATCGAGGCGAAGAAGACGATGATGCTCGAATGGATCCGTCTGCTCGGCAAGTTCCCGACCGTGTATATCCAAGCCCTGAGCGGGGGGACCGGCCCGATGGCTATCGCCAAGGGCTGCCGGGACCTCGCCCCGGTCGGGCTGGGCGGCCGGATGCCCCGCTTCATTCTTTCCCAGTCCAGCCGCTGCGCCCCCATGGCCGCGGCTTGGGCGGAAGCGAAGAAAAAGAAATACCCCGAGGGCTGGGAAAAAACATACCCGATCTACCACAATCCCCGGACCGGCATCGCCACCCTGGCCGCGGGCTTTCCCAAGACCTATCCCGTCCTGGCCCCGCTCGTGCGGGAAAGCGGAGGGGAGATCCTCTCCTTCGACGAGGACGCCACTCCGCTCATCGCCCGCCTGGTGGCGTTCGAACGCTCCGTCCGGATCGGGCCGGCCGCGGCCATCGGCCTCGGCGGGTTCTTCGAGGCCTTGAAGCGCGGACTCCTCCGCAACGGCGACCGCGTGTTGATCAACATCGGCGAGGGGATCCGCCGCGCGCCCGAATTCTTGATCACGATGTTCCAGGAAAAAGCCGAAGTCGCCACGGTCGACGCCTGCCGGCTTTTCGACCGCCGCGGACACCGGGCCGACATCTGGAACGAGCTGGAAAAAAGGGTGATGAACGGAAAAACCGCGCCCGCTTCCCGGCGCGGGCGCTAGGATTCCGGTTTATCGACGATCCCGTACAATCCGGCCGAGGGCCGGCGAAGGCGGCAAACTCCGCGCGGAGGCCGCCGGGTTCCTTTTTCAGATCGAGGCGGAAGGCCCGGCGTTCTTTCGGTCGCTTCTTCGGAATCAGCCGATCCAAAGCCCTCCCGGTTTTCTCTGAAGTCTGAAGGATATTAGGATCCGCGGATCACGCCGGTCTTTCGCGGGGGGAAGATCCATCGCCGCCGGCCGGCATCTTCAAGGGCGATATCGCGCGGGTGCTCTTTTCGGGCGGAGAGACGAAATGACCGTTCCCCGGACCGGATGATCCGTCGTCCGGAAAAAGCGTTGTCAGTCCGAAAACAAAGAAAAGCCCCCCGGCGGACCGGGAAAGGCGATCACTCGTACCGGACGAGATGAAAAAGATCGACGTCCGGATGGGCTTTCCTGATCGCCGGGATGCCGCCGAGGAAGGCCAGCTCGATGACCGCCCCGAAACCGACCGGCTTGGCCTTGAGCATCTTGACCAGGCGGAGGGCGCTGATCGACGATGAGCCGGTGGCGATCACGTCGTCGATCACGACGACCCGCTGGCCGGCGGCGAGGGCGTCGGCGTGCTTCTCGAAGAACTCGACGGCGTATTCGTTGGGCGCCTGGACGCAGACCGTCTTGCGGGGCAGCTTGCCCTTTTTGCGGATGACCGACAGGCCCAGGCGGAGGTCGCGGGCGACCGGGGCGGCAAAGAGATATCCGCGGGATTCGATGCCGACGATGACGTCCGGCTTTAAGTTCCGGGCCCAGGCGGAAAGCCGGTCGATCGTATAATGATACGATTCCGGATCCAAAACGAGCGGCATGATGTCCTTGAACCCGACGCCGGGTTTAGGGAAATCCTTGACCTCGAGGATGCGCTGCTTGAGCTGTTCAGGTGTCATGAATGCCTCGGACGTTGAAATACAGACGCCCTTATTAGACAAATCCGCGGCGGCGAAGTCAAACGGTTTCCCCGGCGGCGGGGCGAGCCGGACGATCAGCGGTCGCCGCGAGCTGAAAACCTCGACCGATCAACCGCTCGATTTCGGCCGCACGCCGGACGCTTGACCCGGATTGTCCGCGTTCCGTCCGGCTCGACGCCGATATGGACGCGGATGCCGTCCAGGGGGAAGTCGATCCGCTCGCCCCACTCGATGAGGATGACCGCCTCGCCGATGTGATCCTCGAAGCCCAGGTCGCGGATCTCGGCCTGGCCGCCCAGCCGGTAGAGGTCCAAGTGGAGGATCGGAACCCGTCCCTGGTAAATATTGATCAGGGTATAGCTGGGGCTGCAGACCAGCCGCGGATTCTTCATCCCCAAGCCGGCCGCGATTCCCCGGGCGAAAACGGTTTTCCCCGCCCCGAGCTCCCCGGTCAGGAAAACGACTTCGTCGCCCCGGAAGGCGGCGGCCAAGCGCCGGGCCGCGAGATACGTCCCCCGCTCCGTGCGCGTCGTCAGGACCTGGTCCTCCGCCGGGGCCGGTTTCGTCACGGCTGGAACAACCTCCCCTTCCGGCCGCCGGCCGCGTCTTCCAGCGCTTTCATGGCCCGGGAAAGGGCCTTGAGGATGTCCCCGGCGACCATCGCCCGCTGGCCGAGCTCGGCGGCGGCGATGTCGCCGGCCGCCCCGTGCAGATAAACGGAGGCCACGGCCGCTCCGAAGGCGTTCTTTTCCGCGGCCAGAAACGCTCCGAGAAGGCCGCTGAGAACGTCGCCCGAACCGCCCGTGGCCATGCCGGGATTCCCGGTCGGGTTGACGGAAACGCGCCCGTCCGGGCCGGCGACCAGCGTCCGGTATCCCTTGAGGACAAGGAGGACACGGTGCTCCGCGGCGAACCGCGAAGCCAGGGCCAGCCGGTCGTTCAGGACCTCGGGAACGGACCGGCCGAGCAGACGTCCGAATTCGCCGGGATGCGGCGTCAACACCGGAGGCCGGGCCGTTTTTTTTAAAAACCCCAGCTTCCCGACAAGGATGTTCAAGCCGTCGGCGTCAATGACTGTCGGGATGCGGACGCCCGGCAGGAGCGATCGGACCAAGGCGGCCGTTTCGGGATGGGTCGAAAGCCCGGGTCCGACGACGAGGGCGTCCTTGCCCGAGAGCAGGCGTTCCAGGCGCGGCCGGGCCGCTCCGGCGATCGTCCCCTCTTCCGTTTCCGGAAGCGGCTCGGTCATCAGCTCGGACATCGTCCGGGCGACCGCGGGGACGCAGCTTTCGGGCGTCGCGATCGTCACCAAGCCCGCGCCCGAGCGGTAAGCCGCCTTGCCCGCGAGAACGGCCGCCCCCGTCTTCCCCCGCGACCCGGCCAAGATGAGAACATGGCCGAACGTCCCCTTGTGCCCGCTTCTCGGCCGCGGCCGGAAAAAGGGAACGGCGTTCTCCGGCCCGGCCATTTCCAGCTTCAATTCGGGCGAGGCGAGAAGAACGGGCGGCAGGGAAATCTCCGCGACGACGAGCCGGCCGGCGTAGTCCTCGGCCGGCGGGAAGACGTGGGCGATTTTCGGCGCTCCGAGGGCGACGGTCGCATCGGCCCGGACGGCCGGTCCGATGACGGCGAACGTGTCGGACGAGAGGCCCGAGGGCAGGTCGACGGCGATCGTCTCGGCCGGAGATTCGTTGATGTCCCCGATGACCGCCGCCGCAAGCCCGGCGGCCGGCTTGGACAGCCCCGTCCCGAAGATGGCGTCGATGATGACGGTCGCCTCCCGGAGAGCCCGCTTCAGATTCAGGCGGGACCGCCCGGCGGCCGCCGTCACCTCGACGATTTCGAGGCCGAGCCGGAGGACGATGTCCAGGTTCAGGGCGGCATCGCCCTTGACCTCGTTCTTCCCGGCCAGGAGAAAAATCCTCGGCCGCGCCCCGAGGTTGAACAGGTGGCGGGCCGCGACGAAGCCGTCTCCGCCGTTGTTGCCCCGGCCGCAGACGATCACGATCCGCTCCTCCGCCAAATTCCCGCGAAGAGACCGGACTTCCTCGGCCACGCGGCGGCCGGCGTTTTCCATCAGGAGGACACCCGGGATGCCGAACTCCTCGAACGCCCGGCGGTCGATCTCCCTCATCTGCCCGGCGGTCAGTATTTTCATGGAATTTCCTCGGGCCGATTTTACCATATCCGCCGGCCCGCGGCTCTCCCGTCGACATTCCGGCCTCGCGGGGTCGCGTTGCATTTCCGGCTTCACCTGTGATACTTTTCAATAATCAGAAATCGATAATCCGGTTCTTTGAGGAGGGCAACCGCCATGCCGATTAAAGTTGGAATCAACGGCTTCGGCCGGATCGGCCGGAACATGCTCAGGGCCTCGGGCGGTTCCGGGATCGAATTCGTCGCCGTCAACGACATCACCGACGCCAGGACGCTGGCCCATCTCCTGAAATACGACTCCGTGCTCGGGATTTTTCCCGGGGACGTCCAGTCGACCTCCGACACGATCATCGTCGACGGACATCCGATCAAGGTCCTGGCGGCCAAGGATCCCGGCGAGCTTCCCTGGAAGGATCTCGGCGCCGAGATCGTCGTCGAATCCACGGGCAAGTTCACCAAGCGGCCCGACGTCGTCAAGCACATCGAGAAGGGAGGGGCCCGGAAGGTCATCGTCTCCGCTCCGGCGACCGATCCCGACGTGACCATTGTGATGGGGGTCAACGAGCGGATCTACGATCCGACCAAGCATCACATCCTCTCGAACGCCTCCTGCACGACCAACTGCCTGGCCCCCGTGGTCAAGGTCTTGCACGAGCTGGCCGGGGTCGAGAAGGGCTTCATGACCACGATCCACTCCTACACCAACGACCAGAAAATCCTCGACGCGCCGCACAAGGACCTCCGCCGGGCCCGGGCGGCGGCTGTCGCCCAAATTCCGACGACGACCGGCGCGGCCAAGGCCGTGGGCATCGTCCTGCCGGAGCTGAAGGGGAAGGTCGACGGCATCGCCATCCGCACCCCGACCCCGGACGTCTCCCTGGTCGATTTCGTCGCCGTCGTCCAAAAGCCCGCCCCGGCCGAGGTCGTCAACGAGGCCTTCAAGACGGCCGCCGCCGGGCCCCTCAAGGGCATCCTGGACTACACCGACGAGCCGCTCGTCTCCGTCGATTTCCTCCACAATCCGCATTCGGCGATCGTCGACGGCTTGTCGACCAAGGTCATCGATGGCCATCTCGTCAAGATTCTGGCCTGGTACGATAACGAGTGGGGTTACTCCTGCCGCCTCATCGACCTGGTCAAATACATCGCAAGGTGAGTGAAGGATGAAGCTTATCGAAGATCTCGACGTCCGCGGCAAAACCGTTTTCGTCCGGGTGGATTTCAACGTCCCCCTGAGCGAGAGCGGAGAGATCCGGAACGACACCCGCATCCGGGCGTCGCTGCCGACGATTCGTTTCCTCAGCGAGCACGGGGCGAAGCTGATCCTCGCCTCCCACCTCGGGCGCCCTAAAAAATTCGACCCGGCGGCCAGCCTCCGCCCGGCCGCCGTCCGCCTGGCCGAGCTCCTCGACCGGAAGGTGGAGATGGCCCCCGACGTCATCGGACCCGACGTCGACCGCCTCAAGGCCGGTCTCCGGGACGGCGGCGTCCTGCTGCTGGAAAACGTCCGCTTCCAGCCCGGGGAAACGAAGAACGATCCCGAGCTTGCCCGGGAGTTCGCCCGGGGCGTCGACGTGTTCGTCAACGACGCGTTCGGCTCGAGCCACAGGGCCCATGCCTCGGTCGTCGGGGTCGCCGGGCTCGTCCCGGCGAAAGCCGCCGGCTACCTGTTGAAAAAGGAAGTCGAATTCCTCGGCAAGGTCCTTCATCCGGTCAAGCCCTTCACGGCCGTTCTGGGCGGGGCGAAGACGGAGGACAAGATCCCGGTCATCGAATCCCTGCTCGACAAGGCCGACGACGTCCTGATCGGCGGGGCGATGGCCTACACGTTTCTCGCCGCCCAGGGCAAGGGCGTCGGGAAATCGCTGGTCGAGCCCGATAAGTTCGATCTCGCCCTCGGGATCATGAAAAAGGCCGCCGATCGCGGCGTCCGTCTCCGCCTTCCGTCCGACCACGCCCTGGCGCCCTCGATCGATTCCGGCGTCATCGACCGGATGACGGGCGAATATCCCTTCCCCGACGTCCTCCTGGGCGTCGACATCGGCCCCAAAACCATCGCGACCTACTCGGCGATCATCGGCCGGGCCAAGACCGTCTTTTGGAACGGTCCGCTCGGCGTTTTCGAGAATCCTGCTTTCGCCGAGGGAACGATGCAGATCGCCCAGGCCGTGGCCGCCTCCCCGGCGGTTTCGATCATCGGCGGCGGCGATTCGATCGCGGCCGTGGCTAAGGCCGGCGTCGGCGACCGGATCGGCCACATCTCCACGGGCGGCGGAGCGAGCCTCGAATTCATCGCCAAGGGAACGCTTCCGGGCCTCGACGCCCTGGAAGGATGAAGACGCGGCGATGAAAAAGCGTCCGTTCGTCGCGGCCAACTGGAAGATGAACATGACCGCCGGCGAGACGCGCGCCTGGTTCGAGGCCTGGGCTTCCCTGGCCGGAACGGAGGAAGCGGACGTTGTGGTCTGCCCGCCGTACACAGCCTTGGCCGAGGCCGCCCGCCGGGCCGCCGGGATCGCCGTTCATCTGGGCGGCCAGAGCCTCCACTGGGAGGACGCCGGCGCCTATACGGGCGAAATCTCGGGGCCGATGCTGGCCGACGCCGGCTGCCGATACGTCATCATCGGCCACTCGGAGCGGCGCCGGTACTTCGGCGAGACGGACGAGACGGTCCGGAAACGGATCGCCGCGGCCGTCCGGTCCGGCCTGCGGCCGATCGTCTGCATCGGCGAAACCCTGGCCGAGCGGGACGAGGGGCGGACCCTGGACGTCATCCGGCTCCAATTGGACGGCGGCTTGGCGGGACTTACGGAGGAGACGATCGGGAGGTTGATTTTCGCCTACGAGCCGGTTTGGGCCATCGGAACGGGCCGGACGGCCACCCCCGAACAGGCCCAGGAAGTCCACCGGGCCGTCCGCGGCCGGCTCGCAGAAAAAATTGGAAAAGCGGCTTCCGGGTATGTTATAATTCTTTACGGCGGGTCGGTGAAACCGGCCAACGCCCGCGAACTTTTGCGGAAACCGGACATCGACGGGTTTCTCGTCGGAGGCGCCTCGCTGGAGGCGGCTTCGTTCGGGGAGATCGTCAAGGAATCGATCCGGGCTTACAAGGAAGTGAATTAACGTGACGGCTTTATTGACGATTATCCACGTGATTGTGTGCCTCGTCCTGATCGTGGCCATCCTTCTCCAATCCGGGAAGGCGGCCGACCTGGCCGGCGCGTTCGGCGGCGGCGGAAGCCAGACCGCGTTCGGGCCGCGGAGCACGCAGAGCCTCATGTCGAAGATCACGACGATTTGCGCGGTCGTTTTCATGCTCACGTCGCTGGGTCTCTGGATTTTCTCCGGACGCGAAGCTCCCTCGGCCGTCAAGGGCGTGACCGCCCCGGCCAAGACGGAAGCGCCGGCGGCGGCCCCGGCGGAAAAAACGCCCGGACAGCAAACGCCGGCGACTGAAGTTCCGAAACAATAACCGCCCCGCATATGCGCCGAAGTGGTGGAATTGGCAGACACGCTAGCTTGAGGGGCTAGTGAGCATTTAACCGCTCGTAGGGGTTCGAGTCCCCTCTTCGGCATTCCTTCCCCTTATCCCCGGAAGGGGGTTTTTCGCCGTTTTTTCGTCGATTCCCTCCCGGACGATCGCAGCGATGCGATTCTTGACAATCGGCCGATTTGAATTTAAGTTACGATTAAATTCAGGGAATTTACCGGGAGGGAATCATGCTTGTCAAAAAGCTCGTCCTGTGTTTTTTCCTTGCCTCACTGGCATTATCATCAACCGGATTCTCCCAAAACGTAAGCCTCTCAAATGACGCGTTCGCGGTCAAAAAGAAGCCGCCGCAAAGAAGGCCGTCAGACGCGGCCGAGCTAATCGAAAAGCTCATTGAGCAGGCCAGGGCGGCAAACGCGGATCCGGCCGTTCTGCAAAAGCTGACGGAATCACTGAACGCGGCGCGGTCAATACCTCTTCTGGCGGCCGTCCCGGAACCGGAAGAAATCATCGCCTTCCCGGCCGGAGCGACATCCGGCCTCAAGCCGGAAAAGGAAGAAAAAACCGGAAACGCGGGAGGCATATTCGGCTTCTACTACGGGATGTCCGATACATTCTCGCTTTCATTCCTCTACAACATCTCGGGAGACAATAAAGTCATCGGCCTGCCCGAACAATTCGGATCGTTTTTGCTGAATCCCTCGTCGAACGGCTCCTCCTTTTTAGCGACAGGCGAATATATTTTGAAGAACGGGGCGAAAACGAGCCTGGGGCTGTCGTTCCGGGGAGGGATTTCATTCACGGATTGGGAGGCGACGATCGCCGGCGCGGCCGTCTCCCACAAGGGCCAGGTCTTTTTTTTCGTTCCAAGCCTGCGGTTTTGCACTAATGAAAGGAACTTCGGCGACAACAACACGCTCAAAATCATCGTGGACGTCGGGCTGGGGATCAGGGGGATCATCGGGAATCTCGGACAAACGCCGGAGTTTCTATCGGACAAAGCCGTCCTGGGTTGGGATAAAAAGACCTTTGTCGGGGGCGAGTTGACGATCTCGGCCAGAATCAACAAAATCACGCCCTTTATCAGGATCACCTGTTACTCGCCGAAATCGGACATTCCGAGCTTTTCGGATTTGCAGGCTTACATCGGAATCGACGTCATTTCCACGCTGTTTTCGTCGAAAGTCAATTCGCCGGAGGAATGATCCGCGGATCGTCGATTCGGACAAATCCCGGGAATCGGTTCCTCGTCGATCCGGACTTTCTCTCCGGCCGGATAAACTCATCCGGCTTTTCGTTTTCTATTCTTCGCGCCGGAATGCCCCGGCAGCTTTCAAATCGGACTGAACGCACACAAGACAAATCCCCCGGATTGGGCGTATCCTGATATCGGATATCAATAGTTTTTCAGCTTCCCCGGAAACGATCGATCTCGGCTCCGCATCGACCCTATCATGGAGCGTTTCCAATGCTCAAAATGTCGTGATCGATCAAGGGATAGGCACGGTTGATTCGACGGGATCGATAGCGGTTTCTCCGAACGCCACCGTCACTTATACGCTTACTGCCTCAAATGCAAACGGAGCCGTCTCCAAATCGTGCCTGGTCACCGTTAACCAACCGCCGGTAATCAACGGTTTCGCCGCCACTCCGAATGTGATCACGCTCGAATCATCCTCAACGTTATCGTGGGATGTGTCGAATGCCGTTACAAGGACAATCGATCCGGGAATCGGGCAGGTTTCGGCAACCGGTTCGACGATTGTTTCCCCGAACAGCACGACCGTCTATACGCTTACCGCGGTAAACGGATCATTTACGGTGACAGCGACCTGCATGATTACCGTCGATTGGCAGAATTTCATCTGCTATAAAACCGCTACGGGAACAAAATACCATCGGGGAAATTGCCAATACTTAAGTCAGAGTAAGATCCAAACCACTCTCGGCGAGGCATGTGCTCAAGGGTTGACGCCTTGCAGTGTTTGCAATCCGCCTTCTTGTAGATAACTTGGGCATTATTTTGATGATGCGGAGGGAATCATGACGGGCAAAGAGATGAAATCGATTCTAATAATACTCGCATGCGCATTTTTATCCGCCGCTTCAATCCAAAAACAATCATCACGTTTTTGCATCAAGGTTATCGACGGCGACACGATCCTTCTCGACGGCGATGAAACCGTTCGATTAATCGGCGTCGATTGTTTGGAAACAAAGGATGCGCGTCATCGGACACAACCTGGATGAGCGCACTCGTTTCCCCGGCGCGGTGTTCATCAACCGCAAGGGGGTAACCAAGGTTTCAGTCTCCTATGCGGCGCTGATGACCGGCCGGCCCGCTTCCGGCCCGCCGCTGACTTGGACATCGAAGTACGACTCGCTCACGTTCAACGCCTTCGGCCGGGATTTCCCAGACGGCGGAATGAACGAGGCTGGGCTCTTCGTCGGCGAGATCTCCTATCCGCCGTCCAAGTTTCCCGCCGACCCGGACAAGCCCGCGATGTTCGTCAGCCTGTGGATCCAGCACCTGCTCGACACCTGCGACTCGGTCGACCAGGTGGAGGCCTCGGCCTCAGCCCTGAACCTGGATGGCTGGGGATGGCACTTCCTGGCGGCCGACCGCTCCGGGGGTGCGGCGGCCATTGAGTTTCTGGACGGCCGGGTCGTCGTCCATCGCGGCGATTCCATGCCGGTTCCGGTTTTGTGCAACGAGCCGTACGAATACGAAATGAAGAGGCGCGAAGCCTATCTCGCCGCCCGGGAATCAAGAACAGGCTCCGCCGCGGAGGAGATTCCGCGCTTCGTCCAAGCCGGAGAGATGATCGAGACTTACGGCCGGCGTTCAAGCGGAGAGAGGAAAGAGGCCGTCGATTATGCCTTCGACATTTTAGCGGCCTTGGAGCGCGGCGGAACGCAGTGGTCGTTCGTCTGCGATTTGCAGAACGGGGAAGCCTGGTTCAAGACCGCGGCGACTCCCAAGGTGAAACACGTCGCCCTGGGCGGGTTCGGCGGCGGCGACCCGGCTTCGGCGCGTTTCCTGAACATGGACGCCGACTTCTCGGGCGAAGCGGGGTCCCGCTTCGAGGTCTATTCGCCGGCGGCCAACCGGGAAATCGCCGAGCGGGCTTTTGAGGCCATTCTCAGGATTTCGCCGGAGTTCGAGAAAGTGATCGAACGCATCGGAGAGACGCGGGCGAGCCTCGTCGGCCGCTTCGCCGGCTATCCTGAAACGACCAGCCGCTGACGCCGGCCGCCCTCCCCTATCAGGAAAGCGACGCCACCCAGAGGGAGAAATCCGTCTCCGGCATCGCCCCCATCGTCCGGCCGGCTTCATGGCCGCGCCGCATCACGATGAACGTCGGGACGGCCTGGATTTGAAACGCGCCGGCCGCCTGGGGATTGACCGCCGTATTCACCCGGACGACCATCAGGTTCCCGGCCCGGCGCTTGGCCAGGGCTTCGACCACCGGATGCATCACCCGGCAGGGCGCGCAGGTTTCCGAATAGAAATCGATCAGAACGGGAAGAGCGGCCTTCTGGATCAGAACGGCCAGTTGCTCCTCGGTCGGCTCAAGAACCTCCCCCGGAACGGGAAGCGGCGTCTTGCACCGGCCGCAGACGGCCGTTTTTCCGACCGCCTCCTCAGGGATCTGGTTCGTCCCTCCGCAGCCGAGACAGCTGATCTTGATTTTCTCGTTCACGGCTTCACCATTTTCGTCTTGGCGAGAAGGGCTTTCCGCTCCGTTTCGGGAAAACGCTCGATCGCGTAACGGAGGGAGGTCCGGGGGATCGCCGGCCCGTGCTTCAGGAGAAACGCTCGAAGACGCGGCGCGTCGGCCTTGCCGGCCTCCCGGAGAAGCCAGCCGGTCGCCTTGTGTATCAAATCGTCTTGGACCGGAAACAGCCTGACGGCGATCTCATAAACCGCGTCCAAGTGCGTTCCGCGGCGGGCGATCTTGATGAACGACACGACCGAGGCCCGCTTCACCCACCGGTTCGAGTCAGCCGTCCATGTTTTGATTTCCGTCACGAACTTGGGGTCCTTTTCCAGAATCGGACCCAAGGCATCGGGACAGAACACGTCGACCAGGGCCCAGTTGTCCAGCCGGTCGGCCCGCAGCCAGCCGCGGACCCGTTCCGGAAACGAGGCCGGGAATTCCTTGCGGAACCGGAGGAGGATCAGAAGCCCGAGGGCGCGGATCTCGTAAAACCGTTCCTTGAGCATCGTTTCGGCGAAGGCGACCGCCTCGGGAAAACCCCACGTCCCCCGGACCTTTTGCCAGACTTCGGCCTCGATTTCCCGCATCTTCGGCGTCGTCAGTCCCAGGAACTCGACCTGTTCCTTGAAATAACGGCGCTGCCCCTCGGCCCGCTTGGGGTCGGCGCAGGCTTTCAAAGAGGCGATCGAGGCGCGGGCCGCGTTCTCCGGCCGAAGCGCGGCCGCGCCCGATTTTTTATCTTCTTTCAAACGGTTCGTCATGAGATGCCATCCTCCTCCCCGGATCCGTATCCGGCGGGAAATATTAACATCCGCCCGGCGACCGCGTCAACGAACGGCGCAGGGACCGTCGTCCCTTTTCTCCCTCCTTTACGAGGAAGAGTTGCGCCCGTTTTTGGCATAGGCCGCCAGGTCGAGAAAACCGTGGCCGCTCAAGTTGAAGAGAATGACCCTCTCCTGTCCGGAAGCCCGGGCCTCCGCCGCCTCGGTGATCGCCGCGGCGACGGCGTGGGCCGATTCCGGAGCGGGAAGGATCCCCTCGGTTTTGAAAAAGAGGGTCCCGGCGTCAAAAGCCTCGGCCTGGGGAACGGACCGGGATTCAACCATACCCTGGCCGACCAGGTGGCTGACGAGAGGGGCCATGCCGTGGTACCGCAGTCCGCCGGCATGGATCGGCGCGGGGACGAAATCCCGGCCCAGGGTGTGCATGAACAGGAGCGGCGTCAGACCGGCCGTGTCGCCGTTATCGTAGCGCAGATCGCCGCGGGTCAGCGAAGGGCAGGCTTCGGGCTCGACGGCGACATACCGCGTCTTCCTCTCGCCGGCGAGAGAACCGCGGACGAAAGGAAAAGCCAGGCCGCCGAAATTCGATCCTCCGCCGACGCAGCCGATGACGACATCCGGTTCCGCCCCGGCCGCGGACAGCTGGGCCGCCGCCTCCAGGCCGATGACCGTCTGATGCATTAAAACGGCATCCAGGACGGAGCCGAGGGCGTATTTCGAATTTTTCCCGCCGACGGCGACCTCGATGGCCTCGGAGATCGCGATCCCCAGGCTGCCGGGATGGTCCGGGTCCTTCTCATAAAGCGCTCGGCCGAAATTCGTCGATGGGCCGGGGCTTTCCTCGACCTTCGCCCCGAACATCTCCATCACCGTCCGGCGGCCGGGCTTCTGCCGGAACGAGGACCGGACCATGAACACCCTGACGTCCACGCCGAATAAAGAGCCGGCCTGGGCCAAGGCCGAGCCCCACTGGCCGGCCCCGGTCTCGGTGACGAGCGTCTCAACCCCCTCCGCCGCGGCCAAATAAGCCTGCATCAAGGCGGTGTTGCTCTTGTGGCTTCCGACAGGGCCGACGCCCTCGTACTTGTAGAAAACATGGGCGGGCGTGTCCAGGGCCCGGCGGAGGCCGGAGGCATAGATCAGGGGGGTCGGGCGGTAAACGGCGAGTTTTTCCCGGACCTCCTTCGGAATCGGAATGAACCGCTCCCGGGTGATTTCCTGGGCGATGAATCCCCGGGAAAAAACAGCCTCCAGGTCCGAAGGCCGAAGGGGAGCTTTCGTCCCGGGATGAAGAGGCGGGGGCGGACAGGCCGGAAGGTCGGCCTTGATATTATAGAAATGTTCGGGCAGGAAGGCGGCGTTCCGGGCCGCGAACCGCTCGGGGGAAATCGTTTTCGACATGTCTGTTCTCCTTTCAGACGTCTTCCCGACAAGGGGAATTTGACCGGTTTTCAGGAACGCCGGAACGACGGCGCGGCGAAACGCCCGCCGGCTCCCGACGCGCGGAAAAAGGGTAAGGGGGTGGTGTTACAGGGCGGGGAGATCCGCCCACCAGAACGACACGCGGAGAACGGCCCGGAAGAGGGCCGGGAAGATGATCCGCGTGATATGGTCGTTCATTTCCCGGCGATGATAGACGATCCAAAGGTGGTTGTCAAGAAAAAAATATCGAAGGATGGGGGACGGCCGCCTCAGACGATCGCCCCTCGGCAAGGGGGCCGAGAATCTTTCCCGCCTCGAGACGATGCCGGCGACGATCCGTTTCAAACACGGCCGGCGGAACCATTACGGAAGCCGGCGGGCTTCAATTCCTCGGGATGAAGCGGAGACCGCCGGTCGTCGCATCCGGTTCGAGAAGGTAGATATCCCATTCCTCCCGCTGCCGATTGGGCGCCTCTTTTTTCTGGCACATCAAGAGGTTGCGGCCGTCGGTCCTGAGATTGACCGCCCCGTAGACCGAGACGCTCCGGTTGATCAGCTTGTTTTCAAGCTCGGCCAGCCGGGTTTCGGCCTTGTCCCTCTCCCGCGCGCCGACATCCGCCCGATGGAGAGTCGCTTTCAGATCGGCGAATTCCTTCTTGAGAACGAAAGGATTTTTCACGATGTCCCGGGAGGACCGGGCCAGCTCGGTCGAGAAGATCAGCGGCCGGCGGCCGCGGCCGGCTTTCCCCAGGAAGCCCATCGTATCGGCCCGGGGATGGGAGTAGGATTCGTTGTCCCCGCTGGAGATGATCGAGACATAGGGGCAAACGGCCTCGATGAACTCCTCGGCGAAGTCGCCGCTGCCGTGGTGATAGGCTTTGAGGACGTCGGACCGGAAGATCCCCGGCTTGTCTTTATAGAAATCAAGCAGGAATTTCTCAGACGGGATGTTCAAGTCGCCGCCTAGGAGGATCGAGACGCTCCCATAGTGGATGCGGAGCACGACGGAATGGCCGTTTTTGGTCATCGGGACGCTTCCAGAGAACGTCCGGAGACGTCCGCGCGAACCGCCCGGTTCAAGCACGGGACCCAAGACCGTGACCGATAGTCCCGGAACAGCCGTGAGATTCGCGATCCCGGGCGCACCGTGATGAATCATCCGGACGGTCGTCGCCGGGTTTTTCATCCGGAGGCGATGGACCAGGGAGGGGTATTCCAGGCTTTGCCAGCCGGCCGCATGGGCGAAGAAATCGTCAAGATCGGCCTGGGTCACGATCGGCTCCTCGAGATAGCCGATCGTTCCAACCTTGGTCCGGGCGCCCAGGGAGTCCAATCCGCTCCCCGCCCGCGGGAAAAGGCCGTTGTGATAGACGGCTTCGAAATCGATGAGCGAACCGAATTTCGGATCGTCGAGAATGCCGCGAAGCCCCCCATAGTGATCGTCGTCCGGATGGGAGATGACCAGGGCTTTGATCCGGCCGCCCATCGCCCGCATCTCCGCCGTCTCGTAGTTCTTGTATCGCCATCGGAGATAGCGGAGGAGGTTGTCTTCTTTGCCGGCATCGACGATGATTTTTTCGTCCGCCGGGGTGACGACCAGGCAGCTGTCGCCCTGGCCGACGTCGAGAAAGATGATGTCCAGAAGCGGATCGGACTGCACGTCGGATTCGCGCATCCAGCCGGAGACGTCGCGGCTCGAAACCCGGACCCAGCCGTTTTGAGGCCCGCCTTCGCGGACGACCGTGTCTCCCCAGAACAGGTGTTTCGCCCGGTTCTTTTCGTCCGAGAGGTCCGCGGGATTGTAAATGAAAGCTGATGGATACGCGCAGAAACAAACGGATTTTTCAGGCACGGAATCCCTCCTTCAAACGGATGAACGTCTCCCCGTTCCCGATGATTTAACAGGAATGTAAATCCGGAGAAGGGAAAAATCAAATCTCCGGCCCGCGGGAACGCCTTACTCCCGGAAAAGACGCGTCGCCGGGCCGTTCACGGCAGGTCTTCTTGACTCCCCCGGACGAAATGGGGCATCGCCGCCGGGAGGACGAGCGAAAGCTCGAGGAATCCGGCATAAGCGCCGTTTTCCTTCCACGGCGCTTGGTAGATCAATTTCCGGACGCCGTTTTTCTCGATCGTGTAGACATTCGTCCGGCCCTCGGCCAGAAGCGCCCGCAGCTTCGTCCGGGCGGGCTCGGGGTGGCATGAAAACACGCTCGTTCCGAGAAGGCGGTCTCCGCCGCCGCCGGCGAACGTCTCGATCGCCCGGTCGTTCATCGCTAAAATGACGCCCTCTCGGTCGCACACCGTGACCGCGCCGGGAAAGCCTCGGAACAATGTCGCGTAATCCATCAAGCGCCTCCTCCATAATCGTCCTCGAACCCGGTCATCCGGCGGTTCTCCGCCGCGGCGGATTTCCCGCGAGGGTGATCGTTTTGATGAGCATTGTCGCATAGGATCCCCGGGGCAGGGAGAACCGGAAAATGATTTTTTCCCGGCCCGGATGGAGCTCGTCGGCGCCGGACTCGAGGACCGTGAAGCCTTCGGGGACAACGGCCGCCGTCCGGAGAAATGACTGGAAGCGGACCCGCCGCAGCTCCCGCGTCCGGAAATCGGACCGGGCCAAGCCTTTATCCGCCAGCACGGCGGCGAACGGCGCCTCCGCCTCCGGGTCGGGAAACTCCATTTTCGCCGCGGCCGTAGGGATGCGGAGGGCATGGAGAGCGGCCCGGTCGGCCTTGCCGAGCTTCCGCCAGAAGAGATAGGGGCCTTCGCGGCCGGCGATTTCAACGACCGGGAGGCCGCGGCTCCGGAAGATTTTCCGGAGGGTTTCGTTCCAGAGATGAGCCTGGAAAACGGCGTACTGCATGGCCGTTTCCTCCTCCGGGATGCGGTGCAGGGCTTCGCCGAAGGCGGCCGGTTCTTTCCGGAGAATGTCGAACACTTCCCGCTCGAAGGGTCCTTCGGCCATCGACCGGCAGGCCTTCCAGTCCCGCCAGACGCGGAACAACTCGAGCCGCCGGGTCCGCTCCCGGCCGGCAAGTCCCGGAGTGACCGAGGTCAGGTAGACCTGGAGAGCCCCGTTCCAGTGCCGGCGGAGGATCTTCTCGGCGAAAAAACCCCGCTCGGGATCGTAGCTCCGGAACCGCTGGTCGTCGAACCAGTTGGGAAACCCTTCCGTCTTGATCCGCCCGACAGCCGGCTCCAAGGACTCGGCGCCGGCCAGGTCCCGGAGGGTGACGGTGAAATCGTTGGCCCGGATCAAGTCCGGCCCCATCGGCCGGTTCATCCGGCCGGCCGCCTCGAGCCGGAAGTCCTTTCCCTCGAGGCTCCGGTCGGCCGCGTCCTCGATGGTGATGAACTGGGACGTCAGGCCGTGCTTGTCTTTTTTTCCCCCGTAAGCGATCCGCCCGGGAGGAAATCCGAACCGGCGGGCCAAATGGCCGACAAGATCCGAGGTGTTCCAGCCGCTTTTATGGAGCCGGTAGACGGCGTAGCGGCCTCCCGGCTCGAGCGGGAGATCGGCCCTCTCCTCGACGACGAAATCTCCGGGCTTGGCCTTGATCACGGCCCGGATTATAACACGGCCTTCGCCTTTCCCCGCCGGCGGACGAAATCGTCGGTTGATTCCCGCTTCGGATTCGGTTAAGATGCCGTCTTTCCGACGGGAATTGCGCCTCCATTAAGAAAGGTATGTTCCGATGAAGCCCACCGGCCCCGCCCTCAGCAAGGTTCTCCTCTGGCTTGCGGCGGCCGCGGCCGTCGCCGCCCTCGTCATTCTTCCGCGGATTTTCAAATCCACGCCCGCTTGGTCGACGACGGTCGCGACCCAAGACGCCCTGGAAACCGTCCTGGCCTCGGGCCGGGTCGTCGGGGAAAAATCCGTTCCCCTTTCCTTCGTCCGGCCGGGGAGGATCGCCGCCGAATTCATCCGGGACGGCAGCCGAATCGCGGCCCATTCCGTGCTCATGCGCCAGGACACCCGTCCGCTGGAACAAGCCCTGGCCCAGGCCCAGACCGCCTTGGCCGAAGCCCGGCTCAAGAAAGACAAGCTTCTCTCCGTCGACCTGGCCGACGCCGAGGAAAAGGTCCGCCAGGCCAAAGCCAACAACGCCTACGCCGCCGATTTTTTCAGCCGCCAAACCGAACTTTTCGCTCAAAAGTCCGTCTCCCTTCTTCAGTACGAACAAAGCCGGAGGGACCGGGATTTGGCCGCTTCCGCCTTGGCCGCGGCCGAAAACCAACTCCGGTCGCTGAAAGAAGTGCAGACCGTCCAGGCGGACTTGGCGATTTCCAAGACGGAAAACGACCTCAAGAAAGCCGAGCTCGACCTCGACGACACGATTCTCACCGCTCCGGCGGCCGGCATGGTCGTTTCCCACGACGCCCACGCGGGCGAATTCGTCCAGGCCGGCCAGCGCGTCGCCCTGTTCATCCCGGAAGCGCCCCGGACGTCCATCGAAATCCAGGTCGACGAAACCAACGCCGGCCGGATCGCTCCGGGGCAACCGGCCTCCGTCACTTCGCCGGCGTATCCCGGCCGCGTCTTCACCGGGAAAGTCGAACGGCTGGGAGCCATCGTCGACGCCCAGCGCGGCTCTTTTCCCATCGTCATCGCCCTGGACCGGTTCGAGCCGGATCTGTTGCCCGAATCATCCGTATCGGCCCAGATCACGACCGGCCGGGCGACCGGCGTCCTGCTTCTCGAGCAGCGGTTCATCCTCCGCGAAGGAGAGAAGGCCTCCGTCTACATCGAGGAAAACGGGAGAGCCAAAAAGGTTCCCGTCTCGGTCCGCGACCTGGGCAGCGGCTTATTCGAATGCCGGGAAGGATTGAAAAGCGGTCAATCCGTTCTGCTTCCGCAAGGGCTGAAAGACGGGCTGAAGATCAAGCTCAAACCGCTCCCCGAATAGGCCATGTTCGACGTTTTCGTCGCTTTTCGCTTCCTTCGGGAAAGCCGGGCCCAAACGTTCCTGATCCTGGGCGGCATCGTCCTCGGCATCGCCGTCCAGGTCTTTCTCAACGCCCTCATCTCCGGATTGCAGGCCGATCTCATCCGAAAGACGGTCGGCCATGCGCCGCACATCATCGGAACGACGCCCGACGCCGAGCCCGTCGCCGTTCTGCCGTCCGACCCGCGGGAAAAAACGATCGTTCGCATCGTGACCAACGAAGGCGGCGTCAAGGTGATTCGGGACGGGGCCGTCATCGGAAGCCAGATTGAAAAGCTCGGCGCCTTCACGGTCATCCTCCCCGTCGCCCGGGGATCGGGATATGTCTGGCAAGGGCAAAAAATCCTCCCGGTGATTCTCCGGGGCGCGGATCTCGAGACCGCGGACCGGCTTTACGATATCCGGCGCAGACTGACCGCCGGCCGGTACGAAGTCGGCCCGGACACGGTCCTGATCGGAAAGGACCTGGCCGCCAAGCTTCGCCTCGAGGCCGGCTCGGTCCTTCGCCTGTCCGCGGCCGGCGGCGGCGAGGACCTCTTCCGGGTCGGCGGGATCTTCGACCTGGAAAACCAAGTTCTCAACGAAACTTGGATTCTCCTCTCCCTGGCCCGGGCTCAGAATCTCATCGGGCTCGACCGGGGCTTGTCCGAAATCGAGCTCCAGACGAAGGACGTGTTCGAAGCCGAGCGGCGGGCGGCCGAGCTTCGGGCGGTTTTCCCCTCGGTCCGTTGGCGGAGCTGGGAAGAGACCAACGCCTCGCTCCTTTCCGCCCTTCGGAGCCAGAGCTCGTCTTCCACCCTGATTCAACTGTTCGTCCTGTTGTCCGTCACCCTGGGCATCGCCGGCGTTTTGGCCGTTTCGGTGATCCAGAAATCCCGTCAGATCGGGATCCTTAAGGCGATCGGGACGATGACCCGCCATGTCGGAAGGATCTTCGTCATCCAGGGCGCCGTCCTGGGTTTTCTCGGCTCGGTTCTAGGCGTCCTGGCCGGGGCCGGGCTCATTTTCCTTTTCCAGGGCATCAGCGGCGGCTCCCCCTCCGCCTTCCCTTTCTCCGTCTCGTTCGGCGCGGCCGCCGTCTCCGTCGCCGCGGCGACCGCGGCCGGAACGCTGGCGGCCTTCATTCCGGCCCGGCGGGCCTCCCGTCTCAGTCCGATCGAGGTGATCCGCAATGGCTGAGTTCCTCGCCCTCCGCGACATCGTTAAAATCTACGGGACGACGGCCCGGACGACCGCCCTCCGGGGCGTGAGCCTTTCCCTGGCGGCGGGCGAATACGCGGCCCTCATCGGCCGGTCCGGGTCCGGAAAGTCGACGCTCCTCAACATCATCGGGACGCTCGACCGGCCGACCTCGGGAGAGATGCGGGTCGACGGCCGGGACATCTTCGCTCTCGATGACGACGGCCTGGCGGCTTTCCGCGGCCGGACGATCGGGTTCGTCTTCCAGTTCCATCATCTCCTCCCCGAGTTCACCGCCTTGGAAAACGTTCTCCTGCCCTTCCGGGCGGCTCACGGGCGGACGACCGCCGCGGCCTCCGTCCGGGCCCGCCGCCTCCTCGAGCGCGTCGGCGTCGGCGACCGGATGAACCATAAATCAAACGCCCTGTCCGGCGGACAGCAACAGCGGGTGGCCGTCGCCCGGGCCCTCATCAATGAACCGCGTCTCATCCTGGCCGACGAGCCGACCGGAAATCTCGACACCGAATCGAGCGAGGCCATCAAGGCGTTGTTGCGGGAGATCAACCGGGAAAGCGGGACGACGTTTTTGATCGTCACCCACGACCGACATATCGCCGCCGGCTGCGACCGGGTCGTCGAAATCGACGACGGGGGGATCGTCCGTGATTTCCGGCCGCCGGAAACGACGGCGGATGAAGCTTGGGCCGCCCTGGCTCCCTGCGAATGCCGGGAGCGAGTTCGAGGCGATGGGGGGCCGGCGCCTACTCGACCTTGACGGACGTGATCGTCCCCTCGCCGCCGCGTCGTTCCAGGATCCAGGAAAAACGGCCGCCGATATCCCCGTCATGACCTGGGCGAACACGGCCCGGGTCGCGTACGCCGGATAGCGGGCCGCCTGGAAATCGAGCTTCAGGTTGGAAATCACGATTTGGATGTCAAGGGAGGCGCTTGTCATCATTTCCAGGTCGGGCCGAAGGCGCTGATAGACGTCCGGCGCGGCATGATCCCGGAAGAACCCCGCCGGGTGCTTGATTTTATAGCTCAGGACGTATTAATCCGACCAAGTCCTCGATTCCCCCCGTAGCCAAGCGGATGACCGCGTCCAGGGCGACCGTTTTGGCCGCGTCCAGGGCGTCGCGATACCCCCCCCCGGTTCAGGGCTTCCGAGGCCTGAGCGAGCTTCCGGGCCGGAGTCGCCTGAAGCGGAACCTGAACGGCTGACGCTGGTGTCGAAGGAACCATCTCGGCCGGAACGGACGGAACGGCTCCGGCCGGCGATCGGTCGGTCGCTTTTCCCGTCTCCGGCCGGAACGTCCCGGCTGGAAGCGGCGGAGCGTTATTCGCGTCGCTTCCGAGGATTCCCTTTGCGGAAATCTCCACTTTGAGCGATCCGCCCGCCCGGGCGGCGACCGGGGCTTGTTTCCGGGACGAACGAAGGAGGATCGCGGCAAGGACGGCGACAAGCCCCATCATGAGCCCGACGGCGAGAAGAAGCGGCTTCCGTCGGGAGGAAGGCGAAGGCGACGACCTGGGCGAGGGTCCAGCGGATCCCGGAGGCCGGGAGGGATTCATGGTCATTCACGAAACAGCGGCCGGGATGCCGCCGATCTTCACGGCTTCTCCTCCGGAAACGGAGGAATCCGGACAGTGTCGTAGGGCCGGACGGCCGGAGCGTCGCCCGGTTCCTTGAACGAAGCGACGACGACCGTGATGTTGTCGTCCCCGCCGGCGGCCTTGGCCTCGGCGATCAAGGCGGCACAGGCCGCCTTGGGGTCCGGGTGTTTTCTTAAAACCCGGGACATCCGTTTTTCCATTACCAGGCCGTAGAGGCCGTCCGTGCAGAAAAGGAAAACATCGTCCCCACAGGCTTCCACGTCGAACGTGTCCACGATCACGTTTTGTTGATATCCCAGCGACCGGGTGATCATCGAGCGGAACGGCGATTGCCGGATTTCCTGTTCGCTGAGAAGACGGCGGCGCCGCTGTTCCCCGGCCCAGGAATGGTCTTCGGTCAGCTGGCGGAGATCCCCGTCGCGGAAGAGATAAGCCCGGCTGTCGCCGACGTTGGCCAAGAAGAGGCGCTCCCCTTTCCCGATCGCGGCCACCAGCGTGGTCCCCATCCCGGCGTAAACCGGCTCCCGGGAAGCCCGTTCGAAGATGAGCCGGTTGGCTTTCCGGAAGACATCGTCCAGATACGACCGGGGATCGACGCCGTCCACGCGCTCGATCTCCTCCCTCAGGATCTGGACGGCCATGGCGCTGGCGACCGCTCCGCCGGCGTGGCCCCCGATGCCGTCGGCCACGGCCAAGAGAAACGCCGCCGGTTCCGACCCGGCCGGCGCCGTGGACAGGTCCAAGCAAAGGAAATTGTCCTCGTTGACTTCCCGGACACAGCCGGCGTCGCTTTGCCCGAACGCTTCGATTCTCGGATACACCGGGCCTCGTTTCGGAACGCCTCAGCTCTTCTTGAATATCAGGACGGTGCGACCCAGCTCGATCACGGCCCCGTTTTTCAACGGCGTCGGGCCGCTGATCGCCCGGCCGTCGACCCGGGTCGGATTCGTCGCGCTTTCGTCGGCGATGGTGAATTCTTTCTTCGCGTTGTCGTAATAGATCGAGGCCTGCTCCTTGGAGACGGTGTCGTCATTGATTTCGATCTCGTTTTTCCGGCTCCCGGGACGGCCGATCGTCGTCACCTGCTGGTGGAGGGGGAACTCCTTCCCCTTGTCCGGACCCTTTTCGACGATGATGTCGGCTCCCAAATTGAGAAACAGCCGGGTCTTGGCCCCCCTCGGCGCGGCCGCGGGCGCCGCCGGGGGAGGAGCGATCCGGGTCGTTTTAGATGGATCGACCGGGGCCGCCGGCCGGATGGTTTCCTCGGCGGCCGGACGCGGCTTGGGCTTCGTCAGGAGAATAATGAAGACGATCAAGAGAAAGAGAAAGGCCGCGCCCGCGGCGATCAACAGGTAGAGGGTCGTATTGGTCATCCCGGGCGAGGACCGGGAAATCTCCTTCATGAGAGGAACGTTGGCCTGGGCCGGATCCTGGATGAGGACTCCCCTCACCCGGAAATTACGGCTGACGGGGGGGAGGTCGTTGGTCCGGATCGTCAGCGGATTGGGGCAGCTTTCGTCCAGCATCGTGTACGTTCCCCGGGTCGTTCCGGCCGGATTGGGGATCACGGCCTGGACCTGGCCGACGACGGTCACCTCGGTGTTCCAATAGCGGGCCGGATTGGCGAGAATGTCGACGATCCAGGTCTCCGGGGCGGCGGCCGAAGCGCTGAAGACGAGAATGAGGCCGGCGGCGGCCATGATCGGAAGGACCCGGGTTCTCTTCATGGGACTCCTCCTCTCCGCGGATTTGACATCATGCTATCCACAAAAAAAATCTTTGTCAACGCGCCGGCCGGCGCCTTGACAACCGGCCGGAAATCGACGATAATCCAGTTTGTAATGGTTTCAAATACGTCCCGTTTGCGCGACATCTTGGCGGAACGAGGGATCAAGCCGACGTTTCAGCGGTTGACGATCCTCGGGGCCGTCCTCGATAACCGGTCTCATCCGACGATCCGGGATCTTCACGCCCATCTCGTCCGGACGATTCCGACCCTGTCCAAGACCACCCTGTATTCCACCCTGGAGCGGTTCGCCGCCGAGGGGCTGGTCCGCCCGCTGATGATCGACCCGGCCGAAGTCCGCTACGACGGCGCTCCGGCCCTCCACCATCATTTTCAGTGCACGGCGTGCGGCCGCATCCTGGACATCGAGATTTCCTGTCCCAACAGCCGGGCCGGCGAGATCCACGGCCACCGGATCGACGAGGTCCACGGCTATTTCAAGGGCGTCTGCCGTGATTGCCTGAGCACCCCCGGCCGGTCCGCCGGCGCGCCGGCATCCCATAAAACCCAACTGAAAAAAAGGAGGAAGAGTCATGGCTAAAGCCAAGGAACGTTTTCAAATCTTTCACTGCCCCGTCTGCGGCAACATCGTCGAAGTGTTGACCGCCGGCGGCGGCGAGTTGGTCTGCTGCGGCCGGCCGATGGAGCTGATGACGGAAAACACGGTCGACGCGTCCAAAGAAAAGCATGTCCCGGTGATCGAGAAAACCGCCGACGGGTACAAGGTCAAGGTCGGATCCGTCCCCCATCCCATGGAGGAAAAGCATTACATCATGTGGATCGAGCTCATCGCCGACGGCCGGGCCTGCCGGAAATTCCTGAAGCCCGGGGAGGCGCCTGAAGCCTTCTTCCGCCTCGAAGCGGAAAAAATCACGGCCCGCGAATACTGCAACCTTCACGGCCTGTGGAAGGCTTGAACAAACAAGGAGAACGTCATGCCGAAATCCATCAAAGGGACAAAGACCGAGAAAAACCTGTTGACCGCCTTCGCCGGCGAGTCCCAGGCCCGCAACCGCTACACGTATTTCGCCTCGGCTGCGAAAAAAGAGGGTTATGAGCAGATCGCCGCGATCTTCCTGGAGACCGCGGAAAACGAGAAGGAGCATGCCAAAGTCTTCTTCAAAGCCCTGGAGGGCGGAGCGGTGGAGATCATGGCCGCCTACCCGGCCGGGATCATCGGGGACACGGCCGCCAACCTCAAGGCCGCGGCTGACGGCGAGCTCGAGGAGTGGTCGGTGATTTACAAGGATTTCGCCGGCGTCGCCGACGCCGAGGGATTCCCCGAGGTCGCGACTTCTTTCCGGATGATCGCCAAGGTCGAACGGGAACACGAAAACCGCTACCGCAAGCTCCTGGCCAACGTGACCGGAGGGAAAGTCTTCAAGAAGGACGCTCCGGTCCGCTGGATGTGCCGCAACTGCGGCTACGTCCACGAAGGCGTCGAAGCCCCGGCCAAGTGCCCGGCTTGTCTCCATCCCCTGGCTTTCTACGAAATCAAAGCCGAGAATTATTGACCGGCGCGTCCCGGGCCGCGTTTTTTCCAGGCGGGCGCGTTTGAGCCGACGGCTTCCGCGGCCGGGCGGATTCGGAAGCCCGCCCGCATGAAGCCGGCTCTGTGATTCAACGGAAGCGGAAATCAACGGGGAGGAAAAGTCATGAGGGGAAAGACCATCCGGAGACGAGCCTGGACGCCGGTCTTGTTCGTCGGGGCCGGGCTGGCCGCCTTCGCCGGCGACGGGAATTTCATCCCGACTCCGGCCGAAGCCGCGGGATACCGGGAGTACACGCGGAACGAATCCGTCGCCGCTTTTTTAAGCGAGCTGGCCGCCCGGGCGCCCGCCCTCCGCGTCTCGGCCGTCGGGAGATCCTTGCCCACGGAAGCCTGCGGGGCGATGGATCTCTTCCTGGCCGTCCTGGCCGAAAAGCCCGCGGCCGCGCCGGCGGAGCTCGACCGGACGAAACCGACGGTTCTCATCACCGCCGCCCAGCACGGCAACGAGCAATCGGCCAAGGAAGCGGCTCTCCGGCTGGTGCGGGACCTGGCCGCGGGCGAGCTGTCCCCCCTCCTCGAGCGCCTCAACGTCCTGGTCATGCCCCAAACCAATCCCTGCGGCAATCTCCGGAACGTCCGGGGCAACGAGCTCGGCCTGGACATGAACCGCGATCATGTCAAGCTGGAAACGGAGGGGGTTCGGGCCATCCACCGCGTCTTCCGGGACTGGATGCCCGAGGTGACGATCGACGTCCACGAAAAGGGAGATGACTATTACCGGATCTCGATCGGCTGCGTCTCGAACGCGAACATCGATGCGGGTCTCCAGGACTTCTCCCGCAATACCCTCCTGGCTGAGACCGGCCGGGCCCTGGAAAAACGGAAGGTCACGTTCCATGAATACCTGGTCACGGAGGACCTCGGGGTCGACACCTCGTCCGGCTCGGCCCGGGCGGCGGAACGCCCGGCGGCCCGCGAGGAGATGAAGCGCTACTCGACGACCGACCTCAACGACGGCCGCAACAGCCTGGGGATTTTCGAAACCCTCTCGTTCATCCAGGAGGGCGCGTCCCGCCATGACCTGGAAACCCTCCAGCCGCGGACGGACTGGCAATACGACGGCCTGCGGGCCTTCCTCGAATCGGCGGCCGGCCATGCCCCGGAAATCCTGGAACTGGTCCGGAGCCGGAGGGCGCGTCTGCTCGAACGGGCCGCCGGGCGGGTGCCCGGAGACGACGTCCGCCTCCGGATGAAGTACGTCCGCGATCCCGCCGTTCCCGAGCTCCGCCTCAAGCGGTTCGACCGGGAAGGGCCGCCCGTCCGCGGCGTTCTCCGGGTCGATAAAAAAGCGGGCGAGGCGGTGACTTTCGCCGATCTCCTCCCGCCGCTGGAACCAGGCGGCGCCGCCGTCGTCGACGAGATCGTCAAGAACTGGTTCCCTCTTGTCGAGTCGACTCTCGGCGTTTCCCGCCCGGCCGGTTATCTTTTCGAGGGCGGCCGCCCGGAGATCGCCGAGACGCTGCGGGCCCTCGGAGTCGAGGTCGGGATGTTCGCCCGGGACGTTCTCGTCGAGGCCGAAGTCTATGAGGTCGAGTCGATCATCCCGGCCCGGTTCGATTACGACCCCCCGGAACGGATCGATGTCGCGGCCAAAGCCGCCCGCCTCCCGGTCCGGAAGGGCGATTTCTATGTCTCCTGCGTCCAGCCGGCGGCTCATCTCGTTCCCTGCCTTCTGGAGCCCCAGTCCGACTACGGCTTCATCCGGTACGGGAAATTCAAGCTGATCCCCGAGGCCGGAGGGCTTTACGAGATCCGCCGGTACGCCGGGAAAGAAGACCTTCCGGTTGTTCCCTACCGGCCTTGGCGGCCTTAGCCGCTAGCCCCAAAGGCTCCGCGGGTATTCCCCGGCGGCGATCAGACTCTCGAGGGAGGCCATCACGGCCGGCCGGTCCGCCTTGTAGGTCACGCCGAACCAACGGGCGGTCGTCGGGAGAACCAGGCAATCGGCCAGGCCGTCCTCGATCATCCGGTTGACGACGAGGGGGATGAAGAACTCGGCTTTCGGATCGTTCCGCCGCTCCTCCAGGAACCGGACGAACTCCGTCCGGGCGAACTGGAAATAGGTCGGGGTGAATCCCCAGAAATTCATCGACACGGTCCGTCCCTCGCCCAGGGAGATGTGGCGGCCGGAGGGATCCTCGAAAACGATCCCGAACTTGCTCCGGATGATCCGGGTCCGCTCGACGATGCCGGTCAGGAACCCGGCCGGATTCACCTCGCAGACGCCCCGGGCGACGGCCCCGTAATCCGACAGGGTCGCGTCGAGGTCGTACCCGACGACGGCGTAGCGGGATTCGGCGGCCCCGACGTCGGAGAGAAAGGCGGCCATTTTCTGAAAGGCATCCCGGCCGTAAAAATCGTCGGCGTTGATGACGCCGAACGGCTCGCGGATCTTGGACGCGGCCGCCAGAACGGCATGGGACGTCCCCCAAGGCTTGGTCCGCTCAGGGGGAACGGTAAATCCCGACGGCAGGTCGTCGATCGCCTGGAAGGCGCAATCCGCTTCCATCCGGCCCTCGAGCTTCTTGAGGATGACGTCCCGGAAATCCTGTTCCATGCTCTTCTGGATGATGAAAACGCACCGGCCGAATCCCGACCGGAGGGCGTCGAACAGCGAATAATCCATCAGCGTCTCGCCTGAAGGGCCGACGGGATCGACCTGTTTCAGGCTGCCGTAACGGCTTCCGATTCCGGCGGCCAGGATCACCAGGGCGGGCTTCATCATCGGGTCCTCCTGAATGATCCTTATTATCATAAAGGCGATCCGAGTTCCACCTCCGGCCGCGGCCGGAATTCGGCAACGTAACGGGGGTGTTTTACGTATATATCAGCAGAGGCCGGGAACAAGGACGTTGACAACCTGTAAGTCGCATGGTAAGTGATGGATATGCTTCTCAAATGCCCTTCCTGCCAGGCCGATAACCAGCCCGACAGCCGGTTCTGCTCCCGCTGCGCGACTCCCCTGCCCCAGGAAGCGCCCTCCGATTCGGACGGCCTCACCAGGACGATGATCGCCTCGATCGACCGCCTGGAGCGCGGAATCCTCTTCGCCGGCCGCTACGAAATCATCGAGGAGATCGGCCGGGGCGGCATGGGCCGGGTTTACCGGGCCTATGACCGCCAGCTGAAGGAAGACGTCGCCCTCAAGCTTTTGAAGCCGGAAATCAGCTTCAACGAAAAAGCCGTCGAACGCTTCCGCAACGAGCTCAAGTTCGCCCGCCGGATCGCCCATCCCCGCGTCTGCCGGATGTACGACTTGGGTGAATCCGGGCTGGCCCATTATTTGACCATGGAATATGTCGAAGGCGAGGACCTGAAAGCCTTCATCCGCCGCTCCGATCACCTGACGACGGCCAAGGCCCTGGACATCGGCCGGCAGATCGCCGAGGGCCTGGAGGAAGCCCACCGCTTGGGGGTCGTCCATCGAGACCTCAAGCCCCAAAACGTGATGATCGACCGCGAGGGCAAGGCGAAAATCATGGATTTCGGGCTGGCCCGAATCTCCGAAACCGAGGGGTTGACGGGATCCGGACTCATGCTCGGAACTCCGGAATACATGTCCCCCGAACAGGTCGACCTCAAGGACGTCGACGGCCGGGTCGACATTTACGCCCTGGGCATCATCCTTTACGAGATGGTCACCGGGCATGTCCCGTTTAAGGGCGAAACACCTTTGGCCGTCGCCTTGAAACAGAAAAACGAAAAGGCCCGTGACGTCCGGGAATCGAATCCGCTCGTGCCGGATACGCTGATCTCGGTGATCCTGAAATGCCTGGAAAAGGATCCGGGCCGCCGCTATCAGACCGCGGCGGAGACGTCCGAAGCCCTTCTGGAGGTCGAGCGAGGATTGTCCTCGGCCGTCCTGGAGATCTCCAAGACCGCGACCCGCGGCTCAAGCGCGCACCTCCGCCCCCGGCGGATCAAGCGGGCGGTCGCCGTTTCGGCGGCCTTGGCCGTTTTAGCCGCGGCGATCGCCGCTGTCGTATTCCTGACCGGAAAACGGAATCCGGCCCCATCGGCCCGGCACTCCTCGATCGTCCCGACCCTCGAAGGCGCCGAGGAGGAGTCCGTCCGTACCGGCCGGGCGCTTCTCGGCATTCTCGGTTCCAAGGATCCCGAAAACGTGAAGGCCGTGGAAAAGACGCTCAAGGAAATGCGCCGATACCTGCCGGAAAGCGGTCCGAGCGTGGAAGCCTGGAAACAAGCCCAGGAGAAATTTGAGCGGAGCCGGGCGGGGGATCCGGCCTCGGCCGGCGCTCCTGAAATCGGCGGCGAAATGCAGCAGTTGATGGCCGTCATCTCCGAACGAGAATCCGCCCGCCGGTCCCGGGATTCCATGATCCTGGTGAAAACCGGCCTCCGAGGCTGGTCGGCCGACAACAACTTCCTTTTCCGGCTGGCCCAGTTCGAGGAACGCAACGCCGACGACGCTTTCGCCAAGAATGATTACGCCGGGTCCCGGGCCCTCTACCGGCTTCTGGAACGGATCTACCTGGCCGTTCCCAACGGCAAGACCGCGGCCCGCGGCGTCGTCGCCCTCCGGGAAATCGTTAAGAGCCTGAAAACCGAGGCCGCGGTCGTTCCCGAGGCAAAAATCGACTCCTGGCTGGCCTCCTCCGCCCGGGAGATCGCGGCCGAGGCCGAATCATTCGCCTCCAAGGGCGACCTCGAGAACGCCTGCGGAGCGTTCACCCGGGCCGCCTTTTTGCTTCAAAAAATCCGCGACACGGGCTGAAGCGCCATCAACGCTTGATCCAAGCCGAGCGCCAAAAAGTCCTGGCGCGCACGTCCCCGGAGCCGCGGAACATTCTTTCTTCCACCGCCGCGTCTTCGGTTTTCGGCGGAGCGGGGCAGAAGCCCAGGCCGAATCCTCGACTCTCTGCCTCCCGTAAAGCGGGCGCACGTCCCCGGAGCCGCGGAACATTCTTTCTTCCACCGCCGCGTCTTCGGTTTTCGGCGGAGCGGGGCTGAAGCGCCATTCATCGCCTCAGGTCGATCCACCGCCAAAAAGTCCTGGCGCGCACGTCCCCGGAGCCGCGGAACATTCTTTCTCCCGCTACAGCGTCTTCGGTTTTCGGCGGAGCGGGGCAGAAGCCCAGGCCGAATCCTCGACTCTCTGCCTCCCGTAAAGCGGGCGCACGTCCCCGGAGCGGGGCATTTGTCGCCTCTTCGCAAATGCCGCGGAGCGGGGCAGAAGCGCCATTCATCGGCTCGCCCGGGTCCGCCGTAGAAAGGTCCTGGCGCACACGTCCCCGGAGCGGGGCCGAAGCGCGGAGGTTATGACGGCCGGAGCGAACATCGTCCGGATTAGGCTTTTCTCGATGCTTGCTTGGGAAGCCGGCTCGGAAGAAGCCGGCCGAGCGAAGATGTTTGAGCGTCCCGCGCCTTGAACCGTTAAAAGGTCTTCCGGGACGCGAGTTCTTCGCCGCCAAGCCAGGCCGATCGAGAAAAGCCGTCAAGATCCGGACGCGTGAGCGGAGGCCGTTATAACCCCGCGATATTTTCTCCCGCCGCCGCGTCTTGGGATTTCGGCGGAGCGGGGCAGAAGCGCCATTCATCGCCTCAGGTCGATCCACCGCCAAAAAGTCCTGGCGCGCACGTCCCCGGAGCCGCGGAACATTCTTTCTCCCGCTACAGCGTCTTCGGTTTTCGGCGGAGCGGGGCCGAAATCCAGCCCCGCTCCGCCTGATTTCCATTTTACTTCCGGTTGCCGCGGATCGGATACGGCGGCCGGATCGGCTTCTTGGCCGGCGATTTGGCCAGCTCCTCCATCACGATGGCGATCGCCCGCTCGAGCTGCGGATCGCCGCCGGCGGCGACCGCGGCCGGATCCTGTTCAACCTCGACATCCGGCGGCACGCCCTCGTTTTCGACGATCCAGCCGTCCTCCGTCCAGATGGCCAGGTTGGGCGCGGTGACATAGCCGCCGTCCATCAGGACGGGGAAGCCGAGCGTCCCGACCAGGCCGCCCCAGGTGCGTTTCCCGACCAGCGGGCCGATTTTAAACTTGCGGAACATCCACGGCAGGAGGTCTCCCCCCGACCCGGCGGTTTCATCGATCAACATGACCTTGGGGCCTTGGATCGAAGCCCCCGGCGCTTTCATGTCGGCGCCGTGCCGCATGTTCCAATAGCTGATCTCCGGCCGGCGCAGATGATCGATGTAATAATCGGCGATCAAGCCGCCGCCGTTGAACCGCTCATCGACGATGACCGCCTCCTTGTCGGCCTGGGGATAGAAATACCTCTTGAAATAAGCGAATCCCTGGTACGACGTGTTGGGGACATAGACATAGGCGACCCGGCCGCCGGTGGCTTTCTCCACCTTCTTCAGGTTGCCTTCCACCCAGTCGCGGTTGCGGAGGGCCAGCTCGTTTTCGATCGGCACCGCCCGGACGGTCCTGGCTCCCCGGCCGTCGGGAAGCGGCCCGACCTTCAGCTCGACGAACTTGCCGGCTTTGTTCTCGAACAAGGCGAAGAGATTATCCGCCGGAGCCCGCAGCTCCCGGCCGTCGACGGCCAGGAGGTAATCCCCCTCGGCCACGTTCAGGCCGGGCTCGGTCAGGGGCGATCGCAGGTCGGGATTCCAGTTCAATCCCCCATAAATTCTCTTGATCCGGTACCGGCCGTTTTCAACGGCGTAATCCGCCCCGAGGAGTCCGCCCGGAACGGCCCGGTTCGCGGCCAAAAAATCCCCGCCGCCGACCCGGTGGTGGCCGACGCCGAGCTCCGAGCACATCCACTGGATCAGCCGGTTGAGATCGGCCCGGCAGGACAAGTCCGGCAAAAACACTTCGTATTTTTTCCGCATGGCCTCCCAGTCGGCCCCGTGCATGTTGTCGGCATAGAAGTAATCCCGGTTGATCCTCCAGGCCTCGGCGAAGATCTGGGCCCATTCCTCTTCCGGAACGACCGGGACGCCGATCTCCCCGACCTGAAGCTGTCCCTGGCCGGCGGCCGGCTTGGGCTGGAGAGCGGTGAGGAAGAAGGTCTCCGACGGTCCGGAGTACAGGATTTTCTTGCAGTCGAAGGAGAGCGTGTACTGAAAGACGCCGGTCAAGAGGACCTCGTCCTTGCGGGATTTGAAATCATACCGGTGAAGCAGGCCGCCGCGCGCGGCCGCGGGCGAGCCGATGTCCGGCGGGCTTTCAAGATAATAGATCTGGCCGGCCTCGCCCGCTTTCAGGATATCGTAGCTTCCGGGCGGGACGGGCACGGCGACGATCCGCCGGCCGATCCCGTCAAAATCGATCTTGACCTCGGCCGCAGGGGCCGGGCCCGCGGGCGCGGCGGGAGCGGCCGCCTCCTTCGTTGCGACACCGGGGACGGGTTTGGCGGGCAAGCCCGTCTCCTCGTCGCTTTCCCGGGCGAGGGGATTGGCCGTGTCCTTGGCCAGGGACACGATGTAAATCGAGCTCGTCAGCCGGGCGTCGAACTTGGACAGGTCGAACCATTGATTGATCGGACCGGCATCGGTCGAGGCGAAAAAGTAAAGGAACTTGCCGGAGGCGTCGAAAACCGGCCGGTAGGCCTCGCTCAAACCGTCGGACACGGGGAAAGACTTGTCCTGGGCGACGGAATAGACGAAGACCCGCTGAAAATAAGAGGCGGTGCCCAGGGTATAGGCCAGCCATTTTCCGTCGGGCGACCAGGCCGAAGGGCTTTTCCGCCCCCCGAGCTGATAATCGGCCCCGATTTTCTTGATGTCGCCGTTCTCCAGGTCGAGAACGTAAATCGCCCGGGCATTGTCATGGAAAGCGATCCGCCGGCCGTCGGGCGACCAGACCGGCGTTTCGTAGAAGCCGGAGCCGGCGAGGGCATAGCTCCGGGACGTCCCTTTTCCGTCTTGGGGACGGACCTCGAGGGCGTATTCCCCGGAGGCATCCGAGAAATAGGCGATCGACTTTCCGTCGGGAGACCAGACGGGAGACCGTTCATGAGCCCCCGGCGTCCGGGTTAGGTTGCGGGGATCCCCTTTCTCGGCGGGAACGGTCACGATCTCGCCCCGGAACTCGAAGACGGCCCGGGCCCCGGAGGGCGAGAGCTCGCCGTTGCGGATCCACTTGGCCCCCTTGGCCGTCCGCTCCCTGAGCTCGGCCGCGTCGGTCGCAATCCCGATTTGAAGGCGGGTCGAGGCCCCGGAAACGGGGTCAAGGAGATGAAGAAACCCGGCCTGCTCGTAGATGATCCGGCCGTCTCCGGCCGAGGCGCTGAGAACGGGGAAATCTTCATGGCGGGTCAAGGCCTTGATTTCCCGGCTCCGGGGGTCGTAGCTGTAGATGTTGAACTCCCCGTCCCGGTCGGACCGAAAGTAGATCATGTCCCCGATCCACATCGGGCCGGGATCGTTGCAGCGGCCCTCGGGCTGGGGAATTTTTTCGTAAGACAAGTCGTCGAGGTTGATGATCCAGATGGTCGAATTCGTCCCCCCGCGGTAATGCTTCCACTGGAGGAAGGAGTCCGACAGGGGGTTGGTCGCCATCTTTTTCCCGTCGGGCGAGTAGACCGCCCGGAAGGCGTTCGGAATCCGGAGCTTTTCCGGGAATCCGCCTTCGACGGGAACGGTGAACAACTGCTGGTACCGGCCGGTGAAAACCTGCCGGGCGGACGTGAACAGGACCGCCTTCCCGTCCGGAGTGAAGCCCTGGACGATGTCCGCGCCCGGGTGCCAGGTCAGCCGCCGGGGCACGCCGCCGGCGGCCGGGACGATGTAGACGTCGGTGTTGCCGTCGTACTGGGCGCTGAAGGCGATCAATCCGCCGTCGGGCGAGAACGCCGGATTGGATTCGATGCCCAGGTCGGACGTCAGCCGCCGGACGTTTTTTCCGTCGAGATCGGCCGCCCAGAGGTCATTGGCGTAATGGAAGGCGAGGCCGCTTTTCCCGACGGCCGGCTGAGTCATCATCCGCGTGTCGCGGATGTCGATCCCGAACCCGAGGGAGACGAAGGCGGCCAGCAGGGCGGCCGCGCAGCGCGTTCCGATTCTCATGATCCTCCTCCTTGATGTTATTTTCCGTTGTAAGGAACGCCGGTCTTGATCCAGTCGGCCGCCGGCGCTCCCTTCAGATAATGATCGAAGAACTCCATCATTTTGATCGAATAATCGAGCTTGTTGGCGTAGGTCTTGGGATGGTGGGGTTCGCCCCGGTACTGGAGGAAGAAGCAGTCCTTCCCCAAGCGGCGGAGAGCGAGGTAAAGCTCGATGGATTGGTACCAGGGAACGGCCCCGTCCTCGTCGCCGTGCATCAGGAGCAGCGGCGTCTTGATCCGGTCGGCGAAAAAGACCGGGGAATTCTCGATGTACAGATCGCGCGCATCCCAGAGAGACGCCCCGATCCGGCTCTGTTCGCGCTCGTATTGGAATTGACGGGCCATCCCGGACTCCCAGCGGATGCCGCTGTAGGCGCTGGTCATGTTGCCCACCGGGGCGCCGGCGCAGGCGGCGGCGAAGAGATCGGTCCGGGTGACGACGAAGGCCGTTTCATACCCGCCCCAGGAATGGCCGTGGAGGCCGACGGCCTTCGGATCGGCGAGGCCCATGTCGATGAGCTTCCGGACGCCCGGAACGAGGCAATGGACGGCCGACATCCCGGGCCGGCCGACGGTGAACCGGATGTCCGGCAGGAAGACGGCGTAGCCGTGGCCGGCATAAACCGGGAAGCAAGGCCGGTGATTGACCACGATCTCGTTGAAGTCGTACAGCCGGTCGGACGAAATCTCGTAATAATAGACCAGGACGGGATAGCGGCGTCCGGGCTCGTAGCCGCCGGGCTTGATCAAGACGCCCTGGAGCGGCCGGCCGTCGTCGCTCGTCCACTCCACCAGCTCGGCCTCCCCCCAGGCGAATTCGCTGATCTGGGGATTCGCCTCGGAGATCTTGCGGGCCGGACCGAAGGCGGCGTCGGTCGTCCAGAGATCGGGAAACTCCCGGTAATCCTCGCGGGTGAACAGGATCGTCCCGCTGTCTTTCGCCCGGGCTTTGAAGGTGAAGTTCTTGCGGTCTTCCAAGAGCCGGGTGACTCCCGACGTTCCGGCGATGGCTTCGTAAAAGCCGCGGTTCTTGTCTCTCAGGTGGGTGGAGGCAAGGAGAAGGCGCTCGCTTTTCCGGATGAATTTTCGCTCCGGGTCGGGAAGAATGATCCGGAACGACCGGTTCTCCTTGCGTCCCTCGCCGGCCGTCACAATGTCCGGCGATCCCTTGGGGCCGGTGGGGAACGCCCAGATGTCGTGCCTGTCGGGGAGAAAAACCGCCGCGTCGTTTTCCATCCAGACCGGGTTTCCATAAGCCGGCGGGGGGGCGGGGTGGTCGTCGTCCTCCTCGTAGAAAGCGACCGGCAGATCTTGGGTCAGGTTCCGGATGAGGCCGGTTTTGACCTCGAGAAGAAACCAGTGCTTGTCCTGGAAGTAGGCGACGTACTTCCCGCCCGGCGAAAGGAACGGCCGGGATCCGAAACGAGTCAGGATTTTGCGGCGTTCGCCGCTTGAAAGGCTCACCAGGTAAACGTCGGCGTATTCGCCGTCCCAGGTGATCTCCTTTTGATAGGGGCGCCCGTCCCACCCCAGGGCGACGTCCGGATTATCGGGGATCCGGAATCCCGCCATGTCGGGCGAGGCCAAGAGAATGGTCCGTTTCTTGTCGGGATAAAAGACGGCCGTGTACGTCCGGTCCTTGTTCCGCTCCCACTCCTTTTTCTGTTGGGGAATGATCAGGAGGTCGTTTCCATGCCAGACGTCGACGGCCCGCTTTTCCAAGATCGCGGGGATATCGAAGACCTCGGCCGCGGGCGGAGCGGCGTCCTCCCCGGCCGGGGCGGCGGGTTTCGGGAGCTCGGATTCGGGCCGAAGCCCGAGGAACAGGCGTTTCCCGTCGGCCGACCACTCCAGGGGCGACTTCACGGGAAGGATCCAGCCGGCCGGGGCCGCCGGCGCGACCTCGTCGGCCGTATCCGAGCCGAATACGTATTCCCAGAGGACGAGCGACGCCCGTCCGGGATCCTCCTTGTCCTTTTTCACCGCGGCCGTCAGAGCCATCTTCGTGGAATCCTTCGCCCAAACCGGGGCGGAAACCGACGCCTTCTCCTTAAGATAAAGGACGGTCTCGGGGATCCCGCTTCTCTTGAGATCCCGGACGGCCAGGCCGTTTTTCCGGCCGTCGGCGGCCGATAAAACGACGGCCAGGACGGTGGATTTCGGGTCAAAGGAAAAGGACAGGACGTCCTCGAGCTTGAATTCCTCGCCCGATTCCAGGTTCCTCAGGAGGACCGGCCGGCCGGCGTCCCAGGCCGGCGGGGCTTCCTTTTTCGCCTCCCCCTCGGCCGTCGGCCCGGCCGGGGCGGGTTTTTCCTCCGGCCGGAAGAAGCCGATCGCCAGCCAGCGGCCGTCGTCGGAGAAGGCGAATTCCTCGACGCCCTCAAAGGCTTCCATCTTGCCGGTCGTCAAATCCAGGAAGGCCATCCCGGTTTTCGGCCGGTCCTTGGCCGGCTTGTCCATGTCGACGGCCCGGATTTTTACGATGGCCCCGAGCCGGCGGCTGTCCTTGCTGAACACGGGCCGCTCTCCGCGCTTGAGGGAAAAGGATTGCGCCCCGTCCGTCGACCGGACCTGCACTTCCCCGTCGCCGCGGTCGGGCTGGAGGGCGCAGGCGACCCACCGGCCGTCGGCGGAAATCACCGGATCGACGATCCGGTTGAATTTCATCACATCGGAGAAGGTCAGCGGCTTGGAGGCCGCCTGTCCGTAAAAGAGGCCGGCCGAAAGCAGGCTCAGCGCCAGGAGGAAAAGAATCCGGCGGCCGAAGCGGAAACGGGGCATGGGAGTCTCCTTCGGGAGGGATGCGGAGGAAAAAAAAGTCGTCCTCATGGAAGAAAAAACAGATTATCACAGCCCGGACGTTTCTTCAAAGCGCCGGAAAGACTTGCGGCCGGAGACGGCTTCGTTTACGATGGCGGCGATGACCCCCCCTCTGGATTTCTATGAGCTGAGGAAACGGCAGAAGATCCGCAGCCTCGCCGTCGCCGCCCTGCTCTTCCTCTTTTATTTCCTGGCCGTCGGGCTTCTCCTCCTCGCCGCCGGGCTGACGGCCGGCTTCTTCGCCGTCCGGCCCGTTTTCGCCGGCTCGGGATTCTGGACGAAATTCATCGTTCTCGACGTCCTCCTGGCCGCGGCCGTCGCCGCTTTTCATTATCTCGACGCCCGGAAAAACGGGCCGGCTTACTTGATCAAAAGGCTTTCCGCCAAGCCTCCCGATCCGGCCGACCGCTACCACCGGATGTTCGCCGACGCCGTGGCCGGCGTCCGCCTCGCGGCCGGGTTGCCGGCGGTCGATCCCCTGATTCTCCCGACGTTTTCCCTCAACTCGCTCGCCTTGATCCTCCCGGGCGGGCGGCCGGCCGTCCTGGTCACCGAAGGCCTGTTGGCCGACTGCGCCCGGGATGAAGTCGAGGCGGTCGTCGCCCACGAAATGGGCCACATCGCCCGGGGCGACACGACGCTCCTGACCCTGGTCTGCGGCCTTTCCTCTTTTTTCGAGCGGCTCCGGGACGCCTGCGAGCCCGAGGTCGAGGAGGCCGCCCCGGTCCTCGGCCGAAGAAACCGGACGGGCGCGGCCGCCGGCTTGCTGTACGCCGCCTCCGCCGCGGGGGCGGCGGTCATCCGTTTTCTCGAGGTCTTTGTCTCGCGGGAACGGGAGCTTTTGGCCGATGCCGCGGCCGTCGAATTCGGGCGCAGCCCGATGGCCCTGGCCCGGGCCGTTTACAAGGCCCAAGCCCGAAACGTCTTCATCGGCGATTTCAGCCAGGCCTTCGCCCCCCTTTTCCTGATCGCGCCGTCGGCGCCGCCGGAGGACGGAGCGAAAGCGCCCCGCTGGTCAAGCACCCATCCGGCCTTCGAGGAGCGGATCCGGCTTCTGGCCGCCATGGCCCGCCGGACGCCCGAGGCCGTGGCCGGCCAGGTGAGAGACGCCGCCGAGGCGCGGAAAAAAGCCCGGACGATCGCGGCCCCGGCCGCGCCGCCGACGGCCGGGACGGAGACGGAAGCGCCGCCGGAACGAAGGGACTGGATGATGATCCGGCCGGGCCGCGGCGAAACCGGCCCGGCGGCTCTCGAGGAATTGATCGAGGCGGACGGATTTTCTCCGTCCGTCCTCGTCCGAAACCTGGCCGACGGCTTGGACGGCCGGGCCGGCGATTTTCCGGAAATCCGGGACGCCCTCCGTCGGAGACGCCAGGGCCGGCCCGTGGTGATGCGCCGCCTCGGCCTCTGCCCCCGCTGCCGGATTCCGCTAGGCGACACCCTTTATGAGGGCGTACCGGCCGGCCTCTGCCGCCGCTGCGGCGGCAAATCGATCGATCCCCGGTTCATGAACCGGATCATCGCCCGCCGGGAGATCGGGTTTTCGGCCGATCTCGTTAAAAAAGCCGAAGCTTTCGAGCGGGAGCGCCTTCTCAATCCCGCCGCCCGGAGGAAATCCGCCGATCCCCGGAAAACCCGCCTGATCTGCCCTTCCTGCGGCTGCCCGATGATTCCCCGGCCGTTCAACTATCAATACGTCGTCCCCGTCGACAAATGCGGCTCCTGCGGCCGGATCTGGTTCGATGCCGACGAGCTCGAGACCCTCCAGATCCTCATCGAGCGGGCGCGGACGGATGAAAAGGAGAGACGATGAAACCCCGCATCATTCTGCACAACGCCGTGAGCGCCGACGGCCGGATGGATTGGTTCGAGGCGAACCTGGAGACCTATTACGAGCTGGCCGGCCGGTTCGACGAGGACGTCACCCTGGCCGGCAGCGGGACGATGCTCCAAAGCCCGCTGGGCGAAGCGCTCGCCCGCGAGCCGGAGGAAATCCCCGAACCGGCCGAGATCGATCCGGCCGATGCGCGCCCGATCCTGGCCGTCCCGGACAGCCGCGACCGCATCAAGAACTGGACGTCCCTGCGGACGCTTCCGTTCTGGCGCGACGTTCTCGCCCTCTCGTCCTCGACGGCGCCGCCGGCCCAGATCGAGCGGTTCAAGCGCCAGGGCATTCCTTATTTCCTGGCCGGGCGGACCCGGGTCGATCTCGGAGCGGCCCTGGCCGCGATCGCCGGGCGTTACAACGCCAAAACGATCCGGGTGGATTCGGGCGGAACTCTGAACGGGGTTCTCCTCCGCCGGGGCTTGGTGGACGAAATCAGCCTCCTTGTCCATCCCCGGCTGGTCGGCGGAATCTCTCCCCGGACGATTTTCCGGGCCGACGACCTGACGTCGGCCGAGGACGTCATCCGCCTGGAGCTGACGGCCAACGAGACGCTGTCCGGCGGTCTCGTCTGGCTTCGCTACAACGTCATCACCAAACGGCCTCCCGGCCTTCCGGAAGATTGACCGTCCCCCCGTTTTCTTGACACCACGCGCGGGCCGGCGATATAGTGGCGCCATGAGCGGGAGGAAAACAAATCCGCGGGCCGGGACGGACGGCCGATGAATATTCTCGTCGTCTCCGATACGCCGGAAACCTTCACTCTTCTCGAAAAGACCGTCGTCCCGAAAGGGTTCACGATCTTCTATTCCTCCAACCGGGACAACATCAAGTCCGTCATCCGCCGCCGCGGGATCCGGATCATCATCCTCCGCCTGTCTCCGGAGGAAACGGACGACCTTCGGCCGCTGCGGGAGATCCGGAATTTCGATCCCTTGATCGAAGTCATCCTGGCCGGTCCTCCCCTTCCCGTGAACAAGACCGTCGAGGCCGTGAATCTCGGAGCCGCCGATTACGTGGTCGAGCCGTTCGACGGCGAGGACATCCTGGCCATTCTCGACCGGATCCGGGAGAAGGCCGACCTCCGGAGGCAAACCTACCGGCTGGAGAAACAGCTGGCCGAAAAATACGTGTTCGAGGGCATGGTCGGCCGGAGCGCGGTCATGCTCGAGCTGTTCTCGCTGATCGAGCGGCTGGCCAAGTTTTCCTCGCCCGTCCTCATCCAGGGAGCCACGGGGACCGGGAAAGAGATGGTCGCCCGGGCTCTCCACCGTCTGAGCCCCCGGCGGGAGCGGAAGCTCGTCGTCTGCGACTGCACCTCCATCCCGGAAAGCCTTTTCGAGTCCGAGCTTTTCAGCTACGAGCGGGGGGCGTTCACCGGAGCCGACAAGGCGAAGCCCGGCATATTCGAGGACAGCGACGGCGGGACCCTGTTCCTGGACGAAATCGGAGACATTCCCCCGATCATCCAGACGAAGCTTCTCCGGGTTCTGGAGGAGCACCGGTTCCGGCCGCTGGGCTCGAACGCTTTTATCGAGATCGACGTCCGGGTGATCTGCGCCACGAACAAGAACCTTCGGGCCTTGATCTCCGAGGGATTGTTCCGCGAGGATCTCTTCCACCGGATCAACCTGGCCGAGATCAACCTGCCGGCGCTCCGGGAACGGCGGGACGACATTCTCATGCTGGCCAATCATTTCCTGGAAACGAGCAGCCGGAAATTCAAGAAGGACGTCCGGGGCATCTCCCAGCGGGCCAAAAGGATCCTGGCCAATTATGATTACCCGGGAAACGTCCGGGAGCTGGAAAACCTGATCGAACGGGCGGTCATGCTGAGCACCGAAGCGTTCGTCGACATCAAGGACCTCCCGGAACCGGTCGTCATCGCCTCGGAACGGGCGGAAAACGACGAGCGCGAGGCGAGGCCTTATCCCTTCGCCGAAATGACTCTTGAGGATATCGAGAAGAAGCACATCGGCGAGATTCTCAAGGCGGCCGGACATAACAAGGTCAAGGCCGCGAAAATGCTCGGCCTGACCCGGCCGGCTTTATACCGCAAGCTGAAAAAATACAGCTTATCCTGATTTGACTCCTCCGGCCGGAACATACGGCGCCGCCCGCGCGAAAAACCTCGGCTGATTCCGGCGCTTCGCGAAGCAAGACCGCCGGGGGGGATTCTTCGCTCTCATGGACGCGTTCGAGCCCATGAGGACCGGGATTCGGCGAATCTCCAAGGGGAGGCCCCGCTTTTCCCGGCAACCGTCCCGCCTCCTCGAAAATGACAGCCAAGAATTAATCAGATCCTTATAATCGGCCGGGCGGGTGGCGGTTTCATTTAGTGAACAAAGCGGATTATCAAGAATATTGTAATCATTATAGCGTTTTTAAGGTAATTAATGTAACATTATCGTACATGTCGACAAAATTGCAATTATTTATTTATATATTAACGTTTTATATCGTTTTAATCAAATTTAATATGTACGATAACGGACACTTCGGTTAATTTAAAATTTCTATATTTCTTTTTATTTCAGCTACTTAATATGTTTTTATCTCTGGCATGACTATTGCTATATACGAAGTCGATATCAAAAATGAAACCAAATAAAGGCTCCGCCCGACGCAAAGCGGCCTCCTTGACTCTCTTCCTCGCTATGATGACAGGGGCGGCTTACGCGGTCTCCCCGGAAACGGGGACGTCGGGCGCGGTGTCTTTCTCGGTCAATCTCCGGGAATGGTTTGTCCTCGAGGTTCAAACCCCGGACGTTCACATGGAATCATCGGGCGTCGCCGGGGCCGGCGTGACGACGACGATGAGCCCGGACGGGATCCCCGCCCGGATCAAGGCCTTGGCCGTCGTCGCTCATAACCAGGCCGTCGAGCTGAAGGTTCAAGTTTTCGGCGACCTGGTCGGCCCCTCGGGCGAAACGCTCCCGCTCTCCGACGTGACCTGGGCCGGATCAGGAGAAGGATTCCTGAGCGGCCGGTTCACTCCGGCCGGCTCCGCCGTCCTGGCCCGTTGGATGGGACCGGGCTTTCATGAGGGAACGGTTCAATATTTCTCGCCCCAAGCGAATGAAACAGGCCGGAAATACGTTCAGCGCATCGTTTACAGCTTGATGTCGACCTAAAATCCGCCCGCCCTCGTTTATCACTCCACTCAGCCCAAGATAATATCGATTATCCAATTCATAAGTGACAATTATTGCTTTTTGTTGACAATTTACGTCATTATTTTTCAATAATACTTTGATCATATTGCACCCCCTTTTTCGCATCTTATTGTATTTATTATATTTAAATTATTGGCATATAACATGCTATAATTAGAGGTGTAACGAAACAGATTCTTTTCTCATAGCGAGGAAGAGAGTCGAAATTCAACAGGAGGCTGATATGAAAAAAACCCTGACGATCCTGAGCATGGTCCTGCTGGCGTCCGTCGGCTTGTTCGCCCAGGCCACGAAAAACCTCGACATGACCGTGAACCTTTCCGCCTGGTATGACCTGAGCTTGGGCGCCGCGTCGATCTCTTTCACCGACGTTGCCCCGACGGCCGCGGCCTCCCCCGCCTCCGTTTCGCTCGAAGCTAACGAGGGCGCCGTTTTGGTCCGGGCTTTCGCCGTCACCGGAATTGGAAAAACGCTGAATCTGACGGTAAAAGCCAACGGCGACCTGACTTCCAGCTCCGACACCATCGGGATCGGCGCGATTTCCTGGAAGGCGACCGGCACCGGTTATGTCGACGGCGCGATGTCGACATCCGGCAATATCACGGCCGGCTCGTGGTCGGGTTCCATCCTTCACTGGCATGAGGGCTCCTTCACCTACTCCTTCCTCCGCGATTACACGACCCAGGCCCCGGGCGACTACACCGCGTCCGCCACGTACACGCTGTCGGCGGTCTGACCGGGTTAATCAAGATCGATAAAGACCATGATCCGAGGGCGGGGCGAATCCCCCCGCCCTCTTTTTTTGCCCGGCGCGGAACGATTGCCCGGGCTCCGTTTTTCACATAGAATAGACGGGGGATGAGGATGAGCGGCGCAAGGATCGGCTTCAGGAACGGAACGCTCTTTTGGCTCGCGGCGGTTCTTCTGGCGGCCGCGCTCCCCGCCCAAGGCCAAATCTATTTCGGGATCTCCCCCATCCGGGCCGAGCACCGGATCAAGCCGGGCGGAAGCCTGACCGAGGTCTTCCTGATCCGCAACAACGACGCCGGGCCCATCCGGATCAAGGTCTACGGGGAAAACTGGACGATCCGCGACGACGGGACGGCCGCCTTCATCGGCGAGACGCCAACGACGTATTCCAGCAAGGACTGGATCGTCATCAATCCCCAGGATTTCCGGATGAATCCGGGCGAGACGAAATCCGTCCGCTACACGATCGCCGTTCCCCCCGGCACGTCTCCGGGCGGATATCACTCGGCGATCTCGTTCGAAACCGTGCCCGACGCCTCCGCGGCCCGCGCCGGCAACCGGATGCTCTTCACCGGCAAGATCGCGGCCGCCGTCTACGTGATCGCCGGCCGCCCGGCCGTCGAGGGCGATCTGGTCGATTTCACCCTCGGAGAAAAAAACGGCCGGCCGGCCTTCCTCCTGTCGGTGGAAAACACCGGCCGGACGCACTTCCGGACCCGGGGAACGATCCGGGCGTTCGCCGCCTCCGGAGAAAAGCTCTTCGACCTGGAAATCCCCGACGACGTTCTCCTGCCCGAAAGCCGCAAGAACATCGCCTGCCCTCTTCCCCGGCCGCTCGACCCGGGATCCTACCGCGTCGTCTGCGATCTCGACATCGGCCGGCCGGAGCTCCTGGAAATGGAAAAAAACATCGAGGTGATCCAATGAAAAAACCGATCGCCGTCTTCGCCCTGATCCTGGCCCTGGCCGGCGGCGGGCTTCTCGCCCAGTCTCTTCCGCTGACGGAAATCCTGAATCTCGCGGCCGAGGTCATCTCGCGCTACAAGCTCGAGATGAGCGCCGCCTCCGTGACGTTCACCCGGACCGCCAATCCGCAGACAAGGCCGGACATCCCCCAGAACGAAAACCCTATTTCCGTCACCGTGAAGGCCACGACATCCCGCTTTCTCATCTTCCCCCAGACGATCAACCTCCGGATCCAAGCCTCCGGAACGCTCATCGATCCGGCGACCGGAACCACGATCCCGGCATCGGCCATCACCTGGAAGGCGAGCGGCACGGGATTCGCCGCTTCAGGAACTCTCTCGTCGGGGACGGCCACCCTCCTGGGGACATGGAACGCCTCGGGGGTGTACGTGGGGACGGTCACCTTTTTCTTCCGGGACGATCCCAATTACCCCCCGGGGACCTACCGCCTGACCGTGACGCTCAGCGTCGGCGCGAGTTGAGGCCGTCATGTTGAAGCCCGCGAAAGCCACGATTTTTCCGGCCGCGATGTTTCTTTTCCTGGCCGGAGCGGCCGCTCCGCTGTTCGGCCAGAACATCGAGCTCTCTCTCAGCCGCTCCACGCTCTCCTTCCCCGCGGCCGATCCCGATGCGACGCCCCTCGTCCCGGCCAACGACACGCTCACGGTCCGCCTCAAACTGACGGGAGGAGGACGGCCCGGGCGTTGGCAGCTCACCCTCCGGGCCGACGGCAACCTCATCAACATCTTGTCCTTAACCTCGATCGACATTTCCAACATCACCTGGACGGCATCCCCCGCGCCGCCGTTCCGGAACGGGAGGCTGGCGGCCAACGTCGACCAGGTCGCGGCAGAGGGAGACGGCAACGTCAACATCACCGCGGTTATGAATTTCGTCTTCCAAAACAGTTGGTCCTACTGGGCCGGATCCTATAGACAATCCGTGACCTTCACCCTCTCCCGGGTCTGATATGAGCAAACTGAAAACCGCCGTCGTTTTTCTCCTCTGCTCGGCCGCCGCGTCCGCGCTTCGGGGACAGATGTCGCTGTCGCTCTCTCCGGTTCACTTGGAATTCACCCTCGCCGCCGGAAACTCGGAGGAACGGACGCTGACCGTCGGCAATGATTCGCCGGACGACATCCGCGTCCGGGCTCGGGTCACCGCCTGGATCCACGGTCCGGCCGGCCCGGACATTCCGGCGGCCGAAGACGCCTCTTTATCCTCCAAGGATTGGCTGGGCGTCATCGCCGGGGATTTCCGGATCCCGGCCCGCCAATCCCTGGACATCCCCGTCATCGCCGCCGTCCCCCAAGGCGCCGAACCGGGACAGTACCCCGCCGTGATCGCCGTTCAATCCGTATCGGACGAGGACGGCGAAGGGCTTCATCTCCAAGGAAGCCTGACCGCCTTGGCCGTCATCACCGTCGGGAAGCCCCGGGACGATGAAACGAGCGAGGAGATCACGGTCGAGCGCCGGGACGGACAGGCTTTTCTCGTCCTTCATCGGAAAAATACAGGCCGTTTTTTCGCCCCGACCGCGGGGACGTTCGTCCTCCGGGACGAACGGGGCACAAAAGCTTGGGAAACTGAATTCGCCGACAATCCCGTGCCTCCCCTGTCCGAAGGCATCTACCGGATTCCGCTCGCCTCCGGCTTGGCGGCCGGCCGCTACGAGGCCGAATGCGTCCTCTACCGGCTCACCGGGAAAAAGACCGTCCTGAAAAAAGCCGTTTTCATCGAGTGAGCGAGAAAACGTGAAGAGGGACCTCCGGCCCGCGATGCGCCGAACCGTTTCGCTCGCCGGCGTCCTTGTCCTCCTGGCCGGGCTCGCCCCCGCCGCCCGGGCCGACCGGGGATCAGCCGATCTTTCGATCGGCAACCGGAGTCATCTCTTCCGCAATCCTTTCGGCGGCGCGGACGACGCCTCGGAGACCGTCTTTCACTTCGGCCTCGTCCAGGCGATCACCAATTACGGGACCGTGTCGCTCTGGGCCGACGGCCTGGCGGCCGGCGGCGTCTTCACGCCCGCCCGGCTGTTCGCCGGCTGGCGGGGATTCAAGATCAAGAACGCGGAGCTGTCCGCCGGTCTCGGCGACGGCTTTTTCGTCAATTCCAATCTCGAATCCCGGTTCGTCAATCAGTATCATCCGTATTTTTACTTCCGGGGATTGAATGCCTCGATCTCCGGGCCGGCCTTCGATCTCTCGGTTTTCGGGGGGACGCTGGCCCGGTTGACCGGGCTCCTGGGAAGCACGTACGAGATCAAGGACCAGCCTTTTTACGGGATCCGGGGACGATGGAAGCGGCCGGCCGGCGGGCTCGCCGGGGCCGGGATCATCCACACCCGCCGGGATCCGGCCGATCCGGCCGGCCCCGAAAAAAACACCCTGATCCTGCTTGACGCCGAGGCCCCCGTCGCCGAAGGGGCGAAAATCCTGGGGGAATTTCAAACGAGCCTCACGCCCGGGTCCTCCGGGCCGGCCGGATCGGCCAACGCCCTGCGCTTCGGCCCCTTCTTCCGGTCGGGAAAATGGAACATCGAGGCGAACTACCGCTTCACCGGATCCCGTTTTTGCGACCTCAATCCGGATTATCAGTCCATCCGCGACGAGCAGGGCCTCTTCGCCTCGGTCCGCTACCAGGCCTCGCGCAACCTGGTCCTCTTCGGCTTCGCCGACCGCTTCGCCGACAACACCGGCGGCGATCCGGCCAAGAACACCCTCCGCTCCCTGTCGGTCATTTCCGGATTTTACCTCAACACCCGCTCGCTCTTCGACCTGTCCCTCCAATGGGAATTCCAGCAGCGGATTTCGGAACACGACTTTCCCGGCTCGGTGGATTTCGCCTCCAACGGAATCTTCCTCCAGGCCTCCCGGACGATGGGCGACTTTTTCCCCTATCTCCGGGTCAAGCTGCAGAGCGTCCGCGAGGGCCCCGGCCTTCCCTCAAGCGGCCTGCCCGTCATTTATCTCGGCTTCCGAAAGAGGATGCCCCGGGGATCGTTTTTATGGGTCGAGGGGCAATACGACCATAAGCGGAACGCCGAGGCCGGCCTGATCGACCGGAACCTCTACGTGCGGACGGGTTGGAACCAGGTTTTTTCCCCTGATTTCGACCTTTACGCCGAGCTTTTCTATGAGCGGTACGGGGCCGTCCAGATCGTCTCTCAGATCGTCGCCTACGTCGGCGTCCGGGTCGGCCTCGGCCGGAGCCTCCAGGCGCGGGCCGACATCCGGGCGTCCGAGCCGTTGAACCGGAGGGACATCCGCTCGTCGGACTACCAATTCACCCTCCGCCTCGACAAGCGCTTCTCCTGGGGCCAAGAGCCTAAGATCATGGGCCGCAAGACCGTCGGGGCCGTCCTCGGCATCGGGTCGATCGAAGGATACGTGTTCGAGGACACGAACGGCGACGGCCTCATGAGCCCGGGCGAAAAGGGATTGGCCGGGGTGTCCCTCCGTCTCGAGGACGGATCGCGGGCGATGACCGGGGAGGACGGACGCTTCCGCTTCCCGATGGTGGCCGAGGGCCCGCACCAGGTTCAGATCGAGGAAAACCTCATCCCGGCGACGTATTACCTGCTGAGCCCGGCCCGGGTGGACGTCTTGACCCAGGCTCGAATCACCCGCGAAGTCTCCTTTCCCCTGATCTCGGGGGCCTCGCTCAAAGGCCGGTTCATCGAGGATTCCGACCGGAACGGGACCATGGATCCCGCGGACAAGGGGCTGGCCGACATCCTGGTCATCCTGACCCCCATCGACGGAGCCGTCTGGAAGGACTTGATCCTCAACACCTACACCGACGCCGGCGGCGCCTACCGGTTCATGAACATCCTCCCCGGGGAATACGAGCTCTCGGTCGATCCGGAGACCTTGCCGACCGGGGCGGTCACGGCCGTCCCCCTTCCCTTCAAGATCAAGCTCGAGCCCGGCCGGACGGCCGGCGGAGTCGACTTCCTGGTGATCCCCCGGCCGGTCATCCGGAAAAAATAATCAGTCCGCGATCGCCCCGGCGACGATGTTGGCCACCCGGGCGCGGAGCGGAACGATCGTCCCCTTGTCCTCGGGATGGACGCTGTTGGTCAGCAGGACGACGATCGTCTTGGTGTCGGGATCGATCCAAAGCGACGTGCCGGTGTAGCCCGTATGCCCGAACGACCGCGGCCCGAACAGATCGCCTCCGTTGGAGGCGTAATCCGAGCCGAGGTCCCAGCCGAGCCCGCGTCCGGAGAACTCCGTCCGGGGATAGATCGACGTCATGCGCTCCACGGCCGCCGGGCTGAAAATCCGCCGGCCGCGGAACTCGCCTTTGTTGAGAAGCATCTGGCCGAAAACCGCTAAATCCTTGGCCGTGGAAAACAAGCCGGCGTTTCCTGAGACCCCGCCCTGCAGCCGGGCCAGGGGATCGTGGACGATGCCGAGAAGCGGCTTGCCGTCCAGGATCTGGGTCGGAACGATTTGGGCGGAAATCTTCGGATCGGGATTGTAAAACGTCCGGCGCAGGCCCAAGGGCTCGAAGATGTTCTCGGCGGAGAAACGGTCGATCGACAGGCCGGACACCCGGCGGACGATCTCAGCCAGGGTGATGTATCCCAGGCAGCTGTAGACGAATTTTTCGCCCGGCGGATTGTCCTTGGGCAGGGCGGCGATATATTCGGCCAGGGCCGAGGGCGGGCAGGGCCGGCCGCACGCCTTGGCCGCGACTTCGGGCTCGGCGTAGGCGGGGAGGCCGGAGGTGTGAGTCAGGAGATGCCAGATCCGGGCGTCCTCGCCGTTTTTACCGAACCAATCCCGGTACGGAACGAAGGAGGGGATGTATGTTTTGACCCGGTCCCAGAGGCTGAGGCGCCCGCTCTCGACGAGGATCATCACCGAGGCCGCCGTGGCCACGGGCTTGGTGAGCGAGGCCAGGTCGAAAATCATGTCCTTCTCCATCGGCCGGCGGTCCGGGAGCCGGCGGCTGTCGCCGTAAGCCTCATGAAGAACGATTTTTCCCTTGCGGGCCACCAGCAGGACCGCCCCGGGCAATTCCTTCCGGGCGATCGCCTCCTGGATGACGGTCGACACCCGGGCCAACCGGTCCGCATCGAAGCCGGCGTCCCGGACCGTGCCGCCGGGCAGGGACCGTCGGGCGCAGGCCGCCCCGAGAAAAACCAGGATGATCGCCGCCGCCGCTGCTTTTTTCATCGGATGCCTCCCAGGGCCCGCCCGATCCTCCCGGCCGCCTCCCGCAGGACGGAATGCGGACAGGCGAAATTAAGCCGGGCGAACCCCTCCGTCTCCGGGCCGAACATCGCCCCGTCGTTCAAGTATACTCCCGCCTCGCGCAGAAGGAACTCCTTCCATCGCGCCGGGGCCAGGCCGAGGCCCCGCCCGTCCACCAAGCCCAGGTAGGTCCCCTCGGGCTTGAAAAACCGGAGAGGCGCGAGGCGCTCGTCGAAGAATTTCCGGAGCAGGTCGGCCCCCTCCTCCAGGTAGACGAGAAGGGCCTCGAGCCAGGGGCCGCCGTCCCGGTAAGCGGCCTCCATGGCAACCAATCCGAACACGTTGGGAAGCTCCCAGCCGAAATCCCGGAATTCCTTCCGGAAGCCCTCGCGGAGGGCCCGGTCCCCGGCGACCGCCAGGGAGGCGGCCAAGCCGGCGACGTTGAACGTCTTGCTCGGAGCGATAAGAGTGATCGTCCGGGCGGCGATGTCCGGGCCGAGGGTCGCGAAGGGAATGTGCCGGAAGCCGCGAAAGACGAGATCCCCATGGATCTCGTCGGATACGACGATCAGGTTCCGTTCCAGGCAGATCTCCGCCAGCCGCCGCAGCTCCTCCTCCGTCCACACCCGGCCGACCGGGTTGTGGGGGCTGCAGAGGAGGAGCATTTTGACCCGGTCGTCGACGCGCCGGCGGAGATCGTCGAAATCCATCATCCAGCGGCCGTTTTCAAAGCGGAGGGGATTGCGCACCAGCCATCGCCCCGACGCTTCGACCGCCGGAAAAAACGGCGGATAAACGGGCGTCTGGATGACCACTCCGTCGCCGGGCTTGGTGAACGCCCGGACGCAGGCGTAAAGGGCCGTGACGATGCCCGGCGCGTAGGAGAATTCCCCCGGATGAACGTCCCAGCCGAAGCGCGTCCGCAGCCAGCCGGCCGCCGCCTCGCGGACGGACGCCGAGTCGGACGGGTAACCAAAGGCCCCGTGGGCCGCCCGCCGGGCGACGGCTTCACAAACGGCCGGCGGGGCGGCGAAATCCATGTCGGCCACCCACAGGGGAAGAGCCCCGGGGGCGTTCAGCTTCAGGACCGGGAAGTCCCATTTCAAAGAACCGGTCCCCCGCCGGTCCAGGACGGCGTCAAAATCGAATTTCATGAATCCTTCCGGACGCGCCCGTCCGGCCCGATGCGCCAGACCGCGCCGTCCGGCCTGGTGAAGGACGCCTCGAAAAGCCGCTCGGTCGCCTGGAGAACAGGCGGAGAAACGAAACCCGAAACCTTGAGCTCCCTTTCGGTCAAGCCGAGAGCCTTCAGGTCCGCCGTGAACACGCCTTTCTCGGCGAAGTAAGCCCATTCCCGGTAATAGATTCGGCGCAGGGCCCACTTGGCTTTTTCCTCGGGCCGGGCGACGAAGGCCTCCTTCCCCTTGCCGGCGGTTTTTTCCGAAAACTGGACGAATCCCCACAATTCGGGATAGTGAATGTTGACCAGCCCCATCGGCGACCAAACCCAGTTGTCCTCGGGATAAGGATTCCCGGTGGCCGGATCGACGGCCTTGACGATTGTTCCGCCGGTTGTCGTCGTCCGGTATTCCACCCGGGAGAAATTGACCCGCCACTGGTCGCCCGGCTTAGGCGCGGCCGCCGGCTGGGCGGCTTCCTTGAGCACGGCCCAGGGAAGGGCCATCTCGACGAACCAGCTCCGGTCCTTGTCCGCCGGATTGTTCAACGTTCCGTTGACCAGGACGCCGGTCTGCAGGCCGGGGATCTCCCAGGAATGGATGTTGGCCGGCCGGCCGTCCCGGTAGGGATTGACGAGAAACAGGTCCCAGACGGTGTTGAGGGCGTTGATCTCCAGCTCGTAGTAATCGTGGGTGTCGCCGTCGGGATCGATGAAGACCTCGAAATCATTCTCCTGGTAGATGATCGAGTCGTGGGCGGCGAGCGTCGCCCAGACGTTCGGTTCCTCCAGGTAAGCCCCGATATAAAAATACCGGTCGTCCCATAACATCTTGGCCATCGTCCGAAACCGCGGCTTCGGACGCCGGCCGCCCTCGATGTCGACGAAGGGCTCGGTCCAGGGAGCTTTCTCCCAGACCGCTTCGTCCAGGTTTCCGTCCACCGTCACCGGGCCGGCCGCCCGGTAACAGACATAGGTCCGGGGATCAAAGGAAATCTTCGGTTCGGGAATCCGCGGCCGTTCGGCCGCGAGCGCCAACGACATCGCGAGCAGGAGTCCGGCGGCCGAGCCGGCCCTGGATAAAAGCGTTTTTCGCATGGCCTCCTCCATCGGGAAGAAGCCATTTTAGCAGAAATGCGTCGATTCCGAAGCCTTAAAATCCCTGCCAGAAGCTGAAAGCGAAATGCCAGCCTTGGCCGGGACGGTCAAGCGGCTTGACGTAATCGCAGCCGACGATGAAATATCCAAAGATGTTCGCCCGCAAGCCGATCCCGTAGCTGGACAGGGGCTTGCGGTCGCCGCCGAGGAACCAGGCCTTGTGCTCCTTGTCCCAAGCCACGGCGCTGTCGAAAAAGGCGATGAAATCAATGGGGAAGACTCCATAGTACCCCTTGCCCAGCCCCAGAACGCCGAACAGCGGGAAACGAAGCTCGAGGTTGGCCACGGCGATGCGCGACCCGAACAGCCGGTCGTAGTCGAACGTCCCGCTTTTCATATCGACTTCCTCGGCCGTGAAGCTGTTGTACTCGTATCCCCGGACAAGCGTCCCGTACCCGAGATACATCGGGTAGAGGCGGTCGTCGGCGCTGCCGGCCCCGTAGCGGCCGTAGTGAAGGACCCGGAAGGCCAGGGTGAAGGGCTTGAAGGGAACGACATACTTGCGGAAATCGGCCAGCAAGGTCGTGTAATTAAGCGTCCCGAACGTCGGGGAGACTTCGAAACGATAGCTCTGGCCGATGATCGGCGCGGTCGCCCCGAACAGAGACGTGTCATAGACCAGGGCGGCGCTGACGAACGGCATATGGAGCCCGTCGGCCGCCGGGAGATCGAAATCCTCGAAGGAGAGGCGGCGCCCGGTATAATAGGAATATCCCGTCCGGTACAGCGAGTTGGAGAACTGAATGTAGCTGTAGCCGCCCTGGAATTCGACCCGCTGGGCCGGACTGAACGGGTACGTGGCGAATCCGCCCAACTGATAATAGATCTGCCGGTAGATGAGCTCATTGATGAAATAGGCCGGCTCCCCGCCGATATCGCCGTAATCGATCCAGTATCTCCCGTAGCTGTACGGCATCCGCTGGCCCAGGAAACCGAAATTCGTCCGGCTTTTGCTGTTGGTGTAGAGGCCGATGACGGCCGAGTCGATGAGCCGGTTGGACAGCTGGGCGATGCCCGTCACGTTGTGCTGGCCGAGCATGTCGCTGAAGGTCATGGCGATGCCGCCGCCGGCGTAGGAGCCGAACCGGTCCATGCCGATGCCGACCTGGGGCGGCGTGATGTAATCCAGGGTGATCTTGGATTCGTACGGGGCGGAGGTGAACGCGGAGTCATCCATCGGCAGTCCGAACAGCGAGTTGCGGAGAAGGCCCGTCAGCTCCGAGCCCGCCCGGGCCTTGGGAGGGAGGATCGCCGAGGAGCGGTCGACCGCCTCCGGGCCGACCGGCGTCCCGGCCGCGTCCCGGCCGGCGTTGATCCGGTAGATGCTGTAGATGCCGTCGTCGTAGACGCTGTACAGGATGTCGTCGGTTTGGGAGGCGACCGTCAGGGCGGGGCTCAGGGCGGTGATGCCGGAGACGCCGGTATAGAGATTCGTAATCTGATAGAACCGGCCCGTGTTCCGGTCCAACCGGTAGAGGTTGGAGACGCCGTCCCGGTCGGAGACGAAATACAGCTGCCGCCCGTCGGCCGACCACTGCGGCGAGATATGCTTGCCGGCTTGAAAGGCCGGCAGCTCCCGGATCTCCCCCGTCTCAGGATCGAGGAGAGCCAGGTGGAATCCGCCCGAGCCGACCAGGGAGAGGTCGGAGGCGAACCGCTCGGTGATGAAGGCGATCCATTTTCCGTCGGGCGACCAGGCCGGTTGAAGGTCGCCGTAGGGATCGGACGTCATGTTAAGAAGCGTTTGGGTTTCCAGGTCGTAGATGAAGAGATCCGAACATCCCCCGGTCAAGGCGGAGAAAGCGATCTTCCGGCCGTCGGGCGACCACGTCGGATTGAGAATCTCGCCCAAATGGGGAAAGACGATGTCGTCCTTGAGCCGCCGCCCCCCGACGTCGAGAAAAGACAGGGCGGGTTTGCCGGCGATGACCGATCCGAAGGCGAATTGCGTCCCGTCCGCGCTCCAGGACCCGGCTGAATAAATAAACTGGATGCTCTGGAAATGGGGGTCGATCGAGGTTTTCGTCAGCTTCCGGGTGATTTTTCCGGTGAGGGCGTCCCCCAGGAACATCTCGATCGAGAACAGGTCGCGCGAGGAGATGAAAACGAAATGCTTCCCGTCGGGCGAGATCGCCGGGGCGCAATTCAGGGACACATCCTCGGTCCCCTTGACCACCACTTGGGCCTTATCCAGCGGGCCCTCGGTGGATTTTTCGATCAGGCCGTATTCGGCTTTCAACGCTTCGTGCCAGTCCTTGGAGAATTGCTCCGGAGTGACGCCCAAGACCCGGGTGAAGGCTTTCCGGTAGTCGTAGCCGCGGACCACATCCCGCATCAGCCTGGCGGCCACAAGGTCCCCCCACCGCCCTCCAATATAGGCATAGACCGCCTGGCCGTACCGGTAGGGGAAATACTTGTAGTAATTTTCCAGGTCCTTGAGGGCCGGGATCTTTTTCCTCCGGATCATATCCCGCATCCACATGGCCGTGTTGGGATCCTCCGGGCCGATCGAAAAGTATTCGGCCGCGCCTTCGATCAGGAACAGCGGGGTTCGGGCCAGTCCCTCCCCGCCCTGCGGATTGGCCCGGCCTTCCCCTCCTAAGGCCATGTCGTACTGGAAGGCGTGGACGAGCTCGTGGCCGATGACGTGATCCGTGTCGTCCAGGGAAGCTCCGAAGGGCAGGATGATCCTCCGCTTGAACGATTCGGTCACGCCGCCCGTGCCCTCGCTGATCAGCTCGGAGAGGACGGTCGTCTGCTCGAATTGGGGATGGCTGGCGTACATGATGAGGGCTTGCTTGCCCTTGAGATCATGGTTGAAGATCCGGGCCAGCCGGTTGTACCAGCGCTCGGCCATGCGGGCGGCCGTCCGGACGGCGGCTTCCTCCTCCGGATAGTAGTAAATCTGAAAATGATCGGTGGTCAGGACCTGGTAATCGAATTTCTCGTATTGAACCTTGTTCCGGCCGAAATATTGAGCCGAAGCCGTGACGGCCGTCGCTCCGAAAATCAGCAGGAAAACGATCCGGCGAAAACGGACGCCCGACGGCTTATGTTCTCCGGTTGAGGATTTCATGGGAACTCCTTCTTCGCGACCTTCTTTCGCGCCATTTCATCTTCGCTTACGGCTAACGAATTGTCAAACCGGTTTTCCGGCCTAAACGTTGCCCTATGGATAAGTTATCAAGAATCATGCCAAGCCCGGTCCCGGCGGGAAACCGAAGAAAAACGGAGCCGGACGTCCTCTCCGGAGGACAGGCTGTCATCTGAAGAGACTTCCGGAAGTCGCCGGCGGCCCGGATTTTTCAGGAGCCGCCGAGGGCTCCGGGAAAGCGCCGGCCTTTTTCCGAATCGCCGGGAACCGGAGCCGGAGGATGACCTTGGGAACGATCTGGTTCGATTATATTCAGCAGGCCGTCCTCCCGAGGACAGGCTTGAGGCTGTTTTTTCAATTATTTCGTCCCCGCGTGATTTTAACGAACCGGCGCAATCGATTTTGAGTAAATCCGCCCTGGGCATAATCAATCACCGCGTCCATAATTTTCCGCCCGAAAAAATACGCCCTGTAGACCCGGCTCTTTTCGTGCTCGAACCGGCCGTGATACGGGCAGATCTGGCAACAATAAGGAATGACGCCGCGGGCGATCGCCCTTCGAATGCGGCGGGCTTTCCGGCTGTTCCAGATGTCCTCGAAATCATTTTTGGCGAGATTCCCGATCTTCCCGCCCGGCCGGATGATGAAACAACAGAAATAGCAGTCTCCGTTCACCTCGACGAGAATATTTTCCCAGGGCTTGCGGCAGGGGGAAGCGGTTTTTCTCATTGATAATATCCGGAAAATTCGGCGACGAACTCGATTCCACGGCTACGAGCCTTCAGCCGGGCCGTCTCGACGGCTTCCCGGAATTCCGGCTCTTTGACATCGATCATTTGATCGTGATAGCGGAAAACGAAATCCCCGTTCCGTACCTCGTAATCTTTCGTCGGATTCAGGAGGCCGAGGTGAATGATCTCGGCTCCCAATTCCCCGGCCAGATCGACGAAGGCGACGATCTCCGCGGCGTTTTCCCTCATCAATGTCATGTTGACCTTGATCTTCGGACGGGAGACTCCCGACGCCTGTTTCATCATCGACAACCGCTTGATATTTCCGATGACGAGATCGAAATCCGATCGCCGGATCTTCCGGTAGGTTTCGCGGGTCGCCGCGTCAAGAGAAAAGTCGATCATATTGAGTTTTTTGGAGATAAGGATCCGGCTCATTTCCTCGGTCAGGAGCAGGCCGTTTGAATCGAATTGAACCCACGTCTTGTCCGGATCCGTCTTGTCGAGGAGAGCGAGGAGCTTTTTCCCGAGCAACGGTTCTCCTACGCCATGCAAAGAGATTGTCTTAAATCCCCGCATATAGGGTAGGAGCTTTTGGACGGCCGCGTCGCAGATATCGCCAGAGAAGCCTCTTTTGTCAAACAGCCGGGGATAGCACATGACACACGGAGGATGGATGTTGCACCGGGTGCAGGATTCGATTTCTAAAATTGAAGGCAACGATGCGGCGAAGCCACGGGAGATAAGCTGTTTCTTCCGGCGCTTCTTCATGAAAATAAATCTAATTGAGCATTAATTATTCTTGGCCGAAATAACGCAACCAAAGGATAGGAATTTCGTCTTTCAACCGGTCGAAGCCGCGAGCTTTGTCTTATCGCGAAATTCTATCCACCCCCTCGGAAATGAGAATATTTGATCGGGCGAGGCCTGTCAAGCTATATTAAAATCTTACTCAAGAGGGCATTGTCTTGCTCTCCAAAAACCTTATCGCGGCCGAAGATCGTTGAGAGATCATAACCATTTTTTCTGCACGATCTGGGCATTATCGTATTTCTTGCAGGGCCGGCTTCGGGGAAATCCGATGTCGCGATCATGGCAGGAGGCATATTTGAAGCTCTTGAGGCTTGACGATATCGTTTGGACATGGATTCCATGAGTTCCCTCCGGCTGTGAAGATCCATCCTCCGGCCTCCTCAGGCAAAGAGAGGAGGGTAAGATTTTAGATGGCGCGATTCGTTTCATTGACAGGAACCCGGACCCGGGTTACGATTCTTCCCTTCGATTCCGCCGATCCAAGGAGGCTCGGATGAAAAAAACGCTCGCCTGCGCTTTCGCCGCAATCCTGATCACGCTCCCCCTCCTCGCGGCCGATCAAACCGCCGCGAAGGACCCGGGGAAGAAAACGGAGGGAATCGGCGCCGGAACGTTCGCCGGCCTGGCTTGGCGTTCGATCGGCCCGGCCCACACGTCCGGCCGCATCGCCGATTTCGCCGTCAATCCCGGCAATCCCAAGCAATACTTCGTCGGCGTGGCCAGCGGCCACATCTGGAAGACTGACAACGCCGGCATCACCTGGACTCCGGTGTTCGACAATTACGGCGCGTACGCCATCGGCTGTCTGGCCATGGACCCGGCCAATCCCAACGTCGTTTGGGCCGGAACGGGCGAAAACAACCACCAGCGGGCCCTCGGCTACGGCGACGGCGTGTACAAGACCGTCGACGGCGGCAAGTCGTGGACACACATGGGCCTGAAGAACTCCCGGCAGATCGGGGTCATCCTCATCCATCCCAAGAATCCCGACACGGTCTATGTCGCGGCCGAAGGCTCGGCCTGGGGTCCCGGCGGCGACCGCGGTCTCTACAAGACGGCCGACGGCGGGAAGACCTGGGCCAAGGTGCTGTCGATCAGCGAGAACACCGGCGTCAACGCCGCGGTCATGGATCCGCGCGATCCCGACGTTCTCCTCGTCACCTCGGAACAACGCCGCCGGCACGTTTTCACCAAGATCGGCGGCGGCCCGGAAACGGCGTTTTATAAAACGACGGACGGCGGCAAGACCTGGCGGAAAATCACGTCCGGGCTGCCTTCCGCCCCCATGGGAGGGATCGGGCTGGCCCTCTCCCCCGCCGATCCCGACGTCATCTACGCCATCATCGAGGCGGCCGGGGACGCGGGCGGTTTCTTCCGCTCGACCGACCGCGGCGAATCCTGGACGAAAATGAGCTCCTATCATTCCTCGGGGCAGTACTACAACGAAATCGTCTGCGACCCGAAGGACGTCGACACGGTCTATTCCACGGAGACCGTCTCCCGGGTCAGCCGCGACGGCGGACGCACCTGGACGCCCCTGGGCCTGGACGCCCGCCACGTCGACGACCACGCCCTCTGGATCGACCCGCGGGACACCGCCCATTTCCTCATCGGCGGGGACGGAGGGATCTACGAGACCTACGACGGCGGGGCGAAATACCGGTTCGTGACGAACCTCCCGGTGCCTCAGTTTTACCGGGTGACCGCGGACGATTCGCGGCCCTTCTATTATATTTACGGCGGGACCCAGGATAACAACAGCATGGGCGGCCCCTCGCGGAACACCAGCGCCGACGGCGTCACGAGCGACGAGTGGTTCTTCACGGTCGGCGGGGACGGCTTCGTCTCCCAGGTCGATCCGACGGACACGAACATCGTTTACTCCGAATGGCAGTACGGCAACATCGTCCGCTTCGACCGCCGGAGCGGGGAAAGCTTTTCCATCAAGCCCCAGCCGGCCAAAGGCCAGCCGACGTTCCGCTGGTTCTGGGACACGCCCTTCCTCCTTTCGCCTCACTCCCCCACCCGCCTTTATATCGCGGCCGAGAGGGTTTTCCGGTCCGACGACCGGGGCGACTCCTGGCGGGAGATCTCGGGCGACTTGACCGCCGGGATCGACCGGAACTCGATCCCGGTCATGGGCAAGTACTGGAGCGTCGACGCCGTGGCCAAGGACGTCTCGACCTCGCAATACGGCTTGATCGTCTCGCTGGCCGAATCGCCCCTCAAGGACGGGCTGCTTTTCGCCGGGACGGACGACGGTCTCATTCAAATCACCGAGAACGGAGGTGGCGCGTGGCGGAAGGTCGACCGGTTCCCCGGCGTTCCCGCCCTGACGTATGTGAGCGACATCTGCCCTTCGATGTTCGACGAAAACGTCGTCTACGCCGCTTTCAACAACACCCTCAACGACGATTTTAAACCCTATCTTCTCAAGAGCGCGGACAAGGGCCGGACCTGGATCCCGATCGCCTCCGGCCTGCCGGACAACGGCGGCGTGCACACGATCATCCAGGATCACGTCAATCCCGACCTTCTGTTCTGCGGGACCGAGTTCGGCGTCTACGCCACGGTCACCGGCGGAAAGGAATGGTTCGCCCTCAAAACAGGCCTGCCGGCGATCAGCGTCAAGGATCTGGCCATCCAGCGGCGGGAAAACGACCTGGTGGCCGGAACGTTCGGCCGGGGCATCTACGTCCTGGACGACTACACGCCGCTGCGGCACATCAAGGCGGACGACGTTCGGAACGAATTCCGGCTCTTCCCCGTCAAGGACGCCGTGTCCTTCATCCGGACGTCCGCGAAATACGGCCAGGGGGCGACCTACTTCCTCGCCCCCAACCCGGAATACGGAGCGGTTTTCACGTATTTCCTCAAGGAAAGCCCGCTGACCCGGAAGGAAATCCGGCAGAAGCGCGACAAAGAGCTTTTTGACAAGGGCGAGCGCATTCCCATCCCCTCGCTGGACGAACAGCGCCGGGAAGCGGAGGAGCACAAGCCTTACCTCCGGTTCACCGTCGCCGACGAATCCGGGCGGCCCGTCCGGATCCTCCGGGCCGCTCCCGCCGCGGGCGTTAACCGGATCGTCTGGGATCTCAGCTACCCCCTGCCCGTACCGGCCCGGGAAAGCGGATCTTTCGATCCGTTCGGGAAGGATCCGTCCGGCTTCATGGTCATGCCCGGGCGCTACACGGTCTCCGCGGCCAAGGTCGTCGACAGCGTCGTCACGCCGCTCGGAGAAACCCAGTCCTTCACCGTCACTCCTCTGGCCGGCGTCACCCTCGCCGCCGCCGACCGGGCCGGGCTCGTCGCCTTCCAGAATGACGTGGCCGAGCTGACCCGCGCGGCTTACGGCGCGGACGAGGAAACCGGAGTCCTGGCCGCCCGCCTCCTCCGGATCCGCCGGACCGCGGCCGGGATGCCGGGCGCCCCCGACGGCCTGATGCCGGCGATTCGCCAGGCCGGGAAAACGCTCGATGAGATCCGCCTGGCCCTGGACGGCTACGAAGCCAAAGCCAGCTTCGAGGAGGTTCCCCCGGCCCCGATGCCCATCCGCAACCGCGTCGAGGAACTGATCGGCATCCAGTTCTCCACGACCTCCTCGCCGGGCAAAACCCAGGTCGAAAACTACCGGGCGGCCCGGGAGGAGCTGGAGACCGTGATCCGAAAGCTCGAGGCGCTCAAAACCGTGGACATTCCCGCCCTGGAAAAAATCCTGGAGGAGCACCGGGCGCCCTGGACTCCGGGACGGATCGTAAAAATCGGAGATTGACGGCCCGGATCAACGCCGGACAATCCGGGGGAATCGCCTCCCCGGGCGGTTCCCCCGAAAGAGAGGCGGAAACCCTTCGACAAATCAGAGGGACGGGGGTTCTTCCGGCCGGGCGGAACGGGTCATGGACTTGAAAGCACGGAAGATCCCCGCTAGAATTTCCTCGTCTGAATGAACCGGCCGGCTTTTTCGATAGTCGAAGGGACAAGAGAAAGAAAACGAGCCTGTCCAAGACAGAGTTAAAAATGACGAGGGGGACGATGAGTCATAGATTTTCGAACGTCGGCTTGCGTCTTCCCCTCCTCGCGCCGCTGCTTGCCCTTCCGCTTCTTTTCGCCTTCGGCTGCAAACGGGCGGAGGCTCCGTTTCTGTTCATCGACCGGCTGACCGAGGAAAACGTCGCCGCCTCGCCGCTGAAGACGGCCTCCCCTCCGGCCGATTCGAAGGCAACCGGCCGGGAATGGCCGGAATCCATGCTGACCACCGCCGTGGTCCTCGATCCTTCCTTCGGGAAAAATCCCTGGTCCCTGGAGAAAACGCTCGTTCTCGGTCCAAACGTCGTTCCGGTCCTGCTGGCCGCTCCTCCCACCGAATTCCGGTACCGCCTCAGGATTCCTCCCCAAAGCGTTCTTCGGTTCGGATGCGGGCTCTATGCCGAGAAAAAGCAAGATGGTGCGGAAGATACGGTTTTTGAAATCAAGCTGGAGGAGAGTCCCCATCCGGCCGAAATTTTCGAGGAACCGCTGAATCTCGACGGCGCGCAAAACCTCCATCAAGCCGCCTTCCGCGAAATCGATCTTTCAGCCTGGGTGGGGAAAACCGTCACGATCGTTTTTCGAACCCGCGCGGCGGAGGTTCTCGAACCGAAAGACGCCCGGGCGTTTTCCGAAAAAAACGGCTTGGCCTTCTGGATCGATCCCCTCCTCGTCCCGAGACGGGAAGCGGGGAAAGCGGCGGACGCGCCGCCCAATATCATCCTGATTTCGATCGACACCCTGCGGGCCGACCATCTCAGCTTGTACGGCTATCGCCTTCCGACGAGCCCGGCGGCCGAACGCTTGGCCGGCGACGGCGTCCTGTTCACCTCCTGTTTCAGCGGGGCGCCGTATACGTTGGCTTCTCATGCGACGATGCTGACGGGTTTGAATCCGGCCCGCCACCAAACTCTTTACATGGCCGATGGGATACCCCCCGCCGTTCCGACGATCGCGGAAATCCTCCGCCGGGCCGGATATGAAACCGCGGCCTTCACCGGCGGAGGCCAGCTCAACGCCAAATACGGCTTCGCCAAGGGATTCGGCCTGTACAATGAGCGGGCCGGAGGCAATCAACTCCTCAATTCCGCCGCCAACGTCCGCCGGAACGCCGCCCTATGGCTGGAAGCCCGCAAGGCCTCGAAATTTTTCCTGTTTCTCCATGCTTATCAGCCGCACAATCCCTACCGCTCCCCGGAATTTCCCGAACGGGCTTTCTTTCTCCGGGACGATATGCCCTGGAAGAGGGTATCCCTTCAGGATGTGCTCGGCATCGGATTCCCCCATTTGTTCCGGTCCTTGACTCCGCGGGAACGCGAGAACATGACGGCTCTCTACGACGTGGAAATCCGGACCGTCGACCGGTACTTGATCGGCCCGCTGGTCGAGGACTTGAAAAGGCTGGGCCTATACGAGAACGCCTTGATTATCCTCGCGGCCGACCACGGGGAGGAATTTTTCGATCACGGCGCCTGGGAGCACGGTCATACGCTGTACAACGAGCTGATCCGCGTGCCCTTGGTGATCAAGCTTCCGCGGTCGCGCGAGGCGGGGCGGCGCGTCCACGAAGACGTCGGGCTCATCGACCTGGTCCCCACCATCCTGGCCGAGGCGGGCGTGGCTGCTCCTCCATCCGGATTCGACGGGGTAAGCCTTTGTCCCCTTTTCAAGGGAGAAAAACTCCCCGGGCGGATGCTGACAAGCTTCCTTCCGGCGGGATTCGTTTATGACTTTCCGAGCCGGGTCGCGGTCCTCCGGCGGCCGTACAAGCTCGTCCTCAACGGCGAATTCCTGCCGGGATTCCGCGAATACTTTACTCCCCCCCCGCCGGAGAGGATCCCGATCGAATTGTATGACTTGGCGGCCGATCCAATGGAAAAAAACAACCTCGCCAACCGCAAAGCCGCCGTCGTCCGGGAGCTCCTGCCCGTCGCCGAAGCCTATCTCAAGGCGGCCATGGAGCGGACCGGACGGAGGGAGCTCGTCGTCGACAAGAAGCTGGAGGAAGAGCTTCGGTCGCTGGGCTACCTCCGCTGACGGAACGCCGCCCTACCAGACCACGCCGTAATCGTCGCCGTAATTGCTCGATCCGCCCCAGAAGGTCCCGTGCTCCCGGTCGAAAAAGATCGCGTTGATGGGCCCGGACGTGTACTTCTTGACGTCCAGGCGGTAACCCATCGCCCGGAGCTCGGCCCGGACGTACTCGGGCACCTGCTCGTTGATTTCCAGCCGCCCCGGAATCGCCTTGTGGTCATCGAAGGAGTTCCGCATCTGGAAACTGGTGAAATGAGGGGCCTCGCAGGCCTGCTGGACATTCATTCCGAATTCGACCATTTCCAGGAAAAACTGGAGAAGATTCTGATCCTGGGTGTCCCCGCCCTGGACGGCGCAGGAAAGATAGGGAAGGCCGTCCTTCAGGACGAGCCCGGGCGTCAGCGTCGAGCGGGGCCGCTTGCCGGGAACGATGACGTTGTACGGATTCTCGTTCTCGTCGACGACGAAGCTCTGGGCCCGCTGGCTGAGGCCGATCCCCGTCCGGCCGGCGATGACCGCCGGGATCCAGCCGCCGCTCGGCGTGACCGAGACGACCCAGCCGTCCGCGTCGGCGGCCTGGATGGACGTCGTCCCGGTCGCGAAGCTTGCCGGATCGGGATCTTTATTCAGAGTCGGCTCATCGGCCGGAGGCCAGGCTTCCAGGATTTTCCGGAAAGGATTGACCTGCCCCTGGAACGGATAGGGGTCTCCGGGCTTGATCCCGGGATCGTTCCTCTCCGGGTTGAGAAGCCGCAGCCGCTCCCGGGCGTAGTCCTTGGAGAGAAGCCCGGCCAGCGGCTCCGCGGGCGGATAATAGGGATCGCCGTAATAAAAATCGCGGTCGGCGAAGGCCAGGTTCATCACCTGGCAGATGGTGTGGATGTATGCGGCCGAGTTGTATCCCAGCTTTTTCAGGTCGATGTTTTCGAGCATGTTCAGAGCCTGGAGCAGGACCGGCCCCTGGACCCAGGTGTTGAGCTTATAGACCTCCAGCCCCTTGTAAGTCGTCTTGACGGGTTCCTCGAGGTAAACGCGCCAGCGGGCCAGGTCGTCCTCTCCGAACAAGGCGCCCTGCTCGTTGGCTCCGCGGACGAATTCCCGTCCGATGTCGCCCTTGTAGAAACGGTCATAGGCGGCGTAGATCGCCTCCTTGCGGCTCCGGCCCGCGGCCCGGGCGTCCTTTTCGGCCTGGACAAGCTTGCCGAGCGTTTCGAGGAGGTCGTCCTGGCGGAAGATCTCGCCCGGAACCGGCCCTTCCCGGTTCCGGCCGGCGTGCGGCAGCATCACCGCCCGGGCGTACGGCCAGGCCTTGATCTTGTCCTTCTCCCGCTCGATCGAGTCGGCCGTGCCTTTTTCCATGGGATAGCCCTCGGCCAGGCTCATGGCCGGGGCAAGCACCTCCTCCAGACTCATCGTCCCGAACTCGGCCAGCATTGTCATCAGCCCGCCGGGAGTACCGGGCGTGACGGCCGCGAGCGGTCCGGTCGCCGGCGGATGGCGCATCCCACGATCCCGGAAGTACGCGGCCACAGCCCCCGCCGGAGCCGCCCCGAGGGCATTGACGGCGATGACCTTTTTTTGAACCGGATGGTAGATCAGGGCCTGCGTTTCGCCGCCCCAGCTGAGGACGTCCCACATCGTGCAGACGGCCCCGAGCATGGCGCAGGCCGCGTCCACCGCGTTTCCGCCCTTCTGGAAGATCATCGCCCCGGCCGTGGCGGCCATCGGCTTGCCGGTGACGGCCGCCCAATGGCGGCCGTGAAGGACCGGTTTTTCCGTTTTCTGCGGAAAAAGGAAAAGGGCCGGGCCGCCGACGGCAACGACGAAAAAGGCCGCGGCCGCCGCGATCCGGCGCCGTGATGATAGAAGGCGGTGGTTTATCATCCCTCCTCTCCGTTCGCCCGGGGGCGTTCGATCCACGGCCGGGATCCGGAAAAGATCCGGGCCGGCCTCACCTGATGGGAACAGCCGCGACCAGCTTTTCGACCGCCGGGAGAATGGCCAGCTCGAGCTCGGCCAGCGGCTTTTTCCATTCGGCCAGCGCGGCCTGCCATTCGGCCGACTGCGAATGACGGATCTTGTGCTTGCGGACCAGGGCCTCGATCGCCTCCAGGCCGACATGCGCCGTCTCCGCCAACCCGCGGGACAGCGGCTCGATTTCCTTGAGGACGGGAGAAGAGGGCAGGAGCGGCACGATCAAATCGTGATTCATCCGCCAGGTCTCCAGCATCGTCCGGAGCGCTTCCGCCGATCCGGCGTCGCGCCGGTCGAGGAACGCGGCCGCGATCCGGCTGAAATGGCGGGCGGTCAGGGATTCCGGCGGAACGGCATCGACGAACCGTGTGAGCGGGGCCAGCGTCGTCTGGACCTTGCCCACCGTATGGCGCTTGTAGCCCTTGAGCGGCTCGACGGCGTCGGCCAGCAGCCGGAGCGGTCCGACCTCCATGTTCCGGACGAGACGCCGGAGCAGCATGTCTTTATTTTTAAGATGGGTCAAGCCCAGTTCTTCCAGTTGGATCGAAAGAGGTTCCAGCCGCCGGTACATGTCGTCCACGTCGCGGGTGTCGGCCGGCGACCAGAGCCGTTCGGCGATGGCCGCCGTCCGCGGCCAGATGCGCGAATCGATCGTCTCGGGCGAGACCAGCTCGCTCCACATCGTCGCCTCCCCGCCCAGGACGAGGGCCGCCTCGGCCTCCGAAAGGCCGTGTCCGGGGGGAAGAGGGTCGTTCAGGTAGTGATCGGCCGCGGAATAACAGAGATCGACGTAATAGCCGTTGGAGAGCAAGCCGGCGTATCCCCGCCGGGCGGCCTGGACGAGGGCTTCGGTCCCCCGCCAGGATTGGATGACGACATCCTTGGACAGCTCCGGCTGAAAGATCTCGTCCCAGCCGACCATTTTCCGGCCGTGCTTGGCCAGGATCTCGAACAGCCGGCCGTTGAAATAGGCCTGGAGGGCGGCGTTGTCGGCCAAGCCCTTCTCCTTCATGAACGCCTGGATTTCGGGATTGGCGTCCCAGTGCTTGCCGTTGTTTTCGTCCCCCCCGATGTGAATATAAGGATCGGGGAACAGCCCGGCCATCTCCCCTAAGAACGCGTCGAGGAAGACGTAGACCTGGGAATTGGCCGGGTTGAAAGCGGGCAGTTGAACGCCGTAGGTCCGGGAAATCCGGTAGGGGCCGGGCGCGCTGGCCAGCTCGGGAAAAGCCGGGAACCAGCTCGTCGAATGCCCCGGAAGATCGAATTCCGGCATCACCCGGATGCCGCGGTCCGCGGCGTAGGCGATGATGTCCCGGATCTGGTCCTGGGAGTAAAAAAGCCCGTCCGAGCCGAGCCGGTGGAGAGCGGGGAAGACCTTGCTTTCAACCCGGAATCCCTGGTCCTCCGTCAAATGCCAGTGGAGGACGTTCATCTTGACCGCGGCCAGGCCGTCGAGGTTCCGCTTGATCACATCGACCGGGTGAAAATGACGGGCGCTGTCGATCAAAAGCCCGCGCCAGGGGAAACGGGGGCCGTCCTCGATTTGGACGCAAGGGAAAAAATATCCATCCGGCCCTGAGGCGAGCAATTGAAGGGCCGTCTCGAACCCGTGGAGAATCCCCAGATCCGTCGGAGCGACCAGGAGAATCCGGTCAGGCCCCACGGTCAGACGGTAGGACTCATCCTCGCCGGGCAGGAGCTCGCCGGTCCGCTCGCAGGAAAAAAGCAGGGCCGCCCCGCTTTCCCCTCCTTCCGGGAGGGGAACCTCTTTTCGGAGGACGAGCCCCGTCCGTCCGCTGAGCCGCTCCAGGAACCGGTCGGCCGCCCGGCGGGCGCGGTCGCCGGGCCGGCCGAGCGCTCCGACGGTGAACGTCTCGCTCAGATGGAACCGGCCTTCGGTTAAAAGGACGGCCGAGGGCCGGGGCATCAGGTTGAGGAAGCGATGCTCGGCGGCGGCGTGCGTCGCCGCGACGCCGATCAGGGACAGGATGAAAAACCGGGGGATGATTCGAGGCGGGCGCATGCCCGCATTGTATCCATTCTCCCGGCGGGATGCAAAACACGGCCCCGGCGGGCCGGCCCGGAGGGAAAAAGGCCGCTTAATCCTCGACTTTTTCGACGACGATCGTCAAGTTGGAAACCAGGGCCGCGACCGTCCCGATGGCCGCGAGGACGGGAAGCAGAGCGACGCCGACGAGACCCACCGTCAGCGGGATCTCCATGAACGTCTTGCCCTGCTCGTCCTTGAGGATGATCCGGCGGATATTCCCCTCGTGGAGCAGTTCCTTGATCTTGTTCAGGATGTCGCCCCCGGAGGCTTTGAATTCCTCCGTTCTCGTCTTGGTTTTCGGGTTCGTGTTTTCGCTCATGGCCGTTGTCCTTTCCATGATTATCTACGGAAACGAAGAAGGAAAAGTTCAGCCGGCGCTTCCTCCGCCTCCTCCGCCGCCGCCCCCTCCCCCGCCGCTGAATCCTCCGCCGCCGCCCGAGGAATAATGGGCGGCCGCCGTGCTGGCCTGCTGGATGGACGTCGCCGCGCTCTCGATGGATCGGACCATCGAGGCGATCGAGCCGATCCCTCCTCCGGACAGGAACGCCTGCCGGGAGGCCCCGGCGTACCAGGCGGGCACCGCCGCCCGCTCGTCGCCCAGGATGAGCGGCAGGGATTTCAAGATTTTTTTCGCGTTGCCGAAAAGAATGCCGAAGACCAGGTATTGTTCCCACAGCCGGTAGGCCTCCGGCGGCGTTTCCTTGAACTCGGAGAAATCGTCGAGGAACCGGCGGAGCGCCTTCCACATTTCGTTTTCCCTGGCCCATCGGAGCGAGCGCCGCTTGATCTTCGGGATGAGGACCGCGCCCAGGACGCCGAGGACGGGATTGACCGTCAGGACGGCCGCCGGAACGGTCGCGGCGATGAACCGGTTCCGGCGCTTGAGGCTTTCGGGCTCGATGAAAGCGAGTGCTTTTCCTTCCGCCTTGACCGCCTCGCCCCAAGCCCGAAACCAGGCTTGAAACTTGGCCGGATTCTTTTTCAACCAGGATTTCAGCTCATCAAGGGAAAAAACCGTCCCCGCGGGGGAAACGGGCGAGGTGAGGCCCGGATCGACCGGAAGGGGCGGCGAAACGGCGCCGCCCCGCGCGCGGCGGAAGCGCTCGAGGGCTTTGGCCGCGCTTCCCAAAGCCGCGGCCAAGGCGGCGGCCCCGGTGTTGTCGACGGCTCCGCCCGCGGCCGCCGCCAGGAAACCGAGGATGTCGCGCTCGAACGGCCGCAGGCCGTCGTCTTCCCCTCCGAATTCCTTCTTGAACGTGAAACGGGTGACGGTCTTTTGCTTGGTTCCGAAGAAGCCGGATTTTTCCTCGGTCCGGTCCTCGATCTCGAGGAAGCCGCGCCGGGCCAAGTCGAAGATCGTCGACGTGAAGGCCGCCGGCGTCACCGAGATCCCCTCCCTCTGGAGGAGGTCGACGAGGGCCGGAGGCAGATCGGAGGGGATTTCCCGAAAATAGTCCGGGATGTCCGTGAACGCGTAATCTTTGCCGACGGCCCGCCAAGTCCTCATAAAGAAAGGGAGCCAGAGGATCGGGAGGGCGATGAGGCCGAAAAGATAAGCTTGGACGAGACGTTCGGTCCGTCTCGTCCGGCGGGCCGCCTCGGCTTGGGCGGCCGAGGCCCGGGCGATCGTCTCGTCGACGAACCGCTCCTCCTCGGCCCGGACGGAAGCGAACGTCAGGCCCGCGTCCGGAAGGCCGGAGACGATCCCCGCCGGCCAGACCATCCGGATCTCGACCATCCGCCCGGCCGGAAGGTTCGGGACGGTGAACCGGGCCGTCTGAAGGTCGACGATCTCGGAACGTCCCGAAAGCGGGCCGTGGCCGTAGACGAGGAGCTCGGACGCGCCGGAGACAGGCTCGGGCAGGGAGACCGTGACGACCGCCAGGGAGGCCGGTTTGTCCCAGCCGCTCCCGATCGGCTGCCAGTAAAGCTCGGTCGCCTCGCCGGACGTGCGGATGCCGCCCCGGACCCGGTAATGAATAGAAAACGTTTTCCGTTCGTCCCGGGCCCGATAGTACCACTTGGCCTCCAAGCGGTCCCGCGAGCCCCCTTGTTCAGTCCGAAGGGGCGTTCCGTCCTCGAAAACCGCGAAATCCTCGATTTCAGCTTCGTACGTCCGGCCCATCCGCTCGACCCGGAGGGGGATCCAGAGGGTGGCCCAGGAAAATTCGCCGTCGAAGGCATACGTCCGGTTTTCGTCGACCGTGAAGCTCCCGTCGGCCTCGACCGCGATGTCGATCCGGACCTCGGGGAAATAGAAATCCTTGGCCGCGGCCCGGGGAGGATGGAGAGAAACCGCCCCGATGACCGCCAGCGACACAGCCAACGCCCGAATCGCTCGTTTTCTCATCTTCACGTTCTCCCTCCTCTTTTTACCCTACCAAAGGAAATCAGGAGACACAATACCTGTTAACCTTATTTCAAACAAGGGGAAACGCAAGCCCCATTGTCCCCGTTTCGGAAGATCGGCGGCGGGAACGAGGGAACGGATCGGGCAAAGCGAAGAGATAATCAACATGGTGATTAGGCATTGTGTCTCCTCATTGATTGACACGGCGGCCGGTTCGGATTATTTTAGCGGAGGCCGCGCGGGCATTCGATTTCCCACGAAAGGACTTTGGTTTTCTCGCATGAGCGCAAAACTCCGTCTCGGCGTCATGATGTTCCTCCCCTGCGCCGTCCGGGGCTCGCGGGCTCCAATGCTCCCGGCTTGTCTTCGGAGCGATCCCCGCTTCTCCGGCGCCGGGCCGGGCCTTTCTTTCGCCCTGCTTCCCCCCGGCGATGATCATCCCGCCGTTGATCGGCGGACGGTCCGCCGGCGAAGCCGCCCCGACCATCGACGCGGCCAAGACGTTTCTCGTTTTGAAGGCTCGGGCCGTCCTCTGCCCGGAGATGATCCAGGCCTTCTTCCGGGATAAAAAAGCGGCCGGGAAAATCCCCGGGCCGACGGCATTATAAACGAAAGGAGATCTCCCCATGTCGCATCATTCAGCTAAACCCAACCTCGGCGTCGGCATCATCGGCGGCGGGTTCATCGCCCGCTTCCACATCAAGAGCTTCGTCGGCGTCCGCGACGCCGACATCCTCGGCGTTTTCGATCCCGACCGGAAACGGGCCCGCGAGGCCTGCGCCCTGGCCCGCTCCCTCGGCGTCGGCGAAGCCAAGCCGTACGCCTCGATCACGGCCATGGCCGCTGATCCGGCCATCGGCGCCCTCTGGATCTGCGCCCCCAACTTCACCCGCCTCGAAGTCATGGAGGAAATCGCCCACGCCGTCCTTTCGGGCAAAGCCGAGCTGCGGGGCGTGGCCTGCGAAAAACCGCTTGGCCGCAACGCCAAGGAAGCCCGCCGGATGCTCGCCCTCGTCGAAAAAGCCGGGATCCTGGACGGTTATCTCGAAAACCAGGTCTTCTCCCCCGCCGTCACCCGCGGCAAGGAGATCCTGTGGGCCCGGGGCGCGGCCATCGCCGGCCCGCCCTACCTGGCTCGGGCGGCCGAGGAGCACAGCGGCCCGCACATGCCTTGGTTCTGGGAAGGAACGCTCCAGGGCGGCGGAGTGCTCAACGACATGATGTGCCACTCGGTCGAGGAAGCCCGCTTCATGCTGACGCCGCCGGGGGCGCCGCGCGACGTCCTGACGCCCGTCTCGGTCACGGCCTACACGAATTGCCTCAAGTGGCAGGAGCCGAAATACGCCGCCGTCTTGAAGAAAAACAGCGGCGGAAAGACCGATTACCTCAACCGCCCGGCCGAGGATTTCGCCCGGTCCCTGGTCGAGTTCCGGAACAAGGACGGCAAGATCCTCGTCGTCGAGACGACGACGAGCTGGTGCTACGTCGGAGCGGGCCTCCGGCTCAGCATGGAGCTGCTCGGCCCCGAGTACGCCCTCCAGATCAACACGCTCGACGGCGCCCTGAAGGTCTTCTTCAGCCGGGAGGTCCGGGGCAAGGCCGGCGAGGACCTCGTCGAAAAGCAGAACGCGGAGATCGGCCTCATGCCGGTCGTGGCCGACGAGGCGGCCGAGTACGGCTACACGCACGAGAACCGCCACATGGTCCAGTCGTTCCGCCGCGGCGTCCGCCCGGAGGAAAATTTCGCCGACGGCGCGGCCGTGGCCGAGCTCCTGATGGCCGCCTACATGAGCGCCGAAACGGGCAAGACCGTTCCTTTCCCGCCCAAGGGCCTGGGCACGTTCGTCCCGGCCGTGGCCAAGGGAACGTGGAATCCGATAAAGAAGTGAAGTCCATCAAACGGGAGGATCCATGAAAAACATCGCCGTTCCGCTTGCCCTTCTGCTGGCGGCCGCCGTCGCGCCGGGCGCGGCCGACATCCGGCACCTCTCCCCCGAGCTCCAAAAGAAGGTCGGCGAGACGGACTATGCGTCCGTCCGCATCAAGAACTTCCCCTTCGCCTCGGAGGCCTGGACGTTCCGGAAATTCACCTTCTTCGAAACCGTGGCCAAGCTCAAGGAGCTCGGCGTCCGCGGCCTCGAGGCTTTTCCGGGCCAGGCCCTGGCCGCGGAATTCCCCGGGGCGCGCTTCGGCGAGGCCATGACGCCCGAGCAGATCGCGAAAACGAAGGACGTCCTGGCGGCCGCCGGCGTGACCCTCTACGGCTACGGCGTAGTCGATATCGGCCGGACCGAAGCGGAGATGCGCAAGGTCTTCGACTTCGCCCGGACGATGGGCGTCCGGATCCTCGTCTGCGAGCCGGAGGACGACGATTTCACCCTGCTGGAAAAGCTGGTCGCCGAATACGACATCAAGATCGCCATCCACAACCACCCCGCTCCGTCCAAGTACCACTTGCCCGAGACGGTTTTCCGGCACGTCGACGGCAAGGATCCCCGCATCGGCTCCTGCGCCGACAACGGCCACTGGATGCGGGGGATGATCGACCCGCGGGAGGCGTTCAAGCTCCTCGAGGGCCGGATTCTCGACGTCCACCTGAAGGACCGGAACGGCTTCGGGACGGGGCCGGGCGTCGACGACGTCGCCTGGGGCGCCGGCGCGGGAACCATCCGCGATCTCCTGGCCGAGCTGACCCTCCAGGATTATGACGGCTGGCTGACGATGGAATACGAGAATGAAGCCGAGGTCGACGACCCGATGCCGGCCTTCCGGAAAAGCATCGACTACGTGAAGAGCATCACGTATTACGACGGCTACACGCAGATCTTCCGCCGCGGCTGGGGCGGCGACTACGAAAAGCACGGCTGGAATCATTACGGCCCGGGGCATTTCGAGGTCGATCCGAAAGCCGGCGTCCTGAAGGGCCAGGGGGGCATGGGCCTTCTCTGGTACGGAAAAAAGGTCAAGGATTTCATCCTCGACCTGGAATTCAAATGCGCCGCGGAAACGACGAACTCGGGAATTTTCCTCCGCGTCCCCAACGTCCCGGTCAGCGACGACTACATTTATCATTCGATCGAAATCCAGATCGACGACCATTCGACCGGCCTCCATCACACCGGGGCGGCCTACGACATCCAGGCGCCTTTGACCGGCGCGACGCTCCCGCCGGGCCGGTGGAACCACATGAAAGTGGAATTCCGGGGCTCGCGCCTGAACGTCTGGATCAACGAAAAACAGGTTTTGGATTGGGAGGCCGCGCCCGGGGGCAAGGTCCGGGACATCTCCCCGGAGGGGTACATCGGCCTCCAGAACCACGACAGCGACTCGCCGCCGTACTTCCGGAACATCTACCTCAAAGAGCTGTAAACAAAGAGGAGACACCATCCCGATTCACCCGATTTCCCCTTGTGCCCGGAACTCCTTTCATTCACGGGAGCGGAGGGAGAAATGAGGTGAAGAGGGATGGTGTCTTCCTCTGAGGCCGGTTTCTTCAGGATTCCGCGGCCGCCGGCCGGCGTTCAACGACCATCAGCCGGAAAAGAAAAGCCAAGCCGACAGCGAAGAACAGGGTGATGGCCAGGACCGAGTTGCGCATATTGCCCGTCAGAGCCTCGATGATTCCGAAGCTGAAGGTGCCGGCCACCGTGGCCAGCTTCTCCATCACGTCGAAGAAGCTGAAGAACGAGGTGTGGTCCTCGGTCGGCGGCAGCATCTTGGAATACGTTGACCGGGCCAGCGATTGCGAGCCGCCCATGACCAGGCCGACGGCGATCCCGACGCAGAGGAACCCGACGGCGTCGGTGATGAAGTAGGCGGCGACGCAAATCCCTATCCAAATATAGACCGTCAGGCGGAAAGCCTTGATGTTGCCGACCCGGCCCGAAAGCCGGGCGAACAGCCAGGCCCCCAGCATGCCGATCAGCTGGATGAGGAGGATCGTCGCGATCAGGACGGTTTCACCCAAACGGAGCGCTTTTTCGCCGTAGGTCGCGGCCATGAACATGACCGTCAGCAGCCCCATGGTGATGAAAAAGTAGGCCGGGAGAAAAATGCGGAGCCGGGGCATCCGACGGATTTGGCGGAATACGATCCGCAGCTGCCGGTAGCCGCCCAGGATGACGCTCGTTCCCGTCTCCCGGTGGCCGAACGTATACTTCGGCAGCCGCCGGAACGTGGTCTGGGAAAAGCCGAACCACCACAGCCCGACCGAAAGGAAGGCCAGCTTGGCCGGGAGCTTCGGATCGGTGATTCCAAAAAAGGCCGGCTGCATCACGACGATCAGGTTGACGATCAGGAGAACGACGCCGCCCAGATACCCGGAGATGTATCCCCGGGCGCTGACCTTGTCCTGTTCAGCCGGCGAGGCGATGATCGGCAAGAAGGAGTTGTAAAAGACGAGGCTGCCCCCGTAGCCGACCGTGCCCAGGGCGAAGCAGATGACCCCGAGCTCGATCGTATTCGAGTCGAAAAAGAACAGAGCCGAGCAAGAAGCCGCGCCCAGAATCGTGAATCCCTTCATGAATCCCTTCCGCAGGCCGGTGTAATCGGCGATCGAGGAGAGAAAGGGCGAAAGGAAGGCGACCAGGAGGTACGCCGCGGCGATGGCCCAGGAATAGAGGACGGTGTTGATGACCGGGAGGCCGAAGAAATGGACGGTGAAATCGTCGCCGTGACGGGTCACCTGGTTGTAGTAGATGGGGAAGATGGCCGAGGAGATGGTCAACTGGTAGACCGAGTTGGCCCAGTCGTACCGGACCCAGCCTTTGATCGTGCGCTTATCGTCCTGGGGAATGGGTTGATGCGGGCCGAGGCGTGGAGTCAAGGATCCTCTTTTCCTGACGGAATTGAAAGCGCCTATTTATAATGAAACTCGGCCGAAAATGCAACTTCGGCCGCCCGGCGGGAAAATCCGCCTCGCCGGTTCCCTCCATCCTTTCGAGGAAGACGTCTCCCGGCCCAAGCCCGCGTCCTTGGCATTCCTCCGGGGAGGATGCTACAATCCAAAGCCGGCGGCGACGCGCGGCCGCGCGCCGCGATTTGAACGACAGGGATGTTCAGTCATGACCGCGACCATCCGAAAGACTTCCGGATTTCCCGGTTTCCTTTTGCTTCTCGTCCTCGTCTTCGGCGGCGCTTGGGCCGCCCAGGCGCCCGCGGCCCAGGGCGCCGGCGAGGGACAAGACCTTCTCCTCCGGCATCGGGAATGGCTCAAGATCACCGACACCTTCATTCTCCCGGCCGAAAAGGAAGCCTTCCTCTCCTTGACGAACGAACGCGACCGGGACATGTTCATGGAAGCATTTTGGAAGCAGCGGGATCCCCGTCCGGACACGCCCCGGAACGAATTCCGGGAGGAGATCGAGAAGCGCTTCCGGTTCGTCATGGAGAACTTCGGCCGGTTGGCTCTCCGCGAGGCCTGGCAGACGGACCAGGGGCGGATCTACATGATTCTCGGCCCGCCCCAGTCCAAGGACACCTACGAGGGGACGTCGGGGCTGCACCCGGCCACGATCTGGCATTATATCGGGGACCCGCTCAAAAAGCTGCCGCAGGCATTCGACTTGGTTTTTTTCCAGCGCGGCGGCGGCGGCGAATTCCGTCTGTACGATCCGATCTCCGACGGCCCGGCCAGTCTCCTGGTCGACACCCGCCAATTCAACCGGAACAATCCCATCGAGGTCTTTCAAAAGATCAAGGACATCGCCCCGCCGCTCGCCCGGGCCGCCCTGACCATCGTCCCCAACCAGATGCCCTCCAATTACCGGCCCACCCCCCAGAACACGATGATCATCGCCGACATTTTCGCCTCGGCGAAGCGGGGGATCAGCACGGCGTACGTCAACCACTTCCTCAACTACCGGGGAATCGTCGGCCCCGAATACCTGGCGAATTTCATCGAAAGCGACGCCTCGGCCAGCCTCGTCCGCGACGGCGGGCGGGGGATGACCTTCCTCCATTTCGCCATTCTGCCCCGGCATTCGTCCTTCGATTACGACCCGTCCTCCGACCAGTACGGGTGCGATTTCAAGCTCACCGTCGGCTTGAAAAGCGGCGAGACGACCGTGTTCCAATATGTCCGGGACTATCCCTTCCGATTTCCGGCCGGGCAAGTCGAGAACGTCCGCAAGAACGGAATCGCCGTCCAGGATATCGTCCCCGTCGCCCAAGGCAAGTTCAAGCTGACCGTCCTTCTCCAGAACGCCGTCGGAAAGGAGTTTTCGCTCTTCGAAAAGAGCCTTGACGTCCCGGTCGAAACCGGCCCGGCCGAACTGACCGAGCCCTTCATCGGCTACGGTCTCCAAGAAGCGCCCGAGCCGGATTACGCCCCCTACAAGCTCGCCGGCCGCCGGATCCTGACCGATCCGAGGGCGACCATCAACCGGGCCGACACGCTGGTCTACGGCCTTTCCGTCCTCCGCCTGCCGCCCGACCTGTGGGCCGGCGGGACGGTCGACGTCGCGGCCGCCGGGACCATGAGCGGAGGCAAACCGGTCACCCTCCGGACGATCAAGCTGTCCGAAACCGAATACAGCCCGACGCTGACGATCACCGGCGAAACGCCCGCCGTCGACCTCCGGCCCGACTATTATGAGCTGACCTTCTCCCTCAAGAACGCCGCCGGCCGGGTTCTCGCCGCGACGGAAGCCAACTTCATCCTCTCCCCCGTGGCCGAAGTCCCCCGGGCCGTCATTCTGCACAGCACGGTGCCGGAGAGCCGGGCGTTTCTCTTCGATTACGGCCTGGCCGTTCAATACGACCAATCCGGCGACGCGGCCCGAGCCGAGGAGGCCTACCGGAAGATCCAGCGGGACCATCCGGAGTTCGAGGAAGGGATGTTTCGATTCGCGAATTTCCTCGTCCGGGCCGGGAACAACACCGAGGCGCTCGAAATCGTCGAGCTCTTCGCCGCCTCGTCCAACTTCCGGTTCGATTATTTCCTGATCAAGGGCCTCGCCCTCGAGGAAAAGGGCGCGTGGGAAGAAGCCCTGGCGAATCTTCTCGAAGCCCGGAAGCTCTATGGAGGCGACACGCGGGTGCTCAACGCCTTGGGCGGGTGCTATTACCGGACCGGGAAAAAAGCCGAAGCCCGGGAAGCCCTCAACGCCTCCCTCCGCCTCGCTTCCGGCCAAGCCGAAGTCCGGGCCCTGCTGGAACGAATCGAAAAGGAACGGCCGGAAGACCCGCCGACCGCATTCGATTGACATTCCCGCTGGGCATGGGATATATCTTCAAGCTCGACTGAATTCAGGATCTCAACCGCCCGACGGCGGAAGGAGCCGCGAGATGATTTTTCAAATCGTCCTCATTCTGCTCGCGATGATCGGCGCTTACGCCGCCGCCCACTGGAAAAAGCTCCCGGTGGAAATCTGCATTTTTCTGACCGCGGTGGCCGGCGGCCTCGCCGGCGCCGTGGTGAAAACTCCTCCTCTCCTGGAACTCCCCCGTCACCTCGTCGAGGGCGCCTTCCCCTATCTCGACGTGATGCTGGTCTTCTCGACGGCCACGATCTTCATGGCCGTCGTCGAGGAATCGGGCGGCGTCGCCTACGTCGTCCGAGGGACCATCCGGCTCTTCTACAACGTCCGGGTCCTGGCCCTGCTCGTCCTGATGATCATCGTCCTGATCCCCGGCGCTCTCACGGGCGCGGGGTCGGTGTCGCTGCTCGTCGTCGGCGCCCCGGTGGCCCTGGCTCTCAAGCATCTCGGCATCACCGAGCGCCGGGTCGCGGCCATTCTCTTCATCGTCGCCGGCCTCGCGGCCGTCGCCCCGCCCGTCAACATCTGGGCGATGATGCTTTGCGCCGGGACGGCCATCCCGTATGTCGGCTTCACCTATGTTCTCGGCATCCCCGTCCTGGTTCTCGGAACCATCACCATGCTGACCCTGGGGCTGAAACGGGTCGGCGTGTCCGACAAGCAAGCCGCCCTGGCCGCCCTGCCTGAAGTCCCGGCGAAAATGACGGGATGGCGCGTCCTTCTCCCGTTCCTCGTCTTCTTCGGGTTCATCGCCGTCTCCCGGATCTGGCCGTTCGAGACGCCGGTCATCGGCCTGCCGCTGCAGTTCACGGCCTCGGCCCTCGTCGCCCTGCTGGTCAGCCCGAAGAGGATCGACTTCCTGGCCCTCTCCCGAAAGACGATGATCCGGCTGCTGCCCCTGCTGGCGACCACGGTCGTCGTGGGCATGCTCCAGCAGATCATGACCGCCTCCGGAGTGCGGGGATTTCTTTCGTTCGCGGTCATCAGCACGCCGCTTATCCTACTGTACATCCTCCTGGCCGTCATCATCCCCTTCTCCGAGGGCGTCCTGACCTACGGTGGGGCGGTGATCCTGGGCATTCCCCTGATCTGGTTCCTGGACTCCATCGGCCTGCACGCCACGGTCGTCATCGCCGGTCTGAGCTTCCTCTGGGCCCTGGGCGACGCGCTCCCCCCGACGGCTTTGATCGGACGCCTGAGCATGATGGTTTCGGGCTACAAGGGCTCGTACGGATCGTTCCTGACGCAGACCTGGATCCCCTGGGTGGTGATCACCATCGTCAGCGTCCTGATGGTCGTCTTCAGCGCCAAGCTCGAATTCCTAGTCCGCTGGAGCATGTGAGGAGGCCGCCATGAACATCATCATGATTTTTTATTACCTCATCACCGCTTACCTCGTCTTCATCCTGGGCTGGAATTTCGTCCGGGAGAAAAAAAGCGTTTCCCATCTCATCCTCACCCTGCTTGTCTTGACCCCGCTCGTTCTCCGCCTTCTCCGGGTGAAATAAGGGTCCCGCCATGAAAAACGAAAAAATCCTCAAGATCGCCCTGGGCGCCCTTTTTGCCGCCCTCCTCATCGCCGGCGGAATCCCTCTCTCCAAGCACCACCGGTTCCGCACGCCGGTCGTGGCCGGCCCCGGGGTCACCCGGGTCCTCCGCCTGAGCGACTTCCTCCCTTCGCTCAAGGGAACCGCCGGCGACACGAACGTCTACGTCCTCGAGGGCCGGGAGCCGGGGGGAGCGGCCCTTTTCATGGCCGGAACCCATCCCAACGAGCCGGCCGGCATCATCGCCGCGATGATCCTCATCGAAAACGCGACCGTCGAGAAAGGGACGCTGTATGTCATCCCGACGCTCAATGTCAGCGCCAGCCGCGAAACCCGGCCCGGCGACGGGTATCCCCTGTATTTCGACATCCCCACGCCCTGGGGGGAGAAGCGGTTCCGGATGGGCAACCGCGACGCCTCCCCGCTCGACCAGTGGCCCGACCCGGACGTGTACATCCACTACCCCGAAAAGCAGCTCTTGTCGTTCCTGGACATCCGGAACACCAACCGGACCTGGCCCGGACGGCCCAACGGCCTCCTCATGGAACGGGTGACGTACGCGGCCATGGAATTGATCCGGAAGAACAAGGTCGGCCTGGCGGTCGACCTCCACGGCGCCGAAACCATGTTCCCGGTCACCAACTGCATCGTCGCCCCGGAAAAAGCGGCCAGGATCGCGACGATGGTCTCGATGACGGTCAAGGCCGTGGAGGGGTTCGACAACCACGTCGAGCCGTCGCCGCAGAATTTCCGCGGGCTGTCCCACCGGGAGATCGGCGATTACAGCGACGCCCTGCCGTTCCTGCTCGAGGCCCCGATTCCTTTTCTCGACCAGCCGACCGGGCCCAAGACCGTCAAGCTCATGCTCGACGGCAAGGATCCCTTCCTCTTGAAGCTGGCCGCGAGCAAAAAGCTGTTCGTCCCTTATGATGAAAACGGCTGGCCGCTGGACAAGCGGATCGGTCAGCACGCGTCCGTCCTCCTGGAACTCCTCCGCCAGTATTCCAAGAAATTCCCCGAGCAAGCGATCCGGGTGAGCGGCTTCCCCCGCTACGCCGATATCGTTCAAAAAGGCGCCGGAGCCTGGTTTCACGACCCGGCCGAAGCCGTCGCCGGATCCGTCCACGAAGAATAATCAAGGAAGGAGCGTCATGACGTTTAAAAGACTCCGGCCGGTCATCGGCCTGCTGGCCGCCGCCGCTTTCGCCGGCGCCGGCCTCCTCGTTTTCTCCGAAAAGAACGACTCCGGTCTCGACACGACCCTCGGCCCCGACAACGAGGCCTGCACGGTCATCATGGTCGGGAAAGCCGCCTCGACGGACGGTTCGACCATGACCACCCACACGGCCGATTGCGGCACGTGCGACTGGACCTTCGGTCATTTTCCGGCGGCCGACCATAAGCCCGGCTCGACCCGGAAGATCTACCACATCAGCCAATACAAGACCTGGAAGGAAGCGACGAAGTGGCCGTATGCCATGAGCCAGGGGGAGACGGATTTCTCCATTCCCCAGGTTCCCCACACCTACGCTTTCCACCACGGCATGTTCGGCTATATGAACGAAAACCAAGTCGCCATCTCCGAGTCGACCCTGGGGACAGTCCGCAAGCTGGTCAACAACACCCCCTCGGCCAAGCTCGACCTGACGATGCTTTCGCTCTTGGGGATGGAGCGCTCCCGGACGGCCCGGGAATGCATCGAAATCATGGGTTCCCTGGCCGAGAAATACGGCTACGGGTTCAACGACGACGGCGAAATGTTCGCCGTCTCCGATCCGGATGAAGTCTGGATCTTCGAAATCATGCCGGTCGGCCCGCTGTGGTCTCCGGAAACGGGCAAGCCCGGGGCGGTCTGGTGCGCCCAGCGCCTGCCCGACGACCACGTCTCAGTCTGTCCCAACGAATCGCGCATCGGCGAGGTCAACCTCGAGGACAAGGAAAATTTCATGGGCTCGGCCCACATGGTCTCTTTCGCCGTGGCCCAGAAGCTCTACGATCCGGCCTCGGGGAAGCCGTTCAACTGGAAGCGGGCCTACTCCCCGGCCGAGGGCGGCGCGGTGAGCACGAACGGACGCCGGTCCCGGCTCTGGCGGTTCCTCGACCTCGTCGCCCCGTCCCTCAAGCTCGATCCCAACACGCCCAACATGGACCTGCCGTTTTCGGTCAAACCCGATCACAAGCTCTCCGTCCAGGATGTCATGAATCTGACCCGGGACAAGAGCTACGGCTCGATCTTCGACCCAGTGGCCGGCATCCGCGGCGGCCCGTTCAAGAATCCCAATTATTATGCCGCCACCCGGAAAATCTCGGTGGCCAACGTCGAATACACGAGCCTGGTCCAGTGCCGAAGCGGATTTCCGTCGGCCATCGGAGGGATCCTCTGGGTGGCCTTCGGGGCCCAGGACACGTCCTGCTACATCCCCCTGTACGCCGGGATGACGGCCCTCCCCAAGTCGTTCATTGTCGGCGATCATTTCGTCTTCAACCGGAGCTCCGCCCGCTGGGCTTTCGACTACGTCGATTTTCACACCCAGGTGGTTTACAACCGGGCGATCCAGGACGTGGAAAAGGTCCGGCTCGAGCATGAGGGCGCGGCCATCCAGGCCGTCCCGGAGATCGACCGGAAAGCCATGGAGCTCTACGCCAAGAGCCCGGCGAAAGCGGCCGCTTACCTGACCAAAACCTGCGTGGACCAAGCCGACCGGATCGTCGCCGCCTGGTGGGACCTCGGGGACAAGCTCCTGGTCAAGTACAACCACATCGGCCTGTACGACACGGAGAAGAGGGTCCGGGACCGGTCCGTTCCCCTCTACGACGAGGTCTGGCAGAAGGCCGTGAAAATGGTCGACACGTGGATGGAAAAATAAGATAATGAATCATCACGCAAGAAGGAGAACCGCCATGAAAAAAACTCTCGCCGTCCTTCTCGCCCTGGCGGGGCTGGGCCTGACGGCCTCCGCCGAGGGCGGAGGCTTCAAAGCCGCCTTGCCCGTGTTCACCACGTCGGCCGGGCAAAGCAACGACGCCAATACCGTCAATATCGTCATGGAGGAAGCGGGCGTCCTGTATGATTACTGCGACGTCCCGACCGTCGAGATGCTCCAGGCCGGCGTCAGCCTGGGCGGAAAGAAATCCGCCGCCGGCTTCCACGTCGAGTCGACGACCGACACGGCCCTCTTTCCCGCGGGGACGCCGTTCAAGACGGTCATCGTCGCCATCGGCGCCAGCCTCAAGGGCATGGGCGCTTCCGGCCTGACCATCGACGCCGAGGAAAGCCGGGTCAAGGCGATCGTCGATTACTGCAAGAAAAACAAGATCCTCCTGGTCGCCGTCCACGTCGGCGGTGAATCCACCCGCGGCCCGGCCGGCAGCGACAACGAGCGGATGATCGACGCCGTCGCCCCGGCGGCCGACGTCATCATCGTCACCAAGGATTCGAACAAGGACGGCCGCTTCGCCAAGATCGCCGAGAAAACCAAGGCTCCCTTCATCCAGATCGATTACGCCCTGGGTCTCGTCGACATCATGAAGAACGCTTTCGCGTCCTGACCCGGAGCAAACGACCGGAACGCCCGGGCCGCGCGGAAACGCGGTCCGGGCGTTTTTTTTTGCCTTGTGCCCCCCCTTGTGGTATCCTTCGCCCGGGAAGATGACGTCCGGGACCCCAAAGGGTTAACGTTCGCAAGGCCGGGGCGTCGTTCGGCCGAAAACGGCGGGGAGGGGGGAATATGGCGCTCGCCAAAGTCAAGGATTTCCTCATCAAGCATTTTGAATACATCCTGGTGGCCGTTTTGCTCCTGGGGATCAGCTTCATCCTCGTTTTCGTCCCCCAGAAGACGAGCTTTCTTAATTTCTACTTCCTCCCGGTCCTTGCGGCCGGCGTGATTCTGGGAAAACGGGAGGGCGTTCTCACGGCGTTCGGCTCGATTCTGATCGTCGTCCTGACGGTGATCGTTTTTCCCGAGGATTTCCTCGCATCGTCCGGAAACGAGGTCCTCACCCTCGTTTTAAACCTTCTGCCCTGGGGCGGATTTCTCATCCTGGCCGCGTTCACCGTGGGATATCTCAACGAGCAAAAACAAAAACAGACGGAGGATTTGAAGACCGCCTATATCGGCGTTCTCGAAATCCTGTCAAAGCTGCTCGAATCCGTGGATCGCTACACGGAGGGGCATTCGGTCCGCGTCTCGACGCTGTCCATGAACATCGCCATCGCCATGGGCCTCCCGCGCGATGAAGTGGAGGATATCCGGGCGGCCGGGCTGCTCCATGACATCGGGAAATTCGAGATCACCGCCGACCTGATCCGCAAGGCGGCCGCCCTGAGCCGGGAGGAGCGAGAGGCGCTGTCCAAGCACACCGACATGGGCGCTCGAATCATCTCCCGGGTCGGGTCGGTGCTCCGGCGGGCCGTGCCGATCATCATGGCCCATCACCGTTTCTTTGTCGAGCGAGTCAAGTCGGCCGGGAACGAGGAAATTCCCCTCGGGGCGAATATCGTCGCCGTGGCCGACGCCTACGACGCCATCATCACCGACCGTCCCTACCGGAAGGGCCGTCCGCCCTGGCAGGCCATCGGGGAAATCCGCAAGGGCGCGGGGACGCAATTCGATCCCGCCGTCGTCGAGGCCTTCGAACGAGTCAGCGCGGAAATGATATCCCAGGAGCGCTGACCGGCCGCGAAAACGCTTCTCCTCCGAACGGCGTCACGTCCCGGACGCCTCCCCCTTTTCCGAAAATCCCGGCGTTGTCCGAAAAGAACTTCGGCCGGCTCAGAAGCGGATCGTGATGACCCGGTTGCCCCGGGATTTGAGGAACCTTAAAAAATCGGCGGTCGCGATGGTCAGGGTGGCCGTGTTGACGTTTGGGTGGAAATTGACGGATTCCGCCCGGATCAAATCCTCGTCCAGGACGACGATGACTTCGTGTTTTTCGTCATAGAGAAGCCCGAACGGCGAGACCTCTCCGGGGTGGAGTCCGAGGTAGCGGGTCATCCGCTCGTCGGAGGCGAAGCTCAGACGGCTGTCGCCCAGGAGCCGGGACAAGGCTAAGAGGTCGAGCGCTTTGAGATGCCCGGCCACGATGAGGTAATGGCGCTTGCCCGGCTTGTTCCGGACGAACAAGTTCTTGCAATGCGCCCCGGGGATTCCCTTCCAGTGCTCCACCGCCTCGGCCACCGTGAAAGCCGCCGGGTGCTCGTGGCGGGCATAGGGGATTCCCAAAGCCTCCAAGGCCTCGTAGACGCGGCGTTCACGTTCTTCCATGATTCCGTGAACTTTTCCCCGCCCGTCTGCGTATTTGTCTAAGGGAGGAGGTTTGACCCATGAAATTTCTTGTCTGGCTGATTCTGCTCGTTTTATGCTGGCCGCTGGCCTTGCTTGCTCTCATTCTTTACCCTCTTGTCTGGCTGTTCCTTCTTCCCTTCAAGCTGGTCGGCATCACGGTCAACGCGGTGTTCGACCTCTTCAAGGCCGTCATCACCCTTCCCGCCCGGATTCTCCGCGGCTCCCTCTGATCCGTCCATCCTAGACTTTCCAAAAAGCCGACGACCTGAACCTCTTCCAGAGGGGTTTGGGGAAGAGGAGAAGAACCGGTAAAACGAAGATGCCGAACTCAAGGACCAACACGCCCAAGTTCCGGAGCGTGGCCATTTCCTTCCAGGTCCCGCGCTGCAGATAGGGGAACCAGGGCAAGTTGTAAAAAGCGCCGGCGATCGGGAAGAACAAGCGGATCCCGACGGGCTTGAGCGTGTCGACGACGATGACGTCGGCCGCCAGGTGGGAAATCCCGGTCAAGACGAGACCCCAGCGGCTCGGACCGTCCCGAAGCAGGAACATGAAGCCCAGGGAAACGGCCAAAACGAACAGCAGGTTGTGGGTGTAGTACTGGTGGATGAAGACGGCCCGGTCCTGGAAAACCGCGTGGAGAAGGAAGTCGACGTCGGCCGCGTTGGCGATCAGAAGGTAAAGGAAGAGCGTTCCGACGGTCTGCTTCCGGTCGAACAGCCGCCAGCCGAGAAGACCGAGGCCGGAATGGGCGACCGGGCTCAAGAGTTCCCCTCCGTCTCGATTTCGGCCGGGCGGGGATTCGTCGGACAGCTCATGGCGTAAGGAGCTATTGTACGGGATTGCCGGAGCGAAAAAAAGAGCGCCGGCCGCCGCTCCGGATCAGCCCGGCGGCCGTCCTCGGCCGAGGTTTTCCCTCAACCGGGCGAAAATCCGCCGGGCTTCCTCCTCGTCGCGGGCCGCAATGACATGCTTAAGGAATTCCAGCTTCCGGGTGACTTTTTCCAGCTGGGCCAGAGAATGTGGATTGAAGAGGATTTCGGCAAGCAGGCCGTCATCCTCGCCCAGGAGCTTCCCGGCCACGTCCCGATGTCTCTTGAACGTCGTCCCCGGCACCGACGGGCCGTCCAAGCAAACGGCAAACACCAGGGAGGCGATGAACGGCATGGTCAGGGCGTAGGCCATCATTCGATCATGCTCATCGAAGGAGCAGGTCCGGACAGTAATGCCTTTGCTTCGGAAAAATTCCTCGAAAAAAGCGGCGGCCTCGGGATGGGACTCGCGGATGACGACCGCGCTTTCCTCGCCTAAAGAAGCCGAGTCCGCGAATGTCGGGCCGAACATCGGATGGCAGGATCCGAACCGGAACCGGCATCGGCGGTAATAGTCCGGAAGCGATGTCTTGATGGAAGCGATATCTCCCAGGATGCATTCCGGCGGCAGCAACTCCTCGACCTCCCGGAAGGCCTCGACCGTCCCTGCCAGGTCGACGGCATTGATGAGCCAGCCGGGTTTAAGCCCGGCGATTTCGTCCGGCCGATTGAGGACCTCGACGCGGGACGCTCCCCGCGTTTGATGAGGATTCTTGTCGAAGACAAACACACGATGAGTCCGGGCCAGCTCGCCGGCCAGCCACGATCCCATCCTTCCGAAGCCCAAGACGACGATGTTCATCGGCGCGCCTCATCATAACAACCGAAGATCTTGACAAACCGGGCTACCGTTTTGAGCCGGTCCAGGGCACCGGCGACGGCCGGATCGCCCAAGGTCCCGTGAAAATCCAGGAAAAACGCGCAGCCGGACGGATCGGCCGGCCGGGGGAATGATTCGATGCGAGTCAGGTTGAGGCCGGCCTCGGCGAAGACGCGAAGGACGCTGAAAAGCGATCCGGCCTTGTCGGCCGTCTCGAAATCGAAAGCGAGCGAGCACTTGTTCCCCTCCCCGGTCCGCGGCTCCCGGCTGAGGACGAAGAAGCGGGTTTCGTTCGTGTCCCGGTCCTCGAGGCCGGACTTGATGACCTCCAAGCGGTACAGACGGGCGCACATTTCCCCAGCGACGGCGGCCGCCGCCGGCGGTCTTTCCTCGAACAGCATCCGGGCCGCCCCGGCCGTGTCATAAAAAGGCCGGGCTTCCAAGCGGTTGCGGCGCAGAAATCCTTGACATTGGGCCAGGGCCTGGGGATGGGAGTAGACGGCCTTGATCTCCTTGGGATCGGTCCCGGGAAGGGCCAGGAGACAATGGCTGATCCGGACGCGGATCTCGCCGACGACATGGAGGGGCGTTTGGAGCAGCAGCTCGTTGATCCGGGTCACGGTCCCGCCCAGGGTGTTTTCCACCGGGACGACGCCGTAGTCGAGACTCCCGTCCTCGACTCCCTTGAAGACGTCCTCAAATTCGGGATGCGGCAAGGCGACTTGTCCGGGGAAACGGAACCGGACGGCTTCCTCGCTGAACGCCCCGTGCTCGCCCTGAAAGCCGATCAATGACAGCCCCTTTTCCTGAAGGGCGCGGCTTTCCGATACGACCCGCTCGATGATTTCCCGGTTGAATTCGGGGCGGAGAAGAGGCCGGCCGGCGCCGGCGGCCTTCTCCAGGACCATCGCTTCCCGCCGGGGATCGGCTGAGGCGGACTTCAAGCGCCGGGTTCTCAGGGCCCACTCCATGCGCTCTTCCATCAGCTTGAAAAGCTCAAAATCGATCTCATCGATTTTCCTCCGAATTTCTTCGAGAGTCATGGGAGACCTCCTTCATGGAATGCGGGGTGGAAACAAAGCTGGAAATCGGCGGCGACGAACGCGGCCGCCGCCTCAAGGATCACCGGCATCCGCAGGGCGAAGCAGGCGTCGTGACGGCCGCCGGCTTGGACGGCGGCCGGCCGGCCCGTGATCATATCGACGGTCTCCTGGGGCCGGCCGAGCGTGGCCGTCGGCCGAACGGCGACTCGAAACACCACATCGTTGCCGTTGGTGATCCCCCCGTTGAGGCCGCCGTCGTGGTTGGTCCGGGTCCGGCCGGAGGCGTCAAGGATCACGTCATTGTAATCTCGGCCGCGCAAGGCCGCTCCCCGGAATCCGGCGCCGAATTCGAGGCCCTTGATCCCGGGGATGGAGAACAGAAGATGCCCGAGGACGGACTCGAACGAATCGAAAAACGGCTCGCCCAGGCCGACCGGCAAACCCATTACGGCACAGGCGACGATTCCGCCCAGCGAATCGCCCGCCGCGGCGGCCGAAGCGACGGCCGCCTCGAAATCCTCCGATCCGCCGCAGGCGAGAACTTCGCCCCGAACCTCGGCCGGGCGGATGATCTTCTTCGCCACCACGCCAGCGGCCACCAGTCCGGCCGTCAACCGTCCCGAGAAGTGCCCTCCGCCGCGGCGGTCGGCAAAACCGCCGTACTTGCGGAGGACGCTGAAATCAGCCTGGCCGGGCCGGGGAAACCGGTTGAGATCGGGGTAATCCTCGGGCCGACCGTCCTTGTTTTCAAACCATATCGCCAGGGGGGAGCCGGTGGTCCGGCCGCCCAAGATCCCGCTGAGAAAGCGGGGCTCATCCGTCTCGAGGCGGGCCGTCGTCCCCGGCCGCCCGCCTTTCCGGCGGGCCAGGTCGGCTGAAAAATCCCGCTCGGCGATCTCCAGTCCGGCCGGGCAGCCGTCCAGAATGATGCCGACAGCCGGGCCGTGGGACTCCCCGAATATTTCCATCCGCAAGCACCGTCCGAAGACATTCATGAGATTTTCCCTCCCAGGCGGGCCAGGTCCCGGAAAAATCCGGGATAGGATTTGGACACGCATTCCGGCCCGATGATATCGATTCCCTCCGCGGAGGAGAGGCCGGCCGCGGCCAGGGCCATGGCGATCCGGTGATCGCCCCGGGAATCCGCCCGGCCTCCGCGGATTCGGCCGCCTCTGATGCGAGCGACTCCTTCGTCCAAGCCGACGTCGATTCCGATTTTCGCAAATTCCCGCTGCACTGAACGGTCGCGGGCGCTTTCCTTGTGACGGAGACGCTCGGTGCCCTGGATGAGGCTCGTTCCCTCGCCGCAAGCGGCCAAGGCCGCGAGGACCGGGAAGAGATCGGGGCATTCGCCGACGTCGAATTCAAACGGCCGCGGGACGGACTTTTGACAAACGACGCGATCCGGCGACACCTGCACGAAAGCCCCGGCCGACTCCAGGGCGGCGAGGACGGCCCGGTCGGGCTGGCGCGAACGGGGATCAAGCCCCGTCACCTCAACCCGGCCGGCGACGGCCCCGGCGACGAGAAGGGCCGCGGCCGCCGACCAGTCCCCCTCGACCTGGAAGGCGCCGGCCTGGTAGGCCTGGCGGCCGGCCATCCGGAAAATCGTAAGCTCCGGATCGCTTTCGAGAACGCCGCCGAAGGCCCGGACCACATCCATCGTCATTTCGACATAGGCCCGGCTTTTGAGACCGCGGACGGCGATTTCGGAGTCCCTCTCGGCCAGGGGAAGGGCCAGCAGAAGCCCGCTCAAGAATTGCGAGCTGACCGATCCATCGACCTCCGTCCGGCCGCCGCGAAGCGTTCCGGAAACCGTCACCGGCGGGCGTCCGCAGGTCGTCCGGGCGCGGGCTCCGAGATCCACCAGCGGTTTTTCCATCATGTCAGCGGGTCGAAGTCTAAGTGATCCCTCGGCTTCAAGCGTGACCGGACCGGAAAACAGGGCCAGGACGGGCGCGAACATCCTCAAGCACAAGCCGGATTCGCCGCAATTCACCCGGGACGCCCCGGAGGGCCTCCCCCCGCGGACACCAATCCGTTTTTCCCCGCGCCCGGCGCCGGAATAATCCACCGTCGCGCCCATGTCGGCGATGAGACGGAAGGCGTGTCCGGCGTCGTCGCAGAGGGAAGCGTTGAGAATTTTCGTTTCCCCCCGGCAGAGAAAAGCCACCGCCGCGGCCCGCTGAGTCAGACTCTTGGAAGGGGGCGCGGCGGCCGTGCCCTCAAGCCGGGAAAACGCAACGTGTTTCATTTTCGATCCTCCGGGCTACGCGTTCGAGATCAGCCGGCCGGCCGCCGTTCTCGATCACGGCATCGGCCGCGGCCGCATAGGCCGGGACGCGGGCCTTGAACAAGGCGGCGATCTCCCCCGGCGATCTCGTTTTTTCCAACAGCGGACGGCTCCCTTCCGCCAAACGGGCCGCCGATTCGACGGGATCGGCATACACCCAGAACGTCACGGCCCGGTCCTTGAGAACCGCGCGGATTTCCGGATCGAGGACGGATCCGCCGCCCAAGGCGATCACCGTCTCCGGATCATCGTCCAGCCCCCGGATGACGGCCCGTTCCATTATCCGGAAGGCCGCCTCCCCGCGGCGGGCGAAAATATCGGCGACGGTCTCCCCGGCGGCCGCCTCGACCAGCGCGTCGACATCCGCGAATCGCCTATTCCCCCTTTGGGCCAGGATCCTTCCCACGGCGCTTTTTCCCGCTCCCATGAATCCGGCCAGGGCAATCGCCTTCGAGCGCCTCTCCGGCTGGAAGCGGGCCGCGGCCTTTCTCATTTCCTCGACCGGAGCCGGTTCGCCGGTGAAGAGGGTGAATCCGGCGGCCGCTTGGTGAAGCAGCCACTCCCGGCCGGGCACGACGACGGCCCCGCGCGCTGCCGCCTCGTCGGCCAGCCTCGATCCCTGGTAGCGGGCGTCCAGAACCACATGGTCCGGTCGGAGCAAGCCGGGATCGAAAGGACGCTCATCCGTGGACCGGCAGGAAACAATGATCTCCGCGTCGGCGGCCGCGGCCGCGGTTTTTTCTGGTCCGAGCCAGGCGCAGCCCAGATCTTTTGAGGCGGATTCGGCACGTTCCGGAGTCCGGTTGACAAGGACGACCCGGGCTCCGGCTCTACGCATTCCGAAAACAGCCGCCCGGCCGGCTCCGCCCGCGCCGAGAACGAGGACCGATCGCCCCGAAACGTCGAGACCGCGGGCGGTTAAGGCTCGAACCGCGCCGTCGGGATCGGTGTTCCAGCCGATGAGCCGGCCGTCTCTCCGGATGACCGTGTTGACGGCCCCGATTTTCCGGGCGTCCGGATCGATTTCATCGAGGAAAGGAAGGATCGTTTCCTTGAACGGCGAGGTGATGTTCAATCCCGCAAGATCCAGAGCCGCGGCCAGCCTCCTGATTTGCGCGGCGTTCTCGACGGCCAGCCGGGTATACTGTCCGGCGATCCCGGCCGCCCGGAATCCCGCAGCGAAGAGCCCGGGACCCAGGCTGTGAAGGACAGGATGTCCGGCCACGGCGTAAACGGCAGTTTCAGTCATTTCTCCAGGCCTCCCATGTCCGGCGGATTCGTTCGGCTTCGATTTGCCCGGGAGCCGTTTCCCTTCCCGCGGCCGGGGAGGCGTAAGTGAACGGGGCACCGAGCAAGGGCCCGACGAGCCGGGTGATCCGGCCCGCGGAGCCCATACCGACGGCGATGACCGGCTTGGGAAAATCAAGCAGGCCCATCAGCCGGGCGTTGTCGGCCGGGCCGCCGGAGAAGCAGGCGATCTTGACGATCTCGGCGCCCTGATCGAATCCCCGCCTGCGGATATCCTCCAAGACGGCCCGAGTGGGAGTGCCGGACGGGTCATGGAAGGAAACGATGGGCCGGCAGCGGCGGGCCCGGGCGGAGACGATAATGTCCCGGAGGCTGGAAGGGGACGCGTCGATTTCGACGTCGACATACGCGGCTCCCGACGCCACGCCCGACGTCAATAGCTCGAGGCGGCGGGGCTCGGGAACGCGGCCCGGGCGGAAGGCGGCGATCAGCCGGGGATGACCGGCGAAGATCATTTGGACTGAATCCCGCGTCAGGCCGGAAACGGCGTCCAATCGAATTTCGGCGAAATCATGGCGGAGGGCGGCGGCGCGCGCGGCCCCGGCCGTTTTTTCAGCGAGACTGACGCAGATCACGAAGAAACTCCTTGAGGACGCTCCGCCGGACCGGGCGGATGACCGCGGTCCCCAGACGACGGAGGCAGACGAAACGGATCCATCGGCCGTCGTTTTTCTTGTCCTTGTCCACGGCCGCCAAGATCCGGCTTGAGGACGCGGCGATCCGGATCGGAAGTCCGAAACGATCGAGCAAGGCGGTTAACCGCGTCTCCTCCCGGCCGGGAAGGAGACCGCCGGCGGTTGAAAACCGCGCCGCGGCGGCCATGCCCGCCGAGATGGCCTCCCCGTGGCTGAGACCGGCCGTTTTTTCCAAAGCATGACCGAAAGTATGCCCGAAATTTAAAAGGGTCCGGGCTCCCCGCTCGCGTTCGTCTCGGACGACGACCGCGATTTTGACCGCGGCCGCCCGGGCGACCAGCCGCTCCAGGACGGCGAGGTCGCCGGCCAAAGCCCGTTCGGCCGCGTTCTCGAGCTCGATGAACAAGGCCCGGTCGCGGATCGCCGCGGCCTTGACCACTTCGGCCAGTCCCTCGCGGACGGCCGCGGGCGGAAGCGTGGACAGAAACCGCGGATCGGCCAGAACGAAATCCGGCTGGCGGAACGTGCCGATGACGTTTTTGTAACGGTCGAGGTTCACCCCGTTTTTTCCGCCCAGGGACGCGTCGGCCTGGGCCAGCAGAGTCGTGGGGACGAAACCGAACCGGATTCCCCGCATGTACACAGCCGCGGCGAAACCGGCCAGGTCGCAGATGACGCCCCCGCCCACTCCAACGATCGTCGCGCCCCGGTCGCCGCCCCGCCGAAGAAGCGCCCGGGAAATCCGCTCAACGACGGCCAGGGTCTTCATCTTTTCGCCTCGGTCCAGAACAAGTGTGTTCCAGCCGCGGAACAGGGATCCATGCAAGGCCTGCACTTTGCGGTCGGTGAGAATCAACGTCCTTTTTTTGAGGGCGTGATCTTCCAGCCTGAAAGCCCCGGCGCCGATACGGATGTCCGAGCGGCCGCCCCCGACGTTCAAAACCAGCCGGGTCATGACAAGGCCTCGACACAGGACCGGACGGCCCGCACGCGGCGGACCAGGGCCGCGAAAGCGGCCGGAAGCAGCGCCTGGGCTTTGTCGCTCAGGGCTTCCTCCGGATGATGGTGGACTTCGACGATCAGCCCGTCGGACCCGGCCGCGACCGCGGCCAGGCTCATGGGCTCGATCAAGCTGATCCGTCCGGTTCCGTGGGTCGGATCGACGATGATCGGCAGATGGGTCAGCTCCCGGACAGCCGGAACGGCGCTTAGATCGAGGGTGTTGCGGGAATAAACTTCGAACGTCCGGATCCCGCGCTCGCAGAGGATCACGCGGGAATTGCCCGCGCTCAGGATGTATTCGGCGCTGTTGAGCCATTCCTCGATCGTCGAGTGCATTCCCCTCTTTAACAAGACCGGCCGGGAGCCCTTCCCGACTTCTTTCAGCAGGGAGAAGTTTTGCATGTTTCGGGCGCCGACCTGGAGCACATCCACAAACTCCGAGACCCAGGAAACGTCCCGGGGATCGAGGACCTCGGTGACAATCGGAAGCCCCGTCTCGCGGCGGGCTTTTTCCAGGATTTTGAGGGCCTTAAGGCCCAAGCCCTGGAAAGCGTACGGCGATGTTCGAGGCTTAAAGGCCCCGCCGCGGAGAGCGTCGGCCCCGGCGGCCTTCACCGCCCGGGCGATCGTCAGCAGTTGGAGCTCGCTTTCCACGCTGCACGGCCCGGCGATGACGGCAAATCCGGCCCCGAGGCGGAGGGGGCCGGCCTCGACGACCGTCCGAGGCTTATCGGAGCGAGCGGTTAATTTCAATCCTTGCATGGGAACACCTTTTTCTCGATGGACAATCCGGTCCGGGAAAAGAAAGGGGTTGGGGGTATGGGGCTTAATTCGGGCTTATCGCCCGAAATAGAACCCGTAATAGAAAGACCGGGCGGCGGCGGCGGAAGAAACCCCGGTCGTAAGCATGGCGCCAGTATAGGGATTCGCCGTTTTCATGTCAAGGAAAATCGGCCGCATTTCCCCCTGCCTTGATTTTCATGACATTTCTCGAGTTCGTCATGAGGGAGAGGGCCGGGACAACGGTCTTCGTCCCCGCGATCCTGATGTGGCGGTTCGATCGTCCGGCCGGGTTCTTGATCACGATCGACGCCGGACGGCGGGATGAGACCGGAGACCGGGAGGATCCGATGATCGTCCCGCGGGACGGAAAAACAGGGGGCGTTTATTTCCGGTACTGGGAGATGAATTCCTCGACTTCCGGGATGCCGCCCTGAAAGATGAGATAGCCGTTGGAGGGCTCCCGGTCGGTGATCTCCCCGGCGATGGGGGTCAGCATGATCCGCTTGACCTCGGCCGGATCGTCCGTCTGGCCGAGGGTCCAAGCGAGCTTGACGTAAGCGACCTCGGGAAGCATGTTGGCCGCCGGAACCACGCCCAGCTCCATCATGTCCCGGCCCGTGTCGTACACGTACATCTGGACAAAGCCCCATAGCGTCTGGACGGTCATGTAGACGGCGACGTTGCGGTCTTGGGCCCTCTTCAGGGCGGGATAGAGCGGCTTGTTGACGTGCCCCAGCCCCGTTCCGGCGATGACGATCCCCCGGTAGCCGTTTTCGACCAGGGAGTCGATGATGTCCGGCTTCATGTTGGGGTAGTAATAGACGATCGAGACCTTTTCCTCGAAAGCGGTGTTGAGGACGACGCCGCGGTCCGTCCGGCGGCGCTTGTAATCCTGCCGCAGGGGCGTGATCTTCTCCCGGCTGACCATGGCGATGGGGATGTCTCCGATCGTCCGGAACGTCGACCGGTAGCTGGAGTGCATTTTTCGAACCCGCGTTCCGCGGTGGAGGAGGCCGTAGATGTCCGACGTCGGGCCGAACATGCAGACCAAAACCTCGGCGATGTCGCTCTCGGCCGCCGTCTTGACGCTGTGCATCAGATTCAGGGCGGCGTCGGAAGACGGCCGGTCGGACGAACGCTGGGATCCGACCATGACGATCGGCACCGGCGAATTCTGGACCATGAAGGAGAGAATGGCCGCGGTGTGATGCATCGTGTCGGTCCCGTGGCCGATGACGATGCCCTGGACGCCCTTTTCGATTTCCCGGGCGATGGCCTCGGCCGTTCCGATGTACTGTTCCGGCCCCATGTTTTCGCTGAAGACGCCGTAGATTTTCTCGGTTTCGAGGTTGCAGATGTCGGCCAGCTCGGGGACGGAACCGTAGAGCTCGCCCGGCGAAAAAGCCGGGATGACCGCCCCGGTCCGGTAATCGAGACGGCTGGCGATCGTTCCCCCCGTCCCCAGGAGCTTCACCCGGGGCTTCCGGGGATCAAAGGGAAACTCCTTTTCCGGGATCTTGTAATGGGCTTCTTTGCGGCCCTGGATCTCGACGTCCCGGATGCGGTCGACCGCGACCCCGATGTTGTAGCCCGAGCGGAGCTTCAGGACGACGTGGTCGGGATCGGCCGTCTCCGAGCGGGGCAGGATGATGCCGATATACGATCCGTCGGCCGTGACGATTTTCGCGTCGCTCCAGACGAGGGCTTTGAAGCTTTGGAGGACCTCGAGGGCCCGGCCCCGGTAGCCCTTATACTCGGTGTTGTTGAAGTCGTTCATGGGCTGACCTTTCCCAGCCGGTCGGCCATCAAGCGGGCGGCCCCGGCTCCATCGATCCGGCCGCGCCACTCGGCCATCAAGAGCCCCATCGCCCGCCGCATCCGGCGCGGTCCGTCGGCGAAACGGGGGCCCCGGAGGGTTTCGGCGATCCGGAGGGCGTCTTTCTCCAAGTCGCCCGGACGGCCGGCGGCCGGCAGCAGGTCTGAAACGGGCTTTCCTTGGGCCAGGGAGGCTTCCAGGAGCGGCAGCACGCCCTCCCGGAAAAGGCGTTTTTCAGCCAGGGCCTCGAAAATCTCCGCGAACGCCGGCGCATCCGGCGGCAAGGGAGGCAAGCCCTTGCGCTTCAGGCGCTTGGGATACTGGATGAGAATCACGGCCGCGGTTTTCGGATCGACCGCGTGTTCCTTGACCGCGGTTTCGAACAGCCGGGCGGCCGGCGAAAAGGAAAGACATTCGACAACATCAGCCGGCACCCCGAGCCGCCGATACCACCGCTCCCGCTCCTGGACGGAGGGCGGAAGCGAGGCCCGGATCGCCTTGAGCCGCCCCGGACCGATCTTTTTAGGCGGAAGGTCGGTGTCCGGGTACATCCGGTCGGGCCCGGGAAGGATGCGCTCGAAACCGTTCGTGTCGTCGGGAAGGGCCTGGCGCGTCTCGGAAGGCACGCCGATCGTCGCCTCCCGGGCCCGGGCGGCGATTTCCTGGGCCCCGAGGCGGGCGTCGGCCTCCCCTCCCCAGACCACGACCACGGCGTCCTCGTCCCGGGCCCCGAGCGCCTTCTTCACCGCCGTCCACTCCGAGCTGGACAGCGATTCCCCGGGGCTGTCGGAGTGGAGGATGTTGGGAAGCACCGTCAAGCAGGCGATGACCCGGACCCGGTCGGAGATTTCCTGGCTGAAATATGTATCCGTCTGCGTCGGCCAGCGGAGAAGGCCGGCGAAGCCGTTGAGGCGGACTCCACAAACGATCATCCCGGCCTTGACCGCGGCCTCGATCGGCGTATAGCGCGTCCGCTTGAGCGGCTTGGTCACGTCCTCGATGGAAGAGGCGAAGGAAGCCGTCGTCACGCCCCGCCGGACGAGCTCCTCCCGCAGCCGGAGAAGGTTCCATTGGCGCATGGCCTCATGGTAAGTCAAGCGGGGAATCCGGGGAATCCGGGGGACTCCCTTGATCTCGACCCGCGTCCCGCCGGTCACGCTGACGTTGACGTCCTCCCGGCCCGCCCCGATCCCCGTCCGGACGCGGCCGGTGGACCGGACGATCCGGCGGAGAATCTGGGCGACCGCGGCCGCTTCCTGGGGAGTCCGCATGTCGGGGCCGGTGACCGTTTCGATCAGGGGCATCCCCAGGCGGTCCGTTTTGTAAACCCGGCGGTGGCCGATGTCGCTGACCTCCCGGCAGGCGTCCTCCTCGAGTCCCAGCTGGACGATCCGGATGTCCCGACCGTTGAAATCGATCCGCCCGTCCACGCCGACGATCGTCGTCCGCTGAAAGCCCGTCGGGATGCTCCCGTCCAGGTATTGTTTCCGGGCGATGTGGAGCTCGTCGACCATGACGCAGTCGTAGAGCATGGCGATCGCCAGGGCGATGTCCAAGGCCTCCTCGTTGATCATGAACGGCGGCGTGTCGTCCATCTCGTAGGTGCAGACGCTCTCCCGGTTGATCCGGTAGATGATTTCTTTCTTGGTCTTGAATTCCATCAAGGCCGTGCCGTCGTACTCGCCGAGCTCGGAGAGGGTGGGGCGCATGTGGCGGAGGATTTCGGCGTGATAGACGTCGCTATAGCGGCCGGCGGGGCAGCGGCAGAACAGCTTCCGGCCGGTCAGAAGCTGCTGGTGGATCTCCAGCCCCGACTTGAATCCGACCGCGGCGTAATCCTCGGGCGACATGTTTTCGAACGGCTTGAAGATGAAATCATAAGCCATGACGGGCGGGTCCTCCGGCCCGGAGGGGACATTTTCCTCGTTGGCCCCGTCCAAGTCAAGAAAAAGCGCCGGCCGCCTCCCGTTCCGGTCCGAAATCCTATCGGCGGGGAGCCGGGAGGAGAGGGAGCGGAGCCGCTCACGTCCTTGACAGACTCCGACCGCTCAACTATCCTCATTTTAGCGGGAAAGATGGGATTTCCTGACGAGACGTGGGTTTGTCGTTGTGATAGTCGAAATACGAAATTCCTATCCCTATAAAAAAAATTAAAAGACAGAAGATATAAAATGCAAAGTTAAAAATGGAGGAAATAAGCAATGGGTTTTTTAGATTTTATTAAAAGTGGTGAAGAGCCTATTTCAGTTTATGAAGATTCTATTTTGGGACGATTATTATGGAATGATAATGATGAGGCTTGGATTGGAAAATATAATGGATATATCTTTACATTGGCTTATGATAAAAAAAAAGAACCTGATATAGATCTTATTAATTATGCAAGAAATATATTAAATAATACTGAATGGTTAAACAAAACACTCGCTGAAGCAAAAAATAATTGGTTAATAGAGAATAATAAATATGCTGAAATTCTAAAAGATGAAATATTTAGTCTAAAACTTGATAAATTTTATTTCTTTAAAAGAAAAAATGTTAATTCCATCTTAGTTAATCTCGAAGGAGGGAGTGCCGAAAGATCGTGGAGAATTGAATTTAAAGAAATGAAATGCATTGGCATGGGGTATGATACATAAGAAATAAATGGGTAGTATCAGAAAATCTGTATAAATGTGATAAGGCCATTTACGCTTGCCCCCTCATGCGATCTTCGAAGAAGATCATTAACTGCGAATATATCATAGCCCAATCGCGTTATCATAAAGTCCATTTTTATGCGGCTTCGTCGATCGCCAGATAGACCTGCTTGATCAGCGCCTGATCGTTCGGGAAGATCTTCTATGGCCGCATCCGTCCCGATGTGAACCGCTATTTAAAATGGGCTTTCATCGAAGCCGCGAATACGGTCGTCATCCATTACAAACGTTGGATAGGACGACATGCCTCTGTTCTATATTCAAGACTTCAGGAGAAAAGAGGCCATGCCAAGGCCGCGGTAGCTGTAGCCAGGCATCTATCGGAAGCGACTTCTTGGATATTGAAAAAAGGAGAACCTTATCGAGAACGGAATGCAATAAAGCCTGTTTCGTCCACCCGGGAGCAAGCGCGAAAGTTCGCATGAGGCCTTGAGCTTCGAAAATTGGATGCGATCCTCCACGGGGGAGATGCTCATGCCGCTGAGACGGCGAATACATGCATCTGACGGAACGGGTATTGAGCGACGCGACGAGACTCAGCTTATTGAAAAGGAGAAGATATAGAAAAATCACTTGAAATGTCCGGCGCTTTCATACATGCGAACTCATGTTGACATGGCCGGGCGAAACCGCAACGGGGATTCCCGCAGTCCAGATACTTCTCGACGACCTCCTTGACCACCGGCCGGAAATATCCATATTCCTGCTCAAAGCGGCTCTCGTGCTCGGCCAGGAATCCCTCGAAATGATGGGACAATACCCTGTGGAGCACCGACTGCTCTGGATGCCGAGGACGATAGACTCCCGCCATGGCGGGATATGACTCAAGATTCAGGTCAAGATCAGATTCTCACGGGGCTCCCTGGACGCAACGGCCCGGATCTATGCATCACGGAGAGAAACGACAACCACCGTTGACGCTCGATTTTCCGGGTGGAGACGCCGTTGATGAAGACTTCTGAGACAACGGCGATCAACGCTTGACGAAATATTTCTGCCGCCGTGGATCAATTTTAGGCAAAGAACTACGAAAACTCAGAACTGGCCTTGGCTGCGGCCAACCGTTTGACAATCGAAAAGCAGAAACTTTCAGCGTATTTTTTTGATCATCACCGGGAGGGTCAAGAGTGCTCGGATGTTGAAGCCTCGGATCTGCGGCGGAGCATCCGCCGGTAAATCCATTTTCCGGCCATGGTGATCAAAATGATGACAAGATAATTGGCCCAAATGTAGGAACGCTCTTTATGGAAGAAGCCCCAGGCGATGTGCGAGGGATAATTTTCATAGATGCGGGGAAAAACGGCCGATGGCAGGATAAACATCCAGAATAAAGCGTCGAGGAAGATCGACAACCCGATCCAGTAAAGCGTGAGCTGTTTCCATTCCTTATCGAAAAACGCCCCGCCCGGGTTTTTCGTCACCCGGAAATAGAGATAAACAAATGCCGTGTAGACCACCGGGAAAAGAGTCATCGTCGAAACGATCATCGCCGTGGGCGAAATCAATTCATAAATGAGCGTCCCGCCGACATTGCCGAGGACGTAGGGAATCAAGTTGCAGACCGTCGCCGTTTTCCAATTCATCTCACCCATCCTTCCTGCCGTTGACGGGCCGAATCGCCGATCAGAATTCCATCGCGCGGTCCGGCTCGGAACATATTACATGAGGCCGGATAGAAGTCAATCCGATTGAATCCCGGCGGCGCGGCGGGTATAGTGATTCCGCCATGGTCGAGATCGGGAAAACCAACTTGCTAGCGATCGCCAAAACGGTCGACTTCGGCGTCTACCTGGACGGGGGCGAGCTCGGCGAGATCCTCCTCCCCCGCCGCTATGTTCAGGAAGGAGCCGCGCCGGGCGACAAGCTCGAGGTCTTCCTCTATTTCGACTCGGAGGACCGGTTGATCGCCACGACGGAAAAACCGCGGGCCGGGGCCGGGGAATTCGCTTTTCTGAAGGTCGTCGCGGTCAATCCGGCCGGGGCGTTTCTCGACTGGGGCCTGCCCAAGGACCTCCTGGTCCCTTTCGGCGAACAGCAAACGCCCATGCGGGCCGGGAATAAATACGTCGTCCACATCTACGTCGACCGGGCCAGCCGCCGCGTGGCCGTCACGGGGGCCAGTCCGCCGTTGGCTGCTGGAGCCATGTCGATGATCGGCTCTTCGACCTGCCCGAGCCACTGCGGAGGCGTTTGCTCGTCGAAGGACCACAGCGAGCGGCCTACGGCGAAAGCCAACCCCTTCCCGAAGCGGCCGCTGACCGGCGCATGAATCCGCGCTTCCCGGACCAGGCCGGGCAGGGCCACCGCCATCCCCCCCCAGTGCAGCCAGCCCGTCCTCGTTGAGCAACCAGAGCGGGTAGCGCCGGCCGGGGAAGATGAATTCCACCGGCGCCCCGTATCGGGAACGGCGGCCATGCGTCCCCAGCGGCTGGCAAATAGCTTCCGCTGCCCCGATGGCGCGTACACCGAGCCGGAGGCACAGGCGATGGCGCGCACGGCATCGTTGACAAAGCCGTTGGCATTGGTGAAATTGCAGAATTCCCGGCCATCGAAGCGCGATACCCCCAGCTCCGTGCCAAACCACATATAGCCCGCGTCGTCCTGGACGATGGAGGAAACCGAATACTGGATCAGCCCGTCGCACGTGGTGTAATGAGAGTAGAAAGGGGTTTGCGCCTGCAACGCGGAAGCCAGGAGGAGGCCCGGCAGCAAGGGAAATAATATGTTGAAGTGATGTTTTTTCATGATTTTTGAATTCTAAAGAAAACATAAAAATATGCAACAGCAGACGGAGCTTTGGGGCCAGGCTGGAGCAGGGTCCCCTGGGCCCGCTCGACGACGCGGCGCGGGATGCCGGCGGCGAACAGGGCGGAAGCGCAGAAAACCGTGGCCGCCGCCGGAGCAAGGAACCGACGCGGAGACGGGGAGTGCCTCATCCTATCTGCGGGAGCGAGAGCCTGGCCAGCGACGCGTCCGTGCTTGAATGGAGCGTAGTCCATGCGCCGATTTTTAACGCCCGCGAATGCGGAAAACGCGCTGCGCCACAGACCGTCACGGCCGGCAAAATACGGATGCCCGAACGAACCGGGGATTCCATCCGCCACCTTGACTAGGAATCAGCGATCAGGCTGCCCCATTCTTGGCTCCCCTGGTTTTGGACTTGGCCTGCAGAATTCCGAGCAAGATACTCACGCCGATCACCATGGCAATGGCCGGGATTGAGTTCTCGATCCCGAACTTGCCACCGGTAAGCAACTCGGGGCCGTGCAGCCTGCTTTGCAAAGGAGAATAGCCATTGAATTCACTGAGCCCCGAGACTGTCAATCCGAAAAGAACCTGGGCGAAATTCCACCCTGCATGCATGAACACCGGCAACCACAAGCGCTGGGTCAGGCTGAAAGCGAGACACATCATGATTCCGCCGGAAACAGCCGAAATGACACTGAGCAGATTGGCGCCCGGCGTGGGCAGATGGGCCAGCCCAAAAAGCAAGGCGGAGATCAGCAAGGCTGGATGGAGGCCCAGCCATTCCTCCATGATTCTGAAAATGACCCCGCGGAAAACAATCTCTTCCACAGCCGCCAGGGCGAACAGGATCGAAAAGCCAGCCAGAATTTTCACCCAGCTGAATTTCCAGGCCATTATGCCGTAGTATCCAAGAATTGCAAGGAGGCTAACGGCGCCGGCCATCATGAGCATGCCTGCGGCCAAGCCGAGCAGGGCTTCCCTGGGGAAACGGGATCGTGCAAGTTCGCTCACTTTTCTTTTTTCATAGATTGTGAACAGCAGGCGGTACAAATAGAACATCGCCAAGGCAGTGAGGATGGCCCGAATGGGACGTCCGCTGGTTTCCTCAGGTTTCATGAGCCGCGTCAGGGGCTTCAGCATGGCGCTGATGGAGAAATAGCCGACGACTAGCACCGTAGTTGCAAGGAGCATCCGCGACAGGGGGCCATGGATCAACCCGGGGGAAGACCGGCCGATTCCACCTCGCCTCGGATCCGCTGCTTTGCATTCTTTTTTTTCCACGATTTCCTCCTGAATTTTTCTTGTTTTCGAATCGCCCGACCGGCATTCGGCCAGCCGCAAATAAGATAACTTCGCGAACCTTGCCCGGCAATGGGAAACCATTCCTTTTTTCAAAACGGGAAAGTTTTCCTATTCAGGATGCGGCAAATAGTGATATCATTCCCAGCGGCTTGTAAAGAGACTCGGCATCATGTCAGCGCACTTATATATCTTCGTGGCCTTCATCAACCTGCTGATCGGTGTCTGGGCCATTGTCCATCTGCGCTACTTGGGGAAAAGCCATCGTTTCCCTTATCTCAAGCACCTGGCACAGTACACCTTTTTTCTCAACCTGGCTGTCTTTCAGCTGCTTGTATTCATGTACGGGCGGGCCAACTTGCCTGGGGCCGCAAGCGCGCGAGACTCGCAGTTTTTGGGGGAAAGCTGGAACTTTGCATCCATCCTGTTGATCTCGGCCATGCTGTTTTCCCTGGCTCAGGTCTCCCGGGAGCTTCTAGGCCTCCGCCTCCTGAAACGAGCGTTTCTCTGGTATGGTGCCTGGTGCGGATTGGTCCTGCTGATTTTCCTGGGCAAGAATTTTCTGGCCAGCGGCTTTTTCCAAAGACTGGCCGCTTTCACGGTCAACCAGGTTTTGGACAGCCTTCTGCTCCTGGAGCCAGCCATTCTGATCTGTCTGCTTGTCGCAAGCCGGAAGAATGCCGAACCGACTTCGAGGAAAATGATTGCCGGGTTTTGTTGGCTCTACCTTTCGCGTTACGGAGGCTGGCTCTTGTTGTTTTGCCTGAGCGGAATCGCCAGGCCTATTTGGTTGTTGCTGGCCGCGGCTGTTTTTCTGTATGCCAACATCGTCCCTTTCCTATGGAGCGGCATTTATTTCACGGGGCACCTTGGCAGTCGCCTTGAAGCAATGGATGTTCGTGAACAAATGGCCGCATTGGAAAAGCAGTTTAATCTCACGAAGCGGGAACTGGAAATACTGGCCTTGATGCTGGAAGGGAGAAATAACAAGGAGATCAACACCCTGCTTTTCATTTCCTACCATACGGTCAAAAATCATGTCACCAGCATCTATCGCAAGCTTGGAGTTCGCAATCGTTACCAATTGATCCACCGGGTTGCCAAACAAAACCGATAGCCGCCGCTTTGAACCCCATGCGTCGATCCCGCAACGAAACGCGCATCCGGCTAAAGCAACCAAGCCGAACGCCGCTCAGGCGCTCCCTGACCAGGCGCTTCAGCTCCTTTTCTTCTCCGCTTTGAGAGGGTTCTCCTGGGCCCGCTCGACGACGCGGCGGGAGATGCCGGCGCGGGCGCGCGGCCGGCCTTGGTTGACGGCTAGAATTTCAGGTCGAAGCCGGTGTTGAGGATGTGCAGCGGCTCCTTGCCGCTGGAATCCTGGCGGGATGTAGCTGAGGGTCCACTCGACCTGCCGGGAGAGGGGGAACGCCGTCCCGGCGTAGACGCGGTGGCTGTTGACCTTGCCCTAGCGCAGATTGGCGAAGGGCTCGACGGCCAGGAAGGCCTTGAAGGTCCGCGCGCCCAGGGCCAGCTTCTGGACCAGACGCAGGCGCAAACGCAAGTGGTCCTCGGCGAGATTGTCCTCGAACACGCGGATCTCGTTGCGCGCCCGGGCGTCGAAGCTGAGCGTCTTGGAGAGATCGACCTTCCAGCCCGCCTCCAGGGTGAAGCGGTTTTCCTGCAGGCTGGCCGGGCTTTTCCGCGTCGTTTCCCGCAGGTAGGAGACGCCGACGTAGAGGCGCGGGCCGAGCAACCAGGACGCCCCGCCGCACGCCCCGCAATCCTCCTTCAGCTCCCAGGCACCCGCCCCCCATCCGGCGCGTCGATGAAATCCGCCAGCTGTTCCCGCAGCCGCTTGTGAAAGCGGTAGCCTTTCCTTTTCAAAATGGAGAATTTCGCGATGTAGGAGTATCCGCCCCGCAACCGGCCGTCGTCGCCAATGATCTGCCAGTCTTCGACCGCGTCCCGGTGAATGCGCATGCGCGCCGGATGCTTTTTCGCTACTTTTCGGTCATGGCCCACAAGGGAAACGTCAAAATGGTCCCGGTCGAATCCATGGACGTATCCCCAGACGTGCACGGCATCGTTGACGTCCATTTCCAGGGCGAAGCGGCATAAGGCGTCATCCACGTGATTCCGGACCTGCTCCACGAAGTACGGGAGCGTCTGCCGCGCCTGGGTGAACGCGGCCCGGAATTCCGGTTCTGCTTCATCCACAGAGTATTCGTCGATGCCCGGCCCCTCGTCGCGGATCCATTTCACGCCCGCAAAAATGAACAGCGCTGACATCAGGCCCTGCCCCGCGTAGCGGATCAAGCTTCGCAGCGTGAGGTCCGCCCAAGGAAGCTTGCTTTCCACAACCTGCCAGACAACCGCAACGGCCATGAGCACTCCCACCAACAGGGCCGCCACTCCCGACGCCGCGCTGGCCGCGCGGCCGAACCTGGACCGGTCGCGCAGCCGCAGGATGAAAAGGGGCAATCCCAGCAAAAGCAGCAGCGCCAGCAACCCGCCCAGCAGCTGGTCCCAGATATTCATGTCGATGCTCCTTGCCCATCCAGCCGATCCCCTTCCGAGCCGTGAGGCCGCCCGCCAGATGGCGCCATCATTTCCCGCCGCCGGGATCATCCCTTCCATCGATCAACCTCCACCCCCATCATGCGGATGGTTCTTTGTAAGAATCGCCATTCGACCCAATAGTAAACGCCAAAAAACAAAGCGACCATCAACGAGTAGACGGCCTTGGTTGCCGTATCCTCGGGCACTATCAAGACGCTGGCAAAGACAATCAAGGAAAACAGCAACGGGCCATATGTCATCTTCACGTCCATGCGCGCGCCGCCATCCCGTTCATTCACGCCCATGACCCCAAAGATGCTGCCCATGCTGCGAAGATGGGGCGGGGGAGTCGGATACACCACCAGGCTGCCCTTCCGGGGCAGCCTTTTCATCTGAATCTTGGCAAGAGAAGGACTTCCCGTAATGGCATATCGCCGCAAGGTCGGCAGCATGTTCAGATACGTCTCTAGATAGTCTGGCTTTTCCTTCACCAGCAATTCACATATCCAGATTATTCCTGCCGGCAGGATCAACGATTCTACACCCAAAAAATTCCCCCCACTCCAAGAATGGTCGCTTGGGCCGGAAAAGGCATTATCCGGGATTTCCCATATGACCCGATCCAAGCCATTTGTTCCATCCTCTCCTGATTGGATTTTATTCCAGATTGATGTCGTCCAGGACCTGAACCTTGGTCCGGCCCAAGTTAAAATGTTTGCTGACGTTTTCGCCTCTTGCCAGCACGGCCATCCACTCACCTCCCCAAAACGGCTCTGCCGCCGCTCATCACTGAAGTATAACGACAGAATTACCGCTCGTCAACGGCTTGTCCTGGGTCACTACATGGTGGACGCCTCCTGGTGCTTGCGGGATTTTTTTTCGGCAGCACAGCTCATGGGGCGTCAGATAGCCCAGGGCCTGGTGGGGCCGGATATAGTTATACTCGTAAGCAAAGCGCTCCAGTTGACGATTCAGCCTTCCACTTTGGCGTTCACGGCCGCTAGGGGGTACTCCGGCTCGACACGTCGGATCAGTCTGGGTACCTCCTTTTGGGAAACAGTGAGGATTTTTTTGTCTTCGGCTTGCGCGGCAAGGCTTGCCCCGGATGGTTTTCCCTGTTCATCTCCGCTTTTCGGCTCGTCCGTTTTTTCTTTGCGGATTGCCTTTTCTTCCGCTTTTTTGCTCTTCCCATGCCTGAAAGTGAATGTCACGGTGAAGCTGTTGACGGGTTTGGGCTTGCCATCGACGATGTACGGCTCGTAAAGCCACTGTTTCAGGGCAGCGGTAGCGGCATCCACCAGCAGCGAATACTCCGGAGCGGAATTTTCCGTTTCCGGCGTAACAATGTGCTTGACTTCGGTCACCCGACCGTTAATATCGGTGGCGGCCTCCAGGACGACCTGCCCTTCCAATTTGGCGTTCACGGCCGCTTGGGGGTACTCCGGCTCGACACGTCGGATCAGCTTCGGTACGTCTTTATTCGCGACCCTTACCGGTTTTTCCTTTTCTGGCAAAGATTGGGAATCTTTCTCGGAGAGCTTGAAGACAACGGGAATCAGAACTTTGACCGATATCGCCTTGCCGTTGACCATGTAGGGCTCAAAGCGCCACTGTTTCACCGCCTGCAATGCCGCTTCGTTGAACAGGGGATGGCCGCTTTCCACCTTGGCATCAACAACTTCTCCCTTTTCGTTGACGATGATTGCCACTGTCACCCGACTGCTGACGCGGTTCTTTTTGGCCTCTTCCGGGTATGACGGAACCACCCGGTGGATCACTTTCGGTGGGGATGAAATGGACACCGGCTCGCTTCGCTCCTGCTGCGGCGAATTCTGAGCCTCCGCCTTCTGATCGTGTGCCGATGCGACAAACCGGGTCCCGGAAGCCGCCAGGGTCAAGGCCAATGTCAATCCCCCCAGGAACAAGACTCCGTGTTTCATCTTTTGCAGATTCATTTTTCCCTCCTTGTATAAAATACGTTCGATTCTTTCTTTAAGACCCAGCGGTCCGAAAAAGGCCAATGCCCCCTTCAATTCCCCGTCACGCCTGCTCTTTTCGGCCAGGGACAGCAATGCCTTGGCGTAATCCAGTTCGCCGGCGATCCCGACCGCCGTTTCGTCGCCGATCATCTCCTGCAGCAAGAGCCTCCGCTTCTGCAATATTCGGACAAGGGGATTCCACCAGTACAGCACGACCGCCAGTTCGCCCAGCAGAGTGAACAGCCCGTCCCTGTTGCGGATATGCGCCCACTCGTGCAGTACGACGGCCCTGAATTCGCGGGCGTCCATGTGCCGGAACAGCAGCCTGGGGATGAGGATCCAGGCACGGATGAAACCGGCGGCCGCCGGACCTTTGATACGGTCGGAAAGGCGGATTCGTTCCACGGGCATGTCGCAGGCGATGCCGGAGCCCAATGCCAGTTTCTCCGAGATTTCGGCGCTGCCCGGTTGGTACGAGTTGCGGATATTGCGCTGAACGCTGATGATTCCCCAGACGAGGCGCAAACAGCCGGCGAGTATTCCGATGAGCCAGAGAAGGCCCAGTACGGAACCTAAGCGCAACTGGCTGCTTGCACCCGGATCGGCCTGGACGACCAGGTTGTAACTGAAAGAGCTCAGCACGGGGGACTGGGACTCCGGGGGCGGCAGGGTGACCTGCCACAAGACCGGCCCGATCCAGACCAGAAGCGGGGTCAGCACCAGAACGCTCATGATCAGGTTGATGTAATTGCGTTGACGCTGCCAGGGCGAAAAGCGCAGCAGGCGGCAGCCCCAGATTCCGATCAGGCTGACGGGCAGGGAGATCAGCACTGTTTTCAGTATCAGAGGCATCCAACCGCTCATTTTACCTTCTCCTCTTCGTAGCGGCTGATCAGCGCCTTGATTTCGGCGATCTCCGTCTCGTCAGGCCGCCTCTCGCTGAGAAGGCATTGCATCAAGCGGGCGGCGGAACCTTCGAATACCCGTTCTTTCAAATCGGAGATAATGGACCGGTGGGCCGGGTCTTTGGGAACGGTCGCCGAGAAGAAATAGGTACGGCCTTCCTCGCGGTGTTTCAGCCAGCCGTATTCCTCGAGGCGGGTCATCTGGACCTGTACCGAAGATCGTTTGATCGGTTCGGAACGCGCCGAGTTGAGACGCTCCAGCACCTGGGGCACCGTGGCTTCCCCCAGCTCCCAGATTATGCGCATGATCTCGTAGTTGGCATCCGACAGCTTCGGTAAATCACCGATATTCATGAACCCACCTCCTTGTGTGACACGTGTCGCACTAATAATATGCGACATTTGTCACATTGTCAACTACTTTTTTATTTTTTTTAAAAAAGGCAGCTTTTGGGAGGGCATGTTTTGGGACAGTCCCTTTTTCATATTGCTTTGTAATACTGTGGTAATGGTCGCGCACGGATGTTAGTACTATTGATTTAAAAAATTAATCTTAGGGAGTCTGATTAACGGGCTTCCCCTTTGTGATGAAGTTCTACAGTATCAATACGAAAACAGGCTGATCACAGGATTATCATCTTCATCGGAATATACCCAGGCAATGCGATCCCCGGTCACACAGAGCCGGCTATTTCCGACTGAATCGGGCCGGGTTAGTCCGGGCAACGGTAACCAAAAACGGTCCCGATAGTCACCATCGACCCCGACCACATCGACACAAACCCCCTTAGCAGGGTTCAGCAAGCTTGTGAAAACCCAGAAACAGTCCCTGCATGGAACTATGGCAGAAATATCCATGAAGAATTCAGGATCCGAAAAAGCCGGTTTCCTCTTATCATCCGGATCCTTGAACCAGGGTTGCCGGACATAGGCCCGGGTAAAGGTTCCGATCAGTTGTCGATTTTTCACATCCACCATCCGGAGGCGGTAGCTTTCATGATCTGTCACCAGTAGCCGTTCCCGTTTTTCCATATAGCCAAAGAAGAAGGGATCCACCATATTTATAGAAATGCCGACACCGCCTTCATAGCGCCTGACCTTCTGAGCCACCCGGTGACGGAATTCCAGTCCGCTTTCACTCACCTTTCCCTGTTCATCGAAATGTTTAAGTTTGACAGTCAAGAGATGAACACCATCGCTGGCTTTGGAAAAGTCCGATTCGGAACTGATGATGAGACCACCACGAGGATACGCTGAGAACACCCGCAACCAATTTTGACTTTTATCAAAACGCATTTCCCTAAGCAGTCGGAAACTGGAATCAAAGAAAATCAGTTTTTCCGGTGCGTCACTGACAATGGACAGTCCTCCATCGGACCGCAACAATACCCCGCGGGTCTCAGCCCATTCCCCAGGCCCTTCACCGGTGATGAACGTCAAGTATTATTCCTCTCCAGCGACAATTAAAATCCCGGATTGGGGCGGGCGCTTTTGAGCTAAAAAAGATGTTTTCCCGAACCGATGGAGGGAAGCGACTTCACCAGAGGCTCCAGGAGGGGCGATCTCGGGAAGACCGATGATCATTTCGCGTCCTCTTCGGCTTTTTTCTTCGCGGTCGACATCCGATAGCTTCCGACATTCAGTTCGAGGATCACGCTGTGGTGAACGAGACGATCGATGGCCGCCGCCGTCACCATCGGATTCTTGGAGATCGTTTCCCACTTGGAAAACGGAAGATTCGAGGTGATCAGAACGCTGCCCCGTTCGTATCGTTCGGCCGACAACGTGAAGAGGACATCCATTTCGTCCTGTCCCTGATGGACATAGCCGATATCGTCGATAATCAGAGCTTCGTATTTAGCTATTGACACCTGCATAAATAATGTCCTATTTTAAACGCAAAAAAAGGGGCGTGTGCTTCAGGAATGAGCGGAGCAGAGATTGTTTCCTTTGAAGGGCTAGGCCGTGTCGCCGAACCGAGTTCGTCAAGAGCTCGTGTTCGAAGATCGCCTCGTTCGCCATCGAATTGGTTTTCAGGTAACACCAGACGTTCTCGGTGGGATTCAACTCCGGCGCATAGGCCGGCAGAAACTCCAAGCGCCAGTCCTTTTTGAGAGCAATATAGCGCTGAACACACCGAGCCCGATGCGGCATGAACCGATCCCAAAGTAGCGAAAGGGGACATTCAAAATGCCGGCTCAAATCCTTCAAGAACGAAAGGACCTTGCCGGCGTTGATGTTTTCCTGAGGATGAAGCCGGAAAAACAGCTGGACGCGGTCCCGGGCGGGAGAGACGGCCAGGGCCGCGATGACCGAAACCTTCCGATAACTGTTTGTTCGATGTCGGAACAATGGCGGCTGACCGCGAGGCGCCCATGTCCTCCGCACCAAAGGCATCATCAGAAAGCCGCTCTCGTCGATGAAAACGAGAGAAGCCCCTACGCGAGCGGAGTTTTTTTTACCCGAGGCCAATCGATCTTGACCCAGGTCTGGATGGCTGCCTCATCCCGCTCAACGGCACGGCGTTGCGGCTTCTGGGGGCTCCAGCCCAGAGCGTGCAAAATTCGTCCGATATGGTCGACATGATAACGGACGCCGAAGGCTTTTTCGATGACCTGAACGACTCGGGGGCAGGTCCACAGGTCTGTCACAAAGCCCGATCGGCCGGCCCCTCGAAGCAGGATCGCCTCCAGCTTCCGCTTTTTCTGCCAATCGAGCCGCGGAGGGCGGCCGGGGAGTGGCTTGGAACGAATGGCTTCAGGCCCGTCCTTCAAGATACTCGCCTTCCAGCGTCGGACGCTACGGCGGTCGACACCGATTTTACGAGCAATCTCCACAGGCTGAAGCCCTTGTCTCAAATAATCCAAGGCCCGGTGTCGTCTCGCTTCCAGGAACTCTGCGCTTCCGGATGGTCTCATCGCTTCCCTTCGGATCAGAGTATAGGACATTTAATATACAGGAGTCAATAGTTCATCTTCGCCAAATTATCCTATTTCGGAGGGAAAGATGGGATTTCATGACGAGACAGGGAATATCGTCGGGGATTCTGATAAAAGGAAATTCCTATCATTGGTAGTTTGAATATCTTACTGATGCATTCTACCTGCGCGTAGAATCTCCAGCGTGTTTCCATCATCTGCGCCATATCTTTAGCGGCTACATCTACGTGCTCCACCAAGGATTTCATGTCCGTCTTCTGTTCTTCGTGGTCCGCCCACCAGATAACGTCCGTCGCGATGCCGCACCGGCCCTCCGGCGTTGCCGAGATGAAGGCGATATGGTTATCCACGTGCCCCGGCATATGTATGACCCGGATTTCCGTCCCCAGGATCACCAGGTCCTCCGGTATCTTCTTATAAAGCTTGAACGGGTTGTAGACTTTATCTTTAGGGAACAGATTGGAGTTTTTCCGGTGGTCGCCGTGGGAGTGGGAACAGACCACCCAATCGATATTGCTAATGTGTAAACCCTCTTTTTCCAGGGAGACGGTGAAAACATCCGGCATCTTCCCCGGATCAATTAGAATCAACACGTTTCGCGTTTATGCGCCGCAGGGAGACGGGGACTGAAAGGCCGACAACCAAGGAGGCGGGATTCGGGCGGGGAACTTTTGCGGTCGCTGATTCGTTCTAATCATCTACCATGGACAACCGTGGCGGACAACGCTCATCGAGAAAACGAGGGGTATAACAAGGAAATTCCTATCATTAACCAAAATTGAACATTTCTGGAGGCTAATAAAATGTCTTTAATTGTAAAAGCGGAAAAAGTTAAAAAGTCTTTCCGGCTTGGGAAAACAGAGGTCCGTGCCTTGCGCGGCGTGGATCTGGAGATCGCTGAAAACGAGTTCACGGTAATCGCGGGCCCTTCGGGTTCGGGCAAAACAACCCTGCTCAACCTGGTCGGCCTGATCGACGGTCTCAGCTCCGGAAACCTTTTTTTTGACGGGAATATGGTAGGCAGGCTCCCTGAGAGAAAACTGGTTGATATCAGGCGCCGTTCGATTGGTTTTGTGTTCCAGAATTTTAACCTAGTGGCAACGCAAAGCGCTTATGAAAATGTGGAATTCCCATTGCTGCTGATGCGAGTCGGGGCGAAGAAGTGCCGGGAAATGGTTGAAAGGTACCTGAAACGCGTGGGGCTGTGGGAAAGGCGCCGTCATAAGCCGGCGCAGTTATCGGGCGGCGAGCAGCAGCGAGTGGCGATTGCGCGCGCCCTGATCAAACAGCCCAAATTGATCATCGCAGACGAGCCTTCGGCCAATCTCGATTCCCAGAATACCAGGGAGGTGATGGAGTTGATGGAAACTCTTAACCGCGAGCAAGGCATCACTTTCATTGTGGCGTCACATGACCCCATTGTGATCAAGGCTGCCCGACGCGTGGTGCAGATGCGTGACGGGCTGATCGATGATAATGTGGCAGAAAACAACAATGGAGAGGAAAATGATCGTAAAAATGGCAATTAAAAATATTTGGCGTAACAAACGCCGCACCCTGATCACCCTCGCGGTAATCACGATCGGGGTTTCGATGCTCTGCCTGGCGATGGCCTTCGTGGAGTTTATCAAGGTGGGTTACGGCGAGAGAGTGATTCATGGTCAGACAGGACATTTCCAGGTGTTGAGAAGCGACCTGCTGCAAAAAGAGGAAGACAAGATTCTCTCTTTCGGAATTGAGGAGTGGAGGAAACTGGCGGAAAAGATCCGTCAGGATCGGCGGGTAAGCGCGGTTACGCCGCGCATTAATTTTTTCGGGCTCTGCTCCAGCGGCGAGAAATCAACCGCGGTAATGGTCCAGGCTGTATTGCCATCCGGGGAGATCGAGATGGGCGGGCGGCACATTAACAGCGACTCCCTGAAAAAGCTCGCTTCCGAGCCGGACGGTGTGATGCTGGGAAAGCTCCTGGCAAAAAGCCTGCAGGTTGAGGAAGGAGAAGAGGTTACGCTCCTGACCACAACCGCCGATGGCGCCATGAACGGTTATGATTTCAAAGTCAGCGGCACGATCAGTACGGGATACGAGGAAGCGGACAAACGTTTCGCCAGGGTGTTGCTGCCCGCGGCCCAGGCGCTTCTGGCTTCTCAAAAGGTGGAAAGGCTGGTAGTGACGCTGCATGACACCAGGGCCCTGAACGAGGCGCTGGTCTATTGGAAGGAAAACCTGCCGGAGGGGTTTGCCCTCCAGAGCTGGAAAGAGGTTTATCCCGATTTTGCCAAGACCATGAATTTTTTCAACGGCATGATCGGTTTTGTGCTTCCCGTATTGATGCTGATCGTCTGGTTTTCAACCATGAACACGATCCTGATGTCGCTGATGGAGCGATCTCCCGAATTAGCCACGCTGCGCGCCATGGGCACATCCAAGTTCCGCATGTTCCGGATGCTGATTGCGGAAGGCGCCTGGATCGGGATTTTGGGCGTCAGCATCGGAATAGTGATCGAGATCGGCCTCGCCTTCCTTATCAATAACGCCAATCTCATGATGCCGCCGCCGCCCGGGGCCACCGAGGGTTACAGGCTGGGGCTGCTGAACGTGCCCGGGATCTTCACTTTTGTAGGCCCGGTAACTCTTTGCGTTGTGATCCTTTCGACGCTTATTCCGGCCCGGCGTATCTTCAGGCTGAACATTGTCCGTGCCCTGCGTAATGGCTGAAGGGGAGCACTATCATGAACAGATTTAAAAATTATTTAACCATGATTATGCTTCTGCTGTTTTATCTGGTTTCGGATCTTTTTTGCGCTGCTGACGCGGCAGAAGTATTGGCCGGGATTGATCGTTACCGTATTGTGTCCGGGTCGTTTCGAATGAGCCTGCGCATCCGGGATTTTGACGATACCAGGCTAAAGGAGGAGGCTTTTTTCAAAGGCTTTTTCTACGGTGATGATCGTAGCCTGCTGATCTGCGAGCGCGGAAAAAACAGGGGCATGAAAGTGTTGATGAAGGGTGATGACATGTGGATCAACCTGAGCGGTTCCCGGCGCGCGCTGCGCATCACCCCGATGCAGCGGCTGATGGGTGAAGCCTCCAACGGGGATGTGGCCAAGTTGAGTTTCAGCCGCGATTATAACGCGACAATCCTGGAGGCTGACGGCGACCTGCTGAAGCTCGAATTGCAGGCAAAAAACTCTAAAGCCACATATCAACGGATCCTGCTTTACGCTACGAAAGGATCTTATCGCCCGGTTAGGGCTGAATTCTTTCTGCTTTCCGGGAAGCACTTTAAAACCGCTTATTATCAGGAAGGCGCTCTGGCCGACGGCCGGGAGGTGATCTTCAAGATACGGATTGAGGACAAGCTCAATGCGCGGCGCTTTACTTTGATGGAATTTCTCGGATTCAGCCCCGATAAAATTCCTGAAAAATATTTCAATGTCGTCTATTTGCCGCAGATCGAGACGGAGTAAGATGGGGCAGCGATTGATCTTCGCGGCGGCTTTTTTGATGATGACCATTTTCCTGGCCGGCGCCGAAAGTCCGTTCAAGCTTGATTTTTACGGCCACTACAAGTATTCCTGGCTCGCAATGCGCGCCGACAGCCTCTGGAACCCCAGCGGAATCCATGACTTGGCAGCGCGGGATTCCGCGCTCCTGCTGCAGACTGACGGCCGCCTTTTGCTAGGCAAGCTTAGGCTGCGGGGTTTACCGCTTTTGCGGGTGAAACATGACGGCGGCTTGGAAGGCAGGCTGCGTGAAGCGGTCTGCAACCTGAACCTGGGAAACTTTGACCTGACCGCGGGCAAAGCTTTGATCAAACTGGGCACCGGTTATATCTTCAGCCCCATCAGCGTGATCACTCCTCAAAAACAGCTCTCGGACCCGGAAGACAGTGATCATCAGCAGGAAGGTGTCTGGCTGGTCAAGGCTGATTATTACAGGGAAAACTTCTCGATCAGCGCCATGGTTTTCAGGAAAGGGAATTGGAGCAACCTGGCGATTTTCGCCTTTGGAAACCTCGGCCGCCTGGATCTTTATGCCATCGTCTACTATCCGGAAAACCGGAAGCTGGAGTTCGGCCTGGCCGCCTCAGGCACGGCCGGTGAGAGCGTGGAGCTCCACGGTGAATTGATGCTGCGGAGCCGTTCCCCCGTTCTCAGTCATATGGCTTTTTCGGTTCCCGATGGAGAGGAGTTGTTTGTTCAATGGCCGCTCTTTCAGCCGCCGGACCGTTTTTATCCGGAGTTGTTGCTGGGGACCAGCATTACGGTCGGGAAAGTAAACCTGATTGCCGAGTATTATCATTCCGGCTGGGGGATTTCCCGCCGGGATTACCGGCGCTTGGGAAAGCATTTCACCCATTGCCTGGAGCTGTTGCCGGACTCCCTGGCCGGAATGAACATGGCGGCGGATCTGGAATTTCTGCAGAGCGTTCCGCAAGCAGTGATGTCTGACTATTTTTTTGCGCGCGCCTGCAAAACGCTGCCAAAGGCCAGCCTTTCGGCCCTGACCTTTCTTAACCTGGCGGACGGCAGTTTTCTTGTCGCCGCGGAAGCGTCGTTTTCGCTTTTTGACAACACGGCGCTTTATCTTCGCCCGCTTCTCTTTTCCGGGAAAAAAGGCACCCAATACGGCGACTCTGTTTACCGCGGCATAGTCCAGACCGGTTTTTCAGCGACTTTCTGAAAATGAGAACTGAGAGTTCAGGCATGATTTTGGCTCTGGCGAAACCGCAAAAAAATGTAATTATATTTGATTTAGAAACCAAGATTAAAGGAGGATATAAAAGTGAAGATAAAAGTTTTTTTTAACACAATCATGCAGCGCTTCGTTTCCGGCGATAAGAACCTGAAGATTTCGCTTCTGATTTTCGCAGCTTTTTACCTGGTTGCCATAATCACGCGCCTGATCATCAGCCCCGCTTCGATCCCGCTCTATCTGCTTATGGACGCGGGGCTTTCGGGGCTTGTTCTGTGGGTTTTTGACCTCACCAAAAAGAGGTCCCTTGCTGAGGATCCGCTAAAAGATCCATTCTTTGAACTGACAATTCTGTTCATGATGGTTTTTGCACTCAGAGGCATCGTTCCCGTGATCCCGTTGCAGTGGTGGGAGGCCGGGGAAATCATTCGCAAAAACATTGTATATGTTCTGCCCGTGGTCCTGCTCGCCCTGGGATTTCGCGCTCCTGTCCAGGAGGTGATAATCCTTAAAAGCAATTTCAGAAAAGACGCGTTTCTTGGGGTAGTGATCTGCGCGGCGCTCTTTATCCCCTTGTCCCTCTACTCCGGCTCATTGAAGATGTTGACAAACGGGCGGCTTTCGTTAGCGCAGCTGGCTGCCGTGCTGGGCGTTGGTTTCGTCTACAATATTTTCATGGCGGCTTTACCTGAGGAGCTGTTCTACCGGGCGTTTGTCCAGAGGCGCTTAAGCGCCGGGCTGAAATCTCCCTGGAGCGGTTTGCTGCTTTCAGCGCTCTTTTTTGGCATCGTTCACGCAGCGGGCAACACGTCCTGGGGCTTTGGAAAAACACTGCTTGACGGTTTTGCCGAGTCTGTTTTTGTGCAGAGTTTCATAGGATTGCTTCTCGGGGCTGTCTATCTGCGCACAAGAAACATATTGCTTTGCATTGTGATCCACGCCTTTATTAACGCCGGCACCAATATCGCTTTATTCGCTGCCAGAATCGGCTTCTGATTTGGGCTTCCGGTTGCTTTTGAGCAGCTTCATAAAAGGCGAAGGACCGGGTGAATTCAAAAGGCCCGGCAATTTGTATTGTGATGCAGAGCAAAACATACATGTTGTGGATGGGGCCGTTGTTTCGGTTTTTGATCCCAGGGGAAATGCAAAATCCAAGCGAAATTTCCAAAGAATCTCGCTGAACTTTACATGATGGCCAATGGCGATTCCATTGTCCATGCGGTCTTTTACTACGAAAAGGGTACGGAATATATCGTGGAAAAATATGATGGACAAATTAAGGGAAAGAGGAATAGGAATTTCGTTTTTCGGCTACCACAACGACAAACCCACGTCTCGCCAAGTAATCCTATCTTTCCCTCCAAAGAGATATTGTTAAATATTGTGTACGGGGTAGATCTAAGCATATCCCGTTGGTCTCCATTTAAGCCGCTTTTTCCATGACCCCGTCGATAAAAACGACGCCGCGAATCACATGAGCGAGCAACTGAGCGCTGTTCCAGCTTCCTCCAATGCCGTTCCGCCTGCTGGGCCAGCTTGAAGACCATCATCAATGTCGCCTGGCGCGATCCGCAACCTTTCGTCTGGCGCGTTCGGTGACGAACCGTTGCCAAGGCCGATTCGACCGGATTCGTTGTCCGGATATGCATCCAATGTTCGGCCGGAAAATCATAGAAGGTGAACAGCACGTCCTCGTCCTTTCGCAAACAGTCCGTCGCTTTGGGGTACTTGGCCTCAAATTCGGACAAGAACCGGCGGTAGGCGGTCAGAGCTTTTTCCTTCGTCGGCGACAAATACATCTCGTGGATCAGCTTTTTCGCGTATGGTTGGACGCTCCGGGGCAACTTGTCCAGGACGTTGGCCGTCTTATGAACCCAACACCGTTGCTCCCGGGTTTTCGACCGTTCTTCCTCCAAGGCCGCCTAGAAGCCCAGCGCTCCGTCGCCCACCGCCAGCTGGGGAGATTCGGAAAGTCCCCGGGCCTTCAGATCCCTCAAGACTTCCAGCCACGAGGCTTTGCTTTCCCGGTGCCCGTCCCAGACGGCCACCAGTTCCTTCGTCCCGTCCTCCAGGGCTCCCATAAGAATCAACAAGCAAAGCCGCTCCGTATCCAATCGGACGTTGAAATAGATTCCGTCGGCCCGCCAATAAACGTATCTCCGGTCGGAAAGATCCCGTTTTGCCCAGCTTTCGTACTCTTCTCTCCAGCCCTCTTTCAGCCGGACGATGTTGGTGGCCGAAAGTCTGGCCGCTTCTTGCGGCCCCAAAATCGCCTCCAAAGCCTCCTGGAGCATCCGCTGCGCCCCCTGCCGGACGATTTCGTCCAAGGCCGCCCGCGATTCCGAAATCATTCGACCTGCGTCCCGTTTTGCGGTAGTCTTTTCCATGAGCGTATCCTTCCGGACCCCGCAAGGTCCTTGTTAGATTTTGAGATCCAACATAGGATACGCTCATTCCTTTCATACACAACTTTCGGTTATATCTCCGTGATCCGGGCGATCAAGGACAGGTATGGCGACGACTGAATTGCCGGGCGGCCGAATTTACACCAAAAACCGCGCCACGGCGAGGGCGGCCAGGACGATCCACACCGGGCGATTCCAGTCCCAGATTCGTCGACCGTTGAAGCAGACGAACGGGAAGAACGGCAGGGCAATGTCAAAAAAGGCCATCGAGGATCCAAGCATGGCCGTTAGATTGAGGAGTGGTGTAACCGTCGGCGGGATAGCCGCCCATCGCAGCAGCGCCCACGCGCCCCAAGACAGGAGCAACAGCACCAGACCGCCGGCCGTCGCCACCGGTCCTAACTTCCGGATGGTGTCCCGGTACCGCCAGCTCGGAGTCACCGGATAGACGGATCCGAGAATCGGAAACCAGCAAGCCGGACCCGCTGCCAGCACCAGGCCTAGCGGCAAAGCCGACTCCCAGGTACGATAGCGTATCGTGAGCCCGTGTCCGTGGGCAACGAGGCGCATCGCCAGCTCGCGAACACCGAAGAACACGCCGAGCACCAAGGGGATTTCCCAGTAACGCGGGGAGTCAAAGAAATCTCTACCCATGAGACGCCAGAACACAACAAACAGCAGCAGGCTGTTTATCGCCAGGTTGTTCCACCACTGCAGCGGGGCGCTGTCGGCACGGCCGGACCCGGGACGCGCCCACACGAAATGTCCGATGTCGATATAGTGGAAGATTTTCAACCACACGAGGGGGATGTGCAGCCCCCAGCGGCGAAGCTGCCGGCCCGGCGACAGGATTTCAAAGCCACGCGCCGCCAGCAGGTTGCTGGAACTCGTGTTGTTGCCCTCGACGCAGCCGAGGATTTCATCGCAATCCCGCTCTTCCAGAAAGCGGATGCCTGCGTCGAACAACCGTTGTCCCACTCCCTGTCCCCTCGCGTCCGGGCGGGTGAAGGCCCAGTACATCAGACCGATCCGGCGCCCGCGCGGCAGCGAGGATACCTTGAGCACGATGGCGCCCTGGATTTTCCCCTCAATTTCCGCCACCAGAACATGGGGGGTGAAGGAGAAAAACCACCGCTGCACCAGCGGAAACGATCGCCGCATGATGTCGCGGACCGTCGACTTCTCCTCGTCGCGCATGGGACGGATGAGCATTTCAGTTGGCATCCTGCAAACTCCTCGTTTTCTCGATGAGCGTTGTCCGCCACGGTTGTCCATGGTAGATGATTAGAACGAACCAGCGACCACAAAAGTTCCCCGCCCGAATCCCGCCTCCTTGGTTGTCGGCCTTTCAGTCCCCGTCTCCCTGCGGCGCATGAGCGAATGATAGGAATTTCCTTTTATCAGAAGCCCCGACGATATTCCCTGTCTCGTCATGAAATCCCATCTTTCCCTCCAAAATGAACGTAGTCGAGCGGTCGAAGTCTGTAAGGCCCGTTGAAGCTCAATTGAAGACGCTGAAGATGGCCCGAGTCGCCCCGGGAACAGGTCGAAACTACGAATGAGCTGATATTTGTCCGTAACTCCCAGCTATTAGGGAACACCTTATGAAAAATAGTACGAATATCCGACGCGCCGCCTTTCTTCGCCCTTCCCCGGTATGCATTGGCATAAAGGCCGTAATACCGGACCATGACCTGGCCTTTATCCGGAACATGGGACGTCACCCGGGCGATGAACTCCAGATAATCCATCGACTCCTGATCCCCGTCCTTGCAGCCGATACGGTAACCCACCCGGTCCTCCGGCTTGATAAACTCAAGCTGTTCCAAGGAGACGACCGGCCGGATCATGTACTTCCCGATCCGCTCCGCTTCGGCCTCGGTTTCGGTCCGAACCAAGCTGTGCACATTGAATCCGGAATGCCGCCATGCGAGAAGGCGTTCGGCCCTCTCCGAGCTCAGCAATCCCTTGGCCGCAAGAATCGCCAAGACCTCCCGGGCAAAGAGCTCCGACAACCGGACGTCATCGATCCGGGCGATTTCGCGGAAAACTCCCCCCGCGTCCAGGCCGCCGCATGTCACCAGAAAATGGAGATGCCCATAATTTCGACCTGCTTGGCCTGGCAGGATGGGCAGAATTCCCGCGTTTTCGATCTCCTCGAGGAGCTCGAGCCCGGTGCGATACGCTTGCGAGTGTGATTCGCCGGGAATATTGATGAACATCTTCTTCACTTCGGCGATCTATTGAGGCGGAATGTCGTCGTATCTGTCGACTATCGTGTGATCCGCAATAATCTGCGTTCCATCGCCCGTGTCGGCATCCGTGTCCGCGGCCGTGTCAGTATCCGTATCTGTATCGGCATCGCCACCGGCGCTGTCGTCACCGCCGCACCCGCAAACGCTGAAAGTTCCATAAACGCTCAAGACAAATTGTGATGGTCATTTTGATGAGTCCTCCCGCCCGTTCCTGGATCCAGGACGGCTAACGCCAACCTTCCAAGGACGGCAAGCGTTTCGGCCTTCGCTGGAAACAGCGATCGGTTTCGTGCGAAATACGTAGCCACGGGCGGGCCCCCGTCTTTACCTCCGCGTCCATGCGGCTTTCACCGTCACCCGGTCTCGGCCGTCAGCCTCTACCTGCGCACACCAGCGATATAGCTTGACCCATCTTTTGCCCGGCATCGGCTGCCACCCCTGGATCGGCTGCATGACCAGCTCGATCCGAGCCCCGGACCGGTAAAGCCGATACGCGCCGGCGACGATCCCGGTTGTCCCATCGGCCCCGGACGAGAAGCGCCCGCCTATCGTCACACCGTCCTTCAGACCGACCAGGTCCGGAACCGGCGGGGAAAAGGCCAGGCTGATCTCGTGTCCGCAGCCCACCCTCGTCATGCTCGCGATCTCGCAATGGCCGTCGTTATGGACCAGTCGATAGGTGGTCCCTCCCTCTCTCGCTTCGCCGGCCTGCCCCGGCGAAAGAGGGTCCAGTTGGCCCGTAAAGGCCTCGTTCCAAGTGCCGACGATCGGCTCGGTGCAGTAACGGGCCAGGAAGACGAAGGTGCCGTTGATGGCGACGGGGATCGCCACCGGGTTTCTCTTCACCCCCCCGATCTCGACATCGATCTGCGTCCCCGCACGTTTCACAAAGGCAGTCCGTTTCATGTAAAAAAAGGGGAACCCGGCCAGGTCGTCGATCATCGCTCCAGCCGGGGCCAGGATGTCGAAAGTCTTTTTAGCCGGCTGGTTCTCGCGGATATGGAAGGCTATGTTCCGCCCGGCCTCATCCTCCAATCTCAACTGCGCATCCAGGCCGAGAGCGGTGACCTCGAATCTATACTCTATATCGTCATTTAAAGAGGCCTGCCCCCTCGACCTGTCCAGGTACACCTCTCGATTCAGGCCAGAGGTGTAATAGGTATCGATCCGCCCATCCTTGTGGTAGAGCAGCACCGAAGCTCCCCGGCCTTGTTCGTCGTCGAATACCTGCAGCTCGATCGTGCCGTACACGGGATCGTCATCGACGTCGACCAGCAGCAACCTGGACATCGCTTCCAACGACAGGTTGAACGGCGAGTAGAAGACGCCTCGGCCTGGCGAGCCATAGATGCTCGAGGCGTTGCGGCGGTTTCCAAGGTACCTGGCCTGATCGACCGAGTAGGCCTTGGTCTGGATGGACAGGCGGCCACTCTTCCAGAGCAAAAAGAGAACGACGGCCAGGGCGGCGCAAACCAGGGCGATGACCACGAACTGCATAGAAACGTTCTCCTTTGAAACAGCCGCCGAGTCAAAGCTTTCCACTTTTCGTCGTCGCGGCCGTCGCGATGGCGGCTGTTTCGCCGCGCATCGTCGTCTCGAGTTCTCATTTCGTTGATGAGACTAGTAAAAAAACTGCGAAAGATAGGAATTTCGTATTTCGGCTATCACAACGACAAACCCACGTCTCGTCAGGAAATCCCATCTTTCCCGCCAAAATGAGGATAGTTGAGCGGTCGGAGTCTGTCAAGGACGTGAACTAGTTCAGATCTCGTTTACGGCCGAGCGCCCGCCGCCGGCAAGCGAGCTTCCGGATCTTCCTTTGATCGCCGATCCCCCGGTTGACTATTCTTCATAATGTATTCCCAAATAGAGGGGAATTTTGGCAAATTTTCGGCTCATTCCGAGCCTTAAGCATTCGTTGAACTAAAACAGACCGCCTTCGATTGGACTTGACAGTCCTCCTGCGCTAAATTATCTTATTTCGGAGGGAAAGAGGGGATTTCATGACGAGACAGGGAATATCGTCGGGGCTTGTGATAAAAGGAAATTCCTATCATTTCATCGACGAAACACAGCAAGACCAGGAATTCCTTGGCATGCTTTTTGCACCTCAAAAAATGAAAGGAGGGCTTAATAAATGAGACCTATTAGATCAATGGTGTTTCTTGGATTATCAGTATTGTTTTACAGCCATTATGCATTGCCAGAGGAAAACAACAGGCTATCCTGGCGTTTCTCGGCAGGCACATCCTATTTCGCTTCCAATATCGTGCGGCCGCTTGAAGAGGCATATATCGAACCGGCAATTAACAACAGCCATAAGTCGTTAAACGGCCCTTCTCCAGCAATGCGCCTGGAGGCCAGCTATGGCATAACCCGCAACATGTTCGTGAATCTGGGCGTTGAATATATTTTTCCAAGAACATTCAAACAGCGTATCGACTTGCCCAATGAATTTGATGAAGACGTTTTACAAAATGATAAGCTCTCAATGATTCCCGTGTCCCTGGGGTTGGGCTATTCGATCCTTTCGACTGCCAGATTGAATGTTTCCGTCATCGCCGGCGCCGACCTCAACATTATATTGGACTCGTTCGGTCGGAGAATATTGGGTCGCTTACAAACCGGTACGTCTGCTTTCGGAAACCTGCATCAGACAAACTTCGGCTTCCGGGCAGGCACAAGAATCGCATTTGACAATTTCTTTCTCGATATCTCTGCGCGGTTATTTGAAATCACCCTTCAAGGTGATGTTTTCATGCAGAGAACATTTCTCTTGCCGGATCAAACAACATACCGAGTCGTTAATGAAAATTTTAAAGCTGGAGATTTTTGGGGACTTGACAACAATCCGATGACAGTCATTTCCATCGGCGTCGGATTCAAAATCTAATGATTTTTTCCGCTCTGTCGGAATCGTCAATTCCAAAGCCTGTCGCTCGAACCGTCGCATTTCGCCGGCCGGGATTCGGCAAGGTTAATTGATATCCATCCTCATCTCTCCAAAGCGGCACGAGTTCATATTAGGAAGCTCGCCATCGAACTTGGCGATGCCTTCGTCCGAGAGGGCGATGGGGTGCGCGGAGTCATCGTTCGTTGACAGGCCAAGAGGTCGGTTTCGGTATCTTCTCTGATAAGCTTCCGGTACGTTGTTTGAACAAAGAGGTCCTCTAACTTCTCGTCGATAAGGGGCCGCTCAGCGCGGAGCGGACGGGGAACAGGAGTCGATGGATTATCTGGAGTTCAGCGCCCGGGACGCCATCTCCCGGTGGGATAGCTGCCGGGCTTATCGAAGAGCGACCAGCAACACGGCTGCGGTCTTCCTGGAATACATGGAAAAGAAGTTTCCTTTTCTCATCCGGGCGATCCAAATCGACGGCGGATCCGAGTTTATGAAAAATTTCGAGGAGGCGTGCCGGCAGCGCCGAATCCGGCTGTTCGTGATTCCGCCGAGGTCACCCAAGCTGCAGGGGTGCGTCGAGCGATCCAACCGGACATATCGAGAAGAATTTTATGAGGTGGAAGATATCGAAAATCAGTTGGAAGGCCATAATCGTCAACTGGAGGAATGGAATAAGACTTATAACTATATCCGCCCCCATCAGTCTCTTGGATATCTAACCCCCTATGAGTTTTATCAAAACTGGCTAATGGAGCATAATAAAGCTAAGTGTCACTAATCTACTGGACGAGTTCACGTCCTTGACAAGGGGGACGGAGGGCTGGATAATGGATTCCCGTGGACGACTGTAGCTTTACGCGCCCTTGATATGGAACAAATCACCCATCCGTTTGTGCGGAAAAGTGTGTTTATCGGCGTTCTCGACCGCAATCTGAAAAAAATCGAATCCCGCCTGGGCGTCGAGCTGAACATCCGGGGGGATTCCCTCAACATCGGCGGACCGCCCGACAAGGTCGAATTCGCCCGTTTCTATTTCGACCGGATTCGCCAGCTCGAGGAGAAGGGACACGACCTCAAGGAGGAAGACTTCCAGATCATCCTCGATCTGCTGGAACAGGGGCGGACCAAGCCGGTGGAGGACTATTACCCGGCCGAGCCCTTGAGCTTCGCCCGCAAATCCGTCTCCCCCAAGAGCCTCAACCAGCAGGAATACATTCAATCCATCCGGACCCATGACCTGGTCTTCGGCGTCGGCCCGGCCGGAACGGGAAAAACCTATTTAGCCATGGCCATGGCCCTGACATTCCTGCAGAACAAGGTCGTCAGCCGGATCATCCTGACCCGGCCGGCCGTTGAGGCCGGCGAGCGCCTGGGCTTCCTGCCCGGCGACATGATCCAAAAAGTCAATCCCTATCTTCGGCCGCTCTACGACGCGCTGTTCGACCTGGTTTCGGTCGACCAGGCCCAGCGGCTGATCGACAAGAACATCATCGAGATCGCCCCCCTGGCCTACATGCGCGGCCGGACCTTGAACGCGGCGTTTGTCATCCTCGACGAAGCCCAGAACACCACCCGGCCGCAGATGAAGATGTTCCTGACCCGGGCCGGATTCGATTCCAAGGTCGTCGTGACCGCCGACATCACCCAAATCGATCTCCCCCAACCCAGGGATTCGGGCGTCCTTCACGCCCTCAAGGTCCTCGCGCCTCTCAAGGAGATCGCCGTCTGCCGGTTCAACGAAAAGGACGTCGTCCGGCATCCCCTCGTCCAGAAAATCATCAAGGCCTACCAAAAGGCCGAGTCCCGTTCCTCCGACTGACATGCCCCTCGTCTCCATCAAGGATCTCAAGCTGTTCAAGGCGCCGGGTTCCCCGGCCTCCGGGCGCCCGCCCGAGCCGGAGAGGGCGACGGGCATGAAGCGGATCGTCCGGGATCCATTCCTTCTCATTTTCCTGTCCGCCCTGGTCCTGGCCACGATCCTTTCCTACCTTCCGTCCAAGCAGCTCTCCGAGCTCGAACCCGGCGACATCGCCGGCGAGGACCTTATCGCCCCGGCCGACCTGACGATCGAGGACACGGAGACGACCGAGCAGCGCCGCCGGGAGGCCGTCGAGGCGGTTCTTCCCGTCTACACGCTGGATCCCAACGTGATGCTGAACGCGGGGGACCACATCCATCAATTTTTCGTCTACGGCCGGGAATGGCTCGCCGCGCCGCCGCCCCGGGATTATCCCGCCCTACGGAGCGTCATCCTTGAAAAGTTCGGCCTTGAGCTTTCCATCGGCGACCTCCAGGCCCTGGCCCGGGAAGGATTCGGCCCGGACCTGGAAGCCAGCCTCCTGACCCTCCTGGAAAATGTGTCCGCCGGCGGCCTGATTCTCTCGAAAAAGCTCTTTGTCAACCGGGAGGAGGAGCGCGGCTTGACCCTGAGGCTTCCGGACGGGTCGGAAAAGACGGTCAAGGCCGCCGAGATCCTCGAAATCAAGGAAGCCAAGAACCGGCTTCTCGAGGACGTCAACGCCCTCGAGCTTTCGGCCCGGAAAAAAGGCCTCCTCCTCAGCTTGTCGTTCGGCTTCCTCGCCCCGAACATGGCCTTCGACCGCATCGAAACGGAAATCCGGAAAACCAACGCTTGGTCCACGGTCGAAACCGTGTTTTTCACCGTCAAGAAGGGGCGGGTCATCATCCGGAAGGGCGACGAAGCCGGCGAGGCCGCCGTCCGGCTGATCGCGGCCGTCAACCGGGCGATCGCCGACCGGGGAGCCTGGCTCGGCTCTTTCACCGGCGCCTTTTTTCTCTTCGCCCTCCTGTTCGTGACGCTCTGGTACTATCTCCGGACGCTCCACGCCCTTCCGACCGCCCGGAAATACAACCAGATGATCATGCTGACGATTTTTTTGAGCCTCCTCCTGTACAAGCTGGGGCTTTTCCTGGGCGCGACGACGGCCGCCAATGCAAGCTTCGCCCTTCTTTCCAGCGCCGAGGCGTACCGGTTCATCCTTCCGTTCCAGTTCGGGGCGATTCTCTTCGCCTTTCTCACGACCAATGCCGTCGCCTTAATCTATGTCGTTCTCAACAGCCTGCTCGCCGGATACCTGACCGGGGCCGATTTCTACCTCATGCTCTTCGGCCTGATCGGCGGGCTGGCCGCGATCTACGGGATCAAGTTCTATGGCCGGGCCAAGCGGACCAACGCTCTCCGGGCGGGCTTCTTCATCGTCACGCCCGTCAATCTTTTCGTCGTGATCACCCTTTTTCTCATCCAACCCCGCGTCGTCGCGGCCCCCGTCCTGGCCGCCGAGACGATGATGTCCGTCGTGGGCGGACTGATGAGCGGCGCCCTGGCTTTTCTCTTCCTGCCGATCTTCGAGAGTCTTTTCCGGCTCATCACCCAGTCGAAGCTCCTGGAATTGACCAGCTCCGAATCGGGGATTCTCCGCCAAATGGCCCTCGAGGCTCCAGGCTCCTATCACCATTCCCTCATCGTCTCCACCCTGGCCGAGAAAGCCGCTGAAAAGGTTAGGCTCGACGCCCTCCTGGTCAAGGCCGGGGCCCTGTACCACGACATCGGGAAAATCAAGCGGCCCGAGTATTTCATCGAAAACCGGGACCGCAAACACGACGCCCACCGGGATCTGTCCCCGAGCATCAGCACGCTGGTCATCGTCAATCACGTGAAAGAGGGACTGGAAATCGCCCGGAAGGAGCGCCTGCCGCAGGCGGTCCGGGACATCATCGAACAGCACCACGGCAATTCGATCGTCCGCTACTTCTACCAGAAAGCCAAGGAAAAATGCGGACCCGACATCCAGGATGTCGGCGAGGAAACCTACCGGTACCCGGGACCGCCGCCGCAAACCCGGGAAGCCGCCCTGGTGATGCTCGCCGATTCCGTCGAGGCCGCCTCGCGCAGCCTCCGGTCCCACAAGGACGAGCACCTGGCCCGGGTCATCCGCGACATTTTCGATAATTATTTCCAGGACGGCCAGTTGGACGACTGCGCCTTTTCCCTCAGGGAAATCCGAACGATCGCCCAGTCGTTCCTCTCGACCCTCCAAACCATCTACCAGCCGCGGATCGAATATCCGGGATTCGACTTCGAATCCAAGAAAAAACCCCCCAAGAACGGCGAACCGCCGGCTTCCCCGAGGACCCCCCATGGTGGAAATCATCAACCGCCAGTCGAAGAGCCGAATCAGGACTGACCGGTACGCGGCCTTGCTCGAGCGGCTGCTTCGCCGGGCACGGCTGAAAAACGCCGATGTCGTCCTCGTCTTCGCCGGCGACGCTTTCGTCCGCCGCCTGAACCGGGTATTCCGCCGGAAGGACCGGACGACCGACGTCCTGTCCTTCCCCATCGACGGCCGGGGCGAGGGAGGACGGCGCCACCTGGGCGATATCGTCATCTCCGTTCCCCAGGCCCGGCGGCAAGCGGCCGCCCTCGGTCACAGCCTGGACGCCGAGCTCGCCTTCCTCGCGATCCACGGCTTTCTTCATCTCTGCGGGTACGAGCATGAAGCCGGCCACGAGGAGGAGGAAGCCCGGGTGCTCCGGCTTCTCCGGCGGGAAAAATTCGGGCCTCTGCCCGCGGGGCCCGGGGAATAGGCGATGGAGATTTCGACGATCACCTGGGCCGGGCTGGGGCTGTGCGTCCTGGCCGCCTCGGCCCTGTCGCTGTTCCACATCACGCTCTCCGGTTATTCCAAGGTCGGCCTGAGCGGCTTCCTGGAAGAGCGGAACCACCCGGACCGGACGCGGATCCTCGACCGCTACGACGACATCAAGATCGCCGTCGAATTCTGGCGGATGATCCTGATCATCGCCCTGGCCGTATACGCCTTTTTGATCTTCCCGGCCTTCCGGACCCGGCCGCTGGGGCTCTTTCTCTTTTCCGCCGTCGTTTACGCCGTTTTCTTCGACATCGTTCCCCGCCTTCTGGCCGCCGCCGGGCGGGACCGCTGCCTCTCCCGCTTCCTCCCGTCCTACCGCCTCTTTCTTTCCTTGAGCGCGCCCGTCCTGGCCTTCGTCCGCTGGCTCTCAGTCCGCGAGGAGCAGAAGGAGGAAGAGGCCGGGCCCGAGGACAGGGAGGCCGGGGAGGAGGAAATCGAGACGTTCCTCGACGAGGCCGAGGAAGAAGGCATCATCGAGAAGGGCGAAGACGCGCTGCTGCGGAACGTGGTCGAGTTCGGAGACACGATCGTCCGCGAGGTCATGACCCCGCGGGTGGACATGGTCTGCATCCGCCGCGACGCGACCATCCAGAAGCTCCGCCATCTTTTCATCGTCGAGAAATATTCCCGCATCCCCGTCTACCGCGACCGGATCGACGGCGTGGATGGATTGGTCATGGCCAAGGATCTCCTGGCCTATTCGGAAAAGGAGTTCGACGAGGCCTCGATCGAGCCCCTGGTCCGGCCGCTCCTCTTCGTGCCCGAATCCATGAAAGTGGCCGACCTCCTCAAGGAACTCCAAAAAGCCAAGCAGAAGCTGGCCGTGGTGGTCGACGAGCACGGCGGCGTCTCCGGCCTGGTGACGATGGAGGACGTCTTCGAGGTGATCGTCGGCGAGATCCAGGACGAATACGACGCCGAGGAGGCCCAGATCGTCCAGAACGGCCCGGCCGATTACACCGTCTCCGGGGCGGCCAAGGTCGAGGAAATCGAGGATCTTTTCGACATGGAGCTGGCCGACGACGACTTCATCACCGTCAGCGGGCTGGTGGCCCAGGCGCTCGGCCGCCTGCCGACCAAGGGGGAGCGCCTGACCATCGGCCGGTTGATCGTCGACGTCCTGGACGTCGACCAGAAGCGGATCAAGAAGCTGAGGATGAGGAAAGCCGCCGACGAGGAGCCCGAACATGCCGGGTAAGACGTCCCGCGCCGCAGCCCGGACGGGCAAATCCCGCTCCGCCCCGAAGAAGCCGGTTTCGAAATTCCGGACGGGCTACGTCGCCCTGATCGGACGGCCTAACGCCGGCAAATCCACCCTTCTCAACAAGATCCTGGGGCAGAAGATCGCCATCACCTCGGACAAGCCGCAGACGACCCGCCTGAGCATCCTGGGCATCCACACGACGCCGCGGGGCCAGATCATCTTCATCGACAACCCCGGCCTCCACAAGCCGCTCCACAAGCTGAACAAGCGGATGATGAACTTCGTCTACGCCTCCATCGAGACGGCCGACATCGTCTGCCTCCTCGTCGACGCCACGGCGAAATTCGGCCACGGCGACGAATTCGCCCTGGAGATCATCAAGAACGTCCGGAAGCCGGTGTTTCTCCTGCTGAACAAGACGGACATCGTCCGAAAGGAGATCCTCCTCCCGCTCATCGACCGGTATCGGGCCCTCCGGGAATTCCAGGAATTCATCCCCCTGTCGGCCTTGAAGGGGACCAACGTCGACGTCCTGGAAAATCTTCTCTTCGACAACCTCCCCCGGGCGGAGAAGCTCTACGGCGACGACGACGTCTCCGACCAGTCCGAGCGCTTTCTCCTGGCCGAGATCATCCGGGAGAAAATCCTGGCCCGGGTGGAAGCCGAGCTTCCCTGGACCACGGCGGTCTACATCGACCGGATCGACCGGAAGCGGGGGCAAGAGGAGGAGGAGCCGGAAGACGAAAGCGGGCCGGAAGAAGCCGGCGGGGAGGAAACGCCCGGCGAAAGGGAAGCCCTCGAGGAGCCCGAGCCCGAGCGGGAAACCGGCCGGACGATCGCCGTCCCGGGCGTCTCGGACCGGCCGAACATCCGGCGGCGCGGGGAAAAGCCAAAACCGACCCGGGAAGAACGCCGGGCCCGGCCCGCCGTCTACATCAAGGCGAGCATCTTCGTCGAGCGCCCCAATCACCGGAAAATCATCGTCGGCCGCCGGGGGCAGAACATCAAGGAAATCGGGATCGAAGCCCGGAGGGAGATCGAGGAGATCCTCGAAGCCCGGATCTTCCTCGACCTGCAAGTCAAAGTCCGTCCCCAGTGGCGGGACGCGGCCGACGTCCTCGACCTCATCGAAGGCCAGAAGGAAGCCTAGCCGGAGAACGGCGGAGCGCCGCGGATGCCGACCGTCCTGATCGTGATCTTAAGCGCAGCCGGCTTGGCCGCCGTCTCCCAAGCGCTCAACGTCCTGAGCTATCGCGTCCTCAAGGCGCGCATTCTCCGCCGGCGGAAATGGGATCTCAACATTTGCTGCGGCCGGACGGACGGCGGGGGTTTCAACGCCGACATCGTCCGTCACGCGGACGTGCCGCGTTTCGTCCAGATCGGCTCGATCGACCGTCTTCCGTTCAAGGACGGCTCCTTTGAGACCGTCCTCTGCTCGCACACGATGGAGCATGTCGAGAATCCGGACGCCTTTTTCGAGGAGCTCCGGCGCGTCGGAAACCGGGTGACCCTCGTTCTCCCGCCCCTCTGGGACCTGGCCGGAGCCCTGAACGTCCTGGAGCACCGCTGGATCTTCCTGACGATGCGCAAGGAGCATCACCGGCTGCCGTCCCGGATCCGCCTCCCCTTGTCCCGGATCGTCCAGCGGCGGCTGGGGCAGCGCATCCACGCCTAGCCGCCCATGTCTCCTTCCGCCACGGCCATGATCTATGGGATCGTCGGATCGATCCTGTTCAACCTCTCCAAGGGAATGCAGCGCCACGGCATCGAAGCCCTCTCCTGCCTTTCCCCAAAACGGGCCGCCCGGCGGGCCGGCCGCCGCCGGCCGGGCGCATCGAAAAAGGCGGCCCTCTACGCGACGGGGTTCCTCCTCAACAACAGCCTGGGCTTTTTCGCCATCCTGGCCAACCGCTACGGCCCGTCGTCCTATTACACCTCCATGTTCGGCGCCGGACTCATCGCCTTGATGCTCTACGCCGGGATCATCCTCAAGGAGCCCCTCCGCCCGCTCCAGTACGGCGGGGCGCTGGTTCTCACCCTGGGAACCCTCCTGCTCGGTTATGACGGCATCCTCCGTCCGGAAATGACCATGGCCGGCGTCCGTCTTCCGGCCGCGGGAATCATCCTCGCCGCCTCGGCCCTGGGGGGCCTGCTGATCTTATTCCGGACGCGGCGGAAGGGCGGGTTGACGAGCCTGGGGATCGTCTGCGGACTGCTCATCGGCTTCGCCGCCGGTCTCGACCCTATCTTGAAAGGGATCGGCCAGAATCTGGGAGGGGTCGACGGGCGCTATCTTCCCCGGCTGCCGCTCGGATGGGTGATCTTTCTCTCCAGCTTCCTCTTCGCCACCCTGTCTTTTGCCGCGTCCCAATGGGCGTTCCGAAGGGGGATCCGCGCTTCCGTCCTCATCCCTTCCCAAAATTTTTCCTATATCGTCTACCCGGTGCTTTTCCAGGCCGCCGCCCTCCCCGGCTTCAGGATCACGGGGCTCACCGCCTTGGGGCTGACCGTCACCGTCAGCGGCCTCCTCGTCATGCAAGCGTCTCTCCGGCGGACCTAGCCTCCGGGAACCGCGGACCTCCGCTCAGCGCGGATGGAGACAAACCAGGCGGGCGTAAGAATCCAAGACCACTCGGTTGACGGCTTCCCAGTTTCTTCCGCGGATCTTTTCCAAGCCCGTCTCCCGGACCCGGCGATACAGCGATTCGTCGGTCAGCAGGCGGCGGCACTCACGGTAAAACGACGGGCCCCGCCGGGCCCGGGCCACCAGGCCGCCGCCCGTTTCCTCGACGATCTCCCGGCATCCGCCCTCGTCAGAGACGACCGCCGGCAGACCCGAGGCGATGGCTTCCTGGATCACGTTGCCGAACGTCTCCGTCGTCGAGGGGAACAGAAGAAGATCGGCGCTGGCATAGACGGCCGAGAGCGCGTCTCCATTGAGATAGCCCGGGAAGACGGCTTCCGGCATCCGCCGTTTCAGCTCCTCCTCCAGCGGACCACGGCCGAGAAGGACGAAGGCCGGCGAAAAGTTCCCGTCTTTTTTAAAGAGGTCGTAAACCTGGACGTACACCTGGAGACCCTTGAACCAGGCGAACCGGCCGCTGAAAAGAATGACTTTTTTGTTTTCGGCCCCCCAGCGGCGGCGCAAGGATTCGCTCCGCTGAGCGGGGCTGAAGAGGCCCTCGGGCAATCCCCGCTGCCACAGGGCCGTCGCCCGGATGCCGTGCCGGGCCAGCTTCGCCCCGCTGTCCCGGCTGGGGACGAAGAGCGTGTCGGCGAGGTTGTAATACACGCGCAGAATCGGCCACCAGATCCAGACCAGGAACCAGAGGTTGCGCTCCTCCAGGTAGGAGACGAAATCGGTGTGATACGACATGACGAGGGGGATCCTTCGGAGCTTGGCATAAACGGCCAGGACGAGGCCGATGGCGTCGGGTACGGTCAAATGGATCACGTCGGGCCGGAATCTCCCGATTTGAAAAAACAGGTGCGGCCAGGGAAGGGAAAACTTATAATCCGGATAAAACGGGAGGGCGATGGCCGGAACCCGGAAGACGCGGATGCCCGGAAGCTGGGTCGGGCGGCGGGAAAACGTCCAGACGGCGATCTCGGCCTTACGCCCCTGAAGGGACCGGATCAGCTCGAACAGGGTTTTCGTCGCCCCGTCGAAATCCCGGACGAACATGCCGGCGTAGAGGGCGACGCGCAAACCTCCGGGGAAAGAAGAGCCCCCCTCGCGTTCCGGACGGCGGTTTTTCGCCCGGTGAAGCTTTTTTTCTTTACATAACATCTATTCTTTGCTACTGGCCATAGAATACCATAAACCGGGGGAAGCGAAAAAACACTTTGAAAAAGTCATCCGCCGATAGCCTAAACGTCCGGCCGAGCCGGAATGATGCAGCCGTCGTCGCCGGGAAGTTGACTTCTCCGGCGCCAAATGCGAAAATTCGGACTCCTCACGTTCGGACGGTGGGTGTAGCTCAACCGGTTAGAGCATCGGACTGTGGATCCGAAGGTTGGGGGTTCGAGTCTCCTCACCCACCCCACCTTTTCTTCCCCTGAAAAGCCTGATAAATCAGGCATTTGCGATGATTCCAGAACGAATTCTCAGCCGAATACATATCCCATCCTTCCCCCTGTATTCCGTTCTTTTCCGGCTCAAACACGACGCAAAACACGACACTCGATTATTACGCATTATCCGCTGAAGAATTCAAAGTCTGATTTTCTCCCGATTACAGTACCGGTTCGATAGCTCCCGCCCTCATGAGCGGAATAATGGCAGGAATAGCAAAGGATAACGCAATTACTCGCGGAATTAGATCCTCCGCATCGAATCGGCCGAATATGGTGAGCATGGGCGCTTTCGCCGTACCTATGAGTTTTACGGCCGCTCAATCCGATACAGGAAATCTCTGTACCGCAACAGGCGCATTTATTTTTTTGTCTTTTAAGCGCAAGCTCTTGGATCTTTTTAGAGAAATCGCCGCTTCTCGACATTTCCATATTCTCCTAAAGCTTCAAATTAGATTTATCCTTTCACTTTATTTCCCTCTTGACAAGCGCGAAATTCGGCGATATCATAATGAAGTAATGTTACTTCATTGTCTATTAGGATTAAGTAATGAAACGTATTAAATTCGATCTTTTCTTAAGCCAGAAAGACATTGTTCAACTTCTCGGTATAAGCCCGGATCAGCTCCAATATTGGATTCGAACCGCGCTTGTCAAACCGGCTATCCTCCAAAAAGGACGCGGCAAGAGCCATCTGTTTGATTTAAGGAATGTCTTCTATATCGCTCTTGCTTCTCAATTCGATAAACTTGGTCTCGATTATGAAACGATTCGCGGAATCGTAAGGGGAAAATCCAAAGAGCTATCATTCTTCGCGGAAGAATTTGCCGCGTTGAATCCAAGCTATCCGAAGCCGTTCATGGTTATCATCCGGAAAGCAGGTAAACCGGATATCACGTTCCACGCCAGCGGAGAAGAGATATTTGAGGAATTCGATAAAAGAAAACCCCTTGGAACTGATGATCTGGCGGCTTCGCTTATGATTATCCTTTTCCTCCCCTCTCTTTATTCTCAATTGAGTCTTAAATTAGGCAAAATGTTTAGTGACCAGTCGAACCGTGAATATCGTCGCTTTCTAGAAAATACGGGAAGCAAAGTTCTCCTCCCGTTCGAAAATTTCTTACTCGGTTCGATGATTGACGCTCGTTATTCGGGCAATCAAGAAAAAATCGATCAAATCAAAAAGACGCTTCTCAGCGGAAAACTTCCGGCTAACTATTCAGCAAAGGAAATCACGCCGGAAAATGCCTTAAAGCTTTTTAGGGAGCTATCTTTTCGAGAAAAAGATAAACAATAAATTAATGGCCCCAACCCGGTGCAACGGGTTTTAATGGGGCCAAGGAGCAGATCGCGTGACCAAACTCCCTCAATTATCTAACACAACCACAAAACACGGTCAACAAAGCGAATCTTCGGGCTCAGGGATCCCATCGACCGAAAGAAGAAGATGGGTAAAGATTCCTGAATGCGCTGCCTACCTTGGTATCGCGGTCAAGTCCGCCTACGATATGGCCGCAGCCGGAAAACTCCCGGTCGCCCGAGTCGGCCGACTTGTCCGCGTGGACCTTCGAGCCCTCGAATCGAACCTCGAAGCTCAGATCAAGGCCGCGGCCCGGTCGATATAGCACGACCATAGCACAAGCATCACGCTGCTATCGATCATGACCGCGGCTAAGGAAGGTTACTGGTTTTGCCGAGTTGCACTCGACTTGATCGACCATTCTTCCTTTCCCAAAATGCCCGGAAATTATGCAAAGGTCTATCTTTATGTCTGTAGTCGTATGAATTTTAAAACCTTCATATCCAAGGTCTCTGTCAGGAAGATTTCAGAGAAAACGGGCTGCTCCCAAACTACGATAATTCAAGCGCTTCGCTTCTTCGAGGAGCTTGGCGCAATTACCATTACACGGCACGGCCGCCGGGCAAGCGATATCGAAATCATCAAGCGCTTTGGCACGCCTTCCCCTGTTGAGTGCTCCAGCGCCACGGAACACAGGGTAAAAAAACAAATTCGCTCCATTTCAGGCCGATTTGCTCCAGCGCCACGGAACATCTTCAGATCTTCTCTTCTCAGAGATCTTCTTTACAGATCTCCCCCCCTCCGCCCCCCCACAGGGGGGGGACGTCCGGACATCAGAAACCTTCGTCCGGACACGTTCTTCCTCTCTCTCCCGAAACAATCAAGGATTTCATCAAGGAATGGGGAGATGATCGAACCCGGCAATATCTCCTCGATCACGGCTATCCCTTGCCGGAGGAAATTTTTGCAGCCCATAAAAAGGCCGACTCCCCCTTGGACGGCTCAAATAACGACATCCCGCCCGTTCCCCAGAGAGAAACGATGGACTCTATATCCGAATCGAAGGACATATCATGAAAACCGTCAACCACAAGCAGGTCGCCAAGGTTCCCGCCCATTTGCAGAGAATGCAGGGAAGCCCGGTAGCTGCGAAGAAAAAGCGAGTAGTCGGCCGCCCGTTTCAATCCGGGCCGGATCCCCGCCGACACAAGGGCGGGCGGAAATGCGCAACCGCTCTCGAATTCTCCCAGGCTTTCGCTCGAGCTCTTGCCGAAGGGGGAAGCCCGGAAGACCTGGCCGCCCTCATTTGGGAAGAGACCATGAAGGGAAGCGCCTATGCGAAAGACGTAATCCTCGACCGGTTAATCGGGCCGGTGACGAAAGCCGCCCTTATTTCGAGCACGCCGACGATTTATAGGATCGAATACAAGCCGGATGATGGATCCGACGAAATATTACATCTTCCCCCCTTGAATGTCCCGGCCGAAAACCGGCCGTAGGATAAATTTATCGGCAAGGAGAAAAAAATGCCGACACTCAAAGATCAATTCATTGGAGAGCTGCAAGCAATGTACGGAAAGCCGGTGATGGACAGCTCCGGAAAAGTCATCGGCCGAATCGGAGAAGATCCGGAAGAGCCGACAACCTCCGCGGAGGAGAGGATCAATCAGGGCTTCATCCAAGCCGCGGAAGCCAAGATGAAGGACATTTCGGCCGTCCTCGAGAAGATGTCCGATGCCGTCTGGAATTGGAAGAAAGCCAAGGACAATATCAATTGGCTCTCTTTTGCTTCCCGGCAAAAAGCGCATTCGATCATGGAGCCCCTCGAGAAGCAGATTTTCGAGAGTCGTTCCCAGATCTTCACCGAAATGCGCCGCCATCTGGGATATCCGGATTGCGAGTCCTTCAAGAAGCTGGTCAACGCGCATATCGGCGAACTCAATTCGATCATGGGCGTTCAATTCCAGCCCGCGGCCGATGCCGGAGAACGGATCACCCAGGGGCTCGAGGGCGAAGGCGGAGGAGAATAATTCTATGTTCTCCGCGGCTCTCAGGATCGAAAACGGGGAAATCATCTTCCAGACGTTCGCCGGTCATGAGTATGTCATCGATACCGGCCGGACAAATATCATAATGGCACTCGGGGAGAAGGGAACCTTGGATTTCCTCAAAACGCTCATGGACCGGAGCATGACGGACTCGCTCATCCTGGCCAACCTGAATCCGCTCCGCCGCGATACGGCCGCGAAAATCGCCGCGGCCAGGGCCAAGGAAGAAGCCGAAGCCCCGGCCAAAGTTCAGGAATATGCAGCAAAGCGGGCCGCGGGCGAACCGGGCGGATTCGCAAACCGGGCGGACCGAGCGCAAAACGATGAAACGCTCCGCCGACTCGAGGAGAAATTGCCTTGAAGAAAAGCGAACCGAGGAATACCGCGGCCAAACTCCCGCCGGGCCGCCCGGCCGGAGCCGGGGAAGCGGGTTTCTGGATCCATCCTTCGTTCATCGCCGGAGCCGCCCGCGGGCTCTTGAAGGAAATCGAAGCCGGGAATGAGCTCGCCTTGCAGCTCGCCGGGATCCCGCTCCTCGAGCTCGCCCGGCTTGTGCATGCCGGGCAGCAATTCGAGCTCCGGATCCGGAACCTCGAGGACAGGATCAAAGCGCTCGAGAAAGCAGCCGCGAAAAAATGACTCCGAGCTGGATCCCCCGATGGCTGGGGAAACGCGTCTTGACGCGATTCCTAAAGCGAACACGGCCGCGCGGCATGGAGGCACGGGCGGAAAAGGAAAATCGATTCTACGCGAACGGAGGGCGGAAATTAGGGATATTCGGTCATTCCAGGATCCGCCCTCCGGATAGTAAGTCCAGCAATCATCCCAAGAGAAAGAGTAATTATTTCGGGATTTGTGTCGTTATTATTCCTAGTAAATTAACGTTAGGCGATTTATTGAAACTTACCGCGGATCAGCTACAGGTCATTTACGAAAATATTTTCTATTAATATAATACTATTTTTTAAGATATCTTTCAAGAATTTTATTTAATCTTTCAATTTCATTCTTATCAGTGATTTCAATATAATCTTTTACAGATAAATTTGCATTTTCTATTGTCTGAGTAAATTCAACTTGAATAAAGCTTCCGTGTTGATATGATTCAATCATTATCCAGCGTGCAAGATCGTTTTCGATTTCTTTTAGGTAATATACAAACTCAGTGCTCGGATCTCTGTAAAATATTTCTTTTTTTAAAACGTTATCAAATCCATATTGAATATCATTCACTTTTTTTTCAATAACATTTTCCCCATTAATGCTTTTTAATGATATCGTTTTTAACTTATTATCTTCCAATTTAGTATCGAGTCCTGATAATTTCACATATCGTCCTTCTACGATTTTACATGCAAAACGAAAGTATCGTATCGGTACTATTTCTTTATCGACAGGATTGGGTATCCATAACTTAGAATTCTGCGGCATCTTTATCTGAATATATTCTATTTCTCTACCAATTTTATTTTGATTCCGCAAGTACCAACGTCTTAGTAACTTATCTATTGATATTTTTTCAGACGGTGTTTCAATTTCAGCTTTTTTTACTAGAAATAGGAGTTTACCACCAGGAGATTTCGGAAATTCTATTTCTTCATCATTATCGCTTCTTATAAACGATATTTCCGAATAATTAATCACAGGAGTAAATATTCCGGATAATATTGCCGGAGATAATTTTTGATTTTCATTTAAAATTAGCAGTTCGATTCCATAACGATTAGATACTTCAACGCATCCTTCTTGGAATCCAACTGGCGAGACCATTATTGCTTTATTTGAATTTATATCTCTTGACTTAGTTACAAAAGCCTCTACTTCGCTAACTGGAACTTTCGCTGCGGTATCTTTGCATTCGATCACTGTTAGATAATCATAGCCAGAATATTTGAAACGAATAGTAACATCAAATTGTCGATTATTTATTTTATCATTCCATTTAACGATTCCGCCTTGGCCTTCCGAAATATGAATAGCTGCTACCAGTCTTTCGAATCCTTTCCAATTATCCCAATTTTTCATTCCCAAGGCTCATCAATCCGTAAATATTTTCGCGTCTCGTCATTCAAACTTTCAATTATTAAATTATGATGGATTCTTCTATGATTGTAAGCATTAAAAACTCCAACAATATTAAAATTTGGGTATTCCTTTTCATGCGATATTTTTTTAAAGTAATCTTTTATAAATATTTCAAGCTCAATCTTTAAATGTATACAAAGGTTATCTTCAATGTCTTTTAGTAATTGTCCTAAGTGTGTTTGCAACATTGATGGCATAAAAGGATTAATTAATAAATTCTGCAGCTTTTCAAAACATTCAAAATAAAGCTTTGTTACATATATTCGCTCAACATGAACAATCCCGGTTTTCGCATCCTCATACTTTTTTTTCCCGAGGTCTATTGCTTCATCGGATTTTTGTTTGTCAGAATTAAAAGTACTTATTATCTTAAAATCATTTATTTGAGATGAATCGCCACAATAAATAAAACCGGAAATATTTTTGTCTATATCGCTATAAAATTCTTCTCGGTTATTAAAAATGAAACCTAATTCTCGTAAATGCTGAAGTACATTAATACGAACGATTTTTAGATAATCTAAACTCGTATCGATTTTAATAGGAGACTGACAGAGATGCAGAACATCGCACAAGATTTCTGATTGCTTCTTTATTACCTCGTTTCTAATAGGCTGCAAGATTGTAGTACGAGCTCTGCGATATGCGAGAATCGTAACAACAGCTCCTATCCCAGCAAACAAAAACATTCCAAAGTCTTTGATCCATGCAATATTCGCTTTAATGAATTCAATTATTAAAATTGGTTTAACTAGTAGGACGACAATAACGATACAAATTCCCAAGAAAATCCATTTCTTATTTTTCCATATCCTCTGGAACATTCTTCCCCCCTCCGACTATATGAGCTTCTAAATATTTATCTATATCTTCTTTCCTGAATAGGACTCGCTTTCCCAGCTTGATATAAGGAAATTTATGATTCTTCATAAGATTTTGAAGAGTCATATGAGAAATCCGCAGGTAATCTTCTACGTCGGCCTTAGTCATTAACTTTTCTTTTTGGCTTTCCATTACTGCCAAATAATACCAACTATCACCTAAAGAAGCAAAATATTACTTGACAAATAGGCGTTATTAGACGCTTTTAGTTGATAGTAGGTATATATATTTATTATAAGGAGCAAAAATGAAATAATACCTGAAAGCGGAGGATGTTATGCGGGTCCACCAGGTCTCCTGGAGCACGACTTACGATATCATCCATTCCGGGTTTCTCAAGTCTCACAAGGTTGGCCGCTTGATTAGGATCACCGCGGAGGATCTTCAACAGTTCATCGAACATCGTCCAATGAAGCCAAAGAAAGCCGCCCAGATCTGAGTCAACCTGGAGGAGAGAGCACCATGCATACAATCATCTTCCCGCCCGAAACGGAAACCGAGCTCGAGAAACGGGAAAAGCCCGTCGCCAAGCCCCGGATCATCTTCGTTGTTCCGCAGTTCGAGGCCTTGGAGCAATTCAAACCTTTTCCCGTCTGTCTCAATTGATATCGCCGCCGCCGGCGGGAACCATGATATCGATCGATCACTCGCTCCCGCAAAGGATATGTCTTTATAAATACGAGTACGCCCCGCGGGATTTAATCTCCCTCGAAAAGCTCCGGGCCCAAATCAATCTTTATTCCGAATATGCCGCCTCTGTGAACCGATTCATTGATTTCGGCTTTATCCTCGAAGAAGCTCCGAAATTCGGGATAGTCTGGATCAACTTCTATAATCCGGATTACTCCTGGATCCGAAGGTTGGGGGTTCGAGTCTCCTCACCCACCCCATTTTTTTCAAAGACCTGTTTTGAAGAGAATGCCAAACGGTTTGTTCCGCTCATTTCCGGAATTCACCCCCTTCGATCCGCAGATCGACGACGAGATTTCCGCGATTCCACGTTTACCCTCCGGCCGCTATAACATATTGATTCATAATGTTTTTCATCAATCAGCCTTCGGTTCCCGCATGAATACAATGGTTAAAAAAGTGAATGACCATCCGCCTTCGCGTTTTCATGCGCCGGACTAAGCTGCCGATATTCCTCATGAGACCGAATCCGGGGGCTTTCTTGAAGGATAGATTCGCCCTTCTTATTTTCAAAAATTGAAAATGGCGGCATTGATAAGATAATGATCTAAAACCACAAGGAGGTTTCTCATGCCTGATCATCCGCTGTCCCCCATGAAGAAACTTGATCCTGAATTCATGAAACATCTGGAGGAGACCGAGGCCCTCGTCTATGCCGACGGCGCCCTGCTGCGCAAGATCAAGCTCCTGATGGCGATGGCCTTCGACGCGGCCGCGGGAGCGGCCGGCGGCGTCCGAGCCCTGGCCGAGCAGGCGATGAGGGCCGGGGCGACGAAGGAAGAAATCGCCGAAACCCTGCGCGTCGCCTTCCTCCTGTCGGGAGTCGGCAGTCTCTACGCGGCCTCTTTCGGGCTCAAAGACATCCTGGATTGATTGGAGAAGGCGGCGGGACGAGCGCCTCTCCCCGGTTCCCGGCTTTCCCGGGATTTCTTGACCGACAAACGGGCCGGGATGTCAGCTCCAGCGCCCGGGAATCGCCGTTCCGCAGACGGAGCATGACCCGCCGGACAGCTTGTTTTCCTCGATCGTGAAACCCAGCCGCTTGATGAGGAGGGTTTTGCAGGACGGGCAGCAGGTGTCCTCGCCCCCGATGCCGGGGACGTTCCCGATGTAGACGTATTTCAACCCGGCCCGGACGGCGATCTCCTTGGCCTTCGTCAGGGTCGCCACCGGCGTGGGCGGCAGCCGGGTCAGCTTGTAGAGCGGCTGGAACCGGCTGAAGTGGAGGGGAACATCGGCGAAGCCCTCCTTTGCCAGCCAGCCGCACATGTCGGCGATCATCCCGAAATCGTCCGTCCAGCCGGGGACGACGAGATTGGTGATTTCCAGCCAGACGCCCTGTTCCTTCATCGTCTTGAGCGTCGCCAGCACCGGCTCGACCTTCCCGCCGGTGAGCCTCAGGTGGATGTTGGGATCGAAGGACTTGAGGTCGATGTTGGCCGCGTCGATGACTTGGCACAGCTCGAGCAGCGGCCCGGTATTGATGGACCCGTTGGAGACCATGATGTTCTTGAGGCCCCGGCTCCTGGCCCGAGCCGCCGTGTCCCGCATGTACTCGAAAAACGTGATCGGCTCGGAGTACGTGTAGGCGATCGACCGGCACCCCATCCGCTCGGCGGCGTCGACCACGGCCTCGGGGGGCGCGTCCTGGTTGCGGGTTTCGGTCGGGCTGACCTGGCTGATTTCCCAGTTCTGGCAATTCAAGCAGGCGAAATTGCAGCCGGCCGTGGCGATGCTGAACGTCCGCGATTCCGGCAGGAAATGAAGCAAGGGCTTTTTTTCGACGGGGTCGACGTTCACCGAGCAGGGATTCCCGTAGGCCATCGTGTACAGCTTTCCGCCCCGGGCGATGCGGTTCCGGCAATCGCTGAGCTCGCCGTCCTTCAGGGTGCACTCGTTCGGACAGATGAGGCATTTGACGCCCCGCGGCGTCGGGCTGTAATGGCCGGCCTCCCGCTCCTTGACGAAGCTCTTGGCGGCCGCTCCCCCGGCCGGGGCGCCGTCCGCGGCCGGCGTCCATCCGCAGACGCAGGCCCCGCCGGCGTAAAGAATGCATTTCAAGAAATCGCGTTTTTTCATTTTTTCTCCATCCTTCGCCTCCCGCCCAAGGCGACGACCGCCCAGGCCAAGAGACCGGCCAGGGCCAGGGCAAACAGGGCGTTGCGGACGCCGGCCAGCGGAATGACGACCATCGGGAAAGCGATCGCTCCAAGGGCGGAGCCGAGCAAGTCATATCCGTACAGGCGGTCGTGCCGGGCGGAGTTCTTTTCGAGGGCGGTCGAAAGGCCGGCGAAAAACCGTCCGACGGCCGCCGCCAGGACGAAGCCCGCCGAAAGCAAGAGCACGATTTTCAGAAATCCCGGTCCCCGGCCATGGGCCAGCTGGGGCGCAAGCAGCCCGGCCGAGGCCGAGACGGCGGCGAAGACGGCCAGAGGTCCCCCGGTCTTCGCCCTCCCGGCTTTCTCCGCCGGCCGCGGACCGGACAGGCTTCCCGCGGCCAGCCCGACCATGAAGATCCCCAGGAAAAGCCCGGTCCAGAGATAGAGCGCGCCGACGGCGATCTGGATGAGCAGCAGCAGGAGGATGCTGGAGCCCGACGAGGCCGCGCCCATGATGAACATCCCGGCCAGGGAAGAGCGCCCGGCCAGGATCCCCCACAGGACAAGAAGGGCCAAGAGGACGGCGGCCGGGCCCAAAATCTTTTCCGGGAAGCGGCCGAGCCACCACCGGATGTGGCTGAGATAGGCCGCCGGTTTCAAGTCGGCGTTCGGCGCCGCCTCTCTGATCACCGCGTTGACCTGTTCGATCCGGGTCTTGAACAGCTCTTCATCGAAATAGCCCGGGCGGACGTAAAGATTGGCGATCCCGCGCCGGGCGAGCCCGGACAGGATGTCCGTCGTCAGCGGCCGGCCGGACATCACCAGAACGCTCATCTCCCCCGGAAAGACCGCCGTTTCCGCGAAGCATTTCCGGGCCGCGGCGGCCACGGAGCCGAGCGAGGCGGCCGCGCTTTCCGAAACGTAATTGGCCGTGCCGGGAAGCACGGCCGCGGCGATCCCGCCGGGCGCCAGGACGCTCTTCACCCGCGCGAAAAATTCGGCCGTGTAATAACGGTTGAGCTGGAGATTCCACGGACCGGGCAGGGCGATCAACACGGCGTCGTAGCGGACGCCGGCCGTCTCGATCCATCGGAACGGCGTTCCGCGGATCGGGAGGACCCCGGAGGCCGAAGGAGCCAAGCCGAGCTTTCCGGCTAGGCGGAACAAGTGCGGATCCGGCTCGGCGATGTCCACTTGGCCGACACCGTACTTGGCCAGCTCGGCCGGCAGTCCGGAGAGCAGCCCGCCGATCAACAGGACGCGGTCCGGGTGCTCCGTCTGGATCAGAGCGAAGGCCGCCAGCTCTTCGTTAAGCATCGCGTTGCCCGAGGCGTGGACAAGAACCCCGTTTTCATAGACGTTGACTTGGTCGCCCGATCGGGTGACGGTCAGCCGGCCCGCCCCGCCCGAGACCGTGCCGACGAGCCGCTCGTTCGGATGGAAGCGCTGGATCATCCACGCGTCTCCGCCGGCGGTGATAAACAAAACGGCCGCGGCCAGCAGGACGGCCGGGAATACCCACCAGGCTCGGTTTTCAGACCTTCCGGCGGCCGCCAGAAGAAAAAACAAGCCCGAGGAAACCGCAAACACGATCGCCAACGAGGGCAGGCCGGGAAGGACGGCCGCGGCGCAAAACACTCCGCCGGCCGCTCCGCCGACGCTCTCCCAGCCGTAAACCGTCCGGAGGCTTCGGCCTTCGCGCCGCAGGACCCGGGCCGTCCACGTGAAGGAGAATCCGTTGAGAAAGCAGTACGGAAGCAGGAGAAGGGCCAGAAATCCGCTCATGGCCGGCGGTCCGGCCTCGATCCCGGGGGCGAAGAGGAGGCTTTTCAGCGGGAACATCAAGGGGAAGACAGCCAAGGGGACGACCAGAAGCGCCTTGACCAGCGTCGAAGCCCTTTTCACCGCTTCTCTTGACGAGGCCGCGTCCGGAACCTGGGCCCGGGCGCCGGTCAACGATCCGGCTCCCGATAGAAGAAGCCAAAGGAAGATGATGAGCGAGAGCGTCAACTCGTTGCCTTCAAACAACGTCAGGAATTCCCGGATTAAAAGCGTTTGGACCGCCACGCCGGAGAAGCCGACAGCGAAGGGAAGCGCCAGGTCCCGCCGGGCGCGGGCCGCGGTTGGAGACGGTCCCGCGGAGATGGACGCGGCGATCGGGACCGGACGCGTTTTCCGCCGCTTGAAGAAATAGGGGGCGTGCCAACAAAGGTGAAACAGGCCGATAAGGCTCATCCCCAGCCCGAAGTTGACGTGGATTTTCAGCGCTTTTTCGGCCCAGGGGATTTCCAGCCGGTAGTTGACCTGAACAGCCATCAAGACGCCGAGGCCGGCGGTGACGAGGAAGACCGCCAGCAGGGCGTAGTTCCAGATTTTCCTGTGGGCCGGCGTCGAGAGAATGCCGAGCCGGCTGAACAGAAAACTGATCCCGTAGAGAAGGGCTAAAAAGAGCCCCAGGGGAATCAGTCCGTAAGGGGCGTTCATCGTCCCTCAGCGCCCGGATTCTTCAAATATCAGCGCCTCGTAAACATAAATGTCCGCCTGCTTCCAGCCGTTCCAGCCGATCCCAGCCTTGTCCTGGGCGCAGTGCCCCAGGAATTCCCGCAAGGTCCAGCCGGTTTCGGCCGCCACCTGGGGAAGGAAGGTCCCGTGTTGATTTCCTTTTTCGATATAAAGGCCGTGCTTGCCGAGTTCGATCTCCTTGATATTCTTGATCTTCCGCCTGGGAGTGAGAACGGAGATCTCGATCCGGATTTTATCGAGCTCCTCGGGACGGACGGGCGGGAAGCGGATGTCCCGGACGGCCGAGGCGGCGGCGATCTCCTGGACGACTTGGAATAAAGGCTTCCGCGGCTCGAACGTCCCCAAGCATCCCCGCAGGTCGCCGTTCTTTCTCAGGGTGACAAAGGCGCCCGCCGGTTCCCGCAGGATCGGAGCGTATTGCCCGGGAGCCAGGCCGGGGAGCGGCTCGGCCTTGGCCGCGGCTTCGACCGACGCCCGGGCGATCCGTAAAAGAACCTCCCGGTCCTCGGCCGAAAGCTCGAACTTCTTTTCCTCTCGTTCGGAGACGGCGATCGCCTCATAGCCGACCACCCGGGACTTGTCCCCGTAGGGTTCGACGTCGCCGGAATTCTTGGAGTCGACCCGGGTGAATTCCAGGTCCGCAACCCCTTCCGTGAGATAGAGAAGCGTCAGGGCCGCCGGCCAGGCGCACATGCTCGTGACCAGGCCGGGGAGCCCGAGACGGGCGTTGGACCGAAGGACATCGAGAAACCGGTCCGGATCATTGGCGCAGAATCCCTCGGCCGTCGCCGCGTCGGCTTTCCGGGCGTCATCGGCGGAAGGGTAGTGGGAAAAATCGGCGCTGACGACGAACAGGTTGTCCTTCGTGAAATACGGTTTGAGGGCCTCGGCGATTTTTCGGCAGACGGAGGGCGTCTGGGTCGCCAGGACGATGGGCACGATTTTGAACGGCTTGTTCAAGCGGACCTGGAGGAACGGCAACTGGACCTCGACGCTGTGTTCCTCCCGGTGCGCTTCGGGATCGCCCGTAAAACAGGGCCGCGTCCCGGACAGGACGGCCGTCACCTCCCGATCCACCTCGACCCGCCCCAAAGGCGTGAGATAATCTCCCTCGGTGAAGACCGAGGCCTTGCCCAGGTCGAGCCGGTGGGACGAGGCCAGGATGAAGACCCGGGCATAGGGATAATCGGCTTGGACTTGGTTGTAGCCCGAGGCGGCCACGCTCCCCGAAAAAACGTATCCAGCGTGAGGAACGACCAGGGCCCGGACGGTCCCCGGAAGCGGGCCTTTTTGGCCGTTTTCCAGAAAAGTCGAGACCATGTTCCGGAGAACGGCGGGGTCGGCCGGGTAAAACGACCCGGCGACCGCCGGTTTCCGGTCCGTATCGTCCAACGGCGCGTTCATCCGGCCGAATGCGGGAAAAACGAGGACGAAGACAAAACCAAGCAGGGCCGGGACGATCTCGAGACGCATCTTCATAAATCGAGATTAAGCCCGGCCCGGCCGCCTGTCAAGGCATTCGCCCGCGGCCCGCGTTCTTTTTCTCCCGCCTTATTCATGAAAATCCGGTCTTCCCCTCCGCGCCTGGCGGCGAAAGCCGCATTCCCGCCGGCGGAACGGATTCACAAGCGCCCGGCCCGGCCGACGGCCCGGACGCCGCGGGGCGTCAACCTCGTTTTCGATTCCTCTCCCCGGCCGAGAGAACCGCGGCCCTCTCGATTCGTGGATAATGCAGGTTATTTATCCGAGCGTCTTTTCTTGTGCCCGAAGATCCCTCCGCCGAGGAAGAGCCCGGCTCCGATGACGAAGCCGAAGTTGTACCATCCGCCGTTGTTGTGGACCTCGTAAAGGCGGACGGTCTTGCTGAAGATCGAAATGATGAAGGTGACCGGCGAGATGAGGCCGTGCCACAGGCCGAGCCAGAAGCCGGCGACTTTCCCCTCGGTGTCGGGCGTTTTCTCGGCGGTGTTCGGTCCGGGCGCGCAGCTCCAGGCGCAAAACACGGCCAGGGTTGCGAGGACGACGGCGGCGGTCGCTTTTTTCATGGGCCCTCCTCTTTTTCTTTTTTCATCATAAACGGACGGCGGACCGGCGTCAATATCCGACGGGAAGAGGCGCGCGTTGACCGGCCGCGGCCCCTCCCTTATACTGGCTTCGAGGAAGGAACCCAAGCCGCGGAGGGGAAGAAAACCGGCGTTCCGTTCGTCTCAAGGACGCCGCGGGACGCGCGGATCATGTCGGACCGATGAAAACGCCAAGCCGGGAAGCGACGGCCGGAGAACGGAGGGAACGCCTCTTCTGGGGAGCCTTCCATATCCTCATCCTGGCTTTCGCCGTCTGGCTGGTTTCCCCGTTCATCGTCATCTCCTCCTCCGCCTTTTCCTCCCGCCAAGGATACGGCGTTCGCCTCGCCCTCGGGCTTTTGATCTTCCTCATGTATGTGGGGAAATGGTCGTTCGACGTCCTCGCCCCCCAAGGCTTGGCCCGCCGGGTTTCCCGGCTTAAAACCGCCGCCTTAATCGTTTACATCGTCATCGTCATCAGCTTCATGATCTACATCGTCGCCCAGGCGGCTTCGCTCTATCTGCGGACGGCCGTCGACGAGTCGGCGGACAATCCGGACCAGGTCATCACCCGCCTGGAACGGGTCGAAAATCCGGCCTTCGGCCCATCCGCATTTTTCCCTTGAACCAAGAGGAAAAACAGGCGATCGGGCGGGGCCGGAAGGCGAACGGTTCCCGGCCCTTGATTTATCCCCGAAAATGAGTATAGTTTCCGCATTCCGTCTTTTTTGGGATGGCGGAAAAGAAGAAGAAAAGGAGGAAAACATGAGAAAAATCACGCTGTTATTGGCGCTCGGGCTGCTGGCCCTGGGCACCGCCCAGGCGGCCATCATCACGAACACCAACCAGAGCACGGCGTACATCCGGATGCTGTCGCGGAACGCGACGACCGAGATCGATGCCGTCTACTACAACCCGGCCGGCTTGGTCCGGCTGGCCGACGGCTGGCATTTCTCCCTGTCCAACGAGACGATCTCCCAGACTAAGACCGTCGTCAACGACTTCCCGCTGCTCAATAACGGAACCTATGAGGGCAAGGTCAGCGTCCCCATCTATCCGGACGCTTACATCGCCTGGAAAAAGGGAAAGATCGCCGTGTCGGTCGGATTCGGCCCCAACGCCGGCGGCGGCTCGGCCGATTACCAGACCGGGCTTCCCTCGTTCGAAACGGGGATCTCCATGCTTCCGACCTTGATTACGATGATGGGCCTGCCGACGACCAAGTATTCGGCCGACATCGCCTTCAAGGGGAGCTCGGTGTTCCTCGGATTCCAGGGCAACCTCTCCTACGCCTTGAGCGAGACCTTCTCCCTGGCCGCCGGGTTCCGCTATATCTCGGCGACCAACACGTATGAGGGCCGGCTGAAATCGGTGATGATCAATCCCCAGCATCCCTTGCTGAATCCCTCCGGCGGGATGATGTCGGCGGTGACGTTCTTCACGGCCATCGGCCAGCCGGGCTTGGCGGCCATGGTCGCCGACAAGGCCGTCGACGCCAAGCAGACGGGTTCGGGCTTCACCCCGATCCTCAGCCTCCACTACAGCCCCATCCCGGAGCTCAACCTCAGCGCCCGCTATGAATTCAACACCAAGATCGAGCTGACCAACAAAACGACGGTCGACGGGACGGGATTGTTCCCGGACGGCCAGAAGACGCACGGCGACATTCCGGGCTTCCTCGCCCTCGGGGCGGATTACGGCATTTCGCCCGATTTTCGGGCCTCGCTGTCCTTCTCCTATTACTTCGACAAGAACGCCGATTGGGACGGGCGGGAAGACTTGCTCGACAAGAATTCCATCGACCTTTCCTTCGGCCTCGAGTATGACATCTCCGACCTGATCATGGTCAGCGCGGGCTACCAGCTGTCCCGGTACGGGCTTGTCGACGACTACCAGTCGGACATGAGCTATGATCTGAACGCCGACACGTTCGGATTCGGCGGCCGGATCCGGCTGAGCCCGAACTTCAACGTCGACCTGGGCGCCCTGATCGTCAATTACAAGGATTACTCGAAGAGCCTTCCTTATCCCGCGCTCGGGGCTTCCTTCCGGGAGCTTTACCAGCAGACGACCTTCGTCTTCTCCATCGGCGCGTCCTACCATTTCGGCGGAGCGGCCCAGGAGTAGAGAAGAAACGATCATCGGATTTAAAATGAAAAGGCGGGAGGGCTTTCCCTCCCGCCTTTTTCTTTGAGGGGTGAAGCAGGCTGTTTTTCAGGGAATTAAGCTAAAGGGGTAAAAGGAGGGGTTCCTGTCCAGCCTGCACAACAGGAGTGAGTACACTATAACCTATCGTTTAGATAAAGTCAAGTTCGTTCGTTCCACCCCCCCTCCTCGTTGACACCCGGCCGTTTCTTCTGGTATTTTTCCCTGCAACATGTTCCTGCTGGTCGGTCTCATTCTCGGTTTCGTCGCCGCCATCCCCCTCGGGCCGGTGAATGCCTTCGTCATTTCCCAGTCGATGAAACGGAACTTCTTCCACGGCTTCGTGGCCGGGGCGACCGCCGCCGTTCTCGATTTCCTTTATTGCTTGATCTCCCTGCTCGGGATCGCCCTCATCACCGTCAACATCACTCGTTTCCAAATCCCGCTGAAAATCGCGGCCGGCATCATCATGTTGATCATCGGCTGGCGGCTCTACCTGACGTCGAAGAAGCCGGTCATCCCCAAGCAGGAAAAGCTCCCTACCTCCTTTACGCCTCGGCCGATCCTCGGCGTCATCCTGCTCTACGTCTCCAATCCGTCGCTGTATTTCTTCTGGATCTGGGCGGCCGGTTGGGCCGCCGGGCACGGCTGGATTCTCAATTACGCCGCCGCCCCCTATTTATTCGCCGCTTCGTGCGGGCTGGGCGGCTTTATTTGGTACACGGTGGTTTCCTATTACGTCTCGCATCACCATCACCAATTCAAACCCCGGACCTTCCAGCGCATCTTCCTGATCTTGGCCATTGTCATGACCGGATTCGCCGTTTATACGTTCGCCGGCATCTTTCTCCATTTCTAGGAGCCGGCGTGCCCGACATCCGTCTCCGTCCCGGCCATGGATTCCCCTCCGCTTTCCGCGGCGGCCGCCTTCCCGCCCTCCCATGACCTTCGAGAAGGGAACGAGAATCCGGCTGTCGATAGAGAAAATCGTCTATCCCGGCCGGCGCCTGGCCCGGCATGAAGGCCGGGTGTATTTCACCAACGAGGGATTGCCGGGGGAGACCGTCGAAATCGAGATCCTCAAGGAACGCGCCTCCTTCGTCGAGGCCCGGACCACGGCCGTCCTTTCCCCCTCTCCGCGGCGGATCCCCGCCCGCTGCGGCCACTTTTCGGCCTGCGGATCCTACCAAGTCTTGCCCTACTCCGAGCAGCTCGATCTGAAGAAGTCCCAGCTCCGGGAGATGTTCCGGCGTCTTGGGACCGGCCCGTTTTTCGAGCCGGAGGTCACCGCTTCCCCCCTGGAATGGAACTACCGGAATAAAATCCGGTTTTCCGTGAGAGGATCCGGCCCGGACGCGTTCCTGGCTTATCATTCCCCGGGTTCCCGGGCGGCGTTCGTCCCGACGGACGGCCGCTGCCACCTCGCCTCGGAGGCCTCCTGCGCCGCGGCCCGGACCGTCCTGGAGGCCGTCCGGGACGGCGGCCTCACGGATCTCGAAGACGTCGAAGCCCGGGAAAGCCGGACCGAGGGGACCCTCCTCCTCAACTTGTTCTGGCGGAAACGCCGGCCCGAGAAGGCCGCGGCCGCGATTCGAGACGCCCTCGCCGCGCGTTTTCCCGTCTCCGGCCTCGTTTCCTGGGCGCCGGGAAGAAGCGGCCGGTCCCTTCCCTTCCTGGAAGACGGCCGGGAGATTCTCCTCGAGCGAGCGGCCGGTTTGACCTTCGAAATCGGGGCCGGATCCTTCTTTCAAGTCAACGGGGCGATCCTCCCTCTCGTTCTGGAGGCCGTCTCGGAAGCGGCCGGCCTCCGGGGCCGGGAAATCGTCGCCGACGTTTACAGCGGCGTCGGGACGTTCGGCTTGGCGCTGGCCCGCTCCGCCGCCCGGGTCTTCGTCATCGAGTCGTTTCCCGACAACGTCCGCCGGCTCGAGGCCAATATCGTCCGAAACGGCCTCGGCAACGTCGAAGTCCTGGACGGATCGGCCGAAGCCTGGATGAAAGATCTGGCCGGGCGCGGACTGGACACCGTCATCCTCGATCCTCCGAGGAAAGGATTGGACCCGGCGGTCGTCCGGGCCCTGATTGAACGCCCGGCCGGAAAAATCATCTATTTATCCTGCAATCCGGCCACTCTTATCCGCGACCTGGGCCTTCTCGGGGCGGCTTACGCCCCGGCCTCGGTCCGGCTGTTCGACTTCTTTCCCCAGACCCCCCACATCGAAACGTTGGCCGTCCTCGTCCGGAAATGACCAATCAGCCGGCGGCCGGCGAGCCGGCCAACTGCCCGCAAGCCGCTTGAATGTCGCTTCCCTTGGAGCTCCGGACGGTCACCGCGGTCCCTTTGTTCCTGAGCCGCCCGGCGAAGGCCGAGGCCGCCTCGGGATCCGGCCGCTCGAACGGAAGCCCCTCGACCGGACTGAAGGCGATCAGGTTGACCTTCGCCCCGAGACGGCGGGCGAGCCGGGCCAGCCGCTCGGCGTCGGCCGGCCGGTCATTGACGCCCTTGAGCAGGACGTATTCGAAGGTGATTTTCCGCCCGCCGGCCGCCAGATAATCCTCGCAGGCGGAAATCAGCTCGGCCAGGGGATATCGCCGGTTGACCGGCATCAGGCGGTTCCGCGTCTCGTCGTCGGCCGCATGGAGGGAAATCGAAAGGTTGATCTGGAGGTCGATGCGGGCGAAGCGCTCGATCCCCGGAACGAGCCCGCAGGTGGAGACGGTCATGCGCCGGGCGGCGAATCCGAATCCGCGGGGATCGTTGAGGACGCGGAGGACCCGCTCGATGTTGTCCAGGTTGTCCAGCGGCTCGCCCATCCCCATGAATACGAGATTCGTCAAGCCGGCGTCCGGGCCGCTCCGGAAATGCAGGACTTGACCGAGAATCTCGCCCGGCGTCAAGTGGCGGTGGAAGCCGCCCTTCCCGCTGGCGCAAAACGCGCAGCTGAACTTGCATCCCGCCTGGGTCGAAAGGCAGATCGTCCGCCGGGTCCCGGAGGGGATGAACACCGTTTCGATATTCCATCCGTCGGAAAGCCGGAACAAGGTTTTCGTCGTCCCGTCGGCCGAGCACCGGATTTCCACGGCCTCCAGCGGCCGGAGGGAAAACCGGGCGGCCAGCCGGTCGCGGAGAGGCCGCGGCAGGTCGGTGAATTCGGCGAACGAGGACGCCCCTCTCCGGTAGAGCCAGGCGAACACCTGCTCGGCCCGGTAAGCCGGCTCGCCGTCCTCGGCCAGGACGGCCCGCAGCTCGTCAAAGCTCAGGTCCCGGATGTCCCGCATGGTCGATTTGCCCTCGGCGCGCTTATTGAGCCTTCATTATACACGAATCGAAACGGCCGAAATCGCCTTCTCCAAACCATGGGCCGCCAAGCGGCCTTTAATTCGGGGTTTCTCCACGAAGACGCCGACCTTCCCTTTTCCGGCCGATGAGAATTTCAGAAGAAGGATTCGAGGCGTTATCCGGCCTCATCCCGACATCAAACCGGGTTCGGGGACGCGAGCAGGCTCCTGGATATTTGACGGGAACTCTGCTATAAGTGGGAGCTTCCGATCGTCATGTTCGACAGCTTGATGCAGACGCCGCACATCGGAGAGATCCTTTCTCTCGCCTCGGCCGTCGTCTGGGCCGTCTCCGTGATCCTGTTCCGGATCGCCGGCGACACGATCCATCCCCTGGTGATGAACTTGTTCAAGAACGTTCTGGCCCTGGTTCTCCTGGGCGGGACGGTCCTCTTCATCGGCGGGGCGCCGGACCTCCCGCCCCGGATCTTCGCCCTCTTCGTTCTCAGCGGCATCCTGGGCATCGCCCTCTCGGACTGGCTGTTTTTCACGGCCCTGGTCCGGCTCGGAGCCGAGCTGACGGCGATCGTCGACTGCGCTTACAGCCCCTTCGTCATCGGCCTGTCGTTCCTCTTTCTCGGCGAGCGGATGAACCTCCTCCAGATCGCCGGGGTGGGCTTGATCCTCGGGGCCGTGATCCTGATCACCCGCAAAAAAACCGACGAGCGGCTTTCCCGTCGCGCCCTCCTGTCCGGCGTCGGGATCGGGATCGTCTCGATGCTGCTCACCGCGGGCGGCATCGTCCTCGTCAAACCCTTCCTCGGAGGGATTTCGGTGGTCTGGGCGACTCTGATCCGGATGACCGGAGGGGCGGCCGCCGGGCTGGTCTTATGGGCTCTGCATCCCCGCCGCCGGGAGCTTTTGCGGCCGCTGCGGGCGGGGGCCAACTACAAGCTTTTGATTCCCGCCTCCGTGCTTTCGGCTTACTTCTCCGTCCTCATCTGGATGGCCGGGATGAAATATACGCTGGCCTCAGTCGCCTCCGCCCTCAATCAGCTCAACACCATCTTCGTCTTCCTGCTGGCCGCCGTCGTCTTGAAGGAAAAAATCACCCCCCTGAAAGCGGCGGCCGTCGCCCTGGCCTTCGCCGGCGCCATCCTGGTCTCGATCCGGTTCTGAGCCCGTCCCGGGGAAACCGGCCGGGCCTTCCCGCGCCGCCCGGGAACCAAGGCGGCCGAATCGCTGCAGGGAATTCTCGGCGGCGGTCCCGCCGTCGATATTGCAGCTCCGCCTTGGAATTATTACAATGGGAGAGTGAAGATGCCGCGCTCTCCGGTTCTTGTCCCCCTCCTCTTGTTCATCGTTCTTCTCCTCCTGGCGTCGGCCGCGGGCTGGATCTATTATTCCCAATCCAAGGAACAGATCCTGGCGACGGCCGCGGCCAACCTGAACGCCGTTGGAAATCTCAAGGTCTCCCTCCTGGACGGCTGGCGCCGGGAGCGGCTCCGGGACGCGGCCATCATCTCCGCCAACCCGTTCAATCAGGCGATGATCATCCCTTTCCTGGAAGCGGATCCCGCGGTTTCGACGGCCGACCCCCGGATCAAGGCTTGGCTGGATTCCCTCGTCAAGGCGAAAGGCTACATGGACGCCGTCCTGCTCGACACGGACGGACGAGTGAGAATGGCTTCGGGCTCCAGCGGGCCCGTCATCGGAACCAACGCCGAGGAAACCATCGACCGCGTGCTCGCCACGGGCGAACCGTATCTTTCCGGCTTTCACACCTCCTCCGAAATCGGGTTGAAGGCGCACCTCGATCTGTACGCGCCGGTCTCCGGCCGCGGGCCGGACGGGAAAGTCTCCTGCGACGGCATCTTCCTGTTCCGGATCGACCCGGCCGATTTTCTGATTCCAACGATGCGGAGCCGGGGCGCGCCCGGCCGGAGCGTCGAGACATTGCTTGTCCGCCGCGAGGGAGACGACATCCTTTTCCTGCAAGATCCGCGGTTCCGCCCGGACTCCGGCCTCAAGCTGCGCCTCCCCGCGGCCGAGGCCGACCTTCCGGCCTCCATGGCCGAAAGGGAGAAGAACGGCGCGTTCGAGGGAACGGATTACCGGGGCGTCCGCGTCCTCTCGGCTCTCAAAGCCGTCCCCGGAACATCCTGGCGGGTGGTCGCCCAGGAGGACTTGTCCGAAATCCTGGAGCCCCTTTTAGCCAGAATGTCGTCTTTCGTTTCCATGATCATCATCCTCTGTTTCGGGACCGGGGTCATGCTCCTGTTTTGGATCAAGCGGCGCGAGGCGGCTTATTTCCGCAAACAGTATGAGATCGAGCACGACCGCTTGGCCCTGGTCCAGCACTTCGAATACCTCCACAAGTACGCCAATGACATCGTCATCCTAGCCGACCGGGATCACCGGGTGATCGAGGCCAACGACCGAGCCCTGGCGGTTTACGGATTCAGCCGGGCGGAATTGATCGGGTTCAGGGTTCCGGATCTGCGGCCATGGGAAGCCCGGGCCGACTTCCCCCGCCATCTCGAGGAGGCGGAAAAGACCGGCAGCCTGATTTTCGAGACCCTCCACCGCGACAAGGACGGCATCGCCTTTCCCGTCGAAGTCAGCCTCCGCTTGATCGATATCGGCGGCGCCCGGTATCACCAAGCCATCATCCGCGACATCCGGGAGAGAAAACGGGCCGAGAAGCGGATCCTGGACGCCCTTCGGGAAAAGGAAGTCCTCCTGCGGGAGATCCACCACCGGGTCAAGAACAACATGCAGGTCATTTCGAGCCTTCTCCGTCTCCAGTCCGCCAGGTTCACCGAGGCCGAGGTCCGCGAGGCCTTCCTGGAAAGCCAGGGGCGGATCAAGTCCATGGCCCTGGTCCACGAGAAGCTCTACATGACGAAGGACCTGTCCCGGATCGATTTCGCCGACTACATCAAGTCGCTGACCTCGACGATTTTCGCCTCCCATGAGGAGGACGGCCGCATCGCCCTGAAGCTTGACCTGGATAAGGTTTATCTCGACATCAACACCGCCGTCCCCTGCGGCCTCATTCTCAACGAGCTCATCCTCAATGCCTTGAAGCATGCCTTCCCCAACAACCGGCGGGGAAGGATCCGGGTCGAGCTACGGGAAAACGAAAAGGAAATCATCCGGCTGACGGTCCGGGACGACGGAATCGGCCTTCCGGAGGGATGCGAGCCCGGAAAGGTTGAATCCCTCGGATTTCAGATCATCGCCCTGCTGGCCGAACAACTCAGGGGATGGATCGACGTCCGCCGCGAGGGGGGCGCGGCGATCAGCCTGTGGTTCAAGCTGCCGTCCGTTCCCGAAACGAACTGACGGCGTCCGTTCTCCCGGGCGCCGCCCGGAAAGCGCGCCCCTAAGGAAAGTCTCTCAGCCGACCAGCCGATGAACGACGTCCACGGCGCTGGCCGCGTCCGGGGCGTATCCCCGAGCCCCGATTTGAGAGGCGTAATCGGCCGTCAGGGGAGCCCCGCCGACGATCACCGGGACATGCAGGCCGGCCGCTTCCAGGGCGGCGACGACCGTCTTCATTTGAACCATGGTCGTCGTCAGGAGAGCCGAAAGAGCGATCACGTCCGCTTCATTGGATTTCGCGGCCTCGACGAACTTATCAGCGGCCACATCCGCGCCCAAGTCGATGATTTTAAAGCCCGCTCCCTTGAGCATCATGGCCACGAGATTCTTGCCGATGTCGTGGAGGTCCCCTTTGACCGTGCCGATGACCACGCATCCCCGGGGCTCGATGCCCTCCTTGATCAGCAGGGGTTCGAGCTTGACGAGGGCGGCGTTCATGGCCCGGGCGGCGACAAGGACTTCGGGGATAAAGACTTCGTTGTTCTTGAACAGCTCGCCGAGCTTTTCCATTCCGGCGATCAGGCCTTCGTTCAAAATACGGCGGGTGGGCAGACCCCCGGCGATCGCCCTGTCGACGAGAGCCTCGACGTCGGCCTTCCGGCCGCCGATCAACGCCTCCTGCATGGCCTCAAGCATGAATCCCTCCTGGCTGATCCTCCGCGGCCCGGGCCGCGGACGGTTCCCCCCGAACCCGCCCTCCCGGCCGGACCCCCTCCCGGCGGCTCGACAGACGGCCTTCATGCCCGGGGGGAGGAAACGCGGAAATCTCCGCGAATATACCAGGACGAATATCCGAAGTCAAACAAACCGGGGAATCGCCCGGAAAACCGGCGTCCGGCGGCGTCCGAGGTCCCGAAACATGGATTTTTCCCCGGCGTTCCCGTATAATTTTGAAACCGAGGGCCGCCACTCGGCCGCTTGAGGAAGGAGAAGGATCATGGCCAACACCAAATCCAAAAAAGGCGTCATCGGGATTCTGACCGGCGGGGGCGACGTCCCCGGGCTGAATCCGGCCATCCGGGCGGTCACCCTCCGGGCCCTCAGCGAAGGCTACAAGGTCATCGGATTGAAGCGGGGGTGGGCCGGGTTGATGGAAATGGTCCGGGACAAGGAAGCGGACAACACGGCCCATTACTGTCTCTTGACCGAGGAATACGTCCGGAAAGCCGGCCGGACCGGCGGTACATTTCTTCATACATCCCGGACCCGCCCCAGCCATGTCCCGCAGGCGGCCGTGCCGGCCCATCTCCGCGAGGCCTACAAGGAAAAGACCAACGACCTGACGCCGGATATCTTGAAAAACCTCGATTACCTAGGCATCGATTATCTGGTCCCGATCGGCGGAGACGACACCTTGAGCTACGGGGTTCATCTCCACCAGCAGGGCGTCAAGGTCGTGGCCGTGCCCAAGACGATGGACAACGACGTTCCCGGGACGGACTATTGCATCGGATTTTCGACCTGCGTCACCCGGACGATCGCCTTGTCCAACGCCCTTCGGACCTCGGCCGGCTCGCACGAGCGCTTCCTGGTCATCGAGGTCTTCGGCCGTTACGCCGGCTTCACCGCCCTTCTGCCCACCCTGGCCGCGGCGGCCGACCGGTGCCTGATCCCCGAGCACCCGTTCGACATGGAGCGCCTCGCGGAGCTGCTGTCCCAGGACCGGGCCGAGAACGCCAGCCGCTACGCCATCGTCATCGTCGCCGAAGGGGCGACGCCGGCGGGCGGGGACATGGTCTTCTGCGACCACGAGACCGACATGTTCGGCCACAAGAAGCTCGGGGGAATCGGCGACCTGGTGTCCCAAAAGCTCAAGGAGCTGGCCCCCAAATACAACAACGGCCGGAAAGTCGACGTCCTCAACCAGAAGCTCGGCTACCTCGTCCGTTGCGGAGAGCCGGACGCGCTCGATTACATCATTCCCATGGCTTTCGGCAACATCGCCTTCGACCTGATCCAGGAAGGCAAGTCCGGCCGGATGGCCTGTCTCCGCAAGGGCGAATACGACGACGTTCCGCTGGAGGTCGTGACCAGCCGAAAGAAGATCGTCGACATCGATACGTCCTATGACCGGGACCGGCTGCGCCCGCTCTACTCCCATTTCAGCCGAAAGCCGTTCCTGCTGATCGAAGGCGCTTGAGTCCGGACCGGACGCCGTTTCTCCGGCGGTCCGGCTGTGATATCATTCGCCGCAAATGCTGAAGAAGGAGGACGCTATGTCCGCTGAAAACCGCCGTTCCGATCCCGGCCGCATCTTCTGGGGCTTGGTCCTGATCCTGATCGGGGCCCTAGTCTTGTTCCTCCGCTACGATTTCTGGGATTTCGGATACCTGCTGTCCACCTGGTGGCCGTCGATCCTGATCCTGATCGGGATTTCGGTCCTGATCGGGAACCGCTTCCGCCGCTGGGGGGCCGGACTCATCCTCATCCTATTCGGGGGCTTGTTCCAGGCCTGGGAGCTCGGTTACCTCGAAGTGGACGTCTGGCGGAAAATTTGGCCGGCGGTCTTGATCGTTCTCGGCGCGTGGATCATCTTCCGGCCGTCGAGAAGGCGGCAGGACCGTTTCCGGGCCGCCCCGGCGCCGGGGGGCGATATCGACGTGACGGCCGTTTTTTCCGGGGCCAAGCGCCGCGTCGAAGCCCGGAATTTCAAGGGCGGAGAGGCAACGGCCGTATTCGGCGGGGTTGATCTGGATTTAACCGGGGCCGGCCTCGAGGGCGGACAAGCGACCATGGAAGCGACGGCGATTTTCGGCGGGGTGGACATCATCGTCCCCCGGGATTGGAAGGTCGTCCTGGACGGAACGCCGATCCTGGGCGGGGTGTCCATGAAGCATGCGAATCCGCCTGAATCCGAGGTCCAATCAACCTTGCACGTCCGGGGGACGGCGATTTTCGGCGGCGTCACCGTTAAGGATTGACCGGATCCGTCATCATGAGAAGGGCGCTTCTCTGGATCCTGGCGGTTGTTTTGACCCTGGCCGCGGCCGTCTACCAGCGGATATCCGGACCGACCTACCCCCTCCGGGGAAAGGTTGAAGTCTCCGGGACGGAAGTCCCCTATCGCCTTCCCCGGAGCGCGGAAACGGGCCGCGACCTGGAAATCCCGGTGAACAACGCCGAGGGACGGCTTTCCGGCTTCATCGAATTCAAGCGGCATCCGACGGAGGATCCATGGACGCGGGTGGAGATGGTCCCGGCCGGGGACGTCCTTTCGGCCGAGCTTCCCGCCCAGCCGCCGGCCGGCAAGCTCGCCTACCGGATCGTCTTATCGAAGGATGGCCGGGAGATGCCGCTTGCCGGAAGAGAATCCGTCATCGTCCGGTTCCGGGGCGCCGTCCCGCCTCTTATCCAGATCCCCCATATCATCGTGATGTTCCTGGCGATGCTGTTTTCGGTCCGGGCCGGCCTGGCCGCCCTGAACCGCAGGGAACACCCCCGGAAGCTCGTCTTGGCGACCTGCGCCCTTCTCTTTCTCGGCGGATTCATCCTCGGCCCGCTGATGCAGCAGTATGCCTTCGGAAAGCTCTGGACCGGATTCCCGTTCGGAACCGACCTGACGGACAATAAAACCCTGGTCGCGATGATCGCCTGGCTGGCGGCCTTGTGGGCCGGGCGGAAGGGACGGGCGGCCCGGGGCTGGGTCCTGGCCGCTTCGCTCATCCTCTTGATCGTCTATTCCATCCCCCACAGCCTTCTCGGCTCGGAGCTCGACTATACGAAGCTCTAGCTCTTCAATTTGAACCGGCCCATGGCGGAGAAGAAAGCCGCCGATTCCCGGTTGAAGGCGCCACGGATCCGGCGGCGTCGCGCCTCGACATCCTTGTCCGAGGCCTTGGTCGCCGCAATTCGATCTTGAAGAAGGGCGGACTCGCCGGATTTACGGCTGAAGTCCGGACATCCGCGGTCCCGTCAAACACCCTCTCCCTGACCGTCGTTCTTCCGAGAGGGCGAGGGCGCCGGCGCGCCTTTGATCCTTTGAAGGAGCTCGACGGCCCGCTCCTTGAATTGCGGATGTCCGGCCGCCCGTTCGGCCGCCGCCCGGGCCGCGGCCGTGTCGCCGGCATTGGCCCATGCGACCGCGGCGTTGAAAGCGGCCGCCGCGGCCACGATTTCCGCCGTCCGGAGCTGCGACTCGCGCCGGGCGAGCATTCCCGCCTTGCGTTCAGCGGCCAGCCCCGAGCCGGCGATTTCCTCGATCTTCGCCTTCAACCCCTCCGCCTTCCCCTCCATGGCCGTGATCGTCCGCTCGTACCAGCCGGCCGCATCCGTCCACCGTTCCCTCCGCTCGGCGATCCGGGCCAAGCCCAACAAGGCCTCGTCGTTGGCCCCGTCGAATTCCACGGCCTGCTGGAAATCGGCTTCGGCCGCGGCCGGTTCGTTCGCTTCCAGGGCCAGAGTTCCGGACAAGCTGAAGACATGCGTGTTCGTGGGCATCGGCCCCTTCGCCGCCTCGATATGCCCCCGGGCGGAGTCCCTCTCGTTCAAGGCATGATAATTCCAAGCCAGCCAGTAATGGGCCTCCCCCTGGAGGTAGTAACGCATCTCGATGATCCGGTTCAGAACGCCGATCGCGTCCGTGTTCCGGCCGAGCTGGGAAAGGCCGATCGCTTTGATCAGAAGGGCGTCGCGGTATTCCGGGAGCAGGGCGAGGGTCTTCTCGCAATAGAGGATGCTTTTCTCGAATTCCTCGGTAAAAAAATAGAGGCTGGCGAGCAGAACGGGATACAAGGCCGATTCGGGGATGCGGGCGAAGGCGGTCAGGAGGTCTTTTTCCGCGCTTAGGATCTCCCCCCGTCCCAGGGCCGCCTCTCCCCGGAAGCCGTAAGCTTCCCAGAATTCCGGGTCGGCCTGGAGGACCTCGTCGAATCGTCCGGCCGCCGGCGCGGGACAGAATCCCGTCCGGAACAGGATCGGGATCGAACCGGGATGCGCGGCCAGGATTGCCGCCCGGTCGTCGGCGCGGTCGTAGGAAGATTTCCCGGGACAAGCCAGGGCCAGGTAAAAATACGCCGCTTCGCCGTCGGCGGGAGCCCGGGCGTACAGGTCGGCCCGAAGGCGATCGAGTTCTTCCGGATCGAAGGTATTTTCCAGCCAGGGAATGGAGTCCCGGACGACCCCCTTGACCCGGAGCGGGATTTCCCGGGCCGCGGCCAGCCAATTCCGGTACCCGGTCAGGCCGGGATTTTCCCCGGCCAAACGCTCGGCCCGGGCGAAGGTTTCGGTTCCGCCGATGCCCAGCTCCCGTTCCCGGAGGAAAAGGAGAAAAACCGCCCGGAAATACGGGGCGGCGACGCGCTCCCTCAGGCCGGCCTTGGCGTATAGGCCGCCGTATATCCGGCAGGCGTCCTTCAGGAAGACGTACGATCCCCGGCCGGCCAAAGCCGAGGCGGTCTCGGCCGTTTTCATGTCGTCAGCCGGGGGAACGGCTGTCCGGACGGCGCGTCGGGGGCTCGAGGTGCAGGAAACGAGAAGGAAGGAAAGCGCGAGAGCGAGAGCCGCGTTTCTCATCGGAATCCTTTCTCCCGTCCTTCCGCTCTCTTCGCGGATTCATTGTAATCCGATCGCCGGCCGGAATCAAGAAACCGGGGGACAAGCGGAGGAGGGTAAGATTTTTAACGGCGCCGTTCGGTCATTTGACATCCCTTCTGCGGCTGATTACACTCGGCCGCGGGACATCAAGGAAATTTCGGCCCGCGGCGGCTCGAGACCTGAAGGAGGAAAGGCATGACGGTTTATAACCTCGTCAGCTTCGCCGGCATCTTCGTCCTGGCCGGCGTCGCCTGGCTTTTCTCGTCGAACCGGAAAATCGTCAACGTCCGGGTTCTCTTCTGGGGCATCGGGCTCCAGCTTCTCGTCGCCTGCTTCGTCTTCGTCATCCCGGCCGGGACCAAGGCGTTTCTGTGGGTGAACGACGCCGTCACCACGGTTTTGAGCGCCGCCACGGCGGGGACGAAGTTCGTCTTCGGCCGCTTGGCCCTGCCGCCGGGCGCGACGAACGAAGCCGGCGAAACCTCCCTCGGCTATTTTTTGGCTTTCCAGGGCTTGCCGACGATCATTTTCTTCGCCGCCCTTTTGGGCGCCCTCTACTACCTGCGGATCATGCCGTTCTTCGTCCGGTTGTTCGCCCGGCTCTTCTCCCGGTCGATGAAAATCAGCGGGGCCGAGGCGCTCTCCGTTTCGGCCAACATCTTCGTCGGCGTCGAATCTGCCCTCGTCGTCCGGCCCCACCTCAAGGACATGACCCGGTCCGAGCTCGGGACCATCATCACCGCCGGCATGGGCACGATCGCCTCGACCGTCCTGGCGATGTACGTGATGATGCTCCAGAAATCCATCCCGACGATCGCCGGCCACCTCGTCTCCGCCTCGTTCATCTCGGCTCCGGCCTCGATCGTCATGGCCAAGCTTCTCATGCCCGAGACGGAGAAGCCGCTGACCCTGGGGCTCGACGTCAAGCCCCACTATGAGCGCGAGGACAACCTGATCATGGCGATCATCAACGGCGCCGGGGAAGGCCTGAAGCTCCTGGGGGGGATCGTCACCCTGCTCATCGCCTTCCTCGGAATCCTGGCCCTGGTCAACCTCGGCCTCGGATGGGCCGGCGGCCTGGTCAACGGGCTCTTCGGCTGGCATTTCGACTGGTCCATCGAAGCTCTCCTCGGCTACCTCTTCACCCCCCTGACCCTGGCCATGGGCGTCGTTCCGGCCGACGCGTTCTCCATCGCCAAGATCCTCGGCGACCGGACGATCTTGACCGAGGTTTTTTCCTACGGGCGCCTGTCAGATCTCCTGGCCGCCGGCGCGCTCAAAGATCCGCGCTCGGCCATCATCGCCTCCTATGCCCTCTGCGGCTTCGCCCACGTGGCCTCCCTGGCGATCTTCGTCGGCGGGACGGGCGCGCTCGCCCCGACGCGGATCCGGGACATCTCCCGGATTGGATTTCGGGCTTTGCTCGCCGCCACCCTGGCCTGCCTCATGACCGGGGCCGTGGCCGGGACGTTTTATACGGGCTCGTCGGTTTTATTCGGACGATGAGAGACCGCCCGGCCGGGCTGACGTCATCCTGTTCGTTTCCGCCGGGGATGAGCACCCTTCGGAATGTCCCCGGGGAACAAGCCCCGGCCCCGGCGCTTGCTTAATAAAAGCCCGCTCCTCCGGTTTCACCGGGGATCGTTGGCGAAATGGGCGTGGACGATCAGCCAGTTTCCGCCCTCCCGCATCATGGCGAACGTCACCGGACCTTTTTGGACGGGGCCCGGGCCGGCCACGTCCCGGTCGAAATACCAGAAGGCCGTGACCAGGGCCATATCCTCAACGCCCAGGACATCGAGACCGTCGAGCCAGAGGCGGTTGTCCGCGGTTTTTCCCCCGGGAATGAAGCCAAAGCTCCGGGAATGGTCCATCAGGGCGTCCATCCCCTGGATCCGGCCGGCCTTTTCCGAGGAAAAGTAAGTCGTCCTGGGCGAAGGCTCGAAAAGCTTTTGAGTCAGGTCGAGGTCGTACACGTTCCAGCTCAAGGTCCAAGCCGCGAGCGTCGCGCCGGGTGAACTCCTGTCCGGCTCGGCCCGGACAAGATCGGCCAGTTCCGCCTCCGCGGCGATCACGGAAAACGACGCCCAGTCCTCGCGGCGGAGCATCTCCTCGAAGAGCCGCCGGGCCCCGGTTTTGTCGCCTGTCCATAAACGAGCCATGCCCAGGCCGTAAGAACGGATCGCCGTTTCGATGGCGGTTTCGCCGGACCGGCCGCGGCCGAAATCGTCCGTTTCGATCTCTCCCTTGAACATCAAAAGACGCTCGAGATAGGCTCCGTTCTCGAGAAGCTTCATCCTCGAATTGATCTTGGACAGGAGGGCGCGGGCTTCATCCGCCTTTCCCGTCCGCCGCAGAATCAAATAAAACCAGTCGGTCGCGGCCACGACGGAGTCGTCGTTGTTGGACCATTTGAGGCACTCGCGGAAGGCCGCTTCGGCTTTGACGAAGTCCCGGGTCAGGTAATAAGCCAGGCCGAGATGGTAATAAATGTTGAACTGGGTGTTGGAAACGGGAATGCCCGACGGATTCGGATTTCCGTCGGCCTCGACCTCCAACGGCTTGCCGGCGGCCAGGGCGGCCGCCTTCTCGAAATCGGAGATCGCCCGGCCGAACTGGCGGATCGAAATATAGCGGTGGCCGCGGTGGCGGTACAGACGGCAGGAATCGGGATGCTTTTTCAAGCCTTCGCTGTAGACGGCGATCGCTTCGCGGAAGCGGCCGAGGTACGCCGTGCGGCGGCCGAGCCAGATCCAGTTGTCTTCGCTCGGATCGACGTCGAAATCCTTGAGGGCGTCCTCGTAGCTTTTCACGGCCGCCGGGGAAGGGGCCGGGGAAATAAGCGGACGGCCGAACAGAGAAATCGCTTCATAGGGCTTAGAGGCGAAGGAGGAGGCGGCGGGATTCGGTTGACCGGACGCGCCGGCCGCCGAAGCGAGGCTGACAATCAAAAGGGCCGCGGCCCATCGGAACACGCTTTTCATCGAGATTCTCCTTCCCGTCCGCCCGGCCGTTTTCTTCAAGCCCGATTTTTCGCCTGAAGACGGCCGGCGGGGCTTTGCCCCGCCGATGGAGGTGCTTTCGATCCCCGGCTTAAGCGAGCGGCCGGGATTTCTTTGGAATCAATGATCTTCCGCGGCGGAGGATAAATCGTCGATCCGGGGAAGTCAAGATCTATCCCGGGACGACAAGACAACCTGAACCTGTCCAGTAATCAATCCGGCCGATGAAAGAAACACACCCGCGTCTCGGGATGGGTCGGCGAAGGCATGGAAATTGATATTTTCCTCGGCGTTTTTACTATCACGACAGGAAAAACGGGAGGAGGAAGCTTGATTTCGATCTTTTTATGTTCCGACTCTTTCCCCTGATACCGAAATGACGGCCGGCCATCAAATCCTTCCCGCGCGATTATGTCTGCTTTTCTCAACGTCATGGCGGACTGCCGCGGGACGAAGGTTCGATTCCGCCATATGATCGGGTAACCGCTGTTGACCGTCCGTCTCTCTCGAAGACGGAAAAGATCCTCGAGTAAATGGTTTTTTATAAAGAAATGGGCTCTGGGAAAGCCTGTATCGCTCAATACGCCGAGACCGCCCGCAATCGCCGGGAAATCGCCTTCATGGTCACAATAACAACCAATAAGGCGGACCATGATTATCTATTAGTCCATCAAGATCAAATTCGAGGGTCCTCACAGAAAATCTTGTTTTCGTCGATTTGAACATTCAGTCCGATCTCAAGGAAAGCGGTTGCTGCGGCCGCAACCGCATGAAATTGAATTGAAATCAGTATTGAACATGACTATTGACATGACTAGAATATTTTTTATAATGGTATACGTTTTTAGCAATGAAATACGATAATCGTTTACTTCGCGAATATTCGTTTTCTCATCTAAAGTCCCATTCTAAAGAAAAAATCATCGCTGCAGCAAAGGAATTATTTAATAAACACGGGCTCAAACGCGTCTCCGTGGAAGAAATTTGCCATGTGGCCGGAGTTAGCAAAAGAACTTACTATAAATACTATAGCAATAAAGCTTCTTTAGTCATCTATATCATTCGATCTTTTGACATCGAATATAAAAGAAAATACCGGAACATTACTCGACATGCGAAAACCTTCAAAGAAGGAATCATCCTGGGATTCAAACTGTGGCAGCAATGGTTCAACAGTTGGAGTCCGGAATTAAAAGCGGATATCGCGACATCGACCGGGTATGGATTGAAAGAGTTCTATCGGACTCGGCAGGAAAATGAAATCAACATTTTCTTGAGAGACATTCAGGCGGCTCAAACACGCGGAGAAATACGAAAAGACATTAAAATCGAACTCATCCGATTCATGTGGGAACATTACGCCGAACTTCTTAAGGATGACCGGTTACGTCGATATTATGACGATTTCCGACAATTAGAATACGAGCTTTCGACGTTTTTTTGGTTCGGCATTTTCCCCTGGGATCGCGAAAATGTCAATCATGACGAATTAGCGTTCAAAAAAAACAAATAAGGAGGATCGGATGAAGATCTCCTGGAGAACGCTCTTAGTCTTTTCTCTCTTTCTGGCCGTTGCTTTACCCGGGCAAGCGGCCGATCGCCCCCTCGAGACATGGTTGACGGCTCGCGTCCGAGCTTTCAATCCCGTGTTCGATCACCGGCCTCTTAATCTCGAAAATACCCTCTCTTTTCGTCCGGAAGATCTCTGGCCGGCGGCCGGCTCCCCCTTCGCCTGGTCGCCCGGTCAAACCGTGTTATGGACGCCGATCAAAGCAATCGATGGATTGATCCCTGCCGGGGAAGACAAGTCGTCAGGTCTTCTTCTCGCCGCAACCTACCTGGCGGTTCCCCGGTGGCAACCCGCGGTGCTTCATGTCAAGAGCACAGCTCCTTTTAAGGTCTTTCTTGATGGAAAAGCGTTAGATGCGCTGAACCGGATCCCGCTGGTCTTGTCTCAAGGAAAGCACCGCCTCCTCGTCGCTTCTCTGGATTTCTCCGATCGGACCGGCGGCATCAGGATTTCATTGGAAGTCGAGGAAAAATTTAAAAACGATTGGCCGGCCGCTTCTTTGGATCCCAAACACCCTCTCTCTATCGAGGATGTCGTCGCCCTCCAACAGCCTTCGTTATCATCCTTCGAACCGGGAATAAACATCGCCCTCTCCCCCGATGGGACGATGACTTCGATCATCAACCTCCAAGGGGGACTTGATATGATTCGCGTCGCGGATGGGAAACTCATGAGGAGTTTTACCATCGCCAAGCCTCTATTGGCATTTTCTTGGTCGCCCTCATGGGAACGTCTGGCCGCCGTCGTCGACGCGTCATCCGACGGCCAAGAGATTTGGATCTTTGACCGGACGACGGGATCCGGGCATCCGGAATTCAAAGGTTTGAAAGGGGTAACCCAAATCGCCTGGCATCCCGACGGGATGCATATTCTCTTTACGACAACCGATGTCCCCCCGCGAAACCAAGATTACGATGTTGTGGATTCTTTTTTTGATCGCTGGCCCCTGTGGCGGAATAAAATCAGCCTGTGGCTGGGTTCATTGGAAAACGGAAACCGCCATATCATCCACTCGGGAGCTTCTCCGTTCCGGGATTCTGGGAGATCAACGATTTCTCCGGACGGCCGTCTTGCCGCATTTATCCATTCAACTCCGACAACCGAATTTCCATATGAGCATCAAGAACTCTGGATTGTCGATCTCCTTTCGGGGCATCCTCGTAAGGTCATGGACCTCCGTATTTCTCATGTCGGAGATATAGCCTGGAGCCCCGATTCCAAACGATTGGTCCTTGTCGCCCCGCATTTCGACTTCCCGAAAACTCCCGCAGATCCCGTCCACAGCCGCTGGAATTTCGGCCTAATGCTCGTTGATCTTACCAGCGGCGCCGCTCAGAACATTCTACCCTCCACGTTTACGCCGCATGTCGAATCCCTCTGGTGGCATCCGGAAGGTGAGCTGTTTTTTGTGGCCCTGGACCGGACTGTCTATCGCCTTTACTCGTTGGACAAGAGCCTGGACCGTCCCCGGGAAATCCCGTTGCCTTTCAAGAACGTGGAAGGTTTTCTCGGAAGTCCCCGTGGAGATTGGGCTATTCTCAAACTCGGAGAAATCGATCGTCCTTCCTGGCTGGAAGCTTACAATCTCAGGACAGGGACCCATCATGTTCTTTGGGATCCTGCTGGAAAACTCCTCTCTCAACTGACATTAGGGAGGACCGAGCTGTTTTCAAGCAAGAACCGCCACGGGGATACGATCGACGGTTGGATTTACTTCCCTCCGGACTTCGATCCGAATAAAAAGTATCCTATGATTGTTTATTACTACGGCGGTGTCGTTCCCCAGAGCCAAACGTTCCTAACGGGGAACGGGGGCGTTCTCAATCACTGGTTCGCAGCAAACGGTTACATCGCTTTCACCTTAACCCCGCGGGGAACGTGGGGCTATGGTCAGGAATGGGCTGACGCTCATATCAATGAATGGGGAGAATCCTCCGCCAATGACATTATCGACGTCATTCAGGCGCTTCTCCGGGAGAAACCGTACATCGACCCAAAGAAGATCGGCGGATTCGGACATAGCTACGGAGGATTTGAGGGCCTTTCTTTGTCGACAAGAACCGACCTCTTTTCCGCCCTGATCGCTTCCGGAGTAATCAGCAATCCCCTCCTGTATTCATTTGTCGTCCTCGGCCAACCGAATTATGGGGAAATCGTTCTTCCGGGGATATATCCTTGGAATAGAAAAGACGTTTACGTTGATCGCGCACCCGTTTTCAACGCTGATAAGATCAATACTCCGATCCTCCTTGTTCAAGGGAGTGCGGATCCCTGGTGTACCCTCGCCGAATCAGACCTTATGTACTCAGCTCTTAAAGTGCAGGGAAAAGAAGCCGTTCAGATCCGGTGGATTGGAGAAGGACACGGGATCATCAACCCAAGGAAAAAGACGTTGAATTACGAAATGTGGCGGGAATGGTTTGACAAATGGTTAAAGGATCGTGGAGAAGCTTGGGATCACCGGATCCGGCAAGAGATGCCATGAGAAGGAGGTCAAAATAGGGAAAAGAACAATCTGCGTGGAATGTTCGTGCTCAAGTTCCGGGACCGTTCGGCAAGTCGGATCTAGCGAAAAGGAGAGTGGAATGAAGGCGATCAAGTGGATCAAATTGGTTGTCATAACAGCCACGGCTGTCTTTATGCTGTCTAGCACTTCTCTTGCGCAAGTCGTTACGGCGGATATCATCGGAACCGTAAGCGACATCGATGGACAACCTCTTCCGGGAGCTACGGTAACCCTACAAAACACGATGACGGGGATGACACGATCATTCATCGCGGATCCTAACGGCAAGTTCTCTTTTCGAGCCATCCCTGTTCAGGGCACCTATCAAATCACGGCCGAGCTTGCTGGATTCAAAACCCATATCCAGAAGGATCTTCAACTTCATATCAACGAAACCTCGTCTCTGCATTTCCGATTGGAGGCGGGCGCGATTGAACAATTTGTGACGGTGACGGCGCAAGCCCCGCTCGTCGATATTAAAGAAACGACGGTTCAGCAGGTGTTGACAGAAGAACTCGTCACTTCGCTTCCATTGATTGGAAGAAACTATATCGGATTGACTCATTTAGCCCCCGGAGTCACCGGATCCGATTATTGGCCGACGACATCCGGCCAACACTACTGGGCAATGAACTATATTGTCGACGGCGGCAGTAATTTCTCCAAATGGAGAAGCGCGGCCCGAACATATTATTCGGGCTACAGCCTGGACACGATTCAAGAAATTCAGGTATTAAACAACCAGTTCTCGGTCGAATTCGGGGAGGGGATGAGTGCCATTAGCAGCGCCATCACGAAATCCGGGACGAATGAGTTCAGAGGGTCGTTATATTTCTACGACCGCCCTGGTGCCTGGGACGAACCGGACTTCCTAACGCATTCAAAAGCACCCTACGACCAACAGCAAATCGGATTCACGTTGAGCGGCCCCATCGTGAAAGATCGGGCGCATTTCTTTCTGAATTATGAATATCGTCGTCAAAGAAGCCAGAGTACTGTCATTGCGCCCGACTATTTCGGCAAAACCGTTCCCAACAATCAGGATGAGCATATGGTTTTCGCCAAGGTTGATTACCAGGCAAGTCCGTCAGATTATATAACCCTCCGCTATAGCAACGATTTATTTGACTGGGCCCAAGAATTTGGAGGTTATAATATTCCCGGCGAGGGAATGTCCTATGTGACATACGTCCACACGGGTTATCTGTCCTGGTTGAAGACGCTTGATAAAGGCAAAGTGAACGAACTCCGACTGCAGGTCGCAAGTTACCATGACCTTCGCAAGGCTTTAACCCATTACCCCGATCGGGCAGCGGAAGACCGTTATGGTTATGCGGTTCTCGGAGGAGACGCCTATTACTCGGACGGTTTCGGGGTCACCCCTGAGATGACCTATGAGATCTTCGACAAGCTCACCCTCTCCCGCGGCAACCACTTTCTGAAGTTCGGCGGCTTTGTTAAATATACGACGGCAAACCAGATTCAGCTGGCCTATGCAGACGGAATTTATTACTTTGCCGGCTCTCCAGATAAATATCCTAATCCATATCTTTTCATGCAGAGCTTCGCCTTGGATAAAAGCTTGACGGGGGTCAAATCGAGAGATCTTAACTGGGCTCTTTTTGTCGAAGACGAGTGGAGCGTTTCCAATCGTTTAACGCTGACTCTCGGGCTTCGTTATGACGTGCAGCATATCTTCAATGTCGTAGGTTATACCGCTCCCGTCGACGGGGACAATATTCAGCCGCGCCTCGGCGTGACATACGATCTCTTTGGAAACGGGAGATCCGTCGTCCGGGCCGGATTCGGGATCTTCTCCCAGCAGAACCTTTCCTTCCATTACACGAAAGGCGCTTTTTTGGGTAAAGCGGGTCAGGTCTACCTGACTCTTACTCCCGACATGGCCGAATTCCCCGATTATCCTTACGGCTTGCCGGAGTTCCCCGATGGCGCCGATCTTCCGGCTCGTAATATTTGGGAGATAGACGAAAACCTCAAGAATCCCTATAGCATGCAATGGACGGCGGGATTCCAGCACGAACTCCTCCCCAATCTGAGTTTTAGCATTGACGGTATCTATATGACGGTTATGGATGGATTGAGCGTTATCGACGTTAACGCCCCAGTCTCGACGGATGTGGCTCGATCGATCGCCGAGGCTGATGCCACTCGCCCCATTACCCCGACCGTAAACGGGTATCGGACGATCAACCATCTCGGCAATTTGAGCCGTAGCTGGTACAAAGCGCTCAATTTCAAGCTCGAACGCCGGGGGACGGATTACATGTTCCTCATGACGTACACGCTTTCGAAAACCACCGACATGCTCAATCCCTGGAGCCTTCCTCAGGACAGCCGAAACATCGAAGATGACAAGGGACCGGGCGGCAATGACCGCCGGCATCTTTTGAATTTCGCTTTCTTCTATAATTCTCCCTTCAAAAGCGCGATCTTGAAAGACTGGCAGATCTCCGGGATCGCGAAATATAACTCGGCGGCTCCCTATACGGAAACATACGGCCTTGATCTTTGGGGAACAGGTTTGGGAAATGCTCGTCCTTTCGGCAGAAATAACCTCAGGGGCGATCCTTATTACAATGTCGATCTGAGCCTCTCGAGAAGGATCGCTTTATTGAATAGAGCTTCCCTGGAGTTTAAGATCGACGTTTTTAACGTCTTCAATATTACCAACTACACGAGTTTCTTGGGCGCTCGGACCGCTGGGAATAGATTCGGAAATCCCACTGCCGCCGCGCCCGGACGGCGCTTCCAGTTGGGAATGCACTTCCGGTTCTAAACGGGCATATCATATTTCCATGAAAACTCACGGGCCCCCGATGTTTCAAGCACCGGGGGCCCGTGCTTGATGCGTGTTATTTGAAATCGTTACGCTAAAGAGAAAGGGCTTTTCGGAATATGAAGATACGCGCGAGAAAGAATGAACGCTTCGTTTTTTTGATATCCCTTGTTCTCTTCTCCGGATTGATCTTTTCCACCTGCAATAATCCCCGCCCGACGAAAATCGAGCCGAACTGGCCCGATCGCAGCGGAACTTATGAATACAGCGCCTTCTATGAGGAGGGAAGCAAAGCGGGAACACAAACTCACGGGCATCAATTCAAACTCAGCCTGGAAAATGGAGCTTATGTCCTGGATTGGGGAGGAGTACGCGTCACGGGGGTCCAGATCGCCGATGGACTGATTTATAAATGGTCCTCCGGCCGTTTTTCGGGTCAAGGCATATACGTCCTGTATGACAACGCGACGAAGCTATTCGGAACGTTTCGGCTCATTGACAGCGACGGCGAACAAAGGGGCTTCACGAGAGGCGCGAAGAAAAATCCTTCTCTCTCGCCGGACCAGGATGCCGTTCAAATCCCGATTCAGTAACTTTCTTTTTTTAGCTTTTCCACTCGAGCTCGAATCTCGGGTTGTTCTGCGTTTATCGATAAAGAACGTTCCCACGTTTGAAGGGCTTCGGCAAGCCGGCCTAACTTGTAATAACAATCTCCGATGAGATTGAGGATGACAAAGTTCGTTCCGTAACGAATCAGTTGTTCCTCGTAAAGGGCGAGCGCTTCGGAGAAGTTGCCTTGCCCGTGAAGACTTCGAGCAAGAAGTTCTTGGACTTCAGAGAACGGCTGTGTCGAGAACGGCGCAAGCACGACGGAAATACGGTCGAACTTTTTTTGCGCCAGGAGCGCCCGGGCATAGTCCACCGCATATGCCGGTTGCTCTGGATTCGCCGCCGAGACTGCCTCGAGGAGCGCCTCGGCTCGGGCAGGCCGGCCGCTATTGAGAAACTGCAACCCCAAAATATGGGGATAGTAGGAATCTCCGGCCGGAGGGAGGACAGAGGCGCTGATCCAGGGACGGGGAATCGTGGAAGCAGAACTGATCATAAAAGGTTTTTCTTCGGACAGAACTTCCTCCCCGGCCGCACCCACGAGAGCGGCCTTGAGGACATAGTACGCGGGAGGGATATCCCGGAGAGAAATTTTTTCGATAACGTCATTGGGGGAATCAGAAAGAGAGAACCCGCTGTCCCATTCGCGGATGACGGCATCGTCGGAATGAATGCTGAAGCGCAAGGATCCTTTTTGATCCATCCCTTCCGGAAGCGCCGAAACCCGCGTTAGTACGATGATTTGATCCTCAGACGAAAAATCGTTTAGAGAAACCGGATAGAGCTGCGTCTCCTTGATTTTAAACGCTCTCCTTGTTTTTTCTTCCGGCGGCGCTTTTTCCATGCGGTAGGCGAAAAGCATCGGCGAGAGGAACAGCGGCGATTCCTCCGCCACCCTGATGTTTTCTTCCAGGGTCGTAAATTCCTTCGACGCCTCGTTTTTCGCTAGGACCTGGAGACGGAAGGCGCCGTCAATAACGGGAAAAGCGTCATGGAACTGAAAGGAGAGATCCCGAATTTCGGCGTACTGGTCATCCGTTAATTCGAGAGGGACATTCTTTTCGAATTGATAAACGATGCGGTCGCGATCATCCTTCATGGAAACGTTAACGACCAGCCGTGTGCGCCACCCGCCGTCTATATGCCTGAAGACAAGCTTCTCCAGTTCAATAAGATAATGCACGAAAGCAACGCCGGTTTCATCGCGGATAACAAAGGCCGATGAGTGGCTGGGCAGGTAGTTCACGGAATACTCAATATCAATCGTGCCCGCGAATTTCATAAACTGGGGAGCGTAGTCATCCCGCACAGATTTTTGAGGGACGGCCAGGACATCCATCAGGAGCCGGTCAAAAGCCAAGGAGGCCGTCGTTTCAAGCGTGTTCTCTCCCGGGATAGGAGATAAGGAAAGCTTGGCCAGCAAGGCGTCGATCGAGAGAAGTCGTCGATAAGCCGAGGAGGGCGATTGCGATACCGCGTGATCGGCGAGCAGGCTCTCCGGCCCGTTGATCGTCGGGCTGTAAATCTTATAGTCGCCCACACCGCGATTTTTAAAAAAGACGATGTAAAATGCGTCGACAAGATTGTATCGGCTCATGCCCTGGTAGAACCAAGCGATCGTCGGATAGAGCTGGGAACTCCCTTCGAATGTCTGAATAGATTCGGGCGGTCCCAGAATGATATATATCTTTCCTCTATCGCTCTTCCAGCCTGGAACCGCGGACCCGGCCCGGAAATTCGTGTTGGCATGGATCAAGCGCCGCTCATGCTCCTCTTTGAATTCATTCCGAGGAGTGGTTTTGTCAGGATCACGATGATTCCAAAAAGCCCGGATGAACAGATCTCTGTCTCTATCGGATTTAAGCGCTAGAAAAACTTCCCGTTCTTTGGGAGTGATGATATAGGGCACTTGTTCTTCCAACCATTTGCGATGAACCGGGGACATCTGCATGTCTTGCGTGCAAAACGCAGGGAAAGGAGTCATTGAATATGCAAATAAACAGACAACGAGGAAAACCCTTATGGCGGTCTTAAATCGCTTTGTCATCGATATTCAAGAAATCGAATTCACAAAGATTATATTATCCTTCAATTCCGTATGGACATCAAGGATCGCCATGGCCGGGCTTGAAAACCACCGGTCTTTCCCTTACCATGACTTCCTTTGCCAGAAAGACATCCAATCTTTTCGGGAGGCTCCATGAAAATCCTGCGCCCGGCTTTCGCCCTTCTTCTTCTCGTTTTCCTGGCGGTTCTTTCCGGCGGCGTTCCGGCCGCGGGCCAAGAAGCCCCGGCTCCGGCCCAACCGGCCGGGCCGCGGCCGATCGAGCTCCGTGACATCCTCGCCTGGAGGACAATCGTCTCGGCCGTCGTCTCGGACAACGGCCGATGGTTCGCCGCCCGCCTCGCTCCCCAGGAAGGAAACGGGGAAGTCATTTTCAAGGAAATCCGGGGGGACAAAGCCTATGCCTTCCCCGCCGGGGAAGGCCGGAAAGGCGCGGTCGCGATTTCGGCCGACGGCGCCTTCGGCGCCTTCGCGGTCAATCCCGAGCCCGAGGAAGCCCGGCGCCTCCGGAAGGAACGCGCTCCCCTCTTCGCCGGAGCGGCCGTCGTGAATCTGGCCTCCGGGGAGAAGACCGTCTACGATAAAATCAAGTCGTTTTCTTTCCCGGCCGAGAATCCGGCCTGGATCGCCCTTCACAAGACCGCCCCGGAGGGACAGGCCAAGGAAAAGGATAAAGGGACCGGCTCCGACCTCATTCTCCGCGAGCTGGCCACCGGCCGGGAACTCGTTCTCGGCAACGTGAGCGAGTTCGCCTTCGACAAGAAAGGCGCCCGGTTGGCGCTCCTCATCGACGCCGTCGGACAGGCCGGCAACGGGCTCCTTCTCCGCGACATGACCACCGGGGTTCTCGCGGTTCTCGATTCCGGAAAGGCGTCTTATCAACGCCTTTCCTGGACGGAAAACGGCGGCGCTCTGGCCTGCCTCAAGGGCCGGGAAGACAAGGACTACGAGGACAAGCTGTTCAGCCTTATCGGCTTCACTTTTCCGGCCGGCGGCCCGAGAAAGCACGCCTATGATCCGCAAGACGACAAGAGCTTCCCCGCGGGCCTGACGATCAGCCCGAACCGGACTCCGCGCTGGACCGAAAGCCTGGACGCTCTCCTGTTCGGCATTCATGCGCCAAAAAAGAAAAGCGCCGGGTCCGGCCCGGGGCCGGTTGCGCCGGTTAAGCCCGGAGAGGAGCCGGACGAAAACATTCCGGACCTCGTCCTCTGGCATTTCAATGATCCGCGGCTTCAATCCCAGCAGCAAGTTGAAGCCGAGAGGGACAGGAATTTCAGTTACCTGTCGGTCTACCGGATCAAGGAAAACAAGTTCATCCGCCTGGCCGACGAAGACGTCCGCGACGTCCGTCCGGCGCCGAAAGACCGCTTCGCCCTCGGCCGCGACGTCCGGGCTTACGAGCTGGACGGATCCCTCGACGGCCGGCGGTACGAGGACCTGTACGTGATCGACATGATCTCGGGAACACGAACCCTGGCCTTGAAGAAAACCCGCTGGCCCGTCCTGCCGTCCCCCGACGGGACGAAGTTGCTCCACTACGCCGGCGGCGTCTATTCCGTCTATGACATGGCCGCGGCCGTCTCCCGGCCGATCACCCGGGACGTCCCGGCCGATTTCGTCAACGAGGACGACGACCACAATGAAATCGATCCGCCCGATCCCCCCGTCGGCTGGATGAAGGATTCCCGGTCCGTCCTCCTCTCGGACGGCTGGGATGTCTGGTCCGTCCCCGTTCAGGGCGGGCCGAGCCTCAACCTCACCGGGAACGGCCGGAAAGAGGGCCTCCGGTATCAGCGTCTGCGTCTCGATCCCGACGAAAAGGGCATCGATCCCGCCCGGCCGATCTACTTCGGAACGTACGGTGAATGGACGAAAAAAGCGGGATTCTCCGTGATCGAAAAGGGATCGCCCGGGCCGCGCGTTCTCGTCTGGGAGGACGCCGCCTTCGGACCTCTCCTGAAGGCCCGTCTAGCGGATGTCTATCTCACCACCCGCGAAACGTTCCGGGATTTCCCGGACTGGCGGGCCGCCGGGGCGGACCTGAAATCCTGGATCCGCCTGACCGAGGCCAATCCCCAACAGAAGGATTTTCTCTGGTCGAGCGGCGTAAGGCTGGTCGATTATGTCATCGATCCGAAGAGCGGAAAAACCAACCGGCTCCAGGGCGCGCTCTTTCTCCCGGCCGGATACGAACCGGGCCGGTCTTATCCGACGATTGTCTATTACTATGAAAAAATGTCCCAGATGCTCAACCGCCATCTGCCGCCCGCGTCCAACGGCTTCAACAAGACGGTGTACACGAGCAACGGATACGCCGTCTTTTTCCCGGATATCACGTACAAGATCAACGATCCCGGGATGAGCGCCGCCTGGTGCGTCCTTCCAGCCCTGGACGCGGCCGCGGCGACCGGGGTGGTCGACCGGGCCAAGGTCGGCCTCCAGGGTCATTCATGGGGCGGATACGAGACGTCTTTTCTGGTGACCCAGGCTGATTTCGCCGCGGCTGTGGCCGGGGCTCCGCTGACAAACATGATCTCCATGTACAGCTCGATCTATTTCAATTCCGGCGTTTCCAACATGGCCATCTTCGAAAGCAGCCAAGGCCGGTTCAAGGGCGGTTATTGGGACAACCTCGAGGCCTACCAGCGCAATTCCCCCGTCTATCACGCGTCCGCCGTCCGCACGCCCCTGATGATTCTCCACAACGACAAGGACGGGGCCGTCGACTGGAACCAGGGGATCGAGTATTTCAACACGCTCCGCCGGTTGAAAAAGACGGTCGTCATGCTCCAGTACACCGGAGAGAACCACGGCCTGGCCAAGCCGGCCAACCAGCGGGATTACACCGTCCGGATGAAGGAATGGTTCGACCACTGGCTGAAGGGCTCGCCCGCCCCGGACTGGCTGAAGGAAGGCGTCCCCCACCTGAATCTCAAGGACCATCTGCGGGAGCGGTCGAAGCTCTGGCGGCCGGAGGACAAGAAGGAGCCGGAAAAAGGCGAAGGGAAGAAATAAGAACGAACGGCGGCTTTATGGCGCCCCATGCCCCGTAAAATAGAGGCGCTGGCTGTCGAGGCGCCAAGGTTTGAAAAGGAAGCGGGGCTTGAAAGATCCTCTCCAGCCAGCATCCGCGGATAGAATAGTACGAAGTCAAGCAAAAGTCAAAAGGCAAGAGGGGCCGCGGGGCCTCAATTCTGAAGCAGCCGGGCGATCAGCTCGAGCAAGGTGTTCGTCCGGATGGGTTTGTCGATGAAATCATCCGCCCCGACGGCCCGGGCTTCGCGGACCAAGAGCGGGTTTTTCAGGGCCGACATCACGATGACCTTGATTCCGCTGAGCTCGGGATCGGATTTGATTTGCTGGCAGACGCCGATGCCGTCAAGAAGGGGGATCAACAGATCGGTCAAAACCAGCTCGGGTTGCTCCCATTTCACCAAGGCGACGCCTTCCATGCCGTCGTGAGCCCCGTAAGCCTCATAGCCGTTGCGGTTCAGCAGCTCGGTCAAAAGCTTCCGCGTCACCTTGTCGTCGTCGATCACCACGATTTTTCGAGCCATGACGTTCCCCGCCGGAGGATCATTTTACATAAACAGAGAAAGATATTCCAGTGGACGCCGGCAGGACGAAAACGCGGGGCTCCCTTGACATATTATATTTTCGTTATATAATATATTCGTTATGTTAAAGACGCTGCGTACCCCCAAGACGGCGAGAGCGGGATCGGAGGAAGCCTCCGCCCGGATCTTTCGGGCCTTGGCTCATCCCGTCCGGATTCGTCTTCTCCGCCTCCTGCTGGAAGGGGACTGCTGCGTCTCGGAGGCCGAAGCCCGCCTGAAGATCAGTCAACCCAACGTGTCCCAGCACTTGAAGATCTTGAAAACCGCCGGTCTTATCGCCGGCCGGCGCCGCGGGGCGAAAATCTGCTACGAGGTGACCGATCCCCGCATCGAACGCATTTTGCGCGACTTTTCCCCTAAGGAGAATCTTGATGAAGAACGTCCCTGAAACGAACGAAGCCCGTTTCGAGGCCGAGGTGCTCAAAGCCCCCCGCCCCGTCGTCGTCGATTTCTGGGCCCCCTGGTGCGGCCCCTGCCGGATGATGGCCCCCGTCCTCGAGGAGATCGCCGGAAAGTTCGACGGGGAGGTCGATTTTCGCAAGCTCAACACGGACGAGAACGAATCGACGGCCCGGACCCACGGGATCATGGCCATTCCGACGCTGATTGTTTTCCGCGAAGGCCGCGAGGCCGAGCGGATCGTGGGCCTGGCCCCGGCCTCGGAAATCGAAAGCAAGATCAGGAGCGTCCTCACCCGCTCCTGATCCCCCTCGCCGGCCGCGGCCGGCCTGGCCCTTGACGATTTCTAAAATCTTTCTATATTATTTTTGTAGGATTTACATCTTTTAAACCGGGAGTCGAGGATGAGCCCCAAGGGAAAGGCCGCGATCGCCGTCCTCAGTCTTCTGCTCGGCTGGACGGCCTGGAAGGGCGTCCATTTCGTCTCGTCCTCGCCGCGGGTTCATATTTCCGTTCCGGCGGATTCCCGGGAAAGCGCGCCGATGAAGAAAATCGTTCAAAAGAGCCCCGAGGAATGGAAGAAAGCGCTGACGCCGGCCCAGTACCAGGTGTTGATCGCCTGCGGAACCGAGCCGCCGTTCAGCGGGATTTACGACGACTTCTGGGAGTCCGGCGGCTATCATTGCGCCGCCTGCGGCGCCCTCCTCTTCCGCTCCGAAACCAAGTACGAACACGGAACCGGCTGGCCGAGCTTCTTCGAATCGGCGTCGCCCGGCGCCCTGGAGCGCCGCGAGGACCGATCGGCCGGAATGATCCGCACGGAAATCCGGTGCGCCGCCTGCGGCGGCCACCTCGGTCACGTCTTCGACGACGGCCCTCCCCCCACCGGCCGCCATTACTGCGTCAACTCCGCCGCCCTGGCCTTCCGGCCGTCCGCCGCGGCCCCGGCGGGCGGGCCCGAAACGGCCACGTTCGCCGCCGGCTGCTTCTGGGGCGTGGAAGAGAAGTTCGGCCGCCTGCCGGGCGTCCTGGAAACGGTCGTCGGCTATACCGGAGGCCGCACGAAAAATCCCACTTATGAACAGGTTTGCACGGACACGACCGGCCACGCCGAGGCCGTCCGGGTGACCTTTGATCCGGCCCGAATTTCCTACGCCGGCCTTGTTCAGGCGTTTTTCTCCTTCCATGACCCGACCCAGCTCAACCGCCAGGGGCCGGACGTGGGCCGCCAGTATCGCTCGGCGGTCTTTTATCACACCGAGGAACAGCGGAAACAGGCTGAGGAAATCAAGGCGGAAATCGACCGGTCCGGCCGCCTTCCCGGCCGCCTCGTCACCGAGATCGTTCCGGCCGGTCCGTTCACCCGGGCCGAGGAATATCACCAGAAGTACAACCTGAAAAACAAGCGCGCCTGTTCCTTCTGATCCGTCCGGGCGATCGCCCTCCGCTCCGCCGCGGCGAAACGGAACTAAAGACGAAATGCGAGTTGAATCCAAGGGCGGGTTCGGATACAGTGAGGCTTTCAGGCTCATGGACGCCTCCGGCCCGATCGAGATCAACGACCAATTCCGGCAAGCCCTTCACTGGATGGAGGAGACGGCCCGGCCCGTTTTCGTCACCGGGAAAGCCGGGACCGGAAAATCCACCCTTCTCGAGCACTTCCGGGAAACGACGCTCAAGAAGATCGCTGTCCTCGCCCCGACGGGCGTCGCCGCCCTGAACGTCCGCGGCCAAACCATCCATTCGTTCTGCGGCTTCAAGCCGGACATCACCCTGGTCAAGGTTCGCAAAATCAACGCGAAAAAGGATCCCGAGCGGGCGGCCCTGCTCCGAAAGCTCGACGCCGTCGTCATCGACGAAATCTCGATGGTCCGGGCCGATCTTCTCGATTGCGTCGAAAAATTCCTCCGCCTGAACGGTCCGAAGCCCCGCCGGCCGTTCGGCGGCCTGCAATTGATCCTCATCGGCGATCTCTACCAGCTGCCGCCGGTCGTCGCCGGAGTGGAAAAAACCCTCTTCACCCTCCATTACGAAACGCCGTACTTCTTCTCCGCCCACTGTCTTCTGCGGGATTCCTTCCGCCTGGAATTCGTCGAGCTCGAAAAAATCTATCGCCAGACCGACGCCGGCTTCATCGCCCTGCTCAACGCCGTCCGCAACCGGTCCGCCGGGCCGGAAGACCTGGAGAAGCTCCACTCCCGGTACGACCCGGAGTTCGTCCCGCCCGAGGACGATTTTTATGTGACCTTGACGAGCACCAACGACCTGGCCGCCGCCCGCAACCGGGAAAAGCTCGCCCTCCTGCCCGGCCGGCTCTATGCCTATGAGGCGATCGTCGAGGGGGAATTCGAGCGCTCCTCGCTCCCGACCGACGAACACCTCGAAATCAAGGCCGGAGCCCAAGTGATGCTGCTGAACAACGACGCGGCCGGCCGCTGGGTCAATGGCTCGATCGGCCGGGTCGCCGGAGTCCTCCGGGAGAAGGGCCGGGACGACCGGATCGCCGTCGATCTCCAGGACGGCAAGCGGGTGGAAGTCGCCCCCAACGAATGGGACCTCTACCGCTTCGCGTACGACTCGGAAAAGGACGCCGTCGTCAGCGAGGCCGTCGGGGCGTTCATTCAATACCCGGTCAAGCTGGCCTGGGCGATCACCATCCACAAGAGCCAAGGCAAGACGTTCCGGAACGTCATCGTCGACGTCGGCCGGGGGACATTCGCCCACGGCCAGGTTTATGTCGCCCTCAGCCGCTGCACGAGCTTCGAGGGACTGGTCCTGAAAACGCCCATCCTCCGCTCGCACATCCGGACCGACTGGCGGGTTTCCCGGTTTCTAACCCGCTTTCAATACGACCGGGCGGACGAACGCCAGCCCTACATAGAAAAGAAACGGCTCATCGAGGAGGCCGTCCGGGACGGCCGCGACCTCGAGATCCTCTACCTCAAGCCGGATGACACGAAAAGCCGCCGCCGGATCCGGCCGGAGGCCGTCGAGGAGATGGAATACGGGGGCAAAGCCTTCGAGGGCGTCCGGGCCTATTGCCATGAACGCGAGGACATGCGGACCTTCCGCATCGACCGGATGCTGGAAGTCCGGATCCGCTGAGCGTCGGCCGGCCCTCTAAACAGGTAAATTGGCGTTGTGGCTCCCAATTATGACGAGGCGATCAGCGTCCCGCTGTCGCCGACTTTCCACACGCCCCGGATCGAAAGATACAGGACCGTCCGGACGATCTCGCGCTCGCTTTCCGATTTGTACCGAATATCCACGAGCATCCAGTCGTCCAGCCCGGGGTTGAGCATTTCCAGGGTCCGGGGGCTCGGCCCGGCGTATTGCCGCCCCTTGAATCCGCTCAAGGCCCGCTTGTCGGACTTGTGATTCCGGATGAACAGGGGAAGAGCGCCGCGGTTGACCGCGTCCGCCTTGATGAACGCCTCGACGTCGTCTTTCGGAACGTAGGATTCGTCCATCATCACCCATTCGGCGCCGCCCGTCCCCTTCCCCCCCGTCGAGGAGGAGCAGGAAAACGCGGCGGTCAAGAGCGTCGCCGCAAACAGGAACAAGACAGCCGAGGACCATTTGATTCCGCCCATGCCACCTCCTTGAAGCCCGCCCGGCTTACGTCGGAAGCGTTCCCTGAACGGCCTTCCGCAGCTCGCGGTCCCGGGCGATTTTCCGGATCGCTTCTTTTTGGAGCATCCGGTATCTGTCGCTGGGGACGGGTTTCCGCTTGATCCGGGCCGGCGGACCGGCGGTCCCGGACGCCGCCCCGGCCTCGATCCGCTCTTCTCCTTCCCCTCCGGGAGCCGTCCCCGGCCAGCCCGCAACGGGGTCCTCGCCGGACGCCCGGCCGAAGAGGTCCTTTTCCCGGGACCCCGGATCGATCCGGACGAATTCGTCGTATTGGGCCGCGGAGACCAGGCTCATGGTCCGGAGGGTTCGGAGCATGGCCGAGGCCCCGACTCCGAAATACCTCTTGAGGTACAGCACGTGGTCGTAAGCCAGGCGCGAGGCACGGAAATCCTTCTCGATGATCTCCTTGATCTTGCCCGGCGGCATCAGGAACCGGGCGGCGAAGGCTTGGGCGAACGGCTCCCGCGGGTGGTAGAGAGAGGCGTATTCATCGATGAAGACGTCGGGGCCGTCGATGACCGGCCCGTCGAACCGGTCCTTCAGGTAGTGGCAATATTCATGAGCGGCGTGGAACACCTGCCGGCCGGGCGAACCGCCGCTGTTGATCAAGGCGAAGGCCGCTTCCTTCTGTTCCAAGTAGAGGAAGATGCCGCTCACCTTGGAATCCTCGGGCAAAGGCATCCGGTAGAGGCGGCAGCCGTTGGTCTCGAGCAAGGCGAACACGTCCCGGATGGGCTCGTCCCCTAAACCCAGGCGCCGCCGCTCCTCATCGGCCATGCGTTCCGGCGAGAGGCCGGAGTAGAAAGGGGCCGTTTCTAGGCGCCGGCCGGTGAGGTTTTCCAGCCGGACGTAATCGTCGCAGTAGCGCCGGAACCGCTGGAGCTCGGCCCGCGTCTTCTCATCGACGGCCTCGGCCCGGAAGAGCAAGGCGAAGGGATCCGGCGGAGCCGGCTTTTCCTGGAAGAAATACGACAAATCGCGGTTGAGGAAACCGGCGATCTTTTCGAGGGTGGCCATCGACGGGGTCCGCTTGCCCGCCTCGAGGAGGGAGATGTATTCGGACGACAGTCCCACCGCTCGGGCGAACGCCCCTTGGTTGAGGTGGGCGGCTTCCCTCGCTTTCCGGATTTTGTGAGGAAGGATGGCTTGCATGAACTCCCTCCCTTCCGCAACCTTAACACGCGGTTGCGGAAATTGCAAGGCGGCCGGAACAATTGACTCCCGGTTTAAATCCCTCCGATTCCCCGGCCGGCGATCGCCTTCCACAGCAAGACATATTCCCGGGCATGCTCAGGAAGGCGTTCGATTTCTTCGGCGGTCAGCTTGCGGGCCACGATCGCGGGCGAGCCGAGGATCAAGCTGCCTTCCGGGTATGTTTTTCGGGGAGGGATCAAGGCCCCCGCCCCGACGATGGAACGGGGGGGGATGACCGCCTTGTCCAGGATCACGGCCCCCATGCCGATGAGGCAATGGGATCCGATGGTGCAAGCGTGGAGAATCGCCCCATGGCCGACGGTGACATGGTCGCCGATCACGGCCGGCAGATCGAAATCGACATGAATCGTGCTGTTGTCCTGGATGTTGGTTTTTTCGCCGATGATGATGTCTCCGACGTCGGCCCGCAGGACGCAGTTGTACCAGACGCTCGACCCGGCCGCCAGGACCACCCGGCCGACCAGGCGGGCCCCTTCGGCGATGAACGTATCGGGATGGATCTCCGGCTTCCGGGAGGAAAAATCAAAATCAGCCATGGCCTCCTCCTTTTCGTTTACTATGCCCCAAGGAGAGGGACAAGGCAAGGAAAAATGATCGCGGGAAAGGAAAAAATCGAAAGCCAGCGAGAGGGATCGAACCTCCGACCTGCTGATTACGAATCAGCCGCTCTACCGACTGAGCTACGCTGGCACTAAGCGGCGGGAGTGATAAAGTAGCCGAAACAGGCGTTTCTGTCAATGACCGGGACCGGCCCGGCGGCTTCGGCCCGGGAAATCGAGGCTTCCGCGCCCCCGAAACGCCGCTCCGGGCGCTCTCGCCGCGGATTTCCGGGCGAGCGCCGCTTGCCCCCAAAAATAAATCCCGCGACGCCGAAAAGATTCCGCTCCCGGAGCACGGCGAAAAAGGGAAAAAATGATCCTGAACCCGCCCCGATTCCTTATGAGCCCTCTATTTCGTCTCGATCTCTTTCTGGTGCTTCCGCCAAGCCTCGTAGCCGAGGTCCAACAGCTCCGATTTCGAACATTTTTCCGTTTCCTGGAGCCTCAAGCCGACCTCGATTTTTTCCCCCTGCGAGCGGGACCAGATGACCTCGCCGGTCATCCGGCAGACCCGGTTGTCTTCCGGCGTCTGGATCTGAAACCGGACCTTGTCTCCTTCCTGAAAGGCGCGCCCCAGGTCGAACACGAGGCGCATCCCTTCCCGGGAGACATTGCCGATCAACGCTTCCTCCGGCTTGGCGTCGGGGTCGCCCGTCTCCACAAGATCCACCGGAATCAGGCACTCGAACCGGAAATATTTCCTCTTGTCGTCTTCCATGGTGATTTCACTTTGACATAATCCCCCCTCCATTGCAAGCCGGTTTTTTGCTTTTCAATCGGGGATGATTTGGCTACAATACTGCCCTGAAAGATCATTCATGTACATCAAGAGACTCGAGCTCCAAGGATTCAAGACCTTCCCCGACCGGACGAAAATCCTTTTCAATCCGGGCATCACGATCATCATCGGACCCAACGGAACGGGCAAAAGCAACATCGTCGAAGCCATCCAGTGGGTTCTGGGCGGCCAGCGCGTCCGGACCGTCCGGGGCGAGAAAATCGACGACGCCGTTTTTGCCGGCACGGCCCTGCGTCCGCCGATGGGGATGGCCGACGTTTCCCTGGTTCTCCAAAACTCCGAGGATGAGATCACCGTCAACCACCGCGTGTTCCGCACCGGGGAGTCGGAATACCGGCTCGACGGGAAAATCGTCCGTCTCAAGGACATCCAGGACGAGCTCTGGAAGCGGACCATTTCGGAAAACCGCTATTTCGTGATCGAACAAGGAGCCATCGGCACGTTCGTCACCTCCAAGCCGGTCGAAAAGCGGGCCCTGATCGAGGAGGCCGCGGGAACGGCCTTTTTCAAGGACAAGAAGCGCCAGGCGGAAAACAAGCTCGAAGACTCCGAGCGGAATCTCGTCCGCCTGGAAGACATCATCGCCGAAGTCTCCAAGGCCAAGAATTCCCTGGCCCGGCAGGCCGGAGCGGCCGAGCGGTACCGGCGTCTGCGCGAGCGCGTCCGGGAGCTGAACGTTCTCCACTTCCGGTTGAAAAGCGCCCAGCTTGCCGCCGGCCAGGCGGACATCCTGGCCCGCTATGAAGAATCCTCCATCCGCGAGCGCGAACAACAGGCCCGGCTGGCGGACGAGGAGGGGGCCGTCAACCAAAAGCGCAAGAATGTCTGGGAGCTGGAACAGGCGTTCACCGGAGGCCGGGAGAATCTTTATACGATTCGATCCCAGATCGCCCGGCTCGAGGCCGAACGGGAGCGCGATGCCAAGCGGAGCGAATTCATCGAGGAGAGCCGGCGAAAAGCGGCGGCCGACGCCGACGAACGGCTCAGGGAATTGCTCGGGCTCGAGGAAGAAGGCGCCCGGTCCCGGGAGGAGATACAGGCGTTGACGGCCGCCCTCGTCGTGAAAAAGGAGGCGATCGTCTCCTTCGAACGGACCCTGGCGGAAACGACGGCTCGGATCTCCCCGCTCCTGGAGCAGTCCGACCGGCTCCGGTCCGATCACCTTCAGAAGCTGGCCGAATGGACGGCGGCCCGCAACGACGCGGCTAAGGTCGAAAAAGAGCTCGAGATGCTTACCCGCCAGGAGGAAAAGCTTAAAACCCGGAAAGAGGAAGCCCGGGCCCTGGTCGAGGCCAAATCCGAGGATCTGCGGGGCCTCGAATCCCGGCGGACGGCCTCGCTCGAGGAAAGCGGAGCTGTCCGCGGGGAATGGACCGCCCTCCGCGGCCGGCTGGCCGAAACCGCGGAGACCGTCGCTGGCCTAGAACACCGGCTGCAAGAGCTGCGCGCCCTGCGTGACGCCGACATCCACCATCTTCAGGCCCTCGAAAAAATCGCCGTGAAGGAGCGCGCGTCGGACGAAACGTCCTCCGTGGACGGCGCCCTCGGCTTGTTGGCCGAGCTGGTCGAAACGGAAGCGGCCGACGCGGCCTTAGTCGACGTCTTCTGGAAAGACGAATCGCGGGCCGCGATCATCGCGCCGGAGGATCTTCTTCGCGGACTCGATGGCCGGACTTTGAAAGGGCGGTATCTCCTCTTGGGAGGGACGGCCGGCGATCCGGACGGCGGGGAATGGCGGGATCAGCCGGGTGTTCTGGGAACGCTCAAATCCCGCCTCCGGCCGGGATCACGTCTCCCGGGCGGCCTGCCCGCCCTGCCTGACGCCGTCATCGTCGAGGACGTTCGGACCGCCGTCCGGCTGTGGCTCGAGCGGCCCGGGGCGAATTTCATCACTCGGGGCGGCGACGTCCTGTCGGCCGCGGGCCTCTTGTCTCTCGGTCCCCGCCGGGAGGGGCTGTTCGGCCTGCATCAGGAAATCCGCGACCTCGGCCGGACGCTTTCAATCCGGGAGGCGGAAATCGCCCCCGTCGCCGGAGAGCTGGAGGAGAGGGAAAACGACCGGCGGGAGCTCGAGCGGCGGATCGAAGAAGCGGCCGGCCGGCTGGCCGGATTGGAAAAAGATCTCATCCAGATCGACAAGGATTGCAGCCTGGCCGAAGCTGAGCGAACCAAGCTCAAGGAAGACATCGCCCTCTTCGCCCACGAGCTCGAGATCCTGGCCATGGACAAGGCCGCCCTCGGGGAAAAGATGAAGACTCACGCGGCCCTGGTCGAGCGGCTCCTGGAGGAAAAAAACGCTCTCCAAGCCGAGGGAGAGGAAAGAGAACGCGAGCTCGCCGTTCACCAGGACAAGCAGAACGCCGATTCGACCGGCTTGGCCACGGCCAAGGGCGAAGTCCACGTCCTCGAAGCCAAGATCAAAAGCCTCGAGGATCTTTGTCTGGCCCTGGCCCGGCGGAAAGAGGCCTCCCAAATTAAAATCGATGAGCTGCAGGCGGGCGTCCGCTCCTCGCTCGAGGAGGCCGGACGGATCAAAACCGCCATGGCTGATTCCGCCGGAAAAATCACCGGCTTTCAAACCCGGCAAGAGGAACTGGAAAAATCCCTGGCCGAGGGTGAAACCCGCCTGTCGACGGCCCGGAAGGATCTCGAAACCGCCGAGGGATCTTTGTCCGGCCGGCGGATGGAGCATGAACGGCTCAAGGACGAACGAATGGCCTGGGAGGTCCGCAAGGCGGAGATCGAGCGCGACATGGTCAACCTCGAGGAGGCCTGCTGGACCGAGTTGAAAAAAAACCTCCACGAAATCCGTTCCGAACCGCTTCCGGAGCGGGAGCCGGGGATTCCGGAGCCCACCGCCGCCAAGGTCGAAGCGGATCTCGAAAACGCCCGGGAAGACATGGCCAAGTACAAGACCGTCAACCTGATGGCCGAGGAGGAGTACGCCGAGCAAAAGCAGCGCCACGACTTTCTCATCGCCCAGCGCGACGACCTCCGGACCTCGATCTCCCAGACGAAGGAAGCGATCTCCCAGATCAACGGCGAAAGCCGGGACCGTTTCCTGGCCGCCCTGACGGAAATCAATAAAAACTTCCAGGACCTCTTCATCACCCTGTTCAAGGGAGGGACGGCTGAGGTCCGCTTGATCGACGAGGCCAATCCGCTCGAAAGCGGCGTCGAGGTCATCGCCCAGCCGCCCGGCAAGAAGCTCGCCAATATGGGGCTCCTCTCGGGCGGAGAGAAATCCCTGACGAGCCTGGCCTTTCTGTTCGCCCTGTTTCGGTTCAAGCCGACGCCCTTCTGCATCCTCGATGAGATCGACGCGGCCCTGGACGAGCCCAACCTCGTCCGGTTTCTGGACCTGATGAAAACCATCAAGTCCGAAACCCAGTTCATCATCATCACCCACAACTACAAGACCATGGAAGTGGCCGATTACATCTACGGAACGACCATGGAGGAGCCCAACGTCACGCGGGTCTTCTCCATGAAGCTCGACAAGAAGCCGGAGGCGGAGACCGATGCCTAAAGTCCAGCTCTACGTGCCGCCCGGCGGATACTTCGCCGAGCGCTGGTCGAAAGGGTCGTCCATCCCGCCGCTCGGCCTCCTCTCGATCGGGGCCGTCCTGGAACGGGAGGGGATCCCGGTGGAAATCGTCCCGGCCGACATCTTGGGGCTGAGCTGGTCGGACATCGTCCGCAAGATCCGGGCGGACCGGCCCGACATCGTCGGGGTGACGATCACGACCGAAAACCGGTTCCAGAGCTTCCGTCTCGTCCGCCTGGCCAAAAAAGCCCGTCCGGAAGTCCTCACCATCCTGGGCGGGCCCCATGCCTCGATGGCCGCCGAGGATTGCTTGGATCATATCCCCGAGCTCGACCTGGTCTGCCGGGGCGAGGGCGAGGAGACGATGCTCGAGGTCTGCCGGCGCTGGACGCCGGGGAGCGGAGCCGCGGTTTTAGGAGATGTCCGGGGCTTGGTTCTCCGCCGCGACGGCCGGGCTTCGGCCAATCCGCCGCGTCCGCCGATCGCCGACCTCGATACGCTGCCCTCTCCCGCTTTCCACTTGGTTCCCTTCGAGAAATACAACTTCACCCTCGATGTCCCGGGCCGGGGCCCCCTCCGGGCGATCAGCGTCATGACCAGCCGGGGCTGTCCCTTCGCCTGCTCCTTCTGCGCCACACCGATCAACTGGGGACGCCACGTCCGGATGCGCAGTCCGGAAAACGTCGTCCGTGAAATCGAGCTCCTGAAGGAGCGCTACGGCATCGAGGCCGTTTTCTTCTATGACGACACGTTCAACGCCAGCCCCCGCCGGGCCGACGCCATTTGCGACTTGATGATCGCCCGCGGACTCGATGTCCGCTTCATGTGCGACGTTCGTCTCGACATCATGAGCCGGGAGCTGATCGAGAAGATGAAGCGGGCCGGGCTTTACTACCTGTCCTACGGGCTCGAGGCCGGCTCGGACCGGGTCCGGAAGGACATCGTCGGCAAACAGATCGACCTGGCCGACTTCCACCGCCTCACCGGCTGGTGCTTGGAGCTCGGGATCGTGGCCAACGTTTTCATGATCTTCAGTCATCCGACCGAGACATGGACGGAAGCCCAAGAGACGATCCGCCTCATTGAAAAGTACCGGGGCCGGATCGAGACTTCGATCGCCATTCTCCATGTGTATCCGGGCACGCCCCTGGAAAAAACCGCCCGGGAGAGGGGCGTTCTTCCGCCGGGATTCACGTGGACGAAACGGTACCGCAAGGGGGTCATCACCCTCCCCCTGGCCCAGGGCGACGTTCCCTTGTTCATCGACAAGCTCCGCTGGTCCCAGATCTGCGAGCTCGTCCTGCGCTGGTCGCTCAGCTCCCGGAAATCCTCTCCGCTTAAAAAAGCTCCCCGGGCGCTCCGAAAGATCCGCTCCTGGGGGGATTTCGCCCGTCTCGCGGTGATGGGCGCGAAATACCTCCAGCTCAAGTTTTTCGGGTTCCGGACGAAGAGTCGCGCATAATATACGCTCCGCCGGCCGCCGGCCTTTTTTCGCCGGGCCGGGGGAATGACGCGGGCGGGCGGAGACGGCTTTTCAAGGAGGCGGCATGTCGCTTTATCTCTACATCATCCTCGCCTATCTGCTCGTCCTCACCGGGATGAATTTCTACCGGGCCCGGAAAATCAAGAGCCAGGAGGACTACCAGGTCGCCGGACGGAGCTTGAAATGGCAGGTCATGGTTTTCACCCTGATCTGCACCTGGATCGGCTCGGGGACGTTCATCAGCGGGGCCGAATTCGCGGCCAAGGCTGGAATCTCGGCCCTCTGGCTCGCGGCCGGGGCGTGGGTCGGCATCGTCCTGATTTATTTTTTAGCCGCGAAAATCCATCGGTTCGGACAGTACACGATCGGCGATATCCTCGAGGTCCGCTACGGCCCGGCCGCCCGGCTGTTCGGGGCCATCGCCCTCATCCTTTCGTTCGTCTCGATCGTCTCCTATCAATTCGTCGCCGGCGGATTCATCTTGAACGTCGCCTCCGACGGAAAGATTTCCGCGCCCTTGGGGACGCTGATCGCGGCCGCCTTCGTCATCCTCTTCACCGCGGTCGGAGGCATGGTGGCCATCGCCTACACCGACCTGCCCAACGGGATCATCATCGTCCTCGCCTGCCTGGCGGCCGTTCCCTTCGTCTACGCCGCCTCCGGAGGGATCGAAACCGCCCGCCAAGCCCTTCCGCCGGGGTATTTCGCCGCGGTCAACAGCCAGTTCGGAGCCCACCCGGTCCTCAAGGCCGTCGGCTATTTCCTCTCGACCCTCTTTCTCCTGCTCGGCGTTCAGAGCATGTACCAGAAGTTCTACAGCGCCAAATCGGCTCGGGACGCCCGCAAAGCCGTCATCTGGTGGACCCTGGGAACGATCTTCGTCGAATCCGTCGTCGTGATCATCGCCGTCTTCGCCTTCAGCAAGCTCCAGGGACAGATCGACCTCAGCGTTCCCAAGGAGGGCGGGAAGGTCGTCTTGATGGCCGCCCGGAGCCTGGTTCCCGCCCCCGTCGGCGTGCTTCTCCTGGGCGCGGCCTGCGCCGTGGTCATCTCGACGGGCATGAATTACCTCCTGTCCCAATCAACGACCATCATGCGCGACATCTACCAGCGCTTTGTGAAAAAGGACGCCGAGGCCCGCCGGATCATCGCTCTCCAAAAAATCCTGGTCGTCGTCGTGGGCATTCTGGCCTTCCTGATGGCCACCCAGCTGCGGAGCATCCTGGAGACCAGCATGTTCGCCTACACGATCTACGGGGCGGCCGTCACCCCCGCCCTCATCGCCGCCCTGGTCTGGAAACGGGCGACCAAAGCCGGGGGGCTGGCCTCGATCATCGGAGGAACGGTCGTCTGCCTCTTCTTCTTCATCATGACCCGGATCCTGCCCCCCGACCGGGTCCCGGACGGAGATCCCTGGGGCATCCCCCTCATCTACCCGGCCTTGATCGTCTCGATCGGCAGCCTGATCGTCGTGTCCCTCCTGACGCCCCGGCCGGAGCCCAAGATCATCGAGAAGCTCTTCCCGTCCCCATGAGCTCATGACCACCGGCGTTCTTCTCGATCCCCGTTTCAACGGCCATTTCATGGGACCGGGGCACATCGAGTGCCCGGAGCGGCTCGAGGCGATCGAGGCCCTCCTTAAAACAGAGCTGGATTTTTCCCCGGCCCGGATCGCGGCCCGCCCGGCCTCGGCCGCCGAGCTCGCCCGCGTCCACGCTCCCGAGTACATCGATTTCCTCTCCCGGACGCGGGAGCGGGCCCACACGCCGCTCGACGCCGATACCGCGGCCTCGTCGCTGTCCTACGAGGCCGCCCTCCTGGCCGCCGGCGGAACCATCGAAGCCGCCGATTTTGTCCTCGCCGGGCCGGGACGGAACGCCTTCGCTCTCGTCCGACCGCCCGGCCATCACGCCGAGCGGGGGACGGCCAAGGGATTTTGCCTGTTCAACAACGTCGCCGTGGCCGCCGAACATCTCATCCGGGAACGGGGCCTCCGCCGGATCCTCATCGCCGATTGGGACGTTCACCACGGCAACGGGACCCAGAACGCGTTCTACGCCCGCGACGACGTCCTCTTTTTTTCGACCCATCGGTCCCCTTTTTTCCCCGGAGGAGGGGGGTGGGACGAAATCGGGGCGGGAGACGGAAGGGGATACACCGTCAACGCGCCCCTCTCGGCGGGCAAGACCGACGGGGATTTTCTGTTCCTCTACCGGAATATCCTCGGCCCGATCGCCCGGGCGTTCATGCCGGAGTTCATCCTCGTTTCGGCCGGCTTCGATATTTACGCCGGCGATCCGCTCGGCGGGATGAGGGTCAGCCTGGAGGGCTTCGCCGGCCTGGCCTCGGAGCTGATGGACCTGGCTCAGGAAACCTGCGGCGGCCGGCTGCTTCTTGTTCTCGAGGGGGGATACCATATCGACGGCCAGGCCCGGGCCGTCCGGGAAGTCCTCCGCCGGATGGCCGGGACGCGGGCCGCGCCGGACATTCGAGCCGATATCTCCATCACCACCCAGAAGGAAATCACTCCCGTCGTCGACGTCCAGCGGGCGTTCTGGCCTCTTTGAGCCGTTCCCGGGCAGGGGGAGTCCTCATCCGAGGACACGACGTCTCTTTCTCAGGACGATCCGGGCTCCGAAAATCCGCTTTTTCAGGCGGGAACGCCTGGTACGTTTCTTGCTATAATGAGGATGCAAGGAGAAATCCGATGAGAAAAACAGCGCTCGCGGCCGCCGCCGTCTTATTGTTCTTCACCTGGGCTTCGGGTCAGGATGCCGTTCCGCCGGACTCCGCCGGCCGGGAAGCGGCCGGCGGGCGGTACTCCTACGCTCGCCTGAGCTTTGTCGACGGCCGGATTTTCCTTCAGCGGGCCGCCGACCTGGCCTCCGAAGAAGCGACGATCAACACCCCGATCAGCGAGGGCGACCGGCTCGGAACCGACGAGGGCCGGGCGGAGATCTCCTTCGGCGACATCAAGTACGCCCGCTTGGATCATTACACGAAAATCGACGTCCAAACCCTCCCCCGGGACCATTCCTCCCTGCTTCGCCTTCGCCACTGGGCGGGGAATCTCTATCTCGATTTAGGTTCCTTGGACCGGGAAAAGGACGTCGAGCTTCTCACGCCCGGGGCGACGCTTTATTTCCTGGAAAAAGGCCTCTACCGGGTCGACGTCGGGAACGACGGACGGACGGAAATCCTCGTCTTCGAGGGGCTGGTCGAGACCGCGGCCGAGGAGGGATCCGTCCTGGTCAAGACGGGACAAGGCCTGTCGTTGGCCGACGGCCGATTCGAAGGCCGGCCGAAGAATTTCATGACCGGCGCCACCGACGCCTTCGACCGCTGGAACGGCGACCGAGCCTCCCTCGTCCGCGGGACGGCGGAATCTCTCGGACGGCTCCCCGTGGAAATCTCCGAATACGAATCGGAGCTGGATGCTTCCGGCGAGTGGATCGACATTGAACCGTTCGGCTTCGTCTGGATTCCCACCGGCTTGAGCCCTGGCTGGCGTCCCTATACATGGGGACGCTGGACCTGGCTGCCGTTCTCCGGATGGTGCTGGGTGCCGTACGAGCCGTGGGGGTGGTGCACCTTCCATTACGGCCGTTGGCAATGGGATCCGTTTTACGGCTGGTATTGGATCCCTCTCCCCGGCTGGGGAGCGGCTTGGGTCAACTGGTGGTGGAACGATTATTATTGCGGCTGGGCTCCCATGAGCTACTGGGGGTATCCCGGCATCATCTACAATAACGATTATTACGGCCGCGGGTGGGACGGCGACTATCCGCCCGAATCACGGGCCCTGGTCGTCGTCCGGAAGAGCCAGCTCCGGGACCCCAACGCGGGGCAAGCGGCCCTGCCGCCGGGGGAAATCCGCTCGGTCGGCCGCTTCCGCCTGAGCGAAACGCCGCCGGACTTCAAGCCCGATCCGAATGCCCCTCTCCGGCTTGAGCCCCTCGACAAACGGGGCGCCGTCCTCATCCGCAAGGACGGCGGGCAGGGCCTGTCCGGCAACGTTCCCCCGGAAAGCCCCCGGCTGATTCGGCCGGCCGACCGGCCGTGGAACGCGGGTTCGGAGAAAGAGCTGAAAACGCCGGAGGATTCCCGCCCCGTCCGGATCGCCGAGCGGCCCGGAACCGCCCCCGACTCCTCACGGCCGGCCGAACCGCAGGAACGCCGGATCCGCAAGACGTATCCGTCCTTCGATCGGTTCGATCGAGGGGACTCCGGAAAACGCGAATCCCTGACCGACCTCCTGCGGGACAAGTTCTACCGGGTTTTCCAAGGCGAGGAGCGGAAGGCGGATTCGCCGTCCTCGAAATCGGGATCTGTTTCCGGACGCAGATCCTCCCCCCGCTCCAGCGAGGGCTCGGCGTCCCGCTCCAGCGGCCGGAGCTCCTCCCCGTCCCGCTCGTCCTCTCCCCCGAAATCATCTTCAGGCAACAGCAGCTCGGGATCCTCGGGGAACGTCAAAAAGAAATAGCCGGCCGGCGCCGGCCGAAGCCGTCAGCGCTCTTCCCGGGCCACGGACGTCCCGCCGTAATCGAGCGTCGAGATGTGATCCAGCATCGAACACAGCCGGGTGGGCTCGGTTCCTTCGAGAAACGCTTCCATGAACCGCCATTTGCACTGCGGGGTGGCTAGAAGCCCGGTCTTGCGGTCGATGGCCATGAAGTGAATGTTCGGCGGGGTCTCGAATTCTTCGGGATAATACTCGACGGACGCATCCTTCGCCTTCGCCTTTATCTCCTCGAGGACGCGGCCGAAAAAAGTCATCCAGATCGGAAGGGCGGCGACGGCCCCGGTTTCATTCCGGCCGAGGGAGGTGTTGTCGTCCATGCCCACCCAAACCCCGACACAGAGCGACGGGGAGTAGCCGATGTACCAGGCGTCGGTGCAGTCGTCCGTCGTGCCGGTTTTACCGCCTAAGGCCGTATCGTTGAGAAAGACGCTCGCGGCCGCAGCCGTGCCGCGCTGAACGACGCCCTCCATCAGGTGGGTCATCAGAAACGCCGTCTGGGGCGAGACGACCTCCTCGGCCTCGACGACATGCTCCTCCAGGAGATTGCCGTCCCGGTCCTCGACCCGGCTGACGAAAAACGGCCGGATCCGGATTCCCTTGTTGGGGAAGACGCCGTAGGCCGAGACCATTTCCACGAGATTGACCTCGAACGTGCCCAAGGCCAGGGAGAGATAAGGATACAGTGTTCCGGTCAAGCCGAAGCGCTTGGCGTAATCCACGCCGGTCTGGGGGGAGATGTTGTCCAGGATCTTGGCCGTGATGACGTTGCGAGACTCTTCCAAGCCCGTCCGGAAGGTGATCATTCCCTTGTATTTCCGGTCGTAATTGCGGGGCGTCCAAACCGTCCCGGACCAGGGATCGGGGAAGTCCGTCGGCTCGTCGACGAGGCGGCTGGCGGCCGTGAAACCGCGCTCCAGGGCGGCCGTATAGATGAACGGCTTCATCGCCGATCCGGCCTGGCGGGACGTCTGGGTCGCTCGGTTGAGCTGCGTCCGGCGGAAGGATGAGCCGCCGACCATCGCCTTGATCTGGCCCGTTCGGGGATCAATAGCCACCAAGGCCGCCTGGGCGAGCGGCTCCTGCTCCAGGGTCGCCACGGTTTCTTTTTTTTCCGCGTCCCGGGATTTCACCCGGACCTGGATCACATCCCCGGGCTTGAGGATGGAATCCAGGGCCTTGCCGGGGGCGGCCCATTCCGCCCCCTCATTGATCAAACGGGCGAAATCGTCCTTGACCTTGATCCGGACTTCCTTCCGGCCGACGGAGAGGACGATGGCCTCCTCGATGTCCCCGGGCTCGAGGCGGGGCGTGACCCATGACCTCAGCCGGTACTCCTCGAGCTTCTTCCCGGAGGCTTTAAAGGCCTCATCGGCCAGGAGATTCGCCTTGTCCCGGCGCCAGCCGTGCCTCTTGTCATAGGCGCGCAAACCGTTCTGGACGGCTTCGTCGGCGAATTTCTGCCAGGCGGCGTTGAGCGTCGTCGAAACCTTCAGGCCGCCCGAGTAAAGCGCCTCTTCCCCGTATTTTTCGGCGATCGCCCGGCGGACTTCCTCGAAGAAATATGCTCCGAAATCATAATCCTCCCGCCCCGGCGGAAGGACGGCGACCGGCGTTTTCCGCCCGTCTTCGGCCCGGGCGGCGGTGATCATCCCCTCCTCCGCCATCCGGGTCAAGACATGATTGCGCCGTTCGAGGGCCAGGGCCGGATTTCGGTAGGGCGAATAAAGCGTCGGGCCGCGGTACAAGCCGGCGATCAAGGCCGCTTCCTCGAGGATCAAATCGCCGACGGATTTGCCGAAATAAAGACGCGAAGCCGCCTCGACCCCCGCCGCTCCCGGACCGAGCTCGAACTGGTTGCAGTACATTTCGAAAATGCGGTCCTTGGAGTATTTCTTTTCGATCTGGATGGAGACGTACCATTCGGCGAACTTGCGCTGGAGGGTTTGGAGAGGATGGAGAAACAGCTTGCGGGCGACCTGCTGGGTGATCGTGCTCCCGCCGTGCAGCTTGCGGCGGCGGAAGACGTTGAGGGCGTTCTCCTTGACCGAGCGGAGAATCCCCCGAACGTCCACCCCGCGGTGCTTGAAAAAATGAGGGTCTTCGGTCGCCAGGATCGCGTCGCGCAGGACGGCCGGAATCTGCTCGTAGGTGACGATCGTCCGTTTTTCCGCGCCGATTTCCCGAACGACTTGACCGTCGTCGGCCAGAACCTTGGTGGAAAGGGCCGGTTCGTAGGATTCAAGGCCGGAGAGATCGGGAAGCGTCCGGCGGACCGCGACGAACGTCCCGAAAACCGCTCCGAAAAGCAGGGCCGTGCCGACAAACGCCGTCCAGAGGACGACCTTCCATGCTCTTTTCCGGCGGCTTCCCGCGCCCGCTTTCCGGGGGTTCCTCCGGAAGATGATTTTGAGTCCTTTCCGCGCCGCGGCCATGAGTCGCTATTCCCCAAGGACGGCCAGGGTCCGGTCCAGGATCTCCCGTCCCAAATCACGCTTGTCGCGTTTTCCGTCGAGGTGGACGAACCGCGGGCCCTGGAACGTCCGGAAGAGGCGGCGGACCTTCCGCAGATAGGATTCGCGCTCGAACAGGGCGTCCCGCGTCCCGCGCCTCGATATCCGGGCCAGCCCCTCGGGCGGGCCCACGTCGAGGATGAAAACGAGGTCGGGCTTGGGAGCGAAGCGTTCGTTGACGGTCCGGATCCATTCCGGATCGAGGCCCTTGGCTCCTTGATAGGCCATCGTCGAAAAATAGTACCGGTCCAGGAGGACGACCCGGCCGTCCCTCAGGGCGGGGCGGATATTCCGGGCGACATTCTCCCGGCGGTCCTTGATGAAAAGATCGAGCTCCTCGGCCGGCGTCAGGGATCCGGCTTCCTTCGCTTTCGCCCGGAGCGTCCGGCCGAAGCGGCTTCGGGAAGGCTCCCGGAAAGCGGCGACGTCGCGGCCGCGGGCCCGAAGCTTGCGCTTGAGCATTCGGACTTGGGTGGACTTCCCCGCCCCATCGATGCCCTCGAAGACGATCAGCCGGCCTTTTTTCATCCTCAGGATGATAGCCGGGGAAGCGCGAAAATGCAACGGCCGGACGGCGAATATCGTTCAAAAAGGAAGATGATTGTTCGATAAAAGATTATGAATATTGAAGTTCCGGGAGAATCCGGAAATTGATTCAAGGGAACGTTTGTGCTATCTTAAAATTTCTTACAACAGCGGAATCCAATTCCGATGGAGGATCTCTGATGACGAAAAGAAGCGCATGGATAGCGGCGGCGGCGTTCGTCCTCGGCGTCCTGGCCGCCGGGTACGTCTTCGTCTTCCTGCCCGAAAAGAAAACAGAAGCCCGGAGCTTCCTGTCCGGCGACACGCGTTCGCTGGGAACGAATTTATTCGCCGAGACTCCCCCGATCCGGCCGGACCTCGATTTCGTCGCCGTTTCGGAGAAGATCGGCCCCACCGTCGTCCGCATCGACGCCGAGCGTGTCGAGCCGGGAATGACGGGACGGGTCACGCCCTTCGACGACTTTTGGGATCGCTTCTTCGGCTCGCCGGGACAGCGGCCCCGGAGCCAGACGCCCCAGGAATCGCGGGCCATCGTCCAGGGAACGGGATTCTTCATCTCCCCCGACGGATATATCCTGACCAACAATCACATCGTCGAAAAAGCCAAGAAGATCTCAGTCTTCACCGTCGCCGGGGACGAATACGAGGCGAATATCATCGGAACCGACGTTCTCACCGACCTCGCCTTGATCAAGGTCGAGGGCAAGGATCTTCCCTTCGCCGAGCTGGGGGATTCGACCGCCCTGAAGGTCGGGGAATGGGTTCTGGCCGTCGGGAACCCCCTCGGAATGGAACATACCGTCACGGCCGGCATCGTCAGCGCCAAGGGCCGCCAACTGGGGCTCGGCGACAGCCGCACCTATGAGGATTTCATCCAAACGGACGCGGCCATCAACCGGGGCAACTCCGGCGGCCCGCTCGTCAACCTCAAGGGCCTGGTCGTCGGCATCAACAGCAATATTCTCACTCCTTCGGGCGGCAACATCGGCATTGGATTCGCCATCCCCGCCTCCATGGCCAAGAAAGTCGTCATCCAGCTGAAGGACAAGGGCCGGGTCGTCCGGGGCAGGCTGGGCGTTTCCATCGCCATCCGCCCGATCGATCAGGATACCCAGAAGGCCTTGAACCTCAAGGATCGCAAGGGGGCGGTCATCAACGACGTCGAGGACGGCACGCCGGCCGAAAAAGCCGGCCTCAAGCGGTATGACGTCATCATCGGCGTCAACGGCCAGCCGATCGAAAACAGCAACGATCTGCGGTTCAAGATCTCGGAGATTCCGCCGGGCAGCCCGGTCGAAATCCGGTTCATCCGAGATGGAAAAGAGATGACCGTGACCACGAAGGTCATCGAGCTCGCGCCCGAGGAAAAGTCCCGGCCGGCGGCCGGGGCCGCGCCCAAGAACATCGGGCTGTCGGTGGAAGCCCTGACGCCGCCCCTGGCCCGCCGCTACGGTCTCAAGACCGATCGCGGACTCCTCGTCACCGACGTCGCTCCCGGCGGTCCAGCCGACCGCCGCGGCCTCGCTCCAGGCGACATCATCATCGAGGCCAACCGGAAGAAAATCGAAACGCTCGACCAGTGGAACGCCATGATCAAGCCTCTCAAACCGGGCGATCCCCTCATGCTGGCCGTCCGGAGGGAGGACGACAGCGGTCAATTCTCAGAATTCATCGTCACCCTGCGCATCACCGATTAACCATGAAATTCACCAAGTTCCACGCCCTGGGAAACGATTTCCTGATCGTCGACCAGGACGAAGTCGCGCTGTTCGAAGAGCCGGGGGACCTGGCTCATCGCCTCTGCGAGCGGCACACCGGCGTCGGGGCCGACGGGATTCTCCTCGTCTCGGTCACGAACCGGTCCCGGGGCGAGGCCCGGTTCCGGATTTTCAACGCCGACGGATCCGAGGCGGAAATCTCCGGCAACGGTCTCCGGTGCGCCGCCGCTTATCTCTATTCCCAACAGAAGATCGACGTCCCCATCGTCCGCTTCCAGACGGCCGCCGGAGAACGGACCTGCGCCCTCGTCCGCCGGACCAAGGACGGGTTTCTCATGAAGATCGAGCTGGGGATTCCGCGGTTCGCCCCGGCCGATATCCCCTTCGACGACGGAACGGTCCACGACCGGATCCTCGATTATCCTCTCGTGATCAACACCGAAACCTACCCGGTCACGGCCGTGTCTCTCGGGAATCCGCACTGCGATGTCTTCATCGACCGCTTCCCGGGCCGGTTCGAGTGGCATGAGCTCGGCCGGGAAATCGAATCGCATCCCTTTTTCCCCCGGCGGACGAACATCGAGTTCATCCGGGTCCGGGGACGGGACGAGATCGAGGTCGTCTTCTGGGAGCGCGGCGTCGGGGAAACGCTGTCTTCCGGCAGCGGGGCGGCCGCGGCGGCCGTGGCCGCGATCGTCACGGGACGCACGGACCGGACGGTCACCGTCCGGACGGAGATGGGCTCCCTCCTCGTCGAGTGGCCTTCCGAGACGGCCCCGGTCGTTCAGACCGGGCCGGCCGAATTCGCCTTCGTCGGGTCGTTTCTCTTCAAGTAGGCCGGCCCGTTTTCCGGACGAGGGCGGCCTCCAGGACCTGGCGGATGTCCTCGACGAAGATGAACTCCATCTCCTTCTTGACCACCTTGGGAATGTCGATCAAATCCTTCCGGTTGGGCGACGGAAGGATCATCCGCTTCACGCCGGCCCGCTGGGCGGCCAAGACTTTCTCTTTGACTCCCCCGACGGGCAGGACGTTGCCCTGGAGGGTGATCTCGCCCGACATGGCCGTGTCCCAGCGGACGGCGCGGTTTGTGCACAAGGAAATGAGGGCGGCGGCGATGGTGATGCCGGCCGACGGGCCGTCCTTGGGAATCGCCCCCTCCGGGATATGGACGTGGAAATCGTTCGTCCCGAAAATCCGGTTGTCGATTTTCAGCTCCTTGGTGTGGACGCGGGCATAGCTGAGGGCCGCCTGGGCCGATTCCTTCATGACGTCGCCCAGCAGGCCCGTCAGCATCAGGCCGCCCTTGCCTTTCATCTTCAGGGCCTCGACGAACAGGACTTCCCCGCCCGTCTCCGTCCAGGCGACGCCCGTGGCCACGCCCACCCGGTCGCTCTTGCGAAGCTCATCCTTGAAGATCTTCGGCGGTCCCAGGTAGGACTCGACGCTTTGGGACGTGATCTTGTTGAGCGTCTTTTTATTCTCGGCGACCTTCCGGGCGACCTTGCGGCAGATCGAGGCGATTTCCCGCTCCAGGTTGCGCACGCCCGCCTCCCGGGTGTAGCGGGAGATGATCGTCCGGATCGCCCCGGGCGTCACCTGGATGTATTTATCCGAGAGGGCGTTCTCCTTGATCTGCTTGGGGACCAGGTGCCGGGCGGCGATCTCCATCTTTTCCTCCTCGGTGTAGCCGGGGAGCTGGATGATCTCCATCCGGTCGCGGAAGGCGGGCTGGATGGGATCCAGAAGGTTGGCCGTCGTGATGAACATCACCCGGGACAGGTCGAACGGCACGGCCAGGTAGTGATCGCGGAACGTGTTGTTTTGCTCCGGATCCAAGACCTCGAGGAGCGCCGAGGAGGGATCGCCCCGGTAATCGGCCCCGATCTTGTCGACCTCGTCCATCATGAACACGGGATTGTTCGATCCGGCCCTCCGGAGGCCCTGGATGATTCGGCCGGGCAGGGCTCCGACGTATGTCCGCCGGTGGCCGCGGATCTCGGCTTCATCCCGCACTCCGCCCAGGGAAATGCGAAGGAATTCCCGGCCGAGGGCCCGGGCGATGGACTTGCCGAGGGACGTCTTGCCGACGCCCGGCGGTCCGACAAAGCACAGGATCGGCCCCTTGATTCGCCGGGACAGCTTCCGGACGGCTAAATACTCGATGATTCGTTCCTTGACCTTATCCAGACCGTAGTGATCCTCGTCGAGGATGGCTTTGGCCTTCTTCAAGTCAAGATTATCGATGGTGCTCTTGCTCCAAGGAAGGGCGAACATCCAATCCAGGTAATTCCGGACGACCGTCGTCTCGGCCGACTCGGGATGCATCTGGGACAGCCGGCTGATATTCTTCTCGATTTCCCCCCGGACTTCTTCCGTCACCTTGAGCTTTTTCAGCTTTTCCTGAAAGCTCCGGATTTCTTCCTGCAGCTCGTTGCCCTCGCCCAGCTCCTTCTGGATGGCCTTCATCTGCTGGCGGAGGAAATACTGGCGCTGATGCTTGTCCATTTCGCCCTTGGCCTCGGTCGAGATCCGCGACTGGACGTCGAGGATCTCGATCTCCTTGGTCAAGTCATCGTGGACCTTTTTGAGGCGGGCGATCGGATCGACGATCTCGAGGATCGACTGGGCCTCGGGGACCTTGAGCTCGAGGTTGGCCCCGGTCAGGTCAGCCAGCCGGCCGGGTTCCTCCACATTCGAGGCGATGATCAAAACCTCCGGCGGAATGCTTTTGCCGAGCGAGGCGGCTTTTTCCAGCCCCGACCGGACGTTGCGGACGAGGGCTTCCCCTTCCAGCGATTTTTCCTGGTCCTCCGGCTCCGGGATCGGCTCGATTTCGGCGATGAAATGGCCGTTCTCCTCGTCGTAGGTCCGGACCGCGGCCCGGGTCAATCCCTGGGCCAGGATGCGGATCCGGCCGTCGGGGAGCTTCAGCATCCGCATGATCAGGGCGACCGTCCCCATTTGGTAAACTTCGTCCTGCTTGGGATCTTCGGTATCCACATCCCTCTGGGTCAGGAGAAGGATCATCCGGTGGGAAGCGAGAGCCTCGTCGATAGCCGCCTTGGATTTTTCCCGGCCGACGAACAGCGGGACGATCATGTAAGGGAAAACGACGATGTCCCGCAGCAGAAGGATCGGCAGCTTGACCGGTATGGACGGTTTGGAATCCTGGCCGTCGGCGAGGCCGTCGACCGGATCCGATTGGGGATCTTTTTCAGCCATTCCATTCACTCCACGTTTCTCTTGATGCGGACAAGGCGTCGCCGCCGCGGCGTTTCGATCCGCTTGGGAAGGGCGATCGTCAAAACACCGTTTTCGAGAGTCGCCCGGGCCCGATCGGGGACGACCGACCGGGGAAGGGCCAGCGTCCGCCGGAACGGCCCGTATTCGCGCTCCAAGCGGAAATACCGCGTCCCCGCGGGAACGGCTGCTTCCTTCTTCCGTCCCTTGATCTCCAGCCGGTTCGTCTGCAGGGAGATCTGGAGGTCCTCGGTCCGCAAGCCCGAGACCTCGACGGCCACGATCAGCGTCTTTTCCGTCTCGATCAGATCGAGACGCGGCATCCAGCCCCCCTGCCAATCCGCCGGATAGACGCCGCCCCCGCTCGTCCGGATCCGGATGACCGGATGAAGGCGCTTGATCATGCGACGTTCATAGATACGTCCGCGGCGGGCGTTTGTCAAATCGGCGGGGCGGGCTTCCTATTTTTCCCGCAGAAGGCTCTCCAGCTCCTGCTTGAACTCCAGAACGTCCCGGAATTCGCGATAAACCGAGGCAAACCGGACGTAAGCCACCTTGTCCAGGTCCTTAAGCCTGGCCATGACCATCTCGCCGATTTCGGAGGCCTTCATCTCCTTCTCCGGGCGCTCTTGGAGCTTGGACTCGACCTCCTCGACGATTTCCTCGAACTTGGACACGGGGATGGGCCGTTTTTCACAAGCCTTGAGGAGGCCGCGCAACAGCTTCTGCCGGTCGAAGAGCTGCCGCGAGCCGTCCTTCTTGACGATCATGTAGGGGATTTCCTCGATCTTCTCGTAGGTCGTGAACCGGCGGCCGCAGGCGATGCACTCGCGCCTTCGCCGGATGGAAATCCCCTTTTTGCTCTCCCGCGAATCGATGACCTTGCTTTCCTCGTGGCCGCAAAACGGACATTTCATGGGGTCTTCGCCTTTCCGAGCCGCTTGATCTGAATCAGGGTCAGCCCGTCGATCCAGAGGAAAATCAATCCAACCAGGCAGCTGACGATGTATTGGACCGCGTGAAAGACAACGGTCAGGCCTCCGGCTTCATTTGCGTTCATCCCGAAGAGCTCGATCATGCCCTGCTTGCTGAAGGCGTGATATCCCCCCACCATCCCCGGGGTCGGGATCGCGGCCCCGACTCCGGTCAGGAAAACATAAGGGAAGAGAAAAAAGAAACGGATCCGGATGTCGAAGGCCAGAAAAAAGACCCAGTAGAAGAAAACGATCCCCAGCCAAACGACGAAGGACAGGCCGATATAGGCCAGCAAGGTCTTGAGGGACTGGAAGAATTTCAACCCGTCGATGAACTCGTGCAGGAGCTCGAGGACCTTCGACCGGAAGCGCTCCGGAATGATCCGGGCCCGGAGAACCGCCCCTGTCACGGCGAGGGCCTTGTCACGGAAGAAGATGAATCCCAAGGAAACGGCCAGGAGCACCGTCGCCGCCCCGGCCCCGATGAGGCCGAGCACGGTTAGATTCTTGATGGATTCGGTCTGAATCCTGAAAATCGTGATATACAGGGGCCGGGCAAGAAGAAAAAGGCCCAGGAGGGCGCACATGGTGAAGACATCGAAGATCCGCTCGACGACGCATGTCCCGATGGCGAACCCGGAGCGGCATTTCTCCTGGCGGGCGAGGTAAAGGGGCTTGACCAGCTCTCCGATCCGTCCGGGGAAAAGATAGCTGACGGTGAAGCCGACGGCGTTGGCCGCGGCCAGGTTGTACAGCCGAACGTCCTTTTTTTCGTGGACCATCAGAATCTTCCACCGCCAGGCCCGGGTGAGGATGTGGATCTGGCTGAGGGGAATAACCAAGAGAAACATCCCCCAGCGGACGTGTTCCTTGAGGTATCGGAAGGCCTCGCTCCAGTCCACGCCCCGCAAGAAGACATAAAGCAGGACGCCGGTCAGGCCGAGGACGAAAAAGAGGCGGAACCACTGTTTCCGGATCATGATGCGGAGGGCATATTATCACAACCCCCCCGCCGCCCGGAAGGGCTTGAAAAGAGGAGGAAAATCCGCTATATTCAACCCCTTCCGGTTGGGAAGTCGTCCAACGGCAGGACCCATGACTCTGGATCATGGTATCTAGGTTCGAATCCTAGCTTCCCAGCCATCCTCTTTTCCCCTCCCCGGTCTTCTTCCGCGGATTTTCAAGGGATTATTTATCTTCCCGTCCCCTGACTGCGGACCCGTGGAAGAAGCCGAAGCGCAGCCGGCGTTTTCCCCGGATCAGGCGAACGGCAGGGACGGGCTTTTGACCTCGACGCCGTCCCAGCAATAGGTGCACAGCCGGTCTTTGGGCAGCCCGATCGCCCAAATCAAGTCCTCCAGGCGTTGAAACCGCAGGGAGGTGAGGTTGAGACGGCGGCGGATGCGCTCCACCATGGCCTCGTATTGGGGCGACCGCTCGTCGGCGTAAAGCGAAAGGTCCACCGGCTTCTCTCCCTCGATTTCCCGGATCGCCCGCCGGGCGGCCAGGTCCATCTCCGAACGGGAGACGGAAAAATTGAGGAATTTGCAGCCGTGGATGAGCGGGGGGCAGGCCGGCCGCATGTGGATTTCCATGGCCCCCGTGTCGTAAAGGCGCTGGACGGTGTCCTTCAGCTGGGTTCCCCGGACGATGGAGTCCTCGCAGAAGAGGAACCTCTTCCCCTGGATGAGTTCCTTGATCGGGATCAGCTTCATCCGGGCGACCAGGTCGCGGACGTCCTGGTTCTGAGGCATGAAGCTCCGGGCCCACGTCGGCGTGTACTTGACGAAGGGGCGCTTGAAAGGAATGCCGGCCGCGGCCGCGTAGCCGATGCCGTGGCCGACGCCCGAGTCGGGGATCCCCGCGGCGAAATCGACGGCGGCCGGGTGGCGGCGGGCAAGGGCTTCCCCGCAGCGGTTGCGGGCCGCCTCGACGTTGATCCCTTCATATGTGGACGCCGGAAAGCCGTAATACACCCAGAGAAAAGCGCAGATCTGGAGGAGGCCGCCGGGCTTCTGCCGGGTTTCCGCCCCTTCGGGCGTTATAAAAACGATCTCTCCGGGTCCGAGCTCGCGGACCGTCTCGAAACCGAGGTTCGGGAAAGCGCACGTTTCCAGGGTCACGGCCCAAGCCCCGGGCTTGGCGCCGAGAATGACCGGCGTCCGCCCGTATTTATCCCGGCCGGCGTAGATGCCCTTTTCCGTCAGGACAAGAACCGAGCACGAGCCCTCGATCGAGTCCTGGAGGTTGCGGATTCCGGCTTCGAACGAATCCTCCTGGTTGATCAGCGCGGCCGCCAGTTCCGTCGGATTGACCCCCCCGCCCATGGATTCGGCGAAGTGAATGCGCCGCTCGCGGAAAACCCGGCGGACGAGCGCGTCCATGTTTTTGATCGCGGCCACGGTGACGACGGCGAATCGTCCCAGATGGGAATGAATCACGATCGGCTGATTGTCGGAATCGCTGATGACGCCGATGCCGAGGTTCGCCGTCAAGCCGCCGAGATCGGGATCGAACTTCGCCCGGAACTGGGTGTTTTCGATGTTGTGGATCGACTTGACCAAGCCCTCGGGCCGGACGACGGCGAGCCCGCCCCGCTTCGTTCCGAGGTGGGAATGGTAATCGGTCCCGTAAAACAGGTCGGAAATGTTCTCGGCCCGGCTCGCGACTCCAAAAAATCCGCCCATGGGGCCTCCTTGAATCACCCCGCCTCATTCGCGAAAACGTCCTCTGAATCGGCCGAGGCGACATCCGCTCTTCCCGTGAATTCCTCCCGGCGCCCGGCTCGTGAATTAGGCGGGATAAGTCCTCATTCTAGTCCGATTGGAGCCGCTGTCAAGGCGAAGCGAATCCCGGGGACGCGCCCCTGGATTCTTCCTTTGTTCGGCCTCCCGGTGACCGTTTCGAAGCTTCGACAGCCGGCGGGAGCCGGCCCCGACGGAAACGGATCCTGCGGCGGCGGAAGCCCCTGGCGAGCGGCTTGGTTCTCAAGGGAGGGGGGATCGAGATTCCTCGAACGCCCGGACGAGAGCTTGATGGTCATCCCCCCCGATCGCCCCGACGGTTCTCAAGGTATCGGCGATCCACCGGCCCTTGAACCGCATCCAGCGGTCGTTTTTCCGCGGATCGGACCGCAGCGGCCGCGGGATGACGGCCGTCAACCGGACCATTTCCTCGAGAGTCAAGGCGGCGACGTCCTTTCCAAACCAGTGCCGGGCCGCGGCCGCCGCTCCGAAAATCCCCGGCCCCCACTCGATGACGTTCAAATAGAGGTGAAAGATCCGGTTCTTGGGCAGCGTCCTCTCCAAGCGTTGGGCGATCAGGAATTCCCGGAGCTTTCGGACCGGGGACTTGGCCGGGGACAAGTAGAGATTCTTAGCCAGCTGCTGGGTGATCGTGCTCCCGCCGCGGACGAAGCGGCCTTCCTTGAGGTCCTTCTTGAAAGAGGCTTTGAGCTCGGCGAAATCAACGCCCTGATGGTCGTAAAACGACGCGTCCTCGCTGACGAGGACGCTTTTTTTCAGGAGCGGGGGAATCCGGTCGAAGGCGATCCAATGGATCCGGACGACGAGGGTTTTCCCTTGGGCCCGGGCGTCGGCCTTCCGGCGCTCGATGAGGGCGGTCGACTTGGGGTTCTCCGTCTTCAGATCCGCCACGTCCGGCAGGGTCAGCCAAACCATCCCGGCGAAAACGATCAGCAAGGCCGCGCCCGCGGCGGCCGCCTTACCGAAGACATGCTTTTTTTTCGGCCGGGGAGAGCCGTTTTCCGTTCCGCTCATGGGCTGAACCGCGTCCGGGGATATTATACGCCCGACTCCCGGGGAGAAACCAGCGGCCGGGTAGACGGCCGTCGATTCCTCCCGTGTCCTGGCCGTCCCTCCGGATCATCCGCCGGGGGGGGCGGGAGCTTTTCCTTGCGCCTTCTCCCTCAAAAAGGCCCGCGCGGCCAGGCGTTTTTTCGGTCCGCCCGCCCCCTTCTCATAAGAGACGGCAACCTGAATCCTTTTTCCTGCGTAGTGGAAGAAGGAGTTGTCATTCATGGGCGTCAAGATCATCCGGAGGATTTCGAGCGAGGCGGATCCGCGCGGCGGACGTCGCGCGGATCTCCTCGTTTTTGACGCCGGCTTCGCGGCCGGATGATGAGAACTCCTTCCCGCGATCTTTCAGCCTCGGTCAAGGAGAAAATATTGTGAAAAGAACGTTCCTGATCATCGGCTTTCTGATTTTTTTATTCGCCTGTCTTTGGGCCGGAGCTTTTCCGTCGGCCGCAGCGGAACAAGAGACTCCGGAGACCTCCGGGCTCCAAGAGCTTCGTCTCCGCGTTTCGTTCACCGCGGAGGTGAGCCCGTCGCCCGTGTCCGGGCGGAATATCATCGGGTTTCACCGGGACCCTTCAGCCCCCATCGATAATCCCGACCTCCTCGACCCTCAGCCGACTTTCGCCTGGGATGTCCGCGGATGGAAACCCGGCGAAGCCATCATCCTCGAAGGCCGGGACGCCGTCTGCTGGCACGGCGACCTCTCCGCCCTGGACGGCTGGTACGGCGTCCAAGCGTCCCTCAAGGCCAACCGCATGGCCCGGACGCTTCAGGCCCCGGGCAACGCCCGGAGCGTCAAGAACGTCGTTTTCATCGAGAAAGGGAGGATGAGCCGGCCGCTCGACCTGCTGATTCACGTTCCCGCCGGCCCGGCGCCGGAATTCAAGGAAAGCGAATTCATCAAGGAGGCGAACGTTCCCAGCCCGCGGCTGACCCGGTTCTACGGGAAAGCGCAATCGATCCGGGCGGCCGTCATCCTGCCGCCGGGCTATTTCCAGAATCCGGAGCGGCGCTATCCCTCGGTCTACGTCATGGGCGGATGGGGATCGAGTCCCCTGGACGCCCTGGGCGGAGCCCCGCAAAAACGCTACGGCATAAAAACGCTCGGAGGGCGCGGATGAGGAGGCGGAATTTAAAAGCGGGCGAGGAAAGAGAAAAAGTAGCGCTACGGGGATTCGAACCCCGGTTTGATGGCTGAGAACCATCCGTCCTAACCCCTAGACGATAGCGCCGTGGAGTAGAGAAGATAGCAAAAAGGGGGGGGCGGGTCAACCGAAAACGGACGGTTTCGGGCGGAAACGCCCGGCTTTCGCCCCGGCCGGGCGCCCCCGGGACCCAAAAGCCGAGGTGCGGATCACCTCTTGTCCCGCGGAAACGCGCTCCGCATCCCCGCCGCCTCCGTCCGAGACCGGGTCTCCCCCGCGGCGCTCCTTTCAGTCCTTTCCCTTTCTTACTTCCTCGCTTCCCGAACGACGAAAACCGGGCAGGGCGAGTGGCGGATCACCCGTTCGGCGACCGAGCCCATGACCAAGTGATGCCAACCGCCGTGGCCGTGGCTGGAGATCACGATAAGGTCGGCTTTCGTCTCCTCGGCCCGCTTCACGATCTCCTTGCCGGCGCTGCCGTGTCCGACGACCGGAACGGCCTTGATCCCCTCGGGAATCTTTTCCTTGACGAGAGCGGCCAGGCGGGTTTCGGCGTCCCGGTGAAGAAGAATTTCGTACTCGGGGACCTGGAAGGAGAACTGGGGGTCGATCGGCTGGGGAGGTAAAATCGGCAGGACATAGATGACCTCGATGTCCGCCTCGAACAACCGGGCCAGCTCCGCGGAATACGACAGGCCCAAAAGCGACGGCTCGCTGAAATCCACCGGGCAAAGGATTTTCTTGATGGCCAGCATCGGCGCCTCCTCCCCCCTCCCCCCTTTTCCTTGACGTTTTCATCGTAGCAGACGGAATTCGCCTCTGTCAAAGGATCGAATCGCGCCGTAAATCATTTTCCCCTCTTCTCTTTACCCAAGGAGGCCGGAGGCGAGACGAGGCTCTTTTGGATGGGGTTGACAGCGGCTTGACGGGAGGCGGCGTCCCATCCCCTCCCGCTGAAACGGTTACCCTCTTTTCTCCTGGATGCTTTTTTTATCTCGTTCCCCAGGCCGGGATAAGGCTCGGGATGGGAGGACCGTCCCCGCCGCCCCCGGTCGCCCAGGGACAAGGATCTGGATCCGAGTGCAAAGAAAACGAGGCGGGATGCTCGGGGACGCCTTTGAAAGACTCCGACGCCGATCAAACTATTGACACCTGCATAAGTAATGTCCTATTTTAAACGCAAAAAAAGGGGCGTGTGCTTCAGGAATGAGCGGAGCAGAGATTGTTTCCTTTGAAGGGCTAGGCCGTGTCGCCGAACCGAGTTCGTCAAGAGCTCGTGTTCGAAGATCGCCTCGTTCGCCATCGAATTGGTTTTCAGGTAACACCAGACGTTCTCGGTGGGATTCAACTCCGGCGCATAGGCCGGCAGAAACTCCAAGCGCCAGTCCTTTTTGAGAGCAATATAGCGCTGAACACACCGAGCCCGATGCGGCATGAACCGATCCCAAAGTAGCGAAAGGGGACATTCAAAATGCCGGCTCAAATCCTTCAAGAACGAAAGGACCTTGCCGGCGTTGATGTTTTCCTGAGGATGAAGCCGGAAAAACAGCTGGACGCGGTCCCGGGCGGGAGAGACGGCCAGGGCCGCGATGACCGAAACCTTCCGATAACTGTTTGTTCGATGTCGGAACAATGGCGGCTGACCGCGAGGCGCCCATGTCCTCCGCACCAAAGGCATCATCAGAAAGCCGCTCTCGTCGATGAAAACGAGAGAAGCCCCTACGCGAGCGGAGTTTTTTTTACCCGAGGCCAATCGATCTTGACCCAGGTCTGGATGGCTGCCTCATCCCGCTCAACGGCACGGCGTTGCGGCTTCTGGGGGCTCCAGCCCAGAGCGTGCAAAATTCGTCCGATATGGTCGACATGATAACGGACGCCGAAGGCTTTTTCGATGACCTGAACGACTCGGGGGCAGGTCCACAGGTCTGTCACAAAGCCCGATCGGCCGGCCCCTCGAAGCAGGATCGCCTCCAGCTTCCGCTTTTTCTGCCAATCGAGCCGCGGAGGGCGGCCGGGGAGTGGCTTGGAACGAATGGCTTCAGGCCCGTCCTTCAAGATACTCGCCTTCCAGCGTCGGACGCTACGGCGGTCGACACCGATTTTACGAGCAATCTCCACAGGCTGAAGCCCTTGTCTCAAATAATCCAAGGCCCGGTGTCGTCTCGCTTCCAGGAACTCTGCGCTTCCGGATGGTCTCATCGCTTCCCTTCGGATCAGAGTATAGGACATTTAATATACAGGAGTCAATAGTCAATGTTCTTGGATAGGGACAAGGCCCCTTTCGCCGTTTCGGCCCGAAAAAAAGGGAGGCGCGTCGGACGGGATGGGAGGCGTTCGATTTCTCCGGACCGTCTTTCTCATTCCTTCGGTTTGTCTTGATCATTAAGATCTTGAAATTATATAATTTCTTCTCTTTTTTATAAGATCGCCATGAGGCGTGTTCCCCCTTCGCGACGAAGCCGAGCCGTCCGATGGATTCGTGAATAAGGCCGGCCGCGGGAACAGGTCGTCGCCTCCCGGAGAATCATGAGATTTCAAGCCGTCATTTTCGATCTGGACGGGACGCTCCTCGACACGATCGAGGATTTAACCGATTCGATGAACGCCGCCCTCGCCCGGCTGGGTTTCCCGGCGAAAACCGTGGAGGAATGCAAAATCCTGGTCGGCGACGGCCTGGCGACGCTCATCCGCCGGGCCCTGCCTTCCTCCCGGGCCGAGGATCCCGAGGCCTTCCGGAAGCTCTACGACGGCATGCGGGCCGAATACCGCCTCCGCAACGCCGTCAAAACCCGGCCGTATCCCGGCATCCCGGAGCTTCTCGCGGCGTTGGCCGAACGGAAAATCCCGCTGGCCGTTCTCTCCAACAAGCCCCACGATTCGACCCGGGAAGTCGTGGAAAGGAATTTCCCGGGCGTTCCCTTCCGCTTCGTCTGCGGCGCCCGCGAGGAGATTCCGGTCAAGCCCGATCCGGCCGGAGCCCTGGATATCGCCCGGCGTTTCCATATTCCGCCCGGGGAGATCCTGTACGTCGGAGACACGAACACCGACATGCGCACGGCCGCCGCGGCGAAGATGTTCGCCGTCGGCGTGCTCTGGGGATTCCGGACGGCCGACGAGCTCCGGAAGAACGGGGCTCAAGTCCTTGTCTCCCGGCCGTCGGAAATTCTCGGGCTTCTCGACTGAGAGGGATCGACCCAAGGAACCGCCCCCGCCGGCCGCGGCGGACGGCTTATTTCGGAAACCGGGAGATCGCGCCCGGAAGGCCGGGCGAACCGTCGTTGATAACCCGATTAGACCGGATCGGTTCCGGCCGGCGGAGCGGCGTCCTCGCTCCGGCCGCGGCGGAGGAGCCGCCGGGCGAAATCGCGGGCCTCGCCCAGTCCGAGAATCCGGCAAACCGCGTAAAAGATCCCCAATCCGGCCATCCCGCAGACAGCGACGGCCCCGAGCCCGCTCCAGAACGACGTTCCGGCGATCCGGGCGGCGGCCGCCGCCCCGGCCCAGGCCGCCCCGCCGCCCGCGGCCGAGGCCAGGACGAGCCGGACCGCGAACCCGGCCAGCGGACCGGCCGGCAAAGAGCCGATCTTTCTCGGGAGAAGGGCGAGGAGAATCGCGAAGTTGACAACCGCCGCGATGGAGGCCGAAAGGGGAAACGCCCGGTGTCCCAAGACGCCCATGAGCGCCAGGTTGAAAGCGATATTGGTCCCGACCGAGATGAAGCTGGCGATCATCGGGAGCCGGGCGTCCCGGCAGGCGTAAAAAACCGAAGTGAGGTTGCGGAGGGCGGAGACGAACGGCGCGCCGATCAGGTACAGAACCAGCATAACGGCCGTGGCCCGCGTGTCGGCCGCGGTGAAGAGGCCGTGCTGGTAGATCACGGCGATGATGGGGCGGGCCAGGACGGCGATCAAGACCGACGTCGGCACCGTCAGGAACAAAACGAGGCGGAGGGAATCGTCCAGCGTCCGGCGGAGATCGTCGAACCGCCTCTCGTTGACCAGCCGGGAAAAGAGCGGCAGGGACACCTGCCCGACCGACACGCCCAGCATCCCCAGCGGCAGGTGAAAAACGCGGTAAGCGTAATTCAACCAGCTGATGCCCCCCGGGATGACCGAGATCAGCATGGTGTTGACGAGGACGTTGATCCGGGAGGCCGAGAGGCCGATGGCCACCGGGACGAAAAGCGCCATCGCCTTGCGGAAGGCCGCGTCCCGGAAATTGAGATGGAGCCGGTAGGCGTAACCCCGGCGGGAAAGCGAGGGGACCTGGACGAGGAATTGGACGAATCCGCCGGCCGTGACGCCGAAGGCCATGCCCAGGATCGGATCCTCTCCGCGATTCACGAACCAGCCGAAAAGAACGACCGGGACGATGATCGAAAAGAGGTTGAAGAACGCCGGAGCGACGGCCGGGATGAAAAACTCGTTCTCCGTGTTGAGATAGCTCATCGCCCAAGCGGCCAGAACGATGAACAGGAGAAACGGAAACATGAGGAACGTCAAGCGGGCCGTGAGGGCCGTCTTTCCAGGGATCGCGCCGAAGCCGAGACCGACGACGCGGGCCAGCGCCGGCGAGAAAATCATCCCCAGGACGACGATCAGGCCGACCGTCAGGAGAAGAGTGTTGAGGATGTTGGAGGCAAAGCGGTTCTCCTCCTCCCGGCCCTTGGCCCGGGCGGCGGTCAGGACCGGGACGAACGCGTTGGACATCGCGTTTTCGGCGAACAGGTCGCGGAAAAGATTGGGGATTCGGAACGCGGCGTTGAAGGCGTCCGAAGCCGCCCCGACGCCGAAGAGAAAGGCGAAGACCTGTTCGCGGACAAGGCCGAGGATGCGGCTGAGTCCGGTGCCGACGGCGAACGAGCGGACGCCCCTGGCGATATCGGCCATAAGATCGTGAGAGCCTTTCTGAACCGCTTATAGCACAGGCGCCGGGGGGAGTCAAAAAGGGCTATAATGTCCGTCAAGGAGGCGCGCCATGACCATTCCGCCCGCTCCGGCCTTTAAAAACCGTTTGAAAAAAGGGGATCTCTTGACCGGAATCCTCCTCTCGCTTCCCTCTCCGGAAATCGCCGAGACCTGCGCTTCGGCCGGTTTCGACTGGCTCTTTCTCGACATGGAACACGGGCTGCTGGGTTTTCCCGACGTCCAGCGGATGGTCCAGGCCGTCTCCGGCCGCTCCGCCTGCCTCGTCCGCGTCGCGGTCAACGACCCGGCCTGGATCGCCAAGGCGCTCGACACGGGGGCCGACGGATTGATTTTCCCCCACCTCAACCAAGCGGCCGAGGCCCGGGCGGCCGTCAAGGCCGCCCGCTACGCTCCCCAGGGAAGCCGGAGCATCGGCCTCGGCCGGGCCCAGGGCTACGGAGCGCGGGTCGCCCAAGCCCTGAACGAAGCCAACGATAAAATCGTCCTTGTCGCCCAAGCCGAGCATATCGAGGCGGCCGAAAACATCTCCGACATCCTCTCGGTCGAGGGGCTCGACGCCGTCTTCGTCGGGCCGTTCGACCTCTCGGCCAGCCTGGGCGTCCCGGGCCGAACGGACGCCCCCCTCGTCCGCGGGGCGATTGCCCGGATCCGCGAGGCCTGCGCCGGCCGAGGCCTCCCCTCCGGAATCTTCAGCCCCGACGCCGCCGCGGCCCGGGCGGCGGCCGCCGAAGGATTCACCCTGCTGTGCGTCTCCACCGACACGTTGCTCCTCGATCACGCGGCCTGGAATCTCCTCCGCGAAGTCCGGGCCGAAGCTCGGTCCGCGGATCGATAAAGAGTGCGGACGGACCGCCGGACCGCGGCTTCGCTTCTCCCGGTAAACCGGTTATAATCGGAAAGAGAGAATCTTCATGGAAGTCATCATCAAACCCGACAGCCACGCCGCCTCCCGTTTAGCCGCCCGGAAAATCTCCGCCTTGGTCCGGGCGAAGCCGGACGCCGTCCTCGGACTGGCGACCGGCCAAACGCCGCTCGAAACGTACGACCGGCTGTCGGAGCTTCACCGGACGGAAGGCCTCGACTTCAGCCGGGTGACGACGTTCAACCTCGATGAATACCTCGGCCTGGAGCCCTCCCACCCGGCGTCCTTTCACGCCTGCATGCGGACGAGCCTGTTTTCCAAAATCAACATCGATCCGGCCCGGGTTTTCCTCCCCGACGGAATGTCCGAAGACATTCCCCGGACCTGCCGGGAATACGAGGAACGCCTCCGGGCGGCCGGCGGCATCGACCTCCAGCTGTTGGGCATCGGCTCCGACGGCCACCTCGGCTTCAACGAGCCGTCCTCGTCGTTGTCCTCCCGGACGCGGATCAAAACCTTGACCGACCGGACGCGCAAGGACAACGCCGCCGCCTTCGGCGGGGAGGACAACGTTCCCCACCACGTCATCACCATGGGCTTGGGCACCATCATGGACGCCCGGACCTGTCTCCTCCTGGCGTTCGGTCGGAAGAAAGCGGCCGCGATCGCCCAGGCCGTGGAAGGCCCGGTCTCGGCCATGGTTCCGGCCTCGATTCTTCAGATGCATCCCCGGGCGATCGTCATCCTGGATGAAGAAGCGGCTTCCGGCCTCAAGCGGACGGAGTATTACCGCTGGGTTTACGATCACAAGCCGTCTTGGCAGAAGGACTGACGGCCGGCCCGGACGCTTTTTCCAAAAGATCCAGGTACGCGCCGGAGACTAGGTCGGCCGGCCGGATTTTCAATTTTTTCATCAAGGCGCGGGCGACGGCCGCTCCGTCGGCGGCCGCCTGGCCCCGGCGGAGGACGACCTCCAGCTCGGCGAACAAGCCCAATCCGGAGACGGCATCCAAGTGGATGCGCGTTTGGCCGGCCCGGGCGGCCAGCCGGATTTTCCGGACCACGCCGCGGACGCCGAAGGCCGCCGCCAGGACGGCCCGGAGCCCGGCCGGATCGGAGGTCCGGGCGATCTCGAAGCTCGAGAGCTTCGGCCCGGCCGCGTCCGGACGCTCGTAGTAAATCAATTCCCCGGTCCGGGGGCCGAGGATCCGGAGCTTGAGGCGGCCCTTCGGGATCTTGAAAAAGACGTCCTCCTGGACGAGGACGCGCGGCTTCGACGGCCGGAGCGCCTTGAGCCGGGCGGCGAACGCGTCGAGATCCCGGACCCGGGCCTTGATTTCGACGTTGTTCATCGCGGCTCGCTCTCCGTCCGGACGCGGTGGAGGCCGAGCGAGGCGAGAGCCGGAGCGGCCCGGGACTGTTCGATGACGAGACGGAGGCGGCGGGCGGAAACCGCCGGGAAGCGCAGGATCCTCATGGCTCCGACGGTCGTTCCCCGGGCCACGGGCCGCCAGGCGTTCCCCTCCCCGGCTTCCAGGACGTACGATTCGATCCGCTGGCCGGACCGGATATGCTCCCGAAGAACGAAACGGTCGAACTCCGAAGGACCCGGAAGATCGATCGTGATTTCCGCCCGTCCGCCCTCTCCGGGCGGCGTCCAGAAGGTGTTCAAATCGTCGTCCAACATCGTCTCCGGGCCGTGCCCGGTGGCGGACGCGGACGCCCGGACGGCGGCCCCGGCGGCGAGGTTGGTCCCGTACGCCGCGTCGAGGGAGCGGCGCAGCTCCCGGAGGGCCTCTTCGTCGTTCTCGTGGATGAGGCCGCGGCGGTCGGGCGGGACGTTGAGGAGGAGGACGCCGTTTCGGCCGACCGAGCTTTCGTAGATATCGAGGAGCTTCTCGGGTGATTTGACGTCCCCGTCCTGGGAGGCGTGATAGAACCAGCCGGGCCGGATGGAGACGTCGGTTTCGGCCGGATACCAGGCCAAGACCCGGGCCCCGGCCAGCTTTTCCCGGCTCCCGAGATCGGCCGCCGTCAGGTCGCGGGGGACGAAAACGTCGTCCAGGGGAAAGAGACCGGAGGCGGCGGCGAGCGATTCCGGATTCCGGACGTCGACCGGGATGGCGCTCCACTCCGTTTCCCGCCCGTAGCCGGATTCGGTCCCGACCCAGCGGGCGTCGGGGGCCATCATCGCGATGACGGCCTCCGGCTGGAGCTCGCGGATCGTCCGGTAATACGCGGGCCAGTCATAGATTTGATTCTTCCGCTCCGGGCCGTCTCCTGGCGCGCCGTCGAACCAGACCTCGGCGATGGGGCCGTAGCCGGTCAGAAGCTCCCGCAGCTGGGCCAGGAAAAAAGCGTTGTAGCGGGGCGAATCGCCGTAGGAGGGCTCATGGCGGTCCCAGGGGGACAAGTAGAATCCGAAGCCGAGGCCGGCCTCCCGGCAGGCCGCGGCGACTTCGCCCACGACGTCGCCCCGCCCCCCGCGCCAGGGACTGCTCTTCACGCCGTGGGCGGTTTCAGCCGTAGGCCAGAGGCAGAATCCGTCGTGGTGCTTGGCCGTGAGGATCAGCGTTTTCATTCCGGCCTGCTTGAAGACCCGGACCCATTGGCGGGCATCGAAGTCCGCGGGATTGAACAAGGCCGGATCCTCCGTCCCGTCGCCCCATTCCCGGCCCGTGAAGGTGTTGATCCCGAAATGGATGAAGCCCATGAACTCGCGGGCCTGCCAAGCCCATTGGCGGGGCGAGGGAACGACGGCGGCGGCTTTGCGGATGATGGAATCGATGGATTCACCCGGCTCGATCAGGGCGTAGTTACGGGCCGCGGCGGACGAGAATGAGGAGGATGACGAGAGCGAGGAGGACGACGGCGGCGGCGCCTCCCGCCGCCGGTTCACGCAGGAGGATGGAAATAGGAAAGCCGCGGCGGCGAGCAGGAAATAGGCGGCCGTTTTTCCGGACTTCACGGCCCGATGATATCACAAACAAATCGGTACCTGTTTAACCATTTCCACATTTCCCCGCCCGGCCGATCCGAACCTCAATCCGAACCTGGTTATCCATTTCCGGATTTCCTCCTGATCCCGCCTCGCCTGATCTTCCCGGCCTTTCGTCTTCCGGCCCTCCCGCCCGCCGCCGAGGGAGCAAATTAGGCGATGGGCCAAAGCGCCGGCAGGCCGCTCCTTTTCACGGGCCCGACTTGCCGACTTTCGGATGGAAAAGAACCAAAAAATCAGGAAATGGTTAAACAGGTACCGATTTGAAACAGGTACCGATTGATCGGGCATCGGGAAGGGCGCCGACCCCGCGCCGGATTGGGTCCCGGCCGGGCGGCCGGCCGTTTCTTGTCTCTCCGGGAAACCCGGGCTATAATGAAAAAAGGCATTCACCGGGAAGGAGGATCCCATGAAACAAACGGAAATCATCATTCTCGCCGCGGCGATCATCGTCTTTTTCTTTCTCATCGGCATCCGCATCGTCCGCCCGACCCACCGGGGGCTGGTCGAGCGCCTGGGAAGATATAAGCGGTTCGCCAATCCGGGATTCAACTGGATCATTCCGGTGATCGACCGTCTCTACCAGGTCAACGTGACCGAGGTGATGGTGGACGCCCAGCCCCAGGAGATCATCACCAACGACAATCTCAACGCCCGGGTCGACGCCCAAGTGTACTTCAAGGTGAAAAACGACGAGCAGAGCGTCAAAAACAGCCAGTACAACGTCAACAATTACCAGTGGCAGATCGTCAACCTGGCCCGGACCACCCTCCGCAACATCATCGGCACCTTGACCCTCAAGTCGGCCAACAGCGAACGGGGCAAGATCAACTCCGAGCTCCAGAAAACCCTCCGCGAGGAAACCGGCAGCTGGGGGATCGAGATCGTTCGGACCGAGCTCAAGGAAATCGACCCGCCCAAGGACGTCCAAGAAACGATGAACAAGGTCGTCAAGGCCGAGAACGAGAAGATCGCGGCCGTCGACTTCGCCACCGCGACCGAAACCATGGCCGACGGCGCCCGCCGGGCCGAAATCAAGAGAGCCGACGGCGTCAAGCAGGCCCGGATTCTCGCGGCCGAGGGCGAGGCCCAGGCCATCAAGCTCGTCAACGAGGCGGCCCAGGCCTATTTCATCGGCAACGCCCAGGTCCTCAAACGGATGGAAGTCGCCGAAAAAGCGCTGGCCCACAATGCCAAGATCGTCGTCCCGGCCGATACCCAGCTGATCAACGTCATCGGCGAGATGGCCGGGCTGGTGCCTCTGCCTCCGGCTCCGGAGAGCGTCCAGAAATAATCCGGGGCCGGCCCCCGCTCACTTGACGGCCGCGGCGATTTCGGGCAAAAAGACGTTCATTCCGCCCCAGTCGTCGTCGTAGGTCATCCCGAGGCGGACGACCACGAGCTTTTGCGACGGCAAAACGGCGATCGTCTGGCCCTGGTAGCCGAGAGCGAAATACGCGTCTTCCGGCAACAGAGGATACGGGCGCGTCTCCGGTTTTCCCGGATCGCCCCGGTTCAGCCAGAAGAACGCCCCGTATCGCCCCTGGGGCGCGGCCGGAGCGGGCGCCGTCGCATAAGCCATCCACCCTTCCGGAAGGATCCGCTCGCCCAGCCAGACGCCGTCGTTGAGGCAGAGCAGGCCGAACCGGGCGAAATCCCTGGCCGTGGCGTAGAGATACGACGATCCGACGAACGTCCCGGACGCGTCCCGCTCCATCACCGCGCTCCGCATTCCGATCCGGTCGAACAGGGCCCGGCGGGGGAAATTCCAGTACTCCTCGTCCGAACCGAGCGTCTTCCGCAGGATTCCCTGGACGATGTTGGCCGTCCCGGAGGAGTAGTTCCAGGCCGCGCCGGCGGGGACCGCCCGGCGCTTGGAGGCGGCGAACGCGGCCATGTCGGGCTTTCGAAAGAGCATGTCGTTGACGTCCGAGACGGGGCGGTCGGCGTAAGCTTCGAACCATTCCAGCCCGGAGCTCATCCGGAGCAGCTGGTCGAGAGTGATGGTCCGGCGCGAGTCCCCGGCTCCGGCCCAAGCCTCGACCGGGACAGGGAGGTCGAGATCGAGCCGCCCCCGGCCGACGAGGATGCCGGCCAGGACGCAGGTGACGCTCTTGACCGTCGACCAGCTCAGGAGACGGGTATTCTTGGTGATCCCCGGCCCGTAGCGTTCATAAACCAAGCGGCCGTCGTGGAGGACGATCAAGGCCCGCGTCCGGAGAGGATGATTCGGATCGGCTTCTGAAAAAAGCCGGTCGCCCGCGGCCCGGATCCGGGCCGCGTCGATCGTCGTCCCCGGCGGGACGAGGATCAGCCGGTCGCCCATCGGCCAGTCGACGGACTCGGGATCGGTCTCTTCAACGGCCGCGTCGATCTCCGGTTTGGGCCAAGCCCGGACAACTTCCTCCAACGCTCCGCCGGCCAGAAGCACGGCCCCGATCCCCTCGCGGAAGACCGCTTCCGCCTTGAACAAGCCCGTCCCCAGCAGAGAACAGCTCACCCGTTTCTGTTCATAGTCGACCTTCGTCTTGAAGATCTTGTAAAGCGGATGAAAGCCCAAATCCTCGGCCTCGACCGCGGTCGCGTCGCGGCCGGAAAGAAAGACCGAGGAGCACAGGATCTTCGCCTTCGATCCGGTGCCGATGGACATCATTTGAAAATACTGGTTTTTAATGACGAGGAAGACGGCCGCGGCCAAGATCAGAAAAAGGACGACAAGGACGATCCGTTTGGTCCGACGCTTGCTCATGGGGACGCGCTCCTTTCCCTGGTTTGCCTTAATTTAACCCACCTTCCCCGGCGGACTCAAGAACAAAAGAGGAAGGTCCAAGGCCCCCGAGCCTTCCTTGGGGATATCGGATTCCGGGACGGCCTGGACCGAAGGGCGGATCCGCTCCCCGGGGGAATGGTCCGTCGGCAAGGAATCCATGGCGAAATCCTCGTTCCTGACGGTCGGGAACAAGGAGAGGCCTGATCAACCAGATCGGGATTTGAAGCAGGGGCCGATCGAAATAGGGTTAATAAGCATTGTGTCACCCTGTTCAGTTCATTGACATCCGGTTCCCGCCGTGTTATAAAACCGCGGTTACGAACGAGCGGAACAACGATGAATCATCGAGATCACGTCAAGCGCCCGGCCGCCCCCGCGCGGCTCCGCCCCGCCCGTCCGTCTTTCCTCCGGCCCTTTTCCGTCGGCATGATCATGTGACGCCCGGAAGCGGGCCTCTCCCCGAGGCCGGCTTTCGGGAATCCCCCGCCCCCTGAGTTCGTTCCCGGTGTCTATCCATTGATTCCCGGAGGGAGGTCGTCATGCCGAAAACCATTGCGGAGATCAACGAAAAAATCGCCCGGAAGACCGTGAAGGTCGTTCGGGCGGATCACATGAGCCGCCTCGTCCGCGAGCTCGGTCCGGAAAAAGCGGCCGAGAACGTCGACGTCGTGACCACGGGGACGTTCGGGCCGATGTGCTCCTCGGGCGTCTGGCTCAACTTCGGCCATTCCGAGCCGCCGATCAAAATGACACGCGTCCGACTCAACGGGGTGGAGGCCTACGCCGGCGCGGCCGCGGTGGACGCCTACCTCGGGGCGACCCAGCTCTCCGCTTCGCGGGGCGTCCGCTACGGCGGCGCCCACGTCATCGAGGACTTCCTCCGCGGCCGGCCCGTCATCCTTCAAGCCGTCTCGCCGGGCACCGATTGCTACCCGCGCAAGCGCCTCCTGACCGTCCTGACGCTGAACGACCTGAACACGGCCCTGCTCTCCAATCCCCGAAACGGCTATCAGCGGTACAACGCCGCGGCCAACTCCTCGTCGCGGACGCTTCACACCTACATGGGGACGCTCCGGCCGCGTCTCGGCAACGTGACGTATGCCGGCGCGGGCTCTCTCTCCCCGCTGTCCAACGACCCGGACTACCGGACGATCGGCCTGGGGACGAGAATTCTCCTCGGCGGGGCGGAAGGATTCGTCACCGGCCCGGGAACCCAGCACGATCCGCAAAACGGCTTCGGGACGATGGCCGTCCAGGGCGATTTGAAGCGCATGTCGCCGGACTTCCTCCGGGCGGCCCTGTTCCCCGGCTACGGCTGCACCCTGTGCATCGGCCTGGGCGTCCCGATTCCCATCCTCGACGCCGATTCGGCGCGCCGCGCGGCCGTCTCGGACGCGGAGATCGCCGTGACGATCCGCGACTTCGGCCTCCCCTCCCGGGACCGTCCGGCCCTCCGGTCCGTCACCTATGCCGAGTTGCGGTCCGGACGGGTGCGCCTCGGAGGCCGGATCGTTCCGGCGCTCCCCCTTTCCAGCCTCGTCCTCTCCCGCCGGATCGCCGACGAGCTTCAGCGGCGGATCGAGGCCGGGACATTCCTCCTGACCGCCCCCGTCGTCCCTCTCCCTGCGGAATCCGTCGTCCGGCCGCTCGAAATCCGCCGGCCGAAAACGAGCGCCCCGGGGGAACACCATGGCTGAAGCCCTGTTCCGCAAAAGGCTCCGGATCAAGGAAACGGCCGCGACGATCGTCGCGGCCGAGCCTTTCCTCCCCCTCGCCGAGGCGGACATTCGAAAACAACGAGGACGGCTCGAGGACTATATCCGGCGGGATCCCGGATTCCGGACGGCGCTCGCCCCGCGTTCCGTTCCGCCGGAGGCTCCGCCCATCGTCCGCCGGATGGCCCGGGCCGCGTCCCGGGCCGGGGTCGGCCCGATGGCCGCGGTGGCCGGAGCGCTGGCCGAGTCCGCCCTGCGGGCGATGGCCGAAGCCGGAGCGACCCACGCCCTCGTCGACAACGGCGGAGACATCGCCCTCCTGCTCGAGCGTCCGGTCACGGTGGGGATCTTCACCGGCCCGTCTCCCGTCCGCGACATCGCCTTCCGGGTCGAGCCCCGGCCGTGGATTTTCGGAATCTGCGCGTCGTCGGGGACGGTCGGGCATTCGCTGAGCTTCGGCCGGGCCGACGCGGCCGTCGTCCTTTCGGCGGACGTCGGCCTGGCCGACGCGGTCGCCACGGCTTTGGGAAACGCCGTCACCGACGAGGACGAAACGCGTCTCCGGGAGACCTTGGCCGCCTTGGGAGGAATCGAGGGCGTGGAGGGTCTGCTGGCGGTCGTCGGGAAGACGCTCGCGGTTTGGGGCGACCTTCCGCCGATCGTCCGAACGCGCGTCGATCCCGCCCGGATCAGCCGGTGAGCCTCCCGGCCATTTCGAGAATAACGAAAGGAGAACATCATGAACAAATATCCCGTCGCCGTGTTAGGCGCGACCGGCTTGGTGGGGCAGCATTTCGTCCGGATGCTCGAGGGCCATCCCGATTTCGAAATCGCCCTTCTCGCCGGCTCGGAGCGCTCGACCGGACGCCCGTACGCCGCGGCCGTTGAATGGACGGCCGGCGGGGATCTTCCGTCCCAGGCCGGAAAAACAACGGTTCAACCGGCTTCGGTCGAAGCGGTCATCGCCTCGGGAGCCCGGGTCGTCTTCAGCGCCCTCCCCGCCTCGGCGGCCGGAGCCGCGGAAGACGCCCTCCAGAGCCGGGGCCTTGCCGTGTTCACCAACGCTTCCGCCCGACGCGGCGATCCGGACGTCCCCGTCGTCGTCCCGGAAATCAACCCGGACCATCTTGTCCGGGCCGCCCGCCGGAAAACCAACCGCGGCGGATTCATCGCCGCCGACAGCAATTGCTCCACGGCCGGCCTGGCCTTGCTCCTGGCCCCGCTCCGCCCGTTCGGAATCCGTTCCGTCGCCGTCACCACGTTCCAAGCGATCTCGGGCGCCGGCCGGCGCGGCCTGGCGGCGATGGACATCGCCGGCAACTGCGTCCCGTTCATCCGGGGCGAGGAGGAGAAGCTGGCCCGCGAGCCCGGTCGCATCTTCGGGACCCTCGAGGCGGACGGTTTCATTCCTTGGCCCGTCCCGGTGCGGGCGAGCTGCTGCCGCGTCCCGGTTCGCGAGGGACACCTTCTAAGCGTCTCCGTCGAATTCGAGGGAGCCGTCGGCGAGGACGCCGCGGCCGAAGCCCTGGCCTCCTTCCGCGGCCTTCCCCAGGAGATGGGCCTGCCCTCGGCGCCGGAGCGGCCGGTCATCGTCCGGACCGAAGACAACCGGCCCCAGCCGGCTTTGGACGTCTGGGCGGGAACTCCGGCGAGGGCCCGGGGAATGGCCGTGACGGCCGGGCGGCTTCGCTCCCGGGGCCGCATCCTCGACCTTTTCGGCCTGGTTCACAACACCGTCCGCGGGGCCGCCGGCGCCTGTCTTCTGACCGCCGAGCTGGCCGCCCGGCAAGGACTTCTCCACGAATAGCGAGGATCGGATGAAATTTCAAAAAGTGATGAAATTCGGCGGCGGGTGTCTTCGCGACGCCGACGGCTTCCGGCGGGCGGCGGCCGTCATCCGGCGGGAGCCCGTTCCGCCGGCGGTCGTCGTCTCGGCCGTTTCGGGGATTACCGACGAGTTGGAACGCGGCCTGGCCCGAGCCGTCAAAAACGAAGCCGGCATCGCCCGGACGATCGCGGCCCTTCGGCTCCAGAACGACCGCCTAGCCTCAGGCCTTCTCTCCGCGCGGGAGATCCGGGCCGAGATCGCGGCCCAAATCGGCCATCGCCTGGCCCGGCTCGAACGGCTCCTCCGGGGCGCGGCCTTGATCGGCGAAATCTCGCCCTATGCCCGGGCTCATGTCTTGAGCTTCGGCGAGCGCTGGGCGGCTTTGCTTCTGGCCGGAATCCTCCGAGAGGAAGGGGCCGACGCCCGGGCTCTGGAAAGCGAGCAGATCGGCCTGGCGGCCGACGACGTCCCCGAGGGGGCGACGGCCGACCTTGCGGCCTTCCGCCGGGCTGTTCGAAAAAACGCCCTCGGGATCGAGGCGGGCCGCTTCGTCCCGGTCATCACCGGGTTTTACGGCCTGGCCGCCGGGGGGCGCCTCGTCTCCTTCGGCCGCAACGGCTCGGATTACAGCGCGGCGGTCGTCGCCGCCGCCCTCCGCGTCTCCCTCCTGGAAATCTGGAAAGACGTGGACGGCTTCATGACCGCGGATCCCCGGCGGGTTTCCGGGGCCAAGCCCGTCGCCCGCCTGTCCTTCACCGAGGCGGCCGAGCTTTCCTACTTCGGCGCCAAGGTCCTCCATCCCCGGGCCCTCGAGCCGATCGCCCGGGAGAACGGGACGATTTGGATCCGGCATCTTGACCGGCCGGACCGTCCGGGAACGGAGATCGCGGCCGAGGGAGGAACGGCCGAAACCGTCCTGAAAAGCGTCACGCTCAATGACCGGATCGCCGTCCTTCGCGTCTCCGGACCGGGCGTGGGATTCCGGCCGGGCGTCATCGGGGACATCGGCCGGAGCCTGGCCGAACGGAACGTCAACATCCTTTCGGTCATCACCGCCCAGACGGCGATCAACATCCTTGTCGCCGAGGAGGACGCCCGGCGGGCCCGCCGGATCCTGCGGTCCGTCCGCCGCGGAGTGGTCACCCGGGTGGACTTGGAAACGAACTTGGCCCTGGTCGCGGCGGTGGGAGAAGGACTCTCGTCGGAGCGGGGCCTGGCCGCCCGCGTCTTCGCCGCGGTCGCCGGCAACGGCGTCAACGTCGAGATGATTTCCTCGGGAGCCTCGGGCGCGGCCGCTTACTTTCTGGTGCGGAAAGCGGACGCCCTGCCGGCCGTCCGGGCCCTGCACGCCGAATTTTTCGAAACTCGGGCGGGCCGTCCCCGCGCCCTCCGATGCTCCTGATCTTTTAATTTCGATCCTGCCCGGCGAGGGGAAAAGAGGCGCCGGGCCGGCGGCGCTGGAAAGAAACTTTTTTCTTTCTCTTTCGTATGGAATAGAATATCAAGGTTATTTTTTATTTCAGGGAGTCGCCATGTCCAACGTCCTGACCGTCCGGGGATTGAAAAAATCCTACGGCGCCCACGCGGCTCTGGCCGGCATCGATTTCGAGGTCCGGGCGGGCGAGGTCTTCGCCCTCATCGGCCCGAACGGGGCCGGCAAGACCACGACCCTCCGCATCGCCGCCACCCTCTTGACGTCCACCGCCGGCGAGATCACCTTCCTCGACCGCGATCTCCGCAAGGAGCCCGATTTCGTCCGGGAGAAAATCAGCTATCTGCCCGAAGAAGCCGGGGCCTACAAGGATATGAAGGGAATGGATTATCTCCGCTTCATGGCCGGTTTCTACGGCCGGGACGCCGGGGAGGAAAAGGAGTTCGTCGAGCGGGCCGCGGCCATCACCGAGCTCGGGAACCGGCTGAAGACGAAGGTCGGCACTTACAGCAAGGGCATGACCCGAAAGCTTCTCCTGGCCCGGGCCCTGATGACCCGGCCGGTCCTGGCCATCCTCGACGAGCCGACCTCGGGCCTGGACGTCCTCAACGCCCTGGACGTCCGGGAGATCATCCGCCGCTACGTCAAGGAAGGCACCTCGGTCCTTCTCTCCTCCCATAACATGCTCGAGATCGAGTTCCTCTCCGACCGGGTCGGACTCATCGACAAGGGCCGGATCCTCGACACCGGGACGCCCGACGAGCTCAAGGCCAAGCATGCCGCGAAGAACCTGGAAGAGGTCTTCAGGAGTTCCCTCCGATGAAACGCTTTAAAAACCTGCTGCAGAAGGAAGTCAAGGAGCTGGTGACCAAGCAGCTCGTCATCTCCCTGGCCTTCACCGTCCTCCTCTTCAACGCCATCGGGCAGATCAGCAAGAAGGAAGTCCAGAAGGCCGTCGGAATCCAGACGATCTCGGTCCTCGACCAGGACGGCTCGGAGGGTTCCCGGGCTCTGCTGAAAGGCCTGGAATCGGCCCGGTTCAAGATCGTCGACCAGACAGGCAAGGGCAAGGACGAAGCCCTGGCCTCGGCGAAGGCCGGCGAGTCGAAGCTGCTTCTGGTCGTCCCGGCCGGATTCGGCGATTCGCTGGCCGAGCTTAAGCCCAGCGAGATCGAGACCTATTCCTTCATGCGGAGCTTTTCCCTGATCGGAGCCCGGGGCCAGGTCGTCGTCCAAAGCGTCATCTCGGCCTTGAACGAAACCCTCTCCAACGACTTCCTGGCCGCGAAGCTCCCTGGGGCCGACCCGGTCAGCCTCAAGCGCCCGATCAAGAGCCGGGACTTCGTCGTCGTCCGGGACCGGACGGCCGAGGGATCGGCCGGCTTGATCGCCGGAATGCTTTCCCAGCAGTCGATGCTCATCCCTATCGTCCTGATGATGATCGTCATCTATTCGTCCCAGATGGTCATCTCGGCCGTGGCCATGGAGAAGCAGAACAAGACCCTGGAGACGCTCCTGACGGTGCCCATCAAACGGACCTCCATCATCACCGCCAAGATGTTCGCGGCCGGACTCGTCGGCCTGATCTCGGCGGGAGTCTACATGTTCGCCTTCAAGGGCTTCATCGGCGGGATGGGCGAGGAAGTCGCCGCGGCCGGGGCGCGGGCAAGCGGAACCGCCCTGATGCAGAAGCTCGGCCTGACGTTCGACACGACCGGCTATCTCATTCTCGGCCTCTCCCTCTTCCTGGCCATCCTGGTCGCCCTGGCCATGGCCATGATCCTGGGCGTCCTGGCCGAGGACTTCCGGAGCGCCCAGAACATGATCATGCCCCTGATGTTCATGGTCATGATCCCCTATTTCATCTCCCTGTTCGCCGACATCGACACGCTCTCGCTCCCGGTCAAGATCCTCATCCTGGCCATTCCCTTCTCCCACCCGTTCCTCGTTTCGCAGAATATCTACCTCGGCCATTACGGGATGATCGCGGCCGGGCTGGGCTACATGCTTCTCGTTTTCATCGTCCTGGTGATCTACGCCGCCCGGATCTTCTCGACCGACAAGATCCTGACGATGAAGTTGCGGTTCGGGAAAAAGAAGGCGCCGGCGGCCTGAGGGAGGCGCGGACGCTTGGCCGGCGGACGGTCTCTCCGGGCGAGGGTTCTTGATCACGGAGGAGTCGAAAAATGAACGAATCCAGAAAAGTCTTGCGCCGGTCGACGACCAACCGGATGATCGGGGGAGTGATCGGAGGATTGGCCGATTACTTCGGCCTCGATGTCTCGCTCCTCCGCGTCGTCTACGTCGTCGGTTCGATCCTCAGCGCCGCGTTCCCCGGCCTTCTCGTTTACGTGATCATGTGGGTGGTGATTCCCAAAGAGGAGCGCTGAGAGCCCGTCCCCGTCGAGCGGGCGATCGGGGAAATCCTCAGAAGCGGGCTTCCCTCCGGAATAGCATCCGGTCCGGGATCAGCTGTTTCGGTCCGGACGGGGCCTTCCAAAACACCTTGAGCTCCTCTCCCCCCGTCCGGTTGAAATACCGGATGGTGATCCGATGGAATCCGGCTTTCAAGGCGATGGCCCCGCCGCGCTCGGCCGAAGGGTGGACGCCGTCGTTGTCGACAACGAGGGTTTCGCCGATCCAGAGCCGGCTGCCGTCGTCGGATTCCAAGGCAAAAGCGTAAAGCCCGTCCTCCGGAGCCCGGATCAATCCCTTGAACTCGAATCCGTAGTTTTCGTGCCGCCGTTTTTGGGAGAGGTCGATGTGGAGAGCCTCCCCGCGGCGGATCGGATTCATCCCCGCGAATTGAGGAAGGGCCGTCCACTCGCCCTCGTAATAAGCGAAGCTCAAGCCCTGCTTGAGGCCGCCGCCCGGGTCGTCGGGCGGGCGGAGGGCGGTCTTCCTGAACGTTTCTTGAGCCGTCCCGGTGACCGGAACGCCCTTGATGAAGCCGCGGGCCGAGACGACCGTTGTCTCGGTCAAGCGCACGGGGCCGGCCGCCAACGGGGACTCGAGGGTCGGTTCCGACCCGTCGAGCGTGTACCGGATCCCGGTGAAGGCCGGATCGCCCGTGATGGTCACCTCGAGGACGTCGAGAAAAGACTTGGCGGCCGCCGTGATCCGGGGCGGGGCGTAGGATTTGGTCTCCGCCCCGGTGACGAGAACGATAACCGTGTCATCGGCGTCCGGAGCCTGGGCCGGGACGCGGATCCGCGGCCCGAATTCCCGGAACTCGACCGGCAGGGGCTTGGCCGGGGCGGAAAGGACATACGCCGTCCGGAGTTCCTCGGCGATCGGAGGAAGATTGAGCCAGCCGTTCTCCGGCCAATCGAAAACATGGAGAAAGATCAGGGTGTTTTCCCCATCCTTCTTCTGGGTCGACCGGCCCCAGCGCAGGTCGCTGAACGGGCCGGCCGTGGTCCCGTAGAGGGACTCGCCGTTGACCCTCATCCAGCGGCCGATGGCCGCCAGGCGCTCCATGCTCGGGCCGGGAAACACTCCCTCGGCGGTCGGGCCGACATTCAAGAGGAGATTGCCGCCCTTGGAGACGACGTCGACCAGCGTCCGGATCAAGGTCCGGACCGATTTCCAGTTCTGATCGGCCCGGTTGTACCCCCAGTTGTCGTTCATGGTCAGGCAGGTCTCCCAATCGACGCCGGGGAGCCCCCGGCCGGGAACCTGCTGCTCCGGAGTGGAAAAATCACCCGGGGCGTCCCGGGCCGCCGAGAACCCCTCCATCCCGGAACGGTCCGACCCGACCCGGTTGTTGACGATGATCGACGGCTGAAGCGACCGGACGTACCGGTAGAGATCCCGCCCGCGGTCGATGTTCCACGTGTTCTCCCATTCGCCGTCGAACCACAAGACGCCGATGTCCCCGTACTGGGTCAACAGCTCCCGGAGCTGGGCCTTCATGTAGGCGACGTATCGATCAAAGTCGCCCCCCGGGACCGGCCGGATTCTTTCCTCCCACGGCCGCCGGGGCAGGTAATCCGGGTGATGCCAGTCCATGATCGAATAATAAAAGCAGAGCTTCAGCCCCTGGCTCCGGCAGGCCGAGGCCAGCTCCCGGAGGACGTCCCGGCCGAACGGCGTGGCCAAAATGTCGAAATCGGTCTGTTTCGAATCGAAGAGGGCGAATCCGTCATGATGTTTCGAGGTGATGACGATATATTTCATCCCCGCGTCCTTGGCCGCCCGGACCCAGGCCTCGGCGTCGAATTCCCTCGGATTGAACCGGCCGACGAACTGATCATAGACCTGAAGGGGAATCCGGGCGGTATCGCGGATCCACTCGCCATAATCCGTTTTGCCCCGCCACTCCCCGGCCGGCACGGCGTAAAGCCCCCAATGAATGAAAAGGCCGAACCGGGCCTCCCGCCACCATTGCATCCGGCCGTCGCGGTCGGCCTCCCCTTCCGCCGCGGCCGCTCCCGCCGATAAAAAGACCATCGCCGCAATGAGAAACGCCGCCGCCGTTCGCTTGTTCATCTCTTCCTCCTGCCTTTCATTTCCGGCGGATGCCTCGCGCCGAAGGAGGCAAACAGCATAGCCTCCCCCCGGAACGGATGTCAAACCGCCCCGGCGGTCTGTCAAGGCGGTCCCGGAGCGTCCCGCTCAAGAGAGGAGTCACGACGGAGGACCAAGCCCGACGCGCCCGCCGGCGGATCAGGACCTGAATATCTTCTCGATCTCCTTGACCGCCTCGGCCAGGGCTTGCTTGACCTGGGGCATCTTCTCGACTCCGGCTTGCCGGGCTTTCTGGCCGATCGTTTTGCCGAGATCGCCGAGCGTCCGCATGACATCCCGCATTTCATCCCGAAACTCCGCCCCGTAGCATCCCCACCAGTTCTTCATCTGGGCCTTGATCTCGGACGTCTCCTTGGCTTTTTCGGCCAGGAAGGCGAGACCGGATTCCGTGATGGTGTAGATCTTTTTCCCGTCCAGGGGCTGGGACGTGACATGCCCCATCTCCTCCAGATACTGCAGAGTCGGGTATACGGCTCCCGGGCTGGGCGTATAGAAGCCGTTGAACTGGTTTTCAAGCTCGCGGATGATTTCGTATCCGTGGCGGGGTTTCTCCTTTAATAAATCGAGGATCAGGTACTTGAAATCCCCCTTGTGAAAGATCCGCTCGCCCCGTCCCCAATTCCCGTAATGCGGCCGATGCTGCATTTCCCTTTCTCCCTTCGACACATCAAGACGTTAACGCGATATATCTAGTAATTTAATTTGATTTCTTCATTTGTCAAGTCGCCCGCCGGCCTGAACCGGGCCGGAAAATCGGCCCTTGAAATCGTCCGGATTTCCCTATACATTGAGATCAAACAGCCGTTACGGAGAGAATCATGAAAAACGTCAAGGACATCCTCGCCGCCAAGGGTTCCAAAGTCTGGTCCATCTCGCCCCATGCCAAGGTGTTCGAGGCTTTGAAGCTCATGGCCGAGAAGCGGATCGGGGCCCTGATGGTCATGGACGACAAGGGCCGGATGGAAGGCATCATCACCGAGCGGGATTACGCCCGGAAAATCATCCTGTTCGGGAAATCCTCCAAGGAGACTCTTGTTTCGGAAATCATGACCCCGGCCGGCAAGATGTTCCATGTCGGCCCGGACAACACCGTGGAAGAATGCATGGTTCTCATGACCGCCAAGCACGTCCGCCACCTGCCGGTCTGCGAAGGCGAGAAGTTCACCGGCCTGGTCTCGATCGGCGACGTCGTGAAGGCGATCATCTCGGAGAAAGACGCCCTGATCGAACAGCTCTCGAATTACATCAGCGGCAAATACATGTAAGCCGGGCCGTGAGGCGGACGGCGGCGGGACTTGAAAAACATCTCCATTCTGTAATATTTTTGGCCGCGAACCTTCGCCGGAAACGTTACCGAAAGGATCGCCGGTCATGATCATCGTCTTTGTCCTTTACTTCGCCTTGACCTTGTGCCTCGGCCTCTGGGAGGCCCGGAAAACGAAATCCCAGTCCGACTTCGTCCTCGGCGGCAAGAAGCTGCCCGGCTGGATGCTGGCCCTCTCCGAGCGGGCCACGGGAGAGTCGGCCTGGCTGCTGCTCGGCTTGACGGGATTCATTTATGCCACCGGCCTGTCCGGCATCTGGACGGGCGTCGGCTGCCTGCTCGGCATCTCCACGGCCTGGATCGTCCTGGCCCGCAAATTCCGGGCCGAGGCCGAAGCTTACAAGGCCATGACCATGCCCGAGTACTTCGCGGCCAAGTTCGCCTCAAAGGCCAACTTGATCCGGGTTCTGTCGACCGGCATCATCGTCTTCTTTTTCGTTTTCTACGTCGGGGCCCAGTTCGCCGGCGCGGGCAAGACGATCCAACAGACCTTCGGCTTCAGCCCGTTCTGGGGGATGATCATCTCGGCCGTCGTCATCCTGGGATACGCGACGTTCGGGGGATTCGTCAGCGTCGTGGCCGTGGACACGTTCCAGTCCATCCTGATGCTGACCACCCTCGTCGTCACCCCCGTCATCCTCCTCGTCAAGATCCTTGCCTCCCCCGTCTCCCCGGCTCAAGCCTTCGCCGCGGCCGGACCCGGATTCGGCTCGCTGACCGGGGGGCTGGCGGGATTCGCCGCCGGCCTGATGATCTTCAACAACCTCGCCTGGTTTTTCGGGTACCTCGGCGGCCAGCCCCAGCTCAACGCCCGGTTCATGGGCATGAAGGACGAAAAAAACGTCCGCTTAGGCCGGAACATCGCCGTCCTCTGGACGATCATCGCCTACAGCGGCGTGGTCATCATCGGCCTCGGGGCCCATGTCCTCTTCGGCCCCAAGGCGGTGGCCGATTCCGAGATGATTCTTCCCTTCATCCTGAACAACCTGTTCCCGGGCTGGCTGGCGGCCCTGCTCCTGGCCGGGGCGGTCGCGGCCATGATCTCCACGGCCGAGAGCATGCTTCTCGTGGCCGCCACGTCCATCAGCGAGGACGTCTATAAGGGCATCCTGAAAAAAGGCCGGGCCCGCGAGCGCACCCTGCTCTTGATTTCACGCCTTTCGACCGTCGCCGTCGGCGTCTTGGGGCTGGTCCTGGCCTTGACGACGAAAGATCTCATTTATTCCATCGTCAGCTACGCCTGGGCGGGAATCGGCTGCTCGTTCGCCCCGGCCGTGCTTCTGTCGTTCTACTGGGACCGCTTCAACGCGGCCGGCGTCGTGACCGCTCTCGCCTCGGGTCTCGTCTCCACCGTCGTTTGGATGCTGGCCGGGCTGGAGAAAACGGTCACCGCCCGGGCCTCGACGTTCATCATCGCCATGACCCTGGCCGTGCTGGTGACCCTGGTTTCGAAAAAAAAGGAACCCGAAACGGCGAAGGCCTCTCCCTTTACGTCCGGATAAAATAAAGGGTCAGGATGTTCTCCTCCCCCTCGCGGCGATAAGCCGCCCGGTCGGCCGCTTCCCGGATGAAAAAGATGCCCAACCCGCCGATCTTGCGGTCGGCGAGGCCCGCTTCAAGATCCGGCTCGGCTTCGGCCAAGGGATCGAAGGCGGCCCCTCGGTCGCGGATCTCGATCCGGAGCGAACGATCCTCCCCTCCCGACAAGCCGGCCTCGACCTCTCCGTCCGCGCCGGCATAAGCGTGGAGGATGACGTTCACCAGGGCTTCCTCGGAAGCCAGGCGGATCCGGCCGCGGGCCGATTCGTCAAATCCGAGCCGTTTGGCGCCGGCGTCGATGAATTCAAGAAGCTCATGAAGAAACTCCATGCGGGCGGGCCGCCGGAGGCGTTCCATGGCGGTCGGTTTCCGGGCCGCCCTCACCGGACGGCGTCAAGCGCCGCGGGCAGGGTCTCGAAGACCGGGATGATGGAGGAAAAGCCGGACACCTGGAAGACTTCCCTCACCCGGGGCTGAAGCCGGGACAAGCCGAGCTTCCCGTTCCGGGCCTTCATCTTTTTCGCCGCCGAGAGGATGACCCTCAGGCCGGCGCTGCTGATGTATTCGAGACCGTTGAGATCCAGGACCAGGCGCGTTCCCGGCTCCTCGAACCACGTTCCGAGCCGGCCCTCCAGCTCCGGCGAGGAAACGGCGTCCAGATGGCCGATGATCGAGAAAACGGCAACGTCGGATTCCGTGGTCATGACGATGTCCATCCAGTTTCTCCTTTGCCCTTTCAGGCGCGGAATCGCGGCGGCTCCCCGGAGGAGCCCGCGGCGCCCTATGATATCACATCACGAATCCCCGGCCGCAAGTCAGCGCACCTCCAAAACCCGGCTTTCAGAGTGGCTGTTGAACTCGGGCGCATACATGCATTCGATGTGGGCCATCCCGTTCTGATAGCGGCCGCAGAGCTGGACCCGCAGCTCATATTCGAAGACATAGGCGCCTTTCGGGAGATCATCGATGAAGAAATGAGCCGCCGCGTCCTTCGTCGCCTCGTAGTAGGCCAGGCCGTCCCGGAACCGGTACGTCGAGAGGACGTTGACCGGCTCGAGCCCGGAGCCGCGGTGATCTCTCAGGTGAACGTACTCCATGTCCCGGTCGGTCCGCAGCTCGAGGCGGACGACCAGCGTGTCGCCGACCGCCAGGGGGCCGCGGACCGGCTCGATTTCCGGCCCTTTCCTGGTGAACGTTTTTTTAAAAAGGCTTTTTTTCAACCGGAGCGGGTTCCGCTCGTGGGGGGTGATCTTGGAAATATCCTCCAGGTACTGCCAGTGGACGCCGCCCCAGGCGATGCCCGGGTCCGTCTTGCGGACCTCGATTTCCCCCATTTCCGGCCGGATCTCGGCCGCGGAAAAGCGCTTTTCATAGAAGCCCGTCCCCGCCTCCACCTTCTCCGGCTCGACCTTGCGGCCGCCCAGGATCACCTCAACGATTTCATCCGAGGCCAGCAGGTCCGCCCCCCGAAGGATCAGTCCGTACACGGCGTCGGCCGTGGCCTTGGTCGTCTTCCAATCCTGGGTTTGCTTCTGTTTGAGCAGCCAGATCCGGCATTCCTCGACGGCGGCCGCGTCACCGGCCACCTCGTCGAAGGCCTCGATCATCATCGCCTGGGTTTCGATGGGCGCCCGGCGCCACCACCAGGACGCCTCTCCCTCGGCCCAGTACCGGCCGAGCTCCTCGTCCACCTTGCTCCGCTCCTTGAGCGACCGGGTGATTTTTCGAGCGGTCTCCGCGTCCCCGAACCGGTTGAGGCCCAGGGCGAGATGGGCTTGGCTCTGGCGGCTGTCGAGCTGGAGCCAGAAAGCCGCTCCCTGCCCCAGGAAATAGTCGAGGGCTTTCCTCGAAGCGTCCGGAATCGGGCATCCATCCAGGAAAAAGCTCCGGGCATAAAGATAAAGAGCGATCGACGGGCTGAGGTTGTTGAGCTTTTCCGTCTTGTCCGCCAGGATCCGTTCATGGACCTCCCGGATCCAGGAATCCAGCCGGCCGACCGCCCGGAGAACCGCCTCCCGGGCGATTCCCGGGACGCCCAGATGCTCGAGCCGGCCGAAGCCGGTCACGATGTAGAGGGTGATGTAGTCGTTGCCCGGGCCACCCGGGAACCAGGGCCACGACCCGTCGGGGAGCTGCATGTCGACCAGCTTTTGAACGGCCCGCTTCAAGGCCGGGGCCGTCGTGTTCTCGTCAAACAGGAGTCCGATGTTCCGCTTGGCCTGCGATTCGTTCTTGGCCTCGACCACCCAGGGAGACTCCTCGAGAAGGACGCTTTTCAGCTCCTGGTTTTTCTCCAGGTTGGACTGGAGGGCCGGGGTTCCCTTCCACAGCTCGAAGACCCGGCGGATGCGGGGATCGGAGCCGGCGATCTTCCGGGCCAGGGCGTTGGCATACAAACGGTTGAAGACCTGCTCGGAGCACTCGTAGGGATATTCCATCAAGTAAGGCAGCGCCTGGACCGCGTACCAGGCCGGATTTGAAGACATCTGCACCGTCAAGCCGAGGGACCGGAGAGTCGTCGAGCCGGCCGATTGCGCGAGCTTGTCGAACCGGAAGCGCTTTTCCCCGCGGCCGCTGATCCACAGCGGGATCGATTCCCGGACCATCAGGCTGCGGCTGAGAACGGGGACCATCCCCTCCTCGCCGTCGGAAAACCCGGCCGCGGCCGCGACCGCCCGGAAGCCGACGGTCTCCGCGCCGTCCGGAACCGTGATCGGCCAGGAAAACGTCCGCGACTGCTTGGCCGGAATCGCCATCGAAAGCTTCGGATTCGCGTTGGCCAGCGCCCCGTCGAGCGGCGCGTCGTTGCGCGGGTCGAAGAAGCGGAGCTCGACCGCGCCGGCCGCTTCCTTCTCGGTCATGTTGGTGACCTTAACCGTGAATTCCAGGACATCGCCCTCCCGGAGGAAGCGGGGCGGATTCGGCTGAACCATCAGCTCCTTCTGGGTGACGGCCGCCGCCTCGATCGATCCGCTTCGCAGGCCGGTCGTGTGGGCGAAGCCGAGAAAGCGCCATTCGGTCAAGGCCTCGGGCATCTTGAACTCGAGGGTGACTGTTCCTTCGGCATCGGTCAGGAGGTGGGGATAGAAGAACGCGGTTTCGTTGAGATTGACCCGGGCCTGGATCGAGGAAAGGTCGATCGCCGGCGGCGGCGGGCCGGAGTCCTTCCCGGCTTCCTTTTCGCCGGCGGAACCTCCCAGGACGCCTCCGATTACGCCCCCCGAGACTTCGTTCTTGGCTTCCCGAGAGGCGGCCATGGGCGCCGGGACGGCTTCGGTCGCCATCAGGACCCGGTCGCCGTAATCGAAATCGAACAGCGATTCCGTGATCATCCGGGGGAAATGGATGTAAACGGCCTCCCCATAAGAACGGGAGGGATTGAGCCGGTCGAAAAACGTCCCCAGCGGCTCCGCCCGGTTGGTGAACCCCGACCGGAGATACGTCGCGTCATTCCGGAAAAACGCGGAAATCCCGCCGAAGCCGTGCGGATAGAACTGATCGAGCGAGGCGTCGTAAAGGGAGGCGACCATCTCCGCCGCCTGGACGTCCGCTTTCGGCCCCCGGACCTGAAGCGACCACGTCTCGTCCTGGCCGGGCCGGAGCTTCGAACGGAACGTTTTCCACCGAAGGTCGAGCCGCTTGTTCGTCCAGGGCACGGAAACCCGGCGGTCTTCCCGGTACAAGCGGTTGTCCTTGACGATCGCCGCCGAGACGACGAAACCGCCCCGGAAGGCCTCCGTGACCGGAACGCGGACGACGGCTTGGGTCGCGGTCCCCCGCGTCCAATAACGTTGCAGGCGCCGGCCGTCCCGGTGGACCTCGATCAAGACCGGACCGCGCTCGTACCCCGTCCCCCAAAACAGCTCGAACGTCCCGCCCGGCTCGACCGAGCCCGAGCGGGCGGCGGCATGAAACGGGACGGGGACGGCGAATCGATCGGCGGCCGGATCGAGGACGAGGAAAGCGAAGCGGCTTTCGACCGCCGTTCCGTAACGATCCGCGGTTTTGAGGATCGCCCGGTAGGCTCCCGGCGGAAGATCCCAGGACAGCCGGCAGGGAGAACCCTCGACCGCGGAGACGGCGAATTCCTTCCGTCCGGCCAGGCGTCCTTCCGGCCACCGGCGCCAATCCATCGTCTCGGAATCCCCGGAGGCGGCGCTCCCGGAGGGCCGAACCCGGCCCCGGTCCCCGCTTTCAGCGAACAGATCCCGCGGGACGGGACGGCCCGGTCCCCTGAGGGCGTAGACTTCGACGACGCCCTCGGCCGCGGCCGGCTTGCCGTTCAGCGTCGCCGCCGTCGCGGTCAAGACGACCGGCTCGCCCTTTTCCTGCCAGTCCGAGCCGGCCAAACCGGCCTCGAGGGCCGTGTACCCGGCCCGGATGGTTCCCGCCGCGCTCCGCGTTTCCCCCGCCCCGTCGGTCACGTCGGCCGTGACGGTAAACGTGAAAACGGGCTGGGAGGAGGGGGAGGACTTCGGATCGGGAACGGCCTTGAAAACGACCATGAACTTTCCTTCAGCGTCCGTTCGGGACGTCCCGTGGGCGATTTCCCGGGATTCCCCGCGGGCCGGCGTGTTCCACCACCACCAGACGGGATAGCGGACCTCCCGGATCACGCGGTATTTCACCAAGGCTCCGTCGACCGGCGCCCCCGCGTAGGACATCGCCTCGGCCGGCACGGAGATCTCGTCATTCAGACGGAACTCCCTGTCCGGAACGTCGATTTTCACTTGAAACTTCGGACGCTTGTATTCCTCGACCCGGATGGGGCAGGATCCCCGGGGATTCTCGGTCGAAATCGTCATCGTCCCCGTCAGGCGGTCGGCCGGGGCGGTGAAGGCCCCGCTGAACGACCCGAAATCGTTGGTCGTGAGAGTCAGGACGGAGGCTTCCTGGGCATTGGCGTCCCGGAGAACCACCCGGACGTTCCGCCGGGGCAGGATCCGGTAATCGGCTCGGTTCTCGTCCGCCTTCAGGCACAAACCCTTGAAGTGGATCGTCTGTCCAGGACGGTAGAGCGAGCGGTCGGTGAAGAAGACCGTCCGTTCCCTTTCGTAAGAGGCCGGCCGGCCGGACCCCGTTAAAACCTGGGTTTCAACGACTTCGATCCCCTTCTCCCCCCGGGCGACCAAAAGACGGTTGGAATAAGATTCGGGCGCGGCGAGGGCGAAGGCGCCGGCGTCGTCGGTCCGGCCCTCGCCTCGTTTGACCAGCCTGTCCGTTCCGTAATCCCAATCATAAAGGGAGACGGACGCGCCGGAAACGGGATCGCCCGTCACCCCGCGGACGACGAATCCCTCCAAGGCCCGTCCCGCCCCGGCCGTCACAATCCCCCATTCGCTCACCCAGAACGAGCCGGCTTGGATCTTGTTCTTTCCCCGGGAAAAAGCCGGATCGGCGCTGACTAAAAGGCGATAAAATCCCGGGGGCAGGGCCGGAGCCGCGACCCGCTCGGCGCGCGCCTGGAAGTCGGCCGTCGCCGGGAGATCGGCCGACCAGGCGGCCGCCGGCTCCCGCTCGAGAAGCTCGCGGACGGGCTCGTCACCCGGCCAAAAAAGATCCCCCGCGTTTTCGGCCGCCAACCGCGCCTCGAAGTCATCCCGGACGGCCCGGAAATGAAGGGCGGTCAGGTTGCGGTAGCGGACGTCCAGGACCGATGATGTCCCGGGGGAGACGACCCGTTCGTTCCGGACATCGAAATCGCGGGAGGCGATGTCGGAAATCAGGGCGTCGCAGTTGCGTCCGCCCAGGGAGGCCGGGTGGGCTTTTCGTCCGCGGTCGGCCAGGGCGTACGCCTGGACCAGGTCGCCCTGGTTTTTCAATTCCCGGGCCCGGAGATAATCGGCCAGGCTGGAAAAGGCCGAGGCCGGATTCTTCTCCGCGATTTCCTTCAGCCGCTCCAGGTACCGGGCCGAGGCGGATTCGCCGGCGGCCAGGTTCCGCATGGCTTCCAAGCGATGAAGATCGGCGTCCAGGAACACGTCCCGGTCCCGGTCGCCGCGGTGGAATTCCAAAAGGCTTTGATAGAGGCGAAGCGCCCGGAGCGCCGGCGAATCCTCGTCGGTCGTCTCCGGCCGGTAAAGGATGAATTCGTCCGCCGGGCCGAGGACGGGGGAATCGGCTTCGAGGACGAAGGCGTCCTCGGGGGCGGCCGCGGCCCGCTCGCCCGACACGTAGAAGCCGAGAGCCTCGAAAGCGACGAAGTCGAACATCGTCGGCCGCAAGGACTCCGGCGGATCGCCCGGCTCGAGAAAATCGCGATAGACCGAAACGGGCGTTCTTTTCAAAGACGCCTCATCCTTCAGGATGTCCTGGTAGAGGGCGTCGATCTCCCGGACGATCCGGCGGAGATCCCAGGTCGTGAAATCCTTCTCGTCGATTCCGCCGGCGGTCGCCGAGCGTTGGGCGAACCGCCACCGGTTCCGGGAGAAATAATGCCGGTACCATTGGGCCAGGATGGTCCGGAGCATCGTTTTCATCCCCTCCGGGGCCTGGTCGATCTCCTCCCGGATCCGGGCCACCCGGGCCCCGGGCTTGTTGCCCTCGACGACCGACTCCAGGACCAGGCGGCGGGTCAGGGCCCGGAGAGCCTCGCCCTCCCTCTTCTCCTCGAGGGACAGCCGGACGATCTCCTTCAGGTGCTCGATGGCCGTCCGGGGGAGGCCGTCACGGTCGGCGGCCTCGACCAGCTTCCATAAATCCGCGGTCGAAACCTTCGGCTTGTCCTGACCCGGCTTTAGCCGAACGGCGCTTCCGGGGACGGTCGACAGGAAGGACAGGAGCAGAACGGCGGGAACCGCTTTTTTCAGCGACGGCTTCATGATCTCTCCTTGCACCGGAGGCCCGGCATTCGCGGATCTTCATTCAGAATACCTTTTGGATCCGGATTTTATTCCATTATAATTCAAACGGGAGGAGGCTTCACCCCGGAGATCGGAAAAAGCCGCCCGGACCGGGTTTTATGATAAAATGCGGACCGCGAAACATTCCGGAGCAATCAACATGAGGCGTCCATTTGTCGGCGCGATTTTGGGAATGATCGTTTTCCTGGCCGGCCCCGGCTGGTGGGCGGCCCAAGCGGTGAAAATCCGGATCATCGTCGACGAGGGCCATGTCCGGCTTCTTCCCAGCCCGCAAAGCTCGCTCTTGAAAACCGTGCCGAAGGGAGCCGTTTTCCCGGCCGACGACATCGAGAACGATTGGTACCGCGTCTTTCTTCCGGGCGGGCGGGGCGAATACGACCTGATCGGCTTCATCCATCGGGACGAGGCCGAGAAGGTCGAAACGGCGTCCCTTCGACCCGAGGAAGGGCCCGCCGTTCCGGAGCCGTCCCGGCGTCCCCTCAGCCTCAAGATCTCCGGCGGGACGGCCCGCTGCCGGACGGGATTCCCGAACACGGTCCGGGAATACCTCGGCGCTTATTTCCGGGCCGAGGCGGCCGCGGCCAAGAACCTGGTCGTTCTCCAGGGGGACATCCCGCCCGTTCACAACGGTTACAACGCGGCCGCCGAGCTCCTCGTCGAATTCGGCCGCCTCGGCCTCGGCTTGGGAGCGGAATACGTCCGGGTGGAAAGCACCGGGTCGATGAATTTCGCGACAAAGCATTGGACGCCGGATCTTTATTCGTTTTCCATGACCGACCGCCTGACGGTCGTCCCCGTCCGGGCCAATGTTTATGCCGATGTCCTCAGGTCCCGGCTCGGCCGGATTCTCGTCTACGGCGGGGCCGGGCTGTATTTCGGCCACTTCTCCGACGTCTGGAGCGGAGTCAACGAGAAAGGGGAAACCCTTTATTTCAGCCAGAGGGCCGACGCCTCGGCCCTCGGCTTTCAGGCCGGCCTGGAAATCGAAATCCGCCTGTCGGAACGCCTCGCCCTGGTCGCCGAGGCGGCCGGCCGCCGGGCCGTCATCGACGGCTTCACGGGCACGGCCGAGGGGACGCCGGGCTGGTTCCATCCCAAGTCCGGAATCTCAGAAGAGCCCCGAAGCGGGATCCTCTATTCCTACGAGCTGCAGATGACGACCGACGGCCCGTGGATTCCCGAGCTGTTGATCTACGAGGCTTTGCCGACGGCCAAAAGCCTGGGGTTGAGCTCCCGGCAGCGCCTCCGCGGCGCGGCCGAGGCCCGGCTTGACTTCACCGGATATTCAGCCCGGCTGGGGCTCCGGTTCAAGTTTTGATTTTCATCTCAAAGGAGAGACTCATGAAATCGACGCGTTTTCCCTCGCGGCGGACGGCCGCCGGAATCATCCTGGCGGCGTTCCTGGCCGCGGGATTTCTTCAAGCCCAGGAGATCCCGCGTCCGCCGGCCGCGGAGAAAATCCGCAAGGAGCTCGCGATCCACGGCCAGACCCGGGTGGACGAGTACTACTGGCTGAACGAGAGGGCCAATCCCAAGGTCGTGGAGTACCTCAAGGCCGAGAACGCCTACGCCGAGGCGGTCCTGAAGCCGACCGAGTCTCTCCAGGAGAAGCTGGTCGCCGAGATGAACGGGCGGATCCAGCCGACGGACATGTCCGTCCCGTATTTCGAAAACGGCTACTGGTACTACACCCGTTTCGAGGCGGGCCGGGATTACCCGCTTCTCTGCCGCAAGGCCAAGACGCTTCAGGGCCGGGAGGAGATCCTCCTGGACGGCAATAAAATGGCCGCCGGAACGAGCTATTTCCAGATCGGCGGGACGGCCGTCAGCCCCGACAACAAGATCCTGGCGTACGGCGTGGACACGCTCTCCCGGCGTCAATACAAGCTCCGCTTCAAGAACCTCAAGACCGGGAAAACCTATCCCGAGGAAATCCCGATGACCGCCGGATACGCCGTCTGGGCCGACGACAATAAAACCGTTTTCTACCCGGTCATCGACGATTCCCTCCGGTCTTATAAAATCTTCCGGCATGCCGTCGGCGCGCCGGCCTCGGCCGACGTCGAGATCTACCACGAGGAAGATCCGACGTTCGCGCTCGGGCTCGACAAGAGCCGCTCGAAAAAATACATCTTCCTCGTCGCCTCCAGCACGCTGACCACCGAATACCGATTTCTCGAGGCGGCCCGGCCCCTCGACGGCTTCGCCGTCTTCCAGCCGAGAACCCGCGGCCTGGAATACAACGTCGACCACCTCGGCGGCGTTTTCACCATTTTGACCAACGACCAAGCCCGCAATTTCCGCCTGATGGAAGCCGACCCCGGCCGGACGGCCCGCGGCCAATGGCGCGAGGTCATCCCCCACCGGGACGACGTATATCTCACCGGATTTCATTTGTTCGACGATTTCCTGGTCCTGCGCGAGCAGAAAGGCGGGCTGTCCCATCTCCGGGTGATCCCGAAGGGGGAAAAAGAAGGCTATGACATTCCCTTTCCGGACAAGGCTTACATGGTCTTCGCCGCTCCGACGCCCGAGCCGGGGACCGCGCTTCTCCGGTATCATTACAACTCCTTGACCACGCCGCCGGCCGTTATCGAATTCAACATGAAGACCCGGGAATCCTCCATCCTCAAGAGCCAGGACGTCCCCGGTTTCAATCCCGACGACTACGCGACGGAGCGCCTTTCGGCCCCGGCCTACGACGGGACGCTGGTGCCGATCTCGGTCGTTTACCGGAAAGGCGCCCGGGACAAGGGCCCGGCTCCCTTGCTTCTCTACGGCTACGGGTCCTACGGCTATTCGACCGACCCGGGTTTCAACGCGCCGCGGATCTCGCTCCTCGACCGGGGCTTCCTCGTCGCCCTGGCCCATATCCGGGGCGGGTCCGAGATGGGCCGATCCTGGTACGAGGACGGAAAGCTCCTCAAGAAGATGAATACCTTCACCGACTTCATCTCCTGCGGCGAGTTTCTCGTCCGTCACGGTTATACCGCCCCGGATCGTCTCTTCGCCCAGGGCGGGAGCGCCGGGGGGCTGCTCATGGGCGCGGTCGTCAATCTCCGGCCCGATCTCTTTAAAGGCATCCTGGCCGGCGTTCCCTTCGTCGACGTGGTGACGACGATGCTCGACGACTCCATCCCCTTGACGACCTCCGAATACGACGAATGGGGCAATCCCGCCGATCCGGTTTTCTACGAGTACATGATGACGTATTCCCCGTACGACAACGTCCGGCCCAAGGCCTACCCGGCGATGCTGGTCACAACCGGGCTCCACGATTCGCAGGTCCAGTATTGGGAGCCGGCCAAGTGGGTCGCCCGGCTCCGGGAAATCAAGACCGACGACCATATCCTCCTCCTCAAGACCAATCTCGACGCCGGCCACGGCGGCGCCTCGGGCCGGTTCCGAAGCCTGCGGGAGAAGGCCGTCCAGTACGCCTTCATCCTCGATCTGGCCGGCATCAAGGAATAAAAAGAATCGGACGGCGGCATCTGAGAATAAAGGGGCAGCGGTGAGCAACGATCCTCCGTCCGGGCCGGCGCCCGCCCCTCCGGACGACGGAAATATTTCCCGAGCTTGTCCGGAGGACCGGCCGAACATCCTCCCGGGTCTTTTGGAGAAAGCGCGGGCGGCCCAGCGAGACTGGGCCGCCCTGAGCTTCCGGGCGCGGGCCGGCCACGTTCTGGCCGTCCGGGACGCGATCGTCGCCGAGGCCGACCGCATCGCCGAGATCATCTCCCGGGACAACGGAAAAACCCGGATCGACGCCTTGAGCGCCGAGGTCCTTCCGGCGGCCATGTCCGCGACCTATTACGCCAAAAAAGCGGCCGGATTCCTGAAGCCGAAAAAGATCCGGGCGGGGAATATCCTCTTCCTCAACAAGAAATCCCGTCTCGAGCATGTCCCTTACGGGGTCATCGGGATCATCAGCCCCTGGAATTATCCGTTCGCCATCCCCTTCCATGAGATCGCCATGGCCTTCATGGCCGGAAACGCCGTCCTGTTGAAAGCCGCCAGCCGCACCCCGGAGGTCGCCCGGCTCATCCGGGATATCATCGGCGCCGGCCGGTTTCCCGACGGGCTTTTTCATATCGTGAACATGGCCGGGCCCGTCGCCGGGCTGGCGTTCATCGATGCCGGGATCGACAAGCTGTTTTTCACCGGGTCCGTCGCCGTCGGCAAGAAGCTGATGGCCGCGGCGGCGCCGCGCCTGCTTCCGCTGTCGCTCGAGCTCGGGGGCAACGACCCGATGATCGTCTGCCGGGACGCCAACCTCCGCCGGGCGGCGGCCGGGGCGGCCTGGGCGGGATACTCCAACGCCGGCCAATCCTGCGGCGGGGTCGAGCGCATTTACGTGGAAAAGGACGTCTATGAGGAGTTCGTCGCGATCCTGGGCGGGATCACCGAATCCCTCACGTACGGGATCGACGCGGGCGGCGGCGTCGACGTCGGGGCGGTGGCCACGAAAAAGCAGCTCGCGGCCATCCGGGCCCATCTGGAGGACGCCCTGGGCAAGGGAGCCCGGAAAACGTATTTCTCCAAGCGCCTGAAGGGAAGCGCGGACGGGTTGTTCTTCCCCCCGATGGTCCTGGAAAACGTCGACGAATCGATGATCACGATGCAGGACGAAACGTTCGGCCCGATCGTGGCCGTCGCCCGGGTGGAGAGCATCGAGGAAGCGATCGAGAAGGCCAACCGCTCGAACCTCGGCTTGACCGCCTCGGTCTGGACGCGCGACCGGAACAAGGGGCGGGCGATCGCTTCCCGGCTGGAAGCGGGCACGGTGACCATCAACGATCACCTGATGAGCCACGGCCTGGCCGAAACGCCGTGGGGCGGATTCAAGGAATCCGGCCTCGGCCGGACGCACGGCGCCCTCGGCCTGGAGGAAATGACCCGGACGCGGGTCGTCGTCGACGACGCCCTGCCGTTTGTTCAGAAGAACATGTGGTGGTACCCTCACGACCGGTCGGTTTACGCCGGCCTCCGGGGAGGGCTCGATTTCCTTTACCGGAAGACGATTTCCCTGAGGATGAAAGGGCTGGCCAAGCTGCTGCGTGCTTTCGTCCGGACCTTTCAAAAATAACGTGGGAGTCCGCTCCCCGCGGACCTCGTATCCCGGCTTCGGCCGCGCCGCGCGGCCTCCCATCCCGTAAAGAACCGAAAGAAAGCCCGCGGCCCGATTCCCGGCGGCGGGCGTCTCTTTCGAGCCGCGGCCGCGACGGCCGGGGAACGAAGACCGGGCCGAAGACGATATCCGCTTTCCGGGCCGAGAGGAGAATGAAAGCGGCCTCGATCCCAACGCCCGGGATGAACGCCCCGGCCCGCCGGCCGAACAGGGGCCCCGGCCTGCGATCCACGACCGGGCGGCGAAGAGCGCCCGGGCCGCCTGGACATCCCCCGCGGTTCAGTAGAACGGCGTCTCGAAGGACGACTTGATTTTTTTCGCGGGGAGGGCCAGGCCGTTTTGATAGAGCGTCAAGCCGACGGCCTGCCCCGAGGCATCCAGGGTGAAGACGATCCGGGCGTCGGCGACCTTGAGAAAGAAATCGGTTTCCGACTCGGGATAAAGCTCGACCTTGGGCTGGCCGGTCGCCATCCCCATCAACCGGCCGTCTTCCTTGGTGATCGTGATCGTGAAATCCGGGCTGAGCTCATAGACGCCGGTCAGCCGGTCGTAGAGGGCCGGATCGAGAGAGGCCTCCACCCGGGGGGCGGGAAGCGGCCGGTCCGTCCGCGCATAATCGTCGACCGGCCCGATCCGCTCGGTGAACTCCAAGCCCTCGACCGCTCCGGCTTTCCGCCGGACCCGCATCCGGCTCAACGAATCCTTGAAGAAATACTCGTCCGCCGAGAGGGGGAACAGCTCGTATTTGGCTCCGCCGGCCCGCTGGGCGAAGAGGCGGCCTCCCTCCCGGGTGATGAAACGGTCAACGCCCCTTTCGTTGACATAGACGCCGACGAGCGGCTCGAGGTCTTTTTCCTCCAAAACGACCGGCGCGGGATCGACGTAAGGATCTCCCAAGGCGAGAGCCGCCAGGCGGAAGGCGTCGGCTTCCGGATCCCGCCCGTCGCCGATCGCGTTGGTTAAAAGGATGACCGAAACGCCGTCCTCGGGGGCGAACAACATGGCCGTGATGAAGCCGTTGATTCCCCCGCCGTGCTCGATGATCCGGCGGCCGTGATACGTCGAGATGAACCAGCCGTAGCCGTACCCGGTCGTCCGGCCGTTATTGAGAATGCCGGGAGTGAAAGCCTTCTCCAGCGTTTCTCTCTTGATCAGGCGGCCGGCGAGAAGCGACTCGACCCAGACGGTCATGTCGTCGACCGAGGAGAGAAGCGCCCCGGCGGCATACGGCTGGGTCGGGCTGAGGTAGGGCGCGTTTTCGTATCCCTCGTTTCCCTTCTGGTATCCCCCGATCCGGCGGGGGATGATCCGGGTCGGGCTGTCGTAATCGGAATGCCTCATCTCCAGGGGCTCGAAGATTTCCTTCCGGACGAACTCCGCGTAGGTCATCCCCGAGACCTTCTCGATGACCGCCCCGAGGAGAACGTATCCGGAGTTGCAGTATTGCCAGCGCTCGCCCGGACTGAACTCGGCCGGCTTGTCCTTGAACAGATCCACAAGCTCCTCGAGCGACATGTCCTTCCGCCGGAGCGGCAGCCATTCCGGCAGATCGGTATAGCTGACGAGGCCCGAGGTGTGGGTCAGCAGACGCTCGAGGGTGACGGCCTTTCCGCCCGTCGGATAGCCGGGGAGAAACGCGGTGACATCGTCGTCGAGGGACAGCTTGCCCTGCTCGGCCAGCTTGAGGATTCCAACGGCCGTGAACTGCTTGGTGATCGATCCGAGGCGGAAGACCATGTCGGGAGCGATGGGGACGCCGAGCTCCATGTCGGCCAGGCCGTAGCCTTTCCGCAGGAGAATCCGGCCGTTTTTTTTGACCAGGACGGCCGCCCCGGGCTCGCCGGGCTTGTAGATCGAGGAGAGAAAGGCGTCCATTCGGCCGGCCAAGGCGTCATCGGCCGCGGACGCGGCCCGCGTCACGGCCGGATTTCGGGCGAAAACGGCCGACGGGGAGAGGAAAAGCGCTGCGAACGCGGCCAAAACCGCCGCGGCGAGGCGGATCCGGATGTTCTTCATAATCGGGCTCCTTGCGTCCGATTGTAGAGGCAAAACGAGCGAGACACAAGACTCGGGATTCGCGTTTCCGCGGCCGCCGGAAGATCGCCGGGCGGCAAAGCCGGGAAACGGGTGCCGGACCGGCCGGCGGCGACGACATCGCCCTTAAACGAACGACCATGCCTTCGTTTTGAGGGACGGGATCCGGCCCGTCGAGCGAGCGAGGAACGACCGAGGCGGAAGAGTTCCCGTCGCCCTGACCGTCCGTTGTGCGGCGTTGACTTGCCCGGACGGGGGATATATAAAAGGAGAAATCATCGAACGCCGAAAGGAGGTTCGCATGAATCTCTCGATTCCATCCCTCGTCCGGATCGCCCTCGCCGCGGCCGTTCTCGCCGCCGGTCCGGCCGCCGCGGCCGCCGTTCAGGATGCCGGCCCGAAGCCCCTGCCTGTCTGTTATGAGGAGCTGACCTCTCCGGACTTCGTCCGGGCGGTCGAGGCGTCCCGTTCGACCTGCGTCGTTCCCGTGGGCATCCTGGAAAAGCACGGCCCCCACCTTCCCCTCGGCACCGATCTCTATGAGTGCCGGGAGACGTCGCTTCGGGCGGCCGCCAAGGAATACGCAATCGTCTTTCCGCCTTATTATTTCGGGCAGATTTTCGAAGCCCGCCACCAGCCCGGGACGATCGCCTACAGCTCCCATCTGATCCTCGACCTGCTCCAGGAAACGTGTGAGGAACTGGCCCGCAACGGCCTCAAGAAGATCATCCTGGTCAACGGCCACGGCGGCAGCGAGCAGTTGATGCAGTACTTCTGCCAGATTCAGCTCGCCCGGAAAAAGGATTATGTCGTCTACCTGTTCCAACCCGAGCCGGACGCCGCCCGGCAGGCCCGGATCGACCAAATGCGCCGGACAACGCTCGACGGCCATGCCGGCGAGATGGAAACCTCCCAGATGCTGGCCATCCGTCCCGACCTCGTCCGCCTCGACCAGGCCGGAACGCAAAGCGGAGAGAACCAGGACCGGCTGGCCGGCCTGAAACACGCTTATACGGGCATCTGGTGGTACGCCCGGTATCCCAACCACTATCAAGGGTACGGCAGCGCCGGCCGGAAAGAGCTGGGGGAGGCCGTCCTCGATCTCGAGGCCGGTCTTCTGGCCGAAATGATCCGGGCGGTCAAGGACGACGCCGTCTCCCCGGCCCTCCAGAATCAATTCTTCGAGGAAGCGGAAAAGCCTTCGGCCGCGAAGCCGAAAAAGTGAGCCGGACGCCGCCCGTGCCTTGTCCGCGGAGGAAGCCGGCGATATAATAAAACAACGTCATTCTGATGATCCCCCCGGAAGGAGAGAAGCATGATGAATAAAATCCCTCCGACCTTCTTCGTCCTGTCCGCCTTGATCCTCGGGCCGATCCTGGCCGCCGCCGAATCCGTTCCGATCATCGAGCTGAAGGAGAACTGGGCCGTCCGGTCCTCGGCCGGCCTGGCCGCCGGCGGGGAAGATCTCTCCCTTCCGGGCGCCGCTTTTCCCGACGCGCGCCCGGCCATGATCCCGACGACCGTTCTGTCCGCCCTCGTGAAAAACGGCGTCTACAAGGATATCTTCTTGGCCGACAACTTCGCCAAGATTCCGGCCGAGCCGTTCGCCGTCCCCTGGTGGTTTCGGACGGAATTCGACGTCCCGGCCGTCCCCGGCCGCGGCCGCGCCGTCCTCGAATTCGACGGGATCAATTACCGGGCCGACATCTGGCTGAACGGGAAAAAGATCGCCGACACATCTCAAATCTACGGCGCGTTCCGCCAGTTCCGGCTCGACGTCACCGACGGGATCCGTCCCGGAGCCCGAAACGCCCTGGCCGTCATGATCCTTCCGGTCGAGCCGGGCGCTTTGACCATGGGATTCGTCGACTGGAACCCGAAAGCGCCCGATTCCAACATGGGGATTTGGCGCCCGGTCCGCCTCCGCCTGACCGGCGACCTGGTTGTTCATTCTCCGTTCGTCCAAACGCGTCTCGATCTTAAAACGCTGAAAGAAGCCCGGCTGACCGTGTCGGCCGAAATCGAAAACAAGGCCGGCGAACCCCGCGAGGGAACGCTCAACGGACGGATCGGGGACATCCGCTTTTCCCGCCCCGTCGCCTTGGCCGCCCATGAGAAAAAAACGGTCGCGGTGACGCCGGGGGACTGTCCCCAGCTCGTGATCCGCGATCCCCGCGTCTGGTGGACGCACGATCTGGGGACGCCCGAGCTCTACACCTTGAACCTGGAAGCGGCCCTCGGCGGACAGGTCTCCGACGAGGCGTCGACGCGGTTCGGCATCCGCGAGATCGCCGATGACGTCAGCCCGGAAGGCCGCCGCGGCTACGTCCTCAACGGCCGGAGGATCCTGATCCGCGGCGGCGGCTGGACCGACGACATCCTGCTCGACAATCCTCCGGACAAGGTCCGGGCCCAGGTCGCCTACGCCCGGCATATGAACCTGAACGCCCTCCGGGTGGAGGGTTTCTGGGGCACCGGGCCGGAGTTCTACGACTTTTGCGACGAGACGGGAATCCTCGTCATGGCCGGCTGGAGCTGCCAATGGGAATGGGAGAACTATTTCGGCAAGCCGACCGACGAGGTGTACGGCGGCCTCCTGACCGCCGAGGACTTCGACCTGGCGGCCCGCTCCTGGCGGGACCAGGTCCGCTGGCTCCGCAACCACCCCAGCATCTTCGTCTGGGCCCTGGCCAGCGACCTCATCCCCAAGCCGGAGCTCGAGAAATCCTACCGGGCCATCCTGGCCGAGGACGATCCGACCCGGCCGGTCCTGAATTCCACCGGGAGCAAAACCTCCTCCGTCAGCGGCGATTCCGGCGTCAAGATGAACGGCCCTTACGACTATGTCCCCCCCGTGTATTGGTTCATCAACAAAACGGACGGCGGCGCCTTCGGTTTCAACACCGAGACGGGGCCCGGACCCCAGGTTCCGCCTCTCGAAAGCCTCCGGAAAATGTTCCCGGCCGACCGCCTCTGGCCGATCAACGACCTGTGGTTTTATCATTGCTGCCGCGGCGAGTTCAACGACCTCTCCCGGTACAACGAGGCGATGGACAAGCGGCTGGGACCGCCGACCGGCCTGGCCGATTACCTCCGCAAGGCCCAATTCATGAACTACGAGGCCATGCGGGCGATGTACGAGGCCTTCGTCATCCGCCGCCCCGTGGCCACGGGCATCATCCAGTGGATGTACAATTCGGCCTGGCCCAAGCTCTGGTGGCAGCTCTTTGGATACGATCTCCTGCCCAACGGGGCCTTTTTCGGCGCCCGCAAGGCCTGCGAGCCGCTCCACATCCTCTACGACCTCTCGACCCGGGAAGTATTCGTCACCAACGACGCGGGCCGGCCTTCCGGGCCGGTCCGGGCTTCCGTTCAAGTCTTCGGGCTGGACGGAGCGCGCCGGTCCGCCCGTGAATTCCCGGTCGCCCTGGACGCCGACGACAAGAAAAGCCTGGGCGTCGTCGCTCCGCCGGCCGGCGCGGCCGGGGCCTGGTTCCTCGACCTCCGCCTCCACGACGAGGCGGGCGGCTTGATCACCGACAACTTCTACGCCTTGCCGCTCCGCGATGACGTCCTCGACGACGCGAAGACGGAATGGTACGTGACGCCGATCAAGGAATTCGCCGATTTGACGGGCCTGGCCGCCCTTCCCCCGGCAGCGATCGACTGCCGGGAGGAACGGAAGACCGACGGCGGATGCCTGGAAATCGCGGCGACGCTGAAAAACACGGCGGCCGTCCCGGCCTTCATGATCGAGCTCATGATTCTGAACGAAAAAACCGGCGAGGCCGTCACGCCTGTCTTCTGGGATGACAATTATCTGACACTCCTTCCGGGCGAGACCCGGACGGTCAAGGTCCGGATCAATACCGCCGGGCTGGACGGCGCGCCGGCCGTCCTCAAGATCGGCGGCTGGAACGCCGTCCGGGCGGAAAGGTAAGATCATGAAGCGCAACCCCTTCCTCGTCGTTCTCGTTTTCCTCGTCTTCTTCGTCATTTCGCTCGTCACCAACGTCATCGGGGCCATCAATCCCGACGTCGGCCAGAGCTTCGGCCTCAGCCTGACGTTCGTCGGGCTCCTGGCCTTCGCCTTTTTCGTCGCCTACGGCGTTATGTCCATCCCCGCCGGCCTGCTTGTCGAGCGCTACCGGGAGAAGCCGGTCATGATCGCGGCCTTCGGCCTGGCCCTGTCCGGGGCCCTGCTCATCTCGCTCTGGCCGAGCTATCCCGTGTTTTTGGCGTCGCTCTTCCTCATCGGGACCGGTTTCGCCGCCCTCCAGGTGGTCATCAATCCCCTGCTCCGCGTTTCCGGCGGCGAGGAGCACTACGCCTTCAACTCCGTCCTGGCCCAGCTCATCTTCGGCGGGGCTTCGTTCCTGAGCCCGTTCCTCTATTCCTATTTCGTCCAGAACATCGGCCGGTCCGGGGCGGAAGGCAAGCCGCTCATCGGGCTGATGACCAAGCTTGTCCGGCCCGGCTTGTCGTGGGTCTCGGTCTACTGGATCTTCGCCGTCATCCTCCTGGTCATGATCCTGATCCTGGCGGCGGCCCGCTTCCCGATCGTCGTGCGCAAGGAGGACGAGCGAACCGGGGCCTGGGCCGTTCACAAGGCCCTGCTCCAGAACCGGACCGTTCTCCTCTTCTTCCTGGGCATTTTCTCATACGTCGGCACCGAACAGGGCGTATCCTTCTGGATCTCCAAGTTCCTCAAGACCTATCACGGCTACGACCAGCAGACGGTCGGCGCGCACCGCGTGGCCCTCTTCTGGCTGCTGATGACCCTCGGCGGCGTCCTCGGCCTCATCCTTCTGAAGCTCTTCGACAGCCGCAAGGTCCTGCTGGGCTTCACCGGCGCGGCCCTTGTCTTCCTGACCCTGGCCCTGTTCGGCCCCGGGCCGCTGGCCCTGATCATGTTCCCGCTCATGGGCTTCGCCGCCTCGGTCATGTGGCCGATCATCTTTTCGCTGGCCCTCAACTCGGTCTCCGGCCACCACGGCTCCTTTTCCGGCATCCTCTGCACCGGCATCATCGGCGGGGCCGTCATGCCCCTGATCGTCGGCCGCCTCGGGGACGCCTTCGGCCTGCGCCAGGGCATGTTCGTCCTTTACCTGACCCTCGGCTACATCTTCTCGATCGGAATCTGGGCCCGGCCCCTCATCGTCAACGAGACATTCCAGCGGCGGAAAAAGAGGAAGGAGGCGGCATGAGCGGCCCGGCCGTCGTCGGCATCGATCTCGGCGGCACCAACGTCCGGGCCGGAATCGTCAAGGGCCAACGGCTGATCCGGGTCGCGGCCTCGGCCGTTCCGGCCGACCGTCCCCGGGAGGAAGTCCTGGAGGCTTTTTTCGCCCTCGCCGACCAAGTCATCGACCGGTCCATCGAGGCCATCGGCGTCGGCGTTCCCAGCGTCATCGATCTGAAGGCGGGCGTCCTCTACGACGTCCAAAACATTCCGGCCTGGAAGGAAGTCCCCCTCAAGGCCTTGATCGAGAAGCGCTACGGGATTCCGGCCTACATCAACAACGACGCCAACTGCTTCGCCGTGGGCGAGAAATACTTCGGCCTGGCCAAGCCCTACGACCACGCCGTCGGCTTGATCGTCGGCACCGGCCTGGGGGCCGGCCTCATCGCCAACGGCCGGCTCTACGCCGGATCCAACTGCGGGGCGGGCGAGTTCGGAATGGTCCCCTACCGGGATGGAACTCTCGAGGATTACGCCAGCGGCCGTTTTTTCAAGACCGCTTACGGGACATCGGGCCGGGAGCTTTTCGACCGGGCCCTCTGCGGCGACTTGACCGCCCGGGCCGTCTTTCGGGAATTCGGGACGCATTTGGCCGAAGCGGTCAAGGTCATCCTCTTTGCCGTCGATCCGGAGATCATCGTCCTCGGGGGATCCGTGTCCAAGGCGTTCGCCTACTTCGAGCAAACCCTTCGGGATTCCTTGAGCAATTTTCCCTACTCGATCACGATCCGCAACCTCAAGATCGACGTCTCGACGACCGAGCACATCGCCATCCTGGGCGCGGCCGCCCTGATCTTCGACGCGCGGAAATGAACGGACCCCCGCTCCGGCCGCGGACGATGTCCGGCCGGCGCGTCCTCGCCCTGGCCGTCCTCGCCCTGGCGGCGGGAGGAATCCCGGCCGGAGGGTGCGGCCGGAGGCCGCCGCGGAACACGGCCCCGGATCCCTGCCTCGTCTTCCGCTGCGAGGAGGGAGGAATCATCCGCGGCCGGACGGACCGCCGGGAGATGGCCTTGATCTTCACCGGCGGCGACTTCGCCGACGGAGGCGAAGCCATCCGCGGCGTTCTCCGGGAGAAGCGCGTCTCCGCCGGGTTTTTCTTCACCGGCGATTTCTACCGGTCCGCTTCGAACACGGCCCTCATCCGCGGCTTCATCGCCGACGGACATTATCTGGGGCCGCATTCCGACAAGCATCTCCTCTACTGCTCCTGGGAGGACCGGGCCCGGACGCTCGTGACCCGGGAGGAATTCGCCGCCGACCTGCGGGCCAATTACGAGATCATGGAAACGTTCGGACTGCGCCGGAAAGACGCGCCCTTTTTCATCCCGCCCTACGAATGGTACAACCGGGACATTTCGGGCTGGGCCCGCTCCCTCGGGCTCGTCCTTTTCAATTTCACGCCCGGGACGTCCTCCAACGCCGATTACACGACTCCGGACATGCCCGAATACTTGTCCTCGCGGGAGATCTGGGACCGGATCTGGGAGGCCGAAGGGCGGGACCCGGACGGATTCAACGGATTCATCCTCCTGGTTCACATCGGGACCGATCCGAGGCGGACGGACAAATTCTATGCCCGGCTGGACCGTCTCATCGACGGCCTCAAGGCCAAAGGGTACCGGCTCGTCCGGATCGACCGGCTTCTCCGAGAGGCTATTTCCCCGCCAGGGAATCCACCAGGGCCTTCAGCCGCTCCTGCCGGGGATTGATCTTCAGCGACTGATTCCAAACATCCAGGGCGGCGTCCTTCTCCCCCAACTGGTAATGACAGGTCCCGATATAATTGAGGATCTCGATGTTTGTCCCGGCCCGGGCCAGGTAACGGCGGTAATGGGCGATCGCTTCCCGGAATTCCCCCAGCGACTGGCAGGCGCGGCCGAGTCCGGCCAGCACCTCGGGAGCGGCGTTCTCGTCTTCGGCCAGGGGAAGGAGCACATCCTTGGCCTTCCGGGACTCCCCCAGGAGATAGAGCGCTTGAGAATAGCCGGAGGTGAACCGCTCGTTTTCGGGATGTTTCTCATAGGCCCGGGCCATCGCCCGTCCCGCCTCGCTGGATTTTCCCAAGTTCAAATACTGAAGACCCAAGGCGTAGTCCCACTCCTCCGCGTAATCCGCGCCGGTTACGCCGGACAGGACCCGTGGTCTCGCCAGCCGCCCGGGAAGGCCGACTTCAAACGGCGCGCCCCGGCGGGCGAGTTCCCGCCCCGCCCCGTCAAGGAGCGTGACTTCAAGGTCATAGTAGCCGGGCTTGAGCTCCCGGAGGGATTGTTCGAGAAAGAACGTTTCCCCGGCTCCGGCTTCAGCCGGCGTCCGGGTTTGGGACAAGACCGGGACGCTGTCTTTGAGAACGTCGGCTCGAATCCGTCCCCCGGCCGTCCAAGCCTCCGGAAGGCCGAACGCCTGGAAGACGATCCGCATCGTGTCCGCGGCGACAAAACGGTTTCGGACGTCGCCGAGGAGCTGCCGTCCCCCGATTCGGAAAGGCACCGCCTCGGCCGGGCCGAAGGCGGCGGTTTCGGCTGAATAGCCCAGGAACAGGCTGCCCACCGCCGGCCCGGCCCCGGGGTCCGGGATCTCGATCGCCGCCTCAAATGAGCCGAATTCCTTGGAAACGGTGTTCTTGAGCAGGAGATCGAATCGGAAACGCCCCGGGACGCACGGAAAAACGTCCTGGAAGACGATCGACGTGGCCCGGATCTCGCCGACATCGGCGTCGTTGAACGAGAGGGGAAACGATTTTTCGAATTGGTAGACGGTCCGGCCGTCCACGTCGGTCAGCCGGCCGTTGAAGGAGAAAAACGCCTCGTTCCGGCCGCCGGAGGACGCGAGCGTCAAGCGGGCGGGCGAGACCGCGTAATGGATCAGGGACGTGCCGTCGCCGCTTCGGGAGACGTAGAGAAGCGCCCCGACATCGATGTAATTGGCCGTGTATTCGACCTCGACGGCGTCCTTGTAGCGGAGGAGGGCCTCGGCATAGGCATCCTTGATTTTTCGGCGGGGCGAGTCGAAGATATCCGCCAGAAGCGTCTCCGACGACAGCGACGGCGTCCGGGACGGACGGCGTTCGCCGGGGATCAAGGAGAGGACCTGGGAAGCCAGGTTGGGGGCCAGCTCGCGGAGATCCCGGTAAGCCTGCTCATCCCGGGCATCGCCCATGGCCGTCGCGATCAGGCTGCGGGGGCCGTCGGCCGCCGGGGAATACAGGACATAATCACCGAAGCCGTTGCGCTTGAAAAAAATAATGTTGAAGGCCACCGGCAGCGTCGGGAATCCCGTATCCTGGTAGAACCAGATCTCCGTCGGATGGACGTTGTTGATGTCGTCGAACGACTCGATGTTCCTCGGCGGGCCGAGAACGATATAGATTTTTCCCCGGTCCGTCTTCCAGCCCGGAAGGCGGGAGCCGCGGCCGTACATCCGGTTGGCGTACTGGAGGCGGCGGTAATGCTCCTCCCGGAACTCGTTGCGCGGCGTTTCCGGCACGGGGTCGCGCTGCTTCCAGAAGGCCTCGATGAAGATTTCGCGGCTCCGGTCGGAGTCGAGCTTGAGAAAGACGTCCCGCTCCGTGGGGGTGATGAGGAAGACGGCTTCTTCATCGAGCCAGATCCGGTACTTCTCCGGGAGAACGGCCGATTTCGCGACCTGGCCGGCGGCCGGGAGCGCGGCCATCCCGATCGCCAGGAGTACGGCGCCGATGCAGGACATGCTTCACCTCGAGTCAGATGATATCCGATTCTCCGGCGGCGGACAACGCCCCGCCCGGGCTGAAAAAAAGCCCGGAGGGCCGGGGGGCCCTCCGGGCGGACTGGCGGCCGTGCGGCGCCGAGTCGAACGGCTCCTAGAACTGGTACATGAGGCTGAAGCGGAAAGTGCGCGGCGTGACGATCGATCCGACGCGCCCGAACGAATACTGGTTGTCGATCGTGGTCGGCGTGTCCGCGTTGAAGACGTTGAACGCGTCGAGAACGACCGAGATCGTCCCGAACTTGGGCAGCACGAACGACTTTTCCGCTCTCAGGTCGAGAATGGCTTGGGTCGGAAGGTAATCGGGTTCGACGCTGGAAACGATCGAGCCCACGCCCCCTCCGATGATTCCGCCTTCGGGATTGGACCACTCGGAATGGACCGGGATCTCATCAAGCTTCCAGATGGGGCGGCCCGTGTGGAGCCGGAAGCGGGCGCCCAAGTCGACCTCCACGGTGGGGATCGTGTACGATCCGGAGATCTTGAATTCGAACTTCGGCACGAAGGGCAGGGGGCCGGTCATGTTGTTGATGGTGTAGTTGAGCGAACCCATCCAGGTGTTGTCGGTGAACATCGGGCCCTCGGCGTTCATACTGTTGCCGAAAATCCGGTTGGCCATTCCTTCCGAGTGCGAGTAGAGGAAGGACGCCATCATCTGCCAGCGGTTGGACAGCCGCTTGTTGAAAACGAGCTGGTAGCCCATGTACATCCGGCGGGCTTTCTGGCCGTCGAACTGGTCCATGTTCCGGACCTGGAAGGTCGAGTTCCCGGACTGTCCGAGCCAGTGGATGTCGCCTCCGTCGATGACCCCGTCCTCGTTATAATCGAGCCACTTGATGCTGTAGAGATTGACGACTTGGCCCGAGGAGGTCGTGAAGGGGATCCGGTCGTATGCCCATTCCTCGCCGGTATGGGCGTTGATCGGCACGTTGGCGAAGATGTTGCCCGCGTACTTGTAGATCCAGGAGGCGCTGACCGAGAAGTCCTTGAGGATCTCCCGCTCGATGTTGAGGGTGATCTGGTCGGTGTATTGGTCCTTGAGGCCCTCCTTGACGTTGAGCTGCCAGGAGAAGAAGTCCTGCGGCGCGTAGTCGATGACATCATAGGGCGTCATGCCGTAGATTTCCCGGGCCGCGTTCCGCGTCTCGACCGTGTCGATCAAGCCGTCGCCGTCGGCGTCGGCGATGTCCCAGGGAACGCTGTAGAATTCCATCTGCCGGGTCACCAGCGGGCAGTCGGGCCCGTAGCGCCTCAGGTATTCGACCGTCAAGGGCAGGTAGTAGCGGCCGTAGCTCGCCCGGACGACGGTTTTCCCGTCCTCGGTCAGGCTGTAGGTCAGCCCGATCCGGGGCGAGAACGTCTTGAAATCGAAGATGTTCTCGGTGCCCTTCCGGGTGCGGAGGACCGTCGGATCGCCGATATCCTCGGGTTTGGCCAGGGGCTGGTAAACTTCGCCTTCCCCGTACTTCGCCGTCAGCCGGTCATAGCGGAGGCCGATATTGACGGTCAGGCGTTTGGCCGGCGACCATTGGTCGTCGAAGAAGAAGCCCATCGAATCCGCCGTCCCGACCGTCAGGAAGGGATTGATGGAGTCGCGGAGGTTGTAGAAAACCAGGCCGGTGTCGCCGTACCAGCTCTGCATGTAGTTCACATTCTGCGTCCAGCGGTAGGGATACAGGAAGTTGACGTAGTTCTGGAAATAACCGCCCAACGAGTTGCTCCGGCCCCGGGTGAACTGGGCGCCGAACTTGATGTCGTGCTCGCCCAGAAAGTCCTCGGCGTAGTGCGACACGTCGGCCTGGATCGTCTGGCGGTTCGAATGCCAGCCCTCGATGTAGGGGAAAGCCCCGTTGATGCCGTACTGGGCCCACTTCCACCAGTTGATGTAGCAGGGATGGTCCGGGGCGTCGTCGGGCACGTGGGGCGTGTCGTTCGTCCAGAATCCCAGGTACTTGGCCGTCAGGATGGTCGTGCTGGACGGGAGCCATTGCCACTGGGCGGACACGGAATGGTCGACGCTGGCCACGCCGTAGGACGCGGATGTATCCCATTCCGGCTGGCTGCCCCAGCTTCCGCCGGTGTAGTCATTGCTCTCGTAATGGTAGGAGATCCAGGCCCGGTGAGCGGTGAAGGGCTCGGCCGAGATCTTCATGTCGGCGTAGCGGCCCCAGCTTTCGGCCAAAAGATCCCAACGGGGGCGCTTCCCGGCGTTGTAGAGATAATCGATTCCGCCGAAGAACCAGATCTTGTCCTTGATGATCGGGCCGCCGAACGTCAGGTTCAGCTCGTAATCGCTCTTCGGCGGTCCGCCGTAAAGGGTGACGTCGGGGGCGACGTAGATCCAGTCCGTGCCGTACTTCTCGTTCGTCGCCGGCTGGTTGCTCGTCCGCCACTTGACGGGTTCGAAATAGACTGCCGCCGCTCCGTGGAACGAGTTGCTTCCGGACTTGGTCAGGACGTCGATCGCCGCGCCCGAGTAGGATCCGTATTCGGCCTTGGATCCCAGGGCCACGACCCGGACCTCCTCGACGGCGTTGTAGTTGACCCGGACCAGCGTTCCGAAGGAGGCGCCGCGCGGATTGGTGGCGTTGACGCCGTTGACGAGAAAGACGTTCTCGTTGGAGGCGCCGCCGTAGGCCGTCGGGCTCGGCATCCAGCCGCCCGAGCTGCCGTGGTCGAACATGCCGGGCGTCGTCAGGGACAGGTCATAGAACGCATCCCGGCTCGTCGGCAGCTTGGTAAGCATCTCCGCTTGGATCTTGGAGTCGATCGTCGACGATTTCGAGTCGACGATGGGCGCGGCGCCCACCACTTCAACCGTCTCGTTGATGTTGCCCGTCGGGAGAGCCAGGTTGACGACCAGACTGCTCCCCGCCGAGACCATGATGCCTTCCTGAACGATGGTTTTGAAATTTTCCAGGGACGCCGTGATCTTGTATTCGCCGGGCGGCAAATCCAAGAAAACAAACGATCCCCGGGCGGTGGAGACGGTCGCCCGCTTCCCCGAGATGAGGGCCGGGCTGGTCACCTCCACGTTGACGCCGGGCAACGCTTCACCGGCGTCGTCGGTAATCGTTCCCGAGATTTTTCCGGTGAGAATCGATTGACCGCGCGCCGGCAGGCTGATCCCAACGATCAACAGGACGACGGCCAGCAAGGCCGCCCACATGTGTTTTCGATTCCTCTGCATCTCATTCTCCTCTTTGTGGGTTTGCCTTCCTTCCTGTCTCTTCCGGTTCCCTCGGAAGAGACCCTCCCCAGGTGATCTTTGTACGGCGTTCGTTATATTCTCACCCCCCTCCGGACGCGGGCCTGCTCATTCTTGGCTTGTTTCATGGCAGCTTCAGCTCATTGTTGAGGAGCAGGGCGGCGGCGCCTAAGATGACGATGTCTTCCCCAAGCCCGGAGACCGCGACGACGGTTTCGTCGGCCAAGGCCGAGAGCGACCGCCGTCCGATCTCCCGCCGAACCGGATCGAGCAAGGCCGGCCCGAGTCGAGTCAGGCTGCCGGCCAGGATGAGGCGATGGACATTTAAAATCCCCACGAGGTTGGCCAGGGCGATGCCGAGGATGCGGCCAGCCTCCGCGACCATGGATCGAAGCGTCCCGTCCCCCGCCTCCAAGGCCCGGGCGACGGCGTCGATATCGATCCGCTCCGGCGCGCCGGCGAACCGGTGAAGAAGGGAGCCGGGATCGCCGGCCGCGATCCCCCGGGCGGCCCGGAGAATCGACTCGCTTCCGACGACCGTTTCCAGGCAGCCTCGGTGGCCGCAGCGGCAGGGGTCGCCCCCTTCATTGATGACCAAATGGCCAAGCTCCCCCGCGCCGAACCGGTCGCCGCAGAAGAGCTGCCGGTTGAGGACGATCCCCGCCCCGATGCCCTGGCTGGCCTTGATGACGATCAGGTTCGGCTCGTAACCGTTGCCGTTGCCGAACGTGAATTCGGCCAAGGCCGCCGCCTGGCAATCGTTGGCGATATGAACGGGCAGGCCGTGTTTCCGAGCGAGCATCTCCCCCAAGCGGATTTCGCGCCAATCGAGCTTGGCCGCGTACCGAACGACGCCGTGTTGGGAATCGATCAAACCCGGGGCGCCGATCCCGATACCGAGAAGAGGGCTGGTCGAAAGCCGGCGGAGACGGTCGATCAGGGCGTCGATCGAAGCCAGCGTGCCGGAAACGTCACCGCCGTTGATCGGCCAGTTCAAGCGGTGTTTGATTTCCCCCCGGAGATTGACGATCGCCCCCCGGAATTCGTTCTCCGCCAGGTCGAGGCCGATCAGGCAGCGGGCCTCGTCGACGAACTTCAAGAGAATCGGGGGTTTGCCGCTTTTAGACGGACCGACGCCGACTTCGGCGATCATTCCGTCGTTTTCGAGATCGGCGACGGCGTCGGAAACCGTCGCCCGGGTTAATCCGGTTTCCCGGGCGATCGCGGCCCGGCTGATCCGGTCGTTTTTATAGACAGTCTTCAGAATCAGAAGACGATTGTGACTCTTGGTGTGTTGCGAATTAACTTTTTTGATTGGATTTCCCGTTCCAACGCATTTGTAAGTTTATTGAACTTACAAATTCAAGATTACTTAAAAAAAATATAATGTCAAGAGGTAAAAATCCAGGGCGGACGTCAGCATCCGCCCTTGATTTTTTCCTTGAGAGTGTGGATGAGATCATCGATGAATTTGATTTTATCCGAATCCGTGGTCTTGGCTTTCGCCTTTTCGAGATACTCCACGGCCTTGACGAAATCGCCGCCGTTGATATAGCACCGGCTGACCATTTCCAGGATTTCAGGATCGTCGGGTTTGAGGGCGAGAGCATCCTCGAAGGCTTTCTGGGCCTCGGGGACGCGCCCCAAGCGGAAAAGAATGAGGCCGGAATTATAGGCGCTGTCGGCGTTGGTCGGATCGAGCTCCTGGTTTCTTTGATACGCGGCGATCGCTTTTTCCGGCTCGTCCAGTTGCTTATAACAGAGGCCGAGCTCGAAGAAAACCGGCGGAAAGTCGGGGGTCTTTTCAGCGACCCGGCCGAGCGTCTCGACCGCCTCGGCGAACATCTTTTTCCGGGCGTAGCTCAGCCCGAGGAAATAGAGGGCGTTGACCTCGTCCGGATTCTTCTCCAGGAAATCCCGAAGCAAGGTGATCGCCCCGTCGTAATCCTTGTTGCGGATCTTCTCGACTGCTTCCTGGATCCGGGCCTCGTCGATCTTGAGCCTGGCGGCCTTGTCGACGAGCTCCTGGGAGACCAGCGTCACATCCGGAATCTCAACCTTCTGCATCGTGTCCTGGGGATTCGGGAAGCGCCACTCGTCTTCCTTGACCGCGAATCCTTCCTTCTTGAAGGTCACGGTGTAGATGCCGTGGGGCAGGCCGGCGAATTTGAATTCCCCCCGGTCGTTCGTCTTGATGGTGTATCCCCGGCTCGTCGCGACGTCCCGGAGAAGGATTTCGACCCCGGCCACCGGCTTCGTGTCCGTGTCGACGACTCTTCCAAAAAAGTAATACTCCCGGTACTGGCCGAAGGCCGAGACGGTTCCCCAGGCGAGAACGGCGGCCGCCAGAACCGCTCCGAAACAAAACGCTCGCTTATTCATGGGCTGACTCCTCCTTTGACTTGAACGCATTGGCTTTTTCAAGGGCCGCCCGCATCTTTTCGGGCTGTCCTTTCCGGTTGAAGATATCGGCTTGCAGGAAATATCCGAAGGCCTTGAGCTCGTCCGTCGCGGCCAGGGAGAGCCCCTTTTCCACAAGGCCGGCGGCCTCGTCGATCGACTCCGGCTCGCTTAAAAGCCCCCGGGCCAGGAAAAGGTACCCCTCGGCCTGGCGCGGGGCAATAGCCACGACCTCCCGCATCTCGTCCAAATAGGCCTGTCTTTCCCCCAGCCGGAAGAAGATCTTCCCCCGGTTGAAGCGGGCCCGGTACTCTTGGGGGTAGGAGGCGATCTCCTCGGTGTACGCCCTTCGGGCGTCCTCCCAGCGGCCCAGTCCCTCGTAAAGAAGCCCCAGGTTGAAATTCGCGAAGGGAAACCGCGGATTCTCCGCGATCACCGACTTGAGCAAGGGCTCCGCCCGTTCGAATTGATCGAGCCCGATCAGGCAGGCCGCGAGGTTGAGGCCGTTTTGAGTCAGCTTGGGCTGGATCTCGAAGGCTTTTTCCAGGAACGGCAGGGCCTCGGCGTGCTTCTCCTCCGCCATGTAGACTTCCCCCAGGAGCATGTGGGCCTGAACGCTTTTCTCGTCGACCGCCAGGGTTTGTTTGCAGACGGCCGCGACTTCCTCCATCCGGCCCTCGCTCATGAGGATGTTGGCCAGCGAGATCAGGGCTTGGATGTTTTCGGGTTCGGAGCCGAGGATGTGGAGAAGAGCCTCCTTGGCCTCTTCCATCTTGCCCGTCTCCGACCGGCAGGTGGCCAGGAGAAGAAGGGCCTGGGCGATATCCGGATCGCTCCGAAGCGTCGCCTCGAGAAGCACGGCCGCCTCGTCGTACCGCTCGCCCATGATCATCTCTCCGGCCCGCTGGACGGATTCGTAAACGAGGAGTTTGTCCTTGGGGTCGGCCGGGGCTCCGCCTCCGGATTTTTTCGAGGCGACCGGAGCCCCGATATAGCCGAGGGCGGACAGCCGGGCCATCGTCTCCTTGTCCAGGTCGGCGGCCTGAAGCTTCGGCGCGCCGCGGCCCGATTCCTCGACGAACCGGTCCAGCCGGGCCTTGAAATCGCGGACGAGGGCCGGATTCCGGCCGGCGATATTCACCGATTCGGCCGGGTCCTTCTCAAGGTCGTAAAGCTCCAGGCGCGGAGCATCGATGAACTTGTACCGGACGGTCCGCAGAGCCTTAAGCGGCGCCCAGCCGAATTGGATGTTCGGCGCCATGGATTCGCCGTAGGCGGACTCTTCCTTCGCCTCTTTCCGGCCGAACATCAGCGGGACCAAGGACCGGCCTTGGCGGCCCGCCGGAACGGACATCCCGGCCAGCTCCAGGATCGTGGCGAAGACGTCGACGGTGCTGACCTGGGACGTCACCCGGACGCCGCGGCCTTTGGCCAAGGGCGTCACGACGATCAACGGGACGCGCTGGGCGTAGTCGTAAATGAAATACCCGTGGCTGCTTTCGCCGTGGCTGCCCAGGCCCTCGCCGTGGTCGCCGACAAAGAGAAGAATCGTCCGCCGGTCCAGGCCGGTGCGCTCCAGCCAGGACGTCAGGCGCCCGATCTGCTCGTCCATGAAGGCGATCTCGCCGTCGTAGAGGCCGGCCGGACCGCCGGGCGCGAACCGGCTGTAATAGGGTTCGGGAGGGGCATAAGGCGTGTGGGGATCGTAGAGGTGGATCCAGGCGAAAAAGGGCGTGTCCTTGCGCCCCTCGAGCCAGGCCAAGGCGGCGTCCATGACCTCGTTGCCCGGCCTTTGGACCGCTCCCAGGTCGAGCTGCTTGTACTTCTTGAGGTCGAACCGGTCGTCATAATGATCGAATCCCTGTTTGAGCCCCCATCGGCCGTCGAGGACAAAGGCGGCGATGAACGCTCCGCAGGCGTACCCGCGGGAAGCCATCACCTCGGCCAGTGTCGTCTGCTCGTCGCTCAGGGCGGTGTTACCGTTCACCCGAACGCCGTGAAAGGTCGGCGGGAGGCCGGTGAAGATGGTGGAGTGGGCGGGAAGGGTCAGGGGGGCGACGGTGGCGCATTGCTCGAACAGCGCGCCCCGGCCGGCCAGGGCGTCCAGAACGGGCGTGCGGGCGGCCCGGCAGCCGTAGGCGCCGAGGCGATCGGCCCGGGTGGTATCGAGGGTCACGATCACGACATTGGGCTTGTCGACGCCGAGGGACGACCATTCCCGGGCGATCCGCGGGAAGGATCCGCGGCCCGTCAGCAGATGGAAGGCCAGGATCGCCGCGGCTGCGGCGGCGATCGCGCCCGCAAACCACGGCCAGCGGCGGGGCGGGGCGGCGGCGTTTTGTTTTTTCACGGCGGCTCTTACCTCGTTTTCAGCAGGGCCTCATAAACGGCCCAGACGGCCCCGGGCCTCATGTATTTCATGGCCCGGAACAGGCGGTCGCCGTAAGTCCGGGACCGGTCGTTCCAGACAAGCTCGGCCGGATTCAAATACGCCTCGGGCGTCTTGAAAAAGTATCCCTGGCCGTAGGGGCTGTAGACGACGTGATAGACGCCCCAAGCGGTTTGGAGGCCCTCGTCCCGCAACCCGTGGAGAATCAGGTTCGAGGCGAAGGCATAAGCGGTCCCCGCCCAAACCTCGTCGCCCTGCTGGCTGAAAAGCTGGGTCCCGGCGGCCGTCCGTCCGTTGACCGCGCCGAGCCGGCCGTTTCCGAACCCGAGAACGTTCTTTTCAAAGACGGTCCTTAGAGCCCGCCGGACTTGAGACGGGGGAACGATCCGTCCGGCCTCGTCGTTTTCCAGCCCGACCATGGCCGCGTACCAGACGCCGAACAGCTGATCGGTCATGATGTCGTCGGTCTCGGCGTCGATGTTGAAGCAGCCGCTCGATTCGTTCCAGAGCGTCTGCAGGGCGGTCCGGCCCGCCTCGAACCAGGAGCGGTACCGGGCGACGATCTCCCCGACCGGCAGGCCGTCCAGCGATTCCATCCCCGCCCGCCGGCAGTCTTCCCCCAAGGCGGCGGCCGCTTGGAGCGAGGCCAGCCAGAGCATCCCGACATAGGCCGTCTCCCCTTTCATCCGCCACGTGTCGTACGTCTGATCGGGGATGCCTTCGTTTCGAGGGAGATGGCTTTGGGGATCGCCGAACTTCTTCTCCAGGGTGTCGAGGGCGGAGACCGACGCCCGGAACGATCTTTTTAGAAGATCCTCATCCCCCGGCCCGCCGTCCCGGAGCGCCCGCAGGGCCCGGAGGGGAAATTTGGGATTGAGGTCCTTCCAAACGTTGCCGTTCTGCCAGTCGAAGGCGTTGAGAATGACCCAGGGCCGTTTCCGCGGCGACCCGAGATCATGGGGAACCATGCCCGCGGCCTTGTTGATGCTCCAGTAATAGGAGAGCTTGTCGGGCGGCACCTCGCCGGGAAAAGCGCTCGCGTACTGGTACGCCTTGAAGGAGGCGTCCTCCATCTCCACGGCCCGGCTGAAAAAGCGCAGGTTTTCCCGCTCGAGCCCGGGCCAGAGCTTAGGAACGTGCCAGCAGTAGGAGTCGACGTCGAACGTTCCGTACATGAGATAGTCGGCGCTCTCGAGATACGTGTGGAGATTGGTCGCCGCGTCCCACAGGCTCGTTTCGGGAAGGATGTAGAGCTCGTTGATCAGGGCCTGCTTGAACCAGTCCGGCAGGCTCCGGTCGCCGATGATCGGCCGCTGCCAGTCGTCGACGGCCCGTTCCCATTCCCGCCATTTGTCCAGGGCTTCCCGGGCGATCGCCGCCGCTTGATTTCCATCCGATCCGAAAAAGGCCGTGTATTTCCTGAGGTGGCGCGCCCCGGGCTCGAACTCGGCGTATGGGAAGTCCCAAGCGAGGACGATCGGGAACTCGACCTTCTCTCCGGGCCGAAGAGTCAGACGGACGGCCAGGGCGGCGCCCAAGGCCTCGCCGCCGGACGTGGTCCGCGACGTCTCCCCGCCGGGAAGAATCCCGGTTCCGGCGAAGGACGTCCAAACGCCGGCCCCGTCGGAGAGGGGATCGAAATCCGCCAGGACGGACACTTCGGCCCGGCCCGGAAGGGATTCGGCGGCGACGCACATCGTCCCGGTGAGGGCGTTTCCGGTCCGGGGATCGGCATCCTTGCGGCCGAAGACGACGCCCGTCATCCGGCCGTCGCGGACGACGCGGTTGACCCGGCCGGGGATGTCGCGCCGCCAGCCGAACTCCGCCGCCTTCCCGGGGCTCTTGAGCCGCGGTTCCCAGCCGATCATGTTTTCCCAGGTCAGCATCACCGAAACCTCGACCGGCCGCCGGGTCGGGTTTTGGGCGATCCATTTGTAAACGGCGACCGGGTAGCTCGTTTCCCGGTAATTATGGGGAATGACCGGCGAAAACTGGGTCACCGCCAGCTTGGCCGGAAATTCGGGATTCGTCTCGTAGGAAAACCCCGACTTGGGGAAGAGGGCGAAGTAGCTTCCCGCCCCCGCCGGATAGCCCCAAGCCCAGGCCCCGAGCGTTCCGTCCGCCGGAGCGCCGGTCGCAAGCGTGCGGGCGATCGTCTTCCCCCCGGATTTCATGAACACGTGGAACCGGTCCGCCTGGACCGTCTCGTCGACATACCAGCCCGGCTTGAGGAACCAGTAGCGGAAATTTCCGCTCATCGTCCATTCGAACGCCCCGGCCCCGATCCCGCCGGCCGGGCAGGCGCTCCCCTCGGCGTCGGCGTCGATGTCCCCGTCGGCGATCGTGCGCCCGAAGGAGGAAAGACGGTAGCCGACGGGCCGGTCGAAGGCGCAGGGGGGAAAGCCGCCGAGGTTGGAGGGCATATCATTGAGCGCGGCCAGGACGGAGGAAAGATCCCCGGCTCGAAGCAGCTCCTCCAGCCGTCCCTCGATCTCCCGGCCGGAGAAATCCAGGATCCCTTTTTCCATCAAGAGCTCGGCGTGCCCGTCGACGAGTTTTTTTCTAAGCGAGACGGCGTTTCCGGCCTCCCTCGCCGACGCCGGGACGGAAAAAATCAAGGCGGCGGCCAGGGCCGCCGCGGCCGTGATTCTTTTTTTCCGCTCGAAAAGACTCATCGTTTTTCCCCTTCGCCGTCCGGCTTTCTCAAACGGACGGCGGCCGCTCTTTTTTTGAAACGCGGCTCAAAAAAACTTGCAGAACGATGATCGCCGCGCAGTTGACGACCGGAAGAAGCAGACCCCGCCGCAGCGAAGAGGATTTCGCGATCAACCCGGCCAGCCAGGGGCCGAGCATTCCGCCGGAGAGGGCGACCGTGAAAAGAATGCTGAAGGCCGTGCCGGAGATCGAGGCGAACCGCTCCCCGGCCGTGGCCAGGGTGGTCGGATAAATCGCGGCGAAGCCGAGACCCAGGAGCAGGGCGCCGGCCGCCGCCCAAACGCCGGAAGGCGCGGCGACCAGGAGCCCGGCCGCGGCCAGGCTGAGGAGGGCGCTCCCGAGAACGAGCGGATGGTTGCCGGTCCTGCCGACGATCCGGCTGGCCGCGAAACGGCCGGCCATGATGGCCCCCCAATAGCCGGCCAGGACGAACGAGGCCGCGGCCCCGGTCAGGCCGTGTCCCTCCTGAAGATAAGTCGAGATCCATCCACCGGCCGTGAATTCGTTTCCCGATTGAAAGAATAGAATGAAAGCGCAGATCCAGAGCAGAGGATCGCCGGCGATGAGCTTGGCCTTCCGGATGGGGAATCCCTGCGGCTGCTTGGCCTCGGGAAAGCGCAAGGTCAGAAACATCAAGAGGGGGACAAGTCCCGCGGCCGCGGCCAGAAACAGGATCCGGACAAGGCCGATCCCCGCCAAGAGGGTTCCGATCAAAAACGGGATCGTCAGGGCCCCGAAGCCGAAAAAGATCCCGAGCAGGTTCAGGGCGGAGCCTTGTCCGCCGGGATGAAGGTCGTTGATCAAGGCGTTGGTTCCGCCGTTCAATCCCCCTCCCCCAAGCCCCAGGACGACGACGGCCAGGACGATCAGGCCGTAGGTCGGGGCGACGGCCAGCAGGCCGAAAGACAGGGCGACGAGCAGGGCCGACGCCGCCAGGAAATATTTGAATCCGAAGCGGTCGACGACCGGGCCGAAAAAGAACGAGACGACGAGCATGGCGAAGTTCATAAGAAGGAAAAGCCCGCCGGCCTCGGCCTTGTCGATCCGGAGCCGTTCGAACAGCGAGGGAAGGATGGCCCCCAGGACGGCCATGACGATCCCGAAGACGAAGATCCCGGCGAAGGCCGAGGCTTGAAGACGGACGACGCTCACCGGCCGCTGCTGCGGGGCGGAGGTCATACGCCCTCCTTCTTCATGGACCGGGCGTAGTAGAACTCCGTGAACGCCTGGTAGACCCGGGCCATGTGTCCGGGCGGAACGCCGGGGACGTTGGGGGAGACGAACGTCGGGGGGACTCCGCCCGTCTCGGCGAGCCGGGCGGCCGTTTCGGCCACCAGCGACATGGCCACGACGACGGCCGCGACCGTCGATCCGGCTGCGACCCGCTCCGTCTGGCCGACGTCGACCAGGGCGTCTTCCGGCGGGACGCAGTTGTCGATGGCGATGTCGGAGACCTCGGCCAGGGCTTTGCCCGAGGAATGGCTCCGCCGGGCGATCTTGAGGTTGGCGTGGGAGGAGACCGAGACGACCTTGAGTCCCTTGGCCTTGGCCTCGAGGGCGACGTCGATGGGGGCGGCGTTGAGCCCGCCGTGGGAAAAGACAAGCATGACGTCCCGGAGCTCGAGCGGGTAGCTCTGGAGGAAGATCTTGGCATAGCCTTCCTGCCGCTCGATCCAAAGGAGCTCGCGGGCTCCGCCCGGCCCGATGACGTTCGTCCACATCAGCCGGGGGTCATAGAGAGGGAAGAAACCGACGAAGCCGCCGTAGCGGGGAAAGATGTCGAGCACCGGGATCACCGAATGCCCGCTGCCGAACATGTAGACGCGCCCGCCCCGGCGGATGGAAGCGGCCATCGCCGCGGCCGCCTCTCCGATGCGGCCCGTCTCCCGGGTTTTGATCTCGGCGAGGATTTCCCCGATTTTTTCCAGATACCGCGTGGACGACATGATTATTCTCCTTTCGAGAGATCCCAAGCCAGCTTGCCGCAGCCGTACAGCCCGGCGTCCTCGCCGAGCGTCGAAACCGCGACCTCGAGGTCCTTGGCCGCGAGCGGCTGGGCCCATTTCTTGATCTCCTTCCGGATGGGCTCCAGGAGGAGATCCGCGGCCTGGAACAGGCCGCCGCCGAGAACGATGACTTTGGGATTGAGAAGGCTGACGATGTTGGCGATCCCCATGGCCAGGGTGGAGGCCGTTTCGGCCATGATCGCCCGGGCCGGAGGGTCGTTGAGCCGGGCGGCGGCGGCCACGGTCTCGGCCGTTACGTCGGCGATCCGGCCGCCGGCCAGGCGGATCATCTCCGAGGACACGCCCGACTCCAGGAGGCGGCGGGCCCGGCGGCCCACGCCGGTCCCCGAAGCTTCGGCCTCGAAGCACCCCATTTCCGCGTATTCCTCCCGGAACTCCGGCCGGAGGGCGAACCACCCCACGGCGCCGGAGATATCCTCGGCCCCGCGGATCAGCCGCCCGCCGGAGATGATGCCCGCCCCGATGCCGGTCCCGACGGCCAGGAAGACGGCGTCCCGGGCGCCCCGGGCCGCCCCGCGCCAAGCTTCGCCGGAGACATACGCCGCCCGGTCGCTTTCGATCAGAACCGGAAAGGGGACCGCGCCTTCCAGCCTCCCTTGGAGAGGGAAATGGATCCAGCCGGGGACGTTGGGCGCCCAGACGAGGCCGTCGGCTTGATACACGATCCCCGGGACACAGACCGCCGCGGCCTTCACCCGGCCGCCCGCCCGGACGGCCTCCTCCCCAAGCTCCCGGAGGACGCGGGCGACCTGGCCGGCCGCCGCCTCGCCGCTTCCCCGATCGAGGGGCTGCTTGGCCCGGGCGAACATCCGGCCGCCGGAATCAAACAAGGCCGTGGAGACCTTGGTCCCGCCGACATCGACGCCGGCGGCGAAGAGCGGGCCTTCACCGGCCGTCATCTCCCGCTTTTTAGCCTTTCTCATTTCTTGTTTTCGAAAACAACCGTCCAAACGCCGCCGGGCGCCATCTCTTTTTCGACGACGACGGTTTCGCCGTCCCGTCGGAACGCCTCGGCCTTGCCGGATTCGAGGTCGCGCACGGCGGGATCCTTCGGGAACCCGGGAAGAGCAAAGGAAGCCTTCGTCTTCCGCTCGCCCCGGTTGAAAGCGATCAGGATCCGAAAATCCGCCCCCTCGAGAATCCGTCCCTCGACCAGGGCGTCCGGATCCGGAATCGAAACCTCGACCGGCTTCCGCACTCCAGCCCAGTCCGCCAGGCCGGCGAAGAATTTCCCGTTGGCCGGGTTCTTGAAATGATGGTAGGCGGATCCCGGGAAGGATCCGACGAGAACGGCTTTCCCCCGGCCGAACGAGGAGGCGACCATCGCCGGCTTGCCGTCGGCGAACGTCGCCAGGACCCGGCTCCGGGGTCCGAAGACGTCCAGGGCTTCCTCGAAAAAGACGGCGTCCAGCGCGTCCCTGGGCTTGAGGAGCGGCAGGGCCTCGTCGGCCGCGGCGATCGTCACCGCGGAGGTTTTGGCCAGCGGCAGGAGCTCGGTTTCCCGGCAGCCGAACACCTCGTCCAAGCCGCCGCCGGGGATGACGGGGCTGGAAAAGCCGCGCTCGTCGACCCAGCCGCAGCGGGCCTCGGCGACGAGCGTCCCGCCGTCCCGGACGTATTCGATGAGCCGCCCGACATGCTCCCGCGACATCATGACCGGATAAGGGACGATCAGGAGCTTGTAGCGCTTCCACCGTTCAGGCGCGAGATCGCGGACGTGGAGGAAGTCGACCGGGACATGCCGCTCATAAAAAGCCCGGTGGACGCCTTGAAGGGACTCGCTGAGCGTGTTGTATCCGACGGCTTGACCTTCGCCGGTGAACGACTGCTGGCCGCCGACCATGTGCGACAACGGATTGTAGACGACCGCGATCTCGGCCGGGGCCGGCAGGCTCTTCAAAAAGAGATCCTTGTGGGCCGTGACAACGCCGGCGATGCGGCCGGCCTCGACGGCCCGCTCGGTGACCTTTCCATCGAGCTCGACCAGTCCGTAGCCGCCGCCCTCGTAGCCGGAGCTCATGGGGTAGTAGGCGTAGATGTTGACGGCCCGGGCGCCGTAGGCGATCGTGCTCCACATCCAGTCGCGCAAGTCCGCCCCGACGACCGGGACGCTCATCTTCATCCCGAACACGCCGTAGCCGGCCTGCAGCTCGCCGACGTAGAATCCGCCGTTTCGGAGGGCCATCGAGCGGACGAAATCGAGCCCCGCGGCCCGGTAGAACGGCGGCCAGGGCCGCAGGGTCCAGGCGTGCTTGGGATAGATCGACGTCCCGTAATAATCGACGCTGTCGGACATCTTCCGGTCGTCGGGCGTCCCGGACCAATCCGGCCGGCTGAACAGGCCGGGCGTGGCCGAGTGGCTCGTCACCACGCTCTCGGGGATCACGGCTTTGACGGCCTCGGCTTTAAGCTTGAGGTCGGCGGCCAGCTTGTCCGAGATGAATTCCTTCCAGTCGATGTAATCCGTGTACGTGAGGATCGTTCCGAAGCGCGGCGGCTCGACCTCCGCCCAGTCGCGGAACGTCCGGTACCAGGCCTTGTTCAAGCCGTCGATCGTCCCGTAGCGGGCCTTGAGCCATTCGCGGAACCGGGCTTGGGTCGCCGCGCAGTAGCAGAACTGGACGTGTTCGAGATTTCCGACGTAATACACCTCGGCCCAATTGATGATGTGCGGCTCGCTCCAGAGGTCCCAGCCGTAGAAGGCGGGTTTCCCCTTGACGGCCTTGGCCGCCTCGGTGAAGAACCGCAGGATCTTCTCCCGGACGCCGGGATGGTCGAAGCAGAAGCCCGGGGCCGCCTGGGACTGGACGGCCACCCCGTTGGAGGAAACGAACCGGGCTTCGGGGAACCGGCGCCCGACCCAGTCCGGGGCGGAGTCGATATAGACTTGGACGACGACCCGGAGCCCCATTTCCCCGGCCAGGTCGACGACGGTCTTCAAGGCGCTGAAATCGTACCGGCCCTCGTCCTTTTCACAGGCCGTCCACTCGATCCACGTCCGGACCGTGTTGAAGCCGAGGTCCTTGATCTGCCGCAGGTCCTTGCGCCAGGCCGCGGCCGAATCGGGGGCGACGGTCTCCAGCATCGGGGCCCGGGCTTTGCCCCCGGCGTACCAGACGGACATGGGAAAGAAATCCTTGTTTTTTTCGTCGGCGAATCCGGTCGCGGCGGCCGCGGCCAAAACCGCTCCCGCGGCCAGAATCAAGAGGGGGATTCTTTTAGAAACGTTCGGCATGCCGGCTCTCCTTGTCCTCCCCCCGCCGGGGGAGCTTGGTTCGATGGAGGAAAAAGTCTCCGACCGCCTCGAGCAGGACGGATTGTCCGCGCCAGCGGTCGTGGCTGAGCTCCCAGATGATGAAGCCGGCCACCCCGTTGTTCAGGGCATACCGGCACTTGCTCCGAACCGAGAGGACGTCCTCGTAGGAGACGATCGCTCCTCCGCCGGGGCTCTGAAGCAAAGGAACCCGGGCGCAAACGTCCCGGGAGGACGTCCAGCCGTTCGCCAGGCGGTTTTGGACCTCGGTGAAGCTCACTTCCCCGCTCGTTTGAAAGGGCAAGCCCAGGGCCGGGCAATCAAACGAGCGTCCGTAAAAGGGGATTCCGAGAAGGATCTTGGACACCGGGATTCCGCGGCTTCGGGCGTAACAAAACGTCTCATCCACGGATCCGCAGGAATCGCCGCAGGCGTAAAGCGGGGCGTTGTGGCCGGAATGATCCGACCACCCGCCGTGAAAATCATAGGTCATGAAGCCGATGAAGTCAAAGCACGGATGGAGAATTTCGAAATCGATCCAGCGGCCGTAATACGCCCCGGCCGGGGCGGCCATGGACAATTGACGGGGCGGATCCATCGCCTTCAGGGCCGCGTCCAATTCCCGGATCAGGGAGGTGAAGCTTGCGCGCTCCTCCTCGGTGTCGACGAATTCCCAGTCGACGTCGAGGCCGTCATAATTCCAATTCCGGCAGGCCTCCGCCGCCTGGCGGACGAACTTCCCCCGCTTGGCGGGATCGGCGGCCATGGGAGCGAAGCCGTCGCAGTTGCCCCAGCCGCCCAGGCTCATCAGGACCTTAACCCCATGGGCATGGGCTTCCTGGTTCAGCTCCGGATAGAGGTATCCCTCGGGCAAGACGAGATTTCCCTCCTTGTCCGGCCAGGCGAAGGAATGGGCGATATGGGTCAAATGGACGTAGGAGATCATCGCATGATCGACGACGTCCCGTTTCCAAGCGGCGAAGTACCCGACGACAACGCCCTCGCGGGCGGCGGCCGGGGACCGCCCGGCAGGGGCGTCGGCGGCCCGGCCGGCCCCGACTCCGAAAGTCAACAGGAGACCGGCGCATATCATCCGGATGCTGCTTCGTTTCATGCGGGACATGAGAATATACTCCGCCTCCCGGGTTTATTTCAATGCGGCCCCGGCTTCTCTCCTTCCTTTCCGGCAAGCAGCCGGACGAATTTTTGCTTTTCCGGAGAAGCGGCCAGGGCGTCCCAGTTCCAGAAAACGACGCCCCGGGACGGCGGTTTCAAGGCCTCGTTCAGGGCGGCCTTGAATTCCCCGGCCGACACCTCCCGCTCCGTATAAGCATGGCCGACCTGGATGCTGGGAAGGACGGCCGCGCCGGTCCGGGAAGACAACTCCTCGACGACGGAATGGACCCAGGCCGGCGTTTGCCCGACCATGTGGTGATAGCACATCGGCGACAAAAAATCAGCCGCCGCCGCCAGCCGGATCGGATCCTGCCCGGCCACGGCCCGGGCCGCTCCGCCGAAGTCTTCCGCCCTCCAGGGAACGAGGTGAACGTTGATCTTGATCCCCGGCTTGACTTGGCGGGCGGCCGCGGCCAGGTCCCGCGCCCAATCGGCGATCACCCGGCACTTCCAGTCCGTCCATTCCGCCGGGTGATGATCGAGAATCCAGCGGGCGACGGCCGGAGTCCCCGCGAGCGTGTCCGGCCAGACGATCCCCGTCGTCGTTCGAAAGCTTTCCAGGCACGACGGGCAGAAGCAGGTCCGGGGCAGGGATTCCAACGTCCGGCCGGGCAGGACCATCTCCCAGAAAACAAAAAAGCGGATGAAATCGAGGCTGACGACGTCCGGGTCATGTTCCCGGACGATCCGGCGGAGATGTTCGATCCGGCGGTCCTTGTATTCCTTCCGGGTCGGACAGACGAATTGGACCCATTCCTCGCGGGCCGACTCCCCCCGGTCCGTGACCGCGGCCAGGTCCGGCCGTTCCTGAAGCTCCTCGGGATTCTGAAAAACCGGGAAAATGACGTACAGGGTGATGCCGTTGGCCCGGGCGCCGGTCCGGAAGACCGGATCGGCCAGAAGGGCTTCCCCGACAAACGCGGTGTTGATCCCCAGCTCCTTCCATTCCGCGAAGAGACGGTCGAAGCCGCCCCGGTTCTCGTAGATCTTCACGCCGATGATCGGCCGGGACGCGTTCATTTCCCTCTTCCCGGCGGCCGGCGAACCGGCCCGGAGACAAATGAAAGATATCAATAAAGAAAGAATGAGAGCCGCCGGCCGTCTTATTCTTTTCGACTTCATGGTTCCTCCATCGGGACGATGTCCCGCAAAGGGAAATCCGCCGCGATAACGCCGCCCTCCCGCCGGACAAGATTCCGGAACGCTTTGCCCCTCAGCCGGCGAAACACATGGAGATTCTTCCGCTGCGGCGTGCCCGTTGGACACCCCGTTTGAAACATCGCCGCCCGCAGGACAACGCTTCTCCTTGATAAAGCGGGGGTCTCCTCAATTCGATAGAATCGTCTCCTCCCGACGAAAAGTCAAGGACGGCGGCCCTCCGGAGAAGACGTCCGGATGAAGAAGGCCTCCCGGCCTATCGAAGATCAAGGATGATTTCTTTTGTCAATTTGAACGGCCCCGGGAAATGGCCTATACTCGGGCCGGACCGCGCGGAGGAATCATGAAGAGACGCAAATTCCTCGCTCAGGCTTGGCCGGCCGCGCTGGCGGCCGCGCCGCCGGTTTTCGGCGCGCTCCGCGCCGGACGTCCCGCGCGCGCCCGATCCGAAAAGATGAGCCCCCGGACGGAAGACGTGAAGCGGGCCATGCTGGCCATGCAGCGCGACGCCTGGGAACAGGGCACGGCCGCCCAAGCCCTCCTTGAAATGGGCGAGACGGAAGAAGTGATCCTGATGGCCAAGGAAGCCGCCGTCCGGCAAACCCCGGACGGCCGCCTGGCCGTCCTCAGTTGTTTCGGGGGAGTCACCGATCCGGCGGCCAACGGAGAAGCGATGCTCTTCGCCGCCCGGAAGACGGGGGATCCGCGGCTTTTCCAAGCGGCCGAAAAAATGCTCTCCTACCTGCTCGAACGGGCGCCCCGCCGGGCGGACGGGACGCTCTACCACGTCTCCGACAAGAAGCAGGTCTGGATCGATTCGCTGTACATGGCCCCTCCGTTTCTCGCCGTCGCCGGACGGCCGGACGAAGCCGTCCGCCAGGTGGAGGGGATCCGCCGGGTTCTCTGGAATCCCGAGGCCGGCCTCTTTTCCCAGATCTGGGACGACGACCGGGGGGAATTCGAGAGAAAGGATTTCTGGGGTGTGGGCAACGGCTGGGCCGCGGCCGGGATGACCCGGGTCATCCGGGCGCTTCCGGAAACCATGACCGGAGAAAAGAAAGCCCTGGCCGGACACGTCCGGGAGGTGATCGACGGCTGCCTCAGGCGGCAGCGGGACGACGGGCTGTTCCACGATGTCCTCGACCGCCCGGACACGTTCGTCGAAACGAACCTGGCCCAGATGCTCGCCTATTCCATCTACCGGGGGATCGCCGGCGGCTGGCTCGATCCGGCTCTTCAAAAGCCGGCCGACCGGATGCGGGAAGCGGCCCGCGGAAAAGTCGACGCGTTCGGCTTGGTCCAGGGCGTCTGCGGCTCCCCCGAGTTCAACTCCGCCGGAACAGCGACCGAAGGCCAGGCCTTTTTTCTCCTGATGGAGACGGCCGCGGCCGATCTGGCGGATTCCCGCTGATTCAAAGGAAGGGAGAGGAGAAACCCATGATGAAAACGACGGCCGGCTTGCGGACGCCGTTGATCCTGGCGGCGCTTTTCTTGATCGCCGGAGGCGGGGAGGGATTCGGGTCGGCCGCCATCCCCGGCGAGGATCTCCGGGCCGGGAAAAATTTCCTGCCGACGCCGGTCACGACGGAAAAGGAGGACGCGGACGTCCTGGCCCTCTTTTCCGGCCTGCGGGTCGCCGACGTGGCCGACGGAATGGACGCCGCCGGCCTTCAGAACATCGGGCTGATGGATCCCTCGATCCATCCTCTCTGGCGCGATACGGAACACTTCACCCACCGGTTCGCCGGGATCGCCGTCACCGCCCGCTATGTCCCCACCCAGAGCCCGCCGGCCGGGAAGCGGGAGGCCGCGGACTATGACGCCTGGGCCGGGGACTGGTACGACCGCCGCTCCGGCGAGCCCTTCGCCGACCTGATCCGCGGGGGGACGGCCCTGGTGATCGAGGACGCCCCGGCGGCCGATGTCGGCTCGATCGGATCCTACAACATCTTGGAATGGAAAAGCCGCGGCTGCGTGGGCGTCGTCACGAGCGCCGCGGCCCGCGACACCGACGAGATCACGGCCGAGCGCGTCCCCCTTTATTTCCAACGGCCGGGACGCGGGATCCGGCCGGGGCGAAACGAGATCGAGTCGGTGAACCGGCCGATCGTCTGCGGCGGCGTCCTGGTCCGGCCGGGCGACATCATTGTCGCCGACGGGGACGGGGTCATCGTCGTTCCCCGGGCCGCCGCGGCCGAGGTCGCCGCCTACGCCCGGAAAATCCTGGACGGGGACAAGGAAGGACGGCGGGATCTCTATAAAAAGCTCGGCCTTCAGCCGGATGATTCGATCAAAAAACCGCCCCGGTGAGCGGATCCCGGCCGGCGGACCGAAGGGAGAAGGCGGATGACGCGTCTCCGGCGGCGGATCGTTTCGGCCCTGGTTCTTCTGGGGCTGGCGGCGGTGCCGGCCCCGGCCCGGCCGCAGGACAAAACGGCCGGCCTTTTCCAGAAGGGGATCGCCTTCACCGGTTACGCGAAGGATGCCTACGACGGCGGAGGTGCCCGCCAAGCCCTGCGGGAGCTGGCGGCGGCGAACGCCGAATGGGTCCAGATCCTGGTCACCGGATACCAGGCCACGCGCCGGTCGACGGTCATCGACCGGACGGGAGAGGAAACCCCCGCCGACGCTTCCCTGGCCGCAATCATCGGCTTCGCCAAGGAGCTCGGCCTCAAGGTTTTTCTCAAGCCGCACATCGACCTGCGGGAAGAGCCCGCCGGGTGGCGGGGCGAGATCGGCCAAGGATTCACCGAGGCGGACTGGGCCGCCTGGTTCGCCTCGTACCGGGAATTCATCGTCCACTACGCGGCGATGGCCGAAGCTCTCGGCGCGGAGATGTTCAGCGCCGGCTGCGAGCTGGACCGGACCGTCGGCCGGGAAGCGGATTGGCGGGCGACGATCGCCGCCGTCCGGGCCGCCTACCGCGGCCTTTTGACGTACGCGGACGACCAGGCCGAAAGCGATCCCGAGGCCGTCCGCTGGTGGGACGCCGTGGATCTCATCGGCCTGGACGCGTACCCGACCTTGACCGACAACCCGCATCCCTCCGTGCGGGATTTTCGGGCCGGATGGAACCGCTATCTTCAATCGCTTCACGAAATTTCCAGGCGATGGGGGAAAAACATCGTCGTGACCGAGATCGGCTACCGGAGCATCCAGGGCGGGGCCCAGGATCCTTGGAACTGGCAGAAGGAGGGCCCGGTGGATCTCGAGGTCCAGGCCAACGCCTACCAGGCCGGCCTGCAGGCCTTGCTCGGCCGCGGCTGGATTCAGGGCGTCTACTGGTGGCAGTGGATGCCGGACCCGGAAAACGGCGGACCGAAAGACACGGGCTACAGCCCCCACGGCAAGCCGGCGGAGCGGGTTCTGGCGGCGTTTTACCGGGACGCGGCTCCGGTTCACCCTAATTTCTGAATTTCCGGGAGGGCGCGGGCCGAGAGAGAGCCGTGCCCCGTTTTTCACCCGGGACGGCGCCACCCGGCGGCGGGAAGGAGGCAAAATGAAAGCGACGGCGATCGGGCTTGCGGCCTTGGTTCTCTGGGCGGTCTCCCCTTCCATTTCCCCGGCGGACGCGGACGCGGGAGGATCTCCCTGGATTCTCACTCCCGAGGAATACCTGGATTCCCCGGGAGTCTCCGTCCTGGTCTTCCACGACATTTATCCGGAAGGCAAGCAGGGCGGAGTGGAAATCATCCAGCACGGCGAACGGGTGGCGGCCGTGGGAGACGTCCGCCTCGAAGAAACGCCGGGACAATGGAGCCGGCGGCCCGAAACGGGCAAGCGGGAGATCGACCGGGAGCGGTGTTCGATCCGGGTGCCGGCCGCTTTCGCCGGGTCCGGCCCGGCCTATGCCGTGCGGGTCGAGCCGGCGGGTCCCGGGTTCCGCGTCGCCGTCGATCTGGACAAACCGCTGCCGGCCGCCCTCGAGGGCCGGGTCAGCTTCAACCTGGAGCTTTTCCCGTCGGCTTATATCGGGAAAACCTATCATCTCGGCCGGACCGCGGCCGTTTTTCCCCGGCAGGGAAACGGTCCCATGATCCCGGGCGGATTCGGGACGGTCCGGCCGGCCGCCCTGGCCTCCGGTCCGAAACTGTCGCTCGCCCCCGAGGATCCCCTCCGGATGATGACCATCGAATCGACGGGCGCGGACATCGAGCTCTATGACGGCCGCAACACGGCCGATAACGGCTGGTTCGTCCTCCGCGCCCTCCTCCGTTCCGGTTGCACGCGGAACGCGGCCGAGTGGATCATCACGCCCCACCGGATCCCCGGCTGGATTCGGGATCCGGTCATCGCCGTTTCCCAGGCCGGCTACCATCCCGACCAGGAGAAACGGGCGGTGATCGAGCTCGACCGGAACGCCGGCCCGCCGGGGGAAGCCGTCCTGTGCCGGATCGAGGCGGGAGGCGGGCCGGCCGAAGTCCTCCGCGGGCCGGTCGTCCCCTGGAACGGGAGATTCCTCCGCTACGATTACGCGACGTTCGACTTCACCGGGGTTCGGGATCCCGGGATGTACGTCCTGAAATACGGATCCCGGTCCGGGCCGCCGTTCCGGATCGGCCGGGACGTCTATCGCCGGGACGTCTGGCAGCCGACGCTCGAGACCTACCTTCCCGTCCAGATGTGCCACGTGGAGGTCCGGGACGTCGATCGCATATGGCACGGGGCCTGTCACTTGGACGATGCCGTCCAGGCGCCGCCGTCGACGGTTCATTTCGACAGCTACGAGCAGGGACCCGTCCTGCCGTACGCTTTCCCGGCGCGCGGCCGCATCCCCCATCTCGACCGGGGCGGCTGGCACGACGCCGGGGACTTCGACTTGGCCGCCGGCTCTCAAGCGTTCGTGACCTGGATGCTCGTTCTGATCCGGGAGACGTTCGGCCTGGCGACCGACCAGACGACGGTCCGTCCGGACGAGCGCCTCGTCCTTCTCCACCGGCCGGACGGGATTCCCGACATCCTTCAGCAAATCAGGCACGGGGCTGAGAACCTGCTCTCGGGCTACCGGGCGGCCGGACACAGCTTTGGCGGAATCATCGAGGGCTCGATCATCCAATACAGCCTGATCGGGGACACCGCCTCGATGACGGACAACCGGATTTACGATCCCTCCCTCGGCCGGACCGAAGCCAGGGAAGGGCGCTCGGGGCGGCCGGACGACCGGTGGGCCTTCACGGATCCGGACACGTCGTTGGAGTATCAAGTCGCCGCCGCCCTGGCGGCCGCCTCCCGCGGCCTTCGGGAGATCGATGCCGGCCTCGCCCGGGAGTGCTTGGAAACGGCTCTCCTGGCCTGGGACCGGGAACAAGGCCGGACGCCGGTCTCGGCCCGGGCCGCCTACATCCCCGGCCGCCCGGAAGTCCAGGAAATCCTGGCCTCGGTCGAGCTCCTGTTGACCACAAAGGAGGAACGGTTCCGACGGCGGCTGGAAGCCCTGGGTCCCGTGATCGAGGCGAACATCGCCGAGACCGGCTGGGCCGTCGCCCGGGCCTTTCCCCTGCTCGGGGAGGGGCCGCTCCGTGAACGGACGGCGCGGGCTTTGGAGAAATACTCGGCGGACACCGCCCGCGAGCTCGCCGCCAATCCCTTCGGCGTCCTCTGGCGGCCGCGGATCTGGGGCGTGGGCTGGGATTTGCAGGAATTCGCCGTCCAGCGATATTTTTTGAATCAGGCGTTTCCCAAGCTCTTCGACCGCGAGGGAATCTTCCGCGTCCTTCATTTTATTTTAGGCTGCCATCCCGGCTCGAACGTCTCGTTCGTCTCGGGCGTCGGGGCCAAGTCCCTGACGATCGGCTACGGAATGAACCGGGCCGACTGGTCGTACATCCCGGGGATGAACGTTTCCGGGACGGCCCTCATCCGGCCGGATTTCCCGGAGCTCAAGGACGATTTTCCGTTTCTCTGGCAGCAGGCCGAAAACGTCATCGGCGGAGCGGCGACGTACATCTTCACCGTTCTGGCCGCGGACCGTCTGCTCAACGGTCCGGAGGAAAACAAATAGGGAGACACGGCACCTGTTTAATGTCTTGACGGCGGGCCGCGTCACGGCTTATCCTCACCGCGTCTAAGGAGGTCGAACATGCCCCGGTTTCAGCCTTTCGTGATGGAACGGATGATGTCCAAATTCGAGAAAGCGGTCGACTATAACCTCTCCGAGAGCGGCGTCCACCCGTTGACCCTGAAGGAGCTCTTCCAGGACGACCCGGAGGGAATGGCCCGTCTGATGTCGCTCGAAATGGACTACGCCCACGCCAACGGCATTCCCGAGCTGCGGCGGAACATCGCCGCTCTCTATCCCGGCGCCGGGCCGGAAAACGTCCTCGTGACCGTGGGAGCCATCGAGGCTAATTACGACATCCTCTGGAGCCTGCTTTCACCCGGCGACGAGATCGTCGTCATGCTGCCCAACTACATGCAAATCTGGGGGCTGGCCAAGAACCTGGGATTCTCCCTCAAAACCTTTTCCTTGGACGAAAAAAACGGCTGGGCACCCGACCTCGACGGCTTGAAAAAGGCCGTGACCCGGAAGACGAAATTGATCGCCGTCTGCAATCCCAACAATCCGACCGGCTATATCCTCGATAAAAAAGAGATGGAAGCCGTCGTCGAAACGGCCCGGGGCGCGGGCGCCTGGATCCTGGCCGACGAGGTCTACGCCGGAGCCGAGCGGACGGCCGAAGAACAAACGCCCACCTTCTACGGCTTATACGACAAGGTCCTGGCCGTGGGCAGCCTGAGCAAGGCCTACGGCCTGCCGGGCCTTCGGGTCGGCTGGGCCGTCGGCCCGGCCGAAATCATCGACGAGCTTTGGGCCCGGCACGAGTACTTGACCCTAAGCGCGACGATGCTTTCCAATCACCTGGCCGCCTACGCCCTCTCCCCCGCCGTCCGGCCCCGCCTCATCAATCGGGGCCGGGGCTTCATCCGCCGGGGCTATCCCGTCCTGGAGCGGTGGATGGGCGAACACGAGGGGATCCTGTCGGCCGTGCCTCCGCGGGCGGCGGCCATCGCTTTCGTGAAATATAATTTGGATATTCCCTCGACGCGATTCGTCGAGCGGCTGCGCGAGGAGAAAAAGGTTCTCATCGTGCCGGGCGACCACTTCGGCCTGGATCATTTCGTCCGCATCAGCTACGGCCTGCCCCACGAGTACCTGACGCCGGCCCTGGGGCGCATCCACGAATTGATCGCGGAAACGGGCGCGATCAAACGATAGAAGGCGCATGGCGGCGCCGGCTGCTCTCCCTGGAGGCTCCGTGAAAATCGCTCTTCTGGCCGAGATCAAGAACGTCCTTCCGCGGATCGATCTTCTCCCGGCCATCGAGGAAGGGTTCGCCGCCTATTCCGAGGGCCGGGCGGTTGTTCCGCCCGTCGGCGAGCTGATCCTGGACAAGGGCGAAGTCCATATCAAGTACGGCGCCATCGCCGGCGAGGACTTCTACGTGATCAAGATCGCCTCGGGCTTCTACGGCAATCCCGCCTTGGGCCTGCCGTCGGGCAACGGCTGCCTGCTCGTCTTCGAGCAGAAAACCGGCGTCCCGGCCGCCGTCTTGCTCGACGAGGGATATCTGACCGACATCCGGACCGCGGCGGCCGGAGCGGTCGCGGCCAAGTACTGCGCTCCGCGGACGGTCGAGCGCATCGGCGTCGCCGGCGCCGGGGTTCAAGGCCGGCTGCAGCTCGAATGGCTCAAACGCGTCACCGACTGCCGGGACGCGCTGGTTTGGGGACCGCTTCCCGACGAGCTCGAGGGCTATCGGAGGGAGATGAAATCGCGCGGTTTTTCGGTGGAGACGACCCGGGAAGCGGCCGCGATCTTGCGGACCTGCAACCTGATCGTCACCGCGACGCCGTCGAAGACGCCGCTTCTTTCTGCGGCCGACCTCCGGCCGGGGACGCACATCACCGCCGTCGGCTCGGACACGCCGGACAAACAGGAGCTCGACTCCGAAATCCTCGCCCGGGCCGACGTCGTGGTGGCCGACAGCCTGGTCCAATGCCGGCTCCGGGGCGAGATCCACAAGGCTCTGGCGGCGGGAAAAATCGACGAAAGCCGGGTCGTCGAGCTCGGGAATATCATCAGCGGCCGGGCCTCGGGGCGGACATCGGACAGCCAAATCACCGTCGCCGACCTCACCGGAGTGGCCGTCCAGGATATCAAGATCGCCTCGGCCGTTTATCGCGCCCTCGCCCCCTGATTCTTCTTGGCCGCGGCCTCGCCTTTCGCGCCGACGGGGGTTATTCAATATCCTCTTTGAGAACCGCCGCCTCGTTGCGCTCCTCGTCTTTGGCTCCAAAAAGAAGCGTGACGGACTTGTGCTTTTCGGCCGCGCTTCTCAATTCCTCAAACGCCGGATTTTTCGACAGCTCCCGGCGGTATCTCTTTTTAAACTCCGTCCATTTTTTCGGGTCGTGGCCAAACCATTGCCGCAATTCCGTTGACGGCGCGACCTCCTTCAGCCACAAGTCCAGCCGCGCCCGCTCCTTTGAAATGCCCCGCGGCCAAAGACGGTCCACCAGCACTCGGAAGCCGTCGGCTTTCTCCGGTTTTTCGTAAATTCGTTTGAGTTTGATTATTGTCTTCGTCATGGGTTAATTTTACTCCATAACCGCCCGCTCGGCTCGTTTCCGCGCGCCCGCCGAAGCTTCGGCCGCTTGCGCACGCGGAGCGTTCGCTTGCTCGCGAAAAGAGAATATTTTATCGGTAATTTCCTCTTATTTTTTCGCTGGCGGCAATGGAATTTGCCGTTTTGCAGGCGTTTTTGGCTCCGAGAAATGAAACGCCGCCTCCGCCCATCCGCAGTTCAAACGGTTATTTAGGGGGATTTCAAGTGCCGGGGACGGGAATCGAACCCGTACGAGGCTTTCGCCCCAAGGGATTTTAAGTCCCTTGCGTCTGCCAGTTCCGCCACCCCGGCGGCCAAACGGGCGGCCGGTCTCAACTATATCCAAGTTGGAGATTTTTCTCAATTGACATTGGGCGATGTTCTTTGCCGTTTTAATTCAACCCTAATAATATAATATGCATCGTTGCATGTGAAACCACGGCTGACTCAAAACTGTATTTACTATAAATCCAGCCAGTCAACGTTGCAGCTGAAAAATTCATTATTCCAAGATAAATAGTCAGTATTTGGTTCCCCTCAATGAGATTTAAGTGAAAAAGCATTAAAAATATGAGACTACTTAAGACTATAGAAAGACACCTGTTTTTAATAAGTAGAAGTATACCTGTCATTACAAATAGATGAGAGACGGTCTCAGTTACTATTGCAGCCCAGGGAGTTGTTAATATGCGTTCAATTAATGTTCCCGGGTTCTTGGGAACCGAAAAATATTGATTGAATGCGCAAGTAATTATGGCAAAAATAATGCTAAAAAGCATTGGTTTAAGCAGAATTCTGAAATCATTTATTTTTATCTTTTGCCCAGATTCCCACTTATTTAAAATTGGCATTTCTAGTGTTGATTTATCAGCAAATCTTAATCCAAGCCATCCAAAAAGCAGAACGCCCAATGTTGATCCTATTGGAAATAAAAGCCAAATTATGCTTGTAATACGATCATTGGAAGCTTTTATAAAAGGAATGTATAAAAATCCAGAAATTAGTGTTGAAAGGGTGAGAAGTATTAATCTTTTTTTCATTATCGATACCCCCTTATTGTACGCTGACGTTGGGCTATTTCAATATTACTATAAAACATAATTCGGCGGCATCTTTGAGGGTTGCTTTATCTGGATTTTGAAAAGCTATTGGTAGTTGGATGACTTGATTTTCTATCAACAAATCCATTTAGTCAAACTAACTTGGCCGTGTCAACGGATGTTTGCATTTTGGGGGCTATCTTAGTAAAAATCCTCCTCTCGAGATTTGGCGATCAAGAGAGTTTACGATGGCCTCCCTCCTATTCCAAATTGCAAACATCACTGTACACTGTCAATATTCAGGCATTAAACAACAGAACACATAAAAAGAGAAACTTATTGGTTTCTAAATACTTTCAAGGCAAAATAAATAAAAGCCCTAATCGTCCGGGTCGGATTTTAAGTCACTTGCGTCTGCCAGTTCCGCCACCCCGGCGGCCAAACGGGCGGCCGGTCTCAACTATATCCACGTTGAGGATTTTTCTCAATCGCCGGGCGGCATCCTCTCGATTCGATTCTGTTCAATCATGGCCTGATTCACGATTTTTCTATTTCCAGGCGGCGGGATCTCCGCCGGTCCCCGCGTTTATCCCGTGTCCAGCGGCGCGATAATCTACGAGCGGATCGGCGTATAGATTTACGAGCTAAGGCACCGGCGAAGCCGGCCCGGGATAATTCCTGGAAAATGGGAGATATGGCATCCTTCTCTTTCGACCGCGAGATGGAGAGGAGAGAGGGATGTCACAGACGAGGCTCACGCCCGCCGACTCGGACTTCATCATGAAGCTCAACGAAGTGGGATATTCCAACTCGGAGATCGCCCGCAAGCTTGGGGTGACAGAAGGAGCCATTCGGTACCGGATCAACCGGCAGGATTCGGGCGAGCCGGACGGGAGGACGAGCAAGCCCTCGAGCCTGGACACTTTCCGGGAGTGGATCAGCGTCTGGATCGAGGACTATGAAGACAGCCGGCGGAGGCCGACGCTTCGGCTCCTCGAGCAGATGTTGCGGGAACATCACGGCTATGGCCGTTCCTATGACGCGTTGCGGCGGTATATCCGGAAGCGGTTTCCAGATTTTCACAAGAAGGGGGCGCGGTGCCGGTTGGAAACGCCGCCCGGGAAGCTTCTGTTCGTCGACTGGAAAGAGGATCTTCACGTCCAACTGGGAGCTCCGGAGGCTTGGGCGTCCGTCCAGGCGCTCTGTTTCGTCCTGGGCTTCAGCCGGAAAATGGCAGTCTGGTTTTCGTTTCGCAAGGACCTGGAGAGTTTCCTGGCTGGGCATCAGGAAGCGTTCCGGGATTACGGAGGACTTCCCGAGGCCATCCGGCCCGACTGCCTGCGCTCGGCGGTCCGGGTCTGGCGCGGCGCCGCCTCCACCCTCAACGAGCGATACCGGAAGTACCTTGAGCCTCTGGGTGTCATCGTGCTTCCAGCCAGGCCCGGGGCTCCGGAGGACAAGGGAAAAATCGAGAAGAGGATCCTGGACGTGTTCTCCCGCCTGGATCTCCGCCATCGCGTCTACCGCGACCTGGACGATCTGACGAGCCGGGCCCGGGCGATCCTGGAGGATGCCGAGACGACGTGGCGCTCGGGGGCGACGGGCTTTTCGGTGGCCCGGAGCTTCACCTATGAAAAGCCGTACCTTAAACCGCTGCCGCTCCATTTTCCAGCGCTCCCGGTCAAGGAGTCGCGGACCAGAGTCAGGCGGGACGGCACGGTCTTTTTCGACGGCAACTACTACCAGGTGCCGGGCGGTTACCGGGACCGGTCGGTCTTCTGCCGGCATACTGGCCAGGAGATCCTCATCGATCATGAGGGAGCGGAGATCGGGCGCTTTGCAGCTCTGCCTCAGGCCAAGGGGATGGTCAGGCTGTCGATCCCGGCACTCGAGGACCCCAAACTCCATCTCAGTGAGCGGATCCGGATGTGGGGTCTCGAGGTCGCCCGCCGCCAGGTCCAGATCTATCAGGAGATGAGCCGATGAGTCTGACCGGAATCGAGCGGAACATGGAGATGCTGAAGCTCGTCCACACCCGCTCCTGCGTGGCCGAGCTGCTCGAGGAGGCGTCTCGGGAAAAGCACGGCCCGATGGAGTTTTTCGACAAGCTCCTGGCGATGGAGGTCGAGGCCCGGGAAGAACGGCGTATTGCCGCCTCGTTGAAGGTCTCGGGGCTGCCGCGGGGGATGCGGCTCGAGTCGTTCGATTTCCTCTTCCAGCCGGCGGTCGAAAAGTCACGGGTGGACTTCCTGGGGAGCTGCGATTACATCCGGCGGGCGGAGAACGTTCTATTGTTCGGGCCGCCCGGGGTGGGCAAGTCACATCTGGCGGTGGGGCTTGGAGTTCGGGCGGTCGAGCACGGCTTCAGCGTCATCTATTACACGGTCGAAGAGCTGCTTCAGCAGCTGAAGCGACGGGCGGATATCCCGGTGGCGAAGCAGCGCGGCCGGGCGTATGTGAAAAGCAGCTTGGTCGTGGTCGACGAGCTCGGCTATCAGAGCCTCGACCGCGCGGAAACGCACCTGTTCTTCCAGTTCGTTTCGGCCCGGTACATGAAAGGCTCGACGATCATCACCTCCAACCGGTCGGTCAAGGACTGGGTCCAGATCTTCGCCGGCGACGAGATGGCGGCGACGGCGGTTCTCGATCGACTCTTCCACAAGGCTCATATCTTCAATATCGACGGGCACAGCTATCGACTGAAAGACTTCAACCAAACCATGAAGGGAGCTCACCTGGAATGAATCGTCCCGTTGTTCCTCGAGAGGCCCTCGTAAATCTACACGCCGATTTATCTCGTAAATCTATGCGCCTATTGACAATCCCGGCCGCATCCGACCGAAGCAGCCCGAGGAGGCGCCGCCTCTCACCGTTCCAGGGATCGGCCCATGCCCCTAAAAGGGACAAAGAAGATTGGGTCTTCCTATTTGTATTCGAACCGCGCTTCCTTGTTCCGCTTGCTCCAGAAGGAGCGGTAGATCGGACCGGGCTTAATCTTCACCGGAAGGTTCTCGATTCGCTCCAGCCATTCGGCCGTCTTCCGCTCGGCTTCAGCGAACGCCCGCTCGGTGAAGGCCGCCCGCTCCCCCGCCGCGGCCGGAAGGCGTCCGGCTTCCTCGAGGATCTCCTTCTCCCAGGCATCCCGCTCTCCGCGGAAAACGGCCAGCCGGCGGCTGAAATCGCGGAGCACCGTCCGGTGGAAGCGTTCGTGGCGCCACCAGAGCGTTCCCGCGTCGAACGTTCCGGACAACCCGGGGCCCAAATCCGGCAGCATCCCATCGCCGAGCCAAACCGGTTTGAAAAGCGACGTGCAAGGAGCGGCCGTTCCCGTCGCCCACACCGCCCGCCGCTTCGGTTCCCTCGCCAGGCAAGCGGCCAGGGCGGCCGTCGTCTGGGTCGCCTTGCGGGTCAATCCGTTGGCCGCGTGGGCGCAGACGCGGTTCCCAAGGAAATGGCCGTCCGGCCGGTAATCATCTCCGTCATGATCGCGTAAAACGGCCATGGCCGCGGCCGCGTCCATCGATCCGCGTCGTCCCTCGACCAAGGCCAAGGACCTCGCCCGGCGCCGGCGGCAGGCGGAGAATTTGGTATAGAACCAGTCGGAATAGCAACGGGCGAAATGGAACGCCCCCCCCTTCTTCAACCAGCCCTTGGCCCGGGCCGTGGCGATGAGATCGGGATGCATCCGGTCGATCTCCTCGCCGAGCGTCAGGCCGTTGCTGATGGACGCCGCCCTTTCGACCTTGCGCGCCGCCCACAGCGGGCCGGCCGTCTCCAGCACCCAGGCTTCACCAGGATCGGCGATGATGAAGCTGTTGTGATAGGTCATCTTCCGGTCGCGAAAGCCGCAGATCCCCCCCTGGCCGTAATCGTGGAGAAGGCCGGCGATGAGTTCGAGAGCCTGCCCGGCCGTCGAGGCCCGCTCCAAAGCCAGGCGGAGCATGTCCATGCCGAGGAGACCGGGCTTGAGGGAAAGCGGCATCTTCGTCCAGACGGCCTCGTTGCCGATGGCCAAGCCGTCTTCATTGACGCCGATTTCCGCCCCCCACATCCAGAACGGACGTGAGATCAGGACGGCCCGCGTCTCCCGGACCTGGGGGATCACGAGATACGTCAGCCGGAGCTCCGCTCCTTCCTCCCATCGCCGGCGGGGATGGAATTCCAGCGCCTGGGCCTCGTTCGGCTCGCGGTCGCTGTTTTTTCCGAAGATCGTCACCCCTCCCGCCGCCGCTTCTCCCCGGGCCACGAACGTATCGCACATTTTCCGTTTTCTCCTTTCTCCCTTCTATTTTATCCGAGAAACGGGAAGACACAATACCGATAAACTCTATTTCGGCGGCCGATCGGGACCCGTTTCGAAATCGGTGCCTGTTCAACCATTTCCTCATTTCCCTGCCCCGCACATCCGCGCCGGCCGGCCGCGGCGGAGAAACGCACGCGGGCGCCGGGAGTGGACAAGGAAAGGGAAACAGCCCACGCGCTTGAACATCAAGGAACGGCCGCTTCACAAACAGCGGGAGAAAGCCGAATGGCGGGAAAAACTATATTTCACGGCCGGTTCAGCCGTTTTTTCCTCTTTCAGCGGTAAATCGGTGCCTGTTTAACCATTTCCGTATTTCGCAGTCCTGGAAATCCTCAACGCCGGACCACGGCTGAAAAAACACGTGCGGACACGGTGAGTCAAAAGAGGAAGGAGAACAAAACCCTCTCGATGAACATCGAGGCAAAGCCGTTCCGGTTTTTTCCTCTTTCCGCGGAGACGAACGGCCCAATTCCTCGCGGCAACGGCCTCGAGACGATTTCTTGATGATCAGAACGCGATCGATCTTTGAGAACCGGACGTTTTATGAATACGGAAATGGATAACCAGGTTCCGAATTAACAGGTTCTGAATTAAAAACGCCCGGGGCGCAACCGCGCCCCGGGCGTTCCCCCATCACTGACCGGGGAGGTCAGAAGACATCCACCCGGACCCCGAATTCGAAGAACCGGGCCCGCCAGGGGAAAATGGGTTCGGTGTAGATGTAATCGTCGAAAAGGTTGGTTGCCTTGACGAATATCTCGAACCGGCCGAAGTCGTACGCCAGGACCGCGTCGAGGTTGAAATACGCGGGGATCTCGTAATTCTTCTTCGCCGAGAATTCGTACCAATCGGATTTCGAAGCAGCCAGGCCGAAGAGACTGATCCGCAGGCCGCCGGCCGGGAACACCGTAAGGTCGAAGTTCAAGTTGCTGGCCGGCATCGCGTCCAGCGGCCGGTCGTCCGTGTCGTTGGCGGCGTCGATATAGGTGTAGTTCAGCGTCCCCTCGAGCCAGCCGAGCGACTTCGACGCCTGCAGCTCAAATCCGTTGATGTGGGCCTTGCCGACATTCCAGTAGCGCTTCTTCCCGTCGGACAAGGTGATCGAATCGATCATGTTCTTGAACTCGTACATGAAGGCCGCGCCCGACAGGCGGACGCCCGGATCCCAGGTGAATCCGAGCTCCACGTTCGTCCCCGTCTCGCTCAGAAGATCCGGGTTCCCGCTGGAGGGCGAGTACATCGACCGCATGTTGGGGAAGCGGGACTTCCGCGCAAGCGAGAGGTGCAGGTCCAGCGTTTCGGCCGGGGTGAATTTCAGGCCGATCATCGGATTGACCCGGGAATACGTTCCGCCGGAGTACTTGTCGATGAGGTCGAAGCTGAGGCCGCCGACCACCTGCCACTTGTCGCCGAGCGAGACCTGGTCTTCCAGGGCCGCGGAAAACGTCCCCTGGTCGTACTCGTCGAACGGGAGACCGATATCGTCCTGGGTCCGGGCCACGTCCCTCTGAAAATTCAGGCTGGCTTTCAGCGTGTTCCAAGAGGCGAGCTTGAATTCGGACATGGCGAACGCGCCGTAAACGTAGTTGTCGAACGTGCTCTCGAACTGCCGCTTGGCCATTTCCTTATCCTTGAACTGGTCCATCGTGTTGCGGTAGTTCACGTAAAACGCCCGGAAGCGGAGAACGGCGCCCTCGCCGAGCGAGGTGAAGCCTCCGGCGTTCAGCGTGTACCGGTCCCAGTTCTTGAAATACCAGTACCGGGCTTTCTGGACACCCAGGGTCGGGGGCATGCCGTAATTCGATTGGTAGATTCCGCCGTTGATCATGATCTCGGAATCGTCCGAGGGGGCGTAGTAGGCCTTGGCGTTGAGATTGAAGCGCTCGTAATCCGTGTTCATCAAGTCGGTTCTTTCCCCGGTGTCCGGGTCCGGATAACCGAAGCCGTCCGAATTCTGCCAAGAGACGTCGCCGACCAGCGAGAACCGGTTCCACCGGAAGCCGCCGTCGAAGCCGGCGCTGTAGGTCTTCTGGGCGCCCAGGCTGCCCTGGACGGCCAGGAAGGGATTGTCTCCGGGACGCCGGGTGATGACGTTGACGATGCCGGCCAGCGTGTTCGGCCCGTACAGGACGGAGGACGGGCCCTTGGTGATCTGGATCGATTCGAGCCCGGCGGCCGAAACCGTCTTGAGATCGAACGATCCGTAGTACGGCTCATAGCTGGGAATGCCGTCGATGAGCAGGACGATCCGGCGCGAGTCCATGCCCCGCAGCTTGAGCGTCGCCTCGCGCTTGCTGCCGGTCGTGATGTTCACGCCCGGGGCGTACTGCACGGCCTCGCTGAGATCGCGGGGCGCGTACTGCTCAATCAGGGACGCGGCGATGGTCGTCACCGTCGAAACGGGCTGGACCTTGGGGGCCTTGCCCACGACCTGGATTTCCTCGGTGATTTTGGCCGCCTGATCTTCCTCGGCCGCCGTCGTTGCTTCCTCGTCCGCGCGCAGGAAGGCGGGCGCCGTCAGGAGTCCGAAAGCCAGGGCGCAGACCGTCCCCAGGGCAAGACTTTTTAAAGATGATTTTATAAAGGGATTCATGGATCCTCCTTTTCAAGCACGGAAGGCGCGGCCGTTTCCGGCGGCGCCCGTTGGTCTCGAGGCTTGGACGCGGCGCTTTAGCCTCTTCGACTCGGAGAGAAGGGGAATTATACCCAGGCCAGCGGCGAAGTCAAGAAAGGGCCCGCCGGAAAGGGGCTCCGGCCGGGCCTCAATTCCCGAGATAGCCCAGGGACTTCAGCATCTCCGCGGTTTTCGGGTCGAGGGTCCTGTCTTTCTTCCCGGCGAGGGCCCGGCGGGCGAAGTCGCCGAGCCGTTTCTCGAGATCGAGGCCGACGCGGCGCGGCATGGCCGCCGTTTCCCAGATATCGGTCCGCTCCCCCGGATCGGACGACATGTCGTACATCTTCCGCATCCTCTGCTCGGGAGACAAAATCATATGCCAGGGCGCCTCGATAAGGGCGAAACGATTGCGATCGGACTCCGGCCGGTACGTCGCGGCGAATACCGGTGCGCCCGCCCCCGCCGGCAGCGCCAGGAGGTTCCGGCCGGGAAGGCCCCGGATCCCCTCCAGCTCGAACATCGCCAGAAAAGTCGGGGCGATGTCCAAAAGAGTGACCGGCTCGGCCCGCCGCGTTCCCTTGCCCGGGCCGCCGGGAACGGAGATGATCAGGGGGACATGGAGATAGACTTTTTCCAGGAAGTTGATATGGCCGTAATGGATCGCCCCGGATTCGAGCCGGTACTCCCCCAGCCCTTCGCCGTGGTCCCCGGCGACGAGGACGGCCGTTTCATCCCGCAAGCCGAGACGGTCCAGGGCGGCCAAGAGCTCCCCGACTTTCCCGTCGAGGTACTCGACTTCCTTCCGGTACAGCTCCTCGACCGCCGTCGTGGTCAGATAGAGCTGGCCCCGGAACCGCATCGTCACCCGGCGGGCGGTCGGACAGCGGAGGGTGAGGAACGCCCCGTTCCTTAAAAAACGGGTTCCCGTCTCGGGAATGATGAACCATCGCTCGGTATGCTCCCAGAAAACGTCTTTCATCGCCTCGTCCGGGCCAAATTCGAGCGGGTCGAGCCAGGCCGAAAACTTGGAGGGATCGGGCTGGTAAGGATTCATGGTCTCGAACGCCAGGATGTTTTCCCCGGCCCGAAGATCGAGAGTGACGGTGTTCCAGGCGTAGTCGCCGATCCGGAAGGAACCCGCCTTCCGGCCGTTGAGGCTCAGGGCGAGGTCGTCCGGCATGCCCGGCGGGGCGTAGGGGTCGTGCGGGTCGGAATAATGAACCCAGAGGAAAAACGGCTTTTGGCCGCGGGCCTCCAGCCACGGAATGACCCGGCGGTTGACCTCCTCGGCCGTCAGATACCAGCGCTCATCCGGAAATTGATCCTCATAATGTTCAAATCCCTCGGCCGTGCCGAACTCGCGGGTCAAAACGCCCAGCGAAACGAAAGCCGCCGTGTCGAAGCCCTTCTTCCGGAAGGCCTGGACGAAGGACGGGTGGTCGCGGCGGGAGGCGACGATCTGGCCGTTGTTATACGTCGAGAGGAGGTGGGGAGGGCGCCCGAAAAAGATCGATTTGTGGGCGGGCAGCGTGATCGGAATCGGGCTCCAGGCGTTCTCGTAGAGAATGCCCCGGGCGGCCAGGGCGTCCAGGACGGGCGTGGCCGCCCGTCCCCGGGAAAGAGCGCTCAAGTGGTCGGCCCGGAACGTGTCGAGGGTGATGAAGACGGCGTTTTCGGGTTTCCCGTTGTTTCCCGCGCAGGCCGCCGAAATCAAGGCGGCGGCGAGAACGGCAACGGCGGCCGGAGAGGATCGTCGTCGGGGCATGAGCTAGTTCCCGATATACCCCAGCGACCGGAGCATCTCCTCGGCCTTGGGATCGATCGAGGCGTCCGTCTTTTCGGATAGGATTCGGCGGGCGAAGTCGCCGAGCCGTTTTTCGAAATCGATCCTCACGGCCGGCGGCACGGCCTCCGTATCCCAAAGGTCCTTGGTTTCCGCGGGATTATCCGACAGGTTGTACATCCGGTGCCGGCCGAGCTCGGGATTCAGGATCATCTGCCAAGGACCGTCATAGAGGGCGAAACGGTTCCGATCGGATTCCGGCCGGTAGGTTTCGGCGAACACCGGGATCGACGCGCCCTCGGGAAGAGAGAGAAGATCGCGGCCCGGCAGGTCCCGGAGTCCGTCCAGGCCGAAGAGCGTCCGGAACGTGGGGGCGATGTCCAAGAGGGTCACCGGCTCGGTCCGCCGGATTCCGGCCCGGCGGTCGCCGGGAAGGGCGATGATCAAGGGAACGTGAAGATAGACTTTCTCGAGGAACTTGATATGCCCGCAGTGAGGTTCGCCGGCCTCGTTGGCGAATTCCCCCAGCCCTTCGCCGTGGTCGCCGACGGCGATGACGGCCGTGCTGTCGCGAAGGCCGAGACGGTCTAACACGGCTAAAAGCTCGCCGATTTTCCCGTCCAGATATTCGACCTCGCGGGCGTACTGCGTCCGGGTGGCCGGGATCGGGAGGAATAATTGTCCGAAGAATTCCATCGTCACCTTGCGGGCCGACGGCGCCCGCAGAACGATCGTCGCCCCGTCCTTGAAAAAGCGGGCCGTTTTCCCGGGAAAGGATATCCAGCGTCCCCCGGGCTCCCAAGAGACGCCCGCTGTCTCCGGACCGGGACGGAGCCGGATCTCGTCCAAACGGGCCGCCGGACGGTCCGGATTCGATTGAAACGGATTGCGCACTTCAAAAACGAGGACATTCTCCCCCGCCTTGAGGTCGAGCTCGACGGCATGCCGGGCATAATCGTTCAGGCAAAGCGCGGCCGCCGGCCGGCCGTTGATCCGGAGGGCGAGGTCCTCCGGCATGTCCGGAGGAGCATAGGGATCGTGGGGATCGGAATAATGAACCCAGAGGAAAAACGGCTTGCCGCCGCGGGCCTCCAGCCAGGGGATGACCCGGCGGTTGACCTCCTCGGCCGTCAAGTACCAGCGTTCGGCCGGAAACCGGTCATCATAATGGTCGAATCCCTCGGCCGTTCCGTATTCGCGCGTCAGGACTCCCAAGGAGACGAATCCGGCCGTGTCAAAACCCTTCTTCCGGAAGGCCTGGACAAAGGAAGGGGTGTCGCGCCGGGAGGCGGTGATCTGGCCGTTGTTGTACGTCTCCAGGACGTGGGGAGGGCGCCCGTAAAAGATTGATTTGTGAGCGGGCAGCGTGATCGGAATCGGGCTCCAGGCGTTCTCGTAGAGAATGCCCCGGGCGGCCAAGCCGTCCAGGACGGGCGTGGCCGCCCGGCCTCCCGAAAGGACGCCCAGGTGATCGGCCCGGAACGTGTCGAGGGTGATGAAAACGACATTTTCGGGCGCCTGAACCTTCGAACATCCGGGGAACAGCGCCGCCGCCGCGGCTAAAACCAAAACCAGGCCCGCGACCGGGACGTGACTTCGAAACGGAAGGCGCAAGGACAATCCTTTGATGTAAATTCCCTTTCATTATGTCGAAAACGGAAAAGAGTGTCAAAAGCCGCGGAAAAATCTCCGGAAGAAGGCCGTCAAGAAGAGGAAACGATATAAGCCGGGGCGATCCCCCCCTTGAGGGGGAGGATCGCCCCTTTTTCCAAACTTCGTTCCAATCCGGCCGAAGCCGGCGGACTTTGTTACTGTGATTTAACCGGGTTCCCGTCGCCGTCCAGGACCTTCACGTCTCCATAGCCCAGGGTCTTGAGGGCCGGCTCGACCTTGGCCCTGTCGCCGACGACGAGCCAGACCATGCTTTGAGGCTGAACGACGGTCTTGGCCGCGCGGGCGACCTGGTCGAGCGAAAGCTCCCTGACCTTCGCTCCGTATGTCTCGTAGTAATCGTCGGGCAGGCCGAACGCGATCATGTTCTCGATCAGTCCGCCGATGACCGCCCCCGTTTCCCACTGGCCGGCCAGGCCGAGGACTTTGCCGTCCCGGGTCCGCCCGAGCTCCTCGGGCGTCGGAGGCCGGGCGGCGATGAGGTCGCCGAACTCCTTGGCCATCTCCCGGATGGATTCCATGGTCTTGTCGGCTTGGACCGCGCTGTAGCCGATAAGCGGCCGGAGACCCTTGGAATCCAGGATCACCGTTCCGGCGCCGTAGGACCAGTGCTTGTCCTCGCGGAGGTTCATGTTGACCCGGGAGGTGAAGGTCCCGCCCAGGATGTCGTTCATCGTCTCGATGGCGATCTCCTCGGGATTGGCCTTGGGCAGGATCAGCTGGCCGGCGAAGACGATCGAGGAGGGCGAGCCGGGCTTGTCGATCAAGTAGATTTCCGGCGCCGTCCTCGGGGCGACCGGCCCGATGTTCTTTTGCGGCACGTCGCCCGGCTTCCAGCCGGCGAACAGCTTTTCGAGCCGGGGCTTGATTTCATCCATGCCGGCCGCGCCGACCACGATCAGGACGGCGTGATTGGGTTTAAACCAGGTTTCATGGAAGGCCTTGAGGTCGGCCAGGGTGATCGCCGAGACGGAAGCCTCGGTCCCCGAGCCGGTGAGCGGCGTTCCATAGGCGTGTCCCTCGCCGTAAAGGAGGCGCGGCAGGACGCGAATGGCCATGGCCATCGGCTGGGCCTTTTCCTGCTGGATTCCGGCCAGCATCTGCTTCTGGAGCCGGGTGAATTCCTTCTCCGGGAAGGAGGGCGAAAGGACGACGTCAGCGAAGATTTCAAGCGAGGGATCGAGGTTGGCCTTGAGGGCCGAAAGCCGGACCGAGGAGTGGTCCAGGGACGAACCGGTGTAGAGGGTCGCCCCGAGCTTGGCCAGGTCATCGCTGATCTGGAGCGACGTCCGCTTGGCCGTGCCCTCGTCGAGCATGTTCAAGGCCAGGGAGGCCGTGCCCGGCCGGCTGAATTGATCCGAGGCCGTGCCGGCGTCGAAAAGGAGGCTGAAGTTCACCACCGGGATCGCGTCCCGGCGGGCCAGGATGACCTGGAGGCCGTTGGACAAGACGGCCCGTTCGAGCTTGGGGAACCGGGCGTCGGGAGGCGTCCCGGCCGCCGGGATCTTCGCCCGATCGATCGAGGACGGGACGACCGTCATTTCGGGATAGGGCAGAATCGTCAGAACGTATACGCCGTCTGAGAGCCAGGCCTGGGCCGCCCGCTTGATGTCGGCCGCGCCCGCCGCGTCATACACAGCCAGGTTGTTCTTGAACGCGTCGGGCGTTCCGCCGAACACCTGGGAGGTCGCCAGGATGTCGCTCTTGCCGCCGAAGCCGCCGATCCGCTCCATCCCCCGGATGACACCGCCGATGGTCTGGGCCTTGACCCGGATCAGCTCGTCGGCCGTCGGGCCGTCCTTGAGGAAGCGGGCCAGCTCCTCGTCGATCGCCTTTTCGACCGCGGCCGGCTCGACGCCGGGCTTGACCATCGCTTCGATCCGGAAGAGGCCGGCGATTTCGCGCGTCTCGGCGTAGGCCGAGACCTGGGTGGCGATTTGGTCGGTGTAGACGAGGCGGTTATAGAGCCGGGACGATTTGCCGTCGGCCAGGATCGAAGCGGCCAGGTCCAGGAAGAGGCCGTCCCGGTCGCCCCAGGGCGGAATGTTCCAGATTTTGTAGATCCGGGCTTGGGGGACGCGGTCCTGGGCGGTCTGCCGCTGCTCACCGGTCCGCTTGGCGATGTTCCGTCCGGGCAGGGCGAGCGGCGGGCCGGGCGGGATGTCGCCGAAATACGCCTTGACCTTGGCGACCGCCTCGTCCGGGGTGATGTCCCCGGCGATGACCACCACGGCGTTGGACGGGCCGTAGTACGTCTTGAACCATTCGTGGACATCGGAAAGCGAGGCCGCCGACAAATCCTCCATCGAGCCGATGACCGTCCAGCTGTAGGGATGCCCTTTGGGGAAACAAGCCTGGGCGATCAGTTCGTCGGCCAGGGCGTAGGGCTCGTTCTCGTACTGGCGCTTCTCGTTCTGGACGACGCCGCGCTGCTCGTCGAGCTTGGCTTGGGTGACCGCGCCCAGGAGGTGGCCCATCCGGTCCGATTCGGCCCAAAGGGCGACCTCGAGAGCCGTCGCGGGGACGTTCTCAAAATAGTTCGTCCGGTCCTCGCTGGTCGTCCCGTTGAGGTCGGTCGCCCCGATCTTCTCCATCAAGGGGAAATAGTCCTCGTTGTGGTTCTCCGAGCCGTTGAACATCAAGTGCTCGAAAAGATGGGCGAATCCGGTTTTTCCGGGTTTCTCGTTTTTCGAGCCGACATGGTACCAAACGTTGAAGGCCACGATCGGGGTTTTGTGATCCTCGTGGACGATGACGGTCAGGCCGTTGTCCAGGACCGTCTTGTGGAAGGGAATGTCGGCCGAGGCGGCCAGCTGTCCGAAGGACAGGGCCGGGGCCAAGGCCAGGGTCAGGGCTAAGACGGCGGCCGCCAGCCGCGGTCCGCCGATCAACCGGGGTTTTGACGCGAGCATCGGTTCCTCCTCGATATAGCAAATAGGCGTGAATATTTATTATATACGTTTTTACCCGCTTCGGGTTATCGCCCTTCGCCCCGGCGCGGACAAGGGAGGATCCGTCCCCTCGAGGATTCCCCGGTCCGCCGACGACTCCCGATTTCCGCCGAATCCGGGCCAGATCCGCGGATTTTCCGCATCGGTCTTTTCCTTTTTTGTTTTAAAATCGGGAAACGGGCGAGCCGGCGGGATCGGCCGTCCGCGGGATGTGAAATCGGGAGACACGGAAAGACCTCTTCGCCCGAAATCGAGGAGAGGGGGCTTGTGTCTCCTGATTTCTTTTGCTACGTTGAGACCGGCATGCGAACGATCGTCGACGAGGCGGAAATCAAGACCGAGGTCAAGCGGTCGCGGTTCATCGGCCGGAGCTTCATCCGCTCGACGCCGGACGAAGCCCTGGCCGCGGTCAAAACGCTCCGCGCGTCCGAGCCCGGAGCCACCCACCACTGCTGGGCCTACCGCCTCGGCCGGGACGGGGAACAAGCCCGCTACCATGACGACGGCGAGCCCCAGGGCACGGCCGGCCCGCCCATTCTCGAGGTCCTGAAAAAGAACGGCGTCACCAACGTCCTGCTCGTCGTCACCCGCTATTTCGGCGGCGTCAAGCTGGGGGCCGGCGGCCTCGTCCGGGCTTACGGCGACGCGGCCAAGCGGGTGCTGGAAAAATCGGGGCTCAAGGATCTTCGTTGGATGGTCGAGGCGGAGGCGGAAGTCCCCTATCCCCTGCTCGGCACGTTCGAAAGCTTCCTGGCCGGCGAGGACGCCGAGGTCACCGGAAAGACGTACGGCGAGCATGTCACGATCCGGCTTCGCCTGCCCGCGGCCCGCGAGGAGGCGCTCCGGGAATATTATGCCGCCCTCACTTCCGGCCAATCCTCTCTCCTCATCCTCGGCCGGGATTTCCGCTGAGCCGGCCGGCCGCGTCGAGGGATCCGTTCCCGCGGCCTCCACCCGCCCGGGCGCCGGAATACCTATCGAAGCTCCTTCACCCGGCGCGGGATCCCGGGAATCGGGGAATCTCCCGCCGCTCACCGGTGAGAACCTCGGGGATGGGGATTCATTCCCGCGTTTGACAGACTTGACCGGATGGCCTATTTTAAGCCTTCGACGAAATTCTTTTAAGGATAGAGGCCATGACCACGATTCTCCCGCGTTCCTTCCGGCCGGCGGCCGCCGCTCTTCTGACCCTCGGCTTTCTCTGCCTCGGGCCGATCGCGACGCGCCTCCAAGCCGATCCGCCTCTCCTGACCAAGGCCGAGGCGACGGACTTCAAGGCCACCTCGCGCCACGCCGACGTCCGGGCCTTCATCGACGAGCTGCAGAAACGCAGCCCGCTCGTCCGGATTGAATCCATCGGCCGGACGGCCGGCGGCTTCGACATCCCCGCCCTCATCGTGGCCGACCCGCCGGTCGCTTCGCCGGAACAGCTGCGCCGCGACGGCCGGGCCGTCGTCTACTTCCAGGCCAACATCCACGCCGGCGAGGTCGAGGGCAAGGAGGCCTGCCTGATGCTGGCCCGGGACATCGCCGCCGCGGCGAAGCGTCCCTGGCTGGAAAAAATCGTTCTGGTCATCGTCCCCAACCTCAACGCCGACGGCAACGAGAAAATCGACCCCCGCAACCGCTCCTACCAGCCCGGGCCGGCCGAGGGCGTCGGTCTCCGGACCAACGGCTGGAACCTCGACCTCAACCGCGACGGGATGAAGCTGGAGAGCCCGGAGATCTCGGCCGTCGTCCGCAACGTGTACCTGCGCTGGGATCCCCTGATCTTCGTCGACTGCCACACGACCAACGGCTCCTTCCACCAGGAGGTGGTCACCTACGGCTGGAGCGCCAACCCCAACGTCGACCGCGAGATCCGAACTTATATGAGCGAGGCCATGATGCCGGCCGTCGAGAAAATCAACGAGGACAAGCACGGCGTCCTGACGTGCGGCTACGGCTATTTCCGCGACGATAAGGATCCGGACAAGGGCTGGACGGCGATGGAATTCGAGCCCCGCTTCTCGACCAATTATTTCGCCCTGCGCAACCGCTTCGCCATCCTGATCGAGAACAACGTCTACGCCGAATACAAGGACCGGGTCTGGGGCAATTATCATTATCTCGAGTCCCTCCTCGAATACGCCTCGGCCCATGTCGACGAGATGAAAGCCCTGGCCGCGGCGGCCGACGCCAGGTCCGTCCGGCGGGGAATGAACCCGTCCGCTGGCGATGGGTTCGGCTTGGAATACGATTACCGTCCCCTCAAGAATCCCATCACCGTCTACGCCTACGAAACCGAAGTCATCGGGACCGAGGGCGCCTGGCCCCGGCGCCGGTCCACGGGCAAGCTTCATGTCCGGACGGTTCCCTATTACGCCGACGGCTTCGCCACCCGCTCGGTTCCGTTCCCGGCCGCCTACCTCGTCCCGGTGACCGAGCCCGCCGTCCTCGACCTGCTGCTCCGCCACGGCCTGGCCGTCGAGCGGTTGACCGCCCCGGTCGAAGCGGACGTCGAGACGTTCAAGATCAGCGAGATCAAGGCGCCCGACCGGCTCTACCAGGGCCACCGGCTGAACGCGGTCAAGGGCGAGTACCATCCGGGGAAAGCGGCCTTCCCGGAGGGAACCCTCGTCATCTCCACCGCCCAGCCTCTCGGCATGCTGGCCGCCTGCCTGTTGGAACCGGAAAGCGGAGACGGGCTGGTCGCTTGGAACTACCTCGACAAGCACCTGTCCTCCAGCTGGGGCGGGGGGACGGTCGGGACGACCGTTCCGATCTACCGGCTCCTGAAGCCGGCGGTTCTGCCCGCGGAAGCCGTCCGATAGGCCCGGAGCCTGTCCCCGGCCGGCGGACGGATTCCCCGGGGGGAGGAATCCGCGGAGCATTCGCGCCGATTCAAAATAATCCGGCGCCGGCCGCCCGCCGCTTCGAAGACGACGGGAAGGATCGGACCGGTCGCGACGATGAACACCGCCCCGGACGCCTCCCGAAGCGCGAGGACCCGGCGGTCTTTCTTTCTCAGCGGTCCTCCGGCCCCGGGAGCGGGACGCTCTCCTTTTCGCAAAGCCGCCGGAGGACGCCGAGACTCCGCTCGTCGGCGTAATCGAAAAAGTCGCCGTACGGCCGGCCGAGACAGGCGAGGACCTCGGACGTTTGAGGGTCGAGATCCTCGTTTTCCGCCGGAAGCCTGATTCCGGCAAGCTTCAGGGACATAAAGCCCCGGACGAATCCGGTCGTGACCAGGACCCGGGGCAGGCCGTGGTTGATGATTTCCTCCCGAATCCGCCGCAGGCGGCGCTCGTCGACCGCGTCCATCAGGACGAGGTACTTCTGGTGGAGAACCCACTCGTTGATCAGCCCGACGATATCCGCCGGCTCGAACTGCCGCCAGAACGATCCCGGCCATTCCGGCCGGACGAATCCCCCGATGACGAAGGCGCCGGCCTCGTACCCGAAAATCCCCCGCTCCCGGCCGAGGGCGAGGGCGGCTCGAAGCAGGCGGATCTGCCTGTCCGGCGTCAGCCGCTCGAAAGCCGCCAGGTTGATGAGGTGCGTCCCGAGGGTCGCCTCGAACAGATGATCGATCACCCGGCCCTCGTTGAGGTCGAAGCTGCGGTTGATGAACTCCCCGGCCTTGGCGCTGTCCCGGAGCCTCCCGTAACGAAGAGCGTGGCCCAGGTCCTGGAGGCTGCCGAACTCGGCCTCGCCGAATTTTTCCATGAGATCCCGGTACGCCGCGTAGTCCCGGGCCAGCTGCTCGAACCGGGGCCGCTCGGCGGGCGTCAGGTCGACGTGCTCCCCGGCCATGAAGCGCAGCAGGCGGGCCGGGGCGTAGACGGCTTTTCCGAGGAACAGGCGGCGCCAGCGGCTGGAAATCGTGACCCAGTCGCCTTCCCGGACGACCCGGCCGTCCCGGTTGATCATCTCCCGCTTGTCCGGATCAATCCGGACGCCGTCGCTTTCGAGGCTCAAAAGCGAGGGAATGCCCAGGTTTTGAGCGGCGGTCACGACATGGATCGCCGCCGGGCTCAGGCTGCAAATCCCGCTGACGACCGGCAGATCCACCGCGTCCTGGGGGGTGAAGCGCTCCTTGGCCAGGATGACGTTTTCCCGAGGCCGTTCGGCCTTGGCCTGGCGGACGCGGTCCGCCGAGAAATAGAGCCGGCCCGAGACGGCCGCCCGGGGCAGGACCGACATCCCCTGGGCCAGCCGGGGCAGGACTTCCAGGGATTTCGGTTCGATGGCGTCGGACTCGATCTGCCGGATATGGTAGGGCTTGATGAGCTCCCGGACTCGGCCGGCCCCGATCCGGCCGGCCCGGTGCATATCCATCACCGCCGTCACCATCCCGGCCCCGGCCAGCTCGGCCGCGTTGACCTGGAGAGTCGTGAACGTCCCGTGCACGCCCGTGAACTCGACGATGACCGGTCCCCGGAAGATCTCCTCCAGCTGATTGAGACGATCCCAGAAATGATAGATGGCCGGAAATTCCTCCCGGGCTTCCTCCCGGTGGAAGAACGTCCGCTCCTCGGGCTGAAGGCGGCCGGTCATCAGGTCTTCCCCGAACACCTTTCGGGCGAACTGGACGAAGACGCCCTGGCCCCGGCGGGGGTGGCGGCTGTAGAGAACGCCCGGATAGGATTGGTCGTCCATGACGGTGCAGACCATCCGCTGGAGGATCAGGGACGGGTAATGGATCTCCCGGTCCATGAAATTCCGGAGGGCGTCCAGGTGGGTCTCATAATAGGCGTAGGCCTTCTCCTGGAAGAATTCGAGCTGGGCGGCCGCCGACGTCAGGAGCTCCGGGTTGCGGCGGGCGATCAAGGCCTCGACGGCCTCGGTCAGCTCCCGGGTCCGGGCCGGATGGAGAGACGGATGAATCTCCTTTTCGATCGGGGCGAAGGCCTCCGGATCGAGGGCCTCGAGGATCGTTTTCCGGTTGTTGAGCCGGATCAAGCCGGCGGCTTCCTTCCCGTAGCGGCGGGGAAGCCCTTTGAATACCGCCGGAGTCAGGCCGACGTTCAGGTACGTCGGCATGAATCCCGGGAAGTATTCGGGCAGGGCCGAGCGGACGGCGATGAGGAGCGGGTCGTCCGGATTTTCGAGCTTCCGGCCGGTCAGGATCTCCAGGTCATGGACGGCTTCCCGGAGATGTTTCCGGCGCTCCTCCGGGGGTAGATGATAGGCCGCGGACGAAAGCAGGCAGAAATCCGCGGTCGACAGGCCGCGCCGGGACAGGTCGAACAGGATCCGCCCCTTCTGGCTGATGACCGAGGCCGGATATTCGCCGGCCGCGGTATAGGGGATCACCAGGTCGTTTTGGACGATGGACGGCTCGGCGAACCGGGCCGCGATGCGGAGATAAAGAGCGTTCGTCCGGCGCCGCAGCTCGGCGGCCGCTTCGATGTCTCCCCTCCGGGCCCGGACGATGAGGTCCAGGTGGCCGAGGGCCTCGCTGGAGGCGACCCGGTCCAAAAACCGGACGTCGTAATCGCGGACGCGGATGGTAAGGCGCTCGCCCGAGACCGTGGTGCAGTCGATTTCCGGCGAGAGGGCCCCGGCCGGAGGAACGTTCCGGCCGCCTCGGACGCGGCATTCAAGGTTGGCGTGGATGCCCCGGGCGCTGAGGTACTCGGTCCGGACGACAGCGATCTTCCGGATGATCCGCGGGCCATCCTCTCCGCTCATGCCTCCGTCCCGGCCTGATTCGGACCGCCGGCGGCGGCCGTCGGCAGGGCGACATGGAAGGCGATCCAGGATCCCTGTTCGCCCTCGGCCCAGATCCGGCCGCCGTGCTTGTCGACGATCTTCTTGCAGATGTAGAGGCCAAGGCCCGAGCCCTTGACGCCCTCGGTGCCCTTCTGTTTCAGCCGCTCGAATTTCTTGAAGAGCCGGTTCTGGATGTCCTCGGGGGAGATCCCGACGCCCTCGTTGCGGACCGTCAAGACCGCCTCTCCGCCCTTCCGCTCCAAGGTCACCTGGACAGGCGTCCCTTCCCGGCCGTATTTGATCGCGTTGTTGACCAGGTTGCGGACGACGATCTTGAGCAGTTGGGGGTCGCCCAGGACGGGCGGATCCTCTTTCACCTCGACGACGATCGGCATCCGGCGGAGATTGTCCTTGATCTCGGGCACGGCCGTCGTTTCGGCCACGGCCTCGGCCCCGATCCGCATCTCCTTCTGGAAGGAGGCCAGGTCGTCGATCTCCATCTTGGACAGGTCGATGTAGGACCGGATGACGTCCTCCAGGTAGGCGCAATTACGGAGGATGGTTTCGACGATTTTTTGCTGGGCCGGCTCGAGCTTGCCGAAATACCCGCGATAGAGCGTCTCGGCCGTCGTCTGGACGGTGGCCAGGGGGCTTTTGAGCTCATGGGAGACGATGGCCAAGAGGTCGATCATTTTCGCCTCGGCGTTTCCGGCCCGGGCTTTGACGGCGTTGCGGACGACCTCCTTGATCTCGTCGGGGGTGAACGGCTTGGGAATATAGTCGAAGGCCCCGTTTTTCAAAGCCTCCCGGGCCGTCTCCACGTTGGCGTAGCCGGTGAAGATGACGACGATGATCTCCGGCCGCTCCTTCCGGAGGGTCCGGAGAACTTCCATCCCCCCGATACCCGGCATCTTCAGGTCGGTGACGACCACGTCGTAGTCGCCCTCCCGGGCCTTGGCCAGGCCTTCCTCGCCGGACAGGGCCGTGTCGATCTGGAAATCCTCCTTGGCGAAAATCCTCCGGCAGCTCCGCAGGACAATCTCCTCGTCGTCGATGAAAAGCAGTTTTCCCGCCATAATCCTATCCTTTGCACCCGTCAATCGGCGGGCAGCGTGATCGTGAACTCGGTGCCCCGGCCGACGGCGCTCTTGACGTCGATCGTCCCGTTGTGGCGCCGGATGATGCCGTAAACGACGGGCAGGCCCAGGCCCGTTCCCTTGCCCTTATCCTTCGTCGTGAAGAACGGCTCGAACAGCCGGACTTGGTGTTCCGGGGGGATTCCCGTGCCGGAATCGGCGATCCGGAGGATGATCCGGCGCTTCTCCCGGTCGAACGAGGTCGTCAGCGTCAGCCGCCCGCCTCCCGGCATGGCGTCGGCCGCGTTCATGGCCAGGTTGCTGATCACCTGCGTGAACTGGTGGACATCGACGGGGATGCGGGGCAGGTCCGGGTCGTATTCCCGGACGATCTCGATATCCTGGAAATGAACGTTCCGCTCCAAAATAGCCAGGGCATTGTCCAGGACGGCGTTGATATCGGCCAGGATTTTCTCCGGAACATTCTCCCGGGCGAAATCGAGGATTCCCCGGACGATTTTCCGGCAGCGCAGCGTCTCGTCGCGGATGACCTCCAGGTCCTTGGCGTATTCCGTCCCCTGGAGATCCTCGAGAAGGAGGCTGCTGTACGTGAGCACGCCGGTCAGGGGATTGTTGATCTCATGGGCGATGCCTGAGGCCAGCCGCCCGAGCGAGGCCAGCTTCTCCGATTTGAGAATCGTCCGTTCGGCCATGGCCTGGAGCTCGCGGTCGCGCTCCTCGATGGCCGAGGCCATCACGTTGAATCCCTGGGCGATTTTCCGCGTGTCGTCGTCGTCCTTCGGGAGCGTCTCGATCCGGTGATAGTTGCCGTCGGCGATGTCCTGGGTGGCGGCCATGATCCGGCGGACCGGGCGCGTCCAGAGGCCGACCAAGTAGATCGAGAGGACGATCGCGATGAGGGTGGTCAGGCCGATGACCAAAAGATAAAGGACGGCGGTCGTCCGGAGAACGTCGTCGTACTTGTCCTTGAGGACGCCGGCATAGAGCATGCCCACCGGCCGGCCGTCGATATCCTTCAGGGGGGCATACCCCGAAATGTACCAGCTGTCGACGACGAAGGCCGGGCCGATCCAGGTCCGGCCCTCCTCGAAGACGTTCCGGAAGACCTCGTCCGAGACTAGCGTGCCGATGGCCCGCTTCCCCGCGCTGTCCATGACCGTCGTGGCCACCCGGACATCCTCGAGGAAAATCGTCGAGGATCCGACTTCGCGGCCCCGGTTCCGCTCCTCCTTGAAGAGGAGGCGGCGGAACCGGTCGATGAAGCTGTCGTTGTTGTTGAGCAGGACGGCCGCGTACAGAAGGCCGACCATTCGGCCGTTCTCCATGATCGGGGAAGCGGCCTTCATGACCAGGGCCCGGTCTTCGATGCTCGACTCGTGCCGGCGCGACAGCGGCGTCGGGACGGCCTTGATGGGGGTCCGCTCCGCCAGGTTGCGGCCTTCGTTGCGGATGTTCTCGGGGCCGAGAATGCCCGTCCCGGCGGCCGGCTTCCGGTTGCGGAGAACCCATTGGATGTGCCGGTAATGGGCGACGCTGTCGCCCCAGGCGTCGAAATTGTTGGCCCGGACGAGAACGGTCCCGTCGGGATTGAGGACGTTGACGATATCGAAGCCGAACTCCGTCTTGATCCGGCCCAAGGCCTCCCGGAGATAGGCCCGGTCGCCGGTCATCGTCGCTTGGACGATCTCGGAGGTCTTGGCCACGTACTGGACGATCCGGGACCGCTTCTCGACCTCCTCGTTGTAAAGCTCGGTCGTCGCGGCCAGGGAGTTGCGGACCGACTCGGTCGCCTCGCGGACGAGGTTCTTGTCGATGATGTTGACCCCGATGACCAGGGAGAGCGAGCCCGTCACGGCCACGATCAGCAGGAGGCTGACCACCAGCTTGAACCGGATATTGGAAGGGAACAAGCGGCGGCGCATGGCCGGCGGATCACCCGAGGAGGGCCGCGATTTTCTGGACGAGCTCGTCGAGGTCGACCGGCTTGGTCAGAAAGGCGTTGACGCCGGGCAGGAAGCTGTCTCCGGGATCGAGGGAGAACCGGGAGTTGGTGACTTGGCCGATGGCCGTCAGGATGATGAGGGGGACGGTCCGGACGTCGCGGTAGCGGGAGAACGGCCGCGCGCTCCGGATCTGCCCGGCCGCCTCGAAGCCGGCCGTGTCCGTTTCCATCATCACGTCCAGGATGACCAAGTCCGGCTTTTCGGCCAGCAGGGTCTTCAGCCCCTCGGCCGCGCTGTAGGCCGCGGCCGTCTCATAGCCTCGGGATTGGAGGACCTGGGAGAGGCTCTCGACGAGGTCCTTGTCGTCGTCGACGATGAGGATTTTCTTGGCCATGATCCCCCCTTAATCCTTGATCAGCTTGTAGATGACGTTGCGCTCCTCCCAAGCCTTGTTCCGGAGGTACGCGTCGATCGGGAATTCCACCTGTTTGAGCTCCACGGGGGCGGATTTCTGCGGGACGAGGCCCAGGGCGAGGGCCACGCCGTAGATGATCGCCTCCGGGCGGGGCGGGCATCCGGGGATGAGATAATCGACGGGGACGGCCGTCGCCCCGCCGCCGGTGACGTTGTACGTGTCGAACCAGCAGCCGCCGCCGGCCGCGCACGACCCGACCCCGAAGACGAGCTTGGGGGCGGGAATCGCCTCATACGCCCGCTTGACCAGGGGAAGGGTCGGCCGGGTCACCGCCCCGGACAGGAGCATAACGTCGGCGTGGCGGGGCGAGCCGACGAGCTTGATCCCGAACCGCTCGACGTCGTAATACGGCGTGAGGACGTTGAGGATCTCGATGTCGCAGCCGTTGCACGCGCCGCTGTTGCAGTGATAGAGCCACAGGGACTTGGGAAAGGCTTTCGCCGCCGCCCGGGCAAAGAGAGCCGCCATCATAAACCTCCGATCTTTTCAGGGCGCCGGTACGCCTCGGTCTCGGCCAGCGCCTCCGGGGCCATCCGGTCCGTCGTCCTCCGGAGGACGGTCCGGGCCTCGAGGCTGTCATAGCGGTAGCCCCGAAGGTCCAGCTTGTCGATCGCATTCTTGATTTCCATGTCGAAGCACCGCCCGCACCGGTTGCAGGTCAGCATGAACAGCTCGATCGTCTGGCTGACATCCTCCCGCCGGCCGGCGGCCAGCTCGAACTCCGGCGACATCACGATCGCCTTTTCCGGGCAGAGATCGGCGCACCGTCCGCAGTAGGTGCACCGCGATCCGTCATAGAGAAGGACGCGGATTTCCTGGCAGAGGTCCCGCAGGAGGATCGTCCGGGCCGGACAGTGGTTGGCGCACCCGCCGCAGCCGATGCACTTCGTGTGATCCCAGACCGGCTGGCCGCGGAATCCCCGGGGGACGGGTTTCTTGACGAAGGGGTATTTCAGGGTCACCGTCCCGGGACTCAGGGCCAGGACGATTTGCTTGATCTTGCTGGTCAGCCACATGATTCTTCCTCTTCTTTCACCGTCCGAGCACTCCTAAACCGACGGCCGCGAGGGCGGCCACGATCAGGACGGCATAATAGCGGACGGCCTGGTCGATCCGGAGCCGGGGATTCGTCGCCCCGACCAGGGCGATGAGGACGAAGACGACGGCCATGGCCAGGAGCTGGACGAGGATGTCGAGGGCGTAGACGCCGGTCCGCAGGAACGGCAGGAACACCGAGACGAACAGCCAGGCGTAAAACATCCGCTTGATCATTATCGCATATTTGAAAAGGGCCAGGTGAGGGCCGGAGTATTCGATGAACGGACCTTCCAGCAGCTCCACCTCGGCCTCGGCGATGTCGAACGGCTGGCGGGCGACGAACGCCTGCAGAGCGAGCAGGTAGACGACCAGCATCAGGGCGGACGAAAGTCCGAAGGCCGCTCCGGCCGCCGCCGGCGCGGCCGCGGCCAGGCTCAGGCTCTTGATTTTCACCGCCCCGAGGATCAGGGTCATGGCCAGGACCGGCTCGACCATGATCATCGTGATCATCTCCCGGCTGGCCCCGATCAGGCCGAAGGTGTTGCGGCCGGCCAGGGCACCGAACAGGACCGAGGCGCCGGCGAGGGTCAGGAGGTAAATGACGACGGTCGCGTCCATCCATCCGGCCAAGACGCCCGCCCGTCCGCCGAAGGGGATCACGGCCACGACCGCCAGGGTCGCGGCGAAGGCCAGAACGGGGGCCAGCCGGAACGGCCAGGTTCCGGCGGCGTCCAGGCGTTCCTTGCCCAGAAGCTTGAACAGGTCGAAATAGGGCTGGATGACCGGAGGGCCCTGCCGCGACTGGACCTTGGCCGTGAGCTTCCGGAGAACGCCGTCGAACAGCGGCGCGAGCAGGAGGAAAAGAATCACGTTGAGGAACGGGATGACGTAGCTCATGAGCGACTCCGGGAAAGACGGTCCATTTCTTTTTTGCTCCACACGCGTCTGCGTCCCGAGCGGCGGTCGACGACCGCGACCCGGTCGGTGCAGGAGAAGCACGGGTCGATGCTCCCGAGGATGATCGGGAAATCGGCGAACTGGTTGTCCTGGAGCATGCGGGGAATGCCCTGGAGGTTGGTGTACGTCGGGGCCCGGACCCGCCACCGTTCCGGCCGGTTCTCCTCCCCCGTCAGGACGTAATGAAAGGATTCGCCCCGCGGCGCCTCGACCATCGACCAGCCGGGCCGGAGGGCGGGAAGGGCTTCGGCCGCCTCGGTCAGGACGGGGCCGTCGGGCATCCGCTCGAGGGCCTGGCGGATGAGCTTGATGGATTCGAAAAGCTCGGCCAGGCGGACGACGATCGTGCCCCACACGTCGCCGTCCGGAACGACCGGGACGGCGAACGACAGCTCGTCGTAAGCGGCATACGGATGATCGCGCCGGGCGTCGATGTCGACGCCGCGGCCCCGGGCCGTCGGCCCCAAAAGGCTCCAGAGAACCGCTTCCTCCTTCGGAACGTGCCCGACGCCTTTCGTTCTCCGGTGGATCAGCGTATCCCCGACGATCGCCTTTTCGAAGGAGACCAGCTCGGCCTCGAGGCTCTTGAGGATGGCCAGCGTCTCCGTCTTGATCTCGGGGGTGATGTCCCGGCGCACGCCGCCGACGATCACCATGCCGTACGTCTTGCGGTTGCCGGTGATTTTCTCGGCCAGCCACATGACCTGCTCCCGGATCCGCCAGGCGTGCATGAAGACGGTGTCGTAACCGATGAGATGGCCGGCCACGCCGATGAGCAACAGGTGGGAGTGGAGGCGCTCAAGCTCCAGGCAGACGACCCGGATGAATTCCGCCCGGCGGCTGATCGCCAAGCCGGCGGCCATTTCCACGGCCTGGCAATAGGCGACGGAATGGACGGAGCCGCAGATGCCGCAGATCCGCTCGGCGATGAAGGGGACTTCGTTGTAGCTGACCTGCGTCTGGCACAGCTTCTCGATGCCCCGGTGGGCCATGAAGCCGCGGTAATCGCAATGCTTGATCGTCTCGCCGTCGACATAGACGGCGAAATGGGCCGGCTCGTGGAGGGTCGCGTGGAACGGGCCGACCGGAATGATCGTCGTCCCGGGCGGCGCCTCGTCGAGCTGGTAGGCGACGTCCTCGGCCGCGGGAGGGATGAGGTTGTACGGAACCTCCCGCCGGAGAGGGTAAATCCCGTCCGGCCAGTCGTCGGCCGTAACGAGCTTTTTCGGCTTCGGGTGGCCCGGGAAGTTCATTCCCAAAAGATCGCGGCATTCCCGCTCCGACCAGCCGGCGGCCGGAATGTCCGGAGTGATCGAGTCGAAGTCCGGATGATCGGCCGGCGCGGCCGTCCGCAGCCCGACGGTGAAATGGTCGCCGTCGAAGGCGAAGAAATGGATCAGGCCCAACGTCCCGTTCCGATGACGGTCGTCGGTGCCGACCCCGACCTGGTAGCGGCCGCCGGCTCCGACGAGCCGGTTGGCCGCGTCCCGGAGCCGGGACGGGTCGATGTCGATAAACAGGCGGCCGGGCGCGGCCGGGCTCGATCCGCCGACGGCGCCGCCGAATTCCGCCTTGAGAACTTCGAAGATTTTTTCTGGAGTCATGACTCACCTCCGCCGGTCCAGCGGAAGAAATGTTTCAGGGCGGCGAACATCCCGCGGTCGACGTACCGGTTCTTCCCGTCGAGCTGCTGGTAGCCGCACAGCCAGGTGGGGACGGCCCGCGTCTTCGATCCCGCCGAGCGGCGCAGGAGCGCGGCCGCCAGGATCGCGACGACAAGCAGCCCCAGGATAAGAAGGGGCGTCAGCGCGCTGAAATGCCCGGCGGCGGCCTCGCCGATACCCGGGACGGCCGCCAGGCCGGCCGCCCGCTCCGCGGCCGACGACACCCCGCCCAGGAACAAGGACGGGGCCAGGCCCTGGAGAATCACCAGGATTCCCAGGATGATTTCCGGCAGCAGCATCGGAAGCGGGACCTCGCGGATTTGTTTCCGGGCCGTTTCCTCCGCCCCCGAGGCGGTGAAAGCCAGGCCGAAAAACTTGACGTAGCAGGCCAGGGTGACGGCGCTGGTGAACAGGGCGATGATTCCGAACAGGACGAGAACGGGGGAAACCGCGCCGGAGAGAAGGGCGGCCGAGATGATCGTTTCCTTGGAAGCGAAGCCGCTGGTGGGCGGCATCCCGGAAATCGACAGCGAGGCGATCGCGGCGATGACGGCGCTCGCGGGCATGAGCGTGATCAGGCCGCCGAGCTTGTTCAGGTCCTTCGTCCCGGCCGCGTAATGCAGGTTGCCGGATATCAGGAAGAGGAGGCCCTTGACGGCGGCGTGGTTGACGGCATGGAAGAGAGCGCCGAGAAGGGCGACCGCGGCCAGGGCCCGGAGGGCCGGGTCGGAGGCGGTCGAGGCCCAGAGAGACACGCCCAGGGCCAGGACGATGTAGCCGACTTGGCCGATCGAGCTGAAGGCCAGCAGCCGCTTGACGTCGCTCTGCTTGACCGACTGGAGCGTCCCGACAAACAGGGTCAAGACGCCGATCGCGGCCAGGGCGGGGCCCCAGAAGCGGGGATTGAACGCGGCCGCGGACGGAGCCAGGCAGAAAAACACCCGGAACAGGCCGAAGACGCCGATCTTGAGCATCGCCCCCGACAACAAGGCGTTGGCCGGCGCCGGAGCGGCCGCCTGGGCGTCGGGCAGCCAGATCCGGCCGAGGGGAAAGACGCCCGCCAGGAATCCAAAGCCCAGAACGAACAGGGTCATAACGATGACAAAGCCGGCTCCGTCCATCGCCTGGACTTTTTGGCCGAGAGCCTGGAGGGATTCCCCCAAGCTTCCGCCGGCCGCGAGGCCTCCGGCGATCACCAGGAACCAGGCGGCTTCCATCAGAACGAGAAACTTGCCGGCGGCCCGGACGGAGGCCGCGTTTTTCTCGAAACGGATCAGGAAAAAGGACGCGACGGCCATGACCTGCCAGGCGATGGTGAATCCGGCCGAGAGGTCGTTGACGACGACCAGGCCGGCCATCCCCAGGACGAACAGGGGCAGGGCGGCGTAAAATCCGTCCAGGCGGCGTTCGGCCGGAAAACGGTCCGCGTACCGCACGGCATAGATCGCGCTCATGGCCGCCAGGAAGGACACGATGACGAGAAACAAGCCGGCCAGGCCGTCCAAGAGGATCGGAACCGCGATCGGGCCGAGGGAAACGGTCCGGGCCTCGGCCATGCCGCGGCCGAAAACAGCCCCGGCGCCGAGGACCAGGAAGACAGCCGCGGCCGCGGCGGTCAGAACCAGGTGAACGATTCCGGCCGCCCGACGCCGCCGGGACAACAGGGGGGCAACCAGGGCGGCGAGAAGGAGAAGGCCGAAGGCGGCCCAAAGAGCCGGAGAAATCGGGGTGCTGAGCGTGGACATCAGATCGTCTCCCCCAGGGTTTTGATTTGCCGATACGTATAGACCGGGCCGTCGGTGCAGACCAGGGTCCGGCCGATCGCGCAATGCTGGCACTTGCCGATCCCGCATTTCATGTGGCGCTCCAGCGTCGAGATGATGCATTCGTCCTTGAGGCCGCGGCGGGACAGCTCCCCGATCACGGCGTTGAACATGACCGGAGGTCCGCAGACGAAGGCCGTCGTGCCGTCCACCGGCACCTTGGCTTTTTCAATCAGGGTGTGGACGAACCCGACCTCGCCCGTCCAGCCGGGCTCCTCCCGGTCGATCGTGACATACGTCTCGAATCCCTCCGTCCTCCGCCATTCGTCGATGAGCGGACGGTACATCAGCTCTTTCGACGACTTGGCGCCGTAGAGAAGGATGATCCGGCCGAACTTCTCCCGGTGGAGGAGGGCATGAAAGATCGAGGACCGGAGCGGGATCAGGCCGATGCCGCCGGCCACATAGATGAGGTTCCGGCCCGCCATCTCCTCGAACGGAAAGCCGTTGCCGAACGGGCCGCGGAGGCCGATCTTGTCCCCGACGCCCAGGGCGTGAAGGGCGGAGGTGACCTTGCCGACGTTCCGGACGGAAAGATGACGGCGGTCCTTCTCCGGGCTCCAGGGCAGGGAAACGGCGAATTCGCCGGCCCCGAACACGGTGCACATCACGAACTGGCCCGAACGGATGGAAAAGGAGCGCTCGAGCTCCGGGTCCTCGAAGCGGAAATAGAAGGTTTTGACGTCCTCGATCTCGTCCCGGATCTCCGTCAAGACGGCCGGAACCGGAACGGCGACCGCGGCGGCGTTTTTTCTCTTGTCCATGGCTTACTTCCCCGTGATCTCGCGCCGGATCGCGGTGACGACATTGGCCATCCCGATGTCGCCGGGGCAGACCCGGACGCAGCGGCCGCAGCCGACACAGCCCGGCCGGAGGTATTTTTTCGATTGAGAAAACGAAAGCTTGCAGAAGAATCTCTTGTTCCGCCGGTCCTCGACGGGCCGGCGGGGGTTGTGCTCCCCGGCCATCCGGGCGTAGCCCTCGAACGAGCAGGAATCCCAGGTCCGGAGCCGCTCGGTCGTCCCGTCCCGGCGGTTGACATCCTCGATGTTGAAGCAGGAACAGGACGGACAGACGAACGAGCAGGCCCCGCACTCGAAGCACTGCTGGCCGATGTATTCCCAGGTCTCGTTCTTGACGAAACCGGTCGTCAGGCGGTTGACCGCCCGGGATATCCAAGCCTTGTTCTCGACCGCCGCCGCCTCGAACCGAGAGATCGAGCGGTCGATGACCTCGTCCCGCCGCCGGCCGGCGTCCGGCCCGGCCGGAGGCAGGCTCAGGGACGCGGCCAGCTCGCGGCCGGCGTCGCTCCCGGCCTCGAACAGGTAGGCCTCGCCGAGGTCGGTCAGGTTGACGTCATATCCCTCGCGGGCCGCCGGACCGCTGTCGGTGCAGACGCAGAAACACTGGGCGAAGGGGGTGACGCACGTGACGGAGACGAGAAACATCCGCCGCCGGTGGGCCCGGTAGAATTCATCGACGAATTCCTGGCCGAGGAAGAAGCGGTCGAAGCAAAGAAGACCCGTCAGGTCGCAGGACCGGATCCCGACGAGGGCCTTCGGCCGGACGAGATCCTCCGGAACGATCCGGAGATCCTTGGTTTCCCGGTCATAGGCATAAGAAAGGATGCGCTCCCAGTGGGGGAAGACCGCGAACTTGGGAGAATTGGCCGGGATCGGGGCGTCCAGCCGGATCGACGAGGAATCGGCCGCCTTATCGAAAAACACGTCCCCGGAAACCGGATGGACCTGGGGGCCGTACATCTCGAAGCGGGCGGACAGGGCGGAGAGAAAGCGGGGAACGTCGGATTTGGCCAGAAGATACATGGTCACACCTTTTCCAGGCGGACGGGGATGACGGCATCCTCGCCGTATTCGACCGCGTCCGCGTGAGGCACGAGAAAATCCGGGATCATCGAACCCACGAAATAGGGCGCGTACACCGTCCCGGGCGGCACTTCTTCCGAGACCCGGGCCAGCGGAGTCATGGATCCGCGGGCCGAGACGACCCGGACGGGACGCTTGTCCCGAAGGCCCAGGGCGGCCGCGTCGTCGGGATGAACCTCCACCAAGCCCCGGGGATAGAGAAGAAGGAGGGCGTTGTATTCCCGCCGGGGGATGAAGGTGTTTTTCATGATGTTGTTCAAGTGCCAATAGAAATAAGACCGGCCGGCCATCAGGCGGAAGGGGAATTCGGCCGGGGCCGGCTCGGCGGCGGCGGAAAAGGCGCCGTTGAGGGGGACGAAGCGAAGGCGGCTTTGGTCCGGTCCGGATCCGCCCGGCCACTGCCATCCGCCGAACCGGGATTCCAGGGCCGGGTGGGCCGCCCCGTGATATTCCGGAATCATCCGGGTGATCTCCTCCTGGACGTCGGCCGCGGACCGGTAGGGCCAGGCCTGTCCCCGCCGGGCCGCCAAATCGGCGTAAATCCGCCAGGGCGGGCGGGCCTCGAACCGGGGCTCAATCTTGCGGCGGTTGAGCTGGATTCTCCGCTCCGTGTTGGTGTACGTTCCGTCCGTCTCGGCGTAGGTCGTCGTCGGGAGGACGACATGGGCCGTTTCCTTGAACGGGTTGGCGTATGCTCCGAGGTAGAGAACGAACTCGAGCGACTTGATCCGGCCGGCCAGAAGCTCGATCTCGGGATCATGGTCGACGACCACCAGGGCCTTGAGTCCGGAGGAAGCGTCGGCCAGGAGGCTTTCGACCGAACGGCCGCGCCCGGCGTTGACGTCCTTCCCCCAGCTCCGGGCGAAGGACGAGGCCGCGGCCTCGTCCGGAAGCCGACGCCAGCCCGGCAGAACGTCCGGGGCGGCGCCCATGTCGTTGACCCCGGCCAGGTTGGAAACGCCGGTCACGGGAAGGATCGCGCATCCCTCCCGGCCGGCCTTTCCGGCGGCCAAGAACAGGTTGAAAATGAGGGCCGTGGTTTCCCGGGTCAATCCGGTGATCCCGGTCGAAAAGATGATGACGGCCCTCCGGGCGGAAGCCAGGCGGCGGGCGACGTCCCGGATCTTGTCGAACGGAAGGCCGGTCCGGGCCTCGAGGCCGGCGGATTCGAGACCCTCCAGGGATTTGCGGAATCCATCAAAGCCCGCCGGCGCTCCCGACGCCGAATCCGGCGGATGGTCTTCGAGGAGGGCCTTGGCCATGGCGGCCATGACGATGTTTTTCGTTCCCGGCTTGTTCTGCAGGTGCGTCCCGCTGAGCTTGGCCATCTGGGTGAGGCGCGTGCTGAGCGTGACGACGTCCGCTCCCCCGCGGGCGGCGAAATGAACGTCGCTGGCGATGATCGGATTCTGCCGGGTCAGGTCGGTGCCGACGACGAAGATGAAGTCCGCCTTCCGAATGTCGGCGATCGAACCCAGGGCGCCCGGCCGGCCGGTTCCTTCCCTTAAAACTTCGGCCGTCGTCGGATACCAGACGTCGGACAAGACGCTGATGTTGGCCGAGCGGAAGACCCCGCGGGCCAGCCGGACCAGGGCGTAGGCGTCCTCGTTGGAGGATCGGGGCGAAGCCCAGAAGCCGATCTCCTCTCCCGAAAACGCCCCCAGGCGGGCGGCGGCGACGTCGAGCGCCTCATCCCAAGAAACGGGAGTCAGCCCTCCGCCTTTGCGGACAAGAGGGCGGGGAATCCTCTCCTCGGTGTTGAGAAGCTCGTGGATGTGCCAGCCCCGGCCGCACAGCCGGCCCCGCCCGACGGGATGGGAGGACGAGGGGAACACCCCGCGGATCGTCCCTTCCTCCACCTGGAGCATGTGGCCGCATCCTGTTCCGCAGAAATTGCATATCCCGGTTTGATAGCTCATGACCGCTCCTCGTCCTCCCTCCTCGGGGGAAGGACGTTGATCGATGTTCCGTCCCCGGCGGTCCGGACGGCCGAAATCGAGTCTTCAAGACACTTCGGCCCGACAGAAGGTTCTAGGAATTGGATAAGAGGAAAATCCTAGGTGCCAATCTAGCAAATCTCGTGAAGAAAGTAAAGGGGGTGTTTGACAGAACCGGCCGAAGCGGATAAAGTGAATTTTCTAAAGGAGAAAAAACCTCGTCCGATCTCATTCCCGTCCGGAGAACGCCATGAAAAAATCATTCCGCGCCTTGGCGCTCGGGCCTATTTTGCTCTGCCTCGCCGCTACGGCGGCGTCCGGCGCCGTGGGCCGGCCCGGTGATTTTCAGTTCGGCCACTTGACGATTTTCAACGGCTTGTCCCAAGGCTCGGCCATGGCCATGGTCCAGGACGAACGGGGGTTTCTCTGGATCGGGACGGAGGATGGGTTAAACCGCTACGATGGGTACGGCTTTAAGATCTATCGTCCGACGGCGGGGCCGAACGGTCTCTCCGACAGCCTCATCAACACTCTATTCCTGGACTCCAAGAAGACGCTGTGGGTCGGGACGATGAGGGGCCTGAACCGGTATGACCGGGACCGCGACGACTTCACCCAGTTTCATCCGCATCCGGCCAATCCGCGGAGTCTGAGCCACGACTACATCACGGCCCTCGCCGAGGACGCCGACGGAATCCTCTGGATCGGAACAGCCGGGGGAGGATTGAATTCCTTCGATCCGGCGTCCGGCGAATTCCGGGCCTTCCTCAGCCGAAGGGCCGAACCCAAAACTCTCAGCCATGACGAAATCCTCTCCCTCTGCCGCGACGCCGCGAATTACTTGTGGGTGGGCACGGCCGACGGATTGAACCGCTTCAATCCGCGCTCCGGCGAATCCGTCCGCTTCAACCATGATCCGGGCAACCCCCACAGCTTGAGCCACAACCGCGTCCTGGCCCTCTACCAGGACTGCAACGGGATGCTCTGGGTGGGAACGGCCAACGGCCTCAACCGGTTCGATCCGGAGACCGGGCGTTTCTCCCGTTATTTCAATTCCACCCGGGATCCCCGGAGCTTGAGCGATAATTACGTGACAGCCGTCTTCCGCGACCGCCTGAAACGGCTCTGGGTCGCGACCCAGAACGGCCTCAACCTGTACGATGAGGCGGCCGACGATTTCTTCGTTCTCCGCAACGATCCGACGGATCCCAAGAGCCTGGCCTTCGACGACGTCTACAGCTTATTCGAGGACCGGACGGGCGTCCTTTGGGTGGGAACCCGCGGCCGCGGCATCGACAAGCTGGCCGCGGAAAATTCCCGCTTCGCCCTGTACCAGCCCCGGCGCGGCAATCCCCGGAGCCTGGGATCGGGTTACGTCCGGGCCATCGCCGAAAGCCCCGACGGCGGCGTTCTGTATGTCGGGCTCCAGGACCGGGGCGTGGACGCCATCGACCGGGCCACGGGCGAATACACCCATCTCCGCCGCGTCGAGGGCGTCGACAACTCGCTCAATTCCGAGCTCGTCTACGCCCTCGCCGTCGACGATTCGGGAACCCTTTGGATCGGTACCTACGGCGGCGGATTGAATTCCTATGACCCGCGGACCAAGACGTTCCGGCATTACGTTCACGATCCGGGCGATCCGCAAAGCCTCAGCTATAACGACGTCCGGTGTCTGGCCGTCGACGGTCCGGATCGGCTTTGGGTCGGGACGGACGGCGGCGGCTTGTGCCTGCTCGACCTCCGCGCCCGGAGGTTTATCCGCTACCGGAACGATCCCGGCGACCCGGCAAGCTTAAGCCACAACCAGGTCCGCTCCCTTCACCTCGATCACGCCGGAACCCTGTGGGTCGGGACGTTCGGCGGCGGGTTGAACCGCTTCAACCGGGAAACCGGCGGCTTCGCCGTCTGGCGGCACGACCCGGCCAAGGCCTCGGCCACCCTCTGCGGCGATTTCATCCCCAACATGGCCGAGGATTCCCGGGGACGGCTGTGGATCGGGACGACGGCCGGCTTGAATCTCTTCAATCCGGCCGACGGGACGTTCGAGTGCTACACCGAGGAGAAGAACGGTCTTCCGAACAACGCGATCTACGGCGTCCTCGTCGACGAGGAGGACTCGGTCTGGGTTTCCAGCAACCGGGGCTTGGCCCGATGGAACCCCCAAACGAGGGCTCTGAAAACATACGACATCTCCGACGGACTCCAAAGCAATGAGTTCAACGGCGGAGCGAGGTACCGGGCGAAATCGGGAGAAATGTTCTTCGGCGGAACCAGCGGGCTCAGCGCCTTCTTCCCGGCCAACCTCAAGGACAATCCTTTCCGGCCCGAGGTCGTCATCACCAATTTCGAGGTCTTCAACAAGCCGGTCCCCGTCGGCGGCGAGGTGAACGGCCGGATCCTCCTCGATAAATCGATCACTGAAACGACCGATATCGACCTCCGGTTCCGCGACCGGGTCATCACCTTCGAGTTCGCCGCCCTTCATTACGTCGCGCCTGAAAAGAACCGTTACGCCTACATCATGGAGGGCCTCGACACCGGCTGGCAGGAAGTCCAGGGCCGCCGGTTCGTGAGCTATATGAATCTCGATCCCGGCCGTTACGTCTTCCGGGTGAAAGCCTCCAACAACGACGGCGTTTGGAACGAAGAGGGGACGGCGGTCCATCTCCGGGTCATTCCGCCGTTCTATATGATCCGCTGGATTCAAGCGCTGGCCGTCCTGCTGGCGGGTTTGGCGATCTATGGGGCGGTCCGCAAGCGCATCCGGAACATTCACCGTCGGACGATCGAGCTGGAGGAGAAAGTCCAGGAACGGACGGCCGAATTGAAAAAGGCCGAGGGCGAAGCCCGCGAGGCCAACCGGGCCAAAAGCGAGTTCCTGGCCAACATGAGTCACGAGATCCGAACGCCGATGAACGGCATTTTCGGCATGACCGAGCTGGCTCTCGAAACCGATCTCTCCCCCGACCAGCGCGAGTACATGGAAGCGGTCAAGGCATCGGCCGATTCCCTCATGACGATCATCAACGACATTCTCGACTTCTCGAAAATCGAGGCCCAAAAGATCGAGATGGAGAAAATCCCTTTCCACCTCCGGGACACGGTCCACGCGGCCGTGACCGGCGTCGCCCTCCTGGCCGAACGGAAGAGCCTCGAGCTGGCCTATTCGATCCCGGGCACCGTCCCCGACGGGCTGATCGGCGATCCGGGCCGGTTCCGGCAGATCCTGACCAACCTCTTGAGCAACGCCATCAAGTTCACGAACGAGGGCGAAGTCGTCGTTTCCATCGACGCGGCCCGGCGGGCCGATGATCAAGTCTGGCTCCGCGTCCAGGTCAAGGACACCGGCATCGGAATCCCGCCCGACAAGCAGCGCCTCATTTTCGAGGCCTTCTCCCAAGCGGACACGACCACCACCCGAATGTTCGGCGGGACCGGGCTGGGCTTGGCGATTTCCACCCAGCTCGTCGCCCTGATGAAGGGAAAGCTCGAGGTCGAAAGCGAGATCGGCCGGGGCAGCACGTTCTTCTTCACCGTTCCTTTCGGCCTTCATCACGAGGAAGGGAAGGCGGTCACGCCGCTCCGTCTTTCGGACCTGAAGGATCTGCCCGTCCTCGTCGTGGACGACAACGCCACGAACCGGAGGATCCTCCACGAAATGCTGTCCCACTGGGGGATGAGGCCGGTGACCGTCGACGGCGCCCAGGCCGCCCTCCTGGCGCTCCAGCAGGCCCGCCTCGAGGGTCGCCCGTTCCGCTTGATGCTGACCGACGCGAACATGCCCGAGATGGACGGCTTCGACCTGGCCGCCCGGATCAAGGAAGAGCCCCATTACAAGGACATGCTCATCATGCTGCTGAGCTCCTCGGGATTCCGGGGCGATTCCAGCCGCTGCCGGGATCTCGGCCTGGCCGCATATTTAACAAAACCGGTCAAGCAGTCGCTTCTCCTCGACGCGGTGATGATGTCGCTGGGCGACAAGGAGGCTCCCGCCGGCCAAGCCCGGTTGATCACCCGCCACTCCATCGCCCAGAACCGTTCCCGTTATTCCGTCCTCCTGGCCGAGGACAACATCATCAATCAAAAGCTGGCCGTCAAAATCCTTGAAAACCGAGGCCACCGGGTGACGGTCGTCGAAAACGGCGAGGAGGTGCTGGACGCCCTGGAGAAGGGCCCGTTCGATCTCATCCTGATGGATGTCCAGATGCCGATGATGGACGGCTTCCAGGCCACCCGGGAAATCCGGCGGCGGGAGGTCGCCACGAAGGCCCACCAGCCGATCGTCGCCATGACCGCCCACGCCATGGTCGGGGACCGGGAGAAATGCTTGGAGGCGGGGATGGACGGCTATATCTCCAAGCCTCTCAAGCCGCTCGATCTTCTCCGGACGATCGACGAAATTCTGGCGCGTCGTCCGCGCGAGGAAGAAGAGGAACCGGTTCTTCCGGTCGAGGAGGACAACGAGGAGCCGCGTCCCTCCTGAGGATACCGGGACGTGATTCCCGGGCCGGCGGACACCAAGGAAAAGGAACGGCCGCCGGCCGGACGAATCACCGCCCCGCCAGCGCGCGGTAAAGACGCTCGGGAGAGGCGCCGAAGGATGCGGCCAGATCCTCCAAGCTCCGGGACGGATCGTCGACCCGCCAACCGGCCCGGGCCAGGCGTTCCATGGCGTCCTCCACGGACACGGGGACGCTCCGGCAAAGCTCGGCCAGACTCATCCCGGCGGCCTCGGCCGACGGGGGGGGAACCGTGACGGCCAGGGCGCCCTGCTTGATCGCCGCCCGGGCGTCCATCAGCCTCCACAGCGGCTTCCACCGGAGGACCGCCCCGGCCGTCAGGACGACGACGATGAGCGTCGCGGCCAGGCATTCGGTTTTCGCCCCGGAAAGAGCCGAAGCCCTCCGGCGGAGATAGCCCCAAAGAGCTCTCCAATTCAGGATGACATGCAGGACGGCGAACGCCATCAAGGCGACGACGATCAGCGTATGCACCCCTTCCCAGCTCTTTTTATCGAGACCGAGAACGGACCAGCCGCTCCAGGCGGCCACGCTTCCTTCCGGACGGAAATACATGACGATCCCGGAAACGGCGGCCGCCAGGAAAGACCAGAGGAGTCCAAAAGAGGCGAACGCCCGGCTGCGGAAGCGTTTTCCGGCTGGTTTCGAAGCGGTTGCGGTCATGATTTTCCTCCTCCGGACTGTCCTGAATCCAGCCCGGGCGTTCGTTTATCGAGATGCAGGCGGATTAAATAGAGAACGGTGCACAGATGGCTGATCCCTCCGATGAACCGTTCCTTGACCGGCCCTTTGGGAATTCCTTCGATCGATTCCCGGATTTCGGCCATCGCCGCCTCGACGGCGGCCAAGCCGGCCTGAAGCTCGTCATCCGAAAAGCGGCCGGAGAGAACCCCGACCCGGCCCGGATTCTGAAAGACTCCGCGATAAAATTCCCGCTCCGCCGGGGACAACCGCCGGATCAGACGCTCCGTGACGCAGAGCCGGACGAGGGCGTATCCCGCCAGGACGGATTCGCGGTCCCGGTTGCAGCTTGTGTCGGGATGCCGCCGGAAATAGGCTTCCCCCAGCTCGATCATTTCCGCGGCGTCGAGGACGAAATCGCCGCCGAGCGCCTCGACGGCATGCCGGAAGGCTTCCGCATCGGGGCAACGACTGTATAACTCTCCGAGCATCGGGTTAGAGGGAAAGCCCCCGCCCCGTAAGGACGGGCTCTTCAGCTCTTGGCGATCCGCCCCATGACGGCCAGGAGCAGGTCGAAATTGACCGGTTTCTGGAAGATGCCGCTGAAGCCGAGATGGCCGAATCCCACGGTTTCGGCCGTCGCGTCTCCGATCGAGCTGAGGAGGAAGATGGGGACGTCCGGCCGCTCCTTGCGCATGATCTTGGCGGCTTGGGCCCCGGCGTCCAGGTCCTCCATCATCATGTCGCACAACACCACGTCCGGACGGCTGCGGCGGAAGGCGGCCACGCCGTCCTTGCCGCTGTAGGCGACCTCGGTTTGAAAACCGACCGCTTCGAGAACCGCTTTCACCGAATCACAGATCGCCGGATCGTCGTCGATGATGAGCACTTTTTTCGGATCGGACATGGCCACCTCCGAGAAACGGACGTCGGGCTTATTCTACTCGATCGACCGGCCGAAATCCAGACCGCCGATGGACGGAGGAAAGGCGGTTCAGTTACAATACCCGCGCCGGCGACGGACATTCCTCAAGGACGGAACTCATGAACACGGGAAGAAGGATTTCTCGGGCGGAACGGCTCTGGGGCGGTCTTCTCGCCGCGGCTCTCCTGGCCGGGACGGCGGCCGCTTCCCAAACGGGCGAGATCCGGGGCAAGGTCCTCGATGAAAGCGGCCTCGGCCTTCCCGGCGTGGAAATCCGGGCGGCGAGCCCGGCCCTCCAAGGCGCCCGGACCGTTTTTTCGGGACGGGACGGCTCGTTTCATTTCCCCCTCCTCCCCGTCGGGACGTATTCCCTGACCTTCAAGCTCGCCGGCTTCACCACGATCGTCCAGGAGGCGGCCATCGTCCGGCTCGGCTTGACGACGACCCTGACCGTCCGGATGCCCCAGGCGGCCTTGGAAACGGAAGTCGTCGTCACGGCCGAAACCCCGCTGATCGACCGGTCCTCCACCGACACCTCCACCCGGCTGGGGGCGGCCGACCTGGAAAAAATCCCGGCCCAGAACCGGACGGTCGTGGACGTCGTCAAGTTCACGCCCGGGGCGGCCGGCATCCGGGCCGACACGCGGCGGGGCACGTCGACCGAGGGTCAGCCCAGCTTCCGCGGGGCGGGGGCGGAGGGCAACAACTGGGTCATCGACGGCCTGGCCGTCAGCGGAGTCCGGATGAAGGATTCCGGGGTCAATCTTAATTACGATTCGCTCGAGGAGATCCAGATCATCTCCGATCCGTTCTCCCCAGAGTTCGGCTCGTCCTACGGCGGCATCATCAACATGGTCACGAAAAGCGGGGGAAACCGGTTCCACGGCGAAGCCAGCCTGCTGATCGAAAACAGGCATCTTCAGGCGGCCCGCCAATCCCAGCTTTCGGTCGTCAGCGAGCCGGACGCCTTCAACAACACGAGCGCTTATGTCAATCTCGGCGGTCCGATCCTCAAGGACAAGCTTTGGTTTTTTCTTTCCAACGATTACCAGTCGCTGACCGAGGAGACGAAGGAGGCGGCCTTCGGCTACCTGGCCGTTCCGGGCGGACGGAGAACGATCGGCCGCGACAACATCTTCGTCAAGCTGAGCTTCGCCCCTCACGCCGATCACGGCCTTTCCCTGACGTTCCTCCGGGACCAGTCGTTTCCCCAGAGGGGAGGGATCGGGCTTCCCGAGATGAACGAGGAAAAGCGGGTCCGGGACGCCATGTTCCGCCTCAACTACCGGGGCATCCTCAGCCCCCGGACGTTTGTCGAGGCCGGCCTGGGCCGGGTCCGGCGGGACCTGGACACGACGCCGGTCGACGGCGATCTCGGGCCGGCGATGTACTACGTCAAGGACCTGGCCCGCAACGTCCATAATTCCTACGGCAACGTGATCGATGACGAGCGGCGGTTCGACGCCCAGGTGAAGATGACCACCTACTTTGAAACGCCGCGGTTCGGCCGCCACGAGATCACGGCCGGGTTCGAGTACTACGACGTGTCTTCGGATTTCGAAGTGGATTTCAGCGGAAAGAACGAGGATCTCTTCCCCGGCAACGGCTTCGATGTCGGCACGAAATACATCTTCGAAACCCGGAAGGGCGGCGTCGGGGTTCCGTCCGGCTTCTACGAGTACGGGCCGTTCGATTTAATCAACGCCTCGAGGGGGATCGGACTTTTCCTGAAGGACAAGGTTTCCTGGGACCGCTTCACCCTCATGGCCGGCCTCCGCGCTCAAACCCAAGCCTGCTTATCCGATACGGGGGAGACGCTCTGGAGCTGGGGCCTCGGGGATTTTCTCTCTCCGCGGGTGTCCTTCACGGCCGATCTGACCAAGGACGGCCGGAACGTCCTCAAGCTGGCCTGGGGGCGGTTCAGCGACATGATCACGACGATGGCCCTCGGCTTCTTCAATTCCGGAATGGTTCCGACCTATCGTCTATACCGGTGGGCCGGGCCGGAGTCGCCCGGCGAGGCCGACGTCCACAATCCCGACTTCTGGGCCTTCGAAATCCAGCAGAGCCAAAAATTCGACATCAATCCGCGCCTCAAGCCCGATTTCCAAACGCGCTGGCTTGTCGAATTCGACCGCCGGATCGGGCCGTCCTGGGCGGTCCGGGCCCGTTTCGTCCGGACCACGGCCGACAACCTCCTCGAGCTCCTGATGATCTTCGATCCGCGGACGATCTACCGTTTCCTCTACGACAACTTCGAATACAAGCGCCGGGATTACACCGGATTGGAGCTGGAAATCACCGGGTCGATCGGCCGGCGCCTGTTCCTCAACGCCTCCTATGCCCATGCCCTGGCCCGGGGCACGAATCCCGGACAATCGGAGACCGGCCGATGGTCCGAGGAGGAAGGCAGCACGTATTACCTGGGGATGTTCGGAAACCATATCTACGTCCCCGACATGCCCGAGCTGGCCGCCCTGAAGGCCTGGGCCGATGCCGCCCTGGCCGGGCTGGGCGGCCGGAACATCGGCGATGAGGGCTGGTACGGGCGTCTCCCCTATTCCGTGGACCACGACGTCAAGCTCAACGCCGTTTACAGCGCCCCGGCCGGCATCCAGGTCGCCGCGGCCTTCGAATTCATTTCCGGCTACCCCTGGGAAAAAACAGGCTACGTCCCGTTTTTCGGAGGATATTACGCCTTCCCGGAAGGCCGGGGCGCGCGGACCACGCCCGCCCATTCCTTCCTGGACGTTTCGATCGAGAAATCCTTCGCCCTGCCGGGCTCGGGGATCTTCGCCGACGCGGCCGTGGCCGTCCGCCTGGACGTCTTCAACGTCTTCAACAGCCAGCGGCCCGTTTCCTACGTCAAGGAGGATACGCCGCTGTTCGGCGACGTTTGGGGACGCCAGCAGCCGCGCCAAGCGCGCTTGTCGGCGAAAATCAAGTTTTAAGCTTTATTCTACGGTCACGGACTTGGCCAGGTTCCGGGGCTGGTCGACGTCCGCTCCCCGCTTGGCCGCGATCTGGTAAGCGAACAGTTGAAGGGGAACGACCGCCAGGAACGGGGTGAGGAGAGGGTGGGTCGCCGGCAAGGGGATCACCGCGTCCACGTGCTCCCGGAGGGCCGCGTCGTTTTCATCGGCCGCCGCGATGACAAAGCCCGCCCGGGCCTTGATCTCGGCGATGTTGCTCCGCATTTTGTCGTAGACCCGGTCGCGGGGGATCAAAGCCATCGTCGGCATCTTCTCGTCGATCAAGGCGATCGGTCCATGCTTCATCTCCCCGCCGGCGTAGGCTTCGGCATGAATGTAGGAGATTTCCTTGAGCTTGAGGGCGCCTTCCATGGCCACGGGGTAATTCACCCAGCGCCCGAGATAGAGAAAATGGGAAAAAGCCATGAATTGCTGGGCCAGGTCTTCGATCGCCCCGGCCCGATGGAGGATCCGCTCGACCTTGTGGGGGATGCGCTGGAGCTCCGCGATCACCGCGAGCCGGTCCTCTTTCGTTCCCGCCCCCTTCGCCTGCGCCAGGCCGAGGGCGACCAGGGCCAGGGCGGTCAGCTGGGCGGTGAACGTCTTGGTCGCGGCCACCCCGATTTCCGGGCCGGCGTGGGTATACAGAACGCCCCGGGATTCCCGGGCGATCGATGAGCTGACGGCGTTGGTGACGGCCAGAGTCGCGGCCGCCCTCCCTTTCGCCGCCCGGAGGGCGGCCAGGGTATCGGCGGTTTCGCCCGACTGGGAAATGACGATGACCAGGGCATCCTTGTCGAGAATGAAATCCCGGTATCGGTATTCCGAGGCGTATTCGACGTCGGCCGGGATGCCGGCCAGAGATTCCAGGAAGTATTTCCCGATCAAGCCGGCGTGGGAGGATGTTCCACAGGCGATGATGACCGCCTTCCGGACATCCCGGAAAACCTCGGCCGGGATCCCGGTCTCGGCCAGCAGGACCTCGCCCCGGTCGAGGGAAATCCGGCCCATGAGGGTGTCCCGGATAACCTGGGGCTGCTCGTAGATCTCCTTGAGCATGAAATGCTTGAAACCCTGCTTTTCGACCATGAGGGGACTCCAGGAGATCCTCTCGATTTTCTTTTCAACCGGCGCGCCCTTGAAATCCAGGAAACGGGGGCCGGAGGCATCGATGACGGCCATCTCCCGGTCCTCGAGGAAGGCCACCCGGGAGGTATGGGCCAGGATCGGATTGATGTCCGAGGAGACGATCGTCTCGCCGTCTCCCAAGCCGATGACCAGCGGGGGGCCCATCTTCGCCGCGACGATCCGGCCGGGATCCTTGACCGCGATGGCTCCGACGGCGAAGGCGCCCTCCATCTCGGCCAGGGCCGCCCGGACGGCCTCCTCCAACGATCCGGAGAAATGCTTCTCGACCAGGTGGGCGATGACTTCGGTGTCGGTCTCCGTCCGGAAGACATGACCCTCGGCCTTCAGCTTTGTCTTCAGGGCGAGATAATTCTCGATGATGCCGTTGTGGACGACGACGATCCCGCCCGTGCAGTCGACGTGGGGATGAGCGTTGGCCTCGCTTGGGCACCCATGGGTCGCCCACCGGGTATGACCGAGGCCGTAGGCGCCCTCGATCGGCGCGCGGCCCAGGCACTCCTCCAGAGCGGCGACCTTGCCCCGGACCCGGCAAAGGCGGATGCCTCCACCGCCGGCGACGGCCACTCCGGCCGAGTCGTATCCGCGGTATTCAAGCTTTTTCAAGCCCTCGAGCAAAACGGGGACGACGTCTTTCGGGCCGATATACCCGACGATTCCGCACATGCGAACCCCCTTCCTCGGGGCGGATCATCCCCCGCGCGGGACGGCCGCGCTAGGACTTCGATCCGCCGTTTTTCCCCGCCTGAAGCTTCGCCCTCCGGACCGCCGCCCATCCGGGCTTCTCGACCTGCCGGGCCCGGGCGACGGCCAGGGCGTCGTCGGCGACGTCCTTGGTGATGACCGAGCCGGCCGCGACGTAGGCGCCCCGCCCGATGCGGACGGGAGCGATGAGCTCGCTGCCCGAGCCGATGAAAGCCTTGGCCCCGATGACGGTCCGATTCTTGCGGACGCCGTCGTAATTGCAGGTGATCGTCCCGGCGCCGATGTTGGCCGCCGCGCCGACTTCGCTGTCGCCGAGATAGGACAAATGCATGGCCTTGGAGCCCGGACCGAAATCCGTCTTTTTCATCTCGACGAAATTGCCGACCCGGGATCCGGCTCGAAGCGAGGTCTGCATCCGGATCCGGGCGAACGGGCCGATTCGGACGTCGTCGGCGACGGTCGCATCCTCAATCTCGCTGGAGCCGAGGACATGGACATTGTCGCCGAGGACGGATCGGACGATGCGGGCATGGGGATGGATCCGGCTGTTGCGTCCGATGATCGTCGGCCCCTCGATGACCGCCCCGGGATAAATCACCGTCTCGGCCCCGACACGGACGTTCCAATCGATCCAGGTGGTCGCCGGGCTCAAAATCGTCACTCCGTGTTCCGCCAGGTCCCGGATCTTGCGCAGGCGGAGCCGGTCGGCCGCTTGTCCAAGGTCGAACCGCGTCTGGATCCGACGGACATCCTCGGGCTCGGGAGCAAGAACGACGCCGACCGGATTTCCGACGGCGGCCAGAAGGCCGAAGGCGGCGGTCAGGTCGGATCCGCCTTTCCGGCCCGTCCGGGCGGCCCGGGGCAGAACCCGGTCGAGCGCGCCGGCCTGGAAGACAAACACGCCTGTCGGGACGCGGCGCGGAATCGCCCCCCGGTCCTCTAGAATCGGAATCCGCGCGCTTGAGGGCGGAATTTCGGCGGACTCGGCCCATAACATCGTGCCGGCGTATTTCTTCCGGCGGTGCCGGGAAACGAGATTCCGGAGAACGGCGGGGGGGATCAGGGGGAGGTCGGCGGGGAGAATCAAGACGTCGGCCGCGGCGTTTCCGGCCCATTCCTTCCGGGCCGATTGCACGATCGCGGCCGGATTGCCGGCCTTCGCCTTGGCCGCGACGACCTCGGCGGACAGTCCGGGAATCCCGGTCTTGACGGCTTCGGGATCGAGTCCGGCGACGACCAACCGCTTGGCCCCGGCCCCGGCGGCGGCCGCGGCCGCCCATTCGAGAAGGGTCATTCCCAGGAGGGAATGAAGCGCTTTCGGAGTCGTGGACTTGAATCCGCCTTCGTCTTCCCCTCCCGCTGAAATCAACCCGATCAGGAGGTTATCCATGAATCTTTGGGGCCTGTCTCAAGACGTCTTGGTGATGGCCTTGAACCGTTTGTCTTCCCAGAGGGGAGCGAAGTCGACTTCGTTTTGGGCCAGGATCCGGTAGGCTTTTTCGCCGGCCACGGCCTGGCGAAGGGCCTCGAGGGATTCGTCGAGCCGGCCGCGCCGGCACAGGAGATCGGCCTGAAGGTAGAGGAGGCGGGCGTCGGCCGGATCGGACTTCAGGGCTTTTTCGACAAGCTTCAAGGCCTCCTCGGCGGCCCCGGTATTCATTTTATAGACCGCGGCGCGGACGTAATCCTCGGCGGTCTTGAGCGCTGGAATTTCCCGGGGTTCCTTGAAGCGCTCGGCGGCGATCGATTGATAGGTCCGCGCCCGGGCGACTAGGTCGCGTTCAGCCGGGAATTTCTCGATGAATGCCCCGAATGATTCCTGGGCTTTGTCCCACTTCGATTTACGGAACTCCTTCATGGCGTCGCCGTAGGCGGTCAAAGCTTTTTGGTATTCGTCCTTTTTACTTTTTTCTTCTTTCAAAGGGTTCTCTCCGGATCCAAGATGGCGTGTATTTTATCCAAGATCAAGCGGAAAGACAAGAGATCCCCCGCCCTTCATGATGGGATTCGGCCGCGAGAAGACGGGAAAAGCCGTTCGTTTTCGTTACATCGCGTCGGAGGAAAACTCGCTTTGCGGCCGACGCCCGCCGCCTCGCCGGCGTCGAGACGGAAGACAATTCCGGAAAACGTCCGGCGTTTGATTATTTTCGGACAGCGGGGTTTCGGCATCCGCTATTCCCCCAAGACCGTCAATTCCGGATGATCGAGAAGATGCCTGACGGCGGCGAAATGGAGGCGGTGGCCGGCCTTGACGGCGCTCACCCGTCCGGCGAGCGGACGGCCGAGCAAGGCGAGGTCCCCGATCAGGTCCAGGAGCTTGTGGCGGACGAATTCGTCGGGAAACCGCAGCGGTCCGTTCATCACCGACTCGTCGTCCATGAGGATCGTATTTTCGGCCGAGGCGCCCAGGGCCAGGCCCCGGGACCGCAGGCTCTCGGCGTCCTTGAGGAAGCCGAACGTCCGGGCCGGGGCGATTTCCCGGACGAACACCCCCCAGCGGATCGGCCGCCGCAGCGTCTGCCCGCCGATGGCCGGGTGAGGGTAATCGATGGTGTAGGACAGCTCGAGCCCGCCGTCCTCGATCGGAGGGGCAAAGTCGATCGCCGCGCCCTCGTCGGCGAGGGCAAACGGCCGGACGATCCTCAGGAAGGGCTGGAAATCGGGCAGCCTCTCGATCCCGGCCGTCTGGAGAGCCAGGGCGAACGGCTCGGCGCTGCCGTCCATGATCGGGATCTCATCCGCGTCGAGCTCGATCGTCAGGCTGTCGATGCCGGGAACCCACAGGGCGGCCAGGAGATGCTCGACGGTCCGGACGCGGAAACGGTCGCCGACCAAAGTGGTGCTGTTCTGGGAATCGATTCGGCCGGTGGTCAGGGGCAGCTCGGCGTTATCCAAATCGGTCCGGCGGAAGATGATTCCCGGGATCGACGACGGCAGAAGGCGGAGGCGGACGGATCGGCCGGAATGGACACCGACGCCTTCAAAAAAGACAGGGGCAGCCAGTGTTTTGGAACGGGTCATTATTTCTCTCGTAAGGACATTCTATCATGGATTTCCCGAGAGGGAGAGACCAGGGCCCGTTCTCCTCGCTTCTTTTCGCCGGTTTCGTCGTTTTCCGCCCGAAGGACGACGGGAAATCGGAGTCTTGCCGGGACAAGTATTCTGTCTCCCTGTTTTTTGCTAAAATCCGGAGTATGAAAACCCAGATCGAAGATCTCCTGACGAAGGTCCGCCGGGGAACCCTGACCCCGAGGAAAGCCCTGGCCGCGCTGAAGGATTATCCGTTTCAGGACCTGGGCTTCGCCAAGGTGGATCACCACCGGGAAATCCGTAAAGGATACCCCGAAATCGTCTACGGCCTGGGAAAAACGGACAGCCAGATCGTCAAAATCGCCGCAGCCATCGTCCAAAAAGGCAGCAACCTTCTGATCACCCGGGTGGAGGCATCCACTTACGCCGCGGTCAAGGAAGCCGTCCCCAAGGCCGCTTACAATGCCCTGGGAAAAATCATTTATCTGAGGAAGCGCCCGGCTCCTCCCGGCCGGGGAATGATCGCCGTCTTGACGGCCGGGACGTCGGATATTCCGGTCGCCGAGGAGGCCGCGGTCACCTGCCGCATGCTCGGCAACCGGGTGCAGCGGTTTTACGACGTCGGCGTGGCCGGCCTGCACCGCCTTCTGAGCGAATACGGCCGGCTAAAGAAAGCCCGGGTCATCATCGTCTGCGCGGGCATGGAGGGCGCCCTCCCCAGCGTGGTCGCCGGCCTGTTCTCCGTCCCCATCGTCGCCGTTCCGACGAGCGTCGGATACGGGGCCAGCTTCAAGGGCGTGGCCGCCCTTCTGGCCATGCTTAATTCCTGTCCGGGGGGCGTCGGCGTGGTCAACATCGACAACGGATTCGGGGCGGCCTACTTGGCCAGCCTGATCAATCGCTAGCTTGACAATCCGTAGGCCGGACCTTATATTTACAAAAAATTCGCGAAATTATTCTTTCATTGAAGGCGGCCGTCTTTTAAAATGGAGATTCTCGACCAGGTCCGGAACGCGGCCAATATCGTTGAAATCGCCGGCCAGTACACGGCCCTGAGACAACGCGGCAAAAAACACGTCGGTCTCTGCCCCTTTCACTCCGAAAAAACGCCGTCTTTCACCGTCGACGCCGACAAGGGTCTTTACCACTGTTTCGGCTGCGGGGCCGGCGGGGACATCTTCACCCTGGTGATGGAGAAGGAGAATCTCGACTTCCCGGAAGCCATCGCCTTCCTGGCCGAGAAATACCACATCCCCCTCCCCGAAAAGAAACGTCTCTCGCCCCAAGCCCTCAAGCTCGAGGAACAAATCCGGAAGGTCCTGGAGGGAGCCCTATCCTTCTTCCGGAAAAGCCTCCGGGAAACAGCCGAGGGGAAAAAAGCCCTGGAATACCTCAGGGGCCGGGGGCTGTCCGCCGCTGTCATCGAGGAATTCGCCTTGGGATACGCCCCCAATTCCTGGGACGCCCTGATCAAATACTTCAAGGCCAAAGGCGTCGCCCCGGCCCTGCTGGAGAAAGCCGGCCTGGTCGTTCCCGGGCGGAAGCAGGGCGAATTCTACGACCGGTTCCGGGGACGGGCGATCTTCCCGATTTTCACCGTCACCGGGAAAGCCGTCGCTTTCGGCGGGCGGTCCCTTTTCGGCCAGGATCCGAAATATCTCAATTCACCCGATACGCCCTTATATTCAAAAGGGCACCTGCTTTACGGACTGAACGTCACGAAGGACGCCATCCGGGAGGCCGGGGAGTTTATCCTGGTCGAGGGATACACCGATTTTCTCAGCCTTTACCAAGCCGGACGCCGGAACGTGGTCGCTTCCCTGGGGACGGCCCTCACCTCCCGCCAGGTCGGGTTGGCGATGCGTTTCGCCCCGAAAGCCGTTATTAATTACGACGGCGACCCGGCCGGACGGACGGCCGCTTTCCGAGCGGTCCCGCTGTTCTTCGAAAAGGGCGTGGAAACCCGCGTTCTCATCCTCCCGGAGAATCTCGATCCCGATGGCTTCCTCCGGAAGAACGGAGCGGCCGCCTACGACCTTCTTTACCCCGGGGCCGCCCCGGGCCTGAAATTCATCATCGATTACCTCTCCCGAGAGAAACGCCTGGATGTCCCCGAAGTCAAGACGCGGGTCCTCCGGGCGGTGATGGACATCGTCGAAGCCGTCCCGGACGCGATCGTCCGGTCGGAATACTTCCGCCTTACGGCTGAACATCTCGGAGTGGATGAGTCCCTTCTTCGTTCCTTGTCCCAGGTAAAGCCGGGCGAGGCGGCCGCCCGGCCGGCGGAGACATTCCTTCCCGCCGAGAAGCGGCTTCTCCAAATCTTGATGGAAAACGCCGATCTCCGGCCTGATATCTTCTCCGAGCTCTGCGAGGAAGACATCGCCGGCTTGAAAAGCGAGCCGATTTTTGCCATAATGTTGCGCTTATTCGCAAATGAACAGGATTTTTCCCTGAACGAGATGCATAAGAGCGTCGAGCCGGGGCTCGCCCGGGAGTTGTCCCAGGCTCTCCTCGAAAGGCGCGAAGCGCCGAGCCTCCAGGAAGCGCTCGATTGCCTCTGGGCCCTCCGAGTCGCCGGCAAGGAGAACGCTCTTCGAAAAATCCAAGGGGAGATCGCCCGGGCGGAAAAATCGGGCGATCGGGAGAAGCTGGAGTCCTTGATGAGCCGGAAGCTGGACCTGACCCGCCAGGTCCTGGCTTTGAGATGAAAACGCCCATCGATCCCCCGGCGGGGGGCGTAAAACGGCGGCCGACGAAAAACCTCGGACGCCAAGGAGCCGCGCGTGGCCGCTGACAACAAGTTCCCGAAAGACGAAATTTCAGAGCTGATTTCCAAGGGACGCCGGCAGGGATTCCTGCTGTACGAGGACATCGACAAGACGTTCCAAGACGACTTGGACCACGGCGCCAATTTCGACGACTTCCTTTCTTCCATCGACGACTACGGGATCAAGATCCTCGATACCAAGGGCAGCGAGCTGGTGCCCCGCCGGAGGAAAAACGAGGTCGTCTCCACCCAGGGGCTCGAGCGGACGACCGACCCGGTCAAGCTGTATCTCCGGGAGATGGGCAACATCTCGCTCCTGACCCGGGAGGGCGAGATCGCCATCGCCCGGGAAATCGAGCGCGGGGAAAAGGCCATCGTCAAAGCCCTGTCCAAGACCCGCCTCGTCCTCAACGAGGTCTTGGCCCTCGAGGAAAAGATCAAGATCGATCCGATGATCATCACCGAGGTCTTCGACGTCAGCGAAGACGACGTGGCCGAGGGCAAACTCGAGGAAAAGAAGAAGTTCATCCTGGCCAAGATCAAAAAAATCAAGGATCTCGGCCGCAAGCTCGACAAGATCCCCAACACCAAGCGGATGGTCTTCACCCGCTCCCGGATCATCGTCGCGATGAGCTCGCAGATCCGCGATCTGAATATGCGCGCGATCCAGCAGGAGCGGATCATCGAAATCCTCCGGGCCCGGCTCCGGATCATCAACGATCTGGAAGAACGCCGGGAAGAGCTCGAAGCCCTCCGGAACAAAACCCGGAAGAAGAAAACGGCCCAGGACCTCGAACCGCAGATCAAGGAGATCGCGAAAAACCTCCGGGCGGCCCAGAAGGACATCGGCCTGGACGCCCCCCATCTCCGCCGGATCATCCGGGCGATCACGACCGGTAAAAAGATCAGCGACCAGGCCAAGAAAGAACTGGTCGCGGCCAACCTCCGCCTGGTCGTCTCGATCGCCAAAAAATACAGCAACCGGGGCCTCCAGTTCCTGGATCTCATCCAGGAAGGCAACATGGGCTTGATGAAGGCCGTGGACAAGTTCGAGTACCGGCGCGGCTACAAGTTCTCGACCTACGCGACCTGGTGGATCCGGCAGGCCATCACCCGGGCCATCGCCGACCAGGCCCGGACCATCCGCATCCCGGTCCACATGATCGAGACGATCAACAAGCTCATTCGCATCAGCCGCCAGCTCGTCCAGGAAATCGGCCGCGAGCCGACCAGCGAGGAAATCGCCAGAAAGATGGACATGCCCGTCGGCAAGGTCCGGAAAATCATCAAGATCGCCCAGGAGCCGATCTCCCTGGAAACGCCCATCGGGGAGGAAGAGGACAGCCACTTGGGGGACTTCATCGAGGACAAGGTCATGCCCTCGCCCCCGGACGCGGTCATCCACATCAACCTCCGGGAGCAGATCGAGGAAGCCTTGAAAAGCCTGACCGAACGGGAGGCGAAGGTTCTGAAAATGCGGTTCGGCCTCGGCGACGGCAACGAACATACGCTGGAAGAAGTCGGGCAGCAGTTCAAGGTCACCCGCGAGCGCATCCGCCAGATCGAAGCCAAAGCCCTCCGGAAGCTTAAACACCCCAGCCGGTCGAAAAAACTCCGGTCGTTCACCAACGGCTTCGGGTGAGTCCGGCCGAAGCCCGCCGCCGGGGCGGCCCCGGGCCTCCCCCTCCCGGGGGCGCAAAATTCCGTTGCGTCCCATCGGCAATTTTGATATAAAATCCCAAAGGGCCTATAGCTCAGCGGAAGAGCTCCCGGCTCATAACCGGTCTGTCCCAGGTTCGAATCCTGGTAGGCCCATTTGATCGCGAGGACCCGGTGGATATTTCGTTTGATAAGCTCATCAAGCTTCAGAAAATCGATTCCGAAATCATCAGCGTCAACGCCCATCTCGACTCGATCCCGGATCAAATCGAGGCGATCGACGAGGACATCAAGGCGACGGCGGTTCTCGTCTCGGGGGCCCGGGACAAGCTGGCGGCCAACCAGAAGAAGCGCCGGGAGCTCGAAGGCGAGGTGAAGGGCATTCGGGAACAAACGGCCAAATTCAAGCGCCAACTGAACGACGTCAAGACCAACAAGGAATATTCCGCCCTCCTCAAGGAAATCGAGGAAACGGACCAGAAGATCGCCCGGATCGAGGAGGAGATTCTCAACGAGATGATCGCCGCCGACGACATCGAAAAGGAGATCAAGGCGGCTCTGAAAAAGCAGGGGGAGGAAGAGGGCAAGCTCAAGATCGAGCGCGACCAGGCCCTGGCCGAACAGAAGGAAATCGAGAAGAAGAAAGACCGGCTGGAAAAAGACCGGAGCGCGCTTCTCCCCGCGATTCCGGCCGAACAGCTGTCGATATACCAGCGGATCGCCAAGAAGACGGCCGGCGTCGCCCTCTCCCCCGTCACCGACGATTTCTGCTCGATCTGCCAGCTCCGCATCCGGCCCCAGATCCTCGACGATCTTTGGGCCATGAACGAAATCATCACCTGCGAAGCCTGCGGCCGGATTCTTTACCACCGAAAGCCGGCGGATCCGCCCGACTCCGATCCGGAGAAAGAAACCGGCTGATTCCCCGGCTCCATCCGCCGGACGAATCGTTTTCCGCCGCCGTTCCTCAGTACGCGTCGTCTTTGTACAAATCCTCGATCATTTCCTGGTAGCGGCTCTCGATGATGTTCCGCTTGACCTTGAGGGTCGGCGTGATCTCGCCCTGGGCGATGTCGAATTCGCGGTCCAGGAGGGCGATTTTCTTGATCCGCTCATAGGAGGCCAGGTTCGGCGTGGCCCGTTCGATCTCCGACCGGATGAAGTTGACGATTTGCTCGTTGCGGATCAGGTCCTCCCGGTCCCGGTAGGAGATCTTGAAGAATTTCGCGTACTCCTCGATCTTCTCAAAATTGGGAACGATCAAGGCGGTGACGTAGCGGCGGCGGTCGCCGATGACGACCGCGTTCGTGATGTAGGGATTCGTCTTCAGGATGTTCTCGATGGGTTGGGGGGCGATGTTCTTGCCGCCGGCCGTGACGATCAGGTCCTTTTTCCGGTCGGTGATCGTCAGGAATCCGTCGGCGTCGAGGAACCCGATGTCGCCCGTCTTGAGCCAGCCGTCCTCGAACACGTCCCGCGTTTCATCGGGCTTCTTGTAATAGCCCTTCATGATGTTGGGCCCCTTGGCCGAGATCTCCCCGTCGGGGGCGATCCGGATCTCGACGCCCGGCAGAACGCGCCCCACGGTCCCGAACCTCAGGGCGTCGAAGGTATTCACGGCCAGGACCGGGGATGTCTCCGTCAGGCCGTATCCCTCCAAGATCGTCAGGCCGATGGCGTAGAAGAACTCGGCGATGTCCTTGGACAGCGGCGCGCCTCCGGAGACGAAGAACCGGACCCGGCCGCCCGTCTTATCCAGGATTTTCGAAAAGACGAGCTTGCGGGCCAGGGCGAGCTTGAGCCCTAACAGCGGCCCGGCGGTTTTGCCGGCCAGCTTTTTCTCCCCGGCGGCCTTGCCCGCGCCGATGCCCCAGAAGAAGATCTTCCGCTTCAAGCCCGGGCTCGAGAGGACTTGGTCCATGACCCGCGAATAGATCTTTTCGAAAACCCGGGGGACGCTGACCATGACCTGCGGCCGGATCTCGAGCAGGTTGTGGGCGACCGTCTCGACGTTCTCCGCGTAAGCGATCGAGCACCCCTTATAAAGATAAGTGAACGAGACCATCCGCTCGAGAACGTGGGACAGGGGAAGAAAGGACAGGGCCGTGTCGGCGGCGGAAAACTCGATGATCCCCGAGACCGCCAGGACGTTGCTGACGAAATTGGCGTGGGTGAGGATCACGCCCTTGGGGACGCCGGTCGTTCCGCTGGTGTAAATAATCGAGGCCTCGTCGTCCGGCTGAACGGCCCGGGCGGTTTCCTCGAACAGGCCGGGACGAGCGGCCTCCAGGGCCGCGCCGCGGGCCTGAACGGCGGCCAGGGGAAGCACGTCGGGAGCGGGGGCCTGCGGCTGGAAGATCACGACATGCTTCACCCGCGGAAGGTCCCGCCGGAGGGCCGCGATTTTCTGGTACTGGTAGAAGTTGGAGACGACCACGATCTCGGCGTCGCTGTCCTCGATGATGTACTTGACTTGGTCGCCCGTGAGCGTCGTGTAGATCGGCACGGTGACTCCGCCGAGGCAGAGGTTGGCGAGATCGGTGATCGTCCATTCCGGACGGTTCTCGGACAGGATGACAAGCTTGGCTCCCGGACGGTGCCCCAGATCCTTCAAGCCGAGGGCCAGGTTCCGGACGGCGGACTCGAATTCGGACGTTGAGATGTCGCTGTAGACGTCGTTGCGCTTCACCTTCATCAGGTCCGGTTTGACGTAGCTCCGGACCGTATTCAAAAAAATCTCGGGCAGGGTCTTCGGCATCTTGTCCTCCACGATTTCTGCGAACGAATGCGCCCATTCTATGGAAAAAGACAGGCAGGGTCAACCCAAAATTACGAAAGGACCGTCCGGCGCCGCGGCGCGTCTCTATTTTTTCAGGGCCGCTTCCACCGTCCACCGGATCTTCTCATAATCGAAAGCGGCCAAGGCGTATTCCTTGACCGCGCCGGCGAGATCATCCTTCGCCCGGGCGGCATCGCCGCGGGTCGACCGGGACTGGGCTTCCTGGAAGAGCGGATCCGCCGGGACGTTTTTCCAGGCCTCCAAGGCGTTTTCCCTCAGCCGGTCGACGAGCTTCGCCAGCTCGCGCCAGCGGGCCGGGTCGCGTTTTTCGGTCACGCATAAGCGGAACATCTTTTCCGAGATCGTGAAAGAACATCGGGCGTCGGTCCCCTTCCCGGCGCCCGCGGCCGACGCGCCTTTTTCTCGAAGCATTTCAGCGGCCTCGAAAAACGCGGATCCCGATCCGTGGCCCTGTTTGACGGCGAGACTCCGGGCCCCGGTCATCCGGGCCAGGGCCATGTCGACCGCTTTCTGTTCCTCAGGCGCCAGGGGCGACACGGCCGGCGGTTTCGCCGGCGGCGCGGCGCTTCTGGATCCGGAGGAAACCGGCTTCGGAATCTGAGGGCTCTTGACCGTTTCGGGCGGGGCGGGCCGAGACTCCGTCGTCCGGGTTTCCGTCGCCGCCTCCTTCATGACGACCGAGGGAAACGGGTCGCCCGGGAGAGCCGCCGAAGATCCGGTATCCGCCGCCGTCTCCGATGCCGGAACAGGCGGAGCGCCGGGCTTCGAGAAAATGAAATAGACGGCCGCGGCCGCGATGACCACCCCGGCCGCGATCAGCGGAACCGGAATTTTCCTTGCTCCGGGCGCGACCGGCGTCTTCGCCGCCGCCGCGCCCGCCGGGGCGGGCCATTCGGCCGTCGGGATGTCCCGGCCGGCGTCCTCCAAGGCCGCTTTCAGCTCTTCGGCCGACGGATACCGCTTGGCCGGGTCCTTTTCCAGACACCGGGCGATGACCGCGGCCAGCCCGGCCGGAACTTGGGCGTTCCATTCCCGGACGTTCCGGGGAACCTCCATCTTGTGCTTCATCGCCAGGCTGAGGGGCGTGGCTCCTTCAAACGGCACTCTTCCGGTCACCATTTCGAAGAGGACGACGCCCAGCGAATAGATGTCCGAGCGGGCGTCGACCTCGCCCAGCTCGGCCTGCTCGGGAGACATGTATTCGGGCGTCCCGATCATCACCCCGGACCCGGTCACCCGCTCCATCTCGGTGAACCGGGCGATGCCGAAGTCCATGATCTTGGCGTTGCCGTCGGCGTCGATCATGATGTTCTGGGGCTTGAGATCGCGATGGATCGCTCCGATCCGATGGGCCTCGGCCAGTCCGTCGCAGATCTGGCCGGCGATCATCACCGCCTTCCCGGCGTTGAGCGGTCCGGCCCGCCTGACAAACCGCTTCAGGTCCTCGCCGGCGACATACTCCATCGTGATGTAGTAAAGGAAGTCCTCCTCTCCCAGGTCGTACATCCGGCAGATGCGGCGGTGGGTGATCCGCCGGGTGAATTTCAACTCGTTCTTGAACCGTTCGATGGCCTTCTCCTGGGCGCTGATCTCCGGCCGGATGAGCTTGAGGGCGATCACCTCGCTGATCTTGTGATCATAAGCCTTGAACACCTTCCCCATCCCTCCGCGGCCGAGCTCCTCGATGATCTCGTAGCGGCCGGCCAGCCGGTTTCCCCGGGCCAGCTCCACGGTCGAGGCCCGGACCGTCCGCGGTCCATCGGGGGCGGCCTCGAGGGGAGCTCCGGTGTCCTGGAGGGGGGTCGCGCAGTTGCCGCAGAACCGGCTGGAAGCCGCGTTTTCCGCGCGGCAAGCCGGGCAGATCCGGACGGCTTCCGTCTTCGAGGCCGGGCCGGGGGTTCGGCCCGCCCCGGTTCCTTTCGTCTTTTTTTTCGTGTCGGAAGCGGTCATGGGGCACCTTCCTTCCCGGCCGGCCGGCCCCCCTTCCAGCCGCGGACGACATACGCCTTGATCGGACCTTCATGCTTGGTCTCGACCTCGAGGGGCGGATGCTCGACGTCGAGGCAGTAATGCAGCCGCTGGTAGATCTCGGGGCTGACGAGAATCGTCCCCGGAGCGGCCGCGTCGCAATACCGCGAGGTAAGGTTGATCGTGTTGCCGACGACCGTGTATTCCATCCGCTCGGGCGCGCCGATGAAGCCGTGGATGGCCGGCCCGGTGTGGACGGCGACGCCGATGCGAAACGGCGCCCGGCCCTTCCAGCGCTTGGTTTCCAGCCTCCGGACGGCCTCCTGCATTTCCAGGGCGGCCTGGACGGCCCGCTCGGCTTGCTGTTCGTCGGGCTCGGGGCATCCGAAAACCGCCAGGATCGCATCCCCGATGTACTTGTCCACCGTCCCGTTGTGCTTGAGGATGATCGGGGTCAATTCGTGGAACATGTCGTTGAGCATCCGGACGACGGCTTCCGGCTCCATGGCCGCGGCCAGCTTGGTGAATCCGCGCACGTCCGAGATGAGGACGGTCACCCGGTCGAGGCGCTCGGAGGGGACGGCGGTGTGATCCGGGAGCCGGGCCAGGCGCTCGGCGATGGAGGGCGGGAACTGGGCCAGGAGGCGGGTCTTGATCGCCGCCTCGCGCTGAAGGACCTGGCCGAGCTGGAGATTCTTGATGAACATGGCCGTCTGGGCGGCCATCAGCTGGACAAGCCGCAGGTCGTCCCGGCCGAAGGTTTTCGTCCCGGACGTCAAATCGAAATAAACGACACCGTAGACTTCTCCCGCCCAGGCCAAGGGGGCATAGAGGGCCGAGGTCGTCCCGGAGGCCATCAGGCTCATCGACGGATCGACCTCTCCGGCCGCCCCCAGGCGCCAAAGGCAGGCCTTCTTCTCGGAAAAGACGTGGCGGCCCAGGGTCAGGCTGCAGGTCGGAGGATCGGTTTCGGGGCGGTAGGCCTTGAGGATCAGCTCCGGTCCCATCAGGAGCCCGCTGTGAGTGTTCGGGCCGAACGAGGCGAAAGCCCGGTGAAGATGCTCCAGGAGGTGGGAGGCCAGGGTTTCGACGGAGTCGATCCCGCTTAGGGCGGCCGTGAGATCAAAAACGGCCGTCAGCCGTTCTCGGACGGCCTCGGCCGTCGCTCCCCCCAGGACGAGGTTGGGGACGGATTCATCCCCGGCGAGGGCCTCGGCCGGCGGCTGGAAAGGCAGGGGTGTTTTCCCTTTCGGCGGAAACGGCGGGGGAGCCGGGGCGGCCGAAGGGACGGCCGCCAGGCGCAGGGTGGTCCGGCCGAGCCGGACGATCGAGGCGGGATCAAGAAGCGTCCGGGTCTGGATCCGCTTCCCGTCGACCCAGGTTCCGTTGGCGCTTTGAAGATCCTCGATCCAGACGCCGCCGTCATCCAGGGTGAGACGGGCGTGCCGGGCGGAGACCATCTCGTCCTCCAGGCTCCAGTGATCCGGCCCCGGCGGAAGGCGGCGGCCGACGAGGACGACGCCCGAAACGGCGCGGAACGGTGTTTTCGACCCGGAGGGCAGGGTCGCCAGAAACGAGAATCCTTTCCGCCCGGTCGGCGCCAAGCGTTCTCCTTCCTCTGATCCGGGGACGATCTTCCGCCCGGAGGAGCGTCTCCGATGATGCGGTTTTTATAACTCCGAATGGAGGAAAAAGTCAAAATCCGGTCCGCGGGGGAGGGACGTCTCGGCGCCGGGAAATCCCCCCGCCGCCGGAGGATTCAATCTGTTTCGCGGGCCTTGGCCACGGCGCAGACGGCGTCGTTTTCCTCAAGATTGATCAGGCGGACGCCCTGGGTGGCCCGGCCGGTCGAGCGGATCTGCTCGGTTTTGATCCGGATGACCTTGCCCGAGACGGTGACGACCAGGAGGTCGTCTTCCGCGACGCCCAGGACGGCGATGGCCTTGCCGATCTTGGGCGTGATCTTGAGGTTGATGAGCCCCTTGCCGCCGCGGTGCTGGATGCGGTAGGAGGCGGCCTCCGTTCTCTTGCCGTAGCCTTTCTCGCTGGCCGTGAAAATGTACTTGTCCTCGTCGCCGACGGCCACGAAGCCGATGATCTCGTCCTTCTTGGCCAGGGTCATCGCCCGGACGCCGGCGGCGGTCCGGCCCATCGGCCGGATGTCCTTCTCCTTGAACCGGATGGCCTTGCCCAGCCGGGTCGCGAGCACGAGGTCCCGCTTGCCGTCCGTCAGCCGGGTCCACATGAGCTCCTTCTTCGGCCGGAGATTCATGGCGATGATCCCGCCGCGGCGGATGTTCTTGAACTCGCTCAGCCGGGTCTTCTTGATCTGGCCGTCGGTGGCCAGCATGACCACGTAGTGGTCCTCGGAAAAATCCTTGATCGACACGACCGAGGTCGCCCGCTCGTTGGACTGGAACTCGAGGAGGTTGGCGATGGCTTTGCCGCGCCCGGCCACGCCGACATCGGGGATTTCGAGGGCCTTGAGCCAGTACATCCGGCCGATGTTCGTGAAGACCAGGAGGTAGGAGTGGGTCGAGCAGACGAAAACGTCATCGACGACGTCCTCGGCCTTCATGCTGATTCCCTTGCGCCCCTTCCCCCCGCGCATCTGGAACCGGTAGGAGGAGAGGGAGGTCCGCTTGATGTAGCCCGACTGGGTCGTCATGACGACGACATCCTCCTCCTTGATCAGGTCCTCGGCCCGGATATCGGTCACAACCTCGTCCCGCAGCTCGGTCCGGCGGGCGTCGGCGTAGGTCTCCTTGATCTCCTTCATCTCCCCGGCGATGATCTCGGTCACGAGCTTGTCCGAGGAGAGGATTTTCTTGAGCTTGACGATCAGGGCCTTGACCTCGGTGTATTCCTGGACGATCTTCTCCCGCTCGAGGTGGGTCAAGCGCTGGAGCTGGATCTCGAGAATGGCCTGGGCCTGGATCTGGGACAGCTTGAACTTTTCCATCAGCCCGGCCCGGGCCGCGTCCACGGTCGGGGCCGACCGGATGAGCTTGATGATCGCGTCGAGATGATCGAGGGCGATCGTCAGGCCTTCCAGGATGTGAGCCCGGTGCTCGGCCTTCTTCAGGTCGAACCGGGTCCGCCGCCGGACGATATCCTGCCGGTGGCCGATGAAATACTTCATCATGTCGATCAGGCCGAGGATCTTCGGCTGCTTGTCGACGATGGCCAGCATGATGATCCCGAACGACGTCTGGAGCGACGTGTGCTTGTAGAGGTTGTTCAGGACGACCTCGGGAAGCTCGCCCCGCTTGACCTCGACGACGATCCGGATGCCTTCCCGGTCGGATTCGTCCCGGAGGTCGGCGATGCCCTCGATTTTCTTCGCGTTGACAAGGTCGGCGATGCTCTCGATGAGCCGGGCTTTGTTGACCGCGTAGGGGATCTCGGTGATGACGATCCGCTCCCGTTCGCCCTTGTCGCCCCGCTCGATCGTCGTCTTGGCCCGGACTTGGATGGTGCCCCGCCCGGAGGTGTAGGCGTCCCGGATGCCCTGCTGGTTGAAGACGTATCCGCCGGTGGGGAAATCCGGCCCGGGGACAAGCTTCATGATGTCTTCGAGCGAGGCGTCGGGATGATCCAGGAGGTGGACGATGCCGTTGGAGATCTCGCCCAGGTTATGGGGCGGGATGTTGGTGGCCATGCCGACGGCGATTCCCGAGCTTCCGTTGACCAGGAGGTTGGGGAACTTGGTCGGCAGGACCTCGGGCATGGTCAGGCTTTCATCGTAGTTGGGGATGAAGTTGACCGTGTCCTTCTCGATGTCGGCCAGCATCTCGCCGGCCAGCTTGGTCATCCGGACCTCGGTGTAGCGCATGGCCGCCGGCGGATCGCCGTCGATCGAGCCGAAGTTGCCCTGGCCGTCGACGAGCAGGGCCCGGAGCGAGAAATCCTGGGCCATCCGGACGAGGGTGTCGTAGACGGCCTGGTCGCCGTGAGGATGATATTTTCCGATGACGTCGCCGACGATCCGGGCCGATTTCTTGTGAGGCTTATTGTAAACCGTGCCCGTTTCGTACATCGCGTAAAGGACACGCCGGTGGACGGGCTTAAGCCCGTCCTTGATGTCGGGGATGGCCCGGCCGATGATGACGCTCATGGCGTAATCGAGGTAGGAGCGCTTCATCTCCTCCTCGAGGGCGACGTTGGACAGCTCGGCCGCGGCCGGAAAGAGCGGCTGTTGGGCGGACGGAGCTTTTTCCCGGGCCGGCGTTTTTTCGGCCGGGGCGTCTCCGCCCGGGACGGCGGAAGCCGGGATCTCCGGCTCCGGGACAGGCGGCGGAACCGGGGTTTTTCCCCGGCCTCCGCGGCCGCCTTTGGCCGCGATCTTGGGCTTGGTTTTTTCTCTCTCTTTCTCTTTTTCTTTTTCTTTTTTAGCCATGGGTTAAATGTCCAGGTTGGTGACGTGGGCCGCGTTGGTCTCGATGAAGTTGCGGCGGCGTTCGACTTCATCGCCCATCAGGATCGTAAAGACCTCGTCGGCGGTCACGGCGTCGGTGATCGAGACGCGGAGGAGAGCCCGGTTCTCCGGGTTCATCGTCGTCGACCAGAGCTGTTCGGGGGCCATTTCGCCCAACCCCTTGTAGCGCTGGATGGAGACGCCTTTTTTCCCCTTCTCATGGAGGTACTCGAGGAGCTTGGTCTCGTTCTCGACGACGATGCACTCGCCGTTGGACAGGACCTCGAACGGCGCCTTGAAATCGGCCAGCTCCTGGAAAATCTTGAAAAGGGCCTTGTACTCGGCCGAGTCGATCAGGTTCCAGTTGACCTTGCAGACGACCGTCATCCCGTTGACGCCGAATTTCACGGCCAGCTCCCAGGCGTCGTATTCCTCGTCGTGGGTCATTTCGACGTCCAGGTCGTATTCCTTTTGGAGGAGGGATTGGAGGCGCTTGACCGCCTTCTTGTCCTGGAGAAACTCCAAGCCGTTGACGCCCTCGTGGATGAGCCGCTCGAGAAGGAAGAAGGGATACGATTTTCTCTCCAGGAGCTGGATGTAATTCCTCTTCTGCATGATCCGAAGGAAGAGCTTGCGGAATTTCTCGCCCTCGAAAATTTCCTTGGCGCCCTTGACCCGAATCTTGAATTCCTCGGAGATCTTCTTGACGATCCACTTTTCGTACGCCCGCTCCTCTTTCAAGTAGGTGACCTCCTTGCCCCGGACGATCTTGTACAGGGGCGGCTGGGCGATGAAAAGGTGGCCTTCCTCGATCAACGATTTCATGTGGCGGTAGAAGAACGTCATGAGAAGCGTCCGGATGTGGGAGCCGTCCACGTCCGCGTCGGTCATGATGATGACCTTGTGGTAGCGGAGCTTCTCCAGGCTCGATTCCTCCTCGCCCAGGGTCGTGCCCAGGGCGGCGATCATCGTCCCGATCTCGTCGTTGTTGAAGATCTTGTCCTGCCGGGCTTTCCAGACGTTGAGGATCTTGCCCTTCAGGGGAAGAATGGCCTGGAAGCGGCGGTCGCGGCCCTGCTTGGCCGAGCCGCCGGCCGAATCCCCCTCGACCAGGAAGATCTCGGCCAGGGCCGGATCGCGCTCCTGGCAGTCGGCCAGCTTGCCGGGGAGGGACGAGGATTCCAGGACGCTCTTGCGCCGGGCCAGGTCGCGGGCCTTGCGGGCGGCTTCCCTGGCCCGGGCGGCCTCGACGGCCTTGAGGATGATCCGCTTGGCGTTGGTCGGATTTTCCTCGAGGTAGGCGCCCAACTGCTCGTTGACCAGCGATTCGACGATGCCTTTGACCTCGGAATTGCCCAGCTTGGTCTTGGTCTGGCCCTCGAACTGGGGGTCGCGCATTTTGACGCTGAGAACGGCGCACAGCCCCTCCCGGGCGTCGTCGCCGCCGAGCGAGCCGGCTCCGAGGTCCTTCAGGAGGTTATGCGATTCGGCGTAGGAATTGAGACAGCGGGTCAGGGCGGATTTAAAGCCGATCAGGTGAGTGCCGCCCTCGTGGGTGTTGATGTTGTTGACGAAGGAGAAAATCGTCTCGCTGTAGCCGGAGTTGTACTGGAAAGCCAGCTCGACGATGACGTCGTCCTTCTTCGACTCGAAGAAGATCGGGCGCGGATTGAGGACGTTTTTGTTCTGGTTGAGGAACTGAACGAATTCGACGATTCCGCCCTTGTACTGGAATTCATGGCTCTTGGAAATCCGCTCGTCCGTGATCGAGATGCGGATGCCCCGGTTGAGGAAGGACAGCTCCCGGAGGCGCTGGGTCAGGATTTCGAAGCTGAACTCCGTCGAATCGAAGATCTCGTCATCGGGCCAGAACGTGATCTTGGTCCCGGTTTTCTTTGTCTTGCCGACCTGCTTGAGGCGGGCCACGGCAACGCCGCGTTCGTAGCTCTGGACGAAGATGCCGCCGTCCCGCTTGATTTCCAGGTCCAGGCGCCGGGACAAGGCGTTGACGACCGAGACGCCGACACCGTGGAGTCCGCCGGAGACCTTGTAGGACTTGTTGTCGAATTTGCCGCCGGCGTGAAGGATGGTCATGACCACTTCGGCCGCCGACTTCTTTTCTTTCGAGTGCATGGCCACCGGGATGCCGCGACCGTCGTCGAGGATGGTCACCGAGTCGTCCACGTGGATGAAGACCTCGATGTCCTTGCAGACGCCGGCCAAGGCCTCATCGATGGAGTTGTCGACGACTTCGTAAACCAGGTGATGGAGGCCCTCGGAGCCGGTGCTTCCGATGTACATCGCGGGCCGTTTCCGGACCGCTTCGAGGCCTTTGAGGACCTTGATGCTTTCCGCCGAATACTTCTCTTTTGTCATTTGATTCTATCTCATTGAATTCAAGTGAGTTATAAGTGTATTGCTCTTAAAAAAACGCCGCGGATTTCATGTCTGAATTATACCCTGAATCGAGGGAAAAAGTAAAGCGAAATTTTCGATCAAAAACACAATATTTTGGGGCGGAGGGGAGGATCCGGCCCAAGGCCTTGGGAGAACCGGGCGGAACGGAGGGGAGGCTTTTTCCACGGTTCTTTTCCAACTCGGAAAAGAGGGGAAAAACCGGGGAAACGGGTCACGAAAAGGCGGCGATTTTGGTATAATCGCGGCGGAGAGAAACCGATGGCGGCCAACCTCACGCCTCAATACCTGGAAGCCGAAAAACGGTACCGCGAGGCGAAGACCGTTTCCGAAAAAATCGAGTCCCTGGAGGAGATGCTCCGCCTCATCCCGAAGCACAAGGCCACGGAGAAGATGCAGGCCCAGCACAAGGCCAAGCTGGCCAAGCTGCGGGAAGAAGCCCAGAAGGCCGGATCCGGAAAACACGGGCTGTCCGTCCTGATCGAAAAACAAGGCGCCGGGCAGGTCGTGTTCGTCGGGCCGCCGAATTCCGGAAAATCGAGCCTCATCAAAGCCTTGACGGGGGCCGATCCGGAAATCGGAGATTATCCCTTCACCACCCGGGCCGCCGCCCCCTACATGATGCGGTTCGAGAACATCAAGATCCAATTGATCGACCTGCCGCCGGTTTCGGCCGAATACCTGGAGAGCGGGCAGATCGAGATGATCAAGGTCGCCGACGCGGCCTGCGTCGTCGCCGACGCGGCCGATCCGGAATCGCCGGGGTCGCTCGAAACCGTTTTCAGCCGGCTGACGGAGAAGCGCATCGCGTTCGTCCGGGACGGATTCGTCCCGCCGGCGGAAGAAGCGGTCCGGCTCTTCCGAAAAAAAACGATCCTGGCCGCGGCGAAAACGGACCTCGAGGGAGCCGGGGACGGGCTTGAGGCCCTGCGATTCTTCTTCGAGGCCCAGCTTCCGGTCCTGCCGGTGTCGGCCGAGAGGGGCGACGGCCTCGAGGATCTGCGCCGGAGGATTTTCGACCTGCTCCACGTCATCCGGGTCTACAGCAAGGTCCCCGGCAAGAAAGCCGAGTTCGAGTCGCCGTTCATCCTCCCCCGCCGAAGCGACGTCATGCGGATCGCCTCGGCCGTCCACAAGGATTTCGTCGAGAAGCTCGCCTACGCCCGCCTCTGGCGGGGAAACGAAATCACCGGGATGATGGTCAACCGCGACTTCGCCCTCGAGGACGGCGACATCGTCGAGCTCCACCTCTAAAAAGAAAACGGGCCGATCGGCCTCGATGCTTTCCGCCGGTTGACATTCCCTGATTCCCGCCCTATTTTTATCAGCAGACAAGGGAAAAGATCCGGGCGGCGGGCTTTCGAAGAGCCAAACCCTCTCTTCTCAGGAGAAGGGGTTCTCCCTCCGGGCCGAGGGGATCACTTTCTGCCTTAAAAGAGGATTTGACTGATGATGACCTCAAGCCGGGGGATCGTCGGCCAGCCTTGATTTTCCCGCCCGGTTCGGCTTTTTTCCCTTCCTTAAGCCGTCGCCTTCCGTGCGAATGACCGTCCTCGCCATAAAGGATAAGGAGGAAAACATGAAGTTCAAAAGCCTGATGATCATCAAGTCCGCCGTCTGCCTGGGATTCGCGCCGCCGATGCTTTTTTTCCCGGCCTGGCTGCTCGGGCTTTTCGGGCTGGCGTTCGGAACGGGCGCGGCCCTGACCGCCCGGGAATACGGGGCGGCCTTGGCCGGCAACATGCTCCTGGCTTGGCTGGCCCGGAATGTCGAGGAAGGGCGGGCCCGGAAGGCGATCTGCTGGAACCTCTGCGTCTACGACGCGATCGGCCTCATCGCCACCCTGGTCTTGCTCTTCAACAAGACGCTGAATCCGCTCGGCTGGGGGATCGCGGCGATCTACTTGTTCTTCGCCGCCGGCTTCGGCTATTTCCTTCTCCCTCGGAAAAAAGCCGCCTGACAAAAAAAGAAAACCCCGTCCCTATTTTTCGGCGACGCGGAAGTTGACGGCTTCCTCGTCGGCGATGTCCATGATCGCCATGAAGAAGAGCCGGGCCATGTCCTCCATCGTCTCGGAGTCGATCAGCTCAATCCGGTCCTTCGTGTTGTGATACGTCGGGTACGGCGCGTTCTTGCCGTAGGCCCCGAAGGTCAGGGACGGGACGCCGGCCCAGAAGAACCAGGCCGAATCCTGCCGCGGACGGGCCGGGTACGCCGCCTCGCCGCCGCCGATGATCCGGTGGACGTACTTCTGGTTGGCCCGCTCGATGAACGCCCAGAAATCCGCGTACGTCTTGGCCCCCGAGGCGGAGATCTTGTCCCCGCCGCCCGGCCCCTCCATGTTGATGAAGACCAGGGTTTTGTCCAGGGGGAACAACGGGTGTTCCACGTAATATTTCGATCCGGCCACGCCCTGCTCCTCGCTGCCGAAGAAATTGAAGACGACCGTCCGCTTCGGCTTGATCGCCGACTTGGCCATGGCCTCGGCCACGCCCAGGCCGACGGCCACGGCCGTGGCATTATCGTCGGCCCCCGGCATGAGCTCCCACATCCGGCCCAGGTGGTCGAGGTGTCCGCCGATCAGGATGACTTCCTCCCGGAGCTTCGGATCGGTCCCGGGGATGACCCCGATGACGTTATACCCGACGCCCTCGGGATGATGCTCGGTCACGTTCTTGATCGTCATCGTCTTGCCGGTGGCGAAGGATCGGGGCTTGAGCTCCTTGCGAATCCGGGCGATCGTCTCGGCGTACGTCCGTCCCGTCCCGGCGAAGACGTCGGCCACGACCGCCGCCCCGACGTGATGGTAGATGAATCCCTCGCGGTAGGAGTTGTTGGGATTGCCGATCGGCCCGTAGTTGTAGATCATTCCCTTGGCCCCGTGGTCGAAGGCGTTCTCGAGCTTGTACTGGTGGAAGGAGTACGGCCGCCATTTTGGGAAGGCGCCGGCCGGATCGCCCGGCCGGACCGGGACCTCCGGATCCATCAGGACGATCTTCCCCTTGACGTCCAGGCCGGCGTAATCGTCGTAGCCCAGCTCCGGGGCGGTGATCCCGTAGCCGACGAAGACGACCTCGGCCGTCACCTCGCCCGAGGCCGAGGTTCCGCCGGGGATGAACTCCTCCTCGAACTTATAGAACTTTTTGACTGTTCCGTCCTTGACCGGAAGATGAAGGACGCACGTCCCGCCCGGAAAGACCAGGGTGTAGGGATTCGGGAACTTCTGGAGATATGTGCCGTCGTCCCCGCCCGGGGCAACGCCCCATTTCTTCATGAGTGAAATCACCCAATCGGCGCAGGCGTCGTACTCGGCCGTTCCGGTCAAGCGGCCGCCGTATGTCTCCGACGTCAGCTCCTTGACGTATTCGAACAGGGTCTCGCTTCGGATCAAGCGCGTCGCCTCCAGCAGCTTCTGCTCGTCAGTGAGCGGCGCGGCGGCCGCCCCCGGATATTGGGCCGCGGCGGATGCGGCCAAGATCGAGGCGAGGATCGGAAGAACCAGAAGATTTTTTATACGCGGCATAACGGACCTCCTTCGCGCATTCCCGGCCAGGATATCACGAGGCGCCGGAGGCGCGCAAAAGATCCGCCTGGGATCGCCTCCTCGCCGGGTCGTTTGCGCCGGGCCGGTAAATCCGCTATCATCGTTTTTCGGATTCCCGGCGGCGGCCGCTTTCCTTCGGACCGGCGCCGGCGGCCCGATCCCTGAGGAGGTTCACATGAGAACGATGCTCCCCGCGTTCCTCAGCCTGGCCGGCGTCTTCTTCGCCTTCGCCCTGGCCGCGGCCGAGGCCGCCCCGGCCGGACCGGTCGCGGTCGTGATGAAAACGAGCCAGGGGGATATCACCCTCGAGCTCGATTCTGAGAAAGCCCCCCGCACCGTCGCCAACTTCCTTTCTTATGTCGACGCCAAGTTTTACGACGGGACGATTTTTCACCGGGTCATTCAGAATTTCATGATCCAGGGCGGAGGACACCGGCCCGACATGGCCCAGAAAGTCTCCAAGCCGCCGATTAAAAACGAATCCGGCAACGGATTGACTAACGCCCGCGGAACCATCGCCATGGCCCGGGAAGCGGCCCTCCACAGCGCCACCTGCCAGTTCTACATCAACACCGTGGACAACTTCAGCTTGGACCAGCATCAATACTGCGTCTTCGGCCGGGTCGTCGCCGGTTTGGACGTCGTGGACGCCATCGCCGCGGTTCCGACCTCGACTCAAATGGGATACGACGACGTCCCGCGCGTCCCGGTGGTCATTCTTTCGGTCCGGCGGGCGGCCGCCCGATAGATACGCCTCAGGATCATCCGTCATGGGCCGGACGATCATCGCCCTCGTCCACCTCGGACTATTCGCCGGCCTGGTGATTTACGGATTTGTCCTCCTCGCCGGAGGCCGGATCAACCGGGGACTCACCGTCCTCGGTCTCATGGGCGCCTATTACGCGCTCGTCCTCCACAAGGCCGTCCTGGCCGAGATCGAACGCAAGCGCCGCTTGAGAAAAGAAAACAAGACAAGGAGCATGAAATGAAAACTCTTCGACCGATCGTTTGCGCCGTCCTGATGCTCGCCGTCGCCCTGGCGGCCGGGGCCCAGGACAAGCCCAAGCTCGATCCCGGCGTGGCCAAAGCCCTGGCCGGCATCCGCGGCTCGGAGGCCTACGCCTATGTCGAGCGGATGGCCTCGCCCGAATTCGCCGGCCGCTACACCGGCCACGAAGGCTACACCGCGGCCGCCCGCTGGGCCGCCGGGCTGTTCAAAAAATGGGGCCTCAAGCCCGTCGATCCGAAGACCGGCTATCTCCTGCCCTATCCCTCGCCCTATACGGTCATCCGCGCGGCCGAGATGACGCTGGTCGCCCCGGACGGAAAAACCGAGACGAAGCTCGAGCCGAACGTCGATTTTCTCCCGCTTTTCTACACTGACGCGGGAAGCGCCGAGGCCGGGATGGTGTTCGCCGGCTGGGGGATCTCGGCCCCCGAGCTGAATTACGACGATTACGCCGGCCTGGACGTCGCGGGCAAATTCGTCCTTTGCTTCCGCGGCCAGCCCGACCGGACCGACACGCGGTTCTACCACTATGACGAGCACCGCACCCGGATGAAGACGGCCAAGGACAAGGGCGCCGTCGGCTTGATCTACATCTACCCCTCGCCCATTTCCAACCCCAATGGCGAGTGGCAGAAGGATTTCTTCCCGGCCATGATCAGCGAGAAAATCGGCGACGCGATTCTCAACGAAATCGGGAGCACCAGCGCCGAGCTCAAGAAAGCCCTGACCGCCTTTAAGCGGCCGATCGGCTTTCCCCTCAAATCCGTGATCCGGACGAAAGTCGAGGCCGATTATCATCCGGACGGCATCGGGTACAATATCGCCGGCTACGTCGAAGGCTCCGATCCCGCACTCCGCCGGGACGTCCTCGTGATCGGCGGGCATTTCGACCACAACGGCCTGCACATGGGCTTCCTTTACCCCGGGGCGGACGACAACGCCAGCGGCAGTGCCACGGTGATGGAGATCGCCCGGGCCTTCGCCGGACTGGCCCGCAAACCCAAGCGCTCGGTCGTCTTCGTCCTGTTCGGCGGGGAGGAAATGGGCCTCCAGGGCTCGATCTATTACGCCGATCATCCGCCGGCGGTCTTCCCGAAGATCGACGCGATGTTCAATTACGACATGACCGGCGCGGGCGACGGGGCGTGGGGCAGCACGACCGAGGAAAACCTGCGGAAGGTCTTCCTCGAAGCCGATCGGCACGTCGGGATCCTCCGCGGCATGCGCGTCGTCCAAGGACCGCCCGGCGTCCGGGGCTCCGATCAAGCCTCCTTCAGGATCAAGGGCATCCCCGTCGCCTCGGTCGGGGCCAACGGTCCCTCTTTGGCCTACCACGAGACGGGAGACACTATTTACCGGATCAATCCCTCCATTATGGGCGATATCGCCAAGCTCTCGTTCCTGGCCGCTCATGCCTGGGCCGACCGGTAAAGTGAAACCCGGAACCGCCGGTTTTCGTTCTAGGAAAGGACGGCCCCCCGGCCGCGCCGGCCGGGAAGGCCGTCTCGATCCGGCATGAGACGAAAGAGGCCGCGCGGCGAACCCGACGTTTTTCTCCCGCCGCTTTCCGGTCCGAATCCGCTGGCTCCGCGGCGGCCGCCGCGGAAAAAGCGGCCCGCCGGACGGCCGCTCCGGGTCGCGGCCGCGGCCGCCCTCGTCGTCCTCCTGATCGCCGCCGCCGTCCTGGTTTTCCGTCCCTTCGGTCCAGGCCGGGAAATCGTCCCGGCGGTCGACTCGGCCGAGAGCCTCCAGCCGGCCGAGCCGGGCCCGACGACGGTTGAGGAAGTCATCCTTCCAGGCGAGACGCTTTCGGAAATTTTAGGAAACGAAGGCCTCTCGCCCGCTCAAATCGACGCCCTGGTCCGCCAGGTCCGGCCGGTTTTCAACTTGGCCCGGATCGTCTCCGGACGGACGGTCAAGATGACGTTCGCCCCCTCGGGCGAGCTTCTGTCCCTGGATTACCCGATCGATGAAAGCCAATTCCTCCTGGTGACCCGAACCGGGGAGGGGTATGCCGCCGAGAAAAAAGCCTACGCTTACGAAACCCGCCCCGTCTACGTCCACGGCGTCATCGACGAGCATCTTTACGGCGCGGTCCTGGCCGGGGGCGAAAAGGCCGGCCTGGCGATCGAGCTTGAGCAGATTTTCGGCTGGGACGTCGATTTTTACGCCGGGCTGCGGACGGGCGACGCCTTCCGCGTTCTCGTCGAAAAAAAATACCTCGACGGCCGCTTCCAGCGCTACGGGGACATCCTGGCCGCCGAATTTTGGAACGACGGGCGGAGAATCGAGGCCTGCCGGTTTGACTACGAGGAGGGGGGAAGCCTCAAGAGCGGGTACTTCCACCCCGACGGGCGATCGCTCCGCAAGGAGTTCCTCAAGTCGCCGCTGCAGAGCTACCGGATCACCTCGCGCTTTTCCTCCCGCCGCCTCCACCCGGTCCGAAAGGTCTTCCGGGCTCATTACGGCGTCGATTACGCCGCCCCGGTCGGCACGCCCGTTTTCGCCACGGCCGACGGCCGGGTCGAGGAGGCCGGCTGGAAGGGCGGGGCCGGCCGGATGATCCGCTTGAGCCATAAAAACGGCTACGAGACGATTTACATGCATTTGTCGACGATCCTGGTACGGGCCGGCCAGAGGGTCGAGGGAGGACAGCGGATCGGCAAGGTCGGATCCTCGGGCGAATCCACGGGACCGCACCTTGATTACCGGATCAAGCGCTTTGGATCCTATCTCAATCCCCTCTCGGCGAAATTCATGCCGGTCGCGCCGCTGCCGGCCCGGTGGCTGCCGGATTTCCAGAAGCGGGCGGCCGCCCTCCGGGTCGTGCTCGGGGCGCCGCTTCGGATCACCGGATCCTTCCGCTGATCCGCTTCCGTTCCGCTTCTTGCCCCGGCCGCGGTCCCGGCCTACAATGCCGTCATGGAATCCCGTCGTCCCCCTCGCCGGTACCGCAATCCGTTTCCGACGGTCGACATCATCATCGAGATCCGAGACGCCCGCGGCCGGGAAGGCATCGTCCTGATCGAACGGAAGAATCCCCCGCCCGGCTGGGCCCTGCCCGGAGGATTCGTCGAATACGGGGAATCGCTCGAGACGGCCGCGGTCCGGGAAGCTTGGGAGGAGACGTCGCTCCGCGTCCGCCTGGTCGAACAGCTGGGGACGTATTCCGATCCGGCCCGCGATCCGCGCCGCCACACGATTTCGACGGTGTTCATCGCCCGGGCCGAGGGGACCCCGGCCGCCCGGGACGACGCCAAGAACCTGGGAATCTTCACCCGCCGGGAGATTGACTTCCCCCTGGCCTTCGACCACGCCGAAATCTTGAAGGACTACTACGCCCGCAAGCGGCGCCTCAAAGCGAGATCCTGACCTCCCGGATCCCGGCGTGCCGGGAGACATAGCGGAGGGTGACTTCGCCCCGCCCCTCGACCAGGAACTGGTGCTCCACCCGTCCGAACCCGGGAACCACGAGAAACTGGACGTCCGGCCGGTCCTTCTTGTGGCTCACCCGGTCAAAGTCCCGGTCGACGAGGACGCCTCCGGCCAGGACCCGGGCGTTCGGCCCGGAGACGGTCAGCCGGTCCTGGGGATACAACCGGTCCTTCTGAGCCTGAAAACTCATCGACGGGACGGCCTTGGCGTTGGCCAAGCGGGTCCGGACGCGGAAGAGGCCGTCGCCGATCTTCTTCACCTCGGTCACGTCCAAAGTCACTTCGGGCGTGTGCTTGGCCGAGAAAAGGACGGACATGGCGTTTCGGTGGACGAGGTCGGGCAGCATGAACGGCGCGGACAAGCGGTTGCTCATCTTGACCCATCCGCCGATCTCGATATCGCCGTACGTCGGATGCTTGAACGGGGCCCAGGGCTTGTACATCTCGCCCATGGTCAGATTGTCGCTGTACTTGATCCGCTCCAAGGCCCAGAAATCCCCCCGCAGCATCTGCTCCACTTCCCCGCGGGGAGTCGTTCGTTCGGCTTCCTCCCCGGTCTTGAAGGACTCCGCCGAGGCCTGGAAGACCTCGCCGCAATAGCCGTAGGCGCCGAGGTGGCGGACCAGCCATTCGACCGAGTCGCCGTAGGTGGTGTAGAGATCTTTCCAACTGACCATGTACCGGTAGCCGGGGGTGATCCGCTCGGCCTGCCGGCCGATGTAATCATAGACGGCGACGTCCTGCGGGGGATAGTCGCCGAGCCCCTTGCGGGTCGGCCCGCGCAGGAACATCCCCCCGAAATTATGGAACGACCAGCCCAGGCAGATATTGGTCTTGGTCATCATCCAGCCGGCCAGCGCCCGGAGGCCCCGGCCTTGGAAGGGATATTCCCCGGCGCCGCCCTCGACATAGGACGGGGCCCAGTCGAAGCCCCATTGGCGGTTGGGATCGACGTAGCCTTCGGCGTCCTCGTTGACCCGGCCGTCGCCGTCATTGTCGATCCCCTCTTCGCCGAGGAGCGTCCATTCGCCCCGTTCCCCCGGCTTGATCCTCACCGTCAGCCGGGGATCCTCCGGATTCGTCTTGTATTGCCCGAAGGGGTCCTTGCGGCGCATTTGGGTGATGTTGCCGTCGTTGTCCAGATCGTCGGGAGGATCCTCGTCGAGGAGGCCGTCCCGGTCATCGTCGATGGGGATGCGCAGGCCCCGGCCGGAGCTCGCGTTGTTGGGATCGGCCAGGAAATGATATCGGCCGTCGACGTTGACCACGGGGACGACGTAAAAGCAATTCTTGTCGACGAGGGCCGTGACCTCCTCGTTTTTCCCGTAGCGTCCCAGGAGGTAGTCGAGAAGGTAGAGGCTGATCTCGCCGCCTTGGATTTCGTTGCCGTGGATGTTGCCGTCGACATAAACGCCCGGCTTGGCCAGGGCCGGACCGGTCTTGGGATTGTTGACCGTCATGGCCCAAATCGGGCGGCCTTCCTCGCTCCGGCCGATCTCCTCCAGCGTCGTCAGGCCCGGATAAGCCTTGTGGAGGGCTTGGAGCGCCTCCCCCACTTCGGCCAACGTGTAGTAATGGTCGAACCGAAGCGGAAGCGCGGCCTCGGCCCGGACGGCCGGGGCCGCCGCGGACACGATCAAGAACGCCAGGAGCGCCGGCGCGATGTTTTTCATTTTCCACCTCCAAGCTCGAGAGTCCGGACGTCTCCCCAGGCGCTGGGAGCGGCGGCCCGGAGCTCGATCTTCACGGGCTTGGGCGACCGCACAATCCACCGGATCTTCCGCCGGCCGCTGCCGTCGACGGCCGGGACCGCGGTCCGCGGCCGGCCCTCGATGAAGGCCAAATCCCGGCCTTCGAGCGTGACGATCACCGGGAAGATCCGGTTGTTCCGGCGTCCCATGGCCGTCGGATACGGCAGGTAGCCGGCGTTTTCGATCCAGGCCTCGATCTCATGGAGCCCCCCGCCGAGCGGGCGGATCGTCACCGGCCCGAGCCGGATGCGGGCCATCCGGGAAGCCAGTTCGAAAACCCAAGGGACTTGCTCCCGGAGCAGCGGCTCGATCATCGCCGGCGGCGGAGTCGTGTCGGCGTAGGGAACGGCCCCGCCGATCTCGATGTCCCCCAGGACCGGGTGCTTGAACGGCTTCCAGTCGACGAACGCCCTTCCGGCCGGTTCCTTGTCGCTCCAAGCCAGCCGGGCTTTGTCCCGGGGATCGGCCCCCTCGGCCGAGGAAGGCGGGGGCGTCCGCATCATCATCGCGGCCATTTCCTTGGTTGAGGTCCGGCCGGTCTTGATCGCTTCAATCGCTTGGGCGGCCGTGAATTCCGGCGGAGCGCCGGACGTTTTCAGGAAGGCGGCGATCTTCTCTTCGCCCAGGGCGATAAACTCCTCGCCGGTCATCTTCTCCAGCTCGCCGGGAGCGAGGCCGGGAGCGGCTTTTTCCTCCCTCGCTTCGGGCAGAGTCCAGAAGTCGAGAGCGAACGAGGGCAGGCCCAGATGATAATAGGCGTACAGCTCGAACGAGCCGTCCTTGTCGGCCGCGGGGGCGAGACGCTTTTCATCGAGCCGGGCGGCCTTGAGGAATTCCTTGTACTTGTCCGAGAGCTCCGCGTAAAATTTCAAGTCCTCGGGCAGCGGATTCACGGCCGCCCCCAGGCCGAGAAAGCTCGCGATCAACGAGGCATCCACCGTCATTCCCTCGGGAAGGGAGGCTTTGGCCAGCTCCAGGAGCTCCTCCATGGTGTAATCCTTGTCGGGGTCGGCGTTGATGAACCCGGCCATGTCCTTGGGAACCCGAATCCGGTTCAGATCGGCGTCCCCGCGCCGGCCGCCGGGCGGAGGATTCAAGCAGAAATTAGCTCCGCCGAAGACGACGGCCAGGCCGATTTCCTTGTGCTCGTTCACGAACTTGAGGACGGCGAAGCTTTCCTCCTCGCTCCCCGGCCACAAGCCCGAACCGGGCTTGAAAGCGGCGAACAAGTGGGGAAACTGGACGCCGATGTTCACTCCGCCGGGAGGATCCTCGTTGTACGCGCCGTCCCGATCGTTGTCCAAGCCCTCGGGAAGAAGCTTGTAAATCCCCTGCTCGCCCTTGGCCCAATCAGCCTTCTTCAGGAGGCGGGGCTGGCCGGGCGCGGGGAGCCACTCGCCGCCGGGGTCCACAATCCGCATCGTCGTGATAAGACCGTCGCCGTCGAGATCCTCGGGGCCGTCCTCGTCGACGGCGTCATCCATGTCGTCGTTCCACGGCCGGCCGTTGCCGGGATCGGCCCAAAGCGGCTTGGCGAAAAAGCGGGCGGCCGCGTCGGGATTGGGACAACCCAGGACGTACCAGGTCAGATCCCGGCGGACCTCGGGCTTGTCGACGATCCGCCCGACGAGGTACAAGGCCGCCTCGCCGGCCAGCGGATGGAGGCCTTCAAAATCGGCCCCGACGAAAACAGCGGGAAGCGTTTTCACCGTCCGGCCGGCCTCGGGACCCAGCTCGATCACCAGGACCTCGCGGCCGCCGGGACTTTCGGCCAGCTCATGGATCTTGACGAAGTCCGGGTGGGAGCGGGCCAAATCGCGGAAGGCCGCGGCCATTTCCGCGGGCGGATGGTAGCGGTCGAACGCCACCTGGGCGGAAAGGGGCGGGACGGTCAGCGCGGCGGCCATCAGGGGAAGGAAAAAGCGGAGGCGTTTCATCGTCACCTCGTGATCGGATCATTCAAAATCGGCTTTCCCCGAAAGGAAAGAGGGAAGATTACATCATCAAATCCGGAGACACAACACCAATTCCCCTTATTTCCCCGCCGGCCCGGTCGGAGGGCGGGAAAATAAGCAAGGCGGGCGGGGAATGAGGGAAATGGGTATTGAGTCTCTTTAATAGACTAGAGGACGGCTTTTTCGGAACGGGCGGAAGCCCCGTAAAACAAGCCCGCCAGCCGGTCGAAGTCCCCCGGATCGTCGGTCGTCCAAAATTCCCTCCGGCCGCCTTTCGTGCAGGCCCCGTCGATCTCCGGATGACGCTTGAGATAATCCTTCAAGGCGGCCGCGACGAGCGGGCCCTGGGAAATCAGCTTGACCGCGGGCGGCAGGAACCGGGCGATCACCGGGGCCAGGAGCGGGTAGTGGGTGCAGCCGAGGATGATCGCGTCGATCCCGGGATCGAGGGCCAGGAGACGCTCGACATGGCGGCGGACGAAAAATTCCGTCCCGGGGCCGTCCAACTCGTTGTTTTCAACAAGCGGGACCCAGAACGGGCAGGCTTCGGAATGGACGACCAGGTCCGGGAAGAACTTCACGATCTCGAGGGGGTAGGATTGGGACCGGACCGTCCCGGCGGTCGCGAACAGCCCGACATGCCGGCTCCGGCTGAGCGTCCCGACGCGCTCGGTGACCGGACGAATGACGCCGAGGACCCGCCGGCCGGGATGTTCAGCGGGAAGATCCTTCTGCTGGATCGTCCGGAGGGCTTTGGCCGAGGCGGTGTTGCAGGCCAGGATGACCAGCCGGCAGCCCCGGCCGAACAGCCAGCGGACCGCCTCCCAGGTGAAGCGATGGACAGTCTCGAACGATCGCGTCCCGTAGGGCGTCCGAGCATTGTCGCCCAAGTAGACGAAATCGCAGTCCGGAAGGACGGCGGCGATTTCCCGGAAAACGGTCAACCCGCCGTACCCTGAATCGAAAACCCCGATCGGCCCGGCGATGTCCATCGGAATCATCCTACTCCGATTCCATTTTGATTGCGACGTTGTTTTGAATCCAGCGGGCGTCCCACCACTCGACCGGGTCGACGAAGACTCCGTGGACGAGCATGGCGAAATGGAGGTGGTCGCCCCCGGCCATCCCCGTCGCCCCCGACAAGCCGAGGACGTCGCCCCGGGCCACGGATGAAGACACGGCCGCGTCGATGCGGCTCAGGTGGCAGTACATGCTGAACAATCCGCAGCCGTGGTCCAGGATGACCGTCTCCCCGTAAATGCCCAGCGGCCCGGCGAAAACGACCCGGCCGGCATTGGCCGCCGGAACCGGGCAGTTCCTGACCGAAGCCAGGTCCACGCCGAGATGAATCTGCCGGTCGATCTCCCGCCCGTTGTAAAGATAGGTCCGGCGCTCTCCGAAGGCGGCCATCGTCTTGGACCGGGGCAAGCGGAGAAACGTCCCGCGCCACAACGGCCGGGGCCCGGTGTCGCGGCAGATCGCCTGGAGGCGCTCGTCGTCCCGGGCCCGCTGGTCCCGGTTGACGGCCAGAAATATCTCGAGATCCGTCCCCTTGAGGGAGGGATCAAGGCTCTTGAAATAGGGAACAACGCCCTCGAAGAACGCGTCGGTGAGAGTCAGGACGTCGCTTTTGATCCGGACGGACTTCACGTCCGGCCGGAAATGGACGTTGGTCCGGTTTCCGGCTTCATCCTCGGCCACCCCGATGAAGGGAACGTCCGGCGGGGCGTCGCACGGAAGGGCGTACCAAACGAAATACCGGCCGCCGCCGGCTTCGTAGGCGGGGAAAAAGGAATTTCCGGCCTGGAGGCCGGACAAAGCGGCGCTTTCGTCAAGCATGAAGGAGACAACGCCCGCTCCGCCGGGAGCGATGGAATGAGGCCCGCCGAGGAACGTCATCCGGGGCGGCCGCGTGTCGATGATTTTTCTCATCTCCCAAACGGCCGCGTTTCCCTTCCGCCAGGAATGATCCGAGGCGGCGATCCGGAGAATGATTTCGCCGTCGGTCAAACCGCCCGGAAGCGGACGGAGGGAAATCGTTTTTTCCACTGAGACGACGGGTTCGGGAAATTCCTCGGATAGAAGCTCAACGGTTCGTCCGGCTTGGTCCGCCTCGACCCGGATCCGGGCCAGCCCGCTCTTGCGGTCCTCGAACCGGAGGGATAATTCCCGGCCGAGCGCCGGCCCGTCGCGAAGCAGGCGGACCGCCGGCTTCTCGAACTCGAACTTGACGATCCAGAGCCAGGCGCCGGCGGCCAGGACGGCCGGAATCAGAAGCCAGCGGGCGTTTTTGAATAGATTGGTTTTCGGACCCGCGTTCTTCCAGCGCATGATCATCTCCCGTTCGTGTTTTTGAACGGATCAATATTCCACACGCTCCTTCGTTAGTCAAGGAATTTGGAACCCGATTACTTTTCTTGATTCCGAGAAATAAACAACTTGACTTTTTTCAGCTTCCGCGGTCTATAATATATTCGCTGTAAAAATCACAAAGGGGAAAAGCATAAAAGATCGGTATCAGATTGCCTTTAGATCGTCGTCATGAAATTGTATGCGCATTCCAAAGCCGATACGCCGCAAAATCAATGGCATCCCCTGGAAGAACATCTTCACGCGACTGCGAATAATGCGCGTCATTTTGCAGAAACTTGGGAATCCGGAGCGTGGGCTTACAATGCGGGTCTCTTGCACGACTTGGGAAAAAGCGATTCGAGATTTCAAGGATATCTCCTCCGCTGCAACGAACTGGACGATTCAGATTATGACTCGGGCCGCGTCAATCATTCCTCAACAGGAGCCTCATGCGCCGAAGACGGCATCAAGCCGTTCGGACGCATACTCGCCTATTTAATAGCGGGGCATCACGCGGGATTGCCCGATTGGTTTTCATCGGAATCGGCAAATGCCGCCCTTTCAATGCGTCTTAAAGAAGGACGTGAAAATTCGAAACGGATAAGAGCTTTCTCTGAAGAGTTGATTTTATCACTTCTGCCAATGACGAAGCCGTCTTTTGTGAACGCGGCCAACTTCCACTTCTGGGCACGGATGTTGTTCTCATGCTTGGTTGATGCGGATTATCTCGACACCGAACAGTTCATGGATGAAGAGAAATCCCGGCAACGAAGCCATTATCCTTATCTCTCTTCTCTCGCTCCTCGTTTATTCGATTTTTTAGATGATCTGGAACAGAAGGCACCTCAATCATCGGTAAATGAAATCCGAGCGGAAATCCGCCGTGCCTGTGAGCGGAAAGCCGATTCGCCGAAAGGCTTATTCTCTTTAACTGTGCCCACTGGGGGCGGGAAAACCCTTTCAGCAATGGCCTTTGCCATGCGCCATGCGATAAAGCACGGCCAACGACGCATTATCTACGTAATTCCCTATACGAGTATCATCGAACAAACCGGGCACACTCTTTCCCGGGTTTTCGGTCACGAAAATGTCATTGAACATCACAGCAATCTTCATCCGGAAAAAGAAACATTTCGTTCGCAACTCGCCTCAGAAAACTGGGATGCGCCTATCATCATCACCACGAATGTCCAATTCTTCGAATCGCTCTATGCAGCCAAATCGAGCCGTTGCCGCAAGCTCCACAATATCATCAACAGCGTTGTCATCCTCGATGAAGCCCAATTGTTGCCACCTAATCTTTTGATGCCCTGCGTGGAGTCGATGAATGAGCTTGTTCGGAATTACGGAGTCAGCTTGGTTTTGGCCACGGCCACTCAACCCCTTTTGCCGAATCTCGAGCCGGCCTTGGAAATCATCCCGCCGGAAATGAACCTCTATGACCGATTGAAACGGACAAAAATCGTTTTTCCGGAATCGACAATTCGACCTAAGGATTGGGTGTCGCTTGCGGAACGATTACAACAACACGAGCAAGTTCTCTGTATCGTGAATACCCGCCGTGATTGTTATGACCTTTTTAAATTGATGCCGGAGGGGACGTACCATTTATCGGCTTTGATGTGTGGAGCACACCGATCGGCCATAATTCAGTCGATTCGCCTGCGGCTTCAGAAAAACTTGCCGACTCGGGTCATCAGCACCCAGCTTGTTGAAGCAGGAGTCGACATTGATTTTCCGGTAGTCTATCGCGCTTTAGCCGGGTTGGATTCCATCGCTCAAGCAGCCGGCCGCTGCAACCGGGAAGGCGTTCTAAACAAATCGGGAAAACTCGGCGAAGTCCAAGTTTTTATGGCTCCCAGGCCGGCGCCCAGAGGTTTACTGCGCAAGGGTGAGGACACAACATGCGAAATGTTCGAGGATATGAAAAATCCCGACCAGCCGGGCGCGGTTTTTCGCTACTTTCGGCTTTTCTATTCTCGAATCAATGATGCCGGCAGCGATTTTCGAGAATTATTGACAAAGGATGTAAATCCAAATCTCTTCGTTCAGTTCAGGACCGCGGCCGAACAATTTAAGCTTATAGATGATCAAGCCCAACGGCCGGTGATCGTTCGATATGGAGATAGCAACCATTATATAAACCGCTTGCGCTACGCCGGGCCGTGCCGGGAGATCACACGGGCGCTTCAAAGATTCACTGTGAATATTCCTGTCCAGGTCGCAGAAGCTATGCAATCCGATGGACGGATGGAGGAAATCGAGCCGGGGATTCTGATCCAATGTGGATTAAAGATCTATGATGAAAAAACCGGTTTAGCCGTATTTGCCGAACAATTGCCGATTGAGGATCTAATGATCTGACGGAAAGGAGCGATATGAAAGGATTCTGCCTGGAAGTGAGCGGGCCCTATGCGTGTTTCACGAGACCTGAAATGAAAGTGGAACGCGTCAGTTATGATGTTATTACTCCCTCTGCCGCAAGGGCGATTTTCGAAGCCATCCTTTGGAAACCGGCCATTCGTTGGGAAATGAAGCAAATTGAAGTCCTCGCCCCGATCCGCTGGATATCCCTCCGCCGGAATGAAGTGGGGAAAGTCGCGTCGCCGCGGAGCGGAGGCGTTTTCATCGAGGATGATCGACAGCAACGGGCTGGATTGTTCTTGCGCGACGTGAAATACAGGCTACATGCGGAGTTCGATTTCTTGCCGACAGAGAAACGCGAATCCCCTCGAAATCCCGTTCCTTCCTATCTTAGCGAAAGCACGGATGTCTCCGATGACAGGGGGAATGAAACACCGGCAAAATATGCGGCAATGTTTGAGCGTCGGGCGAAAAAAGGACAGTGTTTCAATCAACCTTATTTGGGTTGCCGCGAGTTCTCGGCATCGTTTCGGCTTGTCGATCATCTAGAAGAACCTTCAATTCCGATTGATTTGACCAAGGATCTCGGCTGGATGCTTTACGATATGGATTTTTCGAATGCGGATGATCCCAAACCGCTTTTCTTTCAAGCAAAAATCGTCAAAGGAATCATCAACATTGACCGAAATCAAGTCGAGGTGCGCGGATGATTCTTCAAGCGCTCAAGGAATATTATGACCGGAAACCTGATCTTCCCCGTGCCGGTTTTGAGATGAAAGAGATTCCGTACGTCTTAGTTCTTAACGCTGATGGAATTCCCGTTAATCTTACCGACACGTATGAAGGAATGGGCAAGGAACGACAGGCAAAAAAATTTTTAGTGCCTCAATCCGTCAAGCGAACAGTGGACATAAGCGCAAATTTACTTTGGGATAATCCCGAATACGCGCTCGGGATTGTATGCAAAGGAAAACCCGCCCGCGTTGCTAATCAGCACCTTGCGTTCAGAAAACGCCTTGATGACTTGAAACTTCCCCATGATCCCGCGTTGCTTGCCGTCCAAAAATTTCTAGCCAATCCTGAAAAATCGACGTTATTGGAAGCTTTCGGCGACCGCCTTGAGGAGATGAGAAAAACCGGCGCCTATCTTTCCTTCCGGATTGTGGGACAAATCGGGCTCATTCTTGAACAGCCGGCCATTCGAGAGGCAATTACGAAAACTCTCTCCACGCGGCGAGAAAGCATTTGCATGGTGACTGGAGAGCGGGACGAAACAGAACAAGTGCACGCCGCGATCAAGGGCGTTTGGGGCGCTCAAAAAAGCGGTGCGAATATCGTATCATTTAATTTGGACGCATTCCGTTCTTTCAATAAAAAACAAGGAGCAAACGCTCCTGTAGGGAAAACGGCCGCTTTTTCCTATACCACCGCGTTAAATCATTTGCTCGATAAAACATCAAAACAAAGAATCCAAGTCGGCGATGCATCGACCGTCTTCTGGTCGCAAAAAGCCGATCCCATGGAAGAACTCATGCCGAGCTTCTTCAACGAACCCCCAAAAGATGATCCCGATCGCAATGTCAGGGCCGTAGAGGCATTGTTCAAGGCCGTCCGAACAGGGGCTTATTCCTCTGATGATTCAAACACACGGTTTTATACGCTTGGCCTTGCGCCGAATGCTTCTCGTATCTCGATACGTTTTTGGATCGTTGACACGATAGCCGGCATGGCGGAAAAAATTTGCCGTCATTTCGAGGATACGAAGGTCGTTCATGGCCCGCGCGATAAAGATACTTTATCTTTGTTTCGGCTGCTTGTATCCACGGCCGCACTTGGAGAGGCGAAAAACATAGCTCCAAACCTCGGCGGCGACATGATGCGTTCCGTCTTGGAAGGTCTACCCTATCCTCAAACGCTTCTACAGGCTGCGGTCCGCCGCGCAAGGATTGAACGAGAAATGACTTACCCTCGAGCCGCCCTCATCAAGGCATGTCTTAATCGCGCTCTTCGATTTAATAATCCTACGCACAAGGAGGAACTTAAAGTGAGTCTCGACACCGCCAATCCAAACATCGGTTATCGGCTGGGTCGATTGTTCGCGGCGCTGGAGAAAATCCAATCTGAAGCGGTTCCCGGCATCAACGCCACGATCCGTGATCGCTTCTACGGCGCCGCGTCCAGCACGCCGGTTACTGTTTTCGGCAACTTGATGCGGCTCAAGAATCATCATCTCTCTAAACTCGAAAATGTCGGGCGAAGGATTTATTTTGACAAACTGCTCGGTGAAATCGTGTCCGAAATCGTCGATTTTCCCGCTCACCTATGCATGGCGGATCAAGGCCGGTTCGCCATCGGCTATTACCACCAAATGCAAGATTTCTATTCGAAGAAAAATCATAATCCGGAAAAGGAGGATTGAACATGAGTGAACCCATTAAGAACCGGCATGAGTTTGTATTGATTTTCGACGTACGCGACGGAAACCCAAACGGAGATCCCGACGCCGGAAATCTGCCTCGGCTCGACGCCGAAACCGGATGCGGACTCGTAACGGACGTATGCTTGAAACGAAAAGTCAGAAATTACGTGATGCTGAAGGGGCATGAGATTTTCGTGAAAGAAAAGGCGGTCTTGAATAGACTGATTGATTCCGCTTATGAGAATTTGGGGATTGATCTAACAAAACGGCCCGCTGACGAGAAGGATGGGAAGAAGAGAAACGAGGAGGGAGTCGGCCAGGGGAAGGAAGTCGACCGTGCCCGCTCCGAGATGTGTCGTCAATACTATGATATTCGTGCTTTTGGCGCTGTGATGTCTACGGGTGCCAACGCCGGTCAAGTCCGCGGACCGGTCCAGATGACTTTCGGACGGTCGATTGATCCGGTCGTATCATTAGAACACTCCATCACGAGGATGGCCGTCGCAACTGAGGAAGAAGCGGAAAAACAAAGCGGAGACAACCGGACGATGGGTCGAAAAAACACGATCCCTTACGGATTGTACGTGTCACATGGATTCGTTTCCGCCCATCTCGCCGCCCAAACCGGATTCAGTCAAACCGACTTGGAATTATTCTGGGATGCGTTGAAAAACATGTTCGAGCACGATCGCAGCGCAGCCAGAGGACTGATGACTACCCAGAAGCTTATTGTTTTTAAACACGCAACCGCCCTGGGCAATGCGCCCTCCGGCAAGCTATTTGAACTTGTCAAAGTCGAACGCGCCGGCGACAAAGAAAAGCCGCCTCGTTCCTTCACGGATTATAATGTGACCGTTGATCGGGCTAAGCTTCCTCAAGGCATAGAGTTATTAGAATTGGCATGAATTAGAGATTCAATAAAAACAGCCTTATTAGTAAGCCATTGGATGCCCGATGGCCGGATTGGCGCCGGATGATATTACAGACCGGTTTTCGCGGTTTGATCTGATTTTGTTACGATCATGGAAAGACCTGATCGTCAGAAGCTCGAAAGAAAGGATAACCAAACGGAAACAGACTCCGCGATCCAAGAAGATAATTTTATTCCGATCTCCGCATTACAACATTTTCTTTTCTGCCCAAGACAATGCGGACTCATTCATATTGAACAAATCTGGGAGGAAAACCGCCTTACCGTCGAAGGCGAATACCTTCATAAAAAAGTACATAAGGCGGGTCTCGAGAATCGCCGCGATATTCGTCGGGCATATGGAGTTCCTATCAGTTCAAGGCGCTTCGGTTTAACAGGGAAAGCTGATCTCATCGAGTTTCATTTGGATGAGTCTGGAGCTCGACGACCGTATCCGGTTGAATTCAAACATGGGCGCTGTAAAGCCAACGACTGCGATCGTATTCAATTATGCGCACAAGTCGTCTGTCTGGAAGAGATGTTGAGCATTGAAATCCCCGAGGGTGCTCTGTTTTATGGACAAACCAGGAAACGCGAAATCGTCGTCATTGATTCCATGTTAAGGAACACGTTTGAAAAGAAGGTTATGGAACTTCGTTCCCTTTTGACAAGCCGACGAACACCTCCCGCATTGTACGAGACAAAATGTATGTCATGTTCCTTAATCGAGCACTGCCTTCCCCGATTGCCCCAAAAACGAAACGCTGTTAAAAGTTATCTGGACCTGGAGCTGGAAAACGAATGAAAAAACTTCTTAACACACTCTTTGTGACAACACAAGGGGCGTACCTGAACAAGGATGGCGAATGCGTCGTCGCATCGGTTGAAGGCGAAGAAAGATTTCGCATTCCGATCCACAACCTGGGAGGTATTATCTGTTTTGGTAACGTGCTTTGCAGTCCTTTCCTCCTTGGACACTGCGGAGAAAACCACGTGGCCGTGAGTTTTCTTACCGCCAACGGCCGTTTTCTGGCGCGTGTTTTGGGAAAGGTTTCGGGCAATATTCTCTTGCGCCGTGAACAATACCGGCGAGCGGATAATCCCGCAGCATGTCTTCATATTGCGCGATCGGCAGTTATAGGCAAAACGATCAACTCGCGAACGATTCTTCAACGGGCTCTTCGCGATCATTCTGATACGATTCCAATAAACAGAATATCCGAAGCCGTCGCAATTCTCGCAAAACAAGCCTCTCTTTTGCGCAAAGCGGAGACTTTAGATCAACTCCGCGGCCTTGAAGGTGACGCGAGCAGGACTTATTTCAGCGTTTTCGACGACCTCATTACAAACCAAAAAGAGAATTTCTTTTTTCATTATCGTAATCGCCGTCCTCCCCTGGACAACATGAACGCTTTATTATCATTCTCTTATACTCTCCTGGTTCATGATTGCACCGGAGCATTGGAAGCGGTGGGATTAGACCCTCAAGCCGGTTTTTTACATCGGGATCGTCCGGGACGCGTCAGCCTTGCCTTAGACTTGATGGAGGAACTCCGTCCGTTCCTGGCGGATCGTTTGGCTTTATCATTGATCAACCTCCGTCAAATAACGACGGAAGGTTTTAATAAAACAGAAACGGGAGCCGTCGAAATGGACGAAGACACTCGGAAAACTGTCATCACGGCTTGGCAAAAGCGTAAGCAAGAGTCGATACAACACCGCTTTTTAAATGAATCGATTCTCATAGGACAGATTCCATTTGTCCAAGCGCTCCTGCTTTCCCGGCATTTGCGAGATGACCTGGACGGGTATCCGCCTTTTATTTGGAAATAGAGAAGGGAAGTACTGCAATGATGGTTCTGGTAAGTTATGATGTATCGACCGTCAATAAAGAGGGACGATCAAGGTTAAGGCGTGTCGCCAAGGCTTGCGTTGATCGCGGCCAACGCGTTCAGCACTCGGTTTTTGAATGTGATGTCGATCCGGCCCAATGGGCGGAGATGAAAATTCGTCTCCTTGATATCATCAATTTTGATGCGGACAGCCTTCGCTTCTATTTTCTTGGGAGCAATTGGCAACGGCGTATCGAACACTTCGGTGCAAAACCTAGCCTGGATTTAAAAAATGATACGCTTTTGGTTTAGAATACCCTCCGCGAATCCGTATCGTCCATTTTCATCAGATATGCTTCGCGCTAGGTCTATCTCGTTTGTTTTCATCACGATGTTATTATTTTTTTAAAAAATGACAAAACATACTTTATATTTTGACTCGATACGCGCAAATACTGCTCTAACGCAATATTTTTAATATACTTACATTGTTCAGTGTCGCGTCCCGCGCGGGGCGCGTGGATTGAAACACGGCATCGGCAACCCCCAGATAGGTGATTGCCTCGTCGCGTCCCGCGCGGGGCGCGTGGATTGAAACTACAGACGGCAACGGGGATTCTCACCGGCGCGCTCGTCGCGTCCCGCGCGGGGCGCGTGGATTGAAACTCAAAATCGGCAAAGTGCATCAGCTCCTTTTCGGTCGCGTCCCGCGCGGGGCGCGTGGATTGAAACTTTGTCCGCATGGATACGTGCACGGCTCCCCGAGTCGCGTCCCGCGCGGGGCGCGTGGATTGAAACGATTGGATACGGGCGGGGATCGTGCATTGAATCCTGTCGCGTCCCGCGCGGGGCGCGTGGATTGAAACTCAGCCGGGAGGAGCGCCCGTCGATAGTCGACGCAGTCGCGTCCCGCGCGGGGCGCGTGGATTGAAACTCAAAGATCCCGGAGAATGCGTCGGGCAAACCATGTCGCGTCCCGCGCGGGGCGCGTGGATTGAAACTCGCCCTGGCCGGCGACTCACAATGGGATGGCGTTGTCGCGTCCCGCGCGGGGCGCGTGGATTGAAACATTACTTTGGCGGGGGTGTACCAGTAGTCAGCACCGGTCGCGTCCCGCGCGGGGCGCGTGGATTGAAACCAACTGCGTGCGATACTCCGCACGCATGGCGGCAAGTCGCGTCCCGCGCGGGGCGCGTGGATTGAAACAACGAATGTATCGCCTGGCCAACGGTCCCCTGGGTCGCGTCCCGCGCGGGGCGCGTGGATTGAAACCAACTGCGTGCGATACTCCGCACGCATGGCGGCAAGTCGCGTCCCGCGCGGGGCGCGTGGATTGAAACGCTGAATTCTGGGAAGCATATCCGGTCAAGGAAGGTCGCGTCCCGCGCGGGGCGCGTGGATTGAAACTGTTCCTGGTTTGCGGGGGTGCGAAATGACGATGTCGCGTCCCGCGCGGGGCGCGTGGATTGAAACAGTCCATACTGCTGAGTCAGGAGGTAGAGCTTCGGTCGCGTCCCGCGCGGGGCGCGTGGATTGAAACCCTGGCTCGGCATTAGGCTCGACGTAAACCCGGTCGCGTCCCGCGCGGGGCGCGTGGATTGAAACTCACTGGTGCGCTCGAACAATTACAGACGGTGATGTCGCGTCCCGCGCGGGGCGCGTGGATTGAAACCGGATGCCAAATCGAGCCGGCGAATCGGATGGACGTCGCGTCCCGCGCGGGGCGCGTGGATTGAAACTCGATGGCCCGGCGGAATCGGCTCCTATCGCGGCCGGTCGCGTCCCGCGCGGGGCGCGTGGATTGAAACAAGCTGACCAATTGCCAGCTCGTGCGATTCTTCGGTCGCGTCCCGCGCGGGGCGCGTGGATTGAAACGCCGAGGTCAACCGCCCCTCCGCCTCCGCCAACGCGTCGCGTCCCGCGCGGGGCGCGTGGATTGAAACATGGAGCCCTCGGCGTTGTCCTGGTCAAGCCGAGTCGCGTCCCGCGCGGGGCGCGTGGATTGAAACTAATCGGAAACCGAAACTGGCGGCGACGTTTTTGGTCGCGTCCCGCGCGGGGCGCGTGGATTGAAACGGGCCGGGGGCGGCATTGAGGCTGGCGGAAACCTCGTCGCGTCCCGCGCGGGGCGCGTGGATTGAAACGGTCAATGCCCGTCCCTCCGGGCTTTTATCGGCGTCGCGTCCCGCGCGGGGCGCGTGGATTGAAACCGGCCCAGTACTCCCGCCAATACGGGAGACCCCCCGTCGCGTCCCGCGCGGGGCGCGTGGATTGAAACTCGCGCTGCCAATCCGTCGCCCGGATAACCTGTGTCGCGTCCCGCGCGGGGCGCGTGGATTGAAACGATCATGTCCAACCGCCGCGCCGCCGCTCTCGATGTCGCGTCCCGCGCGGGGCGCGTGGATTGAAACCAGCCCGTGCTTGATAATTTTATCGAGGGACGGGTCGCGTCCCGCGCGGGGCGCGTGGATTGAAACAGGATATCGCCCTGGCCGAATGGTCCGAACAGCGAGGTCGCGTCCCGCGCGGGGCGCGTGGATTGAAACGACGAGGTCATCGGGTTCCGTCCCCATCGCGTCGTCGCGTCCCGCGCGGGGCGCGTGGATTGAAACCGGCGCGGTCCTGTTCGCCCTGCCATTGCGTCCCGTGTCGCGTCCCGCGCGGGGCGCGTGGATTGAAACAGCAATACCTACGCGAACGCCTATCTCCTGAAGGTGTCGCGTCCCGCGCGGGGCGCGTGGATTGAAACTTAGCCGCTGCTCATACAGCCTCCAGATCTTTGCCCGGTCGCGTCCCGCGCGGGGCGCGTGGATTGAAACGAGGCGTGGGCGCGGACGCTCCCCGGCTGGGACACGTCGCGTCCCGCGCGGGGCGCGTGGATTGAAACATCCGACGGCGGCGGCTATGGGTCAACGTCGGATGTCGCGTCCCGCGCGGGGCGCGTGGATTGAAACCCGTTGGGCTTGGCGATGGCCGCGATCGCGGCGGGTCGCGTCCCGCGCGGGGCGCGTGGATTGAAACCGGAGCCGCCGGAAACAGACGACGGTTATATGGGTCGCGTCCCGCGCGGGGCGCGTGGATTGAAACCGGTTGGCGGTGATTTTATCATCGGCGGCCAGGGTCGCGTCCCGCGCGGGGCGCGTGGATTGAAACCAATGTGCGTGTCCCCACACAGCCCGAATCGGAGTCGCGTCCCGCGCGGGGCGCGTGGATTGAAACCCATCCTTGGGCCTGTCGGAGTCATGGGATTCGGTCGCGTCCCGCGCGGGGCGCGTGGATTGAAACAGGCCCTTCGGAACCGAGGCCAGTTTGTACCCGGGTCGCGTCCCGCGCGGGGCGCGTGGATTGAAACGTCACCGGTGACGCCGTCAACAAACCCGAGGGCCTGTCGCGTCCCGCGCGGGGCGCGTGGATTGAAACCCGGCCCCGGGGCCATACGCCCCACAGCCTCACGGTCGCGTCCCGCGCGGGGCGCGTGGATTGAAACCGTTGCCGTCCAGATACGCCGTTGTCTCCGTCTGGTCGCGTCCCGCGCGGGGCGCGTGGATTGAAACTTGAAGATAACTTCTCTGCTTTTGATGAATTATGAGTCGCGTCCCGCGCGGGGCGCGTGGATTGAAACGCGAATGTTGCGGCCGCTGATCTGTTGGGCGGAGCCAGTCGCGTCCCGCGCGGGGCGCGTGGATTGAAACTCAGCCGATCGCCTCAGCGCTCATTGCCTCAACGGGTCGCGTCCCGCGCGGGGCGCGTGGATTGAAACTAATCATAAGGGGTGGGTCGTGAATGTCATTTGTGTCGCGTCCCGCGCGGGGCGCGTGGATTGAAACTAGCCAATCCGGCGAATCCTGATAGATCAGCCCCAGTCGCGTCCCGCGCGGGGCGCGTGGATTGAAACTCGGAGCTGTCCCCGGACGCCCTTAATCACCGTGTCGCGTCCCGCGCGGGGCGCGTGGATTGAAACCTCCTATTCCCTGGCCGGGGTTGCCGCCGGCCCTCGTCGCGTCCCGCGCGGGGCGCGTGGATTGAAACTGATAATCCTTGGGAACGAAAAAAACACGACGGGGTCGCGTCCCGCGCGGGGCGCGTGGATTGAAACACCACCTTTTCGGAATTGCCGTGAAAGAAAAAGGTCGCGTCCCGCGCGGGGCGCGTGGATTGAAACGTCACCGGTGACGCCATCAACAAACCCGAGGGCGTCGCGTCCCGCGCGGGGCGCGTGGATTGAAACTCTGGACTGTGGAAAGAAATCCTGGGGGCGAATGTCGCGTCCCGCGCGGGGCGCGTGGATTGAAACCGCGAACCTGTCAAAAAACATTGCTATGGAAACGAGTCGCGTCCCGCGCGGGGCGCGTGGATTGAAACTGCATTGCTATCCGCTCCGCATGTCCTTAGTAAGTCGCGTCCCGCGCGGGGCGCGTGGATTGAAACTGGATGATCCCCTGAACGTCCGTCCCCCAATCCTGGTCGCGTCCCGCGCGGGGCGCGTGGATTGAAACGTTGTGGATGCTAATTTCCTTGTTACCCTTGCCGCGTCGCGTCCCGCGCGGGGCGCGTGGATTGAAACGCCCAATGCCATTTGAGGAGAGCGTTCAGCGATGGGTCGCGTCCCGCGCGGGGCGCGTGGATTGAAACCGATCGACCCCAACATCATCGCCGTCGCCGTGTGTCGCGTCCCGCGCGGGGCGCGTGGATTGAAACCAGATAAATGCACGAGCCCTGACATTCGGGGCCAAGTCGCGTCCCGCGCGGGGCGCGTGGATTGAAACTAATTTAGGTGGGAAAAATTATCTCGAATCGCTGGGTCGCGTCCCGCGCGGGGCGCGTGGATTGAAACATGACTGTGAACGAAAAACGAACGGCCGTCGGTCGTCGCGTCCCGCGCGGGGCGCGTGGATTGAAACCTCATGGAAGCTTCGAATCCCCTTGTGATGCGGGGTCGCGTCCCGCGCGGGGCGCGTGGATTGAAACCCTGCCGGCGCGTGATAGGCTGAAATTCCTCAGGCCGGCGGTTCTTCGCATCATGCGCCGGGCGGAATGGATTGAGCAAAGACCTGCTGATTCGTAATCAGCAGGTCGGGGGTCTAAATCACGCCCTTGCGGACGGAACGATTGAAACATCAATCTGTACCGACTGAGCTAATAGACCATTTGTTCTGCTCTTTTTTGGGCGCGCTCATGTTATAAACGGACAGGTTACAGCCCACACCGCTCGTAGGGGTTCGAGTCCCCTCTTCGTTATTTTTCGGCCGCGAAGCACCGCCCGATACGACCGAAAGCGGCGCCTTGCGAGCGCTGAAAGCGCGGCAAAACGGCGCCGCCGCCCCCCGCTTGAAAATCCCTGAATTCCGCTTAAAATCCCCCGGAAAATTCCAAAAAAAATGCTTGTTTTTCCCGTTTTATCCCGCGAATCAATATATTATCTTTATTATTAATTACTTAGCCGCATTATACCCCCCCTTTCAACTCTCTCGAAAAAAGTTGATTTCCCTTGACAAATCCATCTGATTCTTCTATATTTGACTCGAAAATGGGACAAAACGGGACAAAATGGGAAACTTACTGATCGGAAGCTACCGGGCCAAGCTCGACAAAAGCGGGCGGCTCAAGGTCCCGGAAAAATTCCGGACGGCGCTCGAGGAGCGCTACGGCCTGGACTTTTTCGTCACCTCGCTGGAAAGCTCCACGATCAAAATCTTCCCCCTGCCCGTTTGGCTGGCCATGACCGGTTCGACGGAAAGCGGCAATCTCTACCTGGATCCCGACGTTGAGGATTACATGCGGCGGGCCAACACCTTCGGCGTGCAGTGCGAACTGGACGCCAAGGGCCGGGTTTTGATCAGCCCCGACCTTCGAGCCATGGCCGGCCTCGACGCCGAGGTTGTCGTCATCGGCCTCAACAACCACCTCGAGGTCTGGGACACCCGGCGGCTCGACGAGAAGCTCCAGAAGAAGCCGCTGACCCGCGACGACTTCAAGAAGATCGCCGAGATCATGACGGGCAGGAAAGGGCCATGACCGGGCGTGATCACATCCCGGTCCTGCTCGATGAATCCCTGACCCTCCTGGACGCGGGCCGGTCCGGCGTCTATATCGACGGAACCCTCGGGCTGGCCGGCCACTCCCGCGAGATCCTGAAGCGCAATCCCGGCGCCCGGCTGGTCGGCTTCGACCGCGACGAGGCCGCCCTGAACGAAGCCCAGCGCCGCCTCAGCCCCTACCGGAACCGGATCGCGCTCTACCACGCCGACTTCCGCCGGCTCCTCGAGGTGGAGATCGACTGGGCGTCCGTCCGCGGCGTTTTCCTCGACTTGGGCATGTCGTCGTTCCAGCTGGACGATCCGGCCCGCGGCTTCAGCCACCAGTTGGACGGCCCGCTGGACATGCGGATGGACCGGCGCCAGCACTTGGACGCGGCCAGGGTCATCGACAAGTATCCCGAAGCCCGCCTGGCCGACCTCTTCCGCAATTACGGCGAGCTCCGGCCGGCCGCCAAGCTGGCCCGGACGATCGCCTCCCGCCGGCGGATGACGAAGATCGAAAGCACGGTCCAGCTGCGGACCATCGTCGAGGAGGTCTGCCGGTGGATTCCCCAGAAGGGGAAGACCCATCCCGCGGCCAAGGTCTTCCAAGCCCTCCGAATCGAGGTCAACGAAGAGCTGGCCGGCCTCGGGGAATTTCTCGAAAGCGTCATCGCCCGTCTTCCCGAAGACGGGCGCCTGGCCGTGATCTGCTTCCACTCGCTCGAGGACCGGATCGTCAAGCACACCTTCCTCCGGGCGGCCCGGCCCGACCAGGAAACGGGCCGGCGGCCCGCCCAAGTCGAGCTTCTGACGAAGCATCCCGTCGTCCCCGGCGAGGCGGAAATCTCCCGAAACTCCAGGTCCCGCTCGGCCAAGCTCCGGGCTGTCCGGAAACAGGCTCATGGTTCATAAGAAGTTCACCCGCCGCCAGATCGTCTTCACCGCCGGGACGGCCCTGGTCGTGGTCTTCATCCTGGCCTTCTACCTCTGGCAGGTCGCCGAGACGGTCCGCCTGGGATACGAGGCCAACGAGGCGGAAAACGAGAAAAAGGCGCTGGAAAAGGAAGTCCTCCGGCTCCAGGCCGACAGGGCCGCCCTTCTTTCGCTCGAGCGGGTGGAGCGGACGGCCCGCGAGAAGCTCGGCTTGACCGACCCCCGCGAGGATCAAATCATCTACGAGGATTTTCGATGAAAGCCGCGGCCTTCCTTCCCGGCGAGGAGATCGCCCGCCGGACGGCCCGCATCCGGACCCGCGTCGTCCTGGCGGTCATGATCCTCTGGGCCGGGGGCATCGTCGTCCGCCTCGTCCAGCTCCAGGTTTTCTTCCACGGCCGGGCCAAGGAGCAGATCGCTTACCAGAACCAAGCCAAGGTGAAGATATTCCCCGAACGAGGGATGATCCGCGACCGCCGGGGGATGATCCTGGCCCAGATGGTTTCCCTCCGGTCCGTCTTCTACGCCCCGCCGGCCAAGGAGACGCGGGCGGCGCGGCGGACCGTCATCCGGAAACTCGCCTCATGTCTCGACCTCGACGAGAAAGCCGTCGCGGGGATCGAGGCGGCCGCCGATCAAAGAAAGCCCTTCATCTGGATCAAGCGCAAAATCGAGCTCGAGACCGCGGCCGCCGTCGACGCGCTTCGGCTTCCCGGCGTCTTCACCCAGGAGGAGCCGCAGCGGGTTTACCCCCAGGGCGCCCTGGCCTCCCACGTCCTGGGCGGAGTGAATATCGACAACGACGGCCTGGCCGGAGTGGAAATCCTCTTCAACGACACGCTCCGCGGCAAGCCGGGCGAGCGGATCATCTACCGCGACACGTACAAGCGGCCGTACCGGAGCGAGCAGACCGTCGCCCCCGAAAGCGGCCGGGACATCGACCTGACGATCGACGCCGTGATCCAGTACATCGCCCAGCGCGAGATCGAAAAAGCGGTGGCCGAGAATAAAGCCGCCTGGGGCGCCGTGATCGTCTCCGATCCGGCGACGGGCGAGATCCTGGCCCTGGCCAACGCCCCCTCCTATGACCCGAATCTCTACGGGAAGACCGATCCGGCCGCGCGCATGGACTGGGCCTACAGCCGGCGGATCGACCCGGGCTCCACCTTCAAGATCGTCACCGCCTCGGCCGCCCTGGAAAACCGCAAGGTGGCGACCTACGAGACATTCGACTGCCGGGCGAGCGCGATCGACGTGGCCGGCGGCCCCATCCGCGACCACAAGCCGTTCGGCATCCTTTCCTTCTCCGGGATCATCGCCGAATCTTCCAACATCGGAACCATCCAGATCGGCCGCCGCGTCGGCGCCGAGCTGATGTATAGGACCATCAAGGATTTCGGCTTCGGAGAGCGCACGGGGATCGAGCTGCCGACCGAATCGGCCGGCCTCGTCCATCCGCCGGACCGCTGGTCCCGCCGGTCCATCGATTCCGTCTCCGTCGGCTACGAGGTTTCCGTCACGCCCCTCCAGCTTCTCCAGGCAATCAACATCGTCGCCAACCGGGGCGTCCGGCTCGCCCCGCGGATCATCAAGGCGGTGGACGGGCGGCCCCGGCCGCCCCAGGCCGACGAGGCTCCGCCGATCGAGGTGATCTCCCCCCAGACGGCCGAGAAGCTCATCGAAATCCTGGAGAGGGCGGTGCTTGGGGGAACGGGAAAAGCCGCGGCCGTCCCCGGCTACACGGTCGCCGGCAAAACCGGGACTTCCCAAATCTACGATCCGATCGAGGGCAAATATTCGCTCAGCCGCCACACGGCCTCGTTCATCGGCTTCGTCCCCTCGAACAAGCCGGCCCTCTCCATGGCCGTCGTTCTCTTTGAGCCCCGGAACAACGCCTATTACGGCGGCCAGGTGGCCGCTCCTGTTTTCCGGGCCATCGCCCGGCCCGTCCTCCGTTATCTCCATGTCTTTCCCGACACGGCCCCCGCGACGGTGCACGCCTCCGCCGCGTCCGCCGCGCCGCCCGCTTTCCGCCAGGAGGCCGAGGAATGAATCTGACCGATCTCCTCCAAGGGATTTCCGCCGTGTCGCTCGAAGGCGATCCGAAGCTCGAGATCTCCGGCTTGGCCTACGCCTCGGCCGACGTCCGCCCCGGCTTTCTTTTCGCCGCCTGGAAAGGCACTCTCCGCGACGGATTCGAGTTCGTCGACGAGGCCGTCGGGCGGGGGGCGGCCGCCGTTCTCTCCGACCGCCCCCGGCCGGGAGGACGGAACGTCGCCTGGATCCAGGTTTTCAATCCGCGTGAAGCCCTGGCCCTGGCCGCGGCCAATTTCTACGGCCGGCCGGCCGCCCGGATGAAGATCGTCGGAATCACCGGGACCAAGGGCAAGACGACGATTTCCTACATCCTCGAATCCATCCTCAGGCAGGCCGGATACGCCGTCGGAGTCATCGGCACGATTTCCCACCGCGGCCCCGGCTTCGAGCTCCAGGCCTCCCGGACCACCCCGGAATCGGTCGACCTCCAGCGCATGCTCAAGGAAATGGCCGACCGGGGCGTCACCCACTGCCTCATGGAAGTCTCGTCCCATTCGCTTGAGCTTCACCGGGTCTCCGGGATCGGATTCGACGTGGCCGTGTTCACCAACCTCTCGGGAGAACACCTCGACTTTCACCGGACGATGGAAGACTATTTCGAGGCCAAGAAAAAGCTTTTTTTCCTCAACGCCAAGAAGAGAACGGCGGTCATCAACCTGGACGATTCCTGGAGCCGGCGCCTCATCGCCGAGCTTCCGATGACCACCGTCACCTTCGGTCTCGAGCCGGAAGCCCTGGTCCGGGCCGAACGACCGAAATTCAGCGGGGCGGGGATCGAGGCCGTCATTTCCTATCCCGGCGGCCGGATTCCCATCGTTTCCCCCCTGGCCGGACGGCACAATTTATCCAACCTCCTGGCCGCGTTCGCCGTCTCCATGGCCCTCGGCGTACCCGTGCCCTTGATCAAGGAGGGTATCGCCGGACTCGCCCAGATTCCCGGACGCTTCGAGAAAATCGAAAATTCCCTCGGTTTCCACGTCGTCGTCGACTATGCCCACACCGATGCTTCCCTCCAGAGCCTGCTCGAGACCGTCCGGGATCTCAAGCCGGCCCGGATTCTCCTCGTGTTCGGGGCGGGCGGCGACCGCGACCGGGCCAAGCGCCCCCGGATGGGGGCCGTCGCGGCCCGGTACGCCGATTGGACCTTCCTCACCTCGGACAATCCCCGGAGTGAGGATCCGGCGGCGATCATCGCCGAGATCGAGGCGGGCTTCACGGCCGCCGGCGGCGCGAAATACACCATCATCCCCGACCGCCGCGAGGCGATCACCCGGGCCCTGGCCGAAGCCGGCGAAGGCGACTTCGTCGTCCTGGCCGGCAAGGGACACGAAACGACCCAGACATCCGGGATAAATGTCAGGCCGTTCAGCGACGCCGGTGTCGCCCGGGAAATCCTGGCGGCTTTGGAGAAGAAATAACCATGGCCCTTCTGCGCGCCTCCGAAATCGCCGCGGCCGCCGGGGGAACGGTCCTCCAGGGCGACCGGGGAGCCGTTTTTTCTTCGTTCGGCCTCGATTCCCGGACGATCGAGCGGGGCGGGCTGTTCTTCGCCCTCGTCGCCGGGCGGGACGGCCATGACTTCGTGCCGGACGCGGCCGCCCGCGGAGCCGCCGGGGCCGTCGTCTCCCGCGGCGTCCCGGCCGCCGACAAGGCGTTCGTTCTCATCAAGACCGGGGACACGGCCGCGGCTCTCCAGGACCTGGCCCGGTCGGTTCTCGTCCGCCATCCGGCCAAGGTCGTCGGCGTCACCGGCAGCGTCGGCAAAACAACGACCAAGGAATTCATCGCCGCCCTTCTGGGAACGATCTTCCGGGTCCATAAATCCGAGGGAAACCTCAACAACCATCTCGGCCTGTCCCTTTCTGTGCTCCGCCTCGAGACGGAGCACGAGGTCGCCGTCTTGGAGATGGGCATGAGCGCGGCCGGGGAGATCCGGCGGCTGACCGGGATCGCCCCGCCGGACGTGGCCGTCGTCACGAACGTCGCCCCGGTCCACCTGGCCTTTTTTGAATCGCTCCAGGCCGTGGCCGAAGCGAAGGCGGAAATCCTTGAGGGATTGAAGCCGGACGGCACGGCCGTCCTCAACGCCGACGACCCCTGGAGCAAGACCCTCGCCGACCGGGCCCCGGGGCGGGTCATCACTTTCGGCTTCAGCCAAGACGCCGAAGTCCGGGCTTCCGGGATGGCCTACGCGGGATATGACGGCCTCCAGTTCCGCCTGCATTACGACGGGGCCGCCCGCGAAGTCACCCTCCCCTTCCTGACCGGGGGGCAGGTGGAAAATTTCCTGGCCGCCCTCGGGGTCGCGGCGGCCTTCGGCCTCGGCTGGGAGACCCTGAGGCCGGCTTTGGCCGTCCTCGCCCCGACGGCCAAGCGGGGGAACATCATCCGCCTGGCCCGGGGAATCACGGTCATCGACGACACGTACAACTCCAATCCGCGGGCCCTGGACATGGCCCTCCGCAGCTATATCAACCTTCCGGCCGGCCGGTGGGTGGCTGTTCTCGGCGACATGCTCGAGCTCGGCCCGGAAGGGGATCAATACCACGAAGACGCCGGGCGGACCGCCGGGCGCTTGGGCTGGGACATCGTCGCGGCCGTCGGGCCCGCGGCCCGGCGGATCGCGGCCGGAGCCCGGGCCGAGGGCCTGGACGCGGCCCGGACCCCGGAATTCGCCTCGAGCGAGGAAGCCGCGGCGAAGCTCCCGGCCCGGCTCAAGGCCGACGACCTGGTCCTGGTCAAGGGATCCCGGGGCGTCCGGATGGAACGGATCGTCGAGCGGCTGACCGCCCTCATGAAGGAGAACTGACGTGCTGTACGCCCTTTTCAAAACCCTCCAGGCGTCGGTTCCGGATTTCAACCTGTTCCGCTACATCACCGTCCGGACCGCCCTGGCCGGAATCACGGCGATGGCCTTGGTCTTGTTCCTTGGCCCCGTCTTCATCCGCGGGCTCCGGCGTTTCCAGGTCGGCCAATTCGTCCGCTCGGACGGCCCGGCCTCCCACCTGAGCAAGCAGGGCACGCCGACGATGGGCGGCCTCCTGATCATTACGGCCACGATCGTCCCCGTTCTTCTCTGGGGCAATCTGGCCAACACGTATGTGCTGTTGACGATGGGGACGATGATCGCCTTCGGCGGGATCGGATTCCTCGACGACTACATGAAGGTCCGGAAAAAACAGTCCCGCGGCCTCTTCGCTCGGAGCAAGCTCCTGTTTCAGATCCTCCTGGCGGCCGTTTTCGCCCTGTTCGTCATGTTCCTGAGCGCCAACGGGGATTTCAACCTCCATCTTTTCTTCCCCATTCTCAAGAGATGGGCGCCCTATCTCGGCTGGCTCTATGCCCCCTGGATCATCTTCATCGTCGTGTCCTCGACCAACGCCGTCAACCTGGCCGACGGGCTGGACGGCCTGGCCATCGGCCTGACCCTGATCGGGGCGGCGGCCCTGACCGCCCTGACGTATATCGCCGGCCACGCCGTGTTTTCCAATTACCTGTACATCGCCCGCGTCCCCCTGGCCGCGGAGCTCACGGTCTTCGGCGGCGCGCTCGTCGGGGCCTGCCTCGGCTTCCTCTGGTTCAACAGCCATCCGGCCCAGGTGTACATGGGCGACGTGGGCGCCCTTTCCCTGGGAGCGACGCTGGCCGCCGTCGCCATCCTCATCAAGCAGGAATTCCTGATCTTCGCCGTGGGCGGCGTCTTCATCCTCGAGGCCCTCTCGGTCCTACTGCAAGTGTCCTACTTCAAGGCGACCCGGGGGAAGCGCCTCTTCAAGATGGCCCCCCTTCACCATCACTTCGAGCTTTTGGGCTGGCCGGAGGAGAAGGTCGTCGTCCGGTTCTGGATCCTCGGCCTCATTTTCGCCTTCTTCAGCTTGGCCACATTGAAATTGAGATGACCATGAATTTAGACGGACGGAACGTGCTGGTGGTCGGCCTGGCCCGGACGGGCGAGGCGACGGCCGCGTTCCTTCTTCGCCGCGGCGCCCGGGTGACCATCACGGAGAGCAAGCCCCGGGCGGAGCTCGGTTCCAAGGCCGAGACGTGGATCCGGCGCGGGGTGAAGCTCGAAGCCGGCGGCCACACGCCGGCCGCCTTTCTTGAGGCCGATTTGATCATCCCCAGCCCCGGCGTGCCCCGCCTCCCCGAGATCGCGGCCGCCCGGGACCGGGGAATCCCCGTCTGGTCGGAGATCGAGCTGGCGTCCCGCTTTCTGAAAGGCTCGATCGTCGGCCTCACCGGGACGAACGGAAAATCGACGACGACAACCCTTCTTCACCGCATCCTGAAGGACGCCGGCCGCCCGGCCTTCCTGGCCGGCAACATCGGCACGCCCCTGATCTCCTTTGTCGACCGGAGCCGTGACGATCATCTCTACGTCACCGAAATCTCGAGCTTCCAGCTGGAATACGTCCACGCCTTCCGGGCGCGGCTGGCCCTGGTTTTGAATCTGTCCGGCAATCATCTGGATTGGCACGGAACGATGGATGATTACGCCGCGGCCAAGGCCAAGCTCGTCCTCGGCCAGAAGCCCGGAGACGCAACCGTCCTCAACCGGGAGGACGCCCGGGTTTGGGCCTGGAAGGAAGCGGCGGTCTCCGACGTCTTCGCCTTCAGCGGCAAGCGGCCGGTCCGCCGGGGCGCGTTCGTCCGCGACGGCTGGGTGGTCGTCCGCGACGGCGGAGAAGAGCGGCGGATCCTTCCCGTGTCCGAGATCAAGCTCCCCGGCCTCCACAACCGGGAGAACGTCCTGGCCGCGGCGGCCGCCGCCCGCCTTCTCGGGATCGCCCCGTCCCGGATCAGGGCCTCCGTCCGCGGCTTCCGCGGCCTCGAGCACCGTCTCGAGCCGGTCGCCACCGTCGGCGGCGTTTCCTTCATCAACGACTCCAAGGCCACGACCGTGGACGCGACCCTCAAGGCCCTGGCCGGCTTCACCCGGCCGGTCGTTCTCATCCTCGGCGGCAAGGACAAGGGATCCGATTTCCGGCCGCTCCGGAAGGCCGTCCGGCGGGGCGTCAAAGCGGTGGTCCTCGTCGGCTCCGCCCGGGAAAAAATCCGGGAAGCCCTCGCCGGGACCGTTCCCCTGCTCGAGGCCGAGACATACCCGGAAGTCGTCCGGGCGGCCCGGGCCGCGGCCGCTCCCGGCGACATCGTCCTGCTCGCCCCGGCCTGCACGAGCTGGGACATGTTTCGGGATTTCGAGGAGCGCGGCCGGGTGTTCAAGCGGGAAGTCCGCCGCCTGGCCCGGAGGAAGGGATAACGGCGATGGAAACCTACCGCCGCCACTCCTTGGACAAGAAGATGCTGTACGCGACGATCATCCTCATGGTCATCGGGTTGGTCATGATCATGAGCGCCTCAGGGGTTTACGCCGAGCAGGCCTACCAGAAGAAGCTCTACTTCTTCCTCCAGCAGCTCGGCGGATTCGCCGTCATCCTGGTCCTGCTCGCGATCCTTCTCAACATCCGCCGGCCGGTCTACAAGAGCCCGGTCGTCATTTTCGGCCTTCTCGGCCTGACGTTCGGCCTGCTTCTCCTGGCCCTTCTCCTCCCGCCGGTCGCCCGGACCAACCGGTGGGTCCTCCTGGGCGGAGTCCGCTTCCAGCCGTCGGAACTGGCCAAACTCAGTCTGGTCCTGTTTCTAGCTTGGTACGTCGACCGCAAGCGGGAAAAAATCGGCGAATTCCGGACCCTCCTGGCCCCGATGGGAGTGGTCGTTCTCTTCACCTTCCTCATCATCCGGGAGCCCGATTTCGGCACGGCCGTTCTAATCCTGGTCCTCTGCCTGGTCGTCCTCTTCGTGGGCGGGGTCCGGCCGAAGCATTTCGCCGTGATGAGCGCGGCCTTGGCTCCCCCCATTCTTTTTTATCTCTTTTCGGCGCCCTACCGCGTCAACCGGCTCATGGCCTTCTTCTCCCCGCAAACGAGCGTGGAAAACCTCAATTTTCAGGTCGCCCAATCCAAGCTCGCGGTCGCCTCGGGAGGGCTGTTCGGCGTGAGCCCCGGGGAGAGCGTTCAGAAGATGTTCTTCCTCCCCTGTTCCCACACGGATTTCATCTTCGCCATCATCGGCGAGGAGACGGGCCTGATCGGCACGCTCATCCTGGTTTCCGTCTACTCCTTCCTGGTCTGGCGGGGGATCAAAATATCGATGAACGCGCCGGATTTCTTCAGCCAGGTCGCGGCCGCCGGGCTGACCCTCTTCCTCGGCTTCCAGGCCCTGCTCAACATCACGGTCGTTCTCGGGTTGGCCCCGGCCAAGGGCGTTCCCCTTCCCCTGGTCAGCTTCGGGCGGTCGTCGCTTTTCTGCACAATGCTGGCCATCGGCATCCTGCTGCACATCTCCCAGCGGCGGGGCGAGGTCCGGAGGATCGTATGACCGCACGGCGGGTCGTCATCTGCGGCGGCGGGACGGGAGGACACCTGTTCCCGGCTCTGGTCCTCGGCCGGACGCTCCGGGAGAAGGATCCGGAGATCGAGGTGACCTTCATCGGCAGCGACCGGGCCGAGGAGCGGGCCCTGATGGCCCGCCACGGCGTGCCGTTCATCCCCTTGAGGGTCGAGGGCCTGAAAGGGCGGGGGCTGCGGAGCCTGAAAAGCCTGGCCCTTCTCCCCTTCGCCCTGGCCCGGTCCTTCCGCATCCTCCGCCGGATCCGTCCGCACCTCGTCGTCGGCGTCGGCTCGTACAGCTCGGGAACGGTCGTGCTGGCCGCCTCGCGGATGAAAATCCCGATCCTCCTCCTGGAACAGAACGCCGTTCCGGGCTTCACCAACCGGCGCCTGCTCGGCCGGGCCGAAAAAGTCGCGGCCGCCTTCCAGGCGTCCCTCGTCCACCTCAAGGGCAAGGGCGTTTTCCTGGGCAATCCCGTCCGGCCGGAATTTTCCCGGCTTCCCCGTAAAATCCACGGCGGCCGCATCGAGCTCTTGGTCTTCGGGGGAAGCCAGGGCTCCCATTTCCTCAACACGGCCGTGACCGCGGCTCTTCCCTTCCTCCGCCGGTGGAAAGACCGCCTCCGGATCGTCCACCAAACCGGGAAAGCCGATCTGGCCGAAGTCCGGAGGATCTATGCCCAGGACGGCTTCCCCGACGCCGTCGTCGAGCCGTTCTTCGACGACATGCCGGCCCGGTTCGGAGAAGCCGATCTCGTCGTCGCCCGGGCCGGAGCAACGACCTGCGCCGAGCTCATCGCCGCCCGCAAGGCGGCCATCCTTGTTCCCTTCGCCGGGGCGGCCGACGATCATCAACGCAAGAACGCCGAGATCCTGGCCGAAGCGGGCGGAGCGGACGTCATCCTCGAGTCCGAGTGGTCGCCCCAGCGCTTCGCCGCGACCCTCGGCGGCTTGATCGAGCGGCCGGAGCGGCTGAAGGCGATGGAAGACGCCCTCGCCGTCTTGGCCGTGGAGGACGCGGCCGGAAAGACGGCGGATTTAGCCCTGAGCCTGATGGGCCGGAGGAAATAGGAGAATCGCATGGTGAAAACTGTCTATCGCAAGCTCAAGCATATCCATCTGATCGGCATCGGCGGCACAGGCATGAACGGAATCGCCGAGGTTCTCCACAACCTGGGCTACCGGGTGTCCGGCTCCGACCTCAACGACAGCGACGTCACCCGGCGCCTGCGGGACCTCGGCGCGACCGTTTCTATCGGGCATCGGAGCGAAAACGTCCACCGGGCGGACGTCGTGGTCATCTCCTCAGCCGTCCGGGAGGACAATATCGAGGTCCGGGAAGCCCGGCGGATGAAAATCCCGGTCATCCCCCGGGCGGAGATGCTGGCCGAATTGATGCGGATGCGCTACGGCATCGCCGTGGCCGGCTCTCACGGCAAGACGTCGACGACGTCGATGATCGCCGCCGTCCTGGGCAAGGCCGGCTTCGACCCGACGATCGTCGTCGGCGGCCGGCTGAACACCGTCGGAGCCCACGCCCGGCTGGGAGAGGGCGACTTCTTCGTGGCCGAGGCCGACGAAAGCGACCGCTCGTTCTTGATGCTCTCGCCCTTCATCGCCGTCCTGACCAACATCGACGCCGAACACCTGGACAAGTACAAGGGCGTGGACGAGATCAAAAAGGATTTCGTCACCTTCGCCAATAAGGTTCCTTTCTACTGCCCGGTCATTCTCAGCCTGGACGACGCCAATCTCCAGTCGATCATCCCCCGCCTGGAGCGCCGGATCATCACCTACGGATTCTCGGCCCAAGCGGATTTTTACGCCCGGGACATGCGCTACGAGGCTTTCTCCAGCGTCTCGACCCTCCTCCACAAGGGGCGGGAGATCGGGACGCTCCGGCTGGCCGTTCCCGGCCCGCACATGATCCTCAACGCCCTGGCCGCCGTCGCCGTCGGCCGCGACCTGGACATCCCGCCGTCGGTCATCCTCGACGCCCTGGCCGAGTACACGGGAGCCGGCCGGCGCTTCGAGCTCAAGGCCGACATCCGCGAAATCATGGTCATCGAGGATTACGGCCACCATCCCACGGAAATCCGGGCGACCCTGAACGGGGCCAAGCTCGGCTGGCCGCGGCGGCGCCTCGTGGCCGTCTTCCAGCCCCATCGCTATTCCCGGCTGGCTCATCTCCGGGACGAGTTCGCCACCTCGTTCAACCAAGCCGACGCCCTCGTCCTGACCGAAATCTACCCCGCCGGCGAGGATCCGATCCCCGGCGTGTCGGGCCGGAGCCTCTACGAGGAGATGGTCCGGTTCGGCCATAAGGATGTCCGGTTCGTCCCCGACTTCCGCGATATTCCGGCCCGGCTCATGGAGCTCGTCCGGCCCGGCGACATTGTCATCGTCCTGGGCGCGGGCAACATCAACCGGATCATCCCCGATTTGATCCGTCTCCTGGAGAAAGGAACATGAGCCGCGAAGCCGGATTCGTCGTCACGATGCAGTTTCAGCGGAACGCGGAGCCCGCTCGAGTCAAAAAGCCCGTCCGCACGTCCCCTCTCCGTTTGATCCACGTCTTGGCCGCCGTCGCCGCCGTGGGGGCTCTCTTTTTCGGAGTCGCCCGGCTTCACGGCTTCCTGCTCACTTGGGAGACGCTGGACGTCCGCTCGGCCGAAGTCGTCTGCCCCGACCCGGCCGTGAGGGAGCTCGTCCGGCCGATCGCCTCCCGGGCGGCCGCCGGCAATATTCTCTTGCTTGACGCGTCCCGGGTGAAAGCCGGCCTGGAGGCTTGTCCCTGGGTCAAGGAAGCGCACGTCCGCAAAGTGTTCCCGTCGTCGCTGGCGGTCGATATCACCCCCCGGAGGCCGGCGGCCATCCTGGACGCCGGCCGCGGCTTCCTTCTCGACCGCGACAACGCCTTGATCGAACCCGCTCGCCCCGGGGACCAGGAGCGCCTCCCCCTCTTCCATGACGACGGGATGTTCGCCGCGAGCCGGGACGCCAAGCTCGCCCTGGCCTGGGCCTGCTGGGACGACTTGGACGCGGCGGACCGGGAACGCGTCCGCCGTCTCGACGTGACCCGCCCGGACGATGTCGTGGCGACATTCCGGGACGATCCCGTCAGGCTCCGACTGGGCGCGGAGGGATTCGCCCGGAAAATCGCTGAATACCGCGGGGCCCGCGACCGTTGGACCGCCGCTTTCGGCCCGCTGGAATACGTCGACCTTCGGTTCCCGGACCGCATTTATCTAAAAGCCGCCGTCGAGGAGGAATAATCATGGCCAAAAACGGATATATCGTCGGCATCGACATCGGGACGCGGACGGTCACCGTCCTGATCGGAGAAATCAACGAGGAGCGCAAGATCGAGGTCATCGGCATCGGCACGGCCGAATCGCGCGGCTTGCGCAAGGGCGTCGTCGTCAACCTCGACGAAACGTCCGAGGCGATCAAGAAAGCCCGGACGGACGCCGAGCTGATGGCCGGCCAGGAGATCCACGCGGCGTTCATCGGCGTTTCGGGCGCCCACATCAAGAGCTTCAACAGCCGGGGCGTCATCGCCGTCTCCGGACGAAACCGGGAAATCACCCAGGAGGACATCCGCCGGGTGCTCGAGCAGTCGAAAGCCGTTCCCATCCCCCCCGACCGGGAGATCATCCACGTCATTCCCCAGGAATTCATCGTCGATGAGCAGGACGGGATTCACGATCCGCTGGGCATGAACGGCATCAAGCTCGAGGTCAACGTCCATATCGTCACGGGCGCGGTGACCCTGCTCCAGAACCTCCGGACCTGCATCGAGCGATCCGATATCGTCATCCAGAGCCTCGTCCTGAACCAAATCGCCGACGCCGCGGCCGTCCTCTCCCCCGACGAAAAGGAGCTCGGCGTCGGCCTCATCGACATCGGGGCGGGGACGACCGAAGTGGCCGTCTTCGAGCGCGGAAGCCTCTGGTACACCTCGATTATCCCCCTGGGCGGAGACAACTTCACCAACGATATCGCCGTCGGCCTCCGGGCGGCCATCCCCGACGCCGAGAAGATCAAGAAAAAATTCGGCTGCGCCCTTCCGCCCCCGGGCGAGGAGCAGGAGACGATCGAGGTCCCGGTCGTCGGCCAGAACCGCAAGCCCCGGATTCTCTCCCGCCAGCTCCTGGCCGAGATCATCCAGCCGCGGGCCGAGGAGATCTTCCGCCTGGTGGACAACGACATCAAGCGCATGGGATTCGAAAAATCGCTCAACGCCGGCCTCGTCCTGACGGGCGGGACGGCCCTTCTCGACGGCCTGGAGGTCGTGGCCGAGGAAATCTTCGACCTGCCGGTCCGGCGCGGCGATCCGGGCGGCGTGGCCGGCCTCATGGACCGGGTTCGGACGCCGGACTTCGCCACGCCCGTGGGGCTCCTTCTCCACGGATACAATATGACCGGCCCGGGCGGCCTGGGCCGGGATCGAAAACGAGGCCTGTGGGCCAGATTCAAGAATCTATTCAAGGAAGACTAGGAGGGCGACATGAACGCGGAAAAAAACAGCAAGCTTAAGTTTCAGCTGGTGGAGGAATCCTCCAGCGCCAACATCCGGGTCATCGGAATCGGCGGGGGCGGCGGCAACGCCCTCAACCGGATGATCGAGGCCGGGATCAACGGCGTCGACTTCATCGCCGTCAACACCGACGTTCAAGCCCTCAATTCCAGCCGGGCGCCCATCAAGATCCAGATCGGGCCGCAGCTGACGAAAGGCTTGGGTTCCGGCGGACGGCCGGAAACGGGCAAGGCGGCGGCTATGGAGGACACCGAGAAGCTCCTCGGTCTGCTGGAGGGATCGGACATGGTCTTTCTCACGGCCGGCTTGGGCGGCGGAACGGGGACGGGGGCTACTCCTATCATCGCCAACTTGGCCGCCGAGCTCGACATTCTCTGCGTCGCCATCTGCACCCTGCCCTTTGAGTTCGAGGGGCGGCTTCGGGCCAAGCAAGCCGCCGAGGGGCTGGCCGATCTGAAAGCGGCCGTCGACACGGTCATCGCCATTCCTAACGAGCGGCTTCTCCAGACCGTCTCCTTGGACACGTCGATGCAGGACGCCTTCCGCATCGCCGACGACGTCCTCCGGCAGGCCGTCCAAGGCGTTTCCGACCTGATCACGACGCCGGGCATCATCAACCTCGACTTCGCCGATGTCCGGACGATCATGAAAGGCATGGGCATGGCCTTCATGGGGACGGGCTTGTCGGCCGGCCAGAACCGGGCGGCCGAGGCGGCCAACAAGGCCATCAGCAGTCCGCTCCTGATCGACACGACGATCCAAGGAGCCAAGGGGATCCTGATCAACATCACCGGCGGAAAGGATCTCACCCTGCACGAGGTTCAGAAGGCCGCCCAGCTCATCCACACCCTGGCCCACCCCGAGGCCAACATCATCTTCGGGGCGATCATCGACGAGACCATGAAGGAGATGGTCAAGGTGACGGTCATCGCCACCGGCTTCGAACCCGGTTTGCCCCAGGAGGCAGCCGCGGCCGCCGGCGAAACGGCGGCGGCCGCCGCACAGGCGCCCTTCTACCGGAAAACGCCTCCGCCGTTCCCCCTCCGGATGAACACCCCCCCGTACGAATTCGAGCCGAAGGGCGGCCGGGCTTTCGACGCCGTTTCGCCTGCGGCCCGGGCGGCGGCCAAGACGCCGCACCCGTCCACGTTCGCCGAGATCGATTACGAAAGCCTGGACACGCCGGCGTTCATCCGCAATAAGGGCCACCAATTCCGGAAATCCTCATGATCAAGGCCGATTGCGTCGTCGCCGGGTGCCGAGAGCTCGCCACCTGCCGCGGCCCGATCCCCAAGCGCCGGGAAGCCCTTCAGGACGCAGGCGTGATCGAAAACGCCTGGCTGGCCGGACGCGGAGGACGGATCGTGTTCGTCGGACCGGAGGACGAGTTCCGCCGGACGGTCCGGCCGGAGGCGGGAGCCGCGGTGATCGACGCCCGGGGGCTCGTCGGCTTCCCCGGCTTTGTCGACGCCCATACCCACCTGCCGTTCGCCGGCAGCCGGGGCGATGAATTCTCGCTCCGTCTCCAGGGGTGGACCTACCAGCAGCTCGCCGCCCGGGGCATGGGCATCCGCTCGACGGTCCGGGCGACCCGGTCCGCGACGCGGGAGGAGCTCCGCGACTTGTGTCTAGCCCGCTTGGACGAAATGCTCCTCCACGGAACGACGACGGCCGAGGCTAAAAGCGGCTACGGACTGAACCGGGAAGACGAAATCAAGCAGCTCGAAGCCGTGCGCGACGCCGACGCCCTCCACCCCGTCGACCTCATCCCGACGTTTATGGGCGCCCATGAAATCCCGGACGAATTCCGTGATCGAAAGGAGGACTATCTTGACCTTCTTATTCACACGGTCATGCCCGCGGTCCGCGATCAAAGCTTGGCCCGATTCTTCGATGTTTTCTGCGAGGAGGGCGTGTTCTCTCTGGATGAAACAAAAAGGCTGGCGGAGGCGGCCCTGTCGGCCGGCTTCGGACTTAAAATCCACGCGGACGAATTCGTCCCCCTCGGCGGAACGGAGCTGGCCGCCCGGAAAGGGGCGGTCTCGGCCGAGCACCTGATCGCGATCACCGAGAGCGGCATCGCCGCCTTGGCCGGAAGCGTCACCGCCGCGATCCTCCTGCCCAACGTCCCGTTCTTCCTGATGCAGGACAAGCGGGCCCCGGCCCGCCGCCTGATCGACGCCGGGGCGGTCGTCGCCCTGGCCTCGGATTTCAACCCGGGAAGCTCGATGACCTCGAACATGCAGTGGGTCATCCAGCTCGGCGTCTTCCAGATGCGGATGACGATCGAGGAAGCCCTCAACGCCGCGACCGCCAACGGCGCTTACGCCATCCGGGAGCACGAGAACCGCGGAAGCCTCGAGCCCGGTAAATTCCTGGACCTGGTCCTCTGCGACATGACGACGCCCGCCGACCTGGTCTACCACGTCGGACGCAATCCGGTGAAGTTCGTCCTCAAGAAAGGCAAGGTCGTCGTCTCCGGCGGCCGGATCGTCCGCGGCGACCGGGCCGACTCCTCCCCCTAGGTCCCAATCCCTTTTTGTCCCAAGGGGGCGTCTCCGCAAGGAGGCGCCCCCGATTCCCCCCGCTCCTGAAAAACCCGCCCCGCGGAGGGACGAGCCCTCCCGGCCTTGGTTCGCTCTTCCGCGTCCGAATAAACCGCGCCCCCTGAGGGATCGGATTAAAGACCTGTCTCCGTCTGGAAGAACGCGGCCCGCGTCAGCCCGAGGCGCGTTGAAAAGAACGCCCTCCGCTACCCCCTCGCCGTCATCGGGAGGATAAAGCCGTGGATTCCGTTCAGGACCATCTGGAGGCCGATCGTCGCGACAATCAATCCGAAAATGCGGATCAGCGGATTCATCAGGTTGAACGTGATGAGAACATCCCCGATTTTTTTCGCCGCCAGCATGAAAACGAGGTTGACGGCCAAGGCGGCGACGATCGCGATCACGGTCACTCCATTCCCATAATCGGCCGGGAATGTCACCGCGGCGGTGATGGTCGCGGGTCCGGCGATCATCGGGATGGCGATGGGCACGGCAGTCAGATCCTTCGCCGAGATGTTCTTGTCCATTTTGAAGAAGACGCCCCGCTGCAAGCCGGTAAGGCCGTTGTAAAACAGAACGATGCCGCAGGTCATCTGGAACGCGTACAACTCGATATGGAAAACATAGTTGAAAATGACATGGCCGGCCGCGAGGAAAGCCACCAGGATGATCAGGGCGGTGAGGGTCGACTTAACCGAGATGAACCGGGTGGTTTTGCCGTCGAATTGCCGCTGGAGCGAATGGATCACGAAGATCTTCTGAACCGGGTTGACCAGGGCGATGAAAGCCACGAAGCTGCTGAGAAGCGTTTTGATGAATTCCGCGGCCATGATCTTGTTTCCCCTCTCTCCCCGGACCGGCGGCCCGGCTATTCGTTCCGCCTGAGCAGAACGACGGTGATGTCGTCGAATTGGCTGCCTTTCTGAAATTCGTCCAGGTCGGCCGCAAGCCGGCCCCAGATCGCCGACAGGGCGTCGTCCCGGCGCTCGGCCATGAAACCGGCGAGCCTCTCCTCTCCAAAGAAGCTCCCGTCCGGCGCGGCCGCTTCGGTCACTCCGTCGGTATAGAGCATCAGGAGGTCCCCGGGCTCGAGACGAGTCCGGCCTTCGTGGTAGGACACCCCCGTCTCGACGCCCAGGAAGACGTCGCCCATGGATTCAAGGGTCCGGAGCGTCCGATCGCGCGAGACGATCACCGGCGGATTATGCCCGGCGTTGGCGTAGGTCAGCCCGCCGGTCCGGGCATTGAATACGGCCAGGAACATCGTCGTGAACATGCAAGCGTCGTTGTCCCGGCTGAGAATCTCGTTGGCCGCCCGGAGCGATTCGGCCGGCCCGACTCCCTTGCGGCAGACGGTCTTCATCAGCGTCCGATTGACGGCCATGAACAGGGCGGCCGGGACGCCCTTGCCGGAGACGTCGGCGATCAGGACGGCCAAATGATCCTCGTCCAAGAAAAAGAAATCGTAGAAGTCCCCGGCGACGTCCTTGGCCGGCGCATTCTTGGCGTAGAGGTCGAACTCCGTCCGGTCGGGGAACGGCGGGAAAACCCGGGGCAGGAGGGATTCCTGGATTTGGCGGGCGATGCGCAATTCGCTCTCGACCGACTCCTTGGCCTTGGTCGCGGCCGCGAAGTCCCTGATGTATTGGTTGAGGTCGCCGACCATCTGGTTCAAGACGCCGGCCAATTCTTGGATCTCGTCCTTCCCCCGGATGCCCTCGATTCGGCCGGTTAAGTCGCCGGAGGAGATCCGGCCGGCGAAAGCCGCCAGCTTCCGCAGCGGGTTGGTGATGCCGTACGCGGCCCAGACGATGACGGCCAGGATGCCGGCCAGCCCCATCGCCATGAGGATGACCTGCCGGATCAACTGGGCCTTGACCGGAGCAAGGATCCGGTCCTCGGGGATCACGGCGGCGAATGTCCACCGGCAGGTGGGGATGGGGGTGTAGACCATCCAGCTCTTTTCGCCGGTGTTGAGGTCCTTGAAGGCGATAACGCCCTGCCGCCCGCGGATCATGTTTTTCCCGATGGCCCGGAGATCCGGCCGGTCCAGCATTTCGGCCAGGCTGAACAGGGATTCGCGCATGACGAAATCGGGATTGGGATGGGAGATGAACGTTCCGCTCCGGCCGACGAGGAACGTGTATCCGGAGATGATCTCGATGCCCCGCATCGTCTTATCGAGCTCGGCCAGGGAGATGTCGGCGGTCACGACGCCGGCGAACGCTCCTTCCCGGAAAAAGGGATGGGAAAACGTGCACATCAGGGCGTTCCCGCCTTCGGCGCTGTAGTAGGGCTCCGTCCAGTAGGAGCTCTTCAGGAGCTCGGGAATCAGGTACCAATCGGCCGTATGATAGGCCTCGAGGCCGGCCGTCCCGGCCCGCTCCAAGCCGCCGGCCGAGCGGAAAACGCGCGGTGAGCACCGTTCCCGGCCCGGATCCAGGGCATACGGCTCGAAGGAGATGCTCATGCCGAAAATGCCGGGATCGATCGCCAGGCGGCGCTCCATGAGGTCATAGAGGCGGGGCTCGTTGAGGAGGCGCATCGCCTCGATATTTTCGGCGATGATCAGCGGCGTCTGGGAGATGGCCTTGAAACGGGAATCCAGGACGGCCGCGTGATGGTTGGTCAACTCGAGGAGATAGGAATTCATCCGTTCGACGGCGGCCCGCGAGCTCTGGACATAGTTGGTCACGGCCACGGCCGCGTACACGAGGAGCAGCGGAAAGCCGATCCAGATGATCAGCCGCCGGACGATCGGCCGTTTCACGGCGGACGAGCGGCGGCGCATGACGGTCATTCCCTGGCGAAGTCCTCGTAGGCGGGAACAACCTGGATGAATCCCTGGCGCTTCAATTCCTCGGCGACGCGCCGGAAATCGTCCCGGCGGAGCACGCCCCAACCGGCCGGATCGGATCCAACGCCGTAGACGACGGCCTGCAGGACGACGGTCAGCATCCATTTCTGGTGGGCCCGGTTGGTCCGGACATGGTAGCTTGCGCAGTAATCCATCAGGACGTCCAGGGTCTCTTCCTGGTGTCCGGCGGCGTATTCCCAGCCCTTCAGGACGGCCCGCCTCATTTTCCGGCAGACGTCGGGCCGGGTTTCATACGTCTCGCGGGTGCAGTAGACGCCGTCCTCGGGAAAATTCAGCCCGTAATCGGAAAAAAAGAAGGGGACCAGCTCCTCCTGGTCGATCCCGGAAAGATAGATCTTATTGTATTCATTATAATACATCGCCGAGGTCACATCGCAGGCTCCGACCGCGAAAGCGTCGATGTTGTAGGATTGGGGGACGAGGACCGGCTTGATGTTGAATTTGCGGAAAAACGCCGTCGGCTGGATCGAGAAATCTCCGCCCCAGATGGCCACGGTCCGGCCGTTCATGTCCTCGGGCTGAAGGATCCCGCTTTCCGTCTTGGCGACGAGCATGAGCGAGGATTTCTGGAGGACCTGGCAGATGTTGACCACCGGCCGGTCCAGGGTCAGCGTCTGGGAGATCCAGGCGGTGCAGAAGTCGGCCCGCCCTTCGAACACTTCGGTCAGCGGGCTGGTGTGCTCGTCGGAAAAACGGATCTCGACGTTGAGCCCCTCGGCCGCGAAAATCCCCTTTTCCCTGGCCATCAGGTAACCGGCGAATTGAGCTTGGGGAAACCATTGAACCTGAAGAACGAGCGAGTCCGGGGATTCCCCCGCCGGCGCGGCGGCCGGGAGGCCGATCGATAAAAGCCCCATTCCCAGGAGAAAACCGGCCGCGGCCTTGCTCCGAAGACGCACTCTCATCCGTCCTCCGATTCGCGAAAAAAGGCCGGCCCCGCCTGGGGAAATTATCGGCCCGCCCTGCATCATATCGCCCGCCCCTCGGTCCGGTCAAGGGCGGAGAATAAGACCGATTTGAAATTCGGGCGCCGGGCGCGGCCGAGACTCTTGTCAGAAATGCCTAAATATGTTATTATGAATTACTAAGCTCCAAGGAGCGAATCCCCATGGGTGTCATCTCCCCGATTGGAATCAAGGTCTGCTTCATCGCTCCGTCGACGAGCCTGGCCCCCTCCGACCAGCCGGTCTTGGAGCGCTCCGTCCGCATTCTGACCGAATCCTTCGAGACCTCGGGGATCTATCTCAGCCCTTATCTTTACTCCTCCGACAGCCGGATCGATCACGTGACGGCCGCCGCCTCGGAGAGGGCGGAAGAATTCAAAAGAGTCGTCCGGGAATTCGATCTGATCGTCTCGGTCGCCGGAGGGACCGGGGCCGAGGATATCGTCCCGAGAATCGACCGCCACGACCTGAAGGTTATCCGGAAGCGGCGCCCCCTGTTTTTGGGATACTCGGACTTCACCTTCCTCTTGTGCGAAATCTTCGCCCGGGCCGGCGTGCCGGGAGTCCTCTTTCCTTCGCTTTCCCTGGGGCGAGGCCATACCGGCCGGATCCTATCCCTGCTTTCCGGCCGCCGGGTGTCCTTCCGCGGATCCTTCTGGTTGACTCCTCCTCCGGACGGGCCGCTGGCCGGAATCCCCATCGGCGGCAACCTGACGACCTTCGTCAATTTCTTAAATCGGGAAAAACCGCCGCGCCTGCCGTGGCTCGAGCATATCCTGTTTCTTGAGGATCTGAGCATCGACGTCGAGGATCTCCATCGCCTCCTGGCCGCCCTCCGGCGTCACCGCGTTTTCTCCCGCGTCCGGGCCCTCGTCGTCGGATCCCTTTGCCTGGATGTCAATACTCCGGAAGGACGGACCTTCCAAGACAGCACGTTAAAGTTCCTGACGGCGTTTTTAAACGAGATCCTCAAAACCCGCCGGAACGCCGGACGGCCGCTGCCGATTCTCGTGGCCGAGGATTTCGGCCACCTCGTGGGACCCCGGGAGCCGGCCGTGCCGATCGGCGGGACGGCCACGCTATTCCCCGACGGACACCTTGAATTCAAGCTGCCGGGCAAGGCCTTGGGTCCTTTCCGGAAACATCCGAATCCCGCCGAGCCGGCTAAGGACGTTCTGCCCGTTTTATCGCCCGTTCCCGAGGCGGCTCCCAAATGAACGCCCGGGCGGAAGCGGCCCAAAACGGCGCCGGCCGGCTCGTTCTCGCCGTCATTCCCCACGCCGGCCTGCTCGTGCCCGAGGAAATCCGTCCGGAAGACCTGGCGGAAAACTGGTCCGAGCTGACCCGGAACATCGATTGGCATACCGGCGAGCTGTACGATTTCCGCGATATCCTCGCCGACGGCCGGGTCGTCTTCCCCTACTGCAGCCTGGTTTTAGAGGCCAACCGCGATCCCCGTAACCTGGAGGCGGCCGTCCCCTTGAAGGATGTCTGGGGACGGCCGGTCTACCGTCCCGGCCGGGAGCCGGGTCTCGACCTGCGCCGGAGGATGGCCGCCCGGTACCTCGATCCGTTTCACGCCCGAATCGGCGAGGCGATCGCGAGCGGAGCGGGCCTTGTCCTGGAAGGGCACGCGACCGTCTCGGCCCGGGGGGTGTCCGGAAACCAGATCGACTTGATGAATATCCAGCTCTCGCCCGGGGAAGAGCCTCTTCGGTTCTGCCCCGACGTCCTGATCGAAGCCTATGCCGAAGAGCTTCGGAAGCGCCTTCCCGGTGTGAGCGTCACGATCAACGCGTCCGACTACCTCTCCGTCTACGGGCATATCGGCGCCCTTCACTCGATCGATTCGCCGAATCGGATCGGACGCCGGGCCCCGCTCATCCTTCAGGAAACCAACCAGGCTCTTTATATCAACCCGGACGGGACGCCCGACCTCGGACGCCTCAACCGGCTGCGCCGGGCCTTCGCCGAGTCGCTCCGGACGATTACGACCGCTTTTTCCGCTTGAAAAGAGCGAAAACGGCGACGATGATCGCCAGGGCCAGAAGAACGCCCAAGATCGTGATCAGCAGGTTTTTCCCGGAGATCGTTTTCGCCGAGGCCGCGGCCTCGGATGCTTTTTCCTCGTTCAGCCGGGAAATCTGCTGATCGCGGGCGGATACGGTCCCCTCGAGGCTCGCTTGGAGATTCTTGAGGGAAGCGATATCTCCGTCCTTCGCCGCGATCTGTTCATCTTTTTCCGTCTGCTGCTTCCGCAGGGAGTAAATCTGTCCGTTCAAACGGCGGACTTTGCCCTCGTTTTCCTTGTTGAGGGCTTCCATCGATTTCGACAGGTCTTCGTTCCGCGACTTCAAGGCCGAAACATCTGAATTCAGGGCGGTGATCTGCTTGTCCGCCTCCGACCGGCTTTCCTCGGCTTTTACTAGAGAGGCTTTCGTCTCGTTCAGAGTCCCGGTCAGGATCTCATTGTTTCTTTGAAGCTCGGCGATCCTCTCCTGGGACTGCTGGATCTCCGCTCCCTGCTGCTCGATCTTGAGGAGGTGCTTTTTCGAGGCACATCCTGCGCCGATCATCATCAATACCATGACCGCCGCGACGGTGATCATGAAGCCGGGATTTTTTTTCATGGTCAATCTCTCCTTTCCCGTCGATACAAAAGGAAATTAAGCCATTCAAGAAAAAAAATCAAGGTTTTCGATGAAGAGACTCCCTCGAGCGGAAGACCGATCGATCCGCTGGGCGGAGAGGCGCCGCGCGTCGAGCTCCGCCCGGTGACATCGCCTTGACGGCGGATTTGAAGCTGAAAACCGCTGGAACCCGGAGATTGAGGGGATAGCCCCTTTTACGGGGAGGCAACTCGTTTTTTCGCCCGCTTCCGGCCGAAGAAATAAAACGGCAGGCCGAGGAGAATGATTCCCAGGCCGGCCAGGGCTTTGCCGGGCTGGCTGATCAGGGCGCTGACGGCGATGTAAAGGGAGGCCAGGATGAAGACGACCGGCGTGACCGGGTATCCCCAGGTCCGGTAGGGACGCGGCAGGTCGGGACGCTTCCGCCGGAGAACGATGACCGCGGCCACCGTCAGGCCGAAAAAGAGCCACTGGCCGAAGACGACGTAGGTGAACAGCTGCTCGAACGTCCCGCTCAGGCTCAAGACGATGCTCCAGGCCGCCAGGGCGAGGATGGAGTTGTGGGGGGTCAGGAACCGCGGGTGGAGGGCGGCCAGCTGCGGGAACAGGAGACCGTCCTTGGCCATGGCATAATAGACGCGCGGCGAGCAGACGAAATTCTGGTTGGCCGCCCCGAGGATGGAAAACAAGATGATGAACGAGATGATCGAGGCGCCGAGCCCGCCGACGGCGGCGTTCATCGCCTCGGCCGCGATCCGGTCGGAAAGGGCGATTTCGGCCGCCGGGAAGACGTAGAGATAGGCCAGCTGGGCGACGACGTAAAAAACGACGCAAATCCCGCAGCTGATCAAGATGCCCCAGGGAAGCGTTCTCTGGGGATTCCTCATCTCCCCGGCGCTGTACGTCGCCGCCTCCCAGCCCTTGTAGGCCCAGAGCGAGGCCACCAGGGCGACACCGAACGCCCCGAGAAGGCCGCCGGAAGGCTCCGCTCCGCCGGAACGGACGAAATGAGCCGTATCCCCCTCGGCGAACAGGAAGATGGCTCCGCAGACGGCGGTTAAAGCAACGAGCTTGAAGATCGTCAGGACGTTCTGCAAATCGGCCCCCCGGCGGACGCCGATATAGTTCATCACCGTCAAAAAGAGGATGAAGAGGATGCTGACCGCCTTCTGCCCGGCCGGCGAGATCGCGAAGAAATGAGGCAGGTACTTTGAGGAGAAGGCGACGGCCAAGGTGGCGATCGCCCCTGTGTCGATGACCAAAAACAGGGTCCAGCCGAAGAGGAAGGCGACCGCCGAGCCGTAGGCCTCGCGGAGGTAGACATAAACGCCGCCGGCTTCCGGCATCGAGGCGCCCAGCTCGCCGAACGACAGGGCGCCGAACATGCTGAGGACGCCCCCGGCGACCCAGACCGCCAGGATCAGGAGGGGGTGGCCGACGGCCGCGGCCATGTCCTTGGGGACGAGAAAGATCCCCGAACCGATGATGCCGCCGACGACGAGGGCGATGACGTCCCCAAGGCCCAGGACGCGGGGAAGGCTATGAGCCGACGCTTGATTCATGGATTTTCTTTCCGGTGGATCCGCCGGTAATATTCCCAGCCGTCGGCGACGGTTTGGGCGACGGGCCGATACGCGTGTCCGAACTCGCGGACGCTCTTGGCATTGTCATAGTAAGCGCGCCAGCCGCTCAGCCGGCCGTAGGCGAAGGTCAGAAGCGGCCGTTTCCGCGACAGCGAACCGGCCGCCTCGGCCAGGCCCCCGCCGGCCGCGATCACGGCGGCGGGAAGCCGAAAGGGGCGGGTTCCCCGGCCGCAAGCCCGGCCGATGAGCCGGATGACCTCGGCATAGGAGAGATTAGCCCCGACGGCCAGGTAGCGCTCGCCGTCCCGGCCCTTCCCCTCCAGGGCGTCGAGTATCAAATCGACGAGATCCCGGACGTCGACGACGGCCAGTCCGCCCGAAAACGAGGCGCTGATCCGGCTGCGCGAGATCATCCCGTAGAGGCGGTTGTGCGGCGTCCTTGGATCATGGTCGCCCGGTCCCATGATCGAGGCGGGATTGAGGATGACCGCCCGGAGGCCGCTCGTCCGGATAAGCTTCTCGACGGCCTCCTCCCCGGCGTGCTTGGAAGCCATGTAAAGGATCGAATCCGGCCAATTGTACGGCGTCTCCTCGTCGGCCGGCCGGCCGTTCTTGTGAAATCCGACCGCTCCCACCGAGGACAGGTGAACCAGGCGTTGGACGCCCGTCTCCAGGCAGGCCTCGCCGACGACGCGAGCCCCGTCGCGATTGACCCGGAACAGCCTTTCCCGGTCGCCCTTCCAGTAGGAAATCACCCCGGCCAGGTGGACGACCTGCGTCCGGCCCGCGACCGCGGCCCGGACGGCCGCGGCGTCGGCGATGTCCCCCTCGTGGATCCGGACGCCCCGTCCGGTCCAGGAGTCCGGGATCCGGTCCCCGGGAAGAACAAAGGCCGAGACCGCCGCCGGACCGTATTTATCCAACAGGCGCGGAACGAGGACCGCTCCGACGAATCCGGTCGCCCCGGTGACGAGGAGTCTCACCGGGAGGAGCGCTCCCGGGCCGCTCTCCGGTAGATGAAGGCGTCGGTGGCGATCCCGACGGCCGCGTGGATCGGGATCACGTAAAGAAAAGATCCGGCTCCCCAGGCGGCCAGGCCGAAGACGAACCCCGCCCCGAGGGCGGCGTAAAGCTCCGTTTCCGGATGGCCGATATGAAAGAGGGTCGAGGCGATCGTCGACACGGCCAGGGCGGGAAGCAGGCCGGCTGAGGCCGCGACGGGGAAAAACAGGACGCCGCGGAAGATGAATTCCCAGGCGGTGTAATAGAAAAGGAAGTAACCCAGCTCGTAGCCGATGAACGCCCGCCGGCCCGCCAAGGCGTCTTTGGCGAAGGGATAGAAATCGCGGAGCCGCGGATCGCCGGCTCCGACCGCTCCGGCGGCCAGAGCCGTCGGGATCCCGGCGGCGGCCAGAATCCATCCTAGCCGGACGTTCCCGCCGCTCAAGCCCAAGGCGCGGAAGACCGCGACGGGATCGGCGGCCAGGCTGAACACCGCGGTCACCGGGACGGCCAGGCCGAAGGTGAAAACCGCGAGAAAGTAGCTCCGGACCGCCGGCAGGTCGCCGCCGGCGGCGTTTTTCAAAAACCGTCTCCGGCTGAAAACCGTCTGAAGAAGGGTCAGGGCCACGGCCTCGTAGGCCAGGAGAATTCCCGGCCAGGCGCTCGTCTCAACGGATATGGCCATGGGCTCTCTCCTCCCGATACCAGGCCAGGGTTTCCGCGACTTGGCGGCTGAAATCATCGTCAGGGACATAGCCCAACTCGTCCCGCGTCCGGGAAATGTCGTACGTCGTGTCGGTCGTCACCCGCCGGATCCGGTAAGTCGTCAGCTTCGGGTCGTAGGACGGACGGATTTTATGAACGGCTTCCATCGCCCGGGCCGCGGCGAAAGCCGCCCAAGCAGGGACATAAATTCTCTGCTTCTTTCCGAATCCGGCGGCCACGGCCCCGAGATATTCGCCCCACGTCGGCAGGACGCCGTTGGTCACCGCGTAAGCCCGGCCGCAGACCCCGTCGCGGACGAGGGCCGCCTCGGCCGCCCGGCAAAGATTGCCGACGAACGTGAGGCCGAAACGACGGCGGCCGCGGCCGACGATGAGCGGCAGCCCCCGCTCCGCCTCGCGGAACAAGCGGGCCGAGGTCGTCCGGTCGCCGGGGCCGACGACATCGGCCGGACGAAGAATGACGACGGGAAGCCCGCGCCGGGCGTGTTCGTCGAGGAGATACTGCTCGCAGAGGATCTTGAAGCGGGTGTAGGGAAGAAATTCCGCGGGAACGCCCGGCCGATCCTCGGAGATGTCCGTCGCCCCGTAGCCGAGGGTCAGGGCCGAGGAGACATAGACCAGCCGGCGGAGAGGAACCGTCCGCCTTCGAAGGAGCTCGAGGAGATTGCGCGTCAGGTCGAAGATATGGGAGCGGCAGGCGTCCGCATCGGCCACGTCCGAAACGACCGAGGCGGCGTGGATGACATGGGCCGCGTCCTCCGGGATCCGGACGGAAGACGAATCGCAAAGGTCGCCCCGCACCAGGTCGAGGCCGAGCCCGTCGAGAAGATGGAGATCGGAGGCCGGGCGGACCAATCCGGAGACCTTCCAGCCGGCCGCTAGAAAATGCCGGCAGAGGTTGGAACCGATGAATCCATTGGCCCCGGTGATGAAAACGGCGTTCATGCGGCTTCCTGGGATCGACGGCCGGCCTTTCGGTTCCAGGCCCGGACCATCCCCGGCGCCGCCAGTATAGCAATAATCCCGAGGGCGAGGCCAGCGACGGAGTCGGTGACATAATGGTAGCGGCAATAAACGGTCGAGACGTAGAGGCTGAGGATGACGGGGCCGAGGATATGGAACCAGGGGCGGACGTAGCGTCGGGCGGTCAGCCACATGACCGTGGCCACGGCGCAATGCGGACTGGGGATCGATCCGCCGGCCTGATGGGCGTGGGCCCGGATGAAATCGCCGAGAAACGTGAACAGGCCGCCTTGAAGCGGGACGGCGTAGGCCTCGGGCATGTACCAGAGCGGGCTGGCCACGGGAAAGAGGATAAATCCGAGATCGCAGGCCAGGTTGACGATTCCCAAGGTGAAAAGGTAATCCTCCAGGGCTCCCTCGCCGTGCTTGAAAAAGACGAGCCCGGCTACCAGGGGGTAAATAACCAGGTAAATCACGTAGGAAAACATCAGCCATTCGGTCAGCGGAGGCGAGACGAACCGCTCCATCCAAAGGGTCGGCTGGATCCCGAAGAAAGCCTGCTCGGCGGCCAGGACGGGCCGGTCCTGCCACGGCATCAGCATCAACTGAAGCGGATGAGTGGCGCTGTAGAGATACGCGAACAGAAGCTGGACCGAGGCGGTGCGAAGGAGAAAGAAAGGGACTCTCGCCTTGATTTTCGAAAGCAGGAAAACGCAAAGAAGATACAAGGCGGCCAGGCCGGCGTTTTTCGCCGCCAGGAAAAGGGGCCGGTCGAGGCGGCGGAAAAATAAAAGGAACAGGGCCGCCTGGACGAGCAGGCCGCCGAGGACGAGGGCGTCGGTGATTTGAAGGGGGAAGCCGAAAACGCGGATCCGCCGGCCGTGGAGCCGGGCGATCGCGTTTCCCCGAAGGCGGCCGCGGCCGTCCGTTCCATTCATCGGATCCTCGCCAATCCCCGCTCCGCATACCAGGCCACGGTCCGCCGGATCGCTCCGGCCAGGTCGTATTCCGGGACGAAGCCCAGCTCGTTTCGGATGCGGGAATCGTCGTAAATCCAGGAGTATTTCCAGGCGGCGTCGACCGCTTCCCGGGTCAGAAGAGGCTCTCGGCCGCGGATCCGGGCAGCCAGCTCGGAGACGGCCCCGACGGCCTTCTGCGCCGGATAAGGCACCGGAAGATAGACGCGCCGCACGCCCAGCTCGGCCGCGACCGCATCCGTGATTTCCCGCCAGGCATACGGCCGGCCGGACGTGACGAAATAAGTCCGGCCGACAGCCGCCGGATGATCGGCCAGAAGAAGGAGCGCCCGGACGACGTCCCAAACGGCGGCGATGCTCGTCCGCGGCCGCCGGTCCCCCATCAGCGGCTTGATTCTCTTCCCGATCAGCGAAATGGAGTTGAACAGCTCCTTCTGCCTGGGGCCAAGGACGTTGGGCGGCCGAAGGATCGTCCAGGGGACGCGGCCGGAAAACGACCGGACGGCTTCCTCGGCCGCGGCCTTGCTTCGGCCATAACCGGAGACGGGCCGGAGAGGAGCGGATTCGTCGAGACGTCCGCCGGCCGGCGAAGGCCCGGTCGCGCTGATGCTCGAGACATAGACGAACCGCTTTAAAGCCGGGGCGGAGGAAGCGCAGGCGGAAAGAAGCGCCCGGGTCGGCCGGACGTTGGCCGCTTCATAAGCCGCCTCGTCCAGGGAGGTGATCAGGCCGCCGGCGTGAAAAACCACGTCCATGCCGGAAACGGCCCGGGCCAGGGAGTCCGGATCGCCGTAATCGCCCCGGACGAGAGCGGCCGCGGGAGGGAGCGATCCCGCCCCCCGGCCGCCGGGGCGGATCAGGACGAACGCTTCATCGCGGCGGGCGATCAGCGCCTCGACAAGATGCCCGCCGATGAATCCCGTCGCCCCGGTGACGAGCGCTTTCATCCGGCCGCCTGACAACGCATGATGAAAGCGATTTTATCAGAGTCGGACGATTTGGGAAAACCTTGTCTGTCCGGATCCGCTCTTAGGACAACTGGGATTCGGCCGCTTCCAGAAGCTCCAAAACCGCCTCCGGCGTGGCGGCTTTCAGAAGCTCCTTGCGCAGGCCGTTTTCTTTCAGCAGCCTGGAGAGCTTCCCCAAGACCTTGAGGTATTCGCCGGCCTTGTCCTCCGGGGCTCCGAGGAGGAAGACCAGGCGGACCGGCTCGCCGTCTTCGGCGCCGAAGTCGACCGCTGGCCGCAGCCGGGCCATGGCCATGACGATCCGCTCCAGGGCCCTCGTGCGGGCGTGGGGGATGGCCAATCCCCGGCCGACAGCCGTGCCGCCCTGCTGCTCGCGCTTGAGCACATCGTCCAGGAACCGGACGCGGTCGGTGATCAAACGGCTTTCGGCCAGCCGGTCGGCGATGAGGGAGAAAGCCCTTCCTTTGTCGGAGGCGGGCAGATCGAGCAGGATCGCTTGTGAATCGAGATAGTCGGTCGGACGCATGGGATTTTGACGTTTTATCGCTCAAACATACATCAAAGCGGGGGAAAAGGCCAGCCGCCGCCTCAGCGGAGCTTCTCGATGTCGGCCTCCTTGCCGACCAGGACCAGCACCTGGCCGTCCTTGATCACGAAGTGGGCCGGCGGAAGGGTGGTGACCTGGTCGGTCAGCACGTCCTTGACGGCGATGACCATGACGTTATAGAGCGAGCGAAGCTGCAGCTCGGCGATGGTCTTCCCCAGAAAGCTCTCGGGGGGGGCCATCTCGAAGATCATGCAGTCCTCGGAGAGCGGCAAATAGTCGAAGACGTTGGGCGAGATCAGGCTGCGGGCCACTTTGTGGGCGATCTCTTTCTCGGGAAGGATGACTTCCGTGGCCCCGACTTTCTCCAGGATGATCTGGTGCTCCTCGTTGGGAGCCTTGACGATGATCGACTTGACCTTCAGCTGCTTGAGGTACAAGGTGATCAGGGTCGCCGCGGCCAGGTCGTCGCCGAAAGAGATGATGACCGTGTCGTCCTCATGGATGCCGATCTGGTCCATGAGGTCCTTGTCGGTTCCGTCGGCGACGATGGCTTTCCCGGCCAGGTCGCGCACCCGCTGCACCGCCTCCTTGTTCTTGTCCACGGCGATCACCTCGAATCCTTTGTCCGAAATCTCGCGGACGATGTTTTGGCCGAAAATCCCCAGGCCGATGACGACGCAGCGCTTCATGGCTCCTCCTATCCGACCATTACGCCTTCCTCGGCATAGACCAGTCCCCGCCGGAACGTCGACCAGGCGAAGGCCAGGGTGAGCGGTCCGACGCGGCCCATGAACATCATGAGCACGATGGCCAGCTTCTGGATTTCGTTCAGGGCGGCGGTGACGTTCATCGACAATCCGACGGTTCCGAAGGCCGACAGCGTTTCAAACATGTATTCGACGAACAAGTGGCGGCTGTCCGGGCCGGCGCCGGGCCCGGCGGCCAGCAGCAGGACCGAGGCGATGACCAGAACCGATACGGCCGAGGCCAGTACGATGGCGATTGTCCGCCCGAGGATCTCTTGGGGAACGGTGCGCCGGAAGATGGTCACGCCGTCGCGGCCGCGGATGCGGTTGATGATCATCAGCCCCAGCAGGGCGAAGCTGGATGTCTTGATCCCGCCGCCGGTCGATCCCGGCGAGGCGCCGATGAACATCAGGATCATCATCAGCAGGATGGTGGGATTGGCCAAGGCGGCGATGTCGACGGTATTGAACCCGCAGGTGCGGGGCGTCACCGACTGGAACAACGAAGCCAGCACGCGGCCGGGTCCGCGGACTCCAACCAGGACATTGCCGGCCTCGAAGAGATAGAACAGAAGCGCGCCGCCCGTGATCAACGCCCCGGTGGTCAGCAACACCACCCTGGCGTGCAGCGAGAGGCGCTTCTGCCGTCCGCGCCAGCGGTCGATGACCTCATACATGACGATGAAGCCGAGGCCGCCCAGGACGATCAGGGAGACGATCGCCAGGTTGACCACCGGGTCGTCGCGGTAGCGGGCCAGGTTGTCGGCGAACAGGGAGTAGCCGCAGTTGTTGAAGGCCGACACGGCGTGGTAGACCGCCTGGTACAGCGCCCGGCCCGGCGGAAAATCGGACAGGAACCGCAGGAAAAGGACCAGCGTCCCCGCCCCCTCGATGACGAAGGTTCCCGACACGACGAAGCGCAGGATGCGGAAAAAATCACGCCGCGGCGTGTGGAGAAACGTGCTTTGCAGCAGCTCGCGGCCGCGGAACGAGAGGCTGCGGCCCATCAGCCCGAACAGGACCAGCGAGAAGGTGATGATCCCCAGCCCGCCGATTTGGAAGAGCAGGAGCGTGACGACTTGACCGAACAGGGACAGATCCCGGCCGATGTCGACGACGGTGAGGCCGGTGACGCAAACCGCCGAAGCCGAGGTGAACAGGGCGTCCATTAAGGAAAGAGGCTCGCGGACGGACGCCGCGGGAAGGAGCAGGAGCAGGGCGCCGATCAGGATGACCAGCAGGAAGCTGAGAATGAATAGGCGCGCCGGGCTCAACCGGCGGACAGCGGGGCGGCGCGCGGTCTTGAAACGCTTCATGGTCTCTCCCGTCTCCTGCGGGCGCGGAAAGCGGCCCCGCCGATCCTCCTTCGGCCTTGTCTTTCATCGCCCCCGAAGGGGTATGCCGGCTTTTCCCCGAGGAAACAATCCCGGAGAGGCCCGGCCTGAAAGCGGCGGAGCCTCGTCAGCCCGGCCGCGGTTTTCTTAAAGCCATTCTTCCTTTCGCCGCAAAGAATAAATCGGGCCGGAATCGATGTCAAGGACGCGGAGAACGCGGGTGACGATGAAAACGAGCCTCCCGGCGAGCCGCCCCGGAAAACCTCTCGAGCGAGTTTCCCCGCCGGCGGTGTTCGGCCTAATAAGGAAACGATCCCGGCCGGGGTCGGGCTTAATCCCGGCGGCGAGGCTCGCTTAAAAAATCTTCTTTCTTAAAGAAGGACAGGCCTATGAAAACGAAGGGAAGCTCTCCCTTTTGAAGATAATAGCCTGGACTCGCGATCAACGTATAGAGCAGCATCCCCATGGAGAGGGAATGCGCTTGAGTTCCCCAGGGCCGCCTCTTGATCAGCCCCCAGCCCCCGATGAGGAGCAGAACGGCCGTCGATAACTCGGCGGCGAGATGAAGGTTGATTTCAACGGGCTTGGTCTTGAGCTCCGGGATCCCGCCGGATGCAAAAAACATCGTCCACATTCCGATCATGGATACGCCGACAATCAGCGAATAGAGAACCGCCCATTTCCTTATTTTCATCTTTGTCCTCTTTACGCCCGTATTAAAGACAAAGGCTTTTTGAAATCTTCCCTCATTTATCGGTTTTCCCCGGCCGCGTCAACCGGCGGCTGAAGATCTCCTCTCAAAACCGGAAAACCAGTCCGGCGGCGGCCTCCAAGCCCCCCAAGTTGACGTCCGGCTCCAGGGACGAGCCCCTGGCCGTCGGAACGGACGTGTATTCTCCGCGGAGGGAAAGCGAGAGAAAGCGAAAGACGGCGTATTCTCCCCCCGCCTCGGCGTACCAACCCGCCTTTTTTCCGCTCCCGCCGAGGCCGGGGACGTCGACCCACCGCTCCTCATAGCGATCGGCGCTGCCCCCCGCTCCGGCGAAAACGGCGATCCGTCCGAGATCGAAGGCATAGCGCAAGCCGAGCCGGATCGAGGTCATCTCGAACTCCAAGGCGTATTCTTCCTCGTTGAAGGCCGGTCCGGCGATCGCCGTCGCGCCCCCGGCTTTGACCGTCCGCCACCCGGCCGCGGCCCAGAGGCCGTCGATGAGCCGGACCCGGACATGAGCCGATAAGGCGGAGATCCCGTTTCCATACAGCGTCCGGAAAGCCGCCTGGCCCGCCCGGAACATCCCCGCCTCCAGCGATACGGCCGCGCGTGGCCGTCCGGCGGCCGTCGAAGCCCGAAGGCCGGCCGGCCCCATCCCGAGAATCAGCCACCAAAAAACGGGCGCCGCCCGCAAGCCGGCTTTAATTCGGAAGCGCGTCATTGTTTTGATCATCGCGAACCTCGTCGGAGCCATCGCTCTCCAGCCCCTGGCCGTCGACGGCCGTGACCTCGTAGAAGTAGGTCGTCGCCGGGTCCAGCATCGTTTCGGAGAAACGGGGCTCGCTCAACAATCGGGAATTGATCTTCACGTGCCCCCCGCCGGACGTCGTCGTCCGGTAGACGTTGTAGCCGGCGACGGACGCCGGGCCGGCGTCCCAGGCGAGCGAAACACTTTTGACCGCGGCGAACAGCGAGCTGATGATCTCGCTCCGGGCTTGAAGCCCCGTCGGCGGAGCGGGCCGGACCACATGCGGCCGGGCCAGGTCGGCGGCCGAGGCCAGCGAAGCCCGGGTCACGGACGTGCAATAATTCATGTTCAGTTTGTCCAGGGTGTCGGTCGTCTCGTGATAGTAGGGATTCCGGCCGGCCGACTCCTCGATGGCGCACAGGGCGGCGAATCCCTGGTCCCAAAAAGGCGAGTGGTCGCTCCACGTCGCCGATGAGTCGGTGATCTTGGACGCCGCCAGCGGAGCGTAAATCTCGGCCGCCTCGAGGTATTGATCGGCCAGCCAGCGGCTGGCCGGATTGACGTACACCTCGAGGAGGGGATCGTCCGAGTCCGTGTACGAGATCATGTCCATGTTGATGACGCCGACGATCCGCTCCCCGCGGGACTTGGCCCTTTGGGCATAAAAGGAGCTGCCGTAGAGCCCCCATTCCTCGGCCGAAAAGCAGATGAACTTGACGGTGTAGTCGAGCGGCGCGGCGGCCAGCACCCGGGCGATTTCCAGGACGGCCGCCGTTCCGCTGGCGTTGTCGTCGGCCCCGGGGGCGAGGGTTTCCGGCTCGTCGCTGATGGAATCATAGTGGGCGCAGACGATGACGACCCTGTTCGGGACGGCCTTTCCGGGCAGGGTGGCGATGATGTTCCGGCTTTGGCGCTGAGCCCAGGAAAAGGTGAACGTCTCGTACTCGCAGGCCAAGCCGAGCTGGACGAAGCGGTTATAAAGAAACGTCCCGGCGTTCTCGCAGGCGGCGGTCGAGGCATAGCGCGTCTGGAAATTCTGAAGGCTCTGAATGGTCTCGGTCAACTTGGACTTCGAAACGCGGGCGACCCATTCGAAGATCCGGGGATCCGGAACGATCGCCTCGACCGCTCCGGCCGCGGTTTCCCCGGCGGGCGCCCCCCGCGACCAGACGACGGACCGGTCGAGATCGAGCCGTTTCAGCCGGAAAGCCGGAGGGATAATCTCGCGGGGATCCCCGGAGGCCGGGGAAAAGAGCCAGACGCGCTCTTCGAGAGGAACCGCCGTCCCGAGCCCGACGAGAATGTCCCCCTCCTCGGGCCGGGGCGTTCGGACAAGAAAATAGATTTTCCCTTCCGCCTTCCCGTCGAGGACGACCGCCGGAACGCCGGCTTCGGCCAGTTCCCCGGGGAGAGCGGCGGGGCCTGAGGCCAGGAGGCAGGTTTGAAGCTCCTGGACGACAAAAAGACCGGCGGCCGCATCGGCCGACAGGCGGTCCAAATCGGCCCGCTCAATCCGGAAAAGGACGGTGTCTTCGGGCGGGGCGGCGGAGGAAAAAACGAGAAGGACGGCGACCGCGGCGACGGCCGCGGCCCCTCCCCGAGGGCGACGATTTTTCCAGGCCATGAATCCTCCCCGGGATTTGATTCCGGCTTCAGCCGAAGCCTTTTCCGCTCCGCCGCGGTTAGGAATCCGGCTGATCCGAAAATCCCCTGCCGCAAGGGTAGTAGAGCGCCCGGGGGCTGTCAACCATTGATCCGTCCCGCCAGCCTGAGCAAGCCGTCGAGGATCGTCAGCGGATGGGGCGGGCAGCCGGGAATGAACAAGTCCACCGGAATCGTTTTCTCGACCCCGTTCTGAACGTCCGGAAGATCCGCGAACACCCCGCCCGAAACGGCGCAGGCGCCGCAGGCGATGACGATTTTCGGATCCGGCACGGCCGCGTATGTCTTTTCCAAGGCCGACCGCATGTTTTCCGTCACCGGCCCGGTGACGAGCAGGCCGTCGGCATGGCGCGGCGACGCCTCGAATTGAATCCCGAACCGGCCGATGTCATAAACGATGGTGGTCAGCACGTTGGTGTCGGCCTCGCAGGCGTTGCACCCGCCGGCTGAAACCTGCCGCAGCTTCAAGGAACGGCCCAGGAGGATCTTGAGTTTCTTTTCCAGGGCCGCGGCCCGCCTGATCTCCGGTCCGCCGACGACCAGGTCGTTCCTCGACCGCACGGCCTGCCGGTAATCCCGGCCGAACCGGACGGCCCCCGCCGGGCAGGCCCGCTCGCAGCGGGAACAGAACAGGCATCGCCCGAGGTCGAGGCTCAGCCGGCCGTCCGTTTTCGCCAGGGCGCCCGTCGGACACTCCTCGAGGCACGCCCGGCAGCCGGTCTCGCAGCCGGCCTCGTTCAAAATCGGAAGGCCGCGGTACCGATCCGGCAGCCGGGGCTCCCCTTTCGGGAAAGAGATCGTTCGGTGTTTTTGCTGAAGCCTGGCGAGAAGGGCTTTCACTGCTTGATCTTCCTTCGATTGAGGTTACAGGTCATGGCCGCAATAGGATAAATTGAAGCTCTTGTTACAGAGCGGAAAATCGGAGACGGGCTGGTTTCTCATGGCCAGGGCCAATCCGGTCCAGTTGAGAAACGACGGGTCGACGATTTTGTAGCGGCTGAAGCGCCCGCCGGAATCCGTGATCCCGACATGGCAGATCCGGCCCCGCCAGCCCTCGACGAGGCTGACGCAGAAGCGGTCGGCCGCCGGCGCCTTCACTTCGACCCGGACCGGCCCCGGCGGGCATGTCCGGAGCTGTTCGAGGATAAAGGCGATCGACCGTTGGATTTCGAGCCAGCGCACATAAGCCCGGGCGAAAACGTCTCCGCTGGGCCAAGTGGAAACGGGCATCTGCGAAAAACGATAGATGCCGGAAGGGAAATTGAACCGGATGTCGGTCTCCAGGCCGCAGGCCCGGGCCGGCACGCCCGCCAGGCCGAGGGTCCGGCATTGATCGGCGGTGAGAACGCCCGTCTCCTCGAAGCGGGCCAGGACCGAGGGCGTGCTCCAAAGCAGCTTGACGGCGACGCTCACGTCCTTCCCGGCCCGGGCGAGCTTTTCCGAGAGCGCCCCCCGGTCTTCCTCCGTCAAGTCGTCATGGACGCCGCCCGGGGCGACCACCCCCCGGCCGAAGCGATTGCCGCAGAGGGAGGCGGTCATGTTGAGAAAATCACCCCGGATCCGGCCGCAGAAGGACGAGGTCGGTAAATAACCGACGTCCCCGGCGAGCGCGCCCAGGTCGCCGGTGTGATTGGCGAGCCGCTCCAGCTCGAGGGCGATTCCCCGAAGCGATTGGGCCCGGGGGGCCGCCGGGACGCCGGACAGGGACTCCAACATCTGACCGTAAGCCGTCGCATGGCCGACGGCCGTGTCGCCGGCGACATTCTCTATAAAATGGAGCGTCCGGACGCCCGGCCCTCCGATCAGGGCCCGCTCGATGCCCCGATGCTGATAACCGAGGGAGATTTCAAGATGCAGCACCTCTTCGCCGTGGCACTGGAAACGAAAATGGCCCGGCTCGATGATGCCGGCATGAACAGGGCCCACGGCAACCTCATGGATTTGCTCGCCTTCGACTTGGAAAAAGTCCATGACGGACGGAAGGATCGGCCGCCCTTCGCTCCGTCCGAAGGCGTCCCGGCCGGGGACGGAGGAACGATGGAAGCGGACCGGCTTCAACCACGGATGGCCGTGCGGAACGATCGCCCATTGTTCCGCGACTTCCCTTTCGAACAAATGAGCCTGGGGACAATCCGGAGTGATCGAGGGATATTCGTCCGGGACCTCGGTCGAGGAAACATAAAGCCGGCCCGTCTCGTCGGCCGCCAAGACCGCATAGAGACGGAACCGGCCGGGACGCGAGGGAACGGCGAACAGGGAGGCCAAGCCCAGGCCCGCCGCCGCGGCCTCGATGACGAACGTCCGGAATTCCTCCACCCCGGCAACCGGGATGTCCCCCGTTCCGACGGACTGGCCGTTATAGATCGCGACGGAGGGCCCGGTGTTCATCAGCGTCCTCCGAACGCCGCGGCGACGCCGTGAAGAAGGCGGCTGACCGCGGGCGGGATATACAAGCCGAGCAGCAGGGTCGCGGCGCCGAGGGCCGCGGGAGGCAGGAGCTCGAGCAGCGACGCCGGCTTGGCGCCGGCCCCGGCCTCGGCGCTTTTCCGTCCGTGGACCATGTTTAAAACGACGGACGACATGGCCGCGAAGATCAAGGCCAGCAAGGCCAGGAAGGCGGCGGCGAGGCCGGTTTTTCCCTGGTCGATCATGGCCTTGGCGATCGTGAACTTGCTCAGGAAGATGCCGAACGGGGGGATGCCGGTGACGGCCAGGAAGCCCGCCGTCCATAACATGCCGGTGGCGGGCATGACGGTCAGGACGCCGCTGACCTTTCCGACCGACTTGGTCTTGTAGACGGCGAGGATATTGCCGGCGGCCAGGAACAGCATCGCCTTGGTGAGCGAGTGATTCACGGCATGAAACATGGATCCGAAGACGGCGTCGGCGCCGATGCCGACGCCCAGGGCCATGATGCCGACATGCTCGACGCTCGAATACGCCAGCAATCTCTTGAAATCGGCCTGGCCCAGCATGAAGACCGCGGCCCAGCCGATCGAAACCAGGCCGAACAACACGAACAATCCCCGGCAGAAGTCCGCCTCGCCCGCGGCCGCGCAGACCTGGTAGCTTCTCAGGATCCCGAGAAAAGCGCAGTTCAGGAGCGCCCCCGAAAGCAGCGCGGAAACGACCGAGGGGGATTCGCTGTGAGCGTCGGGCAGCCAGGTGTGAAGCGGCGCCAACCCCAGCTTTGTTCCATACCCGACCAGGAAAAACAGAAAGGCCGCCTTGAGCCAGGGAACGTCCAAAGCCTGGCCGTTTTCGATGAGAACGGACAAGACGATGGATTTGCCGGCCGTCCCGGGATTTGAGGCGGCGACGACCAGGAAAAAGTTGCCGAGCAGGGCCAGGGCGATGCCGACCGAGCAGATGAGCAGGTATTTCCAGGTCGCCTCGAGCGAGCGGCGGTGGCGGTGATAATAGATCAGGGGCGCGCTGGCGAGCGTCGTGGCTTCCATGGCCACCCACAACAAGCCGAAATGCTGGCAGAGGGTGACCAGGGTCATGGTCGCGAGGAAGGCCAGGAGGCAGGCGCAGAAGATCGCCTGGGGCGCGTTCGTGAAGAGCAGGCCTTCCACGAAATCCTGCTGTTTCCCGCCGGGATCCCCGGCCAGGTAGCCGAAAGCATAGATCGAGCAGGCCAAGAAAAGGAGGCTGGTGATCGTGAGGAACAAAAGGCCGGGATCATCCAGAAGGAGCCAGCCGTTCAGGAGCGGTTTCGGGCGGGCCGTCCAGGCCGCCAGGGTGACCGCCGTATGGCCGGCCGCCGCGGCGACGAGGACGACGCGCCTCGCCAGGGAGCCCCGGATGATGAGCGAGGCGGCCGCGGCCGCGGCCGGGATCAGCAGCAGACTCCAAATCATGATGTCAAGTCCTCAAGTTGGACAGCTTGTCCGTATCGATGTGGTCGAATTCTCGATTGATATGAAAGATGGCGATGCCCATGATGAACACGGCCGCGAACACGTCCAGAAGAATGCCGATCTCGACCAGGAACGGCTGTTCCTCCACCAGGGCCACGCCGAAGGCGAAGATGCCGTTTTCGAGAACGAGGTAGCCGAGCACCTGGGTCAGCGCCTTTTTCCGGCTGATGATCAGGAGAAAGCCCGACATGATGGTGAACAGGGCGACGGGAACGAGCAGGGACGAGGAGACGTCGACCGGCCGGGGCAGGCGCGAGCCGAGCCACATGCAGACGACGAGGGCGACCGCCCCCGCGGCGATCGAGGCGCCGTAGCCGATGAACGGCTCGATTTCACGGCTCGTCTTCAGATCCCTCAGCGTTTTGACCAGGATCGCGGGAAAGACGATCCCCTTCAAGCCGATCAGCAGCAGGGAAAAGAGGATGAGATGCCATCCCGGCCGCCACCCGTTCAGGGCGAGAGGCAGCAGCCCCAGGGCGATTCCCTGGGCGGCGACGATGCGGATGCACGTGTTCAACCGGCTGATGCCGAGCAGGGCGAGGTTCGCCAGCACCAGCGTGATCATGAGGATGTCTACGGAATTCGTCATGATGCCGCCCTAAACCAATATCGCCGCCAGGATGGAAAGAGCCGCCGCGCCGACCAGAAGCTGGGGCACGCGCTGGAGCCGCAGGCGGGCCATGGAAGATTCGATGAGTCCCACGACCGCGGCCAGAAGCATCATCGCCAGCAGGGCCGCGGCGACGTCCGCGAGCCGACCGCCGCCGCGCACGGGAACGATGATTTGGGTCAGGAGCGCTCCCAGGAGCCACATTTTCACGGCCGCCGCATAGTGGATCATGCCGAGGTCGGGCCCGCTGTGGTCGAGCACCATCGCCTCGTGGATCATCGTCAATTCCAAGTGGGTGTTCGGGTCGTCGACCGGGATCCGGGCGTTCTCCGCCAGGAAAACGATCAGGAGGGCCAAGCCGATGAGAACGAAGGCGGGCCCGGCTTTCGGCCAGTAGCCGAAGTCGATCGCGGGAAAGATCTTGGAAAAAGAGATTTGGCCGGTATATTTGGCGATGACCGCCAGCGTCAGGAGCAGGACGGGCTCGGCGAGGGCCGAGAACGCCGCCTCCCGGCTGGCGCCCATCCCCTCGAAGCTCGAGCCGCTGTCGAGGGCCATCAAGATCGTGAAGAAGCGGGCCAGGCCGAACAGGTAGGCGAACAGGATGAGATCGCCGTTGAACGACAAGAGAACGGGCAGGCCGCCGAAGGGAATGATCGTCGCGGCCGTGACGACCGCGGACAATCCCACGACCGGGCCGGCCCGGAGGATCCAGGAAGAGGACTCGCTGTACACCGCGCCCTTCCGGAACAGCTTCCGGAGATCATGATACGGCTGGAGCAGGGGCGGGCCTGTCCGGCCCGCGCACCAGGCCTTGGTCCTGTTGATCACGCCGATCAACAGCGGGGCGAAGGCCAGCCCGGCCGCGGTGTTGAGCAATTTCAATAGGATCGTCATTTCGTCAAAGCTTCCATATCAAAAGGGCCAGCAGGGTCAGGGCGATGTACAAAATGTAGATTTGAAGCCGGCCGTGCTGAAGCCATTTGAATTTGCCGAGGAACGACGTGATCCATTCGAAAGCCGGCTCGTGGAGATACTCCTCGCTGACATCCTTGGTGTCCGTGTGGAAATGCGACCGGCCCGGGAAGAGGCCTTCCGGGAGGGAAACGTCCTTCTTGCTGCGCAGGAAAATCTTGAACAGGTCGGTCAGGGGCTGGGCGAACGAGCTGGCCGTGTACTGCATTTTAGGCGTGGGGCGGGCATAGCCGCAATCCCAGGTCGGCGCCCGCCGCACGCTGCGCCCGCGCAGGAGCCGCCGGCGGAGGACGGCGAAGAACGCCGTCACGGCGATCAGGACGGCGGAAACGGAGACAAAGCCGATCAGAATCCGGGTCGCGTAGCCCAGGACGACGCGGGCCAGCTCGTCATCGAATCCCGAAATCAGGGAAATCGGTCCTTTCACAGATTGGATGACCAGCGGAGAGAGCAACCCGAGCAGCACGCACAGGACCGCGAGAGCCGTCGTCGCCGCCCTCATCCCCCAGCCGGCCTCGCGGGCCCGTTCGGCCGCCTCGCTTCGGGGATGGCCGAGAAAGATGATTCCGAACGCCTTCGTGAAACAGGCCAAGGCCAAGCCCCCGATCAGGGCCAGGCCGCCGATGATCGCCAGCTCCGGGATGGCCGCCTTGAATCCGGCGTCGATATCGCCCCGGAACACGCCGAGGTAAATCAGGAATTCGCTGGCGAACCCGTTCAGGGGAGGCAGGCCGGAAATCGCGATCGAGCCGGTCAGGAAGGCGAACGCCGTCCAGGGCATCCGCTTGATGATTCCGCCGAGGGCGTCGATCTGCCCGGTCCCGCAGCTCTTTATGACCGAACCCGCGCCCAGGAAGAGGAGGCCTTTGAACACGGCGTGGTTGACGACGTGAAACAATCCGCCGGCGAAGCCGAGAACAGCCAGCGTCGGCGCGTTCATGTTGACGCCCAGCAGCCCGAGGCCCAGCCCGAGGGTGATGATGCCGATGTTCTCCACGCTGTGATAGGCCAGGAGCCGCTTCAAATCGTGCTGGGCCAAGGCGAAGAGAACCCCGGCGATGCCCGAAACGGCCCCGATCGCGATCAATGTCCAGCACCACCATTCCTGGGGCGGCCCCAGGATCGTCAACGTCCGGACCAGTCCGTAGATGCCGGTTTTGATCATGACGCCGCTCATGACCGCGGAAACATGGCTGGGGGCGGCCGGGTGAGCGTACGGCAGCCACACGTGCAGGGGCATGAAGCCGGCCTTGGTTCCGAAGCCGACGATCGCGAGCAGGAACAAGGCGCTCGCCAGCGAAGACGGGACCCCGGAGATCGCGTCAAAATTCAGCGATCCGGCGTGGCGGCCGAGCAGGAGGAAGAAGACGATGAGAAAGGCGGTGCCGATGTGCATCGCGATCAAGTAGATCCAGCCGGCGCGGCGGACCATGGGCTTTTCATATTCGAAGGTGACCAGGAAAAACGAGGCCAGCGACATCGTTTCCCAGGCGATCAGAAACAGCACGCCGTTGCGGGCGACGACGACCAGCATCATGCCGATCAAAAGAAGATTGTAGAAAAACCAGGCGACCCCGAGGTTTTTCCGGTCCCGGTAAGCCCGGAGGTAATCGGATCCGTAAACGGCGGCGATCACCGACAGCCCGATGATGGGAATCAGAAAAAAGGCCGACAAGGAATCGATCTGGATGTAAAACGAGCCGTAGGGGATATTCCAATTCCACTGGAGCGAGGCGGCGGGGGCGCCGAGCAGAATCCGGAAGGCGGGGACGGCGGCGATGACTCCCCCGGCGACGGCCCCGGCGGCCCCGAGCCCGTCCGCCGCGCCCGGCTTCCTCCCCCACAGCAGCGAGGCCAGCCCGCCTGAGAAAATGACGGCCAAACCAAGCAGGAAGAGGACCACCTACGCGCTCCGATCCGCTTTCGAGGAAATTTTGGATTGATCGAGCCCGGCCTCGACGCGGGCGATTTCGGCGAAAATCTCGTTTCGTCCGCCTTGTTTCAGGATGAGTCTTCTAAAATCGCCGTCCCGGAGGGCGAAGGCGATCCGGGACAGCAGATGGAGATGCGATTTCACCGTGGGGCTGACGAGGGTGAAAAGGCAGTTGACCGGCCGGCCGTCGAGCGAGCCGAAGTCGATGGCCTTCTCGAGGAAGCAAAGGGAAACCATGGGTTCGGTGACATGAAGGACGATCGGGTTGCGGACGTGCGGAATGGCGATGCCGTCGCCCACGGCGGTGGAGGCGATCGCCTCGCGGGCCAAGAGCACCTGCAGGAGAAAATTCCGGTCCACTTCCCGCGGCAGCTTCATGAGATCGACCACGGTTCCGAGGACGGCTTCCTTGTCGCCGCCTTCGATGCGGTAATGAATGCCGCCCGCGCTCAGAGCCTCCGCCAAGCCTTTGCTTTGGCCGGCCTCCTCGCTGTTTTCGCGGAACAAATCCACGGAAACGCCCAACCGGCGGGACGTCGCCCACTCGAGGAGCTCAGCCTTGTTGAAACGGTACTGGTTTCCGACCTGGTAAGCGGGCAGGCTGCCTTGTTTTAGCCACCTGTAAATAGTTTTTTCGCTTATATTTAGAAGCTTCGTGACGTCTTTTACGGTAAGCTGCATTTCTTTTTGCTACAGGAATAAAACGGCTGAGCCGTTTTATTGGACATTAAAGGACACTCTATCCGTCAAGTCATATATTGTCAAGGCGGCGTTTGATAATACGTCCAGCTATTCTTCAATAATACCGGTCCATCGCCCGGTATTGAATGGCCTCGGCCAGATGAGCGGCGGAGATCTCCTCATACATGAATATCAAGTTCCTCATTCGTTTTTTCCGGCAATGATCTGATAGGTCTCGAGTCCATATCGTTTGGAGAGGGCGGACGTCTTCCTTTCAATCCGATCGTGATGTAAAGCCACCACCCGGAATCCGGCGGACTCGAGGAGGAAAGTCATTTCCTCCTCGGAGTGGCAAAAAGCTGAAACGCTTTCTTTGCCGTGCAGGAGATTGTCAATGACGTATTCTGAAACGCCCTGCCTTGAAGCCGCATGATGCAGAAAGAGAATCCCCTCCGGGACAAGCATTTTTGCAAATCCGGATAACGTGCTCAGCGCCGCCTCGCCGGGAACATGAAGGAAACTGGCAAAGGCGAATATTCCGTTAAAAGACGCCCGGGCAAAGCAAGGAAGCGTCATGTCCATCGTCGCGAGAGCAACACATCTTCCACCGTTCTTTGTTTTGATTCTGTCAAGAAATTCCGTGACGATATCAGTGGCGATGACTTTCAGTCCGGAAGAGGCAAAGGCTAGTGAATCAAAACCGAGGCCGCATCCGACATCAAGAATCCGCGGGCCTTTGAGATGTTTAAGAAAAAGCGCTCTACACCTAAAACGGAATTCGGCGTCCCGGTGTCTTTCTTCCGATCTCTCCCAAGCATTGACGATCCCGCGGTAAGCCCTGAGGTTGTTCGCGACGGCTATTCTTATACGATCGGAAATAGCGTTCATTCGTCCTCCTCGAGAGAAATAATCTTTTGGCAGATTCGCGAGAGAAAATCGTTGGAATGTGAAATCAAGAGGATGGCCAGGCCGTGGACCCGCCGCCAGGAAAAAATATATTCATATATTTGAGTTTGGTTGACTGGATCGAGCGATGAGGTCGGTTCATCCAGGAGCACAAACCGGGGTTCGAGCATGAAAACGCGGATGAGAGAACATCTCTGAATCTGACCAGGACTCATCTCAAAAGGATGCCTGAACATTAACTCTCGTTCAAGGTTGAGCTGATCGCACATCTTGAAAATCCGCTGGCGGCCGCCGTCGGACCTTCCATTCACCTTCAGCGTCTCCAACAAAGCGTCGAGGATTTTTCGTTGCGGATTGAACGCCATGGTCGGCTCTTGCCCTATCCAGCCATAGAAAGGCCTCAATCGGCGGAGAGACATCCGGCGGATGTTATTTCCTCGCCAGAAGATATCCCCTTCCCATGCGGGCGACAAACCAAGCAAAGCTTTGCCAAGAGACGTTTTCCCGCAACCGCTGGGACCGGAAAGGCCGACGATCTCATTTGCCAGAATTGAACAAGAAACGGGAGGAGTGATGTAATTCCGCCGGGGGGACAGGAATCCATGATTGTAAAAAACTCGGACATTCCGGGCCTCCAGCACCGGAAGACTCCCGCTCATTTAAATTCCCGGTCTGTTTGACTCAGACACCCGACGCCCTTTTCCTCCCAAGACGAAAAGGAGCAATCCACAAGCCGGCGGGTATAAGGGTGATCAGATCTTATCCGTTGATCGGAACACGTTCCGCGATCGATGATTTCACCCCGCTTCATGACCAGAAAGCGTCCGGCAATCTTCGAAACCAGGTCAAGGTCGTGGGTGATCACGAACAGGGAAGCCTCGCGGATATCGAGGAGAGCCTCAATCACGAGATAACGGTTGCGATCATCCAGCCCTCGGGTCGGTTCATCCACGATAAGTAGATGGGGATTATTAATGAGGCTCATAGCAATCATGGCCCGCTGATTCATCCCCCCGCTCAACTGGAACGGATACCGGCGATAGGCATCATCCGGATCTTTGAAGCCGAGTCTTTTCAACAGGGCGAGCGTTATTTCTTTGGCTTGGGACCGGTCTCCCGGATGATGAACGCGATAGGCTTCCGCAATCTGGACTCCCACCGTCATTACAGGATCGAAGAACCGTTCGGCGTTAGACCAGCAGACGGCGAGGCGGCGTCCGCGAAGCTTGGGAACCTCCCGGCTGTTCAGAATTTCGCATCCCTCGAATCGTATGGACCCCGTCACCCGGACGTTTTGGGGAAGGAGCCCCAATACCGCCATAGCCAGGACCGTCTTCCCGCATCCGCTTTCTCCCATCAGGGCCAAGCGCTCCCCGGGCGCAATCGTCAAAGACGCATCGCGGACGGCGACCCTATCTCCGCAATTGGTTTCAAATACGACCGAAAGACCGATGATTTCCAGGATCATGGGCGGCGTCCATGATCATAGAGACAAGATAAATCGAGCTTTAAAAAAGGATCCATCTTGACTCCGCTCAATCCTTTCCTGAAGGCATAATAATATTTTTCGTGAAACAGCGGAATGATCGGCGTCTCGTCACGGATCTTGTCGAGAAGCATATTGAATTGCCGTTCCTGGATCTTCGCGTCGGGGGCATTCATGGCCTCAAGAAAAAGCTTATCGATCTCAACGGACCGATAATGGGTAGAGTTGCCGATCCCCCTCACCTTCATTCCTTCCGAAAAAACAAGTCTTCTGATTAGAAGCTCCGGCGTTCCCAGGGGCATGGAGAGGGGATAAAGGGTGAGGTCGAAATCTCCTTTTTCAACGGCTTTAGACCAAGCGCCGCCCTCCCGGACATCGATATCAATAGTCAATCCCATCTGGGAAAAGATATCGGCCAGATAATCGGCGACATGCTTGTATCCCCAGGACTGGGCATCCCCCTGATTGAGCAGGAATTTTAAACGATGTTTTTTTAATGTTTTCAGGCTGGTCCTGGAAAAATTCATATTTTCCGCTTTCATCGGAAACCTGTGCTTGTCCCAACGCATTGCTCTGCCGATGAAAAAATCGTGGGCCGGAATCCCTCCGCCCCGGAGGATAAGATTGACAAGCTCCTCCCTGTCGATTCGTCCGGCAAACGCGGTCCTCAACGCCTTGACGCTGAATGGTTCTCGGGCGCAGTTGAAGAGAAGATAATGCGTAATCGCCACGTCCTGGGAACGCACGACGATGTCAGGCCGCCCTTCCAACAGATCCTTCAGAGACGCCGGCACGCCGCCGTGGTGCGCGATCATATCGATGTCACCGCGGAGGAGCGACATAACGCGCACAATCGGATCCGGAATGATCCTGAATTCGACTGCGTGGAAATAGGGTTTTCTCCCATGATATCCGTCGAAAGCCGACACGCGGTCGTACCGGCCAATCCGGCTTTCCTTAAAGATATAGGGCCCGCTGGCTACGGGTTTAATTATCTTTCCGGTCTCATCAAATGCGGACGGACTGAAGATTCCCGCGAAGTAGTGACCGATCCGGTTGGGAAGATCGACAACCGGGCGGGAAAAGACCAGCCGGAAGGCCGTTTCATCCAGGGCATCCGCGGAAATCAGGTGGAGAAATGTGCCATAGTAATCGAATTCCGGATGATTTTTCATGCGTTGAACGTTCCAGACAGCCGCGGCAGCCGTCAAAACGGTTCCATCGTGAAAGAGGACGCCTTTGCGGAGGCGGAATGTCCAAGTTTTTCCGTCCGGTGAAACCCGCCAGGATTCGGCAAGGGAAGGCCGGGCGATAAAAAAGTCATCCAGTTCGGTCAGGCTTTCCCAGACATTGGCGTTCCGCTGGATCATGACCGGGTTATGATTACCCAGATTCAAGCTGCCCCCGACCCCGATGATGAGCATGTCCCTGCGCCGTCCCGATGGCGAACAGGCGATTCCCAAAATCAGGACGATCGGAAGACACAGTCGGCGGCCGATTTTTCTCATGGCTCGATTTCCCCCGCCCTTGTCCCGCCATATGAGAAACGACTCGCTTTCTCCACGAGGTAAAGGATTTTTTTCGCGTCGAAGAATTCCCTCAAGCCATCCGCCATCAAGTGAAGACCCAAAGCGAAAAATCCGATGAATGCCGAAGGAAAGACGAAGAGCCAAGGACTCATGAGGATGAAATCCCTGGAATCATGTAGCACCATGCCCCATTCCGGAATTTGAGGAGACAGGCCGAGCCCCAAGAAACTCATGGAAACAATGACAAACACGTCACCGATCAGGGAAATCACAAACAGGATGAGCAACGACGGCAGAACGGCGGGTACGGCATGTAAAAAAAGGTTCCGCGTCTTTGAATATCCGACGGAAGCGTTTGCCGTTATATAATCTTGATTTTTCACGATCGATATTTCATTTCTCACGACTCTCGTCAACGGCGCCCAACCCGTAAGGACAAGGAATAAGGCAAGGCGAACAGCACCTCCTCCAAAAACACCAAGGAAACAGACCGCCAGTAAAAAGCCCGGTAAGGCCAGCAGGGCATCCGCCAGGCGCATGATCACGATCTCTATCCAACCTCCCAGGAAACCGGACAAAGCACCCAACGAAACCGCAATGACCGCATTGAAAACGGCTATGATCAAGGCCAGGCCCAGAGTAGTCCTCGTACCGCAAATCAAGCGGCTCATAATGTCACGGCCAAGGGGATCGGTGCCCATGATATGATGCCGATCTGGAGCACGGAGTATCTGATCATAATGAGTTTCATGGGGAGAGTAGGGAGCCAACCACACTCCAAAAACGCCCATCATCAGAAAGACAGCGACAAGCGCCGCTCCGACGATAATTCTCGCCTTCATTCCTACTTCACTCCGGACGCAGCCCCCCGAGGATCGATAATTCTTACCAGGCAATCGGCGCCGAAATTGACGATAACGACGGTTAATCCCAGAAACAGGATATACGCCTGAATCACCGGATAGTCGCGGCTAACAACAGCCTCGAAGATATAACTCCCCATTCCAGGGAGGGCGAACAGGGTTTCAATAAGGACAACGCCGCCGAGAAGGGCGGCTAACCTCACGGCAAGATAGGTCACCGCCGGCGTCAAGGCATTGCGCAGGCCATGCCGGATGACCGCGCCGCGGAACGTCAATCCCTTTCCGAGAACCGCCATGAAATGCTCCGTATGAATGGCTTCCAGAAGCGTATTTCTAATTACTCGGGCTAAAGAGAAACCCATGGTTCCTCCCAAGGCAACGATGGGAAGAACGAATCCGCCGCCTCCGGCCGGTCCATAAAGGGGGAACCATCTCAAACGGAAAGAAAACACATAGATCAAGAGAATTCCAAAAATGAAAACCGGCACGGATTGAAATGCCGTTGAAAGCAATCTGACGGCATGATCGGCAAGGCCTCCTTCCCTGAGGACACTGAGAGTCCCCAGTCCCAATCCGATCCAAACGGCCAGAACCCATGAGCCGGCGGCGATGGCGATGGAGACGGGGATCCGAGTCCGAAATTCGCTTATAATCGGCCGGTTCGTTTTCAATGAAACGCCCAGGTCTCCATGAACGACTGATCCCGCCCACAGGCAATACCGTTTCCAAGCGGGCTGGTCGAAGCGATAGACCGAATGGAGTCTGCCCAGTGTTTCCTGGGGAACGTCTTTGGAAACACTCCCCAAGATCATCTCCGCCGGGTCGCCCGGAGCCAGCTCTATCGCGGCGAACGAAATGAGGCTCACAATCCATAGAGTGATTAGAGACGAAAGAATCCGCTCTTTCACGCCCTGTTTGCCTCGTCTCAGAAATCGAAGTGATACGAAAGATTGAACTCGACAAACCGGCCGGGCGCGTTATAAATGAATTCTCCGTCATACTTCGCGTCGGTCAGATTGTCGACGCCGAAAGACGCCGTTATTTTATGGTTGCCCAGGCTAAACGTCTTCCACACCTTTGCATCCAGGCAATAATATTTCTTCATATGGAAATAGTCGAGCTGAGTGTTCTCATCGTCATAATACCGGTCATCCGAAAAACGGCCGGAAAGCTTGGCTCCGATCCCCTTTTCCCGGTTGTCATATGCCAAGCCGATGCTCCCAAAGTAATCCGGAGAGTTTCGTAATTGGTGCCCTTTGTTTACAACCGATTTAGTGATCTCCGAGTGATTAAGCGTGGTGCTGATAAACACAGACAGCGAAGATGCCAATTTCCAATTGACGCCGAGCTGGAGCCCCCTGATTCGAACTCTGTCCGAATTAGAAGTCCGAATGATTTGAACTCCCGGAAGGGTCGGGTGCTGGTCATAGACATAGCTCATGGCATCCTTGATCGTTCCCGAATAGAAGGTCAGTTCAATCGTTCCGCGATTCAAAGGATCGATATAATCGAGGCCGAAGTCGGCCATGGCCGTCGTTTCGGGTTTAAGTCCGGGATTCGCCTCCCGCCAAATATTTCCGGTCGAAATATTCTGGAAGAACCAGGAGGCAGCTCCCGGCCAGAACGCCGTACCGAAGGATGTACGCACCCCCCAATTGTCGGCAAGACGATATTTAAAAGCGCCACGGTAGGTCACCGCATCCTTCGTGACGGCAGGCGGCGTTCTGTTCGTTGACCCGCTGTCATAGATATTGTCGTATTTCCAACGGTCGCAGCGGAGGCCGAAGAGAAGAATCGCCCGTTCGTGGAGGAACCGGAACTGGTCTTGAACATAGAATGCCGTTTGGACGATGTCATATTCCGTATGAGACAGGGATGTCGTTCCGGCGGGATTCCAGACATCCGACAGGCTCTTGTCATAGATGGAGGACACTCCTGCCGTAAGCGTATGATTCTTCAGAAACAGAAAATCGGCTTGAAGATCCACCGGCGCCCGCGTGTATTGAGATTCCGTCTTCCGCGTGATTGTCGAATCGTATATATAGCTCCGATTCTCATCAATGGGAGCAAAAACATAGCGTCCATTGATGACGGAATTAAGCACCGCGACCGCTCCTTTCGTGCTCTGACCCTCCGAGAGACGGGATTGATAACCCACGCGCAAAGTGAAGGCTCCGATTCCGTTCACGGGAACGAATAGCGATCCGGTTCCGATGATTCGCGTTCCTCCGCTCTGGGAATTTGTTTTGCCGCCGTAAAGATCCTCGTCGAAAATATGCGCTCCCATGGCGAACCGGATTCCGCTTTTCGGATTCCGGTAGCCGATCCGGCCGTAATAATAGAGGTTGGTATAGCTCTGGTTGTCGATATTGACGTAGTTTAAATACGAAGGATATCCTTGGCTCATTAAATAGGTTCCCGTTTCCAGATCGGTATTCCTGTATCCGTCCGATTTATCCATGGAAAAAGATCCATAGAAATCCCAATTTCCCAGGACTTTACCGATCGAAATATTCGGCCGGGCGGAGTGAAACGTACCATAGGACATGCCGACTGTGATGCCCGATCTTTCTCGCGCGCTGATGGAACGCATGTTGACCGCTCCTCCGCTGGCATTCGGCCCGTAAAGAGACGAGGAAGGACCGAACAGGACTTCGACGGCAGACAAATTCAATGGATTCACGGCAATGCTGACCATGGGCTCCGCCAAAGGCTGTTCATCGGTCATATAAAGGGTTCGACCGATGAAATATCCCGTTCCTCTCAAGTGGATCCACGGGGGAATATTACGGTTGCCATGCCCCACGGAGACGCCGGGAAGATGTCGGATGATTTCCCCGACATTCGGATTGCTGTATGTCGCCGTCTCGATCAAACGCGTATTCACTGATTCAACATTGACAGGGACATTCAGGGAATCGGTCTCCGTCTTCGTCGCCGTCACCACAACCTCGACCGTCTTCTCCATTCTTTTGAGTTCTTGTTCCCTTTTCTTATCCTTCTCAGGCGCGGAACGTTCCTTTTCCTGAGCTTGAATTCCCGCGGCAAACAAGGCGCAAATCAGGAAAAGAATGAAAACGGCTTTTTTCATATTACGATCTCCTTTTGCAACAGGTGCCCCCCGCACGTTTCTTGAGAGGGTTTAAGCGTGCCACGATTTTACTATTTCGTAACACTGTTACCATAAAACATTCGGCAATACAAGAGTATTTTTTTCAATCCGACAATGACATTTGCGCAAGAACGCCCCTGGGCGTTTCAATTCGTTGCTCCACAGCCGTTCCTTTTAACAAACCACGTTCCGTCTCCCCGGGGAAACGTTTCGATACTCCTCTCACTGAAGCGTCCAGCTGGTATGCCGGAAAATACTTGGAGCGGGTTGGGTAAATAAAACCTAGCGTTAAATCCCATAGAAGGCGCCGATCAGAGTCTCCCTGCATGGGGAGGACGATATGTCTCGGCCCTCTATTCCAGGCTTCGAGTAAAGATGGAGCACGCTAAGGCCGCGGTGGCCGTTGCCAGCCGATTGGCGGATGCCACATTTTAGATTCATAAAAAGGGAGAACCTAATAAAGGAAGAATCGCCAGAAAGCCGGTTTCGTCCGCCCGGGAGCAAACGCGATGGTTCGCATGAAGCCTTGAGCTTCAAAAATCGGATGAGATCCTCCGCGGGGAAGATGCTCATGCTGCCTTGACGGCAAATGCATGCGTCTGATGAAACGGGTAAAGAGCGGCGGGACGAAACTCAGCTTATTCGAAACAAGGCGTTGCAATAATCAGGCTTGATTCTTCCGGCGCTTTCATTCAAGCAACCATCACACTGTACACTAGCACCCTCTGGATTGCGCATAGGATTCTTTAACTTCGGGCTCTTTAATTAAATCGAGGTTGAAAATCCTCAGCATGAATGAGAGAGATATTTTTAAAAGCCCGCAAGGGATGATGTCCTCACCCGCCGACAATGCCGAGCTTCTTCAATAATACCGGTCCATCGCCCGGTATTGAATGGCCTCGGCCAGATGAGCGGCGGAGATCTCCTCGGCTCCCGCCAGATCGGCGATCGTCCGGGCGACCTTGAGCGGCCGGTCGTAAGCCCGGGCCGAGAAGCCGAGCCGGGAGACCGCTTCCTCCAGGAGATTTTCAGCCTCCGGCCCGATCCGGCAGAACTCCCGAATCTCCCGGACCCCCATCTGGACATTGGCGAATATCCCCTTGCCCGAAAACCGCGCCCTCTGCCGCTCCCGGGCGGCCGTCACCCGGGCCTTGATCGCGGTTGAGGACTCCGCCTCCGCTTTCGACTTGAAATCGGCGAATTTCAAGGCCGGCACTTCCACTTGGATATCGATCCGGTCGAGCAGCGGTCCTGAGATCTTCGCGTAGTATTTCGACCGCTGGGATTCGGTGCAGTCCTTCTCCCCTCCCCCCAGCCCCCGAAAGACATCCTCGCACCCTTGCGTTGCCTTTCTGCCATATTACCTTAAAGACCAAAAAACCGGTTTCCGGGGAGAAAATCCCCGATGTCTGCCGGACTTGGGGCGATTGGATCAAGGTCCGGAGGGTTGAATTGAAGCTCACCAAGCGTCAACTTGCGGGTAAGATTAATGTTTCGGACCTCACAATTTACCTGTGGGAAAAGAACCGGGTTGATCCGTCTTTGGCCCAGGTTCTGAGGATTATTGAGTTCTTGGGCCGTGATCCGTTCGAGAAAAAGGCTGAGAATCTGGGAGATCGGATTCGCGAATATAGGCGGGTTCATGGGCTGACGCAGAAGATGCTGGCAGAGCAACTGGCAGTCGATGAGACGACATTAGCAACCTGGGAGCAGGGGCGGCATAAGCCCTCAAAAAGACTTCAAGAATCCATTATAAATTTGTTTTCATCTCCGATTAATGGACCAAAGGACATCCAAAAGGACAGGCCTTTCTGGATATATGGCCCTCAAGCATTTTTGCCACGCATAATACATATCTTTATTAACGATTTTAGTTAAGGAAACATCATTTGGATTAATAATCATTTTCAATTCAGAATCGGATATCTTATTTGATGTGGATTCACATTGCTTTTTCACTTTCTTTCTATTTTCTAAATATCGTTCCTCAACATTTTGCTTGAATTGTTCTGGAAAGCACTCTTTAATCTTCATCATTAATATTGAATCAAGAGGAACATGAATAAAAGCCCGTATTGTGTTCGATAGCTCCATTCGTTTAGACCAATCGATGTATACTTTATAAAACACGTTTAATGGCTTTTGCCCATATGAAATCGTATCTCCTCTTGAAGTCTTTATCTCTTAAAGGATTCTGCCAATGCAACAACTCTGGTGATGCAAATATTAGATCTCCAAGGACAAGGTCACCGGGGAGACAAGGGCGGAGAGGGTGAGGGCACAATAGGGGGATAATATGGAAGATAATTTTTATTCGCAACCATGGGGCCTTGTCTCTAGAAAATCGATAAGAATTTAGGACACCAGGTGTTTTGTTTATGCAAGACCGAAAGCATGCGTTCGATAGCCAGAGTTTGAATATCCGCGTTTCACGTCTTCAAGAGCATCAAATTTGCTTTTCCCGCTGTAGGAGAGTATCCTGCGAGTTTTGTGTTACTATGACTGAATTGGAAAGGTCTCGAAACAGCATGCTGAACGGGCTGAAAAAACTAAGAATAGGTGACTTGACCGCTAAGCTTCCCATTATCCAGGGCGGCATGGGTGTTGGAATTTCCATGTCGGGATTGGCGTCAGCGGTGGCCGAGGAGGGGGGGGTCGGTGTCATTGCTACGGCAGGCATCGGCATGCTCGAATCAGATGGATTCTCGAATTTCCTGGAGGCAAGCATTCGAGGCCTCAGGCGCGAAATCCGCAAAACAAGGGAAAAGACCAAAGGGATCGTGGGCGTTAACATCATGGTTGCCCTATCCAACTTCGGCGATATGGTGCGCACGGCCGTCGAGGAGAAAGCCGATATCATTTTTTCGGGTGCGGGTCTGCCGCTTCGTCTCCCTGAATTCCTAAAAGAGAAAGGAAGAACGAAGCTCATCCCGATTGTTTCTTCGGCCAAGGCGGCCAATCTCCTGATCCGGAAATGGCTAGGAAAATATGATTATCTTCCGGACGCTTTTGTCGTCGAAGGACCGCTGGCTGGCGGCCATTTGGGTTTCAAGCCGGAGCAAATCGAAGACGCGAATTATTCCCTGGACCGGCTGGTTCCGGAAGTAGTGGCGGAAGTTCGCCCCTACGAGGAAAAGCATCAAAAAGAAATCCCTGTGATCGCGGCCGGCGGCATCTACACGGGCGAGGACATCCGGAGAATTATGGATCAGGGCGCTTCCGGCGTTCAGCTGGCTACCCGTTTCGTCTGTACGGACGAATGCGATGCCGCGCCGGAATTCAAGAATGCGTTCCTGAAATCACGCAAAGAAGATCTGGTTATCATCAAAAGTCCCGTCGGCATGCCCGGACGAGCCATCCGGAATCAATATATCGACGATGTCAATGCCGGAAAGAAAAAACCCTTCCGCTGTCCCCTTCATTGCATCGTCACCTGTGAACGACAGTCCAGTCCCTACTGCATCGCCCTGGCCCTCACCAACGCCTTGAAAGGCCGTCTGGACCGTGGATTCGCTTTCGCTGGCGCCAATGCCTACCGTACGGATCGGATCATTTCCGTCAAGGCGCTCCTGGCCGAATTGCTCTCGGAATTCAGGTCATCCTATAAATAAGGATGCCGCAGACGAAATGCGGTGGCGATGATAGTGTTTTCTCCTCCAAACCATCCCTCCCCACAAATCCCAACCTGAACGAACCCAAATTGTGCTAATTTGAGATTCGATTCAATCGGCTGCTGAAGGAGAAGCCGGTTGTGAGTTTTTCCCCCTCTTCAAAAAGTCTCTTTAGAGGTGGTACAATGAGCGAGCGCGGGTCACTGTGATGAATCAAGTATTATTCCTCTCCAGCGACAATTAAAATTCCCGGATTGGGGCGGGCGCTTTTGAGCTAAAAAAGATGTTTTCCCGAACCGATGGAGGGAAGCGACTTCACCAGAGGCTCCAGGAGGGGCGATCTCGGGAAGACCGATGATCATTTCGCGTCCTCTTCGGCTTTTTTCTTCGCGGTCGACATCCGATAGCTTCCGACATTCAGTTCGAGGATCACGCTGTGGTGAACGAGACGATCGATGGCCGCCGCCGTCACCATCGGATCCTTGAAGATCGTTTCCCACTTGGAAAACGGAAGATTCGAGGTGATCAGAACGCTGCCCCGTTCGTACCGTTCGGCCAACAACGTGAAGAGGACATCCATTTCGTCCTGTCCCTGATGGACATAGCCGATATCGTCGATAATCAGAGCTTCGTATTTAGCTAGTTTCTTCAGCATCCGCGGGAGCTGAAGATTCCGCTTGGCCAGGAGAAGCTCCTGGACCAGAAGGCTGCACATTGTGAAGTAAACGCAGCGGCCCTGACGGACCAGGGCGTTTCCCAGGGCGCAGATCAGATGGGTTTTGCCGGAACCGGGATTTCCGAAGGCCAGGATGTTCTCCCGTCGTTGAAGGAAGCCCCCGTCCAGCAGCGCTTTGACTTGATGGACGGCTTTAGCCGGAAGTCGTTTCATCTCGAACCGCTCCAGGGTTTTATCCGGAGCAAGTCGGGACTCCCTCATCAATCGCTCCACCCGGTGATTCCACCGGACGTCCCTCTCCCGTTCCAGAAGAGCCAGGAGATATCGATCCAGCGACAGCCCCTCTTGCGTCGCTTTTGCGGCGATCTCCTCATATCCGTCCCGGATTCCGGACAGTTGAAGATATCGAAAGCACTTCTGGAGCCGGGCCATGACGTCACTCGAGGCGGCCATGGCCAACCTCCAGCCATCCCCCCAGCAACTCATCATAGCTTTGAAGAGGGATTTCGGCGACTTCGACGGCCATCGGTGACGAAACCGGTGCGGCCGATCGGAGCAGCATTCTGACGGCTCCGGCCGATATTTCCGCCTCCCCGTCGATGATGGTCCGAAGCGCGTCGTCCACCTTGGTTTCCGATTCCCTCGCCGCCAGATACAGGATTTCCAGGTACTCCTTGGCCGCCCGACCCGGTTTTTCTTGGGAGAGCAGATCCCAGGCCATTCGGAATCGCGTCGTTGGATACAGATCCTCCCGGTAGCGGTAGTGTTCGAAGGCCCCGGGTTTTCTTACCAACCAGTCGATGATGTGCCGGTAATCGATGCGATGACGATGTTCTCCACGAAGCCTCGGGATCCGCTCCACAAGCTTCTGCCCGTAGAGGACATCCAGATGCTCCCCATAGAGCCGAACCGTCACTTCCTCCCCGATCAGGCGGCTGGCAACCGAATACGTGTTCCTCTTGACCCGGATCGTCGCAAAAGGACTGACCGTGAGCCGATACACGCGAAAATCGTCCAGGCGGAGGGCGGGAAGCTGCCGAAGAACCGCCTGTTCCTCTTCGAACCGCTGCCGCCGGCCCCGATTGGCCCGGGCAAAGATCGTCCGGAGGAACGCCTCATATTCCTCCCGCGACTGAAAATCCCGGCTTCCCCGCAGACGCAGCGCTTGGTCCACTAATCGTTTCAACCGATAGTGGCCTTGCTCGACATCGCCGTTTTCGTTGGCCGCCGCCACCTGGATTTTGACTCCCTCCAGGCCATAATGGCCTAACAGCGCCCGATACCGCACGGTGAACTCTTCCGGCCGGCATTCCTGGTGGATTGCTGCCGACAGCTGATCCGTCCGGATTCTTTTCGGTACCCCGCCCAACTCCCAGAGCGCATTCTGAAGCCCCAAGCTCAGACTTTCGAAGCTTTCCGAAAAACAGATCGTCGCCCTCTCCCAGTTGCTGTACGTCAGTACAAAATGGTGGAGAAGATGATCGAACCGCTGCCGTTGGATCGTCACCCCCAGGCTGTTCATGCAGGTGAAGTCCATTCCCGCCAGGTCCCCCGGCACATGGATCTGCGGAAAGAACGTTTCCTTGGCCGGCCCTTCCAGAGCCCGCCAACGTTTGATCCGCCGCTGCAGCGTCCGCAGTTGCCCGTCGGCATAGCGGCCCGGATAGCTCCGCTGGAGCTCTTCGAAGATCGTCTTGGCCTCCAACCCCTCATCGATTCCCTGTCAAGGGTCATCTAATTTTAACCCTTTCCGGTCATTGAAAATTTACCCCCTGGCTCATGCTTAAGACTCTTCGACCTCGGGCTCTCGGATGATTCCGGCCTTGACCTTCTCCCTCAGACGGTAGGAGTTGCCTTTGATGTTGATGGTGGTGGAGTGGTGCAGGATCCTGTCCAGGATGGCCGTGGCGATCACGGGGTCGCCGAAGATCTCGTTCCATTGCGAGAAGCTCCGGTTCGAGGTCAGGATCAGGGCGCCCTTTTCGTACCTCCTCGAGACAAGCTGGAAGAACAGATGCGCGCCGTGCCGGTCGATCGGGATGTAGCCGATCTCGTCGACGATGAGGAGCTTCGGCTGGCAGTAAAACTTCAGCCGCTCCTCGATCCGGTTCTCGGAGTAGGCCTTGGTGAGCGAGGCGATGAGCGGCATGGCCTGGGTGAAGTAGGTGCGGTAGCCTTCGGTGACCGCCTTGACGCCCAGGGCCACCGCGAGATGGGTCTTCCCGACGCCGGGAGGGCCGAGGAAGACGACGTTCTCGCCGTTGGGGATGAACCGGCACTCGGCGAGTTCCTTGATCCGTTTCTTGTCGATCGAAGGCTGGAAGGCGAAGTCGAACGACTCGAGCGTCTTGACGTAGGGGAACTTGGCTAAGGCCGTAGACCTCCTTCCAGGAGTCGCTCATAGACGGCCAGGTCCCTGACCTCGACGTCGTCCTGAGGTGCCTCGGCCGGCTTCGCCGCCTTGATGAGGCCCCAGTAGTGCGTCCGGTCGACGGACGAGCGGTGGGTGCCCTCGAGCCGCGGATGGCAGGAGACGAGCTCCCCCGAGTGATAGATCTTGATCATCTCGCCATCGGTCAGGACTTCGACGCGCTTGCCGGCCAGGCGGCAAGGGACCGAGTAGCGGTTCGTTTGGTAGTCCTTGGGCACGTATCTGAGCGAGCGTTCCTCGATCACATAGGCTCGCCGGCCCTTCACGGCGAGCAGCAGGTCCTTTTCCTCGAGGAACATCTCCGAGGGCTTGCGATGGGTCGTCCCGTGGATGCGCTCGTCGGCCATCTTGACGATCCACTCGAGAAGCTTCGAGTTGAGATCGTCGAGGCTCGTAAACTCCTTCCTCCTGAGGAAGCGCTTGACGTACTTGACGCCCGATTCCACCTTGCCCTTGGTCTGGCCGATGGGGCGTCGGGCGGAAGCCGTAATGCCGGCTGAAGTCCCAGAAGACCGGGTTCCACTCGAAGCGCGACCCTTCGAAGTCGCTAGTGTACAGTGATGGTTGCAATTTGGAATAGGAGGGAGGCCATCGTAAACTCTCTTGATCGGCAAATCTCGAGAGGAGGATTTTTACTACGATGGCCCAAGTCCATTATAAGGCACTTTTTCAGAAGGCGCTATTACAGTTCATCACTGAGCCGGATCCCTTCCTGGCCATGCTCCAGTGGGTCATGACCGAAATGATGCGAATCGAGGCGGAAGCTAAGGTCGGCGCGGCCAAGGGGAAGCACTCGGAAAAACGAACGACCTATTTTTCCGGGGCTCGGATCCGGAGAGTCGATACCCGCCTGGGAACGGTCTATCTTCTGGTCCCCAAGGTTCGAAAAGGCGGCTACATCCCGTTTTTCATCTCGGAAAGACGTCGATCCGAACAGGCCTTGATCGCCGTTGTTCAGGAAGCGTTCATCAATGGCGTCTCGACCCGGAAAATCGAGCGGCTGGCCCAAGCGATGGGCATCGAGAACATCTCGGCCGCCCAAGTCTCCGAATTCAACCGGGAACTGGACGCCCAGGTGGAATCGTTTCGCTCCCGGCCTTTGGAGCAAGAGTACGCGGTCATCTGGATCGATGCTCTCTACCAGAAGGTCCGCGTCGAGGGCCGGGTTGTTTCCGTGGCCGTGATGATCGCCTGCGGCGTCAATCAGGCGGGAAATCGTGAAATCCTGGCCGTGGAGCCGATGTTCGACGAATCGGAGGACAGCTGGCGCTCGTTTTTCCAAAATCTCAAGAAACGGGGAATGAAACGGACGGCCCTGGTGGTCTCCGATGCTCATTCCGGCCTCCAAGCTGCCACGAAAAAGGAATGGCTCGGGGCCTCCTGGCAACGCTGCAAGGTCCACTTCATGCGGAACATCCTGGCCCGGGTCCCCCACCGGGAAAAAGGTCGTTTTGCGGCTCATCTGAAGCAGATCTGGTTGGAGCCGGATAAAAAAAGCGCTTGTCGGGCGGCAGCGGCTCTGATCGACGATTACGAAAAGCGCTTCCCCGAGGCGATCCGGTGTCTGGAAGAAGGGTTGGACGACTCGCTCTCGTTTTACGACTTCCCGGAGATCGATAAGAAACGGATCTCGTCGACCAACGGCCAGGAACGTCTAAACCGGGAGATCCGCCGGCGCAGCCGGGTCGTCGGCGTTTTTCCGTCCGTTGAATCTTACGTCCGGCTGACGATCTGTTACCTGGTCGAATACGCGGAGGACTGGAGCGGGGAGCGAAGCTACATCCGGGAGGACAAGATCATCGGATCCTTGGAAAAGTTCCATGAGCTGACAAGTCAAATCGCATGCTGAAGAGAGTTATGATGGCTGCCAAATTGCAAACTCATGTTGACATGGCCCAGTTTATAGCGGAAATACAACTACCTTACTACGATACAACAAACAAGAATGCCCTTAAGCATCTCTCCCCAACTAAGATTATCGAAATGCTAGAAACAAGATACTATCCAAAGATTTGACCCGCACCCCGTTTCTTGTCCATTTTGTCAGCAACTTTTCGGATAGATTTCAATGACTTTCCACTGATTTATTTGCCAGAGACTTTAGTTTGTTATAGTGTTCTTTGTCAGCAATTTTAATAAATTCCATCGTTTGGTCAGCAATTTTTTTTGCCTCAAACATCGCTGCTGTTATAGGTCTCGAAAAATCTTGTCCGTGAGAATATTCATGAACGAATTTAATTATAAATTCTCCAACACTTCGTTCGAATGGGTTATCGTCTTTTATAAAATGGGACCATACGATATTAGTAAAATCTTCCGTGGTTCTGCACGCCCACTTGAATCCTGCAAAGTATTCCAATGTTTTCCTAGCAATATTTGCAACAAGCGGCTCATCAATGATCTGATGATCGTTTTTATATAGATATAATCGGCTAAAAAGGTATTGATATTCGCTTTTATATTCTTTAAGCAGCAATGGCAAATCTTCAACCGTTAGTTTGTATATATTTTGGTCTCGGTGAATGCTCATTAGATAGAGACTAGACTTTTCATTGGGCCTATTCATCCAATCCCTAACCAAATTAAAAAACTCATAATTATGGGTAAATACGATCAACTGTTTGGCATTTTTCAGCTTATCCTTAAATAGGCCAAAGGTTTGGAATAAATGCATCGCGTCCTGGCTGTCGATTGGATCATCTATAACAATTGTACAGGCCGTTTTATCACATCCTTCTTCTTCGAGTTTTACAAAAAAGTAAATCAGGGCAAGAATGCTTTTTTCACCTTCGCTGAGATGTTTTGCCTTTTTTCTCCGTCTCTTTAAAACATACCCATTTGCGCTATCTGTTGATTCTGCAACTTCAAGATATATTTGTCCTTCCCCGAAATATTCTTTTGCAATTGTATTTATCTTATCTACCGCTAAAGCGGTGTTCCGCATTGCCGATCGCTTGTTATTTGCATCCAACGATAGTTTGTCACAATTATCCCTTAGTTGTTTTATGTTTGCTTCAAGCTCTAAATACTCTTTCTTTTTTGTAAAATAATCGCCTTGCTTCAAATTCACTGCAATTGTATGCAGCTCGATCTTTTTAGCCGCAATCATTATTTCATCAATATTTTTATCGACTCGCTTGTTATGATTTGCTATTAGCTTATTTATTTCGTCGGCACATTCGTTAAAAATATTAACATCTTCATCAGGATAGTTTATTATTATGCTCGAAGAGTCATTAATTTGTATGGAATCCTTTTTCTTTTTAAGAGCGGCAATGATTTCAGAAATAGATTTTTTTATTGACTCAGCGCACTGATGTAAAGCACTTCTCGATTTTAAAAACCCCTTTGAAATATCCGGGAAAAAGCTGCGGGAATCGATATCGATAGATCGATTTTCGTTTTCATATTTATTCAGACATTCGATATTATCGTCAATTTTCTTTCTGAATTCCAATAGCTCCTTAGTGAAGTATCTTCCGAGTTTCTCCAGCATGCCCTTGGGAATTGGATTATTACAGAATTGGCATACTGATAAACTTCGCTCTTTATGAATACGATATCCCGCTTCGACCCAATCTCTTAATCCTTTGTCTTCGCTAAGTTCTTCGATATCTTCGATTTCTAAATCAAGCCCCAATAAAGCATTAGTGTCTTTATATAAAGATTTTAAGCCTTCTATTTTAGAAATAACGTTTGGAATAGCTGCTTTTTCATTTTTAATAATTTCTTTGTTTTCAGCTAAAATATTCTCATCGGTAATGATGAGTGTTTCAAGATTATTTTCACCTATCGTGCCTTGGGCTAATAGATCGTCTACTTTGTTCTTTCTATAACTTCTTCCGTAATAAGCATCGTTTGCGAGCGGAGTATTCCCGAATTGTTTAGGTACTTCCCCTGCTGCAGTCGTTAGAATCTTTTCGTACGTTGGAGATCTTGGCAGCTTCGCCGTCTGCTTATTCAATTCTTCCTGCGATCTTTTCCTTTTGTCTTCGATTTCGTCTATCTCTTTTTGCAGTTCTAGGTTTTCTTTTCCGATAATTATAATCCGTTTTGCTTTTGAATCGCTGAATTGAAGGTTTTCTTTAACAAACTCTTCGTTGAACACCCTTACATTTAAGCCATGCGTCTTCAAGTCCTGGGTTTTAATCAATCCAGCATCAGAATGGATAGTGAAATCCAATGAATTGTATTCCGGTAAATCAATAATTTTTTTTTCAAGGAAACTCAAAATCCGAGATAAAGTTGTCTTCCCAGAGCCATTCCAGCCGTAAATAAGATTATATTTCTGAAAATCAAGGGCACTCCATTGAAATAAATCAAATGCATCTATATTTTTTATATCTTTGATTTTTAGAATCATAATTTCCACCCCATTTTGCCGATACAGGCCAGCGTTTATATGGACGGTCTAATGATAAATATAATCATTTAAGAAGTAAAGAAAGACACCAAGAATTAAAACGTGATCAGTATTGGTCGAGTGAACATATGCTCGCATTTTCTGGGTGGTGATCTCGAAACCCTCTATCAATCTTGATTACATGAATCTTACCGCATCCAGTCCATCATCCGGTACTGGATCGCCTCGGAGATGTGGCTGGGCCGGATCTCCTCCTCCCCCGCCAGATCCGCGATCGTCCGGCTGTCATCGGTCATGCAATATTAACCCCCGGCGGTCATTGAAAAATTACCCCCTTGCTTGAAAGGGGTTAACAGGTGAATCAACAGCAGATATGCTTCCTCCCGGCCGTCCAACCGGGAGGAAACGACATGGTCAAAGCGGATCTGTGGCACGAAATCCACAGCCGGTTCAGACTCAAAGGAAACGAAGAAATCCATTGCCAGAGCCATCGGGATCAGCGTTCAAACGGTCCGGAAGATCCTCCGTCAGAAACAACCGGAGCGCTATAGCCGAAAGAAGCAGGAAAGCGAGCTCCTGGGCCCGTTTCAAGAATACATTCTCCGGCGGCTGGCGGCGGTGGGCTACTGTGCCCAGGCGATCTTCGAAGAAATCCGGCTCCGTGGTTATCAAGGCAGCTACCCGACGGTCAAACGATTCGTCGGTCCGTTGCGGCAAGAAGCGGAAATCGAGGCGACGATCCGGTTTGAAACGCCGCCGGGGCGCCAAGGCCAGGCCGATTGGGGCCAATGCTGGACGATCATCGACGGAAAACGCGTCAAGGTGCATCTGTTCGTCCTAACGCTGGGCTACAGCCGGAGGATGTATGCCGTGGCCACCGTTGACGAGAAGATGCCGGCCTTCCTGCGTTCCCATGAAGAAGGCTTCGCCTTCCTGGGCGGCGTTCCCCGCGAGATCGTCTACGATAATCTCAAGTCGGTGGTGTTGGGTCGTGATTTTGAGGGCTCGCGCTTCGAATGGAATCCGATCTTTTGGGACTTCAGCCGATACTATGGCTTCCGGCCGGCGCCGCATCGTCCTTATCAGCCCCAGACCAAGGGCAAGGTCGAATCGGGGGTCAAGCATGTCAAACGCTTCCTCCGGGGAAAGGAGTTTACAAGCCTGGACGACCTCAACGCCCAGCTCACCGACTGGATCGTCAACGTTGCCGACCAGCGCGTCCACGGCACGACCCATCGGCAGCCGGCGGAGATGTTCCTCGAGGAAAAGGACCTTCTCCTGCCGGTGGCCAGTCATCGGGCCTACGTGATCGAGGAGCGGTCGCTGCGCTACGTTCCCAAAGACTGCCTGGTGGCCTTTCAGGCCAACCGCTACTCCGTGCCTTATCGCCTGGCCGGCAAGCGCGTGGAAGTCCTGACCGACGGCGAAATGATCAAAATCTACCATGCCGGGGAACTCGTTTCCTGCCATGCGCGTATCGAGGGATCCCATCGTTCGTCGGTCCAGATGTCGCATTATGTGGGCTTAATCAAGGCGGCCAAGCCGGCCGAGGCGCCCCAGGACGACGTCGAGGTCAGGGACTTGGCCGTCTATGAGCGACTCTTGGAAGGAGGTCTCCTGTGAGCCTCTCCCATATCCAGGACAACCTTCGCCACCTCCGGCTCTACCGCAATCCACGATCGTCTCGAGGCGGCTCTCGAAGAAGCCGCCAAGAACAACGTCTCCTACACCGACTTCCTGGACGAGATCCTGTCCCAGGAAGTCGCCTCCAAGCAGGAAAAGAACATCTCCGTCCGAACCTCGATGGCCAAGTTCCCCTATGTCAAGACCCTGGAAACGTTCGACTTCGCCTTTCAGCCTTCGATCGACAAGAAGCGAATCAAGGAGCTGGCCGAGTGTCGGTTCGTCCCTAACGGCGAAAACGTCGTCCTCCTCGGCCCTCCCGGCGTAGGCAAGACCCATCTGGCCGTGGCCCTGGGCGTGAAAGCCGTCACGGAAGGCTACCGGACTTACTTCACCCAGGCCATGCCCTTGATCGCTTCTCTGACCAAGGCTTATGCCGAAAACCGGATCGAGGAGCGGTTGAAGTTTTACTGCCAGCCAAAACTCCTGATTATCGACGAGATCGGCTACATCCCGATCGATCGCCACGGCGCGCATCTGTTTTTTCAACTTATCTCGAGGAGGTACGAAAAGGGGGCGCTGATCCTGACGTCCAACCGAAGCTTCTCGCAATGGAACGAAATCTTCGGGGATCCCGTTATCGCCACGGCTATCCTGGATCGGATCCTGCACCACTCAGCCACGATCAACATTAAAGGCAACTCCTATCGCCTCAGGGAGAAGGTCAAGGCTGGGCTCATCAAGGAGCCTGACGTCGAAGAGTCTTAAGCATGAGCCAGGGGGTAAATTTTCAATGACCGGAAAGGGTTAAAATTAGATGACCCTTGACAATCGGAAGCGATATCCCGCATTCCGGGCAAGAAAAACGCAATCCTTCTCCGTGAACCGCCCAGACGTCGACCCGTTCTTCCTTCACGTTCAAAGAAATCCGATCCACCCGCCAGGGATCTTCAATCCCCAATACATACCGATAAAACTCCGTATCTTGCATGGCTCCAATCTCCTTGAAGCCATTTTATCTCAGCCCGTTACCCATTAAAATGTCGGATGCGCCTTTATTATTTTCATCAACGTTGTATCATCGACCGAATATTTTTTAGCTCTATCGCGGAGGGCATCGACATCTAAATAGACATTACTGTTCAGTATTTCAATAACTTTCGAGTCGATTTCATAAACGTTTCCATTTAACAGATCGTATACAAGCCCGGACATTCCATTAACGCAAGTTCGGATAAATGGGTGAAATCCGAAGGCTTTCATGATATTTTATATCGATATAACTGAACCGATTGTTGATCTTCATCATCAACTTCACCGTACAAATAATAGTATCCGTCTCCCCATCGAAGGTTGAGTTCCGGTGCCGACGGAAAAGGTAGCCACATTATGCCTTCAAAATCGAGCGAGGGAAGTCGATATACGAGAGTTTCATTTCGTTTCCTGTTTCCATCACGATTTCCGGTAATGATTAAAAGCCAATCTCCGATTACCTTAAGGTCCATTAAAGGAGGGGCTTTGGCCGGTTTGAAATAATCATATGTAAGTTGACTTTTTAATACTTGGGGTAATTCATCAAAATACCATTGGAAATAACGTTTGAATTCTTCATTATTAATATTCAGAGGACCAGTGATGTCGAGTACTATTTTGTCTTTCTCTCCATTGAAGCGGACTCGATCGATTTCAGGCCGTTCAATATCCGGAATAGCATAGATTGTCTCGTGATTCCAATCAACCGAGAAGGATTGCATCCATCTCGGGCGATCATAATAATCCACCCTGATAACTTTAGAATGATTATCGCGAACGAGCCATTCGGGAACTCCTTTTTTGAGCGACGCCATAATCCGATAATTTGTAAATTCTTCATTATGAATCGCAAAATAATATGTTTGATCAGCCATATAGTTTGTCGATTCAATAGACACAATTGTCCACCCATTATTCGTTTCAAATCGCGACCATCCAAACTTATACTTTCCTTCATATATAGGAATTCGATTGGTCAGCCTAAATTTTGAATCAACCTTTAGACTTAAAAGATTTATCTCCTTATAAAAATCACGGTTATCGATGAACATCACTTTTTCCCCATCATGGGATAGCCTCACGCTTTGAGGATCAACGCTGAGAATGTCTGTCGAACCTTGCCCATTTTTTACAATGCCTCTACGGATTTCGTTTCCAGCCATATCGAAAATAATAAGATTGTATTCCTTTTCATCCTTCTCAGAAACCTGTTGAGTGAGATATCCTTCGGGAATCGGAATCCACCATCGGCAATATTTCATTGTCTTTTCAAAGGATTTTTCAAACGAAAGAGCGATGAACTGTTTCTCTGACCCAAGAGGTGCCGGAATTTTTCTTATTTTTGAACAGGCCGATAATAAAAGCAGGCTAATGATAATCACTCCACCATATTTTCTAAGCATCGCCCCTCCATTATTTTATATTCAATATACTCTGGAAATCGCTTATTAATATTTGTTCGTAATTGTCGACATATATTTTCTAAGAATATTTCCCCATTATAGCCGGACGTCCCGACACACGCATTGCATTGCGATTGTGCAATACAATCTCCGCATTCTGATGTCTTTTCAAATCCCTCTTTTTTGATCTTATATATTTTATTAATATCAATACCCGTATATACATCGCCAATTGCAAAACTCTTTCCGACTCGCTCACAGCTGTGAATATCTCCATTGACACTAAACTGAAGCTTTTCAGCGCCCAATGTACAGAAACTTGCATAGTTCGCCCCGTGACGATCAGAAAGAGTGTTGATAGATATTCGATAATATTCGGATAAAATCGCCTTTTCAATTTTATTTAATGAATGACCATATTTAACAGAAGCCATTATTTTAGAATATACCAATTCTTCGTTTATTCCGATTGATGGAAAATGCAAATATGAAAAATATGTTATTACTTCTCCTAATGCCATTTTGAAGGACGATTCAAAGAGATCATTCGAAAAATATTCTAATATCTGAAGTAAATCGGTATCTTTTGCATAGACGATAGAAAAAGAAATATTTGAAGAATAGTACTCTGGATATTTATTTTTAATATTCCTTATTATTTTCTCTAATTTATCAAATGTATCTTTGCCTTTGTTTTTTTCATGGATCGATTTTGGGTCATCGAGACTGATTAGAACTCGAAAATTATTTTTTACAAGAAACAAAATGATTTCTTCGTTCAATAAAAGACCATTTGTTGTTACACTATAATGAAAACCAAATGGATACTCCTTTTGGTTTTGATGGATACAATTTTTCGAATAATCTACCATTCGCGCGATAAGATCGAAATTCAACAGAGGCTCCCCACTATAAAAACCGATCGAAAACGAATATGGGGATACCTGAAATCTCTGATTTGTTATAATCCAATTAACAAAGAAATCAAATGCTTTTTTGGCTATATCCCAATTCATCATTTTGACCTGCCCCCGATCATTGTACCACCTGTAGAGTGAGGAATTGAGGCTCGAAAGCTTCCGGAGCTGGCGGCCGATATCCCAGCGAACTGTGCGGGCGATGGCGGTTGAAATCGTTTCGCCAAGCTTCGATCACCGTCCGGGCCTCCTGAAGAGTATCGAAGAGTTCCCCGTTGAGCAATTCATCCCGAAGCTTCCCATTGAACGATTCCACATAGCCGTTTTCCCATGGGCTACCCGGTTCGATGAAGATCGTCTTCACTCCAAGACGATTGAGCCATTCCCGAATTTTTTTAGCCGTAAATTCCGGCCCGTTGTCGGATCGAATGTAATCCGGCACACCTTTGGTTAAAAAGAGTTCATATAGCCGGTCCAGAACATTTTGGGAATTCAACCGCCGGGCGACATCCAAAGCCAGACATTCCCGGCTGAATTCATCCAAAATCGTCAACATCCGGATGGGTCGGCCATCCCGCGTTCGGTCTTGGACAAAATCGTAGCTCCAAACATGTAATCGGCATGAAAAGTGTACCACCTGGGATCTGAAATGGTGGTATCGTCTTCTCGAACAGAGGAGGTGATACCGGATGATTACCAAGGAGGTATACATGGACATTAAGGCGATGCAAAGGAACGGGAAAAGCATCCGGGCGATCGCCAAGGAGCTGGGCCTGCATCGGGCCACGGTTAAGAAGCACTTGGTCGAGACGGATTTTCCCCGGTATCGGAAAATCGAACGGAACATTTCGATCCTGACACCCTATCAACAGATGATCCGCGACTTCCTGGAGGAAGACGATTATCAGGCGACTTGGATATGGGAAAAGTTGAAGAATCATGGATATCGCGGGGGCTATGATACGGTGAGACGCTTCGTCGGCCCGATCAAAGCGCAAAAGAACCGCCTGGCCTTCGCCCGGTTCGAGACCGAGCCCGGTCACCAAGCCCAGTGCGATTGGGGCGATTTTCAAGTCGAGGGATCCGAGACGGTCTTTGCCTTCAAGCTTGTTCTTGGCTTCAGTCGGGCTGATTATACCGAGTTCGTCGACAAAAGGACGATGGAAAGCTTCCTGGACGCTCACATCCGGGCGTTCAAATATCTGGGGGGGTGCCGGCCGAGATCCTCTACGACAATATGAAAAACGTCGTCATCGGGCGGGACGCGTTCGGAAAACCCGTTTTTAACATCGAGTTCCTCTATTTTGCCCGGCATTACGGCTTCCAGCCGAGGCTCTGTCCGGTTTATAGCCCATGGACGAAGGGCAAAGTCGAGCGACCGATTGATTATCTGCGGGAACGGTTCTGGCGGGGATATCTCTTCGAATCGATTGGAAAAACCAACGAGGACGTCCTGGTCTGGCTCGACGGGACGGCCAACCGCCGAATCCACGGAACTCATCATCAGCCGATCGACGTTCTGTGGAAAGAGAAGATTCCGCGGCTTGGACCGCTGCCGGCTTCCGACTACGACACCTTGCTAAAGACATTCCGGAAAGTCTACCGCGACCGTCAGATCTCCTTCAACGCCAACCGCTACGTCGTTCCTCACCGGGCCGTTGGTCAAAAAGTCATGCTGAAAGTGAAAAATCAACAGATCCGGATCTTCCTCGATCAGGATCTTCTGGCTTCTTATGAAGAGCCCGTGACGAAGCGGAACGTCCCGGGAGATCCGCGGTTTTACGAGGAGCTCCGGCGGGATCGGGAGCAGCTGAGACGAGAATACGGTTGCTCCAAGGGCAAGGCGACCCGGGGTCTTCTCAACGGCAGCCTCTGGCCCGAGGTCCATCATCGCCCGCTCTCCGAATATGAACAATATGCCCAGGGAGGCGTCGCATGGAACAATTAACCTGCGAACGTCTCCAGGACAACCTCCAGCGGCTGAAACTGGCCCGGGCGGCGGAAGTGCTTGAAGCCGTTGCCGGCCGGGCTGGGGAAACCCAAGCCTCCTACTTCGCTTTCCTGGACCATCTCCTTGAGGAAGAAGTGGCGGCTCGGGAAAAACGGCGCCTCCAGACCGCCCTCAAGATCGCCGGCCTGCCGTTTGCCAAGACCATCGAGGAATATGACTTCAGCTTCCACCCGCATCTGGATAAAAAAGCGGTCATGGAGCTTTTCGATCTGACCTTCCTTCCGAAGCATGAAAACGTCGTTTTCCTGGGTCCTCCCGGCATCGGCAAAACCCACTTGGCCGTCGCTCTGGCCATCAAGGCCTGTAGTCAAGGCTTCAAGGTTTACTTCACGACCATGTCGACGCTGATCGGCAAGCTCAAGGAACCCCAGAGCAAGGGGAAAGCCTTCCTCTCGGCCATCCTCGATCGTCTTCTCCATCACTCCCGAGTGATCAACATCAAAGGCCACAGCTACCGGCTCAAAGATCACGGCTTCCGACAGCCGTCATATCCAAAAGAAGGAGGCGAAACCGTGTCTGCCACGCCAGCCTGATCGCACCATGGGGGTGGTACACTTTTCGTGCTGATTACTGGTACATTTTTTCATGCTTATTGACAGCTTCTTCAATAATACCGGTCCATCGCCCGGTATTGGATAGCCTCGGCCAGATGAGCGGCGGAGATCTCCTCGGCTCCCGCCAGATCGGCGATCGTCCGGGCGACCTTGAGCGACCGGTCATAAGCCCGGGCCGAGAAGCCGAGCCGGGAGACCGCTTCCTCCAGGAGCTTTTCCGCCTCCGGCCCGATCCGGCAGAACTCCCGAATCTCCCGGACCCCCATCTGGACATTGGCGAATATCCCCTTGCCCGAAAACCGCGCCCTCTGCCGCTCCCGGGCGGCCGTCACCCGGGCCTTGATCGCGGTTGAGGACTCCGCCTCCGCTTTCGACTTGAAATCGGCGAATTTCAAGGCCGGCACTTCCACTTGGATATCGATCCGGTCGAGCAGCGGCCCCGAGATCTTCGCGTAATATTTCGACCGCTGGGATTCCGTGCATTCCCCGCTCCCTCCGCTCAACCCCTTGAATACGTCCTCACAGGGATTCATCGCCGCGACGAACATGAAGGCGGCCGGGAAGACCGCCCGGTGGCCGGACCGGACGACGGTCACCGTCCCGTCCTCCAGCGGCTGGCGGAGATCCTCGAGGACCTTGCGCTTGAATTCGGGCAGCTCGTCGAGAAACAGCACGCCCAAGTGGGCCAGGCTGACCTCCCCCGGCCGGGGCACGAGCCCGCCGCCGATCAGTCCGGCGTCGGAAACGGTGTGGTGCGGGGCCCGGAAGGGTCTGAGGCCGACGGCCCCTTTTCCTTTTAAATACCCGGCCGCGCTGTAGACCTGGGTGGTTTGGATGATCTCCTCAAACGTCATGTCCGGGAGGATAGAGGGCAGGCGGCGGGCGATCATCGTCTTGCCCGAGCCGGGCGGCCCGATAAGGAGGACGTTGTGCCCGCCGGCCGCGGCCACCTCCAGGGCCCGCTTGACATGGTGCTGGCCCTTGACCTCCCGGAAATCCGGTCCCGGCGGCGGCGGCTCGATCAGCTCGGAGAGGGCGAAGCGGGCGGGCCGGAACCGGCCGGGATCATGAAGGAAGGAAACGACTTGAGACAGGTCGGACACGCCGAAGACGTCGAGTCCTTCGAGAAGGGCGGCCTCCTTCTCGTTGTCCTTGGGAACGACGAGGCCCTTGAATTTTCTCTCCCGGGCCAACAAGGCGGCCGACAGCACGCCCTTGACCGGCTTGATCCGCCCGTCCAAGGCGAGCTCGCCCAAGAAACAGTAATCGCGAAGCGGCTCGGCCGGGACGAGGTCCAAAAAGACGAGATGAGCCAGGGCGATGGCCAGGTCGAAAGACGGCCCCTCCTTCCGGCGGTCGGCCGGGGCAAGGTTGATCGTGACCTTGTGCGGCTTGAAATCGTAGCCGCAGTTGCGGAGGGCGCCCTTGACCCGCTCCTTGCTTTCCCGGACGGAGGCGTCGGGCAGGCCGACGATGATGAAATCGGGCAAACCGGGGCCGATGTCGACCTCGACCTCGACGACATAGGCCTCGATCCCCTGGAGGGCGGAGCTGGACGTTTTGATGAGCATGGCGCCATGGGAAGAGACGGCGCCGGAGGGAGATTTATATCAGATCGAGCTCGTCTTTCTGGCCGATCCGGGAATATTCCGCGCCCTCGAACCCGAAAATCTTCTCCCGGACCCGGGGAACGGTCATCCGGGCGATTTCCTTGAGCGTCTCGAAGACGCCGAGTCCGGTGATCGCGGCCGCCTCGATGAACGGCGCCCCCTTGGGATTGAGGAGGTTGTTGAGCGTCTCGACCGGGATCAGGTCGGAGAGGTCGCGCTTGTTGTATTGGAAGACCAGGGGGAAGGCGGCCAGCTCGGTGTGCTGCTCCTTGAAATTCCGGCGGAGGCTTTCCAGGCTTTCCATGTTGGCGTCGAGGAGCGGGATCTGGGAGTCGGCCACGAAGACCAGGCCGTCCGTCCCCACGAGGACGTTTTTCCGCGAGGCCTCGTAGTAAACCTGTCCGGGCACGGTCATCAGCTGGAAAGTGGCCTTGAAATTCCCGATATACCCGGCCCGGACCGGCAGTAGATCAAAAAAGAAAGTCCGCTCGGTCTCGGTCTCCAGGCAGATCAGCTCGCTTCGCGAGGACCGATCGATATTGGCTTGGATGTAGCGGAGATTGGTCGTTTTTCCCGACAAACCCGTCCCGTAGTAAACGATCTTGATCGTCAGTTGGTTTGTCGTGTAGTTGATGAATGCCATTTCTTCGGGCGCTCTTCGGACTACAACACCCCCAAGAGTATATCATATTTTTCCATGACACACGCCCAAGTATATTGCTTTTGAACGTACCGGAGGCCGTTTTCACCCAAAGCGGCCCGGAGGCGCTCCCCGCCCCCCGCCAGCAGGCCCAGGGCGGCCGCGAACGTGGACGCGTCGGAGAAAAACAGCCCGCCGTTGCTGTCCAGGCAGTGCTGTTTGAGAGGATCGGATCCTTCCTGGACGAGGACCGGCGTCCGGACGGCCAGGGACTCGAGAACAGCCATGCAGAGGCTTTCGAAATGCGAGGGATGGACGGTCGCCAGGGCCCCGGCCATGGCCGCGTTTTTTTCCTCGGGGGAGACGAATCCCAGGTAGCGGATCCTCGGATCGGGAGGAAGCTCCATGAGCTGCTTGCCGATCAGGACGAGGTTCAGGCCGGGAACCCGCCGCCGCGCCCGCTGGAAATATTCAAACAGCTCGGCGCAGCCCTTGCCCGGCTCGATCCGGCCGGCGTAGAGGAGATACGGCGCGAGGGCTTGGTACTTGGGGAGGAATTCCCGGTAGCCGGCCGGGTCGGGGACGTCCACCCCCACGCCGACGATGTCCTGGACCTTGCCCTCGAAGGAGAAGCGGGAGGCCAGCATCGCCCGCTCGGCCGCGGTGTTGAAGACGAATCCCGCCGGCCGGGAGAAAACCTCCTTCATCAGGTCCAGCCGGAGGGCCGGCTCGTCGTGGGCCGTCGGGACCAGGAGCGATTTTCCCTTGAGCATCCGCAGGCCCCAGAAGGTGTTGTAGTAGAGGTAGGTGAAGAAGATGAACCGGTCGTGGAGGGACTCCTCCCGCTCGAGGGCGAGGATGAGATCGAGGCTGAACGGCCCCTGCCGCTCCATCCACCGCAGCTCGTCCTCGGCGGTATGGGGATTGGCGAAAATCCAGTCCGAGTAGGCGTTGAACGAGGCGATGTCCCGCGGCCGCTCGACCCGGTATCGCTTGACGACGACGCCGTTGAGGATGAATTCCCCTTCCGGGTACTCGTTTTTCCAGGTGACATAATCCTTGGCCGCCGTGGTGTAGACCGTGCAGTCGTGGCCCCGCCGGGCCAGCCGCTCGGCCACCATCCGGCAGTGAAGCTCCGAGCCCCCCATCACTTCCTTGCCGTATCGCTGGACGACGAAGGCGATCTTCATTTCTTTCTCCCGAGCCCCGGGATCCGTTCGCGGAGGAACTCCTCCCGGGGGAACCGCTTCAGCCGGTCGAGCTCCCGGCGTCCGCTTTCGATCAGCTGGACCCGGAGGGCTGGATCCTTGGCCGCTTGGTGAACCGTTTCGGCCGTCCGGTCGGGCCGGAATTCCCGGAGCAGCAGCCCCGCCCCGCCGAGGGTGTACGGCACGGCCGCAGCCGCCAGGGCCACGACCGGCAGGTCGAAAATCATGCTCTCGACGAGCGGAAGGCAGAACCCCTCGTGCTCGCTCAGGGAGAGGAAGACGTCGGACGCCCGGTAGAGGGCGTACATCTCGTCGTCCGGGATATGGCCGAAGAACAGGACTTCCTCGGGCTTGAGATAGAACTCGTCGGCCATCCGGGAGACGGCCGCGAAATAGGCCGGAAACGTGTTGGTCTTCCCGACGACCATCAGCCGGACGAGCGGCGAGATGTATTTCTTGTAGTAGAACACCGTCTTGACGAGGTGTTCGATTCTTTTGTTGGGGGCGATCCGGCCGACAAAAAGGATGTTCGTCCGGTCGTCCCGGTAGAGATCGCGGAGGAGGGCGTTTTCCGGGCGGTCGTACCTCGCGAAATCGACGAACAGCGGGAAGACATGGGTGTCGCGGAAGCCCAGGGCCTCCAGCTCCAGCCGGTTGTACTCGGAATCGGCCAAGCTCACGTCCACGGCCGGGGCCAGCGAGGCCAGCTCCTCCCGCCCGAGCCGGGCGACCCGGGCGAATTCCGGATTAACGCCCTCGAAAAACGAGGCCGGGGTGATGTTATGGTAGATGAGGGCCTTGCGCGAGGGCAGGCCGGCCAGGGCGGCCGAAAGCGGCGAGGGCAGGGCGTAATGGAGGATGGTCACGTCCGAGGCGGACGGGCGGGGGAACGATTCGAAGAGCCGGGAGTCGTTTTCCAGGCCGCGGTCGCGGCTCAGGCAGTAGATCTCGCTTTCGCAGCCCTCCGCCCGGAAAAACCGGCGCAGCTCCCAGGCTTCGTCGCCGATCGCGTCGCCGCGATGGAAGGCGGGGACGAGCTGGTCGACTCTCATCTCCCGGCCGCCTCGGCGATCTGGGCCAGGAGGACGCGGCTGACGTTCTCCCGGAGATACGGCTTCAGGGCTTTCTTCTGGCCCTCGACGATTTTGCGGCGGAGCTCCGGCCGGCGCTCGATCTCGTCGATCAGCCCGGCCGTCCGGAGGGGGTCCTTCCGCCGGAGGACGACGCCGCCGCCGTTCATGGTCTCCTCGACCGCCCCGGCGGCGAAAGCCACGACCGGGATGCCGAGGTGGAACGCTTCCAGGAGGGGCACGCCGAAGCCTTCGTGCTCGCTCATGCTCAGGTAATAATCGGCCAGCCGGTAATAAGCGAGCAATTCGGGGAATTCCACGTGGCCGGTCAAGTGGACGTCGGCGATCCGGAGCTTGGCGATCAGGTCCTGGAGGCCGGCCAGGTAACGGTCCTGGCCCCGGTAGTCCCCGGCCAGGATCAGCCGGGCCTCCGGGTTGAAATGCTTTTTATAAAAGGCGAAGGCCTTGACCACGTCCTCGAACTTCTTGTTCGGAATCACCCGGCCGACGTAGAGGATCGTCGTCTTCTTCGTTTCGTACAGCCCCCGGACGACGGGATCGCCGGGCCCGTCGAATTTCCGGAAATTCATCAGGATCGGCAGGACGCCGGTCTTCTTGTACCCCACGGAGGCCAGCTCCCGGCGGTTGAAATCGGAGTCGCCCAGGGCCAGGTCGACCTTGTCGACGAACATGTTGATTTCCAGCCGGCCCTTGTAGCATTCCCGGGTCAGGATTCGGTGGGAATCGAGAAAGAACCCGGCCGGGGTGATGTTGTGGTAGATCATCATCTTGCGGTCGGGGATGCGGAGAAACATCTTGCTGACGGGGGAGCCGATCGAGAAATGGAAGATGACCACGTTCTCCGGCTTGCTCCAGCGGGGATATTCCCGGTAGTCGCGGACGGCCGCGGCCGAGCGCGGATCGAACTGCCGGACGAATATCTCCGAGCCGAAGCCGTGCTCCCGGAGAACGGACTGGATTTCCAGCATCTCGTCGGAAATGGCGTCGCCGTACGTCAGGGACGTGGCGAACTGGTGCACGTCCATCAGGGCTCCTCCTCGAGGCGGCGGACGGTTTCGAGGTATTTCTCCTCGATGATGTCCCACGTGTAGTGAGTTTCGAAATAGCGGCGGCCGTTTTCCCCCAGGGTCCGGCGGAGGCCGGCCGAGGCCAGGAGCAGCTTCAGCGCCTCCCGAAACTCGGGGTAATTTCCGTAGAACAGGCCGCCGTCGGACCGGCGGCACTGGCCCTGGAGGACCTCGCAGCGGGCGTTGGCCAGGACCGGGCGCCTGAGAGCCCAGGCCTCGAGGGTGACCATGGACAGGCTTTCAAAGAACGAGGGCATGATCAGGGCTTCCGCCCCGGCCAGGGCGTCGAACTTGTCCTGCTCGGGCTGAAAGCCGAGGGCGAAGATGTCCGGATGGTCCGGGATGGGCAGGATCGAGTTGCCGATCAAGACAAGGCCCGCGTCCGAGCCGGTGTCCTTCTTGAACTGGAGGAAATAATCAAACAGCTGGGGAAAGCCTTTGTTCTGATCGATCCGCCCGAGGTAAAGGAGGTACGGTCGATCGATCCCTTGGGTTCTCCGGAAGCGCTCCGGCTCGGCGCCGGCCGGGACTTCCGTCCCGACGCCGACGACGAGGCCGGGGACGGAACGGTTCCCGGAGACGGCCTGGATCATCTCCCGCTCTTCCTCCGAGTTATAGATGAAGGCCCGGGGCAGGCGGAAAAGATCCTTGAAGAACTTCAAGTCGATGACCGCGTCGTGCTCGGCCGTGGGCACCAGGATCGCCTTCCGGGGGACCGACCGGATGCCCCAGTAGGAATGCCAGTAGCGGTAGCTGAAGAAGATGAAATAGTCGTAGTCGGCCTCGCGCCGGCGGATGAAATCCAGGAGATCGGGGGACGTCGGCCCCTCCTCCTCGAGCCAGGCCAGCTCGTCCCGCTCGGTGTGCTCCTCTTCCAGGATGAAGCTCTGCAGCCGCCCGAACCGCTCGGGATCGCGCGGCCGGGGCACGGAAAAGCGCCGGACCCGGATCCCGTTGATCGTCTCCTCCCCCTCCGGGTAGTGGTCGGCCCAGGTGACGTAGTCGTGAGCCCGGGTGGTCAGGACCTCGACGTTCCAGTGCCGGGACATGTGCTCGGCGACCCAGCGGCAGTGGAGTTCGGCCCCGCCGTTGATCTCGAGGCCGTAGCGCTGAACGACGAAGGCGACGTTCATGAACCCAGCCGCTTCTCCAGGACCCGTTCCCGACGGGTCTGGGCCTCCAGGTCCTTCTCCAGGATCCGGGCCCGGCTCTTCAGGGTCTCGAACTCGATCCGGAGCTTGGTCAGCTCGACGACGAGGTTGTGATCCAAATTGTGAAGAAGCTTGATGTATTCCATGCTCCGGTCCAGGTCGACCAAGCGGACGTCGAGCCAGTCGCGGAGGCGGTCTAAATCGGCCGCGGAATCGCTGAAGCGCCGATCGATCTTTTCCAGCGCCCGATCCAGGCGATCGGAGAGCTCATCCTGCCGGCGGCTGATCCGGCCGATCTCCGCCCAAGAAGCCAGGATTTCCTCGTGCAGCGGGAGCCCCAAGAGACGGATGACCGGGGCGAACGGCCGGATCGCCCGGGAGAGCTTCAGCTTCACGATCTCTTTCAAACCGGGTTTGGACGGCGGCGGGACGGAGGGAGCCGGGGCGGGCGGCTCGGGAGCGGCGGGAGGGGCCGCCGGCGGTTCTGGCATCGCCTCGAGCGGCTCGACGGGGCGCCGGGCGGCGGCGCGCTTGACCTGGGCCATGATCGAGGCGACATCGAAATGATCGTAATCGATCTCGATTCCCTCGATCGTTTCCTTGCCGGCGGGCTTGACGTCGTCCATCGCGTTCTCCTCGAATCCCCCCGTCAGTCCTTCTTCGGATACAGGTGGTTTTTATAGACCGCCTGGACATCCAGGATGTCGGGCAAGGGACGCAGGGGCATCTCCTCGATTTCCCGGACCTCGCGGTCGGTCAGGAGGCCTTCTTTCTTCCGGGCTTCGATCCGGGCCTCGATCTCCCGCTCGATTTTCGCGGTTTCGGCCTTGTCGAGGCATTTGATGGTCAGAAAATCGGACATTCCTCGGCTCCTCGCTTATCCGTCGGGTGCTTGCGATTGTCCCCTCATTCTATTCAAATCCGGAAGGAGAGGCAACTTGAAGGTTCTCCGCCCGTTGGGGCGGAAAAAGCCTTGGGAAACGCCTCGTCCGGACGATGTCCGCTCCGGCTTTCGGCGTCTCCGCCGGCCCCCGCGGGAAAAGAGGCAAATTGAATCTCCCCGGCCGATGTGTTAATTAAAAGAGCGAAACATCATGAAATCCGAGACCATCCGCTCCCGCGTCCGCGTCGGCGTCATCGGCGGCGCCCGGGCCAAGGCCGGCCCCCTGGCCCAAGCCCGCGACGTCGGCCGGCTGATCGCCGGCCGGGGGGCGATCCTCGTTTGCGGCGGACTGTCCGGGGTCATGGAAGCGGCCGCGCGGGGGGCCCGCGAAGCCGGCGGACTGACGGTCGGGATCCTGCCGGGAACCCAGCCGGCCGAGGCCAACCCCCATATCGATTTCGCCTTGGCGACGGGCCTGGGCTACAGCCGCAACGCCCTGGTGGCCATGAACGCCGACGTCTTAATCGCCATCGACGGCGAATACGGGACCCTGAGCGAGATCGCCTACGGCCGGATCCACGGGAAACCCGTCATCGGCCTCGGCAGCTGGGAGATCGAGGGCGTCGTCGCGGCCTCGTCGCCCGAGGAGGCCGTCCGCCTGGCCTTCGAAGCCCTTGCCGCCCGGTCCCGTCCATGACCAATTACAAAATCATCCTGTGCTACGACGGAACGGATTATCTCGGCTGGCAGCGCCAGCCCAAAGGCCGGACGATCCAGGGCGAGGTCGAGGAGGCGCTCGCCCGCCTGGCCGGAACGAGGGTGAACATCATCGGGGCCGGACGGACGGACGCGGGCGTCCATGCCCTCGGCCAGGCGGCCTCGTTCAAGGCCGATCTCAAGCTCGACGACGCGGCGCTGTTCAAAGCCCTCAACGCCGTTCTCCCCCCCGACATCAGGATCCTCTCGCTGGAGCGGGTTCCGGCCGGCTTCCACGCCCGGCGCGACGCCCGGAGCAAAACGTACCAGTACCGGATCGTCACGGCCAAGGCGATCAGCCCGTTTCTCCTCCGCTACGCCCTTCATTGGCCGCATCCGCTCAACGTCGCGAGGATGAAGGCCGCGGCCGCCCTGTTTGCCCGGGAGGCTGATTTCTCCGGTTTTTCCTCCAACCGGGAGCTCTATCCGGTCCGCCGCGTCGTCCGCTCGGAACTCCGCAAACGGGGCGAGGAGCTGCTCTTCACGATCGAGGCGAACGGGTTCCTCCGCTACATGATCCGGACGATCGTCGGGACGATGCTTGAAGCCGGGCGCGGCCGGGTGGAAGCCGGCGACATCGAAAACGTCTTCCGGACGAAAGCGCGGACCCTGGCCAACCCCACCGCCCCGGCCAAGGGTCTCTGCCTGATGCAGGTTTTTTACTAAGGGCCGGCCGCGAGGAAAGCGCCGTCATCGCATGAGTAAAGCCGATCTCCAAGCCGAACAAAGCGGCGGATTCGAAAACCGCCCCTCCGGACAGGGACGGCGGCGGCCGTCTTTCCGCCGTCTTCCCCGCAACGTCTGGGCCGTGGGCTTCACCAGCTTCTTCATGGATGTTTCGAGCGAAATGGTCCTCAACATCGTGCCCCTCTTCCTGGCCAACGTCCTGGGCGTGAAGACGGCCGTCATCGGGCTGATCGAGGGGATCGCCGAAGCCACGGCCAGCCTCCTCAAGCTGTTTTCCGGATGGCTGTCGGACAAGCTGGGGGCCCGCAAGGGGCTGGCGGTTCTCGGGTACGGCCTGTCGGCCGTCGCCAAGCCCTTTTTCTATTTCGCCCGCGGCTGGGGCTTGGTCGCGGGAGTCCGCTGGGCCGACCGGGCGGGAAAGGGGATTCGGGCGGCGCCCCGCGACGCGCTGGTGGCGGACTCGGTGACCCCGGAAATCCGGGGATTCGCCTTCGGCTTCCACCGGGCCATGGACACCGCCGGGGCCTTGATCGGGATCCTCATCGCCCTCCTGGTCGTCGGACTCACCCAGAGAAACTCCCTGACCTTAGCCCGGTCCACGTTCCAGTCCATCGTTCTTCTGAGCTTGATTCCGGCGTTCCTGGCGGTGCTGTCCCTGGCCGTCGGAGCGAAGGACGTGGCCGCCAGGGACCGCCGGACGGTTCCGGCGATCTCCCTGCGCCGCATGGGGAAGCCGTTTTCCATCTACCTGGCGATCATCAGCCTTTTCACCCTGGGGAATTCCTCCGATGCGTTCCTGGTTCTCCGGGCTCAGAATCTGGGCATGTCGGTGACCGGCATCCTGATCATCCTGGCGATATTCAACCTGGTTTACGCCCTGGTCTCCGCGCCCGCGGGGATTTTCTCCGACCGCGTCGGCCGGCGGCGGTTGATCATCGGCGGCTGGCTGGTCTATGCGGCCGTCTATTTCGGCTTCGCCCTCGCCCGGAGAGCCTGGCTGATCTGGCTTCTCTACGCCGCGTACGGATTGTATTACGGCCTGGCCTACGGGACCGCCACGGCCATGGTCGCCGACTTGGTCCCGGTTGATCTCCGCGGCACGGCCTTCGGGACGTATCACGCCTTGACGGGCCTGCTGGCGTTTCCCTCCTCCTTGATCGCCGGCATCCTTTGGCAGGGCGTCGGCCGGTGGAAGGGATTCGGGGCGCCGGCGCCCTTCTATTTCGGCGGCGCGCTGGCCCTCCTGGCCGCGTTCCTCATGGCCGTCTGGATGCCCAAGACCCCGGCGAGCCTCTTCACGAGATTAAACGGCGGCTTTGATCGCAGCCGCCCGGAGCCATGCCGGGGCCGGGACGGCTGCGCCGGCGGCGAGGGTTCGCGCTCGCGGGCTCTCATCTCAAAAAACCGGGGCGCATTCGCGGAGCGGTGACCGGCCGACGGCCGGGGAATCGGTTTTCTAGGGCATGACCGGCCCGCCGGCGCCGAACATCAAGCTCATGACCACCGCATCCTCGACGGGATTCGTGTAATATTCCTTTCGGAGGCCGATGGGCATGAAGCCGAGCTTGTCGTAAAGGGCCCGGGCGCCGGTATTGCCGGCCCGGACTTCGAGAGTGACGAACTGAATTCCATCGTTTTTCAGGGCGTCGAGAACCTTGCGGAGGATGTTTTCGGCGATCCGGCGCCTCCGGTAATCCGGATGAACGGCGATGTTGTTGATCTGGGCCTCGTCGCGGATGACCCAGTAGATGATGTACCCGGCGATCCGGTCCGCTTCCTCGTCCACGGCGACCACGGGATGGGACAGGCCGAGATTCTGGATTTCCCCCTCGAACGTCGCGAGCGGCCAAGGATTGGGGAACGACCGGCGTTCGATCGCCAGAACCTCGGGCAAGTCGCGGCGCGTCATCCGGCGCAAGCGGATGTTCCTCGCGCCGGCGAAAACCGCCATCAGCGCCCTTCCTCGGCCTGCGACCGGCGCAGGTACAGCGGCTCGAGATCGTCCGGGCCGATGCCTTTTCCCGCGGCGATGATTTCAGCCCCGAGGAGCCCGACTTCGGGAGCGATGAACCGCGTCCGGGGCGAAAGAACGGCCCGCTTTTTCTCCGCCCCGCTCATGGCCGCCTCCAGGATCGGGAATCCGCCGCCGATGAAGAGGATTTTCCGCCCGCGGGGAAGCCGCTTCAGGAACGCCTCCGGGGCGTAGGCGCCCTCCGGAACGAGGGCTTTCATTTTCGCTTTTTCACAAAGGTACAGGGCCGCGTAGACCTCGCCCTTCTTGGCGTCATGAAGAGGGCAGACGGCCGGGAGGCCGTCGCCGCGGAGCTTCCAGGCCAGGGCCCGGAGGGAGGAAACCGGGGCGATGGGCTTGCCCGAGGCGAAGGCGAAGGCCTGAATCAGGCTGAGGCCGATGCGGATGCCCGTGAACGAGCCCGGTCCCGGTGTGACCGCATAGCCGTCCAAGTCGGCCGGCGTCCAATGGAGGGATTTGAGCAGGACGTCGATGGAAGCCGGAAGACGGGCCGAATGCGTCCCGAAGGAATCGACCCCGATCTCGGCCCGGACCCGGCCGTCCTCGATGAGAGCGGCCGATCCGCATCCCGTGGTCGTGTCGACCGCCAGGAGCCGCTTCGGCCCGGGCGGTTCGTTTCCGCGGGATTCCGGCCGCCGGTTTGCTTGGCTTGCCGTCATGAGGGCATCATACAACACCGGAATTCCGAGAGACAAGCTTCGTCCGGCCGGGGTTGCTATTTTTCTTTATTCTTTTCATAATGTCTTTATCAAAGGAATCAGCGAGAAAGGGGGACGTCATGAGAAAAGGTTTTTTCACCGCCGTCGTCGCGATCCTGTTGCTGGCCGCCGGATCCTGCGGCGTCCCGAAACCGAAACTGGTCGCTCGAGAGGTCTATACTCATCCAGAGATCAACTTCGGGGATTATAAAGATGTCGCTGTCTACGTCGACCTCGCGAACCTGCCCTGGGAAAACCGGAATCCTTTTTTCATTTCAGCCATCGAGAACGCCCTCGTCGAGCGGGGTTTCCATATCCTCGGATTCGAGGGATTCGTCGATTTCACCCGCCGGCATCAAATTCGGGCCGACGAGGCTATGAGCCCTCGCGCCTTGGATCTGATCAAGAAGGAGACGGGCAAATCGGCCGTCGTCCGGTTCACACTGAACGTTTTCGTTCTCCACGCGAAGGAGGCCGATTTCCTTCGAATCGTGACGCCGGGAGTGCCGGGATTCAGATGGGGCGGCGTAACGCCGATCGATCTCATGCTCCGCGACCGCCACGAATGGTTGATCGATATCTCCCTGGCCGGCGAGATGCATGACACGGAGAAAGCCTTGAAGATTTGGTCCTGCTCGATGTCCGGGAACCAAACCAAGTATGAAGGTTTTATCAAGGATTTCCTCTCGCAAGCGGCGGGGATTTGCCTGGATACGATTCCCTCCCGCTGACGGCGGATTAGACATTCTTTTTCCCGATGAAAAGAGCCATCGGGCCCGCGGAAAACGAAGTCAATCCTTTTTCAGGCGGAACAAGCTCCCGGCTTCGTAGATCTCCCGCTGGACGGCGCTCATCGGCTCGAGCGGGAATGCCCCGTCCCGGGTGAGGTCGCGCCCCCGCCCGGCGGCGAGATCGAGCTCGACCTCGTCTCCCGACCGAATCCGGCCCTCGGCCGCCGCCCGCTCCAGGCCGTCGCTCCGGAGGACGGGGAATCCCGTGTTGACGGCGTTGCGGAAATAGATCGCCGAATACGAAGGGGCGGCGATCGCCGCCACGCCGAGGGCGACGAAGCAATCCACCGCCTGCTGGCGCGAGGAGCCGGCCCCGAAATTCCGCCCGGCGATGAGGATATCCCCGGGCCGGGCTTTTTCGGGGAAATCCTTCCAGCCCTCCAGGTTGCCCAAAGCGAACGCGCCCATCTGGGAAATCTCGGTGATGTGGAGATGAGCGTTGTGGAAGATCTGGTCGGTGTCGATGTCCTCGATCAGCCGGCCGTCGGCCCCGGCCAGCACCCAGACGCGGCCGCGAAGAACGGTCTCTCTCATGTCACAGCTCCCCGGGCGCGGCGATCTCGCCCTTGACGCAGGAGGCGGCCACCGTCTCGGGCGAAGCCAGGTAGACCGGGCCCTTCCCCTGCTTGCCGGGGAAATTGCGGTTCCCGGTGCTGATTTCGACCTCGCCTTTTCCCGTCAGCCCGGCGTGGCCCTCGGCGCATCCCCCGCACCCCGGGTTGAGAACGATGGCCCCGCTGTCGAAGAGGATTTTCAGGATTCCGGTCGAAAGCATCTCCTCGTACACCCGGCGGGTGGCCGGGACGATTTTAAGCATAACCCCCGGCCGGACTTTCCGGCCGCGGAGGACGGCGGCCGCCGCCTCCATGTCCTCGATCCGCCCGTTGGTGCACGACCCGATAAAGCCGGAGTCGATCCGCGCGTCGCGGACCTCGGACACGGGCTTCACCGTGTTGGGCGAAGGCGGAAGGGCGACCTGGGGCTCGAGGCCGTCGACGTCCACTTCGATCTCGGCGGCGTATCGGGCGCCCGGGTCGGCCTCGGGCGCGGCCGTCCCGGGTCCCGGGAAGGCGGCCGCGGTTTTCCCGGGGCGGCCGACGGGTCCCGGGACAAAGCCGATGATGCCGGCCATCTCGGTGATCATGCTGCAGAGGGTGATGCGGCCGGCCAGGTCGAGTCCGGCGGCCGCCGGCCCGTAGAACTCGGCCGAGCGGAGGGCGATTTTCGAGGTTCCGAGAATCCGGCAAAGATGGAGGGTCAAGTCCTTGGCCGTCGCCCGCGGCGAGGGCATCCCCTTGAGAACGACCCGGACGCTTTCCGGGACTTCGAACCACGTCCGTCCCGTCCGGAAGGCGAAGGTGATGTCGACGTCGCCCATCCCCTGGCCGAAACAGCCGATCGCCCCGAGGATGTTCATGTGGCTGTCCGTGCCCACGGCGGTCCCGCCGGGGCGGGCCAGCCCTTCCTCCATCAGGACATGGGAGCCGATGCCCCGGTCGACGTCGTAGACCGGGATGCCGCGCTTGCGGGCGAAATCGCGGCAGGCCTGCTGGTTGTCGGCATACTTCAGGGTGCAGGCCGGGGCACAGAGATCGAAGGTGAAGGCGGTTCGGGCCGGATCGTCGAGCGGCTCGTCGCCGTATTCGCGTTCAAAATGCTTGACGACGTTGGGCCCGCCGAAATCGCGGGCCGACCGGACGTCCAGGTCCATCCAGACGATCCGCCCGGCGGCGGCTTCGTCCCGGGAATGAGCCTGGACGATCTTTTCGATGACGGTCTTGGCCACGGCGCCTCCCTTTCTCCCCTTACAGCTTGTCGGCGACGGCCCGGCCCATTTCCAGCGATGTGGACTTGCCGCCCATGTCGTAGGTCCGGACCCGGCTTTCCTTGATCACCTCGGCCACCGCCCCGTCCAGGGCTTCGGCCTTGGCCGTCTCCCCCAGCCACTCCAGCATCAGCTCGGCCGCCAGGAACGTGGCGATCGGGTTGACCTTGTACATCCCGGCGTATTTGGGGGCCGAGCCGTGAGTCGGCTCGAACACGGCGTACGAGCTTCCGATGTTGCCGCTGCAGGCGAAGCCCAGTCCGCCGACAAGCTGGGCGGCCAGGTCGGAGATGATGTCGCCGAACAGGTTTTCGGCCACGAGAACCTCGTAGTCATAGGGATTCTTCAGGAGCCACATGCACATGGCGTCGACGTTGGCGTCCTTGAAGACGATGTCGGGATAGTCCTTGGCCACCTCGCGGGCCGTCTCGAGCATCAGGCCGCCGGTCTCGCGCAGGACGTTGGGCTTTTCAACCAGGGTCACGGACTTGCGGTTTTTCGCCCGGGCGTAGTCGAAAGCCGCCTTGACGATCCGCCGACAGCCGTTCTGCGTCATGATTCGGGTGGACACGGCGATCTCGTCGGCCGGGACCGCGGCGAACGGCTTGAATTTCGGGTGAGTCGCCAGGGCCGTCCGGACGGCGTCCGGAAGGGGCCGGAACTCGACCCCGGCGTACATGCCCTCGGTGTTCTCCCGGAAGATGACCAGGTCGATTTTATCCTTGTAATTAAGCGGGTTTCCGGGGTAGGCCTTGCACGGCCGGAGGTTGGTGAACAAGTCGAATTCCTGGCGAAGGCGGACGATGGGGCTGAAATACGACAAGCCCTTGCCCCGGAGCGAGGGATCGAGCTCGGCGTCGGCGTCCTTTTTCGGCTTGGACGTGATGGCCCCGAAAAGGCAGGCGTCGGTTTCCTTGAGAAGCTTCTTCGTCCGGTCGGGGAGGGCGTTTCCTTCCCGGCGCCAGAATTCCCAGCCGATGTCCCCGTAAATGTATTCCGCGTCGACTTCGAGCTTTTTCAAAATGGGCATCGTCGCCTCGATCACGTCCTTGCCCACCCCGTCGCCGGGGAGAATCGCGATTCGATACTTCGCCATGGGATACTCCTCACATGGATTGCGCGCCGGAGGGGGCGCGGAGGGCAATTTTACCACAGAACGCCGCCCGCGGCGAATGCCGTATTCCCGCCTGATTTTGGGATATTGTCGAGGGTTGCGCGCGGCCGGCGCGGTCTCCTTCGTCGGCGGCGAGGACATCCCGCGGATCATCTTTTTCGCTCAGGGCCGGAGGACGCCCTGGGACGGCTTGCCGGACGCGTTTCTTGATCTTGATGTCCCCCCGGAAGATGATGTATCTTTCTTTCCGCTCTTCCCTTGGGCATCGCGGCGTCGTCGATCCCTGAAAGAAGGAGGGGAAAAGCGTGTTACAACCGTCAGATCGAACATGATCCCGCTCAAAGACGATAATCCGGTCCGGATCACGCCGCTGGCGACAGGAGCGCTGATTACGGCCAATGTGCTGGTGTTTTTCTATCAATTATCGCTCGGGCCGCAAGTGCAGCGCCTGGTTTACCAGTACGGCAGCATCCCCGCCGTGATTCTGGGGCACGGAAGCCTGCCCGCGGGCTTAGACGCCATCCCCCCTGTGTTCAGCCTGTTCACGAGCATGTTCCTGCACGGAGGCTGGCTGCATCTGATCGGCAACATGCTGTATCTGTGGATTTTCGGCGACAACATCGAAGCGGCGATGGGCCGCGTCCGATACCTCGTTTTTTATCTGGCGTGCGGGGCGCTGGCTTCCGCCAGCCACATCTTTTCAAACCCGACCTCAATGATTCCCTCGATCGGGGCCAGCGGCGCGATTTCGGGCGTGCTCGGCGCGTATCTGATGATCTATCCAAGGGCGCGGGTGCTGGTCCTCGTGCCGCTCGGCTTTTTCAGCCGCATCCTTTCCATACCCGCTGGTTTCGTCCTTGGGTTCTGGTTTGTTCTGCAGTTGCTCGAGGGCGCCATGTCCGGCGCGAAGCAGGGAGGCGGAGTGGCTTTTTGGGCCCATGTCGGCGGCTTTGTCGCCGGGATGCTCCTGGTCGGCCTGTTCAAGAAACGAGACGTGCGCTTCTTCAATCCCCCCCAGCCCCGGCCGCGCAACGTCGAGTAAAATCCCCCGTCCGGAAGTTTTCCGCCGAGCGATCAAGATCTCCGTCAGGTCCCGAAGAAAGAGTCTCCCGCCTTTGAGGGCGGAGCTCCGGCCGGTCGATTCTCCGGCGTCCATCAGCGGTCTTGACGGCCCCCGGAGGATTACGGAATCCTCGGGGACGACGGGCTCGGGACGATCGCCCCAAAACCGGTGAAGGCCGCGCGGGCCGATTTGACCGTCGACGGGACGGCTCGACCGAGTGTTCAAGCCCGGCGCGGGTCCGAGGGAAGCGCAACCCGCCTTAATTCAATGACGCTCCCGATAAAAATCGAATGAATTTTGGGTTAAGGCGCGGGCCCCTGGTCGACAAGGCTGAAGGCTGAGGCTCGCTCAGAGCCCAAGTTTTTTCTTCGTGGACTCGATCAGCCCCCCCGCCTGGACGATCCCGATCACCGATTCGGGCAGGGGGAAGAACCGAAGCGTCTTGCCGCCGCTTTGAATCGTCCCGGCGGCGAAATCGATCTCGACGGGATCGCCCGTCATGAGGACCTCGGCCGCCTCATCGCATTGGAGGACGGCCAAGCCGAGATTGATGGCGTTGCGGAAATAGATCCGGGCGAAGGACTTGGCCACGACGGCCTTCACCCCGGCCGCCCGCAGGCAGGCGGCCGCCTGTTCCCGGGAGCTTCCGCAGCCGAAATTCTTCCCGGCCACGATCACGTCGCCCGGCTGGACCGACTTGGAGAATTCCGGATCCAGGTCCTCCATCGCATGCTTGGCCATCTCCTCCGGGGACATCAACGCATAGGTGTAGCGCCCCGGGAAAATGACGTCGGTGTTGATGTCGTCGCCGTATTTCCAGACGCGTCCGGTGCTCATGAGCGTATCCTCGGATCGGTGATTTTTCCCTCCAGGGCGGAGGCCGCGGCCGTCGCCGGCGAAGCCAGGTAGATGGCCGAGTCGCGGCTTCCCATTCGGCCGCGGAAATTGCGGTTGGAGGTCGAAAGGACGGCCTCGCCCGCCGCCAGGAGCCCCTGGTGGGCGCCGAGGCAGGGGCCGCAGCCGGGATTGAGGATGACGCAGCCGGCCTCGCTCAGCGTCTCGATCGAGCCGTTGCGAAGAGCCTCGAGATAGACCGCCCGGGAGGCCGGAAGGACCAGCGTCCGGGTTCCGGGATGGACCCTCCGCCCTTTCACGATCCGGGCGGCGATCGCCAGGTCCTCGACCCGGCCGTTCGTGCAGGTTCCGATGAGAACCTGCTGGACGGGCGTGCCGGCGACATCGCGGACGGGCTTGACGTTGTCGACGGTGTGGGGACAGGCGACCTGGGGCTCGAGCGTTGAAAGATCAAACGGCAGGACGGCCTCGTAAGCCGCCCCGGGGTCGGAGACGACGACCTCGAATTCCCGGAAGGTCCGGGCCTTGAGCCAGGCGACGGTCAGGGCGTCCGGCTCGAAGTATCCGTTCTTGGCCCCCATCTCCGCGGCCATGTTGGCCAGGGTCATCCGCGAGGACAGGCTGAATTCCCCGGCCGCCGGGCCGGCGAATTCGACCGCTTCGTAATTGGCCCGGTCGGCCCCCTGGTCGCCGATGAGCTTGAGGATCGCGTCCTTGGCGCAGACGTTCTCGGGGAACCGGCCGCTGAACTCGATCCGGAGGGTTTCGGGCACCCGCAGCCAGATCTCGTCGGTGGCCCAGATGGAGGCGGCTTCGGTCCGGCCGATCCCGGCGGAAAAAGCCCCGAAAGCCCCGTATGTCGTCGTGTGGGAATCGCTCCCCATGATCAGGAAGCCCGGGAGGGCGAAGCCCGATTCAGGCAGGACTTGGTGGCAGACGCCGTTCTGGATGTCATAGAAATGGGGCAGGCCCTGCTCCCGGACGAATTCGCGGATGGTTTTGTGGTTCTGGGCGTATTTTTCGTCGGCCGCCGGGACGATGTGATCGAGGATGATGATGATCTTGTCCGGAGCCTTGACCCGCGGCACGCCGATTTTCTTGAATTCGCCGATGATGGCCGCCGAGTTGTCGTGGGACAGGCAGTAGTCGGGGGAGACGGTGACCACTTCCCCCGCCCGGACGGGCCGGCCGGCCTTCCGGCTCAGGACTTTCTCGCTGAACGTCTGGGCCATGGCGGAATCCCTCTCACTTGAAGACGTCGAAATTGACGAAATCGGCGTGGTTGACGATGATCGCCTCGATCGTCCGCCGCCCGCCGTCTCCTTCCTTGGAGTGGGCGGCGATGATGTGGACGATTTCCTCCGGGAGGCCGAACTGGTAGGCGAAGGCCGCCCCGGAAATCGGGTGTCGGAGGAGGTCGCCGGCCCGGCTCTTGACGAAGGCTCCGTTCTCGAGGGTGTACTCGAAAAGCTTGCCGACGTCGTGGAGAAGGGCCCCGGCCAGGAGAGCGTCGCGGTCCACCCGGACCTTTCCGGCATATTCCTTGCCGAGGACGTCGCCGATGCCGACCGCCGTCCGGGTCACGTTGCGGGTGTGCTCGACGAGGCTCACCGAAACCGTCTTGAGAAGGAGGGTGAAAGGCATCCGGGCCAGGTCGGGCTCCGACCATCCGCCCTTCTTGACCGCTTCAAACCAGATCTTGAGGGTGAGCTCGCGGAGGCCGGGATCGGCGATCTGCCCGATATCGGGCAAAAGCTCGAGGATTTTTTCGCGGGAAACGCTCATGGGATCTTCCTTTCCGGAGGGCCGTCGTAAACATAGCCCGCCGGGTCGATCTTCCGCATGGGCTTCATCCGGGTTTTTTCTTCGTGGACGTGGGCCACGAGGCCGGGCACCCGGGCGATCATAAAAAAGGCGTTCCCGATCGCCGGCGGAATGCCCAAATCGCAGAGAAGAGCGGCGATCGCTCCGTCCACGTTGATCGGCAGGGGCTTGCCCAGCTGGGCCGCCAAAGCTTCCTCGGTCAAGCGGGCGAGACGGACGTGCCGGCCGGCCAGGCCGAGCTCCTCGGCCAATCCGAACAGCTTCGCCGTCCGCGGATCCTTCGTGTGCAGCCGGTGGCCGAAACCGGAGGCCCGCTTGCCCCTGGCCTTCATCTCGTCCAGAACGGCTTTGACCGCGGCGGCTTCATCGCCTCCGGAGGCCTCGGCCTTCTGGGCGATGGCCAGGAACATCCGCTGTCCTTCCTCAATCGCTCCTCCATGGAAACGGTTGATGGCCAGGATTCCGGCCGCGACGGCGGCGTTGAGCTCCGCCCCGGTCGAGGCCACGGTCCGGGCGGCCAGAGCCGAGGGCGGGGAGGCCCCGTGATCGATGGACGAGACAAAGATCGCATCCAGCAGCTTCCCGACGGCGGGCGCGGGCAGCTCCCCCGTAAGAATCAGGCAGACGGCCTGGGCGAACGAGATCTTTCCCATCATCTCGTCGATGAGATATCCCCGGGCCATGATCCGGTTGGGTTTGACTTCGGTGATGGCCGTCGGCCATTTTTCTTGGTTATCAGACATGTCGCTTCTCCTTTGCGGCCCGGCGTTCCGGCCGCTATTTCTTTCCGGCCAGGAGCCCGGCGACCCGGCCGGGGATGTCGGCCACGGCCTCGACCACATGGACGCCGACTTCCCGCAGCCGCCTGACCTTGCTTTCATAGGAGCCGCGGTTGCCGTCGACGATGGCTCCGGCGTGGGAAAACCGCGTCCCCGACTTGGCCGCCTTGCCTCCGATGAAGGCCACCAGCGGCTTGGTGAATTTTTTATGCTCGATCAAATCGGCGACCCGCTCCTCCTGGGTCGTCCCGATTTCGCCGAACATCGCCACCGCTTTCGTTTCCGGGTCCCGCTCGAACAGCTCCATGACCTCGGGATGGGACGAGCCGACGATCGAGTCCCCTCCGACGTGAACGATCGTGCTCAGGCCGAGCCCGGCCCGGCTGAGATAGTAGGCGACGGCCGACGTCATCCCTCCGCTTCGGGAGCTGACGCCGACCGGTCCGGGCTGGAACCATTCCCTGGCCCGCTCGGCCCGGCCGCCGATCATTCCCAGGACCGCCTTTCCCGGGCTCAGGAGGCCCAGGGTGTTGGGACCGACGAATCTCGCCCCGGCGTCCTTGGCCGCGGCGGCGATATCCAGGACATCGTAGATCGGAACGCGGTCGGGGACGATCACCAGCAGCTTCACCCCGGCCGCCAAGGCTTCCAGGGCGGCGTTCTTCACGGCCGCCGCCGGGACGAAGATGACGCTGGCGTCGATCGGCCCGACGTTCTCGACGGCTTCCTCGACGGCGTCGTAAACGGGGACGCCGTAGACGTCCTGGCCGCCGCGGCCCGGCGTGACTCCGGCCAGGACGTTGGTGCCGTAATCCTTCATCAGCCGGGTCCGGGCGATGCCCTCCCGGCCGGTGATGCCCTGAATCAGAACTTTGCTTTTTTCGTCGACAAAGATGGCCATGACCCTATCCGCGCCTCATTTCATTTCCCGCCGGAGCCGGTCCCGGTATTCCTTCAGCCCCGGGATCGGCAGCTCGATGTGGATCGCCTGCTGTTCATGAAAGCGGCAGAAGATCTCGCAAGCCAGGCATTCCGTGCACTTGCCTTTCTTCGCCTCGGCCTCGGGAATCGCCAGAACGGGCAGGCCCTCGGCGTCGGCTTCAAGGATCTTCCACCCGCACGCTTCCAGGCAGCCCTTGGACGCGCAATGGAGGCACCGGGAATGATCGATGGACAGCCGCCCGGTGAGGGTGGCGAACGTGTAAGCGCAGTCCGGAAGCCGAGGCTCCTCCATCGGCCGGATCTCGTGGACAGCGCCGCGGTTTTCGGCGATCAGCTCCGCCAACCGGGCCGCGCATTTCTCGGGCGGATCGTCGCGGCCGTATCCCTCGACCCGGGCCGGCAGATCCTGAAGATAGGCGCTCAGGATCCGGATCGCTTCCTCCTCGCAATTCCCCCCGAGACGGAGGACGGCCGGTATCGCCAGGCGCTCCTCGGCGAACGCCTTCACCAGCCCGCGGGCCGAGTTGTATTGTTCCTGGGAGGCCACGCCCGAGCCGGAGGAAAAATAGCCCTTGAGCCCGGGCTGGCTGAGAATGACCTTGGCCGCCCGGTAGACCTTGCTGGCCGGAGGATTTCCGCTGGTGTCGCAATAATCGGCGATTTTGAAGCCCCGGGCGAGCACGGCGTCCATGGACATCATCGATCCGCCGCCGCCGGCCCCGTGAAACCCGATCAGCAAATCGTCCGGCTCGGATTGATCGGCCATCTGGAGAAAGTAAAACGTCCCCCGGTGGTCCTTTTCCTCGACTTTGTAGGCGATCCGCTCGAGCTCGGTCGGCGGACGGTCGAACTCGCGGGCGATTTCAATGCCCAGCTCGGGATGACGGTAGACGGCGTAATCGTCCACGACGAGATGGCAGTCGGCCGCTAAAATCCGGCCGTCGACCGTCCGGACCAGGGGATTGATCTCGACCGAGCGGGCGTCGGCGTTCCGGGCGATCGCGGCCAGCTTGGTCAGCAAATCAGACAAGGGGACAAGGGCAGGGCCGCTGATCCCGGATTTTCGGACGACGTTCAGAGCCTCAAACCCGCGCAGGCCGGTGCGGACGTCGATCAGCCGGCGGACGACCCGGTCCGGGCGTCGGCGGGCGATCTCCTCGATCCCCGTCCCGCCGACGGAGCTGAAAACGAGGAGCGGGGCCTTGGCTTCGTCGTCCATGACGATCCCGGCGAAGTACTCCGCCTCGATGGCCAGCTTCTCCTCGACCAAAACGCGCTCGACGACGTAATTCTTGACCTTCATCCCGAGAAGGGCGGCGGCCTTGGTCTCGGCTTCGGCCGGAGTGTCGGCGAACTGGATGCCGCCGAGACCGGCCCGGCCGGTCACCCAGACCTGGATCTTCAGGACGACCGGGCGGCCGAGACGCTCGGCGATCGCCCGGGCTTCGGCCGGGGAGGAGGCGACGGCGCCTTCGGGGACCGGAAGGCCGCCTTCGCGGAGAAGAATTTTGCTCTGGTATTCATACAAACGCGCCAAGGGAATCTCTCCACGAAAGAAGGTAGAGGGCATTATAACGGAAACGCCGCCCGGTCGCCAGCCTAAGGGGAGTCAGACGGGATTTCCGGCCTCCGGGGATTTGGGCTTCAGCCCGTAGATTTTGACTTTATAGGAAAGCATTCTCTCCGTAATGCCGAGCTTCCGGGCGGCCGCGCTTTTAACCCCCCCCGAAGCCTCCAGGGCTTCCCGAATTTCCCGGATTTCGAGGCGTTTGACCTTCTCCTCGAGAGAAACCGCCTTCCCCGGGAACGGGGAATCGGCTTCGGAACGGACGGTCAAGGACCGCGGGAGATCCTCGCTTAGAATCATGTCATTTTCACAGAAGACGACGGCTCTTTCGACGGCGTTTTCCAGCTCTCGGACATTTCCCGGATACGGATGACGGACCAGCATGTCTAAGGCTTCCTCTGAAATCCCGTGGACGGCCTTCTTCTCGCGGAGCGCGTATTTCCTGAGAAAATGATCGACCAGCGGCGGAATATCCTCCCGGCGCTCGCGAAGCGGCGGAAGGGCGATCCGGATGACATCCAACCGGTAGAACAAGTCGGCTCGGAAAGCCCCCTCGCTCACGGCCTTCTCCAGGTCCCGATTCGTCGCCGCGAGAACGCGGACATCAGCGCGGAGGACTGCGGTCGAGCCCAGGCGGGAAAATTCGCGGTCCTGGAGAAAGCGCAGGAGCTTGACTTGAAGATGGAGCGGAAGGTCGCCGATCTCATCCAGGAGAAGCGTTCCGCCTCCGGCCGCCTCGAATTTTCCCGTCTTCCGCTCGCCGGCCCCGGTAAACGCTCCTTTCTCCGCTCCGAAAAGCTCGCTTTCAATCAGCGATTCGGGGAGAGAGGGGATGTTGACCGCCAGAAAGGGACCCTTCGCCCGCCTCGAGGCGAAATGAATCGACCGGGCGACGAGATCCTTTCCCGTGCCGGTCTCCCCGGTGATGAGGACATTGGCATCGCTTTGAGACGCTTTCGACATGAGCCGCGACACGGCCTCCATGGCCGGCGAGGCGGAAACGAAATTGCGCGCGCTGAATTTGTCGACCAGGGTTTCCCGCAGGCTTTGCACCTCGGCCCGAAGGCGATGCCGCTCCAAGGCCCGGTCGATGATCAGAAGCAGCTTCTTAAAATCGATCGGCTTGACGATATAGTCATAAGCCCCGGCCTTGATCGCCTCGACCGCGGTTTCGACGCTGGCGAACGCCGTGATCATGATCGGGGCCAGGGCGGGATTCTCCTTAAGGAGAAGACGGATGACGTCAAGGCCCGTCTCCCGGCCGAGCTTGTAATCGACCAAGGCGATCTCCGCCGGGAGACGCCGCATTTCCGCCACGGCCGACGCTTGATCCGCCGCGTCCGTCACGACGAAGCCTTCGCTCTCCAAATTCCCCCGGATGAGCCTCCGCTGGAGAGGATCATCCTCGACGATCAGGACGATCGATTTATTCATCCTTTTTCCCCCGGGAGCTCGATCCGGAAGACGGATCCCCCCGATCTTCGTTCGGCGGCCGAAATCCGCCCGCCGTGGGCTTCCACGATCTTGCGGGCCAGAAAGAGGCCGACTCCCAATCCATCGGCTTTCGTTGAGAAAAACGGCTCAAAGATGCGTTCCCGGTCCGCCGCCGGGATGCCCGGCCCGGAATCCTCGACGGAAATCAAAACACCGGCCTTGTTCTTTTCGGCTCGGATGACGATCTCCCCGTCCGCGGAAGCTTCGAGCCCGTTGCGGACGATATTGAACAGGGCCTGGGCGAGCAAGCCACGATCCGCCCGGAGGCGCGGCCCGGAGCCCGGCTCCCGCCGGATCGGAATGCCCTTGGAAACCGCGGCGGGGGAAGCCGCCTCGACCGCGTCTCCGATGACGGCGTCCGCCTCGATCGTTTCCAGCCGGAGATCCAGCGGCCGAAGCACGGCCGAGAACCGGTCGAGGATGCGGGAGATTTTTTGGACCTCGATCCGGCCGAGGGCCGCGTCGCCGGCCAGGACGTCCGGGGCGTTCTTTTCCATCATCTCGCAGAGAAGAGCGAGGCTGTTCAGCGGATTCTTAATCTCATGGGCGATCCCGGCGGTGAATCCGGACAGCTCGCGGAATCTTTCTTTTTCCTGGCGTTCGCCCGCGGCTTCCTCGGTCCGGGCCAAGGAAGCCCGATGCATCCGATAAATCCCGCTGAAGAGAAGAAGGCCCACGGCGCCCAGGGCGCCGAAAAGAAGGAGGGCGCTTCGCCGTGAATAGGCCAGCATTTCATCCAACCGCGACAGGGAATATCCAAGATAGAGAGAATAGATCCGGTCTTCCTTCGCCGGGAATGTCCTCACGACGTTGAGAATCGTCCCGGCGGGGGAATCGATGGCCCAGCTTTCCGGATCCGAGGCGGGCCGGCCGGCGATCGGAAGATATCCCTCGAATTGAGAGGACCAGCCCAGCACATTCCCGGTCTCGTCGACAAGGGCTAAGAAATAGATGTCCGTCTCCCCGGAGTAACGGTCGAGGGCGGTTTGAGGAAGAACCCCCTCTTTGAGCCGCTCCTCAAATTCAGCGGCCAGGATGCGGGCGGAAGCGGTCAACTGCTCCCTGACCAGGGCCTCGGTTTTTCGCTTGAGGAATTCCCGGCTCAGGGCGGACTGAAGGAAAAAGAGAACGATGATTCCGGCCGCGGGAAGGATGAAAAAAGCCCAAAACTCCCGTCGGCGCAATTCAACGGCCCCGCTTCCGTTTCCCCGCCTGCCGAGAGCCTCCCCTCCAATTCGGGAATCCCCGGGCATCCCGGACCCGGACGATCTCCCCCTGGAGTTGGACTTCCCTGGCGATCAAAACCGCCTCTGCGTCTCCCGCCGGAGCCAACGATCCGAGGACGTTCATCCGCTCGCCCTGATGGACGTCATGTTCGAAAAACCAGGCCGGGCCGATTTCGACGATGAAACGGCGGCTCGTCTTGGGCTCGTCCAAAACCAGGATGAGAAAGGGAGCCGCTCCCTGATAACGAGGCTCGAATCGGATGGATTGAACGACGCCCTCGATCCGGATTTCCGTCTTTACGTCATAATAATGAGCGGACATCCGCGGCCGGCCTTGCGGCGGGGAAGCCTGGACGGACGCCAAAAGCGCGGCGACGGCGAAAACGACGGATCCCGCGTTTACTTTGCGCCCCAATCGAAGCCCCATTGCAATCCTCCCGAAAGGAAGCCCCCGCCCCAGTCAAAAAGCGGATCGTTGGACGCGTTTCGAATTTGAGCGTACATCAACTTCAACGACCAACGGCCGAAATCCTTTTCGGCCAAAATCTCCCAACGGGAGCGTTTGTCTTCCCGGGTGAAGCCGAGGGGATTCCCCTCCAGGTCCCGGCTCTCGATCCCGGGAAAAGTCATCTCCGTCGTATTATAGCCCAGGCGGGCGCTGACGTTCCAGGGAAGAAGAGCCGACAACTGGGCATTCCAGCCCAAGCCCTCCCAGGAAAAGGCATCGGAGGTCGGGTTTTCGATCATCATGAATTCCTCGACCGTGGAAAAGGGATTTTCCCCGGATAGATTCCATTGAATGATCCCTCCCAGGCGCAGCCCCACCCTCTCCCCCAATCCTTGGGCGGCCCGGGCTTGAAACGAGGCGACTTGAATCCCTTTCCCCGCCGCGGCTTCGGCGACCGGAGCGTATTCCCCGCCCCCTCGGTTTCCGCCGCCGTATCCTCCATGCCGATATCCTCCGTTTCCGTACCCGACATATCCGAAACCGCCGCCCCCCTCCGGTGGAACGAGGCCGGCCGCATCGGCTTCCGGGGCGATCGTCTGCGGATGGAAAAAGTATTTATATCCCCAGCCGAGCTCGGCTTGGAGCGTCGTCCGCGAGGAGAAGTACTTATCCAGCGAAACGGACAAGCCCTGGCTGAGAAAATCGAACGGCGCATAGCGATACGACCGGAATTCCGAAACCGCCGCCGCCTTGAAAATGGAAGAGGGCGTCAAATAGCTTTTCAAAGAAGCCGCGATGCGGACGCCTTCGTAGTTGAAGTCGGAATATTCGGCCTGGAATAGCGAGGCGTTTCCCGCGACCGAGAGATACAGGGCCGTTTTATCTCCGAGCGCCTGAAGGTAATCCGCGCCTCCCGACAAAGACGCCAGGCTCATTCCCGAATTCTCTCGGAGAGCGCTGTAATCGAGACCGGCGAAAAGGCCGAACTCCGAGAAGGATTTCTCCCAGGCAATGCCGGCCGCGGTCATCGCGTCCGCGGCGGCGTACCGGGTTTGGAAGAGGTTGTCCGTCCAGTTTTGAACGAGAGACACGGAAAGCGAAGCGGCGGACGATGACCCCGCGAAAACGGCGGCCGCGGCGCCGAAGATAAAAAATCGTTTCATGATCAGCCCCGGTCGTTATGATTATAAGGGAAAAAGGGCCTTCCGGCCCTTTTTCCCCGTCATTGTCTGGAACGGCCGGCTCGAGATTCCCGCCTTATCCACGGCCCCGGCGGACGGATCGGCCGTGAGGACCCGTGCCGTCGCAAAAGCCCGGTCCCGTTCCTCTGCCGCGGAACGCCGCTTTATTCCAAGAGTTTGCGATTCCCTCGGCCCGGACACCCCCCCGCCGATTCCCGTTCTTGTAGCCCGTCCCATCCTTGGGAGGCGCCCAATCCGGGTCCCGGCCGTTGGGGATGCCGTCATTGTCATGGTCCCGGAAACGGTCATTGATCCCGTCGCAATTTTGATCCATGAACTTGTGTTGGAACCGCCACTGGAAATGATTCCGGGCATTGATTTCCTTTCCAGGCGAATTCGGGGCTGTCGCGGCCAGGGCTCCGGCGCCGAGAACGCCGAGGACAAGGATCGATCCGATGATAAAACCGTTTTTGAGTCTCATGGTTTAACCTCCTTCATGAGTTCAAGCCTCATGTATGCGGGAGGCATGCCAAATTATATATCATTGATAATCAATAAGATAATTATAATATAAAGACAGAGGGGCCGACATTTTCGTCGATGAAACGACGGAATTGTCGGAATCCGGGGATTCCGATTCGATAACTCCGCTCCCATCGGCGCGGTATTCTCCTTCCCCGAAATTGACTTCATGATTCCGTCTTTCTATATTGTTAATAACAATCGGAAAAGGGCCAGCGGATGAGCGCCTTGCCGCCGGGCAGGATTTGTCCCAAATGCCAGGCGTCCAATTTCGCGTCCGATGTCCATTGCTTCAACTGCGGGGCGAATCTCGAGGACGAAACGACGCTTTCCCTGCCCGATAAGCCGGACCTCCCCGCGGCGACCGATCCGCTCGATTTTCCCCCGGGAGCGCGTTTCGCCGGCCGCTATCTCATTGTCGAGGAAATCGGCGGCGGAGCCACGGGCCGGGTCTTCAAAGCCCGGGACACAAAGCTGGATCAAACCGTCGCCCTCAAGATGATCCGGCCGGAGCGCGCCGCAAGTCCCGAGGCCCTCGGCTTCTTTAAAAAGGAAACCTCGCTGGCCCGGTCGCTCTCCCAGGAAAACATCATCCGCGTCTACGACCTGGGCGAAAGCGAAGGCGTGACCTACCTCACGATGGAATGCGTCGCCGGGCAGAGCCTGGATCAGCTCCTGCGCGCCTCCGGCCCCCTGACCGAGACGGCGGCCGTCTCCATCGCCCGCCAAGTTTGCCGGGCCCTGGCCGCCGCCCACAAGAAAGGAATCGTCCACCGGGATCTCAAGCCGCAAAACATCCTGCTCGACGCCGACGGCCGGGTCCGGGTGGCCGATTTCGGGCTGGCCCGGTCGTTCGAGCTCCCGTCGGGGAAAGCCCCGGGCCGGATCGTCGGCACCCCGGCCTACATGCCGCCCGAGCAGGCCGCGGGGAGCGAGGCTGACGGCCGTTCCGATATTTATTCCCTGGGCGTCATCCTCTACGAAATGCTGACCGGACGAAGGCCTTTCGCCGCCGGAAGCGCCGCCGAGCTTCTCGAAAAACACCTCCATGAAAAACCGAAGCCGCTCCGGACCTGGAATCCCGGCCTCTCCCACCGCCTGGAACAGACGGTCCTCCAATGTCTTGAAAAAGATCCGGCCCGGCGCCCGCCGACGGCCGGACGCCTTCTCCAGTCCTTGGAGGAACGGGGAAAACCGGCCCCCGCCGCCCGGCGGGCCGCCCGCTTGGTTCTCCCCCTCGGGGCGGCCGCCCTTCTCCTGGCCGCCCTCGGCCTGTTTCTCGTCGTCACCCGGAAACCGGCCCGGCCGCCGGCCCCCGGAACGTTCCCCTCCGTGGCGGTCATGTATTTCGAGAACAACACGGGCGATCCGAGCCTCGATTACCTCCGCAAGGGATTATGCTATCAAGTCATCCAATCCCTTCTCCAATCCGCCCGGCTGCGGGTCATTACGACCGACCGGATGTTCGCCATCCTCCGGGACAAGGGCCTTCTCAAAAACGAGACGTATTCCACCGACGACCTCAAGCACGTGGCCGAACGGGCCCAGGCCCGCTACATCCTCCAGGGCAGCTTCGCGAAAATCGGCCGGGTATACAAGATCAACTCTTTTCTTTTGGACGCGGAAACCTGGGAGACGGCCGGTTCGACCCAGGCCGAAGTGGAGGACTTGAGCCAGCTCAACGCCGCCGTCGAGCGGATGACCCCCGCGGTCAAGGCGTCCCTCCATTCCCCCGGCGGCCCGGCGGCGGCCTCGTCCAGCGGGGGGCTCGACAGGATCACCACCCGGTCCCCCGAGGCGCTCAAGAATTTCATCGAGGGCGAGACGCTGTTTTTCGAGGGGAAATTCGCGGAAAGCGCCGAGGCTTACCGGAACGCGATCGGGCTCGACGGAGACTTCGCCCTGGCTTACCGCGGCCTGGCCGCGGCCTCCCTGTACCAAAGCAAGCGGGCTGAAGCCAAAGCCAACCTGGAAAAAGCCCTGGCCCTGGCCGCGGCCGGCCGGGCTTCGCCACGCGACCGGCATCTGATCGAAGGGCTTTACGACGCGGTGTTCAGATCGTCGTTTCCCGACGAAGCCGTCCATCAGTACCGGCAAGTCCTTTCGATCTCCCCCGACGACGAGGAGGGGCTCCGCCACCTGGGTTCGCTTTACCGGAATCTCGAGGAATGGAGCAAGGCCCGGGACTGCTGGGAGCGGCTCCTGGCCCTGGACAAATTCAATCCCTTTCTCTATATCAACCTCTCGACCATTTACTTGGCCGAGGGATTGCCCGAAAAAGCCGTCGACATTCTTCCCGAAGATCCCGCCTTGCTGCCTCCGGCCCTGCGCCGCCGGCAGGTCGGCCTCATCGATCTCTGCCGGGGCCGGTACGAAGACGCCCTGGCCGCGGTCAACCAAGCTTTGGAGCAGGAAAGCGGACAAACCACGGCACTTCTTCTCCGAGGAAACATCCGCCAGCTTCAGGGTGACGCGGCCGCGGCCCGAGAGGATTATCTTCGGATCATCCGCGACGCCGACGCCGCCTCTCAAGCCCTCGGGCTGAGGTTTTTAGCCGCTCTTTGTCTTCAAGAAGGCCGCTTCGACGAATTCCGGAGCCGGGTCGCCCAGGGACTCGACATCTCCCGCCGAGGGGCGATGCAGGACGAGGAAGATTCCTTTCTCCTGATGGAAGCGGCCGGTTTTCAACTTCGGGACAATCTTGCCGCGGCCGAGGAAAGCGCCCGCCGGGCCGTCCGCCTGGCCGAGGAGCTGAACGACGTGATCGTCCGGGCCGAAGGTCTCGGCCTTCTGGGGCATGTCCTGCTCGCTCGGGGCAATGCCGCCGGGGCCGGGGAAACGGCCGAGCGTCTCCGCCTCCTCACCGAAACATCCGGCCTTCGCCATCTCCGGAAGCATTATTTCAGGCTGAAGGGAGCGATCGCCCGGCAGGCGGGAGACTACGCGTCCGCCGCCGACCTGGGCCGGATGGCCGTCGCCGGATTGCCGTTCCCCTATTCCCTGAACGATGACCACGCCGTATACTACGAGTCTTTGGCCCTCACCGCCGAGACGGCGGGAGATACGGACAGGGCGATCGGGATCCGCCGGGACATCGGCGCCCTGACCTCGGGACGTCTTCTCTTCGGGGACATCTACGGCCGGAACTACTACCGCCTGGGAAAACTCTATCTCCGGAAAAATCTCAAGGCCGAAGCCGCCGACGCGTTCGATACGTTTCTCCGCCTGTGGGCCCGGGCCGACGCCGGCCGGCCCGAAATCGCCGACGCCCGGGAAGAGCTGGCCGCCCTCAAGATTCCGGGACCGCGGCCCGCCTCCAAAACCGTTCCCGCTCCGTGATCACGATCCGGCTGATCCGGCAGTGGGCGACGGGGACCAGGCCGAGGATCCCGCTCTTCATGGCCGCGGCCGGCGGGCAGAAGGCGCAGCGATCGAGCCAAGCGCAGCCGGCGCACGGCCGTTCCCGCGTTTGGGCGAGGTCCATCCGCCCGCCGCTGTAAGCGGCCTGGATCCGCGGATCAGGATTCCCGCCGGCCCGGACGAAATCCGCGACCGTCCCGAAACAGAAACGGCGGAGCACGTCCGGGCGGGGATGGGCCCGGTGGAAATCGACGAACCGGTAGCAGCCCCACAGCCGCCCCTCGGGGTCCAGGGCGAGGCGATCCCGTCCCGCCGGACAGACGAATATCCCGGGAGCCGGCGGCCGGCGGAGATTCAACAACGGCACGTCCTTCCCGGTCCGGGCATAGTCCAAAAGAGCATCCGCGGCGGCGCGAAGACCGTCGGAAAGCCGGTTGAGAGCGGCCGTCGGCCAGGGGACCGTGAGATCGAACGACACGAGGATCTCCGGGACGCGCCGGTCGACGAGGAAGGCGATCGTATCCGCCAGCGTGCCCACCGTCCGGGGACCAAAGACGCTGTTGGTGGCCGGCCGGATGCCGGGGTAGGCGGGGAGCTTGTCTAAGAGGGCGGTCAGCCTCCGATAACTCCCTTTCCGCCTTTCTTGGTCCTGGGACGGACCGTCGAAGCTCAGCATCAGAGCGAAGCGATGGGCGTCGAGGAAAGAGAGGATTTCCGGCCTGAGAAGGGAGCCGTTCGTCGTCAGGGAATAGCGCGGGAGCGTCCGGGAATCCCGGCTCCTCTTTTCCAGCTGCTCAATCGCCCGCCGGATCAAGTGAAAAGCCAGGAGCGGCTCCCCGCCGCAAAACTGGATCAGGGGAGACGAGGAGAGATAAGGAAAGAGGGCCGCGCAGGCCTGGTCCAAGGTCCCGGCTTCGAGGGTATTCGTCCCCCGAACCCGGGGGCAGTAGCGGCACCGCCAGTTGCAGCGCTCCGTCAGGGTCAGGGAAAGGCCGGCCAGCACTCCCCTTCCCGGCGGGCTCTTCCGCTCCGGCCGAACGCGAGCCGCGGCCGGCCGGGACTCAAGGCGGCGGGCCGGGTCGATTCCGCCGGAAAACGGAAGAAGGCTAGCCGCCAAAGGAGATCGACGGCCGATCGAGCGGACAGGTGCGGGCCGCTGTTCGCTCGAACATTCCCTCCACTTTCGTGAAAACCGTCTCCATCTCCTTGAGGCAAGAGACGGCCGCTTGATAGCGTTTCTTTTCGGCTTCAGAAGCTCCCCGTCCGGGCCGGAGGCCCCCCAGGTATTCCTTCAGGTAAGCGGTCATCTGGAAGAGGGTGGGGGGGGCCGAGGATAGTTTTTTCGACACTCTTTTCCTTTGCATGGCATTCCTCCTGTTTGGCTTCAATATGCGCCGAAGAAAAAGCGTTGTCAACGGCCGAGGAGACCCCCGAACACGAGACGGGAAAGGACGGACCCCGCCTCGTTTCGCGCGCCGCGGGGGCGCGGGAAGGATATGAGCGGAAGGACATGCGGCGGTCTTGAAAAAGAAGCGGGCGCTTCTCAATTCCCGCGGAAGGAGCGGGGATCCGAGCGCCCCTTGTTTTTCGCCGGCGGCGCGGGACGCGGCTTGGTCCCGGGCGCGGGGCGTCCCGGCTTCGCCGGCTGGGGAACGGCGGCTTCGATTTTCCCTCGGATGTCCCGCAAGATCTCGTTCAGGCGCTTGGCCGAAATGGAGCCGACGGTCCCGACCTCGGGAGCGAAAACCGCGATCTTGTATTCCTCGATCATCCACCGGACGGTCTCCAGCTCCTCCCGAAGCTCGGCCGGGCCCTCGGCCCCAAGCCGTTTTTTCAGTCCGGCCAGCGCCTCGGTGAAGGGAACGATTTCGGCCGCTTTTTTCCGATCCTTTTCCGGGCTGTTCTTAGCCCGCTCGGTCCGAAGCCGGAGAGCCTCAAGGTAGGCCGGAAGACGGGCCAGCCGGCCGGCGGGGTAGACTTCGGCGAAGTCTCGGGGCATCAGGGCGTCCAACTCGGCCCGAACCGTTTCCAAAACCCCTTCCACCGCTTTGTTTCCCTGGTGGGTCATGCCGATCGTGTAAAGATCGGCCCGGACGGCTTGGTACGCCTCGAGCGCCCGCTTGGCCGCGTCCAAAAGAACCTGTCCCTCGGCGAACAGTGTTTTCACCAGCCGGTCGGCGAACTCCTGGTATTCAAGCCGCGTTCGGATCTCCTTGCGGAACACGCGGACGCGGAGCCCCTCGAGAAGGGACTTTTCCAAGGCCGCTTTCCCGCCGAAATACAGGGCCGCCCGCTGGTGCTCCTCGGGCAAGACCATGATCCGCTCCATGAACTTGAGGTCCCGGGCGAATTTTTTTGAGAGAAGGGCTTCGACGCCGCGCGGATGGACGGCCGCCGCCTCCCCGGCGGTTTTGAAAAGCCGGAGGCCCGCGTCTTTCGGTCCGGGGACAAGCGCCGGATAGGCCGCCGGCCCGCCGTCGAGCCGGATTTCCGCGGGAATCGCGTCCCATTCCCAGTCCGAGACGGCCGGCCGCTCCCATTCGCTCGCGGCGTTCTTCCAGGAGGAGGACGCGGTGTCGGCCACGGGCGCTTTCGGCCGCAAGCCGAGGAGCTTGCCGTAATCGCGTCCCGAGAACGCTTCCTTTCCGGCCGCGTCCAGGACGACCAGCCGGATCTTGAGATGCTTCGGCACGTCGACGGATTCCCAAACGTCCGCCGGAACGTCGGCCCGGAACCGTCTCCGGACAAAGGCGGAGAGAGTCGCGGACAACGGGCCCGGCGTCCGGGGCATCTCCCGGACGATCGTGTCGGCCCGTTCGGCCGCCGGGACGAGGGCTTTCCGGTAGCGCTGGGGAAGCCCCTTGACGAGGGCGTGGATTTTTTCCCGGAAATATCCCGGGATCCCCCATTCGAGGGCGCCGATCTCGATCCGGGGGAGAAGATCCGCCTTGATCCGGATCGTCGCTCCGTCCTCCTCCGTTCCGGGGAGGAAGCGGTACTGAACCCGGATTTTCCGCCCGCCCAGGCTTAGATCGTCGGGATACAGGGCGATTTCAGAAACCGCCGGCTTGAACTGGACGAGATCGTCCTCGGCCATGACAAGAAACGCGTCACCGCCCTGTTTCTCCAGGCATCGGCTGAGGCCCTTGAGGTCGTAAACGCCGGGCAAGCGCCGGGCGTAAAATTCCGCGGCTTTCTCATTCGGGACGAGGATGTCCCGCCGGCGCATTTTTTCCTCGAGCGCCTCGAAGCGGTCCCGGAGCTGGAGGTTGCGGCGAAGAAACGCCGGAGGATTCTTTACCCGGCCCGCGCACAAGGCCTCGCGGATGAAGATCTTCGAGGCGGCCTCGGGATCGAGGGGGCCGTAGGGAACGTCCCGATGGACGGCGATCTCCAGGCCGTAGAGGGTCACTCGTTCCTCCACCCGGACATCCCCCCTGTTTTTATCCCACCGGGGATTCTCGTGCGCCCTCCGGCAGAGATCTCCGGCGAGCGATTCGAGCCAGCCGGGTTCGATGCGGGCGGCCGTCCGGACATACAGCCGGCCGGTTTGGACGACCTCGGCGGCGACGATCCAGGCCGGCGGTTTCCCAAACAGCGAGGAACCGGGGAAGAGCATCGCTTCCCGGCCGCGGGCGGCCGTGTACATTTTCCCTTCCTTGAGGACGGCCACCCGGGACAACAGGCCGGAGGCCGCCGCCCGGTGGATCGCCCCGTACAGGGGCCGGGACATGGAGCCGGCTTTGGTCCGGACGGCGGGAAATTTCTGCTCCCGGAGAATCTCGAGGATCTGGTCGTGGATGTATGTCCATTCCCGCATCCGCGGGAAGGAAAGGAAATGCTCCCGGCAGAACCGCCGCTTCCGGGCCGAGGACCGGAGGCCTTCCCAATCTCCATGATAGCGGTCCCAAATGTTCAAGAGCGTCAAGAAATCGGAATCGGGATCGCGGAAGGGCGCGTGGGAAGCATCGGCCCGGGCGGCCTCGGCGGGCGGCCGCTCCCGGGGATCGCGGATGCTGAGGGCGGAGGCGATGACCGCAATCTCGCGGAGACAGTTCTCCGCGGCCGCCTCGATCAGCATCCGGGAGAGGCGCGGATCGAGCGGAATCCGGGCCATCCTCCGGCCGCGGTCGGTCAGGTGGTAATCGGCGCCCCTCTTCCGGACCGCGCCCAGCTCGACCAGGGTCTCGAAGCCGTCCTCGATCATCCGGGCCGTCGGCTTGTCGACGAACGGGAACTTCGCCGGATGGCCGAGGTTGAGATCCATCATCCGGAGGATGACCTCGGCCAGGTTCGAACGGAGGATCTCGGGCGGAGTGAACCGCGGCCGGTCCAAGTAATCCTTTTCCTCGAAAAGCCGGATGCACAATCCGTCGCTCACCCGGCCGCAGCGGCCCTTCCGCTGGTCGGCGCTGGCCCGGGAGACCGGCCGGATCGGAAGGCTGTTGATGCCCGCCCCGGGGAGGTACTGGGAGATCCGGGCCAGGCCCGTGTCGACGACGTACTTGATGCCGGGGATCGTCAGGGACGTTTCGGCCACGTTGGTGGCCACGACGATCTTCGGTCCGGCGACGGAATAAACCCGTCCCTGCCGGGCCCCCGGCAGGCGGGCGAACAAGGGCAGAATCGTGAATCCGGGATAGCGCTTGCCCTCGAGGATCTCGCAGGTTTCCAGGATGTCCTGCTCCGTCGGCATAAAAACAAGGACGTCGCCGGGCGGCTCGCGCCGCAGGAGGTCGTCGACGGCGGCCGCGGCCGCGTCGACGTAATCGACGTCCTCCTTTTCGTCCGGCGCCGGCGTCCGGTATTCGACGCGGACGGGATACATCCGGCCGCCGACCTCGAGCACGGGCGCGCCGTCGAAGGCGGCCGCGAATTTTTCGAGATCGAGGGTGGCCGAGGTGATCACCACCTTAAGATCGGAACGCTTGGCCAGGAGGGTCTTGAGAATCCCCAGGAGGAAGTCGATGTTCAGGCTCCGCTCGTGGGCCTCGTCGATGATGATCGTGTCGTATTCACGGAGGCGGCCGTCGGCCTGGGTTTCAGCCAGCAGCATTCCGTCGGTCACGACCTTGATCCGCGTTTCGGGCGAGGTTTGTTCCTCGAAGCGGATCTTGTAGCCGACGGTCCGGCCGAGCGGTTCCCCCATCTCCTCGGCGATCCGCCGGGCGATCGTCACGGCTGCGATCCGGCGGGGCTGGGTAACGGCGATCCGGCCGCGCGACCCGCGGCCGGCTTCCAGGCACATCTTCGGGATCTGGGTGCTCTTCCCGCAGCCGGTCTCGCCGGAAATGATGACGACCCGGTTCTTGCGGATTGCTTGGACCAGGTCGCCGCGGCGGCGGGAAATCGGAAGCTCGGGGGGATACCTCCACTTCAGCCGGACCGGCGGTGCGCCGGCTTCATCCGTCATGGCCCGCCTCCCGGCCGTGGATCGTTCATGGGCCTTCATTCTGGCACGCGGCCGCGGGGGAGTCAATTACAATGAGGAGACATAAGACCTATTGACTTCATTGCGCGTCCCCCGGCGGCAGAGGATTGGATCTCGGGAAATCATGTTAATTGGTATTGTGTCCCCTCTTTATCATGTCTTGCTCATGTCGAGGGCCCAGCGGGCCATATCGGCCTCGGGCGGCCGGTAGGTTTCGAAAAGATCGAGCAGGCGGGCCGGGTCCGGATCGGAGAGGATCATCGCCCGGTGCTCGGGCTGGAGGAACTTCAACGCCTCCGCCCGGACCAGGAATCCCAGGATCGGATCAAAATAGCCGGCGACGTTCAGGAAACCGCAGGGCTTTCGGTGGATGCCGAGCTGGGCCCAAGTCACGACTTCGAAGAACTCCTCCATCGTCCCGAGGCCGCCGGGCAGGGCGATGAATCCGTCGGACAATCCGGCCATCAGGGCCTTGCGCTCGTGCATCGTCTCGACGATCCGGAGGGCGCCGGCCTCGGCGTAGGCGAGCTCCCGCTCGACCATGTCCCGGGGGATGACGCCGACGACCCGGCCGCCGCCCTCATGAATCGTCCGGGCGATCTCGTACATCAGACCCACCCGGCCGCCGCCGTAAACAAGACCCAAGCCGCGACGGAGGAATTCCCGCCCCAGGTCTCGGGCGGCGGAGGCGAAGGCCGGTTCCGCTCCCGGGCTCGAACCGCAGAAAACGGACACGTTTTTCATCTCAATACACCGCCAAGCCGAGGGCCGCCGCTCCAACCACGAGCCAAACGGGATTGGTCTTTGTCAACGCGAGGAGGGCGAAAGCCGCCGCGGCGATGAGGATTTTATCCCAGTGAGCCGCCAGGACCGGTCCGACAGCCGCGTTTTTCAACCCGAACACGCTCACGGCCATGTCGTAAGCCGTCCAGAGAAGGAAGCCGATGACGACCGGACGGACCGCGCGGAGCATGGAAACGACGGAGGGAGAATCCTTGAACTTAAAAAAGGCGATGACCATCGCCAGCATCAGGAGGGTCGCCGGAAGGACCGTCCCGGTCACGGCCATGACCGCGCCCGGAAAGCCGGCCATCTTGTATCCGATGAAGGCCGAAACCTGCGGGGCGATCGGGCCTGGAAGAGCGTTGCCCAGGGCGACCGCGTCGGCGAACTCCCCGGACGTCACCCAACCGGCGGACGTCGCCTCCCTCTGCATGAGAGCCAGCGAGGCCGGTCCGCCTCCCCAGGAAAACAGGGCGACCCGGGAAAAGACGGTGAAAAGCTTCCATAGCATTGTCCTCGACTCCTCCGCGGGGCGCCCTCTGAAGGCCGCCCCGCCCCGCCGCATCATCGTAAGGTGTCCAGCGGCCTCTTGTCAAAACCGGCTGCGAGAAACGACCTCCCGTTTCGACGCGACGCCCCGCGATCTCCTCTTTTTGGGGCGAGGATTCTTCCCTCGGCGGAGGAAAAGTTCTTTAGAAAGCTTCCGCCTGGCTCAAATCCGGGTCCCTGTGTTAAGATGCGCGGGGAATTTAAGCCCGCAGGAGTCTTGCATGACCGGCCTTTCCGTCCTGATCGCCCTTCTTCCGGTGATCCTCATCCTCGTTCTTCTCATCGGGCGCAAGACCGCCGCCGACACCGCCGGGCTGGCGGGCTGGGTCGCGGCCGCGGCCGCGGCCGGATTATATTTCCGAACGCCTCTCTCGATCATCCTCAAGTCCAGCCTCGGCGGCGTGCTCGCCTCGCTTCCGATCACGATCATGGTCGGGACGTCGATTTACCAGATCACCGTCATGCTCGAGACCGGGGCCATCTCCCGGGTCGTCGCCCTGATCAAGACCCTGGCCCCCCGGGACAAGATCATCCAGATCATGATCATCAACGTCGGCTTCGGAACGCTTTTGGCGGCCATGGGGGCGACGCCGGTTTCGATTCTTCCCCCGATCATGCTCGGCCTGGGCTATTCCTCGTTCGTGGCCATCGCCCTTCCCGCCCTCGGATACGACGCCTTGTGCACATACGCCCTTCTCGGCGTGCCGGTCGTCGTCTTCGCCAATTTCGTCGGCCTTCCGGTGGAGCAGGTCGGCGGCTATTTCGCCCGCTTCATGCCCGTCATCACGTCCTGCATCGCCCTGGGGATGCTCTGGATCGCCGGCGGCCTCAAGACGCTCCTCAAGGGCGTCTTTCCCGCCGTCCTGGCCGGCGTAACGGCCGGAATGATCGCCATCGGCATGAACCAAGCCCGCATGGTCACCCTGACCGGGGTGGCCGCCGGCCTCGGCGTCGTCCTGGTCATGTTCCTCTATCTCCTTATCGCCCGGAAACCGATCCGGGACCGGAGCGTGCTGACGGACGCCGACCGGGCCTTCGAACAACGGATGTCCCTCGGCCGGGCCGTTTCGCCTTGGATCATCCTGACCGTTTTCGCCGTCCTGATCAACACGCCGTCGCTGCCTTTTTTCCGCCTGGTCTTCGACCGCTGGGCCATGCCCGTCGAAATCATTCCCGGCGCCCCCGAAAAGCTGCGGCTCCTCTGGCAGGCGTATTTCTGGATTCTTGTCAGCACGCTCCTGGCCCTGCCGTTCCTCAAGCCCTCCAAGGCGCAGCTTTCCGCTTGCGGGAGAAAATGGCTGAAGCGGGCCCCCCGGCCGATGCTGGCCTCGGCCGTCTTTTTCGCCATCGCCTACATCATCAATCATTCGGGAAAAGGGCCGGACTGGTCGCTGGCCGAGCCGGGGCATAACATGGTCTACGTCCTGGCCGCCGCCTCCGCCCAGGCCTTCGACCGGCTCTATCCGGCCGTGGCCTCGTTCCTCGGGCTGCTCGGAGGCTTCCTCAGCGGATCGGAGACCTCGGCCATCGCCATGCTGACCAAGCTTCATCTCTCGACCGCTGAAAAGATCGGGGCCGCCGGCGTCGTCATCGCCGCGGCCAGCGGGATCGGCGGCGGGCTGGCCAGCGTCATCTCCCCGGCCAAGCTCCAGAACGCGGCCGCCAGCATCGACCGCATCGGCGAAGAGGGCCGGGTCCTCCGGACGACGTTTGTGATCTCCCTCTTCATCACAGCCGTCTGCGCCGCGATGAGCCTCCTGTGGGCGTTTTAAGGGATCCGGTTGTTGAAATCGGGCCGGACGGCGGGGTTCGAGGGAAGCTCGCGTTGAACGCCCGGGGGACCTGTGATACAAAAAGGCCCATGTTCCGCAAGCCCGCCGCCGTCTTCATTGTCTTTTTATTAGCCTCCCTCCTCCCTCCCCTCGCCGCCGGGGAAGCGGACGAAAAAGAGTCCGGGACGCCGCGGTGGATCTTCTCCTTCGCCGAGCGGATCCGCCAGGAAAGCTCCGACAACGTCGCTTCCCTGGATGAATCCAAAACCGATTCCTCCTCCTATATGAGGATGAGGACGAATCTGGCGGTCTCATGGAAGCCGGCGGAAACGCTCGCCTTCGGGCTGCGCCTGGCCAACGAGATGAGATATTACCTGTCCCCCAAGACCGACCCGAAGCTGGGGATCAATTTCGGCCTGAATGAAGTCGTCATCGATCAGCTCTACGCCCGCTGGGACCGCCCGGCCGGGCTGCCCCTCGCCCTGACCGTCGGCCGCCAGGACATCCAGATGGGCGAGGGATTCGTCCTGATGGACGGCGGCCCGGGCGACGGCTCCCGGACGGCGTATTTCAACGGGGCACGGGCGGATGTGACCCTCGCCTCCGGCCAAACGCTCACCGCGTTCTACGTCAACCAGCCGCGCACCGATCGATTTCTTCCCCGCCTCAACGACGTCGGCCAGATCATGGTCGAACAGGACGAGGAAAGCTACGGGCTCTATCACACCGGCGGCTTCGGAAAAACGAAATTCGAGGCCTATTTGTTCCGGCTCAACCGGGAACGCCGCGGCCTGTTCCCCGGCGCGGGCTTCCAGACGGCGGGAGGGCGCGTCCAAGCCCCCTTGGCCGGCCGTCTTTCCCTGACGGCCGAGGGCGCGCTCCAATTCGGCCGCCGGGAAGACGATCGGAAAACCGGCTTCGGGGGATACGCGCGTTTAGATTACGCGACCGGCGCGGCCGGGGCGCTTCCGGCGACGCTCACCTTGGGCGGGATTTGGCTCAGCGGCGACGATCCGGCGACCTCCGGCCGGGACGAAGGCTGGGATCCGGCCTTCGGCCGCTGGCCGAAATGGAGCGATTCGCTCATCTATCTTCTCGCCCGGGAAACCCGGGCCGCCGATTGGAGCAATTTCACTTCTCTTTACGGAAGCCTGGGATTCGCCCCCGCCTCAAACATCAAGCTGAATCTCACCTGGCATCGCCTCGGCGCCGCGGAACGGACGGAGCCCTCGAATCTTTGGAGCGGACAAGGAACGAGGCGCGGCGACCTGGGCATCCTGAAGGTGGTCTACGAGATCAGCCCCCATTGGCAGGGACATTTTCTCTGGGAGCACTTCCGTCCGGGCGACTTCTATTTTTCCGGGGCCCGCGGTTACGCCTGGATCCGCTTCGAGCTTTTGATCAAGTATTGACCCGGGACCGAGGCCGAGCCGGCGAGAAGCGGATCGGCGCCCTCCGTCCCGGCCGGACGAAGGGGAAAGCGGACGCCGCGTCTTAGAACCGCACGTTGAGGCCCGCTTGAACGGCCCCCTGGAACCCGGCGCCCAGCTCGGCAAACAATCCCAGCGATCCGGCCAGGCGGAGGTTCGCTCCCAAGAGCGTCACCTGGAATCCCATGAATTCATTCTGGTCGAAGATCCGGCACCAACCCAGACCGATCCCCGAATAAAGGCTGAAAGCGGCGCCGTCAAGATAATGAAACCGGGCCGTTCCGAGGAGAGCGGCCGTTTTCGACGTGCGCGTCTCGTCGGGATGGGCGCATGTCGCCTCGATTTGTTCAAAGACCGCAGTCAGGCCGAACGCTCATCTCCGGTCGGGATGGTACCGGTAGGAAAAGCTGATCGCTCCGCTTCCCCGGACATCCTCGATCGTCTGGCCTCCGATGAACGTGACGAGGTCTTCGCCCAGCCAGACCAGAATCTCCTGGATGGTGCCGAAGCCGAAGCCCGCGGAAATCTCATGCTTCCGGAAAGACGCCTCCCCGCCGGCCACCGACGCCGGAAAACCGATTGCCAGCAATCCGATTTCCAAAACAAACGCGATGGCTTTGTTCCCCATCTTTTCCTCAATTCAACGAATGACCGGTGAAATTATAAAATTTCCCCCCAGCCTTGGTCAAGAGGGGAAAAGCCCTTCCCCGGATCGGACCCGGGGAGAGGGAGCCTTCGATTCGTTTACCGGCGCAGGGGATCCTCGTCCAGGACGCGGCCGAGCGTTTCGACGAGGCGCTCGGCGTCGGCCGAGGAGAAACAAAGCGGCGGCTTGATTTTCAGGACGTTGTGGTCCGGCCCGTCCGTGCTGAAAAGGATCCCCTCCGCCCTCATCCGCTCGGCGACATAGGCCGCTTCCGCCGCCGCCGGAATCCGTTTCCCCCGGTCCGAGACAAGCTCGATGCCGAGAAACAGGCCGAGACCGCGGACGTCTCCGATCAGGGAGTGATCGAGTTGGAGCCGCTGCAAACCGGCCCTCAGCACCGACCCGACGCGGAGGGCCCGTTCCTGGAGATTCTCCTGCTCGAGGACGTCCAAGACGGCCGTTCCGGCCGCCAGCGAGACGGGATTTCCGCCGTACGTGTTGAAATATTCCGGCCCCGAGGCGAAGGCGTCGGCGATCGCCCGGGTTGTCACGACCGCGGCCAGAGGAAAGCCGTTGCCGATGGGCTTGCCCATCGTCACGATGTCGGGGACGACGCCCTGGGTCTGGAAGCCCCAGAAATGCGTTCCCACCCGGCCGAATCCGACCTGAACCTCGTCGGCCAGGCAGACGCCGCCTGCCTTCCGGACCCTCCGGTAAACGTCCTGAAGGTATCCGTCGGGAAGAACGATCTGCCCTCCGCAGCTGAGGAGGGATTCGGCGATGAATCCGGCCGGGAGGCGGCCCGCCGCCGCAATCCGGTCGAGACAACTCGAGACGGAGTCCGCGTATTTCCGGGCGGCCTCTGGATCATCCGCCCGGTATAGCCCTCGGTACACGTCGGGCATTTCGGCCGCCTGGGTGTGGGCCGGCCGGCCCGGGCCTCCCGGGGCGTCGTATTTGTACGGACTGATCTCGATCAAGGAGGTCAGATGCCCGTGGTACGCCCCCCCCAGGACGATCATGTCCCGCCGGCCGGTGAAATGCCGGGCCAGCCGCAAGGCCAGGTCGTTGGCCTCGCTGCCCGAGTTCACGAGGTAGCAGACCCGGAGAGCCGGCGGCAGGGTCGCCGTCAGCCGCTCGATGTACCGGGCCAGGGTGTCGTGGAGATAGCGGGTGTTGGTGTTGAGAACGGCGGTCTGGCGCTGGACGGCGGCCACGACGCGGGGATGGGAATGCCCGACATGGGGAACGTTGTTGACCGCGTCCAGGTACATCCGGCCGGTGTGATCATACAGGTGCTGCATGAACCCGCGGACGATCTTGAGGGGTTTCCGGTAGGCGACGCTCAAGGAGGGGCCGAGGCGTTCCCGGCGGACGGCCAGGATCTCCTCCGGCGTCCGTCCCGTCTCAGCCGTCTCGGCTGGCTCCAGCCCGAGAATCAGGTTCGGGTTGGGACAGATCGCGCGCCAGACGTCCCATTCGCTCGCCCGGCAGACGCCGGGATAATTCCCCTGTTCGTCGAACAAGTCAAGGATCACTTGAAAGTGGAGATGCGGCGGCCAACCGCCGTTTTCCGGCATCGTCCCCACCGTCCCGATCCGTTCGCCTTTTTTCACCGCCCGGCCGGGCGTCATCCCTTCAAGGGACGCCCGGCCGAGGTGGCCGTACAGCGTCCAGAAAACCAGCGGCTCCCCCCCGGGCCCGGCCGCGTCGGCCCGGTGTTCGAGAATGATCGTCGGGCCGTAATCCAGGCGTTCGGCGTTGTCCCGGGCGAAGATCACCGTTCCCTCGAACGGAGCGAACACGGGAGTCCCGGCGGCGGCGAACACATCAATTCCGAGATGGACGGTCCGGCCCTCGGCGTACGGCCGGCCGGCCGGCCGGAAATTCTTCGTCGTGTAAACGATCCGGGCCTCGCCGTACCGGCCGAGGCCGAAGACGGCCTTTTGGGCTTTCATTTTCTCGGATAAAAGACGGGCCCAGCCGACGGTGTCGTCGACGGTTTCAGGATTTGGAAAAAGCGGTGATCCGACGCTTAAATCGAAGACGGTTCTCGAGGCGGTTTTGAGAGGAACCCCCATCACCGGGGCGAACCCCCCGGCCGCCTCCGTCAACGCAAGCCAGTCGCGAAGCCGGCCGGCCGCGGGATGGGGAGAGCGGCCGCAGGCCCGGCGGAAAATCGATTCGGCGAACCGTGGATGGACGCTCCGCAGGCGGTCGAGCAGATTCCAGGCGGCCTCGTTCGAGATCTGGAGATACGCGTTGTCCGGACGCGCGCCCGACTGCCGGGCGCAGATCGCAACGCTCATTAAGAGCCGGAGAACGGCCAGGGGATAGAGGGCCTGGATCTCCACGTCGTCCAGAGGCTGGACGGAATGATAACCGGCGGCGAGGGCGGCCGCGGCCGGGAGCGGCTCGTCCGCCCCGAGCATGGCGTACGCGCAGGCCACGGCCGGCTCAGCCGTTGTCACCGAGCGGACCATGTCGCCGAAATCGATCAAGCCGGCGATCCGCCGCCGGCCGAACGTCCCGGCCCCGGCCTCGGGCGGTCCGACGATCACGTTGAAATCGTTGGCGTCGTTGTAAACGACGCTCCGCGGCAGGCGGTCCCAGAGGGGCGCCAGAATCGCCGTCATCCGTTCCAGGAGAAAGACGGCCAGGCCGGACCGGGCGGGATCGCCGATCAAGGGAAGGTTCTCCCGGACGATCCGCTCGCCGTTTTGCAGATCCCAACGGAAATCCCGGCGGGCGGCCGGATGATCGAAGGAAGCCAGCCGTCGGGTCAGTCGGCCGAGGATGCCCCCCAAATCCGCTAGAAGCTCGAGCGGTCGGGGATGGACCGTCCCCAACGGCGTCCCCTCGATAAAGGTGACCATCCGGACGGCGTGAGGGACGCCGTTTTTGTCCTCGATTTCGGCGATCGACCGGCCCCGCGTGTCGGAAATCACGGCCGGGACCGGAAGCGGATCGCCGCCGGATCCCAGGTGTCCCATCGCCGCGTTTTGGAGGTCGAGGAATTCGGGATTTTCGTCCGGGTTGGCGATCTTCAGAATCCGTCGCTCGCCGGAGGCGGACGTGAGGAGAAAGTTCTGGTCGCGCTCGCTCGGAAGCGGCGCGGCCGATCCCGGAAAACCAAAAAGGGTCCGGGCGAAGGCCTCGGCGTCCCGCGGCTCAAACCGCGGCGCCCGCTCCACCGTCGTCATCGACTCTCTCGCCCGACGAGGATCAGCTCGGTCTGCGGATGGGATAGCCATTCGGATCCCGTCTCGGTCACGAGGATCATGTCCTCGATCGTCGCGACGCCGCGGCCGGGAACGGTCAGCCGCGGCTCGATCGTGAAGACCATGCCGGGCTCGAGCGTCCGAAACGGCTTCTGGGCGTATTTTTCCCAGGCCGGTCCCAGGATCGCCGTCCCGTCGTGAGCGAACCGGCCGACCTGGTGGCCGAGGGCATGAGGAAATTCCTCGTAGCCCGCGGCCGCGAGAACAGCCCGGCTGGCGGCGTCGACGTCGCGGCCGGCCGCGCCCGGCCGGATCGCCTCCCGGGCGGCCTCGATCGAGCGGAGGAGCGTCTCGAATCCCTTTTGGACGTCGACCGGGGCCTCGGTTTCCCCTTTTTCAAGGACATAAAACGTCCGCTGCATGTCCGAGCAGTAATGATCGACCTTGACCCCGAAATCCATGTTGAGAAGATGCCCGGGCCGGACGATCCGGCCGGTCGGGTTGTAATGAGCTTGGGCCGTGTCGGGACCGGTGTAGACGGCCGGACAGGTTTCCCGACTCCAGGCCGTCGGCAGCCCGCGCCGGACGATCTCGGCATACATGAAATCGGCGATATCTTTCTCGGTCTTTCCGGGAGCGATGAAGGGGGCGACCAGGGCGTAGATCTCCTCGGTGTGCCGGATGGCTTCGCGGATCCGGCTGATCTCGGCGGCCGATTTCCGCTCGCGGAGGGCGGAGACCAGCTTTTCGGCCGAGACGAGGCGGTCGGCCATCCCGATCTCCTCCAGGGTTTTCTCCAGGGTCAGGTACATGCCGTGGGTCAGGCCGTCGCAGATCTCGCTGCCCTCGGAAAAGTTCACGGCGATCGTCCGGGGATTCAGCTCCTTCAGGACGGCCTGAAGAGGCTCGCGGAACCCGGTGACATAAGAAGTGACGTCATCGTAGGCCCCCGTGTCGACGACCATTTGGCGGTCGTACCTGCCGACGATCGCCCGGGTCCGGCCGTCGCGGCCGACGAGGAACGCCGAATGCCAGGTCAGGTCGCCCGGGACCAAAAACGGCAGGACCGGATCCCCGTTGACGGCCGTTTCCCGGACGAACGTCAGCCAGCAATCGCAGCCGAATTCACGGAGCAAATCCGCGGCTTGATGGATTTTTTCCTTGATCAACATGGATATCTCCTCCGGCGGCCCGGGCCGCCCGCCCCCGCGGCCGGCGTCAGGACGCGAACCGCTTGAGGCGCTTCATGAACAACAAAACCAGCACGGCCGAGAGCACCAGGAGCCCGGTCAGCAGCAGGAAGAACTGGTGGTGGGCCATGTCGCTGTAATACTTTCCCAGCCAGCCCGATCCGTAGCTTCCGAAGGCGATCGCGGCCATCCAGCCGCCCATCATCAGGCCGGCGATTTTCGGCGGGGCGACCTTCGAGACATAGGACTGGCCCATCGGCGAGATCAGGATCTCGGCGATCGTGACGATGAAGTACGTCCCGATCAGCCAGGCGGGCGACATGTTGTTGGCATCCTTGTCCCCGCCGGCCAGGGAAGCGAAAACCATGACCAGCATGGCCAAGCCCATGATCAGCATCCCGAGGAAGATTTTCGTCGGCGTCGACGGCTCCTTGCCCTTGGTTCTCAACCGGGCGAAAAGGGCCAGCAGGACCGGCGTCAGGATGACGATGAAGGACGGCTCGAAGAACTGGTAGGTTTCCGGCCGGAGGAACTTGTAGATTCTCGTCGACCGCTCGGCGAACAGCGTCAGGCCGAAGAAATCCTGGTAGAAGGCCACCCAGAACAGGATGACGATGATGAACAGGGTGACGAGGGTGGCGATCCTTTGCCGGGTTTCCGAGGGGGAGATCGCCACGGCCGGCGCGGCCGCCGCTCCCTTCTTCCCTTCCGACCGCAGGTCGGCCGGGGCCAGCCTCGCCCGTCCGAGGGCGAACGTCAACGAGGCGATCAGCAGCCCGCCGGCGCAAACCCAGAAGTTGATGTTGTAATTGTTCCAGGTCACCCCGACGAACGTGGCGATGAGGGGGGCGACGGCCGCCCCGATGTTGACGGCCATGTAAAAAATGTTGAAGCCGGCGTCCTTGAGCTCCGGTTTCCCGGCATACAAATTGCCGACCATCACCGCCATGTTGACCTTGAAGATGCCGGTTCCCACGCCGATCAAGAACAAGCCGCCGTAGAACGTCGCCGTGTTCGCGGCCGAGGAGACAGCCAGACCGACGAATCCCGCGGCCATGAGCAGGGTGCCGGCCTGAACGGTCGAGCGGCGGCCGAACACCCGGTCGCCGAGCCAGCCGCCGAGGAGGGGAACGAAATAGCACAAGGCCAGGAACAGCCCGTAGATGGTGCCCTTCCGGGAATCGCTCCAGCCGAGGGTCTTGTCCATGTAGAGAACGAGGACGGCCATAAGCGTGTAGAAACCGACCCGCTCCCAAATCTCGGTCAGGAAAAGAACGCCCAGGCTCTTCGGATGGTTTTTCAGCATGAGATCCGCCTTTCGTCGGAGATTATTTCTTCGGCGCCGGCTTCGTCTCGACCCAGTTTTCGAGGAACCGGCCGGTTCCCGGGCCCGCCGCCTGTTCCTCCAGAAGCGAGGCAAGGATCGCTTTCATATGGGCGTCGGGCAGGGTTCCGATGATCATCCGGCCGTTGATGATCAGGGTCGGCGTCGAACGGATGCCGTGACTGTATCGATCGGACGTCTTTTCATACTCGGCCCCGGTCTCGATGATCCGCCGGATCATGTCCCGGACGGCCGGATCGGTCAGGGCCGCTTCCAGCCCGTGACGGCGGGCGAAGTCCTCCCGCCATTCGGGCTTCCTGGTCTCGGGATAGCCGGCGAAAATCTCCTCGTGGAAGGCCGGGAAGCAGGCCGGGTCGTACGCGGCAAGATACGACAGGTCGCAGGCCCCGGGATGGAGATCTTTTTCGACGACCGCGTTGCAGGCGGCTTCGAGAGGGAAGAACTGGAAAGCGACATTCATCTTTCCCGGGAACTCGGCCTTCAACCGGGAGAGCTGCTGATGGAGGAAGAGGCAGTCCGGGCAGAGATAATCGGCGTACTCGACGATCCGGATGGGGGCGTCTTCCCAGCGCGGCGCCGCTTGGGCGATCCAGTACGGCGAAATGAAGCTGGGATCGCCGACGACGGCCAATTCGTTGAACTGACGGACGATGTTCGCGGCGCCGCCGCCCATTTGGGCTCCTTTTTTAGCCAGGGTGAATTCCCGGAAGCCGTAGGCCCCGGCGGCCAGGCCGATCACGGCGGCGGCGGCGATTTTCAAAGACGGCGCGGCGAACGTCCGGAAAAATCCTCCGAGGCCCCGGCGCTCGCTCCGGATCCCGTACCGCCAGAAGAGAAAGAAGCTGAAGAGGGAAAACAGATAATAGCCGCTGCACAGCAGGCAGAGGCTTTTCTGGATGAAGATCGAGTAAGCCAAGAGGGCCAGGACCCCGAACGCGTTGAGAATCGAGACCGCCTTGTTCGTCCGCTCGAAGGAAGCCGTGGGGAAAACCGCCCCCAGGACGACGAGCATACCGACGAAGAGGCCGAACCAGCCCATCGGCACGCCGCCGAACTGGGCGATCGGGGAAAAGGCCGAGCTGTCGCAGTTGAAAAACGCGCTGATGTCGCAGAAGGAGCCGGCCCAGATCGATTCGGGAAAATTGGCCGCGTAGAAATGACGGATCGTCATGGCCGAGGCGGTGATCATGCCGGCCCCGGCGATGAAGCTCCAGAATCGCTTCCACCCGCTTCCGGGGAGAGTCAACGAACCGGTCATGGATTGCCTCCTGTCGTCTTGCGGCGAACCGGGCGTATTTTAACAAAATCCCGGACCGATGTCCCTTGATCAGTCAAACGGGCGTCCGCCGGAGGCCGCGCCGGCCTCGATTCCGCGGGGACCGTCGCGACTCCTTGACCGGCGGTTTCTTCACGCCTTGAGGAATACGCGATCGACGGAAATCGCCGCCTTCTTCAGGGCTTCCGGCTTCCTTGAAGAAAACCTGAATCGCGGATCCGATGAAGCCGCGACAGATAAAATCACGGCACGGGAGGAGGAGGCGGGCGCCGCAGCGGAACGGTCCTTGAGAAATCGCCCCGTTCTCTCTATAATCGGGTCCCTCCCCCGGCGGAAAGCGGAAACGCCGCGGGAAAGAAATTCCAAAACAGCGGGCCGTCCGCGGCTCCCGGAGGAACCGATGGCTCCCATGACGAACGACGCCGTCCTCGATCTGTTCAAGAAATCCGACGCCCTGCTCCAGGGCCATTTCAAACTCACGTCGGGCAAGCACTCGGAATGGTATTTCGAGAAGATCCGGCTGATCGAGAAGCCGGCCGCCCTCGACCGGATCGTCGACCTGCTGGTCGAAAAAATCAAAGCCGAGGGGAAGGAGTTCGACTATGTCGTCTCCCCCGCCTACGGGGCCATCGCCATCGGCTTCCTGGCCGCCCTCAAGCTCGAAAAAAAATTCGCCTTCACCCAGCGGGTCGAGGAAAAGATGTCGTTCCGATCCGGCTTTTCCGGGATCGACGGCGCCCGGGCGGTCATCATCGAGGACATCTTGACGACCGGCGGGTCCATCCAGGAAGTCGTCGCCTGCCTCAAGGAGCGGAACACGGCGATCGAGGGCATCTACGTCCTGGTCGACCGGACCGGCGGAGCCGTCTCCCTCGAAGGCCGGCCCGTCGGCGCGCTCCTAGCCCTCAAGATCGAAGCCTTCGAGCCGGAGGCCTGCCCGTTCTGCAAAAGCGGCGTCCCCCTCGTCAAACCCGGGGCCTCGGACAAAAAATAGGGACGGGAGGCAAGCCCCCCGCGCCCCCTTCGGACTTACTTTTCAGCCTTCCCGCCGGGATTCATCAAGCGGTCGACAATGATTTCGGCCATGAGGTTGACGCCGATGGGGATGGCCGCCTCGTCGGCGATGAACGTCGGAGAATGAACCGCCGTGGCTTCCCGGCCGGCGGGAACCACGCCGAGGTTGAACATCACCGCCGGGGCGATCGTTCCGAAGGCGCTGAAATCCTCCCCGCCCATCTCGGGCTTCTGCTCGACGAGGGCCTCCTTTGATCCGAGCACGCGCTCGGCGATCGTCAATGCCCGGGCCGTCAGGGCCGGGTCGTTGTACACCGAGGCCGTGCCGAATCCATAGTCGAGGGTGAAGACCGCCCCGGCCGCCTCGCAGATGTTCGTGATGAGACGGGTGATCTTCTCCCGGAGAATCCGGCGCTGGTCCTCCCCGTAATTGCGGACGGTGGCCTCGAGCTTGGCCGACTCGGGAATGATGTTGGCCGCGGTGCCGGCATGGAAGGAGCCGACCGTGATGACCGTGTTGTTGTGAACGTTCAGCTCCCGGGAGATCAGGACCTGGAGGGCGGTGACGATCTCGGCTCCGACGACGATGGGATCCACGCAGAGCCAGGGGCTGGCCCCGTGGCAGCCCTCCGAGAGGATTTCCAGGCTGAAGCCGTCGACATTGGCCGACATGAATCCGGAGGTGTATCCGATCCGGCCGGCCTTGAGCGTGTCGTCGACGTGATAGGCGTAAAACGCTTCGGGAACGAGATCCCGAAACGCCCCGTCCCGGATCATGAGAGCGGCTCCGCCGACGGTTTCCTCGGCCGGCTGGGCAATGAAAACGACCGTGCCGGGAAGATCGGCCTTGACGGCCGAAAGGACGGCGGCGACACCGAGGAGGATCGTCGTGTGGATGTCGTGGCCGCAAGCGTGCATCAGGCCCGTTTCCCGGCCGTCGACGACTGCTTTTTCCCGGGAGGCGAAGGGAAGATCCGTCTCCTCCGTCAGGGGGAGGGCGTCCATGTCGCCGCGCAGGGCCGCGACCGGACCGGGTTTCCCTCCCTTGAGGATCCCGATGACGCCCGTCGTCGCGAATCCCGTCCGGACCTCGAGGCCGAGCTTGCGGAAGGAATCGGCGACCAGGGCCGAGGTGCGGAATTCCTGGAGGCCCAACTCGGGATGGGCATGGATGTCCCGGCGGAGGTCGATGAGCCCGGGCGTGAGGGCTTCCGTGATCTCCTTGATTTTCTTCTCGAGCGAGGGCGCCGGTCGGGCCGCGGCCGCCGGTCCGGCCGCGGTCAAAACGAGGACGAGGAAGGCCGCCGGGACGAAAACGGCGCGGCGCTTCATGGATTCCCCGCTCAATCCGTCAGGCCCCGGTTTTTAAGCAGGGGCTCGATCCGGGGCTCGCGGCCGCGGAAATCAACAAACATCTTCATGAAGTCGGCCGTCCCGTTGCGGGCCAGGACGTTCCGGCGGAAGGACTCGGCCGTGGCCTTGTCGAACAGGCTCGTTTCCTTGAAGGCCTCGAAGGCGTCGGCGTCCAAGACCCCGGACCAGATGTAGCCGTAATAGCCGGCCGCGTACCCCCCGATGATGTGCGTGAAATAGGTGCTCCGGTAGCGGCTGGTGATTTCCGGGATCAATCCGATCGAATCGAAGTACGCCTTCTCGAAGGCGTTGATGTCGAGGTCGACCGGTTCGGTCAAGGTATGAATCTTCATGTCCAGGAGGGAGGCGGCCAGGTACTCGACGTTATCGAAGCCCTGGTTGAACAAGCGGCTGTTGGAGATCTTGGCGACCAGGGCGTCGGGGATGGCCTCCCCCGTCTGGAAATGCTTGGCGTAATGCTTGACGACCGTGGGATGGGCGGCCCAGTGCTCCATGATCTGGGACGGAAGCTCGGAGAAGTCCGGAGACCGGAAGGTGGTTCCGGTGGTGATGTCGGACAAGAGGTTGTTCAGGGCGTGCCCGAACTCGTGGAACAGCGTCTCCACCTCCTCCAGGGTCAACAGGGCCGGACGGCCTCCCGAGGGCACGGAAAAATTCATGACCATGGTCACGACGGGATCGACGTCCTTGCCGAAGATTCGGTTCTGGCTGCGGTACGTTCCGCACCAGGCTCCGCCGTTCTTGCCCGCCCGGGGGTGGAAATCCAGGTAAAGAACGCCGCACGGCGAGCCGTCCGCCTCCTTGACCTCGAAGGCCTGGGCGTCGGGGTGGGGCCGCGGGATGTCCGGAAGCGGAGTGAAGGTCAGGCCGTAGAGCTGGCTGGCCGTCCAGAACGCGCCGTCCCGGACGTTGTCCAGGACGAAGTAGGGCCGGAGCTCGGCATCGTCGAGGTCATAACGTTCCTTCCGGAGCTTTTCGGCGTAGTACCACCAGTCCCACGGAGCCAGCTTGAATCCGCCGTTTTCCCGGTCGATGATCCCTTGAAGCAGGCCGGCTTCCTTCTTGGCGACCTTGAGGGCCGCCGCCCACAGCCGGTTGAGGAGGTCATAGACGTTTTGCGGGTTCTTGGCCATCCGCGTTTCCAGGACGTAATCGGCGTAAGTCTTGTATCCAAGAAGACCGGCGCGCTCGACCCGGAGCTTGATGATGTCGGACAGGATTTTCTTGTTGTCGTACTCGTTGTCGTTATCCCCGCGCTTGATGTAGGCGGTGTAGATCTTTTCCCGCAGGGCGCGGTTTTGGGCGAACGTCAGGAAGGGGATCATGCTCGGCTTCTGGGTTGTGAAGAGCCAGCGGCCTTCCAGGCCGGCCGCCTTGGCCGCCTCGGCCGCGGCCGCCAGGGACGATTCCGGCAGACCGGCCAGATCGGCCTCCTTGTCCACGACCAGCCGGAAGGCATTGGTCTCGTTCAGGACATTCTGGTTGTATTGGACGCTCAGCCGGGACAGCTTCTGGTTGATCTCCCGGAGCGCCGCCCGGCCGGCCTCGTCGAGGCCGGCGCCGTTGCGGATGTAGGACTTGTACAGGTTCTCCAGGACGAAGGTCCGCTCGGCGTCGAGTCCGAGGGACGCTCTCTTCTCATACACCGCCTTGATCCGCTCGAACAGCTTTTTGTTGAGGTTGATTTCGTCCCGGTGGGCGGCCAAGCGGGGGGAGATCTCCTTCTGGATGGCCTTGAGCTCGTCATTCGTGTCGGCCGAGGCCAATCCGCCGAACACCCGGTTGACCGCGGTAAGCCGCTTGTCCGACCGGTCCAGGGCGGCGATCGTGTTTTCGTAATCGGGCGGAGCCGGATCGGCGACGATCGCCGCGACCGCCGCTTGTTGCTCGGCCATGCCCTTTTCAAACGCCGGAAGAAAATGCTCCGGCTTGATCCGGTCGAACGGGGGGACCTGGAACGGCGTGTCGAAGTCGGCGAAAAACGGATTGCCGGACGCCCCGGAAACGGGCGGCCGGGACGAGGCGGCGATGAGGGCCGCTCCCGCCAGGACGACGATCCCGGCGAGAAGCCGCGCGCCGAGCGGAGAGGACGAGCTGATCATGGGTGATCTCCCTTCATGACGGACGGTGATTTATTCAAAGGAGAAAAATGATACGTCCCGCCGAGCGGATGTGTCAAGGAAACGAGCCGGCCGGAGCGGCTCGGAGCCGGGCGGGAGGAGAAAACCCGGGAACTCATCCTATCCCAAGAAAGGAGAAGACCTGGGCTTCCCTCCGGAGATTCGACGGGAGAACGTCTCCCTCGGGCCGGCGTGAATCATCAGAGGTCTTCTCATTCGAAACCGGGACGAAAACGGGACCTTATTGACAGCCCGGCCGGGCTTTTCTATATTGGGCTCGCGGTTTTTCCGAATCCCATGCCAAGGTGGAATCATGCGCCTTTTAATCCTCAACCCCGGATCGACTTCGACGAAAATCGCCGTCTACGAAGGCGACCGGGAAATCTTCTCCGAAAACATCGCCCACTCGGCGGAACAGGTGGGCCGGTATAAGCGGATGGTCGACCAAAAAGACTTTCGCAAGGAAATCATCCTGAAAACCTTGGCCGGCCGCGGGATCGATCCCAAGAGCTTCGCCGCGGTCATCGGCCGCGGGGGGCTGCTCAAGCCGATTCCGAGCGGGACCTACGAGGTCAACGTCCGGTTGATCGAGGATCTTGCGGCCGGGATCCAAGGGGAGCACGCCAGCAACCTGGGCGGGCTCCTAGCCGATGAGATCGCCCGGCCGCTGGGCCTTCCCGCTTATATCGTCGATCCGGTCGTTGTCGACGAGCTCGCCGGCTGGGCCCGCCTGACCGGATTTTCCGAAATCAAGCGCCGGAGCATCTTCCACGCCCTCAATCATAAATATTCGGCCCGGCTGGCGGCCGAGGCCTTGGGCCGGCCGTATGAAGACCTCAACTTGATCGTCGGCCATCTCGGCGGCGGGATCTCGATCGGAGTTCACGACCACGGCCGGGTCATCGACGTCAACAACGCCCTTAACGGCGAGGGGCCGATCGCCCCGGAGCGGGCCGGAACGATGCCGGCCGCCGACCTGGCCGCTCTCTGCTTTTCCGGCCGGTTCACCCTTGACGAAATCAAGAAAAAGATCGCCGGCAAGGGCGGAATGGTCGCCCACTTGGGGACCAACGACCTCCGCGCCGTGGAAAAAAGAATCGAGGAGGGCGACGCCTCGGCCGCCCTGGTCTTCGAGGCTATGGCGAAAACCACGGCGAAGCAGATCGGCGGCGCGGCCGCCGTTTTCAAGGGCAAGGTCGACGGCGTCGTTTTGACCGGCGGCCTCATGCACAGCGCCAAGTTCGTCGAGCTGATCCGATCGCACATTTCCTTCCTCGGTCCCGTTTTCGTCTACCCCGGCGAAAACGAGATGGCCGCCTTGGCCGCCGCCGGCGGCCGGATCCTGAGAGGCGAGGAGCCGGCGAAAACATACAACTGAAACGTCCGCACGGAGGAACTCACGATGATCACATCGCTCGCTCAAATCGTCAAACACATCAAAGGCCAGAAACCGCGGCGGCTGGCCGTCGCCTGCGGCGAGGATCCTCATACGATCGAGGCCGTCGGCCGGGCCGTCGCCGAAGGCCTGGTCCAGGCCGTCCTGACCGGCAACCGGTCGAAAATCGAAAGCGTCGCCCGGGACAACAAGATCGACCCGGCCTCGTTCGAGATCGTCGACGAGCCGGATCCGGGGAAGGCCTTGGCCCGGGCCGTCGCCCGGATCAAGGCCGGTGAATCCGATTTCCTGATGAAAGGGCTGATCGACTCCTCCCTTTACATCAAGGCCATCATCGACAAGGAAAAAGGGCTTCTCGCCCCGGGCAAGCTTCTGTCCCATGTCAGCGTCATCCAGGTGCCGTCGCGACGGAAGCTCATCGTCTGCGCCGATGCGGCCGTCATCCCTTATCCCGACCTGGAAGCGAAAGTCCAGATCCTGAACTATTGCCTGGCGGTCGCCCGGAAGCTCGGGATCGACCGGCCCAAGGCCGCGATCATCTGCGCCGTGGAAAAAGTGAATCCGAAAATGGTCCCGACCACCGACGCCGCGATCCTCAGCAAGATGGCCGATCGCGGCCAGATCAAGGACGCCGACGTCGACGGCCCGCTGGCTCTCGACGTCGCCCTGTCCGCCGAAAGCGCCGAGATCAAGGGTGTCCGCTCGCCGATCGCCGGGGAAGCCGACGTCCTGCTCTTTCCGAGCATCGAGACGGGCAACGTCTTTTTCAAGGCCTGCTCCTACCTGGCCGGAGGGGAGACGGCGGCCGTCGTGGCCGGCACGGATTGCCCCTGCGTTTTGACATCCCGGTCGGATTCCGAGGATTCGAAATTCTATTCGATCGCCCTGGGCGCCCTCATCTCCTGACGCACAGCCGCCGAGCTGCGTTCTCGTCCTTGACAGCCCGCCGCTTTTTAATTATTTTCAGGGGGAATCGACGGGATCGCGGGAAAGAGCGGTTTTAACCGCCTCTCTTTCCCGGAAAGGAAGGGGATCGCATGAACATCGTCTGGACGGCGCTTCTGGGTTTGGCCGCCGGATTCGTGGCCAAGCTGATCTTTCCCGGCAAGGAAAACATGGGAATCCTCGTGACGATGCTGTTGGGTATCGCCGGCTCGTTCCTCGCCTCCTACGGCGGCCAGTGGCTCAAAATCTACCAGCCCGGGGAATCGGCCGGCTTCATCGGCTCCGTCGTCGGCGCCCTGGTGATCCTGTTCATCTACGGGCTGATCAGAAAGCGCAAGGCATAGGGCCGTTTTTTCCGGCGGCTCCCAACGGCCGGGCCGGCCGCCGACGCGGCTGATTCCGGGATGGCGGCCGGTGCGGGAATCCCCGCGATCGGCGGGATTCCGAAACGGCGGCGTCGGCCCGGCGCGTCCCCCCGCTTCTTGAGAAAAATCTGGGCCGCGGGGCGGAGGGGGGGCCGGTCACGGCATCCGGAACCTCCGCGCGCGTTTCGAGAGACCGTTCCCCGGCCGGGAATCACGCTCTTCGAAAAAACGGCCGGGCGGGAGAGAAGGACAATCGCCGGTTTTGACATCGCCTTCGGGGATGCATTATGCTTCGGCCGATGGACGACGCGAAAGCGGCGGGGCGGTTCGATGGAGACGCAAGCCGGCCTCCCGGGCGCCTGTTCGAACCCGTTGACCTTTTTTTCCTTTTCCTGTTTCTGGCCGCCCTGCTTTTTCTCTTCCGCGGATTTTTCTTCCAGGGCGGCGTTTTCTTCGAGCGGGACGGTGCCGTTCTCGAGATTCCCGCCCGCCGGCTGGCCGTTCAACTCCTCCGCGAAGGCAACTTCGCCCTCTGGACGGATGTCCACGGCAACGGCCAGCCGTTCCTGGCCAATCCCAAGAACGCGGTCTGTTATCCGGGAACCTGGCTCTATCTCATCCTGCCCTTTTTCACCGCCTTCCGTTTTCATTACTTGATCCATGCCTTGATCGGCTGGACGGGAATGTACGGGCTTCAGCGGTTCTTCCGCCTCCGCCGGCCGTCGGCCTTTCTGGGCGCCTCGCTTTTCTTCTTCAGCGGCCTTTTCCTTTCGAGCTTTGAATTCTACAATCATGTCGCCGCTTTCGCCTGGATGCCCTGGATCTTGATCCTCTCCTTTTCGGATTCCCTTCCGCGATTCAAAAAAACGGCTTTTCTGGGGATTCTTTGGGCCCTCCAGCTCCTCGCCGGAACGCCGGAAGCGGTCGTGATCACTCTCATCCTCGCCCTCGGCCAGTCGTTTTTTCTCCCCGGCAAGGCCGGAAAGCGGGCCGCAGTCGTCCTGGCCTCCCTCGTTCTGGGCGCCCTGCTTTCGGCCGTCCAGTATCTCCCCTCCCTGGAAATCTTGGGACGGACCGAGCGGACGGCCGCAGAAACGTCCCTCTGGCCGCTGGAGTTGATCCAGTTGCTCAACGTCCCCTTCCCCGGGATCCTGGGATCGGACCGGGGGGCGGGGACGTCTGATTTTTGGGCAGCCCATCTCTTCGACAAGGGCGCGCCGCTTTATTACAGCTTCTATCTCGGAAGCGCCGGGCTTCTCCTGGCCGCGTTCGGACTCGCGGTCAAAACGAACCGGGCCGGGCGGGGCCGGAGATGGCTGTTTTTAATTTTTCTTCTCCTGGCCAGCGGCCGGTATTTCCCCTTGAACGAGCTTCTCGTCCGCGTTCCCTTTCTTTCTTCGATCCGCTACCCGGTGAAATACATGACCGGGGCGATGTTCGTCGCGGCTTTCGCCGCCGGAGTGTTTTTCGACGATTATTTCGTCCGCCGCCGGGTCGAGGCGAGGCGCCTTCGGGGCGGATGGATCGCGGCCCTGGGAATAACGGCCGCTTTGACCGCCCTCGTCCCCGTCTTAAGCCGGGTCCTGGGACGCCTCTTCGTCCTCCGCGACGAGCGGCTCCTCGCCGCGGTCCGCGGTTCCTTTTATGCGGGCTTGGCCGCTCTGTCGGCGGCTCTCGTCCTGATGGGCGCCTTCAGCCTGGGGAAAAAGAAATCGGGGATCTTCGCCGCCTTGTTTCTCCTCCTCGCCGTGGCCGATCCGCTGATCCGGAACAGTTCCATCAATCCCGTCGTCCCCGAATCCTTCTATGATCCGGCCGCCATCCTCGCCGAAACGGGGCGCCCGGTGACCGTGTACCGCCAGGAAGTCCTGCCCGACGACATGAGAATCAAGCTCGGCGGCCGGAGAGCCCAAAGCTTCATCCGCCAGAGCCTCTACCCGTTTTCCGGGATGAGCGACGGCGTCCGCTACGTTTTCAACCGCGATTTCTTCGGCCTCCACCCGAAGGAGCAAGGGGAGCTGAGGACGGCGGCGGCCGGCTGGTCCGAGGATCTCCTGCTCAAACATCTCCGGTCGATCGGCTGCGCGTATCTCGTCGGGCCGCGGCCGTTGCGGGGACTGCCGGCGGAGAAGCAGATCTTCGAGGGAATCCCCCTCGCCGTCCAGAAGCTCGGGCCGGCCGCCTCGTTTCCGTATTTCGTCGGAAGGGCGGTCGTCGCGAAAACGCCGGCCGAAAAAAAAGAGGCCTTCGCGGCCGAAGATTTCGACCCGGCCGACGCGGCCGTCGTCGATCGTCCGGTTCCCGGCCTGGACGGACCGGCCGCGGCTCAAGCCGCCGAAGCCCAAGCCGTCCTCGAAATCCAGGGCCGTTCCGTCCACCGGATGAAAACGCCCGCCCCGGTGATCGCCGTTTTCCGCGGAAATTGGGACCCGGGCTGGAAAGGCCGCCTCGACGGGAAGCCCGTCCCGGTTTTCCCCGTCAACCTCGGGCTCAAGGGAGTCGTCATCCCGGCGGGCGCTCACGAAGTGGAAATCCGTTATCTCCCGGCAAGCGTTCTCGCCGGGGCGGCCGTCAGCGGCCTGACGATTCTGGCCCTGGCCGCGGCGGGCGCGGTTTTCCGGCGCCGCTCGGCCCGGCCTGGACGGCCAGGGAGAACAGCGGCTTGATCAAAACACCCAAAAAACTCCCGCTCACATCACCGGTTTGAAGATGACGGAGAAGGCGGATGACGCTTTCCCCGAGGAGAGCCAGGCCGAACAGGAACCGGACGAGCGTCCACCAGGCGAATCCTCCGGCCCCGATCCGAACCATATCAAGGGCGACGATCGAAAACGAAAGCAGAAGGTTGAAGGCGATCGAGCCGCGGACCCAAAGCCGGGTCTTGGTCCGGCCATAGAAGGCCGCCGCTTCCTGGTCCGCCCGCGGCAGGAAACCCCAGAGCGGCGCCAGCGCATACGCCCGGTCGGCGGCGATGTTGCGCTCGCGCTCCAGAACCGCGTCCGTTTCCGGAAATCCCGAGCCGCCTTTCCGGAAGACATACCGGAAACGACGGCCCTCGGCCGCGGACCGGATAAGCAGGAAGGAATCGCCGCCGCAGGTGATCCCCCCGGCTTTCAGCCACCAGGCCTTGGGCGTCGGCGAGAGGACCTCGAGAACGTCGCCGGCGGGCAGGAACTCGTCACTCATCACGTCGTCCCTCGGCCCCTTGTCGAAGCGGAGACCCAAAAGGGACAAGGGGAGGCTTCCGACCGCTTCCCCCGAAGAGAGGTTGATCACGAACCGGACAATTCCCTCGATCGCGCCGGCCAGGGCGAAAAATCCCAAGCCTGAGGGAATGACCGGTCCGAACCGCCCGCCCGGGGTTCCGAAGATCTGGAGGAAGAAGAGAAAAGCCGGCGGCCCGGCGGCCAGCGTTTCCAGGAGGGCTGAATAGAGCGTCGCCCGCCCCGGGTCGAATTCGAGGGTTTGAGCCAAGCGTTCCTGAAAAGGACGGGGGAGAAATCCCAACAGAGCCTGGCCGCCCAAAGCCAGGTTTTTTTTGCGCGTCCGGATCCGTTCCCTCCGGAGGCCGGCCAGGAAGTCTTTCTCGGCTGCGTCCCCCCACTCGACGACGATGCGCGTGACGTTGCCCGCCTTCCATGGCTCCAGCCCGTAGATCCATTCTCGGCCGGCGGAGCATGTTTCGGTCATCACCTCGAACAGATCTTCTCCGATCCGGACCGCCGTCCCTGGATGAGGAGCCGTCCGGGGGGAGCCTTCGACCCGGGGCCTCATCTCCGGATGGGGATGAGGAAGGCGGATCTCACGGATGTTCGATTTCATCGGAATGCCGAAAGACACTATATCCCCGGCTTTCGCGGGGTGTCAACGAGCGGCCCCGATCCGGACGGCCGGGGGGGATCAAACCGCGGAACGGCTTCCGGCCGCGAAGGTTGGACGGCCGGAAGCCGCCCGCTTATCGGAACAAGGGAAGGCTCCGGGAGCCTCCCCGGCGGCCTTTACATCCGGTTGACCCGGATCGATCCGTTGGTCGTTTCGAGCTCGATGGAGGGGCCGCCTCCGCCGATTTGACCCTCGATCCGGTGGCGGGAAGAAATCGTGCCCTTGATGGTGACGGGAAAGTCGACGGTGATCGATCCGTTCGTCGACCGGGCCCGAAAGTCGGCGTTGACCTCGCCGCCCAGGCGCAGGTTGACCGAGCCGTTGGTCGTGTCCGCCCGGATATCGCTTCTCACCTCGTCCAGCTCCAAGTAAATCGAGCCGTTGGTCGTGTCGGCCGAAACCGATCCCCGGAGGTTGCGGGCGCGGATGGTCCCGTTGGTCGTCGCCAGGACGATCCGGCCGTCCCCGCCCTCCATCCGGATGTCGCCGTTGGTCGTGCCGGCTTTGACATCGCCGAAGCCGCCCGAAAGCTCAATGTCGCCGTTGGTTGAGCGGATCGTCTCGAGGATGACCCCGGCGGGGACCTTCACCTCGTAATTCACCTTCACTCGAACATTGCGGAACCGCTCATAAACCGTGTCCACCCGGACGTCCGAGCCGGGGGTTTCGACCTCGATCCTCACCCGGTCCAAGTCGTCTTTCCGGCGGGAGGCGATTTTCTGGGCCGTAATCTCGACTTCGTTCCGGTCCCAAGTCGTCACCCGGACATACCCGTTCGTGTTTTTCAAGGCGAATCGGTCTCCCGCCTTTAGGGGAAGGGTTTTCGAGAACGATTCGGTGTGCTTCGATCCATCGAAAAAATCGTCGAAGCCGCCGTCCATAAAATCACAGGCGGCGCCGGCGGCGACGGTGATCGCCAGGAATACGCCCGCCAGGCCGGCGGCGAATTTTGATTGTCCGCTCATGTTCGATCCTCCTCCGAGACGTTCACCGGAAAAGACGCATTTCGGGTGAAAAAGGTTCCCCGGGGAGAAAACTCAGATTTTCTGGGCGGGAAGATCGAAGTCCGTCAGCGATTCCTGGGGAATCCCAAAATGGTTCCCTTGAAGGTAATGGACGCCGCAGCCGGTCAAGAACTTGGCGATTTCCGGCCGGTCGACATGCTCGGCGACGACCTTGATGCCGTTGGACCGGCAATACTCGACCACGATCCGGATCAGGTGCTTGGCCTTTTCGTCGTGGAGGCACTTCCGGGTCAAGCTGCCGTCGATCTTCAGGATGTCCATCGGGAGCTGGATCAAGCGGCTGAGATTGGAATATCCCGCTCCGAAGTCGTCGATGGCGATCTTGCAGCCGTTGGCCCGGGCCCGCTCGAGGAACGACCGGCAGGCCTCGTTCTCGACCAGCTCTTCCCGCTCGATGACCTCAAGAATCAGCCGCTTGTTCAAGGCCGGAGCGTCCTTGAGATAAGCAAAGAGGGATTTCTCGAACTCCGGCATCAAGAGATCCTTGAACGTCACGTTCAGGGAAACGTCGCAGGGCGTCTTCTGCAGGGCCGTAAAGGCCTCCTTCAACATGAACTCGGTGATGTCCGAATCGAGGCCGGTCGAGGTGGCCAGGGGGAGGAAAGGGCTGGGCGAGACGTAAAAGCCGTCCTGGTCGCGCAGCCGGAGGAGGCTTTCAAACCAGACCACTTCCCCGGTGCGGGTATCGATGATCGGCTGAAAATAAGCCCGGCATGTCTTCCCCTCGAGATTCCGGGTCAGGGTGCTGTACAACTTCAGGGAATCATAAGCCGAATCCCGGACGCTCTCGTCGCCCTTGTAAAGGGAAACGGCCCGGTGGGAGCGGATGCCGTCCTTGAGGGCCAAGTCGGCCTTGGACAGGAAATCGACCGGGGACGCGTCGTTGACGAACGAGGCCCCGAGCTTAATGTTCAAATGGATGTTCAGCCTGCCCCAGGCCATGAATTCGCGGCGGAGGGCGGTGCAGATCCGGTTGAGCAGGGCTTCGGCCGCCGCCCGGTCCATCGATTCGCGGGGGATCAGGAGGCCGAAATCGTTGCCGCGCAGCCGATATAAAGAATAGTTGAACTCCCGGCTCCATTGCTGGAGATAGCGGGAAATGAACTGGAGGATCTCGTCCAGCGTTTCGTAGCCGAAGATCGTCCCCAGCTCGCCGAAGTTTTCAATATGGACGATGGCGAACAAGAACTGCCGATCTTTCGGGATGGAATGGATCAACACCTCGCGGTTCGGCAGGTTGGTGGCCTTGTCGTAGCTCAGCTGGCGAACCAGCTGATCGATGAATTTTTCTTTCTGCCGCTCGTTCATGAAGCTGAAAACGAACATCAGGCTGAAAATGACGAAGGCGACGATGATCTGCCGGATGGTCAAATCGATGTTCCAGGGCCCGAAAAACCCGAACGTGTTCAGAACGAACGTCAACAGGATCGTCAGGAGGAAGACGCCCGTCCAGAGAGTTCCCCGGCGGGCGCCGGTCAGATGGAGGACGATGGGCGGAAAACAGAAAAAGATGATGAGGTAAAGGTCGCGGGAAGGAGGAATGAAAGCGGCCAGGACGAATCCGGCCATAAGCAGAAGGACGGCCGGGGTCGCCAGCCGGAACGTCCGCCCCGTCCTGAGGAAAGAAATCAGCAGCCCGAGGGAGACGGCGAGCCAGATCCCGTAATAGACGAGGTAGGCGGTGTTTCCCCGTCTCAGATCGAGCAAAAGATAAACGAACGCGGCGATCGCGGCCGCCGACAATCCGGTCAGAAGAAGCTGGCGTAGGAACCGTTCATGAATCCCCTCAATCGCCTGGTACCAGCCGGTGTCCTGGAACCGGAACCCTTCCGGCAGCCTTTCCCGGAGTTTATTGGAAAGCATCCCTCGTCCCGCTCCGCTTGATTGCACCCCGTTTTTCCGTTCTCCGCCGGTCCCTTTCCCGAGGACCGGAAGCGATCATTATACAATCGAATCCGGATTAGCCAAAGGAATTTTTTCATGCCTGGACGGATTTTTTTTCGATCCGGTGAAGGCACCGCCGCACCCCGGCATACCACCGGACCGGAGGATGCGCTTCCTTCCGGATCGTCAAGAAAAACCAGGCGATGAACACCGGAAAACCAGCGAGGAAATCGAGAAAATCCCAATAGAAGGAGACGTTGAAAAGAAAGAGGACGGCGCCCTCCAATGGGCGCTTCCGTCGGCCGGCCGCGAAAAGATTGTGAAAATTCAGGCCGCGGTTATGAAGAAAAGGACCGCCCGGCCGAGAAATTCAAGGAAAACAACGCGTTCCAGGAGGAAAACGAAGACGGTGACGAGGGTATCGGGCAATCCCCGCGCGGAAGACCGGACGTTCGGGCTTTAATCCAATCGATTAAAAGCGGACGGGTAAACGGATTATTTAAGGACAGGCCGGTTTGCGTTGTTGACAACATCCGGAAGGCCGATAGAATAATGAACACATGCCTGCCGCGCGTCCCGGGGAAACGAAAAGCCGAAGGTCCACGGTCCCGACTGCCCGCGGGGCGGCCCTCGGGGGCGGACTGGCCCTCTTCGCCGTCTTTTTCGGCCTGACCCGGACTTTCTCCGGGCTCCAAGTGGGCTTTCATCCTCCCTTCACGGCTTCTTCCCCGGGGGAGCTGACCTTCTGGCTGGGCTTTGTCCTGCTCCTCGTCCCGGGCGCCGTTCTCCTCGGCTACGGCCTGAGCCCGGCCTTCGCTCCGCCTCTTGAAAAAGCCTGGTTCCGCCTCCGGTCCCTAAGCCGGAGTCAGCGTCTCTGGGCTCTTGTTCTCCTTTTCGTCCTGGCCGCGCTTTCGGCCCGGATGAGCCACCGGCTGATCCTCCGCGACCTCCCCTTCACCGACGACGAGTACGCGACCCGGTTCGGCGGCCAGGTCCTCGCCTCGGGCCGGGTCGCGGTCCCGGAACCCGAGCCGTTCGCCGCGTACTCCAACCTGTTTCTTTTCCGCCGCGGCGGGAAGGTCACGAGCGTGGACTGGCCCGGCCCCGTCGCGGCTTGGGCCGTCTCGGAGGCGACCCGGACCGGTCCGCTCGTCTTCGCCCTGGCCGCGGCCGCCGCCGCGGCCGCGGTCGCCGCGACATGCACCGTCCTCTTCTCGCCGGCCCACGGCCTGGCTGCCTTTCTCCTGTTCTTTCTCTCGCCCATGGCCTTCCTCCTGTCCGCGACGACCCACGCCCACTTGCTGTCGCGGGCAGGTATCGCCCTCGCCATCCTCGGCTTCGTCCTGGCCCGGAGGAAGCCGTCGCCCGGCCGATGGGCGGCGGTCGGCTTTTTCGCCGCCGTCGCCTTCACCTGCCGGCCCGTCGAGGCGTCCGCCCTTCTCGCCCCCCTCGTCGTCGATTTCGCGGCCGGAGCGCTCCGGAAACGGGGGTCGGACCGGGCGGCTCTGGGCTTTTTCGCTCTCGGCGCCGCTCTTCCCCTCGCCCTGTTCTTCCTCTACAACGGGCTGGTGACCGGAAATCCCGCGCTCCCGCCCCGGTTCTTCATGGAAGGCCCCGGCGAGACGATCTCCGGGGAATCGATCGGCCATCGGTTCGGGGCCAACACGGGCTACAACCTCCTGATGCTCGCGATCTGGTTTCTCGGCCCGGCGGGAATCGCGGCCTTCGCTTTCGGCGTCGGCCGGAGCCGCCTGAACCGCCTTCTCGGCCTCGGCGTCGGCCTCAACCTCCTGGCCGGGCTGCTCCACGACAATCAGGGCCTCCACGCCGTCGGCCCGATTCATTACTCCGAATGCGCCGTCCCCCTGGCGATCATCGTCCTGTCCGGCCTGGCGGCGATCAAAAGCCGTCTCGCCCGGGCGGGGCTTCCTCCGCCCGTCTTCGCGGCCGCCGTTTCGGGCCTCCTCCTTTTCGGCATGGGAACCTTCATCGCCTGGCAGGCGGGGGCCTTGAACGCCCAGGCCCGCATTCAAAGCGAAATCTACGACGGGATCGAACGGGCCGTCGAGACCCGGGGAGGGCCCCCGGCCGTCGTCATTGCCCCGCGGTTCGCCGACGTCTGGCGGGCGAACCCGGAATCCCTAAAGAGAGGAACCTGGGTTTTCGAGTGGCGGCGGGCCCGGCCCGACCTGTCCGACGACATCTTGATCGTCCAGGACGTTCCCGGGGCGGCTTGGATTTTCCGGGAAAAGTTCCCGGACCGGAATCTCTTTCGGATGACCCTGGCCGCCGAACCGCCGTACTGGTCCCTTGAACCGGCGAAGCCGTGAGGCTGCTACCGGGGAAGGGACACCCGGTAGATCAGCCGCCGAATCCAGGCGTTGGCGACGGCCCGGATCCTTCCCCGCCGGAGGTCGCCGGTCGAAAGCCCGGACTGAGGATCCCCTCCCAGCCGGTCGAGGAAGTCCCTGAAGTCCCGGCTCTGGGTCGACTTGATCCGCGTGCTCGTGGCCGTCCGGGACACCCGGAAGGAACAGAGCGGTTCGCGGATCACGGCCAGCCGGCCGTGACGGAGGAGGCGGACCCAGTAGTCCAGGTCGATGACGTAAAGGTTCGAGGCGTTGAAAACGCCGGTCCGGGCGATGAGGTCGGCCCGCATCAGGACCGCGGCCGGCTCGCCGATCAGGTTCGTCCCCGCCCGGACCGAGCGGCGGATGGCTTCCCCTCCCTGGACCGTCTCCTCTTTTCCGGGGAAAGCCCGGCGCATGAGCTTCCGCCCCCGCTCATCGATGATGTCCCGGGCGCAGCAGACGAGGGCGACGCCGCTTGAGGAGAGGTCCCCAAAGGCGGCCGTCTGACGTTCCAGGCACCGGGAGTAGAGGAGGTCGTCCCCCGGCAGGATCTTGACAAACCGGCCCCCCGCCTCCTTCAAGGCTTTGTTCCAGTTGCCCTCATGACCCAGGTTCCGTTCGTTCTCGACGAGGCGGATCCGGGGATCGGAATGGGAGCGGACAATCGCCGCGGTCCCGTCGGACGAGCGGTCGTCGACGACGACCAGCTCGAAGTCGCCTAGGGTTTGGCCGAGGACGGAGCGGATCACGGCGTCGATGGTGCGGCTGTTGTTGTAGGCCGGGACGCAGACGGAGACGAGCGGCGGATTCATGTCCGCCCTCTATTTATCACAGAAAAAATCGTGGAGACAAGGGCCGGTGATCCCCCGATTTCGTTTGACAGGATTTTTCCCTTTGATTAGGCTTAGCCCGTGAGATACCGCGAAGCCGTTTTCGCCTGGTTCGGTTTTCGGGCCGGAGCGGCCGGCTTCCTCCGCCACGGATTCACCCCGGGCTTCCGAGCGGCCGCCTCGGCCCTCCTCCAGCCGGTCAACAGCTATACCCGGTTTCCCGAATATCACTTCTTCGAACGGGACATCGCCGACTTCCTCGAAGACCGGCCTGGCGGCGGGGTTCCTCCCCTCGTTCTGGATGTCGGAAGTCCAAAGCTGTTCGGCTTCTATCTAGCCCGCAGGCACCCGGTTGACCTTCTTCTGACGGACATCAGCCCGCTCGCCCTCGACCCTTATGAAAAAGCCTGGGAGGCGATCCGGCGGGGAGCCCGTGGGCGCGTTTCCTTCGGGATCCGCGACGCCCGCCGCCTTTCCGACCGGGACGGGACGTTTGACGTCGTCTATGCCATGAGCGTCCTCGAGCACGTCGAGGGCGATGACGGAGATTCCGCCGCGGCCGGTGAAATGCTCCGGGTGCTCAAACCGGGGGGCTTGCTGGTCTTCAGCGTCCCCATCGGCCCGGACTACCGGGAACAGGCGATCCAGGGCCTCGCCCACGCCGTCGAGCGGACGGGGAAAGGCGACCTCCACTTCTTTCAACGGATTTACGACTCCGGGCAGTTCGAGAACCGTCTCCGCCGGCCGCTTGGCGGCCGGATCGAACGCGAAAAGATCCGGACAATCGACCGCCGGCCGTCGGACGTTCTCCGGGGCTATCATTTTTTCCGGAGATACCTGCCGGAAGGGCTCGCGGCCGCCCTCGGCCCGCTCAATCCGGTTGCAAGCGCCGCGTTCAATCGGGACCATCCCGGGCTCGTCGAGCCCGCCGTCACGGTTTATGGGCCGGTCCATCGCTTCGGCGACATCTACGCCGACGCGATCCTCTCCGGCCGGAAGGCGGCGGAACCATGAAAATCCTCCTGGTCAACCCCTACCCCAAGGACCGTCCGCCGGTCGCGCCTTGGCCCCACCTCGGCCTGGTTCTGTTGGCGGCCGGGGCACGGGCCGCCGGCCACGAGGTCCGGGTCGCGGATTACGCGTACTCCCCCAAGGCCCCGCCCGTCGCCTCCTGGATCGCCGGTTTTACGCCCGACCTGTGCGGCCTGACGCTCTACACGGCCCACATGAGCCATGCCCGGAAAACCATCGCCGAAATCCGCCGGTTGACGCCCGTCCCGATCGTGCTCGGGGGCCCCCATGCTTCCCTTCACGCCGAGAGCCTGGCCGGAGAGCGTCTCGGGGACTGGATTTTCCGGGGCGAATGCGATCGGGCTTTCGTTGAGGAGCTGCCCCGGATTCGCCGGGGAACCGAAACCCGGGTCGTTTCGGCCGAGCCGCCCGACCTCGCCGCGACGCCGGCGCCCGATTTCGGCCCGGCCTTCGGCTCCGAATCGATGATGTCGTACCCCGTCCAGCTGTCCCGCGGCTGCCCCTTTTCCTGCTCGTTCTGCTCGGTTCGGTTCCTGTCGACGCGGAAGATCCGCACCCGCGGCCTCGAGGCGGCCCTGGACGAGATCGCCGGGGCGGTCCGGACCCGGCCCCGGCTCCGGGAAATCCGGATCGTCGACGACTGCCCGACCTACGACCTGGAACGGTTCAAAGAGTTCCTCCGCCTTTACCGGGACCGCCGCTTCGGCCTTCCCCTGCACATCGACAACCTCAGAGCGGACCGCCTCGACGAGGAGATGCTTGACCTGCTCAAGGCGATCGGCGTCGATCACGTCTGCATCGGCGTCGAAAGCGGCAACCGGGCCGTCTTCGAGGCAATTCACAAGGGCGAGACGCTCGACGAAATCGTCGAGGCGGCCCGCCTGGTCCGCGCCCGGGGCCTCCGGCTCTATGTTTGCTTCATCATCGGCCTGCCCGGAGCCACGGCCGCCGCCGAGCGCGATTCCATCCGGCTGGCCCGGGCGCTCAAGCCGGACTGGATTTATTGGAACCTCTTTCAACCCCACCGCGGGACGGACGCCCGGGCTTGGTTCGAACGTCACGGGCGAGTCCTGTTCGAGGAGGACACGAGCAGTTTGATGGGCTTGGATCTCGCCGTAACCGAGGCCCCCTGCGACACGCCGGAATTCCCGGCCGGGGAGCGGGTCCGCATCCACTTGACCGCCGCCCTCGAGTCCGGGGCCTATTGGCTCAATCCGCTGTTCTTTCCGAGGCACCTGAAGCTCGTCGCCGCGTACGGCCTGGGACGGTCGTTTTTCGTGGGGTTGCCGGCGGCCCTGCGGATCAATTTCAAGATGCTTCTCCACAAGGCCCGGCGTCCGGTCCGCCGGCGGGTGGAGGGCGCCGCATGAGAATCGCCGTCATCGTCTCAACCTTCCCTCCCTATCGGGGCGGGATGGGAAATATGGCCCGCTCCTACGCCGACGGGCTGTCCCGCCTTGGACACGACGTCACGGTCTTCTGCCCGGCCTACCGGCCGGCGGAGAAGGAACCGGACGCCCCCTACCGGGTCCGGCGGATGAAGCCCCCGGTGAAATTCCGAAACAGCGCCTTTCTCCCGCAGCTCGGGCCGGAGACACGCGGCTTCGACCTCGTCAACCTTCATTACCCCTTCTTCGGCGGGGCCGAGGCCGTCCTTCTCAACAAGAAGACGCTCGGCCGGCGGATGCCGCTTGTCGTCAACTACCAGATGGATCCCCTGGCCGGAGGCTGGGCCGGCGCGGCGATGGCCGCCTACACGAAGACCGTCCTTCCCGCCGTGCTGAAAGCGGCCGACCGGGTGATCGTGACCTCCCTCGATTACGCGGCCCATTCGGCCGCGGCCCCGGCCCTCCGCCGGCATCCGGAAAAATTCGAGGCCGTCCCGCCCGGCGTCGACACGTCCGTCTTTAAACCCCGGCCGATCGACCCGGCGCTCCGGGCTCGGTACAAGCTCGGGCCGCGGGACCGGGTCGTGCTCTTTGTCGGAGGCCTGGACCGGGCCCACGCCTTCAAGGGCGTCGGCTTCCTGCTCGAAACCTGGGCCGCGGCGAAGCCCGGGAACGCCCGGCTCCTCGTCGTGGGGCGCGGCGACCTCCGGAACCGCTACGTTCAGGCGGCCGCGGATTTGGGGATCGCTCCGGACGTGATCTTCGACGACGGCGTCGGCGAAGACGGCCTGCCCGCCGTCTACAACCTGGCTGACCTATTCGTCCTGCCCTCCCTCGACCGGTCGGAAGCCATCGGGATCGTCCAGATCGAAGCCCTTTCGTCCGGCGTCCCCCTCCTGGCCTCGGCCCTGCCCGGCGTCCGGACCGTCGTCGAAAACGGCCGGACCGGCTTCACCTTCGAGGTCGGGAACCGGGCCGGCCTCGCGGCCCGGCTGAAGGCCGTCCTCGAAGACGAGCCGCTCCGCCGGCGGATGTCGGCCGCCGCCCGGGAGGCCGCCCTGGCGAAATACGAGCAAGGAGCCGTCTGGGCCGCGGTCGAAAGAACATTCAAGCGGGCGGCGGAAGGACGGTCCTCATGAACGCGGATCGAACAACCGGGCGCCCGGTCCTTCGCCTCGCGGCGATGACGGTCATCGGCATCGCCTCCCTGGTCATCCTCCACCGGCTGGGATATCTCGACCTGGCCCCGGTAGGCTCGGGCTTCCGCCGGGGAGGACCGTGGATCGGCCTCATCGTCCTGGCTCTCATCGGCCTCCTGGCCGCAAGCGCGGTCCGCTTCCACCGCCTGACGCGAGCTTTCGGGATCCCGGTCCGGTTCCGGGACGCGGCGGCCGCGAATCTGATCGGCCAGGCCGTGGGCCAGTGGCTGCCCGGCTCTCTGGCCTTGACCGAGGTTCTCCGGTTTGGGGTGATGGCCGGGACGTCCGCGGGCCCGGGAACCCGGGGGCGTCTCGGGCTGGCCGTCGCGGTCGATCGGATTCTCGGCCTGGGAGCCATGTTCGCCGCCGGAGGACTGGCCGGGTTCGTCCTTTTCGCCCTCGGTAAAATCGGCCGGGGATCCGCCGTGGCCGTTTTCGCCCTTTCGGCAGCGGCCGTCGTTCTCGGCCTGGCCGCGCTGGCCGCTCCCTTCCGCCCGAATCGCAGGCTCGCGCGCCTCGCGCAACGGGCGGCGGGGCCGGATCCGGCCTCCTCCGGACTGTTTCGCCGGGCGGGCCGGGGCGCCCTCCGGCTTCTCAAAACGCTGGAGGAATTCCGGGCCGGGAGGCACAGGGCTTTCGGCCTCCTCCTTCTCAGCCTGGCCGCCGCATTGTTCAATCCCCTGACGCTTTTTTTCGCCGCCCGAGCGACGGGATTCCCTCTTCCGTTCTCCGTCATCCTGGCGGCCGTCCCGCTGACCGCGGCCGCGATCCTGCTCCCCACCGGCCTGGCCGGGTTCGGGGGGCCCCAGCTTCTTGCCGCCGGGGTTTTCGCCCTGTTCGGCGCCGAACCGGCGGCGGTCGTGGCGGCTTGCCTTCTCCAGAACACCGTCGTCTTAGCAGGACAGACTCTCGGAGGAGCCCTCGGCTGGGCCCTCCTGTCCCGACGCCCGTCCTTCAAACCGGGGAGGTTGCAATGAATCCACGAAAGATCGTTTCGGTGATCGTTCCCGTCTTTTCCGAGGAAAAAGTCATCCCCGAGTTCTACCGCCGGACGAAACGCGTCCTGGACGGGCTCGCCGGCCGATACGACCACGAAATTTTGTTCATCGACGACGGCAGCCGGGACGGGTCGGCCGCCCTTCTCCGGGACCTCTGCCGGAACGACACACGGGTCAAGGCCGTCTTCCTGTCCCGGAACTTCGGCCATCAGTTCGCCATCACCGCGGGCTTGGATCACGTCCGCGGGGACGCCGCGGTCATCATCGACGGCGATCTGCAGGATCCGCCGGAAGTCATTCCGGCGATGATCAAAAAGTGGGAGGAAGGGAACAAGGTCGTTTTCGGCGTCCGGGAAAAACGCAGAGGGGAGAACGTCTTCAAGCTCCTGACGGCCAAGGTCTTCTACCGCCTGATTCGCCTGCTGAGCGACATCCGGATGCCGGTCGATGCCGGCGATTTCCGTCTCCTGGACCGCCGAGTGGTCGAGGCGCTGCGGAACGTTCGGGAGGAGAACCGCTATCTCCGCGGACTCGTGAGCTGGACCGGATTCGCCCAAGTCGGGATTTCCTACCGGCGCGACCCCCGCTACGCGGGCAAGACGAAGTTCACCCTGAAGAAAATGGTCCGGTTCGCCTTCGACGGGATCCTGAGTTTTTCGGACAAACCCTTGAAGATCACCGCCTATCTCGGTTTCCTGATCACCCTGGCCTCGTTCCTCATGGCCGGGCGAGTCCTCATCGGGAAGATCCGCCATCCCGAGGTTCTGGTCTCCGGATGGACGTCCCTCATCCTGGCCGTCCTATTCATCGGCGGCATCCAGATGATCTCACTCGGAATCTTGGGCCTTTACCTCGGCCGCCAGTACCGGGAGGTCAAAAAGAGGCCCCTGTATATCGTGGCCGATACGGCCAATCTCGGGGAGGACGGAGCCGAGGCCGGCCCCCGGGATAAAGCGGCCCCGGCGTCATGAACGCGTCCGCTTCCCTTGTCTTCGCCCGGGCCCTGTGCTATCTTTTTTCCGGATCGACCCCCCCATGACCAAACGTCTCTCCTCGTTCGCCGTTCCGGCCGCCCTCCTTCTTCTGATCTCCGGCGCCGCCGGCCAGGTCCGGCTCCTGGATGTTCCCTATGTTCCGACCAAGTTCCCGGTCGTCGACGAAATGCTGAGCATGGCCGGAGTGAGCAAGAACGACATCGTCTACGACTTGGGATGCGGGGACGGGAGGATCGTGATCGGGGCTGCCCAGAAATACGGCGCCCGGGGGATCGGCATCGATCTTGATCCGGAACGCATTCTGGAAAGCGAAGCCAACGCCTCCAGCGCCGGCGTCGCCGATCGGGTCAGGTTCTACACCGGCGACTTATTCGAAGCCGATATCCGCGAAGCGACGGTCGTCTCCCTCTACCTCCTGACTTCGATCAACCTCCGGCTTCGGCCGCGCCTGCTCCGGGAGCTGCGGCCGGGATCCCGGGTCGTTTCGCACAATTTCGCCATGGAAAACTGGAAGCCGGACGCCTCCTCGGAAGTGGAAGTGGACGGCGTCCGCCATGACGTGTTTCTCTGGGTGATCCCGGCCAACGCCAGCGGCGCCTGGACCTGGACGATGAAGATCAAGGGAAAAACAACGACCGTCCGGGCCGATCTGATCCAAAAATATCAGTATGCCAAGGGAACGGTGAAAATCGGCGGAACCGAGGCGGCGATCGCCGACGCGAAGATCCAGGGAGACCTCGTCCGGTTCAGATTCGAGGCGGCCGTCGCCGGTTCCCCGGCGGCCTTTGTCTTTGAAGGCAAGCTCGTGGGCCAGTCCATCAATGGGACCATCCGTTCGGTCGTCGACGGGGAAACCCGGGTTTGGACCTGGAAGGCCTTCCGGAATCCGACCACGGAAAAACCGATCGACGAGCCTCCGGACGCGGGCTAATCGATCCGGATCTCGACGATTTCCCCCAGGGCGGCGATTTTATCCCTGAAGGTCCGGGCCCGGGAGGGGCGTTCCGTTATGACGAACACGAGAACGGCCCCGTTCGTTTCCCGGCGGAAGAAGATTTCGTCGACTTTTTCGCCCGTGGCGGCGGCCAGCCCGCGCAACTCGTCCACCGCCTCGATCCCGGCCACCCGGAGATTGTAACGGACGATGGACCGGTGCGGGACGAGGTGTTCGACCAGGGGGAAGCTCAGGAGAACGATCGTCAGGATTCCGGTGTAGATCGCGGCGATTAAGAAATATCCCGCCCCGATGACCAGACCGAGCCCGGCGACCGCCCACAAGGTCGAAGCCGTGGTCAAACCATGGACGTGCCGGTGGGCCTGGATGATCGTCCCGGCCCCGATGAAGCCCATGCCGGTGATGACGCCGGAGGCGATCCGCAGGGAATCGGCAGACCCGACGGGGGCTCCGCCGAGGATGATGCCGGAAAGGGCCATCATCATGGTGGAGCCGGCGCAGATGAGGATATTGGTCCGTAGGCCGGCCGGCTTCTGGCCGAACTCCCTTTCCAATCCGATCACCCCGCCCAGAACGACGGCCAGGACGAGTTTCACGATGACGTCGAGCATGACGGCTCCTTCGGAAAACAACTGAATTTCTCCCGCCGAATCGCCGGCGTCGGCTCCGGCGGATTCATCCTGCCATACGTCCGCGGGGCTGTCAAACCCGTGAATCGATCTCAAAAAAGCCGGCTCTCGTCCCATTTGCACAGAGGAAAGCGGCAAGATAATGAAAGCCTTCGCTCCCGCGCCGGATTCATCGCGGATTTTCCCGATCGGCCGGCTTGGCGGCGGAGAATCCATGTCCTGAAAGATTCGCCCCGCCGCCCGCCCCGGCTTTTTGCCGGCGCCCGGCAGTCTCCAACAGCTGACGCCGGTCTTTTTCGCGCCGATTTCCCAGACAAGACTCAAGGAATGGAGCATCCGGATGATGTTCGCTCCGGTCGTTAAAAACGCCACCGCCAGCCCCCTTCCCGTGAAGAAAACGCGGGAAGCTTGACATACTGTGTTTGATATAGTATTGTCTAACGCACTATATTGTTTTCGAGCGTGTAAAAGAAAAAAACGAGGCGATCACAATGACGGAAACGGAACTCGGAAGTCTCGAAACGGAAATGAACCGGGGATTCCTCCAAATTCTCGTCCTCGCCCTCCTCGAGAAAGACCGCTACGGCTACTCCATGATCAAGCACATCGAGGGGCTGGGATACAAGATCGAGGAAAATACCCTGTATCCCCTGCTCCGCCGGCTGGAGAAAAACGGCTGGATCGCCGGGCGGTGGACGCTGGGGGAAGACCGGCCGCGCAAGTTCTACGGCATCACGGCCGAGGGGCGGGCGATGAAAGCCGGCCTTCTCGCCGTCTGGAAAAACCAAAATAGGATTCTCGAAGAAATCGAGAAGGAGAACGAACATGACCAATAATCTCGATGCCTACCTCGAGGACATCGGCCATTACCTGGCCGTCGGCCCGGCCCGCGAGGAGATCCTCTCGGAAATCCGGAGCCACATCCTGGAAAAAGCCGAGGAGGAGCGCGCCCGGAGCGGCGAGGCCGCCCTCGAAAGAGTCATCGCCGGGTTCGGCCCTCCCCGACGGGTGGCCGAGCGGTACTTGGAAGGCCGGGAGATCATCGCCCCGGCCTACCAGCGCCACCTGTTCCGATACACCTCCATCCTGTTCGGCTTCCATTTTCTTTTCACCCTTATCGGAGTGATCTTCGGCCGGAGCTTCGTTCTATTTCCCGTTCTTTTCGTGCCCCGGATGGGCGTCATCGAGGCTCTGTTGTATCTCCCGGCGGCGTTTTTGACCGATCTCGGGTTTGTCGCCCTGATCCTCTACTTCGTCACCCAGAGTAAAAAGGACATCAAGCTCCCCTGGCCGAAATTCGGGCTCGAGGCCGATGACATCAAGCTCCCCCGGAAGCCCGGGGCCCTCGCCGCGACGCTCGCCGGCTTGACGTTCATGCTCGCCTTGACGGCCGCGGCGGTCTATGTTTTCACCCGGCACGGGACGGTATTCATCGCCGGGTTGGCGAGCTCGGGGGAAATCAAGCCCCTTTTCACGGCGGAAGCCGGCCGGAGTTTGTCGCTGATCGTGATCGCGCTGCTGGCGGCCGGGGCCGTCTCCCTGTTTCTCAAGCTCTTCACCCGGTCCCGCTGGATCGACGTCGGTTCCGACGCCGTCTCCCTGATCCTGTTCGGCCTGATCCTCCGCCGGCCCTTCGACGGCTTGTTCGCCGTCCCGATCAGCGGACAAGCCTTGTCGGGAATCAGAATCGGCCTGGCGGCCGCCCTCCTCTTCATCGTCCTGATGACGGCGATCGATCTCATCAAGAACCTGGTGATGATCGGACGAGGGGCCCTGGTCCGCAGGCCGCCGGAGCGAGGGACGCCGGCCTGAGCCTGTTTTTTCACCGCGGCCGTCCGGTGATATAATCCGGCTTCAATGGAGAAGACCATGAAGAAACCAACCTCCCCCCGGCGGGCGCGGACCGCGGCCCTCCTCCTGCTTCTCGGCGGCCCCATCCTCCTTCACTCCCAGCAGGCTCCCCTGACCGAGGACGAAAGGAACACGATCGAAGTGGTCAACAAAACGAGGAATTCGGTCGTGTACATCACCAACATCCAGCTCGTCCGCGACTTCTTTTTCGGAGCCGAGGAAAAGATCCCCCGCGGCAGCGGCTCCGGTTTCGTCTGGGACCGGCGGGGGCACATCGTCACGAATTTCCACGTGATCGAGGACGGGGTGGAGTTCCAGGTGACTCTGCCCGACCAGCAGCAGCGCTCGGCCCGGCTCGTCGGCAAGGACGAATCCAAGGACATCGCCGTGCTCCGGCTCGACGGCGATGTGTCCGAGCTCTCCCCGGTCGTCCCGGGCACATCCCGTGATCTCGTCGTCGGGCAGAAGACGATCGCCATCGGCAATCCGTTCGGCTTCGACTATACCGTGACCAAGGGCATCGTCAGCGCCCTGGGCCGGAAAATCACCGGCGCCGGCGGCGTGTCCATCCGGGACATGATTCAAACCGACGCCTCGATCAATCCCGGCAATTCGGGAGGGCCGCTGCTCGATTCAGCCGGCCGGCTCATCGGGATGAACACGCTCATCTATTCCCCCTCGGGCGCCTCCAGCGGCGTCGGATTCGCCGTGCCGGCGGACATCATCGCCAAGGTCGTGCCCGAATTGATCGCCCACGGCCGGGTCACCCGGCCAGGACTGGGCGTCTCCTTCCTCAACGACGCCTATGCCCGGCGGGCCGGCATCGAGGGGGTGATCATCCTGGAAGTCCCGTCCGGAACCCCGGCGTACGCCGCCGGACTCCGCGGCCTGGGCCGGGATCGCTTCGGCCGCCGGACCATCAACGACGTCATCACGGCCGTCGACCGGGCCCCGGTCACGTCCTATGACGACTTGTTCGCCATTCTGGAAAGCCGCAAGATCGGGGAAACCGTGACCTTGAGCGTGGACCGGGCCGGCAAAGTCCGCCCGGTCCGCGTCACCCTCGTCCGCGATTGAGCGTCGTGGACGTCATCCTGGCCTCGCGGTCGCCCCGCCGGAAGGAGATCCTCGGCCGGATCTTCCCCGACTTCCGCGTCATTCCCAGCGGCGTGGACGAGAGCGCCCTCGACCAAAGCGATCCGGTCTTCTTCGTCCGGGAAGCGGCCGTCCTCAAAGCCCGCGACGTCGGGGCGCGCTTCCCGGATTCCCTGGTCATCGCCGCCGACACGGTCGTCTGCCTGGACCGGGAGATCTTCGGCAAGCCGGAAACCCGGGAGGACGCCGCGGCGATGCTCGGCCGCTTGTCCGGCCGGCGTCACCGCGTCCTGACGGGAGTCGCCCTCTTCCGGGCGGCCGACGACCGTCTCGTCGTCGGTTACGAGACGACGCATGTCACGTTTAAGGCCCTGGCCCCGGAGGAGATCGAGGCCTATCTCGACCGGAACGCCTACGCCGACAAGGCCGGCAGCTACGCCGTCCAGGACGTCGGGGACGCGTTCGTCGAGCGCCTCGAGGGCGATTACGACAACGTGGTCGGATTTCCCGTGAAGCGCTTTAAAAAGCTGCTGAAGGAATTCAAGGCCCCGGAGATGGAGCTCGAAATCACTGGGATCGCCTTCCCGAAAAGCTGGCCGGTCGCCCGGGCGGGGGAAAAGGACGTCTGGGTGCCGGGGGCCGTCGTCGGCGACCGGGTGAGGGCGCGAATTCTGCGCCGCAACCCGGCCGTGGCGAAAATCACCCGCCTCCTCGAGCCGTCGCCCCTGCGGACGGAGGCCGTTTGCCCTCATTTCGGAGCCTGCGGCGGCTGCGCTTTCCAAAACCTGAACTACTCCGAACAGATCTCGCTCAAGGAAGGCTATCTTCGCCGGGTGTTGGGAAAGGAGGGACCGCCCGGGGCGGCGGAGGTTCTTGAGCCCTTCCTGCCCTCGCCGTCCCTTTTCGGCTATCGGAACAAGATGGAATTCGCCTTTGCCGGAGCCGGCGGGGACCTTCGCCTGGGACTGCGCGAACGATCCCTCCCGCGGACGAAGTCCCGTAAGAGGACGGTCGACCTCAGGACGTGCCCCTTGTTCGGACCGGCGGCCGACCGCCTGCTGCCGGCGGCCGCGGCGTTCGCCGAAGCCGACGGACGGCCGGGCTTCGACCCGGTCTCCCGGAAAGGATTCTTCCGGAACCTCGTCCTCCGGGAGGCCAAGGGCACGGGCGAGGTGATGGTCATCCTCGTCACCCGAAGCGGCCCGGCGCCCGGACTCCGGGAGTGGGCGGGCCGGCTGGCCGCGGACATCCCGGCCGTCCGGAGCGTTTGGCACGTCGAAAACGACCGGGACGCCGACCTCGTGGAATACGGGAACAACACCCTGCTCGTAGGGGCGGCCGGGATCGAGGAGGAACTTTCCGGTCTGAGCTTTCGGATCGGTCCGGATTCTTTTTTCCAGCCCAATCCGAAGGGAGCGGCCGTTTTCTATGAAAAAATCGCCGCCCGGGCGGCCGAGGTCTCCGCGAAAAAAGCGCTCGGCCTTTTCTGCGGCCCGGGGGCGATCGAGATGTTTCTCAGCCGGACGGCCGCAGAAGTCGTCGGCGTCGACGCCGAGCCGGCCAACATCCAGAGCGCCGAGGGAAACGCCGTCCGCAATGGTTTACGGAATGTCCGCTTCATCGCCGGGCTGGTGGAAAAAGTCCTCGAAAGCACGGACCTCTCCGGGACCGACCTCGTCGTCCTCGATCCGCCCCGGGACGGCCTTCATCCCGCCGGATTGACTCTCATCCCGGCGCTGGGAGCGCCCCATCTGATCTACATGTCCTGCAACCCGGCCTCCTTCGCCCGGGACATCCGGGGGCTGGCGGCTTCGGGCTACCGGCCTGAGCGCATCTTCGCCGCGGACTTTTTTCCCCACACCCCGCACTTCGAGGTGCTGGGATTCCTCTCCCGCTGATTTCATGGGGAGACGCCATCCCCATTCACCCTATTTTCGCCGGGGCCCGGAGACGACGGTTGTTTGATATATGAAGGATCATTCTCAAAGAACACCAGGCCAAATGAGCGCATTGAATCAACGAATATGCAACCGAAGGGGGAAAGAAGGACTTTTCTCCGATGCTCCGCTCGGCGAACATTATTTGACATGGCCCTGTTTTCGGATTAGCTTTTTCCTTGAAATCGTCATTAGACTCATGGGTATTGTGTCTCCCGATCGCTCCTGTTTTTGAGGATGGTCATGCCCGGGAAATCCGCCGCCGCCCGGTCGAAACGGCTGATGTCGGCCGAGCGCCGGCAGGAGATTCCCCCCGAGCGCGTTCTGGAGACGATCGGCCTCCGTCCGGGCCAGGTCTTCATCGACATCGGCGCCGGTCCGGGGTTTTTCGCCCTGCCGGCGGCCGCGGCCGTCGGACCGAGGGGCCGGGTCGTGGGGCTGGACGTTTCGCCGTCGATGGTCGAAGAGCTTCGGAAAAACGCCGCCCGGGCCAAAGCGGCCAACCTCCAAGCCCGCCGAATATCCAAAACGAGCCCGAACGTTCCGCCCGGGGCGGATTTTTATTTTCTGGCCAACGTCCTCCACGAGATCGACGGCCGGGAAGCTTATCTCCGCGATCTCCGCAAGCGCATGTCCGCCGCCTCCCGTCTCGTCATCATCGACTTTCTCCGGAAGAAAACGGAGCACGGTCCCCCGCTCCGCGACCGAATCCCCCTCCGGGAGTTGCGGCGCCTCCTGGCCGCGACCGGCTTCAAAGTCGAGCGCGTTTTCCGTCCGAACGGGGAGGAGTACGGAGTGATCGCCTTCCGGACCGGCGCCCGCCTCAACCGATGATCGCCAGGGAAAAGGCCATGACAAAGATGGCCACGGTCTCGCAGAGCCCGACGACGATCAGGTCCTGGGCGAATCCCTTGTTCGTCTCGCCGAACGCGTCGCAGCTGGCGGCCGAGCATTGCCCCTGGGCCACGGCCGAATAGCCGATCGCCGCCCCCGAGAGGACGCCGATCCCCAGCTTGAACAAGCCGTCGATGCCCGCCCCCTTGAGGGCGTTCATGACGATAAAGCCGTAGATCGTCTGGGTGAGGGGCGCCCCGGCGAAAACGACGAGCAGAAAGGACGCGGGCTTGTTGGCCAGATAGCTGCGCTTCCAGGCGCCGATGGCCGCCTGCCCGGCGATGCCCGCGCCGATGCCCGAGCCGACCGCCGCCAGGCCTAAAACGGCGGCGACGCCGATATAACCGATGAGATCCATTTCCGCCTCCTTACTGGATTACCGCTCCGACTTGGCCGTGACCCGGAAAGGGTCGTATTTGATCCCCGACCACTCCATGCCCAGATGGTTGGAGAATTCGAGCATGTTGAGCCGGATGCCGTGGACGACGACGGACAGCACGCTCAGGGCGATATTGAGGGCATGGCCGAACGTCAGGAGAAGCACTCCGGCGATGATCGTGAGGGCGGGCTTGATCAAGCCGCCGCCCATGCCGTTGATCACCGACCCGAGCGACGAGCCGGCCAGGCCGACGGCCCAAAGCCGGATATAGGACACGATGTCGGCGAACACGCCCACCGTGCCGAGGAAAAGGGGGATAAAATTCTGAAGCCCCCCGAGAAGCGATTTGAGCAGGTTCCCTTGATACGCGCCGAAGAGAAGGTTGGCGGCGAATCCGCCGACGACCAGTCCGACGGCGTACGCCGGGAGGGGAAAGCGCTTCGCGTCGACGACGAGATTGAGGACGAAAAACAGCATTCCGATGATCATCGCCAGCGAGCCCAGGTGGGCGAGGAACTGAAGATTCGGAAACAAGCGGCGGATATTCTTGATCCGGGCCAGGGACAGCTGGACGACGCCCACCAGGAAGCAAAAGACCTGGATGTTCGCCTTGGCGTCCGGGTTGGCGATGCAGATCGGCTTGACGGCGATCGCCCGGAGAGCCGGCGGAAGCGAGGCGAAGGGAATCGAAAACCAGTTCCCGGTCGCCGCGCCCCAGAGAATGAGAGCCCCGGAAAGAAAGAGGAGAAGGCGGACGCCGTCGGGGACGGTCCGGGACTTGCGCCGGGCCTTGAGCGCGGCGGCGAGGCCGGCGCCCATCATCAGGAGTCCGTAGCCCGCGTCGCCGAAAATCATGGCGAAGAACAGGGCGAAAAACACCAGGAACCAAAACGAGATCTCGAATTCGTGATAGCCGGGAACGGTCCCCAGGAATTCGAACACCGGCTCGATCATCCGGACGAACCGGCCGTTCTCGACCTTGGTCGGGACCTGATCCCCGGGTTCCGGGTCGGCGGCGGCGAACGCCCAGCCGTGGTCTTTCGCCCGGACGGACAAGGCGCCCAGGTCGGCCGCCGGGACGTATCCCTTGACGTGGCAAACAGGCCCTTCGCCGATGAAGGATTCCCGTACCGTCTCGAAGCTCAGGTCCTGCTCGAGGATTTCGAGCGCCCGTTGCAGCGAATCTCTCTCCCGGCCCGCGGCGACCCGCTTTTTCCCGATCTCCGCGATCTCCGCCTCGCCGGCCGCGATTTTTTCCCGCATGGCCGCGGCCGAAAGAAGCGGCGGAACGAATTCAACAAACGCCGGCGGCATCGGCGGAACGGGCTCGCCCCGCCGGCCGACGGCGGCCGCGAGCAACCGGCGCCGGTCGGCCGACAGGACGACGATGTCCGTCCCGGCCGGGGCGGTCGCCCGTTTTTTCGGATCCACCTCGAATAAACGGATGTCCGTCCCCGAAGCCCGCAAGCCCTCGATCACCTCCGGGTCGAATTCGCCCCAAGCCGCCGCCCGGTCGATCTCCCTTTGGAGAGCGGCCCCGGCGTCCTGGATTTCCCGGACACGCTCCTCCCCGGCCAGGATCCGGCGGGCCAGGGCGAGCGCCTCATCTATCGACAGCCGGCCCGGCGCCAGGCGTTTCTCCGCCGGAATGATGTTGAGGGCGGCCGCGACTTCGTCCCGGGTTCGGGCCAGGCGCTCGAACCGCCCGCCGGACGGCCGGACGCATTCGACGTGGACCACGCCGAGATCGCGCAGCTCGCGGAGCGCCCCGGCTTTCTCCTTTTCCAGGAGAACGAGCCAAACCTTCTTCATCCGGGCGATCATGCGGCCGTCCTGGCGATGACTTTCCGCTGGGCGATCTTGCCCCGCACGACCTGGGCGATCTGCTGGTCGCCGAGGGAGATCCGGATGATCCGGATATTCTCCAGCGTTTCGGGGATCTTGACCTTTTCGAACAGGTTGACCCGCTGGGACGTCGTCCGCAGCTCGGCCGCAAGCCGGCCGGCCTGCCCGGCCAGGACGTCGTCCTCCAGGTCGACAAGAAGGATCTTTTTCATCCGCTCGACGGCCGCGTCCACCCACAGGGGGGCGGTGAAGAAATCATATTCGGCGACCGAGAAATCCGCTCCCTCGAAGACCGGGATGTCCACCCCGGCCACGTTGCCCCGGGACGTGCGGACGGCGGCGACGGAGAGAAACGGCCGGCCGTCGGGGCCGCACAGGGCGGATGACTCTCCAAAGACCGCGATCCAGGTCCGGAATTCCCGGTCGAGCTCCTCGCGGGCCGTCCGGAGCTCGCGCCGGCGGGCTTCGACGATCCGGAGCTCCACCTGCAGCTGCTGTTTCTTCATCTGCAAAGTGGGCAGGTAGCGGAGGTACGTCTTGAGGGCGTCCCGCTGCCTCTTGAGCTCGTTTTTCGTCATCTTGACCTTGGCCATCGCGGGCGCCTCAGGCGGTTTTTTTCGGCCAGTATTTTTCGAGAAGCTCGGTCCGGAGCCCTGTTTCCAAGGGTTCGAAACAGGCGGCCAGGATCTGCCAGCCTTTGTCCAGGGCGTTCTCGAGGCGGATGTTGACCGAGAGGTCCATCATCTCCCGTTCGAACAGCTCGCCGTAGCGGAGGAGCTTGCGGTCCCAAGAGGTCATCAGGAAGCCCATGGCCCGCTTTTCCAGCGTTTCCTTGTAGGACGCGTACAGCTTGATCATCCCGTCCATGATCGGCCGGTGGTCCGGCCGCGTCTTCGCGTTGACCAACTGCTTGAGCCGGGACAGCGACCCGAAGGGTTCGATCCGGCCGTTCTTGAGGTAGAACTGGCCCTCGGTGATGTAGCCCGTGTTGTCGGGCACCGGGTGGGTGACGTCGTCGCCCGGCATCGTCGTGGCCGCCAGGATCGTGATCGAGCCGGCGTCGGCGAAATCGACGGCCTTCTCGTACCGGGCGGCCAGCTGGGTGTAGAGGTCGCCGGGATAGCCGCGGTTGGAGGGCACCTTTTCCTGGGTGATGGCGATTTCCTTCATCGCGTCGGCGAAATTCGTCATGTCGGTCAGGAGGACGAGGACGTTCTTGCCCCGGAGGGCGAAACGCTCGGCGACCGCCAAGGCCAAGTCCGGGACCATGAGGCACTCGACGACCGGGTCGGCCGCGGTGTGGACGAAGAGGATGGCCTTGGCCAGGGCTCCGCCCTGCTCCAGGGCGTCCCGGAAGAAGAGGTAATCGTCGTGGGTCAGGCCCATCCCGCCGAGGATGATGACGTCCACCTCGGCCTGCAGGGCGATGCGGGCCAGGAGCGGGTTGTACGGCTCGCCCGAGACGGAAAACAGCGGCAGCTTCTGGCTTTTAACCAGGGTGTTGAACAGGTCGATCATCGGGATGCCGGTCCGGATCATCTCCCGGGGGATGATCCGCTTGCTGGGATTGACGGAGGGGCCGCCGATCGGGATGAGGTTTTCCGAAAGGCGCGGGCCGTCGTCCCGGGGCTCGCCGGCCCCGTCGAAAATCCGGCCCAAGAGGTTGTCGGAAAAGCTCACCCGCATCGGATGGCCGAGGAAGCGGAGCGAGTCGCCGGTCGAGACGCCGCGGCCGCCCTGGAACACCTGGAGCGAGACAAGATCGCCGTCGAGGCGGATGACCTCGGCCAAAGACGAGCCGAACCGCGTCTCGATCGAGGCCAGCTCGCTGTAGCGGACGCCCTCGGCCCGGACGGTGATGACGTTTCCGGTGATCGATTCGATCCGGGAATACACTTTCTTCATGACCTACTCCAGCGCCTCGATCAGCCGCAGCCCTTTTTCGTCGTCGCCGCCCCGGCGTTCGGCGAGGAGGGCCCGGATCTCCTCCGACAAGGCGGCGTACCGCTCGCTTTGCCAGGGAGCGCCGTTGAGGTCGAGAAACTTCTGGCGGAGGCCGGAGAACCAGCGCCGGGCGTCCTCCTTGTCCTTGGCCTTGATCTCCGCCGCCAGGATCTCCATGATCAGGCGGTAGCTGTCCTTTTGACGGGGCGGATCGACGGCCGCGTCCACGGCGTCGAACGAGTTTTGCTGGATGAAGACCGCGTCCAGCAGATCGCCCTTGAGATAAACGATATAGTCGTCCAGCGACGTCCCCTCCTCGCCGACGACTTTCATCATTTGGCCGACCTCGGCGTTCTGGCGGAGGAAGGCCCGGCCGTAATCGATGATCGGGCCGTCGATGATGCCGTCATATTTCGACCAGGATTCGAGGGGATGGATCGCCGGGTATTTGCGGGCGTCCGAACGCTCGCGGGAAAGCCCGTGGAAGGCGCCGACGACCTTGAGCGTCGCTTGGGTCACCGGCTCCTCGAAGTTGCCGCCGGCCGGCGAAACCGTCCCCCCGATGGTGATCGAGCCGGTCGCGCCGTCCTTCAGCCGGACGACGCCGGCCCGCTCGTAAAACGCGGCGATCACCGATTCGAGATAAGCCGGGAAGGCCTCTTCGCCCGGGATTTCCTCCAAGCGGCCGGACATCTCCCGCATGGCCTGGGCCCAGCGGCTCGTTGAATCGGCCAGGAGGAGAATGTCCAGGCCCATCTGGCGGTAATATTCGGCCAGGGTGACGGCGGTGTAGACCGAGGCGTCGCGGGCCGCGACCGGCATGGAGCTGGTGTTGCAGATGATGATCGTCCTCTCCATGAGCGAGCGGCCGGTCCGCGGATCGATCAGGGCGGGGAATTCCTTGAGCGTCTCGACGACCTCCCCCGCCCTCTCGCCGCAGGCCGCGATGATGACGATGTCCACGTCGGCATGGCGGCTGGTCACCTGCTGGAGAACGGTTTTGCCGGCGCCGAAGGGGCCGGGAATGCAGTACGTCCCGCCCTTGGCGACGGGGAAGAATGTGTCGATGAGGCGCGTTTTCGTAACCAGCGGCTGGACGGGCCGGAGGCGCTGGACATAGCAGTCGACCGCCCGCTTGACCGGCCAGGTGAAGCGCATGGTCACATCGACCGATCCGCCGCCGTCGTCCGTCAGGCGGGCGACGGGCTCGTCGACGGCATACTCGCCGGCCGGCTTGATCTCGGCCACGGTCCACGCTCCGGCCAGGGAAAACGGGACCATGATCCGGTGGGAGAACGCCCCTTCGGGCACCGTTCCCAGGGCGTCGGCCCGCTCCACCCGGCCGCCCGCCTGGACGAGGGGGGTGAAAGCCCATTTCCGGCTTCGGGGCAGCGCCTCAAGATAGACGCCGGGAGTGAGGAAGTTGCCGGTTTTTTCAGCGATCTGGGGCAGGGGGTTCTGCAGGCCGTCGTAGATCTGGCCGAGAAGGCCCGGCCCGAGCTCGACGGAAAGCAGCTCGCCGGTGAAATCGACGGGGTCGCCGACCTTGATGCCCCGGGTGATTTCGAACACCTGGACCTGGACGGTCCCGCCCTGGACGCGGATGACTTCGCTCTTCAAGCGCGTGTCGTCGACATGAATATAGGCGACCTCGTTCATGGTCACCGTTCCTTGGGTGAAGACGGTGACCATGTTGCCGTTGACGCCGGTCACCGTTCCGCTGGTCTTCGTCATGGGGTTTCTCCGGTTTGTTCGGGTGTCCGCGCCGCCTCTTTGACCGCGTCGTAAATCTCCTGGTAATTCCGCTCCCCCCGCCCGGCGGTCAAGACCGCCAGGCGCTCGAGAATCAGGAGCTGGAGGCGGTAGGCGAGGAGGGAGTCGAAATCGAAAACCGTCAAGCCGCGGAGCCGGTCGATCCTCATCCACCGCACGCTTTCCAAGGCGATTTCCGCCTCCAGCGGCGTGGACGCGTCCGGAACAGCCAGGAAGACGCTCCGGGCGTCCCGGGCCGCGTCGTCGTCCCGTCCGGCCGGACGACGCCACCGGTCCCCGCTCCGCCCGAGCCGGGCGGCCCGGAGAGAGACGAGCTCGTTGCGCAGCGATCGCTCCCAAGCGTAATACCGGTCGAGAAGGCCGGAGCCGGCCGGCGGCGGAAGATCCGGGCCGGACTGCAGCGTCGTCTTTTCCAAGAGGGCGAAGTCCATCGGGCGGAGATGAAGGCGTCCGCGCCGGAGAAAATCAGCCGACGACAACGGCGGCGGGACGCCGAGGGAAAGGGCCGGCAGAGTCGAGGCGAAATAGTAATAGCGGCCCATGTCCTATAAATCCTTGACCGCCTCGCGGACGATGCCGGCCAAGCGGCTGTTCAGGTACTTGGAAAAGAGCTCGGCCACGGCGTCCGCCGAAAAGTCGTAGTACGCCGCGCCGTTCTTCTCGGCCACCCGGAATCCCGCCGGGACGCCGGGGAACGGCGTGAAGGTGAAGCCCTTGGCCAGCTCCTCCTTGAGGCGGGCGTCGAACCGGTCCCGCACCTTCCGGAGCATTTCCGGATCGAGCAGAACGGACAAGTCCTCGGCGCCCCCGGCGGCCAAGCTTTTCAGAACATCCGGCAGGGCGGCCCGGAGGATCTCCTCGTCATAGGCGGCGGCCACGGCGTTCCGGACGACGGCGTCCAGGATGGCCGCGATCTTATCGCGGAAGGCCAGGACCAGGTCGCGGGAAGCCCGGGCCAGGGAGGCCCGGCCGGCTTCCTCATCCCGGGCGGCCGCGGTTTTCGCCTTCGTCCGGATCTCGTTCGCTTCGCGCTCGGCCTCGGCCAAGATCGTCTTTTTCCGTTCCTCGGCCTCCCGCAGGATCTCCGCGGCTCGGCGCTCCGCTTCTTCCTGGCCTTCGCGCTTGATGCGGTCGAGCAATTCTTGAAGCTGAATCTCCATGTCGTCCTCTCGCGATTCGATCGTTTCCGGCGTCCGCGGCGTTGGCGGTCCTTCCGGGCATGCGGTCCGGGAGGCGTTTTCTCGGAGATCCCGGACGTTTGGGAATCCGTCCTGTCCGGGGCCGAAGCGGGCGGCCATCCCTTCGGGATGATCTCCTCGATTGAGAAAGAATTTATAAACCGAAACGGCGGGGCTGTCAAACCGCGGCGATGACGGAAAGCCCCAACGGACGTCCTTCGGGAACGCGGCCGGCGTCCGCCGGCGGATCGAGGAGAAAGGGGACGTCAACCGCGGCCGCCGGACGGAGCGCCGCCGATGATCCGGGGACGGGACCTCCTCGCCGCATCTTCATTCGCGGGAGAGCGTCCCGTCCCCGCCGGGCTTATTCCCCGCCGATCTGCATCAGGGCGATCCGAAAAGTCGGGGCGGTGAGTCCCCGGTTGAGGTCGAGATCGTCGCCGATCATATCGATGCCGTTGAGCATCTCCTCGGCCGTCCCGGCGATCGTCACGCCCTTGACCGGGAAGGCGACCTTGCCGTCTTCGATCCACAGACCCGAGGCGCCGCCGCTGAAGTTCCCGTTGACCGGATTGATGCCATAACCGGTGACGTCCTTGAGCCATAGGCCGGCCTTGGTGGCCTTGACGATCTCCTCGGGCTTGTGCGGGCCGGCTTCCATATAGAACGCGTGCGGACCGATGCCCGGGATGCTCGAGAATCCGCCCCGGGAGGCGTTCCCGGTGCTCTTGACCCCGGCCCTCTTGGCCACGATCGTGTTGTACAAGAAGCCCCTGAGGACGCCCTTGTCGACGATCAGCCGCCGCCGGGTCGGTACGCCTTCTCCGTCGAACGGCACGCTCGCCAGGCCGCGGGGCCGGGTGCCGTCGTCGACGAGAGTCATGGTCTCGACCGCGATTTTCCGGTTGAGCTTGGCCCCCAGGAAGCTCGCGCCCTGCAGGACGCGCTCGCCGTCGACAGCTTGGAGGAGGCCGCCTAGGATGGCATAGGCGACGTCGGGATCGAAAATGACCGCCGCCTTCTGGGTTTTCAGCGGCCGGGGATCGAGAAGCTCGATGGCCTTGCGGGCGGCCGCGGCCGCGATCTCCTCGGCCGGCTTGAGGTCGGCCCAGAAGCGCCGGGAGCAGTACTCGCCGCCGGAGGATTTCTGGTCGCCCTTTTCGGCCACGACCGAAATTCCCATGGCGCAGGTGGCTCCCTTGGTGGTCTTGGACAAGCCGTGGGAGTTGGCGATGAACACCTCGTTCTCTCCCTCCCCGTAGCCCGCCCCGGCGCTCTTGGTGATCCGGGGATCCTTCATCGAGAGCTTCTCGAGCGTCTTGAGGAGCTCGATCTTGCGGTCCGTGGAGACCCGGGCGATCTCCGGGTCGTAGAGCCCCTCGACGGCCGTCTGGCCCGGATCGTCGGGAAGGACGTTGAACTCGTCGGCCGTCGTGACCCGGGCGAACTCGATCGCCCGGCCGATGGCGTCGTCAAGCGCGCTGTCCTTGAAATCATTGGAGCCGGCCAGGGCCATCCGGCCCTGGACGAAGACCCGGAAGCCGACGCCCTGTCCGGCCGCTTCCTGGATCGTCTCGACCTCGCCGTTGCGGACCTCGAGGCTCAGGCTCCGGCCCGTCTCGATGTACACCTCGGCCGCGTCAGCGCCTTTTTTGAGGCAGTCCTTGACCAGCTTTTCCGCCAATATTTTCATGTCCATGTTCGTTGCTCCTTCGTTTCCGCCTTACGCCCGGGCCCGGCTGCCGCCGACGTTGATGCCCCGGAGGCGGACCGTCGGCTGGCCGGCCGTCACCTCGGCCGACTGTCCCTTCCCGCAGATGCCGGGGCCGAACTCGAGGTCGTCGCCGACGGCGTCAATGTTCTGGATGATGTCCAGGCAGTTGCCGATCAGGGTCGCGCCCTTGACCGGCGTCGTTTTCCGGCCGTCCTCGATCATGTAGGCCTCGCGGCAGGTGAAATTGAAGACACCCGTCGTCGGATCGACGCTTCCGCCGCTGAGGGCCTGGACGTAGATCCCGTTCTTGGTGGAGGCCAGGATGTCGGCCGGCTTGTCTTTTCCGGCGGCGATGAAGGTGTTCGTCATCCGGGGAATGGGCAGATAGCGGAAGCTCTCCCTCCGTCCGTTGCCGGTCCGCTCCATCTTGATCTGCTTGGCCGAAAGGACATCGGTCATGTATTTGACCAGCACGCCTTTGTCGATCAGGACGTTGCGCTTGCCGGGCGTGCCCTCGTCGTCCCAGTTGGTCGTTCCCCGGAAGTTGGGGAGGGTTCCGTCGTCGATCATCGTGAACACGTCGCTGGCGACCTTCTGGCCGAGCTTGCCGGTGAAGGCGCCGATCTTGCGGGCGATGTTGTCGGCCTCGAGGGGATGGCCGACGGCTTCATGAACGAGAACGCCGCCCCAGCCGTTCTGCATGACCACGTCCAGCTTCCCGGCCGGCGCGTCCTTGGCCTCGAGCATGGCGACGGCCTCGCGGGCCGCGGTCAGAGCGATCCGCTCGGGCGTCACCTCGGCGAACATCTCGAAGCCGGAGTGCCGGCTGAGCCGTTCGCGGCCCATGTGCCGGGTGTCGTTGCCCTCGCTCAGGGCTTGGACGATGAAGAACAGGAGCGGCAGCTCGTCGACAAGATACAAGCCCTCCGAGTTGGCGATCGTCCGCCCCCGGACCTCGTCGTAATAGCTGATCGAGGTCATTTTGATCCGCGGATCGTGGCCGCGGGCGGCCTGGTCGGCCCGCCGGCAGACGTCGAGACGCTTCTCGTCGGCGATCCCGGACAAGGGAAGCTTGACCGTGATGTAAACGGGGGGCGCGCCCGCCCGGATCGGGACCGGCTTCGCCGCGGCGCTGCCCCGGGCGATGAACGAGGCGACTTCGGCCGCCCGCAGCATGGCCTCCTCGCCGATCTCGTCCGTGTAGGCGAAGCCCGTCTTGTCGCCGGCGATGACCCGCACGCCGGCGCCCTGGCTGATGCCGAATTCGGCGCTCCGGAATTTGGATTCTTCCATCAGGATGTTCCGCGAAATGCGGTGCTCGACGTAGACGTCGGCGAACTCCCCGCCCTTGGCCAGGGCCCGGGCCACGACCCGGTCGAGCACGGCCTTATCGAGGGCCGGTCCGACGGCCGGGAGATCCCCCGGTCCTGTCTTGGCCAAGAGATCCTTGAGAAGAATCGGCGAAGCCGCGATCGCCAGGCCGCCCTTGACGCCCATCTCCAGGAATTTGCGCCGGGGGATATCGCCGGCGAAAATGCCATGTCCGCTCATGACGCTCTCCTTTGTTGAGGGATTGATATGATCGAAAGAAAAGGGAACCGGATTTTCTTTTTTCCGTCGGAAACCGCGCGTCGTTTCATCAATGGAGTGCTCCGGGCCGGACATCCATCCGGCCGGTTTGTTTATCGGCTTGCGAAAAAGCGCTTCCGCGACTTGACATTGCAGCACGCCGCCGGAAAGAAGTCAAGGACCCGCGGCCGGGAACGCCTTTTTTTCGAAGAGGCGCATTCGCTCAACTTCAAAATCCATGAGGGGACGACGCGCCGCCCCTGGAGGGGCTGCGTCTCCATAGGATTTGTGCTAGATTAATTCCTCGTTCTTTTCATCCCGGTCAGGAGGATGCCGTGAAAAAGACCGCCGCCCTCATCCTTTCCGTCCTGTTCGTTTTCTCCCTCGCCGGCTGGAGCCGGAAAACCGAAGCGGATTCCGGGAAAGCCGTCCCGGACAAAACGCCTCTTCTCACCTCCGAGATCCTCTCCGGCCTCGCCTTCCGCAATATCGGACCGGCCGTCATGTCCGGCCGGATCAGCGACATCGTCATCCACCCGAAGCGCCGGGCGACGTGGTACGTCGCGGCCGGCTCCGGAGGCGTCTGGAAGACCGAAAACGCCGGGACGACCTGGACGCCGGTCTTCGACGGCCAGTCCTCCTATTCCATCGGCTGTCTCGCCCTCGATCCCGTCCGTCCCGAGATCGTCTGGGTCGGAACAGGGGAAAACGTCAGCGGCCGCCACGTCGGCTACGGCGACGGCGTCTACAAGAGCCTCAACGGGGGGACGACCTGGACGAACATGGGCTTGAAGAATTCCGAGCACATCGCCCGGATCTTGATCGATCCGCGCGATCCGGACGTCGTTTACGCGGCCGCCGAGGGTCCGCTTTGGTCGCCCGGCGGGGAGCGCGGCCTTTTCAAGTCCGTCGACGGCGGGCGGACCTGGACGCCGTCGTTGATCATCTCGGCCGCCACGGGCGTCGCCTCGGCTGAATTCGAGCCGGGCGATCCCGACATCCTCTACGCCGCCGCCTACCAGCGCCGCCGGTCCGTCGCCGCCTTCATGGGCGGCGGGCCGGAATCGGGCATCTACAAGAGCGAGGACGCGGGAAAAACCTGGCGCAAGCTCTCCGTCGGCCTGCCCAAGGGCGACATGGGCAAAATCGGCCTGGCCGTCTCGCCCCTCGATCCGCGCGTCGTCTACGCCACGATCGAGGCCTCGCCCGAGGAACGGGGTTTCTACCGCTCGGCCGACCGCGGTGAAAGCTTTGAGAAGCGTAATTCTTACCTCAGCGGCGGCACGGGCCCCCATTACTACCAGGAGATCTTCGCCGACCCCAACGTCTTCGACCGCGTTTACCAGATGGATTACTGGCTCCAGGTGACGGACGACGGCGGCCGGACGTTCCGCACCGTTCCGGAGAAAAACAAGCACGGGGACAACCACGCCCTGGCCTTCCTCCCCGGCGATCCCGATTACCTCCTCAACGGCAGCGACGGCGGCGTTTACGAGACCCGCGACGGCGGGCGGACATGGCGGTTCTTCGAGAACCTGCCCGTGACCCAAGTCTATAAGCTCGCCTTGGACAACGACCTCCCCTTCTACAACGTCCACGGCGGAACCCAGGACAACGGCAGCCAGCTCGGGCCCTCCCGCACCCTCAACGCCAACGGCATCGCCAACTTCGACTGGACGATCACGTTCGGAGCCGACGGCTACGCCTGCGCGATCGACCCCGTCGATCCGGATACGATCTACCTCGAATGGCAGGAAGGCAACCTCCTCCGCTACGACCGGAAAAGCCACGAAACGATCTTCATCTCCCCCAAGCCCGAGCCGGGCGAACCGGCCCTCCGCTTCAACTGGGATTCGCCGGTCCTCATCAGCCCGCATTCCCATACCCGGCTCTACTACGCCGGCCAGCATGTCTGGAGGAGCGACGACCGGGGCGACTCCTGGACGCGGATTTCCCCGGATCTGACCCGGAACATCTTCCGCCTCGCCCAGCCCATCATGGGCAAAACCTGGAGCGTCGACGCCCTCTGGGACCACGGGGCGATGTCCCTCTTCTCGACGATCACGACTCTCAGCGAGTCGCCCCTGGCGGAGGGTTTGATTTACGCCGGGACGGACGACGGGCTGATCCAGGTCACCGAGGACGGAGGAAAATCCTGGCGGAAAATCGATCGCCTGCCCGGCGTCCCGGAGAATTTCTTCGTCAACGAGATCAAGGCCTCCCGGACCGACCGGGACACGGTCTTCGCCGCCGTCGACTTGCACAAGACGGGCGATTACCGCCCCTTTCTCCTCCGGAGCGACGACCGCGGGCGGACCTGGGTCTCGATTTCGGGCGATCTTCCGGCCCGGACGATCGTCTGGGCCGTGGCCCAAGATCCCGTCAAGAAGGATCTTCTGTTCGCCGGGACGGAATTCGGCGTCTTCGCCACCCTGGACGGCGGAAAGCGCTGGCTGAAGATGGCCGGCGGCGTGCCGACGATCTCTTTCCGGGACCTGGAGATCCAGGAGCGGGAAGGCGATCTCGTCGGCGCCTCTTTCGGCCGCGGCTTTTTCGTCCTGGACGATTTCTCCCCGCTGCGCCGGATCGACGAAACCCTTCTCGCCCGGCCGGCCGCGCTCTTCCCGGTGAAAAAGACCCTCTCCTACATTCCGCGGAGGCCGATCGATTCACCGGACAAGGGCTGTCTCGGAGAGACGTTCTTCACCGCTCCCAATCCGCCGTTCGGCGCGATTTTCACCTATTATCTTAAGGATGGGCTGAAGCCGGCCGCTCAGGCCCGGCGCGACGAGGAAGCCAAGTTTCTGAAGGAAGGAAAACCCGTGTCTTTCCCCGGCTGGGACGTTCTCCGCAAGGAGGAGGACGAGGAAAAGCCCGAGATCATCCTGACCGTCGCGGCCGCGGACGGATCGGTCGTCCGGCGGCTGACCGGACCGGCCGGGCCGGGCCTCCACCGGATCGCTTGGGACCTTCGCTATCCGGCCGTCGAGCCGACCCGGCTGGAGTCCGCGGTCCGCGATCCCTGGGACATGGAGCCGATGGGCCCGCTCGTTGTCCCGGGAACGTTCTCTGTTTCCCTGGCCCAAAAAATCGACGGCGTCTTGATTCCGCTCGCCGGCCCGGAGACGTTCACCGTCGAATCGCTGACGCTGACCTCCCTCGCCGAAAAGGACAAAGCCGCCCTCCTGGCCTTCCAGGAAAAGGCGGGCGGGCTGCAGCGGGCGATGATGGGAGCCGGCGAAGCCGCCGACAGCGCCCTGCGGAGCCTGGCCTACGTCCGGAAAGCGCTGCTCGACACGCCGGCGGCCGATCCCAAGCTCGCGGAAACCGCCCGGGCGATCGAAACCGGGATCCGGGAGGCCCTCCGTGACCTCCACGGCGACGTCACCCTCATGCGCCGGTCCGAAGCCCGGACGCCGTCGCTCCTGGACCGCGTCTCGCGGCAGCTCGGCTCGATCGGGCCCCTCACCGAAACCGTGAAAAAGGATTACGCCGTCGCGGCCGACGCCTTCGGGGCGGTCCTGGAAAAGCTCCGCGGCCTGATCGACGGAGACCTGCGCCGGCTGGGCGAGGCCTTGGAGGCCGCCGGGGCGCCCTGGACGCCCGGCCGGCCGGTGCCGGTCTGGAAAAAGTAAGGCTACTTATTCGCCGGCGGCCCCGGCGCGTTCCAGTCCGGCGGCTCGAGGCCGAGGAGGTTGCGGACGAAGAAATCGTTCCGCTTCCGGTCTCCGTACGTCCCTCCGCTGGTATGATTCACGCCGGGGAGGACGACCAGCTCGAATTCCTTGCCGGCCTTGATGAGGGCGTCGGCGACTTGCATCGTGCTGGACGGATCGACGTTCGTATCGATCTCCCCGACCAACAGGAGCAGCTTGCCTTGGAGCCGCCAGGCGTTTTCCGCGTTGGACGAAGCGGCGTATTCGGGGCCGATCGGCCAGCCCATCCACTGCTCGTTCCACCAGAGCTTGTCCATCCGGTTGTCGTGGCAGCCGCAGGACGAAAAGGCCGCCTTGTAGAACTCGGGGTGAAAAAGCAGGGCGGCGAGGGCGTTCTGTCCCCCGGCCGACCAGCCGTAGATCCCGACGCGGGTGATGTCGTAATACCGGTATTCGGCGGCCACGGCCTTGTGCCAGAGAATCCGGTCGGGAAAGCCGGCGTCGGCCAAGTTCTTCCAGCAATAATCATGGAACGCCTTGGACCGGTTGGAGGTCCCCATCCCGTCCACTTGGGTGACGATGAACCCGAGCTCGGCCAGGGCCTGCAGGGGACTGAAGCCGACGAATGTCTTGGGGACGTGGGAATCGTGCGGCCCGGCGTAGATGTATTCGATCACCGGGTATTTTTTCTTGGAGCTGAAATTCAACGGCCGGTAAATGACGCCCCAAATATCCGTCCGGCCGTCGCGGCCCTTGGCCCTGAAGGCTTCAGGCGCCTTCCAGCCGGCCTTGACAAGACCGGAGATGTCGGTTTGCTCGACGCGGAGAACGAGGCCGCGGTCGGCCGTCCGGCGGACGTCCAGGATCGGGGCCCGGTCATGACGCGAAGAGAGGTCGGTGAAAAACGCCATGTCCGAGGAAAACGCGGCCTGGTGGGTCAGGTCGCCGTCCGTCAGGGCGGTCAAGCCCGTCCCGTCGAAGTTGATCGAGTAATGATGAGTGAAATAAGGGTCTTGGCCCGGATTCATTCCGCTCGCCTTGAACCAGATCTTCCGGGCCGTCTCATCCACTTTGTCCACGCCGCGGACGACCCATTCGCCTTTCGTGATTTGGTTCTTGACTTGGCCGGTCGCTCCGTCGAAGAGATACAGGTGGTTCCAACCGTCGCGCTCGGACATCCAAATGATTTCCCGGCCGTCGGCGGCGTCGTACCGGAATTTTTTCCCGTAGCTGGAGATTTCCAAGTAGGGGAAAAACGTGCGGGGTTCCTCGCTGATGACCGCCCGGGGCCGGCCGGTCGCCGCGTCCACCTCGATGATCCGGTAGACTTGGTGGCCCCTCTGGTTGTATTCAAACGTGAAGGCCCGGCCGTCCTCCCTCCACTGGAGCTCGGAAAGATCGTAGAGATTGGCGAAGAGAGCATTGTCGATGTCCACGGCTTTTCGCTCGTCCACATGGAAGAGCACCGGGCGGAGAAAATCGATCACGTCGCCCGGCTTGGTGTACCCGAGCGAAAAGGTTTTCGGCTGAAGCTGTCCGTCCGGGGAGGATTCGATGAAATCGATCCGCCGGTGAGGCCCCCGCCGGACGCGGAAAGCGGCGATGTTCCTTGAATCCGGCGACCAGGTGATCGATCGGAAGCTGTAGTAATCGCTCTCCATCCCGTCGAGACTGAGGGCGAAGCCGGCGGTCTGCGGACCGCCCCCCGGAGCCCCGCCCGCCGGACGGAGGTAAACGTTGTAATTCCTGACGAACGCCTCCCATTTCCCGTCGGGAGACGCCTTCGCTTCGGCCGAGGCGGCCGGCTCGGCCCGTCCGCCGACATCCTGCCAGTTGCTTTCGTCGCTCCATCGGGAGAGAACCCGGCTGATTCTGACGACGGTCCCCGCGGCCAGATCAAATTTCCATCGGGATTCCCCGCTTTCGAACTCGATCGCCTTCATTTGATCGACGTATTCAATCCGGGTGAACGGAAGATTTTTCGGATCGATCCGGTCCTTGAGAGCCTCGGTCAAAGCCCCGGCGAGTTTTTCATGATCGAAAGCGGCCGTTTTCGTCGCGGCGTCCGCGTCGACCAAGACGAATTCATATCCAGCGGCGGTCGATTTCCGGTACCAGAACTTATGCGTCTTTTCGATCCATTCCGGCTGGTCGGGCTGGTTGACGGCCAGGTTTTTCCATTTCTCCTGCAAGCCGCCGGCTCGTTCGTAATCCGCCCGGGTGCCTTGGGCGGACGAAAAAACCGGAAGAAGGAGCGTCAAGGCGAGAAAAACGCAGACAAAGGTTCGACGGGATTTTTTCACGGGACCTCCGATTAATGAAATCATCGCGTTAAATAAAATATATCACATATCTAAATTGATAGCCATACGGACATCGAGATGTAACGCCACAGAGAAGAGGCTTGATGATCGGCTCGGGAATCGGGAAAGGGAACGACTTGATGAATTTTCCGTCGTGCCGAATGAAGCCGCGACAATGATGCGCCGAGGTCATCAAGAAAGCCGTCCTTGAATCCCTTTTTCTCGGACCCGGATCGCGGCGGTCACGATGTTCGACAAGCGGCGGAAGCTCGATGCCGCCGGCTTGATCAAGCGACGGCCGGCTCGGGATTCCCTCCCCGGCGAAAACGGATTTTTATGAAGCAGGCGAGCGGCTTTCCCGCCTGGAAGGGCCGGGAAGCGAGCCAGCCAACATCCCGCAGGCCGCGTGGATGTCCCTTCCCCCGCTGTAGCGTCTGGCCACCGGCATTTTCAGATGCTTTCTCAGCGCATCCCGGAACGCGGCAAGCTCCGGAGGCGACGGGGGCTTGAAGCGGCCCGCGGCGTCGTTCACATCGATCAAATCAAGCCTGACCGGCAACCCCCGGACCAGAGCGGCCAGCTGGATGGCATCTTCTTCCCGCGTGTTGAACCCCGAGATCATCGTCCAAGCCAGGATCACGCGCTGTCCGGACGCTTTGTGGTATTCCCGAAGCGCCTCCATAAGCTCCGGCAGGGGATGGGTCCGCTCCAAGGGCATCACGCCGCGCCGCCGGAACGGATCGGCGCTGGTCAGCGATACGACCAACCGGAACGGCAACCGGTCGGCCGTGAATCTCCGGATGCCCGGCACGATCCCGGCCGTCGAGATGCTGATGGCCTCGGCCGAAATGGCCAGCCCGCACGGCTCGTTCAGGATCCGGGCCGCGCGCACCACCGCCTCATAGTTCAACATCGGCTCGCCCATCCCCATGAACACCGCGCCGCGGACGGGATGTTCCGAATCGGCGGCAAGGCGGATGACCTGATCAACCATCTCCCAGGCCGAGAGGTTGCGGACAAGGCCCATCCGCCCCGTCGCGCAGAAGGCGCAGCCCAGCCCGCATCCCACCTGCGAGCTCAGGCAGGCGACAACCTTCTCTTCTCCGGCCCGATGAAGCAGCGGGATCCGGACCGCTTCGAAGGGTTCGGGACCTTCGCCTTGGAAGAGATATTTGGCGAATCCGTCCCGCGCTGAAACCGCTTTGCCTTTTTGAACGAGCTTCGGCAGGCCGGCGTTCTCCCTCACCCAGGCCAGAGTTTTTTCCGAGACTTCCGGCAGGCTCCGAGGGAAGGCGTCGCGCCTCAGCACGGCCGCTTGAAGCCGTCGGGCAAGGCGCAGGGAAATGCCCCGGGGCGCCAGGGCGGCGTGCAGCTCGTCCGCGGTGGAGTCTTTAAACCGGACCATCATGGGTTGGGAATGGATTGTACGGAAAAAACGATCCCCAGGCCAGCCTGTGTCCCGGGTCACGGCATGGGGGACGCCTCCCGGGGCTTGGGGGATTGATTTTTCCGGCGGCGCCGTTCACCGGAAGTCAGACAGCCAGGGCCTGATGGGGCCGGAGGAAAGTTGAGCCAAGCGGCACCCAATCGTTATAATGGACGGGCGATCCGCCGAGCGTCACTTTGGAAAGGACATGAGCATGGCTGAAGAGCTGGCCGCCCGCGTCATCTGGAAGGGAAAACTGGAATTCGAGGGCCGAACGGATTTCGGCCAGCCCATCGCCATCGACGTCCCCCCGCCCGAGGGCGACGACCACGGAGCGAAGCCCATGGAGCTGCTGCTGATCAGCTTGGCTTCGTGCGCCGGGCAGATCATCGTCTCCCTGCTCCGGAAGATGCGCCAGGACGTCCGCGGGTTTTCCCTCACGGCCAAGGGCCTCAAGCAAGCCGAGCATCCCCGCGTCTTCACCTCGATCCGGCTGGATGTCCTCGTGTCCGGCCCGGGCCTCGATCCCGCGGCCGTGGACAAAGCCCTTCAGCTGGCCGAGGACAAGTATTGCCCCGTCTTCGCCATGCTGAAAAAGAGCGTCGACATCCGGACGGAGATCACCGTGTCCGGCGTCTCCGATCCGCCGGCTTGACGACCCTCCCGCGGCCGGCCCGGATTTCGAGCCCGGCCGTTCTTGACACTTCGTCCGGCCTGAAGATAGGATGCTTTCGGCCGCGCGGTCACCCGCGCATCCGAGAGAGAGGCATCCGGTGAAAAAGATCGTCTTTGCCCTTGTCTTAGGGCTCCTTGTTTCCTTCGTTCTTCCGGCCGCGGACAAAGGGTCCCTGCTGATCATCGGGGGCGGCGACCGGCCGGACGGCCTGACTGAAAAATTCGTGGCCCTGTCGCGGGGATTCGGCGCGGGGAAAATCGTCATCTTCACCATGGCCAGCGGCGTGCCGGAGGAGTCCGGCCCGGAAACGGCGGCCGAGGTTAAAGCCGCCGGAGCGCCCGACGCCTCCTGGTTCCATCTGACCCGGGAGGAGGCGCTCCGGCCGGAAAGCGCCGCTATTCTCGAAGGAGCGGGGGGCGTTTATTTCTGCGGCGGAGACCAATCCCGCCTGACGGCCGTTCTCCTCGACACGCCGATCCACCAAAGGCTGCTCGAGCTTTACGGCCGGGGGCTCGTCGTGGCCGGGACCAGCGCCGGGGCCGCGGCGATGAGCGAAATGATGATCACCGGGAACGAAAAGAGAACCCGGGAGGAGGACGAGAACGGACGGACGATCGAGGCGGGCAATGTCGAGACCGTCCGCGGATTCGGATTCATCACCGGCGCCGTCATCGACCAGCACTTCGTGACCCGCCGCCGGCACAACCGGCTGATGAGCGTCGTCCTGGAGAATCCCGGGCTTCTCGGCGTCGGAATCGACGAATCGACGGCCGTCTGGGTCCGTCCCGACGGCAAGTACGAAATCGCCGGCCTCCGCCAAGCCGTCGTCTACGACGCCCGCCGGGCTTCCGGCTCCCGGACGGCCGACGGGCTCCTGGGCGCGGCGGGGATGACCATCCATATCCTCCTTCCCGGCGACGTCTACGATCCGGCGATCGGGGCGGTCCAGGGAGGCCGGAAGTGAAAAAACCGAGAATCCCCCACACGCTCATCCTCGTCTACGCCATGGTCGTCCTGACCGTGGCCGCGACCTGGATCATCCCCGGAGGCGAATATCAGCGGGTGGAAAAAGACGGGCGCCTGGTTCCCGTCGCCGGTTCCTACCAGCGGATCGAGAGCCGGCCCCAGGGCTTGGGCGGGCTCTTCGTTTCTCCCGCCCGGGGATTCATCGATGCCGCGGCGATCATCGGGATCCTCCTCATCGTCGGCGGGGCGTTCTCGGTCATCCAGAAAACCGGGGCGATCACGGTCGTCATCCACAACATCGCCTGCCTCTTCGGGCGGAGCAGGGCCCTCCGGGTTCTCTTGATTCCGGTCACGATGACGGTGTTCTCCCTCGGCGGGGCGGTCTTCGGCATGTGCGAGGAAACCATGCCCTTCATCCTGATCTTCGTCCCCCTGGCCCTTTCCCTGGGCTACGACACCATCGTCGGCGTCTCGATCCCGTTTCTCGGGGCGGCCGCCGGCTTCGCCGGCGCCTTCTTCAATCCCTTCACCGTGGGCATCGCCCAGGGGATCGCCGGCCTGCCTCTTTATTCGGGGATGGGCTACCGGCTGATCATTTGGGCGGGAGGCACGGCCATCGCCGTCTTCCTCGTCATGCGCTACGCCGCCCGCGTCCTCAAGAAGCCCGAGATCAGCCCGGTCTACGCGGACGACCTCGAAAAAAGAAAAAAGCTCCTGGGGACGACGCCGGCCATGGAAAAACTCCCCGTTCTCTTGCGGCACAAGCTGGTCCTTGGAGTGTTCGCCGCCGGATTCGGGGTCATGATTTTCGGCATTCTCAAGTATCGGTGGTTCATCAACGAGATCGCCGGGATATTCCTGGCCATGGGCATCCTCTCCGGGATCTTGGGCCGTCTCACGGGAGACGAGTTCGGCAAGGCCTTCGTCGACGGAGCCAAGGACATGGTCAACGCCGCCCTGATCATCGGGACGACGCGGGCCATCCTCATCGTCGCCACGGACGGCCGGATCATGGACACGATCCTGGCCGGGATGGCCTCGGCGATTTCCAACCTTCACCCGGTCCTGTCGGCCCAGCTGATGTTCCTGTCCCAGTGCGGGATCAATTTCTTCATCCACTCGGGGACGGCCCAGGCGGCCCTGACCATTCCGGTCATGGCTCCCCTGGGCGACCTGGTCGGGATCACCCGGCAGACGAGCGTCTTCGCCTTCCAGCTGGCCGAGTACATCAATCCCATCCTGCCGACCTCGGGAGTGACGATGGGGGTTCTCGGGCTGGCCGGGCTGCGCTACGAGAAATGGGCCAAGTGGCTCATCCCCCTGGTGATCGCCTGGGTGATTTTCGGTCTGCTGACGCTGATTCCGCCGGTGCTGTTCAAGTACGGCCCGGCTTGAGGACGAAAAAAAAGCCTCCCGCAAGGCCCGCCCCGCTGCTCCGGCCGTCGTGAGCTCCCTGGTCTCCCTCGCCAGATTCCAATCCCGAACCGCCGATTCAGCGGAACGCGCCCTTGACCAGGAGCTTTCCGTCCTTCATCAAAACCCGGCCGCGGGCGATCACGTCCGTCAGTTGCAGCTCCTTGTCGAAAACCAGGAGGTCCGCGTCTCGCCCCGGGGCGACCGCCCCCTTTTCCTCCAGACGGTAAATCGACGCCGGGTTGGCGGAAAAGAGCCGGGCCGCCTGCTCCAGAGTCAGGATCTTCCGGCCGACAAGCGAACGGAACGTTTGGAGGAGCGCCCGCGGCGAAGCCACGGTCAAACCGGTGAGATTCCCGGCTGCGTCGAAAACCGGCAGGCTTCCGTTGCCGTCCGAGCTGACGGTCACCCGCTCCAGCGGCACGCCGCCGTTTATAAGCAGCCGGACGGCCGTTTCGACGCTCACGTCATGGTCGGATTCTCGGTCCGGATCGGTCCCGGCCGTCACGTCGATCCGCCCCCCGGACTTGGCGTATTCGACCGCCTCCTCCAGAAGCCGCCGGCTCCGGTTGCAGTGCGTCGGGACGACCTGGGTCACCGGAATCTCGGTTTCGCGGACGAGCCGCCGCAGGTATTCCAGGCCGCGGGCTCCGTCTCCCATGTGGACGTGGAGAATCCCGGCCTTCCCGCCCAGCATCCCGCCGACCCGGCATTCGGCGGCCGCCCGGGCGAATTCCTCGAACGAGGGCTGGGAGGAGCGGTGGTCGGACAGGGCGATCTCCCCGGCCCCGATGATCCTGTCGATCAGGACGAGATCTCCGCGGACGCTGCCGGTGACGGTCTTGACCGGGATCTCGTAGGAGCCGCAGAAGCATCGCGTCGAGATCCCCTCGATCTCCAAGGCCCGGGCTTTGGCCAGGAGCGAGCTCATATGCCGGGTCACCGAGTCCGTGCCCAGACAGCCGAGAACGGTCGTTATGCCGCCGGCGACGATATCCTCAACGGCGATTTCGGGAGCCCGGGTCGCGGGACCGCCCTCCCCTCCGCCGCCCAGGATATGGACGTGCGGATCAATGAACCCGGGCAGGACGCTTTTCCCGCCGGCTTCGATCACCGTCGTCTCGAATCCCCGGCAAACGACCGTCTCCGGGCCGGCGATCGCCTCGATCCGGCCGCCGGCGACGAGAATGTCGCGGGCGCCGTCCGCCCCGGGGGAAAAGACCGATCCGCCGCGGATGATGATGGCCATGACCGCCTCCTTGTCCCCCGGAAGATAACACGGCCCGGCGGCTGTTGCCAACTTTTCTTTATTGAATGGCGTATGATAATGAGATGCCTTCATCAAGGAGAATCCCCATGCTTCGTCCGTTCCCTTCCCTCCGTTTCCGCCGGCCGCGTCCCGTCCATCGGTCCGCGACGCCCTGGGCCGCCCTGGCCGTGCTCGCCGCCTCCCTTCTGGGCGCGGCTCCCGCCGCCTCCCAGGACAATCCCTTGTGGTTGCGGTACCCGGCCATCTCGCCGGACGGCCAAGCCATCCTTTTCTGCGCCAAGGGCGACATTTTCAAAATCCCGTCTTCCGGCGGGACGGCCGTTCCCCTGACCGTGGGCGAAGCCTACGATTATTCCCCGGTCTGGAGCCATGACGGCCGGTGGATCGCCTTTGCCTCCGACCGCTCCGGCAATTTCGACATCTACCTCATGCCGGCCGGCGGCGGCGAAGCCCGGCGCCTGACCTTCCATTCCGCGGCCGACATCCCCAGCGGCTTCACGGCCGACGGACGGCGGATCCTCTTCGCCTCGGCCCGCCAGGACACGGCGGCCAACGTCCAGTTCCCGATGACCGGCTTTCCCGAGCTCTACAGCGTGTCCGTCGACGGCGGGGAAGCGTCCCTTGTCCTGACCCAGCCGGCGGTCGCGGCCGTCTCCAACCGGGCCGGGGACAAAATCCTCTACCACGACGCCAAGGGCCGTGAGAACGTCTGGCGCAAGCATCACACGTCCGCGGTGACGCGCGATATCTGGGTGTATGACTTGAAGGCCAAGAAGAACATCCAGGTGACGGATAATGAAGGCGAGGACCGGAATCCCGTCTTCGACCCCAACGGCGACGACTTCTACTTTCTCAGCGAGCGGGGCGGGACGTTCAACATCTACAAGAGCTCCCTGAGCCGTCCCGCCTCCGCGACCGCCGTGACTTCGTTCGCCAAGAATCCGGTCCGGTTCCTGACCCGCTCGGATACCGGCGTCCTGTGCTTCGGCTACGACGGGGAAATCTACACCCAAGCCGGGGACGCGGCTCCCCAAAAGCTCGCCGTCCGCATCGCCCAGGACGGCCGGGCCGTCCTCCCGCGGGTTCTGCCCGTCGGGGGGAGCGGGCTCACCGAGATGCGCCTATCCCCCAACGGCAAAGAAATCGCCCTTGTCTTCCGGGGCGAGATTTTCGTCGTCAGCGCCGAAGGCGGGCCGGCCAAGCGCGTGACCGACACCCCCGAGCAGGAGCGGATGGTGAGCTTCAGCCCGGACGGCCGGACACTCATCTACGCCGCCGAACGAGACAACAACTGGAACGTCTACGCGACCTCGATCGTCCGCAAGGAGGAGCCCTATTTCTTCGCCGCGACGCTCCTCAAGGAGGAACCGGTCGCGGCCACGGCGGCCGAGGAGTTTCAGCCCGAATTCTCCCCTGACGGCAAGGAAGTCGCTTACCTGGAAAACCGGACCGCCTTGAAGGTCATCAACCTGGCGACCAAGCAAAGCCGGCTGATTCTGCCGGGAACGTACAATTACTCCTACGCCGACGGCGACCAGAGCTACCGCTGGAGCCCGGACGGGAAGTGGTTTCTGGTCCAATTCGGCGTCGTCCGCCTCTTCACCCCCCAGATCGGCCTCGTCTCGAGCGACGGCCGGGGCCGGGTCATCAACCTGACCCGGAGCGGATTCGACAACGTCGGCGTCCGCTGGGGCCTGGACGGGACGATGATGTACTACGGCTCGACCCGGGAGGGCTTGACAAACACGGACGGCAATCCCATGACCTACGATATCTACGGGATGTTTTTCACCCGGGAGGCGTACGACCGGTTCCTCCTCTCCAAGGCCGAATTCGCTTTGCTGAAGGAAACGGAGCAAAAAGCCAAGGACGAAAAGGAGAAAACGGAGAAAGAAAAGGCCGCGGACGCCAAGGCCAAGGCGGCCGGCCTTAAAAAGGAAGAACCGAAGAAGGAACTGGCGTTCGAGCTCGACGGGCTCGACCGGCGGAAGGTCCGCCTCTCCATTCATTCGGCGGACATCAGCGACGCCGTCTTGAGCAAGGACGGCGAGAAGCTCTTCTATCTGGCCCGGTTCGAACGCGGTTATGATTTATGGGTGACCGAGCCGCGGACGCGCGACACCAAGCTGCTCGCCAAGCTGGGCGTCCAGAGGCCCTCGATGGAGCTGTCGCCCGACGGCAAGACGCTCTTCATCGGAGCCGAGGGACGGATCCTCAAGGTCGATCCGGACAGCGGCCGGCAGGAGCCCTTGGCCATCACCGGCGAGATGCGCCTGGACGAGGCCGCCGAGAAAGCTTACATGTTCGACCACATGTGGCGGCAGATCAAGCAGAAGTTCCTGGTGGAGGATCTCTACGGGGCGGACTGGGATTCCTTTTACCCCATCTACCGCAAATTCCTCCCCTTCATCAACAACAACCATGATTACGCCGAGATGGTCAGCGAGATGCTGGGCGAGCTGAACGCCTCCCACACCGGCTGTTATTACAACCCGGCCCGGACGACGTCGGCCGACGCCACGGCTTCGCTCGGCCTGTTCCTGGATTATGATTACGCCGGCCCCGGCCTGAAAGTCGCCGAGGTCTTGAGCGGCGGGCCGCTGGACAAGGCGAGCCTCAAGATCCGGGCGGGCCACATCATCGAAAAAATCGACGGCCGGACCCTGGACGGCACGATCGACCATTACGCCCTGCTCAACCGGAAGGCCGGCCAGCTCACCCTGCTTTCCGTTCTCGATCCGGCGGCGTCCTCGCGCTGGGAGGAGGCCGTCAGGCCCGTCACCTTGGAGGAAGAGGCCGCCCTTCTCTACCGGCGCTGGGTCCTGGCCCGGCGGGCCGAGACGGACCGGCTTTCGGGCGGCCGGATCGGCTACGTCCATGTCCGGGGCATGAACGATCAGAGCTTCCGGACGGTCATCGATGAAGTCTTCGGCCTCAGCATGGAGAAGGACGCCCTGATCGTCGACACCCGCTTCAACGGCGGCGGCAGCCTCCACGACCAACTCGCGGATTTCTTGAACGGCCGAAAGGTCTTCGACATCGTGCCTCGCGGCCAGCTCGTCGGCTACGAGCCGTACAACAAGTGGATCAAGCCGTCGATCGTCCTGATGGGCGAAGCCAATTACTCGGACGCCCACCTTTTCCCCGTGGAATACAAGATCAAGGGGATCGGGCAAACGCTGGGCATGCCCGTGCCGGGCACGGGAACGTTCGTCTGGTGGGAAACCCAGATCGATCCGACTCTCCGCTTCGGGATCCCCCAGGGCGGATGGCGGACGCCCGACGGGAAGCTTTGCGAGAACAACCAGCTGGAGCCTGACATCCGGGTCAAGAACGATCCGGACGTCATGTCGGCCGGGCGCGACCAGCAGATCGAGGCGGCCGTCCGGGAGCTGATGAAGGGCAAATAGGGCTACTTGCGCAAATAAGCCAGGGCCTGGAGGGCGGCGACGCAGCCTTCGCCGGCGGCCGAGACGACTTGAAGGCCGCCGCAGGTGAGATCGCCGGCGGCGAAGACGCCCGGGAGGTTCGTCCTCTGGAAGCGGTCCACGGCCAGGCATTGCTTATGGTCGAGGGCCAGGCCGGACTTGGCGAAGAGCGGGCCGGTCGGGACTTCCCGAAAAATGAAGACGGCCTCGACGTCCAGCGTCCGTTCGCCGCCCTCGCTTTTCAAGACGACGCGTTCGACGTTCTTCTCTCCGGCGATCTCCTTGATCTCGGCCCCGCCGTGGACCGGGATGCCGCGCTTCTCGGCCTTGAGGAACGCTTCCTCCAGGGCGGCGGGATCCTTGACCCGCCCGGGGATCCAATGAACCCGGACGCCCGTCTGATCCAGGATCCAGATATCCTCGATCGCCTCGGCCGAATGGCCGTAGGCGGCCGCGTCGCGCCCTTTATAGAGAGGGCCGTCGCAAACCGCGCAGTAGCTCACGCCGTAGCCGAGGAGCCGTTCCTCTCCGGGGATCTGCCGCTCCTTGGCGAACGGCTTGCCGGTGGCCAGGATGACGGCCCGGGCCTCGATAAAGGCGTCGGACGTCGAGACGAATTTCGGGCTGGACTCCAGCGACAGGGCGATGACATCGCCCGTCGCGAATTCCGCCCCGAAACCGGCCGCCTGCGACCGGAACTTGTCCAGAAGCTCGCGGCTGTTGATCGCGGCGAACCCGGGATAATTCTCGAGCTCGTATCCCAGGGCGAGCCGCGAGGCCGCCCGCTCGCTTTCCAGAACCAGCGTTTTCTTGCCGGAGCGGGCGGCATAGATGGCCGCCGTCAGGCCGGCCGGCCCGGCCCCGATGATCAGAATGTCGGTTTCATATTGGCGCATCGTTGTTCTCCCCGGACATTATAGGGGAAAAGACGATGCGGAGGTCAACCGCCGCGGGAATGGTCGGTTTCCCCGGAAGAAGGCAAAGACAAACCGCCCGTCGAGGTTCCAAGAGGAACGAAGCCGATCCATCGTCCTGGACGTTCCCGTCGATCCGCCGGCCGTGTTGACTAACGCCGGCCTCCGGTCTACATTGTCTCCCATGGCCCGCCGCGCGCTGACCGCCGTGCTCCTCCTGGCCTTCGTCTCGGCCGCCTCGGCGGCCGGCCCGGGACGCGACGGCCCGTTTCTCCTGCTCTCCGGGCAATTTCTCGACTTCAACCGCGATCTCAACCGGAACCTGACGCTCTGGCATTTTGAAAAAGCGTTTTACGTTCCGCGGCTGGAACGGGGCGGGGCTTGGTCCGTCGGCTACGGGAGGAAATCCTACAACGGGTCCTGGGACGTTTCCTTCCTCCGTCTCCGCCGGACCGTCGCCCTTGAAAACGGATCCCGCGCCGCGACCTACGAGGCGCTCGATCTCAACGGGAGGTCCTTTTTTCTGAAGAAGCTTCCTCTCCGGCCGTATTTCCTCGGCGGGATCACCCTCCCGTTCCTTAGGGTCAAGGGCGGTTCGTTCTACCGAGGCAAGACCTTGAACGCCTCCTACGTCGGGGCGGGGCTCCAGGCCGGCGCAGGTCTTCACCTCGACCTGGGGCCCTCTGTCTTTCTCAACGCGGCCGTCACGTACCGCTGGATCGGGTTTCTCTACGCCTTCGGCGAGGGAAAGGGCCGGGACATTAACGACCTGCGGACCGAACCCATGGGGCCGGAATTCGGCCGACTCCTGCGGACCGACGTTCTGACCCTGACCCTGGGCGTCGGCTTCATCCTTTAGCCCGCGGTTCGGAAGACCTCCTCCAGCTGGGCGGCGGTCAGGACGTTTTTCCCCGAGATCTTGCGGACGTTCCCCGCCTGGCTTGTCCGGATGCATGTCCGGCTTTTCCGGCAGCCGTTCTTCCCGTCCGGGGCGTACCCCTTGCAGACGCGGAGGACGTCCGGGGAGATCTCGTCAATGAGGACGATTCTCCCGTCGCCGCCCTTCAACCGGCCGAGCTCGATCTTCCCGTCGATGAGATGAAGCCCCCGGGACGCCATCTCCTCCGTGACGACCGCCGCGATCCGCTTGACGAAGGCCTCCGTCCAGACGACCTCCTTGCGGGTCATCACTCCGGCCGCGACCAGCGACTCGAAGGTGATGAGGGTGTCCGAATCGCCCTTGGTCCAGGCCTCGACGACCCGGTCCAGGCCCTGGCACGGCCGGACGAACGGGTATCTCCGCCAGAAGCTCCCGGTAGCGTTGTTCCGCCAGGTCCATTCCAGGTTCAGAAGCGGGGCGGACCCCTCGAATTCCGGGGCTTGTTCCGGCAGGCCGAGGGGAACGGCGGGTTCGACGATCATGACCTCGTCCCGAACCGAGGCGATGAAGTGGCTGGGGATTCTCTTACTGGCCGTCAGGTTGAAGAAACGGGTCGCGAACCGCCCGGCGATGGCTCCCTTCCCCGGGATTTCGCCGACCACGGAGTCGTAGCCGGGATCGAAGACCGGCCGTCCGGCCTTGTCCAGGTACCCCGTGCCCCGATCGGTGAAGACGAAGGCATACTTGCCCTTCCAGGGTCCTCCCGGTATCCGGTAGATGTCCTTGGACTTCCCCGAGTAGACAAGGTTTTCTTTTCGGATGATTTTCGTTAAATCCACGGCGTCCCTCCTTCTCCGGACTCGGCCTATCATCCCCGAATCCGAGGCCGAATGCAATCCCGGAAAGGCCTTTCCGATCGGACCGAACGCCCGTCCGGGAGGGACGCCCTTGTCCGGAGCCGTCTATTTCTTCGTTTCTTCCGAAACGATGTCGATGATCGTGTCGACGAAGTCCTTGTCCGTCGCGGTTTCCGCGGGGACTTCGAGCTTGAACGTCATTTTGCCCCCGCCCTCATCGAAATTCGAGTCGAGAAGCATGGCTTCCTTGGGGAGCTCTCTCTTTATCCGGGCCAGGGCACGGTCATGCACCGACCGGCCCTCCGGTCCTTTCATCCCCGTCAGCGTGATTTCGAGCGTTCCCGCATCGCGCCGGCAGACGACTTTCATCGGTTCGCCGTCCTTCCCCGCGTCGCCCGCCTCGACCCAGGCGAAGGATTTCTTCCCGGCCTCGTCCTCCCGGACGATCCGGACGTCCTCGCCTTGATCGATCCGGACCGTGATGTTCTTGAGCCGGTCCTCGGCGTCCTTAAGCTCGGCTTCAAGGTTCTTCAGGGATTTTTCGAGCTCCTCGAATTCCAGCGTCTTGGCTTTGACCGCCTCGGCTTTCTCCCGGATCGCCTTGACCTTTTCAAGAAGATCCCGCTCGCCGATCACCGCCAGGGCCGCCGGACCCTCTCCGGCCGTCGTCCAGACCACGCCGGGCTTTCCTTTTCCGTGCTCCTCGATGATCACCTTGACGGGCTGCTCCCCGGCTTTGATTTCCTTGCCGATCTCGATCGCGCGGCCGGCCTCTCCCTTCTTGATCCGGATTTCCTTGACGATCGTATGCTTCGATCCCCCTTCCCCGGGCTTTTCGATCACCACGATCTTGTCGCCGTCCCCGGCCAAGTCGGCGGCCTCTCCCTCTTCGAGCTGCACGATCCGGCCTTCCTTGATGAAGCGCAGCGCGCCGCCGGCGCCCCGGATGCTGATCGTCCCGCCCTTCGGGACCGTGACCACTTTTCCCTCCACGCTGAACGTGATCCGGCCGTCCTCGCCGGTTTTGAGGGTCAGGGGCTTGTCCAGAAGCAGTTTTTTAATTTGGCCTTCTCCCGTGACGGTGATTTCAATCGGCTGGTCCTTGTCGCCGCCGGCCGTCACCATGATCGTCTTGACAGAGGTCTTCTCCTTCTCTTTCTTTTTCTCTTTCTCTTTCAGCGCGGTCTTCTCTTTTTCCTTTTCCTTGATGGTTTCCTTCTCCGCTTTCACCTCCTGGGCGGCGGCCGGAGCCGCGGCGGACAACGTTTCGTCGACGGGAGCGCCCGAAGATGACGCCGCGTTGCCCGCGACGGCCGGGCGGGCCGTCCCGATGAAGGCGATGGCTAGGACGACCAAAGCCGCCAGCATGATTCTCGATTTCATCTTGACCTCCTTGAACGTTTGTTTTTGCCTCAAAATCGCCGCCAGCCGGTCCTTGAAGAACGGACCGCCCAAAAGGCCTGGCCCGGCCGCGGCAGCCCGGCCGCGGAAATCCGCCGACGAGCGGAAGGCCAGAAGGCCGGCGGCGTAGATCGACGGCTTGATCCCCGCGCGGAGGACCAGCTCGTCGCAGGCGATTTCCTGTTCCTTTCGAAGACGGGCGTACGCCAGCCAGCAGAGCGGATTCCACCAAAACACCGCCAGGCTGAGCCGGACAAGGAGCAGAAAGAGGAAATCCGCCCGTTTGATGTGGGAAAGCTCATGGAACAGGGCGGCCGAGCGCTCCGCTTCCTCCCAAGCGTCGGCCCCGACGGGGATAAGGACGACGGGCTTTCTCCAGCCCCAGGTCAGGGGGACGGCGACTTCCGGGTGACTTTTCAAGCGGACGCCCCTCCTCAGCGGAACCACCGCCAGAAAACGGGCGATCAGAATCCGCCAGCCTCGGTCTCCCGGCTCCCATCCTTCCCGGGTTAAACGATAGGCGCCGACGAGGCCGAACGCCAGCTTCAAGAGCAGGAAGAGGAATCCGGCGAACCAGGCAAAAACGGCCGCATGAGCGGGAAAAAATCCGCCAGCAGCGCCGGAGACCGCCGCGGGAACCGCCCGCCCGCCGGTCGGGGCGTTGCTCGGGCCGGCTGCGGATTCTCCGCTTCGGGAAGACGGCGAACCGTCACGGACGGAAAGGAAGGAAACCGCCGCGGAAGCGCCGGAAAGCGCCGCCGGCGGCGGGGAAGAAAAAACGGCGGAAGACGACACGGCCGCGGCCGGCCGAGCCGGAAGAAGCGGTGTCTTCCATCCTCCCGGCAGAAGACGGAAAAGGGGTAAAAACAGCAAGCCGATGAGAGCGAAGCTTAGAAGGAAATGGCGGAAAGAAGCCGGGCGCCTCCGACAGGCCGCCGCCCCCAGCAAGGCGGGGACAAGGACGAGGGTTGTCTTGAGAAAGCCTTCGACCAGGAGCGCCGCCGTAGCCGTGATTCCCTGCATTTCAGCGACCCTCCCGGCGGGCTTTGTCGATGAGCTCCCGGAGACGAACATAATCGTCCTCGGACAGATTCTTCTCGGAAATGTCGAGAAGGGCGGCCATGACGCTTTCCGTGGAGCCGTCGAAAAACGTCCTTATCACGTGGCGGAGGGCGTTTCGACGGGCTTTTTCCTTGGCCACGAGAGGGGAATAAACATAACGGGGTCCGTCCCGGCGGTGAGTCAGGTGACCCTTCCGCTCCAGGACTCGTATCAGCGCCCGGACCGCCGAATAACCGGGGGGATCCGGCAGGCGCTCAAGGACCTGAAGAACCGTCGCCTCCTTCAGCTCGTAGATGACGTCCATGATTTGGCGTTCCCGCCGGCTCAGGCTTCGGTCATTCGTCATGCGGGCCTCCCCGTTCTTTCGGCTCGATATGCTAATATATTAGCATGCTAAATTATTAGCACCCTTATTCCCGCCTGTCAAGAGGAAATGCTAATTTTTTAACATCTACATCCTTCCTACGTCCAGGCAGGCTCTTCCGTTGCCTCTCCGAATAAATCGATGATGACTTCGGAGACGGCTGTTTCGGCCTTCTCCCGGCAAGGGGCGCCGGGCCGGAACTCGTGACCTTCTCCTGAACAACGCCCCCACCGGCCTGGAGTGACGGCTGAAAGGATCTCCAAACCCCGCCGTTCGCTCTCGTCTGGGAGCCGGATATCGCCGGCTCCTTGCGTCCACGGCCGAGCGAGGAAAATCGTCACGAGGAGGACGCCGTCCCGGCGGCGGGATATTTCGCCGGAGGGGGCCGTCCCGCCCCGAATCAGGCTGTTGAGGACATCCGGTTTCCTTGACAAGGGGATTTTTTCGGATATAATTGATAATGAGAATCATTCTTAATAAGGAATCCTGACGTGAATTCAATCCCGGCCATCAAGAGCGCCCTGAAAGCCTCGGGCCGGCGCATCACCTCGAAGCGAGAGGTGATCCTCGACCTGTTGAGGAAAATTCCCGGCCATCCCGACGCGGAAACCCTGTTTTTGGAAGCGAAAAAAATTGATCCCCGCATCGGTCTGTCCACCGTTTATCGAACCCTGGCCTTATTGAAAAAAGAAGGATTCATCGAGGAGCATCGGCTGGGACAATCTCACGGGCATTTCGAGGCGTCTCGCCGGGCCGCCCACGTGCACTTCTCCTGCCTCGCCTGCGGTCAGGTCATCGAGTGCGAGAATCCCCTGGTCAACCGCCTGAAGACGGAAATCAAGCGGACGCTGAACGCGGACCTCAAGGAATTCCATGTTTATGCCGGCGGTTTCTGCCGAAGCTGCCGGCCGACGGGAGGCCGACCGTGACGCCGCGGGCCGCCGGCCCGATGACCTTGGCTCAATTGAGCTCCGGGCGGCGGGCCGTCGTCGCCGGATTGGACGGCGGCCGAAGGCTGCTGGCCCGGATGGTATCCCTGGGCTTCGTTCCGGGAGTCGAAGTCGTCATGGTTCAAAATCCCGGCCGGGGAGCGCTGATCGTCCAGATCCGTGAGGCCCGCGTCGCCTTAGGACGGGGAGAGGCGCACCGGATCCTTATCGCTCCCGCGCGGCTCCCCGCATGAGCTTCTCTGGTCCCGCCGAAATCAAAGTCGCCCTGGCCGGCCCGCCGAATGTCGGCAAGTCGACCGTCTTCAACCTCTTGACCGGCCTGCACCAGCACGTCGGGAACTGGGCGGGCAAAACCGTCGAGCGCAAGGAAGGAACCTTTCCATACGGCCGGACCTCCTTCCGGGTGATCGACCTGCCCGGCACGTACAGCCTGACCGCGGCCTCGCCCGAGGAACTGATCGCCCGGGAATTCATCATCCGGGAACGTCCCGACCTCGTCGTCGCCGTCCTCAACGCCGCCCTTCTGGAGCACGGTCTCTATCTTGTCGCCGAACTCCTCAGCCTGCGGATTCCCGTAGTCATCGGTCTCAACATGATGGATGTGGCCCGGAAGGAAGGCCTGGCGATCGAGCCCGGCGTGCTGTCGGCGGCCCTCGGCCTTCCGGTCGTTCCCATGGAGGCCTCCTCAAGGGGCGGGATCAAGGAACTGGTCAAGGCGATCGCCGCGGCCGCTGAGGGCGGGCGGATTCCCGAGCCTCAGCGACCGGTAATCCGGGAGGACCATCGCCTGGTCCTGGACCGGACCGGACGTTTGCTCGAGGGAACGGACCTCGAACCCTATCCCCGCGACTGGGTCGCCTTGAAGATCCTGGAAGGGGACGAGGACATCAGCCGGAAAGTCGCCGCGGCCGTGCCTCCCGGGCGGTGGGAGGAAATCCTCGCCTTATTGAAACGGCATGACGACGCCCTGGTCGCCGTCGCTTCCGGACGATACGCCTGGATCGAGCGGATGACCCGGGCCGCTCTCGTCCGGCCCCAGACCGGGCCGATCTCGCTGACCCACCGGCTCGACCGCTGGCTGACCCATCCGTTCTGGGGCCTTCTCGCGTTTGCCGCGGTCATGGCCGCCGTTTTTTCCCTGACATACGCGCTCGGAATCCCTCTCCAGGGATTCCTGGAAAAATCCGTCATCCAAGGTCTTCAAGGGTTAGTCGGCGGCTGGACCGCCTCCTCCCCGTGGTGGATTCGGGGCGCCCTTGTCGAGGGAATCCTCGGCGGCGTCGGCACGCTGTTGACGTTTCTTCCCATCCTTATTCTCTTTTTCGGCTTTACGGCGCTTTTAGAGGATGTCGGCTACCTGGCCCGCTCCGCTTTCGTCATGGACCGGTTCATGCACGCCATGCGTCTGCACGGGAAATCCTGCCTTCCCCTGATCATCAGCTTCGGATGCAATGTGCCGGGAGTGCTGGGCACCCGGATCATCGAGTCGACCCGGGCCCGCCTCCTGACGATGTTCCTGATTCCCCTCATCCCCTGTACCGGGCGAATGGCCGTTATCGCCTTTCTGGCTCCGCTGTTTTTCCGGGAACAGGCGGCCCTGGTCGCCATCGGCCTCATTCTGCTCGCCCTGGGCCTTCTTTTCGCCACCGGGATGATCGGCGGCCGGCTGTTTTTCCGCCAGGACGCGGCCCCGTTCATCATGGAGCTGCCGCTTTACCACGTCCCCCATCCCCGGACGATCTGCGATCTCGTCCGGCGGCGAAGCATTGAATTCGTCCGCAAGGCCGTGGTCGTTATTCTGCCCGTCTCGCTGGCTGTCTGGGCCCTCTCCCGTTTCCCCGAAGGGAGGGTGGAAAGCTCGTATCTCGCCGGATTCAGCCGAGCCCTGGAGCCGGCGGGAACCTTGATGGGATTCGACTGGAGGCTGATGGTCGCCCTTTTCGCCGGATTCATCGCCAAGGAAAACTCCCTCGCCGCCCTGGCTGTTCTCTTCGGGGCCGGGGAGGGGGTCGCTTTAGGAGATCTGATCGTATCCGCCTATCCTCCGGCGGTCGGGCTGGCTTTCATGGCCTCGCAGCTCCTGTTCATTCCCTGCGCGGCCACGGTGGCCGCCTTCAAGCAGGAAAGCCGCTCCTGGCGCCTGACGTTGTTCAATGTCGCCTATCTCTTTATCCTCTCCGCGGCCGTCGGCATCGCCGTCTATCAGGCCGCCCGGCGGATTTTGTAAGCCCGCCCGAGCCGGCCCGATTCCTTAATCCAGGCCGACGTCCTGCCGGTAATCCACCCAGACCCGGCTTCCCCGGCGGGGGCGGAGAAGATCCAAAGCCTTGAGAAACGTCCGGTTCTTTTTCTGCCAGGTCCGGTTGAGCGCCCGGGCGTATTGGTTGATGGCGATGGCCAGCCAACGGCCCTCGAGAACGTTCCGAACCTGCTCTTTCAAGGAATAAAACCGCCGATGGCCGGCGATCTGGGCTTTTTGAAGCTCGGCCAGGGACAGCCGTCTCGGCCGGAAGACGGCGTGATGGGCGTCGTAGAGGGACCAATCCTTGAAGGCGATCCTTTCCTCGTCCATCACTTTCTTATAGAACGCGCTTCCCGGCAGCGGCGTGAGAATCAGGAACTGCGACGAAGTCAAGCGCGATTTCCGGGCCCACTTCACGGTCTCCCGGAACGTCCCCCGGTCGTCCTGGTCGAATCCAAAGACGAACATGCCGTGGATATGAATCCGGTTGCGACGGAACACCCGGACGGCCCGGTCGAGCTCGGCCACGGATTGGGCCTTATGGGATTCCTGGAGGCTCCGGGGATTCACCGATTCGAACCCGATGCAGACGGTATGGCCGCCGGCTTTTTTCATCAGCCGGACGAGATCCGGATCGCGGGCGACGTCGGCCCGGACCTGGGTCGTCCAGCGGAACTTGAATCCCTCCCGGATCATCGCCTCGAGGAGCTCCCGGGTCCGCGGCTTGTGGGCGGCGAAATTGTCGTCGTAGAAGAAGAGATTCCGGTTTCGGTCCGCGTGGAGGCGCAGCTCCCCAAGGATATGTTCGGTCGACCGGAACCGGTAAGCTTTGCCGAACATCCCGGTCACCGAACAGAACGTGCAATCGAACGGGCAGCCCCGGGATGTCTGGACGGGAAGGACCATCTTTTTCCCCCGCCACCGCCGGTCGGGTTTGAGCAGGTCGAAATCCGCGTAAGGAAAGGCGTCGAGGTTCCGGGGAGGCGCGGACCGGGGGTTATGGACGGCTTCGCCGCCCCGCCGGAAGGAAAGCCCCGGGATTTCCGACAAGTCCGCCTCCGTCCTCCACGCCTCGAGAAATGCGGGGAGCGTCTCCTCCGCTTCGCCGCGCAGGACGTAATCGCCGTGCTCCAAGCTTTCCCCCGGAAGGAATGTGACATGCGGCCCGCCGAAAAGGACGGGAATCCCCATCTCCCGGACGCGCCCGGCGATGGCATAAGCCCGGGGGGCGGTCGACGTGATCGTTGAAATCCCGACGATGTCGGCGCTTCCGATCACGCCGAAATCAAGCGCCCGGAAATCTTCGACAAACAGCTCGACGTCCCAGCCCCGCTGTTTCATGATCGTCCCCAACAGGACGGTCCCGAGGCGGGGAGAAGGAAACTTGGAAAAGATATGGAGGTTGGGCGACCGGGGCTCGATCAGGGCGATCTTAGGCATGGGTTTTCTCCGAGGCGGCCGGCGGCCGCTTGGCGTTCTTGGCCTTGAGGGCGGCGATCTCCTTCTTGTTCTTTTTCAACAAGTCCTCCCAACGATCGATACCTTCCCGCAGCGGCCTCATTTTCTTGAAAAGGACTTCGGCCGCGGCTTGAAGGCCATCGAGCTTGCGGCCGGCCTCCTCGCGGGAGTAGACGGAGAGGTCCTTCTGGAGAGACAGGAAATCCCGGACGGCGTCCGAAACCGCCTTGATCTCCTCCAGGCTGTAACCGAACAATTGGAGATCGCGGACAAGCTGGCAGAGATAGACATAGCTTTCATCATAGAGACGAAAGCCGCCCTCGCTTCGCAGATCGGGATCGAGGATGCCGACGTCCTCCCAGTGCTTGATGGTCCGGGGACTGACGCCGGCTTTTTCGGCCAGCAGGCCGACGGTCAGGAGCTTGCCCTTGCCGGCGTCTTTTTTCTGATCGTCTCCGCTCCCGGGCCAGCCGTATTTCTTGATGATCTTCTGGATTTCCTCCAGGCCGTAGCCGAGCTCCCGGAGCTTGCGGACGTGGGCGACGCGGCCGATGTCCGGGCCGGAATAAAACGGCGACTTGTCCTCGGCGAAGCCGACCGGCCGGAGGATCTTGGCTTTCGTCCAAAGATCGATTTCCACAGGCTCGATACCCGTCTTTTCCGCCAGCTCCGCCCTGGTCATCATTTCTTTGCCCACCATACCCTCACGTTTATTTTAGTTTGTTTCCAACCATATCTATACGTACACGTATATTTTATCAGAAGACAAATGTCAAGAGGAAACGCCAACGTATTATCCGCGCTTGAAAAGCGAACGCCCGGGCCGCCGTTCTCCGGCGGGAGATCCGCCGCACGCGCCGCCGCGGCCGTTTTCCCGACGATCCGGAGAAGCGGCTGATCGGGAAGCGGGATCCTTCCGTCCTCTGGCTTCGAGAACGGTTCTCTTTTTAAAGCCGCGGACGGGAAAAACGCGAACAAGCGACGAGGAGGACTCGTTTCGTGCGCGGGAGGGAAAGCCGCGAGGAAATGACGGCTTCTCCGATCCGCCCTCCGAGAAGGCGGGCCGGGAAAGGACGAAGCTCAGCCGTCCAGGTGATAAAACCCCCGGATCATTTTCTGGGCGGTCTTTTCAGGAAGGAGGCGCTTGAGGAAGCCCATCGCCGGAACAAGGCGCCCCGTGTAATAGACCGGCCCGGGATTTTTCATCTCCATGACCTTGATGATCTTGGCGGCCGCGGCCTCGGGCGGGGAGGCTTTGCCCATTTTCTTGTCTCGGGCCAGCCGGAAGGCGGCCAGATCGGTCGCGTAGACGCTTTCCGCCGGAGCGATCGTTCTCGGCTCGATATGTGTTTTAATGTAACCCGGAATGACCAGGGAGACCTTGATCCCCTGCCGGCCGACCTCCTGGCGGAGGACCTTGGTAAAGGCCTCCAGGCCGAGCTTGATCGCGGCATAGGCGGATTGGTAAGGCGGGGGGAACGTCCCCGTCAGCGAACCGATGTTGATGATCGTCCCGCGGCCCCGTTCCCTCATCCCCGGGAGGACGGCCTTCGTCAGCCGGATGAGGCCGAAGAAATCCATCCGGAAAAGCTCCTCGACCGTCTCCATCGAAACGTCCTCGACGGCTCCGATCTGGCTTTGGCCGGCGTTATTGACCAGGGCTTCCACCGGACCGGCCGCGGCCGCGCAAGCCTCCACGGAAGCGTCGTCCTCCTGGTCGAGGGTCAGGTACCGGACGCCGGGGACGGGATCGGCGATGGTTTCGGGGCGGCGGGACGTCCCGATGACCGGGATCCCCCGGGCGGCCAGGGCGGCGGCAAGAGCCCGGCCGATGCCCTTGGACGCCCCGGTGATGAGAACGGGTCCCTGAATCATATTTCGGTTTTGTTTTCGTCCTCGTCCTTGTCCGCGGACTTCTTTTCGATTTCGTACTGGGCCAGGGCGTCCTTGACGGCGCCCAAGTCGAGATGGAGCTCGTCGCGTACCTTCTTATAGGCGGCCAGCGTCCGGGCGATGTCCTCATCGGTATGGGAGGCCGTCGGGATCATCCGGAACAGGACGATGCCCCGCGGAACGACCGGGTAGATCACTCCGGTGAGGAAAATCCCCTCCTCCCGCATTTTTTGGAGGACGGCCATGGCGATATGCAAGTCCTTGTAATGGACCAGGACCGGAGTGACCGGCGAAGGCACCTCGCCGACCGTATAGCCGAGCTCCCGGAGCCCGGCTTTCAGCTTGGCGTTGACTTCCCACATCCGGGCGCGGCGGGCCTCTCCGTCGGCCACAAAATCGAGAGCCCGGGAAAGGACGTCGACATAGATCATCGGGAGGCTCTTGGCGAAGACCTGGGTCCGGGCGTTGAACCGGACCCACTCGCAGACCTCGTGGGTCGAGCCGGCCACGCCGCCGATGGCGGCGAACGCTTTGGCGAACGTGCCGAGGTTGATGTCGATCTTGTCCAGGCATTTCTGAAGCTCGCCCGTGCCCCTCCCCCCCGGTCCCATGACGCCGAAGCCGTGGGCGTCGTCGACGAACAGGCGGGCGTCGTACTTATCCTTGAGGTAGCAGATGTCGGACAGCGGGGCGATGTCCCCGGTCATCCCGAAGACGCCCTCGGTGACAACCAGGATGCCGCCCTTGCGATCCCGGTTGACCCGCTTCAGATGGAGCTCGAGGCTGTCGAGATCGCTGTGCTTCCAAACCCGGAACTGGGCCTGGGACATGAACATGGCGTCGATCATCGAGGCGTGGGCCAGCTTATCGATCAGAATCGTGTCGTTTTTTTCGCAAAGGGCCTGGATGGTGCCCAGAACGCCGAGGTAGCCGTAATTGAAGAGGATGGCGTCCTCTTTGCCCATGAACTTGGCGAACTTGGCCTCGAGGTCGAGGTGCTTCTGGGTGTTGCCGGTCATCATCCGGGCGCCCATCGGGGCGCCGGGGCCGTATTTCCGGGCCGACTCGACGGCGATGGCTTTCAATTCCTCGTTTTCGGCCAGGCCGAGATAATTATTGATCGACCACTGAACGACTTTCTTCCCCTGGTAAGTCATCTCCCGCCCGGGCAGGGGATCGAGGATGGGACGGGTGAAGAAAAAATCGTTCCGGGCCCGAAACATCCCAAAATAGCCGCCGTCCGTCTTGCACTTGTCAAAAATGTCCATGGGTTCTCCTTGTAAAGGGCCTTATTTAATCATAATGCACAGCGATTTTCAAACACGCCCCGGATAAGCCGGAAAGTCGCCGGGGCCGAAGAAACACGATTCCCTTTTTTTCCCTTATGTCCGGGGCCGAACCATGTTTTCCGGCTTGGCGATCTCGTCCAGCCGTTCCTTGGGCAGGAGCCCTTTTTCCGAGACGACGGCGTAAACGCTCCGCCCCGTGGCCATCGCTTCCTCGGCCAGGGCCGAGCAGGCTTCATAGCCGAGCTCGGGCACGAGGGCCGTGACGAGGGCGAAGCTCCGCTCGACGGACTTGCGGCATTGGGCTTCGTCGGCCGTGATGCCGTCAACGCACCGGAGACGGAGGGTGTCCATCCCGTTTTTCAACATCTCGATGGATTCGAAGATGCTCTGGGCGATCACCGGCTCGAAGACATTCAGCTGCAGCTGGCCGGCCTCGGCCCCGAGGGTGACGGTCAGGTCGTTGCCGATGACCTTGAAGGCGATCTGGTTGACGACCTCGGGAATCACCGGGTTCACCTTGCCCGGCATGATCGACGACCCGGGTTGCCTCTTGGGGAGGTTGATCTCGTGGATCCCTGCCCGGGGGCCGGAGCTGAGAAGCCGCAGGTCGCTGGAGATCTTGGAGAGCTTGACGGCCAAGCGCTTGACGGCCGAGGAGAACATGATAAAGGCTCCCGTATCCTGGGTGGCCTCGACTAGGTCCGGAGCGAGGCGGAGCGTAACGCCGGAGATCTCGCTTAGGTGGGCGACGGCCCGGCCGGCGTAATCGGCCGGAGCGCAGATCCCCGTGCCGATCGCCGTCCCGCCCAGGTGGATTTCCTTGAAAAGAGCGGCGTTCTGCTCCAACCGCTCGACCTCCTCCCCCAGGGTGGCGGCAAAAGCCTCGAACTCCTGGCCGAGAGTCATCGGGACGGCGTCCTGGAGCTGGGTCCGGCCCATCTTGATGACATCCTTGAATTCCAAGCCCTTGGCCCGGAAGGAGGCGATGAGCTTTTTCAACACGGCGACCAGCGTGCGGGTGCTGGCCATGAAGGCCAGACGCAGGGCGGTGGGATAGACGTCGTTGGTCGACTGGGAGAGGTTGATGTGGTTGTTGGGATGGCAATGGGCGTAATCCCCCCTCTCCCGGCCGAGAAGCTCCAGGGCCCTATTAGCGATGACCTCGTTGGCGTTCATGTTGGTTGAGGTTCCGGCCCCGCCCTGGATCATGTCCACGACGAAATGGGTGTGCATCCGGCCGTCGATGATCTCCCGGCAGGCGCCGTCAATGGCCGCGGCGACGCCGGCATCCAGCAGTCCCAGGTCCCGGTTGGCCCGGGCGGCGGCCATCTTGACTTGGGCCAAGGCGACGATCAGCTCTGGAAAGCGGCTGATGGCGATTCCAGTGATCGGAAAATTCTCCGTCGCCCGGAGCGTCTGGACGCCGTAATAGAATTCGGCCGGAACGTCGCGTTCGCCGAGGAGATCGTGCTCCCGGCGGGTGCGGCCGGAGATGTACTGGGCGGCCGCGTTCACGACTTGGTTGGTCGCCTGGCGCATCCTCCGGGAAATGACCCGGGCCGTCCGGGACAGGATCTTGGCCGCCAGCGACGTCTCCGCGGCCAGGAGCCCGGTGACGTCCGTCCGGGAGAAGACGAGGGCGAGGGTCGGCTCCTCCGCCCGGGCGGTGGTCGCGTGCGGGTAGTCGTCCATCAAGGCTCCCTCACCGAGGAAATCGAACCGGCGGAACCGGGCCAGCTCCTTTTCCTCGCCCAGCGGGGATTTCTTGTAAAGACGAACCGCTCCCCGGTAAATCAGGAAGAGGCTTTCCCGGGGCTGGTTTTCCTCGAAGAGGGCCTGGCCGGCTTCATAGGAGACAAGCTTCAACCGGGCCGCGACGGCTTCCCGCTCGGCCGGGGTCAAGTCGGAAAAAAGCTCGATGGCTGCCAGAAACCCATCGATTTCCGCCGGGGGGAGGGCGGCGACAACGGAACGCATCATGATCGGACTCCTTGTTTTTCGACCGGGACATGGTCCCGGTTATGCGGTTATCCCAATCCGATATCCAGGATCATCATCAAGACAAACCCGGCCATCGTTCCCAAGGTCGCGATGTCGGTGTGTTCGCCGACTTGGGATTCAGGGATGACTTCCTCGACAACGACATAGATCATCGCCCCGGCGGCGAAAGCCAGCGCCCAAGGCAAAAGGGCTTCGGCCCGGGACACGGCCAGGACGCCGGCGACGCCGGCCAGCGGTTCCATCAAGCCGGAAAACTGGCCCCAGAAAAAGCTTTTCGACCGCGACAGGCCGTCCCGGCGGAGCGGAACGGAGACGGCCATGCCTTCCGGGAAGTTCTGCAGGCACATTCCGATGGTCAAGGCGACGGCCGCTCCGAACGTGGCCGCGCCGCCGCCCAATCCGATCGCGCCGAAAGCCACCCCGACGGCCAAGCCCTCGGGGATATTGTGAAGGGTGATGGCCAAGACGAGAAGGGCCGTGCGGTTCCAGTTCGTCTTGACACCCTCGACCTTTTCAAAGCCGGCATGCAGATGCGGCAAAAAATAATCGATCAACCGTAGAAAAAGCCCGCCGAGGAGAAATCCGGCGGCCGCCGGAAGCCAGGGGATGCGCCCCTGTCTCCGGGCCATCTCGATCGAGGGGGCCAGAAGCGACCAGAAGCTCGCGGCGATCATAACCCCGGCGGCGAATCCAAGCAGGCCGTCCAAGACGCTCCGTTTGATTCTTTTAAAAAAAAAGACGAGGGAAGCGCCCAGGGCGGTGGCTCCCCAGGTCAGGAGGGTGGCCAGCAAGGCCTGGAGAAACGGCGATAATCCACGCAGCCAGTCGACCATGAGGGGCCAGTGTACCAAAAACGAGGATTCCGGGCCAATCGCATCCAAAGCTCCGGCTCCCGTCGTGGAAATCCGAAAACCGGGACGGAAACGCGGCCGCCCGGCTTCAGAGGCGCACGAGGAACCGGCAATCCGGCGCGCCGCGCTTAATCGTCTGGACGACCTCCACTCGGACCGGCCGGCCGGCGACGGCTTCGAAGACTTCCAGGACCCAGCCGGCCGAGCACAGGCAGTAGGCGTCCGGAAGCCGCTCCGGACCGGCCGCGACCAGCTCGCAATAGCACCGGGGATAGCCCCAGTGGACGATGTTTCCCTCGACCCGGCAAAGGTCCCCGCCGACTTTCGGGCCGAGATTCCGGACGAAGCCGGCGACGTCGCCTTGAAATTTCCCGGCGGTTTCCATCAGGACGCCGCGGCGGGCGCACTCCCGGCCGCAATCGTTCATCAACCGTTCCCGGACGGCGGGATCCAAGGTCTTTTCCATGTTCTCCATCAGCGTCCGGAGCCAAGCTTCCTTGAAGCGATCCCTTTCCTTTTCTTGTTCTTCCGGTTTCAGCCGGCCGGCCGGCCCGGCGTTCAGGGCGGCCGCCCGCCCGGCCAAGCCGATCCCGCAGACGGCCTTGAGAAAATCGTTCCGTTTCATGGCCTCCTCCCTCCCGGCTCCGCCGTTTTCCCTTTCAGGATCGAAACCGTTTCCGTCCCGTCCGCGGGGCCGTCCATCAAGAAGATCATAAAACGGACGCCTTTCCCCGGCAAGGCGAGGCCGGCGGAAGGGCGGGAGACGCCGGTCAGAAATTCCGCGCCTTCCGCTGAATCTCCTTTTCCTCGGCATCCCTCGGGGGATCGAGGCGCAGCCGATGGGCGACGGGCCGGCCGCTTTTGCCGACGCAGACAAACGTGACGAATCCCTCGGCCCGGGCCGGTCCGGACCGCGTCGTGATCTTTCCGTAAATCGTCAGGCTGGTCCGGCCGGCCTTGACCGGCCGGGTTTCGATTTGAATCCTCTCGCCGCCCCGGACCGGCTTGGAGAGAACGAGGTCTCGGATCGCCAGGCAGACCATCGTTCCCGGCAAATCCGGGGCCTGGGCGGCGCAGAGATAACAGGCTTCAACGAACCATTCCGCCGCCCGGCCGGCATAGAGCGAGCCGTGATGATTCAAATCCCCCGGCTTGACCAGCCGGGGCACGCGGACGATGTTCATGAGTCACCTCATTCTTGAGAACGATGTCATATCAAGCCGGGGTATCCGCGCCGCCGGAGAGCTTCATACAGGACGACCGCCGCGGCGTTGGACACGTTCAGGGACCGGGCGCCCGGGCGCATGGGGACGCGGAAGCTTCGCTCCCGGCAAGCGGCCAGGATCTCCTCCGGGAGGCCGGTCGATTCCCGGCCGAAGACCAGAAAGACGCTTTCCTCGACCGGCATTTCCGAAAATAGCCGTGGGGCCTTCTGCGAGAAAAAGAGGCACCGTTCGGGGGGCGTCTCCCGGAAGAACGCCTCCAGGCTCTCGTGAACGGCAAGGTCGAGGCCGCTCCAGTAATCCGCGCCGGCCCGCCGGAGCCGGCGGTCGCTGAGGATGAATCCCAGCGGCCGGACCAGGTGGAGGCGCGCTCCGGCGGCCGCGCAGGTCCGGGCGATATTGCCCGTGTTCTGCGGAATCTCCGGCGCGATAAGGACGACGTTGAAAAAGGGGGAAATGGGTATCGTGTCTCCCTCTGATCGCGCTTATTGCCCCGAGGCCCGTTCGAGTTTTTTCATGACGGAGAACATGAACGTCGCCGAAAGGAGGCAGGCGGCGACCAAAATCAGCCAGAGCGCCCAGAGGGGAACCCGCATCCACAAGCCGCCGACCAAGCCCATGAGATACAATCCGGCGGCCGTGGCCGCGAACCAGGCGCCCTGGGCCAAGCCCTTATACTTGGGCGGAGCGACCTTGGAGACATAGGAAATGCCGATCGGGCTGAGGAACAGCTCGGCGATCGTGATGATGAAATACGTCGAGATGAGCCAGTAGACGGAAACTTGGGATTCGGCCGGGGCGACGAGGCCGCCGAGCCGTTTGGGGCTGGGCAGACCGAGCGATCCGATGACGAGAACGGCGAAGGAGACGGCCGTGATCAGCATCCCAAAGCCGATTTTACGGGGGGCCGAGGGTTCTTTGTTCCGCTTGTTCAGCCAACTGAAGAATCCAACGACGACCGGCGTCATGAAAACGATGAAAAACGGGTTGAAATGCTGGAAGCGCTGGGGCTGGAACTCGTTGACGGCGGAATAACCGGCGTACCGCCAGGCGGCCAGGGCGCCGAACACGAGGAAGGCCGCCCCGCCGGCCAGACGGGCTGTCTTTCCCGAGCCTTTCCGGAACAGAAAGATCAGGCCTCCGAGGGCCAGGAAAATCCCCAGCAGGCCGATCATGTCGAACCAGATGTAGGACAGGGCCCCGACGTTCAGCTGGGTGTAATCCCGGGCGAAGAACGTCATCGTCAGGCCGCTCTGCTGGAACGCCATCCAAAAGAAGATGACGACGAAGAAAACAAGCCCCAGGGCTACGAGCCGTTCCTTGGTCTGGGCGGGCGTGAGCTCGACGACCTGGGACTTGAGGGCCTCGGACTTGGCCTTTTGTTTTTCGGTGAAATCGGCGTGCTTGTAATATTTCCGGAACGCCCAGAAGACGAGCATGGACACGATCAGGCTCAAGCAAGCCACCCCGAATCCGAAATGGTAGGATTTGCTCAAGGCGTTGATGTAGCGCTCGGAGAACGTCCCCAGCGTTTCCAGGGTGGCGCCGGCGTCCTGGGTCCGGGCGATATCAAGATAGGCGCCGGCCTCGGTCAGCGTTCCTTTCAAAAAGCCGTTGGCCAGAGCGGGGATGCGGGCGTCATATGTCAATCCGGCCCCCTTAAGGACCCAATTGCTTATGATTTCCGAGGCGCTCGGGGCGAACATCGCCCCGATATTGATCCCCATGTAGAAGATCGTGAAAGCCCGGTCGCGCAGGGCGTCGTATTTCGGATCGTCGTAGAGGCTTCCGACCAGGGCCTGGAGATTGCCCTTGAAAAGCCCGGTTCCGACGGCGATGACGGCCATGGCCGCGACGATGAGGGAAAGCCCCGTGTTCATCCGCGTGGGAAGCGCCAGCAGGGCGTATCCGAGAAACATGACGATCAAGCCCAAGCTGACGGTCCGGCCGTAGCCGAGGACCTTGTCCGCGAGCAGCCCGCCGAGCAGCGGGAAGAAATAGACGCAGACCATGAACATGCTGTAGACGAAGCCGGCCGTGGCCGCGGTCATCCCGTATTTGGCCTGCATGAACAGGACGAAAATCGCGACCATCGTGTAAAAGCCGAACCGCTCGCCCATGTTGGCGAAAAAGGCCACGAACAAGCCCTTGGGATGTCCTTTAAACATGAATGATTCTCCTGAAAGAAACAGATCCGCCGTCAAGAACGTCCGCCGGGAGGGATCCCGGCCGAGGAGGCAAGACAGCGGCTTCGCAGCACATCTGGCCGGTAATATATCACCTTGGAGGCGAAAATTAAAGAACGTCCCGGGGCGAGCCCCTTCCGCGACAGCGCGTCCCAGGCGGAACGACGGGTTGAATTCGCCTTCCGTTTCGAGTAGATTTCGCTCAGAGATCGGAATAGGAGGCTGGAATGAGATTCCCTCCCCGCCGCATCGCCGCCGTCATCGTCCTCGCCGCCGTGTCCGGGGCCCTCTCCTGCGCCGTGAATCCCGTCACCGGGAAGCAGGAGCTCATGCTCGTCTCGGAAGCCAAGGAAATCGAGATGGGCAAAGCCACCGACGAGAGCATCCGGAAGGAGTACGGGCTCTATCAAGACGCCGCGCTCTCCGCCTATTTGAACACAGTCGCCCGGCGGATGGTTCCCTACACCCATCGCCGCGCGCTGGAGTACCATTTCGCCGTCCTCGACACGCCGGTCGAGAACGCCTTCGCCGCTCCGGGCGGTTATATTTACGTAACCCGCGGCCTTTTGGCCATGATGAATTCCGAGGCCGAGCTGGCGACCGTCGTCGGCCATGAGCTCGGTCACGTCAACGCCCGGCATTCCGTCCGGGAATACAGCAAACAGCTCCTGCTGACCGGCGGATTAGTCGTCGGCAGCCTTCTCAGCCGGGACGTGGCCAAGGTCGCGCCCTTTCTGATGGTCGGCCTGCAGGTGCTCTTCCTGAAATTCAGCCGCGACGACGAATACCAGGCCGACAGCCTGGGAGTCCTCTATTCCCGCGGCGCTGGATATTCCCCGGCCCAGATGATCCCCTTCTTCCGGTCCATCCAGAAGCTGGAAGAGAAGGCCGGCGGCGGGATGAAGCTGCCGAATTTCCTCTCGACCCACCCCTTGACGGAAAAGCGGATCGAGGAAGCCGAAAAGATGCTCGAGCCGCAGGACGCGGAACGGAACATTTTCCGCAACGAACTGCTGGCCAAGATGGACGGGCTGATCTACGGCGAAGATCCGCGCCAGGGATACGTCGAGGCTGACGCCTTCTACCATCCCGAAATGAGATTCGTTTTCTCCATCCCGGCCGGCTGGAACGTCCAAAACACGCCCCGCCAGGTCGTCGTCGCCAGCAAGGACGAAAAGGCGGGCATGATCCTCACGGCCGAGGAAACGGACCTCTCGCCGGACCTCTACCTCGGCCGGCGGATTGAAGCCCTCGAAAACGTCCGAATCCAGGAAGTCTCCCGAACGAACCGGATGATCAACGGTCTGCGCGCCGCCCGCGGAACCTATCTGGTCAGCGAGGAAGCCGGCGAGGGACAGGCGCCTCCCGTCACGGCCGTCGATTTCGACTGCATCGCCAAGAACGGCATGATCTACACGTTCACGAGCATGGCGGCCAAGGCTGATTATCCTTCTTTCCGGAACACGTTCGACCGGACGGTCCGGAGCTTCGCCAACCTCTCCGATCCCAAGCGGTTGGCCGTCCAGCCGAAAAAGCTCGCCGTCCGCCGGGCGGGGACGGCTCAAACCCTGAAGGAATTCCTGGCCGGACAAGGCGTGCCGTCCGACAAGTGGCCGACAATCGCCTTCCTTAACGCCCTGGCTCTCGAGGACAAGGTCGAAAAAGGCCGGCTGATCAAGATCATGAAATAGAAAAGGGAGGGCGACCATGTTGGTTCACGACTCCCGTCGATGAACCGGGGTCGTCGCCCTGATCGCGTCGCGATGGAGGGCGACCATGTTGGTTCACGACTCCCGTCGATGAACCGGGGTCGTCGCCCTGATCGCGTCGCGATGGAGGGCGACCATGTTGGTTCACGACTCCCGTCGATGAACCAACATGGTCGATGCTTGGGCGGTGGGCATCACGATGACTTCGCTGATATTGACATGGGCCGGCCGGGTGGCGCAGAAAAGAACGGCCTCGGCCACATCCTCGGCGGTGAGGGGCGTGAATCCCCGGTAGACGTTCGCCGCCCGGGTCTTGTCCCCGTGAAACCGGACTTCACTGAACTCGGTTTCGACCATTCCAGGGTCGACGGTGCTGACCCGGAGGTTCGTTCCGCAAAGATCCAGGCGCAGACCCCGGCTCAGGGCCTTGACCGCGAACTTGGAGGCGCAATAAACGTTGCCGGCGGGATAGATCTCGTGGCCGGCGATCGAGCCGATGTTGATGACATGGCCGCGCCCGCGGGTCACCATGCCGGGCAGGACCGCCCGGCTGACATAGAGCAAGCCCTTGACGTTGGTGTCGATCATCTCCTCCCAATCCGAAAGAAGACCGTCTTGGAACTTGTCCAGGCCGCGGCTCAGGCCGGCGTTGTTGACCAGGACATCGACGGCCTTCCAATTTTCCGGAAGACCCCCCACGGCCCGGGCCACGGCGGCTTGGTCGCGGACATCGAGGGCGAAGGGGAGGACGGCGGCTCCGAATTCGGCCGCCAGGGATTCCGCCAGCTCCTTCAGGCGGGCGGCCCGGCGGGCGGCCAAGAGAAGCGACGCGCCCTCGCGGGCGAACGCCCGGGCGCAGGCCCGGCCGACGCCGGAGCTGGCCCCGGTCACAAAGACGATCTTGTTTTTCATGAAAGACACGATTCACCTCCAGCCGGACGGACCTTGGGGAGGCTCGCCCGGGGAAAATTCAAGGACCCATTATAGGACATTCTTCCGCCGGCCGGAATCCGGCCGGCCGCCGGTCCCGTCGATACGGGCCGACGGAAATTCCTCCTTGCCTGACATCGCGGCTCCGGCCGGGACATCGATCTTCCCATGATGGGGAAGGACTTGAACGTGACCGGAGAGGTGTCGTCAGGCACCGGGACGAGGCCGAGTGACGTGTCGCCGAGAACGTCGTCGTCTGTTGGAAATCCTGTTGGGTCGTAGATTCCTGCCGCCTTGTCGACCTCCCGCATGGGCGGGAGGACCGGTCCGCGGACGAGGAAAGGAGGGACATGGCTAAAAAGAAAAGGGGCCCTCCCTTTCATTGCGGAATGCCGAAAACGGCATGCCGACGATCAAGAGATCGTCATACCATAAAGGGAAAACCCCAAACAATCCGAGAAACCGCCCGCCGCTCAAAGCGGGCGGACCGAGGGCCGCCTCCAAACAGATACGTCCTTGGCGGCGGCCGCCTCATCGCCGCAACCGCTCACGCCGGCCGCCGCTCCGACTCCCATGCGCCGAGGCCCTCGGTCCGCCCCGGTCGAAACAGCCCGTCGTCCGCTCCGCGGACTCCATTTTCAAAATAGGCTCAGGACCCTCTCTTGTCAATGAGAATGAGGGGGTTATGACGTTTCGTCTTCAAACAGATCAAGAAGATCCACGCGATTCGTCATCGAGCCTGCGAACCGCGGGCGATCAACTCCGTCTCATGCTCCAAAGGACGGCGGAGGCGCAGCCCACCCCGGCCCGAACGGAGATCGCCCCGAAAGCGCAATTGCGGGCACAGGCGCCGCACTCCATGCACCGATCGCGGCCCGTCACCGCGGCCGTCCGGCCGTACATCTCGAAGACGCCGTGGGGACAAACGGCCGCGCACAAGCCGCAGCCGGCGCACTTGCGGGGATCATATTTTAGGGTTGTGACATTTTTTAAATGACGCAAGGGCATCGTTCTCCCCTTCATCCTCCGATGACGGCCGCCAAAACGGCCGCCGCCAAGCCGAGCCCGGCGGCCGTGAGCATGACCGGAACAGCAACCTTCATCTCGGCGACGACTCCCGAGAGCGACGTAAATGTCGACGAACCGGTGAAATTCATCGCCAGGAACGCCGAAAGCGCCGGCAAAAACAGGAGCACGGCCGCGGCCGCGGCCAAATCCGCCGGGCCGCCCGACGGGAATCCTCCGATCAAGCACACCGCCGACGCCCAAAGAACCCCCAAGATCGCGCCTTTCGCCGCGAACATCCGCCCGGGAATCCAAGGCAGGAGGACGGGAGTCGCCGCCGCCCCCGCGAAAATCGCCCCGGCCGCGGCGGCTCCAGCCAGGGGGGCGCCGCGGATTCCGGCGATCATCGCCGCCAGCCAAAGCCCCAGCCCGGCGAGAAAAAATTTGCTGCGGACGACGCCGGCGAGCTCCATGGGAACGAGGATGAGTCTATCCCGGAGCGAAAACCTGACCCGGCGCATCTCCGGAGCCGCGGTCATCCCGGCGTCCAGAAAGGCTTTCAGGTCAGCCGCCCGGACCGGGCCGAACACCGCCCGGAACCCGGTCCGCCGGGCGATCTCGGGAGCGGAGGCGCCCGGCGCGCCGAGCTGGGGAAGAATCAGCGTCCGGTGGAAAACGATCTTTTTGAGCCCGGACGCTTCAAGGCGGCCGGCAACTTCATCCGCGCCGAACGTGCCCTTCCCCGCGGCGCACCAGACATTGATGCCCCCGGTGTCCAGCACAAGGATCCAGGCATCGATCCCGGGAAGCTTCGTCCGCAATGCGTCAAAGCTCAATTTATAGTTGGCTGTGACAAAGACAGGAGACCAGGGATCGGGGGATCCGAGCGCATAGAGCCCGGGGGCGATCGCATACCGGCCCCGGCCGATCCCCAGCCGCACGCGCAGGGCCCCCCATCGGTCGCGGAGGCCGAGACGCGCGGCGACGGTGGGGATCTCCCCGACCGCGGTCATCCGCCTCCCTGACGCGAACCGGACGGGGTCGATGGACCGGTCGAAGACACCGGCCTTCTCCCCGCTCTTCGTCCCGCGACAGCAATCGGGACCGCAGCAACAGCTCTCCTTTTCGAGGCCGGCGGCGGAAGGAAATTTAACGAGAGGCATTTCCTTTTCTTCCCGGACAACATCCGCCCGATTCGTTTTCGGCCCGAACGGCGCCGGTGATCAGGGCGGCCGCCTCGACAACCGCCTCCCGCCGGGGAGCGGGGATCCGCTCCAAAACGGCGGCGACGCGCTCGTCGAAGCGGCGCTCGATGTCCCGGAAGGCCGCTTGCCCTTTGCCGGACAGGGAAATGGCGATATAGCGGCGATCGCGCTCGCCCGGCCGCCGGTCGACGAGGCCGGCCTGGACCAATCCTTGAATGGTCCGGCTCAACGTGCTGGCGTCCAAGCCGAACACCCCGGCCAGATCGACCAAGGAAATCTCCCCCCGCCGGCCGATTTCCAGAAGGGCATGGCATTGGGACAAGGTCAGGCCGCAGCACCGGTTGCGGCTGTCGAAGGGACGGATCGTCTCGCGTTCCAGGGCGCGGAGCAGGCTCCGAAAGCGCCGGACGGTATCCTCGTTCGTTGTCTCGCTGGTTTTCACAACTTGATTGTAATATCCATCTGTTTCATTAATCAATGATTATTTTCTTCCTTCGAACGATTTTTCTCGGAGCTCGAGATTTTTCTTGACTTGGGAAAAATCCAAGAATATATTTTCAGCAGACATTAGCCGGAAAAACGTTCGGCCCGCGGAGGTGAAGGATGTCTTCGCCGGCGCGGGTCAAGCGGGATCGCCGGCCCTTAGGGAGGAGGAAAAACCATGAGGAAAAAAACACGACGGGCCGCCGTGCACCTGCTCGCGGCTCTTGTGCTGGCCGCCTGGCCGCTGGCGGGGCTCGCCCAGCACGAAAAAAACCAAGCCGGAATCGGCCAGCTTCGGGAGAAAGCCTGGGCCGAGGGGCGGGTCCAAGTGATCGTCCACTTCACCGTCCCCGACATCGAAAACTTGACCGCCGATTCGACGCGTTTCACCGGCGTGGATGAAACGCCGGAAACCGCCCTGGAGCGGTCGCTGGCCGATCAGGTCTTGGCGAAAACGATCGAGTACGCGTCCTGGCGGGTCCTCACCGAGCTCCAGGGCACGGATTTCGAATTCGTCACCGGCTTCGATTACATCCCCTACATCACCCTGCGGGTCTCGCCCAACGCCCTGGCCGTCCTGGAAAATTCCCCGAATGTCCTGGATATTTCCGAGGATCTTCCGCGCAAGCTGATCGATCCGCCCGGACCCGGCGGAGAGGGCCCGAAAGGCGGGCTTTCGGCCGACGAGATCCGGGTCGATCCCCTCCTGGACGACACGGCCGCCCTCGTCGGGGCGACGGCCGTCTGGGCGATGGGCTACACGGGCGCGGGGTGGTACGTGGCCGTCCTCGATACCGGAATCCGCAAGACGCACCAGTTCTTCACCGGCAAAACCATCATCGAGGCCTGCCGGGCGATGGGCCGGGACGGCCTGCCGGGCGCCGGCGATTGTCCCAACGGCCTGGCCGTCATGAACGGACCGGGGTCGGCCGTTCATTATCCCAGCACGTATGACGGATTCGACCACGGGACCCACGTCGCGGGTATCGCGACCGGCAATTACGGCACCCTGGCCGGGATCGCCAAGGGGGCCGGCGTCATCGCCGTGAAGATTTTCTCCAAGTTCACGGCCGGCGATTGCGGCGGCTCGCCCTGCGTTTCCGCTTGGGATTCGGACATCCTGGCCGGATTGAATTACGTCTATTCCCTCCGAAGCGCCTATAAAATCGCCTCCGTCAACATGAGCCTGGGCGGGGGCCTCTATCCGAATTTCTGCGACAGCGTCAACTCGTCCGTGAAATCGGCCATCGACCTGCTGCGGGCGGCCGGGATCGCCACGGCCATCGCCACCGGCAACAGCTATTCCTGCGGACGGATCAGCTGGCCGGCCTGCATTTCGACCTCGGTCTCGGTCGGATCCTCGACCAAGTCGGACGGGGATTCCTCCTTCAACAACTGGGATTCGGTGACCCAGCGGCTGTACGCCCCGGGTTCGTCCATCTATTCCTCCACCGGGGACTCGGATTCAAGCTATGCCTCCTGGAACGGCACATCCATGGCGACGCCCCATGTCGCGGGCGCCTGGGCCCTGCTCCGGCAGGCGTTCCCAACCGCGGGCGTGACGACCCTGCTGACCGCCCTTCGAACGAAGGGCAAGCTGATCTACAGCGTCTGCGACGGATACAACGCCGGGATCCCCCGGATCCAAATCGACAAGGCCCTCCAATCGCTGGGCAGCTTCATTCTGACCATCCAGAGAAACAACACCTGGGGCACGACGACGCCCGCCCCAGGGGCTTACGCTTATCCCCCCAACGCCAGCGTCTCCGTCACGGCGGTTCCCCAAAACTATGTTCAGTTCAACGGCTGGACCGGGGACGCGACCGGAACGACCAACCCGGTGACCGTGGTGATGAACCGGAACAAGACCATCAAGGCCTGGTACCAATACATCTACGCTCCGACCGCCTCAGCCAAGAAGGTCTTGAACCGGTCGTTCTCCCAGGCGGAGTACATCGACATTCTGACGTGGCAGAACAGCGCCGACAACACCGGCCTGACCATCGCCTCGTTCAAAATCTATACGGTTTCCGGATCGACCTATACGCCGTTGACGACCGTCAACGCCGATCAGACAACGTATTCCCGCCGCAACGCCGGCGAGGCCGCCACCCAGTACGCCATCGCCGCGATCACGAGCGCGGGCCGCGAGGGAGCGCCGGCCTTGGTGACGGCCGAGCTGGATTAAAGGAGCAGCCATGTTCAAGAAAAAACTCGTCCTCATGATTCTCGCGGCCGCGGCGATCGCCATGTTTCTGCCCTCCGGCTTGACCGCCGGCGCCGATCTGAAGATCCGGGTCACGGTCGAGCGGGCCAACATCCGGCAGTCGGGCTTCGCCTCGGCTCCCGTCATCGGGGGGGCCAATAAGGGCGAGATCTTCACGGTCATCGAAAAAGCCGGCGACTGGTACCTCATTCAGCTGGCCGACGGGACGCCGGGCTTCATCAGCGCTGCCGTCGTCGAGGAAGTGGCCGAAACCGCGCCGGCGCTTCCAGAGGAGATGCAGCCGGTTGAGCGGCCGGCCGCCCCGAAACCCGCCCCGGCCGCGCTCCCGGATCAGGTGGTCGGCGAATCGGGAGGCAAGAACACGTTCTCCATGGTTCTGCTGCGGGCCGGCTATTTCCTGGCCTCCGACGCGGCCTACAAGGACGTGTATGAGAACGGGCTGGTCTTCGGCGGAGAAGTCCGCGTCGGCGGTCAAAGCCTGGCCGGCTGGGTGGAAGGCAACTACCGCTCGGCCACGGGGAAAACCACCTACACCGAGGAAGAGACCAAGATGAGCGTCCTGGCCTTCGAGGGCGGCGCCCTCTACCGGTTCGAAGCCGGGATGATCTCCCCCTACTTCGGCGCCGGGCTGGGGATGTACATGTTCAAGGAAAGCAACGAGCCGATGGGCGAGGCCAAACAGAGCAAGCTCGGCTTCTGCGGCCTCGGCGGCGTGGCCGTCGGCCTCGGCTCGAGCTTCATTCTGGACGCCCGGCTGAAATACAGCACCTGCAGCATGAAGCCGGCCGATTTCGACATCAATGTCGGCGGCCTGACGCTCGGAATCGGCTTGGGGATGAAGTTTTAAGGCCCGTAAGCTCTCCCCTTACTTCTTATAGAGAACCTTTCCGCCGACGATCGTCATCGCGACCTCGGCGGAAAGGATCTCCTCCTCGGGACAAGTCAGAAGGTCCCGGGTGAAGACTGTCACGTCGGCCAGTTTGCCGGCCGCGAGCGTCCCCTTGATTCCCTCCTCGAAGGCCGCGTACGCTCCATTGACCGTGTACGACCGGAGGGCTTCCTCCCGGCTCATTTTCTGGGCCGGGAAGAAGGCTTCGCCGTTGTTCATTTTCCGGGTCACGGCGGCGTAAAAAGACGGAAGCGGGTCCGCCGCCTCGACGGGCGCATCCGTCCCGTTGGCGATCACCGCCCCGGACTTCAGAAGCGACCGCCAGACATAGCTGGTTTCCCCCGCCCGCTTCGCCCCCAGCCGCTTGGGAACCCACGGGCCGTCCGAGGGGCAATGGACGGCCTGCATCGCGGCTACGACGCCCAGCTTCCCGAACCGCGGGACGTCGGCCGGATGGAGGTGCTGGGCATGCTCGATCCTCCAGCGCAGGTCCGTTTTGCCCGGATGGGCTCGGAAGGCCTCCTCGTAGATGTCGAGCGTCTCCCGGTTGGCCCGGTCCCCGATGGCGTGGGTCGCGACCTGGAAGCCGTTCTCGACGGCCACCCGGGCGGTTTCCTTCATTTCCTCAATCGATTCCGTGTTCAATCCGGCCGAGGAGGGAAGATCCTCGTAAGGCTCGAGGAGCCAGGCGCCGTGCGATCCGAGAGCCCCGTCGATCAAACGCTTGATCGTGTGAACGCTCAGGTGATGGGCCCCGTAGCCCTCGATCTTCCAAGCGGCCGCGTTGGCCTCGATCCTCCGGGCGTTTTCGCTCAGCATGACGTTCAGCCGGATGCCGAGGCGCCCCTCGTCGATGATCCTCTTGTACAGCTCAACCGTGGTCCAGCCGACGCCGGCGTCGCCGACGCTGGTCAGCCCCTTGGAGAGGCATTCGCGGTCGGCCAGCTCGATGATCTTCCGGTTTTCGGTCATCACTTCCGCGGGCGTCCGGGCCGCCCGCGCCCGGGACGTCCCCAACTGGACGAGATCCATGGCCGTTTCGAGAAACGCCCCGATCGGCCGCCCTTCTCCGTCCTTGATGATCCGCCCGCCGGGGGGATCCGCCGTGTCCGCGGTAACGCCGGAAAGCTCCATCGCCTTGGCGTTGGCCAGGGAGGAATGGCCGCTGGCGTGGGTCAGGATAACGGGATTATCGGGCGAGACACGGCTCAGGGCGTCGTGGAACGGCAGTCCATCGATATTGGGCCGGGGGACCTGGTTCCATTTTTCCTGGTGCCAGCCCCGGCCGGTGATGAGCGCTCCGGGAACGGCGTTCTGAACGGCCGCCTCGACCCGGCCGACGATCTCCTCCCAGCTTTTCGCCGTGGTCAAATCGAGCGAGAGCTTGGATGCGCCGACGCTCATGAAATGAAGATGGGAATCGATCCAGCCGGGAGTGGCCAGGCGCTCCCCGAGATCCACGACCTCGGTCTCCGGCCCGATGTATCGGGCGATCTCCACGGCCGGGCCGACGGCCACGATCCGGTCGCCCCGCGCGGCCAAGGCTTCCGCCTCGGGGACGGCCGCGTCCAGGGTGACGATCTTTCCGTTAGTCAGGACAAGGGTGGCCGGTTCGGGCGGGACGGCCCCGGCCAGAACGAGGCCCGCCCCGGCGGCGAAGACGGCGAGCGCGCCGGCGATCCGGGATCTGATTTTTTGCGACATGCGGCTATCCCTCCATAAAACTCCTTTCCTTTTTAAACCAACCGCCGGCCGGATGCAAGACGGCCGAAAACCTGTTATGATGAGGCGGCCGCCCGGAGAATCGACGCTCATGTTCGCCCTTCACGTGTCCCGTCGCGCCCGGGATGTCTATCATTTCGACGAATCGCTGTTTATCTTCGACGGGCGGGTGATTTTCGCCGACATCCGGTCGGCCCGGCTTTTCGCCCATAAAATCAACGCCGCCCGGCCGCCGGACAAGGCCGTTCGAGCCGGCGATCTTTACGCTCTGGGGCTCCTCGAGGAATACCGGCACGCGGTCTTCCAGGCCTACCGCGACCGGGTCAATCCCCACGTTTTGCGGGACGCGCTTCGTGACCTGTCCGCCCGGCGGCTCGATCCGGAAACGGTCCGGGGAACGCTGGCCTTTTTCCTCCACGAATTTCCCCCGCCGGCCGTTTACAAGAACCGCGTCCCGGCGGGAACTTACCTCGACGCGCCGGGCTTTCCTCCCCGGCGGGAAGCGGCTCTCGAAGAGCTGCTGATGCTCCGCCTGACTAATCTCAACCCGGCCGCCGCGTCCTTTCGAGAGCTCTTCGACGACGATTCGCTGTCCCGGGAAACAGCTTACCTGCGCATTCTCTCGGGCCTCCGGGAGTTTTTCGAAACCCAGCCGCCGTTCGGGCCGGAGCGCCGGAACCTCATCGACGTTCTCAACGAGCCCGTCCTGGCCTCGCCCCATTCGCTCAAGGGACAGCTCGAGTACATCCTCGCCCGATGGAGCGCCGTTCTGGGCCGTCCGCTTCCCCGCGTCGTCGGCGGGCTGGATCTTCTCCGGGAGGAGGAGAAACCCGGCGGCGGTCCCGGTCCCTCCCGGGCCCCGGGTCTTGGAGCCGATTCCGTGGAGGAATCGCTCGCTCTCTTCGGCGGACCGGCCGGTCCGCGCCCGGACGAGCCGGAATCGGAGAATTTCAGCCCCGACGTCGATTGGATGTCCTCCCTCGTTCTCATCGCCAAAAACGCCTCCGTCTGGCTCGACCAGCTGTCCCGGAAATACGGCCGTTCCATTCGGAGACTGGACGAGATCCCGGACGAGGAGCTCGACGCCCTTTCCGAGGCGGGCATCACCGGTTTGTGGCTTATCGGCCTGTGGGAACGGAGCCCCGCGTCCCGGCGCATCAAGCAGATCATGGGCAATCCCGAGGCGGCCGCCTCGGCCTACGCCCTGTTCGATTATGCGATCGCCGCCGACCTGGGCGGCGAGCCGGCCCTCCTCAATCTCAAGGAACGGGCCGGCCGGCGGGGCGTGCGGCTGGCCTCCGACATGGTCCCCAACCATATGGGCATCGATTCTCGCTGGGTCATCGAGCATCCCGACTGGTTCATCGGCCTTCCCGAGCCCCCCTTCCCTTCCTATACGTTCAACGGACCCGATCTGTCCTGGGACGACCGGGTGGCCATCCGCATCGAGGACCGGTATTACGACCGGACGGACGCGGCCGTGGTCTTCCAGCGCCTGGACAAACGGACGGGGAGCGTCCGCTATATCTATCACGGCAACGACGGAACGAGCTTTCCCTGGAACGACACCGCCCAGCTCGATTTCCTCAATCCCCGCGTCCGGGAGGCCGTCCTTCAAACGATTCTGCATGTCGCCCGCCTCTTCCCCATCATCCGCTTCGACGCGGCCATGACCCTGGCCAAGCGGCACTTCCAGCGACTCTGGTACCCGGAGCCCGGGACGGGCGGCGCGATTCCCTCCCGGGCCGGGCATGGACTGAGCCGCAAGGCGTTCGAGGCAGCCTTTCCCGCGGAGTTCTGGCGCGAAGTCGTCGACCGGACGGCGGTCGAGGCGCCCGGCACGCTTCTTCTGGCCGAGGCGTTCTGGCTGATGGAAGGGTACTTCGTCCGGACGCTGGGCATGCACCGGGTCTACAACAGCGCCTTCATGAACATGCTCCGCGATGAGGAGAACGCCCGGTACCGGCGGGTGATCAAGGACACCTTGGAATTCGACCCCGAAATCCTCAAGCGCTACGTCAACTTCATGAACAATCCGGACGAACGGACGGCGATCGATCAATTCGGCGACCATGACAAATACTTCGGCGTCTGCACGCTGCTGGCCGCCCTGCCCGGCCTGCCGATGATCGGCCACGGACAAATCGAGGGATTCAGGGAAAAATACGGGATGGAATACCGCCGGGCGTATTACGACGAGACGCCCCGCGAGGATCTCGTCGCCCGGCATCGGCGCGAGATCTTCCCCCTCTTCCGCAAGCGGGCTCTCTTCGCCGGCGTCGACCTCTTCCGGCTCTACGATTTTGTCCGGCCCGACGGGGAGGTCGACGAAAACGTCCTCGTTTTCTCGAATGGAACGGATGGAGAGCGGGCTCTTGTCGTGTATCACAACCGGTACGCCGAAACCCGCGGCTGGATCCGGAGGTCGGCCGCCGCGGCCGGGAAGACCGTCTCCCTGGCCGAGGGTCTCGGCCTCCCCGACGACCCCTCGGCCTGGGTCGTCTTCAAGGACGCCGTCTCGGGACTTGAATACATCCGCGGAGCCGGCGAGCTCGCCCGCGAGGGATTGCACCTGGAGCCGGCCGCGTATTCGCGGGCCGTCTACACCGGCTTCCGTCTCGTCCGGGACGATGAACGGCGTCTCTATGCCCGCCTGGCCGCGGCCTTGGGAGGCCGGGGAACCGTCGATGTAGAGCGGGCCGCCGTCGATCTCCGGCTCCGCCCCGTCCAGGCGGCCTTCCGGGAGCTGGCCAACGCCGGTTTCTTCGATTGGCTGATGACGAAGAGGATTTTCCGACCCGGACGGCCTCTCGACCCCGAACCCGGGCGGCAAGCCGGGGAGAAAGCCCGAGCGTTCGCCGAAGCCGTCGCCCGGACGATCGCCGAGGACGAACCGCGGCCCCGGAAAGCGATCGACCCGGAGGAGATCGCGGCCGCGGCCCGGCGCGAATTCGAAACGATCCTCCGGCTGCCGGTTCTCGAAAAACGCGGCCGGGCTTCCGGCTCCCGGACCTTCCAAGAGGCGCTGCGTTTCTTGAAATCCGCCCTGGACGGCCCCGCCGCCCCCGGGAAAAAGCCGGGCCGGAGGCGGCCGGGAGCCAAGCCGCACGCCTCGCGGCTTAAGGCCGGTCTCGATCCGCGGACGGCCTGGATTTCGCTCTTTTGCGGCGCGGTTCTGCGGACGGCCGGGCGGACGGCGGACAAGGAAAGTCCGGCCGGCTGGATCGAAGCCTGGGGCTTGGACCGGATCATCGACGACGCCTGGCGTGAAACGGGCTGCGCCGGGGAAGGCCGGCCGAATGTCCCGGCGATCTTCCAGGCCTTGGAGGAATACGGAGGAGGAATCGATCCGAACCGATCTGCCGCGGCCAACGCCCGGCGCTTGGCCGGCATCATCACCGGCGACGACCGCTTCCGGCGGGCGCTCGGCCTCAATCGCTGGCAGGGGATCGAGTACTTCCATCAGGAAGCCTTTGACGCGTTGCGCTGGCTCCTTGCGGCCGGGGCCGTCTGCCGGGCGACAGGCTCCGGCCGGGGAGGGATCACCGCCCAAGCGGCTCGGGCGATCTCCCGGGCTTTCGCCGTCTCCGACATCCTGAGGAAGGCGGAGCGCAAATCCGGATTCGAAACGGCGAAGCTTCGCGCCGCCTTGGGCGCTTGAGAGCCGGCGCTACGACGGGCGCCGGAGCGCCCGGAGACCGGCCCAGGCGAAAAAGAACGAAATAACGGCCAAGGCCAGGGCGATCGCGATATCGGCCGGCGGGCCGCCCCGGGCGATCCATTTCCCCGTCAGAACCGCGTGATACAGGCCCAGGGCCGAAAAGGCCGTGAACAGCAGGCCGAACGCCGCCCGGAATCCCTTGAGGGCGAAAACCGCCAGGAGCGCGAACGCCGCCGGGATCAAGCTCCGGCCGATGATCCGCAACCGGATCGGGGCGTAGTCGAAAGGCGGGCGGGACACGGCGAAGAAAAAGAGCGGAATCCCCAGGAGGAGAAGTCCCGCCCCGATCCAGAACACCGGTTTTTTTCGCTTCAGGGCGGCGGCCAGGAGAAACGCCCCGGCGACGGCCGCGGCCGAGTAAATGAGATGGTAGCCGATTTCGTTTTTCGGCACATAGACGCCGGTCAGGGGCAGGATGCCCCGGGAATAGAAGACCACCGCGGCCAGCCCGGCCGCCGCCGCACCGATCGCCGACAAGCACACCGACGCGCGCTTCGTCATGGATTTCCCTCTCCCGGAAAAGACGGGTTCATTATTCGGTCAACGGCCCGGAAATGTCAATCCACCGTCGGCCGCCCGCGAGGAAATCGCGGCTTGACATCGGGGGGGAACATTGAATAAAAATGGAAACAACGCAGGAAGCCGGAAGGAGGAAAAGATCATGCCACGTCATCGCCGCGGACGGGTGTTTGCATTCTTGGGCGTTCTCGCCGTCTTGTTCTTCGCCGGAGGATCCCGGCCGGGGGCGGCCGCCCAGCTGCCCGAGCTGAAAACCTTGGAAGTCTTCAGCGACAACGACTGCCGGATCACCCTCGGAACGTTCACCGTTCCCCCGAACCAGACGGGGTCGAGCTTCGTGTTCTCGTTCCAGACGCCCTGGCAGGCCTGCCAAGGCCCCGACCGCATGGATTGGATCACCTTCGGCATCCGCGGAGCCGTCTCGGGAGAGCCGTTGTATGAATGCACGGAATATTTCGACAAGCGGCCGGCCCTGGAAAACCCGGGGCCGCTCGATGGGATCACCGCCGGTCCCGGAACCTATATCGTCTATTTATTGTCCGGACGGAATTCCTCCGTCCGGCTGGCCTACGCTCTCTCGGGAGAAACGCCTCCGGCCGCCGCCCCCGGCGAAGTCAAGCCGGTGACGGCCTACCGGGACAGCTCCTGCAATCTCTTTCCGGGCGGCTTTCAAGTCCCGCCGGGATGCACCGCTTCCGGTTTCCGATTCCGCTTGGATTCCCCCTGGATGCAATGCTCCGGCCCCGACCGCGTGGACGAAATCACGTTCACGATCCGCGGCCCGGCCGGCGAGATCTACGCCTACCGCGAATACTATGACCAGCGCCCGGCGGAGGAACGGCTCGGCTCGCTGTCCGGCCTGGTCTTGAATCCGGGCAACTACGTCGTCCTGCTCGGATCGGGGCGGGACACCTACCTGACTCTGAACTACGCCCTGAACCGTCCCCAGCCGCAGGCGGCCGCCGGCCCGGGCTACAAGACCGCGGTCCTTCTGGCTGAGATCGACACCCGCTTCACCTCCTGGTACGTCAAGATCTGGGGAACCGGCAACGAATCTGTTTACCGCCGGGGCGCTGATTCCCAGGCTTCCCGGACATATTCCTGGACGGACATCTCCCCGGAGGTCATCTCGGACACCGACATCACCATCCTCGCCCCCGGCCGGATCTTCATCGATGCCGAGTTCCACATGGAGGACCGGCCCGAATACGACGCCGCGCGGGTTCTTTATTCGGTCGGATCGGTTTACCCCCAGGTTTGGAAGAACAATGCCTGGCAGACGCCGCCGGAGGTCTACCAGGCCAACTGGCAGAATTACATCGGCTACACCGGAACCCGGCCGATCCGGCCGTCCAAGACGTTCGAATACACCGGGCAGATGGGGGGGCCGATCCAGATCCTCGGGACGGGGCTGCCCGTCCAGCCGGGGAAATTCCGGGTCTCCGTTCTTTCAGCGATCGCCGAGGACTGGAAGATCCACTACCCGTCGACGGGCAAGATCTACGTTTATTTCATCCCGGATTGACGTTCGGATCCAAGGACAACCGGCCGGCGATCAGACCCGGTTGCAAAGGCCCTTGAAGTCGCAATAGAGACAGACGCGGTCGGCCTCGGCCGCCGGCTTGAAAGGGACGCCGGGGTCGACGATTTCAGCCAGCAACCGATCGATGATCGTCCCCATCGCCGCGATTCGTTCCGCCCGGACGGACGGCTCGACCGGCCGGCGGCCGTCCGGGACGTCGAAGGGGGAGACTTCGATTCCGGGTCCGATCCGGCTTTTCCCGAGCATGACGAAACGGCCCTGGATGCGATCTTCCGCCCGTTCATAAAGGGCGGCGGACAGAACGGTGTAAAGGGGCATCTGAAGGCTGCCGACGGCTTTCGGCCACGTCGCCCGGTCGTCTGGATCGAGCGTCTTCCAGTTGATCCCGAATTTTTTCTCGTCGGCGGACGTCTTGTAATCCAGGACATAGAGCTCCCCGCCGCGCGTCTCGACCCGGTCGAAGCGCCCGGACAGGGTGAACGCCCCGCGGCGGATCGTGCTCGCCTTGCGGATCCGGTTTTCCAGGTCCAGGATCACAATGTCCTTGTTTTCGGCCCGGCAGGCGAGGATGACCTCGACCTGGCACCGGTTGATGTAATCCACCAAGTGGCGCTTCGTTTGCAGCAGCATCAAGTACGCCCGGCCGCTGAGATTCGGGCCAAACGCCCGGCGGAAGAGTTCCTCCACCCGGCTGCTGAGCCGCCCGGCCGGGAAATCCTCCGGTCGAAGCGGCCGTCCCAGAAGCGGCGCGAACTCCTCCTCCAGGACGCGGTGGACCAGCAACCCGACATCCTTGGCCTCGATCTCCTCGTCGATCTCCTCCCGCTCCCTCAGGCCGAGGACGTAGCGGTAGTGGAACCGGAGAGGGCAGCGGAGATACGCGTCGAGCGAGGTGGCTGAATAAGACAGCTCCCGGAGCATCCGGACGGTTTCGTCTGTTTTCGGGATCTCGTCCGGCCGGTACGGGCCGAGGGCGGCCCGGTACCGGACGGTCCCGACGGGCGTTTCCGATTTTTTTCGGGGATCCCGCTTCCGCGACTCCCAAAGCAGCCTCTCGACATAGCGGCTTCGCTCCCGGTCCCGGCCCTCGACGAAAAACAAGTGGACCCGGCGGGCTCCGCCGATCAGGACGTCGAGATAGTGCTCGATCTCCCGTTCCTTGTCGCGGGACGCGGGCAGGCCGAGCGCCCGGCGGACGCCGGGCGGAAGCAGGGAGTCGCCGCGCCGGGACGCCGGCAGGACGTCCTCGTTCACATCAAGCAGATAGACCTCCTCGAACGGGATCCCCCGCGTTTCCCAAAATCCAAGGACCTGAAGACCGCGAAGCGGCGTGCCGAAAAAGGGAACGGAGCCGGCCGCGGCCATCTTGCGGAACAGGTTGAAATATCCTTCCCGCTCCTCGAAGACCATGTCCCGAAGGAGGGAGCCGGCCAGCCTCTCCAGCCGGGCGCAAAACGCCTCGGCGTAAGGGTGGAAGAAATAATGGCGGCGGGCCGTGCCGTTCTCATACACGAAGTCGAGGACGCGGCTCAGCTTGCCGGCGAAATCGCCGACCGAGGCGATGGTCCGCAGGGGCTCAAGCAGCGCCTCGTGAATGGTCCGCAGGTGGTCGAGAAAATCGGCCGGGACGGGGGCGCCTTCCACGCCCCGGGACAAGCGGGCCACGGCTTCGCGGACGGCCGGTTCGACAGCGATTTCCTCGAGCGCCCAGAAGGCCCGCCCTTTTTTTTCGGTCAGGGCCTCCTCGACGGCGTGAAAAAGGATCCGGGTCAAGTCGGACCGGCGGCCCGGCCCCGGGAATTGGATGTTTTTCGTATAAGGATGGAGGACGAAGCGCAGATAATCCGGCGCATAGATCCGGCCCTCGGCGTCGGCCGACTGGATGACCTGGAGAAGCCGCTCAAAAAACGTGAAGACCGGCGTCCGGGTCAGGGGGTAGCCGAGGGAAATGTTATATTCCTCCGGGGCGAGGTCGTCCAGCGTTTGATGGGAGAGGGGGAACAGCGTCTCGGCCGCCGGCAGGACGACGACCTGGCGCTCGTTGAAGAGGGCCGGCTCGGCGAGCTTCGGGGCCAGGAGGGAATTGAGGGCGAACACTTGGCCGTGGGCATCGGGACACCGGGTGAACGTGATCTCCGGAAGGGAGCCGCCCGCCGGCCCTCCGCCGGCGGCCGCCGCCGGCTCTAGTCCGAGGCGCTCGAGAAGGCGTTCGACTCCGGCCGCTTGATGCGCGAGGAGGGTGAAATCCTCCCAGCCGAGCATCCTCCGGATCAGCTTTTCCTCCGCCGCGTTCAGGGAAAAGAAACCGGCGAAGATGAACCGATCGGCGCCGGCGAACCGCCCGCGGTCGATCCCGTCGGCGGCCGCCCGGAGGCGCAGGGCCGGGGTGGAAAAGCCGGCGGCCTCGACCGCCGCGAGGAATTTTTCTAAAAAATACGAGAGGTCTTGGAGACGGTTGCGGGACCGATCGGTCAACAAGTCTTCCCCCGGGCCCGAGATCGCGTCCTGGACCGCCTGGTCGAGCCCTTTCTCCTTCAAGGAGGCGCCGGTGAAGCCGGCCGCGATCAGCTCCTCGAGGTCCCGAAAGAGCTTGACGCCGAGGGGGAAGAAATGATCGGCCGTGAGGAAACGCTCCCCGCCGAGACGGCCCGGGGCGCTCCGCTGAATGCCCAGGAGTATCGCGACCGCGTCGAGGACGTCGAGCGGCCGGTTCCGACGTCCGAGGCCCTCCCTGTAAACGAAATCGGTGAACGCGTCGACGGAGAAGATCCGCGGGGGGATGAATCCCGCTCCGATCCGGCCGGCCAGATGCTTGCGGAGGTAATACGCCGGCCGGCGTTCCGGGAAGACGATCCAAGACCGGGAAAGATCCCGGCCGCCGGAAGGCAGAAGGCCGGCCACGGCCTCGATCAGGCTCTCCCGCGGGGGCACCAGCCGAATCCGTCCGACGCTCATTCCACCTCCTCGATCCGATCCCGGTCGACAAACGACAGGAAACCCCGGACGGGGCGGCCGGGATGGACATCCCTCAGCAGCCGGACATAGCGGCGGATCTGCTCCCGGTAGGCTTCCGCTTCCTCCGTCCGGCCGCCGGTTTTAAAGTCGATGACCAAGACCAAGCCGGGGTCGAGGACGACGCGGTCCATCCGGAAAACGTCGCCTTCCGGATCGCAGATGTCGGCCTCCCGAAGGATGAAGCGGTCCGGGCGGGGTTCAAACCAATCGGCGGCGATGGATTTCCCGAACGCCCGCCGCAGGACATCCGCGGCTTCCCCGGCCGCCGTCCGCTCGGCCGGGGAGAGGCCCAGGCCTTCCAAGGCCGCGGCGACCTCCGCGTCCCATCCCGCCCGGTTGAGCTCGACTCCGGCCAGGAGACGGTGGATCCATTCGCCGCGCCGGATGCCGGCGGACTTCAACGAGGTCCGCATGTTCACCGGCGGCTCGGTGAAACCGGCCCGGTGCGTGATTTCCCGAATGAGTCCGGATTCCCCGGCTTCCTCATCCCGTCCCTTGGCTCGAAGATAAGACTCGGGCCCGGCCGGTTCGCCTTCCCGGAAGCTCCGGTTCAAACGGGTTCCATCCGCGTGGACGACCGGCTCTTCCGTCGAGGAAGGAAACGCCCGTTCCAGGAGATCGAAAGGAAATTTTCCTTTTTTGCCCTTGACCCCGACGATGTACAACTCATATTGGGCCCGGGTCAGGGCGACATAAAGCGTGTTCAGCCGGTCCACCCACTCCCGGTCCCTGGCCTCCCCGTACGCGGCACTCAGCGACGCTTCGCTCTCGGCCAGCTTTTTATTGATTTTGAGGACATGAACGCCGTCCTCCTCGTCATGGAGATAGAATTCCTCGCCCCTGAAGGACTGACCGTAAAACAGGCAGATCACGACCGGGATGGTGGCCCCCTTGGCCTTATGGATGCTCATGATCTTGACCGCGTCCATTTCCCGGGGGACGTCGATCGTCCAATTTTCGTCCGAATCCTCCTCGTCCGCGCTGAAGGCGAGGAATTCGCGAAGGTCGTTCCGTCCTTCGCCCTCGAAAGTCTTGATCGCCTCCAGGAGCTTGGACAGGGCGGCTTCCTCGCCGGGGAAGAGCCCGAACACGTCGAATTGCCGGTACATCCGTGTCACTAGGTCGTAAAGCGGCAGATAGCCGACGCTTTTGAAGAACGGTTCGAAATACTCCTCCCAAAGGCCCGGCCGGACCCGGCGGAGAGCGGCATAGCGCGGCCCGCCGTCGCCTCGGGCGCAGCTTTGGAGGAATTCGCGCCGGGCGGAAAGATCGAATTCCTTCCCCGCGACCTTCGTGAAGAGATCGCCGAGGAGAAACTCAGCGAAAGCCAGGTTATCGGGAGGAGAGTCGAGGAAGCGCAGAAAGGAGAGGATCTCGCCGATGATCTTCCGGCGGCGGATGTCGAGGCTGCTGTAGGAGACGAAGGGGATGTCGATCTCGTTGAGCCAGGAGGCGACGGCCGCGACTTCATTGTTGCGGCCGGCCAGGACGGCCAAGTCGGCCCGTCGCCAGCCGCGGCCCAAGAGCTCCTTGATCAGCGTCTGGATCTCGCTCTTTTCGGGGGCTTCGGAATCGCCGCCGGGCTCCCCGGAGTTCTCCTCCTCCCCTTCCCCGGTTTCGGCGGCCGCCCCGCCTTTGTCGAACAGGATATAACGGACATATCCGCGCCCCTCGCGCTCCGGAAGAACGGACTGGGTGAAATGATCGAGCCCGGACAATCCGGCCAAGCGCCCGTAATCGACGCCGCTTTTTTCCCCTTCCCCGCCGGACCCGGAAGCCAAGCCGAGGAACACCTCTTTGACAAAATCCAGGATAAGGCCCTCGCTCCGGTAGTTCATCTCCAGATCGTCCGGGGATACCGGGGCCGAGGCGAAGCCGTCCGCGCCCTCCTCCAGGTCCCGCATGATCCGGAAATCGGCGTCGCGGAAGCCGTAGATCGCCTGCTTGGCGTCGCCGACGATCAAGAGGCTTCCCCCCCGGCTCAGCGATTCCTCGATCAGCGGCTTGAGAATCCGCCATTGAATGGGCGACGTGTCCTGGAACTCATCGATCAGGTAATGATAGATGCGGTCGCCCAGCCGGAAATAGACGTCCGGGACGATCCCCCGCTCGAGGTAATGGAGAAGCTCCCGGTTTACATCGTCGAGGAAGAGAAGGCCCCGGCCGAGCTTGGCCGCCTTCATTTCCGCTTGAACCGATTGATAAGCCCGCAGGTAGGGCAGAAAAAAATCGCGGGCGTGCAGGCGGGCGTATTCGCCGACAAGCCCCTCGAGGGCCTTCCATTCCTTCTCGATCCTCGCGAGGGCCTCGGCCGCGGCTCCCTTGGCCTTGCTCCCGCCCTTAACCGGGAGCGTGCCGAATGAGCAATCAAGGAGATCGGCGAACCGCCCGTCCTCGATCGCCGGCATGATCCGGCCGCGGTAGTGGCCGCGGGCGGAGAGATCCAGGCCCGACTCTTCCACGGCCCCCCGCAGCCGGCCGGCCGTCCCCCGGATCGTTTTCCCGAGCTTCGCTTTTTCCTCCTGGAAATCGTCGAGGACGAGCTCGCCGGGCCGGGCTGTCAGCTTTTTCTGAAACGCCTTCAGCCGTTCCAGGATCTTGGGGGCCGGGTCCCAAAGAAACCGCGCTTTTTCGCTTTCCTGGACAAGAAGATAATCAAGAATCCGGCGGAAGACCTCGCCCTCGGCGCTTTCCGGCCTGACCCGGCGGAGAAACCGGGCGAAGGCGTAGTCGACAAGCTCGCCGGGATCGAGGGAGATCTCGAAATCGGGGCCGTAGCCCAGGTCGACGGCCGAGGCCCGGAAAACCATGGCCGCGAAGCTGTCGATGGTGTCCACCTGGAAATCGGTGTATCCGGCCAAGATCCGCTCGACCGCCGCCTCCGAGCGCCGGCTCAGTTCGACGGGGCTGAAGAGACGTTCGTGAAACTCCTGGTGAAGCTTGACCCTGAGCGCTTCGGCTTTCTTTCCCTCGCCCCGATACCCTTCCTTGAGCCAGTCGAGGATCCGTTCCTTCATCTCCCGGGCGGCGTTCCGAGTGAAGGTGATGGCCAGAATGTGAGGGAGGTCCCGGGGCACGCCGGGAGGACCGTCCGTCAGGAGAAACCGGGCAAACCTTAGGGACAGGGCATAGGTCTTTCCCGACCCGGCCGAAGCCCGCGTCAGTTTGAATTCGGATCCCATCTCCGGCCAACCTACCATGCCGCCGCTTCCCCGTCAACGGCTCGATCCGGTCCCTATGATCGGCGAATCCGCTCCCCCTCTTGCCGGCGAGTTCCCCGAAGATTGAGCCGGGAGAGGAGCGGGGAAGATCAAGTTGAGCGCTTCGCCGATCCGCCGGGCCGGAAAGACCTTGACCCGCCTCCGGCGGCGCGGGGAAAAAAGCGTCCGTTATTTATCGCCGCTTTCGATGACGGCTTGGTAGACCAGGGAGCGGAACTTGCCGTGGAGGTCGCTGCCGCTCGCCGGCAGAAGCTGGGTCATCAGGACGCAGACCATCTGCTCCCGGGGATCGACCCAATAGGTCGTGTGGTACGCGCCTCCCCAGCCGTACGACCCGATCGTCCCCGGCCGGCCGCTTTCTGTTCATCCACAACCGACTGCAGGTAAAGGGACAAGCGTTCCAGCCGCTCGGCCGAGAGGCCGGCTTCGGCCGGGGAAGCCGGGGGCAATTGGGCCAGGGCGGAGGTGAGGGAAAGGATCAGTCCGAGGAGAACCCCTTGGGCGGCCCGGCGGTTCAGCGAGGCGAGGCGGCAGGCGGACATGGCGGCGTCTCCTTCTTTTTTCCGGAAGCGATGCAATCCTCCGCCCACTATAAAAGCCCCCGCTCCGGCTGTCAACGGGCCGAGCCGCGCTTGGACGCGCCGGCGGCTTCGAGTAGAATAGGCGCATGGAAACCTTGCGCTTCGACGCGGTCGTGATCGGAGGGGGGGAAGCCGGGCTCGCGGCCGCGGTCAAGGCGGCCGAGCTGGGCGCCCGGGTCGGCCTGATCGAAAGCAGCTCCCAGCTGGGCGGGGCCTGCGTGGCCACCGGGACGCTGCCCAGCAAGACGTTCTCGATTTCGACCGGGATGTTCGAAACCATCAAGAAAGCCAAAAGCTTCGGCGTCCGGATCGACGGACCGGTGTCCCTCGACTTCCAGGAAGTCGTCGCCAGCCGCAACCGGCTGATGAAATGCGACATCGGCGTCATCCAATCGCATCTCCGGTCGCGGAAGGTCACGCTCGTGTCCGGCCGGGCCGCGTTCGCCGCCCCCGATCGGATCCGGGTCGCCCGGGCCGACGGAACGGAAGCCGTGATCGAAAGCTCCCGGACCATCGTCGCCGCCGGCTCCCATCCGATTCATCTGCCCGTCCTGCCCGTCGACGGCGCTACGGTCATCACCACCGACGAGATCGTCGCCCTGGCCTCTTGCCCGCCCCGGATCGTCATCATCGGAGCCGGGATCATCGGCTGCGAGTATGCCTTCATCTTCCGGACATTCGGAGCGGACGTGACCCTGATCGAGAAAACCGGCCGGGCGCTTCCCGGACAGGACAAGGACGTCGTCGCGGCCGTCGAAAAGGAATTGAAGCGCCGCGGAGTCGCCCTCCGTTTCGGGACGTCGGTCTCCGCCTGCGCCGCCGGTCTCGAGGGCGGACGCCTCGTGACGACCGAGAGCGGAGAAACATTCGCCGCCGACCTGGTCTTGACCTGCGTCGGCCGTCGTCCCTCGACGGAAGACCTCGGGCTCGAGGCGCCCGGCGTCGCCGTCGGCGGGCGGGGAGAAATCATCGTCGACGAATGTCTGGAAACGACCGGAACGGGCATCTTCGCCGCCGGCGACGTCCTCGGCCGGAGGATGCAATCCTCCACAGCCATCCTCGAGGGCGCGGTGGCCGCGGAAAACGCCTTGGGCGGCTCCCGGACGATCGACGAGCGCTTCGTCCCCGGCGGGATCTACACCCAGCCCGAGATCGGTTCGGTCGGCCTGACCGAGGACGAGGCCGCGGCCAAGGGGATCCCGCTCATCGTCGGCGTTTGCCCCTATGCCTCCCTGGTCAAGGCCTGCAGCCTCCAGACCTTCAATCCGGGCTTTATCAAGATGCTCTTCGACCCGTCCTCCCACAAGCTGATCGGCGCCCATATCCTCGGCCCGGAATCGGCCGAGATCATTCACAATCTCGTCGTGGCCATGCGGACCGGGGCGACGGCCGAGGATTTCGTCTACTCGATTTATCACCATCCGAGCCTCTCGGAAGGCTTCCGGGAAGCGGCCCGCGACGCCCTGTCGAAAATCTGACGAGGCGGGTCATGGGTCGGGATTTTCTCCGCAGCGGTTTCATCGCCCGGCTGGCGGCCTCGCCCCGTTTCCCAAGCGCCGCCCGTCTTTTCACCCTCGCCGCTTTCCTCCTTCTCATCGCCGGGGGGCTCGCCGTCCCTCACGTCTCCCCCGGCCTGACCGGAATCCTGCGCAACACCAGCCTGGCCTCGCTCGTCGTCTGGTCGCTCTGGTGGCCGCTGGTCATCATGAGCGCGGCCGTCCTGGGACGGGTTTGGTGCACGGTCTGCCCCATGGAAATGGTCGCCTCGGCGTGTTCCCGGATCGGCTTGAAAAAGCGGATTCCGCGGTTTCTCGCCTCGGGCCGGGGCGTCGTATTCTTTTATATCCTCGCCCTCCTGGGATTCATCCGGACATTTTGGGCGCACCGCTATCCCGAGCGCATGGCCCTGTTTTTTCTGTTTCTCCTGGGCTCCGCCGCGGCGGCTGGATTTCTCTTCAACCGGCGGGCGTTCTGCTCGCACCTTTGCCCCGTCGGCCGGATCCTGGGCTTATACGCCTGCGGGGCGGCCCTGGAATGGCGCGTCCGGGATCCCGGGATCTGCGCGGCTTGCGGAGGGAAAAACTGCCTTTCCCGGCCGGAGGCCGGCTTCGGCCCGGCGGCAACCTGCCCGAGCGGGCTTCATCCGGCCGCGATCCGGGATAATCGCGATTGCCTCGTCTGCACCGAATGCCTGAAGGCCTGCCCGTCGAGGAATCTTCGGCTGTCATTGCGCAAGCCCCTGTCCGACTTTTTCACGGGCCTGCGGCTTCGCAACACGGACCTGTTCCTGCTCGTCCCCGTCTCCGGGCTGGTCGTTTGGGAGCTGGCCGAGGAATGGGGTCCGGCCCGCAAGGCTCTTGAGGCCGTTCCGGCCGCGGCCAACGCGGCCCTCGGGCTTTCGGGCGGGGCGGCCAACTTCGTCCAGGCCGTGATTCTCTTTCTTCTTTTCCCCGCCTTACTGCTTCTCATCCCGGCCGCGGCCGGACGGATGTTGAACAAAACGACTCTCCTGGAGTCCGCCCGGACGTTCGGCCTCCTCCTCCTTCCCGTGACGGCGCTCGGCCACCTGGTTAAAGCCCTCATCCGGATCGCTTCGCGTCTTCCTTATTACGCCCCGGCCTTCCGCGACCCCGCCGGCCTGGAAACCGCCCGGGCGATCGCCGCCGGAAGCCTGAAAATGGACAACCGGCTCGCCGCCGCCGTCGCCCCCGCCGTGAGCATCTTGGCTGTGCTTGCCTTGGCCGGCGCCGTCGTCTCAATCGGCCTGATCGTCCGGAAAAGCCCGGTCCTGCGGGCGTTCGGAAAAGCGGGGCGGCTGTCCCACGGAGCGTTCGCGGCGCTCTACGGCTTGGCCTTGCTCGCGGCCGCCGTCTTAGCCCGGTTCTGACCGTCGCCGGCCGGGAAGGACGCTCCTCGGGACGCCGGCTCTATTTTTGCGGGGCTTTCAAATACGCGTCGAACCAGGCCATGGTCCGCTCCAGCCGGTCGCGGATGTAGCTTGGCTTGGTCAGCAGATGATACTGCCCCGGGTAGACGACCAATTGGGTGGGGACGCCGAGCGTCCGCAGCGCCTGGTACATCTGTTCGCTGCCGCTGATCGGGACGTTGAAGTCCTTTTCCCCCCCCATGAACAGGGTGGGCGTGTGGATCCGGTCGGCCCGCAGGAACGGGGTGGACACCTTCGCCCAGGCTTCCGGGGCGCGCCACGGCGGCCCGAGCTCGTTGTCGTATTGCATCGTGTACTGGTCGACGCCGTACATCGCGATTTGGTTCGAGCTTCCGGCTCCGCTGACGGCCGCCTTGAAGCGGCCGTCCGCGGCGATCGTGTAGTTGGTCAGGATTCCGCCGTAGCTCCAGCCGCCGATTCCGAGCCGGTCCGGGTCGGCGACCCCCATCCGCACGGCTTCGTCCGCGCCGGCCAGCAAGTCGTCCACTTCCTTGGCGCCCCAGTCGGCAAAAATGCTCCGGGTGAAAGCCGCTCCAAAACCGCTTCCGCCGCGGTAGTTGACCGCCAAGACGACATAACCCCGGGCGGCGAACAGCTGCCGCTCCAGCTGCAGCGGATACAGGCCGAACGTCAGGGAATGGTCGTCCTGCATATTCGGGCCGCCGTGGATCCAGAGGAGCGTCGGGTATTTTTCCCCGGGCTCGTAATCCGGCGGCTTGACCATCAGCCCGCGGATGGCCGTGCCGTCCTTGCTCTTGAAGCTCAGGTCCTCGACGGCCCCGAGCTTCAGCCCGGCGAACAACGCGTCGTTGTGGGCGGTCAGCTTGCGGAGGGCGCCGTTTTCGAAGGCGTAGATTTCCGTAGCCGCGGCGTCGGTCGCGGCCGCGACCGCGGTCCGCCCGCCTCCGCGGGCGATCTCGCTGATGACTTCGATCCCCCCGCTCACCCGCTTGACGGCTCCGCCGACGGCCGGAACTTCAGCCGCGTATGTCCGCTGATCGTCCTCCACGAGGAAGGTCAGGGCCGAGCCGTCCGGAGTGAATTCCGCCTGGGAGACGCCGCGGTCGAGCTCGGCGGTCAAAACGCGCGGTTCGCCGCCTTCGACCGGCACGACGGCCAACCGATCCTGGTTGTAGGCATAGTACTTCGGCTCGAATCCCCGGGTGAAGGCCAGCGTTCGTCCGTCGGGGCTCCAGACCAGCCGCTGCCTGTCCGGCGCGCCGATCGTCGCCACTTGGCGCGGCTCGGCTCCGGCCCGGGCCTCGACGATGAAGACGTCGCTCATCCCGGTCCGGTCCGAATCCTCCCCGTGGCCCCGGACAAAGGCGATCCGCGATCCGTCTGGGGACCAGGCCGGATCACTCTCGTCATGATTTGTTTTCGCGGTCAGGGCGGCCAGCGTTTTCGTCCCGACGTCGAACAGGTAGAGACGATCCCGGTGGGAGGCCGTGAGATACCCCACCCAGTCCCGCTTGAAGGCATACCGGTCGATGACGATCGGCTTCGCCGTCTTGGCTTTCGAATCCGCCGCCTCGTCCGGGATTTCTTCTCCTTCCTGCATGACCAGCACGAGCCGCTTCCCGTCCGGCGACCATTCATAGGCGCTGAGCTCGCCCTTGACGTCCGTCAAGGGGCGGGCCTCGCCGCCGCGCCGGTCGAGCAGCCAGACCTGGGTCTTGCCGTCGGCCGGACGGGTGGAGAGAAAGGACAAGTATTTCCCGTCCGGGCTCCAGCGTGGGGCGGTGTCCCCCTCCGGCCCCGAGGTCATCGGGACGTTGTTCCGGCCCTCCCAGTCGACCATCCAGACGGCGCTTCGCGCTTTGTCGGCCTGGCGGTCCATCCAGGCAACGGTGTAAGCGATCCATCCCCCGTCCGGCGACACCTGCGGATCGGAAATCTCCAGTCCGCCCAAGACATCGTCGATCGCAAGCGGCCGCTTGGCCGGAGCTTGGGCGAAGGCGAAGGCCAGGCAAAGCCAAAGGATCAGGGCGACGGATCCGGACGTAAAAACGGTTTTTCGGGACACTCGCATCAATGCACCTTCCTCCGATTATTTCGCGCGGGCGGTCAAAGGCCGCCGGCTATTTCTCTCCGGTTCGCTCAATGATGATTTCGTAATGCCGAGAACGGTCGTCGAAATGCGACAGGACGGCTCTCGCGCTTTTCGGAACGACGGCGGCTTCGTAGTCTTCGCCGGCGAATTCGCGGACCGCGTCCAGCGAATCAAACGTCATGATCGTGACGAATTCGATTTCCCGGCCAAGATCACGCCGGAGCAGCTGAATGCTTTTGAAGCCCCGGATGTTCCGGTTGAGAATACCCTCGAAAATCTCTTCCTTAAGCAGTTTTTCGTATTGATCGGCGTTGTCCCGCGTCGTCCACCCGTGCCAGATCCGGCTGATCATCGTTCGTGTTCCTCCCCGGCGGGAAACGCTGTTTCTCCAGCACCCGCCGCGCGTCCAGGCCCGCCATTATACCATCCGAATCGCCCCTCGGCACCGCGCACTTTTTCCGGACCGGCCGTTCGAGTAAAATGGGGGGCCGCGGATCATCATCCATGAGCGACGCCGATCGTCTTGAATACTACGACCGCCGGGAGGGACGGGTCAAATCGGACGCCGTTCCGGCCGCCCGGCTGACCCACTGGATCCACAACACGCGGCTCGGGTGCCGGGCCGGGGAGGTCCTTTTCGGGGGGGCGGCCGCCTCCCGTCTCTACGGCCGGTTCCAGAAAAGCCGCCTGAGCCGGCGGCGGATCGGCCCGTTCATGAGAACGTACGGCGTCGATCCCGCCGATCTGGCCAAGCCGGCCCGGGAATACGCGAGCCTGCGCGATTTCTTCGTCCGCGACATCGACCCGGCCCGTCGTCCGTTCGTTCCCGGGTCCGAAGCCTGCGCCGCGCCCGCCGACGGAAGGATTCTCGCCTACCCGGATCTCCCGGTCGACAGGGTTTTTCCCGTCAAACGGGCCCTTTTCAACCTCCGGGACTTTCTTCGGGACGACCGCCTGGCCGAGGACTTCGCCGGGGGAACGCTGGTCGTCAGCCGGCTGGGAATGGGGGATTACCACTACGTCCATTTCCCCTGTTCCGGGATTCCCGCCCCGGCGATTTCGCTCCCCGGAAAATACCGGCCCTCGGGACCCTATTCCCTGAAACGGACGGTCCCTTATTTCCGGGAAAACCACCGGATGATCACCCTGTTCGAGACGGAACGTTTCGGCCGGGCGGCGATCATCGAGGTCGGAGCCTTCGCCGTGGGCTCGATCCGCCAAGTTTTCCGGCCCGGCGTCCCGGCGGCCAAGGGTGACAAGAAAGCGCGTTTCGAGCCGGGCGGGTCGACGGTCGCCCTTCTTTTCCGGAAAGGGATGATCGAGGTCGACGCCGACCTTCTCGCCCGCACGGCCGAAGGAATGGAAACATATGTCCGCCTCGGAGATTCGATCGGGCGGGCCGCGGCCGCTTCGAATCCTCGCCCCGCGCCTTGATTCGCTCCGGCTGAATCTGGCAAAATCATCCTCCCCATGAGAAATAAACACGCGGACATCAGCCGCCCGGGCGGAAGTGATTCCTGAATCATGTCCCTTCGCTCGTTTCGGTTCGATCCGTCCCTGACCCGGGAATTCATCGCTTTCGGCGGCTCGCTTTACGCCGGCGGCGCCCGGCGCGTCCCGCCCTTCCGCCGGGAGATCGTCCGCCAGCTGAGCCCCGATTTCTACTTTTATCAACGGGCCGGAAACGATCATCGCCGTTTCCTTGCCTATCGGGCCGGCCGCGTCGCCGGCCGGATCGCGGCCATGGTCAACGCGGAGATCCGGGACGGGGACCGGCTCCCCGTCGGCCTCGTCGGCTTCTATGAATGCGTGGACGACGACGGCGTCGCGGCCGAGCTTTTGGAGGCGGCCCGGGAGTGGCTCCGGACGGAACACGGCGTCCGGCGGATCCGGGGACCCATGAATTTCGACCTCTGGCACGGCTACCGGTTCCTGACCAAGGGATTCGACCGCGAACCGTACTACGGCGAGCCCGACAACCCGGCGTATTACCCGGAACAATTCGAGCTCGGCGGCTTCGCGCCGCTTCGGGCGTGGAATTCGATCGAGATCAACGGCCGGGAAAAGCTGGAGGCCTTGATCGCGCCGTGGAGGAAAAGGCATGAGCTCCTCCTCGAGCGGGGTTACCGGTTCGTCCCGGCGACGCGCCTGGACCTCCGGAAGGAATGGCCCGCGCTGCACGGCCTGATCGACCGGTCGTTCGACGGTTTTCCCGATTACACGCCGATTCCGTTCACCGAGTTCAAAGCGCTTCTTTCCGGCGTGGGATTCGCCCTGGCCGCGGACGTTTCGGGTTTCGTTTATGATCAAGCCGGGCGGGCGGTCAGCTTCGGCGTCATCTTCCGCGACCTGGCCGGCGCGGTCCGCGCCATGAACGGCCGGATCACGCCCCTAGGCGCGCTCCGATTCCTGTCCCGCCTCCGGAAGCGCCGGCGCTTCAATTTCTTCGCGGCCGGTTCCCTTCCGGAAGAAGAAGCGCGGGGGACCGGGGTGGGAAGAGCGGGATTCTTCGCCATGATCGACGAGTCGCTCCGCCGCGGTTATTCGGACTTCATCTTCGCCCAAATGCCCAAGGATCAGCCCATCCAAGCGTTCTTCCGCCGGCTGAAGATCGAACCGCAGCGAGAATATACCCTGTACGAGCGGGAGGCATGAGCCGCCTGGAGGTCCGGTACGCCCAATGCTGGGAGGATCCCCGTCTCAGCCGGGAGGCGCTTGCCGTCGGACCGGACGACGATGTCCTGTCCATCGCTTCCGGGGGAGAAAACGGCCTGGCTTTCCTTCTCGATCGGCCGCGCTCGGTGACCTTGATCGACCGGAATCCGGCCCAGATACATCTGGTCGAGCTGAAGGTCCTGGCCGCCCGGCGGCTCGACCGCGAAGAGCTTCTGGGCTTTCTCGGCGCCCGGCCCGGACCGGACAAGGACCGTTTATACGACGTCCTGAGGCCGGGCTTGAGCGGGCCGGCCCGGGCTTTTTGGGACCGCCGACGGGACCTGATCCGGGACGGCCTGTTTCACTGCGGCCGGTACGAGCGTTTCTTCCGGGCGGCGATCCGTTATGTCGTTCCCTTGATCCATTCCCGCAAGACGCTGCGAGCCTTGCTCGACTGCCCCACGGTCGGGGAGCAGGCGGCGTTTTACCGGGACGTCTGGACCAATCGGCGGTGGCGGACGCTGTTCCGCCTGGTGTTCGGAAAACGCGTGTTCGGCCGGTGGGGTCGTCAACGGTCCCACTACCGCTACGTGACCGCGGCCGACACCTGGCGGCTTTTCTACGACCGGGCGGAGCGGGAGCTCAGCCAACGTCTCGTCCGGGATCATCCCGGCCTCGCTTATTTTTTCAAGGAGAGCGCCTACCCCCGGCCGGAGAATCTTCCGCTATGGCTGCAAGCCGCTCATTTCCCGGCGATCCGGGAGGGATTGGACCGGTTGAAGCTTCGGACGGCCGGCCTGGATGAAATCCTCGCCGCGACCCATCCCGGCGATTTCTCGAAATTCAATCTCTCCAACATCTTTGAATACATGGCGGCCGGGGAGTACGCAAGGGCGCTCGGCGGAATCCTTCGCGTTTCCCGGTCCGGGGGACGCCTCGCCTTCTGGACGATGTTCGTCCCCCGCCCTGTCCCTTCATCGCTTTCCGCGCGATTCGCCCCGGTCTTCCCGGACGGAAGTCCGGATCCGGCCTACCGGACGTGGACCTTGTTTGAGGATTTCCACGCCTGGCGCCTCCTCTGAGTCCCGGAGTCCAAGCCGTTTTTCAAGCAGGGAAAAGCCGCGGCCCGGTTTCCTTTCCCCGTCCTATTTTCCGCCACATGACATTGATTCTGCGCCGGTCCGCGGGGCTGAAAATCCCCCGCTCCAGGAGCAACCCGACCAGCTCGACGAACGATCCGCCGTAGACGCGCCGGGCCAGCGCGCTGAGAAGGTCGCCGACCGTTTCGTCCTTGCCGTACAGGGCGGCATAGAGGTATTCCCGGCCGGATTTTCTCCGGCTGAGCCAGCCGTACCGCACGAGGCGGGTCATTTGGACCTGGACGGTGGTCCGGCGGACCTTCTTCCGCCGGGCGGCGTTGAGGGCGGTCCAGACGTCGTTGATCGAGGCTTCCGGCCGGGCCCATATTTCCCGCATGATTTCCAGGCTTTCATCCGACAGGATCTCGTGTCTCATGACATCCTCCTTTTCGCGGCTGTTTCCTCTTCTCATAGTACGACACTTGTCGTTTTTATTTCAATCTATTATTTTCATAATATTCTCTTGACAACCGGTTTTTCGTGTGATATGAGAGACGCATTCTCTATCGGCTTTCGAGGAGTCATGTCTTTGACAATTCGGCTCCCGGCCTCGAGAAAACCGCCCCTTCACCGGGGAAAGACCATCCCCTCGCCTGATCTTTCCGCTCCTTCTCTCCCTTTCATAATTTTCATTCCTGACTAGCAAAAACTCCGAAGGAGGTTTGACGCGTGGATGTCCAAATTGACCGCGTGAACGCCTTTATCCGGAAGCACCAGAACCAGAAAAAGGCCCTGATCGCGATCCTCCAGGACGTCCAGGCGGAGTACAGCTTCCTGCCCCAGGAGGCCCTCCGGCAGGTGGCCCGCTCCGTCGGTCTCCCGCTCATCGACGTCGTCGGGGTGGCCACGTTTTTCCGGGCTTTCAGCCTGAAGCCGCGCGGCCGCCACGTCGTGACGGTGTGCTCGGGAACGGCCTGCCACGTCCGGGGCGGGCCCAAGATCCTGGAGGAATTCGAGCGGCAGCTCGGCGTCGGTCCGGGCGAAACAACGCCCGACCGCAAGTTCACCCTCGAAACCGTGGCCTGCCTCGGCTGCTGCGCGATCGGACCGGTCGTGGTCGTCGACGGCGACTTCCATGCCCAGACGTCGACCCGCAAGGTCGCGGCCATCATCAAGCAGTACGGGAAGAAGTGAGCCTCATGAGAGTCGTCCCGATCAAAACGCTCGCTGTCTTGGAACAGACGATCGCCGCCCACGAGCGGCTTCGGAAAAAAGACCGGAGGCCTATCCTGACCGTTTCGGCCGGCACCTGCGGCCGGGCCCGGGGAGCCCTCAAGGTCGTCGACGCTCTCCGGACTTCCCTCCGGAAGGCCAAGCTCGACAAGAAAGTCCACCTCCAGGTCACCGGCTGCCACGGGTACTGCGAGGCCGAGCCGAACATCATCGTCCAACCCCACGACCTGTTCTACCAGAAGGTCGATCCGAAGGACGCGGCCCTCGTCGTCTCCGAAACCATCCGGAAGAAAAAACCGGTCCCGGAGCTGTTCTTCCATCATCCCGCCACCGGGAAGCCGGCGAAACGGGAAAGAGACATCCCCTTTTACGCCAAACAAAAGCGGCTGGTCCTGGGCGACAACGCCCGGATCGATCCCACCTCGATCGACGATTACTTCTCCATCGGCGGTTACTCCGCCCTGGCCAAGGTCCTGAGGAAGCTCGGTCCGGAAGACATCATCGCCGAGATCAAGGCCTCCGGCCTGAGGGGCCGCGGCGGGGCCGGCTTCCCCACCGCCCTGAAGTGGGACCTGACCCGCAAACAGCCCGGCTCCGTCAAATACGTCATCTGCAACGCCGACGAGGGCGATCCCGGGGCTTACATGGACCGCAGCCTCTTGGAGGGCAATCCGCACCGGGTCCTCGAAGGCATCATGATCGGGGCGTTCGCCATCGGGGCGACGGAGGGCGTCATCTACGTCCGGGACGAGTATCCCTTGGCCGTCAAGCATGTGACCATCGCCATCGAGGCCCTCCGCAAGCGCCGCCTCCTCGGCCCGGACATCCTGGGCGCCGGCTTCTCCTTTGATTTCCGGATCGTCAAGGGGGCGGGCGCTTTCGTCTGCGGCGAGGAAACGGCCATGATCGCCTCGATCGAAGGCCGGACGGGCGAGCCCCGCCAGCGCCCGCCGTATCCCTCGGTCCGGGGGCTCAACGGCAAGCCCACGGTCATCAACAATGTCGAGACTTGGGGCAACGTGCCGATCATCATCTCCGGCGGCGGGGCGGCCTTCGCCAAGGTCGGGACGCCGGGCAGCAAGGGCACGAAGATCTTCTCCCTCGTCGGAAAGATCAACAACACCGGCCTGGTCGAAGTCCCGATGGGCCTCGCCCTCAAGGAAATCATCTACGACATCGGGGGCGGCATCCCCGGGGGCCGGCGGTTCAAGGCCGTCCAGACGGGCGGCCCTTCGGGCGGCTGCCTCCCGGCCGGCAAGCTCGACCTGCCGATCGATTACGAGGGCCTGGCCGCGGCCGGGTCGATCATGGGCTCGGGCGGCATGATCGTCATGGACGAGAAGACGTGCATGGTCGACCTGGCCCGGTATTTTCTCAACTTCCTCCGCGACGAGTCCTGCGGCAAATGCGTCTCCTGCCGCGAGGGAACGCAGAGGATGTGGGAAATCGTGTCCCGGATCGCCGAAGGCCAAGGCCGGGAGGAGGATATCGGCACCCTGGAGGACCTGGCCGCGGCCTGCCGGGACGCTTCGATGTGCGGGCTGGGCCAGACGGCCGCCAATCCGGTCCTGTCCACCCTCCGTTACTTCAAGGACGAATACCGCCAGCACATCCGGCGGAAGAAATGTCCGGCCCAGGTCTGCAAGGAAATCGTCTCCTCCCCCTGCCAGTACGTCTGTCCCATCGGCCAAGAAGCCTCGACGTACATCGCCCTCATCGCTTCCGGCCGGTACGAAGAAGCTTTACGGGTGATCATGAAGGACAATCCCCTTCCCTCGGTCTGCGCCCGCGTCTGCCACCACCCCTGCGAGCTCGCCTGCCGGGCTGGCGAGTCCGGCGAGCCGATCTCAATCCGCGGCCTCAAGCGCTTCGTCGCCGACTGGGCGGGAAAAAACGGAATCCGTTACGTCCCGCCGAAGATCGAACAGAACCGGGAGAAGATCGCCATCATCGGCTCGGGGCCGGCCGGCCTCACGGCCGGTTATTACCTGGCCCTGAAGGGATTCCGGCCGACGATTTTCGAGGCCTTGTCCGTCGCCGGCGGCATGATGGCCGTCGGAATCCCCGACCATCGCCTCCCCGGGCCGCTCGTCCAGAGGGAAATCGCCGACATCAAGAACGCCGGCGTCGAGATCCGCCTGAACAAGACCCTCGGCCGGGACATCACCATCGACGGGCTCTTTAAGTCCGGCTACAAGGCCGTTTACTGCGCGACCGGGGCGGGGAAATCCCTCCGGATGGGCATCCCCGGGGAGGACGCCGAAGGCGTTCTTCATTCCTTGGAGTACCTCCGCCAGGTGAACATGGGGAAAACGGTCCCGATCGGCCAACGGGTGGTCGTCGTCGGCGGCGGAAATTCGGCCGTCGACGCCGCCCGGGTCGCCTTGCGCGATCCCGATTGCGAAAAAGTAACCATCTTCTACCGCCGGACCAAGGCCGAGATGCCGGCCATCGCCGAGGACGTCGAGGCGGCCGTCGAGGAAGGGGTGGACATCCGCTTTCTCGTCACCCCGGTCAAGGTCCTGATGAGCTTCGGGAAAGCGGTCGGGATCGAATGCCAAAAGATGAAGCTGGGCGAGCCCGACGCGAGCGGCCGGCCGCGGCCGGTGCCGGTTGAGGGCTCGAATTTCGTTCACAAGCTCGACACCCTGATCCTGGCCATCAGTGAACGGCCCGACACGTCGTACATCGGCGAAGGCGACGAGATCACCCGCCACGGAGAAAACATCGTCATCGACGCGGAAACGGCCATGACCACCCGGGCCGGGGTGTTCGCCGGCGGCGACGCCGTGACCGGCCCGAACATGGTCGTCGACGCCATGGCCGCGGGCAAGCGGGCGGCCGAGATGATCGCCAAGTACGTCGAGGGCAAGGCCCTCAAGCCTGATTACAAGCTGTCCCGGCCGTCCCTCTACGCCGCCCCTCCGGCCTTGTCCGACGAGGAGATTCAGAAAGCCCGCCGCCCGGCGATGAATCGGCTGTCGACCACGGACCGGAGGAATAATTTCCGGGAAGTGGAGCTGGGCTTGACCGAGCGGGCGGCCGTCCGGGAAGCCCGCCGCTGCCTCCGCTGCGACCTGGAGACCGAGGACGGCAAGGCCGTCCTTAAGGCGATGAAGGAGAAGCCATGATCCCAATCCTCATGAACGGCTTGGAAGTTCAGGCGGAGGAGCACTGGACCGTCCTGGAGGCGGCCCGCTTCTACGGCCTGGAGATCCCGACCCTCTGCTGGATGGAGGGTCTCACGCCGTGGGGCGGCTGCCGCCTCTGCCTGGTTGAAATCGGAGAACCGCCGAAATCCCGACTCGTCTCGTCCTGCACCTACCCCGTCGAAAAGGGCCTGGCCGTCCGCACCGACACCCGGCGGGTGATCGAAGCCCGGCGGGTGATGATCGAGCTCATGCTCTCGACGGCGCCCATGTCCAAGAAGATCCAGGACCTGGCCTCCAAGTTCGGCGTCACCCAGCAGCGCTTCCCGCCCCGCAACGAGGAATGCGTCTACTGCGGCCTCTGCATCCGGATGTGCGACGAGCAGATGGACGCCCGGGCCATCGGTTTCCAGAACCGGGGCTACAAGCGCAAAATCTCGACGCCGTTCGACATCCGCTCGGAGGAGTGCCGGCTGTGCGGCGGCTGCCTCTACGTCTGTCCGGCCTGCTCCGCCCGGTGCGGCGGCCCGAACGCCGACACCGACATCTGCAACGCCTGCCTGCAGATCGAGCCCACCTGCCTCGAACAATACGACGAGCTGAATTGCTGGATGTACGACGTCGGACGATGCGGCTCCTGCGTCCAGGAAAAGAAGCGTTGACGGAGATCATCTAAAGGAGGTCACCGGTCATGTCATTCACCAGACTCAATCGGAGCGCGGCGACGCTGACGAAGAACCGGACGGAAGGGTCGATCAGCCCCTTCAGCGGGATGTGCGTCACGTGCGTGGACGGCTGCATCGGGATGTGCGAAATCGGGAAATCCGCCTACCGGGCGGCCGAGGTCCTTTATCCCCAGCCGTTCGGGATCATCACCGCCGGCTCGGAGAAGGAATACCCGTTCGACCTGTCCCACTTCTCGATCATGGGAACGGCCGCCGGGGCTTACGGCTGCGAGGCCGATTCGGACAAGGCGACGTTCGAGAAGGTCTCGACCGAAACGGCCATCGGCCGGGCCAAGGACATCAAGCTCAAGCTGCCCTTCATCGTCCCGGGCATGGGCTCGACCAACGTGGCTAAGAACAACTGGGCCGGGATCGCCATCGGGGCGGCCATCAGCGGGGCCGTCTTGACCGTGGGCGAGAACGTCTGCGGGATGGACGAGGAGTCGGAGATCAAGAACGGCCGGGTCGTCCGCTCGCCGGACATGGAGATGCGGGTCCGGAGCTTCCAGGACTGGTCGGACGGCTACGGCGACGTCGTCGTCCAGGCCAACATCGAGGATGGACGGCTCGGCGTCCAGGAATACGCCATCGAGAAACTCGGCGTGGAAACGGTCGAGCTTAAGTGGGGCCAGGGGGCCAAGGACATCGGCGGCGAGGTCAAGATCAAGAACTTGAAAAAGGCCCAGGAGCTCAAGCGACGCGGATACATCGTCCTGCCCGACCCCGAGGACCCCGACATCATCGCCTCCTTCGAAAAGGGCAGCTTCAGGGAATTCGAGCGACACTCCCGCATGGGCATGGTCGAGGAGGAGACGTTCATGAAGCGGGTCGAGGACTTGCGCCGGGCGGGAGCCAAGCGCGTCTTCCTCAAGACCGGCGCCTACCGGCCGGCCGACCTGGCCCGGGCGGTCAAGTACGCCTCCAAGGCCAAGCTCGACCTGCTGACCGTCGACGGGGCCGGCGGCGGAACGGGCATGAGCCCCTGGCGGATGATGAACGAGTGGGGCGTCCCCTCGGTCGAGCTCTGGAGCCTGACCCACCAATTCGCTAAGAAGCTGGACAAGAAGGGCGAGTACGTCCCGGACATCTGCTTCGCCGGCGGGGTCACCTTCGAAGACCAGATCTTCAAGGCCCTGGCCCTGGGGGCCCCCTATGTCAAGGCGGTGGGCATGGCCCGGAGCGTCGTGGCCGCGGCCATGGTCGGCAAGACCATCGGCAAGCGCGTCGACGAGGGCCAGATCCCGGTCTACGTCGAGCGGTTCGGGAGCTCCGTGGACGAAATCTTCGTCACCGCGCCGGAGCTGAAACGGCGTTTCGGCAAGCGCTACGCCGACCTGCCGCCCGGGGCCATGGGGGTCTACAGCTACTTCGCCCGGCTGAGCCAGGGCCTGCGGCAGCTGATGGCCGGCAACCGCAAGTTCGGGCTGTCCTACATCACCCGGGACGACATCGCGGCCCTGACCAAGGAAGCCTCCGACATCAGCGGCATCCCTTATGTCCTCGACACCGACAAGGACGAGGTCGAAAAGATCCTCAAGGGTTGATCGTTATTCAAAACCGTCTCGGCGTCGCCAGCCGGGCGGGGAACCCGGCGGCGCCGGCCGACGACTTATGATCGCCGGGGACGAAGACATCCGCCCGGCCTTGAATCGCGGCCGCGACAAGCAGTCGATCCGCCGGATCCCGGGCGGAAAGAGCGGTCCGAGATTCCGGAAAACGAGGAAAATCCCGCCTCCTTGAGAAAAGAGAATTTCCGCAAAGAAACGCGAAGGCCGGGGCATCTACGGCCCCGAGGGGAGGAGTCCACTTTTAATGTTTACGTGACAGGGATTTTCAGGCCGTTGACTCGGCCGGTTCCAGGCGATAAAATCGCTTTCCGGTCTAAGGACGAAATCATCGATCCATGAGAACGAATACGCCGGCGGGGAACGGTCGTTCCGCCGCGGCGGCATTTCCATCTCCCCTGAGGAGGACCCCATGAAATCCTTAGTCGCCTGTTTTGTGTCCGCGATTTTGTTCCTGGCCGTCTCGGCCCAGGCCGCGCCGGAAAGCCGGCTGCTCCGCGAGCCCGATATCTCGGCGACGCGGATCGTCTTCGCTTACGGCGGCGATCTCTGGACGGTTCCCCGCACGGGAGGGGACGCCGTGCGGCTGACGTCCTTTCCGGGAGTGGAAAGCAACCCGAGCTTTTCGCCCGACGGAAATCTGGTGGCCTTCTCCGCGGCTTACGACGGAAACACCGACGTCTACGTGGTTCCGTCCGCCGGCGGCGAGCCCCGCCGCCTTACCTGGCATCCGGGCGAGGATCTCGTCCGCGGCTGGACGCCCGATGGCGGCCGGGTGCTGTTCGCCTCGGGACGAACCGGAGCCCCGCTCTCGTACCCGAAACTATGGACGGTCGCCCTGGGGGGAGGAATGCCCGAGCCGCTGCCCCTTCCGCGGGTCTTTAAGGGTGCCTTTTCCCCCGACGGCCGGCGGATGGCCTACCAGATGATCGAGCCGTGGGAGTCCGAGTTCCGCAACTACCGCGGCGGCCAGAACAATCCCCTCCGCCTCATCGACCTGGAGACGTTGGAGGAAGAGAAGCTTCCCTGGGACGGAGCGAACGACAACACACCGGTTTGGCTCGGCGATACGGTCTATTTCCTGTCGGACCGCGACTACGCCATGAATGTCTGGGCCTGCGACCTCGCCGCCCGGGAGGTCCGTCAGATCACCCACTTCACGGACTTCGACGCCAAGCAGATCGCCGGCGACGGCGGCACCCTGGTGATCGAGCAGGGCGGCGGTCTCCACACCCTGGACCTCGCCGACGGCACGCTCGAAAAAATCGCCGTGTCCGTCCGGGGCGATTTCGCCTGGGCCCGCCCCCACTGGATCAAGGCCGGAGAGAGGCTGACCGAGCCGGCTTTATCCCCCACGGGGAAACGGGCCGTCTTCAGCGCCCGGGGCGAAATCCTCAGCGTTCCGGCCGAGAAGGGCGATCCCCGGAATCTCAGCGGAGATCCGGCCGCGGCCGACCGCAGCCCGGCCTGGTCGCCGGACGGGGAAAAGATCGCCTGGTTCTCGGACGCCTCGGGCGAATACCAGCTGGTGATCGCCGATCAAAAAGGCGAAAACAGGTCGGTTATCCCCCTGCCCAAACCGACCTTTTTCTACTCTCCGGCCTGGTCGCCGGATTCCTCCTCGATCGCCTTCACCGACGCCAACCGCGATCTCTGGATCGCCCGGGTCGCCTCCAAGGCGATCACCCGCGTCGACACCGAGGGCTTCGCCCATCCCGAGCGGATCATCTTCCCCTGCTGGTCCCCCGATTCGAAATGGCTCGCCTATGCCAAGCGGCTCCGCAACGAATACGGGGCGATCTTCGTCTATTCCGTGGACAAGGGAACGGCGACGGCCGTGACCGACGGCATGTCGGACTGCCGGATGCCGGTCTGGGACGCCTCCGGCAAATACCTGTATTTCCTCGCCTCCACCGACTACGGTCTCAACGTCGGCTGGCTCGACCTGTCTTCTTTCGAGCGTCCGATCACCCGGAGCCTTTACGCCGTCGTTTTGGCCAAGGACGGCCCTGATCCGCTCGCCCTCGAAAGCGACGAGGAAGCCGCGGCCAAGGCGGAGGACAAGGGCCCGGCCGGCAAAAAGCCGGGCAAGAATAAAGCCGAAGCCGCCGGGGACGCGGATAAGGGGAAGGACAAGGCCGTTCCGGCCGTGAACATCGATTTCGACGGTCTCGCCCGGCGCATCGTCCCGCTTCCCGTCAAGGCCCGCGATTACCGGCTGCTGGCGGGCGGCGAGGCGGGAACGCTTTTCCTCGGCGAGCTGATTCCCGGAGAGGAAAGCCTTCTCGTCCACCGCTGGGACGCCAAGGAGCGGAAAACCAAGGAATACCTGAGCGGCGTGTCCGACCTCGCCGTCTCGGCCGACGGCAAGAAAGTCTTGTACGGCCTGGACGGCAAGACTTGGGGAATCGTCGACGCGTCCGGATCGCCCAAGCCGGGCGACGGCAAGATCGCCGCCGGCGACCTCCGCCTCTATGTCGATCCGGCGGCCGAGGGCCGGCAGATCTTCAAGGAAGCCTGGCGCTTCCAACGGGATTATTTCTACGTCCGCAACGTCCACGGGGCCGATCTCGACGGCCTTTACCGGGCCTACGCCCCCTGGGTCGAGCACGTCCGGCACCGGGCCGATCTCAACTATCTTCTCGACATCCTCGGCGGCGAGACCTCCATCGGGCATTCGTTTGTCGGCGGCGGGGACATGCCCGCCGTGGAATCCGTCCCCGTCGGCCTGCTGGGCGCCGACTTCACCCTCGACTCCGGACGCTACAAGATCGCCCGGATCTATACGGGGGAAAGCTGGAATCCCAACCTGAAGGCCCCGCTGGCCGGACCGGGAATCGACGTCAAGGAAGGCGACTACCTGCTCGCCGTCAACGGCCGCGAGATCGAGATCGGCCGGAGCCTCTTCAGCTACTTCGAGCGGACGGCCGGCGTCCAAACCCGGATCAAAGTCAACGCCAAGCCGGAGCCGGCCGGGGCCCGGGAAATCACGGTGGTTCCGGTCCGCAGCGAGGAGGCCCTCCGCCGGGCCGGCTGGATCGAGGACAACCGCCGGCGGGTCGACGCCTTGTCCGGAGGCAAGCTGGCCTATGTCTGGCTGCCGGACACGGCCGATGGCGCTTACATCAACTTCAACCGTTACTTTTTCGCCCAAAAGGATAAGAAGGGCGCGGTGATCGACGAGCGCTGGAACCAGGGCGGCCAAATCGCCGATTACGTCATCGACCTCCTGGCCCGGCCGCTTCTCGGCTATTTCAACAACCCGATCGGCGACAAGCAGCCCTGGACGGCGCCCAACGCCGCGATCTTCGGCCCCAAGGTGATGATCATCAACGACGCGGCCGGTTCCGGCGGAGACATGATGCCCTACATGTTCAAGGAGCGGGGCATCGGCCCGCTGGTGGGCACCCGGACGTGGGGCGGGCTCGTCGGAATCTGGGATGTGCCGGCTCTTATCGATGGCGGGCGGATCACCGCCCCCCGCGGAGGCTTCTACAACACGGCCGGGGAATGGGACGTGGAGAACAAGGGCGTCGCCCCCGACATCGAAGTCGAAATGAGCGCGAAAAGCATAGCCGCCGGCGGAGATCCCCAATTGGAAAAAGCCGTGGAGGCGGCCATGGAAGCGCTCAAGACCGGCGAGGTCAAGCTCCTGCCCCAGCCTCCCGATCCGGTCCGCGTTCTCCGGCCGCGCCGCTAAGGCGCCGGCCGGATCGCCGCGGGCCCGGCGGCGCCGGGACCGTCCTTTTCAGCAAAGGAGAAGTGCTGCTGGACGATCACCCAGCGGCCGTCCCGTTTCTCCAGGACCCCGGTCCAGCGGGTGTTCTCCCAGTTGGCCGGCTTCCCCTTCCAGGTGTTGATGTCGTCGAGGATGCCGAAAAACCAGGCCGTATCGCCGGACTTCGAGATCGTGATCTTTAGATCGCGGATGTCGCAGCGGACGGCCTTGAAATCGGGGCTGCCCCAGACGGCCTCGGCTCTCTTGAATTCCTCGATTCCCTTGACGACCCGGCCGTCCGGATGCACCTCGAGGAAATCAGCATCGCCGGCAATGACGCGGTAGAGCAGGCCGAAATCCTTGGTTTGGGCCCAGCCGACGGCCGCCCGGATGGAGCGCTCGATTTCCGCCCGCGCGCCGCCGCCCGGCGTTTGTTCGGCCGGTTTCGGCCGGGCCTCCTCGATGACGCCGGCCCGAACCCAGTAGACGTGGCTTTCGCCGTCCCGCTGGCTCAAGAAGAAAAGATACCGGCTGTCGGCGGTGACAATGGGACAGAGCTCGATGGAAGGACTGTTGACGTCCGGCCCGAGATTGACCGGCGCGGACCAGGCGCCACCGTCCTCCCGGAAGCTCGCCCAAAGGTCGTAATCGCGGGAAAAGATCAGATAGCTCCCGTCCGGGGCGACAAAAGGCGTGGTTTCCGGTCCGGGCGAGTTGATCGAGCCGCCCAGGTTCACCGGCGCCTCGTATTTTCCGCCGGTCCGACGGGCGAAATAAATGTCCGTCATCCCCGAGGAATCGGCTCCCTCCCCCGCGAAGTAAACATTCCCGGATTTGTCCAAGGAGAATTCCCAATGCATATTGTGAGCGTTGACGGCCGGGTCGAGAAACCGGGGCTCGGACCAACCGCCGCCCGGCGTCCTGTCGGCCAGCCAAATCCTCTCCCCCGGGGCCGCCGTTTCCCCGGGGAGAAGGCGCCGGGAGAGGAAATAGATCGTTTGTCCCTCAGGTGAGAAAAACGGAACGTCGTCGTCATCGCCGGGACGGGAGAAAGCAGCGGGAGCCGGAGCGGACCAGCGCCCGTCGACGCGCTTCATCATGAGCAGGCCGCCCCGGGAATACGCCTCGCCCGGATAAGTCACCATCGGCGCCCAATAAACCTCGTTTCCGTCCGGGGAAAACACGGCCGTGCTGTGGAGGCCCCAGATCGAGGAGATGACACCCAGACCGAACAGCTCCGCCTTGCCGGCGGGAGGTTTTTGCCCGAGGTAATCTCCTTCCAGGACAGGGAACCGGACGCCGGACGTGTCAGCCCCGGCCTCGGCCAAAAGGCCGGCCACGGCCGAAGCCCCCCTCTCCCGGGCGACGTCGTAGGCCGTTTGGCCGGCGGCCGTCCGGGCATCCAGGGGAATCTTTCTTTCGATGAGAATCCGGGCGGCGCCGGTCCGGCCGTCCCGGGCGGCGTAATGAAGCGGCGTCCAGCCGAAGCGGTCGGGGCGGGCGGGATCGAATCCGTTTTCGAGAAGGAGGGCGATGATGACATCCGAACCACCGGCCGCGGCCATATGAAGGAGCTCCGTCCCGGAAGGATCGACGGCCTTCAGATCTTTTCCGGGACCGGCGAGGCGGCGGAATAAATTCGTCAACCCCTGGGAAGCCGCCAAGGAGATCCCCTGCCCCCATTTCCGCCCCTGGTCCGGAACCGGGGCGCCCTTTTCGAGAAGAAGGTCGACGAAATCGGCTTTGCCCCTCCAGGCCGCCAATCCCAGGGCGTCATCGCCGAACTTGTCCACGGCCTCGATGTCCGCCCCGGCCTTGAGGAGAATCCGCGCCGTCGCCGCCCCGCCGCGTTCCCGGGCGCAGAGGACGAGCGCCGTCCTCTCGTAGCTGTCCCGGGCTTCGAGGGCCGCGCCCCGCCGGAGAAGTTCCGCCACGACCTCCCGCCGATCGTTCATGGCCGCCCGATGAAGGGGCGTTTTTCGGGACGCGTCCTCGGCCTCAACCGCCGCGCCCTTTTCGATGAGATAGGCGACAAGGGCGGCATCTCCGGCCGAAGCGGCATAATGAAGAGGGGTCCAGCCGTTGTCGTCCCGGCGATTGACCGTCTCGGGCGTTCTTTCGATCAACGCCTTGACGGCTGAAACGTCCCCTTTGCGAAGCAGGTCGAAGACGTCCTGGGCGAAGGCGACGGCGGTCGAGGCCGCGAAAAACGAAAGAATCAGAGCGAGCTTTCTCATGGGCCCTCCTCGCAAAACGACCTTGTCCTTCGTTTTGCAATCTTCAGGCCAAATCTCCTCTCGAGACGCCCGCCGTCCCTGGTAAAGCCGTTTTACCACGTCTCGAAATTTACTTTACAGCCTGGATCAAAAGGAGCCGACTTCGGCTGAAAGGCCGCCATGACGGCTTGTCAACCGGGAAAAACCGCGGGCTCAGAACGAAAAGGACCGCGTGTTCTTCATCCGCAGGTCGATGCGGCCGATGCCGGCTTCGATCGCGAGGTCCAGAGAGGCCCCGGTTTTCCCCCAGGCCTCGTTTCGGAACGTCTCGCCGTCCTTGATGAAGCCCGGCGCATGGATCGAGCCGAGCCCGCCTTCGATCCGGAGCCGGACGCCGATATCGGACGGCAGGAGGATTTCAGCCCGGCCGATTCCGCCCTCGATCTGTCCGGTCAGGCCCTCGTTCCGCGCCCCGGAAAGATCGAGGTCCATGCCGCCCACGCCCACCTGGACATCGAGCTTGGTGACGGGGACGCCGTCCAGGTCGATTCTGGCTTTTCCGACGCCGAGGTCCAGCCGCAGCTCCGTCGGGATCTTCCGGGACAGCTCCACGTTCCAATTGTTCCGGACGCGGCCGAACGCCGGGCCCATCCGGCGCTGTTCGACCACAAGGCGGGAGACGCCGCCGGAGACTTGGTAATCGATCCGGGGTTCCCACGGCCGCCGGTTGTAGTAAAAAGATCCTTTCATCAACTCGCCGCCCGCGCCCCCGCGGACGTCCAGCTCACCGGCGGCCATTTTGATCGTGACGACGGCCCGGCTTTCGCCTTGGGAGGGGATCGTCCGGTGGGTTTCCAGCTTCGGCTCCGGGCGTCTCTCCCGGCAGGCGGCGCCAATCAGGCTAAAGGCGAAAACAAGGATCAAAATCCCGGGAAAACGGGCGGCGCGCATGGGAAACCTCCTCTGCTTGATGTCGCTATTATATACGGAAAGGGAGTGCGAGGGGTTCACGGCGGGACCGGCGGCGGAGGGACCTTGGGCTGATATCGACCAGAAGGCTCTTCCCTCCGCCGGAGACCAGGAAGACGTTGCTTCGGCCGGCTAAAGCGCGGGTGATCCGGGTTTTCTTTCCGGCCGTCCATGTTTTCATGATAAGAAGAGAAGGCTCACGCGCCGTTTTTTCCCGCCGGGACGAGATAAGGACAGGCCCGGCCCTCGGCCGCGTAGGCACAGTCCCCGGCGCATGGCTCCATGTGGACGACGATTTCGCTCTCGGGAATGGAGGCGGCCAAGTCGTTTTTCAGATCCGCGGCATGGCCATGGGCTTTTTTAATCGAAAGACCGGCCGGCAGGATCAGGGTCAGGTCGACGAACTGCCTCCGGCCCGCCGTCCTCGTCCGGATATTCGCGAAATCGCAGAAAACGCCGTAATGACGGGCCAGGGCTTTCATGATATCCATCTGCCCGGCTTCCTCGATGGACGCGTCCAACAGCTTCATGAACGCCTCCCGCAGAAGCCGGACGGCCTCGACCCGGCCGGAGTCGCCGGCGGCCAGGACGAGGAACTCTTTCTCGAGGGCTTCGTCGCGGGCGACGATCTCCTCGTGGCTTTCGCTCATCGGGAAATGACGCGGGAAATCCGGCAAAAAGCGCATCGGGCGCCTCGAGATGGATCATCTCGTCGCCCCGATGTGTCGCCGCATCCTTCCCGGCCAACCCCCCGAAGGCGCGGGCCAGGGCCTGGTGGCCGTAACAGACGCCGAGAAGCGGCCGCCGGTTGGTTCGAAGGAAATCGAGCAGGCCGGCCTCGACCTGTCCCCGGCCGATCATTTGGCGCGATCCGGAGACGATCAGGCCGTCGTAATCCCCGCCGGGAAGCGGCCCGAGGTCGAACTTCGCGAGAATTTCAAGCTTCAGGCCCAAGTCTCTCGCCCCGGCTTGAATCCATTCCCGGTAGGGATCGATCTTCTTCGCCGCGTTTTCCCGGTAACAGTTGACCAGCAGCAGCCGGGCCGTCATCGGCCGGTCCTTGCCTCCGGACCGCCCGTCGGCCCGGTCCGGGGATTAAAGCAATCCCGCATCGCCTGTTTCCTCGCCCCGGCCCTTCGTCGGATCGCAGAGGAAGCCGAGGGCCGTCTCCCGATCGCCGTCCATGATCACCCGCAGCTCCCGGCCGTCGGCCGTCTCAGGCACGTCGATCACCCGAAGCACCGGGGCCAGGTACGCGTATTCCGGCAGGTAGCGGGTCAGGACATTCGGTGATTTGCGGAAAAAGTCCCAGGCGAAAATCACATCCCGGTCGTCGGGATAGAGAGCCAAATAGCGGATCCGGGCCTCGACCAAGTCTTGGAAGAAGTGCGTTCCGAAGGACAATTCGGGCACGTATTCGCCGACCTTCCGGGCGATTTCAACCAGCATGGCCGAATTATTGATGTCCGAATAGGCGACCCGCACGCCCAGCCGGATATCCCCCCGGCTGCCCCACCGGCCCGGCCCCATCAGGATGAAGGATTTCCGGGGCAGGAAGGAATTGAGCCGGGAAACCGCGTCGCCGACGGCTCCCATGTCGGCCAGGGAGGCGATCCGGCCGTATCCCTCGGGATCGACGTAGACGATCGTCCGAATGCCCCGGACATCGGCGTTGGTGATGTATTTCCTGGCCGAAAACAGCTTGCCTTCGTCGGGGATCATGGCCGGGATGGCGATCGCTTCCTCGTCGTCCAGACGGCTCTGCGGCCGGCACTGGAGGATGTAGAGATCCCGGCCGTCATGGGCGAACTCGACGTCCATCGGGATCCCGAAGATCTCCTTCAGGACGCGCATGATTTCCCGCATCTGGAGAAGGAACGGCGTCCCGGTCAAAAGACCATCGAACGTGGCGACGACGGAATCCTGGTCAGGCTGGTCCAAGACCCGGTTGGCCCGGCGGACGGACTGGCCGTCCCAGACCGAAAAGAGGCGGTCCCAGATGGGGAAATCCGCGCCGATTTCCTTGAGGAGCTCCTCGATCGCATGCGTCTCGAAGCGGCGGGTTTCCAGGTTGATGACGTCGATCGCCTTCTGGGAATAATGAATCACCTGGTCGGGCATGACGTTGACCCGGATGCCCGGCTGGCCGGGGCTGACCAGCAGGGGGTAATCATTGCCGACCCGGTCGACGGCCCGGGTCCCCAGACCGGTCACCAACCGCAGCACGCCGTCCTCCCGCTTGATCCGGGGCGACCAGCGGAACTCGTTGTTGTTGAAGGCCACGCCGGAGAACGCCGGGAAGAAATACTTTCCGACCCGCGTCCCCACGACCTGCTGGATGAGGACGCCCATTTCCTCGTAGTAATCCAGCAGGCCCCGCTCCGCCCGGTATTCGATCGCGTCGGGGTTGAAAATGGAGGCATAGACCTCGGCCACGGCGTCGGTCAGGGCGTCCAGCCGCTCCTCCTTCGTCCCCGTGTTGGCCAGAAAAAGGCTCCGGTACTTGCCGGAGAACGCCGATCCCCGGCTGTCCTCGAGCAAGCTGGAGGACCGGACGATCAGCGGATCCCCGCCGGCGTCGTCGAGAATGAGCTTGAGCTGGGCGAGCATGTCGGGCGAAAAGAAAGACTGCTTGCAGACCTGGACCAGGTAGGGGTAGTTGTGGCGGATCTCCTCGATCGGACGGAACTTGAAGCTCTGGAAATCCTCCAAGTAGTTATAATGGATGAAATCCATCACCCCGTCGGACGTGATGAACCAGGACTCCGGGATCTTGATCGTCCCGACGGCCGGGTCGGACTGGGCTTTCTGGCGGAGGATATGCTCGGCCAGGATCATGCCCGCGGATTTCCCCCCCAGCTTCCCGGTGCCCGAGGTCGGGCCGAAGACGCGGGGCAGCAGCCGCCCGAAATCGTGGATGGTCATGAAATCGCGGGCGATCCGGATGAAGGGAAGACGCTCGCTGAGGAAGCGGCGGATGAGGGCGATCCGGGCTTGGAGGTCGTCGGCCGGAGAGAGGGACTGTTCGTCCTCGCCCGTCGAGCGGCAGAACCGGTTGAGGATCTCCTTGATCTCAACGACGGAAATCTCCCGCTTTTCCGTGGCCACCATGAAAAAGCCGAGCTTGTCCTGCCGCATCCACTGCTTGAGGAGGTCCGAAAGCTCGGCGTCCGTCAGGGCCAGGGAGGCGATCCAAAGGGCTTCCTCGAAGACCTTGCTCAGGCGTTCGACGCTTTGGACGGGCTGGGGCTGGTTTTCATCGGGTCCGGCCTCGGCCCGGGAGTAAGATTCCGGGGTCAGGTGGAACAGCAACCCTTGGACGCCGGGGATGCCCTGCCAGTGGAGATGGTTCATCAGCCGCCGGAGAACCCGCCGGTAGAGCATCGGATCGGTCTCTCTCAAGAGATCCATGATCACCCGCCATTCGGGTTTTCGTTTTCCGGGGAATTCCTCGGCGGGTCCGGCCGCGGCCGCCCGGCCGGCGCCTTCGCCCTCCTCGATCAAGCGGCCGAGCCGGTTGCCGATCAGGTCGATGAGCTTCTTCTCCTCGAGGAGGAAGGCGTTTTCCTGGGGGGAGCCGCCCGGGCCGGTGTAGCAGACTTCCAGCGCCCCGATCGTCTCCCCGCGGGCCCGGAGGGGGACGCGCTGCATCCAGGGCGTCTCGACGAATCCAGGGGTGTGAAAAACCGCCTTATGGATCTTGATCCGGGCCCGGCACCGCTCCGGATGCTGCCAGCCGGAGGGGATGACGTCGACGATCCGCTGGAGCATCTTGTCCGAGGACAGGCCGGGCGTTTCGATGACGGTGACGATGGCCTGGAGGCACTCCAACTCCTTGACCCGCTCCCGCAGCGGGCCTTTGGGGACGTCCGACTCGCGAAGGCTCATGCCTCACCTCCCCGAAAAAAAAGCGGCCCCGCCTTCGGGGGCGGGGCCGCGCAGCGATCTAGGAAAAACGACGGGACGCCGGAATCATACCCAGCCGCGCTTGTGGCTGGCCTCGGCGACACGCGTCACCGCGATCAAGTAAGCGGCATCGCGCATATAAATGTTCTTTTTCCGGGCCAGCTCGGAGACGGCCTTGAAGGCGACCGTCATTTTTTCGTCCAGCTTGGAGAGGACTTCATCCTGGGGCCAGAAATAGTTCATGTTGCACTGAACCTGCTCGAAATAGCTGCAGGTCACGCCGCCGGCGTTGCAGAGGAAGTCGGGGATCACGAAAATGCCGCGCTTGATGATCTCGGCGTCGGCGTCGGGCGTCGTCGGGCCGTTGGCCGCCTCGGCGATGATCCGGACTCGCTTGTGGATCTTGCCGACATTGGCCGCGGTGATTTGGTTTTCCAAAGCCGCCGGCACGAGAAGGTCCGCTTCCTGCTCGATCCAGGCATCGCCCGGGAGGATCTCATAGCCGGCCTGACGGGCCTTGGCCTTGTCGATGGTTCCGAACTTGTCGGTGATGGCCACGAGCTCGTCGGGGTCGATGCCGCTTTCCCGCCGGAAGGTGTAGGACGTCTGGTCGGCTTGGTCCCAGCAGGCGACGCAGATCGGCTTGCCGCCGTATTCCTTGAAAAGCTTGACGGCGTGCTGGGCGACGTTGCCGAAGCCCTGGAAAGCGCCGACCGCTTTCTTAATGTCGATGCCGAGCTCCTTCATCGCTTCCCGGACGGTAAAGATCACGCCGAAGCCGGTGGCTTCCTTCCGTCCGAGCGAACCTCCCATGCCGACGGGCTTGCCGGTGATGAAACCGGGGAACTTGGCCCCGCGGATGCGCTCGAACTCGTCCATCATCCAGAGCATGTGCTGGCCGTGGGTCATGACATCGGGCGCCGGAATATCCTGCTCGTGGCCCATGTTGAAAGCAAGCTGGCGGACCCAGCCGCGGCAGATGCCTTCCTGCTCCCGGTCGCTGAGGTTGTGCGGGTCGCAGATGACGCCGCCTTTGCCCCCGCCCAGGGGGATGTCGACGACGGCGGTTTTCCAGCTCATCCACATCGCCAGGGCCCGAACGGTGTCGACGGTCTCATGGGGGTGAAAACGGACGCCGCCCTTGCAGGGACCGCGGGCGTCGCTGTGCTGAACCCGGTATCCCCGGAAAACCTTGGTGCTCCCATCGTCCATGCGGACAGGGATCAGGACATGGTATTCGCGCAGGGGGTTGCGGAGCAGTTCGCGGGTCGCCTGGTCCAGGCCGAGCTTATCGGCCGCCGCGTCGAATTGTTTCTGAGCCATCTCGAAAGCGTTGAAGGGTTTCTCCATCGGGTCTCCTCCTATGATGATGAAAGTGAGATGATGACGGTCTTTCCCCCTGATGTTCGGTTCTCGTCAAGGCGAAATTTTCCGTTTCAGGGAGTCATTGATTCTAGCTTTTCAGGGCGGATAAGTCAAATCGCCGCCACCGCCGTGTCGAAGCCGGGAAAGCCCCCGGTGAAGCGCAAAAAGCGGCCGTGGCGGGCGAAATGCCGAGTCGTCAATCCGCCGGCTGAAGAGAATCGCGAGGATCGTCCTTTGGCGACGATCCCCTCGGGCGGACGCGTCCTTTTTTCTCCCAATACGGATCATCGTTTTGAGTCCGAAAAAGAAATCCGTCGCCCGAATGAAAAGTTGATCGCCCGGGGACGGGGATTCCATAAATCCGGCATGAACGTCATCGGCCTCGCGAATCTCGATAAAGAGCGTTTCCCGTTTGTCTGGGAAAGGCGGGATCAATCCGCAATCCAACGAGGCGCCGGCCTTCTTGTATCCGTCGGATTCCTTTGGTATAAATTTTTATTGGATATGATCCCCGAAGGGAAGATGCGCCGCCGTACTGATCATGGCGGCCTCGGCCGCTTATGTCCCGGCGGTCGGCGAAAGCCCCGATGACGAATCATTCAAAAAGCTCCAGGAAACGGCCGATGAATAAATCCGCGTCTCCCAAGGTCGACGTTTCGCCCTATGTCGGCTTCTGCGGCGGGGTCAACCGGACTCTCAAAATCATTGAAAAGCTCCGGCTCGAGCAGCCGGGGAAAAAGATTTATCTTCTGGGCAAGGTCGTCCATAACGAAATCGTCCTCAACCGGATGAAACGCCGCGGATTCAAGACCATCGACGACCACCGCTTGGCCGGGGACGGCCTGCTGATCATCCAGAGCCATGGGATACCAGCCTCTCGTTTGAGCGAGATCAAGGCCTCGGGCATCTCCTTCGTCGACACGACTTGCCCCATGGTCAAGGATATCCAAGCCCGGGCCCGGCGGCTGGCCGGCGAAGGCCGCCGCGTCATCATCATCGGCGACCGCCGGCACGAAGAAGTCCAGGGAATCGCCGGGCAGGTCGAAAACGCTCTCATCCTGGGCACGCCGGAGGAAGCCGGCCGGGGATTTTTCCGGGGCGTCGACCGGGCCGGAGTGGTCATCCAGTCGACGTTCATCCGGGCCGAGGCCGACGCCATCCTGAGGAAAATCCGCCGTTTCGTCCCCGACGTCCGGTTCGAAAACACGATCTGCAAACCGACCTCAGACCGCCAGCGGGACGCCCGCATCCAAGCCGCCCGCTATGACGGCGTCATCGTCATCGGCTCCCCGGCCAGCGCCAACACCCGCAACCTGATGTCGATCGCCGGCGCGGGGAACCGGCGGACCCGCCTGGTCAGCCGGCCGGAGGACGTCGACGGTCTTCCGCTCGGACAAGGCCGGAAGTTCTATGTTCTGTCGGGGGCTAGCACGCCGATGGACGTCATCGACCGGACCGTCGCCCGGCTCCGGCGCCGCTTGGAGAGGGAGACAAAAAGCCGATGACCGGATCAACATTGGATCGCGATTTCGAAAAGAGCCGGAAGCGGATCGCGCGATGCCTCTCGCGCTATTTCGACGGCCGGGCGGCTGGCTTGGCCGCGGTCAACGCCTGGGGCGCGGATTTCACCCGGCGCATCCGGCCGTTCGTCCTCGGCGGGAAAATGATCCGCGGCGGCCTGATCCTGATCGCCCATGACCGGCTCGGCGGAAAAGCCGGCCCGGACGCGGTTAAGGCGGCCGCGGCCATGGAGCTTTTCCACTCGGCCTTCCTCATCCATGACGACATCATGGACGATGATCCGCTCCGCCGCGGAAAGCCGAGCATCCATGTCCAATACGCGGCCCAGGCCCGGCGGAAGGGCGTAAACGACGCCCCGGGCTTCGGCCGGGCGGCCGCCCTGTGCGCCGGCGACGTGCTGATTTTCATGGGCCTGGAGATCCTCGCCTCTCTGGCCGCTCCCGCCCCGGATAAAGCCCGGGTTCTCTCGCTGTTCGGCCGCGAGCTGGCCCATGTCGGTCCGGCCCAGGTCCAGGACGTCTATTCCGGCCGGATCCGCCGGCCCGTATCCCGAGCCGGCATCTACCGCCTCTATGCCTTCAAGACCGCCCGGTACACCTATTCGCTGCCGCTCGCGGCCGGAGCCATCTTGGCCGGCGCCGGACAGAGCGCGATCCGGGGTCTCGAAGACATCGGCCTCGATTTGGGGCTCGTTTTCCAGATCAAGGACGACGAGATCGGCATGTTCGGCAGTCCCTCAACCACGGGAAAACCCGTCGGCTCCGACGTGGGGGAAGGGAAAAAGACCCTTTATTATTTTTACTTGAGCCGGGCCCGTGGACCCCGGGCCGCCGCCCTGTTCGGAAAACGCCGCCCCGCGGCCGGGGATATCTCCCGCCTCAACGCCCTTCTCCGGACCGAAAAGATCCCGGAACGGATCGAGGCGGATGTCCGCCGGATCGCCGGACGCTGCGCCCGGCGGATCCGGGAGGCCTCGCTTCCTTCGTCGATGAAAACCGCCCTCTCGGAGCTGCTCGCCTCGAGCCTCAAACGGAAAGCCTGAACCGGGCGGCGTTCTTCTCCGCCGAAGCCGCGGACGTCCCGAGGCGGAGCACGGGACGGCGGGAAGCAAGCCTGCTATAATATTTCCTGGAGAGAAAAACCATGAAGGAAACGACGTACGTTTGCCCCGCCTGCGGGGCCAAGGCCTCGGCCCCGACCTCGGCGTCCGTTCCAACCTGCTGCGGATCGGCCATGACGCCCGAGCCCCTTCCCGTCTGCACGGTCCCCGTTTCCGCCGAATCGGCCCGAACGGGCGACGAGGACGGTCCCTGCGCCGACGGAGCCACGCCGCGCAAATCATAATTCCAGGCAATCCGGCCTTCAAGACGGGCCCTCGCGCGCCCGGAAGGACGCAGCGGACCCCGCCGATGATCTTCGGGACGTTTTCGGCCACGGCCGGATCATCCCTCGGAAAATCATTCCGGCCGTCGCCCCGGCTCGGACAACAATCGGACATAGCTGCCGTCCGGCTGAGCCGGCGGCCCATCTGTTTCGGCGGCGTGATCATGTCCTGCCTTCGACGTCCTCTTCCTGGAAGCGGGTCCCCTTGATCCAGTTGCCTTGACAAACCGGCGACCCGGCTTGGCGAAGCCGGTCGAATGCAGTATGCTTGCCGCATGCGCGCGCCCTTTGATATCGCCGTTGTCGGCGGGGGGGCGTCCGGCTTGACGGCGGCGATCGCCGCCTCCCGGGAAGGCCGCTCGGTCGCGATCGTCGACCGGATGCCCCGCCTGGGAAAAAAGATCTTGATCACGGGCGGAGGACGGTGCAACCTCGGCAACGAGCGCCTGGATCCGGGCCTCTTTCATTCGACGAACCCCGGCCTCGTCGCCTCGGTCCTGGCCCGTTTCGGAACCCGGGAGATCGTCTCGTTTTTCGAAGGGCTCGGCCTCCGGATCGTGTCCGACGGAGACCGTCTCTACCCGGCGACCAATCAGGCCGCCTCGGTGCTTAAGGTCCTGGAAATGGAGGTCCGCCGCCGGAGGGTGAGCGTCATCCCGGGATTCGAGGCCGTTTCCATCATCCGGAGCGCAGAGGCCTCGCGCGCGGCCGCATCCGACGGCCGGACGATCGAGGCCCGGGCGTTCATCCTGGCCGGGGGAGGCCGGTCCTATCCCGCCCTCGGGTCGGACGGCAGCGCCTACGCCCTGGCCCGGACCGCCGGCCATCGCCTGATTGAGCCCGTTCCCAGCTGCGTCCCCCTCCTCGTCCGGGACCCCTGGTGCCACTTTCTCCAGGGCCAGAGAGTCCGGGCCCAAGCGGAAGCCTGGATCGACGGGCGGCGGGCGGCCGAGGCGCTTGGGGACGTCCTCTTCACCGCCTACGGCCTTTCCGGAACGGCCGTTCTCGACGTCAGCACGGACATTTCAATCGCTCTTCATCGGGGGAAAAAGGCCCGAGCCGAAGTCGTCCTGGACTTGCTCCCGGACATGAGCGCCGAAGCCCTGTCCGCCGAGCTCGCCCGCCGCTTGGAGGGCGGGTGGGGAGCGGCGGATCTCGTTTCCGGCCTCCTGCCGGAAAAATTCGGCCGGACCATCGCCGGCTTGATCTCCGGCGGCCCCCCCCGTCCGGCCCGAACGGCGGCCGCTCTCGCCGCGGTCCTTAAAGGCAAGCGGTTCGCCGTTCAGGGAACCCGGGGCTGGAACGAGGCCGAATTCACGAGCGGCGGAGTGGATGCGGGGGAAATCGACCGGGAGAGGCTGTCCTCGAAAAAAGCGCCCGGACTCTATTTCGCCGGGGAAATTCTCGACGTCCAGGGACCGCGCGGAGGATTCAATCTCTCCTGGGCTTGGGCCTCGGGGACATTGGCCGGCCGGGCGGCCGCCGGGGAAACCGGTTGAAAGAGGAGAAGAAGACGGCTTAGGCTTTTCCCAGGACCATGGCCAGCAGGGCCATGCGGACGTAAAGACCGTATTCCATCTGGCGGAAATAGGCCGCCCGCGGATCGTCGTCGAAGTCCAAGCTGATCTCGGTGACGCGCGGCAGGGGGTGAAGGACGATCATGGTTTTGCCGGCCGCTTTCATCACCGCGGGATTTACAACAAAGACGTTCTTGACCTTTTCATAAGCCTGGGGATCCTCGAACCGCTCTCTTTGGACCCGGGTGACGTAGAGGACATCGGTTTCGGGCAGAACCTTGTCCAGGGTTGAGTGTTCGGATTGAGGAAGCCCCTTGGCCGCCACCTCTTCCATGACGTCGGGCGGCATGCGGAGGATGTCGGGGGAAACGTAATTCAGCTTGATCCCGTTGAACTGGGTCAGGAGCCGGGCCAAAGAATGGACCGTCCGCCCGTATTTCAAATCCCCGAGCATCGTCACGTTGAGGTTGTCCAGACGCCCCAGCTCCTCGCGGATCGTGAACGTGTCCAGCAGGGCCTGGGTCGGGTGCTCTCCCGCCCCGTCGCCGGCGTTGATGACCGGCTTGCCGGCATACTTGGCGGCCAGGGCGGCCGCGCCGATTTCGGGATGCCGCAAGACGATCACGTCGGCATAGCAGCCCAGGGTGCGGACGGTGTCCGGGAGGCTCTCCCCCTTGGCCACCGACGAAAATTTCACTTCGCTGATGGGGATAACGGCCCCGCCCAGGCGCTCCATGGCGGCCATGAACGACGAGGAGGTTCGAGTGGACGGTTCGTAAAACAGGTTGGCCAGGATTTTTCCCTTCAGCAGGTTGAACGTGCCGACCCGCTCGACCATCGTCCTCATCTCGTGGGCGACACTGAAGATATATTCCAGGTCGTTGCGGCAGAACTGCTTGACGGAGAGGATATTCTTCCCGTACCAGGGGGCGGTCTGTTGATCCCCGAACGGAAGGTGGGGATTCTTCGGCTTGCTGGGCATGACGGCTCCTTGCTCGCGCTTCACGATAGCGCGGAACCGGGGTTCATGTCAAAGGAAAAGCGAAGGCCGCGGGCGGCGTCCCGGCCGAATGACGGGACGCGCGCGGCCGATAGAGGCGTCCGAATGAAACCGAAAGGCCTTCCGTCCCAGGCGGGCCGAAAGGACGCGAGAAGGGACGGGAAACGCGGAAACGGTTGAGGACGTCAGTCCCGGGGGATGATGGGATCGGGATCTTCCTCCGGGGCGGGCTGCTCCGCCGCGGTTTCGGCTGAAGCGACCTGTTCCTCGGCGGCTCCTCCGGATTTCACCGCCATCCGGCGCCGCCGTTTCTCTTCCCGCTTGCGCAGGCGGTCGAGCTCCTTGCTTCGTTTGGCGCTTTTATAAGCGCGGCTGCTTTTCGCCATTACTCCTCCTTTCCGCCGGTCTCGGAAGACGCGCCCGGCGGCAAATAAAAAAAAGGGCGGTTCCCAAGAACCGCCCTTCGTTGTCTTAGGGACATCCGGCCCGGGGCCCGGGCCGGAACGACATCGACAAAACCGGAATCAGAAGCGCCGGCCGCCGCCGAAGCCGCCGCGTCCGCCGCCTCCCGTCCGGGGGCGATCAGTCCGGGGCTTCGCCTCGTTGACCGTCATCGTCCGGCCTTTGAGGTCCTTGCCGTTCAGGGCGGCAATGGCCTTCTCGGCCTCTTCCTTGGTCGGCATCTCAACAAAGCCGAAGCCGCGGGATTCACCCGAGAACTTGTCCTTGATGATCGACGCGGTCGCGACCTGGCCGTAAGCGGCGAACGCTTCGCGCAGATCGGTTTCGCTTACACTGAAAGAAAGGTTGCCAACATAGATATTCATACTCGTCTCCTTTGACGAGGGCTCCGTCCGGGTGGCACTCCGGACGTCCCTTGGATTTGTTCGAATAAAGGAGAGGAGTATACAGCCGAACAGGGCCCGTGCCCCTTCCTTTTTTCGACGCTAATATCATAAACAGAAAAAAAATAAAAGCAAGCGATTTTTTTGGGCTTGAAACAAGTCTTTTCGCCGAGCGCTCACCAGCCGGCGCCGGGCTTCTTTCCGCCGGTTTTGGCCGACTCGGCCGCGACCGCGGCGATAACCGCCGCTCCCAATCCCGATCCGTCCCGCATCGGGGCGAGAGCGATGCGGCCCCCCCGGCCCCCGAACAGCTCCCGGAGCGTTTCCTCCATCCTGGCCTTGAATCCGGGATATTTATGAAAAACACTTCCGTCGACGGCGATCGAGTGTTTCGCCTCCAAGGCCGGGTCGTTTTTCGTCACCGTCGCCCCCAGCGTCGCGGCCGCCAACCGCGCCGCCCGGCCGGAGACGGCCCGGACGACATCCCGCAGAAGCCGGGCGTCCCCGGCGGCCGCCGGACGGGCTCCCCAATCCCAAAGGAACTCCCGGACGCCGTCGGCCGAAGCCGAATCGTCCTTCTCGATCTCCGAGAGGCGTTCGCTTCCAAACGCCTCCCGCCGGGAAAAGATTTCCGGAAGCCGTCCGCCGAACAACCGGCCGCGGCCGCACAGCTCGACGACGGCCAGACGGGCCAGCTCGCCGAGGTATTTTCCGGAAACCATTTTTTCCTCCGCCTGAAGCCCGGGATTCGCCGAGGAGCGGTCCAAGAGGACGTCGAAGCGGTTGCGGGGCAGGACGGCGTTGAAATTCCCGGATTCCATGTTGATGATCATGTGATCCCGGCCGTGCGGGCCGACGGGCTTGCGGATTTCCGAGGTCCGTTCGCGGTAGCATATGTTCGTCCCGGTTCCAAGAATGCATCCGGCGTCGCAATCCGGATCGAGGTAGGCCCGGGCCATCAACGTCCCGGTCGTATCGTTATTCAGGGATACAACCCGGACGCCGGAGATCCTTTCGGCGGCCAAGGCCCGGTTGAGCAGGGCGGCGACGTCTCGGCCGACGACGCCTTCGGCCGTCCACCCCTTGGTCCAGGCGATCAACTCGCCGCCGGCGATCGACGCCTGGCGGAGGGGGAAGGAAAAGGTGAAGCCCAGGGGGAGCCGGCCGGAGAGTCTCCGCTCCCGGAGAAACCGGCCGATGAACCGGGCCAGCGCCCCGAAGAGGACGGAGCCGTCGGCCGTCACCTTGTCCCGGCTCAACACAAACCGATCTTCGGCGCAGACGGGGAGACGTCCGTCTCCCGGAAGATCCACCTGAAGAACGCGGACATTGGTTCCGCCGAGGTCCAGGGCCAGGAACGTCCCCCGCTCGCGGCCCGTGGGGCGGTCGACATAAGCCGGAAGCATCCGCAGGGAGGACAGCTTGCCGTTCAAGCCCCGGCGCATCTCGCCGCGGAAGGCCTCCATCATGATCCGCAGCCGGGCCGTCGATACGGCAAACGTCCGGCGCATCCGGGCTCCTTCGTCCATCCTCCTTGTCGAAGACATCATGCCGCCTATTATATGCGCGGCCGCCCGGCCGCGCCAGCCGTCGGACGGGGAAATTTCGTCCGAGGGTTGATATTCATTTCGATGTAGAGTATATTTTCCGCCGTCTTATAATTCACCCGGTGAAAGGAAGGACCATGCCGAAGAAACCTATGACCAAAAGCCAAATCGTCGCCCACTTCGCCGAGAAGTTCGAGATGCCCCGGAAAGCCGCGGGCGAATTCCTCGAGGAACTCGTCGATTTGGCCATCGCCGAAACCAAGAAAGCCGGAAGCTTTACGCTTCCCGGGCTCGGCAAGCTCGTCCTGGTGAAGCGCAACGCCCGCGTCGGACGCAATCCGGCCACCGGCGCGACGATCAACATCCCGGCCAAGACCGTCGTGAAAATGCGGATCGCCAAGACGGCCAAGGACGCGATCGTCCCCCCGAAACAGTAACCACGGCCGCCTCCTGAGGATTGTTCCGGGCGCACGTTGACCGGCGTCCGGAAGCCCCGTTCCGCCGTTCGGCCCATCGAAGAAGCTGGACGGCGAGACGGGGCTTTTTTTTCCCAAGCCGCGAGAACTCTGTGGCGCCGGCCGGCTGAACATGGTAAAATCTTTCGGCATGTTCAAGGCTTCCGATCTCAAAAAAAACAACGTCGTTAAAATCGAGGGCGACCCCTGCCTCGTCGAAACCGTCAACGTCCAGAAGCCGAGCGCCCGCGGGGCCGCGACCCTCTATAAGTTCCGCTTCCGCAACGCCCGGACCAAGAGGAAAACCGACGTGACCGTCCGGGGAGACGACCTTTTCGACGAGGCCGAGCTGGAGCGCCGGCCCGTCCAAGTCCTTTACGGCGACGCCTTGAGCTTCTCTTTCATGGATTTGGAGGATTTCAGCCAATTCACCCTGGCCAAGGAAGAGATCGAGGAGGAGTGGCCTTACCTCACAGAGGGGCTGGAGGGCGTCTTGGCCTTGTCCTCCGAAGGCCGGATCCTGGGGCTCGAGCTCCCGACGCTCGTCACCCTTCCAATCGTCGAGACCCGCCCCTCGGTCAAGGGCGGCTCGGTGACGGCCCGGACGAAGCCGGCCGTCCTGTCGACGGGCATGGCCGTCCAAGTGCCCGAGTATCTTGAAACCGGCGATTTGATCCGCGTGGACACGCGCACGGGTCTCTACGCCTCCAAAGCCTGATGTTCAAACCGGAAGAAATCATATTCGCGCCCACGGCCGACTGTAATCTCGCTTGCCCCCATTGCCGGGTCACCCGGATCCCCGACCGCCTGGAAGCGCGCGACGCCGTCGCCTTCATGAAATCGTGCCGGGCCGCCGGCCTGGAGCGCGTCGGTTTCAGCGGCGGCGAGCCTTTCCTCCGTCCGGATTTCCTCAACGAAGTCTCGCGGGCGGCCGTCGAGATGGACATGCTCTTCGGGCGGTTGATGACCAACGGCGTCTGGTTCGACTCGCCCGATCATCTCCGCCGGACTCTGACCGGGCTGCGGGAAGCCGGGTTCGACGGGAAATTCGGAGTCAGCATCGACGCTTACCATGACCAGGACATCCGGGATCTGACGCTCTTTTTCGAGACCGTCTTCTCCGTCTGGGGCCGGCGGGATGGCTGTGAAATCGTCACGGTCATCCCCCCCGACGGGGCCGAGCCTCGGGAGACCTTCGAAAGACTGGCCGAACGGTTCGACGGACGGCTGATCATCGACGAGGGAATCCCCTATTCGATCGTCAACGACGCGTTCATGAATCCCCGGGAGACGGCAGACGGCCCGTTTGAGGCCCTGGCGATCGACATCATCCGGGTCCCCTATTCGGCCCCGGCCGAGGAAAACGCCTGGACCGCGGAACACTGGTTCGAAGACGACTTCTGCCGGGGACCCGGAAACGTTTTTTACGTCCATCCGGACGGGGCGGTCGCCGTCTGCTGCGGATTCGCCAATGAAAACGGCGGCTTGATCATCGGCCGCATCCCGGCCGACGGGTATCGGCAGCTTCTCCGCCGGGCCCAAGCCAGCCCCGTCGTCCGAGCTTGCTTCGACACGGGCCTGGCGACCATCCGGGAGCTTCTTGAAGCCCAGGGATCATCGTTTCCGGGCAAAACGGAAGACCGCTGCTTTTTCTGCGATTACCTGGCGAAACACGATTTTCCGATTCCGAAGCAACGGAACCGTTAGACCCGGCGGACGACGGCCGCGCCCTGGATCGCCGCCTCCATCAGCTTGAGGAGCGCCTGCCGGTCGAACGCCGCGGCGGACGGCCAAGACGCGGCGGCTAGAACATCCGGAACCGAGGGGGGAAGAAGGCGCGAGGGGACGATCAGGGGCTTGACCGGGGGGGCGGAAACGCCCTTGAGAGGGATGCGGTAAGACCGGCCGGCCCGGATCATCGACGACGACAAGCCGTTGGCCTGCTGGATCGCCCGGACGGACGTTCCATACCGCCGGGCGAGATGGCCGAGCGTCTCTCCGTCCCGGACGACATGGCGGACCGTGAAAACCGGCGACTTGATCTTTTTCGCCTGGACCAGCATCGGGTAGACGCGCCGGCCCAGCTCCTGGGCGACCGGATTGTAAAAACGGACATGATAATGGGTCCGGTGTCCGCGGGCGTAGCGGATGACGGCCGAGGACGATCCCTTTCGATAGCGGAAAACGCGGTCGAGCCAGGCCTTATCCTCGCCGATGGCGGCGGCATATCCGTAGAGGAGCTTTTGGATCCCCGTGTCGAGAAAAATCACTTCCACGTCCGTGCAGGTGAGGATGGCCCGGACCAAGGCCCAATTCCGCGGCAGATCGAGCGTCGCCGCGGTTCCAACAGGAAAACCGGAAGCCGTCCCGGTTTTGTAAAAAAATCCGAAATCGACGTCCCGGCCGGCTTGGTGCGAGGCATGGCGCTTGAGCCGGCCGCCGTCGGGATCGCCGATGTCGCCGATGACGATCGGGGGCGTGCCGGGAAAGGCTTCGTGGACCTTGGCCACGACCGCCCGCACCGCCTCCACGGTTTCCGCCGTCGCCCAACACTCGGCCCGCGGAAGGAATTCCCAGCGCGGATCGGCCGGCAGGGAAACGCTGTTGATAACCACGGCGCTGTCCGGCGTGCCGAGCGAAAGCGAGCCCAGGGAACCGGGATTTTCCTCAACGCGCCGCCGCAGAGCGTCGTCGTCCAGATCGAGAAGCGAGGCGGGCGAGGCCAGGGCGGAGAAGAAAGGCGCGGGAGCCAGGCCTCCGGAGACCGGCGCCGGGGCGGCCGCCAGGGCCGCCTGGAAAGCCCAGCCCGCGAATAATCCAAGAAAAAACATGATCCGGCTTTACTCCGCTCATTCTACTCATCCCCCCCCTCGAGTCAAGCAAAATCGCGGATCCCCACCCTTGACAATATCAATTTATCTTGATATATTGAAAAGCATGAAAGACGGGAAGACGTCCGATTCGCTGCGGAGCCTCAAGGCTTTGGCCGACGAAACCCGTCTGCGCTTGTTTCAGCTCGGCCGGTCGTTCGAGCTGAACGTCAACGAAATCGTCGAAACCCTGGGGATGGGCCAATCCCGCGTCTCCCGCCACCTGAAGATCCTGGCCGAGGCCGGCCTCCTGACGTCCCGCCGGGACGGAATGTGGACGTTTTACCGGACCGCGGCCGACGGCCCGGCCGCCCGGTTCGCCGCGGCGATCGGCGAAAAGGATCGGGGTATTTTCGCCCGGGACCTCGCCCGGGCCCGTAAAATTTTAGAGGATCGGAACCGGGAATCGCGGCGTTTTTTCGACGCGATCGCCGGGGATTGGGGGGAGATGAAGCGCGCCCTGATCGGGGACGCGGCCTTGGATCCCCTGCTCCTCCGGCATGTCCCGCGCGGCGAGGTCGCCGCCGATCTGGGATGCGGCAGCGGCGATCTCTTCGCCGTCCTGCGCCGGAAAGCCGGCCGGGTGATCGGGGTCGACCGGTCGCCGCGCATGCTGGAGGAAGCCCGCCGGCGCCACCTGTCCGACAGCCGCCGGGGGATCCTGGAGCTTCGGATGGGCGAGCTGGAGAGCCTGCCCCTCCGCGACGGCGAAGTCGATTGCGCCCTGATGTGCCTGGCCCTCCATCATCTTCCAGATCCCGGCCGGGGCCTCGCCGAAGCCGCCCGGATCTTGAAGCCGGGGGGGACGCTCGTCGTCGTCGAGTGGAGCGCCCACCAGGACGAAACGCTCCGCACCCGCTTTCAAGACCGCTGGCTCGGCTTCGAACCTCAGACTCTCGAGGATTGGCTGACCGGATCCGGTCTGTCCGTCCGGACGAAAACAACCCTCTCCCTTCCCACGGGCTTGAAAATCCTTCTTTTCCGGGGTCGCAAATGACCCCGGCTTCACCGCTCAAGGAGAATGCCATGAACACCGAGAAAAAAACCGTTCTTCCCCTGGACCGGTCGCTTCCCTATAAAGTGGCCGACCTGTCCCTGGCCGGCTGGGGCCGGAAGGAAATCCGCCTGGCCGAGGCGGAAATGCCCGGACTGATGGCCGTCCGGGAGAAATACGGAAGCCAAAAGCCGCTCCGGAACATGAAGGTCATGGGCAGTCTTCACATGACCGTCCAAACCGCCATGCTGATCGAGACCCTCCGGGAGCTGGGGGCGGACCTTCGCTGGGCGTCATGCAACATTTTTTCGACCCAGGATCACGCCGCGGCGGCCGTGGCCGAGGCCGGATCGGCGGCCGTCTTCGCTTGGAAAGGCGAATCCCTGGAGGAGTACTGGTGGTGCACGGAACAATCCCTGACCTGGCCCGACGGCTCCGGTCCGGACCTCATCGTCGACGACGGAGGCGACGCGACGCTGTTCGTCCACTGGGGGGTCAAGGTCGAAAAGGATTCCTCCCTGCTTGACCGGACGTACGACAACCGGGAACTCCGGATCGTCATCGACCGGCTGAAAGAGTCCGTCCGCCGCTCCCCCGGGCGTTGGACGGCCGCGGCCGCCCGGATCCGAGGCGTCTCGGAGGAAACGACGACCGGCGTCCACCGCCTCTATCAAATGCAAGCCGAGGGGTCCCTGCTCTTCCCCGCGATCAACGTCAACGACTCCGTGACCAAGTCCAAGTTCGACAACCTCTACGGCTGCCGCGAATCTCTGGCCGACGGGATCAAGCGGGCCACCGGGATCATGGTCGCGGGCAAGAAAGTCGTCGTCTGCGGCTATGGAGACGTCGGCAAAGGCTGCGTCCAATCCATGCGCGGCTTCGGGGCCCAGGTCATCGTCACCGAAATCGACCCGATCTGCGCCTTGCAGGCGGCCATGGAAGGCTACCCGGTCGTCCCCCTCGACGACGTGGTCTCCGAGGGGGACATCTTCATCACCGCGACCGGCTGCTGCGACGTCCTCACCGGAGCTCACATGGAGAGGATGAAGGACGAGGCGATCGTCTGCAACATCGGCCATTTCGACAGCGAAATCGACATGCATTACCTGGAAAACACGCCCGGCTGCGTCCGGGAGAACATCAAGCCCCAGGTGGACCGCTGGACGTTGAAATCGGGGCGGTCGATCATCGTCCTGGCCGAGGGCCGGTTGGTCAATCTCGGCTGCGCCCAGGGGCATCCCAGCTTCGTCATGAGCAACAGCTTCACCAACCAATGCCTGGCCCAGATCTGGCTGGCCGGGGAAAAGCCGGCTTTGGGCGTTCACACGCTGCCCAAGAAACTGGACGAAGAGGTCGCCCGCCTCCACCTCGGGAGGATAGGCGCGCGGCTGACGAAGCTGACGGAAAAGCAAGCGGGATACTTGGGGATTCCGGTCGACGGGCCGTTCAAGCCCGATCATTACCGGTATTGAGGCAACGGGGCCGCCTCCTCAAAGGGAGGACGCTTCCCTATTCGGATTCGGAAAAAAGATCGGTTTCCTCCAACAAGGCCCGGGCCGCCTCCAAATCCTCATCTTTAACCATGATCCGAACCTCGCCCAGTCCGTCCGTCGTAAAAGGATAGACGGTGAGAACGTTGCGGCCTTGGAAAACGCAATCGATCCCGTTGCTTTCCAGAAAAGCCTTGATGATGTCGGCCTCGGTCAGTCCCCAAACCCGGCGGACTTCGATCAGCTTCGTCTCCTCTGCGCTCATGGGGCGGTCCTTTCGTTTCCGGCCATTCTCTCCCGCATTATCGCACATTAATCCCCGCGGCGCAGCCCCGCCCGCTGAATTCCATTAGATGTCGCTGAAGGATCAACCCCCCATCGAGCCGAGACGAAGGTCCTTCCCCGCGGAAACGCGTTAATCGGGATCGTTCACTCGAGGCGATACAACCCCGCCCCCGGGGGAAGCGGCCCCGGCTCTTCGAATCCATTGCGCTTGTCCACCCTTTCGTGGTAGTTTTTGGGGGACTTCGTCCCCCGTTTAAGGAGAACGAAATGAAAAAATCCAAAGGCTCCGATCCTCAATTGACGGCCGGGCCGCTCGATCTTCCCGGATTGGCCGACTACCAAGAGGGCGCGATCGTCTCCCGGACGATCATCGACAAGGACGCCGGGACGGTCACCCTCTTCGCCTTCGACAAGGGCCAAAAGCTCAGCCCTCACTCGGCTCCCTTCGACGCCTTCGTTCAGATCATCGAAGGCCGGGCCCTCGTCATCATAGATAAGGAAGAATATCCGCTCTCCGCCCCGGCGGCCATCCTCATGCCGGCGGACATCCCCCACGCCGTCCAGGCTCTCGAGCGGTTCAAGATGCTCCTGACGATGGTCAAGTCGTAGCCTCGCGTCTCGGAAAAAACACGCCGGATCCCCCCTCATCGTGACGCGGCGCCGCCGGGGGAGTTTGAGGGGGGCGGCACGGCTCTCCTCAGGGGTTCAGCGAAGCGCCGAAGGGGGAGCTTGACTCCCCCTTGGAAGTGTCCCGTCTCCTCGGAAATCACGGAAAAGATTCTAATGAGACGGGACACTTGGGAGGCCGAGTGTTTTGGCCAGCCTCTCCGTCATCTCAGCCGCCCGGTCGAACGCCGCCGCGACGTAATCGTCGACGCTCTTTAGGGCTTCGGCCTTGTTGACCGCGTATTGGGCGGAGAGGGCGGCTTCGAACGCGCTCCGGCCGTCAAGGAAAGAGCGCTCGAGAATCTCGATTCCCTTCCGCACGGCCTCGATCTTGGCCCCGTAATCAGCCTCCACGGCTTTTTCCACGGCGAGGACGCGGGTATTGAGGAGCATCCCTCGAGCCGCCTTGAACCCGGCCTCCTCGAAATGCTGCCGGTAGAAGGCCTCGTCGTCATGCGTTTGGGGACCCAGGCTGAAGCCGGCCGGGAGGGCTCCGCCGGCGCCGTACAAGGGGAGGAAGACCGTCGTATCCGGTTTTCCCAGCGTCAGCCAAAGGGAAGCCGCGAGCGGTCCCGGGCGGGAGGCGTCGAGGGAGGCGATCAGGCTCGTGACCGTCGTCGCCGTGCAGATCGTCCGAAATTTCGCGCGGTTCGGGGAACCGGTCTTGTATCCATCCGTGGCGTCGTAAGGCGTGCCTTCGTGGTGATCGCGGAGAATCGCCATCAGCCGCTCGACGGTGACTTTTTCCGCCGGCTTCACGGAAAACGGATAATTCTCGCCGATGGGCCATTCCCGGCCGGTCAGCAGCTCAAGCCCCCGCCAGTGGCGAAGGGTATTGTGGTCGGCCAGAAGGTCGGTCGAGGGACGGGTGTAGGCTTTTTTAAAATCAAACGGCCCGTCCTTCTCCGGATCGTACCAGCCGCGGGCTTCGGCATAAGACACAAGATCGGCGGAGCCCTGGAAGCGGACGGAATCGCCCAAGTCCACCCGGCGGATCGTCATGTGGTTGGGAAGGATCGCGACCTCGTCGTCGGGAACCCGCTGGGCGACCCAGCGGCGTCCCCGGACGGCGGCCAACAGCCAGGCCTCGTTCCCGTCGGCGACGGCATAGGTGCGACCGGAATCCCGGTAGCCGAATTGTTCGATAAGCGCGCCGGCCAGGGCCACCGCTTCCCGAGCCGTCCGGGCCTTTTCGGCGACGATCCTCCGCAGCATGTAACCGATGCCGCCGTCGGTCAGATCGCTCTCCGTCTCCCGGGTCGGACAGCTGTCCGAAACGAGGACGACTCCATGCGCGTTGACGAAGCTGTCGGAGTATTCCTGGGGGGCCACCTCGATCCAGAGGAATCCCGCCGTCCGGCCGTCCGTCCGGTAATGGGCTCCCCGGCCGAGGGCGACATTCCTCTCCCGGCCGTAATCGCCCGGCGGAATCCGGCGGACATTGACGATATTGTCGCCCCAATCGTCCTCGTTATGGGCCAGGAGGACCGACCCGTCGGCCGAAGCGGCCTTCCCGACAACAATCGTGTAACAATCGAAATTCCGGCCATCGCGGGTCGCGGCGGACAAAGCCGGGGAAAGAAGAGCGGCGGCCAGGATCAGGGCGTTCAGCCGGCGTGCGTTCATCACGGTCCTCCGGGAAACAGCGGTTTTTTTCAAACGTTCCGGTCGCGGCCTATCTTATGACGCCCCGGGCCGTATTTCAAGCCGCCCGGAGTTGCGATCACGATCGCGGATTTGGGGATCAAGGACGATCCCGGCTCCCAAGAGAGGCGGCCGACTCGATCGCTTTTAATGGAAAAGACGAGTCCTTCGGCCGGCCCCCCGCGCCTCTAACGGCTGAAGCGCAGATAAATCGTCGGGCCTTGTCCGTCGATCTGGAGATTCCAGCCCGCGGCCCGGGCCCGATCCTGCCAGATCGCCTCGAAGATGCCCATGTAATCCCCCAAGGCGATTTGCTCCCGGAGATGGGATGTCTGCATGTAAAGCGCGAAGAATTGATGATCGTCGAACCGGACGACCGCTTCGCGATCGGTCAGCTTTTCCAGAACGACCTTGTTTCCCTGCATCCTCGCCTGCTCCCAGCAGAGGTAAAGGATAAAAGCCCGGGATGCGGGAAAATAGGGAATCCAGGACGTCGCCGCCTGGACGTATTCCGCCCCGTCCCGGAGAAATCCCAAGGCGTATTCCGTCCCCTTGAGGCGGGTCATCTCGGTGAACAGCCCGACGATCTTCGTCCAATAGATTTCCTGCCGCATCCAGTTCTTCCGTTCCTCGGACAGGTCGGGGAACGAGGAGGCGTCGGCCGGAAGGGACACGACTTGATCCAGCCGGAGGAAAACGCCCTCGACGAATCGGTAATACCAGCGGCCCCCTTCGACGGTGAAACAAAAGACATACGTCCAGGGAGCTCGGCGCTTTTTCCCCACCTCGATGATGAACGAAACGAGATTGTCTTGACGGACGACCTTTGGAGTGGCCCGCCATTCCGACCAATCTTCGTCCTTGGTCCAATCCAGCAGATTCGTCAGCCGCGATTCCCGGGTCCGGGGATCATCCGGATGAATCCAGTCGACCGTCAGGGTTCCCGACCTGAGCAGCTGAAGGAATTCCTTCCAAATATCCATATCGGAGGCCGGCGGAGCGGCGGCGGCCCAAGAAACGGCCATCACCGTCAACAGAAACGCGGCTGTGAATTCCCTTTTCATCCTGTCCCTCCCATTCTTTTTTCCGCCGGCTCCGGCCCGGCGGCCGGCCCTTTTATTATTATACTTAAAAACAAAGGAAAAACACTCCTCATCTGGTCGGAGCCCCCTTCTTCCCGTCTTCCCGCTCCGCCGAGACCGCCCAGGCCGGATAAGGCGCGCCGCTTCCCCGGACCGCGTGCCAGAGGATACGGTTGAGGATGTTCTCCGGACAGGCATCGAACCGGGCCGAGTTCTCGGCGTTTCTGCGGAGGAGAACGTCGCCGATCGTCCGCGGATCCGGATTCATCTCGTCCTTTTGCTCATCCTCTCTTTCCGCTTATTTCATTCCCGAAAAAGAATGGTCTTTGTTTTTTCCTTGCTTGCCCGCGGGCGGTTCTCCGGGCCGCTCCGTCCGGACATACAGCACGCCGAGCCGGCGGATGAGAGCTTGAAATTCCTCCGCGGGGAGATCGCTCGCGATCTCGGCCGCCACGGGCTTGCCGAAAAACAGCTTTCCGTTCATCTCCTCGATGAGGCCGGTGATCCGGACAAAGGCCGAGGCTGGAGCGTCCTTCACGACCGTCGTCATCTTGCCGTCGTGGAAAATGACGGCCTCGACGGAGGGCATCCGGGAGACTTTTTTGGCGAAGTCCGCCAGCAGCCGCTTTTTCCTGTTCCGAATTCCCCGGTAAAGGAAAACGCCGATAACGGCCGGGGCGATCAGGCTTCCCCAATTGAAGCTCGTGAAAAGGAGGAGGACCGCTAAAACGACGACCCCGGCGACGATCCAAACACCCTTGGCTCCCAGCGGCACGGAGCTTATCATCCGGTCAAACCAGGCCTGCAAGCGTTCAATCGGCCGAAGGTCCGTCCGGCTTCCCGATTCCAGGTCGAGTTTGAACCGCTTCAGATCGGAGGCCAAGGTCTCGGCGTCCGGATAGCGGTCTTCCGGCCGTTTCCGGAGGCAGCGGGAGACGATGCGGTGGACCTGCGGCGGAAGATTGCGGCGGACGACCGTCACCGGCCGGGCTTCCTCGTAGGCGATGGCGTGCATCGTGTCCAGCGGCGTTTCGCCCTTGAACGGGAGCTCGCCCGTGACCATTTCATAGAGAACGACGCCGAGAGAAAACAAGTCGCTCCGGACGTCGAGGTCCCGCCCCCGGGCCTGCTCCGGGCTCATGTAGGGGACCGTTCCCATCACCAGGCCGGGCAAGGTCCGGCCGGCGTCCTTGGTCAAGGTCCGGAGAGGATCGGACGGCGGAGCGGATGCGGCCGGAGCCGGTTCCATCAGCTTGGCCAGCCCGAAGTCAAGCAGCTTAGCCCGGCCGTCGCGCGTGACCATGATGTTGTCCGACTTGATGTCCCGGTGAAGGATCCCGGCCTCGTGGGCCTTTTCCAGTCCTTCGACCACCTGGAAGGCGATCTCGACGGAGCTCAAGAGATCCAACTCCCGATCGGCGATCAGCCGGCCGACGGACCGGCCGTCGATATACTCCATGACGATGAACAGACAACCGTCGACCTCGTCGATGTCATAGACTTGAGCGATGGCCGGATGACTGAGGGCGGCCGCGGCCCGGGCTTCTTGGACGAACCGGTTCCGCCGTTCGGCGCTGGCGACCAGGGCGGGACTCAGGAGCTTGATCGCCACCGGACGATTGAGCCGGGTGTCCCGGCCGCGGTAAACGACGCCCATGCCCCCCTGGCCGATGAACGCCTCGATGCGGTAATGCTTGAGGTCTGTTCCGGTTAAGTCTGTCGAGCCGGAAATATCCTTCACGCACAGCATCATATGTTCGGGCGGACGGCAAGTCAACCGGCGGAACGAGTCCCGGTGATGAGCTCGTTCTTTCGAGAAGCTCCGCCTGAATCGGCCGGGCTGATCGGCTGCCATCCAACCGCGCTCCGGCTTCCAAGAACCGTTCCGGAAGGCCGGACGCGGGAGCCTCCCCCCTTGGATTTCCGCCTTGGAACGGAGCGGGTTCAGCTCCTTTCCGAGGGAGAGGAGTCCCCGTCTGACGAGAAAATTTCCTCCCGCCGCCGTGCCTCGCGAGGCGCCGGCCAGGATCGCCGACTCTGTCGGGCCGGCTTCGAAAAAGCCGCCGGAACCCGGCTCCGAAGAGCCGGGCTCCGGCGGAAACGAGATCCGCGGAACGGCGGGCCGCTATTTCTTGATGGGGTAGGGCGGAATCCCGGGCAGCGTGACTTCCTTGGTCTTGAGCTCCTCGAGAATAACCTCGACGGCTTTGTTCAGCTGGTCGTCGATCCCGGCGTATTCGCGGGCCGGGTCATTGTCGACGACGATGTCGGGCTCCACGCCGACGCCCTCGATGATCCACTTGCCCTCCATATTATAAGGGGCGAATTCCGGCCTGTTCAGGACGCCGCCGTCCAAGATCGGCAGGGTCCCCCGGATTCCGACGACGCCGCCCCAGGAACGCTTTCCGATCAGCTTGCCCATGCCGGCTTTTTTGAACCGGTAGGGGAAGATGTCGCCGTCGGAGGCGCTGAATTCGTTCAAAAGGCAGACTTTGGGTCCGACCAGGACGTCGCCGGGATCAGGCCGGGCGATCGTGTCGCGGCCCATTTCGATCATCGCCATTTCCCGCCGCAGCCGTTCGAAAACCAGAGGGGAAACGAAGCCTCCGCCGTTGCCGCGGACATCGATGATCAAAGCTTTCTTGCGAAGCTGGGGATAGTAATACTTGACGAATTCGTTCAATCCGTCCAGCCCCATGTTCGGGATGTGGACGTAGCCGACCTTGCCGCCGGTCGCCTTGTCGACCTTGGCGATGTTCTCCCGGACCCAGGTGTAATAGACAAGCTTCTGCTCGTCGGCGACGGGTACCACAACCACCCGGCGGCCGCCCTTGTCCTCCGGTTTCCCGTTGACTGTGAGGGTGACTTGCCTGCCGACGGTGTTCAGAAGGGAGGCGTAGATGTCGGTCATCTCCTTGGTCGGCCGCCCGTCGACCGCCAGGATGTAATCCCCGTCCTTGACGTCGACGCCGGGCTCGGTCAGCGGAGAGCGGAGCGAGCGGTCCCAGTTCTCCCCTCGCAGGATCTTGTCGACCCGGAAATATCCCGAGGCGTCCTTGACGAGAACCGCGCCCAGCTGGCCGACCTTGACCTTGGGCAGATCGGGCATCTCGCCGCCGCCGACGTAGGTATGGCCGGCGCTGAGCTCGCCGATGAGCTCGCCGATGACATAGGTCAGGTCGGCCCGGCAGCCGGCCGCCTGGGCCAAGGGCAGGTATTTCTCTCTCAGGGCATCCCAATCTTGCCCGTGCATATTGGGGGCATAAAAGAAGTACTTCATCTGGCGCCAGCTCTCCAGGAAAATGTGCTCCCATTCCGCCTTGAGGTCGAGGGCCATGTCCATGCCGGAGAGATCCAGTCGGTCCTCGATTTTGACCGGCCCCTGGGGCAGGTCGATGATGGCGTAAGACCGGCCCTGGGAGACAAGCATCTTCTTCTGGTCGGCCGAGATCTCATAACCGTCGATCTGGCCCAGGTCGCTTTCCTTGCGGTCGGAGAGGCTGTAGGATTTGAAGGCTGGTCCGCCGCCCGGGCCCCGGCTGAATTTCAAGTAGAAAACCTTATCCCCGACGGAGGCCAGGCCGCCGTAATTGGCCGCCTCGACGGGCAGACCGATCAGGCGGTCCTTCAGGCCTTCGAGGTCGACCTTGACCGTGACGCCGGCCGGCTTTTCCGGCTCGGACTTCTTCGGCTCGGCCGGCTTTCCCTTGGCTCCGCTCTTCGGGCTTTCCGCCTCCGCGGCCTTCTTGATTTCGACCTCGTCGCTCTTCGGGGCGAAGGGAGACGGGGTGTCGGCGGCCAGGGGAAGGCAATAGATCCGAGCCATCGAGGAATAGGAATAATTGAACTCGATCTCGCTCAGTTGCGGATTGAAATCCCGGTCGGAAACAAAAAAGAGGTATTTCCCGTCGCCGCTGAACGCCGGCTCATAGCTCGAGTACCAGCCGTCCGTCACCGCGGCCGTCTTCCCGCCGTCGAGGCCGTGAAGATAAACCTTCGGCATTCCCTCGGCTTCCGGCTTGGTAAAGGCGATCCAGCGGCTGTCGGGCGACCAGGTGAACGGTCCCATCTCGCCGACCGCGGCCCGGTCGACCACGGTCACCTGCTTGGTCGCCGTGTCGACGTACTGGAGCCGGAACAGCTTGTCCGTCCAGGCGATCTTCTTCCCGTCGGGCGACCACAGGAATCCGTACTTGTAGGTGTCGGCCTTGAAGGTCAGCGGCTCGGCCTCGCCGGATCCGTCCTGGGGCCGGAGGTAGATCTCGTCCTCGCCCGAGGCGTCGGAAATGTAGGCGATCCACCGGCCGTCCGGCGACCACTTGGAATTCCGCTCGTGGATCCCCGACGTGTTGGTGAGGTTTCGCGTGTTTCCGTACTTGGCCGGGACGGTGAAGATCTCGCCGCGGGCGCCGAAGAGGGCCCGCTTGCCGTCGGGGGAGATTTCGTAGTTCGTGACGCGCGAGGCGACATTGGCGATCCGTCCCCGGGCCGAAACCTGGTCATCCTCGATGAAAATCGGAACCCGGGCCGCTTTTTGCGAGGCCAGGTCGAAGCGGTAGATGAATCCGCCGTTCTCGAAGACGATCGCCGTCGGGCCGAGCGACGGGAACTTGATGTCGAAATCGGCGAAGCGCGTCAAGGCCCGCGTTTCTTTGGTCTTCACGTCGTAAGCATAGAGATTCATCCGCTTGTTCTCGTCGCGGTCGGAGAGGAAGTAAATCGTCTCTCCGCTCCACATCGGGAAGATATCCCCAGCCTCGTTGGTCGAGATGTTTTCGGTCTTTTTCGTCTCGAAATCATAAACCCAGATGTCGTCGGTCATCCCGCCCCTGTACCGCTTCCAGGTCCGGAATTCGCGGAAGACGCGGTTGTAGGCCAGCTTCGAGTCGTCCGGGGAAAAGGAACAGAAGCCACCGCGCGGCAGGGGAAGCGCGACGGGGGTGCCGCCCTCGGCCGGAACGACATAGAGCTGTCCGATGAAATCGTCCCATTCCCTCATCCGGCTGCGGAAAACGATGCTCCGGCCGTCGGGCCGCCAGCCCATAACGATGTTGTTCGGGCCCATGCGGTCGGACACGTCGTCGCGGCCGAGGGTCGCCGTATAGGTGAGGCGGCGCGGGATGCCGCCGCCCGCCGGCATGACGTAGACTTCGCGGTTTCCGTCATATTCGCCGGTGAACGCGATGGTCTTTCCATCCGGGGAAAAACGGGGGAACATCTCGTAACCCGGATGGCTTGTCAACTTGCGGGCCAAGCCCCCCTCCAGCGGAACGGTGTAAAGATCCCCGCCGGAGCTGAAGACAATCGCTTCCCCGGACGCGGCCGGGAACCGGAGGAGACGGGCTTCCGTCGTCTCGGCGAAGATGACGGACAAGGCGATGACGCTGAACAACAAAGCGAACATCCACGACTTCTTGGACATGATCTCTCCTTTGGGATATGGAAGGATACGCTCACTTTTCATTACGAATTCCCCCGGCTAAAGGTTGCGGGGATGATCGTTCTTTATCTCTTGTTTTTATCGGCGCCGAGCATCGGGACGAACCGGACCAGGGTGATTTCCTCCTCGACCGGCTTTTCCTTGACCTTGCGCACCCGGACCAGCCGCTGGACATCGGCGGCCCGGCCCAAGGGGATCACCAACCGGCCTCCTTCGGTCAGCTGGTCGAACAGGGGTTTGGGCAGGCGCCGGGCCGCGCAGGTGACGATGATGCCGTCGAACGGAGCGGCTTCCGGCCAGCCGAAAAATCCGTCGCCGGAGCGGACCTCGACGTTGGCATACCCCAGCTCGGCGAGCCGGGCGGCCGCGGTCCCGGCCAAGGAGGCGTGATACTCGATGGTATAGACCTTCGCGGCCAGGACCGAGAGAACGGCGGCCTGGTACCCCGAGCCGGTTCCGATTTCCAAGATCCGCTCGCCGCCCCTGAGCTCCAGGCACTGGGTCATCAGGGCGACGATATACGGCTGGGAGATCGTCTGGCCTTCTTCGATCGGCAGGGGAAAATCCTCGTAGGCCAGCTCCCGGGACTCCGGCGGAATGAAGAGGTGCCGCGGCACCCGGCCCATCGCCTCAAGCACGCGCTTGTCCCGGATGTCTCGGGAGGCGAGCTGCCCGGCGACCATGGCTTGGCGGCGCCGGGCGAAGACGGTGTTCTCGTCCCGGCCCGGGGCCGGCCCCCCGCCGGAAAAAAACAAGCCGGCCAAGGCCAGGAGCAACACTCCAGCCTCTGCGGTGCTCATGTTGTCATTATAATCCAAAAAGACCGGAAAAGAGTTTGTTCCCGGTCAAGAGCCGCTTTTTCTCCCTTTTCCGAAAAGCCTTGTTTTCCGCAAGACTCACGTTAAATCAATCAGTTATCCAAAAAGAAAAAAAAGGAAAGAGAACGGCCCTCTTTTCGTCTAAAATATGAAGGTTGGTTTTTACCTCGCCTTCGGGCCGGATTCATCTTGGAGGTCTTAACGGATTATGAAACGCCCTACCCGCGCAGCCATCCCCCTGCTTCTGGCGGTCCTCTCCCTGCCGGCCCCGGCGGTCCAGGAAGGGGAGAATCTGAATTTGTCCTTGCCGGAATGCATCCAGAAAACCCTGAACAACAACCTCGGCCTGGCGGCCGAGGTTCTCACGCCGCAAATCGCCGAGGCCGCGGTCGCCTTGGCCGGAGAGAAATTCATCCCCTCGCTGGCTCTTTCCTACAGCCGGCAGGACAATATCTCCGCCTCGTATTCATTCCTGGACGCCGCCGGGGCGGCCGTCTCCACGCTGCAAAATGATTACTCCTCCCAATTTTCCCAGGTTCTTCCGACCGGGGGAACCCTCTCCATGAGCCTCATCGGCTATAAATCGGATACCACCCGGCAATTCCAAACCATCAACCCGCGCTTCGGCAGCACCCTCCGGTTCAATTTTTCCCAGCCTCTTCTCAAGGATTTCGGCTGGAAAATGAGCCGCCGGGAGTTCATCCTGGCCCGGAACAACCGCGACATGTCCGAATACAACCTCAGCGAGACGATGGAGGAATACGTCTACCGGGCGAAGAGCGCTTATTGGAATCTCGTGTATAGCCGGGAAAATTTGAATGTCCGGCGGCAATCCTTGAAATTGGCCCGGGAGCTGCTGGAAAAAAATAAAGCCGAGATCGAAGCCGGCACCCTGCCCCCCATCGAAATCTTGACGGCCCAAGCCGACGTCTCCACCCGGGAAGCGGATATTCTCGAGGCGGAGGCCATGGTCCGCAACAGCGAGGACCTCTTGAAAACCCTGATGAACCTCGAGGCGGAGAATACGCGGGCCGCCTCCCTCCACATCATCCCGACCGATTCGCCGTCGGTTTCCAAGCCGGACGTGGATCTCGACCGGGCTCTCCGCGAAGCTTATGAGAACCGTCCCGATCTCCAGGCGGCCCGGGTCGGCATGGAAACGAGCCGGTTCAACCTCAGCTACGCCCGGAACCAGACGGCGCCCGATCTGCGCCTGCAGGCTTCGCTGTGGAGCCCGGGCATCTCGGGAACGCAAATCATCTATGAGAACAACAACGCCTTATCGGGCAAGATCATCGGGGTCGTCCCGGCCGGCGGCGGTCAAGCCCTGAAGGATGCCATGGATTTCAGGTACAAGAACTGGTCTCTCGGATTGAGCTTGAACATCCCCCTGAGCACGGTCTTTTCCCGGGCGTTCGTGGCCCAAGCCGACTTGGCTCTCGAGCAGGCCCAGCTCCGGATGAAAAACCAGGAACAACAGATTTTCCTTGATATCCGGACCGCCGTCCGGGCGGTCGAGACCAATTACCTCCGGATTCAGGCCTACCGGGTCGCCCGGGAAAACGCGGCCAAGAAGCTCGAGGCCGAGGAGGAGAAGCTCAAAGTCGGGCTGAGCACCAATTATTTCATCCTTCAATACCAGCGGGACCTGGCCAACGCCCTGACCATGGAACTGAAGGCCGTCGTCGATTACAATGTTTCGCTGGCCGGCCTCTACCGGGCCCAAGGCAAAGGCTTGGAGATGGAGCGCGTCCCGCTTCCCGGGGAATCCGGCGGGCCGGCGGAGAGATGACTGTTCCTCCCATGACCGATAAACCGTCAAACGACACCAATTCCCAAGCGAGATCCGCCATGCCTAAACAATCGTTTTTTCAAATCCTCCGCCGGGCCAAGCTCCCGGTGAAAATCGCCTTGGCCGCCGTCCTGATCGCGGCCGGTTGGGGCGCTTATCAAGTCTTTTTCGCCAAGAAAGGCCCGCAGAACGGGCCCCGGAACGTCATGGTCGCCGTCGAAACCGCCGCGATCCGCCGCGGGCCGATCCGCGACGTGGGCTTGTTCTCGGGCACCCTGATCCCCAAGACGAGCTTTACCGTCGCTCCCAAAATCTCGGGCCGGATCAAGCAGCTTCTGGTCGATATCGGCGACACCGTCCGGCAGGGCCAGCTGGTCGCCGTTCTCGAGGACGATGAGTATCGCCAGCAAGTCGCCCAGGCCGAGGCCGATCTCCGCGTCGCCCAAGCCAACCTGGCCGAGGCGAAAAGCTCCCTGGAGATGGTCAAGCGGGACTTGGAAAGAGCCAAGTCGCTCCACGCCAAGGGCATCCAATCGGATTCGCAGCTCGACGCCGCCCGGGCCCAGTATGAAGCCCAGGAAGCCCGGTCCAATGTCGCCCAGGCCCAGGAAGCCAACCGGACCGCGGCCCTGGAAACGGCCCGCCTCCGGCTGTCTTATACCCGGATCCAGGCCGCCTGGGAGCGGGGAAGCGCGGTCCGGTACGTCGGCGAACGCTTTGTCACCGAGGGATCGATGCTCCCGGCCAACGGCGCGATCCTGTCGATCATCGAGCTCCACCCCATCACGGCCGTGATCTTCGTCACCGACCGGGATTCCTACCGCCTCCAGCCCGGCCAGGAAACCAACATCCTGAGCACGGCGTTCCCCGACACGGCCTTTATCGGGCGGGTCGCCCGGATGTCGCCCCTGCTGAACGAAACGTCCCGGCAGGCCCGCGTCGAAATCGAGATCGAGAATCCGAACGGCCTCCTCAAGCCGGGGATGTTTATCACCGCCGAAATCGAGTACGACCGGCGGGCGGAGGCGACGATCGTCCCGCTCAGCGCGGTCGTTCAGCGCGCCGGAGCGGCCGGCGTTTTTCTGGCCGATTTAAAAACGAGGAAGGCGGTCTTCGTCCCGGTGAGGACCGGGATCGTTTCCGGGGAATGGGCGGAGGTCGTCGAACCGGCCGGGCTGACCGGGCAGGTCGTCACCCTCGGCCAGCATCTCCTGGAGGACGGGGTCGGCCTGATCCTGCCGCAGGCAAACGGGGGCGGGCCGCCGGCCGCGGATCCGGCCGGCAAGCCCCACGGAGCAACGCGATGACCATTTCCGAATTCTCCATCCGGCGGCCGGTCTTCACCGTGATGATCACCCTGGTCATCGTCGTCGTCGGCTTCGTCGCCCTCAACCGGCTGCCCGTCGACCTGATGCCCGAGATCACCTATCCGACCGTCAACGTCGTCTGCTCCTACGAAAACACCGGGCCCGAGGAGATCGAGGAACTCATCACCCGGCCCATCGAGGAGGCGATGAGCGCGGTTCCGGGAGTGGAGGAGGTTTTTTCCACCTCGTCGGAAGGCAGCAGCGTCGTGCGGGTCACCTTCGATTGGGGGACGGACTTGGACGCGGCCGCCGACGACATCCGGGAGCGGCTGGACCGGGTCGTCGGGCGCCTGCCCGAGGACGTGGACCGGCCGACGCTCCGGAAATTCGATCCGGCCCAGTTCCCGATCCTCATGGTCGGCGTCCTCAGCAATCTCGACCCGATCCGAACCCGGCGCCTCATCGACGAGCAGATCGTCTACCGGCTCGAGCGCGTCCCCGGCGTCGCCTCGGTCGACGTCTGGGGAGGACGCGAGCGGGAGATCCAAGTCAACCTCCAGGCCGATAAGATCAAGGCCCTGGGGATCCCGATGGACACGATCACGTCCGTCATCCGCAGGGAAAACCTCGACCTGCCCATCGGCCAGATCGAGCGGGGCAACTATGAAATTCTTCTCCGGATCCCGGGGGCGTTCACCGACCTGGACCAGATCCGGAACACCGTCGTGGCTTTTCGGAACGGTTCCCCCATCCTGCTCAGGGACATCGCCTCCATCGAGGACACCTTCCGCAAGATCACCCGGGTCGTCCGGATCAACGACAAGCCCGGCACGCGGATCGCCATCAACAAGCAGTCCGGCAAGAACACCGTCGCCGTGGCCGAGGGCATCAAGGCCGAGTTGGCCAAGATCCGGGAAGACCTGCCCCAGATCGAGCTGATCGTCGTCAGCGACAGCGCCCAGTATATCCGGCGGGCGATCAACAACGTCGGCTCCTCGGCTCTCTACGGCGGAATGCTGGCCGTCTTCGTCCTGCTGTTCTTCCTGGGCAATATCCGGAGCACCCTGGTCATCGGGGCGGCCATCCCGATTTCCATCATCGGGACGTTCGCCCTGATTTACTTCGGCGGCTTCACCTTGAACATCATGACCCTGGGCGGCCTGGCCTTGGGGGTCGGCATGATGGTCGACAACGGCATTGTCGTCCTGGAAAACATCTACCGCCTGCACGAAGGCGGCCTGCCCATCCGCCAAGCCTCCGTCCTGGGAAGCCAAGAGGTCATCTCGGCGATCATCGCCAGCACGCTGACCACCGTTTCGGTCTTCATGCCCATGGTTTTCATCCGCGGGATGTCCGGGATCATGTTCAAGCAGCTGGCTTACGTGATCAGCTTCTCCCTGATCGTCTCTCTCTTCGTCGCCCTGACCTTGGTTCCGATGCTCTGCAGCCGCTATCTCCGTGTGGAGAAAATCGAGCCGGGCTCGGCCCCGGGATTCCACGTCGCCTTCGTCCGGTCGACCCGGGGCGTCGTGGCCAAGCTGGAGAAGGCCTACCGCCGCCTGCTCGTCTACGCCCTTGATCACAAGGCCGTGATTCTGGGAATCGCCGGCGGTCTCCTCATCGTCAGCCTGCTGCTCATCCGGGCCGTGGGTAACGAGTTCATGCCGGCGACGGACGAGGGCGAGGTCCGGGTGAGCGTCGAGATGGAAGTCGGCACGCGCCTCGGCCTCATGGACGATAAAATCAAACAAGTGTCGGCCGTCGTCCGGCGGACGGTTCCGGAAATGATCAGCCTCGAGGAAAACGCCGGAGGCGGGGGCTGGCGGAGCGGTTCGAACACGGGCAACCTCACCGTCAAGCTCGTTCCGAAAAACAAGCGCTCGCGCTCCAGCGAGACGGTCGCGGCCGACCTCCGCCGCGACCTGAGCGATATCCCGGGCGTCATCATCCGGACCCGGGCCACCGGCGGCCAGCAAGGCATGATGATGCGCGGAGGCGGCTCGATGGCCCGCCTCCAGATCGAGATCCGCGGCTATGATCTTCTCGTCGCCGAAGACTTGGCCCGCCAGGTCCAGAAGAAGGTTGAAGCCCTCCCCGGGGTGACCGACACCCGGATCAGCCGGGACCTGGGGAATCCAGAAGAGCTGTTCATCGTCGACCGCAAGGCGGCGGCCGACCAGAAGCTGTCCATCACCCAGATCGGGCAGACGATCCAGACCATCCTCATGGGCACCCAGGCCACGACGTTCCGCGAGGGCGGGCGCGAGTACCGGGTCCTGGTCAAGGTGAAAGACTCCGAGTTCCTGTCCATCGACGAGATCCTCGACCTGACCTTGACCAATTCCGAGGGTCGGGCCGTCAGTCTCCGCAACGTCGCCCGGGTCCAGCCCCGCCGGGGGCCGATCCGAATCGAGCGGCGGGATCGGGAACGGGTCGTCACCGTCACGGGGGACATCGCCGGCCGGGACATGGGCTCGGTCCTGGCCGACGCCCGGCGCGCCTTGCGCACGATCCCGACGCCCTCGAATTTCGCGATCAACTTCACCGGCGACTACGAGGAACAGCAGAAGGCCTTCCGCGAACTCCTCTTGAGCATCACCCTGGCCCTCCTTCTCGTCTACATGATCATGGCCATGCTCTACGAGTCGCTCCGCGATCCGTTCATCGTCATGTTTTCCGTCCCCCTGGCGGTCATCGGCGTCGTCCTGATGCTCTGGATCACCGGGACGACCTTCAACATGCAATCTTATATCGGCTGCATCATGCTCGGCGGGATCGTCGTCAACAACGCCATCCTCCTGGTCGACTACACGAACCTGCTTCGACGCCGGGACGGGATGGGCCTCCGGGACGCGGTCATCGAGGCCGGTCATCGCCGCCTTCGGCCGATCCTGATGACGGCCGCGACGACCATCATCGCCATGATCCCCCTGGCCCTGGCCCTGGGCGAGGGCGCGGAAGCCCAGGCCCCGCTGGCCCGGGCCGTCGTCGGCGGTTTGACCAGCTCCACCCTGATCACCCTGGTCGTCGTTCCGGTCGTATACTACCTGTTCGAACACAAGAGGGACGGAAAGAAAAAGGAAACGCCCTGATCCCGGCGGGAAGGGAATCCTTCCCTCCGGGACGGCCGTCTCAAAGCTGGAAGCAATAGGAAAATTTGATCAGGAAGACATTATCCGGGTGGGTGTCGAAAAGGCCCCCTAAATCCCGGCTGTAATCGAATGAGCCTTCGGGAAGAAATCCCGTCCTCCCCTGCGACCAAACGACGTAGAGGGCCGAGCCGGGAGTGTATTCCCAGCGGAGGACGAGGTTGGAGCGGAATTCACGGACATTGAAGTCCGGATTTCCGAACGCGTAATCCACGGTTCCGTCCCCGTTCTCGTCCACCCGGTATTGCCGGGCGGACGGATCATAGACGGCCGCCTCGCCCAGCAAGCGGAACCGCTCCTCGGGGATCCGGGACCGCGAATTCAGGATCGTCTTGAAATCGCGGTAGGCGCCGGCCGAAACGAACGGCATCCCGTAATATTGGATCGTCAAGTCCGGCGTGAGGCAGTAGGTCATCCTCAAGGTCAGGGCCAGCGTTTCCTGGCTGATCGTCCCGAAGACGTATCGCGGCTCCCCGCCGGCCGTCCGCGTTCCCGCGTATTGGAGGACGTTGTCGTTCCGGGAATAGGACGGAGCGAGGGAGACTTGGAAGGCGGAGCTGGGGATGACGGTCAACTCCGGGGACATGCTCCAAGAAACGATCTCGGCCGGCCCCCGCCGGCCCCCGCTTCCAAAAAGGGAGAACCGGACCTTCCTGCGCGAATCGGTCCCGACATACCCCCAGAAGTGGTTCCCCCCCGGCAAATACAGAGTCGGTCCGCCGCGGAGAGCCGCCGCGGAGAGGGAGGGCCCTTGGGGATTGTAGCCGAAACCGGCCTCCCATTCATTTTTCAAGGTCAGGTTGAGGTTGACGTTGCCGCCCTCGAAAATGGTCTCCCCGCCGAAGTTGAAGCCCGCCCAACCGTTGAAGTTGACATTGACTCGGCGGAACGGCCCGAAGGGCTCCGTGACCCGGTATCCGGCCCAAACGAACGCCATGATCATGTCCGTCTGCCGGAGATAGCCGGCGTCGTTGAGCTCCAGCCCGGGCGAGCGCCACGTCACGCCGGCGGCATACGTCCAGTTTCCCCCGCCCTGCTTGCCGATCTCGAAATTGCCCCCCGTGCCGGTCAAGGACGTCCGCCTGGGATCGAGAGTGACATATCCCGCGTCCGGACGCTGGAAATAGCGGAGGGGAGAGAGCTGGGTCGCCAGGATCGCCTCGGCCGTTCCCCGGACATGGCTCGTCACAGCCTTGAAGCTGAGGTAATAATTCCGGTTTCCCCAGCTGTGGGAAAAATCAATCCCTCCGGAATAAGCGGCCCGGTGAAGAGTCTCGAACGCTCCGCCGGCCGCCTCCCGGTTGACGGCCGTGATCATCCCCCCGAGGACCGTCGCCCCGCTGTTCCAGTCCTTTTGAACCCGGGCGGCGAAATAATTGGTCAGGGGCTCCACGGCCACATCGGTGTAAACCTCATCGTGAAAAACCGAGGCCGATTCCCGCGACGTGACCGATTCCATGAGGCCGAGGGAAAATCCCGACTTGGTTTTCCCCGTCAGCTTGAACGCGCCCAAGATCGTCGCGGCCGCCGGCATGTCGACGAAACCAGGCCCCCCGGGCATGACCTGGGGTGAGCGGCCTACCCGGCGGGAATAGAAAAGGTTGTCGTAGGAAAAATCGCCGTCGCCGCTCGTGAGCCGGAAATCGAAAAGATTCCGGCCCTCGATGAAAAACGGACGCTTCTCCTGTAAAAACGTCTCGAGCGCCGTCAGATTGACCACGGAGGGATCAGCCTCGACCTGCCCGAAATCGGGATTGATGGTCAGGTTCAACGTCAGGTCGCTCGTCACCCCGACCTTGCCGTCCAAGCCGCTCCGCAGCCTCCGGTTCCGCCCGGTGGCGAAGGGATTCCCCGGGACGGGGCGGGAGGACATCAGGCTTCCGACCGCGTAAGGCATGACCTCGACTTGGTGCGGCGCGGCCAGGCCCGCCAGCCCGCCCAGCTCGCCGAAGAGGTGAACCCAGCCGGGGGCTTTTCGGGGAATGAGCTGCCACTCGGAAGTTTCGTTGGTCCGAAACAGGGTCCGAAGGACCTGGAGCCCCCATTCCTGCTCGTCCTTGACCCCGAACCGAAGCTGGGAGAGAGGAATCCTCATTTCGGCCGACCAGCCTTGATCATCCGAGGAAACAGCCGCGTCCCAAATGGGATCCCAGCTCATGTCTTCCTCCCCGCCGCCGGCGGAAAGGCCGTTGTTTGCCACGATCTGGTCGGCCTTGACTCCGGCGGCGTTGACCGAGAAGACATAAGCGGTCAAGTGGTCATGGAGACTGTCGAAAGCGACCAGAACCACGTCCCCGCCGGCTTGATCCCGGCGGCCGAGGCGTTTTTCGATCAAGTCGGGGCGGGTATCATGGGCCCGGATGCCGACGTAAACATTTTTATCATCGTAAAGAATCTTGAAGGACGTTTGTTCCGTAGGTTCCCGCCCCTCGTAGGGATCTCTTTGGACAAAGCCGCTTTCCCAGGATCCGTTCTCCCAGGCGGAATCGACGAGCCGGCCGTCGATGACCGGGACGCTTTCGCCGATCCGGATCGCCGCGCATTTCTTGACGCCGGGACCGCCGGCCGCGCCGGCCAGAACCTGTCCGACGGCGCCGAGGATCAATAAAGCGGCTCCGATGCGGAAGAAACGATTATTCATGACATCCTCTCATGTTATTTTCCAAGCTCACAGAAGGAAAGACTCTCGGGCGGAGGAAAAGGTTGACATGAACCTTTTTTCCCTCCGCACCGTATATCCGAATGAACGGGCGGTCAACGACGATTGCCGCGCGGTTGCTTTACGGAGGATTTCGACATGAACACCCGCTTGAGAAAACTCATCACCGCGGTTGCCTTGACCGCTGTTTTTCTTCCCGTTTTTCTTTCCGCCTTGACGACTCTCGAGCTGGCCACCACGGCCAAGCCCCCCGTCATCGACGGCAAGCTCGATCCCGGCGAATGGGACGGGGCTTACGCCATGTCGGAATTCAAGACGTTTCAGCCGGACTACGGCAAGGAGCCCAGCCAGAAGACCGAGGCGTATTTCCTGTACGATGCCGACAACCTCTACTTCGCCTTCCGGTGCTATGACACGGAACCGTCCAAGATCAAGGCCACCCTGGCCAAGCGGGACGACATGTACGCCGACGATTTCGTCGGGATCGTGGTCGACACCTACAACACGATGCAGAACGGCTATTCTTTCCTGGTCAATCCCCTCGGCGTCCAGGGCGACGGCATCATGACAACCGACGGCAACTTGACCGCCGAACAAGATTTCGTCTGGGACAGCAAGGGCCGGCTCGACGACCAGGGCTATATCGTCGAATACCGCGTCCCGCTGCAGAGCATCCGGTTTCCTTCGGGCAAGACGATCACCATCCGGCTGGCCTACTTCCGCCAGATCGTCCGAACCTCGGAAATGGCCAGCGCCCCGCCCGTCTACCCCGACAAGAGCAGCTTTCTCGCTCAGACCCAGCCGATCGCCGTCACCGGGTGGCGGTTCAAACGCGTCGTCGAGATCCTCCCGGCCGTAACGCATTCCGACCGAAGAGCCGTCGACGAGGGAACGATGAAAAGAGAGGAGAGGGCGACCGACGTCAGCTTGACGGCCAAGGTCGGCTTGACGACCGACCTGACCTTGGACGCGGCCCTCAATCCCGACTTCAGCCAGGTCGAGTCGGACGCCGGCCAGGTCGACATCAACCTCCGGTATGCCCTCTTCTACCCCGAGAAGAGGCCGTTCTTCCTCGAGGGAAACGAGATCTTCTCGGTCGCCGGAAACACCGAGGACGCGCCCCTCTATGCCCTTCTTCACACCCGGACGATCATCGATCCGACATACGGCTTCAAGCTGTCCGGGAAAATCGGGGCGGCCAATTCCATCGCCGCCATCTTCGCCCGCGACAACCAGCCCGGAGCCGACGATGAGCATCCCTATTTCTCCGTCTTCCGGCTCAAGCACGCTTTGAAGGACGATTCCTTCATCGGCGGATACTATACCGCCCGGGACGTGACCGGCGGATTCAACCGGGTCATCGGCGCGGACGGCCGGTTCCGGCTGAGCCCGATCAGTTTCGCCGACTTCCATCTCTTCGGGTCGTTTTCCAAGGCCCCGGACGGGGGAGAAACGGCCGGCGGCCACGCCCTCGGCCTTCGTTACAACCAGGGCACGCGGAATTACTACCTCGATTTCGGATACCAGGACATTTCCCGCAACTTCCAGGTGGACACGGGCTTCCTCGAGCGGACGGGGCTGCGGCGCTTGGCGGCCTGCGGAATCCTCATGTTCTACCCAAAGTCCAAGATCATCCAGAGGTATGACACCTTCTACTGGTCCTACCATCTCCAAGACACGACCTCGAACATGTTCGAGACGTTCAACATGTTCTGCCTCCGGTTCTTCCTTCCCCGGTCGACCCAGGTCCGCTTCGAGGGGATGCTGGCCAACGAGGTGTACGAGGCCCGCCGCTTCGGGCGGAGCGGATACGGCTTTCAATTCTACAGCCAGCTTACCAAACAGGTTTATCTCAACCTGTTTTATCGAAACCGGGGATCCATTTATTACGACCCCGACGATCCTTACCAGGGAGACTCGAACCAAGCCAGCGCCGGCCTGTCCTTCCAGCCGACCGACCAGCTGACCTTCGCTCTCGACCTCGTCTACCGTGACTTCGCCCGCCGGTCGGACAAGGTCAAGATCTACGACTACACGATCGTCCGCAGCCACAACACCTTCCAGATCAACAAGTATCTCTTCCTCCGGGCCATCGCCGAGTACAACACGTATTACAAGCGCTGGACGGCCGATTTCCTGGCATCCTTCACGTACATCCCGGGGACGGTCGTTTACGCGGGTTACGGCTCGGCCTTCGAGCGGATCCGGTGGGACGGGCTCGAATATGTCGAGAGCGAGCGGTACATGGAAACCAAGCGAGGCTTCTTCTTCAAGGTCAGCTACCTCTGGAGATGGTAAGCGGGCCCGGCGCCCGCCGCCGGCCGGACAGGCCGGTTTGACGGAGGACGGGGCTCCCGTTATACTTGCCTCCGCCATGCCGGCAAGAGATTCCCTCCGGACAAAAATCTTCCGGGTGGCCTTTGGGACCCTTGTCTTCGCCGTTTCGTTCACGCTATCCGACCGTCTTCTTCTTCGCGGATTGAGGTCCTGGGCCAACACGTATTACGCCTCCCGGGACGCGGACGCCTCCCTCAGGAACAAAACGGTGATCTACGGCGAGGGAAACGGAGACATCTTGATCTTCGGGTCCTCGCGGGCGCGTTTCGCGTTCGGCCAGTTCCAGATGTCCGACCGGCTCAAGGCCCGGACCATCAAAGTCGCGGCCGCCGGACGATTTCCCCGTTTTTCCCGGCTCTTTTATCTCCGGCACCGGAAGGAGAACGCCGCCAAGCCCCGGGCCGTCTTCTACGGAATCGACTACTTCATGTTTGAAAAAAAATCCATGCTGAACGAGCTCGCGGCCTTGGACCGCGAACTGCGGGCGGACGCCTTAAACCCCGCCGGGGCCGTCAACGAGGCCTCCTCGCTCCTCAGCCGGATTTCGCTGCTTTTCCGGAAGAAGCCGGACATCGACGATTTCTTCGGCGCCGTGATCAAGCTGGACCGGGCAAGGGACGTCGCCGGGGAGGACGGGGCCGACGCCGTCGACGTATTGAACGCCGGAGAGCGGACGGACCGGCCGGCACCGCGCCGCCCCTACCGGCCCCAGCCGGGGGCCGAAGGCGCCGATCTGCGGAAATTGCTGGCCGTCCTGGAAGAGGACGGCGTCCCGGCGTATCTTGTCATCCTCCCCGACATCGCCTCCACGAACGCCATTAATTTCGAGCAGGACAAGTACAAGTCGGATATCCGGACGCTGGCCGGATCTTATAAGAACGTCACCGTCCTGGACTTCAATCGGCCCGACCGGTTCGATCTGAACGACGCCGCGCTCTTCCGGGCGACAAAGGGCCCCCGGAGCAATTGTCATTTGTCCGAGGAGGGACGAATCCGGTTCACCCGAAATCTCGTCGAGGCCGTCCTCCCGTTCTTCGCCCGACGGGGCGCGGAAGAAATCCCCCCGAGGTCAAGGTCATGACATTCCTCAGCTATTCCTTCGGGTTGTTCTTTCTCGCGTCCGCAGCCGTCTATCATGCCGCTCCCCGAAAGATCAAGCCGGGGATTCTCCTGGCGGCCAGCTTGGTTTTCTACGGCTGGGCGCGGCCCGTATTCCTGATTCTTCTCGCCGGAGAGGCCCTGGCCGCCTTCGGCTTCGCCCTGTGGCTGGAGAAAAAGGACCGGCCCGGGCGGCGGATCGTTTTCGTCACGGCCCTGGCCGCGCTCCTCGCGCCCCTTCTCGTCTTTAAGTATTCGGATTTCCTCCTCCGGGCGTTTCGTCCCGGCGAAGCCGGAGCGCTCCTCGGCTTGATCCTTCCGGCCGGCATCTCGTTCTACACATTCAAGGCGTTGAGCTACGTCATCGACGTCGGCCGCGGCCGGATCTCGGCCGAGAGAAATCCCGTCTTGGTCGGGGCGTACATCACGTTCTTCCCCCAAATCCTGGCCGGACCCATCGAGAGGGCCGCCCCTCTCCTGGCCCAGCTCCGCGGGGACTACCGCTTCGACCTGGGACGGGCGGCCGGCGGATTCCGGCTCCTGCTGTGGGGCCTGTTCAAGAAAATCGTCGTGGCCGACCGGATGGCCCAGTATGTGAACATCGTCTTCGAGACGCCCGCCGATTACGCCGGGTTGGGATTGGTCATCGGCCTGGTTTTTTATTCCTACCAGATTTACTGCGATTTCTCCGGATATTCAGACATGGCCGTCGGCCTGGGCCGGATGCTGGGCTTTGAAACCATGGACAACTTCCGTTTTCCATATTTCAGCCGGAGCATCGCCGAATTTTGGAGCCGCTGGCACATCTCGCTATCGTCCTGGCTCCGGGACTACCTTTTCCTTCCGGTCTCCTACGCCCTGTCCCGGAAGATCAAGGCCGGCCGCGTCCTCTTCCTGAAAACCGAGTTCGTCCTCTACCTGGCGGCGATGTCGGTCACGATGCTGCTCTGCGGATTGTGGCATGGAGCGAACTGGACGTTCATCGTCTGGGGGGCGGTCCACGCCCTTTATCTCGTCGCCTCCCGGGCGACGCAGGGCGTCCGGAAAAGAACCGCCCGGCGGCTTCGCCTCCGCCGGAGCGGCCGGGCCTGGGGATTTTTCCGGACGGTCTTCAGCTTCAGCCTGGTCACCCTGGCTTGGGTCTTTTTCCGCTCCCCCACCTTGGCCGCGGCCGGAAATTACCTGTCGCACATTTCGTGGGCTCTTCCCCGGCGGGGCGTCGGCGTCATTCTCTTTCTGGGATCAATCCTGGCCGTCTTCATCCTGGCCGAAGTCTTGATCATGAACCGGAAAGCGCTCTGGGGGGACCGGCGGGTTCCGGCCCCGCTCCAGGCGGCGGCCTATGCCTTGTTCCTTTGCCTCATCATCATCCTGGCCGCCGACACGAGCAATGAATTTCTCTACTTCCAGTTCTAGAAGGAGAAATCCCGGGAAACGCGATCCAAGTGGTCCAGCTCGTCCGAAGTAAGATCGAAGGCCATCGCCGCGGCGTTTGAAGCCGCCTGGGACGCCCGGGTCGCGCCTGGAATGGCGACGACGGTGTCGCCGTAAAAACGAACCAGCCAAGCAAGGGCCGTCCGGGCCGGCGTCGCCCCGTGGCGGGCCCCGATTTCCTTCAAGGCGTCGATGACCGGCCGGCTTCGCCGCAGGGCGTTCTTACGGTAATATCCCCGGTACCGTCTCATTCCCGAAATCTCCTGAAGACGTTCCGGCTTGTCGTGAAACCGCCCGCTCAGGACGCCCTGCGACAACGGGGAATAGGCGATGATCGTGATCCCGAGCTCCCGGGCCGCGTCCAGAACGCCGTTTTTTTCGATGGCCCGGTCGAGCAGGCCGCAGGATACCTGGTTGGAGACGAGGGGAAGGCCCGCCTCGGCCAGGAAACGGTGGGACGCCCGCATGCTTTTGGCCCCGAAATTCGAAACGCCGGCGCAGCGGATCTTTTTCTCCCGGACCAGGGAAGCCATGGCCTCCATCTGTTTCCGCGTCGAGGAAAACGAACCCGGATGATGAATCTGGTAAAGATCGATGGGGTAGGGAGCGAGACATTCCAGGCGCTTCCCGATCGTCCGGGGAAGGCCGGCCGCGGTTCGAAGAAGGGGCATCCACTTCGTTGCGATGATGATTTCCCCGGGCTTTTTCCCGGCTTTCTGGAGAACCCGGGAAAGCGCCTCTTCCGAGGCGCCGTCTCCGTAGGCCTCGGCCGTGTCGAACCAATTGACGCCGCCGTCCAGGGAGGCGGCCACGATGCCCTCGATTTCCCGCTCGGGGAGCTTAGGCCAGTACTTGTTCCATCCCCGGCGCTGGCTGAATTGCCAGCAGCCGAGCCCGATGGGCGACACGAGGAGATCCGATCGTCCAAGGCGGCGGAGCGGCAACGGCATGAGCACTCTCCTTCAATCTTTGACGGCTTCGACGTAGAAGCTGTCCTCCGGCCGGTTGTCCAGGGGGAGGAAGGGCGGATACCCCGAATCCCGGTATCCTCGTTCCCGGACATCGTCGAAGCCGTGCTCTCGGAGGAGAGCGATGAACGAAGGGGCCGTGTACATCCATTTGTGCCGGTTCTTTTCGGCCGCCGGGGAATCTCTTTGAAAAAGAACCTGAAGGAAATCGTCCGGATTCTCCTTGCGATAGAGGCGGACAGCCGCGTCCAAGTCCGGCAGGACGAAACGGGCGAAGCCGCCCGGCTTCAGGCATCGGCGCACCTCGTCCAGGACGGCCCGGGTCTGGAAGAGGTAGAGATGCTCGAGAACGTGGGAGCAGAAGAACGCCTCAACCGCCCCGTCGGCGAAAGGAAATGTCTTTCGCAAATCCAATTTTTTCACCCGGGAAAACACGCTGGCCCGATGCTGGTCCAAGCGAAGCCGGTCGATCAGGCCGAAACGGAAGAGAAGCCACGGAAGTCCAAAAACGCGGGTGATCCGGATATGGGGAGTGATGTCGGTGTTGAGCCACCCGTCGGCCGACCGGTCAAAACAGCCGAGCTGAACCCGCAACGGTTTTCCCGCCGCTGCTCCGCCCGCCCCGGCCGTCTTCGATATGCGGGTCATGCCGGTTCATCCCGCTTTCCGCGAGCTTATTGGAAATAGGCCGGAGCGCTTTCCGTCCCTCCCTTGCCGAGAGTGCTGACGGCGAAGGATCGGCTGACCTGGAGATTGGTGAAGGCGAACGAAACCGAGAACGTGGACGATGAAACCGTCAACAGCCGGTTGTAAGAACCGTCGTTCTCCCTCATGTAGAGAACGTAGCCGTCGACATGTTCGGCGATGTTGTCCGGGTTGGCCGCCCAGTAGAGATTGAACGTGATCTCCGGATTCTCCCAGAACCGGGTCATGGCGATCGAGGCTGAAAGGTTGACCGGCGGGAGCGGCACGGTTCTGAGGACGACGATCTGCTTGATTTCCTCGTCCGTGCGGCCGATGCTGTCGGCAACCGTCAAGCGGACGTTGTACGTCCCGGAAGCTTGGTAAACATGATTGACGTTTCGGCCGGAGGCGGTTCCCCCGTCGCCGAACACCCAGTCGTAATTGACCTCCTCGCCGTTCGGTCCAAAGGCCGCGGCGGCCTGGAACGTCACCGCCAGGGGCGGATAGCCGGTGGACGGCGAAAAAGTGAACGCGGCGATCGGCGCGGGAACGGCGGCGATCAGGTTGAGGGAATAGGCCCAAATGTCGGTTCCGCCCGAGGTCAGGTACGACGACTGCGTCGCGGCGACGTTCCCGTAAGGATCCGCCGCCAGCCCGGCCAGCTTCGGATAAACGCCGGCGATCGTCTGGACGGCCTGAAACGTCCCCGAGGCGTCATTTGTATAGCGGATGCCGTTGCCGGCGTCGCCCCTGCCCGACTGGCAGGCCACGTGAGCCGCTCCGTTCCGGTCGACGACGACCCGGGGGAAATGATTCAAGCCCACGGCGATCGCCAATCGAGCCGTTTCCCCGACCATCATCACCCGGATTTCGGATCCTCCCCCCGGCTTGTCCGGATCAGGAAGGTCCTCCCAGGCGACAACCGGCACATGGTTCGTCCCGACCGTCACCCACGGATGGGCGGCGCTTCCGGATTGTCCCGTCAAGGCTTCTCCGGTCGACCAGGAAGTTGAGGCCGTCCGCTTGGCATAATAATTTTCGTAGTTGTTTCCGGAGGATCCCGACCGTTCGACCCAAACGGCGTGGGCGGCCCCGTCCGTCCCGAGGGCGAGGGAGCCGTGCTGCCCGAAACCCGTGGACAATTTTACGGCGTTTTCCCAGGCGCCGTTGATCTTGGAGAGCGCGTAGACCGAACCCCCGACTTCGTCGGAGAACACGACGTGGATGTTGCCCGCCTTGTCCATGAAAGCCGCGGGTTCGTCCCCGCCCAAGCCCGTGGAAACCGTCTCGATCGCGCCCCAGCTCCCCTGGACGTCGCGGATCCGCAAATGGATCGATTTATCGGCGTCGATCCCCCAGCTCACGATAACGGATCCCTTGGGAGAAACGGAGATATGAGGGCGGTTGGCCAGAACGGCCGTTGACTCGGTGACGTTGTCCGGACCCCGGACGACCGTTCCATCATACGACGCAACCCAGACGGGACCGCCGCTGCCGCGGTTGGTATCCCCGGGAACCCAGACCACCCAAAGGACCCCGTCGGGGCCGAAGGCGCATTGCGTCCACCGGACGCGGTCCGTCGTCTTTGAGATCAGCTTCGGATGGCCCAGGGTCAGGCCGAATGAGACCGTCGCCAAAAGGAGCACGGCGCCGATGGATAGAAGGAATGAACGCTTCATGAAAGACTCCTCCCCTTGACCATCTGTTTTATAGTGCCAAGGATCGCCGGTCTTGTCAACCGGCGTTTTCAATGGCCTTGATCATCGCCGAAATGCGGGAAAGGACCGGATGACGGGCCTGGGGCGGCGACAAGAAAAAGAAGCGGGCATAAGACAATATTTCCAGGCGGCTTCTCCCGGCCCGAAGGAGAGACCGGCCTGGAGGCTTGAAACGACGCGGCCGAAACGCGGGGTTGAATTGGAGGCCGGCCGGTTTCTCCGGAAGACGTCCGCCGGCGCGGCGGCGGCCCGGCGCCGCCGGGACAACGGAAGGCCGGCCTGATCCCGGTGTCTGGAGGCGGATTCGGGACGGTCGCGAAGCGGCGGCGGAAAATCGATTACGCGCGGGAAAAATGGGCTTTCAGGCGGTCGCGGACGTCATCCGACAACCGGGTGAAGGCGATCCCCATGCCCTGGAACGGACGTTGCCAGGCGACGCGGCCTTCCCCCTCGATGATCGAATCGCCGTCCTTTTCGACGAGGACGAAGCGGAAAGCGATGATCGAGCCTTCGGGGACGGGATTGATCGTGTCGATATATAACCCGCCTTCGGAAAGATCGCTGAGCCGGCCTTCGAAATGAAGGCCTTCATGAGTGTAGACGATTTCCGTCATTCGCGCGCCGCGCGGGCTTCTTCTTTTTTCTTGGTTCATGGACATCCTTCCAGCCTGGCAAGAAATGATCCCCCTATATTGTACATCAATCGGCCGTCCTTTTCCCGGAACGCCCGGATGACACGGTACGATATCCCGCCTTTCTCCGCCAGATGGAAACGGCCCGGGCATCACCGGCTCAGCGGAGCCAAATCCCGGCAAAGCTTCCGTCCCAGAACCGCGGCCCCGCGCTGGGAAAGATGAGAATTGGTCTTTCCATAACCGCCGTCCAGGAACAAATCCGGCTTGTCCAAGTCGAAATCACGCGGCGTGTTGTAGATCAGGAGGGTGACGTTGTCGTAGCGCCGGCTCAAATCCTGCAGATGACGGTGAAAGCCCGGCATCTGCCAGTTGGTCCGCAGGGAGCCGATATAATCCGGGAGCGAGACCAGGGCGACTTTCACGCCGTCGGCTTTCAGCTCATCCAGAAGGCGCAAGAAATAGTCCCCCTCCTTGCCCGGCGGCTTGGGGAAGCGCTGCTTGAAAAATTGGGGCGGCCGCTCGGTTCTCAGCTTTGGATTGTCGTCCGGGGCGGGCGCCCCGGGGTGCGTGTTGATCTTGTCGAACAAGTCCTCGTCCCCGCCCGAATCAGCGGCCGGGGCCGTCCGGCCGAGGTCGGTCATCAGGTTGTTAAGAAATTCGTCGTTGTGTTTCTTGTTCTTAAACAGAAGAAGGGGCCCGGCCAAGACGTCGAATCCGGCGGCTTTCTCCCCCAGGTTGAAGCGCGACATCCAGCGGACATTGGATTCGGCGTTATAGATGAAATAATCCACGCCGTAGATCACGAGCTTCGGGACGCCGACGCGCTTTTTGTAAAGCTGGTAGAAATAATAATTGTATTTAGGCCCCTTCCCCCAGTATGCTTCCTTGAAAATCTTCTTTCCCAGGCAGCTTTCCAAGTGAGCCGGAATGATGCCCTCGAACGTCCGTGAAGTCCCGAAGACAAGAACCGCGGGATTCCGGCCGGCTAAGTAGCGGCCCAACCGCTGTTCAAAGTCGCTCTTTCCATACGAGCGATGCTCGATCGCCCGGACGGCCAAGGAAAGACCGCGGTCGAAAACGAGCAGAGCCGCCAAGAAACAGGCCAGGAGGGCCAGAAATCGGAGCCGCTCAGAACTGGATGTAGATGAACTCATTTCCCGTATCCACGGCGAAAAGAATGATCAGGCAGACAAACAGGGCCAAGGCCGCCCCGCGGAGCGGCAGGGGCCGCCGGCTCCACCATCCGGAGGATTTATCGCTTGCCGCCAGCCGCTCGCCTCCCAGAAGGACCAGAATCAGAAGAACGCCGACCACGAGGAAGCTCCAACCGGAGGGATTGATCTTCAATTGCAGGAAATGAAGATACGCGAAGGCCTTGGAAAGCGTCGGGGCGCGGAAGAAAATCCAGGCGAACGAGATCAGGTTGAACGTCAGGATCACCCGCAGGGCCCGGAGGAGGGCCGGCCGGGACGTCAAGCCGGCCTTGCGGGCCCAGCGCCGGCGACGCTTGCGGCCGAGCTGGCCGGCGATCATGAACGCCCCGTGCAGCGCCCCCCAGAAAACGAACGCCCACGTCGGCCCGTGCCAAAGGCCGCAAAGGGTCATGGTCAGCAAAGCGGACGTGATATAGGCCCAGGATTCCACCTTGACCCCGAACAGGCGGTCCTGCTTGAGAGGCCGCATCACGGTGTAGGACACCGGCAGGAACAGGTAGTCGCGCAGCCAGGTGGAGAGGGAGATATGCCACCGGCTCCAGAAATCGGCGATGCCGACGCTGAGATAAGGCCGGTTGAAGTTGGGGGCCGACTCGTAGCCGAGCATGCGGGCCAGCCCGATGGCGATGTCCGTATACCCGGAAAAATCACAATAAATCTGGAAGGCATACAGCCAAGCGGCGAAAACGAGGTTCAATCCCTGCCCGCTCGGATCGGCGAACACCGGGTCGACGAAAACGGCCAGGCGGTCGGCGATGACCATTTTTTTAAAAAATCCCCAAGCCGCCTGCGAGGCGCCGCTGAAGATCCTCTCAGCCGAGAACGTCTCGGGATGACGCAGCAAAGGGAGGAAACGCCCCGCCCGCTCGATCGGACCGGCCGAAACCTGGGGGAAAAAGGAGGCGAACAGGGCGAATCGGCCGGCATGGGTTTCCGCCGGGATCCGCTTGAAATAAACATCGATCAAATAGCCGATCAGGCGGAAGGTGTAGAAAGAGATGCCGATCGGCAGAATCATTTTGAGCGGCTTCCAGGTCCAGCCCGAGCCGAACAGCGAAACGACGCCGGCCGCCGTCCCCATGAAAAAATTGACGTACTTGACGGCGACCAGGGAGCCCAGGATCAAGATCAGGGCGGCCCAGAGCCACCGTTTCCGCGCTTTCCTCGCCTCCGGCGGCAAGGCGGCCAGTCGCCGGGCCGCCGCATAAGCGACGAGCGTGGGCAGGACGAGAAAGAGAAGATGGCCGGGATGGCCGTAGGCGACGAAAAAAAAGCTCGCCGCCAGGAGCGGCAGCCAGCGGAGGGATTTCGGCGTGAGCCAGACAAGGCAAAAAACAAGGCAGAAATAGTATAGAAAAAAGACGGATTGGAGCAGCATCGGATCGAGAGATTTTACTCAAGTCCGCGCTGACAGTCAACGAAACGGCTCCTGTCACCGGGGACCGCGAACATCTCCGCCCTTCCGGCGTTGAAAAAAAGGAGACGGATCCGTCCCCGGAATCCGTCTCCTTCAGGCGAAATTCCTTAGGGCAGCTTTTTAAAACAGAGGAACCAGTCCAGGCACTCGTAGGCCGAGCCGGCGCCCTCGACCCGGTCCTTGGCTTGGCCGCATGATCCCGGCGGGGGGATGATGACCTTGTCCCCCGGGCGCCAATCGGCCGGAGTGGCGACCTGGTGCTTGTCCGATGTCTGCATGGCGACAAGCAGCCGCTTGATCTCGTCGAAGTTGCGGCCGTTGGACAGGGGGTAGTAAATCATCGCCCGGATCACGCCGGCCGGATCAATGAAGAACACGGCCCGGACGGCCTGGGTGTTGCTGGCCGCGGGCTGGACCATGCCGAAGCTCTTGGCCACTTCCATCGTCAGGTCGGCGATCACCGGGAACTTGACTTCAATGTTCCGCATGTCCTTCCAGGCGATTTTTTCCTTGATCGTCCGGAGCCAGGCGATATGGCTGAAATGGCTGTCGATCGAAAGGCCGATCAGGGAGCAATTGAGGGCCTTGAACTCCTCCTCCATCTTGGCGAACGTCATAAACTCGGTCGTGCAGACGGGCGTGAAGTCGGCCGGGTGGCTGAACAGAATGACCCATTTTCCCTTGTAATCCTCCGGAAAATGGATTTCCCCCTGGGTCGTCACGGCCTTGAAGGCCGGGGCTTTCTCGCCGATCAGGGGAATCCGGGGCTTGCTTTCGTCGTTCATGGGAATCTCCTTTATAATATCGATAATGGAATCATATCATATTTGTAACCATTGTCAAGTTTATTTTCCTCGGAATCGGCCGGGGGCGGAGAAGATCGACCGCCTCCGTTCTGAAGAGGGGGAGCCGGGGACTTGGGAAACGCGGATCGGCCGGGCGCTTCGGGGGAGCATACGCCGGGAACCCTCGTGCGGAGCCCGAGCTCAGCCCGGCCGCGGATAGGCCTTCCGGATGGCCGGCCCCCCGGCGGACGTCGCCGGCCGCCGGATTTAGTCAAACCGGACGGGAGGCCCCGGCCAGGATCATCCGCCGAATTTCCGGAACAAAGAAAGAAATGACCGCGAACGTTCTGTTCCGCCGGCTCAAGGAAAATCCTCAACCGGTTTTCTATCCCGGCAGCGCGGGATCGCCAAAAGGGACGGGAGGAAGCCTCGGACCGGCGCTTCCCGTTTTGCCGCCGGACATGGTAAACTGCGCCCGGAACGCCGATCGACCGGAAAGGAGGAAGGGAAGCCGTGTCCGCCGCCCTTCTGATCGTCCTGGGAGGAGTTCTTCAAGCGGCCGGCCTGGCTGGCTGCGTTCTTCCCGTCATGGCCGGCCCGCCTCTCAATTTCGCCGGTTTGATCCTTCTCGACTGGGCCCGCGGCTGGAATTCGTTCAGCCCGGCGTTTCTCGTGGTCATGGGCCTGCTGACGGCCGGAAGCATGATCCTGGATTATGTCCTTCCTCTTTCCGGGACGAAGCGATACGGCTCGAGCAAGCGCGGCTTCTGGGGGGCCTTCATCGGCATGGCCGCCGGCGTGTTCGCCTTTCCTCCGCTCGGCATCATCATCGGGGCGTTCCTGGGGGCCGTGATCGGGGAGCTTGCGGCCGGGAAGGAAAGCCCCGCGGCTCTGCGGGCCGGATGGGGAGCGTTTATAGGATTTCTTCTGGCTATGGGTTTCCGCTTGGCCTTGTCCGGCGTCATGACGTTCGCCTTTGTCCTCAAGCTTTTATAATTTTGTCTCCCATGCCCGGCGAAGATCGATATGCGTTTTCCGCCCGGCGCGGCCGGCCGGGAGTCGGAGGCGTTCCGTGAGCCCGATCCCGGCGGTGACCATCCGGGAAATGAATCCAGGGGACATTGAATTCGCCGCGGCCTTGGCCCGGGCCGAGGGCTGGTCAAGCGAGAGCCCGGACGCCTTCGCCGCCTTTTTAGAGAGCGACGCGGCCGGATGTTTCATCGCCGAAGCCGGAGGCGAACGAGCGGGCGTCTGCGTCGCCGCGGCCTACGGCCGGAACGGCTTCATCGGCGAGCTGATCGTCAGCCCGCGCCTGCGGATCCTGGGCCTCGGCCGTCAGCTCTTCGAAAAAGCCCTCGGCCGCCTGGACGCGGCCGGCTTGGAAAACATCCTCCTGGACGGCGATCTTAACGCGGTCCCCTTCTACGAGGCGCAAGGATTCCGGAAGATCTGCCGCTCCCTCCGCTTCCGGGGAAGGATTGCCGGCAAAAAGCACGATCATATCCGGCGCCTCGATCCGGAGGATCTCGAGCCGCTGTGCGCCCTGGACCGAGAGCTGTTCGGCGACGACCGCGGCTTTTTCCTGCGGCGGAGGGCCGGCCGATTCCCGGATCTCAGCCTCGTCTCGGAACGCGGCGGGCGACTCTCCGGCTGGATCATGGCCCGGCCGGGAGGCGGATTGCTGGCCATCGGGCCCTGGGCCGCTCTTGAACCGGAAGACGCCGGGCCGCTCCTGGAGCACTTGGCCTCGGAGCACAAAGATGAAATCTTCCGCGTCGGCGTCCTGGAAGCCAACGCCGCGGCCGCCCGCCGATTGCGCTCCTGGCCCGGCTTCGAGGAGGGTGTTTTTTCCTGGCGAATGGTCCGCGGCCCCTCCGGCCGCTTGGGCGACCATCCGGCCCTTTATGCGATCGGTTCCGCGGCGAAGGGCTGAATTCAAGAAGGCGGCGACCGGCTTTCCAGGACGCGGGGCTTGACGAGGGACAGCCCCCCGGCTTCGGGCGAATCCCTCATCCCTCGGCTGGGAAAAACAGCCCAAGCCGTTCTTTCTTGGGAAACGGAACGCTCCGGCCGCGACCGGCTGTCAAGAACGATCCGCCCCGGATCCCGCGATCAGGCTGTCACTTTCAGGACATGGTCGTGCGGATGGACTTTCCGGTCGACCTTCAGAGCCACGTCCTGGCCCGGATTTCCCTCGGACACGTTTTTATGCTCGATTTGAAGCGATGTGATCGCCTGGCTGAAATCGGTCGAGTGTCCTTGAAAATGAAGCGTGTCCCCGACCCGGACCGTCCCCGTCAACTGCAGGACGGCGACTCCGATCCGGTCGAAATAATGCGTCACTTTGCCGATCGCTTCTTCTGGCATCATGCCCTCCTTCCAATACCGCGCCCTCCGCTCCGTCCCTTGCGGGACGCCCTCGGGAGGAGTCTCTCCCAAAGGACTATAGCATATTCGTGCCGGCGGATTCATTCGGCCCCTTTCCCCGGCGACGGCAAACGCGTCCGCTTCGGATCAGGCCGGGGAATCATGCTTCGATATAAAAACCGGAGATTGACGACGTAAAAGCCCTCGATCAGCCAGTCCTTGAACTTCTCCGGATCGGGAAGGCGCGGAACATCGTTCTCGCCGGCGCCCATCCGGATCTCCTCCTGGACCAGGGTCGTGAGCGTCTCGATATAATCGATCATCTCTCGCAGCGAATCCGCCCCTCCGACGGGACCGTGTCCCGGCACGGCGATGGCCGGGGGTTCAGGGCCAGAATCCTCTTCAGACTGCTTAGCAACGACTCCGGATCGCCGTCCCCCAAATAGGGGTGCCGTTTGACAAAGAGCTCGTCGCTCATGAAAACGATTCGGTCACCGGGGAGAGAGACGATCATGTCTCCCGTCGTATGCCCCCGTCCGACGGGCACGAGGACGATGTTTCTTTTCGAGCCATGAATCGTCATCGGGCCCTCGATCGTCATATCGGGAAGAGTCATTTCGATCTCGGGAAACGCATCGACCAAGGCTTTGTATTCGGACTCCCGCAACGCCAGCTCGAATCTTTCGATTCCGGACGCCCTTATGAGCCGGTCCTGAACGATTTTCAATTCGCCCGGAACCGTCTCTTTTTGGGTATCGAGATCTTTCTGGAAATGAGTTTCGATATACGCGCGGGCGTTCGCCGTACTGATGATGACGGCCCCGGGAATGAAGACCTGATTGCCGCCGATGGGATCGCTGTGAGGATCCAGGTTGAGAACCAGCGAAACAGGCCTTCCGGTCAGGAATTCGGCCTGGCGCTTCAAGTCCCGGGCGGCCGTCGGACAGATGAAGGGATCGAGGATGACGGTTCGATCCCCCAGGTCGATGTTCCCCGCCTTGCAGATGGCGAAGCCGCCCAGGTCATTATGGATCGCCGCGTAAACGCCCTCGGCCGGCTTTTCGAGCGTGAAATGCCTCGATTCCGACAAGGCGTCCCGCCCGGCGAGAGAAAAAGACAACATGAAGAATATCATTAAGATAAGAAGAAGAAACAGAATCGTTTTCGAGCCGGCGCTCATAAGGGATCGACGCCTTTCCCGCCTTGACGAAAAGATAAAACGGCGCCTGGAGGAAGTCAAGAAACGGCGAAAGCGGATTGGCTCCAGGGCCGGTCTTGGGACCGGTCACGGACGCCGGCGGACAACGGAAACGACAAAGGAAAAACCGGATCTTGCGGGAATCGCGGGAAAGGGGGCGTCCCGGCCGCTACGGTTCACGACGCCGGCCGGGGCGGCCGCTTAAACTTTGGAGATCGCCGCGGCCTGGTCCTCGTCAGCCTCTTTTTCCATCTCGATGCCGAGCAGGTTGGCGATGCCTTCGTATACCTTTTTCAAAGACTTCTTGGATTCTTGGAGTTCGGCCAGTCTGAGCCTGACTTTCTGCAGCTCGATCTCCACTTCTTCGTCCAGCTGATCGAGCTGTTTTTTGACGTCGTCCAGCGTCCGCCGATAAAGCGCCTCTTGATCTTTGGTCATGGACATGGATTTCTCCCTTTTTCGCGAATCCTCCTATTCGACCTTGAAGACGAGAGCCACCGGCATCCAGACCTTCACGGGAACACCGTTGACAAGGGCGGGATTGAATCTCCATTTCCGCACGGCCGCCTCGGCGGCCCTGTGCGTTCCACTGTCATTTTTAATTCCCTTGATGACTTCGGTATCAATGACATTCCCCGATTCGTCGATCAAGGCGTTAACGGTGACCGAGCCCTCAATTTTAAGCCTTCTGGCGATTTCAGGGTAGACCGGCATGACCCTTCTGACGACGGAGGGTTTTTGGCTGACTTCATTTAAGGGCACTAACTGGCCTCGTTGAACGGAAGGCGGAGACGGTTTGACGGCGGGGGGCTGTTTGACTTCGGCCGGCGGAGGAGTGACCGCTTGAGCCGCCGCGGGAGGAACGGACTCCTTGACTTCCGGAGGAGGGGCGCTCTCTTGAACCGGCTTTTCAGCGGGGGTTGAAGCCGCCGGCGCGGGCGTGCTTTCTCTCTTATCTCCGACCGTTTCGGCCGGCCGCTGAACTTTCGTTGCTTCGGGTTCGACGGATCGAACCGCCTCGGGCGCAGATTCAGGGCGCCGGGCCACGGGTTTGGCCTGAGCGGCCGGCGGAGCCGCCGGTTGCTCGGAAGGCCGGGGCCGGGCCGTCTCGATCTTATCGACGGGCTTGGCCGGCTCAGGCTTCACTGCGTTTTCCGGATCGGTCTCCTGGATTTCGGATCCGATCGCCACGGTCTCGGAGTCAAGCATCGAACCGGTTTCCAAGTCGGCGGCGGGTTCGAGAAGAGAGGAGCCGCCCGCCTGGACTTCGTTGGTCGCTCCCGGCGATCCGGGCTTGAGAATTAAGAACGCCGCGACCGCCAAGACGACGACGGCGGCGATGATCACAACCGGCTTGAAATTCTTTTTCGCCGGTTCCTCGTACAGGTCGCCGAAGGGAGTCCGTTCCGTGTGGACGGAGGATTCCGTCCGGGGAGGCGGAGCCGCCGGTGGTTCCGGTTTCGGCGGTCTTTCTTCTTTTTTCGGGGCGATCGGTTCGGTCTTCCGGATTTCCGGGGCGGGAACGGGACGGCGCGGCGGCTCGGGAGCCGGCGCTTTTTTGGGTTCTTTTCCCGGGGATTTGATCAGCCCCGTCTCCAAGTCGAAACCCTTGAGCGCCTTTTTCAACAGCGCATCGACTTCCACATTCCCCGCATCGGGCGTCCTTTGTTTCGGCTTTTCCGCCGCCGGCCGGAGCTTTTCCAGCGATGGCTTGGAGGAGGCGGGAACCGGCGGGATGAACTCCGGCTGTTTGGATTCAGGCTCCTTTTTTTCCGCGACCGGCCGGGGCTTTTCCGCCGGCGGCTTGAAGGAGGCGGGAACCGGCGGGATGAACTCCGGCTGTTTGGATTCAGGCTCCTTTTTTTCCTCAACCGGCCGGGGCTTTTCCGCCGGCGGCTTGAAGGAGGCGGGAACCGGCGGAATGAACTCCGGCTGTTTGGATTCAGGCTCCTTTTTTTCCGCGACCGGCCGGGGCTTTTCCGCCGGCGGCTTGAAGGAGGCGGGAACCGGCGGAATGAACTCCGGCTGTTCGAAATCAAATTCCTTTTTTTCCGCGACCGGCCGGAGTTTTTCCTCCGGAGGCTTGGAGGAAGCGGCGACCGGCGGGATGAACTCCGGCTGTCCGGGTTCATGTTCCTTTCCGACATTAAAAGCGCCGTTGACGGCGGCGAGGAGCTTATCGTTGTCGACGGGCTTCACGAAGTACCGAAAAATTCCATAAGTCCTCAGGGTCTCGGTTTTATAGATCGGATCCTTATAAGTTCCGGTAACGATGATCACTTGAGTGCGGCCGAGTGAATCCGACCGGATTCTCTGACAAAGCTCAAACCCATGGATTTTAGACAACATCGGTTCGAGCAGAACGACGTCCGGCTTGAGAGCCGAGTACTGATCCCACCCGGCTTGGCCGTCTCCGGCGATGGCGACTTCAAAGCCGTAATTCGTCAGAAGCTCAGAAACCCGGGTCGTGTCCTTCATGTCATAATCGACGATAAGAACTTTTTTCTGCATCATCCGCGCCTTTTTCCCGAAGATCGGATATCCCGGACCCATATCGTGCTCATGGGATATCCTCCATTGCTTACATATATTTCTCCTAGCCTGTTCCGATCAATCACCCTTTGGGGTGAATCTATGGGTGAAAACCTGTTTTTTCTCCCCTATCGGGGCCGTTTCAAGCGGGGAAAAATCTAATTTTGCGGGAATGACGCAAAATTACGCGGAAATAACAAGCCCAGTTCAACGCCCGCGGCACTCCCCGGCCGCCCTGCGCCGCGAAAAGCGCAGAGAAAACCGAGGACAAGGGGATCGGATCGAGGCCTTCAGGCCGTGGTCCCGCAAAACCGCCGGTTATCCGCGAAGAAAATCCGCAGCCGCCGGGAAATCGTGAAGATGACCCGTCGATCCGGAGCGGCCTCGCGCGCGGAACGCTCGGATCCAAGCGAATCCGCGCAGGACAATCATCCGGCCGGGAGGCATCGCGACGGCGTTCTCGACGACCGGCCGGAAAAATACATCTTCCCGCTCAATGCGGTTCTCCAATCGTCCGGAAAGGAAGAAAAGGAGGAAATTGCGCCCAAGCGAAAAACGTCCGTTCCGGACGTCCGGGCGGATCATCTCCCCCGCGCTCAAGGCGGTCGAAGAACGGCTGGAATACCGGATTTCCCCCCGGCAGAAATCGATCTCTGCTTAAGATTCGCGGCGAATGAATTATAACATTATAAATCATTGACATGCAAAATATTAACATAATAAGATAAGCGCCTTGTTCGCCTTGATTCGGCGGACGGCCACGTGAAAACGTGATTGGAAATATGAATCCTGGAATTGAAGGAGACGAACAACATGAAAAAACACATCATGCTCGGCATTTGCTTCCTGCTTCTCCTCACGAATCTCCAATTCGGACAAATCCTGGGCAACGGCAGGCTGCTCTTTCAAAGCCCGGAGAAAATCCGCTGGACGCAATGCGCCTTCACGCCCGACGGCAGGCTCTGGGTCGTCTGGGTCCCCGGCACGACCAACGCCAACAGCGGCGGACCGATCTGGGTCGGGACCTACGATGGGACGACGTTTTCGACACCAATCAACATGACCGGCAGCTTGGCCATCAAGGCCAACCGTCCCCATATCACCACTTCGTCCAAAGGGCACGTTCTCGTGGCCTGGGGAGTCGTCGCCACCAGATCCACATACTTAAGAATCTGGGATCCCAAGACAAAAATCTGGGGCCCGATTGAGACGGTGGCCTCCAACTACGGCGGCGACGAACCCATCGCCCAGATGGACAACGCCGGCAACATCCATGTCTTTTTCACCGACGAGGCGGGAGGGGTCGTCTTCGCCCGTTCCAAGATCAATGGGGTTTGGGATAACATCGCGATCTTGAACCAGAGCCGCGGCAAGCAGGGTTCGCTGGTCATCGGGCCGGACGGCAAAGTCCATGCCGTCTGGATCGAAAAAGACCCGGACTCGACCTATCAAAATTATTATGCCACCCGGACGATCTCGACCGCTTGGGAAACAAGGGTCGCCTTGCCGAAAACCCCGACCAATTCCAATCACCCCTGGATCTCCATCGGCTCGAACAATGCCCCGATCGTCTGCTACCAGGATGTTCCGCCGGCGGAAAACGGATGCGAAATCTATGTCCTGCCGATCGGCGGAACACCAGTCAGAGTCATCCCCTTCGCCATGCAGCATTTCGGGCGGGTTGTCGTCGACAGCAAGAACGACATCCACGTCGTATGCCAGACCGGCGGCGGCGACTTCGGCAGCGGCTTCCGCTATACCAATAATGTCGGCGGGATCTGGAAGCCGTTCCAAACCTTCCCGGCGCTCTATCCCAAGGTTCACGGCCTGGCGGCCGATTCCCTGGGGAATGTGGCCGTGACCCAGTCCTCCTACACGACGTCAGGAACCGACCTCTGGGTGTATTCCCTGAATCCGATTGAGCGGGTTGATATGCCGACGGCCGATTTCACATTCTCCCCGGCCAGCGGATATCCGCCGCTGGCGGTCGACATTCAAGCCGTCCCCGCCTTTAGTCCGAACGGCTCGGAAGTCAGCTATGCCTGGACGTTCAGCGACGGCGGATCCGCGGCCGGCCGTCAGACGTCCCATGTGTTCGAAACTCATGGCATGCACACGATCACGCTGAAGATCACCGACAATCTCGGACGGATGGACGAAATCGGCAAAACGATCGAGGTGAAGAAAACCGATCCGCAGATCCCCCTCAACGCCGAGCTCACGATCGTCATCGGCTCGGTGCGGAGAAATCTGAACATCACCTACTCCCTCGCTTGGCGGATCAATCCGGCCAATACCCCGGCCCACATCAAGGGGTATGCGATTTACATGAAGGAAGGCGACGGGGAGTACGCCCCGATTCTGACGGTCTCGCCGAGCACGTTTGATTCCTCGTTCACCTTCACCGATCTGAAGGTGAAGAGGTATTTCGCCGTCAGTACCCTGGGCTACGGCGGCACGGAAAGCGCCAAGGTGTATTTCCAGTAAAGAAACGCGGCCGGCGGCGGAAGAAACCCGCCGCCGGCCGCGCCGTTTTCGGCGTCTTCCCCCCGAAGCCTCGTTAAAAGCTGTACTGAATTCCCAAGACCGGCTGGAGGTGGAGAAGGTTGGCCCGCTTTCCCAGCGTGACGTTCTTGGGATTCAGATAAACCCCCCGCAAATCGAACAGAAGGCCCAGCCCTTCATTCAACCGGTATTCCAAGCTGAGGAGCATTCCAAAGGATAATTCCGTGAATTGATCCTTCGCGTACGTCATATTCGCGACCGTGACATGGGCGGCGTCATAAGGGGATTCCTCGGTGAAATCAAAGTCCTCCATGCTCTGCATGGCCCCCAGGCTCAAGCCGATCATCGGCCCGGCCGCGACGGAAAGCGTTTCCGTATTCAGGAAGGAGAAGAGAGCAAAGACGGAAAAATCCCAAAGCGTGTTTTTCCCGCCATCGCTTTCGAAGGAGACGTTGCGCGGCGTCTCCGGGAGGAAGGGATGGGGAAGGCCGGCCGTGAACGATCCCGGGTTTTTCAGCGGGCTGTAGTACCCGATACCGATCCCGATTTTGGTTCGGTTGAAGTATCGTCCGAATTGAAGCTCAAACGCGGGGACCGTTCTGAAGGAATAGGATTCAGCCAGGGTCGCCGTTTCCCCGTAAAGGTCAAACGTTTTTTCGACGGAGAGATCCTCCCCCACGAACAAGGACAGGCCGGCCCGGCCGGCGATGAAAAAGCCGGAACGCTCAAGAGCCGCGGACCGCGCCTGAACCGGAGCGACGGGGGCGGCGGGCGCCGTTGAGACAATCGGCTTGGCCGCCTCGGCCGGACGAGGATCCGAAATCGCGGCGATTTCTCCTTCATTCCAGAAGGAAATTTTCAATCCTTCGGCGCCTTGGGTGATTCCATACGCGGGAATCATCGGGCCAAAATCGAAAATGATCTGAATTTTATCCGGCCCGGATTGAACGGCTCGAACGTCGAGCACGCCCATATCGCCGATTTGCGTGACGGGGAGAATCTGCATCTCGGATATCGGCGTCATGTCTACGATCAAGCGGGGCGGCGAAGGCAGGAAAGAGGCTTCGACGACATACGCTCCTTCGACTTTGAACAAAAAATTGAGCCGCGCTCCGTCTTTTTGAAGGGACATTTCCTTCAGGACGGAAGTCGTTTGGCTCATCGAGATTCCGGCGTTAAAAAAAATCAAGCCCACCGCGAAAAGGGCCGGCGCGATTTGTCCGGACAGTTTTTTCATCTGATCCTCCTCTTTTAACTTGCTTCGTCCATCTCATCCGGAAGGCCCTTTCCCGGATTTATCGAAAAAAATCGTCGACGACACGGCGCTTAGTTTATTGTGTTATTATTGTATTTGTCAACGGATTTCAATGTTATAATTCAAGAAGCCGGTCCCGGGGGATTTAACGAAGACGAGAGCCGCGATCCGCCGACGGCGGAGACGGATTTTCCGTTCATTGCGTCGAAAAGACCTCGACGATTTGCTATAATGAAGCAGGAAGCTATGCCCGAACAGGTGAAATCGAATCGCAGCGGCCGGCCCCCGAAATTCCGGGAGCCCCGCCGCCCCGTGACAATGACCTTGCCGGTGCGCATCCTTGATCTCCTCGCTGAAATCGATCCGGACCGCGCTCAAGCCGTGGCCAAAGCCGCGGAAGCCGTCGCCGGAGCGGAGGCGGATCGATTCAAACCGGTGAAGCTCACGGAGATGGCTCAGGGCAAATCCCTGATCGTCGTCGGACCGAGCAAAGCCCTGAAGGAAATCCCCTGGTTGAAGTTGATCGAAATCGCCCCCACGCGTTTTCTCCTGAGCATTCCCTCCGGTACGCCGGTGGAAGCGCTGGAAGTCGCCCTGCGCGATCTGACGAACGATCCCGTTCTCCGGAATAACGACCGGGAAACCGCTATTCTCGCCGAGCTTCTGTCGTTGATCGGTCATCAGAGGCGCATGAACCGGCTGGGCAAGGCCGAGTTTCTCATCATCGACGCTTAATGAACATCAACTTTTACTTAAAAAAATATCCGAAAAGCGACCTCCAACTCTTAAATAAACGTTAAACGTTACGTTAAATTCATCTCGGATATTTCCCAAGGCGTCCCCTTGTTGACAACAAAAACAAGAAGTATTAGAATAATTATGTAAAACGGTTAAACGCCAGGAGTATCAAATGCCGCGTTCAACAAAAAAGAAATCCAAGTTCGTCGGAATGCGTTTGAGCGAAAAACAGAACGAAGCGTTGAGCCGCCTTCAAAAAGACTCGAAAGCCAGCAAGAGCGATGTTCTGCTCAGAGGCCTTGAGCTCTTGAGCGAGTACTACTCGCTGGACCTCGACAAGCCCCCCCTAAGCTTTGATCTTCGCAGCCTCGAAACGGAAGCCATGCACCTGGCCGAGTCCCTCAAGCAAGTCCGGGACAAAAAGCAAGCCATCCACCAAATGGTCCAGGAGCTTGCCGCGGTCGACAGGATTCTGGACAAATACGACGGCCGGGAGAACGCCCTCATCCAGGTTCTCCTCGATATCCAAACCGAAAACCACTGGCTTCCCAAGCCGGCCTTGATCTGGGCTTCTGAAAGGTTGAACGTGCCGCTCTCCCGGATCTACCACATCGCTACATTTTACAAGGCGTTCAGCTTGGAGCCCCAAGGCCGCCATGCTGTCCAGGTCTGCCTGGGCACGGCCTGCCAGGTCCGCGGCGCTAAGCGCCTCCTGGACAACGTCATCAGCGTCCTGGGCATCGAGCCCGGCCAGACCGATGACAAACAGAAGTTCACTTTATCGACGGTCAACTGCCTGGGCTGCTGCGCTCTCGGTCCGGTCATGAGGATCGACGGGCAGTATTACAGCAAGCCCGGCCTCAAGGACATCGAAAAGATCGCCGCGGCCTGCGACTGAGGCCCGGATCACAAGGAAAGAGGCGAACATGTCGAAACTGAAATCAGCGGCTGAACTGAAAAAATTCAGGCAGACTATTCTGGACGGGCGGGACGCCGGCAAAGTCTGCGTGACCATCTGCCTGGGCACGGGCTGCCTGGCCTGCAAGGGCGACGAGGTCCACAAAGCATTTGTCGAGGAGATCCGCAAGCAGGGCCTCGAAGGCAAGGTCGACATCCGGCGGACCGGCTGCCACGGCTTCTGCGAAAGAGGTCCGCTGGTGGTCATCTTCCCGAAGGAAATCTGCTACCTCAAGGTGACCCCGGGCGACGTCCCGGAGATCGTTGAAAAAACGCTCATCGAGGACAAGGTCGTCGACCGGCTGGTCTTTGCCGACGAGGACGGCCGGAAGATCGTCCACGAGGGCGACATCCCGTTCTACAAACACCAGAACCGGATCATCCTGGGCCCCAACCGGCTGGTTGATCCGGGGATCATCGAGGACTATATCGCCCTGGGCGGATATTCCGCCCTGGCCAAGGCCCTTTTCGTCATGACGCCCGTCGAGGTCCTCGATGAGGTCAAAAAATCGGGCCTGAGAGGCCGCGGCGGCGCCGGCTTCCCCACGGGGACCAAGTGGGAAACGACCCGCAACGCTCCCGGCGAACCCAAATACGTCATCGTCAACGCCGACGAGGGCGATCCCGGCGCTTATATGAACCGGAGCGTCCTCGAGGGCAATCCCCACAGCGTCCTCGAGGGCCTGATCATCGGCGCGTATGCCATCGGCTCCCATGAGGGGTTCGTCTATGTCCGTCAGGAATATCCCCTGGCCGTGGCCAATTTGACCACCGCCTTGGAGCAGGCCCGGGAGCTGGGCCTCCTCGGCGACCACATCCTCGGCTCGGAGTTCAGCTTCGACGTCACCATCCATCGCGGCGCCGGGGCGTTCGTATCCGGCGAATCCAGCGCCCTGATGACGGCCATCGAGGGCCGAGTCGGCGAACCGCGGCTGAAGTACATTCGGACCGCCGTCAGCGGCCTGTGGGAGAAACCGACCAACCTGAACAATGTCGAAACCTGGGCCAACGTCCCGGCGATCATCAACAAGGGAGCGGCCTGGTTCAACGGCATCGGGACCAAGAGCAGCAAGGGAACCAAGATTTTCTCCCTGGTCGGCAACGTCAAAAACACCGGACTGGTCGAAGTGCCCATGGGCATGACCCTCCGGCAGGTCATTTTCGATATCGGCGGCGGCATCGCCGGCGACAAGAAATTCAAGGCGGTCCAGACCGGCGGCCCGTCCGGCGGCTGCATTCCGGCCGAATGCCTCGACCTGCCCGTGGACTTCGACGAGCTGGACAAAGCGGGTTCGATGATGGGCTCGGGCGGCATGATCGTCATGGACGAGGGCACCTGCATGGTCGACACGGCCAGATATTTCGTCAAGTTCCTGTCCGAGGAATCCTGCGGGAAGTGCGTGCCCTGCCGCGAAGGCCTAAAGCAAACGCTCCTCATTCTCGACCGGATCTGTTCCGGGCAAGGACGGGAAGGAGACCTCGAGCTCCTTGAGGAGCTCGGCGAGGTCATGACCGAAGCCTCCCTCTGCGCCCTGGGCACGACGGCCGCCAATCCGCTTCTCTCGACCCTTAAATATTTCCGGAGCGAATACGAGGCCCACATCAAGGAGAAGCGCTGCCCGGCCTGCGTCTGCAAGGAGCTCATCCGTTATTACATCGAACCCGCCAAGTGCCAGGCCTGCCTGCTTTGCGCCAAGAACTGCCCGACGGGGGCCATCACCGGGGAAAAGGGCGCGATCCACGTCATCGACCAGGCCAAGTGCACGAAGTGCGGCGCCTGCCTGGAGGTCTGCCCCTCCCGCTTCAGCGCCGTGATCCGGATCTCCGGCCGGCCGGTGCCCCCGCCCGTTGCTGCCGGCACCCCGGTCCAGAGGAGAAAGTGAGTCCGCCATGGAAACCATCAAACTTGTGATCGACGGAAAACAGGTGGAAACGGAGAGGGGGACGACCCTCCTCGGCGCCGCTCGGAAAGCGGGCGTCGACATTCCGACTCTCTGCCACGACGACCGGCTCGCGCCCTACGGCGCCTGCCGGCTCTGCCTGGTGGAAATCGAAAAAAACGGCCGAAAACGCCTGGTGGCGTCCTGCGCCTACCTGGCGGAGGACGGCCTGACGGTCCGGACGGAAACCGAAAAGATCCGCAAGCTCCGCCGGATGATCCTCGAGCTGCTCCTGGCCGAATCCTCGACAGGGCCGCTGGAGAGCTTGGCCAAGAAATACGGCTTGGAGGAATCGCGGTTTGAGATCGAACGGCCCAAGTGCATTCTTTGCGGGCTGTGCGTCCGCTACTGCGCCGAGGTGAAAAAGAAGAATGTCACCTGCTTCATCGGCCGGGGCATCGATAAAGAAGTCGTCTTCCTCTCGGATTTTTCCAATTCCGAGTGCCCGATGTGCCGGGAATGCCTGCCTCTTTGCCCCAGCGGAACGCTCTATTCGCTCTATCTGAAAGGTTTCAGTGGAAAGCCGGAGACTCCCCCGAAAAAAAATATCTGATCTCCCTGTCCTCGAGTAAAAAGCCCCTTCCGGACGAAATCCGAAGGGGCTTTTCATTTCCTCGATCCGCGGGGGGCGGGAAGCTTTGTCGCCCCCCCCCCCGCGCCGATCGAAGCGCGGACCTCCTTCTCTCCGGCCGCCTTCCCGCAGGAATCAATCAACCCGGCCGGGATAAACCCCAGCGTCGATTTTTTCGTACTATCCTGTAGAGAGGGAAAATATGGACCGCGATATGTTTTCATCCCCGCGGCGATATCTAAATTTTTCCATGGAGGAGGTGCTCTTTTGAGCAAAAAGCTACTCGCTCTGTTGGTTCTCGGCGGGCTCGTCTTTTCGGCCGCGCTCGCCCAGGCACCCCCGGAAAAAAAGGCCCCCGCTCCGGCCAAGTCTCCCCTGCCGATGGAACAGCTGGCCGAAGCCATGGCCCAGCGGTTGGCGGAGAGTCTTCAGGTTAAAACCGCGATCGGCGATCCGATCAAAGCCGGGAAAGTCACCCTCGTCCCGATCATCATGATCGATATCGGCTTCGGGGGCGGAGGCGGCGGCGCGCCCCAGAATCCGGAAATGGAAGGCAAGGGCTTCTATATGGGCGGAGAGGCCCGGCCGTTGGGATTCATCGTCGTCACCAAGTCCGGAACGCGATTCGTAAGCGTCGGCAAGATACCGCGCAAGTAAGGAGGATGCCATGAACGCCCAACGAGTTCTCATCGTCTCTTTTTTCACGCTCTTTTTCGGCGCGGGCATCCTGATGGCTCAGGCTCCGCTCGAGAAACCCCTCGCGGATTTCGACCGCCTTGTCTCCGGCCTCAAGGTCGGCGCCGTTGTCGGCCAGCCGGTCACGGTCCAGGACACGGTCATCGTCCCCTTCGCCAAGATCAAGTTCGGTCTCGGCGGCGGAGGAGCTATGATGTCGTTCGGCGGCGGGATGAGCGGCAAGACCGTCCCTCTGGGCGTGTTGATCATCGAGGGCGAGAACGTCCGAGTCGAGGTTTTCCCGGAAGAAGAACCGAAGCCGTCCTTGCTGCAGGAGCTTCTCCCGATTCTGCTCGAGGCCCTGCCCCAAATGATCGGGAACAAGATGCCGGGGACGACAACGCCCCCGACGTCCGAATCCGCGGCGGGAACGGCGGCGGCCGCTCTCCCGAAGGACGCTTCCCTGGATCAGGCCAAAAAACTATTTGAGGAGAAAAAATATCCCCAAGCCCTGGACATGATCGAGGCCCTGATCGCCAAAGAGCCGGGCAAGGCCGATTTCCACGCCTGGAAGGGACATATCATGGGGAATATGGCCCAGGGCAATCCGCTCGACATGATGAAATACGGAATGGGCGCGATGCGTGAATATGAAGCCGCGCTCCAGCTGGATCCGAAAAACGCGGACGCTCATTTCGGCCGGGGCATGGCCAGGATGTCCGCCCCCCCCGGATTCGGCGGGGACTTGGACGGAGCGATCGAGGACTTCGAAGCGGCCCTCATCAAGCCTTGCCCCGAGACTTATTTTCATCTCGGCGAAGCCTATAAGAAAAAGGGCCTGAACGACAAGGCGAAAGAGGCTTACCGTAAAGCCCTCGCTCTCGATCCCGAATACGCGGAGGCGAAGAAGGCCCTCGAGGAGCTCGGCTGATATCAACGCCAGGAGATGAAGATCCCTCGGCCGCCGGCCCGAAGCCGCGGGGGGCGGACGTCATCCCCCAAACGAGGGGAAGCCGGGCCGCCTCCTCCGCGGCCGGAGGATAGGCCGCCTCGGGCTGGACGAAACCGGCGGTTCTACGGCCTCGGCTTCCGCAGTTGCTCAGGAACCGGGATCGGCCGCCCTTCGATCAAGACGCGGGCGACGCGCGTCTGGTAATGCAGCGGATCGCCCGTGAAGATCACCAGGTCGGCGTCTTTCCCCGGCTCGATGCTTCCGACGCGGGAGGCCACGCCCAGAATCTCAGCCGCTGTCAAAGTCACCGCCCGGAGGGCCGTCGGCCGGTCGAGACCGGCTTTGACGGCCAAGGCCGCCGACAGGACAAGCTCCTCCCTCGCGCCGATCCCGAGCGAGTCCTCGGCCCCGATGGCCACTTTAATCCCGGCCTTGACCAGCTCGGCGGCGTTGCCGAGCTTGACGTTTTTCGTCTCTTCGCGTTTCGGGCCCACGCCCATCGATCCGACAACGACCGGAATATTCCGGCCGGCGATCTGATCCGCGATTTTCCATCCTTCCTCGGCCCCGAACAGCACGGCCCGAAAGCCGAACTCGTCGACCAGGCGAAGAGCGGTTTGAATATCATCGACCCGGTGGCATTCGATGAAGGCCGGAAGCTTGCCCTCTAGAAGATCGGCCAGCGGTTCGAGATCGAGATTCCGGGCGAGGGGCGACGCCGGTTTCGCGTCCTTTTTCCGGGCCGCGGCGGCTTTGTCCGTCTCCGCCTGCCGGCGTTTGTGGTTATACTCAGCGGCCTCCAACAGGGCTTTGCGGACAACGTAGGCGCTGCCCATGCGAGTCCCGGGCAGGCGGCCCTTTTCCCCGAACGCGGCCTTCGGTCCCTCGCCCAACGAGATTTTGACGCCGCCGGGTTCAAGAAGAACCATGTCCTCGGCCGTGACGCCTCGGGGCTTGATGACCACCGTGCGGGCGCCGATCACATTGACCCGGCCCGGCCCGACCATGAGCGTCGTGATCCCGGCCCGGGCCGTTTGTTCGAACCGCTTGTCGAAGGGATTCAAGTCATCGAGGATCCGCAGGCCGGCCGTGACGGGATCGGAGATCTCGTCGCCGCCCGCCTGCCCGGCCGAGGCGAAGGAATCCACCAGCCCCGGCAGGATCCAGCCGCCGGCCGCGTCGATGATCGGGATTCCCGGCGGGATGGAAATTTCGGACGCCGCTCCGACGGCCTTGATTTTCCCGTTTTCGACGAGGATGACGCCGTTTTCGATTTCGGGTCCGGCGATCGGAACGACGCGGCCGCCGCAAACGGCGAATGTCTCCTCGACGTTTCCGGCCGCGGCCGCGACCGTCATCATGATCAACAGGATCAAACCCGCGCCCATTTGTTTCATTTTCATGTTCCTCTTCACTTCGGTTCCTTTTCCGCTTCGTAAACCGCCCGGCCGTCGATAAATACCATGACCACTTGGGAAGCCGGGTCGAAGGGATCGCCGTCGAAGAAGGCCAGATCGGCGTCTTTGCCGGGCTCGATGCTTCCGATGCGGTCTTCAAGCCCCAAGGTGCGGGCGGGATTGATGGTGATGGAGCGAAGCGCGTCTTGAGGGAGCATTCCGTATTTCACGGCCACCCCGGCTTGACAGCGAAGGAACGCCTGCTGGACGACGTCGGCATCGGTCATGATGTCGACTTGAACCCCTTTGTCCTTGAGATAGCCCGCCAAGTTGACCAGCCGGCCTTGGTCGTCGTACGTGATCATCTGGGGGCCGACGACGACGATGATCCCGCGGCGGGCCAGTTCTCCGGCGACCTTGTAGGCATCGACCGCGTGGCCCAGCGAGAGCCTGAGGAACCCGAACTCGTCGGACAAGCGGGCGGCCGTCATGATGTCATCGGCCGAGTTGACGTGGATATGGACCGGAATCTCCCGCCGGATCACCTTGAGCAGGGCTTCTTTCTTAAGATCGCGGGCCGGGACGTCTTTCGAGTCGGCCGTTCCGGCCTTCTTCCGCCGATCCTGCGCTTTCCCGTACTCTTCCGCCTCGACGAGAGCCTTGCGGGCCAGGAAAACGGCCCCCATTTTCGTCGTCGGCATGACGCCCTTGGAGGCATAGTATCCCTTCCGGCCGAGGGCCATTTTCATGTCGGAGGGGAAACGAAGGATCATATCGTCGACCGTTCCTCCCCTGAGCTTGAGAACCGCTGATTGGCCGCCGATGACGTTACTGCTGCCGGGCCTGGCCGCGACGGTGGTGACGCCCTCGGCCAGGGCGTTGCGGAACTGGTGCTGATCGGGGCCCACGCCCTCGGGGTGAATGGAATCGATGATCCGCAGCTGAGGCGTAATCGGATCGGATGTTTCATTGTCCTCGGTGACGCCGCCCGAGGGTCCCAGCCCCAAGTGGGAGTGGGAGTCGATCAGCCCCGGCGTGACGACGAGGCCGGCGCCGGCGATGATCCGGGCCCCGGCGGGGACGGAGATGTCGCCGGCCGCTCCGACCGCCGCGATTTTCCCTTCCTTGATCAGGATGACGCCGTTGTCGATTTCAAGGCCCGCCGCCGTCAGAACGCGCGCTCCGACGACGGCCGTGATCTCTTCCGCTTCCATGGCCTGGACCATGGGCGCGGCCATAATCAGGGCGGCCGCGATCGCGGCCGAGATCGTTTTCCTGTGGATCATGGGAATCCACTCCTTATCACGATTTGCGGACATGAGCCGAAGCGTGCCGGCCGCCGCTCCGCCCATGATATCACGCCCGCGGCCTCGTGGGGAGATCCGCTCGGAGCAGGAAGCAAGGCCCGCATCATCAACATCTTTATCCCAAGCGGCATCCGGTGCCCTGAATTGCATCAAGCTTTCTTTAATATTTCAAGCAACCTTAAACGAGAGTCTTCGGGAACCAAAAGCATGCCAGGCCGAAACCCTGATTATTTTGACTCGTCGTGATAGAGTCGACACGACATCGATATTTTAACGCCTTGGCTGATTGTCATTCTCACAAAGCATTAGAGCCGAAAGAAGTCCGGAAGTGACTTCTGAGATCGCCGCTTGGCTCGAATGGATCTATTTGGCGTAAATGATCGAGCGAATCCGGCCGCTTATCGGTCGATTTATCACTTGCCGTATCGCTCACTCATCGGTACGTTCTCGAATACTCTTTGCGCGTCCTTCCGGGTGATGACGGTGTCGTATAAGCCGATATCCTCTCCTTCGTGCTTGTCGATCCCGGTATAGCGAAGGCTGGCATCCTCGTAGCGTTTGAACTTGTAAACGGCATCATTCATCAAGGCGCTGTTGAAGACCCCAAGGCTTACGAGCACCTCGAAGTCCAGTTTCGTCAAGCCTGTCACTTTTTTAAAAAGGTCCGGTTCGAGTTGAGTAATGACATCCTTCAGCGTCCTCTCGCGATAGTCGGTCAGGTACATAAAGATGGGTACCCGCGTGGCAAACTTGATCAACTTCTCCTGGATCTGCTTTCGCAGGCTTTTGTATTCCTTCTCCTCCTCGGTCAGTTCTTTCTTTTCCTTCGCGGAAAGCTCCTCGTCGTTGGCCTCCTTGCGGGCCTTCTTCACGGCCTCCGACTTGTTGATGATCGTCTCGATATCCCGGTTCAGGTTGCGAAAACCCTCGATGCTCATGAGGGCATCCATCGCCTTCTTGTCGGACATCAGGCGGCGCAAGGTGTCGTTGTCCACATTCACCAGGAGGGCGCTTTCCCAGCGCCGCGCCAGCAGGGTGGCCGTCGTGCCACTCATGGCCATATCGAGAATGCCGGCGGCGTTAATCTGCTTCATGGAACTGCCGTCGTAGGCCAGAACCGGAAGGAAGCTGATGAACTCCTCGACCTTCTTTTCCGGGTTGGCTTCGTTCACGTTCAACCGGCAACTGTAGTCAGCAATCTGTCTCAACGCGCGATCCGGGGCGAAGTCGAAGACATAGCACTCTTCCTTGATGATCTGTTCCTCGTTCGGAGACGCGCCGTCAGGGTTGCGCACCGTCCAGGGCGATTGCACCCGGAAGGCAGCCTGAAAGTAGGTTTCCGGGCTCGAGGAGTTGCGGAGCATGAGAATCCCCGTCCACGGTCTTACCGTCACGCCCGTGGTCAGTTTTCCGCAAGACAGGGTAATGGTTTTGGTCGTAAGGGGATCATCCATTGCCTTTTGCACGGGCGGCAACGCGTCCACGCCGATTCCGGCGGCGCTCCCCGCCGCCACGATGACCTTGTAGTCATCATAGAACCGGTTCTGTTTCTTTGCCAGCAAGTTTCGCATGGCATGACAGGCTGCCACGCTCGGCAGGAACCAGAAGGAATGTGAAAGCACGCCCAGCAAACGCGCGTCCGAGAACGGCATCGGCGGCTTCTGGGCGCCAAGTTTCAGGTTGTCAACGCTGGTCGGCATAAACGAGCCGCGGATCAGGTCCAGCCATTTCTGGACTTCATCCTTGTATTTGAATTCAGCCTTGTCGCCGACACCTTCGGCCGAAAAAAAGATGTTTAGGTCAAACTCGTTGAACTCGCCCCGCATGGAGATTTCCCGGATCGCGTCCGGCAGCTGGTAGGTCAGCAGCACCATGCGGGGCAAAGCGGCGTAGGGGTTGTCGGCGCCTTTCCAGTCCCGTTTCGAGCGCTGTTCGTCGGAATACGTCCAGTTGAAGATTTGCTCCTCGATGAATTCGCCGGAAGCAATGGCCCGGAACGGCGTGCCGGACAGGTAAAGATAACTGTCCGTGATGATCGGCATGATGTCTTCGTCGAAATCCTCGATGCCTTCGCCTTCAGCGAACTTGCGCTCTCTCTCGTCTTCCGACTCAAAGAGTTCCTTGGCGTTCTCCCGCCATGCGCCGTAGTGGTATTCATCCAGAATCACGCAATCCCAATGCGTCGAGTGGACCCATTCATTCTTCGTCTTGATTCCGCCGGTGCTGGGATTGCGTCCCAGGTAATCTTGAAACGAACCGAAACAGACGAACGGCCGTTTTTTGTCAGTCTGTTCATAGGTCAGTCCGCCGGGCTTGATGAATTGCCAGCCCTTGAAATCCACGTGGCATTTCAAGTCCTCTTCCCAGGCGCTTTGCACCGCCGGCTTGAATGTCAACACCAGCACCTTCCGCCAGCCCATCTTCTTTGCCAACTGATAGGCGGCGAAGGTCTTGCCAAACCGCATCTTGGCATTCCAGAGGAAATGCGGCGGTTTGTTCCGGTTGCCCCTCTCCCTGCGCCAACTGGCGAAATAGGCGGCAGTTTTCTCGACTGCCTCAACCTGTTCCGGACGCATCTCGAAATCCAGCGACCGGTTTTCCTCGTTCAATTGACCGGTCCGCACCGCGATCATCGCGGCCTTGACTTGATCCACCGTGCAACGGAACCACTCGCCCTCCGGATTCTTGATACCGTTGAGCCGCAGCATCCGGTGTACGTCATGATCGGTGAACGCCGTTCCGTCACTCCGCATGGCGGATTCTTCAAGAACGATCCGATACGGCGGCTTGCCGGGCTTCTTCGTCGGATACTGCTGCGCCACACGGCTCTGGACGTCCACGGTCGTGTAACCCACCTTCAGAAGGCCTGCGTATTGCGGGTTCGTGTCCTCGTAGGCGTATAGGGTGGGCCGCGTTACCGGACGGAGCGGGAAGAAATCCTTACTCATGCTCAGGCCCCTTGATCTGCTTATGATTCTTGACCGAGACCCCGCTCCACTCCTGGTGGATGATGTTGGTGAGGATGGCGTATTCCTCCTCGGCCCCGATAGTGTGATTTTTACAGTACTCGGTGAGCTTGTTGCGGGTTTTTTGCCCCATCATGCGCTGTTGAATCCGCTTTTCGCTTCGGCCATGCTGTCTCCAAAATTCCCTGGCGCGGTTGATCGAACGTGCCGGGTTGCTCATATCCTGAATCCGCTCGCAACCCACCTTCGCCAACCAGAGTTTGATTGGCTCGGGCTTTAGGCTTGGGATTGACTGGATGAACCGTAGAAGTGTTTTTGAATCAGCGCCATCAGTTCGATAATAATTTCCGTCCGTCGCCGGCATCTTCAGTTGGTGATAATTTGTCACCAACTGACTTCCCTCTTTTTTTAGTCGCTCCTTTAGCTTGTTCCAATATTTCCTGGCCGTTTGGTAATCCGGTTGCTGAATTAAAGCCGCAATGATGTCTATGACTGAAAAATACCATGTTTCAGAATTCTCATCATAAACACGGCGAATCTTAAAATTCTCAAAGACGGCCAGCGCCTGATTATGATTCGTCATTCCCCCCCCTCAATCATCGATGTTAATCTCAACGGCCATCAATATGTCGATGATTCAATGCCATGATATTTCCAAATATCCCTCTACGCCATTCATGGAAGGTTTTTCTTATTCATCGCTCGCATCCATCGGGCGGATCATGGACTCAATGAAGGCGATCTCGTCAGCAGTCAGTCCATATCGATTGTAGAGTTTTTCGTCAGTCCATTGAATATTCATGTTTAAAACAGGCACGAAGAAAAACCGATCCTTGGTGATATCCTGAGAGAATGAGAGTTGCGCGACTAGGAATCTAACGAATCGCGTGCTTAGGTATTGTAATAAGCTTTCAGCTTCGGCTCGTTTATCGAACACACCCGCAACGATGTAAGTTTCGGTGCATATTGTGCTCGGTGGCAGAATATCAACAATAGACAAGACTTTCCGCATTCCGTTCTTGTCGGGTTGTCCTGCGTGATCATATGAGACCTTCGACGTAATAACTTTCCATTTGTCAATCATATCAATACCGACCTTTATGTCTTCGCGGGCATAGGGACCCTCGCCGTTGTTCCATCGCAGGACAAGATCTCCTTGTTTCATAGGACGCACGTTTGTGGGCAAGCCAAAGGGTTTTCGACTCGTCACTTGCTCACTCATCCGTTTCTCGTTCTTGGCAAGAACCTTCCGAATGATAGGGAGTGCTTGGCTGTGTCTTACGAAGGTTTTGAATTCGTTGAGTGGGCGTACTGAAACAAAGCGTTCCTCATTGCGGACATTGATGACTTCGCAAGGACCACGGGAATCGCGTTCCCAAAGAAAGTAACAAATGCCTCCCGCTATATCTACGCCTGGAAATATTTCAGAGGCATTTTCATAGTCTACAATCTTCCGGATCCTATCGTCATCAAGCATTTTAGATCGAAAGTCGTTCAAACCTTTTCCACCTGCAAACCATCTTGAGGGAATAATCATGGTCAAGAACCGCGGATTCAATTTCTTGGCTTGTTGAACAAAGTTCTGGTAGATCGGTGATGCACTTCGACCAAAACCGCCATCGCTTAACTGATACGGCGGATTGCCGATTATAACATCGAATTTCATGTTGAAGATTTCCTCCGGTTTGTTAGTATGAATAAAATTGTAAGCATGGCTTTCCAGTTCACCGCCTCTTGCATAATTTTCCTTATTGGCCCCGCAGCAAACGCAGCGCCCCTTAGCCCAGGCATGTTCCACCCGCTTGAATCGGATATTGCCATCGGACCTGTTGAAAGTTTCGCAGACGGAATATTTACCGTTGGCGGTCTTGGAGCAGTACACGGACCGGCGTGACAGCAGGGCGGTCAACTCGGTGACGGCAAGTCCGTAAAGCTGGTTTTTGAAGATGTGATTCATCCGCTTCCGGCGGTCGGGGATTTCCTGCTCCAGCCCTTTATCCAAGCGCTTGGCGATTTCGCGAAGGAACACGCCCGACTTGCAGCCGGGATCGAGGAACGTCGCCTTTTGATCGCGCCAAAGCTCCGCCGGGAGCAGATCTAGAATCCGGTTTGCCAGGTGGGGCGGAGTGAAGACTTCATCGCTGCTCAGGTTTGCGATGCAGGAGAGGACATCGGGATTGTAACCACTATTGTTGGACATGGGCGATCTCCATGAAATGAACCGGGGGATATTCTTTCTCCGGCGTCGGGATGAACACATCTTCACCAAGATCGGAGAAAAGAGGCAGTTCCTTCCTGGTTTCGTGTGTCAGCAGACCATGAAACGTGTAGTCCCTCCGCTTGAGCATGCTCCCGTTAACCGGCGACCACTCGGAAAAAACAATATAATCCGGTTTTTCGCCGACCGTCTCGAGGGTCAGGGCATCGCCCCAGATGATATTGCGGTCAAGAATGAATCGAACCGCCTCGCGGCACTCGTTCTTGGCGCTGTTTTTGAACAGCCGGGAATAATAATCGCAATCGAACAGTCCATAGAGCCGGTGTCGGCACTGGCGGACATTGTCCTCAAGGATGTCAATACCATAGATCGAGGAGACGGCCAGGACGGCGTAACGTTCGAAATCAAGCTGCGATTTTCCGTAGCGTTTTTCCACGATCGCAAGTTTACGTTCCAAAATCACGATCAGGAAGTTTCCGGTTCCGCAAGCGGGTTCGAGAAAACGAGACTCGATCCGCTCCGTTTCCTGCTTCACGAGATCGAGCATGGCATTGACCTCCCGCTTCCCGGTCAATACCTCGCCGTGATCAACGACCCGTTTCTTCGAAACGATTTGCGTATCCACTGCTTATTGTTTGATTTTAATATCTTTATCGATGACAGTCAAAGCAATTGCGCGGTGATGAACGATTGGTTTATCTCCCGACCCAAGAAGATGATATAAAAATGATCTTGCCGGGCGGCTTGCTCGAGGCTTTGGAAGCGACATTACAGTCGCAGGCGGCCTATCCTGAAAGCCGAGGAAAAGGAAATTTCCTTAGTTTTCACGGTCGGCAGCGGCCGCAATAAGACCGGAAGATTTCCGTGCTGAGATACCGCTCGCCCCTGTCGGGCAGAACGGTCGCGATGACCGCGCCGGGAAAATCCGCGGCGATTTTCCGGGCGCCGGCCACCGCCGCCCCGCTGGACAGGCCGGCGAAGACGCCGGCCCGGGTCACGAGCTCCCGGGCCGCGACGAACGCCTCCTCATCGTCGACGGCGATGATCCCGTCCAGAAGGGACCGGTTGAAGATGGACGGCTTTTCGGATTCGCTCATGTTTTTCAAGCCCTGAATGCGATGGCCGGGAAGCGGCTCGACTCCGAAAATCTTGATCCCGGGCTTGGCCGCCTTCAGGTATTCCCCCGCGCCCATCAAGGTGCCGCCCGTGCCGAGGCCGGCCACGAAAACGTCCACCTCCCCTTCCGCCTGGCGGAAAATCTCCGGTCCGGTCGTTTCGTAATGAGCCCGGACATTGGCCGGATTGGCGAACTGGTCGGGCATGAAATATTTCCCGGGATCGGCGGCCGCCAGCTCCCGGGCCCGGGCGATGGCCCCGTCCGTTCCGGCTTCGGCCGGAGTCAGGTCCACCTCCGCGCCGAAGGCGGCGATTATCGCCCGCCGCTCGCTGGAAACGCAAGCCGGCATCACGAGATGGGCTTGATAGCCGAGAACGGAAGCGATCATGGCCAGGGCGATGCCGGTATTCCCCGACGTCGGCTCGAGAATCGTCCGCTCCGGCCGGAGAAGCCCTTGATCCTCCGCTTCCCGGATCATGAACAGGGAAGTCCGGTCCTTGATGGATCCGCCCGGATTGAGGCCTTCGATCTTGGCCAGAAGGCGGATCCCGTGTTTCGCCTCAACCAGCCCGCTGATATCCACCAGCGGCGTTCGGCCGATGGCTTCTAAAATATTCACAAGGCGTTTCATATTCATCATGCTCCTGTCGATTGACGGACAACGTCATGGAAAGAAAAACGGCGGCGGGGGCGGGGGATTCAGCGGGCGGCGGGTCGCCCGCAGCAGAGACAGCCGAGAACGGAGAACCGGGATAGGATTCCGCGGTTTCTTTGGCTGTCGATCGTCATGACGGGCGGCATTTTAGCGCATTCCCGGGCCGCCGGCAAGAAAAATCTTGGTTAAACGAGAGGATCGGCATCATAGGCGAATCGATTCAGGGCCGGCGGCGGTCGGATCGAGGCCGCTTCCTTGTGTCCTTGCCGTCCCGCCGGGAGCCCCGTATAATCGAGGCCATGGCCGCCGCAAGCGAATGCCCGATCTGCAGCCGGCTCCGGGATGTCGAAACCTCCTTTTCCAAGTATCTCGCCCCGCAGCTCGACAATCCGCTTCCCGAAGCGGCCGGACGGCTGGTCGTTCTTCCCGATCCCTCGGGCCAAGACCCGGAGAAACGCCATACCCGGCGCTGCCCCGCCTGCGGCACGCTCTACGATTACGTCAGCTGTTATGAATATCACATGAACGGCGGCGAAGAGAGCGAGGAGCTGACGCGCCTGAATCCGGACCAATCGGCCTCGTTCCTCTTCTCCCAAGCCCGCGCCCTGGAAGAACGGCGCCGCGAGATCAATTTGCTGGAGGACTCGGCCGGCGGCCTGGGCGACCTCATCGACCGCGGCCGGCCCGAAGCCGGAGAAGTCCGGGAGGCCGCGGCCGAAATGGAAACGCTTCGGCGGCGGGCCGATTCGCTGCGTCTCCGGCTGCGGGAGCTGGTCGAGGCGCTTCGCCGCGCTTGTCCGGAGATATTATTTACTTGGGCCGGAGCTCACGGCCGCGTCTGCCGAAAATTTCTGGACGCTCCGGGCGACGGCGGCGAAGACAGCCGCATGGCCCGCTTCGAAGCCCGCTCCTCCCTGGATTTTTGGGAAAAGCTGCCTTTCGGGGGAGAAACATATATCGCCGGCAACTCCCCCTGGCTTCCGGGTTACGACGATTTATTGGACCGTGAGCTGGCTCCGGAAAGATAGGGAGAAGAGCATGGGACGAGGGACCCGGTTCTCCTCCCGGCTCACTTCCATACTTGGGAAAAGACCCGGAGGAAATTTCCGCCCAGGATCTTGCGGATGCCGGCGTCGCCGTAGCCGCGCTTTCCCAGGCGTTCGGCGAAATGGACGACATCGGCATATTGGCTGAAACCCTCCGCCATCCGAAGCGGGGAGCGCATATTCGCGCTGATATGCTTGTCATAAGATCCGGTCACGTCCTTGAGGGCCGGCGTGCCCCACGGGTCGACCTTATGCTCCGGATACGTTCCCAGGCTCATGTCCGTTCCGACGCCGATATGGTCGACGCCGCCGACAAGCTGGGCGGCATGGTCGATGTGGTTGAGGAAATCATCGACGGTCGGCCGCGTGGTCCGGCCCTTCTTGAGAAGCATCGGGCCCCAGGGGCACAACCCCACGACTCCGCCCTTGGCCGCGCAGGCTTTGATCCGGTCATCGTCGATGTTGCGCGGATTGGACGAGACGGCTTCGGCTCCGGAGTGGCTGAAGACGACCGGTTGAGCGCTTCGCTCGATGATCTCCAGGGCGGAGCGGGCCCCGACATGGGAACAATCCAGAAGCAATCCGAGGCGGTTGCATTCGGCTACGGCCAGCTCGCCCAGCGAGGTCAATCCCCCGTCGGCCTGGTCGAGGCAGCCGCCGCAGAGGCGATTGCTCTGGCTGTAAGCGAAAATCAGCATCCGCAGGCCCAAGCGGTAAAAGGCCTCGAGCCTATGGAGCTTGTCGCCCATAAAATCCCCGCATTGGGAAGCCAAGAGCAGCCCGGACCGGCCGGCTTTTTTTAGATCAGGGATCTCGGCGGCTGTGGTGACGACGGCCAGGTTCGGATGCTTGCGGGCCGCGGCGCGCCAAAACATCAGCCCTTCCAGGGCCTGGTCCACGTCCAGGTGCGGATCCCAGGCGGTGACGCCGTAAACCGTGGCTCCGTAGCGATGGGCGTCGGCGAAGGGCGCGTCGGGCCATATCTGCATGCAGGAGTCGATGAAAATATACGGGTGATCCTTTTCCAGGATCGGGTGGATGCCCCGCTCCTCGGGGCTCAATCCCCCGGAAGCGGCCTGCGGCTCGGGCTGTCCCGTATTCGCGGACGCCGTCGCAAGGCCGGCAGCCGCCGCCGTCGCCCCCATCCCCGCCAAACGAACGAAATCCCTCCGAGTGATGCTCATGCCGCGCTATCCTTTCTTCAAAACGATTGCTTCAACGAGTTTTATACGCGAGGCCGGCGGGGATGTCAAAACCGGAGCGGATCATTCAAGGGGTTGAATGACCGGCCGACCATCCCATCGCCCGTTTTCTCTAATCCACCATAAAGAACAGATTCAAATCCGATCCGCCCCGGATCATGGAGGGCCTGGAGAGAGGAATCGAAACTTCAGCGCCTCCGGGCCGGCGGTCCGTCTCAACCCGGCCAAAGCGGCGGACGGCGCCCGCAGAAAGACGCTCATGGGAAAACAGGTTGTTTCCAGGGGGGGGCGATTCTATGATAAAGTCATCCCGGTGTTTCCACGCCCGGAAAACGCTCGTGATAACCGCGGGGGCTTGGAGACGCGAAGGGCAATGAAAAGAATCCAAGGCGGAAATCTCGAGGAGCCTGCCGTGTCCCGCGGAGGAGAAGCCGCATCGAGGGATAGAAAAGCATAAAAACGGCATAAACAAAAAATGAAAAGGCCGTTCATCAACGGACTGGGTTTATTGGGCGTCGTCAGCCTGCTTTCCTACGCCGCCGCGGTTGTCTGGGCTCCATCGGCCTATCCCGGGTATGACTGGATGAGGCAGGCGGTCAGCGATTTGAGCGCGGCCAACGCCCCCTCAAAAGATCTGTGGAATCAATTGAGCTGCCTTTACGGCGTGGGCGGACTGGTTTCCATCATGATGGCGTGTGTTTTCATCCAGGGAAAATTGAATAAAACGCTGCGAATCGGAATTTATGCTTTTGCCGCGATGAATTGGGTTTCCGCGGTCGGCTATCCCCTGTTTCCGCTTTCCACCAGCGGATATGCGGGATCATTCCAGGATATGATGCACGTGTACGTGGTCACGACGCTGGTTGTGATCCTTTCCCTCGTTTCGCTGATTTTGATCATGGTCGGAGGGTATCGGAGGAATGGTTATCGATCCCTGGCGATTTGGGCGTCCATCGCTCTTGCCGCGATGGGCGCGGGCGCGGTGGGAACGAGTGTGGCCCCGCGCGGGTATTTCGCCCTCTTTGAGCGTCTCAGCCTGTTCGCCGCGACCGGATTCAACGCTGTTCTGGGAGTCTATTTATTCAACGGATTTCGTTCTCATCGTTCCGAGCTCGAGAAAGCCTGAACGGGTATCTGAAAGGCCGGCTTGGTGCGCGCGGAAGCAAGTCAAAGAGAAGACCGGGATATGGCTTCCCTCGGATCTCCGGCGAAATCCGAGGAGACCGCGTCTCTTTCGATCTATCCGCCCGCCGGTCCCGTGAATCAACAGATCCGCCGAACGATGATCGTCTCTTTCCATGGGGTTGCTCCGCATTCTTCGATCTTGCGGATCGTCAATCGCCCGCAAAGCCCGTTCTTTAAAGGAGAAATCTCGGACAATGCATGTCGAAAAGCCGATAACGATCGATTCAATGAAAAGCCGCGATCTTTCCTTGTCGAAAGTGATGATTTTGATCTTTGTCCCCGCAACCGTCTTGACGGCCGCCTATTGGGCCATCGGTCATCTGCAGAAGATCATTCCTTCGCTCTTATTGTTCTTTCTTTTAGCGGCGATCATCCTTTTCCCTGCTGAACTGGCGATCATCCTCTTCGCCGGGAAAAAGGAGTTCGGCCGTTATTCATTGAAGAGCGCCCTTGTGAATCAGAAAAAGCCGAAAGCGGCGCGGACCCTTCTGATCGGAGTCATGCTCTTTGGCTTGGCGGGAATTCTGTCGATTGTCGTGAAGCCCTTGGAAAGCCTTCTGACGTCGCCGATATCCGGAAAATTAGGGGCCGTCTTGCCCGCGTATTTTGACTGGACGAATTTCGAGCTCTTGAGACAGTATCCCAAGAATATGGTGTTGTGGACCTGCATTGGGTACGGCGTTTTCAACGTGTTTGTCGGCCCGGTTGTGGAAGAGCTTTTTTTTAGAGGATACCTCACTTCAAAAATCAGCCGATTTGGAAGACGCGCGCCGATCATCATGACCGTCCTGTTTTCCCTGTATCATCTGTGGCTGCCTTTTCAAAACCTTTTCCGGATCAGCGCGTTTTTACCGGCCGCGTACATGGCCTGGAAAGAAAACAACATCTCCATCGCCATCGTATTTCATTGTTTATGCAACTTGGTTTCCACGGTCAGCTTTATCCTCGTTTTATATTCCGTCTAGAGAGGAAGACGAGATTCATCGGGGGAAAGGACACGGCCTCGTTGAATACGAGGGGTTTTCTCCCGCGGGCGGATCATTGCGCCGGCCGCCGGGAAACGGCCTGCCTTGCCGGGCGATTTTGAAATCCGCCGGGTCGAATTCCGCACAAGCGTCAGAGGATTCCGTATCCCCCGTTTCGCGGATCGGCGAAAAGGAAGATCTTCGGGGGAAAATAAGTGAACAGGGCGAAGGCGAGGAAAAGAAGAACCAAGGCGAAATAAGCCAGCCGCCGCCGCGTCCGGGGCTGGGGAGGAGCGGTCAGGATCCGAACGCTCGCCGCCTGTCCGGCGCAGACGGCGACGACAAACAAGAGGATGTCGGCCCAAAGGAAATGCCTCCCCAGGACCGCCCGGTACGCGTAGAAGACGGCGCCGATGACGACCGGCATGGCCCAGAGGCCGGCGGCCTTCGCGGTCCAGAAATTCCCGGTCCGCTTTTTCAGAAACGGAAGCTCGACCAGGGCGAAGAGCAGGGCCGGCCAGAAGGCCAGCTTGAAATGCTCCCACGTGCTCTCGTTGACCGCGGCCAGCCAAGCGATCGGACGTTGCTTCCCGCTCCAGACGAACACGAAATGGAGGGCCGAGCCGGCCAAGATGATGAAGACCGCCTCGGCCGCTTCCCAGACGGCGATCGCCCTTCGGTCTGTCGTCTGATGCATCCGCAAACCTCCCTCAGCGGCGCGACCGCTTGACCTGGAAAAGCAAGTCGTCGGCCGCGGCCAGGACCGCGGCCACGGCGGCGTTCGTCGCCGGAGGAACCTCCACCGAGCCGCAGGCGGCGGTGACGGTCACGGCCGCGCTTCCCTCGCCCGCCTGACAGGCCAAGCCGCTGATGCGGCCCTCAACCGATTTCAGGGCCGCCCCGTCGGCCCCGGGCAGAACGACCAGGAACTCGTCCCCGCCCAAGCGGCCCAGGGCGTCGCCGGGACGCAGGCACTCCTTGATTTTCCCGGCCATGTCCTTGAGGACTTGATCTCCGGCGGCATGACCCAGGGTGTCGTTGACCTGCTTGAAGCGGTTGAGGTCCACCATGATGCAGCCCAGGCGGCGGTTCCCGCCGCGCTCCGGCTTCAATTCCCGCTCGAGGAAGGCCAGGACGGCCCGGCGGTTGTAAAGGGCGGTCAGCGGGTCATACGCGGCCAGGTATTCCAGCTCGGCCGTCCGCTTGCCGACCTCACGTTGGAGCTCGCGGTTGCGGCGCAGAAGCAGGAGGGTCCGCCAGCGGTAGGCGGCGAAGGCCGCGGCCAGGAGGAAGACAACCGCGCCCGCGCGGAACGCCCCGGTCATCCAGAACGGCGGCCGGACGCGGATGGGCAGGGTAACGACCTCGCCCCAGACGCCCGACTCGTTGACCGGCTGGAGAAGGAGCTTCAAATCGCCGGCCGGGAGGTTGGTGTAACGGAGCTCCTCCCGCCGGCTCAAGGGCAGCCAGTCGCCCTCCAATCCCTCCAGGCGGGCGCGGTAGGCGGCCCGGCTGCGGCCTCGGAAGGAGAGGACGGCGACGTTGCAGACGATCGTCCGCTCGTTCCAGGCCAGGTCGAGCCCGGCCGGGTATTCCACCGTCCGGCCGGGCAGGCGGACGCTTTCGATCGCAAGCCCGGGCGGTTCTGTATTGGGGATGCGGCCGGTCGGATTGTACTGGGACAAACCGTTGACGGTTCCGATCCAGATGTCTCCGCGTGAATCGTTGAAAAAGCCCTGGGCGTTGGTTTCCCAGTCGGCCAGGCCATCGTCGGGCGTGAAGGCCTCCACCCGGTACTCGGACAGGAAGCGGAAAACGCCGCGGGCCGTGTTGACCCAAATCGTCCCCTTCCAGTCCTCGCCGATCGAGAACACGTGATGATTGGCAAAGCCGGGATGATCCTTCGCGTTGAACAGGCGCCACCGGCCGCCGGCCTCGAGCACGGCCAGGCCGGCGTCGTTGCCGGCCCAGAGGCGGCCGGCGCTGTCCTCGAGGATGGAGGAGATGTTGACCCCGGTCTCCAGGGGACAACGGGTTTCGAGCGGGGCGACGGTTTCGCCGTCGCAATAAAAGAACCGGCTCTTGGCCACGGCCCAGACGCCGCCCCGCCGGCTCCGGGCCAAGTGATGGACGGCTGTCAGAGGTTCCCCCGTCACGGTCGTATTCCAAATGCGCCACGTTCCGCCGGCATCGCGGCGGGCCAGGCCGCCGCCGCTCCACTCGCCGCACCCCCAGAGATTCCCCGCTCCGTCGAGAACGATGTCGTAGGGATTCGTCCGCGGGAAGGAGACATGGGGAGGCAGGGGATGGACGGCCTTTTCCCCGGGCCGGCGGAAATGGAGGGCGGTGTCGGTCAGAATCCAAAGGGTTCCATCGGCGGTCCGGAGCGCCTTCCAGACCCACTCGTTGTCCAGACCGTCGGCCGCCCGAATCGTTTCGAGAACCCGGGGATGCGGCCGGACCAGGTAGTGGGCCGCTCCGCGCATCGTCCCCAGCCAGAGCGAGTCGGAATCCTCTCCCGGAGTGATGCCGAAAACACAAGCGCTCGGCAATCCCTGGTTGCCGGTGTGGTTGATCACGGCCAGGTTGCTCAGGCGGGCCAGGCCGCCGATGTCCGTGCCCACCCAGACGCTTTTCTCCCGGTCCTCAAGGACCACGCTGACGAGGTTCGAGGGAAGGCCGTTTTCGACCCCCCAGTGTTCGAAGACGGACGCGCCGGGGCGCTTGAGAAACACGCCGTCGTCGACCGTGGCCGCGTACAGCGTTCCTGACGGCTGGACGGTCAGGCTGTATACGGCCCGTGGAACGGGGGAACCGGTTATCTTGCGCCAGTCCGCCCCGTCCCGCAGCCAGACGCCGGCCCCGGCCGTGCCCAACCACAGCCCCTCGGCGGTGACCGCCAAGGCCCGGAAGTCCGCCGGTTCGAGCCCGGCCGGAGAAACGACCGCATCGGGCGGCGCGTCGCCGGAAAAGCGCCACAAGCCGTTGGCGGCCGCGACCAGAACGCCTTCGCGGTCGGAAAGGATGTCATAGACCACGGGTCCCTTCTCCCCGCTTCCGGGATGGAAGAGGAACCAGGTTTCCCCGTCGAAGACCGCCGGGCCGTCGTCGGTTCCGACCCAGATACGCTTTCGGGCGTCCTCGGCCAAGGCCCGGCAGCGAACCATGCTCACGGCCTGATCGGGGAGGATTTCGAGGCGACGGCCGGCGATTCGCGAGACGCCGGCCACTGTGGCGATCCACAGGGTCCCGTCGGACGCGACCAGCAGCTCCTGGATCCGGGTGCTCGGCAGGCCGTCCTCGCGGAAGAAGCTTTTGAACTCAGCTCCGTTGAAGCGGGCCAGCCCGCCCCAGGTCCCCACCCACAGATAACCCTCGCGGTCCTGAGCCAGGGCAGAAACCTGCGACTGGGGAATCCCCTCCTTCAAGCCCAAGACCTCGAACGGGAGAACCTGGGCGCGGGCGGGGAGGGCCAAAGCGAGAAGCGCCGCAACGGCGGCGGCCGGGACACGATTTCTCAGTAAATAACCTCGCATCTATTTTCCCTTTTTGAAATGAAGCCGTTGCCTGGCGGCCGGCGGGGATTGGCGGCCGGGATCTCGAGGGTCGCAGGCGGTCCGGCGGCGGGGCCGAGGGATAGGATTTTCTTTTCTCCGCGGATCATCGCCGAAAAGCCCCGTCTTGTCTTGAAATCCCATCCTGCCATCGGGAATGAGGATAATTGAGCGTTTGAGGAGTTGTCAAGAAAAGAAAAGGCCGTTTGCCAGGAAGCCCCTCTCGCGGCAGCGGACGCCCTCCTCCATGAGCTTTGCCCTCCTTTACGGCCCTTGGCCGTCCTCTCCGGGCCCTGTCCTCGCCAAAAGGCCCATCTAAAAAGGATTGGCCCCTTGACTAAACCGGGCCTTTTGACGTTGCAGAAAACCGGCGTATTCACTTTGTCTTTACAGACGAAATAAAACTCTTGACATCCGGAGCGCGAAGCCTTAGATTTTACTCGGCGTTAATATTATTGATTATTAGTAATATTATTATACTCTTAGTATTTGTCATTTGAACGGGAGGAGATGATGAGCAAGAAACTCTTTCCATTCGCGGTTTTCATCGCGGTTTTTCTCGGGGCGGCGTTCGCCCCGGGCCAGTCGGAGGACCCGAAAGTGCGGGAGCTGGCCCGCAAGATCGACGACCTTTACCGGAGCGATTCGAGCTATGCCCGCATCGAAATGGAAATCGTCACCCCCGATTGGCGGAGGACGCTGGCCTTGAAGGGATGGACCCAAGGACAGTCGAAAACGCTGATCCGCATCCTGGAGCCCAAGAAGGAAGCCGGGATCGGGACTCTCCGCCTGGGCAACGAAATGTGGAACTACCTGCCGAAGACCGACAAGGTCATCAAGATTCCGCCATCCATGATGATGAGCTCCTGGATGGGCTCGGACTTCACGAACGATGATCTGGTCAAGGAATTCACGTTCGTTGATGATTTCACGTTCCGAATGGTGACTCCGCCGGAGGCCGAAAAGGGAATTCTCTACCTGGAATGCCGGCCCAAGCCGGGAGTGGCCGTCGTCTGGGACAAGATCGTCATCGCCGTCGCTGAAGCCGATACGCTCCCGGTCTGGCAGAAATTCTATGACGAAAAGGGCCAAGTGGCTCGGATCATGAGCTACAGCGAGGTGCGAACCTTCGGCCGGCGGACCGTTCCCGCTGTCATGGAAATGGTTCCCCGGACGAAAACGGGCTGCAAAACCGTCCTGCGCTACCGGGAGATTCAATTCGATCTGTCCTTGAAGGACGATCTCTTTTCCCTGCGGGCGCTGCAATCCGGCAAGTAGAGGATATCCCATGATAAAAATGGCTTTCCGCAATATTTTCCGCCAGAAGCGGCGTTCCCTCTTGACCACCCTGACGATGTTCGGCGGCTTTGTCCTGGCTTCCCTGGCCCTGGGAGTCATCGACGGAACGTACAACCGGATCGTCGACGAGTTCACCAGAAGCCGCATGGGACACATCCAGATTCACGCCCGCGGCTACCTGGAACGCCCGACCCTCCAAAAAGTCATCCGGAACGGCCGCGAGATCGGCGTTGAAATCGACCGGTCGCGGGACGCGGAGGCGTGGGCCCCTCGGATTATCGCCGCGGCCCTGGCCTCGGTCGGAGAACGGACGGATACGGCCCGGATCCTGGGCATCGATCCGGTCCGGGAGAACGCGGCCACCCGCTTTGAGAGAAAGATCACCCGGGGCCGGAGCTTTTCTCCGGATCCCTCGAAGGAAATCATTCTCGGCCCGGGTTTGGCCCAGGCGCTGAAAGCCGCGATTGGAGACGAGGTCGTTCTGGTTTCTCAAGCCGCTGACGGATCCCTGGCCAACGACGTCTACCGGCTCATCGGCCTGGCCGACACCGGCGACATGGCGACCGACCGGACTTCCGCCTACCTTCATCTCGAGGACGCCCGGAGCTTGTTCGTTCTCGAGGAAGCGGTCCACGAGATCGTCGTCGTTTCCCGTTCCCTGAAAAAAGCAACGAACCTGAACGCCTCCCTCCGCGAATCCCTGGCCGCCTTTCCGGTCGACGTCCAACCTTGGCAGGAGTTCGCCAAAAGCTTTTACAACGCCATGCAAGCCGACAGCCGCGGCCATGAAATGATGCTCCTGATCTTGTTTATCGTCGTCTCGTTCGGCGTTCTGAACACGACTCTGATGTCGGTCCTGGAGCGGCGGAGGGAATACGGCGTGCTGAAGGCCCTGGGGACGCGGCCCCGGCAGGTCTTCCGGCTGATCCTTTGCGAAGTCCTGCTTCTGGCCGCGGCGAGCGTCGTCTTGGGGGCCGGGGCCGGGTTTTTAATCAATTCCGCCGTCGCTCAACACGAGATTGTGATTTTCTCCAAGGGGGTCACCTTCGGGGGAATGGAGATGAGATCCTTCACCACGGAGGTCAATGCTCGGACGTTGGCGATCCCTGCCCTGACCGTTCTTTTCTCCGCGCTTTTCGTCAGTCTGTGGCCGGCCGTTCGGGCCGCCCGGACCGAGCCGGCCCGCTCGATCCGCATCTTCTAGGAGGACCATCATGAGCCTCTATTCGCGACTTGCCTGGCGCAATATCTTCCGCAACAAGCGCCGGACCTACATCACCGGAATCGCCGTCGCCGTCGGCCTGGCCGCCTTGATGTTCCTGGACGCGCTTTATATCGGCATGGCCGATAATATGATCGCCGCGGCCACGGCTTCCTTCACCGGCGAGGCGCAGATCCACGGACGGGATTTCCTGCTCGCCCGGGACGCGAACCTGACCGTGGCCGGGAGCGAGCGGCTCCTGGCCGACTTGAGGAACGATACGCTGGTCAAGGCGTTCACCCCGCGGACGCTGAGCCAGGGAATGGTCACCTCCGCGGCCAACGTCAATCCCGTCCTCCTCGTCGGGGTCCGCCCGGACACCGAGCGGGCTCTCAGCCAGATGGACGACGTCATCGAGGCCGGCGATTACTTCGGCGGGAATGACCCGCAGAACATCGTCATCGGCCGCAAACTGGCCGATCTCCTCGAAGTCGGCGTGGGCGACCGGGTCGTGGTGACCGTCTCCCGGGCGGGAAGCGGGGAGCTCTCCCAGGACCTGTTTCGCGTCTCGGGCATCTATCGTTTCAACACCGACGATCTGGACGACGGGTTGGCCTTCGTCCGGATCGAAAAAGCCCAGGACATGCTCGGCCTGGCCGGCCGGGTGAATGAAATCGCTTTGTCGTTCAAGGATCCTCGCGTCTCCCAGGACGAGACCCATCCTTTCTGGACGGACTATTCGACCGGGGGGAACGAAGCCCTGGGATGGCCCCGGCTTTTCCCGGCCCTGAAATCCGTTTATCAGATGACGACGGCGGCCAGCCTGATCCTCGGCTTGCTGCTCTTCACCGTGGTCGCCCTCGGCATCGTCAATACCATGTTCATGTCGATCTACGAGCGGATGTTCGAGTTCGGCGTCCTGCGGGCGGTCGGAACGAGGCCCGGAGGAATCCGCCGGCTTGTGATCCTGGAAGCGGGATCGCTGGCCCTGTTGAGCATCGCTCTCGGCGTCGGGCTGGGATTCCTTGTCACCCTGATCGTTTCCCTGACCGGAGTGAATTATCAGAACATCGAATTCGCCGGGGTGACCATCAAGGAGCTCATCTATCCGGTCTTCCATCTCAAACAGTACGTCATTTTCCCGGCCGGCGTGCTTCTGTTCACCCTGCTGGTGGGATTATACCCGGCCGGCTTCGCCGCCCGGATGTCCGTCACCCGGGCCATGAAAAGAACGATGTGAAGGAGAACAACCATGAATCCCCAACACCGGCACCTCATCGAAACGGAGGGACTTATAAAAACGTATTCGGACAACGGGGTCCAGGTCCCGGCTCTGCGGGGCGTCGATCTGACCATTCATGCCGGGGAATTCACGGCCATCGTCGGGCCGTCGGGCTCGGGCAAGACAACCCTGCTCAACATCATCTCCGGCCTGGACAAACCCACGTCGGGCAAGGTCTGGCTGGACGGCCGGCTCGTCTCGGACATGAGCGGGGCGGAGCTGTCCGATTTCCGCCGCGATCACATCGGATTCATCTTCCAGGCCTACAACCTCATCCCCGTCCTCAAGGTCGAGGAGAACATCGAGTACATCATGCTTCTTCAGGGCGTGCCCAAGGAAGAACGCCACCGGCGCGTCCACGACATCCTGCGCGACGTGGACCTCGAGGACTATGCCCATCGCTATCCCAACCGGCTGTCGGGCGGCCAGCAGCAGCGCGTGGCCATCGCCCGGGCCATGGTCTCTCATCCCTTGATGATCCTGGCCGACGAGCCCACGGCCAACCTGGACTCGAAAACCGGCGCGGATCTTCTGGACATGATGCGCCATCTCAATGCGGAGCATGGGATGACCTTCATCTTCTCGACTCACGACCGGATGATCGTCGATAAAGCCAAGCGGGTGATCGTCATTCGCGACGGGATCGTCGCGAGCGATGAAACCCGGAATTGAGGCCGCGATGAGAAGACCGCGGGCATCAATCGGGGCCGGAGCGCTGGCCGCCGCCCTGGCCATGGCGGCCCTTCCCCCGGCGGCGGAAGGAGAGCTCAAGCTCGGCGGCTACCTGAAAAATCATTCGGTCGTCTTCCGCCTGCCCGAATCGAAGACGGCCGCTTCGGACCTGCCGCTCCCGGGGATCTCCCAATTTCGCCTCCGGGTGTTCCTCGCCGGGGACCTGTCGCCGGATGTCTCGTTCCAAGCGGCTTACGACCTTTCGCCCCGGATCCAGGATACGCTTTTTTTTCGGGCCTCGCCGTTTATTCCGTCCCCGGAAGCGGGCGATTACCGGGCGGCCGATTTCCGCTCGCGCCTCGTCCCGGCGCCGGGAAAGCCGGCCGGAAGCTTCGGCTTCTATCACAACCTCGACCGCCTGTCGCTGTCGGTCAAGATGACGTTCGGGGATCTCATCCTCGGCCGCCAGCCGGTGGCCTGGGGAAGCGGCCGGATCACGAATCCAACCGATCTCATCGCTCCATTCTCCTTCCAGGAATTGGACAAGGAGGAGCGTTTCGGCGTGGACGCCGTCCGCCTGAGGATTCCCCTGGGCGCCTTGAGCGAGCTCGACGCGGGGGCCGTTTTCGGCCGGGACTTGGAGTTCAAGCGGAGCGCCTTTTTCCTTCGGGGCAAGGTCAATGTTCTGGAGACCGACGCGGCCCTCCTCCTTCTCGGATTTCGCGAAGACCTGCTCCTGGGCCTCGACCTGGCCCGCTCCTTGGGCGGGGCCGGCGTTTGGCTCGAGGGGGCTTGCGTCTTTCCGGACGCCTTGAACGGAAAAAAGCCCAAGGCTTCAAGCTATGCCCGCCTTACGGTCGGTATCGACCGCAGCCTGAGCGACCGTGCTTATGCCTTCTTCGAGTATCATTACAATTCGGCCGGGTCCTCGGAGCCCGGGGATTACACCGCCCTCTTTTCCCGGCCGGCTTATACGAGGGGAGCCGCGTATCTGATGGGCCGTCATTACCTTGCCGCGGGCTTGACCTGGCAAGCGACGCCGCTGATCCCCGTTTCCGGGCTCCTCCTCTGGAATGCGACCGACGGCTCGCTGGCGCTTTCGCCCCAGGCGGAATACAATATCGCCGAAAATATCTACCTCGGAGCCGGAGCATTCGTGGGAGTCGGCCGTCCGCCGTTAAGGTCCCCGTTCGATGCAACCGGGACCGGGCCGGTCCTTGATTCGGAATTCGGAAGCTACCCGGATTTCGTTTTCCTTTCTTTCCGGGTATATTTTTGAGGGAGGCTTGCCGATGAAAACCAGGGCGCGGACGAAAACCGGAACGACGGCGGCGAAGAAGGCCCGCAATCCCTATCCGCCGGGCGGCCGCGAGGACGCCATCCGCCAGTTCATCCTCGAACACAGCGAGCATCTTTTCGTCACCCACGGATACGGCAAGACCTCCATGGACATGGTCGCCCGGGAGTGCGGATTGTCCAAGCCGACGCTTTACAAATACTTTAAGAACAAGTACGAGATGTTCACCAGCCTGTATGAGCGGCTCTACCGGAGCCTCAATGAGATGTTCAAGCTCATCCTCGGACGGAACCGGGACAAGGCCCAGGTCCTGGAAGAGATCATCCTCGGTTACTTTCTCTTGATGACCTCTAAAAAGGACTTTTTGAAAATGTACTTCCGCGAACAGCATCTGGTCGTCCACGAGAACATCGAAGAACACATGTCCTGGCACGTCGAAAGCCGCAAAAAAATGGAGGAGATGCTGGCCCAATGCCTCCAGGGGATCCTCCGGCCGGACATCGCCAAGCGCTACGGCTCGGCCATGGTCGCCTCGACCTTGTTCGACATCCTGGAGGGCATGGTTTCAAACCTCATCCTCCACGGCGAGCAGGACCCGGCCAAGGAAAAAGCGTTCATCCTGGAATTTCTCCGGTCCGGCGTTCTGGCCCGGTCCGCCTGAGGACCGCCTCCTCTTCCGCGGCCTCGCCCCTTTCCCCGGGATTCCGCCGTCTCCGGCTTCAGTCCGTCGTTCATTCCCTCCTCTCCTCTGACTCGTGAGGGGAAAGGATCGATCGGGAGAAGCCAAGGCGCTCGTGAAATGAGGAACCGCGCCGGGGGGCGCCGGCCTTACCGACCCGGCCCTGGGCGAAACCTACCAGATCGAAGCCTGCCGCGATGATTATGGGTCGCGCGGCGGGACGAACCAGGTCGCCGGGACCTCCCGGGCCAAGAATACTGCCAATCGCAAGTCGTCTTTCCACAGAATCTCATGGAAACCGCCCGCCGCGCCCAGGCCGCCCCCGCGGAATCCCTGGGACGCGAATGGGGCCGTGATCCCGGCCCCCGCCGTTCGGACGCTCCGGCGCCCGGCGACTTCGAGATGCCGGCCGCGGCCGTCAAGACCGGAGCCGTCAATCGGTTCCATAGAAATGAGGATGAAGATCCTGTTCGGGGACGAACCGGGCGGTTGGACGGTAAATGGCTTGGACCGTTCCGGGGGCAAGTTCCCGATGGAGGGGGACCGTCAGGACATGTGTCGGGCTCCCTTCGGCCTCGCGCTTCAACTTGGCGTGGCTGCCCCGGATCGAAACGGCCGAAAAACCGAACTCCCGGAGGATCCGAAGGATCTGCCGGGCCGATAGACGCCTAAGCCTGGCCCTCGCCGGACGGGTTTTCTTCGTAGGTCACGGCGATCCTACCGGAAGTTGAAGGTGTAGGTATATTTCAGGAGAAGGGTGCGGCCCACGGACCGGGGCAGCGGCGGCCTTTCCCTCAAGCGGTCGGTGTTTAATCCGTCGTTATAGACGAGATAGAAATCGTTCCCTTCCCGGGGGTTGTATCGGATGCGGATGTTCGACGTCAGCGTGTCGGCTTCGCTTCTGTACTGGATGAAAGCGGCGGCTGAAAAGCGGGTGCTCAGCATAACCAGAAGGCTCAGCCGTCCGATATGGGCGATGAACTTCTGGTTTCTTTCGGGGAACGCCGCCCGGTTGAATCCGTAGAAGCCGCCGACTTCCAGGCCGCTCGAAACGTCCCAGCGCGGCGAAATTCCCGCCGAGACGAGATTCCCGTCGTAAAACGAGCCGGCCTCCAGCGAGCCTTCCAAGTAAAAGCTCGCCGCGGTCGGCGTGTTGAAGGCCAGCTTCGTCGTAAAAAAGCGGTATCGGCCGGCCGGGATCTCGGCCTCGTCGGACAGGGAAAAGGCCTCCGAAACGTTCTCGAAGAAGAAGGCCGGCCGGACCATGACATAAAAGTCGGATTTTGCGGTGAACTGGTATCCCGGCCCGACCTCGGAGGACTCGACGGCCCCGTCTTTATTCCGCAGGTAGAGGAATCCGTCGAGGAAGACGCTGTGACGCAGGAGCCAGGACTTTTCGCCCGGGAGCCAGCCGTAGAGGAGACGGTCGCCGAAACGGCTGTAGTCGCTCCGGAATTCGAATCCCAGGCCGGGCTCATACCCGGCGCCCGCCCGGGAAAAATCCAGGTTATAAGCCAGGCCCTCGACGGTCCGGCGCTGCCAGTTGACCCGGACCTTGGCCGGGTCGAGCGAAAGGAGGCGGTTTCTCTTCCCCGCGGCGAAGGTCTGAGCCCAATTCCACGACAGGTAATCGTCGCCGAAGAGCTTGACGATGCCGTCCAAGCCGTAAGCCGTGTTGAACGTCCCGTCCACGCCGATCCGGCAGGTGGCCATCGCCCCCACCCAGGAATTCGGATTGAAGACCTGCCGCCGGACGCGCAGGACGCCGAAGTTTTGCGAGGGCAGATCCTCGACGGCGGCGGTCTGCATGTCGAGAAGGCCGAGGTCCCACGGACCGATCCGGCCGATCAAGCGGGCCCCCCCGTAGATGCGGACGAGCTTCCCTTCGTGGAGGCCGATGCGCCGGCTGTAGAAAAGGCTGCTTTCGTCGCCGTAATTGAAGTCGAAGACGCTCGCCCTCTCCTGGAAGAAGAGCCTTTTCTCCGGGAAGAACAGGGAAAAGCGCGTCAGGTTCACCTGCTGGTCGTCCGCTTCGACCTGGGCGAAATCCGTATTCACGGTGAGATCCAAGGTCAGGTTGTTCGTCAGCCCAAGCTTGACGTCGAGTCCGGCTTCGCGGACGAGCTTGGTCGTGCCGACGTAGGCCGTTTCCGCCTCGTTGAGCGCCTCGGTCCGGCCGGCGCCTCCGAGGAGGTAGGGAGCGGCATAAAGGGGCTTGCGGCTGGACACTCCTTCAAGGACGATCTCGCGCGTCTGGGAGGGTTTAAAGCTTCCCCAGAAGCCCCATTTCGGCGGGATGGCGGGAAAGGTGATCACTTCGTTTTTGCGGGCGATATATCGCCAGGCGGTGAGCCCCATGACGACCCGCCCTTCGACTTCCTGGAACCGGAGGCTGGATAACGGGATCCGCATTTCGACGAACCACCCCTCCTGGTTGCGGACGGTTTTCACATCCCAAAACGTGTTCCAGTTCTGATTCACGGGGAAGTCCCCGTCGGCGTCATGGAAGATCGTCATGTCCAGCCGGAGGCCGGCGGGGGTCGTGAAAAAGGCGAGGCCGTTTTCCCGGTCGTGGAACGTATCCAGGACGATTCCCAGCCAGTCGTTGCTGAGCTTCATGTCGTCGCGTTTTTTGGATGTCGCCTGGATCTTTTCCGGCTCGCGGTCATAAAGCCGCCCGGCGACATAGAGAAATTCGTCGTCATAGGCCACGAGGATCTCTGTGAGCTCGGAGGGCTCCGCCCCCGTGTTCGGCGTGTGGACCAGGACGGGGAGCGCCCGGATGCCTTTCCAGGCCGGCTCGGAGCTCAGCCCGTCGAGCGTCACCTTGCCCTGGATCCGGGGGAGTACATACGGCGCGGCGCTTTCCGCCTGCGGATTCCCCGCCGGCGCCGGGCTTTGCCGGCCGGGAAGGGCCGGCGACGCAAAGACCAAGGCCAGGAGCGCTCCGAAGAGCCTTTGCATTCCCCTTCCTCGTTTAATGATATTAATAGGCCGCGATTCCGGATTGTCAAGCGGGTTCGGACTGTCCAGCCAAGTCGATCCGGGCTCTAGAGGATATGCTCCGGAACCTCGACCTGCGCAAAGCGGGGCACGTGGCCAACGCCTTTCTCCGGATGGAATAATATGATATCGCCGCGCTCATTCGGGCCTTCAAGACCGATCAAGGGATCTCAAGGCCGGGCGGAGGGCCGGCTCAGTCCTCGGCGCAGCGGACGGTCGCCGGATACCCGACGAACGCCGCTCGGACCTCCATGGGGACCCCTTTCAAGAATTCCACGCTTTCCCAGACATTGTCGATCAGCTTCGCGTTGCCTTCATCGGTGTAGAGCTTGAAATCGGCCGAGCTCCGGACACTGTCCTCGATGTCGACGCAGAGCCAATTCCGCGAACAGGAAAAGTCGAAGCGGTCCATCTCCACCCGGCGGAGGTTCTTGTTATTGCGGGTCTTATAGATGATCGTCCTTTTCCCCAGGTCGTAAACGATGCTCCATTGGGTATTCGTTCCCGTCACCGCGGCCAGGATCGCGAAGGTCCGGTCGATCGCTCCTTCGCTTCCGCCCTTGTCCGCCTCGACCATCGCCGCGGCCCGTGCAAACCGGCCGGAGGATTCCCGGGTGGCATCGTCAAAGGCCTTTGGATCCCCGGTCTCCCCATGCGACGTGAAGTCCAGGGACACGTCATAACTGTTGTTGGCCAGGACGGGATAAGGCAGGTCCTTCCCGGCGTGAACGACTGTCTTGCCGCCCACGTATTCCAGCGTGGCCGCATCGCCCCAGGCGTCGGCGATGAGGAAATGGAGCGGGGCCAGGGATGTGTTTGATATCCGGACGAGGCGATCGCTGGCCAGCACATCCGCGACTGATGCGGACATGTCCAGCTGATACTGGATCCATTGCAGCTCCCCCAGCCCGGAGCGGCTGTCCGACTCGGGGTAGGTCCCGTTGTTGTTCCACATCTGCTCGATGACCAGCCCGGCCTCGTTCATCCCGCCATAGGGAAACTCCCGTCCGTTCTGGTTGAAGGAAATGCTTCCGTACTTGGAAACCCAAGTCAACGGCTTCTCCGGGGGATTGGCCAGGGACGTCTTTTTCAGGCCTCGGGGGTTGACCTGGATCTGCCCGAAGCCCGTCGGAAAATCGAAGTTCCGGCCGTAAAAAACGCCGCCGTCCTTGGTCTTCAGGCAAAACGTCGTGCAAGGGCGGGCGGCCGCCGGAGCGAGGGCGGTCGCCAGTATCAGGACGATGAGGGAACGGGCTCTGGTTCTCATACAGACTCCTTATTTGAAACCCTCTCTCGTAGACGAAAAACGCGGGAGGAAAGTTCCTTCCCCCTCCGGGGGCTCTTGTGTTCGCCCTTCCTTGGACGGAAGGGTCGTTCTCGCGGTTTCCGGCACTTCAGACAAGAGGTGATGCCGCCCCTAATCTTCACCGTGTTTATTGACGATTTTGCCGTCCACCATGACCAGCGAGGGCTGCACAACCGCGTCGATTTTTTCGAGCGGATTTTCTTCGACCACGATCAGGTCCGCCAATTTGCCCTTCTCGATGGTCCCAAGCTTGTCGGCCATCCCGAGGATTTCGGCCCCCGTGCGCGTGGCCGCGATGATCGTCTCCATCGGGGTGTAACCGGCCTCCAGAAAGAAACGCAGCTCCATGAGATAATATTTCGGCAGTTGCGTCGTATAGTCCATGATGACGTCGGTGCCGATGCCCGTCTTGATCCCCGCTTTTTTCAAGCGACGCAGCAATTCCATGTTTGCCGCATGGTCAAAATAAAAGCGCCTCGACTGGGTGCCCCAGTATCCCCCGCGTTCCTGAAAAATATGATAGTAAGCCACGATCGTCGGAACCGCGCAGGTCCCCTTCTCGGCCATCAGGCGGATGGTCTCCTCGTCGCGCGGGAGCGGATGGTCGATGCCGTCGATGCCGGCCTGGACCGCCCAGGTGATGTAGAAGGTATGGGAATCCGCGGTCACCCGAAGGCCCATCTGATGGGCCTCATCGATGGCCGCGGCCGCCTCCTCAAGCGTATAGTGGCTGGCCAGCTTGATGCAATCCGCGCCGGCCTTGATTTGCTCTCGAACCGCCTTTCTGAAATCATCGGCGCCATTGGCTTCCCTGACGATGCCGTTGACGATCAGGTAGCCGCCTTCGGCTCCATGTCCCCCCGTGCCCGTGATCAGCTTGCCGGCGGGGAATATCCGCGGCCCGGTTACGAGGCCGGACCGCACCGCCTCCTTAAGCCGAAAAGGGACGTCGTCGCGGGAACCGACGTCCCGCAGGCTGGTGATTCCATGATTGGAGTAATACTTGATCTTATCGACGGCCCTCAGCGTCGCCGTGATGTCTGTGTCCGTGAAAAACTCTAGCACATTCGTCGGGTAGGTGATGTGGGTGTGGAGGTCGATCATTCCCGGCAGGATGTACTTGCCTTCCGCGGGAATGAGGGCCGCTCCCTCCGGGATGGTCACTTGTCCGAGTCGGCCGACCTCCTGGATGCGGTTCCCCCGGATGACGATGACGGCGTTGCTGATCGGATTTGCGCCGGTCCCGTCAATGAGAGTCGCTCCCCGAAGAACCTGGACCGCGGCCTTGGACAGGTCCGGTTCGGGCATGGGGATGCGTCGGGGATCGTCCGAAACGTTCTGCCCGGGACGCTGTCCGAGGCTGTACGGCTTTTTCTGCCCGTAAACAAACCCCAAGACAATGAGAAAGACGGCGACGAAAACGGCGATTCTTCTCTTCATGTTTTTCTCCTCCCGCGCGATTTCAGCTTTCTCCCGGCCGCGCTGGCCGGCCCCATCATGATAGGAATTCGTTTCTTATCCTCGGGGCTGAGGATATTTTTACTCCCGCGGCCTGTCAAGGCTGATTGAGGACGGCCCGCGTCGTCTCAGAATCTTATCGTAACTCCGTATTCTTATAAAGGCCGCCAAGAGAGGAGGCGCTCGGCCACGGCCAGGGCTCGGCAGTCCTTTGACCATAAGCATCGTCAAAGCCACCCGGGCCGATAGCTCTGCCCATCGTAAATCGTTTATCCACGGAATCTCATGGAAACCGCCCGCCGCGCCCAGGCCGCCCCCGTGGAATCCCTGGGACGCGAATGGGGCCGTGATCCCGGCCCCCGCCGTTCGGACGCTCCGGCCCCCGGCGACTTCGAGATGCCGGCCGCGGCCGTCAAGACCGGAGCCATCAATCGGTTCCATTGAAATGAGGATGAAGATCCTGTTCGGGGACGAGCCGGGCGGTTGGACGGTAGATGGCTTGGACCGTTCCGGGGGCAAGTTCCCGATGGAGGGGGACCGTCAGGACATGTGTCGGGCCCCCTTCGACCTCGCGGCAATCCAGGCGGCCGGTTCAAGCGTTCCCCGGGACTGACGGTTGAATAAGGCCGCGGTCGCACCCGCGGACGATGTATAATACGAGGAAAATGATAAGGAGCGCGTGATGAAATCTTGCAATGGGAATAGGATTTTACTCTGTTTCGGAGCGATGTGCCTGCTTGCCGCTTCTTCCCCGGTTTGGGCGGAGGAGATGCAAAAGGCGCCGACCACGGCCGAGGTGCTGGCCGCGGCGAAGGCCGAGGACTGGCGGCCGCTCGATCCGGAGAACGCCCTTTATCTCGAGCTGGACGGCGGAAGGGTGGTCATCGAGCTGGCCCCGCTCTTCGCCCCGGAGCACGCGGCCAACGTCAAAGCCCTGGCCCGGGAAAAGTACTTCGACGGTTTGTCGATCGTCCGCGTCCAGGACAACTACGTGGTGCAGTGGGGCGACCCCAACGCCGATAATCCGGAGAAGGCACGCAAGATCCTGCGCGCTCGGGCGACCCTGCCCGCCGAGTTCGACCGCCCCTGGAGCGACGGGATTTCCTTTGCCCCGCTTCCCGACGGGGACGTCTATGCGCCGGAAGTCGGATTCGTGAACGGCTTCCCCGCCGCCCGGGACGCGCAGAGCGGCCGCCTGTGGCTCGTCCACTGCTACGGCATGGTCGGAGCCGGCCGCGGCGACGCCGCCGACAGCGGCGGAGGCGCCGAGGACTACGTTGTGATCGGCCACGCCCCTCGCCACCTGGACCGAAATTGCACCCTGTTCGGCCGCGTCGTCCTAGGGATGGAGCTTCTCTCCTCGCTGCCGCGCGCCTCTGGGGAGATGGGCTTCATCGAAAAACCCGAACAATTCATTCCGCTCCGCTCCCTCCGCGTCGCGGCCGACATGCCGCCGGCCGAGCGAACGAATCTGGAGATCCTGCGCACCGACACCGATACCTTCCGCAAGCTGGTCGAGTCGCGCCGCAGCCGCAACGAGCCGTGGTTTCTGTTCAAGCCCGGCCGCGTCGAGCTCTGCAACGTGCCGGTCCCCGTTCGGACGAAAACCAACTGAATCCCGGGAAAGACCGGCGCCCCTGGCGGCGATACTTCGCCGTCCTGCGCGACCCCAGGGAGCCGGGGCGGCGCCGCTCCTTCTCTCTACTGTCCGCTTCTTTTCCTTGACATTCATGAAACGGGGGCCTTATCATTAAACTATATTGGTTGTATAACCAATTAGATTGGTGATCTAAATTGCTGGAAGCGCTGCTGGAATCGCCCGTGAAGGAGAAGCTTCTCCTCTATCTGCTGGTCAATGAGGGCTCTTATCCCAACGAGATCGCGCGCAATTTTTCCTTTAACCTGAATGCCGTCCAGTACCAGCTGAAAAAGCTGGAGGAAGCCGGCGTTCTCTACAGCCGATTGCGGGGCAGGGTGCGTCTGTACGGGCTCGACCCGCGATATCCCTTCCGCAAGGAATTGCAGGCATTGCTGCAAAAAGCCTTTGATTTCCTTTCCGATGCCGAGAAGGACAAATCCTTTGTTCGCCGCCGCCGGCCGCGCTTGCCAGGAAAACCGCTGTGAGAGACCTTTCCCGTTTTTCCCACCGGGAACTGGCGGCGTTCATTTGCCAGCACCTGCGCGGCCGTGGAGTCGACGCGGTGCTGACCGGAGGCGCCTGCGTGACGATCTATACCCGCAATCGTTATAAGTCCACGGACCTGGACTTCGTCAATGTTTCCGGCGCTTCGGTGAACGTGATTGACGCCGCCTTGGCTGATATCGGCTTCCTGCCCGAAGGAAGGATCTATGTCAACAGCAAGGTCCGGTATTCCGTCGACATTTTAAATCCACCCCTTTCGATCGGCGAAAACAAGATCTCTGAGACGAACACCATCACCGTAAAGAAAATGGCGCTCAGGCTGCTGATCCCGACCGACTCGGTCCGCGACCGCTTGGCGGCATATTATTTCTGGAACGACCTGCAGGCGTTGAAGCAAGCCTTGATGGTCGCCGGGAGCAACCCGATCGACCTGGAGGCTGTCGAAAAATGGTCGAAAAAGGAAGGCGCGCGGGAGAAGTTCAGGATGTTCCGGGAAAAATTGGAAAAGAATAAGTTATAGAAGCCGGCCTCTTTACCAGTTAAACACGTGCTTGCCCTGGCAACAACCCTTGGACGTCCTCCGCGACCCTTAAGAGCGAGGAATAGGATCGGGCGGTTAGCACCGGTAAGCTCAACACATTTCCGCGCTTCCACATCCGGTCTATCAAGCCGGTGATCCGCCTGCGCCGACTCGAGCGGAACCGCCGGACGGCGGGCGGTGAGCGATTCCAGTCGCGTGATTGCAGGATGGGGAGGAGCGTTTGGGTCCGGGAGGAAGGTCCGCCGTCGTACAACGCCCAGGCCGCTAACGCCGGTTCATCCCTCCGCCCGATCATCCCCGGCGCTGCCATCGCCCGGTCTTCAACATAAAGCCCATCTCAGAAGGATTGAAGCCTCTTGGCTAAACCGGCCGTGTTCACTTTGCCTTTACAGCGCGATTCGGCCCGGTTCAGACCTTGACAACGCGGTTTATTAGTACTATATAGTATTATTCGACATAGAACCTAGAAAGGAGCCTGTTCATGTTGACCGCCCTGCTGCTTCTGACGATCCTTCCGGCTTTCGCGATGATCGGAGCGGCTCAAACGGCGAATCCGGCCGACGATCCGACGGCCGAAATCATCGCCCTGGAAAAAGCCATGCTCGACCGATGGGGAACCGGCGATACGTACAGTTTCATCGAATTGGCCGCCCCGGAAATCACTTATTTCGACCCGAGCTTGGAAAAACGCCTGAACGGACGCGAAGCGTTTGAAAGGTTTCTCGCCCCGCTCAAGGGCACGTTTCGGGTTCCGCGTTATGAAATCATCGATCCAAAAGTCCAGGTTTACGGCGAGGCGGCCGTCCTCTCCTACAACATGGTCGATTACGATGAAAAGGGTATCAACGCCTTCCGCATGAATGTCACGGAGGTCTACGTTCGCCGTGACGGCCGATGGGGACTCGTCCATTCCCACTTTTCGATCACCAAACCCCGAATCAAGTGACCCCCGGAAAATGATGAGCGAACACAAGATAAAAAAAGCCTGCCTGGATCTGATCGCCTCCTGCCCTGACGTCGTCCTGACAACGATCGGCGCCGACGGCTTCCCCCAGGCCCGGGTCATGTTCAACCTGCGCGGTCCGCGCTATTCCGAGCTTCAGGAGTACCTGCGCCCCTTCGATGGGACGTTCCGGTATTACCTGGACACCAATACGTCCTCCTCGAAAATCCGTGACGTCCGCTCCCGGCCGCAGGCGTCGCTGTTTTTCTGCCGGCCGGAGATTTTCTTCAGCCTGATGCTCGCCGGCGATTTGACGGTTGATGAAGATCCGGTCCTTCGCCGGGAGCTCTGGCGTCCAGGTTGGGAAACCTATTACCCGGCCGGACCCGAGGATCCCGACTATACGGTTCTTCGCTTTGATTCTCGTTACGGCCGGGGTTGGAACGGCAGCGTGAATTACTTTTTCGACTTGAGCGGGAAACGTTGAACAAGCTGCGTCAGGGCGGTTTCCTGATGGCCAGGATCCATCAAGTCTCCGGCCGCGTCTTTGCCGGCCGGCTGCGCGGCGCCGGCATCGAAATCAATCCCGCCCAGGGCCGGATCCTGTTCGCCCTCTGGCAGCAGGACGGCATCCCGATTCAAACGCTCAAGGAACGAACGTCCCTCGAGAAATCCACCCTGACCAGCATGCTCGATCGACTCGAAGAGGCCGGCTTCGTCCGTCGCCGGCCTTCTCTTCGGGACCGGCGTCAGATTTTGATCGAGCGGACGGATAAAGACCTCGCCCTGGAGCGCGCCTATACGGCCGTCTCCCGGGAGATGACCGATTTATACTATCGCGGATTTGGAGACGAGGAAATCGAGCGCTTCGAATCTTATCTTCGCCGCATATTCGAAAACCTCGACCGGGCGGAGAAAGAGGAAAAAGCTTGAAATGCCTCCTTGGGATAATCGGCGGGTTTTAACCCAAGCAAAAAGGCCGCGCTTTTAGGGGCCGCATAGCCATTCCCGGACAGGGCTTCGACCTGTCCCGGCCGTACTTAAACGCCTATCCAAAGGCACCCCTGGCAGCGACGCCTCGTCGCCCTACATGAGCCTTGCGGGCTTTGCGGTCCTACGCGAGGCCGCCGAGCTAGGGCAAATCGGAGCCATCGGCACCGGAGGGCTTAGCTTCCGTGTTCGGAACGGGAACGGGCGTTTCCTCTCTGTCATGGTTGCGTGCCGGGCGCGGTGATCTCCGTCAACGTCGACTTCCCTTACGCCGGGCTGATCGACAGGGGGACGCGCGCCGGCCTGGTGGAGAACGACGTGGTGTTGAACACCGACGCCGAGGCGGGGATCCGCCGCCAGGAACTACTGCGGCTGCGTCTTTTCCAAGGCGGAGAAGCTACTGCGCCTGAGGCGCTGACCGGAACCGGCCGGGGATCGGCTCAGCTGCCGCGGCCGGCGTCCTTCTCCCTGCCGGATGACGACAGGTAATGCATATATTTGTCGCTGATGAGCTTCAGGTAGCAGAGGAACCCGAAACCCAGGGCGAAGCAGTGATAGCCGACGGTCTTCATCTCCACCAAAACGGTTTCCTTCAGCCCCGGGCGCAGCAGGTCGACGTTCATGAGATACACGCCCATGAAGAAGGTGAACCCCGCCGCCGACAGGAGCAGCGCGATCGTGATTCTCATGCCCTTCGGGTTGGCGAACTCCTTACGCTCCCGCCGGGAGAGCCGCTGGATGTCGCTGAAGCCCAGGAATCCCAGGAAAAGCCCCATGAGGAAGACGGCCAGGCCGGTATTGGCCAGGGCGTAGCGGTTGGGATCGCGGAACACCTGGATCATCAGGTAGACCGACCAGACAAAGAAGACCCAGCGAGCATGGCTCAAGACGTGGAAGATCCTAATCGTTTTCATCGCGCCTCCAATCGAACGGCCATTCTACGCCCGGTGCCGGCGCGAAACAAGCTCCTGCAGAGCGGCCGGAAGGACCGCGGAAACGACGCTGGGCGCCGGATTTCCGGCTCCCGGCGGTTTGGAATGAGGGAGGCTCTGGGGTACACCGTTTACCTCGATAAACAAGAAAGCGGTGCTGGCCGGCAAGGCGGCCGCGATCGCCGCCGGCAACATGGTGGTGCTGGTCGTTTCAGGGTACACCGGAAGCCGATGGACCCTTCGGGGTGCGGCTGGAGGAGAGTAAAATTTGACGGGTAAAATGGTAAAAAAAAAAGGCCGGACTTTCGTCCGGCCGATTCTTGGTGAAAATAAAAAAACCCGGCAACTTCCTACTCTCCCACCAGGCACCCCTGGCAGTACAAGCGTTTCGCAGTCCTACGCGACGTTTCGGAGCTAGGGCCATCGGCGGCCGATGGTCGCTGCCAGGGGAAGCCGGATGCTTTTCGGATAAAAAAAAGGCCGGACTTTCGTCCGGCCGATTCTTGGTGAAAATAAAAAAAACCCGGCAACTTCCTACTCTCCCACCAGGCACCCCTGGCAGTACCATCGGCACCGGAGGGCTTAGCTTCCGTGTTCGGAATGGGAACGGGCGTTTCCCCTCTGTTATGGTTGCCGGGATTTAAGTTACTAAATCCCAATCGAACTTATGAATGCGACATTTTTTGCCTGAATAAACTTTATGGTCAAGTCTCACGGGCGGTTAGTACCGGTAAGCTCAACGCATTTCTGCGCTTCCACGCCCGGCCTATCAAACAGGTGATCTGCCTGTGCCCTTCAGCCCTTGCGGGAGGGAGATCTAATCTTGAGGCGTGCTTCCCGCTTATATGCCTTCAGCGGTTATCACTTCCGAACGTAGCTACCCAGCGATGCCCCTGGCGGGACAACTGGCACACTAGAGGTTCGTTCGTCCTGCTCTGGATGGAATAGGTTGTCAAATATTCATCTACGATTTGACTCTCAAGGGCTTGGGATAAATATTTTCCCGATCTTCAATCCCCTGCTCGTCCTTGTTTTGCCTCGTTCATTTTGGACGATCCCTTGTAAATATTTCCGTCTTCAACGATACGGCCCGCCCTTTCTTCATTGAACCAATTGCTACCCTTGAAAACTGTTCCGTTCTCCTCGATATGCCCGATTTTCACTTCGTTGAAAAAATTGGTTCCTTTATATATTGAGCCATTCTCGTCAATCCGTCCTATTCTTTCTTCATTGAGCCAACTCGCCCCTTTATAGATGATTCCATCATCATCGATTCTCCCCTTCATCTCCTCATTGAACCAGCTTGTTCCTTGATAAATTTTCTTTCCCCGGATGCCAACCGAAGACATAATATTTTCTTTATCTTCTTGCACCGTACGATTTGTATAGCGGGGCAATGAATCATCGGGAGGTTCCGATTCGCTTCCCGTCAGGATTTTGAACAATATAATGAGGACCCCTATCATTATGGCGATCGCCGCGATGACAATGAAGGCGACATATAAAAGGTAAATCCAGAGAGCAAGAAAATATAGAGAAAGGGCGATCCTGATTCCATTCTTGAGCCCGCGATGAGACAAGGAATCCGTCCAATCGCATAATTTCACGATCACCGTTAGAAAAGGCCGGATCACGAAGCGTGAAAATAATCCTTGTTTTTCAGCGCTTTTATCCTTCTTTTTTCGAAACCAGGATTCGACCTTCTCCGTAATTATGTTAATGGATTCTTTGTTGAGCAGGAAAACGAGGATCCCGGCAAGGAGGGGAAAAAATATGAGAACGATTTCAAACCATTTCAAACCAGGCATAGTATTCATCCTGCTCCCCCTTTTATCTGTATGGGCTCGGTATCATCTATTGGTTTTCTTTTGGGTCGTTCTTTTCTTCCGAAGACGAAGCTCCGTTCAAAGCGCCAATTAAAGCCGCTAATAATCCCAAGATCGTTCCGATCCCTCCTGCCTGGATGCTCAAGCCCATCTCGCGCGCTTCGCCTTTAGCGAAGGGAACGATGATTTTCCAGAGGAGAAGCAAGAGGCCGCCGATCGAGGCGACGGCAGCCAGCAGTTTCGCCTGCTGCCTTTTCAAGAAGAAGGCGATAATAATAAGAACTCCGGCTGCCGGAATCAGCCAAAAGATGGGTTCTCCAACATCTTCATCGGTAGTCAATTGAAGGCCCGTGATCTCCACCTCACAGGCCCGAATCCATGGCAAAAAGAAACAAATCAGGATGATCAAGCCGCCGATGGGAAACAGAATTTTGCGGTCCATTAGATCTCCCTAAAAGTGAATGATTTTCCCTTCATATTTGGGAATCATTTCCTCAAACAGATTTTTAACAATTGCGAGCTATGAAAATGACTTCACCGATTTAAAAAATGAATCCGAAGGCGATATCAAACGAACTGAAAGAATCACCCTCGTGACCGACCAGGCGAATTCTGGGATTGAGATAAAACGAGTTCATGCGAAATCCAAAGACAAAATCCGTGGCAAATCCGGTATACGTATCGGAGATGCTGTAGTCATGATAGCTCCACCCGAGGACATCGATCGCCAATCCAATACTCAGACCGCCAAAAATGATCATATTTCGGCTTATGGGATATCGATATTGGATCCCCACCATCGGTTGAATTCTTGCCATCGTCCAATCTTCTTTTCCTGGGAAATAATAGCTGCTTAAGCCGGCCGTTAAATAAATGCGGCTTAAAAGACGATAATAAGCATTGAAATCGATCCCGAAGCCGACGGGTAATAATTCGTTGACGTCGCTCATAATGAACGATAAACCCGCGCCGAGGCCGAAAAACAGGTTCTTTTCGACTTCCTCATCTTCACCGACTGTTTCGGAAGGCGAACGTCCGGGCCGATAAACCTGCCGTTCCGGGTTTTCCCTGATCCTTTCCGAAGGGACTTCCTCAGCCGCTTCCCTGATGTCTTCATATTGTTCCGCGATGATTGCTTTTTCGAATAGTTCGCAGACCATATTGCTCATATAGCCGGTCTGGCTTTCATTCAACACGATTTCATACCAATCGCCTTCAATTCCGATCACTCGATATTCCGTTCCAACCGAAGCCTTATTGATAACCGCTCCACTCATGGATGGCGCATTACGAACATTTGCCGTCGCTACTTTCACACGGATAAAATTGACATTGATCTCTTTACCGGATTTTTTCAGAGGCTTGTTCCCAACTTCCCCACGCGGAGGAGAAATCGTTTCGGTTGGTCTACTGACTTCAGCCGCAGGAGGGGCAACCGATCCACCCTCGGCGAGCACTTTAATTTCGTCGCCGATGGAATAGAAACCTTTCACGGATTTATCCGATAACGTCATCTCTTGATATTCGACCTTCAATCGACTGTCTTTTTTTACTCTCGCTTTAGGGAATATCGATAAAGTACACTTATTCCCGACTCCGACAATATTCGTCGAGAGCATGATTTCGATATCCTTTTTACCGAATAAAGACAGTAAAAGAGACGTACCGAAAGATTCTTCGGCCTTGATGTAATCCGTCGTGATCAATCCGACTCGTTCATTTGTCGTAAGCAAGGCAAAGCCTTTTTCAATTAAAACTTGGCTCGCAGCATCAAAGATGTCCATTTTTGATGCGTAAATTTCGATTTTGATTCCTTTAACCTCGGCTTGGGGAAAAGCAAATGATGCCAACAAAAAAAGAACCAGGGCGAAACAAACATAGGTTTTAAGACGCATTTCAACTCTCCTTTCCGATTTTCCCCGTTTGCTGTCCTTGATTATCTCTCCGGCTGGATAAAGCCCCACGATCCGGTTCCCACTGATAAAGAGCCCAAAGTCGACTATTTTTTCCCGTTATTACGACAAATTATTGAAATCACCCGCCCAGCCCATTAATACGCTTTCCCGCTAATCCCTTTAATTACTTAATGATAGCTAATTTCGTCTCTGTTGGTTCCTTAATCCTCTATTCTTTATTTGCAAAGAACCGTCTTATTTCCTATCATGGTCGGGCCTTTTCCCTGGAAACGAGATGGCAGACAGATCGGCAATCTGGACGGAGAAGCTTATCGCCGAAATCGATAAGGTCGTCCATATCGTCATCGCCCGCAGATTCATGGATAGAAATTTCCTTTTATCAAAAGCCCCAACGACATTCCCTGTCTCGTCATGAAACCCCATCATTCCCTTCGAAATGAGGATAATTGAGATCAAAGGAAGATCCTGAAGTTCGCTTGCCGGCGGCGGCCGCTCGGCCGTAAACGATATCTTGAGATGATCAATAATCCGGTCTATCACGGACGCCCGCGTCAAGAAGGCCATGACCGTCATCCGACCCCCGCACTTAGGACATTTCAGCGGATCGACCTCATACACCTTACGAATCAGGACGGCCCAGCCTTTTGAGGAAAACGACCGATTTCCCTCTCGCAGCACTCGAATAATCGACGAGCCGCCTTTCTTTGCCCTTCCCCGGTACGCATTGGCATATAGGCCGTAATACCTGACCATGACCTGACCTTTATTCGGAATATGGGACGTCACCCGGGCGATGAACTCCAGATAATCCATCGACTCCCGCTCCCCGTCCTTACCGCCAATACGGTAACCCACCCGGCCCTCCGGCTCGATAAACTCGAGTCGTTCCAAGGAGACGACCGGCCGGATCATGTACTTCCCCACACGTTCCGCTTCGGCCTTGGTTTCGGTCCGCACCAAGCTGTGCACATTGAATCCGGAATGCCTCCAAGAGAGAAGGCGTTCAGCCCACTCCGGGCTCAGCAATCCCTTGGCCACAAGAATCGCCAGAACTTCCCGGGCAAAGAGCCCCGACAACCGGGCGTCATCGATCCGGGCGATTTCGTGGAAAACTCCCGCCGCGTCCAGGCCGCCGCATGTCACTAAAAAATGGAGATGCGGGTGAAAATTGATGCGATCCCCGAACGTCTGAATGACCGCGATGACGCCGGGAATCAGGGGTTCCCCGGCCGCCGCCTCAAAATAAAGCTTCAAGGCCCGCAACGCCGCAAGGGATAGATCGCCCAACAGCCGCCTCTTGAACTTGAAGAAGATCCGCAGCATCTTGGGAATCGTGAAGACGACCTGGCGATGCGGGACATCCCAAAGCAGCCGTTCCCTCACCCATTCGCCCCACATTTCGACCCGCTTCGCCTGGCACGACGGGCAGAATCCCCTCGTTTTACAGGAAAACGTTAACAGATATTCTTCCCGGCAGGCAGGACAACGAATTCGGGCGAAGCCGCAGCGGGGATTCCCGCAGTCCAGATACTTTTCAACGACCTCCTTGACCACCGGCCGGAAATATCCATATTCCCGCTCAAAGCGGCTTTCATACTCAGCCAGGAATCTCTCGAAATGATGGGACAATACCCTGTGGAGCACCGACCGCTCCGGATGCCGAGGACGATAGACTCCCGCCATGGTGGGAGAAAAGACTCAAGATTCGGGCCAAGATCAGCCGGAAAACCGGATCTCCCCAGAAAATATGGCTTTTTGCCAAGCCCGGGCGCCGAAATCAAGTCGGAAAACATCAACCGCAGTTGACGGGGAGCGACCGTCCCGGAAATGGCTGCCAAAAAAAAAAAAGCCACGCGTCAGCGTGGCTTAATTTTTGAGAAATAAAAACCCGGCAACTTCCTACTCTCCCACCAGGCACCCCTGGCAGTACCATCGGCACCGGAGGGCTTAGCTTCCGTGTTCGGAATGGGAACGGGCGTTTCCCCTCTGTTATGGTTGCCGGGATTTAAGTTACTAAATCCCAATCGAACTTATGAATGCGACATTTTTTGCCTGAATAAACTTTATGGTCAAGTCTCACGGGCGGTTAGTACCGGTAAGCTCAACGCATTTCTGCGCTTCCACGCCCGGCCTATCAAACAGGTGATCTGCCTGTGCCCTTCAGCCCTTGCGGGAGGGAGATCTAATCTTGAGGCGTGCTTCCCGCTTATATGCCTTCAGCGGTTATCACTTCCGAACGTAGCTACCCAGCGATGCCCCTGGCGGGACAACTGGCACACTAGAGGTTCGTTCGTCCTGGTCCTTTCGTACTAGGGACCACCCCCCTCAAATCTCCTACGCCTGCCGTGGATAGGGACCGAACTGTCTCGCGACGTTCTGAACCCAGCTCACGTACCTCTTTAACCGGCGAACAGCCGGACCCTTGGGACCCGCTTCAGCCCCAGGATGAGATGAGCCGACATCGAGGTGCCAAACAGTCTCGTCGATATGAGCTCTTGGAGACTATTAGCCTGTTATCCCCGGCGTACCTTTTATCCGTTGAGCGATGGCCCTTCCATGCGGGACCACCGGATCACTAAGCCCGAGTTTCCTCCCTGCTTGAGATGTCTCTCTCGCAGTCAAGCTCCCTTATGCCTTTGCACTCTACGGCTGATTTCCAAACAGCCTGAGGGAACCTTAGGGCGCCTCCGTTACATTTTAGGAGGCAACCGCCCCAGTTAAACTACCCACCTAACACTGTCTTCCTCCCCGATCAGGGGAGCGAGTTAGAATCCCAGAATCGCAAGAGTGGTATCTCACCGATGACTCCACCGGACCCGGGGGCCCAGCTTCAAAGTCTCCCACCTATGCTGCGCGTGCGATCCCAGAATCCAATGCTAGGATGCAGTTAAGGTGCCGGGGTCTTTCCGTCCAGCGGCAGGTATCCGGCGTCTTCACCGGAACCACAATTTCGCCGTACCCCTCTCAGAGACAGCGCTCTAGTCGTTACGCCTTTCGTGCGGGTCGGAACTTACCCGACAAGGAATTTCGCTACCTTAGGACCGTTATAGTTACGGCCGCCGTTTACTGGGGCTTCGGTTCAAAGCTTCGCTTGCGCTGACCTCTCCCCTTAACCTTCCAGCACCGGGCAGGCGTCAGACCCTATACGTCGTTTTTATGACTTTGCAGAGTCCTGTGTTTTTGCTAAACAGTCGCCAGAGCCATTTTTTTGCAACCTCCTCGGGCTCGCGGGCGCAGGCCCGTTCACCCTACCGAGGCACCTCTTCTTCCGAAGTTACGAGGTTAGATTGCCGAGTTCCTATGAGAGGGCTCATACGTGCGCCTGAGGATTCTCTCCCCATCTACCTGTGTCGGTTTACGGTACGGACACCCGGGAAACTTCCTAGAGGATTTTCTCGGCAGTTTGGGGTTAATAAGTTGGTAGGGCCGAAACCCCACTTCCTCGCCACACTCGAGGTTAACGAGGCTCCGGATTTGCCTGGAACCTCCCTCTACTAGGCGACCGCACACTTCCAAACGTGCGTATATCTACCCTCCTGCGTCTCCCCATCGGTGGTAACGCTTCTCAGGTGGTGCAGGAATGTTGACCTGCTGTCCATCGGCTACGCCATTCGGCCTGGCCTTAGGATCCGACTAACCCTGGGCGGACTGACCTTCCCCAGGAAACCTTAGATTTTCGGCGCGGCTGGTTTCTACAGCCGTTATCGCTACTCATGCCGGCAGGGTCTCTTCTGAAAAGTCCACCGCGCCTCGCGGCGCGGCTTCGGCCTCGTCAGAATGCTCTCCTACCACTCATCCTGCCCGAAGGCAGGACGAATCCGCAGCTTCGGTGACATGCTTAAGCCCCGTTACATTGTCGGCGCAAGAACGCTTGACCAGTGAGCTGTTACGCTTTCTTTAAAGGATGGCTGCTTCTAAGCCAACCTCCTGGTTGTCTTCGTATCCTCACATCCTTGCCCACTGAGCATGTACTCAGGGACCTTAGCTGACGGTCTGGGCTGTTTCCCTTTTGACCACGGAGCTTAGCCCCCGTAGTCTGACTCCCGGGCAGTGGTTATGGGAATTCGGAGTTTGGTTGGAGTTGGAAGAACTTTCGAACCCCTAGGCCATCCAGTGCTCTACCTCCCATGCCATTCACCCGAGGCTAGCCCTAAAGCTATTTCGGAGAGAACGAGCTATCCGTGGGTTTGATTAGCCTTTCACCCCTACCCTCAGCTCATCCGAGCTGTTTTCAACCAACACCGGTTCGGTCCTCCCTCTGGTGTTACCCAGAGTTCAACCTGGCCAAGGGTAGATCACCCACCTTCGCGTCCATTTCACGCGACTGAATCGCCCTATTCAGACTCGCTTTCGCTGCGGCTCCCCGTCTGTGACGGTTAACCTTGCCGCGTAAAATGACTAGCCGGCTCATTAAGCAAAAGGCACGCTGTCACCCCGGTTGCCCGGGGCTCCAACTGCTTGTAAGCATACGGTTTCAGGTACTTTTCACTCCCCTAACAGGGGTTCTTTTCACCTTTCCCTCACGGTACTAGTTCACTATCGGTCGCAGACGAGTGTTTAGCCTTAGGGGATGGTCCCCCTGAATTCCCACAGGGTTTCACGTGCCCCGTGGTACTTGGGAACTCCACCGGAGAGACCGGACCTTTCGCCTACAGGACTATCACCTTCTCTGGTCGCTCTTTCCAGAGCGCTCGGCTAGATCGGTCTTTTGTAACTCCGTGGCTTCATCGAGCTGAAGCCCGTGGAGCCCCTCGACCCCGCATCCACAACGCGCTCGAGCTTACATGGACACGGTTTGGGCTGTTCCCCGTTCGCTCGCCACTACTAAGGGAATCACGGTTGTTTTCTTTTCCTCCGGGTACTGAGATGGTTCACTTCCCCGGGTTCGCTTCCCGGCCCTATGGATTCAGACCGGGATAACTAGGGTTTGCCTAGTTGGGTTTCCCCATTCGGAAATCTCCGGGTCAAAGCCTGTTGAACGGCTCACCGGAGCTTTTCGCAGCTGGCCACGTCCTTCGTCGCCTGCCTGCGCCAAGGCATCCCCCGTATGCTCTTAATAACTTGACCATAAAGTTTAGTCAAGACAAAAAATGCCGCTTGTTCGATTGTCAAAGAACCGTTCGCACATCTATCCAAGACCCCCGACCCGGGGGCGATGGCCCTTATAAAAAAAATTTTTTTCAATGGAGCTGACCGGGCTCGAACCGGCGACCTCCGGCGTGCAAAACCGGCGCTCTTCCCATTGAGCTACAGCCCCGGCCGAAACGTTCCCGCTCGGTTCCGTTTTCCGCGGAGGGATTGGTGGGCCTAAGTGGATTTGAACCACCGACCTCACGCTTATCAGGCGTGCGCTCTTACCAACTGAGCTATAGGCCCAGCGCAGCGTCATTCGGCCCACGCCGACCCCGGCGGAAATAAAATAAAAAAAAGCGGAGCGAAGGATTTCGCGCAATTTGCTCCTTTGAAAGGAGGTGATCCAGCCGCACGTTCCCGTACGGCTACCTTGTTACGACTTCACCCCAATCACCGACCATACCTTCGGCACCTGCCTCCTTGCGGTTGGCTCAGCGACTTCGGGTACAACCAGCTTTCGTGATGTGACGGGCGGTGTGTACAAGGCCCGAGAACGTATTCACCGCGGCGTAGCTGATCCGCGATTACTAGCGATTCCGACTTCATGCAGGCGAATTGCAGCCTGCAATCCGAACTGAGAACGGTTTTAAGGGTTGGCTTGACCTCGCGGTCTCGCGTCCTTCTGTACCGCCCATTGTAGCACGTGTGTAGCCCTGGACATAAAGGCCATGCTGACTTGACGTCATCCCCACCTTCCTCCTCGTTATCCGAGGCAGTCTCCTTAGAGTGCCCGACATGACTCGCTGGCAACTAAAGACAAGGGTTGCGCTCGTTGCGGGACTTAACCCAACATCTCACGACACGAGCTGACGACAGCCATGCAGCACCTCTATCGGCTTCCCGGTTGCCCGGGATCGTCGCCCTTTCGGGTCCCTATACCGACAGTTCAAGCCCAGGTAAGGTTCTTCGCGTTGCGTCGAATTAAACCACATGCTCCACCGCTTGTGCGGGCCCCCGTCAATTCCTTTGAGTTTCAATCTTGCGACCGTACTCCCCAGGCGGGATACTTAACGCGTTGGCTTCGACACTCCCACATGAGTGCAGGAATATCCAGTATCCATAGTTGATGGCTAGGACTACCGGGGTATCTAATCCCGTTTGCTCCCCTAGCTTTCGTGCCTCAGCGTCAGGAGTAGTCTAGAGAACCGCTTTCGCCTCAGGTGTTCCTCCCGATATCTACGCATTTCACCGCTCCACCGGGAATTCCGTTCTCTTCGGTTATCCTCAAGCCGAGTAGTTTCAAGGACCGTTCCGCAGTTGAGCCACGGGATTTCATCCTTGACTTTCCCAGCCGCCTACGCACCCTTTACGCCCAGTAATTCCGAGTAACGTTTGCCCCCTACGTATTACCGCGGCTGCTGGCACGTAGTTAGCCGGGGCTTCCTCTGAGGTTACCGTCAAACCCTTGCGGGCATTCTTCACCTCTGACAGGAGTTTACGACCCGAAGGCCTTCATCCTCCACGCGGCGTCGCTGCGTCAGGGTTTCCCCCATTGCGCAAAATTCCTCACTGCTGCCTCCCGTAGGAGTCTGGGCCGTGTCTCAGTCCCAGTGTGGCCGTTCACCCTCTCAGGCCGGCTACCCATCTGAGCCTTGGTAGGCCGTTACCCCACCAACTAGCTAATAGGACGCAGGCTCATCTTCAAGCGCCTTGCGGCTTTGATTACGGGACTTGTGTCCCGGAATGTCATGCGGTATTAGACTCCCTTTCGAGAGCTTATTCCCCACTTAAAGGAAGATTACCCACGTGATACTCACCCGTTCGCCACTCATCCTAAAGTTGCCCTTAGGACGCGTTCGACTTGCATGTGTTAGGCACGCCGCCAACGTTAACTCTGAGCCAGGATCAAACTCTCCAGTTATAAGCACTCTTGCGAGCACTTAGCGAGTTTGATGATGGCAAATTGGCTCGATCACAATCGCTCCGCTTTTTAATTCAAAGATCCGTTTCTCTCTGCCCGAGAGAGAAAAGCCCCGGCCCGAAACATTCCGCTACTTGTTTCAGCCTTTCGGCTGTCAGATAGGAAAGCCAGGTCAAAGGCTCGGATAATATAGGGCTTTCCGAAGAGTTTGTCAAGCAAAAAAAATATTTTTCCCCGCACTTTTTTTAATTGACGAAAATCTAAATAGTTACAGACATTTTTTCGTTAACGGAGAAGCGTTGTTTTTTGCATTTTTTCGTTCGAGCGAACAGCGCGGAAATTGTTTTTGCACGGTTCTTGCATAGACGGCCGATTTGCCTGATCCGATCAACTCCGACATCTGTTTTTTCCCGCCGGCACGGGGGAAAGGGGAGCCTCCGGGCCGCGGTCGTCAAACCGCGTTGACGGCCCGGCGGATCCTTCCACGGCAAACCGGAAATCACGGTTGACGGCGGCCGGCCCGCGCTCCTCTTCCCCCGCCTGGATCGATTGTTCCGGCCGGTTGGCACGCCGCCCGCATTCTCCGCCGTCGCCATGAACAAACCCATCTTTCTCGCCGACGCCGACGGCCTCCGCCGCCTCGAGATTCCGGCCGTCCGAACGGAGGAAAAAGGATTCAGCCTGATCGAAGTCTTGTTCGCCGCCGGGCTCATTTCCTTTCTCCTCGCCGGAACCGCCGAGCTTCTCCTGACCTCCATCGAGGTCGACCGGAAAGCCGGACGGAAGGTCAACCTCACGGGGCTCCTTTCCTCCGAGCTCGACGAATTCAAGGCCAAGCCGTTCGACTCCCCCGATCTTGCCCCCGGCGGGGGCGAGATCGTCCTCCGGCCGGAGACGGACGGGCCGGGCGTCATCGTCGCCTGGACGGTCGAGGCCGTCTCCGCGAACCTGAAAAAAGTGAGCTTCACCCTGACCCGGGAAGGACGGACGGACCAGCCGCTGGAAGCCGTCCTGCTGATCACGCCGGAGTTGGCCGGACGATGAGAAAGAGGGCGGAGGACCGCAGCCCGGGTTTTTCCCTGTTGGAAGCCCTCCTTAGCCTGACCATCTTCTTCTTGATCTTCGCCGGGAGCCTGGAATTCTTCGGGACCGCCCGCCGCGTGTTTTTCCGGCTTCTGTCCCGGCAGGAAAACCATCAGGCCGCATGGGCCGCCCTGGACCGGATCCGGTCGGACGTCCTGCTCGCCGGCCGGGGGCTCGTCCGCCCGATGCGCTTGGGGATCGTGGCCCCGGCCGAAGAGGCCGGCGGCCGATGGGTCCTTGTCCGGGCGGGGGCGGCCCCGGTTCTCACGGCCGGACCGCGGGCCGGCGAAACAACCGTCGCCGTGGCCGGAGCCAACCCGGACTGGGCGGGAAAAACACTCTGCCTCTACGACCGGACCAGGGGGGAAAAAGCGGTTATCCTGGAGGCCGTCGGCGGAATCCTGACGCTGTCCTCTCCCTTGGATTGCGATTACCGGATCCCGGAAGCCTCCGCGGCCGTCCTCCAGACGACGTCCCTCTTCTTGGACGCGGGGCAAGGAGTCCTCCGCCGTAAATCCGATTCCTCGTCCGCCCAGCCGCTTCTGGAGGACGTCCATTCGTTCACGTTTATCTATGACTCTGAAACCTGCCTGGCCGAGGCGCGCCTTTCTCTCGCCTCCGCCCCGGAGGAATTCCATGCCCTCAAAATCCTGGCCCGAAACGCCCTGCTCGGAAAAATGCGCTGACGGCCGGATCACCGGACGGACCGGCTCGATCACGATGGGCGTGGTCTTCGCGTCCTTCCTGATTTCAACCCTCGGCCTCGGCTTATGCCTGTTGACCTGGACGTACCGCCAATGGAGCGCGTATAAAAGCGACGCCGTTCTGATTCGGGAAGCGGCCGAAAACGGCGCCCGGGCCGGACAGGCCGCCTTGGACGAGATCCTCGCCGGCCGGCCGTTTCCCCTCATCCTGGCTGAAGGGGAATATGAAGCCCTCCGGGCCGCCACCTTGGCCGGGGAAACGGACGCCGTGGCCGCTGCCCTGGGAACGGGCTTGCCGCTGACCGCCGCGGAAACGGCCGGAGGATGGGAGTGGTCGTCGGAAACGGAGTTCCGGTCGGTTCGGGTGGCCGATTCCGAATCCTTTTTCGGAGCCGCCTTCGCCGCGACGATCGAAGCCCGGGGGCGGCTGAGCCGCCGGCCTCAAAACAAAAGGACCGCCTTGGATCTCGGCTTATCCCTCATGGCCGGCCGCGTTCCTTTATCTTCTTTCCCCTTTCTGCTGGCCGGCGAAAACGGACCGGAAAACGCGGCCGCGCTTCTGGCCGAAGGGCGCGTCGTTCTCGCCCCCCCGGAATCGGGAAGCGCCTCCCCGCTCCCGGCGGCGGCCGGCCTTCCCTTGATTCCGACCGATCCGGAACCTCTCGTGGCCGAGGCGTTGAGAATCAAGATCTTCTCCCCCGACAAGCTGACCGTCCTCCAGCTCCGACGGGCGCTGGGCCTGCCGCTCGTCGATGAACCGGTCCCCGACGGCGTGTATCTCGCGGTCAGCGAGGCCGTCCCCGGCGGCATCTTCATCCAAGGCGACGTGGACGAAATGATCCTGGCCGCCGGCGACGGCCGCCAGCATCTCCAAGTCCGCCTCGAGGAGGGGCTATGGCGGATGATCTTCAGCCCGGCCGAGGACGTCCTGGAAATGACCGGACCGGACGGAATTCCAAGCCTCGGCCGGGCCCCGCTTCCGGTCGTCCTGATCAACGGGAGCGTCGCCTCGCTCGGAGGAGGACTCATCGAGACGGACGGAACTCTGTCTCTGACGGACAGCCCCGACGCGCCCTCCCTCTTGGCCGGATTGTCCCTGACGCTCGTTTCCGCGGGGGAAATCGTCATCTCCACTCATTTAATCCAAGACGGCGTCCGGTGGAAGGACGGGATTCCTTATCTCAAGGACGCGAGCACCCAGTTGTTCATCTACGCGAGCGGCCGGGATCTCGTCACCGGCGCCCGGGCGGACGGCCGGATCCGCGTCGCCGCCGAAGCGCCGGCCGGCTTGCATCTCCAGGCGTCCCTCACCGCCCGCGACGGCGTCCGTCTCGAGGGAACCCGCCACGAGGTCACCGTCTCCGGAGGCCTCCAAGCCTCCGGCCTGGAAACGGCCGGCGCCCTCCTGACGATCCGGCCGGACGACCGGTTGACGTCGGACCTCGCCGACGGAGCCGGATCCCCCCGGGCCGCCGTCCCGGTCCTTTTTATCAGCGGCCGGGAAATCCTCCAATGGACCGACCGATGACCGGCCGAGGATTCACCTTGATCGAAGCGGTCCTCGCCCTGGCGATCCTCGCGGTCATCATCACCGCGGCCTCGCTGTCGTTTCTCAACCTCGCGGCGAAATACCGCCTGGAGAAAGCGGTCGGAGAAGTCCGGACGGCCCTCGTTTCGGCCCGGGCCAAATCCATCCTGAACGGACGCCGATTCAGGGTCCGGTTCGGGGCGGATTTCTACAGGATCGAAACCTACGATGAAAATTCCGGCCTTTGGCTTCCCGACGCCTCGGCCGGAATCGAAGGAGCGGCCGTGACGGCCAACAATGCTCCCGTGTTCACCCCGGAGGGCGGCGTGACGAACATGGCGACGATCAAGATATTCAACGGCTGGGGCGCGTACAAAATGACCCTGGCCATCACCGGGCGGATAAAAATCGCGCGCCTTCCCTCCTGAGCGCCAGGACCTCTCGAGCCGTCCCCTTCATCCGCGGAATCCGTTCACTCCGCCGCCAGATCACCCCGGGCGAGCGTATCGAGACCGCTTTCCCCCGGCCCCGTCGCCCCAAGAAGCTAAACTCATGAAAAAAGCGGAAGTTTTCATGCCGCCTTGACACAAATCCATTCTCCCGATTGAATATTTCGGGGCATCTGCGATATAAAGAATGGTTATTAATGAAATTTATTTATGGAGGCTTCCCTTGACAAAGCCCCTTCCTCTTTTCATTTCCATTTTGACCCTGGCGGCGGCCGCGTCCGTTCCGTTTCTCGCCGCCCAGGAACCCTACAAGACGCCGCCGAAGGAAATCGTCGACATTTTGAGCGCGCCGCCCACGCCGCGCGTTCTGCTGAGTCCCGGAGGCGACCGTCTGCTGCTGATCGAAAGCGAAAGCATGCCGTCGATCGCAACCCTGGCCCGTCCCTTTCTCCGGCTGGCCGGGATGCGCTTGACACCGGCTGACAACAGCCGGCAGATGACGGTTTTCGACACGGCCTTGACTCTGAAGACGATCAAGGACGGGAAAGACCAAGGCATCGAGCTGCCGGCGGGAATCAAGCTCGCCCGCCCGGCTTTTTCCAGCGACGGCCGTTGGATCTCCTTCGCCCGCTTCCTGGAGAACGGCGTCGAGCTCTGGGTCGCCGAGACGGCCACAGGCAAGGCCAGGGCGCTCACCCCCCCGCGTCTCAACCTGGTGCTGAGCGGGATCGCCTGGATGCCTGGAAACCGGAAAATCCTCGTCCAGATGATTCCCGGCGACCGGGGACCGGCGCCCGTCGAGCCCCGCGTTCCCGTCGGCCCGACCATCCAGGAATCCGGCGGGCGGCAAGTGAAAGTCGCCACCTACCAGGATCTGCTGAAAAACCCTTTTGATGAAGAGCTTTTCGAATACTACGCGACGGGCCAAATCTCGCTCGTTGACGCGGTTTCGGGGCGGATCGAGCCCCTCGGCGCGCCCGGCGTGTTTCTCTCGATCACGCCGTCGCCCGACGGGCGCTATCTTTTCGTCGACCGCCTCAAGCGTCCCTTTTCCACCAGCGTCCCGTATTACGACTTCGCCCATTCGGCCGAAATCTGGGATCTTTCGGGAAACGCCGTGAAGGTCTTCCCCGATCTTCCCTCAGGAGAAAACACGCCCATGAACGGCGTCCCGACGGGGCCGCGGGAGTTCTCCTGGCAGGCTCGAAAACCGGCGACGGTTCTGTGGGTTGAGGCGCTCGACGGCGGGGATCCAGAACAAGCGGCGGAGTTCCGGGATAAAATCATGGCCCTGGACGCGCCGTTTTCCGGAGAGCCGCGCGAGGTCTTGAAGACCGGAAAACGATACGAAGGCTTGGCGTATTTCGAAACGCCGGGGCGGGCCCTGGCCTATGAAGTCGAGTCGAAAGCGTACCGGCGGGTGATCCGTCTGGTCGATCTCGATCATCCCGAGACGGCCCCCCGCGTCCTCTTCGATCTCGACGTCCAGGACGCTTATGCCAATCCCGGCGATCCGGTCATGACCTGGAAAGACGGCGAACGCGTCATTCTCCAGGACAAGAACGGGATCTATTTCTCGGGCAGGGGCGCATCCCCCCGGGGCGACCATCCGTTCCTCGACCTTCGGGACATCAAGACGGGCGCGAAACGGCGGCTCTTTCAATGCGCCGACGGCAAATACCAGGCGTTCATCGGGTTTTCGGGACAGGAGCGCCGGGATATCGTCATCACCCAGGAATCCCGGACCGAGGTTCCGAATTATCATCTGTATTCCCTGAAAACCGGGAAAACGCGGCCGCTGACAGCTTTCGCTGACCCCGCCCCCCGGATGACGGGCGTGAAGAAACAGCTGATCAAATACAACCGGAGCGACGGAATCGAGCTCTCGGGAACCCTCTACCTGCCGGCGGATTACCAAGAAGGAACGCGGCTGCCCGTCGTCATCTGGGCCTATCCGCTGGAATACGGCAGCTCGGCCACGGCCGGACAAGTCCGCGGCTCGACCGACCGCTTCACCTTCTACCGAGGCGCGTCCCAGCTGTTTTTCGTCAGCCAGGGCTACGCCGTCCTGGACAACGCCACCATGCCCGTCATCGGCGATTCCAAGACGGTCAACGACACGTTCGTCGACCAGATCGTCGGCAACGCCAAGGCGGCCATCGATGCCTTGGATCGCCTGGGCGTCGGCGATCCCCGGAGAGTCGGCGTCGGCGGACACAGCTACGGCGCTTTCATGACGGCCAACCTCCTGGCCCATAGCGACCTGTTCGCCGCCGGAATCGCCCGAAGCGGCGCTTATAACCGGACCCTGACGCCGTTCGGATTCCAAAGCGAACGGCGGTCCTACTGGGAAGCCCCGGAGACTTATCTCAAGATGTCGCCGTTCATGTGCGCCGACAAGATCAAGACGCCGCTGCTGCTGATTCACGGGATGAACGACAACAACTCCGGGACGTTTTTCATCCAATCCGAGCGCCTCTTCGCCGCCCTGAAGGGCTTCGGAGCGACGGCCCGCTTCGTCTCCCTGCCGGGCGAAAGCCACGGCTACCTGGCCCGGGAATCGGTGTTCACCGTCCTGGCTGAAATGATCGAATGGTTCGATGCCTACGTTAAAAACCGGAAGTAAGCGCCGCCGCGTTTCCCTGATGAACCGAAAGGATACACAGACATGACGATCCGATCGAAATCGTTTCTTCGCCTGCCCCCCCTTCTTCTTATCGCCGGGCTGTTCCTCCTCGCTCTCCCGCCGCGCTCGCTGCAGGCCGCAACCGCCGCGGAGGAGCCGACGTCTGAAAAGCCGGTTCCCGCCTGGCTGCGGCTCGGTCCCTTCGCTTGCCCCCCGCCGGCTTTCGCCGATGATCCGGCGTTTGGATTCGGCCCGGCCGAGCTCCTGGAATTCGAGGAGCTCGAGATCGGCGGCGTCCGGCCCGCCGCGGGACGGGGATTGCGCTGGTCGGACGGGACGTCGGCCGCGTGGACAGAGGTCCCCTGCGGCGAAGCCGGCCTCCCCCTCGAGGCCGCGGGCCCCGGACCGAAGACCGCCTACCTGGCGGCCTACGTCGAAGCGTTCCGTTTCCAAAAGGCCCGTCTCACGGTGAGGACGGGACAGCTTCATCGGGTCTTTTTCGACGGGCGGCAGGTCGCTTCCCAAGTCAAGGCCGACGTCGACGGCCGGACGACGGCCGATCTGAAGCTCGAGACGGGCGTCCACCTGATTCTCATCAAGACCGTCTATGATCCGAATTCCCCAACCGGCTGGAACGTCCGCGCCTCCCTGGAATTCGCCGGGAGTCCGGCCGGGCCGGAGCCGCAAATGACCGTCTCGCCGGGGGAGAAAGTCGCCCTCCGGCACATACTGGACGGCCCGCGGGCGGCCGGCGTCTCGCTCTCTCCCGACGGAAAGAACCTGGCCCTGGCCATGACCCGGATCATGTCCCCGGCCGGCGAGGCGGAATCCTGGATCGAGCTTTACCGCATCGAGACGGGACGGGACGGCCTCTCCGCCCGCCTGACCCGGTCGCTGCGGGGCGGAACGGCGGTCTCCGGAATCGTCTGGGCGCCTCGGGGGAATCGCTTCAGCTATACGACGCAGGACAAGAACGGCGGATCGATCTGGCTCGTCGACGCCGATTCGGGCGAAACCCGGCCGCTGCTCCGGAATTTCAAGAACCTCGGCTTTCATGCTTGGGCGCCGGACGGAAACGCCCTCGTCTTCTCCGGGACGGAAGAGGGGCCGAAGGATTCGGCCTTGGCCAAGCGTTACCGCGATCCCGAGGACCGGCAGCCGGGTCAGCGCGACCGCCGGCACCTTTACCGCCTCACCCTGCCGGACGGCGTCCGGGAAAGGCTGACGGCCGGAGAGCTGTCGGCTGACTTCGGGGGATTTTCTCCCGACGGTGCGACGCTTCTCTTCACCCGTAATCCGGTGGATATGACCGAGCGCCCGTATTCCCGGACCGAGCTCTACCTTCTCGACCCGGCTACCCGCAAGGAAGACCTCCTTTGGAAAGGAGCTTGGTTCAACGGCGCCCGTTTCAGCCCGGACGGCAAGACTCTTTTAGTGCTGGGCGGACCTTCGGCGTTCGGCGGGATCGGCCTCAATGTCCCCCCGGACCGCCTTCCCAATGAGTACGACATCCAAGCTTATCTCTTCGATTTGGCGGACCGGACGGCCCGGCCGATCACCCGGGAATTCAATCCGTCCATCGAACGGGCCTTCTGGTCGGGTGACGGCAAGGTCATCCGCTTCCTGACGACCGACGGGGCGCGGACGCGGCTCTACGACTACGCCCCCGCCGGGAAAACGTTCGTTCCGCGCGAATCCGGCGTGGACGTCATCGAGAGGATCGATATCGCCTCCGCGGCCCCCCGGGCGGTCTTCGTCGGTTCCTCCCCCCAAACTCCGCCCCGTGTCTTCCTCTGGGATCTTAAAACCGGAAAAATCCGGCCGCTGGCCGGCCCTCTCCCCGGGTCGGAGATCACCGCCGGAAAAGTCGAGACCTGGACATTCAAAAACAGGCGGGGCGTCGAGATCGACGGTTTCGTCGTCTATCCCCCCGACTTCGATCCCGCCCGGAAATACCCCCTGATCGTTAATTACTACGGGGGAACGACCCCGATCACCCGGGACTTCGGAGGCCGCTATCCGAAGGCGCTCTACGCCGCCCATGGATATATCGTTTACGTACCCGAGCCGAGCGGGGCGATCGGCTACGGCCAGGAACAATCCGCCTTCCACGTCAACGACTGGGGGGAAATCACGTCCGAGGAGATCATCGACGGCCTCACGGCCTTCCTGGCCGCCCATCCCTTCGTCGATCCGAAACGGGTCGGCTGCATCGGCGCCTCCTACGGCGGATTCATGACGATGACCCTGGCGACCAAGACTCCGATGTTCGCGGCGGCAATTTCCCACGCCGGGATCAGCTCGATCTCCAGCTATTGGGGAGAGGGATACTGGGGATACACGTACAGCGCCGTGGCCACGGCCGGCAGCTTCCCCTGGAATCGGAAAGACATCTATGTCGACCGGAGCCCGCTGTTCCACGCCGACAAGATCACGACGCCGCTGCTTCTCCTCCACGGCTCGGCCGACACGAACGTTCCGCCGGGGGAAAGCATCCAGCTTTTCACCGCCCTCAAGCTTCTGGGCCGGGAAACCGAGCTCATCTCGTTCGCCGACGAAAACCATACGATTATCACGTACGACAAGAGGATTCTCTTCAACAAAACCATCCTGGCTTGGTTCGACCGCTGGCTGAAAGACCAGCCGGAATGGTGGTTCGATTTGTATCCGCGGAAATGAGGAGCGGACGTCCGCTCCCATTTCCACAGTTTATGTGCATAATCTTGTGGAAATCCCCGGAGGGGATTTTTCTAACCCCGGTAAAAGAAAACGATTATGGGAAGTTGCACAATTTTCTGTCAGCCCGAGCCCAGATGAAATTTCTTAAAATAAACGCCATCTTTTAATCCTTTTGGCACGTTTTGTCATCCCAAGCCGCGGGCCGGGAGCGGCAAAAAAGCGGGGATCTCGGCCGGCCGGTCTCAAAAGACGTGGCCGAAGTTGAAATAGAGCCGCATTCCTTCCTTGCTGAACCCGAAATCCACCCGGGCGCAGAAATCTTTCATGAAAAGACGCAACCCCACGCCGTAATCAAAAACCGTCTTGCGGAAATTGATATCGCCGAAGCTCGGCCAGACGTTGCCCGCATCGATGAAGACGTTGCCGCCGAAGATCCACCAGACGGGGAACCGGTATTCGACATTGGCCAGGATTTTCCCCTTGTCCAGGAAACGATTGAGGCCGAATCCCCTCATGACATTGAAGGTGTTGCCGCCGCCGAGGGAAGCCAAATCAAACAGGGGAATCTCGTCGCCGTTAATATATTGGACGAGTGTCCGGAAAGCAAACACGTCCTTTTCGCCGAAGACGCGCTGGTATTTCCGAAAATCGAACGTGACCCGATTGAAGGAGGCGTCGCCGTTGCGGGAAAAGCTGACGGCGATGTCGTCTTGAATCAACAGCCGGAGCCCCCGGGTCGGATGAATCTGGCTGTCGGAGGTGTCATACGCCATGGCCAGGGAGAAATACGGCGCGGATTTCTTCTTCAGCCGCCTCAATTCTCCGGCCAAGGGGCCGTCCTGGACTCCATAATAATCGATCGTCCGAAACACATAGGCCACCGAGGCGGAAAAATGCGGGGTGAAGCCGCGGCCCACCGTCAGAAAGAGATTTTTCACCTCGTGGGTGAGAATCGTCTCGTCTTCCTTGCGGGAATCCATCCCCTGGCCGTAGTAAGAATATTTCAGGAACTTGTCATATTCGGCCTTGAGGTCGAAGGAGAGAGGATACGTCTTCCCCTGCCGGATCTCGATGTCCGGGAGGGAAAACGTAAAAACATACCAGCGCTCCCCCTTGGAGGAATTGAACAGGATCAAGTCGAAGGATTCCTTGATTCCCAGGAAATCGACGAGCTTGGCTTTGGCCCCGTAGCCGAACCCGATGTCGTTGTCATACATCAGGATCGGAAGGGCGCTCCAGGATTTATAGGATCCGGGTGCGATGCCCGTGTTCTCGGCGGACGCGTCATTTGCGGCGAACGCCAGCGAGGCCGGCAGCAATATCAACAAAAGGGCCGGTATCAATGTTTTTTTCATGTTCTTCTCCTTCCCCGATCCGGATCTACTATATGAGATTCCCAGGGAATTTCAAGCTTGCCCGCGGCCGCGGCAGGCTTTGACGCAGAGTCCGCAGATATGCTGGCTGACCAGCCGGATCCGGCGGAATTCATCGAGCTTTTCGAAACAAGCCCGATGATCGAATTCCGCGGGATTCATTTTAATGGCTTCGGCCGGGCAAGAAGCCAGGCAGGCGGCGCAGGTCCCGCAATCCGCCTTCGTCTGAATCCCGGCTTCCAGCGGCATGTCCGTCAGAACCGTGACCAGCCGGAGCCGCGATCCGAAGGCGGGATGAACCAAAAGATTGTTGCGTCCGATGTGTCCCAGTCCCGCCAGGACGGCGAGCTTTTTGTGGGAAACGTGGGCCGTCTGCCTTTGGGAATCGAGGATCTGCGAGGCCGGTATCGGCAGGGCGAGAAAGCCGGCCGCCTGGATGCGGGCGGCGAGCCGAAACGCCTCCCGGTCCAGAAAAAAATTAAGCTGGCGGTAGTGGTGGAAATAAAGGGGAGTGGGACGGTCGACGAGATCCTCAAGGACGCCGTCCAGCAGCCGGACGCCGAGAACCGCCGCCCGGACGAACCGGTTTCGAAGGTTTTCGGGCAGGCGGAATGTCTCCCGAACGGAAGAAACGTCAGCCACCCCGGCGACGGAAAAACCAAGATCCCGGGCGGTTTCCCTGAGCCTGTCGGCGTTTTCCCTGGGAGAAATGGAGGAAAACATGTGATCGTATTCTAGGCGCGGCGCCGGGGGACTGTCAATCGACTGGACCGGTCCAATGGATCAGGATCGCCTTCCCCGTCTTTCCAGTGATCTCCCGGAAGCATGAGACGGAAGAAAGCCCGCCCTTCCCCGCCCGGTTTCAGGGGACGGGGACGAAGACAATCAAGCCGAGGGTCGCCGATTGCTCAAGACGAAGACGGCGGCCGATACGCTCCGCCGCTCGACGGCCCGGCCGGGCCCGCTCTTTCCGCCCCCGGAGGCGCGTCAGTTGAAAAGAATCGTCTCCTCCGGCTCGCCCAGGAGGATATATCCGGCCCAGTAGAAGGGATGCGGCCGGCCGCCGTGGATCATCCCCAGCTTCGCCGCCTGCAACGCCCGGGACTTGCCCCGCCCGGCTTCCAAGTGACGGTAAAACTCCTTCATGAAGTCCGCCGTCGATCGGTCCGGCACCGCCCAAAGAGTGGCTACGACGGACCGGGCCCCTCCGTCCAGGAAAGCCCGGGGCAAGCCCCCCGCTTCTTTGGGCGGAGCGTCGCCGCACGCGGTCCGGCATCCGGACAAGACAACGAGATCGGCGGCCAAGCCCAGCGCCCGCGCCTCCTCGGCTCGAAGCAGACCGTCGTCCCCGGCGCTTCGGCAAAGAAGAAGCGACGAACGCCCCGGGTCGCCCGCCTCGGTCGTTCCATGCCCGGCGATATGGACAAGCCTGTAGCGGCCGCCGCGGTGCCGCCGGAGAGTCGCCTCGCTGGCCGCCCCGTCCAGGTAAACAAAACGACGGTTCCGGTCGAAGAATCGGGAAACGCTTCGGATTTCCTCCCGGACCCCCGGTATTTCCTCAAATACGGCGTCCGCTTCGCCGGCCCCGGCCGGGCGGTCCGGGACGGAAGCGCCCATGGCCAGGAGACAAGAGCCGCCGGGCTCCTCTTCCGAACGGTCGAGGCTTGGACCGAATCGGAAAGGCGCGTAGGAAATCGCGTATCTCTCGACCAGGAACCCTCGGCCATCGGCCGTCCGAAGCGCCTCGAACGGGAGACGACACAGGATGCCGTCCGGGATCACGATTAAGCAATCGACTCCCAGGGCGGTCAATGTCCGGTCAAAAGGAATCAATTCCCCGGCGATTCTTCCGGCCGCCGCGGCCAGCGACCGCCGTGAGGCCGACGGCCGGGCTGTTTCCTTGATGAAACCAAGGACGCTCCGCTCAATGCGTCCGGCCGCGGGAAGAACCTCCGTCCATGTTCGATCTTCGACGGAAATCCTAACCCGGGATTCCTTTTCGCCGAGGCGGTATTCCAAGACCGCCCGGTTTCCACTGCCTGGACGGTTGAAGCCCGCGGGAGCGCTCCCCAGTGCGGAAAAGAGCCGCTCGGCCGGTTTCCCTCCCGGGCAGCTCGAAAAACCGAGCGATAGGAAGCCCGCCAGGACGCCCGAAATTCCGGCCCTCGCTAGTTCCGTGACCTCCATATTCACTTTCTCGAAAACGAACAATATCATCAAGTCGAAAAACGAGGGGGAAAATGGAGAGCTTCGGGGGACAACGCCCGCGGCCGCTTTCAACGGTTCCGGGTCCGGCGCGCGGGACGGACGGACGCCCCTCCCGGCCGTCTTTCCATGAGCATCCGCTTCTGGTCCTTGATTTCCTGAAATGTCCGGGGGACGTAGACGGATTCACCCGTCCGCGGATCGCGCCCCGTGTGGTACATCGCCGTCGAGAGGGTCATCGGCGCCGGGGTGAAGATCTGGACGCCTTCAACCGGGCGGTCCCCTTCTTTTTCCAGCCGCCGGACTTCCCGGGCCAGCTCCCCGGCCTCGCGGGGGCCGCAGCCGGGATGGGCGACCATGAAATAATATTTCAGATGCCGGCGGCCGGAAACGTCGGCCTTCCGAAAGGCCCGCCGGAATTTCTCAAAGGCCCCGCCGGAATCCTTGTTCATCAAGCGGAGGACGTTTTTCGAAACGTGCTCCGGGGCGATCTTGAGAAGGCCCGAGACGTGATGCCCGACAAGCTCGCGGATGTATTCCTCGCTGGACAGGGCTAAGTCATAGCGAACCCCGCTCCGGACGAAGACGTTCCGGACGCCGGGGATCTCCCGGGCCCGGCGCAAAAGCGAGATCAGCCGTTCATGTCCGGGACGGCGGCCGCAGTCCAAGCAGGACTCTCCGCAGGCCGCTTCACAATCCATCCCGTACATGTTGGCCGTGGGCCCGCCCAGGTCGTCGATCGATCCTTTGAACTCGGGATGACGGACGAGCCGCCGGATTTCCTCCAGGATCGATTCCTCGGAGCGCGAGACGATCGTGTCGCCCTGATGGAGGGCCAGGGCGCAGAAGGAGCACCGGCCGAAGCATCCGCGGTGGGAGACGACCGAGAACCGGGCCATCCCGAACTCGGGGAAATCCGGCGGAATGAGGCGGCTGTACGGCAGACCGTAAATCCGGTCGAGGTCGGCCGGAGTCCAGCGCGGGGCGGGATACTGAAGAACGAATCGTCCGGCGTGGCCCTGGGCCAACGGCGTCCGGACCGAGAGTTTCATCTGGGCCTCGGCGAAGGCGTCCGGGGAGCCGGCCACGGCCTCGGCCGGAGGAAGGAGGACGAAATCCGCGGGAACGTTCCGGGAGACGACACAGGTTCCGGCGATTCCCTGCAAATCAAGTCCTTCTTCCAGACGACGGGCGATTTCGACGGCCGCCTTCTCGCCGGGCCCGTAGACCAGGATGTCCGCCCGGGCGTCGACGATCAGGCTGCGGCGGACCCGGTTCTCCCAGTAATCGTAATGGGCGAACCGCCTGAGCGAGGCCTCGATTCCGCCGAGGACGATGGGCGTTCCGGGGAAGAGCCGCCGGATCTTGTTGGCGTACACAAGAACGGCCCGATCGGGCATGGCCGTCTTCCGGGGCGCGTGGGGGTCTTTCTCCCGCCGCCGCTTGAGAGGCGTGGAGTTGGCCAACAGGCTGTCGATCGAGCCCGAGGTGATCCCGAAAAACAGCCGCGGGGCGCCCCATTGGAGAAAATCGGCGTCCGTTTTCCAATCGGGGTGTTCGATGATCCCGACCGTGCGGCCCTCGGCCTCGAGAACCCGGGCGATGACGCCCGAGGCGGAAAGAGGATGATCGACGTGGATTTCGCCGGTGATCAGAACAACGTCCCGTCGCGGCGGGCGGAGGCCGTTCATTTCAAGTCCGGGCGGGAGCTCAGGGCTCCCTCGGGATCCCCCGCCGCTCCCGGGTGATCCGGTCCACGGCGCGCTGGATGGTTTTCATGAGGTCGAGCGGCTTGAGGGGTTTGGAGACATAGTCGTCCATGCCGACGGCGAGGCATTTTTCCCGGTCGCCGGTCATCGCATGGGCCGTCATGGCGATGATGGGGATATGGGCCCCCGTGGCCATCTCCCGCCGCCGGATTTCCGTCGTCGCCTGGATCCCGTCCAGCACGGGCATCTGGACATCCATCAAGACGGCGTCGAACCGGCCCCTATTGAGGGCCTCCAGCGCTTCGGCTCCGTTGCCGGCGACCGTGACCCGGTGGCCCTGGTTCTCCAGGATGCGGACGGCCAGCTTTTGGTTGATGATGTTGTCCTCGGCCAGGAGTATCTCATACCGGGCGGGAGAGCGGCCCAAGGAATGACGGGTGATCAAGGGGGCTTGGGCCCGCTTTTCGGGGGAGATCCCCACGGCCGCCAGGATGGCATCCAGAAGAACGGCCGGCTTGACGGGCTTGGTCAGATAAGCCGTCAAACCCAGCTTCCGGCAATGGGCTGAATCTCCGCGCAGTCCGGCCGAGCTCAGCATCATGATTTGGACATCGGCGTATTCCGGCATCGTCTTGACGGCCGCGGCCAAGGCGAACCCGTCCATGCGGGGCATATTGGCGTCGGTGATGACGAAGCGGAACGGCCGGCCGGCGGCCGCGCGCTCGCGCAGCATGTCCAGGGCTTTCTCGCCGCTCTCCGCCTGCGCCGGCTTCAGTCCCCATTGGGTCAGGAGGTCGTTCAGGATCATCCGGTTGGCGGCATTGTCGTCCACCACGAGGACGGGAAGATCCAACAGGTCTTCATAACGGCTTGGAGCGGTTTCCTCCTCCGGCTGCGTCTGAAGATCCAGGGGGACGATGAAATGAAACGTGCTTCCCCTGTCGAGCACGCTCTCGGCCCAGATTTTTCCTTTCATCAGCTCCACGAGCTGGGCGGTGATGGCCAGGCCGAGCCCCGTCCCTCCAAAAAGCCGGGTGGCGGAGCTGTCGGCTTGGGTGAACGGGGCGAAGATCGATCGGAGCTTATCGGGGGAAATGCCGATGCCCGTGTCGCTCACCTGGAAATGGAGCTTCACCCGGTCGGGAAGGCGCTCTTCCACGCCGACCGTCACGATCACCTCGCCGGCGGACGTGAACTTGACGGCATTGGAGATCAGGTTGGTGAGGACCTGGCGCAGACGTCCGGGATCCCCCTTAACCCGGTCTGGAACGTCCGGGGCGACATGATAAGCCAGCTCCAATCCTTTCTTCTCGGCCAGGAGGGCGACCGAGGCGATCATGATGTGGATCGTATCCCGCAGGCGGAAGGGGATCGATTCCATCTCGATCTTCCTCGCCTCGATTTTCGAGTAGTCCAGGATGTCGTTGAGGATCCCCATTAAGGATGCGGCCGAATACTGGACCGCCTCCAGGTACTCCCGCTGCTCCGCCGTCAGATCCGTTTCCAGGGCCAGCTCCGTCATCCCGAAAACGCCGTTCATCGGCGTTCGGATCTCATGACTCATGTTCGCCAGGAATTCGCTCTTGACCCGGTTGGCTTCCTGGGCGGCTTCCTCGGCCTTCTTGATCTCGGTGATGTCCGTGTACACGAACAGCGTTCCGACGATTTCGCCGCCGCTGCGGATCGGCGATCCGCCGAACAAAACGGGGACCGGCCGGCCGTCCTTGTGCAGGCGGACGCTTTCCCGGGGGGGAAGCGCCGTCCCGGCGAAGGTCATCTCCGTCAGGCGGGCGGCTTCGCCTTGGAGATCCTTCGCGACGATCAAGCCGTCGGCTTCCTTTCCTTGCGCTTCCTCCCGCGCCCAGCCGAAGAGGCGTTCCGCGCCCGGATTCCATTCGGTGATCCGGCCCTTGGGATCGACGGTGATGATGGCGTTCGGAGCGTTGAGGAGGATCGATTCCAGGTACTGCCGCCGCTTGTCCAACTCCCGCTCGGCCGCTTCCCGGACCGCGATCTGCGTTTCGAGCTCGGCCGTCCGTTCCCGGACCCGGGATTCCAAAAATTTCGTCCGCCGGCGGTTCCGCCGGATGCCCGTCGTGATATACGCGCCGAGAATCGCCAGGATTGCGGTTCCGGCCAACCCCAGGAACCACCATGTCCTCCAGAACGGCGGAATGACGCGGATCCGCAAGGCGACCCCGTCGTTGTTCCAGAGCCCGTCGGAATTGGACGCCCTGACCCGGAAGACATACCGGCCGGGCGGGAGGTTGGTATAGCTGGCGAACCTCCGCTCCTTGACCGTGATCCAGTCCTCCTCCAGTCCTTCCATCATATAAGCGCAGACGTTGTCCTCGGGCGCCGCGTAATGGAGGGAGGCGAATTCGAACGTAATCAGCCGGTCCCGGAATGTCAGCTCGATCTCCGGCGTGCTCCAGATCGCCTGGGCCATGACGACCCGGCCTTCCACTTCCCGCCCGATGGGCACGGATTTATTGTAGATCTGGAAATCGGTCAGGACGACGTCCGGGGGAAAAGGATTGTCGACGATGTCGCTCGGAAAGAAATAGTTCAAGCCCGAGACGCCGCCGAAGAACATCTCGCCGGCCTTCGTTTTGAACGAGGATCCCCCGAGAAATTCGTTTCCCTGGAGATTATCCGACACATCGAACGATTTGACGGCCCCAGTGCGGACGTTCAAGCGGAAGAGGCCGGCGTTGGTCGAACCCCAGATCTGGCCGCCCTCGTCGATCTGAAGAGCGTAGATCATGGCGTTGGGAAGGCCCTCGGCGACCCCATACTTGACGAAGGTCTCCGTTCTCGGGTCGAATTGATTCAGTCCGTCGGCCGTCCCGATCCAAAGCGCGCCGCTGGAATCCTGGGTAATGGCCATGACATAATCGTTGCTGAGGCTTCCCGGATCGCCGGGCCGTTTCCGGAAATGGGTGAAGGTTTCCCGGGCCCGGTCGAACCGGTCCAGGCCGCCGCCGGCCAAGCCGATCCAGAGCGTTCCGGAGGCGTCCTCGAAAATCGCCCGGACGAGGTCGAAGCCGAGCGAATCCGGCCGGGCGGGATCATGCGGGTAACGGACAAAGGCGTTTTTTTCCGGAAGGAACCGGTTCAATCCGCCGCCGTCGGTGCCGACCCACAATGCGCCGGCGCGATCCCGCAGCAAGCAACGGATGGAATCATGGCTCAGGCTGGAGGGATCCCGGGAGTCGCGGCGCCAATGTTGGAACGACTCGGTCCTCGGGTCGTAACGGTTCAATCCCCCCCCGAGCGTCCCGATCCAAAGCGCCCCGCCTTCGTCGAGGCTCAAAGCATAGACGGCATCGTCGCTGAGGCCGGACGGGTTGCCGGGATCATGGCGGATGAAGGCGTGCGCGCCGGTCGTCCGGTTCCAATACTCCAGGCCTTTGTCCTCGGAGGCTAAATACAAGTTCCCCGCCTCATCCTCGGCGAACGACCGGATCAAGTTGGAGATGAGCTCCTTCCTCCCGCCATGGATCTCCTGAAGCTTGTGAAACTTGTTCCGGTCCGGGACATATTTATTGACACCCCGTCCCCGCGTGCCGATCCAATACACGCCCGTCCGGTCCTCGATGATGGATATAATGTTGGAAGAGCTGAGACTGTCCGGGTCCGCCGGATCATGGCGGATGACGGTGAAATCCTTTGTTTCCTCGTCGAAAATGTTCAATCCGTCATAGGTTCCGACCAGGAGGCGGCCCGCCCGGTCCCGGTAAATGACGTTGATGACGGCGTGGCTCAAGCTTCGGGGATCGCGGAAATCGGGAAGATATCGGGTGAAGGTTCCTGTTTGCGGGTTCAAGGCATTCAATCCGCCGCCGTTTGTCCCCACCCAAAGCGTTCCGTCCTCGTCCAGGAACAGCGTGTTTACCTCGTCGCGGCTGAGGCTGCGGGGATCGTCCGGATCATGGACATAGCGCTTGACCCGGCCCCTCGCCCGGTCGAAGGCGTGAAGCCCCCCGTTCGTCGCCATCCAGAGAACGCCTTCGGCGTCCTCGACCAGGGATCGGATCGCCGCGGGCGACGAGGGAACCCGCCGGCGGGATGTCCGGATATACCGGGTGAATGTTCCGGTTTTCGGATCGAACGCGTTCAGGCCGTTTTCGGTTCCGACCCAAAGGTCCCCGGACCGGCTTTCGCAGAGGGAATACACCATGTCGTGGCTGATGGTTTTCGGGTCGTCCGGGTCATGGACGTAGCGGGTGAAGTCGTCCTGTTCCCGGTTGTAGCGGTTGAGGCCGGAGTTGGTCCCGATCCATAAAATCCCCCCGGAGTCCTCGAACAGAACGGATCCCGTCACGTCGCTCAAGCTCGCCGGCTCCTCGGTCACGCGATAGACGCGGAAGCGTCGGCCGTCGTAGCGGTCCAGGCCGTCTTCGGTCATGATCCAGATGAATCCCGGCCGGTCCTGAACGATCGATATCCCGGAACCCTGGGACATCCCTTCGTTGACGGAAAGACGGACGAAATCGTTCCCGAAGCGGCGCGGCGGCGCCTCCGCCCGGAGGGGCGCGACGGCCGCTCCGCCGATCAAAACCAGGATGAAAACAACGGACGAAATCAGCCGAATCTTTTCCCGGCCGCGCCGCCCCGGGCCGGCGTCGGTCGAAGGACGGATTTGAGGGACGAAAAAAAACGGGAATCGATCACGTAAAGAAGCCCCGCCCATGTCCAATCTTCCGCCAAGAGTGTATCTTCGGGGAGAGAATCTTGTCAATCTTATTTTCCGGTCGGACGGTAAAAAAAAGCGCCTCCGGACGATGTCCGGAGGCGCAACGGCCTCCATCCGGCCGGAGGATTACTTTTTCCGGATCTCCACCCGTCCGCTGAAGCTCTTGATCCGGACGGTCGCCCCGCCGGTCCCGACCGTCCCCCGCAATTCCTTGGGGGAAATCTTGCCGGACACGACGACGGGGAAATCGGTCGCGATATGGCCGCTGAAGGTCTCGGCCTCGACCTCGAAGGCGGCCGACGCCGGGAGCAGGAGCGTGATCCCGCCGCTCAGGGCATCAAAACTGTAGCGGCCCGACGGCAGGATTTCGGTTTCACAATCGATCCCGCCGCTGACGGTCTTGGCCCGGACGGAGGAGGCCTCCCGGACATTGCCGAGGGTGATGCCGCCGCTGACGGTTTCGGCCTCGATGGAGCCCTTGACGTCCTCGGCCCGGATTCCTCCGGAAACGGCCTTGAGGCTGACCGCGCCGCCCGCGCCGCGGAGGGTGATCCCGCCGCTGACGGTCTTGCAATCGACCGTTTTGGCGGCCCCGGCGATCCGGACGCCGCCGCTCACCTCGTCGATGTCGAGATCGCCGCCGATCTTCTGGACATCGATATCGCCGCTGACGTTCTTCACCCGGAGGGACGCCTGGTCAGGGATGGTGAGGACATAGTTCACGCTGACGCTGAGATTATTGCCGCGGAACCTCCGTTCGGGATATTTCGTCTCGATCCGCAGGACGCCGCCTTCCTTGACGACCTCGATTCTCACCAGGCCGGCGTTTTCCTTGGCTTGATCCCGGGAGGACGCCTTGGAAACCTTGAGAGCGTCGATCCGGACTTCGGCCTTGTCCCAACTCCGGACCTCGATGGTTCCGGAGATGTTCTCCAGCGAAACCCGGCCGTTGCGATCCAACGCTTCGGTCCGGTCGAATTTCTCCTCGTACGTGTCTCTTGCGGCCAGACTTCCGGCGAGAAGGAAGACGCCGAAAACGGCGATGACGACGGCTTTGTTCATTCCGATTCTCTTCATGGCTGTTCTCCTTCCTCTCTTCAAAGGGCGATCTTGCCGCTCAGGGGAGCGGTCGATTTTTTCTTCGCTTCGATGATGTTTTCAAGGAACTCGACCTTGCCCTTGTACGCGCCCAGGAGGTAGACGCGGGCCTCGACGTTCCGGGGATCGCGGAGGACGGCCTCGCGGCAGGAGGCGATCACGGCATCGATCGTCCGGAGGTCCCGGTCCAGGGCTTCCATCGTTTTCGCATCGAGCCCGGTCTGCTGCCCGGCCGCGGCGTCCGATAGAGCCCGGATCGCCAGCCGGTAATGGATTTCAGCCTCCTGGAGCTTGGCCATCGCGTATTCGCCGCCGTTTCCGGATGACACGGCCGGAGCAGCGGGCTTCCGGGAGGGAAGAATCAAGAGAGCGCCCCCGACGACGAGGACAAGAGCCAAGGCCGCGGCCAGGGCATAGCGGGGACGGCCCGGAGCGAATAACCGGTCCCACCAAGACACGCTCAGAACCGCCCGGGCGGATCGCTCCCTCCGCTCCCGGCGGACGGCGTCGAGGATGTTCGGCCAGACGGCCGGCGACGGTTCGATCCGCGGAAGAGCCGCGGCTTGCGTTTTGATCTCCTGGAAATCAGCCAGCAGCTCCCGGCAGTCCGGACAGGACTCGAGATGTTCCTCGAGGGCCCGGCGATCCTCTTCCCTGATCGTGCCTTCGAGCAGTTCGCCGATCAGCTCATGGGCTTGAGTACACTTCATGGTCGTCTCCTAGCAGACGCCTTTCCGCTCCAGAAAGTCCCGCATCCGGAGCCGGGCCTTGAAAAGCTGGGACTTCGACGTCCCGACGGAAAGACCGAGCATCCGGGCGATTTCCGAGTGCTTGAATCCATGGACATCATGGAGGAGGAAAATCTCCCGGAGCTTGCCCGGCAGGGCGGCGATTCCGTCGTCCAGCGGCCGGCGCATGTCGCGGGCGGGATTTTCCTCGGTCGCGCCGCAGCGGGTGCCTTCAATGTCCTCCAGGGGGATTCCTTTCTCCATTTCAACCCGGCGGCTCCGGAGATGGCTGTAGCATGTGTTCAACCCGATTCGGAAAACCCAGCCGGCGAACGTGTCCGGATTCTTGACGTTATCCAAATGGGTGAAGACCTTGATGAAGATTTCCTGGAGAAGGTCTTCGGCCGTCGCCCGGTCATAGGAATAGCGGAACGCCAGATTGAACAAGCCGGTTTTAAAACGGCGATAGATCTCCTCCATCGCCTCGGTCTCCCCCGCCCGGGCCTGAATGATCAGGTCGGCCAGCTCTTCCGATTCGATGTCGATCATCCGGACGCCCGTTTCCCGCCTGGAATACCTCACGAAGGCATTATCGCCGAATTCAAGGCTGGGGGAAAGCGCCGCTTCCTGAATCATCGGGTTTCTCTCCACACCGCCATAGATGATCAATCCAGGGAAAAGGTTGCCTTTTCCGCAAACATTTCATCCCCGGGAAGGAAAAGGTACAATAGAGGGCAGAGAAGCGGCTCATCCGACCATGAGAAGCCTTTCGTCCCGCCCTATCGGCCCGTTTTCGGCCGTTTCCATGCTGATCCTGCTTGTCCTTTCCGTTTTCCTCCCGGCTTGCCGGCCCCGGGCCCGGGTTTTGCCTCTCGGCCCCGCGGCGGGCCCCGGCGGCGGCCCGCCGCCGGGTTACCAAGTTCAGGCCGGCGCCTTTTCCCTCGAGGACAACGCCGCCCGGCTCACCCGGTCTCTCCGGGAGCAAGGCTGGAACGCCTTCTATCTTTTTCACGAAACGCGGGTGTTCAAGGTCCGGATCGGGCCGTTTCGGACGCGGAAGGAGGCGGTCGAGGCGGCCGACGCGCTTCTCGGCCGCCGTCTCATCGCCGATTTCCTGATCATTCCCCCCGGAAGCGAAATCATCCCCGGGCCGGCCGGCGGAACGGAGGACGACCTCCGCGACCGCCTGGCCTCCACCGCCCTCGGTTTCGTGGAATTTCCCTATGTTTGGGGAGGCGCCTCGCCCGAGGAAGGGTTCGATTGCAGCGGCTTGGCGATGACCGTCTACCGGATCAACGGCCTTTTCCTCCCCCGGGCTCTGACCGAGCAGGCCGCGGCCGGTCGGGCCGTTCCCGCCGGCCGGGCGAAAAAAGGGGACCTGATCTTTTTTTCCATGGATAAAACAGTCCGGGCGTCCCACGTCGGAATCCTCATCGGGGGAAACCGGTTCGTCCACGCTCCGGGAAGGGAAAAAGCCATCCGTCCGGATTCGCTGGCGAATCCCTATTTCCGGGACCGTCTTTTGGAAATCCGGTCCTATCTTTAACCGCAGGCGCCGCGGACGCCCGTTCCGTTTTTGTCGGAAAACGGAATTTTGGAAATCCCTTCCGCCGGGTCCGCCGCGCCTTTGGAAGACGAGACGAAAGGCCGCCCCTCCTCCGTTTCGGACCTCGAGGATCTCGAGACCGGACGCCCAGGGGGCCGCGGCGGCGATCCGCTTGCTTGCCCAGGAGATGAGAATCCTCCAGAACGGCGATGGCCGTCACGGGCATGGGACGGTTTCGCCTTTCGGGCGCCGAAGGAAGCGGGACGAAATCGATGACATCCTCGACGATGCGGCCGCCCGCGTCGATTCGGAAACAGTCAATCGAACGGCGGCCCGGACCGAGGGGAAGCCGACGGGCCGGACAATTCGTAAAAAAAGAAACAGCGAACGGAGGAAAAAGGATGGTGGACGTTGGGGGATTCGAACCCCCGGCCTCAGCGATGCGAACGCTGCGCTCTCCCAGCTGAGCTAAACGCCCACGTCGGGTGCGGATACCGGGGATATCCTAGCATGTTCGGCTGAAATTTGCCACCAGTTCGGACGGGTTCCCGGAAGGGGGACATGCGGCTTTCCGCATGCATTTGCATTCGGCCGATTTTTCCGGTATGAATATTTTCGACACTCCGGCGGGAGGTGCCTATGAGAAAAGCGTCCCGTTTCGCGTTCGCGGCCGCGGCCGCGGCCCCCTTCCTCGTCCTTCTTCTCGCGGCCCCGCCCCCGGAGAAAAAATCCTACGACGCCTTCGAGACGCCGCGCCGTTGCGCCCAATGCCATCGGGAGATCCACGTCCAATGGAAGCAGGCGATGATGTCCCAGGCTTTTACCCATCCCTGGGACGAAATCGAATACTTTCAGCTGGCCGTCCCCCAAGCGGAAAAGGATCCCAAGGTCGCCGAGGTGAAAGCCGGCTGCAACGGCTGCCACGCCCCCTCGGCCTTTTTCATCGGGGACGTTCCGCCGCCGCGTCCCGCCGCCGGAAGCCGGGCCAACGAATCCGTCTTTTGCGACATCTGTCATACGATCACCGGAAAAAGCGGGGACGTCCCGGTCAACTTCAATTACGTCCTCTCCCCCGGCCGGACGAAGCACGGCCCTCGGGAGGGCGTCGTTTCGCCCTATCACGAGACGCGGTATTCGGATTTCGTTCGTTCGCCGGAATTCTGCGGAACTTGCCACAACGAGCTGAATCCCTACGGCCTCTATGTCAAGTCCACTCAGCTCGAATGGCAGGACGGACCCTACAGCCGACAGGGCGTCCGCTGCCAGGATTGCCATATGTGGCACGCTCCCGGCACAAGCGCCGACATGGGCTCGCCCGTCGAGGATATGGCCCGGCACACGTTTCCGGGAGCCCACGTTCCCTCCAAGGTCCGGGGGGCGATCGAGATGAAAATCTACGCCGACGCCGACGAGCTCGAGCCGGGCGAGAAGGCCGTCATTTCCCTCCATCTCTACAACGCCAAGGCCGGCCACAAGATCCCGACCGGCTCGGTGGAGGACCGCCAGCTCTGGGTCGAGGTCCACGCCGTCGACGCCGCCGGGATCCGCTACGCCCTGCCGGTGGACAAAAAGGGATTCCCGGACGAGGAGTACACGATCACCTCCAACGCCCCGGCTTACCAAGATATGGGCGACATGATGATGGATCTGCCCGGATTTCCGGGCGTCTCCCGGGACGCGGTGGCCGAGGAAGGCCACCGGGTCTTTCGCATGCCTTATTTCGATCCCAAGGGCCGGATGACGATCGGCCAATGGAACACCGCCTCCTTCGGAACCGACTACCGGATCGGCCCCCGGGAAACGAAAATCGAAACCTATTCTTGGACGCTTCCCCCGACTCTTCCCGAAGGCCCTCTCCGGATCGAGGCCAAGCTCTACTACCGGCTGCTCGTCAAATCGGTCGCCGATTTCCTGAAGGTCCCGCCCGAGGAATCCGCCGCCCTCGAGGTCAATTCGGCCGAAACCGTCCTCCAGGTCGTCTTTTGAGGAGCCGTCGATGAAAAAAATCTTCGCCTTCCTGGTCCTCGTTGCCGGCCTCGTTCAAGCCGCCGCGGCCATCCCGGCCTTCGCCCGCAAGTATTCCTATTCCTGCGACGTCTGCCATGCCCCGGTGCCCCGCCTGAAGGCTTTTGGGGAGGAGTTCATGGACAACGGCTACCGCCTCCCGGACAACGAGCCGCCGCGAGCGACGATCGACACGGGGGATCCGCTCCTCCTTCTCCAGCGCACGCTGCCCCTGGCCTTCCGTTTCGATGCGTACTTGGCCTATGAGCCGGAAGCCGACATCACTGGAGATTTCCGGGCTCCCTTGGCGATGAAAATCCTCAGCGGCGGCAACATCTCCGACGATATTTCCTACTACACGTATTTCCTGATGGCCGAGGACGGCAAGGTGGCCGGCCTGGAAGACACCTTCCTGAGCTTCCGGAACGTCTTCGGCCTGCCCCTGGACATGATGTTCGGACAATATCGGGTCAGCGACCCCATCAAGGCCACGGAAACCCGGCTGACGGTGGAGAATTACGCCCTCTTCAAGTTCCGCGTCGGTGACAGCCGCATCAACCTGGCCTATGACCGAGGCCTCCTGCTTTCGACCAAGACGGGATTCGGGCTGGATGTCATCGCCCAGATCGTCAACGGCAACGGCATCGAGGAGCAGGAGATTTTCGACTCGGACAAATACAAAAGCGTCGTCGGACGCCTCGCCCAGAGCTTCGCCGGAGGCCGGGTCCGGGTGGGCGTCCTGGGATACGCCGGCAAGGAAGCCGGGGCGGGAGGCGCGGTCAATGCGGTCACCTATCTCGGGCCGGACCTCCTCCTGCGCCTGCCGAACGTCGAGATCCTGCTCGCCTATGTCAAGAGAACGGACTCCAATCCGCTCTTCCAGAGGGAGGGCCGGGAGCAAACGAGCGAGGCCGTCCTGGCCGAGGCGATCCTCAGTCCCTGGGGCGAACAGGGACGGACGTTTTTCACCCTGGCCTGGAACCGGGTGAATTCGACCTTGGAGGTGGACGATGCCAACGCCCTCACCGTGAACGTCAGCCGCCTGATCCGAAGGAATCTCAAGTGGACGGCCGAATACACCCGCGACTTCGAGCGGAAGGAAGACCGGTGGCTGACGGGGATCGTCACGGCGTTTTAACCCCCGCCGGCCGGACGACGGAATGAAGGAAAAAAAACGAGGGGCCCGGCCGCGTCGGATTTCGGCCGCGGTCCTGATTCCGTCTTTCCTGGGCGCGCTGGCCTGTTCTGGCCCCCCGCCGCCGGCCGGCTCCTCCCATCCCGCCGGGGCGGCCGCGCTTTTTTCCCGGGAGCGGGTCACCATCGCCGTGACCGATTCGGGGCTCGGCGGGCTTTCGATCATGGCCGAGGCCGCCTCCCGGATGAAGGCGGCTCGGGCCTTCCGGGGCGTCGACCTCGTTTTCTGGAACGCCCTTTTCTCCAACGACAGCGGCTACAACAGCCTTCCGTCCCGGGAGGACAAGGTCCGGATTTTCGACGCCTCCTTGCGGAGCCTGGCCGCCGAGGTCAAGCCTGATCTCATCTTGGTCGGCTGCAATACCCTCTCCGTCCTGCTCGGCGACGTCCCCTTCGCCCGGACCGCGGACGTCCCCGTCCTCGGGATCGTCGACACGGGGGTGGAGATGATGGCCGAGGCCCTTTCCCGGAATCCGCGGGCGGCCGGCCTTCTCTTGGGCACGGCGACGACGATCGCCGAGGGGGAGCATCGGCGGAAGCTCCTCGCGGCCGGGATCGAGGAGGAGCGGCTGGTCTCGCAACCGTGTCCGGACCTCGTCGGCTTGATTGAGAGCGATTGGCGGGGAGAGGAAGCCGCCCGCTTGATCGAGACCTATATCGGCGAAGCCGCGGACCGCCTTCCGGACGCCGGCGCCCCGGTTTACGCGGGGCTTTTCTGCACCCATTTCGGATACGCCTCGGCCCTTTGGGAGCGCGCCTTCGCCCGCCGCGGCCTCACCCTGGCCGGTCTCGTCAATCCCAATTCCCGCTGGGTCGATGCCCTCGATCCCCCGGCCCGGAGAAACCGCTTCCCCGAAACCGAGGTTCGGGCGCGGGTGATCTCGATGGTCGAAATCCCGGCCGCCGTCCGCGACGCTTTGGGGGAATGGCTCCGCCCGCTTTCGTCCGAAACCGAGGACGCGTTGAAAAATTATGATCTCCGGCCGGGTCTTTTCGAGTGGAAATCGCTTTTGAAGAGCGACTAACCGCGCCGCCTGAAAAAAAAGCCGGCCGGAATCCGCCGCCAAGCCGGCTGCGGTCTTCCCCGGATCGCTGGGATCCTCGTCCCGGCTGAGTTCATCGACCGCCGCGGCTTCCTGGTCCTTATTTTCCTGAAGCGGATTCGACCGGGACCTGATCCGGCCGGTTCCCCGTCCCGGACCGGCGACGGCTACTCGACGACGACGCCGGAGGAATCCCGCGTCAACTCGCCGATCACCCAAGCCCGCTGGCCCCGGGCGGCGAGCCAGCGGATCATCCGCCCGGCGTCGGCCGCCTTGACGACGGCCGTCATCCCGATGCCCATGTTCAGCGTCCGGTACATTTCGGCTTCGGCGACGCCGCCCCGCTCCTGGATGACCCGGAAAATGCGCGGAACGGGCCAGGAGCGCTTTTGAATCCGGACGCCGCAGCCGGCGGGAATCACCCGGGGGATATTGTCGTAGAATCCGCCGCCGGTGATGTGGGCCATCGCCTTGATGTCGATCGCGGCCATGGCTTCGAGCAGCAGGCGGGCGTAAATCCGGGTCGGACGGAGGAGCGTCCGGCCGAAGGGGCCGGCGAGCTCCTTCTTCGTGAACACGCGCCGGGCGAGCGAATAGCCGTTCGAGTGGAGGCCGCTGGAGGCGAGTCCGACGACGGCGTCGCCGGGACGGCATTTCCGGCCGTCGATGAGCCGGGACTTGTCGACCAGGCCGACGCAGAATCCGGCCAGATCCCACTGATCCTTTCCGTAGAGACCCGGGAGCTCGGCCGTCTCGCCGCCGAGCAGGGCGCAGCCCGCCTCTCGGCACCCCCGGACGATCCCTTTCACCACCTGGGTGAGCATCGCCGGCTTGACTTTGCCGCAAGCGATGTAGTCGAGGAAAAACAGAGGCTCCGCCCCCGTCACGACCACATCGTCGACGTTCATGGCCACGAGGTCGATCCCGACGGTGTCGTACCGGCCGAGGATGTCGGCGATCATGATCTTGGTTCCGACGCCGTCGGTCGAGGAAACGAGCAGCGGCTCTTTCAACCCTTTCAACCGGGGAAGGAACAGGCCGCTGAATCCGCCGATCCCTCCGAGAACCTCGGGGCGCGAGGTCGTCCGGACCAGCGGCTTGATCCGGCGGAGAAAGTCGTCGGCCGCGGCGATGTTCACTCCGGCCCGGCGATAGGTCAGGGATTTCATGGGCGTTCCTCCGGGGAAAAATCAGGCCGTTTATACCACGCCCCCGGCGGCCCGGTCAAACCAAGCCCGAAATTCCTTGACGGGCCCGCCGGCCGATTTATAGAATGGAGATGCGGGAGAGTCTGATGGGTGGAAAGAGAAAGAAGGAAAAAATCGTCGTCATCGGGGGAGGAACGGGCTCGTACAACGTCCTTTGCGGACTGAAAAAGTATCCCGTCGACCTCACGGCCGTCGTTACGATGATGGATTCGGGGGGAAGCACGGGACGCCTCCGCGATGAATTCGGATTCCTCCCGCCGGGCGATGTCCGGCGGTGCCTGGTCGCCCTTTCAAGCGATACCGGCCTGCTCCGCAAGCTCTTCGAATACCGGTTCGACCGGGGCTCGGGTCTCAGCGGACACAGCTTCGGCAACCTGTTCCTGACCGTCCTGCGCGACCTCACCGGGGGCGACGCCGCGGCCGTTCGGGAGGCGGCGAAAATCCTGAATGTCCGCGGCCAGGTCCTGCCCGTCACCCTGAACAACTGCCAGCTCGGTGTCGTCCTGGAAAACGGCCAGACCGTCGTCGGCGAGACGAACATCAGCATTCCGCGGCACGATCCGCGGCTCCGGATCCGCTCCCTGTTCGTCGTTCCCCGGGCCCGGATCAACAAGGAGGCCGAGGCGGCCATCCTCGAAGCGGACAAAATCATCATCGGGCCCGGCGACCTCTACACCAGCATCCTTCCGAACATCGCCGTTTCCGGGGTCAAGGCCGCCCTCCGGAAAACCCGGGCCCGCGTCATTTATGTCTGCAACATCATGACCAAGGCGGGGGAAACGCTCGGTTTCACGGCCGTCGATTTCGTCCGGGAGCTGGAGCATTACCTCGGCCGGGGAATCGTCCAGGACATCGTCTGCAACGACCAAAAGCCGCCCGCCCGGATGTTGAAACGATACGCGGCCGAGAGGGCTGAATTCGTCGAGCCGGATCTCGAGGAAGGCCGCGTCCGCCGGGCTTCCCTGCTGGGCGGCCGCGACCTAGCCCGACATGATTCCGACCGTCTCGCCCGGGTCCTGATGAGTCTCTGACCTCCCCGGTTCTCCGGGCGGGCTCCCTACCGGGGGCTTCGGATCTTCACCGTGAGGATCTGAAAGGGCTTGAGATCGACATAAATCGACCGGGGGACGACCTCAAAGGCATTGGCCGGATGCTCGCCGATGTCCGTCGCCGTATACGTCAGCGTTTCGGCCGTGAACAGGCTTGAGGACACCCGGGTCCTCGTCTCCCGCCCGGCGATTTCCCTGAGCCGGAGAACGATCCCCTCGCCCGATTCGGGGGCCGTCACCGTCTGGATCAGGACGTTCGGCTGATCGACGGCGAAAAAGCTCAGGGAATCCGCGGGAAGGACGCCGGCCGTTTGATTCGGCAGCCATTCCGCGAGAAGCGGCGTCCGGGCTTCCGCCCCGAACCGGGCCGCCGCGACCTGATCGGAGCCGCCCGGCCGGCTGGTGAGGGCGTAGCGGAAAACGAGCGGGCCGCCCTGGCTGGCCTTAAAATTCGTCATCCAGTAGTTGTTGAGGACATAGGAAAAAACGAAGGGGCGGGCGACATCCATCTTGGCTTGCCATTTCCCGGTGTTGATGTCGCCGAGCTGGACGAGGGGGGCTTCCAGCGGAGCCCAGACCACCGTGTTTTTCGTCCCGGCCGCCTCGATCCAGTTCTGGACGGCCAGCCAGTCGCGGGTCGTTCCCGGAAGCGGATCGGCTTCGGGAGACATCACGGCGTCCGCGATTTCGAGCCGGAGCCGGCCGTTCTCCACCCGGAAGGGAAAGGCGAAATACGCGGCCTCGGCTTCGGTCGTCTCCTCCTTGCGCATCCGGTTGATGAAATCGATCCGCTTGAGATCATCGTAAAGGATGATTTCCTGCCGGATCTCCGGAAACCGGAACATCCGGGAGGAAAGGACAAGGCTCGAGGCGACCGGCCCGCGGAAGCCGGCGGACACGGCGGCGGATTCCGGGAAATACCGCCGGAAGGCGGCCCGCTTGGACCGGTCATCGACGGCTTCCCGGCCGCCTTCCGGGTTCTCGTAAATCAGCTGGTTAAGCCCGAAGGCGGAAGCCGGATCGACCAGCTCCCGGTCCGTCTCCTTGTCGACGAGGCTTCGCAGCCCGCCGGTGACCGGATCGGCCGTCACCTGGAAAAATCGGTTTTCGATCCGGTTGTCCTCGATCACCGCTCCCGCTTCGGCCGGCGCGGAAGGCTCTCCGGGAGCAGCCGTGAAGACGGCATAGCCGATCGAGGGGACGTTCTCCGCCCGGAACATCAAGATGTTCGGGTCGAGGATCTGGAAGGGAATTTCCGCTCCGGTCCGGTTGTCGATCAGACGGAACCGACCCTCCAGCTCGGCCAGGAGGCGGGGCAGAATGACCCGGACGACGTCCGTCCGGCTCCAGGATAAGGGGTTGAAAACGGCCAGGGGCAGGCCGTCGCCGGTCGTAATGCCGCGGGCCAGGACCGCCAAGCTCCGGTCCCGGACGGAGCCGGCGATTTCCCGGGCCTCATAGGCATGGGACGATTTTTGAATCCACTGGCCGCGGACCGACTCCGCCTCCGGCTCGCTGATGGAATCCTGCGAGCCCCACGTGTGCTCGTCAAACAGCATGGCCTGGGCATAGCCGTCCCGGATCTCGGCTTTCGGGAACGGCGCCCCGCTCTCAACCAGGGAGGCGGCCGCGGCCAGCTTTTCAGCCGTCGTTAAATCGTCTTGGGCCAAGCGGTTGAGCCCGGTTTCATAAGCCGTCGAGCCGGCGCCGTCCGTCCAGTAATCGGGCCAGGCTTTTTTATGGACGGGGAGGGTCGCGCCGTATCGTTTCTCCAGAACCCGGAAAAATTCGCTCATCGTCGCCAGGCGGAGCCGGGGATAGGCCCACTTCGCGTTCCATTCGGCCACCCGGTCGGACAACTCCCGTTTCGGCGGACTGTTGTCCACCGGCCGGCCGCTGATCGGAAAAGCGATCAGGTCATAGGGATAGTCCCCCCGGGCTTGGAGGCCGGACAGGTATTCAGCGAGGCGCGGCTCGCTTTCGGCGTTTCCTTGATGAAGACGGAGCTCCAGGTTGGAAAACAGGTAATGCTCGCCGTTCCAGACGAGGACTTTCGCCCCGTCGGGGGATTGCCAGTAGAAGGGATTCGGCTTGCGAAGCGGGGCTCGGGCCCGCGTCTCGTTGATGCCGACGGCGAAATAATGGATTCCCGCTTGGCTGAGGATTTGGGGGGAAGCCCAGCTGAACCCGGTGACGTCGTTGTTCATCGCCGCCCCAAGGGGGAAGGCCAGGGTCCGGCTGAAATCCTTGGCCGGCAGGACGGCCCGGACGAGCTCCTCGTGGCCGAACAGATCCGAAAGCTGGACATACCAGCCCGAAAGCTCCACTCGGCCGGAACGCAGCAGGCCGGCCAGCGCCTGGACCTTCTCCGCCGGCCGGCTCTTGATGTAATTTTCCAAGGCCCAGGCGATCTCGATGTTCCAGCGGAATTTTGCCTCGTCGGGATAGGCCTCGGTCGCCCGGCAGAACTCGATGACCCGGTCCAAGTATTCGGCTTGGTTCTTGGCCGCCCGGGACGGAAAATCGGTATAGCCGAGGTCCGTGTGGGAATGGGGCCAGAGGTAAACCGTCCATTTCCGCTGGGGCGCGAGAACAAGGCTCCGGGAGGCCGTGCTGTTTCCCACCCGCACGGAAAACTGCGCCCTGACCGGCCGGGCGTGATCGGGGAGATGAACGACGACGGAGTGCCTGCCCGGCCCGATCTTCGGAAGGGCTTGGCGGATCTCGGCGGCGAATCCCCTGATCCGCAGCTCTCCGGGCGCCTCCGGTCCGGCATACTCGAGAACCGCCTCGCACTTCTGAAGAAGCGCGCCCGCTTCCTCGACGAAGAAGACCGTCGGCAGGACATCCAGCTTGAGCCGGCCCGCGGCCGGCGGCGGACCGGCGAAGGATCCAACGGCCGCCGATAAAAAAGAAGCCAGCACGCAGGTCCATAACGGACGTTTAAAAAATCGCATCGGGGCCGCCTCCTTGTCCGGTCAAGCCGGCTTCATTGTACACGAACCGCCGCGAAAACGGACATCATTTCCCGGCGGGCCGGTTTGGGTTAGAATGGACGGGAGGCATGTCATGAGCGTTATTTTTCGGAGGGCGGCGGCGGCCGGTCTCGGCCTGGCCGTCCTGGCCGCCGGCCTTCTCCCGGCCGGGGCATCGATGCCGTCCTTGTCCTGGACGATCCAAACGAGCGGAACGTCCGAAAGCCTGCGCGGCCTGTCCGCCGTGGACGAGCGGACCGCGTGGGTTTCCGGATCAAAGGGAACGGTTCTCCGGACCGTCGACGGAGGGGAGACCTGGACGGCCGTCCCGGTCCCGGGCGCGGAAGAGGCTGATTTCCGCGACATCGAGGCCTTCGGTCCCGAAGAAGCCGTCGTCATGGCCGCCGGGCGCCCGGCCCGCCTCTTCCGCACGGCCGACGGCGGCCGGACATGGACGGAAACGTATTTCGACGACTCCCCCGGGATCTTCCTCGACGCCTTGGCCTTCTTCGACGGGATGAACGGCTTGGCGCTCGGAGATCCGATGGACGGCCGGTTCTTTCTTCTCCGGACTTCGGACGGAGGAAGGACGTGGCGTTCCCTCCCGCTGGAATCCCGCCCGGCCGCCCTCGAGGGCGAGGCGGCGTTCGCCGCCTCCGGAACGGCCCTTCACGTCCGGGGGAACGCGGCTTGGTTCTGCACGGGCGGGGCGGCCTCGCGGATATGGCTCTCCTCCGACGGGGGCGTCCGATGGGAAGCCGTTTCCGCTCCCCTCGGCGGCGGAACCCCGTCGTCGGGAGGATTCTCCGTTTATTTTCTCAACGAAAAGGCCGGGATCGCCGTGGGCGGGGATTACCGGAACGAGCCGGCCGACGCGGACAACGCCGCCGTCACCTTCGACGGGGGAAAAACATGGGCGCCGGTTTCCGGCCGGCGGCCGGGCGGATTCCGGGAAGCCGTCGCGGCCGTCCCGGAAGACCCATCGTCTCCGGCCGTGACCGTCGGCCCGTCCGGTTCGGACGTATCGTTCGATGGAGGACAAACCTGGATCGCGATCGGCGGTCCCGAAGGATTTCATACCCTCGGTTTCGCCGGCAACGGGCTGGCGGCCTGGGCCGCCGGCCGGAACGGCCTGATCGCCCGGCTCGCCTTTCAATAAGCGGCCTCATCGGCTTTCCAAGAGAGCCAAGCCGATCCGCCCTCAGAAGAATCCCGATCAGCGCGGGCGGCGGATCCTGAGAGCGACCGCCGGATCTTCGCCGTGGCGGACGCTTGCAGGCGGAGGGCCGAGCCTCCCGCCCCGCCCCTCATCCGAGGCGGCGCGTCCCATCGTCCTTGAAAACGAGGGCCGGCTCACTCCCGATGGAAATCGTCGTCATTCCCTCTCAGGCGGACGCCGAGGGGTCCGGCCGAGCCGGTTTCGGATGGAATTTTGAAGGACTAAACGCTGATCGCTCCCTCGCCGTCGATCGTCCGTTCGACGTAAAGGTAGCGCTTGATTTTTTGGGTCGGCGTTTTCTCGAACGGCTCGGTTTGCTCGATGACCCGGCTCAACCGGGAGAACGAGGCCACGCCTTCGTTGACCTTCGCCTTGATGTCCTCGAGAAGACGGCGGATGTGCTCGCGGATCTGGGAGGCGCTCCATTTTTTCTCGGAGAAAAACGCGTCCAGGGCTTCGTAGTTCAGGTGGATCCGGGCCACCAATCGCCCTTGCTCCTCGAAGACCAGAGACTCCTGGACGGAGTCGGTCCGGTTGATGACCGATTCGATGACCTCGGGGTAGATGTTCTCCCCGCTCGGCCCGATGATCACGTTTTTCGACCGGCCCTTGATGTACAGGAATCCGTCGGCGTCCAGGCATCCCAGGTCGCCGGTTTTCAGCCAGCCGTCGGAGAAGGCTTCGGCGGTTTTTTCGGGATCCTTGTAGTAACCCTTCATGATCATCGGACCGCGGAGCTGGATTTCTCCTTCGCCCGTCTTGGGATCGGGATCGGCGATCCGGATCTCCACGCCCTCGAGAGGCCGGCCGGCGGACCGGGGCCGGGTTTCAAACGGCTTCGTCCCCGTGACCAGGGGCGCCGTTTCCGTCAATCCGTAGCCGATGCAGTAGGGGAAACCCGCTTCGATCAGGAAATCCTCGACGTCGGGGGCCAGGGCCGCCCCGCCGATGCAGAACATATTCAATTTCCCGCCGAACGCCGCCCGGATTTTCGCCCCGGCCTTGCGGATGACCATCTTCCGCAGCGCCGGGACGGCGCAGGCCATCCGGATCAGGGCTTTTCCCCGGAGAGCGGGAAAGACCTTGGCCCGGACCATTTTTTCGATGATCAGGGGAACGGACAGGACGAAGGTCGGCTGGACCGCCCGGAGGGCGGGAAGAAGCACCGCGGCTGTCGGCGGCTTGTGGACGTAAGAGACCGAAGCCCCCTTCATCAAGCTCGTGATCAATCCCAGGGTGCATTCATAGACGTGGGCCAGGGGGAGGAGCGACAGCAAGCGGTCCTCGCAGTTCACATCGACGAGGCGGGTCGTGGCCAGGACATCGCTGACGAGGTTCCCGTGGGTGAGCATGACGCCCTTGGAATGCCCGGTCGTTCCCGAAGTGTAGATGATCGAAGCGAGGTCCTCGGACTGGACCTGCGAGGGGATCCGGCCCAGCCACTTCAAGGCCATCGCCTTGATCTTGCGGAGCTCGTGACTGCCCTCGGCGATCAGCCGGCGGAGCTTGTCCTTGCTCGTATCCGGTTTGATCACGGAAAAATCATCGATCAGGATCCGCGTCTTGAGGTGGTCGAAGGACGCCTCGTCGATCTTGCCGTACAGCTTCTCGGAGACAAAGACGGCCTTGGCCTCGGAATGCCGGAGAACGTGATGGATTTCCGTCGGACTGAAATCCGTCAGGATCGGCACGGCGACGGCGCCCATGGAGGTGACGGCCAGGTAGGCGACACCCCAGTGGGGACTGTTCTCGCTGAGGATGGCGACCCGGTCGCCGTGGACGATTCCCCGGTCGGCCAGGAAGGCCGCGATCTGATCGGTTTTATCCTTCAGCTGCCGGTAGCTCAAGGCGGGCGAATCGTAGAAACCGAGGGCGTTTCTGTTTTCATAGAGCTCCGCGCTCTTGGCCAGAATGGCCGGAATCGTCAACTCGTTTTTATGTTCCATGTGACTCCTCGAGTCCCGGCGCGCGCCCGGTCGGCGGCCCGGCAACGCGGGCATTGTAACGCAACCCCGGACCGAAAACAAAGGCACGAATCGCGTCGTCCCTGATCCGATCGATCATCTCCGGTCAATAATCGAAACGGGGGGCGATCTCCTCCTCCCGGATAGGTTCTCAAGCGGTTCGACCAGTGGAATCCGCGCGGCCGGCGGGTCAGAAGGCGGCCGGACGACCGGCCTTGTCGGGGACCGGGAGGTGACAGGGAGTGCAATCGATCGGCAGGTGGGAATGGGGCCGGGAGCGGAAAAGATCAAAATCGGCCTCGGAAAAAGGGACGCCGAGGAGAATCGTAGCCAGATCCTCTTCCAAGGTATTGTCGGGGACGGCCACGATCCGGCCTTTCTCCTTCCCTTCCACCTGGATGATGATCGTCGGAACCCGTTCCACGCCGGCCCGGCGCGCCTCCGGCGGTTCCCGCAAGTCCCGGGAAACGCCGATCCAAACGACCTCGATGGCCGGATTAAAGGCTTCCTCGAGCGTCTTGAGAAGGGCCGCGATCAGCTCTTGGCCGTTCTCGTCCCACGTCCCCAGGAAGACTTCGATCCGGGCGGGATTGGCGAAGCCGCGAAGGCCGTCGATCGCCCGGAAATGGGGCTCGTACTCCCGGGCGGCCCGGGCCGCTCCGGGGAGAGCCTCCAGGACGCGTTCGGAGTCCAGGAGGCCGGTCAGAACGACCGCGGCCGCCGGCGCGGCGGCGGGAACGGCGATCGACTGAATGAACAGGGCGACGGCGGCGGCACCGAAAGCGGGCCGGAGGAAAGTCGGGGTTTTCATCGGGGGACGTTTTTTCCCGGCCAGTCTAAGCCATCGGCCGGTCGAAGTCAAAACAGAGGAGACTATAGGCCGAGAAAGGCCATTCCGAGGCCGCAGGCGAGAATCGTGAAGCCGGCGACGGCATGGAGATAGCGTTCAAGGAATCTCATCGGGAGCAAGCGGAGGCCGGCGGCCGGAAGCAGGACCATCATGGCCATGGTCGCGATGGTCGCCAGGCTGAAGACGGCGGCCACGAGGACGACGCCGCCGGCGCTCTCCCGGGCGGCCGGAAACATCAGCAGGGGGATCAAGGGCTCGCAGGGGCCGAAGACGAAGATCGTGAAAAGAATCCACGGCGTCACGTTCACCGGCTTCGGTTCGGCGTGGACATGTCCCGCCCGGACGCCGTCCGTTCCTTCGGCGGAGGAATGATCGCCGTGGACGGTGCCGTCGGTGTGGACGTGAAGATGATGATGGCCCCGATTCCTCAAGCCCCGGGCCAACCCCCAGAGGAAATAGCCCAGTCCGAAGAGGATGAACAGCCCGGCGGCCACGCCGCCGCGGACGCCCTCGAAAATCTCCAGCTTGGCCACGCCCAGCCCGAACAGGATGCCGACGGCGCCGATCAGGATGGAGCTGCCGACGTGGCCCAAGCCGCAGAGGGCCGTAACGGCCAGAGTCTTCGCCATGGACCATTTCCGGGCCTTGGCCAGGACGATAAACGGAAGGTAATGATCGGGGCCGGCCGCGGTGTGAAGAACGCCGAGAGTGGCGGCCGTGGAGACGAGGGCGGTCAATCCGGGCGTCATCGAGGTTTTCCGTGGCACGAATCATACCATCTGTGCCACAAAAGATCAAGGGCGCGCGGATTCCGGACCGAGAGAGGATCAGCCCGGCCGGAATTCCTCCCGGCGGACGGTCGCCCGGGCGATCCGGGCGGGGACGGGGTTGACGCCGATCCCCGGCCCCTCGGGCACGCGGATCGTCCCCGGCCCGCTCAACTCGATGAACGGATCGATGATGTCTTCCCGATAATAACGCCGGCTGGCCGAGAGATCATGGGGCAGGGAGAAATTCGGGAGGGAGGCGAGGTGAAGGTTGTGGGCCCGCCCGATTCCCGATTCGAGCATCCCGCCGCACCACACCGGGACGCCGGCCGACCGGCAATGGTCGTGGATCGCCCTGGCCTCGACGACGCCGCCGACCCGGCCGACCTTGATATTGATGATGCGGCAGGCGCCCATCTCGAGAGCCGCCCGGGCGGTCGCCAGCGAGAGGATGCTTTCATCCAGGCAGAGCGGCGTGCTCATCTTCTTTTGGAGCTTGGCATGCTCCCAGAGGTCGTACGGGGCGTACGGCTGCTCGACAAGCAACAGCCGGAATTCGTCCAAGGCGGCGAGGGCGGCCGCGTCCCCGGGCCCGTAGGCGCCGTTGGCATCGACTTGGAGAAGGATGCCGGGATGGCGTTCCCGGACCGCCCGGCAGGCAGCCGCGTCCCAGCCCGGCTTGATCTTGATCTTGATCCGGCGATATCCCTGGCCGAGATAGGAGCCGACCCGGTCGACCAGCTCCGGCAGGGAATCCTCGATGCCGACGCTGACGCCCGCCTCGATTTCCGTCCGCGTTCCCCCGTAAAGCTTCGCCAGCGGCACTCCGGCCGCTTTCGCCTGAAGATCCCAGAAGGCCAGCTCCAACCCGGCCTTGGCCATCCGGTTGCCCCGGTAGATCGAGGCCGCCCGTTGGAATTCTCCCGGGCCGGAGATATTTTTCTTGAAAACGAGCGGAACGAGAAAGTCTTTCAGGACGTGCCAGGCCGTCTCCGTCGTCTCGCCGCTGTAAAGGGGGCTTTCCTCGGCCGTGCACTCGCCCCAGCCGGCCAGCCCCTCGGCCTCGACCTTGATCAGGATGAACGTCCGGTCATAAGACCGGCCGAAGCTGGTCTCGAAAAAATGGACATAGGGCAGGCGAAGCAGGAAAAGCTCGAGACGCTCGATTTTCATGAGGGCCGTCCAAAGAAGGGCGCTCGTTCCGTTCCGGCGGTCAGCCGGAGGACGTAATAGGAGCGCTCGCCGGAGATGAAATCATCCAGACGGTATCCTCGGGCAAAGTAAGCTTCGAACGCCTTCCGGGCGGCTGTCTGCCAAGCGGCGACCAGGCCTTCGCCCTGGGGCAAATCCGCGATTCTTCCCGGGATTTCGACCAGGATCCGCGGCGCTTGAAGCCGGAGGTTCGGCCGGCCCGGGACGATCGCCGGCTCGAGGCCGCCCTCCTCCCTCTCGAGCGCTTTCGGGATCCGCCGCGGATCGACCGGGGCCGGCGGCCCTTGCCTCCGGGCCCTCACCCGGGCCGACTTGATCCGCCATTCCACGAGGAACCGGTCGCTTGGAACGCCCTCCTCGACGCCGAGCGTCGGGGTTTCCCCGTAGAAATTCCGGAGATACGTCCGCCCGACGACTCCCAGGACATGGATGTTGAGATTGGCGTTTCGGGCTTGCAGCGGATCAAAGGTCCAGGTGACGAGCTCAAGCCTCCGTTTCAGGGCTTCGTCGCGCTGAGCCCACTTCAAGGCCTTGCCAAGGCCCAAGCCCTGGACCTCCGGGAGCACGGCCAGATGGTGGGAATGATGACCCCTCGTCCGGCCGAAATCGGCCGGGAACGAATAGACATAGCCGGAAAGCCGCCCGGCGACGAACGCCCCCAGAAGGATCGCCCCGGTATGGAAGGCGATTTGGAAGAAATGATCGGGGATCAGGTCCAGGTCCGGATGGTCCCAGACCCGCCGCTGGATAAAAACGCAATCCCGGAATTCCTCCAGCGACGTCAGGGGCCGGATGCGGACATCAGGCCCGGAGATTGATTTTTTGGGAGGCGGCGATTTTTTCATAGAGATCCACGATGCGTGAAACCATGGCTTCGGCCGAGAATTTCCGCCGGACGGACTCAAAGCCTTGAGCCCCGAGCCGCCCGGCCAGATCCCGGTCGTTGGCGAGTCTGAGGATCGTCCGGGCCAGCGTTTCGGGGTCGCGCGGGGGGATCAGGATTCCCGTCTCCCCGTCCTCGACGACCTCGGGGATGCCGCCGACGCGCGTGGCCACCACCGGAAGCCGGGCGGCCATCGCGTCCATGATCGAAGATCCCAATCCCTCGGCGTCGGACGTGAGGACGAACGCGTCCAGCGAGGCCAGGAGGCGCGGGACGTCATCGCGGAAGCCGAGGAAAAAGACGAGGTCTCCGACGCCCAACCCGCGGGCTTGTTCGGCCAGCCGGAGCTCGAGAGCCCCGCTGCCGATGATGATGATCTTGATTTTGGGGAGGAACGTTTTCAGGAGCTTGGCCGCCTCGATCAAGGTCCCATGGCCCTTGCCGTCCACGAGCTGGGCGACGATCCCGACCAGGAAGCTGTCCGGGGGAAAGCCGAACTCGCGCCTAAGGTAATCCCTGTCCAAGCTCCCGGCGAACGGCTCGAGGTCGATGCCGGAGGGGATGACTTCGATCCGGCCGGCCGGCACGCCGCCCTCCAGGAGGACGTCCCGGACACGCTGGGAAATGGCGATGACCGCGTCAGCCTCGGCGTATTTGTTCCGGGAGAAGCGATTCGCCTTGAGGGGATATTCGACCCGCCGGGTGACGATCCGGACGGGGACGCGCGCCAGGCGGGCGGCCCGGCCCCCCACTCCGGCGGCGTGGCCGTCGTGGAAATGGGCCAGGAGGCAGGACTCGCGGCGCATCGCCCGGCCGATTTTCCATCCGGCCTGGATGTGGGCGTCGTTCTTGATCTCGACGGGGAGGACCCGGAGACCGGCCTCAGCCGCCTTTTTCTCAAGCGGGCTTTCGGGCTGGGCGACGAGGAGGACCGGGTATCCGCGGCCGGCAAGCTCCCGGGTCAGTAAAAACGCTTGGCGCTGGCCTCCGCGCCAATCCCGCCCCGCGTCAATCTGGAAAAGGCTCAATGCGCTCCCCTTTTTTCCAGATTTCCCGGAGCTTGGCGTACCGGACAAAAATCCCGTATCCGTTGAGCACGGCGATGACGAGCCCGGCGAAGCCGTCCAGGAAACCCCGCCGGAGAAAATAGGACTTGATGAACCGCCCCGGGGGGACGAAGATCAGATGGCGGAGACGGCATTTCCTCCTTTGGGCGTAAAGCTTCTGGGCGCCCAGGTCGGAGAACTGATTGATCCGGGCCAGATGATCGGCGATGTTGCGGTACGTGAAGTGAAGAAGGTCGCCGTGAAGCTTGCGGATCTCCCCCTCGACGACCAGGTCCTCGTGGACATACGCCCCTTCCCAGCGGGCCCGGTCCTTCCGGAACAGCCGGACTTTCCGGTCGGGATACCAGCCGGAATGCTTGATCCAGCGGCCGAGGTAATACACCCGCCGGGGCACCGAGAATCCCGAGCAATCGGGGTCGCCCGGACCGAGGGCTTTGATCTCCTCGCGCAATTCCGGCGACAGCCGCTCGTCGGCGTCGAGGGAGAGGATCCAAGGATGGGAGGCGAGTCCGTCGGCGTAGTTTTTCTGGTCGGAGTAATTCGTCCACTTCCGCTGGAAGATCCTCGTCGTGAACCGCCGGGCGATTTTGACGGTCAAATCCGTCGAGTCGCTGTCGACGACGACGATCTCGGAGACGACGCCCTCCAGGCTCCGGAGAGCGGCCTCGATGTTCGCCTCTTCATTATAAGTGATCACCACCGCCGAGATTTTCACGCCGGAATCTTAACACGGCCCGCCGCGGCGGTTCAAGAACGCGCGGAGCGGCGGCGCCCGCGATTCTGGTATAGTATCCCCTCTCGACCGCTCGATAAGGACCGTTGTCATGACCGCCTACGAACGCCTGCTGGCCAAAGCCTTCGATCCCGAGGAATTCCGCCGGGAAGGGAAGAAAATCGTCGATCTTCTGGCCGATTTCCTGGCCGCCTCGGAGCCGGAAGGCCGGAGCCGCGTGTTCGCCTGGGAGGATCCGGAATCCATGTTCGCCTCCTGGGCGGGGCGGTTCGCCGCAAAACCGTCGAGGCCGTTCGCCGATCTTCTTCCGGAAATCCTCGATCGCTCCAACAACCTTCTCCATCCCCGCTACGTCGGCCATCAGTGCACCACGGCCTTGCCTTTGGCCGCCCTCGGCGGGCTGGCCGGCCAGTTACTCAACAACGGCACGGCCATCTACGAAATGGGCCCGGTCAACGCGGCCATGGAACGGCATCTCATCCGCTGGATGGCCGGATTGGCCGGATTCGGGCCCGGCGCGGACGGCGTCTTCACGAGCGGCGGATCGGGCGGCAACCTGACCGCGCTGCTGGCCGCCCGGCAGGCCGCGGCCGAAGGCGATATCTGGAGGGACGGCGCGGCGGGCGCGGCTCCCCTGGCGATTCTGGCTTCCTCCCAATGCCATTACTCCGTCCGGCGGTCGGCCGCGATCATGGGGCTGGGCGAGGAGGCGGTCGTTCCCGTCGATGTCGACGAAAAATTCCACATGACCGCCTCCGGTTTCAAGACGGCCCTGGCCGAGGCCGGGAAGCGCGGCCGGAGACCGTTCGCCCTCGTCGCCAACGCCTGCTCGACGGCCACCGGCAGCTATGACGACCTCGAACAGGCGGCCGATTGGGCGGCCTCCGCCGGGCTTTGGCTTCACGTCGACGGGGCCCACGGGGCCGGAGCCCTGCTGTCGCCCAAGTATCGCTCCCTTCTCCGCGGCTTGGAACGAGCGGATTCGTTTATTTGGGACGCCCACAAGAGCCTCCTGATGCCGGCCCTGGTCACCGCGGTCGTTTTCCGCGACGGCGGACGGTCCTTCGAGGCGTTTTCCCAGAACGCCTCCTATCTCTTCGAAAAAACCGCGACCGAGGAATGGTACAACTTCGCCCACCGGACGCTGGAATGCACCAAGACGATGATGGGGATGCGCCTGTTCATCTCCCTGGCCGCCTATGGCACGGATTTTTTCGCCGGATACGTCACGGCCGCCTGGGACTTGGCCCGGGAGTTCGCCCGGCGGCTCCGGACCGCCGGCGATTTCGAGACGGCGTCCGAGCCCGAAAGCAACATCGTCTGTTTCCGGCACCTGAAGAAAGGCGAACCGGATTTGGACGGCCTCCAGCGGCGGATCCGGAGGATTCTCCTGGAGCAGGGGCGGTTCTATGTCGTCCAAACCCAGCTCGACGGCCGGACCTGGCTGCGCTGCACGCTCATTAATCCGCGGACGACGGCCGGCGACCTGGACGCGCTGATGGAAGAGATCCGGTCGGCCGGGCGTTCCTGAAGCTGGATCCCTCTCCCTCCGGAAAACGGGGACGGAAGCACCGGTCGCGCCGGACCTTGAATAGCGGCGGCGGCGAAAGGACGAGCGGTTTTCTCCCGCGCGGATATGATAGGATATTCCCGCCATGGCGGGTTCGGATGAATCGGTCTTTCTTTCCGTGGTCGTCCCGGCCTATAACGAGGATGCGCGCCTCGGGCCGACCCTAAGGACGATCCGGGCTCACCTTGAATCCAGGATCAACGCCGCCGGGACGGGGAACGGACCGACGGAAATCATCGTCGTCGACGACGGCTCGACCGACCGGACGGGCGCCGTCGCCGCCGAAGCCCTCCGCGGCCGGCCCCGCGACCGGGTTCTCCGCCGAGGGAAAAACCGCGGCAAGGGTTTCTCGGTCAAGGAAGGGATGCTCGCGGCCGCCGGGCGCTTGATCCTGTTCACCGACGCCGATCTCTCCACCCCGATCACCGAACTCGAAAAGCTCCTGGCCGGGATCAGGGACGGTCACGACATCGTCATCGGCTCCCGAGCCCTGCCCGGGGCGGAGATCCGCCGTCGTCAGCGTGTTCTCCGCGAGAGGATGGGGAAAACGTTCAACCTTTTCGTCCGCGGATGGGTTCTCAAGGGATTCCCGGACACCCAGTGCGGTTTCAAGCTCTTCCGGCGGGAGGCCGCCCGAGATATTTTTTCCCGCGTCCGCCTGGACGGCTTCAGCTTCGACGTCGAAGTTCTCTTCCTCGCCCGCCGGCTCGGCTATTCCATCGGGCAGGTCCCGGTCGTTTGGATCAACTCGCCCGAAAGCAAGGTCCGGATCGTCGCCTCGTCCGTTTCCATGCTCCGGGATCTTTTCCGGATCCGGCGTCTTCACCGGAACGCCGGGTTCCGGCGATCAAGCTGAATACGCAGGGAAGGCCGGCCGGCGGCCGCCGGGACAGAACCTTATTTCACCGCGGGCGAGGGGCGGAGTTCCGGCCCCGACGGCCCGGGGCGGGAGCCGAAATCGTCCTGGCGGGCCGAGCGGCGGTCGCCAGCGAAGCCGCGCCCCCGTCCGAATCCGCGGGAGCGCTTCCGCTCCTCCCGGGCCCTGAGCTCGGCCTCGAAGCCCCGGTCGGAAACAAAGAGATCCGGCGTCGCCGTTTTGATCGGAATCCGCATCCCGATGTAGGCCTCGATTTCGGAAAGCTTGTCGCCGTACTTCTCGCAGGCCAGGGAAACCGCCTTGCCTTCCTTGCCCGCCCGGCCGGTCCGGCCGATGCGATGGACATAGCTTTCGATGTCCTCGGGCAGGTCATAGTTGACGACCATCTCCAGGCCCTCGATGTGAAGGCCCCGGGCGGCCACGTCCGTCGCGACGAGAAACGGGAACCGGCCGGCGGAGAAGTCGTCGATGATCCTCAGCCGTTTGTTCTGGGGCAGGTCCCCCGTCAGAAAACGGCCTCGATAACCGTTCTTTTCGAGCTTTTTGGCCAGCCGCTCGGCGGCGTGGCGGGTGTTGGTGAAGATCAGGGCGTTTTTCGGCGCTTCGGCCTTGATGAGCCCCAGGAGAAGGTTGGCCTTGAGATGGCTGCCGACCCGATAAAGCTCCTGGGAGATCGCCTCGACCGTGATCCGCTCGGGCGTCAGCTCGATGAACACGGGATCGTTGAGAAATTCCACCGCGGTCCGCCGGGCCAGCCGGTTCAGGGTCGCGCTGAAGAAAAGGCTCTGCCGCCGGCCGGCCGGCGGGAGCTTCCGGACGATCCTCTTGATGTCGGGAAGAAATCCCATATCGAACAGGCGGTCGGCCTCGTCGATCACCAGGATACGGACGTCGCCCAGGCGCAGCGTTCCTTTCTCCTCGAGGTCGAGAAGGCGGCCCGGCGTGCCGATCAGGATGTCGGCCCCCTTGCGGAGGACGGCCTCCTGCTGCTCATAACCGACGCCGCCGTAAAAACAGCCGATGGTGAAACCGAGGCGCCGGTTCAACAGATCGGTTTCGCCCTCGATCTGGACGGCCAGCTCCCGGGTCGGGGTGATGATCAAAGTTTTCCCGCTTTTCCGGGATCCGTCCCGCAGCAGGCGGTCGAAAATCGTCACCAGGAAGGCCGCGGTCTTTCCCGTGCCCGTTTGGGACTGGACGGCCGCGTCACGGCCGGCGAGGGTCTCGGCCAGCGTCCGGGTCTGGACGTCGGTTGTCTCGGTATACCCCCTGTCCGCGATCGCGCGGAGGAGCCGGGGATCCAAGCTCAGTTCGTCAAAACGCATTAAAAAATCCTTGAGAATTGAATTTCAACATAAGGGGGGAAGTCAAGCGGCGTATCTCGGAAGTTCCTTGAATCGACTCGTTTGCACTAATACCGGCCAGATGTTAAGGAGGAAATATACATGAAAACCCCCGCCCTGGCAAGAGAAAATTCAGAAGGAAAAATATTGGGATTCGGAGAGGCGCCTTGTGCTAAATTAGAATCATGCCCCCCGGAAAAAGCTTTCCCCTCCTCCTTGGAGCCGCCTTAACGGCAGCCTTTCTGGCCGCTCCTCCTCCGGCCGCCGCCTCCGTGGAGATCCGGATCGGCGGCGGCGGCTGGACGCTCGCGCCCTTCCATCCCTTGATCGAATCCCGCAGCAAGGAGGCTGTCCAAGCCGAATTCAACGCTTTCCTCGAGGCCGCGCTTCCCCAAGGAATGCTTTCGCCCGTCCGGGCGGACATCGACCTGGCCTCCTCGGGCGGCTCGCTGTTCGCGGAGCTTTGGCTTCCGCTCGGCCGGGGCCGGTTCGCCCTCGGCGTCCGGGGCGATGTTTTCCGCTTCCGGATTCCTTTCACCGCCTCGGCCTCGGAAACGATTCAGCTTATCGGATTTCCCCTCGCGGAGCTGAACGGGACGGCGGCCGGGACGGTCCGGCTCGAGGGTTTGGGACTGTCCCTCCTGGGGCGGTGGACGGTTGTATCGGCCGGATCTTTTGAAGTCGGGCTGCGGGCCGGGATCTCGGTTCTTCCCTTCCGGGGACGCCTCTCGGCCGACGGGATTCTCCAGGCCCGGACCATCCTGGGAAATTTCACGTACGCCGGCGGCCTGGAGGGAACGATGGCCGAAATCCGGGAAGGAGGGGCCGACGTGCCGTCCCTGGTGCTCGCCCCGGCCGCCGGCCTCGAAACGGCCTTCCGCCTTGACCGGCGCTGGAGGATCTTCGCCGCCCTCACCGTTTCCCACGGCACGTTTTATTCAGCGGGTCTTTCGGGTTCTTTCTGACTTCGGCTTATGCCCGGCCGTTTCGGGCCGCGAACCAAAGACCGGGAGGATCCGGCTCAGGACAAAAGAGCTTCGATCGCGGCCAAAAGCTGATTGAAGTCGACCGGCTTTTCCAGGCAGATGAACGGGGCGAGAGAAAGCGTCCGCCCGCCGCATATTTCTTCCTTTGGATAACCGGTGATGAACACGAAGGGGACGGCCCCTTCCGCCCGGAGGCGGGCGGCGGTCTCGACCCCGTCCATGGATCCGGCCAAGTGATTGTCCATGATGATGACATCGAAGCGCTCTCGTCCCGCCCAGGCGAGAGCTTCCTCCCCCGTGGCCACGACCTGGACGCGGCCGCAGCCGGCGTTTTTCAAGCGGGCGCTCAGATCCATGGCGATGAGGGCCTCGTCCTCGGCTAAAAGAACGGCCGGCTCGCGCTTCATGCCCCCTCCTCCGCGAAAAAGGCTTTGGAGGGAAAGCGGATCAGGCAAGTCACGCCTTTTTCCGTCTCGAACCGGACCGCGCCCCGGAGTTGATGCTCGACCAGCATGACCAGAGTCTGTAACCCGAGCGTCGCTTGGGCTAAAAGGTCGAATCCCGGAGGCACGCCGCGGCCGTTGTCGGCGAAATCGAGCTCGATGGTTTTTCCGTCGGTCGACCGGGCCAGGCGGATCCGGATTTCGCCCCGGCCGGAGCCGGGGAACGCATGCTTATAGACGTTGGAAAACAGCTCGTTGAGGATCATCCCGCAGGGGATGGCGACGTCGATCGGGACCGGCAGCTCCTCCAGATCCAGCTTCACCTCGACGGCCGCGGCCGCCTCGGGGTGGCTTTCCGCCAGCTGGGCGGCGAGGTCGGAAACGTAGTCCTTCAGATCGATGCGGTGGAGATCTTTCGACTCGTATAGCTTCCGGTGGACCAGGGCCATCGCCCGGATCTTGTCCTCGATGTCCCGAAAAACGGCCGCGATCCTTTCGTCGTCGATCGCCCGGGACTTCAGCGACAGCATGGCCCCGATGACATTCATGTTGTTCTTGGTCCGGTGATAGATTTCCCGGAGGAGGGTTTCCTTCTCCCGCAGGGAGCGCTGGATTTCCTCCTCGGCCCTTTTGCGCTCGCCGATGTCCTGAACGATCGCCTGGACGTGGATCCGGTTATTCAGGACAAGGCCGTTCAAGCAGACCTCGGTCTCGATCAGCCCGCCGTCTTTTCTTCGGTGCCGCCAGTAAAACCGTTGCGGCGCGCCGGCGACCGCCGCGGCGATATAGGCCCGGGCCTTTTCGCGGGAATCGCGCCCGTCAGGTTGCGCGGGAGGAGAGAATTCCCAGGGCGAATGGCCGATCAGGTCCTCCTTGGAGGAACACCCGTAGAGCCTGACCGATCGATCGTTGCAGTCGATGAACATCTCATCGATCATGAGGAGAATGGCCTCGTCCGAGGTTCCGAAAAGCGTCCGGTATTTCTCCTCGTCCTCCCGGAGCTTGATTTCCAGCCGCTTCCGCTCGGTGACGTCCTGAAGGATCACCAGAACCCGGAACGGCGTTTTCCCGCCCCCGCGGAACTCAGGAACGGCGTCGACGATGAGGCGGCGGACGTTCCCGGACCGGGACTGGATCACTCGAACCCGGACGCCTCGGACGGGCCGGCCGGTTCGGAGGGCGACCTTCGAGGGATGATCGGCGGGGCGGAGCGGAAGGCCGTCCTCTCCGGTCAAGATCCAGCCTGGACGGGACGGATCAGGGGAAAGGAGTTCCTTCCGGGCGCACCCCAGCATTTTCAAGGCCGCGGGATTGGCGTCGATGACGGCGTCGCGGGCGTCCCGGTACACGACGCCTTGGGTCAAGGATTTGAAAAGAACGCTGAATTTTTTCCCGCATTCCCCGTCCGGCGCCGAGGCCCCTGCATTCCTCAGGGGAACCGTCTTCCTCTCCGAACGGCGATCCGCCCGGAGGGGCTTCAAAGAGGCGCTTTTTCTCCCCTTTAAGGATGGAGCGCCGCCCCGGTTCCCTTTTTTTCACGCCCTCAGGGTAATCAGGCTCCCCGCGAAAGTCAAGGCAGACGGACCCCGCGCCGGACGAGGCTCATCCCCGTGGCCTTCTCCAGGCGTTCGACGGACAGGATGTAGTCGATCTTGGCCTTGAGCTCCAAGGACCGGGCATTAGCCAGGCGGTCCTGGAAATCCAGGACGAAGTAGTTCGTCGACATCCCTACGGCCAGTTTTTTCTGCTCCGCCTCGAGGCTTTTTTCCGCCAGCTCCCGAGCCAGACGATAGGCCTCGATCCGCTTGGCGTCGGTCTCGACCGCTCGGACGGCGTCGGCGACGTCAAGGGCGACCTGCCGCTCGAGGCTCTTCAGCCTGGCTTCGCTCTGGGCGAGGTCGATCCGGGCAACGGCCGCGTCGGCCCTTGTCAAAGCATGGCCCAGGGGAAAGGAGAGCGTCAAGCCGACGCTCCAATTGCTGTACCGGAACCGGGCCGCATCCTTCGTCGCGTCTCCCGCGCTTCCCGGCTCCTTCCCGATGATGATTCCGGTCATCGGGTTGTCGTCGAGGTACTTGATCCGGTCCCCCGAAATCCCCGGGCTCATGTAAGAGAATTCGAAATTCAAGGCGGGCAGCATCTGGTTCCGGGCGAATTCCAAGCTGAGGGATTTATTGTCGATGGTCTTGCGGAGGGCCTGGAGATCGGTCCGGTTCGCGGCGGCTTGTTTCAACGCCTCGTCCAGGCTCAAGGAGACCCCTTGCGCGACCGGGCGGTCGACGGGCTCGAGGATCGTCCCCGGAGCTTCGGCCGGAAGATTCAGGATCGTTTTCAGCACCTCGCGGGAGCGGGTGACCATCGCTTCGGCCTGGATCAAGTCGGCTTCCCTCTGGGCGACGGCCGCCTCGGCGTTGAGGATCTCGATCGGGGCCAGCTGGCCGAATTCGACCTCCTTCTTGTTTTTGGCCAGGAGGTCGCGGCCCAGCTCGAGCGACTGCCGCTTGACCTGGAGGCTGTCGACGGCGTAAACGAAATTCCAATACGCTTCCTGGACGAGGTAAATGGTCTCCATCATCGCCCCGCGGAGCTGGACATCGGCGATCTCGAGGCTGTTTTCAGCCTCCAGGATCTGGCGGCGGGCGATCTTGAGCCCGAAATCCTTGAGAAGCGGCTGACTGAAGGACACAGCCAGCGTCGTCCCGAAGCGGGGGTTGATCAGCTGAAAGGATTGATTCGTCTCCGACCGATATCCTTGGAAGGAGAGCGAAAAGCGGCCGCCGGTCGGGATCATCTGAGCGATCCCCGCGGAATAGTTCCGGTATTTATCGATGCTCGTCCCTTCGCCCTGCAGCCACCAGTACGAGGGGCTTTCCCGGTGATCGTCGCCGAAGCTGAGATCGAATTGAGGCAGGAAGGTCTCCCGGGCCTTGAAAAGCTGTCCTTCCGCCAGCTCGGGATTGTAGGATTCGACGGCGATGTCGAGGTTGTTTTTAAGCGCCCGGGCGATCGCTTCGTCCAGGGTCAGCGGCCAAACGGCTCCGTCTTCAGCGGCCAGCGGCCCAAAAGCCGCGCCGATCGTTAACAGAGCGAGAATGATCCGGCGGATGTTCACGGCAAACCTCCCTGAGATCCGGGTCGCGCCGTTTCCGTTTCCTCCGGAAAGCGAGGAAAGGCGGCGGTCCGGCCGTCTCGGATTCATACGGAAAAACTGAGGCGGGGTTCAGCGGCCGGGCTCCGGCGGAGGCGCCGGCGTCGTCCCGATCGAAATCGAATAGACCGCCAGGCCGAGGCGGCGGGTGTCGCTGTTTCCGAGCGTCTCGTCCGGGACGAAGAAGGGCGATTCGATTTCGATCCGGTAAAGGCGGTCGCTGAGAAAATCGAAGCCCGCTTCGAAGACGGCCGTCCGCCCCTTCCGCCCGGCCAGGGGCCAAGACGCGGAGACGGCGGGGAAGGCGCCGGCATCCCGGTCATACGCCGACACCGCCAGCCGGAGAGGCGCATCGTCATCGAAATCGGACCGGAATGCGAGGCGGATCCTCCGGGCGGGGAGGCGGGCGTAGACATACGCCCAACCCTTTCCGTCGGTCCAGCGGCCGCCTACGCCGTGCAATCCGTCTTCGCGGGGCCAGAAGCCGCGGCCGAACTTGTCGACCGTTTGTTCCGCCCGGTCCGGAAGGAGGGTCGTTTCGAAGACGAAAAGATTGCCCCGGCACCGACGGCAGAGCGCCTCGGCCATCGCATCGCGGCGGACGGCCGCCCGCCGTTCGGCTCGGAGAACATCGGCCACCGGCGTTCGGTCGATGTGACCCAAGTCCATTTCCCCTTCATAATCCAGGCAGCAGAGGACGAAATTTCCTCCGGCCAACAGGCCCAGGTTGCCGGTCATGGGGCAAGGCCGCGGCTCGAGGCGCTCCTCCACGTAGGTGAACCGCCCCGGGGGGAAAGCGGTCTGAAGGAACGTCCGATCCCGGGTCCAGAGCTCCAGGGATTTGAACACGAGGAAGACGTCGGGCAAGGCCATGTAGCCCCAGAAGACCTCGTCCTTCAGCCGGTGGAAACCGGGGGGCAGGCCGGCCCGGTCCACGGCGATTTTCGTCCCGACATGATCCCGGTATTTCACCGCGGCCGTCTCCCGGGCGGAAGCGAAGGAATCGGGATATCTTCTTTTCATCCGCTTGGCCAGGCGTTCCAGCCGCCGGAGCGTCCGGGCGATCCACCGCCCCTCGGCTTTTTCATCCGGGAAATTGGCCCAGAGCCCGGCTCCGCCGTCGGCCTGGATGGTCGCGTCGCGGCTCATGACGTAATTCGAGGCGACATGCATTTCGAGCCGGGCGCCGCTGTTCAGCCGGAACTTGTCCTCGATGACCTTCCAGAGAATCCGCTCGTAAGCCCGAAACGGCAGGCGGCTGTATCCCCGCAGGGCATACGAGCGGGGCGTGGCCGTCTGAAAGCTCAAGGCCAAGGTCAGGTTGCCGTGGCGAAGCAGCTCCCGGCGAAGGGCGCCGTCGCCCAGGAGGGTCATGTTCGTGATGAGGGTGACCGGATGCCCGGCCGCCTCCAAGTCGTCCAGGAGCGGGTAAACCTTCTTGTTGAGGAGCGGCTCGCCCAAAATGTTGAGAAGGACGGGGGGACGGAGGCCGAGGTCATGGAGCTGGCCGAGGAAACTCTTCAGGCGGGCTTCGGACAAGTGCTCCTTCGGCCGGCGGAGGACATCCGAAGGGCAGAACGCGCAATGCATGTTGCAGGCGCTTGTCAGCTCGAGGAAAATCGTCCCCGGCGGATCGGGGATCGAGGCGGCCCGGTCGTTCATGGCGGACTCATTATAGACTAAAATGCCGTCGCCGGCTTCGGGGCGCGTTCTTGACTTGTCCGTCGGTCCGACATACAGTCTTGGCGATGAAAATCCTCCGCCGCATCCTCCGGCCTATCGTCTTTTTCGTCCTGTCGGCGGGGATCGCGCTCATTCTCCGGCTGAACGTCCAGGCCCCGGATTTCACCATCCGCAACCACGCCTTCCGGCCCGAAGCCGGTCCTCTCCTCGTGTCCGCCATCCTGATCTTCATCCTTCTCGCCGGGCTCTGGGCCTTGATCAGCCAGATCTGGACGAAAAACAGCCGGCTGAGCTACAAGGAAGCGCTGGCCCTCGATTTTCCGACCTATCTGCCGGCGCTGTTCTTCCTCCTGGCTCCCCTGGCCTTGGTGCATTACCTGACCCGGGACGATCTCCGGGAAAGGCTTGGACTTCTGGCCGCGGGCGTCCTCCTGGCCGTCCTCTATCTCAAGGCTGTCCGCGTCGCCCAGGCCGACCGCCAAGGGAAATCGAATTGGGGGGCCGCCCTCGACCGTTTTCTCGCCTGGCCCACCCGGCGCCGCCTGATCCTCTTGTCCGTTCTCGCCCTGCTCCTGATCAACGGAGGCGCGCTCCTCGTGAGCGGAAGGGGCGTGTCCTTCGGCGGCGACGAGCCCCATTACCTTCTGATCACCCACAGCTTGCTCAAGGACGGGGATCTGGACCTGGCGAACAATTACAAGGACCGGGACTTCGAGGCCTACATGCCCGAGGGCGTCGCGATGCGCTCGCACACGGTGCCCGGGAAAAAGCCGGAAAGCCGCTATTCCTTCCATTCGCCCGGGATTTCGGTTCTTCTTCTTCCGTTTTACGCCCTCGGATTGGCCCTGGGCAAAAGCGCCCTGGTCTTTCTCGTCCGTTTCGCCCTGAGTCTCGTCGGAGTCTTTTTCGGAATCCAGGTTTATCTCTATGCCCGGCAGGCCTGGGCCCGGGAACGCCTGGCGTTCGCCCTCTGGGCCCTGGTCACCCTCTCGGCCCCGGTTTTTTTCTATGCCTTCCACATCTATCCGGAGCTGGTCGTCGCCGCGGCCGGAATGTATGTGTTCCGCCGGCTGCGCTTCAAACCGGCCCGCCGGGCCGGAGACTGCGTCCTGATCGGGATCCTGATCGTCTCGTTCGTCTGGTTTCACGCCCTGAAGTACGCCTTCATCCAGGCGCCCCTCTTCCTCTACGCGATCCTCCGGATCTGGAAAGGAAATGATCCGGCCGATCGGGGACGCCGCCTGGCCGCCCTGATCCTCCCGGCCGGCGTCTTCGCGGCCGCCTATTTCGCCGTCCAGCACGCCCTCTACGGCTCGCTCAACCCGACGTCCGTCTCCTGGCAGGGGGCCATGGACGGGAAGCAGACGCTGAGCTTCCTCAAGGAGCTGTTCACCGGCATCCCGTTCCGTTTCCGCTGGGAGACCCTGGCCGGATATTTCCTCGACCAGCGCGACGGCCTCCTGCTTTATTCGCCTCTCTATCTCTTCGCTTTTCTCGGCTGCGTCTCCCTCTTCCGGAAAAAAGCCGGCGACGCCGGCTGGCTGCTCCTCATCGCCCTGCCCTACATGCTCGCCTCCGCGTTCCTGACGCAGCGGTCGGGATACGCGCCGCAGGCCCGGCCGCTGGTAGCCGTGATCTGGGTTCCGGCGATCTTCCTCGGCGCCTTTATCGCCGAGGGCCGGAAGCACGCGTTCCGTTATCTCTTCAACGGGGCGGCCGGGCTGACGCTCTTGATGACCTGGCTTCTCTGCCGCCACCCGTACGCCCTCTACCAGGAAACGACCATGGGCGTGACCGAGCGGGCCGGAAGCTTGTTCATCACCCTGAGCAATCTCCACGTCTATCTTCCCCGGCTCCTGCCCTCCTTCATCAAGGTCGAGGAAACCGGGTGGACGCCGAACGCCGTTTGGATCGGCGCCCTGGTCCTCTTCGTTGTCCTTTTCGCCCTCCGCCGCCCGTCCGACAAGCGCCTCCCCTTCCCGGGACACGCGGCTGCGGCCCTGGTCCTGCTGGCCCTATTCTTCGTTCAGTACGTTTATTATCCCCGGCCCGTCCTGATGTCGCCCCGGCCGATCGTCCACGCTTCCGGCGAGCCCTGGACGTTCTATTCCCTCTCCCGAGTGGCGATCATGAACGAGCCCGGGCGGTTCGACATTCTCCAAGACAACCGGGATTATGATTTCTACTTCACCTCGAACCGGCCTCTGGAAAAGCTCGGCGTGGAATTCGGATCGCCCCACGGCGACTACGCCCTGCGACTGAACATCGCCGACGCGGCGATCTTTTCCGTGACGACGCGCCGGGAAGTGATGACCCGAACGGTCGAGTCCCCCCCCGCCTATCCCTGGAAAGGCCGGTTCCTCTACCGCGTTTCGATCCGCCTGGAAAGAAAATCGGATGTCCGGACGGCCGTCACGCCCTACCTCTTCGCTTTGAGCCCGGCCCGCTGATTCCAGCCGCCCGGCGGAGGATCACGCCCCGGGCTTCGGGGCGGGCCCCGGCAACTCGAACATCGGGTACCGGATCCAGCCTTTTTTGTGAAGCTTGAACTTGACGAGCATCCTCAAGATGGAAAGGCCGTAGTGGATGCTCCCCCAGGGCCCGACCTGGGAGGCCTCGGGGAAATAGCGCGTCTCGATGGGAATCTCCCGGATCCGCATCCCGGCCAGAACGCCCTGGGCGATGATTTCGGAATCGAAGACGAAGCCGTCCGAGTTCGCCCGGAAGTCGACCGCCTCGAGATACCGGCGGGAATACGCCCGCAAGCCCGAGTGGTATTCGGTCAGGTACATGTAAAAGGCGATGTTCTCGACGGCGGTCAGGAAGATGTTGGAGAGGTACTTCCATTTCGGCATGCCGCCCTCGAGCGGCCGGCCGCCAAGCATCCGCGAACCGAAGACGGCGTCGCAGGCGTCGTCGAGCAGCGGCTGGACGAGCTGGGGGATGACCCTCGGATCGTATTGATGATCCGGATGGATCATGACCATGATCTCGCCCCCGAGCTTCATGGCCTCGGTGTAGCAGGTTTTCTGGTTTCCGCCGTATCCCGTGTTTTTTTCATGAACGAAAACCCGGAGCCCCAGGCGGCGGGCCAGGTCGACCGTGCCGTCGCGGCTGCCGTCGTCGACGAGGATGATGTCGTCCACCCAGGACCGGTCGATGTCGTCAAGCGTCCGGATCAACGTCTTTTCGGCGTTGTACGCCGGCATGACGACGACGACTCGCTTTCCTCGTTTCGCGGTTTTCATGACGCCTTCCGGTCCGGAAGTCGTCCTCTTATATCATTTTTCCGCGTGTTTGTCTTGAAGCGGCCGCTCGTCCGCCCCGGATTCGAGGGGACCCGTCCTCATCCCCCGCCGTCCGGCCGGACCTCCGGCGGACCGGCCGGGGCCCCGATCAACGACTTGAATTCCTCCGCCCCGATCGTTTCGACTTCCAGGAGGCGGGCGGCGACCCGGGCCGCAACCTCCCGCTTTTCCTCGATGAAAGCGACCACCTTGTCGTACCTCTGCTTGATGATCCGGGTGATCTCCTCGTCGATATACTGCTGGGTGAATTCGGAGTACTCCCTTTGGCCGACGATCGGCTCCCCGGGCAGGAAGATCGGGCTTCTCTGGGACGGCAGGACGACGTTGGTGAATTTTTCGCTCATGCCGTAGTCGCTGATCATCTTGCGGGCGATGTCGGTGGCCCGGGCGATATCGTTGGAAGCCCCCGTCGAGATCTCGCCGAAGAACACCTGCTCGCTGGCCCGTCCGCCGAGGAGAACGTCGATCTTCCCCAGAAGCTCGTCCTCCGTCAGGAGGAAACGGTCCTCGGTCGGCAGCTGAATCGTGTATCCCAAAGCCCCGATCCCCCGGGGAATGATCGAGACCTTGTGAACGGGATCGGCGCCCTTGGCGTAGGCGGCCACCAGGGCATGCCCGGTTTCGTGATGGGCGACGATCGACCGCTCCTTGGGATTGAGCAGGCGGTTCTTTTTTTCCAGCCCGGCGACGATGCGCTCGATGGCCTCGTCGAAATCCCGCTGCAGGACGCTGGCCCGCCCCGCCCGGACGGCCAAGAGGGCCGCCTCGTTGACGATGTTGGCCAGATCCGCCCCGGTGAAGCCCGGGGTTCCCCGGGCGATTTTGTCCAGGTCGACGGACGGATCGAGCTTCACGTTCCGGATGTGGACTTTCAGGATGTCCACCCGGCCCTTCAGGTCGGGCCGGTCGACCAGCACCTGGCGGTCGAAGCGCCCGGGGCGGAGGAGGGCGGGATCGAGGATTTCGGGCCGGTTGGTCGCCGAGAGAATAATGACGCCGGACCGGGAGTCGAACCCGTCCATTTCGACAAGGAGCTGGTTCAGGGTCTGCTCGCGCTCGTCGTTTCCGCCGAGAGTGATCCCGCGGCTCTTGCCGATGGCGTCCAGCTCGTCGATAAAGACGAGACAGGGCGCTTTCTCCCGGGCCTGCTTGAACAGGTCGCGGACCCGGGCCGCCCCGACGCCGACAAACATCTCGACGAATTCGGCCCCGCTGATCCGGAAGAACGGAACCTGGGATTCCCCCGCGACGGCCTTGGCCAAGAGGGTTTTTCCCGTCCCGGGCGGACCGACCAGCAGGACGCCCTTGGGGATGCGGCCTCCGATCGCCTCGTACTTCCGCGGATTCTTGAGGAAATCGACGACCTCGACCAGCTCGGCCTTGGCTTCGTCCACGCCGGCGACGTCCTTGAAGGTGACGCCCGTGTCTCCTTCGGCCACCAGCTTGGCCTTGTTCGCCCCGAAGGACATCACGCCCTGGCCCGCGCCGCCGATTCTCTTGCTGAGATAATTCCAGAAGAAAACCATCAAGACGATGGGGAACACCCAGGAGAGGAGGGCGCTCAGCCAGGATCTGTTCTCCGGGGCGACCGCGTAATAATCGACGCCTTTTTCATCCATGAGAGAAACGAGATCCGCATCGGCCATCAGGACGGCCCGGTAGGTTATCGAAGCCGCAGCCGGGGCCGGCTCGCCGGGCTCGGGTTTCCCGGGAGCCGTCTCCGGGGCCGGCTTCCGGGTGAATCCCGTCACGTATTTTTCGCTGATTTCGACCCGGACGATCTCCCCCGATTTGATGCGAGCCTTGAAATCGCTGTAATCGATGGATTCGTACTTCGGCCGCAGGAGCACGGTGTTGATCAGGAAAAGGGCAACCAGGGTGAACAGGAAATACCAGATGGAAAATTTAAACTGCTTGCGGTCCAGGGGTTTGAAGAGGGGATCGTTCTTCTTGAGCCCCGGATCTTCTTTGTTCTTTCCGTTGCGGGCCTGCAGAATTTCCTTCTTCTCGTCGTTGGCGGCCATGCCGTCCTCCTCCCTTTCTTGCGGGTCGAGCCCGCCGCCGGAGCTTCCGCCAGGCGCGGGGAAGCGTCCCGGTTTCTCCGTCTCCCCGGCGCCGGGCCGGGAATCCATGATACTCCGGAGGGGGAGGCGACTTCAATGCGTCGTCGGCGAAGGCCCGGTCGGCCGGATGGAATTTCCCGCGGGCTCGCCCGACGGGTCCGCGATCCGCTCGAAAAGCGTCTCCAAATTCAGCGTCAGCCCGTTCTCCCGCCCCTCAAGAAAGGCGATGAAGCGGGATCCCCCCTCGTAAAAAGCCACCCGGGTCAAGGGGAGAGCCAAGCCGCCGTGGTTCTCCTCCATGTTCAGATGCCGGAGTATCGCATTCTCCAAGTACCGGGCGAAGCCTTCTTTCCACTCCTGCCAGCAAAGGTACTCGTAGTTTTCGGGTCCGAGGAGGTCCTTCAGCCGAGCCCGGATCCGGAGAGCCTCCGGGCCGTCGCCCCGGTCCATCCGGTCCAAGGCGGCGGGATAGTCTTCGGCGAACTCCGCGTTTTCGTAGGGGAACGGGTAGCTCAGCTCCCACATATAATCGCCCGCCTCCATGGCCTGGCGATAGATGGAAAGCCGTCCCTTCAAGGCCGGCTCGACGGTCTCCCACTGGCGGCAATGGACGAACTCGTGGAAGATCGTCACATACCCGCGGGCGGAATCGAAGACCTCCGGGCTTACCACGCAGGCGCTCCGGTTGTCGAGGGCTTCAAGGGGAAACGCCGCCCGGACGCCTTTCGGCATGGGCATGGGGACGGGCGCCTCCTTGAGGAAGCGATATCCGGTTTTCGATTCATCCAGATCAAAGATCAGGAAACGGTCGCCGTCGACGACGGCCACGGGATAAAGGTTTTGGAGAACGGGGTGAAGGGGACCGACCTCCGCTTGAAGCCCGATGATCCGTTGAAGCTTGGGCGCCAGGCTTTCCTTCAAATCTTCGGCGACGGCCGAAGCGGCCAAGGCGATCACGGCCGCGACGGCCGCGGCGGTCATTTTTCTCATTTCTTCGCTCCTTGGGGCGCGTCCGGATCGCTCCGTCGGCGATATTCATCCGGCCCGTCTATGATCCGGCGCGCGACGATTCCCGTTAACGCCGCTCATTTTGATCCAATCCCGGAACAACCGCAACCCGCGGCCGGTTTCGGCGACGAGGCGTTCCTTAATGTCAACGATAGACAGCCGGGAAAAGTTCTCTTTCGTCCGCGGACGCCGGCCGGCCGCAAAAAGGGAACGGCCGGAAACCTCGAAAGCAGGCCTTCCGTCCCCCGGCCTCGGGCGCGGCTCCGGCTTGATGGATTCCTACGTCTTCTTGACACCGCCGGACAAGTCGATTATTACTGCCTTCATGACGGCCGTCCCGGAATCCGCGGTTTCCCGCCCGGTTCTATGGGCCTCGGCCGCGGGGCTGGCCGCTTATGGAACGGCCTGGTTCCGGGCGGCCGGGGCGACGGTATTCGATCACGGATTCCGGCCGGTAGGAATCACCGCGGCCTTGTTCCTGGGGCTCGCGGCCGCGGCCCTCATTCTCCTCTCCCGGGCCGCCCGGTCTTGGCAGGACGAGGCGTTCGGATTCGGAGGGCCGTTATGGCCCCCGGCCGTTCTTCTCGCCGCTCCCTTCCTGACCATCGATTATTTCGACCGGGACGACCTTCAGAGGCGGCTCCTTCTTCTCGGTCTGCTCGCCGCCGCGGCGATCGTCTACCTGGGCGTCGCCGGATCCGCTTCCCGCCCGGAATCGCCGCGGGCGACCCGTCTCCTTGACGGATTTCTCCGCCTGCCGGTCAAGCGCCGGCTTCTTGTCCTTTTCCTGACCGCTTTTCTCGTCTACAACGCCTGCGCCCTCGTCCTCGTTTCGCGGGGGATGACCTTTTCGGGCGACGAGCCGAACTACCTTCTGACGACCCACAGCCTCTTGGCCGACCGGGACATCAATCTCGAAAACAACTACCGCAACCGCGATTACTTCCATTTCTACGACGAGAAGGAGAATCCGAATCTGCGGATGAATCCCTACGCCCGGGCGGGGGTCAAAGGCCGCGGATATATCTACCCGATCAACCTGCCCGGCATCTCCTTCCTGATGGTCCCCTTCTACGCCGCCGGGCAGGCCGTTCACGGCTTCGCCCGAACCTTTCTCCTCAAGGGAAGCCTGGCGGTCTGGGCGGCGCTTCTCGGCCTCCAGATCTACCTCCTCGCCAGGAAGCTCTGGAAGCGGGAAGGGCTGGCCCTGGGTCTTTGGGCGCTCGTTTCCTTCACCCCGCCCGTTCTTTTCTACGCCGTCCATCTCTACCCCGAGATCCCGATCGCCCTGTTTTCGGTCTATATCTACCGGATGACCCGGTCTGGGCGGCCGATGTCCGCCCTCCGGCTGGCCCTTCTCGGCGCTCTCCTCGGATCATTTTTCTGGTTCGGCCTGAAGTACAACATGATTTTTTGGCCGCTTCTCATCGTGGCCGTCCTCTCCCTCCGGCCGGCGGTTCGTCCCCGGAGCCGGATTTTGTGGTTCGTGATCCCGGCCCTGGCCGGCCTGGCCCTCTTCTATTTCGCCGTCTGGAACATGTACGGAACGTTCTCTCCGTTCGCCGTTTACGAGGGCGTCCTCGAGCCGGGGCAGGCCCGGGAGATCGCCCGTTCCTTCCTCGATCTGCCGTTATCGGCCCGGATCGAGACCTTGCTCGATTATTTTTTGGACCAGCGCGACGGGCTCCTGCCGTACGCGCCGTTCTGGGCGTTCTTCTTCCTGGGCTTGGTCGAGATGGCCCGGCGCGGCCGGAAAACGGGGGCCGAGCTTTTCGGCCTGCTGTTTATCGCCGGGCCGTACCTTCTCAATTACGCCTTTTTCACTCATCGGCAGGGATTCTGTCCGCAAGGCCGGGTTCTCGCCCCGGTTTCCTGGGTCGCGGCCGCGGCCCTCGGCTGTTTTTTGGAGCGCCGGGGAAATCGTTTCTTCACCTGGTTGTTCGGTCTCGGGGTCGCGGTCACGGCCGCCATGTCCCTGATCCTCCTCGGTCATCCGGATTATCTTTACCAGCCGACGACTCACGACTTCACGGCCCGGGCCGGCGACCTTTTCGTCCACCTGGGCAATGTCCGCTTGTTCCTGCCGCCTTTCCTGCCTTCCTTTGTTAAAGTCGACAATTCGGCCTATCTCCCCAATTACATCTGGACGGGGCTGCTCCTCCTGTTCATCGCCGCCTACGCGGTCTTCGCCAAGGGCGGCGGAAAGCCGCTGCCCCGGCTCTTTCCCCCGGCCGCGGCGGCCGTCCTGCTCGCCGGCGGGCTCGGACTCTGGGTTCTTTTCCCGCGCGTCCCCCTTCATCCGTCCCGGACGGTGGTCTATTCCACCGGCGGAACCCTGGGTTTCTACCTGAAGCCGATGGGACGGGGCGTCGTTGCCAAGAAGGAAGGCGAGATGTACCTCCATTTTGAAAAGTCCTACCGGTTCGTCTTCGCCTCCCGGGAGAAGCTCGGGAAGATCCGCCTGGCCTACGGCTCGAGGAAAGGCGAACACGAAATCCGGATGACGTGTTTCGACACTCCCCTGCTGGAAGACGTCACGGCCGAGGAAATCAAGGAAACCGTCTTCGCCCCGCGGGCAGAATACCGCCTCCGGGATCTTTACCTTTACGAGATCGGCCTGACGCTGAAAAAACACAGCGGGGAAAACCTTCTCGTTGATCCCTATCTTCTCAAAATCACCCCTCTCCGGTGACGAGGCAACGCCCGAGGAAAGCCGGGGATGAAAACTCCCCGCCCTCAACGCGGCGAGCGGGGATAAGCGTCAAGATCCAGGCGGAGGGGGATCTTTTTCCTTGACGCTCGTATTTTCGCCCAGGCCAAGGCGCCGACCATCGCCGCGTTGTCCGTGCAAAGCTTGGGCGAGGGGATGCCGAAGGGCAATCCGCGCCCGGAGGCGAACCGCTCAAAAGCGGCCCGGAGGCGGCGGTTGCGGGCGACGCCGCCGCAAAGAACGAGGGATCGCGGGACGAAGCTTTTGACGGCCCGCTCGACGTTGCGGACGAGGGTCCGGGCCACGGCGTTCTCGAAGCTGGCCAGGAAATCGGGCAGGGCGGCCGCCTCCCGGCTGATTCCGCTTTCCCGGATGATCCGGACGGCGGCCGTCTTCAATCCGCTGAAGCTGAAATCCAGGCTCCGGTCGCTCATCCGCGGCAGGGCGAACGGGAAGCGGCCGGGATCGCCGTTTTCCGCCAGCTTTTGAATGAGAGGGCCGCCCGGGTATCCCAGCTCCAGGAACTTGGCGACCTTGTCCAGGGCCTCGCCGGCCGCGTCGTCCCGGGTCCGGCCGAGAAGACGGGCGCGGAGCTTCCGGGGCATCAGGAAAAGCGCCGTGTGGCCGCCCGAGACGATCAAGGCGAGGACGGGGAAGGGAAGATCCGGACGGTCGAGGAAGGCGCTTTCGATATGGGCCTGGACGTGATCGATCCCCAGGACGGGCTTCCGGTGGTAATAGGCCAGGCCCTTGGCGAAGGAAAGCCCGACGAGCAGCGAGCCGATCAGGCCCGGTCCCTGGGTGACGGCGAAGAAATCCATAGCCTCGAGCGGCAAGCCGGCGGCCGTCAGGCTCTCCCGGACGACAGGGGTGATGGATTTCAGATGTTGACGGGAGGCCAGTTCCGGAACGACGCCTCCGTACGGGGCGTGAACCTCATCCTGCGAAAGGACGATGTTGCTGAGGATCGTCCCGTCCTCCCCGAAAACGGAGGCGGAGGTCTCGTCGCACGAGGATTCGATCGCCAGGAGATGCCGCATCGCCTTTCCGGTCATTTCCGGCGGAGGGCCTCGAGGCTTGCTTCATAGGGCGGGCGGGCCACGCCGTTCTCGGTGACGATCCCGGCGATGTAGCGGGCCGGAGTGACGTCGAACGCGGGATTGCGGACCCGGGCCGAAGGCGGGACGATGAGCCGCCCGTTGATCTCCCGGACCTCGGCCGCCGGCCGCTCCTCGATGGGGATGAGGCTCCCGTCGGCCAGCGAAAAATCGAACGTGCTGAGCGGGGCGGCGACATAAAACGGAAGGTTGTTCTCCCGGCAGAGGACGCCCACGGAGTATGTCCCGATCTTGTTGGCCGCGTCGCCGTTGCGGGCGATGCGGTCGGCTCCGACGACAGCCGCCGAGATTTCCCCTCGATGCATGAGCCAGCCGGCCATGTTGTCGGTGATGACCCGGTAGGGGACGCCGATCCGCTCCAGCTCCCAGGCCGTCAGGCGCGCGCCCTGGAGAAACGGCCGCGTCTCGTCGGCAAAGACGGTGAATTTCCGGCCGGCTTCCCAGGCCGCCCGGATGACCCCGACGGCGGTGCCGTAGCCGGCCGTCGCCAGGCCGCCGGCGTTGCAGTGGGTCAGGACCGCCTCGCCGTCCTTGATCAGCGGGGCGCCGTGGGCTCCGATCCGGCGGCACAGCTCCTCGTCCTCGCGGTCGATCTCGACCGCTTCGGCTGCAAGCTTCGCCTGGAGCGAAGCCAGCGGCTCGCCGCGATGGGCTTCGAAGACGGATTTCATCCGCTCCAGGGCCCAGAAAAGATTGCGGGCGGTCGGGCGGGTCCGGTGAATCCGGTCGTGGACGCGGGCGAAGGCCGCGTCCCAGTTCTCCCCTTTCTTGACCGCCCGCATCCCGAGGGCGACCCCCATGGCCGCGGCCACTCCGATGGCCGGAGCGCCCCGGATGACCATGGTTTCGATGGCCTCGGCCGTCTCCTCATAAGTGCGGCATTCGACGTAGGTTTCCTCCAGCGGGAGCTTCCGCTGGTCGATCATGATGATCCTGTCGCCGGCCCACTCGATCGTCGGACGCATGAGTACTCCTTGGGAACGCCCCCCAGTATAACGTTTTCCTCCCCCCGGGGAAACCGGAGGGCGGCTGGTCAGAACACGGTCTTGACCCGAACCCCGCGGGCCCGGAGCTCCCGGGCCAGGGCCCCTCCCTGGCGGCGGAAAAACGCGTCCGATAAATATTCGAGCAGGCCATGACGGGCATAGAAGGCCCGGACGGCCGGCTGGTAGTTCATCCGGTCGATGAACACGTGCTCGACGGCCGGGGCCAGGAGAGAGGCCAGCGTCTCGGGATTTCCGGGCAGAAGCGGCCCGGCGAAGGCGTAGGTCCGGACGCCGGCGGCTTTGAATTCCCGCAGGATCTCGATCCGCTCGCGGACCGGGGCGGCCCGGGGCTCGAACAGCCGGGCCGCGGCCTCGTCCTCGGTGGCGACGGAGAACCCGGCTTCGACGTCCTTGATCCGCCGGATGATGTCGAGGTCGCGGCGGAGGAGGGCTGACTTGGTTTGAATCACGACGGGAAAACCCTTCCCGCCGAGGATTTCCAGGAGGCGCCGGGTCAAGCCGAATTTCTTCTCGAGCGGCTGGTACGGATCGCAGACCGAGGCGATCCAGATCGTCCCCCGTTTGGCCTTGGCGATTTGCCGCTCCAGAAGAAGAGGGGCGTTGGTCTTGACGTCGACGAACCCTCCCCACGGCTCGACGTGCCCGCTGTACCGCCGCATGAACAAGGCGGCGTAACAGTAGACGCAGGCGACCTGGCAGCCGGTGTAGGGATTGAGGCAGTAGTCGTAGATCTTCGAGGCGTTCAGGATCGACTTGGCTTCGATTTCGCGGACGACGGGAACCGGAGCGGGCGCCTTTTCTCGCATGTTCTCCCGCTCCAGCATAACGATTCTCTCTCCGCCGCGGCCATCCTTGATCCGCGGCCGGGCGGCTGACCGCCGGCCCTACTTGACTTCCAGGATGGCCAGGAAGGCTTCCTGGGGAATGTTCACCCGGCCGACGGTCCGCATCCGCTTCTTGCCGGCCCTCTGCTTTTCCAGGACCTTCATCTTCCGCGAATAGTCGCCGCCGTAAAGCTTGGCCAGGACGTCCTTGCGGAAGGCCTTGATCGTCTCCCGGGCGATGACCCGGCTGCCCAGGGCGGCTTGCAGGGCGACCTCGTACTGCTGGCGCGGGATCGCCTTGCGCATCCGCTCGACCAGGGCCCGGCCGAAGGTGTACGCCTTGTCCTCGTGGACGATCACCGAAAGCTCGTCGACCTGTTCGCGGTTGATCAGGATGTCGAGCTTGACCAAGGGGCCCTCCCGCCAGCCGGCCAGCTCGTAATCGAGGGAGGCATATCCCTGGGAGGCCGATTTGAGCTGGTTGAAGAAATCGAAGACGACCTCGTTGAGCGGGAGAAGGTATTGGAGGAGGACGCGATGGGGACTGATGAATTCGAGCTTCTTCTGCTCGCCCCGCCGCCCCTCGAGAAGGGCCAGGATCGCCCCAAGGTATCGGTCGGGCGTGAGGATCATGGCCTCGATGACCGGTTCGGAAATGGAGACGATGTCCTGGGGCCGGGGCAGCTGGGACGGCGTCCGGATGTCGAGGGTTTCGCCGGACCGGACCTTCACCCGGTAGCTGACGCTGGGAGCGGTCGTCAGGAGGGTCAGGCCGAACTCCCGTTCCAGGCGTTCCTGGACGATCTCCCGATGGAGAAGCCCGAGGAATCCGCACCGGTAACCCTGGCCCAGGGCTTGCGAGGACTCCGGCTCGTAAAAAAACGAGGCATCGTTGAGGCGCAGCTTCTCGAGGGCCTCGCGGAGGTCCTCGACGCGGGTCTCGGCCGCAGGAAAGAGCCCGCAAAAAACCGTCGGCTTCGCTTCCTTGAATCCGGACAGGGCGGCTGAGGCCGGGCGGTGCGTGTGGGTGATCGTGTCGCCGATCCGGGCGTGGCTCATCGTCTTGATGCCGGCGATCAGATACCCCACTTCGCCCGGCGACAGGGCCTCCCGCTTCACCGGATCCGGCGTGAGATAACCGATTTCCTCAACTTCGTAATCGGCTTGCAGGCCCATCAGCATGATCGCGTCCCCGGTCCGGATCGTTCCGTCGACGACCCGGACGAGGACGACGACGCCCCGGTAGTTGTCGTACCAGGAATCAAACAGCAGGGCCTTGAGCGGAGCGTCCGGATCCCCTTTCGGCGGAGGAATCCGGGCGACGACCGCTTCGAGGATCTCCTTCACATTTTTGCCGGTCTTGGCGCTGGTGAGAAGAGCTTCATCCCGGCTCAAGCCGACGATATGCTCGAGCTGGTCGAGGGCGGACTCCGGGTCGGCCGAGACGAGGTCGATTTTATTGATGACCGGGATCAAGTGAAGGTCGTTTTGCACGGCCAGGTAGGTATTCGCCAGCGTTTGGGCTTCCACGCCCTGGGAGGCGTCGATGACGAGAAGGGCGCCCTCGCAGGCGGCCAGGCTGCGAGAGACCTCATAGGAAAAATCGACGTGACCCGGGGTGTCGATGAGGTTCAAGACGTACGGCCGGCCGTCGGCGGCCGTGTATTCCAGCCGGGCGGTCCGGGCCTTGATGGTGATCCCCCGCTCCCGCTCCAGCTCCATGGTGTCGAGCGTCTGGGCTCGCAGATGGCGGGCGGCGACCGCCCCGGTCACTTCGAGAAAGCGGTCGGCCAGGGTGGATTTGCCGTGGTCGACGTGGGCGATGATGGAGAAGTTGCGTATGGAGTTCATGGGAAACATTCATCTTCGCAAAAAAACGGCGTTAGGTCAATGAGACCGGGGATTCCAAGCCGCCGGGCCTTATGTCCCGTCGGGGGGGAAGGAACCCGGAGATTCCGGCTGTTCCGGACGCGGGCTCGGCCGCCGGAAGCCCCTTATTCGTCCGCGAACGGCCGGTCGATCGCCAAGGCTTCCATCCCGCCCAGGCAGCGGGCGCCGTCCTCCGTGGCGACCATGCTGTCCTCGTGCCGGATGCCGAATTCCCCGGCGATATAGATTCCGGGCTCGTTGCTGAACGTCATCCCCGGCTCGATCCGGAGTTTATTTCCCCGGACCAGGTAGGGATACTCGTGGCCTTCCAGGCCGATGCCGTGGCCGAGGCGGTGGGCGAAATACGCGTAGTCCGGGCCGAACCCGGCGTCCTCGATGACCTTGCGGGCGGCCGCGTCGACGTCCTCGCAGGCGGCCCCCGGCCGGCAAGCCCGGAAGGCCGCGGTTTGAGCCTTTTTCACGATGTCCCAGATCCGGATCATTTTATCCGAGGGTTTGCCGAAGACGATCGTCCGGGTGACATCGGAGCGGTATCCTTCCACGCTGCAGCCTCCGTCGACCATGACGGCCATCCCGTCGGTCAGTGTCCTCGGCGCCCGCGAGCCGTGGGGAAAGGACGTCCCCGGGCCGAATTGGGGGCCGCCGCCTCCGGTCGCTCCCATCGCGGCGTGGGCTTCTCCGATCAGACCCGCCAGGTCGCGGGGAGTCATGCCCTCCGACAACCGGCCGAAGGCTTTCCGGTAGGCGAGCTTGGTGATCCGGGCGGCCAGATCCATATAAGCGATTTCCTTGGCCGATTTGGTTCCCCGGCAGCCCTCCGTCACCGATGCCGCGTCGGCCGGCTCGATCCAGGAAGCGTCTCGATTCAAGCCGTACACCTGGAAGGCGGCGGTGTTCGGAGAGAGGCCGAGGCGCCGGCCGCCGAGGTCCTTCAGAATTCCTCCGATCAAGGCGTACGGGCTCTCATGTTCCTTCCAGGTCCGGATCTCTTGTCCGGAGGGAATCGTTTCCTTGGCCCGGTCCAATTCGAAGGCCGGGCAGACCCAGATCGGGGCGCCTTTTTTATTCAACATCGCTCCGAAGGTCCGCTCGCTCGTCCACCAGCTCACCGAGGTGAAATAAGCCAGGTTCGCCCCCCCGGACAAGAAAACGGCATCCAGCCCGCCGTCAGCCATCCGCCGGGCGGCGCGTTCCCGCCGCTCTTCATAGTCCGCCGGGTCGAGCGGCCGGACCCCGGCGGTAAGATTCCCGACCTCGTCGCCGGCCCCCGCCGGGGAGGCGAACAATCCGCGGACGAAGGCCGGGAGGGAGAGAGTCAAGCCGCCGATCTTTAAAAATTCTCGCCGGGGAATCATCGGGATCTCCTGGGGAATGGAATGAGCGTCCGGATCATGACGGCGTATCGTCTCACCGGGAGGGATCGATGTCAAACGCGCGACCCCGCCGGGACTGACGAAGACGCGTTTCATTGACTTTTCGAGCTCTCTCGAGTACTTTCATAGCGTCATTCAAGGAGGCCGGCATGTTTCTGTTCGGCACGGTCGGACCGCAAGAGTTGCTGATCGTCCTGTTGATCGTCATCATCATCTTCGGGGCGAAAAAGCTGCCCGATCTCGGCAAATCGCTCGGCGAAAGCATCCGGAATTTCAAGAGCTCCGTCTCGGGAAAGGGAAAAGAAGCCGGGAAGGACGAGTCGAAAGACAAAATCCCGCCGGCCGACTGATCCGCCTTTCCGATGCTCCGGACGATCGAGATGCTGGCCGCGCGGCGGCGCGCGGCCGAGGATGATTTCCGGCGGACGCTCGCCGAGCTCCGCCGCATATCCGAAAGCCTGGATCCGTTGGTCCGGCGGCTTTCCGCCCCGGCCGAATCGTCCGGAGAGATCCGGTCCGCCGTGGCCGAAGCCGCCGCCGCCTTGAAAGCCCTGGCCGAGGTGGCCGCCCGGCAGGCCGAGGCCCTGGACGTCCTTTCCGACATCCGCGACAAGCTGTGGGACGCCGAGGGCAACAACCACGTCGGGATGATTTTCAAGAGCATGGAGTGGCGGGTCGACCGCCTCGCGATCGCCGCCGAGGACGCCGCCGTCCTTCTTAAAACATTCGCCTCCCTCCAGGACGAGCTCCATCGGCTGCTGGCCGCCGTCCAAGACAAGAATCTGTCCACGCCCGCCTTGATCGCCCCGCTGATCGAACCGCTCGAGGAGGGGCGCTACCTGCGGTTCGAAAACCGCTTCCGCGGGGCCGAGGAGGAAATCCGGAAGCAGCAGATCGCCTATCTCGACGACTTTCCGCCGGGCGGGCGGATTCTCGACCTCGGGTGCGGGCGGGGGGAGTTCCTCGAGCTTTTGACCGCCCGGGGCTTCCAAGCCGAGGGCGTCGACCTCAACGTCGAGATGATCGCGCTCTGCCGGGACAAGGGCTTGTCCGTCGAGAAAGGCGATCTTCTCGAATGCCTGGCCGCCCGGCCCGACGCCTCCCTAGACGGGATCTTCTCCTCCCAGGTCATCGAACACCTGCCGCCGGCCTCGCTTCGCCGGCTGGTCGAGCTGTCCTATGCCAAGCTCCGCCCGGAGGGACGGATTCTCCTGGAAACCGTCAACCCCCTGTCCGTCTTCGCCCTTGTCCACATCTATTTCCTCGATTTCACCCACCGGACCCCGGTCCACCCCCAAGCCCTTCAGTTCCTTCTGGAAGCCGCCGGCTTTTCTTCCGCGGCGGTCCGGTTCGGTCTCGGGCTGGAGGCGGAAAAGCTCGGCCATATTCCCCCCGCGGACGAGGCCGCGGCCGTCTTCAATCGCAACGTCGATCGCCTCAACGCTCTGTTGTTCGCTCCGCCGCAGTATTCCGTCCTCGGCCGCAAGACCTAAGACCGGCGGTCATCCGGGCGGAAGCGGTCTTATTTCAAAACACGGCCTCTTTTTCGCAAAAGAAAGCATCAAAAACGCCCGTTCTCTCGTATCAGAGATGGCGGACCGGAGCGCCGGATCCGCCGGATTTGCATTCAAAGAGGATGTTCTTTAAAATTGGGCTCTTGCAGAATCACGAAAGGCGAGATCCGATGACAAAACGAATCTTTGCGACAGGAATGCTCTTCCTCGCCCTGGGGGCGGCGGCCGCGGCGGCCGGTCCCACGGTACAGGAAACCGGGACGATGTTCGGCCGGGTCACCGACCTGGACGGCAATCCGCTTCCGGGAGCTTCCGTGTCCCTCATGGGCCCGTCTCTGATGGGCATGAACAGCAGCGTCACCTCGGCCACCGGCCAGTTCTTCTTTCCTCTTCTCGCCCCGGGCCTGTACGAAATCCGGGTCGAGATGCCCGGCTTTAAGATGCAGATCCAGAGGGGGCTTCGAGTCCAGTCCGGACGGACGATGCAGATCCATGCCCTCCTGGAGGAAACGGCCGTGGACGAGGAAGTCACCGTCCCGCCGGGCGATCAGCGCGCGGACACGAGGAACGTCAAAAGCTCCTCAGCCCTGGGCTCGGACACCCTGGCCCGGCTTCCCCTGCCCCGCGATCATTTCCTTCCGTGGACCTTGGTCCCCGGGGCGGTGGCCGATGTCGCCCGGGACCGCCGTCTCGTCGCCGTTGAGGGCGCCGCGCCCCGGAGCCAGATCGTCCTCTGGGAAGGCGCGATGTTGAACGACCCCGTTTCGGGACTGCCACTGATCCACCCGGTCGACGACGCCGTCGAGGAAATCGAATACGCGACGACGGGACTTCCGGCCTCCCTTCCGGCGACGGACGGGGCCTACCTCCAGATCGTCGGCAAAGACGGCGGCAACGACTTTCACGGCGGGCTGTCCTATTATTCCACGGGAGCAGCCCTGGCCCAAGATCTCGACGCGTCCTCCGCCGGCTCGCTCCGGCCGGCCACGCCCGACCGATACGAAAGCTACCGGGATCTGTCCTTCCATCTCAGCGGATCGTTCATGGACGACCGGGCCTGGATGTTTCTGGCCGGCCGAAGGCTGACCTCGACGGTCTCCAATCCGTACTCTCCGGAAACGCGGATGGCCGCTCTTGGATTCACCGACAGCCCGGCCTTCGACCTGGCCCGCAAGGAATGGAGCGGGTACGCCAAGATCCATGTCCGGCCGACGAACGAGGTCTCCTATTCCGGACTCCTTCTCTTCAACAACTTCACCGAACCCTACGACACGGTCTCGGTTTCCGCCGGGACTTCCTCCGACCGCGTTCCCGAGCGGAGCCCCGAGAACGTCCTCGTCACCACCCACAATATCCGTTTTTCCATCCGCCAGAACACGGCGGCTGAGTTCCAAGCCCATTACATTCACCACGGCTTCACCTTGGCCTCCCGGGGATCGACCGGAGCGGCGGCCGTTTATGACGCGGTCCAGGATGTGTGGTGGGGCGCCCCGGCCCGCGAGGGAACGGAAAAAAGCGAGGCGTTCGGCGTTTCCGCCGCCTTGACGCATTTCAAGGAAGACGTCTTCGGGGCGGATCACGACCTGAAAATCGGATTTTCCTACGATCAAGCCGAGACGCATAACGACTGGTATCGGGCCAATCCGTTCAATACGTATTGGTTCGATTACAAGACGAAAAACCCTTATTATTACGACGGCCTGTCGCTCGGCCGCCTGGAAGTTCTTCCGGCGCCGGCGGCCGCCGCGTCCTGGGACGTCTCGGAGATGACCCGCAAGCTCGGAGCTTATGTCCAGGACACGCTGACCCGAAAACGCCTGGCCCTCAACGTCGGGATTCGGGCTGACTTTCAGATTCTCTCCCTTCCCCTTCAAGGGCGGAACCTGACGAGCCCGGCCTATGCTCCTGCGTTTTTCAACACCGCCCTGGATTTGAAGGATTTCATGAAGGCGATCGACGGCCTCATCGACGAGGCCGGGGTGACATCTCCGCTCTCCTCCATCACCACCCTGGAGCGCACCTCGGTTTCATTTTTCACCCTCTCCCCGCGGGCCGGTCTCATCGTCGACCTGCTCGGGAACGGCCGGGCCGCCCTGAAATTCTCTTTCGCCCGCTCTCATGAGCCCTTGTGGATCTCGGGCTACGACGAGGACCAGTTCCTCGAGCCGCAGACGCTCACCTTGATCTGGCACGATTTCAACTCCAACCGGCTGATGGATATGCCGGGCACGGATGACTACACCCTTCTGTCCTGGCGCCTGCAGAATCTCGATTCCGTTTATTACGACGGCGTCAAGGCTCCCCGGACCGACGAATTCACGGCCGGGCTGGAGTACGGTCCCGCCTCGAACCTGCGGTTGGGGCTCAAGCTCACCTATCGTAAAACGACCCGCCTCGTCGAAAACATCGATTCGGTCAACGGATCCGATCCGCTGGCGACGGATGCGATCGGGCGGATCTGGCTGCCGATGACGGTCACCGATCCGGGCGCCGACGCCCTATTCGGCACGGCCGACGACGCCTCCCTCACCGTTTACGGCCTCCGGGCCGACCGGCCGGCTCCCGTCTGGGTCGCGGCCAATCCCGAGGACGCCTACCGGAAATACCTGGGGGCGACGCTGACGCTGGAAAAGAGGATGGCCGACAACTGGCAGCTGCAGGGATCCTTCACCCTCAGTTCGCTTCGGGGAACGGCCGATTACGCCCTTCCCGGCCGGATCAACCGGACGTTTCTATTCAACGATCCCAACGCCCTGATCAACACCGAGGGGCCGCTGGCCTTTGACCGGCCCGTCCAGTTCCGGCTCTCGGGAACCTACCTGTTCCCCTTCGGCCTTACCTTCAGCGCCTTCTTTCAGTACTATTCCGGCGCCCCGTGGGCCCGGACCCTGACGGTGTATTTCCCCGCCGGTTACATGGGTTATGGAACGCGGGAACCCTCGGTCACGGTGTACGCCGAGCCCTGGGGGACAAACCGGGCGCCGGGCGTCGCCTGCCTCGATCTCCACCTGGAGAAACGATTCACCCTGAAAAAGGGCGCCTCGCTGACCCTGATGGTGGACGTCTTCAACACGACCGGCCGGAACACGCAGACGATTTCCCAGGACCGAGCCGGCATCCTCGACGAACGCAAGACGCCGGCGCGTTACACGGTCACGCAGGACGAGCAGATGGTGAATCTTTACGGAGTCCGCCAGTTCCGGGTGGGGATCAAGTTCGGGATTTAAAGGCGGTCATTTCCACTCGACGGATTTCTCGACGTCCTCCGATCCCGTTTGGTTGGTCAGCTTCACCTCGACCGTCGGCGTCCCGGCGGCGAGACGGGCCAGGGCGTCCTCCTGGATGACGTAGATCGGGATCTCGATGACATGAACATCCCCGTCCCGCTTGTGGATTTCCGTTTCGTCGTAATTCGCCTCGGCCGAGAAGGTTTTCTCCCAAACCGTCTTTTTCTCCTCATCCCGGACCCGGACGAAAACCGTAAAGGTCGTGAGGAATCTTCCCCCCTCGGATTTGAACCAGATCAGCCGGAAGGGGATTTCGAGCCGGAGCATGCCTTCCATCCGGTCCGCCCGGCGGACCGTGGACCGGAGCTCCGCGGAAAAATCGAGGACCGCCCGGGCTCCGCGGGTACGGCTGACCGGCTGGGCCGGACGTCTTCCCGGTTCCCCCGGCCGGCTGCCGTCCGGCCCGAGCGGCGCGGGCGGCTGGTTGAGGCTTAATTCCTTGAGCGGCGCCAGGTCGAACGTCACTTGACGGAAATTCCCCGTGCACATTTCGTCGAGAAACTGGATCGGGAATCCCTTGTAGTACCAGATTTCCAGGCAGTTTCTCCCCGAGGTCTCGGCAAGCATCGGAACCCTCTTCTCATCGGGAGGGCCGTAGAGGACATAAATCCGGCCCCGGTCCGTCAGCCAGCCCTTGACGGCGTCCCTCCGGAACATTTCATTGGCCTGGGCGATCCGGGCGTAATACTCGGACCGGACTTCGTTGTCGGACGTATCGGGATCCGGATCGCGCCGGGCCCAGAAATCCTCGATGAACGCGTCCTTCCCGGAATCGGGCGTGGACAGGAACGTTTTCCTCTCGGCATTAGTGATCAAGTAGCGGACTTCGCTGAGAAACTCGGCGTATTTCTCCGGCAGCTCCCGCTCCATCTGGTAAAGCGCGCAGCCGGCCGATCCGAGGACGGTCAGGGCCAGGGCGGCCCACGCGGCGATCGCCGGGAGGACGGGGACTTTTTTCATGATCGACTCCTGTCCGGAATCTTATTTTGAACGTCCGGGAAATGCAAATCGTTCCACCAACGGGCGGGATTCAGCCTTTGCAGATCTCCGACGCCCGGCGGTAATATTTGGCGATATAATTCTCCTGGTAGCCGTAGGACCAGTGGACGTCCCGGATGTGGGCGGCCGCCTCATCCTTTTTCCCGGCTTGTAACAGCTCGAGAAAGGCTTCGTGCTCCCCGATCGAGGCCACCTCCCACTCCTTGACGAATCCTTGCTGGCGGGGAAAATCGTACAACCGCCTTTTCAGGTTGTTGACGATCTTCAGGAGGCCGTCGTTGCCGCACCGGGAGAGAAACATATCATGAAAGGAGAGGTTCCGTTCATAATAGAGGTCGAAGTCGTCCCTTCCGATCGCCTCCTTCATTTCCGCGTTGAGACGAGCCATCTCCTCCAACTCGGGCTTCCCCAGGAGGCCGAACGCCTGCCGCAAGGCCGTGCTTTCCAACGCCCCGATGATCTCATAGTAATTCTTGATGTCCTCCAAGCGAAGGACGTTGACCACGACCTTCCGCCGCGGCAAAATCGTCACAAATCCTTCCATCTCCAGCTGGAGAAGGGCGTCGCGGAGAGGAGTTTTGCTGACCCCCAGGCGGAGGGAGGTCTCCTCCATGTCGATGACCGAGCCGGGAAGGATTTCGCCGCGGCGCATTGCCTCCCGCAAAAACTCATAGACCTGTTCCTTCAACGATTTGAGGTTGAGCAACGGTTTCGTCTTCACGCGTTCTTTCCCCTCAGCATGTGAAATTTCACGCCTCCGGCGCCGCTCAACTATAGGACTCCGTCTGTTTTAAGTCAATGGGCTCCATCTCCGGGCGGCGGGCGGCGAGAGCTTCCAGCTTTTTCCGAAGCTCGGGCTGGCCGGGATTCAGGGCCAGCGACTTCTCCCAAGCCGCCCGGGCCTCAACCCGGCGGTTCAGGCCGAGATAACCGTCCCCGACGAGGTTCAGAAGCCGGGGATGAATCCCGAACAATGTCATCGCCCGGTCCAGAACGCCGACCGCGCCGGCGAAATCCCCGCCCCGCAGCCGCGTCTCGGCGGCCAGGATCCAGATATCATACGCCGTCTCCGCTCCCGCCGCGAGATAGGGATCGAGGATGAAAGCGGCGGCCGCGTATTCGCCGGCCCGATCATAAACCCGGGCAAGGGCCAAGGCGATCTCCGGCCCGGCCGTCCCCCCGGCCGCGGCTTTTTCCAGGAACGGCCGCGCCTCGGCCGCCCGGCCGGCGGCCTCGAGCTGCCGTCCCAGGAGTCCGTCGTAAGCCGGATCGCCGTCGGCCGGCATCAGCTTGGCGTGAATCCACGGCCGGGGGACCGCTTCCAGCGGCGTGACGGCGAAATCCCCGCCCCCGGCGGCCGCTTCCCGCCCGTCGATGAAAAGCCGGACCCGGGCGGCGTAGAAGGCCGGGCTCAAGCCGGAGGCCGGCCTCGATTCAACAATGTCCGAAACGCCGGAAAAGCCGGAAAGATCCCGCTCCCATTCCTCGATTGCAACGTCGTCCCGGGTGATGGAGAACCGAAGGCGGGCCCGGCTTCTGACCGGGCCGTCGAGGCCGAGAACTTGGAAAGCCAGGACCAGGTCGTCCGAACGGGCGAGGGTTCGGCCGGATTGAAAATAAACCTGGGTTGAGCCGAACCGGAACGGCTTGAGATTCGAGGGTTCCACGTCCGACGATCGGGCCCGATAGCCGAGAAGCGGGGCGGTGAGACCGGGTCCGGAGCCGGATTCGGGGACGACCACCGTCCGCTCGAACGTGCAAAATTCCTTGGAAGCCTCATTCCTGAGCAGCAGGGAGACCTTGAAGATTCCCGGGATCAAGGGGAAGAGATCCTGGATCATGAACGGCACGCGGCTCAGCGTGTTTTTCCGCTCTTCGTCCATCCGGACGGAAACGATTTTTTCGAAGGTGGAAATAACCCGGCCGTCCTCCAGCGAAACGGCTCCGTTGAGGCGGAGCGTAGCGGCGTATTCCCGGCCGGCGGCAGCGAGGGAAAGACGGGCCGGCTCGAGGGCGTAATGGACAAAGGCGGTTCCGGAAGGCTCGCGCCGGACGATCATCGTCCCCCGGCTGTCCAGGTAATTGGCGCTGTATTCGACCTCGACGATATCCTTGTATTCGAGGAACTTTGCCGCGTATTCATCGTCGATCCGGCCGGCGCCGGAAGCCGCGATTCTTTGGAGAAGAATGTCGGAGGACGGGGACGGACGCCCCGGAAAACCGGACGCTTCGCCGGGAATCAGGGAAACGGAGACCGCGGCCAAGCCCGCGTCGAGAGCGGACAAGGCCCGATAAGCCTTCTCATAATCCCCGGGATCCCCCCGGAAATCGGAGAGGAGAGCCGCCGGTCCGTCCTGGAATGGGCTGTAGATCTTGAAGTCGCCGACAGACCCTTCTTGAAAAAAGACCAAGTTGAACGACGGCGGCAAGCCCGCCGATCCCGCGTTCTCCTTGTTCCGGTAGAACCAGACCTCGGCCTCGCGGAGGCCGTCCTTGCCGGAATATCGGACGATGTCGTCCGGCTCGCCGAGGAGGACGAACATGCGCCCGCGGTCGGTTTTCCGGCCGGGCCGAGCCGCCGTCCGGCCGAAACGCGCGTCGGCGTCAGCAAGCCGGCGCTCGTGTTCGGCCTTGAATTCGTTTTCCGGGGTCGCCGGAACGGGATCGCGGCGCTTCCAGAAGGCGGCGATGAAAAGGTCCCGCTGCCGGTCGGATTCGAGCCGGAGGAAAACGTCCCGCTCGCGGGACGATAGGATGCCGTCGACATCCTCCTCGAGCCATTTCCGGTGGGCGGGGGACAGCTCCGATCCGGACGGCCGGGCGGGCCCGGCCGGGACGAGGAAAAGACAAGCCGCCAGCATCACGATCACCGGGCGGGCGGCGGCCGAGCGGCGCATCATAGTTATCAACCTGGATTTTATTTTACAACAATAGAGGGGACGCCTCACCCCCCTTGACGCACGGAAGGGGTTGAGCAAGGCGGCTCCTTTCTCTATCATATCCGGAGGAGGGATTCAATGATCGAGCTTCAGGGCGTGTCAAAAAGCTATAACAGCGGCCGGGTGAAAGCCGTCGACGATCTCACCCTAACCGTCCAGCCGGGGGAGATCTTCGGTTTCCTCGGGCCGAACGGAGCCGGCAAGACGACGACCATCAAGTTGATCGTCGGTCTTCTCCTGCCGGATGCCGGGACCATCCGGGTCGACGGGATCGACATCCGGAAGGACCCGATCGCGGCCAAGTCGGTGACGACGTACGTCCCGGACACGCCGGCCGTCTACGAGCGCCTGACGGGCCTGGAGTACCTGAACTTCATCGGCGACGTCTACGGCGTGCCGAAAGCCGAACGCCTCCGGCGCATCGAGAAATGGCTGGAGATTTTCGACCTCTCCGCGGCCGTGGCCAATCCGATCCAGAGCTTCTCCCACGGGATGAAACAGAAGATCATCCTGATCGCCGCCCTGCTGCCGGCCCCGCGGGTGATGATCCTGGACGAGCCGATGGTCGGCCTGGACGCCCGCTCGGCCCACCACATGAAAGAAATGATGCGGGCCCATTGCGCCGGCGGCGGCACCCTCTTTTTCTCGACTCACATCATGGAAGTCGCCGAGAAGCTCTGCGACCGGATCGGCATCATCGACCGCGGACGGCTGATCGCCCATGGAACGCTCGAGGAGCTTCGGGCGATCGAGCGCGAGGGCCAGTCCCTGGAAAAAATCTTTCTGGAGCTCACGGCGGAATGAAAAACTTCTTCCGTCTCGTCCGGGTCGGCCTCCGGGTCAACTTCGGCTTATCCCTCCTCCGGCCGAAAACCCTTCTCGAAAACAAGCGCGACTACTGGCTGATCATTCTGATCCTCATGGGGATCGCCGGATTGAGCCCCGTTCTGCTTTACTATCTCAAGGGCATTCGCTTCCTCTACGGCCTCCTCGCTCCCCTCGGCCAGCAGGCGGCCCTTCTCACGTTCGCATTCCTCTCGGGCCAATTCCTGATCCTCGTCTTCGGCTTTTACTACGTCCTCTCGGCGTTCTATTTCGCCCGGGACCTGGATCTCCTCGTCCCCCTGCCCGTCACGCCGGCCCAAGTCCTCCTTTCCAAGTTCTCCGTCGTCGTCGTGAACGAATACCTGACGGCCTCACCCATCGTCATCCCCGTGCTCGCCGCCTACGGCCTTCATTCCCGGGCCGGCCTCCGCTATTGGACCGGCGCGGTTCTCGTCTATCTTTTCCTCCCCGTCATTCCCCTGGCCGTCGTTTCCCTCCTCGTCGTCGGGATGATGCGTTTCGTCAACGTCGGGCGGAAAAAGGACGCCCTGATGATCGGCGGAAGCTTGGTCATGATGGCCGGGGCCCTTGGCCTGCAGTTCTGGCTGCGGGGCCTGCCCGCCTCCGGCCCGGGCCGGCAGGCGCTGATCGCCTTTTTTTCCGAGGGAGGGATCGTCCGCAAAATCGGAGCGTCGTTTCCGCCGAGCGTCTGGGCGACGCGGGCGCTTGTCCCGGAAGCCGGAGCATCCGGGCTCGGCTCATTCCTGCTTTATGCGGGAGTCTCGGTCGGGCTGTTCGCGGCCCTCTTCCTCGCCGCCCGGGCGCTTTTCTACCGGGGACTCCTCGGCCTCGGCGAGATCTCCGCCCGAAAACGGCGCCTCTCGCGGGAAGCTCTTTCGGCCCGTGTGTCCTCGGGCCGCCGGCCGGTGCGGGCGATCTTCCTCCGGGAGCTGCGGATCATGAACCGGACGCCGATTTTTCTTCTCAACGGCGTTCTCTCGGTCGTCCTCATCCCGGTCATTTTCATTATCTTCGCCAGGGCGGGCGGCGGCGGTTCAGGCGGCGACGCGTTCCAGATCATCCTTCTCCTGGCCTCGTCGAATCCGTCGGCGGTGATCCTCGGCTCGGCCCTGTTCATGACGATTTGCGGCTGCCTGAACGGCACGGCGTCCTCGGCCTTCTCCCGGGAAGGCGCCCAATTCTGGTTGTCGAAGGTCATCCCGGTTTCGCCGGCCGACCAGGTCAAAGCCAAATTCCTCCACTCCTTCGCCGTCGCCGGCCTGGGCATCCTGGTCGCGGCCGGGGCCGCCGTCGCCGTCATCGGGGCGAAGCCCGGCTGCGTTCTCCTGGCGATGCCTCTCGCCCTGGCCGCCGCGGCCGTCCTGACCTCGATCGGAATGATCATCGATCTCCTCCGGCCGCTCTTGAAATGGACGAATCCGCAAAAAGCCATCAAGCAGAACTTCAATGTTTTGATCGCCTTTTTCGCCGACGCGGGGCTGTTGATCGTCCTAATCCTGGCCGTGACGGCCCTGTACGGGGAAGGCCTCGGGGGCACGGGGGTCATCGGCGGGCTGGCCGTCGTTCTGGCCGTACTGGCCGGCCTGAGCTTCGCTTTCCTGCTGAGAATCGCCGCCCGGCGCTACGCGGAGATCGAGGCTTGATTTCGTTCCGGCCGGACCGGGAGAGGCGGAGGCGGCGCCTTACCGGATGATCTTGTAGATTTCGCGCCAAGAGACAACCCGGAGGTTCGACCCGACCGGCTGCTCCAGCCGCTCGATCGTGGAATCGTACTCCTGGATGTAGACTTCCTTCTTGGACGACGACCCGCCCCCGGCCTGAAGCTCCCCGACCGTGACGGCCCGCCGGGCCTTGCTGGCCAGCTGGAGGCTTTCGATCGACGACCCGCCGGCCGATTTGAGTCCCGATTCGCCGATGACGCACCCGGCCGCCGTCTGGACATAACGGGCATACAAACGGCCGGTCTCGGCAAGGTTGAGGCATGGATTGACGTTTTCGATGCTGCCCATCAGGGAGCTGAAATAGACGATCCTGTCCGAGATGACGGGGTCGGACCAAATCTTCTCCCCGGTCGCCATCTCCCCCGTCTGAAGCGAGGCGGCCAGCCCCAGCTCATCCTTGTTCCCGATATACCACTCCACGCTCGCCTTGGAGCCCGTGTCGGTGAGGCCGATGAAGGCATAGGTCCGGTCGCCCGGCGCCCGGTCGTCGCCTCCCGTCCCGAAGAGGATCTTCAAAGGAAGGCCGCCCGAAGCCGGGTCCGGAAAAACGGCCGGCTTGGTGATGATCGGGTAGGACATCCGGTCGGTGTAGATGGTCTGCAGCGCCCAGTTGTTGGCGTTCGTGCTGGTGAAGGGCACACGATAGAGACGCCCGTCCAGGTCTCCGAAATACACATAGTCCGTCCGCCCGTCCCGGTTGATGTCCACGGCCGTGGGCGAACCGGGAACGGTGACCTGGATGTTCGGGTAGGGTTTCGGGCATTTGTTGCTCAGGCTCGTGTTGACGTCGGTCGCGACGGTCAGGGTCTTGAGGATCGCTCCCGTGTCGAGCCGGATGACGTAGAACCGGTTGCCGATGATCCGGGCCGTATCGTTGTCGTACCCGGAGCCGACGAACGCCACCCAGTGCGGCGTCGTTCCCGACACGACCTGGCCGAAGGCCGGGACCGACCACGTCTCGCCCATGGTCGCCGAATCCTTCGCCTCCCACAAGGGAAGGGGATCGTTCGGATCGGTGACGTCCAGGGCGAAATAATAATTCAGGCCGCCGGCCCCGGTGCTGCCCTTTCCCGCTCCCTGGCCGCACATCAGGACCGTCCGCCACCGCCCGTTGATATAGGCATCGCCCACGGTCGGCGTTCCGTCGACGAAATAATCGTGGTTGTACAGCCGGGCTCCGTTGGCGTCCCTCACCGACATGTTCTTCAGCTTGGGGATGAGATTGAAGGGGATGAATCCCCAGAGCTCGTCGCCCGAAGCCAGATCGAAACAGTGGAGCATCCCGTCGTTGGCCCCGATGAAGATGACCGGCGTCCGAGAGGCATTGGCCTCGGCAAAATCGCTGTAAGACGATCCCAGGGCCACGGCGTCCCCCGACGGCGGTCCCATCAAGACCGGGCTCGAATGGAGGATGTCGCCCAGCTTCCAGGTCCGGTCTTCGCCGCGGACGAAGCGGATCAAGCCGGCGTTGTCGCCGTTGGGGTCGGAGAGAAGCGATTTGAGGACGTTGACGTTCCCCTCGGTGAAATCGATCCGGGTGAGCGTGCCCGAGGGTTTGTACGCCGTGAAGATCGTCCGGTCGGACGCCTCGCGCGCCGCCAGAAGCTGGCCGGCGTCCCACAGGATGGATCCGCCGGCCGCGACATTCCGCCCCGTCGGGCTGAGCGGATCGGCCGTGGAAATCGTCTGGAGGGTTGATCCGCCCGTGCTGGCCAAGCCGATGTCGGTCACATCGTAAGCCCGGAGCTGTCCCTCGTATCCGGGGAACATGAAGGAGGAGGAGATGATGAGCTTCCGGCGGGTTCCGGAGATGATGGCCGCGGCCGCGGCCGACGACCGGGAATACTCCCGCCGCTCGACGTAGACGTATTCAATCGCCAGCCGGTCGACGGACGGCGTTTCGTAAGAGGACTCGCCGAAGCCGGAGATCGCGTCGTCGGGGGCGGTCAGAACAGCCTTCCAGCGGAGCTTGGAGCCGAAGGTATGGAAGTCGTGCCAGGCTTGGTTCGTGACATTGGCGATCGCGGAGCCCGAGAATTGGCCGTAATACTCCCAGGAAAAACCGTCGTCGTTGGACAGGTAATATGTGACGGTCAGTCCGGTGGCCGAGGAGCCGATGACGCCTTGGTCGATGATCGTGAAGCGGGCCCGGGTGATGGCGTACTGAGTTCCCGGCAGGGACGGCGTCAGGTTCGTCGAGAGACCGACGCCCTTCAGGTTGTAGACGTCGGCGATGGAGTTGAGAAAGACGTAATAGTAGTCGGTGTGGTTGCCGTCGGCCATGAGGAAATCCATCTGGCCGTCGTTGTTGTAATCGAGGATCATGCCGCAGTCGAAGTCGTAGACCTTGGGGGTTTTCACCTGCCCGTCGAAGACCAGGCTGACGGTGAAATCGGCGTTCCCGCCGTTCTTGAAATAATAGCACTTGCCCCCGTAGCCGGTCGCGATGCCCGATTGGCCGGGGTAGCCGCGCACGCCGTTCCAGCACCAGTTGTCCGTCCCGATGATCAGGTCGATGTCCCCGTCGCCGTCGAAATCGTCGCATAAGCTGATCGTGGCCGCGCCGTCGTACATGTTGTTGTAGAGATCCTGGGTGGGGTCCGTGAAGTCGGCCAGCCACTCGAATCCCCCCAGGCCGTCCCCGCGATAGTACTTCAGCTCGGGGTAATCGCAGCTGCCGACGATCATGTCCAGGCCCGGCGACTCGTCGAATTCGGCGATCGAGATCGTGCTGACGCCCAGCCCGGTCCAGCCCGTCTCGACCATGACGTAATCGACGATAAACGTCGAGGCGTTGATCTTGCCGGAGCCGGTGTTCGTGATCTTGAAGACCTTGCCCTCGGTGTTCCCGTAGGCCATGTCGACGTCGCCGTCGCCGTCGAGGTCCAGGGAAACGATCCCCGTCGACGACCAGCCCAGGGTTTTGAGAAGCGGCCGCCAGGCCGACGTCAAGTCGGTCCGGACGAACTCCAGAACGCCGGTGTTGACGCCGTTATGAATGAGACGGTTTTCAAAAAGCCAGACATGGACGAGGGTGTAGGGCGAATTAAAGACGGATGTGACGTAGAAAAAGTCGAGGTCTCCGTCGCCGTCGTAATCGCCGGCCGTCATCGAGCCGTGGTATCCCGACTCGATGGCCGCCCCGCCGACGCCCTGCGTCGGGATCCCGCTGGAATTCCCGGTCGAGCCGTCGATCCAGAGGTCGGCGACGAAGGTCCCGATATTGCCGTTGACTCCGTCGTTGCGGACGAAGAGCAGGGCGTTGGAGTACTCGCTGCTCGACCCGATGTAATCGATCCAGCCGTCCAGGTTGAAATCGCCCGCGGCGATGACGCTGATCCAGCCGGGGACGCTTGCCGGCTGGCTGACGGCGAAGTTCGCCCCGAGCTTGTTGAGGGTCATGATGTCCCGGGGATTTGCGTCATCGGCGTACCAAAGCTTGGCCGAGCACTGGGGCAGGTCGAGGTTCGTTCCGGTTTGGAAAGTCTCCGAGACCGTCCCGGAATTTTCGACGCAGGCCTGACCGCCGGCCGGGCGGCTCTGAAGCAGGAAAACGAGAAGGAAGGAGGCCGCGGCCGCGGCTCCGAGGCGAAGGCGTTTGTTCATGTCGATTCTCCCCCTAAGCGCCGGCGACATAGGCCAAGACAATCTCCAGCCGGGTCGTCGCCAGGATCCGCGATCCGGAACGGACGACACCGATGACGACCAGGAGGACGTCATTCGGATCGGCGGCTCCCCCGGCGGCTTCGTCGTTGATCAGGAACGCCGTGTAGGACAGGCGAGGGTCGGTCGCCCCGGTTTCGGTCGCGGCGAACGTCTGGTTGAAGAACAGGAGGGGGCCGTAATCGGGCACCCCGTCTTTTCCCGGGTCCAGGGACAGAAGGAGCTCCTCGTCGGGCACGCGGCGGAAATAGTTGGGATTGATGTTGGTTCCGATGAGAGGGCGGTCGATGTTCGACGGCTGAGTCAGGGTGTGGCCCTCGAAGTTCAACCAGGATCCGTCGCCGAAATACTGCTTGATCACGGCCTGGGCGGCGTTGAATCCGGCCTCGGCCGCGTTGAAAGCCTCCTCCTGGGACCGCAGCCCCCCCGACATCTTCGGCCCCATCGACGTCAGCGTCAGCAGAGTCATGCCCAGGGCGGCCAGGCCGGCGACGATGAGGATGACGATGAAGAGCCCCGCCCCCCGCTCCCGGTTCCGGTGCCTCATCTTCCCCCTGTTCATCGCAAGCCCGTGTTGAAGAGATTCACGGAAAGGTTCCGGATGTTCGCGGTCGATTCCAAGAGGAAACGCTTCCGCCAATCGGGGGCCGTAGCCGCCGGCGTGTTGGCCACTGCCGGCCGGGTATAGAGACCGGCCGACGTCCCCGTGTTTCGGCCGACGGAGGCGAAGGGATTCGGCGTCCGGCCGAGGATGAGGATCCGAACCTGGCGGATCCGCGAGATCTGCTCCCGCGTCCAGGTCGTATCCCAATCCTTGAATCCGTCCAAGAGGCCCTGGGAATCGCCGTCGAAGTCGCCGTTGTACTGGAATTGGATCGTTTCGATATTCTGGGCGATGGGGAAATGGGCGCCGTTGAGGGTCATATAGAGGACGCCGCCCTGGCCGCCGCCGATGTACCCGTTCGTCCCGGCCGTCAAGCCGGTGACATTCCCGGTGACGTCGAGCCAGTATTCGCGCAGGTCGCAGAACATGAGCGACCCGCCGATGAAGTCTTCGCTCGAGCACACGTCTGAAAGGCCGCCGGGGGGATTGATCCCGGGAGCCTGCCCGGGCGAAAAATTGACCTTTTCGTTCGTCCCGTCCGTGTTATGAGTAACATGGGAGATGACCCGGACGGCCGCGCCCTGGCACGACGAGCCGGCGTTAGGGACGATCAAGGCGACCTTTCCGACATAGAAGCTGTCCGGATAGGGATATTTCTCCAGAGAATAATCATCCATGCTGATGTTGACCGCCGATCCGGAATACGATTGGATGTTCAGGATCAAGGGATTTTCGAGATTTCCCAGGATTTTCAGCCGGTCGGGCGTCTCCGTCGTCCCCGTCGTCTCATTGTCCACCCCCTCCAGGGCGTAGCCGGCCAAAGCCTCGGTCAGGCCGGTCCCGCTCATCCGGGCGTCCCGGGAGACAAAATACATGGCCGCCCGGACGTCCGTTTGCATCTCGATGAATTGCTGCTGATCGGCCGAAATCTTGTTGCTCCGGGAGTAGACCGACAGGGCGGCCACGACGACGACGAGCATGATGGCGCTGCCGATCAAAAGCTCGATCAGGGTGAATCCCCGGACGCGTCGCGAAAAAGCGGAGCGATGTTTTTTCATGGCGGTGCTCACCGGATGATGATTGAATGGAGGATGGCCCGGACGTTGTAGGAAAACGGAGCGGCCAGCAAGGCCGCGGACGTCTTGCCGACGGCCGTCGCGGGGAAGACGAGAATTTTGACCGCGTAGCCCGTCCCGCCGGTCGTGATCTGCGTGATTCTTCGGAAATCGGCGTAGCCGTCGCCGTTCGGGTCGAGGGCTTGGTCGGCGGATTCCCCCTGGGCGGTCGAGGGGAACACGCTCAGTTCGGCCGCGGTCAAGGTTCGAAGATAGTCGAGCTGCTGCTGAGCGAGGAACGTGGCGTGGCTGATCTCCCCCGCCCTCCGGTTGTTGTTGACGCTGAGAAGAAAGGCCTGGCCCAGGCCGAGCATGGCGATTCCGATGATCGAGATCCCGATCAGGGCCTCGATCAGGGAAAAGCCCTTTTCCCCCTCCGCCGTTTTCCGCCGCCGGACGAGTTTAAGCATGAGTCACCCCGTGGATCCCTTGATGAATTGCGTCGACCCGCTGGCATAGAAGCGGATGGTGCGGTAATGGGGCTCGCCCAGGAGCGCCAGCCGCGAGGAGGAAAGGGAGATCTGATTCTTGGCGGTGTCGAAGCCGGAGACGAATCCGGTCCCGTCGAAAACAATGGAAAGATCGGCCGGAAGGGTCAGGGTGACACCGAACTCCGAGGGAATGCGCTTCACCTGCTGCCCCTGTTTCAGGGTCCATGTTCCATAGGGCTTCTCGATCTCGATCCGGTACGTCCAGCCGGCCGAATCGCTTTCAAAACGGACCCGGTGGAAATACTTGGTGTTGACGGCCTGCCACTTGGCCACCTGGAGGGTTGTCAGAATATCGCGGGAGGCGTTGTCGAAGCTCCGCATCTCGAACGAATTCTTGACGCTGGGGTAAAAAATGACGGTCAAGATGCCGATGATCGCCAGGGTGACCAGGGTCTCCAGCAGGGTGAATCCTCCAGCCCGCCGAATCCGGGCGGGACAGCCCCCAGGACATTCTCTTCCCCGAATCATGTAAAGCCCTCGGATATCCTTTTTCGGCAATTCTCCGATTGTTACTATAGTCCATCGGCGCCGATTCTGACAATCATCAGATCCGGTGAGATGGGGGGTGATATGGCGGCCGGGGGGCGGCTAGCCGGTTCCCGCCCCTCGGCCGCGCCCTCCCCGTTTGAAAAGGAAACGGAGGCATGGTATAAGCGGTTCCGTGGAAAAAAAGGACCGGACCCTGCTTGTCGTCAACCCGGTTTCCGGCCATGGGCGGGGACGAAAAGTCTTCGGCCGAATGGAGCCCGCCCTCCGCGAGGCGTTTCCGGGACTCGAGGTCCGCGTCTCGGAATTCCCGGGCCAGGCCTTCCAATTCGGCCGCGAAGCCGTGCGCGATCGCTACGGCCGGGTTCTCTGCCTCGGCGGCGATGGAACGCCGTTCGAAGTCGTCAACGGCATGTACCTCCAGGGCCGCCCGCCGTTCCTTCCCGAGATCGGGATCATCCCCTCGGGGACCGGGAATTCATTTCTCCTGGAATTCGGGATTCAAACCCCCGAGGAAGCCCTCCGCCGCATCGCCGCCGGCCGCCGGGTCAAGGTCGACCTCCTGGAATTCGATTACCAGCGGAACGGCCGGCCGGAACGGCGGTATTCCCTCAACCTGATCGGCGTCGGGTTGATCACCGACATCCTGAAGCTGACCAACGACTGGCTGAAGTTTCTTCACGCCTTCGGCTATAGCCTGGCCGTCCTGATTCGTCTGGCCAGAGGCATGCACAACACGATCGACCTCGAAGTCGACGGCCGGAAATGGACCGTGCCCGACAGCGCCCTGGTCGTTTCCAACTCCAAGTACACCGGCGGGAAGATGAAAATCGCCCCGCACGCCGAAACGTCGGATGGGAAAGCCGACTTGGTGCTCTTCCGAAACGTCGACCGGAGGGAAATGATCCAAATCTTCAAGGGCGTTTTTTCCGGAGCGCACGCCGCCCATCCCAAAGTGGACATCATCCAGGGCGTGAACATGACGGTCTCCGGGACGCCGGATCTCCACGTGATGGCCGACGGCGAGGTCCTCGGACGGACGCCGCTCCGAATCAAGCTGCTTCCCGGGGAGTTGACCTTTCTCGGATGAAGCCGTTGTTCGAAACGCTCCGCTCCATTTTTCTCTGGACCCTCGCTTTTCCCGTGTTCGTCCTCAGCTGCCTGGCGATTCTTCTGACGGCCCTGTTCACCCGGGGCCGCGCCCTGGAACCCGTCATTAAAACCGGCTGCCGGGTCGTCCTCTTTTGCGCCGGCGTCCGGGTCCGCCTCCACGGGCGGGAAAACTTCGACCCGGCCCGGCAATACCTCGTCATGATGAACCACGTCAGCCTCCTGGATCCGCTGGTTTTCTACGCCCGGTTTCCGGGCCGGGCCCGGACTGTCGAGGAGGAGCGGCATTTCCGCTGGCCCCTCTACGGCCCGATGCTCCGGCGGATCGGCCAGATCCCGCTCGACCGCTCCCATCCCCGGAAAGCACGGGAAAGCCTGGCCCGGGCGGCCGAATTCATCCGGACCCGGAAGGATTTTTCCTTCATTGTCTTTCCCGAGGGCACGCGGACGCTGGACGGCAACCTCGGGCCCTTCAAGCGCGGCGGATTTCTCCTGGCCGCGGAAGCGGGCCTGGACATCCTGCCGATCGTTCAAACGGGAGCGTACCGGATCATGCGCAAGGGGAGCAAGCGGCTGCGGCCCGGGCGCATCGATTGCTACCTCGAGCCGGCCGTCGCCGCCGACGGCTCCTCGCGCCGGGACATCGCCGGCTGGATGGACCGGGTCCGACGCGTCATCGAGCAAAGGCTTGACGGACCGGGGATCCTGGCATAAATTGGGGGCAATTCGATCCTTTGGAGGTCGATCATGCCCCAGACGGAAAAGACTTCAACGCTTGCCGCCGCGGCCCCCGACACCCGCATCCTCGTCGCCGGCGCCGGCGGTTTCATCGGCGGATCGCTGGTCCGCTATTTCAAGGACAAGGGCTTTGCGAACATCCGAGCCGTGGACAAAAAGCCGCTGTCCGACTGGTACCGGAAAACGCCCGGGGTGGAGTGCCTTTGCCTCGACCTGAGCCACGAGAAGAACTGCCGCCGGGCGGTCGAGGGGATGGACGAGGTCTACCAGCTGGCCGCCGACATGGGCGGAATGGGATTTATCGAGCGGTTCCGGATCGAGTGCCTGCGGTCCGTTCTCATCAACGCCCACATGATCGAATCGGCCTATCGGGCCGGCGCGGCCCGGTACTTCTTTTCCTCCTCGGCTTGCGTCTACAACACCGATCTCCAGAAGAATCCCAAGATCACGGCCCTCAAGGAATCCGACGCCTATCCGGCGATGGCCGAGCGCGGCTACGGCTGGGAAAAGCTCATCTCCGAGATGTTCTGCCAGGAGTATTGGGCCGAGCGCGGATTCAAGACGTTCATCGCCCGGTTCCACAACGTCTACGGCCCGTGGGGGACGTGGGACGGCGGGCGGGAAAAGGCCCCGGCGGCTCTCTGCCGGAAGATCATCAAGGCGATCGATGACGGAACGAACGAGATCAAGATTTGGGGCGACGGCACCCGGACCCGGAGCTACCAGTACATCGACGACTGTGTCACGGGGATCGACAAGATCACCCACTGCGAGGAGCTGATCGCCACGCCCATCAACCTGGGCACCTCGGAACTCGTCAGCGTCAACGAACTCGTCTCGATCATCGAAAAAATCGCCGGTGTCGCCGTGAAGCGGACCTATGACCTAACCGCGCCCCAAGGCGTCGGCGGCCGGAACTCCGACAACACGTTCATCAAGAAAATCCTCGGTTGGGAGCCGGATATCCCGCTGCGGGCCGGACTGGCCAAGACCTACGCCTGGATCAAGGAACAATACGAGCGGAAGAAAGCCGGTTTGAAAACCGTCGATTGACCGGCGGGAGGACGGCCGCCGGCCTCATTTCCTCGCCGCGGCCAGGACCGCCTCGACTTCGGCCGTCGTTTTGGGCTTGGCTTTGCCCAAACGCCGGCTTCCCCGGGGAGTGATGACGAAATCCTCCTCGTTGCGGATGCCGCCGAACGTCCGGTATTTCTCGACCTTGTCGTAAACGATGAAATCGGTGAACTTGCCCTCGGCCCGCCACTGGTCGATCAGCTGCGGGATGAAATAAATCCCCGGCTCGATGGTCACGACGAAGCCCGGCTTGTGCGGCCGGGCCAGCCGGAGGGATTTCAGCCCGAACTGGGTGTACTTCGGACGGCCTTCGTAGCCGACATAGACCTCGCCCAAGTCCTCCATGTCGTGGACGTCGAGGCCCATCATGTGGCCGACGCCGCAGGGAAAAAACAAGGCGTGGGCCCCGGCCTGGACGGCGTCTTCCGGGTCGCCCTTCATCAAGCCCGCCTCCTTGAGACCCCAGGCGATGGTCCGGCACGCCAAGAGGTGGACATCGAGGTGGTTGACGCCCGGACGAAGCGCTCCGGCGGCCGCTTCATGTGCGGCCAGGGTGATGTCGTAGATCTCGCGCTGGCGGCCGGTGAACGTCCCGGAGGCCGGGACGGTGCTGGACAGATCCCCGGCGTAATGAAGAGCCGTCTCGGCTCCGGCGTCGAGGAGAAACAAGTCGCCCCTTTTCAACCGGTTGCCGTGGTCATGGTTGTGAAGCGTTTCCCCGCGAACGGAGGCGATGATGGGGAAAGAGATGTCGCCCCCGGCGGCGAGGGCGACGCGGTGGACCTCGGCCGCGATCTCCGCTTCGGCGACCCCCGGCCGGACCATCCGCATCGCCGCCACGTGCATGTCCGTGGAGATGTCCGCCGCCCGGTCGAGCTCGGCGATTTCCTCGGGCCCCTTGACCGCCCGTTGCTCGACGACCGCCCGGATCAAATCGACCGAAGCCGCGGCCGCGGCCCGGTCCGGGTTCAGGCCGAGCCATCGTTTCAGCTTGAGGGCGTTTTCGGCCCGGTACGGCGGCAGGAAATGAATCCGGCGCCCGGCCCGGCGGGCGTCCTTCAGCCGCCCGGCCAGCTCGTCCGCCGTCCCGGTCCGATCGACGCCGGCCCGGCGGCTCATCTCCCGGATGGCCGGCTGAGGGCCTCGCCAAACAATATCATCGACCGTATAGTCGTCGCCGCAGACGGTCGCCGTCCCCTCATCGAAGTCCATCACCGCCGCCAGGCCGGGCCGGTCCAGCCCGAAATAATAGAGAAACGTGCTGTCTTGACGGAAGCGAAACGTGTTATCGGGATAATTCATCGGGCTTTCCTCGTTGCCCAGGAACAAGCCCAGGCCCGATCCGACCGCCCGGAGCAGCCGTTTTCGGCGTTCTTTATAAATCCGCGGTTCGAACATCAAAGAACCTCCTTCAGCATTTTCGCCGGCCGATAAAACCAGGGACCTCCGTCCTCCCGGCCCGGGAGGATTATCTGACCTTGTCAGGGAGCCCGGCGCCGCAAGTCTCGAGGCGGCCTCGCCGCCGCGGACGGATGTCCGGCTTCCGCCGGGCGCGTATTCTCTCATGAAGGCGCCGGAAATCAAAGGGTTTTCCGCTTGACCGGAGAATGGGAATTGCGAATATAATAAGTCATCCCGCAAAGGAGGAGCCGTTTCATGAAATCTCAAATCTGGGACCGGCGGTCGTTTTTGCGTCTGTGCGGAGCCGTGGGGATAACCGCCGCCGCGGTCAACGCCGGCGGGCTCGAAAGGATCGAAGCCGCGGCCCGGTCGACCGCCGGCCGGACGCCCGAGGAGATCGCCGCCGATGAATTCTACTGGAGGGAAGTCCAACTGGCCTACAAGCTGGACCGGACCCTGATCAATCTGAACAACGGCTTCACCGCTCCCTGTCCCCGCGTGGTCCTCGAATCCGAGTTCCGCTACCTGGAAATGATCAACATGCTCCCCGTCCATTACCAGGCGATGGTCGCCGAGAACGTCGAGACGATCCGTCGGCGGATGGCCGCGGAATTCGGCTGCGCCACGGACGAGCTGGCCCTGACCCGCGGAGCCAGCGAATCCCTGCAGATCGTCCAGAACGGCCTCGACCTCGAAGCCGGCGACGAGGTGATCACGACCGAGCAGGATTACCCCCGGATGCTGACGACCTGGGATCAGCGGATGCGGCGCGAGGGGATCAAGGTCACCCGGCTGCAGTTTCCCGTCCCGGCGACGCAGGACCAGCTCTACCGGCTGTTCGAGGAAGCGATCACCCCCCGGACGAAGGTCTTCCATTTCTGCCACATCACCAACCTGACGGCCCAGCTTTTCCCCGTCCAGCGGCTGGCCCGCTTGGCCCGGTCGCGGGGGATCGTGACGATCGTCGACGGAGCCCACGCCTTGGGGCAATTCCCCTTCAAGCTGAGGGATCTGGAGTGCGACGCCTACGGCGTCAGCCTTCACAAGTGGCTGATGGCCCCCATCGGCAACGGCTGCCTTTACGTCCGCCGGGAGATGATCCCGAAATTTTGGCCGCTGCAGGCCGCGCCTGAACAGCAGGACGGCGACATCCGCAAATTCGAAGCCATCGGGACCCATCCCTGGGGCATCCGGGCCGCCCTCGGCGAAGCCCTAGCCTTCCACCAAGCCGTCGGCGGCGAGCGCAAGGCCGCCCGGCTGCGCTACTTGACTCTCCGCTGGGCCGCCGCCCTCAAAGCCCATCCGCGCGTCCGTATCCTGACGAATCTCAGGGAACCGCCCGAAGCCTGGGGCGTGGCCGCGGTCAACGTCGAGGGCCTCGATATGCGGAATCTCGCCGCCTTCCTGAAATCGAAGTACCGGATCGTCGCCGTTCCGCTGGTCGGCGGCGCCCCGCCCAACCAAGTGTTCGACTACCAGGCTCTCCGCGTCTCGCCGAACATCTACACGACGCTCGAGGAGATCGATACGTTCATTGAGGGCATGGAGGACGCGATCAAGAACGGGATCCCGCCCGAGGGGGGGACGGCCCCGGCCTTCCCCATGGAGTCCGCCGGCTGACGCCCGCGCGCCCGGCAAAGGGAGAACGCTCATGAAATCTCAACTCCGCCGCGCGGCGGCCGCGGCCGCCGTCATCCTGGCTCTCGGAACGCTGAACGCCCTGGCCGCCGACCGGTACGTCATTTCGTTTCCCTTCAAGGCCGCCGGAACAAGCTTTCCGGCGGGGGAATACGTCCTCTCCCTGAAGGAGGACGGAGGCCTCGTCCTGCGCCGGGAATCGACGGGAGCCGAAACCGTCCTTCCATTCACCGAACGGATCGCCCGGTCCGCTCCGCCGGGCGAGGAGCCCCGGCTCGTATTCCACATGGTCGGCGATTTCAAGCCGTCCTATTCGGAATACATCACGGTCTATATCCTGGCCGAAGCCTGGCCGCCGGAGGTGGACGGTTTCCGCCTCCACACGACCAAGGGAGCTCACAAGGAGATCGCCGTCAAGGGCGCGGTCAAGGAGCCGTAGCGGCCCGCTTCACAGAATATTATTCCGAAATTTTTGAGGATACAGACTGCACCCCTGGAGGATTAAATTCATGGAATCTCTCGTCATTTACGACTCGAATCACGGGAACACCCGAAAAATCGCGGAAACGGTCGCGGAAATCCTGGGCGCGCCGGCCGTTTCAGTTTCCGACGCCGGGCCGGAGCATTTTTCCGGCCTCGGGCTGGTCGTTGTCGGCAGCCCGATTCTCGGCTGGAAGCCGTCGGAGAGAACGCAGGCCTTTCTTGCCGCCTTGAAAAAGGAACAGCTCAAGGGCGTTAAAGCCGCCGCCTTCGACACCCGGGTCAAATTGTTCATCCACGGGGACGCGGCCGGCAAAATCGCCAAGGTCTTGGCCGACGCCGGAGCGGAGATGATTTCGGAACCGCAGCCCTTTTACGTCAAAGGAAAAGAAGGCCCGCTTTTCGAGGGCGAATTGGAAAAAGCCCGGGCTTGGGCCGCGACTCTGAAGGCAAACGCCGGCGTCTGAGCGGTCCGCCCGGCCCGTTTTTCACGGCCGGTAAACGGGGCGGTCGAGCTTTTCCGCCTCGCGCTGGGCGATCAGGCGGGCCGCCCGGCGTTTCATGACGGCCGCCGTCCGGACGGTGTTGACATGGGCATCGGTCGTCTCGGCCGGATCCCGGGAGTAGCCTCCGGCCAGCAGAATCACGAGGGGGATTTTCCGCAGAAGAGCCCCCTCCATGATGATCCGGTCGCGGCTCAGCAACCCGGCTTTCGTCACGGCCAGGCCGCCCAGCTGATCGCCGGCCAGCGGATCAGCCCCGGCCAGGTAGAAAACGATGTCCGGCGGGAATTCCTCGTAGATCTTCGGGAAGTGGCGCCGCACCGCTTCCAAATAGGCCCGGTCTCCGTCTCCCGACCACAGCCCGACATCCAGGGTCCCGGTCATTTTTTCCGAAGGGTAGATGTCCATTTGATGGATGGAGAACGTGAAAACGTCCTCCCGCTTTTCGAAGATCGCGGCCGTCCCGTTGCCCTGGTGGACGTCGCAGTCGACGATCATCACCCGGCCGACCCGGCCCTCCCGCTGGAGCTTCTCAACGGCGACCGCCGTGTCGTTGAGAAGGCAGAATCCCTCGCCGTGGTCGGCGAAAGCATGATGGAATCCTCCGCCGAGATGGATGCAAAGCCCGTCGTCGAGCGCCCGCTCGGCCGCCAGAACCGTGCCGCCGACGTTCAACCGGAAAAAGGAGATCAGCTCGGCGGAAAACGGCAATTCCAGCGCCTGGATCTCGTCCTTCGACAGGCTTCCGGTCTGAAGCTTGCGGAGATATTTCAGCGAATGAACGAGCTGAAGATCCTCGAAGGAAGCCGGCTCGGGCTTGAGGAAGTTTTCCCTTCGGGCGCCCAAGGCGGCGAGCCGCTCATGGACCATCCGGTATTTCCTCACCGGGAAGATATGTTTCCCGGTATTCAGCATCCAGTATTCCTCGTGGTACACGAACTTGAAGGGAAAACGGCGGCCGAAAAGAACTTCAAGAAGGCCCATGGCGGAAGGCAAAGCATATCATAGGGATTCCCCCTGAGAGAAACCCTTTTCTCCCCGCTTTTTCGGATAGGTCATCCCTCTCGACCCGCGGATACAAGGACGGCTTTCGACGAAATCATGGACGAACGCGTCAGCCCCGAGGCACAATCGACTGAAATGACCTGATATTTTTTCTTTGGTACTCCGCTCTTTCTTTTTAACGCCGGCGAGAGCCCCTTAGATGTCTGAAATGTGATATAATAAACACTAATTCCGCCTGAATCTGGCGCCAGGGAGATTAAGGAGATAACGTGAGCGATTTTCGCATCGATCGTCACCCCATCCTCACTCCAAGCCCCGCGGAAAAAGTCGCCATGACCTGGAAAGGCCGTCCAATTTCCGCCCGGGCCGGAGAAACCATCGCCGCCGCCCTTTTCGCCAACGGCGAGCGCGTCTTCAGCTACCATCCCAAGGATCGGGCTCCGCAGGGCATTTTTTGCGCCAACGGCCAGTGCGCCCAGTGCCTCGTCCTGGCCGACGGCCTGCCGGTCAAGGCTTGCATGGAGCTGGTCCGTCCCGGCTTGAAGCTCGAACCGGTGGACGGGCTTCCCGTCCTCCCGCCTGTTTCAAGCCCGGTCCGCCTTTCTCCCATCGAGGAAATCTCCGTCCCCGTTCTCATCATCGGCGGCGGCCCGGCCGGCTTGTCGGCCGCGATCGAATTCGGCAAGCGCGGCGTTTCCGCTCTTCTCATCGACGACAAGCACCGCCTCGGCGGCAAGCTTGTCCTCCAGACCCACCGGTTCTTCGGCTCCTATAACGCAGTGTTCGCCGGAACCCGCGGCATCGACATCGCCGCCAAGCTCGAAAACGAGCTCCGGACTTATCCCAGTGTCCGGATCTGGCTTCAGAGCACCGCTCTGGCCGTCTACAGCGACAAGAAAGTCGGCATCCTCAGGGATGGGAAGCGCTACGTCCAGGTGAATCCGGAAGTCCTTCTCGTCGCCTCGGGAGCCCGGGAAAAATCCCTGGCCTTCCCCGGCAACACCCTTCCCGGCGTTTACGGCGCCGGCGCCTTCCAGACGCTCGTCAACCGGGACCTGGTCCGCTCCGCCGGCCGCCTGTTCATCGTCGGCGGCGGGAACGTCGGCCTGATCGCCGGATACCACGCCCTGCAGGCCGGCATCCCCGTCGTCGGGCTGGTCGAAGCCCTCCCTGAATGCAGCGGCTACAAGGTCCACAAGGACAAGCTCCGGCGCTTCGGCGTCCCGATTTACACCTCCCACACCGTCGTGAGCGCCAACGGGACGGACGGCGTCCAGTCCGTGACGATCGCCGCCCTCGACAAGGATTGGAAGGCTGTTCCCGGCTCGGAGAAATCCTTCGCCTGCGACACGCTTCTGATCGCCATCGGCCTCGACCCGGTCGATGAGTTCTACGACAAGGCCCGGGAGTTCGGCCTGCCCGTCTACGCGGCCGGCGACGCCGAGGAGATCGCCGAGGCTTCGGCCGCGATTTTCTCGGGAAAGATCCGCGGCCTGGAAATCCTCAAGGCCATGGGCCGGAACGACGGCGGGATCTCCCCGGACTGGTACGCAACGGCCGATATCTTGAAGTCCCGGCCGGGGAAAACCGTTCCCGAGGCTCCGCCCGAAGGGGAGACGGGCGTTTTTCCGGTCCTTCACTGCGTCCAGGAAATTCCCTGCGATCCGTGCACGACGGTCTGTCCGCGCGACTTGATCCACATCCATTCGGGCGACATCCGCGGCCTGCCGGCCTTTGAAGCCCTCGACCCGGCCCGGGCCTGCACCGGCTGCGAAAAATGCGTCACGATCTGTCCCGGCCTGGCCATCGTTCTCGTCGATTACCGCAAGGATCCCGCCTCTCCGACCGTCACGATCCCGTATGAATTTCTCAAGGATGGGATCGACGTCGGCGACCGGGTCCGCATCCTGGACACCGAGGCCGCCGACCTGGGGGAGGTCGAGGTCGTCGGCGTCCGTTCGATCAAAGCCAACGACCGAACGGTTCTGGTCAAGGTCCGGGCTCCGGCGGCCGTCGCCAAGAGGATCGCCGGCATCCGCGTCCAGGATCCGGCCGCCGGCAAGCCCCTGGACCGCGTCGTCGAGCGGACGGCCGACGACGTCATCGTCTGCCGCTGCGAGCGGGTTGCGGCCGGAGAGATCCGGGCCCTCATCCGGGAGGGATTCCGTGACATCAGCGCCATCAAGGCGGTAAGCCGGGCGGGGATGGGCGCCTGCGGGGCCAAGACTTGCACGGCTCTCATCCACCGCTTATTCCGGGAGGAGGGCGTTCCGGAAAAGGAGATCATCGACCAGTCGAAGCGGCCGCTGTTCATGGAGGTCCCGCTGGGAACCTTCGCCGGCAGCGAGCCGGGGCCGGTCCGGGAAGGAGGCGATCGTGGCCGCTATTAAGTCCTCCGCGGACGTCATCATCATCGGCTCGGGCAGCGTCGGAACGCCGGCCGCCCTGGCCATGGCCGAAAGCGGCCTCCGCGTCCTCGTCATCGACCGGATGCCCAGCGTCGGCCAAGGATCGAACAAGGGGGCCATCGGCGGAATCCGGGCGACCCACTCCGACCCGGCCAAAATCCGCCTCTGCCTGCGCTCGCTTGAGATTTTCTCGACCTGGCGGGATCGCCGCGGCGACGACATCGAATGGCGCAAGTGCGGATACATGTTCGTCGCCTACCGCCGCCAGGAGGAAAAGGCTCTCAAGGAGCTTCTGGTCACCCAGAAGGCGTTCGGCCTGAACATCGATTGGCTCGACCGGAAGGCGATGCTTGAAATCGTCCCCGATCTCAATCCCGAGGGCCTGATCGGCGGAACGTATTCGCCCGACGACGGGAGCGCCTCTCCCCTCCTTTCGGCTCATGCCTTCTGGCGGGCGGCAAAAAAAGCGGGGGCGATGTTCCGCTTCGGCGAAACCGTCACCGGCCTGATTATGGAAAATGGAGCCGTCCGCGGAGTCCGGACGAACAAGGGCGAATATGCCGCCGAGATCGTGGTCAACGCGGCCGGCGGCTGGGCGGACGAGGTCGGGCGCATGGCCGGTCTCGACCTTCCGGTCAAACCAGACGCCCACGAGGGAGCCGTGACCGAGCCGGTCGCCCCGTTCCTCCATCCGATGATCGTCGACATCCGCCCGACCGACAGCTCGGTCAATTATTATTTCTACCAGCACGCCACCGGCCAGATCATGTTCTGCATCACCCCGAATCCCAGCATCTGGGGCCTGGAAAAGCGCGAAACCAGCACGTTCCTGCCCATGGTCGCCCACCGGATGGTCAATCTGATCCCCCGGCTTCAGAACCTGCGCGTCCGGCGGACATGGCGCAACGTCTACCCGATGACGCCCGACGGCTTTCCCCTCGTCGGCTGGGCCCGGGAAGTCAAGGGACTGCTGCTGGCGGAGGGGATGTGCGGGCAGGGATTCATGCTCGGTCCCGGTCTGGGAGAGCTTCTGGCCCGCATCGTCCGCAACGATCTGCCGGCCAAGGACCGGGAAATCCTGGCCCTGCTCTCGCCCTACCGCACGTTCGAAGGCCGGGAAAAACTGCAATAACCGTCCGGTTCCGCTGTGTTCTCATCCGGCCCGCGCCGGGACGTTGCCGAAACCGCCTCCCGGCTTTATAATGGGCGTACTTTCCAGAAAGGAGAGCGCCGGATGAAACGACTTCCCGCCTTCCTCGCCCCGGCCCTTATCGCGATCGCCTCGGCCGGATGCGTCATGGCCCCGCGGATCAACCTCGATCGCTTCGGAACCATCGGTTTCATCGGCTTCGACACCCGGGCCGAGGGAAACATCGACGAGTACGCCAACCAGGTTTTTCTCGAAGTCCTGCTCCGGTCCCAGCCCGGAACCAGGATCATCGATCTCGGCCCGGCGGCGACGGTTTTGCGCGGATCGAGGTCGCCCGTTCCCACGCCGGAAATCCTGGCCGATCTCCGGAGCCGCTACAACGTCGATGCCGTGCTGACCGGGATCCTCGACGTCTCCAAGGCCCGGCCGCGGGTGGAACTGGGAGCCATTCTTCTCGGTTCGATCCGGGCTTCCGTCGACATGGACGCCTTCATGTCCGCCCGGCTGATGGACACCCATGACGGGACGACGTTCTGGATGGACTCGGCCCGGGTCCGGATGGACATCGCCGATCTCAGCGTCCTGAAAAACGGGCAGGTGATGTTCGACGCCCGGGATCCCGAGCGGGCTTACGGCCGCCTGATCCGCGAGCTCGTCCTCCGGACGACCCGTGATTTCCGATGACCTTCACCTTCGCTCACAACAACGTCAACGTTTTCGACTTGGACCGGAGCCTGGCCTTCTACAAGGAAGCCCTCGGGCTTGCGGAAGTCCGCCGGATCGCCGCCAAGGACGGGAGCTTTCTCATCGTCTATCTCGGCGACGGCCGGAGCGCCCACCGCCTTGAGTTGACCTGGCTTCGGGACCGGACGGAAAAATACGACCTGGGAGACAACGAAATCCACCTGGCCTTCCGGACGGACGACTACGACGGCGCGTTCCGGAAGCACAAGGAGATGGGCGTCGTCTGCTACGAAAATCCGACGATGGGGATTTATTTCATCGAGGACCCGGACGGCTACTGGATCGAGATCCTGCCGCAAAGCCGGGGCTGAGCTCCCGGCCCGCCTCGTCACCGGATCAGGTGAAAGGCGGTCTGCCGGACATCCAGGAAGCGCGATCCCGTCCGGCCGAAGACGGCGTCCTGCTCGAGGGCGATCCGGACGTCCGTCCCGCCCCATTCGGGGACCGCGGCCGTGATGTTGAGTTCGATCGAATAAACCGTGTCGGCGAACAGGGGGTAATCGCCGTCCCCGGGAACGCCGTTCTGCTTGTCCCACAGCCCGATCGTCGGGCCGGCGGCGTGGCCGTGATACCCGAGGGGATGAGTATAAATGCTCGGCCGGAGTCCGGCCGCCTTGGCTTTCCGGAGAGCCGAAGCGAGGATCTCGTTTCCCGCGCGGCCTTCCTTGAATTCCTCAAGCAGGATGTCCTGGAGGAGATTTCCTTGAGCCAAAGCCGCTTTCAGGCCGGCCGGAGCGTCCTCCTCCCCCGGCCTGAGGACATAGGCGTGCTGCTGCGTGTCGGTGCACAAACCGAGATACCGGATGCCGAAATCGCAATGAAGCAAGTCGCCCCGATGGATGACATCGGCCTCGCCGTCCAGGGACTCCCCCGGCCGCTGGATCTCGACGGACGGCTGGAACCACGTCTCGAGACCGAGGGACGAGACCCGCTCTCGGAGCCTCCAGACGACGTCTGAAACCGTCGTCACGCCCGGCGTGACCGCGTCCCGGGAAAAGACTTCGGCGATGATCGCGTGGGCGACGGCGGCGATGTGGTCGTAGACGTCCAGCTCGTCGGGCGTCCGGCGCTCGAGCCAGCCGACGGCCAAGCGCTCGGCGGAGACGAGCCGCCTCGAAAGATCGGGTCCGAGCGCCCGGACGAGCCGGGCCTTGTGCGAGGCCGAGAGCCCGTCGGCGAAGGCGAAGACGTCGGATTCGTTGATTCCGATCCGGGACGGATTCCGCTCCTTGACGATTTCGGCCAGCCGGCTCCACTGATCGATCTTCTCCGGATCCCAGGAGGCCGGGTACAGCTTGCCGATCCCGTAGCGCCCGACCGTCAAGCGCTCGATTCCGTTCTTGCCCCGGTCGAAAAAGACGAGCATGGTCGTCCGGCGGGCGGAGTAGGAGTCGGCCGGAACCAGGGTCAGATAAACCGGATCTTCATTGTCCTCGGCACAGATCACGAGCCACATGTCGATCTTTTCCCGGCGCATGACCTCGGGAAGAACGGTTTCCAGGCGGAGGCCGAGCCACCGGTCGCGGACCGCGGCCCGGTCCTTCAAGCCGAGAATCGCGGGGATGTCCCGGCCGGACGCCGGGCGAGGCCCGGCGAAAAAGGCAGCCGTAACGACGGCCAGAAAAATAAAAAGACGAATCCGCGCGTTTTTCACGCAACCTCCTCCCGGACGCGGCCGTCCGGCCAAGGGCTCCGACCGCTCAGCGCCGTCGGGATGTTTTTATCGCCTTTTTCGCAGTTGAAGCCGGCTTCTTGACTCCGGCGGAGGCCTTTCCTTCCGGAGCGCCCTTCAAGGCCGCCCGGGCCGCCGCCAAGCGGGCGATCGGCACCCGGAAGGGCGAGCAGCTCACGTAATTCAGCCCGATCTGGTGGCAGAACTCGACGCTCGAAGGCTCGCCGCCGTGCTCGCCGCAGATGCCGAGCTTGATCCCGGGGCGGGCCGCCCGCCCTTTCTCCACGGCGATCCGCATCAGCTGTCCCACGCCGTCCTGGTCAATGACCTCGAACGGGTCCTTGGCGTAGATGCCCTTTTCGACGTAAGGGATCAGGAAACGGCCGGCGTCGTCGCGGCTGACTCCCAGGGTCGTTTGGGTCAGGTCGTTCGTCCCGAAGCTGAAGAATTCGGCCACCGAGGCGATTTCGTCCGCGGTCAGGGCTCCGCGCGGGATCTCGATCATCGTCCCGACATGATATTTGAACTTGACCGCTTTTTCCTTCATCACGGCCTCGGCCGCGTCCCGGACGACCCCTTCCTGGTCAGCCAGCTCCTTGACGTTGCCGACCAGGGGGATCATCACCTCGGGCTCGACGGGGATGCCCTTTTTCTTGGTGTCGGCGGCCGCTTCGAATATCGCCCGGGCCTGCATCTCGGTGATCTCCGGATAGACAACGCCGAGGCGGCATCCGCGGAATCCCAGCATCGGATTGAATTCGTGGAGCGAATCGACCCGGGTCTTGATCTTCTCATAGGGAATGCCCATCTCCGCGGCCAGGGCCCGCTGGTCTTTTTCGGCTTGGGGCAGAAATTCGTGGAGCGGCGGGTCGATCGTCCGGATGGTCACCGGGAGGCCCTTCATGACCTCGAAAATGCCGGCGAAATCCCGCCGCTGAAGGGGAAGAAGACGGGCCAGGGCGGCCTTCCGCTCGGCGATCGTGTCGGCCAGGATCATCTCCCGCATCGGCTCGATCTTTCCTTCGCCGAAGAACATATGCTCGGTCCGGCAGAGACCGATGCCTTCCGCCCCAAAGGCCACGGCATTGGCCGCTTGGTCGGGCTGGTCGGCGTTGGTCCGGATCTTGAGGATCCGGACCTTGTCGGCCCAGGACATCACCTTGGCGAAGGTCTGGTAGACGGGGGCGTCCTTGGGATTGAGGGATTTCTGGATCAGGACCTGAAGAACCTCCGAAGGCTTGGTTTGGACCCGGCCCTCGAGGACCTCGCCGGTCGTGCCGTCGATCGAGATCCAGTCGCCTTCGCGGAGCTTCCGGCCCTTGACGGTGACCGTCTGGGCCGCGTAGTCGATCTCCAACTCGCCGCAGCCGGCCACGCAGACCCGCCCCATCTGGCGGGCGACAAGGGCGGCGTGGGAGGTCATGCCGCCCCGGGCCGTGAGGATCCCCTCGGCCGCGTTCATGCCCTTGATGTCCTCGGGCGAGGTTTCGATCCGGGTCAGGATGACCTTCTCCCCGCGGCCGGCCCAGGCCTCAGCGTCGACGGAATTGAAAACGATCCGGCCGGAGGCCGCCCCGGGTCCGGCGTTGAGCCCCTTCGTCAGAAGGCGGCCGGCCTTGATCGCGGCCGTTTTTTCGGCCGGGTCGAAAATCGGCCGAAGCAGCTGATTCAGCTGATCCGGTTCGATCCGGGACAGGGCTTCCTTCTCGGAGATGAGCTTTTCCCCGACCATGTCCACGGCGATCTTGATCGCGGCGAAGGCGGTGCGCTTGCCCACCCGGCACTGGAGCATGTAAAGCTTGCCCTGCTGGATCGTGAACTCGATGTCCATCATGTCGGCATAATGCTTCTCCAGGACATGACGGAACTTTTCGAGCTGAGCGTACGACTTGGCGTCGTCCTTCTTCAGCATGACGATGGGCAGGGGGGTCCGAATTCCGGCCACGACATCCTCTCCCTGGGCATTCATCAGGTATTCCCCGTAGAAGACGTTCGCCCCGGTCGCCGCGTCGCGGGTGAAGGCCACGCCCGTCCCGGAGTCGGGCCCCATGTTCCCGAAGACCATGAGCTGGACGTTGACGGCCGTGCCCCAGGCCTCGGGGATGTCGTACATCTTCCGGTAGGCGATGGCCCGGTCGTTCATCCAGGAATCGAAGACCGCCCCGATCGCGCCCCAGAGCTGTTCGCGGGGATCCTCGGGGAATTCGAGACCGGTGTTTTTCAGAATCGCGGCCTTGAACCGGACACACAGGTCCTTCAAGTCGTCGGCCGTCAAGTCCATGTCGGCTGTCAGGCCGCGCTCCGCCTTCTTTTCCTCGATGATCTTCTCGAAGGGGTCGACGTCCTCCTTCCGGACGGGCTTGAGCCCCAAGACGACGTCTCCATACATTTGGATGAAGCGGCGGTAGCAGTCGTAGGCGAACCGGGGATTGCCGGTCTTGGCGATGAGGGCCGCGACCGTCTTCTCGTTCAACCCCAGGTTGAGGATGGTGTCCATCATTCCCGGCATCGAGGCCCGGGCCCCCGAGCGGATGGAAACGAGGAGGGGATTCTTGGAATCCCCGAGGGTTTGACCGGCCGCTTTTTCCAGCTTCTTGAGGTTTTTATCGATCTGGGCCCGGACATCGGCCGGAATCCTTTTGCGGTTCTTGTAGAAGAGATCGCAGACTTCCGTCGAAACGGTGAAGCCCGGCGGAACGGGCAGGCCCAGCCCGGCCATCTCGGCCAGGTTAGCCCCCTTGCCGCCGAGGATGTTCTTCATTTTCATGTCGCCTTCGGCCCCACCGGCGCCGAAGAAGTAGACGTATTTACGGCTCATGGCAGTCTCCTTGCAAATCGCGGGAATATAGTCGCGGAAATATACAATAAATCCCGAAGCGCGGTCAAACCCGTGTTTCGGCGGGAAAAGCCCTATTTCTCGACCGTGGCCTTGTACTTTTCCAGGCCGGCCCGGAAGACGACCAAAGCCCGGCGGAGGTCATCCTCATTAAGGACATACGCCGCCCGGATCTCGTCCTTTCCTTTCCCCGGCGTGCCGTAAAAGCCCGATTCCGGGGCGACCATGACCGTCTGGCCGTCCAGGCGGAAGTCGGTCAGCATCCAGATGACGAATTTCTCCGTGTCCCGGACGGGAACGCGGACGCTCATGTAAAACGCCCCCTCCGGCTTGCGGACGACGACTCCGGGAATGGCCGACAACCCTTCGAAAAGGACGTCGCGCCGCCGCTCGTATTCCCGCCGGACGGGCTCGAAGTAGCCCATGCCCATCTTGTAGGCGGCGATGGCCGCCCGTTGTTCGATCGTCGGCGGGCACAGCCGGGCTTGGGCGAACTTGAGCATCGCCGCGTACACCTGATCGTTCCGGGTGATGGCCGCTCCGACCCGGGCGCCGCAGCAGCTGAACCGCTTGGAAATCGAGTCGACGACGATGACCCGGTCCCGGGCCTCCTCAAATTCCAGCAGGCTGATATGCCGCCGGCCGTTGTAGACGAATTCCTTGTAGACCTCGTCGCCGATGATGAACAGATTGTGCTTGACCGCCAGCTTGACGACCCGGCCGAGCTCCTCGGCGGTGTAGACGGTGCCGGTCGGGTTGTTGGGCGAGCACAGGACGATCGCCCGGGTCCGAGGCGTGATCTTGGCCTCGAATTCCTCCGCCGGCGGGAGGCGGAATCCGTCCTCGACCTTGAGCGTCAGGGGGACGACCTTGAGGGCGGCCAGCGAGGCATAACCGTTGTAATTCGTGTAGAACGGCTCCGGAATGATGATTTCGTCGCCGGGATCGGCGACCGTGGCGAAGGCCATGAGGATAGCCTCCGAGCCGCCGAGAGTGATGAGGACGTTGTCGGCCTTGAGGCTGATCCCGTAATCCTTGAAATAGCCGGCGATGGCTTGCCTCAGCTCCAGGAATCCCTGGGCCGGCCCATAACCCAGAATGGGGTCGTTGAAGCTCCGGACGGCGTCCAGAATCGGCTTGGGCGTCGGGATGTCGGGGTCGCCGATATTGAGAAAGAAAATTTTAACGCCGTCGGCGATCGCCGCGTCGGCATAAGGCTTGAACTTACGGATGGGTGAGGCCTGGACCGTTTGGCCCCGTCGAGAGATATCCATGGCGAACTCCTTTACCGGGAAATCGTAGGAAATGGAAGAGGTGATTATGGCCCAAATCCCCCCATTCTGTCAAAGGATCCGCCCAAAAAACGGTCTCTTGCGGAGGCCGGCTCGCTGGAGTTAAACTGTTTTCCGCCATGAATCTGGCGCCGGACGCTGTTCTGGGGCATTACCGCCTGGCCGAGAAAATCGGCGAAGGCGGGATGGGAGTCGTCTGGAAAGCCCGCGACTTGCGTCTCGACCGCGACGTCGCCGTCAAGTTCCTGTCCGAAGGCCCGTCTCTGTCGCCCGAGCGCAGATCCCTCCTGGAGCGCGAAGCCCGGGCGGTCGCCGCCCTGCGCCACCCTAATATCGTCACGATTTATTCCATCGAGGAATTCGAAGACGCCCTCTTCTACACCATGGAGCTCGTCGAGGGGACGCCGTTGACCAAGCTCATCGTTCCCGGCGGGATTGAGTTCGACCGTCTCCTGGCCGTCGCCTTCCCCCTGACCGAGGCGATCGCCGCCGCCCACGACCGCGGCATCATCCACCGCGATCTCAAGCCCGGAAACGTCATGATCGAGCCGGACGGGAAGCTCAAAATCCTCGACTTCGGGCTGGCCCGGGTTCTCGAGCCGGTCCTTCCTCCCCTGACGGCCGGGGGCGAGGCGGACACCGAGACGGCGGAAACGGGCATCACCGGGACGCTTTGCTACATGTCGCCCGAGCAGATCCGCGGAGAAGCCGTCGATCACCGGACCGATCTCTTTTCCTTCGGCGTCGTCCTCTTCGAGCTGGCCACGGGCATCCTTCCGTTCAGCGGGAACACGGCGGCCGACCTGATCTCCTCGATCTTGAGGGACGAGCCCCGCTCGGCGGTCAAGGCCAATCCGCGCCTTCCGGCCTCAATCGACCGGATTTTCGGCGGGTTGCTCGAAAAGGACGCCCGGTCCCGGATCGCCTCCGCTCGAAGCCTCCGGGATTCTCTGGAAGCGCTCCGCCGCGAAAGCGCCGGCCGGCAGGGCGAAGAGATCCCTTCGATCGCCGTCCTTCCCCCCGTCGACATGAGCCCGGAGAAGGACCAGGCCTACTTCTGCGAGGGAATCGCCGAGGAGATCATCATCGCCCTCGGCCGGGTGAAGCAACTCCGGGTGGCCTCGCGCTCAGCCTCGTTTCAGTTCGCGGGCGGATCCGTAGACCCCCGGGAGATCGGCCGGCGTCTCAATGTCGGTACCCTGCTCGAGGGCAGCGTTCGAAAAGACGGCAGCCGGCTCCGGATCTCGGCCCAATTGCTGGACACCCTCCACGGCTTCCAGCTCTGGTCGGAGATCTTCGACCGGGAGCACGGGGATATCTTCGCCATCCAGGAGGAGATCGCCCGGAACGTCGTCCGAGCCCTCCAGGTCACCCTCAGCCCCCGGGAAAAAGGGGCCTTGGGAAAAATCTCCACCCGGCACGTCCAGGCCTACGATTACTATCTTCGCGGACGCGGATTCTACAACCGGTACACCAAGCAGGACATCGAGTTCGCATTTCAGCTTTTCACCCGGGCCACGGAGCTCGATGACAGCTTCGCCTCGGCCTTCGCCGGCCTGGCCGATTGCTGGTCGTACATCTTTCTATACTCGGAAAGGAAGGAATCGGTCCGCCGCCAGGCCGAGGAGGCCGCCCGCCGGGCCGTCGAGCTGGACGCCGAATCCGGCCAAGCCCAGGCGTCCTACGCCCTGGCCCTGTCCCTCGGCGGCCGGGGCGAGGAGGCGGTCGACCATTTCGAAAAAGCCGTCGCCCTGGAGCCCGGCCTGTTCGAGGGCTGGTACTATTACGCCCGCCACAGCTTCGCCCAGGGGGAGTATGAAAAGGCCATCCGCCTGTATGAACAAGCCTGCCGCGTCCGGCCCGACGATTACCAGTCCCCCCTGCTCATGGCCCAGATCTACGAGGAAGTCGGCCGGCCGGAAGACGCCCGCAAGTCGCGCCTGCGCGGAATCGAGCTGGCCGAATCCCGTCTCGAGCTGCACCCGGACGACTCCCGGGCGCTTTACATGGGCGCCAACGGCCTCGTCGCCCTCGGGGAAAAGGAACGGGGCCTGGAATGGGCCCGCCGGGCCCGGGCCCTCGCCCCCGACGATTCCATGCTCCTCTACAACCTGGGATGCATCTATTCGCTGGCCGGCGATTACGAAGAGGCCATGTCCTGCCTCGAAAAGTCGATCGGCGTCGGCCGGATGACCCAGAAAGCCTGGTACGAGCACGACAGCAATCTCGACCCCCTCCGCGGCCTGCCCCGGTTCAAAGAGCTGCTGGACAGCTTGGAATAGAAGACCGGGCGGCTTTCCATCCGCGCTGATCGACCGGTCCTCTTCCTTTCGACGAGGTTCCGTTCCTTGCGTTCCCGAGGATCATCTCCTGCTCGGGAAGCCGGTTCCGAAAACGGAGCCGCCTCCCTTTTCCAATGGCTTCGCCCTCTCCCGGCCCCGGCTTCCAGGGGCATGCGGCCGCCTCCCAAAGAAATTCCGAAATGAATTCATCCGCGGACGCGCCTGCCCGGGGATCCCCGGCCTGAGGAACCGGCGATTGACCGCACCCGGACGTTCTGATATTTTGTCTCCGGCATGAGGCGTGAACCCGCGGCCCGCATCATCGGAAAACGGAGCTGGGGGGATTTTCATCTTCTGCGTCTCGAATCCCCGGATTTAGCCGCCGGGGCTTCCCCCGGGCGATTCCTCATGATCCGGACCTCCGACGGCTTCGACCCTCTTCTCCGCCGGCCGCTCAGCCTCCACGACGCCGGCGACGTCTGGATCGAGCTTTTTTTCCGGGTCGCCGGACGCGGAACCGCCCTCCTGGCCGAAAAAAAAGAAGGCGAAACCATCGATTGCCTGGGTCCCCTGGGACGGGGATTCCGGATGGACGGCTTCGGGACCGGCCGAACCGCCTGGCTCATCGGCGGGGGCCGGGGCGTCGCCCCGCTCTATTACCTGGCCCGGACCTTGATTTCGCGGGGAGCGGGGGTTCGGGTCTTCTACGGCGGAAAAACTTCGGCCGAAATCCCCCTCCGGGAGAAATTCGAATCCGCCGGAATCCCCCTCGACTGCGCGACCGACGACGGATCGTTCGGCTTCGCCGGCTTCGTCACCGCGCTTTTGGAACGGGCTCTCGAAGGCGGCCGCCCCGACGGGCTGTTCGCTTGCGGACCCGACGCGATGATGAAGCGGACCGGGCGGATGGCTCTCGGGCTCGGTCTTCCCGCCCAGTTGTCGCTGGAAGCGGTCATGGGCTGCGGATTCGGGGCCTGCTGGGGCTGCGTCCACCGCATCAAGAAGGATGACGGCGGACAATGGCGCAAGATCTGCGAGGACGGCCCGGTCTTCGGAGCGGACGAGATCCTCTGGGAGGAAGCCTGATCATGGCCGATCTCAGCACCGACCTCGGCTTTCTCCGGCTTCGGAACCCCGTGCTCACGGCCTCGGGGACGTTCGGCTACGGGACGGAATTCCTGCCCTTCCTGGATCTTGCGGCCGTCGGCGGAATCGTCGTCAAGGGGCTTTATTTCGGGCCGCGGGAAGGCAATCCCCCGCCGCGTCTGGTCGAGACCGCTTCGGGCCTGATCAACGCCATCGGCCTGCAGGGCGTTGGAGTCGAACGGTTCGCCGCCGACGTCCTGCCCGAGCTGCGCCGCCGCGACACCGCGGTCATCGTCAATGTCTGCGGGTCCGGCGACGAGGAGTATTACCGGGTCATCGAGTTTCTCGACGGCCACGAGGGGATCGCCGCCTACGAGCTGAACATTTCCTGCCCCAACGTCAAGCGGAACGGGGCTTGTCCGGCCATGGATCCTCGGGCGACCCGCGAGATCGTCGCCGGGGCCAAGCGGCGCAGTCGCCGGCCGGTGATCGCCAAGCTGTCCCCCAACGTAACCGACATCGCCTCCATCGCCCGGGCGGCCGAGGACGGCGGGGCGGACGGCATCTCCCTGATCAACACCCTCCTGGCCATGGCCGTGGACCTGGACACCCGGAAGCCGAAGCTGGGCAACGTTCTCGGCGGGCTGAGCGGTCCGGCGATCAAACCGGTCGCCCTCCGCATGACCTATCAAGCCGCCAGGGCGGTAAAAATACCGGTCATCGGGATGGGCGGCATCTGCACCGGGCGCGACGCCCTGGAGTTCATGCTGGTTGGGGCCCGGGCCGTCCAGGTCGGAACGGCGAATTTCGTCGATCCGGCGTCCGCCGCCCGGATCGTCCGCGAAATCGGGGACTATTGCGACGCCCGAGGCCTGGCCCGGGCCGCGGACATCGTCGGGACGCTCAAGACCGGCCTCTGAGCCCGGTCTTTTCACGGAAATCCGGCCGCCCCGGCGCAATTCATCTCCCGATGGATTCCCCGGACGCGGAACGGATATAATAGCCGGGCGAAAACGACTCCGAGGAGATTCCCCATGACCCCAGCCCTCGCCCCGTCTCAACGCATCATCACCGCCCTGGACGTGGAAAACAAGGCCCAGGCCATGGCTCTCGTTGATCAATTGGGACAAGCCTCCCTGTTCAAGATCGGACTGGAGCTTTTCACCGCCGAAGGGCCGGCTCTTCTCCGGGAGATCCAGGCGCTGGGCAAGGGCATCTTTCTCGATCTCAAGCTTCACGACATCCCCAACACCGTCGGGGAGGCGGCCCGGATCGGCGTCCGCAACGGCGCCCGGATGATGACGATTCACGCCTCGGGAGGCAAATCGATGATGGCCCGGGCCGCGGAAACGGCGGTCGAGGAAGCGGACAAGCGGGGATTTCCCCGACCGGTTCTTCTGGGCGTGACGATTCTGACCAGCCTGCAAAACGAGGACCTGGCCTCCGTCGGCATGGCACCGGACACGTCGGCCCAGGTTCTCCGCCTGGCCGCCCTGGCCAGGGCCGCGGGGCTCTCCGGGGTCGTCTGTTCGGCCAAGGAAATCGAGATCGTCCGGAAGGAAACCGGACCGGAATTTCTGATCGTCACACCGGGCATCCGCCCGGCCGGCGCCTCCGCTCAGGATCAGAAACGGGTGATGACGCCGGCCGAAGCGGTGGCCCGCGGGTCGGATTATCTTGTCATCGGGAGGCCGATCACACAGGCGGCCTCTCCGGCCGCGGCGTTCGCGGCCATCGTCCGTGAGCTCGAAGCCGGCTTATAAAGCCGGGGCCGCCCCCAAGGCGAACACGCTGCCGATGATCAGGCCGATAACGAGCCAGAGGACGACCATGACCACCAAGCTGACGAGAAAATAAGACATGACTTTTTCTTTGGGCGTCTCCATCATCGGCGCTTGGAATCCGAGGTAAAGGATATACAAGCCGTAGAGACCGGCCAGGCCGACAAGGATGCTGAGCGCGGGGATGATGTACAACACGCCCGCGATCCAGGACGGAGTCAGGGCATATACGGCGAGCTTCATCGCCGCTTCCATGTTCTGTTTCGAAGCAAAGGACGGCGCCAGGGCGTTGATGATCAACCCGGCCACATACGCAGCCGCCGCGGTCAGAACAAACGTCAGGAGAGCCCGGACGATCGCCGTCCCGAACGGAAGGCGGAGATTCCCGAAAAAGGGCACTCGGACTCCGATCAGGCCGTAACCGATAAACTGGGCTGCGGCGGGAATCGCGGCCAGGGGGATGACATATTGCAGGAAGAGGGTTTTGACGGGCGTCGATTCGCCCTGAATTTTAATCCACTCCTCCTTGGGTTTAAGACAAATGCCTTGCACTCGTGCCATCAGGTTCATGACTCCTCCTTTCCGTTCAGATCGCGGAATCCATCATATGCAGATCGGCAGATGGTGTCAATGGAAAAGGAGCGGGAAAGAAAGGCGCGGGCCGGATTCGAACCGGCGAATCGAGGTTTTGCAGACCTCTCCCTTGCCACTTGGGTACCGCGCCGTTGTCACGAGGCCCGGTAACGGCGGATGGAGCGGGCGATGGGACTTGAACCCACGGCCTTCTGCATGGCAAGCAGACGTTCTACCACTGAACTACGCCCGCGCAACGTCGGTTTCCCGGCGAGGAAAAGCCGGGCAACACGGCGATAAACTAACAGAAACTCGAAAACCTGTCAATCGGGCTTCGGCTGGACGAGATCGCCGCTCAGGATCGAATCCTTGGAATTGAGGATCTTGAGCGTCGCCCACCGGGGCCCCGTCCAAACGACGACGGAGTTGCCGATCGGCCGCGGCGTTTTATCCGCTTCCTCCCGGTAGAACGTCATCTGCCTGCCGGGAGCGAGTCCCTGGTCCGTTCCGATGTCGACCAGCACCCAGTGTCCCCGAGCGACGATATCCGACCAGCCGCTTTCGATGAAGACGACCCGGCCGGCCGGAACGCCCTCCTCCCGGAAGGGAATGTCGTAGCTCGATTCCGCTCCCGTCAGGATGTCCCCCTTGATGTAGGGAACGAGGAGCAATCCGGTCGTGACCGCTCCGCAGGACTTGACGACTTCCATCACCGCCCGACCGGCCTCCATCCGAAGAACCCGCGCCCGGCCGCGTAGGAAGACGGCGTTTCCGAGCGGGCCGGAGGTTCTTTCCCCCCGGACTTTCGGTCCCCACTCCAGAATGGACCATAGGGATCCCTCGGCGAAGGATTCAACGCCGGGAACCGGATCGACGAGGAATTGATCCCCGTCGGCCAGCAGCGTCCGCTCGCCGCCCTGGAGGGGAACAGAGATCCGGAGCTGCGGGGCCGTTTCCATGATAAAGGGGGAACAATCCAAATCCACCGGACTGATCAGCTTGGGGACCGCCGCGTTTTTCTCGAGGACGTCCTGGGCCGGCCCAAGCCCGGGTCCGGCGATCCCCCCGATAAAAATTCCAACCGCGGCCGCCGCCGTGAATCGATGAAATCGCATCATGATCCGACCTTTCCGGGCTCGCGCCCCTGTCAACTTATCTTCATTATAACGGCGGCTTTTGGGGCTGTCAACGCGCCCCGGCGGACTTTCGGAATCGCTTGACAATCCGGCATTTCCGTGCGTATGATTCAATCAACGGAAAGCAAGAGAGGAGGTGCCCCTATGGGCAAGAAGGAAATCTTGGCCCGGATGTCCCGCGACGGGGGGATCACCCTGGCCCAGGCTCAGAAAGCATTTGCTTCACTCCTCCGAGGGATGCGGGATTCTCTGAAAGAGGGGAAAAAGATCAATCTTTCCGGTTTTGGGAGCTTCGAGATCAAGGTCCGCGAAGCCCGCAAGGGACGGAACCCGAAAACCGGGACGACGATCCAGATTCCCCAAAAAAAGAGAATCAAGTTCAATCCGAGCCGCTCATTCAAGAACACCCTCTGAATCCCGCCTCGTAGACAAACGCCTCGCTTTTTTTTAAGATGGGGGCGGACTGCCCATGAAATCTCCCTTAACCGTCGCCCTCTTCTTCGGCGGACGTTCCGCGGAACACGAGGTTTCGATCACGTCCGCCCGGAACGTCTTTGACAACCTCGCCCGCTCCCGCTACCGGCGCCGCTGCATCTTTATCGACAAAAACGGGCTCTGGAGCGAAGTCTCCTCCCCCCACCTGTCCGCTTCCCGGCTCAACCGCGGGCCGTTTCATTCCTTTCTCCCTTGGGACAGGAGCGGGCGGGCGAAGCCGCTGCGGGCCGACGTTTACTGGCCGGTCCTCCACGGGCCGGGAGGGGAGGATGGAACGATCCAGGGGCTCCTCGAGCTAGCCGATGTTCCTTTCGTCGGATCCGGGACGCTCGGCTCGTCCATGGGGATGGATAAGGGGGTCATGAAGGAATTGTTCCGGTCCCGGGGGATTCCCGTCGTTCCGCTTGAAGTCGTCACGGAGCCGGAGGCCGCCCGCTCGCCCGCGGCCGTCGTCCGGCGGATCCGGGCCGGATTGAAGCCGCCGCTGTTCGTCAAGCCGGCCAATCTCGGCTCGAGCGTCGGCATCACCAAGGTGAAAAGCTGGGAGGAGTTGGTCCCGGCCATGGACGAGGCCTTCCGCTACGACCGGAAGATCCTGGTCGAGCAGGGGCTCGACTGCCGGGAATTCGAGTGCGCGGTCCTGGGCAACGACAATCCCGAAGCCTCCCTCCTGGCCGAGATCATCCCCGGCCCCAATAACGAGTTTTACAACTACGTCGAAAAATATCTCGAGAACGAAACCCGGTTCGTGATCCCGGCCGTCCTGCCCGAGGCCGTCGCCGCCCGGGCCCGGCGGCTGGCCGTGGCCGCGTTCCAAGCCTGCGAATGCTCCGGCATGGCCCGGGTGGACTTTTTCCGGGACAAGAAATCCCAGCGGCTCTACGTCAACGAGATCAACACGATTCCCGGTTTCACGGCGATCAGCATGTATCCCCGGCTTTGGGCCGCCTCCGGCCTTCCGTTCCGGGCCTTGGCCGACCGGCTCATCGGCCTGGCCCTCGAACGGCACCGCCGCAAGAAACGCTGTCTGGACTACGATTCCCGATGAGGATTCTCGGCGTCGACTACGGCGACCGGCATATCGGCCTGGCCCTGAGCGACCCCCTCGGGATGATCGCCCAGCCCTTGGAAACCTACACCCTCAAGGATAAAAAAGCCGAGAACGCCGCCTTCTTCCGCGGTCTTGTCCAAACCCACGGGATCGAGCGGATCGTCCTCGGTCTGCCTCTTCGGATGGACGGCACCTCCGGTACCCGGGCCGAAAAAACCCAGGTCTTCGCCCGCTGGCTTGAGCAGAACACCGGTTGTCCGGTCGTCCTCTGGGACGAGCGCTTGACGACCCGCCAGGCCACCGGGATCATGCAGGCCCAGAGCGTCCGGATCGAAAAACGGCGATCCGTCGTCAACCAGATCGCCGCCGTCCTCATCCTCCAGGCGTTTCTCGACGGACAGGCCAACGATGCGCCGGATTCGCCTGTGGCTTGAGATCGTCCTCGTCGCGGGGATGATCGGAGTTCTCGGCGGAAGCGCCTGGCTCGCCTGGGAAAGCCGGCCGCCGGACGGCGCCGGACGGGAGACCGTCCTCTTCGAGATCGTTCCGGGACAGAGCGTCCGCTCCGTCGCCCGATCGCTGGAGGCCCGGGGCCTGATCCGGAAATCCGAGCCCTTCGTCGTCCTCTACCGGTTGCATCATGGGAAGGAGACCATCAAGGCGGGCGAATTCGCCCTCCCGGCCGGCCGGGGGACGAAGGAGACGCTGGTAACCCTCCTGCGGGGAAAACTCTATCTTCATCCGGTCACCGTGGCCGAAGGGCTCACCGCCGGCGAAACGTTCGATGTCTTTCTCGCCGCCTCGTTCGGCGCCAGGGACGCCTTCGAAGCGGGGTTCCGGAACACCGCCGAAATCGCCCTGCTTGACCCGGGCGCGGCCGATCTGGAAGGATACCTCTTCCCGGAAACCTATCACTTCCCCAAAGGAGCGGCCGCCGCCGAAATTCTTTCGAGCATGGTCGCTCAATTCAAAAACGTCTTCGGACCGGAAGAGAGGATCCGGGCGGCGGAGATCGGGATGACTCCGCGACAAGTCGTCATCCTGGCTTCGCTGATCGAAAAAGAAACCGGCCGGCCCGAGGAAAAGCCGCTGGTCTCGGCCGTCTTCCATAACCGCCTCCGGATCGGGATGAAGCTTGAATGCGATCCGACGGTCATTTACGCCCTTAAGCGCGAGGGGAAGTACAACGGGCGGCTGCTGAAGAAGGACTTGCAGTTCGATTCCCCCTACAACACCTACCGGTATGCCGGCCTGCCGCCGGGCCCGATCTGCAATCCGGGCGAAGCCTCCATCGAGGCCGCCTTGGCCCCGGCCGCGGCGGATTATCTTTTTTTCGTCGCCGACCGCGAAAGAGGCCATGTCTTCAGCCGGACATTGAGGGATCATCAACGCGCCGTCCATGCCTATCGAAGAAAATAATCGGCCCATTCAGGCCGGCGGTGCTGTGGCCGCGATCCTTTATCCATCTCCTTCAGCAGCCGTCCTCTCTTTCAGGGATTTCGTCTGCGCATGAGATGATTCAATGCGCGGATTTGCATCCGCATCCGGAATCCTGATATATTTGCCGGTCCGGCGGGTTTCCTCCCGGAGATCTCCGGCCGTCCGGCGATGTAACGAATATTTACAATAGGAAACGCCTAACGCAGCTGGCGGTGAAGCGATCTCTGGAATTCCGCTTGGCATGAACATTGCAGATAAAATTAGGAAGACAAATGATAAATTCCTTCAGAGGAGAAACGATCCCGATGAAAAAACATATCGCTGCTGTTCTCTGCGCCGGTCTCCTGTTCGGCCTCGCCGCCGCGTCCGGAATCGCCGCCAAGGACGTCATTCCCAAGGACATAAGAAAGGCGATGGAAGCCGGCCTGGCCGAGAGCCAGCCGACTCGAACGGACATCCCCTTCACGTTCAGGGAACCGATCATCATGCCCGGCCCGCAGCAGGCCGTCTATGCCTATCTCGTGATGAACATCAAGAACGCGGATCTGGGATACGCCCCGCTCCCGGGAACTCCCAAGCTCCAGGCCGAGGGCCATGTCTATGTCCGGCTCTACCTCATCGAAAACGGCCGGGCCGGCAAAATCGTCAACGAAAACGACATGCCGGCGGCTTTCGAAGTCGACCCGGACGGATACGATCCCGAGGCCTCCGACTGGTACGCGTTCGGCTATCCGCTTCTGGCGGGGGATTACCTGGCCGCGACGGCCCTTGTCTCGGCCGATGGCGCCCGGGTAGGCATCCAGTATAGCCGATTTTCGATCCCTGATCCGGCCGGATTCACCGACCGGCTGGATACATCCACCATTCTCGTGATGAAAAACTTCGAGCGGGTTGAGTCGCCCGAGCCGCCGCCCGTCATTCACCGGGGGCTTTTAGCTTGGTCCGTCGCCCGGATCACCCCCTGCCTGTCGAAGACCATCAAGGTCGGTCAACCGCTCGATTTCTTCTTTTATGTTTTCGGGGTGCGTCCCGACGACGCCGGTAAGTGCAATCTCCAAGTCGACTTTCAAGTGGACAAACTGACCCGCGAATCCGATATCGACGGGGCTAAAACGCCGCTTTTCTTAAAGGACTGGAGTTGGGAGAGAACGCCCGAGGGCGGCTCGATCGAAGCGAAGGGCGAATTGAAGAACATGACCGGGGAAGCCCTGTCCGGCGTCGAAGCCGTCGTCAATTTCTTCGACCGGGAAAATAAATACATCAGCCACGCCGGCTGCCGGATCGAGCCCGAACCGCTCAGCCCGGCCGGGACGGCCTCATTCCGTCTCGTTCAGAAAGACGATCCGCTCATCGAAAATGCGACGGTCGATTTCAAAAATGCGGCCGGCGACGTCATCGCCAAGGCTTCGCTCATCGAAACGGCCCTCCGCTTCGACACCCAAACGTTCCAATCGCCGCTGATCAGCCTGCCTCTTCCCCTCAAACAAACGTTTGAAGTCCGGACGGGCGACAAGGTGGAATACAAGAAGGAGGATCTCTCCCGCGGTCGCTATGTCCTGATCATTCGGATGCTCGACAAGATGTCCGGCCTCAAAGGCGAGAAAAAAATCGAGTTCACGGTCGAATAATCCGTTCCGGCGCGATTCGGGGCGAAAAAAATCCGGGCCGGCCGCCCTTGCCATCGGCCGGCTTGTTTTTTACACTGGACGGCGGCATGCGTTTCCTCGCCGACCTGCACGTTCATTCACCGTTTTCCCTGGCCACCTCCGGGGACATGACCTTCGACACCCTGGCCGCCTGGGCGAAAATCAAGGGCCTCGCCCTCGTCGGGACGGGGGACTTCACCCACCCGGAATGGAGCCGCCGGATCCGGCGGGAGCTCGAGCCCGCCGGAAACGGCTTTTTCCGGCTGAAAAAAGCAAAGCCGCCAGCCGGCGGCCTTCCCGACGGCTTCAGGCCGGCACCCGGCGACGTCCACTTCATCCTCTCCGCGGAATTGAGCTTCATTTATTCCCAGGGCGGCCGGGTCCGAAAAATCCATCTCGTTGTGCTCGCCCCCGGTCTCGCGGCGGTTGAACGCCTCAACCGGCGCCTGGGCCGGATCGGGAATATCCGGTCCAACGGCCGGCCCATCCTCGGGCTTGATGCCGCTTCCTTCTGCCGGATCGTAGCCGACGTCGATCCCGGATGTCTCGTCATTCCCGCCCACGTCTGGACGCCCTGGTTTTCGCTTTTCGGCTCCCGATCGGGCTTCGATTCCGTCGAGGAATGCTTCGGCGACATGACCCCGTTCATCGCCGCCCTCGAGACGGGCCTTTCGGCCGATCCGCGGATGATCCGCCGCGTCTCCGCCCTGGACCGGTTCACGGCCGTATCCAATTCCGACGCCCATTCCCCGGCCAAGCTCGGCCGCGAAGCCAACGCCTTTGAGACGGAATTCAGTTACGCGGGCCTGGCGGAGGCGATTCGCGGCGGCGACCCGCGCCGGTTCCTCTATACCGTCGAGCTTTTCCCGGAGGAAGGGAAGTATTACGCCGACGGTCACCGGAAATGCGGGGTCGTCCTCCGTCCGGAGGAATCGCCGAAGCGGATGAATCCCTGCCCCGTCTGCGGCAAAATCCTGACGCCCGGCGTCGGCCGCCGGGTCGGCGAGCTGGCCGACCGCCCGGAGCGGCCGAAGGCGGCGGCGAGCCTGGTCCCGGCGCTTCACTTGGTCCCCTTGGAGGAGATCATCGCCGAAGCCGCGGGCTTTAGGCCGGGCGGGCGTCCGGGCCGGGCGCTTTACTTCTCCCTGATCCGGGAGTTTGGAAACGAGCATCGAATTCTGACGGAAGTCCCTCCGGCCGAGATCGGGCGGGCCGCGCCCGGTCGTCTCGCCGCCGGAATCGAGCGGGTCCGCCGGAGCCGGGTGACGGTTTCGCCGGGGTACGACGGAACGTACGGAAGAATAAGGATTTTCGACCGCTCCCTTTGAGAAAAATCGGCGCCGTTCCTTGACTTCCGAGCTCCCGGATTTTATATTTTTAATCTAGGAGTCATCGTTGGCGATCAAAATGCGGATCAAGGGTCTGGTCATCGACCCCATATCCAAGATGCCCATCGTCGTCCTCCAGGACCCGACGAGCGAGCGCATCCTTCCCATCTGGATCGGGGTCTTCGAAGCCAACGCCATCGCTCTTAAAATCGAGAACATCGCCACGCCCCGGCCCATGACCCACGACCTGATGACCAACCTTCTCGAACGGCTGTCCGTGGCCGTCGAACGGGTGACGATCAGCGACATCCGGAACAACACATTCTACGCGGTCATCCGGTGCCGCCGCGGCGGCGAGGACCTGGTCATCGACTCCCGGCCTTCGGACGCGATCGCCTTGGCTCTCAGGACCGACGCCCCGATTTACGTCGAGGAAGACGTCGTCCTCCGGGCCCAGAGCCTCACCCTGGATCCGTCGCTCGAAAACCCGGAGAACCTGCGCCGGTGGCTCGAGACGCTTCCCCCCGAGGATTTCGGAAAATACCGGATGTAAGGGGCCGGTCGAGCCCGCCTTTTCCCTCCCGCCGGCCGGCGGAAGCCGTCAAGTTTTCAGTCGAAGCATCAAATAAAGCCCCAAGAGCCCGAACATCAAGGCCGGCCCCCAGGCGGCTAAAAAGACGGGCAGGATTCCCACGCCCCCCAGACTCTTGAAGATGCCGATGGTCGTCCAGAAAACGAGGGCGATCCCCAGGCTGACGCCGATCCCGACAAGGGCGCCGCGCTTGCCCATGGCGAAGGCGAACGGGATGCCGAGCAGGGTCATGATGACGGCGACGAAGGGAAACGAGATCTTCGAAGCCCGGTCCACCTTCAGACGAGTGGTGTTGAAGCCCGTCTGCTCCACTTCCTCGATATAACGGCCGAGCTCCGCGAATTTCATCGCCGACGGATCCTTGGAGACGCTTAAAAAGAGGGCCCGGCCCTCGGGGACGTCGATGGCCTCGGCGTCGAAAAAGACCGGGTCGGGCGGACGGGAGCCGCCGGCACCGGGAAATTCCCGGAGCCAGCCGTTCTCCAGGACCAGGGTCTTGTCGATCAGGCGAGCCCCGGCCGCGAACATCCGCCTTTTCAGGGTCCAGCGGGCGTGGTCGATCTCGAAAATCCAGACCTTTCGGAAGGTCATGTCGGCCGGATTCACGTAATCGTATTTGAAAAAACGGTCCCGGGCCCGGTTGGCCTTCCAGGCGAAACCCTGCGTTTCGGCCGACGGCGGAGAGACATCGTTGATTTCGTTCCAGACTTTGGCCGCTTTCTGGCTTTCCCCCGGCAGGACGTTTTCCTGGATGAAGAACGACAGGCCGCCGATGGCCGCCGCCAGGACGAAAGCCGGGATAAACATCCGGAAGACGCTCACGCCGCAGGCCTTCATCGCCGTGATCTCGTTGAACTTGTGGAAAAGGCCAAGGGTGAGAAGGGTGGCCATCAGGGTGGTCATCGGCAGGCCCAGCTGGAAGAATTCCGGGAGGCGGTGGGAAATGTAATTCACCAGCATCAGGACCGGCTTCTCGTGGGAATAGACATTGTCCAAACGGTCGAAAAACGTCACGATGCAGAAGATCGAGACGACACTGACAAGGATCAGGCCGCCGATCCAGAGATACCGGCGGAAGAAATAGCGGTCCAGGATGTTCGGGAAAGGAAGGCGGAGGAGCAGCCCCCGGATCAGCCCGCGGAGGCGGGAGGACTCCTTCTCCTCGCGCGCAGCCGCCGGAGCGGGGGCGCCGGCCATAAGGGCCGGCAGCGGGCGCTGAACCCATTTGATGAGAAGCGGCCGCTCGCGGGCTGAGCGAATAAAAAGGATCAGGCTGGCCGCGCCGAAGACGATGTTTCCTCCCCATACCCCCAGCCATGGTTCTACGCGGCCGTCGAGGGCCAAGCGTTCTCCGAACGTGAGGAAGACGTAATATGCCAGAATGATCACAAGGCTGATCGTGAAGCCGCTCGTCCGGCCGCCTTTCCTCGTCGAGAGTCCCAGGGGCAGGCCGAGAAAGACGAAAATCAAGCAGACGAACGGGAGGGCGAAGCGTTTGTGGCTTTCCACCCGCAGGGACCGGATGTTGGAATTCTTGTGCCGGACGGCGATCTCATTCTTGAGGACGAGGGGATTTCTCGGCGGAAGGCCGCGGCCGGCCAGGGAAGCCTTCTCCTTCAGGAGATCGTCCAGCTCCGCCCGGGCGGCGGCAAGGCCGGCCCGCAGCTCGAGGATATTCTGCTCCCGGGCCCGCTTCTCGGAGCTGAAGGCGTTGGCCAGCCCCGAAAAGTCGATTTCCTGCTCCATGTGGGCCGAATCGACCCGCTCATAGTACTCCGGCTTGTCGCCGAGGCTCGAGTGCTGGACGGCGCCGAACAGTTCGACGGTCGCCCGTTTGGAGTCCGGATAATAATTCAGCCGGCCGCGGTCCGCCAGGACGACCCGGGATTCCAGCGGGCCGGCGTTGAAGGAAATGAACGCTTTTCTCCAGTCCCCTCCGCGTTCGATGTCATCCAGGTAGAGGGCTAGCCCGGGGATGGTGGCGTTGAATTCCCGGGGATTGACCCGGATCTGGGCCTTGTCGAGGGCGGCCTTGACGGTCGTCTGCAGCCAGAGGTAATTGAACTTCGGGGTCACATAGAGGGTCAGGACGGATGTGGCCGCCCAGCCGCACAGGGCGAACAAAAACAGCGGCCGGGTCATCCGGGCATGGCTGACGCCCAGGACTTTCAGGGCCGTGGATTCCGAATCCGAGGACATCCGGCCGAGCCCGGCCAAAAAGCCCATGATGACGGCCATCGGAATGGTGAAGGCCAGGATGGCCGGAACGAGATACAGGAGGAGCTTGGTCGAATCGCCGAAAGAGACTCCCTGGGAGATGAACAGCTCGGGATACTGGAGAATCTGGTTGGCCATCAGGACGAAGCTGTAGACGAGGAGTCCGAGGGCGAAGGGAGACAGGATTTCCCGGAGGAAATAACGATCGATGATTTTCAGGCGGAATGCCCCCCCTCGTCCGGTCTTGGACCGCTTCCGGCCGGGGGACGCCTGATTTTCCACGGGCCTTATCATAGCAGAAAGAGCGGGCGGGGCGTAAAAAAAAGGGGAGCGGCCGTTCGGCCGCTCCCCGGGTCGTTTTCCGGGAAAGGGGCGGAGGCCCCGCTCCCCTGAAAAAGCCTTAGTACATGTCGCCGCCGGGAGGAGTCGGATACGCGGGTTTCTTGTCCTCTTCCGGCATCTCGGTGATCAGGCCGGCGGTCGTCAGCATCAGGCCGGCGATCGAGGCCGCGTTCTGCAGGGCGATCCGGACGACCTTCGTCGGATCGAGGATGCCCGCCTTGATCATATCCTCGTACTTCTCGGACAGGGCGTTGAAGCCGAAGTCGGGCTTGGCCTCGCGGACCTTCTCGACGACGACCGAGCCCTCGAGCCCGGCGTTGTTCGCGATCTGGCGGAGGGGCTCCTCGATGGCCCGCTTGATGATGTCTGTGCCGATCTTGAGATCGCCTTCCAGCTTGAGATTGTCGAGGGCCTTCTGGGACCGGAGCAGGGCCACGCCGCCGCCGGGAACGATGCCTTCCTCGACGGCCGCCTTGGTGGCGTGCATGGCGTCCTCGACCCGGGACTTCTTCTCCTTGAGCTCGGTCTCGGTGGCCGCGCCGACCTTGATCAGGGCGACGCCGCCGACCATCTTGGCCAGCCGCTCCTGGAGCTTCTCCCGGTCGTAATCGGAGGTGGTGTCGTCGATCTGGGTGCGGATCTGCTTGATCCGGGCCTGGATGTCGGCCGCCTTGCCCTTGCCCTCGACGATCGTGGTGTTATCCTTGTCGATGACGACCTTCTTCGCTTCGCCGAGCCAGGCGATGTCGACCTTTTCGAGCTTGACGCCGATGTCCTCGGTGATGACCCGGCCGCCCGTCAGAATGGCGATGTCCTCGAGCATGGCTTTGCGGCGGTCGCCGAAGCCGGGGGCCTTGACGGCGGCGCACATGAAGGTGCCCTTGAGCTTGTTGACGACGAGGGTGGCCAGGGCTTCGCCCTCGACTTCCTCGGCGATGACAACGAGCGGTTTGCCGACGCGGGCGACGCTTTCGAGCAGCGGCAGGAGCTCGCGGAGGTTGGAGATTTTCTTCTCGTGAAGAAGAATCAAGGCGTTCTCGAGGACGCACTCCATCCGGTCGGGATCGGTGATGAAGTAGGGGGACAGGTAGCCGCGGTCGAACTGCATCCCCTCGACGATGTCCAGGGCCGTTTCCATGCTCTTGGCTTCCTCGACGGTGATGACGCCGTCCTTGCCGACCTTGTCCATCGCCTCGGCGATGATCTTGCCGATGGATTCGTCGTTGTTGGCGGAAATGGCTCCGACCTGGGCGATCATATCGCCGGAGACCTCGCGGCTGATCTTCTTCAGCTCGGCGACGACGGCTTCGACGGCCCGGTCGATGCCCTTCTTGATCAGGGTCGGGTTGGCCCCGGCCGTGACGTAACGGAGGCCCTCGCCGTAGATGGACTGGGCCAAGACGGTGGCGGTCGTGGTGCCGTCGCCGGCCACATCCGACGTCTTGGACGCCACTTCCTTCACCAACTGGGCGCCCATGTTCTCATAAGCGTCCTTGATCTCGACTTCCTTGGCCACGGTCACGCCGTCCTTGGTGCTTGTGGGGGAGCCGAACTTCTTGTCGATGACGACGTTCTTGCCCCGGGGGCCGAGGGTCGCCTTGACCAGGTTGCTCAGGGTGTTGACGCCCTTGAGCATCGAATGCCGGGCTTCGTCGCCCATTAAAATTTGTTTGGCCATGTGTGTTCTCCTTGGATTTGCGCCGAATCAGGCGAGGACCGCCAGGATCTCTTCTTCGCGCAGGATGATGTGCTCTTCGCCGTCGATCGTCACTTCGGTTCCGGCATACTTGCCGATGAGAACCTTGTCGCCGGCCTTCACCGTGAGGGGAATCACTTTGCCTTCATCGGTCGTCCGCCCCTTGCCGACGGCGATGACTTCCGCCTCTTGGGGCTTTTCCTTGGCCGAATCCGGGATAATGATGCCGCCTCTCTTGACTTCCTTTTCCTCGATCCGCTTCAGAAGAACGCGGTCGTACAACGGGGAAATCTTCATCAAAAACCTCCTTGAAAAGTGTAAATTAGCAATCTCAAAATGAGACTGCTAATTTACAACTCGGAATGGTCGTTGTCAAGAGGAAAAATGAAAAAATTAGCAGACTTGAGCGTTGGCTGCTAAATTTTCTTGATTTTCAAGGTTTTTGCTTTATTGTGGAGCGTATTCCGGTGGAGGCCCAACGATTTGGCCATCAACGTCTTGTTCCCCCTGTATTTCCGAAGGGCCGTTTCGAGATAGATTTTCTGAAATTCCTTCAGGGCGTCGCGGTACCGGACTTCCTTCTCGACCATATCCTTAATCAGGATCTCCATCTTCTGATGGATCGTCATCTCGTCAAATTTCTTGTCCATGGCTCTTCTCGGTTTTAAAAATCGTCTGGTATGCGCTCCGAGCCGCGTTTTTGAGCTCCGCGGGAATCAGGGCGGCGGCTGCTTTCGTCAGCCCATAGCAATACGGCGCCAGCCTCGACTCGGACACCGCCGTCCGGTCGACCGGAAACACGAGGAGGGCAAAGACCAGGACCCCTCCGATCAAAATCCCTTCCAGGCAGCCGAATACGCCGCCCATCAGGTGATCAAGAACCCGGAGCGTCCCCTTCATCAGCTTCGAGACGAGGAACGTAACGAGCGCCCCGGCCAGGACGACAAGCACGAAAATGAGGAGAAATCCTAAAAATCGAGCGGCCAAGGGGCCGCGGACGAGCCCGCCCAGCAGGTCGGCCGCCTTCTGGTAGTGGTAGGCCGCCAAGATGAATCCGCCGACGACCGCGGCCAGGCCGATGAGTTCCCGGAGCAGCCCCTTGATCAAGCCGATGACGACGGCCGCGATGATGATGACCGCAAGGACGATATCCAACCATCCGATCATCTCGACGGTCTCCTTTCCCGGAGCGCCTCGACCATCTCGTATCCCCCCTCCCGGATGGAGCCGAACGAGACATGCGGTTTCACCCGGCCGTGAAAATCCGACCCGGCTGTCGGGACCAAGTCGAACGCTTTTGCTTCTTCGAGATAAAACCGGACTTGGCCGGCGTCGTGATAGGACGTGTAGACCTCGAGGCCGGCCAGGCCGGCGTCCTTCAGCACGACCAGGTCCTCATGCGTCGTTCTCTGGAAATAGGCCCCCGGGTGGGACAAAACGGCGACCGCTCCGATCCGGGCGGCTTCGTCCACGACCTCGAGAAGCGGGATGTGCCGCTTCGGAACGTAAGCCGGCGCGCCGTCGAGGAAAAAATCCCGGTAAAAAAACGACGGAGGCAGCGGCCGTCCGCCCTCATCATAATATCTGCGCAGCCGGGAGTCGCGGCGCGATTCCGGCTTATCGAGGAGAATGCGGGCGATGGTCACGCCGAGGGGAGCCACGTCCGGGGACGCCGCCGTCACTTCCTCCCAGGAGATCCCGATCCCCAGCGACCGGAGGTTGGCGATCCTCCGGCGGGCTTCCTCCCAGCGCAGTTCGGCGACTCGCTTCACGATCGCGGCGACGCGGGGGCTGTCCCAGGCGAGGAACGGGAGCTGGCAGTGAAACTCCCGGTCGTCGTACATCGCCGTGACTTCCATGTTCGGGATGATTTCCACGCCTTCCCGGCGCCCCGCCTCGAGGGCGTCGGGATAAGCGGCGACGTTGTCGTGATCGGCGATGGCGATCGCGACGAATCCGGTGTCGGCGGCCATCCGGGCCAGCGCGTCCGGCGAAAAATCACCGTCGCTCGACCGGTCCGAGTGGATGTGAAGGTCGACAAAACCGGATTTCACAGGTCGGTTTTCTCCGAAAGAAGGCGGTAGATCTCCAGGTATTTTTGGGACGTCTTAGCGATGATATCGGCCGGGAGAACCGGCGGATCGGACGTCTTGTCCCAACCGGTCGTCTCCAGGTAATCGCGAACGAACTGCTTGTCCAGCGACGGCTGGCCCCGGCCCGGCTCGTAGGAGGCCAGCGGCCAAAACCGCGAGGAATCCGGAGTGAAGATCTCGTCGATGAGCACGAGATCGTCGCCGTCCAAGCCGAACTCGAATTTCGTGTCGGCGATGATGATGCCCTTGGAAAGAGCGCGGAGCGTCGCCTTGTTGTAGAGTTCCAGGCTGACCTTGCGGATCTTCTTGGCCAGGACGGACCCGGTGATTTTCTCCATTTCCTTGAAGGAAATGTTTTCGTCGTGGCCGACCTCGGCCTTGGTCGAGGGGGTGAACAGCGGCTCCGGAAGCTGATCCGATTCCCGCAGACCGTCGGAAAGCTTGATTCCGCAGACCTTGCCCGACGCCCGGTATTCCTTCCAGCCCGATCCGGCCAGGTAGCCCCGGACGACGCATTCGACCGGGAGAACCTTCGTCTTGCGGACGAGCATCGCCCGCTTGTCGAGAAGATCCGCGTATTCGGCAAGGGCGGGGGGAAAGGCGGCGACGTCGGCCGCGATCATGTGATTGGGACAGACGAGCGACGTATATTCGAACCAGAAGCGGGAAAGCTGGGTCAGAACCCGGCCCTTGTCCGGAATCAACGACGGCAGAACGAAGTCGAAGGCCGAAATCCGGTCGGTGGCGACGATCAGGAGCTTGTCGTCGAGTTCATAGACGTCGCGGACCTTGCCTTTTTTATAAAGACGAAGTTCCGGGAGAATGACATCGGCAAAGGGTTGGTTCATGGTGCTTTTTCCTGATCGTTACCGATCTCGATGCAGCGGCCATCATACCTAAAAGAAAGAAGCGATTCAACTGCACGGGGGGAGTGATAATAACGATCAATTTGATCGAGACGCTTTCACGTCCTCGGGCCCGTCGACTTCGATTCCCGCGTTCCGGATCCGGCGGATCCTAACGAAAAATCGCGGCGTCGGCGGGAACCCCGAGGTTCTCTCAACAACCGTCCGCCTCTTCGGAGCGAATCGCGCCCTCCTCCGTCGACCGCCTCAGCCGTCCCGGCCTCCCTCGCCGCCGGCGATTTTCATTTCCTGGATATGACCCCCTTTTTTCTTCCCGCTTCGGAAGAGGCGGCGGACAAAAGGCGATCCGCGGCATGATCAAACGAGTTGTCTTAATGGTTTGACGATTTCCGAAGAGGACCGTCGCCGGGAAAACGGCGGAGAATCTTTTGTGATCAGGAAGAAAGGCCGATGAAGGAAAACATCCGGCGGGACGCGTCGCGGTCGCGGCGGAAGGAATGCATCCTCGGGTCGCAATGGGTGCATCCGGAATCGCCGGCGGGCGCGATCTCGGAAACACCGGCCGCGCGCAAAAGCGAGGCGTTGGCCTCCGCCAAATCCAGAAAATGCTTGCCCGGACGGCCGGCGGGGGCGAAGACGGAGCCCGGCAGCCCGGCCGAAAGAAACTCCGAGCGGACCTCCTCCCCGACCTCGTAGCACGAGGCCCCGATGCCGGGACCCAGGGCGGCGATGACGTCCGCCGGGTCCGTCCCGAACCGGCCGGCCATCGCCCGAACGGTTTTCTCGACGATCCGAAGGCGCGTCCCCCGCCAGCCCGCGTGAACCGCGGCCACGACCCGGAGCCGGAAGTCCGCCAGGAGCACAGGGAGACAATCGGCCGTCTTGACGGCCAAAAGCAGGCCGGGGGCATTCGTCGCCAGGGCGTCGCCCGGCAAGCGGCCGGCCGGCGCTTCTTCAATGATATGAATAATATCCGAGTGAATTTGATCGAGAAGGACAAGCCGTAACCCCCGTCCGAGGGCAAACGTCCGGAGGCTTTCCTCGGTGAGATCCCCCCGCCCGAAGCCGTGGACAAGGCCGGGGATCCGGGACAAGCGCTCGTCGATCGAAAACAACATGGAAGCGGACTCATTATATCCGATTTTATTGACTTTTCCTCGCGGACCGGTATAATCTTGGACTTTCCCGAGACGGGAGGAGGTGAATCCCCAGTGGCCTTCGTAGTTATCGATGAAGGCGAACCGATCGAGAGCGCCCTCAAGCGTTTCAAGCGGAAAGTGCAGCAGGAAGCGATCATCAAGGAAATCAAGAAGCACTCCGTCTATTACAAGCCCGGAGAACGCAAACGCATGAAAGAGGCGATGGCTCGGAAACGGATGCGCCGTCGCATGAAACGCGACAAAGATCTCGAATATTGACGGTTTCAGATCCTCCCCGCCCCCCGGCGTCCCCGAAGCCGGCCTGGCTCAAGGTCAGGCTTCCGGACGATGAGGCTTACTTCGCCGTCTCCGCCCTGCTTGACAAGCGCGGCCTCCACACCATCTGCCGGAGCGCCCGCTGTCCGAACATCAGCGAGTGCTGGGCCCAGAAGACGGCCACGTTCCTCATCCTCGGGAACGTCTGCACCCGGGCTTGCGCCTTCTGCGCGGTGACGAAGGGACGCCCGGAGGCGCCCGAGATCTCCGAGCCCGAACGGATCGCCGAGGCGGCCTCCCTCCTCGGGCTGACTTACGCCGTCGTCACCTCGGTCACGCGCGACGACCTTCCGGACGGCGGGGCCGCCCATTTCGCCGCGACCATCGCCGCTCTTCGGCGGCGGATTCCCGGGATCCGGGTCGAGGCCTTGATTCCCGATTTCGGCGGGAACCCGAACGCCCTGGACATCGTTTTGGCCGTTTCCCCCGAAATCCTCAACCACAACCTCGAAACGACCGAGTCCCTCTACCCGGCGATCGGCCGTCCGGCGTCTGGATACCGCCGATCGCTCGAGGTCCTGCGCCGGGCCAAGGAACGCGGATTTACGACGAAGTCGGGCCTGATGATCGGGCTCGGCGAAACGCGGGACGATTTGCTGAAAACCTTCCGCGACCTCCGCCAAGCCGGTTGCGACCTCCTGACCATCGGCCAGTATCTTCGGCCGTCTCCCGCCCACGCCCCGGTGGTCCGCTACTACCCGCCCGAGGAATTCGCCGGTCTCAAAACCCTGGCCTCGGCCGAAGGATTCCCCGGCGTCGAGGCCGGCCCGCTTGTCCGCAGCTCCTACCACGCCCAGACCCTTCAGGCTTCGTTCGAGCGGGGCCGCGGAGACGCCGCATGCGCGCCCTGATCTTCAGCGACGTCCACGGCAACCTCGAAGCCCTGACCGCCGTCTTGAAATACGCCAAGCGTCACCGGATCGACCAATACATTTGCCTCGGCGATCTTGTCGGCTACGGGGCCTCGCCCAACGAAACCATCCAGAAGATCCAGGCGCTCAAGCCGCTCACCGTCATCCGGGGGAACCACGACAAGGCGGTCGCCGGCCAGGACTCGATGGAGACGTTCAATCCCATCGCCGCGGCCGCGATCCAATGGACCAAGTCCCGGATTCTCAAGAAAAACCTGGAATTCCTCGCCCGCCTCCCGAAGGGTCCGCTGACGATCGACAAAATCGAAATCTGCCACGGCGCCCCCTTCGACGAGGATTTCTACATCTTCGGGGAATATGACGCGATCGAAGCGTTTGAATACCTTCCGTTCCCCCTGTCGTTTTTCGGCCACACCCATTTCCCCGTCATCTACTCCAAGCATGGAGATCAGGTCGCCGGCCGGTTCCTTTCCGGCCCCGTCAACCTGCTGAAGATCGAAAAGGGCTTCTCCTATCTCATCAATCCGGGATCGGTGGGCCAGCCGCGCGACCGCAATCCCCGGGCCGCGTTCGCTATCTACGACACGGAGCGCCTCCAGGTCCGTTTCCACCGGGTGGAGTACGAGATCGCCGAGGCCCAGAAAAAAATCCTCCAAGCCGAGCTCCCCGCCGCCCTGGCGGAGCGGCTCACCCTCGGGCTCTGACCGATGTCCCGCCTCGAAGCCCGCCGCCTGGTCAAGCGGTACGGCCGGCGGATCGTGGTCAAAGGCGTGGACGCGGTTTTCGAGTCCGGCGAGATCGTCGGCCTGCTGGGCCGCAACGGAGCGGGAAAAACGACCTTCTTCCAGATGATCGTCGGCCTGCTTCGCCCCGACGCGGGGGCCGTCTATCTGGACGGCGAAAACATGACCTCTCTCCCGACGGACCGGAGGGCGCGGGCGGGATTGACCTACCTTCCCCAGGAGAACTCCGTTTTTCTCAAAGCCTCGGTCATCGACAATCTCCGGCTCGGCCTGGAACTGCAGCCGTTGTCGCGGGCCGAGCGGGAGGCGACGGCGGCCGCGCTTCTCGAGGAATTCAACCTCTCCCCGCTGGCCGCCCAAGGGGCCGACAGCCTGTCCGGCGGAGAGCGCCGCCGGCTCGAGATCTGCCGGGCCCTCCTTCTCCAGCCGAAGTTCCTTCTTCTCGACGAGCCGTTCACCGGAATCGATCCGCTGACCATCCGCGAGATCCAAAAAACGCTCCTCCGCCTGAAGGAGCGGGGCATCGGGATCATCCTCTCGGACCACAACGTCCGGGACACGTTCCAGATCGTCGACCGGGCTTACCTCATCGACGACGGGGAGATCCTGGTGATGGACACACCCGCCCGGCTGGCCGCGAACCCGAAGGCCAGGGAACGGTTTCTCGGGACGGAATTCCGGTTCGGCGAAGAGCGGGCCCCCGGCGCTTAATTCCGGGGCGTCACCAGCCGCCCTCCGGGCGTCTCTCCCAAAAACAAAAGGAAGAGGAAAAGATACACCCCGAGTAGGACGGCGTAGAGGATCGCCAGCGGTCCGGCGGCCGTGGCGATCAGGTCGAGAACCGGCGTCGACATGAAATGGGCGGCCAGGACGGTCGCGACCACCCAGAAAAGCCCGACGACCAGCAGGTCGAAAATCGTCGCTTTGATCCGCCGGAAAAATCCCAGCCGGACGACCGGCGCGCGCGCGGGCGCCTTCGCTTCCCCGATTTCCGGGACGGCGGGGGCCTGTTCGGATTCCTTCTCTCCCGCTTCCTCGAGAAAGGATCCGCCCCGGGATTCTTCCTCGACCTCAACGGCGGGGGATTCCGGACGACGATTTTCCGGAATTTCGGGCTGTCGGCGCGGAGCGATCGCCTCGAGCTCCCGCTCGATCTCGTCCTCAGAGACCGGGATTTCAAAAGACAGGGGCGGCGAGACGGAAGGCACCGACTCCGGCAACCCTATCGTCGAAAGCGGCGCGAATGCCTCTTCCGTATCGAAGAGTTTTTCCTCCGGCTTTCCCTCAGGCGCCGGAGGAAAAAACGTTTCCAGGGCGACTGAAGTCTTGCCCGATTCCCAGTCCGGCTCGGCCGTTTCCCGTACCGGGCCCGAACGGAGGGCCTCCTCCCCGGTCTGAAGAAACCCGGACATCTCGGCCGGCTTTTCGCCGGCGGTTTCCGCCTCGGCGACGGCTGCTTCCCCGGGGACAAGACCGGCGTCCTCCGCCGCTTCCGCGGCGACGTCTTCGACGCTTCGCTCCTCGATGATGAGATCCTTTTCCACGAGAGGCGGACTCGGCGGCTTCGGCGGTCCGATTTCCTCTTCAAGATCCCTCGTGGTAAAAACGGGGTGCCGCGTGCCGTCATCCGCCTCCAAGCCGGCGGTCAGCCCCTCGGCGATCGCTTTTTTCAAGCTTCCGGCCAGGAACGGCAGACGGTCATCGGTTGAAGACGGCTCCTCCTCCGGCGTCTCCTCGGCCGGGGGAGCCGAGGCTTCGTCCGGACAGCCGAATTCGTATTCCGCGGCGGAATCCCCCGCCGGCTCCGCCCGGGGCGCTTCGACTTCCTTTTCGATCTGTCCGCCGGCCGGCGGAGCGCCGACTTCCGCCCTCCTTGGAGGGACGACCGGCTCCTCGGCGGCTTCTCCTCCCCTTGAAGCCCGGTCATCGGCCGCCTCGGCCCCGCGCTCGGCAGCATAGTCCCGCCACCGCTTCTCAAAATCGGCGATCAGTCCGGTGATTTCGGATTTCGCGTCGCGATCCCGCCCGCCCGGGAGAACCCGGAAAGCGGCGCCGGCGGCTTTCGTCCTGAGCTCCAAGGTAAAGTCGCGCCACTGCCGTTCGAAATCGGCGATCAGGCGGGTGATTTCGATTTTCGAGTCCCGATCCTTCCCGCCCGAGGGAATCCGGGAAAGGGCATCCGCCGCCTCCGTCCCGATCTCCGATGAAACGTCGCGCCACTGCCGCTCGAAGTCGGCGATCAGGCGGGTGATTTCGATTTCCGTGTCGCGGTCCTTCCCGCCCGAGGGAATCCGGGAGGGGCCGCCGGCCGCCTCCGTCCCGATCTCCGTGGTGAAGTCGCGCCACCGCTTCTCGAAATCGGCGATCAAGCGGGTGATTTCGGATTTCGCGTCGCGCCCCCTCCGTCCCGACGGAATCCGGGGGAAGGCCTCGGCCGCCTCGATCCCGAGCTCGGCCGTATAATTGCGCCGCCGCTGCTCAAAATCGGCGATCAGCCGGGCGATTTCGAATTTGGTGTCGTGGTCCCTCCGGCCCGGCGGAATCCGGGAGAGGTCGACGCTCTTCTCCTTGGCCGAGGCCGATTTTTTCGAAAGGAACGACGGATGGGAGGGCATGGGGATCTCAAGCTCGCCCGTTTCGAATTTCAGGGGGAACTTGATTTCGTTCTCGGAAAAACCGCCCGTCGCGTCCGTCTCCAGCTTGATGACAGGCGTCTTCCCGGGAACCGCTCGGGGGAGGCTTTCCTCGGGTTCGGCTTCCCGCAAATCAACGAAAGATTGATCCTCGGCGGCCGCCTCGTCCTCGATTTCCTCTTCTCCCTCGATGACCTTTTCAAGGTCGATTTCCCGCCGCTCCTCGCCCGGCTCCGCGTCGAGATCAACCTCGTCCCTCGGCTCGTCGATGAGCTCGGGAGGCTCATCGAGGCCGCCCGTTTCGGGAAAGTCCTCGTCGACGATTTTCTCCCCCTTGATGGGCTCCTCGCCCTCCTCGTCGGAGAAAAGAAGCTGGGTTCCGCAGTTATTGCAGTATTTCTGCGACTCGTCGATGATTGCCTTGCAATAAGGACAGCGCCTGACGGCCATTAAGCAAATTCCTACGATATTTATAAAGGGATTAAGGAAGGATGTCAACGTTCCACCGGGGACGGAAGAAGGGCCGGGATCAGGAGAAAATGAGGCAAAATCGCGGCGAAGGGAGCGGAGGGAAACGAGGCGGCCCGGGGGAAAATAGCGGAAACGGCCCGGATCAGGGGAAATTGACTTTCGAGGGCGATTGGCCGAAAATATGACCCGCTGGGCGATTAACTCAGTGGCTAGAGTACTACCTTCACACGGTAGGAGTCGGAGGTTCGAATCCTCTATCGCCCATTTTTTTCATCGACGTTGTCTTCTTTTGCAAGCTTTATCTTCGTGGATCGCCGTCGTGAACGCGGGGCAGTGATATCCAAACCATCCTGAAACGGCTTTGTTGATATCGCCCGCGGAGGCCTTTCCGAAAAGAAATCCTGTTACTTCTTTTCCAACTGGAGAAGAATCTCTCGGATTTCCGGCTGCTCCGCCCGAAGCCTGAGCGAGGCCGTTAAAACTTTGACGGCTTCCTCTTTTGCTCCCGTCCGGATCATAGACAGGCCCAGGGCATTCAACGTGTCGACGTCGCTGTCGTATCTCTTGTTCGCTTCAAGAAGGTTTTCGACGGCGGCGTGATATTCCTGTTTGCGGTAAAGCGCGCGTCCTTTCAAGCTGAAATAGGAAAAAGCTTCCTCCGGCCGGGACTCGAGGGCTTCGACCGCGGCCAGGAGATCGTCATATCGGCCCTGCTTCCAGAGAAAGGCGGCATAGGCTTTGACGGCATCGGCCGGCACCGGCTGCCGGTCCAGGGCGGTTCGATACGCGGCATCGGCCTGGGACGCCGAGCCGATTTCGTCGTATTCCTTCGCCAGGAGAACATAGTAATAAGACGCGTCCTTGTCTTTGACGATCTTGGAGACGACAGGAGCATGAGGAATCTCGGCATGAGGCGCGATTTGAAAAATTTTCTGCCGGACGTGGAGGACCGTATCGTCCGGTCCCATGATCTTCCCTCTCAAAGCGTAGTCTCCGGTGGGGAGAGGGTCCAGGGTTTTCGGGAAAAAGAAGTAGGGGTCGTCTGAAGGGAGAAGGACGGCGTACTCCTTGAAAAAAGGCTTTTCGGGGTTCAAGCTTTCGACTTCGATCCTGATCCGAAGGTCCCCTTTAGCCTCCCGGCGTTCGACCAGGAAATACGGCGTGATGACGTCTTTGAGTCCAAAGACCTGTTTGGGCTCGATCTTCACGCTCCGGCCCATGATCCTGAAGGGGGCATAGCCGTCGGTTTGCTCAGCGCCTTGACCGTAGGAGATGAGCGGATCGGAGATCCGGGGAAGGGCCGGATTCCCTTCGACGATTTTGATCGATCGCTCCATGAAGCCGATTTCATCATTGACGGAATTGCGGAGGATCGCCATGAGCTTGTATTCGCCTTCGACGACAGGGAAGCGGTCGGCGATGATGACTCCCTGGGAGAAGAGCCCGTCCAGCTCGGCCTGGGTCATGTAAACGGGGAAGTCTTTATCGTACTGGAGGATGAAGCGGTCGTCCTTTTTCAGGGTGACGACCAGATTGAAATTGAAATAATACCGGCCGTCCGCGAGACGCTCGACGGAGAGACGCCCGGGCTGCAGAGCCAGATGGACGAAATTCAAGGGCAGGCGCGGATCCTTAAGGATGACCACGTCGCTGGTCATTTCGACATAATTCGTGGTGGCGCTGGTTTCGACGAATCCCTTGAAACTCAGGAAGTTCGTGGCATAGGAAGAATTGATGTTTAAAGTCGGCAGATCGCCGATCCGCGCCAGCAGGATCTGGTCCTGGAGGGAAGGGCTGAACATGCGGGACTGATTCCCGGGAATCAGATTCAGGGCGATTTCCGCAACCGTCGAATCGATCTCCTGGATTTTGGAGAGAATGGCCGCGTTATCGGCGGGGTCGATTTGGGCTTCCGGATTGGACAGCAGCGCGTATGGACCGTCGACGGCGGGAACGTAGAGCCGGTAGTCGTCGGCCTCGGAGCGCTTGTAAAACACGATCCGGAACATCGTCGGCAATCCCTGATCCGGATCGCCCATGTATTCCCAGATTTCCACGGGCCGCAATCCGTTGGTCAAAACATCAACTTTATTCAGTGGCGGTCCCAGAAGAATGTAATATTTTCCCCGGTCCGTTTTCCAGCCGGGCCGCGAGGATCCGATGAAGTACCGGTTCGCGTGCTGGAACCGTTTGAGATGCTCCTCTTTGTATTCATTTTGTGGGGTCCCCTTGGACGGGTCCCGCAGATTCCAGAAGAGGTTGATGAAGGAATTCCGTTCCCGGTCGCTGGTCAAACGGAAAAAGACGTCCTTTTCCGTCGGAGTGATGATGTAGGAGACCAGGTCGATCCATTCCCGGTAGACCGCCGCCGGTTTTGAGGCATCCGCCTGCGGGGAAACGGCAACCGCCGGCGCCGGAAAACGGAATCCGAACATGACCAGAACGAGCGCCGGACCGAGGCCGCGCGGACGGTTTTTCATGAAAACAAAATAACACACTCCACGCTCTTTCCTCAACGGGCGCCGCCCTCGTTTGAGAACGGGAACCCAATTTGATAACATGGAATCTTCAGAAAAACGCTTTGGAATGAAGGTGACCATCATGAAAAGAACCCTGGCGGTGCTGTTTACGGTCGTCCTCGCCGCGGCAGGCGTTTCTTCCCTTTCCGGGCAAGAAGGCCAGGGAACGGGAAGGGTCAGGGGGACCGTCACGGACGAAGAGAATCGCCCCCTGGCCGATGTGAAAATCCTCATGAAATCGACCAGCTATCATTTTCAAAGAGAAACCCTCAGCAATCAAAAGGGTAAATGGGCGATGATGGGATTCTCCAAGGACGTTTTCGATTTCACCTTTTCCAAGGAGGGTTACGAGACCGGCCGGGCCCAGGTTTTTCTCTCTGGAGCGAACCGCAATCCGGATCAGGACATCGTCCTGAAAAAAATCGAGCAACGCCCCATTCAGGGACTGGACAATCCGGCGGATCGCGAAACGATCCGGAAAGCGTCCGATTTTTTCGAGGCGGGCCAATACGAGGAAGCCATGTCCTTGTTCAAGGAATTCGTCGAGAGTCACCCCGACCTCTACCTCGCCCGGGTCAATCTGGCTAAAACCCTGGCCAAGCTCAAACAGTATCCGGAGGCGATCGCCGAATATCAAAAAGTCGAGGAAGCTTTGAACGCGGATCCGGCCGCCGCCCAAGTCGAGGCGAGATTGGCGGATATTTACGTGGCCATGGCCGAGACCTATCAGGATCAAGGTCTTTTCGATCAAACCTGCGCCTATTACCTGAAGGCCATCGAATTGACGCCGCCCGTTGATCCGGCCGTCCCCTTTAATCTGGCCGAGCTTCTTTTCAGCAACCAGCGCGTGGACGAGGCCATCCGCTATTACCAGCTCGCGATTCAGCTGAAGCCGGATTTCGGCCTTTATGAGCTGAAATTGGGCTATGCTTTTCTCAACCAGGGCGAGATGTCTTCCGCCGCGGAGCATCTGAAAAAATTTCTAGCCCTATCGCCGGACGATCCTCAAGCCGATTCCGTGAGGAAAATTCTCGAGACGATCAAATAAAAGACGATCCCTCTCCGCCGGATCTTGGGGGATCTCTTCAAGATCTATACGCTTATACGCTGACGGAAGCATCTTCCGACATCAAAAGTCATCGGTTCGTGAGGCCACCGAGCAGCCGGACGATATTCAAAATTTTGAATATTATACAAATTTTTGAATCCGCATTTATCATTTTAACTTTTTCATCTTTATTATCTTATTGATATTAAATTAATTAATATTTATTAAGCATTTCTGGTATTTGGCACAATATATGCTATATATTGCGTGTAATATATCTACGTGATATATCGAAGCAGGAAAAACTTGTTAGTATTGTCTGAAGAGGGGCCCCAAATGGAGTCAAGGCCGGCCTGTTCGGCCGAAAGAGGTCGTTCTTTTGGCCCTAAATTTTGGAGGAATTTCTCCCTCGGAAAAACTCGACATTGAGTTTCTTAATGACAAGACCGTTAAAAACAGCCACGAAAGGCTACCGGTTTTCTAAAGGCAACACAAAAATCTCTAATGCCATATTTTTCAAGGAGGTTGAGATGAAAAAGTGTTTCGCTGTCCTTGCCCTGGCCTTTCTTGCCGTTTCGTTCGGATTCGGCCAGATCGGCCAAACGGGACAAATCACCGTCACGGTCGTCGATAAAGACGGCGTTCCGCTTGGCGGCGTTACGGTGACCATCACGTCTCCGGACATGGTCGTGGCGAGAATGGACCGGGTGACCAACCCCAGCGGCGTCGCCAGGTTTCCCTCATTGAATCCCGGGACATACGAAATTAAATGCGAAATCACGGGATTCAACACGACGGTCAGGAAAGACATCATTGTGAATGCGGGCATTACGTCGGCCATCGATGTCGATATGGCCGAAGCCGCGATCGGCGAGGAAGTCGTCGTCGTCGGCCTCTCCCCGACTGTCGACAGGCAAAGCACGACCAAGACGTCGACTCTCGACACGAATTTCGTGGCGAACATTCCGGCGTCCAGGGACCTCGACACGTTGTTCAACATGACGCCTGGAGTGACGGCGGGCACGGCCCACGGCTCCACGGTCCGGGACAACGCCTATTCCGTCGACGGCGTCAACGTCACGGACTCGACGATCGGCATGTTGGCCAATGACTTCAGCCTGAACATTGCCGAAGAAGTCTCGATTCAAAGCGGCGGATTGTCGGCCGAATACGGCCAGGTCAGAGGAGCCGTCGTCAACGTCGTCAGCAAGTCCGGCGGAAACGAATTCCACGGCAAAGTGGATCTGTTTTACCGGGGGAAAAATTTCCAATCCAACAACACGAATGGAACGCCCCTCGAGGGACAAATCAGCGGCTTCGATTATGAAATCGAGCCGGGCCTCAGCCTCGGCGGCCCGATCATCAGGGACAAGCTTTGGTTTTTCGCCAACGTCAGTTTTTTCCAAAGCCGTTCTTACGTGGCCGGTTTCCCTTACGATACTCCCGGCAAACAAGTCCCCGTCGGCGATACGAGGCCGTATCCTTATCTCAAGCTGACCTTCCAGCCGAATCAAGACAACAAGTTCGTCATTTCCTACGGGTATTCCGACAGCCTCAACAAGAACGGATATGCCTCCATGTATGACACGGAGGCGACGACGATGGATATCTCGACGCATACCCACATCATCAACGCTCTTTACACCCATTTCTTCAGCTCCAACGTCTTCCTGAACGTGAGAGCTTCGGCCTGGATATCCGGATTGTTCCGGTTTGCCAAAACGCAGACTCCCGCCTTCTGGGAATATGCGACATACCGGAATTCCGGAAGCGCCGGATGGGATGACGACAATCCGAGAAGGCACGTTTCCGTGGAAGCCAACGGCACGACGTTCCTCGAGGATTTCGCCGGATCCCACGAATTGAAATTCGGGGTTTCGTTTAGAAGGGCCATCGAAATCCGTGAATGCACGATGCACGAGGTGCCCGGGACGATGTGGTCTTTCATCAGTACCAACAACGGAGACCCCTACTATGCCTATTTCTATGATGACATCCGGTGGGTGAACGTCCTGCGCGACTATGGATTCTACGTCAACGACACCTGGAATCCGATAAAGAACCTGACGGTGAATCTCGGCTTGAGATTCGACATCAACCAAGGCCTGTGGCCGCCGCAGAACGAGGACGAGGACTATTACCAGTTGCCTTTCGAGGGGGCCCTTAAAGTCGACCGGAGCATCAAAGAGACGATGACGGTCTATAACTGGGTGAACCTTTCCCCCCGGATCGGCTTTTCCTATGACATTTTCGGCGACGGCAAGACGTTCCTGAAAGGGAGCTTTGCGAAATACACCCGGGGCAATATCAACACGTGGGCCGGCCGCGGAAATCCCAACGCCTGGACGTATTTCGGGGCTTATATCAATCCGGATTATTCGTTGTACGCCGTCGACTGGGTCCAATACGCGGGGAAGGAGCTCGCCCCTCAATACGGATACAAGGACTATGATCTGAAGTCCCCGTACACGAATGAATTCACCCTCGGCGTCGAACGGGAGCTGTTCCCGGACTGGTCCGTCGGTGTCAGGTACATCGCCAAGAAGGAAAAGAACATCATCGACGACGCGGACTCCAACGCGCTGGACCTCGACAAGCTCCTGGCGAACGGAGAAATGGACTGGATCGGCTATGAGCCCGTCACCGCGGTGGATCCGTACAACGGCGCCTCCGTGACGTTCTACAACAGGCTGCCCCAAGCCGACGTGTCTCGAATTTATCTCATCAATCCGCCCAACGCTAAAACGAATTACTCCGGCGTGGAAGTGACGCTCGACAAGAGATATTCCAATAATTGGCAGGTGCACGCTTCCTACACGTACGCCAAGTCGTCGGGCCTGGTGGCCACCGATTTCAGCGCCACCTCGGCCTGGGGGACGGGATTGTATCAGAATCCGAACGCCCATACTAACGCCGAGGGACGGTTCCCTTATGAGAGACGGCACCAGTTGAAGGTCTCGGCGACGGTGAAAATCCCCTTCGGAATCAATCTCGGCACGTACACGAGGTTTTTGTCGGGCCAACGGTATACTCGGACCATCAGCGCCCGGAGAATCGGCCTGTTAACCCTTCGCCAGTGGGACGAGACGATTTACGCCGAGACGCTCGGTTCCCGGGGCTTGCCGGCTCTGTTCATCTGCGATTTGAGAGCCGAGAAAGAATTCAAGCTCGGGAAAATCACCATCGGCCTGTTCGGGGAAGTCTTCAATTTGTTCAACGTCAACAAAGCGACGGCGGTTTTCACGGACTCCAGCAATCCCTATTACCCGTTTGAGCAGATGTCGGCGATTCAAGACCCGCGGATCTTTAGAATCGGCGCCCGGTTCGAGCTGTGAGCTGAGAAGAGCGAACTCGCCGGTCTCGCGGAAAGGGGCGGTTCCTTCGGGAACCGCCCCTTTTTTATATCCCCGGATGCTTCTCCCGGGAAGCGTCCCCGCCTTATTCCCGGCCCCCCGGCGGGCCTCCCGTCCAGGACGCGGTCTTTAAGAAGATGCGTTGACCCGGCTGAACCCCTGGCGCTTCGAAAAAACGGAGCCTGAATTGCCATCGCGAATTCTAAGGGCCTTCATACAAGCATTAAAGCATTTGGGAACGAGGCGCTGAACTAGTTCAGGCGCTTGAATCCGCCTCTTTCCGGTGATATCTTCGAAGTCAGCGAATCGATTCCGGGAGGAAAAGGACCATGACGATGAAAACCGAAACAAGAGCGAACGGCCGCGGCGCATCGCCGTGGGCGGCGATCGGGGTGACGGTCCTCTTTGCCGCCTTGATTTGCGGAATCTTGCCGGCGGAAAGAACGGATCAGTTCAAGGGGGCGGGCATCCGGAGCTCCACCTACGGCCGGCCGGACGATCCCGGTCCGGGGTACTGGGCCCGCACCGGAACCGAGATCGCCGCCAAGTTCCCCGGGGCGAAACCGGAGGCCATCTGGATCGTCAGCCGGCTGAAGGGCCGCGGCACCGAGATGTCGTTCCCGGTTCCGCCGGGAACCGACCCCCTCATCACCGGGATGTCCGAGGACATCAGCGAGCCCGTCCTCAAGCTCTTCGACGAGCTGGGCTACCGCGTCTGGCTCCAGACCGAGCCCGGCTGGGCGCCCATCGAAGAGGTCTTTCACGTGATGCTCGAGCGCTACGGCCATCACAAGTGCGTCGTCGGCGTCGGCGTCGACGTCGAATGGCACCGCTCCAACAATCCCGACGCCGGCGATCCGGTGACCGATGAGATGGCCGAGGCCTGGCTGGCGGAGGCCCGGTCCCACGATCCTTCCTACCGCATGTTCCTCAAGCATTTCCGCCAGGACGTCATGCCCCCGGCCGCGCGCGACGGCATCCTGTTCGTCGACGACAGCCAGATCTTCGATTCCGCCGACGCGATGATCGCCGAATTCGCCGAGTGGGGCAAATCGTTCGCCCCGGCGCCGGTCGGCTTCCAATACGGCTACCGGACCGACAAGCCGTGGTGGGGCCCGATGAAGGACCCCGTCAAGGAGATCGGCGACCGGATCCTGGCCGCCGTGCCGAACACGGAGATGCTGATCTGGGTGGATTTTTCGATCCAGGACGTCTTTCCGCCGGATCCGGCCAAGGGAGACCGCATTAAAACGATCGTTAAAAATCCTTGACAGATCTTGTTTTTTTGAATAAAGATATCCTCATCATTACTGTTTTTCAGGGCATTTAAAGGGTAGCCGGGAAGGAGATTTCCCCATGAACATCCTCGTCGCCTGCCTGACCAAGACGAGGAACGCCAAGAAGGCCGCCGGAGACGCCTGATCAAAAAGGGGGAGGAGCCATGATCATCGAGTATTTTCACGCTTCGAAGTTCGGCAACGGAATCTTGGTCGCGGGGGAATTCAAGGAGCGGATGGCCTCCCGGGGAGTCGAGGTCAACATCCGTCACATTCGGGAAGCGAAACCGAAAAAACTGCCGCCGGCCGACCTGTATCTGTTCAGCTCGCCGGGACGCATCGGCAAGCCCCGAGGATGCGCCCGCCGTTTTCTGAAAAAGATCCGGCTGACGCCGGGAACGAAGTACGCCCTTCTCACCACCGAGGGCGCGCCCCGGCCGGACAAAAACGGGCGAATGCCCACCGAGGAGGAGACCGCCAAGTGGCAGCGCGTCCGCCCGATCATGAATAAAATCCTCGAGGGGAAGGGGCTGGTCAAAGTCGCCGAGGATAAGATCCTGGTGACCGGCATGAAAGGGCCGCTGGAGGAAGGCTGGCGGGACAAAGTGGAGGCGTTCGCCTCGCGGATTCCGCTCCCGTCCTGATCTTCCCGTCATCATCGATGGGAGCGGAAATGATCCGCCCGCCGATCATCGGATTCCGGAAGAAAAACGGTGAATGACGGCCGCCGAAGACCGCTTTCCCCCGGATCCGCAGAGACGAAAGGCACGTCTTCCTCCCGGCGGATGGAAAGCGACGCCGGCCTGATCCGGGAGGCCCAAGCGGGCGATCGGGAAGCCGTAAACGAGCTTATTAAAAGGGAGCGGCGGTATCTTTTTAATTTCCTGCATCAATTGACGGAGGATCCGGCCACGGCCGACGATTTGACGCAGGAAACCTTCTGCCGGGCTCTGCCCAAGCTGTCCGGTTTCAACCGCCGGTCGAGTTTCCGAACATGGCTGACGAAAATCGCCTTGAACGTCTTTCGGAATGACTACCGGAAGCGGAAGCGGCACGCTTCGCTTTGTCTCGACCGGATCGTCGTTCCCGCCGGCGACGGCAACCCGGAACGGCTGGTCATCAAAAGCGAACTCCAGTGGTGCGTCGTCCACACCCTCCGCCACCATCTTCCCCGCCTCTATCGCGAAGCCCTGGTTCTGCGGGATCTGCATTCCTTCAGCTACGAGGACATCGCCGCGATCATCGGCGGCAAGCCGGGGCAGGCGAAAACGCGGGTTCATCGGGCGAGAAAGCTTTTTCAAAACCGGTTGATGAAGGACCGGTGCCGGGCGTTCACGGACGATTACTTGTGCGTCTGCGAGGAGATCCTCGAGCTTGACGCCGATCGGATTTCGGCCGGTTTCCCGGATGCCCGCGGGGAATGCGAGCGGCTTCAAACGACCCGTTGGATCATCAAAAAATTGAAGGAAGTTCCCGCGCCCGAAAGCTCCGCGGCCGGGACGCCGTCGGCGGGGCGGCCGTTTCGATCATCGGCTCCACGAAGAAACCGGCGGAAACCCGTCTGATACCCATTTCCGGTTTTGTAACTCCAGCCCTCGTTCGATTGTCTAACGTTCTCGAATCCGGCTTAGGCCGAATTCGGGCATTTGGGAAATCGCCGCGCCCGAGGGAGGATTATTCATGAAGGGTTTTGAACTCGACAGCGAAACGCCTCGTTTCCCGGCCCAAAGAGGCGAACTTTTCGGAATCATCGCCTGCCGGATCATGGCCGCGGCGATGATCGTCCAGGGAACCGTGATGGTCAGCATGGGATGCCGGACCCGCCGGCCGCCGGCGAGCCCCAAACGACGCTTTGGGAACTCGCCGGACACGAGCTCAACGATCCCGGGGCCGTTCTCGCTCGGGTCCGACGGCCGGCCGGGGAAATCGGCTTCCCCGCCGGGCCGGGAAAATGGCCGGAGGGCAATTCGATGAATGGTCTTCTCGAGGAATTGGCCTGTCATGGATTCCGCGCCCGGACCGTCTCGGCCGATCATGCGCCTGAGCTGAAAGCCGAAATCGAGGAGCGGCACCGGCGGGGCGAATTCGCCGAGGAGTTTTATCGGGAGCGTCTCCTGGATATCCGGTCTTCCTTTAATGACGCCGAGCCCGAAATCCGCACCCTGATCGTCGTCGCCGCGCCCCAACCGATTATCCGCCTCATCTTCCACCTGCCCGTCAAACCCGTCACCCTGGTCGTGCCTCCAACCTACCAGTACGGCGTCAACGAGAAGGCGGAACGGCTTCTGAAAAAATGCCTGAAACGCGCCGGCTGCCGGCTGATCCGGACATCTCTTCCCTTGAAGCTGTTGGCCGCCCGGAGCGGCCTGGGGGTTTATGGCCGGAACAACGTTTGTTACGTGAAAGGCCTGGGCAGCTTTCACCGGCTGATGGCATTCGGGACGGATCTTCCCTGGGAAGAAGATTCCTGGGGGCCGGCCCGGCTGATGGACACGTGCTCCCGATGTCGGGCCTGCCGGCGCCTCTGCCCGACGGGCGCGATCCAGGAAGAGGATTTCCTGCTCCGCGCCCATCGCTGCTTGACGTTTTTGAACGAAAGATCCGATCCGTTTCCGCAGTGGACGGATTCCTCCTGGCATCACGCCGTCGTCGGCTGCCTGCATTGCCAGCTGGTCTGCCCGGAGAACAAGACGGTCCGAAACTGGTCCCAGGCGGGGGATAAGTTTTCCGAGGAAGAAACGCGCCTTCTTCTCGAAGGAAGGCGGCCGGAGAAGATCCCCGCGGACCTGCGCGGCCGGCTCGAACGGCTTGGTCTTCTGGAATACAGCGAAATCCTGCCGCGCAACATCCAGGCCGCCTTGGCCAACTCCGCCTCGAGCGCGGATTCCCTTCTGGAGGAATACGCATGATCGCAAGAATCTGGCACGGCGCCGTCAAAACACCTCGAAAAGACGCTTATTACGAATACATGATGAAAACCGGCGTTCCCTGGTACAAATCCCATGAGGGAAACCGGGGCGTGCTCGTCCTCCAGAAGACGTCCCCCGAAACGACGGATTTCCTTCTCCTGTCCTTTTGGGATTCGATGGACGCCGTCCGAAAATTCGCCGGCGAAAACCCGGAGCTGGCCGTTTACGACTTCGACGAGGACAAGGATTTTCTTCTCGAGATGGAATCCAAGGTGGCCCATTACGAAATCCGCTCGGGATTTATCGGGAGCGGCGACGGCGTTCTTTGTTCATGAGCAAAGGAACGCTGAGCTGATCGCCGGCCAAATCCTCCCCCTTTTCGGGGTTCGGACCAAACATCCGCTTTTCCGCCCTTGGTTCAAACCGGATTGAATCTCTCCGGCCGCTGGCGTACGATGAAGAGGAATGGGCCGGTTATCGTTCGCCGATAAGCTCGTCGTCGTCACCGGGGCCGCCTCGGGGCTCGGCCGCGCCCTGGCCCGGCGGCTGGCGGTCGTTGAAAAAGCCCGCCTGATCGCGGCCGACTGCCGGGCCGACCGGCTGGCGTCCCTCAAAGCGGACATCGAATCCGCCTGCCCCTCCCGGGTTTATCCCGTCCCGGTTGATCTCGGCGCGCCCGGCGGGGCGAAAATCCTTTTCGACAAGGCGGCGGCCACCGGAACCGTCTACGCCCTGATCAACAACGCCGGCCTCAGCTTCTATGGAAAGACGCTCGACCGGCCCTTCGCCGCCTATCGCGAGCTCATCCAAGTCAACTGTCTCACGGTCATGGAGACCACGGCTCTTTTTCTCGAATATTTCCTGGCGAAGGGGGAAGGGGCGATCTTGAACGTCACGAGCCTGGGCGGGCTCATCTCCCTTCCCTACCAGAACGTCTACGCCGCGACCAAGCATGCCGTCCAATCGTTCAGCGAGGGGCTGAGCGCGGAATACCGGGGACAAGGCGTCGTGATCTGTACGTTCGCCCCCGGCGGAATCGCGACCGAGATGATTTCCAGGTCCGGCCTGGACCGGCACTTCCGGATGGACAGCTCCCTCCTGATGCCGCCGGAGCGGGCCGCCCGCCGGGCGCTCCGGGCGTTCAAGAATAAAAGAATGGTCTGCGTTCCCGGATTCTTGAACAAGCTGGCCGTCTTTTCCCAGCGGGTCGCGAGCCGGGCCCGCGTTCTCCGGACCACCGAGCGGATTTACTCCCCCAAAAACGTCAGGGCCGGGAGGCGGCCGGCTTCTTCAGGGACTCGGGGAGAAAGAGAGCCAGGCCGAAGGAACCGATGATCATGACGGTCAAGGCCGCCAGCGATCCGGTCATCGATCCCGTCGCCTTCGATTTGAACGCGTCCATGGCCAGGATGAAAAGAATGCCCGAAACCTGTCCCATGAGAAGGAGAACCGTGTTGGACGCTCCTTCCGGAATCGGGCGGGTGATCTCGGCCGCGTACTGAAAACCGATCGGTCCCGCGCTCAGGAGAAAGAATCCGAAGACGAACCCGGCGGCCAGGAGGACCGGGAGGCTCGTGGTGAAGGTCATTCCGATGAGCCCCGGAATCAACCCGGCCAGGGCGATGAGGATGAATGGCTTCCGGCGGGCGATCTTGTCGGAAAGGACGGGCATGACGATCGCCCCGATGATCCCGCCCAAGAGCATGAGGCCGCCCAGCCAGCCGGCCTGGGAAATCGTGAATCCGCGGGGCCGGACGATATCTTCGATCCAGGTCGAGACGGCGTTGAACAGGCCGAGGCCGACAAAAAAGATGGTCATCAAAAACAGAACGTCCCGGCGCCGGAACATGGTCTTCAAGCCTTCGAACACCAGGATCCGCTCCCCGGGGGCGCCCGGTTCGGGCGGAACGGGCGGATGTTCGCGGGCGATCCAGAGGAAGACGAAGGCGGCCAGGGCCGCGGCCAAGCCGTAAATCCAGAGCATTTCTTCGAAGCCGACGCGGAGGACGAGGGCGGGAGTCAGGATCATCGCGACCAGCGGACCGAGGTAGAGGGCCAGCGTCCCGAGACCCGTGGCCGTCGCCCGCTCCCGGACGGGGAACCACCGGGAAGCGATCGTCGTCGTCGCCCCGATGATGAAAGGCTGGGCGGCGGCCAGGCCGACCTGGGAGATGAAAACCAGGGTGAAATTCGAAGCGAAAATGCCCCGGGCGAGCCCGAAAACCGCCGTCATGACCGCCCCCAGGCCGACCGACGCCCGGAAGCCCTTCTTGTCGATCAACCAGGCGGCCGGATAGAACATGGGAATGTAAACCACCATGAAGCTCATGGAGAGAAGCCCGATCATCAGGTCGGAGGTGTGATAGAAGGCGGCCGCCGTCCCGGTGACCGGGGCGAAGGTGATCCAGAGCACCTCGCATACGCCGGCGATCAAGACATATGCGGCCAAAACCAGCCAGCGGTACCCGTATGCTTTCCCCGTCGATGCGTCCACGAGTTTCTCCTCTTTTCTTGCAGATGATGGGAAACTCTAACATTTAGGGGCGGATCTCTCAACCCCGTCATTATAAATGTCACGTAAACATTGAAAGCGGGCTGAGTCTGAATGGAGGGGCAGGCCGCAACATGTCCAGGATGCCCGGGTTCGTGATCCCCTGCCGTGATGGATCGAAGGGGAGATTCGCGGAATGGTCTGATTATATAAATAAGAGCTGAGCGTGAGTCTCCTCAAGGGGAACGCGGCCGCGGTCAGAGAAGCCGGGAAAGGATTGCGTTGGAGATGAGAAGCTTGTCCTTCGGAATGCGGAGGATCCCGCTCGAAAGGACGATCAGCCCGTCCCGCCCGAGGCTTTCGATCGCCGGCCGGAGCCGCTCGTCCGGACGAAAGCCGAATCTCCCGGCGAACGACTCGAGATCGATTCCCTCGACGAGGCGGAGGCCGGCGGCCAGGGCTTCGCGGGCGGCCGATTCCGGATCCAGCTCGACGATTTCGGCCGGGGGGACGGCCCCGGCCGCCGTCCCCGCCCGCCATTCCTCGAAGCCGGCCGCGTTGCTCCAGCGCTTGGCTCCGATATGGGAGGCGGCCGACGGCCCCAGCCCGAGAAACGGCTCATAGCGCCAGTACTTGAAGTTGTGGCGGCATTCTTTTCCGGGAAGGGCGAAACTGGAAATCTCGTACCGGCGCAGGCCCGTCTCCGCCAACGCATCGGCCGCGCGCTCAAAGGCGTCGACGGCCGCGTCTTCATCCACGGGATGCTCCCGCAGGACCTTCTCCAACGGCAGGCCTTCGACGTTTTCAAGGAAATAGAGGGAGACATGGTCGGGCCGGAGAAGCCGGACGGCGTCCAGAGTCCGGTCCCAGGAACGCGGCGTTTCGCCCGGCACGCCGGCCATCAAGTCCAGGCTGAGGGAATCAAAGCCGGCGTCCCGGGCCCGCCGGACGAACGAAACGGTCCGGTCGGCGGACGCCGGGCGGCCGAGAACGCGGAGGACGCCGTCGTCGAAGGACTGGGCGCCGACGCTTAAGCGGGTGACGCCGGCCCGGATCCATCCGCGGAACCGGGCCGAATCGCTCCTCTCCTCGTTTTCCGGACCGGAGGGATTGGCTTCCAGGGTGAATTCAAGCGGCTGCAAGGGAAGCCGCCCGGCCAGGTCGTCCTTGAGACGGGCGACGTCGCCGGGATCGGCCAAGGACGGCGTTCCCCCGCCCAGATAGAGCGTGTCGAAGACGAGCGGCGTCTCGTGAACCGCCGAGCCCGCGACGGACCGGCCGGAGCGGAACAAGGCCGCTTCCGCGGCGATTCCTTTCCGCCAGGCTTCCACCCGGGGCCGGATTCCGGCCGTCTCCGCCGGGAGGCTGTAAAAATGGCAGTACGGACACTTCCGGCGGCAGAAGGGGAAATGGACATAGAGCCCGGCGGCCGCGGGCTTCACGCCGTGACGATTTCGAGAATTTCGTCCGGGGAATCGACAATGTAAGTGGGGTCATGGTCGGCCAGGAATTCCCGATGCTGGAAGCCCCAGCTGACGGCGATGACCGGAACGCGGGCTTTCCGGCAGGCCTCGATATCCCGGGCCTCATCGCCGACGTACATGACTTCTTCCCTCCCGACGTCCTCCTCCTTCATGACGTGCCGGAGGGCGCGCGTTTTCCCGAACAGGTTTTTCTCGGAGTGGATGAAATCGAACACCTCCAGCTCGCGGGCCTGGAGGAACTTTTCGACGTTTTCAGTCGAATTGGACGTCAGGATGCCCAACCGCACGCCGAGCGCTTTAAGCTCCAGGAGAACCTCCCGGATGCCGGGGAAAAGCCCCAACTTGTCGATTTCCCTTCCGAGCTCCTTTTGATAGTGCAGAAGGAGATACGGCAGCTTGGCCAGCGGGATCCGGTGCCGCCTGAGGATTTCCCGGCTCGACATGCCGCGCATGGCCTCGATCTCCGTTCGATCGAGCGGGGGAATCCCCAGGTCTTCATTGTACTTGTTGGCCAGGCGGACAATGGCCGCCAGCGTGTCGGCGATGGTGCCGTCGAAATCGAAAATGAGGGTTAGAGCTTTCCGCCGGGACGCCTTCGTCCCTTCTTCCCGGCGTCTGGCCATGTCCTTGGTCATCGGGATCTCTTTAGATTTCAATCATAAGAGCCGATTTTCTTTTTGTCAACCTTCGATCGTCTCTCTGACGAATCGCGCGGCGAGAACGAGAAGACGCGCCGACGGCGGGTTTTTCCCCTCGAATTTGACTTGAGTCCGCGCCATCCACTATAAGGGAGAAATCATGACGCGGCGGACGAGCGGAACAACCTGGGGGATTTTCCTTTTCTGGGGCGCCGCCCTGGTCTTGAGCTTTCTTAATCTTTCCGGGGATCTGATGAACGACGACGAGGGGACCTACCTTTACGCCGCCTGGCGGACCGGGCTCGGCGAAGTCCCCTATCGCGATTTCTCCCTTGTCCAGGCGCCGCTCGGCTTTTATCTGGGCGCCGCGGTTTTTAAGCTCTTCGGACCCGCCGTCTGGCCCGCCCGGGCTCTCTCCGTGCTCTTCCTGCTCGGCGCCGCCTTCCTTGTTTTCGAGTCCGCCCGCCGATTTCTTAAATTGAAGACCGGCTTCGCCCTTGCCGCCGCCGGCGTTTTTCTCTTCAACAAGCATGTTTTTTTTCTCGGCCGCTCCTTCATGCCCGACGTCCCGATGATCTTTTTCGGCACGGCCGCGCTTTTTTTCGCTTTGCGGGCCGAAAGCTCCGGCCCGGATGGCGGTCGCGCGTCCCAGGCGGCCCTGCTGGCCGGAGTGATGGCCGGCTTGTCCGCCCTGGCCAAGATCAACGGCGTTCTGATTTTCGCCGGATATCCGGCGTTTCTTTTTCTCGAGGCCGTCCGGCGGCGGAAAACCTGGAAAACAGCGGCCTCCCGGGTCGCCTCGGCCGCCGCGGGATTCGCGGCTTCGTTCGCCGTTCCGTTCGGTTTTTTTCTCGTCTTCGTTCCCGGAACGTTCGACGCCGTGGTCGGGTTTCAAGCCGCCAGGGAGTCCGCCGCCTCCGTCCCTTTCATCCTTCAAGCCGGCCGCCGTATCGCCCACTTGATCGGAAACCACAACTACGGTCTCGCGGCCGGCGCCCTGGCCGCGCTTTCGGCCGGACGAGCCGGAGCGGAGGAGAACGCCGCGGGCCTCCGCCGGATCCGCGTCCTTCTCTGGACATCCGCCGCGGCGGTCCTGGCCGTCATCTTCGTCCCCGGCGATTTTTTCATCCGATACGCCGTTTTCGCTTTCGTCCCCCTGGCCTTGCTCTTCGGCGCGGGAGGCGAAGCCCTGGCTGAGGGGAAAACCATCGGCCGAAGGATCACCCTCGGTTTCGTGGCCGCCCTGACCCTGCTCTGCCTCGGCCCGACCCTGAGCCCGAAAAAGATCCTGGCCCGGGACGAGGGGACGCGGGCGGCGGCCGCCTTCATCCGGCAAAACACAAAACCGGCGGATTATGTCTTCGGCGACGACCCGTTTCTCAACTTCCTCGCCCGGCGGCCCTGCCCGCCGGACTTGGTCGACGTCTCGGAAGCCATGATCGAGGCCGGCCGGATCACGACCGCCGAAGTCGTCGAGGACTGCGACCTTTTCAACGTCAAGATGGTCTTCGTGGAAACGGGGGTCTCCGCCCATCACCTGGTCAAGCTGAAGGATTACGCCGCGTTTCGCGGCTACCTGAGCCGCCGATTCCGCCCGGCGGCCGCGATCCGGCGCGAATTCCTCAACGTCGAGTTCTTCATCCGCTGATCGGTGAAGCCTCCTTAAAGGCCGCCCTCCCTCCCCATGTCCTTCCAAGCTTCAACGGCCTCCGGCTCCTTGATCCCCGGGTCCGGGGACATCCGATCGCCGGCGCTGGAAATGCGCCTCCAAAGCAAAAGCGTTTCCCCTGACGTGGACCTCCGCAAGGGGTTGAGTGAGGCGCCCCTGAATGATAACATCCTTACGTCTAATTCTACCGCGTCTCGAGGCGACCATGCGTTACATCGGCACTCACGCCAATCATCCCTTCGCCTCCGCGTCCGAGGCCGTCCTCCTGGGGATGGTCCCCCGGGGCGGGCTGTTCGTTCCGGAGTTCATCCCCCGGCTGGAAGCGGACACGCTGACCGCCCCCGACTATCTTGAGACGGCCCGGCGGATCATGGCCGCTTACTTTACGGATTTCGAGCCGCCTGTCCTCGACGGCTGCCTCCGGCGGGCGTACAACCCGGACAACTTCCACACGCCCGACGTCGTCGCCCTCCGGCCGCTCGGCCGGCGCCGCTTCCTCCTCGAGCTGTTCCACGGGCCGACGGCCGCTTTCAAGGATGTCGCCCTCCAGCTGATGCCCCACTTGACCGCCACGGCCAAATCCCTGACCGGGGATCAAACCCACACTCTGATCCTGGTCGCCACGTCCGGCGACACCGGCAAGGCCGCCCTGGAGGGCTACAAGAACGCCGACGGCATTTCCATCGTCGTGTTTTATCCGGACGGCGGCGTGAGCGAGGTTCAGCGCCTCCAGATGGTCACCACCGACGGCCGGAACACCCGGGTCTTCGCCGTCCGGGGCAACTTCGACGACTGCCAAACCGGAGTCAAGGCCCTTTTCCTCGACGCCAACTTGCGCGACTACCTGGCCGGGCTGAATATCAAGCTCTCGACGGGCAATTCCATCAACTGGGGCCGGCTGGCCCCCCAGATCGTCTACTACATCCGGGCTTACGCCCTGCTCGCCGCCGGCGGCGAAATCAAAATGGGCGACGAGGTCGACATTTGCGTCCCGACCGGCAACTTCGGCAACATCCTGGCCGCCTGGTATGCCCGGGCCATGGGCCTTCCCGTCCGCAAGCTCTTCTGCGCTTCCAACAAAAACAACATCCTGACGGACTTTTTCCAAACCGGAGTCTACGACACTCACCGCGAATTTTTCCGGACGTCGTCGCCCTCGATGGACATCTTGATCTCCTCCAATCTCGAACGGTTTCTGTTCGAAATCGCCGGCCGGGACGCGGAGAAGATCAAACCCTGGTTCCTCGACCGCTTCCGGACGGGCCGGTTCGAGATCGATGCCGAAACAAAGAAAAAAATCGACGCGTTCGTCGTCTCCGGCTGGGCCGACGAGCCCCGGGTCTTCGCCGAAATCAAGACGGTCCACGAAGAGACCGGGATCATCATCGACACTCACACCGCCGTCGCCTCGGCCGTCTCCCGCGATGTCGGCCCCGCGGACGGTCCGGCGACCATCATCGCCTCGACCGCCAGCCCGTTCAAGTTCGCCCGGGACGTCCTGGGCGCCGTCACCGGGCAAGCCGAGCCGGACGAGTTCCGGGCGATCGACCGCCTGAGCGAGCTGGCCGGCCGGCCGGCCCATCGGGCCGTCCGGGGGCTGCGGGAGCGGCCCGTCCTCCACGAGGGCGTGCTTCCGATTTCCCAGATGCGCGAAGCCGTCATCGGCTTCGCCGAACGCGTCCGGAATCGGGGCTGAGGGGGGAATGACGGTGAAGCACATCATCCTCGTCGGCGACGGAATGGCCGACGATCCCCATCCCGCCCTCGGAGGAAAAACGCCCTTGGAAGCGGCGGCCACGCCGAACATGGACCGGATCGCCGCCCTCGGCCGCGTCGGCCGCGTCCTCACCGTTCCAGCCGGCTTCCCGCCCGGAAGCGACGTGGCCAACCTATCGCTCCTGGGGTACGACGCCGCGGCCCACTACCAGGGACGGGGGCCGATCGAAGCCGCCAGCATCGGGGCCGCCCTGGACCCGGACGATACGGCTTTCCGGTGCAACATCGTCACCCTGGGCGACGGGCTCATGGCCGATTATTCGGCCGGCCACATCACGACCGCGGAATCGCGCCCCATGATCGAGGAGCTCCAGGCCGCCCTGGGAACGGACCGCGTCCGTTTCGTCCCGGGAATCAGCTACCGGCACCTGCTGATCATCCGCGATTTTCCGGCGGGCCTGGACTGCACGCCGCCGCACGACATTTCCGGCCGGGAATGGGCCTCCCACCTGCCGAAGGGGCCGGGCCGGGAGCTGATCCTCGACCTGATGGAGAAAGCCCGTCCCGTCCTGGCGGCCAACGCGGCCAACCGGAAGCGGGCGACGCCGGCCACCGACATCTGGCCCTGGGGCCAAGGCCGGGCGATGCGTCTGCCGACGCTGGAGCAACGCTTCGGATTGAGGGGATCGGTCATCTCGGCCGTGGATCTCGTCCGCGGACTGGGCGTGCTGGCGGGCCTCAAGGTCCGGCTCGTCGATGGGGCGACCGGCTATCTCGGGACGAATTACGCGGGCAAGGTCGCGGCCGCCAAGGAAGCCTTGGCCGGCGAGGATTTCGTCTATCTCCATGTCGAGGCGCCCGACGAAACCAGCCACGAGGGCGAGCTCGCGAAGAAAATACAGGCCATCGAGGAATTCGACCGGCACATCGTCGGCGAAATCCTGGGCTGGGCGGAGAGCAAGCCCGGCGTCCGGATCCTCGTCGCTCCGGATCACGCGACCAAGCTGGCGACGAAGACCCACGCCGCCGACCCGGTTCCTTACGCCGTCTGCGGCCCGGGCGTCGTCCGGGACGGCGGATCCGCCTACAATGAACGGGCCGCGGAAAGCGTCCCCCTCGAGGCGGCCGTCGGGCTGTTTGAGCGCTTCATCCGCGGAACTTTTGAATAGGGGACGCGGCTCCCGAGGGCGGACGCGCTCAATCCGTTTCATTCATTCAGCCCTTGACAAGACGTCCCTTTCCAACCCATCCTTCCCTCTATGAAGCGTTCGGGGAAAGCTCCGCTTGCGCCGGTCGTCTTTTTTTTCGCTGGCGCCCTCTGTCTTTCCGCCGGGCCGCTTTTATCCCAGGAAACGGATTTCCGCGGCCAGGTCTCCGGCGAGCTGGCCATTCCCTTCGAAAGCGGCCGCCGCGTCCCTCTCCGCGTCCGCTACCTTCCGCAGTTTTCCCTCAAAACGCCCGTCTCGGCGTCTTGGAATTTCGACATCGAGGCGTCGGTCAACGCCTCGCTCACGCTCGACGCCGCCTCGGGCTGGGGCTCGCGAAAAGGCGACCTGGCCCTCTACCGGCTTTGGGCCCGCCTCACGACGGCCCGGTTCGAGGCCCGGCTTGGCCTCCAGAAGATCGAGTTCGGCTCGGCCCGCCTCCTCCGTCCTCTCATGTGGTTCGACCGGCTCGACCCCAACGATCCGCTCCAACTGACCGACGGGGTGACCGGCCTCCTCCTGAAGTACACGTTTCAAAGCAACGTTTCCGTCTGGGCCTGGGGATTGACGGGCAACAATGACCGCAAGGGCTGGGAATCCTTTCCGACCCGGGCCGGCACGATCGAGTGCGGCGGCCGGGCCCAGGTTCCCGCCCTCGGCGGGGAGCTGGCCGTGACCTTTCACCGCCGGAGCCTGGACGCCTTCCGCGGGCCTCTTCCTCTTGCTTCGGACGAGCGTTCCGGCGTCCCGGAAAGCCGGTTGGGGCTGGACGGCTATTGGGATCTCGGCCCCGGCCTCTGGTTCGAGGCGGCCTTCACCAAGCAGGATTTCCAGGTCTTCCCCTTCCGCCATCAAAAAGCCGTCAACCTCGGGGTGGAGAACACGTTCGGCCTGGGGAACGGCCTCACCCTCCTGGCCGAGCATCTCCTCTTTCAATCATCCCCCCGGTTCTGGGAGCGGGGAACGAGCCGCTCCCTGAGCGCCCTTTCCCTCGATTACCCTCTGGGTCTTCTCGACCGCCTCCGGGTCATGGTTTTCCGCGACTGGACAGGCCGGGACTGGTACCGTCTCCTGACCTGGCAAAGAACATACGACCGGCTCAGCTTGAACGTCATCGTTTTCTGGAATCCCGATTCGTACGGGCTTTACGGAGATCCGGCCGCCGTGAATCTCTTCGGCGGCCGCGGCGTCTATCTCATGGTCGCCTGGAATCACTGAAGGAGAGGATGTCATGGAGAACAGCGTTTTGATCCGGACGGTGAACTTGACCAAGATCTACCCTTCGGGGGAACAGCCGATCACCGCCCTCCGGGATGTCAATCTCGTCTTTCAGGCCGGCGAATTCGCCGGGCTCGTCGGGCCGAGCGGCTCGGGCAAGACCACCCTCCTCAACATCGTCGGGTCGCTCGACGTCCCGACATCGGGAAGCGTCGAGGTCCTGGGGGAAAAAATCGAGACGCTCTCGCACAAGAAGGCCGCCCGGCTCCGCAACCGCCACATCGGCTTCATCTTCCAAACATTCAACTTGCTGCCGGTCTACACGGTCTATGAAAACGTCGAGTTTCCCCTGCTTCTTCTCGGGATGACGGCGGCGGCCCGGCGCAAGGCCGTGCGGGACGCCCTGGCCTGGGTCGGCCTGTCCGACCGGGAGCATTCGCGGCCGGCCCAATTATCCGGCGGGCAGAGTCAGCGGGTCGCCATCGCCCGGGCCGTCGTCAAGAAGCCCGACCTCGTCCTGGCCGACGAGCCCACGGCCAACCTGGACGCGGATAATTCCCATCACATCCTCCACACCATGGAGGACATCAACCGCGATCTCGGGACGACGTTCCTGTTTTCGACGCACGACGCGAAGGTCATCGCCCACCTGCGCCGGAAAATCACCCTCGTCGACGGCCGGGTGACCGCCGACGAGGCCCGGACAACGTGAGGAGGCGGCCATGATCATCCCCAAGCTCGCCTTCCGCAACCTCATCGGCAACGGGGCGAAAACCTGGCTCAACGCCCTGGTCCTCTCGTTTTCCTTCGTGGCCATCATCTGGGGCCAAAGCCTGTTCGAGGGAATGGACCGGGAAATGTCCAAGGTCACCATCGACCAGGAGGCCGGCGGCGGCCAGTATTGGGCCGGCGCCTATGACCCGTACGACCCGGCGACGATCGACGACGCGCCGGCGGCGATCCCGGCCGATTTGGCCGCCGAAGCGGCGGCCGGCCGGGCCGCCCCCATCCTAATCGTCTCCGCGACGATCTATCCCAAGGGCCGGATGTTCCCCGCCCTGCTCAAGGGGGTCGACCCGGACCAAGACGTTCTCAAGCTGCCCTTCGACCGCCTTCTCGGCGGCGACGGCGAAATCCCCGGCTTGATCGGCGCCCGGACGGCGAAAAGCACGGGCTTGGCCAAGGGGGACACCGTGACCGTCCGCTGGCGGGACGCCTCCGGGACGTTCGACGCGGCCGACGTCGTCGTCGTCGATGTCTTCCAAACCCAAGTCCAGACCGTCGATTCCGGGCTGATCTGGGTGCCGCTCGAGACCCTCCAGGCCATGACCGGCCGGCCGGGCCGGGCGACGGTCGTCACCGTCCCTGTCGGGTCCGCGCCTCGATCCTATCCCGGCTGGGGCTTCCAGGATTACGACGTTCTCCTCAAGGATATCAAGAGCTTCGTTCAAGCGAAATCGCTCGGCTTTTCGATTTTTTACGTCACCCTGATGGCCCTGGCCCTGCTGGCGATTTTCAACACCCAGATCTTGTCCATCTGGCACCGCCGCCGGGAGATCGGGATGCTGATCGCCCTGGGCATGCCGCGCGGCCGGGTCATCGCCCTCTTCACCCTGGAGGGGGCGCTCCTTTCGATCCTGGCGGCCGCGGTCGGGGCGGTCTACGGCCTGCCCCTCCTGATTTACATGTCCAAACACGGCTGGGTCCTGCCGGCCGGGCAGGCCGACAGCTTCGGCTTGGCCCTCGACAAAGCGTTGTATCCCGCCTACAGCACCGGGCTGGTCTTCGGCACGATTCTCCTCGTGCTGGCCGCGACCACCATCGTCAGCTTCCTTCCGACGCGGAAAATCGTCACCCTTAAACCGACCGACGCCCTGAAGGGGAAATGGTCATGATCCGCTTTCTGTTCAAAGGGCTTCTCCGGGACCGTTCACGGACTTTGCTTCCCTTCCTGACCGTGGCGATCGGGGTTTTGCTCACCGTCTTTCTCGAGTGTTACATCACCGGCGCGGAACACCAAATCATCGATTTCAACGCCGATCTGCTGACGGGCCAGGTGAAGGTCATGACGAAGGGCTACGCGGCCGAACCGGATTCCCTCCCCAACGACCTCTCGCTGGACGGCGTCGGAACGCTTCTCAGCGAATTGGGAACGGACTTTCCCAATATGGCTTGGACCCCTCGGATCCGTTTCGGCGGCCTTCTGGACGTCCCGGATGAAGCCGGAGAGACGAAAGCCCAGGGAACGGTCCTGGGAACGGCCGCCGACATCCTCATGCCGGGGAGCGCCGAGATCCGGCGCCTGGGCTTGGAGAACACGGTCGTCCGGGGCCGTCTGCCGGAGAAGCGAGGCGAGATTTTGATCGGCGAAATCCTGGCCGACCGCCTCAAGCTCCAGCCCGGGGGAACGGCGACGTTGATCGGCTCGACGATGAACGGAGCCATGGCCACGGCCAATTACACGGTCAGCGGAATCGTCCGCTACGGCGTCCGGGCCCTGGACCGGACGGGGCTGGTGATGGACCTGGCCGACGCCCAGGCGGTCCTCGACATGGAGGACGCGGCCGGGGAAATCCTGGGCTGGCGGACAAACGGCCCCTACGAACGGAAGCTCATCGAGGCCGTCGCCGCCAGGTTCAACGGCCGGACCGAGGCCGGCTCCGGCGGCGATCTCGCCCCGGTCATGAAAACGCTCCGCGACCAAAGCGACCTGGCCGCCCTGCTCGATCAGTTCAGCACGGTTCGGGGAGCGATTTTGACCATCTTCATCCTGGCCATGTCGCTGGTCCTCTGGAACGCCGGCTTGCTCGGCAGCCTCCGGCGCTACGGCGAAATCGGCGTCCGGCTGGCGATGGGCGAGCCGAAGGGCGGCGTGTACCGGGCGATGCTGGGCGAGGCCGTCATGGTCGGCGTCCTTGGCACGGTCGCCGGGACCGCCCTCGGGCTGGCCCTGAGCTACTATCTGCAGGCCCACGGGATCAATATCTCCGGGCTGATGAAAAACGCCGCGGTCATGCTGCCGTCCCACCTGTACACCCGGGTCACGCCCGTCGCCTACGTCATCGGCTTCATCCCCGGCCTCCTCTCCACCCTGATCGGGACGGCCATCGCCGGGAGAGGCATCTACAAGCGATCGACCGCGTCCCTTTTCAAGGAGCTTGAAACATGAAGCGCGCCCATCCCCGGAAAATTCCGCCGGCCGTCGCCGGAATCATCCTGATCGTTTTGTCCGCGCCGTTTTCGGTCCCGGCCGCGGGAGCGGAGCAGGCGGACCTGACGCCGGAGGCCGTTCTCCGGAACGTCGACGAGAATGCCGTGCCCGGGAGCAAGATCATGGTCTCGGCCATGACCATCCACGGCCGGCGGGGCGATCGAACGATCAAGTCCCGTTCCTGGATCGAGGGCGAGGACAAGGCCTTCACCGAGTATCTGGAGCCTCCGCGCGAGAAGGGGATCAAGATGCTGAAGCTGGGCGACCAGCTCTGGACGTACACCCCGGCCACGGACCGGATCATCGGCATTTCCGGAAACCTGCTCCGGCAGGCCGTCATGGGCTCGGACTTGTCGTATGAGGACATGATGGAAAACAGGAAGTGGTCCGAGATCTACGAGGCGGCCGACGACGGCGGGGAGACGATCCTCGACCGCCCCTGCCGGATCCTCAAGCTGACGGCCCGGGTCGCCGACGCGGCCTACCACGTCCGGCGGGTGTGGGTCGACCGGGAGCGGTTTCTCGTCATGAGGGAGGAGCGCTACGGCAAGAGCGGGCGCCTTCTCAAGACGCTCGAGGTCGGCGACGTTCGGCGGATCGGGGGCCGTTGGATCCAGACGCGGGCCCTGGTCCGCGACGTCCTCAAAGAGGGGAACGGCACGGAGTTCGTCATCGAGTCGATCGATTTCGACGCCCCGATGCCCGAGGCGCTCTTCTCCAAGGCGTCCCTGAGAAAATGAGGAAGCCGCGGGCTTCTCGACCCGCATATCAGGCCGGCGGAAAAGGGGACGCGTCTCTGGCTGATCAGAGATCGAGGTCGCAGACCGCCGGGAGGGCTCCCTTGAAGGCGCGCCCCGGCTCATAGGGATCGGCGAACAGGCCCGCCTCGACCAGCTTCCGGTTGACGATTCCGAAAAGATAGTGCCAGATCATGGTGAAGCCCTCGCTGAACGGCACCCCGGAACGGGTGAAGCTGAGGCCGTCGAGGTCGGCGGCGAGGCGGTCATAATTTCCGGCCAGCCATTGTTCCATCACCCGCCGGCCGATCGCCCGCAGCTCGGCGGTCATGACGGCGTCGCGTCCGGTCAGGACGGGGATCCGGGTTTCGTACCACCCGTCCTTTTCCCGGACGTATTCGAGAACGGAAAGCAGGCGCAGAAAGACGCGGGATTCGTCTTCATCCGTCCCCGCCGCCCGGGCGAGATCCCAGGCCGCTTTCGGGCCCTCCCGCAGGGCCAGCATCATCCGTCCAATCTTAGCTCCGCCGCGGCGGAGCGAGTCCGACAACAGCTCCCGGTGGGCATTCCTCACCGCCTCGGGATAGCGGGAGGAAAGACCGGGAACATTCCAAAGCAGGTCGGGGAACAGCATCCGAGGCAGGGCATGATGGTCGCCGAACGAGGTGAAATGGACTCCGCTGAACTCTTCGTAGTGGCTGCCCCAGTAGATTTTCTCCAACGACGTTTCCCCGAGCTCTTCGGCGGCGGGCACGTAGCTTCCGTCGAACCGTTCCTCCGTCGTCTTGCGGTATTTTTTTTCATCCGTCACGGCCAGGCCGTCCCAATCCAGGGAAACGCAGCCGAGGAGGAAATAGGCGACCGAGCCGGGATCCACGCCCGGGACGTCGTAAGCCCGGAGGGCGGTCTCGATGTCCGCCCGCCGGGCTAGCAGCGCTTCGGCCAGCGATCCCGCATAGCGCTCGCTGACTTCGCGGATGCGGCCGACATCGGCGGCCGTGAAGAGGGCGAAATTCAGGAGATAACGGTCGCCGTCGAACCGGACCAGCCGGAGCTTCAAGAGATCCGCGATTCCCGCGGCGCCGAGGTCCCGGGCTTCGGCTTTCGCCCGGGCCATGGGTCCCTCGGCCAGCTCGAGCAAAAACCGCTGGACGGGGATCCGCGCCATGACCCCGTTGAAACACGGCGTCCGGTCGCAGGAGGACGAGCCGACGATGCTGTATTGAAGCAGCCGCTCATCGGCGGCCCGGCCGCCGGCGGAGGCGGCGTTCGCGAGAAGCGAGCCCGCCGCAAGAACGGCGGCCCAAAGAAAAATCAAATGAACGGTCGATTTATTCATTCCAGGCCTCTCTTTTTAAATACGCCGCCCGGCCGAAAAAGTTGACGGGGCCGGGGATTCTCTTGAAAATCCGGCCGGATCGGATAAAATGAAAAGACCGTGCCGAAACACCTTTCCATTTATATCGACCGGTTCAGCGGCTTGTAACCCGCCCCTTCCGCCCTTTCCAGGCTTTTTCCGGGGTTTCCGCCCCTCTCAAGCGCCGCGCGAAATCACAAGGAGCATGCCGATGAAAATCGTCGTTTTAGGAGCCGGACTCGTCGGAGCGCCGACGGCCCTCGACCTGGCCGCGGAGGCGCGGTTCGAAGTCACCGCGGCCGATCGGGACGCCGAAGCCCTCGCCCGCCTCGAGGGAAAGCCGAACATCCGGACGGTCCGGGTCGACCTCGCCGATCCGAAAACCGTGACCCGCCTGGTCGAAAATTACGACCTCGTCCTGAGCGCGGTTCCCGGATTCATGGGTTTTCAGACGCTTGGGGCCGTGATCGCCGCCCGGAAAAGCGTCGTCGACATCGCCTTTTTCCCCGAGGATCCGTTTCTTCTCCAGGAACAGGCGGAAGCCGCCGGCGTCACCGCCGTCGTCGACTGCGGCGTCGCTCCCGGGATGTCGAACATCCTGGCCGGTTACGCCGCTTCCCGGCTCGAGGAGACCCAATCCATTCTGATCTACGTCGGGGGCCTGCCGGAGATTCGGGAATGGCCTTATGAATACAAGGCCGTGTTCTCGCCGGCCGACGTCCTGGAGGAGTACACCCGCCCGGCCCGCTATATCCATAACGGCGAGCTGGTCGTGAAGCCGGCCCTCTCCGAGCTCGAGCGGCTGGAATTCCCGGGCGTCGGGACGCTGGAGGCTTTCAACACCGACGGTCTCCGGACGCTCGCCCGAACGATGCGGGTCCCCCACATGAAGGAGAAAACCCTCCGTTATCCCGGCCATGTCGAAAAAATGGCCATATTCCGGGATTCGGGCTTTTTCGACACCGACGAGATCGAGGTCGGCGGCGTCCGGGTCCGGCCCCGGGACGTCACCGCCCGGCTTCTCTTCTCCCGCTGGAAGCTGCGGGAAGGAGAATCGGACCTGACCGTGATGAAAATCATCGTGGAAGGCCGGCGCCTGGGAAACGCCCTCCGGTACACGTATGACCTGCTCGACCGCCGCGACCCGGCGACCGGGATTCATTCCATGGCCCGGACGACAGGCTACACGGCGTCGTGCGCCCTCCGCCTCCTGGCCGGCGGCCTGTTCGCGGACAAGGGAATCGTGCCTCCCGAAATCATCGGCCGGCGGCCGGAGTGCACGGCCTTCCTGCTCGACGCCCTTCGCGAGCGCGGCGTCGTTTACCAGGAGACCGTCGAACACATCTCCTGACGAATTCGCGGTCGAAAAGCGCGCGAAGGTCTTGCCTTCGTCCGGGCGGCGGGGCATAATGAGCCTCAAACATCCAGACGGAGCGGAAAGGAGCCGGACGATGCTGAAGCGCTATCAGATCGTGAACCAAAAAATCGTCGAAACGGCCGAAGACAAGGCCGCCGTCCTTCTCTATCTCAACCCCGACGAATCCGAAAAGCGACGACTTGTGGACGAATATCAGATCGACGAGCACACCCTAGCTTCCGCCCTCGACCCCGACGAGCAGTCCCGCCTCGAATGCGAGCCGAACCATATCGCCTTCATCTTCAAGCGGCCCAAGAACTATTCCGGGGACGACCAGCTCCTGTTCAAAGCCTCGACCATGGGCGCGTTCTTCTTCGGCGACGTCCTCATCCTGGTCGCGGCCGACGACACGGTCATCTTCGAAGGGAAGCAACTGGCCCGGGTCACCTCTCTCCGCGAGCTGACCATCCGGCTCGTCTACCGGGCCATTTACCATTTCATGGAGCACCTGCGGATCATCAACATGATGGCCGACGACGTCGAGCACAAGATCAACAAGGCCATGGAGAACAAATACCTCATCAACCTCTTCGCCCTGCAGAAGAGCCTGGTTTACTACCAGAACGCGGTCGGCTCCAACGGCGTGCTGATCGAGAAGATGCGGCACAACGCCGGCCGGTTCGGATTCACCCAGGAGGAGATGGAGCTGCTCGACGACCTGGTCATCGAGAACAGCCAGTGCCACCGCCAAGCCGAGGTCTACTCGAACATCTTGGCCAGCTTGATGGATGCCCGGGCCTCCATCGTCAGCAACAACCTCAACGTCCTGATGAAGACCTTGAACATCATCACCATCTCGATCATGGTGCCGACGCTGGTCGTCTCGATTTTTTCCATGAACGTGACCCTGCCGTTCGGACTTAAGGAGCTGCCGGCCTTCTGGATCATCATGGGCCTGGCCGCGATTTCCATGACCGGCTTCCTGGCCTTCTGGAAATACAAGAGGTGGTGAGATCCCCCGTCGGAGAATCGGCGGCCGGGAGGACGGTTCCTTCCGGATAAAAGGCCCTCGGAGGAAACCCGGCCTCGGGAGCGTTTCCGGTCCGCGTTCGGAGTCCGGCTCCCTCCCGCTCCGGCCAAGGGGGAGGAGGATTTCCGCCCGGAACTCTTAAAAAAAACGGAGGATCAAAGGCGGATCTTTCAGATTTTCTGGAGCTTGTCGATATCGCTGAGATCCTGTATCCGTCCCACGGCCGTCTTGTTTCGTATCAAATCGGCCTTGGAAATGATGTCGAGAAAAAATATTCAAATCTTTCGTAAAACGCGGCTCCGCATAAAAAGAATACGCATACCCCCCTACAATCAAGTAGAGGACGTTATGCTTGTTTAATAATACGAAAAATTCTCTGAAGTCCGCTTCGATTCTCATTTTTTATGAAATAGAACATTTCACGGAGGGCTTGAAGCGTATCCCGCTTTTCTTCCGGAACGGCTTCTTTCCAATACCGGATATCCAGTTCCTCTGCTTCATTCAAAGGAACAATCCGCGCCCTTTTCAGCATGGATATGTTATATCAATCCGCGACGGGGGTTTCAAAACGGAAGAAGGGGAAATTTGAGGAAGCGCCCCGTCTATGGTAAAAATAGGGCCTCGATCGATCCGAAGGACAAGACCATGGCGGATGAAATCCCGAAATTGTATGAACCGTCCCCGCACGAGCGGCGGGTGACGGAGCGCTGGCTTGCGGCCGACGCCTTCGCCGCCGTCCCCGACCGCCGCGACCGCCGGTACGTCATCATGATGCCCCTGCCCAACGTCACCGGGGCCCTGCACATGGGCCACGCCATGGACAACGTCATGCAGGACCTGCTCATCCGCTGGCGCCGGATGGCCGGCGACAACACCCTCTGGATGCCGGGGACGGACCATGCCGGCATCGCGACCCAGGCTGTCGTGGAAAAGCGCCTCTTCGAGCTCGAGGGAAAGACCCGCCATGACCTCGGCCGCGACGCCCTGGTGGCCCGGATCTGGGCTTGGAAGGACGAATACCAGGCCCGGATCATCCGCCAGCAGCAGCGGATGGGCTGCTCCTGCGACTGGAAGCGGCAGCGCTTCACCATGGACGCCGTCTGCGCCCGGGCCGTCCGGGAAGCTTTCTTTCGGCTCTTCGCCGACGGGCTCATCTATAGGGGCGACCGCCTGGTCAACTGGGACTGCCAGCTCCAGACGGCCGTCTCGGACGACGAAATCGTCCATGAAAAAGTCCAAGGCCATTTCTGGCACATCCGCTACCCGGTCATCGAGCCGCGGGCCGGCGAACCGGAATTCGTCGTCGTGGCCACGACCCGCCCTGAGACAATGCTCGGCGACACGGCCGTCGCCGTCCATCCCGATCCGGCCGCCGAGCTCGAGCGCCGAATCGCCGAAACCGCGGTTAAAATCGCGGCCGCCCCGAAAAAAGACCGGGCCGAGCTTGAACAAACCCTCGAGAATCTCGAATCGCGCCGCCGCGGCGTCCTCCCCCTGCTGTTGCGCCTTCGGGACATGGCCCGCGACGGGCGCCGCCTCCGCCTGCCTCTTCTCGACCGCCCCCTCCCTCTCATCGTCGACGCCTGGGCCGATCCGGCCCTCGGGACCGGCTGCGTCAAGATCACGCCGGCCCACGATCCCAACGACTACGGCGTCTGGGAGCGGCACAAGGACGAAATCGGGATCATCAACATCCTCAACCCCGACGGTACGCTCAACGCCTCGGCCGGGCCCTACGCCGGAGTCGACCGTTTCGACGCCCGCCGACGGGTCGTCGCCGACCTGAAAGCCCGGAACCTGCTCGAATCCGTCGAGGACCGGGAGATGGAAGTCGGCCATTCCGACCGGTCCAAGACGCCGATCGAGCCGTATCTCAGCAAGCAATGGTTCGTCCGGATGGGCGACGTGGACGGCGGCATCGTCTGCGGGGCGGGCACGCCCAACGAGTTCCGGGCCTCCGGACTGGCTCAGGCGGCCATCGACGCCTCCCGGCCCGGCTACAAGTCTCCGACCGGCCGCCGCCTGACGTTCGCCCCCGACGACGATCGCTACGGCGGAACCTACCGCGCCTGGCTCGGCGAGAAGCGCGACTGGTGCATCAGCCGCCAGCTCTGGTGGGGCCACCGGATCCCGATCTGGCACGGAACGTTCCCCGGCGGGAAAATCGCCGAGGTCGCGGCCCGTCTTCCCCAGGCCGGGGCCGAGGAAATGCGCGTCCGGATCGCCGACGACGCCGGCGATTCGTTCGAGCCCGGCGGGCGCGCCGCCCTCGATCCCGCCCGGAATTACTCGATCCTCGTCTCGCTCCGTAACGAGGACGCCGAAACTCTGCACGCCCCGAAGCTCGAGGCCGCCGGCTTGGTTCAGGATCCCGACGTCCTGGACACATGGTTCAGCTCGGCGCTTTGGCCGCTCTCGACCCTCGGCTGGCCTGATCCGGCCACGGCCGTCCTCGATCCCGGCCAGCGGCCCCTGACGCCGCCGGAGCCCGGCCTCGATGACTGCCTGGATTATTACTATCCCGGATCCTGCCTCGTCACCAGCCGCGACATCATCACCCTCTGGGTCGCCCGGATGATGATCATGGGGCTTTACCTGCGGGGCGACGTTCCCTTCACCGCCAGCTTTATCCACGCCACCATTCAGGACGGCAAGGGCGAGCGGATGTCCAAGAGCAAGGGCAACGGAATCGATCCCGAGGACATCATCGAGAAGTACGGGACGGACGCGATGCGCTACGTCCTCTGCGACATGCAGACGGGAACCCAGGACATCCGCCTCCCGGTCCAAGCCGTCTCGCCCTTCACCGGCGAGCTGGTCGATCTGGCCGCGGCCAAACACGGCCGCTCGATCTTCACGTACATCGACCCCAGGACCGGCAAAGAGTTCGACGTTCTCGGGACCATGCCCGACCTGCCGGCGGCCAAGATCATCAGCGAGCGCTTCGAGACCGGCCGGGCCTTTTGCACGAAGCTGTGGAACGCCGCCCGGTTCATGTTTCAGAATCTCGGCGGGCATCCCTTCCGGCCGCTTTCCGAATCCGACTTGGCCGCAGAGGACCGCTGGATCCTTTCCCGTCTTTCCAAGGTCATCCGGAATGTGGATGAAGAGCTCCAGGCTTACAATCCCTCGGCCGCCCTCGGGGCGGCCCGGGAATTCTTCTGGGGCGAGCTCTGCGATTGGTACCTGGAAATCATCAAGCCCCGGATGAGGGACGAGGGCGCGGCCCCGACGGCCCGGTCCGTCCTGGCCCTGGCCTTCGACCATGTCCTCCGCCTGTTCCATCCCTTTGTCCCATTCATCACCGAGGCCCTCTGGGAACGGCTGAACGGGCAGTGCCCGGTCCGAGGACTCGCGGCCCCGCTCCCGCCATCCCCGCTTCTTCTCCAAGCCCGCTGGCCCGTCCCGAACGCGCAATGGGAGGACGACGCGCTCGAGGCGGATTTCGGCCTGGCGTTCGATCTCGTCCGGGCGATCCGGGACATGCGCGCCCGCCGCGGCGTTTCACCCGCCCTGAAGCTTCCGGTTCATGTCCGGACGACGGAAAAGGACGCCGCGGTCCTGGCCCGCCTTCGTTCCTTCGTGATTCATTTGGCTCATCTCGAGTCCCTGGACGCGGGTCCGGCTGTCGTCCGGCCGGCGGCGGCGGCCGTCCAGGTCGCCGGGGGCATGGAGATTTTCGTTCCCGGCCTGGTCGATCCGGTCCGGGAACGCCGGCAGCTGACGGCCAAGCGGGACAAGCTCATCGAGGAGGCCGGAAAAATCGAGGCTAAGCTCGGCAACGAAGGCTTCGTCGCCCGGGCTCCAGCCGAGGTCGTCGAAAAGGAAAGGCGGAAGCTGGCCGAATGCCGTTCCCAAATCGAGGCGCTCGAGGCCGGCCTCCGGGAGCTTTCTCCGTAAAAAAGACACTCCGATGAACGTGCGGGCCTTGTCCAGCCGGGAGGAAATCCTCCTTCGTGTTCCCGACGACGCCGACCTCTTCGTTTCCCGCTATCCCGTCCCGGCGGCGCCGGCGGCGAGCCTCGTTCTCGATGCCGTCCAACGCCCCCTCGGCGCCCCGCCCCTTCGAGAGGCGCTGGGCTCCCGCCGGCCCGGCGAGGTCGTCGTCGTCGTTTCCGATGTCACCCGGCCCGTCCCCTACCGGGATTTCCTGGCGCCCCTTCTCGGGGAAATCGCCGCGGCCGGAGTTCCCCAAAATGATATTCTCATCCTGATCGCCGCCGGGATGCATCGCCCGAGCACGACCGCCGAGCGCCGGGAGATGTTCGGCCCGGACATCGTCGACCGCTGCCGGATCGAGGATCACCAAGCCGGCGACGGCCCCGGCCTGGCCGCGGCGCCCGGGCGGAGCGCCTCCGGCGCGGCCATCCGTCTCAACCGGCGGTTCGTCGAAGCCGGCTTCCGGCTGGTGACGGGGCTTGTCGAGCCGCATTTCATGGCCGGTTTCTCCGGCGGCCGGAAAAGCGTCTGCCCGGGCCTGTCCTCGCTCGAAACGATCCGCGAATTCCACGGGGAAAAGATGCTTTCCGATCCGCGGGCGGCCAACGCCGTTCTCGAAGGCAATCCCCTCCATGAGGAGTCCCTCTCGATCGCCCGGGCCGCCGGCGTCGATTTCACTCTCAACGTCGTCGTGGACCGCGGCCGCCGCCTTGTCCGGGCGTTTGCCGGCGCCCTGGAACCGGCCCACGAAGCCGCCTGCGCCTTCGTCCAAACCTGCGCCGTGCGTCCGGTCCGCCGTCCAGCCGACGTCGTCTTGACGGGAAGCGGCGGCTATCCCCTCGACGCGACGTTTTACCAGTGCGTCAAGGGTTTCGTCTCCTGCCTTCCGGCCGTCCGGGAAGGGGGGACGGTCATCGCCTTCGGCGGCTGCTCCGAGGGGCTGGGAAGCCCCGCTTACGCCGGGTTGTTGAGGGAGTACGCCGGCCGCTTCGACGATTTCCTGGCCGACATCAAGCGCCCCGGCGTCTTCACCGTGGACCAATGGGAGCTGCAGATGCAGGCCCGGGCCCTGGCCCGGGTCGGGGCCGGCGGCTTGCTTTTCCTCTCCGACGGACTGCCGGAGGAGACGATGAGGATCTTGACGTTGACGGGCCGGACGGCTTCCCGCGGCCGGCTGGGCGCGGCCGTTCAATCCGCCTTGGACACTGCCCTCGGCCCCGGCAAAACACTGGCCGTCTTCCCCGAAGGCCCCTACTGCGTTCCCGAATCCATTCCGTCCGGGGAGTGAAGAAGAATAAAATGCGCATTCTGATCGCGATCGACGGTTTCAAGGGTTCCCTGACTTCAATCGAAGCCGGAGCGGCCGTGGCCGCGGGTCTCCGAGAGGGATTCGCCCGCCTCGGCGTCCCGGCCGCGATCGATGTCGTCCCCACGGCCGACGGCGGCGACGGCACCGTCGAGGCGTTTTACGGCGCCGGCGGCGGCCGGAAAATTTCCGTGACCTGCCCCGGTCCGCTGGGCGATCCCGTCTCGGCCGAATTTCTTCTGCGGCCCGGGGGCAAAACCGCCGTGATCGAAACGGCCCGTTCCAGCGGCCTGACGCTGGTCGAGGGGAGGCGGGACATCCTGCGGTCCGATACCTCCGGCCTCGGCCGCCAGATCGAGGCCGCCTTGGAGCACCGGCCGGAGAACGTCCTCATCGGCCTCGGCGGCTCGGCGACGAACGACTGGGGGGCGGGGATGGCGGCCGCCCTGGGAGCGCGGTTTCTCGACGGCGAGGGACGCATTCTCCCGCCCCGGCCGGCGGCGCTCTCCGAACTGCGAACGGTCGAGACCGCCGGGCTCAATCCCCGTCTCCAGGCCGTCCGTTTCGAAGTCCTGGCCGACGTCGACAATCCTCTTCTCGGGCCGCACGGGGCGGCCGCGGTCTTCGCCCCTCAGAAAGGAGCGGACGCTGAGACCGTCGGCCGGCTGGAGGAAACCGGCCGGCGGTTCGCCGACGCCGTCGAGGCGGCCCTGGGAAGAAAATACCGCGATCTTCCCGGAGCGGGCGCGGCCGGAGGCCTCGGTTTCGGGACGGCCGCGTTCCTCGGAGCGGTGATCCGCCGGGGAGTCGAGACGATCATCGAGGCGACCGGATTTAAGGAGAAAGCCCGCCGGGCCGATCTCGTCGTCACGGGGGAAGGGCGGTTGGATTTCCAATCGAGACGGGGAAAGACGGCCGACGGCATCGCCCGGCTGGCCCGGGAGCTGAAGAAACCCTGCGTCGCTTTTTGCGGCTCGATCGACGGGCCGTTATCGGATTATGTCCCCGGGTTGTTCGCCGCCGCTTACGCCATCCGCCCCGAAGCCCTCTCGCTCGAGGACGCGATCCGGCGCGGCGCGCACTACCTGGAAACCGTCGCCCGCCGGGCCGCCCGGGAGATCGCCGCCCTGGCCGCCGGCTCCTGACCTCGGCCGCGGCCGTTCCCGTAACTCCGTCGCTTGTTCATCGGCCAACCCAGGATTATTCCTGAGGCAAAAAGACGGCGATGACCGCAAAGACGAGGGCCAGGATGATGGCGACGAGCCAAAGGGAATAGAGCGGACCCGGCTTTCCGATTTCCTTTTTTGTCGTCTCCTTGTACGCCGAAAGGTACCTGCCCGTGAAAAGACGAGCCATAAACATGTTCGTCTTCCGCCCCCGCCGGTCGAGAGCCGCCATGATCATGATCAAGGCGGCGACATTAGCGAGGGCGGCGATCAGGGCCAAACCCAGGAAAACAGCGCGCGCGCTCATTATTCTCCTCCCCTTCTAATATAAGGCCTCCGGGGGGATCAGACCGCGCGCCGGCGATTCTTTTCTGTTTTTCCGCTTCCGTCAGTATTTTTTCGGCGGAGCGCCGAGCCCGTTGAAAATCGAGCCTTCCGGGAAGCTGCTTTGGACGCGGATGAAGCCCTCCCGGACGAGGCCGGCCAAGTCCATCCTCAGGCGCGACAAGATTTCAACGGAATCCAGCGGTCCCGGCGTATGGATGCCGGCCCACCCGTCCCCGCCGGCCCGCTTGACCGCATAAAGGCATTGGTCGGCCACCTGCAGGGCGTCTTCCCAAGTGAAGGCCTCGGGATTCTGTTCGAGGATGGGGAAAGCCGCGAAGCCGATGGTGATTTTGCAGCCGGTCGTTGCGCCGCCGGGCAGGACGCTGACATGGTCGCGGACGGCCCGGCAAAGCTTCTCGGCGATCAAGTGGGCCTTCGTTCGATCCGTACGCTTGGCCACCAGGAGAAATTCCTCTCCGCCCCAGCGGACCAGGGTGTCCGCCGTCCGGCTGGCGGTTCGAAGCACCCGGGCGGTTTCCATGATCACCTGGTCGCCTGCGGCGTGACCGAATTCGTCGTTGATCCGCTTGAAGAAGTCCAAATCTCCCAGGAAGAGCACCAGGTCCTCGTTGCGGTTCAAGGGGCTCTCGCCTTTCTGGAGATAGCTTCGGAACATCCGGCGCAGCCGGATTTCCTCCTCGGGCATGGTCAAGGTCAAGTAGCGGCGGTTGTAGAGCCCCGTCAGGGGATCGATCAGGACGGCCTCCCGAAGGGCTTCATTCGCTTTCTCCAGCTCGCTCGTTCGGGCTTGGACGAGCGATTCCAGGAATTCGTTCCGGCGGAGAAGGATCGCCGTGCGCCGGCGGAACGCCAGAACAACCGCTCCCGCCAGGATCAGGGCTCCGCCCAATTGGGACCACCAGCGCCGCCACCAGGGCGCCAGGATCCGAAAAGAAAAGCTTTCCGGCGCGCCGGTCTCGGCCGTCGTCGACACCGCCCGGACTTCGAACCGGTAGTGGCCGGCATCCAGCCCGGGAAACAGGGCCTCGGACACATCCGTGTTCCGCCAGGCCTCCTCCATTCCGACAAGCCGGACTTGAAACCCGACTCCCTCCGTCCATCGCGAGCCGCGGAGAGCATAACGGAAAGCCATCGTTCGGGCCGGCCAGGAGACCGTGGGGCCGGGATCGGCGTCGTCCAAGAGGCGGCCCTGACCGTCCTTGCTTTCAAGGAGGACGACGCCCGGAGGCGTCTGCGGCTCACGGCGGAGATTCATGGCTCCATGAACCAAGCCCACGCTCAACCCGGCCCAAACGTCGCCGTTCGGCTCCACCCAGAGGGCGTTTTGGGCGCAGTCCTCGCCGGGGAAGCCCGCGTTCCGCCCATATCGTTCGACCCGGCCTCCTTCCCAGCGCATCAATCCACGGGCGGTCGCGGCCCAGATCACGCCGTAAGGATCGGCGGCCAGGGCGAAGATCAGCGACTGAGAAAGAGGGTGAGACGCCGGCAGCAGCTCGGCCAAGCGGAGAGCGTCCCCTTCCCTCCTCACGCGGACAAGCCGCTTGCCGCTGGAGAGGGCGAACCAGGCGCTTTCGGAGCCGAGGGCCAAAACCGACATCATTTCCTGGTCGGACAAGGTACCCTTGGGGAGGACCGCCCAATCGCGGCCGTTCCAATGAGCGGCACCCTGGTCGCTGGAAACCCAGATGCCTCCCGCTCCGTCGGGGTCGATCTTAGTGATGAACGGCTCCTCAATCCAGCCGGGAACGGCGAACTTCTCGACGCGGACGCCGGCGGGACCGGGAAAGGCCCGCAACAGACCGGCCTCGGCGGCCGAGATCCAGAACGAATTCTTGGAATCGGAGGCCATCGTAAAAAACGGCCCTCGCGTCTCAATCCCAAAGACGGGAACGGTCCAGGCTTCGGTTCCGCCCGGCGGAACGCTCATCAGTCCGGTGGTTCGCCCGCCTCCCGGCTCGTGTCCCACCCAGAGCGTTCCCCCGGCGTCCTCGTAGAGAGAGAGAATCTGACACCGGCCGGTTCCAGGGACAAGACGCCAGCCTTCGGGGGTTCCGAAAGCGAGGCCGCCCCCCGTTCCCGCCCAGACGCGTCCGTCCCGGGTTCGGCAGATCGACCAAACGACATCCGCGGGAAGGCCTTCTTTCCGCGTGGCCCAGCTCCAAAGAGAATCTCCCAGAAGCTTGAAAACGCCGTCTCCACCCGCCCAGAGCGTTCCTTGGACGTCCACATAGAGGACGAACGCTCCGGTGGGAGGAAGGCCCTGGCGCTCGCCCAGCACTCCCGATCCGGATTCCGAAACCCAGATCAGATTCCGGGCGGTATTGGTCCAGACGCGGCCGAACGCGTCCTCGACCAGGAAAAAATGATTGACCATAGACAGGGATTCCGGAACCGTCACCGCGACCGGGGGCGCCTCGAAGGATTCCAGGCGGTAAAGCCGTTCCGTCAGGCGGATCCAGATGCGGCCGGCCCGGTCGACGAGAAGCATTCGAATATCCTTGTGGCCTTCGGCGTCGTCGAAAAGGACGCGGCTTTTCCAAGCCTTTCCATCCCAGGCCCAAAGCCCTTCCTGGAGGGACACCAGCAGGAAATTGCGGCCGGCATCGAAAAAGGCGCAATTCGCCCCGCCGCCCCAGGGCAAGCCCTTCAGCTCGCTGAAGCTCTTTTCATCCGTGGAGCTGAAGAAGCGCTGCTTAGCCTCGAAATGAGACAGAATGATCGCTCCGCCGGGGACGGCGAGACCCGGCCGGTTGTCGAAGCCCGGGAAACCGAAACCTCCCGGACGCAGGAATCGCCGGCCGTCCCACCGGACGATCCCTTTGGAAGTGGTCGCCCAAATGCCCCGGGGACGGCCGAGGGACAAGGCTTCGATATTATTGGCGGGAAGACCGTCCTCGGTTCCGAAGCGGCGGAAACGCTTCCCTTCGAGCCGGAAGAGACCGTCCTCCGTCCCCACCCACAGGAACCCGTCCAGGTCCTGGACCATGGTCGTGATCGAGGGAGACGTGAGACCTTGGTCGAGGCCGTAGCCCTTGAATCCGAAGGCCATCGCCGGATCCGCGCCCGGCGGAGCGGCGGCCGGTCCGGATGGAACGAGGGCCAGGAAAATCAGCAGGAAAAAAAACACCGCGAACGGAAAGGAAGCCCCCGGTCGCCGTGCCCCGGGAGCAATTCTGTGCTCGACCGAAGTCGCCTGGAACATCGTTTTCGGATGGAATTTACCTTTTTCGGTCCGCGGCTGTCAAACAAATTCGTCGCCGAAGGTCTCCCGTCGTCGGATGATCATTCGGCGGAGATCCGCGGCCCCCCCCGGCCGCGGCCGGCTCTGCCCGGTCGATCGGCCGGATTGACTTCGGGGCCGTCCCGGCATAAGATTCCGGCCGGAGAAGATGCCGTGTCCAAAGAAAAATCCAGAGAAGACAAGGTCGAGAAAAGCCTGGCCGTCATCAGCGAGGGCGCCTCGATGGACGGCGTTCTGCAGTCGACGGCCGTCATTCACTTGTGCGGCTCATTCCACGGCCGCATCATCGCCGAGAACGAGCTGATCATCGCCGCCGGCGGCAAGGTCCGGGCCGACGTCCGCGCGCGCAAAGCCGTCGTTTCGGGCGACTTCGAGGGCGAGATGGCCGTGACCGAGGAGATCGAAATCACCGAAACCGGCCGGTTCGCCGGAACGCTCTTCCAGCGGGCTCCCGGTCTCGTCATCGCCCGGGGCGGGCGTTTCGACGGCCGGAGCGTTTTCGTCGAAGATCTGGACGCCGTCGCCGCGGGCTGGGAAGCCGGCGGAAAGAAGGGCTGAGGCGCCGCCCGGCGAAAGACCGGTCCGGCGTTCCGGCGGTCAGAACGGCCGCCGGGCGAAAGTGATCCGGAAGTCCGAGCCGCCGTCGCGGAGGATCTCGAGCCGGCCGCCGATTTGGGCTACCAGGGCGTTGAGAATCGTCATCCCCAGCGTTTCCATTTTCCGGATATCGGCCGTTTCCGGAAACCCCACGCCGTCGTCGCTGACCCGGAGAAGGAACTCGCCGCTCTCCAGAGGCTTCAAGCCGACGAGGATTTTTCCCCGCCGCCCGCCGGGGAAGGCGTGCTTGAGGGCGTTGGACATCAGCTCCCCGGCGATCAGGGCGCAGGGAACGGCCAGGCCGACCGGCAACATCACCGGCACGACCTCCAGCTTCAGGCTGATCCGGTCCGGATCGGCCTTGTAGAACTGGAAAAAGTGAATGGCCATGTCGTCGAGAAAATCGGCGAAATCGACCCGGACGAGGTCGCCGGACTTCATCAGCTTCTCGTGGATCATCGAGATCGAGCGGATGCGGAGCCGGATCTGCCGGAGGACATCGAGCGCCGCCGGATCCTTAAGGCCCCGGGCCGAGAGATTGATCAGGCTGGAGACGAGCTGCATGTTGTTCTTGACCCGATGGTGGACCTCGCGGAGGAGAACCTCGTTTTCCTCGATCGCCGCCCGGGCCTTGTCCTCGGCCCGCTTGCGCTCGGCGATTTCATTTTCCAAGGCGACGATTTTTTTTTCGAGCTTGTTGATCAGGCGCTCGTTGTAGAGGGTGAGAATCTCCTTTTCATCGGTCTCCGGCCCCAACCGGCGCTGTTTTCCATCCCGGATCTCCTCCAGGAGGAGGTCGATCTCCCGGACGAATGTCCGCGGATCAACGGGCTTGCGATAAAAACGGTCGGCGCCCAGCTGGAGGGCGAACCGCTCGTCCTTCTCGTCGACATACGTGGCCGTCAGAAAAACGAACGGCGTTTCCCTCAGGCCCTCCCTGGACCGGAGCTCGCGACAAAGCGCGTAGCCGTCCATCACCGGCATCAGGATATCCGAGATGACCAGGTCGTACGCTTCTTTTTCGAGCATCTCCAGCGCGATTTTCCCGTCGGCGGCTTCCTCCACGGCGTGTCCGCTTCCCGAGAAAAGGCGGGCGAGCAAATACCGGGATTTCTCTTCATCGTCGACAATCAGGATCTTCATCATCTCTCCGAAGATTTATAAATATTTTTCCAGAACGCCGATGAACGCGGCCGGATGGATCGGTTTTTCGACGTAGGCCGTGCATCCCGCGGCCAGCGCTTTTTCCCGGTCCCCGACCATGGCATAGGACGTCACGGCGATGATCGGGATGCCGGCCAGGGCCTCGTCCGCCCGGATTTTCCGGGCGGCCGCGTAGCCGTCCATCACCGGCAGCTGGATATCCATCAGGATCAGGTCGGGCCGCCGCTCCTTGGCCAGGGCCACGCCGGCCGCCCCGTCCCGGGCTTCGATGACCGCGTGACCAAGCTTGTCGATGATAAAGCGCATCATGTACAGGTTATTCTCATTATCCTCGACGATGAGAACCGTCTTCATCGCGGATCCTCCTTCCATCGGAGAGGCAGGCGGAAGACAAAGACGCTGCCGCTGCCGGGCTCGCTGGAGACCGTCATCCCCCCCCGGAGCGCGGTCACGATCTTCTTGCATAGGTAGAGTCCCAAGCCCGTCCCCTCGTACGCCTTGGTCATCGTCATGTCGATCTGCTGGAAGGGGACAAACAGTTTCGGGAGATCCTCCGCCCGGATTCCGATCCCTTGGTCGGCGACACGGACCTCGAGATATTCCTCCCGGACGTCCGCTTGAACGCGGATGTCGCCCCGGAGGCTGAACTTGATCGCGTTGCCGAGCAGGTTCATCAGCACCTGTTTGAACCGGCGGACGTCACTTTGGAGAAACAAGCCGTCCGGCGCATCGACCCTCACCCGAAGACCCTTGGCCTCGGCTTGGGGGGTGACGCTCTTCACGGTTTCCCGAACGACGTCGGCCGCCGGGAACGACTCGATCGTCAGATCCATCCGCCCCGATTCGATTTTGGAGATATCCAGGATGTCGTTGATCAGCGCCAGGAGGTGGGTGGCGCTGCTCTGGACCATGGTCAACTGTTTTCTCTGCTCCGTCGACACGTCGCCCGACATTCCCATGAGGATCAAGCCGGTGAATCCGAGGATGGAGTTGAGCGGCGTCCGCAGCTCGTGGCTCATGCTGGCCAGGAACAGGCTTTTCAGCCGGTCCAGCTCGATCAGCCGCTCGTTGGCCGCGGCCAGTTCCCGGGTCCGTTCCTCCACCCGGCGCTCGAGGCCTTCGTTGAGCTTGCGGATTTCCTCCTCGGCTTTCTTGCGCTCGCTGATGTCGCGGACGATGACGAGATCGGCCGGCCGCCCCTGGTAGGAGATCCGGGTGGCGGTGACCTCGGCCGGGATCCGTCCGCCGCCGGCGTTCATCAACGCGGTTTCGTACATCGTCGGGGTTTCCCGCCCGGCCATCCGGTCCCGGTAGTAGCGCGTCAACCGCTCCCGCTCCTCTTCCGGGATCACGTCGAGGAACGGCCGGCCGAGAAATTCCCCGGCTTGACCTCTGGCCATGGCGCCCAGGCTCGGGTTGACATAGACAAAGCGCTCGTCCTGGATGATGACGATCGCGTCCTCGGCGTTTTCGACCAGAGTCCGGTATTTCTCCTCGCTTTCCCGGAGGGCGGCAATCATCCGCTCCCGTTCCGCATCCCGGCTTTGGATCTCCGACAGCATGCTATTGAATCCGCGGTGGAGAACGCCGATCTCGTCTTTCCGCGCCTCCTCCCCCCGGACGCGGATCGAGAGGTCCTTTGTCCGGGACACGAGGCGGATGGTTTCCGCCAGGCGCCGGATCGGCCGCGACAGGGTCCTCTGGCTGCGAGCCGTCAAGAGCAAGGCCAGGAGCATGCTGGCCAGCAGGGCGGCCCCGGTCCCGAGCGCGTTCCGGAAAAGGATCATCCGGTACTCGGACAAGTCGTACCGGAAAAGGACGGTCCCGATCGGCTCGTCGTCCTGAAGAATGCGCCGTGAAAAGACGAAGAACCCGCCCTGGGTTTCCTCGTAGTCGCCTCCCCGTTGCGGCGGCGGCTCCGCCGCCGTCTCCTTCCTCCGGTAAGCAGCGAACGGCCGGCCGCCGGCATCCAGGATCCAGGCGTGGGTTACGAGCGCCTCGGCTTCCAGCGAGCGGAGCGTTCGGGCGGCATCCACGCCGTCCTGGAAGAGAAGGGCCGACGTGCAGTTGTAGCCGAGGAGGTTGGCCATCGATTCAAGCTTCGTCCGGAGGGAGTTGCGGTAAAACCGGGCGGAGGACAGAACGTTGAATCCGCTGAGCAGGAAAACGACGATGAAGACGACGAAGAGCTGCAGGAAGATGATTTTCCGGGCCAGGGACAGGTCATTGAATTTCATCGCCCCGGGGCCGCCTTATCCCCCTCGACCAGGAGGGCCAGACGCAGAAGCTGGGAGCCGGCCTGGATGCCCGCTTGCTTCAACGCATCGAGGTTGATCTCAAACTTGACGTGTTCGTCGCGCAGAACGAAGTTGATCGCCGCCCCGCGCCGGGCCAGGCCCTCGGTCTCCCCGACGACGATGACGCTCGTCCCCCGGAACTTTTCCAGGGCTTCGGGGAGGAGGAACGCGGAGGAATCGGACAGGAAGAGAATCCGGAGCCGGCCGGCGTCTTTCAACTCCTCGCACCGCCGGACCAGGAGGAGAACGGAGCCGTTGGTTTTCTTCTCCGAGATTTCCTGGAGCGGCTCCCAAATCGCGCTGTCTCCCAGCACGACGATCGGGCAGGGCTCGCGGTCGAATTCGCCGGGCCATTGGAGGTAACGGATGAAATGGTAAAGAAAAACCGCCTTGACCGCGGCTTCCGAAGCGGACGTGTCCGTGACGAGGGTTTTCCCGGCCGGGACGGCCGGCGGGCCGGAGAGAAACACGGCTCCGGCGGCCGCGAGAATCCATCCGATCCGGAACCGCGCCGTCTTCATCACTGGAACGAATACCCCGCGGCGAGGCGGAACGAGCGCGGCGGCTGACGGAAGCGGCTGGGCGGCAGGTTGGAAGGATGAAAATAAACGGCGTCGAAAAGATTATCGACGACGAGTTGGATGTCAAAACCCGCCGGCAGACGCCAGGAGAGGGCGGCCCGGGCGACGAACGCTCCTTCGATCCGGTCGCTCCCCGTGGAGGGGATGATCTTGGGATTCTTCCGTTCCCCGAAATAACAGCCTCGCAGGCTGAGGGTCAAGCGCGGGGTGAAGGCATAAGCCGCGCCGAAGGTGGCGCAGTGGGCAGCGATTTCCGGCGCCTGTTCGCCCGTTTCGTCCAGGGAAGCGGTATACGTGTAGTAGGCCCAGGCCCTCCAGGAGCCGCGGCGGAAGAGGAGCCCGGCTTCGCCGCCGTCCGTCGTCAGGGCTCCGGCGTTGATCCAGCGGCTGTTCGTCGTTTCGTCCTCCCGACTCAGGAGATTCGTCAAGCGGTTGCGGTAAACGGACACGTCCAGCCGCAAGAACGGGGAAAAGGACCAGCCGCCGGCGATTTCAAACGAATCGATTTTTTCCGGCCGCAGGCCGGGATTCCCCGCGCCGGCCGCGTAATCCCACGGCTTCGGCGCCCGGAACGCCCGCATGTACAAGGCCTTGGCCGTCAGTTTCCCCCCGTTGTAAATCACCCCCAGCCGCGGGGTGTTCACCGCGCCGTAATAGCTGGAGTCGTCGTGCCGGAGGCCGAGAAAAAGATCAAGGCCTTTAGCCGGGGTCCCTTGGATCTGGGCATACGCGGAGAACAAGCGGTTGGTCATCATGGCCGGGGAAAGCGGAACCGCCGGGAGGGCGTCCGCCGATGAGCTCACGGTGACGGAAAATCCCTCGGCCAGCCGTTCCCGCTCCAGGACGAGGCCGGCGGAGAAGCGCCAGCGCGGATCCGGCGCCCATTGAACCTGGGTTTCATTGCCGATCAGGCTGTTGGGCCGGTAGCAACGGAATTGCCGGCCCGGGGAATCGGAAGTCGCCAGCTCGATTTCCGAAACGGTGTCGTCCAGGACGGTTGAATTCCGGTAATACGCCGTGTTGCGGAAGGACCAAGTCTTTATCTTCTCGTAGGAATAGCGGGCCCAGACATTGATGAACCGGATGTGCCAGTTGACGCCGTGGTCGCTCCAGGGAATGGAAAGATCCTCTCCGGCCGTCTTTTCCACCGTCGCCCGCGAGGCGTTTTCATCCTGGAGGAGAAACCCGGCCTCAAAATCCTTGAAATGAACGCGGGCTTGGACGGCCGCGTCGTTTTCGAAATTCTCGATGGCCTCGGTCCAGTTGAAATCGCCGGCCGCTCCGGCCAAATCGGCTTTCTCGTTCCGCTTGAGCATCGCCGCCGCCGTGAATCCGAAATCCGCGTTTTTATCGTAATACCCGTAACGGGCGTCGGCCAGCCGCGCGCCGAAGGTTCCCAAGCCGGCCGAAACGCGGCCCCTTGAGCCGGCCCGCGGATCCCGGGTGACGATATTGATGATCCCGGACAGGGCGTTGGTTCCGTACAAAGCTGAAGCCGGGCCGTAGATGACCTCGATGCGCTCCACCTCGGCCAGGTTGAACTGGCCTCCGCCGTAGAATCCGCCCGAGTTCAGCTCGTTGATCTGGAGACCGTCCACGAGCAGGAGGATCTTGTTGTTCTGGCCGGGGACTCCCCGGATGAAGGAATAAGAGTTGAAGCCCAGGATGTTCCGGAATTGAAACCCGGGGAGGTCGGCCAGGGCATCCTCAAGGGTCAGACAGCCGTTGTCCCGGATTTGCTCGGATGTGATCACCCGGACGGTGGCCGGGGTTCGGGCGATCGTTTCCGGGCTTTTCAAGGCGGAAACGACTTTCAGGTCGAGCAGCTCGCTGAGATCGAGAGCCAGCAACTCGTCCAACGTTTTTTCCTGAGCCGAAAGGGGAAGAACCAGGCAAATGAGTCCGGCCGAGGCGAAAAAAAATTTCGCGATCCGCTTCAACTCCGGTCTCCTTGAACCGGGGTCCGACGCCGGCAGGCAGTCCGCGGCGGCCGGAAAACGAATCCGCTGGAATTTCTACAGAGACAGGGAACGATGAGAAAGAGGACGCGTCTCCGGCCCCGCCTTCCGCCCGCCGTCGGATCCCATGGCTTCACTATATCTTCAGGCGGCCGGGCTGTCAATCGGACCGGCCGCCGATTGACACCTCCCGGCAATTCCGCTATCGTACATTTCTTTTGGCCGTGTCATCCCGGTTCCGCATGGGCGGAACAGAACATAAAGCGGAAAAGGAGGGATCATGGCGAAGCAGACGATCATCTGGACGGAGACGGACGAAGCGCCGGCTCTGGCCACCTATTCCCTGCTTCCGATCATTCAGGGATTCACCAAGGGATCGGGCGTTGAAGTCGAAACGCGCGACATCTCGCTCGCCGGACGCATCATCGCCAATTTCCCCGATGACCTGCGGGACAATCAGCGGATCCAAGATCACCTGGCCCAATTGGGCGAGTTGACGGCCCGGCCCGAGGCCAACATCATCAAGCTGCCGAACATCAGCGCCTCGATTCCCCAGCTCCAGGGCGCCATCCGGGAGCTCCAGTCCAAGGGCTACGCCCTCCCGGACTATCCCGAACGCCCGCAAAACGAAGCGGAACGAGTGATCCAGGCCCGTTATGCCAAAGTCCTGGGAAGCGCCGTGAATCCCGTCCTCCGCGAGGGCAACTCCGACCGGAGGGCGCCGCTTTCGGTCAAAAACTTCTCCAAGACGCATCCCCACAAGCTGGGTCCCTGGAAGCCGGATTCCAAAGCCAGCGTGGTCCACATGACCGCCGGAGATTTCTACGGCCACGAAAAATCCGCGGTCAACCAAAAGGAACGGCCGATCCGGATCGAACTCACGGGCAAGGACGGGACGGTCAAGGTCCTGAAGGAGGATTTGACCGCCCTCCCGGATGAAATTCTTTCGGCGACCTTCATGAGCTGGAAAGCGCTTCGAAAATTCTACGCCGAAAAAATCGAGGAGGCCAAGGCCCAGGGTCTCCTCCTGTCGCTCCATCTGAAGGCGACGATGATGAAGGTGTCCGATCCGATCATGTTCGGCCACGCCGTCTCGGTTTTTTATCAAAAAGCCCTGGACAAGCACGCCGCCGTGCTCAAGGAGCTGGGGGTGAACGTCAACAACGGCCTGGGCGACGTGTACGCGAAAATCCAGGTCCTCCCGGAGGCGAAGCGAGCGGAAATCGAGGCCGACCTCAAGGCCGTCTACGCCGAGCGGCCGGCCCTGGCCATGGTCGATTCGGACCGGGGCATCACCAACCTCCACGTTCCCAATGATATCATCGTCGACGCCTCCATGCCGGTGGTCGTCCGCGAATCGGGCCGGATGTGGGGCCCCGACGGAACGCTCCACGAGACGATGGCGATGATCCCCGACCGGTGCTACTCAACGATCTACAAGGAGATCATTGAAAATTGCAAGAAATTCGGGGCGTTCGATCCGGCGACCATGGGAAGCGTCCCCAACGTCGGCCTCATGGCCCAGAAAGCGGAGGAATACGGCTCTCATCCGACGACCTTCGAGATCCCCTTCGACGGGACCGTCCGGGTCGTCACACCCTGCGGCCGGACGCTTTTAGAACACGAGGTCGAGGCCGGCGATATCTGGAGGATGTCCCGGGCCAAGGATATTCCGATCCGCGACTGGGTCAAGCTGGCGGTCAAGCGGGCTCGGGCGACCGGCGCCCCGGCCGTCTTCTGGCTGGACCGCAACCGGGCCCACGACGCTCAAGTCATCGCTAAGGTCGAGCGCTATTTGAAGGATCACGACACGACCGGCCTGGACATCCGGATTCTTCCCCCGGTCGAGGCGATGCGCCATTCGCTGGACCGGATCCGCAAGGGCCTTGATACCATTTCGGTGACGGGCAACGTCCTTCGGGACTATCTCACCGACCTCTTCCCGATCCTCGAGATCGGGACCAGCGCCAAGATGCTGTCCATCGTCCCCCTGCTGGGCGGAGGCGGATTGTTCGAAACGGGGGCCGGCGGCTCCGCTCCCAAACACGTCCAGCAATTCCAAAAGGAAGGCTACCTGCGGTGGGATTCGCTCGGGGAATTCTCGGCGTTCGCCGCCTCGCTTGAGCACCTGGCCGGCGTCTTCCAAAACAAGAAAGCCAAGGTCCTGGCCGAAACTCTCGACGAGGCCATCGCCAAATTCCTGGAAAACAACAAATCCCCCGCTCGGAAGGTCGGACAGATCGACAACCGGGGGAGCCACTACTACCTGGCCTTGTACTGGGCCCAGGCCTTGGCCGCCCAGAACAAGGATCCGGAGCTCCGGGCCCGGTTCGAGACGATCGCCCGGCGGCTGGGGGAAAGCGAAGCCACGATCGCGGCCGAACTCCTCGGGGCACAGGCCAAGCCCGTCGACATGGGCGGGTATTACCGGCCGGACCGGAAGAAAGTCGAGACGGCCATGCGGCCGAGCCCGACGCTGAACGCCATCATCGACGCGCTCTGACGGCCGCCGCGGAAAACGGCCGCCGGCTCAACGACCGAGCCGGGCGTCCAGCTCGGCGAGTCTCAGCCGGACGCTGACGATATACGGCTCTTCGTTTTCCGTCCAGTGGCCGTACGCCGTGGCGACAATCGTGCCGTCCGGCAGAACCTCCACGCCCGAATAGGCGCAATCGGCGTCCTTGTGATTCTTCATCAGGCGAACGCGGTATTGTCCCTCCCGGCCGCCTCTGAGGTCGTCGTACGCGCCGATCCAGGCAACCCAGTCGCCCCGGGTCGGACTGTCGGGCGCCATGTCCCGGAAGCTTACGAAAAGGCGCCCGTCGGGAGCGTATTTCGGACAATGGCGGTCTCCCGTCAGGGACCCCGGGAGCTCAACCGGGGTTGACCAGGAGGCTCCCTCGTCCCGGGAAAACATCACGTGGGAATTCTTTCGGCGCGAATTTTCCCGGAGCAGGACGGCCAGCTCCCGGCCGTCGGGCGAACGGAGAGCCCCGGGCTCGCAAAGATGGAGAGCCGGACTGCTCCAGACGGCCTCGGGTTCCGTCCACGTCAGGCCTCCGTCATTGGAAAACGTCTTGTAGATCGTAAAGACGGCCGGATCGGACGGGCCGGAATCACGGCGGAAAAAGCGGCCGTCGTCATGAAAAAGCCCCAAGTATCCGCCGGGCCGGTTCAAAGAAACGACGGATGCCATGACGACGATGCCGCCCCAATCGCCCGCCGGCCGCAGAGGCGACCACGTCTCCCCGTCGTCCTCGGAGACGGCCAGCCGAGCCGGGTACAAGCCCGACCAGACAATCAGCCGCTTTTTCCCGGAGGCCTCGACGACCCGGTGGATAGTGGGCGTTTCCAGGCTCGTCGCCCAATTGTCCGGAACCTCCAGCCGCCCGTTCCAGGTCGCGCCGCCGTCGCGGCTCCGCTTGACGACGATGGGCCCGCGGCCGTGGCCCTTGGGATAAACCGCCAGGAGGGTTCGGCCGTCTTCCAGGAGAACGGTCGTCGGATGGCCGAGGTATTGCCCGGATTCACGGTCGACGATCGTTCGGCGGCCCGCCTCGCCGGCCAGGTCGATCAGAGGGATCCGGCCTTCGGATGAAGCGAAAAGCGGGGGCGCCGCGAGAGCCGGGGGAGCGAGGGCCAGGAACATCCCGGCTAAAACCGTCCCGGCGCGCCGCCGTCCGGACCGGGCCTCCGGCGTTTTCACCTTCTCAGAACCGGAGCGAAAGACAGGTCAGGCCGCCGTCCATCTTCCGCATCTCGCTTGTGTCGACCTCGATGAGGGGAAGTCCCAAACCGGCGTATTTCTCGAGGGCCCGGGGAAATCCCCGGGGAACGAGCAGGGTGCCGTTGACCCAGAGGGTGTTGGCGGCGTAGTCGTCGCCGGGGTCGAGAACGATCCGGTCGAAGCTGCGGAAAAATTCCCGGCCCTCGAAACGGGAGGCGACGACCAGGGTCCGCCCGCCCAGGGTGTTGACGAACGACTTCAAGTGCAGCCCTTTCTCGACCGGAACGGCCGTCCAGGAATATCCGCAAGACTCAAGGATCCGCCCCAGCTGCAGGGCCCCGTCCTCATTGGTCCGCACGGAGAGCCCGATGAAAAAGCGCCCGCCGGCCCAGAGGACATCGCCGCCCTCAAGCGTTCCCGGAAGGTCGATTCGGGCCAGCCGGCGGTGCCGGGCCAGGGCTGATTCGACGGAGGCGGTTTCGCCGCGCCGGGAGGGCGCCCCCGGCCGGGTGAGCACGGCGATCTCCGGAAGGACGACGGCCGCGTCCTCGACGAAATACGCGTCCGGAAAGCCCGGCGACGCCGGCAGGACCTCGACCTCGAGGCCGAGGCCGCGCAGCGTTTCGATGTACGCGGCGTGTTGGGCCAGGAGCAGGGCCAGGTCGGGTTTTCCCAAGCCGGCCGTGGTCAAGCCGGCGGCCGCGTCCGGACCGGGGGTTCGGACGATCGCCCGGCGGAAGGGTTTCGAGTCCGCCGGTTTCCGTTGTGGGTCGGGGTTCTTGTTCACGGATTCTCCTTCCTTTTCGCCGCGGCTCACTCCATCTCGATCCGGCCCTCGAGGTAGGCCCGGGCCCGGCCGGAGATGTCCACCCGGTCGCCGCGCAGGCGCACCTTCAGCCGGCCGCCGCGCCGGGAAAGCTGGACCGCCTCCATTTCCGTCTTTCCCAGCTTCTCCGCCCAGTAGGGGGCCAGGCTCGTGTGGGCCGAGCCGGTGACGGGATCCTCGTCGATGCCCACCTGAGGGCCGAAAAACCGGGAGATGAAATCAACCTCGGTCCCGCGGGCCGTGACGATCACCCCGCGGGCCTCGACCCGGCCGAGCTTTCCGAAATCCGGCCGCATCGCTTCGATTTCGGCTTGTGTCCCGAACACCGCCAGGCAATCGGTCTTCCCCCGGAAAATTTCCCGGGGGCGGGCTCCGAGGGCCTCGCTCAAGCCGGCCGGCTCCGCGGCCGGCCGGAGCGTGTCGACCGGAAAATCCAGCGTCAGGAGATCGCCGTCCCGGCGGACGCGCAGAATCCCGCTCCGCGAATCGAGGGCGATTTCGTTTTCGGGATAGCGGTCATAACGGAAAATAACGTAGGCGGCCGCCAGCGTCGCATGTCCGCAAAGATCCACCTCCACGGCCGGCGTGAACCAGCGGATTCCGAAGCGATCTCCCGTTGGAACGTAAAACGCCGTTTCGGCCAAGTTATTTTCCATGGCGATGTTTTGCATGAGCCCGTCCGGAAGCCAGGATTCGAGCGGGCAGACGCCGGCCGGATTGCCCTGGAATACCTCCGAAGTGAAGGCGTCGACCTGATAGAAGAGGAGGCTCATCGGCCGCCGTCCCGGTCCCGGCCGTAAACGCCGGCGGCGTCCCATTTCTTGACGGCGTCCAGGATCAGCTCGGCCACCCGGTCGTTGACCCGGCGGAAATAATCCTTCGCCTGGGCCGGATCGAATGTCGGGTATCCCTGGCCTTTCTGATAAAGAAGGATCGACGTCGTCACCGGGTGGGCGGCGAAAGCCCCGGCCGGAGCCGGCAGCGGCGCGGCCATCTCCGGCCGGTAGCGCTCGGGATGAATGTGGTTCGGGACGATCGCCTGGATATAGGCCGTCTCGTTGTTGCCGGCGTGGCCGCCGTCCTGTTTGAACACGTCCTTGGTGATGTCGTCGGCCAGGGTCCACCAGTTCACCAGCAGGATCCGGACCCGGCGGGCGTTGGACACAAGAGACGAGACTTCGTTTAAAACGGCCGTGTTTCCCCCGTGGCCGTTGAGGATGATGACGTTCTGAAAGCCGTTGTCGTCCAGGTTCTCCAGGATCTCCCGGGCGAAGGCGGCGTAGGCCTCCTTGGAAATCGAGACCGCGCCGGGATACGCCTTCATGTCGGCCGTCATTCCATAGGGAAGCGTCGGGGCGATCAGGGCGTCGACCCGTCCGGCGATATCCCGGGCCATGGCTTCGGGGGCAAGGCTGTCGGTCCCGTTGGGAACGACTCCGTGCGGTTCCAGGGATCCCGTCGGGAGCAGCACGGTCCGGATCCGGGCCGGGACGAGCTCGCCGAACTCCTGCCAGCAGAGCAGGTTCATCTCGCGGGTGGAGGGCGGGGAATCCGCGGACACGCCGGGGAGCAGGCCGGCGCAGACTAGCGCCGCCGTCAAAAGGAGGAGGGCTTTCTTCATGGTTTAACCTCCTTAAGAAATCCCATCATAATGCATTTTTCTCCGTTTCTGAAGAGCCCCGGCGCAAAAGAGAACTTTTCGCGCTTTTTCGACGTATACATTGAAGGACACCCGGCCGGAGGAAAAAGCCGGCGCGGGCTGGCGAATGCCGGCAGCGGGCTTCCGGAGAGGAAGATCATCAAGGAGACCGGAGATGATGAATAAAGACTTCAAAAGGATTTTCGTGCTGGCCGCCCTTTGGCCGGTCGTTTTCGCCGCGGCGAAACAAAGGCCGGTTCCCGCTCCGGAGCCGGGCCAGAAGATCGTCCAAGCCTTCCGGCTGGAGGAACCGGTCAAGATCGACGGCCGCCTCGACGATAGCGCCTGGAAGGGCGAGGGAGCGAACGGCTTCACCCAGAACGATCCGCAGGACGGACAACCGTCGACGGAGACGACCGAAGTCTGGGTCGCCTACGACGATGAGGCCTTGTACGTGGCCGCCAAGTGCCGGGATTCGGAACCGGATAAAATCACGGGCCTCCTCGGCCGCCGGGATTCGATGGTGGAATCGGATTGGTTTTACTTCGCCGTCGATCCCTATTACGACCGCCGGACGGGATACATGTTCTGCGTGAACCCTTCCGGCTCGATCATGGACTTCGCCCTTAATAACGACATCGCCGACGACAGCTCTTGGGACGGCGTCTGGGAATCCAAAGCCGCGATCGACGGCGACGGCTGGAACGTGGAGATAAGGATCCCCTTCCACCAGATCCGGTTTTCCCGTATGGAGGAATACGTCTGGGGCGTCAACTTCCGCCGGAAAATCCGGAGGAAAAACGAAACGGCGTCCTTCGCCTGGTGCCCGAAGAACGAAACGGCGTTCGTTTCCAAATTCGCTCGCCTGGAGGGCATCCGCGGCATCTCCCCCGGCGTTCACGTGGAAATCACTCCGTACGCCACCGGCCAGGCCCAGTTCCGCCCGGCCGAGGAGGGAAATCCCTTCGAAACCGGCCGAAAAGCGTCCGGCAACGCCGGCTTCGATCTCAAGGCCGGTTTAAAAAGCAACCTGACGCTCGACGCCACGGTGAATCCGGATTTCGGCCAGGTCGAGGTCGATCCGGCCTCCGTCAACCTGACGGCTTATGAAACCTATTACGAGGAAAAACGCCCGTTTTTCATCGAGGGCGCGTCCATTTTCAACGACTTCGGCCGGGGCGGGATTTATTTCAACGCCAATATCAACTGGCCCAATCCGAAGCTTTTCTACAGCCGCCGGATCGGCCGGGAGCCGCAGGGATCTCCTTCCGGAGAAGGATATGTTTCACTTCCCGACCGCTCGACGATTCTCGGGGCGGCCAAGCTTACCGGCAAGATCGGCGGCTGGAACGTCGGGTTCATCAACGCCCTGACCTCGCGGGAATACGCCGACATCGACCTGTCCGGCCTCCGTTCCAGAGAAGAAGTGGAGCCGTTGTCATATTACGGCATCTTCCGGATCCAGAAGGACATCGACAGCGGCCGCCACGGGATCGGGCTCTTGGCCACGGGCGTCGTCCGGGACCTCGATAACCCGGCCCTCGAAGGCCTTCTCAACCGGAACGCCTTCAGCCTGGCCGTGGACGGATGGTCGTTCCTCGACGCTAAAAAAGACTGGGTGTTCGGCGGCTGGATCGGGGGAACGCGGATCGGAGGGAGCTCCGAGAACATCCTCCGAATCCAGAATTCCTCGATCCACTATTATCAAAGGCCGGATGCGGCCCACGTCGAAGTCGACCCGGCGGCCGTCTCGCTTTCGGGCTGGGGGACCCGCGTCCACCTCGCCAAGCAGAACGGCCGGTTCATCTGGCTTTCCTCCTTGGGAATGCTTTCGCCCGGATTCAATCCCAATGACGCGGGCTACCAAGCCGGAACGTCCGACGTCATCAACGTCAGCGTCGTTCCCGGCCTCAACTTCACCGAGCCCGGCAAGATTTTCCAGCAGATCCTCGTCGGCGCCGGCGGATTCGCCAATTGGGATTTCGGCGGGCACAACGTCGGCAAGGGAGGAATCCTCATCGCCGAGGGATTGTTCAAGAACTTCTGGTATTTTTCCGCCCAGCTCTTCGCCGGGGCCGGGTCTCTGAACAACCGGCAGACGCGCGGAGGCCCCCTGACCTGGACGCCCGGCATGGGGAACGTGTTCCTGATGCTCAGCACGGACGGGCGCAAGAAAGTCGTCCTCGAAGGAAGCGGGGGCATCACCGACGGAGGCCGGGACGGCCGTTCGTGGAACGCCGGGCTCTCCCTCCGCTGGAAGCCGGCGGCCAACGTCAGCTTTTCGGCCGGGCCGTCATATCTCGCCGAGACGAACGAAACCCAGTGGGTCGACCGCTTCGCCGACGCCTCGATGACGCCCACGTTCGGAAACCGGTATGTCTTCGCCCGGCTCGAACAGAGAGTCGTCTCGGCCGAGATCCGCCTCAACTGGACGTTCACTCCGCGGCTGTCCCTCCAGGCCTACCTCCAGCCCTTCATCGCCGTCGGAGCCTACAGCCGGTTCAAGGAGCTGGCCCGGCCGGCCAAGTATGAATACAATCTGTACGGCGAAAACAGCTCAACGGTCGAGGAAGCCGGCGGCGGATATACCATCGATCCCGATGGGACGGGGCCGGCCTCCCCGTTCACCTTCGGCAATCCCGACTTCAACGTGAAATCCCTGAGGGGCACGGTCGTTTTCCGCTGGGAATACCTCCCCGGCTCGCTCATTTACCTGGTCTGGACCCAGAACCGGGCGGATTATGCCAATTCCGGAATCCTCAACCTCCGGCGGGATTTCTCCGACCTTCTCACGGCGCCCGGCGAAAACATCTTCATGGTCAAGGTGTCCTACCGCTGGAACATGTAGGGGCTCCCGGTTTCGCGCCTTCCCCCGTCCGGCGGCCGGGGGAACGGCCCTCAGCGGAAATCGGTGTTGAAGAGAGGCAGGACCCGCAGGCCGGGCTTGTTCTCCCGGACGATATTGACGAGTCCGAGCTGGATTCCCTTCTCGATCCGGCGGGCGTAATTCACGATTCCGATGGAAAGGCCGGTCAGCGTCCCCTTGAGCTGGTTGAAGGGGCTGACGGCGACGCCCCGCAGGCGGCCGTCATCGACGAGCTTGATTACGGCCCCGGCGGCGAAGACGCCGCTCAGCCGGCGGCCGCCCACGCCGATTCCGGCGATCGCCAGGCCGGCCACGGATTCCGCTCCGGCCCCGATTCCGGAGATGGAGATTCCGGCCAGGCGTTCTCCGGCGCCGACGCCCAGACCGCCGATGTTGATCCCGGTGACGTTCTTGCCGGCTCCGACGCCCAACCCCCCGATGTTGATCCCGAGGACATTTTCGCCCGCTCCCACGCCGAGCCCGCCGAGATTGATCCCCGCGACGCTGCCGCCGGCGCCCACCCCCAGGCCGCCGAAATTGAAGCCGGAGATGTCTTCGCCGGCCCCCACGCCCAAAAGTCCGGCCGAGACTCCGGCGATGCTCCGATTGCCGGCGACTCCGAGCAGGCCGAGCTGGACTCCCCTCATGCGGCCGGCCCCGGGGATCAATCCCAAGGACAGTCCCGTCACGGTGGAATCATCTTCCTCGCCGAGCGTCCGGGGAGTCCACAGGGTGACATTGACGCCGGTGATCCGGATCACCCCGCGGTCGCGGAAATTGAACCGCAAACCGGTGAATTCCTTGGAATTGCCGAAGCTCAGGCCCCATTTTTTCGATGGAATATCGAGGCTTTGGGCCGAAACGGATCCAGCCGCGGCCGAGAAAAGAACAAGGGCAAGACAAGCGCCGAGCCGGCGGGCCTTTTCAGTCAAGGGAAGGAAGCTCATTTTGGAATCTCCTGTCTATTTTGGGAAAGAAGGCATTGATTAAGACGTATTTCACGGCGATTAGGTTCCTAGGCCCGCGTTCCTCCATCGGGCGGATTCCGCCGCTTGGAGGAAACGGAGTGCCCATCTGATGTATAATACTCTTTCATGAACGAGGCTTTGAAATCCCTGAAGGACCGGCTCCGACGGCCCCTTCCGGGCCCTCCGGCCCAGCTTCGGATGATGCCCCTCCCCCCGCCGCCCGGCCAGAAAACCTATGTCGAGGCCGGGGGCGACTGTCTTCCCGGGGCGGTCCTCGCCCTTCTTTATCCCCGGAACGGAAAAACCCATCTCGTTTTCATCCGAAGGCCGCAAAACGTCGTTCATCACAAGGGGCAGATCGCTTTCCCGGGAGGCCACGTGGAAACCGGCGAGACGCCGGCCGAGGCGGCCGTCCGGGAAGCGATGGAGGAAATCGGCATCGTCCCCTCCACCCTCCGCCTCTTGGGGGCCCTGACGCCGCTGTACATCCCCCCCAGCGGATACTGCATCTATCCGTTCGTCGCCGAAACGGACGTCCCGCCGGCCTTCGTGCCCCAAACCGGGGAAGTCGATGAAATCATCGAGGCGCCGCTCGCCGATCTTCTCGACGATCACAACCTCCGCCGGGAAACATGGACGTTCGAGACCGGCCCGCGGCTCGTCCCCTTCTTCGCCGTCGGCCCCCACAAGATCTGGGGGGCGACGGCCATGGTTCTCTCTGAGTTTTTGGAAATCCTCCGGCCGCCCGACGGCCGATGAACGCCCCCTTCGGCCATGCCGAGAAAAGGAGAAAAAATCCGATGAAAAAGATCCTCCTGTTCGTTCTCATTCTTGCCACGGTGATCGTCGCCGCCGTCCTCGCCCGCCCGCCGCAGACGGCCGCCGCCGAGGTCAACCCCTTCCTGGTTGAATGGACGACGCCGTTTGAGACCCCGCCGTTCGACCTGATCAAGGAGGCCCATTTCCTGCCCGCGTTCCGGGAAGCGATGGCCCGGCAGAAAAACGAGGTCGCCGCCCTCACCTCCTCGATCGAGCCGCCGACCTTCGCCAACACGGTCGAAGCCCTGGAACACAGCGGGGCGCTGCTTAAGAAAGTCGCCTACGTCTTTTTCGCCCTGACCAACAACCACACCAACCCCGAGCTTCAAAAAATCGAGGCCGAGCTGGCCCCCCTTCTCTCCAAACACTCCGACGACATCTCCCTCGACCCGAAGCTGTTCGAGCGGGTTAAAGCCGTCTATGAGAAGAAAGAGGGATTCGGCCTCAGCCCCGAGCAGGCCCGGTTGCTTGATTTGACCTACAAGCATTTCGTCCGCAGCGGAGCCGCCCTGGACGAGGCGAAAAAAGCCGAGCTCCGCAAGGTCAACGAGGAGCTGGCCGTTCTGAACCAAAAGTTCGGCCAGAACGTCCTGGCCGAGGACAACGGCTTCACCCTCGTTCTCGACAAGAAGGAGGACTTGGCCGGACTTCCGGAAGGCGTCATCGCCGGAGCGGCCGAGGCCGCCAAGGAGCAGGGACAGGAAGGCCGCTGGGTGTTCTCCCTCCACAAGCCGTCCTGCATTCCCTTTTTCCAATATTCCTCCCGCCGCGACCTGCGGGAAAAGCTCTTCAAGGCCTTCATCAGCCGGGGAGCCAACGGCAACGCGGCCGACAACCGGGCCATCGCTTCAAAAATCGCCGCCCTGCGGGTGATCCAAGCCAACCTTCTCGGCTACCCGACCCACGCCGATTACGTCCTCGAGGTGAACATGGCCAAGACGCCCGCCGGCGTCTACAAGCTCCTCGACCAGGTTTGGACGCCGGCTTTGGAGATGGCGGAAAAGGAAGCCCGGGAGCTCGAGGCGTTGATGAACAAGGACGGAGTCGTTGGAAAGCTCGAGCCCTGGGACTGGTGGTACTACGCCGATCAGCTGAAAAAAGCCAAGTACGACCTCGACGACGAGGCCTTGCGGCCGTATTTCGAGCTCAAGGCCGTCCTCCGGGGCGCCTTCGACACGGCCGGCAAGCTCTGGGGACTGACCTTCACGCCCCGGACCGACATCCCGGTCTACCATCCGGACGTCGAGGTCTTCGAGGTCAAGGAAGCCGACGGGCGCCACGTCGGCATTCTCTATTCGGACTACTTCCCGCGTCCGTCCAAGCGGGGCGGGGCCTGGTCGAGCGCGATCCGGATGCAGTCGGTCCAAGACGGCCGGCGCGTCACGCCGGTCGTCTACAACGTCGGCAATTTCACCAAGCCGACCGCCGACCAGCCGTCGCTGATCACCTTCGAGGAAGCCCTGACGCTTTTCCATGAATTCGGCCACGCCCTCCAGGACCTCTTGTCCGACGTGACCTACGAGTCGATCGGCGGGACGAACGTCCCCCGCGATTTCGTCGAGCTCTGCTCCCAGATCATGGAGAACTGGGCGGCCGATCCCGAGGTGATCAAGACCTATGCCAAGCACTACCGGACAGGCGAGCCGATTCCCCTGGATCTTCTGGATAAGATCGAAAAAACCGGGCAGTTCAACCAGGGCTTCACGACCGTCGAGTTCGAATCCGCCTGTTACCTCGACATGGCCTGGCATACGCTGGCCGAGGCCGCCCCCCAGGACGCCGTCGCTTTCGAGGACGCCCTTCTCAAAAAGATCGGAATGATCCCCGAAATCATCGTCCGGTACCGGACCCCGTATTTTGCCCATATCTTCTCGGGCGGATATTCGGCCGGATACTACAGCTACCTCTGGAGCGAGGTCCTGGACAAGGACGCGTTCCAGGCATTCAAGGAGACGAGCCTTTTTGATCCGAAGACGGCCAAAAGCTTCCGGGAGAACATCCTCTCCAAGGGCAACACCCGGGAAGCGATGGATTCCTACAAGGCTTTCCGGGGGCGCGAGCCGAAAGTCGAAGCCCTGCTCAAAGCCCGCGGTCTTTTGAAAAGCTGAATCGCGCGACCGCTTTCCCCCGGGGGAAGGCCTTCGGGCCTTCCCCCTTTTTTCCCGCCGGCCCCGCCCGTCTCCTTGACATGGAGCAAATCACGCCCGTCGCGATTCTCCTCTTGACAAAACATAGAAATCCACACAAAATAGTGTATATTAACATGTTGGACCCTAGGTTTTGTGGACATAGGGGCTCATTCATCCGATTTCATTCACTTGACTCCCCGTCAATTCCCCCGCCCTGGAAAACGTGATGCCTGAAATCCGGCCGAAAGACTCTACGACATCCCCCCGTCTGAGAGTCCTCGCCGTCGACGGCCGCCCCGGCCGCCTTCATTCCTTCAAAAAAGCGTTGAACGGGAACGCCGATCTGATCGCCGCGATCGGTCCGTTGGAGGCTTTTTACTGGGCGGAGAAGCTCCAGACGGTCGATTGTTTGATCCTCCGTGACCCGGCTTCCATCTCCGCCGAGCCGGGGGCGTTTCTCCGGTCCCTTCTCCAATCGTTCCAGAGCACGGAACGGATGGTCAAGATCGTGGTCGCCGGACCGGAGGAGGTCGCGGCCCTTCGCCGGTCGCTCCTGATCTCGCCCTCCGACCTCGTTCTCGAGAGCCCGGTCGAAACGGAAGCTCTCTGTCTGGAGGTCCGGAAGCGCTTGTCCCGGCTGGCCGTGGAAAAGAGGGCCGTTGTCCGCATTCCCATTTCCGAGAAAAATCCCATCCGCGTCGAAATCGAGGGCGGCGGCGGACCGGCCGTCGTGCGCGACCTGAGCGAAACAGGCATGTTTCTCCAAACGGCGGCCGGCCTGGGCGTCGGGGCGAGGCGTCCATTCGTCCTTCACGTCGCCGACGGCGAATGCTGGAAAGTCGAGGGAATCGTCGTCCGCTCCGGAGAGGGCGAGGGAGGCGTCGGCATCGCCTTCCGCCCGGCCGACGAGGAGGCCCGCCGGAAAATCTTCTCCCGCCTGGCCGAAACCGTTTCCCCCAAGGACTTGGCCGAGCTCAAGCTGCGCTATCCGGAGCTTCACACCTCGGCCATGGTCGCCTTCTCCTCTCCGGATAAAATCCGGGGGCTGCTCGCCGGTGCCCGGCGGGCCCGGACGGAAATCACCGCCCTTCCCGCCCATGTCCGACAGCCGGCGACCCTCACTCTCGAACACGTCGACCCCGGGAGAATCTGCGTCCTGAGCGGAAAAAGCCTCAACCTCCATTTCAAGACCGGGGATCCCGTCTTCATGTCCTTCCAATCCGGATATGCCACGTATAATTTCGAAACAACGGTCCGGCGCCTCGGCGAGAACGGCGATTTCCTCGAGTGCTTCTATCCCCGGATCCTCTTCTACTCGGAAAAACGCTCCTTGAAGAGGGAATCGCCCCAAGACGGTCTCCGCCTGGAACTGGTTCTCCCGCCCCCATTTTCGGCCGGGATCTCGGGTCCGGTCGTCGACCTCTCGGATACCGGGGCCAGCTTCATCGCCGATGCCGGCGGCTTGGCCCTGCTTCCCGGCACGCCCGTCGGCACCGTCCGGATCTTCGACAACGGCCGCTTGATCCGGGAAGAGCGGGGCGAAATCCGCCACGCCGTCCGGACGGAAGAGGACGGATCCCCGGCCTTCCGCTATGGGCTTCAGTTCGGCATCGGCCGCTTGAGCATCCAGGCGGTCCACCCCCATCGGCGCAGCACCGACGTCCCCCCCGCCGCGGCCGCCGAGCCGGGAAGCGGGGCCGATCCCGGGCTGCCGGACATTCTCCGCGAGCTTTCTCATCGTCCTCCCGCCGTCATCCGCCTGGAAAACGAGCGGGGGGAAGAAATCGTCGGCCTCTTGAATACATCGTACCCGCCGGACGGAAATCCCGTGCCCGTCGTGATCATCCCGCCCGCTTTCGGGAAGACGAAGGAAACATTGTTCGGCCTGGCCCTGACCCTAGTCGAAAATTTCCGCCGGGCCGGCCGGCGGCTGGCGGTTTTCCGCTACGACGGAATCCGGTGCAAAGGCGAAAGCCACAAGGATCCCGAGGCGGCCGAGCCGCCGTTCGAAATGGTCGACTCCAGCCTCAGCCAGGGAGCGGCGGACTTGAAAACGGTCCTGGAATGGCTGGAGATGAATCCGACGATCAAGGCCGGTCCGGTGATCCTGGCGACGTTCTCGCTTTCCGCCTTGGAGGCCCGGATCGCCCTCCGCGATCCCGCCGTGCGGCGGCGCGTCCATTATTGGATCGCCTGCATGGGCACGCTGGAATTCCGCGACCTGATGAACCGCGTCAACTGCGGGCTCGACCTGCTCGAGCAGCACCAGCTGGGCATCGATCTCGGGGTCATTCCCATCCTCGGCAACTTGGTCAAAATGAGGCATTACGCGGCCGACGTGGTCGCCTCCGGGGTAGCGACCCTCGACCAAGCCCGGGAAGACATGCGCCACCTCAACCTCCCGGTCACCTGGATCTACGGAAAACACGATAATTGGGTCAAGGCCGAGTTCGTCCGCGACGTCATGAGCATCAAGGCCGAGGCTTCCCGGGAAGTCTTTTCCGTTCCCCTGGGACATAACGCCCGGAACTCCGAGGAAGCCCTGCGGCTGTTCGGGACGGTCACCTCCCTCGTCCATCGCTTCCTTCACGGGACGATGATCGAGGCGATCCCGCCGGAGCGGAAGAATCTCGAATATCTGAGGCGGGCGGAGAAGGACCGTCTCCCGGGCCGGATTTTGAAAAACAAGCACACCTACTGGACCCATTACTTGGTGGGGGAAAAAGGTCTTCTCGGCTTCGACACGATGGCCTTGTCGGACGATTACGTCCGGCTCATGGAGGATCAGCGCAAGGCCTTGGCTTTCGATCCGGAGGACCGGTTCCTCGACCTGGGGGGCGGCACGGGGAATTTCATCGCCCACATCCTCCAAAGCGGAGGCCCCCTGCCCTCGCGTCTGGTTCTGGCCGACCTGGTCCCGGAGGCGCTGGCCCGGGCTTTCGACAAGCTGACCTCCCTCGAGCCCTCGCTGAAGAACGCCGGCCGGCTGTCCGTCCTGGGCCTCGACGTCGAATTGAACCGATTGATACCCATCCGGAGGTTCCTCGCCGGCGAAATCGGGCGGTTCGAGGACTTGGCCGAGCAGATCGAAAACCTGCCCCTCCAATCCGCCCTCCGGATCGACGCGGCCTACTCTCCCCGCCTTCACCGGATCCTCCGGGGCGAGGAAATCACTCCCGAGACGGAGCGCTTTCTGAAAAGCACCTTCGAGCTGGCCGAAGGCCGCGTCATCCGCGACTTCAATCTGGCCGCCCGCTGGACCGCCGGTCTTGCCCCGGGGCATCCGGCTTTCCGCAAGCTGGCCTTCCCCGGCGGCCGGGAAACCGCTTTCTTTCTGCCGTTCAAGGAAGAGCGATTCGACAAGATCCTGATGAGCCTCGTCCTCTCCTATATTTTCAACCCGGTCGAAACCCTCCGGGAAGTCCGCCGCCTCATCGCCCCCGGGGGGCGCCTCGTCCTGTCGAGCATGCGGCCGGATACCGACGCGTCCGGCTTGTTCACCCGGCTTTTGGAAAAGATCGAAGCGGCCCCGGAGGACGCGCTCCCCATCCCCGGTCCGAAAAGCCGGATCCTCGAATCGATGCGGTCGTTTCTCAACGATGCCCAGGCTCTCGTGGATCTGGAGGAAGCCGGGACATTCGATTTCTTCGATCCCGGCAAGCTGGAGCTTCTCTTGGGAGAAGCGGGCTGGACTCAGGTCGAGATTCTGCCTTCCTTCGGGAATCCCCCCCAGGGATACGTCGTCGTCGCCAAACCGAGGAACTGACATGAGGAACAAGGATAAGAGCCTCTTCGAGCGGCTGGGCGAGGAATACGACCTGCGCGGGCGCACCCAGTGGGTCATTTTCTTCAGCGCCATCCTCTTCGCGGCGTTCATCCTCCTTGACCGCTTGTACGTCCCGCCGATGTTTCACACGTTCCTCTTGATCCGTCTGGCCGTTCTCGCCGGCCATGGCCTGCTGTTGCTCATCCTGAGGCGGACGCGATCCAACCGCGGGGCCGAGATGGTCGCGATCGCCCTGACGGTCCTCGACGCCGGCGGGATCTCGATCATGATCCAGATGCTGGGCGGAGTCTCGACGGCCTACGTCCAGGGTTTATACCTGGTCATCATGGGCGTCGTCGTCCTCGTTCCCCTGCGCTTCGCCGCCTCGGCGTCCTTGTACGCCCTGATCTGGCTCGGCACCGCCGTCCCCTCGATTTTCCGGCCGCCGGCCTCCGGTTTCCAGGAACGGGCGACGGTGTCCAATCTGTTTTTCTTCTCGTCCGTCATCATCCTGGGTCTGATCGGTTCCTACATCATGGAAATCATGCGGGAACGGGAGATCACCGCCCGAACCCGGCTGGAGGAAACGACCGTCCGGTTGAGGGAATCAAACGAAAAGCTGAAAACCCTCGACCAGGTGAAAATGCAGTTTTTCGCCAACGTCAACCATGAGCTCCGGACGCCGTTGACCTTGATGATCGCCCCGCTGAGCCCGATGATCCTGGGCCGGATGGGTTCCGTCACCGACCTTCAGAAAGAAACGCTGGATTCCATCCGCCGCAACGGGTACCGCCTGCTCAAGCTCATCAACAACCTCCTGGATCTCAACAAGCTGGAAGCCGGGCGGATGCGGCTCCGGCCGAAAACCTTGGAATTCAACGATTACGTCGAAACCCTCCTCGCCTCGGTCAAGGTCCTGGCCGACCAAAAGAACATCCGCCTGTTTTTCCAGCATCCCTTGACCGAAGTCGAGCTGACGATCGATCCCGACCAGTTCGAGAAGGTCGTTCTCAACCTTCTCTCCAACGCCTTGAAATTCACCCCGGAAAACGGCCGGGTCACCCTGTACGTCGAGGAGCGCCCGGAAACCGTTCTCCTCACGGTGGAGGACACCGGCTCCGGCCTTCCGAGTCACATGCTCGAGGCCGTGTTCGACCGGTACCGGCAGGTGGAGGGATCGGCCGCCCGGGCGGGGACGGGAATCGGCCTGGCCTTGGCCAAGGAGGTCGTCTCCCTCCACGGCGGATTGATCCGGGTCGAAAGCGAGCCGGGCGAGGGGTCCCGGTTCATCGTCGAGCTCCTCAAGGGAACCAAGCACTTCTCTGAGGAGGTTATGGACCGCCGCCAGTCCGATCAGCCCGTCGCCTTCCGGAAACGGGCGACCGACATCGAGCCGGAAGGCGTCCGTGTCCAGGACATCATCTCCAATGTCCGGGATTTGCAGCTCATCGACTTGGAAAAAGTCGAATTTCCGATCACCCCGCCGGCGGAGCGCCGCCACGAGTACCAGCTTCTGGTGATCGACGACAGCCCCGAGGTTCTCAAGCTGATGCACTTGCTGCTCAAGGATGAATTCGACCTGGACTTCGCCCTGACCGGAGAGGACGGCCTGCGGATTCTTCATGAGCGCGGACCGGACCTCGTCCTCAGCGACGTCATGATGCCCGGGATGGACGGCCATGAGCTCTGCCGGAGGATCAAGTCCGATGAGGCGGTCAGGCACACGCCCGTCCTTCTGGTGACCGCCCGGTCGGCCTCTGAAATGCTGGCCGCGGGCATGGAGTCCGGGGCCGACGATTACATCGTCAAGCCGTTCAACGCCGTCGAGCTCAAAGCCCGGATCCGGTCCCACCTCCGGATGCGGCAGGTTGAGGCCGAGCTGGCCCTGGCCAACCGCAACCTGAAGATGCGGACCAGCGACCTCGTCGAACGGCAGCGGATGCTCTTCATCTCGATGGTCAAGTCGCTCGTCTCGGCCCTCGAGGCGAAGGATTTCTACACGAGGCACCATTCGGCCCGGGTTACGGAATTCTCCCTGAAGATCGCCCGCCACATGGGCTTCGGCGAACGCGAGCTGGACGACCTCGAATTGGCCGGCCTCCTTCACGACGTGGGCAAGATCGGCATCCCGGAAAACATCCTCAACAAGCCCGGGCCGCTGACCGGCGAGGAATACAAGGCGATCAAGGATCATCCCGTTTTCGGCGAAAGCATCCTGAAGCCCGTCGTCGAGCTGACCCAGATCGCCAAGATCGTTCGGTGCCACCACGAACGGTACGACGGCAAGGGATATCCGGACGGCCTGAAAGGCCTGGAAATCCCCTTGGGGGCGAGGATCATGACCGTGGCCGACTCTTACGACGCGATCACCTCGAAGCGGCCGTACCGCGGCGAGGAATCCCACCATTTCGCCGTCAAGGAGATCATCCGCTGCTCCGGGTCGCAATTCGATCCGGAAGTCATCCAGCACTTCATCGAAGTGGCCAAGACGTTCTCAGGACTGGGTCCCGGCGGAACGCCTTGAGAAGGAGAAACGGAGAGCTCGTGCTAGTCGACGATGAGGACCCGGGCCCCGAAGCCCGAGCGGGCCAAGTGGGGACAAGCTTCGTCGTCTTCCGCCTGGAAGCTCATGCCCGCGGTCAGGACGAATTCCCGGCCGTCCTTCAGGGCGACCGTGATTTCCCCGTCCAGGACGGTGAGAGCGTGGCCGCGGGCGCACCAGTGATCGGAGGCGAAGCCCGGGGAATAAGCCACCATCCGGACCCGGAGGTTGCCGGCTTCAACCGTCCGCCAGAACGACGTCCCCGAGGCGCCCTTGTGCTCCACAGCCGGGACGGAGCCCCAGTCGGTCACGGTGAAGGGAACGCCTTCGATTTTCACCGGCCGGCCGCCTTTTCCCCGCTCCGCTCCAGGGCTTTCCTCATCCGGGCGAGAAAGGCCTCGGCGGGTTCAAAACCCGTTCCCCGCAGCTCCTCGATTTCCGTCCCGTCCGGACGGAGAAAGAGGAGGGTGGGGACGCCGCGAATGCCGTATTTCTGAGAAAAAGCCTTCACCTTCTCGTCTCCCCCGGCGGTCAGGTCGGCCTTGAGCATGACGAAGCTCCGGGAGGCCGCGACGACGTCCGGCCGGCTGAAGGTCATCCGGTCCAGCTCCTTGCAGGGGATGCACCAATCGGCGAACCCGTCGATGAACACCGGCTTTCCCGCCGCGGACGCGGCCGCGAGGGCTTCCTCGCTGTACGGCCGCCAGGCGATGGCTTCCGAAACGAGGCCGGCGGCGGCGCCGGCCGAGGCCGTCCCGCCGACGTATTCCTCCACGCCCCGGACGGCGAAAAGGAGGGCGAGAACGAGGAAGACGACGCCTGTCAGGGCCCGGACGTACGAAAACGCCTTCCCGCCCGTCTTCGTCGGCTCGATCCAGCCGAGATAGAGGCCGGCGACCAGCATGATCAGGGCCAGGACGAAATGGTAGAAAAGCGTGTTCGGGAACAGGGTCTTCAGGAAATAGGCGGCCATGGCGATGAGGATGAACCCGAAAATCTTCCGGACCCAGATCATCCAGGCGCCCGAGCGGGGAAGCCGGCCCAGGGCGCCGGAAAAGACCCCCAGGATAAGGAAGGGGACGCCCAGGCCGAGGGCCAGGACGAAGAACAAGGAGAAGCCGAGCAAGACATCGCCCCGGTTGCCGACGTACGTGAGAAGCCCCAGGACGAACGGCCCGATGCAGGGGGCGGCGACGATCCCGACGGTCAAGCCCATGAGGACCGTGCCGAAATATCCTTTTTGGCTTCCTCCGGCCAACGTGTTGAGAAAAGCGGGCATGCGGAATTCGTAGACGCCGAACATGCTGAGCGACAGGGCGATCATGATCAGGGCGATCCCGATCAGGACGGGAGGATACGTCAAGGCCGCGCCGAACAATCCCCCGGTGAAGGCCGCGATCACCCCGAGAATCGAATACGTGACGGCCATGCCTAAAACGTACAGGATCGCGTGGAGGAAGACGCCGCCCTTTTTCCCCTCGGATTGGCCGCCGAAATAGCTGATCGTGATCGGGATGATGGGATAGACGCAGGGAGTCAGGGTCAGGCCCAGCCCGCCCAGGAAGACAAGGGCGAAAATGACCGGGAGCCCTTTCCCTTCAAACGGGACTTCCCGGCCGGAAGGCCCGGCCGCGGGTTCAAGCGCCGGCGGTCCGGATTCCGGCTTCGCTTCAGGAGAAACAGAGTCGGCGGCTTCGGCCGCCGGCGGTTCTTCCGCTCGGACCGGAGCCTCGGCCGTCGACGCCGCCTGTTTGTCCGCCGGCGGCGACGGGGACGGAGCCGCCGCCGGGGGGAAGGCCACGCTGACGGTATCGGAAAACGGAACGTCCCAGGGCGGAAGACACGTCTGGTCGTCGCAGGCCTGGTAGCTCACCGTACCGGCGATCGTCCATTCCTTTCCGGCGAAATCCGCGGCCACCGTGACGTCGAACGGAACGGTGATCACGCCCTCGAAAACGGAAAGCGGCGTTTCGGAGAAGCTGAGTTTCCTCCTGACCGGCCGGGGAAAGGCCGGCCAGCCGTATGTCACCCCGGCCTGAGACCGGAAAACGATGGTCGTTCCGATGAGGTCCTCGTCCGCGGGCCGGTCGGAGTTGATGTGAAAAGGAGGCCGGATGGTCAATTTCAGCGCGGCTTGGACGGTGCGGCCGGCGGTGAAGCCTCCGGCCGGAGCGACGACTTCGACCGAGACGATATCGTCCGGGGCTTGACTGAAGACGGCCGGGCCGATCGCCAATAAAATGCCAAGAATGAAAAAAAGACGCTTCATGCGATATCTCTCCGAAAACGGCGGAATCAGGCGGAATTATAGCACAGCCGTTCGGCGGATGGGGGCGCGCCCCTCCCTCCCTTCGCTGATTTTTGGGACGGAGCGAGGCGGATCCGCTTGTCCGGCTCTCCGGAGGGATGGTACCATTCCGGAGCGCGGGGAGGCCGTTTCGCCTCCCTGACGAATCGAAAAAGGACGCCGCATGCCGCTTGACCGGACCGAAGCGCTTCGAGCCGAGTACCGGGCCCGCATCAACCGGGTCCTCGACTACATCGACCTCAACATCCGCCGGGACCTCCGCCTCGACGAGCTCGCCCGGACGGCCCATTTCTCCCGTTTTCATTTTCACCGGATTTTCAGCGCCCTGACGGGAGAGACGCTCAACGCTTATATCCAGCGGAGGAGGGCCGAGCTGGCGGCCGCGGCCCTCCTCCTTCACCCGAAAGCGACCATCACGGAAATCGCCCTGGACTACGGCTACTCGGGCTCGGACGTTTTCGCCCGGGCGTTCCGGGAGCGCTTCGGGATGAGCGCCTCGGAATGGCGGGCCGGCGGAGGCGAGGCCTGGCGCAAGAAACGCCAAACGAATGGCAAGAATCGTCAAGCGGAAGGCAAGATAAGCCAAGAGATTTTCGGCGCCCTGGATGATGATGAGGACGCTCTCATTTCATTCAGGAGGTCCTTCATGGACAAGTCGAAATTCAAGGTCGAGGTCAGGGAGGCGCCGGAGATGACGGTCGCCTATGTCCGGCATGTCGGTCCGTTCCAAGGAATGTCCCAGGCGTTCGAAAAGCTGATGCGATGGGCCGGTCCGCGCGGCCTCCTCCGCTTCCCGGAGACAAAAACGCTGGGCATTTATCATGACGATCCGGACATCACCGCAAACGACAAGCTCCGCTCCGACGCCTGCATCACCGTCCCTCCCGGGACGAACGTCGGGGGAGAAATCGGCGCCATGACCGTCCCCGGCGGACTGTTCGCCGTCGCCCGGGCCGAGGTCTCCCCGAACGAATTCGGCGAGGCCTGGAACGCCTTGATGCGCGACTGGCTGCCGGGAAGCGGGTATGAGCCGGACGACCGGATGTGCTACGAGCTTTATCTCAACGACCCGAAAACCCATCCCGAGGGGAAATTCATCATCGAGATCCACGAGCCCGTCCGTCCGTTGTGACGCTCCGTCGCCGTCAACCGGCGGCGGGGCCGCCGGTTGACGGCGGGGCGATTCCATGATTCTCATCCGCCGGAAAAGCCGCGAGGCGAGGTCCGCTGGCTCTCGGATTCCACCGACGAAAATCGGGAGATAAAGAACCTGTTTCCGATTTATTGGAATGAAGTGAGGCGACCCGGATTGAAGGGAAGCTCAGGCGAACGGGAAAACGAGGAAGACGGCCAAGTCCCAGAGAGTGTGGCTCACGGCGCAAAGAAGCGCCGAGCCGGTCCGCAGATATAAAAATCCCCAGAAAACTCCGCAGATCGCGGCCGCGGAAATCAGCATCGGATTTCCCGAGCCGGCATGAACGGCCGCATAAAGCACCGTCGCGGCGAGAAAGCCCCGGCCCGGCCCAAACCAGGCCGCCCAGCGCCGCTGGAGAAATCCACGCCAGAACAGCTCCTCCCCCGGACCGATGATGAGGCCCAGGAGAAAGCCGATCCTGAACGTCGAAGCTCCGTCCTTGAAGCCGTAGACCTCGGAAATCCCGCCTTCGGCAAAGGAAAAAAGGACCCGGGAGACCGCGTTTCCGGCCCAAAAGACGGCATAAAGAAAAACCGCCGAAACCACGCCCCGAAGGATCTTGCGGCCCGATTCGTTCCGAACATCGGCCCAAAGCAGGGACGCAAAATCCCGGTCGAGGGCCGCGCCGAGAACGACGAGCAGGACCAAGGATCCGGCCATCCCCTGCCAGAAATCCAACGGGCCGAAACCTTTGAAAATGAAAAGAGGAACAAAAAAGAGGACGGCCGCTCCGGCCGGGGCAAAATCGGCCGCCGCCCTTGCTTTCCGGCTTCCCATCGACGATTCACCCGGACCGTTCAAGCGAGCCGGCCAAGCGGCGCTCCATTTGGGGGGATCATCCCAGCCTACGGCCGAGCCATAACCCGGCCGTGTAGAGAAGGCCGAAGTGAAGATTATAGCGGGCCGTCGCCCCATCCAAGACAACGAAGTCCAAGGGATTTTTCGGCCGGTGCCGGCGCCGGGCCCGCCGCCAGAGGGTCGCGGCCTCGGGGAGGACGGCCAGCGTGATCAGGCACGGGCAAGGAAGCCGGGGCAGACCGGGAAGGACGAGCGGGAAGCCGGCGAAAGCGATGACCAGGAGTTGACTCCCGAACAAGAGGAATCCATAGTAGACGATCGAGCCGCGGTCGCCGAGGATTCCGGCGCAGGTCCGGATCCGGCGGCCGGAATCCGTGGCGATGTCGCGCCAGTTGTTGGCGTGGAGAATCCCGCTGACAAGCATGGCGATCGGAACGCTCCAGGCGACCGGCAGCCAGGAAAACCGCCCGGTCTGGACGACCCAGGCGCCCAGCGCCCCCAACACGCCGAAATTGAGAAACACGGCCGCATCCCCGAGAGCCCGGGCTTTCAACAAGGTGTACGCCGCTCCGATGAGAACCCCGGCCGCGCCGATCGCCAAAAGGATCCAGCTCGTCCGCCATGCCAAGACCAGGCCCAGGGCGATGCCGGCGGCGAACAGGGCGACGGCCCCCCGGGCGACCTGGCGCTCGGTGAGCCAGCCGCGGACGATCGCTCCGCTGACCGGCGTCGCTTGGGTATCCACTCCGTGCCGGAAGTCGAAGACATCGCTCAGCATGTTGGCCGCCGCGTGGAGAATCACCATCGCGGCGAACGCCCCGCCGAACAGGAGGATGTTCAAGGACGCCCCGCCGGCGACGACGGCCAGGCTCGTTCCGAAGATCACCGGCATCGTCGAAGCGGGAAACGCCCAAGGCCGGGCGGCCGTCACCCACCTGCGCCCAATCGAAGGAGGATTTTGATCGATCGTCATGGGGGCATTATACCCGAAAAACGCCGGCGGATGGCCCTGGATCCATTCATCATCTTGCCCGAGAGGATCATGTCTTGCCATTAAAAATCCTGACCGAAGCCGGATCGAATCATCTCCTTTCACCCCCCCGGCCGGGATTGGATTTCAGACGGCGCGATTCGTATTCTGGACCTGAAAAAGGCGGCATGTTATAGTATCCGCTCATCTTTTCGACATCCTTCAAGGAGGACGCCGATGCCCGCCAAGCGCTCATCTTTCGACCGCCGCGAATTCTTGAAAAAAAGCCTGCTCGGAGTCGCCGGAGCCGGCGCTTGGAGCGCCGTTCCCGGCGTTCTGAAAGCCGGCGTTCAAGCATCCTCCGCCCCGGCCGCGGCCAAGCCCGGCGTCATCACCCGCCCTCTCGGAAAAACGGGCGTCGCGCTTCCGGTGGTTTCGATGGGCGTGATGAACTCCAACAACGAAAACCTGATCCAGGCCGCCCTCGACGGGGGAATCGTTCACCTGGACACCGCCCACGGCTATCAGCGCGGAACGAACGAAGGCGTGATCGGGAAAGTCCTCAAGGGCCGCCCGCGCGAGTCCTATTTCATCGCAACCAAGGTCCCCGGCGAGCCGCAGGACCGCCGGACGGGCAATTTCTTGGCCGAAACGACGGCCGGGCCGTTTCTCGAGAAATTCGAACTCAGCCTCCGGCGCCTCGGGGTGGAATACGTCGACATCCTCTATCTCCATAACGTTCTGACGAAGGAGGCCGTCCTGTTCGAGCCTCTGATGAACGCCCTCGTCAAGATCAAGCAAAGCGGCAAGGCCCGCTTCATCGGCGTCTCAACCCACGGCAACGAACACGAAGTGATCCGGGCGGCGATCGAGGGCAAGATCCACGACGTCGTCCTGACGTCCTACAATTTCCGGCAGACCAACCGGGTCGCGCTCGACGCGGCCGTGGCCGATGCCGCGGCCGGCGGAATCGGGATCATCGCCATGAAGACCCAGGCCGGCGCGTACTGGGACCGGGGAAAAACCCGTCCGATCAACATGAAGGCCGCCTTGAAATGGGCCCTGGGCAATCCCCATATCACCACGGCGATTCCCGGCATGACGACCTTCGACCAGCTCGCCCTCAACCTCCAGGCTATGACCGACATCGTCTTGACGGACGCGGAAAAAGCCGACTTGGAGCTCGGCGGCGGGGGGGAGCCGGGGCTCTATTGCCAAGGATGCCAGACCTGCCTTTCCCAATGCGCCCGGCGCTTACCGCTTCCTTCCTTGATGCGGGGCTACATGTACGCCTACGGCTATCGCAACCTCGGAGAAGCCTACGACCTCGTCGCCTCCCTCGGCGTGGATCGGAATCCCTGCGCCGACTGCGCATCCTGCCCGGTTCAGTGCGCGCTGGGGATCGACGTGCGCGGCCGGGCGACGGACATCGCCCGGATCCAGGACGCCCCGGCCGATCTGTTCGGCTGAGCGACGGCGCGGAACGAAGAAGCGCCCTCCGGCCCGCCGCGGAATCTTTTTTTCGCCTGATCCGGCCGACGGTTCTTCAAAAAACACGGCGGGAGAACCTCCATCAAACGGAATCCGGCTTGACCCGGCGCGTTTTCCGATCGATGGCATAGACGACGAGACCTGCGGCCGTCAACCCGAGTCCGGCCAGCGATTCTCTCGGCCGGTAGATCAACCCGTAGGCCAGGATGTAAACGTGGATGACGAGAAAGGCGGCCGGCGTCCAGGGGTATCCCCAGGTCCGGTAGGGACGCGGCAGGTCCGGCCGCTTCCGCCGCATGAGCATCACCCCCAGCACGGTCATGAATGTGAAGAGATTCAGGGTGAATCCGATGAAAACGATCACTTGGTCGAACGTCGAGGTGACGATGTAGAAAACAGACAACAGCCCCTGGACGACGACGGCCGCCGCCGGGATGTCCTTGGCCGTCGTCTTCCCCAGGAACCGGAACAGGCGGTAATCCTCGCCGATGACCCGGGAGATCCGCGGCCCGGCGATGATCATCGCGCTGACGCTCGAAAGAAGAAGGAAGGCGATGACCGCGCCCATCAACCGGCCGCCGGCCGCGCCGAACACGCGGCCGGCGAACACGTATCCAACTTCCAGCTTTCCCGACAGCTCGGCGATCGGGACGGTCCGGAGAAAGACGAAATTCAGAAGGATATAGAGGACGCTGACGATCAGGGTCCCGGCGATCAGGCTCCGGGGGAGGTTCCGCCGCGGATTCTCGATCTCGCCGGCGACATAAGCCGCGGCGTTCCAGCCGGAATAGCTGAACGTCACGAAGAACATCGAGACGGCGAAGGCCGGGCTGAGAACATCCCGGAGCGCCCGGCTCGTCGGGGCGAAGGACAGGCCGGCCGGCTCGCCCATCGCCAGGCCGAGGACGATGATCAGGACAATGAAAAGGATCTTGAAAATCGTGATGACGTTCTGAAACCGGGCGCCAAGGCTCTTGTCCAGGCTGTGGAGGACGGTCAGGACGGCGACGACGCCGACGGCGATCAACGAGGAAGAGGACAAGCCGGCTCCCGTTTTTTGGGGGACGGCCAAGGCGCTCGTCAGGTAGCGGCCCAGCCCCATCGCCGCGGCGGCCACGGGGGCCGCGAATCCCACGAGGAACGAAATCCAGCCGGCCAGAAAACCCAAGGCGGGATGGAACATCTCCGTCAGAAAATGGTATTCCCCTCCGCTCCGCGGAAAAAGGACGCCCGCCTCCGAATACGTCAGCGCCCCGAACAGAGCGATCGCCCCCCCCAGGATCCAGAGAAGCAGGAGGGCCGGGCCCGAGGAAATCCCGGCCGCCTGGAAACCAAGGCTGGTGAAGACGCCCGAGCCCACCATATTGGCCACGACCAAGGCGGTGGCCGTCGTCAAGCTGAACTTCGTCTTCATCCTTTTCTCATGAAATAAAGCAGCAAGCCCTTGTCGCTCCCCCAGTGGTAGCCCAGGCGGAAGGGCAGGGATTTCACCCGCGCGGGATCGGCGAAAGCTTTCTTCAAATCGGGCTGGCCGACGTTGGCGAAATCCTTGACCGGATCGCTGTATTCGCCGTAAAGACGGGCCGTCCAGCGGCCGAGTTTGAAGTACCGGAAGGGGATTCCGGTGTCGTCCTGAAGGACGAACCGGCTCCGTTCCAGGATCAGAACGCGGATCCGGGAGAAATCACGGTAATGCATCAAATAGGACGCGGATTTAAGGAAGGTCGTCTCAAAGGCCACCGTCCCAAGGTAGAAAGCCAGCGGGGAATTCTCGCGGAACGCCCCGTTGGACAAGTCGCAGGAAATATAAGACAGCTCTTTCAGGACGTCGGCTCCCTCAGCGAAATACGCGAGTCGGACGCCGAACGGCCGGCGGCGCTTTTTCGGCTCGCCGGGAAAGGGGCCTTCCAGGATTCCGCCCTGATCGGTGATGTCCAGCCGGGTGATCGAGGCGATGACGTTGCCGCTGCGTTTCAGGAAGAAGCATAAAAGCGGCAGGACGCCGTCGACCTTATCGCCGGCCAGCTCGTCGTTCATGTTCCGGGTGATGAAATAGCTTTTCTTGAAAAAATCGTCGAGCGAAGCCCGGAGATCCTGGATGTACCGGGCGGCGGCGCCGCCTTGATCGGCCGTAAAGACGGGCAGCCGGCCGACAAACTCCAAGCCGAGCAGAAGATGCCGGGCGGCCTGGGGAAAGAGAATCACGGCCGTCAAGGCATCGGGGCCGCCGAAAGGATAAAACAGCGTCGTCGTGGCCGCGGCCGCCTCGCCGATCTCCGATCGGGCCCAATGCCGGACCGGACCCAGCCGTTTCATTTCCAGCTCCGCCCAATTCTTTTCCAGGGCGTCGGCGAACTCCCGGTACTCCGCGGTCTCCTGGAATTCCTTATAGGGAGAGGAGACGCAGGGAAAGCCGGCCAGGAAAGAGGCGAGATCGTCGAAGACCGGGTCGGCCCGGAGGACGGTTTCCGCCGGCGCGGCGGAAACGGGGGGCCCGTCGTTCCGCCGGGAAGACTCGACGTCCGCGCCCGCCAGAGAGAAGACGCCGAGAAGCGCCGCCCCGGCGGCCGCGATGAGGACGATCCTCGTTTTCATCCGTTTTCCCCGCGGATCGACAAGCTTTCCTTCTTCATCAACATCCTTGGAAGCCGCCTTCCATCAAGCCGAACGGATTCATCAACGGCCGGCCCGGCGGTCCGCCTCCCCGAAGCCGCGTGGTTTTTAGGAAACGGCCGTCCTCTCGGCTCGTGATTCATCCGTAAACAAGGCGTAATCATAAGGAAATCCGGGGGAAAAAGCGAATCGGGGAAAGCGGGCGTTCAGGACGCCCGCTCCGCCGGCCTCTTGATGATTAAGACCGTCCGGTCGTCGTCGGGATCGGCCCCGCCGGTGAATTCGCGCAGGTCGGAAAAGATCGCTCCCAGGATTTCCCCGGCCGGCCGGCCGGCCAAGCGGCGGACCGCCCGGACGATCCGGCCCGTTCCAAATTCCTCGCCGGCCGGGCTGCGGCATTCGGAAATGCCGTCGGTGTAGAGAACGAGGATGTCCCCGGCCTCCAAGTTCGCCCGGCCTTCCTCGTAGGTGCTATCAGGGAGCATGCCCAAGGCCATGCCCGTCCCCTCCAAGGAAAGCTCTTTTCCGCCCGCTTTCAAAAGAAGCGGCGGATTGTGACCGGCGTTGACGTAGCGGAAATCGCCCGTGGATGGATCGAGCTCGCCGTAGAAAAACGTGATAAACACATTGGGGGCGGAGCTGCGATGAATGAAATTGTTGAGCTTGAAGGCGAGATCGGCCGGACCCATTCCGGGCCGGGCTTCCGATTGGAGGGCCGCCCGGAGGGACGCCATGAGGAGCGAAGCGCTGACGCCCTTGCCGGCGACGTCGGCCACGGTCGTTCCCAGCCGCCTGTCGGCCAGCGGGATGAAATCGAAATAATCGCCGCCGACGTGGAGTGACGGCGTGGATTCGGCGATGATCTCGAAATCGCCGCAGACCGGGCATTCCTTCGGCAGGAGTCCCCGCTGGATTTCCGCGGCCAAGCGCAGCTCCCGCTCCATCCGGTCCCGGATCAGGCCGTCCTCGACCAGGCGGGCGTTTTCGATCTTGACCGCGGCCAGATTGGCCATCAGCGTCAACAGCCGGAGGTCCTCGTCGGTGAACGATTCCCGGCTCGAAACGCGCTCGGCGCAGACGACGCCCAAAATCTCCTTCTCCGTCTCCAAGGGGACGCACATCGCCGAATGCAGCCCCATGTCGATGACGCTCTGACGGTCGGCGAACCGCGGGTCCTCGGCCGCGTCGGTCGTCAGGACCGAAAGCCGCCGGGAAGAAGCCATTTCCACGAGGCCGCGGCTGATCTGCATCGGCCCGCTTTTCAACTGGGGATTGCCGATCCGGACGGCCCGGGGAACAAGTTTCTCCGGATCGCCCTCCTTGAGGAACAAGGCCCCCCGGTCCATGGGGAGGTGGGAGGCGATCAGATCCATGACATATTCCAAGAGCTCCTGAAGGGGCTTGTGGAAAAGAAGAGCCCGGCTGACCTCGTTGATGACGAGAAGAAGCTGGTCGGCCCGCGTTCCCGGCCCGGAGGGCTCCATCCGTCTGACGCCGGCTTCCGTGCTCCGGGTGATGATGTCCCGGGAAGGAACGGCCGCGCTGACCCGGACGGCGGGATTGGGCGAATCGGTGATTTCGACGGCCGCCGTCCACGGCCGGTCGAAACAAATCCGGACCGCCCCGACGGAGATCTCATCGCCCGGCGCGAGAAGGACGGGTTCGACGATGCGGCGGCCGTTGACCATCGTCCCGTTCTTGCTGCCCGCATCCTCCACCGTCCAGCCTCGCGATGTCCGCCGGATCCGGGCATGACGGCTCGAGATGTAGGCGTCCGGAAGACGAACATCCGCGTCCAAGGCCCGGCCCAGAACGGTTTCTTCCTTTTCGAGGAGGGCGGAGAACGGCGGGGCCGTTTTGGGGTAGACATAAAGCGTGGCCATGGATTCCTCCTCATCCCAATGTTTTCAGGATCCGCCGGGCCGACCGGGCTTTCACGTCGGCGGGCGCGTCCTCCAGCACCGGCAGGACCGCGTCCTTCATCTTTTTCGGGAGGACGGCCTCGAGAAGCTCCAGGGCATAATCCACGGCCCACTTCGTGCCCTCGGCATAATTCTGAAGGGCCCGGCCCACGTCCTCCGGCGGATACAGGAGTCCCAGAAGGAGAAAGATCTGGCGGTACCCGGCGGCGGGCGACGCCCGGATTTCCCCTTCGTCCTTCCCGCTCGTCCCGGCCGCGGCCGCCCGGCAGGCTTCCCGGACGAAGTGAAGGATCTCGGGCTTGATGTCGCGCTCCCGGAAACGGTGGCCGGCCCGGCGGTCCCGGAATTTGAAAAGAGCTTCGATGACGGCCTCGGCGACGTCCGGATCCCGACGGCGCAATTGGCGAACCAGCGCCTCGGCCGCCCGGGATGTGCCGATGGAGGCCAAAACGCCGGGCACGGATCGGCGGACGTGAAGATCGGCCCGGAAGTCCGCCATCCAATCCCGAAGGTCGGGCACGGCTCGATCGCCGTAAGCTTCCAGGGTTTCCGCCGCCCGGTCGCGGACGGCGGGATGGCCGAGATGGGGGACGATCAGGGGAAGCCAGTCGCGCTTCTTCAAGCGGGCCGCGCTCTCCAGGGCGTAATGGACGACGCCGGGGGATTCATGCTTCAGCAACCGCGGCAGATAATCGGTCAGAGGCGCGCCGGCGGGCATCAGGCCGAGAACCTTGGCCAGCTCCATCTGGTCGACTTCGCGGGCGGGCGAGGCGGAGGCCGCGACTTCGCCGAACGGCCGGCGCATGACGTCCTGATAGGAATCAAGGGCCAGGACTTCCCGAACGATGACATCGAGGGCGGCCGGGTCCTCCCCTTCCGCCCATTCCGGTCCGAGCATCTCGCTGTCCAAGTCCAAGAGCGTATCCAAGGCGGACGCCCGGACGGCGGCCGATTTTTCCGAAAGAATCTGCCTCAGCTCGGGCGTCATTCGTTCCGCCTTCAAGAGGTCGAACAGGTTGTAGGCGTAGAGGACGGAGCTCCGCTCCCGGCTTTCCAAAAGGTCGACAAGCCTCTTGGCCGTGTCCGCCCGGGCTTGTTCCCGGACGAGCCGCTCGGCGTCGGGCCGCGAAGGGACGAGGTTGGCCCGGATCGCCGGCAGGTAGTTGCGGCCGATCCGGACGAGGATCACCAGCCAAAGACCGATGATCCCGATTGTCACGAAGCTCATCCGGGCCGCGTCGAACGCCAGAATAACGGCGAAGACGACCTGGAGAAGGCTGGCCAGCGCCTCTCCGCATTTGCTGACAAAGATATCGATCGTCATCTTGGCCTTGACCTTGACCTCCTCGGGCAGCGGAAGATACAGGAGCTGCTTGGTCGCTTGAAAGAAGGTATGGGTTAAGGCTTTGTCGGACCCCTTGACCAGGACCGCCCAGGCCGTGATGCCGGCCGCGGGAATGATAAAAACGGCGGCCGAGCCAAGGGCCAGGATCAGGGGCGTCACGAACAGCGCCGCCCGGACTCCCAAGGCCTGGATCGCCCGATGGGCGAAAACGGAATTCAAGATCCACGAGACGACGAGCACGCCGACGGAGAAAGCCGCCAGGAAGTCGGTCCGGCGCGCCTCGAGCGGAAAAGCGTTCTTGACCGCCCAATTGAACTGAAAATCGATCATCGTCGAGGCGGCCAGGGCGACGATGATCAAGCCCGAAAGAAGGCGAAGATAGGGGCTGGCCGCCAGCGTCCGGAAACCATCGCTATAATTGACGGGGCCCGCTCCGAGTTCTTCTTCGCGTCCGGGCGCGGACCGGAGCGCCGCCCGGATGAAAGTCATGGCGATCAGGTAAAAGACAAGCCCGAGGAGGATCAGGTGGCGGGCCGGCAGGCGGCTGGATAGAAGAACGACCAGGACGGAGCCGGCGATCCCGCCCGCCAAGCCGCCGCCCACGAAAAAGCCAACCAGCTGCTTGGCCCGCCTCGGTTCACAGATCGACCCGACCACGACCCAAAACTGAGAGACGGAGGCCAGGACGAAGAGTTCGAACCAGAACCAGTAAAGGGCAGGGACAAGGCGCCCGCCGAGACCGAAAAGCAGCCAGAAGGCGACCGTCCCGACGGCGAAAAAAAGCTGGCTCCAGGCGATATACGCCCGCCGGTCCAGCGCCCGGATTTTTTTCGTGTTCCAGGCGGCGAAAAGACCCGAGAGGACGGCCGAGATGAAATACACGAGGGGAAGCGACGTCTTCGTCAAGCCCAGGCCCAAGAAAAGGGACGTCTTGGAAACCTTGGAGACGTAGATGGCGGCCATCAGGAAGAAAAAATGGGCGCAGAGGAAACCGGCCAGGCGCTCTTCTCCCGGCCGGACGGGGGAAACACGGTTGAGGACCGGGCGCAAGCGGCCGTTCATCGGCGGGGCCTCCCGGGAATCCAGGTCAGCTTTTCAGAAAGCTCTCCAGGGCTTTCTCCTCGCTGTCCAGGATGTCGAGGACGCGCGTCAACTGGGTCACTTGAAAAACCAGGAAGAGACGCTTGGAGATCCCGGTCAATTTCAAGCGGCCGCCGCTGTTCTGGGTGGATATATAACTGGCCAAGATCTCGCCGATCCCGAAGCTGTCGATGAACGGGACGTTCCCGAAATTCAGGAGAAGATCGCGTTTTCCGGCTTCCAGCTGTTCCTTGACGTGCTGATGCACGGAAACGCCGGCCGTATCCGACCGGCGGATTTCCCCTTCCAGGTCCAAGATGACGACGCCGCCTTTTTCGCGTTTGGTGATGACCATCGGATCGCCTCGTCTTTTTCCTTTACATTATCGGAAGCGGGGGATGATGTCAAACGCCGCCGCCGCCTTTTTTCTTGACTCCTTATCCCCTCAGGGGCATAGTAGGGAAAGCGGGGAGGGCTCCATCGTGCCTCGAAAATTCATTCGCCGAGGACGCCGGAGGGATCGGTTTTTCGCCGCTTTCGCCTTCCTTTGTCTCCTCGTTCTTCTTCCGCCGGGCCGGCCTGCGACCGCCGCCGTTCCGCCGGTCCCCTGCGTTTTCACCGGGGTCGGGAAAATCGTGGCCATCGGGGACCTGCACGGCGCCTATGCTCCGTTCGTCCGGATCCTGACGGACCTGAACATCATCGACGACCGTCTCCATTGGGCCGCCGGCAAGACGCATGTCGTCCAGATGGGCGATGTCATGGACCGCGGGCCCGACGCCCGAAGGATCCTCGACCTCATCCGGCGCTTGGAGGACGAAGCCCGCGAAGCCGGCGGCGCCTTCCACATGCTCCTCGGCAACCACGAGGAGATGAACATCCTCGGGCTGTCCTTCGACATCAAAGGATACGTCACCGCCGAGCAGTTCCGGTCGTTTCTCCCCGTCTGGAGCCGCTACCGGAAGCAGACGGAAGCGCTGACGGGTCCGGAGAACATCCCGGCATGGGAACGCTTCATCGAGGGAAATTTCCAAGCCCGGAACACTTACAGCCGGTACTTTAACGACAACTACGGACGCTGGCTGGCCCGGCGCCCGATCGTCCTCAAGATCAACGACATCGTCTTCGTCCACGGCGGCCTGACCGAGCCTCTCTCCGCCCTGTCCTGCGAGCTGATCAACGCCGAAACGGCCCGTGAATTCGAACGGTATTTCGCCCGGGAGAAATTCGAGTGGGTTTGGATGTACCGGACGGACGGGCCGTTGTGGTACCGCGACCTGGCCATCAAGGATGAAGAGACGATCCGGGAGGAAACGGACCGGATCCTGGCCAATCTCGGAGCCCGGGCGATCGTCATCGGCCATTCGCCGACGACCGCGGCCCTCTCCGGATCCGTCAGCCGCCTCGGAGGAAAAATCTGGGTCATCGATACGGGCCTCTGGATCAACGACGGTGGACACGAAGCCGTTTTAGTCATCACCGGCGATCGGATGGAGATGGTCCCCGTCCTTCGGCCGGCCGGAGAGGTGAGACAATGAGCACGCGAGGAAGGAGTCTTTTGCTTTTCATCGGGGGCGCCGTTCTCTGGCTGTTCGTCGCCGCGGCGGTCTCCCAAGAGGAGCCGTCGATGAACAAGATCGAGGCGATCGAATCCTACTTGGCGTCGGCGCCCGTCGTCGTCGTCGAAAAGGACGTCGAGCCGGGACGGACGATGCCCTGGCGGTTGACACTCGACGATGGACGGATCCGGGGACGGGCCCTTTTCAAGTACATCGACCGGCGGACGGCCCTGCCGACCCGGCACAGCTATCGTTACGAGCTGGCGGCCTACGCCCTCAGCCGCCTTCTCGAACTGGAGATCATCCCGCCCGTGGTCGAGCGCGAAATCGAAGGAACGCGGGGCAGCCTTCAATGGTACTTGGAAAACTGCCGGAGCCTGCGGGACCGGGAACGGCTGAGGGAAGAGCCGCCCGTCCGGACCAATTTTCTTGATGAGCTGGCCGACGTCCAAGTCTTCGAATTCCTGGCCGCCGACGAATGCGGCGACAAGGACGACACCCTGGTTCATGTGGACAGCTGGAAGATCTGCCGGGTCGATTTTTCCGAAGCGTTTCGGCCCGGGACGGAGCTTCCCGCCTCCTGCGTTTTTCACCGCTGCTCCCGCTCCCTTTTCCACCGCCTCGAATCGCTGACCCTGGCCGCGCTCACCTCCCGCCTTGGCGCTTTTCTTCAGCCGGACGAAATCGCGGCCCTCTTCATCCGGTCCCGGCGCGTCGCCGGAATCATCCGCGGCCTGATCCGGGAGCAGGGGGAAGCGGCCGTTCTTTTCGAAAGGAAATCCCCGAAGAGCTGAGCTCTCCCCATGAAGGACGCCGAGGATCCGTCCGGGACGGCGGCTCCGGCGGCCGCCCAAGCCGCCGCCCGGGTCCTCCGGATCCTGACGTTCGTCCGCCCGGAGGAGCTGACCAAAGCTCTCCTTCTGACCCTGAACAGTTTTCTCATCATTTTCGGCTATTACCAGATCAAAGCCGTCCGCGAGGGCCTTCTTCTCGCCGCCCATTCGGCCTCGGTCAAGAGCTACCTGGCCATCCCCCAAGCCGTTCTCCTGGTTTTCGTGATTTGGGGATTCGCCAAGCTGTCCTCCAAAGTTCCCCGTCACCTCCTGATCACCTGGGTGACCCTGTTTTGCATCTCGAACTTGTTGATCTTCGACCTTCTGAATCTCGTTGGGGTTCCGGTCTCGATCCTCGGGATCGCTTTCTTCATCTGGATCGGGATGTACAACCAGATGATTCCGGCCCAATTCTGGGGTTTCGCCAACGACATCTACGATGAGGAACAAGGGAAGCGGATCTTTCCCCTGATCGCCCTCGGGGCCTCGCTCGGCGGAGTCAGCGGCCCGCTCGTCGCCCGCAAGCTCATCCCCGTTTTCGGATCGTACGGGATGATCCTGACGACGGCCGGAATTTTGGGATTCACAATCCTCCTCTCCTGGGCCATCCACCGCCTCGATCTGCGGGAGGACCGGGAGGGGACCGGCCGGCCCGCGGAATCCAAAGCCTCGCCCCTTCTTCCCAGCGGCGGATTCCGCTTGATTTTCAAAAGCCGCTATCTTCTGTACATCGCCCTGATGATCGGCTTGTACAATTTCATCAACGCCCTCGGCGAATTCATGTTCTCCGATCTGCAGCAGAAAATGGCCCTGCGGGAGCTGGGAACGGCGGCCACCGGCGGCATCGCCCTCCAGAACGCGATCGGCACGGCGTTCGCCGGGTACCAGTCTCTGGGCAACACCATCGGCCTGGGAATCCAGCTTGTCCTCGTCTCCCGCATCTTCCGCTGGGTGGGCGTGGCCGGGGCGCTGCTCTTCCTCCCGGTCATCGCCCTGGGGGGATACGGCTACGCCGCCTTCGGCGCCTCGCTCGTCCTCCTCAAGTGGATCAAGGCCGTCGAGAACGGGACGGATTACTCCCTGATGAAAACGACCCGCTCGGCCCTGTTTCTCGTTACCCGCCGGGAAGAGAAGTACAAAGCCCAAGCAGCCATTGAGACGTTCTTCGTCCGGGCCGGCGACGCCCTCTGCGCCGGAGTCGTCTGGGCGGGGACGGCCGCCCTGTCTTTCTCGATCGAGGGATTCGCCGCGATCAACGCGGCCGGAGTAAGCCTCTGGATTCTTCTTTGCGTTCTGATCGCCCGGGAGCACCGGCGGAAAAAGGCCGCCGTTCGGGAGTAGAGCCCTCACTCTCCGGAGATGGACTTGCGAAGGACCAGGACATTCTCGGGGCCTTCGCGCCGATACATCATTCCATCGGTGAGGTTGCGGACCAGGTGAATCCCCAACCCGCCTTTTTTTCTGCCGGAGAGGATTTCGTCCATGGCCGGCGGCGGAACCGCCTGGGGATCGAATGGGATTCCATGATCCCGGATTTCCAGCCGGATTTCGTCCGGCTGGACCCGGATGTCCAAACGGATCTCGCCGGCCCCGTCGGGATACCCGTAGCGGACGATGTTGACCAGGATTTCAAAAAGGGCCAGGTCGAGGCGGAACAAATCGTCTCCGGATATCCGGACGCCCCGGAGCCGGTCTTTGAGAAAGTCCCGAAGCCGGTCGATCTCGCTCATTTCGGCCGAAACGCTCAGATTCGCCGACGCGGCTTCATCGCTCATCCTGTCCTCGCCCGGGCCGTTCCAGCAAGCCCTCTCGTTTATTATGCCATAAACGGCATCCGCGCGTCAGAAGAGGCTCTCGCCGGCGCGGAAGGATGGTCCATCGCGGGAAGGAAAGCCGGCTGATCAGCAAAAGGGGGTGATGATGATGAGGGAACTCTCCCCAGCCGGCAAAGGAGAATCTGTGTTTATTTTAAGTCCGGCCGGCCGGCAAATCAAGCGACGAAAGCACCGCCTCGACGGGGATGTCGCGCACGTCGGCGGCTGAAACCTGCGTGATTTTTCCGCCGGGCCGCCAGGCCCCGGCGAATTCTTCCCGAAAGACCGCCGCTCCCGGAACGCCGAGGACGGCCGCCAGATGGGTCACGCCGGAATCGTTGCCCAGATAGAGCGAAGCTTCGGAAAGGAGAGCGGCGAGCTCCGGCACGGCCGGCCGGTCGAGAAGAAGCCATCCCGGGGGGAGGACGCCGGCGGTCCATTGGACCTTCAAGAACGACTCGGCCTCGCCCAGGACCACGGCCCCGGAAAGTCCCGAGGCCGCCAGCGACCCGACGGCCTGCCGGAAACGACCGCCCGGCCAGCGCTTGAGGCGGCTTCCCGCTCCCGGGTGAACGACGGCGTAAGGCCGGCGGGGAGCCGAAATCCGTTCCGGACTCCGCGGCCGGGGAAGGAAGGCGCAGGATTCAAAAGGCGCGGAGGGAAGTCCCAAATTCCTCAGACCCGCCGCCGTCCCCTCAAAAAACGAAACGGAGAGCGGACGGCCGGTGCCCGGATCGGCGGAAACAGTCAAAATCCCTGCTCCCGGCCATAGTCCTGCCGCGCTCCGCTCGAAAACCGCCGCCGACGGCGAATGAAACCAGCCGGCGGCCAAATCGATTTCCGCCGGATCCGGCTTGAAGCGCTCCGAGAGGCCGTCCGCTCCGGCCAGAGCCGCCCAGCGGAAATCATCCGCGTCGGCGACCGCGTCCACGATCCCGGAATCAAGAAACAAACGCCCGAAGATCGGCCGGGCGACAAGCGTGATCCGGGCTTCGGGCAGCGTCATCCTCAGAAGGCGGACGGCCGGCAAGACGACCAGGAGATCGCCCAAGCCTCCCCGGCGGAGAGCCATCAACGATGTCATCGGAAGGCGTCTCCGGGGCGGACAGGCCTCTCCCGTCCGCGGAATCGAAGGGGGAGAATGCCGGCTGTGTTTAACAGCAGAAAAGGGAAAATATTGGTATTAGGAAGGATAAAAGTTTTCTCCAGCCGGCACAAGAAAACATTGGTTGTATTATAGGGAAAGAAAAAGAAAAAATCAAGCCTGATTTTCCGTCGATCTCGGAATCCCGTTTTTCTCGATGTGATGCTTGATCGTTTTGCCCCGGACCATATAGATGACATCCTCGGCGATGTTGGTGGCGTGGTCGGCGATCCGTTCCAGGTTCCGGCTGACGAGGATCAAGGCCACCGCCCGCCTGATATTGTGGGGATCCTCCATCATGAAGGTCAGGAGCTCCCGGAAAATCTGATCGTCCAGGGCGTCGACTTCGTCGTCCCGGAGGCAGACGTCCCGGCCCAGGGCGTCGTCCCGGTTGATGAACGCTTCGATCGCGTCTCGGACCATCGCCTGGGCCAAGAGGGACATCCGGGGGATGTCGATCAAGGGCTTGAGGAGGGGGAGACGGGCGAGATCCAGGGCCAGTTCGGCGACGTTGACGGCCAGGTCTCCCATCCGCTCCAGGTCGCTTCCGATTTTCATTCCGGCGGTGATGAACCGCAGATCCCCGGCCATGGGCTGGCGGAGGGCCAGAAGCCGCATGCAGATCTCATCCACCTCGACGTCGAGGACATTGATGTTTTCCTCGTTTTTCAGAACGGCCCGGGCCGGCTCTTCCTTCTGCTCCTTGAGAGCGTCGATGGCCAAGGACAGGGCGTCCTCAACCAAGGCGGCCATCCGCAGAATCTTCTCCTTGAGGAATTGCAGCTCCTCGTCAAACACGCGTTCCATAAGTCCCTCCGCGGCCATTTTCGGACATTCCGGGCCGCTTGGCAAGAGTCAGGATGCCCCGCGTTCATGAAGCGGCGATGTGCATCCCGTGAATTTTTCGGGAAGGAAGACGGTCTGAGGAGGGGGCCGGGCGGTTTTCTTGACAGGATCCCCCCCCCTTTTTATAATGAATTTCACTATCCCGTAATTATTTCCAAAGGAGAAGTCTGTGGAGAGGAAGGAGGCGCAGGTTCCGGTCTGGAAGACGCTCGCGGCCTTCCTGGCCGCGGGCGCGCTTGTCCTTTCCGCTGTTTTTTGCGGCGGGAAGAAAACCGGCTCAGGCGGAGCGGCCGCCCTCCAAATCAAAGGCTCGGACACCATGGTCAACCTCGGCCAAGCTTGGGCCGAGGCTTTCAACACGCTCCATCCCGAAATCAACGTGGCCGTCACCGGAGGCGGCTCGGGGACGGGCATCGCCGCCATCCTGAACGGCACCTGCGACATCGCCGAGTCGTCCCGGGATCTCGAGGAGAAGGAAATCCAGCAGGCCGAAACGGCCGGCATGGTCGTTCATGAAACGATCGTCGCCCTCGACGGAATCGTCGTGGTCGTTCATCCCTCGAATCCCGTCTCCGCCCTGACGATGGACCAGCTCCGCGAGATTTTCATGGGTAACGTCAAGCGCTGGAGCGCGTTCGGAGGCGAGAACCGGCCGATCGTCCTCCTCTCCCGGGAGGTCAACTCCGGAACCCACATTTTCTTCAAGGAGCACGTCCTCCGCCGGGGAAAAAGCAAGGGACCGGAGGAATTCGCCCCGGCGGCCCTGATGATGCCTTCGTCTTACGCCATCGCCGAGGAAACGGCCAGAAACGAAAACGCGATCGGATATTACGGCCTCGGCTATATCAGTCCGCGGCAAAAGGTCCTCTCCGTGTCCCGGGATGACCGCTCCCCGGCCGTCTCGCCGACGATCGAGACCGTCCGATCCGGCGCCTACCCGATCTCCCGGCCGCTTTACTTTTTCACCCGGGGCGGACCGTCCGGGACGGTCAAGGACATCCTCGATTTCGTCTTGTCGCCGGAAGGCCAGGAAATCGTCCGGGCGACCGATTTTGTGCCCGTCCGATGAAGCTCTCCCCGCGCCGGCTCCGCGAGTTCGTGATCGAGCGTCTCATCTTTCTCAGCGGGATCGCCTCGATCGTCTTCGTTCTTCTGATTTTCGTCTTCCTGCTCCGGGAAGGCGTTTCCGTCCTGAAAACGGCGTCGCCGGGCGAATTTCTCGGCGGGCATCTTTGGTATCCCATCTCCGCTCCGCCCCGGCTCGGCATCCTGCCCTTGATCCTCGGATCGCTGCTCGTCACAGCCGGGGCGGTTGTGATCGCCGTCCCCCTCGGCATCGCCGCTGCGTTCTACATCGCCGAGGTCGCTCCCAAGCGCCTCCGGGCGATACTCAAGTCCTTCGTCGAAGTCCTTTCGGCCATCCCCTCCGTCGTCCTCGGCTTCATCGGCATCACCGTCCTCGTTCCTTTCCTGAAGAGCCTCCTCAACCTGCCGACCGGGTTAACCGCTTTCTCCGGATCCCTGATGCTCGCTTTCATGGCCCTGCCGACGATCATCACCATCTCCGAGGACGCGATCAACGCCGTCCCCCGCGAGTACCGGGACGGAGCCTTGGCCCTCGGGGCGACCCATTGGCAGACGCTCCACCGGGTCATCATCCACGGGGCCCTCCCGGGCATCATCGCCGCGGCCATGCTCGGCATCGGCCGGGTCTTCGGCGAGACGATGGCCGTGATGATGGTCACCGGGAACGCGGCCGTCATCCCCCATTCCCTCTTCGAGCCCGTCCGGACGCTGACCGCGACGATCGCCGCCGAGATGGGCGAGGCGGCCAAGGGCAGTCCTCACTACTTCGCCCTGTTCGCCGTCGGCATCGTCCTGTTCATCATCTCCTTCGCCATCAACCTGACCGCCGATCTTCTCCTCAACCGGGGCCGGAAGAAATGAGACGCGAGCTCCGCGGCCAGAAAATCGGCTTCGGCGTCTTGCTGTTGGCCACCCTGCTTGTCGTCATCCCCGTCGCCGCCATCGTCGCCCTGGTCATCGCCAAGGGATGGGGAGCGCTGTCCTGGGAATTCTTGTTCTCGATGCCCCGGGACGGGATGCGGGCCGGGGGGATCTTTCCGGCGATCATCGGAACCGTCTACCTCGTGTTCATCTCCCTGGCCTTCGCCCTGCCGATCGGGGTGATGGCCGCCATCTACCTCACCGAATACGCCAAGGACAATCTTCTGACCCGGATCATCAACCTGGCGATCATCAACCTGGCTGGAGTGTCTTCGGTTGTTTTCGGCCTTTTCGGCTTGAGCCTGTTCGTCGTTTTCCTGAAGTTCGGCGTTTCCATCATCTCCGGAGCTCTGACCCTCGGGATCATGGCCCTGCCCGTCATCATCACCACGACCCGGGAGGCCCTCCGGTCGGTCCCGGACGCTTATCGCGAGGTCAGCTTCTCCCTGGGCGCCTCGCGATGGCAGACCGTCCGGCACGCGGTTCTCCCTCGGGCCCTGTCCGGCATCTTGACCGGGGCGATCCTCAGCGTCGGCCGGGTCGCCGGGGAGACGGCCCCTATCCTCTTCACCGTGGCCGCCTTCTACCTGCCCAACCTCCCGACGGGCCTGTCCGACCAGGCGATGGCTTTGCCCTACCATCTCTACGTCATCACCACCCAGATCCCGGGCATTCCCGAAAGCTTCCGCTACGGCACGGCCCTCGTCCTGATCGGGATTGTCCTGATCATGAACGTCATCGCGACCGTCGTCCGGTCGAGAGCCTCGAGGAAGAAATGAGCGCCCCCGCCGGGACGGTCAAAGTTTCCGTTCGCGGCCTCTCGGTCTCCTACGGAGCCGCCGCCGCCCTGAAAGGCTTGGACCTGGACATCGCCTCCGGCGAAATCCTCAGCATCATCGGTCCTTCCAACTCCGGCAAGACCTCCTTCCTCCGCAGCTTGAACAGGATGAACGAATTGAATCCCCGCGCCCGGACGGCCGGGACCGTTCTCCTGGACGGAGCGGACGTCGTCCGGGACATGTCGGCCGAGGCCGTGCGGAAGCGCATCGGGATGATCTTCGCCATGCCCGTCCCCTTGCCGCTCTCCATTCGGGATAACATCACCTACGGACCCCGGATGGCCGGCGTCCGGGACGCCGCGATGCTCGACGGCCTGATCGAGGAAAGCCTCCGGGCCGCTTATCTTTGGGAGGAGGTCAAGGACCGGCTGAACATGCCCGGCCAGAAGCTCTCCGGCGGACAGCAGCAGCGGCTGTGCATCGCCCGAACCCTGGCCCTCAAGCCCGACGTGATCCTCTACGACGAGCCATGCTCCGGCTTGGATCCGATCTCCACGGCCAAGGTCGAGGAGTCGATGCTCAGTCTCCGCCAAAGCCACACGCTCGTCCTGGTGACGAACAACACGAAACAAGCCGCCCGCGTCGGGACGCGGACGGCGTTTTTCTTGATGGGTGAAATGATCGAGGTCGGCCCGACCAGCCGCCTCTTCACCGCGCCGGCGGACAAGCGGACCGAGGATTATATCATCGGAAGGTTCGGGTGAGGCCGTGAAAAAGGCGATCGATCCCCGGCCTCTCCCGCCTGTCCTCGAGGTCCGCGGCCTTAACCTCTGGTACGGGGATTTCCAAGCCCTGTCGAACGTTTCCGTCTCTTTCAAGCCGCGGGCGATCACGGCCTTGATCGGCTCCTCCGGCTGCGGGAAGTCCACCCTTCTGCGCAGCCTCAACCGGATGAACGACCTGGTCGAGGGCGCCCGGATCGAAGGGGAAATCCTGTTCAACGGGAAGGACATCCGCCGGAAGGACTGCTCCCTGACCGTCCTGCGGAAAAAGGTCGGGATGGTCTTCCAGCGGCCCAATCCCTTCCCCTTGAGCGTCTTCGAGAATATCGCCTTCGGCCCCCGGGTGCACCGCCTGGCCGCCGGCGGCGATCTGGATCGAAGGGTTGAAGAGAGCCTCCGGGCGGTCAACCTCTGGGACGAGCTCAAGGACCGGCTCAAGAAAAACGCCCTGTCCCTCTCGCTCGAACAGAAGCAGCGGTTGTGCATCGCCCGCCTCGTCGCGGTCGAAGCCGAGGTCCTCCTCATGGACGAGCCTTGCTCGACCCTCGACCCGATGGCCACGGCGAAAGTCGAGGAGCTGATGCGCCGGCTCAAGGAGCGCTACACGATCGTCATCGTAACCCACAACATGCAGCAGGCCGCCCGGGTCTCCGACGAGACGGGCTTCATGCTTCTGGGCGAGCTGGTGGAGTTCGGCCGGACGGCGGAGATTTTCACCCGGCCGTCCGACAAGCGGACCGAGGATTACATCACCGGCCGCTTCGGTTGAAGATGCGCGCCCCGCCGATTATTCCTTCCCGGCATCCGCCGGAGCGGATTTGGCCCTGTACCGGGCCGGATCGTCGAAAACGTCGAGGACGAACACCCGGGTGAGGAAGGCGGCCGAGTGGACGGCGCCTCCGGGAATGAAATACCGGTCTCCTTTTCGATACGTCTTGGTCTCCTCCCCGATGGTCAGGATCATTTCACCCTCGATCATCAAGCCCCATTGGGCGCAGTGGGCATGCGGCGGGACCTTGGAGCCGGCGGCGATGTCGAAGAAAACCGCTTGGGTCAGCTCCCCCTGGATCAGGCGGCCGCGGATCCCGGCGAGGGGAGTCTCGATCTCCGGCAATCCCATAATCATTTCCGGATAGATGCCCGGCATCCCCGCCTCCTCCGGATCGCTTTCGGGCGGCGATCCGCTTGTTATTTCTCGAGCTCGGCCAGCCAAGCGGCCGCGAACTCCCGGGCCGCCTGGGTCGCTTCCTTTCCCGCCCGGAAGCAGATCTTCCAATCGGAGGGCTTGTCTTCATAAGCTTCGTCGGCAAAATACATCCTCGACTTCCTCTTGACTAACTTGGCCGAGAAATCCACCCCGGCGCTCGTATCTAGGAATTCCCGGATTCTTCTCTTGATCAGACCGCGGACGTCCGCCGGGTATTCCTCCTCCCAAGACTTGAGCTGCTCGGCGTATTGCTCGGCGTTTTCCCCGCTCTCCATCTCCTTGCCCTGGCGCATCAGGGCCATCTGCCCGGGGTCCTTTTCCATCTCCTCCATCCGGGCCCGCATTTGCTTGATGCCCTCCTCCACCGCCTTTCTCGTTTCCGCATCGAGGCCGGCCAGGTTTTCCTGCATCTCGGCGACCTGCTTTTCAAAATTGGCCTTCTGCTGTTTCAGCGATTCATCGGCCGAGATGACCTTGTCGGGAGGGCCCGGCTTCTGCTCGCTCCGGAAATCGGCGTAGGCGGCTTTAAAGGCGGGCGACTCGGAATACGTCTTGATCCAGGCGAGCCCCCCGCGGACGGCCTCGGCCCGGGCGGAGGGAGGAAGGGCCTTGAAGGCGGCGAAAGCCTTCTGATCGTAAGGAGAGCCGGTCAACAATCCTTCGAGGATTCCTTCCTTGGCGGCCGCTTCGCTCAGGCGGAGCGTGGACAGAATGTCCGCTCCCGCGGCCGCGACCCCGAGGACGACGGCCGTTCCCAACAGGAAAGCCGCGGCAAGGCCGAAGCGGCGATGGTGTTCTATTTTTAAATTCATGCGATTCCTCCGTCGGTGGGATGGTTTGGATCGACACCATAAAGCGCCAAGGGGGGAAAGTCAAGGACGCGCCGCCGCGGCCGGTGGACTCCCCGCGTTTTCTGATATACTGATATCCTTGAAAAGGAGACCCGCATGCACGGAAAACGAATCTTTTTCGCCCTGGCCGCCGTCGCCTTGATCCTGGGAACGGCCGCGGCCCTCGCCGCCCCGCAGTCCCAGCGGCCCCCGGAATACCGGGAAATCATGGCCGCCCAGAATATTTCGGACCTTGCCGCCCGCTTGAAAGAGCTCGAGCGCATCAAGGCCGCCTATCCCCAGAGCCCGCTGAGGCCGATGCTCGAGGAAGCGATCCTCGTCACCAAAGTCAAAATGTGCGCCGCCCTGGACGAAGTCCTGGCCCTTCAAAAAACGGTCGTGGGGCAGGGCGAGGGATTCGACCGGATCTACTCGTACTTCGCCGCGGCCATGGATATCCTCCACCATCCCAACCTGGCCCGCTTCGACGCGGCCGGCGTCGTTCAGGCCGTCGTTTCCTACCGGGACGGAGCGGACCGGCTCCTCAAGGAGGAGGCCTTTATCCGCTCGGTGCCGGAGGAGGAGCGTCCCTATTTATTCGAATACGGCAACAACATCAATGTCGTCGCCGCCTTGGCCTGCGTCAACGCCGGTGAACCGAGCCGGGCCCTCGATTTCTTGAAGGTTTACCGGTCGGCCGGCGGCGCGGAAGACGACGCTTATTCCTATGCGTCCGCCGAAGCCTCGGTGAAGCTCGGAAAGAACGAGGACGCCCTGGGCGGTTATTTGGCCGCGGCCGTCGAAAACTACCGCGACGCCGAGGCGAAAGCCCGGGATCTGTGGGCGACGGTCAAGGGAACACCGGAGGGATTCGAGGCCGCGTTGGAAACCCGACAAAGGGCATTGCCCTTCCATCCGGAAGCGTTCGCCGTTCCCGCTGATTGGAAAGGCAAGACGGTCCTGGCCGAGATCTTCACCGGTTCAGAATGCCCGCCCTGCGCCGGAGCCGACCTCGGGTTCGACGGACTCATCGAATCCGTCCCCGAGACGCACCTGGCGATTCTGGAATATCATCTTCCGATTCCCCGCCCTGACCCGATGATCAATCCGGCGACCCGGGCCCGCCAGCAGTATTACGGGGTCAACAGCACGCCGTCCACGTTCTTTGACGGCGCGCGGAAGGCGTCCGGCGGCGGCGGCCGGGCCGGCGCGGAGGGAAAGTACAAGGAATATCTGGCCGAGATCAAATCCCTTTTGAAGGAAGAGCCGGCGGTCTCCTTTACGGTCAAGGCCGTCCGCGACGGCGACGAAGTCGCGGTCGACGTGAACGCCGAAAAAAACGCGGCCGGGGCCGAGACGTTCGCCGCCCTCGTCGAAAAGGAAGTCCGGTTCAAGGGGGGCAACGGCATCGTTTTCCATAAAATGGTCGTCCGGGATTTCCAGGCGGTCTCCCCGGAAAATCCCCGGGTGGTCTTCGACCTGGCCGCTTCCGAGCAGACGACGGACGCCTATCTCACGGAATTTGAGAAAACCTACGACCGGATCCCCAATTACAAGTTCGCCGACCGCCGGAACCGTATCGGCCGGGAAGGGCTCCGGGTCATCGTTTTCGCCCAAGACAAGCAAACGAAGAAGGTGTTGAACGCTGCGGCCGCCGACGTGAAATAGGGGGTTCGAAACGGGACGTTCATGCCTCCCGAATACGCGCCCAAGACGATCCGCTTTATGGAGGCGGCGTACGCCGCCCAGGGCGTCCTTCGGCCCCTCCGCCGGCAGCGCTATGAGCCGGGAACGGTCTTAGAATACGAACTCCGCGGCGTTTGGCCGGCCGCCCGGGCCCGCGTTTCCTTGGAAATCCTCAAGTTCGCCGGGGGCGGCTTCGCCGGCCAGGTCTACCAGGTCGCGGCGCGGTCGATCGTCCCGGTCGAGGACCAAGTGGAAGGGCTGGAAGCCGGGCGGACCTACGCCCTGAAAATCCTGATTCCTCCGTCGCGCTTCGCCGCCCGCGTCCGGAACTTTTTCTACGGCTTCGGCTTTCAGGCCCCGTTTTCGCTCCAGTCGCTGGCCGCGGCCGGCCGCTCCCAAGCCCTCTGGCAGAAATTCATCCGCCGGGCCGCCCGGGTGGAGTTCGGCCGCGACGACGCTGTGGCCGACGTCATCGGCACCTTCCGCGACGAGAGGCTCGGCAGCTACGGCGAGCTCGGCGAATGGGTGGACGGCCGAATGTGGCGGTTTGAAATCGATGACGACCTCGATTCCCGGCGCCGTTGGAAGCCCGGCGATCCGGAGGACGGGATCGGGTCCCCGGAATACCGGACGAAGCGTGAATTCATGAAACGGCTGACGGCGATGATGCGGCGGATGGGAGCGGAGGAGCTGGCCCGCCAGTACGAATGGGGATCGTTGAAAAGCCAGCCCAATGCCATGAAAAGGATCGCCTCCGATCCCGACCCGAGGGCCGGGCTGACCGCCGTCGATTTCCGGGCGGGGATGGCCTTGACGCCCCTCAACCCGCAGTGCCCCGTCGATTTCAAGCTCATTCTCCGGGGGCTCGGGCGGGGCCGGCTCGTCCAATTCGACAAGGGCGATCTTCGGAAGCTCGAGCGTTTCGCCGGAGAACACGCCGGCGACTTCGCCGATCTTCGGCCGGCCCTGGAGGAACTGAAGCGGGAAGACGCGGCCTACCGCGATTCCCTTGTCGATTGGACGCATCATCATGTCCGGCTGTTTTCCGGCCGCCTCCGCCGGCGGATCATGGCCGGATTCCGCGAGAGCTGGCGGGTCCGGAACATCACCGACGACCGGACGGCCTCCGTCTTGGCGAAAAGCGGAGTCCTCTCCCTTCTTTTCCTCGGAGCGCCGGGACTGGCCCTGGCTTCGCCGCTCTTGTTTGTTTTCGCCTGGCCGGGGCGGATTTGGTGGAAGTATCCGCTCTGGCTTCTTCCGCTCATTCTGACTCCGCTCGTCCGAAAAATCTGGGGCCGGGACGATTTTCGCCGCCATTGCGGCCGGATGCTCACGAGTCCCCGCTACATCCTGCGGGCGGGGCGGGCCCGGATCGCCGAGGCGATGATCCGCTGGGTCCGGACGGGCCGGGCCTCCGAGGAGCGCGCCCAGAACATCTCCTCCGCTCCCTGGCGGTATTACGCTCAGCTGCCGTTTTCCCTCTTGCCGCCCGGCTTCCACCGTTTTTTGACCGAGAAGGCTTACTTCAAGGAACGGATCCGGGCCCTTTTTATCCAGCCCGCGCGGCTTCTCGTCCGGCCGGCCGAGCGGGAGCGCTGGATGATCGGGATGATCGACCAGGGCGGGAAAAACGGCCTTCTGACGGCTCCCGAGGTTGAGCGCATCAAGGCCCAGGTCAAGGAGCCGTACATCCAGAAATATCTCAAGAGCCTGGCCGTCCATGCCGCCACCCTGTTCGTCTCGGAAACCGTCTTTCTCGTAGCGGCAGTCGTCTACGTCCTGGCCCATCCGGAATTGACCTGGCAGGCGGCGACGCTCCGCGCCGGGCTCATCATCGGCGCCTTGAACCTCCTGCCGGTTTCGCCGGGATCCTTGGTCCGGGGATTCTACGTCGTCGGCCTGATGATCAAGGAGCGGAACTTCAAGGACTACAACATCGCCCTCGGGGTCAGTTTTCTCAAGGTCTTCGGCTACTTGGCGTTCCCGATCCAGATGACATACCGGTATCCCGACCTGGCCCGGTTCATGGCCGGCCATTGGGCCAACGAGGCCGTCCACCGGGTTCCGGTGTTCGGCGAGAAAGGCGCCTGGCTGGAGCATTTCGTTTTTGACGCGTTCTACAATTTCCCGCTGACCCTGCGCCGGAGGATCAGGACGCGGGCGGAAAGGCGGGCCGGGGAGCCGAAAAAATCCTGGACGACGCCGCTCCTCGCCCTGGCTGCGGCCGTCGTCCTGGGCGGCCTGGGGGCCGGCTTCGCGGCCGTCGCCGGGGGGGCGCCGTCGTTCAACCGGACCTGGGGCTTGGCGGTCTGGGTGCCGGTGCTGGCCGGGGCGGCGATCGCCCGGGCGGCCTCCGGCTTTCAAATCGGGGCGCGCGTCCTTCGGGGAATGACCGGCGGCGCGCTTCTCGGGGCGTTCGCCGGCCTCGCCTCCCATATCGCGGCCCTCGCCCCGTTTTTCGGCGCGGCCGCCGCCGCGGAAAACGTTCCCCCGGTCTTGGCCGCGGCCAAGTCGGGAGTCACACTGATGCTGCTGTTCGGCGTCCTTGGTCTCGGAGGCGCGCTCTTCGCCGAAACGCGCCGTCCTTGAACCGGGCGGATCAGAACCGGTATTCGAGCCCGAAGACCGGGAGGATCGGCGCCTGCGGGACGATGTCCTGCCTGTTTTCGACCCGGTTCCAGTAATAGCGGGCGATGTTTTCCCGGTCCAGGAGATTGACGACGCTGAGGTAGGCCAAGAGAACGGATGTCCGGAACCGGAACTCCCGGTCCGCCCGCAGGCTCACCGAGCTGTAATCCGGGTAACGGGTCGAATCGAGCCGGGTGACGTCGAGGACGGCGGCGTTCAGGGCCGTCGACCGGGCGATGTCATAAGGCGTGTACGGAACGCCGCCGGCCAGATCCCAGCGCAGGCCGAGATTCCATTTCCGGGCGATCCGGACGCCTCCGATCATGGTCAGAACATACCGGTTGTCGTTCAACCGGTCGCGCCAGCGGCCCAGGGCGTCGCGGAACCGGGACCGGAACAGGCTCGCTCCGGCGAAGAGATGCCACGTTCCGCCGGGCTTCTTTTCCGCCGTGATTTCCAAACCCCGGGCGGCGGCTTGACCGTCGTCGGTCACCGTCGTGAACGAACGGTACACGCCGTAATCAAGGCAGAGGTCGAAGACGGAAAATTCCGGGTCCTCGGGAGTCACCGGCAGACGGCGGTACTGCTTGTCGTAGACATCCAGGGTCCAGCGGAAGTCCTTCGAGACGTCGTGGGAGACGCCGAAAAGGAAATGGGCGGCCGCCGGATTGCGGTTGTCGCGGACGGCCGGCGTGATTCCAAGGATGGCCGTCGGAACCGCTTGGCGGAAGATCCCGGCCGCGGCCTTGAGGGTCAGGCGTGGACTGACCGCCCAGGCAGCCGAAAGCCGAGGGGAAACCTCGGCCGTCCGGTTGTGGGAAAGGACGTCGAGCCGGGCTCCCAGGGATACGGTCAACGGGGGGGCCGGCCGCCAGTCCAGGCCGGCGAAAACCGCGCCCTTGGCGACCGTCAAGTCCCCCCGGGCCAGGACCGGGGGAATGAGCGAGGCGTACGGATCGACGTAGGCGCCGTAATAGTTGTTGAAATCGTAAATCTCGGCCTTGGCCTCGAATCCGAGCGAAGCCCGGAGCCGCCCGGAGAGAACGAGCCCTCCGACGTGGCGGAGGCCGATGATGTCCGTCGTTTCGTCGAAGAGAAAGGCCGCCGAATCGGTGACCGAGTCCAAGAGCTCGTCGGCGTTGCGGTAGCGCGACCAGGAGAGGGTCGTCACCGTGGAGTAGGAATCGCTCCAGCCGGCGTACCAGCACAGCCCGGCCGTGTTCTGGCGGTTTTTATAGTTGAGCGCCCGGGTGAAGCCCATGGCCACCGCTTCCTCGGCGTCATAGGACAAGCGGCTGTCGGCGTTCACATCGAGCAGCTCGAGCCGGTGGCGGGGGCCGAGGTCGAGCACGGCCTTGAAGTGGACGTCGCCGAAGCGCGGGGCGACGCCGTAGCCGATGATTTTCGTGACGAGGTCGTGATAGCTCCGTTTCGCCGAGACTAGGAACGAGCCCCGGCCGCCGAGGATCGGCCCCTCCACTCCGCCGCCGAAACCGGCGGTGTTGATGTCCACTTGAGCCTGGACGCGTTCGCGGTCGCCCTCTCGGAAGACCATCTCGATAACCGAGGACATCCGGTCGCCGTAGGCCGCGTGAAACCCGCCCTTGAAGAAATTGAGCGACCGGACCCAGGAGGCGTTAATCACGCCGATCAGGCCTCCGCTGCCGCCCTGCACCTGGAAATGGTTGATGTCGTAAAACGGAATCTGATCGACGTAGAAGGCGTTTTCCCAGGGGCTGCCGCCGCGGACGATCAGCTCGTTGCTGGTGTCGTTGACTTGGGAGATGCCGGCCGTGGCCTTGAGGACGCGGCTGACGTCGTCGACCGAACCGGGCGTTTGGCGGAGGCGCTCTCCTTCGACCGACACGGCCCCCGCCGTCCGCTCGATACGGCTCGGCCCGGCCTCGGCCGTCACCGTTACCTCCTCGCGGAGCGGGCCGGGAAGGCGGACCATCTCCACGTCCAGGCGGACCGGAACCGCCGGATCCACCCGGAGTCCCTCCACGGCCCGGGGGGCGTAGCCGCTCCGATCGAAGAGACAGGAATAGACGCCAGCCGGAAGGCCGCGGAACTCGAACGCTCCGCCCTTGCCGGTGACCGCGGAGCGTTCAGTCCGGCCGGGACCTTCGCCCGCCGGAAGGATCACTCGAACGTCCGCGAGTCCGCGCCGCGACTCGTAATCGAGGACGAAACCGGAAAGGACGCCGGCCGATTCCTCCGAGGATGCGGCCGGCGGGCCGAAGGCGGAAAAAAAGGAGACGGCCAAAAAAACGACGATCCGCGAACGAATCCTTTTCATTTCCGATCCGCGAGCCGGCCTCGCGGAAAAATTATAATGAAATCCCGCCGCCTCCGCCAGGGATGTTCCGCACGTTCCCTCGTCCGTTTAGCCCCGGCCTTTCGCGGCCGCGAATCAAGGGGAGAAGCGTGATCAGTCTGAGCCATCGGAGCCGGGACGCCCGGCATGACGCGCCCGATGCCGCCCTCCTCCCGGGGAGGCGGATGCACGGAGGCGATGGCCGGACATAAAGAACGGGAAAGACGACAGGGACGGCCTCCGCCGCGGCTTTCATGCCGCGTTCAACGCATCCCGGGAAAGAATGGCGACGTCGGAGATCGGGACGATCATGACGATCAAAGTGAGAACGGTAAAAGGGGCTTCCGGAGGCGGGCCTTCGCTCCACCGGACCAAACAGGCCGCGCCGAAAAAGAGGATAGGGGATGGGACGAGGCGATCGAACGTCAACGACGCATTCTCCGCTTGAGGCGCATGATCCGTTCATAGGAACGGTCGAAGCGGGCTTCCGGGATCACCCCGGCGGCCGCGGCCCCCTTGAGGATGCCGGCGGCGGCCGCGGCGATCTCCGGATCGAAGACCGAATTGTTGGCGAAGATCAGGATGTCGAGGCCGGCGTCCACGGCCCGGATGACCGCTTCCTTCAAGCCGAAGTTCGCCGAAACCGCCTTCATTTGCATGTCGTCGGAAACGGCGAGGCCGTCGTAGCCCATCCCCTCTCGGAGCAAGCCCTGGATCGCCGGCCGGGAAAGCGTCGCCGGATATCGCGGATCGATTTCGGCGTTGAAAACATGGGCCGTCATGACCGCGTCGCAAAGCCCTTCTCCGATGATTTCCGCGTAGGGCTCCAGCTCCCTTTTCGACCAGGTGCCGGTGACGTCCGTGAACCCCAGGTGGGAATCGTTTTTCGAGCTGCCGTGGCCGGGGAAATGCTTCAAGGTCGTGAGGACGCCGGCGCGATGATACGCCTGGATGACCTCGCGGGCATGCCTGACGACGACGGCCGGATCGGCCGAAAAGCTCCGCTCGAGGCCGCCGATCACGGGATTTTCCGGATTGACGTCGAGATCGACGACCGGAGCGAAGTTGAGGTTGAATCCGGCCTCGGCCAGGACGGCCGCCTCCGCCTCGGCGCAGGCGCGGGTGACAGCCGCGTCATCCAGGCCGCCGAGATGTTTTTGGGAAACCGTCGCCGGGAAGCCGTACTTTTCCTTGAGCCGCGAGACCCGGCCGCCTTCCTGGTCGACGGCGATGAAAAGCGGCGTCGCCGCCGTTTCCTGCAGGGAAGCGATCAGGGCCCCGACCTGTTCGGGGGAGGCGATGTTACGGACGGGATTTTGGGACGGAACATCATAGTCGAAAAGAACGACCCCGCCGATTTTCCGGTCGCGGATGTCGGCGATGACGGGATTATCCGCCTCGAGGGTCAGCCCGCGAAAACCGACCATGATCATCTGGCCGATCTTCTCGTCCAAGCCGGCGGGCGCGGTCCCGGGCCGGGCGGCGAACCCGGTTTTGCCGAGCATCGGCAGGCCGGCGAAGGCCGCCAGCCCGCCCGCCAGAAACTCCCTCCGGCTCATGAAGCGCCGCGCATCCTCTTTGGTCATTATGCGATGATCCTCGGCAAAGACGTTCGGCCGGTCCTGGAAAGACCGGTCACTTTATCTTCAATCCCAAATCGGAGAGCTGGCGCTCGTCGACGGCCGAGGGCGAGCCTGTCATCAGGTCCAGGGCGCTGGTCGTCTTCGGGAAAGGAATGACCTCGCGGATGGACTCCTCGCCCGCCAGGAGCATCACCAGCCGATCGAAGCCGAAGGCGATCCCGCCGTGGGGCGGAGCGCCGAAGCTCAGGGCTTCGAGGAAATAACCGAATTTCTCCTCGGTCTCGGCTTCGGAAAGACCCAGAACCTTGAAGATCCGGCGCTGGAGGTCCCTGTCGTGGATCCGGACGGAGCCCCCGCCGACCTCCACGCCGTTGAGGACGAGGTCGTAGGCCTGGGCCCGGACCCGGGCCGGGTCGGTTTCGAGAAGCGGCAGGTCCCCGGCCGCCGGCGCGGTGAACGGGTGGTGCATCGAGACGTGCCGCTGTTCCTCCTCGCTCCATTCAAACAGGGGGAAATCCGTCACCCAGACGAACCGGAGCATTTCCTTCCGGGCCGATTCATCGCCCGGCCAAGTCCGCCGGATCTCCCCGAGGGCCTTCAGGGCGGCGAGCCTCGCATCGGCGATAAACAGGGCCAGGTCGTTTTCCGCTCCGCCGAGGGACGCCCAGACTTTATCGAAATCAGCCTCGGACAGCTTGAGGGACGATTTCCAGCCGTTCTGTTTCTTGATCCAGAACGGGCCCTTGGCCCCGAGCGCCTTGGCTTTCTCACCCAGCTTGTCCAGCTGGCCGCGCGACATCGAGGCGGCCCCGGGGACGAGCAGGCCTTTAAGCTCCGCGCCGGCGGCCAGGGCCCCGCGGATGACATCGGAAGCGATGTCGCGGGCCGCCGCCGTCAGGTCCCTCATCTCGAGCGGCACGCGGAGGTCGGGCTTGTCCGAGCCGTATTTCTCCATCGCCTCGGCATAGGTCAGCCGGGCGAAGGGGCGGCCGATCGTCCGTCCGGAGAGAGCGAAGATCGCTTCCATCAAGCCCTCGTTGAGCTCGAAAAACTCCTCCCGCTCGGGGAAGCTCATCTCGATGTCGATTTGAGTGAATTCGGGCTGGCGGTCGGCCCGGAGATCCTCGTCCCGGAAGCAGCGGACGATCTGGAAATATCGGTCGAATCCGGCGATCATCAGGGTTTGCTTGAACTGCTGGGGCGACTGGGGCAGGGCATAGAACCGGCCCTTGGATATGCGGCTGGGGACGAGGTAATCGCGGGCGCCCTCGGGCGTCGGATTGGCCAGGATCGGCGTCTCGATCTCGAGAAAGCCGTTCCGGTTCAAATAATTGCGGACGGCCAGGGCGGCATCGTGCCGGAGACGGATCTGGCGCTGCATCTTCGGCCGGCGCAGGTCGAGATACCGGTATTTGAACCGCAGCTCCTCGGAGGCCTGGGGCGGGTCGACGATCGCGAAGGGCGGGAGCTTGGAGGGGGCGAAGACCCGGAGAGCGGACGCTTCGACCTCGACCTCTCCCGTCGGCAGGTCCGGGTTGACGGCCGAGCGGCGGCGGACGCGGCCGCGCACCCCGACGACCGATTCGTTCCGGAGCCGCTTGGCTTCTTCCATCAGCTCCGGCCGGTCGGTTTGGAAAACGGCCTGGGCCAGGCCCTCGCGGTCGCGGATGTCGACGAAGATCAAATGTCCCATGTCCCTGGTCTTCTGAACCCAGCCGCAGAGGACGACCTCGCTTCCTTCGTGGGCGGGCCGCAAGGCCCCGGCATAATGGGTCCGTTTCCAGGACGCGTGTTCCGTTTCTTCGCTCATCGGGATTTCGCCTTATCGGAGGTATTCCGCCGCTATTCTAGAAGATTTTCAACATGTTGTCCAAACCGGGGAAAGCGGACTCCGCCCCTCCCCCGGCAAAACAAAACCAGGCCGGCGCCTACCGGCCCGGCGGCCTCAAGACCCGGAGGAACGAAGCGGAAAACAGCTTCGTCATCTCCGCCGGCTCGAGTTTTTCCCCGAGCAATCCGGCGATGACGCCGAGCATTTGCTCCCGGCCGGCTTTCCCCCAGAGACACCTCTCGGAAACGATCGAAATATATTCCGCCCCGATCCGCCGGCTCGCCGCCTGGACTCTCGCCGCATAGGAAGCGGCGAGTTCCTCCTTGCCCAGAACCAGGCCGATCGTCGATCCCGTTTTCTTGGCCAGGTCGAGGACCGCGTCGCCGGGGACGGCGCCGGTCCGCAAAAAGACCGGCTTCTTGATGTTTTCCAGCAAGGCGACGGATTGAGAGGCATCCAGGCCGTCGGCGATCAGCAGGAGACTCGTCTTTTCCAGGGCCTCGAGAATCTTTTTCCCCTCCTCGCTCAATCCCCCGCCGCCGAAAAGAACGCCGGGATCGTCGAGGACGATGAAGGCGAAGCCCTGCTTGGCCAACGCTTCCGTCCAGCGAAGATCGTCGCGGATGGCGGCCAGTCCCCGCAGGCCGGGGACTACGGTCGTTTTCCACGGCCGGCGGCGCTCCGACGCCCCTTCGTTCCCGAAGAGGACGAGCCCTTTCGACCGGGCGATCGCCTCCTTGCCGTCGAGAAGTTTCCGCAGCAAATCCATCCTCAAGGCATCGCCGGTCAAGCCGTCGTTCCCGGAAACAACGGCCAGTTGGAAGTCAACGTCCTGATCCAGCGAATCCTGGTGCTCCCCGATCACTTTCTCCAGGGGCGGGGTCTCGTGATTGAAGATCGTCTGATAGCGCCAATGGAACATTTCCCGGCGCCCGGCGAGGATCGGGACGTCCCGCTCGCAGGACAGGATTTCGAGAGCGGCCATGACGAACAAACCGGCGTTCCGCATGATGTCCGGCTTGATGTGGGCGATGACGTCGCCGACGCGGTTCGTCTTGAAATGAGGGCCGTCCGTGTCGAGATAGAACGCCGGCACGCCATTGTAAAGGAAATAGGTATGATCCGAGCCGCCCGGGCCGCCCCGGGTGAAAATCATGTTGTCCCGGATCTCTTGGGGAAGGCGGGCTTTCAGGATCTCATAGATCTCCGGGGCGTAATAAGCGCCGGACGCCTCGACCTTCCCGGTTCCGTGGCCCACCATATCCAGGTTGATATTGGCCACGGTTTGATCCAGGGGGAAAACGGGATTTTCGGAGTAATGCTTCGAGCCGAAAAGGCCCTCTTCCTCCGCTCCCCAAAGAGCGAAGAGGATCGTCCGCTTGGGCTTGAAGCGGTTGAGCTTCATCACCCGGGCGGCTTCCATGACCACGGCCGTCCCCGACGCGTTGTCATCGGCGCCGTTGAGGATGTCGCCGGTCATGTCCACGCCGAGATGATCCATGTGGGCGCCGATGACGACGATTTCGTTCTTGAGCTTCGGATCCGTCCCGGAGATCTTCGCCAGGACGTTCTGGGTCGGCGCCTTTTCATTGAAATCAACCTGGATGTTGATCAGGGACTGGACCGCCAGGTCGTACGATTGCGGCTTTCCGGTTTCTTCAATCTGCCGAAAAAAGTGGCGGGGGTCGCCCCTCTGCCATTTGAAAATGAAATCCACGATCTTGCGTTCCACGGAAAGGATGACGAATCCGGGATCATAGATTTCTTTGTCCAGGCCGCCCCGGAAGTAGTTCCCGAGAGGCTGAGTATCGCTCCGGAAAAGCAGCACGCCCCGCGCCCCGCGGCTTCGGGCGGCCTTGATACGGTTCTCCAGCTTCGCTTCTTCCCGGAGAGCGTCGCGCAGCCGGACGGGGGTATCCGTCGAAAAGAGGACGAGCTTGTCCTTGACGTCGACGGCCGCGTATTCGTCGAAATCCTTGTCCGGCGCGGAAATCCCGTATCCGGCGAAAACGACGTCCGCCCCGAACAGGCCCGATCCAGAGTAGCGGGATTGGATCCAATCTTCTCCGTAGACGAAGTCGCGCGTCCGGTTGTGGGCGACGATCCCGAGGGACGCGCCCCGTTGGACATCATAAGACTCGAACGTAAAATCCTGGAAATAGCCGTTGTTCGGTCCGGCCGGCTCGAGTCCCCAGGACTTGAGCTTGGCGGCGATGTATTCGGCCGCGCGGAGTCCGCTCGGCTCGCCGCTTTTCCGGCCGAGCATCGTGTCGGCGGCGAGATCCTTCAAGTAGCCGAAGGCCGCTTGATGATCAAACTCGATTTTTTTATTCTGGGGCGATGCCGGAAAGACGGAAAGAAAAACGCTCAAGGCCAGGACGATCGCGGATCGCTTGAACATGATCACCTCTCGGTCGATTCGTTCCGCTTAAAATACTCCATTCATCGGCCCATGGCAAACCAACGCCGGGGATCCGTGATCGTAAATAACCGCCGCCCCCTCCAAACCGATGGACGCGTCCACCTTCCGCGAGACGGCGGAAAGGATTTCGTTTCCCGGCTTCCTGTTCCGATTCTTCGCTCATCGGGATTTCGCTCCGGGGAAGATTTTCCGCCTCCGTTCATGAGGATTTCCGGCGGATTGTCCAAAAACCGGGCGGTTCCTGAACTAGTTCAGTCCCTTGACGCTTTCCCGCCGCCGGGCCTATGATAAGAAATCAAAGAGCGCGGCCGATTCCTAATACCGGCGGACCCGCTCAAGCCGCATTTCCACAAGGAGGATTTCAATGCGCGGATTCACCCTCGTTCTGACCGGATGCCTTTTTCTTGCCGGCCTCGCCGTTCCCCCCGTCCCGGCGGCGGACGACGCGCTTCCTCGGCTTGTCGGGATCTGGAAAGGGATCGAACGGGACATGCACTGGGAGGAATCGGGCTTCACAATGAACGATGAATCGCCCGTCAAAGCCGTTTTTGAAATCAAGGAACAGAAAGGCCGCGTCTTCACGGGCGTCCGGACTTGGACCAACCGCCAGGGGACGTTTTCCGAGCCCTTCTCCGGCGTGATCGCCGCGGACACGAAGCGGCTGTATATGGTCGACCATGAGGACGGGTACCTTTTCGCCGACATCGCCGGCGCGAATGAAATCCACTTTTATTACCTGGAAAGCGGCGCCTCGGCGAAAATCATCTATACCAAAACCGTGCGCGACGAATAATCCCCGGCGGCTGAGGCGGCCGCGGAGGCCTAGAGCAGCGTTTGGATCAGGGCGTCGGGCGTTCCGGATGTCTGCGATCCGGTGGCCATGTCCTTGAGCAGGAACTCGCCCCGGGCCAGCTCGTCCTCGCCGATGATTAAAACCCAGGAGGCGCCGAGCTTGTTGGCCCGGCCGAACTGGCTTTTGAATCCGCGGCCGGCGAATTCGAGAAGCGTTTCGACGCCCTCGGCCCGGAACCGGCGGGCCAGCTCGACCGCCTTCGTTTTGGCCGCGTCCCCGGCGTGGACGATATAAACGAACCGGCGCGGCTCGGGCTTGAGGGTCAGCAGGGCGATCAAGCGCTCGACGCCGCAGGCGAAACCGATGCCGCAGATATCCGGTCCGCCGAAATCCTTCATCATATCGTCGTAGCGGCCTCCGCCCAATACGGCATTCTGCTGGCCGGCGCCCGTTTGAACGACCTCGAAGGCGGTTTTCGTGTAGTAATCCAGGCCGCGGACGAGCGCGGGCTCGAACCGGTAGGAAACGCCGGAAAGATCCAGAGTTTTCCGGACGCCGGCGAAATGGTCCCGGCATTCGGAACAGAGAAATTCCGGGATGGCGGGAAAAGACGCGGCCAACTCCCGGCAGGAGGCGACCTTGCAGTCGAAAATTCGGAGGGGATTGGTCTCGATCTTGCGCCGGCAGTCCTCGCACAAGCCGTCCCGGACTTTTTCGGCCTGGGTCCGGAGGGCCCGGGCGTACGCGGGCCGGCAGGTCTTGCAGCCCACCGAATTCACCAGCGTTTCGGTCCCGGTCACGCCCAGGATCCGGAGCATCGTGTCGGCCATTTCGATGATCTCGGCGTCGACGGCCGGGTCCTTTTCCCCGAAAACCTCGGCGTCGATCTGGTGGAACTGGCGGTAGCGGCCTTTCTGGGGCTTGTCATAGCGGAACATCGGGCCGATGTAGTAGTAGCGCATCGGCGTCCCCAGCAGGTCGAGCCGGTGCTCCACGATCGCCCGGGCGACCGACGGCGTGTACTCCGGCCGGAGGGTGATCGACCTCCCGCCCTTGTCCGTGAAGGTGTACATCTCCTTCTGAACGATGTCGGTCGTCCGGCCGGTGCCTTTCTCAAAGAGCTCGGTCGGCTCGATGACCGGCGCCCGGAGCTCCCGGTAGCCGTACCGGCCGAAAAGCGCCGCCACCTCGGCCTCGACTTTTTGCCAGACCTCGACCTCGCCGGGAAGGATGTCGTGGGTGCCCTTGACGGCCGCGAGCGCCTTTTTCGGAGTCGGGTCCGCGCTCACGGGACGACGTAGACCCCCATCTTGCGGAACTTGGCGTAGCGCTCTTCGACGAGCTCGTCGGCGGTCTTGGCTTGGAGCTTGGTCAGGGTTTGGTGGAGGACTTGATCCGTGTTTTTGAAGGCCGTCTCCGGATCGATATGCGCGCCGCCCGGCGGCTCCGGGATGATTTTATCGATGACGCCGAGCGCCAGCAAGTCGGAAGCCCGGATATGCAGGTTTTCAGCGGCTTGGCGGACGGCCGATTGGTCCTTCCAGAGAATCGCCGCGCAGCCCTCGGGCGAAATAACCGAATAATAGGCGTTTTCGAGCATGAGGATCCGGTTGCCGACGCCGATGCCCAGCGCCCCGCCGCTTCCTCCCTCGCCGATGATCAGGCAGATGATCGGCACCCGGAGCCCGGACATGACCTTCAGGTTGTAGGCGATCGCCTCGGCCTGGCCCCGCTCCTCGGCCCCGATGCCGGGATAAGCGCCCTGCGTGTCAATGAAAGTAATGATTGGAAAGCCGAATTTTTCCGCTTCCCGGAAGATGCGATAGGCTTTGCGGTACCCCTCGGGATTCATCTGGCCGAAGTTGCGGTCGAGCCGTTCGCGGGTCGTCCGGCCCTTCTGATGGCCCATGACGGCTACGGTCCGCCCCTTATAGAAGGCCAGTCCGGCGACCAGGGCCGGATCATCGGCGAACCGGCGGTCCCCGTGCATCTCCATGAAATCAGTTGTCAGGGCTTTGATGTAATCGAGGGTCATCGGCCGCTTGGGATGCCGGGCGACCTGAACGATCTGACTCGGGATCAGGCCGGGCTGGATTTTCCGCCATTCGGCCTCGATCTCAAGGCGCAGAGCGGCCGCTTTTTCATTGAAGCCGGGTTCGCCGGCCAGGACCAGGGCGTCGATCTGTTCTTTCAAGGCGACGATCGGTTTTTCAAGCGTGTAGAAATCCTCGGGTTTCGTCATTGAGCTCTCTGCAATTGGAAATGATACCCAGATATTCTATAAGCCGGCCGGAACGCCTGTCAAGGACGTGAATCGCGCCATCTAAAATCCTGCCGAAGGGTGATATATCTTGCCATTTAAAAATCTTACCGGGACTGGACAAGGAAAAGGACGTTTTTTTACGCTCTCCTCTTTATCTGAGGAGGGCGGAGAATGGATCTTCACAGCCGGAGGGAGCTCATGGAATTCAGGTCAAAACGATCTCGTCAAGCCTCGGCTCCGGTCAGGTTCTTAAATGGCAAGACCATGCCCTTTTGGGCAAAGTCTTTATAACGCGGGACAGGGAACGGAGATCCCGCCGCTCCCGGCCCGCGAGACGGGAACTCAGGGGGACGGCTTCGGCTTTTTTTTCGTTGAAATCCGGAAGGGAACGTACAGAGGACAAAATCCAATGAAGCTCGTCACGATGAAAACGACCGCGACGATTCCCAAAACGACGGCCCAAACTCCGTTGATCACTTCCAGGCAGTAGAGGACCACGATCGCGGCGGCCGCCGCGATCCGGACGAGCCGGTCAACCACCCCCATGTTGGTTTTCATCAGTCTCTCCTTTCCGAGGGACAAGCCCCCCCTTTTTTAAAAGATAATTCCAAAGAGAGGAAAGGTCAAGGCGGAGACCGGGCGCCGGAACGGCTCCGGAGGAAGAGGCATCGGAATCCGCGCCCTGTGACAACGGCGTTATCGACGATCCGTCCGCGGAATGTTATTGATTTTTCGCATCAACGGTCCGGGCGAAGCGCGCCCGAGGGGGTCGACCGCTGGCGGGCGATCTCGAAGAAAAAGACCGAGGCGGCCGAGGCGACGTTGAGGGAATTAACCCGCCCCCGCATCGGGATGGAGAGAACCCGGTCGCATTTCCGGCGGATAAGGGGCCGAAGGCCTTTTCCCTCCGAACCGAGGACGACGGCCACGGCGACGGTGTAGTCGAACTCGAAATACCGGCCGTCGCCGCCGCTTTCCGCCCCGACAAGCCAAAAGCCGCGCTTTTTAAGCGCGTCCATGGTTTGGGCGAGGTTCGGGACGCGGGCGACCCGGAGGTGTTCGAGGGCTCCGGCCGACACCTCGAAGACGGTCTCGGTCAGGCCGGCCGAGCGGCGCTCGGGCAGGACGATGCCGTCGGCGCCCGCGCCCTCGGCGCTCCGGAGAACGGCCCCCAGGTTTTGGGGATCCTCGATCTCATCCAGAAGGACGAGGAATGGGGACGGACCGGCGGAGGCGAGGATCTCTTCGAGGGAAACATATTCCTTCGGAGAGAGAACCGCCACGACGCCCTGATGATGGGGAGACATTTTGTCGAGAGCCTGTTTTGGGAGAAAGACGCAGGGAATGCGGTTTGCCTTCGCCAAGCCAACGATCGTTCCGACGGGGCGATGGCCCTCTTCTTTCTGGAGAAACAGCTTGTTGATCCGCCGCGGGGAGGCCCGGAGAATCTCGACGACGGGATTGATGCGGTTGACTTGATCCATGGGGAATCCTTCCGCATTATACGCCGATCCGGCCGGAAAATCCGGGAACGCCGTATCCTTCCTTCGGCGCCCGGCCGGCCATGCCGGATCCGCGATCGGCCGGGAAATGGGGAAATGGTTAAACAGGTTCTGATTTGGCCGAAGGGGGGGAAACCGGGCGCCGGAACATCCGTTCCGGCGCCCGGGAAGAAACGCAGAGGAAAGAAATCTTACCGTTTCTGGACGTCGTCCATGCTGAGCGTGGCCTTCTTGGTGAAGCCCGCCGGGATCCCGTAGATTCCGGCCGGCGCGGCCTTCATGGAGATCTCCGCGACGGTGGTCGTCGAGTGGATCTTGGCCCCCATCATCTCGGCGTTCACTTCCGAGGCGATCTGGTAGCCCTTGATCTTCATCATTTCCTTCACCGAGGCGTCGTCCAGCCGCATCATCCCTTTCGTCATGGCCGGCATGAATCTTTCGGAGAACTTCGCCCAGTCGAAGGCGACTTCGGTCGAGGCCCAAATCTTGGTTTTCATGGGCATGCCCATGACCGTCATGGTCATGTCATAGCCCTGGCAGTTCCACGACCCGACCTTTTTCGTCTCTCCAGTCGGATTCACGGTCGCCGACATGACGAACATCCCGGCCATCGAGGCCATTTCGGCCGGCAGGAGCTTGGCGAAATCAACCGGAAGCGCCGTTTCGACGTAGGACTTTTCGGCCATGTTGATCATGGCGAAGGTGTTCTTGGCCAAGTCGATCACCGTCCGGCCGTCCTGGCTGACCATGGCCAGGGCGTTGTCGCCGATCCACAGCTCGGAGACGGTGTCGGTGGCCGGCGTGGTCTGTCCCATCATCGACATGGCGTCGGTATGGGAATTGCTCTTGATGTAAACGTCCGCGCTCAGGAACAGGGCGGACGCGGCGATGATCAACATTCCCGCGATGAATTTTTTCATGACGATTTTTCCTTTCCCGCGCGCCGCGGAACGCCGCGGGCGGGCGCGGTGTCTTGGTCGTATCCGTCCGGACCGCTTACTTGCCCAGGACGAACGTCACCCCGAGCACGCCGCCGAATCCGGACCAGTGCCCCGTCAGGGATCCGACCAGGCGCAGGCTGACGGCCATTTTCGGATTAAAATAGTACCGCCCGCCGACGAAAATCGGGATATAGATGCCCGAGCTGCCCGTGCCGCCGATTCCGCCGCCGGAAGAATCTTTCCATTTCCAGGAATAGGCGGAGTAGCCGAGGCCGCCTCCGGCGTACAAATCAAACTTTTCCGCGTTGAGCTTGGTGAAATGGTAGGCGACGTCGGCGTTGAAGTTGATGAGGGTGGACGACCAGTATTCTTCGCTCCACATGTTGAGCATGACCGATCCGCCGATCCCGATGTTCTCTGTGAGGCCGTATTCGGCGTTCACGCCGAAGGGGATGCTCCCTCCCCAGCTGTTCACCCCGATCTGCGGAGTCACATAGATTCCGCCCTTCCAAAATTCCTTCGTCCCGGCCGCGGCCGTCCCGGCCAGAACCGCCAGAGCTAATACCGTCACCATAATCTTTCGTTTCATGGATTCTCCTTTCAATCAGATAGTGGCTTGAGTCCCATGATAGAAACCGGGAGGGCGATTGTCAAGAATTTTTTATTTTTCCTATGATTTAAGTCATATCTCTCTTTTTCCACCTTATTTTCCGCCTTGCCGCCCCCTCCGGGAACGCCGCCGGTTTCTTCTTTTTGGGGCCGGGTCGATCCGGTTTCGGCTGAATCCTCTCTGAATAAAATCGATCCGGACGTCCCCCTCCCCTTCCGTTTCGGGCTTGCCTTATGGTAGAAAGAATCGATGCGCCGGAAAACCCTCCGTTTTCTTCTCCGCCTGGCCCTCGGACTGGGCGGCCTGGCCGCGGTTTTCTTTCTCTCCCGGGCCAAGCTGCCCGAAATCGGCCGGGCCCTCGGCGGCGCCGACTGGGGGCTCCTGGCCCTCTCGTTCTGTCTCCACGCCCTGGGTCTTCTCATCAGCGTCCACCGCTGGCGGATCTTGGCCCGGGCCCAGGGCGACGACATCCCGTTCGGCTTTCTGGCGAAATCCTACCTCATCGGCAAGTTCTTCAACACCTTTCTCCCGACGAGCTTCGGCGGCGACGTCGTCCGCATCTGGGACGGATCGAAATATTCCTCGTCGATCGTCAAGTCGTCGGCCATCGTCGTCGTCGAACGGATGACCGGCGTCATCGTCCTCTTCTTCTTCGCCCTGGCCGCCTCGCTCGGCCGCCTGGAGATGGCCGGGAAGGTCCCGTTCATCGGGGCGGCCTTAGTCCTCGGAACGGCCGGGCTGGCGTCCGCGGCCGTCTTCTTCCTCCCCCTCACCGGCCGGTGGCTCCGCGGGGGCGAGCCGGACGGACTTCTCCGGAAAGCGCGGGACAAGGCGCTTCTTTTCCGGGAGGCGATCCTGTCCTACCGCCGCCGGCCCCGGCCGTTTTTCCGGGCGATGCTGTGGGCCGTGTTTCTCCAGCTGAACGTCATCGTCTACTTCATCCTGATCGGAATATCCCTGGATCTCCCCATCCCGGCGTTCGATTATTTCATCTTCATCCCCCTCGTTCTCCTCGTCCAGATGCTTCCGGTCACGATCAACGGCCTGGCCGTCCGGGAGGGGGCCTATGTGGCGATCTTCGCTTATTACGGGCTGTCCTCATCGGCCGCCCTGTCTTACGCCTTCGTCGACTTGGCCTACAGTCTGGTCATCGGGGCGGCGGGGGCGGTCCTCTACCTGACGCGCCGATGAGCCGCCGGAGGATCGTCACGGCCGTCCTGGGCGGCTGGCTTGTCTTCGCCCCCTTCCTCGCCCGGTCCGCTTTCGGCCAATCCGAGCCGGCCGCGGCCTCCGGTCAAGCCGTCGAATACGAAAAGCGCCTGGCCGAGATCCGCGGCGACATCGAACGGCTCCGGGCGAAGCTCGGCGATGAGGAAAAGCGGGAAAGAACCGTTCTCTCCCAGCTGGACCGGATCGCCGTCCGGAAACGCCTTCTCCGAAGCGAATGGAAGCTCCTCCAGGTCCAGCTCGCCCGGACCCGGGCCGACCGGGACGCCGTCGGCCGAAGCATCCCGGAAATGCGCAACGCCCTGGCCGCCGACCGCGACCGGCTGGCCCGGGTTCTCCTCACCATCTACAAGCACGGCCGTTTCAGCGTCGCCCGCTATGCCCTGGAAGCGCGCGATCTGCGAACCTTCGTCGACCAGATCCGGGCGCTCGAAGCCGTCGCCGGAGCCCAGGACCGGGTCATCGCCGATTTCCTCTCCCGGCTGGCCGCCCTGGGCCAAGCCGACCGGGAGCTGGGGGAAAAGGAGGCCGAGATCGCCGCCTTGACGAAGCAGTCGACGGCCAAGCAGGCCGAGCTCGAGGCCGAGGAAAAGAAGAACCGGACGCTCGTCGCCCAGATTAAAACCAACCAAAAAACCTACGAACAGGCCATCGGCGAGCTCAACCAGCGCGCCCGGGAGCTCGAAAAGCTTCTCCGCGACCTGGAATCCCGTCCTCATCCGGGCGTTTTCCCCGGCCTGCCGTTCGGCGAGACCAAGGGCCGCCTCGACTGGCCGGTCGACGGACGCGTCACCCAAAATTACGGACTGCAAAAGGGCAGCTTCAACACGAAAACCGAGAACAACGGCATCGAGATCACCCCGTCCCCAGGGGATTTGACTATCCGGGCCATCCATGCCGGAAAGGTCGTCTACGCCGATTTCTTCCCGAGCTACGGCAACCTCCTCATCCTCGAGCACGGCGGCGGCTACCACTCGCTCTACGGTCATTGCGCCGAATTCCTCGTCCGCAACGGCGACTTCGTCGGGCCCGGAACGCCCCTGGCCGTCGCCGGCGACACCGCCTCGCTCTCGGGGATTTCCCTCTATTTCGAGATCCGCTACCAGACCAAGCCCGTCAATCCCTTGCTTTGGCTTCGGCGAAGGTGATAGGATTTCTCCTTACGGAGCCAACGACCCCGATGAAGCTACCCCGTCCCCGGATCCTTGTTTCCTATGGCCTGGCGGCCGCGGCCTTCTTCCTCCTCCTCTGGGTCCGCCCGCCCTTGCAGTCCTCGAAACTTCCTCCGGCCAAGGATTTCGACATCCTGGACCGGGCCATCGAGCATATCCGCGACGATTATGTCAATGAAACGAACCCGCTTCAGACGATGGAAGGCGCTTTCCGAGGGCTCATCGGAGCCCTCGACCCGGCCTCGGCCTATCTGAGCTCCGAATTGACGGCCCGGGCGTCTTCTCCCCGCCTCGAGCGGCTTTACGACATCGGCTTGGCCGCTTATAAGCGGCCGGGCGCGTTTCCCGTCGTCGTCGCGGTCGTTGAGGGGTCGCCCGCGGAGAAAGCCGGCATCCAGCCGGGAGACGCGGTCAGCGCGGTCGACGACCGCTCCACCCTTGTCTGGAGCCACAACGAGTTCCGCTTCGCCTTGAAGAGCGAGAAACCCGCGCCGGTCAAGCTCCGCTTGATCCATGAAAATGAAACCCTCGAGAAAACCGTCGACCGGTACGCCCCGTATCCCGCTCCCGTAGCCTGGACGGCCGAGCCCGGAACGGCGGGGATCGTCCGGATCCACCATCTTTTTTCCGGAGCGATGGACGCCTTCCGCACGATCGTTCTTCCTCAAGTTGCGGGCCGCAAGAACACGCTCATTCTCGACCTGCGCGGCTGCCGCGAAGGCGAGATCGAGGAGGCGCGCGGCTTGGTCAATCTCTTCCTGAAAAGCCCCCGGGCCGGAACGTTCGAGAAAAAAGGCGGCATCAAGACCGTTTGGGCTTGCCCGGCCGAACCCGTTCTGCCCGATGTCCCTCTGGTCGTCTGGGTGGACCCGGCGACGATGGGCCCGGCCGAAATCGCGGCCGGCGTCCTCCGCGACTTCAAGCGGGCGACCGTCGTCGGAACCCCGACGGCCGGCTTAACGGCCGAACAGAGGCTCCTGCCGCTCGACGCCGGAGACGGATTGCTGCTGACGGTCGGCGCATTCACCCTCGCCTCGGGGGAGGCCCTGTTTGAAAAAGGCCTCACGCCGGACGTGAAAATCGGTCCGGGGAAAAAAACCGGCGCGGATTATCTCGAAAAAACCAAGGGCCTGCCCGGCAGCCGGCGCCCATGAAGCGGAAGCGGCGCCGGCCCTTGGCCTGGCTCATCCCGCTGGCTCTCGCGATTCTGACGGCCGTTATCGCCTTCCTTCTGACCAGGCCGCGGCCGACAGGGACATCCCCCGCCGGCCCTCCCTCCAAATCCGGCCCGGCGGCGAAAAAGCGGATGCCGCCGGCGTCTTCCGTTCCCCTGGCCGCGATCATCATCGACGACATCGGTTACAGCCTGGAGGCGGTCGAAAGCATCTACGCCGTCGGCCGCCCGCTCACCGTGGCCATCCTGCCGGATGCGGACTTGACGGAGGAATCGGCCCGCTTGGCCGCCGCCTGCGGATTGGAGATCATGCTCCATCTGCCCCTGGAATCCAACGGGAACAAGACCGATCCGGCGGGCTCCGGCCCGGCGATCCGGGAGGGGAAGTCCCGCGGAGAGATCCGGGCCGAGATTGATCGTTGCCTCGCCCGGGTCCCGGGCGCCCGCGGCCTCAACAATCACGAGGGCTCGGCGACGACGGAAAAGGCGGAGTTGATGCGCCCGATTCTCGAGATCCTCAAGGAGCGGGGACTTTATTTCATCGACAGCCGGACGACCGCGGCCACCGTCGCCCTGCGGGAAGCCGGCCGGATAGGAGTCCGGGCCGCCGCCCGCCGGGTTTTTCTCGACACGGAACGCGGCGATGAGGCCTTTGCCGCCGGGCTCCGGGAGCTCTTCCGCTCAGCGAAGGAAAATGGACGGGCCGTCGCGATCTGCCATCCGAAGCGCGAGTCGCTCGCCGCCCTGGCCCGTCACGTCGGCTTGGCCGAATCCTTCGGCGTCCGCCTCGTTTTCGCCTCCGCGGTCGTCGAATGAGGACCCGATCCGGCCGGTATCAGAAGCCGATCCCGGCCATGATCAAAAGCGCGCCGTTTTTGGCCTCGAGGGCTTCCCCCTCCACTTCATAGCAGTTCATCAGGCCGAGCGTATAACGGAGACCCAGAGTGAGTCTATTGACGCCGATGGGCAACTCCCCCCCCGCCCCGAACGCCAGGCCGAGGTCCAAAGACTTCATTCCCTTGATGTCATCGGTTATCAACTCGCCTTGCCATTCAAAACGCATGGTCGCTCCGACCTTGAAGGCGAAAGCCGGTCCGCCGAAAATGAAGACCTTCACGCCCGGCCCGACGGTAAAAGAATATTTCGCCAGAATCGGCAGTTCCAGGTAGCTCAAGCGGAAATTGAGATTGAGATCGTTGTCCGGCCACTTCGTCCCTTTCTGAACGAACAAGAGCTCCGGTTGAACGGACAATTCGTCGATGATATTGAAGGTCAGGAATCCGCCCAGGGCGAAGCTCATCCAGGCATCATGTCTTCCGATATCCTCGCCGCTCCATCTGGAGAGAGAAAGACCCAGCATAATCCCCTTGCCCGTGATTTGAACCGCCTGGGCCGGGACGACGGCCAGGGTTAGAAACAAGGGTAAAACGGCCGCGGCGGCCGAGAATTTTCTCATGTTCACTCCTCCTCAAAACCATGATGGAAGCAATCTATCAATCAGAGGGACGAGCGTCAAGGCCGTGGATCACGTTTTCTAAAATCCAGCCGAGGGGCGATATGTCCTTCCATTTAAAAATCTTACCCCGGCTGGATTGAAAAAAGGGTTTTTTCGATTTGTCTTCGGTCAAGGATTTTATAGAACGCTGCGGCCGAACCCTTCTTTCGTTCCGAGAGCCCCCGCCGGCCTAGTCCCGCCGGACCTCGAACAAGACCGTGTTTTCGGCGATGTCCTTGAGGCTCTTGCCGGACGCCCCTCGCGGCAGGATCCAGCAGTGGGCTTTTTTCCCCTGGAAATAATCCATAGCGTGGGTGATGACCCGCCGCAGGGGGACCGGTTCCCGGGCGACCAGGTTCAAGACGATCATCAGCCAGTTGATCGAATAGTGGCTGATGTTCGAACCGCCGCGGAGGAACTGGGTCACGGACGGACCGGCCGTTTTCTTCTTGGCGTGGCCGAAGTCAGGAGCATCCGGTCTTCCGATGGTTTTCAAGCCGGCCGTCCGGGCCGATTCCCGGGCCCAAGCGGCGACCGCCTCGCAGGACGAAATTCGATCGAAATCGCAATCGAAGATGTCCATGACGAGCTCGAAGGCCGGGGCGAAGCCCGTCTCGACGGGCAGCCGGAACGAGGGCTTGAAGATTTCGGCCGCTTCGGCCGGCCGCGGACGGCGGATCTCCCCGGCCGGCCCCCCGGACGCCCCTGAGCGGTAAATCAGGGAGTCGCGGCGCACCTTCCGGATGTCGGCGAAAACGCCCCGCGGCAGGGACCAGCAGACCGCCGCATCGGCCCCGAAAAATCCGGTGGTGAACGCCGCGGCCTCGTCCCGCGGAAGCCGGGCGCAGGTGAAGCAGTTGGCTGAGGCCGTATTCCCGAACCGGCGGAAATTGATGGCGCTCGTCTCGATATACTGGACGAGCGTGTCGTCATCCCTCCAGGCGGGATCGGAGACCATGGGGTCCCCGAAGGGAAGCATGCCGATCGCCTGGCAAAGCTCCCGGCTCCACTTTCCAACCCGCGGCCGGGACGGCGGCCGGCCGGAAAGAGGGAAGTCCAGGACGATTTCCTCGCCGTACTTGTCGACCTCGAGGCGCCTCTGGAACTCGGGATACGGAACGGCCGAGATGTCGGGGGAATACCAGCTGGTCCGGATCCCCGCGGCCTTGAAATTGCGCCGGGCGTTGCGCGCGGCCGCCTTGAAAACGTTCCGGCCGCGGGACCCGGCGGTCAGGCTGAACGGCCCGCCCAGGTAGCTGACGTTCGTGAACTGGACGACCTGGACGTCGTCGAAAATCCGCTCCATCTGCCGCCAGCTTCCCGGCGCCTCAAACGGCTGGAGAAGAAGAGCCCCGGTCTGATGGATGGTGACGCCGCCTTCGCGGAGGGCGTCGTAGACGCTCTCGTAAAAGCTGGTGTCGAAGAGGCTTTTGGCCGGGCCGACGGGGTCGGTCGAGTCGATGATGATCACGTCGCACCGGCCTTTCATCTTCCGGATCACCTCGGCCCCGTCGCCGATGATCAGGCGGAAGCGGGGATCATCCCAAACTCCGGCGGAAATCCCCGGAAGGTGCGTCCGGCACTGCTCGATGACGACCCGGTCGATCTCGGCCATCGTCACGCTTTTAACTCCGGGATGGCGGAGGACGGCCCGGGCGACGCCGCCGTCGCCGCCGCCGATGATCAAGACGTTTTCCGGAGTCTTGGGGGTGGCGAACAGCGGCCAAAGGCCGATCCATTCATGATAAATGCCCTCGTCTTCCTCGGTCAGCTGGACGATTCCGTCCAGAATCAGGACCCGCCCGAACCGCTCGGTGTCGAGGATCATCAGCTTCTGGAAGCCGGTCGGCGTTTCAGGGACGACGATCCGCTTGACCTTGAACCCGTAGGTCACATCGGAGTAGAGATCTTCGTAAAACCAGAGATCCTTGCCGCGCTTCACCAGGCCCATGACATTCGTCCTTTCATCGACATTTCGTGGAATTTCATTATAGCGAAACCGCGCCGAGGCGCAAGGAAACCCGGGACCGTTCTTGCTTTCCCCCACCGGACGGGTTATGATCAAGAGGTCCGACAGGAGGAACATGATGAGACGCATCTTCCCCGCTTCCGGAGTCGCCTTGGCGGTCGTCGCGGCCCTGATCTGGCTGGGACAGACGGGGTGCAAATCCTACAACGAACAGGAGGTCCATTCGTCCCTGGAGGTCGTCGACGTGAGCACCAGCTGGACGATGAAGGAATACCGGCAATGGCCGAATCCTAAGCTGACCCTGGTCCCGACGGTGACCTTCAAGCTCAAGAACAACTCGTCCGAAACCCTCCGCTACATCAACGTCAACGCCATCTTCAAAGAGGTGGACTCGGTCGAGAACCTGGGCGACAGCTTTCATACGGCGGTCCGGGGCGAAGGCCTCGCCCCTGGCGCGACCAGCCCGCCGATCACCCTGAAATCCAATTTCGGCGTGGCCGGTAAAACCCTCGACTCTTTCAAGGCCAATCCCCATTGGAAGTCGTATTACGTCAAGCTTTTCGTCCAAATGGGCGGTCCGCGCCATATTTCGATGGGCGAATATCCGGTGTCCCGGCAGATCGATTTCCAAGAAGACCAGGCCGTCCACCAGAAGGACGAATCGTCGGCCGTCCTGCAGGAAGAGCCGGCGAAGGATTAGCCTCCCGGAGGAGACAAGCCGGCCGGATTCTTTCTCTCCGCCGCCGTCCGGCAGCGGGGGAGTCCTCATGAACACCGAGAAGGCGGAAGGCGGAGGAGTTCCGCCGCGGCTTCCCGCCGCCGGGGGCGGTGTCGGCTGGCCGGCCGGCCGCTTGGGAAAAGCGGTCGGCGTCTTCATCTTTTTCACTCTCGTCGCTTCGGCGGTCTATGCCTTGATCGGGGCGGTCCGCGCTCCGGGGGCGGCCGCCGTCTCCACGGCCGCTTCTGGGAAGGTCCGCAGCGACTATGTTCTCATGCTCCTCGAGTCCTGCCTCGGTCTTCTCATCCTGTTTCTTCCCTCGATGCTCGAGAAGCGCTTCCGGATCATCCTTCCCAGCCGGATGTACCTCCTCTTCGTTGTCTTCCTCTACGCCGCCATCTTCCTGGGGGAAGTCCGCGACTTTTACTACCGGATCCCGCACTGGGACGTCATCCTCCACGCGTTCAGCGGGATCATGCTCGGAGCGCTCGGGTTTTCAATCGTCAGCCTTCTCAATAAAAGCGAAAAAGTAGCCGTGACGCTGAGCCCCCAGTTCGTCGCCCTGTTCGCTTTCTCGTTCGCGCTTTCGCTGGGCGTTCTCTGGGAGATCTATGAATTCGCGGCCGACGGCGTCCTCGGGCTCAACATGCAGAAGTTCGCCCTGGAGGATAAAACCTCGCTCGTCGGGCGGGCGGCCCTTGTCGACACGATGAAGGATCTCATCGTCGACGCCCTGGCCGCCTTGGCCGTGTCGGTCTTCGGCTTCCTTTCGATGAAGGCCGAAAAAAGCTGGATCGCCCGGGTGGCCCTCAAGCGGAAACCGGAAGCCGTCAGTTGAGGTCGGCGAACGGATCGGGCTTGAGAATCTTGATGTAGTTTTTCGATTTGATCTCGGCCAGAAACTTATCCACCTCGGCGTTTTGCTTCTGCGTGCCGATTTTTTCGGTGATCGCCCCCCGGGATTCGTCAAAAGTCCGGAGCCGGCTGTCCTTCTTTTCCTCAACCAGGATCAAATACCAGCCGTTCTTGGACTGAACCCAGGGCGTCATCCCGCCTTTGTTCAACGGCTTGACGGCCGCCAGCAGCGTCCGGTCGAGCTCGCCTTCCTTGAACGTCCCCAGGCTTCCCTTGGCCGCCTTGAGCGGCTCGTCGGAATCGGCCTCGGCCACCTCCGCGAACGGCGCGCCTCCCTTGATCTTCGCTTCGATCTCGGCCTTGCGAGCTTCCAGGGCGGCGGCCTCCCGGCCCTCGATCGCCAAGTAGACCGCCCGGAGCTCATATTCCTCGGGAACAACGAATTCGTCCTGGTGCTTTTTATAATAATCGACAATCTCGGCGTCGTCGATCACCACTTTCTGCCCGATTTGATTACGGAGGACGGCTTCCCGCAGGATCTGCTTTTCCATCGTGGCGATCCACTCGTCGTAGTTGTATCCCTGTTGGGCCAGGGCCCGCTTCAACATCTCATCGTTTTCGATATCATTGGCCCGCTTGATATTCTCGACGACCATTTTCAGCTGGTCCGTGACGTTGATGTTCATCTTGCGGGCCATCTGGATGAGCAACAGGTCCGTGATCATTTCGTCGAGGATGTGGGCCTTGGTGTATTCGATCGCCCGCTCCAGTTCCTCCCCCCGGTACTGGGCCCGGGCGGCCATGAGACGCTCCTCGTATTCCGTCTTGAAATCGGAGAGGGTGATGATGTCGTCGTTGACGACGGCGATGATTTCCTCGATGACCTGCCGGGCCGGGACGGCGACCGCCGCGACAAGAAGGAGAGAGACGGCCAGGATGATTTTCTTCTTCGACATGGCACCTTCCTTATCAGGATCCCGGATACACGAACGGCAGATTCTCCGTCCGGATTTTCCAGGACATCGTTTCTTTCAGGGATGCGACGCGGGCGTCCCGGGCCGCTTGATTTTTCTGTTCGAGAAGACGGGCTTCGATCAAAGGGACGGTCTCGCCTCGAGACCGGAGCCGGGGCTCGAATTTCCGGTCGAGCCGGAAGATATGGTAGCCATAGGGAGACTGGACCACCCGGCTGATCCGGCCTTCCTCCAGGGCGAAGATGACTTTTTCCAGCTCCAGGGGGAGTTGGCCGAGGCTGAAAACGCCCATCAGTCCGCCGTTTTTCGCCTCGGGTCCTTCCGAAGACGTCCGGGCGGCCTCACGGAACTCGTTTTCGCCGGCCGAACGGATCTTTTCCAGGATTTCGCTGGCCCGGCCTTCCGAGGAAAGGAGAATCTGGCTCACCTGGAGGCGCTCCGGCTGGAGGAATTCGTTCTTGTGGGCTTCGTAATAGGCGGCGATCTCATCCTCCGGAACCGTGATTCCCGATATTTCCAAGGCCATGTACTTCTCAACGAGGACGCCTTCCAGGAGATCCGCGTTGTCGGCCTCGGAGGACGAAACGGCTCCCTCGGCCCGGTTCAGCTTGAAAACCGCCAGGGATTTCTCTTTTTCCTCGTCGCTCAAGTCGATCCCGCGGGCGGCCGCCGAGAGGACGATCAGCTTCCTTTCGACGAAATCATCGAACAGCCGGCCGGCCGCCTCGGCCGTCAAGGAGGCCTCGGGCTCGCCGACCGTCAAGCGGGCGAACCGGGCGAAATCAGCATTGGTGAAGGCAATTCCCTCGACCGTCAAGACCGGAAGAGCGGCTTTTTGCGGATCGTCCAGACGGAATCCCTCGGAAGCGGGAGGAGATCCGGTCTTGCCGCCGCAGGCTCCCGCCCCCAGGCAGAGAGCCGCCGCCGCCAAAACAGCCGCCGCCAAAAAGTCCGGATTGCGCTTCATCTGTGCCAAATGCCAATGAGTTATTTTATCCCATCCCTGACAACTCCAGCAAGAGCCGGGCGGTTTCACACAGAACGCCGGCTGAGGCGGGGGAGCGGAGCGGCAGGCTGAGAACGCCTTCCGGAGTCATTGATCCCCGCATCTTGTTGAGAAGACTTGAAATCCGGGCTGGATCAACATCCGTTGAAGGTTGGAATTTGAGAATCAGCTTCCGGTCGACGCGATCGACGGCCGAAAGCTTCAGACGCTGGGCCAGAATCTTGATCCGGCCGTATTGGAGGAGATGTTCGACGCTCGGCGGCTGCGGGCCGAAGCGGTCCCGGATTTCCTCCTCCAGCGACCGGATCTCATCCAGGTCCGCGGCCGAGGAAATCCGCTTATACAAGCTGAGCCGCACGTTGATGGCCGGGATGTAGGCCTCGGGGATTCGGACCTCGACCCGAAGATTGATCTCGCACCGGGCCTCCTCGACCTCCCCGCCCTTGAGCTCCTTGATCGCCTGCTCCAGGAGATGGATGAAGTAGTCGTATCCAACGGCTTCCATCGTCCCATGTTGCTGCTCTCCGAACAGATGGCCGGCGCCCCGGATTTCCAGATCCTTCATCGCCAGACGGAATCCGGATCCGAGCTCGCTGAATTCCTTGATGGCTTCGAGGCGCTTGCGGGCGATCGGAGTCAGCTCGGCGAACGGCGGAACGAGAAAATAGGCGAAGGCCTGGCGGGAAGACCGTCCGACCCGGCCGCGCAGCTGGTAGAGCTGGGCCAAGCCGAAATGATCGGCCCGCTGGACGATCAGGGTGTTGACCAGGGGGATGTCGATTCCGTTTTCGATGATCGTCGTCGAGACCAGGACATCGTACTTCTGGTTGATGAAATCAATCATCTTCATTTCGAGCTCGGCCGGAGCCATCCGGCCGTGGACCACGGCCAAGCGGGCGTCCGGGACCCATTCCCGGATCTTCGCCGGCAAGGAATCCATCTCCTCGATTTTGTTGAGGACGTAATAGACCTGCCCCCCGCGGGCGATCTCCTGCCGGATCGCGGCCGCGATCAGCCTCGGAGAAAACGTCGTCACGACCGTGTGAACGGCCAGCCGGTCCTTGGGCGGCGTTTCGATCAGGCTGATATCGCGGAGGCCGGTCAGGGACAGGTTAAGGGTCCGGGGGATCGGCGTGGCCGTCAGCGTCAAGACGTCGACGCTGGCCTTGAGATGCTTGATTTTTTCCTTGTGGGCGACTCCAAACCGCTGCTCCTCGTCGACAACAAGCAGTCCCAGGTCGCGGAAAGCCACGTCAGCCGAAAGGAGACGGTGCGTTCCGATGATGATGTCGACGCGGCCGTTCTTCAGGTCCTCGATGATCCGGCGCCGTTCGGCGGCCGGTTGGAACCGGGACAGGGCGGCGACCCGGACCGGGAACAGAACCATCCGCCCGGAGAACGTCTTGTAATGCTGGCTGGCCAGGACGGTCGTGGGACAAAGGACGGCGACCTGCTTGCCGTCCATGACCGCCTTGAAGGCGGCCCGGACGGCGACCTCCGTCTTTCCGTAGCCGACGTCGCCGCAGAGCAACCGGTCCATGGGCGCGGCCGTCTCCATATCCGTCTTGATCTCCTTTATGGAGCGGAGCTGGTCCTCGGTTTCCTCGAACTCGAAGGTTTTTTCAAATTCGTCCTGCCAGCGGCCCTCCGGGCTGAAAGCGAATCCCTTGATGGCTTTGCGCCGGGCATAAAGATCCAGGAGCTCCCGGGCCAGCTTCTGGACGGCTTTTTTCGTCCGCTCCTTGGTTTTCAGCCAATGGCCGGTTCCGAGCTTGTCCAGCAGCGGTTGGCCGGCTCCGACGGGCGTATATTTCTGAACGAGGCTCAAGTCCTCGACCGGGACGAACAACGTGTCTCCGTCCCGGTAGCCGAGCTCCATGAATTCCGCCGCCCGGTCCTCCACGTCCATTTTGACCAGGCCCCGGAACACGCCCACGCCATAATCGGCATGGACGATATAGTCTCCGGCCCTCAGGTCCTGAAAATGGGTGATCGAGGGCCGGGCCGCGGGCCGGGCGGGGATGATCCGCTCCTCGGTGAGAATGTCCTTCTCGGCGAAGAAATGGATCTTTTGCCGCGGATAGCTGAAGCCCCGCTCGAGATCGCCCAGGCAGAGACGGATCTCGCCGCCGGCGGCCGCCGGAAGAGGCGAATCCGCTTCGAGCGAGGGGATCTCCTTGGTTTCGAGAAGGGCCCCGATCTTCTTCCGCATCGGCGGCGTGGATAAAAAGATGACGCAGCGGTCGCGCTCCTCGTAAATCCGTCTCATCGTCTCAAGGAAGAAGAAGATCTTGTTGTCGAAACGAGGCACGGGCTGAAAGCCGAAGGCGATTTCCCGGCGGGCTCCGGCCGGTGCGAGCTCCCCGCAATAAACCGCCTCGGCGCGGAGCCGTTCGAACAGGGCCGGAGGATAGATCGATTCGAAGGGCGGACCTGCGGGGCCGTCCTGCGGCCCGGCCCCGGCCCGCGAGGGGAGGTCGGTTCTCGCCTCGTCCCACTCCTTCTCGATCTCTTCCGGATGGTCGAAGACGAACACCGCGTCGGCGAGGTACCGGGTGAACGGAACGGAGGCGGCGGCCGGAGCGGCGGTCCCCTCCGAAAGCGAGGGGATGAGAGCCGCCTCGGTCTGGCGGACGGCCCGCTGGGTGGACGGATCAAACTCGCGGAGGGAAACGACGCGGTCGCCGCCGAATTCGATCCGGACCGGATTTTTCTGCCAGGGGGAGAAGACATCGACGATTCCGCCCCGATAGGCGTACTCCCCGCGGAAGGCGATCAAATCCTCGCGCGCATACCCGAAAGAGGCCAGCCGCTCGATCACCCGGTCCCGGCCGCACTCGGCGTCCTTGTTCAGGCGGAGAAAAAGCTCAGGGAGGCATTCCGGAGCCGGAAACGGCCGCAGGAGCCCGAAAAGATTGGTCACGGTCAGGGCCGGCGGGCGATTCAGCAGATCATAAAAATAGCGCATCCGGGTGGCCGCCGACTCCAGGGACGGGGCGGCGTCCGGGGCGGGATTCTCCGAGAGCGCGGGAAAGCTCCGGACGGTTTTCGTCGAGCCGAGGTTCTGGAGGAAAAAACGGGCCTGATCCTCGAAGCCGGACAACGGACGGGCGGACGGACGGATGAAGACAACCCGGCGCGGCCCAGTCAGGGCCAACTGGACGAAAAGGTAGGGGACGGCCGCCTCCGTCAAGCCGGAAATCGAAAGACGCGGCCGGTCCTCTTCTCCGAAAAGAAGGGCCTGGCCCTCGGGGGTTTTCGGAAGGGACGAAACCGCCCGGACGAGGTCCTTGAATTCCGGCGTCTCCTTCAGAAAATCCAGGCTCATGGGACGAACGAAGATTATACGCGAATCCGGGCCGCAATTCCCGCGTCCCGCCGCTCGACCGCCTCAAGCATGTTTCATGATTTTCCGTCTTTTTGACCCTCGCGTTCCCGGCGAAGCCCGGGCGGACGGAACCGGCGTTTGCCCCGCCCCCCTCCTCGAGATTATCCCCCAAAAGGGAACGACGGCAAAAACGGACGCCGATCTCGGGAGAAGCGTTGCGTCGCTCTCGTCCAGATGGATCGGAGAAACGCTCGACCCGGTCTTCTCCCGCATGTCCCTGGAAGTCGGGGAAAGGGGAGGCCGTTTTGTTTTCGGCGTTCGTTTCGCGAGCGCGGGATGAACGCAATGAAAAGAACTCGATTAAAACAAAGAGGAAGGGTCGGTCGGCGCGGAGGAAACGCCGCCGAAAAACGGAGCGCGGGGGAGAGAGATTGTCTCCCCGTCCGGCCGCACGTATAATGAGCTCTTCCCGGCCGCCGGATTCCGCCGGATTTCCGGGGAGACGCCGGCCGCAAGGAGTAATGCATGTTCCGATTCCGAGCCCGCCTCCAGGCCTTCGCCGTCCTCGCTTTGATGGTCGCCGCCTTGGGAATGCTCGTTCCGCCGGCCGCGGCCGCCCAAAATTCATCGGCCCCGGAACGCTTTTTCGACACGGCCCGAGCCCCCAAGGATCTCGTCCGGTTGGTTATTTTCTACCCGGCCCCCAACACGTTCCGTCATCTTCTCGCCCTCAAGGCCGAGGGGATGCTTCCCATCGACAACCTGGAAATCGTCGGCGTCTACCATGTCAAGGAGCGGACCGACTACCGCGAATCCGTCCGTTTCGTCCGGGACAACAAGCTGGCCAACGTCCACTTCCATGCGGTTTCGGCCGAGCTGGGAATCGCCTCGCTTTACCAAGCGAACGCGGCCTCGGCTGAGTTCCGGAAAATCTTCGACCTCTCCGACGGGATCATTTTCTTCGGCGGACCGGACATGCCTCCGGCGGCCTACGGCGAAGAGACGGATTTCCGGACCGTCGTCGAGAATCCTTACCGTCATTATCTCGAGCTGTCGATGATCTTCCATCTCCTGGGCGGCGGCCGGAACCCGGATTTCAAGGCCTTCTTGGAGGACCGGCCGGATTACCCCGTCCTCGGCATCTGTCTCGGCATGCAGAGCCTTTGGGTCGGCACGGGCGGAACGATGATTCAGGATCTCTGGAGCGAAATCTACGGGAAAACGACCGTCGAGGACGTCCTCGCCCTCCCCCGGGACGAGTGGCATAAGAATCCCTACGAGATGATCGCTCCGCACGATCCGGCCCTGGCCCCTTACATGCTCCACCCCGTCCGTCTCCTTCCTGAAAGCCGCGTTTGGAAGGCCATGGGCCCGGCTTTGGACGGCTATCCCCTGGCCGCCAGCTCCCACCACCAGGCCGCGGACACGCCCGGCAAGGGCTTCGCCGTCGCCGCCCGCTCGATGGACGGGAAAATCATCGAGGCGATCGAGCACGAGCGATATCCCCATGTGCTCGGCGTCCAGTTCCACCCGGAATTCCGGAAGCTCTGGGACCCGGCGCCGGAGTTCAAGATCGGGCCGGACGACGGGGCGCTGTTTTCGTTCCGGACGCTGATCGAAGCCCATCCCCCAAGCTTCGAGTTCCACAAGAGGCTGTGGTCCTGGTTTTTCGAGGCGGTCCGGGACGGCTCCCGGACATAGGGAGAGCTTCTTTTCCAGGCCGTTCCGCCGTCAGCGGCGGCGGGCCGATCTCCGGATTTTTTCGATGAGGTTCGTGCTGGAGTGGCCGCGGCGGTATGGGACGCGGTACACCCGTCCCCCGGCCGCCTCGACGTCCGCCGTTCCGACGATTTCGCCCGCGCCCCAATCTCCGCCCTTGACCAGGACGTCGGGCAGCAGGGCGGCGATGATCTTTTGGGGCGTATCGTCCTCAAACCAAGTCACATAGTCGATATCTCCGAACGCGGCCAGGACCTCCATCCGCTCGGCCAGCGGAAACACCGGCCGGCTCGGGCCCTTCAGCCTCCGGACCGAGGCGTCGGAATTGACGGCCACGATCAGGATGTCGCCCTGGGCCTTGGCCCGGCGGAAGAGATGGACGTGCCCGCCGTGGATCAGATCAAAGCAGCCGTTGGTGAAGACCGTCTTTAAGCCTTGGCGGCGCCAGCCGGCCCGCAGGCGCTTCAAGGCGGCCGCCGAACGAATCTTTCTCATCTCATTTCGCCGGCGATTTGATCTTGATCTCCGGGGAGAATTCCCAGGCATGGTCCAAGCGGGCCACGCCCTCGTCCCGGATCATCGAGGAAACGAGGAAGGAATACATGTTCCGGTGGTAATCATATGGGTATCCGTCGCGCTTATGAGCGGCCAGGTCGAGGTAATAGGTCCCGTTGATCAGGGGAAGCGACTCGATCCGGCAGACGACCCGGCCCTCCCCCGAAAAAGCGACGGACTCGAACTCCTCCAGGCGGGTGTTCGTCCCGTAGCACAACACCCCCATGGAGTTGAAAACAGCGAGGCCGAACACGAAATCCTTGACCGGCTCGCGGGCGGCGATGTCCATATCGATCACCATCGTCTCGCCGGGACGGAAGACGTGCTTTTCCTCCCCCTGGCCGTTCCGAAGAACGACCCGCCGGATCTCCACTTCCCGCTTGCCCCAGCGCTGTTCGCGGCGTCCTTCCTCGGCGGCGGCCGGCGGTTCGGCCGCGGGGGCGGGGGCTTCGGCCGGAGCCGCGGTCACGGCGGCTTCCGCCGCCGGGCCTTGCTCCAAGCGGGCGGAGGCCGGCCCTTCCGCGGCCGGCGGGGGGGCCGGAACGGCGACGACGGCCGCGGCCGCTTCCTCCTTCCGCTCGCGGAACTCGGCCTCCTGCGCCTCGGTGACATCCTGCATATAAGCGTCGACGACCCTCTTGGGCTCGTCGATCATCCGGATCTTTCCGTTCTTCATCCAGGCCACCGTGTTGCAGATCTTGGCCACGGTGGACAGGTCGTGGCTGACGAACAGGATCGTCTTTTTCCGGCGGCGGAAATCGTCGATCCGGTCGAGACACTTGGGAACGAAGGCCGCGTCGCCGACGGCCAGGACCTCGTCGATGAGCAGGACCTCGGGATTGACGTTGATGGCGATGGAAAATCCCAGCCGCATGTACATCCCCGAGGAATACGTCTTGACCGGAGCCTCGATGAAATCCTCGAGCTCGGCGAAGCGGACGATCTCGTCGAACTTGCGGGCGATCTCCTTCTTGGACAGCCCGAGCATGATGCCGTTGATATACACGTTTTCCCGGCCCGAGATTTCCGGATGGAACCCGGCGCCCAGCTCGATCAGGGCCGAAACCTTGCCCGTCACCAAGATCCGCCCGGAGGAGGGCTTGGCGATCCCGGCGACCATCTTCAGGATCGTGCTCTTGCCCGAGCCGTTCTCCCCGATCAGACCGAAGGTTTGCCCTTTCTCGACGCTGAAGCTGACGTCGTCGACGGCCCGGACGAGCTCGTCCGGCTTGAGCGACCCGAACAGGCTTCCCTTGACGATGGCGCTCTTGAACGTCTGGAACCGGTGCCGGGAGGAGTATTTCTGGTAGATCCGGCTGACGCGGTCCAACTCGATGGCGGCCATCAGACTTCCTCCGGGAAGGAGTCGCGGAGGCGGTCGAAGACGGCGTAGCCGATCACGAACAGGACCAGGGAGACGATCAACGTGACTCCCAGCCGCTTCCAGTGGATCATTTGCCCGAAGAAGAGGCAGTCGTGGTAGCCCCCGATGATATGGGTCATCGGGTTGAGATCGAGGACGGCCCGGAGGGCCGGCGAGTGCTCCAGCATCCCGAGAGAATAGACGATCGGCGTGGAGAAGAACCAGAACGTCAGCAAGTTGCTGAGGATGTCCTTGATGTCCCGGAAGTGAACGGTCAGGGCGGACAACAGGAGGCTGAAGCCCAGGGAAAAGACGAACTGGACCAGGAGGACGGCCGGCAGCAGGAGGAGGTAGACCGTCGGCGGCTTGCCGAAAACAAACAGGAAGATGAGCAGGATCGGCAGGCCGAAGAGGAAGTGGATGAAGTTCGAGGTGACCGAGACGATGGGGAGGACCTCGGCCGGGAAGAGGATCTTCTTGATGAGGTTGCCGTTGACCATCAGGACGTTGGCCGAATCGTTCAACGATGACGAAAACCACGTCCAGGGCAGGATCCCGGCGAACAAGTACAGGGCATACATCCAGGGCCCCTCGCCGAGAGTAGGATCGCGCGGCTTGAGGATGAATCCGAAAACGACGGTATAGACGACCATCAGGAGGAACGGGTTGAAGAAAGACCAGAAGAAGCCCAGGACCGTCCCCCGGTAGCGGGCCTTCAGCTCCCGTCCGACCAGCGTCCGGATGAGAAGCCGGTGCTTGTAAACCTCCTGGAGGTTAGCGATGAGTTTCATTCAACGGTCCCTCGAGCATCGCCGCCGCTTCCGGTCCGAATTCTCCGCCCCGGCCGGGATGGAGGACGAGCGGCGGGAGCACGGTTTCCTCCCCCGAAAAAGCCGCGGCGAACCGGAGCTCGGACAGAAAGAGGTTCGGCTCTTCGCCGGCGCGCGGATGAATCCGCCGGATTACAACCGGCCGCAGGCCGCGGCTCCGGGCCGCGGCCCGGAATTCCTCCTCGCGGGCGGCCGGGTAAATAAAAAAAGCCCGTCCGTCGTCTTTCAGGAGCTCGGAAACCGCGCGCATGAGTTCCATAATATCGCACGTTATTTCATGTTTTGCAATCGCCTTCTCCCTGTCCGGGCAGGGAAAGCCGGTCTTTTTCCCATGATACGGGGGATTGGAAACCAGCACGTCGAACCGCTTCCCGGGCCGGAAGGTCCGCAGGTCGGCCTCGACGACCTCGATCCTCCCGGACAGGCCGTTTCCGGCGACGTTCCGGCGGGCTATGTCGGCCAGCCGAGGCTGGATCTCCACCGCCGTGAGGCGGGCAAACGGCTTAAAACCCAGCAAGACGGCGATGACGCCGTTTCCCGTCCCCAGCTCGCAGACCTCGTCCCCCGGCCGGAGGCCGGCGAACGCCGCCAAGAGCGGAGCATCCGTGGCGAACCGGTATCCTTTCCTCGGCTGGATCAGGCGGACGCGGCCGCGGTAGAAATCATCCAGCGTTTCGCCGCGTCGCAAGGGGAAATCCATCGCCGCTCTCTCCGTCTCATTCCGCGGCCGGATCGCCGGAGCCGGCGAGCAGCGCGAGGACGTCCTCGAAAATCATCCGGGTTTCCGCCTCAAAGCGCGGACGGGAAAACCTCCGGGCTTTCTCCCGGGCGGCCCGCCCCAAGGCTTCTCTTTTTCCCGGATCCCGGAGAAGGAACAACGTCCGCTCCAAGAGGCGGGCCGTGGAGCCGGCCAGGAATCCGTTGATTCCATCATCGACGATCTCCGGCAGCCCGCCTCCGGCAAAAACGAGCGGGACGACGGCGTTCTGCATGGCTTCCACCGTGGTCATCCCGAAATGCTCCGTTTGGCCGGGATCCTCGCCGTTCAGGCCGCACATGTGCCAGAACAGGGCCGCGTCCCGGTAAAGGGATTTCAACTCGGCCGCGGTGACGTTGACCCGGAGCTCGATCCGGCCGGCCGCTCCGGCGGCCAACTCCCTCAAGCCGTCCAAATAGGCGTTCCCGGGCCCGCTTCCCCCGGCCAGGACGAACGTCCAGCCGTCCGCCGCCTCCGGCCTTTCCCGGAGAAGCTTCAAGAAGGCCTTGATCATCTCCCTCTGCCTCTTGAATCCCTCCGGTTCGAAGCGGGAGGCGGAAAGGATCAGCTTCTTCTTGGGACCGGCTTCCCCTTCGGCCTCCATGTCGACGGGCGGATACAGAAGCCGGTGGGGCGAAAACCCCCATTTTTTTTCGATCCAGGCGGCCGTGTAGCGGCTGTTGCAGACCACCCGGGTATACCGGTCGGCGTAAAAATAAGTCCGCGGCCGCCGTTCCGGGAAATGGCAGATGAACACGGAGACGGGAGCCAGGGGAAAGACCATCTCGTTCATGCTGTTGTTGACGAAGACGTCATAGCCGCCGCTTTCCCGGCTGAGGCGGTGGAACGGATTTTCATCGACCCGTCCGACCAAGGCCGGGTCGAGATGGATCAAGTTCCGCTCGTCGTAGAAGGGAATCGGGATCACTTTGACCGGGCAGCCGGAGAGGTCCAAGCCGTACCATCGCCGGAATTCCTCCGGCCCGACATCGCGGTTGGCCAGGATCGTGAGGTCGAACATGTCCCGGAGGGCGGCGGCCATGGTCAGCCCGTATTTCTGGGCCCCGCCGATGAAATGAAAGGCATGATCATAGACGGCCAGGGTCGGTTTCCGGAGGCCGAGAGCCAGTTCCCGCCTCCGAAGGGCGTTGACGGCGGCCTGGATTCCCCGGCTTCGGACGAGTTCGGCCGTTTCGGCGGCCGGTTCGGCCCCGCCCATCCGCTGATCCATTTTTCCGCTCATCTCCCTTCCGTCCATGTCCTTCCGAAAGCCGGCGTTCAGCCCCGCTCCGGATGTTCGGGACCGCTCGAACCCGGCTCCGCCGCCCGCAAGTCCTCGAGCTTCGCCCGGAGAAGGACCAGGTCCTCCTCGCAGCCGGCGATTCGCGCTTCCAAGGCTTTAAACCGCGCCTGCCCCCGGACGTCCCGCACATGCAGGGCCCGCAACAGGTCCAAGATCCGCCGGTCGAACTGGCGCTGTCGCTCCAGGAAGACATTGAACTGGGCGAACGTCGTTTCCAGAAGGACCCGTTTCAAGAAAACGATCGGCCGGCCGATGGTTTTCCGATGGGAGGAGACCGCCCGGAGATCCGGCCGGGCCTCGGCCAGGGCGTCCATCGAGGCCAGAACCTCCTGGAGATGGAGCTCGAGCTCCCGGTCCGAGTATCCTTCCACGAGAGCGGAAAACTCCCGGTCGATTTCTCCGCCGAAGAGCTTCCGGATGTCGGCCAGCTCCTCCCGCTTGCGGTCCAACTCCTCCCTCAGCCGCCGGATTTCCTGCTCAAGCTTGTTCATCTTCGACCGCCTTTCCAGAAAGAGATGGGGAGCCCAGCAGGCCCGTCATGATATCCTGAACCTGGGCGACGGAAATGCCCTGGATGCAGCGCGCCTCGGAAAACAGGCAGTTTTGCGAGCAGGGATTGCACGTCAAACCCAGGTGGACGACCGCGTGGGCCGGCCCCCAAGGCCGGAAGCGGGCGTATTCACCCGGCCCGAACAGGCCGACGGAAACGACCCCCGCGGCGACCGCGATATGCATCGGGCCGGAGTCGTTGCCGACGAAGTACCGGCAGGATCTCAGGACGGCGGCCATCTCCCGGATCGTCGTCTTCCCGGCCAGGTTCACCGTCCCCTCCGGCTTCAATCCGCGCTCGATCTCCGCGGCCAGCGCCGTTTCGGATTTCGCGGCCAGGATCAGGATCCGGGCGCCATGGACGTCCTGGAGCCACCGCCCGAGGGCGACGAACCGCTCCGCCGGCCAGCGGCGGAATTCCCAGCGCGCGCCGGGAGCGAAGGCGATCACGAGCTCCCCGGAGCCGATCCGATGCCCATCCAGGAGGTTCCGGGCTTTTTTTTCATCGTCGGCGGTCGTCCAAACCTTCAAGGACGCGTCCTCGGACCGTCCTCCGAGATGACGGAGGAGATCCGCCTGGTACTCGACCTCATGCTTCTCGGCGCCCCGCGCCGGGCCGTCGGTGATCAGGCCGTTGAGGCCGTTTCTTCCCGGTTTGGCCGGGGCGTTCGGCGGATTGAGGTAAGCCACCCGCCTCGGGGCGCCGCTGGCGGCCATCAGGATCAGGGAAGCCGCCTGGGGGGCGTCGTTGTTCCAGCGCAGGGAAACCGCCAAGTCGAAGCGGCGCTTCCGGAACGTCCGGACGGCCAGGGTCAATCCTTTCAACCACCACCGGACGCTTCCGTAAAAGGCGTCGTTCCAACGAGCGAAGCTCCGGTAGGGAAAAGTCAGGATCTCGTCGACCTCGGGACATTTTTCGATGATATTCAGGCCGCCGGGATGGACGGCCAGGACGATCTTCGACCGGGGCAGGAGCGTCCGCAGGTTCCGCAGAAACGGCCCGGACAAGACGATATCGCCGAGGTCGGCCAATTGGACGACGAGCACTTCCCGCGGCTCGCCGCCGGCCGGCCGGGAGCGCCTCCGGCCGAGCCAGCGATGGATTCCCTTGAGGACCGGAGGAAACGCGAGGAGAGACAGCCGGCAGGCGGCGATCCGCGCCCCGCCTTTCAGCTTGGCGGCCACCGCCTTCGGCCGAAACAGGCGCCGGATCCGAATGAGTACGCCGCTCCAACGGAGCCAGCGCTCGGGGCGGCCGGACGCGGACACGTCCTCGCCGCCGGCCGCGTCCTCCTCGTCCCGGGATACGGCCGAAAACGGCCGGGGATCCGCGGCGATCTCCTCCAGGATCTTTTCGACCGCTTCCACGGTCCGGTCGAGCCTGAACCGCTCCTCGATCGTTTTCCGGGCGTTCCGCCGCAGCATTTCCCGGAGGGCCGGATCGTCCAGCAGCCGCCGGACGGCCCGGGCGCAGGCTTCCGGATTTTCCGGAGGAACGACCAGGGCGTTGCGGCCGTCCTCAAGGACCTCGGAATTCCCGCCCCGGGCGGCGGCCACGACCGGAAGGCCGCAGGCCATCGCTTCCAGCAAGGCCGGGGTGATGGATCCCACTCGGGCCGCGGGATGGAGGAACAGGTCGTGGCCGAGAAGCATGTCCGGCGACGACATGTCCGGGGCATACTCGACAAAGGAAACATCGCCGGCCGCGCCGGCTTGCTCCGCCCGGTCTTGCAGGGACGCGAGGATCTCGGAGAAGCCGGAAAGCGGCCCGGCGACCGTCAGGGTCAAGCCGGCCCCGCCTGGATCTCTCTTCAGCAAGCCCAGGGTCCGGACGGCGACATCGGCGCCGTCTTCGGGCGTCACCGGCCCGAGAAAAAGCATGCGGACCGGCCGCGCCCCGGCCGTTTCCTTGAAAGGAAAACGGCGGAGATCGACGCCCGGCGGGAAGACGGCCGCCCGGCGGACCGGCTTGCCGACGCGTTCCGTCGCCTCCAGGACATACCGGCTGGTGAAGACGGCCGGGAGCTCGTGGAGAGGACGGGGGAAAGCGGAAAGGCCGAAGCGGCGGGTGAGAAAGCGGATCGCCCTCCGCCCGCGCGGTCCTCGGGGCTGCTCCCGGTACCAGAGGTCCCGTTCCCAAACGGCCAGGCTGTCGCCGTCGACATAGAGGCAGGAGGCGACTCCTAAGCTTTCAGCCAGAAGCGGCAGCGAAGCCGAAATCCGGGGCAAACCGAAGAAGAGCGCCGCCGCGGGCCGGAATCCGAGGATGGATTCCCGAAGGGCGGCCTGGTTGGCCAGCTCCTTCCGGAAAACGTCGGACCAGGCGTTCCGGTCGGCCCGGTCGCGGACAAGCCGGCGAAGGACGGGCTCCGTCCCAAGGGGCGCGCCCGGAAACGCCCCGCCGGCCAGTACGCGGACTTCGTGTCCCCTCCGGGTCAGACCCTCGACAAGGCCGCGGCAGGCGAGATCCGCGGAAGTCCGGTCCGCGGGAGGATAGCCGCCGGTCACGACGAGGATGCGCATGCGTCTTCTCTCTTTATCTCTTTTTTTTCAAATATATATCATCATTGGATAAATCTTGGCAAACCGGGCGCGGGCGGGGGATTCCAGGGAACGAAACGCGGAATCCGGTAATTATTCCGCCCCGTCGGCCGAGGAATCGGCGGCCGCCGTTTCGGTGAAGACCAGGACGGAATCCGGGCTGATTTCGGCGTACCCGCCGTCGATTTCGAACCGCTCCTCATAAGCGCCTTGACGGTAAGACAGCGTACCCCGCCCCAGGGCGACGACAAGGGGCCGATGGAGGGGAAAGACGCCGATCAGGCCGTCGATGGTCGGAATCTGGGCCTCGTCGGCCTGCGTCTCGACCAAGAGCGCTCCCGAAGTGACGACCCGGAGGCGAAAGCGGTCCGGCGCTTTATCGCTCACGCGTTTTTCAGCTCCTCGGCCCGGCGGACGACGTCATCGATCCCCCCGACCATGTAAAAAGCTTGCTCGGGCTTGTCGTCGTGGAGGCCCTCGACGATCTCGCGGAAGCCGCGGACGGTCTCGTCGATCGTCACATATTTGCCTTCCCGGCCGGTGTATTCCTCGGCGACATGGAAGGGCTGCGAGAGGAACCTCTGGATCTTGCGGGCCCGGGCGACGATCAGCTTGTCCTCGTCGGACAGCTCCTCGATCCCGAGGATGGCGATAATGTCCTGAAGGTCCTTGTAGCGCTGGAGGATCTCCTTGACCCTCCGGGCGACGCGGTAATGCTCGTCGCCGACGACGCGGGGATCGAGGATGCGGCTGGTCGAGGCCAGGGGATCGACCGCCGGGTAGATCCCCATCTGGGTCAAGGCCCGGCTCAAACTGGTCGAGGCGTCGAGGTGGGAGAACGTCGTGGCCGGGGCCGGATCGGTGAAATCGTCGGCCGGGACATAGATCGCTTGGACCGAGGTGATCGATCCTTTCTTCGTCGAAGTGATCCGTTCCTGCAGCTCGCCCAGCTCGGTGGCCAGGTTCGGCTGGTAGCCGACGGCCGAGGGCATCCGTCCGAGCAGGGCCGAGACCTCCGCTCCGGCCTGGGTGAAGCGGAAGATGTTGTCGATGAAGAGGAGGATGTCCTGGTTCATCTCATCGCGAAAATACTCGGCTACCGAGAGGGCCGTCAGGCCGACCCGGAGCCGGGCGCCCGGCGGCTCGGTCATCTGCCCGTAGATCAGGGCGGCCTTGTCGATGACCTTGCTTTCCTTCATTTCCAGCCACAGATCGTTGCCCTCGCGCGTCCTCTCCCCGACTCCGGCGAAAACCGAAAAGCCGCCGTGCTTCATGGCCACGTTTTGGATGAGCTCCATGATGATGACGGTCTTGCCGACGCCCGCTCCGCCGAACAGGCCGATCTTGCCGCCCTTGAGGAACGGCTGGATGAGGTCGATGACCTTGATCCCCGTCTCGAACATCTCCAAGTGGGTGTTTTGGTCGTCCAGGGTGGGGGGTTGGCGGTGGATGGGGTACCGGAGGGACGTCTCGATCGGGCCGAGGCGGTCGACCGGCTCGCCGATGACGTTCATGACCCGGCCCAGGACTTCGGGCCCGACGGGGACCGTGATCGGGCCGCCCGTGTCGACCGCTTTCATCCCCCGGGCCAGGCCTTCGGTCGGGTGCATGGCCACGCAGCGGACGGTGTCCTCGCCGATGTGCTGTTCGACCTCGACAACGATGTCGACCGGCGAGGGCGAATCGAACCCCTCGCTCGTGATCCGGATGGCGGAATAAATTTCAGGAACGGTCTGGCCCTTGAACAAAATATCCACGACGGGACCGATGACTTGGACGACGACGCCGGCGCGGGGCGCGGGTGCGGGTTGATTCATGGCGTTCTCCGTTGGATTCAGGACTTGAGCGCCTCCACGGCGGTCATGATTTCGAGAAGCTCTTTGGTGATGCCCGCCTGGCGGGCTTTATTCAGGTTGAGGGTCAGGACCTCGATCAGCTCCTCGGCGTTGTTGGAAGCGGCATCCATGGCCATCATCCGGGCAGCCTGCTCGGCCGCCTGGGACTCGGCGTAGGCATGGACGATTTGGGATTCGACATATCGGGGCCAGTAGGCGGCGATGAGCGGAGATGGAAGAGGCTCCCAATCCGGGACGACAGCCCCGCCCTCCTCTCCGCCCCCGGAATCAACGGGCAGGATCCGGACGATGGCGAGCCGCGGGGCGAGAACGGACTTGAATTCGTTGTAGGCCGCGTAGACGGCGTCCGTTTCCAGGAAGAGGAATTTTTCCATCAACCCGGCGGCCAAAGACCTCAGCTCCCCCGCTCCGATCCGATCCGTATGCTCGGCATAAGCCCGGTCGATGGGATAGGGGAGGCGCTTGAAAAACTGGGCCGCTTTCCGTCCGATCAGCTCGAGCCGGACACGGGCTTCCGGCTCCTTGCTTTTGAGGAATTCGAGGGTTTTCGCCAAAAGATTGGAGTTGAAGGCGCCGCACAGCCCCTTGTCCGAAGTCATGACGAGGACATCGATCGTCCGTTCCTCCCGGACGTCCAGGAACGGGTGGGCGTCCGGCCCGGCCCAGCCCGCCAGCCGCCCGACGGAATCAGGGAAGGAGTGCCAAAGCGGCCGGCCTTCAGCGATTGTCCGGGAGGCTTTCTTGTACTTGGCCGTGGCGACCGTCTTCATCGCCTTCGTAACCTGCTGGGAGTTGCGGACGCTCCGGATGCGCCGCCGCAGGTCGATCAGGTTGGCCATCAGGCGGCCTCCTCGCGGAAGCGCCGGCCGAATTCCTCCAAGGCGGCGGCGATCGCCTCGTCCAAGTGCTTGTCGAGGGCCTTTTTATCGGCGATCCCGGCGAAAATCTCCGGGTGCTCCCGCTCGATGAAGGCATAGAGCTTCTTTTCATAATCGCGGATCTTGCCGACGGGGATCTCGTCCAAGTACCCGCGGTTGCCGGCATAAAGGATGACCACCTGCTTTTCGATCGGGAGGGGCTCGAACTGGCTCTGCTTGAGAATTTCCGTCAGCCGGATCCCCCGATCGAGCTGGGCCTGGGAAATGCGGTCGAGCTCCGTGCCGAACTGGGCGAACGAGAGGAGCTCGCGGTATTGCTGGAGATCGCCGCGGAGCTTGCCGGCGACCTGTTTCATGGCCTTGGTCTGGGCGTGGCCCCCGACCCGGGAGACCGAGATGCCGACGTTGATCCCGGGCCGGATGCCGGAATTGAAAAGCTCGGCCTCGAGGTAGATCTGGCCGTCGGTGATCGAGATCACGTTGGTCGGGATGTAGCCGGAGACGTCGCCCGCCTGGGTTTCGATGATCGGAAGGGCGGTCAGCGACCCGCCGCCGAGATCGTCATTCAACTTGGCCGCCCGCTCGAGCAGCCGCGAATGGAGATAGAACACGTCGCCGGGATAGGCCTCGCGTCCGGGCGGCCGGCGGAGGAGAAGGGAGATCTCGCGGTAAGCCGCGGCGTGCTTGGACAGGTCGTCATAGACGCAGAGGGCGTGGCGGCCGTTGTCCCGGAACCACTCGCCGACGGCGCATCCGCTGTAGGGAGCGAGGTATTGGAGAGGCGACGGATCGGAGGCGGCGGCCACGACGACCACGGAATATTCCATCGCCCCGTGATCCTCCAGGGTTTTGATGAAGTGGGCGACCGTGGAATTCTTCTGGCCGACGGCGACATAGACGCAGATGACGCCGGTGTCCTTCTGGTTGAGAATCGTGTCCAGGACGATGGCCGACTTTCCGGTCTGGCGGTCGCCGATGATCAGCTCGCGCTGGCCGCGGCCGATCGGGATCATGGAGTCGATCGCCTTGATCCCGGTCTGGAGCGGCTCCCGAACCGGGAGCCGGTCGACCACGCCCGGAGCAAGGCGTTCGACGGGCATGAAGACGTCGCTTTTGATCGGCCCCTTGCCGTCAAGCGGCCGGCCGAGAGGGTCGATGACCCGGCCGATCAGGGGCGGGCCGGCGGGCACGGAGATGATCCGGTGGGTCCGCCGGACGAGGTCGCCCTCGACGATCATGGAGCTTTCGCTGAGGAGGACGACGCCGACGCTGTCCTCCTCGAGGTTCAGGGCGAGGCCGAGGACGTCGTGAGGGAATTCCAGAAGCTCGTTGTACATGACCCGGTCCAAGCCGTGGACCCGGGCGATGCCGTCGCCCACGGTGATGACGGTCCCGACTTCGCGGATGTCGACCGACTCCTCGAAGCCCTCGATCTGACGCTGGATGATCTTGCTGATTTCGTCCGCTTTAATGGCCATGGGGCTCCCTTCCGCCGATGATGTCTTTAAGCCGCTGGAGCTCGCCCCGCAACGAGGCGTCATAAACCCGGTTTCCCTTGCGGATGAACAAGCCGCCGATGAGAGCCGGGTCGAGTCCATAGGAACAGGAGACCGGGGCCTGCTCCAGGCGGGCGAGCTCCGCCTCCAGCCGGCTCTTTTGTTTCTCGGACAACAGCACGACCGACCGGACGTCGAACGTCCGGATTCCCCGGAGCTCCTTCCACTTGGCCGGCAGGTTACGGATGATCTCGGGCAGGAGGTCAAGCCGCCGCTGCCGGACGAGAAGGAGAAGAAACCGCTTCGACTTGTCGTGATAATCGACCCGGGCGAGGATTTCCTTGATGACGGCCGCTTTCTTTGTGGGACGCAGGAACGGACGGCTCAGCAGGGCGAACAGCCGCTCGTGGCCCTTCACGAGCCCGAGGAAATCCTCCAAGTCCTTCGACACAACCCGGTACTCGGATTCATCCGGGAGAGCTCCGGCCAAGCCCTCCGTATACCGTTTAATGAGCAGCGGATTCATCGGACATCACCTTCAGCCGGTCGATGGACCGGTCGATCAAGTCGATGTGATCGGCTTCGGTCAGCCGTTTTTTGAGCCGTTCCTCGGCCAGGCCGGCGGCCAGCTCGGTCGTGTATTCCTTGAGCTCGCGGATGCCGGCCTGAAGCCGGACGGCCACTTCCTGGGCGGCCAGCGTCCGGATCCGCTCCGCTTCCCGCGAGGCGATATCCCGGATCCGCTCCGTCTCGGCCCGGGCCTCGGCCGCGGCCCGTTCCTTCAGCCGGGCGGCCTCGTCTTGGAGCTCGGCGACCCTGGTTGCGGCCTCGGTCAGCTTGGCTTCCGCCTCCTCCCGCTCGCGCCGGGCGTCGGCCAGCAGGTCGCGGACCGTTTCGGCCTTCTTGTCCAGCATCGCCTGGAGGGGCTTCCGCAGAAAATAGAACAACGCCCCGAACAGGACGGCGAAGTTGATGACTTTCCAGAGAAAATCCAATCCGCCGCCGCCGGCCGCGTGCTCCGCCTCCCCGGCGGCGAAACCGGCCGCCGGAAAGGAGACCAGCAGGAGAACGGCGAGGGCACGAGAGACATTCATGACCGATGCAGCAGCTTTTCCTCGATTTTTTCCGAAAGGGGGACGGCCTCGGCCCGCAGTTCCTCTTTCAGCCGGGCGACCTCGGCCTCGAACGCGGCCCGGGCGTTTTCGATCTCGGTCTTGGCCGCTTGTCCCGCTTCCGTGATCAACCGGTTCTTTTCCCGCAGCGCCTCGAGCTCGACCCGATCTCGCGTTTCCTCGGCCTCCAAGCGGGCCGCCTTGAGCCCGGCATCGACCGCCTTCAACCGGCGGGCCGTCTCGTCCAGGTTCGACTGGGCGGCGGCCATGTCGTCTTGGAGGCGTTTTTCCCGCGCGTCCATCACCCCCCGGAGCGGCTTGAAAAAAACCCGGTTCAGGACGACAACAAGAATCCAGACCAGGACAAAGGTGACAATGACACTCGCGTCGATCTCAAGCATGAAAGGCCGTTCCGTTCGGTTATCGGAAATCCGAGTTTATCATATCGATTCGTTAAAAATCCAATTCCGGGCGGGAACGGAGGCTCAGCGCGAACGGAGGATTTTTTTGACTTCCCCGACCAAAAAAAGACTCCCCGCAACGAAGACCGTCCCGCCCGGGCCGGCCAGGCGGCGGGCCTGGGCCAGGGCCTTTCCCAGGTCGGGTTCAAGAACGGTTTTCGAAGCAAACGCCGGCGCCTTGGCCAGGATTTCCTCCGGCGAGGCCGCCCGCTTGTAGGGGATCGTCGTCAGGATGATCCGGCGGACGGCGGGGAAGAGGATCCGGGCGATCCGGCCGACCGCCTTGTCTTTCATGACCGCGAAAACCAAAACGGGCCGGCGGGACGCCGCCGACTTGATGAACGCGGCCACGGCCTCGGCCCCGGCTTCGTTGTGGGCCCCGTCCAGGAAGACGCGCGGCCTCGTTCCGGCCCGCTCGAGCCGGCCTTCCCAGCGGGTGTCCCGGATTCCCTCCTCGATTTCCCGGATTCCAACCGGAGACCAGACCTTGTCCAGGACGCGGGCGGCGGCCGCGGCCACGGCCGCATTGCGGCCCTGGTGTTCCCCGGTCAGGGAAGGCGCGAGGCGGAAGACGTTCCCGCCCGCCCGGTAGAGGAACCTTCCTCCGCCGCGGAACCGCGACTCGAACGAGGCGCCGCGGCCGAAGACCTCGATCAAGGGGGCTTTCTCCTCCTCCGCCCGGCGCCGGATCACGGCCAGGGCCGGGCCGGGGGCGACGCCGCTGACCACGGGAACGCCGGGCTTGATGATCCCGGCCTTTTCGAAGGCGATTTTCGCCAGGGTGTTTCCCAGGTATTCCATGTGGTCCCGGGACACGGTAGTGATGATCGAGACGAGAGGCCGGACGACGTTGGTCGCGTCGAACCGCCCGCCCATCCCGACCTCTAAAACCGCGCCGTCGACGCGCTTCTCCCGGAAATGGAGCAAGGCCGCGGCCGTCAGGACCTCAAAATAAGTCGGCGAGACGTCGAGGATTCGGGCCGCCCGGAGCTCCTGGATTTTTGCCCGGATGACCGCGATCCGGAGACGGAAGTCCCCTTCGGAAACCGGCCGGCCGTTGATTCGGATCCGCTCCTCGACCCGGACAAGGTGGGGGGATGTGTACAGACCGATCCGGCGGCCGGACCGGGCCAGGATCGCAGCCAGCATGGCCGCGACCGATCCCTTTCCGTTGGTTCCGGCAACGTGAATCAGGGGATATGCCTCGTGAGGATCGCCCAGCCCCCTCAGCAGGGCCCGCATGTTGTCCAGGCCGAGCTTGATGCCGAACCGCTCCAAGTCGGCTAAATACGCCCGGCAGGCGGCCGGAGAGAAGCCCTTCCCGGAAGGCGCGGCGGACCGCGGCGTGTTCACGCGGATTTGTTGAGGAAAAGACGGAGAGCGCGGACCAGGTACGCTTTAAGGTTTTTCCGCGGAACGACGTCGTCGATCATGCCGTGGCTGAGGAGAAACTCGGATCGCTGGAAGCCCTTCGGCAGCTTCTCCTTGATGGTCTGCTCGATGACGCGGGGGCCGGCGAAACCGATAAGGGCGTTGGGCTCGGCGATGTTCAGATCGCCCAGCATGGCGAAGCTGGCCGTGACCCCGCCCGTCGTGGGATCGGCCAGGACGGAGATGAACGGCAGGCCGGCTTGTTCCAGGCGGCCGAGGGCCGCGCACGTCTTGGCCATCTGCATGAGGCTGAGGGCGCCTTCCTGCATCCGCGCTCCGCCCGAGCACGAGATGATGATGAAAGGAATTTTTTCAGCCATCGCCCTCTCGGCGGCCCGGGTGATCTTTTCCCCGACGACCGAGCCCATGCTTCCCCCCATGAAGGCGAAGTCCAGGGCGGAGATCGCCGTCCGAATGCCCCCGATCATCCCCAGCCCGTTGACCACGGCCTCGGGCAGGGAAGTCTTCCGCTGGTTGTCCGCCAGGCGCTTGTGATAGGGCTGGCTGTCGACGAAATGCAGGGGATCCCGGGGTTGGATGTCGTGGTCGGTGATGTCGAACCGGGCGTCGTCGTACAGCAAGGCCAGCCATTCCGAGGCGGAAAGCCGGAAATGGAACGCGCAGGCCGGACAGACGGACAGGTTATCCAGGATATCCTCCTTGTAAAGGATACGCTGGCAATTGTTGCATCGTGTCCACAAGTTGGTCATGACGGTTCAAGAGTCTAACAGCAAGCCCGAACAGGTGTCAACCTCGGGCCGGCGGCGCCGGGGGGGCGGCCTTGAGACGATCGGAAAGCAAACGGATGACCTCGGCCGCCGTCGGGAGGTCCACTCCGAAGTCCGACTTTTCCCTGAGCAGGTCGAGAGCGGTCTGGAGAAGGTGCTCGCCGTCGAAGGGCTTTTCGAAGTACGCGGCCGCTCCGAACGAGGTTAAGGCCTCCTGCTTGTACTGCGGCCCCCGGTAGAGACCGGTGACGATGATCACCGATGTCCGGCCCTTGGATTCCTGGGTGATCCGCTTGGTCAGGTCGAAGCCATGGAGCTTGGGGAGGATGGCTTCAAGGATCACCAGGTCGGGATTCTCGATTTTGAAGGAATCATAAGCCGCCGCCCCGTCGGAGGCCTGGAAAATCTGAAAACGGTACGGCTCGAACAGGGCGGCCACGGCGTCCCGGTTCTTCGTGTCGTAATCGACCAGGAGGATTTTCTTATCGGCCATCGGAAATAAGGCCCTCCGCGCCGGGAGAATCTTATTATGACCGAACGGCGGCGGAAATTCAATTCCCGGCCGAATTGTGCTATAGTTGCCCCGTTTCCATGGCCAAAGGCATCGATCTCTCCATCATCGTCCCCGTTTTCAACGAGGAAAAGAACCTTCGCCCTCTTCACGCCGAAATCAAGGCCGCCGGCGATAAGCTCGGCCGGACCTATGAAATCATCCTGGTCGACGACGGCAGCCGGGACGGTTCCTGGGACGTCCTCCGGTCCATCCAGGCCTCCGACGTCCGGGTTCGGGCGATCCGGCTCCGGAAGAATTTCGGCCAGACGGCCGCCCTTTCGGCCGGGTTCGACAATGCCCGGGGCCGGATCATCGTCACCTTGGACGCCGACTTGGAAAACGACCCGGCCGACATCGGGATGCTCATCGACAAGATCGAGGAGGGATACGACCTGGTCAGCGGCTGGCGCAAGGACCGTTGGAAAAAACATTTCTTCACCCGGCGCATCCCCTCGCTCTTGGCCAACCGGTTGATCTCGGCCATCACCAAGGTCCGTCTCCGGGATTTCGGCTGCACCTTGAAGGCCTTCCGCCGCGAAGTCATCGAAAACATCCACCTCTACGGGGAGATGCACCGGTTCATCGCGGCCATCGCCGCCTCCGTCGGCGTCGCCATCGCCGAGGTCCCGGTGAACTTCCGCCCCCGCATCCACGGCAAGTCGAAATACGGCATCTCCCGCTCGATCCGGGTGATGCTCGACCTCCTGACGGTGAAATTCCTCCTCAGCTATTCGACCCGGCCGCTGCAGATATTCGGCCTGATGGGTCTCATCTCCGGCGCGGCCGGGACGGTCATCGGACTGATTCTCTCCTACCAGCGGCTCGTCCTGAAAACAGCCATCGGCAACCGGCCGCTTCTCCTGCTGGCCGTCCTGCTCCTGGTCGTCGGGTTCCAGTTCGTGACCATGGGCCTCCTGGGCGAAATCATGGTCCGAACCTACCACGAGGCGGTCGAAAAACATATCTACGTCATCCGCGAGGTCATCGAAACCCCACCGACCAAGGCCGAGTGAGCCCGTGGCGATGAAGATCCTGATGCTCGCCCCGGAGCCGTTCTTCCAGCCCCGGGGAACGCCCATCAGCGTCTATTTCCGTCTGAAAGCCCTGTCCGATCTGGGCCATTCCGTCGATCTGGTCACCTACCCGCGCGGCGGAGACGTGGCCTTTCCCGGCCTGGCCATCAAGCGCGTCCCCAACCTGATCGGCGTCCGCGATATCAAGATCGGCCCCTCGCTGGTCAAGCTTCCCCTGGACGCCCTGATGTTCGCGACGGCCTTCGGGTCGCTCCTCCGAAAGCGCTACGATCTCATCTTCTCCCACGAGGAAGCGGCCCTCCTCGGCGTCCTGCTCGGGAAGATCTTCCGCACTCCGCATCTCTACGACATGCACTCCAGCCTCCCCCAGCAGCTCGAAAACTTCGATTTTTCCCGGAGCGCCCTCCTGAAGACAGCCTTCCTCCGGATGGAGCGCTTCATCCTCAAGGGATCGCGCTCCGTGATCGTCATCTGCCGAGACCTGCTCGACTATGCCGCCCGGCTGGGATTCGGCGGCAAGGCCGTTTTTCTCGAAAACATCCTGGACTTCAACGATTTCGATCCGGCGCCGCCCGGTCCGGCGGAAATCGCCGCCGTCCGGCGGGATATCGCCGGCGACGGTGAAAAAATCGTTCTCTACGCGGGCAATTTCGAGCCCTATCAGGGCGTGTCTCTGCTCGTTGAAGCCTTCGGCCGGATGAAGGAGCGAGCCGTTCTTTTAATCGTCGGCGGGTCGAAGGCCGACCACGAACCGGCCCGGAAGCGGGCGGCCGAGCTGGGCTTCGCCGACCGGTTCGTCCTCGTGGAAAAAGTGCCGCCCCAGCGCGTGCCCGTCTATATCAGTCTGAGCGACGTCCTCGTCTCACCCCGCGTCTCGGGGACCAACACGCCGCTGAAAATTTACGCCTATCTCAAAGCGGGCAAGCCCGTCGTGGCCACCGACCTGTGGACAAACAGCCAGGTTTTGACGGAGGAGATCGCCGTCCTGGCGCCGCCCGATCCCGAAAAATTCGCCGCCGCCCTGGACTTCGCCCTGACATCCGCGGAGGCGGAGCGCCGGGCCCGGGCCGGGGCGGACCTGGCCGCCCGGGAGTACACGTACCCGCGCTACAAGGAAAAGATCACCGAGGCGGTCACGAGGGCCGTCCGTCGATGAACGCCTTCGTCACCGGGGGAACGGGTTTCGTCGGAAATCATCTCTGTGCGGCCCTCGCGGCCTCCGGCTGGACGGTTAAAGCGCTCGGCCGCAGGCTTCGGAACAACCCTCCCCCGGGCGTGGAGTTCGTCTCCGGCGACATCCGCGACGCCGCCCTCCTGGATCGGGCTTCGGCCGGGGCCGACGTTGTCTTCCACTTGGCCTCCGCCCTCGGGGCCGCCCGGATCGGGGCCGCGGAATTCATGGCCGTAAACGCCGGCGGGACGCGGGCGGTGTTGGCGGCCGCCCGGGAAAACGGCGTCCGCCGGGTGGTTCACTTCAGCTCGGCCGGAGTCCTGGGCCATGTCCGGCCCGGCGAAACCGCCGACGAAAAATATCCCCTCGATCCCCGGAACGTCTACGACAGGACCAAGCTCGCCGGCGAGCGCGCCGCCCTGGAAGCGGCCTCGGCCGGCCAGGACGTGGTCGTCATCCGTCCGGGCTGGATCTACGGGCCCGGCGACCGCCGGACTTTCAAGCTCATCCGATCGATCGCCGGGGGCAGGTTTCTGCTGCCCGGCCGGGGCGAAACCCTCCAATCTCCGGCGTATATCGACGACCTGGTGGCCGGAACGCTTCTCTGCGCCGGCCGCGGACGGGCGGGGGAAATTTATAATATCGCCGGAAACCAGGCGATGCCCGTCCGGAAGATGGTCGAGACGATCGCCGCCGCCCTCGGAAAGAGCCTGCCGCGCTTCCATCCCCCCATGGGACTGACCCGGGCGGCCGGGGCGGTGCTGGGGATCCTGTTCGGCTTCGCCGGGAAAGAAGCTCCGCTCAATTCCTCGCGCCTGGCTTTTTTCGTCCACCCCAAGGGCTTGAACATCGACAAGGCCCGGAGGGAGCTCGGCTTCGAACCGGCCGTCGGGTTCGCCGAGGGGATGGCCCGGGCGGTGGATTGGTATCGCCGGGCCGGCTGGCTCTGAGGGGGTCCTCCCCGGTTGTCATTTAAAGGGATGAATATCAGCCGGATATCCGGGCCGGAAAATATATAGGTGATTCAACCGGAATAAAAACCTGGAATGCGCCTCGAGCGCGAATCCCGCTTCTTCGCACATCCTGATCACCGCTTTCTTCGAAAGCCCGCCCGTTTCTCCCGTCTTCATGCCGCCCCGCTTCTTGTCTTCGCTGTACCACCAAATTCGATGGCCGATTCCTCCCAAAACGGGACCGATCATGGTGAGGATCATTTTCCCGGACGGCCGGACCAAGCGGCGCGCCGGCCGCCGGATCGGCCGAAAAAATCAGGTCGGACGCATTCGGGGGATTCCGCCGGAGCTCCGGCTCCGGGAAGATCGCGCGGAGGAAATCCCGGAAACGCCGAAAGGAAGGTCCCGGGCTGATCCCCCGGCGATCAAACGAAGTCCGGAGTGAATTGACCGCGCGGATCGGCCTTGCGGGCCTTGACCAGGGCGTCGATGTCGATCCCCTTGTCGGCGAAATAGTCCTGGATGACGTCCCGGACGACGCCGTTTTGCTTCTCGGTGACGTAATCGACGGTCATGGCCTCGTTCTGCTCGACCGGTTTTCCGAATAAGTTGCGCTTCCAGTGGATGAGCCAGCCCGAGAAGCACATCGGCTGGGACCGCTTTCCCAGGCCTTTGCTCACCAGGCCGGAGAGCTTTTTGCTCTCATCCATGCTCAAGTAGTCGATATCGTAGCCCAACTCCTTCAACTTGGCCCGGCGCTCGTCCCGGTTTCCATATTCGTACGTCGGGGTCATGAAATGGACGCCGTATTCCTGGGCGAACCGCTTCCCGCCGTTGACGATGCTGGGATAATTCTCGGCCGTCCCGGTCAGGTTGGCCGGCGATGGGATCTGCTCGCGGTTTGAGCCATCGGCGAAGCCGACGAGGTCGTTTTCCAGGGCGAAGAGCAGGCCCCCGGTGTTCATACTCAAGCGGCAGCCGACGCACATGCGCGTCTCGGCGTTGTACTTGTCCCGGTTCTTGAAAAAAGAGCTCATGGCGATCTTCTTGATGATCGGCTTGTGGTCGATGATCTGGTGGGTGATCTTGTCCTCGCCGAAGGCGGCCTTGAGGCGCTCGACATTGGGGAGATTGTTCCGGACGCCGAATTCGAGATAGCCCTTGTCGAATGTGATCAAGTGAACCTTTTCGAATTCCTTCTGAAGGAGGACGGCCGCCAGGAGGGAGTCGATCCCCCCGGAGAACATCACCGCGACTTCATTTTTAATCGGACCCATGGCACACTCCTGTCATCTCACGATCTTTATCATACACGGGCGGAAGTGATTTGGGAATGAGGGAACGGCTCATCGCCCCTTATTCCAACCGATCAGGGAGGAGACTCCGGCGGAGCGGATCAACCCGTCCGTCTTTCCTCCCGGCCGGGGATTCCTCCGCCCGGGGGCGGGGAATGGCCCGTCCCCGGCTTTTTAGACGGCGCACTTGCGGGAGATCTTGGCCGCCGTCTTTTTAACGCAGCATCCGCCCTGATGGAAGAACAGCCAGCCCAAGAAACCGATGACCAGGGCCAGAAAGCCCAGAACGCCCAGGACCACGATCAGGAACGTCGACATGCGCCTCTCCTTTATATACTATTATTTTAGTCGATTCTCTCGGAACAGTCGTATTCTAGAGGGCAGCGGCCGGGCTTGTCAACTGTTTTTTACTCTCCGGCCGCCCCGGGATCGGCTGGGCCCCCTTCCGCGGCTCCGGGAGAAAGACACGCCTCCGCAAACCGATTTCTGGTATGATTGGGAATCCCCGACAGGAGATCCGCATGCGCCGCTTCATTCTTCCGGCCGCGGGGGCGGCTTTTCTACTCATCCCGGCCGCCCTCTCCGCCCAAGCCTCCCTCCCGGTCGAAACGCTTCTCGATCGGGTCGCCGCCCGCCTCGAAAGCTTCAATCCGAAATCAAACTGGCAGGCCTCCATCCGCAGTACCCAGATTGAACTTGACCGCAAAGGCCGGCCCGAGCGGACGACCGTCCAGACCAAGGCCGTCGCCGTGATCGAGGGGCGGCGCGAAGAGGACATTCTAAGCGTCGTCCGGACGGAAGACGGCGTCACCCGGGACATCACGGAGAAGTATCTCGCCGAGCGCCGGGCCCGCTGGGAGAAATACCGGGCCCAAGAAACGGCCCGGGAGAGGGGAAAGGAGCCCGCCCGCCGCCGCTCCCGGCTGGGGATGCGGGTGGAGGATTTCGCCGGGCTTCTGCCTTTTTCGCCCGAACGCCGGACGGAATTCTCCTTCGCCGCCCGGGAAGGGGCGGCTCCGGACGGACGTCTGTTGTATTTCCTCGACGTCCGGGCCAAGGTCAAGGATGTCGAGAACTGGGAAGGAACCTATACGATCGACGCCTCAACGTTCACGCCGTTTCACGCCCGGCTCACGCCATCGGAGACGCCGCCCTTCGTCAAGGAGATCGAGGTCGAGGCGGATTTCCAGGTCTTCGAGGACGTCCATATCATTCCCCTTCGGACCTGGGTCCGGATCAACGCCGGATTCCTCTTCCTCAAGCGCATCCGGGCCGTCTCGGAGGAAGTGTACACGGACATCCGCGTCACCCGCTGAGCGGGAGGATCCGGGGACGGCGGCCGGGGGAAGGCCGCTAGGCGGGATTCCGGTCCGCGAGCGTCCGCCGGTCGGCCAGGCGCAGACGCCGGTCGGCCACGGCGAACGTGTATTCGGGGAGCGAGGCGGCGATGAGAGCCCCGGCCCCGATGACGCTGCCCTTCCCGATCGTCACTCCGTCCAGGACGATGACTCCGGCGCCCATCCAGGTGTCTTCTCCGACCCGGATGCCGCCCTTGGCCGACGAGGCTTGGAACATGATCGGGCGGGACGTATCGGCGACGGGATGATTGCCGCCGGCCACGAGATAACACTCCCCGGCCAGAAAACAATAATCGCCGAGCCGGATCTCCGTCTCCGATAACAGGCTGCAGTTGGCCGAGACGTTGCAGTGGTCCCCCAGATAAATGGATCCTTCCTTGCAGGTCAGGATCGTGTTGCGGCCGATCATGGCGTTGGCCCCGATCCGGATCCCCTCGTTGGCCTCGCCCTTGGCGTCCAGGACGGCCCCGTCGTCGATGAACGTGTTGTCCCCGATTTCAATCTTGTGCGGATGGCGGAGGACGACGTTCCGGCCGAAGACGACGCCCCGGCCGACCTTCCCTAGGATCCAGGGGAAAAAGGCCCGTCGGAGAACCAGCCCCAGCGCGCCGGGGATCGGGACGATGAAGAGATTGACGAACTCGTATTTCAGCAAGGCCGCCAAACCCTTTTTCCCGACGCACAAGCCGGCGTACTTGCCGGCGAGCTTCCGCTTGGGATCGAGGAGCTCTTTCTGCGTGCTTCCCGGAGCCCGTTCGTCCTTCATGAACGCCCCTCCTTCGGCCGGATATCGAGGTAATCGATCATCAGAACGCATCCGGCCGGGACCTGGACCCGAACGGAGACGGCCGTCTCCCGGGGGACGAGGAATTCGACGTCGGCTTCCCGCCACCCGTCCGCGTCGGGCCGGCGGGCGTCCCCGGAAAGGAGGATGGTCCGCAAGGGCCGGCCCTTTCCCGGAACCAGCAAGATCCGTCCGGCCGTTTCATCCGCCTGGCCCGGGGAGGCCTTGTAGCGGACCGAAGCCCGGTAGGAGCCGGGGGCCAGGCGGCGGACGATCTTCGTCGTCGATTCGTCCGCCTTGGCCGCGCTCCCGTCCCAGGAAACAGCCGCGAATCCCGACAGGCCGGAGCCGGCGACGACCGCCCCGCGGCGGACGGCCAGCCATTCCCCCTCGCAGGCCCGCCGGCCGCCCGCCGTCAATTCCGGGTCGTTCCAGACATAGACCTCGCTCATGCCGTCCTGGCCGCGGTATGCGAGCTTGTCGGCATTTTCGACGGAGATGAAGTCGTAGAGGGCCGCGTTGATGTGGTCGGTCCGGAACAGCGACGGCGATGTCACCAGCCAGATCCGCTGCCCCGGATGGGCTTGGATAATCCGGCGAAGGTCGGCCGCGCTGTTGATCCAGCGGGCTCCGACATAAAAATCTTTCCAACCGTCCTTCGTCTTCTCCCAGGCGTCCCAGGTGCCCGGGCCGCCCGACCACAGCCAGTAATCCACCCGGCCGGCATAGATCTTCTGAAAAACGACATGGATGGCGATGACGACATCGTCTTTCCGGAGCTTGGCCGCGACATACCGGCCGACGCTCTCGTGGTCGTAATGCTCGAACCGTCCCGAGGAGGTGATGATGTCGGTCGTAATCGGATCCCCGTAGCGGCGGTTGATCACGGACGGGAGCCGCTCCGGACGGACGCCCTCGGTCAGGACGAACAGAAGCCCGATGAAGAGCATGAAGCTGAAAACCGTCCGGGTCCGGGCTTTTTCGATCCTGAACGCCGGGGCGGCCAGGCCGTCGACCGCCAGGCGGCCGGCGGCCCGGAGAGCCGCCAGGAACATCAGGATGAAAAGAGGATAGAGCTGGGCCAAGTAGCGGGGCTGGACATGCGTCCGGAAAAAGCCGAAGAAAAACAGGGGGAGGATCAGGCAGATATTGAAGTAAAGCCAGGGCGACCGGTCCGGCCCCGGCTCTACGGCCGGCCGCGCCCTTTTTCTTTTCCAGACGACCCGGCGGAGGCAGAGGAACAACCCGGCCAGAACAGTCAGGCTCATCCGCGGAAAGCTCCGGTAAAACTGCCGGAAATAATCCAGGTTGAAGCTTCCGAAGAAATACGCGATCATTCCGCCGAGGCTCATGTCCGTCTTCTCATAGACAAATCCGACTTTCCAAAAGAAAAATTCCTGGAGCTGGATCGCTAAATAGAATAAGACGACGGCGGCCAGTCCCGTCAGGACGTCCCGGCGGAAGAAGCGCCGGGGACCGCGCATGAACAGGAGGGCGGGATAAGCGAAGATCACCCCCATCCCGAGCTGGTGGATGAGCGGCGCGAGGAGAAACAACACGACGGCCGGCAGCCTGAATTTTTTTTCGTCGGCGATGTATCCCCGATAAAACAAATAGAGTCCGGCAAGATAACAGAGCTGGAGGGGGGCGAAATAGAGGGCCAGCCGGGCATATTCCCATTCCCAGGCGGAGAAGGCCAGGAGAACGGCGGCCGAGACGCCCACCGTCCGGGAGAAAAACCGCCGGCCGGCGTGATAGGCCAGGGCCAGCAGGCCGGCCGCGCACAAAACGCTGAAGACCCGCATCGTCACGGCGTTGAGGCCGAAGACAAAAGCGCCCGCGGCCAGGACATAGGCATAAAGAATCGCCTTCCAATAAATATGACCCGACGGAAAGAGCGGATAGCCGTGATCGAGAATGCCCCGGGCGGCCAGATAGTGAAAGCCCTCGTCCATCCAAAGAGACAGAATCCCGAGATTCCGGAGCATCACGGCCACCCAGGCGGCGAGGAGAATGCCAAAAACAAGATGGAGAATCAGGTCCCGTCGATCCCGACGGGCGGGAACCGGCCAGGTTTCGGCCATGCAGGACCGTCCCTAGGCGGCGCGACCCCCGTCGTCTCCCGTCCGGTCGTCGATCCGGTCGACCGAATAAATCCGGATCCGGTGGGTCTGGAAATAAATCCGGGAAACGACTTCGGCCAGCAATCCGATCATGATGAAAAAGATGCCCAGGATCATGAGGAAGACGCTGAAGATAAGATTCCCCATGTTTTCCTTGATGTTCCAGCTTAGGAAATAGAATCCAACCGTGATCACCGCGGCGATCAAAAAGCCGGCCGAGCCGAAGACCATCCCAAGAAGGCCGAAGATCTGCAGCGGACGGTCGATGAAGCTGACCATGAACTTCACGGTGATGAGGTCGAAAAAAACCCGCTTCACCCGTGAAATCCCGTAATTGGATTTCCCCTTGAGCCGGTTGATGTTCGAAATCGGGATCTCGGTGATTTTGAAGCCCTCCCGGCTGATGAGGGCCGGGATGAAGCGGTGGAGCTCTCCGAACAGCCGGATGCTGCTGATGACCTCCCGCCGGTAGGCCTTGTACGTCGTGCCGAAGTCGTGGATTTTGACCTTGACCAGCCGTCCCATCATCCGGTTGGCCACCTTGGAGGGGAACTTGCGGAAAAGGGCGTTGTCCTTGCGGTCCACCCGCCAGCCGCTGACGATGTCATAGCCCTTGTCGATTTTGGCCAGGAACTGGGGGATTTCCTCCGGAGCATGCTGGAGGTCGCCGTCCATGGAAATGATGACGTCGCCCCGGACATGGTCAAATCCCGCTTGAAGGCCGGCCGTCTGGCCGAAGTTGCGGCGGAGCTTGATGACCCGGACAGCCGGGTCGCGCTGGTAGATCGCCCGGAGCATCTCGTAGGTCCGGTCCCGGCTTCCGTCGTCGACATAGATGATCTCGTAGGTCCGGCCGGTCTGTTCCAGGACGGCTTTCAGCCGCCGGTGCATTTCCTCGACGTTTCCTTCCTCGTTATAGAAAGGGACGACGATGGAAACCTGGGGATGTTCCGGATCGCTCTTTCGGATGTCATATTCCATTGAAGTTCACCAAGGCGACGTTTGAGGCCCGGGCGGCCGCGGGCAGGCCCGGGTCGAGCAAAGCCTGGAGCTCGCCCTCCCGGAAGGCGTTGATGTAATAACGCCCGACCTCGGCCTCGACGGCGAACAGCTCCGGGTTCTGGAATCCGGGGTGGACCCCGATTTCCGCCGTTCCTTCCCCGACCCGGCGGAAAATCCGGCGGAGCCGGGCCGCGCTCATCCGGCCGCTATTACATATACCATAAAACGAATCGGTGATCACGAATCCGGCGGCCCGGACCCGGCGCCTCATCCGGGCGCAGCAGAGGGAAAGAAACGCCGCCTTCAGGGATTGAGCGGGATGGCGGGAGAAGCCGTATTCCCGGATGAACCGGACTCTGCGGAAGCCGTATTCCCGCCCCAGACGGAGAACGATCTTGAAAACAGCCGGGACGGCGTGCATGTGCTTTTCGCTGTCGAGATGGGTCAGGGGAAGGCCCGTCGCCCGGGCTTTCTCGATCTGGGCCCGGAGCTCCCGCTCGATCTCGGCGGGACGGATCCGGCCGGCCGCCAGCTTCAGGAGAATCCGCCCCGCGCCGGCCGGGAAACGGCCGTCGGGCCCGACGAGCGTCGGAATTTCCTCCGGCGGGGAAAGCGGCCGGCCGCGGACGATGTTCAGGTGCACGCCGACGCCCAGGGCGGGATTCTCCCGGGCCAGGGCGACCGCCTGCTCGAATCCCGGCGTGTTGGTCATCAGGGTGGCGCTCGTCAGGACCCCCCGGCGATGGGCCAGAATGATCCCTTCGTTGACCGGCGCGCACAGGCCGAAATCGTCGGCGTTGATGATGATTTTCTTCATCCCGGATTCCGCCCCTCAGGGTACACTTTTGCCGCTTCCGGCGCAAGAAATTGTGGTCTTTTGGAACGAATCCGTTTAAAATGAACGCCATGTGCGGCATCTGCGGATTCGTCGACGGCCGGGGACTCGACCCCGGCGCCCCGGACCTTCTCAAGCGGATGACCCGCACCCTGATCCACCGCGGGCCCGACGACGAGGGCTTCCATATCGATGGACAAGCCGCCCTGGGGATGCGCCGCCTGAGCATCATCGACCTCCTCACCGGTCACCAGCCGATGGCCAACGAGGACCGGACGGTCTGGGTCGTGATGAACGGGGAAATCTATAATTTCCCCGAGATCCGCAAGGATCTCCTCGCCCGGGGCCACGTCCTGGCCACGCAGTCCGACACCGAGGTCGTCGTTCATCTTTACGAGGAGCGGGGAACGGATTTCGTCCACGCCCTCAACGGGATGTTCGCCGTCGCCCTCTGGGACGCGAAAAGCCGCCGCCTCGTCCTGGCCCGCGACCGCTTGGGAGTCAAACCGCTCCATTATTGCCGGATCGGATCGAGGCTCTATTTCGCCTCCGAGATCAAGGCCCTCCTCCAGGCCCCGATTCCCCGGGACATCGACCTCGAGTCCCTGGCCCGGTTCTTCACTTTCGAGTACATTCCGGCCCCGCGCTCGATCTTCCGCGGGATCCGGAAAATCCTGCCCGGCCGCCTGCTCGTTTTCGAGGACGGGAAGGAAACCGAGCTTTCCTACTGGGACGTCCGCCACGCCGAAACGGCGATTGTCCCCCGCCCGGCGGCCGAATACACGGCGGAGATCATCGACCGGCTCCGGGAATCCGTCCGGCGCCGGCTCATCTCCGACGTCCCCCTCGGCGTCTTTCTCAGCGGCGGCATCGATTCCAGCGCCGTCACCGCCCTGATGAGCGAGGTCGCCGGGGCGGGGATCAAGACGTACTCCATCGGCTTCCGGGAAAAATCGTTCGACGAGCTCGACGCCGCCCGGATCGTGGCCGACACGTTCGGGACGGATCACCGCGCCTTCGTCGTCACCCCGACCGAAGTCAGCGGCCTCGTTCCGACGCTGGCCGGCTTCCTGGACGAGCCCCTGGCCGACGCCTCCATCATCCCGACCTACGTGATCTCCAAGCTGGCCCGAGAGTACGTCACCGTCGCCCTGGCCGGGGACGGAGGGGACGAGCTGTTCGCCGGGTACGACACGTACAAGGCCTACAAGGCGGCCCGCTGGTACCGGAAGGTCCCCGGCTTCGCGAGACGCGGCCTCATCCGGCCGGTCGTCCGGGCCCTTCCCGCCTCGGCCCGCCGGCTGAGCTTCGAATTCAAGGCCAAAAAGTTTGTGAGCGGCGCGGAATACCCGCCGGAAATCGCGAATTTCATCTGGTGGGGGGCCTATCCGCCCGAGCTCCGGCGGCGGCTGTTCGCTCCCCCCGTCAACGCCGCCCTGGCCGAGGATCCTTACGCCCCGGTCGCCTTCCACGCCGCGAACACCCGGGCGGCCGATCCGCTCGACCGGATCGCCTACCTCGACTTGAAGCTTTACCTCCAGGACGACCTTCTGCCGAAAGTCGACCGGATGAGCATGGCCGCCTCGCTCGAGATCCGGGCGCCGTTCCTCGATTACACGTTCGTCGAGTTCGCCGCCGCGATTCCCAGCTCCCTCAAGCTCCGGGGCTTCCGGTCCAAGGACATCCTCAAGAAAGCTTTGGCCGGCCGCCTCCCGGAGTCGATCCTGAACAAGAAAAAAATCGGTTTTGACATCCCCCTCGGCGTCTGGATGCGGAACGGCTTGAAGAGCTTCGTTCTCGAGACCCTCGCCCCCGACCGCCTTCGCCGGCATGGTTTTTTCGACCAGGGCTTCGTCGATTCGATATTGAAGGAGCATTTCGCCGGCTCGCACAACCACCGCCAGCTGCTGTGGACGCTGATCATCTTCCAGAACTGGTACGACCGCTATGGCCGATAAGGATCAATCGTGACTCCTGTGTCCGCCTCGCTCCGCCCCGTCCGCGTCACCCGAAGGGCCGTCTACGGCCTCTTTCGCGGCGCCGGTTTCCCGATGAAGCTCTATCCGCGCCTTAAGTTCCGCATGTGTCCGATTCTCCGGATCGAGGCCTACGTCCCGGACGGGTGCGACATTTTAGACCTCGGCTGCGGGAACGGCTTGTTCACGGCCATCCTGAAGCTTGGTTCCCCGGACCGGAAGATCATCGGAATCGATCTCGACGCCCGGAAAATCACGGCCGCCCGGCGGTTCCTGGGGAAGCTTCGCGACGTGGATTTCCGGCTCGGCAACGTCGTTTCCGCCCCTTACCCCAAAACCGGCGCTTGCACAATCATCGACGTCCTCTACCTCCTGCCGGTCGAGACTCAGAACGCGATATTAAAGAAGTGCGCCGGGGCCCTGCCCTCCGGGGGAACGCTGATCCTGAAGGAAATGGACCTCGCGCCCCGCTGGAAATATGCTTGGAACGCGGTCCAGGAGACAATCTCCGTCAAGATCGTCGGCTTCACCCTCGGCTCGCGGTTCCATTTCCGGGGCCGGGAGGATTATGCCGCCACCCTCGCCGGCCTGGGATTCGACGTGGAGATCATCCCCCTCCACCGTGGCTACGCCTACTCCCACATCCTCTACGTCGCCCGGAAAAAATAGGGATTCGGGGGACTTCAAGCCAGGCCGGCGATCCTTGAAAGGAACGGCCGGCGGCCCGGATCGGCTGACTTGCGACAAACCCGGCGATATGGCATAACATACGGCTGATGGCAACCTCCCTGCTCGTCGAGACGAATTGCATCTATTTCAAGGGCGAAAAACCCTGCGTTTATAAGCGGACATGCGACCACTGCCCCCATTTCAAGCCCTTCGGGCCCAAAATCCTGGTCATCAAGTGCCGGGCCCAAGGGGACGTTCTCCGGACGACCCCCCTCCTGACGGGCCTGAAGCGGCAGTATCCCGAGGCGTTCATCACCTGGCTGGTGGACGAGGAAACCGTCGACCTTCTCCGCGGCATCCCCCTGATCGACCGGGTCGTCCCCTTGAACGCGGAAACCCTTCTCGCCCTCCGGGCCCAGCGGTTCGACGCGGTCTATTCATTGGACAAGGATCCGGGCCTGACCGCCCTGGCCGTTCTGCTGGACGCGCCCCGCAAGCTCGGCTTCGGCCTGAACGAACACGGCAACCTCACGGCCCTCACCCCGGCGGCCGCCTATTCCCTCCGGCTCGGCGTCGACGACGACCTCAAGTTCCGGGTCAATCGAATGACCTACCAAGAGGCCATCTTCGAGGCGGCCGAGATCGAGTACCAGGCCGACGATTACGTCTTCGTTCTGGCCGACGCCCCGCGTCAAAAAGCCGAGCGCTTTTTCCTCGACCGCAAAGTGCCGAAAAAGCGGCTCAACATCGGCTTGAACACGGGCGCCGGGGCGAAGTTCACGACCAAACAATGGCCCGAGGACCATTTCCTGGAACTCATCCCGAAGCTGAAGCGGGCCCTCAACGCCAACATCTTCCTGCTCGGCGGCCCGCGCGAGAAAGCCCTCAACCAGCGGCTGGCCCGCCGGAGCAAGCTCAAGGTCTTCGACACCGGCACGGACAACACCCTCCTCGAATTCGCCGGCTTCCTGGCCAAGATGGACGTCGTCGTCTGCTCGGACACGCTGGCCATGCACCTGGCCTTGGCCCTGAAAAAGAAAACCGTGGCCTTGTTCGGGCCGACCTGCCCGGCTGAAATCGAGATGTACGGACGCGGTCCCAAGCTCTTCGCCGGGGCGGAATGCGCCCCCTGCTACAAGCAGGCCTGTCCCCGGCCCGTCTGCATGAAACGCCTCACGCCGGACATGGTGCTCCAGGCCGTCCGGGAGGTCGCCGTCCCGTGAGCGAGCCGGCCCGCAAGCCGCTTTTGGCGGTGATGCTCCCGACTTACAACGAGAAGGAGAACATCGCCGACATGGTCGAGGCGATCCTCGCCCTACCCCTGGACGCCGATGTCCGGGTCGTCGTGGCCGACGACGATTCCCCGGACGGCACCGGCCGCTGGGCCGAGGAGCGGGCGGCGGCCGATCCCCGCGTCCACGCCCTCGTCCGGAAGAAGCGCCGCGGCCGCGGCGCCGGCGGCATCGACGGGCTGAAGGCCGCCCTGGCCCTCGGCGCGGATTTCGTCGTCGAGATGGACGCGGATTTCTCCCACGCCCCGAAATACATCCCGGACCTGCTGGCCGCGGCCGCCCAAGCCGACCTCGTCCTCGGGTCCCGGTTTGTTCCGGGCGGCCGGGATGCCGACCGCGGCCTTCATCGCCGCTTCATCACGTTCTGCGTCGGGACGTTCATCCGGCGGCTTTACGGGTTGTCGATCCGCGACGTCTCCTCGGGCTACCGTCTGTACCGGCGCGAGGTTCTCGAAGCCGTGGACCTGGACGACCTGATCTCCGTCGGCCAATCCGTCGTCCTGGAAATCCTCCGCAAAACCTCTCTCCTCGGCTTCCGGATCGCCGAGGCGCCAATCGTCTTCGTCGACCGGGTCCGCGGCCGGACGAAGCTGGATTTTCTCTCCCTTCTCGAAACCCTGGTCATGGCCGTCAAATTCAAGAAGCGCTACACCCGGGAGACGGTGAAGGCCGCGCGTTGAAAACCCGGCGCCAGGTCCTCGGCCAGCATTTTCTTCGCGATCTCCGGCTGCTTGATAAAATCGCCCGGACGATCGATCCCCGCCCCGGGGATGTGGTCATCGAGATCGGCCCCGGCAAGGGGGCGCTCACCCGGGCGCTATCCCCCCTTGTCCGAATGATCGTGGCCGTCGAGAAGGACCGCATCCTGGCCGAATCCCTGAACGCGGAGAAGCCGGGAAACGTCGCCGTCGTCGAGGGCGACGCCCTGGAGGTCTCCTTCGAGCGCCTGATCCGGGAAATGGCCGGAGTTTCTCCGCCGGTGAAAATCGCCGGCAACCTGCCGTACTCGATCTCGGGTCCGTTTTTAGCCCGCGTCTGGGAGGAGCGGCGGCTGTTTTCCCGGGCCTCCTTTCTTCTCCAGCGGGAGGTCGCGGAACGGATCGCGGCCGGGCCGGGAACGAAGGAGTTCGCCCCGCTTTCGATCATGCTCCAGATTTTTTTCGAGGTGAAAATCCTCTTCCGGGTCGCCCCCGGCTCGTTTAGTCCGCCGCCCAAGGTCGATTCGGCCGTTGTCTCGATGATCCGCCGGGCGGCCCCCCTTCACCCGGTCGCCGACGAGGCGGGCTTCCGGAAATTCCTCGGCGGCGCTTTCGCCCAGCGCCGGAAAACCTTGCTCAATAATTTCCTGGCCATGGGGATCCCCCCGGATAAGGGGGAGGCCGCCTTGGCCTCCCTCGGCCTGGCCAAGACCGTCCGTCCCGAACAAGTCCCCATTCCCGCCTGGATATCGCTGGTTTCCCTCGTCCGTTAGCGGGTGCCCCGGTCTGAGCCCCGCCGGGAAGACGGCGCGGGCGGCCGGCGTCCAATCAAGCTCGTCCGCGGGCCTCAGGCGGCCTCCGTCGCGCCGTCCGGCCCTTGCATTCCAGGCGTCGCGGGAGTGTGATCAACGGCTCTCTTCCCCATCGCCCGGATGAGGCTTTACTCGATGCCGCCGCCCCCTCCTCCCGGGGAGAACATTCTCTTCCTTTCCTTTGACTTGCCCTTCGGCGGCGGGCGATGGGATTCCGGTCGCGGACTTCCGCCCCCCGGGGGAATCGGCTACAATACGTCCTCATGAAGCGTTTTGACTACTACCGCCGCCTCTGGCGGATCTACCGGTCGTACGCCGGGAAGGAAACCCGCCTCGCCCACATGCCCATCCGACTGTGGATCGAGGCGACCAGCACCTGCGGCTTGTCCTGCGTCATGTGCCCGAACAAAAGCCTGCCGCGCGAGCAGCGGGGATTCATGGATTTCGGCCTGTTCAAGAAAATCATCGACGAGGCGAAGGGCTTTGTCTTCGACGTCCACCTCCTCCATCGCGGGGAATCGCTCGCCCATCCGGATTTCTTCCGGATGATCCGCTGCGCCCATGACGCCGGCATCGTCACCCGATTCCACACCAACGGAACCCTGCTGACCGAGGAGAAATCCCGCCTCCTTCTCGATTCCGGGATCGACCAGTTCGCGTTTTCCTTCGACGGATTCACAGCCGAGGCCTACGAGCGGATCCGGGCGGGAGCGAAGTTCGAGAAGACCGTCGGCAACATCGTCCGCTTCCTCGAGCTCAAGAAGGAGATGAAGCGGAAAAAGCCCGTCACCTTCATCGAGCTCATCCACTTTCCCGACGTTTTTCAGAAAACCGACCGGGCGGCGAAAAAAGCCTTCCTCGCCCGGTTCAAAGGCCTCCCGCTGGACAAAGTCCATGTCAAGGAGCTGCACAATTGGGCCGGGGAGACGTCCGGCGGGCCGGACCGGTCGAAGCCCTACCGGCCGTGCACCTTCCTATGGCACGCCCTGATCATCTTCTGGGACGGTTCGGTCCTGCCCTGCACCCAGGATTTCTTCGGATCCTACCTCCTCGGCAACGTCCGGGATTCGTCGCTCCGGGAGATTTGGAACAACGACCGGATGGTGGCCCTCCGGGAGAAGCTCATCGCCCGAACGATCGACGACCTGCCCACCTGCTCGAAGTGCGACCGGCTCTGGCGGCCGACGCTCTTGGGGATCCCCCGCGAGTACCTGGGCCGGCTGCTCGCCGGCAAGATGAACTGAAGGCGCGGGCTCAGCGCCAATCCGGGAAGACGTCCCGGCCGCCGCTTTTGAACAGCGGAACGACGCGCTTGGACGCGGGATCGATCAAAGTCAGCTCCCAGACGCCCTCCGTCGGGTAGTGCTCCGTCCCCGAGGCGAAGACGATCCACCGGCCGTCGGGCGACCAGGCCGGGAAATAATCGTAGGTCTCCGGCCGCTCGGTCAAGCGCTCCCGGCCTCCGCCGTCGGGATTCACCAGCCAGATATCCCCCTTGCCGTCGGCCGTCGAGGAGACATAGGCGATCCGCGAGCCGTCCGGAGAGAAGCGCGGCCGGCAGGACTTGCCTCCCTCGCTCAGGGCCCGGACTTCGCCGGAGCGCAGGTCGGCCACGAAGGCGTCCCAGCCGATCGTCCGCTTCCCGGTAAAGGCCAGCAGCGGCTCGGCCGGAGAAAAGTCGGGCAGGGCGGCCGAACCGTCAAAATCCGGAAGAAGGGGCGTGACGGACCCGGAAACGAGATCGGCCGTCCATAGCCGGTAGGACCGGCCGACGGCCCGTTTTCGTTGGATTGTATAGGCGATTTTTTTCCCGTCGGGATGCCAGCCCTGCTCGATCGCCTCGCCGGGGCCGTTCGTCACCCGGCGGACATTCGTCCCGTCGTCGTTCATCACATAGATCTGGTAAGATCCGCCGCGGTTGGAGGTGAAAGCGATGAAACGCCCGTCGGGGGACCAGCGGGGGAACTCGTCGCTGGCCGGATCGTCCGTCAGCCGCCGCAGGCCCGCCCGCGTCAAGAGATAGATGTCGTTGTTTCCGCCCAAGTCGGATTGAAAGACGATCCGGCCGTCGAAATCCGCAAGCGGGCGGCGGGCGGAAAGCCCGGCGGCTTGTCCGTCGGCCGTCCCGCCGGAGACAGCAGCGGAGCCGTCGCCTCCGCCGCGGCAGCCGAGAAAAGCCAGGACGATCATTCCGGCCGCAAGGAAGGCTAGGCTTCGATTATGATTCATGCGCGTCATGATCCCCCCGCGCGTGTCCGGCGTTCAACGCCGGATCGTCGGGACAAAGACGCCCTGGGACCGCCGGCTCGGCGTCTTGCCAAGAGCATTCGAGGCCGCTTCATCCGGCATCAGGCTTTCGTGCCCGGCCGCGTCCACCGATTTGACAAGGTAGACGTACCGGCCGGCTTCCGTCACCCCGGTATCCCGCCAGAAAAAGGTCGTTCCGTCGGTCTCGGCGGCCAATTGATAGGCGGCGGCGTCCGCCTCAGGCTTCTTCCGGAAGACGCGGTACTTGACGATGGGAGCGATCGCCTCGTTGGCCGGGTTGGCTTGCCATTGAACGTCGGTGACAACCCGGATTTGAAACAGGCTTTCGTCGACGAAGGACTCCCAACGGACGTTCAGCGGGGGTTGGAGAGCCAGAAGGGTGAACGTTTTCGTCAACGAGGCCTTTTTCCCGAAATTATCGGTGACCGTCAGCTTGAGGACGTAGGTTCCCGGACGGGTGAAAACCCGGGAGAACCTCTGTCCCTGGGCGCTCCAGCCGTCGCCGAAGATCCAGTCGTAGCGGGTGATCATCCCGTCCGGATCGTAGGAGGATCCGGCGTCGAAGTCGATCTTGACCGTGACGATCAGGGATGGGGACGACACCGTGAAGGCCGGCACCGGCGCCTTGTTGATGACTTCGAGATTTTTCACCTTCGTGTTGGTCGCCCCGAGATTGTCCGTGACGGTCAGGGAGTTCGTAAAAGTCCCCGGCGTTTGGAACGTGTGGGCGACCGTCCGGCCGGATGCCGTCTGCCCGTCGCCGAGGATCCAGTCGTACGCGGCGATCGTCCCGTCGGGATCGGTGGACGCGCCGGCGTCGAAATTCACCGTCAGCGGCGCCGAGCCGGTCGCCGGCTGGAAGGAGAAATCGGCCACGGGCGGGTTGTTGGGCGTCGGCGATTCGCCGCTCGTCATGACGAGGGCCATGATATCGCCGTTGCCGTCCCAGACGGCCAGGGCCGCCCCGGCCTGGTCGAGGGCGGCGTCGCTGTACGTCGACATCCGCGAGTCGGGAATGGCTGTCGGGCCTTTCCACTGGCCGTTATAGAAGTAGTTGTAATAAATCGCCAGGCCCCGATTCCAGCCGCCGATCTGCCAGGTGGCGACTAAAACACCGGATTTCTCGATCAAGGAGGGGCAGTGCAACGCTCCGGGGTAGGAGATCACCTGCCGGGGGCCGAACCCGTTGCCCGTCCAAGCGCAATGAATGACGGTGGAGGGCTCCCCCGCGATGTTTTCGTAGAGGAAGATGACCTGCGGCGCCGTTCCGTTGAGGAACTCGCAGTCCGGATAGATCTGGTCGCGGTTTTCGCCCGAGACAACGGCCGGGGCGGACCAGCCGGCGCCGAACGACGTTCCCCGGAGAACATAAGCCGCGTTGTAATAATAGGATCCCTTCTGGGAAAACACGACCATGACGGAGCCGCTGCCGACGGCGATATCGGCGAACTTCGACCGCCGGCTCGAACTGATCCGGCGGGCGGCTTCCCAGTTCCCGTTCACCCGGGACCGGGAACGGACGATCCCGTCGTCGCCCCACCAGACGATGTACAGATTGCCCGCGCCGGAAGCGGCGATTTTAGCTCCTTCCAACAAGGCCCCTTCCCCGATCGTCCCGGCCGTGCTCCAGTTCCCGCCGCCCGACAGCGTCCGGAGCCGGACGATCGTCCGCTCGGTCCAGACCACGTGGACGTTGCCCGAGCCGTCGCAGGCGATCCCGGCGTTGTCATTCCCCTCGCTGGTCACCCGGCCCGAGCCGCTGAGATTCTGGGGCGTGGACCAGGTCTTCGCGCTTTTCGTGTACTTAGTGAAAAAGAGGTCCCCGCCGCCGCTCGGATAGAGCTCCGTCCAAACGACGTAGAAGTTGCCCGCGGCATCCGCGGTCGCCCGGGGCGCCCAGGAAGGCCAGGCCGGAGAATTGGAAATATTCTCCCCGGCAAAGGCCGAAGAAACGAAAACAAGGGACGCGGCGATCAGTCCAAGGACCGGGAGCGCGCGTTTCGTCATTGTCCCCGCTTATTGGAAATAACCCCAGGTGCTTTCCGTGCCTCCGTAGCCCAGCGTGCTAATGGCGAAGGAGCGCTTTTTCTTCAGGTCGGTGAACTCGAAAGAAGCCGAGAGCGTCTCCGGCGACAGGGTGAGGAGGCGGACGTATTCGCCGTCGTCCTCTTTCATATAAATCGCGTACGCCTCGATGTGCTCGGGGACGTTGTCGGGATTGACCGCCCAGAACAGGTTGAACGTGATCTTCGGATTCGTCCAGACCCGGTCCAGGGTGATCGTGGCCGACAGATTCTGGGGCACGAGGGGATTGGTTTTCAGGACGACGATCTGTTTCGTCACGGTGTCCGTGCGGTTGATGTTGTCGGTGATGGTCAAGGTCACGTTGTAGGTGCCGGCCGTCAGGAACGTATGGCTGGTGTTCCGGCCGGAGCCCGAGCCGCCGTCGCCGAACTTCCAATCATAACGGACTTCCTGGCCGTCGGGGCCGACGGCTTTGACCGCGGTGAAGTCCACCGGAAGCGGCGGATAACCCGTCACCGGCGAGAAGGTGAAGCTCGCCTCGGGCAGCGGAACCTTATTAATGGGATAAAGAGACCAGGCTTTAATATCCGCCCCCGGAGCGTTAAAGGACGACATCGTCGCGGCGACGTTGCCGAAGGGATCGGAGGCCAAACCGGGGACTTTCGGCATCGAGGCTCCGATCATCTGGGCAGGCGACCAATTCCCGTTGATGTTATGCGAATACAGCATCCCGAGGCCGCCGTCGCCCGGGCCGCGCTGGCAGGCCACGTGAATTTTGTTGTTCTTGTCGATGACAACGCGGGCAAAATGTATGAACGAGAAGGGAATGGCGATTTGAACCGAGGATCCGATCTCGAGGACGCGGATTTCGGATCCGTTTTCCAAATGAGGATCGGTGACATCCTGCCAGGCCGCGACGGCCTTGTTGTTCGATCCTACCGCGATCCAGGGGTGACCGCCGGCGCCGCCCTCGCCGGGCAATCCCTCGCGCGGATACCAGGTCTGCGCGGGCGTCCGGTTGGTATAGAAATTCTCATAGATGCCGTCGGCGCCTTTCTCGATCCAGATGGCATGAGCGGTCCCGTCCGGACCGACGGCCAGCGCGCCTTGTTTGCCGTATTTCTCATTCAGCTTGACGATATTTTCCCAAACGCCGTTGATCTTGGAGCGGGCATAGACTTTCCCTCCGGCTTCATCGGAGAAAAAGACATGGATGTTCCCGTCTTTGTCCATTACGGCGCAAGGTTCATTTCCGCCGTACCCCTGGCAAACGACTTCGGTCTCTCCCCACGTTTTGGAATGGGGATCCCAAATCCGGAGAAAAGTCGAATCCGTGTCGACGATGCCCCAACTAGCGATAATATAGCCCCTAGGGGAGGCTGAGATGTGCGGACGGTTGGCCCGCGTCGCCGCCGCCGTCAACCGCAGCGGTTCGGAAACCGTGATCCCATCGTAACTGAGAACCCAAACCGCGCCGCCGCTGTCGTCGTTGGTGGTTCCGGGAGCCCAAATCACCCACAGAACGCCGTCGGGGCCGAAGGCGCATTGAGTCCAGCGCACGCCTTCCGGGGCATGGTACAGCAGTTTTTCATTCTGCAGGGTTTGGCCGTATTGAAGCGTGGCGAAAAGGAAGAAAAAACACGCGCTTGCAATCAAGGCTCTCTTCATCGTCTTCGGCTCCTTGTGCCAGGTATAGCGATTTATCATGCCAAGGAAACAGATGCTTGTCAACCCGTTATATAAATATGTTATAGTCATTGCTATGGAAAACGCGTTTAAAACGTTTCTCCGGACATTAGGGGTCGGGCTGGCGGGGCTTATGTCGATTCTTCCCCTGCCGGGCGCGTCCTCCCCGCATAGCAACTCTCTGTATAAAGCCGATCCGGCGTTCTCCCGCCCTCTTGGGCTTCCCGGCGAGCCGGTTCAATATCTTTTTCGATCCGGGGAAGGATCCTGGCATATCGCTTCCGTCGGACCGTCGGGCGTTCCGGAAACGGCCCTTCTCCGTCTGGACGCGTCCTATGAGGATCTTCAATTGCGCCGCGACGCCGCCGGCCGTCTCTGGCTGGCCGGAGAGGAGATGACCGCCGACGGAAGCATCACCAGGGCCGGGGTTCTGGAAAATGAAACCTTCGGCGGTTCGCGGACCTTCGGCGCTCCGGAAGGCTGGAACGACGGAGCGGATCTTTTTTTCCCCGCGGAAGGGGGATTGTGGGCCGTCTGGCATCACCTGTCTGGAAAAACCGAGGAGATTCTGGCCGAGGAGGCCGCTTCCGGCCGGAGATGGAGAATCACGCCGGAGGGAGCCGCCGCTTTGTCTCCGCCCCGGATCGCGCCCGACGGCCTCGGCGGATTTTGGATTCTATGGACCGGGCGGATCGAAGGGACCTACGTCGTCGCCGCCAGGCGTTGGAGCGGGAATTCGTGGTCCGGGGAAAAGCGTCTTTTCGTAAACGGCGAAAAACCCTGTCTTCAGCTCGACGCCGCCTTGGGCCGGGACGGCGTCCTTCGGGCCGCCTGGTCGGCCTATGACGGCTCGCGCTACCGCGTCCACGCCGCCGGACTGGCCGACGGCGGATGGACGAATATCCCCTTGCCGGTCAAAAAAACGGGGACCGGACAAAGTCCCCGCTTGGTCGCCCTCGACGACGGCCGGCCGGCCGTTCTCTGGGCCGACACGGGGATGACCGGAACGCGTCTTCTCGGCGCGGTTTGCGACGGAAGCGGAATCCCGGCCGGGCCGTTCGTCGTGTCCGGGAAAATCCCGGGGCCGCGGTTCGAGGCGGCCGGAACAGACAACGGCCTCTTCGTGATCCTTCCCGGTCCGGAGGGAATCCGGACGGAATGTCACCGGACGGCCGCCCTTCTCGCCCGCCCGTTTTCCAGCGTGGGAGAAGCCCGCGTCCTCGAAGAGCCTTCGGGCGTCGCCGGACCGGAGGTCAGCGAGTCGAAATACATCGGTTTCGGCGACAGCATCACCTACGGCTACATCAACTCGACGGAAGCCCCCGAGCTGGGATACATCCCCCGGCTGGACGACAAGCTCGACGAGGTTTTCGGGCCCACGGACGTCATCAACGAAGGATACCCGGGGGAGCTCACGGCCCATGGGCTCGTCCGGATCGAGGCTGTCCTGGCCGCCCGCCAGGCCCGGTACATCCTCGTCATGGAAGGGACCAACGACGTCAAGCTCTTCAATAACGCCGGCCCGGTCGAAGTCATCCTCTATAACCTCAAGGAAATCTGCCTGCGCAGCCGCGCCTTCGGAACCATGCCGATTCTGTCCACGGTCTGTCCGCGCAACGACTGGATCTGGAATTTCCCCAAGTATCGGAATCGGCACATCGCCCTGGAAGCGGGGATCCGGGCCCTGGCCCCCCAGATCGTTGTCCCCTTCGTCGACATGGAGGCTGTTTTCAACGCCAACGGCGGGGCCGACGCGCTGATCTCCGACGGCGTCCATCCGAACATCGAGGGCTACAAGCTCATGACCGAAACGTGGTACGCGGCCATCCGGGCCCTGCCGTTTCCGCCCTTGCATCCCCGCCTTCTTTCCAAGGAAGGGATGATTTTCCAGGAGCTCCCCGCGCCCGAAAACCGGTTGCAAAAAGGCTTGGAACATGCTAGGGTAACCGTCGTCCGTCAAATCGGTTACCTGCTTTTCTGGCAGGCCAATCCGAAAACGGCCGATGCCTCCTCGCTCCAGGGGTATCGCGTTTATCGGAAGAAGCACGGCGAAAGCGCCGACGGGTACGTTCGGATCGGCGAAGTCTCGGGCGTATGCGCTTTCCTCGACCGCGACATCACGGCGGTGGAAACATACGATTACGTCATCACCGCGGTCGCGATCAACGGTGTGGAAGGCGCTCCTTCCGAAACCGTGAGCAATGATTGATCAACACTGGAGGAACATGTGATGATGATCCACCGTCGTGCTCCCCGCTCGCTGCTTCTCGCCGGAATGCTGTTGTGGGCCTCGCGGGCCTTGCTGAGCCAAACGCCGGCCGCGGCTCTCAAGGAAATGAGCCTTTCCAAGGACGGCGACAAGCTCTCCGTCCAACTCAAGATCGAAGGGGCCTACACGGTCGAGGCGTCCTTTCTGCCCGCCCCTCCCCGTTTGGTTGTGGACCTGACGCCGATGCCCCGGATCCAGATCCCATCCTACACCCAGATCGACGACATCGGCGTCCTCGATGTCCGGACCGGGCAGTTCACGCCGGAAACGGTCCGGGTCGTCTTCGACCTGAGTCAAAACGTTCCGGCCTATACGATCGTCCAGAATGTCGAAGGGCTGAAGATTTCATTCTGGTACGAGGGAGAGGTTCCGCCTCTCGAGGCGCCCGTCCGGGAAGCGGAAGCGAAGCCCGGCGTGAAGCCGACGGCGCCTGCGGCCGCGCCGGCCGAACCGGAGATCCCCGGCCGTTCCAACTTTTTCGTGGCCGCCCGGACCGGATTGTCCCTGTTCCTGGGCGGGGACATGGCCGTGGACAAAAATTTCGACCTGTACGGTGAAACCGGTACCCTGGACGAGGCTTATTCCTTCAGCGCGCGTCCCGTCTTCGAGCTGCAGTTCGGAAAATACCTGAACCGCATCAAGCTCGGCCTCGGTGTGACGGCCTGGTCGATCAAGGAACCGGGAGCGTTCACGGCTTCCCTCCCCCATCCGTTTCTCGCCGACTCCAACCGGACGGTGAGCTTCCAGGCCGACGACATGAAGTATCCCTCCTGGAGCTTTTCGGCCTTCGCTCTCTTCTCCCTCCTGGAAACGGATACGATCGGCCTTTCGGCCGGCCCGATGATCGGCCTGACCATGGGGAAAACGAGCAGCCTGAACGATTTCAATTTCACCGAGCGCTCTCCCTTCACCTCGGCCGATATCGTCGTCTCCGACCTCACGTTCGTCGAGGAAAAGTTCACCGAATTCCTGTTCGGCGGCCTTCTCGGTCTGGAGTACCGGCCGACCGAATCGCTGAGCATCCTCTTCGATTTGCGGTTGAATTACCTGAACCCCAAGAACGTCAACCTTAACCAGCGGATCAACCTGCTCCACTTCCAGCCCGTCTTGGGGATCCAGTACAACTTCTGACGCCCCTTCGGGCGAAGGAGGACGGCATGCCTTTCGGCGGCGCGTGGAAGCGGCGGGCGGCCGGACGGATTGCGGCCGCGGTCTCAATCCTGGCGCTCCTTTGCGGCTTTTCCTCGGCCGCGGCCGCGGACGGTGCCGCCTGGCAGGGGACGGTCGAATTTTCCCTCGGCCGGTACAACATCGCCGACCCGCTCTTCAACACGATTTACCGGCCGGGCGGGTCGATCACCGGTCTCGGGCTGACGGCCAACCTGATCCCCCGCCTAGGTTTTTCGCTCGACGTCAAGGTATTGTCAAAAAACGGTTCCCTGTCCCACAGCAAGGAAAAGACGTCGTTTGTCCTCATCCCGGTGTCTCTCGGGCTCCGGGCCTCCTATCCGGTGTCTTTCCTGATTCCGTTCGCCGGCCTCGGCCTCGATTATTACTTCTATTTTGAAAACAACCCCATCGGGACCGTCGTCGATCACGCCAAGGGCTGGCATGCCGCCGCCGGTGTCTACTTCCAATTCGGAGAGACGATCCCCATCCTCCCTTTCGCTAAGATCAAGTACACGATGGTCAAGGCCTCGGCCGGAAGCCGGACCATCGACCTGGGCGGATGGGAATACGGCGCCGGGCTGGCAATCGCCTTTTAGCCGGAGGAACTGGAGAGACCGAAGAATGATCATGAATGCTTCCGCCGCGGTTCCCAAGGTCCTCCTTCTCCATTGCCCGGGCGATAAGATCTACATCCATGACTTGTACTGCAGTTACTCGTCCAAGGCGGATTATTATTGGCCGCCTAGCGATCTCATCATCCTTTCCGGCGTCCTGCGGGAAACCCGGCTCGAGGTGATTGACGCGGTGGCCGACCGCCTCTCCGAAGAGGCTTGTCTCGAACGCATCCGGCGTTTTGCTCCGGACGTGGTTATCTTCACGAGCGGGACGGCGACGTGGAAAAACGATTTCGCCTTCACCGCCCGGGTCAAGGAGGAAACCGGGGCCCGCCTCGTCGCCACGGGTTCCATCTTCCTCTTCGAGGCGGAACGGTTCCTGGCCGCCGCTCCCCACGTCGACGCAGCGATCTTGGATACGGGCACCCCGGAAATCGTCGACTACGTTTGCGGGAGGAAGCGGGATTACTCCGCCCTGGCCGTCCGGAGGGCGGACGGTCTGTCCGTCCCGGCCCCGGCGCGTCCGGCTCCCGTTTTCACTCTCCCCGTTCCCCGCCACGATCTTTTCAACCTCCGGGCCAACCGCAGTCCGCTGGCCCGGCGCCGGCCGTTCGCTCTCGTCATCGCCTCGATCGGCTGCCCGTTCGGCTGCGTGTTTTGCACAGCCGGAGCCGTCGCCTACCGGTCGCGGAACCTTGACGGAGTCCTCGACGAGTTGGAGGCCCTCCGGGACCTCGGCGTCCGGGAAATCATGTTCAACGATCCGACCTTCACCGTCTCGAAGAAGCGGATCTTGGAATTGTGCGCCGGAATGGAAAATCGCGGACTCCGCTTTTCCTGGGTCTGCAACGCTCATATCACCACCCTGGACGAAGAGCTGGCCGCGGCCATGAAGAAGGCCGGCTGCCATACCGTCATGATCGGCGTGGAAAGCGGCCAGGAGGAAATCCTGGCGGCCACGGACAAGAAGATCACCCGGGAAAAGGCGATCCGGGCATTTGCCGTATGTAAAAAATTCCGCATCCGGACGCTCGCCTATTTCATCGTCGGCCTGCCTGGCGAGACGCCCGATTCGGTCGGCCGGACGATCCGCTTCGCCAAGGAGCTGGATCCGGACTTCGCCTCGTTCACCGTCTTGACTCCGGACGTCGGCTCCCCCTTGCGGCAGGAAAGCATCGCCAAGGGGTTGATCGATCCGGACGTCCTGCTTTTCGACAGCACCTGTCCGCCGGTCTTCAGCTCGGGCTCCCTGTCTCTGGAGGAACTCTGGCGGCTGCGGCAAAAGGCCGTCCGGTCCTTTTACCTCCGGCCGGCCTACCTTCTCAAGCAACTGGGAGCAGTCCGGAGCGTCCGGGATTTTTTGTATCTCCTCGATCAGGCCCGGACCATGTTTTTCCGCTGAATCCCGGGCCGGCCCGGCGATTGACGTTTCCGGAACTCTTCCGCTATATTACGATTCATCATGTCCTTCTCCTCGAAATCGTCCGGGACGGCGGTCTTCCTTGTTCTCCTCATTCTGGCCGCCGCGGTCCGGTTTTGGGGCATCGGCTGGGGCCTTCCCCACACGTACCACGCGGACGAAAACTACTTCGCAGCGAAGTCGATGCGCTTCTTGGAGGGGGATCTCAATCCTCATTTCTTTCATGTCCCCACGCTTCACATGTACGCCCTGGCCGGGATGTGGAAGGTTTATTACGGAATCGAAAAAGCCGCCGGAAATGTCCGGACCATCGCCGAATTCGAGGAAACCTTCACCCAATTCCCCCAGGTTTTCTACTTGATCGGGCGCTTCCTCTCGGCCCTGATGGGCGCCGGGACGGTTCTTCTTCTTTACCTTCTCGGGAAAAGGATGTTCGGACCGCGGGCCGGAGCCTTGGCCGCCCTTCTTCTCACCTTCGGCCTGGAGCACGCCCGCATGTCGCACGACATGCTGCCCGACGTCCCCATGGTCTTCTTTCTCGTTTTGTCCTATCTCTTCATCTGGAATATCGCTGAAAAAGGGCGGACGCGGGATTATCTTTGGGCCGGAGCGGCGGCCGGCCTGGCGATGACCACAAAGTACGGGGGGGTGCTCCTGTTCATCCCCCTGTTCGCTGCTCACGCATACCGCGTCCGCGAAACCAAGCGGCCCGCCCGGGAATACATCCTCAGCCCGCGCCTGATCGGCGCGGGCCTCGTTTTTCTGGCCGTGTTCATCCTCGGCAGCCCTTATGTCGTTCTCGATTTCCCGAAGTTTTTCAAGGATTTTCGGTGGCAGAGCCGCCATCTGACCGAGGAGGGGCATTTCGGGGATTCCACCGCGCATTCCGCCCTTCTTTTCTACCTGCGCCATGGATTCATCGAGAATGTGGGGATCATCTCCCAATTCCTCGTCCTCGGCGGATTCCTCCTCGGCTTGTTCCGCCGTCAAAAGAGGGACGTGATCCTGCTATCCTATCCTTTGGTCCAGTTCGCCCTGATCTCGCTCTGGGGGGCGCGGGCGACGCGATACCTGATGCCCCTGGCCCCGTTTTTCTGCCTGATCGGGGGAGTCTTCCTGGCTTGGCTTTTGGACCGGAGCCGGAGGAAATGGGTGGCCGAAGGAGCGGACCGGAAGCGGCGGACCGCCTTCACCGCCGTCTCTTGGCTCCTGGTCGCGGCGATCATTGCTCCCTCGGCCGTCCGCCTTGCGAAGCTGGACTCGGCCTTGGCCGGCCTCGATTCCCGGACACGGGCCAAGCAATGGATCGAATACAACCTTCCCAAGGGCACGGTCATCGCCCTTGAATCCTACGGCCCCCCGATTTCACGGCAGGACTACACCGTCTATTACAACCATACCTTCAGCCGGACGGACCTGGAATTTCTCTCCTTCAAGGGAGTCGAATACGCCGTCGTCAGCGATATGATGGCCGGACGCTTCACCCGGTTCCCCCAGGACTTCCCCAGGGAAGCCGCGGTTTACGAGGAGTTGGCCCGGGAGGGCACCCTGGTGAAGACGATCGAGCCTGGATTCAAGGAGCCCTTGTTTGAAATCCACATGCCGAAACTTGAAATCTACAAGCTCAGCCGGGCTCCCGCCCAGGGCTTCCCGGTCAATTTTCGGACCTATGTCCAGGACGTTTCGCTAAGCCGCGCGCCGTCGGGTTCCTGGGAGATCCGGAGCGCGGTTTCGGCCGGAGGCGGCCTGGGCGTCAAGGAGGACGTCTCGAATCCCTACGTGAAAATCTCGGACTCCGGCGGCCGGGAATTGGCCCGCCTCATCCTCCGCCCCGGCCGGCTTCCCTCGGCCGAGCCGTGGGCCGCCGAAGCGTCGGAAACCGTCGCCGACATTCCCGAGGGGGCGGTCATCGACTTCGGGTACGAATATCTTCCGGCTCCGCGGACGACGTCCTATACGTCCGAGGAATCCCTGCGCAAGGAATACCGCTTGCCGGGGGTGATGGACGCGGCGGGGCGGAAAGCCGGGCGTTGGTCCGGACGAGTCTGGTTCGCAGCCGTCCCCGGCCCCGGGGGCTATCATTTCCAGACCGTCGCGGCCGTCTTCAGGGAGGACGGGGTTTTCGTCCGGAGCCGCGTTTTCGGTCCGGCCCTTCGATACGGCAACGGCCGGATCGATCATCCTTATGTCCTCTTCACCGACGCGGAGGGAAGCGAAGCGAAGAAAATCACGGTTTTCTCCGGCCGCCTCGGCGCGTTCGGCTCCGACGGGCGGGGACCGGCCGAGACCTCGATTCTTCTTCCCGGCCTCCCTCCCCGTTTCCGGCTGTTCATCGGCCATGAAGACGGAGCCGCCCGGCCGAACTCCGATATCCCGACCGGTCCGTACCGCCTCGAGCTGCCGCCGCTCCCCGGCCCCCCCGGGCCGGAATCCCAAATATGATATAATTCCGGCAGGAGCATGAGTAAGGCGAGGCGGCGGAAGACGAACACTCAAACCGCGTCAAAAGCGGCCCCCCGGCGGCGGTTTCCCCTTTCCGAGGCCGTCGGCATATTGCTCGTCTTCGCCGCTCTTTTTTCCCTGGCCGCCCTGATCAGCTATAATTCCCTCGACCCGTCTTGGGCCAGCGCCGCGCCCGGGAACGCCCGCATCGACAACTGGGGGGGAAGGATCGGGGCGGAGACGGCCGAAACGGCATATGCCGCCCTCGGCCTGGCCGCCTGGCTCCTCCCCTTGGCCGCCGGATACCTGGGCATCCGGGCCATTCTTCACGGCAACCGGAGAATCATCTTCGGCAAAGCCGGGCAGTTTATTCTCCTGCTTCTCATCCTCTGTCCCCTTTTGGATCTTTTCTTTCAAAACATCGCTTGGGGCGGAAAGAAAATCCCGGTCGGCGGCGTTCTCGGCCAGCTTCTGGTCTCCTTCCTCCACGGTTTTTTCGGCAGTCCGGGAACTTTGATCTTCCTCCTGGCGGCGGCTTCGCTTTTCGCCGTCGCCGTCGGCGGTTTTTCCTTCAAGAAATTGTTTCTGGGCGTCGGCCGGATGACCCGGTTCACCGTCGCCGGAGTAAAGATCCGCATCCCCCGCCGCCCCAAGCCGGAAAAGCCGGCCCGGGAAAAGAAGGCTTCGGCCCGGGCCAAAGCGGAGCCGGCCGCCGCCCCGGCTCCGGCCCGGGCGGAGCGCCGCGAGCCGTCTCCTCCTCCGCGGCGCGAGCTGCGCAAGGCGGCGATCAAACCGCCGCTTCCTCCCGTCGCCCGGCCCGAGCAGTATGCGTTCCCCCAGTTCGACGACCGGCCCGACTACACCCTCCCGCCGCTGACGCTCCTGGATCCCGGCGCTCCGACCGAGCAGATCGACAGAAAGGAGCTTCAGGAAAAACGAAGCCTGATCGAGGAGAAGCTGGCCGAGTTCAAGGTCGAGGGCGAAGTGCGGGAATACCATCCCGGCCCGGTTATCACGACCTACGAGTACTCTCCGAAGCCGGGAATCAAGATCAACCAGGTCACGAATCTCTCCGACGACCTGGCCCTGGCCCTCGGGGCCGAATCCGTCCGCATCCAGCGGATTCCGGGCAAGTCCTCCCTGGGCGTGGAAATCCCCAACAACAAGCGGGAGATCATCAAGCTCCGCGATATCCTCGAGTCGGAAGCGTTCATCAAATCGCCGTCCAAGCTGACCCTTGCCTTGGGCAAGACCGTCCATGATGAAGTCTACGTGACGGACCTCGGAGTCATGCCGCACCTGCTGGTCGCCGGGGCGACCGGAACCGGGAAAAGCGTTTGTCTCAACGCCTTGATCGCCAGCATCCTCTATAAGGCCTCGCCCGAGGAGGTCAAGCTCCTGCTCATCGATCCCAAGCGGCTGGAGTTTTCCCTTTATGACGGAATCCCCCATCTTCTCAGCCCGGTCATCAACGACGCCAAGAAAGCCGCGGCCATCCTGATGGACACGGTCAAAAAGATGGAGGAGCGCTATTACCTGATGCAGCAGGCCAAGGTCCGCAACATCGACCAGTACAACCATCACATCGCCGACCAGCTCCGGGAAAAAAGAGGCAAGTTGACCGAGGAGGAGCAGCGGAAGCTCCGGCCCATGCCCTACATCGTCATCATCATCGACGAGCTGGCCGATCTCATCATGGTCAGCGGTCAGGACGTCGACTTCGCCATCGGCCGGCTGGCCCAGTTGGCCCGGGCGGTCGGCATCCACCTGGTCCTGGCCACCCAGCGTCCCTCGACCGACATCATCACCGGGACGATCAAGAACAACTTCCCCAGCCGGATCGCTTTCCGCGTCCCCAGCAAGATCGACTCCCGGGTCATCCTGGACGAAAACGGGGCGGAAAAGCTCCTGGGGATGGGCGACATGCTTTTCATCCCCCCGAATTATCCCCGGCTCGTCCGCCTCCACTGCTCCTATGTCTCGATTCCGGAAGTCCGCCGGCTGGTCAACTTCGTGAAAAAGCAGGGGACGCCGGACTACGACGAGCGCATCGTCGACGTCCTCCAGCGCACCGGGGAGATGCCTTGGGGCGAATCGGACGAAAAGGACGAAATGTTCGAGGAGGCGGTCAAGCTGATTCTCCACACCGGACAGGCCTCGGCTTCTTATCTCCAGCGGAGGCTCAAGCTCGGCTATGCCCGGGCCTCCCGCCTGATCGACCAGATGGAGCAGGAGGGCATTCTCGGGCCGTCGGAAGGCAGCAAACCCCGGGAGATCCTGGTCGACGTGAAAAGCTATATGCTGAACTCGGCGAAAAAAAATCCGGCCGGTGATTAGGCGATCGTGAAGCCCCCGCCCAAGGCCGAGGTCGACCTGGAAGCCGTCGTCGCGAAATACCGGCCGGTCGTCGGCTTCAAGATCCGCCGGGCCGTCGGCTGGGATAACCCGGACTGGGAGGACCTGACCAACGAGGTTCTCACGCAAACGATCGCGGCCGTTCGGGCCGGGGAATTCCGCGGGGATTCCCAAATCGGCACGTTCATCTACACCATCGCCTGCCGGCGGATCGTCGACCACATCCGGGGGAAATCGAAAATCGCCCGCCGATTCCCGGTGGAAAACGACCCGGCCTCCTCCCAGGACCGGTTGGAGGAACACGAGCGGATCCGCGGCCTGGCCGCGGCCGTCTCGGCCCTGCCGCCGAAATACCGCGAGGTCCTGGATCTCTACTACTATCAAGAGCTGAGCCGGGAGGAAACCGCCCTCCGCCTCGGGCTCGCCCCGGCCCGGGTCAGCGAACGCGTCCACTACGCCCTCAAGCTCCTTCGGAACCAGATGCAGCGGGCGGCAAAGTCATTTTTTCCCCCGTCGCCCGACTAATGAAAGGACAAGGATTCGATCCGATGCGCCGCCCCGAACACCTCGAATTCGAACGACAGATCGACGACTATCTTCTGGGCCGGCTGAGCGCGGAGGAAGCCGAGTGTTTCGAGAAGCACTATTTCGACTGCCCGGCCTGTTTTCAGCGGACGGCCGAGCGGGCCGCTCTTCTCGAGGCCGTCCGGCTGGCCGGGCCGGCTTCCGCGGCGGCCGTCCGGTCGGCGAAAAAACGGGCTCGCCTCAGGTTCGGTCTCGCCTGGGCGGCGGCCGGGACGGCCGTCCTCTTGGCCGCGGCCGTTTTCCTCCTGGTTCCCCGAACGCCCCGCCCGCCGGATTTTCCGGACAGCGGGACGCGGATCGTCCGCGGCGCTCCCGTCGTTCTCATCGCCCCCGCGGGGATTCTCGAGGAAAATCCGAAATCTTTCTCCTGGCGCGGCGTCGACGGGGCGGCGGAATACAGGATTACGGTCGAGGGGCTCGAGCCTGTCTGGACGGCGGAAACGGACAAACCGTCGGTCGTGATCCCGGCGGAAATCGCCCCCCGCTTCCTCCCGGGAAAAACCTACTCCTGGACGGTGAAGGCTTACACGGCCGAGGGGACGCTTCTGGCCGTCTCGCCGGCGGCGGCTTTCTCGATCGGCCGCTGACCGCGGGCCGGCGGCTCAATCCTCGTTCGGAATATCCTCGTCGTAGTACATCCGGCCCCGGCTCTCCTCCTCGAAGGCCAGGCAGCACATCAGCCGGCCGCACAATCCCGAGATCTTCGTCGGATTGATGGCGATCTGCTGTTTGCGGGCTTTCTGGATCGTCACCGGCTCGAACGTTTTCATGAACGAGGCGCAGCAGAGCGGACGGCCGCAGACGCCGAGGCCGCCGATCATCTTGGCCTCGTCGCGGACGCCGACCTGGCGCATCTCGATCCGCATCCGGAGCTCTTTGGCCAGGTCCTTGACCAGCTGGCGGAAATCGATCCGGCCGTCGGCCGTGTAGAAGAACACGCCTTTTTTCTCGCTGAAATAGAACCGGACCGCGGTCAGCTTCATGGCCAGATTCCGGAACTTGATCCGGTCGAGGCAGAAAGCGAAGGCCCGTTGCTCGCGTTCCCGGAGCCAGGCCAGCCTCCGCTCATCCTCGGCGTCGGCCTTGCGGAGGACGTTCGGCGCTTCCGAAGCCCGGTTCGGATGGCGGCATACCGGCCCGTCCGTCTCGACGACCCGGGCCAGGTCGCCCCCGAACTCGGATTCCACGAGGCAGAGATCGCCCCGGACCAACTCGGTCTCGCCCTTGCGGGCCCGGATCGTCTTTCCCGTCGTCAAGGAAACCGCGCAAATCAAATCGCTCATGTCGTTATCCTGTCATTCTCGCGAAAAGAACGCTCGCAAGCAAGCGGACGTTCGCGTATTTTTCCAAAGAGACCTGGGCCGCGTCGACGGCCCGGATCAGCCGCAAGGCCCGTTCCGGCGGGACGACCGAGGCAAGCTCCCCAAGGCGCTCTTCAAGGTCGGGATTGAATAAAGGGCCTCCTCCCGCCGTTTCGCCCAGGACGAGAAGATCCCGTCCGAATCCGCGGAAGAAACCGAGCAAGGTCTCGATGTCCTCCCGGGAGGCGGCTTTTCGTCCGCCGGCATGCCGGCGGATGAAATCCCCGCCGTCGCTTCCGGTCAAAATCGCCCGGAACATGTCCCACGCCCGGCCGCGCTCCTCGAAGAACTCGTCCCAGTCGGTGTTCAGGGCCCGCTGATAATCGCCCCGGACGACGGCCGCGACGGAGACGGCCCGCGTTTCATCCAAGCCGCGCGCCCGGAGGACGGCGATGATCTCCTTGGTTCCGACCGGTCCGAAGACAAGCGTCTGGCAACGGGACCGAATCGTCGGGAGAAGAACGTCCGGATTGCCCGCCACCAGGATGAACTGGGAGAACGCCGGCGGCTCCTCGAGAATCTTCAGCGAGGCGTTGGCCGCCGCGGCTTCCATTTCCGAAGCGTCGTCGACGAGAAACACCCGCTTGCGGCCGATCATCGGCTTCATGAGGGCCAGCTCGATCGCCCGGCGCATTTGATCGATGACGATGTTCCGGGGCTTCGAGCCGGATCCCGCCGGTTCCGCGACGGCGTCTTCCGCGGCGTCCTCATCCCCCGCGGCCGCTCCGTTTTCACGGCCTCCGTCGGCCGCCGTTTTTTTCTGTTTCCGCGGAAGGTTGATCACCTCGATGATGTCGGGATGGTTTCCGGCGGCGATCGACCGGCAGGAGGGACACTCGCCGCAGGCGTCATCGTCGAGATGGAGGCAATTGAACGCCTTGGCCAGCTCCAAGGCGGTTTCCCGCTGGCCGGCGCCGGCGGCCCCGCAGAACAACAGGCTCGGGAGGGCGCTTTTCCGCCGCAGGGCGGAGCGGAGAATCGCCTTGAGCGGGGCGTTGCCGGGGATATCGTCGAAAGCCATGATCCGCCTAATTTGTCCCGGTTCGTCCGGGGGCCGAAAGGGCGGACCGGAGAAACGCGGCCGTGGGCGTGTCGGCCGCGGCGACGTCCTCGGGGGATCCGGCCGCGACGACGCGCCCTCCGTCCTCCCCGCCCTCGGGACCCAGGTCGATAATATAATCGCAGAACCGGATCACTTCAAGGTTGTGCTCGATGACGACCACGGTGTTGCCCATCCGGACAAGCTCGGAGAGGATCTCCAAAAGCTTGCGGACGTCGTCGAAATGGAGTCCGGTCGTCGGCTCGTCCAAAAGGTACAGCGTTCGGCCGGTCGCCCGCCGGCCCAGCTCCTTGGTCAGCTTGATGCGCTGGGCTTCGCCGCCGGACAGCGTCGGGGCCGGCTGGCCGAGCCGGATGTAGCCGAGCCCGACCTGCCGCAAGGTCGCCAGCCGGCGCTTGAGGCGCGGCTGGGCCTTGAGGTACTCGTACGCCTCATCCACCGTCATGGCCAGGAAATCGGCGATCGACCGCCCCTTGTACCGGACGGCCAGCGTTTCCTTGTTGTAGCGAAGTCCGCCGCAGCGGTCGCAGGTGACGAAAACGTCAGGAAGGAAATGCATCTCGACCCGTTTCACCCCGGCCCCCTGGCAGTCCTCGCAGCGGCCGCCCGGAATGTTGAAGCTGAACCGCCCCGGCCCGAAGCCGCGGGTCCGGGCCTCCTGGGACAAGGAGAAGAGGAGCCGGAGGTCGGTGAACAGGCCGGCGTACGTGGCCGGGTTGGACCGCGGCGTCCGGCCGATCGGTTTCTGGTCCACGGAGATGACCTTGTCCAGGTGCTGGACGCCCTCGAGCTTGTCGAACGCCCCGGTTCTGAGCTTCGCCCGGAACAGGGCGTTCTGCAGGGCGCGGTGGAGGATGTCGAAGACCAGGGTGCTTTTGCCCGAACCCGAAACGCCGGTCACGGCGGTCATGCATCCCAGGGGGATGGAGACATCGATGTTCTTGAGGTTGTGCTCCCGGGCGTTGCGGATCGTCAGGAAGCTTTTAGCCGGCCGGCGCCCGTCGGGGAAGGAAACCGCCGCCTCCCCCCGCAGGTACTTGGCCGTCAAGGAGTCCGGGGATTTCAGAATTTCCGGGAGCGTTCCTTCGGCCACGACCGCGCCCCCTTGCTCGCCGGCGCCCGGGCCGAGGTCGAGGATGTAGTCGGCCGCCCGGATGGTCTGTTCGTCGTGCTCGACGACGAGGACGGTGTTGCCGTCGTCCCGGAGCCGGCGGATCATGCCGATCAACCGGCCGTTGTCCCTCTGGTGGAGGCCGATCGTCGGCTCGTCGAGAACGTAGAGGATTCCCCGGAGCCGGGCTCCGACCTGGGCCGCCAGGCGGACGCGCTGGGCCTCTCCGCCGGAAAGCGAGGCCGCCGTCCGGTCGAGCGTCAGGTAGGACAAGCCGAGCTCGTGACAGACGCGCAGGCGGCCGAGGAGCTCGCGCCGGATCCGCTCGGCCACCGCCTCGCGGGAAACGAGGACCTCGAGTCGGCCGAGGTCGGCGATCAGCCGGTCGATCGAAAGCCCGCTCATGTCGTGGATGTTCCGCCCGTCGATCCGGACGGCCAGGCTCCGGGGATTGAGGCGGGCTCCTTCGCAGGAGGGGCAGCGGTCCCCGGTCAGCTCGGTCTCGCCGTCCTCGTTCAGGGTCGTGTCAAATCCAAGGCCGTGGCACCGCGGGCAGGCGCCGTAGGGGCTGTTGAACGAGAAGTTGCGCGGTTCGAGATCCGGCAGGCTGACGTCGCAGACCGGGCAGCGGAGCTTCCGGGAATAATAGCTTTCGGCTCCGTCCTCGGCGATGATCAGGACCTCGCCGTCCGTCAATTCCAACGCCCGCTCAACCGCCTCCTGGAGACGGCCGCGGGAAGAGGCGGACGGGCGCAGGTCGTCGATCTGGACTTCCCCGGTGTGTGACCGCGTTTTTACCAGGATGATTTCATCCTCGAGATCGCGGAAAACGCCGTCCAGCCGGAGCCGGAGATAACCCTTTTTCCGGAGGCGGTCAAAGAGCCGGTGGTATTCGCCCTTGCGGCCCTTGATGACGGGGGCCATGACCTTGATCCGGCCGCGGGCCGAATCGAGGATGCGGTCGATGATTTGGTCGGTCGACTGGGAGCTCACCGCCCGTCCGCAGGACGGGCAGTGGGGGATGCCGGCCCGAGCGAACAGCAGCCGGAGGAGGTCGTACATCTCGGTCACGGTTCCGACGGTCGAGCGGGGGTTGGAGGAGATTGTCTTCTGCTCGATCGAAATGGCCGGGGACAGGCCCTCGATGGATTCGACGTCCGGTTTTTCCATCATCTCCATGTATTGGCGGGCGTAAGCCGACATGCACTCGATGTAGCGGCGCTGGCCCTCGGCGAACAGCGTGTCGAAGGCCAACGAGGATTTGCCCGATCCGGACGGCCCGGTGACGACGATGAACCGGTTGCGGGGAAGGCGGACGTCGATCCTCTTTAAATTGTGCTGGGCCGCCTTCTTCACGACGATTTCGTTGAGCATAACCTTGTCATTTTAAGGCTTTTCAGCGGCCGGAGCAAGAAAATTTGACGGCCGGCCGGCCGATGCGCTAGCATGCCGCTATGGGCCGCCAAGAGAATCTTCACAAGGCGCTCGAGATTCTCCGGGACGAATCCCTGAAAACGAATTCGCTGACCGCCCTGAAGCATCTGCCGGCGCAGGAAGGCCGGTACGCCGATTACCCGGCCGAGGTCCACCCCGCCCTGGTAAAGGCTCTCCGGGACAAGGGCTTCGAGCGGCTGTACGTCCACCAGCGGGCCAGCTGGGAAGCGGTAAGGAACGGGGGGAATCCCGTGGTCGTCACCCCGACCGCCTCGGGGAAAACCCTCTGCTACAACCTGCCCGTCCTCGATGCGATCCTCAAGGATCCCTCGGCCCGGGCCCTCTACCTCTTCCCGACCAAAGCCCTGGCCAACGACCAGCGGGCCGAGCTCGACGAGACGATCGCCCGCCTGCCCGGGGAAATCCGGATCTTCACTTACGACGGCGACACTCCCCAAGACGCCCGGCGGGCCATCCGGGCCCGGGGTCACATCGTCCTGACCAATCCGGACATGCTCCACGCCGGGATCCTGCCCCATCACACCAAGTGGATCAAGCTCTTCGAAAACCTGAAATACGTGGTCATCGACGAGCTCCATAACTACCGGGGCATCTTCGGCAGCCACCTGGCCAACGTCCTCCGCCGGCTCAAGCGGGTCGCCGCCTTCTACGGGGCGAATCCCCAGTTCATCCTCTGCACGGCCACGATCGCCAACCCGCTGGAGATGGCCGAGAAAATGATCGAGGCCCCGCCGACGCTCATCGACGACAACGGCGCCCCCCGTGGGGAAAAATACGTTCTCTTCCACGTTCCGCCGGTGGTCAATGCGGCCTTGGGCATCCGCCGGTCCTACGTCAACGAAAGCCGCCGCATCGCCTCGATTTTCCTCCATCAGAACCTCCAGACGATCGTCTTCGCCCAGAGCCGTCTCGTCACCGAGGTCCTTCTGACCTATCTCAAGGAGGATCTGGAAAAAACCATCAAGCAGGAAGGCCTGATCCGCGGTTACCGCGGCGGCTACCTGCCGGTCAAGCGCCGGGAGATCGAGAAGGGCCTCCGGGAGGGAAAGATCCTCGGCGTCGTCTCGACCAACGCCCTCGAGCTCGGGATCGACATCGGCACCCTCGACGTGGCCGTGCTGGCCTCCTACCCGGGAACGATCGCCTCGACCTGGCAGCGGATCGGCCGGGCCGGCCGGAAATCCGGAGCCTCAGCGGCCGTGCTGATCGCCTCCTCCGCCCCGCTCGACCAGTTCATCATCCATAACCCCGACTATTTCTTCGGAAAGTCGGTCGAGCGGGCCCTCATCAATCCCGACAACCTGACTATCCTCATCAACCACCTCGAATGCGCCGCCTTCGAGCTCCCGTTCCAGGACGGGGAGAAGTTCGGCCGGGCCGAAATCGGCGAAATCCTCAAATACCTCGAGGAGGAAAAGTTCCTCCATCATTCCAAGGACAAGTGGTACTGGACGTCGGACGCGTACCCGGCCGACGGAGTCAGCCTCCGGTCGATCTCCTCCGACAACTTCGTGGTCGTCGACACCACGGAAAAGACGCGGGTGATCGCCGAGGTGGATTTCACGGCGGCCCTGACGACTCTCCACGAGAAAGCGATCTATCTCTGCGAGGGCGAGCAGTACTTCGTCGAGAAGCTCGACTTCACCGAGCGCAAGGCGTACGTCAAGAAGACCGACATCGACTACTATACCGACGCCATCGACTACACCAAGATCAAGATCCTGGACGAGTTCGACAAAAAACGCCTGAAACGCTTCGACGTCCGCCACGGCGAAGTCCACGTCGCCACCCAAGTCGTCGGTTTTAAGAAAATCAAGTTTCACACCCAGGAAAACGTCGGCGCGGGCGATTTGAGCCTCCCCCAGAACGAGATGGGCACGACAGCCTGGTGGGCGACGATCCCGGGGGATCTCCTGGCCGGCCTGGCCTACGAACCCGAGGAAAAAATCAACGGGCTCTACGGCTTGTCCTACATCCTCCACAACGTCGCTCCGCTCTTTCTCATGTGCGACATCCACGACTTGGGCGTCTCGATCGGCGACAACGCGACGGGCGAATCGATCCCGACCAGGGACGTCCGGGCCAAAGTTCAGCAGGGGGCGGGCGTCCTGTCCCTCGAGCCGGACTTCGAGCCCAATATTTTCCTCTACGATAATTATCCCGGCGGCATCGGCCTGAGCCCGACGCTGTTCGATCTCGACGAGAAGCTCCTCGACTACTGCCTGAAGACGATCGCCGCCTGCCCCTGCAAGTCCGGGTGCCCGTCCTGCGTCGGTCCGGTCTATGAAAGCGGGGAATCGGCCAAGGAGACGGCCCTGGCGATTCTTACAAAGATGCTGGCCTGACCGCCGTCGCCCGAAAGACCGGATCCCTGGCGGCCTAAATTGAATCGGTTCCGGCCCTGTGTTATCCTGAACCGGAACGCCCATGAACATCTTCAAGCTCATCACCGATGCCTCGATCGTCGTTCAGGCGATCCTCCTCATTCTCCTCTTTTTTTCCGTGTTCTCCTGGACGATCATCATATTCAAGCGCAAGACCTTCCGGACGGCCACGGCCCGGTCCAAGAAATTCCTGGAGATCTTTAAAAAAAGCCGGAGCCTGACCGAGGTCAATGAGGCCGCTAAATCCTATCCGGGCAGCCCCGCGGCCGCCCTGTTTCTGGCCGGCTACAAGGAGATCGCCTACCTGGCCAAGCAGCAGCAGGCGGCGTCCGAGCCCGCAAACGGCTCCCGCCTGGAAAACCTCAGCCGGGCCTTGACGAAGGCCTCCAACGCCGAAGTCGCCCGGATGGAAAAAATGATGGGATTTTTAGCCACGACCGGAAGCGTCTCGCCCTTCATCGGCCTGTTCGGCACGGTCTGGGGCATCATGGACACCTTCATCGGGATCGGCGTCACCGGATCGACCAGCCTGGTCTCGGTGGCCCCCGGCATCGCCGAGGCCCTCATCGCCACGGCCGTCGGTTTGTTCGCGGCCATTCCGGCGGTCATGGCCTACAACATGTTCCTCCACCAGCTCAAGGACCAGATCACCGACATGGAGGATTTTTCCCTCGAGCTTCTCAGCATCGCGGAACGGCTCTATGGTTCTCCCTAAGCTTCCCACCGTCCGGGCCAAGCGCGACGTCGGCACGGCCCTTTCCGAGATCAACGTCACGCCGTTCGTCGACGTGATGCTCGTCCTGTTGGTCATCTTCATGGTCACGGCCCCGATGATGCAAAGCGGCATCGGGGTCGATCTTCCGACGGCGGAAACCGACACGGCCCCGGCCGAGGAGGGCCTGTCCATCACCCTCCGTCCCGACCAGTCCGTCTATATCGGGGACTCGATCATCAACATCAACCTCCTTGAACGCCAGCTTCAGGCCGCTTTCTACGGGAAAAGCAAGAAAGTCGTCTACCTCCGGGCGGACAAGAGCCTCCCCTTCGGCTTCGTCATGGACGTCCTGGACATCGTCAAGAAAACAGGAGTCGAGGTGGTCGGCCTCATGACCCGGCCGGAGGAGAAGAAGGCCGGCCGAAAATGACCTGGAGCGCCGCCGGCAGCGACCGGGCCTTCAAGCGGGCCCTTATCATTTCGGCCGCCGGCCACGTCATCCTGTTTTCCTTCATCATTCTCAATCCCTCCCTTCCCAAGAAGCCCTCGCCCAAGGGCGTCATCCATTACATTTCGATGGGGATGGTGGGAGGGGGCGGGGGCGGACGAGGAGGAGGCGGCGACGGACGGCTCCCCGGCGGCGGAAACAAAGCCGCGGGGGGAACGACGGCGGTCAGCCAAAGCAAGCCGGAATCCCTCCGCGACCTGACCGTTCCGGAGAAAGTCGTCCCCAAGACCGAATCACGGCTTCGGTACCCCGTCGACGACAAGACGAAGCGCAAAGCCGCCGCCGAAAAGAGGGCCTCCATCTCCAAGCCGGGTCCGGGAGGGAAGGCCGGAGCGTCCGGGTCGGCCGCCGGGACAGGCGGGGGCGGGGAAGGCGGCACCGGCCTGACCATCGGTCCCGGAGGCGCCGGTTCGGGCGGCGGGTTCGGGGAGGGATTCGGCGACGGCCTGGCCGAATTCCCTTACGCCTATTACCTCCTCCGCGTCCGGGATGAAATCACGGTCAACTGGTTTCCCGGCAGCATCGATCCCGGGCCCAACAACGTTCTCCAAACCCTCGTTTATTTCCGGATCTACCGCAACGGTTCGATCTCCACGATCGAAATCAAGCAGTCCAGCGGTCTCCGGGCCTTCGACCTGATCGCCGTCCGGGCGGTCGCCAACGCCGCCCATTTCCCCCCTCTCCCCGACGATTACGACGGGGAATACTTGGGGATCAATCTCCTCTTCGAGCATGCCCGATGAAAAAAAACGTCCTTGTCACGATCATCCTTTTTCTGTCCGCGGCCGGCGGGGCCTCCGCCCAGCAGGAATTCAACATGCGGATCACCGAAGGAATGCCGGCCGTGGCCTTCGCTCTCCCGCCGTTCGTCGCCGCCCCGGCGGCCAAGGACGCGGCTGCCGAGATTCACTCCGTCCTCGAGGCCGACATCCGCTACACCCGGATCTTCGAGCTTCTTCCGAAGTCGTATTACGGATACATCCGGCCGCTGACCGACCCGAACAGTCCCGAGTTCAAGGATTGGGAATCCATCCAAGCCAACGTTCTTCTCACCGGCCGGGTGGAAGCCGAGCCGGAGGGAGGGATCATCTTTTCCTGGGTTCTGTACGACGTCAAATCGAAGCGCACGATCATCGCCCCGCGGCGTTTTCAGTACAAGGATAAAAATCTCCGCTACCTGGCCCACGCGACGGCCGATGAAATCATGAAAGCGTACGGCGAAAAGCCGATTTTCACCTCGAAAATCGCTTTTGTCAGCAACCGGGACCGCAACGAGGAAATCTATCTCATGGATTACGACGGGGCCAACCAGACCCGCCTCATCTACAACCAAGTCAACGATTCCAATCCCGCCTGGGACCCGGGAGGCAAGCGCTTGGCCTACAGCTCCTGGCAGAACCTGGTTGTCGGAGTTTATATCCTCGACGTCTTCGAGAAAGCCCGGGCCCGCACGCCTGTCTCCCTCAAAGGACAGAATTACACCCCGGCCTGGTCGCCGGACGGGAAAAAGCTGGCCTTTTCCTCCTCCATGAACGGAAACCACGAAATCTATGTCGCCGATATCGAGTCCAACCCCACGAGGGTCGGACGCATCAAGCAGCTGACCTTCAATCCGGCGGTGGACATCGCCCCCTCCTGGTCCCCCAACGGCCGGGAAATCGTCTTCACCTCGGACCGCAGCGGAACGACCCAGATCTACATCATGGACGCCGAGGGCGGCAACGTCCGCCGGATCTCCTTCGGAGCCAACCATCACGACGCCCCCGCCTGGTCGCCCAACGGAGACAAGATCGTCTATGTCGCCCGGGTGGACAACGCCTTCGATCTCTACCTGTACAACATCCGGTCCGGGCAGATTTCCAAGCTGACCGAAATCTACGGCCGGAACGAATCTCCCTCCTGGTCCCCCGACGGCCGCCACATCCTCTTCACCTCCAACGTCAGCGGCCGGAACCAAATCCACGCGATCGACGTCGACGGCCGCAATTTCCGCAAGCTGACGTCCATGGGGGAAAACAAGCTCGCCGACTGGTCAAACTGATCCGGTCGTCCTGATCATGAGGCCCAAGGCCTCGATTTCCCGTTCTCTCCGTGGTACATTGGCCGTAAAGAAGGGAAAATCTCCATGGGATTCAAGGGGGCGACGGCCTGGACAACCGTTCTTTCCCGATCATCGCCGGAGACCTGGTTCCGCCGGCTGAGCGGCGGCCTGGTTTTTTTAGCTCTCGTCCAAGTTCTCACCATTGCCCTGAGCCTGGCTCATATCGTCATTTCGCAGGCCGCCGCCCTGGTGGTTCTGGCCGCGGCGGCCGCCGGAGCCTGGGGTTTCGACCGGCTTTTCCGCCGATTCCCTGAAACGGGGCCGAACGAGACCGCCGCCCCGTCTCCCCTGGCTCCGATCCTGCGCGGAGTCATCCCGATTCTCCTCGCCCTTCTGGGCTTGACCGTCATCGTCGCTTATTTCCATCCTTATCTCTTCGGCGATTGCCTGATCTACCATCTGCCGGCCGTTCATTACTGGAGCGAAAAAGGCTTTGTCCACTGGGTCGCCCCGCAACCTTTGAAGCCCTTCTTCACCGATCTCTTCATCAACGGCTATCCCAAGGCCGCCGAATTGATGGGCTTCGTCGTCGTTCAGGCGACGGGGATCTCCGGGCTGGTTCATCTCCTCAACGCCTGGTTTCTGGCGATCGGAATCAGCGGCACGGCCCTTATCGCCTCAAGCCTGGGGGCCTCGGCGGAAGCTTCGCTGACCGCCGGTCTGCTCTTCGCTCTGGCGCCGGTCCATATCCAGCAGTTGAACGGGACATATGTGGATTCGGCTTTCGCCTCGGCGGTGGTCGCTCTCTTCGCCGTTTTGTCCCGCCTGGCCGCCGGCACGCGCGGTCGATTCGCCGCTTGGGATGAAGTCGCCGTTTTCGGCGCCGGCGCCGGCCTGGTCCTCGGCCTCAAGAGCTCGGGAATCCTTCCGGCGGGTGTGGCCGGAGCGGCCGCGGTGATCGTTCTCGGACTTCGCCGGCGGAGATTGCCGGCCGAATCCCGGCGGGCGGCGAATCTTCGGACCTGGGCCTGTATTCCCGTTGTTTTCCTCATCTCCGCCCTGGTCGGCGGCTATTGGTACGCTCGAAACCTCGCCCACACCGGAAATCCGGCTTACCCCCTGACGCTGAAAATCGGTGACCCCGGTCGATCCGCCAAATCGGTTGATTTTATCTTGAACAAGGCCGCCAACACTCCCCCCGTGATCAGGAACTGGCCGGGCTGGAAGCAGGTGGCTTATGTCTGGATGCAGGGCGGCCCGGCTCACTGGCCGTATTCGGTCTGCAGCGCCAGCGGTCGCTTGGGAGGGCTCGGCCTTCTCTGGCTTTTGGGATGCCTCCCGGCCGTCATCCTCGCCTGTTTAACCGGGAAAAAATCCGGGCCGCCTCCCGGCTTGCGCCGAGCCCGGATCACGCTCCTCCTCTGCGCGGCCCTGGTTTTTCTTTTGACGCCGATGCATTGGTGGGCTCGGTATACGGCGTGGCTGCTTGGAATCGGTTTGCCCTTCCTCGTCCTCGTTCTCGACAAATTTTGGGAAAGCCGCGGCCGGAAATGGATCGCCTCCTGGGCGATCCTTCTGGCCGCCGTTTTTCTCGCGGAAACGGCGGCGGGAATCATGTGGCTGGCCGGAGCCAGCGGAATCGACTGGTATGGGGGACAGACTGCTTTTCCCGCCGAACGGAAGATCGGCTTCGACCGGCTGACTTGGAGCCGCCCCTTCATGACGATCGACGAGACCCGCCGCGGCGCCGCGTATCGCCGAATGAAAGGCGATTTCGAGCCCGTTCTCCTCGGACCTTTGAATCAACAGAGGGTTCTCTCCCCGCCGATGACGGCCATGTTCGGGATGGTCTGCGATCCGCTGGGCCGACGCCGGGTTTTCGTGACGGATTTTCCACGCCTTCAAGGCCTGAGGAAATTACGGCGTTTCCTTAGGGAAAACAAGATCCGTTACGCGATCTGGGACGCCTCCGCCGCCCAAATCCCGCCCTTCGACCGATTATGCCTCCGCAAGGAAAACGACGGAACATACCGGTATTTCATTTTCGAGGAGCCGGAAGACCCGGCCGGGAAAAAGGAAACGATCTCTCCCCCCTTGTCCGCGGAGACAGTGAAAACCGCGGAGTGAGGCCCGCGCCCGGGACGGGACGTCACGCGGCTCCATTTCCGATTGAAAACGGCCCGGTAAATCCGGAGGACGTCCGCAACGCCCGAAGGGAACCCGGCTCTCCGGCGGAGGGGTGGAGACGTCTTTACACGATGAAGCGGGATCTCCCTCCGGCCGTCTCTCCCCGAAAGAACGCCGATTTGCGCCTCCCGAAAAGACCGGTGAAATCGCCCGGACAGGGGAAACCGTCCCTTCCTCATTCGCGGACCATTCCCAAGAAGCGGATTCACCCGCTGATCCGCCTTATTTCCCCGTAAATTAATCCATTTTATTATTCGCGCAACCGGTGAGACGATCCGAATTGACACACCGTCTTAATCCATGTATATAGGGGATTGGCGGGGGACGATTTCATCGTGCCCTCAACGATCACACTGACAAAGGAGGACTCAATGAAAAAAACAATCGTTTTGGCCCTTGTCTGTCTCCTTGCCATTTCCCTAGGCTTGGGAGTTTCCTGCAAAGCGAAAACAAAACCCACCCCTCCGCCTCCTCCGCAGGTCAAGGAACAGCCCGTCGTGGAGCAAGTGACGGAAACGGCGCCGGCCGAAGCCGCCCCGCTTTCGGAAGAAGAGCTCTTCCTGAGAAAGACGCTCGATCAGATCAACCAGGAGCGGGCCCTGAAGAACATCCGTTTCGATTACGACAAGTATTTTGTCCGCGATGACGCGAAGGGGATTCTCGAAGCCAACGCCGCTTGGATGAAGAAATTCCAAACGGCGAAAATCCTGATCGAGGGCCACTGCGACGAGCGCGGCACCGAGGAATACAACTTGGCCCTGGGCGAAAAACGGGCCAAGAGCACGATGGACTACCTGTTGTCTCTCGGCATCCCGGCCGAGCGGATGAGGATCATTTCCTACGGCAAGAGCCAGCCGCTCGATATGGGTCACGACGAAACCGCCTGGGCGAACAACCGCCGGGCCCAGTTCCTCGTCATCGAAAAATAACCTTAATGAAGCGTTCGTGGCCCGCCGTCCTGCTGATGGCGGGCCTTTCCCTCTCCGCCGCGGCCCAAGACCGCAGCAAGAAGGCCTATGAGCTGATGTATGAAGACATTCAGTTGCTCAAGATCCAAACTCAGCGGATCGAGAAGAAGATCGATCAAGCGGGCGCGGATCTGAAAGGACTCGGCGATATCGTCCGCGACTTGGCCGCCCAATTCAAGGATTTCCGGATTTTCCAAGCCCGGAATCAAGAGGGATGGAGCGAAATCCCCGGCCAGGTGCGGAGCATCCAGGAACAACTGGCCCAGATCGAAAACCGCCTTCTTCAACTGGCCGCCGATCTCGAGTCCGCCAAAACTCCGGCGGGGGAGACGACGGCCGCTCCGGAGGCGGGGGGAAAGCCCAAGCCCGAGGAAAAAGCCGGACCGGCCCGAAAGCCGGCGGCGGAGCCGCCGGCCGCGACCGTCCCTCCGTCCGGCCTCTCCGCCCAGGAAGCCTATCAGGCGGCGATGGCTGATTTCAGCAAAGGGAACCTCGACTTGGCCGTGGACGGCTTCGCCCTCTATCGCGAACAATTCGGCGCCAGCCCGTTGGCCGACAACGCCCTCTACATGATCGGCGAATGCCGGTTCAGCCAGAGAAAATTTCCAGCCGCCATCGAGGCCTTCGATGACTTGATCCTGACGTATCCCATGAGCGACAAGATCGCCGCGGCTTATCTCAAGAAGGGATTCGCCCTGGCCGAAATGAAAAAGAAAACCGAGGCCCTCGCCGTCCTCCGTCTGCTTCTTTCAAAATATCCCCTCGAGGAGGAAGCCCGGCAGGCTCAGCAAAAAATCAAGGAACTGCAGGAAGCCCCATGAGAGACGTCAACAGCTTGAACAAGGTCATCCTGATCGGACGGATCGGGCAGAGGCCGGAATTGCGGCACTTCCCCCAAAGCGACCGGGCGTTGGCCCGTTTCACCCTGGCGACCAACGAACGCTCGTTCAATCCCCAAACCAGCCAAGCGTCGATCCGGACCGAATGGCATTCCATCGTGGCCTGGGCGAAGCTGGCCGAATTCTGCGACCGATTCCTGGAAGTCGGCAAACAGATCCTGGTCGAGGGCAAGATCCGGACGCGGTCCTGGCAGGACCGCGACGGCAACAAGCGCAAAACAACCGAAATCGAGGCGTTCAACATCGTCCTCCTCGGCCCCCGCGACGCCCAGCCGCGCGGGACTGAAATCGATACGCCCTACCGGGAGCCGGGTCCGGACGCCCCCTCGCCCGATTTTCCCTCCGATGAAGAGCCGCCGGCTTCCCTCGGCGAGGACGATGTCCCCTTCTGAGGACGAGCGGAATTTCCGCTCCCGGATCATCGAGGATCACCGCCCGTGGGGGAAGTTCCGGGCGTTTCCCCATGAACAGGCCGGAAGCATCAAGATCATCACGGTCAACCCGGGAGGCTCCCTATCCCTCCAATCCCACCGCCGGAGGGCGGAGTTCTGGGTGGCCCTCGACGAGGGACTCGAGGTGACGGTGGGCGACCGGGTGTGGCGGCCCGCGGCCGACGAGGAAATCTACATCCCGCGGGAAGCCCGGCACCGCGTCCGCGGCGTCGGGCCCGGGCCCGCCCGAATCATGGAGATCTGGCTGGGCGATTCCGACGAAAACGATATCGTCCGCTACGAAGACGTTTACGGGCGCAAATAGGCGGAATCGACGACCGGGGTCGTCAGCCCGGTGAACGCCGGAACGCCGAAGACGATGACATAAATCCCGGCCGCCAGGCCTCCGACGACCACGATCCAGCCCAACACATTGTTGATTTTCGCCATGACAAGGAGGATGGCGTAATGCCCGTGGTGGGACTTGCCCTCCTCCTTCCGCGTGTTGAGCGCGATCTCGCGGACGGCCAAGAGGATCTGGCCGAAGGCGACGATCGAAAATCCGATCACGAAAGCCCATAGGCAAACGGCCAGCCCGACCAAAAGACGGCTGAATTCCATGACGTCCCTCCTCCTCCGGGGGAGCCGCCGGCGACGCCCCCATTTCCTGCCGCCGCCCGTCAGGATGACGGGCTCGTCATCAAGAACGCATCGGGATACTTAAAGAGGAGCTTTTCGATGATGAATTCCTCGACTTCCTGGGCCGAGCGCAGATTCATCGCCTTCTGAACCACCCGCCGGACAACCCGGACTTCCACCGCCCGCAGCGCTTTCTTAATCCGCGGGATGAAAATCGGATTCATGCTGAACGTCCGCAGACCGAGACCGAGAAGGACGACGGCGGCGAGGGGATCGGCGGCCATCTCTCCGCAGAGGGCGACGTCTTTTCCCTGGCGGTCGGCCGAGACGATGACATGCTTTAAAAGACGCAAGGCTGCGGGGTGGAGAGGCTTGTAGAGGTAGGAAACGTATTCGTTGGACCGGTCCACGGCCAGGAAATACTGGAGCAGGTCGTTGGTCCCGATGCTGAAGAAGTCCACTTCCCGGGCCAGCAGATCGGCGATGGCCGCCGCGGCCGGGACTTCAATCATGATCCCGAGGGGGACGTCGGGATCGAAGCCGAGACCCTGGGCGGCCAGCTCCTCCCGGGCTTCGCGGAACAGAACGCGGATTTCGCCGATCTCCTCCATTTCCGTGATCATCGGGATGATGACCCGGACATTTTTCCGGACGGAAGCCCGGAGGATGGCTCGGATCTGAACCCGGAACAATTCACGGTTTTGGAGCGAGAACCGGATCGCCCGCAGCCCCAAAGCCGGATTCGGCTCGGCCTCGATTTTCAGCTGGGGAAGAGTCTTCTCCCCGCCGATGTCAATCGTCCGGATATAAACCGGGCGGGGAAAAGCGTCCCGCGCCAGCCGGTCGTAGATGGCGAAATGCTCCTCCTCGGTGGGCAGGGTCGCGCGTTGGAGGTAGATGAACTCGGAGCGGAACAGCCCCACGCCCTCGGCCCCGTAGGACAGGGCGTGACCCACTTCCTCGGGCAGCTCGATGTTGGCCATCGGGACGAACCGGATTCCGTCAAGGGTGACCGGGGTCCAGGTCGCAATCCGGCGGAGTTCCTTGCGGTAGGCTTCATACTTGGCCTTCTTGCTCTGGAACTCCCTCCGGATCATCAGCGGCGGATTGACGATGACCTCGCCGTCCGTGCCGTCGACGATCAGCTCGTCGCCGGCGCTGACTTGCTGGGTGATGTCGCGGAGGCCGACGACCGTCGGGATGTCCAGGGAACGGGCCAGGATCGCGGCATGGGAGGTGGGGCCGCCCATGTCCAGGACCACGGCCAGGACGCCGCCCTGGCTGAGGCGGATGGCGGCTTCCGAGGGCAGGAGGTCGTGGGCGACGAGGATTTTCCCCCGCAGGTCGTCGGAGACGGACAATTTTTCGCCGGCGTCCAAGTTGCGGTAAATGCGGGTCAGGACGTCGGTCACGTCCGCCTTCCGCTGCCGGATGTATTCGTCGGCGATCGCGTCAAAGACACGACGGTAATACTCATGAACCTCGCTCAGGGCCGATTCCGTCCGGATGTTTTCCTCCCGGATCAGGCGTTCCAATCCGGAGGTGAGCGCCGGATCCTGGAGAATCAGCAGGTGGGCTTCGAAAATGAACGCATGTTCGTCGCCGGCCATCGCCCGGACCTGGTCCTTGATCGTCGTGATTTCATCGCCCGTCCGCCGGAGGGCCTCGTTCAAGCGCTCGATCTCATCGGCGACGCGATACGGGGGGATATACACCTTCCGGCTGGAAAACAGGGTCCGGTCGGCCAGGACCACCGGCCCCATGACGATCCCGGGGGAGACGCCGATTCCCCGCAGGCGCAAGTAATCCATACGCGGTTCTCCGGCTACTCTTTCTCGCCGAACCGGCCGTCGATCAGATCGACGATGGCCTTCAAGGCCGCCGCCTCGTCGTCCCCGTTGAGGCGCAGGGTGATTTCCGTCCCCTGGGTCGCGGCCAGGGTCAAAATGCCGAGGATGCTCTTGCCGTCCACGTCGCTTCCGTCCTTCTCGATCCGGACGTCGGCCGTGAACCGGTTGGCCAGGTTGACGAACTTGACCGCCGCCCGGGCGTGAAGTCCGAGGCGGTTCTTGATGCGGACGACATGCTCGATCATCTCAGGATTTTTTCCCGTCCAGGATGGCGCTAGCCAGGTGGATGTTCTTCCGGCCCTGCTCGACGACCTTCCGGGCCACGTCGCGCAGGGACATTCCACGCTGGAGGGAAATGAACTTGATCAGCATCGGCAGGTTGGCCCCCGTGATGATTTCGACGCTTCCGTCCTTCTGGAAGGTGAAGCTGAGATTGGAGGGAGTGCCGCCGAACATGTCGGTGAAAATGACCACGCCGTTTTTCTGATCGACCCGCTTTAGGCTGGAGGCGATTTTCTTCTTCGATTCCTCGACATCATCGTACCAGCCGATGGAAATCGCCTCGATGTTGGCCGTTTCCCCGAGGATGATCGTCAGCACGTTGAGGAGCTCCTCCCCCAACTTTCCGTGCATGACGATGAGGCCGCCGATCATTTGGCAATATCCCGGTGAAAAACCTTTATATCATATTTCCGGCCGCAAAGGACATCCCGGAGGGCGGCGGCGATGACGACGGAACGGTGGTATCCGCCGGTGCAGCCGACGCCGATGACGAGCTGGCTCTTGCCCTCGGCCTCGAAACGAGGGAGGAGAAAATTCAGGAACCGGCCCAGCTCGGCCAGGAAATCCTTGGTTTCGGGCCGCCGGAGGACGAATTCACGGACCCGGGCGTTCGTCCCCGGCTTCTCCCGGAGATCGTCCTCATAGAACGGATTGGGGAGAAACCGGGCGTCGAAGACCAGGTCGGCATCCAGGGGAATGCCGTGCTTATAGCCGAAGCTGATGATGCGGATGATGAACGGCTGCTTGTCGGCCCGGAAAAAACGCCGGGAGAGAACGTCGCGAAGCTGGGCGCTGGTCATCGACGACGTGTTGATGACGTCGTCGGCCAGCTCGATGATGGAGGCGAGCCGCTTGCGCTCCAGCCGGACGGCGTCCAGGACCGAACGACCGCGGGCCAACGGATGCGGACGCCGGCTTTCGCTGAAACGTTGAACGATGGCTCCGTCGGTGGCGTCGAAAAAGAGAAGCCGGGCTCCCTGAATTTTCTTGATTTTCGCCCATTCTTTGGGAAAATCAGCCAGGAACCCGGGCTCGCGTATATCCATGACCAGGGCGACGCGTTCCAGAACCTCCGACTTCCGCCGCCTGAGGTCGACAAACGAGGGGATGAGCTTGGCCGGCAAATTGTCGACACAGAAAAAGCCCAGGTCCTCGAGAAACCGGCTGGCGACCGTCTTTCCCGATCCGGAGAGGCCCGTGATGATCAGGAAACGGCTGGGTCGATGGGTCATGGCTTGCCGGTCCTTCCCGCGGCGAACGCCCGGTTCAGACGCCGGAGCATCTGATCCGGGGCGCGGCGGCCGCGCCGGAGCAAAAGATGGGAGACGCAGGCCACCTCGATCAGGGTGGCGATGTTCCGCCCGGGGGCGACGGGGATATTGAGCTGGGGGACGCGGGTTCCAAGAATGAGGTGGTCTTCGGGAAAGCGCAGGCCCAGCCGGTCGTATTCCTTTTTCCGGCTCCACTTCTTCAACCGGATGACCAGGTCGATCGTCGATTCGCGGAGAATCGATTTCGGGCCGAAAATATACCGGACGTTGATGAGCCCCAGGCCGCGCAGCTCCATGAAATGACGGCTCAGCCGCGGGGCCCGGCCGATGATCCGCCCGTCGGGCCGGCGGCGGACTTCAACGACATCGTCCGTAATGAACCGGTGGCCCCGGGCGATGAGTTCGATCGCGCTCTCGCTTTTTCCCACTCCGCTGTCGCCGATGATCAGCACGCCCAGGCCGAACATCCGGAGGAGCCCTCCCGAGACGACGGCCGGCGCGGCGGACCGGACGGCGTTCATTCCGGACGGACCAGGCCGAAGGTTCCGTTTTTCCGGCGGAAGAGAACCGCCCAGCGGTCTTCCTCTCCCTCCATGCGGAACATCAGAACCTCTTTTTTCCGGAGGTTGAATTCGACGACGGCATCGCCGACGGACATCGGTTTCCCGGAGAAATAATCGGCCCGGACGACACGCGGCGGAAGCCCGGCGGCGGTTTCCCCGGCCGCGGCGGCGGCGGTTTCGCGCCCGCCCCGGCGTTTTTTTTCCCGGAATTTCGCCCGCTCCTTTTTCAGCTTGACGTCGAGAAGGTCGAAGGCTTCGTTCATCACCGCGGCCGCGTCGTGGCCGGCGGCCGCGACGCGGATCCGGCCCTGCTTCCCGCGGACTTGGATCTCGACCCGCTGCCGGCTTTTCTCAGCCGAGAGGACGACATCCGCCTCGGTCGCCCGGTCCAGAAAACGGGCCAGGCCGGCCAGGCGCTTCTCGGCATAGGTCTTGAGATCGGGAGGGATCGCCGCGTGTCGAGCCGTGAAGTGGACGTTCATCAAGACTCCTCCATTAGGAATTTGCGCTTGCGGATATGCGAGGGAAGGATATCCAGCTGCTGGCGGTATTTGGCCACCGTCCGGCGGGCGATGGGGAAATTCTCCCGGGTCAGGATTTCCTCGATTTCCATGTCGCTCATCGGGCGGGATTTGTCTTCGGATTCGATCAGGCGCCGGAGGCGGTCCTTGACCCGGAGAGAGGAGATCTCCTCGCCGAATCCGCCCTGGAGCGACTTATGGAAAAAATACTTCAGGGAATACGTGCCGCGCGGAGTGATCATGTACTTGTTGGCGACGACGCGTCCGACCGTGGACTCGTGAACCCCGATCTCCTGGGCGATTTCCATGAGCGTCAGCGGCTGAAGGCCGTCGAGCCCCTTTTCGAAGAAATCCTTCTGGCGGTCGACGATCGCCTTGGCGACCTTGTAAATCGTCTGGTCGCGCTGATCCAGGCTCCGCAAAAACCAGAGAGCTTTCTTCATCTTGTCCTTGAGATACCGGTAGGCCTCCGGATTCTCCTTCAAGGCCCGGGCCAGAAGCCGGCGGTAATAGGCGTTGATGCGGAGCCGGGGCAGGCCCTCATCGTTGAGGGCGACCTTGAACTCGCCGCTCTCCTTGGAGACCGTGATGTCCGGAACGACGAAATGCGTCCGGTCCTCGCCGTACTTGCGGCCCGGGGCCGGATCCAGCTGCTTAATGATCTCCAGATGAACCTTGACCTCGGCCAGGGGAAGGTTGAGAAGCTTGGCGACCTGGCCGAAATCCGACTTTTCAAGAAGGGGAAGATGCTCGGAGATCATCGCCCGGGCGGCTTCTTCCTTGATTTGCAGGTTGTCCATCTGGGCCAGCAGGCATTCCTTCAAATCCAGGCCGCCGCAGCCCACCGGATCGAACTGAAGGATCTTAGCCTGGACATCGCGGACGCGCTCGATCGGGGCCCCGGCGCTGAGCCCGATCTCATCCAGGGATGACGTCAGGTATCCGTCGTCGTTGATATTCCCGATGATCCGCTCGGCGATCTCCCGGTCGAGAGGATCGAAGAACGTCAAATTGGCCTGCCAGGTCAGATGGTCCCCGAGCGAGGCGCTCTGGGAGATCATGTTTTCGATGTTGGGCGCTTCCGGCGGCTCGGCCGGCCCCGCCCGGAAGCCGTCGTCGATGTATTCCTGGAAATAGGATTCGAATTCCCGGTCCTCGGCCAAGGATTCTTCGGCTTCCCCGGCCGTGCCCGCGGGAAGATCTTCCGACGCGCTTGGGGCCGCCGGGGTTTCCTCGACGCTCTTCACTTCCGGACTTTCCTCCTCGAGCTCAAGAAGAGGATTGGCCGACAGCTCCTCGTCGATGACCTCGATCAGCTCGAGGTTGGTGAGAGGCAAAAGCTTGATCGCCTGCTGCAGGGCGGGAGCCAGAATCAGCTTCTGGACCTGCCGCTGATCAAGACGCTGTTTCAAAGCCATGGTGATCCGCCGTTGCGCTCCGTTTAAACTCGAAAATCCTCGCCGAGATAGCGCCGCCGCACTTCCGGGGAGGCGACGACCGCTTCCGGAGAACCTTCCTCGACGATCCGTCCCTTGTCGATGATCGCCGCCCGGTCGACGATCCGGAGGGTGTCCTGGACGTTGTGATCGGTGATCAAAACGCCCAACCCGTCGTCCTTCATGTTCCGGACGATCCGCTGCAAATCCTGGATGGCGATCGGATCGATGCCGGTGAACGGCTCGTCCAGCAAGATGAATTCCGGAGAGGTCATCATCGCCCGGGCGATTTCCAGCCTCCGGCGCTCGCCGCCGGACAGCGTATAGGCCTTGGCCCGGGCGAGGGATTCCAGCCCGTATTCCCGGAGCTTCCTCCGGGCGTCTCCGCGCCGCCGGCCCGCCGGCCGGGCGATTGCCAGAAGGTTATCCTCGGCCGTCAGCCGGCGGAAAGAAGAGGGATCCTGGGGAAGAAGGCAAATCCCCTTCCGAGCCCGTAAATACATAGGATCGTCCGTGATGTCCTCGCCGTTGAGATAAATCCGACCCGCGTCACGGGCGACAAGCCCGAGAATCATGGAAAACGTCGTCGTTTTCCCCGCCCCGTTGGGCCCCAGGAGACCGACGATCTCTCCTCTTTGGATCTCAATGGAGATATCGTCGACGACCTTTTTGCCGTCGTAGGATTTGGATAAATGAGAAGCATTCAGCGACGATTTCATCGCTCACGACTTGATGATGGTGGTGGATCGCTCGGCGTCCTTGTTTTCGATTAAAATCCTACCATCGGAGGGATGGAAAGTCAATTTGCCGTCCTTGTGGATGACCCCCTTGGCCAGGTCCTCCAGGACGGTATTTCCCGTCAGGACGATCACATCCTCGCTGAGGTCGTAGACGGCCCGGTCGCCCCGGGCCGTGTTCGCCCCCTGGGTAACGGTGACCCGCTCCTGATCAGCGATGATCCGGCGGTATTTTTCCCCGTCCTCTCCGACGCCGGGCTCGAGAATCAGCCGGCCGGCTTTCAGAACGATTTCTCCGACCGTCAAGGAACAGGAGTCCAGGAAGAGGATGTTTCCTTTTTTCGACTGACGGGCCATGCGTCCGCCGGTGACTTCCACGCGTTGATCCTCGTTTTTCTTTTGATCGCGATGAAAAAACACCGACCGGACGTTCCCGGACGCGGAGATGTCGCCCCTGGCCTCGAAGATCAGGACGTCCCGGCCTTCCAGGGATTCCCGGCCCTGCCAAAGGCGGGCCCCCTCGCCCAGGCGGAATTGCCTCTCGCCGCCTTCGTAATGGGCCAGTCCGGCGGTCATGAACGTCGTCCGTCCGGAGGCGAACAGGGCGGCGTCGCCGGCGTTTCCGGCTTCCGGATGGGAAACGATTTTGACTCCGCCCCGCGCATCGAGATTTTTCGTTTGGAGATTGAGGGCGATCCATTCGGCGGTGATCTCCCGTCCCCCCGAAATCGTCCGGGCCGGCTCGGCCGCCGTCCCGTTCGCCGCCAGGAGACCGGAATCGGCGCCGTAATTGATGGTCGGCGCCTCCAGGAGCCGCATTCGGCCTTCCGCCTCACCCCGGATCCGGGCCCGGGTCTGCAGCCGGAACGCCTGCAGAGCCCAACCCTCATCATAAAAAAACACCGTATCCCGCGCTTCCAAAGTCGTCTGGCGCCCGGCTTCGCCGAGGATGTCGACCCGGGCGCCGCCCTGCATGGAGCCGTAGCGCGCCCAGCCCTCGGTTCCGTAAGGAACGAACATCATCGACCCGGCCTCCATCCGCTGCCGCCCGCCTTGGAAGAAGATCAGTTCGTCATCTGCGGGAGAGGCCTCGCCCGCTTTCGGCTTGGCCGGGACGGCCGCCGGGACCGCCCGTTCGTCCGCCTCCCATTTCACGTTTCCGTGGAAGTCGAATAGCCGAAACTCGGGCTTGTCGGGAAACTGGGCGAAGAAGACGTCGTTGCAGCGGCCGCGGCTCCGGCCGTGGGCGATACGGACGTCACCGCGGATTTCCCCCGTCCGCGGCTGCCGGGCATAGGTCATCGATTTCCCGGTGATGATCACCGGAACGGGGTCGTCGTCCCAGGGCGCGGTGACCAGGGTGATTCCCCCGGAAAAAACAAAATATTCATCCGTGACGTTGTACGTGGCCCGGCGGCAGTCGCCCCGGAACCGCCGGCCCTCGAAAACCGCGGGAACGTTGGTGACCACCGCGTCCCGGTTTTTGTGATAGGTGAAGGAGGCGCCTTTCACGGTGAGGTCGTCGAGGCGGATTTCCACGCCGCCCCGGAACACAAGGCGGGTCCAATCCGCATCGTAGATCACTTCCTCCGCGAACGCCGCGAACTTCAGTTGTCCGTCGCGGGCGCGGCTTTCGACGCGGACCCCGCCGCCCTTTTCCCCTTCCGGTCCCTTGAGGTGATAGAGTCCGACGGCATCCGTAAAATTCCGGGCGGCCTGGACATCCAGAATGTTTCTTCCTCCCGTGTCTTTCACGAAATGGATATTTTCCTTGACGTCCACTTTTTGCGTGGTCAGCGGCCGCGTCTCGGGCCGAATGGCCGCCGGACGGTCGGACCGGCGGCTTAAAAAGACGAAAACAACGGCGAGGAGGACGGCCAGAAAGCCGATGAGGAGAACGCGGACGGCCGTTTTCGCCCGGCTTCGGGAAGACGGATGAGCCATGGATTCTCTCATCCCGCCCGGAGATCCTCGAGCGCCAGATACGGGCGCTCTTCGCCGAGATAGGCGGACGTCTGGAAGGTGAACACGCCGTCGATCCGGCTTCCGGCCGGAAATTCCCCCGCCCAGGCGCCCCGGTTCCAGCCGATCGCCTCGAACGTCCGGCCGTCCTTCCGCAGAAGGAACTTGACGTGGCGGTCCTTGAGCTTGCGGGGCTCGGCCGCGACGACGGCCCCCTCGGTCAGAAAAACAGGCCGGGGATTGCCGACGCCGTGGGGCTCGAGAAGAGCGAGGCCGCGCCACAAGTCCGCCCCGATGTCGGTGAACTCCAGCCGGCTGTCGATGGCGATCGAGGGTCGCAGATCATCGAAGGTCAAGCGGGCGTCGACGGCCCGGTTCATCGCCTCCTTGAAGGCCGGCACGGATTCCCGGCGAAGGGTGCAGCCGACGGCCTGCCGGTGTCCGCCATAGCTCAGGAAGAAGGGCCGGGCCTCCTCGAGGCAATCGATCAGGGAGAATCCGGGAATCGATCGCCCCGAGCCGAAGGCGCAGCCGTCGTCGTAGGAAAACAGGACGACCGGCCGATGAAAGATTTCCTTCAAGCGGGAGGCGACGATCCCGATGATTCCCCGATGCCATTTTTCATCCCCGAGGATCAAGATCTTATGCGTTTCGGCCAATCCCCCGGCCCGGACGCGCCCCTCGGCGTCGGCCAGGATGGAATCCTCGGTTTCCTGGCGCCGCCGGTTGAGGACGTCCAACTCGCCGGCCACGGCGGCCGCCTCGGCCGCGGACTTCGAGAAAAAGAGACGGAGGGCGAGCTCCGTCCGGCCCATCCGTCCGGCCGCGTTGATCCGCGGACCCAGGCGGAAGCCGACGTCCCCGACGGTCACCGGCCGGCCGGTCAGGCCGCAGATTTCCATCAGGCTCCGCAGGCCGGGATTGGACACCCGGGCCAGCTCGGCCAGGCCCCGCCGAACGAGGATGCGGTTCTCGCCGCGAAGGTCGACGACGTCGGCGACGGTCCCAATGGCGACGAGCTTGAGATAATGGGGAAGAACGCCGGCCCGTCCGGCTCTCTGGTAGAGCGCTTGAATGAGCTTGAACGCCACCCCGACGCCGGCCAGGTTCCGATCGGGATAACCCGCTTCCGGCAGGACCGGGTCGAGAACGGCCAGGGCCGCCGGCCGCTCGGGTCCCGGGAGGTGATGATCGGTGATGATGACATCCACACCGGCGGCCGCGGCCGCGCGGACGAAGCCGGCGGATTTGATGCCGCAATCGACGCTGACGACGAGCCGGGCTCCGCGCGCGACAACCGCCTCCGCGTGGCCGTCCTTGATCCCGTACCCGTCCTTGAGCCGTTCCGGGATGAAGCAATCGACCTTCCCCCCGAGCGCCGACAGCGCCTTATGGAGCATCACCGTGGCCAGCACGCCGTCGACGTCGTAATCCCCGAAGATCAGGATTGTCTCCTTTTCCCGGATCGCTTTTTCGATCCGGGCGACGGCCGCGTCCATGCCGGAAAGCAGGAACGGGTCGGGGATGTCCTCCAAGCCGGCCTCGAGGAAAAGCCTTGCCCCGGCGGCGTCCGTGAAACCGCGATTGGCCAGAATCTGCCCGAGGACCGGCGGCAGTCCGAGGGCGGCGGCCAAGGCGGGAGCCGCGGTCGAGGGCGGGGCGATGCTCCAGGCCGTTTCGCTCATTTCATCTTTCACTTTAACACATCGGCGGGCCGCCTCAAAGCACGCTTCTCCTCCATTCGTTGACTTGACCCCCGGCGGAATCTATAATCCTTTCATCATGTTAGGACGACTCTGGGACGGCCTGGCGAAAACCCGACAGGCCTGGAAAGACCGTTTCGGGAAGGTCTTCGGCCCCGGACGGCCGCGCGAGGAGATTCTCGAGACTCTTTCGGAATCCTTGATCCTGGCCGACGCGGGCGTTCCCGTGGCCGAAAAAATCACGGCCGCCGTCCGGAACCGGACCAAAAAAAACGACGACGCGGAAACGCTGGAATCCGTCCTTAAAAGCGAGCTCATCGAGCTTCTTTCCCGCCGCCAAATCCGGGACGAAGGACCGGGATTGTCCGGCGTCATCCTCCTGGTCGGAGTCAACGGAGGCGGGAAAACGACGACGGCGGCCAAGATCGCCCAGCGGGCCGCGGCCGAGGGGAAACGGGTTCTCCTGGTGGCGGCCGACACATTCCGGGCGGCCGCCCAGGAACAATTGGCGATCTGGGGGCGCCGGCTGGGCGTCCCCGTCCATCAAGGCCGGCCGGGATCGGATCCGGCCGCCGTGGTTTTCGACGCCGCCCGCGAATTCCTCGCCGGCGGATATGACCTGATGATCGTCGACACGGCCGGACGCATCCACACCAACGCCAACTTGATGAGCGAGCTGGATAAAATCAAGAGGATCGTCTCCCGCGAGATCGACGGCCGGCCGGTCGAGACCTGGCTCATTCTGGACGCGGCTCTCGGACAAAACGCCCTCGTTCAAGCCCGGGAATTCCGCAAGTGCGCCGGCCTCAGCGGATTAGTTTTAACCAAGCTGGACGGCACCGCCCGGGGAGGCGCGGTGCTGGCGATCGCCGACGAGTACAACCTGCCCATCCGCCTGGTCGGCACTGGCGAAGGAGCCGAGGATATGGAGGACTTCGACCCGGCCGCCTTCGTCGAGGCCCTGATGTCATGATCGACGAGCGCGATCTCGCCTACCTGGACATGGCCGAGGCCCTGGCCGTCCAGGCGCTCGGCCGCACGTCCCCGAATCCCCATGTCGGAGCGGTCGTCGTCCGCCGCGGGCGGATCGTCGGGACCGGCTTCCACGAAGCGGCCGGGCGGGAGCACGCCGAAACCGCCGCTCTCCGGCGGGCCGGGAAAAACGCGCGCGGGGCGACTCTTTATCTCACCCTGGAGCCGTGCGTTCACTGGGGACGGACGCCCCCCTGCGCCGAATCCGTCCTGACGTCCGGAATCGTCCGGGCCGTCATCGCTGGTCTCGATCCCAATCCCGTCATCCGCGGCCGGGGCGTACGGTTCCTGCGGACGGCGGGCCTCGCCGTGGACGTCGCCGGCCGCCCGGAGCGGAAATCCGGGCTCAATGAAGCCCACGCCAGGTACATCGTCGACCGGCGGCCCTTCGTCACCTTGAAATCCGCCCTCAGCCTCGACGGCAAGCTGGCCACCCGGACGGGGGAATCCGCCTGGATCTCGTCTCTCGAAGCCCGGCGCTACGCCCATTTCCTCCGGTCCGAAAACGACGCGGTTCTGGTCGGAGCCCAAACGGTTCGGCACGACGATCCGCGCCTGACCGTCCGGCCGCCGGGACGAAGGGGCAAGCCCGTCCTGCGGGTCGTCCTCGATCCCGACCTCCGGACTCCTCCGGAAGCCCGGCTGTTTGAGGTTCCGTCGGACGGGCCGGTGCTGTTGTATGCCCGGGCCGGAAACCGGGATTGGGAGGCCCGCAAGGCCCGCCTTCTTCGACGCGGAGCCGAGGTGACCGAGCTTCCCGGCGAAGGACCGCGGCTGGATCTGCGGCGTGTTCTTTCCGACCTCGGATCGAGGGAAATCGCCGCCCTTCTTGTCGAAGGCGGGGGCCGCACGGCGGCCGGATTCCTTGACGAGGGCTTGGTCGATAAAGTCGTTCTGGCCGTCGCCCCGATACTGATCGGCGGAGCGGACGCCGTGGCGCTCTTCGCCGGCCGGGGGGCGGACCGGCTGGCCGCCGCTCCCCGCCTGTCCCGCGTTTCCTCATTCCGCCTCGGCGGAGACCTCATCTTGGAGGGGTATATCTGATGTTCACCGGCATCATCCAGGCCAGGGGGATTTTCCGGGGCTTCCGGGAAAACGGGCGGGAAATGATCGTCGAATCCCCGGAAGCGGCCGGGAGGATCGCGCCGGGACAAAGCCTGGCCGTCGACGGCGTCTGCCTGACTCTCGTCCGCAAGGAAGGACATCGCCTTTTTTTCAACACGGTCCGGGAAACGCTCGAGCGGACGAATTTTTCCCTCCGCCGCCCCGGCGAGACGCTCAATCTCGAATATCCCCTGACCTTGGCCGATCCGCTGGGGGGACATCTCGTCTCGGGACACGTGGATTTCACGAGCAAGATCAAGCGCGTTTCTTCCCGGTCGTCGGGCCGCCGCCTGGCCGTCATCCTGCCGGCCGCCTTCCGGCCGTTCGTCGTCGCCCAAGGATCGATCGCGATCAACGGCGTCAGCCTGACTGTGGCCGCGGTCGGGCCGGGATCGTTCGACGTCGAGCTGATCCCGGAAACTCTGGGCCGGACGAATTTGGCGGACCTGCGGGCCGGGAAGGCCGTTCACGTCGAATGTGACATGCTCGGAAAATACGTGTATAATTTTCTTCACTTCCATAAGCGTTAGGACGTATCCATGGCCGTTAAAGCTCCCCACGCGGTGAACGTTGAACGGGCCCTCGAGGCCGTTCGCGCCGGCCGCCTGATCATCATCACCGACGACGAGGACCGGGAAAACGAGGGCGATTTCATGGTCGCCGCAGAAAAAACGACTCCGGAAGTCGTCAATTTCATGGCCACCTACGGCCGGGGACTCATCTGCCTCCCCCTCACCCGGGAGCGTCTCCAGCAGCTCCAGCTTCCGCTCATGGTCCAGGAGAACACGGCCCGCTTCCAGACCGCCTTCACCGTGACGATCGACGCCGTTGAGGGTATCACGACGGGCATTTCCGCCTTCGACCGGGCGGCGACCATCCGGGCGGCCATCGATCCCAAGACCAAGCCGTCGGATCTGGCCAAGCCGGGACACATCCTCCCCCTCCAGGCCAAGGAGGGCGGCGTGCTGGCCCGGGCCGGCCAGACCGAGGCGTCCGTCGACCTCGCCCGGATGGCCGGACTCACCCCGGCCGGGGTGATCTGCGAGATCATGAACCCCGACGGAACGATGGCCCGGCGGCCGGAGCTCGAACGCCTGAGCCGCGAGCACGGAATCCCCATCCTGACGATCGCCGATCTCATCCAGTACCGGATGCAGACGGAATGCCTGGTCCGCAAAGTCTCCGAAGCCGACCTCCCGACAAAATACGGAACCTTCCGGATCTTCATCTTTGAGGACGAGATCCACGGGGAAACGCATGTCGCCCTCGTCAAGGGCGATATCTCCGGCGACCGGCCCGTGCTGGTCCGGGCCCATTCCCAGTGCCTGACCGGCGACGCGTTCGGCTCCAGCCGGTGCGATTGCGGGGAACAGCTCCACGGGGCCATGACGATGATCGAAAAGGAAGGATCGGGCGTCGTCCTCTACATCCTCAACCATGAGGGGCGGGGCATCGGCCTGGCCGCCAAAATCCAGGCCTACGCGATCCAAGACCAGGGAGCCGACACAGTCGAAGCCAACACCCGGCTCGGCTTCAAGCCCGACCAGCGGGACTACGGCATCGGCGCCCAGATTCTGGTCGCCCTCGGGATCAAGCGGCTCCGGCTGATCACCAACAATCCGCGCAAGTTCATCGGCCTCAGCGGCTACGGCCTGGAGATCGTCGAGCGCGTCCCCTTGGAGATCGCCCCCAACGCGATCAACGCGGACTACCTGAAAACCAAAAAGGATAAAATGGGACATATTTTAGAAATGGTCTGACCGTGACCAAGTTCCTCCGCCGGCCCGAACCCGCCTCTCCGGACGTGGTCGAACAGGCCCTCCGGGATATCGAAAGCCTCTTGCCGGCGGAAACGCAGACCGGCGATACCCAAGCTTTCACCAACGCTCTCCTCAAGAAGCTGGATATTTTCCGTGACCGCGCCAAGAAGATGAGGATGATGCGGGCCCTGGCCCACCTGGACGCCCCCTGGATTCCTTCCGTTTTTCTTGAGCTCCTGGGGGACAGCATCGAGGAAATCCGGGACTTGGCCGTCCGCGAGCTGTCCAGGCGCGACAACTGGCCGGCCGCCGCCCTTTACGAGCGTCTCGACCGGCCTCCCTGGTACGCCAAGAGCGCCTGTCTCCGCGTCCTGGCCGAAAAGAAAGACCGCGCCGCCGCCGTCCACATTAAGCGCTTGATCGACGATCCCAACGTCGACGTCCGGCGGGCCGCGGCCCTCGCCCTTGGGGCGATCGGCGGCCCGGCGGCCCGTCTCCTGCTGGTCCGTTTGACCCGGGATAAAAGCCGCTATGTCCGGGCCGCGGCCGAAGAAATGCTCGACCGGATCTGCGATTTCAAGTTCAGCTGAGCGGTTTTCCGGCCGGCGCGGGGCCGCCGGCCGAATCCAAGACGAAGGTGACCGGGCCATCGTTGACCAAGCGGACCAGCATCTCGGCCTGAAACACCCCGGTCGAAACCTCCAATCCGGTCGAACGAAGGGCCGCGACAAAGCGATCGAAGAGGGCCGCGGCCCGGGCGGGTTCCTCGGCGCCGTCGAAGCTCGGACGACGGCCCTTGCGGACCGAAGCCGCCAGGGTGAATTGGGAAACGGCCAGGATCGCTCCGCCGGCTTCGGCGACGTCGAGGTTCATCCGGCCTTCGGCGTCGGAGAAGACACGGAGGGAAGCGGCTTTGCGGGCGAGTCGGTCGGCGTCGGCCTCGGCGTCGCCTTTCTCGACTCCCACCAAAAGACACAAGCCAGGGCCGATCCGGGAGACGACCTCGCCGCCGGTTTGGACCGAAGCCTCCCGGACGCGCTGCAGGACGACTCTCAAGGCATTCTCCAGGGGCGGAATTTGACTTTTAAAGGCCTTTCTTTTATTATACTTCGACTTCCAAGGAGAAAACCATGGCTAAACACGCCTCGGCTGAACGCCAGCATCGCGCGAGCCTTCGCCGCAACGCCGTCAACACCAAGAACAAGTCTTCCCTGCGGACCCAGGTCAAGAAGCTTCGCGTTTTGATCAAAGCCGGGGACAAGAGCGAGGCTCAGAAAGCCCTGCCGTCCGTGAACAAGATCATCGACCAAACCGTCAAAAAAGGGGCGATCCACAAGAACACGGGTTCCCGGTATAAATCCCGCCTGAGCCGGCAGATCACGAAAATCAGCGACGCCCCGGCGAAGTGATCCGGCGCCCGGGCGCCTTTCTTCCATAGCCGACGACGAACGCCTGGATCATTTCCTTGGGCGCGGCGGCCGTCGATTTGAGGCGGCGGTCCATGTCCTCCAGCTCCTCCAGCCAGCGAAGCAGGTCGGCGTCCTTGATCCGTCCGAGCAGGGCGAGGTATTCCCCGAGCATCCTCTGGTAGAAGCCGCCGAACCGTTCGCTGATCGACGGCTTGGCTTCCCGGAAAACCTCCTTGGGATCCCGGCCCTCCCGAAGCCCGGCTTTGGCCAGAAGGGCGGTCCGGAAAAATCCGGATAGGACCGCCAGGATCATCTCCGGCGCCTCGCCGTTTTCGAACAGGCTTTCGATGATAATCAAGGCCTTGTCCGTATCGCCGGCCTCCAGGGCCGCGGTCAACTCCCAGTTGTCGAAGCTTCTGGCCGAGCAGAGGGCGGCCACATCATCGGCTTCGACCGTTCTTCGCGGCCCCAAGTAAACGGCGAGCTTTTCCACTTCGGAATCGATCCGGGCGATCTCGCCGCCGGCGATGTCTAAAATCCTTTCCACGGCTTCCGGCGTCGCCTGTTTCCCCAGGGATTCGAACTTTTCCGCCGTCAAGGACTTGATCTCCCGGTCCTTGCGCGGAGCGATCTCCTCGATGCGGGCGAGGGGACCGGGCAGGGCCGCGATCGACTTCCCCAAGGGCCGGGTTTTCCGGATCTTCCCCTCGAAAAGAACGATGATCGTCGTTTGGGGGGCGGGAGAAGCGAAGTAATCCCGGAAGGCGGCCGCTTCCCCGGCCGAGAGGTCCTCCTGTCCCGCGCCCTTTCCCTCGACGATCAAGAGACGCCAAGGCGAGAAAAAAAAAGGCATGTTTCGGGCGGCGTCGAGAACTTCGGTCCAGCGGCGATCGGCCAGGATGAAGGTCTCGACTTCAACGGCCGCCTCGCCGGGGCCGGCCAACCGGCGGCGGAGCTCGGCGACGAAGCCGCGGGCTTCATACAAGTCCTCGCCGCAGAAAAAATAGGCCGGGCGGACGTCCTCGGGCCGGTCCGGAACGGGCAAGAAGGATCCGGCCATCCCTCAGAATCCCTCGACGATGAAAACCACCAGGTTTTTCGCGAACAGCTTGGCGATTTGGTCCAAAGCCTCGGTTTCCTGGGATTCGAAATCCATCCCCTCGGGGACTTCGTATTCCCCTCGATAGACAAACGCCGGATTGGAAAAAAGGACCGTGTTTTTCTTGATGTCCTTCAGAACCACGGAGGCGCGGATCGTGATTGAATAGCGGTCGGCCGATCCCTGGGCTCCCGTATAGGCGATGGGCTCGACGATGAATCCCTGGATTTCACCCTCCAGGATCCCGTCGGCGGACTCGGAGCCCGGGACGACCGCGACCCGGCCCCGGGAGATAAATTCGCTGATGACGGCTTCCGTCAGCTTGACATCGACCTCGTAACGCGTCGTCAGGTTCTTGAAGATGGGGATATAAACCGAGGAGATGTTCCGGTCGGCCAGGAACCGGCCCGACCCCCGAACCATGTACCCGCACGAGGCGCAGGCGAACACCAGCCCGACCGCCAGACCGGCCCGGAAGGAGGCCGGAAACATCCTTGCTTTCCCCGGGTTCATTTGTCCCTCGTTGTCTTCAGATTCGATCCTCTTCATTATACTCGATTCAAGCGCCGTCCATTCCTCCGGGCCGGCCAAGCCGGCGGCCCGCCGCCCGCCGGGGGGGCCGGCTCCCCTGAGCCGCCCTCGTCAAACAACGATGTTGACGATCTTTCCCTTGATGACGACGACTTTCCGGACGGTTTTGCCTTCCAGCAGCTCCCGGATCCGGGGCAGGGCCAGGGCCGCTTCCTTGACGGCCTCCTCGGCCGCGTCATGCTCGGCCTCGAATTTGTCCCGGACCTTCCCGTTGATTTCGACGACGATCGTCGCCTTCTCCTCCATCGCCAGGATCGGATCAAAGGACGGCCAGGGCGCGCGGAGGACCAGCGTCTCATGGCCCGTCCCCCGCCACATTTCCTCGCAGACATGGGGCGTGAACGGAGCCAAGGCCAGGATGAGCGCCTCCATTCCTTCGGCCAGGAGAGCCCTTCCCTCGGCCGAATTCCGAAGAGCCTCTTTTTCCTTCCGCAGGACATTGGCCAGCTCCATGACGGCCGAGACAGCGGTGTTGAGATGAAATCGGATTTCGATGTCCTCGCCCACCTTGCGGATGGTCTGATGGATTTTTTTCCGGAGACGGGCGGCCGCGGCCGGATCGACGGTCCCGCCTGCCGGCGGCTCCTCCCCGGCCGACAAGGCCGTGATCTCGCGGTAGAGCTGCCAAACCCTCCCCACGAACCGGTAACACCCTTCGATGCCTTCCTCGTTCCAGGCGAATTCCTTTTCCGGAGGGGCGGCGAACAGGACGAACAAGCGGAGGGCGTCGGCCCCGTAATGCCCCAGCATTTCGTCCGGGTCGACGACATTGCCCTTGGATTTCGACATGGCCGCGCCGCCCATCGTCACCATGCCTTGGGCCAAGTAGTGGGGGAACGGCTCATCCAAGGCGGTCAATCCGAGGTCGCGGAGCAGCTTGGTGAAGAAGCGGGAATAGATCAAGTGGAGGATGGCGTGCTCGACGCCGCCGATATAGAGATCGACGGGCAGCCAATGGTCGGCCGCTTCCCGCCTGAACGGGAGGCGATCCTCGGCCGGGGAAGCATAGCGGAAAAAATACCAGGACGAATCAACGAACGTGTCCATCGTGTCGGTTTCGCGCCGGGCCGGCCGGCCGCACTTCGGGCAAGCGACGTTGACGAAGGAGGGGATCTTCTCCAGGGGCGAGCCCGCCTCTCCGGTGAACCGAGCCTCGTAAGGGATGCGGACCGGAAGGTCTTCGTAGGGAACGGGGACGATTCCGCAGGCGGAGCAGTGGATCATCGGAATGGGCGTGCCCCAGTAGCGCTGGCGGGAGATGCCCCAATCGCGGAGCCGGTAAGTGACGGCCGCTTGGCCGACGCCCTGGCTTTCGGCCCAACCGGCCATTTTTTTTGCCGCCTCGTCCGAAGTCAATCCGTCGTAGGGGCCGCTCTGAACAAGGACGCCCCGGTCCTCGAACAACCCGGCCGCCGGATCCCGCGGGGAGCCGGCGGGGACGATGACCTCGCGGATCGGCAGGCCGTATTTCCGGGCGAAATCGAAATCGCGGCCGTCATGGGCCGGAACGGCCATGATCGCTCCCGTCCCGTACTCCATCAGGACGTAATTGGCCAGCCAAATCGGGACGGGTTCGCCCGAGAACGGATTGACGGCGGTGACGCCGGTGTCCACGCCTTCCTTCTCGGCCTCGCCGATCTCCCGCTTGGCCCGGGCGGCGGCGATCGTCTTGGCAAGCCAGGCGCGAAGCTCGGCCTCCCGGGGCCCCCGGACCAGATCGCCGACCAGGGGATGCTCGGGCGAAAGAACGAGGAACGTCGCCCCAAAGATCGTGTCCAGGCGGGTGGTGAAAACCCGGATCGATTTCCCAAGCGACGGCACGTCGAAATTCAGATAGGCGCCCTCGCTTCGGCCGATCCAATTTTTCTGCATGGCCAGGACGTGTTCGGGCCACTTGCCCAGCTGGGCGTGACCGGAGAGGAGCTCGTCGGCGTAGGCGGTGATTTTGAGGAACCATTGTTCCATCTTTTTCTGCTCGACGGCCGAGGAGCAGCGCCAGCAAACACCGCCGGCCGCCTGCTCGTTGGCCAGGACGGTCCGGCAGGACGGGCACCAATTGACCCAGCTTTCCCGGCGATAGGCCAGGCCGCGCTCAACCATCTTGAGGAAGATCCACTGGTTCCAGGTGTAGTATTCGGGCAAACACGTGTTGACTTCCCGCGACCAGTCGTAGGCGAATCCCATCCTCTGGAGCTGGGCCTTCATGTGGGCGATATTGTCCAGCGTCCACTTTTGGGGATGGATGCCGGACTTAATGGCGGCGTTCTCGGCCGGCATGCCCAGGGCGTCCCAGCCGATGGGATGGAGAACATCATACCCCCGCATCATCTTAAACCGGGCGATCACGTCGCCGATGGAATAGTTGCGGACGTGGCCCATGTGGATCCGGCCCGACGGATAGGGATACATCTCGAGGGCGTAAAACTTCGGGCGGCCGGGATCGGCGGCCGCGGCGAAAGCGCCGGCGGCGTTCCACTCCATCTGCCAGCGGGCCTCGATGGCCTGGAAATCGTAATCTCGGGCGGCGTTATCCTTGCTCATGATCGGTGCGTCCTTCTCGCGTTCGTCGGCCGACGAAACGGTCGCGCGGGGATGGAATTCCGCGTTCAGTGTAGGGGGGCCGGGGGGAAATGTCAACGCTCTTACGGACGCCAGCCGCTCCGCAGGTTGCCCCCAACAGAGGATGTTCTCTCTGCGATCCTCGGCTTCGGCCGGATTTTTCAAAGGCGGGACGATCCCCTCTTGGGAAAGGTTTCAAAGGCTTGACAGGCGGCCCGGGAGGGCGTTTCCGGACGGCTGAATCTTATTGACAATCCATCGCGTCTCGGACACAATTACGAGGAGAGAGAGTTTGGATCCAATTCCAAAAAAGGAGGATATGATGAAAAGAACGGTTCTGAGGAGCAAGACGGGGAAGAAGCTTTACGCGGTGAGGGACGCCAAGGGACGCTTCGTCGATATTCAATCGTACAAGAGAGCCCATGGTCAAGACATCAAGCGCAAATCCAAAAAAGAGAAATGAGCATGGCCTTTCTCGACGAATTCATGCAAGCCTACGGCGGCCAAGCGAGCCGTGACCTGTCGGCGGGTCTGGGCCTCAAAAAGGCCGCGGCCGCCCAGATCATTCCGGCGGTCGTTCCGATGATCCTGGGAGGGCTGAAGCGGCAGATGGAAACCCAGGGAGGCGCCGCCCGGATCGACCACATCCTGAACAAATACGGCAGCGATTCCGTTCTGGATGACATCGCCGGGGCGATCGGCAACCGCGCCGGCCAAGCCGCCGATGCTCAGCTGGGCGGCCTTCTAGGCTCTTCGGGCCTCCAAGCCACGGACATGATCGCCCGGCGTTTCAAGCTGGACCCCGGTGTCGCCGCGAAAATCATACCGGCCCTGGCCCCGCTGATCCTCGGCGCTCTCAGCCGGAAGAAAAACACCTCGGCGGATGGATTGGGCGGAATCGCCGCCCTGCTCGACCGAGACGGGGACGGCAGCATCCTCGACGATGTCGCCGGGATGTTGTTCCAAGGTTCAGCCTCCCCCTCCTCGGGCGGAGGGCTGGGAAAACTCCTTGGCGGGCTTTTCGGCGGACGGCGCTGACCGGTCCGATTTTCGCCGGCGTATTCTTCGCCGACGACGGGACAGAGGGAAGGCTACTTCGGGATCCGCAGCTTCTGCCCGACCCGGATAAGATCGGGATTGGCCAGGATGTCCCGGTTCGCTTCGAAAATTTTCATGTACATCCCGGCCTTGCCGTAATACTTCAAGGCCAGAGCGCTCAGGGTGTCTCCGGCGACGACGACATGCACCTGTTCGGCTTCGGCCGGGGCGGCCGCCGGAGGAGCGGTCGCCGGGGCGGGCGTCTCCGCGAGCCTGATCTTGTTGATCGTGTTCTCCGTGTTGACCAGGGCATTGAACTCGTTGACGACCCGGCCTTTGACGTTAAGATCGGGAGCATCCCCTTCCAGGGTCACGACCTTGCCGTCCAGGACCGCCCGGAGGTTTTTCACCTCGGGGACCTTGGCCTTGACCGCGGCCACGGCCTCATCGACTTTTTGAGCAAACGATTTGCCGAATAATCCCATGGCTCTCTCTCCTTTCCATCGTTCCGGCAAGCCCTATCGTAATGGGGTCGCGGAGGCGAAGTCAAGAAAAAACGCCCCCCGAGGCCCATGTCAACTCATCTAAACAGGTAATCCAAGGTGGGATTGTTCACTCACCAAAAAGGCAACCATAGAAAGGACCTGCTTTTTATAGGGATTAACGCGGATCGGCCGCTTTTTCTTCTTTCGATAAAGATCATAGAGCCGCGCCCGCTTCCGGTCGATCTGCTTGCAATCCCGTCCCGTTTCGGGTAGAATCGCCGTTCGATTCCGGGGTTCGTCTTCTTCCGCCTCTTGTTTTCCTCTCCGAAGTCCATCGAAATCCCCGGCAAACTCGCATTTCCACGAAGGGTAACGGCCATGGCCACGACAATTGAACGAATGCGCAATATCGGTATCAGCGCCCACATCGACAGCGGCAAGACCACGCTGTCTGAAAGGATCCTTTATTACTGCGGCAAGATCCACCGGGTTCACGAGGTCAAGGGCAAGGACGGAGTGGGCGCGACCATGGACAGCATGGACCTCGAGCGTGAACGGGGCATCACCATCGCCTCGGCCGCGACCAGCGTCTCCTGGGCCGAACATCGGATCAACATCATCGACACCCCGGGTCACGTCGATTTCACCATCGAGGTGGAACGGTCGCTGCGGGTGCTGGACGGGGCCGTCTTGGTCCTTTGCTCGGTGGGCGGCGTCCAGTCCCAAACGATCACCGTCGACCGCCAGCTCCGCCGTTACGACGTCCCCCGGCTCGCCTTCATCAACAAGTGCGACCGGGTCGGCGCCAATCCGCAAAAAATCCGGGACCAGCTGGAGGAAAAGCTCAAGCACAACGCCGTCCTGATGCAGATCCCGATCGGCCTGGAGGACCATCACCAGGGCGTCGTCGACCTCGTCTCCATGCAGGCCGTCCTGTTTGAAGGCGACGAAATCCGCCGAGGGGAAATCCCGCCCGACCTCCGCGAGGAGGCGCACCGCCGCCGGAATGATCTTCTCGACGCCGCCTCGATGTTCTCCGACGAGCTGACCGAGGCCATTCTCGAGGACCGGGTCACCGAGGAGCTCATTCACGCGGCCGTCCGGCGCGGCACGATCGCCCGGAAGCTGACCCCGGTTTTCATGGGCTCGGCCTATAAAAACAAGGGGATCCAAGCGCTGCTGGACGGCATCGTCCGCTATCTTCCCGATCCGTCCGAGGTCAAAAACATCGCCGTCGACCAATCCGCCCCCCCCGATGCTCCGGCCGAGGTCGTCCTGTCCTCCGACCCGGACGCCCCGCCCGTCCTCCTGGCCTTCAAGCTCGAGGACGGGCCGTACGGCCAGTTGACCTATATCCGGATCTATCAAGGCCGGATCCAAAAAGGGACGGAGCTTCAGAACGCCCGGTCCGGCCAGCGAATCAAGGTCGGCCGGCTCATCCGGATGCACGCCGACCACATGGAGGATATCCCGGAAGCCACAGCCGGGGACATCGCGGCCCTGTTCGGCATTGATTGCGCCTCGGGCGATACCTTCACCGATCCCTCTTGCCCCTATACCTTGACCTCCATCTTCGTCCCGGAGCCGGTTATCTCCCTGGCCGTCTCCGCGCCGGATAAAAGGGCGCTCGACCGGCTGGCCAAGGCCCTGAACCGGTTCAGCAAGGAGGATCCGACATTCCGGACGTTCGTCGATCCCGAGTCGCACGAAACGATCATCCAGGGCATGGGCGAGCTCCATCTCGACGTCTACGTCGAGCGGATGAAGCGGGAATACAACGTCGAGGTCGCCACTGGAAAGCCGCAGGTCGCCTACCGGGAAGCCATCACCAAGAAGGCAGAATTCGATTACACTCATAAGAAACAGACCGGCGGGGCGGGCCAGTACGGCCGGGTCATCGGCTATCTCGAGCCGCTGGCCGACGGGGCGTACGAGTTCGTCAATCAGGTCAAGGGCGGCCGCATCCCCCGGGAATTCATTCCCTCCTGCGACAAGGGCTGCAAGACGGCGGTCAAGAAGGGCGGCGTGATCGGGTTCCCCGTCACCGGCGTCCGGGTCGTCCTGACGGACGGCCAGTACCACGAGGTCGATTCCTCGGACAACGCCTTCCAGGCGGCCGCCCTCGGAGCCTTCCGCCAGGCCTACGCCAAGGCCAAGCCCGTGATCCTCGAACCGGTGATGAAAGTCTCCGTGGAAGGTCCTTCCGAATTCGCCGGCGCCGTGTTCGGCTCGATCAACCAGCGCCGGGGGGTGATCGTCAGCTCGATCGAGGACGGGAGCTTCTCCCGGGTCGATGCCGAAGTTCCCTTGAGCGAGATGTTCGGCTATTCGAACCAGCTGCGGTCCCTGACCCAAGGCAAGGCCGAATTCACGATGGAATTCCTCAAGTACGGCCGGGTCCCCGCGGCCGTGGCCGAGGAGCTGCAAAAGCAACACGCCGAAAAAAGAGCCCGCGAGACCGGGTAAGGAGAATATCGCCGATGGATGCCAAACACCTGATCAAGCGCAGCCCCCTCCGGGTCCTGGAGGATTCCACCCACGGCGGTCCGGGCCCCGGCGGCCTGGCCGTGCTGGCCTCTCCGAAGGGCGTGGGCAAGACCGCCTGCCTCGTTCACATCGCCACCGACAAGCTTTTCCAGGGGAAGGCGGTCATCCACGTCTCCTACTCCAGCCGGGTGGATTACATCATGACCTGGTACGAGGACATCTTCAAGGAGATCGTCAAAACCCACCGCCTGCGCGACTCCGAAACCGTTTACGACGAGATCATCAAAAACCGGGTCATCATGAATTTCAAGCAGGACGGGATGAGAACCGGGCAAGTCCTTCGCAGCCTCGAGGCGATGATCACCGGGGGGAAATTCGACGCCGATACGATCATCGTCGACGGATATAATTTCGGCCTGGCCGCGCCGGACGACCTCGACCGGTTCAAGGACTTCGCCCGACGGATGAACGTGTCGATCTGGTTCAGCGCGTCCCTGAAGGAGACCGGAGGGGAGATGTTCGGACCGGACGGAACGCCGGTCCTGCTCGCCCCGCACGCCGGCCGGATCGACGTTCTCATCACCCTCGAGGCCAAGAGCGACGCCGTCGAAATCCGGGTGGTCAAGGATCATGATAATCCGCCGGCCGGCGTCCTTCCGATCCGGCTCGATCCCCGGACGCTCCTGATCGCCCAGGAAAAATAACCGGACGCGAAAAAAACAAACGAGCCCGGTTCCCGGAAATCTTGCAAATCCCCCAAGGGGACACTACACTGGTCCGGTGAGCGCAAGACGTCTGGTTCTTCTTCCGGCGATCCTGGCCGCGGCCTCGATCGCCGCCGGGCTCCTCGCCCAGGAGCGCCTGATTCGCGACGACCGGGGCCGGGAATTCCGCCTGGAGGGCCGGCCGAGCCGGGTCATTTCGCTCGCCCCGAACATCACCGAAATTCTTTTCACCCTGGGGGCCGGAAGCCAAGTGGCCGGCGTCACCCGTTATTGCGATTATCCTCCGGAAGCGGCGGAAAAGATCAGGATCGGGGGCTTTCTCGACCCGGACATCGAACGGATCCGGAAAGCCGCTCCCGATCTCATCATCGCCTTCCGCGGCAATCCCTGGGAACGAATCGAGCGGCTGGATGACCTGGGCCTCCGGGTTTTCGTCCTGGACATCGGCTTCCGGCTCGAGGAAATCCGCCCGCTCGTCGAAAAAATCGGGACGGTCGTCGGCCGGACGTCCGAAGCCGGGATTCTCGCCCGGGCCCTGACGGACAAAGCGGCCCGGGTCGCCGCCGCCCTTTCCGGAGTCGCCGTCCGGCCGCGCGTCTTCCTCAAGCTCCAAGGGGAGGGCCTTTGGACCTGCGGGCGGGACAGCTATTTCACCGATTTGGTCGAAAAGGCGGGAGGAACGAGCGTCACGGCCGGCTTGGAGAAAAGCTGGCTCGAATACAGCGTGGAAAGCCTGGTCCGGGACGATCCGGACGTCATCGTCGTCCTGGCGCCTTCCCCCGCCGAGTTCGAACGGACGCGGGCCTGGCTGAACAGCCGGCCGGGCCTGCGGGCCACGACGGCCGTCCGCAACGGACGGATCCTCCGCCTGGACGAAAACGCGGCCAGCCGGTTCGGTCCGCGGCTGTTCGATTCGCTTGAAGAGCTCGCCGGCCTTCTCCATCCGGAAAAATTTCCTCCGGGGCGAACCGCGGCGAAGGAGTAAGATGATCACTTATTTTTTCGTCAAGGACGCCCGGAAAGATCCGCGGCTGTTCTGTTCCGAACCGCCGGGGCCGATGCCAGCCCGCTTTTCGAAAACCAAGGAGGTTTGGGAAGCGGCCAAGAAAAAGCTCATGCTCCTGCCCGCCCGGACCCTTCGCCAGGAGGAAGCCCTGGCCAAGGCCGTCCGCCTCAAGGATCCCGCGGTCACCGTTCTCTGCGGCGAGGCGGAGGAGAAGCACGCCGACCTCCGGTTCCACTTCTTTCTGCATAAGCGCCGGACCCAGCGGATTCTGCTTCTGGTCGGAGAGGGGATCCTGGCGCCCTTCACCGGGCTGATCGCCTTCCTGCCCGGCCCGAACATCGTTTTTTACGCCCTAGCCCTGATCATGATCACCCACTGGCAGTCGCTCCGCGGCATCCGGGCGCTGCTCGCGAAAAAGCATGAATACCGGGTTGATCCGCTTCTTTCGGAATGGGAGCTGGCCGTCGCCGAGGGCCGGGAGGCGGACTACCCCGGGATCATCGCCCGGTTGGAGCGGGCCCACGGTTTGAAAGACATGCGCAAGGTGCTTTACGGCTAGGACCCTCCCGATTTTCGAATAACGCCCGGACTCTCATGGGGAGGCGAAAGAGAGATTCGAGGCGTCGCGGCAATTAGTTGACTTAATCAACTATTTCGGCTATTCTGCCCCGAGACTCATCCCTGGTTCCAAAGGAACGTCGCCATGAAGAATGCGCTCGCCGTCTTATTCGATGCCTTGCAAGAGATGACATTGCTTTTCGGAAGCGGGGGAATAGACGGAGAATGCTGCGGGGATCTTTCGTTCATCGAGTTCGTCGCGATAAAAAAGGCCCGGGAACACCCCGGACTTATGATCAAAGACCTCGGGCACGCCTTGAATCTCACGAAAAGCGGAGCAACCCGAATCGTCGATCGTCTCGAAAAGAAAGGATATCTTCGGCGGAATATCTCCCCCCATGACGGCCGCGTCTGCTGTGTGACGATTTCCCCGCGGGGAGCACGCATCGTCGCCCGAGTGGAAGGTCGCGAAATCGGCCGCCTCGGCCGGGCGCTTCAGGCCGTCGGCCGCGGCAAAATCGATAAAATCGCAAGTGACATGGCTTTGATCTCGCGCGCCTTGCGAAAAATCACCCCGCCGAAATCGGCTCCGGGGAAACGGTAGAAAGGAGGACGGGACCGTGAATTCGCTGAACGAGGCGATCAAATATTTCCTGGTGATCATGGCGGAGCTCTCGATTCTTTTTCTCGGGATCAGCGCCATCATCGCCTTGGCTTTTATGTATATTCCCAGGAATAAAATCAATCGCTGGATCGCCGGCAAAGGTCTTTGGGGTAATGTCATGGGAGTGCTTTTCGGGGCCGTCACGCCGTTTTGCGCTTGTTCCACGGTTCCCATGACGCTTGGTTTCCTCCAAGCCGGCGTTCCCTTCGGCGCGGTGATGTCGTTTGTCGTCTCTTCCCCATTGATGGATCCGCTGATTTTTTCCCTGCTGGTCGCTTTTCTGGGATGGAAAGTCGCCCTGGGATTTTTTCTCTTGACCTCCGCATTTGCCATTGTTTTCGGGGTTCTTCTAGAGAAATTAGGCTGGGCGAATCAAATAAAAAACGTCCGCGTGAAAAAAATCGGCCCTGATCCGGACAAAGGCGTTCCCGAAGGATTCAAAAATCGTCTCCACGCCGCGGTTTTCAAAGCCTGGGGAGACTTCCAATCGGTTTTCATCTACATGATAGTCGGCGTCGGCATCGGGGCGGCGATCTACGGATATCTTCCCGAAGATCTCCTCGCTAAAATCGCCGGAGCCGGCCATCCGCTTTCCGTAGTCATCGTCGCCTTGATAAGCATGCCGCTTTACCTGCGGGTGGAGTCCGCGATCCCGATCGGGCTGGCCCTGATGGAGAAGGGGGCGAGCATCGGGGCCGTTATCGCCTTGATCATCAGCGGGGCGGGAATCGCGATTCCGGAGCTGACCATGCTCGCCGGCATTTTCAAGAAAAAGATTATCATCGGATTATCGATCATTGTGTTCGTTTCGGCCGTCCTGTCCGGCTTGATTTTTAACCTGTTGGCTTAAATCCGGGAAAACGTTCAAGGGATTTCAAAGGAGAACATGGATCCATGGAAAACAAAAAAGAGAAGAAAGGGATTTTTTCGCGTCTAACGGGCGGCGCGAAGCCGAAAAAGAGCCCTTGTTGCGGCGGTTTCGTCCTTGAGGAAATCCCCGAGGAGAAAAAGGAAAGCGGGAAAGAGCCGCATTCTCCGAAAGACAAGAACGGCTCCTGCTGCGGATAATTCACGGTTACTTTGCAGGAGGCGTTCGGATCATATCCGCGATCTTCTCAAGATCCCGAAAACGAGAGCGCGTCCGCCAGGCGGACGTCGCGGCCGTTGCCCGGGCGGCGATGAATTCACAAGGCCGGTTGACCTGGACGGAAGAGCTTTCTTCCGCTGCACCCGGACGCCAGGCATAGGGATCAACGAGAAAGCCCGACAAACCGCCGCGACGGACGGACGCCTGGGAATCCTGTTCAAGACTGCGGCCTCGTCTCCCTCCACGGAAAATCTTCTTCGCTCCCGGGCAACTCATCCCTAACGACGTCCCGGATCCTGTCTCAAATCCCGTGGATCGCCGGAATATTTCTTCGCCGAATCCAAAGCGCGCCGCGGAATAAGGGAAACGCCGATGCTTTTAAAAGACGACGGCCAAAAAGACCGGGCGGTTTTCATGGGCCGTATCGAAGGGGAGGGCTGATCTTGCCGCGTGACCAGACGGCGGATTCGCCCCGGCCTTTCAACGGATCCGGGGAATGATCGATGTCGGCCTCGGCCCAGGCCGGGAGAGCGGCCGAAAGAAATCTTGATTATATGAAGATATTATCATATTATAATGGACTTTAAAAAGAGGCCAGGCCATGCCCGACATTCTTCGCGTGTTCAAATCCCTTGCCGATCCGACCCGCTTGCGGATCGTCCGGCTGCTCCTTCAGCAGGACCTCTGCGTCTGCGAGCTCATGTTTGTCCTGGAGATGGCTCAATCCCGCGTTTCCCATCAACTCAGGATCCTCCGGGACGCCAGTCTCGTGGAAGATGTCCGGGATGGGCAATGGATCATCTATCGTCTTCCGGACAACGTCCGGACGACGATCGCCCCCCTTCTCGCCCTTTTCAAAGAGGATAAAAAATCCGCCGGGGCAATTCATGCGGACCGCCGGCGGCTTTCCGCTTGCCGGAAAGAAGGAGTTCGAAAGAAAAGATGTTCCCCTGTCGAGTCCCTCAAATCGAAGGCGGAAGAAAAGCCGGCGTCGGCGAAAAAGCGATCCGCCGGCGACTCTATTTAGGAGATCGTCATGAAAATCGAAATCTTGGGTATGGGTTGCGCCCGATGCCGCGACCTCGAACAGCGGACGCGCACGGCTCTGGCCGAAACGGGCCTCGCGGCGGAAGTGGAGAAAGTCGACGACATTCAGAGAATCATGGCGTATAAAGTCATCGCCACTCCCGGGCTGATCATTGACGGCGCGGTCAAGGCCGCCGGGCGCATTCCTTCCGTCGACGAAATAAAAAAATGGATCTCGGAGAGTTTGAACAAATGATCCCCGGAAGATTCCCCGCCGCGCGCGGCAAGCTCTTGTCCGCCCTGATCCCGGCCGCTCTCTTGATCCTGGTTTCGGCCTCCGCCAGCGGCGTCCTTGGCGCGACCCCGATGGACACGACCTCCGCGGCGGGCTCGAATCCGCCGCCGTCCCAGGCCGAAAATCCGGCCGGCCCGGAAAGCCTCGTGATCGCCACCGGGCGCCTCGATATCGATTTTTCCAAGCACCTGGTGACGTTCATCGAGCTTGGAGCCGACAAATGCATCCCCTGCAAGGCGATGCAGCCGATCATGAGGGAGATCGCCGCCGAGTACAAGGGCCAGGTTCAGGTGATATTTTACGACGTCTGGAAAAATCCCGAACCCGGCCGAAAATACGGCATCCAGCTCATCCCTACCCAGGTCTTTATCGACAAGACGGGAAAAGAGATCTTCCGCCATGTCGGCCTGTTCCCCAAGGAGGAGCTGGTGGCTTTTCTAAAAAAACAGGGAGTCCGCTGAAGGTCGACCCGCGAAATGAACGCGCTTTTCGGCGATATCGGCCTGATCCTCCAGAATAATCCTTGGCTGGCGATCCCCGCGGTGTTCCTCGGCGGAGTGATGACCGCTTCCAACCCCTGCGTCCTGGCCATGATTCCCCTGATGATCGGCCTGGTCGCGGGCCGGAGCGAATCAGGCGGCCTCAAAAGAACGTTTTTGTTTTCGTTGTTCTTTGTCCTCGGACTGGCCGCGACGTTCACCGCCCTGGGGCTCGTTTCGGCCCTTCTGGGCCGGATGTTCGGCGACGTCGGGCGCTTCTGGAAGCCCGCCCTGGCTGTTGTCTGTCTGGTCATGGGGGCGAATCTCCTCGGGCTATTTCATTTCAATTTCTCCTTCCCCGGAATAGCTCGATTTAAAGGCAGGGGGCTTCTCGGCTCGTTGGCCCTCGGGCTTCTATTCGGCCTTGTTTCCACGCCTTGCGCCGTCCCCGTTCTGGCCGTTCTCCTGGCTTTTGCGGCCGAGAAGGGGAATGTCCTCTTCGGCGGCGTTCTCCTCTTCATTTACGCCCTCGGCCATTCCGTCTTGATTCTCATCGCCGGAACATCCATGGGAGCGGCAAGAAGGATGATCGAGTCCAAGGGATTGAAAAAAGCGAGCCGCGGCCTTCAAAAAGCGGCCGGCGTCATCATCATTCTCGTCGGGGCATATCTTCTCGTCGGATAAAACGCGAAAAGGAGATGGCAATGGATGATTCGCGCCCGAAGCGGCTTTCATTTCTGGACCGGTATCTCACCCTGTGGATCTTCGCGGCCATGGCCGTCGGCGTCGGGCTCGGATATTTCATCCCGGCCGTCGTGGGCCTCATCAACACGTTTCAGTCCGGGACGACGAACATCCCGATCGCCGTCGGCTTGGTCCTGATGATGTACCCGCCTCTGGCCAAGGTGAAATACGAGGAGCTCGGCGACGTTTTCCGGAACGTCAAGGTTCTGTTCCTTTCGCTCGTCCAAAACTGGATCATCGGGCCGCTTCTCATGTTCGCCCTGGCCGTCCTTTTTCTCCGGGATTATCCCCACTACATGTACGGCTTGATCCTTATCGGGCTGGCCCGCTGCATCGCCATGGTCATCGTCTGGAACGAGCTGGCCAAGGGCGACACGGAATACGCCGCCGGCCTGGTTGCTTTGAATTCCATTTTTCAGGTGATCTTTTTCTCGGTTTATGCTTATGTCTTCATCACCGTCCTCCCCGGCTGGTTCGGACTGAAAGGGACGGCCGTAGACATCACGATCGGGGAAATCGCCCGAAGCGTGTTCATCTACCTGGGGATTCCTTTTCTGGCCGGCATCATCACCCGGTTCACGATGCTGAAGCTCAAGGGGAAGACGTGGTACGAAACGAAATTCATCCCCAAAATCAGCCCGATCACCCTGGTCGCCCTTCTCTTCACCATCGTTGTCATGTTCTCGCTCAAGGGCGAGTACATCGTCAAAATCCCGCTCGACGTCCTGCGCATCGCCGTTCCCCTGGTCCTCTATTTCCTGATCATGTTCCTCGTCTCGTTTTTCATGGGCCGGAAAGTCGGAGCGGATTATTCCAAGACCGCCACCCTGTCCTTCACCGCGGCCAGCAACAACTTCGAGCTGGCCATCGCCGTGGCCGTGGCCGTTTTCGGGCTCAACTCCGGCGAGGCCTTCGCCGCGGTGATCGGGCCGCTGATCGAGGTCCCGGTCATGATCGCCCTGGTCAACGTCGCCCTTCGGTTCCGGAAAAGATATTTCTCCGGGGAAGCGGCCGCCTGAGGAAGCCGACATGGGAGAAGGAGGCCGCAACCGGGAGCCGATCGGCGGGATTTCTCCAAATCCAGCCGCGGATCCCCGCCCCTTGCGCCGGTATCTCAAGGCCGGAATCCGCGGACGCCTAGATCTTCCGCCCGGATTGATAAAAAAGCTGGGAGCCTCCCCCGGCGCCCGTTTGGAAGTCCGGGCCCGCGACGGCCGTTTTGAGATCAAGCCGAATATCCACAGCCTGTCCCGGCTTTATATTGAGCCGACGTCCCGCTGCAACCTGGCCTGCCGGACCTGCATTCGTAACACCTGGAAAGAACCGATGGGCGACATGTCCACGGCCTTGTTCGGGCGGTTGGTCTCCCAATTGAAGGATTTTTGCCACCTGGAATCGGTGATGTTCGCCGGATTCGGCGAGCCGACCGCCCACGCGGACATCCTCCGGATGATCCGGGCGGTCAAGACCCTCGGGCTTCGAGTCGAAATCACCACCAACGGGACTCTGCTTGACGGCCCCATGATCGACGGCCTTCGGCGGGCCGGGCTGGATATGCTCTGGGCGTCTTTCGATTCGGCCGGGGAAAAGGGATTCGAGGACATCCGCCGGGGGGCGAAATTCGAACCGATCGTCGCCGCTTTGAAAAACCTCCAGGCCGGAAACGTCCGCGGCCGCCGTAAAATCCGGGTCGGCATCTCGTTTGTCGTCATGCGGCGGAACGTGGCCGATCTGAAACGAATGGACGACCTGGCCCGGGAAGTCGGCGCGGATAAAGTCCTGGTCAGCAACATCCTGCCCTATTCAGAAGACATGGAAAAGGAGATGCTCTGCGCCCTGACCCTGTCGACGGCGACCTTTTCTTCGGCGGCCAGGACGGAAATCTCCCTGCCCCGGATGGACGTCGCCTCCCACACCCGGGAAGCCATTCTCCATCTCCTCCAGGGTTACGAGAACTTGAGCCTGATGGGCAATCCCATTTTCGCCGAAACGAACTTCTGCCGCTTCGTCGAAGACCGGACGGCTTTTGTCCGCTGGGACGGGCAAGTCGCCCCCTGCCTGGGGCTTCTTCACGGCTATACGACCTATCTTTATGGATACGAACGAAACATCAAGCCGCATGGATTCGGAAATGTCGGGCAGAGAACGCTGGGATGCATTTGGCGTTCGCGGAATTACCGGAGATTCCGGGAAAAAATCCGGAACTTTGACTTCGCCCCCTGCCATATCTGCGGTGGATGCAACCTGCTCGAATCCAACGACGAAGACTGTCTGGGCAACACATTCCCTTCTTGCGGGGGGTGCCTCTGGGCCCAGGGCCTCATCCAGTGCCCTTGAGTGAAAGGAATTCTTCAATGAAAGAACTGAAAATATTCGCCGTTCTCCTGGCTGTATTCCTGGCCGCTTATTTCATCCCCTTCGGCCGCTCCTCCGTCCAGAACGCCGTCCATGAAGCATTCATGATGCTCCAGGAATACGCCCGGATGCATGTTTTGTTCTGTCTCGTCCCGGCTTTCTTTATCGCCGGGGCGATTTCCGTTTTCGTCAAGAAAGAATCCGTCATCCGTTATCTCGGACCCAAGGCGAATAAGTTCATGGCTTACTCGGTCGCCTCGGTCTCGGGAACCATTCTGGCGGTTTGTTCCTGCACGGTTCTCCCGCTTTTCGCCGGCATTTACACTCGGGGGGCGGGACTCGGGCCGGCCACGGCGTTTCTCTACTCCGGCCCGGCGATCAACGTCCTGGCCATCATCATGACCGCCCGGATTCTCGGCTGGAGGCTCGGCCTGGCCCGGGTCATTGGAGCCGTCGTTTTTTCGGTCATCATCGGCCTTCTAATGCATTTTTTCTTCCAGAGGAAGAGGGATAACCCTGTCGAAGAAGCCGGCTTCGGCCTGGAAAACGGAAACGTCAAAGAACGTCCTCTTTGGAAAACCGCCCTTCACATCGGGTCGATGATCGGAATCCTGGTTTTCTTGAATTGGGCCAAAAGCGATCCCGACGTCAAAGCCTGGGACTTCATTTTCCGGCTGAAATGGATTCTCTCCGCGGCCTTCGCCGCGGCTCTCGTCTGGATGACGGCCGCCTGGTTCAAAAAAGACGAGCTCAAGGAATGGCTGTCCTCGACCTGGACATTCGCCAAACAAATCCTACCTCTCCTCCTGGGGGGCGTCATGGCGGCCGGATTTCTTTTAGGGCGCCCCGGCCATGAGGGCGTCATCCCCGGCGCGGTCATTGCCGGTCTGGTCGGCGGAAACGGCCTTCCGGCCAACCTGTTCGCCTCCGTCTCCGGGGCCCTCATGTACTTCGCCACCCTGACCGAAGTCCCCATCCTCCAAGGGCTCATCGGATCGGGGATGGGACAGGGGCCGGCTTTGGCCCTTCTGCTGGCCGGGCCCGCTCTTTCGCTTCCCAGCATGATCGTCATCGGAAAAATCATGGGAACAAGGAAAACCGCGGTCTACGTCAGCCTTGTCATCTTCATGGCGACCGCGACCGGATTGATTTTCGGCGCCTTCTCTCGATAGTCCAAAAACGAGAGGAGAGCCTGGGAAACGAACGTTTTGGAAAAAGACGTTTGAACCGGGGGCCTAGCTGCAAAAGCGGCCCCGGAACGTCCTTTCCGGGACCGGCCGGGAGGGAAATGAAAAGCGACGGCCGCCTCCTCCAGTCCGAGAAAAACATGGCTTGGATACGAGGAGAGTTTGAGGAGGAGGAGGAGGAGGAGGAGGACATCGGGTCGGCGGCGGAAGTCCCCAATCGCCGGTTGGAGGAATGGAATTGAATCGATCGCTTCGTTCGTCCCCGCCGAGCCTTCGGACATCTCACGCCCCGTCATTTTTCCCCGGTCGCATGAATCTACGGAAGCCGTTCACATTGACAACCCCCTGATTTTCCAGTATTTTATAGAGGAAATGACCTTGACCCTCAACCAAGTGCTTTTTCTCATTCTCACGGTCGCCGCCGTCGTGGCGATCGTTCAGCTCGTTCGCCTGTTTACGCAGTTGCGCCGGACGGCGATCGAGGGGGAAAAAGCCCTGGGGGAGATCGCCGAGCTGGCTCGGCATTTGAAGGATCTCGACCTCGTCATCAAGGAGCAGGTGGAAGAGCTGGCCAAGACCATCGCCGCGTCCAAGAAGGCCGCGGTCAATGTCGCCGAGGCCTCCTCCCTGATCTCGGCCAAATTCATCCGGCCCGGTTCCAAATACCTTCCCCTCCTCCTCCCCGTCGCCCAGTTTGTCTGGCGCCGGTTCGGCAAGAAAAAAAAGGAGAGTCACCATGGCAAGTGATGGCAAAAGCAGCGCCCTGGAAATCGCCGTCTCGTTTCTGATCGGGGCGACGACCGGATTTGTTCTCGGAATTCTGTTCGCCCCTGCGTCCGGCAAAGAAACGCGCAAGAGAATCGGGGACGAATTCGAAAAAGGCAAGGAAAAGGCCGTCGAGGGATTCGAGAAGCTCTCCAAAGAGGCGGAAAAAGGCATTCGCACCGTCCGGGAAAAAACGCAGGAAGGGATTGAGGTCATCAAAGAATTCGTCGACCGGAAAAAAGGCGACCAGGTCAAATCCTGACCGGCCGGCCGATTTATTAATCCGTATATTTCATTTTAAAGGATTGGTCCATGTCCGCAACAACGATTCTGTCCGTCAAAGCCCGTGAAATTCTTGATTCCCGAGGGAATCCGACTGTCTCCGCCAAAGTCGTTCTGAAGGGAGGCGCCGTGGGAACGGCCGCCGTTCCTTCGGGCGCCTCCACCGGAACTTATGAAGCCTTGGAGCTCCGCGACGGCGATCCCGCCCGCTACCTCGGCAAGGGCGTCCTCAAGGCCGTCGGCCACGTCAATGACGAAATCGCGCCCCGCCTGGTCGGGAAGGATGCCCTCGATACGGCCGCCCTCGACCGTCTTCTGATCACCCTGGACGGCACGCCCGCGAAGACCCGTCTCGGGGCCAACGCGATTCTTTCCGTATCGCTGGCCGCGGCCGAAGCCGCCGCCGCCGCCCGCGCCCTGCCGATGTACCGGTGGCTCCGGGAACGGGATCGCTACACGCTCCCCGTCCCGATGATCAACATTCTCAACGGCGGGGCCCACGCCGATAACAGCGTCGACATTCAGGAGTTCATGATCGTCCCGGCCGGGCGGCCGACCTTCGCCGAGGCCATCCGGGCCGGAGCCGAGGTGTTCCACAATCTGAAAAAGATCCTGAAGAAGAAAGGCTACGGCGTCTCCGTCGGAGACGAGGGCGGCGTCGCCCCCAACCTCGGGTCCAATGAAGAAGCGCTGGATTGCATCGTGGAAAGCATCGCCCAGGCCGGATACCGGCCGGGGAAAGACATCTGGCTGGCCCTCGACTGCGCCGCCTCGGAATTCTACGGCGACGGCCGCTACGTCTTTAAAAAATCGGACGGAGCGTCCCGGACGCCGGCCGAGATGATCGCTTTTTATGAAGGCCTGATGGCCAAGTATCCGATCGTCTCCATCGAGGACGGATTGGCCGAGGACGACTGGGACGGCTGGACGCTGATGACCGAAACCCTCGGGCGAAAAATTCAAATCGTCGGCGACGACATCTTCGTCACCACCCTGTCCCGGCTGAAGGAAGGCATCGAGCGCCGGGCGGCCAATTCGATCCTCATCAAGCTCAACCAGATCGGAAGCCTCACCGAGACGATCGAGGCCGTGGAATACGCCCACGCCCATGATTTCACCACGGTCATTTCCCATCGCTCCGGCGAGACCGAAAACACCTTCATCGCCGATTTGGCCGTCGCCCTGGACGCCGGGCAGATCAAAACCGGCTCCGTCTGCCGCAGCGAGCGGGTCGCCAAGTACAACCGGTTGATGGAAATCGAGGAAGAACTCGGCCCGAAGGCGGTTTACGCGGGCACCGGCGCGTTCAGCCGGTTCATCAAGTAAGAGAACCGGTCCGGGATCAGCGGCCGGGGCCTTCCCCGGCCGCCGCCTCGGCCCAGCCCCGCTCGTGCCGGAGAAGCCATTCCTTGCGGTTCAGCCCGCCGCCGTATCCGGTCAGACGCCCGTCGGCGCCGATCACCCGGTGGCAGGGGATGATGATGGAGACGGGATTGGCCCCGTTGGCCGCCCCCACGGCCCGGGCGGCGGCCGGCCGTCCGACCATCCGGGCGATCTCTCCATAGGACACGGTCCGGCCGAATGGGATTCCCCGAAGCGCGCCCCAGACCTCGAGCTGAAAGGCCGTGCCCTCCAAGGCCAGGGGAACCTCGAACACGGTCCGCCGGCCGGCGAAGTATTCCTCAAGCTGACAGGCGCAGGCGGAGAGAAGGGAACCGACCCGGCCCTCTTTTCCGGGACGCCGATTCCGGAAATTCAGGCCGACAAGAAAGCCGTTCTTTTCCCGAAGCTCGATCATTCCAAGCGGCGAATCCACGAACAGAACGTTCTCTCCGTTCATTTTGACCTTCCGCCGCCGAGACTATCAAACTCCGATCCGCCGTTCAATCCTTCGCCTCCGTCCGATTTTCATTTCCCAACCTCGGACAAGAAGCGGACCATCCCCGGTTTTTCCGGAAAAGAGGGTCCGAATTTGACAATCCGCGGCTCTCCAGATTAAGATGAGAGCCGGTCATGCGCAAGCTCTTTCCGGCAATAACTCTATTATTTGCTTTTCTTTGTCCGTCCCTTTCTTTTTCCGCCGTCGATAAAAAAACGGCCGCCGACATCGACCGGGAAACGGAAAAAATCGCGGCCGAGATGGTCAAGATCCGGCGGTTGATCCATATGGATCCGCAACTGCCGGGGCGGGAGCAGGAAACGGCCAAGATCGTCGCCGCCCGCCTGGCCGCCCTCGGATTCGAAGTGAAAACCGGAGTGGCCAGAGGCGGCATCGTCGGATTGCTCCGCGGAGCCCAGCCCGGCCCGATCGTCGCCCTCCGGGCCGACATGGACGCCGTACCCATCCAGGAGCTGGCCGATGTGCCGTTCCGGTCGGTCAACGGCGGCGTGATGCACGCCCACGGCCATGACATCCACGTGGCCGTGGCCCTCGGATCCGCCTATGTCCTCAACGCCCTCCGGGATCGGATGAAAGGCGGAGTCAAGTTCATCTTCCAACCGGGGCCCGATCCCGCCTCCGAGGATCCCGAGAGCGGGGCCGCCCAGATGATCCGGGAAGGAGTCCTCGAGAATCCTCCGGTCGCGGTCATTTTCGGATTCCATGTTTGGCCGGACACGCTGGGCCAAGTGTTCTCCTCGCCCGGCTCCATCCTGGCCGCTTCCGACTCCTTCGAAATCCTGGTCAAAGGCCGGAGCGCCCAAGCTTCCCACCCCCAGGACGGCGTCGACGCGATCGTTTTGGCCGCCCAGATCGTCAATGCCCTTCAATCGATCATCAGCCGGACCATCGAGCCCACGGACCCGGCCCTGCTTACGATCGGCCGGATCGAGGGGGGGACTCAATCCGATCTTTTAGCCGATCGCGTGCGCCTGACGGGGATACTCCGGACGTTGAACGACACGACCCGGCGAAAGATCCAGCGGCTGATGGAAGCCGCGGTCAAGGGGACGACACAGGCCTTCGGCGGGGATTATTCCCTGGCGTTCAAGCAATCCATCCCGGCCGTCTCCAACCATCCCGAGCTTTACGCCTCGATGCTCCCGGTCCTCAACAGCGTCCTCTCCGACCGCCCCCTTCAGCGGCTCGCCCCCCAGATGATGGCCGATGATTTCTCCTTCTACGGAAGGAAAATCCCGTCGCTCTTTTTTCTTCTCGGCGTGAGGAACCCGAGGCTTTCGACCGCTCCGCTCGAAAGCCCGTATTTCAACCCGGACGAGCGGAGCATCGCGATCGGCATCAAGATCATCAGCCAGATTATTCTGGACTGCCTGGAGCAGCAAAGCCGGCTGGCCGATTCAAGCCAAATCGTCAAATAACCGGGCGATGGCTTATCCCGTTCTTTTCCTGGCGATCGCCGTGTCCGCGGGCATCGCCGCCGCCGGTTTTCTTTCTCTTTCCCCCGCCGCCGCGGCGGCCGCGACGGCCGTCGTCCTGGCCGCCGCCTGGATCCTGTTCGCCCGGCGGAAAACCGCGGCGGCCTTCGTCCTCCTCCTGACCGCGGCCGCCGGCCTGGGCGCCGGCCTGGGTTCCGCTTTCGAAGCGCGATATGAAAGCAACGAGCTGCGGAGCCTGCCGACCGGCGAATACTTCGATTTCACGGGAACGCTCTCCCTTTCCCCAGCGCCCGGCTTGGACCGCGACGATCTCTATCTGCGGGTTGAATCGGTTTCCCTCCGGGGAGCGGACCGTCCCATGACCGGACGGATCCGGGTCGCGGTGAAGCATTCCGCGACGGGAGGGAAGCTGCCCCGGCTCATCGCCGGCGACCGGGTCCGCCTATCGGCCCAGGTCGTCCCCCCCTCAGAATATTGGAATTTCAAGGCGCCGTTTTCAGTTGCGTATATGAAAACGCGGGATCTCCATGCCCTCGGCTCGACGAAAAGCCCCTCGCTGGTTGAACACCTCGGCCCGGGCCGCCGGAGCGTTCCGTTCCGGTGGATTTCGCGGCTGCGCCGGACCTGCCTGGACCTCATCGAGCGGTCCTTCGCCGATCCCGGACGCCCCGGAGGAATCTCCCCCGAAGGGGCCGTTTTCGAGGCGCTCGTCCTCGGAGAACGCTCCCGGATGGACGAGGCGACGACCCGAGACCTCCAGAAATCGGGCTTGTTCCATCTGTTCGCCATTTCCGGCGCCCATATCGCCATCGTCTCCGCTCTCCTTTTCTTCCTTTTCCGGGCGTTCCGGATCGCCGAACGGCCTTCCTATCTCCTTCTTCTCCTCCTCCTGGTGTTCTACGGCTTTCTCGTCGAGGGGCGGGCTTCCGTCATCCGGGCGGTCGTCATGGCCGCCGCCTTCATCATCGGCAAGCTCCTTTGGAAGGATGTCCATCTCCTCAACACGATTTCCCTCAGCGCTCTGGGCATTCTCTTCGTCCGGCCCTTCCAGCTTTTCGACGCGGGCTTCCAGCTCACGTTCGCCGCCACCCTCGGCCTGATCCTCTTCTTCCCTTCGATCCGGGCCGCCCTTCCCCGCCTGCCCTTCAAAATCGAGGAGCTCTTCGCCCTTTCGGTCGCCGCCCAGATGGCCGTCCTGCCGATCATCGCGGCGACGTTTCACCGGGTGATTTTCTCGGGGTTGATCCTCAACCTGATCGGCATTCCCCTGGTGACCGTCGTGATGGCCGCCGGATACGTTTTTCTCCCCCTGTCCTTCGTTTTTCCCTTTGCCGCCGGGATCGCGGCCAGCGGTCTTTCCTTCCTCCTCCGGATTTTGCTGGACTCGACCCGGCTTTTGGACGGCCTGCCGTTCCTCTCCAGCCGCGTTCCGACGCCGCCCGGACCGGTCGTGGCCGCCTACTATGTCTTTCTTCTCCTTCTTCTCCTTCCCGCCCGGTTCGTCCGCCTCCGCCGGTTTTCCTTCGCCGGCTTCGCCGCCGCCCTCATCGTCTTGACGACGCATCCGTTCCCGGCGGACGTCAAGGACCTGACCGTCACCGTGATCGACGTCGGGCAAGGCGAATCCGTTCTCGTCGAATTCCCCGGTTCGGAGAAAATGCTCGTCGACGGCGGCGGACTGCCGACGGGAACATTCGACATCGGGGAGCACGTCGTATCCCCTTTTCTCTGGAACAAGGGAATCAAGAAAATCGACCGTCTCGTCTTGACCCATCCTCACCCGGACCATCTCAACGGCCTGGCGGCCGTCGCCAGGAATTTTTCCATCGGGGAATTCTGGGAAGGAACGCCGGCTCCCGAAGACGCGCGTTACCGCGCCCTCCGGGAAGAACTCGGCGGCGTTCCGGTCCGCGGAGTCGGCCGCGGATTCAATCATAACCTCGGAGGAGTCGACATCGCCGTTTTAGCCCCGGCCGAAACCTCCGGGGCGAAAGCCCCCGGCAACGACTCGTCGATCGTCCTCCGCCTGATCTACGGCTCGACGGCCTTTCTCCTGACGGGGGATATCGGCCGGGACGTCGAGAGGGAAATCCTGGCCGCCGGCTTCGATGTCCGGGCCCAGGTTCTCAAGGCGCCTCATCACGGAAGCGATTCCTCGAGCACGGAGGAATTCCTGGAGGCCGTCCGTCCGGAGGTCATCGTCGTTTCCGCCGGGCGCGGCAACCGGATGGGACTTCCCCACCCCGCCGTCCTGGACCGTTTCGGGAAATGCGGAGCTCGGGTTCTGGGCACAGATCGACAGGGAGCCGTCGAGATCCGAAGCGACGGCCGGGAACTCTCCATCCGGACGTCCCGGCGATGACCGCCGGCCTTTTGCCGAAATCGAGCATTTGACTTGACTTGTCTCTCGTTTTATTATTAGAAAAGAAGGATGAAGTTCAGAAAAGCGGTTATCGCGGTTGTTCTTTTAGGGATGGCGGCCTCCGCCTCGGCCCAGGATCTGGCCGCCGCCGCCCGAAAGGAAAAGGAACGCCGGGCTTCCCTTAAAGGCAAGCCCTCGGTCACGGTCACCAACACCGATCTGACCAAGGCGACAAAAAAAGCGGCCATCAGCGAAACCCGGACCGAGGACGGAGAACAGACGGCCGCAGCCGAGGGAGCTCCGGCCGAGCCTGAAATGAAACCCTCGGCCGTGGCGGCCGAACCTTCCCAAGCCCTCGTCGTCGAAACCGCCGTTGACGTCGAGGGCCTCCGGGCCGATCTTCAGGACAAGTACGACCGGGCCAAGGAACGCCTGGAGTACGTCACGTTAAAGATGCGGGCCCTCCAGCAGCAGTTCTTCTCTTTCAACACGATGGAATCCAAGGCCAAGGTGCAGCAGGACATCGCCCAAACGAACCTGGATATTCAGGCGGCCGCGGCCGAGGAAGCCCGGCTCAAGAAAGAGCTCGAGGACTTCGATTCCAAGAATCCGGGCAAGTGAGGGCGGTTCCGCTCCTCACCGGAAATAAATAAAGGAAACCTGAAGCCCGAGTTCGCGCGCGTCCTTGGAAGCCGGTCGGATATCCGCCGGAATAAACGAAGGGTTGGCCCCGATGGACAGGATGAATTCATCCTTGTCCCCCAGCATTTCCTTTTGGATCCGGTAGGTCTTCTCGAAAAGGCTTTCGCCCGGAATGAACTCATCAACCGTCAAATCGTTGATTTTAAAGATGATCTTTTGATCCTTGACGTCGGCGATATTCGCCGCTCCTTTAATGACCAGGACGGCGTCCCGGCGCGGATTATCGATGATGCACTTGGCTTCCTTGGCCGTCCAGCGCCACTGCTTGAGGGGCGCGTTCTGATCGATCTCGAGGTCGTACCAGCCGCTCTCGTAGATGATCTCGGGCGTGCCGATCGGCGGCGGAACGACTTTGAGCTTCTGGATCAGGACCTCGCGGGGGGGATCGCCGCTCCGGTCGAAGGGATTGACCAGGCCGACGGAGAAACGGAGTGTCTCCTCGCCCTTGAACTGGGGATTGAATTCATCGATGAATTTGGGGATGAAGATCCGCCGGGTGATGGTGTAGGTCTTGTCCGGTTCCCAGGAGGACGTGGGCGGCGCCGGAGCGTGATCGTCCTGGAGAATGAGATTGTCGTTGTGCCAGAAATGAACGAAGACGTGGTAGTCCCGGCTGAATTTCTCGAAATCCTTGCCGGTCTTCCACGTGTATGTGACCTCGGTGATCAGGTTGTCCGTCAGGGGCGACTCGGCGAAAACGACGTCGAGGGAAACGCCCTTGATCGAGGTCTTCTTTTGGCAGCCGGTCAGGACCAGGACCGCCGCCAGGGCGAATATCCAAAAATTGAACCGACGTTTCATTGATCGCCTCCTAGAATGAGAGATACACTTGGCCGAATTATAGATGATTCGACAAGCCAAGTAAACTCAAAAGGGGGACCGCCGGAGCAAGGGTGTCTGTCCGGGGGAGATATCGGCATTACAGCCGTTCTATGATATATTCTGCCGCAATGAGAATCCTTCTCCGGGTCTATTCCCTGGTTTCCCGCCCCGTCTGCGCCGGCAAGGCCGCCCGGTACCGCCGAGGGCGGAAAACGCCGGCCCGCGCCCCTCTTCCGATCCTTTCGATCGGCAATCTCACCCTTGGAGGAGAGGGGAAAACGCCGCTGGCCTGCGAAATCATCGCTCATTTTCTCCGGAAGGGATGGAGGCCCGCCCTGGTCAGCCGCGGATACCGCGGCGCTTGGGAACGGTCCGGCGGCGTCGTGTCGGATGGAAAAACGTTTTTCGGCGGTTTCCGAGAAGCCGGCGATGAGCCGGTTCTAGTCGCCCGCCGCTATCCCCGAGCCGGTGTTTTCGTCGGCCGCGGCCGCCTCGCGTCCTGCCGCGCGGCGGCGTCCCTCGGTTTCGATTTCTGCGTTCTCGACGACGCGTTCCAGCGTCTCGACCTCGCCCGAGATCTCGACATCGTTCTTCATGATCCGCGCTCTTCGTCGCCTCGAAGGGAAGGCGACCGGGCTTTGGCCCGAGCCGATGTTCTTCTCCTCCCCCGGGGGACCTCGCCGGAACGGTTTGAGGCCTATCGGCGGCGCTTCCCGCGCTTGAAGGTTTTCGAATACGCCGCCGTCCCCCGCGGGCTTTTTTCAGCGGACGGACAAACGGGCGTTCCGCTCGAAGCCCTTTCCGGAAAACGCGTCCTGGCATTCGCCGGCATCGCCCGTCCCCGCCGCTTCTTCTCCCAGCTGGAATCGCTCGGAGCGGCTGTCGTCGGCCGGATGACCTTCCCCGATCATCATTTGTATCCGGCGGCGTCCCGCGCCCGGATCGCGGCCGCGGTGTCCCGGACGGATCCCGAGATGGTCCTGACCACGGAAAAAGACGCGGTCAAATTCGAAGCAGGGGAGCTCCCCTGGGAGGGGCCGGGGCTGACCGTTCTCCGCATCGGGCTCGACCTGCCGGACGAGTTTTTCGAATGTCTCGAGGCCGCCGTTTTTCCGGGAAAGGCCGGTCATGCCTAAGCGCCGCCCGGATTCCTCGTCCGTCGGAATCCACCTTTCTTATGTTCTGTATCGCCTTTTCGCCTCATTCGTCGCCCGGCTCCCGCGGCGGATCGTTCTTCTTTTCAGCGAAGCCTTGGGAGCCCTCGTCTATCACTTGGATTCCAGGCGCCGGCGCATCGCCCTCGACAACCTGAGCCGGGCTTTCGGCCGATCCCTTTCCCATGAAGACCGCCGGCGGACGGCCCGCCGGTCGATGATGAATTTCGTCCGTTCCCTTTTCGACATCCTGAAGACCGCCCCCTGGCCCCCGGGCCGGGTCGAAGCGCTGATCGACGTCCAGGGGAAGGAAAACCTCGAGACCGCCCTCGCCCGCGGACGGGGCGTTCTCTTTTTCACGGCCCACTTCGGCAATTGGGAGATGGTCATCACGCCCATCGCCCGCCGCGTTCCCTTCCATGTCATTGTCCGAGCGCTGGACAATCCGCTCATCGACCGGGAGTTGGAAAGCGTCCGGGCCCGGCGGGGAGCAACCGTCTTGAACAAATTCGGGGCGGGGCGTCCGGTGCTGAGAGCCCTCGGGCGGAAGGGCGCCGTGGGCATTGTCATCGACCAGAACGTCCTCCGCCGGGAGGCGGTTTTCGTGGATTTCTTCGGGATCCCGGCGGCCACGACCCCGGCGTTGGCCGTTTTTCATCTCCGGACGGGAGCTCCGATCGTCCCGATGTTTTGCGTTCCCGCCCCGGGAGACCGCTACCGGCTGATCTTCGGCCCGCCCGTCGATCTCCCTCTCACGGGAGACGAGGCGGTGGACGTGTTGAAAATCACGGCGGTCTGCACTAAGATGATCGAAGACGCCGTCCGCCGCGATCCGGATTCCTGGTTGTGGATTCATAAACGCTGGCAGTCGAGGCCCCATGATGAAAAATCCTAATCTCCGCCCCGGGCGGTCCGGAAGCCGGGCGGCCGATCAGATCCGCCCGGTTAAAATCACCCCCGATTTTATCGAAGTCGCCGACGGCTCGGCCCTCATCGAAATGGGACGCACCCGGGTGGTGGCCGCGGCCACGATCGAGGAAAAAGTCCCTCCGTTTTTGAAAGGGACGGGCCAGGGCTGGGTGACGGCCGAATACGCGATGCTCCCCCGGGCCACCGAGAAACGAACCCCCCGCGAGCGCCAGATGGGATACCCGTCGGGGCGGAGCCAGGAAATCCAGCGTTTGATCGGCCGGACGCTGCGGGCGGTCACCGACCTCCGGGCCTTGGGCGACCGGCAGATCATCATCGACTGCGACGTCCTCCAAGCCGACGGAGGAACGCGCGTCGCTTCCATCAACGCGGCCTCCGTCGCCCTGGCCCTGGCCCTGAAGAAGCTGCTGGACACGAAGATCCTTCCGGTTCTGCCGCTCCGCCACCTGGTCGGGGCGATCTCCGTCGGAATCGTCGGCGGCGACGTCCTTTGCGACTTGGACTACAGCGAGGACGCGGCCGCGGAGACGGATATGAACGTCGTCGAAACCGATCGCGGGCAGCTGCTTGAAGTCCAAGCAACGGCCGAAAGGGTTCCGTTCTCGCGTCATCAGCTAGACTCTCTTCTGAAGATGGCCGACGCCGGGATCGTCGAAGTCATCCAGGCTCAAAAAGACGTTCTGAAAAAGAAAAGCCTTATGTTCATGGCCTATGGGCGCTGAATCCGCGGCTTTTTCTTCCGTCTTGACAACCGCAAACGCGCTTTATATCATGCGTTTTTAATCAGTTATGGAGACCGCCATACTCGCTGCAAACGTCCTTTAGGGAGGTTGCCATGAGTCTCGTCGCCATTCTCATCCTGGCCGGAGCCGTCCTCGCCCTGATCGTTCTTTTCGGCTTTTTGTTCGCCCGTCAATACCGGAAGGTCGGTCCGAACGAAGCCTTGATCATTTCCGGGCGGAAAAGAACCGTCGCCCTGCCCGACGGGACGGCGAAGAAGGTCGGTTTCCGCGTCCGGATCGGCGGGGGGACATTCGTCCGCCCGTTCACGGAAAAAGTCGACATCCTCCCGATGGACGTCATTCCGATCTCCATCCGCACGCCGGAGGTTCTGACCCACGGCGGCGTTCCCATCGTGGCCGACGCCGCGGCCCAGGTGAAAATCGACTCCTCCGAGGCGTCGATTCACACGGCCGCCGAGCAATTCCTGGGGATGGGGAAAGAAGGAGTCCGGGACGTGGCCGTCAACGTCCTCGAGGGGAAGATGCGGGAAGTCATCGGGACGATGACGGTCGAGGAGATTTACCGCGGCCGATCCGAGTTCAACCGCCGCGTCGGCGAAGCCGTCCGGTACGACTTCGGCAAAATGGGACTCGTCCTCCTGTCCTTCGCCCTCAAGGAATTCGGTGATACCCAGGGATACATCGACGCCCTGTCCAAGCCCTTGATTTCGGCGGCCAAGCGGGACGCGGCCGTGGCCGAGGCCGAGACCGAGAAAGAGGCCATCATCCGCTCGTCCCAAGCCCGGAAGGAAGGCGAGGTGGCCCGGCTTCAGGCTGAAGCCCAGATCGCCAAGGCCCAATGGGAAAACGAAGCCAAAAAATCCGAGTCGCTGACCTGGGTGAACCAGAAAAAAGCCCAGGCCGACTTTTCCTATGAGCTCGAGCGCCACCGCCTCTCGCAGGAATTGAAGCGGGAGGAAAGCAAGGTCCGCTTGGTCGAGAAAGAACAGGCCATCAAGATCGAGGAGCTGGAAATCCAGCGCCGGGAGAAAGAACTGGATTCCAACGTTCTCAAGCCGGCCGACGCCCGGAAGTACCAAATTCGGGCGGAGGCCGAAGCCGAGGAATACCGCATCCAGGCCGAAGCCCGGGGCAAGGCTGAGGCGGTCAAGCTTGAAAGCCAAGCCGAAGCCGCCCGGATCAAGGAGAAGGGCGCGGCCGAGGCGGAGGCCTTGACGAAGCGGGCTCAGGCGATGAACCATTATCAAGAGGCCTCGGTCCTCGAAATGTACATGAACGTCCTGCCGGATGTGGTAAAAAGCGTGGCCGAGCCGCTTTCGAAAATCGATAAGATCGTCCTGGTCAACAGCGACAAGGATCTCGGCGTCTCCAAGATCTCGGCCCAAACGGCCCAAATCCTGGCCCAGGTGCCTGAAATCCTTCAATCGCTGACCGGAGCCGATTTAAAGAAATTCCTCAAGGATAAGCTGACCGCCGAAAAGAAGAGCGAAAAATAGCCCCCGCGGCCGCTTGGGAAAGGGGAAATCATGATTTCCGACAAAGCCAACCGCATCGGCTCCTCGCCGACGTTCAAGGTCAGCGCCAAAGCCAAGGCGATGAAAGCCGAAGGCCTCGACGTCGTTGACCTGAGCATCGGCGAGCCCGATTTTCCGACCTCCGAATCCGTCAAGGCCGCGGGAATCAAGGCGATTCAGGATAACTACACCAAGTACACGGAAAACGAGGGCTCTCCGGCCCTCAAGCAAGCCATCATCGGCCGGCTGAAAGAAGATTACGGCCTGACCTACGCTCCCAACGAGGTCATCGCCAACTGCGGAGCGAAAAGCTCGCTGTTCCTCGCCTTCCAAGCCCTGATCAACGACGACGAGGAAGTCATCATCCCCGCCCCGTACTGGGTTTCCTATCCCCATCTCGTGAATTTGGCCAAGGGGAAGCCTGTTTTCGTTCCCACAAAGGAGGAAAACGGCTTTATCCTGACGGCCGAGGAGCTCAAGGCCCGCATTACGCCGGCGACCAAGGCGCTGCTTCTCAATTCCCCGTCGAATCCCACGGGGGCGGCTTATACTCTCGCCCAGCTTGAAGCCCTGGCCGAGGTCATCCGCGGGGAGGATCTCTGTGTCGTTTCCGACGAAATCTACTCCTGCCTCGTCTATGACGGATTTAAATACCGAAGCATCGCCTCCCTTGGGGACGACCTCAAGAATAAAACGGTCGTGATCAACGGTGTTTCCAAAGCCTATGCCATGACCGGCTGGCGGATCGGATACGCCGCCGGGCCGGCTCCCTTGATCGCGGCCATGAGCCGCATTCAAAGCCACGCCACTTCACATCCCGCGTCCATCTCCCAGCGGGCCAGCGTCGAGGCCTTAGCCGGATCCCAAGCCGACGTCGCCCGGATGCGGGCCGAGTTCGAGCGCCGGCGCAACTACTCCCTGATGAAGCTCCGAACCATCCCCGGCGTCTCCTGTTTCGAGCCTCAGGGCGCTTTTTATCTTTTTCCGAACGTCCGGTCGTTTTACGATCTGGAATTCAACGGGACGCCCATCCGCAACTCCTACGGGATGGCGTATTATCTCCTGCGGGAAGCCCAAGTGGCGATCGTTCCCGGCGACGCGTTCGGAGCCGACGATCATATCCGGATTTCCTACGCCACGTCCCTGGAGAACCTGGAAAAGGGACTCAACCGGATCGCCGAGGCCTTGGCCCGGCTCAAGCCGGCCCGCAAAGCCAAGCGCGTCGCCTTGAACAACGTCGTCACCCGGGTGCGCGGGCCGGTTCCGGTCGATCCCCGCCTGCCGCTGAATCAACGGGACGGCCTGACGGCCGAGACGGAAGCCCGGCTGGCCGCCGATGTTCTCTTCGAATGGAACGCGGCCGTCGCCGGAGTCATTCTCCGCCTGAAGACCAACCTCCGCCACGTTTACGAGATGTGGGTGGAAAACTGGACGCCGGCCCCCGCGGAGGCCGGCATCGAGCCGCACGGCGTCTTGTACGCAGTCGACGGCTTGGCCGGCCGAGATCCCCGGGCCTTCTTCAACACCGAAACGAAGACCGGGGTCGTCGTCAACTGCGATTCCTATGCTCCCGTCCGAAGCCTGGCCCTGGGCCTGGCCGGCGACGTGGCCGGACGCCACTTCGGCTCCTGCCTGATCCGGGGAATGGCGGTCGACCGGGAGGGCGGCGGAGTGATTCTCGTCGGCCCGGCCGGAACAAAGAAAACGGATCTTTTCTTCAGCCTTCTCCGGGATCCCCGCTTCCGCTTCGTATCCGCCGACATGATTTCGGCCAGGCCGGCCGGCAAGGCGGTTCAGGCCGAGGCGATCGAGCGCAAGGCCTGGCTGCCGACGAACACGGTCGAGCTGTTCGGGCGCCTGGCCCGACTCTTCGACCGGAGCAAATGCGAAAACGTCGTCATCCGGAAGGAAGACTGCCCCAATGCCGAATGCCTCCGGGCCGAGGATTGCCGGCTCGACCGGGGCGGGCCGTTCTGCTACAAGGCGGCCAAGGACGCCCGCGCCCTGCTGGATCCTTCCTGGCTCGGTCCGGGGGCGGCCGTCCGCCGGACGCAGCTCCGCTGGCTGTTTGTCCTCCGAAACGACTCGGTCTCGCCGGCGCTCGAGGAGTTGAATCCCGAGGATGCCCTCCGGATTCTTGAAAGGGGAGAAACGCCGGGGATCAAGAAATCGGCTGCGGCCGTCCCCAAGCCGTTTTTCAACGCGTCTTTTCTTGCCTCGACGGAGGAGCGGATCGAGATCGAAAAGGATCTCTTCCGCCGTCTCCTTCCGAATCTCCGAACATTTCTCTTCAACTCCGGGGCGGCCGGCGTGGACAAGATCAAGGAGACGATCGGCGGGTAAGACGGATTCCGGCCGGACGGACCGGGCCTCAAGAAGACGGATACATCCTCTCTTCGATTTCTCCGGCCAGGACATGCAAAAGGAAGAGGTGGATCTCCTGGATCCGCGGGGTTTCGGTCGAGGGAACGTCCAGGAGAAGGTCGGCCAGGGGGGCGCTCTTGCCGCCGCCCCGGCCCGTCAGGACGATCGTCAGCAAGCCCTGCTCCTTGGCCGTTTTCAAGGCGGTTAAAACATTGGGGGAGTTGCCGCTCGTCGTCAAGGCCAGGACGATGTCGCCCGGATCGCCGAGGGCCTCGATCTGGCGGCTGAACACGGCCTCGTAGGAGACGTCGTTCCCGATGCAGGTCAGGACCGAGGTGTCCGTCGAGAGCGTCACGGCCCGCAGGGCCGGCCGGGGCTTGAGGAATTTGTTGACGAGCTCGGCGACGAAATGCTGGGCCTCGGCCGCGCTTCCGCCGTTGCCGAAGGCGAGGATTTTCCGGCCTTTTTTCAAAGCACTGACGCAGGCCTCGATCGCTCCGGCGAACGTCTCCCCCCGGGCGACGAAAAATTCGTCGAGCATCCGGCTCCAATCTTGAGCGATGCGTTGATGGTCCATGACTCTCCTCCTTCTCAGGCCGGAAAAGACGACAGCCTTTCCCGGACGGCGCTCATCCAGGCTTCGAATTCGCTCGATCCCGGCTCGGGATCGGCGACCGGCGGATGGAAAAAGACCCGGATCGAGCCCTTTCCCGGCACCAATCTCCCTTTCGGCATGATTTCAAACGTTCCCTCGATCGAAACCGGCGCGATTGGAACGCCCGCTTCTCGGGCCAAGAAAAATCCGCCCCGGCGGAGCGTCTGAAGACGGCCGTCCAGGCTCCGGGTTCCCTCGGGAAAGATCAGAAAGGAACATCCTTTCTCCTTTATGGCGGCCGCGGCCCGGCCGACGGCCGCCCGGCCGCCTTGGGTTCCGCTCCGGTCGACCGGGATGAATCCGATGATTTTCATCGCCAATCCGACGACGGGGATGCGGAAAAGAGACGTCTTCATGATGACCCTGACGGGTCCCCGAATCAACCGGAAAAGGAGCGGTCCGTCTAAAAGGCTGACGTGATTGGACATGTAGACGAACGGTCCGTCTTCCGATTCAGGAACCCGGCCGAAAACGTCGACCCGGAGGCCGAGGACGGCCCGGCTCGCTCCCATGGCCCACTTTCCGATGCGGACCAAGGTTTCTCGAAGACCGAGCCCGGCGGCGAAAAGAAGCCCGGGAATGAGACAAAGGATGATCCCGGCATAAAAAAGAAGAAGAACGGCCGTCCGGATAATCATCGGGCCGATTATACCCCAATCCGCTGGGCGAGAAAAAAAGAGAGCGGCGGAAAATCAGGTGCCGACGGCCCCGGCCCGAGGGCCGCGGATGAACGCGCCGTTGAAGTTGATCAGGTCCTTGTCGAAGTCGGCCGCCGCGCCGATGGAGTACAAGCCGCTGTCGGGCGTGGCCGGATTATAGGTCCAGGATTCGAGGGTCTTGTCGCGGCCGTAGGAAATGACCAAGAAATCATCCGCCCCGGGGGCGGAGATTCCGTATTGGGTGCAGTTATCCCCCGTGAAAATCATGAACGGCTGGCCCCACTGATCCATGTTCGGGAGGACCTTGAGATAAAACGGTGATAGCGCCGTGTTGACCGCGATGTCGATCGAGCCGTTGGCCGGGGGCGGAAACGTCTTGTCCGAGATGAAGCCGGCGATGGCCGTGGCGATCGCGCTGATGTCTTTCTGCGTTCCCCGGACCTTGGCTTTCTGAAGGGCGGTCATGGCATTGGGTATGAGAAGGGCGGCCAGGATGCCGATGATCGCGACAACGATCAGAAGTTCGATCAGGGTGAAACCTTTTCTTGCCTCGGCCATGATAATCTCCTCGTTCGTCCTTAAAACGGGATTCGACCCGGATTTTTCGTTTCATTTGATTCTTAGCAAAATCCGTGCCAGCGGCCGCCCGGGCGAAGGAAGGGAAAAAAGAGAGAGAGAAGGAAAGCGGCGCGGGGAACTCCCCGCGCCGCCTCAACGATTCCGAACGAATGAGAATTAAGAGCCGGTCGCGCCCGCCCGCGGTCCGCGGATGAACGCGCCGTTGTAGTTGATCAGGTCCTTGTCGAAGTCAGCCGTGGCTCCGATCGAATACAAGCCGGCATCGGGCGTGGTATCGTTATACGTCCAGCCCTCGATGGTTTTGTCCCGGCCGTAAGAGGCGACCAGGAAATCGTCCACGGCGGCGGAAGAGATGCCGTACTGGCCGCTGACGTTGGTCCCGGTGTAAATCATGAACGCCTGACCCCACTGGTCCGTCTCCGGCAGAACCTTCAAATACAGGGGAGACAGCGACGTTTTCACGGTGGAGTCCATCGCCCCGTTGGCGGTGAAGGGGACAGCCTTGTCCGTGATGTAGTCGGCGATGCCGGTGGCGATCGAGTTGATGTCCTTCTGTGTCCCGCGGACTTTGGCCTTCTGAAGGGCCGTCATCGCGTTGGGGATGAGGAGGGCCGCCAGGATGCCGATGATCGCCACGACGATCAACAGCTCGATCAGGGTGAACCCTTTCCGATTCTTGAACATTGAAACCTCCTGCTTCCTGGCGGTTTTTCGAAGCCGCCGGAATTCGAAAAATTTTTCTTTGCATAATATTATCAGCAAAATGCATGCCAATAATGCGTAGATTCTAAATATATGAATATAAATAATATATGTCACAAAGGAAATGAAAAAAGACGGAATATTGACATTATTTGTCAACGAAGTGTCGTTTATTGCCCCGCTCCTCCCCCCGTTCCCTGTCAAGAAGCCCACAGGCTTTGCTTGCGTTTTCCTCTATTCCGCGGCGCCCGGCCTTCTGATTTGATATTTTTTCATCAAGTAGCGAAGAGACCGGTAGCTGACGCCTAAAAGCTCCGCCATCCGGCGCATGTTGCCGGCGGCTTTTTCGCTCGCTTCCTTGAGATAAGCTTGGGCCACTTGATCCAGGTGGGCTTCGAGATCGAAACCGGGCAAAAGAACCGGCGCCCCTCCCACCGGCGCCCGTCCGGCTTCGACGACATCGTCCGGGAGACTCTCCGCCGTGATCGTTTCCCGCTCCTCGACCGCGCAAAGCCTCTCGATGATGTTTTCCAGCTCGCGGACGTTTCCCGGCCAGGAGTACTTCGTCAAGGCGGTGGTGACTTCGGGAGTCAAGCGCTTGATTTTCCGGCCCATCCGCTCGCAATGCTTCCGAAGGAAATGCTGGATCAGCAGGGGGATGTCATCGGGCCTTCGACGGAGGGGCGGCATGTCGACGGAGATGACGTTCAGGCGGTAGAAGAGCTCCTCGCGGAATTTCCCCTCTTCGATCCGCTTGCGGAGATTCTGGTTCGTCGCGGCGATGATCCGGACGTTCACCGGGATTTCCTCGTTTCCCCCGACCCGGCGGATCATCCGCTCCTGGAGGACGCGGAAAAGCTTGACCTGGGTCCAGGGCGACGTCTCCCCGACTTCGTCGAGGAAAATCGTCCCGGCATGGGCCGTTTCAAACATCCCCTTCTTGTCCGAGATCGCCCCGGTGAAGGATCCTTTCACGTGCCCGAAAAGCTCGCTTTCCAGGAGATTTTCCGGCAGCGCCGCGCAGTTGATCGAAACAAAGGCCCGATCGCGCCGCCGGCTGTTGGCGTGGATCGCCCGGGCGGCCAGCTCCTTCCCTGTCCCGCTCTCCCCGGTGATCAAGACCGTGGAATCCGTGGCCGCCACTTTTTCGATCAGGGTGAAGACCTCCTGCATCGGCCGGCTCTTGCCGATCATGTTCTCGAAGCTCGTCTCCTCCCGGAGCGCCTGCTTGAGAATCTTGTTCTCCTCGAGGAGCCGGCGGTGCTCGAGGCCGTTGGCCACGAGGACCTTGATCTCCTCGATGTCGAAGGGCTTCATGATGTAATCCATGGCGCCCAGCCGCAGGGCTTCGACGGCTTGCTTGACGCTGGCGTAGGCCGTGATCATGATGACCGGAACGGTGGGCTTTTCCGCCTTGACCCGCCGGAGAACCTCCATTCCATCGACCTGCGGCATCTTGATGTCGCTGATCACCAAGTCGAATTCCTTCTGCTCGATGTCCTCGTAAATGCTGGGCGTTCCGGGATTGACGAGGACGGCGTATCCTTCCTTCTTGAGGATGACGCTCAGCAGCTCCAGGATCGAGCGTTCGTCGTCGACGATCAGGATCGTGTTCATCGGCAATCCGCGGCCCCGGAGTTGCCCTTCGCGCCGAATTCACGGTAGGGCAGAATGATCTTGATGTCCGTTCCGACGTTGGGCTCGGATTGGACCTGGATCTTGCCGGCGTAGCTCTCGATGATCTGCCGGACGACGGACATGCCCAGGCCGCGGCCGCCCTCGAACCGCGTGTAAAACGGCTCGAACATGCGGGCTTTTTCCGCGGCCGTCATGCCCCGCCCCGTATCGACGATCCGGATGGCCAGGGCGTTTTTGTCCGGACGGAAAAAATCGATCGACAGCCCCCCCCCGTCGGGCATCGCCTTGAGGGCGTTTCCGAGGAGATTCCAGAAAACCTGCTTGAACTGCCCGGGACTGCCGAAATACAAGAACGGCGAGGCTTCGTAATTCCCCCCGACGGCGATCCGGTCGGACATTTCTCCGCTCATCCGGAGCATCGTCAGGGTCTCGACCAACGGATCGGCCAGCCGGAACACCGAGTACGTCTGCTTTCCCGGGCTGGCCAGGCAGAGAAACTGCTCGATGGACTGGGAGACGCGGTGCGATTCCTTGACCACGATATCCATCAAGCAGGCTTGTTCCCCGCCGAGATCCAAGTCGTTCTGCAAAACCTGGACCGCCCCGGAAATCGCCGCCAGCGGATTCCGGATCTCGTGGGCGATGAACGCCGAAGCCCGCCCGGCCGCCGCGTCCCGCTCCCGGATGTTGATTTCCTGCTGGGCCGCGTCCAGCTCGGCCCGCGTTTTTTGGAGGCTCGAGGACAGTTTGGCGATCAAGACGGCGATGACGCCGAACAGCCCCCAGGCCATGAACACCGTGTAGAGCACCTGGCCGATCTCGATTTCCGCTCCCTGGTCGGGCCGGAAATAGAGAATCCAGCCGTACGCCAGGCTGTCGGCAACGGCCCCGAAAACGATCGCTGAAAAGGCCGCGGTCATCAAGGCCGCCCGGCCTCCCAGGACCAAGCCGGCGGCGATGATCGCGAAGACATAGAGAAAATAAAGCTGGCCGCCGACGCCCCCCGAGATATAGACCAGTCCGGTGATGACCGCGAGGTCGATCAGGATCTGGGCGTAGGCTTGGGCCCGGTAGCGCGTGTTGAACAGAAGCAGCAGGAAAAACACGAGACCCGTGGCGTACTCGGTCACGATCAGGAAATAGAACGGGGACAGCGGCAAAAAAGAGGCCGTGGCCAGCTGAATCACGACCGCCGCGACGAACAGCGACGTGATCACGACGAGCCGCCAGATGAGAAGCCAGCGGACGTTGGACTTGAGGGTCCTCATCGCCGGATTATTGAATCTGGCCCATCAGGCTGAAGATCGGCAGATACATCGAGATGATCAACGTCCCGACGAGGCCGCCGATGAAGACCATCATGAACGGCTCGAGGACGGAGAGAAGCGTTCCGACCGTGTTGTCGACTTCGCTGTCGTAGAAGTCGGCCAGCTTGGTGAGCATCTTGTCCAGGGTGCCCGTCGCTTCGCCGACGCTCACCATCTGGGTCATCATGAACGGGAACCGGCCGGTGCTTTTGATCGAATCGGTCAGACTTCGGCCCTCGGTCACCTGTTTTCGGATGTCCATGACGCTCTTTTCCAGGATGACGTTGCCGGCCGTGGTCGCCGTGATCTTGATGCTCTCGAGCATCGACACGCCGCCGCCCAGGAGAGTGCTCAGCGTCCGGGTGATCCGGGAGATCGCGACTTTCGTCAACAGCGATCCGAACAGGGGCAAGCGAAGGAGAAGGCCGTCGGTCGTCCACCGCCCCCCCTGGGTTTTCCGGTAGTAGCGGAAGAGAAAGAGGGCTCCGACCGTCCCCAGGACCAGGAAGAGGATGTACTTCTGGACGAATTCGGAGAGGTTCATGATGAACGCCGTCAGCCCCGGCAGCTGGGCGCCCAGGTCGACGAATATTTGGGCGAACGTCGGGATGACCTTCCACAACATGAAAACCGCGACGATAATGGCAAAGGCGAAAATCGCCACGGGATAGGTCATCGCCTGCTTGACCTTAGCCTTCAGCTTGACCGAGTTTTCGATGTAATCGGCCAGCCGCTGAAGCATCGTGTCCAAGGTTCCGCTCTGCTCGCCCGAGGCGATCAGGTTGCAGAAGAGATCGTCGAAGACTTTCGGAAACTTGCGAAGAGCCTGGTCCAGGCTCGACCCTGCCTCGACTTCCGCCCGGACCTGGGTGATGACCCGCTTGAAATAGGCATTGCGGGTCTGTTCGGCCATGATGTTCAAGCCCTGGATCAGGGGAAGCTCGGCGTCGATCAGGACGGCCATTTGGCGGGCGAAAATCGCCAGGTCCTTCTGCTTGACTTTCTCCCCTTTCAAGAACGGCAGGTTGAATTTCCCCCGGACCGGGGAGATCTTCTCGACCTTGATCTGTTCCCGTTGGAGAAGGCGGGCCAACTCCTCGGCGTTGGCGGCCACCCGCTCCCCCTCCACTCCGTCCCCGAACTTGTTGGTGCCTTTCCAAATATAAACCGGCATCGTTTCCCTCCGCGGTCAGCGTTTGACCGCCACTCCCACGCCCGCCGCCCGCCGCTGGATCAGGTCGGTCAGCTCCTCGGGATTCGACGTGGCGGACATGGCCGTCTCGAGCGTGATGACTTTCCGGCAATGGAGATCGCAGAGGTTCTGGTTGAACGTCAGCATGCCGAACTTTTCCTGGCCAAGCTGCATCTGGGAATAGATCTGATGGATCTTGTTTTCCCGGATCAGGTTGCGAACGGCCGGATTCGGAATGAGGATCTCCATCGCCAGGACCCGCCCTGTTCCATCCGCCCGGGGCAGGAGCGACTGGCACATGACGCCTTCCAGGGACATCGAGAGCATGACCCGCGCCTGGGCTTGGTACTGGGGGGGGAAGATGTCGATGATCCGGGAGATCGTCTCCGGGGCCGAGTTCGTGTGCAGAGTGGAAAAAGTCAAGTGGCCCGTCTCGGCGACCCGGAGAGTGGCCTCGACGGTTTCCTGATCGCGCATCTCGCCGACCAGAACCACGTCGGGATCCTCCCGAAGGACCGAGCGAAGGGCGTTGGAGTAGGAGAGGGTGTCGGACAAAAGCTCGCGCTGATTGATGAGCGCCTTTTTCGGGGTGAAGAAGTATTCGATCGGGTCCTCGATGGTGATGATGTGGACCGCCCGCTCGGTGTTGATGTGGTCGATCATGCAAGCCAGGGTCGTCGACTTGCCGCTCCCGGTCGGGCCGGTGATCAAAATCAGTCCGCGGGGCAGAAAGCAGAGCTGGGCGATGCGGGAAGGGATGCCGAGCCGCTGAAAACTCCACATCGACGGGAGGAAGCGCCGGATGGCCGCGGCCACGCTGCCCTTCTGCATGAACACATTCGCCCGAAACCGGCCCAGATCCTTGACGCCGAAGGAGAAATCGAGTTCCATTTTCTCCTCGAACAGCTTTTTTTGCTTGTCCGTCAGGATGCTGTAGACGAGCTGCTTCGTCTCCGTGGCGGTGAGGGGCGGATGGGAGATGGACTTCAATTCGCCGTGGACCCGGAGACGGGGAGGGACCGAAGTCGTCAGGTGCAGGTCGCTGGCGTCGGCATCGACCGCCATCTTGAGAAGCTCATGCATCGAAAGCGGCATCGAATGGCTCCTAATCTCGCACGGTTTCGCGAAGGACTTCTTCCGGCGTGGTGATGCCGGCCATGATCTTTATCAATCCGCTCCTCCGCATCGTGATCATGCCGGCCTCCACAGCTTTTTGCTTGATCTCCTTGGATTGGGCTCGAAGAAGGATCATTTCCCGGAGGGTCGGATTGAGTTCCATGACCTCGAACAGAGCGGTCCGGCCCTTGTAGCCCGAATTATGGCAGATATCGCACCCGCGGCCCTGCATGACCGCCGCCTTTTCGGCTTCCTCGGAGGTGAAGCCCATCTCGACCAGCGATTTGACCGGCAGCTTCGTCGGAGCGGCGCATTTCTTGCAGACGCGGCGGACCAAGCGCTGGGCGACGACGAGAGCGAGCGAGTCGGCGATGAGGAACGGCTCGATATTCATGTTCATCAGCCGGTGAATCGTGGCCGCCGAGTCGTTCGTATGAATGGTGGAAAAGACGAGGTGGCCGGTCAGGGCGGCCTTGATGGCCACGTCGACGGTTTCCTGGTCGCGCATCTCGCCGATCAGCATGATGTCCGGATCCTGGCGGAGGAAGGCCCGGAGGGCGGCGGCGAAATTCAGGTTGATCTCGTCCCGGATGTTGACCTGGTTGATGCCGGGGATGTAAAACTCGACCGGATCCTCGGCCGTCATGATGTTCTTTTCCATCCCGTTGAGCGTCGAGATGGCCGAATAGAGGGTGTTGGTTTTCCCGCTTCCGGTGGGGCCCGAGACCAGGATGATGCCCCACGGCCGGGCGATGGCCCGCTGGAAGACGGCCAGCGACTCGGACTCGAAGCCGAGCTTGTTCAGGTCGATGTTCAAGTTGTCCCGGTCGAGGATTCGGGCGACGATTTTTTCCCCGAAAATCGTCGGCAGGCAGGAAATCCGCATGTCGACTTCTTTCTTCACCGCCTTGTCCAGCTTGGCCCGCATCTTGATCCGGCCGTCCTGGGGCAGGCGCTTTTCGGCGATGTCCATGTTGGACATGATCTTGACCCGGGAGGTGAGCGGGTTCTTGAACTTCAAGGGCAGGTTCATGGTTTCATAGAGAATGCCGTCGATCCGGTACCGGACGCGGAAAGACTTCTCATAAGGCTCGAAGTGAACGTCGCTGGCGCCTTTCTTGATGGCTTCGACGAAGATGTTGTTGACCAGGGTGATGATCGGCGCCTCGTCCGGAACCTCCTCGATCTCCTCCTCGTCGGGCTCGTCCTTGATCTCCTCGAGCTGATCGATGGCGCTGATTTTCGAATCGTCCGCCAGCTCGATTTCCTCGATGTTCTTCTTCACCCGGAGGGCCGTGCCCGCGCCGTAGTACTTGTTTATGGCGTTGAGGATGCTGCTTTCGGAAGCGATGACCGGCTGGATGCTCAGCCCCGTCCGGAAACGGATGTCCTCGATGACGTCCATGTCGGTCGGATCGACCATGGCCAGGGTCAGGAATGATCGAATCCGGTGGATCGGCATGATCAGCGATTTCTTGGCCGTATCGGCCGTGATCAAGCTGATGACATCGGGATAGACCTCGAACTGGTCCAGGTCGATGTAGGGATATCCGAGCTGCCGGCTCAATCCCTGGGCCATTTCCTCGCCGCTGACGTAATTGAGAGAGACGATGGCCGAGCTCAGGAGAATGTCGTGTTTTTTCTGGAAATCCTGGGCGGTTTTCAGCTGTTCAGCCGTCAGGATCTTTTCCTTCAGAAGAACGTCGCCGATTGTCGAGGCCATTGGCAACCTCAGTGTATCATGTTTATCCGTATTGACAAATAATGTCAATCGCCGGGGGCGCGGCCCTCCCTTTTATAGAAAGACGCTTTTCACCCCCCAAGATTATCGTCTGTTTACCCGTTCCAGGTCAATCGTTCAGCCGGCGGGAGAAAAAGCCGGATCCCCGCCCCGCTTTGCCCAATCCGGCCGACCCTCTCCGGCCGGTTCGTCAATCCCCCCGGGGGAAGGAGGGCGCGACGGGGCTTTTTTTCCTCCAGGCCTTGCGGACCAACAGGCAGATCGAAAGAATGATCAAGGCCATGAGAAGACGGGCGGCCCAAAGATAGGGGCGCCGCTCGGCCGGTTCTCCCTTCATCAGGAATTTGCCGACGGCGTCCTGCCAGGTCCAAACGCCGAGGATAACCAGCATGTAAGCGGGGGTGATGTACTTCAGGATGAATTTGAAGACGCCCGGGATTTTGAAATCCGCGCCCTTGTGCATCTCCTCCCAGCCGTTCTTGAGGCCGAAGATCCAGGAGAACACGATGATCTCGAGCGCTCCGAACACGACGATGCCGAACGTGCTGATCCAAAAGTCGAACTCATCCAGGACGCCGAACCGGAAGAAAAAGACGACGAAAAGGACGGCCCCGATCAGGAACAGAAAGCTGCGGTTGACCGCCTTCTTCCGGGAAATATGGAATTCCTCGGTCAAGAAGGCCACCAGCGGTTGGAGAAAAGCCACCGATGTCGTGATGCCGGCGATGAAAAGAAGGAGGAACCACATCGCCCCGAACAACTGGCCGAACGGGATCTTCTGGAAGATGAGGGGAAGAGAGACGAATCCCAGGTCGAAGGCCCCGCCCCGGGCGATAACCTCGGTTTGGGCCAGGCCGAAAAAGGCGACGGCCACGGGGATGGCGATCGTCCCCCCCAGGACGACCTCGGCGAACTCGTTGACCGTCGACGTGGCCAAGCCGTTGAGGGTGATGTCCTGGTTTTCCCGGACATAGGAGGCATACGTCAGGATCATCCCCTGGCCCAGGCTCAGGGTGAAAAAAATCTGGCCGGCCGCGACCAGCCAGACCGAGCCCTGGGTCAAGCGGCTGAAATCCGGATTCCACATAAAACCCATGCCGTTGGCGATGTTCCAATCGGGATGGGCCGGATCGGGAGTGCCGAGCGTCAGGACGCGGATGACGAGAATGACGCCGAAGAGGAAAAGCAGGGGCATGCCGTGGCGGGCCAGGACCTCGATTCCCTTGGAGATGCCCCGGCTGAGAAAGAAGTAATTCATCGCCAAGCAGACGGCCAGAAAGAGTAAGGCGGGGATGAGCGAGGAAAAATACCGGTTCGACTCAACGCCCTGAAATCCTTTTAGAAAGGAGGACATCGCCTCTTGATTGACCAGCCCGAAATATCGTCCCGTCGCCGAAAACCAAGCATAGCCCAAACACCAAGCCATGATGAACAAGTAATAAACGGCCACCGCGAACGGGATGAAAATGCCGAACGCCCCGATGTACTTGGAGAACGGATGCTTCCACATCACCTGGAACATCCCCGGGCCCGAGCCGTGGCCGTGGGCTCCGCCGTGCCGGCCGATCGTCCACTCGACCCACATCATCGGAACGCCCATCAGGATGAGGGCGCAGAAGTACGGAATCAGGAAAGCCCCGCCGCCGTTGGAGGCGGCCTTGGCCGGAAAGCGGAGAAAATTGCCCAAGCCGATGGCGTTTCCAGCCATGGCCAGAACCAGTCCGATGCGGGTGGCCCAGCGGTCGGGCCGCCCGCCCGGCCCCGTTTCCACGACCGCTTTCTTCTTGGTGAAAAGAACACGGGACATGCAATAAACGCTTAAGCCGAGGATGACGCCCCAGCCGCAAATGAAGGAGATCCAGCCCGGGAGAGAGAGGCCTTGATTCATGTCGCCCTCCGGTCCAACGGCGTTTCGGCGGACATCATAATCCCAATGGGGAAAACGTATACCAAAGCGCCGGGCCGTTGTCAAAGCGGCCGGGGAAAACCGCGCCTCTTTATTTTTCCTTTACTTATCTAATTATTTCCTTTACAATCCGGACGAATTAGGCGTTTTTGGGTCGAGATTTAAAGACGGCTTTTCGACGGAAAAGGTCAATTTGAGGACCCTGAAGAAAACGATTGCTCTCCGCCCGCCCATCGATCCCCGCTTTCCGTTCCCTCGCTCAAACAAGAACACCAAACCGGCCGTCCTCGGGCTGTTTATTCTTTCTCACAGGAGCGCCTTGAATGTCTGAAAAAACACCGCCCCCCGATCCGATACGCCCCCGAAGCCCTCTCCCGAAAGACAATCGAACAGGAAACGACCGGCGCGGAAGCGACCGCCGCCGATCTCAACACCAGGCCGTTGAATCGGAGCGCCGGATCGGCGACCGGCGGAAGCACGACCGGCGCGTGGAAAAAACGTCTCCCTATCACAACTTGGTCCGGTTCTTGAAGGAAAAGGGATTATATCCCCACGAAAAAGCCTACGACCAGCCGGACGGGGCCGAGGTCGTTTTTCGGGGGAAAAGCATCCTCAGCCTGGCCTCGGTCGATTATTTCAATTTCGCCCAGAACCCGGAAATCAAAAAGACCGCCTGCGAGGCGATCCGCAAATACGGCGCCGGTGGATTTTCCTCCCGCCTCTCCATGGGAAACTTGAGCATCCACATGGAACTGGAAGGGGCGCTGGCCGAATTCATGGGCAAGGAAAGCGTCCTGATCTTCAACTCCGGCTATCTGGCCAACTTGGCCCTCATCACCTCGCTTCTCCCCCGGAACGCGACGATTTTCCTCGACCAGAAATGCCATTTGAGCATCCACCACGCCTGCCTCATGTCGCAGAAAAAATATTTCCGGTTTTCCAACAACGACATGAGCGATCTGGAGCGGCTGCTTCAGAAACACCGGGACGAGCCGGAAAAGTGGATCGTCACTCTGGGCGTTTTCAGCTCCAACGGTCTTTTGGCGAAGCTCGACGAAATCGCCGTCCTGGCCCGGAAGTACAAAGCCCGCATTTTCATCGACGACGCCCACGGGATCGGCGTGTATGGCGACCGGCTGCGCGGCGCGGCCGATCATTTCGGCGTGCTGGACGAGATGGACTTGATCATGTGCCCGTTCCAGATGGCCTTCGGGAACATCGGGGCGTTCGTCGTCGGCAAGCGCTATCTGCTCCAGGCCGCCCACACCGACGCGTGGCCCTACATGTTCACGTACAACATCCCGCCGGTCAGCGCGGCCAGCCTGCTGAAGGCGCTCGAGATCCTCGGCCGCGAAGGCCGGGAGTATCAGAAAAAGCTCTGGGAAAATGTCGCTTACCTCCGCCGGGCTTTGACGGAGATCGGGTACAAGATCCTCAATCCGAACGGACACATCATCCCGATTTTGATCGGAGACGACGTGAAAGTCTGCGCCTTCGCCCAGCGGCTGTTCCATCAAGGCGTTTGGGTTCAGCCGTTTTATTATCCGGCGGTCCCCAAGGGCCAGGCCACCGTTCGGGTCACCTGCACGGCCGGCCACACCCGGTCGGAGCTGGATCACGCGATCCGCGCCTTCGCCGATGCCTCTCTCTGGCTCGCGAACTCCTGAACTCCATGCCGCTCACCGCTTTTCTCTCCGCGTTGCTATGTCTCTTGACCGGCGTTTTCGTCTATATCAAGGGGAAAAACAATCCGGTCAACCGGTATTTCCTTGTTTTCAACATTCTGATTTTTTTCTGGAACAGCGGCGACTTCGTCATTCCCCTGATGGGCCCGCGGATATCCGCCGGATTGATCTACGACCGCCTCTCCCAGATCGGGGGGATCCTGATCGCCCCCTGGTTCATTCTTTTCTATTTGACGTTGACGGGCCTGAGCTTCAGGGAAATCGTCCGGACGAAGATCTTCCGCGTTTTCGTCGCCGTCGCCGTCCTCCTTCTTTTTCTGGCGCCGACGCCGCTCTTGATCGAAAGAATCCAGGTGGAGCCGTTCAAAGAATTTCCGGGCAAACTCCTTTACGTGGAAATCACGGCCGTGTTGGCGAGCATCTTTTTCGGCTTGAGGCACTTGTTCATCGCCCGGAAAACCGTCAACCTGGCCCAACGAGTCCGTCTGACGTATTTCGGCTTCGCGATCTTCATGGGGATTCTCTCCGCGGTCGCTTGGTTTGTCATCATCACGTTCGTCCCCGGCTTGTCCACGAAATTCATCTACGTGTTTGAAGTCACCTACGTTCTGTTGACCGCCTATGCGATCCTCCGGCACCACTTGATGAACATCGACGTCATTGTCAAGCGGACCGCCCTGTATACGATTCTCAGCACGTTCGTCATCGGCGTCTACATCGCCATCATCCTGATTTTCGAGGTCGTGTTCCGGTCGCTTACCGGATACTCCTCCCTGGCGGAAAAAATCATCGCCGCCTTCATCATCGCTCTCACTTTTCAACCCGTGCGGACGCTCATCGAAAAAACAATCGACCGGATTTTTGCCCGGGGAAAGGTCGATTACCAGGACGCCCTGGCCAAATTCACCCGCTCCCTCGGTTCCGTCCTCGATCTCCGGGAGCTGGTCGATCTGCTCGTCTCCATCTCGGGCATCCTGAGGGCCAAGAACCTGGCCGTCATGCTCCGGGACGAACAGCGCGGACGGTTCAAGATCGTCGCCTCCACCGGCTTGGACTCTCCCCTTCATAAGATCGGATTCGATGATTTCAACGACATCGTCCGGGTGCTGAACACAACCAATAAAATCATCACGACCGACGACATCAAGCGGCTACGGTCGGAAAACGTCTACAAGAACCTCCCGGGCGAAGTGTCCGCCCTCCGGGCCGAGGTCATCCTTCCGATCTTCGTCAAAGGGGAATTGGACGGCATCCTGTTCCTGGGGGAAAAACGGTCCGAGGAGCGGTACGACCGAAACGATTTCAGCGTGCTGGCCACCTTGGCCGACGAAGCCGGCATCGCCATGGAGAACGCGAAGCTTTACGGCAGCGTGAAACGGACATACTTCGAAACCGTCCAGGCCCTGTCCCTGGCGATCGAGGCCAACGATGAATACACCCGGGGCCATTCCGACCGGGTCACGAAAATCGCCGTCAAAATCGCCAAGCGCATCCGGCTGACCCGGGAACGGATCGACACCTTGAAGTTCGCCGGGATCCTTCACGACATCGGGAAAATCGGCGTCATCAAGGAAGTCCTGCACAAGCCCACGAAGCTGAGCGATCTCGAATTCGCCCTGATCAAAAACCACCCGGTCGTGGGCGAGGAAATCATCAAGCCGGTGGCTTTCCTGGACAAGATCCGGCCGGTCATCCGCCATCATCACGAGCGATTCGACGGAAGCGGATATCCGGACGGCCTCCGGGGGAAAGACATTCCCTTCCTTTCCCGGATCATCACCGTGGCCGACGCCTACGATGCCATGACCAGCCACCGGCCTTATCGCAGCGCCTTGAGCCACGAGACCGCCGTCGCGGAAATTACAAAATACGCCGGGACGCAGTTTGATCCGGAGATCGTCCAGGCCTTCCTGGAAATCGCCGGGACGTTGATTTGATCCGTCAGGCCGGCGGGCCGGCCGCGGCCTTTCTCTCGCGAGAGACGCCGAGCTTCGGCCTTGCCGCGCAACCGATCAGAACGGCGTCTCATTCGATTGACCTCCCCCGCGACATTGGCTATCATGAAACCGCCTCCGGGAGAAGGGAACCATGAACATCGGGGCTTTCGGGCGTGTGATCGCCGGTGTGTTGCTGTTGGCGGCGGCCGCCGGCGCTTATCTTCGTCCGAAGATCGGATGCGATGCGAGCTCGATTCATTGCCACACGAATCCCTCGGCCGGGCCCCAGGCCACGATTATCCGCATCTTCAACAACGGCGGCGCGACGCTGAGCTGGCGGATCTCCGGCGGCGCGCCCTGGCTCAAGATCAGTCCCCTTTCAGGCGTGAATGACGGCACCGTGACCGTCACCGTCGATCCCGCCGGCCTTGAGCCGGGGAGATACGAAAGCTCGTTCATGATCAAGGCCAAGTTCGCGGTCAACTCGCCTCTGAAGATCAAAGTGATCCTCGACGTCGCGACCGACCGTCTCCTGGCCGGATTCCGGGCCTCGCGCTACGGGGTCGATCCCTTCCCGGACCCCGCGTATTGGGCGTCCGTCGGCGCGGGAATGGCTTCCCGCTTTCCCGGCGCCGGCATGGGATGCGTCTGGATCGTCGGCGTCTTCCTCGACAACGGCGATTGCGGGTTGAACTTTCCTTCTCCGGGCGGCGATTATCCCTCTATTCATTTCCTCGACGAAGACCAGAACGAAGCCGCCTTGAGCTTCTTTGATGCCCTGGATCTCTCGGTTTGGCTCCAGGTCGAGCCCGGCCGGGCCTCGGTCCCGAAGCTCATCGACCTCGTTCTCCGCCGCTACGGCCATCATCCCTGCGTCAAGGGCGTCGGCGTGGACGTCGAATGGTACAAAACGGATTCGGCCCACCCCGAGGGCAGGCGCGTGAACGACCTGAGCGCCTTGCTCTGGAGTCTCCGGGTCCGATCCTATAACCCGGCCTATACCCTTTTCCTGAAGCACTGGCTTATCGACAAAATGCCGCCCCGCTTTCGGCTCGGGCTCTGGTTCATCAATGACAGCCAGCAATTCGGCTCATTGGGCCAGATGGCGAGTGAATTCAAGGCCTGGGGCGAGCATTTCTGGCCGAGCTCGGTTGGATTCCAGTTCGGATACGAGGCCGATAAGCCTTGGTGGAGCTTGCTGGCCGACCCGCCCCGGAATATCGGGGATGCCATCCGGGCGGTCGTGCCCAACGCTTTCGGTCTTTTCTGGGTTGATTTTACGATCCAGGACATCTTTCCCTGACGAAGCAAGCTCCGCGATGAAGGCATTCTTCAAAAAAAAACGCGTTCTCGTCACGGGGGGGACGGGTCATCTCGGAAGCGCCTTGATCCATCACCTTGTCCAAAACCTGGCCATGGACCCGGCCGCCATCCGCGTATTCTATCTCCAAGGTTCGACCACCCGGTCGCTCCGCGACATCCCCGGCTTGGATTACGCGCCGGGGAACATCCTCAACCCGGACGACGTCGAGCGGGCCTGCGCGGGGATCGATTATGTCTTTCATGCGGCCGCCTCGACCTCGTTTGATCCGCGGAGCAAGAGGCTTCAATGGATGATCAACGTGGAGGGGACACGCAACCTTTTGGAGTCCGTCCGGCGATCGCCGACCATCAAGAAAACGTCCTTTACGAGCACCGTCAACGTCCTCGGCGTTCCGAACCCGGCCGGATCCGCCGGCAACTTCGAGAATTCCGATCCCTACACCAACCGGCCGAGGCTGCACGCTTTTCGTTCCCGGGAGGAGACTCTGTCGTTTATCGACATGGTCCGCGAGCGCCGGTCATCACCTTGGGAAAAGAGGATCGGAATCGGCTACTTCGATTCCAAGCTGGCCGCCCAGGAGCTCGTGAACCGCTACGTCCGTGACCACGGCCTCAACGTCGTCTCGGTTCTTCCGGGGACGTGCTTCGGCCCTTACGACGTTCTCGGCGGCAACGGGATTTACCTCCTCCGGATCTACCACGGCGCCTTGCCGGGGATCCTCAAGGGCGGCTTTTCCGCGACTCACGTGATGGATGTCGTCGAAGGCCATCTCCTGTGCCTGGTCTCGGCGGCCGCCGGCAGCGCTTACATCATCAACGGCCCGAGGAAGGACGATCTCCATTTTACGGACATCGCCCGGACCATCGCCGAGGTTCTCGGCCGGCGGTATCCCGAGAAAAAAATCAAGCGGCCCTCGATGATCGTTCCCTCGGGGCCGGCCTGGGCGGCGGCCCGCGCTTCCGAGCTCGTCGCCGCGGTCCGGAGAAGGCCCTGCCTCCTCAGCCGGGCCATGGTTAAGGCCGGCTCCCAGCCTCTTTTCTACACGCATGAAAACGCCGAACGCGATCTTGGATATCGTCCCAAACGCACCTTCCGGCAGGCCGTCGAGGAAATGGCCGCTTACTTCGAAAAGGAAGGATTGTTCTCCGCCTTAACGCCCCGACCTTTCCCGGCCGGGCCGCCCGAGACGGGGGAATTCCCGGGGTTCTGAATCCACCGTAACCAAGGTTCGTCCGGCGTCCGTGCCTCAGAGAGTTTTAACGCCGGTCCGCGGCGCGGGACGTCGAAACGGGAGGCCTACTCGATCGATCCTTGGCGCGGAGCGGGCGCGAAACGGTCTCTTATCGCGGCCGTTGCGGCGCTCCGCGAATCCAAAAAACCGGCGGAATTTCCGCGGAATAAAAAGCGCGCCTGGAGAGACTCGAACTCCCGACCCGCTGCTTAGAAGGCAGCTGCTCTATCCACCTGAGCTACAGGCGCGCCGGACCGGCGCTTGAGGCCATTCCGAAAAAAAATCGGGGAGGACGGATTCGAACCGTCGACCTCTTGCTCCCAAGGCAAGCGCGCTAACCAGGCTGCGCCACTCCCCGCGCGAAGGAAGACGCGGCCCTTTTTCCGGGACGGGGCGCGTGTCCCCGATTTTTATAGCAGATAGCCCGGGCATCGTCAAACCGGGGCCCTTGATGAAAAGACGCGCTTCCGGGGAAAGAAAACGGGTTCGGATCGGGAGTCTCCGCCCGGCGTTTCGCCTGCTTTCTTCACAAGCCGGGATGCCTGCGTCTCCCTCAAGCCCTTCGCAACGAAGCAGAGGCGGTTCCATCGGCTTGCCCGAAAGGTAAATCATCCTATTTTCCTTTTAATAAAATAAAAGCAAGAAAGAAGAATCTTAAAAGATTTATAAATCGTGCGGGTTAGGAGGCGGGATCCGAGACCGGCCGTCGAAGGCCGCGCTCGATCTGGGAGCGGGGGATGCGGACGACGATGGGTCGGCCGTGGGGGCAGACGCCGGGATTGGCCGACCGGAAAAGCTCTCGAACGAGGAATTCCATTTTTTCGCGCGGCAGGTATTCCCCCGCTTTGACCGCCGACTTGCAGGCCATCGCCGCCAGGAGCCGGTCCTTGGCCGGCGCGGGCGCCCCTTTCTTGGATTCGTCGGCGGCGGCCAGCACAACGGACAAGGCTTCCTCCGGCCGGAAAACATCGGGATACTCGCGGAGGGCGTAGCTCCGCCCGCCCATCGGTTCGACCCGGAAGCCCGAGGAGCGAAGCATCGGCCCGGCTTCCTCCAGGCCGATTTCCTGAACCGGGGAAAGCTCGAAAACGAGGGGAAGGAGGCTCATTTTAACCGGCCATTTCCTTTCCCGGTCGATTTCAACGTAACGGTCATAGATCACCCTTTCGTGGGCGTTGTGCTGGTCGATGATGAGAAGATCGCCGGCCTCCTCGGCCAAAATGTAGGCCGATCCAAGCTGTCCCAGGACTTGGGGGGATTCCGCCGCCCGCGGAAGGACTCCGGCGGCGGGAAAATCCGCGAAATCCGTTCCCCGGATGTATGTCCGGCCCCCCTCGCCGACGCCGGAACATTCGGGCTCCTCCCTTTCCGGCCCGGCGCCCTCTCCATTCTCCGTTCCGGCGGGGGCCGGCCTTCCGCCCGGCGGGACTCCGGCCCCGTCCGCCAGGATCTCGGAAAGATCCCTCACCCCCAGAACCCGGGTCCGGGCCCTCTCGACCACCCTCCGAAGCAGGGGGAAAAAGAGCTGGGCGTCCCTGAACCGGACCTCGGTTTTGGCCGGATGGACATTGACGTCGACTTCGCCCGGAGGAATGTCGACGAAGAGAAACGCCTCCGGGAATAGCCCTTTTTCCAGAAGTCCGGAGAAGGCCTGTTGGAGAGCGGCCGAAAGGATCTTGTCCCGCACCGGCCGGCGGTTGACGAAAAAAGCCTGGCGGCCGCGGTTCGGGCGTCCGTACGGCGGACGAGAGACGTAACCTGAAACTCGAACCGGACCGTCGGCCAGGTCCGCCTCCATCATCTTATCGAGAGCGTCCTTGCCGAAGAGCTGAAAAAGCCGCTCCCGGAGGCCGGCCGCCGGCGGGCAATCCAGGACGGTCCGGGCGCCATGACGGACAATCAGGCGCAGCCCCGGACGGGCCAAAGCGATGTTCGTAAGCATCTTGACGATCAACCCAAGCTCGGAGGAATCGCTCCTCAGGAATTTTTTCCGGGCGGGAAGGTTGGCAAAGAGATCCCTGACCTCGACTTCCGTCCCCCGCGGGAAAGCCGAATCCCGGACCTGGAAGGCGCCGCCGGGCTCGCTCTCGACAAGGGTGCCGGGCTCGTCGCCTCCCTCGGAGGTGCGGAGAGTCAGCCGGGAGACGGCGGCGATGGAAGCCAGAGCTTCTCCCCGGAACCCGAGGGTAGCGATGGCGAACAGATCGTCTTCCTTGGAAATCTTGCTCGTGGCGTGGCGGACGAGAGCCAAGGCCGCGTCCTCCCGGCTCATCCCGCAGCCGTCGTCTCGGACGCGGAGAAGCGATTTCCCCCCGGCCGCGAGGTCGACGGCCACGGCCGAAGCCCCCGCGTCCAGGGCGTTTTCGACAAGCTCCTTGACCACCGACACCGGCCGTTCGATCACCTCGCCGGCGGCGATTTTCCGGGCCAGGGCATCCGGCAGGACGGCGATGCGGGTCATGAGCGGAAGCCGTCCCGGCCTCGGAGTTCTCCGGTCGTGTCCCGCTCGCCAGCGGCGGCGATGCGGACGTGGACCGGCGATCCCAAGGGCGCGGCCGCCCCGGAGACAAGCACGTCCACGTAGTTGGACGTCAGGACCTCCAATCCGCCCGGTTTCGACTGGATGACGACGCCGGGAAGCGTCCGTCCGATCAGCCGGCGCCGATAGGCGAGGTTTTTTCTTCCGGACAGGCGGCGCAGCCGGTCGGCCCGGGATTTGACCGTCGCCCGATCCACGGCCGGCCGTTCCGCGGCTTTGGTCCCGGGGCGGGCGGAATAGGAGAAAACGTGGGCATAAGCCAAAGGGGATTCCTCGAGCAGCCGGACCGTCTCCTCGTAGTTGCGTTCGGTCTCGCCCGGAAAACCGACGATGATATCCGCCCCGAGGTTCGCTTCCGGGGATCGCCGCTCGAGCTCGGCGCAAAGTTCGCGATAGGACGCGTTCGTGCTCTCGCGTCCCATCAACCGCAGAATCCGGTCCGCCCCGTGCTGGAGGGACAGGTGGAAGTGCGGCGCGATCCGCCGCGATCCGGTCAGGAAATCCAGGAGGGGGCGGGAAAGGAGCCGGGGATCAAGCGAGCTCAGGCGAAGGCGGAAATCCCCCGGAAGCTCCTCGATTCCGGAAAGAAGCTCAAGGAGAGAGGACGGCGGCCGGAGGTCCCGCCCATAAGAACAAAGGTGAATTCCGGCCAGGACGATTTCCGCATACCCGGCGGAGACTAACTCCTCGACGCGCGTCCAAAGGTCCAGGACCGGGACGCTGCGGCTCCGCCCCCGCACGGAGGGAATGACGCAGAACGCGCAAGCCATATCGCAGCCGTCCTGGGCTTTGACCAGCGCCCGGACGCGATAAGAAACCGGCTCTTCGGCCCGGACCGCCGTCTCCGGCGACTCCCCGGCGGCGCACTGTCCGGCAAGCGCATCCTTGTCCGCGTTGGCGACGACTCGCCAAACGCCGGGCAGAGCTTTCACGCCCTCCGGATCGCGCTCGGCCAGGCAGCCGGTGACGACGAGACGCGCCCGGGGATTCTCCTGAGCGATTTTGCGGATGTACCGGCGCCCGTCCCGGTCGGCCCGGGCGGTCAGGGTGCAGGTGTTGATGATAACGATCTCGCCCTGCGAATCCTCTTCGGCCAGCCGCCAGCCTTTCTTCTGGAGCGCCGCCGCCCAGTCGAACGCCTCGGCCTGATTGACGCGGCAGCCGAACGGATGGATGAAAAACGAGGTCATAGACTCTGGCGGGCTTTTTTCGAATCGGCTTCGACCTGGGCGGCCATTCCGGCTTTGTGGGCGGCGAGCCGGGTTCGGAGGTCCGGGCTCTTCAGGGCGAGAATCTGGACGGCCAGCAGGGCCGCGTTGGCCGCGCCCGATTTTCCCGTTCCCATCGTCGCCACGGGAATGCCCTTGGGCATTTGGACCGTGGAGAGAAGCGCGTCGAGCCCGCCAAGCCCCCCGCTTTCGACCGGAACGCCGATGACCGGACGGATCGTATGGGCGGCGACGATCCCGGCCAAGTGGGCGGCCTTTCCGGCGACGGCGATAAAAACCTCGGCCCCGCCGTCCTCGAAGCGGCGGATGAGCTCGATCGTCCTCTCCGGCGAACGGTGGGCGGACGTGACCTCCAGAACATGCGTCACGCCGAATTGCTTCAGGATCTCGAGCGCTTCCCCGGCGACGTCCAGGTCCGACGCGGAGCCGATCAAGATCACGACATCCATGATTCTCCTCCTCTCAAGCCCCGGCCGGATTACGGGGCGGATTCGAACGCCCCGATGTCGCGCCGGTATTGCATCCCCTCGAACGAAATCTTTTCGACGGCCCGGTAAATCCGGTTCATCGTTTCCGACAGACGCGGTTCGGCGGCGCAGACGCCCAGCACCCGGCCGCCTTCGGTCCGATACCGGCCTTTTTCGAACTTCGTGCCGGCATGGAAAACGACCGCTCCCAGGCGATCGGCGTCCTCCAGCCCCTGGATGGTCTTGCCTTTCTCATAGGATCCGGGATACCCTCCCGAAGCCAGGACGACGCAGCCCGCGGCCCGGCGGTTCCAGGTCACTTCGTCGGCCAGGATATCCTCGGCGATGGAAGCCATAAGGAGATCGACGAAATCGCTTTCGAGACGGAGCATCTGGGGCTGCGTTTCCGGGTCGCCGAACCGGCAATTGTATTCCAAGACCTTGGGTCCGTCGGCCGTCAGCATCAGGCCGGCGTAGAGAGCGCCCTTGTATTTCCGCCCTTCCTCGAGCATCCGGGTGACCGTCGGGAGGATGATCGTCGACATGATTCGGGCGTACATCTTTCGGTCCAAGAAGGGCGAGGGGGAAATCGACCCCATCCCTCCCGTGTTCGGCCCCTTTCCGCCGTCAAAGACGGTTTTGTGGTCCATCGTCGTCACCAGGGGAATAGCTTTGGCCCCGTCGGCGATCACGATGAAAGAAACCTCGCGGCCCCGGAGAAACTCCTCGATCAGGATCCGCCCTCCGGCGCCGCCGAACCGCTTCTCGACCATGATCTCCTTCACCCCGGCCTCGGCTTCTTCCTCATTGCGGCAGACCAGGACACCCTTGCCGGCGGCCAGGCCGTCGGCTTTGAGAACGACCGGAAAGCCGAATTCCCCCCCGGCCAGCACGGCCCGGGCCGACTCCGGGGAATCGGCGATCCGGAACTTCCCCGTCGGGATGCGGTGCCGGTCCATGAACTGCTTGGCGAAGACCTTGCTGGCCTCCAGCTCGACCGCCTTCTTGGACGGGCCGAAAATGCGGAGGCCGCGCTTCTCGAATTCATCGACGATCCCCAGCGAGAGGGGGATTTCCGGGCCGACGACCGTCAGGTCGATCTCCTCCTTGACCGCGAAATCGGCCAGCGCCGGGATATCGGTTTCCGAGATGGGAACATTTTCGGCCACCAGCCGGGTTCCGCCGTTGCCCGGAGCGCAGAAGACTTTCGAGATCTTCGGGCTCTTGGCGATTTTCCAAGCCAGCGCGTGTTCCCGGCCGCCCGACCCGACCACCAAGGCTTTCATCGTTCCGCTCCTTCCCGAAGGGACGGCTTAAGAGACGCGCCCGACGGCCTCGGCGAACGCCCGGCCGATGTTTGAGGCCGGCATCGCCGCGGCGAAGACGCGGGCGGCCAAGGGCACGGCTTCCGCGGCCGGCAGACAGTACTTCATCTCGGAGAACTTCCGGCGGAACGCCGCGACGTCGTCCTTGACCCGGCGGTTGCGGATGACGCAGTCGGCGATCAAGCCGGCGACGACGTCGAAATCCTTCCCCGTCATTCCGAACCGGGTCATTTCCTGGACCCCCATCCGGATGCCGCTCGAAACGAGGAACGTCTCGTCGTCGGGGAGGGCCTGGTAGTTCGTCACGATGTTGTTGTCCTCCAGCCGGCGGGCGATCTCCATGCCGGGACCGAAGGAGCTGACCCGGATGATCACTTGGTGGGTGTCCGTGTATCCGTCGGCCGGGTCGCCCTCGACCGGAATGCCCTGGGCCTTGAGCGAGGCGGCGAATGATTTGGCATTGGCCCGGACCGCGGTCTGAAGCTCCTTTTTGAAGGCGTTCATCTCATAAGAAGCCATCAGGAGACCCAGCAGGGTGGCCAGGTGGTGATTCGAAGTCGAGCCGGGGAAAGCCCGGCCACGGATGTCGGTCCAGAGATTTTTCAGCGGCGAGGACGGAGCGATGTTTCCGGCCACGAGCCCGCGCTGGGGACCGAAGAAGGTCTTGTGGGTGCTCCCGGTCACGATGTCGGCGCCGTCCTGAAACGGCTCCTGAAAGGCCCCGTAAAGGCCCAGGACGTGGGCCATGTCGTACATGATCACCGGGCGCTTCGGCCAGTCCTTGACGATCCCGGCGGCGAAGGCGACCGGCTCGGGATGAAGGAACATGCTCTTGCCGAAGACGATCAGCTCGGGCTTCTTGACCTCGAGAAGCGCGGCCAGCGCCTCAAGGTCGATCTTGTAGGGGTTGTCTTTCCGGACGGGAAAGTTGACCACGTTCTCCTTGCCCGTAGCCGGATCTTCCTCGATCCAATTATAAAGCGCGCCCATCGGCTGGGAGCTGAGATGGCCTCCCTTGCCCAGGTCGTTGTTCATCACCAAGCGCATCCGGCGGGAGACTTGGCCCTCGGCCCGGCCCCGGTTCAGGAACTTCGTGACGCCCTTGAAGACGATCTCGTTGGCCATCTGCCCGCTGACGGGCCGGAGCTCGACGTCGACGCAGCCGAAAAAGGCGGCTAGCTCCCGGCGGGCTTCAATTTCAACGTCCTTGATGAAATCGATCCCCTGGTAAAAATAGACTTCCTCGCCCTTCATCGTCCGGTGCTCGGCGTATCGGCCCGACGGATCGGCCATCTCGCATATTTTCACGAGCAGCGAGGGCGTCGATTCCGAGGGAATGAGGTTGAGGCATTCCCGTTGGCGCCAGAGGCTGTTGCGTTCGATGCGGTCCACGAGCTTTGCGGTTTTTTCCGACAGCGGCATAGTCATCACGTCCTCCTCAATCACATTACTCAACGGCGGCCTTTCAGCAACCGCAGGATTTCTTTTCAATTTCGGCGATCTTGGCCAGCCGGCGTTCGTGCCGGCCTCCGTCAAAAGGCGTCTCGAGCCAAACCCGGACGATTTCCAAGGCGGTCTGGTTGTCCAAAATCCGTCCACCCAGGGTCAGGCAGTTGGAGTTGTTGTGCCGGCGGGCCATTTCGGCCGTCGCCGGCGTCCAGCAGACGGTCGCCCGGATGCCCGGAAACTTGTTGGCCGCCATGGCCATGCCGATCCCCGTTCCGCAAACCAGGATCGCCCGGTCGCAGGTTCCGGCCAGGACGGCCTCGGCGGCCGCGGCGGCGTAATCGACGTAGTCCACCGATTCTCCCGCCCGCGACCCGAGATCCGCGAAATCCACGCCCCGCCCGGTTAAAAACCGGGCGATCATTTCCTTCATTTCGAAACCGGCATGGTCGGAAGCCAGGGCGATGTTCATTGGATCATCCTCGCCGCCTCGGGCATGACCTCGAGCGCTTTCAGAATCACCGGGTCGTTCTTCTCGAACGCCCGCCAACCCTCCTCGCCCCCCCAAAGCAGGGAAGCGATTTCCCGCTCGAGCTCGCGCTTGACCTCGACCGCGGCTTCCTTGAATTTTGTTTCGTCGGCCGGCATCTTGTTCTCAATCAAAAAAGCCCGGAAATCCTCCAGAACGGCCGCATCGGCAAGAAAGACTCGACTGAGCTGAATCATCCCCGGGGCCGGCCGGGCGGCGTTTCCATCCGCTGGAAAGACAAATTTCTTGGACAGGAGCGTCTGGCGGGACGTGAATTTTCGGGCATAAGCGAAAAACGCGCCGCGGATGCGGAGCTCGGCGGTATACGGCAGAAGGTTGAAGACGACCGTGAGGTCCGGGGTGATGCCCCCCTGCCCCAGGACCTTGCGGCCCTTGTCCGTGTATTTCACTTCCCGGTCCGATTCGGCGAGGACCTTGGTGTCGAGGAAATAATCGTCCAGGTGAGAGTAGTCTCGCTGGAGGGAGCGGCCGCTCGGCGTGTAATAGCGGGCGATGGTCAAGGCCATGGCCGTATCCTCGGAGAGGGGGAACATCTTTTGGACCAGGCTCTTGCCCCAGGAATCCTCGCCCAGGATAAGACCCCGGTCGTGATCCATCACCGCCCCGGCGACGATCTCCGAGGCGCTGGCGCTCCCTTGGCTGATGAGAACGACCAGGGGAACGGCTTCATACTGGCCGTTGCGGGTCGCCGGATATTGACGGTCGAAATCGGGATTCCGTCCCCGGATCGAGACAATCGACTCGCCCCGGGCGAGAAATTCGTCGGCGACGCCGATCGCCTGGAACAAGGGTCCGCCGACGTTGCCCCGCAGGTCGAGGACCAGGTTTTTCATCCCCGCGTTTCTCAACGTCTCAAGCTTCGCCTCCAGCTCGGCGGTCGTGTTCTCGGCGAAATAGCGGATAAAAACGTACCCCGTGGCCTCGTCGAGCATAAAGGCGTAGGGGACCGAATACAGGGGGATCTCCTCCCGGGTGATCGTCAGATCGAACGGCTTTTCCAGCCCCTCGCGGGCCACCGTGATCGCGACCTTGGTCCCCTTGGGGCCGCGGAGCTTGGAGACCGCGTCGTTGGCCGAGATCAAGACCGTGCTTTCGCCCTCGATATGGGTGATGGTGTCGCCGGCTTGGAGGCCCATCCTCCAGGCGGGCGTGCCCTCGATCGGAGCGATCACGACGAGCTTGTCCATGTGCTTCTGAATCTGGATTCCCAGGCCGAAATAGGCCCCCCGCTGCTCCTCGGACATCCGGGCCAGGTTGTCCGGATCAAGCAGATACGAATGGGGATCGAGCGTCTCGAGCATCCCCCGGACGGCCGCCCGGGCCATCTTGTCCGCCTCCGCCGTTCGGAAATATTCGGCTTGAATCAGGCCGGCCATGGCCCCGACCTTCTCCCGCCCTTCCACCCAGGGATCCCCCGGACGAACGGCGGCGCCTAACAGAATGCCGGCCCCCAGGAGAAGGAATAACGTCTTGTTTTTCATGAATTTCCGACGGCAAATCTTATCACGCCGGGCGAGCCTAAGTAAAGGCGCGGTTCTTGACTTCCCCTGATTCCCGGTCTATATTTTGAAGGCTTTCCCGAAAATCAGAAACGCCCATGTTCGGAAATATCGGCTTGCCGGAACTGATCGTCATCATGGGGCTCGCCTTGCTCATTTTCGGCCCCCGCAAGCTCCCGGAAATCGGCCGGACCATCGGCAAGGCCGTCCGGGAATTCAAAAAATCCACTGAAGACATCAAGGAAAAATTCGAAGAGCAGATCCGCGTCGAGGAATTCAAATCCCTCCAAGCCGACCTCAAAAAGGACCTGCGCGAAGCCGATCTCAGGAAGGATCTTTCGGGGAATGGGGAAGACTCGAAAAGCTCCTGACGAGATGACCTTCCTCGAGCATCTCGAAGACCTCCGGACCCGTCTCTTCCGCTCGGTGCTTTCCCTCTTCATCGCCGTCTTCCCGGCTTACATCTTCAGCAAGGACATTTTCCATTTTCTCTCCCGCCCCCTGACCCGGTTTCTGCCCGAGGGCGAACAGCTCGCCTTCCGGACGCTGACCGAGCCCTTCATGCTCTACATCAAGGTCTCGTTCCTGGCGGCCTTGTTCGCCGTCTCGCCGTACATCTTCTACCAGCTCTGGAAATTCGTCGCTCCCGGCCTCTACCAAAAGGAGAAGAAATACGTCTTTCCCTTCGTCCTCTTCACTTCCGTCTTCTTCATCGGCGGGGCGGCGTTCGCTTATTACATCGCGTACCCGTTCGCCTGCCGGTTCTTCCTCCAGCTCGGCTCGGATTTCCAAGCGGTGATCACGGTCAACGACTTCTTCAACCTGACCATCAAGATGCTCGTCGGCATCGGCCTCGTCTTCGAGCTGCCGATCCTCATCCTGTTCTTATCGAAAATGGGATTGATCACCTCGCGATGGATGGTCCGCAAGTTCAAGTACGCGGTCCTGGTCATCTTCGTCATCGCCGCGATCATCACCCCGACGCCCGACATGATCAGCCAGAGCATCCTGGCCGTCCCGATGCTGGCGCTTTACAGCCTGGGCATCGCCGTCGCCTTTTTCTTCGGGAAGGAGCGGAAGGACCGGAGGGAGCGGCGGGCGAAGGAAAAAGCAGCCGCCGAGGAAGCCTCATGAGCTCCCTCCGGCCCCGGCTCATCGGCCTGACCGGACCCAACGGGGCGGGCAAAGGCGAGGCCGCGGCTTTTTTCGCCGCCCGCGGCTATGCCCACCGGAGCCTCTCCGACATTATCCGGGAAGAGCTGGCCGCGGCCGGCCTTCCGGCCGACCGGGACCATCTGATCGCCAAGGGAAACGAGCTCCGCCGGAAAGGCGGCCCCGACATCCTGGCCCGCCGCCTGCTTAAGCTCGTGACCGGGCCGACGGTCATCGACAGCATCCGCAACCCGGCCGAGGTCGAGCGCCTCCGGAAGGAAGACGGATTCATCCTCCTGGCCGTCGACGCCCCCGCCCCCCTCCGGTTCGAGCGCGCCCGCCGGCGCGGCCGGGACGAATCGGCCGCCACCCTGGAGGAGTTCCTCCGCAAGGAAGCGGAGGAGCGGAGCTCGAACCCGGCCGCCCAGCAGATCCACCGTTGTTTTGAAATGGCCGACGCCGTCGTAAGCAACGACGGGACGCTCGAGGAATTGCACAGCCGGCTGGAGGCTTTCCTATGAATACGCCCCGCATCTCCAAGGATGAGTATTACCTCGGGATCGCCCGCGAAGTCGCCCGGCGGAGCACCTGCTGGCGCCGATCCATCGGCGCCCTGATCGTCCGCGACGATCAGATCGTCTCGACGGGATACGCCGGCGCGCCCCGAAAAACGCGGGACAGCATCGAGCACGGGTTCTGCCTTCGGGACAAGCTCCAAATCCCCCACGGCCAGCGCTACGAGCTCTGCCGGAGCGTTCACGCCGAGCAGAACGCGATCATCAACGCCGCCCGGGCGGGCGTCAGCCTGCTTCGCGGCGACATGTATATTTTCGGGAGCGTCCCGGACGGCCGGCCGGTCGACGCTTTTCCTTGTTTCATCTGCAAAAAAATGATCATCAACGCCGGCCTGGTCCGAATCGTTTGTTCCACGGCCGCCGGCGGCTCCACGGCCTTTCTCGTCGACGATTGGGCCCGAGCCTGGCGGGAGGGAGACATCCTCGATGACACGCATCAATACGGCTGAGCGGAAATCCCCTTGGCCGCGGACAGCCGCCTTTCTCCTGGCGGCCGCCCTTCTGGCCCCGGCGGCCGGCCCCGGCGAAGAGAATCTTTTAAAGCTCCTGGGCATTGCCGTCTCCGCCGAATCCATCGACTATGTCGTTCAAAAAACGCCCTTCCAGCTTCACACCCTCCTGACCGAGCAGCGCCATCCCAAAACCTGGATGCTCGGCCGCCGCATCGCCGCCGATACGGCCGAGGGGCTGCGGATGCTGTTCGGAGTGGACGAGGACATCGCCCTCAAGCTCGACGGCCTCGTCCGCGATCCGGAGCAGCTCGGCCGGGTCGAGCGCCTTACGGAGGCGTTCGCCGCGGCGATGCTCGGCCGGCGGAAGATCTACATGTACGGCTGCGGGGCCACCGGACGGCTGGCCAAGCAAGTCGAGAGCGCCTTCTGGCGGCCGTTCTGGGGGGGCCTTAAGAAGAACGAACCGGGCCTCTGGGCGAAATGTGCCGCCCGTCTCGATCCGGCCGTTGAAGACGAATTGATCGGCGAGATGACCGGGGCCGACCGGGCTTTGATCAGCTCGCTCGAGGGATTCGAGGATCTTCAGCTCATCGGCCGCCTCCAGCTTCACGACCGCGGGATTAAGCCGGGGGACGTCGTCGTCTGCGTCACAGAGGGAGGGGAAACGTCATCGGTGATCGGAACGATCCGGGCGGCCCTGGAGGACCGGAAGGCCCGTCCCGGATATGATCCCGCCGAATCGCGGAAAGCTCTGTTCTTCGTTTACAACAACCCGGACGACCTTCTCCGGCCGTTCGAGCGAAGCCGGATCGTCTTGGAGGATCCGGGCATCACCAAGATCAATCTGACGACCGGCCCCCAGGCGATCACCGGGTCGACGCGGATGCAGGCGACGACGATCGAGACGTTCGTCGTCGGAAGCGCCCTGGAGACGGCCGTCGAGCGGGTGTTACGGACGATGCTGTCGAAAAAGGAAATGGGCCGGTTGGGCTTCTCCCGGGAAACAAGCCTCGAGGATCGGCTCAAGGCCTTCGCCCCGCTTCTTCCGGAAATCAAGCGCAAGGCCGGAGAGATCGCCCGCTTGACGGACCTCGAAGCCCGGGCTTACGCCGGCGGGCGCATGTCGACGTATTTCGCCCGGGAGGGTTTGATCACCGTCTTCATCGACAGCACCGAGCGCAGCCCGACCTTCCGGCTGGCCCCGCTGGACACGGTCCGCGAACCGCGGAGGAAAAGCTGGATCCAGGTCTGGACGGCGGCCGAGGCTCGCGCTCAAGCCTGGGAGGCTTTTCTCGGACGGCCCTTTCGCGGGCTCGATCCGCTGTTCTTCCGCAAACCGTTCGAAAACGAAATCGACGACGTCTACCTCAGGGACAAGGCCCTTCAAAGCCTCGCCCGGGCGGGAGACGATCAGGCCGCCCTCTACGATTTTTCCTTCGGAGGAACAAACGTCCAAAAGCGAGCCCCCCAAAAAGGGGACGTGGCGATCCTGGCTCTCGTCGGGGACGAGATCGGGGAAAGCCGGAACCCGCGATCCACGTTTTTCCGGTTCGCCGAGCTCGCGGCGGAAAAGGGCGCGGCCCTGGGCGTCCTTTCCATCTGCGATCTAAATAAGGAGAAGAAAGCGGCCGGAGGCGTTTTTCCAAGTCCCCGGATCGACGTCGAATTCGCCGTGTCCCGGGAAAACGATCCGATGGGGATCCGTCAGCAAATCGCCTTGAAGATGATCCTCAACGCCCACTCTACGGCCGTCATGGCCAAGCTTGGAAAGGTCGTGGGAAACACGATGACCAACGTCAGCCCCTCGAATCTCAAGCTGATCGGGCGGGCGACGTATCTCGTTCAGCTTCACGCCAACGACATCCTGGGCAAACCGGAATGGGTGAAGGCGTTCGGCGCCCGGCCCCCGGTCTCCTACGCCGAGGCCAACGCCGTGCTTTTCGATTCCATCGCCTTCCTGAAGGACCGGCCCCAGGGCGCGGCCATCTCTCCCGAAGTCGCCCTCTCCATCGTCCGCATCCTGGAATCGCTCCGGCGGAAAATCGGGATAACGGCCGAGGAAGCCCTGGCGATCGTCCGGAAAACGAGCCTGCAGGATTACTTGGACCAAGCCCCCCGGCCGCCGGCGCCGGGGGAATGACCGGAGTCTTCGACCGCCGCGGCTCACCCGATCGGCGGGAGGCCGGTCAAATCATAGCAGGGGCTGATCGACGGCCGCCGCTCCTTGCGGGGGGCTTTTTTCTCGGGAGCGGGCCGATCGGATTTCGGCTGCGGGTAAACGAACGTCTCCCCCTCGAAATTCCGCATGACCACCTGTTCGTCGGAGATCGATTGGATGTATTTCGGGAGAAGCGGGATCTTTCCGCCGCCTCCGGGCGCATCGATGCAGTAATACGGAACGGCCAGGCCCGAGGTCCAGCCGCGGAGGGCTTCCATGACCTCGATCCCCTTCTGGACCGTCGTCCGGAGATGATCCGTCCCGCTGACATAGTCGGCCTGATAGATGTAGTAAGGCCGGACCCGGGCCATGAGGAGCTTCTGCATCAGCCGCCGCATGACCAGCGGGTCGTCGTTGACTCCCTTCAAGAGAACCGTCTGGCAGCCGAGCGGGATCCCGGCGTCGGCCAGGAGGCCGAGGGCCTGGTTGGCCTCGGGGGTCAGCTCGTCCGGGTGGTTGAAGTGGACATTGACGAAGAGCGGGTGAAACTTGCGGAGCATCGCCGCCAGTTTCGGAGTCACCCGCTGGGGGAGGAAGCAGGGAACGCGCGTTCCGATCCGGAGGATTTCCACGTGAGGAATGGCCCGCAGCCTGGTCAGGATGTATTCCAGGCGGGCGTCGCTGAGCATCAGCGGGTCGCCGCCGGAAACGATCACGTCCCGGATTTCCTCGTGGGTTCGGATATACTCGAGACCTTCCTCGATGGCCTTCGGATGGATCTTCTTCGGATCGCCGACCTTGCGCTTGCGCGTGCAGAACCGGCAGTAGGAGGCGCACCGATGGGAAACCAGGAACAACAGGCGGTCGGGATACCGGTGGACGACGCTGGGGACCGGGGAATCGTGGTCCTCGGCCAGGGGGTCGGAAACCCCGCTGTGCTCGACCAGCTCGGCCGGGTCCGGAACGACCTGCCGGTAGATCGGATCGCCTTTTGTTTTGATCAAGCCGGCATAGTACGGAGTGATCAACGTTTTGAAATGTCGGGAAATCCGGCGGACTTCGGCCACGTCCAAGTCAAAGGCGCAGGCCACTTGGTCCGGCGTCCGGAGGCTCCCCCTTGCGATTTGAGACCAATCGTCCATGGTCCTTTCTCCTCTAGCTCACTCGCTTCGTATAGATCACGCGCCCGTCCCCGGGTCCGTAAAAATCAGGGATCCGGGCGGTTTCGGTGTAATTCAACCCCAGGTAAAAACGCCTCGTCGGCTCGTATTTTTCGCTGGAGGACGTTTCGATTACGATCAGCCGCCCGCCGGCCCGGCGGACGTGGTCCTCGAGCCATTCGACGAGAATCCGGCCGTATCCGCGGCCCTGGGCCTTGGGATCGACGGCCATCCAGTACAGGTCGTACGTCCCCCGGGTGAGCGGGGTGGGGCCGTAGGTCATATATCCGGCGACCGCGCCCGTCTCGTCCGTCACGACGACGATGGCATAGTCCTCCTGCTCCGGCCGGCCGAGAGTGATGTCGATCAGCTCCTCGGCGACCGCGATTTCGTCCGGTCGGAAAAATCCCGTCGCCTCGATCAGGGCCAGGACGGCCGGGCGGTCGGCGGGGGTCATGGGCCGGATCATCGCTTCTCTCCCCGAAGCAGAGCCTTATCGATCATCTGCTTCCAAAAATTCTTATATTCGACGCCGGCCGCGCCCAAAGCCCGGGCATACCCGGCGTTCAAGCTGATGTCAGGATTGGGATTGACCTCCAGGATGAACGGCCGTCCTTTTTTATCCACCCGGTAATCCACCCGGGCATAATCCCGGCACTCGCAGGCGGAAAAGGCCTTGACCGCGATTTCCTGGAGGAGCGTCCGGAGCCCGTCGTCGATCGAGGCCGGGCAGCGCGGCGGCGTCGACTGAAACAGGACGTCGTCCGGATGCCACTTGGCCGCGTAACTGCAGATATTCGGCTGATTCTCGGGCATGCCTTCAAACTCGATCTCGCTGACCGGCAGGGCCTCGGTCTTCTCCGCGTCCCTCACCGCGACGTTGAACTCCCGCCCTTCGATATACGCCTCGACGAGGGCCGGTTCCCCGAAGACGTCCTGGATATGCCCAAGCTGCCGACGGAGGCCGTCCTCATCCCGAACGACGGATTCCGGGTGGATGCCGAGGCTGGCGTCCTCGTTGTTGGGCTTGACGATCAGGGGGAAAGGAAGGTTGATTTTCTGATCCGGGGATTCGGCCAGCACGGCCGGCGGCGTTGGGAGCCCGAACGATTTCAGAACCGCCTTGGTTTTGTATTTATCGAGACACAGGGCCAGAGTCCGAGAATCGTTCCCGGTGAAGGGAACGCTCAGGAGCTCGAGGGCCGCGGCCACGTTCGCTTCCAGCTGCGGCCGGCCCAGGAACGCCTCGCAGAGATTGATGAGGACGTCGGCGTTGAGGGTCTTCAGCCGCTGGCAGAAGTTCATGAAACTTTTCTGCAGGGGAATGATGAACGCGGCGTAGCCCAGCTCGGTGACGGCCGTCAAGACTTCCTTGGCCGTTTGCTCGACGGATTCCTCCGACGGCCGGTCGACCTTGTTCGCCGTGAGCGGGTCATAGGCGTTGAAGGCGATGCCCACGAGAAGGTTCGGGCCGGACTTGGCGCTCATGACCGGCCTTTCCGGGAAGAAACCAAACCCCAGCGGCAGCGGGCTTCGTCCACGACCCGGAGAATGAGCTCGTCGTACGAATACCCGGCCGTCCGGGCGGCTTTGGGCAGGCAGGAATTATCCTCGGGATTCGGAAGGATTCCCGGAAGGGGATTGACTTCGAGAATATGAGGGCGCCCCTTCTCGTCCAGGCGGACATCGACCCGGGCCCAATCGCGGATCCGGAGGATCCGGCAGGTGTCGGCGACGATCGTCCGGATCTCCTTCTCCAAGCCGGAAGAAATCCGGGCGGGACACTTGAAAATCGCCAGGGGCTTTTCGGGAGTGTCCCAGATCCATTTCGCTTCGTAGGAATAGATCGGATGGGCTTCGGGGGGAAGGAGGGAATGATCGATCTCGACGATCGGCAGGATCTCGAGGTTGGGGATGTTGCCCAACACGCCCACGGTGAACTCCCGGCCGGTGAGAAACCGCTCGATGATGACGGGCTGGCGGTAAAGGCCGGTCACTTCCCGGACGCGGGCCGCCAGTTCCTCCGCCGTGGCGACATAAGAATTGTTTTTGATCCCCTTGCTCGATCCCTCGTAGAGAGGCTTGACGATCGCCGGCAGCTTGATCCCGTCCGGAACGGCCTCGCCGGGCTCGACGACCCGGAATTCGGGATTCGGCACGCCGTAATACGAGAGGATTTCCTTGGCCCGCGATTTGTCCAGGCACAGGCTCAGCGTCAGCGGATCCGATCCCGTGTAGGGCAGGTCCAGCATTTCGCACAGCGTCGGAATGTGGCCTTCCCGGTTGGGGCCGGTCAACCGCTCGGCGATGTTGAAGACAAGATCCGGCCGGGTGTTCCGAAGCCGCGCGTAGGCGTCTTCGTCGGACTCGATCGGGATCACTTCATATCGCCGGCCTAGGGCGGCGGCCACGGCGGAAATGGTTTCGTCCGAGTCGCACTCCGCAAACGTATCCGACGGTGGAGGCTCCTCCCCCTCGTCCTCGACGACCGGGAGAACCGCCGTCGCTTCGGCGACGCTTTGACGCAGAGAGGCGGCCATTCCTTTTTTTGAACTGAAGAGCAAAGCCACTTTCATCTTCGCTCTTCGGTCCCTCGCCTCAAGTTGAAATAGATCCCCTGCTTCGTAATCATCTGCTGCCGCTTTTCAATTCATCGTTCTTCAAAAGTAGTTATAGAACATTTAAGGGAAATGTCAATAGGGTTTGTCAAGGAAAATACAAATTATTCGTTTAGACCCCGCGCCGCCCCCCATTAGTAGTGCTGTCTAGAAGCCGGACATGTCAGCGCATGAACTCGCTGTAAAGATAGTAAGCCCGGGGATCGAGCACGCGGCGGGACGCCTTCGCCCGGAGCGCCCGGTAGGGGGACCGGTAATCGCTCGGCGGAACATGAAAAAGGAGAAAAGCTCCGGCCTTGTGGAGATCCTCGAGGTCGGGCTCCGGAATCAATCTTTCCAGATGAATCACCAATCCCGCCCCGGCCGCGGCGGCCTTCGCCGCAATGTCGCGCAGCAGGAGCAGAGCCGGAAGATCCGCGCCGGCTCCGGCGGCCGACACATGAATCCAGGCCCCTCGCCGGGCCAGCTCTTCCAAAGCCTCGGCCGGAGCCCCATGGTGGTAGTATCCCAGCCGCCGGTTTCCCCTCCGCGCGTCCTCGGCCAGAACGGCCAAGTCCTCCGTCCGCCGTTTTTCCGTTTTATTCGAAAGATAAAGAGAAACGCTCCCGCCCGCCGCGTCGCGGAGAGCCCTGAGGGAGAGGACGACGCCCTCTCCTTCCGCAAGAAGAGGGCCATGCTGAAAATGAGCGATCTCTCCGCCGCCTTTCCCGGCGGCGGCACTCAGGACGGCGAGGTCGGCCGGCGCACGGCCGGCCTTATCGGAGGTGAAAAGATCCGCGCCCGAAAGACAGATCCGCTCCAATTCAAGGACGGTGAGGCGCCCGGCATCAATCAGATGGAGGCGCCCGCCCCGCCGGCGCCGTCCCCGGGCTTCGTCCAGGATTGCATAAAAATCCGCCTGGTCATCCCGGAGGACAAGGGTCCGCTTCTTCGATGGGAAATCGCGCTCGTCCATGATCGATCCGCCGGATGCGAAGTGTACCTTCGCCCCCGGACCGTGTCAAGAAAACGAATCGCGCCGCCTTAAATCACAAAAATCTTGCCCCGGCGCATCGTCCCTTACCGTTTTTAATCTTTAGACGATCCTCGGTTTCGGTAAGGTTTTGATATGGCAAGAGAATACCCTCTTGGGCAAGGCTTTTATTGGCTTGACCGGAAAACTCGGAACCGGCCCTTCGATTTCAGCGGCCGCCCTCCCCTCGAGGACGATGAGTTCCCGTCGCTCGTTTGAACCCGCTTCCTTATTCTTATATAGTAATCGTGGGGCAGGCGGATGCGCAAAAAAACCCTGGTTCTTTTCTCCGGAGGGCTGGATTCCACGACCGCCCTCCATTGGGCCCTCCGCCGGGGCGGCAAGGTCTCGGCCCTGACCTTCGACTACGGGCAGCGCCACCGGGTGGAAGTCCGGGCCGCCCGGACGATCGCCCGGCGGCTGGGCGTCCCCCACAAGATCCTGAAAATCGACCTGGAGCAGATCGGCGGTTCCGCCCTGACCGAGCCATCCATCGCCGTTCCGCGCCACAAGCGGCTCCCGCGCCTCCGGACGACCGCACCGCCGGTCACGTACGTCCCCTTTCGCAACGGGATCTTCCTGGCCTTGGCCGCGGCTTGGGCCGAAGCGCAAGGAATCAACGAGATCGTTTGCGGCTTCAACGTCATCGATTCGCCGGCCTACCCCGACACCCGCCCCGTTTTCGTCCGGGCCATGGAACGGGCCGTCCGAGCGGGGACAGCGGCGGCCGCCGCCGGCCGGCCGGTCCGGATCCGGGCGCCGTTTGCCGGGATGAAGAAGTCGGAGATCATCCGGACGGGCTTGGCCTTGGGGGCGGATTATTCCCTGTCGATCACCTGCTATTCAGGGAAGGAACGGCCGTGCGGCTCGTGTTCCGCCTGCCTCCTGAGAGCTCGGGCTTTCAAGGAAGCAGGCTGTTCCGATCCTCTCGTCCTGCGGACAAGCAAAGGAGAACTTCCATGAGCTGGACGTTGAAAGTCCGGGACCGTTTCTCGGCCGCCCACTTTCTGCGCGAATACCAGGGCAAATGCGAAAAAATCCACGGGCATACTTTTCAAGTGGAAGTCGAGGTCGACGTTTCCGATCTCGACGCCGCCGGCCTGGGGATCGACTTCGCCGTCTTGAAGGCCGGATTGGCCGAAATCCTACCTGACCACACCCTCCTCAACGACGTCTATCCCTTCAATCCCTCGGCGGAAAACCTGGCCCGTCGTTTCTATGAAGACCTCAAGCCTCGTTTTCCGGTCCGGGCGGTGACGGTCTGGGAGTCCGAGGATGCCCGGGCGACCTACGCTGAAGATCGCTGAGATCTTCGCCGGAATCCAGGGCGAAGGGCTCCGGATGGGAAGGCCGGCGGTGTTCGTCCGGCTGGCCGGATGCAACCTCCGCTGCTCGTTTTGCGACACGAAAAGCGCTTGGAGAGGCGGGCGGCTCATGACGGCCGCGGCCGTCGCCGCCGCCGTGAAAAAAGCGCGAAGACCGTGGTCCGGCGAGTGGATCTGCCTGACCGGAGGGGAGCCGTTCACCCAGGACTTCGGACCCTTGGCCGAACGCCTGCGGGCCGAGGGATTCCGCATCCAGGTCGAGACAAACGGGACGATCTTCAAAGATATCCCTCTCGATTGGTTCACGGTCTCCCCCAAGCCGCCGGATTACGATGCCGCCCCCGAATTCCACGCCCGGGCCCGCGAAGTCAAACTTGTCGTCTCCCGGGAACTGACGCTTCGCGCGGTCGGCCGCGTCCGGGCCGCCTTTCCCGCCTCCGTTCCGGTTTTTCTCCAGCCCGAGTCGAACCGTCCGGAAAGCCGCGACCGGGCGATCCGCCTCCTCCGGCGGGCATCGGCCCGAGGGCTCGGGGACGTCCGGTTGGGCGTTCAGCTCCACCGCGTTTTCGGTCTGCGCTGAGCCGCGGGTCCATCCGCCGGCCGCCCGGCGTTTTCGGGCGGATCGGGAGCGGCCGCCGCCGCAACGCTTCCCCTCGAGACCGGGGCGGGCCGGATCCCGTTTCGCCCCCCGAGAAAGAAGCCGTACTCCGTCCGGGCGAGAAAAACACCGAGGAGAATGACCGCCGCCCCGCCGATCTGGCGCGGCCGGAGCGCTTCCCCCAGGATGAGCAGGGCGAACAAGGCCGTGAAGACCGGCGTGAGATTGCTGTAAACGGCCGTCCGGATGTTTCCGACCCGCCGGACCGAAACGTACCAAACCAAGTAGCCGACGACCAAGCTGAAGACGGCCGAGAACCCGAGGCCGGCCCAGGCGGCCGGCGAAACGCTCCGCCAAGAAATCCGCGAAATCGCGCCGGCGCAGAACGGGAAGTAGGCCAGGGCGCCGAGGCCGACGGTGATCGCCGTGAACTTCAAGGGCGACAGGCGCTCGAGGAACTCCTTTGAAAAAACCGTGTTCAAGGACCAAAGAATCGTTCCGGCGAAAATCATCACGTCGCCCTGGAAGCCCGCGCTCAATAGCCGGATTCCCCCTTCCCCCCCCGCGATCACAAGATAGAGGCCGGCCGCGGAGATGACGATGCCCAAGGCCGCCCCCCAGCGGACTTTTTCGATTCGGAGGAGGCCGCCGATCAAGGCCACGATCGCCGGCGAAAACGACAGAATGAACGAGGAGTTGGAGGCCGTCGTCCGGCTCAGCCCGCCGATGAACAGGATCTGGTAAAGGGCGTGGCTCATGATCCCGAGCGCGGCCAGCTTCCAAAACTCGCTTCGGCCGACGCGGAAGCTCTCGCCGGAGGCGGCCATCAAGCCGACGAGGACGGCGGCCGTCAGGAGGAGGCGCAAGCCGTTGAATCCGGCCGGCGAAAGCTCCCGGAGGGAGATCTTGATGATGGAAAAATTCAGCCCCCAGATCAGGGTGACCAGGAGCATGAACACGTCGCTCCAGCCGAACGACGGATTCTTCGGGGGATGGGCGCTCATGGGCATCCGGGAAATCGGCGGGAGGCGTTCAAACGGCCGCGAGTCCCGCCGTCAGGGACGTTTCTTCGCCCTCCCGGCGTCTTTTTGAGCCCGCGGATAGGCCGCTTCGATGACGGAGAGGAGGCCGCCCCGGGGGTTGAAGGAGCCCTTTACCGCGGCCCGGACCGGACGGGCGGCCGCGACGATGTCCTCCAGGATCCGGTTGACGGCGTTCTCGTAGAAAATGCCGAGATCGCGATACGCCAGGAAATATTCTTTCAACGATTTGAGCTCCAGGCACGAGTCCCGAGGGACATAGGTGATCGTGATCGTCCCGAAATCCGGCAGCCCCGTCTTGGGACAGACCGAGGTGAATTCCGGAACCGTGATCGTGATTTCATAGTCCCGGAATTGATTGGGAAAAACGTCGATGGACGGAAGCCGGGTTTTGAGGCCGGCCGTCGCTTCCTTTTTACCGTATCCGCTCATCTGGAACCGTCCCGGAGAACATGTTAGGATATGATATCCGATATCCCCCGGGATGACAATCGACATGGCTTCACCGTCTTTTCTCTACGGCCCGGTTCCGTCCCGCCGGCTCGGGTATTCCCTCGGCGTGGATCTTTTGCCGTTTAAAACGTGCTCGATGGACTGCGTCTATTGTCAGCTCGGCGGAGGGGCCCGAACGACCGTCCGGCGCCGGGCTTTCATTCCAGTCGAAACCGTCCTGGCCGGGATCGAGAACGTTCTCCAGCGCGGAGACCGGGTCGACGCCATCACGTTTTCCGGATCGGGCGAGCCGACCCTCCATCCGGGGCTGGGACGCCTCATCCGGGCCATCAAGCGGAAGACCGCGGTTCCGGTGGTCCTCCTGACCAACGGCTCCCTGTTCACCCGCCCTTCGGTCCGAAAGGACGCGGCCGCCGCCGACATCGTCGTCCCCTCGCTCGACGCGGCGACGGAAGACGCCTTCCGGAAAATCAACCGCCCTCATCCGGGTCTGTCGGCGGCCGCGATCATCGAAGGCCTGGCCGCGTTCCGGCGGCATTTCCACGGCCGCCTCTGGCTGGAGGTTCTTTTCGTCAAAGGGATCAACGACCGTCCGTCCGATCTCCGGGCGCTCAAAAAAGCCATCGCCCGGATCCGGCCCGACCGCGTCCATCTCAACACGATCGTCCGGCCTCCGGCCGAGTCTTGGGCCCGGCCCCTCGGCCGCCGGGATCTCGAAAAAATCCGCGCCTTCCTCGGAGAAACGGCGGAAATCATCGCCGATTTCAAAAAACCGGGGCGGCGGACCCGAACGAAGGATCTCCCTTCCCGGATTCTTGATTTCGTCCGGCGACGGCCCGAGACGGCCGAAAGGATCGCCGCCTCCCTGGGCGCTTCGCCGGAAGCCGTCGAGCGCGCCGGCCGGCGACTCGAGAAAGACGGCCGCCTCCGGCTCGTCCGCCTCAACGGCCGCGTTTTTTTCGAGCCGGGAGCCGCCGCCGGGAAAAAATAGGGCCGGCCGCCTCCGTCGCTGATGGATCGGCCCTTTAAATCCCTCCTCCCGATAGGGGAAAAGGATCCGCTTGGCTTGACGACGACAAACCCTCATGATCGGAGCCGTCGCCTTAAGCTTCGGGCTCCCCTTTAGGATCTGTTCAAACCCTTCCATCCGCTGGACTTCGGGCCGGCTCAAGATGATTGTCTCCTCCATGTCCGCCTTCATCCCGAAGCGGACATTTTTGCTTTGCCCTTAAAGGGGACATTTTCGCTCGGCAGTTAGGGGGACATATTGACTCGGCTTAAACAGAGCGTTCCGCGGACCTTTTCCTTTCCGGCCGTTTGTGTTACCTTTAGTTTTCGACAACCGCTCATTCTGAAGCGAACGCCCGCCGCCCGGAAGGAGAAAGAGATGCTCGACACGACTCATTTTCCCAAGGCAAAAAAATATTGGCTGATGGGAAAGCTCTATCCCTGGTCCGAACGCCCCTTGCACCCGATGGTCCACGCCCTTCATTACGGGACCTCGGTTTTTGAAGGCATCCGGGCTTACGGGACGTCCTCCGGGCCAAAGATTTTCCGTCTTCCCGAACACGTCGAGCGGTTTTTCGTCTCGGCGGATGTCGTCAAGATGAAAGTCCCCTATACCCCGGAGGAAGTGACCGCGGCGATCAAGCAGACCGTCCGGGAAAACGAAATGGAGTCCTGCTATATCCGGCCGCTTTTCTACTACGCGTACGGAAACCTCGGGTTGATCCCCAAAGCCTCCCCGGTGGAGCTCGTCATCGCCGCCTGGGAATGGGGATCCTATATGGGCGAGACGGCGGTCAACGGCATCCGGGTTTATCTCGGCCCTTGGCGGCGGACCCATCACAGCCAAGTCGACATGCGGGCCAAGCTCGGCGGAGCGTATGTCCAATCGACCATCTCCGGGCTCGAGGCCCGGGCCATCGGCGCCGACGAGGCTCTTTTCCTCAACATCGAGGGCCGGATCGCCGAGGGCCCCGGAGAAAATCTCTTCGTCGTTAAAAACGAGGTCATCCGGACCAACGCGCTTTCCGAATCCATCCTCGAGGGGATCACCCGGACGAGCATTCTCGAAATCGCCCGGGATCTCGGGATCAAGACGGAAATCGGGCCGATTTCGACCGGCGACCTGACCGGAGCCGACGAAGCTTTTTTCACCGGGACGGCCGTGGAAGTCATCCCGATCATCCAGCTCATCGACGGCTCGGACCGAAACACCCCGCGGCGCGAAACCGTCATCGGGCAAGGCAAGCCGGGACCGGTCAGCCTGCGGCTCCGCCAGGCCTACCTGGACATCGTCCGCGGAAAAAATCCGAAATACGAAAAATGGCTTTCGCCCCTGGACTGACGGTCCCCGCCTGACCGTCGACGGGAATGGCGCGCGTCCGCCCGTCCCCCCCGGGACGCGATTTCCGGACGCATCATCTTCGGCATCGGGAGGTCCGCCCATGATCCGATTTTCGGCCAAGCTTCCGGCCGGATGCCTCATTCTCGCCCTGGCCGTCACCCTGGCCCCGGCATCCGACATCTTCCCCTATCCCTTCCGCATCGAACAACTGGACAACGGGTTGAAGATCGTCTCCATCCCGCTCGAAAATCCGGACATCATCGCGTATTACACCATCGTCCGCTCGGGTTCGCGCAACGAGGTCGAGCCCGGCAAGTCCGGGTTCGCCCACTTTTTCGAGCACATGATGTTCAAGGGGACCAAGCAAGTCCCCCGCCCTGCCTATGACGATTTCCTCACCCGGCTGGGCGCCGGAACGAACGGCTACACGACGGACGACTACACGTGCTACTACGTCGTCTTCGCCGGCCGGGACAACTTGGAAGAAGTCGTCCGAACCGAGGCCGACCGCTTCCTCAACCTTTACTACGATGAGGAGATGATCAAGACGGAAGCGCCGGTGATCGAGGGCGAATACCTGGCCAGCGTGTCCAATCCGGGCCGGCGGCTGAACGAGCTGCTCCGCGACACCGCCTTCGAAGCCCATTCCTACAAGCATACGACCTTGGGCTACCTGCGGGACATCCAGGACATGCCCAACCAATATGCTTACAGCCAGCTCTATAAGAAGCGCTTTTACGCCCCGGATAACACTCTCCTTCTCGTCGCCGGGGACTTCGACCACGCCCGGCTGATGGAGCTAGTCCGAGCCAACTACGGCGCCTGGGAGAAATCGAATTATGAGCTCGTCACCTCCGTCGAGCCTCCGCAAAAGGCGCCCAAGCGGGCCCACCTGCCTTGGCCGGGCCCGACGCTTGCCCGCTTGGCCGTCGGCTTCCACGGGCCGGCTTTTTCCGACGCTGTTTCGGACAAAGCCGCCCTGGATCTTTTGGCCGCGGTCGCCTTCGACTCCTCCTCTCCTCTGGTCCAGCGGCTGGTCCGGGAAGAGCAGAAATGCCTGAGCCTCAACGCCCGCTTCGGCGACAACCGCGATCCGGGCCTTCTCCTCTTCAGCGCCGTTGTCAAAAACGACGACGATCTGGCGTATGTCGAAGCCGAGATTCTCCGGGAACTGGAACGGTTGAAAAAAGAGCCGGTCTCGGAGGAGGACCTGGCCCGGATCAAGTCGAACATGAAATATTCCCTAGCCGACGCCCTGGGCACCACGGACGGAGTCGCCGGAACCCTGGCCTTCTATATCAATTTGACCGGGGATCCCGGGACGCTCAACCGGTTGTTCGCCCTGTACGATCGGATCACGCCGGCCGACATCCGGGCGGCCGCGGCGAAGTTCTTCCGGCCGGAAAATTCAACGACCGTCACCTTGACGGGAGGAGGCGCCCGATGAAAGCACGGTCGACGAAAACCGCGTGGCTGGGATCGGCCGTCCTGGCGGGAACGGTGTTTCTGGCCGCCTGCGGCGATTCCTCCGGACCGGACCGCCTGACGACCGAGCTGCTTCCCGTCCCCGGCAATCCCCTTGTCGCCTTCCGCATTCTGACCAAAATCGGAACAGCCGAGGATCCCACCGGCAAAGACGGCTTGTGCCGCTTGACCTGGAACCTGCTGGCCGAGGGCGGCAGCCGCTCTCGCACGGCTGAGGATATCAGCCGGGCCTTTTTCCCGATGGCCGCCTCCGTCTCCCTGAGCCTGGACAAGGAAACGGCCGTATTTTCGGCGACCGTCCACCGGGACAACCTGGCCGCTTTTTACGCTCTCTTCAAGGAAATGCTCCTCGATCCGGGATTCCGGGAAGAGGACTTCAACCGGCTGAAGGCGGCCCAACTGGCCTTCGTCGAAAAAACCTTGACCGGCAACATGGACGAACAGTTCGGCAAGGAGATCCTGGGCCTGATGTTATACGAGGGGCATCCCTTCGGCCGGACCGACGCCGGGACGGTCGAGACCATCGGCGGGCTGACTCTCGACGACGTGAAGGCCTTCTACCGGGAGCACTTCGTCCGGGGGAACATCACCATCGGCCTGGCCGGGGGATACCCGGAGGGATTCCCGGAGGAGGTCCGGCGGGACTTCGAGAAGCTCCCGGAAGGATTCACTCCCCGGCTGGCTCTTCCGCCGGCCTCCATGCCCAAGGGCCTTCAATTCGTCCTGGCCGAAAAGGACACGCCCGGGACGGCCATCTCCATGGGCTTTCCCGTTTCGCTCACGAAATCCGACAAGGATTTCTTCGCCCTCTGGGTCGCCGGCGCCCATTTCGGCGAGCATCGCCAGCACGTCTCCCTCCTGTTCCAGAAAATCCGCGAGGAGCGCGGGCAGAACTACGGGGATTACGCCTACATCGAACACTTCGTCGAGGGCCGCGACAAGTTCCCGGCCCCCGGTCACGCCCGCCGGCAGCAGTATTTTTCGATTTGGATCCGGCCTTTGCCCAACTCCAACCGCCATTTCGTCATCCGCCAGACGCTCCGCGAGCTGAAGCGGCTCGTGGAGGACGGGCTCTCGGAGGAGCGGTTTGAGCTCGTCCGGACCTACCTTCTCAATTACACCAAGCTTTACGCCCAGACCCTGGATGAACGGCTCGGCTGGCGGATGGATTCCCGTTTCTACGGGTACGAGGACTTTCTGGCCGAAGCCGCCCGGATTCTCCCCCGGTTGACGCGGAACGACGTGAACGCCGCCGTGAAAAAGTATCTCCAGGCGTCCGACGTCTGCATCGCCGTGATCACTCCGGACGCCGGACAATTGCGGGACGATCTCGTCTCCAACAAGCCGTCGCCGATCCGCTATGCCAACCCGAACATGCCGGCCGGCGTGATCAACGAGGACACGGTCATCCAGATCTACTCCCTGGACGTCCGGCCGGAAAACGTCCGGATCGTTCCCGCCGGGGAATTTTTCCGCCGGCCTGGAATCCCCGCCGGCAGATGAGCCGAGGCCGCCCGGCGGGAAAAGGCGCGGACACGCGCCGAGGCCGGGCTTCTCCGCCGACAAGCGGCGGTGAGGCCGACTGGACGCCGGCTGAGCGAAGGCTCCTGGCTTCCCTCGGCCCGCCGGAGAAAATCCAGTTTTTTCTCAACCGCCTCGCCTACGACCCGGCGCCGGGGACGGCGTCCCCCCGGCGCGTTCTCCGGGAGCGGAAAGCCAACTGCTTCGAGGGGGCGCTCTTGGCCGCCGCCGCCTTCCGGTATCACGGCCGGCCGCCGCTTTTAGTCGATATGCGCTCCTGGAACGACGACGACCATGTCTTGGCCGTTTTCCAGCGCGACGGAGCCTGGGGCTGCGTCGCCAAATCGAATTACACCGTTCTCCGCTTCCGGGAGCCCGTCTACCGGACGATCCGGGAGCTGATGATGTCCTTCTTCGACATCTTCTTCAACGCGATCGGGCAGAAAACGCTCCGCCAGTATTCCGTCCCCTTCGACCTCCGCCGGTTCGACTCCCGCCGCTGGATGACCACGCCCGACGACATCAGCTGGATCGGCGACGCCCTCGACCGGGCCCGCCATTACCGGGTTCTCACCCCCGCCCAAATCCGGGGCCTCCACCGGGCCGATCCGGTCCTGGTCAAAGCCGGGCTGTTGGGCGCGGATCCCTCGGGCCTGTTTAAGCCGAAATAATCCCGGCGGCGGTCGTGCGGATCAACTCCCAAGCCCGGCGGACGTGCCGTTCCTCGGTCAGCCGCGAGCCGATCACCAGGCGCAGGGTGAATTTTCCCCCCAAGACCGTATGAGTCAAGCCGATCTCCCCCGAGGCGTTCAGCCGGTCCATCAAAGCCTTGTTGATCCGCGCGGATTCCTCCTCGTTCCGCCCGCCGTTCCAGCGGAAGCAAACCAGCCCGAAATGCACCGGCGCTGGAACCTCGAATCCCGGCTCGGCTGCGACCCAGTCCCGGAACAGGCGGGCCAAGCGGAGATGTTCGCGGACAAAAGCCCGGAGGCCGGCGGTCCCGTACGACCGGATGACGAACCAAAGCTTCAGCGCCCGGAAGCGACGGCCCAAGGGAATTCCCCAGTCCCGGTAATTCTTGACATAGGGATCCGCGCCTGTCTTGAGATACTCGGGATGGATTTCGAACGTCCGGATCAGGGCGCCCGGATCGCGGATGAAATACGCCGAACAATCAAAGTTCGTCAACATCCACTTGTGGGGATTGAAGACAAACGAATCGAGATATTCCGCCCCGTCCAGGATCCAGCGGTTCTCGGGGCAGACGGCCGCCGTGCCGGCGTAGGCCGCATCCACGTGAAGCCACACGCCGTGGCGGGCGCAGATTTCCCCGATCGGCCGGAGAGGATCGACGGCCCCGGAGGACGTCGTTCCCAACGTGGCTACGGCGACCGCCGGCTGGAGGCCGGCCGCCTTGTCGGCCCGGATCGCCTCCTCGAGCTTATCCGGCCGCATGGCGAAGGCGGCGTCCGTCGGGATGACGCGGAGGTTTTGACGGCCGTAGCCGGCGATCTTGACGCCCTTCTCGATGCTCGAATGCGTCTCGGTCGAGGCATACGCGATCAGGGGACGCCGCAGCCCGGATTCGTTCGATTCGAAATCCGTCGCCCGTTCGCGGGCCGAGATCAGGGCGGCCAGGGTGGCCGTGGAGGCGGTGTCCTGGATTACACCCTGGAGGCCGGCCGGCAAACCGAGCATCCCCCGGAGCCACTCCATGACCAAGTCCTCCAACTCCGTGGCCGCCGGCGACGTCAGCCAGCTCATCCCCTGAGCCCCCAGGCCGGCCATGAGCATTTCCCCGAGAATGGATTCCGGGCTGTTGTTGGCCGGGAAATAGGCATGCCAGCCGGGATGCTGCCAATGGGTCATCCCCGGAAGAAGGATCTCCTTGAAGTCGGCGAAAATACGTTCCATCGACTCGCCTTCCTCGGGCGGCGAGGCGGGCAGCTTCGACCGGATCTCGCCGGGTTTGACCCGGGACATGACCGGAAAGCGCTCGATATTTTCGAGATAATCGGCGATCCAGTCGACGAATTCATGGGCGTGACGGCGAAAACTCTCATGATCCATGGATTTTCTCCCGAATAGAAACAAGAACATTCTAAACAAAGCCTTCCCTCCGGTCAAAAGGACTGTTTTCCAGGCTGTTTTCGGGACATTCGAGCCGAATATTTGCATTTAAAGCCGCCGAAGCGCGGTTTCACACGTCGCCATCGAGTCATATTCATCGAAAATGCGGATATTGGAAAAAAGATATTGCCTTGTGATCGATGATGTGATATAATAAAAAAAGTAGGAAAAAGGGGAAGCGGTAATTCCTTTAAAATCAGACGGTTAGTTGTTTTATATCTCATCTCTCTCCTGAAAAATCCTGCGGGCTGTTTTTGTCTCCGCCGTCTTCACGCGAACCTCTTATCGCCCATTGCAACGATCCGCCGGCCCGGATCGTACTAATCAATGGAATGAAGAACAGACGTTACCTCCTTTCCCCTCCTCCTCTCCTTTTTTAGTTTTTTTCTTTTTTCCCCAGGCGGCCCGGTCGCGAAAGCGCCCGGGCCGCCTTCGTTATCTCTCCCTTCCCTCCCTCCGGTCCGCGGCCCGCTTTTTCATGAAATCCGCCGGCCTCGACATCGTAAAAGGCCGGATTTTCTCGCCCTCGCAAGTCCGGCGATGCCGATTCGATCCGGCGTCTCTCCGCGTCCTTCCGTCGCAAAGATCCATTCCCCCGACTCTTACCGCTGTCGGGCCGCGGTTTTCCAACGCCTTGAATTCCTCCGCCCGGAATCATAAGATAATTAAAAAGGAAGGGTTTTATGAGCAAATCGTTCGATCAGGGGAAGGACGAAGTCGCCAAGCTGTGCCGTTTCTTCGAGACGAACGAGCTGGAATTCCGGGCTCCCGGCGTCAAAGAAGCCCATATCCGCCAACAACTGATCGACCCGTTTTTCATTTCGCTGGGCTGGGACGTGCGCAACGCCGCGATGATCGCTCCGCAGTACCGCGAAGTCGTCCCTGAAGACAGTTTGGAGATCGAAGGCCGGCAGAAAGCCCCCGATTACACCTTCCGGGTCGGCGCCCAGCCGAAATTCTTCGCCGAGGCCAAAAAATGCGGCATCAATATCAACCTCGATCCCGGGCCGGCCTACCAGCTCCGCCGGTACGGCTTCAGCGCGAGGGTCGCCCTCTCCATCCTGACGGATTTTGAGGAGCTGGGCGTCTATGATTGCGGCCCGCGGCCGAAACCGGGCGAGAAGGCGTCTTACTCCCGCATCCAGTATTTCCGGGCGGAAGAATACCCCGACCGCTTCCGGGAGCTGTGGGACGTGTTCTCCCGCGAGGCGGTCTGGTCGGGAGCGTTCGACCAGTACGCGGCCTCCAAGCGGAAGCGTGGCACGTCGGAGGTGGACTCCGAATTCCTGAAGGAAATCGAAGGCTGGCGCGACGTCCTGGCCCGCAACATCGCCCTCCGCAATCCCGGCCTGTCCCTGGACGACTTGAACCTCGCGGTTCAATTGACCATCGACCGGATCGTCTTTCTTCGGATGGCCGAGGACCGGGGCATCGAGCCCTTCGAGCAATTGCTGAAGCTCTGCGAGCGGACGGAAATCTACGCTCATTTCGTCCGCGTCCTCTGCCGGAAGGCGGATGACAAGTACAACTCGGGCCTGTTCCACTTCGAGCGGGAGCCGGGAGTGGCCGAGGCGCCCGACCGGCTCACGCCGTGCCTGAAAATCGACGACAAGGCGATCAAACCGATCCTCCAGAGCCTCTATTTTGAATACGGATCGCCCTACCAATTCGGCGTCATGCCCGTCGAAATATTGGGCACGGTTTACGAACGGTTCCTGGGCAAGGTCATCCGCCTGACCGAAGGCCACCAGGCCAAAATCGAGGAGAAGCCCGAAGTGCGGAAAGCCGGCGGCGTTTATTACACGCCGGCCTACATCGTGGACTATATCGTCAAAAACACGGTCGGAAAAAAGATCGAAGACAAAAGCCCGGCCCAGTTGGCCGGCGGGAAAAACGGGCCGCCGCTTCGGGTTTTGGACATGGCCTGCGGAAGCGGCTCGTTTCTCCTGGGGGCATACCAGCGGCTGCTCGACCACTGCTTGACGTGGTACCAGGGCCACAAGCCGGAATCCCATAAAAAGGCGGTTTATCAGGACAGCCGCAAGGGCGATTGGCGGTTGACCATCGAGGAAAAGAAGCGGATTTTGACGACGCACGTCTTCGGCGTGGACATCGATCCCCAGGCCGTCGAAGTCACGAAGCTCTCGCTTCTGCTCAAAGTCCTGGAAGGGGAGACCGACCAGACCTTCGGCGACCAAATGAAGCTTTTCCAAACACGGGCCTTGCCGAACCTGTCCAACAACATCAAATGCGGCAACTCGCTGATCGGCCCGGATTATTTCAGCGGAAGGCTGATCCCTGATCCGGAAGAATTGAAGAGGGTGAATCCGTTCGATTGGAACGCGGGCTTCCCGGAAGCCATGAAAGCCGGCGGTTTCGACTGCGTGATCGGCAATCCGCCGTATGTCCGGCAGGAAATTCTCGGCCCTCGGTTCAAGGAATATGCCCGGAAATCGTTCGCCACATACGCCGGAACAGCCGATTTGTATACGTATTTTATTGAAAAAGGCGTTTCGTTATTGACTCCTGATGGGTTGTTCTCCTATATCGTCGCCAACAAATGGATGCGGGCGAATTACGGCGAGCCGCTTCGCCTTTGGCTGAAATCCCAAGGCCTTGAAGAAATCACCGATTTTGGGGACTTGCCGGTTTTTAAAGGCGCGACGACTTATCCTTGCATTTTGCGTATTCGCAAAACGAGCCCTGGCAGCGATGGCGCCAGCCGTTCCAAGGTTGATGTTTCCCTCATCCGTTCTTTGGATTTTCGGGATTTGAGCGAATACGTCGGGGCAAATTCTTTTTTTATGACGAAATCCGGGCTCGATGATAAAGGCTGGTCGCTTGTGGCCGATTCAAGCCGAAGATTGTTGGATAAAATATTATCTGTGGGAATTCCGCTTGAGAATTACGTGCAAGGTAAAATATTTAGAGGTGTATTGACTGGATTGAATGAGGCTTTTGTCATCGATCAAGAAACGAGAGAGAACCTTGTTCGAAAAGACCGGAAGAGCACCGAAATTATTAAGCCTTTTCTGGCCGGTCGCGATATCAAGCGCTATTCGCCGCCAATAAGTAATAAATATTTAATCTTTTCCAGACGCGGGATAAAGATTTCCGAGTATCCAACAATTTATGAACATTTACTTCCATATAAAAATAAGTTAATACCTAGGCCTGAAGATTGGAAAGGAAAGGAATGGCAAGGCAGGAAACCCGGCGCTTATCAATGGTATGAGATTCAAGATACGGTAGCTTATTACAAGGAATTTGAAAAGCCTAAAATCATTTATCCTAATATCTGCACGAAGCCCGAGTTTAGTATTGATTATAGCTTTAGTTTTGCGAACCAGAAGTGTTTCATTATTCCTTTAGAAGACATTTTTCTTTTAGGAATATTGAATAGCAAATTATCATATTTCCTTTTCAAAATGATTTTTCCAAGGTTAAGAGGAGGATTTTATGAACCTAGTTATATATATATGAAGACATTCCCGATTCAAGATTTTATGGAAAGAGAAAGAAAATTGTTTTTCTTAGAAACGGTTGAAAGGATGATCGCTTTTTCTAGGCAATTGTCCGAAGTAGGAACGGTCTCTCAAAAATCAATCCTCCAGCGCCAAATCGAGGCCACCGACCGGGAAATCGATCAGCTTGTCTATGAGCTCTACGGCCTGACCGACGAGGAGATCAAAATCGTCGAAGGAGAAACGAGCTGATTTGTTTGTATATCAGAACAGTCGTCAAATAAGGTCCGCATGATTCTTTTTCATCCAAGAGGATGCGGATTTGTAGAGAAATTCCGCTAACGCGATCATTTCATCAAATTCCGCAATGGATACCGACCCGGCCCGGTCATACTCGCTGATATTCCGTTTCTTCCGGAAGACATCGAATTTACGAATCGTTTTGTCATTAATTTCGAGCGTGAATTTCAAGGATTGGATGACTCGGAAATGATGGGAATCCTTGGCGGCTCGGAAGCCCTCGGCTGCCAGAGCGGCGTTCGCGCATTGAAGGGCAGCGTTATAAGCGATATTGAAACGCCAATCGAGACTGAGCTTCTTATTTCGACAGTCCTTCAGATCCCGCTCGATAAGCCTGAAGAGATGATTGATCTCTTGGCGGCGGCTCAAGTGTTCGACGAGCCATTCGTTCTTTTTCCATTCGGCCAAAGTCATGCGGATCTCCGAGTATCGGAATAAACGGCGATTTCATAATTTCGCGGATCAGATGATCGCCTTGGGAGAGCCTTCTGCGGAATTCCCTGGACGACATAACCAGGGGATTGATTTCGCGCCTGAGACGGTCCTGAACCGGGTGGATAGCGTTGACGATTTCCTCGAACCTTACTTCACCGACGATAAGGAGATCAAGATCGCTTTCGTTGCCGGCCGAGCCCCGAGCGAGAGAGCCGTAAATGAGCACAACGGAGATCCTTTTAATTAGAGGGTCAAGAGCCGCCCTCAGAACATCGGCCGCGCCCGCCGTCTTGGTCACGAGCATTTTTATTTCCGGGAAAATCGGGCAGTGCGGATTGCCCTGAAAGAGAACCTGGTTGTCCTTGACGGAGCGGGTGATCAGCCCCGCATCCGCCAGCTTTTTCAGTTCTCTCTGTCCTGCTCCAGGAGAAATGTTCGCCAGCCGCAGAATTTTTCTTAAGTGAAATGCTTCATCGTCGTGGCCGAAGAGCAAGACCAGAATTGACCGTTTCGTTTTCCCGAAGAGCGCGTCGATCAGACAGGGTGTTTTCATTATGTATCCATTATGGGTACATTTGTACTCATTTCGGGTACGATTGTACCTTTTTTGGTTACATATTGCAAGTATCAATCACCAACCTATACGACGCGATTTCCGCAGATAATTCTCATACGCCTAAATGATTCTGAGGCCGCATTTAGCACCGTACATAATCTTGACAATAAAAATCGAAAAGAAGAGAATGGACTCTCGTCGCGAGCTGGAGCGAAGGGAAGTCCGTGAAAAGCGGACGCAGTCCCCGCTACTGTAATCGGGTACGAATCCCGGAAGACGCCACGGTCGCCGCAAGGCGGCGGGAAGGCCCGGGAGGAGGATGATCCGAGAGCCAGGAAACCTTCACCGGCTTGAGCGAAACCAATCTTCGGGTCGGAAGAGGAGGTTTCTCATGACCCTTTATCACCATTCCCGTCGTGTCTGTCTCTTAATCCCGGCGATCGCGGTTCTTATCGGACAAGCCGCGGCTTCCAAAGACGCCTCGCCGGAGACGACGCCTTCGTTTCTCAGCCACGAGATCGTCGTCACGGCCGCCCGCCTTGAAACGCCCCTGATCGAGATCGCCAGCGCCGTCACGGTCATCACCCGGGAGGATCTCGAACGGACCCGCCCGGCCTCCGTCCTCGACGCTCTCCGCGACACGCCCGGCTTGGGCCTCGTCCGCAACGGCGGGCCGGGAGCGGCTTCGTCCATTTTCGTCCGGGGGGCGAATTCGGAACATGTTCTCGTCCTCCTGGACGGCGTGCCCCTGAACGATCCGATCAACCCGTCCCGCTCCTTCGACCTCGCCCACATGACCCTCGACGGCGTCGAACGGATCGAAATCCTCCGCGGTCCCCAAAGCACCCTCTACGGTTCGGACGCCCTCGGAGGCGTCATCAACATCCTGACCGGCCGGGGGATGGGGAAACCGGCGGTGACGTTCCGCGCCCGCGGGGGGTCGCACGGAACCCTCTCCGGAGGACTGGACATCCGGGGGTCGGCCGGGGCGTTCCGGTATGACCTCAGCGCGTCGCGCGAATCGACCGAAGGCGTTTCGGCCGCCTCCAGCGCCTACGCCGGAAACACCGAACAAGACGGCTATCGCAACTGGACGCTGTCCGGCCGGGCCGGCCTGGTCTTGGCCGGCGGCACCGAGATCGACCTGATCATCCGGGGCGTTTCGGCCCGGACCGATCTCGACGCCTTCGGCGGTGCCTACGGGGACGATCCCAACAGCATCCAGGATTACCGGTCCGGGTTCGTCCGGGCCCAAATCCGGACCCTGAGCGCCGGAGGGCGTTGGGAATCCAAAGCCGGCTTCGCCTACATCCGTTCAACCCGCGAAAACGACAACCCGGTCGACGAAAGCCATCCCTTCGACTCGGAGACCGCCCGTTACCGCAGCGCCCGGTTCAGGGCGGACTGGCAGAACAACCTCTTCCTCCGGCCGGGCCACACGCTGACGGCCGGAGCCGAGATCGAGCGGGAGACGGGCGACTCGGCCTATTTCTCGGAAAGCCTTTGGGGGCCGTACGCCAGCGTCTTCTCCCGCCGTCAAGCGGACCGGGCCGGAGTGTTCGTCCAGGACAGGTTCCGCCTGGGCCGGGCGTTTTTCGCCACGGCCGGCCTCCGGCTCGACCTTCACGGCCGGAGCGGGACCTCGCTGACCTTCCGCCTGGCCCCCGCCTACCTCATCGAAAAAACGGGGACGAAGCTGAAGGCCACGATCGGAACCGCCTTCAAGGCGCCTTCGCTCTACCAATTGTACGCCCCGGAGACGCTCTGGGGTCCCGTCGGCAATGAGCATCTGCTTCCCGAAGAATCGTTGGGGTGGGACGCGGGCGTGGAGCAGACGCTCGCGGGAGGAGCGATCCTCCTCGGCGCGTCCTTCTTTCAATCGGATTTCCGGAACCTCATCGATTACGATTTCCTCCAAGGCTACATCAACATCGGCCGGGCCCGGACCAGCGGCTGGGAATTCACGGCCGATGCCCGCCCGGTCGAGAGACTGACGCTCCGGCTTGGATACACGCGCCTGGCGGCCGAAGACCTCGACGCCGGCGTCTCCCTTCTCCGCCGGCCCAAGGACAAGCTCTCGGGAGCGATCGAGTGGACGCCGGCGACGGGATGGAAAGCCGTTCTCACGGCCGCGGCCACGGGGGAGCGCCGGGATTACGACTACACGGGCTGGGCCGCCGTGCCCGTCATCCTTCCCCCCTACGCGATCGTCGACGCCCTCCTCTCGTATACGCCCGCCCCGGGGCTTGAATTTTTCGGCCGTTGGGATAACATCGGAAACACACGCTATGAAACCGTCTTCGGCTACGGAACGTGGGGCTCGTCCATTTCGGCCGGGTGCACGGTTCGTTTTTAAAAGATCGAGGGAAGCGGGCGTTTTCCCTCGACTCGTGTATAATGAACCCGGGAGGGGGAGATGGAATCCTTAAGCGCGAAAGAACTCGTGGAGCTGGTCCGGTCCGTTTTCCCTCATCATCCGGGAGACAGCATCCTCTCGATCCTCACCGACGTCCCCCGGACCGCGTCCTCCGACCATCCGGCCTGGAAAAGCCGTCGGGAGACGGCCTTCCGCTGGATGGGAACGCTTTACGACGCCCGGCGGGACATCCCCATGGACGATGTCCGGCTTTATGTCTATCCCGATGTCGGATCGAACAACGCCGACCTGCCGGCCGACGCCTATCTCTGCGGAACGATTCCTCCCGACGAGGCGGCCTCCTTGAAGGAAACGTCTCTCCGGGTTCCGTTCGCCGACGTCTTCTCCGAATCTCAGATCCTCATCGCTCCCACCGAGTACTCGACGACCGCCCCCTTGAAGCTGGCGGCCAAGCATTACGGCTTCCGGGCGGCGACGATGCCCGGCTTCGGACCGGAGATGATCCCCGCCCTGAGGGTCGATTACGTCCAGGTGGCCCGATACGTCGAGGCCGTCAAGGCCCGGCTCGACAAGGCCGTCGGCGCCGACATCCTTTTCCTCGTCGACGGCCGGGTGGAAGCCCGGATGCATTTCGACCTCCGCCACCGGACCGCCCACTCGAGCACCGGCCGCTTCCCCGAGATCGGAACGGCCGGGAACCTCCCCAGCGGCGAGGCTTACATCGTTCCCTACGAAGGGGAGGGGAAAGCCCCCAGCGCCACGGCCGGCGTTTTGCCCGTGGAAATCGGGGGGGAGGTCGTTTACTACAAGATTGAGAAGAACACGGCGGTTTCCGCCGAGGGCGGACCGACAGCCCAAGAGGAATCGGATTACTTGAAGCGGGAGCCGGCCTACGGCAACATGGCCGAGCTGGGATTCGGGGTTTTGGGGAAATTCGGCCTCAGTCCCTGCGGCGAGATTCTCCTGGACGAGAAGCTCGGCCTTCACATCGCCTTCGGCCGGAGCGACCATTTCGGCGGACGGATCGGCTTGAAGGATTTTTCCACGCCGGCCGCGGTCATCCATCTCGATCGCATTTACCTCCCGGAAATGCAGCCCCGGGTCGCCGTCGTCGAGGTGGTCCTTTCCTTCGCCCGCGGCCGGACGGAAATGATCATGAAAGACGGCCGCTACACGATTTTTTAAGATCCCGGGCGGGCCGCCCCGGGTGGGCAAGCGTTCCCCTCGCCGCCGACCTCAGGAAAGATGCTCGACGAGGATCTTGGCCGCGATGGCCAGGAGGACGAGAGCGCCGGCCAATTCCGCGCTCTTGCCCGCCCAGCGACCCAAAACCGGCCCGATTTTCGTTCCCACGGCCGAGACGACGAACGTGACGAGGCCGATGACGGCCGCCGGATAGACGACTGAAACGTTCAGCGCCGCAAGGCTCAATCCCACGGCCAAGGCGTCGATGCTCGTGGCCAGGGACAAAAGGAGAAGATGCCCTCCCCGCGTTTTGTCGGGACACGGCCCGGCCGCCTTTCCGTCTTTCTTTTTTTCCAAGGCCTCAACGATCATCTTGCCGGCGACCACGGCCAGGAGCCCGGCCGCGAGCCAATGATCGAACCCCCGAACGAGATCGACGACGGTCCGGCCGACGGTCCAGCCGAGAAGGGGCATGAGAAACTGAAAAGACCCGAAGCTCCCGGCCAGCCGGAACGTTTGCCGGGGCGTGCAGCCCTTCATGACCAGGCTCACGCCGATGGCCACGGCGAACGTGTCCATGGCCATCGCCAGGGCTAAGGCCAGGAGGACGCCGAAGCTCATTCCGGCTGTTCCAAAAACGAAACGGCCAAGGCCGCCAGCAAGGCGGCCGCCCGCGGCAGGGACCGCTCGTCCAGGTCGAAACCGGGATGATGATGAGGATAGGGCATTCCGTCGCCTATCCCCAAGAAAAGGAACGCTCCGGGCGCCTTCCGAAGATAACGTGAAAAATCCTCGCCGCTCATCACCGGGGCGAAGGGCGCGAAAACCTCCCGCCCCCAAAGCGCTTCGATCGTTTGGGCGGCGAAATCAACGGAGGCGGACGGATTCACCAGCGGCGGGTATCCCTCCTCGTACTCGAGGAACGCCTGGACTCCGCCGGCCCGGCCGACCGCCTCGGTGATTTCGCCCAGCCTCTTTTTCATCAACTCCTGGACGGCCGGCTCGAACGCCCGGACCGTTCCGCTGAGATGGACCTCGTTGGGTATGATGTTGTAAACCGTCCCGCCCCGGATCGTCCCGAACGACAAGACGGCCGGCTTCAACGGATCGACGTTGCGGCTGACGATGCCCTGGAGGGCTGTGATCAGATGCCCGGCCGCGACGATCGGGTCGGCCGTGGCTTGAGGCATCGATCCATGGCCGCCCCGTCCCTTTACGGTGATGCGGAAGTTGTCGGCCTGGGCCATGACCGGCCCCTTCACCAGGCCGATCTTGCCGGTCGGAAGAGTTTGCCAGAGATGAATTCCGAAAATGCCGTCGACGCCCTCGAGGGCTCCGGCCTCGATCATCGGGCCGGCCCCCCCGGGCGGAAGCTCCTCGGCCGGCTGGCAGAGAAAGACCACCCGGCCGCGGATCTTGTCCCGCCGGGCGGCCAGGATATGGACCGCGCCCATCAAGCCGGCCAAGTGGCCGTCGTGGCCGCAGGCGTGGCAGGCGCCGGGAATCTCCGACCGGTAAGGCTTCTCCCCTTCCTCCTCAAGCGGCAAGGCATCCATATCCGCCCGCAGGGCGACCGTCCGCCCGCCGGGAAGGCCGTCCAAATCGGCCCGAAGCCCCGTTCCGGCGAGCCGGCGGACGGGAAGGCCGAGCCGCTCGAAAAAAGCCTTTAAGGCGGCGGAGGTTTCATGCTCGTTGTTGGCCGTTTCCGGACGGCGATGGAACGCGCGCCGCCATTCCGACATCCGGCCGGAAAGGGCTTCCGCTTCGTTTTTTATGTCTTCATACATGACGGCGCTCCCAGGGGAAGCTCTTAATCTAACAGAAAACGGGCCGTAAATCAGCCTGCGCGAGGCGCCGGACGGCGTCGGCCGGCGAGGCTCACGACCGTCACGGTCAGGATATTGACCAGAAGCGCGACGAAGCCGGCGTTGAGGCCGCAAAAAGGATCGTGTTTCCCGAAGACGAGGAACGCGGCGGCGGCGATTCCCGCGGCCAAGCCGGCGGTGACGCCCCTCCGGGTGACTTTTTTCCAAAAGAGGCCCAAAACAACTCCCGGAAAAAGCTGGGCCACGCCGTCGTATCCGAGCAACAGGAGATTGACGAGGGCATTGGGCAGGACCAGGGCGAAAACCAGGGCCGCCGTGGCGACCGCCAGGACCATCCAGCGAGAGACCCGCATCACCGCCGCGTCGGAGGCCCCGGGACGGAAGCCGGCCCGGTAGACGTTCTTGGAAAGAAGCGCCGCCGCCGACAGCACGAGAACGGAGGAGGGAACCATCGCCGTCACCGCGCCGGCCGCGCCGACGAACCCGACGAACCACGGCGGATACGTCCGTCGGATGAGCATCAGCAGCGAAAGATCCCCGGTTTTCAATCCCGGCAGGATCAGGAATGCCGTGAAGCCGACGAAAAAAACCAGGACGATCGGTATCTGGTAGAGGGGCATGATCACCGCGTTGCGGCGGATGATCCGGTCGCTCTTGGCCGAGAAGGCCGTCCCAAAAAGCTGGGGCCACATGTAAAATCCCATCGCGGTCAAAAGAACGGTCGACATCACCCACGGAACGCCCATCCCCGGCGCGGCCCCCGGGAAAACGAGATGCCCGGGGGCCTTGTCCATCAGGGCCCGGAACATCCCGCCGATGCTCCCGAAATGGATCCTCGGCAGGCCGAAGCCGACGATACCGACGGCCGCCAGCATGAGGATGTCCTTGATGACCGAAACCCAGGCGCTTCCTCTCAGGCCGCTGGTCAGGACGAAGGCCGTGGTCAGGGCAAAAGAGAGGAGAATCGCGGCCGTTGAGGAAACCGCCCCGTCGGATGCCGCCTCGACGATCAAGCCGAGCCCGGCCAGCTGAAGCTGCAGGTAGGGCAAGATCGAGAGGATCCCGATGACGGCCACCAAGATCCCCAGGCCGCGGCTTTGAAAAACATGGACGAAGAAGTCCGGCTGGGTGTGGAGCCCGGCTTTCTTCCCGATTTTCCAAATCTCGGGGAGAATGAAAAACGACAAGACGTACGCCAACGCGCCGTAGATCAGGATGTAGTAGGTCGGAGCGCCCTTGGCGTACGCCCAGCCGCTGGCTCCCAGGAAGGTGAAGGTCGTGTACACCTCTCCGGCCATCAGAAGCCAGATGATCACGACCCCGAACTTCCGGCCGCCGACCGTCCAGTTCTCGAGGTTCATCGGGATCCGGCGGCCGGCCAGAAAGCCGGCGGCCGCGGCCGCCAGGATGACTCCCAGGATGATCGCCAGGGCCGGGGTCACGGCTTGCCGTCCTTGCCGTTTTTATCTTTCCGGAGGAATCGGTCGGCGAGATACAGGAATGCCGGAGTCAAGGCCACCCAGCCCAGGATCCAGAACAGGACGAACGGCAGGCCGAGGACGACCGGCCGGAGGCGATTGACGAACGGAAGGGCGGCGACCAGGGCGACAAAGGGCACGGCGCCGCAAAACAACGCCTTTTTCATGGCCGGCCGCATGATCCTATTATCCACATTTCTCCGCGCCCGTGCTATAATGATTCTTTTTTCAACACGAGAATGGGGCCTCCATGAGCGGCGAAGACAAGATCATCCTCCGGGGTGTCCGCGTCCATAACATCAAGAATGTGGACGTCGACATTCCCCTGAACGCCTTCACCGTCGTTACGGGAGTGAGCGGTTCGGGGAAATCCTCGCTTGCCCTGGACACCCTTTACGCCGAAGGCCAGCGCCGGTACATCGAATCTCTCTCCTCGTACGCCCGCCAATTCCTCGAGCGGATGGACAAGCCCGACGTCGACACGATCGAAGGGCTTCCCCCCGCCATCGCCATTCAACAGAAAGCGGCGACGAAAAATCCCCGCTCGACCGTGGCCACGGTCACCGAAGCTTATGATTTCCTCCGGGTTCTTTACGCCCGCGTGGGCACGGTCCACTGCCGACGCTGCAACCGGCCCGTGACCCGGGACACCATCGACGCCGTCGTGGACAAGCTCCTGGCTCTCCCCGCCGGCACGCCGCTTTCGATCTCATTTGAGGCCGTGATCGAAAAAAGCCCGGCCGCCCTCAAGAAGCTCGGCTTTTTCCGGGCCCTGGTCGACGGCCGGATCGTTCCGTTCGACGAGCTTCCATCCCTCAAGGGCCGGACCCTGTCGGTCTTCGTCGACCGGCTTCCGGCCGACCCGGACGACCGGGAGCGTCTGGCCGATTCTCTCGAGACGGCGATGAAGCACGGCCGGGGACGAGCCCGCGTTCAAACGGAAGACGGCCGGTCGTTCGCCTTTTCCGACAGCTTGGAATGCAAGGAGTGTCGGATCGCCTACGAGGATCCGACGCCGAATCTCTTTTCCTTCAACAATCCTCAGGGCGCCTGTCCGGAATGCCATGGATTCGGCGATTTAGCCGTCCTGGACGAGGAAAAAATCATCCCCGATCCGGCCAAATCCCTCGAGGAGGGAGCCATCGAGCCGTGGACGAAGCCGGTCTCCCGGGGAGTCATGCGGGAGATGCTTCGGGAGGCCCGGCGACGGGGGATCCCGACCCGGATCCCCTTCCGTGATCTCAAAGCCGAGCACCGCCGCTTCCTTTTCGAGGGAGACGAGAAGTGGTACGGGATCAAGGGCTTCTTCGACTGGCTCCAGGCGAAAAAATATAAAGTCCAGGTCCGGGTCTTTCTCAGCCGTTACCGCAAATACGCCCCCTGCCCGGCCTGCGTCCAAACGCGCTTGAACGCGGACGCCCGGGGAGTCAAGATCGGAGGCTTGTCCATCGGGGAAATCGTCCGTCTGACGGTCGGGGAAGCCGCGGTCTTTTTCCACCACCTCCGCCTCTCCCCCGAGGAAGCAAAGATCGCCGAAAAACTCGTCGCCGAAATCGAGAACCGCCTCAAGTACCTGATCGAAGTCGGGCTGGATTACATCACCCTGGACCGGATGACCTTCACTCTCAGCGGCGGAGAAGCCCAGCGGATCAACTTGGCCGCGGCCCTCAGCTCCTCGCTGGTCGGGACGCTGTTCGTCCTGGACGAGCCCTCCATCGGACTCCATCCCCGGGACAACGCCCGGCTCGTCCGGATTCTCCAGTCGCTGAAGGGGATCGGCAACACCATCCTCGTGATCGAGCACGATCCGGACATCATCCGGGCGGCCGACCATCTGATCGACATGGGCCCCCGGGCCGGGGAAAACGGCGGCGAAATCCTTTTCGCCGGACCGCTGTCCACGATCCTGAAAAAGCCCGACGGCGGTCGGCCGCCCTCCGACGGCGCCTCGATCACCGCCCGCTATCTCACCGGCGAGAAAGAGATCGCCGTCCCGCGCCGACGGCGCGAGCCGCGCGGCTTCCTGCTGGTCCGGGACGCCCGGGCCCACAACCTCAAACGCATCGACATCCGCATTCCCTTGGGCGTGTTCGCCTGCCTCACGGGAGTCTCCGGTTCGGGGAAAAGCACGCTTCTCCATGACGTCCTTTACCGGGGCTGGAGCGGGGAATCGCGGGACGCCTTCGCCGATATCCGGGGCTTGGAGCGCATCGACAAGATCATCTGCGTCGACCAATCGCCCATCAGCGCCTCGCCCCGCTCCATTCCGGCCACGTACCTGAAGGCCATGGACGGGATCCGCGACCTGTTCAGCCAAACCCGGGAGGCCAAGCTCGCCGGCCTCAAGCCAGGGACGTTTTCCTTCAACACCAAGGGCGGCCGGTGCGAGGATTGCGAGGGGGCGGGCCGGCAGATCGTGGAGATGCAGTTCCTGTCCGACGTCATTCTCGTCTGCGAGGGCTGCCAGGGGAAACGGTTCAAGCGCGAAGTCCTCGAGATCCGCTATCGGGGAAAGAACATCGACGACGTGCTTCACCTGACCGTCGACGACGCCCTGGAATTCTTCGGGGACCGGCCGGAAATCGTCAAGAAGCTCCGGCCGCTCCAGGACGTCGGCCTGGGCTATCTCCGCCTCGGCCAGCCGACGACCACCCTCTCGGGGGGCGAGCTTCAGCGGATCAAACTGGCGTTTCATCTCATCCACGAGCGCGATCGTAACATCTTCTATCTGTTCGACGAGCCGACGATCGGGCTCCATCCCGAGGATGTGTCGACGCTTCTCCGCTGTTTCCAGAGGCTGGTCGAGGAAGGGCACTCGCTCCTGGTCATCGAGCATAACCTGGACGTCGTCAAAAGCGCGGATTACGTCATCGACCTGGGGCCCGAGGGCGGGGAGAACGGAGGAACGGTCGTCGCCGAGGGGACGCCCGAGGCCGTGGCCCGTTCCCGAGCCTCGATCACGGCCCGCTACCTGAGAAAAGCCTTGAGATCCTAGGGCCGCGTCTCGACCTGTTCCGGCCCGATCAATCCACCCGAAATGACGGCGTTCATCGCCTCGGGCACGCTCCAATCCACATCCCGAACCTGGGACTCGGGAACGATCAGCATAAAGCCCGAGGTGGGATTGGGAGCGGTCGGGACAAAGAGGCGGAGGAGCGTCCGGCCGGACTCTTTCTCCCTCATCGAACCCATGACGAAGCCGATGGACCAGACGCCCGGACGGAAATGCTCGACCAGAACGACCCGTTTCAGCCCCTGTTTTTCCGGCGCGGAAAAGGCCGCGCCCAGTTGTTTTCCGAGCAGGTAAATCGTCTTGATCAGGGGGATGCGGGTCGAGGCCTTGTCCACCACTCCGATCGCCCAGCGGCCGGCCCAGTGCGAGGCGATCAAGCCGAGAAGATAAAGGACGAAGAGGACGAGAAGCAGGCCGAAACCCGGGATGCTGAATCCGATCCAGCGCTCGAACAGCCGGGCGATCCTCTGATCCACGGCGATATAGAGGAACTGCAGGACAAGAAACGACAGGGCCAGCGGCAAAAGAACGAGAAAACCCCGGAAAATACGGGTTTTCAGATGAGTGAAGAACGCCTTCATTTTTCCGGATCGGTCGGCGGACCGGTCTTCGTTGCGGCCGCGGGCTTCTCCTCCCGGCCTGAAACCGGTTTCGGCGGCGTTTTCCGCCCCGCCTTCGCCGCCAGGAAGCCGACGATCAACCCCACGGCCAGGATGCCCAAAACGAGGAAGAACAGCGGCGCGTAAACGGGCCAGAACAGCAGGTGGAACTTGACGAGCACGGAATTTTGGATCATCAGGACGATCACGAGGCCGACCAGGACGAGAATGACGATCTGTTTTACTTTCATCGGACGCTCCTTCGCTCCGGCCGGCGGCGGCCTAGAACCATTTTTTCCTTTTGAAGATCCGGACGAGGCCAAGGCCCAGGATGATCATGACGCCCCAGATGAGGAAATAGCCGAAACGCCACTTGAGCTCGGGCATATGCTCGAAATTCATCCCGTAGACGCCGACGAGGAACGTCAGGGGGATGAAGATCGTCGAGATGATCGTCAAGATCTTCATGACCTGGTTCATCCGGTTCGACATGCTCGACAAGTACGTCTCCAGCATCCCGGCCAGCATGTCCCGGTATGTCTCGACGTTGTCGATCACCTGGATGATGTGATCATAGACATCGCGGAAGAAGATGCTCGTCGAGGGCTGGATCAGCGGCGTTTCCGTCCGTTCGATCCCGGCGACGACCTCCCGCAGCGGCCAGACCGCCTTGCGGAAGATCAACATCTCTCTCTTGAGAGCGTGGATGGCGTGGAGCGTCTCTTCCCGGGGATCGCGAACGAGTTCCTCCTCGAGCGTATCGATCCGGTCGCCGAGGGTTTCCAAAACGACGAAATAATGATCGACGACGGCATCCAGCAGGGCGTAGGCCAAGTAATCCGGGCCGAGCTTCCGGATGCGGCCCTTGCCGTTTCGGATCCGTTCACGAACCGGATCGAACATGTCGCCCGGAGCCTCCTGGAACGTCAGGACGAAATTCCGGCCGAACACCAGGCTCAGCTGTTCGGTGACGAGCTCCCGGCCTTGGCCGCCGAGCTCGATCATCCGGGCGACGAAATAGAACGAGGTTTCGAGGTCGTCCAGCTTGGGGCGCTGGGACGTCGTCATGATGTCTTCCAAAATCAAGGGGTGGAGGCCGAAAGCCTGTCCCAATTTTTCGACGACGTCCGGATCGTGGACGCCGTCGACGTTGATCCACGTCACGGTGGAAGTCAGGTTGAAAGGCAAACACTCCTCGAGGGCCGCGACTTCCTTCTCGAGGAAATGCCCGTTGTCGTAATCGATCAGGGTGATGCGCGGCCGGTCGATTTTCCGCCGGCCGACATGGACGAGGCTTCCGGGACCGAGACCGCTTTTCTTGGAACGCGAAGACGCATTCCGGGCCATCCGCTCCCTCCTCCCGCCGTTCCGCCTCCCCTCCTTTTTCCGGGGAAGAGCCGGTTCAGCGGCTTCGCCGTTCGGACGTCTTTTCCGGAGCCCGGGCCGGCTTCTGCTCGACGGGGGCTTTTTCCTCCGCCTCCGGCTGGCCGAGACCGACTTTCCGGCGGATATCGGCGTCCAATTCGGCCGCCAGGGCGGTGTTTTCCTTAAAGAGCTTCTTGACGTTCTCCCGGCCCTGGCCGATCCGCTCGCCCTTGTAGGAATACCAGGTCCCCGACTTCTCGACCAAGCCGACGTTGGCCCCCATGTCGACGAGGTCGCCCTCCCGCGAGATGCCCTCGCCGTAGATGATGTCGAATTCGGCGTCCCGGAAGGGCGGGGCCATCTTGTTCTTGACGATCTTGACCTTGACCCGGTTGCCGACGACCTGGTCCCCTTCCTTGATGGCCGTCATCCGCCGGACGTCGACCCGGAGGGAGGCATAGAACTTGAGAGCCCGCCCGCCGGTCGTGGTCTCCGGATTCCCCAGGAAAAAGCCGATCTTTTCCCGGATCTGGTTGATGAAGATGAAGCAGGTCTTCGACCGGGCGACGATGGCCGTCAGCTTCCGGAGAGCCTGGCTCATCAGCCGGGCTTGAAGCCCCATATGGGCGTCGCCCATCTCGCCTTCCAGCTCGGCCTTGGGAACGAGGGCCGCGACCGAATCGACGACGACGACGTCCACGGCCCCGCTGCGGACCAGAACCTCGGCGATTTCCAAGCCCTGCTCGCCGTAATCGGGCTGGGAGATGAGGAGGTTGTCGATGTCGACGCCGACTTTTCCGGCGTAGGTCGGATCCAGGGCGTGCTCGGCATCGATGAAGGCCGCCTGGCCGCCGCGGCGCTGGGCCTCGGCGATGACATGGAGGGCCAGGGTCGTTTTGCCCGTGGCTTCCGGGCCGAACACCTCGACCACCCGTCCGCGGGGAAATCCGCCGATGCCGAGGGCCAGGTCGAAGGCGATGGATCCCGTCGGGATGGCCTCGATTCTCTGGGCCGCGTCGCGTTGGCCGAGCTTCATGACCGAACCCTTGCCGAATTGCTTTTCGATTTGGGAAACAGCCGCTTCGATGGCCTTGCCCCGGGACACGTCGCGCGGGCTCTGCTCTTCTTCTTTCATGGGATCCTCCGGACCGGGCCGCACATCCTAAAGGACGCTCGAACCGCCTCTTTTTTCTCGTTTCCTTTTATCACATTCGCCGCCGGGAGTAAAACCCGCTCAGCCGAGAATGCCCGAGACAACGCCGTCGTCGGAAACATCGATCCGCTCGGCCGCGGGGCTTTTCGGCATCCCCGGCATGGTCATGATGTCCCCGCAGAGAGCGACCACGAATCCGGCCCCGGCGCTGATCGAGAGATCGGTCACGGTCAGAGGGAAGCCGTTCGGCCGGCCCAGGAGCTTGGGGTTGTCCGACAGCGAATACTGCGTCTTGGCCACGCAGACCGGGAGCCCGGAGAATCCGTTGTCCTCGAACCGTTTCAGTTTTTTCCGGGCCGGGGATTCCAGAACGACGCGGTCGGCCCCGTAAATCCGCCGGGCGATCGCCTCCAGCTTCTCCGGAATCAAGGCCTCCAAGGGATAGAGAAACCTGAACTCGCCGGCGTCGGAGGACGCGGCCTCCACGACCTTTGCCGCGAGATCCAGGCCGCCCGGACCGCCGGCGCCGAACACGTCGCTGAGGGCGTACGGCAGCCGGTCGGCGGCGGCCCGGGCGGTGAAGGCGGCGATCTCGGCCTGGCTGTCCGCCGGGAACCGATTCAGGGCCACGACCACGGGCAAGCCGTATTGGCGAACGATATCGACATGAGCTTGAAGGTTGGCATACCCGTTATCCATGGCCGCGATGTTTTCTTGAATAAGGGCGTCAAGCTTCACTCCGCCGTGATACTTGAGCGAACGCAGGGTGGCGACGATGACCACGGCCGAAGGCGGGGGGACGGCTCCGGAGCGGACCACGATGTCGAAGAACTTCTCCGCTCCGAGATCGGAGCCGAATCCGCATTCAGTGACGACATAATCCGCCAGCCGGAGGGCCAGCCCGGTGGCGATCACCGAGTTGGCCCCATGGGCGATGTTGGCGAACGGCCCGCCGTGGACAAAGACCGGTGTTTCCTCGAGCGTCTGGACAAGATTCGGCCGCAGGGCATCCCGCAGCAGAGCGGCCATGGCCCCGGGAGCCTTCAGAGCCGCGGCCGTCACCGGTTTCAGATCGAGGCCGCAGCCGACAACGATCCGCCCCAGCCGGGCCTTGAGATCGGCCAAGTCCCGCGACAAGCAGAAAACGGCCATCACTTCCGAGGCGGCGGTGATATCGAAGCCGGATTCCCGGGCCATTCCGCCGTACGTGTCCTCCAGGCCGATAATGATTTGCCGGAGAGCCCGGTCGTTCATGTCCACAACGCGCTTCCAATAAACATTGCGGCCGTCCAGGAGTCCCGCCGGCCCGTCGAAATGCAATCGGTTCTCGACCAGGGCCGCCAGCAGGTTGTGAGCGGAGGAGACGGCATGAAGGTCCCCGGTGAAATGAAGGTTGATGTCTTCGCCGGGGACGACCCGGGCTTTTCCCCCGCCGGTGGCCCCGCCCTTCATCCCGAAGACAGGCCCCAAGGACGGCTCGCGCAGGGCCGCGAGGGCTTTTTTCCCGGCCCGCGTGAGGGCATCGACCAAGCCAATGGCCGTCGTCGTCTTGCCCTCTCCGGCCGGCGTGGGCGTCATGGCCGTGACGAGGATAAGCTTCCCCGCCGGCCGGCCGGGCGGCCCGGCCGCCGGATCCACCTTGGCTTTGTAGGTTCCGAATTGAACCAGATTCCCCGGATCAAGGCCCAGCTTGGCCGCAATTTCAACGATTGGTTTCATCGCAATTCCTCCGCGTCGTCTCTGCTCGGGCCGAAAAGGCCCTCCTGCCTGCCAGTTTAATCCACCTCGCGGGCGAAATGAAGGGGTCAGCCTCCGGCGCCGGTTTTCGCCTGGACCGAGTGGAAGAGGAGATCATAATCGGAGATCAAGCCGTGGTCGGCGAAGCTGAAATAGCGATTGTTGCCGATGATGAGGTGGTCAAGGACCTTAAGCCCCATGACCCGGGCGGCGAAAACCAGCTCCTTGGTGATTTCCCGGTCGCAAAAAGACGGCTCGGGATCGCCCGAGGGATGATTATGGGCGAAAATCAAGGCGGCCGCGTTGAAGCGAAGGGCCTCCTTCATGATTTCCCGGGGGTAGACGGCGCTGGAGTCCACGGTACCCTCAAAGAGCGTCTTCTCCTCGAGAATTTGGTTCTTGGCATCCAGAAAAAGAACTTTGAAATTCTCCTTTTTCAGGTCGCGCATCGTATGATAAAGGTATTCGAACACCTCCCGGGCGGAACGGCAGTAGGGGCGGCGGAGCATCCGGTCCTTCAGGAAACGGCGGGCCACCTCCTGAATGAGCCGGATGCCGAAGACATTGGCCGAGCCGATGCCCGGGATCCGCCGCAACTCGTGCGTTTCGGCCTCGAGCACGCCCCGAAGCGTCCGAAATTCCCGCAAGGCCAGCCGGGCGGATTCGCGGCAGTCGCGGCGGGGCGTTCCCAGCGTCAGCAGGAGCTCGATGACCTCGTAATCCAGAAAACCGGACAACCCTCCCTTCAGAAATTTTTCACGGAGCCGGCTTCGGTGCCCGGCGGACGCCGGACCGGGCGGATTCTTGGCCCGGGGGGAGGGGCGGCCGGGGGGATGGCGGAAATCGTCGTTCATGGCTCCGCTTCTTTTTCGGAGAGAGGGCCGCTCCCAAACACCCGCTTTCTCCACAGGGTAGACGCTCCGGCCGGAGAATCGTCGCAATCGCCCGCCGCTTCCGGGCGGCGGACGTTCGCCGGGCCGCGCGTTACTCCCATAATTTATGATCTCTCAACGATTCTCGGCTTCGGTAAGATTTTTAAACGGCAAGATATATCCGCCTTCGGCGACTTTTTTGATGACGGGATTCGGGCGATTGATTCTCCGGAACGGCTGTGATACAAGACCGAAACGAGGAGGCCTTAATGAACGGCGACATTCCGGCCCTGTTCGTCACCGGAAAAACTCTTCCGGAGGCTTGGGAAAATGCGGTTTTGGCGTGCTGGCGCGGCGGCGCCGCCGTCCGAACGGAATACGACAAGCCCGGCGATCCGCCGAGCCGCGACTGCACGATGATGTGGGTGGTCGAGGAGCCGTTCGCCGAGCCCCGCATCCATCGGGCGTTCCCCGGCGGCCTGGAGGATCTGGAAATCTATCGCCAGGAGGTCGTCGACGGCATCCACGATCATTGGATCGCCCCGGAAGAAGGCAAGTGGACCTACACGTACCACAAGCGGCTTTTCGCCTATGAGACCGAGGGGGCGGTGATCGACCAGATCGAATCCCTCGTCGAAAAGCTCAGCCGTTCCGGCCATTCGCGCCGGGCCCAGGCGATCACCTGGAACGTCGTCCTGGATCCGCCGACGAACGATCCTCCCTGCCTTCAGCGGGTCTGGTGCCGGCTGCTTCCCGGCGACGGCGGGAGCTTCGTCCTCAACATGAACACGCATTGGCGATCGCGCGACGGCTTCAAGGCCGCTTATATGAACGTGTTCGCCTTAACCGAGCTTCAAAAATCGATCGCCGGCCGGATCGCCGAACGGTCCGGAAAGGAAATCCGCCTTGGACGCTACGTGGATGTGGCCGACAGCTTTCACATCTACGGCTCCTATTTCCGGGACTTCGAGGGATTCCTCAAGCTTATCGAAAAGAGAAGCTTCGCCGAGCGGACCTGGGATTCGACCTACGCCGAGCCGATGTTTGTCGAGACGAGGGAAAAGCTCCGGAGGGAAAAAGCGGCCAAGCCTTAAGCCGGCTTCGGCCTGGGCGACGGATGAACGAGCCGGCCCCGGGGGGGGGCCGAAAGCCTCGGCGGGCCCGGGACTTCCGGGAAAACGCCTCCGACAAAACCTGCGCTCTGGGAAAGAGATGTTCATCGCTCCTCTCGAGGGAACGATTTCCTTTGTCCGATTTCAAAATCCGTAAAAACCGAGGCGGCTAAAACCGTTCGAGATCGCGCTCGGAAATCGGCGGCTTCCGTCCGGAAATCCAACGCATCCGCCAGCCGTACTTATCGAGGTCGATGCTTCCTCCGGGGCCGATCTTGACGCCTTCCCGACGGAGCCGGCGGGCTTGTTCGTTCCCGCCGCGTTCGGGAGGAAGAGAAACACGGCCTTTGGAATTGATCACCCGGTGCCAGGGGAGTCCTTCGTTTTCCGAAGTCGAGTGAAGGATCCAGGAAACCTGGCGGGCCTGCCGGCCGTCCCCGGCCAGAGCCGCCAGCCGCCCGTAAGAGATGACTTTTCCCCGTGGAATCCGGCGGACAAGGCCGCACACGCTCCGGGTAAAAGGAAGAAGGCTCCGTTTCGACTCTGATTTCATGATTTTCCTGATTTCGTTCCGGATTGAATTATATAGGACGATTCGACGAAAAAAAACGCCCGCCTCTTTCCGGGGAAACTTACAAAGCCCGGGCCGGGAGAAGGTTCGCCGGGGTTTTCCTTCCAGATCAAACTCCCCGCGCCTTTTTTCCCAGCCGTTTAATCGGCGCTGACCGGCCTGCCCGCTTCTTTTTTATTGATCGGGCTCTTTTCCTCGCCTTCCCCATGATTATCTCAAGCCTGGGAAGAAAACGATGCCGAAAAAAAATTCCGCCGCCTCTTTTCAACGGCTTCGCCCGCTCCCCTCCTCCGGCTTCCCGTCATTCAGAACCCGAACAACGCGGATCCAAATCATTCCCATCGAGAAAAGTTCGAAAACCGGGATAAAAATGAACATTATTTGAACATTATTCCCTGAATGGTCGACATTTTTGTAATTATATAAATAATAACGAGATACACACATTTCATTCATTATTGTTCATTATTTAAACGATATAATAATCAGCAAACTTATCTTCTAGCAATTTATTTCTAATTATCCCATGCATTTATATACATTGATTATGTTGGTCTATTTATTGCTGATTAATTAGATATGTGGATACAAGGAGACGTCAGGATGAAAAAAACGGTCCTTGCTTTCCTAATTACTTTTCCCCTCCTTTCCGGCGTCTCCTTGGCTTTCCCCACCCTCAACGAAACGCCCCTCCTTCCTTCCGGAACGCTTTCAGCCCTCGCCCTCCCTTCCGAACCTGCCCCTGAACCCGATTTCTCCTCGATCACCCTCAATCCACGGCTCGTCGTCCTCGCCTCCGCTCAATCCCTTATCGAACCGTCCCTCCGCCGCTCCCGCTTCGCCGATTCCGTCTTCGACGCCACCCTCATCTCCATGGTCGCCCTGAACATCGCCGATTACGTGTCCACCCGGGAATGCCTCAAGTTCCCCCATCTTTCCGAAGGCAATCCCATCATGAAGCCGTTCGTCAAGAACGATCTGGCGTTCGCCGCGGTCAAGGGCGGCTTGACCCTGGCCACTTACTTCGGAACCAAGGCGCTTTTCAAGAAAAGCAAACCCCTCGGCTGGATCGCTTCCCTGGCCTCCAACCTGGCTCTCTCCTACGTCGTTTCCAACAACTTCCGCCTCCTCCGCGAGGCCCGAAGCCGTTGAATATGAAGTTCCCCCAGTCTTGGTCCGCCGTTTCCGCCGCGAGCCTGGCGGAGTGGAAAACAGAATATGCTTCCTTTCTCGCCGGATCCTCATTCCTCAAGTCCGGCGAAGCGGCCCTGGCCGCGGAAGTCATGGAAAAAACGCTGCTCTTCGGCTTGGCGGCGATCGCGGCGGACGAACCGCTAGAGGCTCGCTTCTCCATCGATTCGAAAATTCTCTCCTGCCATTAGGCGCCAAGGAAGCGTGAAAGGGGGAGCTTCGGCTCCCCCTTTCGGGGCAGGGAGATCAAAGATGTTTCGTTTTCCCGCCGCCTCGTAAAAGATCGAGGACTTTCTTCACGTCCTGGTCCCGGTCCTTGCGGCAGACCAGGAGAACGTCGCCAGCCTGGACGATCACCGTGTTCTCCACCCCGATCAAGGCCGTCAGCTTTCCCGGATTGCAGATGATGTTGCCCCTGGACTCGACGGCGACCACGTCGCCGCGCCGGGCGTTCCCCTGATCGTCCCGGGGCCAGATCTCTCCCAGGGCCGACCAGGCGCCGACGTCCGACCAGCCGAAATCGCCGGCGCAGACGAGCGTTCCCTTGGCTTTTTCCATCAAGGCGTAGTCGATGGAGAGCGCCGGGATTTCCTCGAAGATCCGGATCAGGGTTTTGGACGATTTCTTGTCGAGGGCTTCCCGCGTTCTTTGCCAAAAGGGAAAGAAGGCCGGGGAATCCCTCTCCAAGGCCCGGGCGAAAACGGATGCCCGCCAGAGGAACATGCCCGAGTTCCAGGCGTAATCGCCGGATTCCAGGAAGGCGGCGGCCGCCTCGCGCGTCGGTTTTTCCCGGAAGGCCCGAACGGGGTAGAACGGCTCGCCGGCGAAGTCCCGCCCGCCGGCCCGGTCGAATTGGATATATCCGTATCCCGTGGCCGGATAGGTCGGCTGAACGCCGAAGGTCACGAGCCCCTCGGTTCGGAAAGCCGCCTCGGCCGCGGCCTCGAGCTTCTTGAGAAACAAAGGCTCGTCGAGGATCAAATGATCGGAGGCGAGGACGGCGACGACCGCCTCGGGATTCCGCCGGTGCACGTGGGCCGTGGCCAGGATGAGCGAGGCGGCCGTGTTCCGGGCGCGCGGCTCGATCAGGACGTTGGCCGCCGGCAGGGCCGGCAGCAGCCGGCGGATGATCCGCGACTGAGGAGCATCGGCGATCGTAAAGACGCGCCGGCCGGGGACGATCCGGCGGATCCGCCGGTACGTTTCCTCGATCATCGTCTTTTCGGAGACGATGGGAAGGAATTGCTTGGGCCGGCGCTTCCGGCTGAGCGGCCAAAAGCGGGTGCCGCTCCCCCCGGCCATGATGACGGCGTGAAGATCGACGGCGGATTTCATGACGGCCGTTCGAGCTTGTGGATCGCCCGCTCGACGGAAGCCTTGATTTCCCGCTGAATGGCCTCCAGGTCCTCCTCGGTTTCCGCCTCGAACCGCAGGACCAGCACGGCCTGGGTGTTCGAGGCCCGGACCAGGCCCCAGCCCTTGGGCATGATCGCCCGGACGCCGTCGATGTCGATCACCGGGTATTTGCCCGAGAGCTCGCGGCGGACCTCCTCGACGATCTTGAACTTGACTTCCTCGGAGGCGTACACGCGGATTTCCGGGGTGCTGTATGTCTTCGGCAGGGCCGCCAGCATTTCCGAAAGCCGCTGGGGGGAACGGGCGACCAGCTCGGCCACCCGGAGGGAGGCATAGATGGCGTCGTCGAAGCCGAACCACCGGTCGGCGAAAAACATATGGCCGCTCATCTCCCCGGCGAGCTTGGCATCCTCGTCCTTGATCTTCTTCTTGATGAGGGAATGGCCGGCTTTCCACATCACCGCCTTGCCGCCGAGCCGGGTGATTTCGTCATACAGGACCTTGGTCGCCTTGACCTCGGAAATGATCACCGCCCCGGGGAAAGCCTTCAGAATGTCCCGGGCGAAAAAAATCAACAGCTGGTCGCCCCAGATCAAGTGCCCCTCGTCGTCAACGACGCCGATCCGGTCTCCGTCCCCGTCGTACGCCAGGCCGAGTTCGGCTTTCGTGGCCTTCACCCGGGACACGAGCGATTGCATGGCCTCCGGCAGGGTCGGGTCGGGATGGTGATTCGGAAAACGCCCGTCCATGTCGCAGTAGAGCTCGTCCACTTTGCAGCCGAGCTTGCGGAACAAGGGGGCAGCCACGACCCCGGCCGTTCCGTTCCCGGCGTCCAGGACGACCTTGAGCGGCCGGGCCAGCTTGAACAAACCGAGAACATAGGCTTCGTATTCGGGCTTGATGTCGTACAAGCGATAAGATCCCTTCCCGGCCGGGGCATAAGCGCCGTTTTTAATGATCCGGTGGATCTGCTGGATGTCGTCGCCGTAGAGGGTGTCCTGCCCGACGGTCATCTTGAATCCGTTGTACTCGGGGGGATTGTGGGACCCGGTGATCATCACTCCCGATTCCATATTCTTGTAGTAGCCGGCGAAATACAGCAGCGGCGTCGGAATCGTCCCCAGATCCGTGACGTCGCAGCCGGCCGCGCGCAGGCCGGCGGCCATCGCTTCGGCGAAGGCCGGCGAGCTCAGGCGGCAATCGCGCCCCACCACGGTCTCCTTTTTCCCCTTGGACCTGAAAAACGTCCCGATCGCCCGGCCGAGCGTCTGGACGACCTCCGGGGTTAGATCGACGTCGACGATTCCGCGGATATCGTACTCGCGGAAAATCTTGGCGTTGATCGGCATGCGGACCTCCTCTTCCCGCTCTCCGGCGGTCATATTTTATGGTCGGATATCTCGCGGAACCGGTCTTTGACCAGGCTCCATTTTCTCTGCGCTCCCAGGATGTAGTCGACCAGCTCCCGGAAAGCGCCTTCGCCTCCGCGCCGGCGGCAGACGAAGTCGACCCTCTTGCGGACCGCCGCCACGGCGTCGGCCGGAGCGGCCGAAAAACCGGCCGCTTCCAGCACCGCTAGGTCGTTCAAATCGTCGCCGATATAGGCGATCTCCTCGGGACGAAGGCCGTGCTTGGCCAGGATCTCCCGAAAGACCGGCTCCTTGTCGATCGCTCCCTGGCGGAGCTCGTCGATCCGGAGCCTCGCGGCCCGGCCTTCCAAGGCTTTCGAATTTTTCCCGGTGATGAACCCGACTTTCAAGCCGGCCAGCCGGGAAATCAAAACGCCGAGCCCGTCCTTGGTGTTGAACGACTTGATTTCCTCGCCGTCGGGATACGGCGTCAGGGAGCCGTCGGTCAACGTCCCATCGACGTCCGCCAGGATCATGCGGACGCGGCGGGCCCGCCCGCGTTTCCCCATCAGAACATCTCCGTCCGCCAGAGGTCGTGGAGGTGGATGATCCCTTCCACTTTCCCCCCCGCGGCCAGAACCACGAGCGACGTGATCCGGTTCTGCTCCATGACATTCAAGGCTTCGGCCGCCAGATCGGTCCGGGTCACGGTGAGCGGACCGGTCGTCATGCATTCCCCGGCCGTCCGAGACAGCAGCGTGGCCCCGTACTTCCGGATCATGCGCCTCAAGTCGCCGTCGGTGATGACCCCGGCCAGGCGGCCGGCCTCGTCGACGACGCTGGTCATGCCCAGCTTCTTGGCGGTCATCTCCTCGATGGCCTCGCTCATCAGGGCGGACGGCCCGACCCGGGGAACGGCCCGGCCCTTGTGCATCAGCGTCTCGATCCGGAGCAAGCGCTTGCCCAGGGCCCCCTTGGGATGGACGGAGGCGAAATCGCGCTCGGTGAATCCTTTCCGTTTCATGACAGCGATGGCCAGGGCGTCGCCCAGGGCCAGGGCCGCGGTTGAGCTGGCCGTCGGCACCAATCCGTCGGGATCGGCTTCCTTGCTGACCCGGGCTTCCAGGACGATGTCGCTGTAACGGGCGATATGGGATCGGGGCGCCCCGGTGATCAAAATCAGCTTCACCCCGAGACGCTTGATATAGCCGAGGAGGTCGATGATCTCGCGCGTTTCGCCGCTGTACGAGACGGCGATGACGACGTCTCCCTCCAGGATCATGCCCAGATCGCCGTGGCCGGCTTCGGCCGGGTGGACGAAAATCGCCGGCGTGCCGCAGCTGGCCAGGGTGGCCGCGATTTTCCGGCCGACAAGGCCCGACTTGCCCATGCCTAAGATGATGACCCTCGTTTTCGTCCGGTACAGGAGATTCACCGCCCGGACGAACGGCTCGCCGATGTTCTCCCGGAGACGGGCGACCGCCCGGGCTTCGACGTCGAGCACGTCCCGGCCCGCGCGGATGATGTCTTCTTTCGTCATCTCGGCTCTCCCAGCGCTCCGTAGACTCGGAGCAGGACGTTCATCAGCGCTTCCACTTCGTCGATCGGCCAGGCGTTGTCCTTGTCGGACCGGGCCCGGGCCGGATCGTCGTGAACCTCGAGGAACACTCCGTCGGCGCCGGCGGCCACGGCCGCCCGGGCCAGGGCCGGGATGAACCGCCGTTCGCCTCCCGAGGCTCCCCCCGCGCCGCCCGGCTTTTGGACGCCGTGGGAGGCATCGATGACGACGGGAAAGCCGAGCCGCTTCATGTCCGCGATCGAGCGCATATCGACGACCAGGTCGTGGTAACCGAAACACGTCCCGCGCTCGGTCAGCATGATCCGGGCATTGCCCGTGCTGAGGATCTTCTCGACGACATGCATCATGTCGCCGGGGGCGAGGAACTGCCCTTTCTTGACATTGACCGGTTTTCCGGTCCGGGCGACGGCCAGGACCAGGTCGGTCTGGCGGCAGAGGAAGGCGGGGATTTGAAGAACGTCCAGGACTTCCGCGGCCGGAACGGCTTGGGCCGGCTCGTGGACATCGGAGAGAACCGGAATCCCGGCCGTTTCCTTGACCGCCCGGAGAATCTCCAGCCCCGCCCGAAGACCGGGACCGCGGAAGGATCGGAGCGACGTCCGGTTGGCCTTGTCGTAGGAGGCCTTGAAAAGAAGGGGAAAATCGAGCCGCGCGGCGACGGCCGCGAGTTTCCGGGCAAGGGCGATCGTTTTCGCCCGGCTTTCGATGACGCAGGGACCGGCGATGAGAAACAATCCGGCCGGCGGAACGGCGGACCGCGCCGCCTCAGGCCGCGCGCTTTTCTTGGCGATGGGCATAGCTGGCTCCGATGAACGATTTAAAGAGCGGATGAGGCCTTAACGGACGGGACTTGAATTCCGGATGGAATTGACAGCCGAGAAACCAGGGATGGCCCGGAAGCTCGACGATCTCGGCCAGGCCGTAATCGGGATTTTTCCCCGAAAACCGAAGCCCGGCCTCGCGCAAAGGCTTTTCGAAGGCCGGGTTGAACTCGAAACGGTGACGATGGCGCTCCCATATTTCCTCATTCCGATAAATTTTATATGCCAAGGAGGATTTCTCCAGGCGGCAGAGGTACCGGCCCAGGCGCATCGTCCCGCCCAGATCGGTCACGCCTTTCAGCTCGCGCCATTTAAAAAAGATCTTCGCCGGGGTCGCTTCGTCGAATTCCGCGGAATGGGCCCCCTTGAGTCCGGCGATGTTCCGGGCGAACTCGATCGTCGCGCACTGCATCCCGAGGCAGATGCCGAACAGCGGGACGTTGTGTTCCCGGGCGAAGGTGACCGCCCGGATTTTCCCCTCGATGCCCCGCTGGCCGAAGCCGCCGGGGATCAGGATCCCGTCTTTCGTTCCGAGGATCTTTTCAAGCTTCCCTTTCTCCACATTTTCCGCTTCAATCCATTCAATGACGGCCTTGAGATCCCCGGCCACGGCCCCATGGATCAAGGCCTGCTTGAGGCTGAGGTAGGAATCCTCAAGGCCGGCGTATTTTCCGACGATGGCGATGTCGACTTCATCCCTCGGTTGATTCATCCGCCGGACGAACGTTTTCCACTGGGAAAGACGGCGCGTCCGCGAGGTCAAGCCGAACTGGCGGAGGATGATCGCGTCCAACCCTTCCTCGGCGAACACGAGGGGGATTTCGTAAATGTTCTCGACGTCCCGGGCGGTGATGACCGCGTTCTCCGGGACGTTTGTGAACATGGAGATCTTCGCCTTCATTTCCGGCCCGAGACTCCGATCGGTCCGGCAGAGCAGAATGTCCGGTTGAATCCCGATCGCCCGCAGCTCCCGGACCGAATGCTGGGTCGGCTTGGTTTTCAGCTCGCCCGACGTCTGGACGTAAGGAACATACGTCAAGTGAACAAAAAGCGTGTGGTCGGCCCCGCAGGACAGCCGCATTTGCCGGATGGCCTCGAGAAAGGGCAGGCTTTCGATGTCGCCCACGGTCCCGCCGATTTCGGCGATGACGATGTCGTTGGACTCGGCGACCGATTTGAGGGCGTTCTTGATTTCATCGGTGACATGGGGGATGACCTGGACGGTTTTGCCCAGGAATTCGCCCCGCCGTTCTTTTTTTAGAATGATGTCGTAGATCCGGCCGGCCGTCCAATTATGATATTTTGTCGTCTGCGTTGACGTAAATCGTTCATAATGACCGAGATCCAGGTCTGTTTCGGCCCCGTCGTCGGTGACGTAGACTTCGCCGTGCTGGTAGGGGCTCATCGTCCCCGAGTCGACGTTGAGATACGGATCGAGCTTGATGATGGTGAGCTTAAATCCACGGCTTTCGAGAAGACGGCCGATCGAGGCCGCGGCGATCCCCTTCCCCAGGGCGGAAAGAACTCCACCGGTCACAAAAATGAATTTGGTCACCGTGATCCGCTTTCCTTGAGGAATTTCTCGACCCTCATTATATCTTCGGGCACATCGACGCTCAAGGTCGGGCGGGGGATTTCAATCATCCGGATCCGAAATCCGTTCTCCAAGACGCGAAGCTGTTCCAGGCGCTCGATCTGTTCGAGGCGCGAAAGGGGAAGGCGGCCGAAACGGAGGATGAAATCCCGCTGATAACCGTAAAGACCGACGTGCTGGAAGAAAAAGTCGGACGCGCCGGCCGGGATGAGCGCCCGGGAAAAATAAAGGGCGTGCCCCGAGGCGTCGACCACGACCTTGACGCGGTTGGGATCGGCCGCCGCCGAGATGTCCTCGATTCGGGCCATCACGCTGGCCATCGGCAGGCGGTGATCCTGGAGGGCTTCGGCCAAGCCGTCGAGCGCGGCCCGATCGACAAGCGGCTCGTCTCCTTGGACGTTGAGGACGACGGGATAATCGAGAGCGGCCGCGACCTCGGCGACGCGCTCCGTTCCGGAGGCGTGGTCGGGCGATGTCATGACGGCTTCCGCTCCGAGAGCCCGGACCGTTTCAAAAATCCGATTGTCATCGGTGGCCGTGATCACCCGGTCGATCGACCGGCACACCCGGACGCCTTCGATCACCCGCTGGATCATCGGCTTTCCGGCAATGAGGGCGAGAGGCTTCCCGGGAAAGCGCGTCGAGCCGAACCGGACCGGGATGACGGCCAGGACTTTCCGTTTCATTCGCTTTCCTTGTCCTCCGCGGCAGGCTCGGCCGAGACGGGGGCCTCCTCCGTCCGGCACTCGGCCTGGAGATACGCCGACTCGTCGATCATGATCTTCGGAGCGATGATCGTTCCGAAAATCCGCCCTCGGCCGTGGACTTCGATTTTTTTCTCGCACCGGATCCGGCCGTGGAATTCACCGTTGACGACGGCGTGTCCGACGTGAATCTCCGCCTCCACGTTTCCCTCCTCGCCGATGATCAGGGTGTCTTCCGATTCGATGGTCCCCTTGAAATGACCGTCGATCCGGAACGATCCCTCGAATTTTAAGACTCCCTGGAATTCGGTTCCGGTGTCGTACAATCCGGACAGCTCGGCCCGGTTCGAGACCCGTTTTTCCTTTCCTTCCTTCATGAGCGAATCCCCTTGATTAATTCATAGATGCGATTCAGCTCGCCGAGCGAAAAATAAGAGATTTTAATCACCCCTTTTTTAGGCGTTCCGGAAATGACGACCTTGGCCCCCAGGTGTTGGAGCAAGTCTTCTTGAAGATTTTGAAGATCCGGATCGAGCTTCGCCCGGACCGGAGTTTTTTTCTTTCTTCGCCGGGAGACATAGTCCTCGGTTTCCCGGACGCTGCGGCCCGAGTCGGCGGCCCACCGGGCGGCTTCGACCTGGGCCTTGGGATCCTCGATCCCCAGGATGGCCCGGGCGTGCCCCATGGCGATTTTTTCTTGAAGCAGCATCGACTGAACGGCCTCCGGAAGATTGAGAAGCCGGAGAGTGTTGGAGACCGACGTCCGGTCCTTGCCCACCTTCTCGGCCACCTCCTCCTGCGAATACCCCAGGACTTCCACCATCCCCTTGTAATATCGGGCGACCTCGATGGGATTGAGATCTTCCCGCTGGAGGTTTTCGATGATGGAGGCCTCCATCTGTCTTTCCTTGGAGATATTCCGGATGATGACCGGAACCTTGCGGAGTCCGACTTTTTGGGCGGCCCGCCAGCGGCGCTCGCCGATGATGATGTTATAGCCGCCGCCGGCCGGAACGGCGATGATAGGCTGAAGGATTCCCGACTCGCGGATCGACTGCGCCAGCTCCTCGATCGCCTGTTCGTCGAATTTCATCCGCGGCTGGAACGGGCTCGGACTCAGCCGGTCGATGTCCATCTCGGTCAAGGATTCTTCCTTGAGAATGCCGTATTCCTCCGGGATGAAGGCCTTGATGCCTTTGCCGAGAGCTTTTTTCATTTTTCCAAAATCTCCTGGGCCAGGGATAGATACGCCTCCGCCCCCCGCGATCTCGGCTCGTATAGAATGACGGGCTTTCCAAAGGACGGCGCTTCGGCCAGCCGGATGCTGCGGGGGATGACGGTCCGAAAGACCAGCTCTTTGAGCGATTTCCGGACCTCGTCGGCGACCTGCCGAGATAGATTGGTCCGGTCGTCGGCCATGGTCAAAACGACTCCCTCGATCCTAAGGCCGGGATTAAAATATGTCCGGACTTCGTTCAGGGTATGAAGGAGATCGGGGATTCCCTCCATGCAGAAGAATTCGGTTTGGACCGGAATCAAGACGGAGTCCGCCGCCGTGAGGGCATTAATCGTCAGGAAACCCAGGGAAGGAGGACAATCAATGAGGATGTGGCTGAACCGGGGCCGGGCTTTTTCCAAGGCGTTTTTAAGTTTATTCTCCCGGAATTCGGCTTTGAACATCTCCGCTTCCACTCCCATCAGCTCCGGTGAACAGGGGCAGAGATAGAAATTGTCCATTTCGGTGCCCGAGATGCATTCCATGATGTCCCGGCCGTTCATCATGGCCTGGTAGATCCCGGCGGAGTCGGCCTTGGGTTTCCCCAGGCCGGCCGAAGCCATGCCCTGGGGATCCAAATCGATCAAGAGAACCCTCGATTTCTTAAGCGCCAAAGCGGCGGCCAGATTGATCGACGTCGTTGTTTTCCCCACCCCACCCTTTTGATTCGCGACGGCAATGATTTTATTCATCTTCCCTGGTCGGCTTTCCCGGCGATGTTCCACGTGGAACATTCCCCGCCGAGACGTGAATAAAGACGTTCATCACATCCGACGGCGTCAGCCCCGGAATTCGTTTCATATCCCCGATGGTTTTCGGCTTGTGCTTGTTCATTTTTTCCACGGCTTCCCGGCCCAAGCCGGGGACGCCGGAAGGCTTGAATCCCGCCGGGATTCTCATCGCCTCCATTTTCGTCAAGCGGACGATCTCGACCTCTTGTTTCCTCAGGTAGCCCTCGTATTTGACTTCAGCCGCGATCCGGCGGGTTTCCTCAGGAGAAAGGGCCTCCGGCATCGGAACGTATTCTAGCACATTCTCAAACTCGATATCAGGCCGGCGGAGATACTCCTTGAGCGAAATCCGGGGCTTCCCCGCCGGTGTGATCTTGGTTTTTTCCAAAAAGGCTAAAGTCGACGACAGCCGCTTTTCCTTTTTTTGAAAGCGGACGAAATCTCTTTCGGAAAGCAGGCCGAGCTCCCTCCCATAAGGGGAAAGCCTCGAATCCGCGTTGTCGATGCGGAGGCCGAGCCGGTACTCCGCCCGGGACGTAAACAGCCGGTAGGGCTCCTCCACTCCCTTGGAAATCAGGTCGTCGATCAAAACCCCGATGTAAGCCTGGTCACGACGGAGAACGAACGGTTTTTTATCTCGGAGCTTCAAGACCGCGTTGACGCCGGCCGCCAAGCCTTGAGCCGCCGCCTCTTCATACCCCGAAGTTCCGTTGATCTGGCCGGCCAGATACAATCCCTCGACGGGAAGAGACTCCAGCGTCGGCTTCAGCTGGGTCGGGGAAACGGCGTCGTATTCGACGGCGTAAGCCGGACGGAGAATCACCGCCTCCGTTAATCCGGGGATTGTCCGGAGAATGTCGCGCTGCGTTTCGTAAGGGAGGCTGGAGGAAAGACCGTTGACGTAAATCTCGGACGTCGCCAGCCCTTCCGGCTCGAGAAAGAACTGGTGGCGGGGATGATGCCCGAACTTGACGACCTTATCCTCGATCGACGGGCAATACCGCGGCCCCAGCCCCTTGATCCGTCCGGCGTAGAGCGGCGACTTGTCGAGATCGCGCCGGATCACGGCATGAGTCTTCTCGTTGGTATAACCGAGATAACAGACGACTTTGTTTTCGAGCCGCGTCTCCGTCCTCAACGACATCGGGACCGGTTCGTCGTCGCCGGGCTGAGCCTCGAAAGCCGACCAATCGATCGTCTTCCCGTCCAGCCGCATCGGCGTCCCCGTCTTCAAGCGGAATGTTCTCAATCCCGCCTTCCGAACCGCGGCCGCCAGCTCGACGGATGGAGGCTCGTTGGCCCGGCCGGCGGGATAGGAGGCCTGCCCGACATGGATGAGTCCGTTGAGGAACGTGCCGGGCGTGAGGATGACGGCCTCGGCCTCGATCGACCGGTCGTCGCCGCAGACGACGCCTCGAATCCGGGACCCGACGATATCCAGCCCGACGACGATCCCCTGATAGAGGCTCAAGCCGGGGATTTTTTCCAACTGTTCCTTCATCGCCTCCCGGTAGCGGGATTTGTCGCACTGGACACGGGGGGCTTGGACAGCCGCGCCCCGGCTCCGGTTGAGCAGCCGGAAATGGATGCCGGTTGCATCGGCCAGAAGTCCCATCAATCCGCCCAAGGCGTCGATTTCCCGGACGAGGTGTCCCTTGGCCAATCCGCCGACGGCCGGATTGCAGGACATTTGGGCGATGGTTTCGAAATGCGTTGTGATCAGGCAGACGGAACACCCCATGGCGGCGGCGGCCGCGGCCGCCTCGCAGCCGGCGTGACCGGCGCCGCAAACGATGATCTCGAAGGATTCGTCGGCCATCTTGTCCGGTATTATACCCTGACTCCCGAAAATTCGGCGGTTCGACCCGCTCTTGGGAGCGGCCGGCCGCCGCCCGACAGCGCCCGGTGAAGAGAAAGGCGAGACTTATTTCCCGATGCAGAATCGGGAAAAGACATCATCCAGGATATCGTCGGGCCGGATCTCCCCGGTCAACCGGCCGGTGAGGGTGACGATTTCGCGGGCTTCCTCGGCGGCCAATTCGATCGGCTGGTTCGAGGCGATCATCTCCTTGGCCCGGAGAAGGCGAGCGGCGATTTCCTCCAGAAGAAGCTTATCCCTTTCCCGCAAGACGATGATGTCTCGCCCGGGAATCAGCGGGAAGAAAACGTCGTACATCATTTTGCGGAGGACGTCCAATCCATCGCCCCTCAGGGCGGACACGGCGGCTACGGGAAGATCGGGAAAACGGCGGGTCACCTCGGCCGGAGTCGTCTTCTCCGGAAGATCCGTTTTGTTCAGGACGAGGATGATTTTTCTCGACCGATAGGACTCGATGAGCGCGGCGTCGGAAGCGGAAAGCCGCCGGGATCCATCCAGGAGAAGAAGAAGGCCGTCGGCCTCGGCCGCGATTTTTTTCCCGCGGCGGATGCCCTCGCGTTCGATCGGCGATCCCGCCCGGCCCAAGCCGGCCATGTCGACGAGAAGGAAGGACGCGTCCTTGATACGGACGGTTTCCCGGAGAAAATCGCGGGTGGTCCCCGGAAACGGAGTGACGATCGCCCTCGGCTCTTCGAGCAACCCGTTAAACAGAGTCGATTTTCCGGAATTCACCCGGCCCACCAAGGCGATCGTTACGCCCCGGCCGAGGGCCTGACCCATTTCGTAGCTTCGGACGAGACGATCGACTTCTAAATATATTTTATCGATTTTATCGATATAGTGTTTTTTAGCCGCGGGACGTCCCTCTTCCGGAAATTCAATGTCGGCTTCCAGCCGGGCGACCCAGCCGATGATTTCCCGGCGCACGGCCGCGGCTTTTCTCGACAACGCGCCGTTGACCGTCCGGAAAGCCGATTTGGCCCGGGCCAGAGAAGCCGAACGGACCAAGTCATCGACCGCTTCCGCTTGAAGGAAATCGATCCGTCCGTTCAAGAACGCCCGGAGGGTGAACTCCCCGGGCAAGGCCGGCCGGGCTCCCCGCCGGACGGCCAGCCGGACGACTTCCTCCAGGATGACCGGGCTTCCGTGAAGGTGAAGCTCGGCGACGTCCTCTCCCGTGAAGGAGCGGGGCGCCCGAAAATGGAGAAGGAATCCTTCGTCGAAGGGCCGGCGGTCGGCCGGATCGACGACCTCGCCTAAAACGGCCCGTCCCGGTTCCCCGCCGCGCCGGTCCTTTTTCGGCCGGAAAAGCGTTCGGGCGATTTTAAGGGCCGCCGGGCCGCTCAATCGGACAACGCCGATTCCGCCGCAGCCCGGAGGCGTGGAGACGGCGACGATCGTTTCGGAGAGAGAGAGGTCATACACGGCGGCGTGTTCCGGAAAAGCCCGGCCGCGGGCGTCAGCGGGCGCGCTTGCTCAAGGGATAGATCTTGACCCGCTTCAAAAAACCCTCGCCCAGGCTTTCGCTGGTGATCCCGGGGACTTGGTTGGCGGCGATGTGGACGATCCGCCGCTCGTACGGATTCATCAGGTCCAGGATCTCGTTTCGGCCGGAATCGGCCACCCGGCGGGCCACGTCGAGGGCGTAATCCCGCAGCGACTTTTCCTTGCGCTTTCGGAAGAATTCGCAATCCACTTGGACCTTCCGGTCGGAGATCTTGTTGAGAAGGTGCTGGATCGCCAGGAGCAAGGCCCCGTCTTTCCAGAGGAGAATTTGCCGGTCCGCGCCGCCGAAGATGACGAAGCTGATGTCTTCCTTGGTTTTGATTTCGTACGTCAGATCCAGCGGAAAGACGTTCATCAGGCGGTCCAAAAACACGGTCAGGTCGCCGTTCTTGGCGAACCGCTTGACCCGGGCCCGGATGACGACTTCCTTGCCGAGACCGAAGAGGCGCGTTTTCTCGGTGACGACCTCGTATTCGAACTCGGTCCGCGGAACCTTCAGCTTGTGTTCGGCGTGGAGGATGGCGTCTTCGAGGTTCTTCCCCTTGAACTCGGGGATTTCCTCGACCGCCGTCACGGCGTCATTTTTTTCTTGATTTTCCATGGGAGACAACCTTTTTTTTCTGCATCATCCGGTTCATCAGGGCCTGTTGGCCGATTTGAAGGACGTTGGACGTCAGCCAGTAGAGGACCAAACCGCTTTGGAAGTTCAGGAAAAAGAGGGTCATGACCACGGGCATGATCAGCATCATCCGGGCTTGGGCGGGGTCGGCCGACGTCGGGGTCATCTTTTGACTGATGAACTGCGTCACACCCATGAGGATGGGCGTGACGTACGTGGGGTCATGGACGGAGAGATCCTTGATCCATAGGATCCAGGGACTGTGGCGAAGCTCGATGGCCACCGTCAGCATGCGGAAGAATCCCCAGAAGATGGGCAGCTGGATGAGCATCGGCAGGCAGCCGCCGGCCGGGTTCACCCCGTGCTCCTTGTAGAGCTTCATCATCTCCTCGTTCATCTGCCGGCGCTGCTCGATGTCGGTCTTGGCCTTCTTGTACTTGGCCCGCAGCGCCTTGATCTTCGGCTGAAGGTCGGCCATGCGGGCCATCGATTTGGAGCTGCTGTACGTCAAGGGGAAAAACAAGATCTTGATGAGGATCGTCAAAACGATGATGGCGAATCCCCAGTTGGGAACCACTTTGTGGATCGCCCGGAGGGAGACAAAGAGGATTTCGGTGATGAATCCGAACATTCCGTAGCGGACGACGCGCTTGGTCTCGGATCCCAGGGCGGTCAGGACTCCCATTTCCTTGGGACCGATGAAGATCGTCCGGGGGGCCGAGGCCGCCAGGAAAAAGAAGGGGGTCTTGCCGTTTTCGAAGCGGAGGAAGGACGCCGAGCCGGAGGCGGTCTCCGGAAGGAAGATCGTGGCGAAATAATTGTCGTCATAAGCCGACCACGTGAGGAAGTTGAAGACGCTCGATTCCGGCTTGTACTTCTTCTCCTCGACCCGGTAGACCTTGGTTCCGGCCAGGAAACTCGCCCCGGCTCCCGCGCCGAACCGCTGTTTCAATTCGGCTTCCGACGGATTCCCGCAGCCGGGGCCCCAGACGATCCGGACGTCGGCCGGCCGGCCGCCGCGGCGGACCGTCACGGCCGCCCCGACGTCATAGCGTCCGCCGGTGAAAGTGAATGTTTTTTCGGCCTCAAGGCCCCGTCCGTCGGCGTACCGAAAACGGAGAACGCCTTTTTCCCCGTCCTTCAAGCTCAAGTTCCCGCCCGTCGCCTCGTACAAGGCCGTGTTCAGGGGGGTCGAGCGAAGCTCCTCGATCGTCGCCCGGGACGGATCGAGCGCCTCGAGAAGGGCCAGCGGCTGGACGCCCGACGCTTCCGCAGCCGCCGGGACGAGCTCGAGAGCCTCGTCTTTCTCGTTCTTATGATGATGAAGCTTCCAGCTCAAGAGGACGCCGCCCTTGTTGGTCCAGCGGGCGGTGTAAAGAGAGGTGGAAACGATGATTTCCTCCTCGGTCTCCGCATTCAAGGCTTCCGCGGCGTCCGAGGCGCGCTCCTCGGCCGGGGCTGTTTCGGCTTCGGGCCGGCCGGCCGTTTCCGTCTCCGGAGCGGGAGCAGCCGCTTGGGCGGCGACCGGCTGGGGAGGGGGCGCCGTTTCCGGCGCTTTTTTCACAAAGACATATTGCCAGAGCAGAAGAACGCCGAGAGAAAGGACGATCGCAAGAATGATCCTTCTGGTTTCCATATCAGTGATCCTTTTTCAGGGAACAGGGTCGAGTCCCCCGGCGTGGAACGGGTGACACCGGAGAAGACGTTTGAGCCCGAGCCCGGTTCCCCGGATCAGGCCGTATTTTTCGATCGCCTGGCAGGCGTACTCCGCGCAGGTCGGATAATATCGGCAGTGCGTCCCCAGCAAAGGGGAGACCGTTCTTTTGTAGAGGCGGAGGAGAGCCAGGGCAAGGCGTTTCATCGGAGGGATTTCTCCCGGGCCAGGGAGGCAAGAAAAGCCGCGTATTGCTCGCAAAGCTGCGGCCACGGAGCGTCGGCGCATTCGGCTCGGGTGATCAACAGCATGTCCAGGGACATTTTCAACGACTCTTTGTTCCTCCGAAAAAGCTCCCGGGCGCGCCGGCGAGCCCGATTCCTCCGGACGGCGTTGCCGACCTTCCGGCTGGAGACGGCGGCCATTCGCGGATACCCCAAGCCGTTGGAAAGATAAACGATCGTGAAGTATCGGCTCCGAAAGCTCCGGCCCCTTTGGTAAAGCGCCGAAAAATCCGATTTTTTTCGGATCCTCTCTCGAGGTCCGTAAGAATCGCTCATTCAGCCGCGAGACGCTTGCGCCCTTTCGCCCGGCGGCGCTTGATGACCTTCCGGCCGCCGGCCGAACTCATCCGCACGAGAAATCCATGCGCTTTTTTACGCTTCCGGTTATTAGGATTAAACGAGGGCTTCATGATCACACCTTACGCAAGAATAAGGCGCCTATCTTAATCGACCCCGGCGACGATGTCAAGCCGGACGCGTCCTTTCCGGCATCGGGCAAGGCGATTATTCGGCAATATTAAAGGATTTTCGAAGCGAAAGATATAGCAATTAACAATCGAGCAAAGAATTCCACTTATTGAACACTTTTTTTCTTTAGCTTAGGTTCTTATTTTATTTGTTTTCAATGTTTTTACTAACTTTTAATAATTGTGTTTATTTATTGTTCTTATTTAAATACAGCTCATTTCATTCATTTTCATCTTATTTTCTTTTTTTTCAATGTTTTATGAATGTTTTTATATATGGTCTATTTTTTGCTTTCTTTATGTTCAATGATACAAGGAGACGTCAGGATGAAAAAAACGGTCCTTGCTTTCCTAATTACTTTTCCCCTCCTTTCCGGCGTCTCCTTGGCTTTCCCCACCCTCAACGAAACGCCCCTCCTTCCTTCCGGAACGCTTTCAGCCCTCGCCCTCCCTTCCGAACCTGCCCCTGAACCCGATTTCTCCTCGATCACCCTCAATCCACGGCTCGTCGTCCTCGCCTCCGCTCAATCCCTTATCGAACCGTCCCTCCGCCGCTCCCGCTTCGCCGATTCCGTCTTCGACGCCACCCTCATCTCCATGGTCGCCCTGAACATCGCCGATTACGTGTCCACCCGGGAATGCCTCAAGTTCCCCCATCTTTCCGAAGGCAATCCCATCATGAAGCCGTTCGTCAAGAACGATCTGGCGTTCGCCGCGGTCAAGGGCGGCTTGACCCTGGCCACTTACTTCGGAACCAAGGCGCTTTTCAAGAAAAGCAAACCCCTCGGCTGGATCGCTTCCCTGGCCTCCAACCTGGCTCTCTCCTACGTCGTTTCCAACAACTTCCGCCTCCTCCGCGAGGCCCGAAGCCGTTGAATATGAACCGTATCCTGGAAACACTGGTCTCCACGGGCCCGATCCGTTCCGTTCCGCCCTCAACCCTTCCGACGCTGGACGAGCTCGTCGGCGAATACATCCTGATGCTGCTCGCCCTGACCCATCACAATATTTCCCAGACGGCCCGGATCTTGAACATTTCCCGCACGACACTCTACAACCGCCTCCGCCGGCAATCCTCCTGAACGAAGCGCCGCGGCTCCGCTCCAAGCCTACCTTTTTCTTTTTCAATCGGTTCTGTTTTCAAGCGGCTTTTTCCCGTTCGGCCCCCCGTTCGTTCGTCGGCCGTCGACCGGAAAACAAGTCCGTCGGCCGGCCTTTCTTTTTGTTTGACGAAACTTCCTAATAATGCTAGAATTAACCCCTCATGGAATGTTTCAAGATTGGTGATAAAGTGATTTATCCCAATCAAGGCCTGGGTCTGGTCGTCGACGTCCAGGAACAGGCTTACAACGGCGAAAAGTTCCCCGTTTATCATCTCCGTCTCCTGTCCAGCAACACCCTGGTCATGGTTCCTTTTTCCTCCTGCCAGGAAATCGGCATCCGCAAGCTGATCGCCGAGGGATCGGTCAAGGACATCTTCGATTTCCTGAAGAACGGAGAAATCGAAGTTTCCATGAATTGGAAGGGGCGCTATAAGGAACACATCGGCCTGATGAAATCGGGGACCGTCCTGGACATGGTCGCCGTTCTCAAGAGCCTTCATTACCTGAGCTTGATCAAGCCCCTGTCCTTCCGGGAAAAGAAGATGATGGAAAAAGCCCGGGAACTGGTCGTTTCGGAAATCGCCCAGGTGTCGTCCATGCCGGCCGCCCAGATCGAAAAGAAAATCGCGTCGATTCTATCCACTTGCTTTAAAGACGTTAAAGTCGGCCTTGACGTCTGACCGGCGGTCATGACCCTTTCCTTGATCCTCTTGTTCATCCTCTGCATCATCCTGAGCGCCTTTTTTTCCTCAAGCGAAACGGCCTTCATCGCCGTGAAGCCGCACACCCTTGATTACCTGGAAACGAAGGGCTCGCCGCGGGCCGGCCGGGTAAAAAAAATCCTTTCTCGTCTTGAAGATTTCCTCTCGGCCGTCCTCATCGGAAACACCCTCGTCAATGCCGCCGCGGCCTCTCTGGCCACGGCCCTGGCCGCCTCCTTGATCCCAAACAGGAACACGGCCGTCCTGGCGGCGACGGGCGGGACGACGCTCATCCTTCTTCTTTTTTCCGAAATCAACCCGAAGATCTACGCCGCCCGCCATCCGGACAAGCTGGCCCTTTTCTTTGCTCCCGTCGTCCGTCTTTTCCTCGTCCTGTTCTATCCCCTGGTCGCCGTTTTCACCTTCGTCTCCCGGCGGCTGTTCCGATCCGGGGCCAAGACATCCGAAGCCCTCTCCCGGGCCATGGCCGAGGAAGAGGCCAAAGCCCTCCTTCATTCCGGGATCAAGGGCCTGCCCGAGCATCGCAAAGCCATGATCACGGAAATCGTCGACCTGGCCCGCCGGCCGGTCAAGGAAATCATGACCCCCCGGCCCCGGATCAAGGCCATCGAGGCCTCCTCCAGCCGGGAGCAAATTCTCAAAACGGTCGTGGCCGAGGGCTTCAGCCGCTTCCCCGTCTACCGCGGACGGATGGATCACATCGAAGGCTTGATCTACACCAAGGACCTGATCGGCTACCTGGCTCACGACCGGCCCTTTGATCTTGGGGCCGTGCTCCGACCTCCCTTTTTCCTCCCTGAGTCCGCCCCGATCGAAAAAGTCCTTCTTCAAATGCAGGACGAGGGCGTTCAGATGGCCTTCCTCGTGGATGAATTCGGGAACATGGAAGGCTTGGTGACGATCGAAGACATCATGGAGGAGATCGTCGGAGAAATCCGGGACGAGTACGACGACCGTGAGGAGGATTGGCACGCGCCCCTGGAGGACGGGGCTGTCCTGGTCAAGGGCTCGGCCGGGATCAACGACATCAACAAAACGCTGGGCTGGGGCCTTCCGGAAAGCTCCGAATACACGACCTTGGCCGGATTCTTTCTCCAGGAATTCGGACGCATTCCCCGGGAGAAGGACGTTCTTCTCCACAACGGCCGCCGCTTCATCGTCGTCAAGATGAACAAGCGGCACATCAGCCAGATCCGGGTCGAAACATGAAAGTCCTCGCCGTCAACCGGGCCGCCCGGTTCAACTACGAGATCTTGGAGACGTTCGAGGCCGGCCTCGTGCTCCAGGGCAGCGAGGTGAAATCCGTCCGCGAAGGACGGATCAGCTTGAAGGAGAGCTTCGCCGACATCCGCGACGGAGAAGTCGTCCTCGTCGACTGCCACATCCATCCCTACGAAGCCGCCAACCGCTGGAACCACGACCCCCGCCGCGTCCGCAAGCTTCTCCTCCATCGCCGCGAGATCAAGCGCTTGACCGGCAAGGTTCAGGAACGCGGGCTGACGTTGATCCCGCTTCAAGTCATGCTCAACGACAAGGGTCTCGTTAAGATCGAAATCGCCCTCGGCAAGGGCAAGAAAATCCACGAAAAAAAGGAAGCCCTCAAGGAGCGCGACATCAACCGCCAGATCCGGGCGGCCCTCAAGTCAGGCGGACGCTGAACGCGCGGCCCGCCGGAGCGCCTCGGTCATGCTGGCCGGATCGGCCGGCGTTCGGCCGGCGATGTCGAAGGCGGTTCCGTGATCCGGCGACGTCCGGATGAACGGCAGGCCGAGGGTGACGTTGATTCCCGTTTCAAAGGCGATCATCTTGAAAGGGATGAGCCCCTGGTCATGGTAGAGCGCGGCCACGATCTTTTCCGGACGGCCGAGGGCCAGGCGGAAAACGACGTCCGGAGGGAACGGACCCCGCACGGGGGTCCCCGCCGCCCGGGCTTCGGCGACGGCCGGGGCGATGACGTCCCTCTCCTCCGTTCCGAGAATCCCCCCCTCGCCGGCGTGCGGATTGAGTCCGGCGACCAGGATTTCAAAAGCCGGGCCCTCCGCCCGGGCCGGAGGACATTCCCTCAGGATGCGGAACAGGCGGGCCAGGGCCGGCCGGTTCACCCGGGCCAGCGCGTCCCGGAGGGGAAGATGATGGCTGAGAAGAGCGACGGTCAGCTTCTCCGACCAGAAGCTCATCACCGCGTCGGGAAAAAAGGATTCCAAGTATTCGGTATGGCCGCGCCAAGGGATTCCGGCCAAATTCCAGCCGACCTTGGCCACGGGCGCGGTGACGAGAGCGTCCATCTCTCCGCGGCGGGCGGCCGCCGCCGCCTCCTCAAACCAGGCAAACGACGCCCGGCCCGCGGAAGCGCCGGGCTCGCCTTTCTTGACCGGCTCGCGCGGTCCTGGCAGATCCCGGAGATAAACGCCCGCGCCGGCGCATGATTCGTCCGTTTTCCAGGAAGGGATCTCCGTGGACAGGCCGAAAGCCGCCGCTTCTTTTTCCAAAAAAGAACGCGGCCCGAAAAGAACGTACCGAGCGGGGGGAAGCGCCCCGGAAAAGAACAGCGCCCGGAGCGTCACTTCCGGGCCGATCCCTGCGGGATCTCCAATCGAGATCCCGATCCGGGGAAAGGTCATTTTCTTTCGGGCTCGCCGTCCTCTTCGGGGGATTCCTTGCCTTCGCCGAGCTTGTACAAGTACTTGATGGCGTTCTTATAGACGAGCAGATTCGGCGCGCCGTTTCGGTTGAGCTTGATGCAGTTGCGGTCGTACCATTCGACGTAGCCCTCGAGGATTTCGCCGTCTTGAAAAACGACGGCCATCGGCGTCTTTTTTCCCATCTGCTTGAGATAGTAGTAGTTCTCGGCGCCGGTGTCCGTCGGCGGGTACATTTTCTTCGGCTGGGACTGCGTCTGGGAAGCATAGGGTCCGCGCGAAGACGCATGGCCTGAGTGGCCGGCGGAAGACGGCCGTCCGTGGTGGGGCACCGGCGTCTCCTGGCCTTTCAGGTTCTCCTTGATTTCATTTAAATGCGGCCGGATCAGGCGTCTGTTCATGAGAAGTCTCCGTATTCCCTGGCGTGGCGTCGGAATATTTCAGAAAATCGTTTGGATTTATTTTATCACAAACCGGCCGAAAGGATCAAACGCCGGCCGCCCCGCCGGCGAAACGCGCGGCCCTCATCATAAAGCAGCTGAATAGCGCCCTTTTTGAACAAGCATCCCTTCTCCTCCGAGCCGGCCGGATTATGACCCCGTAATCCCGCCCCGGTGACATTCTCCTCCAAGGCCGAGCTCCCCCCGCGTCAATAGCGCGGGCGGAGGGCCTCCCGCCAGACTTCGGCCATCAGGCGGTAGCCTTCCCGGACCGGATGGACTTCGGGCAGAAGGTCGGGCCGGCGGAGAAAAACGGCGTGTTGATCGACGACCGCGATCCCTTCGGCCGCGGCGATTTCCCGGATGGCCGGGTTGATCTCCGCCCGGACCCGGCGGGCTGAGGAGGCGTCAAAATTGGGCGGAGTCTCCGGAATATCGGGAATCGTGGCCATCAGGATCAAAGGGATTTTCCCCGACCGGCTCCGGAAGGTTCGGAACACCGCCAGGATTTGCCTCATGTTTTCCTTGAACGCATCCGTCGGCGTGGCGTCATGGTCGATCCGGACATCATTCGTCCCGAGCTGAAGAAGAACGACGTCCGGTTTTTCCTCGATGAGCTTCGGCCTGAACTTGACGAGGAATTTCAGGTATTCGCCCGAGGTGTAGCCGCTCCGGCCGTAATTCAGAACGCGGGCCGCGATCCCGTCCCGGTTCAATTCCCGCCTAAGGAAATCGGGATAGGCCGCCTTCGTGAGACTGTCCCCCGCGCAAAAAACAATGACCCCTCGGCCCGGCGGCGCGCAGCTCATCAAAAGAAGCACAGCCGAGACCAAGATCGCTCCCCGCCCGGCCCTGTCTTTCATGGTTTTATCATAACCCGTCGGCCGGTTCCGGACAAGGCCGGCGGCCCCTGCCTCCCCGCCGCATCCGATCCTCACCGAAAGCCGCCTCGAGAGCCGGGAGCACGAGAAGGGTCATCAGCGTCGAAGTCGCCAGACCGCCGACAACGACGACGGCCAGCGGCCGCTGGATTTCCGATCCCGGGCCTTGGGCGAAAAGAAGAGGCAAGAGGCTGCAGATCGTGATCGTCGCCGTCATCAGGACCGGCCGGAGCCGGTTGAGGCATCCCTGGAGAATCGCCTCCCGCGCCGCAAGCCCCTCCTCCCTCCGCTGGGCGACGGCCGAGAGAAGAACGATGCCGTTGAGGACGGCGATGCCGAAGAGGGCGATGAAGCCGACCGAGGCCGGAACGGAGAGATACAGGCCGGACAGATACAGGGACAGAACGCCTCCGATCAGGGCGAACGGCAGATTGAATAAAACGAGCAGGGCCGGACGCAGGGCGTTGAAAGTCAAAAAGAGCAGCAGAAGGATGAGCCCGACGGTGACCGGGAGAATGACGCCCAGCCGGCGCATCGCCCTTTGCTGGTTTTCGAACTGGCCGCCCCACGATAAAAAGTAACCCGCAGGAAGAGAGACCGAGCGGGCGACCTCCCGCCGGGCTTCGGCCACGAATCCGCCGAGATCCCGGCCGCTGATGTTGCATTCGATCCCGATCCGCCGCCGGCCCGCTTCGCGGCTGATCTGGGAAGGCCCTTCCGAGCGGACGATCGCCGCCGCCTGGCTGAGGGGGACGATCTCTCCCCGTTCCGTCCGCAAGGGAAGAGCGCCGATCGCCTCGGCCGAGCCGCGCCGTTTCTCCGCATACCGGAGTTGGACATCCACCGCCCGCTCCCCTTCGTAAATCCGGGTGACCGTTCGGCCGCCGACGGCCGTTTCGACGAGCGTCTGGACATCCTCGACCGAAAGTCCGTACCTGGCGATCCTCTCCCGGTCGGGCAGGACGGAAAGATACGGCTGCCCGGCCACGCTTTCCACAACCAGATCTGAAGCCCCCCGCAGTCGTCTCAAAGCGGCCGCGATCTCGCCGGCCTTGGCCGTCAGAGTGTCGAGGTCCTCGCCGAAGAGCTTGATGATGAGCTGGGCCCGGGTGCCGGCGACCAGCTCGTCGATCCGGCAGGCGATCGGCTGGCTGAAGGAAAAGGCCATTCCGGGGATGGTCGATACGGCCTCCCGCATTTTTTCCGTCAGCTCGCCGCGGGAGCGGGCCGAGGTCCATTGCCGTCGGGGCTTGAGAATGCCGACATATCCGGTCTTTTCCACGCCCCGGGCTTCCAGGGCGATGCCGGTCTGGCCGGTCTTTCCCACCACGGTCTCGATTTCCGGAAAGGAGATGAGCTTCTCCTCGACCTTCCGATTCATGGCCAGGGATTGGGGCAGCGAGATCCCGGGAGCGAATTGGACATCCATGTCGAACGCCCCTTCGTCCATGATCGGCATGAATTCCGTTCCCAAGCGCGGGATCAGAACGGCCGACGCGGCCAGCAAGCCGAGGGAAACGGCGAAGACCGTTTTCTTGTGATCCAGGCTCCAGCGGAGGAGGGGAAGATAAGCTTTCCGGGCGGCTTCAACCAGGAAGATCCGCTTTTCGCCCTGGGGTTTGAGAAGAAGACGGCAGAACGCCGGGATGACCAAGAGCGACAGGCAAAGAGACGCGCAGAGGGCGATCACATGAGTGAAGGCCAGGGGGGCGAACATCTTTCCCTCGATGCCCTGGAGGGCGAAGATCGGGATGAAGGTCAGGGCGATGATGAGCTCGCCGAAAATGCTCGGCTTGCGGACCTCGAGAACCGCCGAGAGGACCGTCTCGGTCTTGGTCCTTCCGGGTCCGCTTTCAGAAAGATGCCTCTGGACGTTTTCGACCTGGATGATCGTCGCGTCGATGATCATCCCGATGCTGATGGCCAGGCCGCCGAGCGACATCAGGTTGGCCGATAGCCCGCCCAGGCGCATGGCGATGAACGTGAACAGAACCGAGAGCGGCAGGGCCAGGATGACGATGAACGCCCCCCGGAAGCTCCGGAGGAACAGGTACAGGACCAGGAGAACGAAGATTCCCCCGATGATCAAGGCCTCGCTGACGGTGTGGAGGCTGGCTTGGACGATGTCCGAGCGCTTGTAGAAAGGAACGATCTGGAGGCCGGACGGGAGCACCGCGCCGGCGTTGACTTCGGCCACCCGGGCTTCCACCGCCCGGACGACTTCGCGGCCGTTGGCTCCGCGAAGCATCATGACGACGCCGCCGACGGCTTCCCCCTTTCCGTCCTTGACCGCCGCCCCCTGCCGCACGGCCCGGCTCTTTCCGGCGGCCGCCACGTCGCCGAGAAAGACGGGCGTCCCGGCCTCGGATTTGAGGACGATCCGCTCCATGTCGGACGCCGACCGCAGCAGGCCGACGCCCCGGACCAGGGCCTGTCCGGCGGCATCCTCCAAGACGCTCCCGCCGACGTTGAGATTGTTCCTCTCCAAGGCGGCGGCCGCGTCGGCAACCGTCAGGCCGTACTTCAGGAGGCGGTCGGGATCGACGGTGACCTCATACTGGCGGATGTGCCCGCCGAACGAGTTAATCTCACTGACGCCGGGAACGGACTTGAGCAGGGGGGCCAGGATCCAATCCTGGACCGTCCGAAGCTCGGTCAGGCGCTCCGCCCGGGCTTCCTCGTCCTCCCCTTCGGGGACGGGGCCCTCGAGCGTGTACTGGTAGATTTCTCCCATGGCCGTGGAGACCGGCCCCATGGTGATTTCAATCCCTTGGGGAACGCGCTCCCGGGCTTCGATCAGCCGCTCCAGGACAAGCTGGCGGGCGAAATAGATGTCGACACCGTCCTCGAAGACGACCGTGATCACCGAAAGCCCGAACTTGGAAACGGAGCGGAGCTGGGTCAGGCGGGGCAGGCCTTGAAGGGTCGTTTCGACCGGAAAGGTGACGAATTTTTCGACTTCCAGCGGAGACAAGCCCGGGGCCGAGGACAAGACTTCGACCTGGATGTTAGTGACGTCCGGAAAGGCGTCGAGCGGAATCTTGAGGAACGACCAGATTCCGAAGCCGACGAGCAAGGCGACGCCGATCAGGACGAGCAGCCTGTTGCGGAGCGAGCGGCTGATCAGTCGTTCAATCGTGTCCATGTTCATCCGCCAGGCTGGATTTCAGAAGCTCGGATTTGAGCAGGAAGCCGCCGGTCGTCACGACCCATTCTCCGGCGGAAACGCCTCCGACGATCTCGACCAAGCCGCCCTCCCGGTCCCCGATTTCCACCGGCCGGAGCCGGAACGTCGTCTCTCCCTCCCGGACGAAGACGACGGGGAGGGATTGGAACTCCTGCAAGGCCGAGGCCGGAACGACGACGGCCGTTCTTTCTCTCCCGGAGGCGAGCGCGGCTTCGACATACATCCCCGCCCTCAGGCATCCATCGGCGTTTCCGACTTCGATCCGCCCCTCCACGGTCCTGGTTTTTTCATCCATGACCGGTCCGAGGAGAACGAGCCGGCCCGGGAATTCGCGGCCGGGGAAAGCCTGGGTCCGGAGAACGGCCGAAGATCCCGGGCGGACGGCGGCCAGGTCTTTCTCGAAAACGTGAACGCGCGCCCAGAGACTTTCCGGGTCGGCCAGCTTGAACAGCGGATCGCCCGGCTCGACATGCGCGCCGGCCAACGCCGGCGCCTCGATGACCGTTCCGGCCAACGGCGCCCGGACGGAGAGAAAAGGAACCGGCTCTCCGGCCTCAAGCAAGGCGTCGATCTCCTCGTCGCCCCAGCCCAGGGGGAGGAGCTTGCGGCGGGCCGCCCGGAGGAAGGCCTCGGCCGCCTGACCTTCCGGGCCGTCCCGAAGGCGGGCGGCCCGGGCCGCGGCCTGAAGGACTTCCGCCTGCGCGGCCAAGAATTCCCGGCTGTAGATTTCAGCCAGGATCTGGCCCGGGACGACGCGGTCTCCGGCGACGGCGGCCGCTTTTTCAATCCGGCCCTCGACCCGGGCCGAGACCTCGGCCAGGCGGCGGGCATTGAATTCGAGCTCTCCCGGAACGGAGATCCGGCCGGCCAAGACGGCCGTTTCCACTCGGGCCGCGGAGATTCCTCCGTCAGCCGCGGCCGCGATCGAGAGAATCACCGTTCCAGCCGGAACGCGGCCGTTCTCTTGGGCGTCGTGTCCGGCGTGTTCCGGCAGGAGACTCCGGCGGCAGGCCGGAAAAACCGCGATGGCCGCGGCCAGCGCCAGGATCGTCGTGATTTTCGTTCGATTCATGATCTTCCTCCCCTCACTCGCCGTCCTCGCCGGCCGCATCCATTCCGGCCAGGGCGACGGCATACAAAAACCGGGCCTGGAGATGCTCGAGGCGCGCCTCGGCCAGCGAGCGGAAAAGATCGAGAAGCGCGTACGCCTCGATCCGTCCCAGGCAGTACTGAGTCAATCCGTTTTCAATCTCCGCCTCGATTTCGCCCAGGAGCCTCTTTTCGAAGACCTCGACCTGCTCCTCCGCGGCCCGCGCCTCCCGGTAAGCCGCCCTCACCAAAATGTTGAGCCGCCTCTCCACGGCGACGGTTTCGATCAGGCTTTTTTCCCGGGCGGCGGCCGCTTCCGCTTGAAGGCCCCCCGTCCGGGAGGAGAAAAGCGGCAGGCTGATCCCAAGGGAAAAACCCCAGCCCTTGATATTTTTGCTGGGGACGAACAGACCGGCCTCGAAGCCGGGCTTAGCGGCCAGAGAAGCCATCCGGACTTCCGCCTCGGCCCGGGACCGGCGCAATCGGGCGAGCCGGAGCGAGGGACGGTGTTTCCCAGCCTCGGCCAGGACGCGATCGAGCGAAGCCTCCAGAGGCGGAACAGCCAGGCGATCCGTCAGCCGGACCGGCTTGTCCGGGGAAAAGCCGAGAAAGAGAAGAAGCCCGGTCCGGGCGGAGGACTCGTCTCTTCGGGCTTCAATCAGCCGGTTTTGCAGCCGGGCTTTCTCGACCTTCGCCCGGAGGACGTCGGCATAGGCCGCTTCCCCGCTTTCAAACCGGACCAAGAGAGCGTCCGTCAAACGGTCGATTACCGCGCCGAGAGATTCCAAGGCGATCCGCGTTTCCTCGGCGAAGACGGCCTGGTGATAAGCCTTCTTGACCCGGGCGGCCAACAGGAGCCCGGTCCGCTCGATCTCCAGGGAGGCGGCTTCCTCGTCTCTCCGGGCGATTTCGACCCGGGCGGCCCGGAGTCCGGGATATTCGAATTCCCGCTCCACGCCGAGGGCATATTCGGTTTCGACTTCTCCGGCTTTGAGCGTCCAGGGGATGCCGGCCGTCCCGAACGTCAGCCGCGGATCGGGGCGGGCTTCCGCCTGCCTGCGGCGGGCGGCGGCCGCCTTGGCTTCCTCGCGGACCAGGAGGATTTCGGGATGCCCGGCCAGGGCGAGCTCGACGGCTCCGGCCAGGGACAGCTCCTCGGCTTCGTCGCGGCCGGCCGCGGCCGCGGCGGCCAAGGCGGCGGCGAAGGCAAGGCCGAGGGACAGGACGGCGGCTCGACGCCGGTTTTTGAGAGGGCGAAAGATACGGCTCATGAGACTGACTCCTCAACGGGAAAGCCGCCTCCAGGGCGGCCGGGGAAACGGAGGGACGGCGGATGTGGAGATAAACCGCGTTGACCGCCGACGGCGGGCTCCGGGGGACGTTCGGCGTCCTCCGGCGGGGGAAGGATCTAACAGCGTAAGGCCTGGGCGCCGGGAGGCAAGACGCCGGCGTCCGGCCGAGGATCGAGAGAAGAAGCGAAGGACCGGAGGCGGACCGAAAGCGGGAAGAGGGCCGGCGCATGAAGGCGGATCGCCTCCGGGCCGGGAAGCGTTCTCCCTTCGTCCCGTTTCAAGACGGCTCGGTCGGCCTGACTCCGAAACGGCTCATGAACGCAGTGGCAGGCATCGATGACCGGGCCGTTTGGGGAAAGACCGGCGGCCGCCGCGGCGAGGTGCTCGAGACAATGCTCGCACTCGTCGCAGAGACAGGCGCCGGACGGACCGGAAAATTCCGCGGCGATCCGCCCGCCGGGCCGATGGCAAAAGACGATTCCCGGAAGGGCGGCGGCCGCCGAAAAAAGAAATTGCAAAACAACGGCGGCCAGGCAAAAAACAATCCGCCGCCTCTCTGTCTTTCGTCGGGATCTCACGGCCCTATGATAAACTTCGCCCCCTTCGGGGGTCAAGACGCGGGCGGCCGATCTCAAGGCAACGTGAATCTTTCCGCTTTTCTCTTCATCTGAGATCTTCGGTCTCCGCGGGCCCCCGATAGACCTTCCACCAGCGAGTTGGAGGCGGGATGAACTCGGGCGGCTTCGGCCGGATCACCAGGACGGCCTGAACGCGCTGGGGCCGCTCGGCGACCTCCCGGAAGCCCAGGCCCCGTCCTTCATAACGGATGACCATCCGGCCGTCGAAGCGAAGCCTCGCCATGGCCGGCCTGCCCGGCATCCGGCGCGACGTCTCCTCGATCACAAAGCGCCGGGAACGCGGTCTTAATAAGATCCGCCGCCAAGCGCGTCGGCAATCCGGATATTTCGATTCTCCAGGAGCGTTCCCATCGACCGATCCAAGTCGGCCAGGGCGATGTTGTAGTCGATGACCGACTTCAATTCCTGGACTTGGGCGGTCGTCAAATCGCGCTGATACTGAAGGACCGTGTAATTGGTGCTCAAGCCGAGGCGAAGCTTCTCCTCCTCGGCGGCGAGCTTCTTTTCGGCCAAGTCGCGGGCGATCTTGTAGGCCTGGACTTGCTTGAAGGCCGTCTGGACGGTCCGGACGGCGTTGCGGATTTCCAGGACGGCGGCCCGCTCGGTGTTTTTCAGACCCACGCCGGCCGTCTGCGTGGCCAACTCGGCCTGGGCGTAAGCCGCCCGGGACAGGACCGTGTTCAAGCCGATGTCCAGGGTCAAGGCGACGCTCCAATTCTCATATCTGAATCCGAAGACGTCATTCCAGGATTCCGACCGGTAACCGGGGATGGTTCCGATGATGTCGCCGAAATACTCGCTGTCGTAAATCAGCCGCGTCCCGGAGACGCCCGGACTGGCATAGGACGCGTTGAAGCTCAGGGCGGGGAGGAGCTGGTTGCGGGCATAATCGAGGTTGAGGTTCTGGGTTTTGAGGTTGATCCGGGAGATCCGGAGATCCGGTCTTTTCTCCATGGCCACGGCCAGGGCTTCATCCACCTCGATCAGCCGTTCCTCGAAACGGGGGGAATCCAGGGCGACGATCTCCCGGAGCCCCTGTTCCTCTTCCGGGGTGAAATTGAGGAGGTTTTTCATCTGGTCTTCGTTGGCCTTGACCGCCGCCTCGGCCGCTAGAATGCCCGCTTCCCTCGTGGCGACTTCGCTTTCGGCGGCCAGGATGTCCATGGGCGCCAGCGTGCCGATTTCCACCGACCGCTGGTTTTTCGCCAGGAAATCCCGGGCCAGCTCGAGCGACTTGCGCTGGACCTTGAGGTTTTCGATGCTGTACACGAGATTCCAATAGGACTGGATGACGCTGAAGATCGTATCTTGGATGGTTTTATGAAGCTGGATCTCGGAGACATCCAGGTTGTTCCGGGCGATGACGATCTCCATCTGGGTCATCTTCAGCCCGAAATTCCGCAACAGGGGCTGGGAGAAGGAGAGCTGGAGCTGGCTGTTGTACCGCGGATTAATCGTCGTTCCGGTCTGGTTGGTGTCCGTCATGGCCGACGACACGCCGAGGGTCACCGTCCCGCCCAAGGGGATGACTTCGGTGATCTGGGCGGAATAGTTCCCGTATTTCGTCAAGGTCTCGTCCTGGGATTCCAGCCAGGAAAACGAGGGACTGCTCGAGTTCCTCTTCGTCAAGCCGAAGCTGAAATTGGGGAGAAACTTTTCCCGGGCCTTTTGGACGGACAAGGCGGAGCCCTGGGGCGTCAAGACGGCCACCTGGATGGAGAGGTTGTTCCGGAGGGCCCGGACGAGGCATTCCTCCAGGGTCAGAGAGAGGGATCGGGTCGTTTCCTGGGCCCCCGCCGTCGCAGCGAGGAGGATCAAGGCCGCGGGAACGGCGATCCGTCGCGGGATATGCATCTTCTTTCTCCTTTGGTCGTTTCAACCCTTATTCGTACCGCAGGGCCTCGATCGGGTCAAGCTTGGACGCCTTCCGGGCCGGATAAAATCCGAAGAAAATGCCGACCGATCCGGAAAAGGCGAACGCCAGGAGGACCGATGACCAGGATACCATGGTCGTGATGGAGGCGAAAACGGGGATGTATTTAAGGACCTTGGAGACGCCGATCCCCAGGATGATCCCCAGAAGTCCGCCGGCGAGGCTCAGGACGATCGCTTCCGCCAGGAACTGGAGAAGGATGTCCCGCGGCCGGGCCCCGATGGACATCCGGATGCCGATCTCCCGGATGCGTTCGGTCACCGAAACCAGCATGATGTTCATGATCCCGATGCCGCCGACGAGCAGCGAGATGGAGGCGATGGAGCCGAGCAGGATCGTCAGGATCCCGGTCGCTTCGGCCGCGCCCTCGGCCACCTCGGACATGTTCCGGACGACGAAATCATCGGTCCCGCCGTCGGGAATCCGGTGGCGGATGCGCAAAAGCTCGGTGATTTCGTCCTGGGCCTCCTTCGTTTTCGCCTGGGAAACCGCCGACACGTCGATGGACTGGAGATACTCCGAGCGGGAGAGGCGGTTGAGGGCCGTCGTATACGGAACGCAGACAAAGTCGTCCCGGCTGCCGAAGCCCCCCGATTCCCCCTTGGACTTGAAAACCCCGAGAATCAAAAAGGGCACCCGGGAAATGCGAATGGTCTTGCCGACGGCGTCCTCGTCCTCCTCGAAGAGGTTTTTCTTGATGTCGGCCCCGATGACGCAGACCTTGGCCGCTCCGCGGACCATGCTCTCGTCGAAGAAAGCGCCGTCCTCGATATCCCACTTGCGGACGAGGGGATAGCTCTCTCCGGTTCCTTGGACCATCGTGTTCCAATTGTTGTTTCCATAAATGAGCTGGGCCCGGGTCGAGACGCTGGGGGAGACGGCCTCGACCGAGGGCAGCTGCCCGATGGCCTTGGCGTCCTCGGCTGTCAAGCGGTTGAATTGGCCGGTCTGGGTCCGGGCGCCGCCCATCATCCGCCAGTTGCCGGTGACGAACATCAGGTTCGTCCCCATGGACGCGAACTGCGATTCAACGGCCGCCCGGGCCCCGGCTCCGATGCTGACCATGGCGATGACCGCGGCCACGCCGATGATGATGCCCAGGCAAGTGAGAAACGTCCGCATCTTGTTCCGGGCCAGGGCCCGGAGCGAAACGCGCAATATCCGAAAGACGTTCATTCCCGTGCTCCTTGGTCAGTCTTCCCGGACGACAAGGCCGTCCTTCATATGGAGGCGGCGCTTGGCCCGGGCGCCGATGTCCGGCTCGTGGGTCACCATGACGATGCTGATGCCGTCTTCATGGTTGAGCCGCTCGAAGACGTTCATGATCTCGTCGCTCGTTTTTGAATCCAAGTTGCCCGTCGGCTCGTCGGCCAAAATCAGCCGGGGCTTGTTGAGGAGCGCCCGGGCGATGGCGACCCGCTGCTGCTCACCGCCGGAGAGCTGATTGGTCTTGTGGGCTTCCCGGCCCTTGAGGCCCACGGCCGCCAGCGACGCCCGGGCCCGGGCCAGCCGTTCCTTATGGGAGACATTGGCGTAAATCAGGGGCAGCTCCACGTTTTCCAGGGCGGTCGTCCTAGGCAGAAGGTTGAAGGACTGGAAAACAAAACCGATCTTGCGGTTGCGGATGCCGGCCAGAGCGTCGCGGCTCAGGGTGGAGATATCCTCCCCGTCCAGGAAATAGCGGCCGCTGGTCGGCTTGTCGAGGCAGCCGATAATGTTCATCAGGGTCGATTTACCCGAGCCCGAGGCCCCCATGATCGCCACGAAATCCCCGGTCGGGATAATGTTGCTCACTCCGCGGAGAGCCCGGACCTCGGTTTCCCCGACGATATACGTCTTGGTGATGTTCTCCAGCCGAATGATGTCTGCGTTCATGATCGCCGGTGCCTTCGTTCTCAGCGGCGGGGCGGTCCCATCATCATCATGCCGCCCATCGCGGAACCCTGCGCCTGGGTCGAGGCCGCGGCACCTCCCGTCCCCAGGATCACTTTCATCCCTTCGCTTAAGTCGCCGTTCAGCAAGGCCGCGTAGGTATTATCCGTGATGCCGGTGCGGACGGGAACGGGACGGATTTTTCCAGATTCCTCGAGAACCCAGACCTGGCCGAAGCCGTCGCGGCTGCGGGCGGCCGCGAATTGCTTGCGCATCTCTTCGGTGACCGGCCCCGTCGGGCGCGGGCCGGAGCCTTCGGGCCGGGGCCCGGATCCCCGCAGAGCTTCCCGCTTGGCCCTCGCCTCTTCCCACATTTTTTTCATCTCTTCCTCGGACAGGGAGGGCGTGAATTTCAGGGCGGCCCGCGGAATCTTGACCGTTCCCCGGGCTTCCCCGGTGATGATCGAGACGGTCGCGGTCATCCCCGGCTTCAGCTTCAAGTCCGGATTGCTGGTCTTGATGATCGTCGTGTACGTGACGACGTTGTTAGTGGTCGTCGGCGAATTGCGGACCTGCTGGATCTCGCCGGTGAAGACTTCGCCTTGGAAGGCGTCCACCGAAAACCGGACCGCTTGGCCTTCCTTCACCCGGCCGATGTCGGCCTCGTCCACGGGGCATTCAACCTGCATCTTGGTCAGGTCGCTGGCCACTTTAAAGAGGATGGGCGTTTGGAAACCGGCGGCCACCGTCTGACCGATGTTGACGTTCCGGGTGATGACCGTTCCATCGATGGGAGAGCGGATGATGGCATAGGACAGGTCGACCCGGCTGGAATCGAGGGCTGATTTCTGCTGGGCCAAGCTCGCCTCAGCGACCTGGAGATTCACCTTGGCCGTGACATAATTGGCCTCGACGGTCTCCCGCTCCTCGTGAGAGACGAGCTGGCGGTCGAACAAATCCTGAGTCCGCTCCCATTTTTTCCTGGCGTTTTCGAGGTTGACCTTCGCCTGTTCAAGGGACGCCTGGCGGCTCAAGTAGCTGGCTTCGTTCTGCTGGACTTTGGCCTTCAGAATCTCCTGGTCGATTTCGGCCACGACTTGGCCGGCCGTGACGACGGAATTGAAATCGGCGTGAAGCTGGACGATCTTGCCCGAAACTTGGCTCCCGATTTCGACGATGTCGACGGGATTGACGGTACCAGAGGTGACGACCAGGGACTCGATGTCGCCCCGGGTCAGGGCTTCCGTCCGGTACGGGAGCGCATTGTTCTTGCCTTTCTTAATAAAGGAAATGCCGATAATCAGGACGGCGATAGCGGCTAGAATCACCGCTCCCGCCAGCACTTTCTTTTTCATCTTTGTTCTCCTTCGAGAAGCCGCCGTCCGGGGGCCGGCCCGGGCCGGACGGCCGGGAACCGGAATCCTTGCTCCGCGACTTGCGGAATTTTTCCATCATGGCGCTTTGCTTGGCTTTTTGTTCCGGGGTCAGGACGGTATCAATTTCCTTCCGGATCTCGGCCCGGATCTCTCCCAAATGCTTATAGAAATCGGACCGCAGGGCGTCGATCCGCGCGTCATTTTTCTTGAAGATCTCTTCCATCCGGGCTTTTTGCTCCCCGGAGAGGCCGAGGTCCTTCTCCCACTGGTCCGGCGACGGGCCGGGGCGGTGATGCCCCCGGGGAAAGAAAAAGACGCGGTCGATGAACATGCCGGCCGCCGCGCCCGCGGCAAACGCCAGCCCCAGTGAAAGAACGATTCCCCAACGCGTTTGTTTCATGGCCTTCATCTCTTTCCGGCGGGCTGTTCATCGGCGGCGAACAGCACCGTCAGGTCGCGCACGTCCCGGCGGCCTTCCTCGATGATCGCCCGGGTTTCCGCGATCGGATTTCCCTCGGTCAGGAGCAGGGCTTCCGAGCCGGACAGGTCGGAGGACCGCGAGGAAGGGAACAAGAACAAGGTGGCGAGGACGAACCCGGCGATCAAGGACAGGGAAATCGGGATCGCCTCGGCCCACAAGCGGGCCCAAGCCGCGGGCAGGGCGGGGCCTGAGGCCGTCATCCGGGATTCAAGACGTTCCCAGAAGCGGGGAAGCGGCTCGGGAACAGCCGAGCCGGAAAGCCGCCGGCGGATCTCGGCGTGGGCCTCGGCCCGTTTCCGGCAAGCCGGACACTCCGCCAGGTGCCGCTCCATCGACCGGCGGTCCGGCGCGGAAAGATCCCGGTCAAAGGCCGCGAGAAGACAACGCTCCACCCGGCGGCAGCTCATGGCCTTCCTCCTTCGGCTTCAAGATAGGGCTCCATTTTCTTTCGAAGCATTCTCCGGGCGCGGAAAAGGCGGGAATCGACCGTTCCCGGGGCGATCCCGAGAATCCGGCCGACTTCCTCATAGGGAAGCCCCTCCACGTCCCGGAGGGTGAGAATCGCCCGGAATTTCGGCGGCAGTGTTTCCATGACCCGGAAAACCTCTTTCCGCCGTTCTTCCTCCTCGCGTTCGCGGAGACGGAGGCCGGTTTCTTCGTCGACGGAAACCGGGCCGTCGCCGACATCGTCGAGGGAAACAGTCCGGCGTCGCGAAGCTTTCCGGAGGTGATCCTTGACGTGATTGACCGCGATCCGGTAAATCCAGGTGCCGAATCCCGATTCGACGCGGAACGACGGCAGCGATTGGTAGGCCTTGAGGAAGATCTCCTGGGCCAGGTCGTCGGCCGTGGCCCTGTCCCGGACGAAGCCGTAGGCCAGGGCGAAAATTTTCCGGTCATACATGCGCACCAGCTTTTCGAAGGCGTCCGTCCGTCCGTTCCGGGACAGCTCGACCAGCGTCTTTTCGTCCATCCGTGTTCACGCTCGTTTGCCTCCGTCATCCATTAGACGCGAAGGCGGGGGGAATTCTTCCCCGGGGGCATAGACCGGCCGCATCCTCCGCCCGCGTCTTCCTTCCCCGTCCGGGAAGACGGCGGCGGCGCGCAAATCCGCCCCATTATAGCAAAAACGGGATCCGGCGGACCTATTCATCCGGAAGGCGCGATCCGACGGGAACGCCCGGCTTCACGACGCTTTGCGGACGGCTTTCCACTCGAACACCGGAGGCGCGCCTTCCCCGCCGGCGAAGCCGCGGCCCCCGCTGAACTCCATCGTGCCTTTCAGGCTGCCGTCGGCGGCGACGGTCCCTTTATAGGCAACGGTCATTTCCCGTCCCTCCGGACCCCGCCGGGTTTCCTTCCATTCGATGGTTTCTCCCTTAAACGTCCCTTCGGACGTCATTTCCACCAGGCGGCCGTCCCGGCCCGGCCGTTTGACCGTGACGGTCAGGCGTTCGCCCTCCTGGACGAAGACGACGATCGACACCCGTTCGCCCCTCGGCGTCACCGTCGTCAACTCCCAGCTGCCGCCGAGGTCGAACGCCGCCGACGCCGCCAGGCTCGAGAACAAAACGACGCAAACAATGAAAACGTTTTTTCTCATGGTTTTTCCTCCCCTCTTGGACGCCGGCGGGGGGTGTTTCTTCCCGGAACGGGCTTTACTCTTTCGGCTTCCGCCCGGAGACGGGCCGCAGCGAAGCCGCCGCCCAACAGGCGATGGCCCGGCCGCGGCCGATCTCGCCGAGACCCTCGTTGGTCTTGGCCTTCAGCCCAAGCCGGTCCCGGGGAAGGCCGAGGAGAGGGGCCAGGACGTCTTTCATCTTTTCAAAGTAAGGACCCAGCTTCGGCGACTCGGCCACGACGACGGCATCGACATGGACGATCCGAAGCCGCTTCCGCCGCAGGCGCGAGACGACGTCCCGGAGCAATTCCGTGCTTCGGACGTTTTTCAGGCCGGGATCGGTATCGGGGAACAGCCGCCCGATATCGCCCTCGCCGCCCGCTCCGAGCAAGGCGTCGATCACGGCATGGATGATCACGTCGCCGTCCGAATGCCCGAGAAGGCCCCGGGAGTGAGGTATCCGGAGGCCTCCGAGATAGAGCGGCCGGCCGGCGGTCAGCCGGTGGAGGTCATATCCCAATCCGATTCTCATGCCGGATCGCCTCCGCCGCGATCAAATCCAAGGGCGTCGTGATCTTGATGTTTTCCGGATCCCCGGAAACAACGGCCACTTCTTCCCCCAGCCGCTCGACGAGCGCCGCCTCGTCGGTGCCCGAAATCCCCTCGGCCGAGGCCGCGGCCAGGGCCCGCCGGAGGAGAGCCGAGGCGAAGCCCTGGGGTGTTTGAACGCGTCCCAGGCGTCCGCGGTCGAGGGTCCGGACGACGCGGCCGCCGTCGATTTCCTTCAGGGTATCCCGGCAAGGGACCGCCGGCACAGCCGCTCCTCGTTTTTCCGCGGCCTCGATCACCCGGTCGATCAGGCCGGCCGAGACCAGGGGACGGGCCCCGTCGTGGACGAGGATGACTCCCGTCCGCCGCTCATCCAGCCGGGAAACGCCGGCCGCGACTGAATCCTGGCGGCGCGGGCCGCCGGCCGCGACGGCCCGGATCTTGGGAAAGCGCCGGAGATATTCCGCCCCCGCGGCCGTCTCCGGCAGAACAAGGATAATGTCCTCGACGCGGGGATGGGCCTGGAAGGCCGCGCAGCTCCACTCGACCAGGGGCCGGCCGCCCAGGAGGGCGAACTGCTTGGGCCCGCCGAACCGCGCCCCGGACCCGGCGGCGACGATCACGGCGGCCGTCCTCTTCATTTCGCCTCGTCGTTGTACCGGCCGAAGATCATTTTGCCCACCGTCGTTTGGAGGACGGAGGTGACCATGATGTCGACGTTGCGGCCGATCATCCGGCGGGCGTTGTCGACGACGACCATCGTCCCGTCATCCAGGTACGCCACGCCCTGGTCCTTTTCCTTTCCTTCCTTGATGAGATAGACCATCATGGATTCGCCGGGGAGCACGACGGGCTTGATGGCGTTGGCCATTTCGTTGATGTTGAGGACGGCCACGCCGCGAAGCCTGGCGACCTTGTTCAGGTTGACGTCGTTGGTCACGATCTTGCCCTCGAGGCGGCAGGCCACCTCGATCAGCTTCGTGTCGACTTCGCGGATTTCCGGAAAATCCATCTCGGTGATCATGACGTTGGCCGTCTTGGATTTTTGCAGATGATCGAGGATGTCCAGGCCGCGGCGGCCCCGCTGCCGCTTGAGCCCGTCCGGGGAATCAGCCACCATCTGCAGCTCCTTGAGGACGAACTGGGGCACGACCAGCGTCCCCTCGAGGAAACCGGCTTCGCAGATCTCGGCGATCCGGCCGTCGATGATGACGCTTGTGTCCAGGATTTTAAAGATCCGGCCGTTGTTTTTTTCACGGAAAAAGCGGAACAAATACGACGGATCGAGCCATTCCGATTTCCGGATCCCGATCAAGAAGCCGGCCGCCGGCAAAAGAAGGAGAAACATGACCCGGACGAAGGCGGCCGTCCCCGGATCGGAGGTCATGGATTGGTAAGCCGCCCCGAGGATCCAGCCTAGGATGACGCCGACCAGGGTTCCGACGACCGAGCCCCAAATGACCGTGAAGGACGCCCGGCGGACGCGCGACTCGAGAAACAGGGTCGCCGCGGCCAGAAACCCGGCGACGGCGGCCGCCGGAATCCGGTCGAGCCCGAAGGGCGGAACGAAGTATCCGGCCGCGGCGGTCACAGCGACGAAGAAAATCCGAAAAAGAAAAATGCCCATGACCGCATCCTCTTTCAGTGGAAGATCCCTCGCAAGGAGGCTCTATCATATCAGAAAACGAGGTCGACCGCCCGCCTCAGCGTCCCGGCTCCCAGCAGCCGGACCCCGTCGATTTTCTCTTTGGCCAGGCCGGCGACGTTTCCCTCGGGCAGAAGGATCGTCCCGAATCCCAGGGCCGCGGCTTCCCGGACCCGGGCCGCGGCCTGGCCGACCGACCGGATTTCCCCGCTGAGCCCGACCTCTCCGAAAACCGCCAGCCCGGCCGGAACGGGTCGGTTCATCAGGCAGGAGACGATTCCCAGGACGACGCCCAAGTCGGCCGCCGGCTCGCCGATCTCCATTCCCCCGGCCGCGTTCAAATAAATATCCTCCGTCCCGAACGTGTAACCCAGCTTTCGCTCGATGACGGCCAGGAGCATCGACGTCCGGTAGTGGTCGAGACCGACCGTCATCCGGCGCGGATTGGAGGCAAACAGCGTCGGCGAAACAAGCGATTGGATCTCGATGAGCAGGGGGCGCGTCCCCTTGATGGTCGCGACCACCACGCTCCCCGACTCGTTCTTCGGCCTTTCCCTGAGGAAGAAAGCCGAGGGATCGGGAATCGCTTCCAGGCCGGCCGCCGTCATCTCGAAGATGGCCAGCTCCGAGACCGGCCCGAACCGGTTTTTCAGGGCCCGGAGCACCCGGTGGCTGTGGTCGCGCTCCCCCTCGAACAGAAGGACGACATCGACGATGTGCTCCAGCGATTTGGGCCCGGCCAGCGATCCTTCCTTGGTGATGTGGCCGATGAGAAAGGCGGGAACGCCGTTGCGCTTGGCGAATCGGAACACCTGGTTGGCAACCTCGCGGACCTGGCTGATCGTTCCGGGGCTGGAGGACAGCTTGGAGGAAAAGACGGTCTGGACGGAATCGAGGACGAGGACGCCGGGGCGAAGCTTCTCGGCCTGAGCCAGAATCCGCTCCAGGTTCGTTTCGGCCAAAAGAAAAAGAGGCCCGCCGCCGACGCCCAAACGCTCGCCCCGGAGCTTGATCTGGTCCAGCGATTCCTCGCCGGAGACATAGAGGACCGGCGTTCGACCGGCCGCGAAATCCCGGGACATCTGAAGCAGCAGCGTCGACTTGCCGATACCGGGCTCGCCCCCGATCAAAACCAGGGATCCCAGGACCACCCCGCCGCCCAAAACCGCGTCGACTTCCTTGATTTCAACCCGAGCCCGGGGCTTGGCCAGGTTCTTGACGTCCTGATAGGGAATCGGTTCGGCCGGAGCGAAGGCCTGCTCGACCAGCGGGGCCTCCTCGACCTCCGCTTCCTCGACCATGGTGTTCCACTCGCCGCAGGCCGGGCAACGGCCCATCCATTTCGGCGATTTCGTCCCGCACCCTTGGCAGACGAAGACGGATTTGTTCTTCATCGAAGAGCCAGCCCGAGGCCGAAGAAAAACTCCCGGCGCCCGGCCAGAGTGAAATCATCGGCCCCGGCGACCAAGTAGAGCGACCGCGTGGGAAAGATCTTCCCCGTCAACCGGAACCGCGGGCTTTCCTCCCGGTTGAAATTGAATCCCTCAAGGCTCAATCCCCAAAGATCGCCGCCGAGATAATCGAGGCCGAAGCCGAGCTCGTTCTCGATGAATCCCAGCCGCGGGGCGAACCGTCCCAGCCGGAGCCCCCCCTGGAGGGAAAAGACAAACCGCCCGGCCCAGGGATCCCGAACGATCCCCGCCTCGACAAACGAGCCGTTCGCCGGCCGGATCCCGGCCGCGAGGCCCGCCCGGACGAGACGGCTTGTTCCATAATACCCCGTCTGGAAATCAGCGTATCCCTTAACCCCGGAAAGGAGGCCGGCGGCTTTCCTGGCCGAGGAGAGGACCTCGGCCGCTTCGTCATAAAGGCCGGGCTCCTGGATGATCTTTCCGGCCGTGCCCTCGCCCCTCTCGATTTTTTCCAGGATCGCCCGGAGCTTGGCCGCGGCCTCGCCGATTTTTTCCAAGTCGGCCTTGAGTGGTTCGCGGTTCTCGGCGATCGTCTCCTGGAGGACGGCCAACGATTTTTTCAAGTCGGCCGAGACGTCGGCCACCGTCCGGCCGACGCCGTCGACCGTCTCGTTGGCCCCCCGGATCAGCCGCTCGAATTCGGACCGGTTGACGGTCAGAATCGTTTCGAGCTCGGCCGCCGCTCCCGCCGCTCCCTCCAAGGCCCGCTTGAACTTGGCCCGGTTCTCCTCGTTAAGCACGTCGCTCAAGGAGGCCGAAACGGCTTTCAACTCCCGGCCGACCGAGGAGAGCATCTCACCGACCTGGTCGAATCCGGGTTTCTGGGAGCCGGCGATGGAGGCGTTGTCAGCGCAAAACTCCGCCGATTCGCCGGGATCGATCTCGACGTATTTCTCGCCAAGCAGCCCGAGCGTGGAGAAGGCGGCCGTCGAGTCGACGGGAACCCGCACGCCGTTGTCGATGTTCATGACGACCCGGGCCCGGACGCCGGAGAGCTGGATGTCGCGGACGAAGCCGATCTTGACCCCGGCCATCTTGACCACCGCCTTGGCGTCCAGACCGGCCGCCGTCGGCACGTCGACATTGAGGGTGTATCCCCTCTTTTTAAAGACGTACCCGATGTCGCCGAGCAACATGATGAAAACAGCCATGACGGCCAGCGTCCCTCCGACGAAAAGGCCGACTCGCGTTTTTCGGCTCATGCCTTCCTCCATTAAAAATCCTTGATCGGTCCCTCCGCCCGCCCCTGGAGGAACTGCTGGACCACCGGATCCGGCGAATGGCGGATCTCTTCGGGCGGACCGACGGCGATGATTTTTCCGCCGTATAACATGGCGATCCGGTCGGCGACTTTGTAGGCGCTGACCATGTCGTGGGTGATAACGATCGAGGTCACGCCCATTTCCTTCTGCAGGAGAAGGATCAGATCGTTGATCGCGTCGGCCCGGATCGGATCCAGGCCGGTGGACGGCTCGTCGTACAGAATGATCTCCGGCCGGTAGGCGATGGCCCGGGCGAGTCCGACGCGCTTGCGCATCCCGCCGGAAAGCTCGTGGGGCATCAACTTCTCGATTCCCCGCAGGCCGACCTTGGCCAGGCTGTCGGCGACGAGGCCGGCGATCTCCTGTTCGCTCAGGCGCATCCGGCGCCTCAGGCCGAAGGCCACGTTCTCGGCGACATTCAGCGAATCGAAAAGGGCGGCCGCCTGGAAGAGCATGCCGAACTTGCGGGCCGTCGCCTGGCGCTCGTCCCGTCCCAGGGCGGTCACTTCGACATCGTCGACAAAGACTTTCCCCCGCTCGGGGGCGAGGATGCCGATCAGGATTTTCAGCAGGACGCTCTTGCCCGATCCGCTCTGGCCGATGACGGCCAGCGTTTCCCCGGTCCGGATTTCCAGGTCGAGGCCGGTCAGCACCCGCTTCGGGCCGAAGGATTTGTGGACGCCGTTGAATCGGATCATAGGCTGGAAGGAAGAAGCTCGCTCAGGAAGAAGTTGCTGATGAGGATGATGATCGAGGCGATGACCACCGCCCGGGTCGTCGCCCGGCCGACGCCCTCGGCCCCGCCCTCGGTTTCCAGGCCCTGCCAGCAGCCGATGATGGCGATCAGGACTCCGAACACGGCCGCCTTGACCAGCCCCGAGCCGACGTCCCAGAGGTCCAAGTACGTGACCGTGTTGCGCCAGTAGACGGTCTTGTTCACGCCCATCAGGACGACATTGTAGAATTCGGCGCAAAGGATGCCGATGAGGTCGCCGAACAGGGTCAGGCAGGGAAGCATCAGGAAAGCGGCCGCCGTGCGCGGAGCGACCAGGTAGCGGACCGAGTCCGCCCCCAAGGTGAAGAGGGCGTCGATCTGCTCGGTGATCCGCATCGTTCCGATCTCGGCGGCCATGGAGGAGCCGACCCGTCCGGCGACCATCAGGCCGACGAGAATGGGAATGAGCTCTCGGACGAGCCCGACGGCGATGATCGGCCCGCCGTAGGCCTCCGACCCCTGGCCGATGTACTTGTGAAATCCGTAATAGCTTTGCAGCCCGAAGACGAGGCCGCCGAAGGCCGCGGTCAGGGAGACGACGGGAAGCGTCCGGAGGCCGATTTCCTCCAATTGCTGAAGGAAGATCTTCCCCTCCCAGGGCTTTTGAAAAAAGCTCCGGAAGGTCCGGCCGGCCAGGAGGGACAGCTCCCCCAACTGCTCGAAGAAACGGACGATGATCGAACGCGGAGGGGCGGCCAATCCTCACTCCTCCGGGCCGCGATGGGACGTTTCGAGGTTTTCGAACTTGGCGAACTTGTTCTGAAAGGCCAGTTCGAACTGCCCTGTCGGGCCGTTCCGCTGCTTGGCAATGATCACTTCGCCGATTCCCCGGAGCTCCGTTTGAACCGCCTTTTCTTCAGGTGTGAAGTACATCTCCGGACGGTAGATGAAAATGACGACGTCGGCGTCCTGCTCGATCGCCCCCGACTCGCGCAGGTCCGAGAGCATGGGGCGAGGCTCGCGGCGGGCCTTTTCCGGGGCCCGGCTGAGCTGGGAGATGCCGACGACGGGGATGGCCAGCTCCTTGGCCAATTCCTTGAGCGAGCGGGAAATGAACGACATTTCCTGGTTGCGGTTTTCAAAACGCCCCCCGGCCCGCATCAGCTGGATGTAGTCGATGAAGACGATGTCCAGAAGGCCCTCCAGCTTCAGCCGCCGGGCCTTGGCCTTCATCTCCGCCAGGGTGAGGGCGGGCGTCTCGTCGAGAAAAATCGGGCAGGGGCCGAGCGTTTCCGCGCTCAAGCGGAGACGGTCCAGGTCCCGGTCGCTGATCAAGCCGGACCGGACATGCTGCAGATCGATCCTCGCGTCGGCGCAGAGCATCCGGATGAGGAGCGACTCCTGGGACATCTCCATCGAGAAAAAGCCCACGGCTTTCCCCGCCCGAAGGCCGATATACTGAGTCATGTTCAGGCAGAAGGCGGTCTTGCCCATGGAGGGGCGGGCGGCGACGATGATGAGCTCGGACGGGTGAAACCCGGCCGTGAGCTTGTTGAGCTCGTAGAAGCCCGTGTCCACTCCGGTGACCGAGTCTCGGGTCGCCACGAGCTTCTGGACGTGCTCCATCGTCGGTCCGATCACCTGGCTCAAGGGGACGAAGCCCCGGCGGTCCCGCTGTTCGGCCACGTCGATCATCGCCGCCTGGGCGGCGTTGACCAGATCGTCGGCGTCCTCCTTTTCCTCGTAGCTGGCGGCGATGATCTGGGCGGAGGAAAGGATGAGCCGCCGGAGCAGGCTTTTTTCCTTGATGATCCTGGCGTAGTATTCGACGTTGGAGCTGCGGGGCACGCCGTCCATCAAAGAGGACAGGTAGGCCGCGCCGCCCACATCCTCCAGCCGCCCCTCCCGGCGAAGCTCCTCGCTGACCGCCAAAAGCTCCACCGGCACTCCGCGGTCCACGAGCCGGCCGACCGTCTCCAGGATTTTCCGATGGGCGTCCTTGTAGAAATCCTCGATGGCCACGGTCGAGAGAACGAGGCTGTAATTGCGGGAATTGATCAGGATCCCGCCCAGGACCGCCCGTTCCGCCTCCGGGCTGTGGGGCGGCGTTCGTTTCAGAAACAGCGAATCCAGATCCACCGCTCCTCCTTTCGGGCCTTCCGGCCCGCCGGCGGCCTCAGGCTTCCGCCGGGGGAGCCTCCGTTTCCGCCGGCGGCTCTTCCTCGGCGACGACGTCCACTTGGATCTCGGCCTTGTCGTCGTGATAGACCTTGATGGTCACCTTGTGGGAACCCAACTGTTTGATCGGCTCGGGGAGGACGATCCGCTTCTTATCGACGGCGAAGCCCTGCGCGTCCAACGCCTCCTTGATGTCGGCGGCCGTGACCGAGCCGAAGATGTGATCCTTCTCCGTGGTCTTGCGGGTGAAGGACAGGGTCACTTGGTTGAGCTTCTGAATCGTCTCCTGGAAGGAGGCCCGCTCCTGTTCGGCTTTTTTCTTCAAGGCCGCCCCTTCGATTTCGATCATCTTGAGGTTGGAAGCCGTCACTTCGAGGGCGAGCTTGCGGGGGATGAGGTAATTTCGGCCGTAGCCGGACGCGACGTTGACGACGTCTCCCTTCCGGCCCAAGTTTTCCACGTCTTGTTTCAGGATGACTTTCATGGGACCTCCGGTCTTACTCGGTGACGTAGGGCAGAAGGGCCATGTGCCTGGCCCGCTTCACCGCCGCCGCCAGTTTGCGCTGGTGAAAAGCGCACGTGCCGGTCACCCGGCGGGGCGAAATCCGGCCCCGGTCGGGGATGTACTTTTTCAGGATGTCGGCGTTTTTATAATCGATGAACTTGACGTTCCGCTGGCAGAACCGGCAGAACTTCTTTTTCGGAGGAAAGAATTTCCTGTACGCCGGCTTCTCCGGCCGGTCTGAGCGTTCGAACCGTTTTTCTTCGGCCATGATCAAGCCTCCTCGCGCTTGGGCTCGGCGGCCGGGGCCGCCGTCTCCGCGTCCGCCGCGGACGGGGCGTTCTTCCGGACTTTTTTCTTCTTCCGGACGTTCATCCGCGTTTCTTTGACCAGCGTCAGGTGGCGGATGACCGTGTCCATCTGGCGGAACCGCCGGCTGAGCTCGAGCGGGATCTCCGCTCCGCCCTCGTAATGGAAGAACACATAATACGCCTCGTGGGCCTTCCCGATGGGATAGGCCGTCCGGCGTTTGCCCCACTTTTCGATCCGGATCATCTTCCCGTTTTTCAGGGGAACGACCTCGGCCAGGCCCTGGACGACGCCCTCAGCCTCCTCCTCGGTCATATTCGGGGCGAGGAGAAACCCCGTCTCATACTGCTTCATCCAAACCTCCTTTTGGTTTGACAGCATCCCCCTCTTCGGCGGGGGGAGCAAGGAGGAAGTTTTCGCTTCCTCAACGAACGCTAATTATAGCTGTTCATCGCTTGATCGATCCGGCCGTCCAGGACAAGCTCCAAGGCGTCCATGGCCCGGTCGAGGCTTCCGTCCAAAAGCTTCTTTTCCGCTTTCCGGAACGGCTCCAGGACGAAATCCGTGATGTCGACGTTCTCGGGCACGGGCCCGATGCCGACGCGGATCCGCGGGAACGACGTCCCAATCAGCCTGGCGATCGAGGCCATCCCCCGGTGGGTGCCGGGGCCGCCCTCGCGGCGGACACGGATCTCGCCAAGCGGCAGGTCGACGTCGTCGAAGACGACCACCAGGCGCTCCGTCGGGATCTCCATCCCGACGAGGAGCGCCTTGACGGCCTGGCCGCTCTCGTTCATATACGTCTCCGGCAGGGCCAGGACGATCCGTTCGCCCGCCCGCCGTCCTTCGCCCGTCCTGGCTGAAAACTTGGGTTTTCTCAAACGGATTTCCCAAGCCTTGGCCGCCTTCTTCACCAACATGTACCCGATGTTGTGACGCGTGTCGGCATACCGCAAGCCCGGATTCCCCAGGCCCACGACCGCCCACACGCTCTATTTCTCCGGCTCGGGCTTTTCGGCCCGCTCCTTCTTGATGACTTCGGGCTCGGCCGGCGCCGCCGCCGCCGCCGCTTCCACCTCTTCCTCGACCGCCGGCGCCGCTTCGGCCTTCTCCTCGTGCGGGACCTGGACCAAGGCGACGACCGCGCCTGGTTCCGTGATCAGCTTGACGCCCTCGGGAAGGACGACTTCGGAGACCTTGATCGACTGGTGAAGGCGGAGTCCCGAGACATCGACGATCAGGTGTTCGGGGATCATCGCCGGGAGGCACTCGATCATCAAGGCGCGGGTCATGAAGTCGATGAATCCGCCCTCGGCCTTGACGCCGACGGCTTCGCCGACGAGCTCGATCGGAACCTCGACCCGGATCGCCTTGTTCATGTCGATCTGGATCAAATCGGCGTGAATCACCTCGTCCGTCAAGGGATTGATCTGGACGTCCTTGATCATGACGTCGCGCTCTCCGTCTTCGAGCGTAATCTTGAAGAGGGTGTTCAGACCGGTTTCAGACTTGAGAATCCGGATGATGTCCTTCTTATCCACGACAAGGGCCTGGCTGGGCCGGCCTTCGCCGTAAAGAACGGCTGGAATCCGGCCGGTCTGTCGGATGCGGTAGGACGCGTTCTTGCCGAACGCCTCGCGGGGCTGGGTGGGGATCGTCAGGTTCATGGAAGTCGTCCTCCTTAATCGAACAGCGAGCTCACGGAGCTTTTTTCATTGATCCGGCGGATAGCCTCGCCGAAGAGCTCAGCCACGGACAGCGTCTCGATCTTGGCACAAGCCCGACGCTTCTCCGGAGCGATGGTATTAGACACGATGAGCGTTTCAATGGGCGATGACTCGATTTTGTCCAGGGCCTTGCCGGAAAGGACGGCATGGGTGGAGCAGGCCAAAACCTCGGCCGCCCCGGCGTTCTTCAGGGCCTCGGCGCTCAGACACAGCGTCCCGGCGGTATCGACCATGTCGTCGAAAAGGACGCAGGTTTGGCCGACGACGTCGCCGATGACGTTGAAAACCTGGGCGACATTGGGGGCCGGGCGGCGCTTGTCGATGATGGCCAGCGGGGCGTCCAGGCGCCGGGCGAAATGCTTGGCCCGCCCGACCCCGCCGGCGTCGGGCGAGACGATGGTGATATTCTTCAGGCCGCGGCTTTGGACATGCTTGACCATGACCGGGACCACGGTGAGGTTGTCCACGGGAACGGAGAAGAATCCCTGGATCTGGGGAGAATGCAGGTCCATGGTCAGAATCCGGTCGGCCCCCGCGGTCTCCAGGAGATCGGCGACCAGGCGGGCTGAAATCGGAACGCGGGGCCGGTCCTTCCAATCCTGGCGGGCGTACCCGTAATACGGAATGACCGCCGTGATCCGGTCGGCCGAGGCCCGCTTGAAGGCATCGATCATGATAAAGAGCTCCATGAGGTTGAAATTGGCCTCGTTGGAGCCGCTCTGAAGGATGAAGATATCCTCGCCCCGGACGTTTTCGTCGATGTAGAAATGGATTTCCCCGTCGGAGAAGCGATCCAGGACGCAAGTGCCCAGATCGATCCGCAGGTAGGCGGCGATCTCCCGGGCCAAGCCGGGATTCGATGAACCGGCGAACAGCTTCATGGTCGTATCCTTTTATGTCGCGCGCCCGGCGCGTTTATTTCCGGAGCTGGGGCGGGAGGATTCGAACCCCCGAATCGCGGGTCCAAAGCCCGCTGCCTTACCGCTTGGCGACGCCCCAGACGTGATTGCGTCCCATCCTTGGGCCCGGCTCAGCGTCGACGCCGTCACGGCGTCCCAACGGCCGGCCAACGCGGCCCGGCATCTTTCGGCCTCCTCGCGTTTCTCGAAAAGGCCGAAAACACCCGCCCCGGAACCGGTGACGAGAGATAAAACCGCGCCCTGATCCCGCAAAAAGCGTTTGATCTCGTTCAACTGAGGGAAGAAGCGAAAAATCGTCTCTTCGAGCGCATTCGTCAGGGAGCCGAGTTCCCGGGTCCCGAGAAACTGCGTAATTTTACTGGCTTTATCGGCGGAAGTCAAGGAGGCTGGAGGCAAGGACTCGTAAATCAGGCGCGTCGACACGGTCAAGGGAGGAAGAACGAGAACGAGCCAACGGACCGGCAGATCGGGCAGGGGGGTCAGCCGGTCTCCCCGCTCCTCCCCCAGGCATAGACCGCCGGTGAAAAAATAGGGGACGTCCATTCCCAACTTCCGCCCCAAGGCTTCGAGATCGGCGGGTTCTAGCCCCAACTCCCAGAGCCGGTTGAGTCCCAGGAGAACAGCGGCCGCGTTCGAGCTTCCGCCGCCGAATCCTCCGCCGGCCGGAACCCTCTTGGCCACGACAATTTCCGCCCCGCGGCGGCTTCCGCCGGCCTCCCGAAGGAGAACGGCCGCCTTGAAAACGAGATTGGACTCGTCCCAGGGAATTGAAGGATCGTCCCCTCGAAGCCGGATCTCCGGCCCGTCGAGAGGCCGCAACTCCAAGAGGTCGAAGAAATCAACCCACTGAAACAGCGTCCGGATGTCATGGTAGCCGTCCGGGCGCTTTCCCAGAATCTCCAGCCCGAGGTTGACCTTGGCGAACGAAGGAATCCTCACCGGAAGAGCTTCTCGATTTCCGGCCAGGTCACGGAACGGCAGGTCCGGAGAAAATCCAAGGAGAAATCCGGTTCGGACCGGTCAAAGGCCGCCTCCAGCAGGGTGACGGTCCCTTCCGTTCCGGCGTGGCGGAACGTCCAGCGCCGCGGCACGTCGCTTCCCCCGGAGGAGAATTCCAAGACGCGGAACGACAGACCGCCGCGCTCGCCCGAGACGACCCGTCCCCGGGCATCACGAACCAATTTCCAGCCTTCCTGGGACGGTTCGCTCCATCGCCCGGAAATCAATCCGGCCATTTCCAAGGGGCGGACGGGAAATCCGAGGAATTTCTCGATGACCTCATCCCGCCCCCCTCGCCAGTATATGCGCTCCGAGGGCAGGGCGAGATAGGCGTCTTCGCCCCGGATCAGGAAAATCGAAACCGCCCGGCCGAGGGCGTCAAAGATATCCAGCCGGGCCCGGTGCGGAAGAAGAACGGCGAAGGCGAATTTCGAGCGGGATGACTCTTCCCCGCGGGTCAGGCGGAGCGAGGCGTATCCCTCAAGCTCCCGCAAGTCCTCGCCCGGTCGGAGGAGGGGGCGGGAGGGGCGACAGGCCACGGCCGCCAAGCCCCAGACGACCAGCGCGGTTCCCAGAAGGAAACGAAATCCGGAAGGGAAGGAGGCGGGGGCCTTCACGATTTCTCGTCTATCTTCAATCCAGCTTGAGCCCGTAGTCCTCGGCCGAGGCGGCGTTCTTTCCGGCCCCCTCCGAAACGGACGGGCGGGAAGGCGCCCCGGCATCCGCGGCCGGCGGGGAATCGTCGAGCTTGAATCCGTAATCCTCCGTTTTCAAGGTCCGCAGCTTCGCTTGGCGCAGACGCCGGGCCTCCTCCTCCATCTTCTTCTTCCGATAAAGGGGGTAGAGCGGCGACCTGAGCTTTCTCCCGAAACAGGAGAGGCGGGGATTGGCCGCAAGCAGAATGATGAAGATGCCGAAAATGACGAAGATGCCGATCATGCCGATGTTCATTGCCGCCTCTTTCCAGCCAGCCCCCGGTCCCGATCGGGCCGGCCGGGCGAAAAAAAGGAACGGCCCGCGCCGCCGGACGGGCGGAACGCCCCCGTTCCCGAAGAATCAGTTCTTCTGGAATTCGGGAATTTTGCGCCGCTCTTTATCCTTGCCCAGGTTGAACCCGAGGAAAAACACCGAGAAAAGAACGACGATCCCGAGGAATGTCTTAAAAAAGCCGTTCATAACAACATACCTTCCGCAGAAAAGCTTCGGTTCTATTTTACCCAAGGGGAACGAATTGTCAAATTTTCCCATCCGCTCGAACTTTGCTATAATGAACGGGTTAAATCTCATCGCGAAGGATGCGCCGATGCCGATTTATGAATATGCCTGCGAGAAATGCCGGCAGCGGATCGAACGGATCCAGAAGGTTTCCGATCCCCCCTGCCAAAAATGCCCTCACTGCGGAGGGCCTCTCCGGAAACTGATCTCCTCTCCAGCCATTCAGTTCAAGGGATCCGGATTCTACATCAACGACTACGCTAAAAAGGGCGCCTCCCCGGCCGAGGGAAAGAAAAAGACCGGGCGGAAGGAAAAGGCCGAAAAAGCGGCCGAATCCGCCGCCAAGCCGGTCGCCGGCGCGGAGTAAGAGGCGGAAATCCCGGCCCATGAAAATCGTCGTCCGGACGCCGAATTGGCTCGGCGATGCGCTGATGGCCTTCCCCGCCCTGACCGCCCTGCGCCGGCATTTTCCGGACGATGAGATTTCGATCATCGCCCCGGATGGAATCGGCGATCTCTATTCCGGACCGGAAACGGAGGCGCGCTCGTTCCACCGGGGTCCGTCGGCCCGGGGATCCAGCCTCCGGCGGGCGGCCGCCGAGTTGAGGAACGAGCGATTCGAGGCCGGGCTTCTTTTGACAAATTCCTTCGCCTCGGCCTTGGTGTTCGCCCTCGCCCGGATTCCCGAGCGCTGGGGATACGCGCGCGACGGCCGCGGCCCTCTTTTAACCCGGCGGGTCCGGATCCGGAAAAGCGACGAGCCCGTCCACATGGTCCGGTACTACACGGACCTGATGGAGGGGCTGGGAATCCCGGCCCCTCTTCCCGATATCCGTCTCTCCGTGACGGAGGAAGAAGCCGCCCGCGGGCGGGATCTTCTTGCCGAGGCCGGATTGGACCCCCGCCGTCCCCTGATCGTTCTCAGCCCGGGCGCCGCCTACGGTCCGGCCAAGCGCTGGGCGCCGGAACGCTTTTCGGCCCTGGCCCGAATCCTCCAGGAACGTCATGGAGCCGAAATCGCCGTCACCGGAACCGCGGCCGATCGTTCCGCCGCCGCGATCATATGCGCCGGCCTCGGCCGCCCGGCGGCCGACCTCACGGGGAAAACGACCCTCCGCGAGCTCCTCGGAGTCATCCAGGCGGCCGCCGTCTTCGTCACCAACGACTCGGGGCCCATGCACCTGGCCAATGCCTTCCGGGTCCCCGTCGTGGCCCTCTTCGGCCCCACCGATCCGGCCGTCACCGCTCCGTACCACGAGCCCCGGATCATCTTGAAAAAGGACGTCGTCTGCTGGCCCTGTCTCTACCGCGCCTGTCCTTATGACCACCGCTGCCTGGCGGGAATCCCGGCCGAGGAAGCGGCTGAGGCGGCCGGGAGTTTTTTATGAAACGGCCGGCCGTTTTCCTGGATCGCGACGGAACGATCGTCGATGACGCCGGCTACGCCAGCCGCTTCGACCAGATGGCGATTTTCCCGCAAAGCTTCGAGGCCGTGCGGCGCTTGAACGAAGCCGGGCTGACGGTCGTCGTCGTCACCAACCAATCCGGAATCGGCCGGGGTTATTTAACCGAGGACGAGCTGGCTGACATCCATTCCCGCCTGGCCGGAGCCTTCGCCGCCGCCGGCGCCCGTCTCGACGCTTTTTATTCCTGCCCCCATTTCGCCGCCTCCCGGGATCCCCGGTACGGCCGCGACTGCCGCTGCCGCAAACCCCTTCCCGGCCTTGGGCTCCAAGCCGCGGCCGATCTATCCTTGGACCTGGCCCGTTCTTACATGGTCGGCGATAAAGCGGACGACATCCGGTTCGCCCGGGCGATCGGAGCCACACCCGTTTTAGTCCTGACCGGCTACGGGCGCGGGGCCCGCGATCTGCTGGAAAAGGGGACGGATCCTCTCCCGGCCGTGGCCGCCGACATCCTGGAGGCCGCGGGCTGGATTTTGACCCGGGAAAAATCCGTCCGGAAATGATCCGCATCGACGATATCCTGGAAAAGGTTTCCACTCGCTTCAGCGAGAAGGAAATCGCCCTCCTTCAAAAAGCAACGGTCTTTTCCGCCCGGGCCCACAAGGGTCAGGTCCGGCGTTCGGGCGAGCCTTACCTCAGCCACCCCCTCGAGGTGACCGCCCAGTTGGCCGACATGAACTTGGACGCCACCGCCCTGACCGCCGGCCTCCTCCACGACGTTCTCGAGGACACGGACGTCACCGCGGAAGAGCTCCGGGAGACGTTCGGCAAGGACATCGCCTCTCTCGTGGAGGGCGTGACGAAAATCAGCCGGGTCCAGGAATCCTCGCCGGAACTCCAGCGGGCCGAGACGATTCGGAAAATCATCCTGGCCATGACCGACGACATGCGGGTCATCTTCATCAAGCTGGCGGACCGTCTCCACAATCTCCGGACGTTGAAATTCCTTCCCGAAGCGGCCCAGAAGAGGATCGCCGCGGAAACGATGGAGATCTATGCGCCCATCGCCGACCGGCTGGGGATGGGCCGGATCAAGGCCGAGCTGGAAGACCTGGCGTTCCGCTATGTCGAACCCGAGGAATACTTCCGGATGGCCGCGCTGCTTGAGCCCCGGCGTAAAAAATCCGAGCGGACCCTGGCCGAGTTTCAACGGACGCTGAAGCGGAAAATCGCCGAAAGCCGGATTCCGGCCGAGATCCAGAGCCGGATCAAGCGGCCGTACAGCGTCTGGCAGAAGATGAAGACGCAGAAGATCGATTTCGGCCAGGTCTATGATTATCTGGCGCTCCGGATCATCACCGACTCGGTCCGGAACTGCTACCAGATCCTCGGCCTCATCCATCAAAGCTGGCCGCCCATCCCCAGCCGCTTCCGCGATTTCATCGCCATGCCCAAGCCCAACCTGTACCAGGCTCTCCACACGACCATCCTGACCGAAGACCAGAGCAGCTTCGAGATCCAAATCCGGACGGCCGAGATGCACGCCCTGGCCGAAAACGGGATCGCCGCCCACTGGCGCTATAAGGACAAGGACGCCCAGGCCCTGGTCAAGGAAGACCGGCGGCTGCACTGGCTGCGGGAAATGGTCGAGCTCTTCAAGGAGCAGCGCGACCCGAAGGAATTCCTCAAGCAGTTGAAAATCAACCTGATCCCCGAGGAAGTGTACGTCTTTACGCCCAGGGGCCGGGTGATCCCCCTGCCCGCCGGAGCCTCGGCCCTGGATTTCGCTTTCCGCATCCACACGGAAATCGGCCTGCACGCCGCCGGGGCGAAAATCAACGGGAAATCCTCGCCCCTGCGGACGCCCCTGAGAACGGGCGATATCGTCGAGATCCTCACCGCGCCCGACCGGGAACCCTCCCGCAATTGGCTGTCGATGGCCTTCACCTCGGGCGCCCGGCATCTTATTAAGCGTCGTCTCAACCAGCGGGATTTCCAGCGGGCTGTAGCCCTGGGCCGAAGGCTATGGGAACGGGAAACCGCCCGCTACCGGCTGCCGGCCGGATTTCCCGAGGGGGACGACTTGTTGGCCGGGCTGAAGGAGGCCGTTTCCGTGCCCCTCCGGTCGCTCGAATATTTCTACGCCCTTCTCGGCCGGGGGAAGATCGTCCTGAACCGGAAAATCATGGACCGGATTTGGCCGGGCCTTCAGCCCCGGAGGAAACGTCCGGCCGGCGGCCGGGAGGAGATCCAGGTGCAGGACCGCACCCGGGAATTCGTCCGGCTGGCCAAGTGCTGTTCCCCGATCCAGGGCGAGCAGATCATCGGATATCTCACGACGGGAAAGGGGATCACCGTCCATGCCGGCCGCTGCCACCGGATCGTCAATGAATTGCTGTCGCCGGACCGCCTCATCGAGGTCTCCTGGGGAGACCTCAAGCCGGTCGTCTACAAGGCCGGGCTTGTCGTCTCGGCGGTCGACCGGCCCGGAGTTCTCGCCCGGGTGACGGCGGTCGTCGCCGGCCAGGAAGCGGATATCGTCAAAGCCGAAGTGGCGACTTACGCCGACCGAAACGCCCAGATCCGGATGACCCTCAAGGTCAGGAACATCGGGCACTTGGAGGCGATCCGGACGGAGATCGCCCGCGTCGACGGCGTTGTGTCCGTGGACCGCGCTTGAGCCGGTCAGACCGCTTTTTGGACTTTTCCGGAGCGCAGGCAGCGGGTGCAGGTCCAGATATACTTGTTCCCCCCGGCCTCCGTCCGGGCCTTGACCCGCTGGAGGTTCGGCTTCCACTTTTTCGATGAAGCCTTATGGGAATGGCTGATGGAATTTCCAAAGACGGGACCTTTACCGCAAATGTCGCATGTTTTCGGCATGATGATTCTCTCGAACTTATTTAAAGGGTGTCTTTTATAACATAAACGGGCCGGGGTTTCAACCACGTGCATCGGTTTGTAAAAGCAAAGTGAAAATGTCCGGTTTAGCCAAGGGCCCCAATCCTTGTGAGATAGGCATTAAGGTGAAGAGGGGGCTCGTGGCGGCGCGGGGGATGATCGGGCGGAGGGATGAACCGGCCTTTGCATTTGAAAACAGCGGGAGGGGGCTTTGGGGGAGATTTTTCAGTCGGCCCTTGCGTGATGTCCCGAATCGCGGGCGGCCGGCCCCGCGCGTGTCCTTAAAACCGGGCCGGAGCGGATGTCGGACGGGACCGGGGGGCCCTCCGCTCAGGCGAGCTTGCGGCGAAGCTTGAAGGCCTCCAAGGTGTTCTTCATCAGCATGGCGATGGTCAAGGGCCCGACGCCCTTGGGAACCGGGGTCAGCCAGCCGGCTTTGTCGATGACCCGGGGATCGACATCGCCGACCAAAGTGTAGCCCTTATCGGCCAAGTCCTTGGCCCGGAGGGGATCGTCGCCGAATAGCGTCCGGACCGTTTCCGGGTCGGACACCGCGCTGGTTCCGACGTCGATGACCAAGGCTCCGGGCTTGACGAACTCGCGGGTGACGAAAGCGGCCTTGCCCATCGCCGCCACAAGAATATCAGCCCGGGCGGCCGTCCCGGCCAGGTCCCGGGTCTTGCTGTGGCAAATCGTCACCGTGGCATTGGCATTGGTCAGAAGGGCGGCCAGGGGCTTGCCGACGATCAGGCTCCGCCCGATGATGACCGCGTCCCGGCCCTCGATCGCCGCCCCCGTCTCCCTGATCAGCTCCAAAACGCCCATCGGCGTGCACGGCCGGAGCCCCGGCTGGTTTTGGAGCAGCAGGCCGAGGCTTGCCGGGTGGATGCCGTCGACGTCCTTGTCCGGGCGGATCCAACCGATCACCTCGTTGGTCCGCAGCTGCGGCGGCAGGGGGAGCTGGACGAGGATGCCGTCGACGGCATCGTCGTCGTTCAAGGCCCGGATCCGGTCGTGAAGCGCATCCATGGTCGTCTCGGCCGGGAGGTGAATGACGCTCCCGTTCAGGCCGAGCGCTTGGCAGGCTTTTTCCTTGGTCCGGACGTAGCTCAGGGAGGACTTGTTGTCCCCGACCAGGACGGCCGTCAGCCCTGGAACCGCGCCCGTGGCCTCGCGAAGCCGCCGGGCCTCGCTCTTGACGAATTCCCGGACCCGGTCGGCCGGGGGTTTTCCTTCGAGCCACACGCCCATTTCTTTTCTCCTCGGGAAAGGATGGGCCGATTATACCGGGGCGGCTTTCCGCCCGCAAGACAAACGGCAAGAGGCGCTCCCCTTGAAATCCGTTTTGGCCGGTGCTATGATGACCGGGCATTCCCGACCGGAAGTGGGGCGCGGGCGTTTCCGTGGTTCCCGGAACGGAAGCTTTGACGATCAGGCGGCCCGCGAGCGCATCAATGGAAGAAAAGACCAATCCCTGGAACGAGATTCTCTTGGTCCTTCAAGACAAGGTCGACGCCAAGAGCTTCGAAACATGGTTCGAGCCCACGGCGTTCATCGGCCAGGACAAGGACGATCTCTACGTCAAGGTCCCAAACTCGTACTTCAAGGACTGGCTCCTGTTCCATTACTCAACGCTCATCAACGAGAGCGCCCAGAACCTGTTCGGCCGCGTGTTCGACATCAAGTACATCTTCGACGACGCCTCCCTGACGTTCAAGCGGGGGATGCCCGAGGAGCGGCGGAACCGGTATGGCGTCCTTCTCAATCCCAATCTCAATCCGAACTACTCATTCGAGAGCTTCGTCGTCGGGTCGAGTAATCAATTCGCCCACGCAGCCGCCGTCGCGGTCGCCAAGAACCCGGCCAAGGTTTACAATCCCCTCTATATCTACGGCGGATCCGGCCTCGGAAAAACTCACTTGATGAACGCCATCGGCCACGCCGCCCTGGCCGCCGATCCCGGCGTTAAGATCGTCTACGTCACCACAGAAAAGTTCATGAACGAGGTCATCACTCACCTCCAATTCGGGAAAATTCTCGATTTTCGTGAAAAATACCGCTCGGTCGATATCCTCTTGATGGACGATATCCATAATTTGGCCGGAAAGGACCGGACCAAGGAGGAGTTTTTCCACACCTTCAATCACCTGTATGACAGCCAAAAACAGATCGTCATCTCCTCCGATTGCTCGCCCCGGGAGATCCAAGGGATGGAGGAGCGGTTTCGGTCCCGGTTCGAATGGGGACTGATCGCCGACATCAAGGTCCCGGATATCGAAACCCGGATCGCCATCCTTAAGAAAAAAGCCGAGATCGAGGGCTTGGTTCTTCCCGAAAGCGTCGCCCTATTCATCGCCGACAAGGTCCAATCCAATATCCGAGAGCTTGAGGGATATCTCCGGCGGGTTGTGGCGTATGCTTCCCTCAAGGGGGAATCCATTGATCTTGACTTGGCCAAGGACGCGCTGAAGGATCTTCTGGATTCCCAAGCCCGGCTCATCACTGTGGAAAAGATCCAGAAGATCATTTGTCATGAATACAAGATCAAGCCGGCCGAGTTGAAATCCAAAAACAATTCCCCGGTCGTTGCTTTTCCTCGTCAAGTGGCCATGTATCTCGCCAAGGAGCTGACCCCCAGCTCGCTTCCCGAAATCGGAAAGAAATTCGGTGGAAAACACCATACCACCGTGATCCACAGCATTAAAAAAATCGAAAAGATGAGGAAAGACGACAAGGAATTCGACAGGGAAATCAACAGGTTGATCCAGTATATCCAATAGGAATATCAGGGGGTTATCCTGGTGATGCACATTTCCATTGCTTTTCTTTATTTTCTTTATTAATCTTATGAATAGATCTTAAGAAGAAGAATGAAGAATGTTGATAATCGATCGAAATCTGGGAAGGTGAACCCATGAAATTCAACGTGACGAAGGAAATCATTCTCGAAGAGCTCCAAATCCTTCAAGGGATCGTTGAAAAAAGGAATACGATGCCGATCTTGGCCAATATTCTTATGAACGTGGCCGAGACCGAGGTGGAAATCACCGGAACAGACCTGGAAGTGGGGATGAAAACCCATTTTCCGGCGGAAGTGGAGGAAACCGGGACCGTGACCGTCTCGGGAAAAAAGCTTTTTGAAATCGTCAAATCCCTGCCGGAAGGGCAAAGCGTTTCCTTTAAAGAGAACCACGATGATTTGATGATGCAGGTGACTTCCGGCGAGAGCGAATTTAAAGTCCTTTGCCTGCCGAAGGACGATTATCCCCAAGTGGCTGAGGCGAAATTCGAAAAGAAGATCAAATTGCCGGTGGAAGATTTCCGGGGAATGATCGACCGGGTCTATTTCGCGATCGCCCAGGAGCAAAGATACTACTTGAACGGAGCCCTGATGGTTATCAAGCCGAAAAGCTTGGAACTTGTCAGCACCGATGGGCACAGGATGTCCTATGTCCTCCGTAAAACGGATTCTTTGGATATTTCAAAGGAAATACGGGTCATCATCGCCAAGAAAACACTCAATGAAATCAGGAAGTTCGGAGACGGCGAGATTGAATTCGATATGGATGAAAATAATCTCTTCTTCCGTTGTGGAAGGCGGACGCTGATCAGCCGGATCATCGAAAGCAAGTTCCCGAATTTTGAAGCGGTCATCCCTAAGGAAAACCCGCATGTCATGACGCTGAATAAAAAAATGTTTGAGGAGGCGGTGAAGCGGGTTTCTTTATTCTCGGCCGAGCGGTCCAAGGGAGTCAAACTCACCCTCGAAAAGAATCGTTTGCGCTTGTTTTCCTCTAATCCGGAGATCGGCGAGGCCAGGGACAAGATCGAAGTCGAATACAAGGGGCCAGGACTTGAGATCGGGTTCAACGCGCAATATTTCCTCGATTTTCTAGGAGCCGTTGAAACGGATAAAATCCGTTTCGAGCTCAAGGATGAGAACAGCGCGGCCCTGCTCCAGCCGGACGGAGAGACAGGCCTGGAAAGCAAATATGTCTTGATGCCGATGAAGATATAACGGACTCGCCAGGGCAGTAAAACGAGATATCCACCGTTTTAGGCATCTTTTTTCGATAAAACAAATCCTTATTTGAAATCATTTCTTTTTAATCACTTAAGTTAATAAGATATATCGCATAAAAATAGGGGGCTGTGGATATCGTGTTGAAAATTATGAACTTTCCGGATTCAGGCCGTTGAGAGGGGCCCTTTTCCGGCGGCCCTGGGAGGGAGTTTAAAGCGTTTGCTCTAAAAACGCCGCCAGCGCGTCCACGGCCCGGCGGACCGGATCCGAAATCGGGGCGTGGAGGGACGTGGAGACGGGCTCAATCCCGAGAAAGAGAACGCGCGCCCCGACGCTTTCCTCCAGGTAGCGAACAAGGAGGGATAGCGAAATACGGTGAGTGGAGATTTCTTCGTCGGCGATGGATTCCGGATCGACGGTGAAAATCTCTCCGGAGGGCCGGCCTCCTCGGGCCGCGTCGATAAGAAGGACCAGGTCCGGATGAAAATGCCGCATCTTTCCGGTCTCGTTTTCCGGGGTTTCTCCGCCGTCGACAAACAGAACCGGGCGGACAGGAGCGGATCCGGCGGACCTCCCGGACAGAGCCCTCCGCAGCCTCTGAAGGCAGAGAATCCCGGCGGCATCGTCGCCCCGGAGGTCGTTTCCGATGCCGCAGACAACGACTCTCCCGGCCGTATCCATCGCCGCGGCGACGGCGGCTTTCCAATCGAGCGGAGAGAGTTCGTTCATGGGGAATCCTCCCTGGCATGATAAGGCATTTCCCGGCCTTCGGGCAACGCCGGGCGGTCGTCGATAAAAAAAAAGCCCCGTTCCCTGTGGAACGGGGCTCTCAGGATCTCAGCGCGAGCGGGGGATTACGCCCCTGATTTGACCGCGGTTTCCGCCGCCGGCTTGACGGGCGCGGGCGTGGCGACCGGCCTCTTCGGCAGGGCGCGGACGTATTCCCACGACTTTTTAAGATCATGACGGTCGAAGGCGGCGATTTCATGAAGAGTGTCCATTTCCATCGCCTTGACCGGAGTGGTCGGGCAGGAATCCACGCACTGGGCGCAGTGGATGCACCGGTCGTTGTGGATCGTCATCCGGAAGCGCTTTTCGGCCTCGTTGACCGAAGTGATTTCGATCGCTTCGGCCGGACAGTCCCGTTCGCAGGCTTTGCAAACGATGCAGAGCTCGGGGTGGAGGAACGGCGTTCCCCGGAAATCCTTCGGCACCGCGATCTTTTTGAAGGGATAGTCGAGGGTGGCCGGTTTTTTGAAAAGATGACGGAAAAGCTCCGGCAGGAAGGCGGCGATCTTCATAATGCAAACCCTTTAATCAGAATGACGATCAGAAGCTGAAGGACGGCCAGCGGGGCGAGCCACTTCCAGGCGAGGGAGACGACCTGGTCGACGCGGATTCTCCCCGTCACGGCCCTGAGGACCGAGAGGAGAAAGACGACGAAGAGCGTTTTCAGGACGAACTGGACGAAGGCCGGCAGGACGCTTCCCCCGAAGCCTCCGAGGAAGACGGTCGCCAGCAGGCCGGCGGCGACGACCAGCTCGACGTCGGCCATCAGCCGGAAGAAGGCCAGCTTCTTTCCCGAATACTCGGTGAAAGTCCCGCCGACGATCTCCGTTTCGGCGTGGGGGATATCGAAGGGCGTCCGTTCGAGCTTAGCTTGAACGGCGATCAGGGCGATCCCGAAGCCGATGAGGTTGGGCAGGATCAGGAGGGGATGAGCCCGGTAGAAGGCGGCGATCTCGGCCATCCGCCAAGACCCGGCCAGCACGGCCGGGGAGAGGACGGCCAGAAAGAGCGGCACTTCGTAACCAAAGAGCATGGTCAGGACGCGCGTCCCGCCGATGATGGAAAAAGCGTTGGTCGAGGACCAGCCGGCCAGAAAAAGGACCAGGGTCGGCAGACTGAGCAGGTACAGCAGGACGATGAGGTCGCCCGGGAAGGAGATCGGGCTGGCCGCGGCCAGGTCGATGTTCCAAACGGGCAGGAGAAGACCGGCCGTGAGGACGACCGCCAGGCCGACGACCGGCAGGGCGGTGAAGACTTTCTTGTCGGCCTTGTCCGGGACGATGTCTTCCTTGGCCATCAGCTTGACGATGTCGGCGATCGGCTGGAGAAGACCGGCGCGCCCGGTATGGGTCGGCCCCATCCGGTTTTGGAGCCGGGCGTAGACTTTCCGGTCGAACCATTCGACGAACGTGGAGTACACGAAGAGGAAAAGAAAACCAGGATAAACCAAGAGGTAGAGAATCGTTTTCAAAGCGGCCATGCGACGTTCCTTTGCAGTGACAGTGACCGGGCGCGATCGTTCGCCATCCGGCGCAGATCCGAGAAGCGGAGCGTGCGTTCCTCTCCGGACCGGGCGTCGACCAGCTCCACTGACCGTTCAGCGCAGCAGATGCACGGGTCGATGGCCGCGAAGATGAGGGGGACGTCGGCGATGAAGCCGTGCTTGAGAATCTCGATCGTGGCCGGATAGTTCGCCAGCGTCGGGGCCCGGACCTTGAGGCGCTCGGGTTTGTCCGAGCCGTTGGCGACGATGTAGTGGATGTTTTCCCCGCGAGGGGCCTCGTAGCGGCTGACGACTTCGCCCGGCTTGGCCCGGCGGGGCGCCTTGACCGCGATCGGCCCGTCCGGAAGCTTCCGGAGGATCTGCTCGCAGATCTTGTAGGATTCGAAAAGCTCCTTGATCCGGACGATCGTCCGGCCGAGCACGTCGCAGGAGTCGGCGGTGGCGACGTCGAATTCGACCTCGTTGTAGAAGTCGTGGGGGTCGTTTTTCCGGACGTCCCGGTCGATCCCCGAAGCCCGGGCCATGGGGCCGACCGCGCAATAATCCATGGCCTGCTGCTTGGTCAGGGGGCCGACGCCGGCCAAACGGGCGACAAAGGTTGGTTCGGCGGCGCCGATCTTGAAGTAGTATTCGCTCCGGGCCTTGAGAACGGCGAGGCCCTCGAGGATTTTCCCGCGGAGGGTTTCGTCGATGTCCCGGCGGACGCCGCCCAAGGTGTTGATGGCGTAATGGACGCGGTTTCCGGAAATCATCTCCAGAAGGTCCATGACGACCTCCCGGTCGCGCCAGGTGTACATGAAGAAGGTGTCGAAGCCGGCTTCGTGGCCGGCCACGCCGAGCCAAAGAAGATGGCTGTGGATCCGCTCGAGCTCGGAGACGAGATAGCGCAGGTAGACGCCCCGCCGGGGCGGCTCGATTTCGAGAAGTTTCTCGGCGCCCTGGACGAAGCAGGTGGCGTGGGAATGCGAGCAGATCCCGCAGATCCGCTCGCACAGGTAGATGTTCTGGATCCAGGATTTTTCCTCGGCCAGCTTCTCCACGCCGCGGTGATTGTAGCCGAGACGGAGGTCGGCGTCCTTGATGACCTCGCCTTCGACCGTCAGGCGGATGGAAATCGGTTCCTTGAGGGCCGGGTGCTGGGGACCGATGGGGATTTGGAATTTCATTTTTCGCCTCCGGGGATGACCTCGGCCGGCCGATCGAATTTCCAATCCTTGCGCAGCGGGAAGTTCCCGGCGGGCCAGTCGTCCGGCATGAGCATCGGCCGGGGATCGGGCAGGTTATCGACGGCTATCCCGAACATGTCCTGCAACTCGCGCTCGTAGAGGACCGCGCCCGGAATCGGACCGCAAATGGACGGGAGGCGGGGGTCGGCCTTGGGGATCTGCGTCCGGACCGTGATCGAGCCGGTCGTGTCCCCGAAATGATAAAGAATTTCGTAGCTTTCACCCTTGTCCACGCCCGAAATCGTGATGACGTACCAGTTGTCCAACTCGGCTTTCATCCGTTCGACCAGGGTCACAAGGCCGGAAGGGGCGACGGTGACGAAAATCCGGTGGGAAGCCGGGTGGGCGACGGCCTCGGGGGAGACGAAGGTTTTCAGTTTCTCGATTTTTTGTTCGTCGTTCATCGGTGTTCTCTCAGAGGGTATTCAGGAGCTTGACGACTCCGTCCAGGATGGCATCGGGGCGGACCGGACACCCGGGGATGTAGATATTGACCGGAATGACTTGGTCCAGGCCGCCGCAGATATTGTACGCCCCCCGGTAAACGCAGCCGGACATGGCACAGGCCCCGACGGCGATGACAAACTTCGGGTCGGGGGTCTGATCATAGATCCGAATGATCCGGTCCCGCAGCTGGCGGGTGACCGGGCCGGTGGCGACGATGACGTCGGCGTGGCGGGGCGTGGCTTTCAGAAGGACGCCGAGCCGTTCGACATCGAAGCGGGGCGTGAGCGCGGCCACGACCTCGATGTCGCAGGCGTTGCAGGCGCCCGAGTTGAGGTGCAGGATCCACGGCGATTTCTTCCGGGACCAGCGGATGACGCGTTCGAACATGTCAGCTCCTTGTGATCAAGGCCAGAATGGAGAGGAAGACGACCGCCAGGTAAAGGACGGCGAACAAGGCGATTTTTCCGGCCGGAACCGTGGCGATGACCAGAGCGGCCACGTGCATGATGGTGAAGAACAGGGCGACGAAGAAGAAGAGCCGGTAGCCGAACTGGACTTTCGTCCCCGGGATGTCCTCGCCGCAGGCGTAGGAGGTCAGCTTGCCGCCGGTCCGGGTGAGCTTGGGGGCCATCCGTTTGCCCAGCAGATAGATCAGGACGACCACGGCCAGGATGAGGACGAAGGCCACCGGGGGGGAGAGGAGGATATCGATTCCGTTCATGTCGGATTAACCTTTCAGCCGGGTCAGCGACCGGATATCGAGGGTCTGATTCACGCGGTACAGGTTGATGATGACCGCCAGGGCCGTGGCCACCAAGCTGACTTCGATGACGATGTACGTCACGACCAGGCTCTGGGCCAGGAAAATGCTCTGTCTGGCCCAGCCCGTCGAGAGGAGGACCAGGCTCACGCCCTTGCCGATGACTTCGATCCCGATGAAAAGCTTGATCAGGTTGCGCATCGTCAGCAGGCAGTAGAGGCCGAGAAAGAACAGCACGGCGGCAAACAGGAGGTAAACGACCCACTCATTAATGATCATGGTGATTCCTTTTCCGGAAGAGGGCCAGGACGGCGAAGACGCCGGCCAGGATGACGGCCAACTGGCCGATCAGATCGAACGAGCGCTCCTTCCAGAGAACGTCTCCGAAAGTTCCCGCCTCGGCCGCCCCTTCCAGGGCCGGGACCTGGGCCAGGATCCCCCGCATGACAAAGAAGTCGATCAAGAGAAAGACGGCGAAGAAGAGCGGAAAGACGACTTTCACGGTCTTGGATTCACGGACGTCCCCGCCCTGTTTGGTCAAGGCGATCGTCAGCATGAAGAGGACTGTGATCAGCCCGGCGACGACCGAGATCTCGAATACCCCGGCGTAGGGGGCTCCCATGCGGAAAAAAATGATTCCCAAAAAGAGGCTGGCGACGGCCAGGGCGACGGCGGACTTGAGAAGATCCTTGGCCAGGATGGCCGCGGCCGAGGCCAGAACCAGCGCCGCGAGAAGGATGATTTGAAAGGTCATGGCTTAAAATCCCTTCGCCAGCGCGTCCGCGGCCGGCTGGACCCAGGAGGAGAAGGCGGCGGCAAACCACAAGCCCACCCCGATGACCAGGAGAGCTAGGATCACCGTGGCCGCCGTCATCCAAAACGGGGCTTCCTTCACCTGCGCCCAGCGCTCGGCCAGCTTGCCGAAGAAGGCTTTGCGTTGAAGGATGAGGTAATACCAGAGGGTGAGCACGCTGGCTAGGACCGCGATCACGGCCAGGGACCATTCCCGCGCTTGGACCAGGGCCATGATAATGACGAGCTTGGACCAAAAGCCCCCCAGCGGGGGAACGCCGGCGATCGAGAGCGAGCCGACGAGGTTGGTCCCGGCCGTCCAGGGCATCCGTTTGGCCAGCCCGCCCATCTCGTCCAGGTTCCGCGTCCCGGTCGCCTGTTGAACCGAGCCGCTGGTGAAGAACAGGAGGCTCTTGGCGATGGCGTGGTTGAAGAGATGGAAGAGGCCGCCGGCCACGCCGAGAGGCGTTCCCAGCCCGAGGCCGAGAACGACGTATCCGACCTGGCTGATGGAGGAATAAGCCAGCATCCGCTTCATGTCCTTTTGACCGAGAGCCAGGAAGGCGGCGACGACGACCGAAACGGCCGCCAGCCACATCAGCACCTGGGACAGGGCGGGGGTCAGGCCGATGACGTGAAAGAAGATCCGGGTGATGGCGTAAACGCCCGAGACTTTGATCAGCAGGCCCGAAAGAATGGCCGAAATGGGGGCCGGGGCCGAAGGGTGGGCGTCGGGAAGCCAGGCATGGAAGGGGATCAGGGCCGCCTTCAGCCCGAAGCCCATGAGAAACAGGGCGGCGGCGACGCCGACGACGGCCTTGGCCTCCAATTGCCGGAGACCCTCGGCCACGGCGTCGAAGCCCAGGGCTCCGGTCATGCCGTAGAGGACGGTGACCGCCAACAAGACGGCCGCCGAGGCCACGACCGAGAGCATGAGGTATTTGAATGAGGCTTCGAGCTCCTCGGCTTCCAGGCCGTAGGCGACCAGGGCGTAGGAGGCCACGGCCGCGACTTCGAGGAACAGATAGACGCTGAAAAGATCCTGGGAAAGAACGAGGCCGTTCATTCCCGCGACCATCACCAGCAGAAGGGCGTAGTAATTGGCCTTGGCGCCGTAATGCTCCATGTAATTGATGGAATAGAGGCCGACGCACAGGCTGACCAGTTGGATCGCCATCAGCATGAACAGGCTGAAGCCGTCCAGGGCGATCCGGATGTTGACGGCCTCTCCGAACCACCGCACCTGCTGGACGATCGGCCCGTGGACCAGGAGCGTCTTGGCTCCGGTCACGGCATAGGCCAGAAGGCCCGCCAGGACGGCGTTGGAGAGGATGTCGGGCAGAACCCGCCGGGACGCTTTGCCGGCGAGAGGCAGGACGGCGGCCACCGCCAGGGGCAAACCGATGTAGATGAAAATCAAAAGTCCTCCTCTCTCGTTACTTCAAAATGACGTTGATCAGGGCGATCAGGACGACCAGCCCGCCCAGGCCCCAAGCCAAGTAGTTGGCATAGTGACCGTTGTGGGCCTTTCGCAGCAGGCCGGTGAACGCCGTTCCGACTGCGGTGACGCCCTTTTCGTAGACGGCGTCGATCGGCCGGTCGATGCCCTTGAACAAGATCCAGGACAAGCCGCGCAGGAATTTGATCCCCTGTTCGTAAAGATCGAAGAACCGCTTCTCAGCGCCGTCGTACATCTGCTTGAAGAACGGAGCGTGATGAATGGGCTCGGAAGCCAGCCAGGCCTTTTTCCCGCCGCGCTTGAACCCGTAGACGTGAAGACCGAAGGCCAGGATCAGGCAGGCTACCGAGATGCCGGCGATGACGTTGAAAAGATCCAAGGCATGGGCGGTGTAATCGATCGGCGCGCCCGCCTCGGCGTGGGCGGCGACGACGGGCTGGATGAATTGCGTCAGGGGCAGCTTGTTGAACAAGCCGAAGGTGATGCACAAAAGGGCGAGAATCAGGATCGGGATCAGCATGGTGACCGGGCTTTCCTTGACCCGGCCGGGAGACCGCTCCTCGGACCGCTTCCCGAAGAAGACCGCGTGTCCGGCCTTGAGGAACGAGGCGAAGGTGAAGACGGCCCCGACCCAGGCGGCGATCGCGAAGAGGATCGAGCCGGACTCCACGGCGCCGTGGAAGACCATTTCCTTCGAGACGAAGCCGTTGAGCGGCCAGACGCCCGAAATCGCCAGGGCGCAGACCGTGAACCCGGCGGCCGTGATCGGCATTTCCCGGGCCAGGCCGCCCAGCTTCCGAAGATCCGTCGTCCCGGCCCGGTGTTCGACCGAGCCGGCGCTGAGGAAGAGCCCGCTCTTGTACATGGCGTGGTTGATCATGTGAAAAATCCCGCCGGCGATGCCGATCGGGATGGCCGTGCCGATGCCCAGGATCATGTATCCGACCTGGCTGACGGCGTGGTAGGATAACAGCCGCTTCAGGTCCTTCTGGACCAGGGCCATCATGACGGCCAGAACGATCGTCGCGGCCCCGATAATCATCAGGAGGAGAGAGAGGCCTGAGCCGGGCTGAAGCGTGAAGATATCCAGGCAGATCCGGGCGAGCAGGTAAATGCCCAGAAGCTTCTCAAAGGCGGCCGGCATGTAGGCCATGAACGTCACCGGCGCGTCGATCGCGGCGTCCGGGATCCAGGTGTGGAAGGGCATCGCTCCCGCCTTGCCGATCGCCCCGATCATCATCAGGATGAAGGCGAGGGCGGCCGGTCCCTCGGGCTTGAGCGAGACCTGGGAAATGGTCGTCGTCCCGGCGAGCGACCAAACGATCCCGATGCCGAGGATCATGGCGAAATCGCAGAATCCGTTGATCAGGAACGCCTTGGTCGCCGTTCGATGGGCTTCCTTGCCCCCCAGCGAGATCAGGGCGTACAGCGTGACCAGGAGCCCTTCCCAGAAGAAGACCAGGGGGACGAAGTTGTCGGCCAGGACCGCCCCAAAGGCCAGGGCGGCCGAGAAGAAGACGTATGCGTAGTACTCGCGGACGCGCGGATGGTCCTTCATCTTGGCCGCTGAGTAAAGGGCGATCAGGAAGAGAAAACCCGAGAGGCCGAGGAGAATGAAGGCCGGGAACTGGTAGAGCCGGAGCTCCATCGGGATCCCGGAGCCCAACCACGGAGCTTTCCAGGCCAGATTCTTGACGGCGAAAAGGGCGAATCCGAGATAGAGGGAAACGCCGGCGGAAACGACCGCCAAAACCTCGCGGACGTATTTGACCGTCCGGGGGATCAAGAAAAAGGCGACGCCCGTAAGGGCCGGCAGAAGAATGGTCCAGAGAAGAGTTGTAGGCGTCATTTGAGCCACCCCATGAGATGAGCCGTGGCCGTTTCGGCCAGGACCGAAGGATAGGCGATCAGCAGGCCCGCGACCAGAGAGAGGACGGCCAGGATCGAGACGACGGCGACCATGGACCGCGTCCCTTCATGGGCCGGAGCTTTGGCTTCTCCCAGAAAGACCTGGCTGAAAACGCGCAGGAGGTAAAACATGGTCAAAACAGCGGTGAACAGGGCCACGGCGGCGACGCCGACTCGGCCCGCCTTGACCGTCCCCATGATCACCAGGAATTTAGAAAAGAAGCCGCCGAAGGGCGGGATGCCGATGACCGAGAAGGCGCAGAAGAGGAAGGAGAGGGCCGTCAGGGGCATCGATTTGAACAGCCCGCCCATCTCGCGGATGTCCCGCTTGTGGGTGGCGTGGATGACGATCCCGGCGCAGAGGAACAGCCCCGCCTTGGCCAAGCCGTGCATCAGGATGAACAGCGTCGATCCCGTGACCCCGGCGTCCGTCAGGACGGCGTAGCCGAGAAAGATGTAGCCGATCTGGCTGACCGTCGAATAGGCCAGAATCCGCTTGAAATCGTTTTCGACGGTCGCCGCGGCGGCCGCGACCAGGCTGGAAACGACCGCGATCCAGGGGAGCGCGTCAGCCCAGCCCTCCGGAACCCGGAAGCCGTAGACGAACAACCGGGCGAAGGCGTAGACGCCGATTTTGACGAGGACGGCCGCGTGCAGCAGAGCCGTGACCGTCGTCGGGGCGACGCCGGCGTCCGGAAGCCAGGTGTGCAGGGGAACCGTGGCCGATTTCGAGAACATTCCGAAAAGGATCAGAAGAACGGCGGTTCCGGAAACGGGCAGCCCCCTCATCACCGTGAGGTCGAAGCTGCCGGTTTGACCGTAGATCAAGATGAACCCGAGCAGCATGACCACCGCGCCGAAGAAGGTGATCAGGAAGGCCTTGTCGGCCTTCTTCACGTGCTCCTTCAGGCGGTAGAAGCCGATGAGTCGCCAGCAGCAGATGGCGATGATCTCCCAGAACAAGTAGAGGAAGATCAGGTTTCCCGAAAACACCAGCCCCATCATGCTGCCGATGAACAGGACGACCAGGAGGTAATACTCGTTCTGGTTCTCCTCGTCCCGGACGTACCCGATCGAATAAACGATGATCAGGAATCCGACGAATGAAGAGACGCAGGCCATGAAGATCGACAAGGGGTCGATCAACAGGATGAAGTCCAGCCCCAGAACGAGATTCTTCCGGACGACCGTTTCTCCTCCGGCCAGGGCCCGGGGCAACAGGGACATCGCCAGGACGGAGGTCGCGGCGCCGAGCGCCGCGGCCCAAACCGACCGGGCGGCCCGGGAAATCAGGCCCGCCAGGGGGATCGTCATCGAGCCGATGATAGGAACGAGGACCGTGAGTAGGGTAATGGTTTCTTGGCTCATGGGTGGACCGGAAAGTATACTCATCGGATCCGGGCTCGTCAAGGATTTTCAACGGTTTGTCCAGGGGTTTTCCACAGGGTTTTACACTTCCGCCCGGCCCGCCGCCGGCGCCTTCGCCCCCGGAGGAAAACGCTTTCGTAAGATTCCGTTTGCTTTTTTTTCGGGAAAAATGTTGAATGAGGGCGGAAGCGCGGACGAGAGGAGGAGACGATGAGCCTAATCATCCGAAACGTCGAGACGAAGAAAGATCTCAAGACGTTCATCCATCTCCCGGAAAAAATTCATGCCGGCCGGCCCGGGTGGACGCCCCCTCTCTATATGGATGAGTGGACGTACTTCAATCCGAAGAAAAACCGGGCGTTTGCGTTCTGCGACACGATTCTCCTGCTGGCTTGGAAGGACGGAAAGCCCGTCGGCCGGATCATGGGCATCATCAACCGCCGATTCAACGAGCACCGGAAGGAAAACATCGCCCGCTTCGCCAACCTGGAAACGTATGAGGACCGGGATGTCTTTCGAGCCCTTGTCGGCCGGGTTGAGGAATGGGCCCGGGAGAAGGGGATGGCCCGGATTATCGGCCCCTACGGCTTTTCCGACCAGGATCCCGAGGGCTGGATGATCGAGGGCTTTGAGAACCACGCCACGATCGCGACCTATTACAATTACGAATGGATGCCGCGGTGGATCGAGGAGGACGGCTACGGAAAGGACGTCGATTATTATGTCTACCGGCTGGCGATTCCCGAGGTTCTTCCCGAATTTTATAAAAAGATCTTTGAACGGATCCAGCGCCGCGGCCAGTATGAGATGGTCGAATTCAGATCCCGGAAAGAGATCAAGCCGTCCGTCCGACCGATCCTCTCTCTGATGAACGACTGCTATGTCAATTCGAATATCTACGGGTACCATCCCCTGGACGAGAAGGAGATGGACGAACTGGCGAAAAAATATCTGCCCGTCTTGGATCCGCGGTTTGTTAAAGCCGTCAAGAAAGGGCCGGATTTCGTGGCGTTCATCGTCGGCATCCCCGACATGACCGCGGGCATCCGAAAAGCCCGGGGCCGGCTGTTCCCCTTCGGCTTGTTCAAAATCCTCCGGGCGGCCAAGAAAACCAAGCAGCTGGACCTCCTTCTGGGAGGGATCCGGGAAGACTGCCAGGGATTCGGGTTGGACGTTTTCATGGGCACGCGGATGATCGCCTCGGCCCGGGAAGCGGGTTTTGAGTGCCTCGACACCCATCACGAGCTCGAGTCCAACGTCAAGGTCCGGGCGGAAATGGAAAAGATGGGCGGCGTGCTTTATAAGAAGTTCCGCGTCTTCACGAAAAATCTCTGAGCCGGCCTATTCAGGGAAAAAAATCCGGACCACCGTCCCTCCCTCGTTCCGGACATCGATTTTCCCGTCCAGCTGAGAGGCCAGGTTCTGGACGAGGCGAAGGCCGAGGGAGTCGGGCGATCCGTTTTTGACGGCCTCCGGGATCCCGACACCGTTGTCGACGACCGTCAGCTCGATTCCCTTCTCCCGGGAGGAATCCTCCTCCGCGTCCAGTCCGACGCGGCTCAAGGTGATTTTGACGACGCCTTTCCGCTCGGAGGGAAAGGCGTGCTTGAGAGCATTGGAAACCAGCTCATTGACGATCAAGCCGTAGGTGATCGCGGTTTCCAGGGGCAGAGAGATCCTCTCGGCCCGGATGTCCGCGGCTACGGGAGCTTTCCGGACGTCGTAGATTTCCAGAAGGTGATAGACCAGTTTCCGGAAATACTCGTCCATGTCGATCAGCGTCAGCTGGTCCGAACGGTACAGGCTTTCGTGAACGAGGGCCATCGCCCGAACCCGGCTGATGGTCCCCTTGAACACGCTCATCAACCCGGGGTCGGAGATACGGCGGGACTGGAGAAACAGAAGGCTCGAGATGATCTGGAGATTGTTCTTGACCCGGTGATGGACCTCTTTGAGGAGGACTTCCTTCTCCCGCAGAGAAGCCTGGATTTGAGCCGTCCGGTCCAAAACCAGGGCCTCCAGGCGTTCGGCCTGCCGATGCTGGGTGACGGCCAAGCCAATGGTGAGTATCAATCCGCCGGCGAGTAAAAAGGACGCCAGCAGGAACCACCATTGCAGCCAGAACGGATTCCGGATGCGGATGACGGGGGAGGAGACTGCTTCGCTCCGGGTTCCCAGGGCGTTCTTGGCCCGGAGATGGAAAACATAGGATCCCGCCGGAAGATTCGTGTAGCGGATCCGCCGGTCGGCGGCCGCGTATTCGGCTCCCCATGTTTTATCAAACCCGGCCAAGTAGCTTTCGAACCGGAGGGCGCCCTCGTTGATGAAGGAGGTCCCTTGGAAATGGAACATGAGGTTGTTTTCCCGGTATCCGAGGACGATTTCCGCGGATAAATCGGCCGGCGTCCCGTTGACGTCCAGGCCGGTGATGGAGACTGTCGGCGGGGGGACGTCGTCCGGCCCCAGGTCGAAATTCTCTCGGTAGCATGAGGCCCCTGTGTTCGTCCCGATCCAGATCCGGCCCAGGCGGTCGATCATCCCGGCCGACCGGTTGACTTCCCGTCCGGCGAGCCCCTCGGCTTTCGTGAAATCGCGGCGTGTCCGGCCGTCCCACCGGACGACGCCGTTGTCCGTTCCGAACCAAAGGCGGCCGGCCCGGTCTTCGAGGATGAGATACACGGGGCGGCGGATCTCGAATCCGTTTTCCGAGAAAAGGTCCAACCGGTCGCCGGCGAGCAGGCGCAGGCCGGCCAGCGTTCCGACCAGGGTTCGCCCGTTGGAATCAAGATAGACCGAAAAGACGTTGGACACGCCGGAAGCCTCATCTCCCGAGGACCGCGTCCAGGAGCTTCCGTCCCAGCGGAAGAGGCCGTGTTTCGTCGTCGCGACGAAGAGCAGCCCTCCCCGGGCGGCGACGATCTTCCGGATGTAGCAGCCCTTGAACATTCCCGGGAAGACCTCGACCGGGCGGCCTTTGCGAAGTTGGAACAGGGCGTCGCTTTGGGCGATCCAAAGCCGCCGGTTTTCATCGAAGACGACGGAGGTGACGGGGTGAGTCGGGTTCCCGGGGACGTCACGCCAACGGATGCGGTCGTTTCCTTCCAAGCTTCCCAAGCCGAGGCTTGCGGCCGCCAACCAGAGGCCGCCCCGATCGTCTCCGGCTAAATCGAGGACGCGGATCTGGCCCGGAGGAGCGTCCGGTTTCGCTTTAAGGGCGATCTTTCTCAATTCCCGCCCGTCCCAAATGGTCAGGCCGAAGTTATGGCCGAAGGCGACCACCCCGTCGCCGAAGGCCTGAATGGCCGTCACTTCGTCTTCCAGCAAGCCCTGGGCGCTCCGGTAATTATGGAAGCGGCGGCTGGAGATCCGGCTCACGCCCCGGAAGCCGCCGATCCAGACGTTGCTTTCGCGGTCGAGAAAAAGAGCCGCCGCGCCTTCGGCGATGAGGCCGTTTCGGACTCCCAGAGGGTAGGCGCTGGCGCTGGACGGATCATAATAGAAGATGGAGACCGGATTTCCGAAAAAGAGCCCGCCCTTTCCGTCGGGTAAAACCTTCGCTGCCGGGAAATTCGAGGAAAACAGCAGCGGATTCTCCCGTCTGAGGATGCGGAGCCGCCCGTCTTGAAAGATCCCCAGCCAGCGCGAACCCAGGAGCCAGATGACGTCGCCTCCGGAGGCGGCCTCAACGGCCGCTCCTCTGATGTCCCCGGCTAAAAGAGGATCGACCCCGGCCCACCGGTTCTCGATGGAATTTTCCCCGGCCCAGGACAATCCCTTTTCCGTCGCGACGAGAAAACCGCCCTGATACGGGATGATGTTGCGGACTTCGCTCCCGGCCAGGCCTCCGGTTTTCGTTATCGTCCTCCAGCGGATCCCGTCGAAGACGAAAATCCCCGAACCGGAGGTTCCCACGGCGACGCGGACTTCCCGGCCCTCCGGACGGACGGCCAAAGCGGTGCAATACGAGACGGCGGCGGAGGGGGGAAAGGGAAACGAAGCCCAACTCCGGCCGTCGAAGCACATCAGGATCCAGGCGGGATTGGATCCCACCGCCCAGATCCGGCCTTCGGTGTCTACCCGGATGCAGCGGACGTCCTGGGCGGGCAATCCGGTTCCAGACGTGTGCGATGTCCAGGCCGCTCCGTCATAGACCGAAATCCCGCCGCTCGTGGCGAACCACATCCGGCCGGAGGCGTCCTGGGCCAGGTCGTAGACGGTCGAATTGACTAAACCGTCGTTTTCTTCATAGGTGCGCGTGAAAAAGCTCTGAGCCGCCGACCCCGGAGCCAGAAAAACAAGGGCGAGGACCACCCGCAACCCTTTGCAGAGCTTCATCATGAAATTCCGCTTCCATTCTAACAAACGATACCGCGACCGGCAAACGGGGGGAGATGCCGGGGAGACTCAGAGCCCGAGGGAGACGCGGACGGCCGCGATCAGGTCGGCCTCCTTGAACGGCTTGGCGAGACTGAGGCCGAGGCGGGCTTCCCGGATCCGGCGCAGCACGGCCTCGTCGTCCGTGGCCGAGAGAAAAATCACCGGGATGCTCTTTTCGGCTTGGATCCGCCCGGCCGTTTCCAGGCCGTCGAGCGGGCCTTTCAAGGTGATGTCCATCAAGACGAGGTCAGGATTTTTTTCCCGGGCGAGGGTGATGGCCTTCTCCCCGGACGAGGCGAGGCCGCAGACGGCGAAGCCGGCGCTTTCCAATCGGACCTGGATTTCCATGGCGATGATGATCTCATCCTCGACGATGAGGATGAGGGGGCGGCCGGCGGCTTCGGTCATGTCATAGGATTCCGAGAAGGAGCCCCAGGTAGATCATCGTCAAGGCGACGAGGATCACGATCGTGCTCCAGGCTATGATATTGTATCCTTTTTTGTTGACATATTCACCCATGAGCTTTTTGTCGTTGGTCAGAATGAGCATGAAAACAAGGATGAGGGGAAGGGCGGCGCCGTTGACGACCTGGGAAATATACATGACCGGGAAAAGGGGGATTCCGGGGATCAGGACGATGGCCGCACCCAAGACGATCAGCATCGAGTAAAGTCCGTAAAATTGCGGAGCTTGGGAAAATTTTTTATCCACGCCGTTTTCCCAGCCCATGGCTTCGCAAACAACGAAGGCGGTGGACAAGGGGAGGATCGAGGCGGCGAACAGCGACGCGTTCAACAAGCCGAAAGCGAAGAGAAAGGCGGTGTATTTCCCGGCGAGCGGCCGGAGCGCTTGGGCGGCGTCGGCGGCCGTCTCGACGCGGACCCCCGCCGGGAACAGGGTCGCCGCGCAAGTCAGGACGATGAACGCCGCGATCAGCGTCACGATGACGCTGCCGATGATGACGTCCCAGCGGGCGAACCGGTAATTCTTCAAAGCGATGTTTTTTTCAACGATCGACGCTTGGAGATAGAACTGCATCCAGGGCGCGATCGTCGTCCCGATCAGTCCGATGATCATCCCCATCCCCACGGAGGAAAAATCGAAGTGCGGCCGGACAAAACTTCTCCCGATCGCGGCCCAATCGGGCTTGGCCAGGAAGCCGGCCAGGATATAGGTGAGGTAAAAAAGACAGGCGGAGAGAAAGACCTTTTCGATGGAGCGGTACGTGCCCTTGATGACAAGAAGCCAGACGGCCGCGGCCGCCAGGGGGACGGAGAGGTATTTCGAGACCCGGAAAATCTCCAGGCTCGAGGCCACGCCGGCGAACTCGGCGATGATATTGCCGATGTTCGTGAGGACGACGGCGAAAAGGAGGTAAACGGTGATCTTGACCCCGAACCGCTCGCGGATCAGGTCGGACAACCCCTTTCCCGTGACGACGCCCATCCGGGCGCTCATCTCCTGGACGATCATCAAGGCCAGCATGATCGGGACGAGCGACCACAGGAGGGAATATCCGAAATGGGCTCCGGCCATGGAATAGGTCGCGATCCCGCCGGCGTCGTTGTCCACATTGGACGTGATGATCCCCGGGCCGGCGATGGACAAGAACAGGAGAATCGATTTCCAGCGGAGGCGGAGTTGTCTCATCGGAGGGACGAACTCGCGTTCACCCGGCCAGCCGCTCTTCCATGATGTCCGTCAGAGTGATCAATCCTTCCATCCTCCCATCCTTGTTGACCACAGGAACGGCCAAAAACTTGTATTTCTTGAAAATGTCCGCGACATCCCCCACGTCGTCCTGCGGATCGATGGTCACCAAGCGCTCGTTCATGAACCTCCCGATCGGAGCGTTCGGCTCGCCGATGATGAGATGGCGGAGGGTGGCGACTCCGCGCAGCCGGCCGTCGCCGGAGGTGACGTAGATATAGGCGACCGACTCGAGGGGGTAGGTCGTCGCCCGGAATTCCTCGATCGCCTGGCCGATCGGGGTATCCTCCGAGACGGAGAAAAAGTCCTTGGTCATGATGCCGCCGGCCGTTCCCTCCTTGAATTGAAGAAGGGCCGTGAGGGCCTCGGCCGACGGCTTCTCCATCGACCGGACGAGCCGGTCCTTCTGATCCGCGGGAAGTCCGGCCAAGAGATCGGTGGCTTCGTCGGGGGCCATTTCCTCCAGGATGTCCGAGGCCCGTTCGACTGGGGAGGATTCGATGAGAGAGATCTGGAGCTTCGGATCCTCCACTTCCTCCAGGGCTTGAGCGGCGGTTTGAAGATCCAGGGAGCGGAAGAGGGAGGACCGGTTGGTCCGGTCCAGCTCCTCCAGAATGTCGGCCAGGTCGGAGGGGTGGATCGTCCGAAGCCATCGGGCGGCGACGTTCAGCTTCAGCTTCTTCTTGTCGGGATCGGCCATCAGAGGCTGGACATATTTCCAGGAAATGATCTTTTCCTCGGCGCGGTAGTCGAAGAGCCAAAGATTGATCTTATCCGTCAGGCGGAGCCAGCCGAGGCGGCGGAGAAGCCCCCGCCAACCGAAATCCACGTGGGCGACCCGGAGATCCCGGTTGACGCTCAGGAGATGGATGTCATTGACCCGTTCGATCTTGGCCCCGGAGGTGTCGACGACTTGCTTATCCAAAAGTTCTTCGCGCAGCCAAATTTCATCAGACGCCGTCGCCGGAGAAGGAAATGTCTTTTCGGCTTCCCCGGACAGACGGATCGCCGCCGCATCGAGCCGTTCGACGGCCGCCCATTCCACTTCGCCCAGCTTGGGGAAGCGGCGTTTCCGGACGGCTAAGCCGACGATCGGGGGGTACGGCTCGTTCAGGCGGATCTTGAGGTCGTGAAGCTTCCCGATTGTTCCGCCGGCGGCCGAGACGACCGGCCGGTTCAGGATTTCCGAGATGTAAAAAAAACGTCCGGCCGGACCGGCCTTCCCGGGCGTTTCCGTTTGTCTGCGGCTCATGCGGACCTGTTCCTCCCTGGAACGAGGCGTTCTCGCGGACGGAGGATTATTTCGCCTCGGCCCAGCTGGCCCCCCAGCCGAGCGAAACCTTCAAGGGCACGCGGAAGCCGGGGCAGGCCGACTCCATGACGTTTCGGACCAGGCCGTCCAGGATGGAACGTTCTTTTTCCGGCGCTTCGAAGACGAGCTCGTCGTGAACCTGGAGAATCATCCGGGCGGCGAGCGCTCGCCGCCCGAGTTCCGCGCCCGCCGCGATCATGGCTTTCTTCATGATATCGGCCGCCGTTCCCTGAATGGGCATGTTAAGGGCGATCCGCCGCCCGGCATCCCGGGCCGCCCGGTCCGACTGCTTGAGCTCGGGAACCGGACGCCGCCGGCCGAACAGCGTTTCGGCGTATCCCCGGGAGGCGGCCGAGGCGACGAGTCCTTCGAGATAGGCTTTGACCCCGGGAAACCGTTCGTAGTACTTGTCGATGTATTCTTGGGCTTCCCGGGTCGACGTTTCAAGCTCCCGGGCCAGGGAAAAGGCCGAGGCGCCGTAGATCAGGCTGAAATTGATGATTTTCGCCCGGCGTCGCCGTTCCTCATCCGTCCCGCCGGCGTTTCGGCCGAAGACCCGGTCGGCCGTCTCGGCATGAATGTCCCGGTCCCTGCGGAAAATGTCAATGAGGGCGGGATCCTCGGAGAGATGGGCCAGCACCCGGAGCTCGATCTGGGAATAATCCGCGGCCAGAAGAAGGCGGCCTTTTTCAGGAATGAAAGCCGCGCGGAAGCGCTTGCCGATCGGTCCGCGGGCCGGGATGTTTTGCAGATTCGGGTCGGAGCTGGAGAGACGGCCGGTCGAGGTCACGGCCTGGTTGTAGGAGGTGTGAATGCGGCCGTCGGCCGGATCGATCAAGGCGGGCAGGGCGTCGGCGTAGGTGGACTTGAGCTTGGCCGTCTGGCGGTATTCGATGACGAGGGGGACGACGGGGTGGAGATCGCGGAGACCGTCGAGGACGTCGATGGCGGTCGAGACGGCGCCCGATCCGCGGGCTTTTTTCGGGGCCGGGAGAAGAAGCTTCTGAAAGAGAACGGACGACAGCTGGGCGGGGGAATTGATGTTGAACTCGAGCCCGGCGTGCTCGTAGATCTGTTTTTCAAGGAGGCGGAGGCTGGCTTCGAGCTCGGCCGAAACGCTGCGGAGGGCCGCCTCGTCGACCCGGACGCCGGCCGTTTCCATGTCCGCCAGGATCCGGATCAACGGACGCTCGAGGTCGCGGTAGACGCCGTCGAGTCCCTCCTGTTCCAAGCGCGGCCGGAGGATCCGGGCGATGGACAGGGCGAAGTCGGCGTCCTGGCAGGCATACGGGGCGGCCGATTCGACCGGCGCGCGGTTCATCGTGATCTCGTTCTTGCCCTTGCCGACGACGGCTTGGTAGGGAATGGCCGTCTCCTGGAGATAAGCCGCGGCCAGACGGTCGAGGTTGTGGCGGCCCCAATTCGGTTCCAGAAGATACGACAGGATCATGGTGTCGTCGTCCAAGCCCTGGAGGTCGAGGCCTTCCCGGCGGAGAACGATCAGGTCGTACTTGATGTTCTGGCCGATTTTTCGGATCTTCGGATCCTCCAGGACCGGTCGGAGGATGTCGAGGGCTTGGCCGAGGGGAATCTGAGCCGGGGCTCCGAGGTAATCATGCCGCAGGGGAAGATAAAAGGCCTCGCTCGGCTCAAGGGAGAAGGACATCCCGACAAGCCGGGCCCGGGTCGGGGAGATATGGTCGGTTTCGGTGTCGAGGGCTACGAAACCCGCCTCGCGGATCCGGCCGGTCAGGCGCCTGAGGTCCAAAACGGCGAGAATCGTCCGGTAAACGCGGGTTTTTTTCCTCTCGAGCGGGGCGCCGGCGGAGATCCCGGCGGCCAGGCTCGTAAATTCCAGCTCGGAATACAGCCGGGCCAGGGCCGGCTTGTCCGGCTCCTCGACCTGAAAGGCGACCGGATCGAAGGGGACGTCCAAGGCGCATTCGATCGTGGCCAGCTTCCGGCTGATTTCGATCTTGTCCCGGTTGTTTTTCACCGCTTCCCGGAGCCGTAAATTCTTGATCCGCTCGGGATGTTCGAGGAGCGCGTCCAGGCTTCCGTGCTCGGTGATCAGGGCCTTGGCTGTTTTTTCGCCGATTCCGGGAACTCCGGGAATGTTGTCGGACGGATCCCCCCAGAGGGAAAGGACGTCGACCACGCGGTTGGGGGGAACGCCGAACTCCTTGCCCACGGTCTTTTCGTCGAAAAATTTCTCCTTGGCCGGGTTGAAAACCTTGATCTTGGAGTCAACCAACTGGAAAAGGTCTTTGTCCGTCGTGACGATCACGGTTTCAAATCCCGCCGCGGCCGCCTGGAGCGCCAGGCAGCCGAGAACGTCGTCGGCCTCGTGGCGGGGGCTCTCCAACAGGGGGATCCGGCAGGCTTGAAGAACTTCTTTCAGCTTAGGAAGCTGGGCGGCCAGGTCGTCGGGCATGGGCTTTCGGTGGGCTTTGTAATCCTGGTAAACTTCCCGGCGGATTTTTTCCCCGGGAGCGTCGAAAACGACGCCGAGATGACCGGGGGCGGCCTCGTCTAAAATCTTGCGCAGGGTGATCAGAAAACCGTAGATCGCGTTCGTCGGGAATCCGGCGGCCGTCGAGAGCCGCTGAACGGCGTAATAAGATCGGTAGAGCAGGGAATTCCCGTCGATGAGATAGAGGATTTTTCCGGGCATCGTCAGGATTTGAGCAGAGGAATGTCGAGCCGTCCCCCGGCGATGTCATCGAGAACGGCCTGATGCTGATCACGGATGAGATGCGTCAAGCGTTCGGCCCGCTCGGGATCGTCAAGGAGCGCCGTGCAGGAGGACTTGCGCGAATAGACGAGCTGGCCGCGCCGGTAAATCAGCGTTTCCAGGGAATGGGTTTGCGGTCCGCCCTCCTGGGTTTGGACCAGGAAGGAAATCCCGGAATAAAGAATGGTCGTCGATAGGCCGTTCATCGGATGTCTTATAAATAATCCGATTGGAGAGATTAATCAAGAAGAAAATACGCCGGAACCCGGCGGCGGCCGGGGCGGCCCGGCCGCCGCCGGCGCCGGGGACGCTCCGGCCCTCGGGCCGCCGGCCGGCGGTTGGTTGACAAAGGGAAGTCACATGGTATAATAAGCGGACCTTTTGCGGGTGTAACCTATGATTATTGATATAGATAAGTTGCCGAAAGACGGACTGGACATCAGCCGGAATTTCGATTTTCCGAGCGTGGACCTGGTCGAGGAAGACGCCGTCTTCCTCCAACCCGTTCAAGCCGAGCTCTCGGTCAAGCGGATGGAAGAGGAGGTCTTTATCAAGGGCCGCGTGAAGACCGTCCTGCGCTTCACCTGCGGACGGTGCCTCGCGCCTTTTGAGTTTCCCGTCGATTCCCGCTTCGACTTGGTTTTTCTCCCCGAGGAGATGCAGGAGCTGAAGGAAGAATTCGACGACGAGGATGCCGACCGGCTGTTCTACCGGAGCCGGCGGATCGACCTCCGGGAGGTGATCCTCGAACAATTGAACCTGACGTTTCCGGCCCGGCCGTTGTGCTCTCCCGGCTGCGAGGGCTTGTGCGCCGTGTGCGGCAAAATCCGGCGCGAGGGAGCCTGCGGCTGCCAGGTCAAGGAAACGGATGTCCGTCTCGAGCCGCTAAAAATTCTTAGGAAAGATAAGGGAAAATAAATGCCGAATCCCAAACGCAGACACTCGCATGCCCGCAAGGGCCGCCGCCGGGCGCATGATTTCATGACCGTGCCGTCGTTCTCCTCTTGTCCCAATTGCGGAACGCCGAAGATGCCGCATCATGCTTGTCCGGAATGCGGTTATTACCGCGGTCGACCGGTGATCAAAGCCGCCGAAAAATAATTCTGGATTCTCGTCGGATGAAAATCGCCGTTGACGCGATGGGGGGGGATTTAGGTCTCCGGATCACGATCCCGGGGGCGGTCCAGGCCGCCAAGGAAAATGACCTGGACGTCGTTTTCGTCGGAGCGAAGGAACAGATCAGCCCGGAAGTCGCCCGCTGGGGGGGAAAACCTTCGGATTTCCCCATCATCGACGCCCCCGAGTCCGTCGGCATGGGAGACGGCATGTTCGCCCTCCGGCGGAAAAAGCGCTCCTCCATCCGGATCGGAATCCAGCTTGTCCGGGACGGACAGGCCGACGCCTTCGTTTCGATGGGCAACACGGCCGCCGTCGTCGCCATGGCCCGCCAAATTCTCGGCCCCCTGCCGGGAGTCAACAAACCGGCGCTCTCCCTTTTAATCCCCACCCTGAAAGGACACACCCTTCTCCTCGACGTCGGGGCCAACGCCAATTGCCAGACCGAGGACCTCGCCCAGTTTGCGGTCATGGGCAAGGTTTTCATGGAGCAGGTGATGGGCCGCCCGAATCCCTCGGTCGCCCTGATGAGCATCGGGGAAGAAGAGGGCAAGGGCAACGAGCTGACCCGGCAGACCTTCGACCGTCTTTCGGTCTCCGGCCTGAACTTCATCGGCAATATCGAGGGCAAGGACCTGTACGCGGGAAAAGCCGACGTGATCGTCAGCGACGGATTCACCGGCAACGTCGCCTTGAAGGTCAGCGAGGGCGTCATTGAGACGCTTTTCCACATGGCCCGGCGCGAAATCACGAAGAATTTGTTCGCCAAGATCGGCCTGCTGCTCATGAAAGGCCATCTCAAGCGGATTTATAAAAGAGTGGATTACAGCGAATACGGAGGAGCCCAGCTTCTGGGCCTGAATGGGATGTGCATCGTCGGCCACGGCCGGAGCAATTCCAACGCCGTTAAAAACGCCGTCCGGCTGGCCCGGGAATTCGTCGTCAAGCGGGTTCAGGACAGAATCCGGGAGGAACTCGCCCGGACGGTCGCCCCAGGGGAGGTTAAAGCCTGATGATTTTCAAAGACAAGGTCACGGTCGTCACGGGAGCTTCGCAGGGAATCGGCGAGACGATCGCCCGGGACTTCGCCGCCGAGGGCGCCGTCGTCGTCCTCGTCGACATCCAAAAGGAAAAGCTGGAGGCCGTCGCCGCTTCCATCAAGGCCGCCGGCGGCCGGGCGTCCGTCCGGGAAGCCAACGTCGCCGCGTTCGCCCAAGCCGAGGCGGCCGCCGCCTCGGTCGTTCAGGAGTTCGGAAAAATCGACCATCTGATCAATAACGCCGGCATCACCCGCGACAACCTTCTTCTCCGGATGAGGGAGGAGGAATGGGACGCGGTCGTGGCCGTCAACCTCAAGGGCATTTTTAATTTCACCAAGGCCGTGCTTCGGAGCATGCTTTCGGCCCGCTCGGGCCGGATCGTCAGCTTGTCCTCGGTCGCCGGCGCGATGGGCAATCCCGGGCAGACCAACTACGCCGCGACCAAGGCCGGCGTCGTGGGATTCACCAAGTCGCTGGCCCGGGAAGTCGGTTCACGCGGCGTCACGGTCAACGCGGTCGCCCCCGGCTATATTTCGACCCCCATGACCTTGGGTCTTCCGGAGGCGGTCAAGCAGTCCTTTCTCGCTCTCATCCCTCTTCAACGGTTCGGCGAACCCGCGGACGTGGCCAAGGCGGTCCGGTTCCTGTGTTCCGACGACGCGGCCTATATCACCGGCCAGGTGATCCACGTCAACGGCGGCCTTTATATGTGACGATCCAAATTTTCACAAGGAGGTCCATTATGGACAGAGACGAATTGCTGAAAAAGATGAAGACGATCGTGGCCGACAAGCTGAGCATCAGCGAGGACCAGGTCACGGAGAACGCCTCCTTCATCGAGGATTTGGGCGCGGATTCCCTGGACACGGTGGAGCTCGTGATGGCCCTGGAAGATGAATTCGGCCTGGATATTCCCGACGAAGAAGCCGAAAAGCTGACGACGGTCGGCAAGGCCATGGAATACATTCTCGGCCATGCCAAATAGCCGGGAAACCCGAGACCATCGCCACGATCTGAGACGCGTCGTCATCACGGGAGTGGGGCTGGTCACGCCCCTGGGCACAGGTGTCTCCGACGTCTGGGAGAACGTGATCTCCGGATCGAGCGGCATCGGCCCGATCACCCGTTTCGATGCTTCCCGGCACGCCACGCGGATCGCGGCCGAGGTCAAGGGATTCGATCCCCTGCGGTTTGTCGACCGGAAAGAAATCCGGAAGATGGATCCGTTCATCCAATACGCGATCGGGGCGGCCGTTCTGGCCGCCGAGGACGCCGGGATTCCGCCGGACCTTTTAGCCGGCGAACGGTGCGGCGTTTATGTCGGTTCCGGCATCGGCGGCATCGGGACGATCGAGGAGTATCACAAGATCCTCCTGGAAAAAGGACCCGACCGGATATCGCCCTTCTTTCTCATCGCCACGATCATCAACGAGGCGAGCGGCCGGATCTCCATCCGCTTCAAGTCGCGGGGGCCGAACTCGGCCTCCGTCACGGCCTGCGCCTCGGGCGCCCACGCCGTGGGCGACGCCTTCCGGATCATCCAGCACGGCCTGGCCGACCGGATGATCGCCGGAGGGGCCGAGGCCCCGATCACGCCGCTGAGCGTGGCCGGATTCTGCGCGATGAAGGCCCTTTCGGAGCGGAACGACGATCCCGGCCGGGCGTCGCGGCCTTTTGACAAAACGCGGGACGGATTCGTTATCGGCGAGGGCGCGGGCATCTGTCTCCTGGAGGAACTCGGCGCGGCCGTCCGCCGCGGAGCCCGGATTTACGCCGAGGTCGTCGGTTATGGAATGACGGGCGATGCCTATCATCCGGCCGCCCCGGCCGAGGACGGAGACGGGGCCGTGCGGGCGATGCAAGCCGCCCTGGATGACGCCGGCGTTCCCCCGGCCGATGTCCAATACATCAATGCCCACGGCACGTCCACGCCGCTCAACGACCGGATCGAGACGGCGGCGATCAAGAAGGTCTTCGGATCGCAGGCCGTCCGCCTGGCCGTCAGCTCGACCAAGTCCATGACCGGCCATGCCCTCGGGGCGGCCGGCGGGATCGAGACGGCCATCACGGCTTTAGCGATCAGGAACCAGACGATGCCGCCCACGGCGAATTACGAAGTCCCCGATCCGGACTGCGACCTGGACTATGTTCCGGGCCGGGCCCGGTCTGCTGAAATCGTTTACGCTCTTTCGAATTCCTTCGGATTCGGGGGAACGAACGCCACGCTTCTCCTTCGCCGGTGCGACGGCTGAGGGGGGAGAAAGACGCCGGCGAAAACCCGGGGCTCGCCGCGAGCCGGCAAGCCCGGGGAATGAATGTGAGGAGAAACCGATGAATATCCTTGTCTTCATCAAGCGTGTGCCGGATACCGAATCCCGGATCCGAATCGACCGGGAGGCGAAATCCATCGTCGAGGAAGGCTTGAATTTCGTCCTGAGCCCTTATGATGAGTACGCCCTTGAGGAAGCCCTCCGGCTTCGGGAAGCCAAGGGGGGCAAAGTCACGGCCGTTTCTTTCGGCCCCGACGAAGCCTTGTCGACTCTCCGCAAAGCCCTGGCCATGGGGGCCGACGAGGCCGTGCTGATCAAGGACGACCTCCGGGAGGCGTACGATCCCCTGCGGATCGCCCGCGTCCTGGCCGCCTTCGTCCGCGCCCGTCAGCCCGACGCCGGCCTGATTCTCTTCGGCCGGATGTCGGTCGGATCCGACAACGCCGCGGTTCCGCCGATGGTCGCCGAGATGCTCGGGCTTCCCCAAGCCACCGTTGTCACCAAGCTCGAAATCAGCGGCCAAGAAGCCGCAGCCTGCAGGGAAATCGAGGGCGCCCTCGAAAAAGTCGCCTTCCGTCTCCCGGCCGTCGTCTCGGCCCAGAAGGGGCTGAACGAGCCCCGCTATGAAACGCTCAAGGGGATCATGGCCGCCAAGAAAAAAACCGTTCCCGTCGTGACGCTCGCCGAGCTCGGCTTGTCCGGGGAGGAGGCCGTCCCCCGCGTGGAGATCCTGAGCCTTGAGCTCCCGGCCGCCAAACAAGCCGGAAAAATCCTGCCCGGTACGGCCGAGGAAGCGGCCCGGGAACTGGTCCGGCTTCTGCGGAACGAAGCCAAGGCCCTGTGAGGAGAAGGATGATGATTCTTTGCTTTATTGAAATCCGGGACGGAAAAATCAAGAAAAGCTCGCTGGAGACGCTCGTCGCGGGGCGGAGGGCGGCCGAAGCCCTGGGTTTTCCGGCGGAAGCGGTCCTCGTCGGGAGCGCTCCCGAAGGGGCGGCCGCCGAAATCGGCGCGGCCGGAGCGGCGAAGATCCATCATCTCCAAAATCCGGCCTTAACCGATTATTCGAGCCAGGGATTCGCCCTGGCCGTCGAGGGGCTCGTCCGGGAAACAGCGGCCCGGGCCGTCTTCTTTCCGGCCACGGCGATGGGCCGGGATCTTGCTCCCCGGCTTGCCGCCCGCCTGGGCGTTCCCCTGGCTTCCGATTGCACGGCCGTTTCCGTTTCCGGCGGCCGCCTGGTCTTCACCCGGCCGATTTTTGCCGGCAAAGCCCTCCTGACCCTCGCTCTTCCGGCCGGGCCGGCGATCGCCACCCTCCGGCCCAACGTTTTTCCGCTGGACGCGGAACCCGGCCCCGAGGCCGAGGTTGTCCCCCACGCGGTCGCGATCCCGGAGGGGGCCGTCGCCGGAAAAGTCGCGGAGATCTTGAGCGAGTCCGGGGCGGCGATCGATGTGGCCGAGGCCGATATCGTCGTCGCCGGCGGCCGGGCGATGAAAGGCCCGGAAGGATTCGCCCGGCTTTCCGATCTGGCGGCGGTCCTTCCGCGGGCGGCCGTCGGGGCGTCTCGGACGGCCGTCGACGCCGGCTGGATCGGCCATTCCCACCAAGTCGGCCAAACGGGCAAAACCGTCAGCCCCAATCTTTATTTTGCCTTCGGGATCAGCGGAGCGATCCAGCACTTGGCCGGCATGTCCTCGTCCAAGGTGGTCGTCGCGGTCAACAAGGATCCCGAAGCCCCGATCTTCAAGGTGGCCGATTACGGAATCGTGGCCGACCTGTTTCAGGTCGTGCCCGCCTTGATCGCGGAAATCAAAGCCCTCGGCTCCTGATCATTTCCGGCGGGATCCCGCCGGCCGCCGCCGTCAGCGGATCAGGGCGTTGAAGAACAGCTTGAAGGTGCCGTGCGTCTGGGCCCGGTGCTGGGGCCGGATGCCGAAAAGGACGACCCGGCCCTCGCCGTGCCGGACCGAAACGACGGCCGCCCGCCCGGCCAGGCGGGATTCCCCCAAAAGCCAGCCGCTTTGGAGAAGATCGCGAGAAGCGAAGGCTGCCGCGATCTCAGCCCGCTCGTTGTGATTTGTTGGAAGGATCTCGAAAGCCGGATTTCCCATCTGAAACACGACCAGCCCCTCGTCCGGCTGACCGTAGGCCAAGGGATTCTTTGGATCGTACGTCACCCGCAGGGTCGATCCCGGGCACCAGAAATCCTTGCGGTTGATTCCGGCCAGGACGTTGCGGACCGGGAGGCCGAATTTCTCCACGGCCAGGCCGCAGGCGCGGCCGAAGGCGACCAGCGTGCCGCCCTTGGCCACAAAGGACTTCAAGGCTTCGAAACCTTCGGCCCTGATTCCGCTGCGGTATTCCGGAGGCGTGGATTCCAGGAGTCCGGGCCTGTGATCCAATCCTTCCCCGGTGATGAGAGCCGGCGCGTCGTCCGGAAGGAGAATGACGTCGAAGGCGGCGTTCAGTCCGCCCTTTTGGATCTCCGCGTCCCTCAGGGTCGTGTACGGGATCGCGAACTCTTCCAGAAGGAGGCGCGTCCAGCCCTCGTCCATGTTGCCGCCCCAGTAGCGCTGGTACACGCCGAGGCGCTGCCGCTTGACCTCGCGACCGGTTCGATCGAGGCCCGGCTCGAGGGCCCGGAAGTCGACGCCCGTCGTTCGGGCGATTTCGGAAAGCAGGGCGCTTGACGTTCCGGCCGGAACAAGGAAGTCGCCGGGACGAAGGCCGCCGGCGCTTTCTTCGGCCCGACGCAGCCGGATGCCCCGGTCAAGCAGCCGTCCGGCCGCCGCGAAGGCGTCGTTGAGGCGCCCGTCGAGGGAATGGCCGGCGGCGCTTCCGGCTGCGCGTCCGGCCGGCGCGAGCGCCCCGGTCAGCGTTTCAAAGTTCCCGGTGACGGCCTCGTCGAGAGCCTCCACCCGGACGCCCATGAATTCGGCCATCGTGTCGGTGGCCATGTCGTAAGGGGATTCCGGGGTTCCGTCCGGCCGCCGGGTGAAGGAATTGTCGGGATAGAGCGTCCGGCCGAGGAGATAGCGGATCAGGCCCATTTTGGGCTGAGCGAGGGGAACCAGGAAGGATCCGGCGGCATAAGGCTTTCCGTCGGCGGCTCTGAACGCCTCGGCCGCCCGGCGGATTTCGATGCCCTGGTCGAGCAGCTTGTTGATCAGCTTGACAGCCGTCAGCGGATCGTGTTGGACGGCCGGGATGATGTAGGCGGCGGGCTTTCCCTGGGCGCCGCGCTCGGTCTGTCTCCGGGCCTTGAGAAAGGCGTTCCGCAGGACGGTCTCCTTGTTCCTGGCGGCCAGGTCGAGCACCGCCCAAGCCGAGATTTTCTGGCGGTCGATGATGTCCCGAAGCCTCCACCAGCCGCCCGGCCAGGGATTGGGGAACGTGGTCTGGGCTTCGTAAGCGGGGAATCCGCGGTCGTCGCCCTTAAGCTGGTGGGGGTGGATATAGAGCGGCGAGGCCAGCCTGGCGTCGGCCGATTCGGTCAGCATCCCGGCGATGTTGTGAAAGGGGGTGATCCAGTGGAATCCGAAATGACCCCAGCCGGAGAATTGAGCCGCGTTGATGACGCCGGACAATCCGGCTTCTTCCTCCTTGTACGCGATATGCGCCCCGTACCAGCTGTGCTCCCGCCAGATCAGGGGGTCGGCCAGCGGGCGGATGGGCTCGGCGTAGGGCGGCACGTAGATCCGCGGTCCGTAGCTGCCCATGTGGTGGTGGTCGACATAGGCTTGGGGAATCCAATCGCGGAACAGGAGGCGGGCCATGTAGCGGGATTCGACCAGGTTGGTCTGAAACGCGTCCCGGTTGTTGTCGTGGCCGGCGTATTTGTGGTAGAGCCACGGCAGGTCGGATCCCTCGTATTCCGTTCCCAGGGTCTTTTGGTACCAATCGTAAACCATGACCGCCCCGTCGGGATTGAAGGACGGAACCAGGAGAAAGACGACGTTGTCCAAGATGCGCGCGGTCTCCTCGTCGGCCCGCGAAACGAGATCATAGGCCAGCTCCGGGGCCATCTGGGTGCCTCCGATTTCGGTGGCGTGGAGACTCATGGACTGGCAGATCACGGCCTTCCCCTCGGCGATCAGCTTTTCGGCGGCCGTCTCGTCCAAATCGCGAGGATCGCTGAGGCGGAGGTTGATTTTTCGGAGCTCTTCCAGGCGGCCGAGATTGCGGGAGGAGGAAATGACGACCAGAAGGAAGGGCTGGTTCATCGTCGACGGCCCCAGGTCGACGACCTTGATCTTATCGCTTTCCCGGGCGAGGAGGCGGTAGTAGGCGACGATCTTGTCCCAGGGCGCCATCCGCCGGTCGGCTCCAAGCCGGAATCCGAAAAACGTTTCCGGCGAGGTGACGGCCGCCGTTTCGGCGGCCGGGGCGGGCCGGGGGCCGGGCGCGGCGATGGACGGAACGAAAAGCGCAAGCGTCAAGATGAAGGCGGCGGTTCTTTGTTTCATGGCGGCGTATCCTCCGTGAGCGCGGTTTGGCGCGCCGCCGGGATGTCTCGAGGGTTTCCCCGGCGGCGGTCTCCCAATCTAGTACAGATGGGCCGGGACTTCAATCGTCGTCGGCCGCGGCCGGTCCGGATCCGCTTACTCGCCGACGTTCAAGAGCAGCTGATTTTCCTTCGACCGGCGTTCCCCGACGCTCGTGACGAAAATCGCCGGCCGGTCGGCCACCGGGCACTTGTTCTCGCAAACGCCGCAGCCGATGCACAGCTCGGGATCGATGATCGGAGCTTTTTCCACGGCCGTCGTTCCGTCGGGCCGTTTCGTCTCGACGAGGATGAACTTGATCGCCTTGGGAGAGACGGGGCAATGCTCCTCGCAGACGATGCAGGGCCGTCCGAGGAAATAGGGGAGGCAGCGGTTCTTGTCGATCCAGGCCGTCCCGATTTTGACCGTCGTTTTTTCCGGGACGGTCAGTTCCTTGATCGCCCCGGTCGGACAGACCTGGGTGCAGAGCGAACAATAGTACTCGCAATAGCCGATTTTCGGGACCAGCACCGGCGTCCACAGGCCCTCGGGCCCGGCTTCGGTCAGGGCGGGCTGGAGACCGTTGGTCGGGCAGGCTTTCAGACACTCGCCGCACTTGATGCAGGTCCGGAGGAAGGCCGGCTCGGGCAGCGATCCGGGCGGCCGGATGAGATGTTCATCGGCCCGAGTCCGGGCGGACGTGATCCGGAAAAACGGGACGCTGAAGAAAGCCAAAAACGATGTCGCCAGCAGACGCCGGCGGGTCAAGGCGACGGCCGGCGGCTTCTCCGCGCCGAGGCGGACCGGGAACGTGATCGCCCGCTCCGGACAGATCGCCGCGCAGGTCTCGCAATACACGCACTCCGAGCTTTTCCATCCCCCGGCCGGGAAGGGAGCGGCCTGGGTTTGGCAGTGGATCGAGCAGAGGCCGCATTGGGTGCACTTCGATTCGTCGATTTTCAGCTTGAACAGGTTGTATCGGCTGAAGAGGCCCAGGAGCGCCCCCAGGGGGCAGACATACCGGCACCAAAAGCGCTCCCGGATTTTGTTCAGAAGAACGGCTCCGAGAAAAATCAAGCCGAGGAGAAATCCCTGCCGGAAGGTCGTGTTCAGGGTCAGAGTCGAGAGAGCCTGGGCCAGCGTGTCGCCGAAGGCCTCGAGCCTGACCGCGTAGACGGCCCCGAGAAGGGCGTCCGCTCCTAGACCGAAGGCCGGGATAAGGCCGGCGGCCGAGGCGCGCGTCAGGAACGACAGCGGGTCCAGGTACCCCGCGGCGTTGAGGCCGAAGAGGGCGGCGACGAGGACGAAGGCAAGGACGGCGTATTTGATCCATAACCCGCCCGAGGCCGGCTTTTTCGGCCGGAGGAACCGCGCTTTCTTGAAAATCCAGGAAAAGAGCTGGTGGACGGTCCCCAGGGGGCAGATCCAGCCGCAGACGATCCGGCCGAACAGGACGGTGACGAGGACCGTAAGGGCGGCCCAGGCGAAATAAACGAGGAAGACGCGTGAGGCGAGGATCGTGGCCGCGGCCAGGAGAGGGTCGAAATGAAAAAAAGCCTCGACCCGGCCGATGTAATCCTCTCCGGTGAAATGCGCGCCGAAGAGGAGGAGGAAAAACAGTCCGAGGAACGCCGCCTGGACGGCGATTCGGGCGATCTGGAGGCGGCGGAATTTCTTAGAGCGTTCTTTTTTCAATGTTCATCTTCTCCAGATCGATCCGGCCGATGTTTCTTTCAACGGCGAAGCGCAGGAGAGGGAGCTCGGCGGGGACGATATCGAAAAGAACGGCTCCCATGGCTTCGACCGCGGCCGCGTCCGTTCCGGCCACGGCCGTCTTCAAGAGCTTGGTGTCCGACGGCCGGCCGCCCTGGGGGCCGTTGCGGATGAGGATCCGCCAGGCGTCGAGAACGGTCAGCTTGGGCTTGAAGAAGGCGGCCAAATCGGCCGAGGCCTCGTCGATGCGCTGGTGGAGGCGGTTGCGCGGGTCGCCGATCGCCCCCAGCCAGTTCTTCATCCCCAGCGTCACCCGGCAGAGGTTGTGGTGCTTGGCGATCGGAACGTTGATGAGGGCGTCGCATTCGACGAAGTCCTGGATCACGTCCCATTCCTTGAGCCAGGCGCCGCCGATGGTCATTTTCTTGATCCGCCTCGGGTTGATGAAGGGCACCTCGGCCCCGGCTTCCCTGGCCGCCGCCTGGATGCCCGAGCGGACATAGCAGCGCTGGGCTTGATTGGTGGTGTTGTCCATCACCGCGACCTTTTTCGCCCCGGCGGCGAAGCTGAGCTCGACCAGGGTCCGGACGATGTCCGGGTTGGTGCAGGCGGCCATCTCCGGGGTGCGGTCCCAGCCGATGTTCGGCTTGATGAGAACGACGTCCCCCCGGGAGACAAACCGGTTCATCCCGCCGAGGGCCTCGACGGCCGCCCGGGCGATGTCCGCCGGCGAATTTCCCTGGATGACGGCCAGGTCGGGCGGGCCGGGGGCCGCGGCCGGCCGGCCGATCAGGCCGGGGACGGCGCTGAGAGCCGCGCCGCCCCAGACGGCGCTCTTGAGAAACGTTCTTCGTTTCATGGGTTTATCCTTTACCGAGGGAACGGATGTAGGCTTTGATCCCCTCGAAAATTCCCCGGGCGATATTCTGGCGGTACACCGCGCTCTGGAGCCGCTTGATCTCCTCGGGATTGGAAAGATGTCCGGCTTCGATCAGGATCGCCGGCATCTCGCTTCCCAGAAGCACCCAGAACGGGCCGCCTTTGGCGCCCAGGTCCTTGACGCCGGCGTAGTGACGGGAAAGATGGGAAGCCAGGGCGGATTGGACCGTCCGGGCCAGCTCCCGGGATTCGATGATCCGGCTGTTTTGGACGACTTTCTTGACGATTTTGTCCATCTCGCCGATGGTTTTTGTCGTCGTCGCGTTTTCCTTGGCTGCCAGCTCGTTGACCGCGGGATCGGGGCTGAAATTCAGGAAGAACGTCTCCAGCCCCTGCCGCGCTTTCAGCCGGTAGGCGTTCACGTGGATGGAGATGAACAGGTCGGCTTTCCGTTGATTGGCGACGATGGTCCGCGCTTCCAAGGGGACGAAGATGTCGGTTTCCCGCGTCAGGACGGCGGACAGATCGGACTCGGCTTCGAGGATCGCTTTGAGCTTGAGGGCGATGTCGAGGGTCAGGTCCTTTTCCTTCGGACCGGCCGGATCGAGACAGCCCGGATCCGATCCGCCGTGCCCGGGATCGATGATGATCGTCCGCACGCCCAGCCCGAGCTGGCGGGCGAGGCTGTATCCGCCCCCCGCCGGCTGGGCGGGCTTCGGGATTTTTTCAGCCGGCGGGGCGGCCGCCGCGGGGCCGGCCGCGGGGTCTTTCGGATAAATGTCGATGACGATCCGGAACGGATCAAAGAGGTTGAAGACGTCATACCGGCGGACGCGGTCCCAGTCGGCCTCAATCGTCAGGCGCACGGTCGTCGGATTCTTTGCCGCGAGACGGAGACGCCGGATGTAGCCGGCGCCGGCCGGGGTGACGGTTTCGGGAACGATGGGATTAAGCCGGGCCCGGATGACGTCGACGGTAATCTCCGGCGGCGTGAGGGTCTCGTTCCAGACGTATTCCCGCGGAGCGCCCACGTCCAGGACGATGCGGGTGTAGTTGGGATGGGCGTAGGACCGGACGTTATAGACTTCGGAGAGGACGGGAACGTCCGTTTTTTCGGCCGGGGCGGCGGCTAAGGAGAGAATCAGGACCGGGAAAATCGTCCAGAGACGGCCTGTTCGTCCACTCATCCGTTTTGTTCGAGAAATATTATAACACGGTTGATTTGCCGAAAAAGACGGGCCGGCGGAAGGACCGCCGGCTCGTCCGGGGAAGGCCTCCGAATCAGGCGCCGTATTTTTTCAACTTCCCGGCATGGCCGAGAATCAGCGGCATGGCCCGAAGCGAGGGAAAGCGGCCGAGGATGCCTTTGGCGCAGGCCCGCTCTGAGAAGGCGACGACATCGTCGGGCAAGGCGGTCGGGGCGGCCAGGAGGAACGGATTCGGGTGGAAGGAATGCCCGCGCATCAAGGCCGGGGTCGAGTGGTCGGCGGTGACGACGAGAACGTCGGGTTTGAGGGCTTCGATCCGGGGAAGGAAGCGGTCGGCCTCCTCGATCGCCCGGACCTTGGCTTCGAAGTTCCCGTCTTCCCCGGCCGCGTCCGTTTTTTTAAAGTGAACGTAGAAAAAGTCGTGGTCTTTCCAGCGGGCCTCGAGAGCGGAGAAGAGGTCCTCCGGCTCGGGGCCGACTTTATAAACATGCATTCCGATCAGCCGGGCCAAACCCTTGTACATCGGATAGTTGGCGATCGCCGCCGGCCGGAGTTTGAACAGGTCGGCCATGGTCGGGATGGTCGGCTGAACCGAGAAGCCGCGAAGCAGGGCGGCGTTGGCCGCCGGCTCGTCCTTGAGGATCCCTAGAATCTCGTCAAGGAAAGTGTTGACGATGGAAGCCGCTTTCTCCGAGGCCGCGTCCAGCGCGGACGCCGGGACGCGGGGCTTGCCGTCTTTCTGCGGATCGGCGTCGGTCAAGGCGTCGGAGAGCCCGGGAGCCCGGAACCGGGCGACGAAGCGGTGTTCCTTGCCGGCGAAGAGAGTGATTTCAGGATTGGACATTCCGGCCCGGGCGGCGTTGATTTTGGCGCAGATCCGTTCGCACTCGCTCGTCGGAATCCGTCCGGCCCGCCGGTCGGCGATCAAGCCGTCCTTGAGAGTGGCGAAGTTTCCCCGGGCGACGAGGTCGCCTTCCCGGACCTCGACATCCGAGCCCAGGGCCTCGAGGATTCCCCGGCCGAGCCGGTGGCGGAGGGGATCGTAGCCGAAAAGGGCCAAGTGGGCCGGGCCGCTGCCCGGCGTCACGCCCATGAGGACCGGATCGGTGAGCCCGCAGCTGGACCGGGCGGCCAGGCGGTCGAGGTTCGGCGCGGCCGCCGTTTCCAGCTCGGTCCGTCCGTTTCGCGGCAGCCCGCCCAGGCCGTCGATGACGAAGAGAACGATCTTCGTGTCGGTTTGAACCGCGAGCTCGCGGGACAGTTCTTCAAAGCTCATGGCGACTCTCCGAATGAAATGGAAACGATATTATAGCATACCGCGTTCCCCGGGAGGGGCGCGCGGACTCCGTTCTCGGACATGCCGCGAACCCGCCGCTTTCGCCCTTGAGGCCCCGGGCCGCGGGTGATACAATCGCTTCGTGAATAAAATCCTGGTGATTGATTTCGGGTCGCAGTATACCCAGCTCATCGCCCGCAAGGTGCGGGAGCTGGGCGTGTACTCCGAAATCTGGCCTCCGACGGCCCCGGTCGAGGCGATCCGGGCCGCCCGGCCGCAGGGGCTTATCCTTTCGGGCGGACCGCAAAGCGTTTATGGGAAAGGGGCTCCGACGATCTCCCCGGAGATCTTCACCCTCGGCGTTCCTATCCTCGGCATCTGTTACGGACTGCAGCTCATGGCCCATCTTCTGGGCGGCCGGGTCGTCCCGTCTCCCCGGCGTGAATACGGCTTCGCCGCTCTCCGTCTCGTCCGCCGGAGCGGGCTGCTGTCCGGCCTCAAAGACGGCGAACAGGTTTGGATGAGCCACGGCGACAAGGTCGAAAAGCTCCCGCCGGGCTTCCGCGTCTCCGGCCGGACGGGGAACACGCGGGCCGGAGTGATCGAAGACCCGCGGCGCGATTTCTACGGCGTCCAGTTCCATCCCGAGGTCATCCACACCAAGGAAGGCCGGAAGCTTCTAGCTAATTTCCTCTTCAAGATCGCCGGCCTGATCCCCGACTGGAATATGGGATCGTTTATCGAGCGCAAGACCGAGGAGATCCGGAAGACGGTCGGCCGGGGCCGCGTTCTCTGCGGGCTTTCGGGCGGCGTGGATTCGCTGGTGACGGCCCTCCTGGTTCACCGGGCCGTCGGAAAACGCCTGACTTGCGTCTTCGTCGACAACGGCCTGCTCCGGGAGGGCCAGTATGCCGGCCTCATGGAGATGTTCCGGGTCAAGCTCGACTTGGACGTCGTCGGCGTGGACGCGGCCGCGGCCTTCGTCAAAGCACTGGGCGGCGTCTCCGACCCGGAGCGGAAAAGGAAGATCATCGGCGGCTTGTTCATCAAGGTTTTCCGGGAGGAGGCCCGCCGCCTGGGCGGGGCGAAGTTCTTGGCCCAGGGGACGATTTATCCCGACGTGATCGAGAGCCGTCCCGTCCAGGGGCCCTCGGCCGTCATCAAGTCCCATCACAACGTCGGCGGCCTGCCGAAATCGCACGGCTTCGTCCTGGTCGAGCCTCTCCGGGAGCTTTTCAAGGACGAAGTCCGGGCCGTGGCCGTGGAGCTGGGAGCCGACCGGGCCTTCGTCGCCCAGCATCCGTTCCCGGGCCCCGGCCTGGCCGTTCGGATCGTCGGCCCGGTCAACGAGGAATCCTTGCGGATCGTCCGCGAGGCCGACGACATCGTCGTTAGGGAAGTCCGGGCGGCCGGGATCTACGACCGCCTGTGGCAGGCCTTCGCCGTGCTGCTGCCCGTCCGAAGCGTCGGAGTCATGGGTGATCGGCGGACTTATCAGCGGGTCGTCGTCATCCGGCTGGTCCAAAGCGTGGACGGGATGACGGCCGACTGGTTCCCGGCGTCCCCCGGCCTTCTGGCCCGGATCTCGAACCGGATCGTCAACGAGGTGGCCGGAGTCAACCGGGTGGTCTTCGACGTCACCAGCAAGCCGCCCGGCACGATCGAATGGGAATGAATCCATGGCCCCCGGCTTCATCCATCTTCACAACCACTCGGAATACAGCATCCTGGACGGCGCCGTCCGCCTGGACGCCTTGGTCCAGGCCGCCGTCGACCACAAGATGCCGGCCGTGGCCCTGACCGATCACGGCAACCTCTTCGGAGCGGTCAAGTTCCAGAGAATCGCCAAAGACAAAGGCGTCAAGCCGATTTTCGGCTGCGAGGCCTATATCGCCCCGCGGAGCCGCCGTGACCGCGAGCTCCGCGACGGCGAGCCGGCCCACTATCATCTCTTGCTCCTGGTCGAGAACGAGACCGGCTACAAGAACCTCTGCGTCCTGTTGTCCAAGGCCTACTTGGAGGGATTCTATTACCGTCCCCGGATCGACAAGGAGCTCCTGGCCGCCCACAGCAAGGGACTGATCGGGTTTTCCGCCTGCCTGCGCGGCGAGATCGCCTATCTCTTCGGTCAAGGCCGGGAGGAGGCGGCTCTTCGGGCGGCCGAAAGCTATGCCGAGATCTTCGGGCCGGGGAATTTCTATATCGAGCTCATGGATCACGGCCTCGAGCCGCAGCGGGAGGTCAATCCCAAGCTCGTCGGCCTGGCCCGCCGGCTCGGCCTGCCGCTTGTCGCCACCAACGACATCCATTTCCTCGGCAAAGCCGACGCGGCCAGCCACGACGTCCTTCTTTGCATCCAGACGAATAAGAAGATCAGCGATACCGACCGGATCAAGTTCGGCTCGGCGGAGTTCTATTTCAAGCCGCCGGCGGAGATGGAGCGGCTGTTCGGCGAAATCCCCGAGGCCCTCGACAACACTTTTCACGTCGCCGCCCGGTGCGATTTCGAATTTCCCAAGGGAACGTATTTCCTGCCTCGGTTCGAGCCGCCGGAAGGGAAGTCGCTCCGGGATTACTTTGAGGAAGTCGTGTGGGCGGGATTTTCCGAGCGGGCCGACAAACTCCGCGATCTGCGGGCCAAGGGCAAGCTTGTCCATGACCTTGACGCCTACAAGGATCGTCTGGAGAGGGAAATCCAGCTGGTCAAGCAGATGCAGTTCGAAGGATATTTCCTCATCGTCTGGGACCTTCTCCGGACGGCCCGGTCCCGGAACATTCCGGTCGGTCCGGGGCGCGGCTCGGCCGCCGGCTCGCTGCTCGCCTACTGCCTTCAGATCACCGACATCGACCCTCTCGAGTACGATCTTCTTTTCGAGCGGTTTCTCAATCCTGAACGAATCAGCCTGCCGGACATCGATATGGACTTCTGCGCCCGCCGCCGGGCGGAAATGATTTCCTATGTCACCGAGAAATACGGGCAGGAGAACGTCAGCCAGATCATCACCTTCGGGACGATGGCCGCCCGGGCGGCCATCCGAGACGTGGGACGCGTCCTGGAAGTCCCCCTGAGCGAAGTCGATAAAGTGGCCAAGATGGTTCCTCTCGGTCCGGACGTCAAGATCGCCTCGGCCGTCCAGGACGCGGGCCCGCTCCAGGAATACGTCGAGAGGAATCCTCGGATCAAAGCCCTTCTGGACATCGCCGAGAAGGTCGAGGGCCAGGTCCGCCACCCGTCGATTCACGCCGCCGGACTGGTCATCACCCCGCGGCCGCTGACTGAATTTCTTCCCTTGTACCAGTCGGTCAAGGGCGAGGTGACGACCCAGTTCGCCATGAGCGAAATCGAGGCGATCGGCCTCCTCAAAATGGATCTCCTGGGCCTCCGCAACCTGACCGTTATCCGCGACGCCCAGAACCTGATCGCCAAGGACTTCGGGACGGCCCCGGACGTGGACGCCCTGCCCCTGGATGACGGGCCGACATTCGATCTTTTCAAGGCCGGCAACACCGACGGGGTCTTCCAGTTCGAATCCCAAGGGATGAAAGCGCTCCTGCGGAGCTACAAGCCGGAGGAGTTCCGCGACTTGATCGCCCTGAATGCCCTCTACCGGCCGGGGCCCCTGAAGAGCGGGATGGCCAATGACTTCATCGAGCGGAAATTCCATCCCGAGAAGATTGTCTATGACATTCCCGAGCTCAAGCCGATTCTCGAGGAAACCCGCGGCCTGATCATCTACCAGGAGCAGGTGATGCGGATCGCGGTCGAGCTGGCCGGTTTTTCTTTGAGCAAGGCCGATCTTCTGCGCAAGGCCATGGGCAAGAAGAAGGCCGAGATCATGACCGCCCAGAAGCAGAATTTCCTGGACGGGGCGAAACGGAAGGGCGCCATTTCGGCCTCGAAAGCCGCGAAAATCTTTGACCAGATCGCCAAGTTCGCCGAATACGGATTCAACAAATCGCACAGTGCCGCCTATGCCGCCCTGGCCTATCAAACGGCCTATCTCAAGGCGCATCACCCGACGCATTTCATGGCCGCGCTGATGACGTCCGAGGCGGAGCGCGGGGCGACCTCCCAGATCGTCAAGTACGTCGCCGAGTGCCAGGTCCTCGGCCTCGAGGTCCGGCCGCCGGACATCAACAAGAGCGATTTCGATTTCATCGTCGAGGACCGGGCCGTCCGCTTCGGCCTGGCCGCGGTCAAGAACGTCGGCGAGACGGCCGCCCGGGCGCTGATCGCCGTTCGGAGGGAGCGCGGCCCGTTCCAGACGATTTTCGACGTCGTCGGCCACGCCGACGGGCGGATCATCAACCGGAAGGTCCTGGAGAGCCTGATCAAGGCGGGCGCTTTCGATTCGTTCGGACTCCCCCGGGCCCGAAGCTTCCGCCTGATCGACAACCTGATCGACTACAACCGGGAGATGCAGAAAATCCGGGAATCAACCCAATCCCTGTTGTTCGGAAGAGACGCGCTCGCCCCTCCGGAGATTCCGGCCGAAATCGCCGCGATTTCGGAGTGGGACGAGATGCTCAAGTGGTCCTACGAAAAGGAAGCCTTGGGCTTCTACATCAGCGGCCATCCCCTTTCCCATTACCGGCGCATCCTCCCCCGTCTGACGTCCCACTCGACGGCGTCTTTCGAAGAGGAAGCCGATATCCCCGAGGAGATCCGGGTGGCCGGCGTGATCGCCGATTTCCAGATGAAGAAAACGAAGAAGGACGAACGGATGGCCGTCTTCCAGCTGGAGGACTTGACCGGGCGGGTGGAGGTCGTCGTCTACGCCGAACCCTACAAGCGCTATTACCATGTTCTCCAGGAGGGAAGCCTCGTCTGGATCAAGGGCCATTACCAGCTCGACGGCGAAACCCACAAGATTTACCTGTCCCACATCCTGCCCCTGGAGGAGGCCGCCCAGAAGCTGGCCAAGAAGTTCGTCGTCCGGCTGCCCGCCCGCCCCCTGAACGAGGCCGTTCTCCAAGACATGCGGGAAGTGCTGGAGAAATCGCCCGGCGAATGCCCGGCCGTGTTCGAATTGGAAACGCCGTCGGGTCACCGGGTGGTCCTCCAAAGCCCCGAGCTGAAAGGCGTGACGCCCACGGACGACCTGCTGACTTCTCTTGAAACGCTCCTGGGCCCGGATTCGATCCGGGTTGATTATTGAAATGAGCATGAAAATCCTCCTGGCCGACGCTTCCCCCGTGGTCCGCAAGGCCGTGGAAACGGCCCTGCCCGGAGCGGAATTTGAAGTCCGGACCGCGCCCGACGGCCTGGCCGCGATCCGGATCCTTCCCGAATTCTTCCCCGACGCCGTCCTTGTCGCTCTTTCCCTCCCCGGCATGGACGGATACGATGTGGCCGCCTTTCTCTGTTCCCAACCGGTCTACCGGACGACGGCCCTTTTCCTTCTGCCGGGCGCCTTCGAGGCCGTCGACGTGGCCAAGCTGTCCGTCATCCGGCACGACGGCTTGATCCGGAAGCCGTTTGACGGGGAAACCCTTTTGAGCCGGATCCGGACGGCGATCGATCGCAAAAAAGAGCTGCCCTCGCTTCCCGAGGATCCCTTTCTCGAGCCGCAGAGTCTTCCCGAGACCGCCTCGGTCGCATCCGGCCCGGTCACTCCGGACTCGGGGAACCTGCCCGAGTGGACCGACGACGTCGAGCGGAAAATCCGGGACGTGATCCGGCAGGAAATTCTTCGCAACCAGGCCGAAATGGAGGAACGGGCCCGGGACATCGTCTCGGCCGAGTTCAAGAAGGTCCTGGTCGAGGAGCTCAAGGCCGTCGACGGCAAGCGGTGAACGCATCCCCATGAATGACTCGGTCTGCTTCCTGGACACGTGTGTTTCGACGAATGATGAGGCCCGGAAACGCGCCCGCGAGGGCGCTCCGGCCGGGACGGTCGTCGTCGCCCGGGAACAGACCGGAGGACGGGGGACCAAGGGCCGCTCCTGGTTTTCCCCCCGGGGGGCGGGATTGTATGTCTCCGTCGTCCTGCGTCCCGGGACGGACGCCGCGCTTTCGCTTCTGCCCCTGGCCGCCGGCCTGGCCGCCCGCCGGTCCGTGGAGCGGACGGCGGGGATTCCGGCGAAAGTGCGCTGGCCGAACGACATCGTCTGGCAAGGGAGGAAGCTCGGCGGAATCCTCTGCGAAAGCGGATTGTCCGGATTTCGTTCGCGCTACGCGATCGTCGGCCTCGGCCTTAACCTCAGTCAAGACGAAAGCGATTTCCCGGAGGAATGGCGGGCCCGGGCCGGATCCCTCCGCCTGGCCGCGGGGAGAATCATCGACCGGGAAGACGTCCTCGCCGCGTTCCTGGAGGAGCTCGAGGGAGCGGTCGCGCCTCTCTTCGAAAAGCGGCCGGAGGACGTGGTGGACGCCTTTCTTCTCCACGCCGAAGCCGGGCCGGGGGAAGCGATCCGGCTTCGAACGGCGTCGGGGGACGTTGCCGGATTGTTCGAGGGGCTGGATATCGACGGGGCTATCCGGGTGAGAACGGCCGGGGGGACGAGGCGGTTTGTCTCGGCCGAAATCGTTTCGTTCGGCCTCGACCGGGCCCCTTCCGGCGAGTCATTTGGAGTATAATCGGAAAAAGGACCGCCTTCAAATCAGGTCCGGAACCCCCGGATCCGGGCGAGGAGAAAAACAATGCTATTGGCCTGCGATATTGGCAACACCTCGGTGGCTTTCGGCGTTTTCGAAAGCCGGAAGCTCGTCCGGGAATGGCGTCTCCGGTCGGATCGGGATCAAACCAGCGACGAATACGGCGTCATCCTCCTCAATCTCCTTCGCATGGCCGGGATCGATCCGGCCGCCGTCAAGGCGGCGATCATTTCGTGCGTTGTGCCGCCCCTGACCCCGGTTTTCCAGAAGCTCTGCGGGTCGTTGTTCGGCGTCAGGCCGTTCGTTGTCGGGCCGGGGCTGCGCACGGGCATGCCCATCCTCTACGATGCCCCGGCCGAGGTCGGCGCGGACCGCATCTCGGCGGCCGTCGCCGCCTACGAGAAATACGGCGGTCCGTGCATCGTCGTCGATTTCGGCACGGCTACAACATTCGACGCCGTCTCGGCCAAGGGCGAATACCTGGGCGGGGCGATCGCTCCCGGAATCCTGATCTCGGCCGAAGCCCTCTATCTCAAGACGGCCCGGCTTCCCCGGATTGAAATCCGCAAGCCGGACCGGATCATCGGGAAAACGACCGTGGGCAGCATGCAGTCGGGCCTTTATTACGGCTACATCGGCCTGACGCAGACTATCATCGACGGGCTGCGGAAAGAGCTCGGGGAGAAAACAAAAGTCGTGGCCACCGGCGGATTCGGCGAAGAAATCGCGGCTGAAGTTCCGGCCATCGACGCCGGCGAGCCGAATCTCGTCCTGGAAGGGCTTCGGATCATCTTCGAACGACAGAAGGACCGGCCGTCCGAGCCGTGAAGGTCGTGATCGAGGGATGAGCGACGAGCCGAGCGCAGCCGGATTCCGGGAGCGGTATTTCCGCGGCATCGCCGACCGTTTCATCGCCCTGCGGGGAGCGCCGTTTTCGCTTTCCCCGGCCGACATCTGCTTGATCGAAGCCTGGGAATCCGCCGGGATCCCCCTCGAAACGGTCTTGGAGGGCCTGGAGGCGGCGTTTGCCCTCCGCCCCGGCCGGGGCCGCGCGCCGGGGAAGATCCGAACGTTGTCCTTCTGCCGGGCGGCCGTCGAGCGGGCCCTCGAGCGGAGCCGCGAGCGGGACGTGGGACGACGGAGTCCCGAGTTGGAAACGAGATCAACGGAGAAAATCGAAAAAGCCCGGGCGGCCGTGGATGAATTCCTCGGCCGGCGGCCGGCCGGATTTGCCGCGCTCCTGCCCGAATTCGAGAAGGCTCGGTCGCTCTTGAAGGCGAAGCGTCCGGACGACGAGGCCCTGGAGCGGCTGGACGGGAAGATCGACGCCTGGATCCGGGACTCGGCCGGGCCCGCCCGTCTCGGCGACGCCGAAGCGGCCGTCGACCGCGACCACCCCGGTCTTCGCGGCCCGGAGAAGGAATCCGCCGCCCGCATCCGGCTGGTCCGAAATCTCCGGGAGAAACACCGGATTCCCTATGTGTCGCTCTATTATTATTGAGCGGATGCGGCCCGGCCCGGCCGGGGCCGGCGGCCTCCGCCGGTGAAAGGATCGCCCCCCATGGCCAAAGCGCAAAGCGATGAAGCCCGGATTCTCAACCTTCTCCGCCGGAATCCCCAGGGCCTGAAGCTCCGGGATATCTTCAAGGAGCTGCGGGTCGATCGCAAATCCCGGGCCAAGGTCGAGGACCGCCTTCAGAGTCTCGTTCATCGCAAGCTGGCCCGTCGGGCGAGGGATCGCTGGCTCCTGCCGCCGGCCTCCGACCTGCGGAAAGGAACGTTTGAAACCTTCGGCCGCGGCTTCGGCTTCGTCGTCTCCGAAAAGGGGGAGGATGTCTTTGTTCCATCCCGGTTTTCCTCCGGGGCGGTCCACGGCGACCAGGTCGAGGTGATCGTGAACGCGTCCGGCCGGAGCGGGCGGCTGGAAGGCCGGGTCGTCCGGATCGTCAAGAAAGTCAAAAAGCGGCTCCTGGGGATCTTCGGTGAGCGGTTCGGCCGCCCGTTTTTCGTCCCGTTCGAAACCCCGTCGGCCGAGGAAATCCCGATCGTTTCCCGGGGATCGTTTTTCCCGGAAGCCGGGGAGATCGTTTCCGTCGAGCGGGCGGACATGAAAATCGTCGAGGTGCTCGGCCGGCCGGACGATCCCGGCGTCGACGCCCAAGTCATCATCCGAAAGTACGGACTGGCGGATGCTTTTTCCCCGGCGGCCGAGGCGGAAGCGGAGCAAACCGCCGCCGTCTCCGCGGCCGAGACGATCGCCGGCCGGGCCGATTTCCGCTCATGGAAAACGTTCACGATCGACGGCGAGGCCGCCCAGGACTTCGACGACGCCGTCTCCATTTCCCGGAGGCCGTCCGGCGGCTTCCGGCTCGGGGTTCACATCGCCGACGTGTCGCATTACGTCCGGCCGGGGACGGCCCTGGAGGCCGAGGCCTTCGCCCGGGCGACAAGCGTTTACTTTCCCGGCCTGACCCTGCCGATGCTCCCGGCCCGGCTCTCCAACGATCTCTGCTCGCTTCGGCCGCGCCTCGAGCGCTTGGCCGTTTCCGTCGTTATGGATTTCAATGCGGAGGGGGAGCGGATCGGGACGTCCTTCCATCCCTCGGTCATCCGGACGGTCGAACGGATGACGTACGATTCGGTCTTCAAGATCATGGAAAATGATCCGGCCGAGCGGGAGGCCCGCGCCTCGATCGTCCCCGACATCCTGGACATGCGAACGCTGGCCCGGGCGATCCGGAAGCGGCGGCTGGCGGGGGGGAGCCTGGACTTCGACCTGGTCGAGCCGGAGCTTGTCTACCAGGAAGGGAAAGTCGCCTCGGTCGCGGCTTTGGCCCGGAACGAAGCCCATGAGCTCATCGAGGAATTCATGGTCGCGGCCAACGTCGCCGTGGCCGAATATCTCCGCCTCCGCGGGATCCCCTCCCTCCACCGCGTCCACGAGGCCCCGGCCGAGGAGGACCTCGAGAAGCTCCGGGCAACGCTGGCCTTCTTCCACATCCTGCTCCCCGAATCCAAGAGGATCACTTCCCGGGATCTACAATCCGCCGTCCGGGCGGCCGAGGGAACGCGGCTCGAGAAGTTCGTCAGCGTCCAGATCCTCCGGGCGATGCGGCTGGCCGAATATTCCTCGGAACGATCCGGGCACTTCGGCCTCGGGCTCAAGGATTACACCCATTTCACCTCCCCGATCCGCCGCTACCCGGATCTCGTCGTCCACCGGCTTCTGAAGGACGACCTGGCCGGACGCGTCCCTCGCCCGGCCGGGCTCGAGGCGGCCGCCGTTCATTCGTCCGAACAGGAACGCAAGGCCGACGCGGCCGAGAAGGACCTCGTCGAATGGCGGATCTTCCGGTTTCTCAAGGAACGCCTCGGCGACGTCGTCTCCGGTCTGATCGTCGACTTTTCCCGCGGCGGGCTGATCGTCGAGCTTGACGAGTATTTCGTTTCCGGGTTGCTCGCCTACGACGACCTGGGCGGGGATTATTTCGCCAAGCGCTCCCGCGGCGCGCTGACCGGCAAGCGCACCGGCCGGCAATACGAGCTCGGCCAGGGCCTTTCCGTCCAGATCGCCGCCGTCGATCCCGTCAACCGGCGGATGAGCCTGGTGTTGCCGGCGGAGCAAGAGCCAGCCGGCCCCGAACGAAAAACAAGCCGCGGCCGAAAAAAGCGCGGACATTGAATTCCGTCTTTCATTGAAAGGATTTCCTCTTCAGCCATCAAGGGCGTTCGTCGAGGCTGAAACGGACGGACTCCCGGGGAGGCCTGTTTCTTTTCTTTCTTTCTCGTTTCCCTTACAATGAAACGCGGTTTCGAGAACAGTCACCATGCGCGCCTCCCACCCTCCGATTCCCAAGCGTCTTCCGGCCGGCGACGGCCCCAAGATCATCGCCCTGGCCAAGGCTTATGGATTGCAGGGGCTCCGGCAAAAGGATTTAGCCGGCGTTTTCCCCCCGGATTTCCAGGGATTGACCGATCTGGCCAAGGCGCTGGAGTCCGAAGGCCGGATCCGCATCCTCTCCTTCGCCCCTCTCCATCTTGTCGCCCGGGAGGCGATCGATTATTTCGAGGAGAAATTCGTCGCCTATCTCGAGAAATTCCATTCCTCGCACATCAAGGAGCGCGGCGTCGCCCTTTCCAAAATCCAGGAGCGCTTCGAAATCCCGCGCCAGATTTTGCTTCTGTGCCTGAAAACCCTCGTCCATGAGGGCAAGCTCCGGGAGGACCACGGATTCTACGCCCTGGCCGATTTCGTCCGGGAGCTGCCTGAGCGCGAAGAACGCATCCTCCAAAAGATCGAAGAGGAATGCTTCGCCGGCCGTCCCCGCTCGGTTTCCCCGGCTGAAGTCTGCGAACGGATGAATCTTTCGCCTGAAACCCGGAACCAGTTGTTGGACATTCTGGTCGAGCGGAAACGGATCATCGCCGGAAAAGACGGGTATTACGTCCACCGGCCGTGGCTGGAGGATCTGATCGAAAAGCTTCGGGTCAAAGGACCGCGGGACCTGCCGGTTGCGGAATTCAAGGAGATGACGGGCCTCAGCCGGAAATACGCGATTCCCCTCTTGGAGCTGCTTGACGAAATGGGCGTCACCCGAAGAAAGGGCGCCGGCCGCGAGATTCTGGAAGAGCCCTCGTCGCCGTCTTCGAGGTCCTAGTCAAACCAGGTGTAGAAAGAAATCCCCGCGGCCACGATCCGCGGGAACGTTCCGTCGGAAGCGGAGTCTCCGGCCAGGGGGACGACGCGCCGAACGCCGACAAACGGCCGGACGGACACGTCCCGGCCGAAATCGAGGAAAACCCGGGCTTCAACGGTGCGGCGGGCGTCGTTGGCCTCGAAGAGGACATCGAGGCCGGCTTTCAGGTCCGCCGGGCCGGTCGTGTTGAGGCCGATCTTCATCCCGAAGTCATAGGCGAACTTGAAATCGAAGCCCGCCCGGGCCTCGAAGCGGATCGGGCCGTCAAGGCGGTTGAAATCGGGCTGGTTTCGGATGGCCAGACCGGTGGAAGCGCCGGCCCGGAATCGAACGGCTTTATCCACCGGCATATCGGCGATGTAACGCCCGTAGACGGAGGCGAACGCCCTCCCGACCGGCCGCTCGTATTCGGCCGTGACGGAGTACATCATCCGGTCCGGCCAGAATTGGCCCCAGAAACCGGAACCGGTCAGAAGGGGCGAACTGAAGGCGGTGTCAATGAAAAAGCGCCGGGATTCCCGGCGGAGAAGCGGCAGGCGGAAGGTCCCGTCGATCATCACCTTGTAGGCGTCGTAAAAGGGATAGACTCCGGCCGTCACGTCAAAGGCGTCGAGAAACCGGGAGCCTCCGCCGTAGGCTCCGAAACGAACGCCGACGTGAGTCGCCGCCGGGAGCCGATAGGTCTTTAAGCCGGCCAGCACCAGCTCCGCGCCTGGGGAAAGGGCGACGGCCAGCTCCGCCTCGTAGAGGATCTCGGAGAAATTCACCCATTTGACCTCGGCCGCCCAGGAAATCTCCGGGAAAAGGAGTCCCGTCCCGGCGGCCTCGAAAACCGCCAAGCCGTCATAGCCAGGGGTTCCTCCGAGATACGTCCCCAAGCCGAAGCCGGCCCGGAATCCGCCGTGTCGAAGCCGGAGGCGCCCGACAATCTCGTTGAGGTTCAGAATATAATCGCTGAACAGCGACGTCTGGTGCCGGCAGAAATGATTCAAGCTCGCCTCGGCCTCGACTCCGGCCGACAGGGGGGCGGCCCAGCCGGCCCGAACCCAGAAGTCGATCGGGCCTTCCATGTCGCCGTTGATTTTTTGGAGGTAGCTCAGGTCGAGAAAAAGCCCGTTCCCGCCGGGACCGCCGAGCGGCGCGGACAAGCGGAACTCCGGCTGGTAATATTTGCGTTCCAGGGAATCCAGGCCGAACGCGGTCCGGAACCGGCCGGCCGGACGAGACGTTTCTTCCCGGCCGAGAAGGCTGCTCGGAACGCTAACGAGAAAAAAAGCGAGAGGCGCGGCGACCGTGAATCGGCCGATCACGCCGGCCTTTCTCTGCCTGCCCATGAAACTCGAAACGGGAAGCGGTTCAGGACGTTTCGTCCGGTTTGTCCGGCTCTTCGGCCTTTTCCCCTCTTTTCTTCTTCAGAGCGACCTTGAGCTTCTCGGCGAACAGGCCGCCGCCGAACGCGCCAAGCGGGCCGGGCCCGGCCGGCGGAGCCGTTTCGACCGGGACTTCGGGCTGTTCGAATTCCGTCTTATCGGCGGGAAGCTCCAGCCCCTCGCTTTCCGCGCCTTTTTCGGCGAACAGCGCCTCGCGCACGGACTCGAGCTCCACGAGCTCCTCTTCCTTGACCCGCCGTTCGCTTTTGCGGGATCTCGGCCGGCGGTCGCTTTCGAGGCCGATTTTCTTCTTCTCTTTTTCTTTTTTAGGAGGGGGGGCCGCTTCCTTCTCGATTTTGACTTTCTTTTCCGCCTCGAACGCCTCGAGCTCGGCCTCCGCTTCGGCCATCGCTGCGGCTTCTTCCTCTTTCCGAGCCGCGGCCGGCGGCGCCGGCGGCGGGGCTTGCTCGAGAATCGTGAACTCGTGTTCCAGGAAGTCATCCGAGGTCAGCTCGCCGGCCTCTTCGGAAATGATTTCCTCGGCCGCGGCTTCTTCTCCCTCCGCTTCCTCGACAGGCGTCTCCGAAGGGGTTTCATGGTAGTAGAAAATCCCCTTCTTCTTGTCTGATTTTTCAAATTCCGGACTGTTGAGAAGGGTGAATTCCACGTCCTCCTGGGTGGTCCGCCGGAGAATGTCGACAAGATGATAGGCCCGGAGGTAATGGAGGGAATAATTCGCCGATTGGAGGCTGAACTGCTTGAAAACCAGGATGAGGAGACCCTTGAGGTCCAACCCCGTCCGCTGCGGGATCAGGACCGTCAGCCGCTCGAGGTGTTCGCGTTCGAGATAGATGATCTTGTTCGGCATGGCCAGGGTGGCCATTTCGCCCGCTTCGGCGAAGGTGTCGCCTTTGGTTTCATAGGCCATGCGGGCGACTTGGATCTTCTTCTTCGACTTTTTCAGCCAGAAGTTGAACTGGATCGGACCGGTTTTTTCCAGGGTCATGCTTGTGCCCTGGGGGATCGCCGTTGTTTCGAAATATTCGCGCAGCCCCAGGAAATACCCCTGCTGGGGGAAGTAATGGACGGTGTAGCTTTTCTTTTCGTCGGCGTCGGTGAAAACATATTCCCGGGCTTGGGACAGCTCTTTGTTGAATCCCTTGGGGATCTTGACGCCGCCGGAGAGGATTTCCCGCCAGCCGAGGTAGACTTTCAGCGGAAACTCGTGGAAGGGAGTGACGGCGATCGTTTCCTCGTTTTCAAACGGCGGAAGGGCGGCCATGGGAGCCGCTAGAGGCAGGCCCTCCGGCATGGCCGAAAGAACGCTCTTGAGCATCCACCGGCCCCAGTCGACCGGCTGAACCAGGACGAAATCCCTCCGGTATTTTGTTTCCAGGAGGCGGTTGAGGGCCAGGCAATGGAGGTCGAAGAGATCGTGGGACGGCTCCATCCTGAAAAACGTCGAGACAAGCTCGGCCGTCGCGGCCGAAGCCTTGGTCTCGGCCAGGTGGGCTTCGATCTCCTTGATCGTTTCTTCCGGCAGGGAGGGCTGGGCGGCCGTCAGCTGCCACCGGTCGCCCCAGGCGAAAAAAGCCGGAGACTTGGCCAGGGCCGCCCGCAGCAGCCGTTCCAGGGTTTTGAGGTCCCTCTCGGTCATCGGCAGCTCGGTCAGCCGAGGATCCTCGGCCTGGGGCATGATCCGGGGCGGGCGGTTTGTCCCGCCCTCGTTGGCCGGGAGCATCACTTGGATCTTGGACTTTTTCATGTAGTCGATGTGCTTGCGGAAGGTGCCCCCTCCGGTGTAATCGACCTCGAGCATCTCGCAGTCGAAGTCCTTGTAAAAGAACTTGCGGATGACGGTCAGGACAACGGCCCCCTGAAAGTGTTCGTGGACCTTCGCCCCGACGATCAGATCCTCGTCATATTCCTTGCAGATCGTATCCCCGACCTCGTAGGAGCAGGCCGGATCGTAGAGCTTGACGGCCCGGGTCCTCTCGCCGGCGGTTTTCTGGTAAGCCAGCTTGCCGGCGAGATCTTTGGTCGTCGTCGGTTTCCGCGAGCCGGCCAGCTCCTTCTCGATGAAGGAGATGTCGTCCGGGGTCACCTGGACGAGAGCGTTGTCCTTTTCCATATAGGTTCTCGTTTATTTGCCCATCAAGGCCAGCATGATCGCCTTCTGGGCGTGAAGGCGGTTTTCGGCCTCATCAAAGACGATGGACCGGGGCCCGTCGAAGACTTCAGCCGTGACTTCCTCCCCGCGATGGGCCGGGAGGCAATGCATGAAGACGCAGTCGTCCTTGGCCTTGGACATCAGGGCTTCGTTGACTTGGAAGGAGGCGAAGAGCTTCAAGCGCTCCTCTTTCTCGGCTTCTTGGCCCATCGACGTCCAGACGTCGGCGTAGATGGCGTCGGCTCCGGCCACGGCCTCGAGGGGATCGTTGGTCACGATCAGCTCGAAATCCGATCCCTTTCCGTCCTCGAGGGCCAGCCGGACGATCTCGGGATTCGGCTCATAGCCCTTGGGAACGGCCGCGCTCATTTTGCAGCCGGCCTTGGCCGCGGCGAACATCAGGCTGTGGCAGACGTTGTTGCCGTCGCCGACCCAGGCGAGCTTGATCTTGGAGATGTTGCCCTTGTGTTCCTTCAGGGTGAAGAAATCGGCCATGGCTTGGCAGGGATGGAGGAGGTCGGTCAGAGCGTTGATGACGGGCACGGAGGCGGCCTGGGCCAGGCGGATGACATTGTCGTGGCCGAACGTCCGGATCATGATCCCGTCGACCCAGCGCTCGAGGTTGTGGGCGACATCCTCGACGGTCTCGCGCTTGCCGATCTGGATCTCGCTGGGGCTGAGGTAGATGGCTTTTCCTCCCAGTTCGAGCATTCCGACTTCGAAGGTCATCCGGGTCCGCAGCGACGGCTTCTCGAAGATCATCGCCAGAACCTGGTTTTTCAGCTTCTTTCGGTATTCGTCCGGATCGTCTTTGATTTTTTTAGTCTGGTCCATCAGTTCGAAGAACTCGTACCGGGTGAGGTCGTGGATGGAGATGAAATCTTTCTTCATATCAGGCTCCTTCTGTTTTGTGGTCGTCTCTGACGATCCGGGTTCCGGACCGGCCGAGCAAAGCCGCCTTCAGGTGGGCGGCGTCGGTGATGAGGACTTCCTTGCCCCCCGCCTCGATATATTCGATGGCCGCGCGGATTTTCGGCCCCATTGAGCCCGGGGGAAACTGGCCTTCGGACAAAAACCGGCGGGCTTCCGAGACGGACAAAACCGCCACATCGCGCTGCCCCGGCTTGCCGAAGTCGAGGCAGACGCGGTCGATGGCCGTCAGGATGATGAACAGGTCGACCCCGATTTCCCGGGCGATGAGGCTCGAGGCGTAATCCTTGTCGATAACCGCCTCGATGCCCTCGTACAGGCCGTTGCCGTTGAGGATGACGGGGATGCCTCCGCCTCCGGCGGCGATGACGATCCGGCCCGCCTGGACGAGGTCGTTGATAATCCACTTGGGGACGATGTCGATCGGCTTGGGCGAAGCCACGACCTTGCGCCAGCCGCGGCCGGCGTCCTCGACCATCGTCCAGCCCTTTTCCTTCTTCAATCCCTGGGCCCGTTCGGCTGTGTAGAACGGCCCGACCGGTTTGGTCGGCTTGGCGAAGGCCGGGTCGTTCTTGTCGACCAAGACCATCGTCACCACGGTCGTGGCTTCCTTATCGATCGAATGGCGCCGGAACTCGTTGACCAGGGCCCGTTCCAGCATGTAGCCCATGCTGCCTTCGGTCATGGCGTCGCAGAGATCGAGGGAATAGGGGGGGATGTGGTCCGCCGCCGCCTCCTGCTGGATGAGCAGGTTGCCGACCTGAGGGCCGTTGCCATGAACGATGATCAGCTCGTAGCCCTTGCGGACGACGGCCGCCATCAGCCGGGCGGCGTCCTCGGCGTTCGCAATCTGTTCCTCCTGCGTGCCCTTCTGCTTTTCGGAAAGAAGGGCGTTCCCTCCGAAGGCGATCAGGGCGAGGCGGCGTTTAACGGCGGACATAAGACTGGGGCCTCCGGTTTAGAATTTCTGAAGGACGTCTTCGATCGTCGGAGAGCCGATTTCCTGCAGATCGTAACCGACCGGAAGCATCGGCTTGCGGGTCTTGATCAGCCGGTTGAGGTCGATCGGCGTGGCGCTGATGATCAGGTCGCAATCGACCTTGTCGATCGTCGCGGCCAAATCGGCGACCTGCTTTTCGCCGTAGCCCATCGCCGGCAGGATCTTGACCATGTGGGGATACTTGGCGTAGGTCGCGGCGATCGATTCGACCGCGAACGGCCGGGGATCGACCAGCTCGCCCGCGCCGTATTTCTCGGCCGTGACGACGCCGGCGCCGAACGGCATGCCGCCATGGGTGACGGTCGGGCCGTCCTCGACGACGAGCACGCGCTTGCCCCGGATCTGTTCGCCGTTTTCCACATGAGTGGGGGAGTCGGCCTTGATCACGATCGCGCCGGGATTATACGCCTTGATGTTCTCTAGGATCTTGTCCACGCCCTCTTTCGGGGCCGTGTCCATCTTGTTGATGACGATGACCTGGGCCCGGCGGAAGTTGGTTTCGCCCGGATAATAGAGGAGCTCATGGCCGGCCCGGTGAGGGTCGACGACGACGATCTCGAGATCAGATTTATAGAAGGGGAAGTCGTTGTTGCCGCCGTCCCAGAGAATGACGTCGGCTTCTTTTTCCGCTTCCCGGAGGATGGCCTCGTAATCAACGCCGGCGTAAACGATGATCCCGGCCTTGATGTGGGGCTCGTACTCCTCGCGCTCCTCGATCGTGCAGTGGTGCTTGTCCAGGTCCTCGTAGGCGGCGAACCGCTGGACCTTCTGCACGGCCAGGTCGCCGTAGGGCATCGGGTGCCGAATAGCGGCCACCTTGCGGCCCTTGGCGATCAGGACGGCGCCGACCTTGCGGGTCGTCTGGCTTTTGCCGCAGCCCGTCCGAACGGCGCAGATCGAGATGACGGGCTTGACGCTCTTGACCATCGTATCGACGGGGCCGAGGAGGATGAAAGACGCCCCGGCGGCCTGGACCTGGGAAGCCCGGTGCATGACGTATTCGTGGGACGTGTCGCTATAAGAGAAATAAACCTTGGTGACGTTATTTTTGCGGATCAGATCCGTGAGCTCTTCCTCGGGGAAAATCGGAATGCCGTCGGGATACATTTTCCCGGCCAAAACAGCCGGGTACTTCCGCCCGGCGATGTCCGGGATTTGAGTGGCGGTGAAAGCGACGACCTTGAAGTTCGGGTTGTCTCGGAAATACGTGTTGAAGTTGTGAAAATCGCGGCCGGCCGCGCCCATGATAATGACGTTTTTCATAGAAACTACTCCTTTATAAAAAATAGGAACGTTAAGTTTTAAAAAAATAAGGAGATAGTATACAACAGCCGCTCCGGTCACGCAACTTGCCGCCGGAAGGGGGCTTTCACTAAAATCTGCTCGGCCGGGCTTGGAACCGGCCGATTTTCCTTGAAGTTGGCTGGAGCCGCGCCGGGCATGATGCCTTGGTTGCCCGGGCCGTGAAGCCGGCGGCCGCCCGATTCGATTCCTTTTACGGCGGAGCGCCCCCTTTTTCATGAAAACAGCCCTGGTCTTGGTTTATTTTAAAGAATATCCGTCTTCCAGGATTTATCCTTGCGGTTGTATGCTTTTTTGCCTTTTCTCGTCGTCTGGGGGCGTCCCGGGGGCGGGATGGGCTTGCGAATCTGCCGCCAGACGGGCTTTTGCCGGTTGGAAACGGAGTGAGACATGTCCGCCTCCTACAGGGTGTGTATCGAAGCCCGGCCCGTCGCCGGATCGTATAAGGCGACCGTGCTTCGACCGGTCACTTGACCTCCGGTCTCTCCGGGGTTGACGAGCAGCGTCGATCCGGCCGTCCGGATTTCCGGCCGGTGGGTATGACCATAGACGACTAGGTCGTATTCCCGGCGGGCGGCCAGTCCCCCGGCCGGGGCGTCCAGATGAGTCAAGGCGATCTTTTTCCCTTCATAAAAAAAACAATAGGGGGCTCTTCGGATCGTCCCAAAGGATCCGATTATCGCCTTCAACCCTTCTTTTTCACCGTCGCAGTTGCCGAAAACCGCCTTGAGGCCGCACCCGGACCGGTTCAGGACCCGGGCGGAAAAAGGGGCGACGAAGTCGCCGGCGTGGATGAGCAGGGCGCAGCCGGCGTCTTGAAAGAAGCGGATCGCTTTCTCCAAGGCGTCCAAGTTGTCATGGGAATCCGATAGAATCCCGATCATGCCCGGATTATAGCCGAGCGGAGTCGAAGGAGGCAATGTGAATCGCCGCGGCGGCCGGGATTCTCCTGCCGGCCGCTTCCCCGGTCTCTTTCGCCCCCCGGGCTCTATTCTCTTATTTCCGGTTGATTTTGACTTTGGTTTTCATTAATATAATTGGGCTTTGGTGACGGATATAGGCGCGTAGCTCAGTGGGAGAGCGCTTCCCTGACACGGAAGAGGCCGTGGGTTCAATCCCCTCCGCGCCTACCACCTTTGCCGGAGCGATGTACGGAATCCGATGAAACAGAAGACGTTTTCGACGTTTACGACGCCGGCCGTCGCGTAATATGGCCGGGCCGGCCGTTCTCCATAGAAGAGGGGTTCGTTATCCGGCGAAACGTCCGAAGCGGGACTTTTGTCTTCAGGAACGGGACGTTTGAAATGACTATGGAAAAATCGAAAAAAGAAGGAGAAGCGGCGCTGGACGTTCTGCGCCACAGCGCCGCCCACCTGCTCGCCCATGCCGTCCTGAACCTGTTTCCGGGGACGCAGGCCGGCATCGGGCCGGCCGTGGAGAACGGTTTTTATTATGATTTTCTCCGGGACGAGCCGTTTTCCTCCGACGACCTGGACGCGATCGAGGCCAAAATGCGGGAGATCGCCGCGTCCGACACACCGATCGTCCGGGAGATGCTGCCGAAGGAGGAAGCGGTCCGCCTGTTCGAAGACCGAGGGCAGACGCTCAAGGTGGAGCTGATCAAGGAAAAAGGCGGAGACGTCGTCTCCCTGTACCGCCAGGACGGTTTCGCCGACTTCTGCTTGGGACCGCATCTTCCCTCCACCGGCCGCCTCAAGCATTTCAAGCTTCTCTCCGTCTCGGGGGCTTACTGGAAGGGCGACGAGCGGGGCATCCAGCTGCAGCGGATTTACGGCACGGCCTTTCCCACGGCCGAGGAATTGGAGGGTTATCTTCGTCTCCTGGAAGAGGCCAAGAAGCGTGACCACCGCCGTCTCGGCCAGGAGCTGGACCTGTTCGGCACGACCGAGGACCTGGGGGGAGGGCTGATCCTCTGGCATCCCAAGGGCGCCCGCATCCGGGCGATCATCGAGCAATACTGGCGGGAGCGCCACTGGGAGGGGGGCTACGAAGTCCTCTATACGCCCCACATCGGCCGCGAAAACCTCTGGCAGACCTCGGGCCATCTGAATTTTTACAAGGACAGCATGTACGCGCCGATGGACATCGACGGGCAGAATTACTATCTGAAACCGATGAACTGCCCGTTCCATATCCAGATCTACAAGTCCCGGATGCGCTCCTATCGCGACCTGCCTCTGCGGTGGGCGGAGCTCGGGACCGTCTACCGGTACGAGCGGAGCGGAACCCTCCACGGCCTGCTCCGCGTCCGCGGATTCACTCAGGACGATGCCCACATCTTCTGCACGCCCGATCAAATCGACGGCGAGATTCTCCGGGTCCTGGATTTCTCCCTGAGCATCCTCTCCGATTTTGGTTTCACCGACAACAAGATCGAGCTTTCGGTCCGGGATCCCAAGAACGCGGCGAAGTACTGCGGCGAGGATGACCGCTGGTGCCGGGCCGAGGCCTCGTTGATCAAGGCTTTGGAAGCCCGCGGCCTGCCGTACGAGCGGATGGAGGGGGAGGCCGTTTTCTACGGGCCCAAGATCGACATCAAGATCAAGGACGCGCTCGGCCGCCACTGGCAGTGCACCACGATCCAGTTCGACTTCAACATGTCGGAACGGTTCGACATGGCGTTCATCGGCGAGGACGGCAAGGAGCACCGGCCGTTCATGGTCCACCGGGCCTTGATGGGTTCGCTCGAGCGGTTCTTCGGGATTCTCATCGAGCATTACAACGGGAATTTCCCGCTCTGGCTGGCCCCGATTCAGGTCGAGGTCATTCCCATCGCCGAGCGGCACAACCCCTATGCCGAAAAGCTCGTCGCCGAGATCGCGGCCCGGGGTCTTCGGGCCCGGGCCGACCTGCGGCGGGAGAAGCTCGGCTACAAGATCCGCGAGGCCGAGACGCACAAGATCCCCCTTCTCCTGATCGCCGGGGACAAGGAAGCCGCGGCTGGAACCGCTTCGCTTCGGGTCCACGGCCAGGGGGACAAGGGGACCGTGACTCTTCCCGAGTTCCTGGACAAGGTCAAGGCGCTCAGCGACCGCCGGTCGCTGGCGATCGCCTATTAACGAGAGAACATCAAGGAGGACGCCCATCTTAAGACGACACCCAACGCTTCCGCCCGTCAAGCAGAGACTTCATCGGACGAACGAAATGATCACCTGCCGGGAAATCCGGGTGATCGATGAGGAGAAAAAGCCGCTCGGCGTCATGGCCGCCCACGAGGCGCTGGCCCTGGCCCGGAACCGCGGTCTGGACCTCGTCGAAATCGCCCCGCAAGCCCAGCCCCCGGTCTGCCGGATCATGGATTACGGCAAGTTTCTGTACGAGCTGCACAAGCGCGATCACGAGGCCAAGAAGCACCAGAAGCAGGTCCTGCTGAAGGAAATCAAATTCCGGCCGAAGATCTCGATCCATGATTACGACTTCAAACTTAAGCACGTCCAGCGCTTTCTTGAGGAGGGGAACAAGGTCAAGATCACGATCATGCTCCGCGGCCGGGAGAAATCCCGGCCGGAAATGGGCCTGGCGGTGCTGGACCGGGTTGTCGCCGATTGCGCCGGCTTGGGAAAGCTGGACGGCGCATTCCGTAGAATGGACTGGGCCGTCTCGTCGGTTCTCGTCCCCGCCAAGACAGGAGGAAAAGATGCCAAAGCTAAAAACCCACCGGGGAGCCAAGAAAAGATTCAAGGTGACCGCGGCAAAGAAAGTTCTGCACAAAAAAGCGAACAAAAGCCACATCCTGACAAAGAAAAAATCGAACCGCAAGCGTAATCTCGGTCAGGTTGCGCTGGTCGATAAAACCAACCGTCGGGCCGTCAAGGATATGATGCCCTACGAGTTCTGAGGAGACATCCATGGCCAGAGTCAAGCGCGGAGTCAAGAGAAGGATCAAACGGGAAAAAGTCCTGGGCCAGGCGAAAGGCTACTGGGGCGCGAAAAGCTCGAACTACCGGACGGCCAAGGAAGCCGTCGAGAAGTCGCTGCTGTACGCCTACCGCGACCGGCGGGCGAAAAAGCGGGATTTCCGGCGCCTCTGGATCATCCGGGTCAAGGCCGGGGCGATGGCCAACGGCTTGACCTACAGCCGCTTCATCCAGGGCTTGAGAAAGATGGGCAGCCCCCTGGACCGCAAGGTCCTGGCGGAAATGGCCGTCAATGCTCCGGAAGCGTTCGGCCGGCTCGTCGTCCAGGTCAAAAACGCTCTTGCCTGACCTCAAGACATTCCGGACGGCGGTCGACGCCCTCCGGACGAAGCTGGACGGGGAGTGCGCCGGAGTCCGCGACGCGGACGGCCTGGAGGATCTCCGCAACCGGTATCTCGGCCGGAAGCGGGGCTCGGTCACCCTTCTCTTCGATCAGATGAAGACCCTCCCGGCCGCCGATAAGCCGGCCGCCGGTCAGATGCTCAACGTCCTAAAAACCAAAGTCCAAGAGAAGCTCGCGGCTCTCGAGGAGAGTCTCCGCCGTCCGGCCACGCGGGGCCCGGAGATCGATCCAACCCTCCCCGGGGAGCGGCTGGCTTGGGGGGCGGCCCATCCGCTCCGGATTTTCCAGCGGGAGATCGAGTCGATCTTTGAAGAGATGGGCTTCGGAATCGAGGACGGGCCGGAGATCGAGTCCGATTATTATAATTTCGAAGCCCTCAATTTCCCCCCGCACCATCCCGCCCGGGACGACTGGGACACACTTTATCTCGGCGGCGACTTGCTGCTGCGGACCCACACCTCGCCCGTTCAGATCCGGGTCATGGAGAAGCGCAAGCCGCCGATCCGAATCATCATCCCGGGGAAAGTCTACCGCCGGGAGACGCCCGATCCGACCCACGCGGCGATGTTCTTCCAGGTCGAGGGCTTGGTCGTAGACCGGGGGATCACCTTCGCCCATCTCAAGGGGACGCTCGAACATTTCCTCAAGCGGCTGTTCGGCGATAAGCTGGAGACGCGCTTCCGGCCGAGCTTCTTTCCCTTCACCGAGCCGTCGGCCGAGGTGGACATCGAATGCCTGGCTTGCGGGCAGAAGGACCCGGCTTGCCGGGTCTGCAACGGGACCGGCTGGAAGGAAATCCTCGGCAGCGGGATGGTCGATCCTCAGGTGTTCAAGAACGTCAACATCGATCCAGAGCAATACTCGGGCTGGGCCTTCGGCATGGGCGTCGAGCGGATCGCCATGTTCGCCTACGGCATCCCCGACATCCGGCATTTCTACGAGAACGACCTCCGGTTCAACCGGCAATTTCAACTCAAATGAAAATCAGTCTGCGCTGGCTTCAGGAATACGTCGACATCGAGATGCCGCGGAGCGAGCTTCTCAACCGGTTGACGATGATCGGCCTCATCTGCGAGGAATGGACGGAAACGACGGACGGGGACACGGTCCTCGACATCGAGACCTATGCCAACCGGCCCGACACCCTCGGCCATCTCGGGATCGCCCGGGAGATTTCGACCATGACGGGTTCCCCCCTCAAGGAACGCCTCCATCCGGTGGTCGAGCTGCCGGCGGCGACGTCGGAGCTTGTCGAGGTCGAGGTTTTGGACGAGGATCTTTGCCCCCGGTACACGGGATTCGTGGTCAAGGGCTTGTCCGTCGGGCCCTCGCCCGACAGCCTTCGGAAAAAGATCGAAGCCATGGGGGCCAAGCCGATCAACAACATCGTCGACGCCTCCAATATCGTCCTCTTCGCCACCGGCCATCCCGTCCACATGTTCGACTTGAACAAGGTCGCCGGGCCGCGCGTCGTGGTACGGCGGGCCAAGAAAGGGGAGACTCTCCGGACCCTGGACGGAAGGGAGAGGGCCATGGCCCCGGACATGCTCGTCATCGCCGACGACCGGCGCCCCATCGCCGTCGCAGGGATCATCGGCGGGGAGGAATCCGGAATCACCTCCGCCACCCGGGACATCTTCATTGAAAGCGCCGTCTTCGACCCGGCCTCGATCCGCCGGACCCGCAAGGCCCTGGAAATCGTGACCGACGCCAGCTACCGGTTCGAGCGCGGCGCGGACATCGGCTTCGCCCCCGAGGCGGCGGCGATGGCCGCCTCGCTGCTTTGTTCCTTCGGCGGACGCGTCTCCAAGGGACTGGTCGACCTTTATCGCCGGCCGCGGAAGCCGCGGGAAGTCGTGCTCCGCTCCGCCCGGACGGCCGAGCTTCTCGGCGTCGCCGTCCCCGATGCGTTCATTGAGAAAACGCTCGCCGATCTCGGCTTTTCGACCAAATCCAAGGCTCCCGGATCCTGGCTCGTCACGGTCCCTTCGTTTCGCGTCGACATCGAGCGGGAGGCGGACCTGATCGAGGAAATCGCCCGCTTTTTCGGATACGACCGCATCCCCTCGGTCGTCCCGCCGCTGGATGCCTTGGAACCTATTCCCTCGAACCGGGACCGGATCGACCGCCTCTCCCGCCGGCTCTTTCATTACGGATTCGATGAAGTCGTCAACGCCAGCTTCGCCGACCCGGAGAAGGAGGCTGTTCTGCAGACGGAACGGACGCCGGTGACTCTGCGCAATCCGTTTTCCGTCCATGCCGCCGCTCTCCGGACGACGCTTCTCGGCGGCTTGCTGATCAATCTCCGGCACAACCAAAACCACGGAACCGAGGACGTCCATATTTTTGAAATCGGCAGGATCTTCCACCGGATCGAGGACGCTCCGCCTGCCGAGGAGCTTTTCCTCGGCCTCCTGAGCGCCGGGCCGGTGGGCCTTCCCCACTGGAGCCGTCCGCCCTCAGCCGCGAATTTCCCCCATCTCAAGGGCGCCCTGGAATCCGCCTTGGCGGCCCTCCGCTATGAAACGCTTGTCTACGAGCCGGCTGAACACCCGGCGTTCGCCGAGGGGTCGGCCCTGGCCGTTCTTTACAAGGGGGAGAAGATCGGCCTTTTAGGGCGTGTCCGCGAGTCGGTCTGCGCGGCCGCCGGGACGACCGGACCGGTCTTCGCCGCGGAAATCGACTTGGGTTGTCTCCTGGAAAAGAAACCCGCGGCCTTCGCTTACGAACCGCCGCCCAAAGTTCCCGCCGTTGTCCGCGATCTTTCGTTTTTCGTCTCCCGGGATATCTTCTACCAGGAGATCAAGTCGGCCGTGGAACGGGCCGCGGTCCCCTACCTGGAATCGTTCGACATCATCGACCGGTACGCCGGCCCCCATCATCCCGACGGCCGGACATCGCTTTCGATGCGGTTTGTCTTCCGGAATCCCCAAGCCACGCTCCTGGCCGAGGAAGCGGATAAATCCGTCCAAAAAGTCTTGAAAGTCTTGAAATCGGCGTTCCAGATCGAGCTTCGAAAAGGAGACGGTGCGTGACCAATGAAATCGACCGCTTGAAAATCCTCGAGGATAAAATCACCGGGGTGATCGATCATATCCAGCGCTTGTCGACAGAAAACGAAAAACTCAAGCAGCTGGTCAAGGATCTCAAAGCCGAAAAACGGGATTCCGAGGATCTTGCCCGGAAAGTCGTCAAACTTGACGGGGAGCTCAAAAAATACGAAAATGAAAGGGAAGAAATGAAGGGGAAGATCGAAGCGATCATTTCCCAGATCGACAAGCTGGGCATGTGATGAGCGATATCGTCGAGATCGAAATCTACGGACGAACGTATAAAATCAGAGTGAAAGGTGAGGAAAACGAAGAATATATCAGCCGTCTGACGTCCTATGTGGACCAAAAGATGCAGGAAATTGCGGTGAAGTCGCGATCGGAGGACCCAACGAAAATCGCCGTCCTCGCGGCTTTGAATATCGCCGATGACTACTTCGTCAGCCGGAAGCGGTTGGAACAAGTGGACGAACGCATCGACCGGATGGAAGCCGAAATCGCGACCGTGGCGTCGAACCTGTTCAAGGATGATCATGCTTAACCCGAGCGAAAAAACGCCCGCCGCCGGACACCGGCGGCCTTGGAACGTCCTTCGGACCGGCCCCACCCCGTAAGTCCCCCCTGCCGGACGGCTCTTCCTCGCTGCACTTTTGGGAAGGAGGAGAGACCGTGAACATTGGAATTCTTTATATCGGCTTGGCCGTCCTGATCATCCTGGCCGCGGGTATCCTTTTCATTCAGGTCAAGCGGACGTCGGGGGCCAAGAAGCTGTTCCGGGCCGGCGAGGAAGCGGCCGGGCTCGTCGGACAAGCCAAGAGCGAGGCCCAGCGCCTCGTCTCCCAAGCCCAGAACCAAGCCCGCCAAAAGCTGGCCTCGGCCGACGCCGAGTTCGAGCGGATGACCCAGGACAAGCGGCGCCGGCTCAACGAGGTGGAGAGGCGCCTCGTCCACAAGGAGGAGAATCTCGATCGCAAGATCCAGGGGCTCGACCGCCGGGACCGGGATATCGCGACCAAGGAGCGGAGCCTCCTTCAGAAAGAGCAGGAAATCGAGAATGAGGCGAAGCGGATCTCCTCGGTCATCCAGGACCAACTGGTCGAGCTCGAACGCATCTCCAGCATGACCCAGGAGGAAGCCAAGGCTCAGATCATCCGCAAGGTCGAGGACGAGGCCCGCCTTGAGGCGATGCAGACGCTCAAGCGGCTCGACGAGGAAACGCGGGCCAAGAGCCGCCAGCTGGCGGCCGAGGTGATCAGCGGAGCGATTCAACGCTCGGCCGCCGAGCACGTCGTCGAGTCGACGGTCTCCGTCGTCGATCTTCCGAGCGAGGACATGAAGGGCCGGATCATCGGCCGCGAGGGCCGGAACATCAGGGCCCTGGAAGTGGCCACGGGCGTGGACATCATCGTCGATGACACTCCGGAAGCGGTCATCCTTTCCAGCTTCGATCCGGTCCGCCGGGAAGCCGCCCGGCTGGCCATCCAGCGGCTCGTCCTGGACGGCCGCATCCATCCGGCCCGGATCGAGGAGGTCGTTGAAAACGTCAAAGCCGAGCTCGAGGACAAGATCCGGCAGGACGGAGAAGCGGCGGCCATGGAATTGCGCATCCAGAACCTCCATCCCGAGCTCATCAAGCTGATGGGGAAGCTGAAATTCCGGACCTCCTACGGCCAGAACGTCCTCCAGCATTCCAAGGAAGTCGCCTTCCTCAGCGCAGCCATGGCCCAAGAGCTGGGCCTGAACACCCAAACGGCCCTCCGGGCCGGATTTCTCCACGACGTCGGCAAGGCCATCGACCGCGAGGTCGAGGGAACCCACACCGAGCTGAGCGTCGAGCTCTGCCGGAAGTACGGCGAGAATGAAGCGGTCGTCGCGGCCATCGCCTCCCACCACCGGGACGTGGATTTCCCCTCCATCGAGGCGGTCCTGGTTCAGGCGGCTGACACCCTGTCGGCGGCCCGGCCGGGCGCCCGCCGGGAGCTTCTCGAAAATTACATCAAGAGGCTGGAAAAGCTCGAAACCCTGGCCAAGGGCTTCGAGGGCGTGTCCAAGGCGTTCGCCCTTCAGGCCGGACGCGAGATCCGGATCATGGTCGACGCCGGCAAGGTCGCCGACGAGCGGGCCGGGCTGATCGCCAAGGATATCGCGGCCAAGATCAAAAACGAGCTGGATTACCCCGGACAGATCAAGGTGACGGTCATCCGGGAGATGCGGGCGGTTGAATATGCCCGATAAATCCGGAAAGGAAAAGAGCGGGACGGCCGTTTTGCGGCCGTCTTTCCGCGTCCTGATCATCGGGGACGTCATCGGCCGGTCGGGGAGGGAAGCCCTGCGCCGGCACCTGCCGGTGCTCCGCGACCGGCATCGTCCGGCCTTCGTCGTGGCCAATGGAGAGAATGCGGCCGGCGGCGTCGGCTTGACCGAGGAGACCGGCCGGGAGCTTTTTTCCATGGTCGACGTCCTGACGAGCGGCAACCATATCTGGGACAAGAAAGAAGGAATCGCCTACATGGAGAAGGAATCCCGGGTCCTCCGGCCGGCGAATTATCCTCCGCCCGCCCCGGGCCGGGGAAGCGTGGCGGTCGCCGGCCCCGACGGGTTGAAGCTCGGCGTCCTGAATCTCCAGGGCCGGGTGTTCATGGAGCCGATCGATGACCCGTTCCGGGCGGCCGACGCGGCGGTTGAGGAGCTCCGGAAGGAGACGCCCTGCCTCATCGTCGATTTTCACGCCGAGGCGACGTCGGAAAAAGTCGCCCTGGGCTATTACTTGGACGGCCGGGTTTCGGCCGTCGTCGGGACGCATACTCATGTTCCGACGGCCGACGGGCGCGTCCTTCCCGGCGGGACGGCCTACGTCACCGATCTCGGAATGGCCGGCTCGCGGAATTCGGTCATCGGAATCCGCAAGGAGCAGGCCATTTTGAAGTTTCTGACGTCCCGCCCGATTCGCTTCGAACCGGACAAGGGGGGATCGTTTTTGTCGGGCGTCGTCGTCGAAATCGAAACGGCCACCGGCCGGGCCCTCTCCATCGTCCAAGAGATCATCGCCGAGGATTGACCGGGGCCCGGAGGCCAGGCCTTGGAACGAATTGAATGAACCGGGCCGTCCGTATAAAATAGCCGGGGAGAAGCGATGTCCGGGGAAAAAGAAGGCCGAGGGCTCCCGCCCGAGGAGGCGAAGAGCGGCCGGGATCTCGTCCGGGAGGGCAGCCTCGTTCTCCGCGACCACGTCTATTCGGTCACCGAGATCACCCAGGTCATCAAGGCCGCTCTCGAAACCGCCGTCCCCCAGGTCTGGGTCGTCGGCGAAATTTCCAACTGCCGGCGGCATCCCTCGGGTCATATTTATTTCACCCTCAAGGACGCCGGAGCGGCGCTTTCCGCCGCCGTTTGGAAAAGCAACGCCGCCCGTCTCAAGTTCGAGCTGCGGGACGGCCAGCAGGTCGTCTGCCGCGGCCGGATCGACGTCTACCCGCCCCGGGGGAGCTATCAGCTCAACGTCGACCAGGTCGAACCCAAGGGCAAGGGAGCCCTCCAGCTCGCCTTCGAGCAGCTCAAGGAAAAGCTCCGGGCGGAAGGATTGTTCGATCCCGCCCGCAAAAAAAAGATCCCTTTGCTGCCGAAGACGATCGGCGTTGTGACCTCCCCGACCGGGGCCGCCCTGATCGATATCCTCCGGACGATCGACCGGCGCTTCGCCAAGGTCCGGATCGTGATTTATCCGGCCCGAGTCCAGGGAGCGGGGGCGGCGGCCGAAATCGTCGAGGGGCTGGAGTTCCTCGGAGGCCGGCCGGGCATCGACGTGATTATCGTCGGCCGGGGCGGCGGATCGATCGAGGACTTATGGGCCTTTAACGAGGAGCCCGTCGCCCGGGCGATCGCCGCCTCTCCGGTCCCGGTCATCTCGGCCGTCGGCCACGAGGTCGATTTCACGATCTCCGATTTCGTCGCCGACATCCGGGCCTCCACTCCGACGGCCGCCGCCGAAATGGTCGTGGAAAAAGAGGAGACGTTCGCCGAGCGGATCGACAATCTCCGGCGCCGGGCGGGGCAGGCCGCCCGGTTCGGCCTTCAGATGCGCCGCGGCGGCGTCGACGAGCTCGCCCGGCACGGCGTCTTCGAGGGTTTCCAGCGCCGCCTTTGGATGCTGGGGCAGCGCGTCGATGAGCTGGAAGGGCGGGCGTTCGATGTGGTGAACGCGGAACGCCGGAGAATCGCCGACGGAAAAGCGCGGGCGGTCCTGGCCGCCGGGCGCATGGCCGCCGTTCTCGGCCGGCGGCTCGGCCAGGCCTCCGGCCGGGCGGCCCTGGTCGAGGAGAGGATCGGCGGCGCATTTCGGGCGTTATTGGCGAAACGGATGAGCGAATGGGAGCGCCTTTCGGCTTCGCTCCAGGCCCTAAGCCCGCTTGATGTCTTGAAGAAAGGCTATGCCGTCGTTTGGAAGGAAGGAACGCCGCGGATTCCGGTCACCCGGGCGGAAAGCCTCCGGCCCGGGGACGCGGTCGCGGTCTCGTTCCACCGGGGGGAATTCATCGCCGACGTGCGGACGGTCGACCCGGTCCGGCCGGTCACGGCCCCGGACGAAAGGGAGAGGTCATCATGAAAGAAAAGGACAAAACGAAGAAGCCGGATCTGGATTTTGAGAAGGCCTTAGCCGACTTGGAAGGGGTCGTGGAGGAGCTGGAAAAAGGCGGCCTCAGCCTCAACGAGTCGCTCGCCCGGTTCGAACGGGGCGTCAGGCTTTCCCGGTTTCTCCGCAATGAGCTGGACAAAGCCGAGAAAAAAATCGAGATCCTCTTGAAGGACGAAGCCGGCGAGGTTCATCCCGAGCCCTTCAGCCTGGAGGAGGCCGAAAGCGGAAAGCCGCCGGTGGCCAAACCGGGACCCGCCTCGAGGAAAATCCCTCCGAAAACCGGGACGGAAGACGACGATTCCGAGCTTCCGTTCTAAATCCCGGGGAAAAGAGGGCCGCGCTTTGCCTTTCCGCTCTCTCCGGAGAGGGGATCAGGCCTGTTTGCCGATCTCCCGGCGGCGGGATTTCATGTTATAATAACCTTTTATGAGAAGGATGATATGCGCCGGATGAGTGGCCGAAAAACGGGACGGAGGCGGATCAAGGGCTCCGCTTGACCTCCCCTTCCCGCGATGAAAAGAATCCTCGACTCGATCGACTCCCCGGCCGACCTGAAGACTCTGTCCTTGGCCGATATGTCCCGGCTGGCCGTCGAGATCCGGGCTGAGATTCTCGACGTCGTTTCCCGAAACGGCGGCCATCTGTCCTCAAACTTGGGAGTCGTCGAGCTCACGTTGGCCCTCCACCGAGTGTTCGACGCCCCCCGGGATCTCATCGTCTGGGACGTCGGCCACCAGACCTACACCCATAAAATCATCACCGGGCGGCGGGACCGGTTCGGCACCCTCCGCCGCGAAGGCGGGCTTCTCGGATTTCCCTCGCGCGAGGAAAGCCCCTATGATCCCTACAACACCGGGCATGCCTCGACGGCCCTCTCGGCCGCCCTGGGGCTGGCGGTCGCCCGGGACATGGCCGGAGAGAACCGCCTGGTCATCGCCGTCGTCGGGGACGGCTCGCTCACCGGCGGGGTGTCCTGGGAAGCCCTCAACCAGATCGGCAACCTGCGGATCCCGATGATCATCATCCTCAACGACAATGAGATGTCGATCTCTCAGAGCGTCGGAGCCATCTCCAAGTATCTCGGCTATCTGGCCTCGGGCCAGCATTACCTCCGGGTCAAGGACAAGGCCAAAACCCTTTTGAAATCCGTTCCGGGAGTGGGCGGGGCGATCATCCGGGCCGGCCGCGGGCTCGAGGAATTGGTCAAAAAGACGTTTTTCCCGGGACTCGTGTTCGAAGAGCTCGGGCTGCGGTACGTCGGACCCGTCCAGGGCCACAGCCTTCCCTCGCTTTTGGAGGTGTTTGAACGGGCCAAGAAAGAAGCCGAGGGGCCGGTGCTGATTCATTGCGTGACCCGGAAAGGCCGCGGTTACACTCCGGCTCAAAACAGCCCCGAGCATTTCCACGGGGCTCCGCCGTTCGACGTCGAGTCCGGCGAGCCGGCTTTCTCCGGAACCCATCCGTCCTACTCGGAGGTCTTCGGGGAAACCCTGCTCCGAATCGCCGGCGAGGATGAGCGGGTCGTGGCCATCACCGCGGCCATGCGCGAGGGGACCGGCTTGATGGAATTCGCCGCCCGGCGCCCGGCCCAGTTTTTTGACGTGGGCATCGCCGAGCAGCACGCCGTCAATTTCGCCGCCGGCCTGGCGGCCGGAGGGCGGCGGCCGGTGTGCGCCATCTATTCGACGTTTCTCCAGCGGGCTTACGACCAGATTTACCATGATGTCTGTCTCCAGAAGCTCCCCGTCGTTTTCGTCCTTGACCGGGCCGGCCTCGTTCCCGACGACGGCCCGACCCACCAGGGCGTCAACGACATCGCTTATCTGCGGCACATGCCGAACATGGTTCTCCTGGCCCCCCGGGACGAAAACGAGATGCGGCACATGTTGAAAGCCGCGTTCGGCTATGACCGGCCGGTGGCCCTCCGGTTTCCCAAGGGCGAAATCACGGGCGCGGTTCCCGAACCGGGCTGGAAAGACATCCCTCTCGGAAAGGCGGAGATACTCAAAGACGGGGAGAATCTCGTCCTGGCCTATGGAAGCATGGTTCTGCCGGCCCTGGAGGCGGCCGAACGGGCCGAAAAGGAATCAGCCGCCGCGGGAGCAGGGCTCAGTCTCTCCGTCGCCGACGCGAGATTTTGCGCGCCCTTGGACGAAGAATTGATCCTCCGGTTCGCCCGTTCCGGCCGGGCGATCGCGACCGTCGAGGAGGGCGTACTGGCCGGCGGCTTTGGAAGCGCCGTTCTGGAATTGATCAACCGCCGCGGGCTTTACGGCGTCCCGATCCGGTGTTTCGGTCTTCCGGTCGAGACGTTCCCCGTGGGGAAGCTCGGCCAGCTCCGCCGCCGGTACGGGCTTGACGCCGACGGCTTGGCGGCCGGCTTCCGGTCTTTTTTCAGCCGGCTGGCGAAAACGGAGGACGGCGGACCGACGTCCTGAACGGCCCGGAGGGGCGCCCTCCCCTCGTGAAAATCATGAAAAAAGCGCGCGCCGATGCGCTCCTGGTGGAACGCGGCTTGGCGGATTCCGTCGCCAAGGCCCGGGCCTTAATCATGGCCGGCCGGGTCGCCTCGGCGGGCCGCCAGATCGAAAAGGCCGGCGAGCCGCTGGCTGGCGACGTCCCCCTCTCCCTCAAGGCCGGCCGGCCGTATGTCGGCCGCGGCGGCTTGAAGCTGGCCGAGGCGCTGGACGCCTTCCGTGTTTCCCCGAGCGGGCTTGTCTGCGCCGACATCGGGGTTTCCACCGGCGGTTTCACCGACTGTCTTCTCCAGCGCGGAGCGCTCCGGGTTTATGCCGTGGACGTGTCGGTCCGGCAAATCGACGATCGCCTGCGCCGGGACCGGCGCGTCGCCTTGATCGAGAAAAACGCCCGGCTCCTCCAACCGGGGGATTTCCCCGAGCCGGTCGGGCTGGTTGTCATGGACGTCTCCTTCATTTCGATTCTCAAGATCCTTCCGGCCTTGGCCGCCGTCTTGAGGAGCGGCCGGGAGACGGCCGGAGGGGAGGAGCCGATTCTTCTTTCCTTGATCAAGCCCCAATTCGAGGCGGACAGGAGAAGCGTCGGCCGAGGCGGCGTCATCCGGAATCCGGAGATCCATGACCGGGTGCTGCGGCGCGTGGCCGCGGGCGCCCGGGCGGCGGGGTTCTTCCTTTCGGGACTCATCCGCTTGAACACCCGCGGACAGAAAGGCAACGTGGAATTTTTCGGGCGGTTCGGCTTGAGCGCCCCGGCGGTGGAACCGCTCCCGGGCCGCGTGTTAGAATGGATTTCCGCGGCCGTCAAGGAAGCGGATCCTGATCCGGGAGGAAATGAAGGATGAAGACCGTTCGGCGCGCCGGCATCGTCATCAAGCCCCACGCTCCGGGAGTGGCCGAGGTGATCGCCGGCCTGACCGCCGCTCTCGAGGCTCGGGGGATCACGCCCGTGCTGGAGCGGGCCGCGGCCGAAAAAGTCGGCCGAGCCGACGGTCTGGCGCGCGAAAGCATTCCAGCCGCTTGCGACTTGGTCGTGGTCCTGGGAGGGGACGGGACGTTTCTCAGCGTCGCCCACTCCGCCGCCCGGGCGGATGTCCCGGTCATGGGCGTCAACTTGGGGAGCCTCGGTTTTCTGACGGAAATCCCCCTGGCGGAAATGACCCTCGCCCTGGATGCCGTTCTTTCGGGACGGACGGACATCATCAGCCCGCGGATGATGCTCTCCACGACGTTCCGGGAAAAAACGGAGCTGACCCTCAACGACATCGTCTTCAATAAGGCGGCCAAGGCCCGGATGATCCATTACGTCCTCTCGGTCAACGGTTTGGAAATCGCCGCTCTCCGGGCCGACGGCCTGGTGGTGGCCACGCCGACCGGCAGCACGGCTTACTCGCTTTCGGCCGGCGGGCCGATCCTCCAGCCGAGCGTGCCGGCGATCCTCCTGACGCCGATCTGCCCCCATACGCTTTCGTTCCGGCCGACGGTCGTTTCCTCCGATTCCGTCATCCGGATCGAGGTCCGCACGCCCGGCGAGGAAGTGTACCTGACTCTGGACGGCCAGCGGGGCGGGGAGATGGACAGCGAAGGCATCGTCGAAATCCGGAAGGCAGATCACGTCCTCCGGCTGGTGACGTCGCCGCAGCGAAGATATTTCGGCCTTCTTCAGGAGAAGCTCCGGTGGGGCTGAAGGCCCTCCTTCCGGCGAAAACCGGGGGATCCGGCGCGGCAACGGATCTTGCCGGAAGGAGCGGGCGATGATGAACCCTCTCCTCCGGAGGAAGCCGAGCGTCGTTTTGGTCTCGGCCGAGGCTTTTCCCTTCGCCGGCACCCGGGCTTCCGCGGCCGGGATGCAGGCTCTTCCCGAATCCCTGGCCCGCCTGGGATTCGATGTCTGTCTGGTGACTCCAAAATACCGCCGGCCGACGATCGAAGCGCTTCCGCTCACCCCGGTCCTCCGGCGTTTTCTCGTTCCGGTCGGGAAGGACAAAGTCCCGGCTTCAGCCTTCCGGGCCGAAACGGCCATTTCGCCCTTGCCGCCCGTGGATTTTTCCGCGGTGCCGGACCCCCCGGCCCGCCGCTTCCGGGCGTATTTCATCGACAACGTCAAGTATTTCGACCGCGAGCGGATTTTCGGCTCGGAGAAGGCGCCGTACCTCGACAACGACGAACGGTTCGCCTTCTTCTGCCGGGCCGTCGTCGAATTCCTCCGCCGGGCCCGGATCCGGATCGACATCCTCCATTGCCATGACTGGCCGTCCGCCCTGATTCCCCTCTTTCTCCGGACGGCTTATGATGGACAGCGTCCGTTCCGCAAGACCGCCTCCGTTCTGACCGTTCATGATCCGGCGTTCCAAGGAGATTTTCCGCCCGAGTCGTTTGCCTTGACCGGCCTGGCTTGGGACCTCTTTACGCCGGAACGCCTGGCTGCGGGCGGGCGATTCAATTTCCTGGCGGCCGGTCTGTTGTATGCCGACGGCCTCTGCGCCGGAGACGAGGCCGCGGCCGAGGCCGTCCGGACGGGTGCGGCCGGAGCGGAGCTGGCGGCGGTGTTGGCGCGCCGCGGAACTTGGGACGGCCGCGGGGGCGGCCGGGAAAAAGCGGCCGGATCGGGGACGGAAGCCCGGTCCAAGGTCCGGGCGGAATTCGCGGTCCCGGCCTCGGGCCGGGACGTCGCCGAGGTCTATCGCCGGGCCCTCATTTCACGCAAAGGAGATTCCCATGTCCGATAACATTCCGTCCGTGACCGACGCCGATTTCGAGGCGGAAGTCCTGCGCTCCTCCCTGCCCGTGCTGGTCGATTTTTCCGCGGCCTGGTGCATGCCCTGCAAAGCCGTCGGGGTCATCGCGGCCGACTTGGCCGTCGAGATGAAAGACAAAATCATCGTCCGCCTGATGGACGTGGACGCCAGCCCCAAAACGCCGGCCAAGTACGGCATCCGGGGCATTCCGACGCTCCTCCTGTTCAAGGGCGGCGAACTGAAGGAATCGATCGTCGGCGCCGTCTCAAAGGAAAAAATCGTCGGCCTGATTGCGAAGCACTTATCCTGAGGTTGGGGGAGACCATGAACGCTGTCCCGCGATCCGACGTCGTCATCATCGGGGCCGGCCCGGCCGGCCTGTCGGCCGCGATCTACGCGGGCCGGGCCCGGCTTTTGACCGTCGTTTTGGAGAAAGCCCTGCCGGGAGGGCAGATCCTGATCACCGATTGGATCGAAAACTATCCGGGATTTCCCGACGGGGTCGCCCCGGCGGTCCTGATGGAGGGATTTGAAAAACAGGCCGTTCACTTCGGAGCGAAAATCGTGACCGACGAAGCCCGGGAGATCGTCCCCGATCGGGCGGGGGGCGAGCCGGCGGGGTGGATCGTCCGCGGGGGGAAGGCCGACTATCCAGCTCGGGCGGTCATCATCGCCGTCGGCGCCAGGTACCGCCGCCTGGGACTCGCCGAGGAGGACCGGCTGACCGGCCGCGGCGTGTCGTACTGCGCCACGTGCGACGCGCCTTTTTTCCGCGACCGGGCCGTGGCCGTGGTCGGCGGAGGGGACACCGCTCTCATGGAAGCGGTCTACTTGGCGAAGTACGCCTCCCGGGTCCACCTCATCCACCGGCGGGACCGCCTCCGCGGGACGAAAATCCTCCAGGAGCGCCTCTTTGCCGATCCCAAGATCACGGTGGAATGGAGCGCCGTCATCGATCAGATCCTCGGCCGCGACCGGGTCGAGGGGCTCGTCCTCCGGGACACGAACGACGGGTCGGTCCGCGAGCTGGCCGTGGAAGGCCTGTTCGTCTCGGTCGGCATGGATCCTCAGAGCGAATTCGTTCGGGAACTTCTCGACCTCAACGAATGGAAGGAAATCCGGGTCGACGGCCGCTTGGCGACGTCCCGTCCCGGGATCTTCGCGGCCGGCGATGTCATCGATGCCGCTCCGCATCAGGTGGCCACGGCCGCCGGAACCGGCGTCGCCGCCGCCCTCAGCGTCGTCGAATATCTTTCAAAGACCGGGTGACGGGCCTCCGGGGCCGGGTCATTTCTTGAGGGCGGTCTCGAGTTCGGCGACCCGGGCTTTCATTTTTTTGAATTCCTTGACGAGGTCGTAGAGCTGAGGGGCGACGGCCCACAGCTTCCGCCAGTCGCGGATATCGAGATGGGGGATGCCGGCGACCATGGTCCCGGCCGGGACGTTTTTCGTGACCCCTGTCTTAGCCGCGACGATGACGCCGTCGCCGATGTCGATGTGGTCCGGGATCCCGACTTGTCCGCTGAGGATCGCCCGGCGTCCGATCTTCGAGCTTCCGCCGATCCCGACCTGGGCCACGAGGATCGCGTCCTCGCCGACCTCGACGTTGTGGGCGACGGTGACGAGATTGTCGATTTTCGTCCCGCGGCGGACGATCGTGGCCCCGAGCGCGGCCCTGTCCACCGTCGAATTGGCCCCGATCTCGACGTCGTCCTCGATGATCACTGTTCCGACCTGGGGGATCTTGAGGTGCCCTCCGTCCGGGCCGGGGAGGTAGCCGAAGCCGTCTCCGCCGATCTGGACGCCGTTGTGGAGGATGATCCGGTCGCCGAGGCGGACATCCTCGCGGAGCGACACGCCCGAATGAAGGATGCAGCCGGCTCCGACCCGGACGCCCTCGTAGATTGAAACGAGGGGATGGATGATCGTGCCCGGACCGATCTCCGCCCCGGCGCCGACGACCGACATCGCTCCGACCGAGACGCCTTCGGCCAGCCGGGCGTCCGGAGAAACGAAGGCGCCGGGATGGATGCCCGGAGCGGGGGAGCGCGGGGGGATGATCAGGCCGATCGCCCGGAGGAAGGCCAGATGCGGCTGTTCGGCCCGGAGAACGGCCTTGAGGGGGACGCGATCGAGCGGCTCGCCGGCCGGGAGAATGCCGGCCGAGGCCCGGGTGCCCTCCAGGAGCGGGCGCAGCCGGGCTTGGGCGAAGAAAACCAAGTCGGCCGGACCGGCCTTATCCAGGGTGGAAACGCCCGTGATCTCGATGGATCCGTCCCCCTCAAAAACCAATCCTAGAAACTCCGCCAGCTTGCCAACGGTGATTTTCATCCCGGCCTCCGCCTTCTTATGATGCCTAGTCAAGCATGTATTATACCTGGATGACATGCGTATTACACTCGAGCGACGGACGCGTGGAGGAGGCCGCGGCCACGGGCCGCAAGGAAAGGCCGAAAAAGGGGGGATGTCCCTTTTAAATTCAGGCGGCGGCCTGGCCGGCCGCGGGGGGGCGGGCGTCCAGGCGCTCGTTGACGACGGCGGCCAGCTCGGCGCCCCAGAGCATGATGGCCAGGGAAAACGAAAGCCAGAGAAGGAAAAAGATGATCGAAGTCAGCGTTCCCTGAACGAGCTTGCTGAGGACGATGCCGATGGCCGAAAAACGGACGACGTAGACGACGAAAAGCCGCTTGAAGACTTCCCAGAGAACGGCGGCGATGACGGCCGCCAGGAGGGCCGCCCGGGTATGGACTTTTCGCTCGGGGATGAACTTGTAGATCACGAACAGGACGAGGACGCTCAAGGCGAGGGGAATCAAGTACTGGATGAAAACGTTGTCGAAGAAGGTGACGACGCCCGGGTTGAGATAGGTGACGACGAAGTCGCTTGATTCGATGGCCCCGTGCACGGCCGTCCAGACGGCCGTGATCGAAAGCGAGACAAACAGGATGACGCCGGTCACGAACATGATCAGGTATTCCATCATCCGGTTGTAGACGAACGAGCGCTGGTAGTTCGTCCGGAAAATCTCGTTGATGATCCGGATCAGGTTGGAGAACAGCAGGCTGGCGGCGATCAGGGAGCCGATGATGCCGACCCAGCCGAGCTGATTGAAGCTGTCGGCGACCGAGGACATTTTCTCGAAGAAGGAGGGGCTGAACCGGGCGAAAAAATCCTCGGTGAAGAGATTCAGGCTGCGGACGGCGATTTCCGAGTTGCCCATGATCCGGGCCGTGATCCAGGCGAAGAGGGCCAAAAGCGGCACGGCGCACATCAGGGCGAAATAGGAGATGATGATGGAGTATTGGAAACAGCGGTCGCGGTCGAACCGCCGGAGGGTTTCGCCGAGAATCCGGAAAAACGGGGCGGCCATCACTCGGCCTTATCACGGGACCCTCCGGCCGGCGGGAAGAAACCGCCGGTCGGAGGGTTTCCCAAGCAAGGCTTCAAATCAGGCGTAGTTGCCCCACTTGACCATCAGGATGATGAAAGCCACGAGCAAGGCGTAGATGACGAGCGTTTCGATCAGAATCAGCCCCAGAAGGAGAAGGAAACGGATCGTCGGGGCGCCCGCCGGGTTGCGGGAGATGCCCTCGCAGGCGCTGCTGATGGCTTTGGCTTGGCAGAACGCTCCGGCCGCCGCGGCCAAGGTGATGACCGCGCCGGCGACGATCAGCGACAGCATATAGAGCTTTGATTTAGTGTCGGGCGCTCCGCCTTCCTGGGCCATGAGGGGCATCCAAGCGAGGACGGCGAAAAAGATCGTGAGACCGAGCGTTTTCAAGGTTTTCGACATGACGGAACTCCTTACTGTCCATTATACGCGAGTCGAGACCCCTCGCCTAAGAGAAGAATTGAAAACGAGGTTAAGATCCCGGCGCTCGGGGACGCGCGCCGGGGGGTGATGCGTTGATGAATCCGTTCCTCTGGAGAGAACGAGGCCTCTTCGGCGAGGCGCGGAACAAGGAGAATCTTGGAACGGGGAGGGCTCATTCGGGCGGGCGGATTCACGCGTGAACTTCCTTGAGGCGGGCTTCGGACGGGGCGGAGGAAGCGTGCTCCTCCTCCTGCTCGACCGCGCCGGACAGATAAATGCAGGTCAGAAGGACGAAGACGAAGGCTTGAAGAAACGCGGTGAAGATGGAAAGGGCCATGAAGGGAAGGGGAAGAAAAACCGGGATGATCGAGGCGATGACGACGATCAGGACTTCCTCGGCGAAGATGTTGCTGAACAACCGGATGGACAGGGAGACGACCCGGGAAAAATGGCTGATCAACTCGATCGGGATCATCAGCGGGGCGATGGCCGGGATGGGGCCCATGAAATGCTTGAGATATTTGAAGAATCCCTGGGTCTTGATCCCCTGGGCGTGGTAGTAAACGAACACGAACAGGGCGCAGCCGATGGTGACGTTGAGCTTGGCCGTGGGCGACATGAGGCCCGGAATCAGCCCCAGGAGGTTGCCGCAGAGGATGAACAGCCCGACTGTCCCGATAACGGGAGTGTATTTCCGCCCCTCCGGGCCGACGATCTCGACGATCTGCCCCTCGAAGAATCGGATGATCGATTCGGTGACGACCTGGAAGCGGCCGGGGACGAGATCGCGCTTCTTCCCGGCCAAGGTGAAGAAAACGATCATCGCCGCGGCGACGATGAAAACCATGACGATGTAATCGGGGATGCAGCGGGCGGGATCGGCGACTTTGATCCCGAGCAAGCCGAGGATCGCGGCCACCGGACGTCCGAGGATCCGGTTGACCAGGACGACGATTCCGAGGGGGTGTTCTAGTCCTTCCATGTCTTCATGAGGGCGTACGCCCGGAAAGCCTCGACGACAAAAGCCGGGACGGCCATCGAGAATCCCGCGGCGAAGGCCAGAATTTTATCCGGGTAAGCGAGGATTATAAGGAAAAAAATCCCCAAAATCAAAACGAAGCGGAGGGCGTAGAAAAACAAGCCGGAGCGGACGGCGGCCGCTTTTTTTCGGTTCAGAATTCCGGCGACGGTTCTTTTCATCCAGAGAAAAGACAGGGTCGACAGGGCGCCGCCGGCCAGGAAGAGACCTCCCGCCGTCGCGTTGAAGACCGCCGCCGAAACGACGGCGCCGACGGCCGTGAGAACCAGGATTTCGAGGGGAATGCGGCGGACCGCCGCTTCATTGATCGACCGGGCCGGCGAACCGGCCGGAGGGCCGGCCGATCGAGAGGACGGCGGAGCCAAAGCGGGATCGGATCGTTCAAGGCTCATCGGATTCGGCCTCGCCGCTTATTCTAGCACAGGGAGAGGGCCTAGTCTTCCTTTTCCGAGTCGCCCTCCCGCAGGAACTTCTTGATTCCCTGGACGAGGCTGATCAGTCCGGAGGCGATGCCCAGCAACGTCCAGAGGATGATCATCCAAGGTTCCGTTTTCAGCCATTTGTCCAGCCAATAACCGAAGAACATCCCGACGGCGATCCCCGACGGAAGCGACAAGCCCAGGGAGGCGGCTTCAGCGAGCCGGCGGTATTTGATCGGCTTCATCGCCTTCCCGCCGGAGAACCGGCCCTCGGTGTGCTCCGGCCCCGGCTCATGATTTCAAGAGGATGTCGACGATGCGCCGCGAGGCGGGGGCCGCCGATTTCGGGCCCCGGCCGTAAAGCGGGGCCGATTTTTCGGGAATCGTGAAATTCTCCGCCGCCCGAATGATCTTTTTCGTATCCGTCCCGGCCAAGACGTTCCAGCCCGAGGCGACCGTCTCCACCCATTCCGTCCGGTCCCGGAGAGTGATGCACGGGACCTTGAGCCAGTAGGCTTCCTTCTGCACGCCGCCCGAGTCGGTCAAGATCATCTCCGCTCCGCTTTCCAGCCGGGCCATTTCGAGATAACCGACAGGGTCGATAAATCGGATCCCCGCGCCGGCCGTCGTCTTCGCCCTTCGCGCCCCGCTTTTTTCGGGGCCTTTTGCTTCCGGCTTCCAACCGGCGGCCGCGATCATCTTCTTTGTCCTCGGATGGACAGGAAACACGACGGGCCGGATGCGGCCAATCGCCTCGAGGGCCTTAAGAATATTTCTAAGCCGGGCCGGGTCGTCCGTATTTTCCGCCCGGTGGACGGTCGCCAGAACGTATCCGTATTCCCCGCTTCCGGGCTTCTCCTCCGCCTCCCGCATGGATCGGACGACCGCGTATTCCAATGCTTCCGCCATGACGTCCCCCACAATGGACACGCCGTCACGGATGCCTTCCTTGCGGAGGTTGGCGGCTGCGTTTCTTGAGGGGCAGAACAACGCCGTCGACAGTTGATCGGCGACGATCCGGTTGATTTCCTCGGGCATCCGGCGGTCGTAAGAGCGGAGGCCGGCTTCGACGTGGGCGATCGGAAGGCGCATTTTGGCCGCGGCCAGCGCCCCGGCCAGGGTGGAATTCGTGTCGCCATAAATGAGAACCCAATCCGGCCGCTCCTTCTCCAGGACCCGTTCGATAGCGGCGAGCATCGCCCCCGTCTGGACGCCGTGCGAAGCCGATCCGACGCCCAGATTGTAATTGGGGGCGGAGATGCCCAGCTCCTCGAAGAAGATATCCGACATGTTGCCGTCGTAATGCTGGCCGGTGTGAACGAGGATTTCCGCGATGTCCCGGCCGGCGGCGGCCGCTTCTCGGATCGCCCGGCTGACGGGCGCGGCCTTGACAAACTGGGGACGGGCCCCGACGATCGAAGCGATTTTCATCGGCTCATTCCTCGCCGGCGACGTCGCGGACGCGCCCGTTTTCGAGGCGGTACCGACGTCCGGAGCGGGGACAGGCGGCGAATCCCGCGGCGTCGAAGCGCAGCTTCTCTCCGGCCTCGCTCATCCAGCCGGCGATCCGGGCCGGATTGCCGACGACGAGGGCGAAATCGGGAACGTCCCTCGTCACCACCGCTCCGGCCCCGACGAAGGCGTGCCGGCCGATCGTATGGCCGCAGACGATCGTCGCGTTGGCTCCGAGCGAGGCGCCCTCCTTGACGAGCGTGGGCTGGTAGTGCTCCGGGCCGGGCCGGGGATATTTGCTCCGCGGGACGGCGACGTTGGTGAACACCAAGGACGGCCCGCAGAAGACGTAATCCTCGAGGATGACGCCCGAATAGACCGAGACGTTGTTCTGGATCTTGACGAAATCGCCGACCGTCGCGTTCTCGCCGATGTTGACGTTCTGCCCGAGGACGCAGTGCTTTCCGATTCGGGCGCCGGTTTGAACGTGGGAAAAATGCCAGATCTTCGTTCCGGCACCGATCGTCGCCCCGGGATCGACGACCGAAGTCGGATGAACGAAATAGGGTGTTTCGGCGGGCGCTTTCCCCGGATCGGCCTTTCCCATGATGAAAATATACCAGAAACACGGCCCCTCCTCAATTCATGCCGGCCGGGGAATCAATACGTTGTAAGTCCGGGAGCGATCGTTTATCATAAAGCCCGACTTTCCAAGGAAAAGGTTTGAATGAAACCGTTTTTACTGCTGGCCGAGCTCGTCCCCGCCCAGGGGGACGACGTCCGGCCGATCGAATGTTTTCTTCGGGATTACGCCGGCCGAAAATCTGAAATCCCCTCCGGCTTCCGTTTGGCGGGCGTCGCTCTTCCGCAGAATCCGCGGGGCATTCCCATGCTTGATCCGGCCGACATCTTTTCGATCATCGCGGCCAAGGGGCCGTCGGGCCGGGGACTGTGGGATGATCTCGACGTCGTTCCCCATGTCACCGGAAAGGAACAGAACGCCGAGGCCCTCCGGTCCGCCCTGACGGGCTTCCGGGCCATGGGCCTGACAACGGTCCTGGCGATCACCGGCGACAAGCCGGCGTCCGGAAAGCGGGTCTTCGAGCTGGACTCCATCGGCCTGCTCGAGCTCGTCTCCGAGCTGAATTTCGACGCGTTTCAGCGAGCTCCGGTCTCCCCTCCGGCGAAGCGGACGGTTCCGTCCCCGGAGAATCCGCCCGCCCCCGGCGGCTTCTCGAGAATCGGGGAGATGCTGGCCGGCCCGCGCCCAGGTTCGGCCTCCTTCGCCTCCAGATTTTCCTCGGTCCCTCAATTTTTCGCCCTGGCCGCGGTTTCTCCGTTCAAGTACACCGAGGCCTCGCTCCTTCAGCAATATTTCAAAGCGGCCAAAAAACTCCAGGCCGGCGCTCAAGCCTTTCTTCTGCAGATGGGCTGGGACTCCCGCAAGTCCGAGGAGCTCTTTCGGTATTTCCGCCAAGCCCGCCTCGACGCGCCCGTCCTCGGCAATGTCTATTATCTCTCCAACGCCAACCCGGCCGCCCGGCTGATGAACGAGGGCCGGATGCCCGGCTGCTTCGTTTCCGACGAGCTCCTGGCCGCCGTCCGGCGGGAGAAAGCGGAGGCTCATCTCGAGCGGGCCGCCTGTCAGGTCGCGATGTACCGCGATCTCGGAGCCGCCGGCGTCGATCTCGGCGGTTTGCCCGATTTCGACGCCCTGGTCCGGATCGCCGTTCGGGCCGGCGAGATCGGTCCGGGCTGGCGCCAACGCCGGATCATCTTGGATTATCCGCCGCCCCCGCCCGCTTCCGGGCCGGGATTGTTCTACCTCTACGGACCGGAGACGGAGGGAGGTTCCGCCCCAAGGCCGCCGTTCCGGCCGTCCCCGCGGCCCCGGACGTTCCGCCAGCGGCGGTTCGATTTTCTTCACCGGAACTTCTTGACGAAGGGAAAGCGCCTCTGTCCGGCGGTCGCCGGGACCGCCCGGGCCTTCGGACTCGAAAAAGGGGAGGGGAGCCTTTACCGGTGGTTTCACGGAGCGGAAGCGGCGGCCAAGGCCGTTCTTTTCGCCTGCGAGGACTGCGGAGACTGCTTCCTGCCGGAAAACTTCGGCTATTGCACGCTCGGGGAATGCGCCAAGGGGCTGCCCAATCCTCCCTGCGGCGACGCCACGCCGGAAGGCCGCTGCGGAAACGACGAGACGCGCGTCTGCGTGGCCGAGCCGATCTTCCAAGCGGCCGCCGCGGCTGGAAAGCTCGACGGCTTGGCGGAAACCGCGCTTCCCCCGCGGATCGCCGCCCTCGAGCACACCTCCGGCGTTCTGAATTATGTGTTTGACCGCGACCACGCCCGGGGCTTTCCGCTGATCCAAATCGCCGAGCTGCTCCACGCCAGCATCCCCCGGACGGCGGCGGCCGTCCAGGAGGTGATCAAGGAGGGCCTCATCGGCGCCCCGCCCGGGGCCGTCCGGGCGTCCGGCTCCGCCGCCCTCGGGTATCTCGTTTCGCTCATCCGGCGGCAGGCCAAGCAGGGGGCGGCCTATATCGACGTCAACGTCGATGCCCTCAGCGAGGATGATCCGGAATTCCGGAAGGAGATCCTGCGCTTTTTCGTCCGCCTGATCCGCGGACACTCCTTGGGCGTCCCGGTCTGCATCGACAGCGGCTCGACGGAAATGCTGGAGGCGGGCTTGGCCGCCTGGTACGAGGGCGGGCGGGAAGGCGGCCGGCCGTCGGCCGCCCCGCTCGTCAACTCCGTCAAAACCTACACGATGGAGCGGCTGCTCCCGCTGCGCGCCCGCTTCCCCTTCAAGTTCATCGGTCTCCTCGTAGACGAGAAAACGGCCGGTCTCGACGGCGCCTACGGCGTTGAGGAGCTTCAAGCGCTGGCCCGGCGGATCGTCCGGGCCGCGACCGGATCGCACGGATTCGCCCCGGGCGACATCTTTCTGGATTCGACCGTCTTCCCCCTCTCGATCGACGTCCCGATGGAGGCGGCCAAACCGGGCTATACGTTCCGGGCGTTCGAGACGATCCGGAGGCTCAAGGCCGATCCCGAGTTCAGGGGGATTCATTTTTCCCTGGGCGTGACCAACGCCGTCCGCGACTTGCCCGGCCGCCGGACGGGCGTCACCCGCGCCTACCTGGCCCGGGCCATGGAGCTCGGCCTGGACGCGGCGATCGTCAACGTCTTTCACGGCTACGGCCGGCGTCCGCCCGCCCCCGACCTCCTGGCCTTCGTCGACGCGTTCGCCCGCCAGGACGGCTCGCCGGAAGCGGTGGAAAACGCCCTCCAGGCGATGATGGATTTTTGCCGGGCCAACCGGAAAAAATAATCCACGGGCGCCTGCCTGTCCAGGGTTCGAGTTGAGCTCCGGTTTCTTTTTCGATATGATTTTCTCCGGAGCCCGGAGACGGAAGGAGAAGCCGTCGATGCAGGAATTCATCCCCTCGCTCAAGCGATTCGCCCTGATCGGGGCCGCCGGCTATATCGCCCCCCGGCACTTGAAGGCGATCAAGGACACCGGCAACGTCCTCGTCGCGGCGATGGACAAATCCGACTCCGTCGGCGTGCTCGATTCCTATTTTCCCGGGGCGTCTTTTTTCACCGAGTTCGAGCGTTTCGATCGTTTCCTGGAAAAACTCCGGCGGGCGGATCCGGCCGGAGGGATCGATTGCCTGAGCATCGCCACGCCCAATTACCTCCATGACGCCCACATCCGGTTTGCTCTCCGCCTGGGCGCCTCGGCGATCTGCGAAAAGCCCGTCGTCTTGAATCCTTGGAACCTCGACGCCTTGAAAGCCATCGAGGCCGAGTACGGCCGGAAGGTGTATACCGTCCTCCAAATGCGGCTCCACCCGGCCCTTCGGGCGCTGAAGTCGCGGGTCGAGACCGGCCCGGCCGGGCGGGTTTACGACGTCGAGCTGACCAATGTCACGGCCCGCGGCCGCTGGTATTTCTATTCCTGGAAAGGGGATGAGACGAAATCAGGGGGAGTCGCGACCAACATCGGCATCCATTTCTTCGATGTCCTGACGTGGATCTTCGGGGAGGCGGTCGCCGGCGGCAATATCGTTCACTTGAAGGAGCCGGACAGGGCGGCCGGCTTCCTGGAGCTCCGCCGGGCCCGGATCCGGTGGTATCTCTCGCTCCGGGCCGGGGACGTTCCCGCCGCCGGCCGCGCGCGGAGCCCGCGGGCGTTCCGCCGGATCACGGTCGACGGGGAGCCCGCGGACTTCACCGAGGGCTGCGCGGACCTTCATTCCCGCGTTTACGAGGAGATCCTCGCCGGCCGCGGCTTCGGCCTCGAGGAAAACCGCCGGGCGGTCGAGATCGTCCACGACATCCGGCAGGCCGCCGTCGATCCCCGCCGGGGCGAACGCCACCCGCTCCTCTGATTCAGGGCCAGGCATCCCCCGTCGTGGCGGAATCGAAGCCGCTTCCGTTGTGCTACAATATAAGGCTTGGGCGGTCCCATGCAATTGCCAGGAAGGAAAATAATGGCGGGCCGGCGGAGCATTTTTACTGTTTCCGCCCTGGCCGGAATTGTGATTTTCCTTGCCGCCCTGGCCGGGTCCGCGGCCGAGACTTCGGCCCAATCCCGGCCGCAGACCGGGTCTCAGGCCGTTCCGCCCCAGGCGGCCGCGCCGTCCCCGGCCGAAACCGCTGTCGGCAAGCTCGTCATCAAGGCGGACTACAAGGAACGGCTCGACAACAAAATCACCGCCTCCGGAAACGTGGAGATCCGTTATGGCGAGATCATTCTCTGCGCCGACCAGGTCGTCTATGACGAGACGACCAAGGACGCCCTGGCCGTCGGCCACGTCACCCTGATCCGGCCCGACGAGACGTTCTCGGCCGACCGGTTCGCCTTGAACATGGAAACCGGCCTGGGCCGGGCCGAAAACGTCGTCGGGCTCGTTCAACCCGAATATCGGTACGAGTCCGACCGGGTCGAGCGCGAAAGCCCCGACCTGTTCCGGGTGGGGAAAAGCACGATCACCGGCTGCTCCCAGCCCGTCCCCCGCTGGAAGTTCTCCGCCTCCCGGGCCGAATTCGTGCGGAACGAATACATTAAGATGTGGGATCCGGTCTTCAAGATCAAGGACGTTCCGATCTTCTATCTTCCCTACCTCAAATATCCCCTTGACCGGGACCGGGCCACGGGCTTTCTCTTCCCCCGGATCGGTTATTCGAAACAGAAAGGCTTGAACCTGACCCAGCAGTTCTATTGGGCCATGGCCCGGAATATGGACGCCACCTTTTCCCTGGATTATTACGCGGCCAAGGGCGCCGGCGGGGGCCTCGAATTCCGCTACCTGTTCGAGGGCGGATGGGGCGGCCGCCTCAACGCCTTCTATTTCGGCTACCGGACTCCGTCGACGGGCGTCAAGCCGGAAGATGCCGTCATCTTTCGCTGGAGCCACAACCAGCCTCTTCCCGGAAAGCTCAACATCGTCGCCAACGTCGACTACCAGAACTCCTTCTCCTTCACCCGGGAGTTCGACAACGACTTCACCCGGGCCCTGGTTTACAACCGGAGCTCCCAGGTCTACGTGACGAAAAGCTGGACCGGATCGAATTTGAGCGTCCGCCTCAGCCGGTTCGAGACGACCTACCCCGCCTGGACGTTCGCCCGGATCCGCCAATCCCTTCCGCAAATCAGCTTCAGCCTGTTCAAGAAAAAGCTCTGGGGGCCGAGCTATTTTTCCTTGAGCGCCGGCTACGACAACTGGCAGTATGGATTCACCAACCAGTTCAAGGCGGGCACCCAGGTGAAATCGAGCGTCCTGTCCCTTTCGCCGAGGATCACCCTGCCCTTCACCGAGATCGCTTGGCTCGGTTTTGATTTCTCCGTCGCCGGCAACCTCGATTATTACGGAAACAGCCGCGATCCGGAGAGCCATGAAACCCTCAACCGGGGGCTCCTAAGCGGAAACGGATCCTTCTCGGCGACGATGACCGGCCCGGTCTTGTACCGGATTTTCGACATCCGGAAGTCTTCGACCCGGTTGAAACACGTCATCGAGCCGACGATCACGTACCGGTACGACACGCCGGCCATCGACTCCGACCGGATCATCACGACGAGCGGCTTTTTCTTCCGATACCACTATGTCAACTACGGGGTGCAGAACCAGATCCTGGTCAAGCGGGGCGAGGAGAGGGCCCGCGAGTTGCTGACCTGGCAGCTGGAGCAGACTTACTATGTGGACGCCGCAAACAGCCCCTTGAGCCGGTACCGGCTCGAGGACGGGAGTATCCCGCGGTTCTCGGAAATCCTCAACAAGCTCCGCTTCTTCCCGGTCTCCGGCGTCAACCTGGACCTCAGCCTGGGATACAACACTTATAAAAGATTCCTGTCCAGCGTTCGGGCTTCAGCCGGTCTTGGAAACGCCTCCGACGGCGCTTACCTGGCCGTTTCCTGGTACAAAAGCATCAATCCCTATCGCGGCTACACGAGCATCAGCCGCCATCAGATCGGGCTTCGGGGAGGGGCGGAGTTCCCCGCCCTCCGCCTGGAGACGCTCGGCGAGTTTGAATACAACCTCCAGGCGAAAAAGGTGCTCTACGCGGGCCTGGCCGCCGTCTGGCATGTCCAATGCATCGACATCCAGATGGGCCTCCGGGCGTTTTTCTTTCGGGAAACGCCGGACATCCAATTTCTGTTCTCCCTGGGGCTGGGCAACATCGGGCCGTCCGAGGATATCCTCGGACGCAGGGGGCGGTGAAAAATCAAATGAAGTCAATTGTTTTTTCGCGTTATTTTTCCTATGATGTTTTTGTGATCAGGCGAGGGGATATCCGGCCGGCTTTCCGTCGTCGCCCGGCGTCCTTCCTCCGTCGTTGAATCGATGTCCGTCCATGAGGTCTCCCAAGCCCATCGGCGGTAGCCTGTATCCGAAGTCGATGGAGAGAAAACGATTCCTATTGGAGCCCGGTATGTCGCAGAAAACGAGGATTGAGGATTCCGTGTCCGGGATGAACGTCTTGTATCTGGGGACGGGTTTCGTCGGGGCTTGTTCAGCCGCCGTCTCGGCCGACAGCGGCCACTCCACCCTGGCTTATGACGTGGACGCGAAAAAAATCGCCAAGCTCCGCTCCGGAGACCGCGATCAGATCGAATCGTGCATTTATGAGGAAGGCCTCGGCGATCTGCTCGTCCGGAACCGGGACCGGATTGAATTCACGTCCGATTACTCCAAGGTCGAGAAATTCCTGGACCGCTGCGACGCCGTTTTCATGTGCCTTCCGACGCCGGAAATCAATGAAACGGGCGAGAGCGATCTCACGTACTACCTGGAGGCCGCCCGGAAAATCGCGGCCGCCCTCCGCCGCCGGAACAAAGGCGCCCAGGAAAAGTATATCGTCATCGTCAACAAGAGCACCGTCCCGATCGACACGGTCAGCCGAACCCGGAAGATCCTCCGGGAGGCCGGGGTTCGTAACACCGGGGTTGTATCCAACCCCGAATTCCTCGTCGAGGGCCAGGCCGTCATGGGGGCGCTCCGGCCGGACCGGATCGTGATCGGGGCCGAGAAGGAAAAGGATTTCGCCGTCCTGCGCCGCATTTACCAGCGGTTTCTGAACGCCCCGACGGTCCGGTACATCGAGGTCAACCCCCGGGAGGCGGCGGCCGGCAAGCTGCTGGCCAATTTCACTCTTTTCAGCCGCTTGGCCGTTTGTTTCGACGTGATCGGCCGGACGTGCGAATCGTTCCCCGGCATTCATTTCGAAAACGTCCGGAGAATCCTCTCGAGCGATCCCCGGATCGGCGCTTGGGGCCTTTACGACAGCCTGTACGCCGGGGGGAGCTGCTTCATCAAGGACGCCCGCTCGCTCCGTTACCAGCTTCAAGCCCGGAAGAAAGACGCCTCCCTTGTCCAGGAGATTTTCGGGGCTAACCGCCGCCAGCTCCTGGGATTCCTCAACCGGGCCGAAACCGAGGCCCGCTTCGACTGGACGCGCAAGAAAGTCGCCCTTCTCGGCGTCGCCTTCAAGCGGAATACGAACGACATCCGCAATTCCCCGGCCTTCGATATCGTCCCGTTCCTCGCCGGGAAAAAAGTCCGGGAAACACGGATTTTCGACCCGGCGGCCATGGACAATTTTCGGCGGCTGTTCCCTCCCTCGCCCGCCCTCGTTTATGCCTCCTCGGAGGCGGAGGCCGTGGCCGGGGCGGACGCGGTGATCATCGCCACCGACTGGCCCCAATTCCGCGGTTTGGACGAGCTTCTGAAAAAGCATAAAAAACGGCCGCTCCTCATGGACGGACGGCGGATGCTCCAGAGCGCTTACGGCCCCTTGCGCAAAGCGGGGTTTAAAATCATCGCCGTCGGCTCTCCGACGGCCTGATCCGTCTTCCTTCCCTCCGCCCGGCGCTTCGTTCGGAGAGAGCTTGATTCCCAAAGCCGTTTAGTCCACACTAGGGGCAAGGAAGGACTTTGTGAGGGAGGAAGAGCATGAAAAGGGAAGGGTTGCTTGCCTGCAGCGTCCTGATCGGCAGCCTGCTTATCCCGTCTTGCCGGAAAGCCCAAGATGCCCCCGCGCCACCGGCCGCGGCGGTGATTGCGGAAATCAACGAAACCGCGGTTTCGGAGGCGACGGGCGTGAAGATTAGGGTTCTGAAGACGGAATCGGTCGGGGTCTCGCCGGTCAACCGGTTCTACTGGATCCAGGTCGAGGGGCGGCCGTTGAGGGACAAGCTTCTGGAAATCTCGAGGCTCGCCTTGGATCAAATCATCGCCGCGCATCCGAAGCTGTATCACAGCTTCACCTTTCATTTCGCTTCCGCGGATGAATCGAGGGGAGCGGCGGATTTGAAGAAATGCTACGCCCGAACGACATTCCTGCCGGAGGGCAACTGGCAGAAAGTCGGCCGTGTCCCCATCGACGGTTACGATGCGTATGTCCTGGCCTATGAGGCCGAGGATATCCGCCAGCGTTGATCCTTTTTCCAAGCTCGTAATCGATAAAAAAATCTGATGTAAAGGACGGCTTGATGCCCCAGCAAGATCAAAAAGCTTTTGAAGGAGTTGATTTGACGGAATACATCCTCGTTTCTTGGAAACACCGCTGGCGGATTCTGATCGCGACGGCGGCCCTCGCCGTGGCGGCCGGAATCCTGTCCTATTTCCTTCCCAAGGCCTGGGAGGTGGAAGCGATCGTCGTCCCGAGCAAATTCCTCGCCCAAACGGAAACCGGCGAGTTCAAGGAAATCCTGGCGGTCAATCCCGGGCAGGTGGCGAGTCAAATCAGCGAGGGTTCCTATAACGCCCTGATCGCCGCCGAAATGAACATCGATTACAAGAAATTCCCGAGATTGAAATCCGATAACATCCGGAACACGAACCTTGTCCGGGTTTCCATCCGCGTCCGGGAGCCGCAGAAAGGACGGGAGATTCTTTTCGCCCTCTTCAACCATTTGAAAAGCGAGTTCGACAAGAAAATCGATGTCGAATTCAGCAACATCAACAACCAAATCGACCAAACCAAAAACAAGATCCTCGATTATGAGCTCCGGATCGAATCAAAAAAAATCGAGAAGGAAAAGATCCGCCAGAACATTGCCGCGGACGAAAACAAAAAAGCCATTTCCGGACGCCGTGTCGCCGGCATCCAGGACGAGATGAGGTCGGTGAGAACGCGCATCGCCGAGTTGGACGAACTTCAGCGGAAAACGCTGGCCGAAAAGAAGAACGGAACAGAGACGCTCGCTCTTCTTCTCTATTCCAACGAAGTCCAGCAAAACATCCGGTACATGACCGTTCTCGAGGACAAGGTCAGCTCGGAGAAAGTGAACATCGAGGACTTGACGAATGCGATCAAAAACAACGAACAGCTTATGCGACAGGTCGACAACCAGATCGAACAGATCCAGATCGAGCTGAATAACGCGAAAAACGACATCGAGCTTCTCGAAGACAAGAAAAACCGGATCGATTATTCCCAGCTGGTCAAGGATCCGTCGCCTTCGGTCAAGCCCGTCTCTCCGCGAAAGACCATGATGGTTATCGTCGCGGCCTTCATCGGATTCTGTCTTTCCTCGGGGATCGCTTTCTTCCGCGACCAGGCCAGAGCCCGAGATAAATCAAATCCATCGACGGATTGACGATTTGAACGTTGAAAACAGCGGGATGAAGAACGAAAGGGAGGCTGACGCCGTTCTCTGACGACCCGCGCTTTCAAGTCTCGCCTTATGCGACAGTCCCATTTAGTTCTTTCCAACGCCGCGATCATGTGGATCACCCGAGCTTTCCTGATCGTTCCCCAGGTCATTCTGGTGCCTTACTTGATCCGGACGATCGGAGAGGGAGGATACGGCCTCTACGCCCTGATCTGGTCTTTGCTGATGTCGGTCGTTCAGCTCGAAATCGCCCTGCAGCAGGGCGTGGTCAAGTACAGCGCGGGTTTTCTCGCCCAGGGACGCCTGGACGAGGTCAAAAAAATCGTTTCCTCGAGCTTTGTTTATTCCCTTCTCCTGGCGGTGGTGACAAGCGGCGGGTTGTTGGCGGCGGCGATATTATTCATCGCGCCCTCCAGCCCGATGAGAACCGCCCTGACCGTGGTCGCCCTCATCGTTCTCTTCATCGTTCCCTTGACGCCGTATGTGGCCGTGATTCAATCCCGGCAGCGTTATTACGTCGGCGCCGTCCTGGACACGGTCTCGAAATACGGCAGCCTCCTGGCCATCGTGGCCTGGTTTCAACTGGTCAAGCCGTCCCTCGAGAGCGTCGTCGTCATCACGGCGGTGTTTTTATTCCTCTCGCGGACGTCCCAGGTCCCGATCGCCTATCGCCTTGTCCCCGGACTGCAGAACCGGCCGCGCTTTTTCAACTGGACGAGCTTCCGGCTGATCGCCGCCTTCGGCGGAGCGACGGTCCTGGTGAATTTTTCCCTCGCCGCCAATTCAACGGGCGTCCGGTGGCTGATGGGTGGGATGGTCTCTCCCAGCTTCGTCTCGCACCTGGCGATCATCTTGATGCCGGTCTCGGTGCTGGCCGACATCATCCGGCCGATGACGATTACCGTCATGCCGTTGACGAGCGCCTACGAGGCGGTCGGAAACCAGCCGATGCTCAAGGAACTGCTCATTCGCAGCATGCGGTATACGACGATGTTCGTCCTGGCCGGGGTGATCGCGGCCGGCCTTTTGACGAGGAACATCCTGACGATCTGGGTCGGGTCCCGATACGCGTTTCTGACGCCCTATGCGTTCGCTTTGTTCGCCTGCGTCTCCTTCCAGCTCAGCACGTCCTCGGCCCATCATATGCTCAAGGGACTGGGCCGGCTGAAGACCGTCGTGCTCATCTACTTGATCGCCCTTGTCCTCGTGCCGTTTGCCGCGATCCTCGCCCTGTTTCATCTGACGCGGGACCCCTATCTTTCCGTCACCATCGGCCTGTGCGGGGGCAGCCTCCTCTGCGGGTGTCTCAATATCGTGTATGGATTAAAGGCCGTCCAGGCCCGCTGGCGCGGCGTCTGGATCCGGATCTTCGGCCAGTCGTCGGCGATGACGGCGGCCGTGTTGCTGCCGGCCTGGGGGATCATCCGCTTGGCCGGGTTCGATCAATTCCTCGGCCGGGCGGCCGTCGCCGTTTTCAGCGTCCTTCTCTATTTCGCCGGATGTTACGTCCTGATCGCGACGAAGGCCGAGCGGCGGCAGTTTCTGGATTACGGCCGGGTGGTCGGAGAAAAAGCGGCGCAGATCCTGAGAATAAAAAAGCGGCTCAAGGCGGAAAACACTACGGAGATCCCATGACTCCGGGACGGAGGTTACGGCGTTTCGATGTTGTCTCATGAATACAAATGCATTTTTGTTCACATCCCGAAAGTGGCGGGCATCAGCATTGAGCAGGTTTTTCTCGATGCGCTCGGCCTGGACTTCGCCCGCCGGGAATCGCTTCTTCTGGGGATCGTCAACCGGGGAGATCGGGGGCCCGGGATCCTGTCCCACCTGACGGCCCGGGAATATGTGGAATATGGATATGTCAACCAAGAAACGTTCGACGCCTACTTTAAATTCGCGTTCGTCCGGAATCCCTATGACCGGGTTTATTCTTTTTACAAGTACCTGGGATACGCCCGTCTAGTCTCGTTTGAAACGTTCATTCTAGACGAGCTTCCTCGTCTGTTCGGCGATCCGAGTCTCCATTACTTCATCAAGCCCATGTCGTCCTATGTGTATGATGAATCGGGGACTCGGCTCGTTGATTACGTCGGGAAGCTGGAGACGATCAACGAGGATTTCGCCCAAGTCGCCCGGCGGTTGAACCTCGGCGGCGCGCGACTTCAAAATCTCAACGATTCGAGCGGTTTGAGCCCGGGAACTCATGCTGTTCGGGCCTGGAGAATCATCAAAAAACACCCCGGAATCGTCTTTCGCTTGTCGTTCCGCCCGGCGGCGAAGGAAAAACGGTATACCGGGGAAATGAAGAACGCGGTTCAAAAATATTACGAGCCGGATTTCGTTCATTTTGAATACGCGAGATAAATGACCGCCCGTCCTTCCGCTCAGCGCCTGACTCTGGCCGTCGCGTTCTTCTTCCTCGTCCTCAGCTTCGCCCTGTACGCGTTCGCCCCGGACGATTATTCCCTGGGATATTGCGCGGCCGTGCTGGCGGTGTTCTTGGCTTCAACGGCCTGGTTCATCAAAAAGAGTCTTTTCGGAAACTATTTTAATTTTCATGTCCTCTTCATCATCGGATTTTTTCTCGTCCATTTCGTCTATCCCGTCTTCGTTTATCCGAACCGGCCGTTTCTCTTCAAGGTCTTCGAGAGGGGATTCGATCCCTCTCTCATCACCGTTTCGACGGCCCTGGCCCTCCTCGGCATGAACGCGTACATCCTGGGCGCGGTGTTCGGCGGAAAAATCAAGAACGTTCCACCGGGCGGCTGGGACGCGGAGCGGTACCGACCGCTCGAAACGCCGTTGTTTGTCCTTTCCTTGGCCCTGTTCGCGCTCTTCGTCTTCTTTTCCCGCGACAACATCGCCCGGGGCGTTTTCAACGCCTACAGCGCGGCCTCGGAGTATCTCTTGATCGCGTTTCAAGGGATCTTCCCGCTGGCCCTCATGGTCTCCTTCGTCGGTCGGCTGCCTCACGATGACGGACGGGGGAGAAGCTTGTTTCGGGTCTTCCGGCCGCGTCTCGTCGGGCTGTCGGTCCTCGCCGTTTTTGTTTTCCTCTATGTCGGAGACCGCGGGCCGGCGATTCAAATCGTCCTGATCTACGGCGCCTTGTTCACGACGTTCCTCCGTCCCCTGAGGCTGATGGTCTTCGCGATCCTCATTGCGGCCGGGATGTATCTCATGATGTTCGTCTCGCAGGCGAGAACGGTTTATGACGACACGCGGGAAGACGAAAGCACTATCATCGCATACTATAAACGGGGAGCGGAACGATTTGTGCCGGAATCGGTTTTTGATTTCGGGCGGGACATGATCGTCAACAACCGCAATCTCTATCTCGCCGTGAGCTATGTTCAAAATAACGAGCGCACGCTTGGGCGGACATTCCTGACTCAAATCCTCAGCGTCGTCCCCGGCTTGCAGAGCGTGTATGTTACGCTTTTTCATGTCGATCTCCAGGACATTTCCTCCGGGCAGCTTTTAACGTATCATGAGTACGAGGGGGGGGCTCGTGGCGCCGGCCTCGGCAATACGATCATCGCCGACGTTTATATTTCGTTCGGAGCGGCGGGCGTCCTCGTGATGATGATGCTGTTCGGCTATGCCAACATGAAATTCCAGAGGGGGGCGATCGACAAGGTCCATCTCTATTACCTCATCGCTTACGTCGTTTCCCTGTCGTTTTCCATTTATTATCCCCGCTCGGGCTACTTCACCGCCTTGCGCGGCATCCTCTGGCCGGCGGCGATCGTCTGGTTGTTTGAAAAATTCGTTCGGAAACCGGCGGCGGAAGGAAGCCCGTTCGCGGGGAGCGGCGCGTAAGCGGGAATGGCATGGAAAAAAATGAAAATCCTTCTTGTTAGAAATAATGTCATGCTTGAAAAAGGCAACGATTTGTTTATCTTTCGAAGTGACGGCCGATTTCTTGTTGAATTATCCCATCTTGTTGAACAGGTAGGATTTTTCCAATTTCGTATTAAAAACCAGGAAAAAAACAGTATCTTTGATTACAAAATCAATGACCGCGATATTAAAATCATATCGATATCGAGGGGGAAAATAAAATACGCCGCCTATATCCAAGGGTTGATTGTTGGATTTAAAATCGTCCGAAAATATGATTTTCTCTATCTATATTATCCCGGAAATATCAATCTCTTTATGGCCATCTTTGCCGTCCTATGGAGAAAACCATTTGGTTTTTATATCCGGGGGGAAAAAGGGATGCGGTCTCGCCTCTCAAAAATATTATTTCGGAAAGCGATGATTTCTTTGACAATCTCGCCTCAATTCACTGAAATTATCAGGAAAGGAGGAGGCGAGGCGCAAACAATACGTCCGATGATGGAAGAGGGGGAGAAGGATATCGTTTCCGGCCGCACGTATGAGCGACGGGATCATTATCGCCTCCTCTATGTAGGCCGCGTCGAAGAGCCGAAAGGCTCCTATGATCTCGTCCAAGCGGTGAAAATCCTGAAGGACAAGGGGGAAGTCGACTTCAGCCTCGACATGGTCGGCGACGGAGCGGATGCGGCGAAGATCAAACAAATCATCGCGGAGGAGGACCTTGGCGGATGGATCCGCCTTCACGGGGTTGTCTCCGATCGGGATTTCTTGAAAAGAATGTACCGGCAAGCCGACCTCTTCGTTCTCCCGACGCACCATGAGGGCTTTCCGCGGGTCCTGTATGAAGCCATGATCGCCGGAACTCCGATCCTCACGACGTTCGTCGGAACGATCCCGTATTTGATGAAAGATGGGTATAATTGCTACCGGATCTTGCGAAAAAATCCGGAGCATATTGCAAAAACGATCCTGAGTGTTTTGCAGGACTACGATAATAAATCCAGCATCGCGGAAAAAGGAACAAAGACGATCATCGCTTATTTATGCGATAAAAAGGAACGGCACGCAAAACAATTAGTGAGAATCCTTGAAGAAAAAGGAATGAAATAAACGTGACGCGCCGTAGTATTAAATGGCGGCATTCACGCGAAGATGATCCGGATTTCAAGGCCTCTTTTGAAAAAGTGATTATGGAAATATCCCTTTCTTCGGACGACAACTGTTTGGGACAAAGCCGAAACGTCGAAAAACAATATTTCATAAACCATAAGGAATCTGTCCGGCAGAATGTCCTCATGATCCAAAAAGGCCTGAGGATATTGCCCAAAGGGAAGGAATCGGCGATTCTTGATATTGGGACTTCGCCGATGACGTTTGTTTATCGAAAGTGTTTTCCAAATGTACGGATGTTCACGATTGATCTCACTTCGCTCCTAGCGGATCGATGTCATAAAAATCGAATAGAGCATTGCGTGTGTGACCTTTTAAAAGATGAAATCCCGTTTTCTCCCGGTCAGATGGACATGGTCGTTTTTACGGAGGTTTTTGAACATTTGAATACAGGCCCGGGAAAAGTGTTTTCGGAAATAAAAAAAATTCTTAGAGCGGGAGGGATTCTGGTCTTTTCTCTTCCAAATATCGCGATGCTCAGCAAGCGCATCAAAGCGATTATGGGGAAGGCGGTGCTCGATCCGGTGTATCGAGTGTACAAAGAGGAAAAGTCGGCGTCTTCACATGGGGACGGAATCTGGGTCCACGGTTTCGGTCATGTGCGGGAGTACACGATGGCCGAGACAATCGATATTGTCCATCACTATGGATTTAATGTTTTAATGACACGCTCTGCGGATACGCATATCTCTCTGCCGAAAGGCGCGTCGATTCTTCGACATGTGATGAATCCTCTTTATCGTGTGGCCTCGTCGATTGTTCCCAATTCCGGGATGATTAATATCGTTTTGGCGAAGAAGCGCTAATTTCTTTTGATAGGGTCTCCCGAAAAAACATCAAATCGGCGGATGCGATGGCTTGGCCGGATAAGAAATGCTTGGACTTTTTAAGGGATTCGATCAGATTCACGGGCGGTTGACGCCTAAAGTCAGCGTCATCATCCCTTTTTACGCCGGGGCGGGCTGGCTGGAGGAAGCGGTCGGAAGCGCCGTCCGCCAGACATATGAAAACACGGAGATCATCCTCGTCAATGACGGCTCGCCGGAGGATGTGGGAGGTGTCCTTGGCCGCTTCGCCGGAAAAATCCGCTATTTCCACAAGGACAACGGCGGTCCCGGCTCAGCGAGAAATCTCGGAATCGAGAACTCCGCCGGGGAGTTCATCGCGTTCCTCGATTCGGATGATGTCTGGGAGGAACGGAAAATCGAGAAACAACTCGGCCTCATGACGGCGACGGGCGCGGCGTGGTCGCATACCGGTTATACGCTTTTCCGCGGCGGAAATCCTCGCCGGGCCGAGAAAACGGTCGATGTCTCGGCCTGCCGCGGGGATGTCTTTCTCCGATGCCTTCGATCGGCCCCCATCGCCACGCCCTGCGTCATGATCCGGGCCGAGATCCTGAGAGAAAGCCCGAATCTGCGCTTTTCGGAAAAAATGCGCTACGGCCAAGACAGTCTTTTCTGGATCAACCTGGCGGCCCGATATCCGCTGGCGGCGGTTCCCGAAGTCCTGACCCGGGTCCGGATCCGGGGGGGGAACGCGGCCCGGCGGGCCCGCGTCCAACTCCAAGCCAAGGCCCAGATTTGGGAGGAGTTCATCCGGGACCGGGCGCGTCCGGAGGCGGAAAGAATCGATGGCGCGACGAGGTTGGGCTACCGGATGTGCCATCGGGCCGACGCGGCCGTCAAGCGCCTCGAGCAGCGGGGCCGGCTTCCGAAGCGGGCCGTCGAGATCCTTTCGCGCGGCCTTTACGCCGCTCCTTACGTCCTGCTCAAGCTGCGCGAGGTTCTTTCCGCCCGCGCGGATCGCCGCCGAACGCCTTGACTTCATCCGGGAGGAGGCATAATTTGAATCCAATCGCTGTGATGAAAAACGCCCTCAGGGGGAAATGATCCGCCCATGTTTAAAAACAAGGTTCTCCTCATCACCGGCGGAACGGGGACGTTCGGCAATGCCGTCCTCGGCCGCTTCCTCAAGACCGACATCCGGGAGATCCGCGTTTTCTCCCGGGACGAGAAGAAACAGGAGGACATGCGGCTGGCCTACAAGAGCCCCAAGCTCAAGTTCATCATCGGCGATGTCCGCCAGGCCGACAGCCTCGCGCCGGCCATGGCCGGCGTCGATCTCGTCTTTCACGCGGCGGCCCTCAAGCAGGTTCCGTCCTGCGAGTTTTATCCCATGGAGGCGATCCGGACCAATGCCTTGGGCGCGGAAAATGTCATGAACACCGCGGCCGAAGCCGGGGCCTCGAGCGTCATCGTCCTCTCGACCGACAAGTCCGTCTACCCGATCAACGCCATGGGATTGTCCAAGGCCCTGATGGAAAAGCTCATGGTCGCCAAGGCCCGCCTGGGCGGGAACGAAAAGACCGTTTTCTGCGGGACACGGTACGGCAACGTCATGGCCTCGCGCGGATCGGTCATCCCGCTTTTCATCGAGCAGATCAAGCAGGGAAAGCCGCTGACGATCACCGATCCAAAGATGACCCGGTTCATGATGACGATCGACGACGCCGTCGATCTCGTTCTCTATGCCTTCAAAAACGCCCGGCCGGGGGACATCTTCGTCCAGAAAGCGCCGGCGGCGACCATCGAGACGCTGGCCCGGGCGCTGCTGGAGATCTTCAAGGCCCGGAATCCCCTTCAGATTATCGGCACCCGCCACGGCGAAAAGCTTTACGAAACGCTGCTGACCCGGGAGGAGCTGGCCCGGGCCGAGGACCTCGGGGATTACTACCGCATCCCGGCTGACAACCGAGGACTGGATTACAATCTTTATTTCACCGAGGGGCAGGAGCGCGTTTCGAAGGAAAACGACTATAACTCCCACAACACCCGGCGTCTCGACACCGGCGAAATGGCCGATCTCTTGATGAAGCTCGCCCTGGTTCGGGACGAGCTTGGGACGGAATCGAAATGAACCGGGTACTCGTCACCGGGGCCGAGGGATTCATCGGAAAGAATCTCCGGCTGGCCTTGGGCCGCGAAGCCGGGACCGAAATCATCGGCGTCGATCTCGGGACGGCGGCCGCGGTCCTGGAGCGCGGCCTTGACGAAGCGGAAGCCGTCATTCACTTGGCCGGAGTCAACCGGCCGGAAAAGGAAAACGAATTTGAGGACGGAAACGTCGGCTCCCTGGCGGCGGTCCTTGCGGGCCTCGAGCGCCGCGGCCGCCGTCCGCTGGTCGTCCTTTCCTCCTCGATCCAGGCCCTCTTGGACAATCCCTACGGCCGCTCCAAGAAACGGGCTGAAGACGCTCTCCTCGATTTCCACCGCCGAACCGGGGCGGCCGTCCGGATTTTCCGCCTGCCCGGCGTCTTCGGCAAATGGTGCCGGCCGAATTATAACTCCGTCGTGGCCACGTTCTGCCACAATATCGCCCGGGATCTGCCGATTTCGATATCCGATCCGGACCGGGAAATCGATCTTGTCCATGTGGACGACGTCGTCGCCGCCTTTCTGGCCGCTCTCAAGGCCGGCCCCGGCCCCGGCGGCGCGTCCTTTCTTTCCGTGACGCCGGTCTTCCGCGTCTCTTTGGGGGCGTTGGCCGGGAAGATCCAGGCGTTCCGGGCCGTCCGGGAAACCCTGGCCCAGCCGGCCTTGGACGATCCTTTCGACCGCCGGCTCTTCGGGACGTACGTCTCTTACCTTCCCGAAGAGGAGTTTGATTACGACCTGGCGGTCCGGGAAGACGAACGGGGGGCGCTGGCCGAGCTGCTCAAGCTCGGCGGCCACGGCCAGATCTTCGTTTCCCGAACCCGTCCGGGAGTCACCCGGGGAAATCATTATCACGACTCCAAGGTTGAAAAGTTCGTTGTTCTCGAAGGAGAGGCGGTCATCCGCTTCCGTCGCCTGACGACGGGCGAGATCATCGAATATCCCGTCTGCGGACGGGAGATGCGGGTCGTGGACATCCCGCCCGGCTGGACCCATTCCATCGAGAATGTCGGGACCGCGGAGATGATCGTTCTTTTCTGGGCCAGCGAGATCTTCGACCCGGCCCGGCCCGACACGTTCGCGGCAAAGGTGAGAAATGAAAAAGCTTAAGGTGATGACCGTCGTCGGAACGCGCCCCGAGATCATCCGCCTGTCCCGGGTGATTCCGGCCTTGGACCGGGAATGCGAGCATGTCCTCGTCCATACCGGCCAGAATTACGACTATGAGCTGAACCAGGTCTTTTTCGAGGACCTCGAGATCCGCAAGCCGAACCGCTTCCTGGAAGCGGCCGGGGCGACCCCCTGCGAAACGATCGGGCGGATCATCGAGCGGATGGACGCCGTCCTGGACCGCGACCGCCCGGACGCGCTGCTTGTCCTGGGAGACACGAACAGCTGCCTGGCCGCTTATCCGGCCAAGCGGCGGAAAATCCCGATTTTCCACATGGAAGCGGGCAACCGGTGCTTCGACCAGCGCGTCCCCGAGGAGATCAACCGGCGGATCGTCGACCACCTCGCCGACGTCAACCTTCCCTACAGCGCGATTTCCCGAGAGTACCTCCTCCGCGAGGGGCTTCCGCCGGACCGGGTCATCAAGACGGGCAGCCCGATGTTCGAAGTCCTGCATCATTACCTTCCCAAGATTAAGAAATCCGGCGTTCTCGAGCGGCTGAAGCTCCGGCCCGGCGAGTATTACGTAGTCAGCGCCCACCGGGAGGAAAACGTCGATTCGTCCAAGCCGTTCGATGGGCTGATGAAAATCCTCAACGGCCTGGCCGGAGACGGAAAAAAGAAAGTCGTCGTGACCACCCACCCCCGGACCCGAAAAATCATCGAGGCCCGGAAACCGGCCTTGGCCCCTGGGATAATGCTGGAAAAGCCGTTCGGATTCACGGATTACGTGAAGCTCGAGCTCGAGGCTTGCGCCGTCCTTTCCGACAGCGGGACGATCACCGAGGAATCCTCCATCCTCAACTTCCCGGCCCTCAACATCCGGGAAGCCCATGAGCGCCCCGAGGGGATGGAGGAAGGAGCGGTGATGATGACCGGCTTGGATTACGAAAACGTCCGCCGCGGCTTGGCCGTCCTGGCCACCCAGCCGCGCGGCGAGTGCCGGGGACCGCGGATCGTCGCGGATTATGACGTTCCCAACGTGTCCGAAAAAGTCCTCCGGATCGTCCTGAGCTACACGGACTATGTGAACCGGACGGTGTGGCGCGCGGCCGATTGATGCGCGTTCTTCTCCTGACGCCGCTGTTCCAGCCGGAGCCGAACCATTTGAAGGGTTTGGCCTTTGCCCGGGAGTTGGTCCGCCGCGGCCATGACGTCGAAGTGTTGACGGGATTCCCCCATTATCCCGCCGGGAAAGTCTATCCCGGCTACCGGATCCGGCCGTGGATGCGGGAAATCCTCGACGGCGTCCCCGTCACCCGCGTCATGATGTATCCGAGCCACGACCGTTCGGCCGTCCGGCGGACGGCTGGATATCTGAGTTTGGCCGGCACGGCCGCCCTGCTGGGGCCGCCGTTGGTCGCCCGCCCCGACGTCGTTCATGTCTACCAGGGGCCGGCTACGCTGGCCTGGCCGGCGATGGTGTTCCGGATGATGTTCGGGACGCCGTACGTCCTCGACGTCCAGGACATGTGGCCGGAAAGCGTGACCGTGACTGGAATGCTTCCTCTTCCCGGCGTTTCAGCCGTTTTGGGGGCTTGGAGCAAGGCGACCTACCGGCTGGCCCGGAAAATCATCGTTCTTTCGAATGGATACAAAAAATGCTTGGAGGCCCGGGGTGTTCCCGAGAAGAAAATCGAGGTCGTCTATAATTGGTGCGACGAACGGTCGCTTCCGGGGGAAACGGACGGGGAGGGATCCGATCCGTTCGGGCTCGCCGGCCGGTTCAATGTCGTTTATTCCGGCAATTTCGGAGCGCTCCAGGCTTTGGGCGGCGTCTTAGACGCCGCTTTCTTGATCGAGGAAAAACGTCCGGACATCCGCTTCGTTTTTGTCGGAGACGGAGTGGAGGAATCGGCCTTGAAGAAAAAGGCCGCCGGCCGCGGGCAGAAAAACGTCCTGTTCATTCCCCGGCAGGCGCCGGAGAGCCTGGGCCGGATCACGGCCCGGGCCGACGTGCTTCTCGTGCATCTGAAGGACGATCCCCTGGCCCGGATGGGGATTCCCCAGAAAACCCAAGCCTCCTTGGCCGCGGGAAAACCGGTTCTCCTGGCGATCCGGGGAAGCGCGGCCGAGCTGGCGGCCCGGGCCGGAGGAGCCTGGACATGCCGCCCCGAAGATCCGGCCGCCCTGGCCGAGGCGGTCCTGGGGCTGGCCTCCCTTTCCTGGAATGAGCGGGAGACGATGGGGAGAAAAAACGCCGAGTTCTACCGGAAGGAGCTGGCGTTTTCCATCGGCGTCGGCCGGATGACGGCGGTATTCGAAGAGGCGGCCGTCCGGCCGCGGAGAAAGGAAGGGGGACGATGACTCATTCCGACGATCCCGTTATTCGGCTGGCCGGGCGGGGGGACTTGGAGGATATGACAGCTCTCCATTGCGATTCCTTCAAATTCGGCGAGCACGTCCCGGCCATGCTCGGCCGGCATTATGTCCGGGCGATGTACCGCTGGCTCGTGACGAGCGCGGTGTCCTATGCCCTGGTCGCCGAGAGAGAAGGAAAAATCGTCGGGATTGTGGCCGTCTGCGACGGCCCGTTCACCCGGCCGATGTTTCTGGCCTGCCTTCCCGCGTTCGCCGTCAGCCTGGTCCGGAGGCCGGCGCTGCTTTTCAATCATAAGCTCTGGAGCCGTCTTTTCCGCCGGCCGGATGTGACGAGCGCCGGCAGAAAAATCGCCGACCAGCCCGGATTCGCCCAGATGACGATCGGGGTCGTCGACAAGAATTGCCGCGGTCGGGGCATTTTCCCGGCTCTGGTCGAGGAGACGAAAACCTACAGCCGAAGACGGGGAAGCCGGGCGATTCGGGCGGGAATTTACAAGATCAACCAGCCGAGCCGCAGGGTTTTTATCAAGGGCCGATGGATCGAAACGCCGGAATTGGAAACCGAGGACACGGTCTTCTATGTCGCCTATTTGGATGAGGCCTTTGCCGGGGAGCTCGGTCTTCGGTCGGCCGCGGCGAGTGATGAAAAGAGCGTTTGACCTCGGGGCGTCCGGGCTGGGGCTGCTTTTGCTTTCGCCGGTTTTCCTGCTCGTGGCCGTCTTGATTTTTCTCGCCGACGGCCGGCCGGTCCTTTTCCGCCAAACGCGGATCGGAAGGGCGGGGCGGCCGTTTTCGCTTTTCAAGTTTCGAACGATGATCCCGGCCTCGGAAGGCGAGGGCGGCGGATTCGAGCCCGGCGATTCCCGCCGGGTGACATCCTTCGGCCGGTTTCTTCGCAAGACCAAAATCGACGAGTGGCCCCAGCTGTTCAACGTGCTGAAGGGGGACATGTCGATGGTCGGTCCCCGGCCCGAGGTGTCGAAGTGGGTGGCGGCCTATCCGCGGCGGTGGGCGGTCGTCCACCGGGTCAAGCCGGGGATCACCGATCCGGCGTCCATCATCTACCGGAACGAGGAGGAGCTGCTGGCGGCGGCGGCCGATCCGGAAGCCGTCTACCGAAACGAGATCCTTCCCCGCAAGCTGGATCTCTACGAGCGATACGCCGAGGGGCCGCCCCGCTTCGGCCGCGACCTCGGCCTGATCTTTAAAACGATCGCGGCCGTCCTCAAGTTCTGAAGGAAGGCAGGTGCCGGCATGGCTGAGATGAAAATCCCTTACAGCCGCGTTTTGTGCGACGGGAACGAGTTGGCCTACGTCCGGGAGGTCCTCGAAAGCGGCTGGCTGACGACGGCTTCCAAGACCCTGGAATTCGAGAAAAAGTTCGGGGCGGCGGTCGGGGCCCGCCATGCCTGCGCCGTCAATTCCGGCACGGCCGCCCTCCACCTGGCCCTGGAAGCGATCGGCGTTGGGCCCGGCTCAAAGGTCTTCGTCCCGGCGATGACGTTCACCGCTTCGGCCGAGGTCATCCGTTACCTTAATGCTGATCCCGTCTTCCTGGATGTTGAATACGGAACTTCGCTTTTGACGACGGAGATCCTGGAAGAAGCCGTCCGGCGCTTCCCTGAAGTGAAGACGGTGGTGGTCGTACATTACGGCGGCCAGGCGGCGGCTATGACCGTTGAGAAAGGGGCGGGGATCCTCGACGTCTGCCGGCGGAAGGGAATCCGCGTCGTCGAGGACGCGGCCCATGCCTTTCCCTCGCGGCGCGGCGGCCGCCTGGTCGGAACCTTCGGCGACGTCACGTGTTTCAGCTTCTACGCCAACAAGACGATCACCACGGCCGAGGGCGGGATGCTGGTCACGGCCGACGATCGCGTCGCCGCCCGGGCGAAAGTGATGCGGCTTCACGGCATCGACCGCGATATTTGGAACCGCTACGTGTCCGACAAGCCGTCCTGGGAGTACGACGTGGTCGCCCCCGGCTTCAAATACAACCTGCCCGACGTCTCCGCGGCCATCGGCTTGGCTCAATTGGAGCGGGCCGAGGCGCTGCGGAAAGGGCGCGAACGCTGCGCCCGCTATTACATGGAAGCGCTGGCCGGAATCCCGGGGCTCGATCTGCCAAAGCTCCAGGTCGGATTCGAGGATCATGCCTGGCACTTGTTTCCGGTCGTTCTCACGCCGAAAGCCCCGCTCTCCCGGGACCGGTGCGTGGAGCGGCTCGCCGATCGCGGCATCGGGACGTCCGTCCATTATAAACCCTTGTACCGGATGACGTATTACCGGGAAAGGTACGGTCTGAATCCGGCCGACTATCCGAATTCGGAGCGGATCTGGAACGGCTGCCTTTCCCTCCCCATCTATCCGGACTTGCGGCTGGAGGAGCTGGCGTACATCTGCCGGTCCCTGAAAGAGATTCTTTCCGCCCGGGGCGGGGAAGAGGCGGTTTGAAATGCCCGGGCCGAAAGAGTATATTGTTTACCGTCCCCTGAAAAGGACGTGACGAAGGAATGGGAAAAAGCGAAACCGCCCGTTTCGAATCAAAAATCGCGCCGGTTTTCCGGCCCACGGTGCTCAAAAGGAAGGTTTTTTTCTTAACCGCCGACGCCGTCCTGATCGCCCTGTCCGTTTATCTTTCCTTTTGGCTTCGCTTCGACGGCCGCATCCCGGCGACGTTCACCAAAGGCTTGTGGGTGAGGATCTGCGTCGTCGTGGTCGTGACGGTCACGATGATCGCCCTCCACGGCCTCTACAATGTCGCCTGGAGATTCTTCGGCCTGAAGGACATGCTGAAGCTCCTGCAGGCCGTGACCTTGTCCTATCTTTTGCTGATCGTCATCATTTATGCGTTCAATTGGCTGGCCGGAATGAGGGAAATCCCCCGTTCGGTTCTTCTCCTCAACTACAATTTCACCCTGGTCCTGCTCGGGATGCTCCGGATATCCAAGCGCGCCTTGAGGGAGTACCATTTCCGCAAAAGAGGTTTGAGCCGGGGTCGGAAAAAAGTCCTGATCGTCGGGGCGGGGACGGCCGGAGAGCAGATCGCCCGGGAAATGACGGGAAACCGGAAATCGGCCCATTTCCCAATCGGATTCGTCGACGACGACGAAGCGAAGCGGGGAACGGAGATCCATGGGGTGAAAGTCCTGGGAAAACGGCAGGATATCCCCCAAATCCTTCACGGCAACGGCGTCGACGAGGTTCTGATCGCCATTCCGACGGTGAATTCGAAGGACATTCGGAAAATCGTCGAGCTGGTCCGCTCGACGGGAGAAGTCCGGAGCATCAAGCTCCTTCCCGGCATCCACGACATCGTGGAGGGGAAAGTATCCCTGATGGACATCAAGGACGTGGAGGTCGAGGACCTCCTTGGCCGGGCGCCCGTTCAAATCAACTTTGAGGGAATCCGGGCGTTTCTCAAGAACAAGCGCGTGCTCGTTTCCGGGGCGGGGGGATCGATCGGCGGCGAGCTGGCCCGGACGATCAGCCAATTCGAGCCGGGCGCGCTGATCCTTCTCGATAACGACGAGACCGAGCTTTTCTACGTCGTAAACAGGCTGAAAAACGCCGTCGCCGGGGTCCTCCCGGTGGTCGCGACGATCCGCGATGAAGCCAAGATCGATCGGATCTTCGAGCAGACGCGGCCGGAAATCGTTCTCCACGCGGCCGCCCTCAAACACGTCCCGATTCTGGAGCACTACCCCGAGGAAGCGGTCAAGACGAATATCCGGGGGACCCGGATTCTCGGCGAAGCGGCCATGCGGTACGGGGCGGAACGGTTCGTGAACATCTCGACCGACAAGGCGATCAACCCGACGAGCGTCATGGGGGCTTCGAAGCGGGCCGGGGAGGAAATCCTGCGGGCGCTGAACGCGATGGGCGGAACCCGGTTCATCTCCGTCCGGTTCGGCAATGTCCTGGGAAGCAGGGGAAGCGTTATCCCGCTGTTCAAAGAGCAGATCCGTAAAGGCGGACCGGTCACCGTCACCCACGCCGACATGAAGCGGTACTTCATGGCTGTCTCGGAGGCGGTCCTTCTCGTCCTCGAGGCGGCGACGGCGGGGAAAGGCGGCGAGGCGTTCGTCTTGGACATGGGGGAGCTCGTGTCCATCGATGAACTCGCCCGGGAGATGATCCGGCTGAGCGGATTGGAGCCGGATGTCGACATCATGATCGTCTACACGGGACTGCGGGCCGGCGAAAAGCTTTACGAAGAGCTGATCATGGCCGAGGAAGGGGCGATGCCCACGGAACACCGAAAAATCTTCCTGGCCAGGAATTCGAAACCCTTGAATGCCGCCCATATCTGGAAAAGCGTGGACCGGCTGATCGATGCCTGCGAATCGGGGTCCTGCCGGAAATCCGAGATCATTCCTCTTTTACGGGAAATCGTGCCCACCTACGTCCCGGGCCCGGACACGAGCTCGATCAATCATTGGTGAGCCGCGCGTCCGGCGGACCGGAGGCGCGGCGAATCCCCCTTACCTCTCCCTAACTGTTTTCCTTCTTTTCCGGAGGACTGTTTGCGGGCTTGGCCGCCTCGGTTTTTTCCTTCGGCTTGATCGGGCCGGCCGCCTGGATGATCCCGATCGCCAGGCCGAGGTCCCGGGGATCGTCCGATACGCCCGCCTTACGCGGATTCCACGTCCGATCCACCTCGAACAGAAAAAGGGAAGATTCCGGGAAGCCGGGGGGGGCCTGGAGCTCGATCCTTTTCCATAGGTTTTCTTTAAGGACGAGGTCTTGGAGAAGGACCGGTTTCGTGGCCAGGTCGGCGGCGGCGAAGAGGCGCAGCCGGACCGGCCGGACGCGGATGTCCGGATGAGAAGCGAGGAGCCACGCCTTGAGCGGAGGAGCGCCGGCCCGGCCGGTCAGTCCCGCATATCGTCCGCTCCAGCGGAAACGCCGTCCGTCCGCGTCCTTTTCATAGGGACCGAGGCCGAATCCCTGCCGGAGCCGGTAGCGCTCGGTGCGGGCGTTGAGCGAGAGCGAATGAGCTGAATTCCAAAGAAGCCCCGCCGTGCCGAGAAAAAAGAGGATTGTTCCGAAGAGGCGTCCCAAGCGCCGGCTCGACGGCTTCCGCCCTGCCGCGGCGGCGGGCGAAGGGACGTCCCCGGCGAACGCCAGGGAGCCGAGAAACCAGAAGAGGTACTGGATTTCATAGCTTCCGATGTAGGAATGCGACTGGGAATTCACAAGGAAGGCGAACAATCCGGCGGCCGAGGCGGCGATGAGGGCCCTGGGGAACGTCCCGGAAGGCGCCGCCCGGAACGAGAGAAAAATCCGCCTTCCCATCTCCCAAAGGATCCAAAGGAATAGAAGCATGCCGGGAATCCCCAGTTCGGACCCGACGTGGAGAGGAAGGTTTTCGGCCGATTCGGGAACTCCGATCGAGATCTTGAGGGTTTTCGCCGTGTTGGCCATTTCGATGATATAGGCCCCGACCCCGACGCCGCTTAGGGGATAATCCCGGATCATCTGGCCCGCGATCCTCCAGTGGCCGGCGGTGCGGATTTCGAGGGCTGAGGCGAAATCCTCCATGCGTTCGATGGTCGCCGTGCGCTGTCCGTTCTCGGAGGGGAAATTTCCCGATATCAAGAGATAGATCGAGGCGCCGGCGAATACGGCGGCCGCCAGCCCCAGAGGGATGACCAGGCGGGCTAACGGACCGCGCCGCTCGAGAATCGCCGGAAGCATGAGGATTCCCAGGAAGAGAAGGGCGGCGGCGGCGGCGATGAGGGCGCTCTTGGAGCCGGCGTGGAACAAGAAATAGCCGGCCGCGGCCGTCATGACGGCCGCCGTCAGCCTCGTCCTTCCCTTGACGGCGGGCAGGAGTCCGGCCAAGAAGGGAATGAGCATTGAGAGAAAAGCCCCGAAGGACAGGGCGTCCTTGAAGGTCGCGTTGAGAAGGCCGTGACGGAGACTGGCCGGAAGATTGCCGAGGGCGGGGGAATGAAATTTTTGAATAAACCCGAAACCGATCGAGAGAAATGATCCGACCCCAAACGCCGCGACGGCTTTTTTAATGAACCCCTCCGTCCGGAGAACCCGGACGCAAAGGGTGAAAAAAACGATGCCGGTCAGGTACGTCAGGCTGTAGAAGACGACGCTCATGATCGCCCCGCCGGCGCTGACGCCCTTGACGTTCGTCACAAGCTCATAAATCCGCGGCCGCCAGAGGGGGAAAAAATTCGTGTAGCGCCAAAACGTGATCAGGGCGGAGAAAAGGACGAGGCCGGCAAAGAGGCGGAGCGGCGTGAAGAGAGGTTCCTTCGGTCCTTTTCCGCTTTCTTCCGGCGGAAAAGGGAAGAAGACCCCGTGGATCAGCCGGCCCAGGAAGAAAAAGAGAAACAGGACCAAGGCCGAGGGAGCCATGGGAAGCGGATCGTAGAGCTTGAAAAAATACGGGAGATTGTTGATCAGCGGAAATAGAAAAAGAAATCCCAGCAAGCCCTTTCGGACGTCGGTCGCCGCGGCGACGGCGACGAAAAGGAGAAGGGGAATAAGAACGGCCTGGTAAGCGGCGACAAGGGGCACATACTTCCAATAGAAAAGAGCCAGCAGCAAGGAATATAAAATGACCGCGAGTCCGCGAAGAAGACGTCGATGGTTTGGATTATCCACTCGGTCGTTCCGCCCCGTTTTTCATGACTATGGACAGATTATGCGTTTTGGAAAAAACTGTCAATCTATGTTATATTTTCGGGCGAATCCCGGGCAAAGGACAATCCGATGAGGGGAATCATTCTGGCCGGAGGCAAAGGCACCCGCCTCCATCCGCTGACGCATTCGGTCAGCAAGCAGCTTCTGCCGGTCTACGACAAGCCGATGATTTATTATCCCCTGTCCCTGCTGATGCTGGCCGGGATCCGGGACATCCTCGTGATCTCCGCGCCGGAGTCGCTCGAGGCGTTCCGGGCTCTCCTCGGGGACGGGCGGCGATGGGGGCTCCGGTTCGAGTTCCGGGAGCAAAGTGAGCCGCGGGGCCTGGCCGACGCCTTTCTCGTCGGACGCGATTTCATCGGCGGCAAGCCGTCCTGCCTGATCCTCGGCGACAACATCTTTTTCGGCCACGGATTGCCCGGACAGCTCAGGAAATGCGCCCGGCTGAAGACCGGCGCGATCGTTTTCGCCTACCCGGTGAAGGATCCCGAGCGCTACGGCGTCATCGAGTTAGACAGCCGGGGCCGGGCCGTCAGCATCGAGGAGAAGCCGGCCAAGCCCCGGTCGCATTTCGCCGTTCCCGGGCTTTATTTCTACGACGGCCGGGCTTCAAATTTCGCCGCCGGCCTCAAGCCCTCGGCCCGGGGCGAAATCGAGATCACCGACCTTAATCTCGTCTACCTGCGGCGGGGCGAGCTCCGGGTCGAGGAGATGGGGCGGGGCACGGCCTGGCTCGACGCCGGGACCCATGAATCTCTTCTTCAGGCGGCCAATTTCGTCCAAGCGGTCGAGGACCGGCAAGGCCTGATGATCTCCTGTCCCGAGGAGGTCGCCTTTCGCCTGGGCTATATCGACGTTAAGAGACTGCGCCGTTTGGCCGAGGCCATCCCGAACGCCTACGGCGAGTACCTGCTCCGGTTGTCCCGCGAGCCGATGGGAGGAAAGAAGCCATGATTCAAGGCGTGAGCGTAAAAAAGCTCCGGGTCATCCCCGACGAGCGGGGCCGGCTGATGGAGATCTTTCGGGCCGACGACGAGTGTTTCGAGAAGTTCGGCCAGGCCTACATGACGACGACCTATCCCGGCGTCATCAAGGCCTGGCACAAGCACGAGAGGCAGGCCGACAACATGGCCTGCGTCCACGGGATGGTCAAGGTCGCCCTCTGCGACGCCCGGGAAGGCTCGCCGACCAAGGGCGAGATCAACCAGTTTTACATGGGTGTCCACAACCCCCTCCTCATCCATATTCCGGCCGGCGTTTACCATGGCTGGATGTGCACGAGCCCGGAAGAAGCGATCGTCGTCAATGTCCCGACCGAGCCGTACAACTACAAGGAGCCGGACGAGCAGCGGCTCGATCCCCATTCTGGAGAGATTCCGTATGAATGGGAGCGGAAGGACGGCTGAGACGGAATCCGTTTGATTCCCGTCGTTGCCGTGAATCCTCGTCCCGTCGCCGGCGGGATGGAATCCAAAACGAGACCCGTGGAGAGAAGAAGATGAAGCAGACGAAACGCCGTCCCGTGAAAAAAGCCGTTCCGTCGGCCGGCCGCCGGGCGTCCGGGCTCAAAGCGGCTCCCTCCGTTCTCGAGCGCGCCTTGAACGGGAGAACGATTCTCGTCACCGGCGGAGCCGGTTTCATCGGCAGCAACTTCATCCGGATGATGCTGGCCGAATACCCCGGGCTCCGCGTGATCAATCTCGACAAGCTGACCTACGCCGGAAACCTGGAAAACCTGGCCGACGTTTCATGCGATCCGCGACACGAATTCATCCACGGCGACATCCGCGATGCGGCCCTCGTCGCCGGTTGTTTCGAGCGCGTCCAGGGCGTCGTCCACTTCGCTGCCGAAACCCACGTCGACCGGTCGATCGTCGACGCGGGGGAATTTGTCCTGACGGACGTTTTCGGGACGTATATTTTGCTTGAAGCCCTGCGCAAAGCGCCCGGCGTCGAATTCTTCGTCCACATCTCGACCGATGAGGTCTACGGCAGCCGGGAGAAAGGCTTTTTCCGGGAGACGGATTCTTTGAATCCCTCCTCGCCCTACGCTGCCAGCAAGGTCGGAGCCGACCGGATGGTCCAGGCCTATCACACGACGTACGGCGCGCCGACGATCATCCTCCGCCCGAGCAACAACTACGGTCCGTATCAGCATCCCGAAAAATTCATCCCGCTGTTCACCACCCACGCCTTGGAGGGACGAACGCTGCCCCTGTACGGGAAGGGCCGGAACGTCCGCGACTGGCTGCACGTCGAGGACAACTGCCGGGCGATCGAATGCCTCATCCGGCGGGGCCGGCTCGGGGAGGTCTACAACGTCGGAGCCAACGACGAGCGGACGAACATCGAGGTCGCCCGGAGGATCGTCAAGCTCACGGGGGCTTCCAAGAACCTGATCAAGTTCGTTCCCGACCGGCTTGGGCACGACACCCGGTATGCCGTCAACATCAATAAAATCAAGGCTTTGGGATGGAAGCGGAAGGTCGATTTCGAGGAAGGGCTCGAGGCGACCGTGCGGTGGTACATGGATAACCGGGCCTGGTGGACGAGGATCAAGGAAAAAAACGCCGCCTTCAAATCCTTCTACGAGAGCTATTATAAAGACCGGAAATAAGTCGGCGGATTTGATATAATTCCAGGCGGGTCGATCCATGTGCGGCGTTATCGGTATCTGGGCCAACGGACAGGTCTTCCGGGACCTTTACCAGGGATTGCTGGCGATCCAGCACCGGGGCCAGGACGCGGCCGGGATCATCACCTATGACGGCCGTTTTCACACCAAGAAGGGCAACGGGCTGGTCCGCGACATCTTCAAAGCCGCCCACGCCGAGCGGCTGACCGGGGCCATCGGAATCGGCCACACCCGCTACCCGACGATCGGCGGCGGCCGGGGCGAGGACGCCCAACCCTTCCAGCTGAACGCCCCCTTCGGCCTCATGATGGCCCATAACGGCAACGTCGTGAATTACGTCGCCCTTAAAAAGCACCTTGCCGAGAGGCACCATCGCCTCCTCAATTCGGACAATGACGTCGAGAGCATCCTGAACGTGTTCGCCGTCGCCCTGGAAGCCCAGAATCCCGATTCCTTGACCCCTGAGATCGTCTTTCGGGCCGTCGAGTCCGTCTTTCGACAGGTCATCGGCGGCTACTCCGTCGTCGCCTACATCGCCGGCCAGGGGATGGCGGCCTTCCGCGATCCCTTCGGGATCAAGCCGCTGTCCTGGGGCCAGCGCCGCGACGGCGTCGTCCCGTCCTACGCGATCGCCTCGGAGAGCGTGTCTCTCAACATCATGAATTTCAGCGACATCCGCGATATTCCTCCCGGCTCGGCGATCTTCTTCGATCACAACCGGGAAATCCACATGAAGCGGATCTGGGACAAGCCCCATTCGCCCTGCTTGTTCGAATGGGTTTACTTCGCCCGGCCCGATTCGATCATCGACGGCGTCAATGTTTACCGGGCCCGCGTCCACCTCGGCGAGCTCCTGGCCGAGGAGATCCGTAAAGCCGGGCTGCCGATCGACATCGTCGTCCCGATCCCCGACTCGGCCCGGGACGCGGCCATCGAGATCGCCCGAAAGCTCAACCTGAAATACCGCGAGGCCCTGGTGAAGAACCGCTACATCGGCCGGACGTTCATCATGCCCGCCGTCAACGATCGGCAGAACATGGTTCGGTTCAAGCTCAATCCGATCGCCGCGGAATTCAAGGACCGCAACGTCCTATTGGTCGACGACAGCATTGTCCGGGGCAACACCGCCCGGGCCATCGTCGGTCTTGTCCGGGACTGCGGAGCCCGGAACGTCTATTTCGCCTCCTGCTCCCCGCCGCTTCGCTATCCCTGCGTCTACGGCGTCGACATGCAGACCCGGAAGGAGTTCGTCGCCCGCGACCGCAACGAGGAGGAGGTCGCCCTCCGGATCGGGGCGGACCGGGTCATCTATCAAACGCAGGAGAACCTGGTCAAGGCCATTCGGATGGAAAATCCGAACCTCGGCCGGTTCTGCGCGGCCTGTTTCGACGGAAATTACATCACGGGGGACGTCACGCCCGAAATGCTTCAATCGATCGAAGACCAGCGCCGGAAGGCGTCTTCCGGCCAGATGGAGTTGAACATCACATGAACATTCTGATCACGGGAATCACCGGTTTCGCGGGCAGCCACTTGGCCGAGTACATCCTGGCCCATCATCCCGGCGTCAAGGTCCACGGCCTCGTCCGCTGGCGGAGCCGGATGGAGAACATCGCCCCGCTCCTCCATACGGGGAAAATCACCCTTTATGAAGCCGACCTCAAGGACATGAGCTCCCTGCGGAAAGCGTTGGCCGCCGCCCGCCCGGACCGGATCTTCCACCTGGCCGCCCAGAGCTTCGTCCCGGCCTCCTGGAAGCTTCCGGCCGAGACGTTCATGATCAACGCCGTCGGGCAGATCAACCTGTTCGAGGCGGTCATGGCCGAGAAGCTCGATCCCCGGATCCAGATCGCCGGCTCGAGCGAGGAATACGGGCTGGTCCACCCCGATGAAGTCCCGATGAAGGAAACCAATCCGCTCCGGCCGCTCAGCCCGTACGCGGTCAGCAAGGTCGCCCAGGACCTCTTGGGCTTTCAGTACTGGCAAAGCTACCGACTCCGCGTCGTCCGGACGCGCGGCTTCAACCATACCGGACCCCGCCGCGGCGAGGTGTTCGTCACCTCCAATTTCGCCCGCCAGATCGTGATGATCGAGAAGGGCCTCGTCCCTCCGGTCATCCACGTCGGCAACCTCGAGGCCAAGCGCGATTTCACCGACGTGCGGGACACGGTGCGCGGGTACTGGCTGGCCTTGGAGAAAGGCGCGTCCGGCGAGGTCTACAACATCGGCACGGGGAACGCCGTCTCGATGAAGGACTTGCTCGACCGGCTGCTCGCTCTCAGCCCGGCGAAAGTCGAGGTCCGGATAGATCCGGACCGCCTGCGCCCGTCCGATGTCCAGATCTTGTGCGCCGACGTCTCCAAGTTCAAGGCGGCCACCGGCTGGTCTCCGAAAATCACCTTCGAGACGACTCTGCGGGATCTCCTCGAATACTGGCGGGCCGCCCTCTGAGCTCTTTCCTCGATCCGGGAAACGTCATGACGTCCGCCGCTTCGCCGCGACCTCGGAAAACCCTCCGCGTTCTCATCACCGGAGCGACGGGTTTCGTCGGCCGCCATCTCATCACCCGTCTCGAGGCGGAGGAAAAGGCGGGGCGCCGCCCCCGGCTCCAAATCACCGGCACGTGTTATCCCGAGCGCCCGGAGGAATGCCCTGATTTCCGGGCCGCGGCCCCCCGGGTGACCCTCCTTCCGCTTGATCTCCGCGACGCGACCGCCGTTTCGGCCGCCGTGGCCGCCTGCCGGCCCGACCGGATTTTCCACTTGGCCGCCATCTCCCAGGTCCGGGCTTCCTGGGACCAGCGGCGGGAAACGATCGAGACGAACCTGATGGGGACGTTCCACCTCCTCGAGGCGGCCCGGCTTCGGGCTCCGGAAGCCCGACTCCTGATCATCAGCTCCTCGGATGTCTACGGAAACCAGCCGTCCCGGAGGATGCCGCTTCGGGAAACATTTCCGTTGAACGCGGCCAGCCCGTACGGTTTCACGAAGCTGAGCGCCGAAGCCCTGGCCGCGCTTTACGCCCGGGCGGAAAAAACGGCCGTCGTCATCGCCCGGCCGTTCACCCATACCGGCCCGGGGCAGAGCCCGGATTTCGTCTGCTCGGACTGGGCTCGTCAAATCGCCGTCATCGAAGCGGAGGCGACGGGAAAAAAGAGCGGCCGCGGACCCTCGAGGGTCCTCAAGGTCGGAAATACCTCCGTCCGGCGCGACTACAGCGACGTGCGGGACGTCGTCCGGGCTTACACCCTGCTCATCGAGAAAGGACGGCCCGGCGAAGCGTACAACATCTGTTCAGGCAAAGCCCGTCCCCTGCGGGAGATCCTCAAGATGCTGCTTCGGGATTCCCGGGAGAAGATCGTCGTGGAGGTCGACCCGGCCCGGGTCCGCAGGTCCGATATCCCGCTTCTTTCCGGAAGCTACGCCAAGATCACCCGGGAGACCGGGTGGCGCCCCCGCATCCCCCTGGAAACAACGCTCTCCGATCTTCTCAACGACTGGAGAGCCAAGATGATCCGTTGACCGAACGGAACTTCCGCTTCGACGGGCTTTAATGGTCTTCGACGGCGGCTAAGAGCTCCTCGGGGGCGCAGGTCGCCGTGCCGATCTTGCCGACGACGACGCCGGCCGCGGCGTTGGCCATGACCGCCGCTTCCCGGATCGACAACCCGCCGAGCATGGCCAGGGCGGCCGTGGCGATGACCGTATCCCCGGCCCCGGTCACATCGAACACTTCGCGGGCGATCGTCGGGATGTGGACGGGCTTCTTTCCCCGCTCGAAAATCGACATTCCCTGCTCGCTCCGCTTCAGGATCAGGTAAAGGCAGGAAATCATCTCCATGATTTCCCGGCCGGCCTGTTCGACCTCCTCGTCCGTTCGGCAGGAATGGCGGACGACCCGCTCGGCCTCATGATGGTTGGGGGTGATGAGCGTCACCGGCGAAAAGAGGGAGAAATTCTCGACCTTGGGATCGACGAAAACGGGGATGCGGGCTTCCGTCGCGTGGGCCAGCACCCGGGTCATCATCTGCCGGGTGACGATTCCCTTGCAGTAATCGGAGATGATGATCCCGGCGTATTTTTCCTTTTTGATGAGCCGGACGATCCGGTCCTCCATCCCCACGGGAATGGCCTGCTTTTTTTCCTGGTCCACCCGGACGACCTGCTGGTGCTGGGCGATGATCCGGGTTTTGACCGTCGTCGGCCGTTCAGGGTCGAGAAAGATCCCCCGTCCGTCCGGAACGTGTTTCTTGATCCACTGCCCCTCCTCGTCGTCCCCGACGACGCCGACCAGCAGGGGGGCCGCTTTCAGGGCTTCCAGGTTGTGGGCGACGTTGCCCGCCCCGCCCAGGGCGGTGGTGCTTCTCTGGACTTCAACCACCGGCACGGGCGCCTCCGGGGATATGCGGGAAACGCTGCCCCAAATGTATTTGTCGAGCATCAGGTCGCCGAGGACGAGCACCCGGCGGTTGCGGAACCCGAGAACGGCCCGGCGGGCCTTGGGAAGGGACAGAGAAATCGTGGTCATGGGACTTCCTTTCGAACAATGATGGGATTGCTGCAAATCCAGGGAACGCCGCGAGGGAGCGGCGTCCGGGCCCGAAGATGCACTTCGACCCGGTAGGCGCCCGGTTCCCGGGCGTTGAAGACGAGCTCCGGCCCGGTTCCGGCGGCGACCGGCTCTCCCCGCCGCAGGAGGCGGATTTCATGGGCGAAGGGAAAAGGGGCGCGGACGTGGAGAGTCGCGGGAGCCGTCGGCCCGCCCTCGGCCCAGAACCGGAAGCCCGCCGGATCGGCGGCGGCGTCGACGGCGTTGTAAAACCGGCCGCGGCGGAGGGAGTCAAGCACGGCCCGGGACGCCGCGGCATCGTCGGCGGGGATGAGGGAATCAAGCTGGATGTGGAGGTTGAGAACGCCGAAGGCCGTCTCGTGGAGAACACGGTGCGTATCGAGGCTGTAATATCCGGCGGCGGGAGGATCGAGGCGCTCTTCGGTTTCGGCCAGAATCCGGTCCCACTTACCGGCCGCGGCCGTCGGAGGATCCAGGATTTTCAGAAGGGCCAGCGTGGGTTTGACGAGAAGGACGGGGGCGTAAAACAGGGCGGTGCCCCATCCCCGGCGAAGATCGCCGTCAAGATTGATGATCTCGAGCCCGTCGGCGTCCTCCGCGCTTCCCCAGGACCAGCGGGTTTTGGAATAGGGATGGGCGATGACGGTGAATCCGCCTTGGGCATGGACTTCGCGGGCGGCCGCCCCGGCTTCCTGGGAGAACGGCCGGGCGGGCGGGTCAAAGCCCAGGGCGACTAAATGACCGCGGCTGGAGGAGATTTCGGTACCGGCGATAACCAGGACCCGGCCGGCGCGCCCCTGGGCCTCGAGGGAAGCGAGATTGGGAACGCCGTGGTCGGTGAGAATGATGAAATCCAAGCCCGCGCGTTCGGCCGCCGCGGCCAGCTCGGCGGGGGTCTTCGATCCATCGGAATGCCGGGAATGGAGGTGATAAGCGCCGCGGAGCTCGACGGGTTCCGGGGGGGCGGCGGAAAGGGGAGAGGCCTCCGCCGGGCCGCCGGGCGGAACCATCGTCCTCTCGGTCCGGGCGGGCTTCGGCGGCGCCTCGTATTTCCGATACGACAGGATTTCAAGAGCCAGCCAGGCGAGATAGACGGCGAACGCCGTCCCGAGGACGATCCGAAGGAGGCGGCCCCATCGTCTTTTCTTTTCAAGACGGCGCGGATTCATGGGATTCCCGTTCGAGCCGTCGGGCGGCGAAAGGCAGGGTGATCAAAATGAAAAGGAGCTGGGCGATTTCCGAGTCGCCGAAGTTGTATTCGAAAAATCCGGCGACAAAGAGAGAGGTCAGGGCGGCCAGGCCGCCGGCGGCGAGCTTCCGCCGGGCGGCCCAAAAGGAGAAGCCGGTCTCGGGGAGGCGCCAAAGGCGCCCGAGGCCCGCCAGGGCCAGGCCGATGAACGCGAGCCAGGCGGCCAGCGTGACCAGGCCGCGTTCGGCCGCGATCTGAATGATGTTGCTGTGCAGATGGACATTGTGTTTCGCCAAGTAGCCGAGCCCGTACTTTTCGTCCTGGAAGACCATGTCGACGGTGTCCGGTCCGGTTCCCAGGAGGGGGTAATCGGAGATGATCTTAACCCCGGCCTTGAAATACTGGACGCGGGCGACATTCGAATCGTCGCGCATCGTGAAAATGCTCAGGGCGCGGTCTTTGACCGGCTTGGGGGCGGCCAGGAATCCGAGGGCGGCGATCACGGGCAGGAGAATCAAGGCCTTGGGTTTCCAGAGAAAGACGGCGACGGCCAGGGCGGCCGCCAGCCCGATCCAAGCACCCCGGGTGTATGTCAGAATATTGGCCGCCGAGGCCAGAAGAAAACCGGCCGCCAGAACGGCCCGCTCGATCCGGATTCCCTTGACCTCGGCGCGCCCGGCGGCCGCGCTTTTTCTCCGGCCGAATCCGGCGAACAGCAAGCCCAGAACCAGGGAGATGAACAAGGCCGTGAGGCCGGCTTGGGTCATGTAATGACCCATGAACGCCCGGATCCGCTCGGCCGTCGTCGCAAAGCGGCAGAAGACGGCGTAAACGCCGTTGACGGCCGCCGATAAAAATAAAGCCGACAGAGCGAGCGTGAGGTCGGCCCGGCGGCGGACGGCCGCGAGGGTGACCGGGACGGCCAGGATGAGCAGGAGATCCCGCGAGTCCCAAAAGCTGATCCGAGGGTTGACCGAAGCGGCCGAGGAAAGGAGCGAAAGACCGGCGTAAGCCGCCAAGGCCCAAAAGAAGACCGGCGTCTCGAACCTGCGTTTTCCCCGGGCAAGAAGGATGAGCCAGACGATCAGGGCGATCGCCAGGAATCCTTGGGCTAAGCTGATGGAAATCATGGAGAAAAGGAGGGCGGCGGCCAGGGCGGAAGCGAGAACGACGTCGCCGGCCGGGCGTCCGGAGACGAAATCACGGATGATTTTCATCATGGGGGGGAGTATAGCATTTATTTTCAGCGAATTGAACGCCCGTCTCAGGGGAAACGAGGACGGATTCAAGCGGCCGGATCCTCCGCCGGGAGGGAAGGCGGGAGGGCGGACTAGAAAGGAAGAAACGGCCGGACGGCGGCAAGTACTTCGTCGGGAGATATGTTCCGCAGGCACCGGTAATCCCCCGGTTCGCAGACGCGCTGGCGGCAGGGCCGGCAGTCCGGATTCGTCTCGAGAATCACCGTTTTTGCCGGATTGAGGCCCGGCCGCCAGGGTCCGAACAAGGCCGGAAGCGTCGGGCCGAAGTAAGCGATGATCGGCGTGGCGGTACCGGCCGCCAGGTGCATCGGGCCGCTGTCGGGACCGATGAACAGGACCGCCCGGCGGACAAGCTCCCGCACCTCGATCATATTCAAGCGCCCGGACAAGGAAAGGAATCGGGGCGAGCCCAAGCGGGCGGCGATCCGGTCCTCCCGCGGCCGGTCGCCTTCTCCGCCGACAGCGGCGAGGGAGATCCCCGGAATTTCGAGGAGACGGGAAGCCAGGACGGCCGCGTTTTCCTCGCCCCAGTCCCGGAAGGCGTTGCCGGCGCCGATGTGAAGAACGACGAGGGGGAGGGGGCCGCCGCCCGGTCCGGCTTGTCCGGAGGCGACGGCCGCGGTCAAGGCCTCGACCCGGGCGATTTCCTCCGGCCGGGCGGGGGGAAGGATCAAGGGAGGGATGTCCTCTTTCCGGAAATCCGCGCCCAAGGCCCGGACGAGCCCGGCGTGGGTTTCGACGGAATGAAGGGGCGAATCGAGACCGCGCCGGGGCGTCGTCCGGTGGTAGAGAAAGCCCTTGGACTTGATGGCGTGGCCGATCTTGAGACGGGCGCCTCCCAAGAGCGCGATCCAGGCGGCCCGGGGACCGCCGTGAAAATCCAAAAGCGCGTCGTACCGCTCCCGGCGGATCTCCCGGATGAGGCGGAGGAAATCGGACCGGTTCTGCTTGGCCGGGACGACGATGACCCGGTCGATGTCGGGATGGCCCTCGACCAAGCGGCGGTACGGCTCTTCGACGAGATAGGTCAGGGAGGAGCCGGGAAACCGGCTCTTGAGGAGGGAGACGGCCGGCGTCGTCAGAACGATGTCGCCGAGACGGCGGAAACGGAGAAGGAGGAGGGAGCGGGGATTCAAATCACTCTTTGACGGCCCGCCCGGGTTCGATCGCCGCTTCCTCGATCAGCATCACCGGAATGTCGTCCCGGATCGGATAGACCCGGTGGCAGCGGAGGCACTTGAGGCCTTGTTCATCGGCCGTGATCTTGACGTCGCCCTGGCATTCCGGGCAGGCGAGAATGTCGAGGAGAAAAGAGTCGAGGGCCATGACGGACTCCTGCGGATGATCTCCGCTGCCGTAAGGATACGCCACCGCTCGATCGCCGTCAATCGTTCAGGGTCGCTTCCCTCTAATCCCGCCTCCTTCCTCCCGGCTTCGGCTGCCCCGATCCGAAATCGAGATAAAGCCTTAAGAAGCGCCTTCCCGATTGACAAGAGCCGAAGCCGTGGAATAAAACAGGTCCGTGCGTTTTGAATTTTTCGGCGGTTTTCTTCCGGGCTACCCGCGCGGCGCGGTTCTCCGCAAGGGTCTCGGCCGGATTGGAGCCGAAGTCGTCGAATGCCGCTTTGGGGCGGGGCTGAAATCCTGGGCCCGTCACCCGCTGCTTCTCCTGGATGCGTTCCGTCGGGGCCTTCTCCGGCCGGAGGGGGCGGCGGCCGGCCGCTGTCTCTTCGTCCCGGAGTTCTGCGCCAAGGACGTCCCCCCGGCCCGGTTGCTCGCCTCTTTGACCGCCCGGCCGTTGATTTTCGATCCGCTCGCCGCCCGCTACGAGACGAAAGTCATTGACTGGGGCTGGGGGCGCCCGGACTCGCCCGGGGCCTGGTGGAATTTCCAGATCGACCGGGCATCCTTCGCCTTGGCCGATCTCGTCTTGGCCGACACGGCCGCCCATAAGAGGTATTATTGCGAAACCTACGGCCTTTCGCCGGCCAAGGTCGAGGTTGTGCCCCTGGGCTACGACGACGACGTTTTCCGCCCGCCGGCGGAGACGGAACTCCTCTCCCGGGCGCTCCGGCCCGGCAACGGTTTTCAGGTCCTCTTTTTCGGCTCGTTTCTGCCCCTTCACGGAGTCGAGATCATTGTCGAGGCGGCCCGTTTGGTTTGGCTGCGGGATCGGTCGATCCGCTTCCGGCTGATCGGAGAGGGGCGGACGTCGGCTGCGACCCGGGCGGCGGCCGCGGATTTAGCCAACATCGATTTCTCGGGGCGCGTGCCCATGACGGAACTCGCCCGGGCGGCGGCTGCGGCGGACGTTTGCCTGGGGATCTTCGGCCGGACCGCGAAAACGCGGCGGGTCGTTCCCCATAAAATCTTCCAGGCGATGGGCCTGGCCCGTCCGGTCGTCACTCTCAGGACTCCGGCCGTCGAGGAATTCTTCGCCCACGACAAAAACATCGTTTTATGCGACAAACCGGATCCGGAAGCCCTGGCCCGGGCCGTTCTCGAGTTGGCCCGAGATCCCGGCCGACGGGAGCGGATCGCCCGGGCCGGCTTTTCCCTCGTCCGCCGCGAGTTCACCCCGGAGGCCGTGGCCCGCCGCCTCGCCGGCTTCGCGGCCGATCATTTCGGGCCGGCTTTCGCCCTTTCTCCGCCGGCGCCGGGAGGAGGCCGGTGATGGAAATCCGCTCGCTCGCCGTCCCGCCCTACCGCGGCTTCCGAACGGCCTCCCGGGAAGGAGAGGCGGCGGCCGCCGCTCTGGAGGATTTTCCGGGATTTCTCCGCTCGCCCGAGGCTGAAACGCTCCAGGCCGGACGAAATCAAGTCATCGCCGTCCGTCTTTCCCCGGACCGGGACGCCGTCGTGAAGATCTTCGGGACGCGCGGGGTTCAGAAGTGGAAAACCCTGCTTCTTCCCTCCAAAGGACTTCGGGCCTGGAAGGGAGCCCTGGCTCTGGTGGAAAACGGCTTTGAAACGGCCGAGCCGATCGCCGTGTTTGAACGCCGCCGCGGCGGAATCGCCGTTGAAAGCGTCTTCATCTCCGGCCGCGTCAGAGGCGGACGGGAAATCCGGGAGCACTTCCTCCAGTCTTCCGAGGTCGTTTTGCGCCGCCTGCTTTCCTCGTTGGCCCCGGTTCTCGCCCGCCTGCACGGCCGGGGGATCGTCCATCGCGATCTTTCCGACGGCAACATTCTCGTTTTTGAAAACGAAGAGGCCGCGGCCGCTCCGGCCGGAGGCGGATTCCAGTTTCTGTTTCTCGATACGAACCGGGTCCGGCGCCGGCGGCCGGGGATTTTCAACCGGGCCCGGAATCTCGTCCGCCTGGGCGTGCCGCCCGGACTCCAGCCGTTTTTTCTCGACCAATACACCGCGGCGGCGGGCGGCCGGTTCCGGCGGCGACGGTTCGGTTTGTCTTACCGGATTTCCAAGCGGGTTTTTATCTCCTGGCTGGCTTTCAAAAAAAGGCTCCGCCTCCGGGCCCTCGCCCGCCGGCTCCGGATCCAGTGATTCGATCATGAGGTTCAAATTCGAGTGGAATGACATGGCCGATCAGCCGCACAATGTCGCTCCGCGGTCCGATCGGACCCGGCATCATCTTCGCCGCTGGCCGTCCTACTTGGAGCTGATCGGCCTCAACCTCGTTTGGGACCCGGCGATTTTTTGGCGATACCGGACGCTCCGCCGACGCCTGTTCCGCCGGCCGGTGGACATCACTCCCGGCATGTTCGGCCTGGCGGTTTCGCCGCGCTTCGGCCGTCCCGGCGAAACGGACGCCGTCCTGGCCCTGCTTCGGGAAACGGGCGTCCGCCGGGTGCTGTTCCGTTTTCCCTCGTGGGAAAGGGATCGGCTCGAGGATTATGCCGGATTCGCCGGCCGCCTTCATTCAGAGGGCTTCGAACCGGCGGCCGCCCTGCTGCAGCGGCGAGAGGACGTGTTCGCCGTGGAAGCCTGGACGGATTTCGCGGAGTCCGCTTTCGACCGCCTCGGCCCGGCCTGTCCCTATTTTGAAATCGGGCATGCTTGGAACCGGACGAAATGGGGGGTTTGGGACCACCGGGAATATATCCGCCTGGCCCGGGCGGCCGCGGCCGCCCGCGACCGGATCGGCCGAAAAAACATCAAGCTCATCGGCCCGGCGGTCATCGATTTCGAATATCACCTCTATCCGCCCGTTCTAAGGGCCGTGGATTTCGACGTGATCAGCTCGCTTTTGTACGTCGATCGCGTCGGCGCTCCGGAGAATCCCCAGTATGGATTCACGGCGGCGAAAAAAATCGCTTTCTTTCGGGCGTGCGCCGACGTGCTCGTCCCGGGCGGCCGGCCCGCTTGGATCACGGAATTCAATTGGCCCTTGGAGAACACCGGGGCCTGGTCGCCGGCGGCCGGCAAGCCCAACGTCGGAGAGGACGTCCAGGCGGATTTCCTGGTGCGGTATTACGTCATCGCCTTGGCGAGCGGATGGATCGACCGCGCCTATTGGTGGCAGCTCGTCGCGCCCGGATACGGCCTGGTCGACAGCCGGGAGTCGCCCTGGCGGAAACGGCCGAGCTACGCCGCGTTCGCCTTCATGGCGTCCATGCTTTCCGGAAGCGTGTTCACCGGCAAGGAGGAGACGCCCCGGGGCGGAGGGACAGCCGGCCGGGGCGGTGAAGTCTATCATTTCCGCAAGGGCGGCCGGGAGTTCGCCCTGGCCTGGACGCGGGGAGGGCCGCTTCGCCGGGAGTTCGACCGGCCGGTCGCCGGCGTCTTGGACCGGAGCGGCCGCGGCCTCGCCCAGGACCGCGACGGCGGTCTTATCCGTCTCGATGGGAGTCCGCGTTATGTCATCTTCAAGTAGATTCACCGGGGGTGGCGTGCGGGAGTATGAAAAGCGCCGCTATCGAGGACTCGACCAGAGGATCGTCCATGCCCGGGAGACGAAGATCATCCGGAAGATGCTTGCCGAGGCCGCGAAAGACGCCGCCGGCCGCGACGGAATGAGGCGGGTTCTCGACATGCCCTGCGGTTACGGCCGGTTCACGGCGATGCTCCGGGACCGGGGGCTTGAGGTCGTCGGCGCGGACCTCTCGCTCGAGATGGCCCGCCGGGCGGCGGAAAACACGGCCGGGGGGGCGCCGGAGGAGGGAGGGGCCGGACGCGGGATTCCGGTGCTCGCGGCCGACGCGCGCCGGCTGCCGTTCCGGGCCGGAGCCTTCGATCTCGTTTTTTCCATCCGCTTGTTCCACCATATCCACTCCCCCGAGAGCCGGGAGGCGATTCTGGGAGAGTTTTCCCGGGTCTCCTCGGCGTATGCTCTCGTTTCGTTCTACCGGGCCAACGGCCTGCACGAGGTTCAGCGGCGTCTCCGCCGGGCCTTCGGCAAGAGCCGGACGAACATCAAGATGGTCGAGCCCGGGGTGTTTGAAAAAGCCGCCGGCGAGGCGGGATTCTCCGTCGTCCGCGTCCTTCCGCTGTTCGGCGGAATCCACGCCTACCATCTGGCCTTGTTGAAAAAGCGGCCGGCGGATTAGAATCGGTATTTCAACCCGATCCGGACGGAGAGCCCGGTCAGATCGAGCCGCGCTTCCCGGGCGTTCTCCACGCCGCTTTCGAACGGTTTCCCGTTCCGGATGAAGACCAGGGGATACGCGGTCCGGCTCGTGGTTCGAACGTCAAAAGCGTAGAGGGTGCCCGTCTCAAGATACGGTTCGGTTGAAATCTCGTCGCGGTAGGCGTTGGTTCCCGAGAATCCGGAAATTTTCGCGTACCGCCCGCTCGCTTCGGCCGTGAGACAGAAATAGCGGCCTAAGGATAAATCGAGGCCGATTCCCGCCAGGAAGCCCGCTCCCGACGCGGTCGCCTCCCCTTCCCAATCCCGCAGGATGTCTCCATGAGTGAAGACATAACGGTATTCCGCCCGGGTGAAGAAATAGCCGGCTCCGGCCTTGAGATAGAGGAAGTCCAGGGGATAATAAGCGAGCGTAAGATGTACGGGAATTGCGGAAAACGAGGGCTTGACCGTCAGATCGGACGGGATTTCGGAATCGCCGGCAAAGGCCAGGACGTTTTTCTTGGATGCCCGGAGAAATTCGGCGCCCACCGAGAGACGCAGCCGCGGGAGAAGCTTGAATCCGATTTCGCCGCCGTATTGGAGCCCGGTCCGGAGGGGGGCGGTCTCTCCGCCGGCCGGCCGATGGATCTGGTCGGCATAGAAATCCGCCAGGCCTTGGATGCCGTCGTTCAAATCCCCGACGGCCGTTATTCCGCCGCCGCCCCAAAGGAAGAGTGAAACGGGACTTTCGGCGGCCGCCGCGGCCATGATTTCCCGGGTCGCCTCGTAGACGGACGGCGGGGGCTCGACCGGGGCGGGTTGGGTCGCTTTCGGCCGGGGGACGGCCTTGGCCGGCGGCGGCTCTTCCTTTTCGACTTCCTCGACCGGAGGGATCTCGACGACCGGAGCGGGAACGGGCTCGGTGATGGGAATGTCCTCGAGAGCCAAAACCAGGCTTTCGTGAACATAACCGGAGATCGTGCCGGTCTCGTCGGGCTCCATCTTGACCAGGAACCATTCCCCTTCCTTGCGCTCGGCCTCGAGAACCGTGCCTTCGGGGAACTGGCGGACGATGTTGCTGCCGATAAACGGCTTGACCCGGACGTTGGCGATTTCGGCCGTGACTTTGAGCTTGATGACAGGCGAGCCGAAGGCGGCTGCCGCGGCGAGGATGAATCCCAGGAAAGCGATCGGGAGGATGCGGGTCGCGCGATATTCCATTTCCAACCTCCGATCCGGATTCGCCTTCAGTATAGCACGTTTGCGGCCGGGCGGCGGCTTAAAAAATCAGCTTCAATCCGATGGCGATCTGAAAAAACGACGGGTCGACGGACAAGGGTGTCGTCCGCCCGGCTTCCCGGGCCGCGGCCGCCTCGTCGAAGTTGAAAGCGGCCACCCGGTGAAAAATCCCGTCATAGACGCCCGGCGTCCAAATCCAGGAAAATTCTTTCCGCGGAGCGAAGCCGTAACGTCCCTCGACGGCGAGGGAAAGGGCCGGAGAGAGCGGAAGATCGAGTCCGGCCCCGGCCGTCGCGCCGGGGGAGATCCAGGTGGTGTCCTCCACGCGGACGGGGACGAGGATCGCGTCCGTCAGGCCGTCCCGGATCGCCGCCGCGCCCGCCTGGCTCGAGGTCAGGATCGAATGGAAAAAAAGAGCCGGACCGGCGGCGACGTGGGCCCGAAGAGCTTTTCCGGCGAAGCGGAATTCGAAGCTCTTGAAAACCCCGATGAAAAAGGGGACGGACGTGATCTCGCCTTCGCCCCCTCCGTCGACGGCGGTCGAGGCCGGCGTCGATCCGGGCGGATTCCAGGAGAACCGGCCGACGCTTTCCAATCCGGCTTTGAGGTAGCCGAAGCCCGCTTGGATCCCGAATCCGTTTTTCAAGAAAAAGGTCGCGGCCGCGCCGGTGAACACGGCCGGGGCGGAGGATGTCCGGATTCGGTTCTCAACCGTCGGGGAAGCCGCCGGAGAGGCGGTCTCGGCCCGATGGAGCGACATTCCCTCCGCCGCCGGGAGGCCGAGGCCGCCGAAAACAACGATTTCCACCCGTTCCCAGAGACGGGGGGGAGCATCGCCGGCCGTGGACGGGGCGGATTCCCGGCCGAAGGAGGCCGCCGGGCCGGCGGCCAGGACCGCCAGGGCCAGAACGGCGCCTGGAAAGAGAGGTTGTTTCATTTTGTCATCCGTTCGAACCTCAAAGGGTTGGCGGCAGCCATGGGGACGCCTATCTTACTTGCCGCGGCGTTCCGCGGCAACCTCCCGATGAAGGGACGCCTCATTCATCCCCTCCCTTCCCTGGAGGGACTTCGTGAGGCGTTCGCTTGCCTCCTTGAAGAGGGGGGTTGAAATGATGTACATTTTGGTCGTCAGGGAGGTTCCCATGAGCAGAAACCGTTCGCTTAAAACGGCCGTCGCCCTTTGCCTCGCGGCCGTTCTGGCCGCCGGAACGGCCGCGGCCGTGAAGCCGAAAATCGTGTTCAAGACGGAATCGTGGGATTTCGGCAAGATCAAGCAAGGTCAGGACGTCTCGGTTGATTTCGTTTTCACGAACGAGGGCGACGACGTGCTCCAGATCGGCAACGTCGAGTCCTCCTGCGGCTGCACCGCGGTCTTGGTCTCGGACAAAAAAGTAAATCCCGGCAAAGCGGGGAAGCTTCAGGTCACGTTCAAATCCGCCGGCTACAGCGGCGAAGTCGTCAAATATATCTATGTGGAGTCCAACGACCCGAACGCCCGCCGGATCCAGCTTAAAGTCCAAGCGGCCGTGGATGTCCCCCCTCAGCCGAAGATCGACTTGAGCCAGTATACTTATGACGCCGGGCTGATCGTTGAAGGGGAATCCCTGGAGACTCCCGTCGTCGTCAAGAACCGCGGCGAGCTGGAGCTCTCGTTTGAATGCGCCCTGCCGGGAGCCGCCTTTTTCGCCAAGGGAAAGCCGGCCGCCTTTCCCATCAAGGTCGCGGCTGGAAAAGAAGCGGAGATCACCGTCCGTTTCCCGCTGGCGGGCCGGGCGGGATTCGTCCGTGAATTCATTCTTTTTAAAACCAACGACCCCCTCCGGTCGACGATTTCGATGACTCTCAGCGGATACGTCGTGACCAAGCTTCAGCTGAAGCAGATTTTCGAAAAATACAAAACCATCATTAAGTAGCCCGCGTCGGACTCCGAGGCGGTTCCCGGGCCCTGAGAAAAATCCGGTTCCGGGCCGTCCTTTGATGGTGATGCCGCTCTTCAAAGGACGCCGTTCTCCGGAGAAAATCGCTTTCTTGGCCCTCAACCTGGCTCTTTGGGACCGGTTGGCGGCCGTGAAAAAAATCCTGACCCTGTTTCCCGACCCGGCCGGAGCGTTCGCTCTCTCCTCGGAGGAGTGGTCGGCCATCGGTTTCAGGCCGCAGATCGCGGCCCGGCTCGGCGCGCCCGGGCTCCTGGACCGGGCCGAAAAGGAATTTGACAGGTCCAAGGAGAAAGGATATTCTCTCCTGACTCTCGGGGACGCCGAATATCCCTCCTTTCTTAGAGAGATATTCGATCCGCCGGCCGTCCTGTATTGCGCGGGACGGACCGACATCCTCGAGAGGCCGGCGGTCGCCCTGGTCGGTTCGCGGCGGCCGACGCCGTACGGACGGAACGTGGCCGAACGTTTGGCCCGCGACCTGTCCGGACGGGGGATCGTGGTGGTCAGCGGCTTGGCGGTCGGCATCGACGCCGCCGGACACCAGGGCGCCCTGGACGGAGGACAAACCGTGGCCGTTCTGGGATCCGGTCTCGACGTGCCTTATCCGCGGGCCAACCGCCGGTTGTTCGAGCGGATCACCGAGGAGGGGGCCGTGATATCCGAGTTTCCTCTGGGAACGGACCCGCTGGCGGCGAATTTCCCCCGGCGCAACCGGATCATCAGCGGGCTTTCCAGGGCCCTGATCGTGGTCGAGGCGGCGGAAAAGAGCGGTTCGTTGATTTCGGCCGGTTTCGCCCTCGAGCAGGGCCGGGAGGTTATGGCCGTGCCGGGCAACATCACTTCCGAGGTCAGCCGCGGAACGAACGGCCTGATCAAGGCCGGGGCGAAGCTAGTCGAGACCTGGAAGGATGTGGCCGAAGAGCTGCCGGCCCCGGTCCGGGAGGCGTTGCTGAGCCGGGAAGAGGACGAACCACGGGAGCCTCTGCCGCTGCTTTCCAGCGGGGAAGCGGCCGTCCGGAGGCTTCTTTCGCCCGAGTCCCCGGTTCACGTGGATGAATTGCTGGAACGGACGGAGCTCTCGATTTCGGAGCTCCTGACCATATTGCTTTCCTTGGAGATCAAGGGCGTCGCCGCCCAGCTCCCCGGGAAGCGCTATTTGAGGAGACTGTGATGGACAAGGCCCTCTTGATCGTCGAGTCGCCGGCCAAGGCCAAGACGATCAATAAATACCTGGGTTCGGGCTATCGGGTGATGGCCTCGATGGGGCACGTCCGGGATCTTCCGAAAAGCAAGCTCGGCGTGGACGTCGACAAGGATTTCGAACCCCAATACATCATCATTCCCGAGCGCGAGAAGGTCGTCGGCGAGCTTCGGGCGGCAGCCCGGACGGCCTCATCGATCATCCTGGCGGCCGATCCGGATCGCGAGGGAGAAGCGATCTGCTGGCATCTAAAAGCGATTTTCGATGACGGGAAGAAGCCGGTGTTCCGCGTCCGGCTCCAGGAAATCACGAAGCAGGCGGTGGAGGACGCCGTCCGGCACATGGGCGAATTAAATGTTCATATGTTCGAAGCCCAGCAGGCCCGCCGCGTTCTCGACCGGCTTGTCGGCTACAAGATCAGCCCGCTGCTTTGGAAAAAGATCGGCCGGGGCTTAAGCGCCGGGCGCGTCCAGAGCATCGCCCTTCGCCTCGTCGTCGAGAGGGAGCGCGAGATCCGGGCTTTCCGAAAAGAGGAATTCTGGACGATCTTCGCCTACCTGGAGGCCTCGCTCCCCCCCCGGTTCAAGGCGGCGTTGTCCAAAATCGACGGAAAGAAAGCCAAAATCCCCGACGGCGCCTCGGCTCAGGCGATCGTCGATGCGCTGAAAGGCGCCCGCTATGTCGTCCGAGACGTCGCCGTCACCGAAAAGAAGAGGAATCCGCCGCCGCCCTATATCACCAGCACTCTTCAGCAGGAAGCTTTCCGGCTTCTCCGCTTCCCCGTCAAGAAGACGATGTCCGTCGCCCAGAAGCTCTACGAGGGGCTTCCGCTGGGCGAACGGGGGCCGATGGGCCTCATCACCTACATGCGCACTGATTCAGTCCGGATTTCGGCCGAGGCCCAGGCGTGGGCCCGGGCGGCCATCGTCCAGTCCTTTTCGGCGGCTCACGTTCCCTCTCATCCGCGGGTTCACGCCAACAAAGGCAAGGCCCAGGACGCTCACGAGGCCATCCGGCCGACTTCGCCCGAACTGACGCCGGAGGCGGTCCGGCCCTATTTGAAAAAAGAGGAATTCAGCCTCTACCAGCTGATTTGGAACCGGTTCTTCGCCTCCCAGATGAGCGCGGCGGTTCTCGAAGAGACGGCCCTGACCATCGCCGCCGGCGAGCGGTTCCTGTTTACGGTTAAGGGCGGCGTGATCAAGTTTAAGGGCTGGTGGGAGCTTTATCCCAAAAAAGAGGAGGACGAGGAAGATGCCCTCCCGCCGGTCAAGAAAGACGAAACGCTGACCCTGGCCGAGCTTGAGCCGAAACAGAGCTTCACCCAGCCTCCGGCCCGTTATACCGAGGGAACGCTCGTCAAGGAACTTGAAGCCAAGGGAATCGGCCGGCCCTCGACGTACGCCCCGATCATCGCCACCCTGCAGAACCGCGTGTATGTCGTCAAGGAGGAGAACAAGTTCGTTCCGACCGATCTCGGCATGTTCGTCACCGATTTCCTGGTCAAGCATTTCCCCGACCTGATGGAGTACAAATTCACGGCCCGGATGGAAGGGGAGCTGGATGAAGTGAGCGAGGGGACGCTGGACTGGGTCGGGGCGATGCGGGATTTCTACGGCCGGCTCCAAAATGATCTCGCGGCCGCGGGCAAAGTCGAAAGCGTCGCCGGGACAGGAATCCCCCTGGACGAAAAGTGCCCGAAATGCGGGAAGCTGCTGGTCAACAAGGGCGGCAAGTTCGGACGGTTCAAGTCCTGCTCGGGATATCCCGAATGCGATTACTCGGATGATCTTTATAAAAAAAGCGAGCCCGTTCCCCTCGAGGAAAAATGCCCGACGTGCGGGGCGAACCTGGTCCAGCGGGTCGGCCGCTACGGGATGTTCGTGGCCTGCTCGAACTATCCGAAATGCCGGTTCATCAAGGGGAAGGAAAAGGTCGATACGGGGATCGCCTGTCCCCAAGGGTGCGGCGGGACGCTTTTGAAAAGAAAGACGAAACGGGAGAAATTCTTTTACGGCTGCAGCTCCTTCCCGAAGTGCCGGTTCGCCACCTGGGACGAGCCGCTTCCGGAATCCTGTCCGAAATGCGGCCGGCCGTTCGTCCTCCGGAAAACGACCAAGAAGGACGGGACGTACAAGCACTGTGTCGACGAGAACTGCGGCTGGCGCGAGCCGGCGTCTCCTCCGGCCGTCCCGCCTCGTCCGGCGGGGGAAGAACCCGAGCCGGCCGGGAAAGACGGCGACTCGAGGGAAGACGGGGGGGGTGCTCCGGACAAACCGGGGCCGGAAGCCGGCGGGGTCTAAGATCAATTCCCAAAATCGCGGCCGTGGCGCAGCTTCTCCGCCTTGAGGGAGAACGCCTGAGGAGTCTGGGAAGAATAAACCGGAAATATCGATCCGCCTTTTTTTTGGATATGCGGACGGATTTCGTTAAAATGAAACAGGGCCGGCGGCGCCGGATCCGGACGCATGCGCAAAAACATCGATGAGTTCCTCGAGTACCTCCGGTATGAAAGAAACGCCTCGGCCCATACCGTGGCCGCCTACCGGCGCGATCTTCTCCAGATGGCCGCTTATCTTGACCGCCGAAAAGTCCGCCTGGCCCGGGTCGATAACATCATTTTGCGCGGCTGGATGGCGGATCTTCACGACCGGCGCCTTTCCAAGACGTCCGTCGTCCGCAAGCTGGCCGCCGTCCGGTCGTTTTTCCAGTATTGCCTCAAGCGACGGATTTGCGATGATAATCCGGCCGTGGTCGTGACCCGGCCGAAACTCGACAGTCCCGTCCCCGGTTTTCTTTCGGAGGGGGAGATCGAGCGGTTTCTGGATCTTCCGGATAGAAACGACCGTCTGGGGCCGCGGGACCGGGCCATTTTCGAGTTGTTTTACGCCACCGGCATCCGGGTCGGCGAGCTGGCCGGCTTGGACGTCTCCGACGTCGGCTTGGAGGAGCGCCTCCTCCGCGTCCGGGGCAAGGGGAAAAAGGAGCGCATCGTTCCGTTCGGGCGGACGGCGGCCTCCAGCCTGGCGGCTTATTTTGAAACAAGGCCCGGCTTTTTGAAGGGACCTCTCGACCAAGCGGCCTTGTTCCTGAATTACCGGGGGGGACGGATCACGTCCCGTTCGGTGGAGCGGCTGGTCGCCAAATATATCAGAAAAACGGCCATCCGGAGAAAAATCAGCCCCCATTCCCTTCGGCATTCGTTCGCTTCCCATCTCCTCGGCCGGGGGGCCGATCTTCGGGTCATCCAGGAGCTGCTCGGCCACGAAAGCCTGGGGACGACCCAGAAATACACCCATCTGGACCTGCCCCAGTTGCTCGCCGTCTACCGCAAGAGCCATCCGCGGGCTTGACGTCCCGTCTCCCGCCGTTGACGCCCGAATCGCCATCCGTCTCCAAAAATTGCCGGGGGCGGAGCCGCGGTTCGATTCAAGTCATTGAAATAAATGGAGATAATAAAATTTCGGTTTTGGCATGCCGCTCGCTAAAGAAAGGGCGAAAGGAGGCTCAACATGAAGAGCTTGTGGATGAAAGGGGCGGTTTTGGGAATCATCGCCGCTCTCTTGGTCGTTCCGGCCTTGGCCCAACAGGCGGCCGCCGCCGGCGGCGAAAAGGCCGCGGGCGGAAAGATCAATTTGAACACGGCGCCGCTGGACGAGCTGCAAAAGCTCCCCGGCGTCGGCGCCGCGATCGCTCAGCGGATCATCGATTTCCGCAAGATGAACGGTCCGTTCAAGAAGATCGAAGACTTGATGAAAGTCCGAGGAATCGGCGAGAAGATTTTTCTCCGATTCAAGGACCAGTTGAGCGTTTAAGATCCGGCGCTCCCTCCACGCGTGCGGGAATATCCCGCCGGCGGCCCTTCCCGGAAGGGGAGGGCCGCCTTTTTTATTTCGAGAGAAAGCGACGGAGACGGACCTTCATGGCGGCCAGGGCCCGGCCGCGATGGCTGACCGCGTTTTTCTCTTCGGGAGAGAGCTCTGCGAATGTCTTGCCCCGGGGATGGTAGTAGAAAATAGGATCGTATCCAAAGCCGGCGGTTCCCTTGGGTCCGACGGCGATTGTTCCGCGGACGACGCCGCGGGCTTCGGCGACGATCCGGCCGTTTCGGGCCAGAGCCATGGCGCAGACGAAGCGGGCCCGCCGGCCGGACCGGGGAACGGAGGCAAGGAGGCGGAGAACCTTGGAGACGTTCTTTGCGTCCGTCGCCTTCGGCCCGGAGAACCGGGCGGAGCGGACGCCCGGTTCTCCTCCGAGGACCTTGATTTCCAGGCCGGAATCCTCGGCCAGGGTCAGGAGGCCGCTTCGGCGGCTGTAGAATTCGGCTTTGGCCCGAGCGTTGGCCGCGAGCGTTTTCTCTGTTTCGGGGCAGACGGCTTCGATGCCCGCGTCGTCCAGGGCGACGAAGCGGACGGCTTGCATCGCCAGGGCAGCGGCGATCTCCCGGGCTTTCCCGCGGTTGGTCGTCGCGATCAGGAGGGGCTCTCCCGGGCCGGCCGCGGATGTCATTGTCCGATGGCGTCCTTTAAGAACGCGAGGACGAACAGAAGAACAAGAAAGAGCGCATAGAGCGCGTATTTCGGATGGATGAAAAGCTTTTCCGGCTCCTCCATCATCTCCGCCTCCCGGAGCGTTTTCCGGAAAATCAAGCCGAAGAAGACGAGGAGGAACGGAGCGATGGCATAAAAGGATTGAAGCTTGAAGATCCAGCCGAAGTAAAGAAAGGCCAGAAGACAGATCAGGGCGCTGACGGACATGCCGATCACCAGCGACGTCCGCGAGTATTTCCGGTGGGATATCCGGTATTCTCCGGCTTTCTCCTTGAGGAAACGGAACTCGGACAGCCGCTTGGCGACCATGAGAAAATTGCCGAACGCCCACCAGCAGACGAGGACGGAGAGGGGAGGAAGCTTTCCGGAAACAGCCAGGGCCGACCAGCCGATGAGAAAACGAATCGGATTATTGACCGATTCGGAGACGGAGTCGAGGAAAGGGATGTCCTTGGTCCGGATGGGGGGGACGTTGTAAACAATCCCGGCGGCGAGCAGGGACAGCAGGGCGAGGGTGAATGTCCGGTCGAACAAGAGGACGGCCGCCCCGCCGCAGGCGGCGACGAGAAGAAGGCCGATGAGAGCGAAGGGAAAGGCTTTAATTTCACCGCTGACAAGAGGCCGGAGACGCTTGGTCGGATGGTGGACGTCGAAGGGGCGGTCGACGATTTCGTTGAGGACGTAATTGGCCGTCGAGATGCCCCAAGTCAGAAGGAACGCCGCGGCCAGCCTCCAGATGGTTTCCGCCGGAGAGAGCGCGGCGACATCCTCCCGGTGAAGGAAAACGAAGACGGCGCTGCCCAGGAAAATGGCCGAGCTTCTCGGCCACCGCTCCAGGCGCAGGGCCCGCAGATAGGCGTTCACGAAAATGGATCCTTGACGGCGTATATCTCGAACGAATCGCCGAGGGCCAATTTTATCGGGATCTTGCGGAGAAATGAAGAGGCCCGGCTTCGGGCGAAGGAATCCATCCAGCGGAAGCGGGAGACGAGATAATGAAGGCTGAATGTCCAGGCATAGCGGCGGATTTCGACGATCCGGAATCCCGCTCCCTCAAGAAGAACCCGGAGGCTTCTCTTGGAAAAATAAGCCAGGTGGCCCGGCCGCAGGTGCCACCAGCGCCGGCCGGCCAGGCGGGCCGCCGGGCTGTGAATGTCAGGGGTGACGAGGCACAGGACGCCGCCCGGGGCCAGAAGGGAGAAGGCCATGGCGGCCGCCTCGGACGGGCGGGGCGTGTGCTCGATGAAATCGACCATGGTCACGGCCTGGAAGGAATCGCCGGCGGCGGCGATGTCCTCGAATCCTCCCCGGCGGAGGGTCAAGCCATACTTTTCCGCGGCCTTCCGGACGGCCCAGGCGCTCGGCTCCACGCCGTCGACCCGCCAGCCGCGCCGGCGGGCGGCGTCGCCCAGGATGCCCGTGGCCGCGCCGACGTCGAACAGGGCTCCGCGGCCGGGACGGAAGAGATCCAGCCGGTTCAGGATGGGCAGGAAATTCCGCGTCCGTCCTTCGGCCTCCTGGTCATAAAGCGGATCTTCCACTTCCCCGTAAAGGGAGGCAAGGAAATCCGGCGCCGGGTACGGATCGGCGAAGATGTGGCCGCAGGCGCCGCAGGCTTGAAGGTCCCACGTTTTCCCGTATTCGCTGTCCGTGATTTTAATCTGGTCGGATCGGAGGCCGGAGAAATCGAACGTCCCTTTTTTCCATGGACGAATGTCGAGGCCGCGGCAAACGGGGCAAGCCCCGGCGCGAAGGAAACGGCCGGTCATTCCTTCGAATCCGCTTGGGCGAGGGCCCGGGCCGCGGCGCTCCGGATTTCCGCCGGCGTGAACGGCTTGGTGATGAAGGCGAAGGCGCCCATTTTCAAGGATTCCTGGGCCGTTTTGATCGTCGGATAGCCGGTGATCATCAGAACAGGAGTGGTGGGCCGGTATGTCCGGAGGGACTTCAACAAGTCGAGGCCGCTCAGACCGGGCATCATCAAATCGCAGATAATAAGATCGTAGCGGACGGCGGCCGTCCGGATGAGCGCGTCCTCTCCGGAAAGGACGGTCTCAATTTCGACGCCTTCCCCGGCCAAGGCCAGGGCGATGCTTTGGACAACGGAGCGTTCATCGTCGATGATCAAGATTCTCCGTTTTGTCTCGGTCATGGTCCAATTCCTCTGTCCCCGGTTTCCGTGTCCGCCAGCGGCCATTGTATCGTAAAGACCGCGCCGCGGCCAGCCCCGTTTCGGGCGGAGATGGTTCCGCCGTGCTGCTCGACGAGGCTGGCGGCGACGGCCAGCCCCAAGCCCGTTCCCGAGGATTTGGTCGTGAAAAAGGGGTCGAAAATCCGGTCGAGGTTTTCCTCCGGGATTCCCGGCCCCGAATCGGCGAATACGACCTCGATCGACCGGCCGTCGGCCGAGCGGCGGCTGGAAACATCGATCGTTCCTCCCGAGGGCATCGCCTCGCAGGCGTTGAGGATCAGGTTCCAGAACACCTGTTGGATTTTCGCTCTGTCGAGAAAGAGCGGAGGGAGCGTCCGGTCCAAATGATGGGAGAGACGGACGTTGCGGGCCCAGGCCTGGCCGGAAAGCAGGCCGATGGTGCGTTCCACGACGGCGTTGACGTCGAGGGCGGATTTCTCGGGCGGCGTCCGCCGGGAGTATTCGAGAAGCCCCTTGACGATCCGGCCGCAGCGCTCGGTTTCCTCGGCGATCAGGCGGAGAGCGGCCGCGGCCGGATCGTCCGGCCGAGCTTTTTCCAGCAGAAGATGGGCGTTGATGAGGATGGTCGTCAGGGGATTGTTGATTTCGTGGGCGATGCCGGCGGCGAGTTGCCCGAGGGAGGCCATTTTTTCCGATCGGGCCATGGATTCCTGGATGTTGCGGAGGGCGTGGGTTCGGTCGGCGACCCGGCTTTCAAGAGTCCACGTCCATTGGAGAAGATTTTCCTTGGCCTTGCGAAGCTCGGCGGTCATTCGGTTGAACGCCCCGCCGAGCTCTCCGATTTCGTCGCGGCCGCCGACCGGGACTTTCAGGTTCAGGTCGCCTTGGGCGATCCGGGACGCGGCCGCGGCCAAGTCTCCCAACGGCCGGACGAGACGCGTCGCCATGAGGGAAAGGAGGATCAGCAGAACGGCCGCCGTGGCCGCGGCCCAGGCGGCGTTTTGGGTGATCACCCGGTTGCGGAGAGCGAGAAACGGCCGTTCTAAAAGACCGATGCTCAGCATTCCGACGACGGTCCCGTCGTAATCGGCCAGGGGCTCGGAAGCGCTGATGTACCGTTCCCCGAGAATGACGGCCCGCCCGGCCCAAGCTTTCCTTCGTTCGAGCGCCTCCTGCCGGAAGCGGGGATCCGCCCGCGTTCCGTTCAACCGGCTCCCCTGGGGGTTTTTGAGGGTTGTCGATGCCCGGATGTCGCCTTGGTGGATCGTGACGACGCCCGTGTCCCGGCCGCCGCGTTTTTCGGGATCGAAAATCGCGGCTTTGACCCGGTCGACGATCTCGTTGTCGCCGTTGATCCGCCGTCCGCCCTCCAGGACGCCGATGATCCTTCCTTCCGGGCCGCGGACGGGCGCCGCCGCGACAAGGACGAGGATGTCCCCGGCCGCGGATTCTTCGAACCGGGTGCTTTCCCGGCGGAGGGAATCCAGGGGGAGAAGCCGCGTCGCGGCGAGCCGCTTTCCCTCGAGGACCCGGGAGAAAAAAGAATCCCGGTCCCGGAATCCGCCGGCCGGAACGGCCGGATCGGAGAGAGCGATCCGTCTTCCGTCGGCGGCCGCGAACGATAGAAAATCAAAACGTCCCGCTTCCGCGGCCCGAGCCAGATGGAAATCCAGTTCGGCGTTCGGCTGGGCGGAGCGGGGGAGACGCAAGAGCTCCGATTCGGCCGTCAGGGTCACGGCCGTCAGCAGGTTGTCCAAGTAAAAGGAATAAATGGTCCGGGCGGAGTCCATATCGTGGTAGATCCGGTTTTCCGCCAGGGACATGATCGTCTGGTGTTCGAGTCGCAGGCCGAGGATGCCGAAAACAACCCCTCCGAAGAGAACGATGGCGAGAATGGCGAGGATCATTTTTCGCCTGAGAGGGAGATCGACAAACCGGAAAGGCATCTTTTCCGCCGCAGTTATTTTATCATAAATGAACTTGACAGAAGGCCCGGGAAATGATAAATCAGATGGCCGATTGGTATAGTCAACTAATAGGATAGTTCTTTTGAGACTGTCGACGAAAGGCGAGTATGCGAGCCGGGCGATGCTCGAGCTGACGTTGCATTACGGCGGACCGCCTCTTCACATCCGAGACATTTCCAGGGTCCAAGACATTCCGGAACGTTTCCTTGAGCAAATCCTCCTCCAAATCAAAAGGGCCGGATACCTGCGCAGCCGGAAGGGGCCCAACGGCGGATATATGCTCTCCAAGCCGCCCGAAGAGATCTCCGTGGCGGAGATCATCCGCGTCATGGATGGTCCCCTCGCCCCGATCGACTGCGTCAGCGTCACCGCCCGCGAAGTCTGTCCACGGGAAAAATCGTGCGGCCTCCGCTGGCTTTGGAAGAGAAACCGGGACGCGATCGCCGAAATCCTGGAAAGCACTTCCTTTGCCGATGTCGCAGAAATGACGCGAAAAGCGATGAGGGCCAATAATGAAAACGGAAATCAAAAGACGCCGGATAAGGGATAAAATTTTTTTAGGAATAGTCGATATTAACAATAGACTATATCAACTAAATACCGGGAGGTGATCATGTCGAAATGGAAGAAGACGGCCGGGCTCCTGATCGCGGTCCTTGCCCTGATCCCGGCGGCTTTCGCCGAGGAAAAAACGCCGCCCCCATCGGTGACGGCGGGGAAAACCCTCAAGCTTTCGGGTTTCACCCAAGTCCTCGGCGCTCTGCAGGACCAAGGCGTCGACGCCTTGAGCGTCCGCCGTTCGCGCTTCAGCCTGTCCGCCGATCTCATGAAGAATATCAAGGCCAAGTTCACGGTCGATGCCGTCCGAAATCCCATCCTTGTCGATGCCATGGTGGACGTGGTTTTCGCCGAGTCTGCGGCTCTCCGCTTCGGCCAATTCCGGGTTCCTTTCGGCGCGGAAAATGACACGTCCTCGGCCGACTTGGATACGATTAATTTTTCCCAACCCGTCAGCAAGCTGGCCCCGGGCCGCGACGTCGGCACGATGGGCCGCGACGTGGGCGCCATGCTGACCGGACAAGTCTCCGTTTTTGATTACAGCCTAGGGCTCTTCAACGGCGCCGGAGCCAACAAGACCGATACGAACGACGCGAAGGATTTCGCCGGCCGGGTGGGGGTGAAGCCATTTGACTTTCTCACGATCGGCGCGTCCCTCTACAAGGGAAAAGCCGACGCCGCGGCCGGAGCGCCGCTCATCCGCCGGGATCGGACCGGGCTCCACGCCGGCGTCTCTTTCGGGGACGTGTCGGTGAAAGGGGAGATGATCTGGGCGGCCGACGGCGAGATGGACCGCCGGGGATGGTTCGTCCAAGCCGGCTGGTTTGTTCTTCCCAAGCAGCTGCAGATCGTCGCCAAGGTGGATGCGTACGACAAGAACACGGCTTTGGACGATGACCGAACCAACCTTTATACCGCCGGTTTGAATTGGATGATTTCCGGCAAAACGAAGCTTCAGGTTAATTATGAATACCTGAGAAACGAGCTGGGGGGGACGGTGAATAAAGCCCTCTTGGTTCAATTTCAGGCCGGATTCTGATTAAAGAAGGAGAGATCCATGAAAAAACTGATGATCGCGGTTCTCCTGGCCGTCTCGGTCCTGGGCGGCTTTGCCGCCGGCCCGGCTCAAGCCCCCGTCCTGGAAGGCCAGGTCTCGATTTCCGGCGCCTGGGCTCTTTATCCCATGGTCGTCAAGTGGGCCGAGGAATTTCAGATATTGCATCCCCGGGTGCGGATCGATGTCCAGGCCGGCGGCGCCGGCAAGGGGATCGCCGATGTGATCGCCGACATGGTCGATTTCGGCATGGTCTCGCGCGACGTTCACCCCGTGGAGATGGAGAAGGGCGCTCTGCCGTTCGCCGTCACCAAGGACGCCGTCGTTCCCATGATCAACTCCAAGAATCCCTATCTCCCCGAAATCCTGCGGAAAGGGCTGACCCGCCAGGCGTTCATCGACATTTGGATTACGAAGTCGGCGACCGTCTGGGGCGACGTCCTGGACGGCAAGGCGCCGGCGCCGATTCATGTCTTCACTCGCTCGGACGCCTGTGGCGCGGCCGAAACCTGGGCCTTGTTTCTTGACAAGCGCCAAGAAGACTTGGGCGGCGTGGCCGTCTACGGCGATCCCGGCTTAGCCGACGCCGTCCGCCGGGATCCCCTCGGCATCGGGTTCAACAACGTCAATTTCGCTTATGACCCGAAAACGCTGGCCCCGATCGCCGGCCTAGTGGCCGTGCCCATCGATCTCGACGGCAACGGCATGATCGATCCGGTCGAGCGGTTCTACGGGACGCGCGATGACTTGACGAAGGCCATCGGCGAAAACAAGTATCCCTCTCCCCCCGCCCGGGACCTTTACCTGGTTTCCAAGGGCGTGCCGGCCAAGCCGGCGGCGGCCGCCTTCCTTCGGTGGATCCTCGGAGAAGGGCAAAAATACGTCCCCGAAACCGGTTATATCCGGCTGAGCGAGGACAAGCTCAAGGCGGGACTCGCCCTTCTCGATAAATAAGGGATGAAATCGACCCCTGTTTTCTGATATGATGCGCCCTTTCCGGAGACGGTCAAGGCATGGTCAAACGGCTGTTTAAAGAGCTTGCCGCCCGGCGGCTGATGTTTCTCGTCACCATCCTGCCGGGGGCGCTCGTCTTTTTGATGCTGTTCGGGCTGTACTCCCGGTCGCGGAGCATTCTTGCCCTTCATTCTTTTTCCGATCTTCTCTTCGGTTCGTCCTGGTTCCCCTTGAAGGGCGAATTCGGCTTGTACCCGTTCCTCATGGGGACGGTCTGGGTGACGCTGGCGGCCATGGCCATCGCCGTCCCGGTTTCCCTGCTGAGCGCGATTTACCTGTCCGAATACGCGCCGCGGCGGATTCGGGAGACCATCAAGCCCATCGTCGACCTCCTTTCCGGCATCCCCTCGGTTGTTTTCGGCGTCTGGGGCGTCCTGATGATCGTCCCCTTTGTGGCGAAAATCGCTCCGGCGTTCGGGGCGTATTCCACCGGGTACTCGGTGCTGGCCGGAGCGATCGTCCTGGCCATCATGGTCTTTCCGACGATCATCCATGTCTCCTTGGAGGTCTTCGCCTCGGTGCCTCAATCCCTCCGCGACGCCTCCCTCTCGCTGGGGGCGACGAAATGGGAGACGGTCAAGCACGTCGTTTTACGCAAGGGGCTGGCCGGGATCATCGCCTCCGTGGCCCTCGGATTTTCCCGGGCCTTCGGCGAAACGATGGCCGTGCTCATGGTCGTCGGCAACACGCCCATCATCCCGAAATCCGTCTTCGACAGCGCCTATCCCCTGCCGGCTCTTCTGGCCAATAATTACGGGGAAATGATGTCCATTCCCCTGTACGACGGAGCTCTGATGCTGGCCGCCTTCGTCCTTCTCCTGATCGTCCTTGTGTTCAACATCGGCGCCCGCGTGGTCCTGATCCGGGCCGAGCAAAAGGCGGAATGATGGGCTTCCGGCGGCGGAAACTGGAGGAATCGATCTTCAAGGTGTTGATGATCGGCTCGACCGTGATCGTCATCGGAAGCCTTCTCCTCATCATCGCTACGGTCATCGTCAAGGGATTCCCGGCCATGAACCTGGCCATGATCACTCAGACGCCCAAGGGCGGGTACTACCTGGGAAAAGAGGGCGGCATTCTCAACGCCATCGTTGGGTCCCTGGAGCTGGCCGGCGGGGCCACCCTCCTGGCTCTCCTGTTCAGCCTGCCGATCGTCCTGTACATTAATCTCTACAAGCGGCGGAAATCGCGGTTTGCCGTCTTCGTCCGCTTCTCCCTGGACGTCCTTTGGGGCATCCCCTCCATCGTCTACGGGGCCTTCGGCTTCATCCTGATGATGATGGTCGGCCTGCGGACGTCGCTCCTGGCGGGCATCATCGCCGTGGCCCTCCTGGAGCTTCCGATCATGGCCCGGGCGATGGACGAGGTCGTCCGGCTCGTCCCCTCCTCGCTCCAGGACGCTTCGGCCTCCCTGGGGGCGACGAAGCTTGAAACGGCCGTCCACGTTATCGTCCGTCAGTGCCTTCCCGGCATCATCACCGCGATTTTGATCGCCTTCGGCCGCGGCATCGGCGACGCCGCCTCGGTCTTGTACACCGCCGGTTTCAGCGACCGCGTCCCCGGGGCGCTCCTCCAGCCGGCGGCGACGCTTCCGCTGGCGATTTTCTTCCAGCTCGGCACGCCCTACCCGGAGGTCCAGGAGCGGGCTTATGCGTCGGCCGCGATCCTGACGATCATCATTCTCGTCATCAGCCTTCTCTCCCGGTGGTACAGCCGGAAATTCAGAAAAAACTCCGCCATTTGACCGAAGGATTGCCATGAACGCCAAGACGCATATTTCCATCAAGAACCTGACGGTGACCTTCGGCCGGCAGAAAGTCCTTAAGGACGTCTCGGTGGATCTCCCTGATCACCGGGTCACGGCCATCATCGGCCCCTCGGGCTGCGGCAAGACGACCTTGCTTAAAACCCTCAACCGGCTTTTGGACAAAGTGGATGGCGTGAAGGTCGAGGGTCAGGTCCTGGTCGACGGGGAAAACATTTACGATCCGAAGATCGAGGTGACGCGGATCCGGAAGAAAATGGGGCTGTTGTCCCAGAAACCGCAGGTTCTGCCGATGTCGATTTTCGACAACATCGCCTATGGTCCGCGGATCCACGGCGTTCGGGAGAAAGCGAAGCTGCGGCAGATTGTCGAGCGCCAGCTTGCGGCCGCCGGGCTCTGGGACGAGGTGAAAACCCGTCTTCATGAGCCCGCCTCCCGGCTGTCCGTCGGTCAGCAGCAGCGGCTGTGCCTGGCCCGCGGCCTGGCCGTCGAACCGGAGATCATCCTGGGCGACGAGCCCACCTCCGCCCTTGACCCGCAATCCAGCCGCACCGTCGAGCAGCGGTTGATCGACCTGAAAACCGATTATACGGTCATCGTCGTGACCCATATTCTCCGCCAAGCCCGGCGGATCGCGGATTATATCGTTTTCATGTACCTGGGGGAGCTGGTCGAGCACGGCCCGGCGGCCGAGGTCTTTGCCGAGCCGAAGGATCCCCGGATGAAAGCCTACTTGACCGGGGAAATTTCCTGAGGAAACCGCCGCGCGCCTGAGGCGTCCTCGGCTTCCCCTCGTCTTGGGAGGAGCGGTGAATAAAGGAACAGTTTGGGGGGGGCTCCGGACGGGGGTCGCGGCCGGCTTGGCGGCCGGGCTCGTCGACGCGCTCTTCGCCGTCGCCCAATCCGGCGGCGGCCTGGCCGGATCATCATTGGCGGCGTTCCTTATCTCCCTTTCCCTATGGGGAATGATCGGAGGACTGGGGACGGCCGCCGTCGGCGCCGTTTTTCCCGAGGCCGGCGGAGACGCGCCCGCCCGGCAGAAAACGACCGTGATTTCTTTTTGCAAGAAGGCTCTTTTTGATTTTGTTTTGACCGTTCTTTTCGTTTCGGCGGCGGGCCTCCTGGCCGGCCGGACGGCCATCCTCGTGTCAGGGGCGAAGGATTTCGCGGGGCTGGCGGCCGGAGTCGCGGCCACGGCCTTCGTTCTCTCGGCCGCCGGGATCGCGACCTGGAGACAACCTCCCGGCAGGCGGACGCGTTTTTTACGGATCGCCGGTTTTGCCGGCCTCGGTCTCGTCCTAATAATCATCGCCCTGGACAGAGGAGGAACCCGCGCCGGGAAAATTGATGCCGGCGGCGGCGCCCCCGCGGGCCGACCCGCTCCTCCGGCCGGATCCCCGTCCGTTCTGCTCATCGTGATGGATACGGCCAGGGCGGATCATGTTTCCTTAAGGGAAGGGGAGCGGGAAACGATGCCGTTTCTCCGCCGGCTGGCGGCCGAAAGCGCCGTTTATGAGCGGGCGGTTTCTCCCAGCCCCTGGACGGTTCCGGCCCACGCTTCCCTTTTCACCGGACAGTACGCCGAGGTTCATCAAGCGACCTTCGAGCATCGCACGCTCCGTCCGGAATTGGAAACCATGGCCGAACTCTTGAGGAGCGCCGGCTATTCCACGGCCGCTTTTTCCTCCAATCCGAATGTGTCCTCTTTGTTTCACTTCGACCAGGGATTCGACCGCTTCTATGAAATGTTCCGGCTCTCCGGGCTGTGGGATGCAAGAGGCCTGGATCCCGTCGAGAACCTGAAAATCCTAAAGGGGCTGGGCGCGGCCTTGGGATCGCCCCGAAAAAAGCGGTCCGACCGGGCGGCCGCCGAGACGCAGCCTTGGATCGCCCGGTGGCTCGATTCGCAAAACCGGCGGGACAAGAACCGGCCGTTTTTCATTTTCGTCAACTACATGCCGCCCCATCTTCCCTATAATCCGCCTCCGGCGTATCGCCGACGCTTCCTGAAGAATCGGCCTTCTCCTCCCGTCCGCAAGCTGATGACCGACGCTTGCTATCCGGAGGTCTGGAGGCTGATCGCGTTCCCGACCCTGATGAGGCCGGCCGATTACGGCCGGCTGGCCGAGCTGTACGACGGCGAGCTGGCTTTCCTGGATTCCTGCTTGGAGCGCCTGATCGCGATGTTTCGAGAGAGGGGTTTGCTCGAGGAGACCGTCGTGATCATTACCTCCGATCACGGGGAGAACCTCGGCGAGCACGGCGGCTTGTTGAATCATTCGTTCTCCATCCACCAGACCCTTCTCCGCGTTCCCTTGATCGTGAGGTATCCGAGGGTTTTCGGGAAAAACAAGCGGTACGCGGGCGTCGTGTCGACGGGATCGATCTTCCCGACTGTTTTGAAGCTCGCCGGCGTCTCGCCGGCGGACAACTGGCCCAGCGCTTTCGGGCTTCTTCCGGACGCCGGCCCGACGGCGGGAATCGCCCCGGAGGAGGAAGCCGCCGTTTCTGAATACGAACTTCCCCTCTCCGAGCTCGGGGCGCTTGCCGAGCTGCCCGGCGCGGATGCCTCCGCCTTCAGCCTCAGCCAGAAGGCGGTTCAGACGGATTCCTGGAAGCTGGTCTCCCGCTCGGACGGACGATCCTTTCTTTATAACCTGGCCGCGGATCCCGGAGAGGAAATCCCCTTGGATCCCCGTTCCTCGCCCCAGGGGGCGCGGCTCGAGCGTCTTCTCGAGCATTGGCGGGCGGGCCTTCATATCCCGCATTTTTCACCCGAACCCCCCGGCCCGACGGCCGATGAAAAAACGCGGGAAACGCTGAGATCGCTTGGGTATCTGCGCTGATCGACGTCTCTCGCGAAACGGGATGTTTTATCCGGCCGGAAGCCGCCGAGGGGCCTCCGGCGCCATCGTCGTCTAAGGCGCCGGAAGCGGGTCGTCCGTCTCCATCTCGATTTTTTCGAGGACCAGCTCCATCCCGTGAACGATCTCGAGGTCGGTGGAGGCGCAGGCGGGGCAGGCCAGGGCGAAGTCTTCCCGGACGGTTTCGTCGCCGCAGGCACGGCAGCGGATGGTAAACGGCGGCTTGACGATGGTCAAAACCGCTCCGTCGGCGATCGTCCCCTTCTTATACGAGTCGAACGCGCTTTCGAGAAGCTCGGGAACCACTCCGGCCAGGGCCCCGACCTGGATCCTCACTCCGGTGATGCGGCGGGCCTTATGAAGGCGGGCTTGTTCGAGGAGGGTCTCGAACATCGAGGCCACCAGAGAAAGCTCATGCACGGGAGGCGATCTCCTCCCGGGCGCGGAAAAGAAAGTCGACAAGATCGTCCAGCCCCTGGCCGCTGACGGCCGAGATGATGAACACCCGGAGCTTCGGATTGAGGGCCAAGGCTTCGGCCTGGGCCTTCTCCGCGTCGAAAGGAAGGAAGGGGCGAAGGTCGGACTTGGAGAGGAGGAGGACATCGGCCGTGACGAAGGCCAGAGGATATTTTTTCGGCTTGTCGTCTCCCTCGGGGGCGGAAAGAAGAACCATGCGGAGCCGTTCTCCAAGATCGTAACCGGCCGGGCAAACGAGATTGCCGACGTTTTCGATGAACAAGAAGTCGATGTCGGTCGGGATGTCCGGCAGAACCTTGCCGATCATCTTCGCCTCGAGATGGCAGGCGCCGCCCGTGGTGATCTGCCACGCCGGGATTCCCCGGGCTCGGATCCGCTCGGCGTCGCGCTCGGTCTCGATATCGCCCTCGATCACCGCCATCCGGGCCCGTCCCTTGAGCCGCTCGGCCAGCGCCTCGAGCAACGTGGTTTTCCCGGCTCCGGGCGAGCTGAGGAGATTGACGGCCAGAATCTTCCGGGATTCGAGCTCCCGGCGGATGGCCGCGGCGGTTTGGGCGTTGGACAGGAGGATGTCTTGGAGGACGAAGACGTCTTTCTTGGCCATGGGATTCGCTTTCGGCCCTATTATACCCGCATTATTCAAAAAACCTTTTGAATTCTAGTGGATTTCTTCGTTTTTGAAAATCGTTGCATTTCCCGGATGAAATCCCTATCATGAAAAAAAAGGGATTTTCCGCCCGAGGGGCGGAGCGGCGTCGGATACGAAATGTTTAAAAAACTTTGGACACGGCTCGGATTCCTTCCCCGGAAACGGGTCAGCGTCATCATCCCCGTCCTCAACGAGGAAAAAACCATCGGCCAAGTCGTCCGGCTGGCGAAGAAGGACAAGACCGTCGGGGAAGTGATCGTCGTCGACGACAACTCGGTCGACCAGACCGTCGCCGAGGCGGAAAAAAGCGGCGCCGCCGTGATTAAAAGCTCCGTTCTGGGCAAGGGCTATTCCATGGGGGAAGGGCTGGATCTGGCGAAATTCGAGGTCGTCGTCTTTCTCGACGGGGACATCGGCAATTACGAGACCGACATCGTCCGCCGGCTGTCCGAACCGGTGATCCGGGACTGGTGCGATTTCGCCAAGGGGACCTTCCGCCGCGAGGCCGGCCGGGTGACGGAGCTCGTGGCCAAGCCGCTCCTGAGCATTCTCTTCCCCGATCTGTCCGGCTATTCCCAGCCGTTGAGCGGGATGATCGCGGCCAAGAAGGAATTCCTGAAGGGCTTGAAATTCGAGAACGACTACGGCGTGGATATCGGCATCCTGATCGACGTCCACAACCGGGGCGCCCGGATCATGGAAGTCGACCTCGGACGGATCGACAATAAATCCAAACCCTGGCAGGCCCTGGGGAAGATGTCCCGGGAGGTTTCAAAGGCGATCCTGAAGCGGGCCGAGATCAAGAAGATCCTGAGCCTGGACGAGTTGGAAACCATCAACGTCATCCGCGACGAGATGGAGGACTCGATCAACGACTCCATCCAGAAGCTGAACAAGATGATCTTGTTCGATATGGACGACACCCTCCTCCTGGAGCGGTTCATCAACAAAGCCGCCGACGCGTTCGGCTTCCGGGCCAAGCTCGAGGAGATCCGGGCGAACAACAGCGAGCCGTTCGTGGTGACGAAGCTGATCGCCGCCCTCCTCAAGGACGTGAAGCTGGAAGAGATTTTCGAGATCGCCGACGGCCTCCAGATCGTGCCGGACGCGGCCGAGGTGATCAAAATCCTGAAATCCAGGGGATATGTCGTCGGCCTCGTTACGGACAGCTACGACCTGATCGCCGACTTCATCCGGAACAAGGTCGGGGCCGATTTCGCCCTGGCCAACCAGCTCGAGGTTAAAAACCGGACGGTCACCGGGGAAGTCCGGATCCCGTCTTATTTCATCCGCGGCGAAAAGAGCCCCTGCTCTCACGCCGTCTGCAAGGTCAACGCCTTGGTTTATCTTTCGGAGAAACACGGCCTCACGACGGCCGACATGATCGCCGTCGGCGACAGCGTCAACGACCTCTGCATGGTCAAGGCCGCGGGAATCGGGGTCGCCTTCTGCTCAAAGAACGGGTTGTTGAACGTGATCGCGGATAAAGTGATTTCCACCCGGTCTTTCCGGGACCTTTTGGATCTTACCGCGTGATCGTCCGGGCCGGACCGGCGAATTCCCAGAATAGCCGTTCCGCTTCGTCCAAATGCCGTCCGGCTTCGGCCGAAAGCCGCTCGACGAAGCCCCACTCCGCCCCGCCGATGCGGAGAAGACGGGCCGCCGGGGATCCGCCGTACAGTTCCTCGGCCAGGGCCAGGACCGAGGCCGGGGACATCTCGTGGCTGGTGAAGGCGATCGAAGCCGCCGGGTCCAGGGGGAGAAGCTCGGCCGGGGCCGCCGCGTCGACGGCCGCGTCGGCGAAAACGACGCGGCCGTATTCCCGAAGAAGGGAAGCGTCCTCGATATTAAGCTGGTATGTCCAGTAGGCGTCGACCGATCCGCCGGCGGCGGGGATGACGGTCCTCTCCGGCGGGCGGTTTCCCGTCAACCGCTCGACGAGGGCCGGGCCGAGTCCGTCATCTCCCCGGCCGGGATTGCCGATCCCGATAAGAAGCGTCTTCACCGCGCCTTGCGGTCGATCAGGTTTCCGCCCGCGTCGTAAAGCTCGACGGCCAGGGGCATCCGGCCGAGCGCGTGGGTGGCGCAGGACAGACAGGGATCATAGGCCCGGATCGCGATCTCAACCCGGTTGAGCATGCCCTCGGTGATATCCCTTTTCCCGCTGAGGACGTTCATGGCCACCCAGTGGACGGCCCGGTTCATGGGCTCGTTGTTGTTGGTCGTCGAGACGATCAGGTTGGCCATGGAGATTTGATCGTTTTCGTCCACCCGGTAGTGGTGGAACAGCGTCCCCCGGGGGGCTTCCACGAGGCCCACTCCCTCGCCCCGTTTCCTGCCTTTGCGGACGAGTTCGGTTTTCTGCAGGTCCGGGTCGAGGAGGAGCTCCCGGATGACTTCGCCGCTGTGGAGAAGCTCGATCAGCCGGGCCCAATGCATATGGAGGGACATGTTGTTGGGCTTGCCGCCGGTATACGCCCGGAAGGCCTCGAACTGCTTCTGGGCCCGCGGCGTCGGGATGAAGTCGCAGACGTTGAGCCGGGCTAGGGGCCCGACCCGGTACCAGCCTTCAGCCTTGCCGAGGGATTTCAGGTAGGGGAACTTCATGTAGGACCAGGTCCGGACTTCCTCGGCGATATATTTCAGGTAGTCCCGGTAGTCGACGTCGTCGAGGATTCGTTTTCCCCCGGCGTCCACGGCCCGCATCGCCCCATGGTAGAAATCGAGGGCGCCGTCCCGGCCGACGAGGCCGAGGTGATTCGAAGGAAAGGCGGCGAAGCCGTCCATGAGGGCCCGGTTTTTGGCGTGGTAGTCCTTGAGGAACTCGACGGCCTCCTCGGCCCAATCGATCATCGTCTCGATGGCGGGGGCGCCGGCTCCTTGAAGAAGGGCGTCCCGCTCCTCGATGGACAGGTTCTTGTTGATTCCGCCGGGAACGGCCCCGGTTCCGTGGATTTTCTTTCCGGCCGTGGCCAGGATGACTTCCTGGCCGTACTTCCGAAGCAGCACGGCCCGGGTGGCCAGCTCCTTATTCGTCAGAGCGATGCCGATGACGTTGCGGACGGCCGGATCGGCGTCGGCTCCAAAGAGCAGGTCGGGCGCGGCCAGGTGGAAAAAGTGAAGCGCGTGGGACTGGAACATCTGTCCGTAATGCATGAGCCGCCGCATCTTTTCGGCCGTGGGCGAGAGACCGTCGGCCTCCACGCCGATGACCTGGTCCATCGCCTTGGCCGCGGCCAAGTGATGGCTGACGGGGCAGATGCCGCAGAGCCGCTGGACGAGGACCGGCGCTTCCCAGTACGGCCGGCCCTGGACGAAGCGCTCGAAGCCGCGGAACTCGACGATGTGAAGCCGGCTCGAAGCGACGTTGTTCCGGTCGTCGAGGCGGATCGTGACCTTGCCGTGGCCTTCGACTCGGGTGACGGGTTCGATGACGATTTTGCGCGCCATGGTGTTCCTCTCAGTCGAACTTGACGAGGTTGTAGCTCAGATCGAGCGGCTTGCCCTCGAGCAGCGAGGTCAGGGCCTTCCAGATCAAGTCGGCCGAAGGGGGGCAGCCCGGAAGGAAGGCGTCGATCTTCACGATTTCATGAAGGGGAAGGACTTTGTCCAGGATGATCGGTAGGTCTTCGTCGCCGGGCATGATTTTCGGCTCGGACGGATCGATCGTCGGCGAGTGGAAATAGGCTTCCTCCAGGCATTCGCGGACCGGGATGGCGTTCCGCATCGCCGGAAGACCGCCCATGATGGCGCATTCCCCGAGAGAAATCAGGACCTGGCAGTGCTTTCGGAACTCGCGGAGCACTTCGACGTTTTCGCTGTTGCAGCATCCGCCCTCGATGATCCCGATGTCCACGGGTTTGGTGAATGTCTTGATGTCGTCGATGGGGGATTTGTTGAACTCGACGAGGTCGATGAGAGTGAGAATCCGCTCGTCGATGTCCAAAAAAGACATGTGGCAGCCGAAGCATCCGGCCAGCGAGGCCGTGGCGACGACGGATTTGCTCATGGAATTCTCCTCAGCCGCGGGCTTTTTCGACGTCGCTGCCGATTGGTTCCTTGTCGTACTTCCGCCGGCCGATGGGGACGGCGAAGCCGACTTCCTTCTTCAGGATGGAGCCGACCGGGCACCGGTCCATGGCCTGCCGGGCCTGTTTGTCCGTCAAGGCGGAGGCCAGGACTTGGTCCACGGAGATTTTTTTGTCGCGGGAACGACGCAGCGTCCCAAAGACGGCCTTGTTGTCCCGGGTCCGGACGCCGCGGACGCAGCGAAGGCATTTGATGCAGCGGTTATGCTCGAGAAGGATCTTTTTCCCGGCGGGTTCGACGCGGCGGGCCGGGAACTGGAAAGGAAACCGGGGGACGAGCATCAAAAAGCGGTACGCCAGGGCTTGAAGCTCGCAGTTGCCGCTTTTTTCGCAGGTCGGGCACATGTGGTTGCCCTCGACGAAGAGCATCTCGATCAGGGCCTTCCGCATGTCCTGGAGGTCCGGGACGTCGTTTTCGACAGCCATCCCGTCCGTCACCGGCTGGGTGCAGGCGGCCATGTAGCGGCCGCCGACGCGGACGGTGCAGACGCGGCAGGCGCCGGCCGGCTTAAATCCCTCCCAGCGGCAGAGGGCCGGGATGTAGATCCCGTTGTCTTTGGCCGCCTGAAGAATGGTCTGGCCGGGCGCCGCCGAGCATTTCTTGCCGTCGACGGTGAATGAAATCCGAGCTTTGGGCTTACTCATGGGATTGCTCCGTGTCCGAAGCGGCGAAAACCTGGCCGGTGACGGCCGACGCTTCCTTGACGGCTTCGGCCAGATCGAATTCGGGCAGGAAGTAGCGGCCCCGCTCGACTTTGGATTCGTACATCTCCCGGAAGTTCTGGATGGTGGTCAGGATCGGGTTGGGCGAGGTCTGTCCGAGGCCGCACCGGCTCATGGCTTTGATGATCCGGCCCCAGGATTCGATTTCGATGATATCCGCCGGGGTTCCCTTGCCCGACATGATCTTTTCGAGCTTGCGCAGGAGGAGAGGGTTGCCCGCCCGACACGGGACGCACCAGCCGCAGGACTCCTCGACGAAGAACTCCATGAAATTGCGGATGACTTCGAAAAGATCCCGGCCTGGCCCGATGACGATGATCGACCCTCCCGTGGCCAAATCCTCGAAGGCGATCGCCCGTTCCAATTGTCCCCGGGAGATGCAAGCGCCCGAAGGACCGCCGATCTGAACAGCCTGGGCGTCGGGGCCTCCGGCCATTTCGAGAAGCCGGCGAACGGTCAGGCCGAACGGCACTTCATAGACGCCGGGCTTCTTGCAGTCGCCCGACACGCTCAGAACCTTGGTTCCGGCCGAACGGGGCGTTCCCATCGCCTTGAACCAGTCCGCTCCCTTCTCGATGATGCGGGCGGCCGCGCACAGCGTTTCCACGTTGTTGACCGTGGTCGGCTGGAACAGGAAGCCGGATTGGACGGGGAAGGGAGGCCGGTCGCGCGGTTCGCCCCGTTCGCCTTGGGCGGATTGGAGGAGAGCTGATTCCTCGCCGCAGACATAGGCTCCGGCCCCGAGCTTGATCTCGATGTCGAAGGAGAAGCCCGCCTTGCCGGCGATCCTTTTCCCCAGGAGATTTTTCTTGCGGAGCCCGGCCAGGAGGCTTTCAAGATACGGCGCGAGGTAGGCGTATTCGCCCCGGAGGTAGAGGAGGCCTTTCCGGGCCCCGACCGCGTAGCCGGCCACGGTCATGCCCTCGAACAAGAGATGGGGGCGCTCGGTCAGGATGACCCGGTCCTTGAATGTCCCGGGTTCGCCTTCGTCGGCGTTGCAGACGACGTAGTGATTCTCTCCCTTTTCCCGCCGGCAGAACTCCCATTTCAATCCCGTCGGGAATCCCGCCCCCCCGCGGCCCAGCAGGTTGGCTTTCTTGACTTCGGCGATGACGCCCTCGGGCGTGATTTTCACCGCTTTCTTGACGGCCGCGCCGGACCGGAAGGAAGCGAGGATGACCGGGCCTTCCTTGCGGATGTTGTTTTTGACCATCGCGCGGACGAGCTTGGCGGCGTTGGCCCCATCCCCCGTCGCGGCGATCATCGCCCGGACGTTCATGCCCGCGTTCATCCCTTCGACGATCAGCTTCACCTTGGCCGGCGTCAATTTCGTGAACACAACGCCGTTGATGAGAGCCGCGGGCTCCTGATCATTCATCCCGATGCAGGAGGTCCGGTAAAGCCCGATCCGGCCGTCGGGCGTTGTTTCACCGAACCGGCATCCGGCCGCTTTTTCAAAAGCCGAGGCGACGGCCGCCCGGCCCTTCATGACCGAGACGATGTTGTCGTTGAGATAAACGGCGTAGGTCCCGGCGGGACGGGCGGAAAAGAAATGATAGAACGTGGCCGCCCCTTCGACCTCCACCGTGGAGAGCCCCAGGCCGGCGGCGATTTCGGCCGCGGCTTCGGGCGAAATATGCCCGTTTTTAGCCTGAACTTCCCGGAGGATGTCGATCAAGCGGGTCCGGTCCCGGCGGTGACGGGCGAGAATGGAAGCGAGGGATCCTTCTGCCGGCATGAGAACCTCTCCTGCGAAAGGATTCTTAAAACAGGAAGCTTTTTTATAACACAATCATCCGCCGGGCTCAATCGGCGTTTTTGTTTTGAAGGGGGCTTGCCTTTTCTTCGTCAAATGGGCTAGAATTCGAAGTAGTGTTCTTATTATATCGTCCGACAGGAGGAGGAGGAATGAAGAAGAACGGCTTAATCATCCTGGTGATTTGCCTGGCTGTCATCGCGGCTCAAAGCTGCAAATCCCATCCGGAAGAAGCCTTGTTGAAGAGTTACTTCAGCGCCAGCTCCATGAACGATGTCGCGACGATGTCGTCGATGGCGTTCGATCCGATGAAAATCGACGCCGTCAGCTGGAAGATCGTCCAGGTCAGCGAGGAAAAAGTCACTCCGGCCGCGCTGGCGGAGATGAATCAGAAAGAGCTCGACCTGAAAAAGCAGTTCGAGGCCAGTTCGGGGCCCGCCCTTGACGCCCAAGACGCGCTGAATATGGCGAAAGACGAGTACACGGCCGCCCGGACGCCCGCCGCCCGGGCCGCTGCCAAGAAAAAACAAGAAGCGGCCCAGCTCAAATACGATGAGGCGTACAAGGCCAACCGGGATTTGGTGAAAGCGTACAACGATGCCAAGGAAGCGGCCGCGCGGGAAGAAGAGAAAATGGCCTTCTCGCTCGGGATCAAGGATTTGGTCAACATCCGCGAGCTGAAAGGCGATGTCGCGTCCAAGGATATCCAGGTGGAAGTCCAAACAAAGGACGGCCAGACCAAGAACCTCAAGATCCACATGGAAAAATACACGATGAAGGATGAGGCGGCCGGCTTGGCTCATCGCGGGCGCTGGGTCCTCACGAAGTTCGAGAACCTCTGAGTTAAAGCCTCTTTGTAACGAGCTCCATCCCCCTGTTCCGTCGGGGACAGGGGGATTTCCGTTTCCAGAGCGGATTTTCTTGACTCTCCCGGGGGATTCGGCTATAAATATGCGTCTCTTCGGCGGGCCGATAGCTCAGCTGGTAGAGCACCGCCCTTTTAAGGCGGGTGTCGCGGGTTCGAATCCCGCTCGGCTCATAATGCTTTGCGCCCCTGTCGTCTAGAGGCCCAGGACACCGCCCTTTCACGGCAGCAACACGGGTTCGAATCCCGTCGGGGGCGTATTCCTGTTAAAAAAATCTCAAAGGAAGCCTCTCGCCAGGCCCGGCCGTCCCGGCGGTTCTTCCCCTTCCTCGCCGCTCGACCGTGTTTTCCGCGCCGGTTAAGACTCCTCCGGCGGCGGAGGATTTTTCTGTCCGGCCCGATCTTCCGTCCGCCCTCGCTTCCAGAGGGCATAGACGGCGACGGCGGGTATCTGGTAAACGGCGAAAATCACCGGGGCGAGGACGATCCAGAACGCGTTCATCCGGGGAAGAATGAGGAAGAGGAACCCGATGATTCCGGCCAGGGACAGCCCTGCGGCCGTGACGATCAAGAAAACGGACACGCCCTTGCGCATTTATTCAAAGACGAACTTCTTTTCCAGGAAGAGGCGAAGACAATGGTCGACGACCTCCCGGTCGTACTGGACGCCGCGGCCGCGCTGTATTTCTTCTAGCGCCTTTTCGATGCCCGGGGCCGGCCGGTAGGGGCGGTGCGAGGACATGGCCTCGACGACGTCGGCGACGCTGATGATCCGGGCTTCGAGCAGAATCGCTTCTGCCTTGAGGCGGTTCGGGTAGCCCGATCCGTCCAGCCGTTCGTGATGCTGGTATATGATCTGGGAGATCGGCCAGGGGAATTCGATGTTCTTGAGGATGTCGTACCCGACCTGAGGGTGGGTGCGGATGATCGACATCTCGATGTCGCTCAGCCGGCCGGGCTTGCTTAAAATTTCGGCCGGAACGTAGATCTTTCCGATGTCATGGATGTCGCCGGCCATGCGGACGCCCTCGATCCGGGCGGGATCCAGTCCCATTTCCTCGGCGATCGCGCAGGACAGCTTGCTGACCCGGCGCTGGTGGCCGGCCGTGTACGGGTCGCGCATTTCGATGGTCAGGCCGATCGCCTGGATGGTTCCGGCCAGGGCTTTTTGATGGCGGAGATAGCTTTGCCGGAGCTCGTCCTCGGCTTTCTTCCGGCTCCGGATATCCCGGAAGATGTAAACGGAGCCGAAGACATCCTTTTTCTCCCCAAAAATGGGGGAGACCGATTGTTCGATCGGGATGGAGATTCCGTCCCGCATGGTCAGCACCCCCTCGCCGGCCGCCGTCTCCGGGGCGTCCGAAGCCGGATCCGGGGCGATGGGGATCTGGATGAAGCCGTCCAACGACCGTTGAAGAACCTCCGCCTGGCTCCATCCCGTGAGTCTTTCGGCTACTCCGTTCATGAACGTGACGCGGCCGTCCGCGTCGGTCACGATCACCCCGTCCCCGATGGATCGAAGGATCGTCGTGAGCCACTGCTCGCGCTCGCGCAGCTTCTTTTCCATCTGGGCCTTGTAAAAGGCCATTTCGATCGTCGTCTGAAGCTCCCGTTCGTCGAACGGCTTGAGGATGTATCCGAACGGCTCGGTCACCTTGGCCCGCTGCAGCGTCGCTTCGTCGGCGAACGCCGTGAGATAGACGACCGGGATGGACAGCGTTTCCCAGATGCGGTGGGCGGCTTCGATGCCGTCGATCCGCCCTTTCAGGACGATATCCATGAGAATGATATCGGGGCGCGTTTTTTCGGCGATGAGGATCGCGTCCTCGCCGGTGGATACGACCGCCGGAACGGAGTAGCCGAGACCCCGCACCATGTTGACGATGTCTTTGGCGACGAGGCTTTCGTCTTCGACGACGGCGATCTGGAGATTTTTCATGGACTCACGCCGGCGTTGATTTTCAGGTTTTCGGCCAGATTCGCCAAGGATTTTTGGAGCAGGGTTTCAGGATCCTGTCCGGTCCGGTCGGTCATCGCCAGGCCGTAGAAAACGAGGACCGGCACGGCCCGGCCCTCGTGGTCGACCGGATCATCGAAAACGCCCAGGATCCGGCGGGCGGCGATCCGCGACTGCTCCTCGGTTTCCAAGTCGGGGAGAAGAATGATGAATTCTCCGCTTTCCATCCGGGCCAGCGTGTCGCTCTTGCGGAGAATGCGCGTGAGCCGTTCCGTCACCTCGGGGACGATGTCGTGCAGGCCGGGCGCCGGGGCTCCGGCGGAGCCGCCGGCCGGGAGGACAACAAAGGACAGGATGGCGATTCTTTTATGGTGGCGGTCGCCGAGGTAAATCGCTTTGCTTAAATGGTCCAGGAAGAGAAACTTGTTCGGCAGGCCGGACAGACGGTCGTGGATGGCCCAGAAAGCGGCCTGGCGCTCTTTTTCATACTTGTAAAAAGCCAGCTCGATGACCGTTTTGAGCTCGCGGAATTCGAACGGCTTGAGCAGGTATCCTAAGGGATCGGAGCTCTTGGCCCGGGCGAGGGTTAGATCATCGGCGTGAGCCGTCAGGTAGATGAAGGGGATCGACCATTCCTCCTTGATGATGTTGGCGGCCTGGATGCCATCGATCGGTCCCTTGAGCCGGATATCCAGGAGGATGAGGTCGGGAGCGCGGTTGCGGATCACGGCGAGGGCGTCTTCCGCCGTCGATACGATCGCCGCGACTTCGTAACCCAGCTCGATCAGCATGTTGCTGATATCGTGGGCGACGAGAAATTCGTCTTCGACGATGAGGATTCTGGCTTTGGCCACGACTCTCCTCCCCGCAGAATTTTATACCATCCCCGGGGGGGGATGTCAAAAGAACGCCCCCGACGTCCCTTTCCGGCGCCGCCGGCTTTTCCTGGAGACCGGGCGTTTTCCCCGACTTTTTGCCCGGCAGCCGCCGTTTCCGGGTCTTGGAGCCCCCCTCCTCGGTCCGGCATGAATAATGTGCGGGGGGGAGGATGGGCGGTGCAGGATTCGAACCCGCGGCCACCGGCGTGTAAGACCGATGCTCTACCGGCTGAGCTAACCGCCCGTTCCGTCCGTTGATTATACATCATTTTCCTCTTCTCCCGTGGCGGGCCGATGAATCCGGCAAGAGTGTTTCGGACGATCAGGTCTCCTCAAATTCAATTGAAGACGGCATTTTTCCACCCTTTGCGGGAGAGACCTCTCGAGACGGGGATATGCCTGGCCGCTCCCGGTCAGGCGGGGCCGTCCGCGCCGGATTTTGCCGGACGCCGCGTTCCGAGGGAAGTCTTTTCCCCGGGAAAGAAAAGCCGTTTGACATAAACGCAAGCCCATGTTAAAGTTATGCTCCTTTTTGCGGATTTTTGACTTCAATTCGAGGAAAACTACCATGTTTGCAGTCATTAAAACCGGCGGGAAACAGTATGTCGTCAAGGAAGGCGATGAGCTGCATGTCGAAAAGCTCGCCACGGGCGCCGGAGGATCCGTTCTTTTCGAAGAAGTCCTCCTGATCGATGACGGGGAAAACACCCTTGTCGGAGCGCCGGTTGTCGGGAAGGCGGTCGTGAAGGCGGATGTCCTGGAGACGCTCCGGGATGATAAAGTGATTGTTTTTAAAAAGAAACGCCGTAAACAATACCGTCGGACCCGGGGGCATCGTCAATTCCTGGCCAAGATTCGGATTGCCCGGATTTACCCCGATCGGACGGTTGTTCCGGCCGAAGAGCTGGCTGTCGTCGCGGCCCCGATCGTTGTCTCCGAGTCCGTCGAGCCCAAGGCCAAGCCCAAAACCAAGGCGAAAGCTGAAAAGCCGGCGCCCAAGACGGCCGAGGGAAAACCGGCCGCCGTGAAGCCGGCGGCCAAGAAGCCCGCGGCCGATAAGGCCGCCAAGCCCGCGAAACCCAAGAAAACCGCCGAGACCGGTAAACCGAAATCCCGCGCCAAGAAAGCGGAGAAGTAAAGGAGACGATCCATGGCCACAAAACGAGGAAGCGGAGTCGGGCGGAACGGCCGGGACAGCGCGGGCCGGCGGCTCGGCGTGAAAAAATACGGCGGCGAGATGGTCAAGGCGGGATCGATCCTGGTCCGGCAGCGCGGGACTCCGTTCAAGCCCGGCCCCAACGTGGGCCGCGGGCAGGACGACACCCTTTACGCCAAGATTTCCGGCGTGGTCCGGTTTTCCGATAAGGGCGAGAGGGGCAAAATTGTCTCGGTCCACCCCGTTTAACGTTCATCGGCTCTATCTCGATTCCTCGTTTTCCGTGAGGCGGGGGATGTCTTTTCTCTAAACCGTTCATGTTCATCGACCAGGTCAAGGTTTATTTGAAAGCCGGCCGGGGAGGCGACGGCGCGGTCAGCTTCCGGCGCGAGAAGGGCGTCCCGAAGGGAGGCCCCGATGGCGGTCACGGCGGTCACGGCGGCCATGTTCTTTTGGTGGCGGAAAAAAATCTGGCGACCCTGGCGTATTACCGATTCCATCCGGTCAACCGGGCGAAGAACGGCGAACCTGGAGCGCGGGCCCGCAAACAGGGGAAACGGGGGGCGAACCTCGAGCTTCGTGTTCCCGTCGGAACCGTCGTCAAGGACGCCGTGACGGGAAGGATCCTGTGCGACCTGATTGAACCCGGCCAGGGATATATCGCCGCCAAGGGAGGCAAGGGCGGGCGCGGCAACACTTCCTTCGCCACATCCACCCATCAGGCCCCGCGGGAGCACGAGCCCGGCCGTCCGGGCGAGGAGCGGGAGTTGATCCTCGAGCTCAAGATGATCGCCGACGTGGGGCTGATCGGATTCCCCAATGTCGGGAAATCCACCCTGATTTCGAAAATCTCCGCGGCCCGCCCGGTCATCGCCGACTATCCCTTCACGACGCTGATTCCGAATCTCGGGGTCGTGGATGTCCGAACCGGACGGAGCTTCATCGTCGCCGACATCCCCGGCTTGATCGAAGGGGCCCATCGCGGCCAAGGGCTGGGCATTCAGTTTCTCAAGCACGTCGAGCGCACCCGGATTCTCGTCCACTTGATCGATGTTTCGCCCTATTCCGGCCGCGATCCGATCGAGGATTATTGGATCGTCCGGAAGGAAATCGCGGCCTTTGACCCGGCCCTGGCCGCCCGGCCGCAGTACATCGCGGCCAACAAGATCGACCTGCTCCGCGAGGAAGACGCCGGCCGCCTGGCGGCGGTCAAGAAACTCGCCGCAGCCGAAAAATGCCGGTTCTTCGCCGTCTCGGCGATGAAGAAAGAGGGGCTGGACCGGCTTGTCCGAGCCCTGGACGAAGCGGTCGCCCGCCTGGAGGCGGAGTCCTCCGCGTCCCGAGGAAATCAAAGGTGACCTCCGCTCGGCGAGTCGGAATCTTCGGGGGGACCTTCGATCCCGTCCATAACGGCCATCTTCAGGCGGCCGCGGCCGTTCGATCGCGCTTCAAACTGGACCGCGTGCTTTTCATTCCCTCGCGCATTCCGCCGCACAAGCGCCGTTCCGATATGGCTCCGGCCGCCGCCCGCCTGGCAATGGTCGAGGCCGCCGTCCGGGGGACGAAGGGATTCAGCGCCAGCCCTTTGGAGGTCCGTTCGCCGCGAACGTCCTACTCGATCCATACCCTGGCGAAAATCCGGAAGCAGATGCCGGCCGCCCGGCTGTTTTTCATCCTGGGAGCCGACGCCTTTGGCGAGATCAAGACCTGGCGGGAATGGCGCCGCGTGCTCGGCCAATGCATTTTCATCGTCACGACCCGGCCGGGAACCAGCCTCCGGGCGGCCCGGGCGGTCCTGATGCCCGAATACGCGGTCCGCATGGCCGCGGTTCGGAAGACGAGCGATATCGAGGCTCTCCTCCGGGCCGGCCGATCGATTTTTTTCCTTAGGATCCAGGCCCTGGCGGTATCCTCCTCGGACATCCGTCGGCGGGTCGGAGAAGGACGGCCGATCGAGAGCCTGGTTCCGGCCGGAGTGGCCGCCCTTATCCGCTCCGGCAATCTCTATCGGGGACAAAAAAATGACCAAACCGAAAAAAACATCAGCCAAAGCCGTCGCGGCGGCGAAAACCGCAAAATTAACGCGGAGGCTGCTGCCGCCCGCCCTGAAAGCGGCGATCGAAGCGTCCTTAAACAAGAAAGCGGAGGACGTCGTCGTCCTCGACCTCAGGGCCGCGGTCACGTTCACTGAATTTTTCCTGATCATGACCGGGCTGAACGTCCGTCAAACGGGGGCCCTGGCCGAGGTGATCGAACACGACCTCAAGGCCATGAATCTTCGGCCGATCGGGATGGAGGGCGCGGCCCGGGGAGAATGGATCCTGATGGATTACGGGTGGTTCATCGTTCATATCTTCTCCCCCGCTTCCCGGGACTATTATGCCCTGGAGCGGCTCTGGAGCGATGCGCCCAGCTTGATGGTCTGAGGCGTCTTTCGCCGGGGAGAGGCAAAAGGGATGCGGATCCGGATTCTTTGGCCGGGAAGGACGAAAACGGCGGCGGTCCGCGCGCTGGAGGACTTTTATCTGAAGCGTCTCGCCGGTTTGTTGCCCTGCGAAATCGTCGTCACCGAGGCTTCCCGGGGCCTGGACGAGAAGGAAACCGAAAAAATCTTGGAAATTGAGGCCCGGGGGCTTGAAAAACGGCTTAAAGATGATTATATTGTCTGCCTATCCGACAAAGGGAGAGAGATGAATTCCGAAGATTTCGGCCGTTTCATCGAGAAACGAGCGGTCTCTGGAACGAAATCGCTGGCCTTTGTCGTGGGCGGGTTTCTGGGTTTGGCGCCCCGGATCCTGGACCGGGCCGATCTCCGGATGTCGCTGTCCAAGATGACCCTGTCCCACGAGCTCTGCCGCGCGGTTTTGCTGGAGCAGATCTACCGCGGCGCATCACTCATGAAAGGAAGATCTTATGCCAAGTAAAGGGAGCGTCGTGAACAAGAAAGAGCTGGAAGCCGTCAAGAAAACCCTTGAAACGCGGCGGGGCGAAATCATCAGGAAGCTTAGCGAAGCCCAAAACCAGAGTAAAATCATCGAAACCGACATCGCCCAGGATCTGGCCGACAAGGCCGAAAGCTCCTATACGAAGGAATTCCTCCTCAGCCTGTCCAACGCCGAGCGCGGGGAGCTCCTTCAGATCGATGCCGCCCTCAAAAGAATCGCCCGGGGCGAATACGGGCTCTGCCTGAGCTGCCAGAAGGAGATCGGCAAAAAACGCCTCCATCATATTCCTTGGACCTCCTTCTGCATCGAGTGCCAGGAAAAGAGCGAAGCTGAAACAGCCTGATTTTGGCCCAGGCGCCGCTTTTTTCGAAAATCGGCCGACTGGCCGAGCTCGCGTTCTTTCCTTCGTTCTGCAAAATATGCGGCCGGCTTTTGGAAAAGCCCGGCGAGCGGATCCTTTGCCGGGATTGTCTGGAGCGAATCGAGCTTTCCCGTTCTCCGAAATGTCCCTTTTGCGGAAAGCTGTACGAGGGGGCCGGAGAAAGCCATGCCTGCGGCGCCTGCGCGGCGTCCCCGCCGTCTTTCAGCCGGCACCGTTCGGCCGGCCGCTACCGGGGCGTTCTCAAGGATGTCCTTTTACTCCTGAAGTACGGGAAATGCCGGCCGCTGGCCCCCATCCTCGGAAAAGCGATCCACGAATCCCTCCGGAGGGACGGGGAGCTGTGGCGGGATGTCGATCTGATCGTTCCGGTTCCGCTTTATAAGAAACGCCGCCGGGAGCGGGGATTCAATCAATCCGCGGATATCGCCCGGGACATCGGGCGGCGGACCGGAATCCCGGTCGCCCACAAGGTCCTCCAAAAGATCCGGAGCACGCCGCCGCAGACGTCCCTGGAGCGCCGCGACCGGATTGAGAATGTCCGCGGCGCCTATGCCGTCGGCCGGAAACGCGCGGTCGAGGGGAGAATCGTTCTCCTGGTCGACGATGTCTACACGACGGGCTCGACGCTGGGGGAATGCGCCCGCGTCCTCAGAGGAGCGGGGGCGGCCGAGGTGAGGGCCGTGACCGTCGCCCAGGCTTGAAACGGCGGAGAAAAAAAAATGACGGGGCTTTCGCCCCGTCATTTTTACGGCGGAGGAGGGGATCCGTCGTTACTTTTTCGATTTTTCAGAAGGCTTGAGAATCTTGACCGTCTTCGGCTTGAGTTCCTGCCGTTTGGGCATGACCACCCGGAGAACGCCGTTTTCGTGCTCGGCTTGAATGCGGTCGGCATCGATCGAGTTGGGCAGGGAGAAAGCCCGGAAGAACGAGCCGTAGGATCTTTCAATCCGGTGGAAGTTCTCCTCCTTGGTCTCCTTCTCGAACTTGCGTTCGCCCTTGAGGGTCAGGGTGTTGTCCTCGACCTTGATTTCGATGTCTTTCTCGTCGATGCCGGGCACTTCCGCGGTCAGAACGAGCTCGTTGCCGGTCTCATAGATATCGACGGCCGGCGACCAGTTGCTCGTGAACATGTCTCTCTCCTCTCCCTTTTGGGACAGAGAGTCGTCGAAAAGCCGGTTCATTTTTTCCCTCAGCGTCATCATGTCGCGAAAGGGATCCCATCTGATGATAGCCATATTGAACCTCCTGATTAATTTTTCGTTATCGGCCTTATAAGCGGCCAAGTCCAATATAATATCTAAGCGGTATATTGTCAAGTAATATTAAAAAATTTATTTAATTATTATTTACATTATAAATAATTGATAATTAATAAAATAAAGTCTCTATGTTTCTGCTGTTCGGAAATATTTTTTAAAAAAGAAAAAAATTCGAAAATTCCAGCTTCAGCCGGAACGATCCGAACCGGCTTCCCTTCTTCCGGCTCCGTGGATGAGAATCGTAACTTCTCCTTTGAATTCGCGCCTTTTGGCGATTTCAAGGAGCTCGGCCGGGGTTCCCCGGAGGAATTCTTCGTGGATCTTCGTCATTTCCCGGGCGATGACGACAAGACGGTCCGCGAAATCCGCCGGAAGGGTTTCTAGAAAAAGCTCGATTTTCCGGGCCGGGAGATAGAAGATGACCGTTCCTTCTTCTTCCCGGATCGACAGGAGCGTTTTACGCAAGGCTTCCCGCTTGGGAGGCGCGAAGCCCATGAAAAGAAACCGGTGCGTCGGCAGGCCGGACGCGGCCAAAGCCGCGATCACGGCCGCCGGGCCGGGAACAGGAACGACGGGGATTTGGAGGCGGACCGCCTCCCGGACAAGGCGGAAACCTGGATCGGAAACTCCCGGCGTGCCGGCGTCCGTCACCAGGGCGACCGACTTTCCGGATTGAAGAAGATCGAGCAGGCGGGGAATCCGCTGCTTTTCCCGGTACTCGTAGAAGCTGATCAGGCTTTTCCTCAGGTCGTACTTGTTGAGCAGCTTGAGGGTCTGGCGGGTGTCTTCGCAGGCGACGAGATCCGCTTCCCGGAGGACGCGGATCGCCCGAAACGTGATGTCTTCCAGGTTTCCGATTGGCGTGGCGACGAGATAGAGCGTCCCGATCACGGCTCAACGGCCCCGTTCAAGGGGATAAAGAAAATCGTGTCCGATCGTCCGGTGGGAAAGCTTGACGATCGGGGGCATCTGCCTTTTGAACTCCGACCGGCGGATGAGGCCGGTGATTTTCTCAACCTGCTTTTTGGGGAAGCCGCGGGCCGCGACTTCGGCCGCGGTTTCCCGGCCTTCGACCAAGAGTTCGAGAATCTCGTCGAGGACATCGTACGTCAGGCCGATTTCCTCCTCGTCCGTCTGACCGGCCCAAAGCCCGGCCGTCGGCGCCTTCGTCCGGATGCGCTCCGGCAGGCCCAGGTGAAGGGCCAGCTCTCGAACCTGAGTCTTATACAAGTCGCCCAACGGATTGACGGCGCAGGCTAAGTCGCCGTGGATCGTCCCGTAGCCGATGAGAAGCTCGCTCTTGTTGCTCGTTCCCAGGATAAGCGCCTTTTCCCGGGCCGACCAGTCGTAGAGGATGGACATCCGCTCGCGGGCCATCTTATTTCCCTTGAGGAGAAGGTCGCCGCTCGGGTGTCTCTTGAAGTAGGCGTCGACCATCGGGGCGATGTCGATCGTTCGGGCGTCGATTTTCAATCGCCGGGCCGTGTCCCGGGCGTCCTCAAGATCCGGGCCGAATCCGCGGCCGTAGGGCATGATCAAGGCGATCGTATTTTTCGGGCCGAGCGCCCGGGCGGCCAAGACGGCGCAGACGGCCGAATCCAGCCCCCCCGACAAGCCGAGAATCCCTTTTTTGAAGCCGCGCTTGGCCAGCTCCCCGCGGATAAAGCCGGTCAGGATCTTTTCGACGAAGAGAGCGTTAATGCGCATCGCGATGGATCATCCTTTCGAGGTTGGCCAAGGTGATGTCCGGACGGTCGTCGCGTTTGAGGGTCAGGGCTTGGCGGGCCTTGCGGACGGCGGCGGGATCGAGATCAGCCAGGAGAAGATGCGGCTCGAAATAGGGGGCCTGGGCGACGCGCCGGCCGAAAGGATCGTAGACGAATGAACCTCCGGCGAAGACCGCTCCGTCCTCGATCCCGACCCGGTTGCAATAAACGACGAAGGAGGTGGTGACCCGGGAGACGGTTTCCCCGATCCCTTCCCACATCCGGCAGGAGGTGAATCCGTTCTCTTCGCCGACGCCCCGGCCAGGGGCGGCGCTGACGGCGAGAATGATCTCGGCTCCGTCGGCGAACAGGAGATAATGCGCGTTGAGATGGAGGAAATCGCGGCAGATCAGAAGGCCCGCCCGGCCCCAGGGCGTTGGAAAGGAGCGGAAGGTCCGTCCCGGAGCGAAAAAGCGCATTTCTTCGAACATGCCGGAATTGGGCAGGAAAACCTTTCGGTAGACATGGAGGAGGGATCCCTTGTGAAGAAAGGCGGCGGAGTTATAAAACAACCCCTTTTCCAGGGGCGACTCTTCGACGAATCCCACGACCAGGGCCACAGCGCGGCTGGCCTCGCGCAGGGAGGCGAATGTCCGGGAGGAGCGAGGGTCCAAGGCGGTTTCGGCGACGAGATCGCGCAGCCGATAGCCGCTCAGACTCAGCTCTGGAAAAACGAGGAGATCGGCCCCGGCCCGGCGGGCTTTGGCGGAGAGCTCGAGGTGGGAGTCGAGGTTCCGGGGGATATCTCCCAAAACCGGCGAATACTGGGCCAGGGCGATTTTCATGTCTTCAAATTAGCATAAATCCGTGGACGGGCCAAATTTTGATATTTTCCTTGTTTTCGTTAAAATAAGCTCAGTGAACCATATCGCTCTCCACCTCAAAGACGTTTACTTCGGTAAAAAGACAGGGAAGCTTGCGTTTTCTCGCACGGGCATCGAAAAAGCCTTCTTCTTTCAGGATGGGGGCCTGATCCACGCCCAGACCAACGTCTCGGAGGAGCGGCTCGGGGAAATCCTTTTGCGGACGGGGAAGATCTCGGCCGAAGCGTTCGCTGGAATCGGCCGCTTCGTCCGGCCGGACATGCTCCTGGGCGAGGTCCTGGTTCAGAACCGGGTCATCTCGCAGAGGGGCCTTTATGACGGCGTCCTGGCCCAGATGTACGCCGTCATTCTGGGATGCTTCGTCTTTTTCGACGCCACCTACTCTTTTGACCCGCGGGAACGTTACTTGGACGCGGATTTTCAGCTTCGAGTCAACCTTCCGCTCCTGATCGAAAAAGGCGTCCGGGCGATGTCTTTCCACCCGGCGATCCATTCCTTCTTTTTCGGCAAGGCTCTCGTCGCCAAGGAGGGCGAGCTCCTTTCGAGCATCGACGAGAAAGAGCGGGCCCTCTGGCATCGGCTCGACGGATCGGTCAACATCGAATACATCATGACGTGGGACGCGTCCGATCCCAACTGGTTCTGGAAAACCCTTTTTCTGCTGTATTGCCTTGACCTGGTGGAATTCAAGAGCATTCCCGAGCCGGCCATGATTGCCGAGCCCGCGGTTGAGGCGCCGCCGGCCGCGGCGGCTCCGTCTTTTCCATTTTCCGACGAACCGCTCCTCTCCGCCGAGCCGGCCGTGCCCGCGGAACCGCCCAAGCCGCCGGAACCGCCCAAATCCGTGAAACCCCCTAAGGCCGCGGAAGAAGCGGCCGATAAGGCCTCCCAGGAGCTCGATGAAGCCATTTATGAGGCGGTCGAGCTTCGCAAGCGCATGGCCAAGCTCGACCACCATCAATTGTTCGGGTTGTATCCGTCAGCGAGCGAGGCCGAAGTCAAGAAAGCTTATTTCGCCTTGGCCCGGAAATTCCATCCCGACCGGTTCGGTCGAACCCTCGATCCCCAGATCAAAAAGCAGATCGATGAACTTTTCGACCGCATCACCAAGTCTTACAAGGCGCTGACGACAGCCAACGGCGCCGCCGCCGAGGTCGAATCCGCCCCGCCGGCCGACGAGACCGACCGGGATCCCGGTCGGAGCGCGGATACGAGGTTCCGGCAGGGGAAAACCCTGTACAACCAAGCCCGCTACGATGAAGCGGTCCAGTACCTCGAGGAAGCCGTCCGGATGAACGACAACAAGGGCGATTATTTTCTTCTCTTAGCCCTGGCCCAATCGAAGATCCGCGGTTTAAGCAAGAAAGCGGAGAAGAATTTTCTCCGGGCGGTCGAGCTGGAGCCTTGGAATCCGGAAGGAATCGTCGGTTTGGGCATCCTTTACAAGAAGGAAGGCCTCAACACCCGGGCAAAAAGACAATTTGAACGGGCCCTTGAAATCGAGCCCGGTCATCAAGCCGCCCGGCAGGAGTTGGAATCGATGGGCGGCGGGACCGAGGATAAGAAAGGTAAGAGCCTCTTTACCTCCGACATTTTTGGGCCTAAGAAAAAACGATAAAACCGGCCGGAACCGCCCCCTCTTCTAATCCCGGAGGAAGGCGTCCAATTCCTTTTCGGTTAGGACCGGAACGCCGAGCTTGCGGGCCTTCTCGAGCTTCGATCCCGCCTCGGCTCCGGCGATAAGATAGGTTGTTTTCTTCGAGATCGAATCCGTGACCGCGGCTCCCCGGGCTTCGAGGGCCGCCCGGGCTTCTTCCCGTGTGTATCCTTTGAGCGTTCCGGTCAGGACGAATGTTTTTCCGGTCAGCGGCCGGTCGCCGGCCGGCGCCTTCCGTTCCGATCGGACATTCACCCCCGCCGCCCTGAGCTTTTTCAGAAGATCGAGATTTTCCGGCTGGCGGAAAAAAAAGACCAGGCTTTCGGCGACCACGGGGCCGACATCTTCGATCAGGCGGAGCTCCTCTTCCGAGGCGGCGGCCAGGGCGTCCATGTCGGCATACCGTTCGGCCAGCGTCCGGGCGGTTTTTTCCCCCACGTGCCGGATGCCGAGGGCGAAGATCAGCCGCCCGAGATCGTTGGCCTTCGATTTTTCGATTTCCTCGACGAGGTTTTGGGAGCTTTTCGGACCCATGCGTTCCAAGGCGGCCAGGGTTTCCGCTCGAAGCGCGAAGAGATCGGGGAGGGAAGCGACGAGGTTTTTTTCAAGCAGCTGGTCGACCAGCGCCTCGCCCAGCCCCTCGATGTTCATCGCCCGCCGTCCGGCGAAGTGGAGGAGCGATTCCCGGAGCTTGGCCGGGCAGGAGGGATTCTCGCAGCGGGCGACGACCTCTTCCTCCGCCCGATGGACGCGGGATCCGCAAACCGGACAGCGGCCCGGCGGGACGAACTCCTTTTCCGAGCCCGTGCGACGCTCCTTCATCGGGCCGACGATCCGGGGGATGACGTCGCCGCTTCTTTCGACCAGAACGATGTCGCCGATCCGGATGTCCTTGCGGCGGATCTCATCCTCGTTGTGAAGAGTCGCCCGGGAGACGGTCGTCCCGGAGATTTTCACCGGATCCAGGACGGCGACGGGAGTGAGGGCTCCGGTTCGGCCGACCTGGACGATGATCTCCCGGAGACGGGTCGCGGCCTGACGCGCCGGGAACTTGAAGGAAACGGCTCCGCGGGGAAATTTCGCCGTGAATCCCAGCTCCCGGCGCTGCTCTTCGTCGTCCACCTTGATGACGACGCCGTCGGCGTCGTAATCCAGCGTTTCGCGCCGGTCGGTCCATTCCCGCCAGAAGGCGATGACCGCGGCCGCGTCGGGACAGCGCCGTGAATGGGGATTGGTCTTGAAGCCGAGGGCCCCAATCAACTCCAGCTCCTCCCACTGAGAAGCCGGTTCCTTTCCCTCGATCGTCAGGTAATAAAGGAACATGTCGAGGCGGCGGGCGGCGACGATCCGGGGATCAAGGAGGCGGATGGAGCCGGCGGCCGCGTTGCGCGGATTGGCGAAGAGAGGCTCCTCGCGGGCCTCCCGGGACCGGTTGATTTCCTGGAAGGAGGCGAACGGAAGGTAGATTTCCCCCCGAACCTCGACCTCCCGCCGTTCGGGGATGGTCAGCGGCAAGGTTCGGATCGTCCGGGCGTTGGCGGTCACGTCGTCGCCTTGGATTCCGTCTCCCCGGGTCACGGCTTGGATCAAGCGCCCGTCCCGATAAAGGAGAGAGACGCTCAGGCCGTCGATTTTCAGCTCGGCGACGTAGGAGATCGTCCGGCCGGGGAGAAGGCGGAGGAGGCGGCTTTCGAATTCCTCGAATTCCTCGACGGAATACACGTTGTCCAAGCTGAGCATCGGGGTGCGGTGCCGGACGGAGGGAAAGCCTTCGACCGGTTGTCCGCCGACCCGCTGGGTCGGCGATTCCGGGACGATGAGTTCGGGATGCGCTTCTTCCAGGAGCCGGAGCTCCCTCATCATGGCATCGAATTCCGCGTCGGAAATCTGGGGATCGTTGTCCTGGTAGTACTTCTTTTCGTGATAAGCGATTTTCTTCCTGAGGCGGTCGATCGCCGCGGCGGCGGAGCGGTCCATGCCCTTCATTTTAGCGAAATCGCCCCTCTAAAGAAAATCCCCCTCGGCTCCCTCCGTTCCTTTCGGATCGGGGAAGGCGAGGGGGATGGCCGGACCGTCCGTCGGCCCGGGGCTTACTTGCCGACGCGCTTTTTCGCCGACGCCACGAGGGCGTCGAACTTGCTCGATCCGGCTTTCATCTGGGCGACGAGGTTGTTGACCGCAACCGTTTCCTTGTCGATCAATTCCTTGAGCTTGCGGAATTCCCGCCGCTCGTCGGGAGTCAGGTCCTCCTCGCTTTTATCGCCGTACTTGGAGTTGATGGCATCGGTCCATTCCTTGATGAGGGCCTGGCTCTCGTCGATCATCTTGATCCGGTCGTTCCATTCCTTGTCCTGGCCGAAGAACAAGGAACGGGCGATGTCGGTGCACTGCTTCGACCGTTTCGTGTCAAGAAAGCTGGCGTCGAGAAGAAAAGCGACGGCATCGTTGACCAGGGCCGGGTTCGTTTTGGCCTCGTTGGCCAGCATGATCCCGATGTTATAAGCCATGGATCCCGTCTTGTTCTTCGCGTACATGTCCTTGAACATTTGAAGGGCTTCGGCTTCCTTGCCCTGCTTGTTGAGGATCTGGGCCAGAATCGTCATGCTGTCGGCGTCCAGGCCCGTTCCGGCCAGGTAGCGGAAGATGGGCTCGGCCTGGGCATATTTCTGCGCATCGTAATAGCCCTTTCCGATTTTCTTGAGCTCGCCGAGAACGGCCGGGGACTTGAGGGTCGTATAAGCATGGTTGAAGGAGTCGATGGCCCCCTTGATGTCGCCGGCTTTTTCCTGGGCCTTGGCCGTCAGGACGTACGCCTGGCCGATCGTCTGAGTCCACATCTTGGCGTTGGCCGCTTCCCCCTCTTTCCCCTTGGCCGCGTTGGCGTGTTGAATGGCCTGCTGGGCGGCCGCTTTGGCCTTGTCGAACTGGTTCGTTTTGAGATGGATATCGGCCACGATCTGGTACATGGCGCCCTTCATCTGATCGTCGATCTTGCCGCTGGCGGCCGCCTTTTCCGCCAAGCCGATCGTTTCGGCGTTGTACTGCTTGGACTGGTATTGGATGATGGCGAGGTTGGCGTAGGCGTAGCTGTCGTACTGGTTGCCCTGGCCGGAAAACTTGGAGATGTATTCCTTAAGCAGCCGGGCTTTCTCCGCCGGGGCGGACGCTTGCATGGCCTTGATGTAGAACTGGTCCGCCTCGCTCTGGGCGAAGGCGATGGCGCCCGCGATCATTGAAAATACGACGGCCGTTAACAGCATCCTTTTCATGGAGGACCTCACAAAAAATTTTTTTAGCATCATAGTCCCCTTTTTCCGTGATGTCAACAACTTGGTTCAACGAAACCTCTTCTTCGTCTTCTATATGCAAATCGCGTGCCAAAAATCCAGCGACCGATCCGGCGGCACGGCTTCGCCCGGCCTCGAAGGACAACGGCTCCGGGAACGAAAACGAGGACGCGAGGTGCGCGGGCCGGACGGACTCTCCGGCCGTTGCGGCTTGTCTCTTTCATTGCATCGAGCTCCGGCCCGGGATACAATGCGCCTGATGGTTGATATCGCCCGATTGATCGAGGAAAAAACCGGCCGGCGCCCCTCGGCCGGGATCCGGCTGGAAAGCCTGTCGAATTTTCGGATCGGGGGCCCGGCCGATCACTATTTCGAGGCGGCCGCGGCCGACGAGCTCCGGACGGTTGTTGAGTTGGCCTCCGGCTCCGGATATCGGCATTACGTGATCGGGGGCGGATTCAATCTTCTGTTCGACGACGCCGGCTACCGCGGTTTGATCATCCGGGTGGCATGCCGCGGATTCATCTTCGAACCGAAATCCTCCCGCTTGATTGCCCAAGCGGGGACGCCTCTTTCCGATCTCACGGGATACTGCCGCGACCGCGGCCTCGGAGGCCTGGAATTCCTGGCCGGCATCCCCGGAACCGTGGGGGGGGCGGTTTACGGCAACGCGGGGGCGTTCGGCTGCTCGATCGGCGATGTCCTGGAGGAAGCCGATCTTCTGGATCCCGGCGGAAAGGAACGGATAAAGGCCCGCCCGGCGGATTTATCGTTCGCCTACCGGGATTCCCGCCTCAAAAAAACCCGGGAAATCCTCCTGTCCGCGGCTTTCCGGGCGGTTCCGGCCGATAAAACGAAAATCGGGACCTGTATGGATTCCTATATCGCCTTACGGACGGAGCGTCATCCCTCGCGGGATACGGCTTATGCCGGAAGCTTTTTCAAGAATCCCTTGAGCTCCGAGGGAACGCGGCTGGCCGCGGGCAAGCTGCTCGAACAAGTCGGAGCCAAGGAGACGACGGTCGGCGGGGCGGCCGTCTTCCACGGCCATGCGAATTTTCTCTATAATCGCGGCGGGGCGACGGCCGCCGATGTCCGCAAGCTGGCCGACCTCCTCAAGGAGCGGGTGATGGATCGTTTCGGCATCCGGCTGGAGGAGGAGGTTATTTTCCTTCCAGCAGAGCCCGGAGCCGTTTGACCCGAGCGTCCGGAATCCCCCGTTTCTTCACCAATTCCAGGGCCGCCAAGCCGATGGTCCGGTACGCGTCCCGGGCCCGGGGGACCCGGCGAAGCGCCCGCATCTGCCGGGCGACCGTTTCATAATCGAGCCGGGCCAGGGGGCCGGTCAGGGCGTTTTCGGCGTCAAGGATTTTAACGTTTCGTAAAGTTCCTTCGACCAGGGGCAGGAGGGCTTTTTTCGCGGTCGGGGCGGGAATGCCGGCCTCGGCCATGGTCTCGACCGCGAGTCCGAACAGCGGGACGAACAGGTTCGAGGCGAGAACGCACGCCGCGTGGTACAGGATTTTTTGTCCGGCGGTGAGAAGAAGGGGCCGACCGCCCAGACTGCGAACGAGGATTTTCGCTTTCCTCACGGCCGCCGGATCGCCCTCGAGGCCGAAAATCACGCCCCGCGCGTGCGAGGCCGGCGTCGAGGGCGTCGGAAACGATTGGGCCGGATGCATCGAGCCGACCGCGGCGCTCCGTTTCGCCAAGGGGGCGAGGATGGCGGCGGGCGCGGCTCCGCTTGTATGGAGGAGCGTTTTGCCCCGCCCGTCCCATTCCCCGGCTTGGAGGACTGAGGCCAGCCCGGCCAGCGCGTCGTCCGGCACGGCGATGAGGATGACCTCCGCGGAGCGGAGGGCGGCGACCGGATCCCGAAACACCCGGCCGCGGCCGATGATCCTCCGCGCCCTCCGGGCAGCCGCCGGATCGGCGTCGGCCAGGCCGGCGATTTCATATCCGGCTTGGGCCAGGGAGTTTCCCAGCGAGGTCCCCACCCGCCCGGTTCCGATGACGGCGATTTTCATGCGTGTTTTTTCCGGGCGAAAGCCTCGGCCCAAAGCTGAACGTCCAGGGCGGACGAGCGTTCCTCGGTTTTCTCCATCTCCCGCGCCTCCCGGCCCCGGCGGAGTGTGGCTTTCAGCTCCCGGACGAAGTCATCGCAGCTGACGTCCGCGGCTCCCGCCTCCCGGGCGACGGCCCGGATTTCCCGGTCGGAGCTGACGACCGACAAGTGACGGCGGTCGCGATGCCGTTCGATGTAGTCCACGATGACGGCGTCGGCCGACTCGCCCGGCGGCGGGAATAAGACGGCGAACTTCTCCTTCCCGGGATCGACGAAGCCGGGCGGAGCGCATCCGTCGAAAACGAGAACGACCCGGCTCCGGGTCAGGCGTTGAAAGGCGCGAAGCTTGCCCACGAGCGCCGCCCGGTGGGCAGGATCCCGATGATATCCGGCGTAAAGGCGGCCCAGCAGATTGTTGCCGTCGATGAGATAAGCCATGTTATCCGGGCGGCCAGTGCATTTTCCGGCCGCCGAAGAGATGAAAGTGGAGATGGAAGACGTCTTGGCCGGAATCCGGCCCGGTGTTGAGCACAACCCGATAACCGCCGGCTTTGACCTCCTTGGCCGCGGCGATGGCCGGGATCTTGGACAGGATGTGCTGAAGGAGATCCATCCGGCCGGCCGGCACCTCGTTGAGAGAGGCGAAATGATCCCGAGGGATGATCAGGGTGTGCACCGGCGCTTGGGGCCGGATGTCGTCGAAGGCGACGATCCGGTCATCCTCGTAGACGATCTTGGCCGGAAGCTCCTTGGAGGCGATCCGGCAGAAAATGCAATCTCTTTTCACGGCGGCCCTCCTTGGTCCTTGCGGACGTCCCCTTGGGAGTCACTCCTTGATGCGCTCGATCCGTGCTCCGAGCTGGCGGAGCTTGGCTTCGATGGCTTCGTACCCGCGGTCGATGTGTTCGACCTCGTTGACGACGGTTTCGCCTCCGGCGATGAGACCGGCCAGGAGAAGACCGGCCGATGCCCGAAGGTCCGAAGCGATCACTTCCGCTCCGGACAGCCGCGACGGTCCCCGGACGATCGCCTTGTCGCCGCTGACTTCGATGGATGCTCCCAGCCGGAGGAGCTCGTTGACGTGCTGGAAGCGGCGGTCGAAAATCGTTTCCGTGATGATCGAGGTTCCCGAAGCCTGGGTCAGAAGGACCATGAATTGGGCCTGCATGTCCGTGGGAAATCCCGGGTACGGCGACGTCGTGATGTCCTCGGGATGGATTTCAGCGGATCCGACGACCCGGATTTTGCCGGTTTCGGGAGTTTCGATCCGGGCTCCGCAATAACGCAGCTTCTCGATGGTCGTGACCAGGTGATCGGGGCGGACGCGGTCGAGGATGATGTCGCCGCGCGTCAAAGCTCCGGCGACCATGTACGTTCCGGCCTCGATCCGGTCGGGAATGATCTCGTGGACCGCTCCGCCGAGGGAGTCGACGCCGGTGACCCGCATCGTTTCTTCGCCGATGCCGTCGATTTTCGCGCCCATCTTGACGAGAAGCTCGCAGAGGTTCTGGACCTCGGGCTCGCGGGCGCAATTGCGTAGAATCGTTTCGCCCCGGGCCAGGGAAGCGGCCATGACGATGTTTTCCGTTCCGCCGACGGTGTTTTTCTCGAAGTGGATGTCGGCGCCCTGAAGACGAGGGGCTTCGGCTTTGATGTACCCGTGCTCCAGGGTGATGGACGCCCCCAGCTTGTGAAGGCCGGTCATGTGCAGGTCGATCGGCCGGGAGCCGATGGCGCAGCCGCCCGGCAGGGCGACGATCGCCTTGCCGAAGCGGGCGACCAGCGGGCCGAGGACGAGAATGGAAGCCCGCATCACCTTGACCAGATCATAGGAGGCTTCCTCCCGGTGAATCCTCGGAACCTGCATTTCGAGGACGTTTTCCCGCAGGTCGCCTTCGGCCCCGAGCTCGCCGAGGAGGGTCATCATGGAGTAGACGTCCCGGACAAGCGGGACGTTCTCCAGCCGGATTTTGTTCTCGGTCAGCAAGGCGGCGGCGATCGCCGGAAGCACGGCGTTCTTCGACCCGGAAACGCGGACGCTTCCCCGGAGAGGGAGGTCGGGGCCTCCTCGGATTCGGATTTTTTCCATTGTCGGCGTTCCTTCAGAGCCGTTTCAGGGCTTGGTCCAAGTCGGCGATCACGTCGGCCGGATCCTCGGCTCCGACGCACAACCGAATGAGCTGGGGAGGAACGTCGGCCATGCGCCGGGCTTCCTCGCCCTGCTGTTGGTGGGTGGAAATAGCCGGGATCGTGGCGACGCTCTTGATCCGCCCGAGGTCGGTGGCCCGGTAGATCATCTTGAAGCCGTCGTAAACCTTGCGGGCGTTTTCCGGAGGGCCGTCCACCCGGAAGCCCATGAGATGGCCGTACCGGTTGACTTCCCGCCCCGTTCCATCGTCGGAATCCACAAGCGTCATGTATTTCTTGGCCAGAGGGTGGAGAGGGTGGGAGGGAAGGCCGAGGTAGTCGACCTGGTAGATTTTCGGATGGCCGGAGAGCCACTCGGCCACTTGCTGGCAATTCCGGCTGACCAGGTCCATCCGCGAGCGCAGGGTTCGTAATTCGTTCAAGGCCATCATGGCGTTGAACGGGGCGGCGGCCGGGCCGTTGTCCCGATAGGGAAGGAACTTCACGTACTCGGCGTAGCTGTCCTTGAAAAGCGGGTGGTCGTTGGAGACCTTGGTCGTAATCGGCTTGCGGCTGATCAAAGCCCCGCCGACGGCCGTTCCGCTCATGGTGATGGATTTCGTCATGGAATGAACGACGATGTCGGCCCCGTGGGCCAGGGGCCGCATCAGGGCCGGCGTGGCGCAGGTGGCGTCGACGATGAAGGGGATGCCCCACTTGTGGGCCAGGTCGGCGACCGCCCGGAGGTCGCAGAACGACTGCTGGGGATTGCTCGGAGCTTCCATGTAAAGGAACCGGGTGTTTTCATCCACCTTGGCGGCCCAGTCCTCGATGTGGTGGGGCTTGCAGACCCAGCGGGCTTCCAAGCCTCTCTCCTGGCCCTTGCGCAGGTTGAAGAGCTGGAACGTGCCTCCGTAGACCTGGATGGAGGAGACGAAATTGATCTTTTCGCTGTTATTTTTCCGTACGAGCAGGGGATCGACGGCCATGGAGATGGCGCCCATCCCAGAGGCCGTGACCAAGCACGACGCGTCCACCCCGGCCTTGTAGCTTTCGAGGAGGGCCATCGTCCATTCGAGGTAGTAGGTGGTCGGATTGGCGATCCGGGAGTAGCACCACGTGGGAATCAGATAGGCCAGGGCGGCTTCGAGCTCGTCGGCGTCCCGGTAATGCTGGGAATCCGAGAGGAAGAGCGGCTCGATGACCGCGCCTTGGTTGCGGACATAGGATTCTTCGAGCGAGTAGAGGCCGTGAACGGCGACGGTGTCGAACTTCCATTGCTTGGCCCGGGCGATCAAGCCGTTTCGTTCGGCGATGAGCTTTTGCGCTTCGACCACGTACTTCATGACTCCCGGTCCGTATGAGGGTGTGTCGGGCATGCGGTCTCCTCCCATAAGCATATTGCCGGCTCCGGCCCGGCCGAAGCCCCGTCTTCTTCCCCTCATCATACCCGAATGCCGTTCTCGAATCAAAACAGGTGCGGAGACGGCCTTGGTCCCGCCGGGGACATGGTATAATCCCCTTCCCCGGATCCGGGAAGGAGGGCGATGTGAGCAAAGCGAGGGTGGCGATCATCCGGACCCGGCCCGAGAGCGTCCTGGACGATATCGTCCGGGCGTTTGAGCTGGCCGGCGGCCCGCAGGCCTTGAAAAGCGGCCTGCCGACGATTCTCAAGGACAACATCAGCTGGCATTACCCCTTTCCCTCGGCCAACACGACTCCCTGGCAGCTTGAGGGGACGATTCTCGCCCTCCGCAAGCACGGATTCTCCGATCTCGTCTGCGTTCAGAACAAGACCGAGGTCACCGACGCCTTCAAGGGAGAGGACTTGAACGGCTACAAGCCCGTCTTCCGGGCCCATGATGTCGAGGTCCGGTTCAATTTCAAGGATGAAGACATGGCCTGGGTGCCTTTCAAGCCGCGGGCGAGGATGCGGGCCCTGGATGCGATCTACGGCCGCTCGCTCCGGATCCCCGATTTCTTCATTGGGCGGAACATCGTCCACCTGCCGACGGTCAAGTGCCACATCTACACGACCACGACCGGAGCGATGAAGAACGCCTTCGGCGGACTTCTGAACCACAAGCGCCACCAGACCCACACCCGTATTCATGAAACCCTGGTCGATCTCCTGGCGATCCAAAAGGAAATCCACCCCGGGATTTTCTGCCTCATGGACGGGACGACGGCCGGCAACGGCCCGGGCCCGCGGGTTATGGAGCCTGTCCGCAAGGACGTTTTTTTGGCCGGGGCGGACCAGGTCGCGATCGACGCGGCCGCGGCCCGGCTGATGGGCTTCGACCCGCTCGGCATTCCGTACATCAGGATGGCCCACGAGGACGGCCTCGGCGTCGGGGATCCGCGGGACATCGAGATCGTCGGGGACGAGGCCGCGGGAGCGGAACAGTGGGGATTCCAAGTCGGCCTTTGCTTCCACAAGTTCGCCGGCTGGCTGACTTGGTTCGGACCGACCCGCTTCATGCAGAAGGTCCTCACCCGGCCGCCGGTTCTTTATTTCGCGAATTTCTATTCCTTCTTCTATCATGATATCCTCCACTGGAAGCTCAAGGAGGGGCCCCTGTACCGCCGTTGGCTGGAGGAATCCGACTGGGGCCGCCTGTTCACCCGCTATCGGAGAGAAGGGGCCTTGAGGCCGGGCTGAGACGGCGGGCGGCGCGGGAGACGCGATGCGATTGATTTCAAAATCCAAGTACCTGGCCGGTCTTCAATGCCCGAAGCTGTTTTGGACGTACTATAAAAAGCCGGAGGCGGTTCCGCCGCCCGACGCGGCCACCCAGGCGATCTTCGACCAGGGACACGAAGTCGGCGCCCTGGCCAAGACGCTGTTCCCGGGGGGGATGGAAATCGAGGGGGAGCCGTGGAAGTTCGCGGACTTGATGGCCCGGACGCGGGAGGCCATGAAAAAACGAGTTCCTCTCTATGAGGCGGCGTTTGGAGCCCGACACGCCTTCGCCAGGGCGGACATACTCGTTCCCGTCGAAAGCGAGGCCTGGGATATCGTCGAGGTCAAGAGCGGAACCGAGGTCAAGCCGGTCAATATCCTCGACCTTTCGCTGCAGCGGTTCGCGGCCGAAAGCAGCGGCTTGAAGATCCGGAAGTGCTTTCTGATGCATATCGACAACACGTACGTCCGTCGGGGTCCGGTCGAGGCGGACCGGCTGTTCGCCCGGGAGGACGTGACCGCGGCCGTCGCCGGAGAAATGAAGAACGTCGAGGCGAACCTGCGCTCGATGCTCGCCCTGCTCGAGCGGGACTCCTCCCCGGACGCGCCGATCGGCCCCCATTGCGACGATCCCTTCCTCTGTCCCCTCCATGACGCCTGCTGGGCGTTCCTTCCGGTTGACAATCCGCTGAGGGTCAACGGATTCAGCAAGGAGGCCGCTTTTCATCTCATTCGCGGGGGCATCTTGAAAATCGGCGACATGCCGGTGATCGAGAGAAAGGATGCGGCTGAAGACAGCGCCGGATCCCCCGGCCTCGCGGCTTCCTTGAAGATCGGGAAAAAGCAAATGATCCAGATCGAGGCGGCCCGGACAGGGCTCCCGTTCGTCAAAACCGCGGAGCTCCGAAAATTTTTGGAACAGCTCGCCTATCCGCGCTCCTATCTCGACTTCGAGACGTTTCAAACCGCCGTGCCGGCGTATGACGGGACGCGCCCGTATCAGCAAGTGCCGTTTCAATTTTCCCTCCACATCGTCGCGGCCCCCGAGGCCGATCCGGAGCATCATTCCTATCTCGCCGCCGGGGACGTCGACCCGCGGCCGGAATTCCTGGACCGGCTTCGAGGCTGTTTGGGAGAGTTCGGCCCGGTCATCTGCTATAACGCCGCTTTCGAGCGCGGAATCGTGGAAGAGGCGGTCGCGGCCGCGCCGGCCTTTAAGGCTTGGTGGAAAAAAACGGAGAAGAGGTTCGTCGATCTCCTTGTTCCGTTCCGGACCTTCGCCTTCTATCATCCCGCCCAGATCGGAAGCGCCTCGCTGAAGGCCGTTCTGCCGGCCGTGACCGGCGGCCCCGGCTATGAGGGTTTGGAAATCTGCGACGGCAGCCGGGCCGCTTGGGAGTATCGGCGGATCACGTTCGGACGGGTCGAGCCGGACGAGAGAGCTCGAGTCCGGAAACAGCTCGAGGAATACTGCGGCTTGGACACGGAGGCGATGATCCGTGTCGTCGCCGCCCTGGAGCAGGAAGCCGGGAGGGGACGGGGGGAATCCTCAAGCTGAACGCCGCCGCCGTCGAGGACGGCGCTTCTTCCGCCCGCTTGCCGCTCGTCCTGGTTTTCATTATCATGATCCCATCATTCCAAGGAAGGTGTGGCATGAATAGAATGATGATATCCCTCCTGCTGGCCGGCGGAATCGTTTTTTCCGCCGGCGCCGCCGGCCCGGCGCCCGCCGGCGGGCTCAAGGTCTTCATCTCGGTCGACATGGAAGGCGTCAGCGGCCTGATCAACTGGGAAGAGACCTCGGCGTCCGGCCGGGATTACGAGCTCTTCCGGCGGGCGATGACCGAGGACGCCAACGCGGCCATCGACGGCGCGCTCCGGGCGGGGGCGACGGACATCGTCGTCCGGGACGCCCACGGCTCGGCCCGCAACATCGTGCCGGATCTCCTGCGGCCCGAGGCCCGGCTCCTCCGGGATTGGTCGGGCGGCCCGATGAGCATGATGGAAGGCATCGACGATACGTTCGATGCCGTATTCTTTATCGGGTATCACGCCCGGGCCGGGACGCCGAACGCCGTCCTCGATCATACGAACATTTCCTCCCGGCTGCTGGGCGTCGTCATCAACGGGATCGAGATGCCCGAAGCCGGAATCAACGGTCTGATGGCCGGGATGTTCGGCGTTCCCGTTGTTCTCGTCTCCGGGGATCAGGCCATCGCCGCCCAAGCCCGGGAGCTGTTCGGCGACGTGGAAACCGCCGTCGTCAAGGAAGCGATCGCCAACGCCGAGCTCGGCCTGCACCCGTCCAAAGCCCGGGCGCTGATCACGGAAAAAGCGGCGGCCGCTCTCAAGCGGCTGAAGGATTTCAAACCGTACAAGCTCCCGCCGCCTTATACCCTGGACGTCTCCTTCATCCTGGAGTCGGAAGCCCAGAACGCGTCCTGGATTCCGGGCGCGGTCCGCAAGGATGCCCGCACCGTGAGCTTTGCGACCGGCACTCTCATGGATCTTTTTAAGATCTTCCGCGTGTCCAAAATGTAACGGAGGGTCGAAAGCGACGGCGCGGAACCGCGCCCAAAAAAGCGGAGATAAAAAAAGGGCCGCTCCCCGCGCGGGGAGCGGCCCTTTCGGTAAAGGTCGTTCAGGCCGTCAAACCAAGCTCGGGGTCGAACCCGGAGCGGCCGAGGCGGCCTTGATCTGGGCTTCCACCCAGTCGGTCGTGACGGACTTCGGGCGTTCAAGCGGCAAGCCGAGAGCCCGGCTCCAGATGAGCTGGGAGAGGATGCCGAGGGCCCGGCTGACGCCGAAGAACACGGTGTAGAAATCGTATTCCGTGACGCCGTAGTACATCAGGAGAACGCCGGAGTGGGCGTCGACGTTCGGCCACGGGTTTTTGGCCTTGCCGTGCTTCGTAAGGATGTCCGGGGCGACCTTGTAAATCGAGCTGACGACCTTGAACAAGTCGTAGTCGGGAAGGTGCTTGAGGGCGAATTCACGCTGGGCGACATACCGGGGATCGGTCTTGCGGAGGACGGCGTGGCCGTAACCCGGGATGACCTTCCCGCCGTTCAGGGTGGCCCAGAGGTACTTGGTCAGCTGTTCCTCGTTGGGCACGCCGCCGAGGTCTTTCATGACGTCCATGATCCAGCGGAGCACTTCCTGGTTGGCCAAGCCGTGGAGCGGGCCGGCCAGGCCGTTCATGGCCGCCGACAGGCAGTAGTAGGCGTCCGACAGGGCCGAGCCGACGAGATGGCCGGTATGGGCCGAAACGTTGCCGCCCTCGTGATCGCTATGGATGTCGAGGTACAGCCGCATCAGGTCGTAGAAATCAGACTTGTCGTTGCCGAGCTGATGGGCCAGGTTGGCCGCCCAGTCGAGCTTCGGATTCGGGGCGATGTACTTGCCGCCCTTGTAGGACCGCGTGTAGATGCGGGCGGCGATCTCGGGCAGCTTGGCGAGGATGTCCATGACATCCTCGAACATCGGATCCCAATAATCTTTTTTATTCATGCCGGCCCGGTACTGAGCGGCGAATTTGCTGTCTTTCTGAAGGGCCAGGATGGCCAGGGAGAACTGGGTCATCGGGTGCATTTCGACGGGCAGGGATTCGAGCACCTTGACGAGATAATCGGGGAGCTTGGCCCGTTTCTTCCACTCCTCGCCGACGGCCAAGGCATCCTCGAGGGTCGGGATGTCGCCGGTCAGGAGAAAATAGAAGAGGCCTTCCGGAAGGGGCTCTTCCGTGCCGGGCAGCTTGGGCAGCTTGGCCTGCAGATCGGGAATCGTGAGCCCGCGGAAGCGGATTCCCTCGTTGGGATCGAGAGCCGAAACTTCCCAGACCATGCATTTGACGCTGCGCATCCCTCCGTAGGCCTGGGCGATCGTGCAATCGGCGATCTTCATGTCGCCGTGCTCCTTGAGGATCTTTTGAATCCTCTCTCGCATGGGAAGCATTTTCCCCGCGAATTTCTCCTTCAGAGTCGTCGCCATTCGATAAGCCTCCTTTTTATGAAATGGCTGCGGTGATCATCCCGAAAACAATCTCGGGAGAATAGCGATTTTATCCGGAAAAATAAAGTAAGTCAACGAAAAAGAGCGGGCAGGGGGGAGGGAAAATGCCGGAAGCGCTCCGTCATCCCGTACTTTTTTCTATTGCTTTTTCGAAGGGGCGGTCCTATTCTTTAGAGGAACACTTCGAAAGGAGAAAACGAGATGGGTGCTTTGTTCGTTTTCCTGGTCATCCTCGCCGCGGTCGTTCTCTACGCGATCGGGGTTTACAACAGCCTGGTGACCCTCCGCAACCGCTGCGATAATTCCTGGGCCCAGGTCGATGTCCAGCTTAAGCGCCGGTACGACTTGATCCCCAACCTGGTCGAAACGGTCAAGGGCTACGCCAAGCACGAGCGCGAGGTTTTCGAGAGAGTGACCCAGGCCCGGAACGCGGCCATCGCCGCCACCGGAGTCAAGGACCTGGGAGCGGCCGAGAACGTGCTGAGCGGCGCTTTGAAATCCCTCTTTGCCGTGGCCGAAGCCTATCCCGAGCTCAAAGCCAATCAGAATTTCCTCCTGCTCCAGGAGGAGCTGGCCGGGACGGAAAGCAAGATCGCTTACGCCCGGCAGTTCTACAATGACGTGGTCATGAAATTCAACACGAGACAACAAGTCTTTCCGGCCAACATCATCGCCGGGATGTTCCAGTTCAAGCTCAAGGAATATTTCGAGATCGAAGAACCGGCGGCCAAGGAGCCGGTGAAGGTCCAGTTCTGAATTCAGGATAAGGCCTGAAACGGAGGCCCGGCCGTCCCGGCGGTTGCCGGGACGCCCCCTTCCGCGCCGGAGGCGGCCATTGTATGAACATATCTCGAGCAACAAGCGGCGCTCGTTTCTCCTGATTATTGTTTTCATTGCCGTCATTCTTCTCCTGGGCTGGGTGTTCGAGCGGCTGACCGGAATGGGGGAGGGGGGATTGATTTTAGCCGCCCTCATCGCGGGGGGATCGGCCCTGACGAGCTATTACGCCGGGGATAAGATCGCCTTGGCCGTCAGCCATGCCCGTCCGGTCGCCAAGGAGGAGTTTCCTTACCTGTTCAACGTCGTCGAGGGGCTGGCCATCGCCGCCGGCCTGTCCGCGCCCCGCTGCTATGTCATCGACGACACGGCGCCCAACGCCTTCGCCGCGGGACGCGATCCGTCTCATTCCGTCCTCTGCGTGACGACGGGGTTGCTTCAGAAGCTCAACCGGGTCGAGCTCGAGGGCGTCATTTCCCATGAAATGGCCCATATCAAGAATTATGACGTCCGCCTCCAGACGCTGGCCGTGGTGATGGTCGGGGTGGTCGTTCTCCTGGGCGACTGGATCATGCGGTCGCTGTGGTGGGGAGGACGAAGCCGGAAAATCAGCGGCGACCGGGCCGGCGTCGGGGCCATCTTTCTCATCATCGGGCTGTTCTTCGCCGCTTTCGGGCCGCTTGTCGCCCAGCTGCTCCGGCTGGCCGTTTCCCGCCGCCGGGAATTCCTGGCCGACGCGTCGGGAGCGATGATGACCCGTTACCCGGCCGGCCTGGCCTCGGCCCTGCGGAAGATATCGGCCGACGCGGAGCCGCTCGAGTCGGCCAACAAGGCCACCGCCCATATGTACATCGTCAATCCGCTGAAAAACCTCAAGGGGAGCCTCAACCGGCTGTTCAGTACCCATCCGCCGGTCGAGGAGCGGATCGCGGCCCTGGAAAATATGTAGCCCGGGTCGCCGATCCGGCTTGGCGGGTTCCCATCCCGCCGCCGGGGGAGGGGCGTCGCCGTTTTTTGATGGAATCTTGTTTCGACTCGGTCGATTCGAAATGCGCCCGGCGGGCGAACGGAGAGGGATTCCGGCTTATGATTTCCTTGAATATCAAGGTGATATGAGACACCCCTTGAAAAATCGTCCAAGCCCGGCTATAATTTTCCGGCCTCCTAGGCGGGGCCGTAGTTCAGTTGGTTAGAACGCTGGCCTGTCACGTCAGAGGTCGCGAGTTCAAGTCTCGTCGGCCCCGCCAATCATACCCCCGACGGCGCCTTCCTGTTTCGGGGCCCCTCCTGTTTCTCAGGAGGGGAAGGGGAGGTAAATACGATAAGATTAAGGTCTTAAGGGCGGTGTCGGAATTAAAATAATTCCGTTTTGATCGTGCAGTCGTGTTCCCCCCTTATTCTAAGGGGGGCGTCGGGGGGATAATATCGATAAAGAAAGAAGGAAGCGGTTTGGGCCGGTGCCGACGGCGCCTTCCTGTTTCTAACCTTCTCTTTCGCGCCGCCCGCTTCGCCTTGTCGGTTGCAGGGCGGGCGGCGGGCCGGCCGGCTCGCGCTTATCATAACAAGCCGCATCGCCGTCGTTTCCTCGGAGTCGACGCGAATTTCAGCCGGTTTCCGCGGATGAAAACCTTCCTAAAAAGATACGTAACTTATTGAAAACACATGTTGACATCGAAATAAAAGAGGAATATGTTGAGAGACAAATCAGGGCGCTCATCGCCTTGTTGAGGGGGGCTCGAATGCCGCCTTCGGAAAAGGGTCAAGGGCCGTTTTTTCTTTCAATCATTCTTTTTCTTTTCCAAAATCCATGAAGAGCATGAAGAGGAGGAAGAGATGAAAAAGGGAATGGGGACATGTTTTTTTCTTTTGGTTTTTATGGCGGGTTTCTGCTTGGCCGAGAGGATGGCTCCCATCGCCGTCTCCCCCGGCCTTCCAGGTAAAACCGCAGTCATCAAGGGGGGCAGCCCGACATTCAGTTGGACGGCGGTCTCCTGGGCTCCCGCCTACAAAGTGGCCGTTTTTGAAGCAATGGGCGAAAACGCCCTCCCTTATGAGAGCATGGCCGTTTTAGCTCCGGCCGTCCTCGTTAAGGAGATCCCGGGGCGGGCTTTGTCCTGGACGCCGACGGCGGATGAGCGATTGGCCGACGGCGGAACCTATGTTTGGTATGTCGGGGCGACGGCCGGCGTCCAGGTCTGTTGGTCGGAGGGATGCCGTTTCATCGTCCTGGAGGAGCCCCTCTGGGGCGTTGTAGCGGAGGCGCGGGACGGGCTGGCTGGAGACTCTCAGGCCGGGACCGGCTTCTCCGAGGGAAAACCGGATCAGGCGGCGGAAACAAACAACAGATCCGGCTTGGCAAACGAGTCCGGGAACGATGTCTTGGGGATGGAAGGGCCGATGAACACGTTTTATGGATTGGCCGCCGGCGTGGCGACCACCGGGATATATAACAGCTTTTTTGGGCGCGCCGCCGGATTCATGAACGTGACGGGATATGACAATACATTCATGGGGCATGCCGCGGGATACAGCAACGGCGGAAATGATAATACGTTCGTGGGGAACGTCGCCGGACGGAATAACACGGGGGGATATGATAACACGTTTGTCGGCAGCTGGGCCGGCCAAAAAAACACAACCGGATACAAAAACACGTTCGTGGGCCGAGGCGCCGGCCAGACAAACGGCGCGAACTCGACGTATATCGGTCATGACAACACGTTTCTTGGCTTCAAGGCCGGAACCGCCAATACGGTCGGAAGATACAACGTCTTTGCCGGCGCCTCGGCCGGACAAGCCAATATCAACGGCGTGTGCAACGCCTTTTTCGGCTGGAATTCCGGAAGTGCCAATACGACCGGTTCCAATAATACGAACGTCGGCGTCAATTCCGGACGGGCCAACACGACCGGCTATCAAAACACGTACGTCGGCGCGAACGCCGGATATTACAATGTCACCGGTTACGGCAACACGTTTGTCGGGTCCGAGGCCGGTTATAATAATACCGCGGGCAAGGAAAACGTTTTTCTCGGCGATTGGTCTGGGCATGACAATGCCGGGAGCCGGAATGTCTTCGTCGGCAACGAGGCGGGGATGTCCTGCGCATCCGGGAGCCGGAACGTCTTTATCGGCAACCGGGCCGGTTATTACGAAACGGGTTCCAACAAGCTCTATGTCGCGAACGACAACGGACCGCTGGGCCTTCTCATCTATGGAGATTTCAGCGGCAAGCTGCTGAGCCTCTGCGGAAATGTCGCGATTCAAACCCAGGGCGCTTCGCCGACGCATTTGCTGGATGTCGGAATCGGCGGGGCCTACTGCGACGGCACGACTTGGGTGGACGGTTCCAGCCGCGAGTTCAAGGAGAACATCGTCGCCTTGGCCTCGGAGGAAGCAATGCAAGCCTTCGAGGCTCTCGAGCCGGTGAAGTTCAACTACAAGGCGAACCCAGAGGAAACCCGCCTGGGTTTCATCGCCGAGGACGTCCCCGCCCTGGTGGCGACAAACGGCCGGAAAGGCCTGTCGGCGATGGACGTGGTCGCGATGCTGACCAAGATCGTCCAGGAACAGATGAAGACCGTCCGGGAGCAAAAGGACGAAATCGAGGCGCTCAAGCGGAAAATCGAAAAGCTGGAGAACGGATCCCGAATGAAGTGATGAATTCAAATCCCATAAAGGAGGGGTTGATGAAAACGAGGCGAACAATCCTGTCGGTTTTCGTGGTCCTGGCTCTGATCGCCGGCCTGTCCGCGGCTGGCCTCGGGGCCCGAAACAACGGGACGGCGGGCAAGCCGTCCGGTTGCGTGACGATCCCCATGGGGATCGTCCTCTACTCTCCGGGGCATTATCTTGCGGGACACCCCCTCGCTCCGGGATACGATGTGTTCGGATACAACTTCCAGGCCCGCATGTTCAGCGGTTCCTATGCCAATGCCTATTTGGGAGGCTACGGCTTCCCTCCCTACGAGGGGGACGACGCCGCCTACTTGGCGGAAAACCCCGCGGCGGCCGGCGTTTGGTGTTGGCCGTACCGCGAAGACAACCTGATCATGAAATGGAACGAGGCTTGGCTCTCCACCAAGGACTGCGACGGCGACGGCAAGCTCGACCGGCATTTCGGCTTTCCTTCCTACAAAGGATCGGGCGCTTGGCTGACGAACCATCAGTCCGGCGTGTATCCCGGCGGCGATGGCAGGGAATACAGCTGGAATTATTTCTGCAAAATCGTGGCCGTTCCGGCTGACGCGGTCAAGACGAACGGCGTCTGGCACACGGCCGGCGGCGTCGAGATCGGTCCCGACATCTGGGGCGAATTCGCCGTCATCCAGGAAGTGTACAACGACAACGGAACGGGGGATCACGGCCTCCTCTATAAAAGCCCGGCCGGTCCCGGTTTCGGCAAATGGGACGAGGTTCCCCAATGAAATGAGGGCGTTAGCGGATTTTTAAGGGGGGTTTTTCTTGACTTCCCGCCCTCCCGCCCCTATACTGAGAGTGTCCCAAAATCTTTGGAAAGGGGGCGTATGGATTCGACGGAGATAATGAGGCGAAAGAGGCATGCCGAGATCCCATCTCTCTCGTTAAACGGTGGAACCCAAGTAAGTGCAGAAACACTTCCTCTCGCTGCTTAATTAGTTAGGCGGCCGTTCCCCGGACCCGCTCCCACCGGGTCCCCGGAGCGCCAACCCGTGGGATAGCGAGCCGGGCCGGCCTTGAGCCCGGGGAGCGAAACAACATCGAGGCTGGCCGAGCGGCCCCTTCCTCTTCGGGAACCGCGAGGCGAGATGAAAGAAGAGGATAAGCATGTAGACTCTTCCCGCTGAATGTCTTCGGACGCGGGTTCGATTCCCGCCGCCTCCACCACCTCTTCTCTGGTTTCGGGCGTTGTTTCTTGTTAAAATGCGGGCGGGATGAGAAATATGAAATCTCGACCGCCGATCGTTTCTGGAAATTTCAGGCCTTCTTCTCCCGTCTTCCCCGCGCTTGTCGTCCTGTCCGCCTTGCTTTTCGCCGCTTCCGGAACCGGTTTTTCCGCCGCTCCGGTCGCGGCCCTGCGCAATATCGTCATCGATCCGGGCCACGGCGGGCTCGACGTCGGAGCCAAGGGCCGGTTCGGGACCCATGAGAAGGATGTCACCCTGGCCGTGAGCCTCAAGCTCAAGGCTTTGATTGAAAAAACCATGTCCTACCGCGTCATCATGACCCGGGACAAGGATCTCGACGTCTCCCTTGAAAACCGGGCGGCCGTGGCCAACAACAACGACGCCCAGCTCTTCATCAGCATCCACGCCAACGGATCGGTCCGGAACAAGGCCCGCGGCGCGGAGACGTTCTTCATGAACGTCAACGCCTCGGACGAGGAGACGCGGAGGCTGGCCTACCTCGAAAACACGAGCGGCGAGCTGGACAAAAAAATTCCGGCCGAGGCCCAGGACGAAGTCAAAATGATCCTTTGGGATATGGCCCAGACGGCCTATATCCGGCAGAGCCAGCGGCTGGCCGAAATGATCCAGGAGGAGATCAACGCGGCCCTCAAGCTCGAGAACCGGGGAATCAAACAAGCCGGCTTCAAGGTTCTCCAGGGAGTGGCCTGTCCGGCCGTCCTGGTCGAGATGGCCTTCATCTCGAATCCCGAGGAGGAGCGGAAGCTCAACGACGAATTCTTTCAGGATCACCTTGCCGAGGCTCTTCACCGGGGGCTCGTCCGCTACCTGAAGCTCTATCCCCGGAAATAACCCGCCGATGGCCAAATCCGCTCGTTCCATCCTGATTCTGGTTTTAGCCGCGGCCGTGGCCGGACTGGCCCTCATTTTCTTCATGAGCGGCAACCGGGAATCCCTCAAAAAAATCCGGCCGGCCGAGGGCCCGGCGGCCGAGGAAGAGACGATGCCGGAGGATTCGCGGCCGAAACGGACGGTGCGGCTCCTCTTTGTCGACGAGGAACGCGAATCCCTGATTCCCGAGGAAAGGGAGATCGTCGCCGACGCCGCCGCCCCGGCCTTCGAGGCCCGCCAGATCATCCAGGAGCTCATCCGGGGATCCCGGACGGGGCTTCTTTCCCCCATCCCGCCCGAAACCAAGCTTATTCAAGTCTATGTGGCCAAGGACGGGACCGCTTATGTCGATTTTTCCCGCGAGTTCGCCGACCGGCATCCGTCCGGATCGAGCGCCGAGATCGCGACGATCTACGCCGTCGTCGATTCCCTCGCGATCAATTTGAAATCCGTCCGGAAGGTCTGTCTCCTGGTCGACGGCGAGGAACGGGAGACGCTGGCCGGGCACATCGCCATCAGTCGTCCGATCCCCCCCGATTTCTCCAAGATCGCCGGAGATTGACCGGAAGGCGCCGGCCATGTCCGTTGAAACGAGATCCCTTCCCCGTGTCGTGATCGTCGGCTATCCCAACGCCGGCAAATCGACGCTCTTCAACCGCCTTCTCGGCCGAAAAAAAGCGCTGGTCCATTCGCTGCCCGGGATGACCCGGGATTTCATCGCCGGCGAAGCCCGCCTGGGAGAACGCCGGATCGAACTCGTGGACACGGGCGGCTTTCTCGATTCCCCGGCCGAGCCCTTTTCCGTCGAGGTCAAGGCCAAGGCTTGGGCCGCGGCGAAGTCGGCCGACGTCGTCATTCTTCTCCTGGACGGACAGCGGGGCCTTCTGCCGGTCGAGGAGGACTTGCTCCGGTCGCTCCGGAAGCTGGGCCGGCCGTTTGTCGTGGCGGTCAACAAGATCGACACGGACGCGGCGAGACCGGAGCTGGCCGAATATTACCGGCTGGGCGCGCCGCGTCTTCTGTTCGTATCGGCCGAGCACAAGCGCGGCCTCGGCGCCCTGGAAGAAGCCGTCGCCTCCCTCCTCCCGCCGCCGCGGGAAGGGGAGGAGGACGCCGGCCCCCGGCCGCTGCGGATCGCCGTGATCGGCCGGACCAACGTCGGAAAATCCTCCCTGGTCAACCGGCTCTGCGGGGAGGAGAGGGCCATCGTCAGCGAAATCCCCGGAACGACCCGGGACAGCACGGACGTTTTGATCCGTCGAGGCTCGAAATCCTATCTTCTTGTCGACACGGCCGGCATCCGCCGGTTCGGCAAGGTCGCCGACGAGCGGGAAAGCGCCGGCGTGATCAAGGCCCGGAAAAACATTCCCTTGGCCGACGTCCTCTGCCTGGTCCTGGATGTGACCGAGTTCCCGGCCCGGCAGGACGGGACGGTCGCCGCCCTCGCCCTGGATTCAGGGAAACCGCTGATCATCGTCCTGAACAAATGGGACCTGGTCCACGAGGAGGACGTGGTCATGGAGGAGGTCGAGCGGGCGCTTTGGAGCCGGCTTGATTTCGTGAATTACGCTCCTTTGATTCCGGTTTCCGCCCTGACCGGTCGGCACGTGACCCGGATCCTGGAGGAGGCTGAGCGCGTTTTCCGCAACGGCCGGAAGATGATCGGCACGGCCGTTCTCAACAAGTTCGTCGCCGTCCTGAATTCCGAACATCCCCCGATGACCCGGCGGGGGCGGCGGTTCTCGATCAAGTACATGACTCAAAAAACCGTCCTGCCGCCGACCTTCGCGGCCTTCGCCAGTGTCCGGGAGCCCATGGCCCCGGCCTATGAAAAATATCTGATCCAGAGGATGCGGCGGGAATTCGGGTTCGAGGGAAGCCCCATCCGGATTCTTCTCCGCGGCCCAAAGCTGAAAGGATAGCCCTCCGCCGAACCGATGGCTGCTTCGCCGCTCGGACGGCGGAGGAGAAACGGCTTCCGCCCTCGGGCGGGGCGGCGGAAGCCCGGTTTTTCGGTTTTATTCCCGCCCCCGGAAAACCCCCGTGATTTGACTTTCCGGGCGTCTTTGTTTATAAAGGGAGTCTATTCCCATCAAGGGACTGCTGTCCCAGGAGGTCAAGATGTCGAGGATTCGCGCGTCGCGCATAATCATTGGACTCTTTGCCGTGGCGATCGTCGTTTCCACTGTGGCTTGCCAGAAGCTGAACGTCAACAATCTGCGGGCCAATTATTACTTCAACAAGGGAAACGCTCTGTTCAATGAAAAGAAGTATCCGAAGGCCATCGAAGAGTATGAACAAGCGGTCAAGTTCAATCCCAACTTGAAGGAAGCGTTCCGGTACATCGGCGAAAGCTACAAGATGATCTACGCTCCGGGCAAGGATTCGGATGACAACAAGCTGCGGGGGGCCAAAGCCCTCAATGCCCTGGTCAAGGCCTATGAAATCGACCCGGACAACAAGGAAATCATCTACTCGCTGGGGGACATGTACGACAAGCTTCATGATATCCCCAGCGCGGAGAAGATGTTCCTCCGGATCATCGAGCTCGATCCGGGCAACATGAACAACTATTACATCGCGGCCGAGTTCTACAAGCGTTACGCCGGCGAGAACGCCGATCTCAAGACGAAGGCCGAGCAGATGTATCTTCGCCGCATCGAAACCGATCCCGACGCGGTCCAGGGCTATGCTTATATGGCCAACTACTACGACAACCTGCCGACGGCCGATTTCAAGGATAAATTCGACCGGGCCCTGGACTATCACCAGAAACGCCTGAGCATCGAGCCCCAAAACGCCGAGGTTCTCTACACGATCGGCGTCAACCGGTTCAACAAAGCGTATCAGCTCCAGAATTTTCTGTCCGACTTCGAAAAAGCCGAAGTGGCCGGCGAAGCCGAGCAGGCTCTTCTCAAGGCGATCGAGATCGATCCGACCTTCGCCAATTCCTTCGCCTACATGAAGATGCTCTATATCAACATTCATGCCAAAGTTTTCCCCGAAAAAGAGAGCCGCTACCTGGCCGAAGCCGACCGCTACGGCGAAAAGTTCAAAGAGGCCCAGGCTCGGGCGATCGAACGGATGAAGCTGGAAAAAGAGCTTAAAAAGTAAGCGTTTTCGCCTGTTCCAGGACATCCCGCCCTCCTCTCCGGCTCCGTCGGGGAGGAGGGTTTTTTTTCATTGACATCTGAACCCGGAAATAGTATCTTATTGCATCATTTTATTTTAGCGAAACCTGGAGTCAGAGTTTCCATATCTCTTGTTGAGGTTCAGCCGATGAAGACTTATGTCCCAAAAAAGGATGCCATCGAACGCAAGTGGTGGGTGGTCGACGCCGAAGGCAAAGTCCTGGGACGTTTGGCCACGCAGGTCGCCGTTCTTCTTCGCGGAAAAGCGAAGCCGCAGTATGCCCCGTTCGTCGACACCGGCGATTTTGTCATTGTCGTCAACGCCGAAAAAATCGCCGTGACCGGCCGGAAGACGGAGCTTAAGAAATACCATCGTCATTCCGGGTATCCGGGCGGCATCAAAACCGAGGTTCTCAAGGACCTCTTGGCGAAAAAACCCGAGGAAGTCATTAAGAAAGCCGTCTGGGGGATGATTCCGAAGAACACCCTCGGGCGCGCGGTATACAAGAAGCTCAAGGTTTACCGGGGACCCGAACATCCCCACGCCGCGCAGAATCCCCAGGAATACCGGTTCTAAAACGAGGAGGCCGACGCAGTGAGTCTCATTCAGTATTACGGCACAGGCAAGCGGAAGACATCCATCGCCCGGGTCTTCCTGCGGTCCGGCAAAGGCGATTTCACCTTGTTCGTCAACAAACGCCCCCGGGTGTTTGAGGATTATTTCCGGACGGAATCCCACCGGCTGAAGATCAAGCAGCCGCTGGCCCTGACCTCGACGGAGGACAAATTCGACGTCTTCATGCGGGTCGAGGGAGGCGGCGTCCACGGCCAATCCGAAGCCGTTCGGCTGGGGATCACCCGGGCCCTGATCGAGTATAACCGGGAGCTCAAGCCGGCTCTGAAGGCGGCCGGCCTGGTCACCCGCGATTCCCGCATCAAGGAACGCAAGAAATACGGCCTGCTCGGCGCCCGTAAAGCCCCGCAGTACCACAAGCGTTAACGGAGGAAACCGTGGTCTCAGTCACGATGAAGGAACTGTTGGAGGCGGGCGTCCACTTCGGGCACCAAACCAAGCGCTGGAATCCCAAGATGAAGGAATTCATCTACGGCCAGCGCAACGGCATCTACATCATCGACTTGCAGAAGACGATCAAGGTCTTCAAGGAAAGCCTGGCTTTCGTCAAAAGCGTCGCCGAGAGCGGCAAGGACATCTTGTTCGTCGGAACCAAGAAGCAGGCCCAGGATATCGTCCGCGATGCGGCCCAGAAGTGCGAATCGAGCTATGTCAACCAGCGCTGGCTGGGCGGGCTCCTGACGAACTTCCGGGTCATCAGCGGATCGATCGATAAGCTGGTCGAGCTCGAGGAGATGCGGGAAGACGGCCGCTGGGATCTTCTTTCGAAGAAGGAACAATCCAAGCTCGAGAAAGTCTACCGCAAGCTGAGCAAGAACTTGGGCGGCATCAAGAATTTAAAGGGCATTCCCGGAGCGATGTTCATCATCGACTCCTCGCGGGAAACGATCGCCCTCGAAGAGGCGCGGAAAATGGCGATCCCGATCGTGGCCATCGTCGACACCAACGGCGACCCCGACGGCCTAACGTATCCCATTCCCGGCAACGACGACGCCGTCCGGGCGATCGAGCTGTTTTCCAACAAGATCGCGGAGGCCATTCTCGACGGGAAGAAAGCCCGGATCGAGAAATCGATGCTCGAGGACAAGGCCGCGGAGGAAGCCGCGGCCGCGGCCGAGGAACCGGCGCTCGATCTCGGTTGAGTCGGCGGATGAACCGGGCGCGGGCCCGGGGTTGAAAATCGACAAGGAGTTCACGATGGATATCACGGCGGAGATGGTCAAGGAATTGCGCGAGCGTACCGGCATCGGGATGATGGAGTGCAAGCGGGCTCTCGAGGAAGCCGGCGGCGACCAGGAAAAAGCGATCGAGATCCTGCGGAAAAAGGGTTATGCCCGGGCTGCGGACAAGGCCGACCGGGCGACCCGCGAGGGCCGGATCGGATCCTACATCCACACCAACGGCAAGATCGGCGTCGTGGTCGAAGTCAACTGTGAAACCGACTTCGTCGCCAAGAATGAGGAGTTCCAGGAGCTCGTCAAGAACATCGCCATGCACATCGCCGCCGCGGCGCCGAAATATGTCGCCCCGGCCGACGTGCCGGCCGACGTCCTCGAAAAGGAGCGGGAGATCATCCGCGAGCAGTTCAAGGATTCCAAAAAACCGGCCGAGATCGTCGAGAAAATCGTCGAGGGCAAGCTCTCCAAGTTCTACGAGGAAACCTGCCTTCTCGAGCAGCCGTACATCCGGGACGATAAGCAAAAGATCAAGGATCTGATCACCCAGTTCATCAGCAAATTCAAGGAGAACACCAAGGTCGGCCGGTTCACCCGGTACCAGATTTCGAAATAACGGGAGGAGGCATGCCCGCGCCCAAGCCCGCCTACGAACGCGTTCTGCTCAAGCTTTCGGGGGAGTCTCTCCTGGGAAGGCAAGCCTTTGGAATCGATTTCCGGACGACACAGGCGATCGCCCAGGAAATCAAGGAAGTCCATGCTCTCGGCGTCCAGATCGCGATCATGATCGGCGGGGGCAACATCTTCCGCGGCGTGAGGGGAGCGGCCGAGGGAGTGGAGCGCGTCTCGGCCGACCAGATGGGCCTACTGGCCACGATCATGAACGGGATCGCCCTCCAGGAGGCCTTGGAGAAGATCGGAGTGATGACCCGGCATGTCTCAGCCCTGGAGATCCGGGCCATCGCCGAGCCGTTCATCCGCCGCCGGGTTCTCCGCCATCTGGAAAAGGGCCGGGTCATCATCTTCAGCGCCGGTCTGGGCAGCCCCTATTTCACGACCGACACCGCGGCCGCGCTCCGGGCCCTGGAAATCAAGGCCGGGGCCATCCTCAAAGCGACCAAGGTCGACGGCGTTTATTCGGCCGATCCGCTCAAGGATCCGAAGGCCAAGCGGTTCAACCGGATCCGGTATATCGAAGTCCTCAAGAGGGGTCTTGAGGTGATGGATGCCACGGCGATCTCGCTCTGCAAGGACAACAAGCTTCCGATCATCGTTTTCAGCTTGAAAAAGCGGGGCAATATCCAGCGGGTCGTCCTGGGCGAGGACATCGGGACGACCGTGTATTGAAGGAGGAGGCCGTCATGGTGAAGGATGTTCTACAGGATTGCGATCGCAAGATGAAGGCCTCCATGGAGCATTTCCGCAAGGAGCTCAGCCGCCTCCGGACGGGCCGGGCCAATCTCGGCGTTTTTGAGGACATCAAGGTGGATTATTACGGCGTTCTGACGCCGGTCAATCAGACGGCCCGGATCGGTCTTCCCGATCCGAACCTGATCACGATCGCCCCCTACGATCAAAGCGTTTTGGAGGCGATCGACAAGGCCATCCGATCGGCCGATCTCGGCTTCAATCCCATCAACGATGGAAAGCTCCTCAAGATCCCCGTCCCTCCCCTCGACGAGGAGCGGCGGCGGGAGATCGTCAAGAAGGTCAAGAAAATGCTCGAGGAGGAGAAAACCGCCCTCCGCAATCTCCGCCGTGAAGCCAAGGATTTCATCGAGGAGCTCGAGAAGGAAAAGGAGATCGGCGAGGACGATAAATTCAAGGGCCTCGAGGAGCTCCAGAAAACGATCGACGATTACACGAAGAAAATCGAGGACATCGCGGCGGCCAAAGAAAAAGAAATCATGCAGATCTGAATTCCCGGGGAATCCCCATCCTCGGACGGATCCGCGCTCTTCTTCTCCCTGATTTCCGAAGGCGTCAAGGCGGCGGGGAATTTCGGTATTTCCAAGATCCTCGTTCAGGATTGCTTCGGCCCGGGCGGCAATGGCGCTTGGGGCGCGGGGGCCGCGGTTTTCCGGAACCAGTTATCCGTCGTCCCGAATTTCGTCCGCAAGGCGATGCCCCAAGCCAGGAGGCTCAGGAAAAACGACAGCGCTCCGCCGACGAGGGGAATGAATCGGAGGACGCCGACGACGGCCAGCCCGAGAAGCGCCCCGCCGATGGGGGAGACCGAGGTCCGGCGGAACGCGCCGGCGGTCAGCCGGCCGGCGGTGAAGTAGACTACGATCCGTCCGAAGACCTTGATGAGGATTCCCGCAAACGAGAGGGCGATCAGGACGGGGATGCCGATCAGGATGACGCTGAGAACGGCGGCGAAGACCATCAGGAAAAGGAACGCGGCGGAGGCGACGAGGCCGGTTAAGAGGACCGTTCCGAGGGAGCGGCGCATTTCGCCGGCGGCCCGGGTCACGTTTCCGGGGAACAGACCGGCGACGATGACCGCGAGGACGGCCCAGAGGGCTAAGGAGATGATCTTGATGATGAGGACGATCGGGAGATACGCCGCCCCGAGCAGTCCGCCGACGCCGCCCTGGAGAAAACGCTCCCGCAGCTCCTCGGATTTAAAGTAGACCGTGTCCCCTTGGACGACGCTTCCTTCCTCCCGGACGAGCGTTCCGCCGAGGATCAGGAGATCCTTCCGGATAACGGCTGTCGGCTTCAGGGTCACTCGGGCGCCGACGCCGACGAAGGAATCGCCGACTTCTCCGCTGATCGTCACTTCGCTTCCCACGGCCAGGACGTCCTTGCGGACTTTGCCTTCGATGTTCACGGTCCCGCCCCAGGTGAAGAGCTGATTTTGTTCGCTCTGCGGGCTGATCAGGATGTCTTTTTTATAGCCGATCGGCGAATTCTGCGGGAAGGCCGGCAGGGGAATCAAGCCCGCCGCCGCGAGGACGATCAAGCCGGCGCCGATCCGGGCCAGGATCTTATTTTTCATGCGTTCTCTCCGAAACGGGGAGTCGGCGGCGCAGGAATACGCCGCCGGAAATCAAGATGACCAGAGTTCCGCCGATGAGAACGGCCCGGCCGTCCGGCCCGAGGATTTCGGCCGTCGATCGCAGGAATTCGAGAACTCCGCGGGAGACTCCGAGGATGATTTTTCCGCCCAAGAAGAGGAGCTTCCCGCCCTTGGCCGCGAAGGCGGCGGCGTTGCGGAGCTGGGCTCCGAACGCGGGACCGATTCGGGAGAGCCAGGCGGCCGATCCGGCACCGGCGAGAATCATGCCGAGGCCGATCCCCGCGCCGGCCGCGGCGGCGGCCGCCGCCGTCCAGACGAGGCCGGGATGGAGTTTCTTCGCGGCCGGAACGGGAAGGGCGGCGATCCCGGCCATGACGCCGACGGCGAAGTCCGGAGGAACCTCAAATGGAGGAAGATCCGCGGCCGCTCCGGCGATCCGCCCGCGGACGGCGCGGGCGCGCCGGCAAGATTCGCAGGACTGGAGGTGGCGCTCGACGGCCTCTTTCTCCGCCCCGGTCAGGGCGCCGTCCAGGTCATCATACAGGCGGTCGACGGATGGGCAGCTCATGGCATCTCCTCAAGCAGCCCGCGCATCATTTCCTTGGCCTGAAACACCCGGTTTTTCACCGTCCCGACCGGGAGCTTCTTGATTTCGGCCATCTCTTCATAACTCATGCCGTTGATATGTCTCCAGACGAACAGTTCTTTCAAATGAACCGGCAGCCGGTCCATGGCCTTTTCCAGCCTGAGCCGGAGCTCCTTGCGCTCCATCTCGAGGATGATGGACGCGGTCTCATCGGCGACTTGGAGAGTGCAGCCGTCCTCGGTGTCGTCCAGCGGCTGATCCAGGGAGATCGCGGTGATTTTCTTTTTTCTCCAATGATCGATCAAATAATTGGACGCGATCCGGAACAGCCAGGTCGAAAATTTATACTGCGAACGATACGACGGGAGAGCCGCGTAAGCGCGGAGAAACACTTCCTGGCTGACGTCCAAGGCCATCTCTCTCTCTCGGACCATCCGGCTCACGTAGTTGAGCATCGGCTGCTGGTATTTCAGGACGATCGTCTCAAACGCCTTCCGGTCGCCGCGCAGGCACCGCCGGACGAGTTTGGGATCGTCGGACCCGGAGGACCTTTTATCCTCAGGCATTTATACGGGCTCCGAGAGAAAAAGTTCAGCTCCGCCGGGGATCGACATTGTCAATAATCTCGCAGCCGTCCGGGACCTCGATGACAAAGACATTCGGCCCGAGACGGGGGTTGGTTTTCAGTCGGGAAAAAGTGAATTCGTTCTTGTTGCCGGCCCAGTCGAATAAAACAACCCGGCGGAGAAAAAACGTCCGGGCGTCGATCTCGACGAGGAGATAGGCGGTTTCCCCCTCCTCGAGGGGAGTCAGCTTGAGTTGATGAACGGGCCCTTCGGCTCCGGGGAAGGGATTGTTTTCGATCCGGTAGGCGTCGGCCAGCCCGGTCCGTCCCGAAAGAAGGCCGAACAACGCCCCGTCGGCTTGGTCGTCGGGGATGATCTGCCGGATAAGCTGGTTTTCCTCGGGGATAAGCGTCTCCATGACGCCGTCGCTGAGAACGATGATTTGCCCGGACCCGCTCCGGTATTCCCACCGCATCCGGCCGGGTTTCCGGTAGGACAGGCGGCCCTTTTCCCGAAGCGGCTCGGACACGGTCATGGAAAAATATGCCTGTTCGAAATCGGCTTGGAAGGAGTTGAGGGCGGCCAGAGCCCGTTCCGACCTTAAGAAGACGTCCCGGGCCGCGTCTTCGTCCGCCCAGGCGGGGAGGAGGAGGCCGGCGAGGCAAAAAACGGCTCCCGCGATTGTCCTCCACAGGTCGAGCCCTCCGAAATTCCCTTCGCCCGGTCTCATCGTCCCGGTATTATAACACGGTTGATCGGCCGGGGATCTTTCTGGTATAACCCTCGGCATGCGTCCGGAATTTCTAATCCTGTTCGTCGCTTACCTCGCCCTGCTCTTGGCCGTCGGATTGACCTTTTCCCGCCGGATGAAAAGCGCCGAGGACTTTTTTTTCGCCGGGAGGCGTCTTTCGAGCGGCCTCATCTGCGTCTCCCTGACCGCCTCCTGGTTCGGGGCGACCTCGATTTTGGTATCCGTCGACGAGGCCTTCGCCGGCGGGGTGAACGCGATCTGGATCGTCGGCGTCCCGGCAGTGGCGACGGTCCTTCTCCTGGCCGCTTTGTTCGCTTCCCGCCTTCATCGTCTTCCCGTCTTGACGTGGTCAGACCTGGTCGAGCTTCGCTACGGCCGAACGGTCCGGCATCTCGCCTCCGGGCTTCTCGTCTGGTACATGGCCATGCTGGCCGCTTCCCAGATGTCGGCCCTGGGGCTTTTCCTGAAGGATTTTCTCGGCGTGTCTTATGCCGGGGCCATCGGCGCCGGCGCGGCTGTCGTCCTGATTTATACGGCGTTGGGCGGCCTGCGCTCGGTGATCTGGACCGACGTTCTTCAATTCCTGCTTCTTTCGGCCGGCGTCCTGGCGCTCTTTTTCCATATCCGGGGGGCATCGTCGTGGACTTCGGCCGCGGTCCGGGCGGCGGCGGCCGGAAAAAACGGGTATTTCAACCTTTTCCATGATTTCGGCGGGAAAGGCTTGATGGCCCTTTCTTTTACCATGGCCTGGACGATTTCGCCCATCGCTTTGCAGCGGATCCGGGCCGCCCGGAGCGCGGCCGCGGCCCGGCGGGGTCTTGGGGCGACGGCCGCGGCCCTCGGCGGCTTTTACCTGCTTGTCGTCGCGACCGGCGTTCTTTCCCTTCCCCTTTTTCCGGAGAGGATAGGCGGGACGTCCGTCCGGCCTCTTGTCGCCGATATCGCCGGCGGCCGGACCGGTTTCGTCCTCGGCGGCTTGGTCTTCGTCGCCATCCTGGCGGCGATTCTTTCGACGATGGACACGGCCGTCAACGCCGGGGCTCTCGTGTTGAACCGAGACGTGATCGAGCAGATTCATCCCCGGGCTAAACGCCGGCCCGTTTTCTGGGGGAGGACGGCGACGGTGTTGATCGCGGCCTTCGCTTTTCTGGTCGCCCTGAAGCTCCGTAACATCCTCAAGACGATCGGGCTGTCGTCGGAGATCCTGGCTGAGGGATTTTTCATCCCCGGGGCGGCGATGATGTTTTTAAAAGCAAAATATCCGGCGGCCGGGCTTTTCAGCGTCTGCGGGGGAGGGGGATTCGCCGTTTTGAGCTTCCTCGAATCCTCGGGAATCGTGTCTTTGGGCCTGCCGGCCTGGCCGTACTCCGTCCCCTGGGGCTTGGCCGCCGGGGCCGCGGGATTCGCCGCGGGTTTTTGGGTCGACCGACGGCGGCCGGACCGGCTGGCATGATCGATATTGTTCAAGGCCGGCGTTTTCGCTAAGATGGGGGACGATGTCCGCCAAGACGAAATTCCGGCTGTGGCTCATCCAGCACCCGGGGAAGTTCCTGATATGGATGTGGATGAAGACGTGCCGCTGGAAGATCGTCGGAGACGGCCCGTACCGGGCCCTGAGGAAGTCGGGGCGGCCGGTCGTTTTGCTCATTTGGCATGGAAAAATCTTCGTTGTCCCGTTCTTTTTCCGCAAGCGAGGAATCCTGGCCCTGGTCAGCCCGTCCCAAGACGGGGAATTCGTCGCCCGGCTGATGGACGGCTGGGGCTACACCCTCATCCGGGGGTCCGGCTCTCATCCGATGAAAACCGCCTGGATCGAGATGGTCCGGGAACTGAACGAAGGCGGCGAGGTCATCATCGTTCCCGACGGCCCGAAGGGGCCCGACCGACAATTCAAGCCGGGGGCGGTCAAGCTGGCCGCCGAAACCGGCGCGGCGATGGTCCCCTTTTCCTTTTCCGCCCGCCGGAAAAAGATCCTTCGCAGCTGGGACCGCTTCGAGATGTTCTTCCCCTTTACGCGGATCGCCGCCGTTTACGGCGAGCCGATTGAGATTCCCCGCGGCTTGCCGCCCGAGAGCCGGGAGGAGGAGCGTCTCCGGGCGGAACGTCTCATGATCGAATTCGACGCCCGGGTCGACCGGTTTTTCGAGAGTGGGGCGGAGGGCTAGGGGCGAACGTCCGGCGGCGAGGATTTCTGGAACCGCGAGGCCGTTTCCTTGTTCAACAGGATGATGATTGAATAGATCCCCAGGGCCGTCCCAAACGGGACGTTGAACAGGCTCAGGAAGGAGACGACGAGGGTGAGGATCCGGCCCCATTCGTACCCCTTCAGGAGGCCGTATCCGCCGATGATCTTCGGCAAGCCGATCAAGGCCAGGAACGACCCCAGGAAGAAGCCGATGAAACGGAGGATTCCGGGAGCTTGGGGATCGATGTCGGGAATGAACGAGACCCCGACCAAAATCAAAAACAGGAAGCCGGCGGCTACGAGGCTCAGGGCGCCGAAGATGATCCAGAGGATGCCGATGATTTTGATATGGTCGTTCATGGCCGTTCTCCTTTCCAGTTTCATGTACGAAAAACAACGCTCCGGGTTCACTCCTTTGACGGAAAGCTCATGGCGGAGGACGATGATCGCGGCGACGGCCTCAGCGATTTCATCGATCCGGGGAACTGGCTCATGGCGGAATTCCGGCCGCAAGACAAGAAATACGGTTGCGTTACATCCGGCCGGATCAATTCCAACCGCATGATCACGGCGGCCGCGGGCACGGCGGCCTTCGACCCGTTCGGGGGGATCCAGAAGACCCGGGTCAATCCTTATGATCCGGCATTGAAATTCCCGGGCAAGGAGCGGGAGCCGTCCAACGGGATGGATTATTCCGGAGCCCGGCATTATCCGCCTGACCGGTATCGCTGTCTGAGCCCGGACCCGGTGCTCAACCGCGATGCGGCCCGCTCCGACCCGCAGCCCCGGCCGCTACAAAAATAGTAATAGGATTCGTTTCGTTTAAAAGCAAAGATAATCACCTTGTCTTAAGACACAGGTTCAGCGTCTTGACAAACGTCCGCTCAAAAGATAAATCTGTATCGTTTTTCATCATGGAGGGAAGAAAAATGAAGAAATTCCTGTGCTTGTCCGTTGCCCTGCTGCTGGCCTTGGCCGTCTCCGCCCCGGCCCAGACCGCCGTTGAGCTCATCAAGGCCGGAGATGACGCCCGCGACCAGAGAGACGACGCGAAAGCGCTCGAATCCTACCTGGCGGCGCTCGAGCTCGAGCCGGAAAACTACGAAGCGCTCTGGAAGGCGTCCGGCTCGATGGTCGACGTCGCCGACCTGGTCAACGTCCGGGCCAAGGGCGGCCTTGAGAAGCAGAAAAAGTATTATCAGGACGCGGCGGAATACGCCCGGAAGGCGATCGCCGTGAATCCCAATGACACGAACGGTCATTTCCAGCTTTCGGCCGCGCTGGGAATGTATGCCTTGGGTTTGGGCAACAAGGAAAAAATCGCGATGTCGAGGGAGATCAAGGCCGAGATCGAAAAATCCATCGAGCTCGACCCGAACAACGACGGCGCGTATCACGCCCTCGGCCGGTGGCATCGGACGATCGCCGAAATCGGCGGCGCCAAGCGGCTGCTGGGGGGCATCCTGTACGGCAAGATGCCCAAGGGAACCAACGAAGAAGCGCTGACGTACCTGAAAAAGGCCGTCGAGATCAAGCCCGACGACATCCATCATCATCTGGAGCTCGGCCGGACCTACGTCGTCGTGGAGGACTACAAGGAAGCGGCCGCGGAATTCCGGAAGTGCGTGGACCTGCCCGAGGCGTCGGGCAAGGACGCGATGTACAAACAGGAAGCGAAAGCGGAATTAAGGAAGATCCAGAATAAGCTGAAATAATTATTCGCCGAAGACTTCCGCCTCGAAGATCTCGATCCGGGCGCCTTTTTTCCAGGCGTCGGGGGGAAGCCCGGCCTTCAAACAGCCGTGGCTGAGAAACGTTTCCCGCTTCCACCCGTACTCCACCGGGACCTGGGGAAGAAGGAGGCCCTTGCGCCCTCCTTGGGAGACGATGATTCCGTGACGGCCGACGACCACGTCCTCCGGCTTTTCCGCCGGGACGGGAAGCGTCAGGACGGAGATTTCGATGTGAAGGTCGTCCATCTCTTCGGCCGTCACGGGCTCGAAACGCGGATCCTCGAAGGCCGCGGCCGCGGCCATTTCCACGACCGCATCGGCCAGCGGCTTGAGGGGGAGGGGGTAGCCGATGCAGCCCCGAAGCTCTCCCCGGCGGGTCAGGGTGACGAACGCGCCGCGCTTTTCGGCCAGGAGCGGGTCCTTTGTTGTCAGGGCCGGCGTCGGCTCTCCCGTCAGGCGGGCGGCGATCGATTCCCGGGCTAAGTGGAGAAGGTCCCGGCGTTTTTCGATCGAGAGAGAGCCGTTCATGGGCGTTTTCCTTCCGGCCGGCCAACCGGCCGCTCGACGACGACGCGGATTTTCTTGAAGAGAAACCGGTCGTGGTAATCGATCAACGATCCGGCGGGGGGCCGCTTTTTCCCGCCCGGCAAGGGGATTTCAACAAGAACCTTGCCGGTTCCAAACGGCCGGAGAAGGGGCGCGCGGGCGGTCGCCGGCGCGCCGATGAGGAAAAAACCGACGATTTTCCTCCCCAGTCCGGCATCCATTTCATAAAAGGACCGGAGCGACGGCCAGGCGGAGGAGGGGGAGGGGAGAACGGCCTCGACATACACGCGGTTGCCGCGGCGATGGCCGAGAAGAAAACCCCGGCCGCCTTTTTTCGGAACGAGGCGGCGGACCGCTTCCAGCATCCGGGCGGCGTCGGACGTAAGAAATACGTCCATCGACGGCTTGATCAAAGACGTTTCCTTCATGTTCAACCGAGGGGGCCGACGGCCTTTTCCACCGCTTCCAGGATCTCCCCCGACTGGACGAGGGCTTTCATCTTGTTGTGATCGACGTGCAAGGGACGGTCCTCGTCGAGGCGGGCGACGTGTCTGCGGATGACGCCCTTGGCCGCCCGGGCGCCGGCGCCGGGCGTGAACGGGCGGAAATCGAGACCCTGGGCGGCGGCCATCAATTCGATTCCCAGGATGCCGTAGGCGTTGTCCAGGATCTGGAGGTTCTTCAGGGCCGTGTTCATCCCCATCGAGACGAAATCCTCCTGATCGGCGGCCGCCGGGATGGATTGGATGCAGGCCGGGGCGCTGAGGATCCGCTGTTCGACGACCAGGGCGTCGGCCGTGTATTGGCTGAGCATCATCCCTGAAAAAAGACCCGCGCCCTTCGTCAGGAAAGCCGGCAGGCCGACGCTCAAGGCGGGGTTGGTCAGGCGATTGAGCCGGCGCTCGCTCAGGACGCAGACCATGGTCAAGGCCGCTCCGGCCATCTCCATGGGCAGGGCGACCGGAGTGCCTTGAAAATTCGCCCCGGTCAGGGTGAGCTTGTTTTCAGTCAGGAAGATGGGGTTGTCGGCCGTGGCGTTGAGCTCGATTTCGACTTGGCGGCGGGCGTGGACCAAGGCGTCATGAGCCGCCCCGATGACCTGGGGCGTGGACCGCATGGAGTAGGCGTCCTGGACCTTGGTTTTCATTTTGCCGGTGGTTAAGTCGCTTCCCTGGAGACACTTGAGGATGGCCCGGGCCGACCGGACGGCCCCCGGGAAGCCGCGCTCCTCGTGGAGCCGGACGTCGTAGGGCTTCAAATTGCCGATCAGGGCTTCGATGGTCATCGTCGCGGCGATTTCGGCTTGTTTCAGCGTCCGGTCCATGTCGTAGAGCGTCAGGGCCGATATGGCCGTCAGGAGATTGGAGCCGTTGATGGCCGCCAGCCCGTCCCGGGCTTGGAGGCCGGGGACCGGGATGCCGGCCCGTTCCAGGGCGACCCGCCCGGCCAGGCGCTCGCCCCGGTAATACGCTTCGCCCTCGCCCATCAGAAGAAGGGCGACCTGGGACATGGGGGCGAGATCGCCGGAAGCGCCGACGGATCCTTTCCGGCAGACGACCGGAGTGACGCCCTTGTTGAGCATTTCGGCCAGGGTCAGAGTGATTTCCGGGCGGCAGCCCGAGCGGCCCCGGGCATGGACGTTGATCCGGCCGGCCATCGCCGCCCGGACGTGCTCGACCGGGGCCGGATCGCCGATGCCGGCGGCGTGGTTGTAGATCAGGTACTTCTGGAACTGGCCGACCTGCTCGTCGGTGAGGACCACCTCGGAGAACTCTCCGATCCCGGTGTTGATCCCGTACATGATCTCGCTCGCCTTGATTTTCTCTTCAAGCATCTCCCGGCAGGCCTTGATTTTGGCGATGGCCTCGGGGGGGACTTCCACCGGCTCGCCCTCCCGGGCGATGCGGACGAGCTTCTCCAGGGTCAGGCTTTTCCCATCAAGGACGACGGCCATGGGGATCCTCCTCGGGAGTTGCGGTCTTTTCCGCCCAGACCATCAGGGCGTAGCCGCGGGTGAAGAAAAGCAGCGTATCGAGCTTCGCCGCGAGCCGGAGCAGGGGATAGACGAGCTTGTAAATCCGGAAGGGCTTCGCCTGAGCGGCGAATTCCCCCGGCGTCGCCGGCCGGATATGCCCGTCGCGGAGCCTGGCCTCCGGCTTGGCCGAGAAGAAATTCACGTACAGGGCGTTGAGCACGAGCTCCACGAATTCCGTGAAAAACCGGGAATAGAAGGCGTGCCGGGTGATCCGGAGGCCGGCCCGGCCGAGAAGCATCCGGAGGGCGGGCAAAGCGTAGCCTTCCCGCTTGTGCCCGTAGAATTCGAGCTTCAGGCCGACGGCCGGGCGTATTTTCTGCATGAGGATGAACGGCCCCGTCCGGGGGACGACGAGGAGCAGCTTCCCGCCGGGAACGAGGACGCGGGCGATTTCGCCGGCCGTCTTGAGATCGTCGTCGACGTGCTCCAGGAAATCGAGACAGAATACGCGGTCGAAGGACCTGCTTTTAAACGGCAGGTCCGGCACGCCCATCTGGACGAAGCCCCGGTCGAGGAGGTCCCGGCTGGTCAGAAGGTTTTCGAAATCCAGGTCCGTATGAATCCACCTCCCGCCTTTTTTCTTCAAGAACCAGCTGAGGATTCCCTGGGCGCAGCCGAGGTCGAGACACCGGTCGTCCGGCCCGACATCGACCTGCTGTTCGATCAAATCGATTTTTTCCCTTTTCTTCAGGGAACGGCGGGCGACTTCGAGTTGCCAGGGGAATGCGTGGGCCACGTCCGGCATTATATCCCATCTCCGGCCGGCCGGAAAACCGGTTCTCGTCCAACTTGACAGGGGCGGAGAATAACCCCTATGATGACCCTCAGGACGGAGATCGGATGAAATACCAGATGATCGTGGTCGGTCCGCTCGAGACCAACTGCTATCTTGTCTACGATGAGGAGACCCGGGATTGCCTGATCGTCGACCCCGGGGCCGACGCCGACCGGATTTTCCCGGTCATCGCCGAGGAAAACCTCAAACCCTTCGCCATTCTCAACACCCATGGCCACATCGACCACATCGGGGCCAACCGGGACATGAAGGACAAGTACGACATCCCCCTTTACATGCACGCGGGCGATAAAGACCGTCCCTCGCGTCTCAACCAGCTCGAGCTGAGCCTTTTCATCGGGGCCAAGGATTCCCCGCCGGCCGACAAGTTCGTCAAGGACGGCGACGAGATCAAGGTCGGCCGCGGCGCTCTCCGCGTCATCCATACGCCGGGACATTCCCCCGGCAGCATCAGTCTCCTGGACGACGGATTCCTCCTGTCCGGGGACACCCTCTTCTTCGAGGGTCTCGGACGGACGGACCTTCCGGGCGGCGACCAAAAACAGCTCGAAAAATCCATCCGGGAGCGGCTGATGACTTTGCCCGACGAGATCGAGGTTCTCCCCGGCCATGGCCCCTTGACCACGATCGGCCGGGAGCGCGAAAACCTGACTTTTCTCTGATGAGCCCGGCTCCGCCTTCCGTCGACATCCGGGCGGAATTCCTGCGTTTCCTGACCGTGGAAAAAGGCCTTTCGCCCAACACGCGGGAAGCCTACGGCTTGGACATCGACCGGTTCCTGCGATTCCTCGCCCGCGAAAAAACGTCCTGGGACCGGGCCCGGGAATCGGATCTGGCGGCCTTCATCCGGCACGAGAGCCGGGCGGGCTTGTCGGCCCGCTCGCTCGCCCGCCGCATCTCCGTCCTCAAGGCCTTCTACCGCTTTCTTCTTCTCGACGGCCGGTTGGATAAAAATCCCGCGATTCACTTGACGTCGCCGAAAACATGGCTGGCGCTTCCCAAAGCCCTGTCCGAGGCCGAAGTGAAATCCCTCCTGGGAAAACCGGATCCCCGGGATCCCCGGGGCCTTCGCGACCGGGCGATGCTCGAGGTGATGTACGCCTCCGGATTGCGGGTTTCGGAGCTGGTCGGGCTGCGGACGGCCGACGTCCGGCTGAAGGATGAGTTCATCCTCTGCCGGGGCAAGGGGGCGAAGGAGCGGATCGTGCCCCTGGGAAAAACGGCCGCGGCCGCCGTCGTCCGTTACGTGGAAAAAGCACGGCCCGCCCTGGCTTCAAAAAAGGGCGCGGACGAGCTGTTCCTGACCAGGCGGGGAGAGCCGTTCACCCGGCAAGGATTTTGGAAAATGCTGAAAGGGCATGCCCGGGAGGCCGGCCTCCAGCCGAAAGTCCATCCTCATGTCCTGCGGCACTCCTTCGCCACTCATCTTCTCGAGCACGGGGCGGACCTTCGCTCCGTTCAGATGATGCTCGGCCACAGCCAGATCACCACCACCCAGATCTATACTCACGTCAGCCGCGAGCGCCTCCGCCGGATTTACGACAAGTTTCATCCCCGAGCTTGACCGGTCCGGGGACCGGAGTCCGCCCGCGGAGTCACGACGACGGTCACGTCGGCCTCGTGACGATTCATTTGGAACAAGGCGGGATCCCGTCCGAGGACGCCGGAGCGGCGGAACCAGGTCCAGTGAAATGATTTTTCCTGCGTTTTCCGGCTGGCCGCGGGGTCGTCCAAGACGATCGCATTGGATCCTTTTTGAAGGAAGAGGGCGTAATTCAATCCTTCCGGACGGTCGGTGTTTTCGGCCGAGGCCGGAAGATGGAGATAAAAGGCCTCGGACGGCCGAGAGCGGGGAACCTCGAATCCCCGGATGAGAAAATTCAGGTGAAGGCCGCCGTCCTTTCGGAGGATGTAGGCGACGCCCAGCTCAGGCTTGACTCCGTAATCGCGGGTGGTCAGGAGCCGGATTCCGTCCGGACCGGCGGCGGATTCCTCCACTCTCCATTCCTCGAGTTTCGTCCCGTGGTGGATGAGAACGTAATCCTCGTCGTCGGGTTCGAGGCCGCCCCTCCAGACGAATCTCATTCCGTAGCGTCCGGAGGCGCCGTCCCGGCCCTCCAGAGCGTACTCGCCCTGGACCGTGATCGTCATCCGGATGTCCCAGGCTTGGGGGGGACAGGGGAGGGCGGCCCCGCCCGAGGCGAGAAAAACGGCCGCGGAAAGCAGGCAGACCGCAGCGCCCGCTTTCAGGATCTTGGCCGCCGGACGCATGCGGCTCCATTGTAGAATGAACGGAAAAACATTTCCAATGCGAAGGAAAAAATCCTCTTGACAAGCCCCTTCTCTTCTTGCTATCCTGCGCCGGTATACTCATTGGTTTAAAGAGTAAACTTAAGAGTTTAAAAATGAAACCTCAGAAGAGCCGGAAGTCTTTATCCGAAAAGCGGAGCCTCCGGGAGCTCGACCGCCGCCGGAGGAACCGGGAGGCCATCCTTCACGCGGCCGAGATCGTTATCGGGAGGAAAGGCTTGACGGCCTCCTCCATGGACGATGTCGCGGCCGAAGCCGGTTTTTCCAAGGCGACCCTTTACAAGTATATCCAAGGCAAATCCGAGCTCGTCATGGAGCTCCTCATCCATTACCTGGAGGACTTGAACGACCGGCTGGCCGCGATCTTGATCAAGCCGGTCAAGCCCGAGGCCAAACTTCTCCTTCTTCTCCGGGAAATCCTCCGTTACCAGGCGGAGAAAGCGAACATTTCCCGGGCGTTCATCATGAATCCGTCTCACATGCAGATCTTCCGGGCGATGGCTGAAACCGGAGCGATGGCGGCCTCGGAAACGGAAAAAGATTTTTTCCACCGGCTTCAGACGGCCCGCCGCGCGATGACCGGGCACTTGGAGCGGTTTCTCCGGGAGGGGATCGCCTCCGGGGATTTCCGCCCGTTTCCCCTGGAGATCATGGTCCGCTTTCTCACCGCCGTGATTCTCGGGTACCAGCACGACCAGCTGTTCCGTGAATCGAAACCGGATATCGATAAAGACATCAAGAACATCCACGAGTTCATCCTTCGTGGATTCAAAACCGAATCACAGGCTGATTCTTAAGGAGACGCAGCCATGAACCGATTTCGCGCATTGATCGCCCTGATCCTTCTGGCGGCCGTTTCGGGCGGGCCGGCCTTGGCTCAGGAAAAAATGCTCCTGACCCTGGAGGACTGTCTGAAACTCGCTCTTGCCCAGAATCCCTTCTACCTGGCCGCCCGGGCCAAGGAAGACCAGGCCGAGGCCTCCCTCAAGGAGGCGGTCGCCGGATTTTTCCCGACGCTCAACGCCTCCGGCACCGACGTCCTGGATAAAAAGGTGTTCACGATCGAGTTTCCCTCGTTCATTCCGGGCGGATCCCCGACGCGCGTCAAGATGGATTTCACCCGGGCTTACACCTTCGCCTTGAGCTTCAGCCTGCCCCTCTACTCGGGCGGACGGCTGGTCGCCGGATATAAAACCGCCAATTACAACCTCGAGGCGACCCGCGAAGCCATCCGCCAATCCCGGGAGGAGATGGTCCTCAACGTCAAGAAGTCTTTTTACGGCTATCTCCTGGCCCGCTCCTTCGTCGGAGTGGCCGAGGAAGGCGTGGCCCTGGCCGAGAAGCACTATACCAACGTCAAGAATCTCGCCGAGGTGGGCATGGCCTCGAAGTTCGACCTTCTCCGGTCGGAAGTCCAATTGGCCAACCTCAAGCCGCAGCTCATCCGGGCCCGTAATGCCCTGGCCACCGCCGAAATCGGCTTGAAAATGCAGCTCGGCCTCGATCTCCAGAAATCCGTGGAATTCAAGGGCGAGCTGGCTTTCCGGGACGTGGAAGCCGACGTCGACCAAAATATCGTCATGGCCCTGGCCCGCCGGCCCGAGATCAACCAGCTCAACTACCAGAAGCTGATGGCCGCGGAAATGATCAAGCTGAACAAAGGCGCCGGCCTTCCGAGCCTGGCTGTCGGCGGCGCCTACAACTACTGGTCCGATCACCTGAATCTCAAGAAGGAAAACTGGGAAAGCTATTACCAGATCAATCTCGTCCTCAACATTCCGATCTTCAACGGTTTCGGCAACGCGGCCAAGGTCGCCCAGTCCAAGGCCGCCTTCCGGCAGCTGGAATACAGCCAGAAGGGGCTGATCGATTCCGTGAAGTTCGAGGTCCAGGAAGCCGTCCTGGCCTTGAGGCAGGCCCGCGAGTCCCTTTTTTCCCAGGAAAAAAACGTCGAACAAGCTCAGGAGGCCGTCCGGATCGCTGATTTGAACTACGCCGAAGGCCTGGCCACCAATCTCGACGTCAGTTCGGCCCAGGTCGCTTTGTCCCAGGCCAAAACCAACCATGTTCAAGCCTTGTACGATTATGCCGTCGCCCTGGCCCAGATCGAGAAGTCGATGGGAACAGGCTCGGATCGATATGAAGAATAAACGGAGTCAGCCCATGTTGAAACATCGTTTGCCCGCCGTTCTGCTCGCCGCCGTCGTCGTTTTCGTTCCGGCCGCCTGCCGGAAAAACGAAACGCCCGCCGCCGCGGAAGCCGCGGCCGCGTCCCTTTTGCAGGGAACCATGCCGGTCAAAGTCGAGACCGTCTCCCGGCAGCGGATTTCAGAAAAGATGACGTTCACCGGCGTCGTCGAGGCCGCCCGCAAGATCAATATCACTCCGGAGACGAGCGGCAAGGTCGCTCGCATCGTCGTCGAGGAAGGCCAGTTCGTCCAGAAAGGCCAGCTTTTGGCCGAGCTGGACACGGCTTCCATTCTCCTTCAGCTCCAGCAGGCCGAAGCCGCGGCGGCCATGGCCGAGGCGAACGCCAAGAATTCCGCCCGCAACAAGGAGCGGATGGACCGGCTGATGGCTGAAAACGCCGTTTCCGAAACGCAGTTTGAACAAGTCAAGCTCGCCGACGAGGCCGCCCAGGCCCAGGCGGCCCAGGCCAGGGCGGCCGTCGCCCTGATCCGCCGGGCCCTGGATCAGGCGGTGATGACCGCCCCCTGGAACGGCGTCATCGCCTCCCGGAACGCCGAAGTCGGCGACATTCTCAATCCGATGATGGGCGGTTATGGAAGCTCCGGCTCCGGCGTCGTGACTCTTGTCGATTACGGCCGCGTCAAAATCATCGTCGAGGTGACCCAGGACGACATCCTCCGCTTGGCTCGCGGCCAGAAGGCCGTCGTCCGCTCCGGCTCGGCGGAAGCGGCCGGAACGGTTTCCGTCGTGAACCTGGCGGCCGATCCCCTCTCGAAAAAGTTCCGGGTCGAGATCCTGGCCGACAATCCCGGGCTCGTCCTCCGGCCGGGCACCTTCGGATCCGTCACGTTCGAAGTCAACTCCCACGAGAACGCATTAGCCGTCCATCAGAAAGCCGTCTTGTCCGATTCGTACGTGTTCACGGCCGAAAACGGCAAAGCGGTCAAGCGGCCGGTCACCCTGGGCCTCAAAAACACGACGATGATCGAGGTCATCGACGGTTTGAAGGAAGGCGACCAGGTGATCGTCGAGGGCAACTTCGGCCTTGTCGAGGGAACGCCGGTCGAAATCAAAAGGTAGTCATCCATGCAACTCCCTAATTTTGCCGTCAAACGCCGCGTTTCGACGGCCATGATCGCCCTGATCCTGGTCGTCGTCGGGGTGATTTCGTTCTCGAGACTCGGGCTGGATCTCTTTCCCGACCTCGAATATCCCACCGTCTCCGTCGTCACGACTTATCGAGGCGCCTCGCCGGAGGACATCGAAAACCTCATCACCAAGCCTCTGGAGGGCGTCGTCGGCTCGGTCAACGGCGTCAAGAAGGTCACGTCGATCACGTCCGAGGGGACGTCGGCGATTCAGGTCGAATTCGAATGGGGGACCAACCTCGATTTCGCCGCCCAGGATGTCCGAGACCGAATCGGGCTTTACAAGGGCTTCCTGCCGGAAGCGGCGAGCGATCCGCTCGTGGTCAAGTTCAACATGGCCCAGATTCCGGTCATTTTCTGGGGCGTTGTCGGCGATCGATCCATGTCCGAGCTGAAAACCATCGTCGAGGACGAGGTCGCCCGGAGGTTCGAGCGCCTCGACGGCGTCGCCGCGGCGACGACGTATTCCATGGACACCCGGGAAATCCTGGTGGACGTGAACAAGGACGCCCTGGCTTCCTTCGGCCTGGCGTTCGACCGCGTCCTCGGGGCCCTGATGGCCGGAAACATGAACATGCCCGCCGGCTATTTGGTCGAGCGGCATTCGGATTTTCTCGTCCGGACGATCGGCGAGTTCGAGTCGTTGGACGATGTCCGCAACACGATTGTCGGCTCCACGGCCAAGGGCCAGCCGATTTACGTCCGGGATGTCGCCGACGTCCGGGATACTCTGAAGGAAACCCGCTTTATCGGCCGGATCGAGGGCGAGAAGGCCGTCTATCTCATGGTCAGCAAGCGGTCCGGAGCCAACACCGCCCTGGTCGGCAAGGCCGTCAAGGCCGAGCTCGAGAACATCAAGAAAACCCTGCCCCCCGACGTCAAGTTCCTTCAGATCATGGACCAGTCGGAGATGATCCAGCACGTCACCAAGGGCACCGCGGCGACGGCCTGGCAGGGTGGCTTGCTGGCCGTGGCCCTGATCTTCTTCTTCCTGATGAACTGGCGGCCGACACTGATCATCGGCGTGGCGATTCCCTTGTCGATCATCACGACGTTCATCGCCCTTTATTTCGCCGGCTACACCCTGAACCTCCTGACCCTCGGCGGCCTGGCCTTGGGCATCGGGATGCTGGTGGACAACGCCATCGTCGTCATCGAGAACATGTTCCGTCATATCCAGGAGGGCAAGGACGCCCTATCCGCGGCCCGGCTCGGGGCCTCCGAGGTCGGGATGGCCATCACCGCGTCCACCTTGACGACGATCGTCGTCTTCCTTCCCATGGCCTTCGCCACCGGGCTGACCGGGATGATGACCCGGGGATTGGCTTTGTCGGTCGCCTTCTCGCTCGTCGCCTCGTTGTTCGTCGCCCTGACCATCGTCCCGGCCATGGGCTCCGTTCTCTTCCAGCGGAAGGAAGGAGACGCCCAGGCGATCCGGAAGACGATCGGGCGCGACTTCACCGGCGCCCGGAACAAATACCGCCAGGCTCTGGAGTGGGCCCTTCACCACCGCAAGATCGTGATCTTCGGAACGCTGGGCGTGTTCGCTCTCTCCCTGTTCCTGATCCCGGTCTTGGGGACGGAATTCATGCCCTCGATGGACCGAGGCATGCTGGTTATGAGCGTTAAAACGCCGGTCGGGACGTCGCTCGAAGAAACCAACCGGATCGTGACCATGATTGAAAGCGTCATCCGGGGCCGTCCGGAGGTCCAGATCACGTCGACCCAGATCGGCTCCTCGGCCGAGGAAAACGCCGGCGACGCCGGTTTCGGGAATCCCACCGGGCCGCACGAGGCTGTCTTCTTCGTCGGATTGAAGCCGACGGAAGAGCGCCGGCTGTCCGATTCCCAGGTCGTCGAGGAAATCCGCAAGCGGGTTCCCAAGTTCGAGGGCGTCAAGTTCGAATCCATGGACATGTCGGCGATGATGATGGGCGGAGCGGCCGCCCCCGTCGAGATCAAGCTGTTCGGCAAGGATTTGGCGAAACTTCGGGAAATAGCCGACGGCCTGGTCGTCCGGCTGAAGGACGTCCCCGGCCTCCGCGATGTGACCCATTCCCTGTCCCAGTCCAAGCCGGAGTACCACTTGAAAATCGACCGGGATAAGGCCGCCCGCTTCGGCCTGACCGTCGCCCAGGTCGAATCCGCCGTCCAGACGGCGACCCTCGGCCAAGTCGCGACCCGCTACCGGGAAGAGGGCGAGGAATACGACGTCCGGGTCCGGTTCAAGGACGAGTTCCGCGAGACGATCGCCGCCATCCGCGACATCCCCATCTCCACCCCGATGGGAACGACCATCTCCTTGGACCAGGTGGCCGATGTCCAGTCGGGCACCGGCCCGATCCAGATCACCCGCGACAACCAGTCCCGCCGCATTTCCGTCACCGGCAATATCGTCGGCCGCGATCTGGGCGGCGTCGTCCGGGATGTTCAGACTCGGATGAAGGGTCTGGACGAGCAACTGCCGGCCGGATATTTCGTCGAGATCGGCGGCTCCTATTCCCAGATGACCGATATGTTCAAAACCTTGGGCTGGGTTTTTCTCCTGGCCGTTCTCATGGTTTACATGGTCATGGCCTCTCAGTTCGAGTCGCTGAAGCACCCCTTCATCATCATGTTCACCATCCCGCTGTGCTTCATCGGCGTCGTTCTCGGCCTGCTCGTGTTCGGCCACACTCTCAACCTGGCGGTCGGGATCGGGATCATCCTTCTGGCAGGAGTGGCCGTCAACAACGCCATCGTCATGATCGATTACACCAACCAGCTCCGGCGGGACGGGATGGAGATCAAGGAAGCGATCCTCCAGGGGGCGGTGACCCGGCTGCGGCCGGTCCTGCTCACAGCCTTGACGACCATTCTCGGAGTATTTCCCATGGCCGTCGCCCGCGGGCAGGGCGCGGAGATGCGCAGCCCCTTGGGCGTCACTCTCCTGGGCGGGTTGACTTCGACGACCTTCCTGACCTTGTTCGTCATTCCGGTCATGTACAGTCTCTTTGAAAGAGTGAGGTTCAAGAAAACCGCGGCGAAAAACTGAGACGGATATCGCGTCCCCCGCGGCCCGGATGGACCGCGGGGGATTTTTTTCGAAGCTCCCGCGCCGTTAAAAAGAAGCGCTTCGATCCCCGGGGGCGGCGCGGTCCTAAGCTTTATACCTCAGCAGAGCCCCCATCTTGCCGTAGTGGTCGAGCCGCGAAGGCGGGGTGACGTACTTGACGTCGCATTTCCGGTGGAGGGCCGATTCGATCGCCTCGTCGACGATATCGGGACGCGTTTCGGTCTTGCGCTCGCAGGCCGGGCACCGGAGCTCGTCCAGAAAGAGCAAGCGGCAGCGGGGGCAATGCTTTCCGGGGACGAAATGGTGGCGGGTGACGACGAGGGTTTGGACTTCGCCCTTGTTGAGGGCCGCCAGGCAGTCGCGCAGACCGGAGCGGGCCCGGGTGCCCTTTTCGATCTCGCCGATGAGCATTTTCAGAAGGTCTTCTTCCTCCCTTTTTTTCAGCGTCCGCTCAAGATCCTCGGCTTCCCGGAGGACCACATCGAGAGGATCGATAGGCCGGACTTTGAGGCGGCCCTTGATCCGTTCCCGGACGAAGGAATGGAGCATCCCCTCGAAATCGCGGTAGAGGGCGTCGGGGCAGCCCAGCCAAAGCCCGGCGAAGCCGTCTTTCTTCAGGATGTCGAACGTTGTCTGGGCGCATCGCTTGAGGTGGGCGCGGACAAGGGCCTCGACGTGACGCTCGATCCGCTTGGCCTCCTGACCCGAGATTCCGCTTTTGACTTTCTTGGGGATGTCCGAGGAGAGACTGGACAGCGGATCGATGCGGCTCATGTACACGTCGTACCACCGGGCTTCCCGGCGGTCGAGCGTCAGGACGAGAAAGCGGCGGCGGTCCTCGAGAATGCGGGTGACGGGCCGGATGTAAGGATTGCGATCGACGACGAGACGGTCCAACGGCGCCTCGGGAAGGTCGAGCGCTTCCCAAAAGCCGGCTCCCGAGCAGGAATAAGCCGCCAGCCCCGGCACGGTCGAGGACAGATTGCCGGCGAAGTAGGCTTCAAGGGCGGCCAGATCTTTCTCCAGCGAGGATTTTATTTCCCTGGACACGTCCATGGAGGCGATGTCCGCCCGGCCGCCGGCGATCATGTTCTTCGCGGCCAGAAGGATCTCCCGGCGCGTTCGTTTGGACAGGTTGGTGTCGAGAAAGAACGAAGTCGTCAGAAGAGGGCCGCCGTGGAAGCGGCTGAGGGCGACGATCCGGTCACGGAAGGGAGAGGGCATGAAACCTCCTTATCGGGAATAGCGATGAACGGCTGGAATACGGGAATGGAAAAGACGCCGTCCAAGACGTGCGAGAGCGTCATGTAGATTAAAGATAAAGACGGGGCGGAGGATTGTCAAGCGGACGGAAAGCCGCTTCCCCGGTCCTTTACATAAAGCCAAAGAGGCCTTATAATAAAAAACCTCCCGAGCGCGGAAGTGGCGGAATTGGCAGACGCGTAAGCCTCAGGAGCTTATAGCCGCAAGGCTGTGGGGGTTCAAGTCCCCCCTTCCGCACCATGTCCCGAATCGTCGCTAATTCCTTTCTCCAAGTGTGTTTTTCCAGGCCGCGGCATTTGTCTTTGAGGGGGAAATCTGTTATTTAACATGGGCTTGGGCCGGCCCGGGGGAACCGCGGCCCGAAGGAGACGCGTCCATGAGAAAAACCGCCGTTTCCGCGATGATCGGGATCCTGGGAGCGGGTCTCCTCTTGGGGCTCGCGGCCTGCCGGAAGGAAGGCCCGCCGGCGCCGCCGGTGGCCGCGGAAACAGGAAAAGGAGGGGCGAACATGAGCGTCGGCAAGACCGTTTTCGGAACGCTGCCCGACGGCTCGGCCGTCGATCTTTACACCTTGGCCGACGGGAAGGGATTGACGGTCCGGCTGATGACCTACGGGGCGACGCTCGTTTCCCTGGAATGGCCCGACCGCGACGGCGCCCTCGCCGATTGCGTCCTCGGCTACGACACGCTTGACGGCTATCTCAAGGCCAGCCCGTACTTCGGGGCGACCGTCGGCCGGTACGGCAACCGCATCGCCCGGGGCCGATTCGCGCTGGACGGAAACACGTACACGCTGGCCGCCAACAATGGCCAGAACCACCTCCACGGCGGTGTCAGGGGCTTCGACAAGATCCTCTGGAAGGGCGAACCCGTCCAGGATTCGTCCGGCGTCGGCGTCCGGTTCACCACCCTCAGCCCGGACGGCGATGAAGGCTATCCGGGAAACCTGGACGTCTCCGTGACGTACGTTCTGACGGCCGGCGGCGAGCTGATCATTACTTATGTGGCGAAGACCGACAAGCCGACCGTCATCAACCTGACCCACCACGGCTATTTCAACCTCACCGGGGGGCGGCGCGACGTTCTCGGGCACGAGCTTGAGCTGGCCGCCGACCGCTACACTCCCGTCGATGCCGAGCTGATCCCGACCGGTCTTCTCGCGCCGGTGGAAAACACGCCGATGGATTTCCGGACCTCCGTGTCCATCGGATCCCGGATCGCCGCGGTTCCGGGCGGGTACGATCACAATTATGTCCTGAATTCCGGGGGGAAGACCCTGGCCTCGGCCGCCCGGGTCTTTGAGCCGGAGAGCGGCCGGGTGATGGAGATCCGGACCGTCGAACCGGGACTCCAGTTTTATTCCGGAAATTTTCTCGATGGATCGATCGCCGGGAAGGCCGGCCGGGTGTACGGGAAGCACTGGGGTTTCTGCCTGGAAACCCAGCATTTTCCGGATTCCCCCAATCGTCCGGAATTTCCATCGACCGTCCTGCGGCCGGGAGAGACGTACCGGACGATGACGGTCTTCAAATTTTCAGCGAAGTGACGAACGGCCGCGGTTGCCGGCCGCCGTCGGAGGAGTTGTCCATGAGAGTGCCCGCGCCCGTCCGATTCCTGATCGTTCTGCTGGCTTTTTGGGCCGCCGGCCCGGCTCCGGCCCAGGACCGGCTCAAAACGTATCCCGGCTATGACCGGTATGCGGAAATCAAGGACCAGATCAAGGGAGCGGTCAAACCGGGAACCGTCCGGGCGGCCTGGGAGGACGGCGGCAAGGCTTTTACATTCACCCGCGGCGGGAAAAGGCTTCGCTTCGACATCCGCCGGAAAACGCTGACCGAGCTCGGCCCCGCCCCTGAAAAAGCCGAGGAACCGGTCCGCCGCCGGCCCGGCGGCCTGGAGCGAGGCCGTCAATTCACCGAGGCTCTTTCGCCCGACGGGAAAACCAAGGCTTTTTACCGTGACCGAAACCTCTGGATTTCCGATCCGGACGGAAAGAACGAACAGGCCGTGACGACCAACGGCGACGAAAAGCTCCGGACGAAGTGCGGCTCGGCCAGCTGGGTGTACGGCGAGGAGCTGAACCAGATCACGGCCATGTGGTGGTCGCCCGATTCCACCAAGCTGGCGTTTTACCGCTTCGACGAGAGCCGGGTCCCCGATTATGTCCTCCAGGCGGATCAGACCCGGCCCTATTCCCGGGCCGACGTCGAGGCTTATCCCAAGGCCGGCCGGCCTAATCCCGTCGTCGACGTTCTTGTCTATGAGCCGGCGGCGAAAAAAACCACGGTGATCGACGTCCGCGACGGCCGGCCGTTCGAAAACGACGTCGTCGGCCATTATGTCTACAACGTCTCCTGGTCGGTCGATTCCCGGGAGCTTCTTTTCTTCCGGATGAACCGCCTCCAGAACGTCTTGGAATTCGCGGCCGCCGATCCGGTCACGGGAAAATGCCGGACGATCATCCGCGAGGAATGGCCTTCCGGCTGGGTCGACATCGCTCCCGAGCTGGCCTGGCTGAAGGACGGCCGGCGTTTCGTCTGGGCCTCGGCCCGGACCGGTTTTAAAAATTACGACTTGTATGATTTGTCGGGAACGCGGCTCGCCGTCCTGACCCGGCATCCTTTCGAGGCGGCCGGAATCGTCCGGATCGACGAGAAGAGAAACAGCCTTGCCTATCTGGCCCGCGACGGGGCCAACGAAATGATGCTCCAGCTCCACCGGGTTTCACTCGACGGCCGGAACGACGTCCGGCTGACGGATCCTGCTTACCATCATACCGTGGACTTTTCGCCGGACGGCCGGCACTTCATCGACACCTGCCAGGCCCACGATGTCCCGCCGTTCAGCCGCCTGGTTGACGCCCGGGGGAGGATCGTGGCCGATCTTGTCCGGAGCGAGACGGCGAAGTTCGACGAGCTCGGGCTTAAGAAGGCCGAGCTGTTCACGTTCGCCGCGGCCGACGGAACGACGCCGCTCCGCGGCCTGTTATTTTTTCCCTCGCGCTTCGATCCCTCGAAGAAATACCCGCTTCTGGTGAGCGTGTACGCCGGCCCGGAAACCAACGGCGCCCGGGAGACATTCGCCGCGCCGAGCGCCCTGGCCGAGCTCGGCTTCCTGGTGGCTTCCTTGGATTCGCGGACGGCCGGGGGGAGAGGCCGGCGCGCCCTGGACGCCGTTTACGGCAAGCTGGGCATCGTCGAGGTCGATGACCAGGCCGCCGGGGTCGCCGCCCTCCGCGCCCGGCCGTACGTGGACGGAAGCCGGGTCGGCATCTTCGGGACGTCCTATGGCGGATATGTCTCGGCGATGGCCCTCCTCCGGCATCCGGAGGTCTTCGCCGCGGCCTGCGCCATGTCGGCCGTCACGACGTGGCTTCAGTACGACAGCATCTACACGGAGCGGTTCATGGGGCTTCCCGAGGAGAACAAGGCGGGCTACGAGGCGGGCGAGGCGATGCGCTATGTGAACGATCTGAAAGGCCGGCTCATGATCTATTATGGAACGGCCGACAACAACGTCCACCCAACCAATGCCATGCTCCTGATCAAGGCCCTCCAAGATGCGGGGAAAAGCTTCGATGTCCAGATCGGGCCCGATGAGGGGCACACGGCCCTCAACCGGGAGCGGATGATGGAATTCTTCATTGAGGCTCTCGTCCTGAAGTGAACTTTTCCAGCCCCTTTTCGTTTAAGGAGATGGGAGAAAACAAATGAACTCGTCTTCGGCGAAAACCTTGGGCATCGTTCTCGTCATCCTGGCGGTCCTCATGGCCGCCGGCCTTCTTCGGGCGCTGATCCTGATCCCCCTGGGAATCGTTGAAGGATTCGGCCACGGCCTTCGGCACTGGGGCGGGACCTGGTTCTGGCCGTGGTTTGGCCTCACCGGCTTCTTCGGCCTCTTTTTCCTGGTTCTCTGGATCATGGTCGCCGTTTGGGTTCACGGCGACGCGGAACGGAGGGGAATGCCGGGGATCCTGTGGGCCGTCCTCGTGTTTTTCACCCACCTTCTCGGCTTGATCGTCTACGCGATCGTCCGCTCAAGCAAATCCGTCAAGCGGGAAGGGCCGCCGTCGGCCCCGCCCGCCGAGCCCGAGCCGGCCGCTCCGGGGAATCCGTCCGCCGAGTCTCCGCCCCTTATCATGCCGGCCAAGCCGGCGGCCTGCTCCCGGTGCGGAAAGGAAACCCGGCCCGAATGGCGGATTTGTCCGTTCTGCGGGGAGAAAATCTAGCTTATTCACGGGCCGATAGGAACGCGTCTATTTTGCGGCGGGGAGTCAGCCGCGGGATTGACACGGCTTCGCCCTCCGCGGTTTTATTGACTCGCAAATCATCCGGACAAGAAAGAAAAAAATCATTTTTTAGGGTTGACTAAATATTCACCAAGTGATATATTAGATATAAGAAAGGATAACTTGTTGTAAATACAGTAATTAGAAAACATCATGGCCCCTAAAAAAAACTTAGTTCCGAATGAATCCATAAAAGGATTCATTTTCGATATCAAGCGTTTTGCCGTGCATGACGGTCCCGGCATCCGGACGACGATCTTTTTCAAGGGATGCCCGCTTCATTGTCTCTGGTGCCACAATCCGGAAGGCATCGACCGGCGTCCGGAGCTTCTCCTCCGGTCGGCCCGGTGCGCGCGTTGTCACGCCTGCGTCAAGGCATGTCCGAAAAACGCCTTGTCGCCCGGGGCGGACGGAGATCCCGTGACCGTCGATCGTTCCCTCTGCGACCGCTGCGGAGCATGCGTCGACGCCTGCGCTTACGGCGCCCTGGAAATCGCCGGCCGTCAAACGACGGTCGCCGATCTCGTCGCCGAGGCGGAACGCGACCGCGTATTTTTCGAGTCGTCGGGCGGGGGAGTGACTCTTTCCGGCGGCGAACCGCTGGCCCAGCCGGAGTTCTCCTTGGCCCTGCTGGAAGCCTTGAAAGTTCGCGGATTGGCCGCGGCTCTCGATACCTCCGGGGCGGTGGAGGGGGACATTCTGGACCGGGCCGCGGATCTGGCCGACCTTATTCTCTATGATTTGAAGACCATGGATGAGGCGGTCCATCGCCGTTTTGTGAAAACGGGAAACGCCCGCATCTTGGAGAATCTGCGCCGGCTCAACCGGCGCGGCCGGGCCGTCCGGGTCCGGATTCCCCTGGCGGCCGGGGTTAATGACGGCGAGGAGAACATCGACGCCTCGATCCGTTTCCTGAAAACCCTGGCCTCCGTCCGCCGCGTCGACTTGCTGAAGTATCACCGGGGCGGAGAAGAGAAATACCGGAACCTCGGCCGGGCGGCGGACTTCGAGATTTTCGAGCCTCCTTCCGATGGGCGGATGGAGGACATCCGGCGGGCGTTCGCCGAGGCCGGATTCAACGTTTCCATCGGAGGTTGATCGTGATGACCGAGCGGGTGAAAAAGCTGCGGGAGAGGAGCCTGGCGGCGGTTCCTTCGATTTCCGGAGAGCGGGCCGCCCTTCTCACGTCCTTTTATCGGAGCCCCGAGGCGGGCCGGTGTTCGCCGGCCGTGGCCCATGCCCTGGCCTTCAAGCGGATCATGGCTGAAAAGACCGTCTGCCTTGAAGACGGCGAGTTGATCGTCGGCGAACGCGGTCCAGCCCCCAAGGCCACGCCGACGTATCCCGAGGTCAATTGCCACAGCGTCGAGGATCTTCGGATCCTCGACTCCCGCCCTAAAACCTTCTTCAAATGCGATCCCTCGGTCATCCTTTTGTATGAGAAGGAAATCATCCCGTTCTGGCGCGGCCGGTCCATCCGCGACCGGATGATGGAGGTTCTCCCCCCCGCTTGGAAGGACGCCTACGCCGCGGGGATCTTCACCGAGTTCATGGAACAGAGGGCTCCCGGTCATACCGTCCTCGACGACAAAATTTACAAAAAGGGGATGGAGGACTTCATTGCCGAGATCGACGCCGAAACGGCCCGGCTGGATTTTCTCGCCGATCCGCTGGCCTATGACAAGCGGGAAGAACTGCGGGCGATGCGAATCTCCGCCGAGGCCCTGATCATCCAAGGCCGGCGGCACGCCGAGAAAGCCCGGGAGCTGGCCGCCCGGGAGGGGAACGCGGCCCGGAAAAAAGAGCTTCTCCGGATCGCCGAAGTCTGTGACCGCGTCCCGGCCCGCGCTCCTCGGGATTTCCAGGAAGCCCTCCAGATGTACTGGTTCGTCCACCTGGGAGTGATCACGGAATACAACACCTGGGACTCCTTTAATCCCGGCCGCCTCGACCAGCATCTTTATCCGTTCTACCGGAAAGGCCTGGAGGAGGAAACGTTGACGGAGGAATCCGCCCGGGAGCTTCTCCAGTGCTTCTGGATCAAGTTCAACAACCAGCCGGCTCCGCCCAAGGTCGGCGTAACGGCCGAGGAGAGCGGGACGTACACGGACTTCGCCCTGATCAACCTGGGCGGGGTGAAAGCCGACGGCTCCGACGCGGTCAACGAGCTTACGTATCTTCTCCTCGACGTCATCGAGGAAATGCGGCTCCTCCAGCCGAGCTCCATGGTCCAAATCTCCAAGAAAAGTCCGGAGAAGTTCCTCCTCCGGGCCCTGAAAATCGTGAAAACCGGCTTCGGCCAGCCGTCCCTGTTCAACACGGACGCCATCGTCCAAGAGCTGGTCCGGCAAGGAAAATCCGTCGAGGACGCCCGAAACGGCGGTGCTTCGGGCTGCGTCGAATCAGGCGCCTTCGGCAAGGAAAATTACACCCTGACGGGATACTTCAACATGCCCAAGGTCCTGGAGGTGGCCCTCCGAGACGGCTTCGATCCCCGGACGGGAAAACAGCTCGGCCCCCGGACCGGCGATCCGGCGGGATTCCAGACGTTCGACGACCTCTTCAGCGCCTTCCAAGCCCAGCTCCGTCATTTCATCGACGTCAAGATCGCCGGCAACGCGGTCATCGAGCGGTTGTACGCGACTCTTCTGCCCGCGCCGTTTCTTTCGATCCTGATCGACGATTGCCTCCGCCGGGGGCGGGACTACCACGCCGGCGGAGCCCGTTACAACACCTGCTACATCCAGGGCGTCGGGCTCGGATCCATCACCGACATGCTGGCCTCGCTCAAGCACAACGTCTTCGAAAAGAAAATCGTTACGATGAAAAATCTGATCGCCGCCCTGGACGCCGACTTCGCCGGGGCCGAGGATCTGCGCCAGCGGCTTCTCAATAAAACGCCCAAATACGGCAACGACGATGACACGGCCGACGACCACGCCCGGCGGGTCTTTGAGGCGTATTTTGCGGCCGTCGACGGCCGGCCCAACACGAAGGGCGGCTCTTACCGGATCAACCTTCTCCCGACCACCGTTCATGTCTACTTCGGCAAGGTCACCGGAGCGACGCCCGACGGGCGGAAAGCGGGGGAAAGCCTGAGCGAGGGCATTTCCCCGGTCCAGGGTTCCGACCGCAAGGGTCCGACGGCCGTCTTGAAATCCGCGGCCAAGATCGATCATATCCGGACGGGGGGAACGCTGCTCAATCAGAAGTTCACGCCGCAGCTTCTGGCCGACGAGGAAGGTCTCCGCAATCTGGGGCATCTTGTCCGGGCGTACTTCACGATGGACGCCCACCATGTCCAGTTCAACGTCGTCACGGCCGAAACCCTCCGCGACGCCCAGGCCCATCCTGAAAAATACCGCGATCTGATCGTCCGGGTCGCCGGCTACAGCGATTACTTCCTGGATTGCTCGGTCGACCTGCAAAACGAGATCATCCGCCGGACGGAGCACCTGGGATTCTGAAGCGCCGACCCTTCGGTTGATTATTTTTCGTAATGTGTTCCCTTATAAAGGGGACTTCTGGCGGATTTTCGGCTCATTCCGAGTCATGCGCATTCGCTGATCCATAACAGCCCGCCTTCAATTGGGCTTGACAGGCCTTGTGCTCTTAATTATCCTCATTTCAGTGGGAAAGATGGGATTTCGCGACAAAACGGGGATTGTCGCGGGGGCAGTCGAAAAACGAAATTCCTATCCATTGGAGACCTCGCTTTTCGCGGATTCGGCGACTGGGGGCGCCGGAGATTCGGCTTTCCGACAGGCCGAAACGCTCAGGATCATCAGCAGGCTCAGAACGAGAACGGATTTACCGAAGGAATTCATGCTCATGGATGACGCTCCTCCGCATGTCGCGCCCGTGCGCCGTAAGTAAAACGGGTACTAAATATCAGATTTCGGGGAGGAAGACGAATTCAGAGAATCCGTGCCGCTCAACAGAAACGAAACCAATTGGACCCGGTTTTTCAGTTCCAACTTCCTGAAAATCTCGGTCAAATTGTTTTTAACCGTTTTGGTGGAGATAAACAGAGTTCGGCCAATCTCCTGATTGGTCTTTCCCTCAAGCACCAAATTGATGATATCCAATTCTCTCGGAGTGAGAGGCAAGCCCTCGAGCCGTTTCTTCGGACGGGGCGGCGTTTCCCCGTCATCCGGATGCGAAATCCAATTTTTTTTCAACCGGCCGGACAGAAAGACCAGGGCGGGAACGGGCACCGCAACCATCAGCATAGAAATGAAATAATAGGCGTGGGATAGGGTTCCAAAGAACCGGAAGGGGAAATGGAACAAATCGATCAACAGGGTTAACAGGGCGAAAGCGGCGAGAAAATAAAATCCCAGTATCCGACCGATGGCGAGGGTCTTCTCGTCCCGTCCCGCCCGTTTCTGCAGGCCCATCCAGAGCGCCGGACATATCAGGGAAAGGGAAGAAATCACGATAAACATACGAACGCTCATTCGGCTGATATCGGTGAATCCCGTGTCGACAATGGCGAGGACAGACAGAAAAAGGAGGATAAAAACGGCCCCGTGCCCGATCCAGAACAGGGACCTCACCCATTGGGGTATAGGCCGCGGTCCCAGGGAGTCGGCCAGGAGCAAAAAGGAAAAAAAGACCGCCGCCATCAGGGGATAGAGAAACAGCGCGGCCAAAAGGGTAAACAGCCCCTCTTTTTCCGAAAAAACGGAAACGTAAAGAATCTTTGAACTGAGATTGAGGAAATTGAATGCGGTATAAGCCACGACAAAGAAGAAAAACATCCGGACGAAGCGAAAGGAGAACCGTTTCCGGATCCTGTAGGAATAAAAGACCTGGACCGCAGAAATCAACAGGAACAAGCCATACACGAGCAGGACCATAAAGGGTTGAGTCTGCGGCATATCCATCCAGCCCCATCATATCATTCTTTTGACCGGGAAACGCCCCTTCCTGAAGAAAGGGACAAGCGGGACCAAGGTCCCGTTCAGTTTTTCGGGACCAATGTCCCATTCCATCTGACGACTTTTCAGTCTATCGTACCATCCGCGCTTAGGAGTTGAATATGAAAAAGATCCTGCTTGAAACGGCGGCTACGATCGTCCTTTCGTTGACTCTTCCCGGGCAAACCGGCGAAATGGGCGGATATTGGGAGGGGGCCATGGAACTCCATAACCAAGCCACCCCCCTGGCCATCCGGTTTAAAGGCGCCGCGGGAACACTAAGCATCCCGGAACTGACCATTTTCGACGCCCCCCTGGAATTTATCCAACGAACCGATAGCGCCGTGACCTTCATATACCGGGACCTGGATTTTCCCTTTTCCTTTTCCGGAATCCTGAAAAAGGACGCCCTCAAAGGTCAAGTGAAAATCGAAACCGGAGGGGCCTTGCCTGATTTGGAACGGCTGGACATTCCTTTCCAACTGACCCGAATATCCGACTCTCCCCCCATTCCCCCCTACCTCATCAAACACCTGACTATCCCCAGCCACGGAATCAAACTCGATGCCCATCTGTATCTCCCTGAAAAACAAACTCTCTGCCCGGGATTGATCTTGTTACCCGGATCGCTATCGCGGGAAAAGGGAGACATGGCTTTCTATGCTGATTTTTTTGCCCGTCAGGGTGTGGCCTCCCTTGTTTTTGATAAACGGGGAAGCGGGAAATCCAACGGCGCATACCATTCCGCCGCTTATTCGGATTTCGCCGATGATGCCGCGGCTTGCCTCGACGAGCTGAGCCGCCAGGCCCGGGTGGATAAAAGGCGGATCGGGCTGATGGGCATCAGTCAGGGGGCGCTCCTGCTTCCTATCATCGCCTCCAAGTCGCCGATCCCGGCGTTTTTAATCGCCGTCTCTCCGGAAGTCACTTGCGTGCTTCAATCCTCCATCTACCAGGACGGCCTGCGGCTTCGGCGACTGGGCTATTCGGACCGAGAGGTCCGCATCCTGGAGGACAGCCATAACGAGGTGGCCCGGATGATCCGTCGGGGGAAATCGGCGAGAGAGGTGGAACGGTTCATCCTGGACAATGCCGCCAAACACTCCTTCATGAACCAAACGAGCCTGCATGACCGGGTCCACATCACGCCGGAGGCCTTTTCAGGGTTTTACTGGAAGGATAGGGTGACGGATCTCTATTCATTTTGGAATCGGCTTTCCGTCGACACTCTGGTCATCCTGGGAGAAAAAGACATGTTCATCGACGCCGCTGAAAACAGGCGTCAACTCGAAAGGCTGAACCGCCCGAACATTCAGATCCGGATCTTTGCCAAGGCCAACCATGTCATGAAGAAGGCCGTCGATCCGCTGACCTCGTCTCCGGACGCCATGGAGTGGCCCCGGGTCCTTCCCGAATACCTGGAACTGCTGAAAGAGTGGGCGGGTCGGAAGTGAAGCGCAGGCTTTCCAGCGGACCTGAAGGCGGATTTCAAATGATGTCCTTTCCCTGAAACCAACGACGAGAGTGTAAGGAAATCCGTGTAAACCCCGCAGAAGTGGAGAGGACAAAAGGTATGCGGTATTTAAAAGTACGGCAACGACGACGATTACGCCGACGGACTCACCCGGGCGGCATTCGAGGCCTATTTCGCCGCGATCGACGACCGGCCGACGACGAAGCCGGGCGGGCGCTACCGGATCAACATGCTCCCGACCACGGTCCACGTGTATTTCGGCAAGGTCACCGGGGCGATGCCCGACGGGCGGAAGTCGGGGGAGGCCCTGAGCGAGGGCATCTCGCCCGTCCAGGGCGCCGATCGCAAGGGCCCGACCGCCGTCCTGAAGTCCGCGGCCAAGATCGACCACATCCGGACGGGCGGAACGCTCCTTAACCAGAAGTTCACGCCCCAGCTCCTGGCCGATGCGGAGGGTCTCCGGAATCTCGGCCATCTCGTCCGGTCGTACTTCAAGATGGACGCCCACCACGTCCAGTTCAACGTGGTCACGGCCGAAACGCTCCGCGACGCCCAGGCCCATCCCGAGAAGTACCGCGACCTGATCGTCCGGGTGGCCGGCTACAGCGACTACTTCCTGGATTGCTCGGTGGACCTTCAGAACGAGATCATCCGCCGGACGGAGCATCTGGGGTTTTAAATCGCCGACTTAAGTCCCTGATAGAGACGAGAGAGAATTCTGGCGGATTTTCGGCTCATTCCGAGTCATGCGCATTCGCTGATCCATAACAGCCCGCCTTCAATTGGGCTTGACAGGCCTGGTGCTCTAAATTATCCTCATTTCAGTGGGAAAGATGGGATTTCGCGACAAAACGGGGATTGTCGCGGGGGCAGTCGAAAAACGAAATTCCTATCCATAGAAGGGGTTCGGCCCATGGCGCTGACGCGCGGATCACGGCTCGGGCCGTACGAGGTGCTCGCCCCGCTGGGCGCCGGGGGGATGGGCGAGGTCTACCGGGCGCGCGACGCGCGCCTGGACCGGGACGTCGCGGTCAAGGTGTTGCCCGAGGCGGTCGCTCGCGACCCCAAGCGTCTGGCCCGATTCGAACGGGAGGCCAAGGCCCTGGCCCATCTCTCTCATCCGGCGATTCTGTCGATCTTCGACTTCGGCAAGGAGGGCGAGACCGCCTATGTGGTGACCGAGCTCCTCGAGGGCGCGACGCTCAGGGATCGCCTGGGACGCGAGGCGCTGCCGTGGCGTCGGGCCGTCGAGATCGCGACGGCCTTGGCCGAGGGCCTCGCTTCGGCCCACTCCGCCGGCGTCGTCCACCGCGACCTGAAACCCGAAAACGTCTTCCTGACGCGCGACGGGCGGGCGAAGATCCTGGACTTCGGCCTGGCCCGGACCGGCGCCGGGCCGGGCGGGGTGCTCGAAACGCTGTCGCTCACGCCCTCCGGCACGACGCCGGGGACGATCCTGGGCACGGTCGGCTACATGGCGCCGGAGCAGGTGCGGGGCGAGCCCGCCGACGCGCGCTCCGACGTCTTCGCGCTCGGCTGCATCCTGTTCGAGATGCTGACCGGGAGGCGCGCCTTCAAACGGGACACGGCGACCGAGACGATGACGGCCATCCTGAAGGAGCCGGTCCCGGAGGTGACCCTCTCGAGGGGGGAGGTCCCTGCGGAGCTGGATTGCGTCATCGGCCACTGCCTGGAGAAGGACCCGTCCGAGCGCTTCCAGTCGGCGAGCGACCTCGCCTTCAGCCTGCGGGAGGTCGCCAAGCCGGCGGCGCGCGCCGTCGGCCGGAAACCCGTCGGAAAGGGGCGTCGGCTGCGGACGGCGGCGGTCACGCTGGCCGTCCTGCTCTTGGCGGCCGGCGCCGTGATCTTCAGCGTCCGGAGAACCGGCGCGACCCGGCGGGGGGCGGCCGGACCGGCGGCCGGGGAGAGGATCGCGGTCCTGCCCTTTGAAAACTTGGGCGGGAGCGACGACGCCTACTTCGCCGTCGGCGTGACCGACGAGATCACCGGCCGGCTCGCCGCGCTGCGGAGCGTGTCGGTCGTGTCGCGCGCGAGCGCCTTCCAGTACGCCGGGAGCGCCAAGAGCACGCGGGAGATCGCGGGCGAGCTCGGCGTGAGCTACCTGCTCACGGGCACGGTCCGCTGGGCGCGCGGGCCGGCGGCGGGCGAGAGGGTTCGCATCACGCCGCAGCTGATCCGCTCGGCCGACGACACCAGCCTCTGGTCCGACGTCTACGAATTCGACATGGACGACATTTTCAGCGTCCAATCCCGGATCGCCGGCGAGGTCGTCTCCCACCTCGGCGTCGCGCTCCTCGACGACGAGCGCGGCGCGCGGGCGGGCCGGCCGACCGGGAATCTCGACGCCTACCAGGCGTTCCTGCGCGGCCGCTTCCTCGTCCGGCAGCCCCACTTCACGCTGGCCACCTGGCTCGCCGCGGTCGACGACTTCGAGCGGGCCGTGGCCCTTGATCCCGATTTTGCCCTCGCCTGGGCCGAGCTGACGAGAGCGAACGCGCGCCTCGTGTATCTCCGCTACGACATCACGCCCGAGCGGCGCGAGCGGAGCCAGAAGGCGCTCGACCACGCCCGCGGGCTGGCGCCGGACGCCCCCGAGGTCCGCCTGGCCGCCGGCTACTACCGCCTCTGGGTGGAGCGCGACCCGGCGGCTGCCCTGGCCGAGTTCGAGGCGGCCTCGCGCGGAATGCCCAGCAGCGTCGAGGTGCTGAGCGCCAAGGGCGAGCTCTACCGCCTGCATGGGGACTGGCCGAAGGCGCTCGAGACCTTCCAGGCGGCCGCCGCGCTGAGCCCGCGCGACGGTTCCGCGATGATCGAGGTCGCTCAAACCTGCTGGTGTATGCGCCTCTACCCCGAGGCGGTCGATGGGGCCGACCGCGCGATCGAGCTCGCCCCGGACCAGGCCTGGTCGTACCTCGCGAAGGCGTTCGTGCTCTGGAGCTGGAAAGGCCGCGACGGGTTGGCCGACGCGCGGACCGCGCTGGAAGGCGTCCCGAAAGACCATGAATGGGCCGACTGGGCCTGGTTCTATCAGGAGGCGTTCGAGGGGCGGAGCGCCGAGGCCATCGGCCGCATGGAAGCGAAGCCCGAGGAATGGATTCGCAACAAGATTCAGGCGCTTCCCAAAGCGCTCCTGGCGGCGGAGCTCTATGCCGCTTCCGGGGATACGGCGGTCGCCCGGAAAGGATTTGAGGCGGCCCGCCGGCTGCTCGAGCGCGAAGTCCTGGCCGTTCCCGAGGACGGCCGCTATCACAGCTCCCTGGGCGTTGCCTACGCCGGGCTGGGCCTGCGGGAGGAGGCGGTGCGCGAAGGACAACGCGGCGTCGAACTGCTGCCGATGTCGAAAGACGCCGTCTATGGCGCATCCCATGTCATCGACTTAGCGCACATTTACACGTTGCTCGGGGACACGGAGAAGGCCGTCGAGCAGCTCGAGTTCCTCCTCTCCCGGCCGGGCTGGGTCAGCGCGCCCTGGCTGAAAGCAAACCCGGTCTGGCGCCCGCTGCGGGGGGATCCGCGCTTCGAAGCGCTCTTCGAGAAATACGGGGACTGATATCCTTCGCGGCCGGGAACATGAAGAAGAGGTCCGCGGCGCCAGCGGGAGAATGAGGTTGGGTGCCGCCCGGGGCGTTAAAAGACGATCGTGGCCTTGAGGACGCCGTCGGTCCGGTCGGCGGCTGTGGCGAAGGCTTTTTCCGCCTCCTCGATCTTGAAGGTGTGGGTGGCCAGCCAGTCGATGTCCAGGTGCTTGGCCTTGACGAGCATCAGTCCCTGATTCACGCACCGGTTCTGCCGCCGGAGGAACCGGAGGCCGATCTCCTTGCGCCGCAGCCGGGCCGAAAGGTAGGAAATCCGTTCGTCCGGGGGGATTCCAATCTGGTAGATCCAGCCGCCGGGCTTGACCAGCTCGACGGCCTGTTCGATCGCCGCCGGGTCGCCGGACGCTTCGAAGACGGCGTCCAGCCCGAGCGGTTTCCGCTTGAAAATCTCCGAGACGACGTCGAGGCGGTCGGGATTGCCGCCCCAGGCGGCGCCGGCTTTGAGCGCGGCCGCAATCCGGGCGTCGGAGCGGTCGGTGGCAAAGATGTCCCCGTGGCCCTCGGTTTTGAGAACCTGGACGAGTAAAAGGCCGATCGGTCCCGTTCCCAGCACTCCGATCGACGGCCCGAGCGTTCCGACGGCCAGGGCCCGGGCGTGGAGGGCGATCGACAACGGCTCGACCAGCATCGCTTCCGTCATCGTCAGCGTCTCGGGCACGGACAAAAGATTGCGTTCGGGCATGACGAAATATTCCGCCAGGCAGCCGCTCCGCTCGCCGGGGTGGCCGAGAAAAGAGACATGCCGGCACGTGTGGGGCCGCCCGGCCCGGCATTGGTCGCACGTTCCGCAGGAGATCGACGGCTCCACGGCCACCCGGTCGCCGGCTTTGAACTGTTTAACCGACGGCCCGACGGCCTCGACGAAGGCTGAGCACTCGTGGCCGACGACCGCCGGATAGGGGACCGCTTCGCCCCCGATGCGGTCCGCCGTGAAATAGTGAAGATCGCTGCCGCACAGGCCGGCGAGCGCCGTTCGAAGAAGCACATCGTCGTCGTTCTTGAGGAGGGGTTTCGGGACGTCGCGGATTTCGACTTTCCGCGGGGCGGTCAAAAAGGCGGCTTTCATGTGATCCTTCTCCCCGGCCGAGACCAGGCCGTTGCCCTTCATCATATCAAAAGTCCCGCCGTAAAATCACCCTTTTCCGCTTCTTTGGAAAAAGAGAATGCCCCGGTCCTTCCTAAAAAAAGCCCCGTCCGCGGAGGGACGGGGCTTGGGACGAGCGCGGGGAAACCGGATTTTTATTTTTTCGGCTTGACCTGGATTTTATCCAAGCCGGGTTTTTTCGCGCAATCGGCCGCGAAATCCTGCTCCCGCTGGGAATTGACGTAGTCGGGATGCTGGAACCGGTAAGTGAACCGGGTGTGTTCGTCGTACGTCCCCTGGAGCAGGGCGATGACGTCCTCGATGAAGACCCGTTCCTCGTCGGTGGGGATGACGAAAATCTTGACCTTGGAGTCTTCGGCCGAAATCTCGGTTTCGGCGTTTCTCGTTTTGGCCAGCTTGTTTTTCGCCTTGTCCAGCTTGATGCCGAGGAATTCGAGGCCGTCGAGAGATTTTTCCCGGATGAGGTCGGACATTTCGCCGACGCCGGCCGTGAACACAATGGCGTCGGCCCCGCCGATGGCGGCCAGGTAGGCCCCGATGTATTTCTTGATCCGGTAGGACTCCATCTCGATGGCCAGGGCGGCCCGAGCCTCGCCGGCCTCGGCCGCTTTCTGGACATCGCGGCGGTCGGTGTATTTGCCCGTGATGCCCAGAAGACCCGACTTCTTGTTCAACAGGTCGTTCATCTTGGCCGGTGCGATGTTCTCCTTCTCCATCATCATGAGGTCGATGGCCGCGTCGTGGTCGCCGGCGCGGGTGCCCATGACCAGCCCTTCCAGAGGCGTCAGGCCCATCGAGGTGTCATACGACACGCCGTTCTTGATGGCGTTGGCCGAGACGCCGTTGCCGATATGGAGGCAGATGAGATTGGTCTTGAAGGGATCCTTGCCCAGCAGCAGGGCGGCCCGCTTGGCCACGTAGAGAAACGATGTGCCGTGGAAGCCGTAGCGGCGGACGCCGTACTTCTCGTACCACTCGTAGGGCAGGGCGTACATGTAGGCGTGGGCCGGCATGGTTTGGTGCCAGGCCGTGTCCATGATGGCCATGTGGGGAATGGACGGAAGGACGTCCATGGCTGCCTCGATGCCCAGAACGTTGGGCGGATTGTGAAGAGGGGCCAAGCTGTAGAGAGCCTTGAATGTGTCGAGGGAGGCGGCGTCGATGATGACGGATTTTTTGAACTTTTCGCCTCCGTGGACGACCCGGTGGCCGACGGCCGAGATCTTCTTCAGGTCATCGAGCACGCCGACCTTCGGGTCGAGCAGCGTGTCGATGATGAGCTTGAGGGCGTCCTTGTGGTTGGCGCAGTCGTGGTCGATCTGGATCGGCGCGCGGCCGAGACCGGCCTGCTGAATGAAGCTTTTGCCGATGCCGACGCGCTCGACGATGCCGGTGGCCAGGGTGACCTTCTTGTCGTAATCGTACAGACGGTACTTGGCCGAGGAGCTGCCGCAGTTGAGGGAGAGAACGATCATGGAATTCTCCTATGTGACGCGTTCGATCTATTCTTGACCGCTTACAGGCCGGCGGCCTGGACGGCGGTGATGGCCGTGAGATGGACGATGTCGTCGACGGAGCAGCCGCGGGACAGGTCGTTGACCGGCTTGGCGATGCCCTGAAGAATCGGTCCGACGGCCTGGGCCTTGGCCAGCCGCTCGACGAGCTTGTAGGCGATATTGCCCGACTGGAGGTCGGGGAAAACGAGAACGTTGGCCTGGCCGGCGATCGCCGAGTTCGGCGCCTTGGCCTTTCCGATTTTCGGGATAATGGCCGCGTCGGCCTGCATTTCTCCGTCGATCTTCAGGCCGGGGGCGAGCTCCTTGGCGACGGCCACGGCCTTCTTGACTTTGTCCACGAGCTCGTGCTTGGCGCTGCCGTAGGTCGAGAAGGATAGCATGGCCACCTTCGGATCCATTCCGCAGAGAACCCGGGCGGTCTCGGCCGAGGCGACGGCGATTTGGGCCAGCTCGACGTCGGATGGGGCGGGCATGACGGCGCAGTCGGCGAAGACGAACATGCCGTTGTCGCCGTAGGAGCAGTCAGGGACGATCATGACGAACGAACTGGAGACGATGTTGATCCCCGGCTTGGTCCGGATGATTTGGAGGGCCGGCCGGATGGTTTCGCCGGTCGAGTGGACCACGCCCGAGACGAGGCCGTCCGCTTCGCCCTTGTGGAGCATCATCGTCCCGAAATAGACCGGGTCGGACATGAGCTTGCGGGCTTCCTCGGGAGTCATTCCCTTGGCTTTCCGGATCTCATAATAAGCCTGGACGTATTCCTCGAACTTCGGGGACGCCGCCGGATCGACCGAGGGGATCCCGGAGACGTCGACGCCTTGTTCTTTGGCCACGGCCTCGATCTTCGCCCGGTTGCCAACCAGAGTGACTTGGGCGAGCTGTTCTTTGGCGATCTGGGCGGCCGCCTTAATCGTCCGGGGCTCCTCGCCTTCGGGAAGGACGATGCGGCGGGGCGTCGCCTTCGCTTTTTCCTTGAGACTCTCGAGCAGGGTCATGGATGAATCCTCCATACGGCAATTCCCTTGTCGATTATTAAATGTTTATAAAACAAGGGGTTGGAAGGCGTATTTTGCCTTTCCGCGCCTGAAAAGTCAATGTTTTGGACTGGTCCATGATTTCGGCCGCGAATCCGCCTCTTTTATAGAGGGAATCCATGGAATTTTCTTTGTTTCGCGGCCGGGGAATCAATCCTCGATGCCGTGGCGGGCGGGGACGCCGGCCTGGAAATAATGCTTGATTTCCTTCATCTCGGTGACGAGGCCGGCCCGCCGGATGAGCGCTTCCGGAGCCCGGCGCCCGGTCAAAACGAGCTCGACGGACGGAGGTTTCTCGTCGAGAAGGGCCAGGACGTCCGGCAGGCCGAGGAGGCCGAAGTGAAGGGCGACGTTGATTTCATCCAGGACGACGATGTCATACCGGCCGGAAAGCATCGCCTTCCGGCAGAGGTCCAGCCCTCGGCGCGCCCGCCGGACGTCTTCCGGATCCGGCCGGCCGGCGGTCCGGATCAAGCCGGGACGGCCGAAGGTCGCAAACGTGATCAAGCCGCCGAGCCGCCGGGCGGCGGCCCGCTCTCCCGAGGACCGGGCTTTCATGAACTGGCCGAAATACGTGCGGTAGCCGCGGCCGGCGGCTCGAAGGGCCAGGCCCAGGGCCGCCGTGGTTTTTCCTTTTCCGTCACCGGTGTAGATTTGAACCTGGCCCTGGAGGGCGGGCGGTCTTGATTTCGCTCTCTTGCTCTTCATTGTTCCCGATTCTACCACGAGCCGTTCGGCTTGCATAATTCCCTGTCTTGACTTATATTGCCATTGACAGCGGGTCCACCTGTCATCCAATCACGAAAAAAAGGCGAAGGAGTCTCCCATGGCCAAGACCATCACCCTGACCCAAACCGACTATGACCGGTTGAAGGCGTTGACTTCCGTCGATCCGGATCCCTCGGATCTCGATAAAAACGCTTTCCAGGAGCTCCGGGCCGAGCTTGATCGGGCTGTCGTCGTCGATCCGAAAGAAATCGACCCGAACGTCGTCACCGTGAACTCGCGGGTCCTTATCCAGGACGTCGCGACGGGCGAGGAAAAGGAATACACGCTCGTTTTTCCGCTGGCGGCTGATTTCAGCGTGGGAAAAATCTCGGTCCTGGTCCCCCTGGGAACCGCTCTGCTCGGATTTCGCAAGGGCGACGTCGTCGAGTGGAAGGTGCCGGGCGGACTCCGTAAATTCAAGATCAAGAAAGTCCTCTACCAGCCGGAAGCCGCCGGGAATTTCGAATCCTAGCCGATCGACTTGGCCAGGGCCCCCCATTTCTTGTCCAGGCGGAATCCCCGGCGGAGGAAAAAGCCGGGAAGGTAGAAATGGGTCAGGACCGTCGTGTATCCCTGGCCGGCCATCCGCCCGCAAAAATCGTCCACCACGGCTCCGCCCAAGCCGCTTGACTTCAGCCGGGACGTGATGACGACCGCATCGATGAAAACGACGGACCGGGACATGACCCGGTAGCACAATCCTCCGACGATGCGGTTCTGGCGGTCTTGGAGGATGAAATGCCGGTCTTGTTGGGAAATGACCTTGGGGAAATTCTCCTTGTAGAAGAGCCGATAGAGGCGGCCGATGTCGGCCGGGTCGGTTGTTTCGCTGAAGGCGTACGTTTCGCCCCGGCGGTCGACAAGAAAGCTCCGGACGACGATCCGCTCCGCCCCCTCTTCGCCCTCGACGACGACGTCGAGACGGCGGTCCGGCTCGAGATGGGGAAAAATCATCCGGCTGAAGACGGCCCGGTCCCTCTCGTCGTTCAAGGCGGCTTGGAGATCGGACAGCTCGACGTGCCGGACGGCCGGGGCCTTGGGATTCTCCGACATCAAGGCCAGGAGCCGGTCGAACAGCTCCTCCTCCTTCAAGCTCCGCCCGGCGAAATAGGTGTGGCGGTAGAGATGGTAGCGGACGATCTCCGGGAAGCGGCCCAGGTCGTATTTCCGGTGAAGATCGAGGACCTTTCGTTCCCGGTCCCGGGAGTCGGCCTTCGGATTGGCCGCCTCCCATTCCTGAAAGGCCCGGACGGCGTTGAGCCCGGCCAGCGGGATTCGGTAGCTTTTTTCGAACCGGGCGCGGTACTCGGCCAGCAGCCGGCGCAGGCCGGCCAGCTCCGGTGAGGCGGGCTTCCCCCCGCCGAGGTCGTTTTGAAGTTCGACGAAAAAGGCCGCCGCTTCATCACGGCCCAGGGCGTTGTAGCAGGCGTCGAAAATCCATTCCAAGTCCGTTTGCTCCCGGATCCAAGGATAATCGGCGGCCGTCCGACGGTAAAAGCGGTCGACGAGCGGACGGACAATCGACAGAGTGTTCCGGTACGGCGTCCGGGAGTCGAGAGAAGCGATGATCGTCGCGTCCCGGTACTCGATTTCCGGGACGATGGCGTTGAGGGGGGAAACGGGGCCCGGCACGATCCGGCGGCCGGTCATTTTCCAGGCCCGGAAGAAGACGGACATCGCTTCAATGTAGAGCTTCCGCCAAACCGCCAGTTCGGGCGGAGGCGCGCCCGCCGCCCGGCGGCCGGCGTATTCACGGATCTTTTCCCAGAGGGTCAGGTCGCCGATGTATCTCCGGGAGACGGCGCCTTCCCCAAGCCGGATTGCCCCAAGGGGAGCCATGGCCGCCGTCTCCTCCGGGTGGTCGGCCAGGAAGGCCGACCAGAGAATCGTCCGCCATTCGCGGTCCGACCACGGCCGCCCTTTGAGGAAAAGCTTCAGGTCATAATGGCGGCTGGAGGTCGTATTCAGGCTGATCCGGTAATCGGGGAAGGAGGAGACGGAATGGGCCCGGGAAATCCAAATGCCGGCGGCCGGGATGTCCCTCGGGTTGAAATCATCCGGGCCGAAGGCGAACCGGATGGACTCGTGGAGGAACGTCGTCCCGAGGAGAAGCGTTTTCAACCGGCGGATCTCGGCGGGACCGAGCCCTTCCTCGAAAACCAGCCGGTCTTCTTTTCTCAAGACGCCGAAGGCGGCTTTCTTGCCGTCTTTTTCGATCCCGTGTGTGAGCTTGGCCAGGAGCTTTTCGGCCGAGGCGGCCAGCCCTGGATCGGCCGTATGAAGAGCCCAGGCCGCCAGCTCCGCCCGGATGGAGCCGAAGAATTCCGGGTGAACCCGGGTCAGGTTCGCCAGCAGCCGGAGGATGCGGTCGAATTGGAGTCGGGTGACCGGATTGGCCGGCCAGGTCATCGTTTCCCGGTAGGCGATCATCCGCCGGCGGAGTGAATCCAGGCGGCTTTTGCCCGGCCGGGCCGAGACGATTCCCTCGATGCTCCGGGCATTGAGGAACGGCTTGCCCGACTGGACGAAGGCCGGCAGAAGCCGGCTGTAATCGACGTTTGGATTGTCGAGGAGAAGGAGGCGGTAGGCCCAGCAGCGGACGTCTTCGGCCGGATGGCCGGCAAGGGCCCGGAGACGGCTGCGGATGAGGTTCGTGGTTCGGAGATCCGGCTCCTGGAAAAGCTTTTCCAGCTCGTCGAGAAGGCCGTCGAGCGGCTTCCGTCCGGAAAATAGGATCCGGACGAGGATTTCATTGAGGCGGAGGAGGGGAGTGTTCCGGATATTGGACGGCTGGGCGATATCCTCCGTCGGGGCGAGACGGACGCGCCGGTCGGGAAGGAAGACGCGGTCCGTCGCCGGCTCCAGCGGCAGGTCCCAGCCTTCCTTGCAGGGGGAAAAGCGGATCAAGGCGGGATTGCCGGCCCAAAGAATCGGCTGGCGGGCGAACAAGCCTAAATCGACGACCGTCCCCTGGATTTCGTATTCCAGATCGCCCACCAGCCAGACTTTCGGCCGGGCCGTCGGCCGCAACGGCAGGCGGAGCTTCCGGTTCCGGTCGCGGAGGCCGCGGGCGTCGCGCGTGATTTCGTCCTCCAGGATGCCCAAGTCGCGGAAGAACCACAGCGGGATGCGGACGGTTCCGCCGGGGCCGGCCAGCTCAAGATAAGGTTTGCGGTAGAGCTCCTCGATCCGGCCGGAAAAATTCTCCTCGATCCGCTTCCGGTTGAAGGAACCCTTGGGAGTCACCTCGCCCCAGGCGGCGTCGAAATCGCGGTCGAGGACGGCGAAATTGATGACCCGTTCGTAAGGAGCCAGGTCGGCGTTGGCCGCGGTGACGATCCGCCGGTAATATTCCCGGCCGTTATCCTGGACCAAGGCCGAGGCCAGGACGGTGTCGCTGCGGTCGGGAACGATGAACAGCACGTTGGTGGGCCGCCCGTCTCCGACGAGAAACGTCCGCTTGATGCCGGGGACGCCGATGAATTTATCCTCGACCTTGCGGGGAGCGATCGTCTGGCCCCGGTTGTTTTTATAAATGTCCTTGATCCGGTCGATGATTTGGTAATAGCCGTTGGACAGCCGCCGGAAGATGTCGCCGGTCTGAAGCCAGTAGTCGGTCTCCGGATTTTCCGGGAAGGGGATGAGGCTTTCCGGCGCGGCCGCTTCCAGGTAAGGGGCGATGTAATGGCCGGAGGCCTCGAGCTCGCTGTCTCGGCCGAGGCGGAGGCGGACGCCCGGAAGCGGCAGCCCGTGGGTGTTGTCGACGTACCGGCCGGGAGAAGTCATGGTGATTCCTCCGGTGCCCTCGGTCATGCCGAACCCGCTCGAAAGGTTGATGCCCTCCTGTTCGAAAAACCGGAAGACTCTCGGATCCAGGTAACCGGCGGCGGACAGGCCCCAGCGGAGCCGCTGGCCGACAACCGAGCGGATGACGCTCTTCCGGTCGGCGCCGGAGGTCTCGTCCAGCTTTTCCAGGCACCTCTCGTAGAGCTGGGCCCAGCGGACGGGGACGCTGATGAATCCCGTCGGATTGACCTTGGGGAAGAGGGTGAACAGCGTGTCGGCCGAGGGATTCCCGGCGAAGACGTATGTCCCCCTCCAGAAGATCATGCCGAGAAGCTCCAGGTAACGGCCGAACGTGTGAAAGAGGGGAAGAAAGCTCAGGAAGACCTCGTCGTCGCCGACGTCGGGCAGGGCCGCCGCCCGGGCGAAGCGCTTGGAGACCAGGTGGTAGGAAGAAAAGGACACGCCTTTCGGCCGCCCGGTCGAGCCCGAGGTGAACATGACCGTGGCGACTTCGTTGACCGGCCGGCGGCGGCGGGCCTCGAGAAGCGATTCGAGGGAACGAACCGGCCGGCGTTTGGCATATTCAATGAGGACGCCGTCCTTTTCATTTTCCGGCTTCCCGGCCGGGGCCACGGTCAAGATCCGGAACGGCCGGGCCGTCCGGCGGCGGACTTCGCCCAGGATTTTCCGGCGGTCCGGCCGGTCGGTGAGGGCGATCGTGATGTTCAGAGCGTCGAAGATCTCGACCAAGTTGTCGATGTTGAAATGGGGATTGATCGGCGTGTCCAGAATGTCGTAAAGGAGGCAGGCCAAATCGGCCGAGGCGCATTCGACGTTGTTTTCCGCGTAGATCGCCACCCGGGGCTCCGCTCCGTCCTCCTGGCCCATGGCGTAGAATGAGCCGGCGAGCTCCCGGACCCGGCGGCCCACCTGTTCGTAGGTCCATTGGACGGGCGTGGACGCGGACATGTCTTGGAAAAGGATCTTGTGAGGCTGTTCCCGGATCCGGCTTTCGAACAAGTCGAGGAGGTTGTAGCCGGTGAGACGGATGAAGGCGAAGACCGTCTCCGCCCATCGGTTCAACAGGTCCGGTTCGCCGAGCGCCTGAAGAAACGTCCGGCTCGACGTCAGGTTCAGGTATTCCTTGGCCGAGGCGGCCGCCGGAAGGCGGCCCGAGGAGACGGCGGATTCGGCGGCTTCCAGGATTTCCCTCGCCCGAAGAGGAGTCGGAGATTCGAATTGAAGCGCATGCCAAGGGCTGGATCGGTATCGCCCCGCGGCGGATCCGCCTTTCTTCATAAAAAATATTATACTCCGGAACGACCGGTGTTTCCAGCAATTCTTGACATGCCGGTAAAAATGGTCTATAGAAGGATTAGGCCATTATAAGGTGGATTAGTCCATTTGGAGGAAATCATGGAAAAGATGAAGCTGGACAAAAGCTCTTCCGCTCCGCCCGCTTATCAGCAAATCATCTCCTTTTTCGACCAGCAGATAAAAAACCGCGTTCTTCTTCCCGGCGACAAGCTCCCTCCCGAGCGCGAGCTCGCCGAGGAACTCGGAACGGCCCGGGGAACGGTTAAAAGAGCCTACGAGGAGCTCGTCCGCCGCGGGCTCATCGAAGCGTTTTCCGGCCGCGGATCTTTCGTCGCCGGGGAAGCGGTCGCTCCGGTCGAGGATCGCAAAGACCGGGCGATCCGGCTGATCGACGAGCTATTGGATCAACTGGGTCGCCTTAAGTTTTCCGCCCAGGACATTCGGATGTTCTTTGACCTCCGCCTGCTGGGCCGGGAGGACAGCCTGCGGAATCTCTCGGTGGCCGCCATCGATTGCAATCCCGAAACCCTAACGATTTTCGAGCGCCAGTTTCTCCTGATCCCCAACGTCAACCTGGCTCGGATCGACCTGGACGACTTGTTCGAGGATCCCGGGGCGGGCGCCCGTCTCGAGATCTTCGACCTCGTTTTGACGACCACCACCCATTACCAGGAATTGATCGACCGCTTCCCCGAAATCCGGAGCAAGGCCGTCCAGGTGGCCGTCGCCCCGACCCGGACGTCCATCATCAGCCTGGCCCGGCTCACGCCGGCTCAGCGGATCGGCATCCTCAGCGAATCGAGAAAGTTTCAGGCGATCATCCTGGACCATCTCCGGACGTTCGACATCCCCTCCACCGGCGTCAAAACCCTCTTCATCTCCCAGCTCGAGCGTCTCGACGAGTTCATCGCCGCGCTCGACGCGGTCATCGTTCCGGCCGGGTATTCCCTGCAGAAAAACCGGGAGCACTTGCCCGCTCTCCAGGCGTTCACCGAGCGGGGCGGGATCATCATCCCCTTCGATTACCAAATCGAGCGGGGCTCGCTCCTTCATGTCGAAGAGCGGCTGCGAACGCTCCTGGACGAGGAAAAAAGGAGCGTCTGATGAATCCGCAAAATATCGTTCTCGGCGTCATCGGGGCCGACTGTCACTCGGTCGGCAACAAGATCCTGGATGCCTATTTCTCCGAGGCGGGTTTTCATGTGACCAACCTCGGAGTGATGGTCAGCCAGGAGGAATTTATCGACGCGGCCGTTGAGACGGATGCCGCGGCCATCCTCGTCTCCTCTCTTTACGGTCACGGAGAAATCGACTGCGAAGGCCTTCGGGCCAAATGCATCGAGCGCGGCCTGGACCGCATTCTCCTCTATGTCGGCGGCAACCTCGTGGTCGGCAAAACGCCCTATGAGGAGGTCGAGAAGAAGTTCTTGGACATGGGCTTCAACCGCGTCTTCCGCCCCCAGGTCGACCTGGCCGAGGTCGTCAAGATGCTGAAAGCCGATATCGCCGCCGCGAGCCGTCCATGACGCCCTCGGCCCTCGCCTCGATCGACATCGGGTCGACCTACACCAAGGGCGCCCTGTTCGCCCTGGAGGCGGGGGCTTTCCGGCTTCTCTCCCGGGCCGAGACGCCGACGACGGCCGACAACCTGGCCGTCGGTTTCGGCCGGGTCCGGGAGAAACTCGGCCCCGGCGGCCGAGGGCCGGAGGAATTTCCGGTTTACTTGTCCTCCTCCGCCCGAGGCGGTCTTAAGATCGCGGCTCTCGGGCTGACGGCCGACTTGACTCTTTCGATCGCCCGGATGGCCGCGTATTCGGCCGGAGGCAAGATCGTCCGGACGTATTCCTATGAGCTCGCGGCCGACGAGATCGCCGGCCTCGAAGCCCTCCAACCCGACATCATCCTCTTCACCGGGGGCACCGACGGAGGCAATTCGGCCGTCGTCCTCCGCAACGCGGAGCTCCTGGGCCGGTCCTCGACCGCCGCGTTCATCCTCTATGCCGGCAACGCCAAGGTCCGCGACCGGGTCCTGGCCTTGCTCGACGGCAAGGCGGCGGCCGCCACCGATAACGTCATGCCCGAGGTCGGGACGATCCAGATCGAGCCGGCCCGCGAAGTCATCCGGAAGATCTTCCTCAAGCGGATCGTCGACGGCAAGGGACTGTCGACCGTCGTCCGCGAGACCGGTCGCGATCCCTGGCCGACGCCGCTGGCCGTCTTCGAGCTCGTCCGCCGGATCGGGGCCTCCCAGCCGGGCTGGTCCGATTTCGGTCTCGTCGACATGGGCGGGGCGACCACGGACTTCTACTCCCACACGGAGGCCTTCACCGGAGGGGATTCGGTCCTGCTTCGCGGCCTGCACGAACCCCTTCTCAAGCGGACGGTCGAGGGCGACCTCGGACTCCGCGTCTCGGCCGCCGCCTTGTGGGAATCCGAGCGGGCGTACTTGACCTCGCGCCTGGCGGCCGCCGGCCGTCCGATCGAGGATTTCGACGCGTACATCCACCGCGTTTCCGCTCAACCGGAGTCGCGGCCCGAAGGCGGCGCCGAGCGGGCGTATGACGAGATGATGGCCGCCGCCTGCGTCCGGGCGGCCGCTCTCCGTCACGCCGGAACGCTCAGCCGGGTTTACACGCCCCAGGGCGGCTTTCACGTTCAGCGGGGCAAGGATCTCCGCCGGATCACTCGCTTGATCGGGACCGGGGGATATCTCTCCCGGACCGAAAACGCCGCGATTCTCCTGGAGGCCTGCGCCCCCGGCCAAGCCGACGCCGATTCCCAACCCCTGCTTCCGGTTTCCCCCGCGGCTTACGCCGATGAGGGGTATCTCTTCCCCCTGCTGGCGAACCTGGCCGGGGATTATCCCGACGCCGCCGCCCGGACGGCCGTCGGCGGACTCCGTGTTTTAAAAGGATGAACGCATGAGATACGAACCCATGGCCTGGAAGGATTTCTTGACCCAGCGCAAATCCGTTCTGGCAACCTGGCCGACCGGCAAGGACGTCGACTTGGAGGGAGGGCTCCGCTACCAACGGGACATTCCCGAGGCGAAGAACTTCGCCCGGGCGATGAGCGGGGCCAAGGCCAAGGGCCGGACCTTGATCCAGCCCCGGGCGGGCGTGGCTCTGATCGATGATCACATCCGTCTCCTGCGCTTCTTGGAGACCGAGGGCACGGCCGACCTGCTTCCGACGACGATCGACGCCTATACCCGCCAGAACCGGTACGAGGAAGCGGCCGTCGGGATCGAGAAATCGACGGCCGCCGGCCATTCCCTTCTCAACGGCTTTCCGGCGGTGAACCACGGCCTGGGCGGCTGCCGCCGGGTGACCGAAGCCGTGACCAAACCGATCCAAGTCCGCCATGGCACGCCTGACGCCCGGCTCCTGGCCGAGATCTCGCTGGCCGGCGGATTCACCAGCTTCGAGGGCGGCGGCATTTCCTACAACATCCCGTACGCCAAGAAAGTCGAGCTCGGGGACTCGCTCCGGGCGTGGCGCTATATCGACCGGCTGGTCGGCTGGTACGAGGAAAACGGCGTCTCGATCAACCGCGAGCCGTTCGGGCCGCTGACCGGAACCCTCCTGCCGCCGTTTATCGGACACACCGTGGCCATCCTGGAGGGTCTCCTGGCCCTCGAACAAGGCGCCAAATCCATCACTCTCGGCTACGGCCAGGGCGGCAACGTTCTCCAGGACCTGGCCGCCCTCTCCTCGCTGCGGGAACTGGCCGGCGAATATTTCGAAAAGGCCGGTTTCACCGATTTCGACCTGACGATCGTTTTTCATCAGTGGATGGGCGGATTTCCCGAGGACGAGGCCAAGGCGTTCGCCGTCATCAGCCTCGGCTCGTTCGTCGCGGCCGCGGCCGGCGTGGAAAAAATCATCGTCAAGTCGCCCCATGAGGCCGCCGGGATTCCGACCAAGGAAGCCAACGCCGCCGGCCTCAAAACCACCCGCCAGATTTTATCCATGCTGACGGACCAAATAATCTGCGGCGACAACGACATCATCCGCCGGGAGAAGAACTTGATCCGGGAGGAAGTGGCTTGCTTGATGAACGCCGTGGAGAACGCCTCGGGCGGCGACCCGATCCAAGGGATCGTCCGGGCGTTCGCCGGCGGCCTGCTGGACGTGCCGTTCGCCCCGTCCATCTTCAACCGCGGCCGGGTTCTTCCGGCCCGCGACAACGAGGGGTTTATCCGCCTCTTCGCCAAAGGCAATCTTCCCTTGTCCGACGAGATCATGGCCTTCCACAAGGAACGCCTGGCCGAGAGGGCCAAGGCCGAAGGCCGGGCGGTCACCTTCCAGATGGTGACCGATGATATCTATGCCATCAGCAAGAGCAAACTGATCGGGAGGCCGAAATGAAAATTGTCAAAACGCTGTTCGTGCCCGGGTCGTCCGCCTTCTATTTCGACGACCAGCGGGCCATCAAGGCCGGGGCCGGCCACGACGGATTTTTTTACACCGGGCAGCCGGCCACGCCCCATTTCAAGTCCGTACGGGTGGCCGGAGAAATCTTGTCCATTCTCCTCGTCCTGGAGAACGGAGCCGTCGCCGGAGGGGATTGCGCCGCGGTTCAGTATTCCGGAGCCGGAGGGCGCGATCCGCTCTTCCTGGCCGCGGATTACCTGCCCCTGCTCGAGACGCGCATCCGGCCGCTGCTCGAAGGGCGGGAGATCGGACCGTTCCGGACGATGGCCGGGGAGGTCGAAAACCTGGAATTCGACGGCGTGCGGCTCCATACCGCCGTCCGCTACGGACTGTCCCAAGCCCTCCTCCAAGCCCGGGCGTTCGACCGTCACCGGCTCATGGCCGAGATCATCTGCGAGGAATACAATCTCCCGGTCGTCGCCGAGCGCGTCCCCGTCTTCGGCCAGACCGGGGACGACCGCTACGTCAACGCCGACAAGATGATCCTCAAAGGCGTGGACGTCCTGCCCCACGCCCTGATCAACAACGTCGACGAAAAGCTCGGTCGGAACGGGGAGCTGCTTCGGGCGTACATCCGCTGGCTGGCCGACCGGATCCGCGCGTTCCGGACCGAACCCTCCTACCGTCCGACCCTCCATATCGACGTCTACGGGACGATCGGACAAATCTTCGGGCTCGACCCGGGACGAGTGGCCGATTACCTCGCCTCGCTCGAGGAGGATTCGGCCGAGTTCCCGCTGTACATCGAAGGGCCGGTCGACGCCGAGGAAAAGGCCCGGCAGATTGAGCTTCTCGGGAAGGTCCGGGAGACTCTCCGCCGGCGCGGCTCCTCGGTCAAGATCGTGGCCGACGAGTGGTGCAACACCTTGGAAGACGTCCGCGATTTCACCGACGCCGCCTGCTGCGACATGGTCCAAATCAAGACGCCCGACCTGGGCGGGATCCAGAACACCATCGAGAGCGTCCTTTACTGCCGGAGGCACGGCATGGAAGCCTACCAGGGCGGCACCTGCAACGAGTCGGACGTCTCGGCCCGCGCCTGCGTCCACGCGGCCGTGGCCGCCCGGGCCGAACGTCTGCTGGCCAAGCCCGGGATGGGATTCGACGAGGGCTTTATGATCGTCCGCAACGAGATGGAGCGCATTCTGGCGGTGCTTCGGGCCCGCCCTGAGGGGAAATAACCATGACTTCCCGTGAAAAAGAATTCCGTGTTCTTTCCGCCACCGCCATTCTCGGCTACGGCTTTCCGGAGAAATCGTTCCGGGCCGGCCTGGCCCGCAAACCCCACTTGATCGGAGCCGACGCCGGCTCGACCGACCCCGGCCCGTATTATCTCGGAGCCGGGAAGGCCTTCACCAATCGGTCCGGCGTCAAGCGCGACCTTCGTTTTATGCTGAGGGAAGGCGTGCGGCGGGGCATCCCCGTGGTCATCGGCACGGCCGGCGGCAGCGGCGCCCGTCCCCATGTCGATTGGTGCGAGGCGATCATCCGGGAAATCGCCCGGGAGGAAAAGTTGACCTTCACCCTGGGCATCATCTACGCCGACATTCCGAAGGAGCGCATCCGGAAACACCTTCGCAAGGGGGAAATCGTCCCCCTGGCCTACGTCCCGCCCCTGACGGAAAAAATGCTGGACGACTCCCTCCACATCGTCGCCCAGATGGGCGTCGAACCGATCCAAGAGGCCCTCCGGAGGGGATGCCAGGTCGTCCTGGCCGGACGATGCTATGATCCGGCGGTCTTCGCCGCCCTTCCGGTCATGCGGGGATTCGATGAGGGTTTGGCCCTCCACATGGGCAAGATCCTCGAGTGCGCGGCCATCGCGGCCACCCCGGGCTCGGGGGCGGATTGCGCCCTGGGCGTTCTCCGCGGGGATTCCTTCATCCTGGAAACGCTCAATCCGGCCCGGACGTTCACTCCCGAATCCACGGCCGCCCACACCCTCTACGAAAAAACCGATCCCTACCACCTTCCAGGCCCCGGCGGCGAGCTGGATCTGACCGCCTGCACGTTCACCGCCCTGCCCGGCGGCCGGGTCGAGGTTCGGGGAAGCCGCCATGTCCCGACGCCCGAATATTACGTCAAGCTCGAGGGCGTTCGGCGGACCGGTTTCCGGACGATCTCGGTCGCCGGCACGCGGGATCCCATCATGATCAAGGAGATCGACGCGATCCTGGAAGCCGTCACCGGCCAAGTCCGCGACATCCTCAAGGCTGAGAAAATCGACGGCCGCATCCAGTTCCACGTCTACGGCAAGGACGGGGTCATGGGCCCCTTGGAGCCCGAGACGAAGATCCGGAGCCACGAGCTTGGGATCGTCATCGAGGCCGTCGGATCGACGCCGGAGGCGGCCGATTCGCTCTGCAGCATCACCCGCTCGACTCTCCTCCATTACGGCTACCCGGGCCGGATCTCGACGGCGGGCAACCTGGCCTTTCCTTTTTCGCCTTCGGATGTCAGAATGGGAGAGACGTTCGAATTTTCGGTCTACCACCTGATGCCGTTGACCGGCCGGACCCCTTTCCCGGTCAAGATCGTCACCATTTGAGACGAGGAGCCGTCCCATGAAACGCAGCATATTATCCGTGGCCAAGGTCATCCGGTCGAAAAACAGCGGCCCGTACGAGCTGACCCTGGACATCATTTTCAAGGACCGGAAAGGCTATGACCTGTTCCGGCGGTCGAACGCCGTGACCAAGGCCACAATCGCCCGACTGTACCGCTGCCGGCCCGCCGACGTCCTCAAGATCGTTTACTTCGAGCCGGCCAAGGCCCTGAAGGTCACCCTCAAGCGGCCGATTCCGTCCGGCCACCCGGGCGAGACCGACATCTACGGCGCCCAGCAGCACGCGCCGCTCTTGAGCCTGATGTTCTGACGCGGAGGAGGCCGGACATGATGAAGTCCAGTCCGCAGCGGACGGTTCACCGGGAAACGCTCATCTACGCCACGTATTACGCCCCGCGCGGCCGGAACCGCCTTTACCTGGTCGCGGCCGAGCTGTCCCAGAAATACCTCACCCCGACGGATCTCGTGATCGGCGTCCTGGGGGCGGAGGGCTCCGGGAAATCGACCCTCATCAAGGGGCTCTTCCCCGGATTGGAGCTGACCAACGACGATGACGGGATCAACGTCCGGCCGACGCCGCTCATCGACTTCGATCCCAAGGACGCCTTTTCCGGGCACACGTTTCACATCGACGTCCGCTACGAGCTGGCTTTCCACCAGAAGTTCGAGCTGGCCGAGGTCATCCACAAGGCCGTTACCCACGGCCGGCGGGTGATCATCGAGCATTTCGACCTGGTTTACCAAGCCCTCGGCTACAACGCCCAGGTTCTGTTCGGCATCGGCGAGGAGATCATCGTCGCCCGGCCGACGGTTTTCGGTCCGTTTCCCCAGGCGATCAAGGACATCGTCGACCGGACGATCAAGTACCGGCTGATGGCCCACTCGGCCGAAGACATCACCTGTTCGATCTTGAAACGGGATTACCATTTCCCGTTCCCTCCGCTCCACTCCGACGTCCGGCAGGGATTCGTCCTCAATTTCAACCACCGGCCCAACGTCGACCTCAAGGAGCTCGAGCGCAAGGTCAACGAGGTCATCGCCCGGAACGAGCCGATCGCCGCCTGCGGCGAAAACCGCATCCGCATCGGCCGGCACGCCATGCCCTGCACCGGGACCCGGACTCATGTGAAAACAGCCGGAGAGATCGAAAACTTCCGGCTTCTGCACGAATACCGTTTCGATTCCCGGACCAAGGAGTACTACATCGTCGGCCTGGTGGGGCAGAAATCCTCGGCCGGGTTCGAGGAAATGATCGATATCGAGGAGTATCTCGAAGGATATGGAGAATAAGGAGACGAGAATGAGCGCCCCCAAGCCTTTCAAGCTTTTCCCGCAGCGGCCGGACCGGACGCGATACCGGCGGGTTTCGGACCGGTTTGTCCGCCGGGTGAAGTGCTCCGGGGGGGAGGCGCTCGCCGTCGATCATGCGGGCTTGGTTCTGCTGGCCGCGGAAGCTTTTTCCGACCTGGCCTTTTACCTGCGGCCGGCCTTCTTGAAGCGCATCCGGGCGATCGTCGACGACCCGCGGGCCTCGGACAACGAGCGCTTCGTCGCCGGGGCGATTCTCAGGAACGCGGCCATCGCGGGCGAGGGCGTTCTGCCCCTGTGCCAGGATACCGGCTCGGCCCAGGTGGTCGGCTTCAAGGGACACCGTGTTCTGACCGACGGCCGGGATGAAGAAGCCCTGACGTCCGGCCTCCGGGACGTTTACCGGAAGCGGAACCTCCGGTATTCGCTCGTCGCCCCGCTCTCCGTTTTCGAGGAAGCCAACACGGGGACGAATCTTCCGGCCCAGGTCGACCTCCTGGCGTCCGAGGGGGAGGAATACCATTTCTATTTCATGGCTAAGGGCGGCGGATCGTCCAACAAGACGGCCTTGTTCCAGGAGTCCAAGGCCCTCCTGGAGGAAAAGAAGCTCGAGGCTTTCCTAGCCGAGCACGTTCGGGCCCTTGGCGTGGCCGCCTGCCCGCCCTACCGGCTGGCCGTTGTTCTAGGGGGACTCTCGCCCGAGATGACGATGAAAACGGTCAAGCTGGCCTCGGCCGGATTCCTGGATTCCCTGCCGACGCGGGGAAAGAAAAGCGGAATCGCCTTCCGCGACGCGGAATGGGAGGGACGGCTGGCGAAAATCGCCGAGGAAACCGGCCTGGGCGCCCAGTTCGGAGGCCGTTTCCTGGTCCACGAGGCGCGATTCATCCGCCTGCCGAGGCACGCCGGCTCGTGTCCGGTGGGGATCGGCGTTTCCTGCAACGCCGACCGAAACTGCCGGGGGAAGATCACCGCGGAAGGGCTGTTTATCGAGCAGCTCGAGAAAGATCCCGGGAGGTTCCTCGAGGGGATTCCCTCCGGTTCGACCCCCGGAGCAACGGCGGTCGATCTGGACCGGCCGATCGCGGAAATTCTCCGGGACCTGTCGGCCTTGCCGGTCGGAACGATGGTCCGGCTGTCCGGGCCGCTCGTCGTCGCCCGGGATATCGCCCACGCCCGGATCTGGAAGATGTTCAAGGAAACGGGCCGCCTCCCCGACTATTTCAAGAACCACCCCGTTTATTACGCCGGGCCGGCCAAGACGCCGCGGGGGATGGCCTCCGGGAGCTTCGGCCCGACCACGGCCCAGCGGATGGACGGTTACCTGCCGGCCCTCATGGCCGCCGGGGCTTCGAAAATCACCCTGGCCAAGGGAAACCGTTCCCCCAAGGTCGTCGAAGCCTGCCGGGAACACGGCGGATTCTTCCTCGGAACGATCGGCGGCGCGGCCGCCCTGATCGCTAAGGAGCACATCATCCGGAGCGAAGTCATCGATTTCGCCGACCTGGGGATGGAAGCGGTCCGCCGGATCGTCGTCAAGGATCTTCCCGCCTTCCTCATCTACGACGACAAGGGCGGGGACCTGTACAAAAAATAAATCCTTTTCCCGGGAGCGATTCGCTTGACTTTCCGCGCCGGTCATGGTCTTTGTTTTGTTTGAGAAGGCCGGCGCCGGCCGTTTCAAGGCGGGGATGGACAACGCGCGGGCGGGATTTCCCCAAGCCCTCGGGGAGAACGGCCGGGCGCATCATCTCCGGCCGAAATGACGGCGGGAAGGAGACGGATCATGAGCGGATCGAACGCTCCCCGCGTCGAAAACAAGGTCGATGTCCCGGCGTTAAAAAAGAAACTGGGAAGGATGTATGTCCTGGCCCTGGCGGTTCTGGGCCTCATGCTGTTCCTTCCGGCCGGGACGCTGCGCTTCTGGGAAGCCTGGGCTTACCTGGCGATCCTGTTCATTCCGATGGCCGGCGTCGGGATCTATTTTTTCAAGCATGATCCCGAAGTCATGGAACGCCGCCTGCGGACGAGGGAGAAGGAAAAAACCCAGAAAAAATTCTCCCTCGCCGGCTTTATCTTATTCGCCGCCGCGTTTCTCATCATCGGGTTCGACCGTCGTTGGGATTGGTCGGCCGTCCCTCTGGTCCTGGTCGTCATCGCCGACGTCATGGTGGCTCTCGGATACGGGATTTTCGTCTTGGTGATACGGGAGAACCGTTTTCTCTTGCGGGTCGTCGAGGTCGAGGCCGGACAAAACGTCATCTCCAGCGGGCCGTACGCCGTCGTCCGCCATCCCATGTATGCCGGCGTTCTGCTGCTCTACTTATTCACGCCCTTAGCTCTGGGAAGCTTTTGGGCCTTGATCCCCTTCGGGCTCATCGCGGCCCTTTTCCCCATCCGGATCCTGAATGAGGAGCGCGTTCTCCTCCGGGACCTCGATGGATACGCGGACTACATGAAAAAAACCAGGTTCCGGCTGATCCCGGGAATCTGGTGAGAGACGGCGGGAGAGCGCCGTCCGCGGATAAAGCCGGGAGGAAAAAATATCCCCCGGCGGAGCCGGCTCGGCCGGCCCCGCCGCCGCCTTCGCCGATTGGCTCCCCTCCTGGGAAAACAGCTTCGCCTCCCTGGCCCGCATCCCCGACGAGCTGAGAATCCACGGGGTGCGCCTCGACGGCCGATGGGTCGGGTTTGCGGCTTATTATCCGGAATTGCGCTGGGTGACGAACATCGCCGTCGATCCGGCGTTCCGGCGGCGGGGGATCGCCGCCCGCCTGATGGACCGTCTTCTAGACGATGTATCCGGCGGGCCGGCGCCCGTTAAACTCATTAATGTGGAAGCGGCCGACGCGGCGACGGCCGCTTTGGCCGAAAAGGCGGGATTCGCCGTCTACGCGCGGCAATACGAGATGGAACGGGAGCTTTGACATGCCCGGGCGGCTTTGTTAATCTGACGATAAATCCCCATGAAGGCGACGAGCCCCGGCCGGTTTTTCCGTCTTGCTGTTTTCGCCCCGGCGGCGGCCGCTCTCTTTGTCATCATCAGTGTCTTCCCTTATGAATACCGCGATTCGGATTCCTCCTGCTACAGCTCCCTTTCGCAGAAGCTGGCCCGGAGGCCGTACGGGGAATGGTGCGCGCCGCAGTGGGGCGGACACGGGGGCAACGAGGGGCTTTTTTTCGAGCATCCCCCCGGGATTTTCTGGCTTCCGGCGCTCTTCATTCAAGCGGGCGTCAAGGCCGACCGGGCGGCTCTCTGGGCGAACTTCGTATATCTGCTGTCGAGCCTGTTTTTGATTTTCAAGCTGGCTGAGAGACGGGGAGATTCCCTCCTGGGCTGGGGGGCGGTCTGGGGCGTCATCCTGACGCCCGCCTTTCTCCAGTACTTGATCCGGGCCAACCAGGAACCTCCTCTGGCCCTGGCCGTCCTGGCCGGAATCTACGGCTTGGTCCGCCTGCGGGATTCTCGTTGGGGCGGTTGGCTGTTCGCTGCGGCCCTGGTTTCGGCCGTAATGATCAAGGGAGTCAGCGCGGTTTGGCTCTCCCTTCCGGCCGGGTTGTTCTGGCTGCTGGCGGCCCGCAACCGGAAGACGTTTTCTTGGATCGCCGCCGGCCATCTGATCGCCCTGGCGGCGGCCGCCTTGTTCGAGGTTTGGTTCCGGGAAACGACTCAGCTGGGCTTTTGGTCGAGTTATTTCGCCGTCCAGGGAGGCCGGAGCTTGGGCGGGGCCTTCCGCCCGCTTCACGCGGCCTATAATTTCGCCTGGTACGCGGCCCGCATTCTTTGGTTCGCCGCGCCGTGGACGTTTTTATTGATTTACGACGGGGCGGCGTCCTTGAGGAAGAAAAGGCCTTTTCCGCGGGATGGATTCGCCCGGTTCCTGCTCCTGTCGGTCCTGATTGCGGCGGTTCTTTTTTCCCTCTCGGACCGCAAGGCGGACCGGTATATTTTCCCGGCGTATCCGCTTACGGCCTTAGCCGGCCTTCTCGTCTTCTTCAAGGTCCGGCCGAAGGCCGCGGATTATTTGGCGAAAGGAGAACGGTGGTTTCCGGCTGCTTTTTCCCTCGCTCTCGTCGTCTTGACCTTTCTCCGGATCTTTTTCCATTCCCATCTCTATCGATACATGAGAATCTGGCCGCAATAGCCGAGGGAGAACGCGCCATGAACTTTCAGGATCTGATCCGCCGTCGCTACAGCGTCCGGGCCTATGACCCGCGTCCCGTCGAGGAAGAGAAGCTCGCCCGTGTTCTCGAAGCCGCATGTCTCGCCCCGTCAGCCTGCAACCGACAGCCGTTCCGGATCGTCGTTGTGCCTACCCGGGGCCGGGAAGAGGAGCTTGGCCGCGTCTACGGGCGGCCGTGGTTCGTCCAGGCGCCCCTCGTTCTGGCCGTTTGCGCGCTTCCGGCCGAAAGCTGGAGGCGGCGGCACGACGGCTGGTGCTCGGCCGAGGTCGACGCGACGATCGCCATGGATCATCTCATCCTGGCCGCGGCCGACGAGGGATTGGGGACGTGCTGGATCGCGGCGTTCGATCCGAAGGCCGCCAGCGAGGTCCTCAACCTCCCCTCCGAACTCGTCCCGGTCGCCTTCACTCCGCTGGGCTACCCGGCCGACTCCCCCGGCCCCAAAAAGCGCCGTCCGCCGGCCGAGCTGATCCGCCGCGGACGTTTCTGACCGTCTGGGAGACCAGGATTAAAAAAGAACGATGGCCAGGTAAATCAAGCTCAGGACGGCGATGACGATGGCCGCGTTCCCGGCCGCCCGCGATTTTTTATCCTTCTTTGAGAAGCCGCCGGCCTTGGCGGCCCGCCGGATGATCAGCGGGCACAAGACGAGAGTGTTGAGGGCCAGGGGGATGACCAGGAAAAGCGAAACCTCCGTCCATTGCCCGCTGTGGAGCATTTGAGCCAGGGCCGCGGAGATCCGGCTCCATCCGGCCGGATCGGCCAGCTTGACGTAGGCTGCCCGAAAAAGGTCGAAGGCGCGGGTCAAAAACAGCAGGGCGTTTCCCATCACGAGGAGAATGATTCCGACGCGGGCCGTGAAGGCCTCATGCTCGGGACTGTGTTTCTTCATGTCGGCGGCCATCAGCCGGCTGTGGATGGCTCCATAGGCGACATAGATCACGAACCCGAAGTTGAGCCAAGCGGCGAACCGGAGCCATGACGTCGGCGGCAGGTAGAAGATCAGATACAGGCAGGACAGGACGCCGAGCAGGGGGAAGATGATGTTTCGGGCGAGGGCGAAGACGGTCGCGGCCGCGGCCAGAAGAAGAATCTTGGCCGGAACGGACGCGGGGACAAACAGGATCACGACGAGGGCCACGGCCGCGTACATGATCCCGCTCCAGAGCCATCCGCCGGGCACCTTGAACGGCCGGGGACGGCCCGGGTCTTTCTTCCGCAGGACGATGATCCCGCTGCAGACGAGGATGAAGGCAAACAGCGTTCCGATGTTGGTCAAATCGACCATCTCGTCGATGCTGGCGAAGGCGGCGAATAAGGCGACGAAGACGCCCGTCAGGATGGTCGCCTTGTGGGGCGTCCGGAATTTCTTGTGGACATGGCTGAAGGTCCGGGGGAGGAGGCCGTCGCGGGACATGCTGAAGAAGATCCGGGGTTGGCCCAGCTGGAAGATCAGGAGGACGGCCGTGTGGGCGATCACCGAGCCGAAGGCGACGATGCCCACGGCCCAGCCGAGGCGGGGGGCGGCGTGCTGGAGGGCCATGGTCAGCGGCTCGGCCTGCTCGGAGGCCAGCTTCATCTTGAGGTCCGGGGTAGAAATCAGGCCGGTGAAGACAGCCGAGACGACGATGTAAAACAGGGTGCAGATGAGGAGGGATCCGATGATCCCGATGGGCAGGTCCCGCTTGGGATTCCGCGTCTCCTCGGCCACGGTGGAGACGGCGTCGAAACCGATGTAGGCGAAAAAGACGATGGCCGCTCCGGCGCTGATCCCGGCCCAGCCGTTGGGGGCGAACGGCGTCCAGTTGGACGGTTGGACCCAGAAGAACCCGACGATGATGAAGAAGGTCAGGACGACGATTTTGATCCCGACCATGACGGCGTTGAACCGGGCGCTTTCCCGGATGCCCCGGATGAGGATGAGGGTGATGACGGCGACGATCCCCACGGCCAGGAGATTGAAGATGATCGGCACGCCGAAGACGTGGGGAGCGTCCCGGAAGACGACCTTGACCCCGTTTTCATCCACGATCTTGGCCGCGGTCCTATAGTCCATGGACAGCCAGTCCGGCACGTTGATATGGAATCCCTTGAGGAAGGTCTTGAAATAGTTCGCCCAGGATATGGCCACGGCGATGTTTCCGACCGCGTACTCGATGATCAGGTCCCAGCCGATGATCCAGGCGACGATTTCTCCCAGGGTGGCGTAAGAATAGGTGTAAGCCGACCCGGCGATGGGGACGATGGATGTGAACTCGGCGTAGCACAGGGCGGTGAAGCCGCAGACCACGGCCGTGATGACGAAGGAGATCATCAGGGCCGGCCCGGCGCCGGGGCGATGAGCGTCGCCGGCCGCGGCCGTGCCGATCGTGGCGAAAATGCCCGCCCCGATGATGGCCCCGATGCCAAAGAGGATCAGGTGGGCGGGCCCGAGAGTGCGCTTCAGCTTGAATTCGGGCCGCTCGGAATCCTCGAGGCATTGGTCCAGTGATTTGGTCCGGAAGAGCTTGCTGCGGGCGGAAAGACGAGCCGGGCGGGGATGGGTTCCGGCGGGAGACGGGTCCATGGTTTCTCCTCGCGGAAAGGGGCGGTCCGGCGCGGGTCGGAAGGCCGTTCCGTGGACTGAAGCCCCATATCTTAGCAAAAAAATCAAGGAAAAGGGAAAAAATCCGCCGGCCGGCTCTTCCGCGGGATTGTCAGGGGGGCGGGCGTTTTGATATGCTTTCCCGTGATGTCATTCCCGTTCCATTCGCCGATGAGGAGGATCGCATGTCCCGTTCGAACGTCCTGTTTTCGATTGTTTTGATCATGGCCGCGGCCCTAGTCCCGGGATGCAAGAAGAGCGAGCCCGGACCCGCGGCCGCCGCCCCCGAATTCCGCTGGCAGGTCGACCAGTTCGCCGACCTGAGGATCCTCCGCTACCAAGTCCCCGGCTTTGAAGCCCTGACGCCGTCCCAGAAGGAGCTGGTCTATTACCTCTCGGAGGCGGCTCTCTGCGGCCGGGACATCGTCTTTGACCAGAACTACCGGCATAACCTGACGATCCGCAAAACGCTGGACGCGATCGTCGAGGGCTACAAAGGCGACCGGACCGATCCGCGCTGGGACAAGTTCATGGCCTACGTCAAGCGGGTCTGGTTTTCCAACGGCATCCATCACCATTACGCGACGGACAAGTTCCTGCCGGAGATCGAGCCGGACTATTTCGCCGGGCTGGTGAAGGGCTCGGAAGGAGCGGCCTTTCCGGCGGCCGCGGGGCAGTCGCTGGACGAGTTCATCGCCTTCCTTCAGCCGATCCTTTTCGACCCGGCGGTCGATGCGAAGAAGGTCTCCCAGGATTCCTCGCGGGATTTAGTGGTTCAATCGGCCGTTAATTTCTACGAAGGAGTCACCCAGGCCGAGGTGGAGCGGTATTACGAGAAGGTCATCGATCCAAAGGACGAAACCCCCGTTTCCTACGGCCTGAACACGAAGGTCGTCAAGAAGGACGGGCGGGTCGCCGAGATCGCCGCCTCGATCGACGGGATGTACGGGCCGGCGATCAAGGAGATCGTTTTCTGGCTGGAAAAGGCGGCCGGCGTCGCCGAAAACGACCGGCAGAAGCAAATGATCGAAGCTTTGATCAAGTACTACCGGACCGGCGACCTGAATGATTTCGATGAATACAACATCCTCTGGGTCGGCGATCTCGACTCCCGGATCGATTTCGTCAACGGCTTCATCGAGGTCTATAACGACCCGCTGGGGCGGAAAGCGACCTGGGAATCGCTGGTCAACTTCAAGGACCTGGAGGCGACCAAGCGGGCGGACCTCATCTCGGCCAACGCCCAGTGGTTCGAGGACAACTCGCCGGTCGACCCGAAATTCAAGAAAAAGGAAGTCAAGGGCGTGGCCGCCAAGGTCATCACCGCGGCCATGCTGGGGGGGGACTGCTACCCGTCCACGCCCATCGGGATCAACCTGCCCAACGCCAACTGGATCCGGGTCAATCACGGCTCCAAGTCCGTGACCCTGGAGAACATCACCTATGCTTATAACCAGTCCTCGCTGGCCTCCGGCTTCGGCCCCGAATTCACCGCCTCGCCCGAGGAACTGGACCGGAGCCGGACGTACGGCGGGCAAGCCGGCAACCTTCACACCGATTTCCACGAGGTCTTGGGCCACGGCTCGGGCCAGCTTCTCCCCGGCGTCAGCTCCGAAGCGCTCAAGAACTACCATTCCCCGGTCGAGGAAGCCCGGGCCGACCTGTTCGCTCTTTATTACATCATGGATCCGAAGATCCTCGAGCTCGGCCTGCTGCCGAACGAGGACGCGGCCAAGGCCGAGTATGACGCCAATATCCGCAACGGCCTCCTGACCCAGATGACCCGGATCCAGCCGGGCCGGACGATCGAGCAGGCCCACATGCGGAGCCGGGCGCTGGTCTCCCAATGGGTCTATGAGAAAGGGATGCCGGAAAACGTCATCAGCCGGATCGAAAAGGACGGCAAGACGTATTTCGTGATCAACGATTACCGGAAGCTGCGGACGCTCTACGGCCGGCTTTTGGCCGAGATCCAACGGATCACGAGCGAGGGCGATTACGAGGCCGCCAAGAATCTTGTCGAGGCCTACGGCGTCAAGATCGATCCGGAACTCCACGCCGAGGTCCTGGCCCGGTACGCCAAGCTGAACTTGGCTCCCTACGCCGGCTTCATCAATCCCGTCTATACGCCCGTCACGGACGGAAGCGGCAAGATCGTCGACGTTAAGATCTCGCTGCCCGAGGATTACGTCGCCCAGATGCTGGAGTACGGAAAGAAGTACGGCTTCCTGTGATTGAATATCAGCGAAACGGCAGGTCGACGATCCGCCAGAAGCCGTTGTAAAGCTCGACGCTTTTCCAGGATGCGCCCGTCGGGCCGTCCCGTCCCTCGAGCTCGGCGGCCAGTCGCTCCCCAAGCCGGCGCATGCGTTCGTCGCTCTTGAAGCCGGCCGAGGCGAAAAGGTTTGTTCCGACGCGGGCGCCATCCGAATGACGGAGGATGCGTCCGCCCGTCTCGATCACGACAAGGCCGTCGGTCTTTCCGGAGACGGGGGAGAGAGCGCCGTCCAGCAGCTTCTCCGGCGAAAAAAGCAGGCTGACGGAGCCGAGGAACGCCCCCTCGGGTCCGAAGACCGGGTATTCGGCGTCGCCGGCCTCGATCTCCTCGACAGTCAGGAAGATTCCGGTCATGACCGGTTCGCGGCGATCCAGCATCCTCTTCACCTGCTCCTGGCCGCTGATGTCCTTGTTTTCGTGGTGACGGTAGGACGCCGGCTCGATCGTCACCATGATCCCGCGGGAGTCGACGGCGGCGCAATCCACGGCCGAGGGGATGGCGAGATAAAGATCCTCGAGGGCTGAGCGGGCGTCGCATCCGGTCAAGCCCGACGCTCCCAGGCGCTCGGCGGCCCGGCGCAGCTCGATATTAACCCGGTTGAATTCCTCCAAGATCGCTACCCGGGCCGCTTCCAGCGCCGCCTCGGAATCGGAAGAGAAACCGGAACATCCGGCGGGAAAGAAAGTCAGGAGAAGGGCGGGAACGAGGAAAAGTGAAGCGATTACCGCATTTTTCATGGTCAGAGCCTCCGATTCCAGGCGGATTGAAACGCCTTCTTATTTTATAAAAAATACTTGACAAATAAAAATCGCCGGCTATACTGTGATTGTGATATATAAACAGTATAAACAAATGATACAAGTAGAACGGAAGGAGCCCCGGTTTTGAAAATCATCATTTCCAACTCCTCGCCCGACCCCATCTACGAGCAGATTGGAAAACAGATCAAGGCCCAGATCCTCTCCGGCGACTTGGAGGAGGGAAGCCCCTTGCCTTCCATCCGGCGCCTTGCCCAAGACCTCCAAATCAGCGTGATCACGACCAAGCGGGCTTACGACGAGCTTGAAGCCGAGGGCTTCCTTGACACGGTGGGGGGCAAGGGCACCTTCGTCGCCGTCCAGAATAAGGAACTTCTCCGGGAGAAGAAGATGAAAGTCGTCGAGGAAGCGCTGGCCCGGGCCGTCGACGAGGCCCGGCTGATGGGTATCGAAGAGAGCCAGGTGGCGGACATGCTCCGTCTTCTGTTCAAGGAGAATATCTGATGGCCGCCGCCCTCGAAATCTCCGGACTCCGCAAGTCCTACAAGGGATTCGCCCTCAAGGACGTGTCGTTCGCCGTCCCCGAGGGCTCGATCATGGGGCTGGTCGGTCCCAACGGCGCCGGCAAAACGACGATCGTCAAGCTTATCCTGAACTTGGTTCGGCGTCAGGCGGGGGCGATCAAGGTCTTCGGCCTGGATAACCTCGCCGATGAAAAAGCAGTTAAGAACCGGATCGGGTTCGTCCACGAGACGCCGGCCCTGGTCGAGGACGTCCCGCTTCGGGATATCGCCTCCGTCGTGGCGCCTTTCTATCCATGCTGGAACCCCGCCCTGTTCCAAGCGATGCTCCGGGAGTTCGAGCTTCCGGCCGGAAAGAAATTCAAGGCCCTGTCCCATGGGATGAAGATGAAATTTTCCTTGGCCCTGGCCCTCAGCCACGACGCCGACCTTCTGATTCTCGACGAGCCGACCTCCGGCCTGGACCCCGTCTTCCGGCGGGAGCTTCTGGACCGTCTCGCCGGCGTGATCCAAGACGGCCGGAAGGCGGTTCTTTTTTCCACCCACGTCACCTCGGATTTGGAGAGGACGGCCGATTATGTGACCCTGCTGCTCGATGGAGAAGTTGTTCTCTCGGCGCCGCGGGATGACATCCGGGATAAATGGGCCGTGGTCAAGGGCGGGCCCGAGCTCCTTGATCCCGTCCGTCGTCCCCTGTTCCGGGCCGTCCGGGAATCGCCCTACGGGGTGGAGGCCTTGACGGGGGATATTCCAGCGTCCCGGGCCGCCTTCCCCTCGGCCGTCTTCGACCGGGCCTCGATTGAAGACATCATGGTCTTCCTGCATTCCGGAGCTTCCCATGATTAAACTGTTCCGCAAGGATTTCATTCTCCATAAGAAATTCGCCTTGGGAGTCGGACTCGTCTATCCGCTCTATATCGGTTATATGGGCTCCCGGATCGGCCACACGACGCTCCTCCCCGTCCTTTGCGCGTTCCTCTACGTCATCGTCCCCTTCGTTCTATTCGGCCGGGAGGACAAGTTCAAAGCCGAAACGTTCACTCTCAGTCTTCCCGTCACCCGCCGGGAATACCTCCGGGCCCGGTTTCTTCTGAGCTGGATATTGATGCTCCTCATGTTCGCCGCCGGCTCCCTCTTGATGGCCGTGGTTCCGGGAGCGAAGCTTCCGGCCGCGACGGTTTTCGGGCCTCGCATGGTTCTTTCCTCCCTGGCCTTCATTGCCGTCTATTTCGGTTTGTTGATGCCTTTGTTCGTCCGTTTCGGCCAGGCCGGGCTGCTCGTTTTTCTCGTCGTTCTGCAGATCACCGGCGTCCTTCTCATGGTTTTCCGCAGCTCCGTCGGCATCGGCTTGATCAAGACGCTCTTTCGCCTGGTTCCTAACGCGGTGGCCGAAATTCAAGCCGCTTTCGGCCCGGCGCCCGCCGTCTTCGCGGTTCTCTCCCTCCTGGCCCTGTTTTCCTACGGCTCGTTCTCCCTCAGCCTGGCCTTGTTCCGGAGGAAGGAATATTAAGGAGGGGCCATGGACTGCGCCCTGGAAATCAAGGACCTTTCCAAGTCTTACAGCCCGTCCGGCCGCCTGACCCGGCCGGCGCCCGATTCCGCCGGGTCGGGCGGCGGGTTTCATTTGAACGAGGTCTCCTTCTCCCTGCCCCGGGGGTACATCATGGGCTTGATCGGCCCCAACGGGGCGGGTAAAACGACGATCATCAAGCTCATCCTGAACCTCATCCGCCGGGACGGCGGCGAAATCCGGGTCCTTGGCCTGGACAATATCGCCGGAGAAATGGAGATCAAAAGCCGGTTGGGATTCGTCCACGACACGCCGTTTTTCTACGAACACTTGACCCTGGCTGATGTCCGGAAAACAGTCGCCCCGTTTTACCGGGACTGGGACGACGCTTGTTTCCGGCGGCTGGCGGAAGAGTTCGAGCTGCCTCTGGGAAAAAGATTCAAGACCCTGTCGCGGGGGATGAAAATGAAGTTCGCCCTGGCCGCCGCCTTGTCCCACAAGGCCGAACTGCTGATCCTCGACGAGCCGACCTCGGGCCTGGATCCCGTCTTCCGGCGCGAACTTTTAAGAAAGCTATCGGCTTTTATCCAGGATGAAGGCAAATCGGTCCTCTTCTCCACCCATATCACTTCGGACCTCGAGCGAATTGCCGATTTCATCACTTTCATCCGCGGCGGCCGGATCGTTTTCTCCTCGCCCCGGGACCGGATTCTCGGGGCCTGGGTTGTGGTCAAGGGCGGGCCGGAGCTCCTGGCCGCCGAGAACCGGCCCTTGTTCAAGGGGATTCGGCAGAGCGCCTGCGGCGTCCATGCCCTGACGGCCGAGGCCGACGAAGCCCGCCGGCGGTTCGGCCGCGAGGCGATCGTCGAAACGGCCACCCTCGAGGACATCATGTTTTTCATGAGCAAGGGAAACGGCCATGCTTAAGCTCGTCGGGAAAGATCTGCTCGCGGCCCGGTGGATTCTGCTCTGTGGAGCGGCCGTCCTATCTCTTTACTCGCTTCAGCCGTTCTTTTCGGCCGGATTCATCCTGGCGGCCGGCGGTGCGCTTGCCCTGGCCGGCCAGGCGACGGTCTTTTTCCTCGAGGATCGGAACAAAACCGAAATTCTCTATCTCAGCCTCCCTGTCTCGAGAGCGTCGATCGTCGGCGCCCGTTATCTTCTGGGAGCCGTCCTGCTGGCCGCCGGCGGCGCGATGGTCTTCGGGATCATCGGCTGGGCGGGCGCCTTGATGCACGTTCCGCGCCCGGCCGGCGGGTTCCCCGGGCTTCTTTCGATCGAAGCGGCGGCCTTGTTTTTTCCGCTGACCGCGTTTTTCCTGTCTCTCTACCTTCCGTTCTATCACCGCTTCGGCTTCGGCCGCGGAACGCTCCTGTTCACGGCCGCCGGCGTCCTTTGCGCCGCGCTGGGCGCGGCCGGGCTCAAGGCCGCCCTCTCGGACGCCTTCGCTTCGGGCGGCGGGGAGGCCGTTATTTTCGGGGCCGTCCGGGTTCTCCGGCTCTCCTTGGGGACGCCCCTTTTTGTCTTGGCCGCCGCGGCGGCTGTCTTCATCCCCTTTCTCGTGTCCCTCTTTCTTTCGACGAGGTTTTACGCCCGCCGGGAGTTTTAATCCCGGCGGCCGGGGGGTATCCGATGAAAAAACAGACTGCTTCCCTCGCTCTTTTCGTTTTGGGCCTGAATATCGGCTTTCTCTTCGCCCCGGCGGGGTTCGCCTGCGACACTTGGGTGGCCCTCAGGGACGCCGTGTCCCGGGGGCGGGTGCTGTTTGCGAAAAACAGCGATCGGACGGTTTTCGACAGCCAGCCGCTGGCCCTTCATCCGCGGAAATCATGGCCGGTCGGCGCGATGATCGACCTCGGCCGCGTTTCCATCCCCCAGGCCGGGGAGACATTCGCCACCCTCGGCTCCGGCCCGTATTGGTGCTGGGGATACGAGGAGGGGATCAACGAGTTCGGCGTCGTCATCGGGAACGAAGGCATTTCCACCAAGCCGTTGCAGGAAGCGATCGCCGCCGCCCGGGAAAGCCGGGGACCGAAGCCGGGCCCGACCGGAATGGATCTTGTCCGCCTCGGCCTGGAGCGAAGCCGGACGGCCAAGGAAGCGGTGGAAACGATCGCGGCCTTGACGGAAACATACGGGCAGTTCGGCTCCGGCCTTCCCGGCCAAAGGCTGGAAGGCGCGTATGACAATTCTTATCTCGTCGCCGATCCGAGGGAAGCCTGGATTTTAGAAACGGCCGGAATCCGCTGGGCGGCGAAGAGGATCGAGGGCGGAACGGCCTCGATCTCCAACACCCTGAGCCTGGGCGGTTCCCTTGACTTGTCGTCGGCCGACCTTGCGGCCCATGCCCGGGAGAAAGGCTGGTGGACGGGAAGCTCCGAAGCCGCGTTCAGTTTCGAACAGGCATATTCGGCCGAGGGACGGGATCAAGAAATCGCCCGGGAGAGAGCCCAAGTCCGGGCGAACTGTTCCCTTGGGCTTCTCCGGGAAAAATCCGGATCGATCGACGAATCTTGGATGAAGCGGATCGCCCGCGACCGGTCCACCGACCCGAGCCTGGACCTGGATGCGACGGCCAGCTCCTGTGTCGCCTCGCTTCCCGCCGACGGCGGCGGACTCCCCGTTTTCTGGTGGTGCGCGTCCGTCCCCTCAAGCGGGATTTTCGTCCCGTTCTTTGTTCATGGAACAGAGCTTCCGGCCTTCCTCTCGGCCGCCGGAACGGCGGGGAAGCGCGTCGTCCCGCCGGAGACGGCCCCGACCGACCGGTATTCGCCCGATTCCTACTGGTGGGTCTTCCGCGACTTGACCGACCTCGTCAATCTCGACCGGCCGGGCCGGCTCGCGGCCGTCCGAAAGGAATTCGACGCTTTGGAACAATCCTTCGCCGCCGCCCTCCCGCCTGTCCTCAAGTCGGCCACGGAACTACGGAAGGCCGGAAAGACCGTGGAAGCGGCCCGGGTGTTGGACGATTTCTCGGCCGCCTGCGTCGAAAGAGCCGCGGCCGCGGCCCGGGCGCTTCGGGATTCCTGGAAACCAGCCGGTTCAGACAAATCGGCGGCGCCGGAAGAGGCGGGCGTCTATATCGCCAATTTCGGGGCTTTCGCGGACGCGGAATGGAACGTCTCGGCCCGGGACGGCCGCCTGTTCCTGGAGATCCCGGGACAGGGCGCCCTTGAGCTCCGTCCGCCGGACGCCGAGGGCTTCCGGGCCCTCGCCGCCTCTCCCCAAGCCGGCGTTTCCTTCAGCCGGCGGCCCGAATTCGGCGTCACGGCCATGATCTTCCGCCGGGGGGCGATGTCCTTCGAGCTGCCGCGAAAGGGAATCGTCCTGCCGCCGGAGATTCCCCTGGAAGAGCTCCGGAAATTTCTTGGGGAGTACCACGGCGACGAGCTCGACGAAACCCTGGAGATTGTCATCAAGAACAACAGCCTGGCGTTGAAAATCTCCGGACAGAAAACCTACGAGCTGCGTCCCCCTGATGCGGAGGGAAAACGATTTTTCCGCGTGGCTCCTTTGGTTTACCTGGTTTTCAAAGAATCGGAAACGGGAGGCGTCGAGTCTTTTACTTACCACCAAGGCCCCTCGTCTTTAACTTATGAGAAAATCAAATGATTCAGGGAAGCCGGGACTCCGGGAATTCATTGATTTCAATCAAGAACGCTTCAGAGGGAGGGATTTCCCCGCTTTTCGCGGCTGCTCCCTCCGGCGGCCTTGGTGGATTCGTTTTTCGATGAGACCGACGATCGTCTTTCAGCCGGCCGGAGGAAACGCCGCCGGGACCTCTTTTTATGAATCGTTTTTTTTATCGTCCCTCCCATGAGGGGGGCGATGATCGGGCCGCTTCCGATGAGGGAAGAAGACGGGGCCCGGGGCGTCTAATAAGAAGGGAGAGCGGTTTCTGTTTTCCGGCCGTCCCGGCCGGCTCCCGACCATTTCAATTTCACGAGGAGGAGGATCCGCATGAAGCGCGTCGTGACGCTTTCGCTCGCGGTGCTCGTCCTGGCCGCCCTCGCCGCGGCCGGGTCGATCACCCTGGACGTCAAGGAGCAGACCCTGGGGAACGGGATGAAAATCCTGGTGATCCCCAATCCGGGCGTGCCCCGCGTCGTCGGCCATGTCTATTACAAGGTAGGATCGATCAACGAGCGGCCCGGCATCACCGGCATCGCCCACGTCCACGAGCATATGATGTTCAAGGGCACGAAAATGATGGGCGTGACCGATTTCGAGAAGGATGCGGCCCTCGACCGGCGGATCGACGAGGTCATGGACCAAATCTACCGGGAAAAGTATTGGAAGCCGGACGGCGATCCGGCCAAAATCGTCGAGCTCCAAAAAAAAGCCGATGAGCTGACCGCCGCCGAAAAAGCCTTCATCGTCAAGGATGACCTCTGGGAGTTGTACATGAAGAACGGCGGCACCGGCCTCAACGCCTCGACGAGCCAGGAAAGCACGGGATATTACGTGACTCTGCCCTCCAACAAGGTCGAGCTTCAAATGCTCCTGGAAGCTGACCGGATGCGGAACGCTTATTTTCGGGAATTCTATTCCGAAAAGGACGTCGTGATGGAAGAGCGGCGGCTGAGCGAGAACAGCCCCGGCTACCTGTTCCGGGAACAAGTCGGGGCCGCCTTTTACGCCGCTTCCCCCTACCACTGGGACGTTATCGGCTGGATGGACGACCTCAAGAAGATGACCAAGGCCGACATGATCGAATTTCACAACCGGTACTACATCCCCAACAACGCCGTGGCCATCTATGTCGGCGACGTGAAACCCGATCACATCTTCGCCTTGGCCGAGAAATATTTCGGGCCCATCCCCCGGGGCCCCGACGTCGAGCCGATCCGGACGTCGGAGCCTCCCCAGTACGCGGAGAAAAGGATGTACGGGGAAGGTGCCGCTCCGACCAGCCTTCAGATGATGTTCCATACCCCTCCGGCCGGCCATCCCGACGCGGCGCCTTTGACCGTCCTGGCCGGCATCCTCGGCGCCGGCGGCGGCCGGGGCGGCTTCGGCGGTCCCCGCGGCGGAGGCGGCGGAACAGGCCGCTTGGAGAAGATCCTGGTCCGGGAAAAACAGCTGGCCGTCTCGGTCGCGGCGTTCCACCGGTCCCAATGGTACGTCGGCGCGTTCCAGTTCAGCGGTTCGCCCCGTCTGGACAAAGGCGTCAAGCCGGAGGATCTGGAGAGAGAAATCTGGGCCGAGATCGAGAACATCAAGACGGACGGCGTGACCGGCGATGAAATTCAAAAAATCAAGAACCGGAGCGAGGCCAATTTCGTTCGCAGCTTGTCCTTTTCGGCCGGACTGGCGAGCGCCGTCGGCCGGGCCGAGCTTCACCGGGGCTGGCGCTCGATCCTCGCCGACAATGAGGCCGTCCAGAACGTGACCAACGACGACATCAAGCGCGTCGCGGTGAAATATTTCGTCAAGGACAACAGCCTGACCGCCGTCTACACGCGGACGACGGGCCGGTAAGGGAGGAAAGCGGCGATGAAAAAAACAATCAGCTTGATGATCGGCGTGTTCATCCTCGTCCTTGCCTCGGGCCTGGCTCAAGTGACGAAGCCGTCCGATTTAAAATTCCCCGCCCTGACCTATGAGCCGCCCGATCCCAAGGCGTTCCGGACGGTCCTGGCCAACGGCTTGCGGGGGTATGTCCAGGAGGACCGGTCCCTGCCCGCGGTCAACATTTCCGCCTTGATCGATTTCGGGAGTCTCTATGTTCCCGAAGGCAAGGAGGGATTGGACGTCCTGCTCGGCGACACGCTCATCCGGGGCGGAACGAAGACCCGCGAGGGCGCGTCCATCGAGGAACGGATCGATTTTCTGGGCGGATCGCTGACATTCGCCGTTGGAGAACGGACCTCGTCCCTCAACCTGTTCGTCCTGAGCAAGGACCTGGACGAGGGCTTGGCCCTGTTCTTCGACGTCCTGATGAACCCCGAATTCCGCGAGCCGCCCTTCGCCCTGGCCAAGGCCCGGGCGATCGAGCAGCTTCGCCAGGCCAACGATCAGCCGGGGATGATCCTGAATCGGGAATACGAAAAGCTCCTGTACGGCCGGCATGCCTTGACCCGCCGGCCGATGAAATCATCCTATGAGAATGTCACCCCGGCCGACCTTAAAGCGGTCCATGCCCGTTATTTCGTCCCGGGTAACGTCATCCTGGCCGCCTCGGGGGATTTTTCCAAGGCCGGCCTGGAGGCCGGGATCAACAAGATCATCCGCGCTTGGAAGGGACGGAAGCCCGCGATACCGGCGTTTTCCAAGTCGTTTCCGTCCCCGGAGCCGGGCGTCTATTTCATCCAGAAACCCATCAACCAAGGCTACATCAGTCTCGGTCATCTCGGCCTCGAGGACACCCACCCCGATTACCCGGCCGTGCAGGTGATGAACTTCATCCTCGGAGGAGGAAGCTTCACCTCTCGCATCACGACCAAGGTGCGTTCGGACGAAGGCCTGTCCTACAACCAGGGCAGCCGGTTCACCACCCGCTGGGGCTTCCCGGGCACGTTCGCCGGCTACGTTCAGACCAAGTCGTCCACGGTCGGCTATGCCGTTTCCCTGATCCAGGCGGAATTCAACCGCATCCGACTGGAGCCGGTCACGGACGAGGAGATGGACACGGCCGTCAGTTATTACATCGACAGCTTCTCCAGCCAGTTCGAGATGCCCCAAGCGACGATGACCGCTTTCGCTAACCTGGAGATGCAAGGCAAGCCGATGAACGAGTTCAAAACCTTCCGGGACAAGATCAAGGCCGTCACCAAGGATCGGGTCCAGGACGTCGCCCGGAAGTACATCCGCCCGGATCAGATGGTCATCCTGATCGTCGGCGACTTCGAGCCGTGCAACGACGGCGGCGACAAATGGGCCGGCCCCTTGGACAAGCTGGGCAAGGTCCACCGTCTCAATCTCATCGATCCCCTGACGGGCGAGGAGATCAAATAAAGGGCGGTCCTTCTGATTGATCCGTCGATTTCATCGTCCCGGGGCCCCGAAGGGCCCCGGGATTTTTTTGGGAAGAGGAAAACTCGGCCTCGAGGCCGAGGAGGAATCATCGCCGGATTTATTCGCGGCGTTTGATCTTGCGGCCCTCAGCCCGAGTTCGAACAGCCTCAGTCGGCTTGGAGCTCAACCAATTCCTGCTCGAGCCCGGAGACGAGCTCCCGGAAGACATTCACCTCGGGTAAAGATAGGGCGTCGCCGAGGCGGCAAGCGCTCTCGAATTCATTCTTCGTCTTCCGGGAGGGGTTCTGGGTATAGGCAAAAGCCCAGAGATCCATAAGCATCAAAGCCGTTTCCCTCTCAAGCGCCATTTGATTTCTCCTTGTCCCTTTTCATACCTGCAAGGAATGTGCCAAGGAGCGCCGGCCCGGGAAGCTGTTTTAAAAGTCCGGATTCATTGACGCGACGCTTTTTCCGATTTACCCTTATCTCAAAGGGCAAGAACGGCTCATGTCGGCTTTTTCGCTTCGGACACGAAAACGGCTGGCGGCGGCCCTGGTCTTTATGATCGCGGGGCCGGCCGGAACGGATGTCGTTTTCGTTCTGGAACAAGAGGTTTCGGATCTCTTCCGCCGGATTTACGAGGAAGTCCAGACCATGCCGGCCCGTCCCGGCGAACGATTCATCCGCCAGGAATTCTTCATCGGGGAGGGCGACGACGACACGTATAAGGATATCGCCGTCTCGATCGTCCTTCCGAGGGAAGACGCTCCGCCGGACATGATCGTCCAGATCACTTGGATGAAGCGCGACCGCCGCGACCGGCGGGTGGCCGTGGCCCGGTCGACGAAAACCTTGCGGTTTATTCTCGAGGCGGACGGCACCCGGCTGGAAGGGGACGAGCCGGCAAACGGCGAGATCGCCGTCCTGGCCCGCGGTTTGTTCACGGCTGTCCGGAACAAAAAACGTCTTCTGGGGAAGGCGCCGTCCCGGGGCTTCCGGGAGCCCCGGGAATATCCATAACGGGCTTTCCGGGAGCATCTCCCGGATTCCCTGATGTAAAATTCGTTTACTAATCATTAAAGATTGTTTTTTTTCCGGGTCGACGCGGGTTTTCTTCCAAAAGGACTCTGACGATCTTCCAGGCCCCGCCTTTGGCCTTGGCCGGGGTGAAAAAAATCGATGAACCGGGAGTTGTCGCTCCTGACTTAGGCCGTCGTTTCGGTCATGTCGAGGATCGTGATCTCGATGCGGCGCCGATCAGCGGAACGCGGATTCCGCCGCCTCGCTCGGTGTATTCGAGGATGATGTCCTTGGTCGGCTCGGCCGCCTTTTCCCGTCCGGTCCGGAGATCGACTTCAACAAGCCCTTGGCCGGCCGGGGATGAAGACCCCGGTCCATGCGTTCGACGCGGCCTTCGAATCAGCCTTCGAGATCGTCGAGGGCGGCCCGGTGGACGGCCGATTCTTCGGCTTCCCGGGGGGAGGAGGGCAACGCCGCGGCCGACCCGGCCACGGCGGCCGGGAGGAGAACGATCATTCGGGGAATGCTCCTGTAAACAGAAGCAAGAGACATGCCGATGATCGGCGGCTCGAGGGATGGAATCCGAGTCTTGAGGGGATCCTTTAGACCGCGGCTTCCGGATTTTCAGCGAGGATTTGAATTTGCTTAGGCGTAAGCTTGTGGATCGTGATCCCCGTGTATCCGTAGAAGATGGAGACAAGGGGATTGGACAGGTTAAGAAAGGCGAAGGGAAGATAGAGCAGCGGGCTGATGCCGAGAGTCGCTCCCATGAACGCCCCGCAGCTGTTCCAGGGGATCAGGGGGGATGTCAGAGTGGCCGAATCCTCGAGGGCGCGGGAGAGATTTTTTGGATGGAGGCCCAATTTCAGGTAAGCCGACCGGTACATCCGGCCCGGGATGACGATGGACATGTACTGGTCCGAGGAGATGGCGTTCATCCCGATGCAGCTCAGGATAGTCGTGGCCACGAGGGAGCCGGCCCGGCGGACTCTTTTGAGCAGAGCCCCGGCCACGGTCTGGAGGATGCCCGTTTTTTCCATGATGCCCCCGAAGGTCAGGGCGCACATGATCAGGGCCACGGTGCTCATCATGCTGTCCAGGCCGCCGCGGGTCAGCAGGTCGTCGACCAGGGGAACGCCGGTGGCGCTGACGAATCCGGACTTGGCGGTCGTGACGACCTCGGCCAGCGTCCGTCCTTGGAGGACCAGGCCGAAGCCCGCCCCGAGAACGGTCCCGCCGAGGAGGGCGGGAAGCGGCGGGATTTTCAGGACGACCATGACGATGACCAGGATCGGGGGGAGAAGCAGAAGCGGATGGATCTGAAAATGCGACTCGATCGTCCGGGAGATCAGGCTGATGTTGTCCGAGGCGATGCGGCCTCCGGCGAACCGAAGCCCGAGCAGACCGTACAAGACGAGAGAGATCAGGTATCCCGGCGTCGTCGTGTAGACCATGTGGCGGACATGGCTGAAGATATCGGTTCCAGCGACGGCGGGGGCCAAATTGGTCGTGTCGGAGAGCGGGGACATCTTGTCGCCGAAGTAAGCCCCGGAAATGATGGCTCCGGCGACCATGGCCGGGGGAATGCCCAGCCCTTGTCCGACCCCGACCAGGGCGACGCCCACCGTTCCCGCCGTCGACCAGGACGATCCCGTTCCCAGGGAAACGATGGAACAGATGATGAGCGTGGCCGCGAGAAAGAGGCCGGGCGAGAGAATCTTGAGCCCGTAATAAATCATGGCCGGCACGATGCCGCCCGAGATCCAGGTTCCGATCATGATCCCGACGATCATCAGGATGAGAATCGCCCCCATGGCCAGAGTGATGCCGTGGATCATGCCGTCCTGGATGGAAGCCCAGCTGTGTCCGTGGCATAATCCGACGGCGGCGGCCACGGCGGCGGCCGCGATCAGCGGGATATGGGCGTCCTGTTTCAGGATGATGATTGTGACGGAAAGGGCGGCGATGAGGAAGAGAATGGGGATGAGGGCGGCCCCGAGACGAACCGGCCGGACCGATCGCGTTTGCTTATTCACGGCGTCGGGCATGAAGAGCCATTCTAAATAAAGGGCGGGGAAAAGGCAACCTTTGGGACGCGGCCGGGCCGTCCCGGTCGAAAACGCGCGGCGGCCTACGGATTGAGGAAATAGGCCGCAAGAAGGCCGATGATCGCGAAGATGATCACGATCAGGAAAATCCAGCGTCTATTTTTGAAGAGCTCCTCGGCCGCTTCCTCGTCCAGGTAGAAACGGTCGTTAGGCGCCTCGACGAGGATCTTTTTCTTGATCAGGCTCTTGACAGCGACCCGCTTCCTGATGTTCAACGATTCCAAGGTCATCGCTTGGCGCGGATCGGTCGCGCACTGATCCCGGAATTTGCCGATGATTTTCTTCTGGATCGCGAAAACGATCGCGGCTGAAGCTCCGGCCATGTCTTCTTCTCCTTCTGAATCCTTATACGGATTTCCCCCCGGCGGGTTGTCTCTTCGTCGGGATGCGCCGCGGCCGCCGCGGCGGTCTCACCCGTCCAGACGGTCCCAGGTCCGGGGAACGGCCGGCGGGAATGTCCAGAGGGACAGGCCGTCCCGGTCGCCGGCGTAGAGGCCGCCGGGAACGTCGCCGCGGTATCCGGCCCAGTCCCGGAAAGGAACGTCGTTGAGACATTCGCCGAAGACGATGCTCTTGGTCTTTTTGGACGGATCGGCGGCCAGCTCCTCCCGGGCGTCGCTGAAGCGGCTGGCGGCCGCGATCTGGGGTTGTTCCGCAGCCAGTTCGACGAACATCAGCCGGCGGAAGATCTTTCCCGGGCGGTGGGTCGCGTACCAGGCGTATTCCTCGGGCGCGAGGTTCGTCAGGAGAAGAAATTGAATCGGGGCGAGAATCATGAAGAGCCGGGGCGCCCGGCTTTCCGGAACCGGGCGATCGATCGACCGGGCCACCTGGGCGGGCGTCATCTCTTCGTGGCAGCCGTGCTTGAGGTAGTCGATCAGGCGCCGCGGCGGGGCCAGCGGGAGGACCGCCCCGCCCGTCTTGACCAGGAAAATCCCGCGGTAGGCGTCGAGCGGCGTGATGTTGAAGCCGTCGTTGGATAGGGCCGTCTTCGTTCGTTTCCCCGAGCGGACGGCGGCCAGGGCGGCCGCGGCGTCGCCGGCGGCGTCCCGCCATCCGCCTTCTTCATAAAATCGGAAGGCCGGCCGGTCGCCCTCGAGGGCGAGGTCGATCATGATGGTCTTGCCGCGGAAATGCTTCCCCGAGCCGGGGCTCCGATGTCGCGCGTACCCCTCGACCCCGAGGCTCGTGGCCGTGACGCTGCCGTTGGGGATGTTGAGAATGAGATTGATTTCCGTGCGCATGGCGCCCTCCTTTTCTGCTGGGGACGGCTCTCTTTTCCGAAGCTGATCGAAAGATATCTTCAGCCCCGGCGAAAGTCAAGAAACGGCGGACGGCGTTGCGTCCGGACGCGCCGGGCCTTCCCATCGACGGCCGTTTCGCCGGCCGCCGCTGAGGGGATCCGGACGCGCGGTCCGTCGCGGCCGATCTTTTAACCGTTGCCCCGGCCGCTTCGAACCGGCCGAGCAGGCCCTCCTCCGGGGCGGTCAAGCGGAGCGGCAGAGGATTCCGCCGTCCTGTCGGACGGATTCCAAGCCAGGTCCGCCGCCGGGAAGAGAAGCGAGGGCATGGCGGGGGCGAGGCGGAGGGAGCGATTCGGAGACGAAATTCTTCTGGATGGACGCCGATTTCTGCCCTTATGACGGCAAAAATCCGGTTGTTGGAGCCTTGTAATAATCCATTTTCTATATCATAGTAAACCGCGAGGCGTCTGTTCTCCGCTTTGCGAGTTTGCACCGGGAGGATTTCCCCATGAAAAAGTCCGCGGCCTGCGCCGGGCTGGTCCTGGCGGTCCTGGGAGGCGCCGCCTGCGCGAAGGCGCCGTCCCCCGATTACTCCATCAAGGATGTTCCTCTTGCGGCCGTCCGGTTCACCGGAGGCTTCTGGGCGGAACGGCAGAAAACCGTCGTCTCCGTCACCATCCGCCACGAAATGAAGGAATGCGAGGAGACCGGCCGGCTCCGGAATTTCGACTTGGCCGCGGCCGCTCTCGGGGGAGAGCCCGGCGGACGCTTGGCCTCGGTTTATCCTTTCGACGATTCCGACGTGTTTAAGCTCATCGAGGCGGCCTCCGATGTCTTGATGCTTCGTCCCGACCCGGACTTGGAGAAAGACATTGACGGCTGGATCTCCCGGATCGGGGCCGCCCAGGAGCCGGACGGCTATCTTTATACGGCTCGGACCATTAATCCCGCGGCTCCACCCGAAATGTCCGGGCCGGAGCGCTGGTCCAACCTCTCGATGAGCCACGAGCTCTATAATGTCGGTCATCTTTACGAGGCGGCTGCGGCTCATTTCCAGGCGACGGGACGGCGCGTCCTTCTCGATATCGCCTTGAAAAACGCCGATCTGATCGACCGGACGTTCGGCCCGGGCGAAACGCAGCTCAAGAGCGTCCCGGGCCACGAGGAAATCGAGATGGGACTGGTCAAGCTCTTCCGCCTGACGGGGAAGAAGAAATACCTCGACTTGGCCCGGTTCTTCGTTGAGGAGCGCGGCCGGGCTTCCGGCCGGAAGCTTTACGGGGAGTATTCCCAGGATCACAAGCCGGTCCTGGAGCAGGAGGAGGCCGTCGGCCATGCCGTCCGGGCCGCCTATCTCTATTCCGGGATGGCCGACATCGCCGCTCTCACCGGAGATGCGCGCTATGTCGCCGTCCTGGAAAGGATCTGGGAGGACGTCGTCGGAAGGAAGCTTTACTTGACGGGGGGGATCGGTTCGGCCGGAGGGATCGAGGGCTTCGGACCGCCCTACGAGCTGGGAAATGATACGGGCTACGCCGAAACCTGCGCCACGATCGCCTTCGCCCTTTGGAATCACCGCATGTTCCGTCTCACCGGCGAGGCGAAATACATGGATCTCTTCGAGCGGGCGGCCATGAACGCCTTCCTTTCAGGCGCCGGGATGAGCGGCGATCTTTTCTTCTATCCCAATCCGCTGGCCTCCGACGGCGGGACGCGGCGGACGCCCTGGTTCAAATGCGCCTGTTGTCCGCCCAATGTCGCCCGGTTCATCGCCGGGATGGGCGGGTACGCTTACGCCGTCGCCGACGACAATGTCTATGTGAACCTCTACGGCCGGAGCACGGCCGAGCTCGCGACAAAACGCGGCCTGGTCCGGCTGACCCAGACGACGGACTATCCGTGGGAGGGAGACATCGAGATCGAAGTCGCGCCGGACGGCCCGGCCGCCTGGACGTTGATGCTCCGGATCCCCGGCTGGTCCCTGGGCCGGCCGCTTCCGGGCGGCCTTTATTCTTACCTCGACGCCGCTCCCGGAACGCCTTCGATCAAGGTCAACGGCCGGGAAACTGCCGCGGTCTTGGACAAGGGCTACTGGGCGGTGAGACGGACATGGGCCCGGGGCGATGTCGTCACGCTTTCCCTCCCGATGCCCGTCCGTCTCGTCCGGGCGAGGGGGGAGGTGGCGGCCGACGCCGGGAGGATCGCGGTCGAGCGCGGTCCGCTGGTTTACGCGGCCGAGGCGGTCGACAACGGCGGGACGGTCTCCAATTTGCTTTTCGATCCGTCCGTGCTTCCGGCGCCGGAGTTCCGGCCCGGGCTTTTAAGAGGCTTGACCGTCCTCGCCGGAAAGGCGACGGCCTTCCGGATGAAGAACGGGAAGGAAGACGCCGTTCCCGGCGTCCTGACGCTGATCCCGTACTACGCCTGGGCCCATCGGGACGCGGGCGGGATGGCGGTCTGGCTCGCGGCCGAGAAAGACAAAATCCGTCCGTCCGGAGGGGGCGCGGAATCCGAAATATGAGGAGGCGGCGATGCGAAAGAGAACAAGGGGAGGAGCGGCCCTGATGATCGCCCTGGCGGCGGCGGGCGGCGCGGCAACGGCTGATCCGGATTATCCCCTCCGGCCGGTGCCGTTCACGGCCGTCCGCCTCAACGACGTTTTCTGGGCGCCGCGGATCGAAACCAACCGGGCCGCGACCGTGCCGTTCGCCCTCCGGATGATCGAGGAAACGGGACGAGTGGACAATTTTCGCAAAGCCGCCGGAAAAACGCCCGGATCTTTCCTGGGAAAGCGATACAACGATTCGGACGTGTTCAAAGTCATGGAGGGGGCGGCTTACACCTTGATGCTCAAGCCCGATCCGGCGCTGGCCGAGACGCTCGACGGCCTTATCGCCGTGATCGCCGCCGCCCAAGAACCGGACGGCTATCTCTACACCTGCCGGACGATCGATCCGAAGAATCCCGCTCCCGGCGCCGGGGCCGAGCGCTGGTCCAATCTTCGGGTGAGCCATGAGCTTTACAACGTCGGCCATCTATATGAGGCCGCCGTCGCCCATTACCAGGCGACGGGGAAACGCGCGTTCCTGGACGTGGCCTTGAAAAACGCCCGTCTGCTCGCGTCCGTCTTCGGCCCGGGCAAGCGGCGCGGCTTTCCCGGCCATCCGGAGATCGAAATCGGCTTGGCCAAACTCTACCGGGTGACCGGCGACCGTGCCTGGCTCGACCTGGCGGAATTCTTCCTGGACGAGCGCGGCCGCTCTTTTCAAGGGGAAAAGTACGCCCCCGATGACCCGTTCAGCGTCTATAACTCCGAGGAGTATCTCCTGAACCACAAACCCGTGCCGGAGCAGGAGGAGGCCGTGGGCCACGCCGTCCGGGCGATGTACCTCTACGCCGGAATGGCCGACGCGGCCGCCCTCGGCGGCCGCCCGGACTACATCCAAGCCATCGATCGTCTGTGGGCCGACGTGGTCGGAAGGAAAATGTACCTTACCGGGGGAGTCGGCGCCCGGGCCGAATCGGAGGCCTTTGGAGCTCCCTATGAGCTCCCCAATCGGACGGCCTATGCCGAGACGTGCGCGGCGATCGGCCACGCCCTCTGGCAGCAGCGTCTTTTCCTTCTGCACGGCGAGGCGAAATACATCGACGTTCTTGAACGCGTGATGTACAACGGCCTGATTTCGGGCGTGGGATTGGACGGCCTGTCGTTTTTTTATGAGAATCCCTTGGAATCGGATGGGAAAACGGCTCTCTACCAGGGACAGGCCGGCCGATCCCCGTGGTTCGAGGTGGCTTGCTGTCCGCCCAATATCCTCCGTTTCCTGCCCTCCGTCCCCGGCTATGTTTACGCTGTCGGCGATGATTCCCTCTATGTCAATCTGTTTGCGGCGAACACGGCGGTCATCGACCTGGCCGGGATGAAGGTGGGCCTGGCCCAGGAGACGAAATACCCGTGGGAGGGAACGGTCAAGTTGACCGTTTCGCCTGAAAAGGAGGCGGACTTCGCCCTCCGGATCCGGATTCCCGGCTGGGCCCGGAACGAGCCCGTCCCCGGCGGCCTCTACCGCTTTTGGGATGAAAGCGCGGAAACGCCGACCTTGACGGTCAACGGCGAAGCCGCCGGCCTCGTCCTCGAGAACGGATACGCCGTTCTCCGCCGGACTTGGAAGAAAGCGGACGTGGTCGAGCTGTCGCTTCCGATGCCGGTGCGCCGGATGGCGGCCGCGGCGGCGGTCGCGGCCGACGAGGGCCGCGTCGCCTTCCAGCGCGGGCCGCTGGTGTATTGCGCCGAAGCCGTCGACAACGGCGGGCATGTCCTCGACCTGTCGATCATGGACGGCGCCCGCTTTTCGGCCGAGTTTCGGCCGGATCTATTGAACGGGGTCGTCGTCTTGACGAGGGAAGCGCTTCGGGGAACGATGCGTCTGGGCGCGGTCCGGGCCCGGGACGTCCTTCTTGTCCCCTACTATGCCTGGGCCAACCGCGGCCCGGGCGAGATGCGGGTCTGGTTCCCCCGGGATTAGCCTTGGGAGGGGGGCGCGGCCTGTTTTCCGGTCTTCGGCGGAATCCCTGTTGATTTTAAAAAGCAAATCGATATAATTAATAGGAATATTCGGAAGACGTTTCGGCCGGATCCAAGGAGCGGATTCCATGCGAAACCTCGTCATTCTCGGAGCGGGGACGGGCGGAACCGTCATGGCCAGCCATCTCCGAAAGCGCCTCCCCCGGGGGGAGTGGGCCGTGACGGTCGTCGACCGGGACAATGAGCATTACTACCAGCCGGGGTTTCTCTTCATTCCGTTCGGCTTTCTCCGGAAAAAAGACATCGTCAAGCCCCGATCGAAGTTCCTCCCCAAGGAGACCGAGTTCATCCAAGCCGAAATCGACCGGATCGTCCCGGCCTCAAACGAAGTCGTCCTGAGGGACGGGCGGACGGTTCCCTATGATTACTTGATCGTCGCGACCGGGGCCGAGATTGTTCCGGCCGAAACGCCCGGGATGCTCGACGGCTGGGGGGACACGATCTTCGACTTCTACACGGCCGACGGGGCCGAGGCTCTGGCGGCGAAGCTCAAGACGTTCTCCGGAGGCACCCTCGTCGTCCACGTTAACGAAACGCCCATCAAGTGTCCCGTCGCTCCCTTGGAATTCGCTTTTTTCTGCGACGCCTGTCTCCGCCGCCACGGCAAGCGCGACAAGGTTGACATCGTCTACGTGACGCCTTTGCCGGGGGCCTTCACCAAGCCGGTGGCGGCCGCGGCCCTGGGGGCTCTCCTGGAGAAGAAGCGCATCCGGATGGTCGCGGATTTCAATGCCGAGCGCATCGATGCATCGGCCCGGAAAATCATCGGGTATGACGGCCGGGAGGTGCCCTATGATCTCCTTGTCACCGTTCCGACGAACATGGGCGCGGAGATGATCGAACGCTCGGGGATGGGCGACGAATTCCGCTTCCTCCCCACCGATCCCCGCACGCTGCGCTCGAAAAAACATGAAAATATCTTCGCCCTCGGCGACGCCACGGACGTCCCCGCCTCCAAGGCCGGCTCCGTCGTCCACTTCCAGTCGGAGATCCTGACGGAGAACATTCTCCGGGCGATCGACGGCCGGCCTCTCGAGCCGGCCTTCGACGGCCATGCCAACTGCTTCATCGAAATGGGCCGGGGCAAGGCTATCTTGATCGATTTCAACTACGAGACGGAGCCGCTGCCCGGCCGGTTTCCTTTCCGGGTGTTCGGGCCGCTCCCCCTGCTCAAGCCCAGCCGGCTCAATCACTGGGGGAAGCTGGCCTTCCGCGGGATCTATTGGCGCCTGCTTCTCCGGGGGAGGAGGATCCCGTTCGTCCCTTCCCGGATGAAGATGACCGGGAAAAAGCGCCCGGCGGCCGCTCCGGGCGCTTGATCGCATCGCCGATGAAAGAAGGAGATACGCCATGCCTCTCAAAACCTATGGGAACACCACGGTCGACGTCGACGCCGAGGGTTACCTGACTGATTTTTCCCAGTGGACGCGGACCGTCGCCGAGGCGATCGCCGCGGAAGAGGGTTTCGCCGCCCTCGGGCCGGCTCACTGGAAGGTCATCGAGTTCATGCAGAAGGAATACAAGGAGAACGGCCAGGTCCCGAGCATCCGCCGGCTCAACAAGTCGGGGGTCGCCTCCACCAAGGAGCTTTACGAGCTGTTTCCGGGCGGCCCGGCCAAGAAGGCGGCCCGGATCGCCGGCTTGAAAAAGCCCGAGGGCTGCGTCTGATTCTCCGGCCGTTTCGAAAGGAGGAGCCATGGAAGACAAAATCAAGAAGGTCTCGATCATTATCTCCAAGGGAGGGCTGGAGGGCGTCTACCCGGGGCTGATCATGGCCAACGGAGCCCGGATGGAGGGCATCGAGGTCAACCTGTTCTTCACCTTTTTCGGCATGGACGCGATCATCAAGAAGAGAATGGGCCGGATCAAAGTCGCCACGGTAGGAAATCCCGGGATGCACATGCCCAGCCTTGTCGGCATTCTGCCGGGCATGTCGGCCATGGCCACCTCCATGATGAAGAAGACCATGGAGAAGCTCGACATTCCGCCCGTCCCCGAATACATCGAGATGATCGCCGACGCCGGCGGCACGCTCTATGCCTGCAAGGCCACGGTCGACATGTTCAAGCTCAAGAAAGAGGATTTCTGCCCCCAGGTGAATTCGATCATCAACGTCGGCCGGTTCTATGAGATCTCGGCCGGCGGACACATCATTTTTACCTGACGCGCCGGACGCTCTGTACGAACCGGCCGGATCCAGCCGGTCCGGGGAACGCCGAGCGTTTCGTCCGGTTTCCCATGAGGAGCGACCCTCCGCTTTAACGTCTTCCTCCCCGTCCCGGAAGACGGGAGGGGAAAGGGGGGGCGTTCCCATCCCGGCCCAAATCCGGCCCGGGAGAACGGGCAAAAGACCTCCCTGGAAAAAATAAAAGCCGATTCGTTTGGGCGAAATCGAGAGCCGCTGTAAAAAACGAAGTCGCCTTCCGCGGGGGGAACCGTAGGATCGGGCAAGCTCTCCGCCCCCCGGGGCTCGGCAAACATCTCCGGAGGGATCAGCCCGGGATTCCTCGTCATCGAAACGCCTTCGCCGGATTGACAGCCGCCTCCGGCCGGAATAAGATTCCGGTCGATATGTTCCCCTCCCGGCGTCCCTTTTCTTATCCCTTTCCGGACGCTCCCGGTTTTCCATGACAAGGAGGACATGATGCAGAATCCCGGCTCGCTGATGTCGCTCAACGGCGTCGATATGGCCATCGTCGCCCTCTATTTCGTCGTCGTTCTGGCGATCGGCTTCTATCTTAAGCGCTTCACCAAGACGGGCAATGACTTTTTCATGGCCGGCCGGGAGATGACTTCCTGGGTGGCCGGCTTGAGCTTCGTCGCGGCCAACCTCGGAGCCCTGGAGCTCATGGGCTGGGCCGCGTCCAGTTATCAATACGGCATCCTGGCCGCCCACTGGTACTGGATCGGGGCGATCCCGGCGATGCTCTTTCTGGCCATCGTCATGATGCCGTTCTATTACATCTCCAAGACGCATTCCGTCCCCGGATACCTTCAGTTGCGCTACGGAAACTCAAGCCGGAGCCTTTCGGCCTTGTGCTTCGGGGTCATGACCGTCCTGATGAGCGGCATCAACATGTACTCCATGGCCCTCGTCTTGAAAGTCGTCCTGGGCTGGGACATCCATTTCAGCATCTGGGTGTCCTCGATCACGGTGGCCCTGTATGTCGCCCTGGGCGGGCTTCTTTCGGCCATCTTCAACGAGGTTCTCCAGTTCGTCCTCATCTGGCTGGGGGCCCTGCTCATCCCCATCATCGGCCTGATCGAGGCCGGGGGTTGGGGGAACATGGTCGCCAAGATCCAGCAGAACTTCCAGGGGGATTACACGCATCTCTGGCGGAGCATCGGATCGTTCTCCGACAATCCCATGGGAATCCATTGGACGGGCATCGTCTTCGGCTTGGGAGCCGTGCTCTCCATGGGCTACTGGACGACCGATTTTCTCGTCGTCCAGCGGGTCCTGGCGGCCAAGGACCTGCGCTCGGCCAAGATGGCGCCGATCATCGGGGCGGGCTTCAAGATGATGGTCCCGTTCATCGTCATTCTCCCCGGCCTCCTGGGCCTGGCCGTCATGCCCGGCCTGGTGGGTGAGGCGGAAGCCTTGGCCACGGGCGGTCACAGCTACAACGAGGTCCTCCCCTTGATGATGGGGCGGTACCTCGGGCCGGGCCTTCTCGGCCTCGGGATCACGGCCCTGATCGCCGGATTCATGTCCGGCATGGCCGGCAACGTCAGCGCCTTCGCCACGGTCTGGACCTACGACATCTATAAGCCGCTCCGGAAAAAGCCGCTCAGCGACGGCCATTTCGTCTCGGTGGGCCGGTGGTGCACCATCCTGGGCGTCCTGGTCAGCATCGGCACGGCCTACCTGGTGATGGAATTCGCCAGCATCATGGACTATGTCCAGGCTCTCTTCAGTTTCTTCATCGCCCCGCTGTTCCCGACCGTCCTCCTCGGCATGCTCTGGAAGCGGACCACCTCGGCCGGCGGCTTCTGGGGGCTGCTGGCCGGAACGGTCTCATCGATCGGGATGTGGATCTGGGTCAAGGTCGATCCCTCGGCCCTCCGGATCATCGCCCTCTCGCCCGGGGCCAAGGCGATGGCCGAGAACATGTACCGGGGGCTGTGGAGCTGCTTGATCTGCGCCGGGGTTACGATCGCGGTCAGCCTGCTCACGAAGCCGAAGCCGGAGAGCGCCCTCAACGGGCTGGTCCGCAGCTGCACGGTCCTGCCCTCGGAAAAGCACTTGACCTTGTTCCGGCGGCCGGCCTTCTGGGCCGGCGTCGTCTTTGTCGTCTTTGTTTTCCTTAATGTCCTCTTCTGGTAAGGAGCCGGCCCATGGCGAAAAAAATGATTTCCATCTGGTTCTTCATCGGGCTGCTTCTGACCGTTTACGGCGTTCTCATCCTCGGGGCCGGGATCTACGATCTCATTGTTCCGGGCCGCCACAACGTCGTCCTGCGTGAATTGCACGCCGGGGTATGGTGGGGGGCCCTGCTGATCGTGATCGGGATCGTCTATCTCGTTTTCTTCAGGCCGAAACGGACCGGCAAGTAATCCCGGTCCGCGGCCGGAGCGGCGCTGGCGGCGGCCGCCCTACCGGATGTATCCCAGGGCCCGGAGCTGTTCCTCCAGGCTCTTGTCCACCCGCGAATGCCTGCCCTCGCCGCGCGGGGGAATGAGGCGGTCGGTGTCGCGGGCTTTTTGCACCAAGCTCCGGATCCGGGCGGGATCGTCCGGATGGTCGAGGATGTTTGTTTTTTCGCCGGGATCGCGGGTGAGATCGTAAAGCTCGACGGCCGGAAAGGCCGGCGGGCGTGCCGTGAAGAAGGCCATGTTTTCCGGGGAGAAGGGGCGGTTCAGAATGACTTTCGTCCGCCCGTCGTTCATGGCCAGGCGCTGGGGGATCTGGCAGTTGAGGATGTTGTCGGCCAGCTCGGCCAGGAAGACGCGGTCGGCCGTTTCTTTCTCCTTCAGGACCGGACGGAGACTTTCGCCGTTGAGGGAGAGATCCCGGAATGGAAGGCCGGCATAATCGAGAATCGTCGGCATCAGGTCGGTCAGGCGGACGACGGGGGACCGGCGCGTTCCCCGGAATTCCGAGCCCGGCATCTTGACGACAAGCGGTACGCGGATCAGCTCGTCGTAGACGCTGTGGGAGTGGTTCCAGCCCCCGTGATCGAAAAACTCCTCGCCGTGGTCGCTGGTAACGATGATCATCGTCCGGTCGTAGAGATCGAGCCGGCGGAGGGCGTCCACGACGGGCTGGACGAGGGTTTCATCGGTGAACCGGACCCCGGCGTCATAAAGGGCGATCACGTTGTGGCGATCGGCCTCGCTGAGCTCCGTGTAAACGCCCGCCCTCCCCCCGACCACCTTGTTGATGTCGACCCGGCTCCAGCGGGCGTCCGGGCGGAGGAACATCGTCCGGTACGGCATCGGGCTTTTGTAGGGGGAATGGACCTGGTAGGTGTGAAGGAAGAGAAAGAACGGCCGGTCGGTGTTTTTTTCGATCCACCGGGCCGCGTCATCTCCGGCCTTGGCCGCTTGACTCGTGTCCATGAGGTCGGCCTGGTCGAGATGATACTCGTCGAAGCCCTTGGCGAATCCGTAGATCGGGCTGACGAAGCCGCCGCCGGTGATCGCCCAGGTCGCGTAGCCCCGGGCCCGAAGCCGCTCGGCCAGGGTGACGGTCTGGGGATCCATCCGGTCTTGCTCGGCGTAGACGCGATGCCTGACGCAATTGAGGCCGGTGAGCATGGAGACGTGGGCCGGCAGCGTCCAGGGCGAGGTGGAATAGGCGTTTTCGAAGACGACGCCGTCGGCCGCCAGGGCGTCGATCCGGGGCGTGAGCGGGCGTTCATACCCATAGGCTCCCACGTGATCGGCCCGGAGCGTGTCGATGGAGATCAGGACGATGTTGGGAGCCGTTTTTTCCGGGATGTACAGGACGGGCTGGATCCAGTAGGAAAAAACGCCCCCGGGGCCGGTCGTGACGAGCCTCAATCCGGCCTCGCCCGTCCGGACCGGAAGAGGGATGCGTTCCCGGAGCTGGTTGATCGTCCGGGACGTCCGGGCCTCGGGCTGTTTGAGGTTGCGCTCGTACAGAACCGTCTCGCGGCCGGCATTCTCGAGGATGATCTGGAACTTGACTTCGCCGCTTGGGGATCCGGCGGCGGCGAGCCGGGCGGCCGAGTGGACGTCATGGACGATCCCGATCCCGAAATCCAGGACGCCCTCGGTCTTGAAGGGAAGCCGGTAGCGGAGCTCGCTCCGGGGCGGGGCGAAGAGGATGTCCATCGACAGCAGGCCCAGGGCTATTTTTCGCTTCAAGCCGAACGCGGATTCGCCGACGCCGGTTTCGGTCATGACGGCGGAGTTGACCGGGTAGGCCCGCTCGCCCAGGGCCGCGGCTTCCGGGTTTTTCAGCGGGCTTTCGAGAACTCCGGCGCTTGTCAGGCCGTCGATGAAGCGGAAGACGACGGGCCCGGCCGGGGATTTCGAGCGGCAAGCCGGCGCGCAGCACGCCGCCAAAATCAGGGCGGGAACGAGTGTCCCCCGGAGGCCGCGCGAACGATGTGTTTTCAAGGGGGGAGATGATAGCATATTTTCTCTTCGGTCCAAATACGCCTTATTCGACGGGCCGATTCGGTGTATTGAGTAAAAATCGTTTGACCGTTCTCTTTTTTCCACATAGAATGGCTTCTTTGCTTTTGACTCATCCCGCCTGAGGAGAGATCGCATGGATCTGCAAAAAATCGTCGACGCGGTTTACGGATACGTCTGGGGCTATCCCCTGGTCATCTTGTGTTTGGGAGCGGGCATCTTTTTTTCGATCCGGACGCGTTTTCTCCAGGTCCGGTTGATCAAGGACATGGTCGGCCAGCTTTGGAGGGGAAGGTCCTCCAAGAAAGGTGTGTCCTCGTTCCAGGGCTTCGCCATGGCCCTGGGCGGCCGGGTCGGGACGGGAAACATCGCCGGGGTGGCCACGGCTATCGGCTTCGGCGGACCCGGGGCTCTCTTCTGGATGTGGATGCTGGCTTTCCTGGGAGCGGGCTCGGCCTACATCGAATCGGCCCTGGCCCAGGTCTGGAAGGAAGAGATCGGGGGCGTCTACCGCGGCGGCCCGGCTTATTACATCGAAAAAGGATTGGGTCAAAAATGGTACGCCGTCATCTTCTCCATTGTCACCATCCTTTCCTGCGGCATCCTCCTGCCGAGCATCCAATCCAATTCCATCACCGTCGCCTTCCGGAATGTGATCCCGAAGCTGTCCCCGTCCGCTTCGGGGATCATCATCGCCGCCCTCCTCGGGCTGATCATCTTCGGCGGGGTCAAGCGCATCGGCAAAGCGGCCGAGCTCATGGTCCCGTTCATGGCCATCGGTTACGTCATCATGGCCATCGTCATCATCATCCTCGACCTCAAGCGGCTGCCGGACGTCCTGCAGATGATCTTCGCTTCCGCCTTCGGAGCCGACGCCGTCTTCGGCGGCATCGTCGGCTCGGCGATCATCTGGGGGGTTAAGCGGGGCATTTTTTCCAATGAGGCCGGACAGGGCTCCGGGCCCCAGGCCGCGGCCGCGGCCGAGGTCCGGCATCCCGCCCAGCAGGGCCTGGTCCAGGCGTTCTCGGTTTATGTCGACACGCTGTTTGTCTGCAGCGCCACTGGATTCATGATCCTCCTGACCGGAACGTACAATGTCGCCGACGGCAAGGGCGGTCAGATCGTCAACAACATTCCGGGCGTCGAGGCCAGCCCCGTCTGGACCCAGATGGGCATCGACACCCTCATTCCCGGATTCGGCAGCTATTTTGTGGCCGTCGCCCTCTTTTTCTTCGCCTTCACCACCCTGATGGCCTACGCCTTCTACACGGAATCCAACGTCGCCTACCTCTTTAAAAAGAAAAGCCTCCCGGCCATCCAGGTCGCCCGCGTGTTCATCCTGGTGATGACTTTTTTCGGGGCGGTCCGTTCGACGACGCTGGCTTGGACCCTGGGCGACATCGGCGTCGGTTTGATGGCTTGGCTGAACATCATCGCCATCCTCTTGTTGTCCAAGGTCGGCCTGGCCACGCTGAAGGATTACGAAGCCCAGCGCCGGAACGCCGGAATCTATTTCGATCCCGAGAAGCTGGGCATTAAGAACGCCGGCATCTGGACGACGATCCGCAAGCGGTATGAGGTCGAGGACGCCGAATCCGGGAAGTCATAAATCCTCCACGGCCGTTCGCCGGCGCCCCCTTCTTCGGCCCAATTGACGCGGTCTTATCCCGTCTGAACGCGGACGTTTATCCCGATTCTTCCCAGGCTTGCCTGAACCCGGCTTTTCTCTACGAGCGGATGAAAGACCGGCTGAAGGCCGCCGCGTATTATGAGAAAGCCGCCGCGAAAGCCGCCCTTTCCCAGCCGGAAGCCGCGGCTTACTATAAAGCGCAAGCCGAGCGCTTGAGGAAGAAATAAACGCTCCCGTTCCCTCCGTGAAAAGAGGAGGACCTCATTTCATCAGGTTGAGAAAGACCGTGATGATGAGGGCGTTGGTGAAATCGATGAAAAAAGCCCCGACCATCGGGACGACCAGAAACGCCCGGGGCGCCCGGCCGTACTTGTCGACGAGGACTTTCATGTTGGCCATGGCGTTGGCCGTCGTTCCCATCATGAAGCCGAAAAATCCCCCGGACATGACGGCGGCCTCGTAATCCTTGCCCATAAACTTGAAAACGGGCCCAAGACAGAACAGGACGAGAAGAACGACCTGGCCGGCGAGAACGACGAAGAGGGGAAGAACGAGTCCGGCCAGCTGCCAAAGCTTCAGGGTCATCAGGGCGATGACCAAGAACAGCGAGAGGGCGACGTGGCCGAGGTCGTCGAGCGTCCGCTGGGAAAGACCGAACACATGCGTCAGGTCGTCCAGATTCCGGATGATCGCGGCCGTGAACATGGCTCCGATGTAGGCCGGAAGGGTGATGCCCAGGGCGGCGAAACCCCGGCTGACCCAGGACCCGATCCACATGGCGACGAGCAGGATGACCAGGCTTTTCAGCAGGATGTAAGCTTCCTTATCCTCGCCGCCCGGGGCAGCCGTTTCGGCCTCGGCCAGCTTGTCCTCGACGACCTGCTCGGCGATGACCACCGGCGCTTCTTTCCGTCCGGCCTGGGCTTTCCGCAGCTTGTTCCGTTCGATGAGACGGGTGGCCACCGGTCCGCCCATCAGGCCTCCGGAGACGATCCCGAACATGGCCGCGGCCACGGCGATGGTCGCCGCTCCGTCCACTCCGGCCTGCTCGAACAGGGGGGCGAAGGCCAAGCCCGTCGCCGGCCCTCCGGTCAGGGTCACCGAGCCGCTGAGGACTCCGAAAAGAGGATGCAGGCCGAAGAGAACGGCGAGGCCCCCGCCGAGGATGTTCTGGAAGACGGCCGCCACCGTGGCGATGATGAAGAACAGGACGACCTGAGGGCCGCCGATCTTGAGCAGGGAGAAGCTGGCTCCGAATCCGATCGTCGTGAAAAAGGCGATCATAAGGGGATCGCGGAGCGTCGTGTCGAACGAGATCAGCGTCGCCCCGTTCTGGTGGGCGATCAGGACGGCGACGGCCACCAGCAGGCCGCCCACGACCGGGGCCGGGATGTTGTACCGGGAAAGAGGGCGGATCCAGCGGCAGAGGGCGTATCCGATGAAGAGGACGACGCCGGCGAAGGCGACGGTCTGGATGAGGTCGAGATTCAGCATCCGATGATTCCTTTCGGCCCGCCGATCAGGCCCGGGCTTTCTTCCCCCGGGCTTTCCAGAAGAAATAGACTGGAATTCCGGCCGCGATGAGGCCCAAGCCGGCGAACGAGTTCCAAAACGTCCGGACGAGCGAATTGACGGTCAGGAAGGCCATCGCCAGGATGAACAGGAGGGGCGTGACCGGATATCCCCAGGCTTTGTAGGGCCGGGGCAGGCCGGGCCTCTTTTTTCGGAGAACGATCACGCCGCCCACGGCCAGGCCCATGAAGATCCAGTATCCGAACATGACGAACGTGAAAAGCTGTTCGAACGTCCCGCTGGTGCAGATGACGGCTCCCCAGGCGGCCAGGACGACGATCGCCACGTGGGGAGTTTTGTATCGCGGGTGGACCCGGGCCATGGACCGGAAAAAAAATCCGTCTTTAGCCATGGCGTAAAAGACCCGGGGGGCGGTCAACAGGTGGCCGTTGCAGGTCCCGGTGATGGACATCAGGATGATCAGGGCGATGATCGACGCCCCGACCGGTCCGACCGCGGCCTGCATGACGTCGGCGGCGATGTGCGGCGACTCGGCCATGACGGGCGCGGGGAAGACGTAGAGATAGGCGAGGTTGGCCGCGATATAGAGAAAGACGACCGCGGCGATGCCGAGAAGAAGTCCGACCGGCAGCTTCTTTTGAGCGTTGCGGATTTCCCCGGCGCTGTACGAGCTCGTCTCCCATCCCTTGTACGCCCACAAGGCGGCGATCAGGGCGACGCCGAAATTGCTCAGGACGTTTCCGGCCGGCCCCGCTCCGGAGGGAGCCGAGAGAAAATTCCGCGGCGTTCCCTTGACCAGGAGGAAGACAAGGACGCACATGCCGATCAGGGCGACGAACTTGATGACCATCAGGAAGTTCATCAGGCCCGCGCCCTTGCGGACGCCCCGGTAATTCACGGCGGCCAGGGCCAGGATCAGTCCGATCGAGACGATCTTGGACTGCCACGGCGACAGGTCGACGAAATAGGGGAGATACTTGGTCGAGAAGCCCACGGCCAGGGAGGCCACCGTCCCTGATTCGATGACGATGAACAGCGACCAGCCGAAGAGGAAGGCGACCATCGGTCCGTACGCTTCGCGGAGATAGACGTAGATTCCGCCGGCGTGGGAGTAGGCGGCCCCCAGCTCGGACAGAGACAGCGCCCCGAAAAGAGTCAGAAGGCCGCCGACGATCCAGACGGCCATCATGATCTCCGGCGTTCCCACGACCTTGGCCACGTTGGGCGGATTGATGAAGATGCCCGAACCGATCATCGTCCCGACGACGATGCCGATGATGCTGAAAACCCCCAGAACGCGGGGCAGCTCGGAAACGGAAGGGGCGGAGGAAGGATTTTGTCCGATGGAATCCATGGGCGTATTAAAATGGATTAACGAAGGGCTGTCAATGCGGACCGGCTCCCGGGCCGCGGTTGACAGGGCGCCGCGGGGGGCATTATCTTGGAAAAACGGCCAAGGGGCCGTTCGTTCGAGGAGGAGAACATGGGAAACCGAAAGGGAGAGAGGATCGGCTGGATCTGCGGCTGGCTGGGCGCTTTTCTCTGGGTCGTTGTCCTCGCCGTGATCTTTTTCGTTCAGGGCCGAGCGGCCGAGGCGGCCGTCGGCCTGGGGATCGCGGCCCTCGCCGTCGTCCTTGTCTTCGCCCTCGCTCCGTGGCGGCATCCGGCCCGGGCGTATTGGAAAATCATGATCCCGCTTTACCTGGTCTTGTTCGCTTCGGCCGCCTGGGTCATTCGGGTTTACGGCGGCTTAAGGGGAATACGCCTTCCGGTTTGGAATCTGCTGTTCTTTGTCCCGATCCTGATTCCGCTCGGCCTCCTCGGCCGAAGAAAATGGAGGGACTTCGATCCGGCCTCCCGATCGGATCATTGAGATCCCGGCCTCATTCCTGCATCATGATGTGGGCGAAAACCTTGGCGTCGCCGACCATGTTGTCGATGAGGCAGTATTCATTGGGCTGGTGGGCGGTGTCGTCGATTTTCGACCAGCAGGCGGCTTCGAATCCTTCCCGGCGGAAATAGGCGGCCACAGTCCCGCCGCCGATTCCGATAGGGCGGCTTTCCTTCTGGTAGACCGCCTGGATCGCGCGTTTCAGCGCTTCGACCACGGCTGATCCGGGCGGCGTGGGGGGGGCGGCTTTGGCCCTCTGCATGGATTCGGTGGTGATCGTCACGCCGAACTTTTTCTCGATCGACCGGCAGGCCGCCTGGACGCGGCCCTCGACGTCCTCGAGCCGGTAATGGGGGAGAATCCGGCAATCCATATAAAAAACGTCCTCGCCCGGGATCGTGTTGATGTTCGGGACATTGGCGTCCTTCTTAGTCGGCTCGAACGTGGAGACGGGCGGCACGAAGAGCGGATTTTTCTCGGGGAAGGCGGCGTAGAGACGGTCGAGCTTGACGGCCAGATAGGCGCCGGCTTTGAAGGCGTTGATCCCCCGTTCGGGGGTTGAGCCGTGGGTTTGCCGGCCCAGGATCTTGATTTTCAGCCAGAGGACGCTTTTTTCTGCGACCTCGATTTCCGTTCCGTCCGGGCTGCCCGCGTCGGGGACGATGATCAGGTCGCCCTTGCGGAAGGCATCGGAATTTTTCAGGACATGGGGGATGCCCTTGGAGCTTCCCGTTTCCTCGTCGGCGACAATGGCCAGACCCACGTTGGAGGCGGGGGCGAGGCCGAGATCGTGAAACGCCTTGACGGCGAAGATGGAGGCGACCAGGCCCTGTTGGTTGTCCTCGACTCCGCGGCCGTAGATGCGGCCCGAGGAAACCCAGGGCTTGAATGGATCGCCCTGCCAGAGGGAGATTTCGCCGGGCGGAACGACATCCAGGTGGGTCATGATCCAAACCGTCCGGGCGGAGTTTCGGCCGGGGTAGCGGGCGACGATGTTGGGCCGGTAGCCGGCCGGCGCGTCGAGATCAGGCGCCCGGATGACTTGGATATCCGTGATTCCCGACTCCCGGAGATAGGCGATGAGAAAATCCGCCTTCCGGGCTTCGCCCTCGCCGCCGGAGGCGGGAGAAATGGCCGGGATGGAGGCGAGCTTGATTTGGAGATCGATCATCTCGTCACGGAAAAGGTCGAGGCGGGCGGCGATTTTATCGAAAGACATCCGCGTCTCCTGTTTTCTTTTGAGTGGATTCCTTTATAACACTCCCCTCCGCCGGACGCAAGCGAAGCCGGGCGAGGCGGGCGGCCAAACGAAAATGTCCTTAGATGGGCGGCGGCGGATCCGGAGAACCGGATCGCCCGGGCGGCCGCAAGATCCGGAGCCTATCGGTTTCACGGAAGACGGCGGAAGGAGGGCCGGCCTTAATGCCGGCCGCTCGGTGGATGAGGCGCGGCGATCGCCGGACTGAAAGCCGGGGGGGTGCTTTTAACGGCCGGCCTCAAAGTCTCGGCTCATCGCGCCCGGCTCCGGCCCGCCTTTGATTGACACCCGCGGAGGGATGTCATACATTTACGAAAAATGCGCATCGGATTCGACGTCCGTCCCTTTCTCCGGCAGGAAACGGGAGTGGGCGTCTACTTCAAGAATCTCCTCTTCGAGCTGGCGGCCCTCGACCGGGACAACGAGTACTGCCTTTTCTCGGCGTCCTACAAGGATCGTTTCCCGCCGGCCAAGATCCCGCCGTTTGAGAAGCTGACGTTTGTCGATAAGCGCTGGCCCGTCCGGGCGGTCAACGCGGCTTGGGACATGTTCGGCCGCCCGAGGCTCGACCGGATCTTCGGCGGCCGGCTGGATATAACGCATTCGCCGACGCCGCTGCGTCTCCCGGCGTCGGGAAAGGCGATCGTCACGGTCTGCGACTTGTTCTTTTTGGAAGAGCCGGAGAAGGCCGACCGGGAAGCCCGAACACGGTTTCTCCGCAAAACCGGACGTTCCCTCCGTTCGGCCGACGGCGTCATCACGATCTCCGAGTACAGCGCCCGGGCGATCCGCGAACGATTCGGCCTGGACGAGGAAAAAATAATGGTGACGCTGCTTGGGCTGAACCGCTTTTTTGAGGACCCGGCCGCCCCGGAGGAAACGGCCGCGGTCCGGCGCCGGTTCGACCTCCCCGGTGAGTTTCTGCTGTTCGTGGGTGCGCTGGAGCCGAGGAAAAACGTCCCGGCCTTAATCGAGGCCCTGGCCCTGGTTCATGAGAGGCATGGACGCATTCCGCTGGTCTTGGCCGGCCGGTCCGGCGGCGACGGGGAAAACGTCGATCGGGCGATCGAGCGGCGGGGGCTCGGCGCGTGGGTCCGCCGAACGGGGTATCTCCCGGACGTCGATCTCCGGGCCCTCTACCGGACCGCGGCCGCGCTCGTTTTTCCTTCGTCGGCCGAGGGATTCGGCCTTCCCTTGCTCGAAGCCATGGCCTGCGGCCTGCCGGCGGCCGCCTCCGGCGTGTCGGCGCTTCCGGAAATCGGCGGCGACGCGGCGCTCTACTTTAATCCCGAGGATCCCGAGGAGATCGCCCGGACGGTCATCCGCCTCCTGGCGGACAGTCCGGCGCGCGAATCCTTGAAAATCCGCGGCCTCCGCCGGGCGGAGCTGTTCCCCTGGCGCCGGACCGCTGAAGCCACTCTCGGATTTTACCGGCGGACGGCGGGAAAGACATGATCTCCGTCCTGTTCGTTTCTCATTCGGCCGAGCTCAACGGCGCGGAGCTTTGGCTCTTGGAAACCCTCCGCCGCTTGGACCGGAGGATGTTCGTCCCGGCCTTGATCATCCCCCGTCCCGGGCCGCTCGGTCCGGCGGCCGAAAAAGCGGGCGTTTCCGTCGACGTCGTGCCGATGAAGTGGTGGGTGACGGAAAAGGCGAAGGTCTGGCGCCAGCCCGCGGCCCGGCTCCTCAACCGGCGGGCCGTCGCCCGGATCGGCCGGATCGCCCGCGAGCGGAAAGCCGGGATCATCTTTTCCAATTCGGCCGCGACGTTCGGCGGGGCCCTGGCCGCCCGCCGCCTGGGAATTCCCCATGTTTGGGCGATCCACGAAATCCTCGCCGGCGACCGCGCGTTTCTCCACTCCTTCCGCGGATCCCGGGCCTTGACCCGGTTCATTCTCGATCGCTCGGCCCGGGTGATCGTCAATTCCGAGTCAACCCGGCGGGCGTTTCCCCCCTCCGGCAAGATCGCCCTTGTCTACAACGGCGTGGAGATCCGTTCCGCCGCGGGGGAGCGGCGCGGAATCGTCCGGGCCGAATTCGGCCTGGAGGAAGGAAGCCGGACGATCGGCGTCGTCGGGAAGCTGTATCCGGGCAAGGGTCAAAAGGAGGTCCTTCTGGCGTTTGCCCGTCTCGCCGGCCGGTATCCCGACCTGAAGCTGATTTTCATCGGGACGGCGGCCGATCGCCGGTACGAACAAGATCTTCGCCGTCTCGTCCGCCTGAACGATCTTGCGCGGCGCGTCGTTTTTGCCGGCTTTCGTCCCGCTCTCTCGGAGGTGCTCCAAAACCTGAGCGTCGTCGTCGTCGCCTCGGTCGTCGATTCGTTCGGCCGGGCGGCCCTGGAAGGAATGGCCGCGGGCGTGCCGGTTCTGGCGGTCAAGGCCGGGGGCCTGACCGAAATCATCCGGCCCGGCCGAAACGGCTTCCTGGCTGAATCCCGGGACCCCGAAGTTCTGGCCGCGGCGCTCGCCGAGATCCTCGATCATCCCGAACGTTGGCCGGCCGTCGTTGAAAACGGCTTCCGGACGGTCCGGGAGGATTTCTCGATCGAAAAACAGGTCCAAGGGGTCACCCGGATCCTGCTGGAGGTCTGCGGGCGGACGATTCTTTGCCCGTCTCCGCCGGAAGCCGGCTCGAACGGACCTCTTTTCGCTTCTTTCCCCGGCGGGGGGAAGGGAGACGGCCGCGGATGAGCACTCCCCTCGTTTCCGTCATCCTCGTTTATTTCAACGACCGTCTCCACTTGGCTTCCTGCCTGGAGTCGGTCGAGGCGGCCGGGCGGGACGTCGCCCTGGAGGCGATCCTCGTGGACAACGACTCGACCGACGGGGGTCTCGAGGACGCCGCCGCTTTCCCTTCCGTCCGGATCATCCGGAACGGGGACAATCCCGGTTTCGGAGCGGCCAACAACCGCGGCGTCCGGGAGTCAAGGGGGGAATTCCTGCTCTTTTTGAACACCGATGCGGTTCTTCAGCCGGGGGCAGCGGCGGCTCTCCTGGAGGCCGTGAGGGCGGATGAGCGGACGGCCGCGGCCGGGCCCCTCTTGTTCTCCGGCGGCGGGAAGGTCCAGGTTTCCTTTGGAGGCCGGGTGGATTTCGTCGGCCAGCTCGTCCAGAAATTCATCAAGAATCCCCTGACGGCCCGGGCGCTTCGGCGCCGGCCGCGCGGGGCGGAGGCCGGCTGGCTGAGCGCGGCCTGCCTGTTTTGCCGACGCGGGGCGTTTGAAGCGGCCGGCGGCTTTGACGAGAGCTTTTTCCTCTATTTCGAGGATATCGATCTTTGCTTCCGCTTCCGAAAGGCCGGCGGCCGGCTGCGTTTCGTCCCCGAAGCGCGGGTCTTCCACGCGGGCGGGGCGACGACGGGTCGACGTCCCCGCGAATCGCGCCTGGAGTACCGGAAAAGCCAGATGCTCTTTTATCGAAAGCACGCTTCGCCGGCGTCCCTCCGCTTGCTGCGGCTTTCCCTTCGGATTCATCTCGGCCTTCAGAGAATCCTCGGGCGTTTCCGGGGCGAGGATGGGAGGGCCATGCGGGCGGCGTACCGGAAGCTGCTGAAACCGGAAAGGGGAATCCCGTGAGACGCCTGAAAGTCCTGGAAATGATCGACAAGCCGTCGCTCGGCGGCGGACAGGCCGTTTTACTGGCCTTGGCCCGGAATCTCAATAGAAACCGTTTCGATGTCTCCGTTTGCGCCGGAGGCGGAGGTCCGCTGGAAGAGGAGGTCCGGCGGGCCGGGATGACGTTCCATCCGGTGGAATTCAGAAAGAATCCGGCGGCCGGCCCCGGGCGGACGCTCATCCGGCTTCTGGCCTCCCAAGGCTTCGACCTGCTTCACACCCACGGCGGCGTGGCCGGCCTCTACGGGCGGAGAGCCGCCCGCCGGGCCGGAACTCCCGTCGTCGTCCACACGATTCACGGCATCCATTACCTTCATTACCGCAATCCGCTGCTCCGCCGGGCGGCCGTCCTCCTGGAGCGGATCTTGAGCCGGTCGACCTCGGCCGTCGTCTGCGTTTCCGAGGCCGACCTGGCCCAAGCCCGACGGCACCGTCTCGCTCCGGACGGCCGGCTTCGTCTGGTCCGCAACGGCGTCCCCTCCATCGAGGCGGCATCCGATCCGGACCGCGTCTCGAGGGGAAGAGCTCTTTGTTCAGAACTGAAACTCCGGGCGCCGGTGATCGGGACGGTCGCCCGGCTTCATCGCCAGAAGGGCGTGGAATATTTCGTCGAGGCGGCGCCGGATATCCTCCGCCGGCATCCGGAGGCGTTTTTTCTCGTTGTCGGCGGCGGACCTCTTGAAAGCCGCGTCCGGAAAGGGATCGAGCGGCTCGGCCTGACCGGCCGCTTCATCCTGTCGGGGGAGCGGCCGGATGCCTTCGACCTGCTGTCGGCGTTCGACATCTTCGTCCTTCCCTCGCTCTGGGAGGGCTTGCCCCTGGTCCTCATCGAGGCCGCCGGCTTCGGAAAACCTATCATCGCCACCGATATCGACGGGTCGCGGGAAATCATCCGAGACGGGGAGACCGGCCTGCTTGTTCCGCCGGCCGACCCGGCCGCCCTGGCCGAGGCCGTCGTCCGCCTGCTGGAGGATGAGGCCTTGGCCCGGCGATTGGCGGAACGAGCCCGAAACGAAATCCCGGCGGCGTTCAGCCTGGAGCGGATGGTCGCCGAGACCGAGCGCCTCTATCTGGACCTGGCGGCCGCGAACGGGCTATAATATTCATTCCCATGAAAAACGCGCGGGTCGCCCTTATCCATGACTGGCTCACCGGGCGCCGGGGCGGGGAAAAAGTCCTCGAGGTTCTTGCGGAGATTTTCCCGGCGGCGCCGATCTACACCCTCTTCCATTTTCCCGGAAGTCAAATCCCCGAGATTGAAAAACGCGTCATCCGGACGAGCTTCCTCCAGGGAATGCCCGCTCTTCGCCGGCATTACCGCTGGTATCTCCCCCTTTTCCCCCTCGCCGCCGAATCGTTCGATCTCCAGGGATTCGACCTGGTCGTCTCCAGCTCTCATTGCGCGGCCAAGGGGATCATTCCGAAGCCGGAAGCCCTCCATGTGTCTTATATCCATTCTCCCGTCCGCTACGCCTGGAACCAGTATGCCGCCTATTTCGGTCCCGGCAAGCTCGGTTTTCCGGCCAAATACATCGTCCCGCCCATGATCCACGGCTTGCGGAACTGGGACGTGACGTCGGCGGCCCGGGTGGACCGGTTCATCGCCAATTCCCGGGCGGTCGCCTCCCGGATCGAGAAATATTATCGCCGGCCGGCCGAGGTCGTTCATCCTCCGGTCGACACGGAATTTTTCGTCCCGCCCGATTCCGGGCCCGAACGGAAGTATTTCCTGGCCGTGACGGCTCTTGTCCCCTACAAGCGGATCGACCTGGCCGTGGCCGCCTGCAACCTGGGCAAGTTTCCGTTGAAAGTCGTCGGGGACGGTCCGGAGATGCGCTCCCTCCGGGCGGCGGCCGGGCCGACGGTCGAGTTCCTGGGATCCGTGGGCGGCGACGATCTCCGCCGGCTCTACCAGGAGGCGATCGCCTATCTCCTGCCCGGCGAGGAGGATTTCGGCATAAGCGCGGTCGAGTCCCAGGCTTGCGGAACGCCGGTGATCGCTCTGGCCCGGGGGGGAGCGTTGGAAACGGTCCGGCCGGGCGAGACCGGCTTGTTGTTCGAGGAGCCGACCCCCGCCGCCTTGGCCGCCGTTCTTGACAAATGCCGGGGGTTGAATTTTAATAAGGCCTCCCTTTGCGCTCATGCCCGGACCTTTTCCCGGGACGGTTTCAAGGCGAAGATGGAAACCCGCCTGGCCGCCCTATGGCGGGAATTCAAGGAACCAAGGTGATCAGCCGGTACCAGGCCAGACTGTCGGCTCTTTTCGTGGCCAGTGATGTGCTGGCCATCACGGCGACCTTCATTTATTCCTATGCCTTCCGTTTTCATTCCTATTTCATCCCGGTGGATCCGGCCAAGGGGATCCCGACCTGGCGCTCTTACTTGTTCGTTCTGCCCTTGTTCCTGGCCGTTCACTTGGCCGTTTTTTTTCTCCAGGGTTTCTACAAAAGCCGCCTCCGGCGGACCAAGATCGATGATTTCTTCTCCATCACGATCAACGCCGTCCTGACGCTGATTGTCGTGATGGCCGTCTCCGGCTATCTGAACGCCTATTCCGGAGGCACGGCCCCGCTTTTCCGGGTGAACATCGTCAAGCTCTCCCATCTCTTTTTGGCCGTTTATTTCATCGGCGTGATCTTCACGATTTCGTTCTTCCGCAACCAAATCTATTTCTTCATGAAGCGGCGGTTCGCCCGCGGCCTCAACCTCCGCAGCGTCCTGGTCGTCGGAGCGGGGGAAATGGGCGTGGCCGTCGCGCAGAAGCTGTTCCAATACAAGGATCTCGGCTTCGTGGTCAAGGGCTTTCTCGACAACCACAAACCGGCCGGGAAAATCATCCAGGTCGACGGGGGAATCCCCGTTCTCGGGCCGGTCTCCGACCTCGGCAAGGTCATCGAAGCCCAGGGGATCCAGGAAGTCTACGTCGCCCTCGAGCTGGAAAATTACCCGGAAATGCTCGAAGCCCTCCAAGTCGTCAACAAATATCCGGTCAACCTTCGTCTCATCCCCGACTTGTTCCAGCTCCTCACCCTGAAAGCCAACGTCCAGGACCTGGACGGCTTCCCGGTCATCTCGGTCGATGAAGTCCCCCTCCGCGGGGCCCGGCGGGTGCTGAAGCGGCTGTTCGACATCGTTGTTTCCGGATTGGCCTTGATCGTCCTGTCTCCGCTGTTCCTCATCGTCGCGATCCTGATCAAGATGACGTCCCGGGGGCCGGTGTTTTACAGCCAGGAACGGTTCGGCCTGGACGGCAAGCGATTCAAGATCCATAAGTTCCGGACGATGGTCCAAAACGCCGAAAAGGCCACGGGCCCGGTCATGTGCGCGCCCGATGACGCGCGGATCACGAAAGTCGGACGGCTTCTGCGGCGGTACAGCATCGACGAGCTGCCCCAGCTGGTCAACATCCTCCGGGGAGACATGAGCTTGGTCGGCCCGCGCCCGGAACGGCCCGAGTTCGTCAAGGAATTCACCGACAGCATTCCGAAATACATGCTCCGCCACAAGATGAAATCAGGATTGACGGGCTGGGCCCAGGTCCACGGCCTCCGGCAGGGGACGTCCATCGAGAAACGGCTCGAGCACGACTTCTATTACATGCGGAATTGGTCCTTTACCCTGGACCTGAAGATCATCTGGATGACCTTTCGGCGGGGATTCATCGACAAATCGATGACTTGAGAACGATCAGCTTTCCTCGGCGGCGCGGCGCTCCCGGAGAAGGCGGAGGCCGCGTTGATAATAGAGAATCCACGAGGCCAGGGTGAATCCGGCCGTGAGGGCATAGAACACGAGCATCCACCCGGCTTGTTTTCCCAGGTGGTTTGTCAGCAGGACCAGAAAGACCGTCCCCACTTGGAAGGCCGTCGTTAATTTCCCGAGAAAGACCGGCAGGACGGTTTTAACTCCCATGATTAAATACGCCCAGAGAACGCCGCCGACGATCATCAGATCGCGGGCGAAGACGATGATCGTCAGCCAGAGGGGGACTCGGTTGGGACCGCCGATCCCGGGGAGAGTCAGGAGAATATAGGAAGCGGCGGTGAGGAGCTTGTCGCCGGCCGGATCCAGAATTGTGCCCAGGCGGCTCCTCTGGTGGAGATGACGGGCGATGAATCCGTCGAAAAGGTCGGAAATCGCGGCGATGAAGAAAATGACCAGGGGCTCGATGGTTTTCCGCTCGAGGAAAGTCCAGATGAACAGCGGAACCAGGAGGATCCGGAAGGCGCTGAGAAGGTTGGGGACGGTCAGGGCCGAGGAAACCCAGTCTTCCGCTTCCGGGCGATCCGTCCGGCTCATTTCCCGGGTTCTTTCGCCAGGCCGGCCAGCAGGTCCAAGATTCGGATCGCCTCCGCGCCGGGCACAGGTTGGTCGGGCCGGAACGTGCGATCGGAGAAGATATCCATAAGTTGGAATGAAACGGCCGCAATGATCGCCGGGGCGTAGGGATGGTCGGCGGGGACGTCGGCTAGATTGATCCGCTCGGGCGGGATTTGGACGACGATCGTCCGGCCTTTTTTCCGCAGGTATTCGACCAGGTGGACGACCGTTTCGGCCATCTCGGCCCGGTTCATCGTTTTTTTCGGCTGGAACGTGTGATTGGAATAGATCTCCATGATCCCGGAGGCGGCGACCTTGACGATGAACGTCCGGGCCCAGGAGGTCGAAATGTCGACAAGAACGGGCGGCCGAACGGCTACTCCGATCCAGATGTCATTGAATTTTGCCCCGATCAGGGCGGCCACATCCTCCTTGGTCACGGCCTCCAGGCCGGGGATTTCCCGGTATTCGTCGGGGAGATCGACGACTCCCAGCCGGGTTTTCAGGGCTTCCAGGCGTTCGGCGACCGTTTTATCGGAAGGATCGAGCGCCTGAAGCTTCTGGAAGGCGTCCAGGCTCCGGGAAAATTGGTTCATCTGGTAGAGCGTCTCGGCGTATTCGCGGAGAACGGTTCGGTCCAGGGGATTGTTCTCGGCGGCCAGGCCGAGGTGAAACAAAGCCCGCGGGTAGTCTTTTTCCCGGGTGAACAGACGGGCCAGGGAAACGTGAGCGATCTGAAGCTTCGGGGCGTATTCGAGGACCTTGAGGAAGGCCTCCTTGGCCGCGGCCGTCTTTCCCGTGCGGGCGGCCGCGTCGGCCTCGAGGATCAGGCTTTCGACGATCGCCGTCCGCAGCTCGTCGGCCTCTCTCCGGGCGAAGGCGTTCTCCGGATCCCGTTTCAGCACTTCGAGGTAGGATCGCAGGGCGTCCTCCCGGCGGCCCCATCGCCGGTAGACCTGTCCCAAACCGAGCTGGGACGTGACGGCGTCCGGAGAGACCGTAAGGGAGCCGACAAAATCGGCCTCGGCCGCGGTCAGGTCGTTGCGGAGGAGGGCGATATAACCCATCGCCGTCCAGTAGAACGGATGGCTTTCCCCGAGGCGGAGAACCGCTTTTTCGGCCTTGTCCGCCCGCTCCAGCCGGAGGAGATTCCAGACCTTGTCGACGGCGATCCGGTCGTCCAGAGAGAGAGCCGCGGAGATCTCGGCCGGCGGATTTTCCAGGTAAATGGTCGGCTCGGCGGGCGGGCTTATGGTCGCGCAAGCGGCGGCGGCGAGGACGGCCGCCAGTGTTCCAGCCGTTTTCTTTACCACGTCGGTTCTCCTGAGACGATATAGGCCGCTAGATCAATGAGGCGAGACGGCTCGGCCATGACCCGGGCCTCGAGATGACCGGCCCCTTCCCGTCGCTTCAGAATCAGCGAGCGTTTTTCGAGTGAAGCCCAAATATCCTCCCGGTCATGAGGGACGCGGATATAAAATACCCGGAGGCCTTCGAAAAGTAAAGCGCGGATGCGGCTTTTCAGGGCCGGAAGGCCTTCCCCCGTCACCGCGGATAGATAGACGCTTTCGGTTTCGATCTCGTTGCGGGCGAGAAAAGCGCGGCGGTCGGGGAGACGGTCGATTTTATTGTAGATCCGGATCGTCGGAATGCCCCGGGCCCCGATTTCGGCCAAGGTTTTCTCCACGGAGGCGGCCTGCGCCTCGGCGTTCGGCGCGGAAAGATCGATCACGTGAAGGATCAGGCCGGCTTCGAGGACTTCCTCGAGGGTTGCCTTGAACGAAGAGAGGAGGGCCGGGGGGAGACGCTTGACGAAACCGACCGTGTCGCTGATGAAGTAGGGCAGGCCGTCGGGGAGCGCGGTCCGGCGGACAAGGGGATCCAAGGTGGCGAACAATTGGGGCGAGGTGAACGCCGATTCTCCCGCCAGGCGGTTGAACAGCGTCGTTTTCCCGACGCTCGTGTATCCGACGAGGGCGGCCGTCCGGATCAAGCTTTCCTTCCGGCTTCGGCGCTGGCCGGCCCGGCGGCCGGCGACCGAACGGACTTCGCGGCGGATCCGGGCGATCCGGGCTTCGATCCGGCGGCGATCGGTTTCCAGCTTCGTTTCGCCCGGCCCGCGGGTTCCGATGCCGCCGCCCAAGCGCGAGAGAGCTTTTCCTTTTCCCGTCAGGCGGGGAAGAAGATAGGTCAACTGCGCCAGCTCGACCTGGAGCTTGCCCTCCGTTGTCCGGGCTCTCCGGGCGAAGATGTCCAGGATCAGCTGGGTCCGGTCGATCACCCGAGCTTCCAGGGCTTGTTCCAGGCTTCGCTGCTGGGAGGGCTTCATATCCTGGTCGAAGAGGACCAGGTCGGCGCCCGTTTCCCGGAGGATTCCCTTGATCTCTTCGACTTTTCCCCCGCCGATGAAAGTCCGGGGGTCGGGCGAAGCCCGGGTTTGAAAAACCTTCCGGGCGATCCGGGCGCCCGCCGCCCGGGCCAGGTCTTCCAACTCGGCCATCGATTCGATCGCCTCCGAACGGTCTCTGGACGAGGTCATCAGATGGACGAGAACGGTCCTGTTCATCGCCGCTCCGCCCGTCCCGGCGCCGGCAAAACCGACGCGGGATCGGTTTCATCCGGTTGGATCCAGCGGACGCCGGGCATTTTCCGAAACCAGGTCATCTGCCGCTTGGCGTAATGGCGGGTGTCGATTTTGGTGAGGGCGGCCGCTTCGTCCGGGCCGATTTCCCCCCGAAGGAGGCGGAGGACGTGCTTGTAGCCGAGGGCTTTGAACGGCGCGGCCGATTCCGGAACGCCGCCGGCCAGAAGTCGGCGCGTTTCCTCGATCAAACCGCGGTCGAACATCCGGTCAACCCGCTCCTCGATCCTCCGGTAGAGATCGGCCCGGGGACGGTCCAAGCCGATTTTAACGGGGCGTTCGTCCCCGAGAAGTCCTTCGGTCCGTTTGAAGTGCTCGGAGATCGGCCGCCCGGTGAGGGTGAAGACTTCCAGCGCCCGGACGATGCGGATCCGGTCGCGCCGGCCGGTCTTTGCCGCGTAGGCCGGATCGACGACGGCCAGGCGCTCCCAGAGGACTTCCGGCCCGCGCTCGCCGGCTTCGGCGTCCAGGGCTGATCGGACGGCCTCGTCCCGTCCCGGACCCGGGAAAAGACCGTCCTCGAGGGCTTTGAAATACAGGCCCGTCCCGCCGACGACGAGGGGGATCCGTTCCCGTTCGCGGACGGCCGCGATCGCCTCCGAGGCAAGGGCGGCGAAATCGGCGGCGTGGAATTGCGTCCCAGCGTCGGCCACGTCGATGAGGTGATGGGGCACGCGGGCCCTGTCCTCGGCCGAGGGCTTGTCCGTGCCGATATCGAATCCGCGGTAGACCTGCATGGAATCGCAGCTGATGATCTCGCCCCCGCGCTCTTCCGCCAGGCGGAGGGCGAAGGCGCTTTTCCCGGACCCCGTCGGGCCGAGGATGAAGACGAGGGTTCGTTCAAAGGATGACAAAGCGGATGATGAAGACGGCCGTCCATACGGTCGTCAGGAGAAGAAGGGCGAAGACCTGCCGGCGGCTCAAGCGCATCCAATTTTCTCCAGATTCCGGACGAGCGCGGTTTCCTGGCCCGGCCCCAGGGTTTTCCGGACCGCCAACACCTCGGCTGTCAGGATTTCGTCATAGCCTCGGACGATGGTCCGGAACACGTCCTCGGGCAAATGCTCGACGCTCAAGCGAAGGGCGGCGTCCACTTCCACCTTTCCGTCGAACTGAAGGGCCATTTTTTGGAAAAGCGGCCCCAGGGAAGGGCGGATCTCGTCGAGCGCCCGGTTTAAAACGGTGACGGCGACCGGGCCGATTTCCTTGGAAACGAATTTGAAAATGAAGGCGCATTTTTCATTGAGGGCTTCAAGGATTCGACCTTGTTCCGCCCCGGGCGAGACGGCCGGAGTTTTCTTAGCCGCCGAGGGTTCGGCCGGAGCCAGAATGCCCAGGCAAAGGAAGGCGAATAGGATTTTCCGGCTTTCCCGGGCCCCGAGCTCGCTCCGCTCCTGGAACCTGCGGAGGGAGGGAGCGCCGCTGAGGATCTGGAGGGCGTAGCGCTCGGGCGGCTCGAATTTCAGGAGGGGGAGGAAAAACGGGGCGGAAACGCGGACCGGCTCTTCCTCGCTCGGCAGGCGGCGGGCGATCATCGCGTCGTTGTGCATCTGTCGGATCCCCTCGAGAATCAGGTCGGGGGTCTGGAGCCGGCCGAGACGGTGGCCGCCCGCGAGCACGGACTCGGGATCGAAAGAATACTCCCCGTCTTCCCGGTCGAAGAGGGTGAACATCCGGCGGGCGAAAAAGGATTCGGCCAGGCTCCAAAGGGGGATCGGGCCGAGAAGTCCCAACTCGCCCAAAGCCTTGAGAACGGTGAGATTCTGACCCGAAGCCGTCCGTTCGACGCGGGCCGCTTGTTCGGTCGACAGAACTTTTTTCCGGACCAAGGCGGCTAAAAAATCCTTGGGATCAGATCCGGATTGGGCGACGAGAAGGTGTCCCTTGTCGAAAAAGACGATTCGTTCCCCCTTTTCGCTCCGGACGGTCAGACGCCCGGTTCGTTCCTGTCTCCAGAGATCGTGCAAAAGGCGGGGAAACGGGATATCCGCCAGCGTTCCTTCCAGCGGGCGTTCTTTCGACATGCCTTTAATTTATCGTCCGGCGGCGGGGCTGTCAACGCAGTCCAAAGAGGGAAGGGAAACGCCGATTCATCGCGTTTCCCCGGTTTTGCTCCGCCGGGCGCGGAAATAAGGTGAATTAGCCTGTGTCTCCCTATCGGGCTCAGCCCAACATGGACCGGCTGAGGAGGCCGAGGGCGATATTCACCGCGGCTTTGGCCGCCCAGAAGGCGTAGGAAAGAATCATTCCTTTTTTCAAGGGGATTTTGAACGCCGCGGCGAGACCGAATCCCAGCACGCCGAACATCCACAGCTGGAAGAAGTCGACCTGGCCGAGGAGAAGGTAGGTCAAAGACGTGATTTCAGCGCCGGGGGCTAGAAGGGCCAGGCTGGTCGATGTTTGAATCACCGATTTCCGGATGAGGATCAGGACGGCTCGGACGAGATTGCCGAGCAGCCCGTCGATCAGCTTGGCGTGGAGAAGAACGGAGAAAACGGGAAGGAAGGCGCCCTCCGACGAAAACATCCGGCCGAAAATGAGGAGAAACAGGGCTTGGATCGCGAGGAACACGCCGGCGAAGGCCGGCGAGACGACGAGCGAGCGAAAGGCCAGCCCGCCCGGCTTCGGATTTTCCATCCGGGCCATCATCTCGTCGAACCGCTCCTTGCCCATCCGTTCTTGGATCTTGACATTGTCCTTCAGGGCCGCGGCCGAGTCCTTGGCGCTGTACGGCGCCGCCACATAAGAGAAAACGGCCGTCAGGGCAAGGATGAGAATCAGGATCGCGGCGATCGGTTTGGGCCGGGCGGCCGCGTCGGCCATCGTCCGGGCCGGTTCGAAAAAAACGCCTTGAATCCGCTGGGCGAACGTCATATCAGGCTCCTTTCCGCTCCTCGCGCTCAATTCCGCCGTCACGAAGATGGATGATCCGGCCGGCTTGTTCGGCCACGCTTCGGTCATGGGTGACGAGGACGATCGTGTGCCCTTCGCCGTGAAGCTTGTGGAAGATTTTCAGGATTTCGCCGCCGGTCCGGGAATCAAGATTGCCGGTCGGCTCATCGGCTAAAATCAGGGCCGGTTCGTTGACGAGAGCCCGGGCGATCGCGACCCTCTGGCGCTCTCCGCCTGAAAGCTCGGGGGGGCGGTGGTCCATCCGGTCGAGCATCTCGACCTCGGCCAAGGCGGCCCGGACCTTCGTTTCCCGTTCTTTTTTCTTTGTTCCTTTGTAGATCAGGGGCAGTTCGACATTATGGAACGCCGTGGCCCGCGGAAGAAGATTGAACACCTGGAAAACGAACCCGATGTCCCGGTTGCGGACTTGGGCCAGCTCGTTTTCGGTCATGGCCGAGGCCAACTGGCCGTTCAATGTGTAGGAGCCGCTCGTCGGCGTGTCGAGGCAGCCGATCAGATTCATAAGAGTCGATTTTCCGGAGCCGGAAGGCCCCATGATGGCCACGATCTCCCCCTTTTGGATCTCGAAGGACACGCCCCGGAGCGCCTTGACTTGGGTCTTGCCCAGGTCATAAGTCTTGGAGAGATTCTCGACCTTGATCACCAGGGGAGGGGAAGCGCTCATCTTTCGGTTTTTTCCTTCCGAACGTCCGTCTTGATCAAGTCCCCGTCCTTGAGGGTGCGGAGCGCGTCGTACGGTCCGGAGATGATCGTCTGGCTTTCGGTCAGGCCGGAAGCGATTTCGACCTCCAGCTCGCCCATGATTCCTTTCTGGACGGGGACGAACCGGGCCCGTCCGTGCTCGACCACGAACACGCCTTCCTCCGTCTTTTCCCGGGATTTTGGAGACGTCCCGCCGGCGGGCTCGGGCTTGTCCCGGACGACGAGGGCCGAGATCGGCACGGCCAGCACGCCCTCTTTCCGGGAGGTGATGATGTCGGCGCCGGCCGATAAGCCGGGCTTGAGGCCGGGGGAGGGATTCTCCAGGGTCACGACTACTTTGAAGTCTTTGGATTCCTGGGTGGTCGACGAAGCCAGCCCGGATTTCTGCAGCGCCGAGGAGCCGATCTCGGTCACTTTTCCCTTGAAGACCTCGTTGGGGAAGGCGTCGACCCGGACTTCAGCGTCTTGGCCCAGGACGACCGCGACGACATCGGTTTCGTCCACTTCCACTTCGACCTCCATGACCGAAAGATCGGCGATGGTCATGAGGACCGTCCCGGGATTGTTCATCGTCCCTATGATGGCGACTTCGCCCTCCTCCACCCGGAGGCTCGTGATGATGCCGTCGATCGGGGCGGTAAAGACCGTCTTGGAGAGATTGTCCAGGGAGCTTTTCAGGGAGGCCTGGGCTTGGGCGATCTGAAAATCGATGGCTTTCAGCGAGGCCTCGGAGATTTCCCATTGAACCTTGGCCTGTTCCAGCTGCTCTTTGGAGATCAGCTCGTTGTCGTAAAGGTTTTTTTGGCGTTCATAGAAGCTCCGGTTCTTGGCCAGCTGGGCCTCGACCTTGATCCGCTCGGCCTGGGAGCTCTGGATGAAGGCCCGATCGTGGTCGGCGTTGGCTTCATACTGGGAGGGATCCAGTCCGAGGAGAAAGTCGCCGCGCTTGACCTCCTGCCCTTCCTGAACTCCGATCTTGATGATTCGGCCGGGGATTTGGGCCGACAGGTTGATGTTCTTTTTCGGCTTGATTTCCCCCGACGCGGAGATGAGGGATGTCAGGTCCCGGCGGCCGGCTTTTTCGGTTGTCGCCCGGATGGATTTTTCCCTTCGGGTGGAGAGATTGAGGAGGATGACGAAGCCGATGAGGGCCGCGGCCGCGATGATCAAGACGGCTTTTTTCTTTTTTGTCATGGATTGAGCCTTGTCCGAATAAAATCACCCTTTCATACGATGGAGCGGCTCGAAAGTTCAGAAAATAAGCGCGGCGGGATCGATTTCCGCCGCCGTCACGGAGGCCGCTCCGCCGGCCGGCGGGAAAAGGGGAAACGGGTTGAAAGACGCGTCTCCCTGGTCTATGATAGCCGGACATGACCGGTTACACGTCCTACCTGGATGCCGCCCGGGATGCCGCCCGCGAGGCGGGGGACATCCTCAGGCGCGATTACCGCCGGGCCGGCCCCGTGTCCTTCAAGGGGGAGATCGATCTCGTCACGGAAACCGACACCGCCTCCCAGGCCTTGATCCATGAGCGGCTGGCGGCCCGCTTTCCCGGCCATGATTTCCTCGGAGAGGAAGGGCTCCGAAAGATCACCGGAGCCGGCTTCCGCTGGATCATCGATCCGCTCGACGGGACCACGAATTTCGCCCACCGGTTCCCTTGGTTCTGCGTCTCCATCGCCCTGGAGCACGACGGGGCGCTCGTCGCCGGAATCGTCTTCAACCCGATCATGGGCGAGATGTTCACGGCCGAGGCCGGCGGAGGGGCTTTCCTCAACGGCGAGCCCATCCGGGTCTCGGCGACCGGGGAGCTCGGCCGAAGCCTGGTGGCGACCGGATTCCCTTACGACGTCCGTGAGTCACGGACCAACATGGCCGCCCATAACCGTTTTCTCCTGGCCGCCCAGGCCGTCCGGCGATGCGGATCGGCCGCCTTGGACCTCTGCTACGTCGCGTGCGGGCGGTTTGAGGGATTCTGGGAATTAAAGCTCAACCCGTGGGACACGGCCGCCGGGGCGGTGATCCTGGCCGAAGCCGGCGGGCGGCTCACCGATTTGCGGGGCCGCCCGGCGGACATCTACATCCCCGAGCTCTGCGCCAGCAACGGGCTCATCCATCAAGCGATGCTCGACATTCTCCGGGAAACATGATGCGCGCCTTGGCCCTCGCCTTCGCCCTGATCCGCCTGGCCGGCGGGTTTCCCGGGGGATCGACGGGGGATAAAGCCTCTCTCCGGCCGGGCGATTTCGTCCTGGTGAAGACGCTGACGGCGGCGGGAGCGTCCGGCTGGACGGATACCGGCCTCGAGGTCCGGGCCGGGGAGGAATTCTGGTTTGAGGCGTCCGGCACGATCTGCCTGCAGACCGGCAACGAGGAAGCCTATTGCGGTCCTGAAGGCATCCAGGTGCGGACGATGCAGCAGCCGCTGCCGGAAAGCAACCTCGGTTGTCTTGTCGGCCGGGTCCTACGGGAAGTCGTGATCGTCGAGGATCCGAAAACGAAGGAAAAAACGGTCCGGGAATACGGCGTGGCTTTCCCCATCGGGAAAGCCGGCCCGGCCGTGATCCCGGCCGACGGCCGCCTCTTCCTCGGTCCCAATGAGAACGTGACCGGCGACAACGACGGCGCCTTTGCCGTCCGTGTCTACCGCCGGGGCTGAACGATCAATCGCCGTTCTTGCGGGCCAGGAATTTTTCCAGAAACTGCGTGTCGTACGTTCCGTTGATGAAATCCGAATTGGCCAGGATCATCAAGTGGAGGGGGATGTTCGTCTTGATCCCGACGATCGTCGTCATTTCCAAGGCGGTCTGCATCTTCTTGATGGCCAGGAGCCGCGACGGCGCGTAAGCGATGATCTTGGCCACGAGCGAGTCGTAATAGGGCGGAATGACCCATCCGCCGTAGGCCCCCGAATCCACCCGGATGCCTTCCCCTCCGGGGAGGACGAGGAAATCAATCGTCCCCGGCGACGGGGCGAACGTGTTCGGATCCTCGGCGTTGACCCGGCATTCGATGCAGTGACCCTTCATCTTGAGCTCGAAGGGGAAATTGACCTTTTCCCCCGCGGCCGTCCGGATCTGGGTCTTGACCAGGTTGATCCCGTAGACCATTTCCGTGATCGGATGCTCGACTTGGACCCGGGTGTTGGTCTCCATGAAATAGAATTTCCGGCTCTCGTCGACCAGGAACTCAAAGGTCCCCAAGTTTTCGTATCCGAGATACTTGGCCGCGTCCTCGACCGCCTTCATCATTTTCCGGCGGAGCTTCTCGTCGATGAAGGGCGAAGGCGTTTCCTCGATGACTTTCTGATACTTCCGCTGAACGGAGCATTCCCGCTCGCCGAAGGCGACGACGTTGCCTTTCTTGTCGCCGATGACCTGGATCTCGATGTGGTGGGCTCCGACGATGTACTTCTCGAGATACAGGGACGGATCCCCGAAAGCGTTTTTGGCCTCGTTCTGAGCGATGGGAAACTGCTCTTCGAGGTGGTTGGCGTTGCGGCAGATCCGCATGCCCTTCCCGCCCCCTCCGGCCGAGGCCTTGATAATGACGGGATAGCCGATTTTTTGGGCGGTTTTTTTCGCCTCGTCGGAATCCTCGAGGACCTTGTCGCTTCCCGGAATGACCGGAACCTTGGCCCGCATCATCTCCTGGCGGGCCCGATTCTTGTCGCCCATAAGACGGATGATCGAGGCCGGGGGACCGATGAAGGTGATCCCCTCGGTCTCGCAGATCTCGGCAAACCGGGCGTTTTCGGCCAGGAATCCGTACCCGGGGTGGATGGCGTCGGCCTTGGTGATTTGGGCGACGCTGAGGATGTTGGGAATATTGAGATAGCTGTCCTGGGGCTTGGCCGGCCCGATGCAGAATTTCTCGTCGGCCAGCATGGTGTGGAGCGACGTCCGGTCCGCCTCGGAAAAAACGGCCACGGTTTTGATGCCCAGCTCCTTGGCCGCGCGGATGATGCGGAGGGCGATTTCCCCGCGGTTGGCGATAAGGATTTTCGAAAACATCGCGCCTTACGCCTGCGGGACGATCAGGAACAGCTTCTGACCGAATTCGACGGGCTTGCCGTTCTCGACATAGATTTCCTTGATGACGCCGTCGGCATCGGATTCGATCTCGTTCATGAGCTTCATCGCTTCAACGATGCACAGGGTTTGTTTCTTTTTGACGACGTCTCCGACCTCGACAAACGGCGGGGAACTGGGGGAAGGCGCCCGGTAGAACGTCCCGACCATGGGGGAAAGAACGGCATGGGCGTCTCCCTTGATTTCGGCGGGAGGTTCCGGAACGGGGCCGGCGAAAGGAATGGAGTTGGGAGCGGCGGGAGCGAGGTCGACGTACGAGGGGCGATTATTGACAACGACCGGGACATTCCGGCCGACCTTGATCTTGAAGCCTTCGATTTCCAGCTCGAATTCGGACAGATTTTTTTCCTCGAGAAGTTTGATGATTTTATTGATTTCTTCAAAATCTATTTTCGGAGCCATATCCTCCTCCTGAAAAAAATAAGTCCATCTTCTTTATTTTCTTACGGTTAAAATTATCCCGAAATATTCTGGAAAAAATCCTCATTACGTTACCCTACGAACCGGGGACTGTCAAGCAATGTGAATCGACAAGATATATCGCTTTATTGTTTTTTCTCGAAGACCGAGGCCCTCCGGCCGGCGCACCAGACATCCTTGACCTGGAACTTGTAATCGAGCAGGACGATATCGGCATCGGCCCCGGGGAGAAGCGTTCCCTTGCGCTTCTCCAAGCCCAAAATCCGGGCGGGATTGGAGGTCGCCAGAGGAAGAACATCCTGAAGCGACCAGCCGCTCCATTCCATAAGTTTCAGGAGCGCCTCGAGGAGACGGAGGTTGCTGCCGAAAAGCCCCCCCGCGGCCGTCAAAAGAGGCGCTTCCTTCGTTCCCGCGTTCCGGCTGGCATCGGTGACGAAAACGACTTTATCCGCCGGCTTCGCCTGGAGAACCAGGAAAACCGCCGCCGGGTGAAGATGACGTCCGTCGGCGATAAGCTCCACGGAAGCCCGCTCGTTCAGGAGCAGAGCTCCGGCCAGCCCCGGCTCCCGGTGGAAGAAGCCGCGCATGGCGTTGAAGAGGTGCGTCCCGTGGCTGATCCCGGCGTCGAAGCCGCGGATCGCTTCCTCGAACGAAGCGTCGGAATGCCCGGCCGAGGCGATGATCCCCCGGCGGACAAGAAACTTGATGAACGCGGGGGCGCCGGGAAGCTCGGGGGCCAGGGTCATGAGACGAATGGGCGTGCGAAAAATCCGGAGGTACTCCCGGATTTCCGCCTCGTCGATTCTTCGGACGGCTCCGGGAGGCTGGGCCCCGTGCCGCTTCTTGGAAATAAACGGTCCCTCCAAGTGGATCCCCAGGATGTCCGGGCCGGCTTCCGTCGTCGCCGGCAGGGAACCCCGTTTCCCCCGCGGCCGAAGGGCGTCGACCGCGGCCAGGGCTTTTTTCAAGGCCGGGCGGGAGGCCGTCATCATCGTCGGCAGGACCGACGTCGTCCCGCCCCGGACGTGGGTCTCGAGGACCGTCCGCGCGGCCTCGACCGTCCCGTCAATGTAGTCGGCGCCGCCGCCGCCGTGCTGGTGGATGTCGATGAGTCCCGGAACGGCGATGAGATCGGGGGCCTCGACGACGTCCATCGTGAACCGGTCCGATTGATCGTGGGCCTTGCGGACGGCCGCGGCGATTTCCTTGTCCCGGCCGACGGCGACGATCCGGCGGCCCTTGATCAGGACGGCGCCCCGGCGGATTTCCTTGTCGGGCGTCAGGACGACGCCGGCCCGGATTAAAATATAGGGAACCGGGGGGCGGCCCCTTTTCACGGCTTTCGTTTTCATTTTACGGGCAGGTTTGGTTGTTTGCGGCATCAGATTTTTCTCCAAGCGGCGGCGATTTCCCCGCGCAGCGCGGCCAGGGCCCGGCGGGCCCGGATTTCCGTTTTCGCCTCGGCCAGCACCCGGATGACCGGCTCGGTGTTCGAGGGACGGAGGTGGATCCAATGATCCGGGAAATCGACTTTCAATCCATCGAGCAGATTGACCGTTCCCTTGTCTTCGTATCGTTTTCTCAACACCCGAATCAGGCGATGGGCGCGCTCGGCCGATCCCTCGATCCGATCCTTGAGGAGCACATAGCGGGGCAGGGCTCCGGCCAGGGCCGAAACCGGCTTGTGGCCGGCCGCCAGGGCGTCCAGAACATGGCCCATCGCCGCGAAGCTGTCTCGGCACGGATGGATTTCCGGATCGATGACTCCTCCATTCCCCTCGCCGCCGATCACGGCCCGCGGCCGGGCAGCGAGGACCTTTTCGACGACGTTGACCTCGCCGATCCGGGTCCGGAAGATCTTCACTCCGTGCCGGGCGGCCAGGTCGTCCAAGGCCCGGGTCGAGGACATGTTGCAGACGATCGAGCCTTTCGTTTTTTCCAGGACGCGGCTCGCCGCCCAGACGAGGGTCATCTCCTCGCCCAGCGGGCGGCCGCGCTCGTCGATGATCGCCAGCCGGTCGGCGTCGGCGTCCTGGACAAAGCCGATGTCGGCCCGGGCCGTTTTCACCGCCCGGCAGACGCCGGCGATGTTTTCGGGAGTCGGCTCGGAAGGATGGACGAATTCCCCGGTGGGGTCGCACGCCAGCGGAACGACGTCGCAGCCCAGCTCCCGAAGAAAACGCGGTCCCAGGACGGCTCCCGCGCCGTTGTTGCAGTCCAGGACGACGCGGATCCGGCGGCGGCGGATCGCTTCCCCGTCGAACCGGTTGAGGAGCCGGCGGAGATGGGCGTCGGCGGCGCGGGGCAAGACCTCAATGGTCCTGAATTTCCCGGCGGCGACGAAATCGAAGGCGCCCTGGTGATAGATGTCGAGGTATTCCTCCGTCTGCTGAGGCGTGAGGTACAGTCCGCGGCGGCTGATGAACTTGAGGCCGTTCCATTCCCGGGGATTGTGGCTGGCGGTCACGGCGATTCCTCCGGCCGCCCGGACCTCTTTCGTCAAGTACAGGAAAGAAGGGATCGGGAGGATGCCGACGTCCACCGGCCGGCAGCCCACGGCCAGGAGACCGGACACAACGGCTTCGGCCAGCATGATCCCGGAGGAGCGGGCGTCGCGGCCGACGAGCACCGGCCCGCCGCCGACGTAGGTTCCGAACGCCTGGGCCAGGGCCGCCGCCAGCTGGGGCGTGAGACTGTCGCCGATGATTCCCCGCGCTCCGGAGATGCTGATTTTCAGAGTCGTCGCGCTTTTCATGGGATCATCCGCTCCAGGGACCGGAGGATCTCGTCGACTTTCTCCCTGGCCCGCTCCCGGGACCGGTCCTCGGCGACGACGCGAAGCATCGGCTCGGTGCCGGACGCCCGCACTTGGACCCAGCCTTGCTTGTCTTCCACCCGGATGCCGTCCCCCGTGTCGACGTCGCGGCCGCGGAACATCCGGGCGATTTCGCTGATGACGCCGTGGATGCGGGACGCCGGACAGTAGACCTTCTCCTTGACGATGTGATACCGGGGGAGGCGGTCGACGAGGGCCGACAGCCGTTGGCCGGTCTTGGCCATCGTTTCCAGGACGAGGCCCATCGTTAAGAAGGCGTCGAAGGCCGGCTGGAAGGCGGGAACGGCGACACCGCCGCTACCCTCGCCGGCAAGGATCCCGTCCTCCTGGGCCAAGGCCAGGAAAATTGGAGCGGGCCCCACCCGGGTCCGGATCAGCGGGCATCGGCGGGCCCGGGCGACGTCCTCGATCATCCGGGAGGTGGAATTATTGGTCACGACCGGACCGGAGCACCGGGCCAGGACGGAATCGGCGACCAGGGGAAACGTGTATTCCTCGGAAAGGGCTTCGGCTGTTTCGCTGACCAGGGAGACGCGCCCGGCGTCGCTGTTGAGAAGAAAGCCCGCCTCAGCCCCGGCCGCCCGGACGACCGAGGCGCACTGAGCGGCGTTCCGCGGCCGCGGCTCCGGATCGTGGGGGAAGAATCCGTTAGGCTCGTCGTTGAGCGGGATCAAGTCGAACCCCAGCGTGTCGGCGAACCGGACTAGAAACGGCGCGCCGGCTCCGGCGCAGGCGTCGATGACCACCCGGAAGCGGGCCGCCCGGACGGCGGCCGCTTCGATGAAAGCGCCGAGCTCCTTGAAATAGAAATCGGCCGTCTCGGCCGTCGGGACCGGAATGAGCCGGCCGAGATGGTCCACGGCCGCTCGCTCGAATCTGCCGAGATGGTAATAATCGAGGACTTCCTCCCCTTGAAAGGGATTGAGAGGGGAGCCGTCCGGGCCGATGAAAGCCAAGGCATTCCAGGAAACGTCATTGTGGCCGGCCGTGATGGAGACGCCCCCGCCGGCCTTGCGCCTCCGGACTGCTTTTTGCAGCAGGGGGGTAGGACAGACGCCGAGGTCCAGAACGTCGCATCCGGAGGAGAGAAGGGCGGAAACGCAGGCCGCTCGGAGCATGGGGCTGTGAATCCGCGTGTCTCGGCCGACGACGACCGGCTTGCGGTCGATGAAAGCCCCGAAGGCCGAGGCAAAATCCATGACCATCGTCGGCGGCATGGACGGGCCGACGACTCCGCGAACCCCGGAGAGGCCGATTTTCAGCATGAGCTCCCTAATTATAACAAAAGAAAAGGGCCGCCGCACGAATTAGGAGCGGATTTTCGACATTTTCCCCCTGAAAACGCCTTCCTTTGCTTTTGCCCGCCTCTTCCCCTATCATGAGAATCCCATGTTTGATCAGTTGTCCGGCCGTCTTCAAAAGGCGATGAAATACCTCCGCGGGGAGGCGAAGGTGACTGAGGGCAATATGTCCGAGGCCCTCAGGCAGATCCGGCTTGCTTTTCTGGAAGCCGACGTCAATTACAAAGTCGTCAAGGATTTCGAAGCCCGGATTAAGGTCCGGGCCCTGGATCAGACCGTCCTGGACAGCCTGACTCCGGCCCAGCAAGTCATCAAGATCGTCCGGGACGAGCTCGCCTCCGTCCTGGGAACAACGGACAAGCCCCTGACGTTCGCCTCCGCACCGCCCTCGATCTTCATGCTCGTCGGCCTCCAGGGAAGCGGCAAGACGACGACCTGCGGCAAGCTGGCCAAATGGGCGGCCGGCAAGGGCCGCAGTCCCCTCCTCGTTTCGTTCGACCTCAAGCGAGCCGCGGCCCAGGACCAGCTCCGGACCATCTCCGGCCAGCTCCATCTGCCGTTTTACGAGATGACGGCCGCGGCCATGGCCAAGCCCCGGTCGGCCCTGGCCGACCTTCTTCAATATACCCGCAACCGCGGATACGATGTCTTGCTTGTCGACACGGCCGGACGGCTTCACGTCGACGACGAATTGATGGACGAGCTGCGGATCGTCAAGGACGTCCTTTCGCCCGTTGAAACGATCTATGTCGGGGACGCCATGACCGGGCAGGACGCGGTTAAGAGCGCCAAGACCTTCGCCGACCGGATCGGCCTGACCTCGATCATTTTGACCAAGCTGGACGGAGACGCCCGGGGCGGGGCGGCTCTTTCGATCGTCGCGGTCACGGGAATTCCCATCAAGTTCATCGGCGTCGGCGAGAAATTCGACAAGCTCGAGGTCTTCCATCCCGACCGGATGGCTTCCCGTATCCTGGGCATGGGGGATATCCTGAGCTTGATCGAAAAGGCCGAGCAAGAAACCGACCTCAAGGAAGCCGAAGCCCTGGCCAAGCGTCTCCGGCGGCAGGAGTTCACCTTCGATGATTTTCGGTCCCAACTCCGTCAGTTGAGGAAAATGGGTTCCCTCGAGGGGGTGCTCGGCCACCTGCCCCAGGCCGGGCCGTTCAAGAACCTGGCCGGGGCCCGGATGGACGAGGCCCGGCTGCGGCATTTCGAAGCCATCATCGATTCGATGACGGCCGCGGAGCGGACCGATCCGAGGATGATCAACGGCAGCCGCCGGGCTCGCATCGCCCGGGGCAGCGGCCGGCCGGTGAGTGAAGTGAACCAGCTTCTCCGCCAGTTCCAAGAGATGCGCTCGATGATGAAAAAATCCATCTTCCAGAAGATGATGTCGTCGTTGAAATGAACGGGCGGCCGGTTTCCGGTCCCGCCCGGGAGCGCTGATCGCAAGGAGGAATTCCATGTATGTCGTCGGCGTGACGATTTGGATCAAACCGGGATTCGAGGAAAAGTTCATCGAAGCCGTCCGGATGAATCACGAAAAGACGCGGCGGGAACCCGGAAACCTGCGCTTCGACGTCCTCCGGCATGAGGACGAGCCCGGCCGTTTTTTTCTCTATGAGGTCTACCGGAGCCGGGACGATTTCGCCGCCCATCAGCAAACCGCCCATTACCTGGCTTGGAAGGAAACCGTGGCCGACTGGATGTCCCGGCCGCGGGAAGGGATCAAGCACTTGAGTCTCTTTCCCGAGGATCGACCCGCCGCCTGGTGAGATCCCGCCATGGTTTTTGAATGGACCGCCCCCGCCCGGATCGTCTTCGGCCGAGGCGCGGCGGCCGATATCGGACGCCGGGCCGCGGAGATCGGCAGGCGGGTTCTGTTTATCCGGACTGGAGCCCTTCCGGCGACAGGCGGGACGGTCGAGGCCGCGCGAAGCGCGCTGGCGGCCGAAGGGCTGGAGTTTCTCGAAGCCGAGGTCAGGGGGGAGCCGGAGGTCGAAGCCGTCGACGCCTTGACCGCCCGGGTTCGGCCGTTCGAACCGGAGGTCATCCTCGGCTTGGGGGGCGGCAGCGCGATCGATACGGCCAAAGCCGTGGCCGGGTTGTTGGCAGGCGGCGGGGAAGTCCTCGATTATCTCGAGGTGATCGGCCGAGGCCGGCCGTTCAGCCGCCCCGGCGTTCCGGTGATCGCCGTGCCGACGACGGCGGGCACGGGGGCCGAGGCCACGCGCAACGCCGTCCTGGCCAGCCGGGCGTTGGGGGTCAAGGCCAGCTTGCGGGGGCCGGCCCTCGTTCCCCGCTTGGCCTTGGTGGATCCCGCCTTGACCGATACCCTTCCCCCGGCCGTGACGGCTTCCACGGGGCTTGATGCCCTGGCCCAATGCCTCGAATCCTTCCTGGCCCTGAACGCCCGGCCGTGGACGGACGCCCTGGCCCTTGAAGGCTTGAACCGGGCCGCTCGGTCGCTCGTTCCCGCCTTCCGAGACGGGAGCGTCCTCGAAGCCCGCGACGACATGGCTGTGGCGGCCCTCTTGAGCGGGATCTGCCTGGCCAACGCGGGCCTAGGAGCCGTTCATGGACTGGCCGCGGCCCTGGGCGGAAAATTTCCCATCCCCCATGGAGTCGCCTGCGGGCGGGTTCTTCCAGGCGTGCTCTCGGAAAACATCCGGGCCATGATCGCCGGGGGCGCGGGCCGGACGGTTCCGGCCAAATGCCTCCGGCTGGCGGAGGTCTTCCTCCCCGCGAGACGGGGATCCGAAAAAACACGGATGGCCGCCCTCGGCGACCGGCTTTCCGCCTTCGTCGAGGAGCTTGAACTTCCTCGCCTTTCAGCCTTCGGCGTGACCGAGGCCGACCTGCCCGTCCTGGCCGAAGCCGCGGGGCGCTCCAGCTCCATCCGGCAAAATCCGGTCGCCCTTGACGAAAAAACGCTGATCGGCATCCTGCGGGCCGCCCTGTGATCTCCGGACTTGCCGCGCCGGGAATGTCGCGCTGTTTCGGCGCTGGTTTTCGGGTCGACGGGAAAAGAATAAAAGGAGCGGATCGGTTGGTTGACTTTCAAGCGGGTTTTGGCTATTATCTACAAACCATTTTAAAAGAACGGATTACACAATTATGTTGTCACTGCGTCTTATGAGATTTGGAGCCAAGGGCCAGCCCGCTTACCGGGTCGTCGTCATCGACTCGAAAAAGCCCCGGGAAAGCAAGGCGAAGGCGATCATCGGATCCTATAATCCCCTGACCGATCCCGCCGAAATAAAAATCGACCTCGCCAAAGCAAAATACTGGATGGACCGGGGAGCTAAACCCTCGGAAACCGTCAAATCGCTCCTGGCCAAACCGCAGAAAGCGACTCCCAAGACCTGATCGCCGGGGCGATTTTCCCGAAGGAGGAGAACGTGAAGGAACTCGTTGAATTGATCGCCCAGGCTCTTGTCGACCAGCCGGACAAAGTCGTCGTTTCGCAGATCGAGGGCGAACAAACCACGATTCTGGAGCTCAAGGTCGCTCCCGAGGATTTGGGCAAGGTCATCGGCAAGCAGGGCCGCACGGCGCGGGCCATCCGCATCATCCTCGGAGCCGCCGGGATGAAGCTGAAGCACCGCTACAACCTGGAAATCATCGAAAAATAATACCGTGAAACGCCTGGGCCGGATTCTCCGAACCCAGGGCCGCCGGGGGGAAGTGAAGGCGGTCCTGGACGCCGCTCCCCGCCCGGGTGGTTTTTTTTTAGAATCTTTGTCAGGGAAAACGATGAATTCCGCGAATACGCGGTCGAATCCCTGACGCCTTATAAAGACGCCCATACGCTGAAGCTCCGGGGCGTCGACTCGATTCCCGACGCTTTGCCCCTGGCCGGCCGGGAAATCTTCGCCCTTCATGAGGACGTCGCCCCTCCGGCCGAGGATGAATTCGCCGTTGAAGACTTGGCCGCGTGCCGGGTCGTGACGAAAGAAGGCCGTCCCGTCGGCCTTGTCCGGGGAGTCTGGGACACGGGTGGAACACCGTTGCTCGTCCTGGATCCGGACGGCGGGGGGAATGAGATTTACATCCCGCTTAGCCGGAGCATCTGCCCGGTCATCGACATCGAAGCCAAGCGGATCGTCATCGATCCTCCTGACGGCCTTTTGGACTTAAATGAGATTTGATATAATCACGATCTTCCCCGAGATGTTCCCGAGCGTCTTTGCGGGGGGCGTCATCGGCAAGGCCGTCCAAAGGGGACGGTTGGACCTGCGGGTGCATAACCTTCGCGATTTCACGACGGACAAGCACCAGCAGGTGGATGACCGCCCGTTCGGCGGCGAAGAAGGCATGGTCTTCAAGCCCGAGCCGGTCTTCGCCGCGGTCGAAGCGGTCCGGGGTTCGGAGGATCCGCCCGTTTATCTCCTCTCGCCCGCGGGCCGGAGGTTCGACGACCGGCTGGCCAGGGAAATCGCCCTCCAACCTCGGGTCGTTCTGATTTGCGGCCGCTACGAGGGCGTGGACGAGCGGGTCGCCCTCCATTTGGCCACGGACGAGATCTCGATCGGCGATTATGTGGTCACGGGAGGGGAATTGCCGGCCATGATCATCGTCGACGCCGTCGCCCGGCACATTCCGGGCGTCGTGGGGAAGGAAGGCTCGGTCCGCAAGGAATCGTTCGCCGAGGGCTTGCTGGACTATCCTCAGTATACCCGCCCCCGGGATTTTCGGGGGATGAAGGCGCCGGAGGTGCTGTTCTCCGGCGACCATGATAAAATCGAAGCCTGGCGGCGCCGCAAGGCGCTGGAGAAGACGCGGCGGAGAAGGCCCGACCTTTTCGCCCGGCTGTCGCTCTCGCCCGAGGACCGCATGTTGCTCGACGAAATCGACAACGAAAGGAACGAACAATGAGCCTGGTACAAGTGACGGAAGACAAGGTGATGAAAAAAGATCTCCCGCCTTTCGCTATCGGCGACACGGTCAAGGTCCACGTCCTCATCAAGGAAGGCGAAAAGGAACGCGTCCAAATTTTCCAGGGCGACGTGATCGCCAAGAAAGGCCGCGGGATGAGCGAGACGTTCACCGTCCGGAAGGTCTCTTTCGGCATCGGGGTGGAACGGATTTTTCCGCGGCAGTCGCCCTGGATCAAGAAAGTCGAGGTCGTCCGCAGCGGACGGGTCCGGCGGGCGAAGCTTTATTACCTCCGCGGACTGAAAGGCAAAGCGGCCAAGCTCCGCGAAGAACGCTGATCCGCGCCTTGCCCGATTTCGAGATTGAACGCCGGCATCTCGAAGCGGGGAGGACGCTGATCGCCGGCGTGGATGAAGCCGGCCGCGGGGCTTTGTGCGGTCCCGTTGTGGCCGCGGCCGTCATCCTTCCGTTCTCTTGGTTTGCCGGCCTGCCGCCCGATTGGGTCGAACGGCTGGATGATTCCAAGCGCCTTTCCCCCACGCGACGCGAGCGGCTCGCCCGGCGGATCCGCCAAGAGGCCTCCGTCGGTCTCGGCCTGGCCGGAAACGCCGAGATCGATGTCTTGAACATTCTCCGGGCGTCTCAGGAGGCGATGCGCCGGGCCGTGGCCGCGCTGCCCGTTCCGCCCGACATGGTCCTGGTGGACGGCCTCGCGATCCGGGATTTCCCCCGGCCTCAGGACGCCGTCGTCGGCGGGGACCGGCGGAGTTTCTCGATCGCCGCGGCTTCCATCGTGGCCAAGGTTTCCCGGGACCGGATCATGATCCGGGCGGCCCGCCGTTTTCCCGGCTACGGGATGGAGCGGCACAAGGGCTACGGCACGCGCGCTCATTTTGAAGCCTTGGCTCTCCGCGGTCCGACCCCTTTTCACCGGATGTCGTTTAATCTACAATACCAACCGAAGCTCTTCTGAATCCATGACTATTAAAGCTTCCGACCGCGCCAAAATCTCCGAACGGGCGGGCCAATTTGTCAAGGCGGGACGAATCGAGGAAGCGGTCGCCGAATATCAAAAGCTCCTGGACGGATCCGGCCAGGATGTCTCGATCGGAAATATCATCGGAGACTTGTGCCTCCAGCTGGGACAGGAAGACCGGGCCATCGAGCTTTTCATGAATAACGTCGAAACGCTGGAACGGCGGGGGGCGTATTCGCAGGCCCTGGCCATCGCCAAGAAGGTCAACAAGATCCGGCCGGCGGAACCGGACGTCATGATCCGGCTCGGGGATCTCTACGGGCAGCTCGGATTTTCGGGCGAGGCCCGGGAACAATATACTCAAGCGGCGGATGAGTATGAAAAGCGGAATGAGACCAAGCCGCTGATCGCCCTCTACGAAAAGAGGGCCCGGCTCGACCGGACCGATCTGGTGACCCGGCTGAAGCTCGCCCGCCTCTATCTGGAGGAGCGGAAAGGGGATCAGGCCCAGGTCGTTTTGAACGAGGCGGCCGATCTGCTTTTCGTCCGCAAGGAATACGGCGAGGCCGAAAAAATCCTCCTCGAGGCGCTGGCCGTCGCCGACGGCGATTACCGGACGTTGACGAACCTCGTTCGCGTTTACCGCGAGCTCAAGCGGCCCGAGACATCCATGGAAATGCTGGGCCGGATCGTCAAGAAGCGAGGGCCCCGGACCGACCTTCTCAGCCTGATGGCTCTCCTGCACAGCGAGCAGGGAGACAAGGACAAGGCGGCCGAAATCTACGGCCGGATCCTGGCCGAGGATCCCGGGAACTACGACATCCGGGCGAAACTCGGAATCATTGAGATCGAGCGCGGCCGGCCGGATGAGGCCCTGGAGATCTTTGATCCGCTTATATCCCATTTTCTCCAGAAAAGCGACGAGGATAAAGCCGCCGGCCTGCTCGGGCTCATTCTGATGTCCGGCCGGATGCATCTTCCGACGCTCGAGCGGCTGGCCGGCGTCTTCCGCGGCGTCGGCCGGACGAAGGACCTGGAAGTCGTGCTTCGGGTCCTTCTGGCGGAATACCGTTCCGAGAGTCGGGACAATGACCGGATCCGGATTCTCCGCGAGCTCTATATCCTCCTTCCGATGGATGCCGGGATCGCCGAAGAAGCGGAGACTCTAGGGATCCGGCGCGAGCTCCATCAGGAGGCCGCCGAGGTGGCGCCCGGGGCCGGCCGGCCGATTTCGGAACAGGACCAGGAAATGCTCCGGCTGAATTTGGCCAAGGCCGAGCTTTACCTGGAACAAGGCCTCGTCCGGAACGCCCGGCGGATCCTGGAGAACCTGCGGCTTCTCTACCCCGACGATCCGCGCATCCAGAAGAAAATCGAAAGTCTTCGGGCCGCCCCGAGCGTTATCATCGACAAGAAAATCCCTGAGATCGTCGAGGAAACGGCCCGCCGGGAGATCGACATCATCGGCCCTGCGGTTGAACCGGGAATGGTTGTCCCTCCGGTTTCGGCTCCGCCCCTCGACCTCGAATTGCTCATTTCCGATTTCGCCCAGCCCTTGCCTCCCGAAACCCCGATTCATCCGGCCGCCGAAACACCGTCGAGCCGGAAAAAGGGACCGGTTTTTTCCGTTCGGAGCGGTCCGGCCGCCTCCCGGACGAAACCCGCGCCTCCTCCGCCGCTCCCCGCGCCTCAGGCCGAGGCGCCCGACGAAGAGGCCGGATCCAAGGTCACGTCCGCCGAAATATTCGCCGGCTTGGATATCGGCCCGTTCGTCGCTTCGGCAGCCGGTTCCGCCGCCGCGTCCCAAGGGTATATCGACATCACCGACAAGATCGAGGAGGAAATCGAGGCTCTCGAAGTCGAGTTCTACAAGCAGCTTAAGGAGCGGACCTCGGTCATCGAGAAGGACCTGGTCGATATCGTCCAGGAATTCCGCCGGCAGGTGGATATCAAGGTGGATCAGCGCAATTATGAATCCCGCTACAATCTGGGCTTGGCCTTTTTCGAGCAGAACCTCTATGAGGAAGCCATCGCCGAGTTCGAATTGGCGGCCGCCGATCCGGGCCGGACGGCGGATTGCTGGAGTCTGATCGGACAATGCTGCGTCAAAAAAAGAAACTATCCGGAAGCCCGCCGTCGTTTCGAGGGGGCGATTTCCTTGACGCCGGAGGAATCTCCGGAGCGGTTCGCCTTGGCGTACGAACTGGCCTCGTTTTACGAGATGATCAGCGAAAACGAGGCGGCCCTGGCTCTTTACCGCGAGATTTCGGCCTGGAATCCGAAGTTCCGCAACACGGCCAAGCGCATCAAGATCCTCGAAAAAATCGTGTCCTGACCGCTTCCTCTTTCACTGTGCGCATCATCGATTTAAGCCATCTCCTCGCCGAAACGATGCCGGTCTTTCCCGGCGACGCGGCCCCGCGGATCACGGAAGCCTCGACCATCGATGAACACGGATTCGCCTCGAAAACCCTCCGCCTGGGGACTCACACCGGAACGCACGTGGATGCGCCGGCCCATTTTCTGGCCGGCGGCGCGGCCCTCGACCGGCTGCCGGCCGCCCGCTTCGCCGGGCCCGGCTGTCTCGTGGACGTCTCCCGCCTTGCCGGGCCGCGGATCGAGATCGCCGACCTGGAGGGGGACCGGGACCGGATCGCGGCCTCGGAATTCGTTCTTCTCTTCTCCGACTGGGCGAAGCGCTGGGGGAGTCCCGCGTATTTCTCCGGCCATCCGGCGCTTTCGGAGAAGGCCGCCCGCTGGCTGGCCGGCTTCAAGCTGAAGGGAGTCGGGGTGGACGCGCCTTCCGCCGACGTCATGGATGCGGCCCGTCCGGCCGTGCACCGGATTTTTCTGTCCCGGGGTATCGTGATCATCGAAAACCTGACCGGTCTCCGGACGCTCCGCGGCCGGGCGTTCCTCTTCGCCTGCCTGCCCCTGAACATCGCCGGCGGGGACGGCTCGCCCGTTCGGGCGGTGGCGATCCTCTGATCCCGGCCTTCAGGATACACGGTTCGAGCGAACGGTTCGCGCGGGGACCTCTTCGCCGGGGAGCAAACACGATCCTTCGGCACGCCCGACGGGCTGTCCTCCTCATGAAGACGATGTTGAGGACAAGAGATAGACAGGAATCCGAAAAGATCTTATGAATGCCGCCGGCCGAAAAAGGGATGGGAAAAAGAGAAAGCTTCTCCCGGTCAATTCATTTTATCCAGCGGGACGTCCAGGACGGGTTTGTCCTCGAAGCCGCGGAAATCGAAATGCCACCATTCCGGGGCGTAGGGAATGAATCCCCGGTTTGTCATGGCTAGTTCGAGAAGGGCGCGGTGGGCGATGGCTTCCCGCGGCAGGTCCATGAAGTCGCGGGCCGCCCGCTCGGTGAAATCATCGAACGGCGTCGGCATGAGGACCTCGCGGCCGGCGGCGTCGACGAGGGTGAGATCGACGGCGTAGCCGCGGTTGTGGCGCGATCCCTTGGCCGGATCGGCCACGAACCGCTCGTCGGGGAGAATCGACCAGAAGATTTTTTGGACCGAAAGGGGACGGTAGCCGTCGAAAACCTTGAGGCCGTAGCCGAAGGTTCGCAGATCCGCTTGAACTTGGACCAGGGCTTGAGCGGCTTCCTTGACGAGGAAGCAACGGGCGATGGGATAGACGGCCTTGCCGGTGAAGTTGTCGGTCGTCGCGTACTTGATGTCCAGGATGATGTCCGGGGCGGCGACGGCAAGCTCGACCAGCTCCGGCGGGGCGGCCGCGAAGTCCGGGGCGGCGCCGGGGCGGCACCCGAGGGAAAGGAAAGCTCCGGCCAGGAGTACTACGACGGCGGCGGCGGCGAGGGGTCGCGGCCCGCGATCGGCATCCGAGGCGGCGCGCCTCCCGGGATGAATCGGAATCATCCTGCCGCGATCGAGGCTGGTTGTGCTCATGAAAACGCTCCTTCGGATTTTTCCCTAGAGAATCATTTTTGTTCCCGGAAATCAAGGTTCAAATGAAAGAATCCTCTCTCCCGGGCCGATCCCCAAAGGGAAAAGGCGCCGGAGGAACCCCGGTCGGCGGGATTCCCTCCGGCGCCTTTTCGCCGGGCCGGGGCTTATTTAACCGCTTTCCCGTAAAGGATCAGGATCAGTCCCCGGTCGGCGTCCGTCTTGGAAACGCCGACGACGGTCTTTTCCCCGGCCTTCAGGAGAAGGGTCGTGCGGATGAGCTCGTTGAAGCGCGAGGCCGCCGGCGGGGCCTCCTCTTTTTTCACCAGGCCGACCGTCACCGCCGGGTTCCATTCCTGCCTGCCCAGGCGGATCTCGGTCTGGATGGTTTCGACCGTTCCGTCCTTCGTGTATTTCGGTCTCAGCCAGACTTCGTATTCCCCCTTGGGTCCGATTTTCGCTTGAGCCGTCTCGCCGTCGATCACCCGGATGACCGTCCCGTCGAGGAGGACGAAGCTTTTATATTTCAGGATGCCGCGAAGCTCCCGGATGACCGCATCGTTCTTCAGGGTATCTTCGCCCGCGTCCGATCCCTGGACGATCTGGACTGTGTACTGGATCTCGGCCGGCTTGATGTCGATGTCCCGAACGATGGATATCATTTTCTCGACGATCTCCGGCGTGTCGGTGACGACGATCGATTTCTCCGCGCGCCCGGCCGGCATGACGCGGCCGAGGGCGCTTTGGTACCCTCGAAGGAGAATCGTGATCGTTTCGAGATCGGCGTATTTCAGCTTGATGAGCTCGGTCCGAAGGGCCGGGGCGGGCGGCGCGGCGGCCTGGGGCGCCGCTTCAGGCGGCTCGGCGGGGGAGGCCGGCATGGAAGCGGACGCGGCCGCCGGGTTTTGGCTCTGGGCCCGGACGGCGGCGGCGAAAACGAACGTGAGCCCGGCGAGAAGAAAGATTCCAACGGATTTTTTCATGTCATTCCTCCAGGTTGAGAGAGTCATTGATAAACCAGACGATCTGAAGACCGGTCTCTTCCGATATCCACGTGAACGACGGGACGTCTCCCGCCGGCGGGGGCGCTGCGGACGAAGGAAAGGGGGACGGGCGGCCGGCGGAAAAGACGGTTCCCCCGGCCGGGGCCCGGGAGTCCGTTTCCGCCGGAATGGTCCCGGGCGCGTTCGGCTTGATGATCCGAGGCCGCGCGGCGGAGGCCGCGGCCCGGGAGGGATGGTTTTCCACCTTGGGGATGAGCCAGGGAATATGCCGGACGCCGAAAAATATGGCGGCGCCGACAAGAAGGACGCCCAGAACGCAGCCGAGGGAGGGGCGGAAGAACCGGGCGAAACGGTCCGATTTCGCCGTCTTTCCGCCGGCGACGGCCGCCCGGATCGCGACCCTCCATTCCGCCTCGGTGAAATCCGCGTCGTCGAAAACGGCCGGATGCTTCAAGGCCTCGATCCCGGCCCGAAAGGCGGACGCCTCGGTTCGGCAGGAGGCGCATTCCCGGAGGTGCTGTTCCAAGCGCTTTTTCGATCCGGCGGAGAAAATCCGTCCGGTCGGATCGGAAAGCCGTCTGCGGGCGGACCGGCAATTCATCGGGAGGTCTCCTGAAGCGAAGGATCGAGGGCGGCCAATCGATCGCGGATTTTACCCCGGGCCCGGGAGAGATGGACGCGGACGGCGATCGCCGAGCTCCGGACGATCGCGGCCGTTTCCCGGACGCTTTTTCCCTCCAGGTCGCGGAGGATGAATACGTCCCGCTCCCGGGCGCTCAAGGCGGACAGGGCCGAGAGGACTCGTTCCCGGATTTCTTGCCGGCCGCGGGCTTCCTCGGGCCCCGGTCCGCCGCCGCCGGCGTTCTCCAGAAGGAAATCGGAGTTCGCCCAAGCCGTTTCCCGGCGTCGCCGGCCGGCTCGCTCGCGTCCGACGTTGACCAGGATCTGGAGCAGCCAGTTCCGGAAGCCGCGTTCGAAATCGCATTTTCCGAGATGGCGGAAGGCCCGGAGGAGCGTTTCCTGGGCGACCTCCAAGGCATCTTCGCGGTTGCCGGTCATCTTATAGGCCAGTCCGAACAGCGTCTTCCGGTAGGGAAGAACGAGCGGCTCGAACGCCGTGGAATCTCCGGCGAGCACCCGGGCGGCCAATTCGATCTCCTTCACGTCCATTTCACAACCGAGTATATCGCCGGAGGTCCGGAAAGGTTAAGGGCGGACACTCCCTCGATTTCCCCCCCTGGCTGGATTCTCCTTTCCTCTCAATAAGAAACGGAGGCGCGGATCGAAGGAGGATTTATAAAATCGGGGCGGCGGCCCAAATTCAGCGGCGGTCGGCCGGCGTCACTTGACCGCTTTCATCGCCGCCAGGGCCCGGGCGGCCATCCGGTCCTGAAAATCGGCCTTCTCGGCCGGCTCGGGCCGGGTTTTCAGGAACGCCTCGGTTTCCCTCAGGATGGCCTCCTCCGCCTCCAGCAGCTTCGGCAGGAAGCCCGTGCCGTCGGCGTTGTCGAGCCGGGAGACCAGCAGATATTCGTTTTTATCGTACTCGTCGATGGGATGGATGAGGGTCTTGATCCGGGCGGATTCCTCCCAAAGAGGCGCGTTCTCTCCCTTCCAAAGGGGCTCCGGGCTCCGGCCGGCCTCGACCCAAAGAGGAACGGCCACGGCCGTGAGGGGTTCACCCGGGATGACCCACATCGTCGCCGAGGATTCCGGATCTTCCGGATTTTTCCCGACGATCACCACGGCCGCTGATGTGTCGGGGCGGTTGATGGTGTGGCGGGCGTGAATCCATAAGCCGGGCTCGGCCGGGATATTTTTCCACTCTTCGGGATCGGGATTCCGCAGCAGCGCGTGGCCGCAGTCCCGGCTGAAGCGCGTCAGGATCGTTTGAAAATCGATCGGCCGGCCGGGCGGCAGGGAGGCGAACAACCGGCCGGCCCGGTCGAATCGAAGGTAGCCGGCCCCCGCCCCGGCCCGGCCGCTGCGGGCGAAGTTGGTGACCACCAGGTATTTTTCCGGGGCCGCGGACGCCTCGAACTTCTCAAAGCCGTGGTTGTGAACCTCGAAGAGGCAGGCTCGGCCGCTTCCGTCGATGACCCCGAAGTTGGCCCGGGCGCCGAGGTCGGGACCGAGATTGGCCCGGAGGAGCCGCTCGAATTCCTCGACCGTGGCGCACGTGCGGAGGGCGTCGGCCATGATGACGCCCTCGAGGTCCTGGAGCTCCCCGGATTTTTGGGGCAGGTTATAAGCCACGGTGTTCATGACGGCGAAACCGGCGGAGTTGAGGCCGGCCCAGGCTTGGCGGCCCGAGGCGCCCTCGGCATTGATCAGGGCCGCGTAGCTGTAGGGCGTCTCCCGGACGAAGACGACCTTGTTGGACAGGACGGCGGTGTCGCGGTTTTTCCACAGCACCGCTCCGCCGGCGGCGGAAGCCGCCGGGCTGATCACGGCGGCCGTGCATTGCTCGGCCCGGTTCTCCCCGAAGACGGCCGGGGCGGCCAGTAAAAAAGATCCTGCGATCAAGAGCCGAAGTCCACGGTCAAAGCGCATGTTGTTTTCCTTAATTGAAGGGGGGACCAGGCGCCGGTTTGGGGGAGACGCTCGTTCTCCCGCCCCGGCCCGCTCCCTCCCTCGAGGCATGGTATCCTCGGGCGCAAACGGTGTCAAGAAACGGAGGCCTGGTTTTCCGATGAACAGGAAAAGCAGCCCGTCGCATCGAAGAGGACGCTTCGGCCCCGCCGCGGCAAAGGGACCGTGACGGCTCGGCCGCCGGAGCGGCGCCTCCATGACGAGAAGCGCGGAGAATGATTCGGCTTAAATGCGGCGCCCGATTTGTCAAAGAGCCTCCAGCGGCTTGACAGGGGAGGGAGGCGGACGTTATAAGGGTTTTATCCCGCCGATGAGGAGCGCTTATGAATACGGAATCCCTGTTGATCGCCAAAGGAACCGAGGAGATCCGCCTTCTGCCCCGCATGGCCAACCGTCATGGGCTGATCACCGGGGCGACGGGCACGGGCAAGACCGTTTCGTTGCAGGTGCTGGCGGAAAACTTCAGCCGGATCGGCGTGCCGGTCTTCATGGCCGACGTCAAGGGCGACCTCAGCGGCGTCAGCCGGCCGGGGACGGAAACGCCTAAGATCGGCGAGCGGCTGGACAAGCTCGGCCTGCGGCCGTTTGAATTCGCGGGGAAGCCGGTTGTCTTCTGGGACATCTTCGGCGACCAGGGCCACCCGGTCCGGACCACGATCAGCGACATGGGCCCGCTTCTTCTCAGCCGGCTCTTCAACCTGAGCGAGACTCAGAGCGGCGTCCTGTCTCTTGTTTTCAAGGTCGCCGATGACAACGGCCTTCTCCTCCTCGATTCCAAGGATCTCCGGGCGATGCTCCAGTACTGCGGCGACCACGCCGATGACTTTCAGACCGAGTACGGCCGGATCTCGCCGGCTTCGATCGGGGCGATCCAGCGGTCCCTTCTCGACCTTGAGACGCAGGGCGGCGACCGGCTGTTCGGCGAACCGGCCCTCAACCTCGCCGATTTCATCCAAACCGATTCCCAGGGGCGGGGCGTGATCAACATCCTGGCGGCCGACCGTCTCATGCTCCAGCCGAAAACCTACGCCACGTTCCTCCTGTGGATGCTGGCCGAGCTTTATGAAAACATGCCCGAGGTCGGCGACCTGGAGAAGCCGAAGCTGGTCTTTTTCTTCGACGAAGCCCACCTCCTGTTCACCGACGCCCCTGCCGTCCTCCTCCAGAAAATCGAGCAGATCGTCCGTCTGATCCGCTCGAAGGGAGTCGGCGTTTATTTCGTCACCCAGAATCCCTTGGACGTGCCCGACATCGCCCTCGGCCAGCTTGGAAACCGGATCCAGCACGCCCTCCGGGCGTTCACTCCCCGCGATCAGAAGGCGGTCCGAGCCGCGGCCACGACCTTTCGGGCCAATCCCAAGCTGGATGTGGAGAAAACCATCACCGAACTGGGGGTCGGCGAAGCGTTAGTCTCGTTCCTGGACGAGAAAGGCCGGCCCGGCATTGTTGAGCGGGCGTTCATCCTGCCTCCCCGGAGCCAGATCGGGCCGATTTCGGCGGACGAAAGGCGCCGGATCATCGGAAGCTCGGTGTTGTACGGCCATTACGAACGGCAGATCGACCGGGAGTCGGCTTACGAGCATCTGAAGGAAAAAGCCCGCCAAGCGGAGGAGGCGGCCGCCCGCTCCCCCATTCCGACCGGTTATCCCCAAGGACCCTCCTATGAGCCGCCCCGGGCCCCGCGTCCGGTCGGCCGGCCGAGGGACACCTTTGTTGAATCCGTCGGCAAGAGCGTGGCCCGGTCCCTGGCCACCTCGGCCGGCCGCCAGATCATCCGGGGCCTCCTCGGCTCAATCTTGGGCGGCCAGCGCCGGTAACCGCCGGCCGGCGGTCTCTGTTCCGCGTTATTTACGACCAGCGCGGTGAGAAAAAACCGCGGTCCGCTCCGTTATTTGAATGTCAACGGAACGGATCATGAGCGAAGTCAACGACGGCGGAAACGGGGGAGCCGGGCGGGACATCGTCCTCCTCGGGCGGAGCGCGTCTTTCGCCCGCGTTCGCGAGCTGATCGACCGGCTGAAAGACCTGGACACTCCGGTGTTCATCTCGGGGGAAAGCGGCACGGGGAAGGAAGTCATCGCCCAAGCGATCCATTTCCGCGGCGCCCGGGCCGGCGGCCGATTCGTCGCCGTCAACGGCGGCGCGATCCCCGACAATCTCCTCGAAAGCGAGCTCTTCGGCTATGCCAAGGGCGCCTTTACCGGCGCGCTCCGGGACAAGCCCGGCTTGATCGAGGAAGCCGGAGGGGGAACGTTCTTTCTCGATGAGGTCGGCGACTTGGGATTCCCGCTCCAGGCGAAACTGCTCCGGGTTCTTCAGGAGCGCGAGATCCGGCGGATCGGGGAGACGCGGACCCGGCCGGTCGATGTCCGGTTCATCAGCGCGACCAACAAGGATTTGGAGCGGGAAGTGAGCAGCGGCCGGTTCCGCGAGGACCTTTACTACCGTCTCCGGATCGTAACCATCGACGTCCCGCCGCTCCGCGAGCGGCCCGACGACCTGGAGCTGCTCCTCCACCATTTTATCGCCCGGTACGGCGAAAAGATCGGCCGGCCTCGGGTTTATTTCACTCCCCGGGTCATGGAAACGCTGCTGGCGTACGCGTGGCCCGGCAATGTCCGGGAGCTCCAGAACGAAGTTCAGCGCTGCCTGATCCTGTGCGGCAACGAGGGGATCGTGCGGGTCGAACACCTGTCGCCGCGTCTCAATCCCGGCCGGTCGCCGGGCCCGGCCCCCGAAAGCTTCAACTTCTTTGAGGCCAAGGCCGATTTTGTCCGGCGGTTTCTCGGCCAGGCTCTCCGCCGGCATGAAAACAACAAGGCCCGGACGGCCGAGGAAATCGGCCTCTCCCGTCAGGCTCTCTTTAAGCTACTAAAAAAGCACCGGATTACGGCGCCCGGCGCCGCCGAGGGGAACTCCCCCGGGGCGGATTGAAGGGGAAGGGGGGTTCTGATAAAGTGAAAGAATGAGCCCGAACGAGGAACGGAACGGAGACCAGGCGTTCGAGATCGCCTGTCCGCATTGCGGAACGGTGATTTGGGTGGACGGGAGAAACCGGAGCATCCTGAAGACCGAGCGGGCCGCCCGGAAAAAAGAATCCCTGGACGACCTTCTCGCCCGGGAGAAGACCAAGAAGGACGGCCTGGCCACAAAATTCGAGGCCACCGCCTCCCTCCAGAAACAAAAGAAAGACCGGGCCAAGGACGCGTTCGCGAAAGCGTTCGCCGCGGCCGGCGAGGAGCCGCCGGCTGAGGATTAGCCGGCGGTCAGGCCTCGTCCCGCGGGCCGCCGTCTTCCCGGGTCATGGTGAACCCGGTCAAGCCGAAGACCGCAAGAATGAAGAGGGCGGCGTAATTCCCGATCGCCCAGGGCAGGTAATCGAGCACCGGGACGCCGAGGGCTCCGGCGACATACACGCCGGCCATGCTCCAGGGGACGAGAGGGACGATGATCCCCCCGCATTCGTCGATGATCCGGGAAAGGTTCTTGGGCGCCAGCCGCAATTTCCGGAAAGCGGGCCCGAGCAGCTCTCCGGGCAGGATGACCGCCAGATAAGAGCTGCCCGTCACTAAGGCTGTGACGACGCAGGATCCGATCGTCACCAGGACGATGCTCCCCGCCTTGCGGGCCCCGGCCATGACTTTATCCAAGACCACGCCGAGCATGCCGGTTTTCTGCATGATCCCGCCGAAGCAGAAGGCGGTGATGGCCACCAACTGCGTCTCCATCATGCTCATCAAGCCGCCCCGGCTGAGGAGGCGGTCCACTTCCGGAACTCCGGTGGCGGCCGGATACCCCGTGTTCAGAGACGCGGCGAGGTCGGCTAAGGGCGCTTTCTGGAAGACGGCGGCCAGAAGGACGGCGATCAGCGAGGATAAGAGCATGCCGGGGATGGTCGGCTTCTTGGCGAAGGCCAGGGCGAAGACGATGACCAGCGGCAGGAGCAGCCAGACGTTGAATGTGAAATGGGTCCGGAGCGTGCCGGTGATTTTCGTCAGGACCTCCGAGGAGACGGCCTGCGCTTGGGAGCGGAATCCGAAAAAAAAGAATACGCCGAGGCTGAGCAACCAGCCGGGAACCGCCGACCACATCATGTGCTTGATGTGATCGAACAGGTCGGCGCCGGCGGTCACGGCGGCCAGGTTGGGGATGTCTGAAAAGGGAGACATCTTGTCGCCGAAGTACGCCCCGCAGACGACGGCCCCGGCCGCCGGGCCGAGGGGAAGGCCGAGGCCCATGGCGATCCCCATGAAGGCGACGCCGACCGTGCCGATCGTCCCCCAGCTCGTCCCCGTCGCCACGGCCGTGAGGCTGCAGACGAAACAGGCCGTGACGAGAAAGAATTTCGGGGAGATCAGCTTGAGGCCGTAATAGACGACCATCGGGATCGTCCCGGCGGCCATCCAAGCGCCGATCATAACTCCGACGGCCAGCATGATGAGGATCGCCGGCATGGCCTTGGCGATCCCCTCGACGATCCCCTTCTCCATCTCCTTCCAGGAGTAGCCCAAGCCCCAGCCGAGGAGACCGGTCAAGGCCGCGGCCGCGACGAGCAGGACCTGCGGCTTGATTTGATACACGCCGTAGCCGATGCCGAGCAGAACGGCCATGAGAATCAAGGGAAGGAGGGAGAGGAACAAGGAGGGCTTTTTCACCGGCGCCGGAGAGGTCATGAGGGGAAATTATCACGCCGCCCGGGCATTTACAAGAACCCCCGGCCGGATTTAGAATGGCGGCGGATCCGCCATGCCGTCCCCTGAAGAAGAGCTTCGCCTCCTCCTTCCCGTGATCGACCGGCTGACGAAAGCCGCCTTGTTTCCCAAGCGCCTGGCTTGCCGCGGCGCCGCCCGCATCCCGGAGACGGGGCCCGTCCTCCTGGTCAGCAATCACTGCGGAGCGATCAAGGATCCAGCCGCGGTCTTTCGGATCGTCTCCCGTCCCTTGTTTTTCAACGCCAACCGGATGCTCTTCGACCGCGGGGAGCTGGACTTCCTGATCCGCAAGCACCTCCGCCGCCACCTGAAGAATTACGGCCTGGTTCTTGACCGGCTGCTGGGGCCGCTCAAGACGGTTTTCGTCCGCTTCGTCTCGACGAACATCGCCCGCGTCGGGACGATCCCGGCCGACATGTACGAGGGGAGCAACCTGACGGCCGTCTCTCTTTTCATGGATTACCTTCGGGCCGGCCGGGCGGTCGTCTCGATGCAGGGCCGGGGCCGCGTCCACCCGGACGACCCGAATCCCTACGTCCGGAGGTTCGGCCGGGGGATCCCGTACATCGCCTTCCGGATGAAAGCCGGGGAGGGATTGGATATCCCCGTCGTCCCCCTGTCGATTTTCGGCACGCAGCGGGCCTGGGGGATTCCGGGAACGATCCGGGTGAACGTCGGCCTGCCCCTCTATATCCGGGATTTCCTCGGCGGGGACATAAACGAGACGGTGGAACGGTTCCGGGCCGCGCTTCAAGAAGCCGTCGAGCGGTTGCTCGTCGAATCCTTGCGAAATCCTTTTTCATCCGGATGATTCAAATCGTGAATAATCCGGATTAATCAGTTCAGGGGCAAGATCCGTTCGGCCGGGAAGGGAACGCCCTCCAGGGGCTGTCCGCTTCCTGACAGATGGGGCCGGCTCACCACTCGATGAGGGCGCCGGCCCAGCTGAGTCCGCCGCCGAAGGCGATGAGGAGAACCAGGTCGCCCGTTTGGAAACGGTCCCAAGCGTCGTGAAGGGCCAAGCCGACCGAGGCCGACGACGTGTTGCCGTATTTCCCGATGACCGAGATGAATTCCGCCGGCCCGGGAACTCCTTTGGCCGCGGCGTCGAGGATGCGCTGGTTGGCTTGGTGGGGGATGACGTAGCGGACGTCCTTGATGTCGACCCCGGCCTTGCGGGGGACGCGCTCGCAGAGGTCCTGCATGATCCGGACGGCGAATTTCATCACGGTCGATCCGTTCTGCCGGAACCAGAAGTTTTTCGTCCGTCCGGCCAAAAGGTCTTTGGCGCCGCCGATCTGGACTTCGTCGACGAGGGAGGGGATGGAGCCGAGCTCGGTGGCCAGGAGGCGGTGCATCGGCCGTTCCTTGGTCACGACGACCGCGGCCGCTCCGTCGCCGAAGAGAATGCAGCCGGCTCGGTCGGTGTAATCGGTCGCCGTGGTCATCTGCTCGGCGGCCGTGACCAAGCCCCAGGCGAGATCTCGGGTTTGAAGGAGGCTCTCGGCGATGCCCAACCCGTAGATCATCCCGCTGCAGGCGGCGTTGAGGTCGAAGGCCAGGGCCCGCTCGGTTCCGAGGTCGTGGGCGATTTCGTAGGACTGGGCCGGGCAGAACCGGTCGGAGATGACCGTCGAGCTGATGATGAAACCGGCGTCCTTTCCCTGAAGGCCGGCCCGCTCGAGGGCGGTTTTCGCCGCGGCCACTACATGCGGCCGGAGCTTTTCGTCGGGGCCGAGAACGCGGCGCTCCTTGATCCCCGTCCTCGAGACGATCCACTCGTCGGTGGTCTCGACCATCTTTTCCAAATCGGCGTTGGTCAGGATTTTTTTGGGGACGCTCGTTCCGATGCTGCGGATTCCGATTTCGGTCATGATCGTTCCTTTCGGCATTTACTCGCCGTCCTTTAAAAGATGGAGATGGGCGGCCGTCTCCCGGTTCAGCCCGTGGACGACGAAGCGTCCCCGGGCGACGATGTTCTCCCCCGAGCGGGCGACCGCCTCGATGAAGACCCGGCGGCCGATCTTCTTCTCGACCCGGGCCTTGGCGATCAGGCGCGCGCCGGCCCGGACCGGACGGAGGAAATCGACGCGGGCTTCGCCGGTCAAGGCGATTGGAGCCTCGGCCACGGCCGCGGCCAGGGAGTTGAGGAGGGCGAAAAGGACGTGGCCGCGGACGATGTCGCATTTCTCCAGGCACATCCAGGACTCGGTTTCCAGAAGGGACAGGCCGCTTTTCCCCGGATCGATCTCGATCATTTCGCCGACGTGGTCGCGGGCGCCCAGCGACCGGGAGACGCCGAAGTAGCGGCCGGCCATTTCCCGGGTCCGGCGCCGGACGTCGGGGATGGACAGGGTCGAACGGTCGAGGCGGATGGTCGGAACGCTGGCCCCGAGGGCGGCGGCCAGCTCCTCGTCCGTGACAAACGGATTCCGCTCGATCTCCTCGCGGAGACGCTCATGCCTCTCCTCTTTGCGGATCATGGAATTCTGCCGTCGTTTATGACCAGGTGATAATAAAGAAGAACAAGCCGGACGTCAAGAGGAAATTATCGGCTTAAGTCCGGAAGCGGTTCTTGATGTGCGCGACGGTCAACGGCAGGATGACGTCCTGGTATTTGCCCCGCTTGAAGGTGTCGCGGATGAGATCGGCCACGCCCCAGATAAAGCTGACGATTTCGCTGTGATTCAAGAGAGATTCTCCCCCGGTTTATGTAATTCCGGCGTCAGGTCCGGGAGAGAGGATAGCCCGGCCCCGGACGGGAAGTCAAACGAGATAGCGGCCGTCCCGGGCGATCCAGCGGCCCTTGGCGTAAATCGAGGCCTTTTCGATCAAGGCGTCGTAGTGGTGGCGGCTCTTGTTGATCCCGATCCCGTAGGAATCGCCGACGGCGAAATGGACCGTGCCGAAGGCTTTCTCGGCCTCGAGCATATTGGGGCAGATGCGGGCCCCGGCGTTGGTCCCGACGCCGAATTCCCCGATGATCCGGCCGGTCGGATCTTCGCCGATGTTCTTCAGAACCGCCTCGATGCCCCTCCCGGAAGAGGAGACAAGCTTCCCGCGCTCGAAATGCATCACCCCGCGGCCGAGCTTGTCGTCGATCAGGCTGATGACCGCCTTGCCCGTAAACGTCTCCTCGACCGGGCAGGTGTAGCATTCGCCGGCCGGGAGATTTCCGTGGCGGCCGCGCTTGGAAATGTCGCCGATGTCGATGTGCCAGCCGCGCTTTTTGACGCTGAAGGAGATGTCGGTTCCGGCCGGGTTGGTGATCCGGACGTCTCCGGCGTCCTTGAGAAGCCGCATGATCCTCTTGGTTTTTTCGGCCAGCTTGAAATAGTCGATGTTGACCAGCCGCTCCATCATGTCGACCGTGATCCCGGGCATCATGCACAGCCGGCCGTGGGTCTCGCCGGCTTGAACCATGTAGCCCCGAAACGGCTTTTCGGCGATCCGGGCGTCGAGCATGTAGACCATGACCTTCGGACTTTCGGCCAGCATCCGAAAAAGCTTCGTCGGTTCGGAAATCGGCCGGAGGGTTTCCGTCATCAGATAGGTCGTCGTCTCCGCTCCGCACTTCTTGGCCCAGAAGGCGAAAGCCTCGGCGATGTCCATCTTGGCCTTGTCCGTGACCAGGAGGAACTGTTCTCCGGCCTTGATCCGGAGGGATTGGGTGACGGCTTTCTCGGCCGCAGCGTAGAGCTTGTTTTTCACGGGATTCATCGGGGCCTCCTTCAACAGGCCTCTACTTTAGCCGACGGACTCGCGGGTTGTCAAAGACGCGGGAATCGTCGTCCCCGGCGGCCGCCCTCGGGACGGTTGTTGTCCGGGGAAAGGGCTTATGTTCCGCCGGCCCCGTTGGAGACCGCCTGTCGGAGAATCCCGGCAAGCCTGCTCTTGGCTTCGTTGAAAACCGTCCGCCGGGCGCCCGGTGATTCATCCCCCGCCGCGTTTTGTCTTTGCCGCCGGCTTGACTCGGGAATCGTCCAGGTCAGACGCGGCCGAGAAGGCTCATGCGGGGCGGGCTAGCGCCGGTAACGGATGACGAAGCCGATGATCCAGCGTTCGCCGACGGCCCGGCTCCGGTAGCGGCGAGCGGCGGCGCCGCGCGGATACCGGTCGGCCACGATGATCAGCGCGTCGCCGCCCATCCGAGCGGTCTTTTCCCGGAGAATGAGTTTGACTTCATAACGGTCCATCCAAGGTTCGGGCCTGAACCAAACCTTGCCCAACCGGACATGATCACGGCGGGGCTCGCGCCGGAGAAGCTGGACATAGGCGTAGTCATTGGACGCAAACCTCGGTGTGCCGGGATAACGGCGGTGCCCGTAGGAACGGAAACAGGCTGCCGTCGTCATGGCCGTCGCGGCCAGGATCAGGAAGGCCGTCATCGTCTTCGTCTTCATCTCGCTTCTCCTTGGCCGGCGTTTTTCGAGCCGTTCCAAAAAGAGAATCGGCAAGAATCGTACCAAAAAGACGAAAATTCAGACTCGAATTTCTAAACGCATGAATATCCGTTAAATACGCGCGTCCCCGGAATCCCGCGCTTTTTTTCGGCCCGCTCCGTTTTCCGTTCGTCCGGCTTTTTGTTGTCCACCGCGGAGGACAAACGAAGGACATGGGAGACAGGGGTGGAATTCAGAGCAGAGAAAACGGCACCCGGCGGGATTCGCGGGTATCGGCGCGAAATCCGAATCCGTCCCCGATTCCAGGCCAGGATTACTGCTTGGCGGATTCGTACCGGGAGAGGACGTCCTGGGTGAGCTGGAGGAACTTGTCGTACTTGATCTGAATGCCCTTTTCCTGTTTAAGCTTGGCCAGGTAGGCCTGGAGGAACATGTTCTTTTTCTGGTTCAGGATCTGGGCCGTTTGGGTTTCCTTCACGTTTTCGAATTCCTCCCGGGTCACCGTCTTCCGGTCGCGCACGCGAAGGACGGCCGTCCCCGTCTCGAAATCGAACGGCGCGCTGGCCTCGTTCAGGGGAAGGGTGAAGGCCAGGTCGTCGGCCGTCTTGCTTTCGCCGACGATGGCGATATACTGGTCGCGCTTGTGGGCCTCGACGGTCTTGAACTCGAATCCGTTCCTGGCCGCGATATCCTCCCAGTTTTTCTCCTCGAGACGACGTCCGAGAGCGGCCAGGCGGGCCCGGGACGTTTCCATTTTGCGCTCGTTGACCAGGGCCGTTTCGACGTCCGCCTTGACTTCCTCGAACGCCGCCGGCCGGGGAGCCTCAACCTTCCGCAGCTCGACCAGACCGACGCCGGTGTAGGTGTAGACCGGGGCCGAAACTTCTTTCTCCTTGAGCCCGAAGAGGGCCGTGCCGACGGCGCCGGACGGATCGTTGTCGCTCCAAGCCTCGCCGTTTTTCAACAGCCCGGTGGATTCCCCTTTCAGGCCGGCTTTCCGGAGGGCCGTCTCGAGGCTCCGGGCCGACTTGGCCTCCTTCTCGATCTTGGCGATCCGGGTGTCGGCGAGCTGACGGGCTTTTTCGTCCAGAAGGATGGACCGGATCTGGGCCGAGGCTCCGGCCAGCGGGGTCGTCGTCGCGGCCGTTTTTTCCGTCACCCGGATGACGGCGAGGCCGTCCGCCTCGGCGATCAGGTCCGAGGTCTGGCCGGATGTCAGCCGGTGAATCTCATCCCGTTCGGGCTGGGGAAGCGACTGCCAATCATAGAAACCATAATCGCCTCCGCCGGACGCCTTGGCGTCCTTGGACAGCTCCCGGGCCAGGGCCGCGAAATCGCCCCCCGCGCCGAGACGTTCGAGAACGCGCCGGCCCTCGGCTTCGACAAGGGCTTTGTCTTTCCCCTCGAACGGCAGCCAAATCCGGCCGACCCGGACGGATTCCGGGTTGGTGAACCGGGACAAATTGGCTTGGTAATAGTTCTCGATGTCCTTTTCGGACAGCTCGATTTCCTTTTTCAGATCCTCGGCTTTCAAGAAGACGGCCAGGCCTTCCCTTTTCTCCGGGATGAGATAAGCGCCCTTGCGGGCCTCGAAGAAAGCCTGGACCTCGGCCGCCGACGGCGCCTCGTCGAGGGAGACCTTGGACGTCTCCAGGATCAGCAGATCGATGCCGGCCGAGTCGGAGGCCTTTTGGTAATCGGACCAGACCTCGTCGGGAGTGACGGCCAGCCCGGCCGTCAGCAGCCGGATCATCTTGTCCAGGACGATGTCCTGGCGGAGGCTGTGTTCAAACTCGCTGAGGTTGATGTGGTTGTACTGGAGAACCCTCTTGTACATTTCGTAGCCGACGAATTTGCCGTTCTGCTGGAGGCCGGGAATAGACGTGATCCGGTCGCGGAGCTCCTCGTCGCTCGCCCGCAGCCGCATCGCCCGGGCCTGTTCCACGAGAAGAGTCTGCTCGACGAGTTGCTCCAGGACCTGCTGGGGAAGGTTGAGCTGCTCGATGAATGCCCGGTCGATTTCCTGGTATTGCGACTTGATGGCTTCGATCCGGTTGCGAAGAGCCTGGAGATAATCATCGCCGCTGATTTTTTTCCGGCCGATGACGGCCAGGGTGTTCCCGGCGTCGTCGCCGGTGAGTTTTCCGGACGCGCCCCAGATGAAGAAGATCGAGACGACAAAGGCGGCGACAACAAGCCAGAGAACCCACTTCAGGGACTTGACGTTTTCACGCATGGATTTGAGCATCGGTTCACCTCGGGGACGCGGGGGTCATGATTTTGAGGGAGTGTTCCGCCGTTCCCGGCGGAAAAGAGGGGCCAGCCGGGCGTACGTCGTCTCGAGATCCTCGAGGACGATCTTCGTCCGCCCGCAGATGGGCATGAAATTCGAGTCGCCGGTCCAGCGCGGAACGACGTGCATGTGAAAATGATCGATGACGCCGGCGCCGGCCGCCCGGCCCAGGTTCAGGCCGATGTTGAACCCCTGCGGGCGGTAGTGCTTTTTTAGGACGCGCAGGCAGCTCCGGAGAAGCTCGTCCATTTCCCCGGTGACCTCGCGGGAGGCGCGCTCGAGCGAGGCCGAGTGGCGGTACGGGGCGATCATGAGATGGCCGGGCAGGTACGGAAATTTGTTCATCAGGACGAACGCCCGCCGGCCGCGGTCGAGGACGAAGGCGGACGCGTCGTCCCGGGTCCGGGCCGCCCGGCAGAAAACGCAGCCCGTTTCTTTTTTGGACGTGCTCCGGATGTAAGGCTCCCGCCAGGGAGCGGCGATATATTCCATGTTACTTGTTGATCAGTTCCTTGAGCAGCTTGCTCGGCTTGAAATAGAGGACTTTCTTGGGCGGAACCTTGACCGGGTCGCCCGTCCTCGGGTTGCGGCCGGAGCGGGGCGGGCGGTTCCGGAACCGAAAGGAGCCGAAGCCCCGGACCTCGATCTCCTCCCCGGCCAGCAGGGCTTCCTTGATCGTCTCGAAGAACATATTGACGCCGGTCTCCGCTTCCTGCTTGGGGATGTTCAGCTCCTTGGAAATCTTGTTGATGAGGTCGGCCTTAATCATTGGGTTTCTCCTCCGTTTCGGCGCCTGATTTCTTGGCGTTCTGCAGCTGGCGGAGCTGGTCCTTGATCAGGTCGCCGAAGGTCAACCGGTCATCCTGGGTTTCTTGATACTTCTGGTATTCCTGCCTCTGCAGGTCGCTCTGGGCCTGGCGGAAGCTGAGGGAGATCTTCTTATCCCGGGGATTCAGCTTGATGATTTTCGCCGTTTTCTGATCGCCGACCGAGACGACCTCGGCCGGGTTCTCGACCTTTTTCTCGTCGATCTCGGAATTAAAGACAACGCCCTCGATCCCGGGGAGAATCTCGGCGAACACGCCGAATTCGGCGATCCGGACGATTTTGACGTTGAGCAGGTCGCCGACTTTCTGCCGGAGGAAGAATTCCTCCCAGATGTCGCCCTCGAGCTGCTTGATGCCGAGGGAGACTTTCTGCTTCTCGACGTCGATGTTCAGGAGGACGACCTCGGCCTCGTCGCCCACTTTCAGCTTGGCCGAGGGGTGCTTGATCTTTTCCCAGGAGATGTCGGTGATATGGATCAGGCCCTCGATGCCGGGTTCGACTTCCAGAAACGCTCCGAAATCAGTGATGGACGTGATCCGCCCCTTGATCCGGGTTCCCGGGACGAGACGCTTTTTCAACTCTTCCAGCGGATGGGGCTGGGTTTGTTTCAGGCCGAGGGAGACGCGCCGGGAGGTCGGATTGACGTCCAGGATGGACACCGTGACCTTGTCGCCGAGATTCAGGAGCTTTTTTGGATGAATCATTTTCCGAGACCAGGTCAGGTCGGAAATGTGGACGAGTCCTTCGATGCCGGGTTCCAGCTCGACGAACGCCCCGAAGTCGGTCAGGGACGAGACTTTTCCCTCGATCCGGTCGCCGGGTTTGTACTTGTCGGTGATGTTGTCCCAAGGATTAGGGGTGAGCTGCTTGGTCCCCAGGGAGATCTTTTCGTCCTTCTCGTTGAAATCGAGGACGAGAACCTCGACTTCCTGGCCGATCTTGAACAGGTCGTGCGGGTTGGCGATCTTTCCCCAGGTCATGTCCGAGACGTGAAGCAGGCCTTCCACTCCGCCGATATCGACGAACGCTCCGAAACTCGTCAGGGAGCGGACCAGTCCTTTTAGCTTCTGGCCTTTCTGGATTTGGCTGAAGACGATCTTTTTCTTCTTGTCCCGCTCTTCCATCAGGTAGGCCCGGTGGGAGACGACGGCGTTTTCCGTCTTGCGGTCGTATTTGATCACTTTGACCTTGAGGGTTTGGCCGACGATCTTAGCCGGGTCCTTGAGCGGCCGGAGCTCGGCATGGGAATCGGGCATGAAAGCCTTGAGACCGACATGGACGGTATAGCCGTTCTTGATCCTGTCGATGACCCGGCCGCTGATGGAGGCGCCTTCTTCGTAGGCCTTTTCCAGAAGCTCCAGGGCCCGGCGGGCGTCGGCCTGGCGCTTGGACAGGATGAAGTATCCTTCCTTGGAATCGGTCCGCTCCAGCACGGCCTCGATTTCGTCGCCCACGGAGGGAATCCGGGCGTCGGCGCTTTCCGTGAAGTCTTCGATCGGGATGAGTCCCTCGCTTTTCAGGCCGATGTCGACCAGGATGTGGGCGGGCAGGACTTTAACGACTCGCCCGGCGACGATTTTTCCCGGGCTGACTTCCTGGGAGCTGAATTGGTACTTGTCCAGCAGGTTCTCGTAATCCTCGGCCGAGATTTTTTCGTTGTTCTGCTTTGCATCTTCGGTCATGGGGTCTCCTTGATGGGTAGGGCGCCGGCGGATCCGCCCGCCGGCAAAACCGTGGCTTGTCCGCTCCCGGTTTTCCCGGATATGGAATTTGCTCCCGCGAGCATAAAAGACGGATATGATTTCCTAACCATGTTAATCAAAAGGGTGAAAAAGATGGTTAAGTCTAAACGATTCAACCCGGTTTGTCAATCGCTAAGTCAAGATAAGGATTGAACTTAGATGAAGTCCCTCCCGTCCCGGGAAAAGCGGGCCGAGGCGCCGCGGCTCGTCCTTGACGCTCCTGTCCGTCCGGCGGGAGAGGCGGGGCTTTCTTTCGTCTCCGCCTCGGCGCGATCGCCCGCATGAATCCATGAAAATTGTCGGCCGGATCGTCTCTCCCTTTCCCGCGGGCGACGGCGGTCGGACGGATACAGCCGGGGAAAGGCCAAATCGGGACGGCCGGCCCGGATGAAAAACCTCAGGCGTTGCCTTCCTCGAGGATTTTCTTCAGCTCCGTCTCCCGGGGAAGCTCCTCGAGGGAATTCAAGCCGAAATACGTCAGGAATTTCTCCGTCGTCCGGTAGAGCAGCGGCCGTCCCGGCGCGTCCTTGCGGCCGGAGATCTTGATGAGCTTGTTCTCGAGCAAGGTGTGAAGGGCATGGGTCGAATCGACGCCGCGGATGTTCATGATGTCGGTCTGGGTCACGGGTTGATGATAAGCGACGGCCGAGAGGGCTTCCAGGGCGGCCGACGACAGCCGCTTGCGGCGCTCGATCTGAAGAAGCTTCCGGACGTGGAGATCATACGCCGGTTTGGTCATGAACACCCAGCCGCCGCCCGTCTGCACCAAGCGGATGGGACGGGGGGCGTCCTCCATTTCCGTCCCGAGCCGGAGAAGGGCCTGGAGGATCTCTTCCTCGGGCGTTCCATCAAGCACTTCCTTGATCTTGTCCATCGTCAACGGCTCGACCGAGATGAAAATCAAGGCTTCGAGAATGTTCTTCAAATCGTCCATCAGGCGTCCTCGCCGGCCGGCTCTTTCCGAAGCCAGACCTTAATCGTGTGAAACAGCTGCTCCTGGACGGCCACGACCCGGCGGGCCTTGATCAGCTCCAGGAGGCAGAAAAAGGCGACCAGGGCCTCCTCGAGGGTCTCCTGGGCGTCCAGGTATTCAAGAAAATCGAGAAAGCCGTGCTCCCGCAGGGCGCTCACGATTTCCCGGATTTTGTCCGCGACCGAAATTTCCTTGGTCTTGAGGATCCGCTGCGGCACGGCTTGTTTCCGCTTCATCATGGCGAAAAACGATTCAGCCAGGTCGAACAGCGAGACCTCGATCAAGTCGAGATCCTCCTCGGGCAGCGGAACGTTGAGGGCCGTCCGCCGCCAGATCGTCGACTGCTCCTCCTCCTTGTCCCGGAGGACGGCGGAAACGACCTTGACCCGCTCGTAATCCTCGGTTCGGTCGGGCCGCTCCTTCCGAGGGTCGATGTCCGGCTCGACGGGCTGCTCCCGGGGAAGGAGGATTTGCGATTTGATGTAGATCAAGAGGGCGGCCATCAAGAGAAATTCGGCTTCCCGGTCGAGGTTGATCCGTTCTCGGCCGTGGAGGTAATCGAGGTATTCCCGGGTGATCACGGCCAGGGGGATATCCTCGATCCCGATCTTCTTCTTTTTAATAAGGAAGAGAAGAAGGTCGAGCGGTCCCTCGAAAATATCGAGCTTGATCTGGTAGCCGTCCCCGCCCCCCTCGACGGCGGATTCCTCTTCGGGGGCCGGCTTCTCGAGCGGGCCTTCCTCGTTGGGATATCCGGGGTCGACCATGCGTCCGGGCCTCGAGCCTAAAATCCCAGGGCGTCCCGGACTTCGGCCATCGTGGCTTGAGCGACGCGGCGGGCCCGGCTGTTGCCGGCTTCGAAAATCTCCCAGATTCTCTCCGGGTTCTTTTCTAAGGCGCGGCGGCGCTCCCAAACCGGTTCGAGGAAACGGAACAAATGCTCCAGGAGGACGGCCTTGCAGTCGCGGCAGCCGATCCCGGCCGTCCGGCAGCCGCGGGCGATGTCCTCCCGCGCCTCCTTGGGGACGAAGGCCTTGTGGAGGGTGAAAACGGGGCAGTCGTCGGGCTCGCCGGGATCGGTTCGGCGGACCCGCCGGGTATCGGTGACCATCGGGAGGATCTTCGCCCGGATCGTCTCGGCCGAATCCTTCAGGTAGATGGCGTTGCCGTAGGATTTGCTCATCTTCCGTCCGTCGGTTCCGGCCAGCCGCGGCACTTCCGTCAGCATCGTCCGGGGTTCGGGAAAAATCGGGCCGTAGAGGCGGTTAAAACGGCGGACGATCTCCCGGGTCAGTTCGACATGGGCGGCCTGGTCCTCGCCCACGGGGACGAGATCGGCCTTGTAGAGGATGATGTCGGCGGCCTGAAGGACGGGATAACCGAGAAAACCATACGTGTTCAGCTCTTTTTCCTGGAGCTCTTTCAGCTGTTCCTTGAAGGTGGGAACCCGTTCGAGCCAGGGCAGAGGAGTGATCATCGATAAGAGAAGATGAAGCTCGGCGTGTTCCTTGACCTCGGACTGGAGAAACATGACGCATTTTTCCGGGTCGAGGCCGACGCTGAGCCAGTCGACGGCAACCTCGTAGGACCAGCCCCGGATCGCCTTGGCGTTGGCGTATTCAGAGCTCAGGGCGTGCCAGGGGACGATAGCGTAGAAGCACCGGTAGAGGTCCTGGAAGGCAATCCAATTGCGGAGGGCGCCGACGTAGTTGCCGAGGTGCAGCGGCCCGGTCGGGCGGACGCCGCTGAGGACGATTTTGCGGGGATCGGGGGTGGGATTCATCCGAGCACAATCACAATCATGAGCTTCACCGGCCACATCAGGATGTCCAGGAAACCCATATAAATCAGGAAGAGGACGATGATGAAACCGAAGGGCCGGATCCGATCGTAGCGGAACGCGGCCTGGTCCGAAAGAAGCCCCATCAACACGCCGGATCCGTCCAGCGGCGGAACCGGGATGAGGTTGAAAAGGGCGAAATAAGAATTGATGAGCACGGTCATGATCAGAATGAGGGCCAGGCCCTCCAGCGGATAGAATCCTCGAGAGAGGACGGGCAGGAGGAAGCCCATCTGCCGGAAGAATCCGTTGATCAAGGCCTGGATAAACCGCCCGACGCCGGGAATCGTCAGCTTCATCAGGAACAGGAGGATGAGCGAGACGAGGGCGACGGAGATGTTGGCCGCCGGTCCGGCGAAGGAGACCCAGAGGTTGTCCCGGCGGGGATTGCGGAAATTGCGGGGATTCACCATCACGGGTTTGGCCCAGCCGAACGCCGGCAGGCGGGCCAGCGAGAGAAGAAGCGGCAGGAGGATCGTTCCGAACGGATCGATGTGGGCGATGGGATTCAAGGTCACCCGCCCCATGTTGTAGGCGGTCGGGTCCCCCATCTTCTTGGCCGTCCAGCCGTGGGCCGCCTCGTGCACCGTGATGGCGAAGAGGAGGACAAAAATCTGGATAACTATCGAAATGACATTCATTTGCGTCGGCGGTATTTATAGCATATTCGTTCTTGAAAAACCAGAACGATTGTTCCATAATGCCCCTCACAGAAGGAGCGCCGTGGCCGAATTTCTCGAGTTTAAAAACGTCTCCAAGCGGTTTGGAGCCATCCAGGCCGTCGACGGCGTGTCCTTGGAAATCAAGCGGGGCGAGTTTTTCGCCCTTCTCGGCCCGAGCGGCTGCGGCAAAACGACGATGCTCCGCATCGCCGCCGGGTTCGAGACGCCCGACGCCGGCCAAGTCTTTCTCGCCGGCCGGGAGATCACCGATCTTCCCCCGAACCGGCGCCCGGTCAACACGATCTTCCAAAGCTATGCCTTGTTCCCCCACTTGACCGTCCGGGACAACATCGCCTTCGGTCTCCAGATCGCCAAGAAGCCGAAGGCCGAGATCGACCGCGAAGTCGAGACGATGCTCCGCCTCATCCGGTTGGAGGACCAGGCCGGCAAGAAGCCGGATCTCCTGTCCGGCGGCCAGCGCCAGCGGGTGGCCGTCGCCCGGGCCCTCATCAACAAGCCCGGCGTCCTCCTCTTGGACGAGCCGCTGGCCGCCCTCGACCTCAAGCTCCGCCAGAGGATGCTCATCGAGCTCGACATGATCCACGACCAGGTCGGGATCACGTTTTTATACGTCACCCACGACCAGAGCGAGGCCATGAGCCTGAGCGACCGGATCGCGGTCATGAACGCCGGCCGGATCGAGCAGATCGGCGCCCCGGCTGAGATCTACGAGGCGCCGCGGACAAGCTTCGTCGCCGCCTTCATCGGCGACACGAACTTCCTGGAGGGCGTCGTCGCCGATCATCCGGAACCGGAGTACAGCCGCCTCCGGATCGAGGGACTTCCCGACGTGACCGTTTACAACGACAAACAGATCGCCGACGGACATAAGATTTTCCTGAGCATCCGGCCGGAAAAGATCCAGATTTCGCGCGACCGGCCCGAGCCGAAGCCGAAGCGGAACGCCGTTCCGGCCGTGGTCGAGGATGTGATCTACCTCGGTCCGACGACGAAGTACTGGGTCCGGGCCGGCGAGCACCGCCTCCAGGTTCTCCGCCAGCACGCCCGGTTTTTTCTCGACGAGAAGCCGATCCGCTGGAAGGACGATGTCTGGGTGTTCTGGCACGGCGACGACGGGTTCATGCTCGAGGGCTTCCGGCGGGACGATGAAAAGCTCGTCGCCGCCCCGCCCCAAAAAGTGGGGGAGGCATGACCGCCGCGGCTGGGACGGGCCGGGAGCCGGGGGCATGAAAAACCTCCGGCGCCGGGGACAGGAGTTCTTCCTGACCCTGCCGTCGTTTTTTTGGCTGTCGTTGTTTTTTCTCATCCCGACCGCCCTGGTCTTCATCCTCGCCTTCCGCCCGGCCGATCCCTTCGGGGGCATCGGCCGCGGCTGGACGACGGCCACGATCAAAGGCTTGGCCGATCCCCAGTATCTCGCGATCGCCTGGCGGACGCTGTGGGTCAGCTTCCTGTCCACGGCGTTCTGCCTGCTCCTGGCCGTCCCGACGGCCTATGCCGTCGCCCGGGCCCCGGAGCGCCGCCGGAATCTTCTCCTCATGCTTGTCATCGTTCCGTTTTGGACGAGCTTCCTGATCCGCGTGTTCGCTTGGAAGTCGATTCTCCATCCCGAGGGCCTCATCAAAAAAGCCCTGGTTTTCTGCGGCCTGGTCGATCCCTCCTCCCAGCTTCTCTATAACCTGGGGGCGGTCATCCTGGTGACGGTTTACACGTTTCTTCCCTTCGCCATCCTCCCGATTTACGCGGCCGCCGAGAAATTCGATTACCGGCTCCTCGAGGCCGCCCGCGACTTGGGAGCCCGGCCTTTCCAGGCTTTCCGGAAGGTCTTTCTCCCGGGCATCCGGCAGGCCTTGGTCACGGCCGTCCTGGTCGTTTTCATCCCGTCGCTGGGATCTTACATCGTTCCGGACATCGTCGGCGGACCCGGAAGCGAAATGCTTGGCAACAAGATCGCCCAACGCGTCTTCGTCGACCGGAATCTTCCTTTGGCCGGAGGGCTTTCGATCGTTCTCATCCTGGCGGTGCTGGCGCCGCTTTTAGGGGTTCTCGCCCTCCAGGGGAAAAAGGCCCGGATCCAGCCGCCGGAAGGAGGCGGGAAGCCGTGAAGCGCAGCCGGTTTCCCTTCATCGTCACCGGCCTCGTCCTGGTGTTTTTCTATCTTCCGATCCTTATTCTCGTCGTCGATTCCTTCAACGCCTCCCGCTTCGGCGGGGCGTGGAGAGGATTTTCCATCAAGTGGTACGTCCGGCTGTTTCACGAGCCGGCCATCTGGACGGCCGCCCGCAACACCCTGGTCATCGCCTTGATCGTGACGTTCGTCTCCCTCCTTCTGGGGACGACGTCCGCCCTGGCCCTTCACCGTTTCTCAAAGTCGCGGTTTCAACGCGTCCATTACACGCTGATTTACACGCCGCTGGTGGTTCCCGAGATTCTGATGGGGATCAGCCTCCTGATGGCCTTCGTCGCCGCCGGCGTCAAGCTGGGGATGGGGACGATCATCCTGGCCCATGTGACGTTCTGCATCAGCTATGTCGCCTTGGTCGTCCTGGGACGGCTCCAGGATTTTGATTTCACGGTCGTCGAGGCCGCCCGCGACCTGGGAGCGACCGGCTGGACGGCGACCCGGCGGGTGCTGCTGCCCATGCTCGCGCCCGGCTTGGCCGCCGCCGGCCTGATCGCCTTCACCCTGTCGGTGGACGATTTCGTCATCACCTTTTTCGTCGCCGGTCCCGGATCGACCACTCTCCCGATCCGCGTCTACAGCATGATCAAGCACGGCGCCACCCCGCTTATCAACGCCCTTTCAACCCTGCTGCTGGCCCTGACGTTCACGACCGTGCTCGTCAGCCAGCGTTTATCCAAATCCGGAGCTTTGGAGGGAGGACAATGAAGATGCGCACGTTCGGACGGTCGGCTCTGGGAGCGTTTCTCGCCGCGGCCGGCTTATTGGCCGCGGGATGCGGGGGCGGAGCGAAGGCCCCGGGAATCCTGCACGTTTATACGTGGTCCGATTACGTCAAGCCCGAATTGATCGCCCGGTTCGAGGCCGAGAACAACTGCAAAGTCGTCATCGACACCTTCGATTCCAACGAGGCGATGTACGCCAAGCTGAAGGCCGGAGCCACGGGCTACGACGTCATCACCCCGACGAGCTATATGGTCAGCCTGATGCAGAGCCAGGGGATGCTTCTTCCCCTCGACCACTCCCGGCTGCCGAACCTCTCCCGCGTCGATCCGGATTACCTGGCCATCGCCATCGACAAAACCATGGCCTATTCCGTGCCCTACATGCTGACGAACACGGGGATCGCCTACCTCAAGAGCAAGGTCGCGGATTTTGAGCCGACCTGGGGGATGTTCGGCCGGGCGGATCTGAAAGGCCGGATGGTCATGCTGAATGATATGCGGGAAACGATCGGGGCGGCCCTGAAGTTCCTCGGGTTCAGCCTCAACTCGACGAATCCCGAGGAGCTCGAGGCGGCCAAGGCCGTCGTCCTCGGCTGGCGGGAGAACCTGGCCAAGTTCGAAAACGAACAGTACAAGAGCGGGATCGCCTCCGGCGAATTTTTCCTGGTCCACGGCTACAACGGCGACATCCTCCAGGTCCAGGCCGAAAACGAGGACATCGCCTTCGCTATGCCCCGGGAGGGCGGGGTCATCTCCTGCGACGACCTGGTGATCGCCAAGTCGGCCCGGGAGGTCAAGCTCGCCCACGCCTACATCAACTTCTTCCACGACCCGGCGGTGGCCGCGGAAAACACGGAATACATCCAGTTCCTCTGCCCCAACAAGGATTCCTATCCGTTGTTGAAGGCGGAGATCACGGGGAATCCGGGGATTTTTCTGACTCCCGAGATCAAGGCCCATTGCGAGATCCTGGCCGATCTGGGGGAAAAGAACGTGCTTTACGTGAAGATCTGGGACGAGATCAAAGCCGGGAAATAGCGCCTCCGGCGGGTTTCAGCCGATCCGGAGGACCTTGGCGCCCCGGATCCGCCGCCGCTTGATTTCGCCGAGGGCTTGGCCCGCCTCGGCCAGGGGGTATTCCTGCACCGCGGGGCGGAGAGGGATTTCCGCGGCCAGCCTGAGAAATTCGACGGCGTCCGCCCGGGTCACATTGGCCACGCTCTTGATTTCCTTCTCCCGCCAGAGGTGGCCGGCGTAATCGAGCGCCCGGAGCGCGTCTTTGTCCCCGTCTTCCTTCCGGACGGCATTGATCACAAGGCGTCCGCCCGGGGCCAGGCACCGCAAGGCCTCGACGACGGATTTCCAGACCGGCGTCGTGTCGATCATCGCGTCCAGGTCCTCGGGCGGCGTGTCCGAGGCCTCGCCGGTCCAGGCCGCGCCCAGCTCCGCGGCGAAAACGCGTTCCTCCGGGCTTCGGGCGAAGACGTAGAAGCGCGTCCGCGGGAACAAATGCCGGGCGGTCTGGAGGACCAAATGCCCGGACGCTCCGAATCCGGTCAGGCCCAGGGCTTGTCCGTCCCTCAGCCCGGCGAGCTTCAACGAACGGTAGCCGACGGCCCCGGCGCAAAGAAGGGGAGCCGCCTCGGCGTCGGTGAAAAGGGAGGGGATGGAGAAGGCGAACGACTCGCCGACGACCATGTACTCGGCGTACCCGCCGTCGGCGTCGCGGCCGGTCGCTCGGAATTCCGGGCAGAGATTTTCCCGGCCCTCAAGGCAGAAACGGCACTTGCCGCAGGCCGAGAAAATCCAGGAAACGCCGAGGCGGTCTCCGAGCTTGAACCTTCGGGCGCCGGGACCGCGGGCGGCGACCCGGCCGATTACCTGGTGGCCGGGAATGACGGGCAGCCGGGGAGGCGGCGTTCGCCCCTCGATCTCGTCGATCTCGGTGTGGCAGACGCCGCAAGCGGCGATGCGGAGGAGGATTTCCCCTTCACCGGGGACGGGGAGAGGGAGATCGCGGCTTTCGAGCGGCTCGCCGCTCTCCCAGGCGTCGAGGATTCGGGTGATGAGCATGGCTTTCACGGGTGTCTCCCTTCCAGGGCCGGTTCCGGCATGGTTCCGGATCGCCCCGCGGCGTCTTTAGATTAAAGAAGAAGACTTCCCGTGTAAATCGTTTTCGGGGGATCCAAAACGCGCCTTTTTCGGATGGTGAAGGGATCGGCCGTGTAAAAATTCATTACATCGTATAAATCGCGGAGGTTTTTTTCTTTTTTGTTTCCAACGATTTTGCGGTTTACGGCCGGGCTTTGTTCGGGGTTAAGCCGATCCCGCCGGCCGGAATCCTCTATTGGCATGTTTCATGCTTATGTTGGGATAGAGATGAGAAGAACGCGAAACATCATCGGTTCCGTTTTTTGCTATAATTTAACCATGCGGATGCAGGGATGGGCGACGGCCTTTCCGCTCGTTCTCGTTTTCATTCTCGCCTCGTTCGGCCAGGAATCCCTTCCGCCGCAGACCGACGTCCGGACGTTCCTATCCGGGCTGAAGGAGGCCTTCGAATCGTCCGATCGAGCGGCTTATTTAGCTTATTTCGAAGCCGAAATTCGCGACGCCGAGGGCGCGGCCTACGATTCCCTCAGGCAAGCCTCGCGGATGACCCAGGCCGTTTTTTTTCCGGCGACGAACGTCTTCGAGGACAAGGAAGGCGTTCCTCTCTTCGTTCAGGCCGTCTTTCAGAACGACCTGGAAGCCTTGTTTGAGTCGTGGGAGCTGGAGCTGGCCCGGGACGGGGAGCGGCGAGTCATCCGGGCCAAGAGCGTGATCGGGAATCCAGCGATTTTTCTCAAGCTGAAAATTCCCTCGGACCGGATCGAGCGAGCCGCCCGAATTGAAATCCGCCATGACGATCTGGAAGCGACATTCGAGAACGCTTGGGTTTTTTACGACAACATCCCCGACCGCCCGACGGGCTTGATCATCATCGGCTCGGGGCGGCTGCGTTTTCGGCCTTCGTCGGAGACGGAACGCCACCAACTGGCCTTGCGGTACAAAACCGAAAATTTGGACAAGCCGCTGGTGTCCGCTTATTTAAGGTTTTCCCCCTCGTTTTTTGCGAACCGGATCAAAATCACCCCCGAGACCGGCCCGGCCGGCTCTTGTCCGCCCGGGGAGATCGCGAAAGCCCGGGCCTTGTTCCGCCGCTATTACGGCGGCTCGTTCACGATCGACAACCCGATCGCCGGGGCGCGGCTTTCGGTCCTGCCGCAAAGCGACCAGGCGGTTTTTGAATTCGGGACCGACTCCCGGAGCGGGTTCGGATATGGATATTCCCCCTTTTCGGAGGAGGAGATCCATTTCTGGAGCCGCTCGCCAGACCAGCTTCTCTGCCTCTATTCTCCGGATATCCGCGAGGGGAACGAACGAAGGATGTTCCTCACCATGGGGGAAAAAGTCGATATCCTCCGCTGCGACATCGATCTGGATTTTCAGCCCGACCGCCGTTTCCTTTCCGCCTTGGCCCGCATCCGGCTGGAAGCGGCCTCTCCGGGGGTGGACAACCTGCGGTTTGATTTCCACTCCGCCCTGGACGTTCTCAAGGTCTACGACGCCTCGCGGCGCGAGCTGTTCTTCACCCAAGACAAGGTGAACCGTCTTCTTTACATCCGGTTTCTCCAGCCCTTGGAGAAGGGGGAATCGGCTTCCCTGGACATCTATTACCGCGGGGCCCTTCCTCCGCCCCCGCCGACGAGCGACGCCGCGGCGGCTTACGGCGGATTCGCCGGAGCGAATTTCATCGATGACGGCGATCTCTACACGCCGTCGGCCGGATGGTACCCGGCCATGTCCGAGGGGGATTATTTCCTTTCCCGGTTTCGGATCAGCCTCCCTCCCCGCTACGTTTGCGTGGCCAACGGAGAGCTTGCCGGAGTGGAGGAAGTCGACGAGGTCCGCCGGGTTCTGTCGCTGGAGAAAATCGGCAACCGGATTTCTGTTTTCGAGACCCGGAAGCCGGTCAAGGGGCTGGCCTTTATCGTCGGGCGCTTCCGGGAAGACGCGGTCGACGAGGACCCGTCGCCGCCCCCGATCAACGTCCTCGTGTCCGAGAACGTTCGGAGCCTCCGCGGGACGCTGGCCGGGGAAGCCCGGGCGATCGTCCGGTTCTACGAAGAAACGTTCGGGCCCTTCCCCTATGAAAAGCTGGCCATCATCCAGCGCGTCGCCGAGACGGCCGGGGGGCAAAGCCCCGCTTCCTTCGTCATCCTCAATGAACCGCGGACGGGAGCCACGGCGCCCGGGATTCCGGATTTCGGGAGCCCGGTGGATCTCCCCGGGTACCGGGAGCTTTTTCTGGCCCATGAAATCGCCCACCAATGGTGGGGGCATGCCGTCAGCGCGGCCACCTACCACGACTTGTGGCTGAGCGAAGGGCTGTCTCAATACGCGGCCATTCGATACTTGAGGATGAAGCACGGGAACGACAAGCTTCCGTCGATCCTGAAAAAAAGCGTTTCTTGGACGAAGCGCATGGCGGATTACGGGCCGATTACGCTCGGCGCCCGGCTGAGCTATCTTGACTTCCGGGCTTTCCAGGCCATCATCTACGGGAAATCCACCGTGGTCCTGTTCCTCCTCGCGGATTTGATCGGCGAAGAAGCGCTGGACCGCGGCCTGCGCGCCTTCCAGGCTTCTTCAGCCTATCGCCCCGTCCGGACGGGGGAGTTCATCCGGGCCCTGGAGGAAGCCTCCGGCCGTTCGCTCCGTGACTTTTTCCGCGGATGGATCGATTCCCATGTGCTTCCGGAAGCCTCGGTGACGCACCAGATCCTCAAGGCGGACGAAGGCTACGAAGTGAAGATTTTCGTCCGTCAGGCCGGACAGGCGATGGTTTTTCCCCTGACCGTGGCCTGGACGGAGGACGGCCGGCCGGTCCGGCACATCCTCGAGGTCGACTCCGAATCCAAGTTTTATTCCTTTCCGGCGGCCGTCAAACCGGTGAAGTTCAAGATCAATCCGGACGGGCTCGTCCCCGGAAAATTCCGCTAGCCGGTCCTCTTCATATATTTTCTAAAGATGTTATCCGTTCGATGATGATCTTAAGGATATTCAACTCGCGAATAAGGCAGGCTAGGAGCGGTCCGGCGAGATCTCAAGCCTCTTGATCATCTCGTTCAAGGTGGTCGGCTTCACCCCGAGAAGCGCGGCCGCGGTTTTTTGCACGCCGTTGGCCTTGGCCAGGGCGGTTTCGATCAGGCGCCGCTGAAAAGCGAGCGTTTGCTCCTTAAGATCCAACCCGTCGCCTTCCGCCGCCGGGGCGGCCGCCGCTTCCCGGGGCGTCCGGAACAAGTCAGGGAGACAGTCCCGGGTGATGACCTTGTCCCGGCTGAAGACGACCGTCCGCTCGACGAGGTTTTCGAGCTCGCGGACGTTTCCCGGCCAGGAGTGACGGTCCAGGATTTCCAAGACATCGGGGCTGACGCCCTCGATCGTCTTGCCGTTCTCCCGGGCGAAGACGTCTAAAAAATGCTTGACCAGCAGGGGGATGTCCTCGCGGCGCTCGCGCAGCGGCGGAAGGATGATCTTGATGACGTTCAGCCGGTAATAAAGATCCTTGCGGAAGAGCTGGCGGTCGATCAGGTCCTCGAGCTCGACGTTCGTCGCGGCGATGATCCGCACGTCGACCCGGATGGTTTTCGTTCCGCCGAGGCGCATGAATTCCCGGTCCTGCATGACCCGGAGAAGCTTAGCCTGCGTTTCCAGCCCGATGGTGGAGATTTCGTCGAAAAAGATCGTCCCCTTGTCGGCCGCCTCAAACAGCCCTTGTTTCTCCGAGACCGCTCCCGTGAACGCCCCCTTCACGTGTCCGAAAAGGTGGCTTTCGAGGAGGTCCGGCGGAAGGGCGCCGCTGTTGACGACGATGAACGGGAAGGAAGCCCGGGGCGAGTTGGTGTGGATGGCCCGGGCGGCCAGCTCCTTTCCTGTTCCGCTTTCGCCCTGGACCAGGATCGTCGACCGGGTGGGGGCGGCGGCCTTGATGAGCTCGAAAACCCGCTCCATCGGCCGGCTTCGGCCGAGGATGTTGGAAAAGCTGAATTTTTTCCGGAGCTCCTCCCGGAGGCGGTCGTTCTCGTCCAAGAGCGTTTTGTGGGCCAGGGCCCGCTGGATCGTCAGGAGGAGGTCCCCGTGCTTGAACGGCTTCTGGACGTAATCATAAGCCCCGATCTTCATCGCCTGGATGGCCGACTCGACCGAGGCGTAAGCGGTGATGATGATGACGATCGTCGAGGGCTGGATCTTTTTGATCTCCGGCAGGATCTCGAGGCCGCCGCGGCCGGGCATCAGGAGGTCGAGGAGGACCAGGTCGAAGCCGTGGTCGGCGAACTTGGACAGGGCCGCTTCCCCCGATTCGGAGAGCGTGACGTCGTATCCCTCCGCCTGCAGAAGCTGTTCGAGAACGTCGCGGATGACGGGTTCGTCGTCGATGACGTGGATGGAGGCGTGACTCATGATTCTCTCGTTTTCGATTTCCGCCGGTCGAGATCTTTCGGCAGAAAGATGGTGAATTTCGAGCCCTTGCCGACTTCGCTTTGGACCTCGATCCGGCCTTCGTGCTCGTTGATGATCGCATAGCTGATGGACAGGCCGAGGCCCGTCCCCTTGCCGACCCCCTTCGTCGTGAAGAAGGGATCGAAGATGCGCGCCAAGTGCTGTTCCTTGATCCCCGTCCCGCTGTCGCTGATGACGACGACGGCTTCGACCGGTGTCTCCCGGAGCTCCACCCGGAGCCGTCCGCCCCCGGGCATCGCGTCCAGAGCGTTGAGGATGATATTGATGAAAACCTGCTGCAGGCGCTCGCCCTGGGCCCAGATGGGGGCGACCGGAGCCAGGTCGGTTTCCAGCTCGATTTCCATGGCCCGAAGCTTGTAGTCGATGAGGGAAATGATCTCCTGGAGAGTGTCCCGGAGGTCGATCCGGTGCATCCCCGGCTCGGCCGGATTGCGGGCGAAGGTCAGGAGGTTCTTGACGATGCGCGAGACGCGGTCGGTTTGAGCTTCGATCTTGCCCAGGACCTGGGAAAAACGCTCGTCGCCGACCGTCTTTTGAAGCATCTGGACATAGCTGGAGATCCCGGTGAGCGGGGTGTTGATCTCGTGGGCGACGCCGGCCGAAAGCAAGCCGAGGGAGGCCAGCTTTTCCGAAGTCAACAACTGCTGCTGGAGGCGGACTTTCTCGGTGATGTCCTCGAAGACGATGATCGTCCCGAAGGGATGACGGCGGTTGTCCCGCAGCGGCGTCTTGGCGATGTCGAAGATCCGCATTTCGCCCGAGGGGCGGCCGATCGGGATCTCTCCAACGAGATGGTATTCCGACTGGGTGTCCGGGGGGAAGATCGCGGCGAAGGCCCTCGGACCGATGATGTCGCTGAGGCGTTCGCCGAGAACCTCCTCCCGCTTCCGGTTGAACGTCTCCTCGCAGACGCGGTTCCAGCCGCTGATCCGTCCGTTTTGATCCAGGACGGCGACGCCGACCGTCAGGCTTTCGATGATGTTCTCGCTGTAGTCTTTGAGCCGTTCAAGCTCGGAGGCCCGGAGGCCGGCTTGGTTGTACAGGTAGGCGTTTTCCACGGCCAAAGCCACGGGCGAAGAGATCGTCGTCAGCAGTTCCCAGTCCTCGCGCGTCAGAAACGACGTGTCGATCTTGCGCCCCATGGCCAGGCACCCGACCAGCTTGCTTTCGCCCTTGAGGGCCAGAAAATGATCGAAGCCGGAGTCCCGGAGGCTCTCGAGCTTCGTTTGAAGCTTGATGTCCTCGGTCACCGAGTAGAGCGACAGGGTGTTGTTCTCGACCAGGGTTTCGTAGATCTTGGGATCGAACGTCAGGCGTCCGCCCGCGGCCGTTTCGGCGTTTCCGTGCGCGCTGAAGATCGTGAAGGTGGCGCTCCCCGTTTCGACCGGCAGAAGGAGGGCGATCGAGCGCAGGGACAAGGCGTTGGAGATCAGCTCGAGGAGGCGGCGGGCGAGCGTTTCGATGTTGCGCTCCCGGCTCAGCTCCTGGGAGATGGACAGGAGCGTCTTGCGGTACTGGTAGCTCCGCCGGTAGAAGACCCGGTCGAAGAGGGATTGAACGAGGGTCCGGAGGGGGGTGAACATGGTCGCGCCCAGGATAATGGCCAGGGCTCCGAGAAGAAGGGCGTTGATCTTGTTTTCCGAGAAGATTTTCGTTTGCGAGGAGATCCCGACGAAAACCAGGGCCAGGACGAAGTAGGAAAAAACCAGGGTGGAGGCTTTCTTGAGGATGACTTCCAGGTCCATCAGCTTGTAGCGGGAGATCGAATAGGAAAAGGACAGGGGGATGAGCGCCTGGAGAAGAATGGTCAGCTCGGCGGCCACGCTCGGCGCGGCCCCGGCGACGAAGGGCACGACGTAGAGGGCCGTGAACGGGACGACGCCGAAGCCCAGGCCGTAGGCGACCCACTTAAGCTGTTTGCGGATGATGAAGCTCGGGTGGCGGAGCGTCCCGTGAGCGATCGTCGCCAGGGCGCCGAGCGTATAGAGGGCGAAATGGCCCAGATCCAGCTTTTCCAGGGCGGAATACGCCTGGAGAAGGCGGAGCTCGCCGAGGCCGCCGGCGGCCGGAAGGAAGAGGGCGATCCGGGCCAGGAGCAGCAGCGACGCGGGCGCGTAGAGAAGAAACGCCGTCCCGGGTTTATCCCGGAGCAGCTTGACTCGCTGGGGGAAAATCAGGAAGTAGTGGACGAGGAGCGGCGGAAAGACCAGGAACGCGATTTTATCCAGGCCGTAAAACAGGCTGTCGAGCCAGTCGAATTCCCCGGTGAAGGAGAAGACGTAAAACATGAACAGGAGGACCGAGAGAAAATAGTAATGAATGTTGGTCCGGCGGAACGGCCGGGAGGTGTTGAGAAAGACAACCAAGGCGATGATGATCGTGATCACGCCGATCAGGGCCAAATAGAAATAAATAATGTCGGGGCCCTTTCCGACGGGGAAAAACGTCCCCGTGTAGGTGATCACGCCGCCCTCCCGGTAGATCTCGTACGTGATCTTCTGCCCTTGCTTCCAAACCTGCCAGAGGTTTTTGATCAGGTCGATTTTGCTCCGGACGATGATCTTGCCGGGGGCGAGATTGTGGGTGACCGAGAAGAGAACGTCGCCCTTCTTCAAGTTGAAGAGATAAGCCGGCCCGTCCTTGTCGACTTTGATCGCCGTCAGACGGCCTTGTTTCATGGCCCAGACGACGCCGTCGGAGGGTTCCTTGTAAACGATCTGGCGGTAAACGTTGAGAACCCCCAAAACGACGAGGATCGTCAGGGGGACGAGAAGCCAGATCTTCCGGTCTTTCATGGTGCAATCCAAAAAATTGAATCCATCGTGCCTGATTCGATTGAGGCCGGGCGTTCCCGTGTCATCGGATTAGTCCAGAATATGCCGGCGGGCGGCCCGGGCGGTCCAGGCGATCGCCGGCTGGCGCATCAACCGTTCGAGGGATTTGTCCACCTTGACGCCGAGCGGCTTGGTGTTTTGCGACAAGAGCGAACGCATGTAGTCGGTGGGCGGCCGCCGGGCGGGGTCCGTCTCCTGCGGCGGATTCTCAGCCGACGGCGTCGGCTGTCCGAGCCCGATCGCCGCCGCCAGGAGAAGGGCGGGCGCGAGAATCCCTTTTAAAACCCGTTTCTTCTTCATCCCGCTTTATTTAATACCCCCCCGCGGCCGGATGTCAAATTCAAACCGGCGGAGACCGCGGGCCCGGCCGGTTCGCCGGAGGCCCGCGGCCGGACAATTGCCAAGAGGTCGATGGATTCATAGAATAGCCGCATGAAACGATTCGCCTGGATCGCGGCCGGCGGATTGCTGGCCGGCGCTTGCCTCTCTTGTTCCCCGGCCGGAAAGCCGGCCGGCGTCGCCTCGCTGGAAGATTTGAAAACGGCCCGATTCGGCGTCGTTTCGGGGACGGTCGCCGATCAATTCGTCCTTAACCGCTTTCCGGAAGCGACGTTCGGGTATTACCCTTCGCCTCTGGACGCCTGCCTGGCCGTCTTGAAAGGCAAGGAAACGGCGGCGGCCTACGACGAACCGATCCTCCGCAACATCCAGGCCCAGAATCCCGGCTTGAAGATCCTGCCGGAGATGATCTCCGTCGATCAGTATGCCATGGCCGTGCGGCCGGACGACCGGGAGCTGAAGGACGCGGCCGATTCCCTGCTTGCCGAGCTGCGGGCCGACGGCCGGTACGACGAGATGAAAGCCCGGTGGTTCCCGGAAAAAGGAAAGCCGGCGCCCATGCCCGAAATGGCCTGGGAGGCGCCCAACGGGATTCTTGATTTCGGAACCTGCGCCGTCACCGAACCGTTTTCCTTCATCGACGACAGCCGCCGGGTCGTCGGCTTCGATGTCGAGCTGGCCTCGCGGCTGGCCCGGCGCCTCGGCCGTGAGCTCCGGATCCACAACATGGAATTCGGGGCGATGATCCCGTCGCTGCTGTCCGGGAAAACCGATCTCATCGCCGCCTGCATCACGGTCACCGAGGAGCGGGCCAAGAGCGTTCTCTTCACCGAGCCCGTCTACCGCGGCGGGATCGCGGCCGCGGTGAGGGATTCGGCCGTCGCCGGAGCAGCGCCGGCCTTTTCCGGCCTGGCCGACGTCGCCGAGAAACGGATCGCGGTGATGGTCGGCTCGACCCACGACAAGCACATCACGGCGAATTTTCCCCGGGCGGAAATCCTTCGGATGGACAACGCCCCCGACATGCTCGCGGCCCTCAAGTCCGGAAAATGCGAGGCGGCGATCTTTGATGCCAACGCCGGCCGGCTGTACCGGGAGGACGATCCCTCGCTGGCCGTTCTGGCCGAGAAGATTTTCATTGAAAACCTCGGCTTCGGATTCGCCGACGTCCGCCTCCGGGACGCGTTCAATGCCTTTCTCGGCGAGCTCCGGGCGACGGGCGAGCTGGAAGAGATCCGGAGAAAATGGGAAGGCGACGACGGCGCGGCCGCGATCCCCGACCTGCCGGAAGGCGGGGAGAACGGCCGGCTGCGCATCGCCACCACGACCGTCGACATTCCCTTTTCCTACACGCGGGAGGAGAAACCCTGCGGGATCGATCTGGAGCTGGCCCTCCGCTTCGCCGCCCGCCAAGGGCTGAAGCCGCAGATCCAGCCCCTTCCCTTCGCCTCGCTGATCGCGGCCGTCGCCTCCGGCAAAGCCGACCTGATCTGCGACGGCATCACGATCACCGAGGAGCGGGCCAAGCAGGTCGCCTTTTCGGACGCGTATTACCAATCGGCGGCGGACGCCCTCACCCTGAAAAAACACCTGGACGGCGGAAACCGGCCCGAAGAGACGGGAAGCAAACCGGACATCGCCGAGGCCGTCATCGGGGCGATGACCGGCTCGACGGGGGAAGCGCTCGTCCGGGAGCGTTTTCCCCGGGCCGGCATCCATCTCTTCGACGACGTCATGGACGCCGTCGCCGCCCTGAAAGCGCGCAAGGTCGATTATGTCATCACCGCGTACACGACGGCCCTCCAGGCGGCCCGGGCCAATCCCGACCTGGCCGTGCTTCCCGAGGAGTACAATCAGGCGTGGGCGGCGATCGCCGTCCATAAAGACAATCCCCGGCTGCTCGAGCGGATCAACGCGGTTCTCGAAGAAATGAGGGACGATGGGACGTTGGAGGAAATCATCAGCCACTGGGTCCGGCCGGACGGCTCGCCCTACGTGAAAACCGAGGTGCCGCGGGCGTCCGGGTGGCCGGCTCTCCGGGTGGCCGTCGCGGCCAACCGGGAGCCCATGGGATTCATCGAGGACAATAAAATCGTCGGCCTCGATCCCGAGCTGATCGAACGGATCGCCTTCAAGCTGGGCCGCCCGGTCGTCTTCACCGACATGAAGTTCTCCGCCCTGATCGCGGCTCTCGAATCCGGGAAGGCGGACGTCGTTTGTTCAAACCTGACGGCGACCGAGGAGCGCCGGCGGAGAGTCGCCTTTTCCGAGGGCTATTACGTCAATCCCCAGGTCATGATGACGCTTAAGGACCGGCCGCCGGCCGCCGGCGCCGCTCTCTGCCCCTCCTGGCCGGCCCGGCTCAAGAAGAGCTTCGTCGACAACATCATCCGGGAAAAGCGCTACCTGTTGATCTGGAACGGATTGAAAGTCACGGCCCTCATCGCCGTCCTTTCGGCCCTCCTTGGAACGCTGCTCGGAGCCCTCATCTGCCTGATGCGGATGGGAAGGAATCGGGCTTTGAAAGCGTTCGCCAAGGCCTACATCAGCCTCCTGCGCGGCATCCCCCAAGTGGTCCTGCTGATGCTGATGTTCTATGTCGTTTTCGCCCCGCTGGACGTGAGCGGGGTGGCCGTGGCGATCTTCACCTTCGCCCTGAACTTCGCCGCCTATGTCTCGGAAATGTTCCGGGCCGGAATCGAAAGCGTGAAACGGGGGCAGGTGGAAGCCGGCGTGGCCATGGGCTTCAGCCGGTTCCGGACGTTCGTCCATATCGTCCTGCCCCAGGCGGTCCAGCGCATTCTGCCGGTGTTCAAGGGCGAGTTCGTCGCCCTGGTGAAGATGACCGCCATCGTGGGCTACATCGCCGTCCAGGACCTGACCAAGGCCAGCGACATCATCCGGAGCCGGACGTTCGACGCCTTCTTCCCCTTGGTCATGGTGGCCGTCCTCTACTTCATCCTGGCTTGGGGCCTGACCTCGCTTCTGGAAATGATTCGGGTCCGGGTCAACCCGAAAAGGAGAAGGCCGTGAAAGCTTCCTGTCCGTCCGCCGGCTCGGGCGACGTCCTGATCCGGGTCGAGCACCTGGCCAAGTGCTTCGGAGAGACCGTCGTCCTGAAGGATGTCAACGCTGAGATCAAGCGGGGCGAGGTCATCTCGATCATCGGGCCGTCGGGCACGGGCAAGAGCACGTTTCTCCGCTGCCTGAACCTGCTGGAGCGTCCTTCCGGCGGCCATATCTGGGTGGACGGACGGGACGTCCTCGATCCGAGGAACGATCCCAACGCCTTGCGGCGGAAAATGGGAATGGTCTTCCAGAATTTCAACCTCTTCGAACACATGACCGTGCTGGACAATCTGACGATCGGCCCGGTGAAGCTCTTGCGGAAAACGCGCGGGGAGGCGGAAACGCGGGCCCGCGGCCTGCTCGCCCTGGTCGGGCTGGCCGCCCGGGAAAATGCTTTCCCCGACGAGCTGTCCGGCGGCCAGCAGCAGCGCGTGGCCATCGCCCGTTGCCTGTCGATGGATCCCGAGATCATCCTCTTCGACGAGCCGACCTCGGCTCTCGACCCGACGATGGTGAGCGAGGTGCTGGGCGTCATCCGCCGCCTGGCCGCCGACGGCATGACCATGGCCATCGTCACCCATGAGATGCGGTTCGCCCGAGACGTCTCCCGCCGCGTCTTCTACATGGACGAGGGCGTCATTTACGAGGAAGGGCCGCCGGCCGGAATCTTCGACGCCCCGAAGCGGGAGAAAACCCGGGCCTTCATCTTCCGCATCCGCAATTTCCAATATCACATCGCCGACGAGAAGTACGATCTCTATGATCTGAAGGCCGGGATCGAGGCGTTCTGCGGCCGGCACTTTTTTCCGGCCGCGGCCGTGGCCGACCTCCTTTTGGTTGTCGAGGAGACGCTTCAGCTTTGCTTCCGGGAGGGCGACGCGGCCGCCCGGGCCGGCCTCGTTTCCGGCGCGGGGGGGCTGGATCTGACCGTGGGCTACTCCGAGCAAGAAAATGAAACCACCCTCCTCTTCACGGCCGGCGAGGTCCTGAAGACCATTCTCAACGAGACGGCCGAATCGGACGGATTGAGCCGGGCCCTCATCGCCGGCATGACCCGATCCCTCCGCGAGGATATCAGAGGCGGGAAGGTCGTTCTGACGGCCGTGATGCGGGAGCCCGGATCATAGACGTCAGATCGCGCCCGGTGTTTTTGAGCGGAGAAAAGGACGAACCGCCTCGGCGAACAGACGGTTGAAGACCGCCTTTCCCCGAAAGTTCAAATGGGAGTTGCTCTTGCCCCAGCCTCCGTCCCGGAAGAGGTCCGGGTTGTCCAGATCGAACCGGTCGGGCCGGTTGAAATCCAGGACGGCGGCGTTGCCGTGAAGGCCGGCCAGGGCCCCGACGTCCTCCTTGAACCGGGCTTGTTCGAAGTTCGTTTCGTTCGTCCCGATGAAATCCGGGATGAAAACGAGAACGACTGGAACGCCGTCCTTTTCAAGGACGGTCAGGAGTTTTGCCAGGTCCTTGCCCTCGGCTCCCGGCCGGGCTTGGTAACGGCGGGGCTCGAACGGCCGGCGCTTCCTGGGGTCTGAGGAAAGCGGAGGGGAATGATCCGGATTTTCGTCCCGTCCTTTGCCTTGATCCGCGGCCGGCGGCATCACCTCGTCCTCCTCCGTTCTCAGACGGAGCAGAGCGCCGAGGAAATCATCGATCTCCGGTTTTTTCCGGAAGAGCCGGGAAAGGCGGCTCAGGAGGGGAGAGGCGTCATTGACCCCGTCCCCGGGATTCAGGGCGTGAGCCTCGAAGGCGGGATCCAATATTCGAAGCTCCGACGGCAGGGTCTTCTTCTCGAACATGAAGTAATCCATCCCGTAGACGACGGCCGCGGGCCTGCGGTTCTCCCGGCGGTAGCGGAGATAATACAAATCGAAATATCGGGGATACCGCCCGGCCGCGGCGTTCTTGATGATTTTTTTCCCGAGATGGGCGGCGAGCGTCTCCTGGTCGAAGGCCCGGGCCGAGCGGGAGGTTCCGAAAATCAGGATCTCTCCGTCGCCTTCGCCGGCGGAGACCGTCGCCGTCTTCCCGGCCGAAGGTCCCGGCCCGGCGGCGTAATACCGTCCGGCCCAGGCGCGGAGGCCGAGCAGGAGAAGGCGGTCGAAGGCCGCGAACGAAACGAGGAAGACGAGGACCGCCGGGACGGCCGCCGCCCGGCGTTTCCGGGGGACGGAGGAGAAGGACATGACGGAGGGAAGTATATCGGGCCGTTTTCCGGCCGTCAAACCGGACGGCAAATTGACACGGTCGGCCGTTTGCCCTAATCTAGTAAACGGTTTCCCCCTAGCGGAAAGGGCGGGATCGAAACGCCATGTCTTCCTATATTTGCCGGATCGCCGACGACGCCGGGACGGTCTTCCGCCGGACTTTTCCGGCTTCCACCGCCTCGGACTGCCGCCGGCATTTCGAGTCGGAAGGATTTTGCGTCCTGTCCGTCCGCCGCGAACGGCGGAAGATCGGAAGCCTTCTGCGGGGATCCGAGGGGAAAATCAAGGCCCGCGATTTCATCATGTTCAACCAGGAATTCACGGCCATGATCCGGGCCGGATTCCCGGTGCTCCGCTGCCTGGAGACGATCGGCGGCCGGACGAAGAATCCCGCCCTGAAGAACGTTCTGGGCAGGGTGGAAAACGACATCCGCCACGGCAAAGCCTTGTCCGAAGCCTTCGCTCCGTTCGAGGACCGCTTCTCGAAGGTTTACACGGCGGCCTTGATGGCCGGGGAAATCAGCGGAACCCTGCCCGAGACGATCGGCCAATACGTCAGCTATGCCAAGACCATCGACCGGACGGCCCGCCGGGTCCGCGCGGCCCTGACGTATCCGACCTTGATCATCTGTTTTTCCGCGGGCCTGCTGCTTCTTTTGATCAATTTCGTCCTGCCCAATTTTTCCGAGTTTTACGCTGATTTCGAAACGAGCCTTCCGTACCTGACTTCGGCCCTCATCCAGTTTTCCCTTTTTCTCCGCCGGAACTGGATCATCTGGCCGGTTCTGGCCGCGGCCCTCGTCGTCCTCGCCTGGCGGATGAAGCGGAATCCGGACATGAGACGCCGCTGGGACCGGCTGAAGCTCCGGGTGCCCGTGGCTCGGTCCCTGATCGTCGAATCGGCGGTCTCCCTCTTCAGCCGGACGCTGAGCCTTCTCCTGGGCGCGGGAGCTTCGCTCGTAGACGCCGTCGCCCTGGCCTCCCAAGCCGTCCCCAACAAGCACCTGGCCGGCCGGATGGAGCCCGTGCCCGCCGGCATCCGCAACGGCGAGGCGTTTTCCGAGGCCTTGAGCAAAACGAATTTTTTCCCCCCGATGGCCCTGGATCTCGTCCGCATCGGAGAATCCTCGGCCAACCTCAGCGGGATGCTCCGCGAGCTGGCCGACGTCACCGAGGAGCGGATCCAACAGAAGCTCGACACGCTCGTCTCGCTCGTCGAGCCCGTCGTCATCATTCTCACCGGCGTGCTGGTGGCCGGGATGCTCCTGGCCGTTTATCTCCCCATTTTCCGAATCATTCAAGTGGCCCGGTGATCCGATGACCCCCCCGCCTTCCCGTCCCTCCGCTCCGGCCGATTCCGAAGCCGTCCGTCGGCTCGCCGATCGCTGCGGCGTCCCCTTCACCGACCTGGCCGACGTCCGGATCGACCGGGACCTGGTTCAATCGTTCCCCCCGGAATTCCTCTACCGGGCCAACGTCATCCCCCTCGAGGACGACGGGGCGAATCTCCGCGTCGCCGTCGCCGATCCCTCCGACCTGGAGACGATCGACGCCATCCGGACCCTCTCCGGCAGGAATGTCGTGGTCGAAGCCGCGCCTCCCCGGGCCATTCAGGAGGCCCTCCGCAAGAGCGAAACGGCCCTCCAGGTTCTCAAGGGAGCGACCGAGGGCTTTATCCAGCAGCTCGTGGAAAAGGAAGGCGGGGAGGAGGAGGAGGTCATCTCCCTGGAGAAGCTGGCCGACCAGGACGGCTCGATCATCAAGCTGGTCAACACGATCATCTTCACGGCCGTCCAGAAGCGGGCTTCCGACATCCATATCGAATCCAAGGACGACAACGTCCACGTCAAGTACCGGATCGACGGCGTCCTGGGCGAGGCCATGGAGCCCATCGACAAGAAATTCCAGGCGCCGATCATCTCCCGAATCAAGGTCATGTCCGACCTGGACATCGCCGAGCGCCGCGTCCCCCAAGACGGCCGGTTCCGTCTGAAGATCAAGGACAAGACGATCGATTTCCGCGTCTCGATCATGCCCTCCATCTACGGTGAGGATTCGGTGGTCCGGATCCTCGACAAGGAAATGATCACGGAGGCCATCTCCGAGCTCAAGCTCGACCTGCTCGGCTTCTCCGACGACGTCCTCCGGCGCTTCCGGCGCTACATCGCCCAGCCGTACGGCATGGTCCTGGTGACCGGGCCGACGGGAAGCGGCAAGACGACGACCTTGTACGCCGCCTTGACCGAGATCCGGTCGGTCGAGGACAAGATCGTCACCATCGAGGACCCGGTCGAATACCAGGTCGACGGCATCACCCAGATTCCGGTCAATGAGAAGAAGGGGCTGACATTCGCCCGGGGCTTGCGCTCGATCCTCCGGCATGATCCCGATAAAATCATGGTGGGGGAGATCCGCGATCCGGAGACGGCCCAAATCGCCATCCAGTCCGCCCTGACCGGCCACCTCGTTTTCACGACCGTCCATGCCAACAACGTCTTCGACGTCATCGGCCGCTTCCTTCACATGCAGGTCGATCCGTACAGCTTCATCTCCGCCCTGAACTGCATTCTGGCCCAGCGGCTGGTCCGGCTGCTCTGTTCCAAGTGCAAGACGCCCGTCCGCTACCCGGACGAGGCGCTGCGGGAATCCGGCCTCGACCCGGAACGGTACCGGGAGCGCGTGTTTTATGAGGCCGGCGGGTGCGCGGAGTGCGGATTCACAGGTTACCACGGCCGGACGGCCATCGCCGAGATCCTCGACCTCTCGGACACGGTCCGGGAGATGATCCTGATCCGCAAGCCTTTGTCCGAGGTCCGCAAGAGAGCCAAGGCGGAGGGAATGGTTTCCATCCGGGACGTCGGCGTCGGAAAGGTCCTGTCCGGTTTGACCAGCCTCAAGGAATTGAATAAAGTCACGTTTGTGGAATAAGCCATGGCCGCGTTTATTGATTCCTGGATCAGGCGCCTAACGGCCCCGGACATTCCCGCGGCCGTCTTCCATGTCGCCCGTGGATCCCTCGGCGGTCTGCGCCGCGCCCGCCAATCCGCGTCGGTGAAAAGCTCCGTCGTCCGGAGCCTTCCGGCCGGTCTCGTGGAGCCGTCGTTCGACAAGCCGAATCTTCCCCGGCCGGAGGAGTTTCAATCGGCGGTCAAGGACGCCGTCCGCCGGATCGGGTCGCCGGAAGGACCGGTCGCCCTCCTCCTTCCGGAAACGTCCGTTAAAACCGTCCTCCTGAGCTTCGACTCGCTGCCGCCCGCTCCCGACGAGCGGGAAAAGATCATCCGCTGGCGGCTGGCCCGGACGCTCCCGCTGCCCCCGGCCGAGACGCGGTTGTCGTTCGCCGTCAGCCGGACAAACGGCCGGGCCCGGGCGTTTTGCGTCCTGGCCGCCGCCGGAGTCGTCCGGGAATACGAACAGGCGTTCGCCGCGGCCGGGCTGGATGTCCGAACAGTCGGCCTTCCGACGCCGGCCCTGCTCGGCTGCCTGCCGAAAAACGGACCGGCGAACCAGGTAATCGTCAACATCGAGGAGGATTATTTCGCCGCCCTGGCGATTCTCGACGGCGGACCGGCGCTGTTCCGGGTGAAGCCCCTCTCGACGGGGAATTTATGGGAAGAAGCGGCCGAGGAAACCGCGGCCACCCTCCGTTTCCTCGAGGACCGGGAAAAGAAGGAAATCGAAAGCGTCTGGCTGCGGCCGGCCGCGGGCGGGGACGCCGGGACGGGCGCGGCCCTCATCCAAAGCCGCGTTTCCCGTCCCGTCCGGATTCTGCCGGGCGACGGATCGACGGGGATTCCGCCGGCCGACCGGATCCGCCTGGCCCCCCTTCTTGGACAGATCTCATGAACGGCGGCCTGCGCCTTCCGATCAACCTGGCCACCCGGCCGCTGCGGAACCGGCGCTTGTTCCGGGCGGCGGTCGGGATTCCGGTGGTCCTTTTTCTTCTCTTCGGCGGGGGGGCGGGGGTCCTTCTCCTCCATTCGACCGCCCGCCTGAGGGCCGACGAGCGGACCCGGGCCGAGCTCGAGCGCCGCATCCAATCGGCCGGACGCGAACGAGCGGATAAAACCGGGCAGAGCCAGACGATGAGGAAACGGGATTCCGAGCTCGTCGACGTGGTCAACGGCGTCATCGTCCGGAAGAATTTTTCCTGGGTGGGGCTTTTCTCCCGCTTGGAACAAGCCCTGCCGCCGCAGTGCTCGATCGTCTCGCTCAGCCCGCTTCAGCTGACCGAAACAGGGCTTCGGGTCAACATGAAAGTCATTACTCCGGGCCTGCCCGGCCTTCTGGTCTTGATTGAAAACCTGACGGCCCGGGGTTTCAAGGACGTGGTTCTGCGGGATGAGCTGACGGGCGGCGGCCGGCTCATCTGCGAAATCGGATTTGATTATAATGGAACTCTTTGACCTCTTGGACGAAGGCGAGCGCCGGATCGTTTCCATCGCGGCCGTCGTCTGCGCCGCGGTGTTCGCCGTTCTTCTCGTGTTCGGGGTCAGGGCTTGGCTGAACGCCGGCCGGGCGTCCGCCCGGCGGGCGGCGGTCGAGACGGAGTGGCGGGCGGCCGACCAGGCCCGGAAGGCCGCCGTCGCCGAATGGAGCCGTTGGGACGGGGCCTCGGCCGACGTCCGGGAGCTCCGCGGGACGTGGCTGTACGACCGGGGGAGGGGAATCCAGACGATGCGCTCCGACCTGGCCGATGTTTTAAAAAAGGCGGGCGCGTCGGTCCCGGAAATCATGTACGGGGAATCCGAGGTGGTCAAGAACCGGATGCGGCGGTACACCGTCGGCTTCCATTGGGCCGGTTCTTATCCCGCTTTCCGCCGGCTCTTGGAAACCCTCGAGGCCCATCCCCGGGCGCTGTTCGTCTCCAAGGTGGATTTCCGGGTCATCGTCGAGGGACACTTGGAAGCCGGCGTCACGCTGGAAGGATATGCCGTCGATGAATAAGCCTGACCGGCGGGGAATCGTGTTTGTCGCCGCCGTGCTCTGCCTCGGGGCCCTGGCGGCGGCCGGGCCGGATGCCCCCCCGCCCCTGATCCGCCGGGATCTTCTCCGAAAAGAAGCCCCGGTTTTTCCGAAGATCGTCCGCGATCCGTTTTCGACGGTCGTCTTCATCGTCGACTCCGGCGAAAGCGGGGAGCCTTCGGATTTGACGGGGAAGGAGCTGTCCCCGGCTGAGACGCCGCCGCCTCCCCCTCCCCCGGTCGTCCGCTACATCGGATTCGCCCGGTACGCCGCTCCCGGCCCGCCGGCCGCCATCCTCGTGATCAACGGGCGGCCCTGGGCCCTGGCCGAAGGCGAAACCGCCCCCAACGGCTGGACGGCCCTCAAGATCACGGACAAGGAGATCACCTTGCGAAGCCCGGAAGGGAATACGCTGGTGTTCCTTTATGAAGGAGAACGCCCATGAAAAAAGCGACCGCGCTGGCGATCCTCGTTCTTTTGACCGCCGCGGCCTGCGCGACCATCAGCCCCGTCTATCATCAGGGCGTTCGGGCGGAAATCGCCCAGAATTGGGACGAGGCGATCGCTCTTTATGAGAAAGCCGCCCTCATGAATCCCAAGGAACCCGCGTACCGGCTGGCTCTGGCCCAGGTGAAGGTCAAAGCCGGCTTGTTCTTCACGGATGAGGCCCGCCGCCTTCTCGCCTTGGGGGAAAAGGACGCGGCCGCCGCGGCCTATGCCAAGGCGGTGAGCTACAATCCCCGCGATTCCGCCCTCCTTTTTGAGGCCAAGCAGGCCCTCTCGCCCGAGACGAAGAAGGACGCCGGTCCGTCGAAAATCGAGTTTCCGATCAAGCTCAAGGTCCGGGAAGGGGCGCTCGATCTCCGCCTGTCGGCGGAAACGTCCCTGCGGGCGGTCCTCCAATCCCTGGGCCGGGCCGGGCGGGTCAACATCATTTTCGATGAGGCGTTCCGGGACGTCCCCTTTCAGACCGATTTCACGAATGTGACCTTCGAACAAGCCCTGGGAACAGTCTGCCAGGCGACCAAGAATTTCTACCGGATCATTGACGAGCGGACGGTCATCATCGTCCCCGACCAGCCGGCCAAGCGGCTTCAATATGAAGTGAGCTGCATCCGGACGTTCTACTTGTCCAATGCCCAGGCCCAAGAGATGACCGCCTCCCTGACCAACATGCTCCGCGGCGCGGCCAAGATCCCCTTGATCTTCTTCGACAAGGATCTCAACAGCGTCACGATCCGGGACACGCCTCAGGTCATCGAGCTGGCCGAAAAGCTCATCCGGATCTGGGACAAGCCCAAGGGCGAGGTCGTCATCGACATGGAGCTTTTGGAGGTTTCCCGGACGCGGCTCCGTCAGCTGGGCTTGTCGCTCGACCAGAATAAAGTCGGCTTGAGATACGGGGCGCCGCTGGCCGAGAATTCGTCGTCCGCCGGCTGGGAGCAGCTCTCGAAGATCGATTTATCCAAGAGCGAAAATTATTTCGTGAACCTGCCGGTCGCCTATCTCCAGTTTCTCGAGACCGATTCGGACACAAAGATCGTCGCCCAGCCGCGCCTGCGGGGGCTGGCCGACGAGGAAATCCACCAGCTCGTCGGCGAGAAGGTCCCCGTCCCCAAGACGACGTGGAATCCCATCGCCGCCGGCGGCTACAGCCAGCAGCCGGTGACGTCCTACGATTACCAGGACGTCGGGATCGACATCACGTTCACCCCCCGGGTTCATCTGGAGAAGGAAGTGACCCTGGCCATGGAGCTCAAGATTACCTCGCTCGGGGGAAAGGGATACGCCGATCTGCCGATCATCAACACCCGCGAGCTCAAGGGAACGCTCCGCCTGCGGGACGGCGAGACGACGATGTTCGCCGGCCTCCTCCGCGACGCGGAGCGGAAATCCCTCTCCGGCATCCCCTTCCTGAAGAACCTTCCGGGGATCGGCCGGCTGTTCGGGGCGGAGGACACGACCATCGAGCAGACGGACATCATCATGACCATCACGCCTCACATCGTCCGGACCGTCCCGATCGGAGCGGAGGATGAACAAGTCCTTTGGGTGGATATCAACGCTTCCGGATCCGGAAGCCGCGGCGAGGCCGAGGCGGAAGAAGAGATCTTCCCGGAATCGGACCTCGAAGAGGAAGTCCGGCTCCAACCCCGCCCGCGGCCGGGAAGCGAAAGACGCAACGTCATCCTTCTCGGGCCGGCCAATATGGAAGTCCCCGCCGGCCGAGAATTCCGGATGACTGTCGGCGTTCTCACCGAGGCCGAGATCGGGTCGGCCGCCGTAACCCTCAGTTTCAATCCCAGCGTGCTAGCCGTGAAAAGCGTTCAGGACGGGGGATTGGGCCGGTCGCTGGGAGAGAACGCCCCGTTTCTTCAGAACTACGACAACGGCTCCGGGACGTGCACGATCGGTTTCACGAGCCCGGTCGCCGGGAAGGGCGTGCGCCGGGGCGGCACCCTGGCCGCGATTGTTTTCGAGGCCAAAGCCGCCGGGGAATCGGTCGTGGCCGTGAGCCAGAGCCTGGTGACGGATCCGTCCGGCCAAAACCTCGACTTTCAGATCAACCAGGCGCGGATCCGGGTCCGCTAGGGTCCGGGCGGACGGAGGGCGCCGGACCGGCGGACCGATGATCACGATTCTGACGGGACCGGTCGGCGGCGGAAAAACCACGTTTTTGAAAGCCGTCGTCGGCCGCCTGGCGGCGCTCGGGCGGCCGCCCGACGGCTATCTCAGCGAGCGGGCGGGGGACGGCCGTCCGGCGCCCGGCTATGATCTCCTGGACCTGCGCACCGGCCGGCGGATTCCTTTTCTTCGAATCGCGGGGGCCGCGGACGGCCTCCGGACGGGCGCCTTTGATGTTCTTCCCGGCGGCCTGGCCGCAGCCGCGGATATCATCGGCCGAAGCGATCCCTCCCGTCTGCTTATCATCGATGAGCTCGGCCGCTTGGAGCTTGGCGGGAGGGGCGTTTGGCCGGCGGCCGCCCCGGTCTTCGCCGACGCCCGGAGGTCCTGCCTCGTCGTCGTCCGGGACACGTTGATGGAGGATTTCCAAAAGCGCTGGCCGGCGAGGATTGCGGTTGCGGTCGTTCCGCTGCCTCCCTCGCGTGATCCGGAAATTCTCATCCGCGCCCTCCCGGCGGGGAATCGCCTATGAAAGGACCCGGCCGGACGACCATGACCGTGCGGGTCAGGTTTTTCGCCGCGTTCCGGCAGACGTTCGGCGGCAAGGAAAGGATTTTCGAGCTCGAGGAGGGGACGACGCTCGGCTGCCTCTTGGAACGGCTAGGGGATTCCTCCGCCCGCCGGGCCGAGCTTTTCGCCGCCCCGGAGGCCGGAAAGCCTCCCGCTCTCCACCCTCATATCGTCGTCATGGTCAACGGAGAGAACGCGTCCGCCCGGGGCGGATGGAACGGGGAGCTGCGGGCGGGCGACACGGTCGCCGTTTTCCCCTTGATGGGAGGGGGATGAATTGGGTATCCTGAACCGATGAGCGGTTCGTCCTTCGGTTTTTTCGGCCGGTACCTTGAAATCGATTTGACGTCGGCCGCCGTCCGCGTCCGTCCCCTCGACGCCGATCTCGTTGCCAATTACATCGGCGGCCGCGGCCTGGCCACTCGTCTCTTTCGCGATGAGGCCGATCCGGCCGCCGATCCCCTCGAGCCCGGGAACGTCATCGTCATCGCCGCCTCCCCGCTCGTCGGGACGAACGCCCCCACGGCGGCCCGCGGCCACATGGTCTTTCACTCGCCGCTTTCGGGCTTGATCGGGACGTCGAATTCCGGCGGAAGCTGGGGATTCGCCTTCAAGGCCACGGGCCACGACGCCCTGGTCATCAAGGGAAAAGCGCCGGAGCCGGTCTGGATCGACATCACGCCGGCGGGCGCGGCGATCCACCCGGCCGGGACGCTTTGGGGGGAGGACATCCACGCGACGACGGACGCCCTGACCTCCGGGTTCAGCCCGGCCGACCGACCGCGCGTCCTCTGCATCGGTCCGGCCGGGGAGAATCTCGTCCGGTTCGCCGACGTGGCCAATGACCGCAACCGGGTTTACGGGCGCGGCGGACCGGGCGCGGTCTGGGGTTCAAAAAACCTGAAGGCGGTCCGCGTCTCCGGAAAGGAAAAAATCCGGATCCGGGATCCCGAGCGCTACAAGTCGGGATATGATCAGGCGTTCCATCTCCTGCGGCAGGCCCCGGTGACCAAGCGGCTCCTGCGCGAACTCGGGACGGCCGGCCTGGTCGAGCTCATCAACGTCATCGGGATGCTGCCCCGCCGCAATTTCCAGGATTGCGCTCACCGGGACGAGGACCTGGAGCGGATCTCGGGCGAAACCATCGCCCGGACCATTCTGGAGCGAGCCGCCGGCTGCCATCTCTGTCCCATCGGCTGTCAGCGCCGCACCCGGATCGTCCGGGCGGGATCGCCGGACGAATCCGGAGAGGGTCCGGAGTACGAAACCGTCGTCCTGATGGGGCCGGTCTGCGACGTCTACGACCTGGCGGCCATCACGACGGCCAATTACCGCTGCAACGAGCTGGGTTTGGACACGATCAGCTTCGGCGGAACGGTCGCCTGCGCCATGGAGCTGGCCGAGGCCGGCGCCCTGCCGCCGGATTTCGACGGCGGCCGGGGGCTGCGTTTCGGAAACGCCGCCGTCCTGGAGCGGCTGGCCGTCGATGTCGCCCATCGCCGGGGGCCGGGGGATCTTTTAGCCGAGGGATCCTGGCGGCTGGCCTCGAGCTGCGGCCATCCCGAGGCGTCCATGTCGGTCAAACGGATGGAGATCCCGGCATACGATCCCCGGGCTTCGTTCACCCAAGCGTTGGGTTACATGACCTCGCCGTCGGGAGCCTGTCATCTTCGCGGCGGCTACGCCGTTTCCCTGGCGTTTTTCGGGGGGGCTAAGGAAATCCCCCGCTTCAGCCTCCTCCAGTCCCCGATCGCCATTCGGAACATGCAGAATATCGGAATCCTCCAGGACAGCCTGGGCGTCTGCCGTTTCACCGGGTACGCCTTCGGGAGCGATCCCTGGTCGCGGATGCTCTCCGGGGCGACCGGCATGGATTTTTCGGTCGCCCGCCTCGAGGAGATCGCCAACCGGATCGCCGACCTTGAGCGCCTATTCAACCTGGAGGCCGGGGCCGTTCCAGCTGACGACGCGCTCCCGGCCCGGTTCGCCGAATCGCCGGTCGTCGTCGCCGGAGAAAACCGGATCGTCAGCCGGGAAACCCAGGAGCGGATGCGCCGGGATTATTACCAAGTCCGCGGCTGGGACGCGAACGGCCGTCCGGCCGCCGGGCCGAGGCCGCCGCGCCGTCTCGATCCACCCGAAGGGAGGCGGCCATGAGCCCTCGAAACTGGACCGCGAACGACGAGATCTTCCGGCTGTTTCAGGCGGTCGGACGAGCGTCCCTTCTGGCCGACATCCAAGACAGCCATTCCGGCAATATGGCCGTCAAGGTCAAGGGCGAGGACGGATCCGACGTCATCGTCATCACCGCGGCCGGTTCCCAGAAGGGCGATCTCGAGCCGGAGCAGATCTGCTTCCTTTCGGCGACGGAAACGGATTACGGCTACTACAAGGCGTCCTCCGAGACCGACATCCATCAGCGGATCCTCCGCCTCCCTGGCGTCGGCGCCTCCATGCACGCCCATACGAAGGAGCTGGCGATCGCCACCCTGGACGACGAGCCGAAGCCCGCTCGGCCGCCGGATTTCGTTCCCATCGATCCCTTGGGCCGGCACGTCCTCGGGGAGCGGGTGGCGGTCGACTGGTTCGCCGTGCCGAGCGGCTCGCCGGAGATGGCCGAAACGGTGCCGTGGCGCCTGGCCGGCCGGCCGGTGACGACGATCCAAGGCCATGGGACGTTCGCCCGGGGCCGGACGCTCCAGGAGGCCTTTTTTCTTCTGGCCGCGGCCGACAACGCCGGGAAGGTCGTCAACGCCGCCCGGCGGCTGAAGGTGGACGTGGAAGGGCTTCGGGCCGGAATGCTCGCCCGGCCCTCGGGCTTCTTCGTCCGGCCGCCCGATCCCTACGCGGTCGAGGACGACGAGGCCTGCGATTTCCCCGAGGAGACCGAAATCCTTAAGGAATTCCGCAAGGCCGGGGCCAGGATCTTCGAATCGTTCCTCTCGCCGTTCCACACCGGCTCGATGTCGGTCCGCGGGGTTGGCGATCTGCTGTACGCCCCGAAGGCGTCGATGCCGCGCGGCCTTCCCGGGCCGCTGCGCCGGCGGCCGATCCGGCCGGAAGGAACCGACTCGCCCGAGCTGGCCCTTCATAAGGCGATCTACGCCGAATCGGATTTTCAGACGGTCATGCATTGCTGGCTGCCGGAGGCGGAAGCCCACGCCTATTTCCGGTACCCGGGCGAGGAGACCGCGGCCGACCGGATTGTTCCGGTGGACGCCGAGGGCGGCTTCCAGTATCTCGTCATCCCCGTCCTGCCGGCGGACGCCGGCCCGGAGGCCCTGATCCGCGGCCTGCATGATTACAAAGTGGCCGTCATCCGGGGCGGCGGAGTCTGGGCGGCCGGTCACCAGTCGCTCTCGGAGGTCCTCCACCATCCGTCGTCGGTGAGGGAAATCTGTCTCTACCGGATCGGCGCCTTCGAGCGCGGCCTGGACCTGCGCCGGATGGAGCCCGCCAAGGCGAAAAAGTGGTAGAATAAAAATATCCGCCCATCAAGGAGATTTTGATGAATAAGAGAATGATCCTGTGGGGCTTGGCGGCCGCCCTGGCGCTGGCCGCCGGAGCCTTCAGTCAAGAGGCGAAAAAGATGACCTACCCCGTGACCAAGACCGTCGACCAGGTCGATGATTATTTCGGGACGAAAGTCGCCGACCCGTACCGCTGGCTTGAAGACGACCGTTCGGCCGAGACCGAGGCATGGGTCAAGGCCCAGAACGCCGTGACGTTCGGCCATCTCGAACAGATCCCCTTCCGCGAGGCGCTGAAGAAGCGGCTGATGGATATCTACAACTATCCCCGGTATTCGGCGCCGTTCCGGGTCGGCGGGCATTATTTCTTCTCCAAGAACGACGGGCTTCAAAACCAGTCCGTCATCTATATCCAGAAAGGCCTCGAGGGGACGCCCGAGGTGTTCATCGATCCGAACGCGCTTTCGGCCGATGGAACCATCAAAATCTATCTCCTCGGTCCCTCCGGCTGCAAGACGAAAATGGCGATCATGCGCGGAGAAGCCGGATCGGATTGGGGCGAGATCCGGGTGATGGACATCGCCACGAAAGCCGAGCTTCCCGACCGGATCCGCTGGGTGAAATTCTCCGGAACCGCCTGGTGGAAGGACGGATTCTTCTACAGCCGTTATGACCAGCCCCCGGCCGGCGGGGAGCTGACGGCCAAGAACGAGTTCCAGAAGGTGTTCTATCACAAGCTCGGCGATCCCCAGGAAAAGGACATCCTTGTCTACCAGGATACGAAGAATCCGCTTCTCTACTTCTCGGTCAGCGTCAGCGAGGACGAGAAATACGCCTTTCTGACGGTCAGCGCCGGAACGTCGGGAACGGAGTTGTACTGGAAATCCCTCGAAGCGCCCGGGACGGAATTTTCCCTCCTCATCCCCGGGTTCGAAGCGGACAGCTATGTCCTGGACAACATCGGGGACAAGTTTCTCGTCCAGACCAACCTCCATGCGCCCAACGCCAGGATCGTCCTCGTCGACCCGCGGGAGCCGGCCGAGAACAAGTGGACGACGATCATCCCGGAAAAGCTCGAGGTGTTGAGCGGGGCCGGGATGGCCGGGGGGAAGCTTTTCTGCTCCTATTTAAAGGATGCCAGCACGAAGGTCTTCCAGCATGAGCCGGACGGAGCCCTGATTCGGGAAGTCGCCCTTCCGGGCCTCGGTTCAGCGGGCGGATTCGGCGGCTGGAAGGACGACCGGGTCGTTTTTTACACGTTCACCTCCTACAACTATCCGACGACGATTTTCAAGTTCGACATCGCCTCGGGAGCTTCGGAGGTCTTCCGCAAGCCCGAGGTGAAATTCAATCCCGAGGATTTCACGGTCAAGCAGGTCTTCTACGCCAGCAAGGACGGGACGAAGGTGCCGATGTTCATCGTCCATAAGAAAGGCCTGGCCCTGGACGGCGGCAATCCCTGCTTCCTGACGGCCTACGGCGGCTTCAACATCAGCCTCCAGCCTTCCTTCTCTCCGGCCCATATCGCCTTGCTCGAGAACGGCGTCGTCTTCGCCGAGCCCAACCTGCGCGGCGGGGGGGAATACGGCGAAACGTGGCACAAGGCCGGCATGCTCGGCAACAAGCAGAACGTTTTCGACGACTTCATTGCCGCGGCCGAGTACTTGATCGCTGAAAAATATACCTCGCCGGAACGGCTCGGCATCGAGGGCGGGAGCAACGGCGGTCTCCTGGTCGGCGCCTGCATGACCCAGAGACCCGATCTCTTCAGGGTCGCCCTGCCTGCCGTCGGAGTCATGGACATGCTCCGATTCCACAAGTTCACCGTCGGTTGGGGCTGGATCGTCGAATACGGATCGAGCGACAACGAGAAGGATTTCGCCTACCTCTACAAGTATTCGCCTCTCCATAACCTCAAGGCCGGCGTCCGCTACCCGGCGACGCTCGTCACCACGGCCGACCACGACGACCGCGTCGTCCCGGCCCATTCGTTTAAGTTCATCGCCGCCTTGCAGAAATGCCAGGCCGGCCCGGAGCCCGTACTGATCCGGATCGAAACCCGAAGCGGCCACGGATCGTCCAACCTGACGAAGGGCATCGAGATCACGGCCGATACGTTTTCCTTCTTCCTGTTCCACACGGGAGCCAAGGTCGCCTCCTGACCGCGCTCCCGGGAAAACCCGTCCCGCCCCCTCCCTTCGCGGGGAGGGGGCTTTTTTTATAGGCTCCCGGGCCCGGATGGGGCATCAGGGACGAAACAAAACGAGCGCCCCGGCAAGAAGTCGGCGAGCCGTTCGACCGGGCGGAAGGAACCGCCGCTGGAATCAGAGCAGGACTTCCGCGAGGGGATTCGGAAGTCCCGGCGGATTCTCGGCTGAAGATCGCCCCCGAGGGGCGCTTGGGCCGCCGACGTTGACGGAACGGCCTCCTCCGATTATGATTCCCCGGACGGGAGGTTTCCATGAAACACGCGGCCCTGAGGATCGGAGCGGTTCTGGTTTCGGCTTTTTTCCTCGCGGCCTGCCGGGACTCCGGCCCGGCGGGAAAAGCCGAGGGGATCGTCGGGGGCATCGGCTTGGCCCGGATCACGGTGTACGACCAACGGCCGGGACCCGACGGCCTTTTTTCCGGCGCGCCGTACATGCGGGCCGTGACGGACGAGGGATTCTACGTCATGAACGGGACCGGACGGCTCGAGCTGCACGACGTTCGCAAAGGGTTTCGTTCGATCAACCTCTCGCCGGGACGGTATGTCCAGGTTCCGCCCTGCACTCTTCTCCGGCTCGTGGGAACCGACCATCTTGTCGTTCTCAGCCTCAGGGCCGGGCCCGGGAAGGAGGCCGGGGAGGAGGACGTCCGGCTTTATTTCGGCCAGGCCGCGGACGAAAACCCGGCGGAGTATGAGCGCCTGGCCGGCGGCGCCGGAGTCGAGGGTCTTGAGGGAGCGCTCAAGCGCCGGGACGAAGCCGTCCGGGCTTACGGCTCGTTTTCCTCGCTGTGGTCGTTCGACCGGGTCGCTTACTACAAGGAGCTGGAGCGTTTCGTCGGTCATGTCTTGAACGCGGCCGCGGCCGGGCGGAATCAGCTCGGGGACGGGAAGGCAGGCTCCGGCTGGACGGCCCGGCACCGGGCGCGGCTGAATGACCTGCCCCTCAACCGCGATGAAATCCCGGCCGTCTTCTTCTTCCCTCCGGAGAAGGAAAGCCTGGGCTGGAGCGGTCTTGTCCTCCAGGTGACGGGCCTGGACGCGGTCAAATAGGGGCGCGTTTGGCCGGGCTCGTTCGGTCTTTCATGAGGCCCTGGCCGCGGCCTCCATTCCCGCCTTAAGGAAGGAATCCCATGCGCCTGGCTCCCCTCGATTGGATCGTCATCGTCGGCTCGACTCTCCTCTGCTATATCCCGGCCCTGTTCTACGGCCGCCGGGCCGGCCGAAGCACGGCGGAGTTCTTTGTCTCCGGCCGCGCCGTGCCGTGGTGGCTGGCCGGCATTTCCATGGTCGCGACGACGTTTTCGAGCGACACGCCCAACCTTGTGACGGACATCGTCCGCCGCAACGGCGTGGCCGGCAACTGGGTCTGGTGGGCCTTCACCCTGACCGGGGTGGCGACCGTCTTCTTCTTCGCCCGCCTTTGGCGCCGGTCGGGGGTGATAACCGACCTGGAGTTCTACGAAGTCCGCTATTCCGGCAAGGCCGCCGGAGTCGTCCGCGGGTTCCGCTCCGTCTATCTCGGCCTCTTTTTCAACTGCATGATCATGGCTACGGTCAATCTGGCCGCCTGCAAGATCGCCGCCCTGCTGTTCGGCCTCAACCGCTTCGAGACGCTGCTCATCGTCGGCCTCTTGAACCTGTTTTTCGCCGCCTTCTCCGGCCTGTGGGGCGTTCTGGTCATCGACATGATCCAGTTCTTCGTCATGATGACCGCGGTCGTCTCGGTGGCGTACTTCGCCGTCCGGCACGTCGGCGGGCTGCCGGCGATGATCACGGCCGTCTCGGCCAAGGCCGGGCCGGGGGGATTGAACTACCTGAGCATGCTCCCGGATTTCAAGAACCACTGGGACATCGCCCTGGCCGTGTTCATCATGCCCCTCGCCGTCCAGTGGTGGTCGGTCTGGTATCCGGGGGCCGAGCCCGGCGGCGGCAGTTATATCGCTCAGCGCATGCTGGCCTCCAAGTCGGAAAAGGACTCGCTGGGCGCGGTCCTCTTTTTCAACCTCGCCCATTACGTCCTGCGGCCCTGGCCCTGGATCCTGGTCGCCCTTTGTTCGCTGGTCGTCTTCCCCAACCTGGCCGACATCCAGGCGGCCTTTCCGGGGCTCGATCCGACGCTTCTCGGGCATGACATCGCCTATCCGGCCATGTTCAAGTTCATGCCGATCGGCTTCTTCGGCCTCATCATCGGCGGCTTGATCGCGGCCAACTCCTCCACCGTCCTGACTCATCTCAACTGGGGGGCCTCCTATCTCGTTCATGACTTTTATCGGCGCTTTCTCCGCCGGGACGCCACGGAAAAGCATTATGTCCTGGTCGGCCGGATGGCCACGATCTTCCTGTTTTTCGCCTCCAGCGCCCTGGTCTTCGTCCTGGAGACGGCCAAGGACAGCTTCGACATCATCCTCCAAGTCGGGGCCGGGACGGGCTTGCTGTACTTGGCCCGCTGGTTCTGGTGGCGGGTCAACGCGTGGTGCGAGGTCGTGGCCATGGTCAGCTCGTTCCTCGTCTCCATCGGCCTGCTCGTCCTGCGCCGGGCCGGAACCGTCGTCCCGACCCATTACGCCCTGATGATCACGGTCGCCGTGACGACGGTCTGCTGGGTGGCCACGGCTTTCCTCGGCCCGCGGACCGACAAGAAAACGCTCCTCGATTTCTACAAGAAAGTCCGTCCGTTCGGGCCGGGGTGGAAGGCGGTCCGGGCCGAGGCCGGACCGGCCGCCGGCGGCGGCCGGGGGACCCATGAAAGCATCCCCTTGGCCCTCGTCGGGTGGAGCACGGGCTGCGCGGTGATCTGGTCGGCCCTGTTTTTGGTGGGCAACATCCTGTACGGCCGGTGGAATTACGCCGCGATCCTCGGTGTGGTTTTCGTCGCCTGCGGCCTCGTCCTGATCCGGGTGGTCAACCGCCTATGGACGAGCAAGGCCGAAACGGCGGCCGCGGCCGCCGGGGAGGGAAAGGAATCATGAACATCGGGCGGTTTTATCGGAAGGCCGTGGCCGCGGGGATCGCGGCCGACCTGCGGGGGAAGAAGGAAATCGACCGCCTCTTGGCCGAGGCGGCCGAGGAGTACAAGGGCGCCGCCGCGGAGGACAAGGAATTCTTCGATCGGGACCGCCTGTTCAATCCCTATGCCGACACGCGCCTGCTGACCGGCGATCCGGAGACGCCGGTCCGCCGGATCCTCGCCGGGATCGATATCGACGGCGGCGAGCTCCATCTGGCCCGTTCCCTCAACCGGGAGCCGGCCGGTCCGAAGATCGACCTGGTTTTAAGCCATCACCCCCTGGGTCCGGCCCAGTACCGGATGTACGACGTGATGCGCCTGCAAGCCGGGCTGCTGGCGCTCCACGGGGTGACGGTCTCCGTCGCCGAGCAGTTGATGGACAAGCGGATCGAGGAAGTGGAGCGGCGGCTTCTGCCGGCCAACGCCACTCGAACGATGGACCTGGCCCGGGCCCTCGGCTTGCCCCTCATATGCCTCCACACGGTCGCCGACAATTGCGTGACGAACTACCTGACGAAACTGTTCGCGGCGAAAAAACCGTCCCGGCTCAAGGATCTCGTTCGTCTGCTCCGGGCGATCCCCGAATACGAGAGGTCCTTCCGCCTCCAGGCTCCGCCGAAGATCATTAACGGCAAGGACTCCCATTCCTGCGGGAAGATCTTCGTCGACATGACCGGCGGGACCGAGGGAGCCAAGGAGATCTTCGACAAGCTGGTTTCCGGCGGGGTGAGCACGATCGTCGGGATGCACATGTCCGAGGAGCATTTGGCGAACGCCCGGAAGGCCGGGATCAACGTGGTCATCGCCGGGCATATCGCCAGCGACGTCCTCGGCCTGAACCTGCTCCTGGACGACGTCGAAAAGGACGGGCGCCTGGACTATGTCTGCGTCAGCGGCTTCGAGCGCATCCGGCGGATGAAGCCGGAATCGAAGCAAGCCGGGCGACGCCGTTCTCCGCCTCCCCGGTGATTTCCGGTCCCGGCCGAAGCGAGGCTCCGATCATCGGGATCTCCGAGACGGCTCCCCGCTCGGCCGGGTTCTTCAGGCCTCTTCCCTCGAGGGGAAACCAGCGAGAAGACAGCGGCACCCGTCAGGAGCCGAGTCGACCCTCGGTCTCCTCTCGATCGCCGCATCCCGTTTTAATCGTGAGGCCGAAATTCTCGTTCGTTTGCGGCGTCTCTCTCAGGGCATCTCCGGATAAAGCAGCGAATTGAGGAGAAACTTGTATGTCCCGTGCGATTGGGCCCGGGACTGGCAGGCGATGCCGATCAGGACGACGCGCCCCTTTTTATGCGGGGCGTCGACCACGGCCGCCTTCCGGGCGATGGTCTCCTCGCCCATGATCCACCCGCTGAGCAGGAGATCCTCTTCGGGATAACTGGCCACGACCTTCCGGTCCCAATCGGCCGTTTGGGGAATCCAAGTCTCCAGAGCCGGGCTCCCGCTGAAGACCGCGGCCGCCGTCTCCGGCATTCCGTACCCGAGAGGCGTCGCGTTGTCGACGGAAATCTTCAGAATCGACATCGGGCAGAAAAATTTCGTCCGGTCGGCCTTGTCTAAGATGTCGCGGGCGGGCGGCTCGAAATCCTTGAGGGCCAGCTTGCACGCTTCGTTCAGGGTGACGAGGATCCCGCCGTCCTCGACAAAAGCTTTGAGGTTGTCGATCCCCTCCTTTTCCAGGCCGCCCTCGTACTCGGGAGGCAGCGGAGAGAACCACCGGGCCCAAGGCGAGGCGGGATCGACCTTGCCCGTCTTGATCAGGTCGTAGGGTTCGCCGGCGAAGACGATGACGTCGAACCGGGCCTTGAGGTCGACCTTGGCCGGCTCCTTCGCCTTGCCCGCCTTCGGCGCCTTGAAATCAGCGTTGTGGAGGGTGGTGTAGGGGACTCCCAGGTCGTCGAACATATAGCGCGTCCAGCCCTCGTCCTGGCTGGACCACCAGGACTGGTAGAGGCCGATGCGCGGATTCTTGAGGACCGACTTCGGAAGAGCGTCCGCCTCGGCGAGCGGATGGACGGAAAGACGCAGCTTTTCCAAAAGCGCCGGGAGGGCCTTCTGGACGGCCGGCGTGTTCTTGACGATGAAGCTGCCCGGCGCGGCCTCGAAACCGGACCCGATGATCTTGCCCTTGGACCGGTGGACTTCGGCCTTGTCCTTGAGCAGGGCGAAGACGGCCGCGTAGGAGGCGTTCGTCCGGCAATCGAAGACCAGCCAGGGCGTCGCCTCGCCGGGGACGACGATATCCGGGGACGGCGTCCGGTCGATCTTTTCGAGCTCGGCCGCAAACGGCTTGCCGATTTCCTCGCAGGCGACGCCCATCTGCAGCGGCAGAGTCCAGCCGGCGTTGTCGTAGGGGACGGCGGGCGGCCCGCCCGCGTATTCACGGATATCGGGATACTTCTGCCGCTCGAGCAGGGCCCAGGCGAACGGCTTGTTAGGCTGGGCCATGAGGATGACGAAGGATCCGGCCGGGTAGACGCGGTTGCCGGCCCGGAATTCCTTCTTCGCCCGGTGGATTTCCACGCCCCCCATTTGAAGGACGTCGAGCATCTTGAGCATCGTGGGGGGGTCGGGCTGGACGGCCGGAACAACGAAGGCGTACGGCTGTCCGGTCTCGACGGTTTCGACGGAGTGCTTGTTCATCCGGTAGGTGTTGAGCAGGAATTCCTCTTTATACAAGGAGGCCGTGCGAAGGAGGCTCAGGGAAAGCGTCAGCTCGTAATCGACGATGTCCCGCAGGCGCCACCAGCCGCCGGGCCAGGGATCGGGAAACTCGATCCGCTTTTGCGTGTAGGATGTCGGGATTTCGGTGGGCTCGATGAAGAGGGGCGTGGCCAGCCCGACCGAGGCCATCTCGCTCAGCAGGCCGAGAATGTTGTGGAGCCAGGAGGTGTCGTCGCAGGCTCCGATGTACCAGCCGGTGAAGCTCCGGCCGTGAACGACGCCCTTGAAGCCGTTTTTCTGGAGGTCGTAGCCCAGGTTGGCGCCAAGCAGGTTGACGCCCCGCCAGACGAGCGGCTGGACATTCGGGACGGGAGGATTCATGAACGGGGGGATGAAGAGACGGGCTCCGTCGGACCCCATCTGGTGCTGGTCGAGGTGGATCTGGGGGAACCAGTCGTGATAAAGAACCTGGTTGACGGCCCGCGTTTCACTGAGGTTGGACATGAACCAGTCGCGGTTGTTGTCGTGGCCGGCGTAATGATGGTAGAGCCAGGGCATGTCCCCGCCCTCGAACTTGGTCCCGAGGTTTTTCTTGTACCAGTCGACTTCCATCTGGTTGCCGTCGGGATTGGACGTCGGGACGAGGAGGAAAATGACGTCCCGGAGGACGGCCGCGGCGTCGAAGGGCGTATCCCCGGTGACTAATTTATAGGCCAGCTCCATCGACATCTGGGAGGCGGCGATCTCCGTGGCGTGGAGGCTGCACGTGACGAGGACGATGACCTTGCCGTCCCGGGCCAGCTTCTCCGCTTCGGCCGCCGGAAGGGTCCGTGGATCCTTAAGCTTGGCGGAAATCGCTTTGTATTCATCCAGCCGGGCCATGTTTTCCTCGGCCGTGACGACGGCCATGATCATCGGCCGCTTCAGGGTGGAGGTCCCGATGGTCTCGATCCTGATCTTCGGCGATTCCGAGGCCAGCTTCTTGAAATAGGCCTGGATTTGTTCGTAGTCGGCCAGCTTGCGGTCGGCGCCGATCTTGAAGCCCAGGAATGCTTCGGGCGATGTTTGAGCGGGGAGGAACAGGGGCGCGAGGAGAAGGGCGAAGAGGGCGGCCGCGCCGGCTTTCAGGGAGTCTTTCTTCAACATGAAAACCTCCATGCGCGAATCAGTTCCTTTTTTCTACCACTGCCGCCGGCCGGAGTCAAACAAATCGTGGCTCGATGACGTTTCGGGATGTCGGATGATGAGATATTCCACCCGGTTCGTCATGGAGCCTCGGCTCGGTTCGGGGCCGGCCGTCGGCGGAGACGCGGGCCGCGATCCGGCCCGGATGTTTTCCGCCCAAGCCGCCGATTCGGATGACAAGCGAAAGCAATCCCCCGGGCTCGAGGCCGGCGTTCGGCCGGGCCGTCGAGCGGTCCGCGGTTGCTTGCCGGCTTGAACGGGCCGCCCGGCGCGCAAGAGCAAGCCTTTCATTGACTTGGCCGGCCGGTTCGTCTAGAATTTGGTCCCCCAGGCGGCGTAGCTCAGTTGGTCAGAGCATGCGGCTCATATCCGCAGAGTCCGGGGTTCAAATCCCTGCGCCGCCACTTCATTTCCCTTCTTGCTTTTCCGCCCCGCGGTTGAAGACGCCCCGCCGTGTTAAAATAGGTCCGGAGGAAACGAGCCACCCTGGGTCATTCATGAGTCGAGACGGCTTCGGTCGCGGAGCGAAGGCGGTCCGACCGACTCGTTGGGAGGGAAATGCTTATGGCCCGTATCGAAGAGACAATCATCGAGGGATGAGAATCCTTGATTATTTGAAATAAGGCGGGATAAAGGAAATGGGAGAAGCGCTCACCGGCGCCGGGAAGCGGATCGCGGCGGGGAGGAAGGCGGTGAGCCGAACGCCCGGTCTCGTTTCGATGGTCCGCCGGACGATCCTCCGCCGCGGCCTGGCCGCTCCCGGGGACCTGATCCTGGCGGCCTGCTCGGGCGGGGCGGACTCGACCGCCCTTCTCCATGTCTTGCACGATCTGCGGACGGAGTTCTCTTTCCGCCTGGCCGTGGCCCATTTCGACCACGGCTTGCGGGCTTCTTCCGGCCGGGACGCCCGGTTCGTTCATGAGTTGGCGGCGTCTTTCGGCCTTCCCTTCCATTATGAAAAGAAGGACGTCCGGGCCGCCGCCCGCAAGCACGGCTGGAACCTGGAAGAAGCCGGACGCCGCCTCCGGTACGATTTTTTATGCCGGGCGGCGGTTGAAACGGGCGCGGCCCGAATCGCCACCGGCCACACGCTCGACGACCAGGCCGAGACCGTCCTGATGCGAATCCTCCGCGGGAGCGGGCCGCGCGGCTTGGCCGGCATCGCCCCAATCCGCGAAGGCCTGATCATCCGCCCCCTGATCGAGGCCCGGCGCAAGGAGATCGAAGCGTTCCTCCGGGCCCGGAAGATCGTTCCCTGCGAGGACGAAACCAACCGCGACCCGGCTTTTCTCCGCAATGACGTCCGGCGCCGGCTGGTCCCGTATCTGGAGAGGAATTACGAGCCGGCCGTCGCCGAGAAGCTCGGCCGGATGGCCGAAATCCTGGAGGCCGAGGATCGGTTCCTGGAAGCGCACGTTCGGCGAATCCTGCCCGGCCTGGTCCAGGGGGAAAGCGCCGAGGCGCGTTTGAACGCCGACGCCCTGGCGTTTCTGCCGACCGGTCTCTCCCGCCGCTGCATCCGGGCTTTCATCGAGGACCGGAAAGGCGACCTGCTCCGCGTCTCCTTCGACGACGTCGAGAACGTCCGGACTCTCCGGGAGGGGAAAACGGCCGTTCTTCCCGGAGGAATCCGGCTGATCCGAGAGGGCGCCTGGATCCGGCGGGCGGCCGGCCGTCGGCCGGGCCAAAGGACAGCCAAGGGATTCCGCCGACGCTGGGACGGGACTGTTCCCCTGGCGGTCGTCGAAACGGGCGCCGTTTTCACAGCCCGCCGCTTTCGGGGGGGGGCCCTCTCGAAATTCCCCTTTGACGACGCTCGCCGGGTCTTCCTCGACGCCGGCCGCCTCGTTTTCCCGCTGATCGTCCGGTCTCCGCGGGCCGGCGACCGCTACCGGCCGGTCGGCTCGCCGGGCCGGCGGAAGATCAATGAGATGCTCCGGGGCCGGGGCGTCCCCGTTTCCGAGCGCGGACTCAGGACCGTCTTCGAATCGGGCGGGGAGATCGCCTGGGTGGAGGGGCTTCCCGCGGCCGAGGCGTTCCGAATCGGCCCGTCCACCCGCCGCGTCCTTCGAATCGAGAAGGACGTTTCTTAAAGGCAGGTCCCGCGCCAGATTTCGAAGACCAGCAAAGCCCAGAGCTGGTGGCTGAAATTTTCCCGGCCGGCGGCATGGGCGTCGATCATCCGGCGGATCGGGGCGTAGGCGAACCATCCGCCCTCCCGGATCCGTTTTTCGCTCAGAGTCTCCTCCATCAAGTCCCGAAGGTCGGTCGCCAGCCAATGCTTGATCGGGATGCTGAATCCCTCTTTTTTCCGATAGAGCGTCTCCCGCGGGAGGAGCCGCTCGAGCGTTTTCTTGAAGATCCACTTCGTCGTTCCGCCGCGGAGCTTCCAGTCGCCCGGCAGACGGAAGGCGAATTCGACGAGCTTGTGGTCGAGCAGCGGTTCCCGGGCTTCCAGCGAGACGGCCATGCTCATCCGGTCGACTTTAACCATGATGTCGTCGACGAGATACGTCTTGAAGTCCAGGTAGAGCTCCCCGGTCCGGTCGTCGAATCCGTTCATCGCCTGGAAGTAAGCCGGAAACGGCTCCCGGCGCCGGAGCGCTCCGATCCCGCCGATCGCCTCCCGGAACGCCGGTCCGTAGAGCTCCCGCTTCATCCCATCCGAGAGGAACATCATCCACCGGAGATGCCGGTGGCCGGCGTCCTGGTCAAACGCTTGGGTGAACCTCCGGATCTTGTTCCAGGTCCCCTTCTTTTTTTTCGAGGGCGGCAACCGGCCGGCGACCGCTCCGGCCGCCCGGGCGGCCGCCGCGACGCCCGGCCAGCGGGCCATCCGCTGGGCCAAGTAATGCTCGTAGCCGGCGAAGAGCTCATCCCCGCCGTCGCCCGACAGGGCCACGGCCACCCGCCGGCGGGCCATCTCGGAGACCAGGTACGTGGGAAAGATGGAGAAATCGCCCAGCGGCTCATCCAAATGCCGGACGAGCTTTTCGGTCAATTCCAGGGCTTTCGGCTCGAGAACGAGCTCCTCGTGCTCGGTCTGGAATCTCTCGGCGATCCGGCGGGCATGGGCCAGCTCGTTGTAGGTCGGATCGGTGAATCCGATCGAGAATGTCCGGAGCGGCTCGGCCCCGAGCTCGCGCATCAGGCCGACCACGGCCGAGGAATCGATGCCCCCGCTGAGGAATGCGCCGAGGGGGACGTCGCTCACCAGGCGGAGCTTGACGGATTCCTTGAGAAGAGCGTACAGCTCGTCCTGGGCGGCGGAGAACGAGGCCGGCGGCCGCGGATCCGGATCGGGCTCGACGTCCCAGTATCGTTTGACCTCGATCCGGCCGTCTTTCCACGTCAGGAAATGGCCGGCCGGGAGCTTGAAGACGTTTTTGAACATCGCGTAGGGGGCCGGGACGTATTCAAGGGTCAAGTAAAAGTCGAGGGCGGCCGGCTCGACCTCCCGCCGGACGTCCGGATGAATGAGGATGGTTTTCAGCTCGGATCCGAAAACCAGCGTCCGGTCGGGGAGTTGCGTGTAGTAGAGCGGCTTGACCCCGACCCGGTCGCGCATCAAGAGAAGCGTTTCCGTCCGCTTGTCCCACAACGCGAAGGCGAACATCCCCCGGAACCGTTCGATGAAGGCCGGCGCGCCCCATTCCTCGTAGGCGTGGACGATCGTCTCGGTATCGGACCGGGTCGAGAAAACATGGCCGCGGTTCCGCAGCTCGTCCCGGATTTCGGCGAAGTTGTAGGCCTCGCCGTTGTAGGCGATCCAGATCGTGCCGTCCTCATTGGAGAGGGGCTGGTGGCCCCCCTTGACGTCGATGATGCTCAACCGGCGGTTGCCCAGCCCGGCCCGGCCGTCGGCGTAGACCCCCTCGTCGTCGGGACCGCGGTGGACGATGGTCCCGCACATCCGGCCGACCAGCTCCCGGGAAAACGCCGCTCCTTCCGCCGTCCGGACCAGCCCGCAGATGCCGCACATCGCCATCAGGGGGAAACCAGTTCGGGAGTGAAGAAGACGCCGAGCCAGCGGCGCTCGTCGCTTTTCTTGTCCTCGAAATAGGGGATGGATCCCTTGGCCGCCTTGATCCTCACCCGGTACATGCGGGCGGGCTCGACCCGGAATCCCGGACCGACGGGGAATCGGAGCTCGGCCCGGGCGTGGGGGCCGAGGGTGACCGTCTTCCGTCTGCCCCCGACCCAGACCGTGACCTTGTTTTCGAGGCGCGGGTTGTTAAGGACGTGGAAGACGATTTCCTTCACCGGGGCCGAGGTCCGGAGGATGAATTCGGCCTTGCGGTCGCCGAGCGTCCACCAGCCGTTCTCCTCCCGGTGCTTGACGTTGAAGTTGTCGTTGAGAAAATAAAGGAAGCGGTCGTCGAAGAGCGGCTCGCCCCACCGCTGGCGGAAGGCGGCCGGATTGGTGTTCGTCGGCAGGTCGTTGATCAGGGTCAGCTCGACCGGGAAGCACGTGAACGGGAAACGCTTGGCGTTGTCGGCCGGCGCGTGGGCCGCCTGGATCGGCGAAACCAGGATCGGGGCGATCAGGAGAGCGGCCGCGGCCCATTCAGCGGCGAGACGCTTCGGGCGGAGGTCCGCGCCGGGGAGAAAGAAAAACAGCGGATAGATCCCCATGAAATACCTGTTGGCCAGCGAACCGCCGCCGCCGCCGAAATTGTCCGGCATGAGAATGACGTAGATCAGGATTTCCCCCGTCAGGGCGGCTAAGAGCAGCCAGCGGTCGAGGGTTTTCCGGCCGAGGAAGAAGAAAACCAGGGCCAGGAAAGCGGGGAAAAAATACCAGGCCATGCCGCTGAACCGGCCGAAGATGAAATAAAACAGGTTGATGGGAACGAACTTCGCGGGCCGGAGGGCCCGTTCAAGATAGCCGTCGGCGGTCATCAGCCGGCCTTGGGCGGTATCGAAGGTGAGCTCGGGCCGCTCGTAGGGGAAGCTGAAATAGAAGCTCTTCCGCTCGCCGCCCTGGTAGTTCCAATCCCCGGTCAGAAGAACGTTGGTCCCGAAGAGGGCTCCGAAGGAGACGGTGAATACAAGGATCAGGACGAGGGCTTTGCCCGGCCGTTTCTTCAGGATGGTCCACAGGAGCAAGGGTCCGAAGACGGCGACATTGGGCGGCTTGGCGTAGGCGACGATTCCGGCGACCGCGGCCGCGCCGTAATCGGACGCGTCCGAGAGAAGGAAAGCCGTCCAGCGACCGCTCCAAGATTTTCGCCCGGGCGTTTTTTCCGGCGGGGCGTCCGCCGTTCCGCCCTCGGCCCGCCGGTGTTTGTACAGCCAGAGGAACAGAACCGTGAAAACGCAGAACAAGTTGAAGAAATCCGGGGCGATCCACAGGGCATATGCCCCGGCGACCGAGGCGCAAAGGTAGGTCATGATGCGCAGGAGCGACAGGCCCGGGCGGTTGTGGAGGGAGAAAAAGGCCAAGCCCATCAGCAGGAGGAGAGCGACGAGAAGAGCGTGAAAAACGATCGGTCCGTTGGCCCCGAAGATCCGGACAAACGGGGCGGCGAACAGGGCGTAGGCCATGGACTTGGCGAAATAGAGCTTCTCCCCGGCCGGCGTCATGACCCGTTTCAGGAACAGGCCTTGCGGCCCGGCCCAGAACCGCTCCTTGTACCGGATGAGATCCTTCTTCGTGTATTCCAGGTCATGGTCGTAGGCCAGGCTTTGGGCGATGGAAAAGTAAGTCGCCTGGTCGGCGGCGAGAAATCCCGCGTGAAGGGCCGGAAGGTCGGCGGACAGGGCGAATCCCAGAAAGACCGCGCTTATCAGGAGGACGGCCGTTAGGGCGTCCTTTTTGTCCGATAACATGGTTTCTATCAATACCATAATCAAAGGGGACAGGTCAAAACCAAGTCCCTCTCGGTCTGTTTTTTGTTTATTGAGGGAACCGCGCCAAATAGGCGGCGATGATCCGGTCGCCCCAGACAAGGGCGACGTAAGCGGCGGGGGCGAGAAAAGACCCGAAGGGCAGGGCGAATTTCATGTCCCGGCCCTGGAGCTTCATTAGAAGGAGGCCGAAGATCGCCCCGGCGAACGAAGCCAGGATCAGGGTCAAAAGCGTCTTTTCCCATCCCAGAAACGCCCCGATCATCAGCATGAACGTCACGTCGCCGAAGCCGAGGCCTTCTCTTTTCCGGATCAGGCGGTAGAATCCGTAAACCAGGAGGAGAAATCCTCCGCCGGCCGCGGCGCCGAGAAGCGCCCCGCCGGGAGTCAAATCGTCGCGGAAGAACGCGTAGGCGAAACCCAAAACAATCCCCGGAAAAGTGAGGGCGTCGGGAAGGATCTGATGACGGGCGTCGATGAAGGCCAGGGCGATCAGCCCGCTGGTAAACAGGGCCGAGGCGAAAAACGACAGGGTGAATCCGCCCGCCCGGACGTAGAGGACGGCCAGGAGAACCGGCGTCAGAAGTTCGACGGCCGGATATCTCAAGCTGATCGGCGCCCGGCAGCGGCGGCACTTGCCCCGGAGAATCAGGTAGGACAGAACGGGGATGTTTTCATACGGCTTGATCCGGGCGCCGCACGAGGGGCAGGACGAGGGCGGGCGGAGCAGGCTCATCCGCCGCGGGACCCGGTGGATGACGACGTTGAGGAAGCTGCCCCAGGCCAGGCCGAAGACGACGACGAGGATCAGCGCTTCCATGGAATCACCGCTGTTTTGACCTCGCCCGTCTTCGGGTCGTACAAGTAATCTTTCCCGTCGAAATCCTTCGGGACGGCCGCGATCAGGCGGGTGGACGCGAGCTCGTCGAGTCGTCGGGCGGCGCGTCCGCGGATTTCCCGGAACCGTTCCAGGGCGGCGTTCAAGGCGGCGATGTCGACGGACGCCTTGATGTTGTACAAGTGATTACTGGCGATTTTCTTGATTTCGCGGTCAGGCGCGGTTTCGTAGACCTCGCGCCAGGTCTCCCAGGACGTCTGGTAGTCCATTGTCTTGAAGGCGGCATTGGCGAAGAGACGCCGGGCGATGGCCGGCGCCTCGGGGAGGTCCATCGCCTTCCGGTAGTAGCTTTTGGCCCGCTCGTAGTCCCGGAGATAAAGCTGGCAGTAATGGCCGGCTTCGAAGGGGAAGATCCAGGCCCCGGGATTGCGGGCCGCGCCGTCGTCGTACATCTTCAGGGCGAGCTCCGGGTCCCGGAAGTCGTGATGGGCGATCAAAGCCGCTGTGAGATATGGATCCATCCAGTTCGGGTCGAGGTCGGCGATGACCTCGAAGATGCGGTTGAAGTGGCGGCGGCGGTCCGGGACGGCCGTGTTGCCGTAGTACTGAATCGCCCAGACATAGGAAACGTCGGCCGTCAGCGAGGAAAAGCCGAAAACGGCGGCCTTCACGGCCGGTCCGGACGGCAGGTAGACGATGCCGGCCCCGGGGATCTTCGCCCGGGGCATCCCGTCAAGCCCGACTTTGATACCGGCGAGGCCGCCCAGCAGGAGGAGCAGGGCGGCCGGGGCAAGCGGTGTTTTTCTGGCCATGGCTCAGACGAAATCCCGCCGCCGGAAAATCAAGACGGCCAGCAGCAGGACGAAGGCCGTGTAGACGACCGCGTAGCCGGCCGCGCCGAGTCCGAAGCCGGAGGGAAGCGGCAGGTTCTGGACGACCTCCGTCTTGATGTTGAAATTCTCCAGGTCGGGAAGGATCGCGTCCAAGACCCGGAGCAGGGTCCGGCCGATCCCCGGAGGGGTTTTCCGGATCAGGGTGTCCAGCCCCCAGGAGAAATGGCCGATCAGGTAGAAGCTGAGGGCGAACAGCGAGCTGAGGATCGGCGTGGAGAAACAGGAAAAGAGAACGGCCACGGCCGTCAGAAGCATCAGCTCCAGAAAGATGAAGAAAACCGCCGGCAACATCTGGATTTCAAGAGTGAACGTGTGGAGGAAGACGACGGCCAGCGAGATCACGGTCATGGCCGCGACCATGGCCGCCAGGGTCAGGACGAGACCGAGATATTTTCCCAACAGGAACTCCGACCGGCGGAGGGGCTTGGAAATCAGAGTGAAGATCGTCCGCTTTTCAATCTCCTTGTAAACCAGCCCCGTCCCGATGAGGATGGCCATCAAAGCCCCGAAGAAGGCGATCGAAGCCAAGCAGACGTCCTTGACGACTTTGACCCGGTCGCCCACGGTCAGGACGGCCAGGACCCGGGCCAGGATGATCGACAGGGATGAGAAAAAGAGAAGGAGGTAGAGGATCCGGTCGCGGACGGCCTCCTTGAACGTGTGGCGGGCGATGACCAGGATCGTCATCGGCGGGCCACCGTGTCGACGAAAATATCCTCGAGCGTCTGCGTCCGGGGAACCAAGGCGTGGATCCGGCCGCCGCGCTCGCGGACCAGGTCGAGGAGCGGCTGAACCCGGGTTTCGTCGAAGACCTTGAGAAGCGTTCGGCCTTCCCGCGTCTGGAGGCGGTCGCCGAAGTCCGCCAGCGACGCGTCATCGACGCCGGCCAGGGTGATCTCGGTGAACAGGATTTTTTCCGAGACGAGATCGGAAAGGCGGCCCTGGCTGAGGATCCGGCCTCCGACGATGATTGCCACCCGGTCGCAGATCATCTCGATGTCCTGGAGGATGTGGGAGGTGAAGAGGACCGTCCGGCCGGCCGCGCGGAGACCGAGGATGATATCCCGGATCTCCTTCCGGCCGAGCGGATCGAGGCCGCCGAGCGGCTCGTCCAGGATCACGAATTCCGGCTCGTTGATGAGCGCTTGAGCCAGGCCGATGCGCTGGAGCATCCCCCGGGAATATTTCCGCAGCGCCTGTTCGGCGGCTCTCTCCAGCCCGACGAGCCGGAGAAGGCGGTCGATGCGCCCGGCCCGCTCGGTTTTGTCCACCCGGCTGAGCTGGGCATAAAAGTCGAGGAATTCGCGCCCGGAAAGGTGATCATAAAAATAAGGATTCTCCGGCAGAAAACCGAGCCGGTCCTTTGACCGGGGATTCAAGGGGGACCGGCCGAAGAGGGAGACGGTCCCGGCATCGGGGAAGACCAAGCCGAGAACGCACTTGATCGTCGTCGTTTTGCCGGCTCCGTTGGGCCCGAGGTATCCGAAGATTTCCCCCGCGGCGACCGTGAAGGAGACGCCTGTCAGGACCTCCCGCTTCTTGGGGATGAATCCCGGCCGGAACGATTTGCGGACATCCGCCAATTCCAGCACGTTTCCCATGATCGGCCGTTATTATAGCACAAGGGCGGCCGGCGGCTCAGGCGGACGTGGAATCGGGAAAGGGCGCTCGGCGGCGGCCGATTCATGATAGAATAACGGCATCGCCAAGGAGGTTTCGCATGAAATTCAAGCCGGTTCTCATCGCGATCGTTTTCATGACGGCCGCCCTCTCCGCGTCCTGCCTGGCTTCCATCCCTTACGGGGAATACGGCGCCGAGCCGTCCCAAGGATGGAACGCGTCGAGCCGCTTAAAAGACTTGGCCCGCGATTTAGCGGACCGGGCCGCCGAGATCGCCGATAGGATCGACAGCCAGATCGACGACCGGTACGGCTCTTGGGCCGATAATCAGATGGACGCCTTGTTCGCGGCGGATCATTTCGCCGCCGCCGGCCGGACGTTCTACCGCCTGGCAGGGCGGCTGGAATATGGGTCGCGCGCTTCCGTGAGGCCGGGCCTCCAGCGGGCCTACCGCTATCTTCTTGGGACGTTCCGCGACCTCGAATCGGCCGCCCGGGGCGGGACGCGCGTCCCCTCCCTATACGACTGTTCCTCCCTTCTCCGGCGGATCGAGCAGGAGATCGGCGGGGACTGGGGCCGGCCCTCGCCGGATATGGACCAGGTCGACCGCGACCGCCTCAAGGAAAAAAGCTGGGAAGGCAAGTACGCCAAGGGCCGCGGCGCGGCCGTGTACCTGATCGAGCGGCGCGGGCCGGGCGATTTGATCCGCCGGCCGTTCAAGGACCTCGAGAGTCTCTTTAAATACAATTTCGACCAAAACCGGGGAAACAATCCGTGGGGGCATGTCGCCGATATCCCCCAGGAGACGCTCGACCGGATGCGGACGGGCGAGACGATCAGCCGGAGCTTCGAGGGATTGATGGTCATCGAACCCGGATCGTTGCCGAACCGTTCCGTTTATCTGATTCAGGGCGGAAAAAAACGAGGCTTGTCCAAGCCTGATCTCGTCACCCGGTACGGCGGCTGGAAAAAAGTCTATGAGATTCCCAAGGAAATCATCAGAGGATATCCGGACGGCGATCCCATCCAATGAGTTTCCGTTTTCCCTTTTGCCCCCCCTCTCCCTTGAGAGGGGTTATGCGGGCTGTTGTCAGCAAAAGGGGGGTTGATGATGGGAACCATAAGGTGGGGGCTTTCTCCAGCCCGCAAAAGAAAGCCGTACACAATATAAACGAAGAAATTTAAAAAAGCAAGAGGGAAGCTTCAAGGGACTTCCTGTCGTCGCGGCCTTTGCCGCGGAGAGAAGGCCTTGTCGAAACAGCGGAAGGAGGCAACCATGGATGAGAAAAAAATCGACATCAAGGTGGACGAAGCCGTGGCCGTGGGCCAATACGCCAACGTGGCCGCCATCCGTCATTCGCGGGAGGAATTCATCTTTGATTTCGCCTTTCTTTTCCCCGATCATCCGGCCGGCAAGCTCATCGCCCGCCTGATCCTCAGCCCCGCCCACGCCAAGCGTTTCCTGGGCGCGCTGACGTCCAACATCCAGGGCTATGAGGCAAGCTACGGCCCCCTCCCTTCGGCCGAAACGCCGCCGGTCGGCTTCGTTCATTGAGACGGCCGGGCCTCGGGCCCGGCTGTCTTGACAATCGCCGGAATTTTCGTTATCAATGGGACAAGATCAGAGACATGATGGAGAATCCAATAAAAACGATCAGGCCGGATTTTGGGAAATGGATGAAGGCACCAATCCACTGGAGGTAATATCCCATGGCGTTCGAATTTAAAAATTCCAAAGGGGCCAGCTACTTCCTTCACGCGAAAAACGTGACTCTCAAGGGCGGCCGGCAGCAGACGATCTATTATTTCGGCAAAGAGGTCAAGGAAGGCGCCCTCGACGCGGTGCCGGCCGGATACCAGGTTGTCGAAACTCCCAAGACCGGCATGCCGATCCTCAAGAAAAAATAAGATCTCCTCTTTGACTGCCTTCCCGGATCCGGGGGGATTCCCCCCCGGATTTGTTCATTCTTCGAACGCCATTTCATTCTTTCCCTCGTTCCGATCCGGAATGTAACCGGACGAAACGCGCCGCGATTCCTTTTTCCTTGAAAAAGGGCGTTCTCCGCATGAAAGTGAGCATGCGTCCCCTATCGAGGACAGCCCCGGCCGGCGAAATGTCCTTGCCGACAGGGGAAAAGTTATTGGCATGGAAGTTGCAATTTAAGAGGTCGCAAGGAGACGAAGATGAAAAAACTCATGACCTTGGCGATCACGGCGGTCGCGGCGTTTCCGTTCCTGGCCTTCGGGCAATCCGAGGGCTACTACGACCGGAGCTTCACCCGGTTGAGTTACGTCAAGGGCGACGTTTATATCCAGCGCGCTCAGGACCTGGGTTATGAGCTCGGCGAAGTGAACCTCGTCGTCGTGGAAGGCGACAAGCTCGGAACGCGGGAAGGCCGGGCGGAAATCCAGCTCGGCCGGGGCAACATTCTGCGCCTCGACCGGGAGACCCAAGTCGACCTCGCCGGGCTCCCCGGGAGGGACGGCGATCCCACCAAAATCCACCTTATCCAGGGCAGCGTCTTTTTCCGGGTCCGGGATTTGGACCGGGAGAAAAATCTTCAGATCCATACGCCCGACGCGTCCTTTTACGTCCTTGAGGCCGGCCTGTACCGGCTGGACGTCTCGTCGAACAGCCGCACGGACCTCTCCGTGTACAGCGGCCAGGCCGAAGCGGCCGGTGAGGACGGATCCGTTCTCGTCCGCTCGGGGGAAATGATTACGGCCGCCGAAGGCCGGTGGAGCGGAGGGCCGTCCGGCCTGTTCGCCCGCCGGGACGATTTTGAGTCGTGGAACGAATCGCGCGATGCATTGTACGCCCGGCGCTTGAGCCGGACTTATCTGCCCGCGGATTATGCCGACTATGACTATGAGTTGGCGGACTACGGCCGGTGGTGCTACGAGGCCGACTACGGCTATGTTTGGGTGCCGACGATTTACGACGCCGGCTGGCGGCCGTATTATCACGGCCGCTGGGTCTGGTATCCGATCATCGGCTGGACCTGGGTGTCCGCTGAGCCTTGGGGCTGGTGCACCTCGCATTACGGCCGGTGGGGCTGGCGCTACGGCCTGGGCTGGTATTGGATTCCGATGCATCGCTGGTCGTGGGGGCCGGCCTGGGTCCACTGGTACAATCATTACGATTACATCGGCTGGTGCCCCCTCAGCTATTGGGATTACCCTGTCGTCATCATTAACAACCATTTCTACGGACGGCATCACGGCGGATGGGACCGTCACCGGGACTACTCCCGGTCGATGACCGTCGTCCGCCGGAGCCAGCTGCAAGACCGGTCCATTTCCCGGATCGCCCTTAATGACCGGTCCGGCCTCGACCTCGGCCGGATTTCGCTCGGGGCCGCCCAGCCCGACATCCGGCCCGCCCTCGAACGGACGTCGACCTTAGCCGGCCGGGCCCGCGAGGCGATCAACCGCGGCGCGCTCCGCCGCGTCGGCGAGGGCTTCACTCCCTCGGCCGGACGGCCGGCGCCCGTGAACGGCCGGGACCTCCGGGCCCCGGAAATCAAGCGTCCGGACGGCGACGCGCCTTCCCGCGAGCTGGGAACCAGCCGCACGCCCTATTCGTCCGGACGTCTGGCTGAGCGGGGAACGCCGGAAACGCCCCGTCCCGCCGCCGAACGCCTGATCCGTCCCGATGCCGGCGGGCGGCCGAACTTTTCCGGAGAGGGAAAGCCGGCCGGCGGAAAGGAACCGGGGACGATGAGGGTTTATCCCTCCCGATCCTCCTCGCCGTCCCGCCTGGCCGATCTGGCCAAGCGCTCCTTCTCCTCCCCTCCGCGCGACGACCGCCCGGCGATTCGGAAAGAAGATCCTTCCTCCCGGTCTTCCTCGCCGGGGATCCGGGCGTATCCGAGCTCGGCTCCTTCGCCGTCGCGGCGGGGGGAACCTTCTTCCCGTTCTTCCGAAGAACGCGTCCGCTCCTCGTTCCCTGAAAGGCCGTCCTCGCCGGGGATCCGGGCGTATCCGAGCTCGACTCCTCCGTTCTCGAAGGACGCGTCTTCTTCCTCCCGGTTCAATAACCGGCCGTCGCGGCTCATGTCCTCCTCCCGTTCGTCCGACGAGCCGTCCCGCTCTTATACCAGCCCGTCCCGGCGCTTGTCTTCCCCGGAGCGGTCTTATTCGAGTAAAATCCGGCCGCGATTCTCTTCCTCCCCCCCGCGAAGCTCCTCCTCTTCGCCCCGCTCCTCTGATTTTTCGTCCCGGTCGTACGAGAGGCCGCCACGGAGCTCTTCCTCTTCCCGCTCGTATAATGCGCCCTCCCGGATCTCTTCTTCCTCTTCCTCCCGGTCCGTCTCGAGATCCTCCTCTTCTTCCTCCTCCTCGCGCTCATCCGGGAAGCCGTCCCGGTCCTCCTCGTCTTCTTCGAAGTCCTCCTCCTCGAGCGGCTCGAAATCATCGGGTTCCCCCCGCCGGCGGTAGGCCGCGGGGGGGGCGGAAAGGCTCAAAAAAAGATTTGACAGAGCGTTTTTTTTGGGCTTACAATCGCAGACAGCGACGGAAGGGAAAAGATCCGCCCGAAAACGAGGGGCAGATCGTCACCGCTCCGCCGGAAAGGAAGGATATCTCATGAGAAAGCGGTTGTTGGTCGGGACCGCTCTCCTGGCGTTTTTAGCCGGGCTCGCGGTCATGTCGTTTGCGGCGCCCCAGCTTCAGCCCCCGGGGCAGAAGTACAAGATCACCCTGGTCAATGGAACGGTCATGGAAGGGGAGATCGTCGCGGTCACGGAGAAAACCATTTCCATCCGGGACGTGTCCCTGGGCGTGATCGCCGTCGCCCGGGAGAACGTGCTGAAAATCGAGCCGCCCCTGGACGAGGGGACCGGCGCGGCCGCGCCGCCGAGGCCCGCTCCCGCCCCGGCGCCCGTCCGCTATTCGAGTGAGCCGTCCGCCGGCAACGGCGGGCCCAAGATCGGCTTCAGCTTGAGCGGCGGCCTGGGCTTCATCAACGGCGGAGACTTCAACGCGTACATCCGGGACTGGAATACGTACGTCGCGGATTACAATGATCATTACGGCAAGGATTACTACACCATCGATTGGAAGGAAATGAAGTCGATGACGAATTTCAAGGGCGAGGTCCTCGCCCGGTTCGGCCGGAACTTCGGCGTCGGCCTCGGTGTGGAATTCATCAAGAAAACCAATCCGGGCAACCTGGCCTACGATGACACCGGCGCGACCACGTATGATTATTCCTGGTATTACGTCGATTATTCCTATTACGATCACAATAAAAACGTCTATGACCAGACGCTGAGCGTCACGCCCATCACCCTCAGCTTTTACTATTATCTTCCCCTTGATCACATGGGCGAGGTTTACTTCAACGCCGGCGCCGGCTACTACCTCGGATCCCTGAAATCCGATATGGACTACGAGGGGACCTGGGGTTATTACAATGAGTACCACTGGGCCGACGGGGATCTTTGGCCTCCCCATTACAAATCCGATTCGCAAGACAGCGAAACCGATCATTTCGAGGCGACTTGCAACACAATGGGATTTCATTTCGGAGCCGGCTTCAATTATAACCTGACCGAAAACATCGCCCTGTTCGGCGAGGCGTTTTACCGGCTGGCCAACTTCAAGGATTGGGAGGGGACCGCCAGCTACGATTACCAATACCACAGGGATTACGGCTGGTGGACCGGAAGCGCCTGGACGACCCATTATGTTGCGGAGAGTTCCAGCGACGACGAGTGGGACGGCAACATCTGGTACTACAACTGGCACAGCTCCACGTTCGACGCCGATTACTCCGAAATCGGCCTTTACGAGGACAAGCCGGAAGATACCAGTTCCCGGAGCGATATCCGGAAAGCGGCCATCGATATCAACGGCTTCGCCTTCAGGGTCGGGGTCAAGTTCTTCTTCGGCCTCGGCGGACGCCGCTAGGATCCAGCGGCTCTTCCCGCCCTCCCTCTCCCGGGAGGGCGGGAAGGGTCAGGGAGCGTCGACGAATTCGCCCATGCGTTTGTCCTTCCGGACCCGGTTCCAAGGGAAGCACCGCCCGTTCATGGAGATGTAAACCCCCGGGGGGAGAGTCTGGACGAAAGCCAGGGAGCTTCCCAGGTTGAACATCCCGTCCGAGCTTCCGAATTTATAGGGGATCATGGCCCCGGTCAGGACGATGGTCTTTCCCTCGACGCGCTCGGCCAGGAACCGGGCCGTCTCGACCATGGTGTCGGTTCCGTGCGTCACGACGATCCGGTCCTCGGGGACGGCCCGGCAATTGTCGGCGATGATCAGCCGGTCGGCCTCGGTCATCTCCAGGCTGTCGATCATCATCAAGGTCCGGATTTCCAGGTTGAGCCGGCACCGGCCGAGTTTCAGCATTTCCGAAAGGTGGGTATCCTTGAAATAGAGAGACCCCGTGAGCTCATTGTACTCCTTGTCGAACGTCCCCCCGGTGATGAAAACGCGGATGGCCATGAGATCTTTCCTTGGATGAAGTCGGTATTTTGAATATACCGGGGGCTGGAAATCCTGTCAATGGAGCCGCTTTGCTTTTTCCTCCCCGCGGTGTTATAATTCCGGCCCGTATCGCGGTGGATCGACTCTTCTTTGGAGGTATGCGCTATGTTTCATAAGGCCGATATGATGAAATTCGCAAGCCTGAGCCTCACGGCCCTCCTTCTCCTGACGTCGGCGGTCGCTTGCGGCAAAAAAGCCGCCGAGCCGGCGGCGATGGAAGGCGCAGTCGCCGAAACGACCGAGTCCGGGCTGTCGATCGTCATCGGTTTGAACACGGTGGAAGGAACGGTCAAGGACGCCAAGGGAAGCTACTTCTTCATGGATGAAGTTCCCGGGTTCGACGTCTGCGTCACGGGCCCCGTCGAGGGCGGCGACGCGGCGGCCCTGATCGGGAAACCGGTCCGGATCAAAGGCCTCTTCAATAAGGACCTGCCCAATCTTCTTGTCGCCCAGTCGATCGAAATCAAGGAAGGCGAGGAGCGGTTCCGGAGCGTCTACACCTCGACCGCCGCCGCCGCCCCCCAGGACTTCTTCAACCAGAAGTCCCGGAATGAATATCCCTCCCTGGCCCTGACGAAATTCGATAGGAACGCGGATTGGGAAGGCAAGGGGAAGGGCAAGGCCTTCGGAGCTCTGGTTCCCGGGACCGCCGGCGCCGCCGACCGCATTTCGATCATGGGCGCCGACGGGAAGGAAGTCGGCAAGGTGATCGTCGATTCGAAATCGACCTTCGCGGAATTCTATGCCGGAAAGCTGAAACTGTTCGACAAGGTCTGGTTCTATCTGAACATCAAGGACAGCGTGGACAAGGCGCTCCGGGCCAAGAGCAAGGAGATGTTCCATGCCGACGTCGTCTTCATCGGGCTCTACTGAGCGGGCCGGACGCATCCGCTGATTTTTCAGGCCGGTTCCCCCGCGGGGGAACCGGCCTTTTTTTTCAGCCGGGCTGGTTTCTCGAAGATGTCTCAAGAAGAAAAGCATCGCCCGGACAATGGATGCCCGGCCGTCCCCGCCTTCACGATATCCGCCCTCCCGACAGGAAAAAGCGTTTTCTCAAAAACAGGAATTGATCCCGGCGGGCTCAGAACAAGCGCTCGACGGCTTTGGAAATCCCCTCGACCGGGTCCCGCTTGAAGTGTATGCGGGCCACGGGCCGGCCTTTTTCCCGAAGGGCCTGCCGGTCGCCCAGGGCTTGGGCGTCGATCAGATTTCCGAAGGAATAAGCGGATCCCCCGCCTTCAGGCGAGGAGGGGACGGCCGTGTCCTTGGGGTGGACTCCGGTCAGTTGGATGAAGATCCCCGCTCCGCCGTCTCCCTTGTGAAGCTGGCCGGTGGAATGAAGGAAACGGGGGCCGTAGTCGAAGACGACGGGCCGTCCCGTGCGCGTCTCGATGCGGCCGGCCAGCGTCCGGAGGGCTTCCGTGGTTTCGGGGGAGGGGGGGAGGAACGCTTGGATCGCGGCGTACCCGCCGTCCCTGAATTTATTAAACAGCGTCCGAAATCCCGAGCGGAGTCCGACTTCCCGTTTTTCCCCGTAGAAGGCGAGGGTTTCTTCCTCCCAGGTGGAGGATTCTTCCGGAAACGTCCGGCTTTTCATAAAGACATTCAAGGCCGCTTCCGTTTTTTTCTTGGAAAGCGCGACGTTCGGCTGGTCGAAGGGATTGATCCCCAAGACGGTCCCGGCGACGGCCGTGGCGAATTCCCAGAGGAAGAATTGCGCCCCGAGCTCGATCGGGTCCTCGAGGGTCATCGAAATCACCGGCTCGCCGCGTTCCCGGGCTTTATTCACGGACTCGGCCAGGGCCGCGTCGCCGGCCAGCCCGATGGCGACCGTCAGGCGGTCGCCGGCCGGTTGGGAAGATGGAGCGGCCGTCGGCCGGACGATCGGCAGGATCCCTTGACCTTCTTTTCCCGTGCTTTCGGCCAGGAGCTGTTCCACCCAAGCCCCGAAATCTTGGAGGGGGGCGGACATCAGGAAAACCGCCTTGTCCCGGCCCGCCCGGGCCAGCGTCCCCAGGATGATCCCCAGGTTCGCCCCTGGATTTTCCCCGGCCCGGAGGCGGCGGCAGGTTCCAACCGCTTCGCGGGCCTCGCTGAGAAACGCCCGCAGCGGCAGGCCGAGCAGGGCGGCGGGCACGAGACCGAAGGGGGAAAAAACCGAGAAACGTCCGCCGATATCGGGATTTCCGGGAAAGATCCGGCGGAAGCCGAGGCGGCGGGCTTCGGACTCGAGAAAGGATCCCGGATCCGTGATGGCCGCGAACGAGGCCGCCGCCGGAGCCGGGCCGAGCCGCTCGCGCGTCCGGGCATGGAAATAGTTCATGAACGAGGCGGTCTCCAGGGTCGTTCCGGATTTGGAGGAAATCAAGAACAGGGTTTTCCCTTCCGGAAGGGTCCGGGCGCAGCGAAGCACGGCCGCCGGGTCGGTGCTGTCGAGAACCTCGAGACTGAGGCCGTCCGCCGGCGGGCCGAAGATCCGGCTGAACACCTCAGGGGCAAGGCTGGAGCCGCCCATGCCGCACAAAAGGACGCGGGAAAAGCAGGCGTTCTTGATTTCCGCGGCGAAGGATTCGGCCTCTTCCAGGAACGGGACCGCGGCCGCCGGGGCTTCCAGCCATCCCAGCCGGTTGGAAATCTCCACGTCCTCCGTCTTCCAGACGGTCGGATCGTGTTTCCAAATGCGGCCGATGATTCCGTCCCGGTCGAAGCGGAGCTGTTCCCGGGAAATCGCCTCGCCGTAAGGCTCGAGATTGGAGGCGGAGATGGAAAGACTCATGGTCTCGGGCCTATTGTATGTCCGGCCGGGGTCGGGAATCAATCGGCGTTTTACTCCTCCTCCCCGCCTTGATATAATGCCGCCCTTGGGATTCCATTCCAAACAGCTTTTCGGCGGAGGTCGCGTGAATAAAAAACGAATCATCCTCGTTCTTATGGCGGCCGGGATCGTTTTTTCGGCTCCCGGCGGAATCGCGGCCCGAGCCCAGGATGTCCCGGCCGGGAGTGAGACCGTCGAAGCCATCCTCGGCTCCTGGGCTCTTGAAGTCAACGCCGAAGGGGAGTTCTATGATCTCACCCTGGTCTTGAGCCTGAAGGAGGGCCGGCTGGCCGGCGAGCTGAGCGAGGCGAATGGATGGTTTTCCAATGTCCCGCTGGCCGAACCCGCCTGGGACGGGAAGATCTTGAAATTCACGGTCGTCACGCCTACTCCGCCGGACGGGGCCGACCGGACATGGTCGGCCGAAATGAAGAAATCGGAGGACCGTTGGGCCGGTTGGATCGCTCTCCCCGAACTCGGAATGAGCGTCCCGGTCACCGGGGCCCGGCGATGACCGCCCCGGAGACCGCCGGATTTTTTCACCCCGCGCGTCCGTTCTACCGCTTTTCCGTCCTCTTTTTCGTCGCCCTCCTTTCCTTCGGGAGCTATTTCGCCTACGATATCGTCTCGGCCATCGCCCCGACGCTGGTCGAGGATCTTAACGCCGCCCGGGGGACGGTCGGGGCCTTTTTCACCGCCTACAGCGTGGCCGCCATCCTGGCCGTTCTTCTCGGCGGAATGTTGATCGACAAGCTGGGAACCCGCAAATCCTCCCTGATCTTCTCCCTCCTCGTTTTCACCGGCGCGCTCATCGTCTGGAAAGCGAAAACCGTTCCGCTCCTCCTCGCCGGACGGTTCATCTTCGGCGCCGGCTCGGAACCGCTCATCGTCGCCCAGTCGGCGATCCTGGCCCGCTGGTTCAAGGACAAGGAGTTGGCCTTTTCCTTCGGCCTGTCTCTGACCTTCAGCCGCTTGGGGTCCCTGTTCGCTTTCAACACCGGCGAGCTCTTCACCAGCTACTACGGGACGTACCGGGCGGCCCTCTTCGTGGCCATGGCCGCCTGCGGCGTCTCGCTGGCGGCCAACCTGGTCTATATCGTCATGGACCGCCGGGGCGAGCGCGTCCTCCGTCTTCGGGACGAAAGCCAGGGGGAGAAGATCGTGTTCTCCTCCCTCAAGTCGTTCAAGCCGTCGTTCTGGTACGTGACGTTCCTCTGTCTGACCTTCTACGCGGCGATTTTCCCCTTCACCAACCTGTCGACGGATTTCTTCGTCGACAAGTGGGGGATCGCCCGGGTGGCCGAGGGGACGGGCGGATTCCTGGCCCGGGTGTTCGATAACCTGCTCCATCTCTTCACCACGGCCGGGGGCATTTCCTCGATCATCATCTTCGCCTCCATGATCCTGGCGCCGTTCGCCGGCAAGCTCGTCGACCGGATCGGCCGGCGGGCGACCCTGATGATCTTCGGGTCGCTGATCCTCATCCCCAGCCACCTGGCCATGGGCTTGACCCGGATTTATCCGGTCTATCCGATGCTGGCCCTGGGAGCGGCTTTCGTCCTCGTCCCCGCCGCCCTGTGGCCGTCGATTCCGCTGATCGTCAAGAGCGAGCGGGTCGGGACGGCGTTCGGGACGATGACGGCCATCCAAAACGTCGGGATGGCCGTCTTTCCCCTGCTCAACGGCTTGCTCCGGGACTGGACGCATTCCTATACCGCGAGCATGGTGATGTTCGCCTGCCTCGGGGTCGTCGGCCTCGTCTTCGCCCTCCTTTTGCGGCGGGCCGATCAACGGGAGGGAGGGGTGCTGGAGCGGGCGGGCCGGTGATCGAAACCGTCGTTTCCGATCTGGGCAACGTCCTCCTCCGGTTCGACAACTCCGTTTTTTACCGGGCGATCGCCCGGTTTTCCGGCCGGCCGGAGAAAGAAATCGAAGCGGTCGTCGCCGACAATCTCGATCTTCTCGTTCTCTTTGAAAAAGGCGCTCTTTCGCCGTATGATTTCTACCGGAATTCCCGCGACCTGCTGGAATGGACGGGCGGATACGAAGAATTTTTCTCGGCCTACTGCGAGGGCGTGTTCACGCCGGTCCCGGCTGTCCTCGGCCTCTTCCGGAAGCTGAGATCCCGCTATCGGACGGTCCTTCTTTCCAACACCGACGTCATCCGCTGGACGCACGTCAAGACGACATTCCCCGACCTTTTGATCTTCGACGAGTATATCCTCTCGTTCGATGTCGGTTTCCGAAAGCCGCAGCTCGAGATCTACCTCGAGGCGATTCGCGCCGGCCGGGCCGCTCCCGGGCGGACGGCGTTCATCGACGACCTTCCGGACAATGTGGCCGGCGCCGAGCGCGCGGGAATGAAGGGCATTTTATGTCCGCCCGGAGAAAATCTCGAGCCGAAACTGCGTGATTTGGGCCTGATTTTTTAATTTAAAAAATCGCTTGACAGCCGCGGACGAAAGGCTTATCGTGGCATTGCAATACAACATATTGTATTAAAAATGCCAAGGAACCACAATATATAGGCGATTGGGCGCGCCTGTTTTTTGTTTCTTGTGGTCCCCGCCGGCATTTATAAGAGGAGGAGAGGAGCCGATGAACTCAAGAGTCATCACCCGGATCAAGAAGCGGGACGGGGAAATTGTTGATTTCACCCAGGACAAGATCACCAACGCGATCTTCAAGGCCATGAAATCGCAGGGAATCGATGACTACTCCCAGGCCAAAACAGTCTCGGATATCGTGACGTTCGTCTTGGAGGACAAGTTCGGCGGCTACACGGTCCCCTCGGTCGAGCAGATCCAGGACATGGTTGAGCATGTCCTGATGAAGAGGGGATACCTCGAGGTCGCCAAGTCCTATATCCTCTACCGGGAGCGCCACAAGAGCATCCGGGAAGCCAAGCAGACGGGAATCAACCTCGAGCGCCTGATCCGGGATTACATTGACGAGCACGACTGGAAGATCCGGGAAAACTCCAACGAGGGAACCCTGAGCTTCTCCGGGCTCAACGCCCGGATCTCGGGCGAGGTCCTCAGCAACTTCGCCCTCAACCAGATCTACGGCGAGCACATCAAGAAGGCCCACCTGGAGGGGGACTTCCACATCCACGACCTGTCCTATCCGATTGTCGGCTACTGCGCCGGCTGGTCGCTCGAAAACCTTCTCCGTAAGGGCTTCGGCCACGTCCCCAACCAGGTCCATTCCTCCCCGGCCAAGCACCTGGAGACGGCCACCCTCCACATGGTCAACTACATCGGGACGATGCAGGGCGAGTTCGCCGGGGCCCAGGCCTTCTCCAGCGTCGACACGCTGCTGGCCCCGTTCGTCCGGGCCGACAAGCTCGGCTTCGGGCAGGTCCGCCAGGACATCCAGAAGCTCATCTACGGGCTGAATGTCCCCTCCCGCTGGGGCTGGCAGACGCCGTTCTCCAACCTGACCTTCGACTGGACCGTCCCGGCCGACCTGGCTCCGAAAAAGGCCATCGTCGGCGGCCGGGAAATGGACTTCACCTACGGCGAGCTCCAGGCCGAGATGGACATGATCAACAAGGCTTTTCTCGAGCTCATGGTCGACGGCGACCACCAGGGCCGGGTTTTCACCTTCCCCATCCCGACGTACAACCTGACTCGGGATTTCAACTGGGACACCCCCAACGCCAGGCTGCTGTTCGACGTGACGGCCAAGTACGGCATTCCCTATTTCCAGAATTACATCGGGACGGACATGAATCCCGGGGACATCCGGGCGATGTGCTGCCGCCTCAATCTCGACCAGCGCGAGCTCATGCGCCGGCCGGGCAACATGTGGGGACCGGGCGACTCGACCGGATCGATCGGCGTCGTCACGATCAACCTCAACCGCATCGGCTACGTCAGCAAGACGCCCGAGGAGTACAAGGCCCGCCTTCGCGAGCTCATGGACATGGCCAAGGAGTCGCTCGAGGTCAAGCGCGAAATCGTCAACAGCATGCTCAAGCGCGGCATCATGCCGTACACGAAGGTCTACCTCGGCCATTTCAACAACCACTTCTCCACGATCGGCGTCTGCGGCATGCACGAGTCCTGCCTCAACCTGCTCGGAAAGGGCATCGGCTCGCCGGAAGGACGGACGTTCGCCGTCGAGATCCTCGACTATATGCGCGATGTTTTGAAGGAATACCAGAACGAAACCGGGAACCTGTACAACCTGGAAGCCACGCCGGCCGAATCCACGTCCTACCGCCTGGCCCGCCTCGACAAGCAGAAGTTCCCCCAAATCGTCACCTCGGGCACGGACAAGCACCCGTACTTGACCAATTCCACCCAGCTCAATGTCGACGCGACCCGGGACGTGTTCGAAGCCCTCCGGCACCAGGAGACGCTTCAGACGCTGTACACGGGGGGGACGATCTTCCACACGTTCCTTCCCGAGGCCATCGACGGGGAGACCTGCCGCAAGCTCGTCCGGAAGATCTCCGCGACCCGGATCCCGTATTTCAGCATCACCCCGACGTTCAGCGTCTGTGAGAACCACGGCTATCTCAAGGGGGCGCATCCCTCCTGCCCTGATTGCGGGACCGAGACCGAGGTCTTCTCCCGGATCGTGGGCTATCTTCGGCCGATCCGGACCTGGAACGACGGCAAACAGGCGGAATTCGCCGACCGGACGCCTTACACGACGATCGGCTGAGGAGGCGGAGGCATGGATTTTCTTCTCTTCACCTACCCGAACTGTTCGAAGTGCGAGGATATGAAGGCGGCTCTCCGGGAAGCGGCGATCACGGCCGAGACGCAGGACGTCGCCGAGAAAGAGGGCCGGATCCGGATCCGGACGTTTCTTCCCCGGATCAAGCGCGACGCCCAGGGCGCGATTATCCTGCCAACGCTCGTCTGTCGCGACGGCGACCGTGTGGAGGCGGTCCTCAACACCCGGGAGGAGCTCGCGGCGTGGTTGCAATCAAGGGACTAGAGAAATTCGCTCCCCGGGATTTCCCCGGGCACATCGCCTCGACGATCTTCCTCCCGGGCTGTACCTTCCGCTGTCCCTATTGCCATAACGCCGACCTGGTCCTCCGTCCGGAAACGCTGGCCGACGTCCCCCTCGATTTATTCATCGCCTTCTTGGACGCGCGGAAAGGATGGCTGGAGGGTCTTTGCGTTTCGGGCGGGGAGCCGCTTCTCCACCCGGAAATCGAGGGATTGCTGGCGGTGATCAAGGAGCGGAACCTCCTGGTCAAGATCGACACCAATGGCTCGCGGCCGGACCGTCTCGAGCGCCTGATCGAGGCCGGACTGGTGGACTGGATCGCCATGGACGCCAAGGCGCCGCCGGCGCGGTACGCCGAGGTCGTCCGGGCGCCCGTCGATCCGGCGGCCGTGGCCCGGAGCGCGGAAATCGTTCGGGCGTCCGGCCGGCCTCATGTCTTTCGGACGACCGTCGTCCCCGGCTTGGTCGGCCCGGAGGACGTCCGGAAAATCGGCGAATGGCTGAACGGCGCCCCGTCTTACCGGATCCAGTCGTTTTCGCCGGCCCGGACGCTTGATCCGTCATTTGCCGCGGTCCAGCCGTTTTCAAGAGAGGAGCTGGAGAGGATGGCCGAGATCGCCCGCTCTTATTTCGGCGAGGCGACGGTCGAGGCCCTGTGAGCGGCGGGATTTACGCCGCCGGGATATCCTTTAAAATTCGGGAGAAACACGCATGGAACTGAAAGTCAAAAAAATCCACCCGGCGGCCAAGTTGCCGGTGTACGGCCATCCCGGCGACGCGGGAATGGATTTATTCGCCTGTGTTGATAAAATCCTGTCTCCCGGCGAGCTTTTCCCCGTGCCGACCGGGATCCAGATGGCGATTCCCCGCGGCTTCGTCGGCTTGATCTGGGACAAAAGCGGCGTTTCGCTCAAGGGCGTCCACCGGCTGGCCGGCGTCGTGGACGCCGGATTCCGAGGGGAAGTGCGGGTCGTCCTGGTCAACTTGAGTCGGGAGCCTTATGAGATCAAAGCCGGGATGAAAATCGCCCAGATGCTCATCCAGCCGGTCGTTCCGGTCGATGTCCGCGAAAGCGAAGCGCTCGACGATACGAGCCGCGGGGAAGGCGGTTTCGGGAGCACCGGATTGTATTGACTTCTCCGCCCGCCGGGCATACGCTTTTTGGAGCGGCCTGAATGATTCCGCGGCATCCGGAATCGGTCATCCGCCGGACGCGAATCTCACCCGGACTCAAACCTGATCGGAGGCCTCACGTGAAAAACGAAAAATCCTTTGTCTTCCGGGCCGTCCTTTCGGCCGGCGTTCTTCTTCTCTCCCTTTCTCTCATGGTTTGCCGCGGACGTCAGGCGCAGACCGGTCCGGCTGTTGCGGGCGGACCGCCGGCCGGACTCGCCGTTTCGGAAATCCCCCAGTTCGTCTGCGTCTCCACCGACGATAACGGCTTTTCCGGCCTCCCCGGTTCGGGAAGCGACGGCGGCCTGCATTATCTCACTTCGCTCTTCGCCGCGAGGAGGAATCCGGCCGGAACCGGAAATCCCGGGAGCTTCGACGGCGTTTCTCCCCACTATACGTTTTTCGTCGTCTCCGGGTACATCGCCTCGGAGGCGGGCGCCCCTCCCGACACCTTCTATTCCGGGGCCGATCTCCCCGTTTTCGTCAAGCGGGCCTGGCGTGAGGCCGTCGATCAGGGCCACGAAATCGGCATCCACACTCACTCGCACCCGCACGGCCGCCCCCTCACCGAAGCCCAATGGGACGAAGAAATGCGGCGGGCGATCGATCTCCTGACCCGCCCGTGGGATCCGGAGGAAAGCCCCGAATATCCCCGTCCCGGATCGGGGCTCGGGCTTTCCCGCTCGACCCTGGCCGGGTTCCGCTCTCCGTATCTTGAATGGAGCGAGAACGGCCTGGCCGCGGCCCACAAGGCGGGATTCGCCTATGATTCGAGTCTCGAGGACGGGCCCGCCCTCGGGCCGCATCGGGGCCAATTCGCCTGGCCGTATCTTCTCGACCGGCATCCGGGATTCTGGGAAATGCCCATCGTCGACTTTGTCGTCCCGCCCGACGAGGCGTGCCCCCGTTACGGCCTTCCGGCCGGGCTTCGGGCGGCCTTGATGGAACGTCAATCCTATTTCGACCCGGAGAACGGCGAGATCACCGGGATGGATTGGAATCTCTGGATCGAATTCTCGATGACGCCGAACGAATTTCTGGCCACCCTGAAGTACTCGCTCGACCTCCGCCTCGCCGGGAGCCGGAGCCCGATGCCGCTCGGTTTGCACAGCGAGCTCTACACGGTGAAAAGCGGCGGCGCGCCGGAAACGGCCGCGACGATCTTTTCACGCCGGGCCGCGCTCGAGGCGTTCTTGGACTATGTCCTGAGCAAGCCGGAGGCGCGCCTGGTCAGCCACCGGGAGCTTCTCGACTGGATCCGGCGTCCCGTCCCCCTGCGCTAAGGCGAAAAAGACCGCGGGCGCCGAGACCCTCGAGGAAAGAATCCGGCGCGCGCCCGCCGAGGAAATCGAGATCGTTCCGTATGATCCGGGCTGGCCGGCTTACCAGCCCTTGGACGCTCCGCCGCCGCCCGACCGTCCGCCCCCGAAGGAGCTCCGCCCGGAGGAACCGAAGGAGCCGCGCCCGGAAGAAAACGACCGTCCGGGCGGCGGCGGGGGAAGGCGGGGCGTGGAGCGTTCCGTGACCTTGCGGTAATCGCAGTTCGGGTTCCGGCAATCCGCCTCGATCTTCACTTTTCCTCCGGCCGCACGTGTCGCGGCGACGAGCGTCGTCGTGGCCGTGACCAGCGTCCGCCGCCCGCAGCGGGGACAGGCGGCCGCCTTGCCGAGCGTCATGGCGAAGCTTTCCGAAGCTCCGCATGAGCCGCACTGCCAGACCTCGTAATCCATCCCTCCGGCTTTTTCCTCGGCCGCCTCCTCCGCCGAGAGGAAGGCGTCATCGGCCTGTTCGTCGAGAAGATCCATCGGCCGCCCGCACTTGGAGCACGGTTCCCGGTGGCCGGCGATTTTCCGGCGGAGGCCCTGGAGCGCCCGGCCTTGGATGAACGAGCCGACCGCCGGAGCGAGGCCGAACGCCGCCAGGTAGGGGAGGAAGGACTTGTTCACGACGGCCAGGACGAGGCCGGCGGCGGCGCTCCCCGTCCAGGCCAGGGCGGAGACGTTGTCCGCCCCGCGGGCGGCCTTCATCTTGGCCGCTTTCCCCCGTTTAGCGGCGACCCGGCGGGCGACGCGGACGCCGCCCAGGATCATGAACAACAGGACGGCGGCCGCTCCGATCAGGGCGGAGGGAAGAGGATCCGGCTTGACCTTTTTTCCCGCCGGGGACGGCGCCCGGATGTCCGCGGCCGCCGGCTGGGGCGGGGGGGGCTGGGCCGGCCAAGCGGCCGGATCCTCAAGCCCCAGAGTCGCCCCGGCCGCGGCGGCGGCCGTTTCGACCGTTTTCCGGACGGCCGCGTACAGACCGCGGCCGTATCGGCCTTCCCGGAAAAACGGGAGGGCTTGTTCCTCGAGAATCCGGCCGGCCAAGCTGTCGGGGACCGCCTCCTCAAGGCCGTAGCCGACCTCCAGCCGGACTTTTCGGTCGTTCCGCGAAAAAAGAAGAAGGAGGCCGTTTTCCTTTCCGGCCTCGCCGATTCCGAATCTCTGGAACAACCGGGCGGCGAAATCCTCCACGGACAGGCCTCCGAGATCGTCGACGGTGATGACGGCGCATTCCGCCCCGGTCTTCGCCTTGAGCGCCTCACAGGCGGAGTGGATCAAGGCGGAGTATTCCGGGCCGAGGACTCCGGCGTTGTCTCCGACCCATTGATGGGCCGCGGCCAGGGGATTCGGCACCTTGTCGACATCGATCGCCGCGGGAGCCGGCTGGAGGAGGAGGACGAGGCCGAGCCCGGCGGCGGCGAAAATCCGAAGTCCGGCGGAGATTCGTTTCATGTTCGTTCCCTCACGGCTTCATTTTATTCATCGGGCCGGGGGGAAGCAAAGCCGAGGCTGGCTCGTCGCCGGGCCCGGCCTCCCCGATCAGGCGCCGCCGTTGACGCCCGGGGAGGCCGCGCGTTCGCTCCGGCCGCCGAAAAATTCCGGGCCACGGGGCAGGTAGAAGAGAAAAACGCCGAGCGTCAGGACGGCCGCGAGCAGGAAGGGGAGATGGATGCCGACGGCGTCGGAGAGGAAGCCCGAGACCAGGGCGACGAGCGCGCCGGAAATCATCTGGATGTTGGAAACCCAGCTGAAGGCCCGGGTTTGCTCCTCCGGCCGGACGGTCGAGCCGACGAATGTGTGGAGCGAGGGGTAGGTCATAAGCAGGAGACCGCCGAAGACGAGGAGGGCGGCCACGGCCAATCCTCGAATCGGCGACCAGCCGATGACGACGAGGCAGGCCGCCGATCCGGCCAAAGTGGTCAAAAACAGCTTTTTCCGCCCGAACCGCCGGCTGAGCGGACCGTAGGAGTAGCCGGTGATCGTTCCGATCCCCATCCACAAGGCCAGAAAGAGCCCGGTCTGTCCCATCGGGACGCCGAAGCGGTGGTTGAGAAGCGAGGGGGCGAAAAAGACGGTCACGTTCCAGCCCATGCCTCCGAAGAAAAAGCCCGGGACGAAGCGCTTGACGGCGGCCAGGGAGCGGACCCAGGACTGCGCCTCCCGGAGAGGCCGGATTTCCTCGTTTCGCGAAGGAACGCCGCGGAGCGTCAGCAGGACGGCGATGAGGAGAAGCAGGCCGAGCCCGGCCCAGGCGAAGAGGGGAGTTTTCCATGTCCAGCGCTGGGCCAGGAATCCGACCGTCAAGTAAGCCAGCATGACCCCGACGTTGCCCGAGCCGCTCTGGATGCCCATGGCCCGGTCCAGCTCCTTGTCCGAATCCACGGCCGATTTTGAGATCCAGGCGATGATCAGCGGGTGATAGACGCTCGCGGCCAAGCGGAGCAAAAGGAAAAAAAGGAGAAGGACGAAAAACGAGCCGGCCAGGGGCGTCAGGGCCAAGCAGGCGCAGATGCCTAAGCCGCTGGCCAGAAGGAAGATTCGGTAGTCCCGGCGGTAGGAGAGCCGGACCACGACGAATTGAAAAAGCACGGTGGCGATCAGGCCGAGATTGGAGAGGAGCCCGATCTGGGAATACCGGGTGATCAGAAAACCGCGGTTGTAGAGGATGGGAAAAATCGTCGGGATGACGACGGTGGACGCGTCGGTCAGGGCATGGAAGACCGAGGCCGAGAACAGGATCTTTTTTCTCATCGAAGGGAGGCAATGTACCAAAAACGGCCGGGGCGATGCAACGCGGCGCTTGTCTTCCATTCTTGCGTTTCCGGCGGGATTCGGATTCGCCGCCTGTTTCGGACGGGATGCGTTCGGAACATCCGCCTTCCCGGGGCGGCGGCCGCGGATCCGCGATCCCGCCGCGGTAGAGGGGCGATCTTTCTCATCTCGTTCCTCGGGAGATTCCGTTCTTTCGCCGGGGGGATCAGCCGGGGCGTGATTTCTTTTCCGGGCCGCTTTCCCCCGTGGACGGCCGGCAAGCCGTTTTGATATGATCGTTCCTCCCCATGGGTGCCCCAATGTCCGCCGGACTGTTCGACGTCGCCGTCATCGGCGGCGGAGTCGTCGGCTGCGCCGTTCTCCGGGAGCTGTCCCGCTACCGGCTGCGCCTCGTCCTCCTGGAACGGCGGAGCGACCTGGCCGAGGGCGTGAGCAAGGGCAACAGCGGCGTCATCCACGCCGGCTTCAACGTCCGTCCGGGAAGTCTCAAGGCCCGGACGAACGCCGCCGGGCTGCGGGCGATCTACGGCCTCGCCTCCGCCCTCGGCGTTCCCCACAAGAAAACCGGAAAGCTCGTCGTCGCCTTCGATGAGGACGGACGCCGCCATCTCGAGGCCCTCCGGTCCCAGGGGGAGCGGAACGGAACGCCCGGCCTGGACATCGTCGATGCGGCCGCGATCCGGAATCTCGAGCCGGAGGTCCGGGGCGCTTGGGCCCTCTTTTCGTCTTGGACCGGCGTCATTTCCCCCTATGAATTCACCATCGCCCTGGCCGAAAACGCCTGGAGGAACGGGGCCGAGGTCCGGCTTGAAAGCGGTGTCACGGCGGCCGATTGCCGGCCGGATCGGTTTATCCTCGAGACGCCGGCCGGTCCCGTTTCCGCCCGCTGGGTGGTCAACTGCGCCGGCCTTCAAGCCGATGAAGTCGCCGGCCTGGCCGGGCCGGCGGATTTCCGCATCCGACCCTTCAAGGGCGAATACCTCGTTTTGGACAAGGCCGCCGGCGATCTTCTCCGGATGCCCGTCTATCCCGTGCCTCCCCGGGACGAATCCTCGCTCGGCATCCACCTGACCCCCACGACCGAGGGGCCCGTCCTCCTGGGTCCGAGCGGCGAAACCGCCGAGGACAAGGACGACGCGCGCTCGACCCGCGGGATCATGGACCGCCTCAAGGCCGAGGCTTTCCGGCTGGTTCCGGCCCTCGGCCGGATCCCGGTCATCCACGCGTACGCCGGCTCGCGGCCGAAGCTCGACGGCTTGGCGACGGCGGACGGACCGGCCGATTTCCTGGTCGCCGAAAGCCGCCGGCATCCCCGCTGGATCAACCTCGGCGGCATCGAGTCGCCCGGCCTGACGGCCGCCCCCGCCCTGGCCGAACACGTCGCCGGCCTGATCGGGGCGAGGGAGGATCTGCGCCCGAGGGAAGGATTCGAGCCGGGCCTGCCCGGCCGTCCGCGCTTCGCCCGGCTGGACGACGCGGACCGGGCCGCCCGGGCCGCGGCCGATCCCGACTGGGGCGAAATGGTCTGCCGCTGTGAACACGTCAGCCGGGCGGAGGTGCGGGAGGCCGTCGGCAATCCCTTCGGAGCACGTTCGATGGACGCGATCAAAAGACGGACGCGCTGCGGCATGGGCCGCTGCCAAGGCGGGTTCTGCACTCCCCGGATCATCGGGATTCTCCAGGCCGAAGGGCTGAAACCGGAGGACATCACCAAGAAAGGCGGATCGTCCCGCCTCGTCTTCGGAAGGATCAAGCCGTGATCCGGGACGTCGACGTCGCGGTCATCGGAGGAGGGCCGGCCGGGCTGGCCGCAGCTCTCGGAGCCCGGAGGGCCGAGGCCCGGGTCCTCCTTCTCGAGCGGGACGATTGTCTCGGAGGAATCCTCAACCAGTGCATCCACGACGGATTCGGACTGGTCTTGTACAACGAATCGATCTCCGGTCCGGAGTACGCCGAGCGCCTGGCCGAGGACGCGGTCCGGGAGGGAATCGTGGTCGAAACGGGGGCGATGGTCCTCGACCTGGCGGCCGGCCGGACGATGCGGGTGAATTCCCGCGGCGGGTACGGCCTCGTCCGGGCGAAGGCCGTCGTCCTGGCCATGGGCTGCCGCGAACGGACCCGGGACATGATCGAGATTCCCGGCGACCGGCCGGCCGGCGTTTGGACGGCCGGAACGGCCCAGAACCTCGTCAACCTCCGAAACCTCCGGATCGGAAACGAGATCGTGATCCTCGGCTCGGGCGACATCGGCCTTATCATGGCCCGCCGCCTGACCTTCGAGGGCCTGCGGGTCAAGGGCGTTTTTGAAATCCTGCCGTGGGCCGGCGGACTCGAGCGCAACATCCGCCAATGTTTGTTCGATTTTTCGATCCCCCTCGAGCTTTCGACGACGGTCATCGACATCCGCGGGCGGGAGCGCGTCTCGTCCGTGGTCGTCGCCCGGGTCGATGACCGCCTCAAGCCCTTGGCCGGGACGGAGCGGGAGATCGCCTGCGACACGCTTCTTCTTTCGGTCGGGCTCATTCCCGAAAACGAGCTGTCCCGGCGGGCCGGCGTCGTCCTCAGCCCGGCGACGGGAGGCGCGGTCGTCGATGAGACGTTCATGACCACGGTTCCCGGGATTTTTTCCTGCGGCAACGTCCTCCAGATCCACGACGTGGCCGACGGGGCTTCCCTCGAGGGGTTCGAAGCGGGGAAGAATGCCGCCCGGTTCGCCCGGGGGGCCGTCGCGGCCCGGGAGGCTCCGGCCGGGATCGCGGCCGGAGCGGGGATCAAGTATGTCCTGCCGCAGATCGTCCGGCGCGGAACGGCCGGAGCCGGCCTTCATTTCCGGGTCGCGGAGCCGCGCCGGAACGTTTGGATCGAGGTCTGCGGCCGGTCGAGCGGAACGACGCTGTTCCGGAGAAAATATCCCCGCCTCCTTCCCTCGGAGCTTCAGCGGATCATGGTGAAAACGGCGATCGAGGAGGACCTTGAGGTTTCGGCCCATGATTGACCGGCTGACGTGCCTCCTCTGCCCGCTCGGCTGCGAGCTTGAAGTCGAGACCGCCGGCGGCCGTCTTGAAGTCCGCGGCCACCAGTGCGACAAAGGACTCGATTTCGCCTCGGAGGAAATCCTTCGGCCGAAGCGGAACTTGGCCGCCTCCATCCCCGTGGCCGGAACGGACGGCCGGACGACCGCCGTCCGTTTGAGCGGCCGCGTCCCCCGGGAGATGATCTTCCCCGTCCTGGCTGAAATCGCGAAACTGCGTCCCGCCATCCCGGTCCGCCGGGGAGACGTCCTGATCCGCGACGTTCTCGGAACGGGCGTCGACGTCATCGCCACCCGGACCGTTGTTTGAGCCGGCGCCTTTGGTTTGCAGACGCGTCTCCTTTTTAAACAGTCGAATTGATCTCCATCCTCGCAAAATTAATCATGAGTTCTTATCTTCTGGCGGGTCGATGGAACCGCATCTGCTTGGTTGCGCGGGGCTCGCGATCTGATCAGGACGGCTTCGTCCGCCCCCCGCACCCGTTTTCCTCTCGACTCGCGAGGCCGGCGGGCCGGTTCAATCAATCGAAATATCCGGTCAAGTCGTCGCGGTTCAAGCCCTTTTCCAGGGCGACCCGGGCCACGGCCCGGGCGACGCTCCGGTGGAGGCCCCGGTCGAGCGGACTGGGGACGATCTCGCCCGCGGGCGCGGCGTCGGCGATCGCCCGAGAGGCCGCCAGGAGCATGTCTTCGGTGATGCGGGCGACGGCGGCGTCCACGGCCCCCCGAAAAATCCCTGGAAAGCCCAGGACGTTGTTGACGGCCTTGCCGTCGGCGGCGAAGGCCGCTCCGGCCTTCAAGGCGGCGGCCGGATCGATTTCCGGAACCGGGTTGGACAACGAGAGAATGATCTGCCCGGGCCGGATCATGGCCGGCTTGACCAGCCCGGCCGCTCCAGTCACCGTGACGACGACGTCGCAGGCGGCCATGATCTCCTTGAGATCGGAAGCGGTCCCGCCGTATCCCTCGAACCGGCGGAGGGCTTCGCTGGAAAGGTCCGCTCCCAGAACCGGCCTCCCCGTCGTGAACATCAGCATCTTGCCGATGGCCATCCCGGCCGCGCCCAGCCCGACGACGCCGATGCGGCGGTCGTGGAGCGGCTTGCGGGCCGCCTTGGCCGCGTTGATCAGGGCGGCGACGACCACCGTGGCTGTTCCGTGCTGGTCGTCATGGAGGACCGGAATGTCGACCCGGTCCTGGAGCCGGGCCTCGATGTCGAAGCACCGCGGGGCGGAGATGTCCTCGAGCTGAATGGCCGAAAACGTCGGGGCGATCGCGGCCACGGTGTCGACGATATCGCCGACGTCCTTCGTGTCGAGAAGGATCGGGACGCCGGACAGGCCGCAGAACGTCTCCATCAAGCTGGCCTTGCCCTCCATGACCGGCATGGCCGCCTGAGGCCCGATGTCTCCCAGGCCGAGGACGGCGGTCCCGTCGGTGACGATGGCCACGAAATGACGGATGGACGTGAACCGGCGGACGAGCCGGGGATGATCCCGGATTTGGAGGCAGACTTCGGCCACCCCCGGCGTGTAGACGCGCCGGAGCACCTCGAGGCTGTCGATCTTGTACCGGCTGCGGATGGCGATCTTCCCGCCCTGGTGCATCTCCAGGACGTCGTCCCGGACCTCGAGAAGCTCGACGTCGGGAACGGATCCGGCCGCGGCGATCAGCTTGGCCATCGCCTCCGGGCCGAGAGCGAAGACAACGATGTCCCGCTCGACGTGCGTCGTTCCTTGACGGAGGACGCGGATTTCTCCTATGTCTCCCCCGGCCGCGCCGATCGCCGAGAGCAGCCGGCCGAGAACTCCCGGCTGCTGCCGGAGCCGGCAGCGGAACGTCCGCATCGTTTTTTCTTCCCACCACATGGATTCACTCCTTGCGTCCCGCGGTCGATGGATCAAGGAAACCGGGAGACGAAAGATATCCCGGACGCGGGACCGCCGAACCGGAGATGCTCCCTTTGCCGCCGGGCGTCTTCCGGAACGCTCCGTAAAGATCCGGGATCGGAAATCGGAGTCATTATAGCATATAATGGGAACCTGAAAGGACGTCCGTCGACCATGAAAAACGCGCTTCCCGAGCTGGCCGTCGTTCTCGTCCGTCCGGAAAATCCGGAAAATATCGGCCTGGCCGCCCGGGCGATGAAAAACACCGGATTCGCCGAGCTCCGACTCGTCGGTGTCCGGCGTTTTGGTCCGGCGGCGATGAAAACCGCGGTTCACGCCGGCGACATCCTGGCCGGGGCCCGCCTGTTCCCGACGCTCGAGGAAGCGACGGACGATCTTCACTTCGTCGCCGCGTCCACGGCGAAACGGCGGAAGATCGAAACCATCGTGGACTGGGACGAAGCCGCCGGACGGATCCGCGGCCTGCCGGCGGGGACCCGGGCGGGCCTCCTGTTCGGCAACGAGCGGACGGGCTTGACCGGCGCGGAGCTGCGCCGGGCCAACCTGATCTTCTCGATCCCCCAGGCCGTCCGCCAGCCGTCCTACAACCTGGCCGCGGCCGTTCTCCTCGCGCTCTTCACCCTCTTTGACGGAGCCCGGCAAGAGAAGCGAACCGCGCCGCCGGCCGGCGGCGCGGACAATCGAACGCCCGGCCTTCCCCGGCGGGAGCAGGACGAGACAATCGGCCGGATCATCGCCCAGCTTTCCGCCCGCGGCTTCATCCACCGGACGAACCGGGATCACGTCTCCGCCTGGGTTCATGATTATTTCGGCCGGACGGCGATGACCGCCCGGGACCGGGGTTTTCTCCTCGCCCTCTTCCCAAACAAGCGTTCTACCGAAAAAAAGGAGTCTTGAGATGTCCGACAACGAGTTCAAGGTCACGTTTCCCGGGGGCGTCCGGGTCGATGCCTCCCACGACGGGTTCACGATCCGCACGGACCAGCCCGTCCGCGACGGGGGGGAGGGATCCGCGCCTTCGCCCTTCATTCTATTCCTGGCCTCGCTCGCGACGTGCGCCGGGTATTACGTGCTTTCATTCTGCCGGGAGCGGAACATTCCGACGTCGGGCATCGAGCTGACGATGCGGACCGAGCGCGAGGCCAAGGGGAAAATGATCAGCTTGGCGTCCATCACGATCAGTCTCCCCCCGGATTTCCCGGAGAAATACGCCGGGGCCGTCGTCAAATCGGCCGAGCGGTGCACGGTGAAAGCCCACCTCCAATTCCCGCCGGACATCGAGACGACCGCCGTCATCCGGAAGGCGTGAAGCCTCTCGTCGTCCTGGGTCTCGACCTGGCCGGCTCCCCCCGGCGGCCGACCGGGACGTGCGTCCTCCGAGCCCTCGGAGCGGAAACGGGGATATTGTTCGACGACGCCCAGATCGAGGCCTTGGCCGCGCGGGTCCGTCCCGACCTCATCGTCGTCGACGCTCCGCTGAACCTGCCGCCCGGCCGGAGGTCGTTTGCGGACCGGAACGGCGAGCATTATCGCCCCTGCGACCGGGAGCTTCGGGCCCGGGGCATTCCTTTTTTCCCCATCACCCTCGGCCCGATGCGGTCCCTGACGCTGCGCGGCATCGCCCTCAAGGGGAACCTCGAGAAACGGGGATTCCGCGTCCTCGAGATGTATCCCGGCGGAGCCCAGGATGTCTGGGGGATTCCCCGGGCGAAGCGGGACGCGGCCGGACTACGCCGGGGGCTCGAGCGCCTCGGCGCGCGCGGGCTTCGCCCGCGGATCAGCGATCATGAGCTCGACGCGGCGACCGGGGCGCTGATCGGCCGCCTGTTTCTTCAAGGGAAAGCCGGAGTCTACGGCGATTTCCGGACGGGGGCTATCCTGATGCCCCGTCAACGGGCGGGACGGCGGGGGCCGGCCGCCGGAAACCGGAGCTAAAAACCGAAATCCTCGGCGTCCCGCTCGTTCCGCTTCATCCGCGCTTTATCCGCGGTCCGGGGTCCGATCACCCGGAGGGCCTTGTGGATCACATTCATCTCGAAGGATTCGCGTTTTTCGATCGCTTCCCCGTTGTACTGGGCATGCAGGTCGCCGCCGCGGATTTCGATCCGGCGGACCTTGTAGTGCTTCAAGAGCTTCTGGTAGATGCCCAGGTAGATCAGGGGAAAGTACCAGACGTAGGTCAGAGCCCGGATGTCGAAGACCGTGACGTCGAGATAGCCGTCGTCGATTTTCGCCTTCGGGGCGATCAGCCAACTGTACCCGAAATGGTTGGTCTTGTTGACGATGACGTCGAAGACCTTCAGGTCGAGATCCTTCCGCTCGAAGGAGACGCCGGCGTCGTCCCGGCCGTCGAACAGGGTGATCTGCATCGGGTGCCGGGGATGGGTGAACAGGATTCGGGAGGCGAGAAGATGACCGACCAGCCCCGGGACCTTGGACTGGGAGGTCCGGTACGTGACGAGACCGGTGGCCCCGACGCTGACGAAGCTGGCGATCCGGCCGCCGATGTCGATTACGTCCACGACGCGGGGCGTTCCGTACCGGATCGCCCGGACCGCGTTCTTGAGGCTGAGGGAGAGCTGAAGAGAGCGGCTCAGGGCGTTTCCGCTGCCGAAGGGAATGATCCCCAGGATGACGTCCTTTTGACGGCCGGCGTTGAAGATTCCCTGCATCGCGTCGGCCACCGTTCCATCGCCCCCGAGGGCGATCAGAACGTCGTTTTCCAGGCTCAATCGGCGGGCCGTTTCGATCATCTCGACCTTGGTCCCCGCCCGGTCGTAAACCCTCCCGCCGAAAACGCGATGGATATACGCCCGGGCCTTGGGATCTTTTCCCCACCGGCCCTTGGCCGATTTCGGATTGACGAGGACGGCCACCCGTTTGTCGTCGAGGAGAGAAGCTTTTTTGGGCGGCATCGGCGGCGTCTCGATATCTTTCGCCTGAAGCGTATTACTAACATTCCGGCGGGGGATTGTCAAAATCTGCTATAATCCGTCTCTTGAGGTTTAAACCATGAACAACATAACGATGGTCGGTCTGCTTTCTCTCTGTCTCCTTGGATGCGGTTGTCTCTCCACGACCGGACCGGTGTACGAAGAGGCCGCCCTTGAGATGAAAGCCCGGGACATTCATGCCCGGATCCTCAGCGTGGACACGCATTGCGACACGCCCGGCAACATGCTTGATCCGGCCTGGGACATCGGGACGCGCCATGAGCCCGGCTCGGAGAACAGCGGCCAGATCGATCTGCCCCGGATGAAGGAGGGTGGACTGGACGCCCTTTTCTTCGGCGTTTTCACCGGTCAGGGCCCCCTGACGCCCGAGGGGTACGCTACGGCCCGGAGCCGGGCGGCGGCTCAGATCGACGCCGTCGAGGCCATGACGGCGAAGCATCACGCCTTGGTCGAGAAAGCGACGACTCCGGCCGACGCCGCGCGGCTCAAGAAAGAAGGCAAGCGGGCGGCGTTCATCGGCTTGGAAAACGGCTATCCGATCGGGGATGACCTCTCGTTTGTCGAGACGTACGCCCGCCGCGGTGTCCGCTATATCACCCTCTGCCACTCCGCCGACAACCAAATCTGCGACAGCAGCATGGAGCGGGCGGATCCGGAGGACCGGGGCCTTTCGGAATTCGGGAAAAAGGTCGTGGCCGAATGCAACCGGCTGGGCGTCATGATCGACGTGTCGCACCTGTCGGACCGGTCCTTCGCCGAAGTCCTGAATCTCTCGAATGCCCCGGTCATCGCCACCCATTCCTGCTGCCGGGCTCTCTGCGGCAGCCCCCGCAACCTCACCGATGACATGATCCGGGCCTTGGCCGAAAAAGGCGGCGTTCTCCAGGTTTGCTTTGTCTCGAGCTTTCTCGTCGATCCGCCGCCCCATCCGGAACGGGATGCGGCGTTCGCCGCCCTGGACGCCAAGTACGGGTCTTGGGCGGATATGACGCCGGACCAGCGGACGGCGGCGGCCGCCGAATTCCGGGCGCTGCGGCGCAAATACCCCGAGCCGCCGGCCCGGTTGAAGGATGTCGTCGATCATATTGATCATGCCGTCAAACTGGCGGGGATCGATCACGTCGGGATCGGAACGGATTTCGACGGAGGCGGAGAGGTCGAGGACTGCCAAGACGTAAGCCGAATGTATCGGGTGACGATGGAACTCCTGCGGCGCGGTTATTCCGAGGACCAAATCGCGAAGATCTGGGGCGGGAACGCGTTTCGGGTTCTTCAGAAAGTCATCGACGCGACCGGCTCCTCGTCTTTGTAAAAATAATTTACAACGTGAGCCGGGAAAACCCGGTTTTAGGATTTGTATAGCCTGTTTTCCCTCTCATTATCTTCGAGAGGAAGGCGTTGGCATAAAGATTGCTCTATCATGAGAGGTTGTTTTGCGGCGGAAACAGGCTTGGACTATAATGATTTTTAGCGGAATGAAATCCCGAATTATCACCCGGATCGCTCTCTCCGGGATCCTCCTCAGCCTGTTCCTTTCCGCCTCTCCCTCGGGTCGAGACGTCTATCAACCGCCTGATCCCCAGGGGGATACGTTTCGCATCCGCAACTTCGACACCGCCTTCCTGCCCCGGTTCGATCCGGCCAAGGGGGAATCGGTTTTCGTCACCCAACAGATCTTCGACGGGCTTGTCCGGCTGGACAACGACCTCAATATCGTCCCGGATTTAGCCGAGTACTGGGATATTTCCGAGGGAGGACGGTGCTACACCTTTTATCTACGCAAGGGCGTGCGGTTCCATGACGGCCGCGAGCTGACGGCGGGCGACGTCGAGTTTTCCCTCCTGCGGTTGATGAACCCTGAAACCGAATCGCCGTTCGGGCGGTTCTTCGTCGATAAGGTCGTCGGAGGCGAGGCCTTCGCCGCCGGCGCGGCGGAAGACGTCGCGGGCTTCAGGATCCTGGATCGGTACATCTTCGAGCTGCACTGGAAAAAGCCGTACGTTTCGGCTTTGGGGCTTTTAAGCATGAGCTTCTGCCGCATCCTGCCCAGGGAAACCGTCGAAAAGGACGGCTCCCGGTTTTTCGCCCGCCCGGTCGGGACCGGACCGTTCAAATTCGACGGCTGGATCCGCAGCCCCCGCCTGGACATCGTCGGCGTCCGGCTTGCCCGCAATCCCTCCTATTTCGGCCGACTGCCCCGTGTCGCGATGGTCGAATACAGCCCGTACTACACCCGCGACCATTTTGAAAAAAGGGAAATCGACGTGATGCCGTTTTCGGCCGACTTGGCCCGCTTGGGCTGCCGGGTCGTCGAAGGCGGCGACCTGAATGTCTATCACCTGATGATGAGTTGCGCCAATCCGCCCTTCGACCGGACCCGGATCCGGCGGGCGATGTCCCTCATTATCGACCGGGAACGGCTCGCCCAAGCCCAATCCTCAGGGGCCGTCCGTTTCCGGGCCAGCCATAGTTTCATCCCCGACAAGCTGCCGGGATTTCTCCCCTCCATCAATCCGGTCGGACCGGCTCCCGACGAAGCGTACCGGATTCTCGAGGAGGAGGGCTATTTCCACACGAAGGAGTTTCCGGAGATCCTCCTGTATATGCCGGCCGGCGGGAAAATCGACCGGACGCCCTTTGTCCGGGAGCTGACCCGGCAGTTTGAAACCGCGGGAATCCGCCTGAAAGCCCGGGATTACTGGAAGCTGGCCGATCTGGCGGACGTCCGCAAGCCGTTTTTCGTCCTTTGCCAATCCAGCCTGGCTTTCCCGGATCCGGAAAGCGTCATCCGGCCGCTGTTCGGCCGGTCCTCTCCCGCCCGCTGGCTGACGGCCGGCGTTCCCGGCCCCGAATTCGACGCTCTCCTCGAGGAGGCGGCCGTCGAACCCGGCCGGGCCCGGTATCAGGACCTCTTCCGGGAAATGGAGCGGATGATCCGGCGGGATGTTCCCGGGATCCCGCTGTTTGCGGCGGTCCAGAGGCTGGCCGTCCAACCCAACATCCGGGGATTGAGGATTCCGCTCCTTGGAACTACCTATCTCGATCTGCGCGACGTCGCCTTCATCCGATGAGAAAGCCGAGATGAAATTTCGCTTCACTCTTCAGCGGCGGTTGTTTCTTTGGTTCACTCTCCTCTTCGTCGTCTTGACCGGGGCCATCCTCTTCGTCATTGAAAAGAAAGAGGTCGCGACTATTTACGAGGAATCGACGAACAAGGCCGTCTTGATCGCCCGCCATACGGCCGACCGGAATCTCCAGTCCATCCTCACCTGGGACATGGATCGTTTGCAGCGCGATGCCGACCGCCGCCGGGCGGATGCGCCGCTCTACGTGGTTTTTTACGACCGTTACGCCACGCCGCTGGTCACCAGTTCCCTGATCGCCGGCCGGCCGGACCTTTTCCAAGGCAGTCTCCTCCGGGAGCGGATCGATCCCGAGGACTTCATCGTGAAGTCCCGGGACATCGTTCTCTTCGGCCGCCGCCTGAGGATTCTTGAGGTCGAAGTCCCGATTTTCGCCGAAGGATCTCCGGACAAGTGGGGTTCGGTCAAAATCGGCTTGTCGCTCGAGGAGATGCGGGCTGCGGTCCTCCGGACGAGGCGGACGCTGATTCTGATCGGGTTGACCGGATTGTTCCTGGGGCTTGCGGGAACGACGCTTCTGGCCCGCCGGATCGTCCATCCTCTCCGCCGGCTCGTTGAGGGGACGGTCCGGATTTCCCGGGGGGAATTCGGCCACCGGATCCGGCACCGGCCGGGCGACGAAATCGGCGACCTGGCGGCCTCGTTCAACGAGATGACCGAGAGGCTGCTGGCCTCCCGCCGGGAAACCGAGGAAGCCCAGCGCCTCTTGGTCCAATCCGAGAAGCTGGCCCAGATCGGCCGCCTGGCCGCTTCGATCGCCCACGAAATCCGCAACCCTCTGACCTCGGTCAAGCTCAACATCCAGAAAGTCCTTGAAGACGACGCCTTCCCGGAAGCCGACCGGGAGCACCTTGCCCTCAGCGGGGAGGGGATCGCCCAGATCGAGAAATTCATCAAGGAGATGCTGAACTTCACCCGGGCGACCGAGCTTCAGAAGGCTCCCTTCCCCGTCGAACAAATCGTGGATGAATCGCTGAAAATGATGGCCGACCTGCTGAGGGAGAGGAACATCACCGTTGAGAAGAGGCTGGCTGCCGGCTTGCCGGAGATCGTCGTCGACGGCGATCGCGTCCGCCAGGTTCTTCTCAACCTCCTCCGCAACGCGGCCGAAGCCGTCGGACCGGGAGGCCGGATCGTTCTTTCGGCCGAGGGCGCCGGCGGCCGGCGCGGCCGCAAACTCCGGATTTGCATTTCCGACAACGGCCGGGGGATTCCCGAGAAGGACTGGGAGAACATTTTCGAGCCGTTTTTCACGACCAAGTCCTTGGGCATCGGCTTGGGCCTGTCCAACGCCCGCAAGCTGGTCGAGCTTCACCGAGGAAAGATCCGCGTCATCCGCGGGAACCAACCCGGGACGACGTTCGAAATCATAATTCCGATCGGGAGAGAATCATGAAATCCATCCTGATCATCGACGACGATGCCTTGATCCGGAAAACCCTCATCACTCATCTGAACCGCCGGGGGTGCGAGACGCGGGCGGTCGAGGACGGGGAAAGCGGCCTGGAGGCCTTCTTCGCCGGGAATCCCGACCTTGTCCTTTTGGACGTCCGGTTGCCCGATTTGGACGGCTTGGAGGTTCTGCGCCGGATCCGGGACAAATCCCCGAGGGCGGTGGTGGTCGTCATGACCGCCTTCGACGATATGAAGACCACGGTCGAGGCGGTCAAGGGCGGAGCTTTCGAGTACCTGGTCAAACCCCTGGATTTCGTCGCCCTCGACCTGACGATCGACAAGGCGTTCAAGGTCAAGGCCCTCGAGGAAAAGATCGACTACCTCGTTTCGGAAAAGCAGAAAGAATATTTGATCGACAACATCATCGGCAGCTCGCCGGGAATGCGGGACGTCTTCAAGCTGATCGGCTCGGTCGCCGGGACCCGGGCCAACGTCCTGATCCAGGGCGAAAGCGGAACAGGCAAGGAGCTGGTCGCCAAGGCGATCCATTACAACAGCCCCTGGCGGGAGGAACCCTTCATCGTCATCAACTGCTCGGCCATCCAAGACACGCTTCTCGAAAGCGAGCTTTTCGGGCATGTCAAGGGGGCTTTCACCGACGCGGTGAACGAAACCAAGGGGAAATTCGAAATCGCCGGCAAGGGGACGTTGTTTTTGGATGAGATCGGCGATGTTTCGTCCAACCTCCAGTCCAAGCTCCTCCGGGTCATCGAAACCCGTGATTTCATGAAAGTGGGCGGGGAAAAGACGATGAAGACCGACGCCCGGATCATCGCCGCGACCAACCAGAACCTCCGGGCTCAAATCGACAGCGGGAGGTTCCGGGAGGATCTCTATTACCGCCTCAAGGTCGTTGAAATCAAGATCCCGGCTCTTCGCGAGCGAACCGAGGACATCCCGGACCTCGTCGCCTATCTTTTGGAAAAAACCAACCGGGAGCTCCGGAAAAACGTCCGCAAAATTCCGCCCGAAGTGATGGCCGCCCTTCAGGAGAACTCGTGGCGGGGGAACGTCCGGGAGTTGGAAAACGCCCTGATCCGGGCCGTGATCCTGGCCAAGGGAGACGTAATTCTTCTCGAAAACCTTCCCCTGGAATCGGAGGAGAAGAAACCCTGCGCCCGGGAACTCGTGCCTCTGGACGAGGTGGAAAAGGAGTATATTCAATACGTTCTGACCGCGGTCAAGGGATCAAAAATCCGGGCCAGCGAGATCCTCGGGATCAGCCGGCCGACCTTGGACAAGAAAATCAAGGACTACCAGCTGACGACCTGACCGGAATTTTTCTTATGAATAATCCCGGCTAGACGTCCGCTCCGATCCTCGTCTCTTTACTTTTTTTAAAGAACCCTTACGCCAAAAAAGATCCCGGCGGTATTTCCGCCTGGCTTTCGGAACATCAGTTGGCACAAATCATGCAGTAATTACCGCGTATCGTTCAAAGGATGGTAATAATGGCCGCAAAAAAAATCGTGATCGTGGATGACGAAGAGTCCATCCGCAAGACGTTTTTCCTTATTCTCAACAAATCCTACCGGGTGTACTTGGCCAAGGATGGAGCGGAAGCTCAATCCCGTTTCAAAAGCACCTCCATTGACTTGATGATCGCCGATTACCGCCTTCCCGACATGAACGGAATCGAGCTCGTTGAATCGCTGCGCCGGAACGGATATGGAGGAGAAGTCATCTTGATTTCGGCCTATGCCGACTTGATCGAACCCGAGGTCCTCGCGCGTCTCCGGATCAGTCATTTCTTCGCCAAGCCCTTGGATCTCAACGCTTTGAACCGGTCGATCGATTATCTTCTCAGGAAAGACGAATACGCCTCCGGCCGGCCGATGTAAATAAGCTTATAACGATAATAAAGTTTACGTTCGTAAAGAATTTTTACGGGAAATAATTACGGGCAAAGGAATTTTCAGCCCTTTTTAGGTAAATCAAGCTTAAAACGGCATTGGCATGATTCCTGCATAATAAAAGACAGGCACCTATACCGTGCCTTCCCAATATCCTTCAACTCTCTTCCTTTCAGTGGGGAGGCGGAAGACACCCAATCTTCCGCCTCTTTTTTTTAGAGCGAGAGTTGGTATTTCCCGGAGCTTTCCATAGAATAAGCACGTGGGCATGCTTCTCCGCGGTTTCATCCTTCTGCTTCTCTTCAGCGGGTTTCTCCTCCTTGAACGGCGGCGGCTGGCGCGGCTCCGCGCCCGAGTCCCCCTGCGGATCTGCGTGACCGGAACCCGGGGAAAATCAGCCGTCACCCGCCAGGTGGCAGCCGCCCTCCGCGCCTCGGGCCGCGCCGTCTTGGCTAAAACGACAGGTTCGAAGCCCGTTCTGATTTTTCCCGACGGCCGTGAACGGGAAATCGATCGTCCCGGTCCGGCTTCCGTCCTGGAGCAAAAGAGGGTGTTGGCTTTGGCCGCCCGGCTGGGGGTCGACGCCTTGGTCGCCGAGATGATGAGCATCCGGCCGGAATGCCTGGCCGTCGAATCCGGCTTGATCCTTCGTCCCGGCCTCCTCGCCGTAACGAACGTCCGCCTCGATCATGAGAAGGAAATGGGCCGGACCAGAGAGGAAATCGCTGAATCGCTGGCGGCCGCCATTCCCGGCGGGGGGACGGTCCTGGTTCCGGAGGGGGAGGTCTTCCCGGCGTTCGCCCGGACCGCCCGGAGAAAAAACGCCCGGCTTGTTTCCGTCCCCCAAGGCGAAGAGGACGGTCCGCTTCCTCTGGTGGATTTTCCGGAGAACGTCCGATTGTCCCTGGCCGTGGCCGAGCGCGCCGGGATCGACCGCCGGACGGCCTCAAGGGGAATCGCCTCGGCCGAACCCGATTTCGGCGATCTTCGGGCCTGGTCGATGGTCTCGCCCGCCTCCGGCCGAACATGGCATTTCGTTTCGATTTTCGCGGCCAATGAGCCGGAGTCGACCCGGATTGCCCTGGAACGGGCGCGACGCCGCGTCCCCTTCGAGGGACGGCGGGTGATCGCCCTGCTGAATCTCCGGGCCGACCGCGCTTCCCGGACGCGACGGTGGCTCGAGGCGATCTGGAACGGGTTTTTCGCCGGGTTCGACCGGGTCGTCTTCATCGGCGAGCAGGCCCCGGCTCTCGGCCGCCTGAAGTTTCCCCGATCGGAGGGAATTCCCGCCGCGGGCGTCCTGGCCGGCCGGTCTCCGGCGAAGGTGACCGCCGCCCTTTGGCCGTTGTGGGCCGGCGAGGCCGTCGTCGTGGGCGCGGGAAACATCGCCGGCCTCGGCGGCGCTCTGGTCGAATACTGGGACGCCGCGGGAACGAGGGTCCCATGTTGACGACGATGCTGATCGGCCTGTTCGTCGCCCTCGTCACGGCCGAAGTCACGGGGGTGGTCCCCGGCGGCCTCATCGTCCCGGCCTACCTGGCTCTCTATCTCAACCAGCCCGGCCGGATCGCGGCGACCTTGGCCGCCGCTTTCCTCGCCCTCGGCCTCTTCCGGGCGTCGGCCCGGTATGTCCTTCTCTTCGGCCGCCGGCGGTTCGTCTTTCTCCTCCTGGCGGGCGCCCTGATCGGGCAGGCCTGGTTCTTGATTTGGCCGTCGCTGCTTCCGGCTTCCCTGGACCTGCGGGTGATCGGCTGGGTCATTCCCGGCATCCTGGCCAACAACCTCGCCCGGCAAAAAATGATTCGGACGCTGGCCGCCCTGGCCGCGGCGACGGTCGCGACCTGGGCCCTTGCCGAGGTCATCGCCCTTTTCTGACCGGACCATGAGGAACGAGGCGCGGCCCGAATCGTCGCCGGGGAAAGAAATGAAATCCCGCCGGACGCGGGCGGGCGTTTTGGTTGGGCTCGGCCTCTGGAGCTTGGCTTTCGGGGCGTTTTTTTATTTTCTGCCCCCTCTCCCCGCGCCGGGGACGGACGAGGAAGCCCGCCGGGCGGCCGCCTTGATGGCCCGGGCGATCGCCGCCCTCCGGGAATGCCGGGAGTCGTCCGGCCCGCCGATCGATCCTCTCTCCGACATCAACCGGACGGGCTTGATTGGCCGGGAGGATACGTCGATCACGACGTCCCCCGGACGGCTTGAAGCCAAGCGGACGACGGCGAATCCTCTCGTCGCCGGGGCCCTCGTCCGGATGTTCCGGGAAGCGGGCGCCGGACGGGGGGATGTGGCCGCCGTCGGCGCCTCGGGGTCGTTCCCGGGCTTGATTTTGGCGACCCTCTGCGCGGCCGCGGCCCGGGGAATCGAACCGCGCTTGATCGTTTCCCTGGGCGCGTCCCGCTGGGGAGCCAACGATCCCGGCTGGACCTGGCTCGAGATGTCCGATTGCCTGCGCCGCGCGGGCGTCCTGGACGTCGAGTCGGCGGCCCTGTCCCTCGGCGGCGGGCGGGACGGCGGAGGAGGATTGTCCGAAAGCGGGCGCGTTCTTCTGGAGAAAAAAATCGAGGAGACGGGCCTGCCCTTCATCCAGGAGCCGGACCTTCCTAAAAACGTGGCCGAGCGGATCGCCTTGTTCGAACAAAGCGCCGGCGGGCGGCCGATCCGGGTGTTCGTCAACATCGGGGGGAGCTTCGCCGACATGGGGACGGACGGGGAAGTCCTCAAGCTCCGGCCGGGCTTCAACCGGGCCGAGGAGATCTTCGTTCCTCCGCCGGATCGGCGGGGCGTGGTCCAGGAGATGGCCCGGCGGGGGATTCCGGTGATTCATCTCCTCTTCGTCCAAGGGCTGGCCGAGCGGTACGGCCTTCCCTGGGATCCCGTTCCGCTTCCCGGCGCCGAGGACGGCGGATCCCGGCCGGCGCTGTCCCCGCCGGCGGGGATCGCTCTCCTCTCTCTTTACCTGGCGGGAGTCGTCTTTGGTCTTTTCCGGATCGCCCGGCTCAGCCGCCGCTTCGGCGATTAAGCCGTCGCCTCGTTTAAACGCTGCTCATTCCGTACATCGCCTCGCGGAGCACGCGTCAAGGGCTTTTAAAAAAAATCGTCTTCTCGAAAAAACCGCGGGAAAACGGGGCGGAGATCAGGCGAGCTTCCGTCCTTCCATGTAGAAGCGCTTCTCCCAAGCCTCGCCCATGGAAAACGTCTTGCGGGGGAGGGCGCCGTCGAGGATGACGGTTTTGAACAGGTCGGTTTTGCGCATGCCGGCGAGGTAGAAGCCCATGTTCCCGGGCTTGGCTCCGAGCTCGGCGACGACGTCCGTGCCGTGGACGTAATCGATTTCCCGGGCGCCCTTGTCTTTGAGGAAAACGTCCAGGAAGTTCTGGAGCGTCCCGACCGGAAGGTTCGAGCCGGCCGCTTCGGCTTCCAGGACTCCGAATCCCTCGGGGGTGATGAGGCCGATGCGGTGGGCCGGGCCGGTCTGCGAATCCACGGCGGCCTTCATCATGTTCAGGCAGCAGAGGGATTCGTACCGGACGTGCCCGCCGTAGAACGCCTTCATCTCGGCGACGAGGTCCCGGCCGGCCGCGACGTCGAAAAGAACCCGGTGGATGGGCTCGAAGGCCAGGGCGTCGTCGTGGACATTGACCAGCTCGACGATGGCGTAACGGAGCGGGGAGTTCTTGACGGCGGCCGCCCCGCCGGCCGCTTCCTTCGTCTTTTCCCAGATGGTTTTCGCCGTGGCCAGGGAGTGATTGCCGTCGCCCATGGCGTAAAGCAGGACCGGCGTGCCGTCCTTGAGGCCGTACTTGGCGGCGAAGGCCCGCGGCTCGGCCAGACGGGTCAGTCCGCGGACGAGGTTCTCCTCCAGGGCCCGGCCGGCGACGCGGTATCCGGCCAGATGTCCGGAGCCGAGCATCAGCTCGAAATCATACAGCTTGGGAAGCGTTCCCGCGGCGGCGGCGACCGGACCGATGACCTCGTCGGCCGGGTCGTCGATGAGGACCATGATATGGGGAAGCTCCATGGGCGCGCCCTCGCGGATGCGGACGCGGGGCGGGATGCGCTCGATGATGGTCCCTTCCGTCGCCCGGATCAGGGTCGTCGAGCCTTTCCGGTAATCGTAGTGCTCCAAATCCATGGCGGCGACCAGGCCCTTGCGCGTTTTTCCGCCCGTCGTCCGTTCGACGAAGACCAGCCCTTCCGCCGAGTTGAAGAGGCCGCGGGCGAAATAATCAGCCATCGTTTTCCGGATTCGGCCGATCCGGGCGTTTTTCTCCGGTTCGGGTTCGTTCAAAAAGACTTCGGGATAGATCAGGTGAAGGGTCGAGGGGGCGTCGCCGACGAGGCCGGCCGCTTTTTCCCAATACGCCGGCTCGGACGTGTATTGATCGCAGGCGATGACCGCCCATTTCGTCAGGTCGAGCCCGGCTTGGGGGAGAAGGATTTCGGGGATGCCGAGGGCGATGGATTCGTAAGCGCGCATGGAAACTCCTGGTTGATGATCGATTTCCGCAAGGGAAAGGGGAAATCTTACCCGAGATCGGCCGCGTTTTCAAACCCCCGCATTGAATCAACTAAAATGTAACCGAAATCCCTGAAAGAGAGGACGGTAACAGAAGGACATGGAGATGAAATCTCGTCAACAGTACCCCCGCCGGCTCGCTCCGGGCCGGATTTCGTTTTTCCCGATGATGGGATAGAATACGGCTTCGGGAGGGATCCTCCCGGAAAGGAAGAGACCCCCATGACTCCCCGCCGCTCGCACGGCCGATTTCCCGGCCTCGTCCCGCTCCTGGCCGTCCTCGTCTTCTTCGTCCCGGCCTGCGGCAAAAAGACGCCCGCCGGCAAGGACGAGGCGAAGGGAATTTCCGACCTGGTCTCCAAGGCCTCGGCCGGCCGGGCTGAGATCGACTTCCAAAAGGGGCAGCTCACGGTCAAAACGCCCGGGGGGAGCGCCGTCCTCACATCCGGGGGAGGATCCTGGCCGGCCGACCTGCCGGAGGACCTCGCCCCGTTCCGGGCGGGATCGATCCGGAATTCGACGAATTCCCAGTCGCCGGAGGGAACGACTTGGACGGTGACGTTCGCCGGCGCCGGGGCGGAGGACGTCGCCGCTTACATCGAGGATTTGAAGGGCGACGGCTGGAGCCTTATCATGGAGTCGGAGGTCCCCCAGGGCGCGTTCACCCGGCTGGAGAGGGAGAACATGGTCATCCAGCTGACTTTCATGAGCGGGGATGGCGCCTTGATCATGAACATCCTCCGGCGGCGGAGCGATTGAGCCCGGCCGGTCTCCGTGAATCCCGCTGTTTTCGATGATCGCCGCGGCCGCCCGAGCTGGCCGCAAGGCGGAGAGGAGTCCATCATGAACTACCGGTATCTCGGACGGACCGGCGTCCGCGTCTCGCCCTTGTGCTTCGGCACGATGACCTTCGGCAAGGAAGCCGACGAGGCGGTTTCCGGGGAGTTGTTCCGCGCCTGCCGCGAAGCCGGAATCAACTTTTTCGATTGTGCCGACATGTACCAGGCCGGCCGGGCCGAGGAAATCCTGGGCGGATTGATCAAAGACCACCGGGACGAAGTCGTCGTCACGACAAAAGGATTTTTCCCGACGGGAACGGATCCCAACGCCCAGGGCGCCTCGCGCTATCATCTTCGGAACGCGGTCGAAGCCAGCCTCCGGCGGCTCCGGACGGACCGCATCGACGTTTATTTCATCCACCGCTTCGACGACCGGACGCCGCTCGAGGAAACGCTCCGGGTGCTGGACGATCTCGTCCGCCAGGGGAAAATCCTCTATCCCGGCCTGAGCAATTTCGCCGCCTGGCAGGCCGAGAAGGCCCTGGGGATCTCGGCCCTTCATGGCTGGTCCGCGCCGGCCGTCCTCCAGCCGATGTACAACCTTCTCAAGCGCCAGGCCGAGGCCGAAATCCTCCCCATGGCCGAAGCCGAAGGATTGGGAGTGATCCCCTACAGTCCGCTGGCCGGGGGTTTTCTGAGCGGAAAATTCGGCTCAAACCGGCGCCCGCAATCCGGCCGTTTGACCGAACACAAGATTTACCAGGCGCGGTATTTCAAGGAGGCGAATTTCGAGATCGTCGACCGCTTCGACGCGTTCGCCGAAGCGCGCGGCTTCGACCCGGCCGCCCTGGCCGTCGCCTGGGTCGCGGGCCATCCGGCGGTGACCGCGCCGATCGTCGGGGCGAGAAGCGTCACCCAGCTCAAGAGCGTGTTGGGCGCGCTCGAGATCCCGATGGACGGCGTCCTGCGGGCGGAGATCTCGGCCCTCTCGCCGGCCCCGCCTCCGGCGACCGACCGGAGCGAGGAGCGGACGGACACCCATTTCTTCATCCGGACGTAGCGGCGATCACGCGGCCGGACGAGGGAAACGAGGGCTCACGCTTTCAAGCGCGCGCCCGGCTTCCCAAGCCGGCGGCGTTCTTCTCCGTTCTTCCCTTCTTTTATTGTGGGAATTATTTCAACAAAAAAAAGTCTTTAAAAAAGAAGCCTATTCGTTTCGCGCCTTCTTATGAAAATGAAAAAGCTAAGAAAATGAAGCCGTTTGGATGGAAGTTGCATAAAAATGATCGGTATAGACAGTCAGGGTTTCATTCGATATATCGCCTCGAATCTTGATCCGGAATTCCTTAGAGAAGTCGTGCAAAGATATTTGAAGGAAGCGTGAGGTCATGAAAAAAATTACGCTTTTAGTATTCATCGCCGTTTTCTCACAATATGCCGGTTCCCAGGAAATTCATGTTCAACAAAAAAACGGACTTTTCCAGAAGGAAGAAGATAAAAAAATTTCTTTTCATCGGGTAGCCAAGTTCGAACCAAGCGCGGAAAACCGAGCCTGGAGTTCGATAACCAAAATAATGATCTTCGGCGATCGCGTGTTTCTCCTTGATGGACGTCAAAGCAAGATCGCTGTCTATGACATCAACGCGAAATTTCTTCATTCCATCGGCCGGCCAGGACAAGGCCCGGGGGATTTGGAGCATCCGTCGGATTTTTTTATTACGGATAAAGAAGTGATTTATGTCTTGAATTCGATGGCCAAAACGATTGAAGTCTTTACGATCAGGGGAGAGTTTATCAAGCGAATTGAAATCAAAATGCCGAAGGAACTCTATTATTCATATCCCAGCATGCTTCTTCTCGGGGACAACGATGAAATATACATCGCGTATTCCCTGAGTCCGAATTTAATCGATGCCTATGATGAAAACGGGAGATATTTGAGGACTCTCCTGAAAAGAGAAGATGACATCATGATTCCCGGAGACAATATCGGCAATTGTTCGCAAATTCAATTTTGCCAGGATAAAAAAGCGATTCTTCATTTTGATTTTTTTAAAGGATTATTCATCAAAGTCAATAAAAGCGGAGATGTTGAAAATAAATTCAGCGTTTATGACAAGCTTCATGACAAGGAAATCCGCGCGATCGAGGACATGATCTCCGAGACGAGGAAGCAAGCGGCCTCGAGCGTTTCCATAAAAGAATTTCAGCTTTGGTCGAGATGCTGCGTGGATGACGATAACAACATCTATGCGTTTTCGTTGAAGAAAAAACAAGCCGAAAGGGAAAGAATGTATGTTTTCTCTTCCAAGGGGGATTTCCTTTATTGGCAAGACGCGCCCGATAGGATCGGCGATCTCATCGAAGATGCTTATTGTTTCGGTGACATTTTTATTTTTAAAACTCAAAATGATGATCTCTATTTAGCAAAGAAGGGAGATGAATGATACGGACGAAAATGAAGGTGTTCTTTGCGGCAGTTCTGGTCATTCTTTTTTCCGGGGGGATATTTCTTATTTGAGCTGATTGTTGCTGGACAAGCGGCCGGATGCGCTGTTGCGGCACTATCACCGGATATTATTCGGCTTCATATGAATGCGCCTGCAGCGGGTCGAGCAGGACAAATCATCGTCGATATTCTCTTGTTAGAAGAAATTCAAAAATAAGATTCGTTCAGCAAAGCGCCTAAAGCTCTATCCCGCCGGATCCGAATCCGGCGAGGGAGGATTCCATCCTTTCCCGCGATCCGGGCGATCACCTCGCGGGTGTGCGGCGATGACCGCAATTTTCCCCCTGTAATCGCCTCCAAGGCGGCCTTGGTTTTCGTCGTCGCGTCGCGCTCTTTCCTTGAAAAAAATCGCGGGCTCGCATAGGATGAGGACCCATGCCCCGCTGCGGACTTTTCGGAACGATCACGGCCGACACGATCGAAATCGAAGGCGGACGGACGTTCCGGTCCGTCGGCGGGATTCTTTACCAGGCGGCCGCTCTCTGCGGCCTCGGAGTTTCCGTCGCGCTTTCCGCCCGCGGCGGCGAATCGATGCGCGCGGCCGTCGAGAATGAGACGGCGGACTGGCCCGGTCTCGACCGGACCGGTCTGACATATGTCCCCGGCCCCGGACACCGCGTCCGCCTCCGATATCCGGCGGGGGAGGGGGAGAGGGAGGAAATTCTCGAATCGGCCGTTCCGCCGCTCGATCCCGGCCCGGCGCTCGAGGCCCTCCCCGGGTTGGATTTTCTGATGATGGTCTTCAATTCCGGTTTCGACATCACGCCCGACGGCTGGCACGCCGTCGCCGGGCGGGCGTCGTGTCCCGTCTGGATGGACATCCATTCCTTAGTCTTGGAGCCGCGCGTCGGATCCCCCCGCGGCTACCGGGCCGTCCCCGATTGGGAGGCGTGGGTCGAGGGGGCGGCTTATCTTCAAGCCAACCGCCGGGAGGCGGCCTGCCTCATGGGCCGGCCGGACCGCGAGGCCGGAGAATCCGAAATCGAAGAGCTTTCGCGGCGGGCGTTTCGTCTCGGCGTCCGGGCCGTGTTCGTCACCCTGGGCCGGGACGGCGTCGCGGTTTCGACGCCGGAGGGATTCGTCCGGATTCCGGCCGCGCCGTCGCCGGCCGTCGTCGATCCGACGGGGTGCGGCGACGTCTTCGCCGCGGCCGCGGCCGAGGCCCTGCTAAGCGGACGGACGGTCTTCGAAGCCGCCGTAGCCGGCGCCGCCCTGGCCGCCCGGACGGCCGGAGTGTCGGGCGTCCATGAGATCTTCGGCCTCGCCACCCGGGAACGGGAAAGCCGCCGGGACCGCGATCGTCCGCCGCCTCCACCCGCCGGCGGCAAAGGAGAGAAATGACATGATCCGCGCGAAGACCGCCTTTTTCCTTCTTGCCGCGGCCGCCCTGGCGGCCGCCCTTCCGGCCTGCAGGACGGAAACCCCCGCTCCGCGTCCGATCACCCCGGCCGAAATCGAGGCCCACATCCGGTTCCTCTCCGACGATCTGCTCGAGGGCCGGGCTCTCGGCGGCCGTGGAATCGAGATCGCCGCCCTATACCAGGAACAGGTTTTCCGGGGTTTGGGTCTCGAGCCGGCGTTCCCGGACGGAAGCTATCGCCAGACGTTCGAGGCGCGGGAATGCGCTCCCGATCCGAAGCCCGCTCTGTCCGTCAAGGCCGGAGGCGTGAACGTTTCCTTGGAATCCTTGGAGGAGTTTGTCGTAAATTCTTACCGCGAAGACGCGCCCTTCCGCGTTTCCGGCGAGCTGGTCTACGCCGGCTACGGCATCCAGGCTCCCGAACGGGACTGGGATGACCTGAAGGGGATGGACCTGGCGGGGAAAGTCCTCCTGGTCGAGATCAATGAGCCGGGCAACGTTCCCGGCGGCCTTTTCGACGGGGAGGCGATGACGTATTACGGCCGCTGGGTCTACAAGTACGAGAAAGCGGCCGAGCTGGGGGCGGCCGGCTGTCTCATCATTCACGACACGAAGGGCGCGGCCTACGGATGGGACGTCGTCCGGAACGGGTGGTCCAACGAGGAGTACTTCCTTCCCGATAAGCCCCAGCCCCTGTTTTTCCGGGGCTGGATCAGCGCCGGGGCGGCCGAACGGATCTGCGCCGCGGCCGGACGGGACCGGCGGGCCCTCCGGGCGGCGGCCGAAACCCGGGACTTCGTCCCTGTTCCCCTCGAGGCGACGGCCGAAGTCCGGCAGCGATGCCGCTACCGTTCGGTTTCGGCCTCCAACGTCGCCGGGCTGCTCCGCGGCTCCGTCCGGGGCCCCGGGGAGCGGTTCATCGTCTTTTCGGCCCACTATGACCACTTGGGCGTCGATCCGACCCGCGAAGGCGACCGGATTTTTAACGGAGCCGTGGATAATGGCTCCGCCTCGGCGGCGATGTTGGCCCTGGCCCGGCTCTGCGCCGAGGCGCCGGAGAGGCCGCGGGCGACGCTTGTTTTCGCCGCCGTAACCGGCGAGGAGAACCAATTCCTGGGTTCGGATTATTTTGTCCGCCATCTTCCCTTTCCGGCCGAGGCGGTTCTGGCCGATCTCAATTTCGAGATGACCGGCGTCTGGGGCGAAACCGAGGACGTCTATGCGATCGGGGCGTCCCATTCGGACCTGGACGAAATCGTCTCCCGGGCGGCCGCCCGTATCGGCCTCCGGTACACGGCGGAGCGGGACACGGAGCTGGGCTATTTTTTCCGGTCCGATCAATTCAGCTTCGCCCGCAACGGCCTTCCGGCCGCCTGGCTTCACGAGGGGATCGTTTCCCGGACGCGGGGAGCGGAATACCTGCCGGAGAAGACGGCCGCCTACAAGAAAAACGGCTATCATCAGGTCGGCGATGAAATCCAGCCTGACTGGGATTTCGCCGGGACGATCCAGATCGCCCTCTGGGCCCGGGAAATCGCCGCCCTTCTCGATGCCTCGCCCGACCTTCCGCAGTTCAAACCGGAAAGCTCGTTCAAAAGAAAACAGCCGCATTGACCGCGGACGCCGCCCTGAGGTAATATACCAGCCACGGTGGCGCATGGATAAAAGAGACGTCCTGGGCATCAGTCACTTCTCGGATTACTTTAAAATCAACCAGCTTGTCTTCGAGCTCAGAGCTTCGGAAAAAGTCGCGGCCGTCGAGGAATTGATCGACGTCCTGGCGAAGCAAAAGCTCGTCCGGAACCGGAAAATGATCCTGACCCGGCTGATGGACCGGGAAACCCTCGAGTCGACGGCCCTGGGAGACGGCATCGCCGTGCCCCACGCCCGGGTCGATTCCGACGGCGAGATCGTCATCGCCGTCGGCCGGTCGTCGGAAGGCATCGATTTCTCCGCTCCGGACAAGAAGAAGGTCCACCTGATCATCCTCATCATCTGGAATCCGACCCTGCCGGGCCTCTTCAACCACCTTTTCGCCGGGCTGGCTCATTTCCTCCGGGATCCGCATTTCCGCCGGCGGATCTTCGAGGCCAAGGACAAGAACGCCTTGTGGGAAGCCCTGGGCGAGATTGAGCTGCGCCTTCCCCAGGAAGACAAGATCATCAGCCGGGCCGGCCTGCTGCGCAAGCTCCAGGAGATCGAGAAGAAGAAAAAGAAGGCGACAAAAGCCCAACTGCCCACCCTGAAAGCCCAGGCCGACCTCCTGCGGGAGGAGCTCGACGAAGCCCTCCTGACCCGTTTTCAGAAGCTGATGGAGCGGTACGGCTTCGCCGTGGCCGAGGTCGAGGACGGCGTCTGCCAGGGCTGCAACATCAGCGTGTCCACGGAGATGAGCTCGGCCATCGAGGGCAGCAACGACATCTACATTTGTGAAAACTGCGGCAAGTACCTCGTCGCCGCCTCGCCGAAGAAGAAAAAAAAGTAGGGTGAGCGGACCCGTCCGTCCGGAAAAGATCGCCGCCCTCCGGGAAAAAATGGAGCGGCTCGGACTGCGCGACTCCGATTTTATTGAGCGCTTCATGCGGTCGGGGGGAAAAGGCGGCCAAAACGTCAACAAGGTCGAGACCTGCGTTCATCTGATCCATGTCCCGACCGGCCTTTCGGTCAAATGCCAGCGCGAGCGCTCCCAGGCGATCAACCGGTTTCTGGCCCGGCGCATCCTGGTCGATAAAATCGAAACGTTGCGGAAAGGCGAAGCCAGCGCCCGGGAACAGCGGATCGAAAAGATCCGCCGGCAGAAGCGCAAGCGGTCCCAGCGGGCCAAGGCGAAAATGCTGGACGACAAGCGCCGGCAGGGGGAAAAGAAAGCCGGCCGGTCCTTCCGTCCCGATCCCGACGTGTTTTAAGAGGCCAGCCGCAGGAGGGCGGCCAGCAGGAGGTTCGCCCCCTTTTCCAGATCCTCCCAGCGGAGGGATTCTTCCGGCGCGTGGCTGAGGCCGTCGGGACTCGGGATGAAAATCATGGCCGCGTCCGTCACCGTGCCGAGAATCTGGGCGTCGTGGCCGGCGCCGCTCGTGACCGGCATATGGGCGTAGCCGAGACGGTCGGCTTCCGCCGCCAGGATCCCGGCCAGGCGGCCGGGGATGCGGTACGGGTCCGTCCGGTCCATCAGGCGCGAGGCGAATCTCAAACGGCGGGCCGAGGCCACCTCGCCGGCGATCCCGAGCAGCTCCCGTTCCAGGGCTTCCATGGATTCCTTGGAGGAGCTTCGGAATTCCAGGGAAAAATCCGCCCGGCGGGGGATGGAGCTGAAGGTGCCCGGCTGGATGAGGGCCCTTCCGATGGTGACGAAGCTTCCATAATGGGCCGAGGCGACGTGCCGCGTCGCCCGCAGGGCGAAGTCGGCCAGCCCGAGGAGGGCGTCGCGCCGCAATTCCAGGGGAACGGTTCCGGAGTGTCCCGATTCCCCCTCGAAGGCGCACCACCGGTAATGCTTTCCGTTGATGGTCTCGACGAGACCCAGCGAGATCCCTTCCGTTTCCAGGACCGGCCCCTGTTCGATATGGAGTTCGAGATACGCCGCGACGGCCGGCGCCTGGCCCGCGGCCGAGAGGATCGTCTCGATGGTGTACGGCGTGGCCGCGAGAATGTCGGCCAGGGGCGGGCCGAAAGAAGTCGTTCCGCGCTCGAGGAGCTCCCGGTCCAATTTTCCGGTGAACGCCCGGCTGCCGAGGAAATCGCCGACCAGGTTGCCCTCCTCGTCGGTGAACGAGGCCGCCTCGAGGGGCAGGCGGAGGCGCAGACCTTCCTCCCGGATCGTCCGGAGGCATTCCAGGGCGGCGACGACGCCGGCCGCTCCGTCGAACATGCCGCCGTTGGGAACGGTGTCGAGATGGGAGCCGGCCATCACGACGCTGGCCTCCGGCCCGGACGCCCCCTCCAGCCGGCCGAACTGGTTTCCGGCTCCGTCTTCCCGGTACTCCAACCCGGCTTCCTCGATCCGGGACCGGAGCCAGACCCGGGCTTCGAGATCGGCCCGGCTGAAGGACGGCCGCGTGATTCCTCCGGCGGCGTCGCGGCCGATCCGGCCGAGGGCCTCAAGATCCGATTGCAGGCGGGACGCGTTGATGCGGATGATCATGGCGGGCCTCCTCCCGCGCCTTCCGGGGCCGGGCGCCGTCCTCCGTCGAGGGAAGAGATACCGGCGGGCCTACCGGGCGCGCCGGGGATTCAACAAGGCGACCATGTCCCGGACGGCCCGGTCGACGCCGACGATCGCCGCCCGGGCGACGATCGAAAACCCGATGGAAAGCTCGGTCATTTCGGGGATGGCGGCGATCGGACCGACATTGTGATAATCGAGCCCGTGGCCGCCGGTGACGTCCAGGCCGAGCCGGGCGGCCGCGGACGAGGCCGCCCGGATTTCGTCGAGGGCTTTCTCCCGGGCTTGGCCGGGCGCGGCCTCGGCGTAAACTCCGGTATGGATCTCGATTTTCCGGACGCCGAGATCGGCGATCGCCCGGATTTGGGCGGGGGACGGATCAACGAAAATCGAAACCTTGATTCCGCCCTTGGTCAGGTCCCGGATGTGGGCGGCGAGCGCTTTGCGGCGGCCGACGACGTCCAGCCCTCCGGTGGTCGTCAGCTCCTCGGGCTTTTCCGGAACGAGGCAGACGACGTCGGGGCGGACGGCGAGGGCCGCGGCTTTCATCTCGGCGGAGGCGGCCATCTCGACGGTGAGCTTCGTCTTGATCGCCTCCCGCAGCATCCGGAGGTCGCGCTCGTTGATGTGGCGACGGTCGCCGCGGAGATGGGCGGTGATCCCGGCCGCGCCGGCCTGCTCGGCGATCAAGGCGGCCAGGACGGGCTCGGGTTCGGCCGCCCGCCGGGCCTGGCGCAGGCTGGCGAAATGATCGACGTTGAAGGACAGCTTCATGAGGAACTCCTCCCGGAAAAGATCCTTCCTTCCGGCGCGTTCCGATTATACCCCAAAGGGATCGTCCGGCGCAGGGCCGGCCGCGGCCTCAGGCCCCGATCGTTTTGCGGATCGCGGCCGTGATCCGGGCGGCCAGGATCTCGATCAGGTCCTCGTCCTCGCCCTCGACCATGACCCGGGCCAACGGCTCGGTCCCGGAATAGCGGACTTCCAGACGCCCGTTGTTCCCCAGGCGCTCCCGGACGTCGGCGATCGCCGCGGCGACTTCGGCAAGCCCGTCCATGGCCGGCTTCCGGGCCACCCGGACGTTTTTCAGGACCTGCGGATATTCCGCATAATCCCGGGTTAGATCAGCCAAGGGGAGATTCTTTTCGACCATGATCTCGAGCATCTTGAGGGCCGTCAACAGGCCGTCGCCGGTGGGGCATTCGTCCGAGAGAATCGTATGGCCCGAACGCTCCCCTCCCAGGTTGGCCCGGATCGAGAGCATTTTTTCCAGGACGTATTTGTCTCCCACCCGCGTCCGGACCAGGGAGAGCCCGTCGGCGGCCAGGGCTTTCTCCAGGCCCATGTTACTCATGGTCGTGGCCACGACCGCCTGTCCGCGGAGGAGGCCGCGGGCCGTCATCGCCCGGCTGAGGACGAACAGCGTGTGATCGCCGCTGAGGATCCGGCCTCGATGATCGACCCAGAGGGCCCGGTCGGCGTCGCCGTCGAAGGCGATGCCTAAGTCCGCCTTCCGGGACAGCACCGTCTGGGCGAGTTTTTCAGGATGGAGCGCCCCGCAATCCTCGTTGATGTTCCGGCCGTCCGGCTCCGCCTCGGTCGCGACGATCGTGAAGCCGAGCCCGCCGAACACCTCCGGGGCGATGGCCGAGGCCGAGCCGTTGGCGCAATCCAGGACGATTTTCATCCCCTTGGGGCCGGGACCCGGGGCGAACCGGCGGCGGAGGAAATGCTCATATTCCCGGCGATAGACCGGGTCCGGCCGGACGTCCGTTTTTTCCAATCCCCGGACTTCCGGCCGGCGGGCGATTTCAGCTTCCAAGCGTTCTTCCCAGGCGTCCGAGATCTTCAGGCCGGCGCTCGAAAAAATCTTGATCCCATTGTCCTTGTAGGGATTGTGGGAGGCGGAAACGACGATCCCGGCCGAGAACGCGAACGTGCGGGCGAGATGGGAAACAGCCGACGTCGGAATGATTCCGGCGGAGGCGCACCGCCCCCCGGCCGAGGCGATGCCCCGGATCAGGGCCTCCTCGATCCAATCGCCGGATTCCCGGGTGTCCCGTCCGATCAGGATCCGGGGAGGCAGGCCTTCCTCTTGGAGGAGGTCGACCAGGGCGCGGCCCAGCGTCCGGATCGAAGGTTTGTCCAGGGGATATTCTCCGGCCGCGGCCCGGATGCCATCGGTTCCGAACAGCTTTTCCATTTTCTTCTTTTCCCCCCTTCCCGCCGCCGGATTATTTTTCGATGAGGGTGATCCGGACCGAGGCCCGCGTCTGAGCCGTGGCGAACCTCAACTCGGGCCGGGGGAGGATCAAGTCGACCTCAAAGGTTTTCGGCTGGTCCAACCCGGTGATGTCCATGGGGCTGGTCCGGATCCGATCCTGGGGCTTGATCATGCTTTCCGGGCCCCGGACGAAGACCTTGGACGGGAGGAGATCGACTTGGTCGACCTTAAGCCCGGTCTTGGGCTGGCCGACGAGGACCGGTTGGATCTCCATCAGGACTTCCGCGCTCCGCTCGATCTTGAGATGGACTTTATTGGGAAAAACCCGGACAACCTTGGCTCCGGCCGGGACGGTCACGATATCGGGATTCAGCGGGTAATCCTCTTGGTTGACGTTCGCCCGGCTCAGGTTGAGAACGGCTTGGACGTCGGCCGAGGTCATCTGTCCGAGCATCCGGTTCGTCGCCCGGACGGTCACGTCGATCATCAACGGCGGCCGCTCGGTCATCTCGAACTCGGCCGAAAGGCCCTGGGGCTCGAGCCGGACCTGGAACGTCTTTTCGGAAACGATTTTCTCCTCCGGCATCAGGGTGATCCAGAGGAACACGGCCGTGAGGAACGCCAGGAGCTTGAGAAGTCCGTTGCGAAGGAATAGATCCCGGATCTTTTTCATCATTTTTTCAGGTATTCCAGGAGCCGGTCTTCCAGCTTGTTCCGGTCGATGAGGCGTTCGAGGGTTCCGCGCGTGGCCAGCGAGATTCCGCCCGATTCCTCCGAGACGATGACGACCGCCGCGTCGGTTTCCTGGGTCAGTCCGATGGCCGCCAGGTGACGGGTTCGGGTCGGGTAGGAAATCCGCATTTCATGGGTGGCCGGAAGCGGGAGAAGGCATCCGGCGGCCATGATCTTGTCGCCCCGGATGATCACCGCCCCGTCGTGCAGGGGCGAATGAGGGAAAAACAAGCTGACCAGGAGATCCTTGGTCAGCACGGCGTCGATGGGCGTGCCCCGCTCGGCGAAGGGCTCAAGGCTGACCTCGTTCTCGACCGCGATCAAAGCCCCGATCTTGCGGTCGGCCATGTAATCGACGGCCAGGCAGAGGTCCTCGATTTTTTCCTCAAACGAGCGGAGAGCCAGGGGCTTGCGGAACGACCGCGAGCCGATGCGCGTCAGGAACCTTCGGATCTCGGTCTGGAAGAGGACGATGACGGCGATGATGATATAGGTGACGAAGTTGCGGATGAGCCAGTTGGCGACGAACAGGTTGGCCCAGCGGGTGATGAGGTAAAGCAGGCCGATCAATCCGAGCCCGGCGGCCATGGGGTAGGCTTTGGATTCCTTGATCAGGACGAAAAAGGAGTAAATGATGATCGAGACGACGAGGATGTCGATGAAATCGACCAGCTTGAAGAGGTGAAGGGCGGTCAGGATGTTATCGAGCACGGCCGGCCTCCCGCGTCTCGGGATTCTCCCGGCCGGGCGGGCCGGACAAGATGGCGTCGGCCACCCGGGCCGCCCGCCGGGTGGATTGGACGTCGTGGACCCGAAGGATGTGGGCCCCGCGGGCCAGGCCGACGACGGCCGCGGCCAGCGATCCCTCCAGGCGCTCTTCCGGAGGAACGTCCAGAATCTTCCCGATCATCGACTTCCGGGACACGCCCATCACCACCGGCCGGCCGAGACCGGCGATCGTTTCCAATTCCCGGATCAAGGCGCAATTGTCCTCGAGCTGTTTGCCGAATCCGATGCCCGGATCGACGGCCAGGCTCTCCTTGTTCAAGCCGTAGGCGGCGGCGATTTCGATCTTTTCAGCCAGGAAGTCCCGGACCTCGGCCACGACGTCGTCGTAGCGCGGGGCGGCCTGCATGGTTTTCGGGACGCCTTGCATGTGCATCAGGATGAATCCCGCGCCGGTTTCCGCGGCCAGGACCAGCAGCCGGGGGTCCATCTCAAAGGAGCTGATGTCGTTGATGACGTCCGCTCCGGCCTCCAAAGCCGCCCGGGCCGTCTCGAACTTGGTCGTATCGACCGAGAGAAGGACCCGCGTTTGGGCTCGCAGCGAGGAAATCACCGGAACGACGCGCCGGATCTCCTCCTCGGCCGGAATGGGATCGGAGCCGGGGCGGGAGCTTTCCCCCCCGACGTCGATGATGTCGGCGCCCTCGTCGGCCAGTCGCAGGCCGTGGTCGACGGCCCGTCCGGGATCGAAATAGCGCCCGCCGTCGAAAAAGGAGTCGGGCGTGACGTTGAGAATCCCCATCACCCAGGTCCGCGCCCCCAGGAGGTGAGGCGCGCCCTTGACGCGGAAGACGGTTCCGGCCCTCACTTCACCTCGCGGTTCCCGGCCGGTTCCGGTGATTGTCCCTCCTCTTCGGATGATGGGGGAGGGGAGGAGGCCGGTTTGCCCAAAATCGCGTTAATTTCGTCCGACGACAGGACTTCCCGCTCGAGGAGCTGCTTGACGATGGCTTCCAGCAGATCCCGGTGTTCGCCGATGATCTTCTCGGCCCGGCCGTAATTGCGCTGGACGATCTTCTTGACTTCCTCGTCGATCGCCTCGGCGGTTTTCTCGCTGTAGTTCTTGTGGGCGGTCAGCTCGCGGCCGAGAAAAATCAGGTCGTCCCGCTCGCCGAAAGTCAGCGGGCCGAGGTCGCTCATGCCCCACTGGCAGACCATCCGCCGGGCGATTTCCGTGGCCCGCTCGAAATCATTGGCCGCGCCGGTCGTGATCTGGTTGAGGAACATGAGCTCCGTGACCCGGCCGGCCATCAGCACGGCCAGTTGGGATTCGAGATAGGCTTTCCCGTACGTGTAGCGGTCGTCGAGGGGGAGCTGCTGGGTCAGGCCGAGGGCCATCCCCCGGGGGATGATGGTCACCTTGTGGATCGGGTCGGCCTCGGGGATCATGGCCGCGACCAGGGCGTGCCCGGCTTCGTGATAGGCCGTGCTTTTTTTCTCCTCGTCGCTGATGATCATGCTTTTCCGCTCGACGCCCATGAGGACCTTGTCCTTGGCGTATTCGAGGTCCTTCATCCTGACCTTGTCCTGCTCCAGGCGGGCCCCGTTGAGAGCGGCTTCGTTGATCATGTTGGCCAGGTCGGCCCCGCTGAAACCGGGGGTCGAGCGGGCGATGACCTTGAGGTCGGCGTCGTCGGCCAGCGGAATTTTTCGGGTGTGGACCTTGAGGATTTCCTCGCGGCCTTTGACGTCGGGCATGTTGACGACGATCCGCCGGTCGAAGCGGCCCGGCCGGAGAAGGGCGCTGTCGAGGATATCGGGACGGTTAGTCGCGGCGATGAGGATGATGCCCTCGTTGGAGTCGAAGCCGTCCATTTCGACGAGCAGCTGGTTGAGAGTCTGTTCGCGCTCGTCGTGCCCCCCGCCCAGCCCGGCCCCGCGCTGGCGGCCGACGGCGTCGATTTCGTCGATGAAGATGAGGCAGGGGGCGTGCTTCTTGCCGTTTTCGAATAAGTCCCGGACCCGCGAGGCCCCGACGCCGACGAACATCTCGACGAAATCGGACCCGCTGATGGAGAAGAAGGGAACCTCGGCTTCGCCGGCGATCGCCCGGGCCAAGAGCGTCTTGCCCGTGCCCGGGGCGCCGACGAGGAGAACCCCCTTGGGGATCCGCCCGCCGAGCTTCTGGTATTTCTGCGGCTCCTTGAGGAATCCGACGATTTCCTTGAGCTCCTCCTTGGCCTCCTCGACGCCGGCCACGTCCTTGAACGTCACTTTCTTCTGGACGGTCGAGAAGAGCTTGGCCCGGCTTTTGCCGAAGGACATGGCCTTGTTGCCGCCGGCCTGCATCTGCCGCATGAAAAAGAACCAGAAGACGACGATCAGCACGAGCGGCGACCAGGTGAACAGGACCGACAGCCAGGTCGCCCGGTTGGCGTCCTTGACGGTGATGTCGACTTTGTTCTGGCGGAGGACGGGAACGAGGCCGTCGTATTGCGAGGGGATGATCGTCTTGAACGCCGTTCCGTCGCTCCGATAGCGCCCGGTGACGTTGACGCCGTCGATCGTGACTTTCTCGACGCGCTGGGCTTCGACGTCGTCGATGAACCGGCTGAACGGGATGTCGGCGCTGGACATCTCCCGCGCTTGGAAAACGCTCCACAGGATGATGACGAGAATCCCCGCCACCAGCCAAAACAGCATATTCTTCAGGGATTGATTACGTTTAACGGCCATGGACCTTCCTTTGGGCGCCTCATTTTAACACGGATCAGGGAAGGTGAAAAGGAGGAATTGCGTCGCGGCGTTCTTGCGGGCGACCCGGGTCTCGTTTCGGGAGCCGATGATCCCCCTGGCCGGCCTGGAGAATCAATTCGAAAAGATCCATATGGGCTCCGCTTTGGAGGTGAAGGATGAAAACCTCCGCCGGCTCTTCCGGCAAATGGCCCGGGACGACCGGGAGCATCGAATCGTCCTGGAGGAAATCCTTCAGCCGCCGGTTTGAGAAGGAATCGGCGCGGCGGCCGCGGCTCGGAAGCCGAGGCCTCGAATTTAGCCCGAAACGGCGGAAGAAAGAGCTTTCGGAAGCGGAAAGTCCGCTTGACGATCGCCGCCTTTTGGCGTATGATCTGACCCCTTCCCGTGGGGCTGTAGCTCAGTTGGGAGAGCGCTTGAATGGCATTCAAGAGGTCGCCAGTTCGATCCTGGTCAGCTCCACCAGCGCCGCTCCTTTTCCTGTTCTTGGTTGCTTCTCCCTTCGTTTCAACCGTTGAGGCGGTCCTCTCCTCGGACGGCGGCCGTCAAGACGCGCCGGCCGGCCCGGCCTCCTGGAGCCGCTTGGAAAAAGAGGATTTTCTGCGGACGGCCGGGATCGTCGGCAGGGTCGGCGTCCTGGGAGGCGTCACCAAGTCCGTCCGGATTACGTTGGGGAACGAGCGGGGGACGCACGACGCCCACGTCCAGACGATCGACCAGGCGGCGGCGAAGTTCGAGGGCCAGGGCGGCCAATGGGAGCTCAATTTCCGGGATACCTATAAATTCAACGTCGCCGCCTACCTCCTCGACCGGATGCTCGACCTGAACATGGTTCCGGTGACGGTCGAAAGGATCGTGGACGGGAAACCGTCCGCCGTCACCTGGTGGATCGACGACGTCCTGATGGATGAGAAGGAGCGCCTGGCCAAGAACGTGACTCCGCCCCGGTGGGCCCGTCCCAATTGGAACCGGCAGATCAACATCCTGCTGGTTTTCGATCAGCTCATCGCCAACCGGGACCGCAACCTGGGGAACATCATCATCACGAAGAATTGGACGGTTTGGCTGATCGACCACACCCGGGCGTTCCGCATGTACAAGGAGTTGATCGAGCCCGGAAATCTCACGGCCTGCGACCGGGCTCTTCTGGCCGATCTCCGCCGGCTGGACCGGGCCTCGCTTGAGAAAGAGTTGGGCGGCTTCCTCGCCGGCATGGAGATCGACGGGCTTTTGGCCCGGCGGGACCGGATCGTGGAACTTTTCGACGGCAAGATCGCCCGCGAGGGGGAGGACGCCGTCCTGTTTGACTACTTGATCGCCCGCCGGCCGCGGCGCTGAGGGCGTCCCGGCCTCCGCCGGAGACGGTTGTCGCCGTTTTCGGACGGACCGCCGCCCGGGATCACCCTGAGGACCAGGCGTCCGCGTCCTTGGTATGAATCTTGCACAATGGATTTTGGAGCGCGGGCTGCGCCCGCATTCTTGACTTGGCTGCGCCGGGACGGTAGGATAGGAGAGGTTGTGACCGCCTGAATCGAGAAAGGATGCGAGCATGAAAAAAGCCGCCGTTTTCCTCAGTCTTTCGATTTTCCTGGCTTCCCTTTTTGTTTTTATCGCCGATGCCCAGGCCGGCGTCCAGGGGACGATCAAGGGCGTCGTCAAGGACAAAAAAGGGAATGTTGTCGAGGGCGTTAAGATCACAATCGTCTCCCTCCAGTATTCGGCCGTGAAATACACCCTCAAGACCAACGCCAAGGGCGAATACTTCCAGATCGGGCTTCAGCCGGATTACTACCAGGTCAAGGCGGAGAAAGACGGCTTTTTCCCGATCTTCGTCGAAAAGCAGGTGAGGATCCAGGACGTGCTCGAGGTTAATCTCGAGCTGGAGGAAGGCAATTATTACGTCGGGGGGGAGTCGCCCGGCGAGAAGGATTTCAAGCAGGGGAACGAGCTGTTCCAGGCCGGCAAGTACGAGGAAGCGATCGCCGCTTACGAGGCCGCCATCGGCAAGGAAGCCGGCGAGCCCACCTATCTCAACAACCTCGGAACGACTTACATGAAGATCGGGAACAACGAGAAAGCCATCGCGACCTTCACGAAAATGCTGGAAATCCAGCCGGAAAGCTACAGCGCCAACAAAAATCTAGGTTCGCTCTTCGGCGAGGCCAAGGACTATCAGGGCGCCCTGCCCTATTACGCCAAGGCCTCGGAGCTCTCCCCGAATGATCCGGATGCTTTCTACAATCTCGGGGCCTGTTACTTGAACCTCCAGGAATACGACAAGGCCGAGGCGGCCTTCCTCAAGGTGAAGGAGCTGACGCCGGATTACGCTCCGGCTTACTACCAGTTGGGAATGATCTACGTCAATCAGAATAAAAAGCCCGAAGCCGTCGAAAACCTGGAACGGTACATCGAGCTGGCTCCCGACGAGCCCAACGCGGATATCGCCAGGAGAATTCTGGCCTATTTGAAATAAACCCGGAACCAAGTCCGGGCGGACGCTCCGGCGGACCGAAGCGGACGATCCTCCGCCGCAACGAAACGGGCGAACGAGAAGTTTGGGAGGTCGGACGATGATGAAGAACACCCGCGGAAGGAGACTGCCGGCGATGCTCGCCGTCCTGGCGTTCGGCCTCTCCGGAGCGGCCTTCGGGCAGGATCCGTCGGCCCAGGTCCCCAAGACGCCGGAAAAGAAAAAAGAAGAGCCGGCCGGCAAGATGCCGGAACGATACGAGAAGTGGCTCAACGAGGAAGTCATCTACATCATCTCCCAGAACGAGCGCGACGTTTTCAAATCCCTGAAGACGGACGAACACCGGGAGGGCTTCATCAAGACGTTCTGGAAAAGGCGCGACCCGACCCCAGACACCCCCGTCAATGAATTCCGGGAGGAGCATTACCGGCGGATCGCGTATGCCAACAAGACGTATTTTGAAGGGAAAGCCGGCTGGCGGACCGACCGGGGAAGGGTCTATATCATGTTCGGCCCCCCCGATTTCTTCGAGACGAATCCCGGCGGCGGCCGTGGTTTCCTGCTGGGCGTGAACGCCCCGACGGCCGAATTTCCGGCCGAGGTCTGGACATACCGGGAGATCCCCGGATTGAAGGAGCGGATCGGCCGGGTGGATTTCACCTTCGTCAATTACTACAGCGCGGGATCCTGGCAGCTCACCTCCAATCCCGCCCTGGCCAACGCCCTCAGGAACGTCTCCCTGCCCGCCCGCTACGCCGGCTACGGCGACATGGACCTGAAGGACGGGCACGCCTATTCGGCGACCACGGCCTCCCAGGTGGGCCAGGGCCAGTTCATGCAGAGCGCCATCGAGCAGCTCCAGGTCATGGCCGAGCTGACCAAGTCGCGGGGAGAGGTGCTCGAGGAATTGGAGCGGTCCGAGCGGCTCCGGCGGCTGCGGGGGATCGTCGAGTCCAAGCCGTCCTTGGCCGGCCTCTCGTTTCATGCCCGGGAAAGCTTCCTGGCGGGCGGCGACGGAATGACTCTCGTTCCGATCAGCCTGGAGATCGCGGCCAAGGACGTGGCCTTCCGCCCGGTCGAGGACCGGTACCGGGGCATGGTTAATTTTTACATCGAGGTCAAGGACGACAAAGGGACGGCCTTCCAAGCGAGCGACCGCTTGGAGATGAATCTCAAGGAAGAAAGCTATCGGAGACGATACGCCGACTTCTATCAATACAAGCAGAGCCTGAGCCTGAAGCCGGGCAAGTATTTCCTCCACATGGTCGTTTGGGACGAGTACAACAGCAATGTCGGATACGTCGACCGCTGGATCGACGTCCCGGCGTTCCCGGCGGAGGATCTGAGTCTCAGCGACATCATCCTGGCCCGGGCCGTCCGAAGAGTGGAGAACAAGACCCAGGACGCGCCGATGAACCTTCAGGACATCCCCGCCCTCAAAGCCCTGGAGAAGACGAATTTGAAAGTCCCCGACAAGCTCAGCCTGTCCGGCCAGAAGAGCGGGCCGTTCCTTTTCGGCAACCTGGAAGTCAATCCCAACACTCTGGCGGCGATCGCCCCGGGCGGCGATTTGATCTTCTTCTACCAGATCAACAATCCGACTTACGACGAGGAAAGCGGCACGGCCCGAATCCGGATCGAAAATCAGATCTGGCAGGGGACCAAGCTTGTGGCTGTGATCGACGACATCCCGGAACTGAAGGTCCCGATCGCCCAAAAGGCGGCCGGACCTTTAAACAGCAGCGGCAAATACAGCCTGGGATCCCTCCCGCCCGGAAGCTATGTGCTGCTGGCGCGGGTCGGGGATCTTTTTTCAGGGAAGACGGCGGAGAAACGCATCGCTTTTAAAATCGAAAAGTAGATCGCGTCCGTCCGGCCTCCCCCTGGAAAAATCCAATTTATTGAAATATATCCAATTTATTGAATCGCGCTTTTTAAAGCGTTATTCCCCGTTTTTATAATTATATTTATTATCAACAATTTATGGGCGATTTATTGACGAAAAAAAATGGCATGGATATTGCATTAAAAAGAACTAGATCCTAGATCGAGGAAGAGAGTAAATCGAAAAAGAGAGTAATATGAACTCGAAAATATATTTTCAGGAGGTGATAATTAAACGGATAAGCGCGAATGAAAAAACGGTTGGTTGTTTCCGCCGCGGCAATCCATATTCAGCCGCTGCGAGAAGGGGAAAAAACAAATCCCGAGTCATCGGGACCGAGGAGGAATTTGAATGAATTTGAGAAAGCTGACAATCCTATTTGCTGCTTTCCTCATGGTGACCTCCCTCGGCTTGGCGCAATCCAAGGACTATGGCACGTTTATCGGCGCTGTTTACAGCACCGAAGGCACTCCGCTTCCCGGAGTCTCCATCACGGCCAAGAACCTGGATATGGGCTTAAGCCAGTCGACGATCACCAACGACCAGGGCTTTTACCGGATTGAGCGCCTGCCCCGGGGCAAATACACCCTGACGGCGGCCCTGCCCGGATTCAAAACCCTGATCAAAGAAGGCCTTGAGCTTTCGATCGGCGCCGAGGTGAAGATCAACTTCGACCTGGAAATCGGCGACATCGAAGAGGAAGTGACCGTCATCGGAGTCACCCCGCTCGTCGAGACGACGCGGGCCCAGGTCTCCACGGTCATCACCGAGAAAGAGTTCCTGAGCTATCCCCAGGGCAACCGCGACTACACGTCGCTGATCGCCTATGCTCCGGGAACGCTTCCCGGCGCGGGCCGGTCCGGCTATGCCATCAACGGCATGAGAGGATCGTCCAACAACTTCCAGATCGACGGCATCGACAACAACGACAACGGGACGGCCAACGGCAGCGGCAACATCACCAGCATGCCGCCCGAGGCGATTCAGGAGTTCCGTCTGGTTTCGAACAACTTCTCGGCCGAATACGGCCGCAACTCCGGCGGCATCATCAACGCCGTCATGAAGTCCGGAACCAACGAGCTTCACGGAAGCGCCTGGGTGTTCCACAAGGGAACGGGCGGATTCTTCTCCAGCGAGGACTGGCTGACCCACGATTACATCGAGCAGGACAGAACCCAGTACGGGGCGACGATCGGCGGCCCGATCATCAAGGACAAGACGTTCTTCTTCGCCACGTTCGAAGGCGTCATGGAAAACTACGGCAGCGCCACGCCGTATTATTTCTTCACGCCCGACGCCATCAAGAGGGCCGGCCCGACCGCCAAGGTCTTCTTCGACAAAGTCGGCTCGAACTATCCCGTTCCGACGTATGATTTCATCGACGTCGACGGGGACGGCTCGATCGACGCCGGCCGGTATATTTGGGACGGCACCGGCAAGTACCGGGGCTACACCGGCGGCTTGAAGATCGACCACATCTTCTCCGAGAAGGACAGAATCGCCGTCCGGTGGCTGTTCAACACCTACACCGATAAGTGGGATTTCGCCAACGTTCCCGGCAACATCAAGGAAGTCCCCTATGCCTACCACACCGGCGGCCTCACGTGGCTGCATCTCTTCAGCCCGACGATGTACAACGAAGTCCGGCTGGGCTACCACAGAGACTATGCCGATTGGAAACGGGTCGCCCCCGAGATTCCTCAGCTCGGCGGCTACACCTATTTCAACGACGGCGTCCACGCCATCGGCGACTGGGCCAACATGCCCCAGGAATTCACCAACAACACCTATCAGCTGGTCGACGTCCTGAACTTCCAGGCCGGCAACCACAGCATCAAGGTGGGCGGCGAGCTCCGTCTCTGGAATTCCGACTCCATGTTTGACGCCAACGTCGCGGGAGCTTATTACTTCTTCGATTCGACCTGGTTCCTGTATGACCTCGGCGCTTACTACCTGTACATCGGCGCCGATCCGCCCGATCCGCCGAAGGACAACCCCTATGTCAAGGGCGATCCGTACGGCGAGTGGAAACAGGGCGATTCCCGGAGAAAATGGCAGGGCCTCGAAGGCGGCGTTTTCGTCCAGGACGACTGGCGGGTGACCGAGCGGTTCACCCTCTCCCTCGGACTGCGGTGGGAATACTACGGCGTCCCCGAGGAGAAATCCGGCAAGGGCATCAACATGCCCGCTTTCGGCACCAAGGCCGGCTTTGATTCCAAGCAGGTCATCGAGGGCGTCGAGGGCGAGGAAGGCGTCCGCTATCTCATTTTCGACGGCCGCCAGCTCCTCGGCAAGGGCCTCTGGAACCCCTACTACCTGGCGTTCGCCCCGAAAGTCAGCTTTGCTTGGGACGTGACCGGCGACGGCAAGACGTCCCTCCGCGGCGGCTTCGGCATTTCCTACGACCGGACGTTCAACAACACCTATGAGAACGACCGGTTCAACTATCCCGACTTCACATTCGTCGGCCTCCTCGGGATCCTGGACGGCTCCCCGGCCATCGATGTTTCTTATCCCGCGGTCGTCCCCATGGCCAACGTGTCCGGTTACGGAGCGAGCCTCCGCTGGATGCTCCCCGATCTGAAGCCCCAGAAGGCCTATAACTGGCTGTTCGGCATTCAGAGAGAGCTGTCCTCCAACGTCTCGATCGAGATCAACTACACCGGCTCTCACGGAGCCAACCTCGGCTCGATTCAGCGGCCCAACCGGTTCACCGGCGACAAGCTCGACAATACCCGGACCGGCATCAACCCCTACTGCGCGATCACGGGCGTCAACCTGAGAACCCAGAACCTCGAGTCCGACTACAACGCCCTGACGGTCACGTTGAACAAGAGATTCTCCGACGGCTGGTCCTGGTACACCGCCTACACGTTCGGCTATGCCTACGACCAGAACTCCGACTACTTCGGCGACAACACCTCCATGGAAGCCGTGTCCAATGAGCGGATCGACATGGAGTACGGCTTCGCCCAGTTCGACCGGAGACACCGGGTCGTCGGCGGATTCGTCTACGACATCCCCTGGTTCAAGAACTCCGACAACTGGCTCCTGAAGAACATCATCGCCGGCTGGCAGATCGCCGGCAACTTCGACATCACTTCGGGCGCGCCGTTCACCATCGCGGCCTCCGCGGCGGCTTACGATTGGAACTATGACTGGGACAACAACGACCGGCCGCTGTGGCTGGGTGATGACGACACCGACATCATCACTTGGACCAACGGGCGTCCCGGTTGGGACAAGAGCAATTTCGGCATCCCGGTCAAGCCCGCCGGCCCGAACGACTTGAGCTACTACGACCAGACCTTCGCCGAGCGGAACCAGTTCCGGTGGTTCCCGACCCACAACATCAACATCGCCCTGCAGAAATACTGGGTCCTGAACGTCGGCGGCAAGGAATTCACCATCCAGGGCATTTTCGAGGTCTTCAACCTGCTCAGAAGCTACTTCTGGGCGTTACCTCGCACCACGTGGCAGTCGGCCGACTTCGGCGTTTCGACGAGAATGAACGGCCGCCGGACCTCCCAGGTCTCGCTCCGGATCATGTTCTAAGGCACGCGCACAAGCACCACGCACGAGTTCAAAACCCCGCCCCGGTCAACCCCGGGGCGGGGTTTTTTTTCGGCTCGATCTTTGCTATATTCAACGTATGCGCGACATGACGAATCACAAGCGTTTTCCGGGACGGTCGTCCGGCCGCGTCCGTCCCCATAACAGCCTCGTCTTCCTTGTCGTTCTCCTCTGGGCCGCGGCCGGCGTGCGGCTCTCCGGCGCCCCCCCCCAAGGCAAGGTCCGGCGGGACGACGGCTTGAACATCCTCCTGGTCACCCTGGACACGACCCGGGCCGATCGCATCGGCGCCTACGGCTGGGCCAAGGCGAAAACCCCGGTGATCGACACCCTGGCCGCCGGAGGCGTGCGGTTCGCCAACGCCTACTGCCCGGCGCCCCTGACCCTTCCCTCCCACGCCTCGATCCTGACCGGGACTTATCCCCTTTACCACAAGGTCCGCAACAACGGTTCTTATTACCTGGGTCCGGAGGCCGTCACCCTGGCCGAGCGTCTCAAGGAAAAAGGATACCGGACGTCGGCCGTCGTCGCCTCGTTCAACGTCGACTCCCGGTTCGGCTTGGACCAGGGATTCGACTTCTATGACGACCAGTTCAGCGACGACGAGATGCTCAAGACGTTCCGGTCCGAGAGGCGGGCGGACGAGGTGGCCGACGCCTTCCTGTCCTGGTTTGCGGGGCATGCCCAGGAAAAATTCTTTGCCTGGGTCCATTTTTATGATCCGCACATGCCCCATGACGTCCCGTCCCCCTACAAGGAGGAATTCGCCGGGGATCTCTACGACGGCGAAATCGCCTACATGGATCATCACTTCGGCCGGATCATCGACCGGTTGAGGGAGACGAAGGTCCTGGACAAAACCCTGATCGTCATCGCCGGCGACCACGGCGAAGCCCTGGGGGACAAAGGCGAGCTGGATCACGGCATCTTCATCTATGACGTGACGATGAAAGTCCCTCTCATTTTCTACGGGCCGAAGGTCCTGCCCGCCGGACAGGTCTCCGCTTCCCGGGTGCGTCTGATCGACATCATGCCCTCGATCCTCGATGTCGCCGGGATTCCGGCGAACAAGGAAATCCAGGGGACAAGCCTTCTGCCCTTCATCGAGGGGAAGCGGAAGGATGATTTATCGTGTTACTTGGAAAGCTACTATCCCCTGGAAACCTACGGCTGGTCGCAGCTTCTGGGCTTCATCGACGGGGACTGGAAATATATCCAGGCGCCCCGCTCGGAACTTTACAACCTCGAGCAGGACGCCCTGGAGGAAACGAATCTCTTCTCGAAGGAAGGCAAAACCGCCGCCGCGCTGGATAAGAAGCTGGTGGCCGCGATCCGGGATTATTCCTCGAAGGCGGACGCGGGCCGGAGAAAGCTGAGCCGGGAGGAGGAGGAACGGCTGCGGTCCCTGGGCTACGTCGGCTCCGACGCCTCGGTAAAAATCCCCAAGGGTCCTCTGCCCGATCCCAAGGACCGGATGAACGAGTTCAAGCTTCTTTATGATGCGAAGCTGGCCGAATACGAAGGGCGCCTCGACGAATCGGAAAAAAACTACCGGATGGTTCTCGATATGGCCCCGGATGTCTCCTGGCATTACATCAGCCTGGCCATTCTCATGGCCCGGCAGAAACGCTTCGACGAGGCCATCAAGGTGCTCAAGACCGGCATCGACCGGATCCCCGACTCCGTCGTCCTCATGTCCCGGCTGGCCAGCTTTTACATGAGGGTCGGCGATTTCAAGGGCGCTTACGAGATGAGCGTGGCCACCTTGGCCCTCGACCCCCGGCATTTCGACGCCCTGGTCATCGCCGGCTGGTCGGAGGACATGCGGGGAAATTGGAAAGCCTCGGCCGACTTTTTCGGGAGGGCCCTGGAAATCGAGCCGGAAAATAAATTCACCCGGCTGAAATACGCGTATGCCCTGGGCGCCCTGGGACGCGGGGAGGAAGCCGCGGCGATCGACGAAAAGCTGAAATCGGAATATCCCAAGGACGGCCGGATCTACAAGGATCTGGGCGTCATTTACACGGCGCTCAGGAAGATGGACCTGGCCGAGGAAAACCTCGCCAAGGCGGTCGAGTACAGCCCCAATCCCGACAATTACCTGGCCTACGCGGCCATCCTGGAACGGGTCGGCAAGCTTCCCGAGGCCGTCGTCAATCTGAAGCTTTATTTGGAAAACACGCGGGAGGGCAACACCCCCCGGAAGCAGCAAGCCCAAAAAGTCCTGGCCGAATGGGAAAAGCGGATCAAGGAATAGGGGATCCCCTTTCCTTGAGGATGTCTCGATGTCAATACGCAAGAAAAGAAACGGCCGGCTCGGACGGTCGAAGCGCCGGATCGCCTCCTTCCTCTTGATTCCGGCGGCCGCCGGGATCGGCCTGGTCCTGTCCGCGGGGGCCGCGGACAAGGTGAAAAAGGACGCCGGTCTCAATGTCCTTCTCGTCACCCTGGACACGACCCGGGCCGACCGTCTCGGCTGCTACGGATTCGCCAAAGCCCGGACGCCGAACCTGGATTCCCTGGCGGCCGGCGGCGTCCGGTTCGCCAACGCTTACTGCCCTACCCCGATGACCCTTCCCTCCCACTGCTCGATCCTGACGGGGACGTATCCCATCTATCACAAGGTCCACAACAACGGGACCTATTATCTCAACCCCGAGATTCTCACCCTGACCGAGCGGTTCAAGGAGAACGGCTTCCGGACGGCGGCGTTCGTCAGCTCCTTCAACGTCGATTCCCGGTTCGGAACGGACAAGGGATTCGAGGTCTACGACGACACGTACGGCCGGGACGAAATGATCAAGACCTTCCGCTCGGAACGGTCGGCCGCGGAAACGTCAGCCGCCTTCATCGGCTGGCTGGACGGCCTGGGCGGAGCGAAATTCTTTGCCTGGGTCCACTATTACGATCCTCACATGCCCTATCGTCCCCCCTCTCCGTTCCGGGAGCAGTTCCCCGGAGATCCCTACGACGGCGAAATCGCCTCGATGGATCATGCCTTCGGCGCGGTTTTGGCCAAGCTCAAGGAAAAGAACCTCCTGGACAAGACGCTGATCGTGATCGCCGGCGATCACGGCGAAGCCCTGGGGGAAAAAGGCGAAGTGGACCACGGCGTGCTGATCTACGATGTGTCGATGCGCATTCCCTTCATTTTATTCGCGCCGCGAAACCTTCCGGCGGGGAAGGTCGTCGACGCCCGCGTCCGGCTGATCGACATCATGCCCACGGTCCTGGACCTGGTGAAGCTTCCTTCCGTCAAGAATGTCCAGGGCGCGAGCCTCCTCCCCTTCATCGAGGGGAAGAGAACCGATGATCTCACCTGTTACCTGGAAAGCTATTACCCCCTGGAGACGTACGGCTGGTCGGAGCTTGTCGGGGTCATCGACAAGGACTGGAAATACATCCGGGCCCCCCGGCCGGAGCTGTACAACATCAAAACGGACAAGGACGAAAATCGGAATCTTTACGAGTCCGACCCGCAAACGGCCGCGGCCCTCCGGAAGAAGTTCGACGACGTTCTCCGGGAGAACACCTCGAACCTGGTCCTGAGCCGGCGGAAAATGAGCCTGGTGGAGGAGGAACGCCTGCGGTCGCTCGGCTACGTCGGCGGCGACGGCGCGGTGAAGCTTCCCAAGGGGCCTCTTCCCGACCCGAAGGACAAGATGGGCGAGTTTCGCATCCTGATGGCCGCCGTTCAGAGCGAATGGGACGGAGACATGGCCGCCGCCGAGAAAAATTACCGGGAAATGGTCCGCCTGGCCCCCGACGTCGCCTGGCGCTACCTGGACCTGGCGATTTTCCTTTCGAAAAACAAACGCCTGCCCGAGGCGGCCGCGGTCCTCGAGCAGGGCTTGACCCGGCTGCCGGACGCCTTCCCCCTCTATTCCCGGCTGGCTCATTTTTATATGGGGCTCGGCAAGCTCCAGGAAGCGCTGGACATGAGCCGGGCGGCCCTCCGGATGGATCCCCGCTATTTCGACGCCCTGGTCATCGCCGCCGCCGTGGAGGACGCCCGGGGCAATTGGGCCGAATCCGTCAAATATTATAAAACGGCCCTGGACGTTGAACCCGAAAACCGGATGGTCGGCATGAAGTATGCCTACGCTCTGGCGGCGTCGGGCTCCGGGGAGGAGGCGGCGGCCATCGACGAAGCCCTAAAGCGGGAAGATCCGAAGGATTTCCGGATCTACTTGGACCTGGGCGTCATCTATACCTCCCTGGGCAAGCTCGATCGGGCGGAAGAGAACCTGGCCCGGGCGGTGGAGATCTCTCCCTCGCCCGAGACCCATTTCAACTACGCCGTCATCCTGGAGCGCGTCGGCAAGCTGGCCGAGGCCGCCAAGCATCTGCGCCTGTACCTCCAGAAGACGCCGGAGGGCGAGACGACGCGGAAAGCCGAAGCCCGGAAAGCCCTGGCCGACTGGGAAAAGCGCCTCCGCTGAGGCGCTTTTCCGCGGCCGCCGCTCTTGTCCGGCCGGGGCAAGATATTTTAAACGGCAAGACATATCGCCCGTCGGAAAGATTTTAGACGGCCTGATTCGCCGGTTTGAAAATCGTTCCGGGGTGTGCTAGCATTCTTCTTTAACGGAATCCATCCTTTAATCCATGGAGGCGTTCATGAAAAGATATGCCGTTTGGAGCATTGTTTTTCTCGCCCTGTTCGCTTTCTTATACACGGCCCCGGCCGGAGCCGCGAAGAAAAAGGAAGCCGACAAGTACGAGAATTGGATGAAGGAAGAAGTCAAGCTTCTCATCACGTCGGAGGAAGAATCCGCGTTCAAGAAGCTGAAAACCGACGAGGAAAAGGACAAGTTCATCGCCTTGTTCTGGGCCAAGCGCGATCCGTCGCCCCTCGACAAGGCCAACGAGTTCAAGGACGAATGGTACGCCCGCTTGGAATACGTCAACAAGACGTACTCCAAGGGCTCGATCGCCAAGGGGTGGCATACGGACATGGGCCGGGTCTACATGATTTTCGGCCCTCCGGCCCAGGTCCGCGGAGGCGGATCGGGCCAGGTGAGGCCGGAATCGGCCGGCGGCTCCCAGATCATGGGGCCCCCGGAAACCTGGGTGTATCAGCCCATGCCCGCCCTTGGATTGAACAGCGAGTTCACGGTCACTTTCCTGAACCAGCAGTTCGGCTACGACCTGGACGAAATGACGCCCCAGCCCGTCCGCCATGCCTTGGACATCTTTTCCAAAGTCGTCATTTTCAATCCCGACCTCAAAGAGCTTCCCATGTACAAGTTTTCCCTGGATGAAAGCTCGACCGAGGGGAAGCTGATCAATGAATTCATCGCCGGCGGCCGGGAAATCAACCAGATTCCCCTGGAATGGACGCCGATTTACACCCGGGCGATGAGCGGCAGCACGTACGTCTCCTTCCTGGTCCGGATCGATGCCCGGGGCCTTGACCGGAAAAAACTCCGGGACGTGACGTTCTTCGGACGTCTCCAGGGGGAAGGCGAGGAGGTTCAGGAATTCCTGCATCCGCTCAAGCTCGATCAGGACAAGTCCGACATAATGCTGGCGGTCTTCGGCTTTCCGGCCAAGGCCGGCAAATCGGTCCTTTATCTCGGCGCCGAGGACAAGGACAAGGAGCTTCACACCCTGGTGAAGGCCGATCTGGATGTGCAGAACTTCTGGAACGATGAGCTGAACACGAGCTCGCTCATCCTCAGCTCCCAGGTCATTTCCAAGCCCAAGGAAGAGGCCGGGGCGGAATTCAGCCCCTTTGTCACGACCGACTACAAGGCCGCCCCGCGCTGGGGCAACGCCTTCAAGCCGAGCGAGTTTCTGAGCGTCCTCTATCAGGTTTACAACGCCAAAACCCAGGACGGCGCGCTCGACCTGTCGATCGATTACTTCATCATCTCCGACGAAGCCGGCTACCGGCTGAATCCCCAGACGGTCAAGACCAAGGTCGAGGAAAACATGGCCGTGGCCTGCGGAACGGAGGTCCCCCTCTCGCCGCTCAAGCCGGGCAAGTACACGTTCAAGATCAGGGTCACGGACAAGATCGCCGGCAAGAACGTGGAGAAGACCGCGCCGTTCGTGGTCGAATAACAGGCCGGTCATGCTTTGCTCCCCGCGCGGCTTTGTCGCCGCGGTCTTGGTAATCACGGCCGCGGCCTGCGCTCCGGTGGTCCCGGAGGATCCGAACACGATCGAAATCACGAAGGTCGGGAGCTATTCCTATATGCGGCAGAGCCGTGATTTGGCCATCGTCGTCGACGTGGAGATGGCCCGGAAGCGGACCGAGGAGGCGTATTTCCCCCTGGGGATCAAGATCGCCAACAAGCGCCTCGGCCAGGTGATTGTCGACCGGGAGACCCTGGTCCTCGTGGATGAGAACGGCCGGATTTACTCCATGCCGGGCGTCGTCGAGCTCGAGCGGAATTACGACAAGCTCGTTCCGGATCACAAGTTCCAGAGCCAGACCGGGATCATGGGCGACACGCTCTTGACCGGCTTCTCCTATTACCAGAAAGCCGACAGCCGCTTTTTCCCCCAAGTCCAGGGCGGCGGCCGGGTGATCGATTCGGTGAAAATCCGGGCGCACGGGTACCTGGAAGACATGATTTATTTCCCGATGCCCGAGGGGGGGATCAAGGGAAGGATGCTCCGTCTCCGGCTGGACGTCTACGAGCTCGAAAAGCCGTTCGAGATCGTCTTTCCCGTTCAGTAGGGCCTTCGGGCGGATCGCCGCAGCCGGCCGGACTCAGTCCGGCCGGCTTTCTTTTTCTTGCTCGAGGAGAACGTCGGATCCTTGGGCGTTCAGGTCGCCGCCGACGGTCCCGTCCGTTCCCAGGAATCCCAAGCAGTCGGGATGAAGGGGCATGACCCCGAACGTCTCGCGGCCCGTTTCGTCCCGGAGAAGACCCAGCGGGTAAAGACGGCAGACGAGCGGCCGGACCGGATGAACGCGGCAGAGGCCGGCCTCCAGGAAAACGCAGTCTCCGTTGGAGGCGGAGAGCAGCTCCCCCGATTCCGAGTCGAGAAAATCCGTCGTGAAGCGTTCTTCCGGCACCCCGAGGAAGACGGCCAGGCGCTTCCGCTCGGAGGGGGAAAGCATCAGGCGCTTGTTGGCGCAGCAGACGCCGCAGCGTCGGCAGTGGAAGGAATAGGGGCTCTCCCGGTCCAGCCGGAACGACAGCGCGCCGTCGTCCTCGTCGAACAACCCCTCACCCGATGATTTGAAGGGCGGCGGGAAGGATCCCGATCTCCAAGTCGTTGAATCTCGTCCGGCCGTCGTTCGTCCCGAGGATGTCTCCGTCGGCCTGGATCTCCATGGGAACCTCGGACCGGAGACGGAAAACACCGGCCTGCCGGAACTCGACTTGGCGGAGCCGTCCATGCCGCCCTTTCCCGGCCAGGCGGTATATCTCGGCCAGGCGGAGAAAACGGCAGGGCTTGATGAGGCAAAGATCGAGAAGGCCGTCGTCGGTTCGAGCCTCGGGGGCGATGATTTTTCCCGTCGCCCAGTAGCGGATGTTGGAAAACACGGCCGCCAGAATCTTTCCGGAATAGGCCGGCCCGCCGTCCTCGATGTCGAGGCGGAGCGGCACCTCCCGCGACCAGAGAGCGGCCCGGACAGCCAGATAACCGGCCGCCCATTGCCGCCGGGCCGTTTTCCTCCTCCGCTCGGCCATGCGGGCGACCCGCCGGTTGACAACCGCCCCCAGCCCGACGTTGGCCTGCCCGAGGAAACAGCCCAGGACGGATTCTCCGGCCCGGACGAGGCCGAGGTCGATCGCCCGGGTCCGTCCTTCTTTTAAAGCTTGGACGGCCCGGTCCATCCGCTCCAAGCCGAATTCGCGGGGAACGTCGTTGCTCGAGCCGAGGGGAATCATTCCCAGGACGGCGTCCGTCCGTCCGGCCGTGATTTCCCCGGCGATGATCGAATAGGTGGAGTCGCCGCCGGCCCCGACGATGATCCTATAGTCCCGGCCGGCCTCGCGGGCCAGCCGGCGCAGGTGGCCCGCGCTCTGGGTCACGACGAACGCGTGTTCGAGGCCGGCCCGATTGAGAGCGGCCTGGAGAATCCCCCGCTTGCCGGCGGCCCGGCCCTGGTTGGAGGAAGGGTTGAAGAGAACGAGCATCGGTTTCATGGGCTTAAACACCATCCTTCGGCCGGGCGTTCATCGCCGCGGCCCGGCCGGAGAGAATTGCGTGGACGCGGTCGAGATCCCGGCGGACGCGGGAGAGAATCGGCAGCCAGAGAAAAACATTGAAAATCCAAAAGGCCAGGACCGCGGCCATGGCCGTCCGAAGGCCGAAACGGGTCGCCAAGTAAGAGGCGCAAAGCGGGCCGAGGGCGTTTCCGGCCATGTCCATCACCGAGGCGAAGGAGATCATCGCCGCCCGGTGTTCGGGCAGGTTGACGTCGGTCAGGGTTCCGTACCAATTCGGATTCACGCCCTGGTTGATGAATACGGCGGCCGCGATCCAGGCGGCCAGTCCGGCCGCTCCGGGGACGGCGAACGTTTCGCCGACGCCCGCCCCGTCCGGGATCCAGACGCGGGAGGTCAAAAACGGGATCATGAAGAGGGCCGGGACGGCGTTGCAGAGGAGCGCCGTCCAGACCTTGGCCCGACGGTCCCGGCGGAACCAGAGATCGCCGACCCGGCCGAAGACGATCGCTCCGGCCGCCCCGGCGGCGAAGATCCCGGTGATCGCGGCGTTGACGGCCGCGGCGTCCATGTTGTGGACGTCCTTCATGTATTTGAAGATCAGGAACAGGATGATCGAGCCGGGGATGACGTCGACGAAATTGAAGATCAGCCAGAGGTTGGAGGGGGCGGCCCGAAGCGCGCCCGCGTCTTTCCGCGTCCAGCGGAACCGGTAGACGGCCCCGGCCAGAATCGCCTCCCGCAGCTCGGGTTCGCGGATTCCCCGCGGAGGCTCTCGGAGCGAGGCGAGGGCCGCGGCCAGGGCGAGATTGATCGCCCCGATGAGGGCGTAGGCGGTCCGCCAGTTCGCGGCGAACGCGCCGCCGGCGGCGAAGCCGGCCAGGCGGCCGGCCAGCATCGCCACCGAGAGGACGCCGAACGCCGTCGACCGGCGATCGGCGGCGACGAGGTCCGAGGCCAGGGCGAAAACCGAGGGAACGATCAGCCCGATTCCGAAACCGGCCAGGGCCCGGGCGAGAAAAAAGACGGCGTATCCCGTCCGGCCGTGGGGGATCAGGACGGACAGGACGGCGATCGCGCCGTACGTCAAGGAGCCGGCCAGGCAGAGACGGAGGCGGGAGCCGCGCCCGGCGAGCAGGCCGGCGGCGATGGTCGCGGCCGCGGCGCATAGAGTGAAGACGAACGTCACCCAGCCGAGCGGGACGATGTCGGCCGTCCGCCCGAAAAAATCGGACAAGAGCGGATCGAGCAGCGGGCTCTGGAGGGACTGATCGGCGAAATTGAAGACAAGAAGAAGAGCGAGGACCGTGAAGACGGCCGTCGAAGCCGTCCGGATCGTCCTCGTTTTTCCGCCGCTCATGCATGCCCTCCGAGGCTGTCCACTATAGCGAAAAGCGCGGAGATTGAAAAGAGCCGGGGGCCTTTGCGCCTTGCGGCCGGCTGGCATATAATAACCGCGGCAAACGAGCTTCCGATGGGCGACCTCTTGAAATCCCTCCGTCCGGGCCAATGGACGAAAAATCTTTTTGTCTTCGCCGCCCTCCTGTTCGGCCGGGAAGCGTTGATCGGCTCCTCCGTCCTGCGGGCCGCCGGGGCGTTCGCCGTTTTCTGCCTGCTGTCGGGGGCGATGTATCTTGTCAACGACGTCTGCGATCTCGCCGCCGACCGCCTCCATCCGAAGAAGCGCCTTCGACCCATCGCCTCCGGCCGCCTTTCGACGCGGCGGGCGCTGGCCGCGGCCGTGATCCTGGCCGCCGCCGCCCTGGCCGGAGCGTTCGTTCTCCGTCCGCGGCTGGCGGTCGTGGCCGCCTTCTATGCGGCCCTGATGCTGGCTTACTCGCTCCGGCTGAAAAACGTGGTGATCCTGGACGTTTTCCTCATCGCCTCCGGATTCATCCTCAGGGTCGTCGCCGGCGGGGTGGTCCTCGGCGTTCCCCTGTCCTCCTGGCTGATCATCTGCACCTCGCTTCTGGCTCTCTTCATCGGTTTCGGCAAGCGCCGTCATGAGATCGTCTTCCTGGAGGCGGACGCGTCTCTCCACCGGTCCATTCTCCGGGAATACAGCCCCCTTCTTCTCGACCAGATGATTTCGGTCGTCACCGCCTCGACGGTGATCGCCTACAGCCTCTACACCGTTTCCGAGGAGACGGTCCGCAAATTCGGGACGTCGAACCTGATCTTCACCATGCCGTTCGTCCTCTACGGCCTGTTTCGTTATCTTTACCTCGTCCACCAGCGGGGGCAGGGGGGGAATCCCGAGGAGATGATCTTCCGGGACAAGCCGCTGGCCGCGACCATCATCCTTTGGATCGCCTCCGTCGTTTTTATTCTTTACGTCCGCTGAGCCCGTTTTCAGCCTGAAGCCAGCGACGGCTTTTCGGCTCCCGCTCCAGGTGGAAAATGATCATCGCCTGCAAGGCGCCGGCGAAGGAGCGGATTTCTTCGGACGAAAACGGGAGGGAGGCGCAGGCGGAGGGCGGGTTGTCCCGGACCCAGGACAGGAACCGGCCCAGGTTTTCCCGGATCTCTTCCTTCCGCGAGGGCGCGCAGGCGTCGCAGAATACGCCGTCCCGGCGGGGGGACAGCCAAGCCGGGGCCGGATCCTCGATCGCCCGCCGGCAGAGGCGGCAGCGCCGGATGTCCGGCAGGATTCCGTTGAGACGGAGGAGCCAGGCTTCGAAATATCGGGTCAGGATCTGGACGTCGACCTTGTCCCGGACGGCCCGGAGGATCGAGAGAAAGAGGCGGAAGGCCAGGTTCTCCCGGGCTCGGACCGGAACGAATTCCTCGGATAATTCAGCCATGTAGGACAGGGCGAAGCCGGCCGCCGGATCGGAGAAGACGTCGAAGAACGATTCGCGGAGGTCGCAGGAGCTGATCGTGACCAGGTCGCTCCGTTCCTTCTCGTAAAAGAACACGGTGACGTGGGACAACGGCTCGAGGGAGCTGCCGAACCGGTTCGCGAATTTCCGGGCCCCCTTGGCCACGCCGCGAAGGACGCCCCGCTCGGCCGTGAGAAAAACGGCGATCTTGTCCTGATCGGCCAAGGGAAACGTCCGAAGGACGATGGCTTCGGCCTGATCGCGGGGCATGCGGCCTCAGGGAAGCAAGGTGATGCGCAGGTCCCGGATCTTGGCCCGGAGATTCTCCGGCGTGATTTGAAGCTCGGCCGAGGCCCGCATTTCATCCCATTGGTGCCGGCGGAGCGCCTGGTGCACGGCCTCGCGCTCGGCCCTCCGGACGGCTTCAGCCAAGGAGGGCCGGGAGGCCGGCATCGGTCCTTGCTCGCGGGTTTCGACCAGAAGGTTCAAATGGCCGGGGCCGATGACTTGATCCTCGACGAGGATGACGAAACGTTCCAGGACGTTCATCAACTCGGCGACGTTGCCCGGCCAAGAGTAGTTGACGAACGCCTGGAGCGCCTCCGGATGGATGGATTTGGGCATCCGGCCGTATTCGCGGCAATAGATCCTCAAGAAATAGGCGATGAGGACCGGGATGTCCTCAAGCCGCTCCCGCAGCGGCGGCAGCGTCAGGGGAATGACGTTGATCTTGAAAAACAGGTCCTCGTTGAAGCGCCCTTGCCGGACGAGGTCGCCCAGGCTGGCCTTGGTCGAGGCGATGACCCGGGCGTCGAACGGAACCGGCTCGGAGCCGCCGAGCGGCTCGAAGGATCCCTTCGCCAGGGCCAGGTTGAGAGCCGCCTGGGTCCGGAGGGTCAGGGTCTCGATGCCTTCCAGGAAAAGCGTCCCGCCTCCGGCCTGGACGATCTTTCCCTTTTTTTCCTTGGCCGGGTCGGGGCCGTGGCCCTTGAGGCACCCGAAAAGCTCCGCGTCGATCAGGGTTTCGGGGAGGGCGGCGCAGTTGACTTCCACGAACCGCCGATCCCGCCGCGGGCTGCGCTGATGAATGAGGCGGGCGGCCAGCTCCTTGCCCGTTCCGTTTTCGCCGGAGATGAGGATCCGGCCGTCCGTCGGGGCCGCCGCCCGGATCTTGGCCCGGAGGTTCTGAAGGGCGGGGCTTTTGCCGACCAGGCAATTGCGTCCGGCCAGACGCTCGCGCAGGCGGACGTTCTCCTCCTCCAGCCGGGCCCGGAGGAGGGAGTTGCGGACGGTCAGCACGACTTTTTCCAGGGACAGAGGCTTTTCGAGGAAATCGAAGGCGCCCATCTTGACGGCCTTGACCGCCGTTTCCACGGTCCCGTGGCCGGAGATGACCACCACCGCCGGACGGTCCTCGTGGCGCTGGATCTCGGCCAGCACGTCGAGGCCGTTCATCTCGGGCAGCCAGATATCGAGAATGACCAGGCCGAAGCTTTCCTTGGACAGGGCCGCCAATCCCTCCTCTCCGGAGGCGGCGGTTCGGACGGCATACCCTTCATCCTCCAGGATTCCCCGGAGAGAGGACCGGATGGCCGACTCGTCGTCGATGACCAGAACGCGTTCTTGACTCATGCAGGCAGCTCGATCGTGAATTTCGCTCCCATCGGCCGGTTGTTTTCGGCGCGGATGAGGCCGTCATGCTCGCGGATGATTTGGCTGACGATGGCCAGGCCGAGGCCCCGGCCTTTTTTCTTCGTCGAAAAAGTCGGCAGGAAGATCTTTTCCGGGTCCTCGACGGAGATTCCCGGCCCCGTGTCCGTGACTGTCGCCCGGACGCGGCGGGAATCGCGGTCGTAATCCGCTTGAAGAGTGATTGTACCTTTTTTATTCATCGCGTCAATGGCGTTGTCGATGAGATTGATGAACACCCGCTTGATCTGCTCGGCGTCGAGCCGGATCTCGGCCGGGACATCCGGGGCGATCCGGATCTCGAAGACGATATCGGCGTAGATCCCCCGGAAGAGATTGGCGACCTGCCGGATGATGTCGCCAAGGGAGGCCGGCTGGAGATGGATCTTGGGCAGCCGGGCGAAATCCGAGAACTCGTCCACCAGAGCCTTGATCGTCTGGGCTTCCTGGATGATCACCCGGGCGCCTTCGGCGACGACCTCGCCGCCCGACGGATCGCCCTTGTGGATATTGCGGATGATGCGCTCGGCGTTGAGCTGGATCGGCGTCAAGGGATTCTTGATTTCATGGGCGACCCGCTGGGCCACTTCCTTCCAGGCGGCGATCTTCTGGGACGTGATGAGCTGGGTCAGGTCGTCCACGGCCACGATCAAGCCGGAGAAGTCCTCCTCCGGCTTGCGAAGAGGCGTCAGGTTCAGCGACAGGGTCTTCGTCTGCACGCCCATGGTCATCGGGATCTCGCGGTCGCTGATCCTGGCCCGGTTGACGAACGCCGTCTCGATGGCCGCCCGCAGCGCCTGGTAGCGCTCGGAGGCGAGGAGATCCCGGTAGGGGCGCCCGGTCGCGTTTTTTTCCGGCAGGTCCAGCATCTCCCGGGCGGCCGGGTTGATGGTCGCCACGATGCCTCGGGCGTCCAGGGCGATGACCCCGGTCGAAATCGCATTCAGGACGATTTCGATCGTCCGCTGGCGGGCGGCCACTTCGGCCGTTTTGGCCGCGACCTCCGCCTCGCCCTTCCGCAGGTCGGCGGTCATCTGGTTGAAGGAGTCGATGAGGGTCCCGATTTCGTCGGAGGCGGGATCCTCGATCTTGATCGACAAGTTTCCGCGCGAGACTTCCTTGGTCGCGTAGGCCAGTTTTTCGATGGGAACGGTGATGCTCTTGGCGATATGAAAGCCGATCCAAATGGCCGTGAAGACGATGATCAGGGTGACGAAGATCAAGGTCAGGGTGTAGAGCGTCTTCGTCAGATCCCGCTGGGTCCCCCGCATGCGGTAGCGTTCGTCGAGGGCCATGATCGAGTTCATTTTCTGCGTTAGGTTCTGGGGAAGGAATTTGCCGGCCGTCACCAGGACCGCTCCCATCTTCGGGTCGATGAACGACACCCCTCGCCGGACGAACTCGCCCGCCCCCATCGGGGTGATGTCGTTGAGGTCCAAGCCGAGATGGGCCTTGCGGACCTCGTCGGCGTTGAGGTCCCGATAGTCCTGGAGGGGAAGATTCGGATTGAGAAGGGAAAACAGCTCCTCCCCCCCGAGAAAGAGGCTGATTTCGTCCAGCCGGTATTCGTTCAGCTTCCCCTTGACGAAATCCTCCAAGCGCGGCCGCCGGGCGGGGTCGGCCAGCTCGGACCGCTGGATTTCCCGGGCGAGCTGCTGGGCGAAATGAAAGGTCTCGTCCGACGTCGTCGCGTAGAATCCATCGGCCACGGCCCGGGTGTCCTTGACCAGGCGGGTGATATCGAGGCGGAACCACTGCTCGATGCTGTTGTTGATGATCCGGCTGGTGAAGATGAAGAGGAGAAGCGTGGGGATGAAGGAGAGGGCGGTGAAGAAGATGACGAGCTTGGTCTTGAAATGGGAGCCGACGACCTTTTGCTTGCGCTCGAGGTAAAGCTTGACCAAATACCGGCCGAGAACGAAGAACAGGATCAAGGCCAGCAGAAGGACGATGAACTGGAGGGCGGCCAGGAGAATGGAGGTGACCTTGCCCGGGGAGAATTCGGCCGAACCGCGGAGGAAGACGTCGATGACGAAGAAGAGGATGACGAGAAGGAGGATGACCGAGACGACGACCCGGGTGCCCTTCTTCTGCCGCCGGCCCTGGTTTTCGTCCATGGGCGTCAGCGGACGGCGCCGCCGGCCGGCGGATTCTCCTCCCGGAGGAATGTGGTCGAATTCTCGCGGGTGATGCGGATATCCGTCAGGACGACGCCGCTTCCTCCCAGGGGCCGCCCCTGGCGTCCGTTCAAGGTGAAGTCGAAGCCGCCGGCATTGCCCGTCTGGAGGATGAATTCCCTTTCCGCCCGGAGCGAGGCCGTCGATCCGGCCGGCTTGATCCCGTCCAGGACGACGACGCCGTCGGCCGAGATGTGCATCCAGGAATCGGCGTTGAAACGGAGCTCGAGACGGAGGCCCGTTTCGGCCGGGACGGGCTCGGGTTCCTTGGCCGCGGCCGGCTCGGGCAGGGCGGCCTCGGTCTGCGGGGCCGGAATCTCCGTCGAAGAAACCGGCGGAGCGGATTTTTCCCCGGGCTTCAGGAAAAGCAGATATCCGGCCGCGGCCGCGCCGAGGACGAGCAGGACCGCGAGGGCGGGGACGAGAATTCGGCGCGTTCCCCCGGCCTCCGCGCCGCGCTTCTTTCGTTTTGGAGATTCGCCCTCGTTCCCGGGGGATTCCAAGCGGGCCTTCTCCTGTTCCTCATAGCGGGCCAGGAAGGGCTCGGGATCGACGCCCATGGCTTGGGCGTGGGCCTTGATGATGCTCCGGATGAAGAACTTCTGGGGCATTTCCTCCCAGCGGTCCTCCTCGAGGGCGACGAGGTAGCGGAGCCCGACTTTCGTCCGGTCGGAGATGTCCTTGAGGGAGAGCGAATGCTTCTCCCGCTCTGTCCGCAATTCTTGTCCCAGGGTGGCCATGTGTTGAGATTTTAGGTCACCGGCGGGGAAGATGTCAATGAACCGGCGGCTCTATGACGCATCGCGTGGAGATAAAAGGGCGGAGTTCGGCCGGCGGACTCGGCTGCCCAACAGTCGTTGTTTCTGTCTGCCCCGCGGCAAGCCGTTCACGGAAGTTAATTCGTTGATCGGGCCGGGGCGAGGATCAAGAGCGGAAAACGCGGCCCAGGGCGGCCAGGCTGCCGAGAAGACCGGCCAAGCCCCCGCCGGCGACGAGGCCGGCGGCTTGGAGGAGGGAGAGCGGCTCGAAGCCGATGAGATCCTGGAGAGCGCCCAGGGAATGGCCGAGATAGAGCGGAAAGAGACGAGCCGCGAGCAGGACCAGTCCGGCCGCGACCGTCCCCCCGGCCACTCCCAGGATCAGGCCCTCGAGGAGAAAGGGGCCCCGGATGTAGCCGTTCGTCGCCCCGACGAGGTGAAGGATGGAGATTTCCTCGTGCCGGCTCAGGATGTTGAGGCGGACCGCCCCGGAGACGACGGCGATGGACATCAGGATGAGAAGGCCGCCGACGACGACCCCGACGGCGTCGCTCAACCGCCCGAGGGCCCGGACGCGGTCCGACCAGCGGCGGTTGAACTGGATGTCCTCCACCCCGGGAAGCCGCCGGAGACCGTCGATCATCCGGTCGATGGGCGCGTCCGGACCGGCCGGATCGCGCAGGATCGCCTCGATCGAGGCCGGGAGGGGATTGCGGCCGAGATTTTCCAGGACGTCCCGAAGATCGGGGAATTCCTTGAGAAACCGGTCGCCCGCTTCCTCCGGGGTGACGGTCCGAACCGAGGCGACGAGGGGCGACAGGCGGACCCGGTCCTCGATCGTCCGCCGCTCGGCGGCCGTGGCCGACGGACTGAGGTAGACGACGACGGCGACATCCCGGGAGAGGATCCGGGCCCGGCTCCGGAGGTTGTTCGAAAGAGAGAGAAAGAGGCCGGCCATCAGAAAAGAGAGGACGAGGACGGCGAAAGAGACGGCGTGGCGGGTCTTGCCCCGGCGCAGATGCCCCCCGGCGTCCCGGAACGCCCGCCCGATCTTCCGCCCGTTCACGGCGCCGTCCCCCGCTCCCGCATCCGTCCTTCCCGGAGGGCCAGAACGCGGCCGGCGAACTTGCGGACGATTTCCCGGTCATGCGTGCAGATGACGACGGTCGTGCCCTGGCGGTTGATTTCCCGGAACAAGGCGATGATTTCCGAGGCGAGGTCGGGATCCAGGTTTCCCGTGGGCTCGTCGGCCAAAAGAAGGCGGGGATTGTTGACGACCGCCCGGGCGATGGCCACCCGCTGTTGCTCCCCGTAGGACAGGCCGGCCGGCGTATTCCAGATCCGATGGTGGAGCCCGACCATGCGGAGAGCGAGGAAAACCTTGCGCTTGACGTCCTTGGACGGCAGGCCGAGGACGCGGAGGGGGACGGCGACGTTGTCGAAGACCCGGCGCTCGGCGAGCAGCCGGAAATCTTGGAAGACCACGCCCATCGTCCGGCGCAGGACGTAGATCTTGGCGGAGGGGATGCGGCGGATGTCCATCCCTTCGATCAGGATGCGCCCGTCGGTGGGCGGGCACTCCCGGGTCATCAGCCGGAGGATCGTCGATTTCCCCGATCCGCTCGGCCCGGTGATGAAGACCATCTCCCCGGCCGCGACGGCGAAGGAAACGTCGGAGAGAGCCCAGTCCGGTTTATGATACTGCTTCCAAACGTGACTGAACTCGATCATCGAGGCCCCGGCCGGACCGATTATACCATCCTCACAGGGTGAAAAGGTACATCAGCCAGCCGAACAAAACGGCCCCGCCGGCCATGCCTCCGAACATGATCAGGCCGTATTTCAGGCGGCTTTTTGCCTCGTCCCGGCGGAGGAAGGCCAGGACGACCGCGACGAGGGCCGCATATAGGATCATCGAGAGAAGGTGGCTGCGGAAAATCATGACTTTGTCCCCGCGGCGATGTCGTAAGCATCGAGGGCGACGAGGAAATTCAGAAGCCCCGCCCCGGCCAAGTACGCGGTTCCGAATTCGAACGTCGCCAGCTTCAGGTCGCCGATCCCGACGGGCAGGACGCGGGAGAGAAGATAGAGAAGCCCGTTGCCGATGTCGGCGAAGAAGGCCAGGATCGTCAGGGGATTTTCCGTTTGGAAGGGGTAGATCCGTCCGCCCAGCGCCAGGCCGAGGGCCGTCATGGCCGCCAGGCAGCCGAAAAAGACCGCCCCGCGGAGGTATTTCCTCTGGAGAAAATGGCCGAGGCCGGGCACGGCCCAGCCGAGAACCATCAGGACGACGGCTTTGATTTTCATGACGGAGGACATCTTAGCAGTCTTTTTTTAGAGACACAAGAGCCGTGTCCCGGATCTCCGGCCGGCCGGGCGGGGGATCTCGCCGGGAGCGAAAAGGGAATGACGGCCTTGTGTCTCCGGCGGGATCGGTTACAATACCGGAATGCCTGAGCTGCCCGAGGTCGAGACCATCGCCGCCGCCCTGAGGTCGGCGATCGTCGGCCGGGAAGTCGCGGCCGCCCGCTGTTTTTTACCCAAGCTCCTGCGGGCGACGGAGCCCCGGGATCTCGATGCCCTGGCCGGGGCGCGGATCCTGGCCGTGAGGCGGCGGGGCAAGATCCTGATCCTCGAGGCGCCTCCCCGGGCCCTTCTTTTCCATCTCAAGATGACCGGCCGGTTCGACTGGGAGAACGCCGGCCGTCCCCTCTCGAAACACACGCATTTCGTTCTCTCTTTTGCCGGCTCGGACGGAGAGCTTCGCTTTCGGGACGTCCGGAAATTCGGCTTCCTCCGCTGCCTGCCGCGCGGAGAGGTCGAGGCCTGCGACGAGATCCGGCGGCTCGGCCCCGAACCTCTGGACATCGGCCCGGAAGAATTCGCCGCCCGCCTGGCCGCCCGCAGAGGCCGGCTCAAAAGCGTCCTTCTCGACCAGCGCGTCCTGGCCGGGGTGGGGAATATCTACGCCGATGAAGCCCTCCACGCGGCCCGCCTTCATCCCCTGACCGCGGCCGGCCGCCTGCGTCCGGACGAGTTGCGCCGGCTGCGGGCGTCCCTCCGCCGCGTTCTGGCGGCGGCGATCGCCGCCGGCGGCTCGAGCATCCGCGATTACCGGAGCATCGGAGGGGAGATCGGCGGCTTTCAGACTCGTCATAAAGTCTATGGCCGGGAGGGGAAAAAATGCCTTCGGTGCGGGGGGCGGATCCGGCGGATCGTCGTCGGCGGCCGGGCGACGTTTTATTGCCCGTCCTGCCAGCGCGAAAAACGCTGAAGGCGGGAAGCCGCCGCTCTTCCCCCGCGATGGTTCCGGGGGGTTCTCGTTCAGAATGATCGTCGACGCTCCCGGCCCGGGATTGGGGGACGCCCCCGGAATGAGGGGAAAGAGGATGCGAATCGCTCGGGCCGGCTTGGGGTTGAGCGAGGCGTCCCTGAATTGTTATAATGCCTGGGCCGGTTCCAACTTCATTCGCGGGAGAGTGCGACGTGGCCTTTTCATCCCTGGATGAAATCCTCGCCTTCGCCGTTCTCCGCGAGCAGGAAGCGGCCGACCTCTACGCCGGTCTGGCTGCGGCCGCCCGGACCGAGCCTCTCCGCGCCCTTTTACGGGAGCTGGAAGCCGAGGAGCGCCGGCACAAAATCCTCCTGGAAAAATACCGGGCGGGAATGCCGGTCTTTTCGGGCGGACCCTCGGTTCCGGACTTGGGACTGACCGACGCGGCCGTGGAGGAACCCCCCGGGCCGGACGATTCGGTCCAGGACGTGCTGATCCGCGCCGCCCGGAAAGAAGCGCAGGCGGCCGACCTCTACGGCCGGTTGGCCGCCGCCGTTTCGGACGCCGCGGCCCGGGGCCTGTTCGAATTGCTCCTCCGCGAGGAGCTGAGGCACAAGTTCCGCTTGGAAAGCGAATATGAAGCGCGCATCCTCAAGGAAGGATGAGCGCCCGGCCTCTGTCGATTCATTTGAAAGGAGCCACCGATGACGAAATGGGAATGCACGGCTTGCGGCTATATTTATGATCCGGCCGCCGGCGACCCGGACAATGGAATCCCTCCGGGCACGCCCTTCGAATCCCTGCCCGACGACTGGACCTGTCCGCAATGCGGGGTGGGCAAGGACTATTTCCGGAAAGTCGAGGACTGAGCGGCGGCCGCCTTCTTCTCCATGAACGTCGTCATTGTCGGAAATGGTCTGGCCGGAACGATGGCCGCCAAGACCATCCGCGATCTGGATGACCGCGCTTCCGTCGTCGTTTTCGCCGCCGAGAACCGGTTGTATTATCCCCGGCCGAACCTGATCGAATTCATCGCCGGCCGCCTGCCCGAGGAAAAGCTCTATGCCTTTCCGGCCGACTGGGCGGCGAAGAACCGGATTGATCTCCGGCTCGGCACCGCCGTCCGCCGTCTTCACCCCTCGGAAAAAAGCGTCGAGGCGGCCGACGGATCGATTGTTAGGTACGACCGCCTCCTCCTGGCCGACGGAGCCTCTTCGGCCGTCCCCCCGATCTCCGGGGCGGACAAGCCCGGCGTCTTCACCATCCGGACGCTCGACGACGCCCGGGCTCTCCTGGAATATTTCCGGACCCATCCGCGCGTCGCCGTCCTGGGCGGAGGCTTGCTCGGCTTGGAAATCGCCCGGGCCCTCCGCCTCCGGGGGGCCGAGGTCACGGTGGCCGAGATCTTCCCCTCCCTTCTGCCGCGGCAGCTCGATCCGCCGGGCGGAGAAATCCTGAAGGCCCGTCTCGAGGAGACCGGCCTCCGCGTGCTCCTGGGCGTCGCGGCCGCGGAAATCACCGGAGAGTCCGAAGCCCGCGGGATCGTCTTCAAGGACGGGACGCGCCTGGACGCCGACGTGGTCGTCCTCGCCGCCGGAGTCCGCCCGAATACGGCCCTGGCCCGCGAAGCCGGGCTGGCCGTGGACCGGGGCGTCACCGTCGATGACCGGATGGCGACGTCGGCGCCCGATATCTTCGCGGCCGGAGACGGAACCGAGCACCGCGGCCGCCTCTACGGCATCATTCCGGCCTCGTTCGCCCAGTCGCGGACGGCCGCGGAGAACATCTGCGGCCGGACCAAAATTTATGAGGGGACGGTCCCCTCCAACCAGCTGAAAGTATCCGACCTGCCCCTCCTGTCGGCGGGAATCATCCGGCCGGAAGGGCCGGGCTTTGAGGAATTCCGGCTGTCCCGGCCCGCTTCCGGCGTTTACAAGAAGATCGTCCTCAAGGACGGCGTTCTGGCCGGGGCGGTCTGGATGGGGACAAAAACCGGCGCGGCCGAGATCGCCGCGGCCGTCGCCGCCGGAAAGAACGCGGCCGCCTGGAAAGCGGACATCCTCGAAGACGGATTTGATTTCAAACGCTTATGAAACACATTCGCTTGTCCGCCGCTCTCCCGGCCCTCGCCCTGGCCTTGGCCCTGGCCGGACCGGCCGCCGCCCAGGACTCGACCGGCCTCAAGGTCAACGGCTATTTTTCCTTCGACATCCTCCGGGGACCCTCGGGCCTTCCGGCTTCCGCGTGGAGCGTGGCCAATCTCCGGGGGGGGCTGATCTTTTCCGGGACTCTTACGCCGGGCCTCGTCTTCATCCTGGAGCCGACGTTCGCCCAAGGCGAGGCGGTCGGCTTGACCGAAGCCCGGGCAGGGCTCGCCGTCGCCAAGGGCGTCAGCGTCACGGCCGGTCTCTTTCTCGTTCCCTTCGGAAAATACAACCGGTCCCGCCGGCCCCATGAAACCGCCCTGATCTCCGATCCCCCGGCGGTCGGAACCGTTTACCCCGTGAATTGGCGGGAAATGGGAATCGAGGCGGAAGCCTCGTTCGGCAATTTCAACGCGGCCGTTTTCGCCGGAAACGGCCTGGCCGAGGGAGCCGATTTCGGCGCCGGCCAGCAGTACTCCGACAACAATAAAAACAAGGGCTGGGGGGGGCGCCTGGGGGCCGCCTTAAGCGCTTCCCTGGAAGTCGGGGGGTCTTATTACCGGGGCAAGGCCGACGCGGCCAACGAGCGGGCGGTCACCATGGTCGGGGCCGACGCCTCCTGGCGGACGGAGAACATCCGGGCTTCGGGCGAATACGCCCGGGCGACGATCGAAAATCCGGCCCCCTTCTCCAAGGGAACGGCCGAAGGATGGTTCGGCGCCGTCGAGCTTCACTGGGGCTCCTGGATCCCGGTTGTTTCCTACCGGCGTTTCCGGGCCGAAGATCCCTTCCACGGGCCGGGATTCGCCGGTCCGGACACACCCGGCGCGGGGCTCTCCCGGAACGGAACGCAATGGGCCCTGGGTCTCGTTTATTCTCCGGCGCCCAGCATCTTCATCAAGGTCGAGGTCGACCGGGGGCGGGAGCAGGGCGGAGACGCTTGGCAATCGACGTTCCGGGCCCAAGCGGCGTTTTATTTTTAAGGATCAAGAGGCGCGTCATGGCGAACATTGTCATTTTGGGCACCCAATGGGGCGACGAGGGGAAGGGGAAGATCGTCGATCTCCTGACTCCGGCCTTCGGCGCGGTCGCCCGCTACCAGGGAGGCCACAACGCCGGCCACACGGTCTACCTCAACGGCCGGAAAGTCGTCCTCCACGTGATTCCCTCGGGCATCCTCCATCCGGGGACGCTCTGCCTCATCGGCAACGGCGTCGTGATCGATCCCCGGGCGTTCTTGGACGAGCTGGAAGCTCTGAAGTCCGTCGTTCCAGTGGGGGAGGACTCGATCGCCGTCAGCCGGACGGCCCATCTCATCTTGCCGTATCACGGCCTGCTCGAGCGGGCCGCCGAGGCGGCTTTGGGCGAAAAGAAGATCGGCACGACTTGCCGGGGCATCGGCCCGGCGTACGAGGACAAAATCGGCCGGCGGGGCATCCGGGCGGGGGACCTTTGCGACCCGGCCCTCCTCCGGGAAAAAATCTTCCGCAACACCGCGGCCAAGAACGAAATCGCCGCCCTGTGGGGCTTGGAGCCGCTTGATCCGGAAAAGCTCTTCGCCCAATACGCGGATTACGGGGCCCGGATGGCGCCCTATATCAAGGATGTGTCCCGCCTTCTCCACGAGACGCTTCGGGCGGGAACGCCGGTCTTGTTCGAGGGAGCCCAGGGCGTGCTGCTGGACATCGATCATGGAACGTATCCGTATGTGACGTCCTCCAATCCGACCGCGGGCGGCGTCTGCACCGGCCTGGGCGTCGGGCCCACGGTCATCGACGCGGTCCTGGGAGTGATCAAAGCTTACACGACCCGGGTCGGATCCGGGCCGTTTCCGACCGAGCTCTTCGACGAAACCGGCAAGCTCCTGGCCCGGCGGGGCGACGAATTCGGGGCGACGACCGGCCGGCCGCGGCGGTGCGGCTGGTTCGACGCCGTGGCCGCCGCCTATGCCTGCCGGATCAACGGGATCAGCCGGGTGATCATGACCAAGCCCGATGTTCTTGACGAGTTCCCCGAGATCAAAATCTGCACCGCCTATCGCTACAAGGGCTCGTCGCTCCGCGATTATCCGGTGGAAACGGAAGTCCTGGAAAAGGTCGTCCCCGTCTACGAAACGGTCCCTGGATGGAAAACGCCGGTCCGCGGCGTCCGGGAATTCAGGGATCTGCCGGCCGGTTTCAAGGATTTCCTGAAGCTTGTCGAGGACCGGATCGGGGCGGAAGCGGCCATGATATCGACGGGAGTCGAGCGCAGAGAGACGCTGTTCCGGGACGATCTCCTGGCGGGATGGATCGACCTGGCCGCCGTCCGAAAGGGAATCGCCGGCGCCTGAGCGCCGGGACCGACGCCGGGCAGGAGGCATCCGATGAGCGGGCCATGCGACGGCCGCTTCTGGCAATGGATTGAGATCGAGCGCAAAGCCCTGGCCTCCAACGTCCGGCGTTTCCGGGCCCTGGCCGGGCCGAGGCGGCTGCTCCTGGCCGTGGTCAAGGCGAACGCCTACGGCCACGGCTTGATCGAAACCTCCGGCCCCGCCCTGGCGGCCGGCGTCGACTGGCTCGGCGTTCATTCCGCGGAGGAAGGCCTGGCCCTGCGCGAAGCCGGGTTAGGCTGCCCCATCCTGATGCTCGGGCCCGCCGCTCCCGGCCGGATCGAGGAGGCCGTCCGGCAGGATCTCCGGTTCACCGTCTACGACCGGGCCGCGGCCGAGGGGATATCGGCCGCCGCCATCCGCCTGGGAAAAACGGCCCGGATCCACGTCAAGGTTGAGACGGGGACGAACCGCCAGGGCCTCCCGGTCGCCGAGGTGGTCTCCTTCTTCGCCCGGCTGGCCCGTCTTCCCGGTCTCGAAATCGAGGGCTTGTCCTCTCATTTCGCCAACATTGAGGATACGACCTCGCTTGCCTATCCCCGGCGCCAGATGGCCCTCTTCAACGAAGCCGCGGCCGCCGTCCGGGAGGCCGGTTATCCGATCCCCATCAAGCATATCGCGGCCACGGCCGCGGCGATCGTCTTTCCCGAGTCGCTTTGCGGCCTGATCCGGATGGGAATCGGGTTGTACGGCCTCTGGCCGTCGAAGGAAACGTACTTGTCCTGCCGGCTTCGCAAGAGGAGGCCGTTCGTTCTTAAACCCGTTCTTTCCTGGCGGGCCCGGATCGCCCAGATCCGGCGCCTCTCCAAGGGGGCGTTCATCGGGTACGGGTGCTCGTACCGGACGACCCGGCCGACGCGGCTGGCCGTCATTCCGGTCGGATACGCCGACGGCTACGACCGGGGCTTGTCGAACGCCGCCTACGTTCTTCTCCGCGGAAAGCGGGCCGTCGTCCGGGGCCGGATCGCGATGAATTTTTTCACGGTCGACGTTACTGACATTCCCGGGGCGGCGGCCGGCGACGTCGTCACCCTGATCGGCCGTGACGGCCGGGAAACGGTCTCGGCCGAGGCCCTGGCCGCCCTGGCCGGGACCATCGGGTACGAGATCCTCGCCCGGCTGAATCCGGCCATCCCCCGGCGGGTGATCTGATCGGTTTTTCGGTTTTCCCGCTTTTCCTCCCCCTTGCTATTTTTTTATAGTCATGGCATAAAGGACCCGATCCTACACGGAATCTGACTGGGAGGAGTGCATGAAACGCATCGCCGTCGCTCTCGCCCTTGTGCTCGCGATCGGAGGACTGGCCCTGTCCGCGGAAACGACCGTCCTGAAGGTGAAGGTTCAGACGGCCAACATCCGGACCCAACCCGACCTCAATGCCGCCGTCATCAAGCAAGTCAAAATGGGAACCTTGTTCGAGTCCTCTCAGACGGCCGGCGACTGGTACGAGATTTCAGTGACGAACGATCTCGGCGTCACCTTGACCGCCTACGTCCACGCCAACGTGGTCGACGTCATTTCCGGCCCCGGCCTCGCCGTCCAGCCGGAAGCCCAGCCCGTCGTTCGGCCCGCCCCGGCCCCCGCCCGGACGCCGTCCTACGAGCGGCGGCCGGCGCCGGAGACAACCTATCCCGGCGGTTTCAAGATCATGGCCGCCTACGGGATGGCCAGCCTGACCTATTCCGAGGACCCCGCCGAGGAATACAATGAGTATAAAAAATCCCTCATGGGCTTGGCAGGAGGGGTCGGGTTCTATTCCGGAGGCCTGTTGGGGGTGGACGTCGGCTTGATGTACCTGCCCAAGGGAATCCGGTACGAAGGATCGCTGTCGGGGTCTGATTTCGACGTGAAGATGCGGATCAGCGAGATCAGCGTCCCGGTTCTCCTGCGGTTCAACCTCCCGGTCCAGGGAATCAACCCGTATCTTCTGGGCGGCGGCGAGATCGCTTATGTCGCCCAGGCCAAGTACGACTACACGATCAGCGGGGGCGGCGACAGCGACTCCGGCTCCGAGGACATCAAGGACGACGTCGCCTCGATCGATTACGGGCTCGTTTTCGGCGGCGGCCTGGGGATCTCTCTCAGCGGGATCAATCTCGTAGCCGAGCTTCGCTACCATTTGGGATTGGCCAATCTTGTCAAAGACCCGGAGGAAGGCGATCCCACGGTCAAATCGAATATGCTGGTCTTCCTGGCCGGCTTCCGCTTCTAAGGCTCCGTTCCGGCGGACCGTCGGCGGCCGTCTTGGCAAATCGCCCGAAGAGGCGTATACTAATACTATCATTTTAATATGATAATCGTGCGGGCCCGCCGGCTTCCGCCGCCCGGCCCGGGGAGCGATGCCCATGACGACCGCCGCCGCGGCCGGATTCTCGGCCAACGCCCTTCGGATCCTCAAAGCCCGTTATTTTCTCAAGAACGAGAAGGGAGAGCTCGCCGACGCGTCACCGGCCGATCTCTTTCTCCGCGTCGCCCGGGCGGTGGCCGCGGCTGAGCGCTCGGCCCGGGACCGGGAAGCGTGGGCGGGGAAATTTTTCGACCTCATGACAGCCCGCGACTTCCTGCCCAACAGCCCGACCCTGACCGGGGCGGGGCGGGACATGTGTCTCAGCGCCTGCTTCGTCCTGCCGATCGAGGATTCGATGGAATCCATTTTCGACGCGGTCAAGAACGCCGCCCTGGTGCACAAGGAGGGCGGCGGAACGGGCTTCGATTTCAGCCGGCTCCGGCCGCGCGGCAGCTTCGTCCGCCGGACCCAGGGAGTCGCCTCGGGGCCGGTCTCGTTCCTGAAGGTCATCGACGCGGCGACCGAGGCGGTCAAGCAGGGGGGGACGCGCCGGGGGGCCAACATGGGGATCCTTCGGGTCGACCATCCCGACATCGAGAACTTCATCCTGATGAAGAAGGACGGCCGGAGCGTCGGCAATTTCAACATCTCGGTGGCGGCCACGGACGCCTTCATGGAGGCGGTCAAGAAAGGAACCAGCTACGAGATCTTCGACCCCCGCTCGAAAAAGGCCGTCGACCGCAAGGACGCCCGCAAGATCTTCCGGATGATCGTCGAATCGGCCTGGGCGATCGGCGATCCGGGATTGATTTTCATCGATCGGATCAACAAGGCCAATCCGACGCGGAGCCAGGGGCCGATCGCGGCGACGAATCCCTGCGGGGAGCAGCCCCTTCATCCCTACGAGTCCTGCAACCTCGGGTCGATCAACCTGGCCAACTTTTTCGCCCCGGCCGGAAAGGACGGGTTCGACTGGGACCGCTTCGCCGGGGTGATCGCCGCGGCCGTCCGCTTCCTGGACGATGTCATCGACGTCAATAAATACCCCCTTCCCGAGATCGAGGCGATGTCCAAGGGCAACCGACGAATCGGGCTCGGGGTGATGGGCTGGGCCGACCTCCTGATCAAGAGGAAGATCCGCTACGACTCCCCCGAGGCCTTGGCCCTGGCCGATAAGATCGCGGCGTTTCTCCGGGCCCGGGCCGAGGAGGAATCCTCCCGTCTGGCGAAAATCCGCGGCGACTTTCCGAACATCGCCAAGTCGATCTACAAGGGCCGCCGGATGCGGAACGCGACGGTTTTAACCATCGCCCCGACCGGGACGATTTCCCGGATCGCCGGCTGTTCCTCGAGCATCGAGCCGGTCTTCGCCTTCACCTTCACCTCCCGCATCCTGGACGCCGAGCTCAAGGATGTCCATCCCTTGTACGCCGAATGGGCGGAGAAAAACCCCGGAAAGGAGCCCCCGGCGTATTTCGTCACGGCCCACGACATCTCCCCCGAGGCCCATCTCCGGATGCAGGCGGCCTTCCAGAAGCACGTCGACAACTCCGTCTCCAAGACCATCAACCTGCCCCACGCGGCCTCGCTGAAGGATGTCGAAACGGCCTATCTCCGGGCTTTCGACCTGAAGACGAAGGGAATCACGATCTACAGAGACGGCTGCCGCGAGGAGCAGGTCCTGGTCAAGGCAAGCGGGCCGGCCCCGAGGATTCCGGAGGAGCGGCCGGACACCTTGACCTCGGTCACGGATAAGATCAAGACCGGATTCGGCAATCTCTATATCACCATCACGTTCTTCAACCAGAAGCCGTTTGAGGTTTTCGCCTCGATCGGCAAGAGCGGGTATTCGACCATGGCCGACGCCGAGGCCATCGGCCGGTTGCTTTCCTTGGCCCTCCGAAGCGGGGTCGATCCCAAGGAACTGGTCTCCCAGCTCAAGGGAATCGGGGGATCGGAGCCGATTTTCACCGAGGGGGGGCTCGTCACCTCGATCCCGGACGCCGTCGCCCGGGTCCTGGAACGGCATTTCGGGGCGGCGAAAAACGGCGCGCGGGACATGTACCAGTCGCAATGCAAGCAGTGCGGAGCGACCCTGCCCGACGAGAAATGCCCCGTCTGTCCCAATTGCGGCTGGAACAAGTGCTCGTGACGGCGGCCTGTCGCCGTCCTTGAGAGCCGCCGGATATCCGGCTCCCCGGAACGGGGACGCTCCTTTTGCCTTGGGGGGACGCGAAGCCCGGCCGTCCCTCGCGAAGATTTCATCCCCGATGGGAACAATCCCGGCGGCCGGCCGCCCGCCTGGCCGCCGCGGCGATCGATCCCGGACGGCGGGGCTTGACATCGGCGTGGATAAAGCCTATAAGAATACTAGGAAATAATAACTGGAAAAATCGAATCGAAGCGATTATATTATGGGGACCTTATCAAGGAGAATTCCATGAAAGATAAAGTCGAAGCGGCTCTGAATAAAATACGGCCCCAGCTGCAGATGGACGGCGGAGACGTCGAGCTGGTCGGGATCGATCCGGACGGCGTGGTCAAGGTGCGCTTGAAAGGCGCCTGCGGCGGCTGCCCGATGTCCCAGATGACCTTGAAGATGGGCATCGAGCGGATCCTCAAAAAGGAAGTTCCGGAGGTCAAGGAAGTCGTCTCCCTCTAACCGCCCGCTTTTCCCGGCCGCCGATGAAACGCGTTTATCTCGATCACATCGCCGCCGCCCCCCTGGCGCCCGGCGTGCTGGAGAAAATGCGTCCGTTCTTGGAGGCCGGATTCGGCAACCCGCAAAGCCTTCATTCCGACGGCCAGGCGGCGGCAGAGGCCGTGGAGGAAAGCCGGGAGCGGGTGGCCGCCCTGATCGGGGCCGCCCCGCCGGAAATCATCTTCACGGCCAGCGGGACCGAAGCCAACAACCTCGCGGTCAAAGGCCTGGCCCAAGCCCAGCGGGCCAAGGGGAATCATCTCGTCGTCTCGGCCGTCGAGCACGCGTCCGTCCTGAATCCGGTCAAAACCCTCGAGAAATCCGGCTTCCAGGCGACAATCGTCCCGGTCGATCGTCAAGGACGGGTCGATCCGGCCGCCGTCGCCGGCGCCCTCCGCGAAGATACGATCCTCGTTTCCGTGATGACCGCCAATTCCGAAGTCGGAACGATCGAGCCGATCGCCGAGATCGTCCGGGCGGTCAAAGCCAAGTCTCCCGGCGTGCTCGTCCATACCGACGCCGTCGCGGCCGCGGGGAATATCCCCCTGGACGTCGAAGCCCTGGGCGTGGACGCCCTGAGCCTTTCCGGAAACGCGTTCTACGGGCCTCGAGGGAGCGCCGCCTTGTTTCTGAGAAAGGGAACGAAGCTCGTTCCTCAAATCGAAGGGGGAGTCCAGGAAGGCGGCCGGCGCGGCGGGACCGAGGACGTGCCGGCGATCGCCGGGATGGGTGAGGCCGCCCGCTTGGCGGCCGCGGCGATGCCGGAACGGACGGCCTGCATGACGGCCCTTCGCGACCGGCTTCTGGACGGCCTGCCTCGGCGGGTCGAGCGCGTCCACCCGACCGGGTCCCGGGAGCACCGGCTTCCTTATCATGCCAGCTTCTGCGTCGAATTCGTCGAGGGAGAGTCCTTGCTGCTCAGCCTCGATTTCAAGGGGATCGCGGCCTCGAGCTTCTCGGCCTGCACGTCCAAGTCGCTCAAGGTTTCCCACGTCCTGCTGGCCATGGGGCTGGACCACGCCCTGGCCCAAGGGTCGTTGATTTTCAGTTTGGTCGAAACGACCTCGGAAACCGACATCGACGCCGTGATGGACGCCTTCCCGCCCGTCGTTCAGCGTTTACGGGATATGTCCCCTCTTTACACCGAGTTTCTGAAGGAGACCCGTCGATGATTTATTCCGATAAAGTCATGGATCATTTCCAGAACCCGCGGAACGTCGGCACCCTCCCCGACGCCGACGGAGTCGGCCAGGTCGGCAATCCCGTTTGCGGCGACATGATGACCTTCTACGTCAAGGTCAAGGACGACCGGCTGACCGACATCAAGTTCCAGACATTCGGCTGCGGAGCGGCCATCGCCGTCTCGAGCATGGTCTCGGAGATGGCCCTCGGGAAAACGGTCCAGGAGGCGATGGACATCACCAACGAGAAAGTAGCCGAGGAGCTCGGCGGCCTGCCCAAGAACAAGATGCATTGTTCCAACCTGGGGGCGGACGCCCTGCATGCCGCCCTGGAGAATTACCAAGCCCGGAAGGCCGGAACGGCCTCCGGACCGGCCGCCGAAGCGGCCGCCGGCCGGGCCGTGGAAGGAGCGGCCCCCGATCACTGCCCTTACTGCGACGGGCCGGTGCAAGGTCCCCCGAACATGTGTTCCTGCAAAACCTGCGACCTCGATCTCGTCGAATGCGGCCATTGCCATCTTTACACCAACGGGGCCGAAACCCGCTGCACCCACTGCGGGGCGCAGCTCGAACGGTAATTTCATGACCGCGTCGCCGGCGCCTCCCGGCCCTTCCTCGTGGATCCGGCGGGTCCGGGACCTGGCCCGGGAGCGCGAGGCCGTCCTCCTCGCCCACAATTACCAGCGGCCCGAAGTCCAGGAAGCCGCCGATTTCGTCGGCGACTCGCTGGAGCTCAGCCGGAAGGCCGCCGGGGTCGAAGGGCGGGTGATCGTCTTCTGCGGCGTCCGGTTCATGGCCGAAACCGCGGCCCTCCTCGCCCCGGATAAAACCGTCCTCCTGCCGGACGAGGGCGCGGGCTGCCCGATGGCCGACATGCTCGAGGCCGAAGACCTGGTCGAATGGAAAAAACAATATCCCGGCCGGCCCGTCGTCCTCTATGTCAACACGTCGGCCGCGGCCAAGGCCGAAGCCGACCTTTGCTGCACGTCGGCCAACGCCGACGCCGTCGTGGCCTCGCTTCCGGAAGAGGAGATCCTCTTCGGACCGGACAAGAACCTGGCCGCTTGGACCCAGCGCCGCACGGCCAAGCGGATCATCGCCTGGGACGGCTGGTGCCATGTCCACCAGGGCATCCTTCCCCGGGACGTTGCGGCGGCCCGGACCCGGCATCCGGGAGCCGTCCTCTGGGCTCATCCCGAATGCCGTCCAGAGGTCCTGGACCTGGCCGACCGCGTCCTCTCGACCGGCGGCATGGTCCGGGAGGCGGCGGCCTCCGCGGCCGCCGACGTGATCATCGCGACCGAATGCGGGATGCTTCACCGCCTCCGCCGGGACCATCCGGACAAAAGGTTCTTTCCGGTGAAGGAAAACGCCTTATGTCCGAACATGAAAAAGGTCACGCTGCCGAAAATCGCCGCCGCCCTGGAGACGATGGCCCCCCGGGTGACCGTTCCGCCGGAGATCGCCGCCCGAGCCCGGCGGGCCATCGAGCGGATGATCCGGCTTTGAGGACCCCGAGCCCGAAATGACGAAAGCGGAGAGTTCCCGCGAAAAAGGAAAGGACGGAACGCCTCTTCCGGCGGCAGACCGCCTTCCGGAAATCATCCGGATCCTGAAGAGGGAATACCCGGATCCGAAGCCCTTCCTCCATTTCCGGACGCCGCTGGAAATGCTGGTGGCGACGATCCTTTCGGCTCAGTGCACGGACAAGCGGGTCAACCTGGTCACCCCGGGATTGTTCAAGAAATATCCCGACGCCCGGGCTTACGCCGAAGCCGGTCCGGGCGTTCTGGAAAACGACATCCGCTCGACCGGCTTTTTCCGCAATAAGGCTCGGAACATCCGCGGAGCGGCCCGTAAAATCCTCGACGACTTCGGGGGCGAGGTCCCGGCGACCATGGACGAGCTCTTGACGCTTCCCGGCGTCGCCCGGAAAACGGCCAACATCGTCTTGAGCAACGCCTTTCATAAAAACGAAGGGATCGCCGTCGACGTCCACGTCGGCCGGGTCTCCCGGCGGCTGGGGCTGAGCGGACACGAGGATCCGGTGAAAATCGAGCGGGATCTCCTCCGCCTCGTTCCCCGGAAGCATTGGGGCGATTTCAATTTCTGGGTGGTCAGCCACGGCCGGGCGGTCTGCCGGGCCCGCAAGCCGGACTGCGGGGCCTGCCCCCTCCGGCCCGGCTGCCCTTTTCCATCGTCGCCGCGGCCGCGATGAACGCCTCCGGGCGGCCGGCGGCTTTGAAGCGGGCTTCGGTTTCGACTACAATAAAAACATGACCATCCGTCCAACCGGCGGAGAGAGGCCGGGATCATGGTGAGGCGGTTTTCATTCGACGACGAAACCGGGGATTCAACCGGCGTCCATAAGGCGCGCCTCTGGTCGACGGCCGGGGACAACGCCGTCCGCTGCGCCTTGTGCGCCCACCGCTGCGAGATTCATCCCGGCCATTTCGGCGTTTGCGGAGTCCGGGAAAACCGGGCCGGCCGGCTCGTCACCCGGGCGTACGGCGAGGTGGTGAGCGCCGGGGCCGATCCCATCGAGAAAAAGCCGTTTTTCCATTTTTTCCCCGGATCGACGGCTTTTTCGATCGCCGCGGCCGGATGCAACTTCCGCTGCCGCTTCTGCCAAAACTGGCAGATTTCGCAGCTGCGCCCGATCGACGGCCGCGCGTCCGGAGGCCGCCGCTTGGCCCCCGGCGACATCGTCCGCCTGGCCGTGGCCAACGGCTGCCGGAGCCTTTCCTTCACCTATACGGAGCCGACGATTTTTTACGAATACGCCCTCGACACGGCCGTCCTCGGCCGGGCGGCCGGCCTGATGAGCACGTTCGTGACCAACGGTTACCTGACGGCGGAGGCGGTCAAGGTGATCCGTCCTTTTCTCGACGCGGCCAACGTCGATCTCAAATTCTTCCGCGACGAAAGCTACCGGAAAATCTGCGGCGCCCGGCTCCAGCCCGTCTGCGACACGATCGCCCTGATGCGGCGGCTGGGGATTTGGGTCGAGGTGACGACCCTGGTCGTCCCCGGCCTCAATGACGGCGAGGCGGAGCTGCGCGACATCGCCCGGTTCCTGGCCGATGTCGACCGCGACATCCCCTGGCACATCAGCCGCTTCCACCCGGATTACGAGTACCGGGAAGCCGTCCCGACGCCGATCGAGACTCTCCGCCGGGCGGCCGACATCGGCCGGGAAAAGGGTCTCCGTTTCATCTACACGGGGAACATCTCGGGGGAAATCGAGCCGACGCGCTGTCCCCGCTGCCGGACGACGCTCATCCGCCGGCGCGGGTTCGAGGTGATGGAAAACCGGCTCTTAAACGGCCGGTGTCCGCAGTGCGGCGAAGCTTTGCCCGGCGTCTTCCCGGCGGCCGCCGTTCCGTCGCCCCTCTGATATCAAGAAGGAGATTCTCTTGGCCGCATCCCATCAAAGCTCGGGCCCGATCGCCTTCGAGGTTCTCCGTCAAGGCCGGGCCGAACCGTGAAAATCGTCCTGGCCGGTTATAACGTCGACCGGGAAGCTTTGGACGAAGTGCTCCGAGCCTTCCCCGGCCGCCTCGACCTGACGCCTGAAACGCTGTCGGCGGCCTATGCCCGGATTTCCCGCGACCCCCGCCCGGCTGATGAGCTCCGCCGGGCCGCCCGGCGGGAAGTGGAAAAGGCCCGGCGGTCCAACGCGGCGATCATTTTCAAGATGGGCCACCATTCCGTGGCCGAGCATGCCGTTTTCAATTTCGACCTCATGGGGATCAGCCGCCTGGCCATCGAGGAAATCGAAAAATTCCGCCTCTGTTCCTTTACCGAGAAATCCCAGCGCTACATCAAGCTTGGAGACGATTACGTCGTCCCCGAGGAAATCGTCCGGGCGGGCCTCGGGGACCTGTTCGTCGAGACGGTCCGGGCTCAAAACGCGGCTTATCACGACCTCTATCGGATACTCCGGCCTCTTTTTTTTGAAAACCATCCCGCCCTGGCGGCCGATCCGAAACATCACTTCCTGCTGGACGGCTGGGCCAAGGAAGACGCCCGCTACGCCGTCGGCCTGGCGACCGAGGGGCAGATCGGCCTGACGATAAACGCCCGCAACCTCGAGCTGATGATCCGGCGGCTGGCCGCCAAACCGTCGGCCGAGATCCGGGCGATCGGTCTTCGCTTGGCCGGGGAAGCGGCCCGGGTCGCGCCCTCGATCGTCCGCTATACGGAAGCCGCGGCGTATGACGCCGAAACGGAAGAGGCCTTCCGGGACGAGGCCGTCGAGAGCCTCGGGAGCCGTCCGTCCGCCGCGGCCGATCGAAGCCGCCGGAGCGGTTCCGTCTCTTCCGCCGTCCGCATGGCGGGGGCGACGCCCGAAGGCGACGAGCGCGTCCTGGCCGCTCTTTTACACGCTTCTTGGGGAGGATCCTACGCCCGCTGCCTTCGGGAAGCCCGCCGTCTTCCGGTTCGGAAGAAAAAAGCGCTCTTCCTCCGCGTTTTCGAGCGCATGGAATTTTACGACCTTCCGCCGCGCGCCTTTGAGCACGCCGGGCTGACGTTCGAGCTGACCGTGTCGGCGTCCTGTTACGCCCAGCTCAAAAGACACCGGATGGCCACCTTGACGGCCCAGGCTTACGATCCCGGCCTCGGGGTGACCGTTCCCCCCTCGATCGAGGCGGCCGGGGAAGCGCCGCGGTTCCGGGACGTCATCGGGCGGACCGAAGCGGCTTACCGGATCCTAAAGGAGGCCGCCGGCCCGGCCGCGGCTTACGTTCTGACCAACGCCCACCGCCGCCGGGTTCTTCTCGCCCTCAATCTCCGGGAGCTCACCCATCTGGCCCGCCTCCGCGAGGATGCCTCCGCCCAGTGGGATATCCGCCGTCTCGCGGCCGAGATGTCGGCCGCCGCCCGGGCCCGGTTCCCCCTGGCCGCGATGCTTCTCTGCGGCAAGGACGCTTACCCGGATGTCTACGCGAAAATCTTCGGCCGCCCGCCGGACAAGACGCCCCCGTCCTCCTTGAAAAACGGGTAGCGTTTTATCCGGGGCCGGCCGTTCCAGCGGACGGGGAATCCGCGGCTAATCGTCGGCGACGACGCGGTGGATTTTTTTCTTTCCGGCCTTGAGGATCATCCCGTCGGGCCCGATGTCCGCCAGGGTCAGCTTCCGGTCGAGGGAATCGATCTTCTCGTTGTTGACCGAGAGGCCGCCCTGGGCGATCAACCGCTTGGCTTCGCCGCGCGAGGGGGCCAGGCCGATTTCGGCGAAGAGCTCGGCCGGAGCGATGCCGGCTTCGAGGCGTCCCCGGGCCACGGCCGTCGTCGGGAGCGAGGCGGCGTCCTTTTGACCGGAGCCGCCGAAGGCGGCGGCCGCGGCCGCCCGGGCGTCCCGGGCGGCGTCTTCCCCGTGGGTGAGGGCGGTCGCCTCGTAGGCCAGGATGCGCTTAGCCTCGTTGAGCTCGCTGCCGGCGAGCGATTCGAGGCGCTGGATCTCGCCGAGCGGCAGGAGCGTGTAGAGGCGCAGGAAGCGGCCGACGTCCCGGTCGTCGGTATTGATCCAATACTGGAAATAGTCGTAAGGCGGGCAGAGACTCCCGTCCAGCCAGACGGCGCCCTGGGCGGTCTTGCCCATTTTCGCCCCGGCCGAGGTCGTGAGGAGGGGAAACGTCAGCGCCTCGACCGCGGCTCCCTCGACCCGGCGGACGAGATCGACGCCGGCCAGGATGTTGCCCCACTGGTCGTCGCCGCCCATCTGGAGGGTGCAGCCGTAGGTCCGGAACAAGGTCAGGTAGTCATAGGCCTGGAGGAGCTGGTAATTGAACTCGATGAAGGATAAGCCCCGTTCCAGACGGATCTTGTAGGCTTCGGCGGCCAGCATGCGGTTGACGCTGAAATGGCGGCCGATGTCCCGGAGGAATTCGATGTACTTCAACGGCAGGAGCCAGTCGGCGTTATTGACCGCCAGCGCCCCGGCGCCGTCGAATTTCAGGTACCGGTCGAGCTGAGCCCGGATGGATTCTCCAAAAGACCGGATGGTCGTCTCGTCCAGGATCTGGCGCATCTCGGTCCGGCCGCTCGGGTCGCCGACCATGGTGGTGCCGCCTCCGATGAGGGCGATGGCCCGGTGGCCGGCCCGCCGGAGGTGGATCATGGCCATGATCGGAACCAGGCTTCCGGCGTGAAGGCTGGCGGCCGTGCCGTCGAAGCCGATATAGAACGTCGTCTTTTTCTCGTCGAGCATTTTCCTCACGGCCGCTTCGTCGGACACCTGGGCGATGAAGCCGCGAGCCTTCAATTCATTAAAAATCGATTCCGTCACGGGAGTCCTCTCTTTCGAACGTCTCTTTTATAGCACAGGACCGGCCGGACGGACAAACGCCCGTTCCCCCGAAACGCTCCGGCCGGCGGCCGGCCTTGCCCGGCCGTGTTGCCGATGATAGAGTGGGGGCGGGAGTCGGACCGCTCATGGAAAAACGCTACCGCCGGATGCTCCGGGGGATGATGGTCAAGGAAGAGGGAACCCCCGACGCCCCGGGGCCCGCCTGGTTTCTTTATATCTTGAAATGCAGCGACGGCTCGCTCTACACCGGCGTCACCACCGATATCGACCGCCGGCTCATGATGCACCGGGAGGGGAAGGCCTCGCGCTACACCCGGACCCGCCGGCCGGTGGAGCTCGTCTACCGCGAGGAGTGCGGCAGCCGGTCCCAGGCCTTGGCCCGGGAGTGCGCGGTCAAGTCCCTGCCCCGGGCGAAAAAAGAAAGGCTCTTCGACGCTCCGAGGTGACGCCCGCGGCGCGAAAGGCCCGCCGGGAAAAGAGAGCCGGCCCGAGGCGCTCCCTCGGCCGGCCGCCGGAAACCGGTTTCCCGCTCAAGGACCTGATCGCCCGGGGCGTCCCGGTGAAGGTTCGCCGATTCCGCCCGGCAAGAGGCGGCTTTCACAAGAATCAGCCGTACTTCAAGGGAGTGGAGACGTCGAGCCTGCCGGAATCGACGGCTTGGGTCGCCGGCGGCGACGAGGTGATGATGTTTTAAGCCTGCGTTTCCACCAGGGAGAAAGGGATGGAAAGCGATTCGTCCGATTACAGGATCGTGACCCGGCGCCCGCGGATTTCGAGCCGGCCTTCGAAATACAGGCGCGCCGCTTCGGGATAGATCTTGTGCTCCTCGACCAGGATGCGGGCGGCCAAGGTTTCAGCCGTGTCGTTTTGGAGAACGGGGACGACGGCCTGCAGAACGATCGCTCCCATGTCGACCTCCGCCGAGACGAAGTGGACCGTGCAGCCGGAATAACGGACGCCCCAGTCGATCGCCTGCTGCTGGACGTTGAGGCCGGGAAACGACGGCAGAAGAGCCGGATGGATGTTCAGGATGCGGTTCTTGCAGGCGGCGCAGAACTCCGGCGTCAGGACCTTCATGTAGCCGGCCAGGCAGATCAGGTCGATGCCCCGGGCTTCAACCTCGCGGAGGATCGCCCGGTCGTAAGCCGCCTTGTCGGCGAACGCCTTGGGGCTCAAGGACATCGTCGGGAGCCCCCGCCCGCGGGCCGCGGCCAGGCCGGGCGCGTCCTCCTTGTTGCTGAAGACGAGGGCGATCTCGGCGTTGATCTTTCCGGCCGCGGCCGCGTCGGCGATGGCCGTGAAATTCGAGCCGCGGCCCGAAAGAAGCACCATGATCCGGCCGTGTTTCTTGGGACTGCGGAAGACTTCCTCGCTCATGGGACCCTCCTTCCCCCGGGGGGGTCGATCTCCAAATGGTCTTTCGGAACCCAGCCTGTTTTCCCCCGGTCGTCCGTTCCCCAAACCCATCCGGCCAGCTCGCCGAGGGGACGGATGGTATCTCCGGCTTCGACCGAAAGCTCCGTCGCGTCGTAATCCCGGGTTAAGAAAGCCTCTTCGCCTTCCCGGCGGAGATAGGCGTCCGGGACCCAGCCTGTTTTCCCGTCATCGCCGCGGCCCCATACCCAGCCCGGCCATTCGCTCGTCCGGGGCAGAATCGTCACCCGGGCTCCGCGGGCGAGGCGGATCGGGTCGGAATACGGCGTTTCGTATCGTTTCGCGACTCGATACAGCGTGCCCACGGCCGGTCTCAGGAGGGCCTCTTTGCGGGCGCGAAGAAATCGGGGATGGCGTTCATCCAAAGCCGGCGGGCCTCGGCGACCGGAAGATCGACAAGAAGGCGGCCGGAGACCCGGAAGCGGAGGGCGCGTCCGCCCGTTGTCCCGACGATCCGGGCGGGGACGCCCCGTTTTTCGGCGATCTCCAGGACGCGCCGGGCGTTTTCCGGGCGGGAGGTCAACAGGATCCGGGCTTGGCTTTCTCCGAAGAGAACGGCATCGGGCCGGAGATCCGTCTCAAAGGACAGGTCGCAGCCGGTTCCTTCCGGGCTGTGGAAGGCGCATTCGGCCGCGCAGACGGCCAATCCGCCTTCCGAGGGATCGGCGGCGGAACGGACGAGCCCGGCGCCGATCGCTTCCAGGAGCGTCTCGTGGACGGCGATTTCCCGCTCGAGATCGACGGCCGGCGGCGCCGCGCCTCGTTTTCCATGGATGAGCTTGAGATATTCCGATCCGCCGAACTCCTCCTTGTTTTCCCCCAGCAGGATGACCGCGTCCCCCTCGGCCTTGAATCCCGGGGTGACGAGCCGGTCGATATCCTCGATGAGGCCGACGATTCCCAGGACGGGCGTCGGATCGACGGCCGCGGCGCCGGTCTCGTTATAGAAGCTGACGTTGCCGCCGGTCACGGCGAGGCCGAAGGCCCGGCAGGCTTCGCTCAGCCCCTCGACGGTCTCCTTGAACTGCCCCATGACTCCCGGTTTCTCGGGATTGCCGAAGTTCAGGCAGTTGGTCACCCCGATCGGCCGGGCCCCGACGCAGGCCAGGTTCCGGCAGGCCTCGGCGACGGCGGCTTTTCCGCCGGTCCGGGGATCGAGGGCCGCATACCGGCCGTTGCCGTCCAGGGTCATGGCCAAGCCTTTCTTCGAGCCGCGGATGCGGAGGACGGCCGCCCCCGCGCCCGGGAGAAGAACGGTGTTCGTCAGAACCATGTGGTCATACTGGCCGTAGATCCATTCCTTGCCGGCGATGGTGGGGGAGGAAAGGAGCCGGCGGAGGACGTCGGCGTAATCGGCGGGCGGGGGGACGGGCCCGGCCGCCCGGGGCTCCGGGGCGGACGGCCGTTTCCAAGGCCGCTTGTAGGCCGGACAAAGGTCGACGACGGCCGAGACGGGAACGTCGACGACGACATCCCCGTGGAAGCGGCACGTGAGCCGGCCGTCGCCGGTGACCGCGCCGATCTCGACGGCGTCGAGATCCCACTTGGCGAAGGCCGCCTTGACCGCCGGAACCTGGTCGGGCCGGGCGGCGATCAGCATCCGTTCCTGGGATTCGGACAAGAGGATCTCATAAGGCGTCATGCCTTCTTCCCGCTGGGGGACCCGATCGAGGTCGATGGCCGCGCCCTTGCCCGATTTAGCCGGCATTTCGGTGGCCGCGCAGGTCAGCCCGGCGGCGCCCATGTCCTGGATCCCGACGATGATTCGCCGCTCCATGACCTCGAGGCAGGCTTCCATCAAGAGCTTTTCCTTGAACGGATCGCCGACCTGGACGTTGGGCCGCTTGGCTTCAGTGTCCCCGCCGAATTCCTGGGAGGCCATCGAGGCTCCGTGGATGCCGTCGCGGCCGGTCTTGGCCCCGACGTAGAGAAGGACGTTGCCGGCGTCTTCGGTCCGGGCGTAGAAAATCTTGTCCTTTTCGGCCAAGCCCAGGCAGAAGATGTTGACCAGGGGATTCAGAGAATAGCCCTCGTCGAAACAGGCCTCGCCGCCGACGGTCGGCACGCCGATGGAATTGCCGTAGGAGGAGATGCCGGAGACGACCCCTTCCATGATCGAGCGGTTCTTGGGATTATCGAGCGGCCCGAAGCGGAGGGAATCCATCAGGGCGACCGGCCGGGCGCCCATGGTGAAGATATCCCGGAGAATGCCGCCGACGCCCGTGGCCGCGCCCTGGAAAGGCTCGATGAAGGAGGGATGGTTGTGCGATTCGATCTTGAAGACGATGACCCGGCCTTCGCCGATGTCGATGACCCCGGCGTTCTCCCCGGGGCCCTGGACGACGTTGGGGGCCCGCGTCGGCAGCGTCTTGAGAAAGACCTTGGAGCTCTTGTACGAGCAGTGCTCCGACCACATGGCCGAGAAGAGGCCGAGCTCGGTCAGGTTGGGTTCCCGGCCGACCAGCTTGACGATGAGGCCGTACTCGTCGGCGGTCAGGTTGTGCCGGGCCAAAACCGTGTCGTCGTGGAGGCGCGTTTTCATGGCCTGTTCTCGAGAAGGGACGTCAGGACGACGAGACCGTCGACGCTGCCGAGAACCGGCTCAACGGCCCGTTCGGGGTGGGGCATCAGCCCGCAGACGTTTCCCTCCTTGTTGATGAGTCCGGCGACGGCGTGAAGCGAGCCGTTGACGTCGGCCCCCTCGGTCAGAGCGCCCGAGGGGGCGCAGTACCGGAAGACGACTTGGCCGTTGTCCTCGACCTCCTTGAGCGTCTCGGGCGGAGCGTACCAGTTGCCGTCGAAATGGGCGATCGGGATGCGGAGAATCTGCCCCGGGCGGGCGTTCCGGGTGAACGGCGTCCATTCGTTTTCGACCCGGATCGTCACCTGCCGGCAGAGGAATTTCAGCTTCTTGTTCCGAAGCATGGCCCCGGGGAGGAGATTGAGCTCGAGGAGGACTTGGAAGCCGTTGCAGATACCCAGGACCAGGCCGCCCTTGGCGGCGAAGGCGCGGACTTCCCGCATGAGCGGCGAGAACCGGGCGATCGCCCCGCTCCGGAGGTAATCGCCGTAGGAGAACCCGCCCGGGAGGATGACGCAGTCGACGCCTTGGAGGTCGTGATCCTTGTGCCAGAGGTATGTCGTCGGTTGTCCCAGGACGTCCCGGCAGGCGTGAAAGGCGTCGGAGTCGCAGTTGGATCCGGGGAAGACGACCACGCCGAATTTCACGGATGCCTCCTCAGTCTTCGAGGATCTCCCAGGAGGATTTCTCAATGACCACGTTGGCCAGGACTTTGCCGGCGATCTCCGGCAGCAGGCGCTCGGCTTCGGCCCGGGAGACGCCCCGGAGCTCGATCTCGAAGACCTTGCCCTGGCGGACGTCCCGGACGGCTTCGTAGCCGAGGGTGTGCAGAGCGTTGCGGACGGCCTGGCCCTGCGGGTCGAGGACCGAATCCTTGTAGGAAACCAGGATTCTAGCTTTCACGGGAGAGCACCCGCTTGAAGATGTAATCGATCTTCTCGAGGTAGGGGTCGAGGCTGAAGCACGTTTCGATTTCGGCCGGGGAGAGCCGCTCCCGGATCCGGGGGTCGGCCAGGACGAGGGCTTTGAAATCGAGGTTTTCCTCCCAGGTTTTAAGGCTGTTTCTCTGAACGAGGGCGTAGGCCTCCTCGCGGGTCAAGCCTTTCCGGGTCAGGGCCAGCAGGACGCTCTGGGAGAAGGTCAGGCCGCGGGTCGCGTTGATATTGGCCTTCATCCGGTCCTTTCGGACGACCCAGTGGGAGATGATATCGATCGCCTCGGCGAGCATGAAATCCGTCAGGATGAACGAGTCCGGGAAGATGATCCGCTCGGCCGAGGAATGGGAAATGTCCCGCTCGTGCCAGAGAGGGATGTTCTCCAGGGCCGTCTGGACGTTCGCCCGGACGAGGCGGGCCAGGCCGGCCATCCGCTCGCACCGGACGGGATTCTTCTTGTGGGGCATCGAGGAGGAGCCCTTCTGGCCCTTGGTGAACGGCTCCTCGAGCTCCAGAACCTCGCTTCTCTGGAGGTGGCGGATCTCGACGGTGAATTTTTCCAGCGACGCGGCGATCAGGGCGAGCGCGCCGATCGCCTCGGCATGGCGGTCGCGCTGGAGGACCTGGGTGGAGACCGGAGCGGGCTTGAGGCCGAGCTTCTTGAGGGCCAGGACCTCGACGCGGGGATCGAGATGGATGTAGGTCCCCACCGCGCCGGAGATCCGGCCGACGCTCATGACCTCGACCGCCCGGTCGATCCGGTCGAGATGACGCTTGATCTCCTCGTACCAGACCAGGACCTTGAAGCCGAAAGTCACCGGCTCGGCGTGGACGCCGTGGGTCCGGCCCATGCAGACGGTCTTCTTATGCTTGAGGGCTTCCTTCCGGAGGACCTTCTTGAGGGTGAGGAGGCGGGCGCGGACCTGGAGGAGCGACCGGCGGACCAGGAGCGAGAGGGCCGTGTCGACGACGTCGTAGGAGGTCAGGCCGAGATGGATATAGCGGCCGTCCGGCCCGACTTTTTCATTGACCGCCGTCAGGAAAGCGATGATGTCGTGCTTGACGACACGCTCGATCTCATCGATCCGCTTGATGTCGAAGGCCGCCTTGGCCTTGATCGTCCGGAGGGACGAGGCCGGGATCTTCCCCAGCTTGTTCCAGGCCTCGCAGACGGCGATCTCGACCGCAAGCCAGGTCCGGTAGCGGTTCTCCTCGGTCCAAACCGCCCCCATTTCGGGATTCGTGTAGCGTTCGATCATGGGTCACGTTCCTTGCGGGGGGATGGGCGGGAGCATCATACCAACAGGGGGCGGGGGAGTCAATTTCAGCCGCGGTCGACCAGCGTGATTCCGAAATCGTCCAGGGTGACCAGGCGTTTTTTGTAAAGGCGCCCGACGGCCGTTTTGAAAGCGTTCTTGCTCACTCCGAAAAGGCGGCCGACGAATTCGGCCGGCGATTTGTCGGTGACCTCCAGGAAGCCGTCGTTGGCCCGAAGCGCGTCCAGGATCCGGCCGGCCAGCTCGTCGACGCCCTCGGGGCCCGGCTTGCCCAAGCGGAGGTCGATCTTCCCGTCGTCCCGGATCTTCCGGACGTATCCCTTGACCCGGTCGCCCGGCCGGAGCTCCCGGAAGACCTCGTTTTTATAGAGAATGCCGCCGTGGGAATTATCGATGACCGCCTTGTAGCCCAGCTCCGTCCGGCCGTAAATCAACAGGTCGACTTCCCGGCCGGCCTCGAAGGGCGGGGGCGTCTTGGCCAGATGCTTGTCGATCTTGGCCGAGGCGGCGATCCGCCGGCTGGCCTCGTCCAGGTAGACATGGACGACGTATTTTTTCCCGGCCTTCATCGGCGGCCGTTGCTCGCTCCAGGGGACGAGAAGGTCCTTGGGGAGGCCCCAGTTCAGGAACGCGCCTGTGGGATTGACCGCGACCGCCTCGAGAAAGGCGAAATCCCCGACCTGGGCCAGGGGCTTTTCCGTCGTGGCGATCAGGCGGTCCTCGGAATCGAAATAGAGGAAGACGTCCAGGCGGTCGCCGGGGGCCGCTCCGGCCGGGACGTAGCGGCGGGGGAGGAGGATTTCGCCGAGGCCTCCCCCGTCGAGATAGACGCCGAAGGCGACCGTCTTGATGATCGCCAGCGAGTTTCGTTTTCCGATTTCGGCCATTCCGGAGTCACTATACCCGCCGGGCGCGGGGGATGCAAACGCGGCGGCGTCGGAACGCCGCGGGGGCCTCGGTTATTGAGTCGCTTTGCCGCTTTCGGAGTCTGGGAAATGGGCGTGAGCCGGGCTCTTCGCCGCCTCGTAGATCCGTTCGACGTAATGGACGAAGGCGACATAGGCTTGAACGTAGGCCCGCCCCTTCTCGACATCGTTCTCTTCGTACGCTTTCCTTTCGAGGACTTCCTTGAATTGTCCCCCGGCTCCCTCCCGGACGAGATCCGACAGGAGATTCAGAAGATCCTGGGCCGAACCGCTCTCAACGGCCCGGTCGGCGGCCGGGATGGCCGGCCCGAGGTCTCGACCGGCGGGTTTCAACCCGGTGTAAGGCGCTCCCTCCCCGGCCCGGTGAAGACGGACGAGCGTCTCGAAGAAATACATGTCGGCCAACTCCGCGGCCTGTTCGCTCAATTTCCGGACGGACAGCGTTTTCTCAAAGGCCTTTATCACGGCCTCCTCGTCCTGCTTATGTACCCAGATCAAAACGAGACGGACCTCTCCGGTTTCCAGGGCTTTTTGGGCGGCCTTGACGACCGGACCGTCCATCCCGTCGCAATGGGCCCGGAGAAGCGGAGCCGCGATGATCGGGAGAAAGAGGCCGAGAGTCAGGAGAAATCGGATGACGCTTTTCCTTTTCATTTTAATCTTCCTTTTTAAGACAGGTATTCTTCCTTCAAGCGGTGAAGGAAGGCGTGGAATTCCTCGTGGCGGCCCGCTCCGACGACCTCGTCCTCGATCTTCTCAAAGCCCGCTTCCAGCTTCTTCCAGACCCCGGCCGGCAACCGGCTCTCGGCCAGGGGATAGAGGACGTTGTCCTCCTTTTCGATATGGCGGGCCAGGAGGGAGGCGTACTCGCGCGCGTTTTGGGCGTATTCCCGGCCGGACGTTCTTCCGCCCTTCCGATACTCGAGAAAGGCGGCGCCCATCCCTTTCACATACATCCGTCCTTCCTTGTGCTCGGCTAACATTACGCCGAGCGGCCCGCCTTCGCGGGGAACCCCCGCCCGCTCCATGGCCGGAAACAGAAGATCCTCTTCCTTTCCGTGGTGGCACCGGTCGACGAAGACCCTCAGAAATTCCAGGAGCCCGCCGAGGTGATCTTCCTCGACGCTGACCCCTTCCTCCAGGCGCCGGGCCGTCTCCTCCAGGATTTTCAGGGCCAGCTTGACGGCCGCGTGCTCGTTTTTCAGATCTTCGGTCGGCTTCATGTCGCCCTCCTTATCGAAATGGAAATCTCCGCTTCCCGCGCCGCCGCGGACGAAGCGCCGGCATTTGAGGCGGCGGATTTTCGGTCCGGTCGAATCCCTCCGGCGCCGTCAACGCCGCGGACGCCGTCGAAAACGCTTTATCTCGGATGAATTTTTTTCAACACCGTTTCTGCATGATTCAATATAGGTTCGGGGCGGCGGTCCGTCAAGCCGGGACGGAGGACATCCTGCTTTTGACAGGCGCGGCCAGCCTCGTGTACCCTCTGGCCATCGCATCCGCCCATGACCGGCCAGAAAGGAATTCCATGACCCCCTCATCCCGTCGCCGTCCGTCCGCCCTTCTTTTGATCGCCTTGATCGCCGGATGCCTGGTTCTGGCCGTGGACTGCGCGCCCGGCCCGGCCTCGGTTCCCGCCGACCTTGTCCTGAAAAACGGCGTCTTTTACACCGTCGACGCCTCTTCGAGCCGGGCCGAGGCCGCGGCCGTCAAGGACGGGAGATTCGTCTATGTCGGGAGCGACTCCGGCGCCTCCGCCTTCATCGGTAAGGCGACAAAGGTCGTCGACCTGGAGGGCAAGCTCGTCCTGCCGGGGTTCATCGACAGCCACGCCCACATCATCAGCTCCTTCCGGCATTTCTTCGAGCTGAACATCTTCGGCCGGACGACGGCGGAGGAGGTCCAGAAAGCGATCCGAGACTACGCCGCGGCCCGTCCCGGGGCCGAACGGATCAGCGGCCGGGGATGGAGCAACACGGCGTTCCCGAAAACGGGGCCCGACCGGAGGATCATCGATGCCGTCGTCCCGGACATCCCCGTCTGCCTAGCCTCCGAGGACGGACACAGCCGTTGGGTCAACTCCAAGGCCATGGCCCTGGCCGGGATCACAAAGGAGACGAAAAATCCGCCCGGCGGCTTTATCGAGCGCGACCCGGCGACGGGGGAGCCGACGGGGACGCTCCGGGAAAGCGCTCAGGATCTTGTCGCCGGACTGTTCCCGTCTTACACCGTCGATCAATTGAAGCAGGGGATCGAGGCCTACCAGGGGATGGCCGCGGCCTTCGGGCTCACGACCGTCCATGAGGCTTCCCTTGATTCCTGGAGCAGCGAGATCCCCGCCTCCGAGATCCACGCGGCCAGGGTGGTTCTCACCCTGTTCAGGGGAAAGACGGTCTACGCGGCCGGCGAAGGCGTCGAGCGCCGATGAACCCGAGAATCAAGCTTCTCCGCGGCGACATCACGAAGATTGCGGCCGGGGCGATCGTCAACGCCGCCAACGGTTCGCTTTTAGGGGGCGGAGGCGTGGACGGGGCGATCCACCGGGCGGCCGGGCCGGGCCTCCTGGCCGAGTGCCGGACGCTCGGCGGCTGCGAGACGGGGAAGGCGAAGCTCACCAAGGGATACAACTTGCCGGCGCCCTATGTCATCCACGCCGTCGGCCCCGTCTGGAGGGGCGGAACCGGCGGCGAAGAGGCGCTCCTGGCCGGGGCGTACCGGAGCGCCTTGGATTTGGCCGCGGAGAACGGAATCCGGTCCGTCGCCTTTCCCAACATCAGCACGGGCGTTTATGGATACCCGAAGGATAAAGCCGCGGCTGTCGCGATCCGGACGGTCTCGAATTTCCTGGACGGGCATCCGGAGATGGACAAGGTGATCTTCGTCTGCTTCGACGAGGACAATCACCGGTTGTACGAACGGAGGCTCGGAGGATAGCGGGCGGATCCTTTTTTCCGATAGGGAAGCGCGTTGATTGTCTTCGGACAAGGGCGGCGGGAGGCGCTCCGGTCTCCTGTTCAGTCCCGCCCGTTTTCTCAGGTTCGGGCAGACGGGGAGCCGGAGGCGCCAGGAGAAGGGAAAAGCCTTGCCGCCGGACCCCCGGAGGGCCGGGGATCCGGCGGCCGGCGGAAACCGGCTCTTACTTGATCGGTCTCATCTGGTATTTTTCGTAAAGGCCGTCCCAGTAGTTCTTCATGTCGATGTGACGGCCGCCGATGAACAGGTGCCGGACTTCGGAGCGCGTGTCGAGCGGATCGCCCGTGGTGATAAAGAGGTCGGCGTCCTTGCCGGTCTCCAGGCTCCCCAGCCGGTCTTCGACTCCGAAGATCCGGGCCGGGTTGATGGTCAAAGCCTTGATCGCCTCCTCGTGGTCGAGCCCGTAGGCCACGGCCCGGGCGGCGTGATAGGGAAGGTCCTTGCCCGCGGCCGGGTCGTCTCCCGAGGAGAAACAGATCGGAACCCCGGCCTTGACCAGCTCGATCACGTTTCGGAAGGGCGCGTCGTAGCCGTCTTCCGGCTCGACGGGGCCGACGTACAGGGAATCGATGATGACCGGGATCCCGGCCTCCTTGATTTTCGAGGCGACTTTGAATCCCTGGCTGCAGCCCCGGAAGACGGCCTTGAGCTTCTCCTCCTTGATGAACTTGAGGGCCAGCTCGATGTCCTTTTCCTTTTCCACGGAGAGGATGACCGGAAGCGTTCCGTCCAGGACAGGGGCCAGGGCCTCGAACTTGCGGTTGAGGGCCGGCGCCTCGAGCCGCGAATCGGCCGCGGCCGCCTTCTTGAGGTCGAGATAACGGCGGGCTTCCTTGAGGTATTCCGATATTTTCTCCACCAGTTTGGACGTGACGTCGACCTTGCTCTCCTGTGCCGTCCCGCCGCCCTCGCCCCCGGCCGGCCGGGGAGACATGGGGAAGTTGACCAGGGAGGTGGCGGTTTCCTTGAGGGCCATCTCGGCCACGGTCCAGCCGTCCATGCGGACGAGAGACGACTGGCCGGGGAACGTTCCGCCGGCCGGAGCGACCAGCGCCGCCGTGGTACCGTTGATCCGGCTCGTTCCGAAGTGGATGGACGCGGGATTGATGGCCCGGGCGGCGAGAACCTCGGGATTTTCCTTGCCCATTTCCCGGACATCGACCGTGCCGGAGACGGCCGAAATCTCGACCAAGCCGAAATGAGTGTAGGCGTCGATGAACCCGGGATAAACGAACTGGCCGGCCGCGTCGATGACCAGGGCCTCGGCCGGCGCGTCCACGCTCGTTCCGAGGGCGGCGATCTTGCCGTCCCGGATGAGAAGCTGACCCGCGGCGATCGGCGCGCCGGTGACCGGCACGAGGGTCGCGTTCTTGATCAGGATCGTCCGGCCGTCCTCCGCTCCGGCCGGTCCGGAAAAGACGAGAACCGCCAGGGCGGTGATGACGAAGACAACGAGAAGAAATATCTTTTTCATGGTCGTCTCCTCAGGACTTTTTTTCCTTGGGGGCCTCGGCCGCCGCTTTTTTCGCCTCCTCGGCTTTCCGGCGGTCGTCGAGATACTTGGCCCGGTCGAAGTAGACTTTCCCGTCGACGATCGTCATCTGGCAGACGGTGTAGGGATCAAGGGGATGGCGGTTGAAAACGGCGATGTCCGCGTCCTTGCCGGCCTCGAGCGTTCCGGTGAGCTTGTCCACTCCCATGATGATCGCCGGATTGAGGGTGATCGTTTTGAGAGCCTCGAGCTCGCTCAGCCCCCCGAAGCGGACGGTCTTGGCCGCGTCCAGGAAGAGGTGGCGCATCCGTTCCGCATCGTCGGAATTGAGGGCTACCAGGACGCCCCGCTTGGCCATCAGGGCCGCCGAATGGGGCATCGTGTTGAAGGCCTCCCATTTATAAGCCCAAAAATCGGCGAAAGTCGAAACGGCCACGTTGTTTTCGACGAGCTCGTTGGTGATTCGGTAGCCCTCCAGGCCGTGCTCGAAGGCAGCCAGCTTCACCCCGTACTCCCGGCAGAGGCGGATGATCGAGGCCATTTCCGGGCCCTGGTAGGCGTGGCAGCGGACCCACAACTTGCCCCGGAGGATGTCGGCCACCGCCTCCAGGCGATAGTCCTTCCGCGGCGGCAGGGGGACGGCCGCGCCCTTCCGGCCCCGGGTCTCCTTGATCTTCTTTTCATAGGTTTCCCAGGTTTTCATATACGCGCGGGCTTGGTCGAATTCCAGGCGGATGGATTCCTCCACGCCCATGCGGGACCGGGGATAGCGGGGTTTGCCCGCGCCCGAAAAGTTCGTTTGCTTGGGGTTTTCGCCCAGGGCCCACTTGCTCGTCAGGGGCGCGCCCTTGAACAGGAGGCCCTCGGCGTCCGCTCCCCACCGCAGCTTCAGGCAGACGCCTCGGCCGCCGATGGGATTGGCCGAGCCGTGGGTCGTATGAATCGAGGTCACGCCGCCCGTTAAGGCGTAGAAAATATTCAGGTCCTCGGGATTGAGAACGTCCCGGATGTCGACTTCGGCCGTGATGAGATCGCCCGTTTCATTGACTCCGCCCTCGATGGCGATATGGGAATGGGAGTCGATGATCCCGGGCATGATCCACCGCCCCTTGAGGTCGATGACTTCCGTTCCGGCCTCCGCCGGAAGATCCTTGCCCAGCTTGGCGATCTTGGTCCCGATGATCAGGATGTCGCCGTCGAAATTCTCCCCGGCGATGGGAAGAACGTGGGCGTTTTTGAGCAGGAGCCGCGCTTCGGCGGCCGGGAGCGCGGCGGCGGCCGCTAGAAGCCCGATCAGGGCGAGAATAAAGAATTTCTTTTTCATGGCTTTCTCCAAGGCCTCAGGCGGGATTCCGCTTTCCCGTGAACTCGGTCGAGCCGGATGTCCCTTGAACGGCCGTCCCCCGCATCGTGTCTCCGGTCACCGTGGCCGAGAAATAGAGATCGATGTCCTGTCCGCCGACGCTGGCGTTCACCTCGAAATAGACCTGGTCGGCCGAAACCGATCCGCCGGTGAAATCGAACGCCCCGAACGGCGTGGTCATCTTCCCCGACAGGGAGGCTTCCTCCTGGGCGAAATCCACGGTCAGGGTCAGCCCGGCTTCGGGGAGGGACAGCTCCCAGCGGCCGGAGACGTTGACCGTCGGCTTTTCGCCTTCCTTGGCTTTGGGTTTCGTGAAGTCGAACAGCCGGCCGTCGGCGAAAACGTATTTGACCTTGGGCTCCTTGACCAGGGGATCCCCCTCGACCAGAACGAGGTTGGCGATCCGGCCGGCCTCGACCGCGCCCAGGGCCTTATCCAAACCCAGGAAGGCGGCCGGAGAGGACGTCAGGGCTTCCAGGGCCTTGTCCGGGGACAGCCCGGCCTCGACCGCTTTTTGGACGCCCTCCATGAAGCTCTTGGGATCGTCCGTGCCGAGGGAGGAGAAAGCGAACGGGATGCCGGCTGAGGCCAGGGCGGCCGGATTCCGCGGATAGAACTCCTTTTCGGCTTTTTCCTTTTCAGCCTTGCCCAGCTGGCTGAAGCGGCTCGTCGCCGGCGCCTTGAAGGCGACCGTGCAGAGAATCCGGGCCTTGGCCTTCTTTAATTCGGGGACGACTCTTTGGGCTTCGCCGCCCAGGTCGCAGAGAAAATAGTCCAGCTTCAGCTCCTCGGCCAGGGCCAGCGACCGCCGGATGTCATGCTGGTTGTTGCAGAAGAAAACGACGGGTTTCTTGCCAGAGGCGTACTCCCGGAGAATGTCCCACCGGCCGTTATAGACGGGCCGGCGGATGCCCGCGGGCATCTTCGCCCAGAGATCGGCGTTCAGGCCGTAATGCCCGATGTCGGCGAATTCCTGGCGAAAGAAGGCCACCACTCCCATGAGCGAGTTCGGATAGACCATGAAGGAGGCGGGGGCATAACCCAGGCCGAGCCAGGTGTCCTTGAGCAGGAGGGCTTTATTCTTGTCCTCCGAGCTGAGGGAGAAGAGCGAGGCCCGCCCGGACAAAACGCCCTTGGACGGAATGGCTTGGACGGCGGTCAAGCCGAGTTTATGATATTTTTCGAGGGTCGACTTGCCCAGGACGGCGAAGTCGAACGCCCGAAGCTCCGGCGTCAGGCCGCGGTCCTTGTCCGTGAACTCGCCCGAATAGAACTTCGCCGGGTCGAATTTTTCCTCGGGGAGCTTGAGCAGCGACTGGCCCAGGCCGTCGATGAGGCCCGGGTGCAGGGTGAGAGCGCTCCCGTCGATGACCTCGGCGTCGGGCGGAATCGCGGTTTCCGCGCCGATGGACTCGATGAGCCCGCCGCGGATGATCACGGTCGCCTTGGGCAGGACGGGTCCGCCCGGCGTCACCACGCGGCAATCCTTGACGGCCCAGACTTCGTGCAGGGACTCTTCGGACGCGAGGAGCGGAACGCTCGCGAGCCAGAGACCCAGGCACAGGAACAGGGAGGCCGGGGGTAATCTCCTCTTGGCCATCATGCCTCCTTCTGGCGGGTGGAATAGTCGTTCAAGCGTCGGAAGGGAACATCATCCGGACGCGAACGTTGATCTTGATTATATACGATTGCGGCTGGAAAAAGGTTCGTATGGAAAGGACCGGAACACGGGATGTTTTGCCCCGCGGCCGCTCCGCGGGGACCCCGGCGGAAATTTGAAGCGGCGGACGGGCGGTTCCGTTTGACAAGGCCCCCCTGGGGTTCTATATTCGAGAAAAGCAAAAATCGGCGGAATTGCGGAGGAACGGCCATGAAGAAGATTTTCCGGATCGGGGCGGCCGCCGCCGGCCTTTTGGTTTACGGGGCGGCCGGAGGCCATGGTTTTTCGGATGTTTTCAAGACGGCGGAAGGGGATTTGAAAATCTCTCTTCCCGGCCACGCGACCGTTTTTTTCGAGTTCGGGGGGACAACCGTCTGGGTGGATCCGACTAAGCCGTACGTCTTTGTTCCCGACCATCCGCCCAAGGCCGACGTGATCCTGGTTTCTCATGAGCACGGCGATCATCTTGATCTCGAGGGGATCGAGGCCGTCAAGAAAACAGGGACGAGGATCATCTGTCCGGCCGTGTGCGCCGGCCCGCTGCCCGGCGGCGAAATCCTGGCCAACGGCGGGAAAACGGCGGTTCTCGGCGTCTCCATCGAAGCCGTCCCGGCTTACAACCTCGCCGGGATGCGGAGTCCCGGCGTGCCGTTCCACCCCAAGGGCGCGGGCAACGGCTATGTGCTGACCTTCGGCGGCTTGCGGGTTTATGTGGCCGGCGATACGGAGAACGTTCCCGAGGTCAAGGCCCTGAAGAACATCGATGTCGCCGTTCTGCCCCTGATGACGCCCTACACGATGACCGAGGAGATGCTGTCCGACGCGGCCCGGGCCTTCAAGCCGGACGTCCTGTATGTCTACCATACCCGGACCGAGGATTTTTCGAAGCTGAGAAATCTCCTGAAGGATTCCGGCATCGATCTCCGCCTCCCGTCCTGACGTCCGCGGGGAAATTTTCTGCAACGGGGCGGAGCGGAAACGACCCATCAAAACCGGGCGGACGGCGGTCCGTCGAAATCTTTTTCCGCCCGCCGGACCTCGGCGACAAAGGCGGCGACCTTATCGAAGTCCTTTTTGAACCGGACGGGTTTCCCTTCCCGGTCCAGGGCGTTGGTCAGGGTGCAGCTGTCGGCCCCGGCCGGACGAACGCTTCGCATGGATTCATAGACGTTCTCCGGCGACAAGCCGCCGGCCAGGATGACGGGAATCCGGCTTGCCCGGACGATTTTCGCGGCCCGGTCCAGGTCCGAACGCCGGCCGGTGATGCCCACGAAGCCCTCGACCGGCTCCCGGCCCAGCCAGGTGTCGATCAGGAAACCATCGCTCGAATCCTCCAGGGCGGCCGCGATTTCCAGGGCGGGAAAGCCCGGAAGCCGGCCCGCTTCCGGAACCGGAAGGGTCCGGACGATTCCGATTCCAGGGAATCTTTCCCTGAAACGATGTTGCTTTTCGGCGGCGGGCCGCAGGTCGTGCGGCCGGCCTTGCTCGTCGGTCAAGGCCTCGCAGAAATGAACATAATCGGGCCGGAGAATATCCATCACCGAAAAAAGCTTGTTTTCATTGGAAAAAAGCGGAATCAGGGAGCTTTTCGCGTCTGTTCCGCGGACGAGCTCGACGACCTCCCGGATCCGGCTCCGTCCCCGGTCCGTTTCCGAAAGGATCACGCTTCCGAGACGGTCCACGCCCAGGGCGAGGCAGCGCTCCGCTTCCTCGGGCGTCTGGATTTCATAGATTTGGACGATCATGATTTTTCGGAAAAAGACTATACGTTTCCGCCGGCGTGGGGTCAATGGGGAAAGCCCCTTGACATCAGGTTTGCTTTTCGCTAGGATACTTCCGCTGCTTCGTATCCTTTTGCTTCTACATTAAGAAAAAAGTCTGGAAAGCAGGACTTTTTTCGGAAAGATGCGCCGCTGGCGGTGCGTCTTTTTTCCTTTTGGGAGAGGTTTTTTTGCCAGCGTAGCTCAGCTGGTAGAGCGGCTGATTTGTAATCAGCGGGTCGGGGGTTCGATTCCCTTCGCTGGCTTAGGAGCATCTGCTGAGGCGGATAAAGCATGAAAGCCGGGCAGGTACCAAAGTGGTTAAATGGGACGGGCTGTAAACCCGTTGCGGAAACGCTTCGAAGGTTCGAATCCTTCCCTGCCCAGAATAACGACGCGGGAATAGCTCAGTTGGTAGAGCGGTGGCCTTCCAAGCCATCTGTCGCGGGTTCGAATCCCGTTTCCCGCTCTTAAGGCATTTTTCGTGGCCGCCCACGTAGCTCAGTTGGTAGAGCACGTCCTTGGTAAGGACGGGGTCACCAGTTCAACTCTGGTCGTGGGCTTTTTCGAAATACAACCGAGCAGCTCAACGCCGGAACGATAGGAGGACATGATGGCAAAGGCGAAATTCGAGCGGACGAAGCCCCATGTGAACGTGGGGACGATCGGGCACATTGATCACGGGAAGACGACGTTGACGGCGGCGATAACGAAGGTGCTGGCGACGAAA